>Ga0209563_100007_pt1 | contig 1579402 bp, 1373 predicted proteins | sample AraplaCvi_mMF_r2_FD_184271 | JGI IMG/M metagenome (GOLD analysis project Ga0209563, IMG submission 184271) | Arabidopsis root microbial communities from North Carolina, USA - plate scrape CL_Cvi_mMF_r2 (SPAdes) (version 2) | ecosystem: Host-associated > Plants > Roots > Endosphere | place... | reverse complement strand
AGCCGGATTTGCTGCACCATTTCCTGCGCCAAGCTGTTGCGCGCAGCGCGGCCAATCTCGGCATGGATCCGCTTGTAATACGTCTGACGGCTAATCCCGAACAACGCACAGACCCGGCTGACGCTCAAGCCTTCTTTTTGCTGGAGGATTTGCGTTGTTCGGGCGAAGGCTTTTTTACCACGGCCACCCCATGCTCCTTGACCAGCACGTCGAGCATCGTCTTGTAGACCAATGACTGCTGGCGCGACTGTTCCAGCTCGGCTTCCAGCTGCTTGATGCGCTGCTCTGGGGTCAAGGGCTTGGACATGTCCGGTCGCGCTCGGCTTAGCTTCATGGCAAGCGTACTCCAGTCCTGCTGGCCGTATCGCCGCAACCATACTAACACCGTGCTTCGCCCTTGGATGCCGTACTTATCCTGGGCCTGCTTGTAGGTCATCTCGCCTTTTTCGACGGCATCAACCACCCCAAGCTTAAAAGCCAGCGTGTAGTCACGCTGGGTTCGTTTTCCTTCAATCGCCATCTCACTCTCCTCAGATAAGGCAAAGTTTGACAACCAATTTCAGGACGGGACACTGCAATAAAAAAAGGGAAGCACGCGGCTTCCCTTTTCATTGCGTCGACTGGCTTATTGACGCGTATCCACCTGGATCAGCGGCTCGTCGACAGGCGGCGGCACTGCCTTGCGCGTACGGCGCGGACGTGCCGGCTGCTCGACCTGTGCGGCCGCTGCCTGGGCGGCGCGCAGCTTTTCCGGATCCGTCGATGCCAGCGTCAGACCAGCTTGTTCCAGCAGCTGGTTCAGGTCGGCAGGGGCTGCGGCCACCGGAGCGGGCGCGACGACGGGCTGCGCGGCCTCGACCGGCGCGGTCACAGCAGCCGGTGCGGGAGCCGGAGCGACAACCGGGGCAGGCGCTTCGACCGGCGCTTCGACTGCAGCAGGCGCCGCAGCGGGTGCCGCTGCCGGCACGGTGCTTTCGACCGGCTGCGCGGCGGCGTCGTGCGCGACCTTGCGGGCGACCGCGTCGGCGACGGATTCCGTGGTCGGGAACGGCCACGGCGTCTGGACGGCCGTATTAGCCTCGACGGCCGGCGCGGTTTGCACGACCGTCTCGGCCGGCGCCGCGGCAGCAGCCTGCTCCTGCTCGGCTTTCAGCTGGGCAGCCTGGGCGGCCTTGACGCGGGCGGCTTCCGCCTGCTCGGCTGCAGCCTGTTCGGCTGCAGCCTGTTCGGCGGCCGCTTTCACGGCCGCTGCCTTGACTGATTCGCTCGTCGGGAACGGCCACGGACCCAGCGCGACGGCCTTGGCTGGCTTGTCTTTCGTTGCCTTTGCCTCGGCATGGACCTTGGCGGCTTCTTCGTCGGCGACCGGCGTGAATGCAGGAGCGGCCTCGCCTTCGGCGGTCTCGTGCTCGGTGCCCTCGATCTGGTCGCGGTCGCGGCGATTACGGTTGCGGCCGCCACGACGGCGACGGCGGCGCGGCTCGTCGCCCTGTGCGTCGGTCTCGAGTTCATCCACGTTCGGACCGGCGTTCGTCACCGGCTTGAGCGCTTCCGGGATCTCCGGTTCGCCGGCCAGGGTGACGGCCGCCTGGGCCGCTACGGCCTGGGCTGCGTTCAGCTCCTCGCTCTTCGCTTCGGCGACGGGCGCGCGCTCGGCACGCTCAGCACCTTCGCGCGGCGGACGCGGCTGGCGCGGTGCGCGTTCCGGACGCTCGCCGCGCTCGGCACGTTCACCCCGCTCCGCACGCTCGGCGCGCGGTGCCTGCGGCTGGCCGTCCGCCGTGGCGGCTGCCTGCTCGCGCGGCTCGCGGGGTTCGCGCGGCTGACGCGGCGGGCGCGGCGGACGTGCCGGCTTGCCTTCCGCCTCGACCGGCTTGGCGCCGTCCTCGACACCAGCGGATTTCGGTTCGCGGTCTTCGCGCTCGGCGCGGTTCTTGCCGGCGCCCGGGGCGTTGCGGCCGCCGCGGCCATTGCGCTGGCCACGGGCATTGCGCTCGCCGCGTTCGCCGGCGGCCGGGGCTGCCTCAGCGGGCTTCGGCGGTGCGACGGGCGCAGGCGGTGGCGCGACCGGGGCCGGAGGGCTGAAGAAGAAGTTGCGCAGCTTGGCGAAGAAACCTTCCTGGACACGGGGCGCGACGGGGATCGCGGCCGCAGCGGGGGCGGGTGCCGGTGCCTCGACCGGCTTGGCCGGCTGGCGGTCGACCATCGGTGCCGGCTGGGCCGGTGTGATGGTCTTGACGACGGCTTCCTGGCGCGGCTTCGCTTCTTCCTTCTGGCGCTTGGCGAAGGCCATGTCCGTGTCGGCCGACTCGGCCATCGTGTAGCTGGCGGCGTCGTCGTCCAGGCGCGGATCGTCGTGCTTGATGCGCTCGAGCTTGTAGTGCGGCGTTTCCAGGTGCTTGTTCGGGACCAGGATGACCGTGATGCGGTGGCGCGTCTCGATCTTGAGGACTTCGCCACGCTTTTCGTTCAGCAGGAAAGCGGCGACGTCGACCGGGACCTGGACGTGGATCGCGGCCGAGTTCTCCTTCATCGCCTCTTCCTGGATGATGCGCAGCACCTGCAGGGCCGAGGATTCCGTATCGCGGATGTGGCCGGTGCCCGAGCAGCGCGGGCAGGTCACGTGCGAACCTTCCGACAGCGACGGACGCAGGCGCTGGCGCGACAATTCCATCAGGCCGAAGCGCGAGATCTTGCCCATCTGGACGCGTGCACGGTCATGGTGCAAGGCATCCTTCAGGCGCTGTTCCACTTCGCGCTGGTTCTTGGCGACTTCCATGTCGATGAAGTCGATGACGATCAGGCCACCCAGGTCGCGCAGGCGCAGCTGGCGGGCCACTTCGTCGGCCGCTTCGCAGTTGGTGTTGAATGCCGTGGTCTCGATGTCGGAGCCGCGGGTGGCGCGGGCCGAGTTGACGTCGATGGAAACGAGGGCTTCGGTGTGGTCGATCACGATCGCGCCGCCGGACGGCAGCGGGACGGTACGCGAGTACGCGGTCTCGATCTGGTGTTCGATCTGGAAACGGGAGAACAGCGGCACGTCGTCCGTGTAGCGCTTCACGCGGTGCGCCATGTCGGGCATCACGTGGCTCATGAACTGCTGGGCCTGGTCGAAGATTTCGTCCGTGTCGATCAGGACTTCGCCGATGTCAGGCTGGAAATAATCGCGGATGGCGCGGATGACCAGCGACGATTCTTGATAGATCAGGAACGGACCCGGGGCCGACTTGCCGGCGCCTTCGATCGCGCGCCACAGCTGCATCAGGTAATTCAAGTCCCACTGGAGTTCTTCGACGTTGCGGCCGATGCCGGCGGTGCGGGCGATGACGGACATGCCCTGCGGCAGGTCCAGCTTGTCCATCGTCTCGCGCAGTTCCTGGCGCTCTTCGCCTTCGACACGGCGCGATACGCCGCCGCCGCGCGGGTTGTTCGGCATCAGCACGAGGTAGCGGCCGGCCAGCGAGATGAACGAGGTCAGCGCAGCGCCCTTGTTGCCTCGCTCTTCCTTCTCCACCTGGACCATGATTTCCTGGCCTTCGCGCAGGGCTTCCTTGATGGTGCAGTTACGGACGTCGACGCCGTCGCGGAAATACGAGCGGGCAACTTCTTTGAAGGGGAGGAAGCCGTGGCGTTCTTCGCCGTAGCTGACGAAGCAGGCTTCGAGGGAGGGTTCGATGCGGGTGATGACGCCTTTGTAGATATTCGATTTTCGCTGTTCGCGACCGGCGGTCTCGATATCGATGTCGATCAGTTTCTGGCCGTCGACGATCGCTACGCGCAACTCCTCTTGCTGCGTAGCGTTAAACAACATACGTTTCATTTTTATAAACTCCGCGACCCGTGGGCCGTTTCATGCCGTCTGCTGACAGAACGGCGAAAGTACAGGGATGTACGCGGGGAACGGAGTGTTGGCGGTGGTATGCCCGAGGTGTGGCACGGCATTGCCGGCCACAGGGCGCAGTGGCGTCGAACGTGATTGCCTTGCGCACGAACGTCCTCGCCGGCCCGGGCGGCCCGATCGGGGCGGCACAGGGGCAGGCAAGCGGTGCGACGCAGCCAGACTTTCAGTCGGCACGCAGACCGGGCAGTGAACCAGGCGAATGTCAGCCTCGATTCCAGACCGTGATTGCTGCCTGTGGAACCCGGGAACCGCCGGGCCAAGCGATGCTGAAGGGAGCCGCGATACGGTCCTCGAGGGTTGCGGTGCGTACTGCGCACCTGCATGACCTTCCCGGATCACTTGTCTCCAACAACACTGCTACCGCTCACGACGGCTTCTAGGTTCTTACTTCGGGTCGGGCGAAACGGCAAGCGTTATCGACGCCATCACCCGGCGAGCCGACCCGGGGGCCGGCTTGCCGGTACTTATCCTTACAATTCCAAACAATCCATCCTGCATCCTGTACGGCAACCCGATTGCAACTGCGGTGCAACCTAGGCTCGCACAGGAATGTGCGTACACGTCTAGAAATCCCGTGAAATCCACCGCTGCGCTTTCGCATTGTCGCTGCGATGCCGCGACACTACTGCCGCTTGCGACGGTTTCTGGGGATTCCGTTTTTTTCCATCGAATTTGCATTTTGGCGGGGCCGATGGAGACGCCCCTGTGTAAAATATCGTTTTAATTCTTACACCAGCAGAGGTTTGACCGCCGCCTGTCGATTATATATTCAAAATGAAGGACTTAGAGAGAATTTCTGGGAAGACAGAGCGAATGACCTTGCAAAACGACGTTGTTCCCCCTTCATCACAGACAGACAGCCGCTCCACGCCTACTGCCCAGTTTGTCACAATCACCGAGGAAGAAGCAGGCCAGCGCATCGACAACTACCTGCTGCGCGTCTGCAAGGGCGTCCCGAAAAGCCATGTTTACCGCATCCTCCGCTCCGGCGAAGTGCGCGTGAACAAAGGTCGCATCGATCAGTTGTACCGCTTGGCCGCGGGCGACGTCGTGCGCATCCCGCCTGTGCGCATCGCCGAGCGGCAGGCCGGTGCCGCCCCCGTGCCCGGGGCCGAATTTGCCATCGTGCATGAAGACAGCCACCTGCTCGTGATCGACAAGCCGGCCGGCGTCGCCGTGCACGGCGGTTCGGGCGTGTCCTATGGTGTCATCGAACAACTGCGTGCGGCCCGGCCGGACGCCAAATTCCTGGAGCTGGTGCACCGTCTGGACCGCGAAACGTCCGGACTGCTGTTGCTGGCAAAGAAACGTTCCGCGTTGACGAGCTTGCATGAGCAAATGCGCGACGGTCAGACCGACAAGCGTTACCTGACCCTCGTCGCCGGCGACTGGCGCAACCCGCGCCAGCACGTCAAGCTGCCGTTGCACAAGTACACGACGCCGGACGGGGAGCGCCGCGTCGTCGTGCAGGCCGGCGGCCAGGAATCGCACACCATTTTCAATCTGCTGCGCAAGTGGCCGGACTATGCGCTGCTGGAGGCCGAACTCAAGACGGGGCGCACGCACCAGATCCGCGTGCACCTCGCGTCGTCCGGCTTCCCGATCCTCGGTGACGAGAAATACGGCGATTTTGCACTCAACAAGCAGCTTCAGAAGGCAACCGACACGCGCGGCGCGCTGCGTCGGATGTTCCTGCACGCGTACCAGATCACGTTCCAGCACCCCGAGACGGGCAAGCCGCTGACCCTGAAAGCGCCGTTGCCGGCGGAATGCGACCGTTTCTTGGTAAGCTTGGGGCCTGCGCAAGAAGTCAAAGCACGTAATACCAATCGATAACGCGCCACCGGGAACCCGGTCCCGCCAGCGGCAGATCCTGCCGGCGGGAAGGGGAACTTGCAGGCGGGAATGAGGAGCCGGCGCCACGAGCGCCGCAAGACATGGCAAGAAAGCAATTCGATCTGATTGTCTTCGACTGGGACGGGACGCTGATGGACAGCACCGCCACCATCGTCAAATGTATACAGTCCGCCGCGAAAGATCTGGGCCTTGCGGTCCCCAGCGATGCCGCTGCGGCCCACGTGATCGGCCTCGGCCTGGGCGAAGCCATGCAGGTCGTGATGCCGAACATCGATCCGGCCATGTATCCGCGCATGGTCGAACGCTATCGCTACCACTTCCTGACGAAAGACCATGAACTGGTCCTGTTCCAGGGCGTGCGGGCGATGCTGGACGAGCTCTCGCAGGAAGGCTATTTCCTGGCGGTTGCGACGGGCAAAAGCCGGGTTGGCCTGAACCGTGCTTTGAACGCGGCGGGCTTGCTGTCAATGTTCGATGCGACCCGTTGCGCGGACGAGACATTTTCCAAACCGCACCCTGCAATGTTGCAAGAATTGACAAGGGAGCTCGGCCAGGACATGCGACGTACCGTTATGATCGGCGACACGACGCATGACTTGCTGATGGCAAACAATGCGGGCGCCGCCGGTATCGCCGTCGAGTACGGCGCCCATCCGGTCCAGCAATTGCAGGCATGTCATCCCGTCTTTACCGCGAAGAACGTGCCTGAACTGCACGCATGGCTGGTCGAGAACGCATGAGCAACACCGAGGACGTCTATATCTGCGAGTCGGCGGCCGTCGAGGACGGCGGCATGGGCGTCCGTTTCCCGGTGAGCGCGTTCGGCGCCGATGCGACGGGTTTCGTCGTGCGTTTCAGAGGGGCTGTCTATGCCTACCTGAACCGCTGCGCCCACGTGCCGATCGAACTGGACTGGTCCAAGGGCGAGTTCTTCGAGTCCAGCAAGCTATACCTCATGTGTTCGACGCACGGCGCCATCTATGTACCGGAAACGGGTGCCTGCGCAGGCGGGCCCTGCCGCGGCGGCAAGCTGCGGCCGATCGCCGTGCGCGAAGCCGACGACCGCATCTACTGGCGGCCGGACCAGTACCTCCGTCCGCCGGCTCACGACCTGACCGACAGCCAGACGGGGTCACCATCAACCAGGCATGTATGAGCGATAACAACAGGAACGACAATCCGAATGACCTTCGAGCGGCCGCGCCTGCGCCCTCGAGCAACTGGGAACGCGAGACCCTGGAGCGCCTCGTCTTCGCCACCGTGCGCGAGCAGCGTGCTGCGCGCCGTTGGGGCATCTTCTTCAAGCTATCTTTCCTTTTGCTGGCATTTTTCGCCATCTGGGCTTATTTCGACTTCAACTTCGGCAGCTCGGACATCGAGGCGCTGGGGCGCCACACGGCACTGATCGAAATCGACGGCGCCATCGAGGACGAGGGCAGCGGCGCGGCCGACACCGTGATCCCGTCGCTCAACAAGGCGTTTTCCGATCCGGGGTCGGCGGCCGTCGTCCTGCGCATCAACAGCCCGGGCGGCAGCCCCGTGCAGGCTGGCATCATCGTCGACGAAATCCAGCGTCTCAAGAAGGGCTATCCGAACAAGCCGCTGTACGTGGTCGTGGACGAAATCTGTGCGTCGGGCGGCTATTACATCGCGGCAGCCGCCGACAAGATCTATGTCAACAAGGCGAGTATCGTCGGGTCCGTCGGCGTGTTGATGGACGGTTTCGGCTTCACGGGCTTGATGGACAAGCTCGGCGTCGAGCGCCGCCTGCTGACGGCCGGCGAGAACAAGGGTTTCCTGGATCCGTTCAGCCCGCAGTCCGACAAGCAGAAGCAGCATGCGCTGGAAATGCTCAACGAGATCCACGAGCAGTTCATCGCCGTCGTGCGCGCGGGCCGCGGCAAGCGCCTGAAGGAAACGCCCGAGATTTTCTCGGGCCTGTACTGGACTGGCGCGAAGGCCGTCGAGATGGGCCTGGCCGATGGCTTCGGTACCGTGGACACGGTCGCGCGCGACGTCGTGAAAGCCGAGGACATCATCGATTACACGGCGCATGAAGGCTTGCCGGAACGGGTGCTGAAGAAATTTGGCGCGTCGGTGGGCGCCGGCGCCGTGCATTCGATCTACCGGGGTGCCGTGCCCAGCTTGCGCTGAGCACGGCCATCGATCGACGTATTGGTCTCGATAATTTGGCTTGAAACTTACGAACGGTGGGCTATAGTTGGTGTGTAGCTGTTTCGGCGCTAACGACAAGATAACAGCCTGTTCTTGACGTTGTCGGAACCGCTTCAGACCCGCATCCGTGCGGTTTCGAGAGAATTCAATTCCTCAAGCTGGAGTCCCAATCGGGAAGGAAACGACGGCGCATGCCGTCGTTTTCATTTTGGGCGTGCGTTGCCGGCGTCTGCCGGAAGGTCGCCTGTTGCGGGGGGCGATGCGGGCCGGCTGCCATGCACGACGTGCTTCTTGCTGAGTTCGACGCGATACGCGGGTTGTTGCGCGGTCTCCGCAACCACGCCGTCGCCCCCGTCATGATCTGGCTGATGAAAACCCCCGGCTTCGAGCCACGCCTGAAACTGGCGCTGCCCCTGCTCGTACCACGCGGCGCGCATCGGCAACTGGTGCTCGAAACAATGTACATGCGGGATGTCGCCACCCCGCGTCCAACGCGCCAGCGCAAGCCGAGTCGGGAACAATGCCGCGTATTCCTGGGCCACCTTCGTTCCGCTGCTTGTGGCCGCGAACGAAGAAGGGGTGCTCTGGTTCTGTTTTTTTTCGATCTGCACGTTTGCCTCGTGGTTGGGGTTGATCCGATGCGCCAGATGGTGCGGCCCACCTTTAGTCCTACACTCAGTAACTGTAGGTCGATTCCTAATCAGGTTTCAGTGTATCAACGGGACATAGTCAATTCTTGAGATGTGTCAAACGAATTCTTGCTTCGGGTGGAAACCCCGAGTTTGCTGAACTTTGACGCTTGCATTCCTTCTGCTACAGTCTCGCCCCATGAGTAAATTATCCCTCGACCGCGTGCTCCAGTCGCAAGGCTTCGGCACGCGTAAATACTGCCGCGCTCTCATCGAAGACGGCGACGTGACGATCAACGGCGAAGTCCACGACAACTACAAAACGTTGGTGGAGACGGACGGCCTTGTGCTGACCGTCTTCGATGAAGAATGGACGTACCGCGAGCACGTCTATATCGCGTTGTACAAACCCTCGAACTTCGAGTGTTCGCGCAAGCCCAGCCACCATCCGGGGGTCCTGACCTTGCTGCCTGAGCAATTTACTTGGCGCGAAGTCCAGCCGGTCGGCCGGCTCGACCATGACACGACGGGGTTGCTGCTGATGTCGGACGACGGTCCCTTCATCCACGCGCAGTCGTCGCCCAAGCGCCACGTGCCGAAGGTGTACCAGGCGACGACCCAGGAGCCGGTCACGCAAGCCCTGGTCGACCAGCTGCTGGGCGGCGTCCAGCTGGTCGATGAGCCGGCCCCGCTTGCGGCCGTCAGCTGCGTCCAGCGCGGCGAGCACCTGCTCGAGATCGTGCTCGAGCAGGGCAAATATCACCAGGTGAAGCGCATGCTCGCTGCTGCCGGCAACCATTGCACGGCGCTACACCGTTCGCAGATCGGCGGGCTGACGCTGGACGCGCTCGGGCTGAAGGAAGGGGAGTGGTGTTTCCTGGAACAGGCGCAGCTCGATTTGCTGGTGCCGGCATAAGGGCTGCGCAGGCAAATGAAAAAAGCCAATCGATCGGGAAAGTCCTGCAAGTCAGCATTTGTTCATGTCAAACTTTCCAGTGGTATTAATAGAGTGCCAATTTGAATGCGTGTTCCATTATTTATTCAAATGGCGCATTTGCTGGAATCTCACTAAAAATCACAATCGGATTGCCGCTCATCGATTGATTTATACGCGACTGGACATTAAGCGGTTTACGTTGCCGGTATTCAACAGCGATTGGGCATGCTCGCCAATCGTGTCGGCAGTGCGGAGCGCGTGGCTGCGGTCTGCCCGGTCGCACCGACTGCCGCCGCACAACGGCCGACCGCACTGTGCATACAAACACTTACAAGCGCTTACACTTGCATTTAAGGAATCATAGTAAATTTGTGTGCTTGCAACATTCTCATCAGGTTCACGATGTTGCTACTGGGTTTTAATGTTAAAATCGCGGGTTTTTGAGAGTTCGCAAGATACCGATCGCGCTTTAGCCGCTCGCCTCAACGACCACATCCATTACGGTTTAGGTGCTTCGCCACATGGCCAACTGTATCGCCGGGCGCATCCATCTGAGCCGGGCGATACATGGCGCTATCAAACACATGAAATCCCAGTTGATTGACAAAGACAGCATGAAGAATATTCTGATTGTTAGCAAAGCAAAACACGTAGCCTGTGCCTTGAGCCTTCTGGGCTTGATTTGCGCGCCACTTCATGCGCAGACATCTGACTTCGGCATGGATCAAGTGCCCGCGAATGCTGGTGATCGCGGTCTGCCAACGATCGCCAACGTTCGTCCCGAGCTCAACACCCTGCGCTCCGAACCGCGTCAGCAACAGTCGTCGCAGCAAGGGCAGCGCCAGGGCCAGCAGTACCAGCAGCGTGGCCAGCAGGACAACGACAGGTCCAGGGACAAGGATAAGGACAGGTCCCGCGACAAGAATAGCGACGCCGGCAAGGACCGGGACGAGAAAAACAGCTTCGGCACCTACGTCCAGGGCGTGACCGGCGCCAGGCTCGACATCTTCGGCAAGAACCTGTTCGTGGACGTGCCGAGCACCTTCTCGCCTTTCGATGCCGCCCAGGTCAATGGCGACTATGTCATCGGCAGCGGTGACGAGATCCAGATCCGCGGCTGGGGCATGATCAACGTCGACGTCACCGCGACCGTTGACCGCAGTGGCGCCATCTATATTCCGCGTGTCGGCGCCGTCAAGGTCGCGGGCGTGAAGTATCGCGACCTGCAGGGGCAGCTGCGCCAGGCGATCGGCAAGCTCTTCAGCAACTTCGAGATCACCGCAAGTATTTCCCAGACGCGCGCACTGCAGATCTACGTGGTCGGCCATGCGGTGCAGCCCGGTACGTATACCCTTAGCGCGATGAGCACGCTTCTCAACGCCTTGTTCACCTCGGGCGGTCCAGACGCCACGGGTTCGATGCGTAACATCCAGTTGAAGCGGGGCGGCGAAACGGTTGCAACCTTCGACCTGTACGACATGTTGGTGAAAGGTGACAAGAGCCATGACGCAACGCTGCGCGATGGCGACGTCATCTATATCCCGGAAGTCGGCCCACTGGTTGCGCTGACCGGCAATGTCAAGAACCCTGCCATCTTCGAACTGAAAGGGCAGTCTTCGATTGCCGATCTGCTGACCTGGGCGGGTGGCGTCGATTCCGCCGCCGACCAGAAGCAGATCGTTGTCGAGCGGAATGTCAACAACACCTACCAGACGATTGCCGAGCTGGTCGCCGCTAACGCAGCGATCGGTCCGCAACTGGGCGCCATTCCGGCACGCCCGGCCGACGTGATCCGCATCTTTGCGCCGGGCGCCGTGCCGGTGCAGGCGCAGCTCCAGAAGGAGTACGTGCGCGTTTCCGGCGAAGTCAAGCAAACTGGCGTGTTCGAAATCCGCAAGGGCGAAACGCTGCGCGACCTGATGTTCCGCCTGGGCGGCACGACGGAAAACAGCTATGTGTATGCGACCCAGCTCAAGCGTGAATCGGTACGCCGGACGCAGCAGGTCAAGCTTGACGAAATCGCCGCGCGCTTCGAGCGCGAACTGGAAAGCGCCGCCACCTCCCGCGTAGCGGGAACGACCGACAAGGATGCGATTGCGATCCAGGGGGCCGAACTGGAGCGTCAGCGCGCCGTTGCCCAGAAGCTCAGGACCATCAAGGCCGAAGGTCGGATCGTGCTCGAGCTCGAAGACGGTAACGCCCAGGTCAAGAATCTGCCCGATCTGCCGCTGCAGGACGGCGACAGTATCTTCGTGCCGCGCAAGCCCGGCACGGTCGAGGTGCTCGGTGCCGTGTTCCAGACTAATTCCTTCATTTACAAGCCGCACCGTAATATCAACGATTACGTCCTGCTGGCAGGCGGCGAAACGGCCACTGCCGACAAATCGGAGATGTACGTGATTCGCGCTGACGGCACGACGAAGAGCGAACGTGGAACGGGGTGGTTCCGTGGTCTCGGCGGCGTGCTGGTGAACCCCGGCGACACCATCGTGGTTCCGGAAACGATCGAGCGCGGCAGCTGGCGCCAGAGCCTGAAGGAATGGACCGCGATCTTCTATCAATTCGGCCTTGGCGCTGCTGGCCTGAAAGTGCTGAAGGACTGATGCATTCCACCGCTGATTGCGTGCCTTGCTCTTGTGTGAGAGAAAATGTCTGAAGAAATTGTGATTGAAAAGTCGAATCCGGCCGCTATCAGCCGCGACGACGAAGTGCATCTGCTGGACCTGCTGATCGTGCTTGCGGAGCAAAAGCGGGTGGTGATTGGCACGAGCGTCCTGTTCGTTATCCTCGGCGTGGTCGTCAGCCTCTTGATGACGCCCATGTTCGCGAGTACGACCAGGATCCTGCCGCCCCAGCAGCAGCAATCGTCCACCATGTCAGCCATGCTCGGGCAGTTAGGTAACCTGGCCGGCGCGGCAGGCAACCTGGCGGGACTGAAGAGCCCGGGCGACCTGTATGTCGGGCTACTCGAGAGCCGCCGGATGGCCGACACCCTGATCCAGCGCTTCAAGCTCACCGAGCGTTATGGCGCGACCATGGAAAACACCCGCGAGGCGCTGGCCGCGAACAGCGAGATCAGCACCGACAAGAAGGACGGCATGCTGGTCATTACCGTCAGCGACAAGGACCCCCAGGTTGCGGCGAACATGGCCAATGCCTACGCCGAGGAATTGACGCGTCTTACCCAGACCATGGCGCTGACCGAAGCTTCGCAGCGCCGGATGTTCTTCGAAAAGCAGCTCGCGGATGTCAAGGAGCAGCTGGCAAATGCCGAAATCGCCATGCGCACCACGCAGGAGAAGACCGGCATGATCCAGCCCGAGGCGCAGATGCAGGCGATCATCGGGAATGCCGCGCGCCTGAAGGGTGCCATCGCCGCCAAGGAGATCGAACTGAATGCGATGCGGACCTTTGCGACCGGACAGAATCCGGAAATGATGCGGACCCAGGAAGAATTGCGCACGATGAAATCGCAGTTGGCCAAGCTCGAGCAGAGCCAGTCGACGGACCGCGATTTCATGGTTCCCACTGGTAAGCTGCCGGCCGTGGGCATCGAGTACGTGCGCAGCATGCGCGACGTGAAGTACTACGAAGTGATCTTCGAGATGCTCGCCAAACAGTATGAATTGGCGAAGATCGATGAGGCAAAGAACGGTCCGCTGATCCAGGTGCTCGACAAGGCGATTCCCGCCGAACGGAAGTCCAAGCCGAAGCGCTCGCTGATCGTGCTGTCGCTGGGTTTTGCCGGTTTCGTGCTTGGCACCTTACTGGCGTTCGTGCGGCACGGCTATGCTCGCTCGCGCCAGCATCCCGAAGGCCGCCAGCGCTGGGAGCGCCTGTCGGCAGCCCTGCGAAAAAAACCAAGAGGACGCGCCTCTTCCGTGTGAAGGATGTTACGCCGATATGGCGGACAAGAAATTCTAGTGTAATCAAGAGAGGAATCGTGGACGCATCGCGATTCCTCGCGCCGTTATCGAGCCTAGCGCGGACATAGCTGGCAGCTAAAAATCAGGAAAGAAATACGATGAGCGATACCAAGAAAGTTGCATTGATTACGGGCGTCACGGGCCAGGACGGCGCCTACCTCGCCGAACTGCTGCTGGAGAAAGGCTATGAAGTGCACGGCATACGCCGCCGCAGTTCCCTCTTCAACACCGCGCGTATCGATCATCTTTTCCACGACGAACACGAGGAAGGCTTGCCCTTGTTCCTGCATCATGGCGACATGACCGATGCTTCCAGCCTGACGCACATCATCGCAAAGGTGCAGCCGGACGAGATCTATAATCTTGCCGCGCAAAGCCATGTCGGCGTGTCGTTCGAGGAACCGGAATACACCGCCAACTGCGACGCCATGGGCCCGCTGCGCATCCTCGAAGCGATCCGCATCCTGGGCCTGGAAAAGAAGACCCGTTTCTACCAGGCTTCCACCTCGGAGCTGTACGGCCTGGTGCAGGAAACGCCGCAGAAGGAAACCACGCCTTTCTACCCGCGCAGTCCCTACGCCGTGGCAAAGCTGTACGCCTACTGGATCGCCGTGAACTACCGCGAGGCCTACGGCATCTATGCCTGTAACGGCATCCTGTTCAATCACGAAAGCCCGATTCGCGGCGAAACCTTCGTCACGCGCAAGATCACCCGTGCACTGGCCCGTATCAAGCTGGGTATCCAGGAATGCCTCTACCTGGGCAACCTGGACTCGCTGCGCGACTGGGGCCATGCGAAGGACTATGTCGAAATGCAGTGGCTGATGCTGCAGCAGGACAAGCCGGAAGATTTCGTCATTGCGACCGGCGTGCAGTACAGCGTGCGTGACTTCGTCAATATCGCCGCAGAGGAACTGGGCATGGCGATCACGTGGCGCGGGCATGGCGTCGAGGAGAAGGGCTACGACGCGAACGGCAAGTGCGTGGTCGCCGTCGACCCGCGCTATTTCCGCCCGACCGAGGTGGACACGCTGCTGGGCGATCCGACCAAGGCGCGCGAGAAACTCGGCTGGACCCCGAAGATCAGTTTCCACGAACTGGTGACCGAGATGGTGCGCGAAGACCTGAAGCTGGCGCAGAAGACCGACCTCGTCAAGACCCACGGTTACGCGGTGTTCGAGTCGCGCGAATAACAGGGCAGGGATGATGGGTACGTTCGCACTGATTCCCGCGCGCGGCGGCTCGAAGGGCATTCCACGCAAGAATATCAAGCCGATCGCGGGCAAGCCGCTGATCGCCTGGACCATCGAGGCCGCCTTGCGTTCGCCGCTGCTCGATGCGGTGGTGGTCAGCACGGAAGACGAGGAAATCGCCGACGTGGCGCGCCGCGCCGGCGCCCAGGTGCCGTTCATGCGGCCGGCGGCGCTGGCCGCGGACGACACCCCGGGCCTCGATCCGGTGCTGCATGCGCTCGAGCAGCTGCCGCAGTTCGATGCCGTGCTGCTTCTGCAGCCGACCTCGCCGCTGCGTACCACCGAAGACATCGACGCCTGCCTGCAACTGGCCGCGCAGCGTGGCGCGCCCTCGGTCGTATCGGTCACCGAACCGGATGCGCACCCTTACTGGACCTATTCGATCGGCAGCGACCAGCGCATGGCGCGCGTGATCGACGGCGCGCCCGTGACCCGGCGCCAGGACCTGCCGCCGGTCGGCGCGCTCAATGGCGCCTTGTATTTCGCCAAGGCTGATTGGCTGCGTCACAATCGAAGCCTGCTTGGCCCCGAAACGCTGGCGTACATGATGTCGCGCGAACATTCCGTCGACCTCGATACACTGCTGGACTGGAAGATTGCAGAGTTACTCTTGAAAGAATCGACATGAAAAAGAAAGTACTTGTTACCGGAGCCGACGGCTTCATCGGATCGCACCTGACCGAAGCCCTGGTGCGCGCGGGCTACGACGTGCGTGCCTTCGTGCTGTACAACTCCTTCAACTCCTGGGGCTGGCTGGACAACTGCGCCGCCGACGTCAAGGGCAAGTTCGAAGTCTTCGCCGGCGACGTGCGCGACCCGAACGGCGTACGCGCCGCGATGAAAGGCTGCGACGCCGTGCTGCACCTGGCCGCGCTGATCGCGATCCCGTATTCCTATCACTCGCCCGACACCTATGTCGATACCAACATCAAGGGCACGCTGAACATCGTCCAGGCCGCGCGCGACCTGGGCGTGAGCAAGGTGGTGCAGACCTCGACCAGCGAGGTGTACGGTACCGCGCGCTTCGTGCCGATTACCGAAGAGCATCCGCTGCAGGGCCAGTCGCCTTACTCGGCAAGCAAGATCGGCGCCGACCAGATCGCCATGTCCTTCTATTCGTCGTTCGGCACCCCGGTCACGCTGCTGCGTCCGTTCAATACCTACGGCCCGCGCCAGTCGGCGCGCGCGGTGATCCCGACCATCATCACCCAGATCGCCAACGGCAAGCGTTCGATCAAGCTGGGCGCGGTCAGCCCGACCCGCGACTTCAACTATGTCGCCGACACGGTGGCCGGCTTCATCGCCGCCCTCGAATCCGATCGCGGCACCGGCGAAGTGATCAACGTGGGCAGCAATTTCGAAATCTCGATCGGCGATACCGCGCATGCGATCGCCGAAGCGATGGGCACGACCATCGAGATCGTGACCGACGAGCAGCGCCTGCGCCCCGAGAAGAGCGAAGTCGAGCGCCTGTGGGCGGCCAACGCCAAAGCCAAGGAACTGCTGGGCTGGGAGCCGAAGTTCGGCGGCCGCGACGGCTTCCTGCGCGGCCTCGGCGAAACGATCGCCTGGTTCCGCGAGCCGGCCAACCTGGCCGCCTATAAAGCCGACATCTACAACGTCTGACCCATGAGCATGCAGAGCAATCTCCCGCAAGAGATCGTCCGCGCCATCGAGTCCGTCATCGGTGCCGGTCCCGCGTCCCTGCACGAGCCGCGCTTTCGCGGCAACGAGTGGGACTACCTGAAGGAATGCCTGGACACGACCTTCGTGTCCTCGGTCGGTAAATTCGTCGACCGCTTCGAAGCCGAGCTGGCCGAGTTCACCGGTGCGACCCGTGCCATCGCGGTGGTCAACGGTACGGCTGCGCTGCACGTGGCGCTCAGGCTGGCGGGTGTCGAACCCGGCGACGAAGTGCTGCTCCCGGCGCTGACCTTCATCGCCACCGCCAACGCGGTTGCCTACTGCAATGCGACGCCGCACTTCGTCGACAGCGAAGAGCGTTCGCTCGGCATGTGCGCCGAGGCCCTGCGCGCCCACCTGGCAGCCACGACGGAAATGCGGGCAGGCCAGTGCATCAACCGCGCGACCGGCAAGGTGATCCGCGCGATGGTGCCGATGCATACCTTCGGCCACCCGGTCGACATCGAGGCCCTGCTGGCCGTAGCGCGCGACTTCGGCCTGCAGGTGGTCGAAGACGCCGCCGAATCGCTGGGCAGCACCGTGGGCGGACGCCATACCGGCACCTTCGGCCTGATGGGCACCCTGAGCTTCAACGGCAACAAGACCATCACCACCGGCGGCGGCGGCGCGATCCTGACCAACGACGCCGAGCTGGGCAAGCGCATCAAGCACCTGACCACCACCGCCAAGATCCCGCACCGCTGGAACTTCGTGCACGACGAGGTCGGCTACAACTACCGCATGCCCAACCTGAACGCCGCCCTCGGCTGCGCGCAACTGGAGCAGCTGCCCGGCTTCCTGGCCAGCAAGCGCCGCCTGTTCGAACAGTACCAGGCGCGCTTTGCGGACGTGCAGGGCGTGCGCCTGGTAGCCGAGCCGGACGGCTGCGTGAGCAATTACTGGCTGCAGGCCTTGCTGCTGGACGAGGCAAATGCCGGCCAGCGCGATGCCGTGCTGACCGCCACCAACGACGCCGGCCTGATGACGCGTCCCGTGTGGACGCTGATGTACCGCATGCCGATGTACGCCGGCGCACCGCGCGCAGCGACCCCGGTTGCCGAATCGATCGAGCGGCGCCTGATCAACGTTCCGAGCAGCGCGGAGCTGGTGCCCGCCAAGCCATGAGCAAGCCTGGCCTCATCCTGATCGGCGCGGGCGGACACGCCCGTGCATGCATCGACGTGATCGAACAGCATGGCCAGTTCGAGATCGCCGGCCTGGTGGGCACGGCGAACGAACTGCACACGCGCCAGCTGGGATACGAGGTCATCGCCACCGACGACCAGCTCGCCGAACTGGCGGGCCGGTACCGCCATGCCCTCGTCACGGTCGGGCAGATCCATTCGCCGACGCTGCGGATGCGCATGTTCGAGCAAGCGCTGCGGCTCGGCTTCGACCTGCCCGTCATCGTCGCGCCAAGCGCGCACGTTTCCCGCCATGCCACGATCGGTGCCGGCAGCGTGGTGATGCATGGCGCGATAGTGAACGCCGCTGCGCAGGTCGGCCGGAACTGCATCCTGAATACCCGTGCGCTGGTCGAACACGACGCCGTGGTCGGCGACCACTGCCATGTCTCCACCGGCGCCATACTGAACGGCGGCGTGCAGCTTGGGGCCGGCAGCTTCGTGGGCAGCGCCGGCGTCGTCACGCAGGGCCTGCGGTTGGGCGAACAGAGTATCATCGGGATGGGCCTGGCGGTGCGCCACGACCAGCCTGACCATGCCAAATTTCTAGGATAAATATGAGTCATCGAGTTCTTATCATTGCCGAAGCCGGCGTCAATCACAATGGCGATATGGCGATGGCCAAAGGCCTGATCGACGCTGCCGCCGACGCCGGCGCCGACCTGGTGAAGTTCCAGACCTTCAATGCCGACCGTCTTGTGACCCGTAGTGCTAAAAAGGCCGACTACCAGATCCAGGCCATCGGCAGCGGCGAGTCGCATCACGAGATGCTGCGTCGTCTCGAGCTGGACCTGGCCATGCATGAGGAGCTGATTGCGCATTGCGCCAAACGCGGCATTGCTTTCTTTTCGACGGGTTTCGACATCGAAAGCATCGACATGCTGATCGGCCTCGGACAGGATCATTTCAAGATCCCATCGGGTGAAATCACCAACCTGCCGTACCTTCGACATATTGGTAAGCAAAACAAGAACGTCATCCTGTCCACCGGAATGGCGACGCTGGGTGACGTCGAGGCCGCGTTGGCGGCGCTTGAGCAGGCTGGTACGGCACGCACCAAGTTGACGGTGTTGCACTGTACGACTGAATATCCGACACCGATGAACGAAGTCAACCTGCGCGCGATGCAGAGCATGCATCAGGCTTTCGGTGTTCCGGTTGGTTACTCGGACCATACGGCAGGCATCGAGGTGGCGGTCGCTGCGGTCGCCATGGGCGCTACCGTGATCGAAAAGCACTTCACCCTGGACCGTACACTCCCTGGACCGGACCATCAGGCCAGCCTGGAACCGCATGAACTGAAGGCAATGGTCAGCGCGATCCGGAATATCGAGATTGCGCTTGGTGACGGCGTCAAGCGACTCACGCCAAGCGAGGAGCGAAACAAGAACGTGGTACGTAAATCGTTGGTCGCATCGCAAGCGATCAAGGCAGGCGAGACCTTCAGTGCGCAGAACATGACCTGCAAGCGTCCGGGCAGCGGCATTACACCCATGCGCTGGGACGATGTGGTCGGCCGCGTGGCCAAGCGCGATTTCGCGGCGGATGAGTTGATCGATCTATGAACCGTAGAATTTGCGTCATTACCGGCACCCGGGCGGAATACGGCCTGCTGCGCTGGGTAATGCAAGGCATCAAGGACGATCCTGCGCTGACCCTGCAAGTTATCGCTACCGGAATGCATTTGTCTCCAGAATTCGGCCTGACCTATCGCGAGATCGAGCGTGACGGTTTTTCGATCGACAGGAAGGTTGAAATGCTGACCAGCTCCGATACGTCGGTCGGTATTGCCAAATCAATGGGGCTGGGGATGATCGGTTTTGCCGATGCGCTTGATGCGCTCAAGCCCGACCTCATCGTCGTGCTGGGCGACCGCTTCGAAATATTCGCGGCGGTCGCTGCTGCGCTGGTGGCACGTATTCCTGTCGCCCATCTCCACGGGGGCGAAGCTACCGAAGGTTTGATCGACGAAGGGATCCGCCACTCGATCACCAAGATGTCGCACCTGCACTTTGTCGCTGCCGAAGAATACCGGCGTCGTGTCATCCAGTTGGGCGAGCAACCGGCCAATGTGCATCTGGTCGGAGGGCTAGGTATCGACAATATCAAGCGTATCAAACTGCTCGACCGTGAAGCGCTCGAACAGTCGCTCGACTTCAAGCTGGGCGCGAAGAACCTGTTGATCACCTTCCATCCGGTGACGCTCGAGACATCGACTGCGGAAGACCAAATGGCCGAGCTCTTGTCGGCATTGGCTGCGCTCGAGGATACGCAGTTGATTTTCACCCTGCCCAACGCTGATACCGATGGCCGGGCGCTCATCAGGATGGTCGAACAATTTGCTGCGAAACACGCGAACGCACGGGCCTACACTTCTCTTGGACAAATGCGCTATTTGTCCTGTGTTGCTCAGGTCGACGGCGTCGTGGGTAACTCGTCGAGCGGACTGGCCGAAGTGCCGAGTTTTAAGAAGGGAACGATCAACATTGGTGACCGGCAGCGTGGACGCCTCATGGCGGACAGTGTCATCAACTGCGCTCCCGACCGCGCCAGTATCGGCGCAGCCCTGCAGACCTTGTACAGCGCAGACTTTCAGGCAGGTCTGGCCAATGTTCGCAACCCATATGGTGACGGCGGGGCCAGCGACAAAATTGTGCAACTCATCAAATCCGCTGAGCTGACGGACATCCTGAAGAAGCGCTTTTTCGACTGGACCGGTCCATGCGCATAGTGTTTATCGGCACCGTGGAGTTCTCGCAACGCGCCCTTGACCGCCTTGTTGCGATGAAAGCGGACGTCGTCGGTGTCTGCACCCTGGAAGACGCAGCGTTCAACGCCGACCACGTGGACCTGAGTCCGACGTGCCAGGCGCATGGGATTCCCGTACTGTATGCCAAAGATATCAATTCGCCGGAGACTCTGGACTGGATTCGGGATCGCGCGCCCGATGTCATTTTCTGTTTCGGCTGGTCGCGCCTGCTGAAGCAGGAGTTGCTGGAGCTTGCCCGGTTGGGAGTGGTCGGATTCCATCCTGCCGCCCTGCCTGCGAACCGCGGACGACATCCCTTGATTTGGGCGCTCGTTCTCGGTCTGGAGCAGACTGCGTCGACTTTCTTCTTCATGGATGCCGGGGCGGATAGCGGTGACATCTTGTCGCAACGTGCCGTCGCCATCGATCCGGCGGACGACGCGCGCGACCTGTACGACAAGGTCGTCGCGACAGCGCTCGATCAGATCGAAGAATTCGTGCCTTTGCTGGAGGCCGGCACGTTCGTGCGCAAAATTCAGGACCATTCACAGGCGAACACTTGGCGCAAGCGTGGCATGGCGGACGGCAAGATCGATTGGCGCATGTCCGCCCGGACCATACATAACCTGGTACGCGGATTGGCAAAGCCTTATGTAGGCGCGCATTTCACGGTCGAGGGCAAGGACGTCAAGGTCTGGAAATGCGAGGTCGTCGAAGACGTTGAAAAGAATATCGAGGCCGGAAAGGTCCTTGGCAGGCGCAATGGTGCTCCCGTAGTGAAATGCGGCGACGGCGCATTGTGTCTTTTGCTCACGGAACCGGCTTTCGATCCCATTCAAGGCAGCTATTTATGAAGACAATTGTTATTGCTCCGCACCCGGATGACGAAGTGCTCGGCGTTGGCGGTACCCTGTTGCGCCGAAAAGCTGAAGGGGCTGAAGTGGCCTGGGCCATCGTCACCGGTATTTCGACAGCCAACGGATGGAAACCGGAGCAGGTCAGCAAGCGAGCCGACGAAATCGCTCGTGTGACGGCATTGTTCGGATTTGACCAGGTGTTTAAGCTGGATTTCCCTACTACGCAACTTGACCGAGTGCCGATGGGCGATCTGGTCGGGGCACTGTCCGGCGTCTTCAAGGCATTCCAGCCGGAAGAGGTATTTGTCCCACATCCGTCCGACGTGCATACGGACCACCGCGTCGTGTTCGATGCCACGTCCGGCTGTACCAAATGGTTTCGCTATCCGTCGGTAAAGCGCGTACTGGCATACGAGACACTGTCGGAAACCGATTTTGGCCTTGGCACGAACAAAGGTTTTGAACCGAATGTGTTCGTCGACATCGCTCCTTATCTGGACACCAAACTCGCGGCAATGGAAATATACGCATCGGAGATGGCGCCATTTCCATTCCCGCGCAGCGATGAAGCACTGCGCGCATTGGCAACTCTCCGAGGTGCCGCTTCCGGCTATCAGGCCGCCGAGGCGTTCCAGTTGTTGCGTGAAAGGTTTTAAGCGTGAAATCAACAGAAGCAGTCTGGTCCAAGGCAATACTGCCGCCCACCGCCACGATTCAGCAGGCAATCGCTAACCTTGACCAGGTTGCGATCAAGATCGTGCTGATCGTGAATTCAGAAGGAAGACTCGAGGGTACGGTTTCGGATGACGATATCCGCCGCGGCTTGCTCAAGGGACTTACCCTGAGCAGTCCCATCACCAGTGTTGTTCATCGTAATGCCTTCGTCGTTCCCCCTGAAATGGGACGCGAAATGGTCATGCAGCTGATGACGGCCAACAAAATCCAGCAGATTCCGGTCGTCGACGAGCAGCACCGCGTGGTCGGGCTGCATTTGTGGGACGAGATTACGGCACCGACCGAGCGGCCGAACTTGATGGTGGTCATGGCCGGCGGCATGGGCACGCGCTTGCGACCGCATACCGAAAACTGCCCTAAGCCGATGTTGCCTGTTGCAGGCAAGCCGATGGCCAGAAGGGGCGCCTCCAGGCGAGCAGCGTCATCAATTGCGAACCGACCCGGGACGCCATCAGCGCAGCCCTAGCACAGGTGTTCGACGCTGGTTTCCAGGCTACGCTCGACGCGACCGTGAACCCTTACGGTGACGGCGGCGCGAGCGAAAAAGCGGTGCAGACCATTAAGTCAGTCAAGCTTAACGGAATTGCCAAGAAGTCCTTTTACGATATTTCTGTTCCTTAATTCAAGGTCGCAACAGTGAACTCAACCGAACCAGTATGGCGTAGAGCCATTCTTCCTGTCCACGCTACTATCCAGGAGGCCATTAGCAACCTTGATCAGGTGGCCATTAAGATTATTCTCGTTGTTAATGACAATGGTGAGCTAGAGGGAACCATTTCTGACGGCGATATTCGACGGGGTCTGTTGAAGGGCCTTGCGCTGAGCAGCCCGATTACAGATGTCATCCACCGCAACGCCTTCGTAGTGCCGCCTGAAATGGGGCGCGACATGGTAATGCAGCTCATGCTTGCAAATAAGATCCAGCAGATTCCTGCTGTTGATCAAAACCGGCGTATTGTTGGCCTGCATCTCTGGGATGAAATCACCACACCTGCCGAGCGCCCGAACTTGATGGTAATTATGGCGGGAGGAAAGGGCACACGCTTGCGACCGCACACCGAGAACTGCCCTAAGCCAATGCTGCATCTTGCGGGCAAGCCGATGCTTGAGCACATCATTGAGCGCGCTAAATCGGAAGGGTTCCGTCATTTTGCCTTGGCTGTACATTACCTGGGCCATATGATTGAGGACTATTTCGGTCACGGCGAACGCCTTGGCGTCCAAATCGATTACGTTCGCGAAACGTCACCGTTGGGGACCGCAGGTGCTCTAAGCCTACTCAGCCCACGTCCTAACGCCTCCTTCGTTGTTACAAACGGGGATGTAATCACCGATATCCGCTATGGTGAATTGCTCGATTTTCATCTGCGTCACAATGCAGCTGCAACCATGGCAGTTCGCTTACATGAATGGGAGCACCCATTTGGTGTAGTCCAACTCGACGGAGTTGAGATTGTCGGCTTTGAAGAGAAACCGGTAGCGCGTAGCCATATCAATGCTGGGGTGTACGCGCTGGATCCTAGTGCTCTCAACTGCTTGGCTGCTAACGCCATGTGCGATATGCCGACCTTGTTCGAACGGCTGCAGAGCAACGCCAAACGTACAGTTGCATACCCGATGCATGAGCCGTGGCTTGATGTAGGACGGCCCGATGACCTCGCTACTGCACGTCTCCACTCCAATGAGACCAAACCCCTGTAGTCGGGCTAGCGCCGCTTTCCTGGTCCGTCCTTGACGCGTTTGCCATTAGATAACTCCTAAGTGCATGAATGAGCGTGGTATGAACTGTTTACAGGCCGAATATTTTGTGCAAAAGGTTTAATGAATACCCGAAACTTGCTGTCGAGCGCCGTATTGTACGGTTTTGCCGATGTGATCGTGCTAGTCGTAGGTGGTTTCCTGCTGCTGCCGCTTTACACCCGTACACTATCGCAAGCTGATTATGGCATCTACGTGATCGTTCGGGCGAATGTCGAGATACTGACCTATCTGTTGTATCTTGGTTTGCCCTCTGCTGTCGGGAGGGTGTATTTCGTCTATAAGAAAACTGGTCAGCAGTTTGAATATTTGAGTTCAGTAGTGATGTTCTTCCTGCTGTGCCTAGTCGGGTTCGTTGTTGTATTGGCAGCAAAAGGGGATCAACTCTGGAGCTTGGTGTCCCCAACTACTCCGGTTAAACCGTATTTGGTCTATTGCGTAGCGATCGCTGCCGTAGGGTTCTTCGCCGCCATCGCGACAATGTGGCTACGTTTGGAAGGACGAGCAATCGCTTTCGCTGGCGTACAAGTGACGAGCGCGGCGGTACTTGCCGCGGGCGCGACATTATTGCTGGTCAAGTTTAACGCTGGGCTGCCTGGGCTGCTTTCTGCCTTGTTATTTAGTGCGGCCTGTTCGGCGACAGTCCTGCCGATTTTGTTCGGACGGAAGTTTAAACTTGCGATAAAGTGGGAACACGTCATAGTTTCCATGCGATACGCATCACCCGTGTTAGTCGGGTACGTTGCTTTTTTCGTACTTAATCGCATTAGCACACTGATACTCCAGCGGCATGTTGCGGTTAACCAGATCGCTGTCTTCGGTCTGGCGCAACAGCTGGCCACCATTGTGACGATTGCCTCTACCGCTTTCGCAATGGCAATGCAACCAGCTATATTCAGTGCCGAACCGGGAAACGTCGTTCCGCTGCTTAGACGTTCGGCCAGGATTTTGCTGCTCTTGACTTTTGCCTTAACCAGCATATTGCTCCTGTTTGGAGCCGAGATTTTTTCGATTGTTGCGCCAGTCAGCTATAGTGGCGGATACCAGATTATGCTGATTATCCTTGCCGCCAACTTTGCGAATTCTTTTAACCAAATCTCGAATACTGCATTGCTCTACCATCATCTTCCAAAGACTTCGGCAGCTGTGTCAATCTTTGGGGCAGTTTTTGCTGCTTGCTTGGGCACGTTGCTGATACCGCGTTTTCAGCTTTATGGTGCCGCTTTCGCGAGTGTGGGAGCAATTTGCTGCATGACGTTGCTCAGCCATTGGTTGGCTCGTCGGGCTTCTGGATATTCTTATTTCGGACTGTTAGGTGCGTCGTGGACAGCGATTGGGGGGATAGCACTCCTGGCTACACTTCTTGCGCGTCAAAATATTCCGTTGCCTGCCTTATTTTTCCTTAAAACGGTAATCTGCATCTTAATAATCACGGCAACTTATTTTTTTCTACATCAGAAATCTCTTTGGCAAGCCATGCAATCCTTAATTCGTCGTTTTTGTGGTAAATTTTTTGGCATCGACTTCCTTGGGTGGCGCCGTGATGCCCGCCGCATGCGTGAGCTGGTCGGTAATTTTGATACGAGCGTGCCACCCAAGCCAGGCGCTGTACATTTCGCGATCGTGTTGATGCCTTGGATGGGTACGTCAGTCCCCTGGTTTTGCATGGTGACTGGACTCTTCCTGGCTGCCAGCGGTAATAAAGTCACGTTCCTGGTTGATGATTTGCCATTTGGTGGTAATCGGCTGAGTTCGCGGTTTCAACTGCGGTGCCTGCGTTGGGTGCTCAAAGCGGTTGGACCCCGCTTCGCAATCATTTCCGCTTCCGATTTCCCTTCGAATTCTCAGCTCAGCGAGACTGAACGTGACTGTATCGAGCGTCTCGCTGCGTTGAATGCAATATGGGAATTGCGTGGTGATATGGTGGTCCCTGGCCGCAAAGACCTTATTGAACGTTCGAGCCGCCAATTACAGGCGAGTTACCATCCAATCGGCAACGTGATTCAGGGAGGGAAATTCGACGTGTTGTTCGTGCCAGGGGGCGTCTGGGGGAGTTCGGGTCTCTGGATTGAGCACGCTCGTGCAGCTGGAGTACGTGTTGCGAGCTTCGACTCGGGAGGATATGGAAACCTGCTCCTGGCTGTAGACGGCATCGCCTGCCAGTTGCAAGATATTCCACGTGCGTTTGAGATGCTCAAGCTTGATGTGGAGAAGCACCATCAACATGCATTCGTCGTTGAATCAGCGCAGAAGGAAATGGCGCGTCGACGTGCGGGCGTGGACAAATTTTCTTCTCAAATTCAAGGCTCGTCCTCTTCGAGTACGCGATTTAACGGAGGGGTTCTCATTGCTCTGAATTCGTCATGGGATTCTGCGGCCCTTGGCTTGCATGAGGTATTCAAGAGCAATAGCGAATGGATCGTTGAGACGACGCGTTACCTGCTCGATAACACCTCTGCGCCAGTCATCATTCGCCAGCACCCAGTTGAACGGCTTGCGATCGCGCGCACCTCGGATGACTATGCTGCACTACTTACTAAACATTTTGGTGCACATCCCCGTCTGCATTTCATTGCAGCAGACGAGGCAGTCAACAGCTACGACTTGTTGGAGCAGGTAGCTGCCGTCGTTGTTTATACTTCGACGATCGGTATCGAAGCGGCCGCGCACGGCAAGCCGGTAATTACTGCTTCCGGCTCTTACTATTCGAATTTTGGTTTTGTGCGCAAAGCGACGAGCGTTGCGCAGTATCGTGAATATTTATCCGACGCTCTAGCCGGTAGATTGGCCGTCAACGACGCGATGCGGGACGATGCACTTATGTGTTACTACCTGACTCAATGTTGCAACTGGATCTTCACGCCATTCACAGTGCCAGAGTTTCACGAGTGGGTGACCCGAGACCTGACTCAGCTCTATCAGGAAGAAAGCGTCAAGCGAATTGTGCGCGGGTTGGAAAAAAATATCCCTGCAGCCATCTTGAATCACGTAGAACGAATAAAACAGTAAAGCTTGGAATCGCAATGTTGAAGTTGCTTTGGACTTTGTTCCGAGGTTTGGAAAAGGCAGCGCTTCTAATCCACACTTTCATCGCCCGGCCGCGTTTCGCAGCGTGGGGACCCCGTTCTCGGCTTGGTTTGGGAGCGATCCTGGAATCCCCGGAGTTGATAGAAGTGGGCGCAAATGTGGGGATCGGCCGGCATGCGTGGCTTAACGCAATGGATGACCGTAAAGACGGCATGCCGACCTTGCGTATTGGCGATGGCACCTATATTGGCCGGTTCGCGCACATCAACGCGTGGCGTAACGTTCGCATCGGGCGCGACGTGCTGATCGCCGATAGAGTGTTCATTAGTGACTGCGAGCACGCATTTGCTGACACCACGGTGCCAATCCGGCTGCAGGGTGATATCTTTCGCGGAAATGTGATGCTGATGGATGGTTGTTGGATTGGCGTTGGCGCTGTCATTCTCCCGGGCGTGACAGTTGGCAGAAATGCAGTCGTTGCGGCGAATTCCGTTGTCAACCGGGATGTCGCCGAATTAACTGTTGTTGGCGGAGTGCCGGCGAAATTCATCAGGAAGATAGTGCCGCAAATTGCCGGCACTTGATATGAAAAGCGGGAACACGGAAACATGCGAAAAACAGTATTAATCACGGGTGGCTACGGCTTCCTCGGTCGCGCAGTAGCGCGCAAGTTACGGCAGCAAGACTACCGTGTGGTCGGCCTCGGCCGCGGCCGTTGGGGCCAGGAAGAGGCGCTGGCACACGGCTTCGATTCGTGGCTTGATGCCAGCGTTAGCCTGTCGAGCCTAATGACATTGCAAGAGAACCTAGACCTTGTTGTGCATTGCGGCGGCAACGGTTCGGTCGGTTATTCGCTCGAGCATCCCCTTCAGGATTTCGAAAAGACTGTCACCGGTACCATGGAACTGCTCGAATACTTGCGCGTAACCAAGTCGCGCGCGCAGCTTATATATCCGTCGAGCGCCGGCGTTTACGGTGCGAAGGATGACGCGCCGATTAGCGTAAGCGCCGCAATGACCCCGATTTCGCCGTACGGTTATCACAAGCGGATCGTTGAGGAGTTGCTTGAATCCTACTCGCGTAGTTTTGGTATTCGCGTCGGGATCATACGTTTCTTCTCTATTTATGGACCTGGCCTGACGAAACAGCTGTTGTGGGACGCCAGCGCCAAACTGCGCGCCGCCGCCGGTGGATCCGCTACGTTCTGGGGCACTGGAGAAGAAACTCGTGACTGGATCAGCAGTGACGATGCAGCCGAACTAGTTCTAGCGGTCGCGCGTTCGGACCGCGACTTTCTAGTCGTTAATGGCGCCTCTGGACAGCGCACTACTGTGCAGCAAGTGTTGGAAATGTTGAAACGCGCACTCGATGCAAATACCGAAGTCCGCTTTAACGGCACTGTACGCGAAGGCGACCCGCGGTTCTACCATGCCGATATCACTGAAGCGCTTGCACTTGGCTGGAAGCCAGCACTTCCGTTGACGGAGGGCATTGAGCACTACGCGCGCTGGTATGTTGCGCATGAGGAGGCACCGCTTGACTAATGTCGCCTTCTGGTTTGATGCCCCGATCGAGTACTCGGGCGGGCTAAATTACATTAAGAATCTGCTATACGCAGTGTCCCTGGTTAACAACGGCAACGTGCAGCCTTATGTCTTTTTCCCGCATAACATGCCTGACAGCATCGAAAAGGAATTTGCACAATATGCCACCGTTGTACGCACGCGACTTTTAGAACGGGGCAGCGTACCTTGGTTCTTCCACCGGGTGCTTTACCGACTGCTAGGATCGATGGCGATAGCAACCGCACTGCTCAAGCGTTACAAGATCGATGTCGTTTCGCATGTTTGGTTCGTGTACGAGGGCAAGGTGCCGTTCCGCCTCATCAGCTGGATTCCTGATTTCCAGTACCTGCACATGCCTGAGTTGTTCCCAACCGTCGATCCGCAAGAGGAAACCCGGCGTTACCAAGCGATCATCCGGCAGAGCGACGCGAATATCCTGAGCAGCTTCAACGCCCTGGAGGACTTCAAGCGCATCGCGCCTCCGACGGCTGTCGAGCGCACCAAGGTCATCCAATTTGTGTCGCAGCCACGCGCTTCTTCTGCCACGACCACGGTGAGTTTAGATGGCTTGCGCGAAAAATACGGGTTTAAAGGCAAGTATTTCTTCCTTCCGAACCAGTTTTGGGCCCACAAGAACCACATGCTGGTCCTGCAGGCTTTGAAGAAGCTAAAAGAGCAGGGTGAAGAGGTGTTGGTGATTTGCACGGGGACGCTGGTGGACTACCGTGTCAAAAACACGCCGTATATTGACAGTATCAAGGCATATATCGCCGAGCACGGCCTGCAAGACAATGTGCGGATCCTGGGACTAATAGACTACGACGACGTGCTGTTCCTTATGAAGTACGCGGTCGCTGTGCTGAACCCGTCCCGTTTCGAGGGCTGGAGTTCCTCAGTCGAAGAGGCAAAGAGCGCTGGCAAACGTGTGCTGCTTTCACGCATCGATGTCCATGTGGAGCAGAACCCGGCGCACGGCGCCTACTTTGATCCAGATGATACTGACGGGCTGGCGCAGCTGATGGCCGAGGCATGGAAGATGGGAGACGGCACGCCCGACGAGGCGCAGATCGCTGTCGCTCAAGACGAATTGCGCGCACGTACTTTTACCTACGGTAAGTCCTATCTGGATCTGCTGGACGATGTAGTGTATGGGCGATCGATTTCAAAGTGAAGCGTGTTAAATGATGAATCGTACCCTAAACAAATCCATGCTCCAATTCTCTAAGAGGAAAACAGCGAATGTGTTGCTGGCCTGTTTTTTTGTGGTTACGATAATCGCTCCGGTTGCCCCGATTAACAAGCTGCTGTTTGCTGTGATCACTTTGTGGATGCTCAACGACATGTTATTCGCGCGCACCGGCGAAGTGCAGGTGATGGCTCCGCCAGCAATTATCTTCGCGATATTTGTTTATGGCTTTGCGCTGTCACTTTTCAATCATGCCGACACTGCCCTTGCGTTACAACTGTTACTAGGTGTTCTGATACTTTTCCAAATCTGGCTAATTCGACGTTATCAAATTGATGTTGAAAAATTGATAATGATTTCGACAGTCGCGATGATCGTAGCTACCCCGCTGCTATGGTGTGCCACGTTTCTACCGAATATGCCGATGGGGCCGACCCTTCTAGAATTCTTCCGCGTGTACAGTCTTAGCGCTTTTGGTGAGAGGGAGTTTTTTGAGAGTGCTACCATTTCGCTTCACCTCGGCGCCGCTCCTATCCTATTTGTCGGATTCGCTCTATTTGCCAAAAAGTTTTGTCAAGGGCGAAGAGTTCGCGACCTCCTTTTTGCTTTGGCGGCCACACTTGCCATGCTGCTTAGTGCATCGCGCGGTATTATCGCCGGCGCTGCTCTGTATTTTCTGATTCTTGTCCTGGTATACGCACCAAGCCGAATTCGTGTTCTACTCGCTGTGCTTTTGTTGGCGATGCTCGTTTACTCGATACATAAGATAATGACCAGTACTTCACTCTTGAGCGCAAGTGAGACCTCCAACGCGGCGAAGACAGGGCACGTTATATCTTTTATCGACCAACTGACTGTTCCAAGCCTGCTGTTCGGACGTGGTCTTGCAAACTGGTATTACTCGGTTGGGGTTCAGAGCCTGAGAGCGGAAACTGAAATATCGCCAATGGACATGATAAGGTATTTCGGAGTTGTGCTGACGCTCATCTTATATTTCTTCATTGTGTTTCCAGTTCGAAAGATCAGCAGTTACATAGGTGGCAATTTGCTTGATGTTGTCATATTTTTAATTTATCTCTTGCTTTCGTTTACCAACCCTATCATGTTCAACTCGATGGGCATGCTGGTCATCCTCTGGTACTGGTCCAGGCTGTACGCCGGCGCGCGGGAAGTCGGCCAATGAAGATCTCGTCGATTATCGTCACCTTCAACCCGAACCTTCAGGCCCTCCGGCGGACTTGCCACACATTGTTGCAATCCGGCTCACAAGTGATCGTGGTGGACAACTCCGAAACCACACAATTTGGCGAAGATGCCTTGCCGGGTGGCTGCAAACTGCTGGCATTGTGCGAAAATACGGGGATTGCCCACGCACAAAACCTCGGCATCGCGGCTGCAAGGGCGCATCAGGCCGACCTGATCTTTTTCTTCGACCAGGATAGCGCGATCGATACGTCCTATGTGCCGGCCATGGTGGAAGGCGTCGACCCCGCGGCGCCGATGGTGGCCGGACCGGTCTGCATCGATGCCGCGCGTAACTTCGAGTATCCCACCTACCGTGTCAACCGGCTTGGGCTTCCGAAAGCGGTGCTGTCGGAGGGGCAACAGGTTTCGTATCCGGTGGACTTGATCATTTCCTCAGGTTCGCTCGTCACGGCCGTTACGTTCGACCTTGCCGGGTTGATGGATGAGGATTTCTTCATTGACTACGTGGATCTGGAGTGGTGCCTGCGCTGCCGGTCGCGCGGAGTTCCAATCGTGGTCAAGCGAAATGTTACTATGGCGCATTCCGTGGGGATGAAATCGGTAAAGCTCGGTCCGATCACGACATTTATACACAGCCCCGTGCGGACATACTATAAGATGCGCAACCCATTTCTCCTGCTGAGAAAAAAGGAAGTGGGTCTTGCCTATGCAATGAAAGAAATCGCGTCGGCCTTGCTTCACCATTTTATTCAATTGATAATGCTGGACCGGCGCCGCGACTACGCGGGGCCGGTTGCTGCAGGCTTGCGCGACGGCTTGCGCGGCAGTATCGGACGCCGTCTCGCCTGACTTCAGTTTTATAGAAAGTAAAAAAACGATTATGCCGGTTAGTGTTTGCATGGCCACCTACAATGGCATGCACTATGTAAAAGAACAGCTATCCACGATACTTGAGCAGCTGGGCCCGGATGACGAGGTCGTGGTAGTCGACGACGGCTCGTCCGACGCGACGCTGGAGGTGGTGCGTTCGTTTTCCGATCCGCGGATCAGGATTTTCGAGAACGAGCGGAACCTCGGGCACGTCGCCAGCTTTTCCCGCGCATTGTCGTTGGCGCGCAACGACACCGTCATCATGGCCGACCAGGACGATATCTGGCTGCCATCCCGCGTGCAGTTGATGGCCCAGGCGCTTGCAAAGCCGGGTAACCTTGTACTTTCCAGTAATTCCACATTCATGGACAGCAACGGTGCCCCGGTCCAGTACGATTGCGAGGGCGTGACCTCGGCGTCGTCCACTGACTTCGCCGGCAATATCTGGAGCATCTTCACCGGCCGCCGCCGCTATTACGGCTGTGCGATGGCCGTGCGGCGCGAGTTTTACAAGGTGCTGCTGCCCATACCTGCCTATGTGGAATCGCACGATCTCTGGATCGCGATGGCAGGCAACATGGCACGCGCAAATGTGCATGTTGACGAGAATACGCTGGTTCGCCGCGTGCATGGCAACAACGCCAGCATCGTGAGCCGTCCCTTGGTGAAGAAACTGTGGTCCAGGGTGATTTTTGCGATGTCGTACATCGATCTCTGGCTGAGGATTCGCCGCGCCTGAGCGCTATCGCGCCGGCCAGCGCCCCAATTCAATCGACGAGGTAATAAAATTAATTCGACTCAGTACACTATTTGTAAGACCTGCATCATGGATACGTCGGACAGCTCGATCACGTTCGATGACCAGGGCGTCTGCGTTTACTGCAATAACTTCCGTACCGCGATCCTCCCCAGCTGGCATACCGACGAGCTCGGCCAGCGCGAACTGATGACGACGGTGGAAAAGATCAAGGCGGAAGGCCAGGGCAAGGATTTTGATTGCATCATCGGCCTCAGCGGTGGCCTGGACAGTTCCTACCTGGCGTATGTTGCGAAAGAAAAGCTGGGTTTGCGCCCGCTGCTGTTCCATGTCGACGCCGGCTGGAATACCGACCAGGCGGTCGGCAATATCGAGAAGCTGGTCGATGGCCTTGGTCTCGACCTGTACACTGAAGTCGTCAACTGGGAAGAAATGAAGGACTTGCAGGTTGCCTTCCTGAAGTCCCAGATTCCGGACCAGGACCTGCCGCAGGATGCGTCGTTTTTTTCGTCGCTGTACAAGTTCGCGCGCCAGCACAAGATCAAGTATGTCCTGACGGGCTCGAATTATTCGACCGAATGCTGCCGTGAGCCGGAAGCCTGGGGTGGTTACCTGGGCATCGACAAGACCCTGTTCGGCGATATCCACCGCCGGTTCGGGACCCGACCACTGAAGACTTTCCCGCTGCTCGACATCCTTGTCTACAAGGGCATCTACCAGGACTTGCTGGGCATGCAGGTGTTCAAGCCGCTGAACATGGTTCCTTTCGTGAAGAAGGACGCTGAGGACGAACTCGAACGCCGCTTCGGATGGAAGCGCTTCAAGCACAAGCACCACGAGTCGCGCTTTACCCGCTTCTATGAAGACTACTGGCTGCCGCGCAAATTCGGCTTTGAAAAACGTCGCGCGCATTTCTCCAGCCTGATCATGACGGGCCAGATGACGCGGGAACAGGCGCTCGACCGCATTTCGCGTCCGGAAATGGACGAGCACTTCCTGGAGCAGGAATTCGAATATGTCGCGCACAAGCTGGGCCTCACGGTGGCCGAGTTGCGCGCCATTTTCGAAGGCGAGAACAAGACCTACCGCGACTACAAGAACAAGCGCTGGCTGATCGGTGCCGGTACCGAGATCCGGCGCCGCTTCGGTTCAGAAAAAAGGTTCTTCCGATGATTCACATTATCGATTACGGCCTGGGCAACCTGCAGGCCTTCGCCAACATGTACAAGCGGCTTGGTTTCGACACCACGCGTGCGACATGCGCCGCCGACCTGGACGGCGCCACCCGGATCATCCTGCCGGGGGTCGGCGCATTCGACCACGCGATGGAATTGCTGGACGCATCGGGAATGCGCCCGGCGCTGGAGCACCTGGTCAAGGAGCGCCAGGTGCCGGTGCTGGGCATCTGCGTCGGCATGCAGATTCTCGCGTCCTCCAGCGAAGAAGGGAAGGCCGCCGGGCTGGGATGGGTTCCCGGCCGCGTGCGTTCGTTCCGTTCGACGGCCGAGTCGGCGCAGTTGCCCATGCCGCACATGGGCTGGAACGACGTGGTGCCGGCCGTCCAGACGCCGCTGTTCAAGGGCCTGGAGACGGATTCGCGTTTTTACTTCCTGCACTCCTTCTATTTCGATTGCGACAGCCAGGACAACGCGCTGGCGCGCACCGCGTATGGTCATAACTTCAGCTGCGCGGTTGCAGCAGGCAATGTCTACGGCGTGCAATTCCATCCCGAAAAGAGCCATCACTACGGCGCTGCGCTCCTGAAAAACTTTGCGGAGTTACCTCATGCTGCGGCCTAGAATCATCCCCTGCCTACTGGTGCACAACCGCGGGCTGGTAAAAACGGTATCGTTCAAGACGCCGAAATACGTTGGCGATCCGATCAATGCGGTAAAGATTTTCAATGAAAAGGAATCAGACGAGCTGATCGTTCTGGATATCGACGCCTCGGTGAACGGCGTCGAGCCCGACTACAAGCTGATCTCGGACCTGGCGGCGGAATGCCGCATGCCGCTTTGCTACGGCGGCGGCATCCGGACTGTTGCGCAAGCTAAACACATCATCAGCCTCGGTGTGGAAAAAATTGCGATCAGCTCGGCTGCGGTGGAGAATCCTGAACTTATTACTCACATCGCCGAAGAAATCGGGCGCCAGAGCGTGGTCGTCGTGCTCGATGTCAAGAAACGCATGTTCAGCAAGGACTGCGACGTCTACATCCATAACGGCCGCAAGAACACCAAGCGCAACGCCCTGGAAATGGCACAGGAAATGGAAGCCCTTGGCGCCGGCGAGATCGTGATCAACTCGATCGACAACGACGGGCAGATGAAGGGTTACGATTTGGCATTCGCGCAAAAGATCCGCGCAGCGGTCAGCGTCCCCATCACGATCCTGGGCGGTGCCGGTTCCCTGGAGGATATCGAATCGCTGGTCAAGGCCTGCGGTGTTGTCGGCGCTTCCGCCGGCAGCCTGTTTGTGTTCAAGGGCGTCTACAAGGCTGTCTTGATTACCTATCCGACCGTGGCCCAGCGCGATGAACTTGTCTCGCGCGCACTCGGCATGCCTGCCGCAGTCAATCAATATTAAGGAAAGTTATGTTTGAAGGCAAAGTGCTTCTGATTACCGGTGGAACGGGCTCGTTCGGCAACGCCGTGCTGAACCGCTTCCTCGATACCGGTATCGCGGAAATCCGCATCTTCAGCCGCGACGAGAAGAAGCAGGACGACATGCGGAAGAGGTACCACAACCCGAAGCTGAAGTTCTACATCGGCGACGTACGTGATTTCTCGAGCGTTCTCAACGCCACCCGCGGTGTGGACTATATTTTCCACGCCGCCGCCCTGAAGCAGGTGCCATCGTGTGAATTCCACCCGATGGAAGCCGTGAAGACCAACATCATCGGTACCGACAACCTGCTCGAGGCCGCGATCCAGAACGGCGTGCGCCGTGTCGTCTGCCTGTCGACCGACAAGGCGGCCTATCCAATCAACGCTATGGGCATTTCCAAGGCGATGATGGAAAAGGTCATGGTGGCGAAGTCGCGCAACCTGGACGACAACAAGACGGTCATCTGCGGTACCCGTTACGGCAACGTGATGGCATCGCGCGGTTCGGTGATTCCGCTGTTTGCCGACCAGGTCATCGCCGGCAAGCCGATCACCGTGACCGACCCGGCCATGACGCGCTTCATGATGACGCTGGAAGACGCAGTGGACCTGGTACTGTACGCGTTCGAGCACGGCCGCAACGGCGACCTGTTCGTGCAGAAGGCGCCCGCTGCGACCATCGAAACCCTGATCGAAGCCCTGCTGTCGATTATGGAACAGCCGAAGCACACCGTGAACGTGATCGGTACCCGTCATGGCGAAAAGCTGTACGAGACCCTGCTGAGCCGCGAAGAAATGGCTGCCGCGGAAGACTTGGGCAACTACTACCGCGTTCCGCCCGACCTGCGCGACCTGAACTACGGCAAATTTGTCGAGGAAGGCGAGCAGAAGATCTCGAAGCTGGACGACTACAACTCGCACAATACCGAGCGCCTGGATAAGGACGGCATGAAGCGCCTGCTGATGAAACTCGAGTTCATCCGCGCCATCGCCAATGGCGAAACGCCGGTTTTGGACGCCTGATCGATGAAGGTTCTCGTTACCGGTACCAACGGATTCATTGGCAAGAACCTGGTCGTCCATCTGAAGGAGCGCCAGGGCGTCGAGGTGCTGGGTTTCGTGCGCAGCGAGTCGGCTGCCGACCTGGCGGCCAAAGTGGCGCAAGCGGATTTCGTCTTTCATCTGGCCGGTGTGAACCGCCCGAAGGATGAAGAAGAGTTCGCACAGGGTAATCGTGACTTGACCGTCGCGCTGTGCGAAGCGATCCGCGCCAGCGGCCGTACCATTCCCGTGGTGTACACCTCGTCGACCCAGGCTGAACGCGATAACCCGTACGGCACGAGCAAGCGAGGTGCCGAGGAAGCGCTGCGCGAACTGGCGAGCCAGCCCGGCCAAGCCGTGTGGATCTACCGCCTGCCGAACGTGTTCGGCAAATGGTGCCGCCCGAACTACAATTCGGCGGTCGCGACCTTCTGCCACAACATCGTGAACGATCTACCGATCACGGTGAACGATCCGGCCGCGGCGCTGCGCCTGGTGTATGTCGACGATGTCGCCCATGCCTTCCTCTCCCACCTGGAACAGTCGGCACAGGGGCTGCATTTCGCCGAGGTCACCCCGGTCTATGAAACGACGGTCGGACAGTTGGCGGACCAGTTGTACGCATTCAAGCGCAGCCGTATGGACCTGATCACCGAACCTGTCGGCCAGGGGCTGGTTCGCGCGCTGTACTCGACCTACATCAGCTATTATCCTACTGAACAGTTTGCTTATCCGTTGGTGAAGCATGAGGATCCGCGCGGCGTGTTCGTCGAAATGCTGAAGACCCGCGATGCGGGCCAGTTTTCCTACTTCACGGCGCACCCGGGCATTACCCGCGGCGGTCACTACCACCACACCAAGACCGAGAAGTTCCTGGTCATCAAGGGCGAGGCCTGCTTCCGCTTCCGTCACATCGACACCGGCGCGTCCCACGAATACTTCACTTCCGGCGACCGGCCTGAAGTGGTCGAGACGATTCCCGGGTGGTCGCACGACATCACCAACGTCGGCAAGGAAGAAATGGTCGTGATGCTGTGGGCGAACGAAGTGTTCGATCGCCAGAAGCCCGACACCGTGACACACAAGGTATAAGAATGAAAAAATTAAAAGTGATGACCGTGGTCGGTACGCGCCCGGAAATCATTCGTCTGGCGCGTGTGATGGCCAAGCTCGATCAGTACTGCGATCAGGTGATCGTGCATACCGGCCAGAACTACGATTACGAGCTGAACGAAATCTTTTTCCGGGATCTGGAAGTCCGCAAACCGGACCATTTCCTGAATGCGGCTGGCGGCAATGCGGCCGAAACGATCGGCAAGATCATCATCGCGATCGATGCCGTACTCGAGGAAGTCAAGCCGGACGCGCTGCTGATCCTGGGTGATACGAACAGCTGCCTGTCCGCAATTCCGGCCAAGCGCCGCAAGATTCCGATCTTCCACATGGAGGCCGGCAACCGCTGCTTCGACCAGCGCGTCCCGGAGGAAACGAACCGCCGCATCGTCGACCATACCGCCGACATCAACTTGACCTATAGCAGCATCGCGCGCGAATACCTGCTGCGCGAAGGCCTGCCGCCCGACCGCGTCATCAAGACTGGCAGCCCGATGTTCGAGGTGCTCAACTATTATCTGCCGGGTATCCAGGCCTCGGATGCGCTCGAACGCCTCGGCGTCGAGGCGAACGGCTACTTTGTCGTCAGCGCGCACCGCGAGGAGAACATCGATTCGCCGGCGAACTTCGACAAGCTGGTGGGAGTGCTGAACATGGTCGCCGAGACCTATGGTCTGCCGGTCATCGTCTCTACCCATCCGCGCACCCAGAAGAAGGTCGATGCGCGCGGCGCCACCTTCCACCCGCTGGTACGCCTGCTCAAACCGCTCGGCTTCAAGGACTACGTCAAGCTGCAGATGCATGCCCGCGCCGTGCTGTCGGACAGCGGCACCATCAACGAAGAGTCGTCGATTCTGAATTTCCCCGCGCTGAACTTGCGCGAGGCGCACGAGCGTCCTGAAGGCATGGAGGAGGCGGCCGTCATGATGACGGGGCTCGAACTTGAACGAGTCCTGCAGGGGTTGAGCATCCTGATGACCCAGAAGCGTGGTGACGAACGCAGCCTGCGCCTAGTCGCCGACTACAGCATGCCAAACGTGTCCGATAAAGTGATTCGTATCATTCACAGCTATACCGATTACGTGAATCGGGTAGTCTGGAAGAAGCAGTAAGGAGGACAGGTGCGCTTGCTCGTCGTTACGCAGTATTTTTGGCCGGAGAACTTTCGCGTCAATGATCTGGTTGCCGAACTGGTGCGTCGGGGGCATGAGGTTACCGTGTTAACAGGTCATCCGAATTATCCCGCGGGCGAGTTCTTTCCTGAGTTTGTCGCGAGTCCGGAGAAGTTCGACAGCTACGCCAACGCGCAGGTGGTACGTATCCCTCATACCGCGCGGGGAAAGGGCGGCATCAGGTTAATGTTAAATTATTTTACGTTTGCTGCCGGCGCTACGGTTCTTGGCACATGGAAGCTGCGCGGTCGACACTTCGATGCCATCTTCTGTTACGAGCCTTCGCCTATCACGGTGGGAATTCCGGCTGTTGCTTTGCGCGCTCTGAAAAAAGCGCCTCTCGGCTTCTGGGTATTGGACTTGTGGCCGGAAACGCTGCAAGCCATCGGCGTCGTCAAATCGGACTCCATTCTCAAGCTTGTCGGACGACTAGTGTCCTTTATTTACCGTCGTTGTGACCTGATCCTGGCGCAGTCACGTAGTTTCATCCCGCAGATCAGGAAATACGCTGGCCCAAACAGCCGAGTCGAATATTTCCCGAGCTGGGCGGAGGCCGTTTTCGATATGGATGGAGTGGTTCCGGCGCCGGAAGTACCGGCGGGACCAGACAAGTTCACGGTCATGTTCGCTGGTAACGTGGGCGACGCCCAAGATTTCCCGGCGATCCTGGCTGCGGCTGAAGAGTTAAAACACGACGACCGGATCCGCTGGGTGATCGTGGGAGACGGCAGGATGAGCGATTGGCTTGCACAAGAGGTTGAAAATCGCGGTTTGTCCGAACGTTTTCTCCTGATGGGACGCCATCCTGTGAATCGCATGGCCAGCTTTTTCAAGCATGCCTCGGCATTGCTGGTATCGCTGAAAGATCAGCAGATCTTTTCGATGACGATTCCGGGGAAGTTGCAGTCCTATCTCGCGGCCGGCATTCCTTTGCTCTGCATGTTGAACGGCGAAGGCGCTGATGTCGTCGAGCAAGCAGGCGCCGGCCTTACCTGCGGCGCGGGCGACTCGCATGGTCTGGTCAGTGCAGTGCTGCGCCTCGCAGCAATGACATCCGAAGAGCGTCAGGTCATGGGCAGCAACGGTCTCGCGCTCAGCGAGGCCCAATTCGATCGCGATCAGCTGATCACCCAGCTCGAATCCATGTACGCCGGTATGATCCAATGTGATGGCGATAACGCATCCACGGTCGAGGTGACCCAATGATCCTTGTTACCGGAAGCAACGGTTTCGTCGGACGCGAAGTATGCGCCGTGTTAGATAGGCGCGGCATATCTTTTCGGGCCGCCGTGCGCAAGACGGCAGAGCAGGGGCAAATCGCGGTCGGCGACATCAATGCCAACACGGATTGGCGCGAGGCGCTGACAGGTTGCACCACGGTGATTCATCTGGCGGCCCGGGTGCATATGATGTCGGATACCGTCGACAATCCGTTAGCGGCCTATCGCGAAGTGAACGTCGACGCCACCCTCCGACTGGCTCGTCAGGCGACGGAAGCCGGCGTCAGGCGTTTCGTGTTTGTGAGCAGCGTTAAGGTCAACGGCGAAGCCACGCAAGGAAAGCCGTACACCGCTGACGACCGCCCGGCCCCGTGTGACTTCTACGGGCAATCCAAGATGGAAGCCGAGGCCGCGCTGTTGGCATTAGGCCGCGAAACTGGGCTTGAGATTGTTGTTGTTCGTCCCCCGCTTGTGTATGGCCCAGGTGTAAAGGCGAATTTCCTGAATTTGGTCAAGCTTGTCCGGATGGGCCTACCGTTGCCGTTTGGACGTGCCGACGGGTACCGCAGCATGGTCGCCCTCGACAACCTGGTTGACTTGCTGATCACATGTGCCATGCATCCTGACGCGCCGGGTTCAATCTTCATGGTATCGGATGGGCACGATGTAAACGTTGGCGATTTGGTACGCATGATTGGCAATGCGATGGAGAAGAAGGTGTACCTGCTACCGATCCCGCCGAATATGCTGCGCCGCGTGGCCAGCCTGCTTGGCAAGTCGTCCGTTACTGATAGGCTGTTCGGCTCCCTGCAGGTGGACATGCGGATGACGGAGGAACGCCTTCAATGGCATCCTATCGTTTCGCCTCAGTTTGCCATCAATAAAACAGTCAATCATTTCTTGAACCGCGAAGGAACTAACACCTGATGAAACGTTTTTTCGATTTCTCGTTGGCTCTCGTTGCTGCAATCGTTTTTCTGATCCCTCTCCTGATCCTTGCCCTTCTGGTCAAGCTGACTTCCAAGGGGCCCGTCTTGTATTGGTCTGACCGGGTCGGGCAAAACAACCGTATTTTTTCGATGCCCAAACTGCGTACGATGCGGATTGATACGCCAGTCGTCGCGACCCACCTGTTACATAATCCCGAGCAGTTCCTGACGCCGATCGGTGGGTTTCTCAGGAAGACCAGTCTCGATGAATTACCCCAACTCTGGTCGATCCTGCACGGCGACATGAGCATTGTTGGTCCGCGTCCCGCGCTATTCAACCAGCACAACCTGATTGACATGCGCACAGAAAACGGCGTGCACACGTTGCGCCCTGGGCTGACCGGCTGGGCTCAGGTAAATGGTCGTGACGAATTGCCGCTGCCGCAAAAGGTGGCCTTCGATGTCGAATACATGGGACGTCGTTCGCTCATCTTCGACGCCAAAGTCGTTTACCTGACCTTTTTGAAAGTCGTAAGCAGGGAAGGCATCACCCACTGAATTATCCACAGTCATTCTCCCGCTTTCTGCACGGCCGGCGCAACTTAACTTGCGCTGCGGCCCGGCCGTTTGCGTTTTCGGGTCGAACCCGGTTCTGTTTAGCAGGCCAGCACGGGCCGGTCGAGACGCAGGCCTCCAGGAGCCCTGGTGGTTTTGTCCAAGTATGGATGACGAGGAAATATGCTGGCCACGAAGGTGGCGGGGCACAGATCGATTCGGTTGCGTGATTGGATGAAGAGGCGACGCGACTACACCTTGCAGGTGTAGGAAGTGGGAGCTTGACTCTCATAGTGGACGTGCCCCATCGTGATCATGGAAAGCACAATGGGAATCGTACTGGCGGAACGCGGGTATCCGTCCAACAAACTTTGTTCGGATTGTGGCCTGCGTAACGACCAGCTCGCGCTCGGCGAGCGCGCCTGGGCCTGCGCCGGCTGCGGCGCACATCACGACCGCGACGTGAACGCGGCGGTCAATCTGCAACGGCTCGCCACCGGCGCCCATGGCGCCACCCGTGGCGAGTCAGGCGGTAATGCCGGGCACTGCCGCCGGCCATCGCCCGGCGGGAGGCGGGAAAGTAACGCCTGTCAGGCACGAGCACGGTCAGTACCACGGCTCGGGGCAGGAAGAGATCGGTGAGCAGTTGCGCGCACCCTTTCGATCGCAGCAAAGTGCCGTTCCCCGGTTTTGGGAACGGTATTTTCTCTTATGCACGGACCTTGGGCACCGCGAACTCGGCCACGGTCACAGGATCAGCTGGCATCGTTTTCTTCCAGAAATGGTCGTCGATGGCCGACGAGGGGCAAAACTCTGGAACGATCTTGCGGAGCTGCTGCCGGATCGCCTCTTGATCGCCGCGTTCGCAAATTTCGTGGAGCTGTTTGAGCATCAGTTCGAGGAAGGGCCAGGCGATCTCCGCCTCTTCCGCACGCATGATGAGGGGGTGTTCCGTGCCACTCACGTTATCGCCGATCAGCAGCTCTTCGTACAACTTTTCGCCAGGACGCAGGCCAACGTAGCGAATTTCGATCCCTTCGGGCGCCGCTTCGGAGCGCACTTCGTGCCCGCTGAGGTGAACCATCTTTTTCGCCAGGTCGGCGATTTTCACCGGTTCGCCCATGTCCAGGACAAACACGTCGCCGCCTTGGCCCATCGAGCCCGCCTGAATCACTAACTGCGAGGCTTCGGGGATCGTCATGAAATAGCGCGTGATTTCCGGATGCGTCAACGTAATCGGTCCGCCGGCCGTGATCTGGCTGCGGAACAGCGGGACGACCGAGCCGGAAGAGCCCAGTACGTTTCCGAATCGAACCATGCAGAACCGTGTGCCGCTGTGCTGGCGCGCAAACGCCTGCAGGATCAACTCCGCGAGTCGTTTGGTCGTGCCCATGACGTTGGTTGGGCGCACGGCCTTGTCCGTCGACACCAACACGAAGCACTTCACTTTGGCGTCCACGGCTGCTTGGGCGAAATTCAGGGTGCCGAACACGTTGTTGCGAATACCTTCGACCGGGTTCTGCTCGACCAGCGGCACGTGTTTGTAAGCAGCGGCATGGTAGACCGTCTCGATCTCGTAATGTTCGAAGATGTTGCGTGCCTTTTCCTGGTCCAGGACCGAGCCCATGAAGGGCACGAGTTCGGTTTCGTGGCCATTTGCGGCGATCATGGCGCGCAGTTCCTGGTCGATGGCATACAGCGCATATTCAGAAATCTCGAGCAGGACCAGACGACGCGGCTTGAGCTTGACGATCTGGCGGCACAGCTCGGAACCGATAGAGCCACCCGCGCCGCTCACGGCCACGGATTTGCCCGCGATGCACACCGATAGCAGCGCCTCGTTGGGCGCGACAGGGTCGCGGCTGAGCAGATCTTCGATTTCGATCTGGCGCACGTCGTCGACGCGCGAGATGCCGCGGACGAGGTTCTTGACCGGGGGGGTTACTTTGATCTTGACCTTTAACGGTGTCAGTCGGTCAATAATCTGCTTCTGCTGCGCGTGCGTCAACGACGGAATGGCAAGCAGAACGGCGCCGACTTCATACTTCTCGATGAGGTGCGCAATACGGTCTACGGGAAATACCTTGATGCCGGCGATGGTCGCCTTGTGCAGTTGAGGGTTGTCGTCCACAAAAGCGACGGGCAAGTGCTCTTTCCCTGGCAGCAGCGCATTCGCGAGCTGGACACCGGCGTCACCTGCGCCGTAGATCACCACATTGGCGCGCTCGTTTGCGCGGTGGTAACCCAGGAAAAATCCACGTGCCATGAATCGGCTTGCCAGCAGATACAGGATGAGGTTGGCGGCAAAGATGATGAACGGCGTCGGCGAGAACGGCATGCCCAGAGAGAGCGCGGCCAGCAGTGACAGCACGGCAACCGACATTGCCGCGCCTTGCACGGCTGTCATTACGATCTGGTGATCAATATATCTGATGATAGCGCGGTACAGGCCGATCCGGGCATAGATTGGAATCGATACGACAGGAGCTGCCAACGTTAGCCAAATATATTTGCTGAATAGAGCCGGTTCCAGGGAATCAAAATGTAGTGCCAGGGCAATAATAAAAGTCAAAGGAACAAAAAAGAAATCAGCCAGCGCTGCAATTGTCTGCTTTTTTCGACGAGGTAGCTCAAGGAATTTTTTCTTCATGATTGGAGCAAAAAGGCTTTTTTCTCGGTTGCTGGATATTTCGAGACATTCGAATAAACCGAAAATAGTCCGGGAAATCAGCGGTAATCCAATGTCGGGCGGTTGACCCCGATTCTCACCGTTTGTAACGCTGCCCGGGAGGTCGGCGGCTCCGGCGGTACAAAACGACAACGTGTGATAATACTTTATTGCAGTCTAAAAAGACATGTTCGTCGACCCCTCTCGTGCCAGGCTGAGAGGGGAAAACGCATGGTGCCGGCTGTTTGACGAGGTGTTGCTGAACACTCCGCATCGGCATTCTCGAGGCGAACGTGGTCGTTTTTTGGCTGGGGACACGTTGTGTGGACGAGTGTCATGACACCTTTTGTACGTGTTGCTTTCTAGGCGGATGTTGTAGGAATACATCACTCGGATGACATAAAATTTCCAACAGGAAACATGGTGGCATCTGCAACAGTATGCTCCCCGGAAAGACGATGTGCCGTCAATGTCATTTTTGCAAGTGTGGCGATGTGGCGCGTGCATCCGGTTGGCTATCCATGGTTGAGCTGATAAAATCTCCTATTTGCGATTCCCATCAGGACGAGTTCCCACAATTGGAAGGCGCCCCGTACTTTTATCGGGTTTTTAATGTTCGATACCGTATTCAAGAATTCATTCAGACTGCCTTTATTTACTTATCTCGTCCTGGGGGCGGGAAACGCAATAGGCGCCACCCCGACTTTGCAAGGCCAGTCCGGTTATATCAATATGCCGAGTGCCTGGACGGAGCCGGATGGAACCTTCAGTACCGGCTACAGTTACGATAGCCCATACGGAAGTACATGGGTTACGGCAACGGTACTTCCGTTGCTGCAAGTAACAGGGCGATATGTTTCCATCACAGGCACGCCGGCATTCTCGAGTGCGGACGGGAATTACGGCCGCGGCTACGGACGCTTCAAGGACAAGGTCTTCGACGTCAAACTGAACGTATGGAAAGAGTCGCGCTGGCTGCCTGAAGTCTCTGTTGGTGCGACAGATCTGCAGGGAACTGAGCTCTTCAGAGGGCAGTACGTGGTGCTGACCAAGACATTTGGCGCAGCAAAAAATATCGAGGCCAGCGTTGGCTATGGCCGAAGGCGCCCTGAAGGACTCTTTGCCGGCGCACGCTGGGCCCCGCTTTCGGCACCAGGATGGGCGGTCGTTGCGGAATACGACGCGAACAATTACAAGAACGATTTCAATGCGGCTGACACCGGTGCCGCTGCCCGCGAGAAAGGACCTGCGGTCGGTCTCGAATATCGATGGGGCTGGCTAGGTGCCCAGGTCACCCGCCACCGCGATCACTTCAGCGCCAATGCTTATGTCACCGTGCCATTCTGGCAGCGTGAATTTGTCCCGAAGGTCTTCGAGCCAGCGCCTTTCGACCCGAAGAACGCGCCTGCGCGCGTATCGGTCGGCGAATGGCAGCAGAACGGCAGCCATGGTGCCGAACTGGTGCAGGCGCTGGTCAAGCAGGACTTCAAGAACGTCAGGGTCGAGTTCGATGACGGTGCGCTCAAGCTGACCCTCTCCAACACGCGCATTTCCAACATGGGTCGTGCGATCGGCCGTGCTGCGCGTACCGCGCTCGCGTTTGCGCCTGACAAGACCCGCAGGATCCAGATCACGTACACGAAGCTCGAACAGCCGATCGCAACCTACGAATTTCTCGACCTGCAAAGCCTGACGGACTACCTGACCGGTCTCGTCGACCGCGAAACGTTCCTGCAGACCGTGAACGTCCGGTATGCCCAGCCGTACGACAACATCCAAAGCGATCAGGCAGGACTGCTTGCTGTCGCCGGCGACGAGGAAGGGAAGTTGGCGGTGCAGGTCGGCCGCGATGGCGAGATGGTCCAGGTTGCGTCGGAGGATCGTGAGGCGAACCGCTTCAAGGTGCAACCAAAAATTTCGTTTTTCTTCAATGACCCGAGCGGCGCGCTGCGTTATGACCTATGGGCGGCCATCAATTACGACCGCCGCCTCGGCAATGGGTTGTACCTGAACAGCGACCTGAAGCTGACCGCGTTCGAGACCGTGTCCGGCGTCACGCAGCCGTCCAACAGCCTGCTGCCTCACGTGCGTACGGACATCGCCGACTACAAGCGTGGCGGCCGCTTCAAGCTGAACCGCCTGATGCTCAACAAGTACGTGATGCCGTCCGAGCGCGTGTACGCGCGATTGTCCGGTGGCTTGTACGAAGAAATGTATCGAGGCTTCGGCGGACAGATACTGTACCTGCCGAAAGACAGCCGTTGGGCTACCGATGTCAACGTGGACGCCTTGCAACAGCGCGGATTCAAGGGCTGGTTCGACAAGCGCGATTACCAGACTATCAGCGGATTCGCATCCTTGCACTACAAGCTGCCATACGACGTAACGGCAACGGCACGTGCGGGCCGCTTCCTCGCCAAGGACAATGGCGTGCGCCTGGAGTTCAAGCGACGCTTCCTGTCGGGCGTGGAGATCGGCGCCTGGTACTCGAAGACGAACGGGAAGGACATCACGAACCCGGGATCGCCGTCGAATCCATACAACGACAAGGGCGTATTCCTGTCGGTGCCGTTGAACATCATGCTCCCGTTCGACAGCCAGAATTTGGCCAGTGTTGCCCTGTCCCCGTGGACCCGCGACGTTGGTCAGATGGTGGCGAGCCCGGGCGACCTATACGACCTCATGGAGCAGCCGCGTCGCGACATGACCACGTTCGACGGCCTCGGCAACTTTGCCGAGCGGCGGGACGAGCAGAACCTGCCCGCCGTGAATCCGCCCGTGAATGCCATGCCGAATCCCTGGCCGCTGTTCCGCATGCGGGTCGAGCAGTCCGTCAAGTCGACGCCCACACTGCCGCAGACAGCCAGCGGCGCCATCCTTGGCGGCGGCGCGATCCTGGTCAGCACCTTGCTCGACAAGCCGGTCGATCGCTTCATGAAGAAGCACCAGGGATCGAGTGTGGCACGTGCCTGGGATAATGTCGGCAAGGCGACGCCCGTCGTGCTGGCCGGTGCGGCCGTCGGTGCGGTTGCATTCGGCGATGCTCGCATGCAAAACATTGGTATCATCTCGCTGGAATCGATCGCCGGCGCCGCAGCCTTGTCGATAGCGGGCAAAAACGTCGCCGGACGAGCTCGGCCGTACGAAGAGCAGGGCCAGTGGGGCAAGGCAAAGGACCGCTCGAACGCCTCGTTCCCGTCTAACCACGCCAGCGTGGCGTTTGCTGCGGTAACGCCGTTCGCCCAGGAATACGATGCGCCGTGGCTGTATGGATTGGCCGCCGCCGGGTCGCTCGGCCGCACCGCGGGACGCCAGCACTGGGTGTCGGATGTCGTCGCTGGCGGCGTGCTCGGCATGGCGGTTGGCGGTTGGTTGTGGCAAGCCCAGCGTACGGATACGCGGTCGAACGTGGCCGTGACGCCCGGTGCGAAATCGATTAGCGTGGCCTGGTCCGGTAGTTATTGATGTGAAATCGGGGATCGTGCGGCGGCGCCAGATCCTCGGGCCGCTCCGCGGTCCATCCGGCCCGCGCACAACCCCGTCAACAGGAGAGTGTATAAATGATTTTGACGACAGGCGGCGCCGGCTTCATCGGCAGTAATTTCGTGCTGGACTGGTGCGCCCTGACCGACGAGCCGGTCATCAACCTCGACAAGCTGACCTATGCCGGCAACCTCGAGAATCTGGCAACCCTGCGCAACAATGCGAAACACGTGTTCGTGCACGGCGACATCGGCGACGTCGACCTCGTACGTCGCCTGCTGCAGGAGCACCAGCCGCGCGCCGTTGTGAACTTTGCAGCCGAGAGCCACGTCGACCGCAGCATCCACGGCCCGGGTGAATTCATCCAGACGAATATCGTCGGCACCTTCCACTTGCTGGAGGCCGTGCGCGAATACTGGGGCGCGCTGCCGGACGACCGCAAGGCCGCGTTCCGCTTCCTGCACGTGTCGACCGACGAAGTCTACGGCTCGCTCGCCAAGGACGATCCCGCGTTCCGCGAGACGAACCGCTACGAACCGAACAGCCCGTACTCCGCCAGCAAGGCCGCCAGCGACCATCTCGTGCGCGCCTACCATCACACGTACGGCCTGCCTGTTCTGACGACCAATTGCTCGAACAATTATGGCCCGTACCACTTCCCGGAAAAGCTGATCCCGCTGTGCATTCACAATGCGCTGGCTGGCAAGCCGCTGCCGATCTACGGCGACGGCCAGCAGGTCCGCGACTGGTTGTATGTGAAAGACCATTGCTCGGCCATCCGCCGCGTGCTCGAGGCGGGCCGCCTGGGCGAGGTCTACAACGTCGGCGGCTGGAACGAGAAGGCGAACCTCGACGTCGTGCGCTCGCTGTGCGCCATCCTCGACGAATTGCGCCCGCGCGCCGACGGCCAGTCGTACGCGACACAGATGACGTTCGTGACGGACCGCCCGGGCCATGACCGCCGCTACGCGATCGATGCGACCAAGCTCGAGCGCGAACTGGGCTGGAAGCCGACCGAGACCTTCGAGACGGGCATCCGCAAGACCGTGCAGTGGTACCTCGACCACCAGGACTGGGTAGAGCACGTGACCAGCGGTACCTACCGCGACTGGGTCGGCCAACAATATGGTGCCTGAATGAAGATCCTCCTGACCGGCAAGAACGGCCAGCTCGGCTTCGAACTGCAGCGCGCGCTGGCACCGCTCGGCGACGTCGTCGCCGTCGGCACGCAGGACTGCAACCTGGCCGACGCCGACGCGCTGCGCGAACTCGTGCGCCGCGTGGCGCCGGACGTGATCGTCAACCCGGCGGCCTACACGGCCGTCGACAAGGCCGAGTCGGACGAAGCGACGGCTCGTGCCGTCAATGCCGTCGCGCCTGCAATCCTGGGCGAAGAGGGCGCGAAGCTGGGCGCGCTCGTGCTGCATTATTCGACTGACTACGTATTCGACGGCACGAAGCAGGGCGCTTACACGGAAGACGACGCGCCGGCGCCGCAAAGCGTCTATGGCCGCACCAAGCTCGTGGGCGAGCAGGCGCTGGTGGCAGCCAACCCGCGCCACCTGATCCTGCGCACGAGCTGGGTCGTGGGCGCGCACGGCGGCAATTTTGCCAAGACGATGTTGCGCCTGGCGGGCGAGCGCGACAAGCTGACGGTCGTCGCGGACCAGTTCGGCGCGCCCACGTCTGCTGCGCTGCTGGCCGACGTCAGCGCCCACCTCGTGCGCGCGTACGCGCGCGCGGGCGCTGCCGCTTTCCCCTACGGCACGTACCACGTGGCGGCCGGCGGCGAGACGAGTTGGCACGGCTATGCGCAATTCGTGATCGGCGAAGCGCTGGTCGCTGGCAAGGTGCTGAAAGCGACCGTGGACGCCGTCGCACCGTTGTCCACCGAACAGTATCCAACCCCGGCCAAGCGGCCCCTCAATTCGCGGCTCGACACGACCCGCTTCCGCACGACGTTCGACCTGCGCCTGCCGCCCTGGCAGGAGGGTGTGCGCCACGTGCTTCGGCAAATTCTGTGAAAGGCAAGCATGTCCCATTTGAAGCGTAAAGGCATCATCCTGGCCGGCGGTTCCGGCACGCGGCTGTATCCGGTGACGCGGGCCGTCAGCAAGCAGCTGATGCCCGTCTACGATAAGCCGATGATTTACTATCCGCTCAGCACGCTGATGCTGAGTGGCATCCGCGACGTCCTCGTCATCAGTACGCCGCAGGACACGCCGCGTTTCGCCGACCTTCTTGGCGACGGCAGCCGCTGGGGCATGAACATCCAGTATGCCGTGCAGCCCTCGCCGGATGGCTTGGCCCAAGCCTTTATCATCGGCAAGGATTTCGTCGGCAACGATCCGAGCGCGCTTGTGCTCGGTGACAATATCTTCTATGGTCACGACTTGGTGAAGCAACTGCACAGCGCCAATGCTCGTACGGACAGCGCCACCGTGTTCGCCTATCACGTGCACGATCCCGAACGCTACGGTGTCGTCGAATTCGACGCTGCCCAGCGTGCTCTGAGCATCGAAGAAAAGCCGAAGGCACCGAAGTCGTCGTACGCCGTGACCGGGCTGTATTTCTATGACAACGACGTGTGCAACGTGGCGGCCGATATCAAGCCCTCGGCGCGCGGCGAACTGGAGATCACGGACGTCAATCGTTGCTACCTGGACCGGGGTAAGCTGAACGTCGAAATCATGGGCCGGGGCTTCGCCTGGCTTGATACCGGCACCCACGACAGCTTACTCGAAGCCGCGAGCTTTATCGCGACGCTGCAGAAACGGCAGGGGTTGCAGGTGGCATGCCCGGAAGAGATCGCGTACCGCCAAGGGTGGATCGGTGCCGCCGACCTGCAGAAGCTGGCGACGCCTCTGGCCAAGAACGGTTATGGCAGCTACCTCTTAAACTTGTTGAAATAATACGAATCCGATGCCCTTTACTGTAACCCCAACCGCCATTCCCGACGTCCTCGTGTTAGAGCCGAAAGTGTTTGGCGATGCACGTGGCTTTTTTTTCGAAAGTTTCAATGCTCGTGACTTCGCTGAGGCAACTGGCGTTGATGCCCAGTTCGTTCAAGACAATCACAGCAAGTCCGCCAAAGGCGTGTTGCGGGGCTTGCACTACCAGATTCGACATCCTCAGGGCAAGCTGGTGCGGGTTGTACAGGGAAGTGTATTCGACGTCGCGGTAGACTTGCGCAAGTCATCGTCGACCTTCGGCCGCTGGGTTGGCGTAGAACTGAATGCAGACAACCACCGCCAACTATGGGTGCCGCCGGGGTTTGCGCACGGCTTCGTCGTGCTGAGTGAATCCGCTGAATTCCTATACAAGACGACGGATTACTGGTATCCGGAGCACGAGCGCAGCCTGCTTTGGAACGATCCGGCCATCGGTATCGACTGGCCCATCGACTTTGCGCCGCAGCTTGCGGCCAAGGACCAGAGCGGCAAGCTGCTGGCACAGGCTGACGTGTTCGACTGAACGCCTGCAGGGCGGCTTTCGCGCCGCTTCCGTAAAGAAAAACGGCCGCTTTCGCGGCCGTTTTGCTTGCAACGATCTGCAACGGAACGCGCAGGCGTTCCGGTTGCGATCAGTGGTGCGTGGTGGTCGCGTGGTCGGTGGTCGTGCCGTTGTCCGAAGCAGCGACGGCGACGGCAGCGACAGCGGTACCGATGGCGATCAGCGTGCCGGTTGACATGCCGCCGATGGAGCTCGAGCTCAGGAAGCCACCCGAATTGGTGCTGGCGGTAGCGCCGGCGTCCGAACCGGTAGCGGTGGACGAGCCAGCTTGGGCCGATGCCGAGTTGTTACCTGCGGTGGCGCTGGTAGCGGCTTCTTGCGCGAATGCCTGGGCCGACAGCAGGCTCAGAATGGCGGTCGTGACGAGGAGTTTCTTCATTTTGTATCCTTTGTTCAATTAACGGGGCACCTGCAAATCGCAATGTTGCTAGACCATTATATAGCATTTGAACATTGCCTTGATTCATCAATGCCGACGGGAAAGCCAGCTCAGCCAAAAATGTGATTCTTTTCGACGTAAGCAATTTGCAATTTTGACAGAACGTGGCAGAGATTCCTACCACTTTTCCGCATTTTTGTTGTGTGTTCGCATAGTTTTCACTAGGGCGCGGGCGTACAGCGCACGATATGGGCCGTGTATCGCCGTCTTCTTCTTTTCTAGCTTCCGGGCAATGCCTGGGATAATGCAGGCTTGGACAACGTAGCCGTCTCCCGGACGGCCGGCAAGGAAGCGCACGATGGCAGAAGACAGCGACGCAGAACGGACCGAACCAGCGTCAGAGAAACGGCTGAGGCAGGCGCGTGAAGACGGCGACATTCCCCGCTCGCGCGAAGTGGCCACGTTCACCGTGCTGATGACCGCCGGCGCCGGCCTGTGGATGATGGGTGGCGGCATCGTCAACACGCTGTCGACCACGCTGCAGCGCGGGCTGTCGCTCGACCGCGAACAGATCTACAACCCGAGCGCCCTGATCGAACGCATCGGCGCGGACATCGCCGGCGTGCTGCTCGCGTGCCTGCCGCTGGCAGGCGCCGTCATGTTGATGATGCTGGCGTCGCCGCTGCTCATCGGCGGCTGGAACTTCAGCGCCAAGGCGTTCATGCCTAATTTCGGCAAGCTGAATCCCATGCGGGGCCTGGGCAATATGGTGTCGACCAATGCGCTCATCGAATTGCTGAAGGCCGTCGCCAAGACGCTGCTCGTCGGCGCGGTGGCGTGGTTCGTCGTGCTGAGCCAGAAGGATGCCGTGATCGGCCTCGTCGCCGAACCGTTCGGCACCGCTGCGCCGCACCTTGGCGGCCTCATCGCCAAGGCGTTCCTGACGATGGTCGGCGCGTTGGGCGCCATCGCCATCCTTGACGGTCCGTACCAGATGTGGCATCACGCCGACAAGCTCAAGATGACGCGCCAGGAAGTCATCCAGGAGTCGAAGGAATCGGACGGCAACCCGCAGATCAAGGGCAAGATCCGCCAGCTGCAGCGCGAAATGGCGCGCAAGCGCATGATGGCCAACGTGCCGACGGCCGACGTCGTCGTCACGAACCCGACCCACTTCGCCGTCGCGCTGAAGTACGGGGAAGGGCAGCGGGGCGCGCCGCGCGTCGTCGCCAAGGGTACCGACGAGGTCGCGGCGAAGATCCGCGAGCTCGCGAAGGAACACAAGGTCGCCATGCTGGAAGCGCCGGCGCTGGCCCGTGCGCTGTACAAGCACACGGACATCGACGACGAGATCCCGGAAGCGCTGTACTCGGCCGTGGCGGAAGTGCTGGCCTACGTCTACCAGCTGCGCGCCTACAGCAAGGGCATGCTCGACCAGTATCCGGACCGTCCGCAGCGGCTCCAGGTCCCGCCCGAGATGGACCCGTTCAACCCTGCTTCGCAAAAAGCAGGCAACCGTCCCGGCACCGGCACGCATTGACGGGCAGGAAAGGCTGGCGCACCACGGTGCGCCAGCCTTTTTCGTTTACAGGGCGAAATGCACCGTATTTGCCCGTCTGCTTCCCGCATGGTCGATAGCGCGCTCCGGCAATAATGTTGTATCTGGGCAAGTGATCCATCGGAAGCGATGGCGTCCTGGCCGGATCCACACATTTCATGGACGACGGAGCACGAATGAACGGTTTCAAATTGCCTCCCTGGCTGCGGAAGATCGGTGCGCGCGGCAACGCGTTGGCGGCGCCGATCCTGATCATCCTGCTGCTGGCAATGATGATCCTGCCGTTGCCGGCCTTCGCACTGGACCTGTTCTTCAGCTTCAACATCGCGATGTCCGTGATCGTGCTGCTGACCGCGTTGTACACGGTCAAGCCGCTCGACTTCATGGCCTTCCCGGCCGTGCTGCTGGTGACCACGATGCTGCGCCTGTCGCTGAACGTGGCGTCGACGCGCGTCGTGCTGACCGAGGGCCACACGGGCGGCGCCGCGGCCGGCAAGGTGATCGAAGCGTTCGGCCACTTCCTGATCGGCGGCAACTACACGGTCGGCCTCGTCGTCTTCGTCATCCTGACCATCATCAACTTTACCGTCGTCACCAAGGGCGCCGGCCGTATCGCCGAGGTGGGCGCTCGCTTCGCCCTGGACGCGATGCCCGGCAAGCAGATGGCGATCGACGCCGACCTGAACGCGGGCCTGATCGGCGAGCAGGACGCCAAGCTCCGTCGTGCCGAGGTGTCCCAGGAGGCCGAATTCTACGGCGCGATGGACGGTGCGTCGAAATACGTGCGCGGCGACGCCGTGGCCGGCATCCTCGTCACCGTGATCAACGTCGTCGGCGGCCTCATCGTGGGCATGGTCCAGCACGACATGGGCTTTGCCGACGCGATCAAGAACTATACGCTGCTCGCCATCGGTGACGGTCTCGTCGCCCAGATCCCGTCGCTGATCATCTCGATCGCGGCCGGTATGGTCGTGTCGCGCGTGGCGAGCGACAAGGACGTGGGCTCCCAGGTCGTCGGCCAGCTGTTCGCGAAACCGGAAGTGCTGTACATCACGGGTGGCATCCTGGGCGGCATGGGCTTGATCCCGGGCATGCCGAACCTCGTGTTCCTGCTGCTGGGCAGCTCGCTGTTCGGCGGCGGCTATCTGCTGGAAAAGCGCCGCAAGAACATGCCGCTGGAAGAACAGCAGGGCGCGGCAGGCGGTGGCGGCCCGGCGGGTACGCCCGGCGGCGGCGCGGCCGCGGCCACGACGCCGGCCGAGCAGGAAGAAGCGAGCTGGCAGGACGTCATGCCCGTCGACACCCTCGGCCTGGAAGTGGGCTACCGCCTGATCCCGCTCGTCGACAAGACGCAGAACGGCGACCTCTTGAAACGCATCAAGGGCATCCGCAAGAAATTCGCGCAGGAAGTCGGCTTCCTCGCGCCGGCCGTGCACATCCGCGACAATCTGGAGTTGAAACCGTCGGCCTACCGCATCACGCTGAAGGGCGTCGAAGTGGGCAGCGGCGAGGCGATGAACGGCCAGTACCTGGCGATCAATCCGGGCATGGCGAGCGGCACGTTGCCGGGTCTCGTGACGACGGATCCCGCATTCGGCCTGCCGGCGATCTGGATCGACGCCGGCCTGAAGGACGATGCGCAGAGCATGGGCTATACGGTCGTCGATGCCAGCACCGTGATCGCCACGCACCTGAACCACCTGATCACGACGCACGCGTCGGAACTGCTGGGCCGCATGGAAGTGCAGGCGCTGCTCGACCACCTGGCCAAGGATGCGCCGAAGCTGGTCGAGGACCTGGTGCCGAAGGTCGTGTCGCTGTCGACCTTGCAGAAAGTGTTGCAGAACCTGCTGCAGGAAGGCGTGCACATCCGCGACATGCGCACGATCATCGAGACGCTGTCGGAGCACGGCGGCAGCACGCAGGACCCGACCGATCTGACGTCGCTGGTGCGTGTCGCACTGGGCCGCGCCATCGTGCAGCAGCTGTTCCCCGGCACGAACGAATTGTCCGTCATGACGCTGGACAATCGCCTGGAACGCCTGCTCGTGCAAGCGCTGAACGCCGGCGGCGATGGCACGGGCATCGAACCGGGTCTGGCCGACACGATTGTCCAGCAGGCCGCCAATGCTGCGCAGCAGCAAGAGGCAATGGGCCTGACGCCGGTCCTCCTCGTACCGGGACCGCTGCGCACGCTGTTGTCGCGCTTCCTGCGGCGGGCGTTGCCGCAGTTAAAGGTGTTGTCACACTCGGAAATCCCCGAATCGAAGACGATCCGGGTCACCAGCCTGGTTGGCGCGGCTTGATGCCGTCAGGCACGCTTGTAGATGTCCTCGAAGCGGACGATGTCGTCCTCGCCGAGGTAGCTGCCCGATTGCACTTCGATGAGGTGCAGCGGCAGCTTGCCCGGGTTTTCCAGGCGGTGCGTCATGCCGATGGGGATGTACGTGGATTCGTTCTCGGACAACAGCATGACGTTGTCGCCGCACGTCACGCGCGCCGTGCCCGACACGACGATCCAGTGCTCGGCGCGGTGGTGGTGCATCTGCAGCGACAGCTTTTCGCCCGGCTTCACGCAGATGCGCTTGACCTGGAAGCGGTCGCCCGCGTCGATGCCCTCGTAGTAACCCCACGGACGGTACACCTTCGTGTGGTACAGGTGTTCCGTGCGCTCGTGGCCCTTCAGGTGGTCGACGACGTTTTTCACGCGCTGGACCTGGTCCTTGTGGGCGACGAGCACGGCGTCGGGCGTTTCCACGACGACGAGGTCCTTCACGCCGACGACGGCCACGATGCGGCTCTCGGCGCGCACGAGCGAATTGCTCGTGCTGTCGAGGTAGACGTCGCCGCGCACGGCGTTGCCGCTCGCATCCTTGTCCTGCACGTCGGCCAGTGCGGACCACGAGCCGACGTCGCTCCAGCCGATGTCGGCCGCGACGACGACGCCGTCGCGCGTGTGTTCCATGACGGCGTAGTCGATCGAATCGGACGGGCTCGCGGCGAACGCGGCTTCGTCCAGGCGGCAGAAGTCGAGGTCACGGTACGCGGACTGCACGGCGCTGGCGGCCGCTTGCGCGATTGCCGGTGCATGCTGTTCGATCTCGGCCAGGAAGCGGTCGGCGCGGAACATGAACATGCCGCTGTTCCAGTAATAGCTGCCGTCGGCGACGAAGCTCGCGGCCGTGTCGCGGTCGGGCTTTTCGACGAAGCGCTCGATCTTGTAGCAATCGTCGCAGCCCGGCAGCGGCTCGCCGCGGCGGATGTAGCCATAACCCGTTTCCGGGGCGCTGGGCACGATGCCGAACGTGGCCAGCCCGCCTTGCGCGACCTGGGCCGCGGCGCGTTCGACGGCGAGGCGGAACGCTTCGTTCTTCTCGATCACGTGGTCGGCCGGCAGCACGAGCATCACCGCGTCGGGGTCTTGCGCGTGCAGGAAGCGCGCGGCCGCGGCCACGGCCGGGGCCGTGTTGCGGCCCGTGGGCTCGAGCAGGATGCCGTGCGGCGTGATGCCCACGTCGCGCATCTGCTCGGCGACGAGGAAGCGGTGCTCGTTGCCGCACACCACCAGGGGCGCCATCAACCCCGGCCAGCCGCGCACGCGCAGCGCGGTCTCCTGCAGCATGGTCTTCTCCGTCACGAGCGGCAGCAGCTGCTTGGGCATGACGGCCCGCGACAGCGGCCACAGGCGGGTACCGGCGCCGCCGGAGAGGATGACTGGGTAAATTTTCATGCGTTGACTTTCTGAGGAATAATCTAATGCAGGCGTGTATGCCACTGAACACGAGAGTTTAATTGACAAGTCAGGCAGAAACTATTGCATTTTTGTAAAATTCAACGTCAGTTCGTCGATTCTCTTTAGCTGCCTCAGAGAAATAGAGCTTTTTCCCCTCCTTTTTCCGTCGATGGTTTCCCTCCGGCATCGTCAATAATCACCTTCGTGAATGGGGCATTGTGCCCGCGTGACCGGACAGCGAACCACCTGAGCGACAGCCAGCAAGAGCGGAGAAAAACGATGAACGTGAAGAAATTTACAGCGGCGACTTCCCGTGAAGCCCTGCGCAAAGTGCGCGAGGCCCTGGGCCCTGACGCGGTCATCCTGTCGAACCGCCCCGTCGACGGCGTCGTCGAGATCCTGGCGCTGGACAACGACGACGTCGCCTCGCTGGCGTCGCCGGCGCCGGAATCGGAAATGGCCGCGCCGCGTCCGAACCTGCGCATGCAGGAGCCGTCGTTCGACGATCTCGACGAACCGGCCCCGGCACCGGTCGCACGTCCGACAGCCCGTCCCGCGCCGCGCCCGTTCCAGGAAGCACCGGCACCGCGCGCTTTCCAGGAAGCCCCGGCCGCGCGCCAGCCGATGAACCCGCTGTACGACATGGACGAGCCCGCAGCGCCGGCCATGCCGCCCACGTACGCCAACCGCCGTGCACCGCAACCGCAACCGGAAGCGCCTGCATTCGACATGGCCGCGATGACGGCGATGATGTCGGCCGCGATCGCCCAGGCCAAGGAATCCGCCGCCGCCGAAATGCACGGCATGATGAACGAGATCCGCGCCATGCGCGGCATGATGGAAACGCAGCTGTCCGAACTGTCGTGGGGCAGCACCCAGCAGCGCGAGCCGCAGAAGGCCGCCGTGCTGCGCGAGATGCTGGCCGCCGGCTTTTCTGCGAGCCTGTCGCGCTACCTGATCGACAAGCTGCCGGCCGGCAAGGATGCCGCCGAGTCGCTGCGTTGGGTCAAGACGGTCCTGGCACGCAACATCACGACGATGGCCGACGAGGATGCGATCCTCGACCGCGGCGGCGTGTTCGCGCTGGTCGGCCCGACCGGCGTCGGCAAGACGACGACGACCGCGAAGCTGGCCGCGCGCTGCGTGATGCGCCACGGTCCGGAAAAGCTGGCGCTGATCACGACGGACGCCTATCGTATCGGCGGCCACGAACAACTGCGCATCTACGGCAAGATCCTGGGCGTGATGGTGCACTCGGTGAAGGACGAGGCCGACCTGCGTATCGCCCTGAAGGAATTGCGCAACAAGCACACGGTGCTGATCGACACGATCGGCATGTCCCAGCGCGACCAGATGGTGACGGAGCAGGTCGCCATGCTGACGGAGTCCGGCGCCGACGTGAAACGTCTGCTGTGCCTGAACGCGACGTCGACCAACGAGACGCTGAACGAAGTCGTGCGCGCCTACCAGGGCACGGGCCTGGCCGGTGCCATCATGACCAAGATGGACGAGGCCGCGTCGATCGGCAACGTGCTGGACGTGCTCGTGCGCCAGAAGCTGAACCTGCACTACATCTCGAACGGCCAGCGCGTGCCGGAAGACCTGCACCTGGCCGACCGCGCGATGCTCGTCGACCGCGCGTTCCGCACCAAGCGTGATGCGGCAAGCCAGATCGCCGACGCCGACCTGCCGCTGATGATGTCCGGCCTCGGCAACCTGAACAACGACCGTTCGCTGCGCGAGGTGTATGTTGGCTAGTTTCGACTTCGACCAGGCGGAGGGCCTGCGCCGGATGCTGGCGGGCCCCAAGCCGCGCATCGTGACCTTTCTTTCCGCCACGCCCGAGGACGACAAGGGCGCCATGCTCGTCAACCTGGGCGCATCGCTGGCCCAGTCCGGCAATGACGTGATGATCGTCGACGCCTGCACGCGCGACTACGGCGTGGCGCAGCGCCTCGGCGTCGACCGCGGCCCGAGCCTGCAGCAGGTCGCGCGCCAGGAATGCGCGCTGAACCAGGTGATCCATTCCGTGCCGCAAGGCTTTGCCGTCACGACGATGGCCCGCACGCCATCCGCGAGCGCGGACGAGGCGCGCCGGCTGGCCAAGACGTTCGACGTGCTCGTCAAGCAGGCCGGCAGCATCATCATGGTCGACGGCGAGTTTTCTGAAGGTTCGGAAGGCGCCTCGTTCCCCGTGCCCATCATGGCCTCGTCCGAGATCGTCGTGCAGGTGTCGACCAGCGCCACGTCGATCACGAACGCCTATGCGCTGATCAAGCGCCTGTCGCAGCACCTGGGCCGCCGTCCGTTCGGCATCCTCGTGACGGGCGCGACCGAGGCCGAGGCGAAGGTGGTATACGATAATATGTCATCTGCGGCAACTCGTTACCTGGCGGTAACGCTGACCTCGATGGGTTCCGTGCCGGCGGACGAGTACCTGCACCGCGCCGCGCGCCTCGGGCGTGCCGTCGTGGACGCATTCCCGCTGGCCGGCGCATCGGTGGCGTTCCGCCGCCTGGCCGGGCGCTTCGCGCGCACGGGCATGCAGCAGGGCCGGGCCGCTTGACGCGGCATTGATTAACCAAGCACTGGAACCATGTACACGGTCAAAGGGAAAGCGGACAAGAACTTCTTGCTGACGGAGCATATGCCGTTGGTGAAGCGTCTCGCCCACCAGATGAAGGCCAAGCTCCCGCCGTCCGTCGAAGTCGACGACCTGGTCCAGGCAGGCATGATCGGCCTGCTCGATGCGATCAACCGCTACGAGGAAAACCACGGCGCGCAGTTCGAGACGTATGCGGTGCTGCGCATCCGCGGCGCCATGCTCGACGAGTTGCGCAGCAGCGACTGGATGCCGCGTTCCACGCGCGCCAATATGCGCAAGGTCGAGCAGGCAATGGCCACCTTGCAACAGCAGCTGGGCCGTCCGCCCAGCGAATCGGAAGTGGCGCAGTCGCTGAAGCTGCCGCTGTCCGAGTACCAGGAATTGCTGGGCGATTCCGGCGGCCACCAACTCGTCTACTACGAAGATTTCCACGACGAGGACGGCAACGACAGCTTCCTCGACCGCTACGCCGTCGACGACGACGATCCCCTGAAGAGCCTGCTCGACACGGACTTCCGCCAGACCGTCATCGATGCGATCGACGCGTTGCCGCCGCGCGAGAAAATGCTGATGGGCCTGTATTACGAAGAGGAACTGAACCTCAAGGAGATCGGTGCCGTGATGGGTGTGTCGGAATCGCGCGTGTCGCAGTTGCACACCCAGGCCGTGGCGCGCCTGCGTACCTATCTGCGGGAGCGCTCGTGGACCTGACCAGCCTGCTCGGTCTCGCGCTGGCGCTGGCCGGGATCTTCGTCGGGCACACGCTCGACGGCGGTAAATTTTCCTCGCTGATCCAGCCGGCGGCCTTTGCCATCGTCGTCGTCGGCACGTTTGGCGCCGTGCTGCTGCAGACCAAGTCGCAGGCGTTCGTGCGCGGCGTGCGCATGTTGCGCTGGGTGTTCGTGACGCCGCCCGACCGCCGCCAGGCGCTGGCCCGCGACATCCACCTGTGGAGCCTGTCCGCGCGGCGCGACGGGTTGCTGTCGCTCGAGCAGTACATGGCGAAGTCCGATCCGTTCGTACAGAAGGGCTTGCGCCTCGTCGTCGACGGCATCCAGCCGGACAAGCTGCGCAGCCTGCTCGACACGGAGATCAACAGCTACGAATTCCGCGAGCGCCAGGCCGCGCGCATATGGGAATCGGCTGCCGGCTATGCGCCGACGGTCGGCATCCTCGGCGCCGTGCTGGGCCTGATCCACGTGATGGAAAACCTGTCCGACCCGTCGCGCCTGGGCGCCGGCATTGCCGTCGCGTTCGTGTCGACCGTGTACGGCGTGGGCCTCGCGAACCTGTTCTTCTACCCGGTCGGCAACAAGATCAAGGGCATTGTCGCCGAGCGCGTGGCCCAGTACGAGATCCTGACCGACGTCTTCCACGACATCGCCACGGGCGACTACACGCGCGTGATCGAAGAGCGCGTCGCCTGCCTGCTGGCGCACCATTGACGGGCCGTCCATGGCGCGCCGGAGACCGTACGAGCAGGACACCGAGAACCACGAACGCTGGCTGATTTCGTACGCCGACTTCATCACCCTGCTGTTCGCGTTCTTCGTCGTGATGTATGCGGTGTCCGTCGTGAACATCGGCAAGTACACGGTGCTGTCGGAAGCGCTCGGCGACGCCTTCGGCGGGCGTGGCGCCGCGAACCGGACGAATACGATGGTCGAGGTCGACACGTTGCCGCTGTCGAACATCCTCGCCCACAAGCGGGCGGAGGCCGCCAAGCGCGACCGCGAGCGCCTCGACCTGCTGGCGAAGAAGCTCGACAGCATCCTGAAACCCCTCGTCAACAGCGGCAAGGTGCGCGTCACGCAGACGGCGCGCGGCATCACGCTCGAGATCAACGCCAGCGTCCTGTTCGACGAAGGCGACGCCGCGCTGACGCCGGCCGCGCAGGAGACCTTGCGCACGGTCGCCGGACTGCTGAAGGACGATCCGCACGGGATCGAGGTCGAAGGGTTCACGGACGACACGCCGATCGGCAACCCCGCGTTCGCGTCGAACTGGGAATTGTCGGCCGTGCGGGCCACCACCGTCGTGCGTCTGTTCGCGGCCGGCGGCGTGGCCGAGTCGCGCCTGGCCGCCGTCGGGCGCGGCGCCAACCGGCCCGTGGCGTCCAACGGCGATCCGGTCGGGCGGGCGCGCAACCGGCGCGTGGCCATCACCATCCTGTCCGGCGCCGGCGCGTAGCGGCCGCGCGTGCGCACGGGGCGCGCACGGTACAATCGTTCCAACCCGACGGCGACGTCGATGGAACGAGGAGAGCGGATGAACCTGCATGCAAGCCTGAGCGTCGAGGCGCGGCACGACAAGGTCTGGGTCACCTTCCGGGCGGAAAACCGCGGCGAGCGCCGCGTGTGGTTGCCGCGCGGGCTCGCCGCCGACACCCGGCCCGCCGGCCGCCTGTTCGACGTGCGCCTGCATCCGGGCGGGGTGCCGATCGCGTTCGTCGGCAGGGCTGCGCCTGGCACCGCAGGCGCGGCGTCGGATTGGCTCGAGCTCCCGCCGCATTCCGCCCACACGCACACGGTCGACATCACGTCCGACTACGCGTTCCGCTCCGGCGACCACACCTACGAACTCCGTTACGCCGGCCTCGCGCTGGCCGACATCCACCAGCTTGACGCGACGACGCCCCTCGTCACCGACACCGTGATGTTCCGCCACATCGCGCCGTGACCGTCTGATCATCTTCTTCGTTGCGATAACTTGCCGTAAGCAGGCAACTTGCTGCATTATCGCAACAGTTTGGCCAAGATGATAAAGTATTGCTCGATCAACATTTGATAACTTGATATCATTTGTTAATTCTCTGAGCATTAATGTTTCATCGGGGAATCTTCTTCACCCGGCCGACGCGCGAGCGTCGGCGTTTGTTTCAGCACATGAATATCGAGCACGACATCCCCGCCTTCCGCATGAGCGGATTCCGCACGACCGGTCCCGGCGCGCGTCCGGCGCCCTTTGCGGACCGGCCGCGTGCGGGCGGGGCGGCATGAGCCGGCATGCCCGCAGAATGCCGTCCGCCGTGCGGCTGTCCTTCCTGACGGCGCTGCTGGCCGCGTTCATGGGTTGGCTCGCGCTGGGCCACGCGGCGGCGTTGCCGTGGAATCCGCGCTGGTATGTGACGGCGCATACGGCGATGGAAGTGTTCTCGGTCGTCGTCGCCATGCTCGTGTTTTCCACCGGCTGGCACGGCATCGGGCGCGACATGCCGATCCGCGTGGCGCTGCTGTCGCCCACCGCGCTGGCGGTCGGCCTGCTCGAGTTCGGCCACCTGATGTCCGTGGCGGGCATGCCGGGCAGTGCGGGGCAGGGCAGCGAGTTCTGGCTGCTGGCCCGCGCCGTCAGTGCCGCGGCGCTGCTCGTTGCCGCGTTTGCCCCGCGCGAACGGACCGTCGGCCGCCGCGTGCGCGGCTGGGCGGTGCTGGCCGCGCTCGCGATCGCCGCGCTCGGTTACTGGCTCGCCGTGGCCGACCCGCTGACATTGCCGGCGACCTATGTGCCGGGACGAGGGCTGACGCCGTTCAAGATCGGTTGCGAGGTGGTGCTGATCGCGTTGAATGCGCTCGCCGCGCTGTTCCTGTTGCGCCGTGCTCTCGTCATGGGCCTGCGTACCGACCGCTATCTGGCCGCGACGGCCGCGGTGATGGCATTGGGCGGCGTCTGTTTCGCGTCGTACGCACGGCCGGACGACGTCGTGAACCTGGTCGGCCACGTGTACAAGGTGATCGCCTACCTGTGCCTGCACCGCGCGATCTGGGTGGCGGCCGTGCAGGCGCCGTACCTGCGGCTGCAGCGGTCGGAACGTTCGCTGGCCGAGAGCGAAGCGGGCTTCCGCAGCCTGATGGAGTGCGCGCCGGACGCCATCCTGCTGGTCGGCGGGGAAGGGCGCATCACGATGATGAATGCGCGCGCGGAAAGCCTGTTCGGCGTGCCGCGCGAGACGGCCGCCGGCCTGCCGCTGGACGTGCTCGTGCCGGCCGGCGCCGGCGACGCCGAGCTGGACTGCCGCCGCCTGTACGGCCCCGCCTTCCCGGCCGACGTGCGCCGCGCCGACATGCCCGGCGGCCAGCAGGTGGCGATCGTGCGCGATTTGTCCGAGCGGCGCCGGCTCGAGCGGGCCCTCGTCGAGCAGCTCACGCACGACGCCCTGACGGGCTTGCCGAACCGCAACCGCATCCTCGAGGCGCTTGACGAGGCGATCGCGGGCGCGCGCCAGGACGGGCGCACGCTGGCCGTGCTCGTGTTCGACCTGCACGAGTTCCGCAAGATCAACAGCGGCTACGGTTATGCCGGCGGCGACGACGTGCTGCGCGAATGCGTCGTCCGGCTGTCCGGCGTGCTGGCTGCCGGCGACATGCTGGCGCGCCAGGGCGGCAACGAATTCATCGTCGTGCAGAAACACGCCGGCCAGGACGCCGCCACGGCACTGGCCGAGCGCCTGCTGGAGGCCGTGCGCGAGCCGTTCCTCGTCGGCGGGCAGCGCGTGTTCCTCGCGGCCAGCGTCGGCATCGCCTTGTTGCCGGATGGCCGCTGCGGCGCGCACGAACTGCTGCAGATGGCGCAGGTGGCGATGGCCGGTGCCCGCGCCGAGGGTCCGGCGCGGTATCGCTTCCACACGGACGCGATGGCGCTGGCGATCCGCGAGCGGGTCGACATGGAATCGCTGCTGCGTCACGCCATCGAGCGCAACCAGTTCGCGCTGCAATACCAGCCGCGCGTCGAGCTGGCCAGCGGTGCCGTGCTGGGCGTCGAGGCGCTCGTGCGCTGGCGCCATCCGGTGCTGGGCCTCGTGCCGCCCGCGCGCTTCATCCCGCTGGCCGAGGAGACGGGCCTCATCGACGATCTCGACATGTGGGTACTGGGCGAAGCCTGCACGCGCGCGGCCGCGTGGCGCGCGCAGGGGCTGCCGCCGCTGCGCGTGTCCGTCAACCTGTCGGCGCGCCAGTTCCAGCAGGCCGGCCTCGCGCAGCGCGTCCAGGCGGCGCTGGAGAAGAGCGGCCTGCCGCCGGGCTGCCTGGAAATCGAGATCACGGAAAGCACGGTGATGCGCGACACGGCCGAGGCGGCGAGCGTGCTGCGTTCGCTGAAGGCGCTTGGCGTGGCGTTGTCGATCGACGACTTCGGCACGGGCTATTCCTCGCTCAGCTACCTGAAGCGCTTCCCCATCGACGTGCTGAAGATCGACCGCTCGTTCATCAGCGACGTGACGGCCGACGCGAACGACGCCGCGATCACGCGCGCGATCATCGCGCTGGCGCATACCTTGAATCTGGAAGCAGTGGCGGAGGGTGCCGAGACGGCCGAGCAGGTGGCGTTCCTGCGCGAGAACGGGTGCGATGAAATCCAGGGGTATTACTTCAGCCCGCCTGTGTGGCCGGAGCAGATCGAGGCCATGTTCACGCAGCCGGCGGCGTGGGGCGCCGCCGTGGAATAAGACGAAGAACGGCTCAGCCGATGACGAACCGGCGCGACGGTCCCGTCGACATGGTCTGCCCGCCCGGGCCGTAGACGCCGCCCGGATTGCCGCCCGGACCGCGCAATTCGCCGAGCGCGGCCTGCGTCTGGCCCAGCTGGCGGTTGACCAGCATGCCGTTGACGCGGTTGAGTTCTTTTGCTTCGCGGGTCAGGTCGAGCAGGTGGTTCCAGTCCGCGCGGTGCGCGTCGTTGCCACCCACGGCCAGCCACGGCTCCATCCCCGTTTCGTCCGCGGGAAAGCCGGCGGCGGCGAGGGCCTTGTGGCGTACGCGCGACAGGGTCGCGGCGCGCTGCGCCAGTTGCAGCTTGTTGGGGGTGATGGTCGAGAGGCCATCCGCATCCGCACTGATCAGGAGCTGTTGCTCGGTTTTCATCAGTTCCACGATGGAACCGATCACTTGCTGTTCGTCGCGCAGGGTTGCGCCGGGGGATGCTATGGCCATGGGTTATCTACTGTTTTCGGGAATGCAGCAGGTCGCGCACTGTATCCAGCAGGCCGTCCGCCACTTTCTCGGAATTGACGTGGAATTGGCCATCCGCGATGGCCGCCTTGATGCGTTCGACCTTCTTGCTGTCGAACACCTGGCTGGTGCTGCCACCAGCCGCGAGCGCCTGGCCTTGCGAGGACAGGCGCACGGTATCGGCTGCAGCGGGCGTGACCGTCTTCGCGGCGGCCGCGTCGCTGCTCTTCGCAGTCGTGGCCGGCGTGTTGTTGGCTTGAACGCCTGCGTTGCTCTTGAGTGTATCGTTGATTTTCACAGCATCATCCTTCTCAGGTCGGAGCAGAAAGCCCGGGATCTGCCTGAAGTAACGGCCATGTTGCCGAAAACTTTAGGGGACATCAAACAAATGCGGCCGGATGCCGTGTTTGAAAGTCCCTTCAGGCCGGTTTCCCGCTGCCAGCGCCTCCCATGCTGCTCCATGCTGCCTTAAAACGCCACCTCGACCATCCCGCCGGCCCGCGCCGTGCCGCTGACGACCGAGCCGGACGGCGTGCGCACCTGCACGACCTGGCCGTCGCCGGCATTGCCGATGGCCTTGCCTTCGGCCGATACCGAAAATCCATTGCCGTTCGATACGATGCGCACGGCCTGGCCCTGTTGCACGACGGGCTTGCTGCGCAGCGTGTCGAGGCGCAGCGGCGTGCCGGCTGCCAGCGACACGGTCGGCGTGCGGCCGATGGCCTGCGCCATGTCCGTGATGATGCCGTTCGGCATCGCCGCGATGTCGCCTTTTACCAACACGAGCTGGCTTTGCTCGATCGCCTGGCCCTGGGCCAGCGGCAGCGCGGCGGCGACGTATTCCGCCTGCACGTTCACCTGCGCCTGCACGAAGATCGTCCAGTTCGACGGCGCCGTGCAGCGCACGCCCACGGTCGTCTTGCCCCAGGCGCGCGCGCCCGGCTGCAGGAAGGCTTCCGGCGCGGGGCAGGCCGCGAGGGCCGTGCGGGCGTCGATCGCGCCCACTTTCACCGTGACGGTGCCGGGCAGGCCGGCCGTCTGCGTCTGCAGGAATTGCTCGACGACGGTGCGCAGGGCGTTGACGTTTTGACGTCCAGTGGCAGCGGGCTGCGTCTGCGCGGCCGCCAGCGAGGCGGTTGCGGCGAGCAGGGCGATGAGGAGCGTGCGTTTCATAAATAAAAGGGCGTACGGTTTTTTGCGACCGTGCCATCTTAGGTCCGGCGCCGCCCGGTCGAAAGGTTGAATAGCCGTGGTTTGGGTCGCTTTATTGCCCGATTGGAAGAGTTCGTCCGTCCGTATGATCCATCCTGTCCACCACCAGATGCCTGGCAACCACGGAGCAATCATGATCGGCAAACTCGACGACTACCTGCGCTTCAATGAAACGGCGCTCAGCCTGCGTTCGCAGCGCCAGGAATTGCTGGCGTCGAACATCGCCAACGCGGACACGCCGAACTTCAAGGCGCGCGACATCGATTTTTCCAGCGCCTTGCAAGGTGCGCTGGCCCGTGCGACGAACTCGGCGCCGCTGGCGACGACGGCCGGCGCGCATTTTCCGAACGCGCAGGCGGCCGCCGACGGCAAGACGCTGGCCGACGGTGCCACGCCCGTGCTGTACCGCACGGTGACGCAGGGCGCCGTCGACGGCAACACGGTCGACATGGATACGGAACGCACGCAGTTCGCCGACAACGGGCTGCGCTATGAAGCGGGCATCACGATGCTCAACCAGCAGATCCACAATATGCTCGCGGCCATCCAGGGAGGCCAGTAATCATGTCCTTATTTAATGTCTTCAACGTGGCCGGCTCTGCGATGAGCGCCCAGGCTCAGCGCCTGAACACGACGGCCAGCAACCTCGCCAACGCCGACAGCGCGACGAGCGCCACCGGACAGGCCTACCGCGCCAAGCAGGTCGTGTTCGAGGCCGTGCCGATGGAAAGCGGCACGGGCGTCAAGGTGCGCGACGTGGTCGAGGACCCGTCGCCCTTGAAGCAGGTGTACGACCCCAAGAATCCGCTGGCCGACGACAAGGGCTATGTCTCGATGCCCAACGTGAACGTCGTCGACGAAATGGTCAACATGCTGTCGGCCTCGCGCTCGTACCAGACGAACGTCGAGACGATGAACGCCGCGAAGACCATGCTGCTCAAGACGCTGACCCTCGGCCAGTAATTCGATAACCGCTTACTCACACTGACACGCTCCCATGGCGACCGTAACCGATACCACCAGCACCCCCGTCACCGACCTGATGGCGACGATGAACACGAAGAAGCCGGCGAGCACCGACAGCGTCTCCGCCGATACCGACAAGTTCATGACCCTCCTGGTGACCCAGCTGCAGAACCAGGACCCGCTGAACCCGATGGACAACGCCCAGATGACGAGCCAGCTCGCGCAGCTGCAGACGGTGACGGGCGTGAACAAGTTGAACACCACGCTGGAATCGCTGAAGTCCAGCTACCAGAGTTCGGAAGCGATGCAGGCGACGAGCCTGATCGGCCACGGCGTGCTCGTCGCAGGCAGCGGCGTCACGCTGGCCAGCGGCAAGGCCGTGCTGGGCGTGGAACTGGGCAGCGACGCCGACAACCTGAAGGTCGTCATCAGCGACGCGAAAGGCAACGAAGTCGAGACGATGGACCTCGGTGCGCAGAAGGCCGGCGTGTTGCCGCTGGCGTGGAACGGCGTGCCCGATCCGACCAAGCTCGACAGCAGCGGCAAGCCCGTCACCCTGGCCGACGGCAACTACACGTTCAAGGTCGTGGCGACGCGCGGCGGCGCCAACCTCACCGACGCCAACGGCCTGTCGTTCGACAGCGTCGCCAGCGTCACCACCAACAGTACCGATGGCGTCAAGGTGAACCTGTCCGGCAAGGGCACGCTCACGCTGGCCGACATCAAGGAAGTCTTGTAAGCGGCGCTTGCAGACCCGCCACCCAACGCATCGAACGAACAACAGGAGCACATCATGTCCTTCCAACAAGGCCTGAGCGGCTTGAACGGCGCCGCGAAATCGCTGGACGTCATCGGTAACAACATCGCCAACGCGAGCACGGTCGGCTTCAAGGGCTCGACGACGGAATTCGCCGACGTCTACGCGCGCTCGCTGAGCGGCGCCGGCGCGACGCAGGCCGGCATCGGCGTGAGCGTGGCGTCCGTCGCCCAGCAGTTCACGCAAGGTAATATCGAGACGACGGCGAACCCGCTCGACATCGCCATCAACGGCGGCGGCTTCTTCCGCACCGAGATGGGCGGCGCCGTCCAGTACACCCGCAACGGCCAGTTCTCGCTGGACAAGAACGGCTTCATCGTGACGCCGCAGGGCGCCAACGTGACGGGCTATGGCGTGTCCGCGAACGGCCAGATCCTGGCCAGCACCCCGACGCCGCTGAAGATCAGCACCGTCGACATGAAACCGAACGCGACCACCAAGGTCGACACGTCGATCAACCTCGACTCGCGCGAGGCGACGCCCACCAACTTCCCGTTCAGCGCGAACGACGCGACCACGTACAACAAGCAGGTCCCCGTGAGCGTGTACGACTCGCTGGGCAACGAGCACACGATGTCGCTGTACTACGTGAAGACGGGTTCGGGCACGTGGGACGTGTACGCCGGCGCCGACGGCACCGAGATCAGCAACGTCGGCGTGGAGAAAGCCGCCGGCAGCGACCCGACCGCAATGGCCGCGCGCGCCGCCTGGACGGCCGCCACGAAGGCGTCGCCCCAGGACCCGGCTGCCGTCGCCGCCGCGCTGTCCAGCTATGCCGCCGCGGCATCGACCGCCGTCACCACCGCGGCGGGCGCCGCCGGCGCCACCGCGGCCACCGTCACCGCCATCCAGTCCGCCGCCACGAGCTCGGGCGCCACGATCGGCTACACGCCGGACCAGGTCGACCGCGACATCGCGGCCGCCGTGTCCGTGCCGTCGAAGCCGATCGGTACGCTGAAGTTCGACTCGAACGGCGCGCTGTCGGCCCCGCTGATGTCGCCGCAGACGCTGCCGCTCGCCGTGTCGTTCCCCGTGTACCCGGCAACGGGCGCCAAGGAAACGCTGGCGATCAACGTCGGCTTCAACGGCAGCACCCAGTACGGCGCCGACACGAGCGAGAAACTGACGACGCAGGACGGCTTCACCGCGGGCCACCTGCAGCGCTTCTCGGCCGCGGCCGACGGCACCTTGCAGGGCCAGTACAGCAACGGCCAGACGCGGGCGCTGGGCCAGGTCGTCCTTGCCAATTTCACCAACTCGAACGGCCTGGAGCCGATCGGCAACAACTCGTGGACCGAGACGTCGGCGTCGGGCACGCCGCTGCTCGGCACGCCGGGCACGGGCGGCTTCGGCGTGCTGCAGTCGTCCGCGACGGAAAGCTCGAACGTCGACCTGACGGCCGAACTGGTCGACATGATCACCGCGCAGCGCGTCTACCAGGCCAATGCGCAGACGATCAAGACGCAGGACTCGGTGCTGCAGACGCTGGTGAGCCTGCGCTAATCTCCGAAAGGAAGACTCATGGACCGCCTGATCTACACGGCCGCCTCCGGCGCCAAGCACATCCTCGAGCAGCAGGCCACGACGTCGAACAACCTGGCCAACCTCAGCACGACGGGTTTCCGCGCGCAGCTGGACACGTTCCGCGCCGTGCCCGTCGTCAGCGAAGGCTTGCCGACGCGGGCGTTCGTCGTCGACAACACGGTCGGCGCGGACTTCACGGCCGGGCCGCTGCAGGTGACGGGGCGCGATCTCGACGTGGCCGTCAAGGGCCGCGGCTGGATCGCCGTGCAGATGCAGGACGGTACCGAAGCCTATACGCGCAACGGTTCGTTGCAGATCAGCCCCAACGGCGTGCTGCAGACCGCGAATGGCCAGGCCGTGATGGGCGAGAACGGCCCGATCGCCATTCCGCCGAACACGACGGTCTCCGTCGGCAAGGACGGTTCCATCACGTCGATGACGACGGACACCGTGCCGGCCACCTCGACCGTCGTCGGCCGCCTCAAGCTCGTCAATCCGGACGAGAAGCAGCTCGTGCGCGGCGACGACGGCTTTTTCCGCCAGCAGGACGGCAGCCCGGCCCAGGCCGACCCGGCCGTGACCGTGGCGAGCGGCGCGCTGGAGGGCAGCAACGTCTCCGCCGTCGATTCGATGGTCAACATGATCTCTTTGGCACGTTCTCTCGAGACGCAAATGAGCCTGTTGAAGAACGCCGAGAATAACGCGGCGAAAGCGACGCAGATCCTCGCTTTGGGTTGATTTCTCCTGGGACATAATTACATGGTGGGCGACGGGTTTGCCGTCGTCATAGGAGAACACCATGATCCGTTCGCTGTTTATCGCCAAGACCGGTCTCGAAGCGCAGCAGACCAACCTCGACGTCATCACCAACAACCTCGCCAACGTGAGCACGAACGGCTTCAAGAAGTCGCGTGCCGTGTTCGAGGACTTGCTGTACCAGAACGTGCGCCAGCCCGGCGCGCAATCCTCGCAACAGACGCAGCTGCCGTCCGGCCTGCAGATCGGTACCGGTGTGCGCACCGTCGCGACCGAGCGCATCCACACGCAGGGCAATCCCCAGCAGACGGGCAACTCGAAGGACGTGATGATCAACGGCTCGGGCTTCTTCCAGGTCCTGATGCCGGACGGTACCACCGCATACACCCGCGACGGCTCCCTGCAGACCGATAACAACGGCCAGCTCGTCACGTCGAGCGGCTACGTCGTGCAGCCCCCGATCACCGTGCCCAGCAATGCGCTGACGCTGACCGTGGGCCGCGACGGCACCGTGTCCGTCACGACGCCGGGCACCGTGGCGCCCACGCAGATCGGCTCGCTCCAGCTGTCGAACTTCGTCAACCCGGCCGGCCTGGAATCGCTGGGCGAGAACCTGTACGCCGAAACGGGCGCGTCGGGCACTGCCCAGGCGAGCACCCCGGGCACGAACGGTACCGGCGTGCTGATGCAGGGCTTCGTCGAGACGTCGAACGTGAACGTCGTCGAAGAGATGGTCAACATGATCCAGACGCAGCGCGCGTACGAGATCAACAGCAAGGCCATCACCACCTCCGACCAGATGCTGCAAAAGATTTCCCAGTTATGAAAACGCTTAGCTTCCTCGTGTGCGCGCTGGCGCTGGCCGGCTGCGCTTCGACTCCGACGTCGATCGTCAAGGGCCCGACCTCCGCGCGCCCGATGCTGGCCGACGCCGGCGCGCCCACGGAAGGCGCCATCTACAACGCGAACACGTTCCGTCCCATGTTCGAGGACCGGCGCGCCCGCCACATCGGCGACATCCTCACGATCAACATCGTCGAGAAGACGGCCGCGAACAAGAGCGGCGCCAGCACGGGCAACAAGTCGGGCAGCGTCAACCTCGGCGTGCCGGGTCCGCTGCAGGGCCGCCTGGGCGCCAACCTCGCCACGAGCAGCGGCACCAAGTACGCCGACGGCGACACGCAGACCGCGTCGAACGCGTTCACGGGCACGATCGGCGTGACGGTGTCCGAAGTGCTGACGAACGGTAACCTGATCGTCGTGGGCGAGAAGCAGGTCGCGATGGACAAGGGTGTCGAGTTCATCCGCTTCTCGGGCATGGTGAATCCGGACTCGATCCAGCCGGGCAATATCGTGCAGTCCACGCTCGTCGCCGATGCACGCGTCGAGTACCGCACCAACAGCCAGATCGACCGCGCCGAGATGACCTCGATGATGTCGCGTTTCTTCCAGTCGCTGCTTCCATTTTAAATATTTGGGGTCAGAGCCCGAATTTCTCGGGTGGGCTCTGACCTCAACTGATAAACATGAACATCAAAACCATCGCCCTCTGCGCCGCACTGCTCGGTCCCCTGATGGCCACGACCGCCCACGCCGAGCGTCTGAAAGACCTCGCCAGCATCGGCGGCGTGCGCCAGAACCAGTTGTCGGGCTACGGTCTCGTCGTCGGCCTCGACGGCACGGGCGACCAGACGACGCAGACGCCGTTCACCGTGCAGTCGATCATGGCGATGCTGCAGCAGAAGGGCGTCAGCCTGCCGGCCGGCACCCAGCTGCAGCTGAAGAACGTGGCGGCCGTCATGGTGACGAGCACCTTGCCCGCATTCGCCCAGCCGGGCCAGACGATCGACGTGACCGTCTCGTCGATGGGTAACGCGAAGAGCCTGCGCGGCGGTACTCTCCTGATGACGCCGCTGCAGGGCGCCGACGGCCAGGTCTACGCCATGGCGCAGGGGAACGTGCTCGTCGGCGGTGCCGGCGCGGCGGGCGGCGGTGCGCAGGTGCAGGTGAACCAGTTGTCGGTCGGCCGCATCTCGGCCGGTGCCACGGTCGAGCGCGCCGTCGCGTCGAACCTCGGCGCCGACAACCAGGTCAAGCTGGAATTGAACACGACGGATTTCGCGACCGCGAGCCGCGTCGTGGAAGCCATCAACGACAAGTTCGGTCCGGGTATCGCGACGGCGCTGGACGGCCGCGTGATCCGCGTGCGCGTGCCGTCGTCGAGCGACCAGCGCGTCAGCTTCCTCGGCATCCTCGAAGGCATCGACGTCAAGCCGGCCGATGCGGCCGCCAAGATCATCCTGAACGCGCGCACGGGTTCCGTCGTCATGAACCGCGCCGTCACCCTGGAGCCATGCGCAATTTCGCACGGCAACCTGTCTGTCAGCATCGGCGCCGACACGCAGGTCAGCCAGCCGAATGCCGGCTCGCTGGGCAGCACCGTCGTCACGAAGAATCCGCAGGTGTCCGTCAAGAAGGACGCCGGCAAGGTCATCATGCTGAACGGCGGCGCGTCGCTGGCGGAAGTCGTCAAGGCGATGAACGCGATCGGCGCCACGCCGCAAGACTTGCTCGCGATCCTGCAGGCGTTGAAGGCGGCCGGTTCGCTGCGCGCCGAGCTCGAGATCATCTAACCGAAAACCCGCGAGGCCATCATGCTCGGTTCCACGTCTGACCTGTCCAGCAAATTCGCACTCGACACCAACAGCCTCGGCGACTTGAAACAGTCGGCGAAGGCCGGCTCGCCCGAAGCGATGAAGGGTGCGGCGACGCAGTTCGAATCCATGTTCATCAACATGATGATGAAGAGCATGCGCGACGCGACGCCGCAGGACGGCATGATGGACAGCCAGGAGTCCAAGACGTTCACCGGGATGCTGGACCAGCAGATGAGCCAGAAGCTGGCGAAGCGCGGCATCGGCCTCGCGGACGTGCTCGTGCGCCAGCTCACCGCGCAGCAGCAGGGCCAGCAGGTGATGCAGAAGATGAACGAGCAGGCGCTGGGCATCGGCGGCGACCAGCAGTCCGGCGCTGCGCAGCGCATGCAGAACGATCCGGACACGCTGTCGACGGACGGCGCTCCGGCCGCCGGTGCGGCCGGCGTCACGGGCAGCGCGCGCGGCACGGACAATGCGAACAAACCCGCCCACGTGCGCGCGTTCCAGGAAAAGCTGGCCGACGCCGCCGAGGAAGCGGAACACGCGACGGGCGTGCCCGCGAAATTCATGATGGGCCAGGCCGCGCTGGAAACGGGCTGGGGCCGCCGCGTGATCCGCAATGCGGACGGCAGCTCCAGCAACAACCTGTTCGGCATCAAGGCCGGCCCGGGCTGGAAAGGCAAGGTCGCGACGGCCGTCACGACGGAATATATCAACGGCAAGCCGCACGCGCGCGTGGAAAAATTCCGCGCCTACGATTCGTATGCCGACGCGTTCAAGGATTACGCCAAGATGCTGAGCAACAACCCGCGCTACGAAAAAGTGCTGGCGCACGGCGGTGACGCCACCGCGTTCGCGCACGGCCTGCAGCGCGCCGGTTACGCGACGGACCCGCAGTACGCGGCCAAGCTGTCGCGCATCATCAAACACTCGCTCGCCTGACCGGAGTTATTGAACGGATAGCAACTCAAGTTTTGGCGAAACTTGCCGTCAATGACGTAGCAGAAAGAAAACCATCATGTCACTCCTCAGCATCGGCAAGACCGGTTTGTACGCCGCCCAGGCAGCCCTGGCGACGACCGGTAACAACATCACCAACGCCAACGTCGCGGGCTACAGCCGCGAGGTGGTGGTGCAGGCTGCGTCGACGCCGATGGGAGGCACCAACGGCTATATCGGCACGGGCACGCAGATCGCGCAGGTCAAGCGCTATTCGGACGACTTCCTGAACGCGCAAGTGCGCACGGCCCAGGCATCGAGCAGCGGGCTCGACGCGTACCAGGCGCAAGTCCAGCAGGTCGACAACCTGCTGGCCGACACGACGTCCGGCCTGTCGCCGGCGCTGCAGGATTTCTTCGCGTCCGTGCAGAACCTGACGGGCGACGGCGCGGGCGTGTCGTCGCGCGGCTCGTTCATGACGTCGGCCGACACCCTGGCCGCCCGCTTCCAGAGCATGAACGGCCGGCTGGACGAGATCCGCAAGGGCGTCAACACGCAGATCACGGCCAGCGTCACGACGATCAATACCTACGCCAACCAGATCGCCCAGTTGAACGACCAGATCGGCAAGCTGACGGACCCATCGGGCCTGAACCCGCCGAACGAATTGCTGGACAAGCGCGACCAGCTGATCATGGACTTGAACAAGCAGATCAAGGCCACCGTCGTGCCGGGCGATAACAACAGCCTGACCGTCTCGATCGGCAACGGCCAGCCGCTCGTCGTCGGCCGGAGCGCGTTCCAGCTGGCGGCAACGAATTCGCCGACGGACCAGACGCGCACCACGGTCGGCTACGTCCTGCAGGGCAAGATCACGCCGCTGGCCGAGAGCTCGCTGACCGGTGGCGAGCTCGGCGCCGCGCTGCAATTCCGCACGCAGTCGCTGGACCTGGCGCAGAACTCGCTGGGCCGCGTCGCGATCGCGGTGGCTACGTCGATGAACGACCAGAACCACCTGGGCCTGGACGGCAACGGCAAGCCGGGCGGCGACATCTTCTCGATCGCGCCGGCCCAGGTGACGAAGAACGTCAACAACAATCAGACGAGCACGACGGCCATCACGGCCACCGTCGTCGACGCCACGAAACTCACGACGAGCGACTACAAGGTCGATTTCGACGGCACGAACTACAACGTGTACCGCCTGGCGGACAACAAGAAGACGGTGATCTCGCCGTTCCCGCAGGCCCAGGCGCAGGTCATCGACGGCCTCGCGTTTGCCGTCTCGGGCGCGGCCGACGCGGGCGACAACTTCCTCGTGCGTCCCACGCAGGCCGGCGCGTCGAACTTCAAGCTGGCGCTGACGGACGGCGCGCAGATCGCCGCGGCCGCACCGATCGCCACGAGCGTTCCGCTGACCAACAGCGGTTCGGGCAAGATCAGTGCGGGCTCGATCGACCAGAACTATCTCGGCGCGCCGCTGGCCGGCCCCGTCACGCTCACGTACAGCACGGCGACGGCCACGTTGTCCGGCTTCCCCGCCGGCCAGCCCGTCAGCATGACGGTGAACGGCACGACGACATCGTACCCGGCCGGCGCCAGCGTGCCGTTCCAGGACGGCGCCAGCTACACGGTGGGCGGGATGAACTTCATGCTGAACGGCGCGCCCGGCAACGGCGACACCTTCCAGATCGCGCCGAACGTTGGTTTGGGCGATACCCGCAACGCGAGCCTGATGGCGGACCTGCAGTCGAAGAACATCCTCGACGGCGGCAAGGCGACGTACCAGTCGGCGTATGCCACGCTCGTCAGCACGATCGGCAACAAGACGCGCGAAGTGCAGGCCAATGCCGAGGCCGCCTCTTCGCAGCTGACGCAGGCGCAGGCGGCGGCCAACAACGTCTCGGGCGTGAACCTGGACGAAGAGGCGGCCAATCTGCTGAAGTACCAGCAGGCCTACCAGGCGTCGGGGAAGGTGATGCAGATCGCCGACACGATCTTCAACGCCTTGCTGCAGATCGGCCACTGAGACCGGTAACCGGGCAACCACCAGCGCACGCGGAACGACGCCATGACACTACGTATCAGCACCAACGCGATTTTCCAGGCCGGCACCTCGCAGCTCAACACGCTGCAGGGCCAGATGGCCAAGACGCAGATGCAGCTGTCGACGAACAAGCGCATGCTGTCGGCGGCCGACGACCCCATCGCTTCGGCGAAGGCGCTGGAACTGACGCAGTCGCAGTCGATGAACACGCAGTTCGGCACCAACCGCGCGAATGCGAAAGCGTCGCTGTCGATGGTCGACAAGACGCTGCAGGACGTGACGGGCCAGATCCAGGACATCCAGTCGCTGATCGTCACGGCCGGCAACGGCGGCTATTCGCAGAGCGACCGCGAAGCGCTGGCCACCGAGCTGGAAGGGCGCCTGACCGACCTGATCGGCCTCGCCAACACGACCGACGGTTCCGGCACGTACCTGTTCTCCGGCTACCAGACGACCACGCAGCCGTTCACGCAAACGCCGACGGGCGCCGCCTACCAGGGCGACCAGGGCCAGCGCACCTTGCAGGTGGGCTCGGCGCGCAAGATGCCCATCAGCGAGAGCGGCAGCGCCGTCTTCGAAGCGAACGCCACCGGCAACGGTACGTTCGTCGCGCAGCCGGCAGCCGCCAACACCGGCTCGGGCATCATCTCGCCGGGCGCCGTGTCGGACCGGACCAAGCTGACGGGCCACGATTATTCGATCGCCTTCAGCGTGACGGGTTCGCCCGCCGCGACGACCTACACCGTGACGGACAACTCGACGTCGCCGGCAAGCGCCGTGCTGAGCAACCAGCCGTACACGGCGGGCGCGTCGATTTCCTTCGACGGGATCGCGCTCGACGTCAAGGGCGATCCGGCCAACGGCGACAGTTTCAGCGTCCAGCCCAGCCAGAAGCAATCGGTGTTCACGACGGTCACGGACCTGATCAAGACGCTGCGCGGCCCGGCCGACGGCTCGACCGGCAAGGCCGCGCTGGCCAACAGCCTGAGCATGGCCGGCCAGAACATGAAGAATGCGCTGGACAACGTGCTGACCGTGCAGGCGTCCGTGGGCGCGCGCCTGAAGGAAGTGGACTACCTGGACAGTTCGGGCGAGGACCTGAATCTCCAGTACCAGACCACGCTGAGCGGCCTGCAGGACCTGGACATGGTGAAGGCGATTTCGCTGTTCACCCAGCAGCAGCAGACGCTGCAGGCGGCGCAGGTGTCGTTCAAGACGATGTCTGGGCTGTCGCTCTTCAACTACATTTCCTGATCCTTCAATGCCGGTGGGCACGGGGTGCCCACCCTACGGCGATCGCGATGTTCGTAGGGTGGGCGGCCTCCGCCCACCAAACGCATGCGTCAACGCGGCGCGGCCGGTGGCGGCTGCGCCGGCCGCTGCCCACCGACACGCGGAATCTTGCGCCCCGCCTCGATCCCCTGGTTGAACAGGGTCTGTAACGGCGTGCCGAGATAGGGAATCGTCAGGCTGATGACGAGGAAACCGGCGCCCAGCGTGATCGGGAAGCCGATGCCGAACAGGTTCAGCTGCGGCGCCGCGCGCGTCAGGATCGCCAGTGCGACGTTGGTGATGAGCATGGCGGCCACGATCGGCATCGCGATCTGCATGCCGGCCGAGAACACGCGGCTGCCCCAGCGCACCATTTCCAGCGGCGCCGTCACCGACATCGGCGACGCCGAGATCGGCAACGTGAAAAAGCTTTCCACCAGCGCCTCGATCAGCACGAGGTGGGCGTTCATGGCGAGGAAGGCCATCGTCGCGACGAGGGCGAGGAACTGGCTGATGGCCGACGAGCGCCCGGCCGAGGTGGGATCGAAGAACGTCGCGAACGAAAAGCCCATCGTCGTGCTGGCCACCTCGCCGGCGAATTCGATGGCGGCGAACACGAGGCGCATGGCGAAGCCCATCGCGACGCCGATCAGCAGTTCCTGCGCGACGATGAGGATGCCCGCCCACGACGTCGGATCGACGGCCGGCACGGCGGGGAGGGTCGGTGCGACGATGGCCGCCAGCAGCACGCCGAGCGTCGTCTTGATGAGGATGGGCACGGCCGTGTTGCCGAACACGGGCGCCACCGCGACCAGCCCGAGGATGCGCGTCAGCGGCCACAACAGGCCGCCGATCCACGCATACAGCTGGGTCGTGGTGAACGAGATCATCGCGCCGGCGTCAACCGATCATCTGCGGAATGCCGCTGAACACGTTGCGCATGTAGTCCGTCATGACCGAGAGCATCCACGGCCCCGCGAGCACGAGCGCGACGAAGACGCCGACCAGCTTGGGGATGAACGACAGGGTCTGTTCCTGGATCTGCGTGGCGGCCTGGAAGATGCTGACGACGAGGCCGATGACGAGCGCGACGAGCAGCAGCGGCGCCGACACCATCAGCGTGACTTCCATGGCCGTGCGGCCCATCGCGAGGACGCTTTCCGGAGTCATCGTTCGCCCTTTCTAGTAAAAGCTCTGGGACAGCGAGCCCAGCAGCAACTGCCAGCCGTCGACGAGCACGAACAGCATCAGCTTGAACGGCAGCGAGATCACGGCCGGCGACATCATCATCATACCCATCGACATCAGCACGGACGCGACGACCATGTCGATGATGAGGAACGGGATGAAGATGGCGAAGCCGATCTGGAATGCCGTCTTCAGCTCGCTCGTGATGAAGGCGGGGATCAGCACGCGCAGCGGCACGTCTTCCGGCCCTTGCAGCGCGGGCGTGCGCGAGATCTTGACGAACAGCGCGAGGTCGGACTGGCGCGTCTGCTTCAGCATGAAGCCCTTCAGGGGCGCCGCGGCCTTGTCCATCGCCTCGCCCATCTGGATGCGGTTTTCCTGCAGCGGCACGTACGCCTCCGTGTAGATGCGGTCGAACGTGGGACCCATCACGAACAGCGTGAGGAACAGCGCGAGGCCGACCATCACCTGGTTCGGCGGCGCCGTCTGCGTGCCGAGCGCCTGGCGCAGCAAGGAGAGCACGATGATGATGCGCGTAAAACTCGTCATCATCAGGAGGGCGGCCGGGATGAAGGTCAGTGCCGTCATCAGGAGCAGCGTCTGCACCGGCAGCGAATACGCGGTGCCGCCGCCCGGCGCGGCGCTCGTCGTGAACGCGGGGATCGCGGGTGCCGCTACTGCCGCCGCCAGCGGCAGGGCCAGCAGGCCTGCCGCCAGCAGGAGTCGCTTATTTTTTTGCATCACTTGCGTTTGTCGATCGTCTGTTTGAGCCAGTCGGCGAAGCTGTGCGCCGCCGGTGAGTGCGGCGCCAGCGCGGCGTTCGTGCCGCCGTGGTCGCCATGTTGCGCGTCCTGGCGCGGCATGGTCGCCAGCGCGTTGATGCGGCCGGGTGATGCGCCGACCACGATCCATTCATTGCCCACCTCGACCACGACGATGCGCTCGCGCCCGCCCAGGTTCAGCGAGCCGACGACGCGCACGTTCGCATTCCCGCCGCCGACCTTGGGCCCGTAGCGCTTGAGGAACCAGGCGAGGGCGCCCAGTACCGCGAGCACGAGGATCAGCGCGAACAGCGTCTGCAGCAGGCTGCCCGTGGACGAGCCGGCCGGCATCGTCACGGACGGGACCGTTGCGGCGGGCGCCGTGGGGCGGGGTGCGGCGACGTCCGGGGCGGCCGGTGTCGTGGCGCCGGGCGCTGCGGTTGCGGTGTCGTTCGTGGGTGTTGCGGCTGCCGAGGTGTCGCCGGCGGGAGCGGGAGGCGTTGCCGTGCCGCTGGCAGAAGTGCCGGTCGCGGAGGTGCCGGTAGCGGACGTGCCGGTAGCGGACGTGCCGGCTGCAGAGTTGCCGCGGGCGGATGTCGCCGGTGCGGTCGCCCGTCGCGTGCTGGATGCGGCCGGCGCGGTCACGCCGTTGCCGACTTCATGAATGTCCGTGTCCGCGCGGCGCGGCGCGGCGTCACGGCGCGCGCTGTCGGCCTGCACCGGCGCAGCCGGCTCGGCTGCGCGCGCATTCTGTTCCGCTGCCGTCGCGGCAGCCGGAGCCGCCGCCGGCGCCTGTCCGGACCCCGACTGGGCCGCGCAGGCCGTCAGCGGCAGGGCCAGGGCCAGGATGGTCAGCAGGCGGGCCGTCATTTGTTGAGTTTGCGGATGCGCTCCGACGGGGTGATGATGTCGGTGAGGCGGATACCGAATTTGTCGTTCACGACCACGACCTCGCCCTGGGCGATCAGGCAGCCGTTGACGAGCACGTCCATCGGTTCACCGGCCAGGCCATCCAGTTCGACCACGGAACCCTGCGCGAGTTGCAGCAGGTTCTTGATGGCGATCTTCGTGCGGCCCAGTTCCACCGTCAGCTGGACGGGGATGTCGAGGATGAAGTCGATGTCGTTCGGCGTTTCCGGACGGGGGCCCTTGTTCGAGAAATCCTTGAACACTGCGGCCGAGGCCGTCTGCTGCTGGCTGGCCAGCGCAGCGGCTTCCGCGGCGGCCTGCTCGGCAATCGCGGCGCCCCAATCGTCGTCGAGGCTGCTTTGGTCGTCTTGAGTGTCAGACATGATTCTCTCCTGTGTTGCCTGTGCCGCGGTCGGACCCCGGCGCTTCGCATGACGTGTTATTTGTTGAAGGTTTCGCTGTTGGCCAGCAGGTTTTCGACCTTGAGCGCATATTGTCCGTTATACACGCCATAGCTGCAGTCCAAAACGGGCACGCCGTCGACGGTGGCCTGGAGCGTTTCCGGGACCGAGATCGGGATCACGTCGCCGACCTTCATGTTCAGGATTTCGTCGAAATTCGCCTTGCCGTGACCCAGCACGGCCACCAGTTCCACTTCGGCCACCTGGATCTGCTGCGTCAGCAGGCGGATCCAGCGCTTGTCGACTTCCAGCGCTTCGCCCTGGAGGCTCGACGTCATCGTGTCGCGGATCGGCTCGATCATCGAATAGGGCATGCAGAAGTGGATCTGGCCCGACACCGAACCCAGTTCGACTGTGAAAGTGCACGATACCACGACTTCGTTCGGGGTGGCGATGTTCGCGAACTGCGTGTTCATCTCCGAGCGGATGTACTCGAATTCGACCGGATACACGGGCTCCCACGACTTGGCGTACGCCTCGAACACGATGTCGAGGATGCGCATGATGATGCGCTGCTCCGTCTGCGTGAAGTCGCGGCCTTCCACGCGCGTGTGGAAGCGGCCGTCGCCGCCGAACAGGTTGTCCACGAGCAGGAACACGAGGCCCGGATCGAACACCATCAGCGCCGTGCCGCGCAGCGGCTTCATGTGGATCAGGTTCAGGTTCGTCGGCACGACGAGGTTACGGATGAACTCGCTGTACTTCGACACGCGCACGGACCCCACCGACACCTCGGCGGAACGGCGCAGGAAGTTGAACAGGCCGACCCGCAGATACCTGGCGAAACGCTCGTTGATGATCTCGAGCGTCGGCATGCGGCCGCGGACGATCCGCTCCTGCGTTGCCAGGTTGTACGTGCGGACTCCCGAGGTGTCTTCAGGCGCCGCAATGTCGTCCTGATCGCCGTTGACCCCTTTTAGGAGGGCATCGACTTCTTCCTGTGAGAGAAAATTATCGGCCATGCTGCTCTACCGTAATGACTTCTGCTTTACTGGATGATGAATGACGTGAACAGGACGTCGGACACTTCCTGTGCGTCGCCGTGCTCGTCGAACGGCGCGTTGACCGCCGCCAGGATCTCGCCGGCCAGTTGCTGCTTGCCTTCCACGGTGCTGATCTCGGACGCCTTCTTGCCCGACAACAGCAGCAGCACGCGGCTGCGCACCTTCGCCATGTTGGCCTTGATGAGCTCGACCTGTTCAGGGCTGTCCACCTGCAGCGTGAACGCGACCTGCAGGTACTGGTCGCCATGCTCCGGCTGCAGGTTGACCGTGAACGGCTCGACCGCGATGTACTCGGGCTTGGCATCGCTCTTCTTCGCCTTCTTGCTGCTCGTGTGTTCTTTCTTCGCCGGCTCGGCCGCCGCGCTGTCGTCGGCGCCTTTGTGCATGAAGTACCAGCCGGCGCCGGCGCCCAGTGCCAGCACGAGCACGGCCGCGCCGATCATGATGAACAGCTTGCCTTTGCCGCTGGCTGCCACAGGTGCCGCATCCGCTTTCGGATCGGCTTTGATTTTTGGATTTGCTTTCAAGAGTCTTCGGTCCCGCTGTTGGATCGTCCCGTCATTATGTCATTATCGGGAAAAAGTGAGCAGCGGCAACGGTCGAAAAGAAGGAGGAACCCGGGGTATCTCCTTGTTTCTTGACGGATTTGTTGTCGATGCTGTATGTCGATGGTTATGCGAACGTGTCGACCACGCCCCGGTCGCCGATCGCGGCCGCGCGCGTGGCCGGGCGCACGGTGGCTTCGCCCGTCACCATGCCCGCCTCGTTGCCGCGGCCGTTGTGGCCGCCGCGGCCGAATCCGCTCGATGCGGCCGCCTGCTCCTGCTGCGCCTGGCCGCCGTTCGACATGCCCGCGTTGACGGTGGCATTGCCCAGCGCGATGCCGCTCTCGCCCATCATTTCCTGGAGGCGGGGCAGGGCGTTTTCCAGCGCCTGGCGCACTTCCAGCTGGTTCGACGAGAACGTCACGTCGGCCTGGCCGTTCGAGACGGACAGCACGACCTGCAACGGACCCAGGTCCGGCGGGTTCAACGTGAGCGACGCCGTCTGGTCTTCGGCGCCGAGCATGTAGACGACCTTCTGGCCGACCTGGTCGTTCCACGCATCCGTACCCACGTGGGCCGTCAATTCCTCGCTGGCGGCAGCAGCCTGCGCGGCTTCCAGCACGGCCGGCTGCAACTGGGCGGCCGCGACGGCGACCGGGGCCTGTTCCTTCTGCGCGAGCAGGGCGGCGTCGCGCGCCTGCTGCAGGGTGAAGTCGGTGGCGTCCACCTGCGGTTTCGCGTCGGCCTTGGCATTGCCCAGCGCGGCGCGCAGGTCGGCCGTGGCCGACGCCTTGTCCGCGCCGAGGTCGGCGCCGGCGGTCGCGAGGGCCGGGTTCTTGATCGATGCGGCCGAGAAGGTCTTCCCGTCGGCGGCGTCCGCGCCCGTCTCTTTCGATACCGACTTCATCGCGGCCTGCAGCGCGGCCAGCTGGCCGGCGTCCGTGCGCTTGCCCTTGCCGGCGAGCGCGTCGAAGGCCTGGCCCGACGTCGTCTTGCCCGCGTCCGCGACGGGCTTGTGCAGGCTGGCCATCAGCGCGAGCATGGCGCTGGCCGGGTCGCCCGTTTTCGCGGTGGACTCGTCGTCCTTTTTCTCGTCGGACTTGTCGGCCGTCGTGTCCTTGGCGTCGCTGGACTCGGCCTTGCTCTCTGCCGGCTTGGCGGCCGGTTGCGGCGCGGCGTCGTGCTCGGCGGGCTTGTCGGCATCGGCCGGCTTGGCAGCGTTCTGGGCCGGCGCCGGTGCGGGCGCGGGCGCCGGGGCGGTCATCGATGCGAGCGCGAACGCGGTGCTGCTGCGTTCCAGTTCGCCGGACAGCATGGCGCTGAACTGGCTGCCGCCGTTGCCGTTGCTGCCGTTGACCGGGTTGCTCGAGCGGGGCGTGATGCCGCCGGCCGTGTTGAGCTGGAGTGGGGAAGTCGTGGTCATGTCGTTTGTCGCTTCGGTTGGGTGGGGCTGCCGTCAGCGCTTGTAGCGCGCCGTCCGTGCTGCATGATCGTCCATCATCTTCTGGTCGCGCTTGCTTTCCAGCGCCAGCGCTTCCGCGGCCGCGCGCTCGTTCAAGGTGCGGTACGACAGGCGCTTGCGCTCGCTTTCCTGCCATGCCTTCTTTTCCATGTCGGCTTTCGCACGTGCGTGCTTCAGCACTTCGCGCTGGCCGTCGATCGCCTGTTCCAGCTTGGCCAGGAAGGCGACGAAATTCTGGTACGCGAACGGCGTGATGCCCGCCATCTGCGCCGCGTCGAGCCGGTTCGCGTAGTCGTCGCGGTAGCCCAGCAGCATCTGCAGTTTCTGTTCGCCATCGTCGACGGCCTTCAGCGCGACGCCGAGGCGTTTCGCGCAGGCGTCGGACTCGCGCTGGGCGAGGTCGATCAGGGTCTCGAGTGCGGATGCGTTGGCCATGGTACGTCAAGTATACCGATGAGCGTTCCAGCCAATCAGCCGAACAGCGAGGTCAATTCCCCCAAGCTCTGCAGCATGCCGACGTTGTCATAGATTTCCTGGCACAGGAACGCCTCGATCCGCTCGTGCAGTGCGATGGCCTTGTCGAGCACCGGGTCCGTGCCCGGCGCATAGGCACCCACGCTGATCAGGTCGCGCGAGCGCTCGTAGCGCGAATACAGCTGCTTCAACGTGCGCGCGGCCTGCTGGTGCTCGCGCGACGTGATGCCGTGCATCGCGCGCGAGATCGATTGTTCGATGTCGATGGCGGGGTAGTGGCCCGCCTCGGCCAGTTTGCGGTTCAGCACGATGTGGCCGTCCAGGATACCGCGCGCCGCGTCGGCGATCGGGTCCTGCTGGTCGTCGCCTTCCGACAGCACGGTATAAAACGCCGTGATCGAGCCGCCGCCCGCCTGGCCGTTGCCCGCGCGTTCGACGAGCACGGGCAGTTTCGCGAACACGGACGGCGGATAGCCTTTCGTCGCCGGCGGTTCGCCGATGGCCAGCGCAATCTCGCGCTGGGCCATCGCGTAGCGCGTGAGCGAATCCATGATCAACAGGACGTTCTTGCCCTCGTCGCGGAAGTGCTCGGCGATGGCGGTGGCGTAGGCGGCACCTTGCAAGCGCATCAGCGGCGGCGCGTCGGCCGGCGCGGCCACGACGGCCGAGCGCGCCAAGCCATCCTCGCCGAGGATCTGCTCGATGAATTCCTTCACCTCGCGGCCCCGTTCGCCGATCAGGCCCACGACGATCACGTCCGCCGTCGTGTAGCGCGCGATCATCCCGAGCAGCACGGATTTACCGACACCCGTACCGGCGAACAGGCCGAGACGCTGGCCGCGGCCCACGGTCAGCATCGAATTGATGGCGCGCACGCCGACGTCCAGCGTGTCCGAGATCGGCGCGCGGTCGAGCGGGTTGATGGGGCGCGCGTTGAGCGGGCCCATGCTTTCCGTGACGACGGGGCCCTTGCCGTCCAGCGGGCGGCCGGCACCGTCGACGACGCGGCCCAGCAGGCCCCAGCCGACGGGCAGGTGGCGCGCGCGGTCCATCGGCCGGCGGCGCGGATGCGGCACGGTGCCGGGCTTCGGCACGCTCGCTTCGACGGGGAACACGCGCGAGCCGGGCACGACGCCTTCGACGTCCGACTGCGGCATCAGGAACAGCTTGTCGCCCTCGAAGCCGACGACTTCCGCCTCGATGCGGGCGCCGGACGCGACGGGAATCGTGCACGCGCTGCCGACGGCGAGTTTCAGGCCTACGCACTCCATCACGAGGCCCGCGACGCGCGTGACGCGCCCCGACACCTGCATCGGCTCGACGAAATCGAGCACGTTGCCGCAGTCCTTCAGGTAGGACCGCCAGCGGGCGGTATGCGCGTCGGCGCCTTTCATTCGAGCCACACGATGTTCTTGCCCAGCGCGTGGGTGAGGCGCTGCCAGCGCGACGCGATCTGCGCATCGATCTGGTTGCTCGCGGTGTCCACGCGGCAGCCGCCGCGCGCGATGCTCTCGTCCTCGACGATGCGCCAGCCGCCCTTGTCCAGCTCGTGGCCGATGGTGCTCTGCACGATCAGCGCGTCTTCCGGATGCAGCATCAGGAGGGCAGGCTGTTGCAGGTTCGGCAGGTAGTCGACGGCTTCGCGCACGACGGGGATGATCAGGTCGGGCTTGACTTCGAACGCCGTGCGCACCATGCCGCGCGCCAGGTGCAGCGCGAGTTCCAGCACGTCGTTCGAGATGGTGTCGTCGGCCGCCGTGACGGCGTCGCCGAACGTGGCCGCCAGCTGGCGCACGTGTTCGAGTTCCTCGGCCGCTTCGGCACGGCCGAGCGCCAGCCCTTCCGCGTAGCCGGCCGCGTGGCCTTGCGTCTGGCCCGCTTCGAGACCCTCGGCATAGCCTTCCTCGCGCGCGGCCGCGCGGATCGCCTCGAGCTCTGCCGCGGTGGGCAGTTGCACGAGCGGTTCCACGGGCGGCGGCGGCGGTTCGTACGCGCGCGCGGCCGCCGCGGCAGCGGCCGCTTCGGCTTCGCGCTGCGCGCGGGCGCTGGGACGCTCGTCGCCGAACGACGTCATTTCCCAGCGTTGATACGCGGTCTGGAATTCTTTCGAGATGGCCATCAGACGAACGAGTCCTCACCTTTGCCGCCCAGCACGATCTGACCTTCGTCGGCGAGGCGCCGCACGATCTGCAGGATCTGTTTCTGCTGGGTTTCCACTTCCGACAGGCGCACGGGACCCTTCGATTCCAGGTCTTCGCGCATCATTTCCGCCGCACGCTGCGACATGTTTTTGAAGATTTTATCGCGCAAGTCCTGCGACGCGCCTTTCAGCGCGATGATCAGCATTTCCGACTGCACTTCGCGCAACAGCAGCTGGATGCCGCGGTCGTCGATGTCGATGATGTTGTCGAACACGAACATCTCGTCCATGATCTTCTGCGCCATGTCGTTGTCGTAGTTCTTGATGTTTTCCATGACGGAGCTTTCCTGCTCGCCGCTCATGAAGTTCAAGATCTCGGCCGCCGTGCGCACGCCGCCCAGCGACGATTTCTTGATGTTCTCGTTGCCCGACAACAGCTTGGTCAGCACGTCGTTCAGTTCGCGCAGCGCGGCCGGCTGCACGCCGTCCAGCGTGGCGATACGCAGCACGACGTCGTTGCGCAGGCGGTCCGTGAAGTGCGCGAGGATTTCGCAGGCCTGGTCGCGCTCGAGGTGAACGAGGATCGTGGCGATGATCTGCGGGTGCTCGTTGCGGATCAGTTCCGCGACGGACGGCGAATCCATCCACTTCAGGCTCTCGATGCCGGAGGCGTCCTTGCCGCCCAGGATGCGGTTCAGCAGCACGGCCGCCTTGTCGTCGCCGAGGGCCTTCGTCAGCACCTGGCGGATGTACTCGTCGGAATCGAGGCCGACGGTCGATTGGAGGTCGACGCGCTCGCGGAATTCGCCCAGCACGGTGAGGACTTCGTCGTGCTGCACGGCCTTCATCTGCGCCATCGCGGCACCGAGTTTCAGGACCTCGCGCGGGCCGAGGAATCGCATCACCTCGGCCGCCTCGGCCTCGCCCAGCGCCAGCATCAGGATGGCTGCCTTGGTCGTGCTGTCTTTATCCTTGTCGCTCATTACTCAGTCCCCAGCCATTCCTTGATCACGTTGGCCACGATGCGCGGATCGTTCTTTGCCATGTCTTTTGCCATTTCCAGGTTGCTCTTGTAGACCTGGACCTTCTGGTGTTCTTCCGCTTCACGCATGATGCGGGCTTCCTCGTCCGGGTCCGGTTCCGGTTCCGGTTCCGGCACTTCCGGTTCCGGTTCCGGCGGGATCGCCACGGCTTCGTCGAATTTCTTGATCGCCGGTTTCAGCAGGGGCCGCACGAAGCGGAACCACAGGAAGGCGAGCACGAGGGCGATGAACACGTAGCGTGCGATGTCCTTCAACAGCGGCAGGTTGGCGGGGTCTTTCCACCAGTCCGGCGCCTTCTCGTCCGGCTTGTCGACGCCGTCGAACGGGGCGTTCGTCACGTTCAGCGTGTCGCCGCGCGCCTGGCTGTAGCCCATCGCCTGCTTGACCAGTTCATTGATCTGCGCGACTTCGGCGGCGGACAGCGGCTTGATGACGACCTTGCCCGTCTTCGGGTCGATGGTGCGGCGGTAGTTCACGACGACACCCACCGTCAGGCGCTTGATGCCGCCCATCGGCTTCTGTTCAAAGCGGACGGTCTTGTCGACTTCGTAATTCGTCGTGGAATCCTTGCGGCTCGGGCCCGTCGTCGTGCCCTGGGCCTGCGGCTGGGCACCGCCGTCGATCGGTGCGGTGGCCACGCCCGGCGGCTGGTTCGACAGGGCGCCCGGGATGCCGGACGGGTTCGTGCTGCCGGGGCCGGTCTGCTCGGACGTCTGCTGGCTGCGGATCGCCTGCGGCTCCGGCGGCGAGTTCGGCTTGTACAGCTCGGCCGCGGTGTCGGTCTGGGCGAAGTCGACGTCGGCCGTTGCTTCGGCGCGGACATTGTTCGGGCCGACGAGCGGGGCGATGATCGACTCGACCTGCTTGACGATGTTCTGCTGCAGCGCCTCGACGTATTTCAGCTGGTTCGGGTCGAGCTGCTTGCCGTTCTTGTTCGTGTTATCCGACAGCAGGGTGCCGTTCTGGTCGACGACGGTCACGTTCGACGGCGGCAGTTCCGGGATCGACGACGCGACGAGGTGCACGATGGCGCTGACTTGCGCCTGGTCCAGCGTGCGGCCCGGCTGCAGGTTCAGCAGCACGGACGCCGTCGGCTTCTGTTGCTCGCGCACGAACACGGACGGCTTCGGCAGCGCCAGGTGCACGCGTGCCGACGCGACGGCGGCCAGCGACTGGATCGAATTGGCGAGTTCGCCTTCCAGCGAGCGCTGGTAGTTGACCTGCTCGACGAATTGCGAGGTGCCCAGCTTCTGGTTCTCGAGCAGTTCGAAGCCGACGTTGCCCGCGCGCGGCAGGCCTTGCGACGCCAGCTTCAGGCGCAGGTCGTGGATGCGGTCGGCCGGCACGAGGATCGCGCTGCCGCTGTCGGAAAACTTGTACTTGACCCCCATCTGGTCGAGCGACGCGGTGATGGCGCCGCCATCCTTGTCCGTGTAGTTGGAGAACAGCACCTTGTATTCCGGCGCCGACGTCCACAGCCACAAGGCGGCCACGATGGCCACCACGCCGGCGATGGCGCCGCCGATGACGACGCGTTTGCCGATCGTCGTCTGCCAGAACTTCGGCTTTTCTTCGGCCGAGGTTGCGATGTCGCTGTCGAGGAGTTCTTCCGCTGTGGTTGCCATGTTAGGGGGAGGGAATGGGTTTATGAACGCCATTATGGAGCCGTAGGGCAACATCCAAACCCCGGAATAAGGCCCTGTTTACGCCGCTGCTCGAGGGCAACAGTTGTGAGGGCGCTGATATTCTGACAGCCTGAATCGAATTGTTTGCGAGCACCTGGGAGAACGGACATGAATATCGGCGGCATCGACAGCAGCCGGATCGAGGCGATGATGGCGCAGCTGAAGGCGGCGGCGCAGAAGCCGGCCGGGCCGGCGTCGCCGGCCGACGCGCTGGGCATGGGTGGCATCGGCGGCATCGGCAAGCCGGTGGGCCCGGATGCGGCCGAGTCATCGTCGAAGGTCAGCTTCTCCGATGCGCTGAAGGGGGCGTTGCAAAACGTCAGCAACGCCCAGAACCAGGCCGACGACATGGGCAAGAAGTTTGCTGCCGGCGACGATTCCGTGAGCCTGTCCGACACGATGATCGCGATGCAGAAGGCCAGCATCAGCTTCCAGGCCACCGTGCAGGTGCGCAACAAGCTGGTGTCGGCCTACCACGACATCATGAACATGCAGGTGTGACGCTCAGCGCGCCGGCGCCCGCCGTGGTGGCCCGGCAATTTCCACGCGCCCCTTCATCACGGGGTGCAACGTGCACAGGTAGTCGAACGACGCGCCCTTCGCTACCTTGTACCGCCACGATTTTCCAGGGGCCAGCTCGCCCGAACTCACCTTCGCCCCGGCCGCCGTCACGTTGTGGGCGAACATGTCGCGGTTTTCCCAGACGATCGTATCCCCCGGCTTGACCTCCACGACCTGCGGCGAGAACTGCATGCCGTCGATGACGACGTGATGCTCCGCCGCACCCGCCGGGACGGGCAGCCAGCACAGCGCGGCAAACAGAGGAGCAAGCAGAGCGGGTTTCACTTGAGCTCGGACTGGATGTGCTTCGCGTGCTCCAGGTGCGCGACGAAGGCCGGGCGCACCTTGACGAGCAGCGCCTTCAGCTCGGCATTCGACGCGTTCGGGATCAAGGTCTTGTCGAGCGCGTCGAGCACGGTCTGGTGGTACGTCACCTCGTTGTCGACATAAGCCTTGTCGTATGCCTTGCCGGACAGGCCCGCAAGCCGGGTGCGCGTCGTCTCGCCGCCCTGCGTGAGGCTCTTGCTCGTATCGTTGTCCTCGGGCGTCACGTGCAGTTTTTGCACGAGCGCCGTGGCCTGCTGGTTGACGCCCGTGTGGTCGGCCACCATGCGCTTGGCGAAGGCGCGCACGTCCTTGTTCTTCGATTTCGTCTCGGCCTGCTTGCCGGCGTCGATGTCGACCGTGTTGGCGGCGACGACGATGGCGGCGATCTGCGCGTCGTTCGGGCCGGCCGCGTGCGCGGGGATCGACAGCCCGAGGGCGAACGCGGACGTCAGCAGCAGGGAAATGGATTTGTTCATGGCAGCATCCTTCAATGAGTTGGAAAAGGTGGAACAACCCATTGGATGCATGTCATGGCGTCCACGTTCCCGCCGTTCGTCAGACACCCCATTCCACGTCGAGCCGGCGCCGCACGGCGTCCACGATCCGGTCGCAGCGCGCGCCGTCGAAGCCGAACGCGTCCTCGATGGCGAAATCGATCTCGCGCGCGAGCGCCTCGCGCAGCATGGCGCGTGCGCGGAAATAGCGGGTGCGCACCGTGGCCTCGGGAATGCCCAGCGTGGCCGCCGTCTCCTCGACGGTCAGCTCTTCCACGGCGCGCAGCACGAACACGGTGCGGAAGGCAGCGGGAAGCTTGTCGATGCCCGTCTCGATCAGGCGCCGCGTCTGGCCGCGGAAGGCGGCCAGGTCCGGCTGCTCGACGTCGCGGGGGCTGTCGTCGTGCGAATGCGGGCCGGCCGCCTCGGCCTCGTAATCCGCCCCCAGTTCGATGACCTCGGCCAGGCGCCCGGTCTTGCGCTGGCGCATCAGCGCGGCGTTGACGACGATGCGCGTCAGCCACGTGCTTAGCGCGGATTCGCCGCGGAACGCGGGCAGGGCGCGGTAGGCCTGCAGATAGGCGTCCTGCAGGGCGTCCTCGGCCTCCGCGTCGTCGCGCAGGACGCTGCGCGCCACGCGGTAGAGCCGGCGGTTGTAGCGCCGCATGAGGAGGGAAAACGCATCGCGGTCGCCGGCGCGGATGCGGCGCAGCAGCGCGTCGTCGTCGAGGGAAGCGGGATTCGGTGCGGCGGCGTGCATGGCGTCTCCTGGTCGTGTGCCTGACGATTGGATGCGGGACGAGCGCCCCGCGTTCCCGCCGCCAGGATACGTCAGGCGAGGCCGGCCAGCCGCGCGTTGCGCTCGCGTTCGAGCTTCGTGATGTAGCGCTGCACGGCGGCGAGGTTGCCGCGCGAGATGTCGACGAACTGGCAGCCGAGGCGGCGGCTCGTCTTGTTGTTCAGCAGCGTCATGTCGATCGAGTTACGGACTTGCAGCGAGCACGTCACGGGCCCGATTTCCGGCAGCTCGATGCGGCAGTTGGCGAAGGTCTCGCCGATGGTCGTGCCGAGCTGCATCTTGTTGTCGTAGATCGCGATGCCGCCGCAGCTGATGTCGGCCAGCGGGAACACGGCGACGGCGCCGCCCATGTCGACAGGCAGGGGAATCGTCGCGCGCACGGGGTTCGTGACGGGCGTCGGCATGCGGTAGAACTCGCGCCGCTGCAGGCGGATCAGGCTGGCCGGGATGGCGGCGCGCAACGCGGTGCCGCCGTCGTACTCGACTTCGCTCAGGCCGTCGAGGCCGAACACGATGCGGATCTTGTCCAGCGACGTGTCGCACCGCACCGTGCCGGCCGCCACGATGCGCAGGTTCTGCTCGGGGCTGACGGAACGGTCGACGATGACGGTGTCCGTGTCCGGATCGACATGCAGCAGCGACGTGACGCAGACGTCGGCCTCGCCCTTGATCAGCATGCGGACCAGCTGGTTCTTTTCGGCGAGCTGGCGCAGCAGGGCCACGATCTCCCGCGGCGACTCGATCTCGTAGTCGTGCCAGGCTTCTAATTCGGCGTCAGTGATTGCTTGCATCTGTGTCAACCGGAGTGCTTTCTTGTGAGGGGAGGAGCCGTGCGGTGTCCGGTGCGGGCGGTGGGGTCTGCCCAGAAACTTGCGCGGATTCAATATGATAGAGCCACGCCAGCAGTTCGGCAATGGCGCGGTACAGGGCGGGCGGAATCTGGCGGTCGAGGTCGACGTTCATGAGCAACGCGACGAGTTCCTTCGACTCGTGCACGAACACGCCGGCCTCCTGCGCGCGGCCGATGATCTGTTCGGCGACGAGGCCCGAGCCCTTGGCGACGACCTTCGGGGCCGGGTCGCCCGCGCCGTACGCGAGTGCGACGGCGGTCTGGCGGCGCGCGGATTTATCCTTGTCCATCGACGTCGCCGTCCTCGTGCGCCGCGTGGATGGCGAGCTGGGCCAGCGGCGTGCCGGCCGCGTCCAGCGCCTGCGCGAGGTGCGCGCGGTGCGCGTCCAGCAAGTCCTTGATGCCGGCGTCGGGCGCGTCGAGGCGGATGTGCAGCCGGTCGCCGGACAGCACGACGCGCGCCGCCACCTCGCCCAGCGCGCCGAAGCGCAGGCGCAGGCTGCTGCGCCACGTCGTGCCGTCGGCCTGGTCGCCCTCCTGGCCGCTGTGGGCGTCCCGTTCGACGTCCCAGTGCATGTCGCGGCCCGGCCACAGCTGGCCCTGCCAGGCGACGCGGCCCTGTTCGTGGGCGTTCAGTTGCAGGTTGATGAACTGGGCCGTGTCGGGATCGGTGGGCGGCGGCATGCCGCGCGCCTGCGGCTCGGCCGCCAGGTCGGCGCGGGAGCGCGCACCCTCGGCCCACTCGGCCACGTGCGATTCGTAGAACAGGCCGCTCTTGCCGAGGCCATCCTTCAGCGCCTGCGCGATGGCGTCCGCGTCGCCGGACGGCGCGGCCAGCAGCGGCGTGCGACCGATGGCGGCGCTCGCCTGCGTGTCGGCCTTCTGGGCGGCGGCGATGACGTCGCCGAGCGCCTTGCCGGCGGTACTGATCGATGCGTTGGCGCCGTCGGCGGCGCCGGACGGCAAGCGCGCCATGCTGCGCGCTCCGGCCAGCAGGGCGGCCGTGCGTGCGAGCGCGGCGGCGTCCTTGCCTTCCAGATAAGCGAGTGGGGCGGATTGCGGACTGGCGCCTTCCGGCAGCGGCGGTCCCGCTTCCGCGAAGGCGGCGCCGCCCTGGTCCGTGCGGACCTGGAACGTGGGCCGCGGCGTCAGCGCGACGAGGGTCAGCGGCACCTGCGTGCCGGTCTGGGCGCCGGGCGGCAGGGGCATGCGCGCGGCCATGTCGTTGACGCGGACGACGAAGCTGCCGTCAGGAAGTTTCGTCATCACGTCGGCCTGCAGCGATTGGCCGACGAGGCCGGCGAGGGCGCGCGTAAAAGCTTGCTGGCGCGGGTCGCCGACGGGGAGGGTGGGACGGGCTGGCGCGACCTGGGTCAGCGAGACGGTATCGCGCGGCAGCATCGTTCAGTCGGGGCGGGAACGCCCGTCAGATGCCGTAGGCGCGCGCGACGCGGCGTTCGACGGTCTTGTTGCTGATCATGGCTTGCAGCTTCACCATCCACGGCTGGGTCAGGTCGCGGATCTGGCGGTCGGCATCGAGCATCTTGCGGATGGCGTTCACCTTGCGCACGCGTTCCTGGCCGGCCAGCGGCGTGTCGCCGCTGTCCTTCAGCTGGCGCACGCACGCGGCGCACTGGTGCTCGAGCTGGACCAGGCGGTCCCAGTCGCTGGCGGTGGCGGCGGCCAGCATCTGGTCGGTGATGCCGACCATCGCTTCGTACAGCGACGCGATTTCCGTATTCGTCATCATCGTTGCGCTCCCCATCATGCCCCCACCAGGGACGGCGTCTTGGGCATGGCCGCGGTGGCCGCCGCAGGCGCGTGCTGGACCTTGTCGCCGATGGCCGCCCACGCTTCGCGCAGATCGGCCAGCAGGCCGTGCACTTCGTCGACGATGGTCACGTCGTTCTGCAGATTGGCCTGGAACAGGCGGCGGCCCATGTAGTCGTACAGGGCGTCGAGGTTCTCGGCGATCGTGCCGCCCGCTTCCTTGTCGAGGGAGACGCGCAGGCCGTTGTCGATGATCGTGATGGCCTTCGAAATGGCGATGCCCTTGGCCGGGATATTGCCGGCCGCCATATTGGCCCTCGCGGTGCGCAGCGCGACGAGTGCGCCGTCGTACAGCATCACGATGAGCTTGTGGGGGGAAGCGGAGGCAATGCCGGTCTCGAGATCGACATTGGCGTAGGCGTTGACGCCACGTTTCATGGTTCCAAACATGTGATTCTCTCCAATTAATCTGGATACGACTAGTGGTTGGCGGCGATCGCGGCGAGCTGCTGGGTCAGGTAGCTCTGCGTCGACTGCATCGACGCCACCAGGCTGTCGAGTGCGTTAAATTGCGCGGTGTACATTTTCTGCATCGCGTCCAGGTGCGTCTGGAATGACGCTTTCTGGTCGTTCAGCGACTTGATCGAATCGTTCAGGCCGCTCGTCCGGGACGTGATCACGCCATTCGTGCCGATGAAGCCTGCGGCCAGGCTCGTCAGCTGGACGGCATAGCCTTGCGAAAAATTGATCGTGCCGCGCGCGCCCGTGTTGCCGCCGTTGATGGTCAGCTTCAGGCCTTCGGTCGGCGAGCCGGCCGCGCCGGTCAGGGTCTGGCCGTTGCCGGTGGCCTGCATGCCGCCGATGGTCCCGGCCACGTCCACGCCGGTCGTAGGTGTGGCGGTGCCGAACACGTCGGAGACCGCGCTGCCGGTCACGCTGGACACGGTCAGGTTCGAGCCGCTGCCCCACTTGGACGACGACAGCACCAAGTGGCCGGTCGAATCCACCGACGCCGCGACCTTGTCGCCCGACGAGGTGAAACTGGAATTGCCGTTGATCGAGGAGCTCAGCAGCGCGGCCAGTGCCGTCGGGCTGTAGTCGCCCGCCGGGATGGCGATGTTCTGCACCTTGCTGGCGGTAGCGGGATCGGTCTGGTTCAGCGTCACCGACCAGGTGGTGTTGGCCGCGATCGTCGTCGTCCCGGCCAGGACGCCCGTGCTGGCGAGCGTCGCTTGCGTCGCCATCTGGGTGATGTTGAGATCGTAATTGCCGGCCTGCGTCTTGGTTGTGGAATCCGCGACCGTGACGAGGCTGTCGGTGGCCTCGCCGACGGCGGCGAACAGGCCGGCAATGCTGTTGAAATTGCTCGTCATCGCCGTGTTCAGCTTGGTCGAATCGACGGCCAGCGAGCCATCCTTCTGGAACGTGACGCCGATCTGGCTGAGCGTGGTGATGCCATCCTGTCCCTGCACCGCCGTGTCGAGCTGCGCGCGCAACTGGCTGCTGATGCTGCGCACCGTGAAGTCGCCCTGCAGGGCGCCCGCTTTCTGGGTCGCCGGGTCGTAGGCGGTCAGGTTCGAGATGGTCGTGTTCAGCGTGTTGTAGGCCTTGACGAACCCGTTGATCGCATCGGTCACCGACTTCGTGTCCCGCGCGACGTTGAGGGTCGACGTGCCCGTCTGCTTCGCGCTGATCGTCACGCCGTCGATCGCGCCGCTGACGTCGGTCTGGTGGCTCTGGACCGCGATGCCGTTGACGGTCAGCAGCGTATCCTGGGCAGCAGCCGTCTGTTGCATGTTCTGGGCGCCGGCCGGGTCGTAGTTCAGCAGGTTTGCCAGCGCGGGATCCGCGGCGGCACCGTTGGCGCCGCTCACCGTGATCTTCATGTTGGCGTTGGCACCAGTCTTGGTGGACGTCAGCACCAGGTGGTAGGGATTGCTGCTGCCGTCCGACACGATGCTCGCGGATACCCCCATATTGGCATTGTTGATCGCATCGCGGATGCCCGTGAGCGTCGTGCTGCCTGCGGCGATGTTGACGGTGCCGAGCGACTGCGTGCCGTCCAGTGTGAACCCGGCGGCCAAATAGCTCCCGCCCGTGCCGGCCGTCAGGCCTGCCGCCGCCGGATTGGAACCGCCAACCGTGATCGGGCTGCCTGCCGTCGAGACGAGGCTGACGGCAGCCGTCGCGGTCGCAGTCGAGCCGCCGTTGGCCGTGCCGTTGTTGCCCAGGCCACCCGTGACGGTGCCGGTTACGGCCTCGGAGACGTTGATGTTCGCGCCGTTCGCTGCCGTGAATTGTAGGTTGCCGCCAGCAGCCGTGCCGGTGACGGTGATGCCGGCCGCGGCCAGCGCCTGCGTCGTCGCGTTGTTGCTGGCCAGCGTGGCATCGATCGATGCGGCCGTCACACCCGCGCCCGCGGCGACGCCCGCGCCTTGGGACGCGATCTGCACGCCGCCAACGGTCAGCGCATAGGTGCCGCCGGCCCCCGTGTCGATGTTGCCGAAGCTGGACGTCGTGCCGTTGCCGAACAGCGTGGCGGACGTGGTGGTCGCGCCGACGGTGGCGCTGACGCCCGTCGTGCTGGTTTGCGAGTTGATGGCGTTCGCGAGGTCGAGGCCGCTCTTGGTCGTGCCGTCGGTAGTGATCGTCGTGCCGTTGATGGACAGCGCGCCTTTCGCGATGCCGCCTGTCGTGGTCGTGAGCGGCACCGCCGTGCCTTTGACGCCGAAGCTGCCGCCGCTGACGCTGCCGAACTGGAAACTGATCGTGGCCGCGGCGCCCGTGCCGATGGTGGCGGTCGTGCTGGCCTGGCCGGCCGTGTTCAGGCTCTGGGCCTGCGCCAGTTGGCTCACGTTGACCTTGTAATTGCCCGGAACGGCGGTGCTCGAGGCGGAGGCGCCCAGGACGTCGCTATTGCTCGACGTGGCCGTGAGCGCCTGGAAAGTCGAGCTCTTGCTCAGCGACGAGAGTGCGCCTTGAAAGTTGCCGATCGCACCACTCAGCTGACCATAGGACGCGATGCGGCCCTGCAGCACACCGGTTTTGGTGTCATACGTTTGCAGCGGTATCGACTCGGCCGCCATCAGCTTGCCGACGAGGCCGCTGACGTCGAGACCGGATCCGAGGCCCGGGGTACTGATGCCCATCACGATTCTCCTGTTGAGCCACTAATGTAAGTGATTATCGGCAGAAGCAATGCGTACTTGAGAGCAGGAAATATGCGCTAATTTTGCCGCAGCATGCGGACGGGTGCGGCGCGGCATGGCGCGACCCGTTACGCCGGCCTGGGAGGCAGCGTCTTGGTGTGCAAAAGCGGCGTGGCTGGGCTCAGGCTTTCTGGCGGATCAGCAGGCCCTGCATCTTGTCGATCGACTTGGCGATCTGCAGCGCCTCGACCGACGGGATCTGGCGCACGACTTCCTGGGTGTTCTGGTCGATCAGCTTGACGACGATTTCGTGGCTGTCGTGGTCGACGGAGAATTGCAGCATTTGCGACGAGCCGGGCAGCGACTCGTTCAGTTTCTTGACGGCGGTGTCGACTTCCTCGCGCGTGGGCGCGGCGGTCTTCGTGGCCGGATCGGCTTGTGTCCTGGCGCCTGCAGTGGCATCAGCGGCGGCAACCGTGCGGTCGTCGAGTTTCGGGGCGACCGGAGAAGCGAGGGGCTGGATGTTCATGAGAATCCCTAACAGAAAAAGCCCCGGCCGGAACAATGTCCGGCCGAGGCGTTGCACGACAGCTATTGAAGTGCTACGGGCTTGACGATTAGCCGCGCAGCAGCGACAGGACGCCGTTCGGCAGCGAGTTCGCCTGGGCCAGCATCGAGGTACCAGCCTGTTGCAGGATCTGCGAACGGGTCATGTTCGCGGTTTCTGCGGCGAAGTCGGTGTCGGTGATGCGGCTGCGCGATGCCGACAAGTTCTCGTTCGAGCTTGCCAGGTTCGAGATCGTGCTGCTGAAGCGGTTCTGCAGAGCACCGTACTGCGCACGCTGGTTGTCGACAGCGGCCAGAGCGGCGTCGGCGATCTTGATCGCGGTCTGCGCGCCGGCGTAGCTGGAGACGTCGATCGACGCGACCGATTGCAGCTTCGAACCGTTGGCCGTTGCGGTGGCGCCGCCGGTCGTCGACGTCGTCAGGGCCAGGCCGCTGCCGGCGTCGACCATCGAGAAGCTGTTGTTCGAGTCGAGCGTGACGGTGCCGTTGACGAAGCTCTTCGCATTGGCGGCCTTCATGTCGTTCACGGCGGTCAGCGAGCCGTCAGCCTTGTAGCTTTGGACGTCGAACTTGCCGTTGGCGGTCGTGCTCGTGTTGACCAGGTTGATGTCGTTGCCAGTCGAGTTGGTCAGCTTGATGCTGTTGTTCTTCTGGTCGTACTCGGCCGTCACACCCGTGTTGGCGGTCTGGGCGTTGATGGCGGCGATACCGCTGGCGTAGTCCGTTGCCGAGCCGACGGTGGCGCCGGTCGAGAACGAGATCGTCACTGCGGTGCCGTTGTCCGACTTCAGCGAGAACTGGAAGGAGTCGCTCGTACCCAGCTTCAGGCTGGCCGTCGTCTTGGCCGTGGCCGTGACGCCGGTACTACCCGTCTGGTTGTTGATGTTGGCGGCGATCGTCTTGGCCGTGTCCGTGTTGGCCGTATCGATGGCTGCGCTGCCGAGCGAACCGTTGATGGTCAGTGCGGCCGTCTTGGTAGCAACATTGGTGGCAGTGCCGCTGACGGCTGCCTCGTCGGCAACCATCTCGTTATTGCCGTACACGTTGGTCAGGAAGTTGGTGCCGGTCGCCTGGATGGTCTGGCCGGCGTTGGCGCCAACCTGGAACGTGGCGGTGCCCATCGAGCCGTCCATCAGGTTCTGGCCGTTGAACGACGTGGTTTGCGCGATGCGGTTCAGTTCCGAACCCAGCTGACCCACCTCGGTCTGCAGGGCCTGGCGGTCGCTCGAGGTGTTCGATGCGTTCGACGACTGGACGGCCAGCTGACGGATACGCTGCAGGATGTCGCCCGAGCTCGAGAGTGCGCCCTCGGCCGTTTGAGCCATCGACACGCCGTCGTTCGCGTTACGCGTTGCCTGGGTCATGCCGTTGATCTGCGACGTCATGCGGTCCGAGATCGCGAGGCCGGCGGCGTCGTCTTTTGCGCTGTTGATGCGCAGGCCCGACGACAGACGCTGGATCGAGGTCTGCAGCGACGTCTGCGACGTGCTCAGGTTACGTTGGGCGTTCAGGGATGCGATGTTAGTATTGATTACCGAGGACATTTTGTCTCTCCAGACTTGGTCTTGCGTGGGTGCGGCGACGTGCCGCGCATTTCACTTTGGTCTGTCACGCTGTTCTGTGACATTCAGACCGTCGTTGAATCAGGTAACGGTGCCGTACGGAAAAAGTTTAGGCCTTTGTTCGATTTTTTTTGTTGTTCTGCCGGCCCGCACGTTTTTCCGCGCCCGTGTTGTTTATTCAGCTACGCAAAAAGCCGTACAGCTTGTCCAGACTCGACCAGCCGCTGGCATGCAATGCCCCATTGACGCGGCGTGCGAACGTGCCTTGGTGCTGGAAGCGGCGGCAATAGACGTGCACGGCGTTGACGAGGGCATTCGCGTCCGGTAAGGCGCCGTCGGTATTGCACTGCGCGGCCAGGATCAGGCGCAACAGGCCGAAACGCGCTACAAGTTGTAGATAGGCGTCGAAGGGGTTGATACCGTGAAACGGGAACAAGGTCAGGAACATTTCGTTCAGGACGTAGTTCTCGAACAGGTGAGGCGTTTGCTCCAGTGCCTGGCCCAGGCGTTCCAGGCCGCGCGTATAGGATGCGACGAGCGCTTCCGCAGTCGTTTGGCCGCTGTCGTCGGCGCCGAGGTTGATGCCGATCATGCGCACCTGCTCGGCTTGCATCTTCGACGTCGCCGAGAAACCCTTGTCTGCCAGTAGGGTCGAAAACACCATCGCCTGTGCTTCGTGGTTCGGACGCAGGTCGCGCAACGCGTCGACGATGGCTCCTTGTTCGATCAATGCAGCGAAGTCGTCCAGCAGCGCGGGGATGGCATTATGTTGTCCACTCGCCAGCGTGGCGTTAAGACGTTCGCAGAACACCCCCAGGATCGCCAGCCGCTGCCACAGCGCCAGGTCAGTCGTGCGCATCAGCTGCAGGCAGAAGATGCGGACATCGTTCATCGCGGCGGTAGTCAGGCCAAACGCGGCAAAGCCTTCGACCATATCCGCTTCCCGCACCGTGACCTTTTCTTCAACGAAATCGAAGGCGTCCGCATCGAGCAGCGCCAGGCGTGCCGCTTCCGGGCACGACAGGTTCAGCGCTTGCTCGTGCTGGCCGCGGAAGCGGCGGGTCTGGCGCGGGTAGGTGAAGCATGTGTTCGACAGATGGCTTTCGTCGAGGTGCTTCTGGACGGCGCACAGGCCTTCGCACATTGCCGGGCACGTCTGGTCGCCCGGTTCCGTCGTGATCTTCCCGTAATGCAGATCACTGTTGGTGGCACGCGAGCGTTTGACGTGCTTGATGAAGATCGGCTTCAGCTCGGGATGCGTCGTATTGCGGTAGGCGTTGAACGTCTTCTTGTCGAGCGTGACGAGCCAGCCGGAACAGCAATTGTCCTCGCAGGCGGCGCCGACGCACGCGAAGCGCGTCACGTAGCGCGGCACCAGCGCGGACAGGGTTTTCGTGGGATGCAAATTGGACATGTCGGATCCTGAAGTGACGTCATGGGTCAAGCTTCCGCACGGCCGTTGCAATACGGAATCTTATCGGTGTCATGGTAAGCCGACGCCAGGAAATCAAATCGCCGATAAAGCGTGGGATTACGAGTCAGTCTTTCGACCATGCTGTGTGCTGATGACAGTGGAGGTCGGCGCCGATGAGCGGACACGGCGTCATGCCGGTGCGGGAGAGGGCGAAGCCGGCTCGTTGGCCCCGGCACGGGGCCAACGCTGGGCCACGAAGTGCGAAGCGCGCTTTCCGCAGTTCGTGCCCGTGCTTCCGGGACGGCTATCGCATTCGGTCCACTAAGTTCAAGTGATCGGTCAACTTTTTTGGTGCCGGCCTCCGTTAGTTTTGACGGCGCACTCGCTTCGCAGGACGCCGCTGATCCTGGCACGCAGGTTCCTTGGACCGGCGCATGCCCAAGTTGCGTTCTGAGGCCGAGAATTGGCCGTAAATATGGTCCGGAACGGCCGATCCGGACCATCAGCACGCCGATTCGATCAAAAATTGCTGCGCGCGAAACTCACGCGACAATCTGACTGAATTTCGCGCGCGAAAGTGAATTGTTCAGCGCTTCCCTAATTCATTGAATGTAAACGGGAATTTTACAAGGTGGCGATCAAACGGCCGCGTTGTGTATAACGAGGTGGGCATAGCCGGCTTGGATGCGCCAACCGTGCGCATTACTTAACACGTGCCCGACGACCGTACGCGACTGTAAGAGCCAAAAGACCGAGTGCAAACAAAAATAGGCTTGCCGGCTCGGGCACGGTCGACACAGGTTTTCCATTGATGGTTACTGTTATCGGTCCATGAGAATAGAAGTTTGTAACCCCGTTGCCATTCTGTAGCGAAAATTGCACGAATGACGTGATTGACGGGCTGGTGCGTGAGGTATACTGGAAGAATTGCTGCAGTGAATTGGACGATCCAACGAACGGGGCTGGTTGCTGAATATATTGCAAGATCGCCACGCCGCGTGACGCGCCGTCAACACCTACCGTGCGCGAGTCAACAATGTCGTACCAGCCGTTCCCCATGCTCTGCGAATTGGCAATTGCGGCATCAGTGGAAAGATCGTACGTGGGTTGTGCCGACGATGTATATGTGTGCCCGTCTACAGTCGCGGAATAAGCGAAAGGCATCGGACCAGAAGCGCCTGTGAACTTATCAGGAGTATGGGTGACGTCGTCGCCTAACATATAGCTAACGGACAGGGAAAACGGAAGCCCGTCCAAATATCGACCTGAGGTTCCAAATATTCCCCATCCATCATATCCATTCATAGTGAACGGGTAGTTGTCAATTTTTCCTGTTGAAGTGAACGTAAATAACGTGGCATTTGCCGAATTTGCAATAACAAGCAACGATCCAACTATTAAATTTTTCCAGACTTTCATATTTCCCCTGTCATTCCAGTGCCTCGAATGCATTATCAAATAAAAATGCAAATTAATTATGAATGATACTTGATCAAACCTAAATATTGATTAGCAGCAAAAAATCCTGTCTATTTTTTCGATTAACATCTGCAAGACGCCGGTATAAAGGCTTTGTTGCATAAATTGGCCCTGCGGCGGCCAGGGAGTGGCACGGGTAAACTGACGGCATGACCGCGCCTGCAAAACCGAAGTACCGAACGACGAGCTGGAAAGACTACAACGCCACATTGAAAGCCCGTGGCTCGCTGCTGATCTGGCTGGACAAGGACATGTGTTGGCACGGCAGTGCCAGCGGCAAGCGGGGACGCACTCCGAAGTACAGCGAGGCGGCGGTCCAGTTCTGCCTGACTGTCAAGGGCCTGTTCAATCTGCCCTTGCGTCAGGTGATGGGCATGACGCAGAGCCTGCTCGAGTTGGCCAGGCTGGACTGGCGGGTTCCCGATTTCAGCACGGTCAGCCGGCGCCAGAAGCATCTCTCGGTGACGATCGGAGCGCGGACGACGACAACGGGATTGCACCTGCTGGTCGACAGCACGGGCATCAAGATGCTGGGCGAAGGAGGGTGGAAGACCAAAAAGCATGGCGCCGATTACCGTCGCCAATGGCGCAAGGTCCACCTCGGGATTGACGCGGCGACGTTGGAAGTCCGGGCCATCGAGGTGACCGACAACGCCACCGGCGATGCTCCGATACTGCCGTGCCTGCTCGACCAGATTCCCGACGATGAGAGGATCGCGAGCGTCAGTGGAGATGGCGCCTACGACACGAAAGGCTGTCACGAAGCGATTGCTCAACGTGGGGCGCAGGCGATCATCCCTACTCGCAAGAACGCCAAGCCATGGAAGGACCAGCGTCCCGGAGCCAAAGCCCGCAATGCCATTCTGGCGACTACGCGCCAGCTTGGCCGGAAAATCTGGTAGAAGTGGACCGGGTATCCTCGGTGCAGCCTTGTCGAGACCAAAATGCGTTGCTTCAGGCTGCTTGGCGAACGCGTCATGGCGCGTGATTTCGACCGCCGGGTCGCCCAGCTGCAGGTCCGTGCCGCCATCCTCAATCGCTTCATGCGGTTGGGTACGCCCACGACTGTGGCAGTGACCATGCCGTAATTCCGTTTGGGGTTGGGGTCTTACGAACTCTGCTGATGTATGCAACCAAGCCGATTGCGGTGGCAATCCATTTCGGAGCCGTAACCGGACGAAAACAGGTATGAGATTTTTTTGATTGCGCCAAGAATTTGGGCTCTCTGGCATGGTTGCACCGAATTCCTCAGAAGAATCGGAATTCGGTGCTTTGATAACGTTCCGTTATCCGTCAGTCCCGCGCGACCACCACCTGATTCTTGCCGTTCTGCTTCGCCTCGTACATGGCCCGATCCGCCCGTGCCATCAGGCTGGCCTGATCCTCATTCGGCCGGCGCAGCGCGACGCCGCACGAGAACGTGATGAGCATCTTCTCGTTTTCGTGCAGGAAGAAATGCTTCGTCAATTCGCGCTGCACCCTGACCATCGCAGCGGAGGCCGCCTCGACATTCGTCTCCGGCAACACGATGAGGAATTCTTCGCCGCCGAACCGCGCGATCACGTCCATCGAGCGCAGCGTGTCGCGCACGACCTTCACCAGGTGGCGCAAGGCGTTGTCGCCGGCCAAGTGGCCGTACGTGTCGTTGAGCTTCTTGAAATTGTCCAGGTCGAGCAGGGCCACGCACAGCGGCGTGCCGCGGCGGTCGGCGCGGGCGCTCTCGCGTTCGAACACGTCGTCCAGGCCGCGACGGTTGAGGCTACCCGTCAACTGGTCTTCACGCACCAGCTCGCTCATATGCTGCAGCTTCGCTTCCAGGTCGCGGATGCGCGCTTCCGCTTCCTGCACTTCCTGGTGCGCGGCTAGCATGCGGTCGCGCGATGCCATCGCCTCGGCCTGCACGAGCTTCGTCTCGCGCAGCACTTCTTCCAGCACGACGTTCAGTTCCTCGATATTGCCCGCGTGGCGGATGCGCTCGGAAAAGCCGCCGATCTTTTCGTGGAAGTCGCCGGTCGACGCCGCCACCGAACCGAGGCGGTCGATAAACGTCATCATCATGTTCTTCACGGTCGCCTTGACGTCCGCGATGCCGTGCTTCAGCTGCCCCTGCTTGTAGATGACGTCCTTCAGGCTGCGCGTGGCGTCTTCCAGTGCGCGGTGGTCCAGGGGACCCGAAATCAGGTCCTGCACGGCGGCGATCTGGCCGCGCATCCAGCTGTCGTCATCCAGGAGCTCGGACACGTTTTCCAGCAGCAGTTTAAAGAGGCGCAACAGCAGCTCCTGCTGCTCGGCCGTGTCGCCACTCTTCAGTTCGATCTGGTAGCACAAGTCTTTCAGGCGCGTCGCGATCTCCTGCAGCGCGTCCTCGCTGTGCGCGATCTTGACAGCGGCGCCCAGCGATTCCGCCTCTCGGGACAGCGTCGGCGTGCCCGACAGCAGCGACGCGACGGCGAACGTCAGCGTGCGGCTGAGCAGGTCGCGCAGCAGCTTCGCGTCGCCATCCTCGGCCCCCAGCGAGAGGGCAGGGTGCGTATGGCGGCGCAGGTGTTTCTCGGCCAGTTGCGACAGCGTGCGCGCATAACCGTCCCAGTCGCGCTGCTTGACGGCGCGGTTGAAGCGGACACCGAATTCGGCCAGTTCGCCGGGCGTGTCGGCCAGCTTGTGCGCGAAGCCGGACAGCACGTGTTCCGGGCCCGGGTCGGACGCGGGAGCGGGCGGCGGCAGCGCTTCGGTGCCGGCGATCTCGTTATAGATCTCGCGGTAGGCGTCGGGCGTCGGCGCGACGCGCCGCGTGGCAAGCCGGCGGAACGCTTCGCGTGCGATGTCGGCGGGGTTGAGGCCGGGATCCCCCGGCGGGCGATTTGAGCTGGACATTTTGGACGTTGCAATATGGAATTCTTATTGTCGCCATAGTAAGCCGCTGTCAGAAAATCAAATCGCTGATTAAACGCGGAATTACCACGCATATGTACAGACTGTATTGACAGTGGGTGAATCAGTCAATCAGCTGGTTGCGGATGGCGTAGTGCGTGAGTTCGGCACTGGTCTTCAGTTTCATTTTCGCCAGCAGGCGCGAGCGGTATTCGCTGACGGTCTTCACCGACAGCGAGAGTTCGCGCGCGATCTCGCTGACGGTCTTGCCGGAGGCAATCAGGGTGAGGGTCTGGTATTCGCGGTCGGACAGTGTTTCGTGCACGGGCGTGTCGTGGTTCTCGCCCAGCTGGGCCGCCAGCACCTGCGCGAGCTGCGCGCTGACGTAGCGCTGCCCGTCCGCCACCTGGCGGATCGCGTTGACGAGTTCCTTCGGCGCGCTCTGCTTGGTGAGATAACCTGCGGCGCCCGCCTTCAGCGCGCGGATCGCGTACTGGTCCTCCCGGTGCATGGACAGCATCAGCACGGCCAGCTCCGGCTTCTCGCTCTTGATCTGCTTGAGCACTTCGATGCCGTTGCGGTCGGGCAGGGAGATGTCGAGCAGCACCACGTTGCAGCGGGACTTGCGGAACAGCTTGATGGCGTCGAGGCCGGTCTCGGCTTCGCCCGCGACGACGATGTCGCGCTGTTCGGCGAGGATCTGTTTCAGGCCTTCACGCACGATGGCGTGATCGTCTGCAATAAATACGCGGATGCTGGCTTTTTCTGTCATGCTCGGGTGGATTCGCTGCGTCCGGCCGCGGGGGCGGCCAGCCTGATCTTGACGACGACCATCGTGCCGCCTCCCGGCGCCTGCTCCAGGCTGAGCGTGCCGCCCAGTGCGCGGGCGCGTTCGCTCATGCCGCGCAGGCCGAACGATTGGGGCTTGAGACGGTCGGCGGGCGTGATGCCGCGGCCATTATCGCAGATGCTGAGCGTCAGGTGCTGGCGCTGGCGGCGCAAGCTGACCGTCACCCGCGTGGCGCCCGCATGCTTGGCGATGTTCGTCAGCGCTTCCTGGACGATGCGGAACAGCGCGGCCGCGCGGTCCGGATCGACCTCGATTTCCCGGTCGGCGCAGCGCAACACGCAGGCGATGCCCATCCGCTTCTCGAACTCGCGCGCCTGCCACTCGAGCGCCGCGACGAGCCCCAGGTCGAGCGTGCTGGGACGCAGGTCGAGCGAGATGCGGTGCACGGCCTCGATCGTGCGGTCGACGAGGTCGTCCAGGTAATCCGCCTTGTCGCGCAATGCGGGGTCGTCGGGCAGGCGCCCCGCGAGCATCGCGAGCGCCATCTTGATCGCCGTGAGATTGCCGCCCAGGTCGTCGTGGATCTCGCGCGCGATGCGGGCCCGCTCCTGTTCCTTGACTTGCTGGATGTGGTTCGTCAGCTCGGCCAGTCGGGCACGCGAACGGCGCGTCTCTTCCTGCTCCAGCTTGCTCGCGGTGACGTTGGTCATGATGCCGTCCCACTGCATGCCGCCGCCATCCAGCGGCAACGGCGTCGCGCGCAGGCTGACCCACTTGACGTCGTTCCACGCCTCGACGCAGATCCGGCCCTCCCAGTTCCACGCGGCCAGCGCCGCCTTCGATGCGGCCATCGCATCCTGGTAACCCTTGCGGTCCTCGGGAAGGATCAGTTTCACGAAGCGGTCCGGATCCTGTTGGAGTTCCGACACCGACAGGCCCAGCAGCGCCATGCAGCCTTCGCTCAGGTACGGATAGGCCATGGTGCCGTCCGCATGCAGCACGAACTGGTAGACGAGGCCGGGCGTGTGGTTGACGACGGCGTTGAAGCGCGCCTGGTACTGTTCGAGCGCGATGCCGGCCGCCAGTTCCAGCGACAGGTCGTCGCCGATGGCGAGGATCAGCGAGCGGCCGTCGCGCACGATGCGCAGGAAGCACAGCCTGATCGGATACGTGCTGCCGTCGGCGCGGCGGTGGCGCGTGCGCAGGCTGACCTGGTCGCCGATTTCCTGCCCCAGCGAATCGATGAGCGCGCGCAGCTCGCCCTGGTCGAGCTGGGGCGCCAGGTCGAGCGGCGTCATGCCGCACAGCGTCTTGAGTTCGTGGCCGAGGTTGCGGCGGGCCGCCTGGTTGACGTCGACGAGGCGCAGCGTGTCGGCGTCGAACAGGTAGATCTCCGTCGTCGACGCCTGCATCGCGGGCGCGAGGATGGGCGACGGCGCGGCATCGGGGGTGGGGTGGGGCGTGTCTGGGCTCATGGTCACAGTTTACCGGTTAGCGCCGGCGCGCACGCCACTGGACCACGAAGCGGCGCAGCACGCGCACGGTGCGGCTGGCGTGGCGGCCGTCCGTGCCGGCCGGGCGGGGCCGCAACCGGCGCAGCACGCGCCTGAAGCCGACGCGCAGCGCCCGCAGCGCGCGTCCGGTCAGGTGGTAGGCGTGGCTCGATCGCAGGTAATCGAGGCAGCGGGTCTTGGCCGCCATGAACCAGCCGTGGCAGCGCGCGAACCAGCCGACGGCCAGCAATGTCGGCAACGTCAGCACGTACAGCCGGGCCACGACGGCCGCCCCGCCGACCTTCGCGACGACGATGGTCGCGATGCCGGACAGCACGTGGCCGTGGGCAATGGCGAGGAGTGCCACCACCTTGACGGGCAGTAGCAGCAAGCCGGGCAGTACGAACGCGCACAGCGCACCGTACGGCGGCAGCAGGCGCACGCGGACTTCCAGCGCGGCCAGCGCGGGCCAGCGCGCGAGGGCGCGCGCGAGGCGCATGCCGGCGTCCCAGCACCATTCCTCGACGAGCAGCACGACGGCCGCCAGGTACACCAGCGGTGCGAACATCCGGCTGCGTGGCAGGGCTCGTGTCATGGCTTCATGATACGGGAAAACGGGGGCGGCGCCGGTCCCGGTCATGCGCGCGCGTGTTGTCGAAGGCGCTACAATAGCCGCATGAACAAGGCATTTGTAAAAGAGTCGGATAACGACGACGATGACGAGGCCCTGGCGCTGGCCCGGGCGATTCCGGCCGGGTCCAAGAACTACATCACGCCGGCCGGCCACAAGGCCATCAAGGACGAGCTGCTGCAGCTGATCGACGTCGACCGGCCGGAAGTCGTGCGCATCGTCCACTGGGCCGCGTCGAACGGCGACCGCTCGGAAAACGGCGACTACATCTACGGCAAGCGCCGCCTGCGCGAGATCGACCGGCGCATCCGCTTCCTCACGAAGCGCCTCGACTCCGCGTTCGTCGTCGACCCGTCCGTCCACTATGGCAACGACCAGGTGTTCTTCGGCGCCACGGTCTGCTACGTCAACAAGGCGGGCGAAGAGCATACCGTGACCATCGTCGGCATCGACGAACTTGACCCGCTGAAGGGCAAGATCAGCTGGGTCTCCCCGGTGGCACGTGCGCTGACCAAGGCGCGCGAAGGCGACGTCGTCGCGCTGCATACGCCACAAGGCAATGACGAGCTGGAAATCCTGAGCGTCGAGTATCCGGAGCCGGCTGCCGACTGATGTCGCGGACGGGCGCGCGACCCGATGCCGACGCGGCTGATAAGATGGCGGTTTCAGCTTCCCGCATGCCATGAACCGCTCCACCGACATTGCGTCCGAAGCCGATCCGCTGACCGCCCTGCGCGCAGCCACCGCCAGCCGCCACGCGGCGCTCGACGCCGACCTGCCGATCGGCACCCCCGACGCCTCCCTGCACGACTACACCGCCCACCTGGTCCTGCTGCGCGCCTGGCTCGCGCCCCTGGACGCGTGGCTGGCCGGTTACGCGGACGGTCCGCAGATCGACCACGCGGCGCGCCTGGCGCAGATCGACGCCGACCTCGCGGATGCGGGATACACATTCGCGACCACGCCGGCCGGCCCGATCTGGCCCGCGTCGGCGAGCGCCGCCTACCGCTGGGGCGTGCACTACGTGATCGAAGGTTCGCAACTGGGCGGCGCCGTGCTGTACGGCCGCCTGCGCGACCGCCTGGCGCCGCACCCGTTGCGCTATCTGAAAGGCGACGCCGCCGGCCCCGGCCCGCGCTGGCGCACCTTCATGCAGGCGCTGCGCGCGGGCGTGCGCACGCCGGCCGAGATCGCGGACGCGTGCGCCGGCGCATGCGCGGCATTCGACCGCATCCTCGAATTGCACCAACGGCGTTGAGTTGTCGGGCGCCGGCGCCATCCTTCTCGTCGCCGGCAAATCGCAGCACCTGTTCTATGCAAATGTAGCGGATTACGGCTGGGCATATCTGATTCTCAGTGTGCCGATCATGATGGCCGTCCAGGACACGTATTTTTACTGGACGCACCGGCTCATGCACCATCGCGCGCTGTTCCGCTTCTTTCACCGTACGCATCACCTGTCGACGAATCCGACGCCGTTGACGACGTATTCCATCAATCCGCTGGAAGCGCTGGTCGATTCCGGGGCCGTCGTCATCATCCTGTTTTTCTTGCCCAAGCATATCGCTGCGTATCTCGTTTTCAGTTACGTGAACACGGCTTATGCGGTCTACGCCCACCTGGGTCATGAAATCCTGCCGGCAAGCTGGGCCACGCATCGGTTCGGACGCTGGATCAATACGTCGGTTGCGCACAATATTCACCACGCGCGGGCGCGCCACAACTTCGGCTGGTATTCGCTGTTCTGGGACCGTTTGATGGGCACGGTCGATCCGGACTACGAAGCGCAAATGCGGGCCAGGGCCGTTGCCACGCACGCGCGGCGGCTTGAGCCATTATTGAATACCATAACAAAATAGCCTCCGTGCAATGCATTCAAGTGTTTGCTCCCGCTAGCGCTTATTTATTTCCTATCAAAATGATTTTTTAGGAAAAATATATCGGAAGAAATTGAGTTTCCATTTACGCGGGATTTCAATTTCGGCGGCGTGAGTGCCGAGAAAGTTGAGGTGGCATAAAAATCCTCATAATCAAATATCGCATCATCGTTTCGTCCAGCAGCGCATACGAGGAAATGATGAGGCAACTCTACGAATACCACCCGGTCGTTGGTTATCGATATATTCCCGGCCTGAAAGCACGCATTCCGCACGAGGGCGGCGGCTATCTCATGCAGGTCAACGAGCAGGGCTTCCGCGCCGACCGGCCCTTCGCGCGGGCGCGCACGCCGGGGCATCGGCGGGTACTCGTGTTCGGCGATTCGTTCACGGCCGGCGACGCCGTGTGCAACCGCCAGCGCTACACCGACCTGCTGGAAGCGCGGCTGGAGGGCGCGGGCGCGCCACCCGTCGAGTTCTACAACTTCGGCCTGTCGTCGACGGGCACCGACCAGCAATACCTCGTCTGGCGCGAATTCGCCCGCGGCATCGAGCACGACCTCGTCATCATCGCCGTGTTCGTCGAGAACATCCGGCGCGTCGTCGCGCAATTCCGCCCGCACCGCGACGAGCGGGGCGTCGAGCGCCTGTATGCCAAGCCCTACTACGTGCTGGAGAACGACGCGTTGCGGCTGTGCCAGGTGCCGCCGCGGCGCGAACCGTACGGCGAGGACGAGCTGGACGCCGCGCAGGCGGCCGCCGTCGACCAGGGCGGGCGCTTCCTCATGCTGCGCAAGATGGTCACGAAGCTGGGCATGCGCGACATGATCCAGCACCTCACGCAATACCAGCCGTTGCCGCATTACGACTCGCCCGCCAACCCGGCGTGGCGCCTGCTGCGCGCTATCCTGCTGCACTGGATCCGCGCGCTCGACCGGCCCGTGCTGCTGATGCCGCTGCCGTTGCCGCAGCATCTCGACGAGACGTGCGATGCCGCGCCTTACCAGGCCCGGTTCGCGGAGCTGGCGCACGACGCCGGCTGCCGCCTGCACGACCCCTTGCCCGACCTGCTGCGCATCGCGCCCGACGTGCGCCGCAAGCTGCGCTGGGAACAGGACATCCATTTCACGCCGGCCGGCCACGACGCCCTCGCACGTTCGCTCGAACCCGTCGTCGCGGCGATGCTGGATGCGCACCTGGCGCGGGCCAGCTGAGGAGGCGCCATGGGCAAGACCATTCTCGGTATCGCCGGCTATTACCATGACGCCGCGGCCGCGCTCGTGCGAGACGGCGAGATCGTCGCGGCCGCGCAGGAAGAGCGTTTCACGCGCCGCAAGCACGACCCGTCGTTCCCCGCGAACGCCATCAATTACTGCATCGAGGAAGGCTTCGTCGACGCCACCGACCTCGATGCGATCGTCTTCTACGACAATCCGCTGCTGACGTTCGACCGCGTCGTGCTGAATGCCTGCGCCGGCGCGAGCCGTGGCGATGCGGGCGGCGCGCGCGACCTGTTCGTGCAGGCCGCGGGGGCCGTGTTAGGCGACAAGATCTGGGTGAACGAACACGTCCGCCAGACGCTGGGCACACTGGGGCGCGCCGGCCGCGTGCTGTTCGCCGAGCACCATATGGCGCACGCGGCCAGCGCCTTCTATCCATCGCCGTTCGACAGCGCCGCCGTGCTGACGATCGACGGCGTCGGCGAATGGGCCACGACGACGCTGGGCGTCGGCCACGGCCGCAAGCTCGAGCTGTTCGCCGAGATCGATTACCCGCATTCGCTCGGCCTGCTGTACAGCGCCATCACGAGCTTCTGCGGCTTCAAGGTGAATTCCGGCGAGTACAAGCTGATGGGGCTGGCGCCGTACGGCCGTCCCCGCTACGCCGGGCGCATCCGCGAACACCTCATCGACGTCCGTGCCGACGGCTCGTATCGGCTGGACATGGCCTGTTTCGGCTGGCTGGACGGGATGACGATGCCGGGGCCGCGCTTCGCCGACCTGTTCGACGGTCCGGCGCGCGTGCCCGAGACGCCCATCACGCGGCGCGAGATGGATCTCGCGGCCAGCATCCAGCAGGTGACGGAGGAGATCGTGGTCAAGACGGCGCGCCACCTGCGCCGGCTGAGCGGGGAGCGCCATCTCGTGCTGGCGGGCGGCGTGGCGCTGAATTGCGTCGCCAACGGCAAGCTGGCGGCGGCCGGCATCTTCGACGACATCTGGATCCAGCCGGCCGCCGGCGATGCGGGCGGGGCGCTCGGCGCGGCGCTGCTCGCACATCACATGGCGTACGAAGCGCCGCGCCGGCGCGCGCCGGGGGCGGGCGATGCCCAGCACGGCAGCTACCTGGGGCCGCGTTATTCGAGCGAGGAAATCGTCGCCTTCCTCGAGCGCAAGGGCTATCCGTACCGGCGCATCGCCGACCGTGGCGAGCGCCTCGCCCTCGTGGCCGAAGCGCTCGCGGCGGGCCGGATCGTCGGCTGGCTGTCGGGGCGGATGGAGTACGGGCCGCGGGCGCTCGGCGCCCGTTCGATCCTCGGCGACCCGCGCAATCCGCGCACGCAGGCGACGATGAACCTGAAGATCAAGTTCCGCGAATCGTTCCGCCCGTTCGCGCCCGCCGTGCTGCGCGAGCGCTGCCGCGAGTATTTCGACTTCGGCGGCGATAGTCCCTACATGCTGATGGTGGCGCCGGTGAACGCCATGCGCCGGCTGCCGATGGACATGCAGGCGTTCGAGGCCGGCGACGACGACATGATGGCCCTCATCAACCAGCCGCGCAGCGACGTCCCGGCCGTCACGCACGTCGATTACTCGGCGCGCATCCAGACCGTCGACCGCGACAGCCACCCTGAGTTCCGCGCCCTGATCGAGGCGTTCGAACGTCTGACCGGGTGTCCGCTGCTCGTGAACACGTCGTTCAACGTGCGCGGCGAACCGATCGTGTGCAGTCCGCAGGATGCCTATCGTTGCTTCATGCGGACGGAGATGGACATGCTGGTGCTGGAAGACGTCGTGCTGTGGCGTCGCGACCAGCCGCCTCTGCCGGATGACGACAACTGGAGGAAGACCTATGAGCTCGATTGACGACGGTGCGCTGCGGGCGCTGGCGGCGCCCCTGTTCGACGCCCTGACCGCCGGCACGGGGCAAGGGGAGGTGCCGTTCCCGCTGGGCCCGAATCCGCGCCTGGCCAGTTATTACGCCCAGCGCACGCGCACGACGATGAGCATCGACGATTTCCTCGCGCCGTCGTGCCTGGATGCGGGCGAGTTCGGGGCGCGTCTGGCGACGCACTGGCGCGCGCACGGCCATCCCGAGCTGGCCGCGCTCGCGCCGCAGGTGGCCGACGCCGCGCGCGCCCTGCACGCGCTGTACGTGGCGGCGCGGCCGGCAGCGGCGCTGTCGCCGTATGTCTACCAGATGTTCTAGGTGCGCCATGGGTGCCGGACATCGCTGCCGTTTGCTTCCTTCCGAGTGAGGCCGGCATGGGGAATCTCGACGCGGACATGGCCGCCGTGGCGGTCGCGTGCTCCCTGCCGCCCGGCTTCGTCGCCGTGCCGGCCACGACGCTGCCCTGCGGCGTCACGGTGCCCGCCTTCGCGGCGTCGCGCTGGCTCGCGGCGCGCGGGCCCGACGGCGACGTCGTGTTGAGTGCAACGGCGCCGCCGTGGGTGCACATCGGCTACCACGCCGCGCGCGCAGCGTGCGCGCGCGCGGGGTACAGGCTGCTGACGGAATTGCAGGCGCTGGCCATCGCGCACGATCTCGCGGGCCAGGCGGCCAACTGGAGCGGTGGCGCCGTCGGGGCGGGGCGGATGTTCCAGGGCCTGCACGTGGGCCGGTTCGATGCGGCCCAGCCGGCCTGCGTCGTGTCGCCCGATCCGCTGGAACGGCGCTGGCATGTGCTGTCGACCGGCGAGCGCATCCACGATGTCGCGGGCAACGCGTTCAGCTGGGTGTTCGATGACGTGCAGGGCGATGCGGAGGGCATCGTCGCGCGCTGTTTCGCGGCCGGTTCGCCCACGCTGGCGACGGCGCCGGGCGAATCGATGCAGCAGGGGCTTGGCTGGTGGCCCAGTGCCGGACGCAGCTGGTGGGGCAGGGCGCTGGCACGTGGCGGGAGTTGGTCGTCGCGGGACGGGGCCGGTGTCTTCACGGTCGTCGATGAACGGCCGCAGGAGGAGCTGGCCTATGTCGGGTTCCGGTGCACGCTGGCGTTGTGAAGGGAAGCGTTGCGGTGGGAATGGTGAGCGCGTGATTGGTGCCACGGCATCAATCACGCACCATCGTGCGCTTACGCCCGTTCGCGCTCCACGCGGTTGACGCCCGCGACGCGACGCAGGTTGCGGATCAGGTGCGCCAGGTGCACACGATCCTTCACCTGGATCGTGAAGCGCAGCTGGGTCATCATGTGTTCGTCGTCTTCGTCCATGCCGACGTACGTGATGTTCGCGTCCGATTCGCCGATCTCGGCGGCGACGCGCGCGAGGATGCCTTTTTCGTTGTTGATCAACAGGCGGATGCGGCAGTCGAAGCGGCGGTTCAGTTCCGTGCCCCACTGGGCCGGAATCCAGCGGTCCGGTTCCTTCAGGCGCAGGCGGTTCGCTTGCGAGCAGTCGGCCGTGTGCACGACGAGCCCCTGGTCGCGGCGCAGCTGGCCGATGATGTGGTCGCCCGGGATCGGCAGGCAGCACGGCGCCAGCTGGACCGCAACGCCTTCGCTGCCGTAGATCGTCACGGGGTCGAGCTCGCTGCCATTGCTCGGCTGGGCCGGCACGGAGGCGACGTCGCCGCCCAGCAGGCTCACGATGTGGCGCGCCACGAGGGCAGGCATGCGCTTGCCGATGCCGATGTCGGCATACACCTCGTCCATCGACTTCGCGGACGATTCGGCCAGCAGCCGGTCGATGGTCGACGGGGCCAGCTCGGGCTTGATGCCCAGCTGTCCGAGCGCCTGGCTCAACAGTTCCTGGCCCAGCTCGACGGATTCGTTCAGGTTGATGGTGCGCAGGTGATGGCGGATCGCCGAGCGCGCCTTGCCCGTGCGGACGAAGCTCAGCCACGTGGGGCTGGGGCGCGAGTCGGGGTCGGTCTCGATCTCGACGATGTCGCCGTTGCGCAGCTCCGTGCGCAGCGAAGCGGGCTCGTGGTTGATCTTGACGGCCACCGTGTGGTCGCCGATGCCCGTGTGGATGCTGTACGCGAAGTCGAGCGGTGTCGCGCCGCGCGGCAGGGCGATGATCTTCGACTTCGGCGTGAACACGTAGACGGAGTCGGGGAACAGGTCGACCTTCACGTGCTCGAGGAATTCGGCGGAATCGCCCGTCTGCTGCTGGATGTCGAGCAGCGACTGCAGCCACGCGTGCGTGCGCTGCTGCAGGTCCGTCATGTTCTGGTCGCCCGTCTTGTACAGCCAGTGCGCGGCCACGCCGGACTCCGCCGTGCGGTGCATGTCCTGCGTGCGGATCTGGAATTCGACCGGAGTGCCGTACGGGCCGATCAGGGTGGTGTGCAGCGACTGGTAGCCGTTGATCTTGCGGATCGCGATGTAGTCCTTGAACTTGCCGGGCATGGGCTTGTACAGCGCATGCAGCGAGCCGAGCGCCACATAACAGTTCGGCACGGTGTCGACGACGACGCGGAAGCCGTACACGTCCAGCACTTGCGAGAACGACAGGTGCTTGCTGCGCATCTTCTTGTAGATGCCGAACAGGGTCTTTTCGCGGCCGTAGACTTCGGCGGGCAGGCCGGCCGTGGCCAGCTGGGTCTTGACCGCGTCGAGGATCTTCTTGACCACTTCGCGGCGGTTGCCGCGCGCCGACTTGATCGCCTTCGACAACGTGCGGTAGCGCAGCGGATACAGGTGCGAAAACGACAGGTCCTGCAGTTCGCGGTAGATGTCGTTCAGGCCGAGGCGGTGCGCGATCGGGACGTAGACTTCCATCGTCTCGCTCGCGATGCGGCGTTTCTTGGCCGGGGCCATCACGCCCAGCGTGCGCATATTGTGCAGGCGGTCGGCCAGCTTGATCAGGATCACGCGCACGTCGGACGCCATCGCCAGGAGCATCTTGCGGAAGTTCTCCGCCTGCGCTTCGACGACGCTCTGGAACTCGATCTTCTCCAGCTTCGACAGGCCGTCGACGAGGTCGGCGACCTGGGGCCCGAAGCGCTCGAGCAGCTCTTCCTTCTTGACGTCCTGGTCCTCGATCACATCATGCAGCAGCGCGGCCATGATGGCCTGCGCGTCCAGCTTCCAGTCGGCGCAGATCTCGGCGACGGCGATCGGATGCGAAATGTACGGCTCGCCCGACTTGCGGACCTGGCCGAGGTGCATCTCGTCCGAGAAGCGGTAGGCTTCCTTGACGCGCTTGAGTTCGACGGGAGTGAGGTATTCGGCCAGCTTGGTGGCCAGATGGGTGATCGACGCGACGCCCGGAGCGGGGGCCGGTTCGGCTTCCTGCGGTTTGTTGGCGGGCCGGCCGGGCCGGCTCGCCTTGGTATTGTTGGTGCCCGAGTGGACGGAATCCGGTGAGGATAAGCTCATACGTAAAGACAATCAGCCGCAGTATGGAAACAGCATAACAGAATCACGGGCTGACTCCTTGACCACATAGCCTCAGGCACCGCCCGACTTACATCGGGACTTTTTTCAGCATTTCCAGACCGACTTTGCCGGCGGCGATTTCACGCAGCGCGACGACGGTCGGCTTGTCCTTGGCTTCGACTTTCGGCGTGTGGCCTTGCAGCAGCTGGCGGGCGCGGTACGTAGCGGCCAGGGTCAGCTGGAAACGGTTCGGGACGTTTTTCAGGCAATCTTCGATGGTGATGCGGGCCATATTCAATACTCCGGGAGACAAAATAGTTACGAGCCGTAGCGGGACGGTCAGGACTGCTGTTGAACGTGGATTCCCAGTTGGGCAAACAGCGAGGCGTTGCGGGCGGCCTGTTGGGCGAAGCGCGAACGTGTCGCTTTGACAATCGCCTGCAGCTCGGACAGGGCGACGTTGAACTCTTCGTTGATGATAGCATACTCGAACTCGGGAGCGTGAGCGATCTCGCCCCCCGCTGCCAGCAGGCGTCGCGTGATGATGTGCGGCTCGTCGGTGCCGCGCTTGTGCAGGCGCTCTTCCAGTGCCGCGATCGACGGCGGCAAAATGAAAATGCCGGCCGCATCCGGGAACTGCTTTTTCACCTGGCGCGCGCCTTGCCAGTCGATTTCCAGCAGGATGTCGGTGCCCGTCTTCATTTCCTGTTCCACCGTCAGGCGGCTCGTGCCGTAGTAATTGCCATGCACCTCGGCCCATTCCAGGAATTCGCCGCGGTCGGCGCGGGCGACGAAATCCTCGGCGGTCGTGAAGTGGTATTCGCGGCCGTCCTGTTCGCCCGGGCGCGGCGGGCGCGTCGTGGTCGAGATCGACAGCTTGATGCCCGGTTCCTGTGCCAGCAGCGCATTGACCAGGGTCGACTTGCCGGCGCCGGACGGGGCGGCGACGACGAACAGGCTGCCGGAGAAAGCGGAGGTGAGCATGGTGGGTTCCTTTATTACGTGTAATTCTTGATGATTCTAAATCCGGTGGGCACGGGGTGCCCACCCTACGCACATTACGCTGCCGTAGGGTGGGCACCCCGTGCCCACCATGCCGAGCCGAAAGGCTGGCGATTATTCCAGATTTTGTACCTGTTCGCGCATCTGCTCAATGAGCAGCTTGAGCTCCATCGACGCATCGGCCAGCTCCTTGACGGAGGCCTTGGCGCCCAGCGTATTCGCTTCGCGGTTCAGTTCCTGCATCATGAAGTCGAGGCGCTTGCCGACCTGGCCGCCTTTCTTGAGGATGTGGCGGGTCTCGTTCAGGTGCGCCGTCAGGCGCGACAATTCTTCCGAGACGTCGATGCGGATGCCGTACAGCGTGACTTCCTGGCGGATCCGTTCGAACACTTCCTGGCGCGTGAGGACTTGCGGATTGCCGTGTCCGGCCAAGCCCAGCGCGTCCTGCATGCGCTCGATGGCCTTTTGCTGGAACTGGGCGATGACTTGCGGGATCAACGGGGTGATGCGCTTGACGATGGCTTCCATGGCCTCGATGCGCGAGACCAGCATCGCTTCGAGCGCCGCGCCTTCGCGCTTGCGGCTGTCGACGAAGGCAGCAATCGTTTTCGCGGCGAGCGCGGCGACGTCGGCCTGCAGCGATTCCTGGCCGATCTGCGCTTCCTCGATCACGCCCGGCCAGCGCAGCAGCTCTGCCACCGTCATCAGCGGCGCGGACACGAAATGGCGCGTGACTTCGCCCTGCAGCCGCGCGAGGTCGGCGAGGAGGGCGTGGTTCAGGGCCTGGGAGCCGGTCGTGGTCTTGCGGCCGAACGACAGCCTGACCTCGACCTTGCCGCGCGTGATGGCGGCCATGATGGCGGAGCGCAGGTCCGGTTCAAGCGCGCGCAAATCGTCGTTGATGCGGAACTGCAGGTCGAGGAAGCGCGAATTGACGCTCTTGATCTCGATCGTCAGCGTGCCGGCAGCGCCTTCGCTTGTGGCGACCGCATAACCTGTCATGCTAGAAATGCTCAATGGAGTCCCCGATTTCCGGAATCTGCAAGGCCCCCGACGCGGCGCGGTGCGGGTGGCGCCGCGCGCTGTGGTTTTGCGAGATTCCCTTATTCTTTACAAAGCGGTGATTTATCCACACAATCGCCGTGTTTAGCAAGGAATACTTTCCCAAATGGCTGCCCAGAATAATGCTCCCCTGCCCGACGGGCTGGAAATTGGCGGATATCGCATTGTAAAGAAAATTGCGTCCGGCGGGTTCAGTATTGTTTATCTGGCATATGACGGCGACGGCAATGCCGTCGCGATCAAGGAGTACCTGCCCAGCGCCCTGGCGCTGCGCCCGCCGGGCGAGCTGGCACCCGTGATTCCGAAGGCGAACCTGCCCATTTTCCGCATCGGCCTGAAGTGCTTTTTCGAGGAGGGGCGCGCGCTGGCGCGCATCGTCCATCCGAACGTCGTACGTGTGTTAAATTTCTTCCGTGCTAACGACACGGTCTATATGGTGATGGCCTACGAATCCGGGCACTCGCTGCAGGAATACGCGGCGCGCCTCGTCGCGAAAGGCAGCCGCGCGGGCGAGCCGTTCATCCGGCAGGTCTTCCACGGCGTCTGCGCGGGCCTGCGCGAAGTCCACGCGAACAAGCTGCTGCACCTCGACCTGAAGCCGGCCAACATCTATCTGCGCACGGACGGTTCGCCCATGCTGCTCGACTTCGGCGCGGCGCGGCAGACCATCCAGACGGACGCGCCCACGCTGGCGCCCATGTACACACCCGGCTTCGCGGCGCCCGAGCTGTACGCGAAAGGCAGCGCGCTCGGGCCGTGGACGGACATCTACAGCATCGGCGCCTCCATGTTCGCCTGCATGGCGGGCGCGCCGCCGCAACCGGCCGACCAGCGCCGCGCGACGGACACGATGGAGCAGCAATTCGCGCAGCTCGACGGCGCGTACACGCCGGGGCTCGTGGCGATGGTGAAGGCCTGCCTCGCCCTCGACCCGCTGGCGCGGCCGCAGAGCGTGTTCGCCGTGCAGAAGGCGCTGCAGACGGGCCTGTCCGCGGCACCTGCCGCAGCCGGCGACCCGCAGGACCCCGTGGCGGAGGCGCCGGCATCGGGCTGGCGCGGCTTCGTCGAACGCATCGGCTTCGGCCGTGGACGCGCCTGAGGACAGCCATGCAATTTTCCGTCTACCAGCAAAGCCATATCGGCGGCCGCAAGATCAACCAGGATCGCATGGGCTATCTGTACACGCGCGAGGCGCTGCTGCTCGTGCTGGCGGACGGCATGGGCGGCCACCTGCGCGGCGAGATCGCGGCCACGATCGCGTTGCAGAGCATCGCCACGCGCTTCAAGGCGCAGGCCACGCCCTATGTGCGCAAGCCCGAGCGCTTCCTCGAGGAGGCCCTGCAGCAGGCCCACGCCGACATCCTGCAGTACACGCGCGACCATGCGATGCCGGACAGTCCGCGCACGACGATCGTCGCCTGCCTCGTGCAGCACAATGCCGCCGTCTGGGCCCATTGCGGCGATTCGCGCCTGTACTGGCTGCGCCGCGGCCAGGTCGTCGGGCGCACGCGCGACCATTCGCACATCGAATACCTGATCGCGAAAGGCCAGGCCGATGCGAGCGAGCGCGCCACGCACCCGGACCGCAACAAGCTGTACAACTGCCTCGGCGCGTCGACGCCGCCGAAGGTCGAGGTGGCGCGCGGCGCGAGCCTGGAGCCGGGCGACGTGCTGCTGCTGTGCTCCGACGGCCTGTGGTCCATGCTCCCCGACGAGCAGATCGCGCAGCGCCTGGCCGCGACGAGCATCGTGCAGGCCATTCCGGAGATGGTCGCGACGGCGACCGCCATCGCCGGCCCCCGCGGCGACAACACGACCGCGCTCGCGATCCAGTGGCAGGGCGCGGGCACGCCGGCCAGCGCGGGCGATCCCAGCGTCGTGTCGACGCAGATGGTGCCGGACGGCGAAGTCACGAGCCGCATCGATGCGCCGGCTGCCGCCGCACCCGGGCCGGACGACCCGTTCGACGAAGACGACATCGAAAAGGCGATCGCCGAGATCCGCGACGCGATCGAGAAGTCGTCGCAGGTCCTCAAGTAGTCACACACTCACCACCAAGGAGATTCATGATTCAACCGATCCGCCACAGCGGCCGCGCCGTCGACCAGTTGCGCGCCATCCGCATCACCCGCCAGTACACGAAGCACGCGGAAGGCTCCGTGCTGATCGAGTGCGGCGACACGAAGGTGATCTGCACCGCCAGCATCGAGGAAAAAGTGCCCGGCTTCCTGAAGGGGAAAGGGCAGGGGTGGCTGACGGCGGAATACGGCATGCTGCCGCGCTCCACGCACACGCGCATGGACCGAGAGGCGGCGCGCGGCAAGCAGTCCGGTCGCACGCAGGAAATCCAGCGCCTGATCGGCCGTTCGCTGCGCGCCGCGTTCGACCTGGAAGCGTTCGGTGAACGCACGCTGCACCTCGATTGCGACGTGATCCAGGCCGACGGCGGCACGCGCACGGCGTCGATCACGGGCGCGATGGTCGCGGCGTATGACGCGTTTTCCAAGCTCGTGACGGCGGGGCTCGTGCCGGCCGTACCGGTGAAGCATTTCGTAGCCGCGATCTCGGTCGGCGTCGTGGGCGGCGTGCCGGTGCTGGACCTGGACTACATCGAGGATTCCGGCTGCGATACGGACATGAACGTCGTCATGACAGAGGCGGGGCACTTCGTCGAGGTGCAGGGTACGGCCGAAGGCGAGGCCTTCGACCGGGACGGCATGGATCGGTTGCTCGACCTGGCCGAGCAGGGTATCCAGGAATTGGTGGGCCTGCAGAAGCAGGCGCTCGGCCTCGCGAACGCCGGTTGAACGCGTGGACGGCTTGCCGTCCACGCGTTCAAATCCGTGTGCGGATCAGGAGAGCAGGCCGGTCAACCAGCTCGGATGAAACGGTAACCCGCACAACCCGGCCACGCCATAAAACACGCCGATCACCGTCGGCACCAGCGCCGCGAGATACAGCCAGCGCTGGCGCGTGAGCGTGGTCACCGCCAGCAGCGACAGCGCGAGCGCCAGCGCCGCGTCGGACAGGTCGAACTGGTCGTCGCGGTAGTTCAGCGCGTCGTACGTCGCCTGGTCCTGCTTCGCCTGGGCCAGCACGTCGCCCTTCTTCTGCGCCTGGTCGTGCTCCAGCTTTTCCAGCTCGGCGATCGCGGTGGCGTAGCCAGGCTGTTCGTTCGCAGGGCGCGCCGCCGCGGCGAGGCGCAGCTGCAGCAGCGTGGTATGTGCCTGTTCCTGGCGCAGGTTGCGCGCCTGGTAGAAGGACCAGTGGTCGATCTTGTCGGCCTGCGCCTGCTGCATCGCCTGCACGATGTTGTCGTCCTTGATCTTGCAGACGCCCATGAACGACGCCAGCAGCGCCACCGTCAGCGCGACCTTGCGATCGAGCTTGTTGTCGCCCGAAGGCGGCACGTCGTCGAGAATCTCGTTCGGTTCCATCTCACTCCTTCGCGTTGCCCGTGCCCGGCAGTTTCAGCCGGCCCGTGTGATAGTCGTATTCGTACAATTCGCCGTAGCGGCCCCATTCGATCGCCACTTCCAGCATGCGCTTGGCCTGGTCCGCTTCCAGCGCGTCTTCCAGCAGGTCGATGAACGGATCTTCCGGCAGCGCGCCGCCCGGTTCGTCCTCCAGCTGGCGGCGGATGCGCGCCGCGAGCGGCACGTTCTTCAACAACTGCTGGCCGAACAGCGCCTGGCGCAGCGCCTGGTCGGCGGCGACGTAGCGCTGCCCGAGGCCCGTCAGCGCGATGTCGCCCCGTTCCACGTGCGCGAGACCGAGCAGGCCCAGTGCCTCGTACGTGGGGAACAGTTCCTCGTCCGGCAGCTCCGTGTCTTCCGACAGCTGCGGCAGGTCGGCGCGGCCGTCGTACGGCGCGGCGGCCAGCAGATCCAGCACGCTCTCCATGCGGCCCACGTCCGTGTCCGGCACGCGGTAGTCGATGGCGGCCGCGCGCGCCGTCGCGGGCGTGGCGGCGGGGCGCATCGTCATCAGGCCATAGACCTCGTCGATGAGCGCGCGCACTTCCGGCGCGTCGGCGTTGCGCGGGCGCGGCAGGTCGATGCGGATCTCGTGGCGTACGCGCCCCGGATCGCTCGAGAAGATGATGATGCGGTCCGCCATCATGACGGCTTCCTCGATGTTGTGCGAGACGATCAGGATGCCGCGCGTGGGAATGCGCTTGCCGTCCCACAGGTCGAGGATGTCGCCGCGCAGCGTCTCGCCCGTCAGCACGTCGAGCGCGGAGAAGGCTTCGTCCATCAGCAGCACGTCCGGGTGCGTGACGAGCGCGCGCGCGATGCCCACGCGCTGGCGCATGCCGCCCGACAGCTCGCGCGGCAGTGCGCTGCCGAAGCCGGACAGGCCGATCAGGTCGAGCATCGCGTCCGCACGTTCGCGCCGCGCGGCCGGGGCCACGCCCTGCGCTTCCAGGCCGAGCTCCACGTTCTGCTGCACCGTCAGCCACGGGAACAGCGCGAACGACTGGAACACCATCGCGACGCCGGACAGCGGCCCGCGGATCGGGCGTCCGCGGTATTCGACCTTGCCCGCATCCGCCGGCACGAGGCCCGCGACGATGCGCAGCAACGTCGATTTGCCGGAGCCGGACTTGCCGAGCAGGGCGACGATCTCGCCGTCGGACAGCGTGAAGTCGACGCCTTCCAGCACCGTGCGCGGCGCGCCGTCGGCGCTGCGGAAGGCCTTTTTCACGTTTTTCAGTTCAACCAGTTTTTCCATGATCGGTCCAATTTGGATACGGTATTCGATTCGACGGTGACGATATGCGGTAGGGTGGGCACCCCGTGCCCACCGTGCGTCTCAACGGCCACGGTCCTCGGCCAGCAGATACAGCCGGCGCCAGAAGAAGCGGTTCAACAGCATGACGAACACGCACATCACGCCGATGCCCAGCGCGATGCGGTGGAAGTCGCCCGCGTCCGTCATCTGCTTGATGTAGCTGCCCAGGCCATCGGCCACGAGCGACGTCTTGCCCCACGTGACGTATTCCGCGACGATGCTCGCGTTCCACGAGCCGCCGCTCGCGGTGATCGCGCCCGTCACGAAGCTGGGGAACACCGCGGGCAGGTACACGCGCTTCCATTTCAGCCAGCCCGTGAGGCCCAGGTTGTCGGCCGCGAGGCGCAACTCGTTCGGCAACGTCGATGCACCGGCGACCACGTTGAACAGGATGTACCACTGCGTGCCGAACACCATCAATGGGCTGAGCCAGATGTTCGGGTTCAGGTGCAGGTGCACGAGCGCGTACACGACGATAGGAAACATCAGGTTCACGGGGAACGCGGCGAGGAATTGCGCCAGCGCCTGCACGGCTTGCGCGTAGCGGGGGCGCAGGCCGATCCAGACGGCGGCCGGCACCCACACGAGCGACGCGAGGCCGATCAGCAGCATCACGCGCACGAGCGTGATGCAGCCGAGGCCCACGACGCGCAGCGCTTCGCCCCAGCCCACCTGCGCGTGGATGAACAGGATGAAGCGCCACGCGCCCAGCAGCGCGAGCACGAGGACGATCCGGTCGATCGCGCGCGTGGACAGCGTGAAGCGCGCGGGCCGCGGCGCCACGTCGGCCAGTTCGCGCGTGCCGAACCAGCCGAGCGTGCGCGCCAGCGCCGCCCACATGCGATCGGTGAGGGCGCGGATCCACACGCTGCGGCGGCCCCAGTCCAGCACCCACGATTGCTGCGCGTGTTCGCCCTGCGATTCCTCGAAACGGAATTTGTCGGCCCACGCCAGCAGCGGACGGAAGAACAGTTGGTCGTACAGCAGGATGCCGGCGAACATGGCGGCGATGGCCCATGCGATGGCCGCGCCCTGTTTCTGTTCGATGGCGACGGCGATGTAGGCGCCGATGCCGGGCAGCTTGATGTCCTGGCCCGCCACCGAGATCGCCTCCGCGGCGACGAGGAAGAACCAGCCGCCGGACATCGACATCATCATGTTCCACAGCAGCGCCGGCATCGCGTACGGCAGTTCCAGGCGCCAGAAGCGCTGCCACGGCGACAGCCGGAACACGCGCGCCGCCTCCGCCAGTTCGGGCGGGATCGTCTTCATCGACTGGTACAGGCTGAACGCCATGTTCCACGCCTGCGACGTGAAAATCGCGAACACGGCGGCGCATTCGACACCCAGCAGGTTGCCGGGGAAGAGGGCGATGAACGGGGCGATGGCGATGGCCTGGAAGCCCAGGATCGGCACCGACTGCAGCACGTCCAGCAGCGGCACCATGATCTTCTCGGCGCTTTTCCAGCGCGTGGCGACGACGGCGAACGCGAACGTGAACAGCATTGCCGCACCGAGCGCGCTGAACATGCGCAGGATCGTGCGCAGCAGGTAGTAGGGCAGGTAGGCCGGGTCGAGCGAGATCGGCGTCGGCTGGCCCAGCACGAACGGGCGCGCCATCTGCATCGCGCCGTACGCGGCCAGCGCCAGCACGACGAGGACGAGGGGCAGCAGCGCCCAGTCCCAGCGGTTCGGGGTCGTTGTGAGGAACGAGCGGCCGGTGCGGCCTGGTGTGAACAGTTCGAACATGGCTCGTCTCCGTCAGTATTGCCCGTGCAGGCGCAGGCCGTACACGTTCACCGGTCCACGCGCGCCGTTGTACGCGGGGTTCGCGACGTGCTGCCAGTCCAGCGACAGCGCGGCATGCTCGCCCAGCCCGACCTTGTAATACGCCTCCGCGATCCGTTCAGGATGATAGTCCAGTCCACCGTCGCCGATGAACGCGCCCACGCCGCCGGCCGCGAGGTAGTCGCGGTGCGCCTGCGTGAGGCCGTTGCGCACGGCCGCCACGCCCAGCGTGTCGCCCGCGCGGCCCCACGTCGCGCCCTGCAGCGTGACGCCGGCGGACAGCGAACGTTCGATCTCGGCGAACGCATACGTCTCCGACTGCCCGTCGTTGCGGCTCGCGCGCGCGAACACGGCGGCATTCTCTCCCAGCGCCTGGTCGAGGCTCAGGCCGAAGCCCGTCTTGCCGCGCTCGCGCCGCACGTCGGCCACGGACGGCGCCGTGCCCGGGCTTGCTGCCGCCAGCGCGTCACGGAAGCCGCCCATCCGCATGCGGTCGTGGAACGCGAGCAGGCGCACCGTGCCCGCCTGGCCCAGCCACGCATGGCGATGTTCCAGTTCCACCTGGTCGCCATAATGCCGGAAGATCCGGGTATCGAGCGCGAGGCCGTTCGACTCGGCCGGCATGATGAAGCGGCCGGCGCGCACGGCCCAGTCGCCGTCGTAGTACTCGAGCGCCGCGCCCCACGTGTAGCCGCGCGCGTCGGCGGCGAAGTCCCACGCGCCGTGCGCCACCAGCGCCCAGTTGAGGAACTGGCTGCGCGCGTCGTGCGCCTGGCTGTTGTTGTCGAAGATGTCCGACACGGCCAGGTTGCCGGCCGTGAGCACGACGCGGCGGCTCGCCACGCTGCCGGCCAGCTGGTTCATGTCGGACGCGACGGCCTGGCGGTCGCCGCCCAGTTCCCAGGTCTGGCGCAGGAACAGGCGGGCGCGGTAGACCGTGGGCGTCAGGCCGCTCGTCTTCTGCTGCTCGCCATTGGTCATGCCGCCCAGTCCGTGCAGGCCGGACATGGGCTTGCCCTGCACGACCTCGGGGTCGAAGTAGAGTTCGGCGCCTTGCCAGGGGCGCGTGCCGAAAGCGGCTGTGGCGCTGAACGAATAGCCCGTCTCGCGCCACGGCGCGAGGCTGGCGGGGCCGGTGTAGGCGGCGTCGAAGGCAGGCTTGGCCTGCCACACATAGGTGGCCTGGACGTGCGCGTTCCAGGCTTCCTGCTCGGGCAGGTCGCCGGCAGGGGCGCACGTCGCGGCCAGGGCCGCCGGCAGCAGCCAGGCGGCGAGAACAACATCGGAACAACGAAACATCGGTATCTCCGTCGGTGAACGGCATACCTTTCATTCGCGCTTGAAGCAGAATTCGTTTGTCGTGGAATGCGATGTCCCGGCGAGCGGGACGCGGATACCATCATTCGCCCGAGGCGAGATGACGGCAGGAGGAAGGACCTGCGTTATCTTGCCGGGGCCGGACCGGCATTCAGCCGGCAACAACTGCCACTCGAACAAGTGCCCATGAAAGGGACTCCATGAAATGAAAACGGTCGGATTCTACGTGGCCGTCCTTTCTAGCGTCAAGGAAATATCCGGGCGCATCGGCCCGTATCCTGGACGCGGAATGTTGCACTGCGATGACATCGGCAAAGACGCAGGAACAGGCTACGCACGCGCGACACGCGCGGCGTTGGGGACGGCCGAAGGCCGGGGTGGATGATAGCGGCGGCCACGTCGTTACGTGATTACATTTTTGTAATGTGGGGCCATCGCGCGACAGTGCCGCCTCGCTGTACTGACATTACCTGATTGTAATTTTTACGTTAGCGCAAGTCGCCTATACTGCACCGCAGCGTCGTGTTCATGCCGACCCGGCGCCCCCACCCTCAAGCACGCAAAGCCGCTCCCGAACCATGCACGACCTCGCCGATATTGCAGACTGGCTGCAAACCCATGCCATTCACCACGAGACTCCGGTCCACGACACGCTGCCGGACCCCGTCTTCCGTGTGAACGGCCAGGCGGCCGTGTCGTTCAGCACGAACAACTACCTGGCGCTGGCGAATCACCCGCGCCTCGTGAGCGCGGCGAAGGAGGGCCTCGAACGTTACGGCGTCGGCAATTGCGAATCGCGCCTGCTGGGCGGCGACCTGCCCGTGTACCGCGAGCTGGAGCGCCGCCTGGGTGAACTCAAGCACAAGACGGACGCCGTCCTGTTCGTCACGGGCTACATGACGAACATCGGCGTGCTGTCCACGCTCGTCAAGGTCGGCGTGCTGGCACGCATCCACGGCTATCGTCCCAAGAAGCGCCGCAAGTACGCGTATTTCACGGACGAGTACAACCACATCAGCATCCGCGAAGGCATCCTGATGTCGGGCGCGGACAAGCACACGTACCGCCACGCCGACATGGACCACCTGGAGTCGCTGCTGAAAGCGGCCGACGGCGTCAGCCCGATCATCGTCAGCGACGGCGTGTTCAGCATGGAAGGCACGATTGCGCCGCTGCCCGAACTGACGGCGCTGGCCGAGAAATACGGCGCCATCCTGTACGTCGACGACGCCCACGCCACCGGCATCCTGGGCGCGAACGGCGGCGGCACGTCGGAGCACTACGGCTGCTACAGCCCCACCATCATGCAGATGGGGACGTTGTCGAAGGCCCTGGGCGCCATCGGCGGCTTCGTCGCGCTGGAGCGCGAGATGGCCGACGTGCTGCGCCTGACGAGTTCCGCGTACGGCTTCACCTGTCCGCCGCCGCCGGACCAGGCCAATGCGCTGCTGGCCGCGCTCGACCTGCTGCAGGAAGAGCCGCAGCGCCGCGCGCGCCTGTGGGACAACCAGCGCTACTTCGTCGAGCGCATGCGCCCGCTGGGCTACACGCTGACGTCGACCGAGACCCCGATCGTGCCCGTGCTGATCGGCGACGCCGAGCGGTGCCAGCGCTTCCAGCGCGCGCTGCGTGCGGAGGGCATCCACGTCGACTCGATCCAGTTCCCGGCCGTGCCCGTGGGGCAGGCGCGCCTGCGCTTCATGCTCAACGCGGCGCACACGCGCGCGCAGATCGACCACGTCGTGGCCGTGATGGCGCACCTGTCTTCCATGCTATAGTCCACCCGGAGCCGAACCATGCCGAACTGCCTCGTGATCGAAGACGATACCGAAACCCGCGACTACTTGTGCAGCGGGTTGCGCGCGGCCGGCTACGCGGTGCAGACGGAAGCGAACGGCGAAGCGGGCAACCGCCGCCTGCAGGAGACACGCTGGGACGTCGTCGTGCTCGACCGCATGCTGCCGGGCCAGGTCGACGGCCTCGGCATCCTCGAGCAGATGCGCGCCCGTGGCGACGGCACGCCGGTGCTGATCCTGTCCGCACTGAACAGCGTCGACGAGCGCGTGCGCGGCCTGCGCGCCGGCAGCGACGACTACCTCACCAAGCCGTTCGTCATGTCCGAATTGCTGGCGCGCGTGGAAAACCTCAGCCGGCGCAACGCATGGTCGCGCGACGCCACCGTGCTGCAGGTGGCCGACCTGCAGCTCGACGTGCGCACGATGCGCGTGACGCGCCAGGGCACTACCATTGCCTTGCAGCCGCGCGAATTCCGCCTGCTCGAATACCTGATGCGCCACGAAGGCCAGATCGTCACCCGCACGATGCTGCTGGAAGGCGTGTGGGAATACCACTTCGATCCGCAGACCAACGTCATCGACGTCCAGATCAGCCGCCTGCGCAGCAAGATCGACAAGGATTTCAGCCCGGCGCTGATCCACACGGTGCGCGGCGCCGGCTACGTGCTGAGCGCCGCCCCGACGTATGGTCCGTCCGCGCGCTGAGCCGGTCAGGGGCGCGAGCCCGGGCCTGCGCGGCTCGATCGCGTTCCGTCTCGCGGTCGGCTACGGCCTGCTGCTCGCCGCGTCGATGGCCGCGCTGTCCGCCATCGTCTACTTCGGCACCGTCGGCGTGTTCGAGCGCTCGATCGACAACAAGATCAAGAGCGTGGAGAGCCGCCTGGCCGATGCCTGGGAACGCGAAGGCCGCCCCGGCCTCGTGCGCGAGATCGACGCCCAGCTGCACGACCTGATCGACACCGACACGGAAGTGCTGGGCCTCGTCGACGCCAAGCGCCATGTCCTGGTCGGCAATGTGGGACGCTGGAACGGCGACCTGCCGTCGTCCGGCGAGCTGGCGTTCGGCCAGATGCAGCGCAACGGCGCGCAAGTGTCGGTGCGCCTGATCGCGACGCAGCTGGACGACGGCACCCGCCTCATCGTCGGGCGCGATCTGATCGAACTCGATGCGATCCGCAGCGTCGTCGAGCGCGCGCTGCTGCTCAGCGGCGCCGTGTCGATCCTGCTCGCGTTCTTCGGCGCGCAGATCTTCCGCTCGCGCCTGGAAGCGCGCATCGGCCGCATCCGCCGCACGACGGCGCGCATCGCGGCGGGCGAGCTGTCCAGCCGCATCGTCGTCATGGGCAACGACGAATTCGCGCGCCTCGGCGACGACATCAACCGCATGCTCGACCGCATCGAGGCCCTGATGGAAGGCGTGCGCCACGTGTCGAACTCCATCGCGCACGACCTGCGCACGCCCCTGTCGCGCGTGCGCTCGCGCCTGGACCGCGCGCTGCAGGCGTCGACCGACCCCCACGCGCTCGTGGCGGACGCGCGCCTCGCCATCGAGGACATCGACAGCGTCATCTCGCTGTTCGACAAGCTGCTGCAGATCGCCGCGCTGGAATCGGGCGTGCGCGCGGGCACGTTCGAAAAACTCGACCTGGCCGCCATCGCACACGACATGACGGAACTCTACGAAGCGGCCGCCGACGAGCAGGGCGTCGCACTGCGCTTCGCCGGCCGGCCCACGACGATCCGCGGCGACCGCGACCTGCTGGCCAGCGCCCTCGCGAGCCTGATCGACAACGCCATCAAGTACGGCCGCAGCGGCGGCAAGGTCGACGTCGCGGTGGACATGATCGATGGCGCACCGGTGCTGACGGTGCGCGACTACGGCCCGGGCGTGTCGGCACCGGAGATGGAAAAGATCACGCGGCGCTTCTACCGCGTCGACCAGAGCCGCCATCTGCCGGGCAATGGGCTGGGCCTGTCGATCGTCACCGCCATCACGCAGCTGCACGAAGGCACGCTCGCGCTGCGCGCCGCGGAGCCGGGGTTCGAGGCGCGCATGGTGTTTCCGCAGGCTTAGCGCGCGGGCGGCCGAATGACGGACCGGCGATTCTCCACGCTGCGCCGCATTCCGGGCCCGATCTGGATCCTCGGCTTCGTCAGCATGCTGATGGATATCTCGTCCGAGATCGTCCACAGCCTGCTGCCGATGTTCCTCGTCGCCGGCCTGGGTGCCAGCATGACGACGGTCGGCCTGATCGAAGGCATCGCCGAAGCGACGGCGCTCATCGTCAAGATTTTCTCGGGCAGCCTCAGTGACTACCTCGGCAACCGCAAATGGCTGGCCGTCGCCGGCTATGCGCTCGGCGCCGCGAGCAAGCCGTTCTTCGCCATCGCCGCGTCGGCGGAGGTCGTGCTCGCGGCCCGCTTCGCCGACCGCATCGGCAAGGGCCTGCGCGGCGCGCCCAGGGACGCGCTCGTGGCGGACATCACGCCGCCACAGTACCGCGGCGCCGCGTTCGGCCTGCGCCAGGCGCTGGACACGGTGGGCGCCTTCACCGGACCGCTGCTCGCCGCGGGCCTGATGCTGCTGTGGGCGAACGATTACCGGCGCATCTTCTGGCTCGCGCTCGTGCCGGGTGTGCTGGCCGTCCTGCTGCTGGCGTTGGGCGTGCGCGAGCCGGCAAGGACGGCGCAATCGAAAGGCGTCAACCCGCTCAGCCGCGCGAGCCTCTCCCGGCTGTCGGGCGCGTACTGGTGGGTCGTCGCAACGGGCGCCGTGTTCATGCTGGCGCGCTTCAGCGAAGCGTTCCTCGTGCTGCGCGCCATGCAGGGCGGCATGCGGCCGGCCCTCGTGCCGCTCGTGATGGTCGCCATGAACGCCGTCTACATGCTGTCCGCCTACCCGTTCGGCAAGCTGGCCGACAGCGTGAGCCACGCGCGGTTGCTCGTCGCGGGGCTCGTCTTCCTCGTGCTGGCCGACCTCGTCCTCGCCCACAGCGGCCGGTGGCCGGCCGTCCTGCTGGGCGTGGGCCTGTGGGGACTGCACATGGGGATGACGCATGGCCTGCTCGCCGTGATGGTGGCGCAGGCTGCGCCGCCCGACCTGAAGGGGACGGCGTTCGGCATGTTCAACCTCGTCTCCGGCATCGCGATGCTGGCGGCGAGCGTCGTCGCCGGCGTGCTGTGGGAGCGCGTGGGCGCCGCCGCGACCTTTTACGCCGGCGCGGCGTTCAGCGTGCTCGCCGCCATCCTGGTCATGGTCCGCAGCCGCGCTTAGCCAGCGGCGCCGATCGCCACCGGACGCCGCGCGGCACCCACCATCACCCAGGCCGCCAGCGCCAGCTCGACGACTTTCGTGGCCCGCTGCACCAGCAGGTTGACTTCCGGTCCCGCGACGAACACCACGTTCGAAAAGATGCTGGCGAGGTTCAGCACCATGTGCAGCAGCACCAGCAGCCACAGGCTGCCCGTCCGGTAGCGCGCGGCCGTGAACATCATACCGGCGCAGGCGCTCATCAAGGCCCACACCACGGCACCAGGCCAGTCGCCGTCCATCGTGCCGTGGATCAGGTGCATGGAGCCGAACAGCAGCCCGTTGACGACGATGGCCTGCCACACGGGAAGGCGCAGCAGCAGGGCAAAGATCACGCCGCGGAACAGCAGTTCCTCGCCGAACGCGTTCACGAACTGCATCAGCACTTCGCCACCGACGTCGGGCCGCGCGTCGAGGCGCACGCCCAGCGCGGCGAACATCAGCACGGGAACGAAGCAGGCGTAGAAGAACGGCGATGGACGCAGCCGGCCCAGGCCGAGGCCGACGCCGCGCCACAGGCCCAGCGCCTGCGTCAGCAGCAGCGGCAGCACGACGGTCGATGCGAACGCGGCCAGTTTTACCTTGCCCCACGCCTCCGGCGGCGCGAACGCCTTGCCGGCGTTGAGGATCAGGATCGTGACGCCGAACTGCAGGGCGGCGCACAGGATGGCGGCGACGAGCGGGTGGCGGTCGGCGGCTTGGCGAAATGGCATGGTGGTCTCCCGGTGTTGTTGTGGGCGCGATGATAGGAAGGCACGGGGCGCCGTGCCACCGCCGCGCGACCGGCTGCGCTTATCGCGGGATGAGCGGTAAAATACGCAGTTCTTCGTCCAGACCGAGACCGCAATGACCCAACGCCTCATCCTTGCTTCCAACAACGCGGGCAAGCTCAAGGAATTCGCAGAATTACTCGGCCCGATCGGCTTCGAACTCCATCCGCAGGGCGAATTCAACGTCCCCGAAGCGGCTGAACCGTTCGGCACTTTCGTCGAGAACGCGCTGCAGAAGGCCCGCCACGCCGCGCGCCTCACGGGCCTGCCGGCTCTCGCCGACGATTCCGGCGTGTGCGTGAACGCCCTGGGCGGCGCGCCCGGCGTGTATTCGGCGCGCTTTGCCGGCGAGCCGAAGTCGGATGCGCGCAACAACGCCAAGCTCGTCGCCGACTTGGCAAGCCACGCCGACAAATCCGCGTATTACTACTGCGTGCTCGTGTACGTGCGCCACGCGGACGACCCGCAGCCCGTGATCGCGGACGGCATGTGGCGCGGCCGGATCATCGACACGCCGCGCGGCGCCAACGGCTTCGGCTACGATCCGTACTTCCTCGTGCCGGATTTCGGCCGCACGGCCGCCGAACTGGCGCCGGAAGAAAAGAACGCCGTGTCGCACCGCGGCCAGGCGCTGCGCGCGCTCGTCGACAAGCTCGGGAAGCTTGCATGATTCCGATTAAGCCCGTCGGTCCGGACACGACGCCACGCAACGCCGCGACTGCCGCCCTCCAGTACCTGCAGCCGGGCGCGCTGAATCTGGCGGCGTTGCCGCCGCTGTCGCTGTACATCCACTGGCCGTGGTGCGTGCGCAAATGCCCGTATTGCGATTTCAATTCGCACGAGTCGAACGGTCCGATCCCCGAACAGGCCTACCTGGACGCGCTGCGCGCCGACCTGGAACAGTCGCTGCCGCTGATCTGGGGCCGCAAGATCCACACGGTGTTCATCGGCGGCGGCACGCCGAGCCTGATGTCGGCGGCGGGTCTCGACCGCCTGATGTCGGACCTGCGCACCTTGCTCCCGCTGGACCTCGATGCCGAGATCACGCTGGAAGCGAACCCCGGCACGTTCGAGGCCGACAAGTTCAAGGCGTTCCGCGCCAGCGGCATCAACCGCCTGTCGATCGGCATCCAGAGCTTCAACGGCGCGCATTTGAAGGCGCTGGGCCGCATCCACGACGCGGACGAGGCGATCAAGGCCGTCGAGATCGCGCATGCCAACTTCGACAACTTCAACCTTGACCTGATGTACGCGCTGCCGGGACAGACGCTGGCCGAGGCGCAGGCCGACATCGACACCGCGTTGCGCTTCGCGCCGCCGCATCTGTCGCTGTACCACCTGACGATGGAACCGAACACGGTGTTCGCGAAGTACCCGCCCGTGCTGCCGAGCGACGACGAAAGCGCCGACATCCAGGACATGATCGCCGAACGCACGGCGGCGGCCGGCTATGGCCACTACGAGGTCTCGGCCTATGCGAAGCCGGGCCACCGCGCGCGCCACAACCTGAATTACTGGCTGTTCGGCGACTACCTCGGCATTGGCGCGGGCGCGCATTCGAAGCTGTCGTTCCCGCACCGCGTGCTGCGCCAGGCGCGCTACAAGCAGCCGGCGTCGTTCATGGAGGCGGCGTCGAAGGGCAATGCCGTGGCCGAGGAACGGGAGATCGGGCGCGCCGAGCTGGGCTTCGAATTCATGCTCAACACGCTGCGCCTGACGGAAGGATTCGACCCGAACCTGTTCGGCGAACGCACGGGCATGCCGATCAACGCCATCGAGAAGTCCCTGAACGAGGCCGAGGCGAAAGGCCTGATCTACCGCGACTTCCGCATCATCCGGCCGACGGAACTGGGCCAGCGCTTCCTCAACGATTTACAGGAAATCTTCCTGACCGAAGACTGAAGGAGAACCATGCAACGCTATCTGTCCGCCAGCACGTACATCGACTTCGACACGCAAGACGTCCGCGCCACCGCGCGCCGGCTGGCCGAGGGCAGGGCGTCCGAGGAGGAGGTCGCGCGCGCGTGCTTCGAATTCGTCCGCGACGAGATCCGCCACAGCGTCGACTTCCAGCTGAACCCCGTGACGTGCAAGGCGTCCGACGCGCTGCGCCACGGGACGGGCTATTGCTATGCGAAGAGCCACCTGCTCGCCGCGCTGCTGAGGGCGAACGGCATCCCGGCGGGGCTGTGCTACCAGCGCCTGTCCGTCGGCACGGAAGGCGCGCCGTACTGCCTCCACGGCCTGAACGCCGTGTACCTGAAGGACGCCGGCTGGTACCGCATCGATGCGCGCGGCAACAAGCCCGGCATCGACGCGCGCTTCGATCCGCCGCTGGAGCGGCTGGCGTTCCCCATCCGCGAGCGGCAGGAGCGCATGCTGCCCGAGATCTGGGCGGAGCCGCTGCCCGTCGTCGTCGAGACGCTGGCGCGGTACGACACGTGGGACCAGGTGCTGGCCAATTTGCCGGATGTCGAACTACTGGATTGAAAGGAACGCATGGGCGCCAAGACCTGGATGCTGGTGTACAGCAAGGGAAATCCGAAAGAATTCCTGCGCGCTGACGCCAAACTCGATCGGGATGCGACGACCGCGCTCGTCCAGCAACTCTATCCTTCGGAAAAGCTCGTCCCGTTGGACGATGGCGATTTGTGCTTCACGTTTCCTCCCGACCACGAGATCGTTGCGGCCTGCTTCCCCGGCGTGACCATCGTGGCGGCGAAAGAATTCGGCATCGATTATCCGTCGAAGCTTGCGTCCAGGTTCATCGACGTCTTTTCCGACGGCACGCTGTATCTGCACGCGATGCACAGTGTCGTCGATTGGTTCGCGTTCGGCGTATGGTGCAACGGCGTATTGCAGAGGTCCTTGAGCCTGTCTCCCGACAGCGGCGTCATGGAGGACATCGGCGACCGGCTGCCTTTCGAACAGGCTTATTGGACGGGCGGCCATCCCGCGGTGGACCCGGGCGAAGACGAGGCGGACTATCCGTTTCCGTTTCATCCGCTGGACCTGGGGGAAGCCGCGCTTCTTGCGTTCCTCGGCTACCAGATCGAGGGCGTGATCGATCCCGAACAAATCCAGCCGGAGCGGATCCCGCTCATGCGCTTTGAACGAAAAAAGGATTGGTGGAAATTCTGGTAGCCGTAAGGCGAGCCGGCGACGCTACGCCATTCACGCGTTTGAAGGGATTGAATGACGAAGCTATACCGTTTCACCGGCCCCCTGAAAGAATATTGGGAAGCGTGGAAAGAAGCCAGCGGGGACTTTACGGTTCATTGGGGTGAGCTCGGCACCCGGGGTCATCGAAAGACCATCAAGAACACGTTTTGGTCCAAGGCGAGCAAGTCCGTTCAAGCAGAAAGCAAAGCAATGATCGCAGAGGGTTTCGACGAGATCGAACCCGACGGGCATCGCATCGTAATTGTCGAGTACGCTGTCGAGGGGATGGGGACCGCCGTCCAACTCGACAAGCGCCATCGCCTGGAGGAACGGTTGGACGCAACGCTCGGCTGGACAGGGCTCGGCGCTGTCGACGGTGGAAGTATCGGCAGCGGCACGATGGAAGTCTGCGCTTTTGTCGTTGACTTCGACCTGGCGAAAAAGGTCATCGAGGCCGATCTGGTCGGGACAGAATTTGCCGACTACGCACGAATCTACGACGAACAACACGACGATTAGCGGAGCCCTCGCGAATGCAGAGCACAGAACAACTCATTGCCGTGTATGCCGACGGAAAATCGTATTCCTTCCGTCGGGGTGGGCCGCAAGTTGAATCCGTCTATGGCGGCCCCTTGTCGCAAACGGTGACGGGATGCGCATTCGGACCGGCCCGGCTGCATCATGTAGCGTCCTTGAGTGCCTCTAGTCTGCCGTTATTGATGACACCGGGGCGCTTCATATTCAATCTGCCTCTCGTCTACGGATTTCGTTTCGAGGACTGTTTGTTGGAGTACCGGTTTGATGTGGGCATGGTCGAGGTATTGCGCATTCTGCCTGACGAGTCGTCCGAGGACTGGCCATATCTGGACTATCCATCCTTGCTTCCGTACATCCCGATCGAAGCGGACCCACCGATCGAGCAAGACTGGACAGAATTTGCTTCTCAATTCGCCATGTTTTCCGAGAAGCCGCCAGCGGAATTGGTCGCCGTTGTGCCCCCAGCATTTCTTACCGGGCACTCCTTATGGGGCCGCGACGGCGACCTGGAGGGTGTGTGTGTCGTATTCGAGTGCGATCTCTCTCGCCGGGTAGTGCGCTCCTACAACGTGTGCACCTAGGGACCTCGACACGCTTTCAATCGGGCCAGCTGCCCCTGTCAGTCCGTCCGCCGCGCCGGTATCGTGCAGGGACGAATGAGATTTCCTTCGCCGACATGGTGTCCGTCGTAACATTTCTGGTAGTGCTATCGGTCGCCGCAACGCGGCGGCGACTCGGGAGGACGTTGGACTCATGGCAGACATCGTTTTGTTTCACTCCTCACTGGGCCTCAGGCAAGTAGAACGTGAGGCTGCCGCACGCTTGCGACACTGGGGGCATCGTGTGACGCTGCCGGATCTGTACGCAGGGCGCACCGCCGACTCAACGGCCGAAGGCCTGCTGTTGATGGCCGACATCGGTTGGCCGACCATTTGCCGACGTGCCCGCGCGGCACTGGATGAGGTGCCAGTCACGGCCGTACTTTTCGGCATGTCGATGGGCGCTGGCGTGGTCGCGGAAATATGGCACGAGCGGCCGGCAACCGGGGCGATCATCCTGCTGCACGGCCTCGCCGCGATTCCTGACGCCGTGCGACCGGCCACGCCGGTCACCGTTCACGTCGCCGATCCCGATCCGTTCGCACCGTGCGACGAGATCCGGCGGTGGCGTGCCCGCGCTACGGATGCAAGCCTGCGTGCGGACATCTTGACGTATCCCGGCTCGGGCCATTTCTTCACCGATCCGACGCTACCGGATTATTCCCCCACCGCAACGAGTGTCACTTGGACACGGATTGCCGATTTTTTGAATTTGCACGGTGACTGCGCCCCTGTCAGTCCGCCCGCCGCTCCGGTATCATGACGGGATGAATGAGATTCCCTTCGTTCCGTTCGTGATCGGCGTCGCCGGCGGAAGCGGCAGTGGCAAGTCGACCGTGTCGCAACAGGTGCTGGCGTCGTTCGGCGCCGACGTGGTGTCGGTCGTGATGCAGGACGACTACTACTGCGACCAGTCCCACCTCACTCCGGAAGTTCGCCGCAAGCAGAACTACGACCATCCGCAGGCCTTCGACTGGCCGCTGCTGGTGCAGCACGTCCGCGCCTTGCGCAACGGCCAGGCGATCGAGATGCCGGAATACGACTTCACGATCGACAACCGCTCCGAGAAGACCATCCCCGTCAAACCGGCTCCCGTCATCGTGATCGAAGGGCTGTTCGCCTTGTATGACGCGGACCTGCGCGACATGATGTCGCTGAAGATCTTCGTCGACACCGCCCCGGACGTGCGCTTCATCCGCCGCATGCAGCGGGATATCGCCGAGCGCGGGCGCACGCTGGAGAGCATCGTCAACCAGTATCTGGACACGGTGCGTCCCATGCACAAGCAATTCATCGAGCCCACGAAGCGCCACGCCGACGTCATCCTGCCGCACGGTGCCAACGACCCGGCCGTCGACGTCATCACGACGAAGGTCGCGAGCGTCATCGGCCAGCTGACTCGGCCCTGACGCTGGCCCGTCCCGCGCGCGTCAGTCGTTCAGGCCGAGCGCTTCCCAGCCCTGCGGCGTGAGCTTCACGTACAGCTTTTCCTTCTGCGTGTGCTCGCCGTCGACGTTGCGGCCGAGCTCCGGGAAGGCTTCCTTGGCCTGCGGCTTCCTGGCCCAGGGCGCCACGTTCGACAGCTTGAACGTGTAGAGGACGCTGGACTCCTGATGGTCGCCCACCTTGGCCGGATCGGCCCAGCGCACGACCTTGTCCAGCGATTTGCGGCCCCAGCAGATACGCGGCTGCCGCCCGGGTTTCGCGTGCAGGAACGGTTGCGCGGCGTCGGTCATCGTGTAGCGCTTGACCTTCACGCCGTTCGCCTTGCCACCGACGACCGCGCCCGGCAGTTCGACGTCCTCGCTCCTGGCCAGCCCAACCGCTTCCAGCGCCGCCATCTGGCCGGCCGTGCCGTCCGGGTACAGCTTCTGCTGGCGCAGGTCGATCTCGTACACGTCGACGGGCCACTTGATGGGATCAAGACACAGGTCGCCCTTCTTGTCGAAGTACTGGGTGACCGTGACGGCGAAATTCTTTTCGTTGGCGGCAGTCTTGCCGCCGCAGGCGGACAGCGTGGCGGACAGGGTCGCGCCGACGACGAGGAAGAGGGCGGTCTTGTTCATGGTAATGTCATTGTACCAAGGGAATCGTTGCAGAGTGACCCCTGCCTGTGCCAGACTTCGATCCGCTGTAACAACCATCCACTTGCCCGCGAGGGCGCGAAAGGAGACACATGTTCAGTCACATCATGATCGGGTCGAACGACCTCGAACGTTCGCGGCGGTTCTACGACGCCGTGCTGGGCGTCCTCGGGGCCGGCGAACCGTTCCCCAACGAGGCTCCCACCGGCCAGAAGCGCCTCTTCTACCGGCATAACGGCGGCGCGTTCTGCGTCACGCAACCCATCGACGGGGCGGAGGCGACGTGCGCAAACGGCGCCACGATCGGCTTCAAATGCGATTCCCCCGACCAGGTCCACGCCTTCCACGACACGGCCGTGGCGCATGGCGGCAAGTCGATCGAAGCGCCGCCGGGCCTGCGCGAGAGCAGCCTCGGACAGCTGTACCTGGCCTACGTGCGCGATCCGGACGGCCACAAGCTCTGCGCCCTGTACCGTCCTGCATAAACGTTGCGTCAGGCGGCGCGCAGGGCCGGCCGGGCCGGCTGGTGCGCCGCGTGCCGCTGCGGCGCGCGCGCGTCCGGATCGCCCATGCGGAAGCGCGCCATCATGGCGGCCAGGTGCGCCGCCTGTTTCTGCAGGGCCACGGCGGTCGCCGCCGCCTCCTCGACGAGCGTGGCATTCTGCTGCGTCACCTGGTCCATCTGTGTGACGGTCTGGCCGACCTGGGCGATGCCGTCCGACTGCTCGCGGCTCGACGCCACGATCTCCGACATGATGCCGGCCACGCGCTCGATGCCGCCGACGATGCCGCCCATCGTCGCACCCGTCTTCTCCGCCAGCGCCGCGCCCTGTTCCACCCGCTCCGTCGAGTCGTCGATCAGGCCCTTGATTTCCTTGGCGGCCGTCGCCGAACGCTGCGCCAGCGCCCGCACTTCGCTCGCCACGACGGCGAAGCCGCGGCCTTGTTCGCCGGCGCGCGCCGCTTCCACGGCCGCATTGAGGGCGAGGATATTCGTCTGGAAGGCGATGCCGTCGATGACCCCGATGATGTCGACGATGCGCTTGGACGACGCATCGATCGAGCCCATCGTCATGACAAGTTCCTCGACGACGCTGCCGCCCTGGCGCGCCACGGCGGCTGCCTGCGCGGCGAGGGCGCTCGCCTCGTGTGCGTGGTCGGCGTTCAGGCCGACGGTCTGCGTCAGCTGTTCCATGGACGACGCCGTCTCTTCCAGCGCCGCGGCCTGGCGCTCCGTGCGGCCCGACAAGTCCTGCGCTTCCGCCGCGATGACGTCGGCCGAACCGCCGATCGCCGCGGTGCTCGCACGCACCTGGCCGACGATGCCGGCGAGGCTGTCGCGCATGCGGCGCATGGCGGCCATCAGGCTGTCCGCGTCGCCCGGCGCCACGGCGATCGGCACGTCCAGGTTGCCCTCGGCAATGGCTGCCGCGACCGCCGCCGCCAGCGCCGGCTCGCCGCCCAGGCGGCGGAACAGGGCGCGCACGAACAGGACGCCGGCCGCCGCACTGGCCAGCAAGGTCGCCACGCACAGGCCCAGCAGCACGGTCTGGCTGTGTTGCGCCGTCTCCAGCACGGCCTGCGCCCGCCCGTCGATGGCGCGGCGCTGCATGCTGAGCAGGTCCTGCACCTTCGCCACGTACTGGGCCGTATGCGGCGCGAAGCTGCCGTCGTACAGCGCCAACGCGTCGGCGCCGTGGTCGTCCTTCTTGAGCTGCATGATGCGGTCGCGGTCGCTCGTGTAGCGCTTGCGCAGCGCGGCGATCTCGTCGAACAGCGCCTGTTCGTCCGCGCCGGCGACGAGCTCGCCCACCTGTTTCTGCAGCGCGGACGAGCGGGCCGCCGACTCCTTGGCGTCGGCCGCGAAATAGGCGGCGAGTTCCGGATCCGCAGATCGAGCCACGGCCGCCGTGCGCTTGGCGGCCACCGAGATGTTCAGCAGCCAGTTCGAAATCAGTCTTTCCTTGACGAGCGGCGTCGACGTCAGCGCCTGCGTCTCCGCCGCGAGCGCGTTCAGCCGCCAGATGGCGAGGCCGCTCGACAGGAAGGAAAGGACGATGACGAGCGTGAACGCTAGGCGCAACTGGTTGCGCACGCTGGGATTCTTGAAACTAAACACGGCCGCTCCTGACAGTTCGGTGAAGTGACAATGTATATTGCCACATGGAAATGCGAGCAGCATAACAGCGAACCGTCCTTGTCAAAATTAATTTCGACAATTTCAGGCGCAATGTGAGGTAATTACAACGTCAACATGCGGTTTTGCGCGGAAATATCGACATATTTGATGACGCCGCCTCGGCGGTATGCCAACCTTGACTGTAAGCAAGGTGAAACGTGTCGGATATTCACGTAACCATGTGTTAAAGTAGTTTCTTGCATGAGTTTCAATGAAAGGCAAGCAGGCCGATGCCTCTTTCCGCAACGCCACGCATCCTCGTCGTCGACGACGAAGAAGCGATTCTTTACGTGTTCGAGCGCTACCTCAGTGTCGCCGGCTATGACGTGGCCGTCGCCAACAATGGGTTCGATGCGGTCCGCGCCGGCGAGGCGGGGCCGTTCGACCTCCTCATCACCGACTTCCGCATGCCGGGCATGAACGGCATCGAGGTGATCCACGCGCTGCGCCGCCTGAAGCCCGGCCTGCCGGCCCTCGTCATCTCGGGCAATCCCATCGAGGCGGGCAAGATGCCCGACGGCGTGCGGTTCCTGTCGAAGCCCGTGTCAATGGCCGGCCTGCTCGGCATCATTCCATCCCTCATCGGCCACGGCGCGTGACGCGCAAGCCGCAGCGCCGTATCGGCTGAACATATCGCGGTGACGGTACCGGGACGCCGGGCCGGGCGCGCACAATGGCGGCATGACGCATCCCGCCCGCACCATCCTCATCCCCGACGACACCGGCACCCCGCACGGCGTGACGCTGGCGCGCCGCCTCGTCGCCGAGGGACTGGGCACCGCGCTGCTGCTGGCCGTCGTCGTCGGCTCCGCCATCATGGGCGACCGGCTGGCGGGCGGCAACGCGGCCGTCGCGTTGCTCGTCAATTCGATCGCGTCCGGTTGCGGGCTCGTCGTGCTGATCCTGACGTTCGGCGCCGTGTCGGGCGCGCACCTGAATCCCGTCGTCACCTTGTCCGAGGCATGGCAGCGCAACCTGCCGGCCGGGTTGGTGCTGCCGTATGTGGGGGCGCAGGTCGCCGGGGCGTTCGCGGGCGTGGCCGTCGCGCACCTGATGTTCGGCGAGCCCGTGTTCGCCGCCGCGACGCAGGCGCGCACGGGGCCGGGGCTGTGGTGGAGCGAAGGCGTCGCCACGTTCGGGCTGATCGCCACCATCACCGGCTGCGCGCGCACGCGGCCGGCCGCGACGCCGTACGCTGCTGCGCTCTTCATCGTCGCCGGCTACTGGTTCACGGCGTCGTCGTCGTTCGCCAACCCGGCCCTCACGCTCGCCCGCGCGGCCACCGGCGCCTGCGCCGGCATCCGTCTCGCCGACGTGCCGGGCTATGTGCTGGCCCAGCTGGCCGGCGCGACGGCGGCCGTGTGCGTGTCGTCGTGGCTGTATCCGCGCGCGCCGCGCGCCGGCGTGGCCGAGCTCGCAGCAGAACCGACGCCGGCCGACCGCGTCGTCGCCTAGCCGCGCTGCCCGGCCGCCAGCGCCGTCAACGTGCGCGCGAGACCGTTCACGACGCGCGCCATGCCGTCGAACACGGCCTGCGCGGCCTGCTCCGGCGGCTCGGGCGGCTCGTCCACAGCGGGCGCGTCGTCCTGCGCCTGGCGGAACGGGAAGCGGGTGAACGACGTATCGGTGAGGACGAGGGCAGGCAGGCCCGTGCCGAACAACGTCACGCCCTGCAGATAGGCCGGCGTCGCGAGGCCGTGCGAGGGCAGGCCCGCGATGCTCTGGAAGGCCGACAGCGCATCCTGCACGTCGCGCGACGAAGCGAGGCTGCCGACGTAGGCGATGAAGCTGTCCGGATGGTCGTCCGGCGCGTCCGCGAGGAGCTGCACGAGGTCGTCCAGGCTCGCCCCTGCCGGCGCGGCCGGGCGCGCCTGCGGGGCCAGGAAGAACACGAAGCGGATCTCGGTGCCGCGGCTGGGCTGCACGTCGGCCAGCAGGCGCGCCAGTTCCAACACGGCGGCCACACTGCTCGCCGCGTCCGGATCGGCACCGGCCGCACCGTCGAAGCGGGCGCCGACGATGAACGTGCGCGCCGCCGTGGCGCCTGGCGCCACATTGGCGCGCACCGCTTCGATGTCATGCCGCCGGCCCGGCGCGGCGCGGTCCTGCACGGCATAGCCGGCCGTGTGCAGTACCTTGTCGATGTAGGCGGCCGCATCCGCGCGGCGTGCGTCGGCTGCCGTGGTGCCGGCCGCAAGCGCCGTCACGTGCGCGCGCAGGCGCGCGGCCAGCGACGGGGCCGGCATGGCGGCGCCGGGATTCACCGTGACCACGGCCAGCAGTACGAGCAGGGCAATGGCGACGATGGATTTCCAATGTGCACGAAGAAAAGTTCGCATGGCATGGAGCGCGGCGCAAGAGGCGACCGCGGTCGACAGGCCGGGCTCGGCGCGCGTCGCGGTCCTGGCGGACGCCGTCCGGCGACGGCTGCCGGGGCCGCTCGTGCATGCAATGTAAAACCGGGGCCGGCCTGCGATTTCATGATACCGAAATCGCGGCCGGCCCCGGTCGAGGCGTGTCGCAATGGTGCGCGGAAATGATTCCGCGCGGAAGGCTAGCGCGCTGCCGTCGCGGGCCCCGGCTCGCTCCACCCGCCGCCCAGCACGCGGTACAGCGTGACCTGGTTCTGCAGGCGCTGCAGATTCGCCTGGATCGCTTGCTGCTGTGCCGTGAACAACGAGCGCTGCGCGTCGAGCAGGTCGAGGTAGCTGGCGGTGCCGTTCCGGTAGCGCAGGTCCGACAGGTTGAAGCGGTCCGTCTCGGCGGCCGCCACGGCCTGCTGGGCGCGCAGCTGCTCGCTGTACGTGGCCTGGCCGGCCAACGCGTCGGCCACTTCGCGGAACGCCGTCTGGATCGAGCGTTCGTACTGCGCGACGGCGATGTCGCGCTGGGCCCGCGCGCCCTCGACGCCGGCACGGGTGCGGCCGAAGTCGAACAGCGGCAGGATCGCCTGCGGCGCGAACGTCCAGCCGAACGTGCCGCTCTTGAACAGGCCGGACAGTTGCGGGCTGGCGCTGCCCGCCGTGCCCGTCAGCGTGATGCGCGGGAAGTAGTTCGCGCGCGCCGCGCCGATGTTGGCGTTCGCGGCGACGAGCTGCTGCTCGGCGGCACGGATGTCCGGGCGCACCGCGAGCAGGTCGGACGGCATGCCGGCCGGCAGGTCCGGCAGGTTCGTCGTCGCGAGCGTCGCGCCGGCGGGCAGGGCGTCCGGAATCGGCTGGCCAATCAGCAGCGTGAGCAGGTTCAGGTCCTGCGCGCGCTGGCGCTGGGCCTGGGCCAGCGTCGTGCGTGCCTGTTCGACGAGCGAGACGGCCTGCTGCTGGTCGAGCTTGGACGAGACGCCGTTCTCGAAGCGCAGGTTGGTCAGGCGCAGCGATTCCTCGCGCGTCTTGAGGGTCTGCTGCACGAGGGCCAGCAATTCCTCGTCGGCGAGGTACGTCAGGTACGTGTTGGCGACTTGCGCGATCAGGCTGATCTGCGCCGTCTTGCGCGCTTCCTCGGTGGCGAGGAATTGCGCCAGCGCGGCGTCGGACAGGTTCTTCACGCGGCTGAAGAAGTCCAGCTCGAATGCGGAGACGGACAGGCCGGCCTGGTAGATGCTGCTGATCGGCTGGTCCTTGCCCGTCGTCTGGCGCTGGCCCGAGATGCCGGCATTAATGGCCGGGAACTGGTTCGAGTGCTGGATCTGGTACTGCGCGCGCGCCGCCTCGATGTTGAGGACAGCGACGCGCAGGTCGCGGTTGTTGGCGAGGGCCAGCGAGATCAGTTGCTGCAGGCGCGGATCGGTGAAGAAGTGCTGCCACGCGATGGCGGCGGGCGCTTCGCTCGCGACCGGATTGCCGCTGCTGACGGTGCCTGCCACGGTCGGGAATGCGGCCGCCACCGGTGCGGCCGGGCGCTCGTATTTCGGCGCCAGGTTCACGCAGCCGGCCAGCACGAGCGCGAGCGCGAGGGGAGTGAGTCGTTTCATGGCGTTCATCAGATTTTCGAGTCGATGGCAGTGGTGTCTTCTTCGTGCGCGTACTTCTTGCGCTGGCGTTCGCTGCCCTTGAAGAACCCCCGGATGACGACGAAGAACACGGGCACGAAGAACACGCCCAGTGCCGTCGCCGTCAGCATGCCGCCCATCACGCCGGTGCCGATCGCGCGCTGCGACGCGGCGCCGGCGCCGCTGGCGACCACCAGCGGCAGCACGCCGAGAATGAACGCGAGCGACGTCATGAGGATCGGACGGAAGCGCAGGTGCGCCGCCTGCAGCGCCGCGTCGAACGGCGACTTGCCTTGCGCCTGCAGGTCCTTCGCGAATTCCACGATCAGGATCGCATTCTTCGCGGCCAAGCCGATGATGGTGATCAGGCCGACCTTGAAGTACACGTCGTTGGAGAGCCCGCGCAGCGACGCCGCGACCAGCGAACCGAGCACGCCCAGCGGCACGACGAGCAGCACGGCGACCGGGATCGACCAGCTCTCATACAGCGCGGCGAGCGCGAGGAACACGGCCAGCAGCGCGAAGCCGATCAGCACGAACACGGTGGAGCCGGCGAGGATCTCTTCGCGCGACTGGCCCGTCCATTCATACGCGAAGCCGGCCGGCAGCTTGGCGGCCAGCGCCTGCATCTCGTCCAGTGCCTGGCCCGTCGAATAGCCCGGCGCGGCGTCGCCCGTGATGCTCATCGCGGAGTAGCCGTTGTAGCGCGTCGTCTGCATCGGACCCGTGATCCACTCCGTCGTCGCGAACGCGGACAGCGGCACCGGCTGGCCCTTCGTGTTCAGCGCGTTGATGCGCAGGAGGTCTTCCGGCTGCATGCGCTCGGGTGCGTCGGCCTGCACGATCACGCGCTGCAGGCGGCCCGCGTTCGGGAAGTCGTTCACGTACGCGGAACCGAGCGACGTCGATAGCGCCGTGTTGATGGCGCCGAACGTGACGCCCAGCGCTTGCGCCTTGTCGCGGTCGATGTTGAGCTTCAGCTGCGGCGCGTCTTCGAGGCCTTCCGGACGGATGCCCGTCAACACCTTGCTCTGCATCGCCATGCCCAGCAGCTGGTTACGCGCCTGGAGCAGGGCGGCGTGACCGAGGCCGCCGCGGTCCTGCAGGCGGAACGAGAAGCCCGTGCCGCGGCCCAGTTCAGGGATCGGCGGCGGGCTCACGACGAAGATGAACGAGTCGCGCAGCGCCATCATGTGCCCCGTGATGCGACCGGCGAGGCCTTGCGCGTCCTGGCCCTTGCCCTTGCGCTCGTCCCACGGTTTCAGCGGGATGAACGCGAGGCCCATGTTCTGGCCCTGGCCCGTGAACGAGAAGCCCGTCACGGCGACCATGTCGGCGACTTCCGGCTGCTTCAGCACATAGTCTTCCATCGCGTGCAGCACGACGTTCGTGCGCTCCGCGGTGGCGCCCGGCGGCAGCTGGATGTTGGCGATGATGTAGCCCTGGTCCTCGTTCGGCAGGAACGAATTCGGCAGGCGCGCGAACATCAGGCCCACGATGGCCACGAGCACCGCGAACACGACCAGCGCGCGGCCGGCCCGCTTGAGGATCTTGGCGACGAAACCTTCGTAGCGCTTGGCGCCCGTCGTGAACGTGCGGTTGAACCAGCCGAAGAAGCCCTTCTTCTCCATGTGGTGGCCCGCCTCGACGGGCTTCAGCAGGTGCGCGCACAGCGCGGGCGTGAGCGACAGCGCCATGAATGCCGAGAAGCCGATCGACGACACCATCACGATCGAGAACTGGCGGTAGATGTTGCCGACGGCGCCCTGGAAGAACGCAAGCGGCACGAACACGGACATCAGCACGACGGTCACGCCGATGATGGCGCCCGAGATCTGGCCCATCGCCTTGCGCGTCGCCTGCAGCGGCGGTAGGCCTTCCTCGGACATGATGCGCTCGACGTTCTCCACCACCACGATCGCATCGTCGACGACGATACCGATCACGAGCACCATGCCGAACATCGTCAGCACGTTGATCGAGAAGCCCATCGCCAGCAGCGTCGCGAAAGAGCCGAGCAGGGCGACCGGCACCACGATGGTCGGGATGATCGTGTAGCGGATGTTCTGCAGGAAGATGTACATCACGATGAACACGAGGATCACGGCCTCGATCAGCGTTTCCACCACCTGGCTGATCGAGATCTGGATGAACTTCGTGCTGTCGTAAGGGATCGAGTACTTCATCCCTTTCGGGAAGTAGCGCTGCAGCTGCTGCATGCGCTCCTTGATCAGCTTCGCCGTTTCCAGCGCGTTACCGGTCGGCGACAGCTGCACGCCGATACCGGTCGACGGCTTGCCGTTCAGGCGCGTCGACGTGGTATAGGCCTGGCCGCCGATCTCGATGCGGGCGACGTCCTTTAGGCGCACGGTGGAGCCGTCGGGATTCGCGCGCAGCACGATGTTGCCGAACTGTTCGACGGTCGCGAGCTGGCCCGTGACGACGACCGTTGCCGTGATCTGCTGGCCGCGGGCCACCGGCAGGTCACCGATCGTGCCCGACGCCACCTGGGCGTTCTGCTGGGCGATCGCGGTGTTGACGTCGGCCGGCGACAGGTTGAAGCCAACCAGCTTGGCCGGATCGATCCAGATGCGCATCGCCTTCTCGGTGCCGAACAACTGGGCCTGGCCGACGCCCTTGATCCGCTGGATCTCGGGCAGCACGTTGCGCGACGCGTAGTCGCCCAGCGCGACGGTGTCCCAGTTCGGGTCGTCCGACGACAGGATCGTGAACAGCAGGAAGTTCGAGCGTGCCTTGTCGACGCGCACGCCCTGCTGCGTCACCGCGGCGGGCAGGCGCGGCGTCGCGCGCGCGAGGCGGTTCTGGACGTCGACCTGGGCCAGGTTCGGATTGGTGCCGGTCTCGAAGCTGATCGTGATGGAGCCGGTGCCGTTGGCTTGGCTGGTCGACTCCATGTAGATCATGCCCTCGGCACCGTTCATCTCGCGTTCGATGACGGAGATGACGGAATCTTCCAGCGTCTGCGCGGAAGCGCCGGGATAGGCGACGCTGACGACGATCGACGGCGGCGCCACGGTCGGATACTGCGCGATCGGCAGCTGCTTGATGGCGACGCCGCCAAGCACCATGATGAACAGCGCGATCACCCAGGCGAAGATGGGGCGGTCAATAAAAAAACGTGCCATTGTGGTTCCTGTTTATCTAGCCTTGCCTTGTCACTGGCGGGTGTTGCCCGAACCGGCGGACGACGAGCCAGCGGCCGGCGCACCGGCGGCGGGCGCGCTCGCGGCGGGCGCGGCTGCGGCGGTCTGGGCACCGGCCGCGCCAGGCTGGGCAGCGGGTGCGGCGGCCGGGGCTGCGGGTGCGCCCACCGGCGTCCAGGCGACCGGCTGCACCGGCGTGCCCGGCGGCAGCATCTGCAGCTTCTGGAAGCCGTCCACCATCACCTTCTCGCCTTCCTTGAGGCCATCCGTGACGACCCAGTTGTCGCCGTTCTGCGAACCGATCTTGACGGTGCGCGGGGTCGGCTTGTTGTCCGGGCCGATCACGGTGACGGTATCGCCGTTCGGGCCGCCGCGGGTGACGGCCTGTTGCGGCACGAGGATGCCGGACGGCAGCTCGGCCTGCGCGAGGCGCACCCGGACGTACTGGCCCGGCAGCAGGGCGTTGCCCGGATTCGCGGCCTCGGCGCGCAGCGTGACCTGGCCGCTCGTCGGGTCGACGGAGATGTCCGAGAACAGCAGCTTGCCCTTCTGCGGCAGCACGGTGCCGTCGTCCATCACCACCGTCACGGGGACGCTCGAGCCGATGCCCTTGCCGCCGGCATCCTTGCGCAGGCGCTGCAGCTCGGCGGCGGATTGCGTGATGTTCAGGTAGACGTTGTCCGTCTGCTGGATCAGCGCCATCTGCGTCGCCTCGGTGGCGGAGACGAGCGCGCCTTCCGTCACGAGCGCGCGGCCGATGCGGCCCGAGATCGGCGCGTAGACGTTCGCGTAGTCGTAATTGATCTTGGCGATGCGCACCTGGGCCTTGGCCGAATTGACGTCCGCCTCGGCCTGCTTCTGCGCGGCCACGGCGTTCGTGAATTCCTGCTTGCTGACGGCCTGCGCCTCGACGAGCGGCTTGTAGCGCTCGACCGTGGCGGCGGTCGACGTCAGGTTGGCCTGTGCGCGGCCGAGCGTGGCCTGGGCCGCGTTCAACTGGGCTTGGTACGGCTCGGGATCGATCTGGAACAGCGACTGGCCCTGCTTGACGAGGCTGCCCTCGGTGAACAGGCGCTTGAGTACGACGCCGTTGACGCGCGCACGCACCTGCGCGGTGCGGATCGCCTCGACGCGGGCCGGCAGCTCGGTCTCGAGTGCGACCTGCTGGAATTTGGTGGTGATCACGCCGACCTGCGGCGGCGGCATCTTGGCGCCGGGGCCGGCGCCGGGACCGGCCTGGGCATTATCCTTGGAACCGCAGGCCGACAGCAGGGCCATGGCGACCAGGGTGGCCGCGGCGATCCTGGACAGAGTCAGAGAAGAGGAGTTGGCAGAGCGCATTCAATGCTTCCTTCTTGTGGAAAAAAGGACAAACCGATCCGCGACGCTTTTCTCGGGTGCTCGAACGGGCCGCAGTGCAAAAAACGCAACACGCGGCAGGCAGTTCGACGCTTCCACCGGCACGGCTTCGGGCTTATCGCTGGCTTTTGGGAAAACCCCGAGATACTATCACGAGTGTATGTTTAATGTTTCCCACCTATAAAAAACGGAGAAAAGACGGATGGCCCGCAGAACCAAAGAAGAGGCGGCCGCGACCCGTGACAGCATTTTGGATGCAGCGGAAAAATTGTTCGTGGAACAAGGCGTATCGCGCACGACGTTGCAGCATATCGCAACCGCCGCCGGTGTGACGCGCGGAGCAATTTATTGGCATTTTGACGACAAGGGCGCGCTGTTCAACGCGATGATGGAGCGCGCCACGTTACCCCTGGAAGCGGAGATGCAGGTGCTGGACCAGGCGGAGTCGGACGACCCCCTCGTCGACCTGCGCAACTACATGCTGGCCGTGTTGCGCCGGACGGTGGACGACCCGGTCGCGCGCCGCGTGTTCGAGATCGCGACCTTGAAGGTGGAATTCGTGGGCGAGATGGACGCCGTGCGCCAGCGCCGCCAGCAGAACATGGCCAACTGGATGAGCCGCGCGGAACGCCGTATCCGCCTGGCCGTGGACAAGGGCGTCGTCGGCCGCGACGTCGCGCCGGACGGCGTGGCGCTGGCCTTATGGATCATCATCGATGGCCTGATCCACAGCTGGATGTTCGATCCGCAGCACTTCGATCTGATTGCGCTGGGGAAGTGCGTGATCGATCCGTATCTGGATGGGTTGCGGACGGGACGACGGTAGGCGAGTCGCAGCCTGTCGACGTTCACGCCGGCACGATTGGTCTCAACCGACCGTTGCCGGCAAGCCCCCGAGCAACTTGCATCCGCATTCCGTTTTGCAGCCTTCCACGGCAACGGGAACGCCGTTGACGGTCAACGTGTCGTGTGCCGTGACGATCTTGTTGATCCCGTGCGGCTTGCCGCCGGGATAGGATTGCGGGCAATCGACTTTGTCGCCGAGCCTGGCGATCGCGCGTCCGTGGATGTCGTGTGTCGACGAGCCGCTAATGACGGTGCCGCCGTGGTCGGTTTTGTCACCGACGGTGATTATATTCAAGGGCATAGTCAGTAGATCCGTGAATACGATTCCGTGAGTAAAATTCTTACTTGACGCTTTGTAGTCGGAACTTCCACACATTATCCGGTTCTACGAAATCAAGCGATGCCGAATGGGTACACGCCCGAGTTGCGTCCTGAGACCGGGAATCGGGCGCAAATTTCGCCTGAAACGGTCGATTGGGGCGCAAGGGCGCCCGATTCGATTAAAAATCGTGGCGAGCGAAACTCATACGGAGATCGGCCTGAATTTCGCGCGCGAATGTGAATTGTTCAGCGCTTCTCTAAGTCTGCAGCCGCGATAATCTTGGGCTGCGGTAATTTAATGTTGGGATTGGATCACCTATTCCTTCTGGCAAAAGGACTCAGGTAGGAGGAACTCGGGAAATAGAATAATATTTCCCCCGTCAGCCCAGATTCGATATGAGGCATGCTTTAGGTAAAATTCGCATTGGCTGTCATAGATTTTCAAAAGATCTTTACTGTCTTTAATCAGAGTTTCTGCCATTCCCTCGTCGAGTCGAATCAATTCCTTATTGGATGACATGCTGGGAATGAGTTTGGCGGCCGGGAATGTCTGCGTGAATAAGGTCCTCGCTGGAACAAGATTGCCATTCGGGAGGGGGAATACAAGCGGTTCTTTTTCCAGATCCGGAGATCCTGCACACACGGTCGATTTTTCAAAAATTACACTTAGGTACTTTTCTGACACAAGCACCTTTTCGAGCGTCAATTTGTAGCCCCATGGGTGAGCTTCGGCGTAGGTGCCGCATTCCTTCGCATCGTTGCTAAATGAATCAGACGCGGCTATTAATGATGAGTTGATTTTTCTGAGGGCGATTTTGTTCAGGCCGGCGATTGAGTCGAATGATGCAATTTGAATAGAAACATTCTTCATCGGCTTGCTATCATGGACTTTGTAACTGGCTTGCAGCGCGGCTTGCGACTGCAAATGGCATGATGAAATCGCTATTGACGTTGCCAAAATTAACGTTCTCATAAAAGAATCCTTTTTATCCGAGTGGTGAATGCGGCCCGGTCGTCAAGCCCGTTATCGCCGCCATTGATGGCTTTGGTAACTTTGATGACATCGTCCAGATCCACGTGCGCTTGGCGAAGTCGCGACTTGATGCCATAGCGGTAGCAACACTTATTAAGATCGACGCGGTATTTTTCGCGTACCTCAGCCGGAGTGTCACGCCGGCGCGATCGCTGTTAACCGACCGTTGCCGGCAAGCTGCCGAGCAACTTGCATCCGCATTCCGTTTTGCAGTCTTCCACGGCAACTGGGACGCCGTTGACGGTCAACGTGTAGTGTGCCGTGACGATCTTGTTGATCCCGTGCGGCTTGCCGCCGGGATAGGACTGCGGACAATCGACTTTGTCGCCGAGCCTGGCGATCACGCGTCCGTGGATATCGTGCGTCGGTGAGCCGCTGATGACGGTGCCGCCGTGGTCGGTTTTATCGCCGACGGTGATTATTTCACACTCATGGCCTAAAGATGTGTTAAATGGGCCGCGCCCGGTGAGCGATCCCAACTTTCGAATACTCGTGCTTCACGATGTTAATGCAGTGGCTTCATTGCACAGTATGTACGCGGAATTTCCAAACATTCTCGGGTTCTACGAAGTCGAGCGCTACGGAGTGGCCGGTTGGAACAAATTTATCTTTGTCAATCATATATTCATCCAACTTGACGCCCGTCGGGATGTCTGATCCAGATGAATAGATATAATTGGCGTTATCAAATAATGGTCGTTTAAAGGCGTCCAGTCGTACGCCAAGGCAGGATGCAAATAAACTCGGTAATTTGTAGGTGATAACTTGTCGATTGGGCCGCATTTGCATCAGATATACCGACGTGTGACGTACTGCGGTGCCACTTGACGACGCAGATTGTCCTTCGACGCAAGCGAAAGGAAAGTTCTCATATGCCTTGGCGTCTGAGCCGAGGTCGTCGTTTATGGTGAACTCTCCAGGAAATGCTTTTGCCCGTGCTAGGTCGATGCGTTTTTCATGCCAAAGAATTACGGTATTGCGCGTGCCGGAAACTTGAATTCGAGTTGTCGAAGTAAATAGGTGATTTTGGGCTGAATAATATTGTTCGTACCCGTCATACACCGTTTGTGTTTGGGCTGGTATAGGCCAAAATGCGGCGCATGCGAGCACTGCTGATAGCTTTTTCATCGATATGCCTTTCCACCCGAAGTGGTCAGATATTGAGGGTCGTGAAGCCAAAAAATCGTCTTGCCATGAGCGGCCGTCGATACCCAAATGGCGCTGAAACGCCCTCGCTCCTTGGAATTGATTTCCTGTCCGGTTTTTCGGTTCCGGACTTTCCAATATAATATGCGCTCGAACTGGTTCTCTTCAACGGAGAATATATTATGGCTCGGGTCACCGAACCGGAATCCGTCCTTGACCTTTGGATGTTTCGCATAATTGGTCTTAAAATCGACGCCATCCCACCAATATGCTCCATTCGACGGATCGGGCCCGTCGTTCGCCCAAGCCTTGGTGGCGGAATCGAGCGCCTGCTTCATTCCTGAGTCCTTGTTGATTTCATCGACGCTGCCCGTTTTCATGAAGCGTTCGTAGCGTATGTTCTTGCCATTGATGGCGTAAGTGTAGTTTGGGTCGGCCTTGATCAGATCTGCTATCGTCTTTCCTCCCCACGCTCGAGCACGGTTTGCTACGGCAAATGCAATTCCAGAAATCTCATCGAGATCATTAAGGGTCGATGCTTCGCCGTATGCAATGGCGGCAAGTTTTTTGATGTTGGAATCAAGGTTACCCATATTTCGTACTCTTCATACATATCGGTTAATGAATGGATGATGTGCGACGTCTGCGTTGTTATGATATTTGTCCCTTATTTAGAAAGTTCTTGTCTTTGAAGGGCCCAAGCGGTGTGTACGATCTCTTTATCGAGTGCAAAAGCTTGAGTTTGTCCTTTTTCGTCGAACACGCCTTCAACCAATTTTTGTCCCATGCTGTCCAACCGGTAGCAGAAGCCTGACAGTGGTTTCCCGTTTTTGTCCTCGAAGGAAAAATATTGTTCCAATTCATCGACGTTTTGATCGGCTGCCGAGAAAGACGGTGACCGTATGTCAGCCATTTCCATACCCTTTGCTGTCGTGAGGCTATGGCTTGCGGCATGCGCAACAAAAGTCCCATGAGTACCGCATTCGATTCCGCCGGCCGTGAACTTCACGTAGCTGCCGCCGCCATTGATGACAATGTCATCCTTGGCGCTGATGACGATCCGGTTTGCGGTCTGCGTAATGGACAGCTTCGCCAGAAGATTGATATTGTCGGAGAGCGCCTGGAGGTCGATATCGCCCGCCGCGGCCACGATTTTCATACCGGCCTTCTGGACGAGCACCCGGAAAGTCTGACGGATAGTCGCGAAGAGGCTCATCCCTGCAGCCAGCGAGAGGTCCTTTCCGGTTGTCATGGCAGTATGGGCGTCGCTTGCAATGTGAGTGTCTCCCGCTGTCGTTGTTGCGATTCCTGATGGGCTCGCCAGTACCAGATGCGGCGCAGCCAGCTCTGGAAAGCCGCGTTTTGCCGAGGAAGGGCCGGCAATAGCGTCATTCTGCGTCTTGAGTGAAAGAGCAATGTTCTCCTGATTGCTGCTGGTTTCTTGTGCGCCAGCTTTTTGCGCGATCTCGCCTAAGAGACGATGCTGTTCTAAAGCAAGGTTAAGGCGACGGGACGTTTCGTCGATGTCCTTCATCGCACCGCGCGCGCCCTGGCGAGCTTCGGTGGTAATCAACATGCCCATTGCCGCCCGAACGACGCCGTGCCCATCGGTCCGCAGCTCCCACCCTTCGCCGCGCGTATCTTTTCGTCCCTTCGTGTCCTCGATGCGCGTGATATGCCCAAGCGACAACTGACTGCACAGATGATCGCTCTTCAGCTGCGCCTGAATCTTGCCGGCCGTATCGTCCAGGATCAGATGATTGCCCCGCGTACCGCCACCCAATTCCCGGCTGCGCAAACCGCTCAGCGCCTGCTGTCCCGGCAATTGCCACGGCGGCATTTGCATGCTGTTGTACAGCGCGCCGAGAACCACCGGGTGATCGATGTTCGCGTCGAGAAAAAGCACCGCTACCTCTTCGCCGACCCGCGGCAACCGGATCTCGCCAAACCGGTTGCCGGCGCCCGGCGACATCACACGCAGCCACGGCGAACTGTTCTCGTCGTAGTTGCCCAGCCTATCCCAGTGAAATTGGACCTTGACCCGGCCATAGCCATCCGTATGGATTTCGGAACCGGCCGGCCCGACGACGATGGCTGTCTGAATGCCGGGATAGGTGCACGGCTGGCTGTTGTAGTTGCGACCAGGCCGCCACGGGATGACTTTGCGGATGCATCGAAACGTGTTTTCGTATTTCGACGGTGCCCCAGGTCCGGCCTGGTAATTGTTGCTGGCTTCGTGGTCGACGGACAGGATCAGGTAATCGCGGTTGGCGATGCTCGGATGCGGCTCTTCGCCCCATTTGGGCGATTGCATCTCGGCGCTGAAGTGATCGCCGAGCTTGAAATACCGGCCAGGCAGGACAGTTCGATCGTTGCCGTGCGCGTCGAAATACTGCGTGTTCGCGTCGCGCTCGCCCATGCGCCGGTAGGCGAGCTGTTCGCCTTCGTCGTGCGTGCGAAAACCGTTTGAACCCGTGTATTCGTAGATGTCGTACGGATAAACGTCGCCCTGTTTATTCAACGATTCGGCCGTCGAGCGCTGCACGATGGGATTCTTGTAATCGAAGCTTGCCAAGGTCGTCTGGCCAGAGCCGATGCGGCGCACGGGACTCCATTCGCGGATGCCGTCGTCTTCGAGTGAACCCGCCTTGTCGCGAAACGGGATGACGCCGGAATCGTCGATCCCGTTCGGGTCGATCTGTTGTGCGAGCGTACTTTTATCGTAGAGCCAGAGCGTGTGCCCATCCACGCGGTGCTCATACGAATACATTAGACCCAACGCTTCCCAGCGGCGGTGCAGATGGTTGTAGTCAGTTTCGTCATATTGGTTGGCGCAAGTCATGCGCGGGTCGTCGCCGATCAGGTGCACGCGCCAGTCGGCTTGGCGGTAGTGCGCGAAGGTGAGTTCCGTCAATTCGATGACGCTCTTGCCGTGGAACGACACATTGTCCTTGCGCAGTTTGGTAAATGCGAGCCAAGGCTCGAGCACCATGCGGTAGAACGCGAAGCCGCCGTCGGCACGGAGAAACTGGAATTCGGTGACGTAGCCATTGAAGTAGCGCAGCGAGCCGTCTTCGCGCACGAGCGCGATCGTGACCATGCGCGCCATCATCGCTTTCAATGGAATGCGGGCATCGTCCGACAACAGCTCGACCTCGAAGCGGAAGCAGCGCGAGACTTCCTCGTGCGCGGACATCCGGTTCGGCAGCAGGACGGCGCCCGGGCCATCGTCGCGCGGAAACTCCAGGCGCATCAGGCGGTCGTGCTGCGCATCGAAACCGAATGCAGACAGCAGCGCCCTTGTCGTGATTGCTTGACTTCCATCCATGTGGCGTCTCCGATCGTTGATGAGCCCAATGATTTCCATCGGCTACGTTAGCCAACGCGCCCGCCGCTGATCTTGAGCATCAGCAAGAAGCCAGCCGGAGGAGCGACCGGATATCGGGCCGGCTCGCCTTGCCTTCCGTGCCAGTCAGGAACGTATTCCAGCCCAGCCGTTTCTGATCCTGCCCCTGGGTTCTCAAGGTCAGCGGCTTGAGGCATCGCTCATCAAGCAAGAGCTTGATTTCGTACTGCACGGAAGGCACGGCAAACAGACTGATCATTTCCTTCAACGCGGCATGACACCGGCCCCACGGCAGGAACGCCTTGGCCTGCTCATGATCCAGTGGGCCGATCTGAAGCCGGACGCGCACGTCGTTGCGCCATGTGCGCGTGCCCAGTACGGCACCGAAGCCCAGCGCGGGATCGGTAACGCCAAGCGTGCTGCGGATCTTCGCCGGGATCGCATCCCACGCGCCGACGAATTCCTCCAGGCGCACGCAGACGCCAAAATAATCGCCGAGGACACGCACAACGGTCGAGGCGGCGATAGGACGAGTCCTCAGCAACCCTGTGTAGAAGGCGGTGACTTCCGGGGCAATCGACGCATAGGGCCCGGACGGTCCGCAACTCGTCGGCCGAAGCCCACCCAGCGCCATCAGCAGTGCCAGCAGGTCGTCCTCGCCGCGTGTATTCAGACCGTGTTCGACGCGATATTTTCCCCACGCCTCGTAGAAAAGGCCGACGGCCCGGTTCGAAAACAGATCGATGAACGGCTTCCAGCTTTCGTCCGACGCCGCGCCCGCCTTGGCGACGGCCCGTTCAGTGTCATGCAGAGGCAACGTTCCGCTGGCGCCGAGCAGGCCGATGAATGCGGACGTGATGTGGATGCGCGGTGTCCCCGTCGCGTCCGGCGGGTCGACATGCACGCCCTCGATCTCGCTCGCCGGGAAGGCCAGCGACAGGCTGTTGCGAAACCGCAGGACGTGGCCGAACGCACGAGAATACGGAATGCCCTGTCGATGCAGCGTCCGCACGAGGATGTTCAGCAGTTGCGCGAACCGGTATCGGTAAGGCGCATCGAGCAGGGGCTGGATCATGACAGAGGCATGCTGCCGCTTCGCGGTTTGCATCGGAACAGTTCCTCCCCGGATTGATGTGACAGGATCACCAGTTCGATAAAGCTGTTCATCTGGACGTACAGCGCAAAGAACTGGTCGATGACCTGCGCGAACAGGTGCAAGCCGGCGCCGACGAAAGCTTCTTCGTCGATCGTCAGGCGGACTTCGGTGCCATGTGCGAGGGACGAGCCGCGCTTGTGCCTGATCCATGCCTTCGTCTCGGCATGGTCGAGACCGAGGATGCCGGCGATCTGCCGTCGCGTTACCGCGGAACCCGTCACGTCGTACAACGTCAGCATTTCACGCAGTCCAGCAGCTCCTTCCTGCACGAGGGAGCGATGATTGAGCGTCAGGTGCGAGATGAGCCGCCAGTGCGCCCCGGGCCCGTTTGCCAGTCGATGGGGACGCGTGGGCCTGCGCAGGAAACGTATCGGGACGCCACCCGTCGCGCCAGGAATGGACAGGTCGCCCTCCGTTGCTCCGCATTTCAACCGGCAGGGCAGGTCACGGTTGGTGCAGGTGAGGTCGATCGACAGCGTCGTTTGCTCGGCCGCGAGCGGCATGCCGTCGACGTCGACGAGTGCGAGGAGTTTTTCGTGGCCCGGGCTGATGACGGCAAGGGTGTCGTCATGGCGCACTATCCAGTAGTGCCCCTTGTGCGCATCGTTCTCGCCATGGCGGAGCGCATAAAACGGGCGGAATTCGACCGCCGCGATGTTCCTGCCGCGCTGCTTCACCATATGGACCCTGTCGACCGAATACACTTCGTACGCACCGGCTTGGGCAGAATGCGCGAGCACGGCATATTCCGCCGTACGCTGGCTGTACTCGATCGGGACGCCCGGTTGCGGGAACAGATTGACGACCGGCGTGCAATCAGTGAGCAGGCTATGCGCCGTCAGGCCGGCGAGCATCCTGGCGTGGTCGGAGCCGGACGCCATGTCCGCGAGCGCCAGGCGCAACGTGAAACGGGTGCAATCGGGCGGCAGGCGTGCGCCGAGTGCGGCCAGGTCGATGTCGACGAAGTTGAATTTTTCCGGAAAGGCGAAGTACTCCGCGAGGACACGGTAGGCGCGGTGCGAGCGGGCATCGAACGGGATCAGCGCGTCCTCGTCGGCAAAGCCGGCCGCTGCGACCGGTATCGCGGCGAGCGGCACCCATGCGCCGTCGGTGCCGGCCTGGACGTATGCCGACGCCGCGCGCATGAACAGCGCGTCGCGCAGCGCCGCGCAGAACGAGGCGTCGCCGTCGAGATATACCCGCAACGGGGCCACCGCGTTCACCGGCCCCGCAGCCTCGAATTCGATGCCGATCGATGCCGTCACGCCCGCCGGCAGCCGGGTCGAGGACGGCGGGCGGATGACGGCATCGAACCATGCGGACGTGATCGCGACCGACGTTGGCGTTACGTCGTACGCGGTCCGGAATTTGCAGTGTACGTCGCCGACCTGCGCCGATTCGAGCACGGTTCCGCGCGCGAATGGTACGCCGTTGCCGGTGCCGTCGGCGGGTGGCATGACGCGCGCGATCGCGCACGACGGAAACGGCCGCAGATAGTGCGGAAACAGGAGATCGAGCAGCGCCTCCGTGAATTGCGGATAGGCGTCGTCCAGGCGCTTCGATACGCGGGCGCACAGCAGGGCGACCGATTGGATCAGCCGCTCCACGTGCGGGTCGTCGCACGCCTCGCCGCCGATTTGCAGTTTCGCGGCGACCTTCGGATAGCGCTCGGCGTACTCGCGGCACAGCTGCCGCATGGTGACGAGCTCCCGTTCGTACTGCGCAAACAGTTCGTCCATATCAGGTTGCCTGCACGGCGCCGCGTACGCGCTGGATCGAATAGCGCTGCAGCGACGGCTGGAACACGGCGTTGAACTGCATCGGTTCCGCGGCCGGCGTACTTTTCAGTTCGGCCGTGATCACGAAGTCGACCCGGTTGATGGCGCCCTTGCGGGGCTGCAGCGTCGCCGCGACCTTGTGCAGCCGCGGTTCGTGCCGCTCGATCGCCTGCCGGACCGCGGTGCAGATCCGCTTCTGGTCGGTGTCGCTCGTCATGCACATGCCCGCGAAGTCGATCAGGCCGTAATTCACGACGGATGCACCCACGGCGGGATAGTTCGCCACGAGGTCGGGGAGCAGGGCGGAACGCGTGTTGAGCAGGGCCTCGAGGTCGCGCGTGATGCTCTCTTTCCAAGCGTCGGTGTTTCTCGCGGGGCGGCGCAAGCTCCCGGACGCGCCGGCGTCGTCGGCGTCCAAACGGTCGAACAAGCCTGGCGTGAAACTCTGCATGCTGGAGTCCTTTCAGCCGTCGCGAAGCGGAAGAAGCGTCATTATTCCTGTCTCACAGCCGATAAAATTGCGTCCCGTCAACGGATTCATCGCGGCGGGCAGGTGCCGGGTTGTTGTGTCAGGTCAACATTCTTTGGGGAATGCCCGCCATGCTTGCCGGAGTCGAACCGGGATCGAGGAGGAAACGATGAGCTTGGGAGCAAAGATTCTGTGGTCCGAGGGTCTCACGCTGGGCCCCCAGCATTTCCAGAGGCAGGACCTGTACCACGAGACGCGGCTGCTGCGGATGGCGTCGGCGCTCAATCCGAACTTCTGGGGTGTCCGCCTGCTGCAATGGAATATGGATGCGCTCGGCCATGACCTGCTCGAGGCGCAGGCCATGTCGTTGATTTTCCAGGACGGCGCCGTGTACGACGCGCCCGCGACGGACCTGTTGCCGGTCGCCGTCGACCTGACCCGGCTGCCTGCTGACACCACCACCTTCACGATCTACGCGGCGCTCCCGACGATCCGGCCGCACGGCGCCAATGCGGACGAGGGTGGCCGTTATGCGCTGGCCGAATCCGAGACGTCCGACCTGTTCAGCGATGCGGTGCCGATCGACGTGCCTTTCCTCAAGAAGCGCCTGCGCCTCCTGACGCACCTGGAGCCGCGCGACGGCCACATCGCGTTTCCCGTGCTGCGCATCCATCGCGATCCGCGTGGCGGTTTCCAGGCGGACCCCGCGTTCGTCCCGCCGTGCGTGGCGATCGGTGCCGCGCTGCCGCTGCAGCACCTGCTCGACGGGTTGATGAGCGCACTGGCGGCCAGGATCGTATCGCTGCACGACACGCACCGGAAAACGAATGCAGCGACGTTCGAGGTGCGCGCCGGCGACATCACGTCGTGGTGGATGCTGAATATCATCAGCACGGCGAACGCGTCGCTGCAGCACTGCGCGCGTGCGCGCGACCGGCATCCGGAAGTGTTGTACGAAAAGCTGCTGGCGCTGGCGGGCGGGTTGATGACGTTTTCGGACCGGTACACGACGGCGGACCTGCCCGCCTACGTGCATGCGGACCCCGGCGTCACGTTTGCCCAGTTGGATGCCGTGATCCGCGAGCTCGTCGACACCGTCATCGCGGCCAGGTATTTCACCATCCCGCTCGTCGCGGAAGACAACCGCCGCACGCATTACCGTGGCGCGCTCGATCCGTCGAAGCTGGTGCCGGACACGCAGCTGTGCCTCGCCGTCAGCGCTGACATGCCCGCGCTCGAGCTGGTGGCGGCCGTGCCGGTCCGGTTCAAGATCGGATCGCCCGACGACATCGAACGCATCGTCGCGTCGGCACTGCCGGGCATCGCGCTGATGCACATGCCGCAGGTGCCGGCCGCGGTACCCGTCCGGCCCGACACCTATTATTTTTCGCTGTCGACGCGCAACGGCCTGTACGAGAATGCGCTGAAAGCGGAGGCGATCGCGATCTACGTCCCGGCCGGCATGCGCGACCTGCACATCGAATTGATCGCCTACACGCAGTGACCCGCCGTCAGCCGCGCACGCGCCGGTGCAGGCGCGCGAAGCTGATGGCGGCGCCCAGCAGGGCGATGGCTGCTGCCGCCGCGAGGGCGTACGTCGTGCCGTGGCGGTCCGACAGCACGAGGCAGCCGGCCACCAGTGCGGCGCCGCCCGCCTGGCCCGTCAGGCGCGCCGTGGCGACGATGCCGCTGGCGCCGCCGGCCCGCTCGCGCGGCGCGCTGCCCATGATCGCCTTCATGTTCGGCGCCTGGAACAGGCCGAAGCCGGCGCCGCACACGGCCATCCGCCATGCGATGTCGACGGCGCTTGGCGCGGCCGGCATCCACAGCAGCGCCAGCACGCCCGCGCACAGCACGAGCAGCCCGATCCCGGCCAGCAGGCCCGATTCGTAGCGGTCGGACAGGCGGCCGGAGACCGGTCCCATGATCGCGACCAGCACGGGCCAGGGCGTCAGCAGGAAGCCCGTCTCCACGGGCGAACGGCCGAGCACCTGCTCGAAGTGGAAGGGCAGGGCCACGAAAGCGAGACTCTGCACGGCGAACGTGCACACGGCCGTCAGTGCGGACAGCGCGAACAGCGGCCGCGCCAGCAGGTCGGTCGGCAGGATCGGCGCCGCCTGGCCGCGCTGGCGCCGCAGCAGCAGCGCGAAGCAGGCGAACGTGCCGACCGCCTCGACGGCGAGGCGCGCGGGCGCGGCGCCGTGGGCCGCGTCGCCCAGCAGCAGGATCAGCAGGCCGAACGCGCCCGCGTTGCACAGCGCGGCGCCGGTGTCGAAGCCGTGCGCTGCGCGCGTATTGTCGGGCAGGACGCGGCGCGCCAGCAGGAACGCGGCCGTGCCGATCGGGACGTTGATGGCGAACAGCCACGGCCACGACGCCAGCGCCAGGATCAGCGAGGCGAGCGTGGGCCCGACGGCGAACGCCACCGCGACCACGAGCGCGTTGAGGCCGAAGCCCTGGCCTTGCAGGCGCGCCGGGTAAATGGCGCGCATCATCGCTGTGGTCACGCCCATCAATGCGCTGGCACCGAGGCCCTGCAGCAGGCGCGCGCCCACCAGCAGCGGCAGGTTCCATGCCAGCGCGCACGCGAGCGAGGCCAGCGTGAACAGCGCCAGCCCGGCCGTCGCCACGCGCCGGTAGCCGACGCGCTCGCCCAGCGCCGCGAACGGCAGCAGGGTGGCGACCATCGCCAGCTGATAGATGTTGACGATCCAGACGGAGGCGGCGGCGCCCGCATGCAGCTGCCGGGCCAGTTCGGGCAGGGCCGTGTTGGCGATGGCCGTGTCGAGCGATGCCATCGACACGCCCGTCATCAGCGCGACCATCGCCCAGCGGCGCTGCGCCGGCGGCAGGCCGTCGGCCGGGACGGTGGCGGGACGGGCTGCCGCGACGGATGCGGCGGCCCGGTCAAGAACGGTCTCGGTCATGTCAGTCCCTGACGACGCCCGACGGGCCGATGCGCTCGGCGTTCGGCACGTCCGAAATGCGGATGCGGATCAGGTGGCGGCGCTCGTCCGTGTAGGTCGTGCGGCCGTGCAGCATGTGGTGGTTGTCGGCCAACATCAGCGTGTCGGTCGGCAGCTGGTCCTTGAAGCGCACGGCGCGGTTCTCGGCCACGTCGTTCATCAGCTCCAGCGCGGCGCGCAGCTCGGGCGTCTCCAGGTCGGGCCGCGCAGCCAGGCCTTTCTTGATGGAGTCGTAGCGCCAACGCATCGTGAAACGCGTGCCGGGACGCTTGGCCGGGCCGAACACGAGTGCCACGTTGACTTCGACGTTGTCCTCGCCGGCCGCATAGATGGCCGGAACGCGGAACGGTACCGGCGTCGTGCTGAGCAGGTCGAACGCCTTGCGGCCTTCCTCGGTCTGCTGCAGCGCCTGATAGATGTCCTCGCCGTCGACGAGCAGCGAGTGGCCGCCGTCGCAGCGGGCGGCGTTCACGACGTACAGGATGAACTGCTCTTCCGGCATCGGATAGAACGAGGAATCCGTGTGCATGTCGGCGCTGCCGATGCGTTCGGAGAACGTCGTGAAGCGGCCGTCGACCTCCTCGAGGGGACGGGCGCGCACGTCCCACGCGACGCGGCCCGTGCGCTGGTCCGTCGACGTCGGGTAGCCGAGCATCAAGGTGATGGCGTACAGCGCGGCGTTGCGGCGCTCTTCAGGCAGGTGCGACAGGCCGAGGTTGTACAGCACGACGCCGTGGGCATCCAGACCGCGCACGCCTTCTGCCAGATGGGCGAGCGTCGCGACCTTCGCCAATTCATTGCGCAATTCGATTTCGTCCGGGTGGGCATAAAAGCCGTTGTCATTGAAACCATCGAAACGTTTCGACAATATTTCGAAAATGGAATCGAGATCCGAGTTCCACGAGAAGGTGCATTTCGCGAATGCGACTTTGCCAAGATAAGAAATGGACGAAAGCATCATGAGCTCCAAAAGTTGCCGTACGGAAAGGTGTGTATTCTAAAAGATATGCGTCGTTCGTATTGTTGTATTTCGGTGTTGAAATAAACTTATTTCAAACTTTTAATTCAAAAAATTTGACAGTTCTGGTGTGGCGAAAACTCGACAAGAATGAAGATTGAAGATGTGTAGACATCCCATGTCGAGTATCATAGTTGATGTGTGGAAACATTGTAACATGAAAGCCAACATTTAAAACGGTCAAAATGAGATATTTATCAAACTTGCGTCTCGCTACTAAACTGGGAATTGCATTTGCTGCCGTGCTGGCGCTGACCGCATTCGTCGGTGCTGTCGCGATCTGGCAATTAGCACAAGTGAATGACACCTCGATGAAATTGTCGTCACACTGGATGCCGAGCATTCGTGTCATCGAAGACATCAAATCGCAAATCGCCCGTATTCGTACGCGTGAATTGCAATACATTCTTTCCAACGAACAGTCGGAAATGGATAAATACGACAAGGTCATCGCCAAGGACCTCGACGACCTGCACAAGATGCAGGACGATTACGTCAAGCTGCTCGCAACGCCCGAGGAAAAGCAGATGTATGCGCAGTTGCTCGAGATGTGGGACCGCTACATGGTCGAGGACGCCAAGATCCGCGCCGCCGGTCGTGCGAATGACGACGAGTTAGGCAAGCAGTTGCTCCGCGGCGAGTCGAACAAGCTGATCGTCGCGCTGCGCGGCCACGTCGACAAGATCGTCGACATGTACACGGACGGCGGCCGTGCCGCGGCCGTCGAGGGCAATGCACGCTACTCGGCGTCGCGCGTGTGGATCATCTCGCTGGTGCTCGGCAGCGTCGTGCTGGGTGCGGCCGGTGCCGTGTTCATCACGGGCTGGCTGATGCGCCGCCTCGGCGGTGAGCCCGATTACGCCACCGAGATCGTCAGCCGCATCGCGGCCGGCGACCTGTCGGTGCGCGTCGAAACCCGTGCCGGCGACTCGTCGAGCCTGTTGTTCGCGATGAAGTCCATGCGCGACAACCTCGCGAAGATCGTGGGCGACGTGCGCGGCGCCACCGCGACGATCTCGCAGGCGTCCGACGAGATCGCCAGCGGCAACCTCGACCTGTCGGCGCGCACGGAGCAGCAGGCCGGCTCGCTGGAAGAGACGGCCGCGTCGATGGAACAGTTGACGTCGACCGTGCGCCAGAACGCCGACCACGCAGGCCAGGCGAACGCGCTGGCCGACACGGCAGCCGGCGTCGCCCAGAAGGGCAGCAGCGCCGTGGCGCGCGTCGTCGACACGATGGGCTCGATCCACGCGTCGTCGCAGAAGATCGTCGACATCATCTCCGTCATCGACGGCATCGCGTTCCAGACGAACATCCTCGCGCTGAATGCGGCCGTGGAAGCGGCGCGTGCCGGCGAGCAGGGCCGCGGCTTTGCCGTCGTCGCGACGGAAGTGCGCAACCTGGCGCAGCGCTCGGCCGCGGCCGCGAAAGAGATCAAGGAATTGATCGGCAGCTCCGTGCAGCAAGTCGAGGCGGGCAACCTGCTCGTGGCGGAAGCGGGTGCGACGATGACCGACGTGTTGAAGAGCGTCGAGCAGATGCACGCGATCATGGCCGAGATCAGCCATGCGAGCCGCGAGCAGAGCGCCGGCATCGAGCAGGTGAACCAGGCCATCACGCAGATGGACACGGTGACCCAGCAGAACGCGGGCCTCGTGCAGCAGGCCGCCAGCACGGCGCAAAGCCTGCAGGAGCAGGCGGCCGCGCTGGACCAGCTGGTCAGCGTGTTCCGTCTCGATGCGCACGAGACGTCGTACGAGCCGGCCTACGAGGTGGCCATGCAACCGGTGCGCGCACTGGCGCACGCCTAAGCACACGCCATCCGGCCATGAAAAACGGCAGCCCGCGGGCTGCCGTTTTCGTTTGCGCCGCGGTGCGGCTTAACGCATTTCTTCGATCATCTTTTTCAGCTTGCCCGAGTCGGCGCAGAACGCGCGGATGCCCTCGGCCAGCTTCTCGGTCGCCATCGCGTCTTCGTTCAGCATGAAGCGGAAGGTCTTTTCGTCGAGGGCGATCTTCTGGATGTCCGCGGTCGTATCGGCCACGAGCTTGCGCTCGACGGTGCCTTCGGTATCGGCCAGCTTCTGCAGCAGGTCCGGCGAGATGGTCAAGAGGTCGCAACCGGCGAGTTCCAGGATCTGCGATGTGTTGCGGAAGCTCGCGCCCATCACTTCGGTCTTGTAGCCGAACTTGCGGTAGTACTGGTAGATGCGCTTGACCGACTGTACGCCCGGATCGTCCGCGCCCTGGTAGTCGGTGCCGGTCGATTTCTTGTACCAGTCGTAGATGCGGCCGACGAACGGCGAGATCAGTTGCACGCCCGCTTCGGCGCAGGCGACGGCCTGGCACAGCGAGAACAGCAACGTGAGGTTGCAGCGGATGCCGTCCTTCTCGAGGATCTCGGCGGCGCGGATGCCTTCCCACGTCGACGCGATCTTGATCAGCACGCGCGAGCGCTGGATGCCGGCCGCTTCGTACAGGGCGATCAGTTCGCGGCCCTTGGCGACGGTGGCGGCCGTGTCGAACGACAGGGCGGCGTCGATTTCGGTGGACACGCGGCCCGGCACGAACTTCAGGATTTCGGTGCCGAACGCGATCAGCAGGCGGTCGACGATTTCCTCGGTCGACGCGGTCGGGAAGGCGGCGATGGTCTTTTCCAGCAGCGGACGATATTCCGGCTTCTGGACGGCTTTCAGGATCAGCGACGGATTCGTCGTCGCGTCCTGCGGGGCGTAGGCCTTGATCGACTGGAAGTCGCCGGTGTCGGCCACCACGGTGGTGTACTGCTTGAGCTGTTCGAGTTGGTTCATGATGCGGCGGAAAAGGGGAGTAGACGGTTATTGTACCAATCGCCGGGCCTGCGATGGTGGGCACGGGGTGCACACCCTACGTTCAATGTGCCAGCCCCACGTTCAATGATCGGCCGTAGGGTGGGCAGCCTCTGCCCACCATGTGTATCCGGCTCAACAATCGGTGGCATCCAGGAACGCCGCCACCATGGCCTCCAGGCCGGCCTTGTCCTCATCGGAAAAACGGTTGAGCAGAGGGCTGTCGATATCGAACACGCCGACCAGCTTGCCGTTCTTGACGAGCGGGATGACGATTTCCGAATTCGACGCGGAATCGCAGGCGATATGCCCCGGGAACGCGTGCACGTCCGGCACGACGATGGTTTCGCGCCGGACGGCCGTCGCGCCGCACACGCCGCGGCCGAACGGGATGCGGGCGCAGGCCGGCTTGCCCTGGAACGGGCCGACGAGCAGGTCGGCGCCGTCGCCCGACTTGCTCGGGACGGTCAGATAAAAGCCGGCCCAGTTCAAGTCGGCGAGGGTGTCGTAGACGAGCGCGGAGAACTGCGCCGCGTTGGCGGTGAGGTCGCGTTCGCCCTCGAGGACGCTGGCGACCTGGCGCACCAGCAGGCCGTAGTCGGGGCGGGTGCTGCGTTCGGGATTGATGTGCATGGCGGACGGATGCGGCGTTGTCGAAAGCCGTATTTTACGGCAGCGTGCCGTTCGCTGCCGGTCGGCAAAATAGATTGTGCTTGACATCTATTTTGCGAAAATGGATTATGATTGACATCCATTTTTGACACTCCCACGGAGAAAGCCATGCGGGTCAATCGAATCCAGGCGGAGGAAAACCGCCAGGCCGTCATCGATGCGGCGAGCCGCCTGTTCCGCGAACGGGGCTTCGACGGCGTCGGCCTCGCCGAGCTGATGGCTGCCGCCGGCCTCACGCACGGCGCGTTTTACAAGCAGTTCAAGTCGAAGGACGATCTCATCGCCCAGGCCTGCGACCGCGCGCTGGAGACGGGCATCAACGGCTGGCGGCGCGCCGCGGCCGAGGCGGGGGAGAGCGCCTACGCGGCCCTCGTGCGCCGCTACCTGACGCCGGGGCACCGCGGCCGCGTGGGCACGGGCTGCGTCATCGCGTCGCTCGGCGCGGACGCGTCCCGCCACGGCCCCGACCTGCCGCGCCATTTCGAGGCGGGCGTGAAGACCTTCGTCGAGATCCTCGGCAGCGCCCTGCGCCAGGCCGATCCGGACGCGACGCCGGACGATGCGCTCGCCGCGTTCGCGACGATGGTCGGAGCGCTCGTGCTGGCGCGCGCCGTCGACGACGACGCGTACGCCCGCCGCATCCTGGCGGCGGCCGTCGACCGCCTGCTCCCATCCACGCGCGCGTAAGCACGTCCGCCCGCGCCTTCATCGAGGATCACCATGCTCTCCACACGTCTTGCGCAGCGGCTCGGCCGCCACGGCCTGCACTACGGCTGGCTCGTTGCCGCGATCACCTTCCTGACGGCCCTGTCGTCGTCCGCCGCCCTCGGCCTGCCGGGCGCCCTGCTGAAACCCCTGAGCCAGGAATTCGGCTGGAGCGTCGACCAGATCTCGTCGGCCCTGGCCGTGCGCTTCGCGCTGTTCGGCCTGATGGGGCCCTTTTCCGCGCTGCTGATGGAGCGCTTCGGCCTGCGCAACGTGATGGTGACGGCGCTGACCGTCATCGGGACCGGCCTCGCGCTCGTGCGCGAGATGACGGCCTTCTGGCAGCTCGTGCTGCTGCTGGGCGTGATGCTGGGCGTCGGCTCCGGCATGACGGCGCTCGTGCTCAACGCCGTCGTCGCCAACCGCTGGTTTGAACGGCGCCGCGGTCTCGTGATGGGGTTATTGACCGCCAGCTCGGCGACAGGCCAGCTCGTGTTTCTGCCCGTCGGCACGTGGCTGATCGAGCACGGCGGCTGGCGCATGGCGCTGTTGCCCGTGATGGCCAGCTGCGCGCTCGTGGCCGTCCTCGCGCTGCTGTTCGTGCGCGACCATCCGCAGGAACTGGGCCTCGCGCCGTTTGGTGGCGACACGTCCGTGCCGCCCGTCGTGCCGGCGCGTGGCGCCGTGTCGATCCGTACGCCGTTCACCACCTTGGCCAGCGTGCGCGCCGACCGCGTGTTCTGGGTGCTGTTCGGCAGCTTCTTCATCTGCGGCCTGTCGACGAATGGCCTGATCCAGACGCACTTCATTTCGCTGTGCGGCGACGCGGGCCTCGGCGCCGTCCCGGCCGCGTCGGTGCTGGCGATGATGGGGACGTTCGACCTCGTCGGCACGATCCTGTCCGGCTGGCTGTCGGACCGCTACGACAGCCGCTATCTGCTGTGCTGGTACTACGGCATGCGCGGCCTGTCGCTGGCCTGGCTGCCGTCGGCCGACTTCACGCTCACGGGCCTGTCGCTGTTCGCCATGTTCTATGGCCTCGACTGGATCGCGACCGTGCCGCCGACCGTCCGCCTGGCCGCCCAGGCCTGGGGCAAGCGCGCGCCGATGATCTTCGGCTGGGTGTTCGCCGGCCACCAGCTGGGCGCGGCCGTGGCGGCCTACGGCGCGGGCCGCATCCGCACGATCTCGTTCACGTATTCGCCTGCCGTGTACACGGCCGCCGCGGCGTGCGGCATCGCCGCGCTGATCGTGCTGGCGGGACGGCGCCGCGTGGCCGTCCCTGCGCCGCTGGCGGAAGGCGCCGTCAACTGAGCGCCGTGCCGGACAGCCGCGCGCGTCCGGATGCATCCAGCTTGATGGACGCGAGACGCTGGCCGATCCGCACCTGCACCGCTTGCCCCGGCTTGCCGCGCAGCGTGAGCCGCGTGGCGCGGCCATCGGCCCAGTCCAGGTCGACCTCGACGCCGCCGCGGGCACGCACGCCGTGCACGGCGCCTTCCGGCCATGCGCGCGGCAGCGCGGGCAGGATGCGGATCTCGCCGCCCCACGATTGCACGAGCATCTCGAAGATGGCGGCCGTGCCGCCGAAATTGCCGTCGATCTGGAACGGCGGATGCGAGTCGAACATGTTCGGGTAGGTGCGCTCCCGGCCCAGCAGGCCGCGCAGGATGCCGTAGGCGCGCTCGCCTTCGCCCATGCGCGTCCACAGCGCCAGGCGCCACGCGGTGGCCCAGCCGGTGGACAGGTCGCCGCGCGTGTTCAGTGTCGTCTTGGCGGCCTTGATCAGGTCGGGCGTGTCGCGCACGTTGATTTGCTCGCTGGGATAGACGGCGTACAGGTGCGAGACGTGGCGGTGATGCTGTTCCGGCGCCTGGCCGTCCCAGTCCTCCAGCCATTCCTGCAACTGGCCCTGGGCGCCGATGCGGTCCGGCGCCAGGTGCGCGCGCTTCGTTTCCACCGCCTTGCGGAAGTCCATGTCCGGATCGCCCACGCGCGCGTGCGCGGCCAGCGTCCACGCGAACAGGTCGCGCACGATCTGGCGGTCCATCGCCGGACCCGCGCATACGGCCACGTCCGGATGGTGCGTGTTCTCCGGCGAGATCGACGGCGACGTCACGAGGCCGCGGCCCTGCGGCTCCTCGACGAGCACGTCGACGAAGAATTGCGAGGCACCCTTCAGCAGCGGGTAGATGCGGGCCAGGAACGCGTCGTCCGGGGTGTACTCGTAATGGTCCCACAGCGTCTTGCACATCCACGCGCCGCCGCAGGGCCACATGCCCCAGTTCGGACCGTCGATGGGCGCCGCCGCGCGCCACAGGTCGGTGTTGTGGTGCGCGACCCAGCCGCGGGCACCGTAGCTGTCGCGCGCGACCTCGGCGCCGTTGACGGCCAGTTCCTCGACCATTCTCACGACCGGCTCCACGCACTCGCCCAGGTTGGCCGCTTCCGCTGGCCAGTAGTTCATCTCCGTGTTGATGTTGATGGTGTACTTGCCGCCCCACGGCGGATAGATGCCTTCGTTCCAGATGCCTTGCAGGTTGGCGGGCTGGCTGCCCGGCCGCGACGACGAGATCAGCAGGTAGCGGCCGTACTGCGCGTACAGCGCGGACAGTCCCGCGAGCGCGGCGTCGTCCGTCTGCGGGACGGCGGCGATGCGCGCATCGGTGGGGAGGGCCGCACCCGCGTCCGCGCGGCCGAGGCGCAGCGACAGGCGCGAGAACAGTGCACGGTGTGCCGCGACGTGGTCGGCCCGCAAGCGGGCATACGGCTTGCGCGCGGCGGCGTCCATGCGCGCGCGTACGGACTGCACGGGGTCGCCGCTGGTGTCGCGGAAGTTGACGAAGCTGGTCGCGGCGCCGATCAGCACCGTGACGTCGCGTCCGCCGCGCACGCGCAGGCGGTCGCCTTCGACGGTCACCTTGCCGTCGCCCAGTGCCATGACGCGCACGGCGTAGCGCAGCACGCCCTTGATGCCGGCGGCGTCCGCATTGCCGCCTTCGACCAGCAGGGCGCGTGGACCGTCCGCGCGGATGACCAGGCTGGCCGGCCGCTTCGATTCTTCCAGATCTTCCTTCACGTCCCAGGGCGCGCCCGTGGCGGCCGAGGGATCCTGCGCGGACTTGCCGTCGTAATTGGTCTTGCCGTAATCGACCTGGCGGGGATGGCGGTAACCGACGTCGAAGTCCAGGGTGCCGCCGCCGCTGGCCTTCAGGTGCAGCACGATCACCTGGTCGGGGGCGCTCGCGAACACCTCGCGCACGTGGCGCGCGCCGCCGCTCTCGAAGCGCGTCGTGGCGATGGCGGTGTCGAGGTCGAGCGAGCGGCGATACGCTTGCGCCGGCGTGAGTCCATGGAAATCGAACAGCAGGTCGCCGGCCGTACCGTAAGGCATCTGCGTGGCCGGCTTCGAGATCAGCGATTGCGCCACCAGGTCACGCGCTTCGATGAAGCGGCCCGCGTCGATCAGCGCGCGCACGCGCGGCAGCGCGGTCTTGAATTCCGGATTGTCGAAGCGGTACGGACCGCCGGCCCACAGCGTGTCCTCGTTCAGTTGCAGGCGCTCCTGCAACGGACGGCCGTACACCATCGCGCCGAGCCGGCCGTTGCCGACGGGGAGGGCTTCGACCCACGGGCTGGCAGGGCGCTCGTACCACAGCGCCAGCTGTTCACGTCCGGCCTCCGTACGCGCCACGACGGTTGCGCCGGCCAGGCCGGGCATGCCGGTCGCGGCAGCCGCGAGGCCCATCGTACCGAGCACGCGACGTCGACCGAGGTTGATGTGTTGATGACCTGCTTTGCCCAATGTTATCTCCTGTGATTGTTGTGAGTCGACGATGCCGGGTGCGCATCGCCAATTGTTTATTATAAATAAAAATCAATCCAGGAGATTATTTTCGTTACCTCACAGCGGCCCGGTAGTGCGTGCGCGCCTCGCACACCAGGCGGTGATGCTCGTCGGCCCACTCGACGAGGCCCCTCATCGGCACGAGGAAGGAGTGACCCAGCGGCGTGAGGTCGTACTCGACCCGCGGCGGCACTTCGGGGTACACGGTGCGGCGCACGAAGCCGTCTTCTTCCAGGCGCTTCAAGGTCAGCGACAGCATCTGCTTGGAGATGTCGTCCAGTTCGCGCATCAATTCGTTGAAACGCTTCGTGCCGCCTTCGAGCGTGTCGAGCACAAGGAGGCTCCACTGGTCGCCGATGCGGTCCAGGACGTCGCGGATGGGGCAGGGTTGTTCGAAGCCGCCGTCGGCGGCCAACAGATTCGTCTTGGCCATGATGTTCCAGAGGGTAGCGGTCAGTTCGCGCTGACCTGATCACGCCGCGCTGACTTCTTGTGCGGCATGCGCAGACTAGCATAAGATGCGTCATCGGTCTGGATTTTAGACCTGCCTCAACCACAGACTAAAGGAACCATATGGCACGCATCGCTCTCATCGGCGCCTCCGGCAACGTCGGCACGCGCATCCTGAACGAACTCGTTTCGCGCAACCACCATGTCACGGCCATCGTGCGCGATCCGGCGAAAGTCCCGGCGCGCGCGGGCGTGACCGCGGCGCGCGGCGACGTCGCCGACCCCGCCGGCCTGGCCGAGGTGCTGAAGGGCCACGACGCCGTGGTCAGCTCGGTGCGCTTCCTCGACAGCGATCCGCAGGCGCTGATCGGCGCCGTGCGCGCGGCCGGCGTCAAACGCTACCTCGTCGTGGGCGGCGCCGCCAGCCTGTTCGTCGCGCCGGGCAAGCGCCTGCTCGACCAGCCCGATTTCCCCGCCGCCTACAAGGACGAGGCGACGAAGGGCGCCGCCTTCCTCGACGCGCTGCGCGGCGTGACCGACCTCGATTGGACGTTCATCTCGCCGTCCGCGCTGTTCGTGCCGGGCGAGCGCACCGGCAAGTTCCGCCTCGCGAAGGACGAGCTGCTCGTGAGCGAGAAGGGCAGCACGATCTCGTACGAGGACTATGCCGTCGCGCTGGTCGACGAGATCGAGAAGCCCGCGCACGTGCGCGAGCGGTTCACGGTCGGGTATTGATCAGAACGTCGAGCAGTTGAAGAAGCCGCGATGGCCGAAGCAGGTGGTCGTCGTCGGCGCCGTCCGGTAGCGCACGGCATTCCGCGTGTCCAGTGCGAGAATGCACGAGCGCCACTGCTCGGAGTCGCGCGCATTGCCGAGCCGTTCGCACGCCGGCCCGTACACCGCGATCATCTCGTCCACTTCGCGCTGCTGTTGCGTCGCGCGGTCCGCCTGCGTCGCGCAGCCACCCAAAAGCAGGGTCAGCGCCAATGCCGTTGTCGTACGCATGATAGGTCCTCCTTCCGCCTTGCCGCACCGGGCGCGGCGCGCGGCGCGCGGCGAATATTGCGTGTTCTCCCGTTTATTCGGGTTCGATGGCACAAGGTTCTATACGGTCCGGTATCGAGGTCAGCGTTTACTCGTCGAACCGACAAGTCTTCAGTTATGATGCAATTTTTGACATATTGCATATCATCAACTGGAGTTGCATATGATTGTCGGCATCGACCTGGGCACGACGAACAGCCTCATCGCCGTCTGGCAGGACGGCGCCCCGCGCCTGATCCCCAACAGCCTGGGCGAATACCTGACGCCCTCGTGCGTGAGCATCGATGACGACGACACGATCCTGGTCGGGCGCGCGGCGCGCGAACGCCTGCAGACGCACCCGGACCGCAGCGTCGCCGCGTTCAAGCGGCACATGGGGAGCGACCGGGTCACGCGGCTGGGACGACGCGCGTTCCGGCCCGAGGAGTTGTCGGCGCTGATCCTGCGCGCACTGAAAGAAGACGCCGAGGCGGCGCTCGGCATACCCGTCACCGAAGCGGTGATCACGGTGCCGGCCTATTTCTCGGACGCGCAGCGCAAGGCCACGCGCGCCGCCGGCCAGCTGGCGGGCCTGAAGGTCGAGCGCTTGCTGAACGAACCCACCGCAGCCGCGCTGGCGTATGGCATCCACCTCCGTGACAGCGAAAGCCGCTTTCTCGTGTTCGACCTGGGCGGCGGCACGTTCGACGTGTCCGTCCTCGACCTGTTCGAGAACGTCATGGAGGTGCGCGCATCGGCCGGCGACAACCAGTTGGGCGGCGAGGACTTCGTCGCCATCCTCGTCGATCGTTTCCTGCGCGAGGCCGCCGTGCCGGATCGCTGCCGCGCCGACGCGGCCTTCATGCAGCGGCTCGCCGCGCAGGCCGAACTGGCCAAGCGCACGCTCAGCGATGCGCCTTCCGCCACCATGCGCGTCCTGGACGGCACCAGCGAATACACGATGACGCTGGACGAGGCCGCGCTGGAAAGCTGGTGCGCGCCGTTGCTGGCCCGCCTGCGCGATCCGGTCGAGCGGGCGTTGCGCGACGCGCGCCTGTCCATCGCGGAGCTGGACAGCATCGTGCTGGCCGGCGGCGCGACCCGCATGCCCGTCGTGCGCAAGATGGTGACGCGCATGTTCGGCCGCTTCCCCGCGTGCGAGATCAATCCGGACGAGGTGGTGGCGTTGGGCGCGGCCGTGCAGGCCGGCCTGAAGAGCCGCGACGCCGCGCTCGACGAGGTCGTGATGACGGACGTCGCGCCGTATTCGCTGGGGCTCGAGGTGGCGAAGCGCTTCGAGAGCGGGGCCGTCTCCAGCGGCCACTACGATCCCGTGATCGAGCGGAATACCGTGGTGCCCGTCAGTCGCGTGAAACGTTACTGGCCGATGTCGGAGCGGCAGCGTGTACTCGAGCTGGTCGTGTACCAGGGCGAGGCCCGTCTCGTGAAGGACAACGTCAAGCTGGGCGCGCTGCGCATCGACGTGGAACCGGGACCGATCGAAGCGAACGCCGTCGACGTGCGTTTCACGTACGACGCCAACGGCCTGCTGCAGATCGAGGCGACGCTGGAGCGTAGCGGCGAGACGCGCGCCCTCGTCATCGAGGGCAATCCCGGCCTCTTGAGCGAAGCGGAAATCGCGGCGCGCTTCGTCGCGCTTGCCGAGCTGAAGATCCATCCGCGCGACCGGATCGAGAACCGCACGCTGCTCGCGCGCGGCGAACGGCTGTACCAGCAGCTGCGCGGCGACGCGCGCGAATTCCTCGGGCTGCGGGTGATGGAGTTCGAGCGGGTCCTCGACACGCAGGACGCCCGCGTCATCGCGCCGGCCGCGCGTGACTTCCGTACGCTCCTCGACGACGTCGAGCGGCAGGGCCCCTTGACGACGGACTGAGACGATGGCGCCACAACAAGACTACCTGGCCCGCCTGGGCCTGGACGAGGACGCGGACGAGCGCCAGGTGCGCCGTGCCTACGCGCGCGAACTGAAACTGATCGACCAGGAGCGGGACCTGGAGGGATTCCAGCAGTTGCGTGCCTGCTACGAGGCGGCGCTGGATTGGGTCGCACACCGCGTCGCGCTTGCCGCAACGGTGCAGGCGACGGAGGAAGTCCTGGTGGCCGCGGACGTCGACGGCGCACCCCCGGCACCTGCCGACGAGCGTGCCGAGGTGCAGGCGGACGGCGAGGAAGACGTTCATCCCGGCGTGCTGGGCGACGCCGTGTTCGCGGACTTCGCGACGCGGCTCGCGACGCTGGCTGCGCCACCGGAAAGGACGACGCCGGAAGAACCGTCCCACTTCGCGCCGTGGACGGCCTTGTTACGCGAGACGCTCGATGATCCGCGTCTGCTGCATCTGTATGCCCGCGTCGTGTTCGAGCACCGCGTCGCGGCGCTGCTGGCCGGCGGTTGGCGGCCGGGGCACCACATGTTGTTGTGGGCCGCCGTCGATGTCTTTGGCTGGGACGACGACCGCAGCGCGCTCCCGCGCCTGGGACAGGCGGGCGCCGTGCTCGACGAGGCCCTCGAACAGCGTGCGATGTTCCATAGCCAGGACGTGCTGGCGCGCACCCGGCAGCGCGAGCTGCTGTCGCTGCTGCGCCAGGGCCGTCAACCGGACGAAGATCTGGTGAGTACCTACGCGGAGCCGCTCGTTACCCTGAGCGATTATCTTCCCACGCTGCTGGGCATCGTTGCGCCGCACGATCTGGCGGTCGCATGGCGCGGACAGGTCACCGAGGACATGCTGCGTTCCGCGGCGGTGATTGAACAGGATGGCCGCACGCGTCCGTGGTGGAAAGGGGGCGCGTCCCCGCGTCTGTCGGCCGGCATCGCGATTTTCTTTCTGATCCGGCTCGTCACGCTGTTTGATATCGTCAAGGATCACTCGCCCTCTGCCGAAGGAGCGTCGGCGTACGAGACCGCGATGCCCGACAACTGGCGCCAGCCAAGGCCGATCTACGAGGCCGCGCCAGCAGCCTCCCAGCGCGTCGAAGAGGCGCGAGAGAGCATCGATTTGCTTGGCGGGCAGGAAGCCGCGGTGCACGACAGCTCGCGTCATCCACCGCCCGGCGAGGAGGCCCAACGTTTAACCGAGGAGCGCATGGCTGACATCCGCCGTCGCATCGACTATCGTCCCGGCAAGGGCATTCACCAGGGCGAGCAACGGGTGCGGTTCGAGGTCGAGCTGAACGAGGACGGCGCCATCCGTCGCATGAAGACGGTCGCGATGCAGGGCGACCCCGCGTACGCGGAGGCTGTCGAACAGGCGATCCGCTCCACCGCGCCGTTCCCGCGCGACACGGCACGCACGTTCGTCATCGGCTTCCACGTGAACGTTGCGCACAAACCGCCGGCGGACAAGCCGGGCGACGACGCCAGCTGATCAGCGCTTCGTGGCCGGCTGCCACTCGTCGAGGCGGCGCCCCTCCGCGCACGCCTCGATCAGCCGATCGAGCCGCGCGGCCCGCGTCTCCGGCTTCTTCGCGCTCGTCACGACGTGCAGCATGCGCTTGCGGTAGCCCGGCGGGCACGCCTCGAAATAGGCCCACGCGGCCTTGTGCCGTTTGAAGCGGGCGAGGTCCGCGGGTTCCAGTTCGGCGGGCGTCGCGCGCTCGTGCGAGTACACGCGCGAGCGCGCTTCCGAGCGCTGCGCGAACGCGGCTTCGCCGGCCGGCGTCATCAGGCCCTGCTCGCGCAGCTTCGCGACCTTGTCGATGTTCACGGCGCTCCAGATCGACCCGGCCTTGCGCGGCGTGAAGCGGATGGTGTACGTGTCCTCGTCGATGCCCTTGCGCACGCCGTCGATCCAGCCGTAGCACAGCGCCTGGTCGACCGAGTCGGACCAGCGCATGCTCGGCTTGCCCGTGCCGACCTTGTGAAAACCGACGAGCAGTTCGCGCGCCTCGTGCGCGTGTGCCGCGAGCCAGGTGCGGAAGGCTTGTGCGTCCTCGAAGAAAACGGGGGTGGTCATCCGATGAAGGCTTACGGCTGGTAGGTGAGTTCGCCCATGCGCAGGCGCTGGATGGCAAGCACGTCGCCCTGCGCGGCGGCTTTCTCGTACCAGCGCATCGCTTCCTCGAGATTCGCCTCTATCTTGTCACCCTTCTCGTAACGGCGGCCCAGTTCGTACTGGGCGGCTGCAGCGCCCCGCTCCGCGGCGCTTTTCAGCAGGACGATGGCGCGCTCACGGTCCCCGTCGGACTTGGGCGCCGCATTCAGCAGGACGCTCAAGCGATAGAGCGCATTGGCATCACCTTCGCGCGCGGCCGTCGCGGCGACGTGTTTTGCATAGGCCATGTCGGGCCTGCCCTCGATCCTCCAGAAGTACGTGACTGGTTGCCAAGTCTCAATTGGCTTGCCGTTCTCTGTCGCAGGCGTGAACGGGCATTTCCCCAAGTCCTGGGTTTTCCGGTCCAGAGCGGGGAAACCGGTGGAGACCAGGACCACCGAACGTTCGACGGTGCCGTCAGCGTGGACGAGAAACGCCACGATGGCCACGCCTTCTTCACCTTGCCGCAGGGACTCCTCCGGGTATCGCGGTTTGCTGCACGCCGCAGAGGCGGTGAAGGACAATGCCGCACCCGCCAGCGCGGCGGCGGCGAGCAGGCATTTCGAAGCGCTGAAGGTCGTGTGTCGCACCATGTTCAAACAGCGCTAGCCGATGAACGAATCGAACTGCAGGTCGAATTCCTGCAGCGCCTTCTGCGCATTCTGCATCTTCTTGCGGAATTCCGGACCGCGCTGCAGCGCGAGCCCGACCGCCAGCACGTCGATGACGACGAGGTAGGCCAGGCGCGCGGAGATCGGCGTGTACGGGTCGATCGCGAACACGAGGTCGATCGGAATCAGGAGGCTCGCCATGTCCGCCAGCGGCGTGCCGGACGGCGCCAGCACGATCACCTCGGCGCCGCCGCGGCGCGCCAGCTTCGCGGAGCGCGTCAGCGACGGGTTGTTGCCGCGCTGGGAGATGGCGACGAGCGCGTCGCCTTCGCGCAGCAGCGCGGCTGCGATGGCGTGGATCGCGGGGTCGGTGTACGCGACGGTCGGGACGCCGGAGCGGAAGAATTTGTGCTGCGCGTCGGCCGCGACGAAGCCCGACGTGCCCTGGCCGTAGAACTCGATCTTGTTGGCGCGCGACAGGATGTCGAGCGCCTTCTGGATCAGTTCCGGCTTCAGGTTGTTGCGCAGGTCAAGCAGCGTGTTGATGGAGCGGCTGCAGATCTTGTTGACGAGGTCCGCAGCCAGGTCGTCCTGCGCGGGCTGCTCGCTGGCGCCGGGCAGCGCGAGCGCGAGGCCCTGCGCGAGCTTCAGCTTGAACTCGTGCCAACCGTCGTAGCCGAGCGTGCGGCAGAAGCGCACGACGGTCGGCTCCGACACCTGCGCGCTGCGCGCCAGCGCCGTGATGTTCTGGCTCACGGTGGCGCTGGGCGCGGCCAGCACGGCGAGCGCCACTTTGCGCTCGGATTTCGACAGCGAGTCGAGCTGGGTGCGGATCGAATCGAGCAGCACGGCGTTTTCCTTAATCTTCCGGCAGCGCTTCTTCGCGCCATTGCAGGCCGTCGCGGCCGATCAGCGCGGACGCGGCGGCAGGACCCCACGTGCCCGACGTGTACGGTGCCGGCGTCGTGTCGTCCTGGTCCCAGTATTCGAGGATCGGCTCGACCCATTCCCACGCGGCTTCCAGCTCGTCGCCGCGCATGAACAGCGTGAGCTGGCCGCGCAGGACGTCCAGCAGCAGGCGCTCGTACGCTTCCATGCGCGGGGACTTGAACTGTTCGCGGAAGTCCAGTTCGAGCTCGGCCTGTTTCAGGCGCATGGAGTCGCCCGGCGTCTTGGCCATCAGGTTCATCGACAGGCCTTCGTCCGGCTGCAGGCGGATCACGAGGCTGTTCGGCTGGAAGCTCGACGTCGGCTGGTTGAAGATCGAATGCGGAATCTGCTTGAAGCGCACGACGATCTCGGCGAGGCGGTCGGCCATGCGCTTGCCGGTACGGAGGTAGAACGGCACGCCGGCCCAGCGCCACGTATCGATCTCGGCCTTCATCGCGACGAAGGTTTCCGTCTTCGATTGTTTCGGCGCGCCCGGTTCGTCGCGGTAGCCCGGCACCGGCTGGCCGTCGACATAGCCCGAGCGGTACTGGCCGCGCACGATGTTCTGCGACAGCGTCGTCGGCGTGAAGCGTTTCAGCGAACGCAGCACCTGCAGCTTGGCGTCGCGCACGGCGTCCGGCGCGATCGACGTCGGCGGTTCCATCGCGACGATACACAGCAGCTGCAGCAGGTGATTCTGCAGCATGTCGCGCAGCGCGCCCGAGTTGTCGTAATAGCCGAGGCGATTGCCCACGCCGATCTTTTCGGCGATGGTGATCTGCACGTCCGAGATCCACTCACGGCGCCACAGCGGCTCGAACAGGATGTTCCCGAAACGCAGCGCCAGCAGGTTCTGCACGGTTTCCTTGCCGAGGTAGTGGTCGATCCGGTAGATCTGCGATTCCGCGAACACCTTGCCGACGTCGGCGTTGATCTGCTTGGCCGACGCGAGGTCGCGGCCCAGCGGCTTTTCCAGCACGACGCGCGAATTCGGCGTGGCCAGGCCCACGGCGGCCAGGTTCTCGCAGATTTGCGCGAACAGCTGCGGCGGCGTCGCGAGATAGTACACGCGCGTGAGTGACGAATCCTTGCGCAGCGCTTCCGCCAGCGCCGCGTAGGTCGCGACGTTGCCCGCGTCGACGGCGACATAGGTGATGCGGTCGAGGAATTTCTGCCACGCGACCGCGTCGACGTTTTCCTTCACGTGCGATTTCGCGTTGGTTTCCACCATCTCGATGAACGCTTCCTGCGACATCTCGTCACGGCCCACGCAGATGATGCGCGCCGTCGCGGGCAGGTCGTTGCACACGTCGCGGGCAAACATCGCCGGCAACAGCTTGCGCATCGCGAGGTCGCCGCTGCCGCCGAAGAAAACGAGATCGAAATCGGAAAGAGCCATGGTGTCTGTCGAGGAAGGAAATGCTGTAAATTTACTACACGATTATTGATAGCGCAAGAAAATTTACTACGCAAAAGCGGGGCTGGGATTATGGTGCCACATCCTTGTGGCGACGGGCGCGAGGGAAAAACGGTAACGATGTGCGAACGTTTGGTGGGCTCGTTTCATTTGAGGCCCCCGGCCTCAAATGAAACGAGCCCACCGTGCACCGACGAAAATCAACCGCGGTACTCGGCCTGCTCGATGCCCGGAACGTCGACCGCAAACGCCAGCACCTTCCCGCTATGCGGATACTTCGCCAGCTCGTCGTTCGAGCGCCCCTTGCTGGCGCTGGTGACGTACAGGGTGCGCAGGTCCGGTCCGCCGAACGCGACGGACGTCGGGCAGCGCACGGGCAGCTCGATTTCCTGCAGCAGCTCGCCCGTCGGCGACAGCTTGACGAGGCGGCTGCCTTCGAACATCGCGGCCCAGTAATTGCCTTCGCTGTCCACCGCCGCGCCGTCCGGACGGCCGCCGTAGTCCGGCGCCTTCTTGTCGTCGGAGAAGGTGACGAGGTTGCGGCGATTCGATGCCGTGCCCGTCTTGACGTCGTAGTCGTACGCGTCGACGCGGTGCGTCGTCGTGTCGGCGTGGTACATCGTCTTGCCGTCCGGGCTGAACGACAGGCCGTTCGAATTCGTCATGCCACCGGCCCACGCCTGGCGCAGCTGGCCTTTATCGAGCACGTACATCTCGGCCTTGGGCTGGTCGCGCGGCTCGTACATCGTGCCGACCCAGAAGCGGCCGACGGGGTCGACGCGGCCGTCGTTGAAGCGCATGATCGCCGTGTCGTACGGCGCAGGCGCGATGTCGGTGAGCTCGCCCGTCGTCGTGTTCAGGTAGACGAAGCCGGCGCGCGTAGCCAGCACGAGGTTGTTGTCCAGGTCGACCGCGATGGCGGACGGCTCCGTCGCCGTGCTCCAGCGCGAGTACTTGCCACTCGACGGATGCAGGCGGTGCACCGACTTGCCGTCGATGTCGACCCAGTACAGCGCCGATTCGATCGCATGCCAGACGGCCGATTCGCCGACCAGCATCGGCTCGTCGTGCACGATGTGGAATTTTTCGCTCTTCATGGAACGCTCCTCAGACGGCGGCCTTGGCGCGCGCGATCAGGCCGTTGGTCGAGCCGTCGTGCTGCGCGGGCTGCGCCTCGCCGTTCAGTTCCGCCTCGATCTTCTTGGCCAGCACCTTGCCCAGCTCGACGCCCCACTGGTCGAAGCTGTTCACGTCCCACAGCGCGCCCTGCGCGAACGTCTTGTGCTCGTACAGCGCGATGAGGGCGCCCAGCGTGGCCGGGGTCAGGTACTCCATCAGGATCGTGTTGCTCGGACGGTTGCCGGGGAAGGTCTTGTGCGGCACGAGGCGCTCGATCTCGGCGGGGTCTTGTCCCGCGAGGTCCGCGCGTACCTCGTCCGCCGTCTTGCCCTTCATGAAGGCTTCCGACTGCGCGAAGCAGTTGGCGAGCAGCGCGGCGTGGTGGTTCTGGAATTCGTGCGCGGGACGCAGCGCGGCGACGAAGTCCATCGGCGTCACGTCCGTGCCCTGGTGCAGCAGCTGGAAGTAGGCGTGCTGGCCGTTCGTGCCCACGTCGCCCCAGATCACGGGGCACGTTTCGTAGTCGGTGATGGTGTCGCCGGCGCGCGTGACGCGCTTGCCGTTGCTTTCCATCTCGAGCTGCTGCAGGTAGGCGGGGAAGCGGTTCAGGTCCTGGTGGTACGGCGCGATCGACACGGACGGGCAGCCCAGGAATTCGCGGTTCCAGAAGCCGACGAGCGCGAGGATCATCGGCAGGTTCTCTTCGATCGGAGCCGTGCGGAAGTGCTCGTCCAGCGCGTGCGCACCCGCGAGGAAGTCGGCGAAATAGCCGTAGCCCACGCACAGCGCGACGGGCAGGCCGATCGCGGACCACACGGAATAACGGCCGCCGACCCAGTCCCAGAACGGGAACATGTTGTCCGGATCGATGCCGAATTTCTTGATCGCTTCGACGTTCGTCGACACGGCGACGAAGTGCTTCGCGAGTGCCGCTTCCGATGCGTTCTTGAGGAACCATTGGCGTGCCGTGTTCGCGTTCATCATCGTTTCGGCCGTCGTGAACGTCTTCGACGCGATGATGAACAGGGTCGTCTCCGGATTCACGCGCGACAGCGCCGCGTCCATGTCGTGGCCGTCGACGTTCGACACGAAGTGCATGGTCAGGCGCGGGTGCGCGTACTGGCGCAGCGCGAGGCACACCATCTTCGGGCCGAGGTCGGAACCGCCGATGCCGATGTTGACGATGTCGGTGATTTCCTTGCCCGTGTGGCCCAGCCACTGGCCGTTGCGGACGGCGTCGCTGAACGTCTTGATGCGGGCGAGGACGCCGTGCACGTCGGCCGTGATGTCCTGGCCGTCGACGGTGATCTGCTTGTCCTTCGGCGCGCGCAGCGCCGTGTGCAGGACGGCGCGGTGTTCCGTCAGGTTGATCTTGTCGCCGTTGAACATGGCGTCGCGCAGCTTCTCGACACCGCGTTCGCGCGCCAGGTTTGCCAGCAGTGCAAGCGTGCGCCCGTCCAGGCGGTTTTTTGAATAGTCTAGGAACAGCCCCGCGGCTTCGCTCGACAGGCGCTCGAAGCGCTGCGGGTCTTGCGCGAACAGGTCGCGCATCTGCCATTGCTGGGCGTCCTTGGCGTGGGACTGGAGGGCCTGGTAACTTGCGGTGCTGGTCAGGGATGGTTGGCGCATGGTGATGGACGGTATGATGTCATTTTGTGCAGGTTATCGAATCATACAGGATGCGGGCGTAAATTCACTACACAAAATTCGTCGTGTTGCAAAGGTGCGGATGAGTATGGGCTGGTTGGACGCGTGGGCACGGGGTGCTCACCCTACCGCGACGCACCTGCCGACGACCGTGCGATATCCACATCCGACGCCCGCTTTCAATTCCCACATTATTCGACAAATGCGCGGCAATGCGCATTTCGTAGTAAAATTTCAGAAATCTAATTCACAAGGAACAGATCATGGCGCTGCACCCCGTAGTAGAACAGGTCACCAACCGGATCATCAAGCGTAGCCGGCCGTCGCGCCAGGCCTACCTGGCGCATCTCGACGCGGCGCGCGTGAAGGGTGTGCAGCGCAGCGTGCTGGCGTGCACGAACCTGGCGCACGGCTTCGCCGCGTTCCCGGCCAACGACAAGCTCAAGCTGCGCGAGTACAAGCAGCCTTCGGTCGCCATCGTTTCCTCGTACAACGACATGCTGTCGGCGCACCAGCCGTTCGAAGCCTATCCGAAGGTCATCAAGGACGCGGTGCGTGAAGTCGGCGCCGTGGCCCAGTTCGCCGGCGGCGTGCCCGCCATGTGCGACGGCGTCACGCAAGGCCAGCCGGGCATGGAGCTGTCGCTGTTCTCGCGCGATACGATCGCCATGTCGACCGCCATCGCGCTGTCGCACAATATGTTCGACGCCAGCCTGTACCTCGGCATCTGCGACAAGATCGTGCCGGGCCTGTTGATCGGCGCGCTGCACTTCGGCCACATCCCCGGCATCTTCGTGCCGGGCGGCCCGATGGCGACCGGTATCTCGAACAAGGAAAAGGCCTCCATCCGCCAACGCTATGCGAAGGGCGAAGCCACGCGCGAGGAATTGATGGAAGGCGAGGCCAAGGCGTATCACGGCGCCGGCACCTGCACGTTCTACGGCACCGCCAACAGCAACCAGATGCTGATGGAGATGATGGGCCTGCACCTGCCGGGCGCCGCGTTCGTCCATCCGGACACGCCGCTGCGCGAAGCGCTGACCCGCGCCGCCGCGCAGCACGCGGTCAAGATCTCGCAGCAGGGCGGCGAGTACATGCCGATCGGTCACATCGTCGACGAGAAGTGCATCGTCAACGCCATCGCCGCGCTGCACGCGACGGGCGGCTCGACGAACCACACGCTGCACCTCGTCGCCATCGCGCGCGCGGCCGGCATCGTGATCGACTGGAACGACTTCGACGAGCTGTCGAAAGTGATTCCGCTGCTGACGCGCGTGTACCCGAACGGCGACGCCGACGTGAACTACTTCCAGGCCGCCGGCGGCCCGACCTTCGTCATCCGCGAACTGCTGGACGCGGGCCTCGTGCACGACGACGTCAACACGATCCTGGGCCGCGGCCTGCGCAACCACTGCAAGGAACCGTTCCTGGACGGCGACAAGGTCGTCTGGCGCGACCTGCCGGAGCAGAGCGGCGACGAGTCCGTGCTGCGCAAGCATACGAACCCGTTCAGCGACAACGGCGGCCTGATCCTCGTGCAGGGCAACCTGGGCCGCGCCGTGATGAAGATCTCGGCCGTCAAGAAGGACCACCACATCGTCGAGGCACCGGCGCTGACGTTCGATTCGCAGGAAGACTTCATGCACGCCTACAAGGCCGGCAAGCTGAACCGCGACTTCGTCGCCGTGATCCGCTTCCAGGGCCCGCGCGCGAACGGCATGCCGGAACTGCACGCGCTGACGCCGGCGCTGGCGAACCTGCAGGATTCGGGCTTCCACGTCGCGATGGTCACGGACGGCCGCATGTCGGGCGCGTCGGGCAAGGTGCCGGCTGCGATCCACGTGTCGCCGGAGATCCTGGCCGGCGGCCCGCTGGGCCTCGTGCGTGACGGCGACATCATCCGCGTCGACGCCACGGCGGGCACGCTGGAAGCGCTGGTGCCGCAAGACGTGTGGGCCGCGCGCAAGATGGCCACGGCCGACCTGAGCTCGAACCACATCGGCATGGGCCGCGAGCTGTTCGACGTGTTCCGCAAATCCGTCAGCGCGGCCGAGGAGGGCGCTGCCCACTTCCCGCTGCCGTCGCCGATCGAGACGACCGTTCCCCTGCACGAAGGCACCGACAGCGGTGAGATCATGCCGGGCTCGGATGAAGACTTCCTGTTTCGTAAATCCAAATAAGCAAAGCGAGCGCAACGATGAGTAACGAAATGACCCTGCTGGACATCATGAAATCCGCCGTCGTGATCCCCGTGATCGCGATCGACGACCCGGACCATGCCGTCCCCCTCGCCAAGGCGCTCGTCGCCGGTGGCATCCGCGTGCTCGAAGTCACGCTGCGCACGAAGCACGGCCTGGAGGCGATCCGCGCGATGTCGCAGGTGGAAGGCGCCATCGTCGGCGTCGGCACTCTGACGCAGCCGGAAGAACTGGCCGCATCGCGCGATGCGGGCGCCGTGTTCGGCGTGTCGCCGGGCCTGACGCCGGCGCTGATCGACGCCGCGAAGAAGAGCGGCCTGCCGATGCTGCCGGGCTGCATGACTCCGTCCGAAGTGATGGTGGCGCGCGAAGCCGGCTTCAAGCAGCTGAAGCTGTTCCCGGCCGTGCCGGCGGGCGGCGTCGGCATGCTGAAGGCGATCGGCGGCCCGCTGCCGGACATCACGTTCTGCCCGACGGGCGGCATCTCGATCGAGACGGCCCCGCAATTCCTCGCGCTGAAGAACGTGGCGTGCGTGGGCGGCTCGTGGCTGACTCCGGCCGATGCGATGAAGGCCGGTAACTGGGGCCTGATCACCGAGCTGGCGAAAGCTGCTTCCGCGCTGAAGGCCGCCTGAGCCCGAGTCTGAAGTCGATCATGCGGCGGCGCCTGGTCCGGGGTCTGACCCCGGGCGAGATGCGGATGGCGTCGCTGCTGTTCGGCGGCGCCCTCGATCTCGCGCGCGTGCGCGTGCACGGCCGTCGCTACCTGCCGTTGGTGCAGCCGAAGAACTGTGCCATGACGCCCAACGGCAGCATCTATTTTCATCCCTCCTGTTTCCTGCCCGATTATGCGGCGGGCGATCCGCATACGATCCACTGGTTCATGCACGAGATGGTGCACGTATGGCAGCACCAGCTGGGTTACCCGGTGCGGCTGCGTGGCGCGCTCCGCATCGGCCTGTCGTACCGCTACGAGTTGCGGCCCGACGCGACCCTTGCCGACTACAACATGGAAGCGCAGGGCGATTTGCTCGCCGATTATTTCGCGCTGAAATACATGCGCAATACGCGCGTGATGCGCCAGCGCCGCTACGCGGGGCAGCTGGCCTTGTACGAACAGGTGCTGGCCCGGTTCCTCGCCGATCCGCGCGACCCGGACCACCTGCCGCGCGGCGGCGCCCGCCGTTTCGTCCGCGCGACGGCATCCGCCTGAGCTTGCGCGTCATCAAAATCCGGCAGCGGCGACGACGTAGGCTTGCCGCTTGCGTCCACGTCCCGCGAGGCTGTCATGTCCATCGCCTTCCGCATCCCGGTGCCCATCCTTCTGCTGTGTGCCACGCTGCCCGCGCACGCGCGCGTGGGCGAGGCCGAGGTGCGCGAAGGGCCGCGCGGCGGTCCGTGCTTCACCATCGCGGCGCGCGAGGCGCGGCTGGGCGCGCCGGATTTCCAGGCGATCGCCGTGTGGGACGGCGCGCATCCCGTGTGGAAGATGGCGATGCCGAAGGGCCATACGTTCCCGCTCACGTACGGCATGTGCGTGCCGTACGGCGGCCGGGTGGCCGCGCTGCCGCGCACGGCGTCGGCGCCGCTGTTGCCGGGGCGGGTCTACAGCCTGCGCATCGACGCGCGGGCGATCGGCGGGCGGACCGCGTCTGCGTACGAAGCGCGGTTCTGCGTCGTACGCCAGCGGGACGGCGCCGCCGCCGTGCACCAGATCGGGAGTGGCGAAGGACGGCGCATGGCGGGGTGTGCGGCGCAGGGGGAGTGAGGGTGCGCAGATGCATCCTCGGCTGCCGGCTTATTGCTTCCGTGCTTCCGCCGCCTTTTTCTGCATCTGCTGCAATTGTTCAGTCAACGTGGTTGCGCCGAGTGCCTGGACGGTTTTCTGTAAATCGGTCGCGCCGCGGATTTCGGATTCGATGGCGGGCGACCTGTTCTTGCAATTCGCGAGCCACACGTCCTTTGCCTTGGCCATGTCCGCATGGGCGCCCGCTTGCTCCAGGAGTTCCCTGGTCTTCTGGTACGGCACGGCGTTGGACACGTAATACGGCTGGGTGACGAGCATCGGTACGAATTTGAACGGGTCGCCGAACACGGCGGGATTACATGCCCACAAGCTCTGCTTCATCGAGAAGTTTGCCGCGATCCACGGGGTGACGCCCATGTCATCGGCATCGTCGATGTGCGCCCGCACGAGCGGCGAAGCCAGCAACGCGGCAACGACGTCGGGGTAGCCCATGTACGCTGCCGTCGCAAGAGGGGATTTACCCTTTGCCGGCCCCAACAGGCCATCCGTTGCGCCGCTGGCGACGTATTGGCGTACTTCGGCGGCCGCGGCCGTTTCCGCCGCAATCATGTCCGCGGCGCTGCCGCTCGTTTCGCCCACGGTATAGATCCGATCGGCCAGCGCGGTCAGGATGGCCATCGGATCACGGCGGGTTTCCGCAGCGTGCACTGGACAGGCCAGCAGGGCGGCAACGAGCAACATTGCGGGACGCGCATGCGGTCGGCTGAAGGTGTTCATGGGTCGAATGATCGATACTCCGGCAAGCGTTGGGAAATTGCGATGCCGCCGAACGGACGGCAGCGCGGATGATGTCGAGTGTATCGGGTTGCCATGCCGAAAAATGCGCGCAATCTCACCCGCTAGCCAGCTTGCAATGCAGTACGACATCCGGATCGATGCGATACGCCGCGCAGATCCGGTGGAATCCATCCGCGACGATGACCTTCTTCAGCGCCGGCACGCGCACGAGGAGCACGGGCGACACGGGTTCGCCACGCTTGATCTTCTTGATCTGTTCGCGCGTCGGGCGGTCGTCCGCCTTGGGCACGACGAGCTGGGCGGCGCGCAGCAGGTCCGTCGCCTTGTATTCGACGATCGCGCCCGCGTGCAGGTCGGCCAGCGCCTTGTCGATGTTTTTCTGCACGTCGACGAGGGTGAGATAGTGGCCTGCCGCCTCGTAATCGGACGGTGGCGCGTCGTCCTGCCAGGTGATCGATGGCGTCTGCTGTTTCGGCATGGGTGTCTCCGGTTGTCGTTCCGATAACCGATTCTACGCGCCCGCCCCGTTCCTGCCGCGCACGGCTATTGTCCGGCGGGCCCGTTCAGGTAGTTGTCCTTGACGCGTACATAATGCTCGGCCGAATAGCGCAGGTAGGCGATCTCGGCCTCCGTCAGCGGCCGGACCTTGGCGACGGGCCGGCCCACGTACAGGAAGCCGCTTTCCATCGTCTTCCCGGGCGGGACGAGGCTGCCGGCGCCGATCATGACGCGGTCTTCGACGACCACGTCGTCCATCACGATGGTGCCCATGCCGACGAGGCATTCGTTGCCGATCCGGCAGCCGTGCAGGATCACCGCGTGGCCGATGGTGACGTGGTCGCCGATGACGAGCGGGGAGCCGTTCGGCTTGGCGGGCGTCCTGTGCGAGACGTGGCCCATCGTCAGGTCCTGGATGTTCGTGCAGCGGCCGATGACGATGTCGTTGACGTCGCCGCGCAGCACGGCGTTGCACCAGATCGAGCTGTCGGCGCCAAGTTGCACGCTGCCGATCACCTGGGCCGATGGGTGCAGGTAGACGCGCTCGGCGATCTGGGGTGTGGTATCGAGGTAGGAAGAGATTGGCATGTCGGTGGATGTGTTCGTGTGCGGGCATAGTGACAAATGCGCCCGCGATGCGCAACCGGTTACTGCAGCAGGGACATGACCATCGATGACATGCGCGCGGTCTGCTTCAGCCGCGGGCGGCAGCGACGGTGGTCAAGGCCGCAGCGATTCCATCAGTCGCTGCGGCCCTCCATCAGCATGCGGTCGGTGCCAAGGTCTGATTACAACGTACCTGCAAGACTATCCGCCTTCGGTTGCCGGAACCTGAGCCGGAGCTTGATGTGACGCAGCCTATTGTTGCGGTCCAGGCCCGTGGCCGTCAGGTTGGATGGGATGTCTGTCAGCTTCTCGTATTGCAATTGCCCGCGCATCGCATCGTAGCTGACTCCGGCCGGCAGTGAATTCAAGCCAGTTTCGGCGACCGACGTCAGTGTCGTGATCTCGGGAATTTGCGGCAAGATATCTGTCAGCTGGATGTAGCCATCGGCCTGCAGTCTTCCCTCCAGCGAAATCGGCACTTCCAGCGCGATGTCGGACGCGTTGGACGGGACGTTACGGCGCACCGTGGACGCGACCTCCGGCATGGGCTGCACATTGCGGATGACAGGGGCGGCGACGGGATTGACGATCCCGGTGGTATTGGCGACGACCGTGACGGCATAGTTATTCCCCCCGTTGCCGTCATTCATGACCACATTGCTCACGTTCACCGTTTTGCCAGACCCTATATCCGGCGTGCCATACGACAGCAATGCACTTTGGACGCCTTCCCCGACGCCACCGCTGATGACCGGCACATACGATGATGGGACACTGATAGTGCCATCGAAAGCCTTGGTGACGTTATCGGGTGCCGCGACGGTAATCGACCGCGGCGTGATGACGCCGGTCGTGTTGCTGACCTTGTTCACGGTGTAATTGTTGCCGCCGTTCCCATCGTTGACGACGTAGCCCGCGTTCACCGACAGGGTCTTGCCGGTGCCGGCGTTCTTGTCCGCGAACGACTGGCTTGTCCCGGCCACCGTATCGGTGCCGAGCAGGCCGCTGACGGCGGGGGCGCCTGCCGAGCTGGTCGTGGCATCGTAGGTCTTGGTGTCGCCTACTGCCGTCAAGGTCAGGGTGGCCTTGTTGATGACGCCCGTCGTGTTGTCGACCGTGTTCACGGTGTAGTTATTGCCGCCGTTCCCATCGTTCACGACGTAGCCTGCATTCACCGACAAGGTCTTGCCGGTGCCGGCATTCTTGTCCGCGTAGGATTCGGACAGTCCAGTTACGGTGTCCGCACCCTGCAGGCCGCTGACGGTGGGCCCGGCTGCTGCGCTCGTCGTCGCGTCGTAGGTCTTGGTGTTGCTGGTCGCCGTCAACGTCAGCGCAGCCTTGTTGATGACGCCGGTCGTGTTGTCGACCGTGTTCACGGTGTAGTTATTACCGCCGTTCCCATCGTTGACGACGTAGCCTGCATTCACCGACAAGGTCTTGCCGCTGCCGGCATTCTTGTCGGCGTAGGATTCGGTGAGACCGCTCACGCTATCCGCGCCCTGCAGGCCGCTGACAGCGGGCCCGGCGGCTGCGCCCGTCGTCGCGTCATAGGTCTTGGTGTTGCTGGTCGCCGTCAACGTCAGCGCGGCCTTGTTGATGACGCCATCGTTGCCGTTATAAGTGCTTCCGCCGTTGGCCAGCGTGTAATTGGCCGCGTCCGCGCCGGACAGGCCCAGGTTGCTGACGGTGTACGCCAGGTTGGTGCCGGCATTCTTGCTGGCGAAGCTGCCGTTGCCATCGGCGGTGACGATATCGCCCGCCAGTGCGCCATTGAGATTCAGCGTCAATCCCGTCACGGACGCCGTGGCATCGTAGGTCTTGCTGACGCCGGTGGGTGACACGGTAATGGCCAACGGAGTGACCGTGCGCGCACCCAGCACGGTCAGCGTGTTGCTGAAGTTCGCGGAATTGCCCGTGACGTTTCCACCGTCGAGCTGATAGCTGTTGACCCTCAGGTTATTGCCGGTGCTGTAGGCCGCGCCGGTCACCGCAATATTGAAGTCGACATTGCCACCGGCGCCATCGTTCACGCTCACGTGCGAGCCGGTGACTGTCGAATTGACGTTGACCACCGTGCCGTCAGGCAGCATGTACTGCGCCGTCTGCACACCGTAAGCCGGGGTGCTGCCGTAGGTCGCGCTCACGTTGTTCAGACGCACGAGCAACTGGTTGGCCGGCACCACCGTGTAATTGCCCGCGATATAAGCGATGGTGTAATTTCCGGAGGTGAATCCGCTGGCGTTCAGGACACCATGATAGGTGCCGGCCGCTTCGCCGACGCCGGCGTTGCTGCGGACGATGTTGAGCGTGCCCCCGAGCACGCTCGCATCTTCGCCACCGACGAAGCCGGTATAGCTGGCGCCCGCATAGCCGGCATTGTCGGCCTTGCCCACGAACTTGGCGTCGTTGTTGGCAATCACGGTGAGGGCAGCCTTGTTGATGACGCCCGTCGTGTTGTTGACAGTGGATACGGCGTAGTTGTTGCCGCTGTTTCCATCGTTCAGCGTGTAGCCCGCATTCACCGACAAGGTCTTGCCGGTGCCGGCATTCTTGTCCGCGAACGACTGGCTGATCCCGGCCACCGAATCGCTGCCGAGCAGGCCGCTGACGGTGGGCGCGCTCGCCGAGTTGGCCGTGGCATCGTAGGTCTTGGTGTCACTGACTGCCGTCAAGGTCAGGGCGGCCTTGTTGATGACGCCCGTCGTGTTGTTGACGGTGGAGACGGCGTAGTTGTTGCCGCCGTTGCCATCGTTCAGCGTGTAGCCCGCATTCACCGACAAGGTCTTGCCGGTGCCGGCATTCTTGTCCGCGAACGACTGGCTGATCCCGGTTACCGAATCGCTGCCGAACAGCCCGATGACGGTGGGTGCGCCCGCCGAGTTGGCTGTGGTGTCATAGGTCTTGGTGTCACTGACTGCCGTCAAGGTCAGCGCGGCCTTGTTGATGACGCCGGTCGTGTTGTTGACGGTGGAGACGGCGTAGTTGTTGCCGCCGTTGCCATCGTTGACGACGTAGCCCGCATTCACCGACAGGGTCTTGCCGGTACCGGCATTCTTGTCGGCGTAGGATTCGGTGAGACCGCTCACGCTATCCGCGCCCTGCAGGCCGCTGACAGCGGGCCCGGCGGCCGCGCCCGTCGTTGCGTCGTAGGTCTTGGCGTTGGCGACTGCCGTCAAGGTCAGCGCAGCCTTGTTGATGACGCCCGTCGTGTTGTTGACAGTGGAGACGGCGTAGTTGTTGCCGCCATTGCCGTCGTTCACCACGTAGCCCCCGTCCACTGATAGGGTCTTGCCGGTGCCGGCATTCTTGTCGGCGTACGATTCGGACAGTCCAGTTACGGTGTCCGCACCCTGCAGGCCGCTGACGGTGGGCCCGGCGGCCGCGCCCGTCGTCGCGTCGTAGGTCTTGGTGTTGCTGGTCGCCGTTAAGGTCAGCGCGGCCTTGTTGATGACGCCGGTCGTGTTGTCGACCGTGGAGACGGTGTAGTTATTGCCGCCATTGCCGTCGTTCACGACGTAGCCTGCATTCACCGACAGGGTCTTGCCGGTACCGACATTCTTGTCGGCGTAGGATTCGGTGAGACCGCTCACGCTATCCGCGCCCTGCAGGCCACTGACAGCGGGCCCTGCGGCCGCGCCCGTCGTTGCGTCGTAGGTCTTGGTGTTGGCGACTGCCGTCAAGGTCAGCGCGGCCTTGTTGATGACGCCGGTCGTGTTGTCGACGGTGGAGACGGTGTAGTTGTTGCCGCCATTTCCATCGTTCACGACGTAGCCCGCGTTCACCGACAGGGTCTTGCCGGTCCCGGCATTCTTGTCGGCGTACGATTCGGACAGTCCAGTTACGGTGTCCGCGCCCTGCAGGCCGCTGATGGAGGGGCCAGCGGCCGCGCCCGTCGTCGCGTCGTAGGTCTTGGTGTTGCTGGTCGCGGTCAAAGTCAGCGCGGCCTTGTTGATGACGCCCGTCGTGTTGTCGACCGTGTTCACGGTGTAGTTATTGCCGCCGTTCCCATCGTTCACGACGTAGCCTGCATTCACCGACAGGGTCTTGCCGGTGCCGGCATTCTTGTCGGCGTACGATTCGGACAGTCCAGTTACGGTGTCCGTGCCTTGCAGGCCGCTGACGGTGGGACCAGCGGCTGCGCTCGTCGTCGCGTCGTAGGTCTTGGTGTTGCTGGTCGCCGTCAAGGTCAGGGCGGCCTTGTTGATGACGCCGGTCGTGTTGTCGACCGTGGAGACGGTGTAGTTGTTGCCGCCATTTCCATCGTTGACGACGTAGCCCGCATTCACCGACAGGGTCTTGCCGGTGCCGGCATTCTTGTCGGCGTACGATTCGGACAGTCCAGTTACGGTGTCCGCGCCCTGCAGGCCGCTGACGGTGGGACCGGCTGCCGCGCCCGTCGTCGCGTCATAGGTCTTGGTGTTGCTGGTCGCCGTCAAGGTCAGCGCGGCCTTGTTGATGACGCCATCGTTGCCGTTATAACTGCTTCCGCCGTTAGCCAGCGTGTAATTGGCCGCGTCGGCGCCGGACAGCCCCAGGTTGCTGACGGTGTACGCCAGGTTGGTGCCGGCATTCTTGCTGGCGAAGCTGCCGTTGCCATCGGCGGTGACGATATCGCCCGCCAGCGCGCCATTGAGATTCAGCGTCAGGCCTGTCATCGCCGTCGTGGCATCGTAGGTCTTGCTGACGCCGATGGGTGAGACGGTAATGGCCAACGGATTGACCGTGCGTGCACCCAGCACGGTCAGCGTGTTGCTGAAGTTCGCGGAATTGCCCGTGACGTTTCCACCGTCGAGCTGATAGCTGTTGACCCTCAGGTTATTGCCAGTGCTGTAAGCCGCGCCGGTCACCGCAATATTGAAGTCGACATTGCCACCGGCGCCATCGTTCACGCTCACGTGCGAGCCGGTGACTGTCGAATTGACGTCGACCACCGTGCCGTCAGGCAGCATGTACTGCGCCGTCTGCACGCCGTAAGCCGGGGTGCTGCCGTAGGTCGCGCTCACGTTGTTCAGACGCACGAGCAACTGGTTGGCCGGCACCACCGTGTAATTGCCCGCGATATAAGCGATGGTGTAATTGCCGGAGGTGAATCCGCTGGCGTTCAGGACACCGTTATAGATCCCGGCCGCTTCACCGACGCCGGCGTTGCTGCGGACGATGTTGAGCGTGCCCCCGAGCACGCTCGCATCTTCGCCACCGACGAAGCCGGTATAGCTGGCGCCCGCATAGCCGGCATTGTCGGCCTTGGTGACGAATTTGGCGTCGTTGTTGGCAATCACGGTGAGGGCGGCCTTGTTAATGACGCCCGTCGTGTTGTTGACGGTGGAGACGGCGTAGTTGTTGCCGCCGTTGCCATCATTCAGCGTGTAGCCCGCATTGACCGACAAGGTCTTGCCGGTGCCGGCATTCTTGTCCGCGAACGACTGGCTGATTCCGGTTACCGAATCGCTGCCGAACAGTCCGCTGACAGTGGGCGCGCCCGCCGAGCTGGCTGTGGTGTCATAGGTCTTGGTGTCACTGACTGCCGTCAAGGTCAGGGCGGCCTTGTTGATGACGCCCGTCGTGTTGTCGACCGTGGAGACGGTGTAGTTGTTGCCGCCGTTGCCGTCGTTCACGACGTAGCCCGCATTGACCGACAAGGTCTTGCCGGTGCCGGCATTCTTGTCCGCGAACGACTGGCTGATCCCGGTTGCCGAATCGCTGCCGAGCAGTCCGCTGACGGTCGGCGTTCCCGCCGAGTTGGCTGTGGTGTCATAGGTCTTGGTGTCACTGACTGCCGTCAAGGTCAGGGCGGCCTTGTTGATGACGCCCGTCGTGTTGTTGACGGTGGAGACGGCGTAGTTGTTGCCGCCGTTGCCATCGTTCAGCGTGTAGCCCGCATTGACCGACAAGGTCTTGCCGGTGCCGGTATTCTTGTCCGCGAACGACTGGCTGATTCCGGTGACCGAATCGCTGCCGAACAGTCCGCCGACGGTGGGCGCGCCCGCCGAGCTGGCTGTGGTGTCATAGGTCTTGGTGTCACTGACTGCCGTCATGGTCAGCGCGGCCTTGTTGATGACGCCTGTCGTGTTGTTGACAGTGGAGACGGCGTAGTTGTTGCCGCCGTTGCCATCGTTCACCACGTAGCCCCCGTCCACCGACAGGGTCTTGGCGGTACCGGCATTCTTGTCGGCGTAGGATTCGGACAGTCCAGTTACGGTATCCGCGCCTTGCAGGCCGCTGATGGAGGGGCCAGCGGCCGCGCCCGTCGTCGCATCGTAGGTTTTCGTGTTGCTGGTCGCCGTCAAGGTCAGCGCGGCCTTGTTGATGACGCCCGCCGTGTTGTTGACCGTGTTCACGGTGTAGTTATTGCCGCCATTGCCGTCGTTGACGACATAGCCCGCATCCACCGACACGGTCTTGCCGGTGCCGGCATTCTTGTCGGCGTACGATTCGGTGAGACCGCTCACGCTATCTGCGCCCTGCAGGCCGCTGACAGCGGGCCCGGCGGCCGCGCCTGTCGTTGCGTCGTAGGTTTTGGTGTTGGCGACTGCCGTCAAGGTCAGCGCGGCCTTGTTGATGACGCCGGTCGTGTTGTCGACCGTGGAGACGGTGTAGTTGTTGCCGCCATTTCCATCGTTGACGACGTAGCCTGCATTCACCGACAGGGTCTTGCCGGTGCCGGCATTCTTGTCCGCGTAGGATTCGGACAGTCCGGTTACGGTGTCCGCGCCCTGCAGGCCGCTGACGGTGGGCCCGGCTGCTGCGCCCGTCGTCGCGTCATAGGTCTTGGTGTTGCTGGTCGCGGTCAAGGTGAGGGCGGCAGGTGTGATATTCGCCGTCGAGGTCGCATTGGCGACCTGGTAGCCGCTCACGGTGACGCCGGCCGTCTTGCTGGCGACGCCGATACCGGTCACGTTCACGGTTTTACCTGTGCCAGCGTTCTTGTCGGCAAAGCTTGCCGATGCGCCGCTGACGCCCAGGTCATCGCCATCGATCGCGCCGGAGACGATGGCGCCCGCCAGATTCACGGAGGCCGCGGTGGTGGCGTCATACACCTTGTTGCTGGCGCCGATGCTGATGGTCGCGGCAGGGCTGACGCGGTAGAAGACGTTGAGCTTCTTGCCCGTGTCGATGCTGCCGGTGCCTGGGGCGGTGCGGTAGGCCTTGTTCAGCGACGTCGCGCTGCCGGAGACCCTGGCCGTGTAGGCTGCGGTCGTGGCGTTGCCCGAGTAGATGGCGACGGTAGCGCCCGCTCCGGTGGACGTCACATTGGCATTGAGCGTGACATCGCCGCCGGTCACGCTGCCGTTGGGCGCGCTCGACACCCCATCGTCCGCCCCGGCCGTCAACGTGATATTGCCGGTCTGCGTGACGCTGCCGCCGATCGTGAGGTTATCGCCACTGGTGGCGGTCATGGTGCCGGTGCCGGTGATGGTGTTCGGGATCGTGTAAGCGTCCGAGCGCGTGAACACCAGGTTGGCGTTGTTGGTCACGGCGCCCGTGCCCAGCGTGCCCGATGTGCCGCCGTTGCCGACCTGCAGCGTGCCGCCGCTGACCGTGGTCGTGCCGGTATAGGTATTGTTGCCGGTGAGGACCTGGGTGCCGCTGCCGTTCTTGACCAGTACGCCATTGGTGCCGCTGATGACGCCGGAGAAACTGCCCGAGCCGTTGTGGGTGCCGACGGTCAGGGTTTGCGCGCCGGTGAACACGTTGCCATTACCGTTGAGCGACTTGGCGTGATCGTTGGAGACGGCGGTGCTATATTGCGAGCCGTCCATGTACCAGTTGGCATTGTTCAGCGTGACGTTGGCATTATCGAACGCAAAGACATTGCCTTGCGTCGCAATCTTGCCGCCATTGACGATCAGGTCGCCGGCATACGTGCTGGCCGCCGAACCGCGAAAGCTCACCCCGGTGCTGGTCGCGCCCGTGTTGTTGATGGTCAGGTCGCCGGCGCCGGACAAGGTCGGCCCATCGAAGAATACCTGGTTGTTTGCGCCGCTGTTGGTGACGTTGATGGTGGAGTCGGCCGCGACCGTCAGGCCCCCCGACCACGCTTCGAATCCTGTGGAGGTATGGTTGTAGGTGCCGCCGTTGAGGGTGAGCAAAGCGCTGGCGCCCGTAGTCACATTCGACGTTCCCGACGTGATGAGCGTCCCGCCCGATGACACGGTGGTCGGCGAAAAATAGCCGGTCGCATCCCTGAGATCGAGCGTGCCGGCGTTGACCGCCGTGGTGCCGGTGTGCTGGATGACGCCACCCGCCAGTACCTGGTTGCCAGAGCCTGCCTTCACCAGATTGAGCAAGCCCGTGCCGCCGCCGCTGTCCGCATTGCGGAAGTAGCCGTTGTAGAGATAGCTGCCGGTGCCGTTCAGGGTCAGGGTGCCGTTGGCGTTCGATGCGAGGTTAAATCCGCCGTTCTGGATCACGCCGCCGCCCAGCGTGCTTGCTGTACCGGCATTGAGCCCGGCCAGGGTCTGGTTGGTGCCGAGCAGGTCAAAACGCATAAACTGCGGCGAGGCATTGACGAAGTTCATGACCACGCCCGCGCCGAACTGGTCGTTTTGGCCCATGCGCAGGTTGGCCGCACTGCTGGTTTCGTCACCCATCTGCACCGTGGTGCCGCCGGCGATCGCCACCGCGCCGCCGGTCTTGGCCAGCGTTAAGGTGGCGACGCCGCCCTGGCCATCGACCACGGTTTTACCGGTGTAGGTATTGGATTGGTTGCCGGCAAGGACGAAGTTGACCGCCACCGGGGAGCCGTCATGCCAGGAGGTGAGGCGACTCATCGAGAAATCGCCGGGGCCCGAGATGACGCCGGAAAGCGTGTTAATGCCGCCCAAATAGCTGCCGATGGTGCTGTTGGCGCCGGTGACGTCGCCCGGGACGACGCTGATCATGTTATTGAGCTGGATATTGCCGGAAAGCGTGTTGCTACCTTCCAGGCGGATGGCGCCCAATACGAAATCGTTACCAAAATTATTGTGGTGCCAGCCGGCGCCATTCTGGACGATGATGTTGTTGGAGAAGGTGCCGCCGTTGAAGGTGACGGTACCCCTGTCCTGCACCTCGATCGTGGCCGAGCCTACCTCGGATTGCTGGGTCGTGTTCCACAGGATGGAGCGGTTGAGTTGCAGGGTGCCGCTGAAGCCGCTGTTGTTTCCGGTGAAATCGTACTGACTCACGCTCAACGCCGTGGTGTCGTTCTGCCCTTGCAGGCGTACCGTGCCGGCGCCGCTGATCGCATTGGCGATCACGGTATTTCCGGTGGTGTTGGCATTGTTCCAGACCATGGTGCCGCCGCTGCCCACGTTCACGGCGGAAGCGGCAGCGATCACGCCAGTGGTGCCGCCGGTGCCGATCTGCAGTGTGCCGCCGTTGACCGTGGTCGAGCCCGTGTAATAGAGCCTGGAATTGTTGGTGCTGGGGTTGTTGATGGTGTCGCTGGTGAGGATTTGTGTACCGGTACCGGCGTGGACCAGATTGAGCAAGCCCGTGCCGCCGCCGCTGTCCGCATCACGGATGAAGCCGTTGTAGAGATAGCTGCCGGTGCCGTTCAGGGTCAGGGTGCCGTTGGTGTTCGAGGCGAGGCCATATCCGCCATTCTGGACCACGCCGCCTGACGCCGTGCTTGCCGTACCGCTATTGATCCCGGCCAGGGTCTGGTTAGTACCGAGCAGGTCGAAACGCGACCACATCGAATCTGCATTGACGAAGTTCATCACGACGCCCGCGCCGAACTGGTTGTCGGCGCCCATGCGCAGATTGGGCACGCTGCCGGTATTGTTGCCCATCTGTACCGTGGTGCCGGCAGCAATCGCCACCGCGCCGCCGCTCTTGGCCAGCGTCAAGGTGGCAACGTTGCCTTGACCGTCAACCACGGTTTTACCGGTGTAGGTATTGGATTGGCTACCGGAAAGGATGATATTGGTCGCCGCCGGCGTTCCACCGTTCCACGAAGTGTAGCGGCTCATCGAGAACTCGCCGGGGCCGGAAATGACACCGGACAGCGTGTCCGTGCCGCCGCTATAGCTGCCGATCGTGCTGTTGGCGCCGGTGCCGTCGCCAAGGACGACGCCGCTTGTATTGTTGAGCTGGATATTGCCGGTGAGCGTGTTGTTGCCTTCCAGGCGGATGGCGCCGAGAACAACGTCGGAACCACTCACATTGTGATGCCAGCCGGCGCCATTCTGGACGATGATGTTATTGGAAAAGGTGCCGCCGTTGAAGCCGACGGTGGCTCTGTCCTGCACCTCGATCGTAGCGGAGCCAAGCTCCGATTGCTGGGTCGTGTTCCACAATATGGAGCGGTTGAGCTGGAAGGTGCCGCTGAAGCCGCTGTTGTTTCCGGTGATATTGTAATTGCTTGTACTTAACGCTGTCGTGGCGTTCTGACCTTGCAGGCGTACCGTACCGGCACCGCTGATCGCATTGGCAATCGTCTGGACCCCGCCGCTGTTAGCATTGTTCCAGATCAGGGTGGCACCGCTGGCCACGTTCACGGCGGACGCGGCGTCAATCCCCTGCGCGGTGCCGCCAGTTCCGATCTGCAGCGTGCCGCCGTTGACGGTGGTCGCCCCAGTGTAGGTGTTAGCGCTGCCGGCATCGAGCGTCGTCGTGCCGGCCCCGGTCTTGGTCAGTCCGCCCGCGCCCGATATCACACCGCTCAGCGTACCGCTGCCGCTGGCGTTGATGGTCAGCAGGCCGCCATTGGTATTGATCGTGCCGCTGCCGCCGACGCCACCACCGGCGGCGTTCAGGACGGTACTCAACGTCCCCGAGGTCGAGCCGATGCCGCCGTTCAGCGTGATGCTGCCCGCCGCATTCATGGTCAGCGTCGCGTTGCCGCCCGCGGTCTTGTTGATCGTGGCGCCCGCATTCTGGGTGATATTGCCCGTGCCCGCCCCCGCGCTGGCGGTATTGATGGTGACACTGGTGCCGGCGTTGAGGTTGGCATTGATGTTGGTGACGCCGATCTGCGCGGAATTGGTGGTGGGCGTCCAGACGCCGCCGCTGACCGTGTCATTGCTGTTGGCCGCGCCGGTCACGATCGTGACGTCTGTCGGGTCGAGCAGCCAGCGGCCCGCCTGGCCCAGCGGGGACGACGCGTCGACCCGCCCGAAGGCTTGCAGGTTGTCGTGGCTGGAGGTTTCGACGAAGCCGCCGTCGCCGCCGTTCAGCCCGCCTTTGGCGTCGATGGTGCCATCGAAGGCCGTGTAATCCTGCGACCACAGGACGACCTTGCCGCCCCGGCCATTTTGCGTGGCGGAAGCGTCGATGGCCGCCGTGCCGTCCATGTAGACGGCGCTGGCATTGTGCTCCGGTCCCTGGCCCTGGTAGTTGCCGCCGACGAGCACGGTGCCTCCGCCGTCCTTGCCCGTCGCCAGCGTGCGGCTGCCCGCAAACAGGCCCACGCGATCGCCGAGCAGGGCGATGTTGCCGCCGCGGCCCTGGGCGTTCGATGCATCGATGAGCCCTTCCTGCCGGGTCTCGCCCAGTCGATCGGCCTGGATCGCGCTCAAGGTGACGCTGCCGCCCTGGTCGGCGACGATGTGCCCCTGATTGACCACCTGCGTCGCCAGGCCGCTCGCCGCGGCGGCGGACAGATAAACTTGTCCGTTGGTGGCCGTGATCAATCCATCGGTCGTATTGGCGACGGCGGCGTTGACGGTGGCGGGGTCCAGCTCCATGGTGATGAGGCCGCTGCTCGACACCGGGAGCCGCACGGTATTGCCGGCCGCGAGGATGGCGCTGCCGTTGGGCGTGTTGATGCTGCCGGTATTGGTCACCTTGGCGCCGATGAGCGCGACGTAGCCGCCGGGCGCGGCGTTGAGACTGCCTGCATTGGTGACGCTGCCCGTGGCGGCACCGCGCACGAAGCGGTTGTTGCCTGCCATGAAGTCGGCATCGGAGATGTTATTCGTGGACGCAACCAGCCCGCCGGCATCGACGCGGGAGCCGGCACCGAAGACGATGCCGCTGGGGTTGACGATATACACCTGTCCGTTGGCGCTGAGCTGGCCGAAGATCTGCGTGGGATCATTGGACAGCACGCGGTTGAGCACGCTCGAGTGGGCGTCGGGCTGCACGAAATCGACCTTCGCCTGGGAGCCGATATCGAAGCTGTTCCAGTTGATGACGGCTTGCTGGGTCGCCTGCGTGATCGTGAGCTGGTTACCGTTGGGCTGGGAGATATTGGCGCTGCCGGCGGTGACGACACCGCCCTGGGGCAATGTTGTCGGAGCAGGTGGACTCGCGGCGGCTCCCGACATGTAGAACATGCCCGCGATCCCGCATGCGCCGGCAACGGCAGTGACGACGGTGCGCGTGAGCCCCCCTCCCGCCTTGCCGCGCGTACGCGCACGTTCGTGACCGACCACCCAGCTCTTGCGGGATTCACTCCAGATCAAACGGTAAATCTTGTTCATGTCATTTCCTGAAAAGCAGCGCCAATCGCCTGTTAATACGTCTTGCCCAGTATCACCACGACAATGTCAATGACACCCACAGCCGGTCACGACTCGTCAAACCTTCGGAATCCTGGCCGGTCGCGGACAATCCCTTGTTGCGCCCTTTTTGATGGGCGTACACCACTGAGCCGACCAGCGATTGATGAGAAAAGGACAGGCCGGCACCAGCGCCTTGCAGCGCATAGGCGAGGGGAATGCTGTCCTCGACCCAGGGATGGTGGTAGCGGCGAATGCGCCCGAAGTCGTAGAACGAAAAGGCGCGCAGCCATTCCACGGGCCGGTAGCCGATTTCCGCATTGGCGAGATAGCCGTCGTCGCCCAGCGCTTCGGACGAACCGTAGGCGCGCACGCCGGCGGGCCCGCCCAGCACGAATTTCTCGCTCTGGTCGAGATTCTTGTTCGCGAACTGCCCTTTGGCTTCCAGCCGGGCATCCAGCCTGCCATCGGCACCGAACAGGGTGCTCCAGCCGCCGCCCCATTCGAGCTTCACAAAATTGCCGTCCGTTCTGGCGCTGATCCGGTCCTGCTCCATGGCGGAGGGCAGTGAGGAAAGGTCCAGCCGGCCCAGCACCAACGCCGCATTGAAGTGCAGCGACTGGGACGGGGCCAGGTAATAATTGGCGTCCGCCTTGCCTTGCACGCTGCTGATGCGCTTATCGCCGGTGACCGCAGCGTTCGGCAAGAGGTCGATCTGGTGCCTGTAAGCGTAGTCCAGATAGCCGATCCAGACCGCCGAATCCCCGATATACAGGGGGTGGCCGAGGCTGGCGCCCAGTTGGCTGGAACGCCCCTTCACGCCGGAGGACAACGCCTTGTACTCGATGTGGGAGCCGGACAGCGCCAGGCGCGAGCCCAGGCTCACCACGGGGAATTCATAAGCGATGCGTCCGAAATCCATGCCTTCGGACGTGATGCCGACGAGATCGAGCCGGTCGCCTGCGCGCATGTGCCCCGGAATGGCCACGCCCGCCGTGTAGCGGTTGCGGTCATACGTGCGCGTGCCGCTGTTGTCGTATTGCGCGAGCATGCCGACCGGGAGTGCAGGCTTGGCACTCACCAGCAGTTTGACGTCGACATGCGTCGGGTCGACAGGCACGAGCGTGGCGCGCACGTCGACATCGCCCAGGAAGAGTCTGCGCTTGATGCGGCTGTCCAGGCGGTCCAGATCGAGCACGCCGCCCTCGGCGATGTCGGTTCTGGCGGTGGACAGTATGTCGTCGAGCAGGGCCGGGTCGACACTGCCTTCGCCCTCGTGCTCGACACGCACGGTACGGACCACGATCTCAACGACGCGCACCCGCATCACGCTGCCGCCGTCCGCTTCGCTTCCGGGTTCGGCAAACAGATCCACGCGCGACATGCGCCCGTGCCGGCGATACAAATCCCAGATCTGGCCGCGGACGCTTTCGATTGCCCTGCCGGAAATGACGCGCTTGCCCATGAATTGTTGTAACAGCGCTTCGATGTCCTTGGCGAAGAAGGGGGCCTGCAAGTCGATCCGTGTAATTGCCGACGGCAGGTTCTGGTCGGCCGCCGCGGGCGGGGTCTCCGCCGGCATTTGTTCCGGCACGTTCTTCAGGACAGGCCCTTCACGCCGAATCGATGGAATGCCTTGTTGTTCCGGATTGGGCGGGATGACGCCGGTGGCCTGTGGAACGGCCTGGGCTGCGCCCGGCACCTGATGCAGGGTCAGTGCAACCGCCAGCGTTGCCCCGATCTTCTGCACATGATTACGGTGATTCACACGGTGAGACTCTTGCACTGTTACCTCATCTTATTGTCTGGATATGACGTTTGTGTTCTGGTGCCACTGCTTTAATCGCGAAAGCCGGACGAAGGGCGTGTCGCAGTTTTCGTTGTTGCCGGGTGTCGCACGCGAGACGGAGACCGGCAATGCGGAGGGACAAGATGCGAGGTCGACGGGGAGGACGGGCATATACAAAAATTGCGAACAGGCAATTTACGATTATATGCGTAATATAACCATAGGGAAACAATGTTGCGAAACAAATGTTGCAAAAAATAATGTTTTTAAATTTGCAACAAGGTCATCAGGTTGTCATTTGCCTGTGTTGGCAGGCGGCCGAAGCGGTCCCTGGCAGGCGTTACTGATGAGGATGCGGGGCGTGTTCGCCCCGGTGACGGGGATGAAATGGCTGTGTTCGCGCTAATTGTGTGAACTGAATCGAGCCGGGGAGGCGTCGAGGTCGTTGGAAAGCGCCATTAACGGATGATTTTGATGACCTTGCCGATGATGCGGTCGGCCCGCACGAAACCCCAGTATCGGCTGTCGTAACTGTTGTCGCGGTTGTCGCCCATGACGAAGTAATTGCCAGGCGGGACGTCGCACTGGACGTCATAGTCCGTGTAGACGCAGTGGTCGCGGAGTGCGAAATCGTTGGGGACCAGTTTGATCTTGTCCTTGTCCTGCAACGTCGCGAACGTCGTATCGTCCAGCTTGTCGAGGAAACGCTGCGAATACTTGGGCACGTCGGGATGCAGATAATCGTCGAGCTGGCGACCGCGGGTGTCGATGCCGTTGACGAAGACGTGCTTGTCACGATATACGACCCGGTCGCCCGGCAGTCCCACGATCCGCTTGATGTAGTCTTCCTCCGGATTGACGGGAAATTCGAAGACGATGATGTCCCCGCGATGCAGCGGCGCCGAGATGGGACGGCTGGCGAATGTCAACCCGTATGTGGTGTAGTGGCCATAGCCGAATTTCTGGACGATGACCCGCGAGCCGATTTCGGTGGTGGGTGACATCGCCGTCGACGGTATCTTGTACGGTTCATAGACACAGGCCCGGAAGGCGATGATGGCGACAGCGAATGCGCCCAAGATGGCAAGCAGGCTGTACCAACGCGTGTACCGAGGCCGGATGCGCTCCGGCGCTGTCTTCGCGGCGCGATACGCAAGGATGATGCCGGCGATCAGGGCCGCGATCTGCACCGCGCCCATGATCGCATCGGAGGCCCCGGCGAACGCGCGGAAGAAGGCCAGGATACCAAGCGATGCCGTCGTGATGAACCATATTCCAGCCCAGCGTGGCTTACCCGCGTACAGCAGGCCGAGCGGTGCAACGACAATATTGAGAACAACGGCAATCCACGGTTTCGGTTTCCAGTTCTGCACGACGGTCATGCGGGCGGCTCCCACAACTCGACCTTGTTACCTTCCGGGTCGATGACCCAGCCGAACTTGCCGTACTCGCCGTCCTGCATGTCGTCCAGCACGTTGCACCCTTCGTCGCGCAGCGCCTGCAGCAGGGCAGCGAGGTCGTGGACGCGGTAGTTGATCATGAACGGGGCCCGGCTCGGCGCGAACTGGTCGCCGCTGGCGGGAAAGACGGACCAGGCGGTCGTGCCGCCGACGGGCTGGCCCGCGTCGTCCGTCCAGTCGAATGCCGCGCCGCCCCAAGGCTGCACGTCGATGCCCAGGTGGCGCTGGTACCAGGCGGCCAGCGCCGCCCGATCGTTGGCCTGGAAGAAGATGCCGCCGATGCCGGTCACACGTTTCATGTCACAGTACCCCCAACACTTTGAGCCGCTCGCCCGCATGCGCCTGTGTCGGTTCCAGCGCCAGCGCCTTGCGGTAGTACGCGATGGCCGCGGCGCGCTCGCCGATCGCCTCGCACGCCTGGCCCAGGCCGTCGTAGAGGAATTCGAAGCGCTCGGGATACAGGTGCACGCCCAGCTGGAACACGCGCATCGCGTCGGCGGCGTGCCGTTCGCGCAGCAGCTTCATGCCCCAGTCGTACGTCTGCAGCGGGTCGAGGACGAGGTCGGGATTTTGCGCGTGCAGGCGGTCGTAGATCGTGCCGATGTGCTCGAAGCCCTGCTGGCCCAGCTGGTCGAGGAAGGTGTCGAGCGTCGGCGGCGCGCTCGCGGCGCGGCGCACGGCGAACGACAGGAAGCCGGCCGGCGGGCGTTGTGCAGCCAGCGCCTCGTCCAGCTGGCGCCGGGCAGCGGCATCGCCCTTCAGGCGTGCGTCGAGGAAGCGTTCCACGGCCTGCGCCATCGCCCCATACGCCTGCGCGGCCTGGGCGCGCGTGCCGCCGGTGAACGCGGCGTCCGGTGCCATGCGCAGCGACCAGGACGAGAACGCCATGTGGTTCGCGGCATCGAGCGTGGCGAGGTAGACGTCGGTGTAGCGGATGCGCGCCAGGAGTTCCGTGCCGATGGCGCCTTCGTCCTGCAGGCGCGTCATGTACAGCAGTGGGATGCCCAGGCGTTCCGGGCTGACGTAGCGCGCGGCGCGCGGGCCGCCGTTCACGTAGTCGGACGCGGCGCGCAGCGAGCCGTCCAGCGTGACGAGCGCGCGGATGCGGTCGTCGCGCGCGGCCGCCAGCACGCTCGCCAGGCTGCCCCAGCTGTGGCCGACAACGGCGATGCGGCTCGCGTCCGCCTGCGGCAGCGTGTGTGCGTAGCCGACGAGGAAGCCGATGTCGGCGGCCTGCGCCTCGGCGCTTTCCAGGTCGGCCGTCACCGTGTGCGAGCGCACGCCCAGCGACGGCGTCGCGATCACGATGTAGCCGTGGCTCGCCAGGTATTCGCACAAATCGGTGTTCTCGATCGCGTACGCGCTGTTGCTGGGCGCGTAGATCACGACGGGGAATTTGCCCGGACGCTCGGGCGCGTCGCGCAGCGCGCGCACGGGGCTGCGCATTTCGCGCAGCACTTGCGTGCCGTCGGCGCCGCCCGCGCGCGCGTCGATGAGCAGGTCGGTGGCGCGGCGCACCTGGTCGGGCATGCGGCTGAATTCTTCCTCCGTCGCCACGGTCGTCGCATAGTCGCGGTAGAACATCATGCCGCCCGTGCCGATCGCGGGATACCAGACGAGCGTCTGCAGCGGCCGCGCGCGGTCGCCGCTCGTCAGCTGCGCCGTCACGGGACTGCGCGCGTGCTGGTAGACGCGCGCGCGGTCGTACTGCTGGCGTACGTGGAAGCCGACGCGGTACGGACCGGTGGGCGTGAGGTCGGCGGCCGTCGCGGCGTGCGCGAGGACGAAGGCGAGCAGGAGGGCGGTCAGGGTCCGGAACATTGTCGAGGTCGCGTTGGTGTCCGTTGCGGGACTGTTTCTTTGCTTGCAACATTATATGCCGATTCGGCATGAATTCAGCATGAATACTGTCGCGAATACGCGGCGTCCCGTGGCCGATGTGGCAAGAAGCGGGGGCGAATCCGCTAAAATGTCGGATTCTTTGACTGCTCTTCACATCATGACCCAGGACGAACTCAAGCAGGCCGTGGCCCGCGCCGCCATCGATTACGTGGTCGACGGCGAAATCATCGGCGTCGGCACCGGCTCCACCGCCAATTTCTTCATCGACGAACTCGGCAAGATCAAGCATCGCATCAAGGGCGCCGTGGCGTCGTCGGAAGCGACGGCGGCCCGCCTGCGCGGCCACGGCATCGACGTGCTCGACCTGAACGACGTCGCCGCGATTTCCGTCTACGTCGACGGCGCCGACGAGATCAACGCCACCGGCGCGATGATCAAGGGCGGCGGCGCGGCCCTCACGCGCGAGAAGATTGTCGCCTCCGTGTCGGGCAAGTTCGTGTGCATCGCCGACGGCTCCAAGCTCGTCGAGACGCTCGGCAAATTCCCGCTGCCGGTCGAAGTGGTGCCGATGGCCGCGAACGCCGTCAGCCGCAAACTGACCGCGCTCGGCGGCCAGCCGCGCCTGCGCACGAAGGCGGGCAGCACGGACGCATTCGTCACGGACAACGGTGGCTACATCCTCGACGTGGCGGGCCTGTCCATCACCGATCCGGTGGGCCTGGAATCGGAGATCAATCAGATCGTCGGCGTGATCGCCGTCGGCCTGTTCGCCCGCCGCGGCGCCGACGTGTGCCTGCTGGGCACGGGCGACGGCGTCAAGAAGCTGACGTTCTGAGCGGCGCCGCCATGAAGCGCGTCCCGGTTCCGCTGTCGATCGCCCTCGTGGCCGCGCTGGGCCTGGGCGGCTGTTCCATGTTTCATCAGCGTATGCCGGCACCGGTTGCGCCAATTGCGCCGGCCGCACCCGTCGCCGCGCCCGCTGCGGCGCCGGCCGTCGAGACGATTCCGTTCCGCACGGGCGTGTCGTCCGCCACCGTCGAGAAGATGGCGAAGCAGCAGGGTTGCACGGGTGGACTGGGCGCCGGGCTGATCACGCAGCCGGGGCCCGTCGAGGTCTATCGCATGCGCTGCGAGGACGGGAAAGTGTTCATGGCGCGCTGCGAACTGCGCCAGTGCAAGCAGATGTAGGGTGGACGGCTCCGCCGTCCACGCGTCCAACAAGCGCTTGCTCTGCTACAGCGCCTGGGGGGGACGCAAGCGCTTGCTCTGCTACAGCGTCCAGGTGAGTTGAACGCGTGGACGGGAAACCCGTCCACCCTACAGAATCAGGCGATCGGCGACACGTAGTCGGCGCAGAATCAGGCCGTCGGCGGCACGTAGCCGGCCGCTTCGTCGGCGCCTTCGCCGAAGAAATGGCGTTCCATCTGCGTGGCCAGGTATTTACGGGCGCGCGCGTCCGCCATGTTCAGGCGGTTTTCGTTGATGAGCATCGTCTGGTGCTTGAGCCAGCCATCCCAGGCTTCCTTCGACACGTTTTCATAGATGCGCTTGCCCAGTTCGCCCGGGTACGGCGGGAGGGCCAGGCCTTCGGCCTCCTTGTTCAGTTTGATGCAATGGACGGTGCGGGCCATGTTCTTGCTCCTGGTTCGGTATCGGAAAACGTGATTATAAAGCGGCGCCGTTCCGGCCGTCAGAGCTGCTTGATCAGGATCTGCGACCGGCGTTGCCAGTTGTACATGTGCGCGCGGTCCTTCGGGAGGTCGTCGACGGTGGCGAGCACGAAGCCGCGCTTCTTGAACCAGTGCGACGTGCGCGTCGTCAGCACGAACAGCTTCGTCATGCCGGCCGCGCGGGCGCGGTTTTCCATGTGCTTCAGGATGCGTTCGCCGTCGCCCTGGGTTTGTGCCTCCGGGCTGATCGTCAGGCAGGCCATCTCCGCCATCTTCGATTCCGGGAACGGGTACAGCGCGGCGCAGCCGAAGATGACGCCGTCGTGCTCGATCACGGAGAATTGCTCGATCTCGCGTTCGATCAGTTCGCGCGGACGTTTGACGAGCGTGCCGTCCGCCTCGAGCGGTTCGATGAGCTTGATAATGCCGCCGACGTCCTCAATTGTGGCCTGACGCAGGCTTTCCAGGTTGTCGTGCGTGATCATCGTGCCCACGCCGTCGTGGGTGAACAGTTCCAGCAGCGCGGAGCCGTCCAGCGAGAAGGGCACGATGTGGGCGCGGTCGACGCCGCTGTTGCAGGCCTTGATCGCGTGCTGCAGGTAGAACGACGCGTCGTTCGGCAGGAAGCCCGCCTGCAGCACGGCTTCGGCCTGGTGCGACGACAGCTCGCGGATGTCGCCGCCGCCGGCGTCCTTCATCAGCGACGTCTCCGTGATGAAGATGAGTTTTTCGGCATGCAGGGCGATCGCGGCGGAGACGGCCACGTCTTCCATCGTCAGGTTGAACACCTCGCCCGTCGGCGAGAATCCGAGCGGCGACAGCAGGACGATGTTGTCCTCCGTTTCGAGGATCGGCTGGATCTTGGAGGCGGCGACCTTGCGCGTGACGCCCGTGAGTTCGTGGTCGACGCCGTCGATCACGCCGAGCGGACGCGCCGTGACGAAGTTGCCGGAGACGATGCTGATGTGCGCATTCGACATCGGCGTGTTGGGCAAGCCCTGGCTGAACGCGGCCTCGATGTCCAGGCGCAGTTCGCCGGCGGCTTCCTTCGCGCATTCCATCGCGGCGATGTCCGTGATGCGCACGCCGTTGTGGAAGCGGCCTTCGACGTTACGCAGCGCGAGCTGTTCGGCCACCTGCGGCCGCGAGCCGTGCACGAGCACGACGCGGATACCGAGTCCGACCAGCAGCGACAAATCCTGCGCGAGAACGGGCAGGGCGCCGGCCGCGACGAGCTCACCGGGGAAGGCGACGACGAAGGTCTTGCCGCCGAATGCGTGGATGTACGGCGCGACGGAGCGCAGCCACTGGACGAATTGGATTTCCATTTGCCGCATTATAATTCGCTGCGCGACTTGCGCACCAAATCCTCGTAAAAATCAATGTCTGAACAGAGTAACAAGCCTGCGCCGAAACCGGCGCGCGCCCCATCCCCCGACCGCCGCTCGCAACCGCGCAACGACGCGCGGGGCGGCGACACGCGTGCGCCGCTCACGCGCACGCCGGACCTGCAGGCCAAGCCGGAACGGCCGCACCGCGAGGCGGGCGAAGGTCGCGCGAGCGAAGGCCAGGCTGCGCGCCGCGGCCCGCGCCCGCCCGCGCGCGAGGGCGCGCTCGCGAATGCGCTCGCGCAGGCGCAGGTGCGCGCGCCGCGTGCTGGCGCCAGCGAAGGCCAGGAAGCGCCGCCGGCACGCCCGCGCGAAGGCGGCCAGCGTCCACGCGAAGACCGGCCCGCGCGCAACGAGGCGCGGCGGGACGCCGTGCGCAATCCGCTCCCGACTATCACCTTCCCGGAAGACCTGCCCGTCTCGGGCCGGCGCGCGGAAATCGCGAAGGCGCTGATGGAGAACCAGGTCGTGATCGTGTCCGGTGAAACCGGCTCGGGCAAGACGACGCAGCTGCCGAAGATCTGCCTGGAACTGGGCCGCGGCGAAAAGGCCATGATCGGCCACACGCAGCCGCGCCGCATCGCTGCGTCGTCGACGGCGAAGCGCATCGCGCACGAATTGGGTTCGCCCCTGGGCGAGCACGTGGGCTACAAGGTCCGCTTCAACGACACGCTGTCGGCGGGCGCGTGGGTCAAGCTGATGACGGACGGTATCCTGCTGGCCGAAACGCAGACCGACCCGCTGCTGAAGGCCTACGACACGATCATCATCGACGAGGCGCACGAGCGCAGCCTGAACATCGACTTCCTGCTCGGCTACCTGAAAGAGATCCTGCCGCGCCGGCCGGACCTGAAGGTGATCATCACGTCGGCGACGATCGACGCCGACCGCTTCGCGCGCCATTTCGGCACGCCCGAGAAGCCAGCGCCCGTCATCGAAGTGTCGGGCCGCCTGTACAAGGTCGAAGTGCGCTATCGACCGGTCGAACGCGACCAGGAATTCGCGCCCGCCGCCGACGGCAAGTCCGTGTCGAAAGCGCAGGCCGCGCGCGACAAGCGCGACCTGATGGATGCCGTCGTCGACGGCGTCGATGAACTCTGCCGCCTGGGCCAGGGCGACGTGCTCGTGTTCCTGCCCGGCGAGCGCGAGATCCGCGACTGCGCGGAGGCGCTGCGCAAGCACCATCCGCCGCACGTGGAAATCCTGCCGCTGTTCGCGCGCCTCTCCGTCGAGGAGCAGGACCGCGTGTTCCGCACGACGAACGCGCGCCGCATCGTCCTCGCGACGAACGTGGCCGAGACGTCGCTGACGGTACCGGGCATCCGTTACGTGGTCGATGCCGGTTTGGCGCGCGTAAAGCGCTACAGCTACCGCAACAAGGTCGAGCAGTTGCAGATCGAGCCGATCTCGCAGGCCGCGGCGAACCAGCGCGCGGGCCGTTGCGGCCGCGTCGCGGACGGCGTCTGCATCCGCCTGTACGAGGAAAACGACTTCGTGCAGCGGCCGAAATTCACGGACCCGGAAATCCTGCGCTCGTCGCTGGCCGCCGTCATCCTGCGCATGAAGTCCCTGCACCTGACGGACGTCGAGACGTTCCCGTTCGTCGAACCGCCGCAGGGCCGCGCCATCGCCGATGGCTATCAGCTCTTGCAGGAACTGGGCGCCGTCGACGACGCGAACGAACTGACGGCGATGGGCCGCAAGCTCGCGAAGCTGCCGCTCGACCCGCGCGTGGGCCGCATGATCCTGGCCGCCGTCGACAACGTGTGCCTGACGGAGATGCTGATCATCGCGTCCGCGCTGTCCGTGCAGGACCCGCGCGACCGCCCGATGGAATACCAGCAGCAGGCCGACGAGAAGCACAAGAAGTTCGCGGACGAGAAGAGCGAATTTTTAAGCTTCCTGAAGATCTGGCGCTGGTTCGAGCAAGCCATCGAGCACAAAAAGACGAACCGCCAGCTGCAGGACAACTGCCGCGAGAATTTCCTGTCGCAGGTGCGCCTGCGCGAGTGGCGCGACGTGCACTCGCAACTGCTCACGATCGTGAAGGAGCAGGGCTGGCGCCTGAACGACGCGCCCGCGACGTACGAGCAGTTGCACATGGCGCTGCTCACCGGTTTGCTCGGCAATATCGGCTACAAGATGGAAGACGAGGGCGGACAAACCGGGGGCGCGTATCTGGGCGCGCGCGGCATCAAGTTCCACATCTGGCCCGGTTCCACGTTGGGCAAGAAGGCGGGCAAGTGGATCATGGCGGCGGAGCTGGTCGAGACGACGCGCCTGTACGCCCGCTGCATCGCGCAGATCCAGCCGGAGTGGGTCGAGAAGATCGGCGGCCATCTGCTGAAGAAATCGTGGGGCGAGCCGCGCTGGGAAAAGCGTACGGCGCAAGTCACGGCGAGCGAGCGCGCCACGTTGTACGGCATCGTTGTCTACAGCCAGCGCCGCATCAACTACGCGCAGCACAATCCGCAGGAGGCCCGCGAGATCTTCATCCGCGACGCGCTCGTCGGCGGCGACTACGAGACCCGGTCTCCGTTCTTCGCGCACAACCACAAGCTGATCCGCGAAATCGAGAACCTCGAACACAAGTCGCGCCGCCTGGACGTGCTCGTGGACGACCAGTTGATCTACGCGTTCTACGACAAGGAGATTCAGTCTGACGTCGTGAACGGCGCCGGTTTCGAGAAGTGGTACAAGGACGCGTCGCGCGACAATCCGAAACTGCTGTACCTGAACCGCGAAGAGCTGATGCGCCACGAGGCGGCCGGCGTCACGACGGACCTGTTCCCGAAGACGATGAACGTCACCGGCATCGAGATGGGCCTGTCGTACCACTTCGAGCCGGGGAGCCCGCGCGACGGCGTCACGTTGACCGTGCCGCTGTTCGCGCTGAACCAGATCCCGCGCGAGCGCGCCGACTGGCTCGTGCCGGGCATGCTGAAGGAAAAAGTGCAGCTGCTGTTGAAATCCCTGCCGCAGAAGCTGCGCCGCCACTGCGTGCCGTTGCCGGACTACGCCGCGCGCTTCTTCGAGCGCAACGAAGACCCCGTGCGCTTCGGCCGCGGCGACTTGATCGATGCCCTGATCGCGGACATCCACGCGCAAACGGGCGTGCGCGTGATGACGACGGACTTCAAGCTGGAGACCTTGCCCGCGCACCTGTTCATGAATTTCAAGGTCGTCGATGAACACGGCCGCCAGCTCGACATGGGGCGCAACCTCGCGACCTTGCAGGCGGAACTCGGCGGCCAGGCGCGCCAGAGTTTCCAGCGGATGGCGGAGACGACGCCTGTGGCGGGGCCGGCGGCTGCGAAGCCGTTGTCCGCAACGCCGGCGGCAGTGCCCGCGCCAGCCACGGCGAAAGGGAAGGGCGCGGTGTCAGCACCCGCTGCGCCGGCGCCCGCGAGCGCGCACACGAACATCACGGGCTGGACGTTCGGCGAGCTGCCGGAACTGCTGGAGATCACGCAAGGGAAGATCACGCTGATCGGCTTCCCCGCGCTCGTCGACAAGGGCACGCATTGCGACCTCGAAGTGTTCGATGACCCGAACGTGGCGGCGCGCACGCACCGCGTCGGCCTGCGCCGCCTGTTCGCGCTGCAGTTCAAGGAGCAGCTGAAGTTCGCCGAGAAGAACGTGCCGGGTCTGCAGCAGATGGGCATGCAGTTCATGTCGGTGGGTACGCCGGAAGAGCTGCGCGAGCAGATTGTCGCGAAGGCCATCGAGATCGCGTGCCTGCAGGACCCGCTGCCGCACGACGCCGCGTCGTTCAACAAGCGCCGCGACGAGGGCAAGGGCCGCATCGGGTTGCTCATCAACGAAACGGCGCGCCTCGCGGGCCAGATCCTCGCCGAATTCCACGGCCTGCCGAAACGGCTGCAAGGCTTGCCGCCGGCCGTCGCGAGCGATATGCAGGCGCAGTTGCAGGGTCTCGTGCACAAGCGCTTCATCGCGGAGACGGAGTACAGCCAGCTGGCCCACTTCCCGCGCTACCTGAAGGCGATGAACGTGCGGCTGGAAAAGCTGCGCGCGAATCCGGCGCGCGACGCGCAGCTGATGGCCGAGTGGCAGACGGCCGCGACGCAGTTCCAGCGCACGGTGAAAAACCAGCCGCTGAAGAACCTCGATCCGCGCATGATCGAGTTCCGCTGGATGCTGGAAGAGCTGCGCGTATCGCTGTTCGCGCAGGAGCTGCGGACGCCGATGCCCGTGTCGTCCAAGCGCTTGCAGAAGGTGTGGGAGTCGATGTTGAGGTAGGGTGGGCCGGGGCGCGCAGCCGGCTTCGCCGCCCACGCGGTGATTGTTAGCGGTGCCGTGTTCGTGCGCGATATCGGAGCCGATGCGTATCACCGCGTGGAGTCATTGAGTCCGGGGGACTCAATGACGAGCCGTCCACCCTACGATCTGCAGTCGGGCACTCAGGTACAGGCCTGCGTGGCGACGACGCGGCCCGGCTTGACCCCATGCGGGCAGATGGCTACAGTTGGGCATCCCATCGTCCAGCGACCTTGCCATGACCGACCTCGTGCTCGCCATCGTCCACCACCTGATCGTGTTCGGCATCGCGTCGGTGCTGGCCGCGGAACTCGCGCTGATGCGGCCCGCCGCCATGTCGCCTGCCACCGTGCGCCTGCTGGGACGCTTCGATGCGGCGTATGGCGTGCTGGCGCTGGCGATCCTCGTCGTCGGCTTCCTGCGCGTGAAGTTCGGTGCAAAGGGCGCGGCGTTTTATATGCACAACCCGATGTTCTGGGCCAAGATCGCCGCGTTCGCCGTCGTGGGCCTCGTCTCGATCCGACCGACGTTGCGTATCCTCGCCTGGCAGAAGCTGGCGAAGGCGGATGCGGCGTTCGTGCCGGCGCAGGACGACGTGAGTGCGCTGCGCCGGACGATGCTGCTGGAGATCCACGTGTTCGCGCTGATCCCCATCTTTGCCGCGATGATGGCGCGCGGCGTCGGCTTCGGCCTGTTCCGCTGAGCCGGCGTCACTGGCACTGCTGGCGCATCATGTCCATCTGACGCTGGCGCATCTCGGGCGACATGCCCTGCATCTGGCGGTCCATCATTGCCTGCCGCGCCTGGTCGTTCGGTGCGTTCTGCATGTCGCGGTACATCGCGCACATCGCATCCTTGTTCATCGGCTGGCCTTGCGTGGCGGCGCAATCCGTCATCATGCCGCAGCCGGCCGCGCTGCCGGTCGTGCCGGCGCTCATCGTGCCGCCCGTTGCGGCCGTCGCGCTGTCGGATCCGTCCATGCGCTGTCGGTCGTGGTCGCCGGCGCTGGCGCAGCCGGCGAGGGCTGCCACGGCCGCAAGCGCGGCCATGGCGTGAATCGGGTGACTCCGTTTGATCAACATGTTCGCGCTCCTGTCTGAATGTTGGTATTCATCTCGGCAGCATCCGGCCCCTCCGCTCCGGGCCAGAGACCATTCTCGAACTGCGGGAGGGCGATGTCAAACGAGCGCCGTCGTCAGGCTGCAACGGCCGCGCTGCTCCGTGCCAGCGTCGAGCAGGCGACGAGGTCGCGCACCAGCCGGCCGGCGAACCAGCCGTTGAACACACCGAACAGGCCGCACACGGCGCCGGCGAACAGCGCGTCGTGAGCCAACTGCGGCGCGACGGCCAAGGTCACCGACGCAATGTACTTCGTGAAGAACACGGCCATCATCATGACGAGCGGCATGCGGCTGCCGCGCACGCGCACCCAGCCGGGCGCGTTGCCCGGCGCGATGCGCGGCGTGGCGGACCATCCCGCCAGCAGCGCCGTCGCGGTGGCGGCCAGCGCCCATGCGCCCAGCACCCAGCCGCCGAGGCCGAACTTGCCGTTCATGTCCTGCAGCGACAGCACGAGCATCACGGCCGGGATGATCACCAGGCGGCGGATTTGCATGTCGCGGTCGCGCATCGCGATCGTGCCGCGGTGGACGAGGAAGGCGAGGATGGCCCAGACGTACAGTGGGGTGTGGGTCAGGATCTGGATCAGCATGGTCGGCTCCGTAATGGTGAGTGGGTCAAGTGGTGCCACTGTGCCAGCGCCCCCGTGCGCCCGTGCGCGCATGCGACGAGATGCCCCGATCGCGGCGCGACATGCACCTGGACGGCGCGAAATGCGGCGGTCCATGCGTCTTTACAAACCTTTACGGCCATTGACTGCGTTTAACGTTTGCCCAGCCGACAATGCGTACGGCCCGGCAATCGCATGCATACAGATAAGCCGGTCTGGACTTCGTTTCGTAACCCAGGGGACTTCATGGATCATTCTCATCTCAGCCTTGCCGACGACCTCGAGCGCATGCTCGCCACCCAGTCCAGCCGACGCCGGTCGTTGCGCTGGCTGCTCGCGTCGGCGGCGGCCGTGCCGCTCGCGAGCTGCGGCGGTGGCGGCAGCGCGGACGCGGGCACGACGGCAGCGTCATCGCCGGCAGCATCTGGCACCACCACGACCGCGACGACGGGCACCTGCGCCGTCATCCCCGAAGAGACGGGCGGGCCGTATCCGGGCGACGGCACCAACAGCAACGGCGGCGGCGTCGCGAATGCGCTGGCGCTGTCCGGCATCGTGCGCAGCGACATCCGCACGAGCGTGGCGCCCGGCAGCGCGACGGCGGCGGGTATCGTGACGACGTTGAAGCTGCAGATCGTCAACACGGGCGCGAGCTGCGCCAGCGCGGCCGGCGCGGCCGTCTACCTGTGGCATTGCGACCGCGACGGCAATTACTCGATGTACGCGAGCGGTCTCACGAACGAGAACTACCTGCGCGGTGTGCAGGAGGCGGACGCAACGGGCACCGTCACGTTCACGACGATCTTCCCAGGCTGCTACTCGGGCCGCATGCCGCACGTCCACTTCGAGGTGTATCCGAGCCTCGCGAAGGCGACGAGTGCCGCGAACCGCGTCAAGACGTCGCAATTCACCTTCCCGATGACCACGTTGAACGAGGCCTACGCGACGACCGCGTACAGCACCAGCTCGCGCAACCTGGCCTCGATGAGCTATGCGACCGATAACGTGTTTTCGGACGGCACGTCGTTGCAGATGGCGTCCGTGAGCGGCGATCCCGTCAACGGTTACGTCGTCACGCTGACGATCGGCGTGGCGCTGTGACGGTGCCGTAGAGCCTTCCGGTAGGCAATGTTTTGCTGGACGGCCGGCATGGGCGCTCGTACACTCGTGTTTCCAAATAGTAAATACGACACGATATGCGCCTTCGCTCCCTGTTCGCACGCACTTGCGCCGCCTTGCTGCTGTCCGTCTCGACACTCGCCTGGGCCGGCGCGCCCGCGGCGGGCGACACGGCCCCGGACGATCTCGGCATGACGCTCAAAGGCACGCCTGTGCACCTGAAGGATTACGCAGGCAAGGCCGTCGTCATCTCGTTCTGGGCCAGTTGGTGCAAGTACTGCCTCAAGGAATTGCCGATCCTGTTCAACATCCAGAAGAAGGCGAAGGGGAGTCTGCAGGTCGTCGCCATCAATACGGAAGACGAGGACACGTTCGAGAGGCTGTCGCACGTGATGCGCCAGTTCGAGATCGGCATGTCGTACGACCCGGACGAGACGGCGGGCAAGGCGTACGGCGTGAATGGCATTCCGCACATGGTGGTCATCGGGCGCGACGGCAAGATCGTCGAGGTGTTCCGCGGCTACGGCGAATCGAGCCTGGAGCCGATCGTGGCCGCCATCAACAAGGCCATCGCCGCCCAGTAGGTGCTCGTAGCGGATGCCGCTATGGCGCCACGGCCTGCCGATACCGCCCCGGCGACATACCCGTCGCTGCGCGGAAGCGGTGGCCGAAGTGCGACAGGTCGGCATAGCCGCACAGGTCGGCGACCTGCTGCAACGGGAGGACGGTAGTCTTCAGCAGCGTGCGGGCCAGTTCGAGGCGGCGCTGGGCGATCCAGGCCGATGGCGGCATGCCGAACGACAGGCGGAACATGCGCGCCAGGTGGAACTCCGACAGACAGGCCACCTGCGCCAGTGTGCCGAGCGTGATGGGCTGCGCCAGGTGCGCGTCGATGTACTCGGCCAGGCGGCGCCGCATCAGGGGCGCGAGGCCGCCTTTGAGCCGCAGGGCGCGCCGTGGGGCGCTCTGCGAGCGCAGCAGTTCGCTCAGGGTGTCGTGCGTGATCTCGTTGGCGCGCAGCACGTTGTCGGCGCCTTCCCAAGGCGTGGCGACCAGGGACTGGCACAAGCGCAGCAGGGCCGGGTTTTCGAAGTAGGTGCGGTCGGCCAAGGTGATCTCGCGCGGTTCGCGGTCCAGCTCGACCACGGCCCGGCGCGTGAAATGCGCCGGCATGAAGTAGACGTGCAACAGGCGCAAATGGTCGCGCACCACCCATTCCGATGCGTGGTCGTCGGGCAGCGTGCACAGACGCAGCGGCGCGCCGTACTGCCTCGGCGCGCTGCTGCGTTCCGTGCGGTAGCCGCCGTCCAGGTAGCACGAGAGGGTATGGTGGCCGGGCCGGTCGTACACCGTCAGCGCTTCGTCGGTGTCGCGCTGCCAGATCGCCGCGGCCATGCCGTCGCCCAGCCACACGAAACGCTCGAGGGTGGCGTCGGTGCCGCACATGGTGTCGAAGACGGCGTGCGAGATAGGGGCTGGACGGGCGTGCATGCAAAAAGTCTAGCATGCGTGCGCAGGCTGTACCGGCAGGGCGGCGAAAGTGCGCAATTCCAGACAAGTCGGCGCCGGCGGCCGGGCCGATCATGCCGGCATGAACATCTTCCTTTACCTGCTCACCGTTGTCATCTGGGGCACCACCTGGATCGCGATCAAGTTCCAGCTGGGCGTCGTCCCGGCCCCCGTGTCGATCGCCTACCGTTTCTGGATCGCCGCCGCCGTGCTGTTCCTGTTCCTGCTCGTCGCGCGCCGGCCGGCGTGGCCGCCGCGCCAAGCATGGCGCTATCTCCTTGCGCAAGGCGTCTCCCTGTTTTGCTGCAATTTCCTGTGCTTTTATTACGCCAGCCAGTGGGTGCCCAGCGGCCTCGTGGCCGTCGTGTTTTCGACCGCGCCCATCTGGAACGCGGTCAACCAGCGCCTGTTTATGGGGCGGCCGATCCGGCGCCAGGTGCTGGTCGGCTCCCTGCTCGGCCTGTCCGGCATCGCGCTGTTGTTCCTGCCGCAGATGCAGGGCCACTGGAACGATCACGGCATGCTGCTGGGCCTTGGCCTGTCGCTGCTGGGCACCGTGTGCTTTTCGACGGGGAATCTGCTGTCGAGCCGGATGCAGGCGCTGGGCCTGGCGCCGCTGCTGACCAATACGTGGGCCATGCTGATCGGCTCGACCATCGTCGGGGGCGGCGCATGGTTGCTGGGCATGCCGTTCGAGCTGGATGCCAGCCCGCGCTACCTGGGGGCGTTGTTCTACCTTGCCATCCCCGGTTCCGTGATTGCCTTCACGGCGTATCTGGTGCTGGTCGGACGCATCGGACCGGACCGCGCGGCTTACTCGACCGTGCTGTTTCCTGTCGTGGCGTTGAGCGTGTCGACCGTGCTCGAGGGGTATCACTGGACGTTGCCGGCCATCGGCGGCGTGGCGCTGGTCCTCGGCGGCAACCTGCTCGCTTTCATGAAGCCGGCTGCCACGGTCAGGCCCGATGCCGGGGTGGTGAACGGACCGACTAGTCGCCCAGCACCGTGACGACGACGTGGCGCCGGTGCTCGGCCACGCGGTGTTCCCACAGATAGATGCCCTGCCACGTACCGAGCATCAGGCGGCCGTCACCGACGGGCACCGTGACGGACGTGGCGGTGAGCATCGTGCGCGCGTGCGCCGCCATGTCGTCCGGGCCTTCCGTGTCGTGGCGGTAGGCCGGGTCGCCGTCCGGCACGAGGCGGCGGATGATCGTTTCGAGGTCGTGGCGCACGTCCGGATCGGCGTTTTCCGTGATCAGGAGGGAACAGCTCGTGTGCTGCACGAACACGTGCGCGAGCCCGCAGCGGATGCCCGCGCGCGCGACGGCGTCGGCCACGGCCGCGGTGATGTCGCGGCTGCCGCGTCCGAACGTGTTGAATTCGAGGGTGGTCTGGAAAGGCATGGACGGCTCCTGTGCCGTCCATGCTACACGAAGGTGTCGCTCAGGGCGCGGCCGAGAACGCGTCGTGCGACGGGAAGCGCGCCGTCATCCAGTCGCGCGACAGGCGCAAGGTGTCGACGACGTCGGCGGGCAGCGTGTCGAGGATCGCGGGGTCGTCGCTGGGCGTGTCGGCCAGCAGGCTCGCCAGGTGGATGATGCCGCCCAGCTGGCAGAACGGATGCGCGGCCATCGGGTCGGACGAATTTTCCAGCGCGCGCACGATCTTGTCGGGGAAGTTCCAGCGCCGGCCCAGCTCGGCCGTGATGTGGCCTTCGGACAAGCCCAGCAGGCGCTGCTCGCGCTCCCAGCGGCCGCCCGGCAGGTGCGGCAGTTGTTCGATCTCGGCGAACATCGTCGGTGCGACCTGGTAGATCAGCAGCTCGCCCAGGCGCAGCATCATGCCGGCCAGCCAGGCTTCGCTGCCGTCGATGCCGACGCCGCCCGCCAGCCATTTGGCGTAGCCGGCGCAGGCCGTGCTGCTCTTCCAGAATTCGTCGGCATCGAGGCCGGGCAGGGAAGGGAAGGCGTCGGAGAAGCACGTGGCCAGCGCCAGCGTGCGGATGTGGGCCATCCCCGTGAGGCCGATGGCTTCGTCGAGCGAGCTGACGCCGCGGCGCGCGCCGAAGCGGGCGCTGTTCGCGAGGCGCATCAGCTTGGCCGTCAGCGCCGGGTCGCGCGCGATGATCGCGGCCACCTTCTTGGCGGGCGCGTCCTCGTCGTCGAGGGTCGCGATCAGTGCATGGGCCACTTCGGAAATCGTGGGGAGCTTTACGTCGGAAAAGAAGGTCGTGAGGCTGATCATGATGCGTCTTTCGTTGGTGCACGGTCGGTCCAGTGTAATCCTCACACGTGTTTCCTGAGTGAACTATTTTTTGATTTCGATGCGTCGTGTTGCGGGCAAGCCTTTTCAGGCCGTCAAGGTTGAAGTTGTAACAAAGAAATACAAATGTAAAGGTGATGCAGGTGCCCAGTTCGGGTAAGGTGGCTGGTTCTTAAATCTTACTCATCAGGAATCCCATGAGCGCCAAGCCTTCCGTCATCGTCGCCATCCTCGCTGCAGTGCTGAGCCTTGCCGGCTGCGGTGGAGGCGGGTCGTCGTCCGCCGCCGTCGTCGTGGCGAACCCGGCGCAGTTCAGCGCGACGGACGTCGTCCTCGGCACCGGTGCCACGGCGGCGGCCGGCAAGACGGCGACCGTGACCTATACGGGCTGGCTGTACAGCGACACGGCGCCCAACCACAAGGGCACGCAGTTCGACAGCGGCACGTTCTCGTTCACGCTCGGGCAGAACCAGGTGGTTCCCGGCTTCGAGCAGGGCGTGCTGGGCATGATGGTGGGCGGCCAACGCACCGTGCTGGTCCCGTCCAGCCTGGGTTATGGCGCGACCGGTTCGGCGCCGGCGATTCCGCCGAACGCGGGCCTCGTGTTCGACATCGCGCTGACCGCGGTGCAGTAAGCGCAGACGGGGCCGCGCGGCCCCGTCGTGACGACGTCAGTGCGCCGGCTTCAGGTAGCCGTGCATGCCGAGCCAGCGGGCGAACGCGTCGAACCAGCCCGTGCTCGTGGTCGGCTTCTGGTACATGCCGAAGCCATGGCCACCCTGTTCGTACAGGTGGAATTCGACGGGGCGCCTGGCCGCGCGCCAGCTGTCGACGAGGCCGTAGCCGCCGTTGCCGAACAAGGGGTCGTCCGCCGCCAGCGCGACGAACAGCGGCGGCGCGTCGGCCGGCACCTTGGCCGCGGCCAGCGGCCCGTAGATGTCGCCGATGAACGCGGGCTTCGCGTCCTGGCCGTGCAGCGCCGTCACCATCGTCAGCATCGCGCCGGCGGAAAAGCCCAGCATGCCGATGCGGTCCGGATCGACGTGCCACGTGCGCGCCCGCGCGCGGACGAGCGCGAACGCGGCGCGCGCGTCGGCGAGCTGCGGCGCCAGCGTGGCCGGGTCCTGCGACGGCGGCCGCGCGGGCCGTGCCGCGCCCGAGAACATCTGCGCCATCTCTTGCGCGAACGCGTCCATGCCGGCTGGCGTGGGGTTCAAGCGGTACTTCAGCACGAACGCGGCGACACCCTTGTCGGCCAGCGCCTTCGCCACGTCCCAGCCCTCGTTGTTCATCGACAGCGTCTTGAAACCGCCGCCCGGCGCGACGATCACGGCGGCGCCCGTCGCCTTCGCGGGGTCGGGCAGGAACGGCGTCAACGTGGCGACCGTGACGTTGCGGGCGAACACGCTGCCGTACTGGCTATGCCAGCTTTCCTGCGCCGTCGCGCCGGGCAGCGGGCCCGTGCCCAGGACGATGGCGTCCGGCTGCGCGGGCGTCGCGATGGGTGTCATCCTGTCGTTCTGCGCGTATGCAGGTGCGGCGAATGCGCAGGCGAGTGCGAGCGCGCCCGCGGTCAGGACCTGGCCGATCCGATGTGTGTGCTTCATGTAGTCTCCTTGTTGTAATCGTTATTGCGGCAGCGCGACGGCCCGCGTCAGCACGAGCGCGCCGTCCTGCTGCGCGACGCCCGTCCCCGGCTGGCCGGAACCGACGGTCAGCGTGTAGCGGCCCGGCGTCAGCTGGCGCACGCCGTCGCGCGTGACGAAGCTGAGATCGCGCGGCGACAGGGTGAAGCGGACCTGGCGCCGCTCGCCCGCCTTCAGCGCCAGCCGCTGGAAGCCGCGCAGCGCCAGCCGCGGGGCGCCGTCGAACGCCGGCGGCGTCAGGTACAGCTGCGCGACCTCGTCGCCGTCGCGCGTACCCGTGTTGGCCACTTCCGTCGTGACGACGATGCCGTTCTCCGGCGCGCCGCCGACGGGTTCGATGCGCAGCGGCGCATAACGGAACGTCGTGTACGAGAGGCCTGCGCCGAACGGATACACGGGCGTGCCCGTGAAGTAGCGGTACGTGCGGCCCTTCATCGCATAGTCGTCGAACGGCGGCAGGTCCGCGAGGCTGCGATAGAAGGTGAGGGGCAGGCGTCCGCCCGGATCGGCGCGGCCCGCGAGGACGTTGGCCACCGCAAGCCCGCCGGACTGGCCCGGATACCACGCTTCCAGGATCGCGGCCGCATTGTCTTTCGCCCACGACAGGTCGATGGCGCTGCCGTTCATCAGCACGACGACGAGCGGCTTGCCCAGCGCCTTCGCCCGTTCCAGCAGGGCGCGCTGGTCGGCCGGGAGGTCCAGCGACGTCTTGTCGCCGCCGGAGAAGCCGTCGACCTTGATGGCCATCTCTTCGCCTTCGAGGTCGGACGTGAGACCCACGACGGCGACGATGACGTCGGCATCGCGTGCCCCGGCCGCGAGGTCGGCGTCGGGCGCCGTCGAGATCCGTTTCCAGAACAGGCCCGGCACACCGGAGGACCCTGTCTCGGTCTGGAAGCGCAGCGGATAGCGCTGGCCTTTTTCCAGCTGCACGTCCGTCAGCTTCAGCGGCTCGCCCCATTGCGAATACGCGGTCGACCGCAGGGCGGGCTTGCCCGCGACCGTCAGTTCGCCCTGCACGCCGCTCACGCCGAGGCGGTACGTGCCCGTCTCCGGCGCGACGAGGAAGCCGGTCCACACGACCTTGTGCCGGTCGGCGACGGCCTTCATCTGCAGCGCGTGCGATTCCAGGCCGGGCTCCACGCGCGTGGCGGCCGGCTTGCCGTCGTAGGCGTCACCGTCGGCGCGGTTGAAGTAGTCGGCGCGCAGGCCCGGCTTGCCGTCCGGCGTGCGCAGCGCGGTCGTTGGCACGGGGTCGCCGTCCGTCATCGAGCTGCCGGCCGGCACGACGGTGATGCGCGCCTGCGGCAGCGCGCGGCGCAAGCCGTCGACGACGGAGACGGGCGGCGCCGACTGCGTCGACGAATAATTCCCGCGCAGGACGCGCGTCGCATCGGCCAGCGGGCCGATCACGGCGATCTTCACGCCGGGTGCCAAAGGCAAGGTGCCGTCGTTCTTCAGCAGCACGAGACTCTTCGTCGCAGCCTGCAGCGCGAGGTCGCGGTGCGCGGGCGTGTCGATGGCGTCGACGGGGACGGCGTTCGGCGCGCGCTGCGCGAGGCCGGCGAGGTCGCCGTTGCGGTAGCGCGCGGAGAACAGGCGCACGAGGGCCTGGTCGATGTCGCCCGTGGAAATCAGGCCGCGCTGCCACGCCTCGCGGTAGCGCGCATCGAGGTTGGGCGTGTCGCCCAGCGTCTTCGTGTTGCACTCGTTGTCCGTGCCGGCCTTCAGCGCTACGGCGACGGCCGCGGCGGGATCGGGCGCGTACTTGTGCTGGTCGGCGATGTCCGTCACGGCGTCGCAGTCCGACACGACATAGCCCTTGAAGCCCCATGCGCCGCGCAGGTGCTCCTTCATGAGCAGGTCGCTGCCGCACGCGGGCTGGCCGTCGATGCGGTTGTACGCGCACATGATGGAACCGGCCTTCGCGTCGACGATCGCGGCGCGGAAGGCGGGCAGGTAGGTGTCCTCGAGGTCGTGGCGCGACACGAACACGTCGGCCACGTGGCGCGTTGATTCCGGCCCGCTGTGCACGGCGAAGTGCTTCGGCGTGGCGACGACGTCCGGCAGGTCGGGGTTCGGGCCCTGGATTCCCTGGATGAAGGCGACGCCCAGCTGCGCCGTCAGGTACGGGTCCTCGCCATAGGTCTCCTGGCCGCGGCCCCAGCGCGGGTCGCGGAAGATGTTGATGTTCGGCGACCACGTGTCGAGGCCCGTGCCGATCTTGCCCAGGTGGCCCGTGCGGCGCCCGAGCGTGTGCAGTGCGCGCACCTCGGTGCTGATCGCGGACGCCACACTGTGCACGAGCGGCGCGTCGAACGTGGCGGCGAGGCCGATGGGTTCGGGGAAGTTCGTCGTGGGCAGCGGGCCGAGGGCGCCGTGCAGCGACTCGGTCCACCAGTTGTACGCGGGGATGCCGAGGCGCGGCAGCGCGGGCGCCACGTTCAGCAGCTGGCCGATCTTTTCGTCGAAGGTCATCCGCGCGACGAGCGCGCGGGCGCGCGCATCCGCATCGGCGCGCGCGGCGTCGGTGGATGGCTGGGTTTGTGCGGCGACCGGCAGTGCCGCCGCGAGCAGGAGGGCGCCGCACACGGCCACGCGCCCGATCACGCTCGCTGAGTCTCCTACTTGACCAATGTGTTTGGCCTTATCTTTTTGCATGGGATCTACCTTGAAAGGTGGATGGCCGATGCCGGCGTCCGAGCCGACGCGGAACGGCATCGGGACGAAGAGTTATGCCATCGGAGAGTCTCCGTGCATGTTGGTGGAGGAGTCGGATGATTGCGATAACATAGTTGCTCGGCCCACGCATGCCGTTCGCTCGATGCCGCGCCCGTGGGTCGATCACGGTGCAGGATGGACGAAACGTGGATGTTGAGCCAAGCGATGGACAATGTAGTGCAGTAATTGACGGGACGCCAATAACTTTTTCTGCCGTATCGATATCGGAATCGGTATGGTTCTCGGCGCGATACTGGTAAAGACGTGCTGTTACATAACATTTATGTTGTGCGATAACATCGGCAAATTTGTTGTTGTATTGACACATCGGCGCCTGGCGGTTCCGGTGCGCCGATAGTTTCCTTGAGGTAATTTATGTTTGAGTAGATAATGAGCACGATCAAGATCTTTATCCGCCTGCCAACTCCGCGCTCATGTCTCTCGTTTCCCGCCTGCTTTGTCTGCTGTTCGTTGCCGCCACGGTGGCCACGGCCGCGCACGCCGCACAGACGGGCGTGAACGTGCAGGTGGAAATGGAAAGGATCTGGAAGGAGTCGAGGGAGTCGCCACGCAAGGCCCTGGACCTGCTGGACGCGTTGCGCCGGACGCTGGGGGAGGACGTCTCCTACGATGAACAGCAAAAGCTGTTGCGTATGGAAGTGACGCTCAGGGAGGACGTGGGCCAGACAGGTCAGGCGTATGCTCTGGAACGCAAATCGTTGCAGTTGGCTCTGGCCCACGGCGACGCCGCGGGCGCGGCAGTGGCCGGGCTGGGCGGAGTGCGGGAAATGGTCGATGCCCATCGGCTGGACGAGGCGCAGGTGCTGCTCGACAAGACCGTGGCTCGCGCGCCGCCGAACGTGAATCTGAGGTTCAAGTCGGGGGTCGAACTTGTGCAAGGAGACATCCTGAACCTGCGGGCCCGGTTCGATGAGGCGCTGGCCGCCTATCTGCGCGGCCTGCACGTGCTGCAGGGCGTGCCTGGAGAAAACGGGCGCCGCGCCGCGCTGTACGGTCGTATCGCCCAGTTGTACGTGAACGCGGACAACCCCGCGAAGGCGCTCGAATCCACCGACCTGGGCCTGGCGGAAAAAAAGATGCCGCTGTGGCCCCTCACCTCGTTGCAGTTCACGCGGGGCAGGGCATTGATCAAGCTGGGGCGCGATCGTGAAGGCATCGACGCGTACGACAAGGCGCTCGCGACGGCGATGCGCGCCGGGCTGTTGGCATCGGAAGCGTCGATACGGGGCAACATCGCGGATTACTATCTGCTGCACCACGACTACCTGCGCGCCGAACGCGCGGCGCGCGAGGCACTGGTCGTGTCCGAGAAGGTCAAGGAACCGAGCGCTGTCATGATGGCGCGCGCCAACCTCGGCTTTGCCTTGATGGGCCAAGGAAAGATCGCGGAGGGCACACCCTACGTCGACGCCGTGATCGCTCATACGCGCAAGCAAAACCTCCTGGGGGATCTCGAGGCATTGCTGGACGAGAAAGGCCGCATGCTGGAGCGGGCGGGGCAGTACCAGCGGGCGCTGGAGATCGTGCGCGAGCAGCAGTCGCTGCAACAGCAGAGCGCACGCAAGGCACGCGACCGTGCCATTGCCGCGCTGCAGGAAGAATTCGACGCCAAACGGCGCAGCCAGCAGATCGTCCTGCTGGAGCGCGAGAACAAGCTGAAGGATGCGGAGCTGACCAATCGGCGGACGGTGCAGCTGGCGACCACGTTCGCCGCCATGCTGATCGTGCTGGCGGGCGCCGTCGTGTACGTGATGTACCGGCGCGCCGCGCGCAGCAATGCCCGGCTGACGGAGCTGAACGTGCAGCTCGAATACCGTTCCACGCACGATGCGCTGACCGGGTTGCACAACCGGCGCTCGCTGACGAGCAGGATGACGGGCCGGGTGGCGGACCGCCGCAGCCATGTGGAAGGCGTCGACTGTTTCGTCCTGCTGGACGTCGACCACTTCAAGAGCATCAACGACCGATGGGGGCATGGCGCGGGCGATGCCGTCCTCGTCGAGGTCGCGCGCCGGCTCGCGGCGGCCGTGCGCGAGTCCGACATGGTCGTGCGCTGGGGCGGCGAGGAATTCATGATCCACGCGCCCGGCATGGCTCCGGACAGCGTGGCCGGCATGGCGGAACGCATCCTGGAGACGATCGGCGCGCAGCCCGTCGACGGCGGCAGTTGCGCGATCCCCGTGACCCTCACGGCCGGGATCGTCGCGTTGCCGCCCGCTGCCGATGCGGCGTTCGACTGGCAGTGCGCCGTGCGCCTCGCGGACTGGGCGCTTTACCAGGGCAAGACGCAGGGGCGCAACCAGGCGCGCATCGTCACCCGGCTGCATGCGCCCGCCGCCAGCGTGATGGCGGCGCTCGAAGGCGATGCCGCGCACGCCCGCGCGTTGCTGGCGCTCGACTGCGTGCACGGTCCGCGCCAGGACCCGGCGCGGCCGGCGCCGGCCGTCCCGCGCGATGCGGGCGGCGCGCTGCCCGCGCTGGCTCCGACCTGACCGCCGGCTGCGACGCCCGTCAGCCGCGCCGGGCCGCCTCGATGGCCGCGATGTCGATCTTCCGCATCGTCATCATCGCGTCGAACGCCCGCTTGGCCGCGGCCGCGTCGGGGTCAGCGATGGCGTTCATCAGCGCGCGCGGCGTGATCTGCCACGACAGGCCCCAGCGGTCCTTGCACCATCCGCATGCGCTTTCCTGGCCGCCGTTGCCGACGATCGCATTCCACAACCGGTCCGTCTCTGCCTGGTCGTCCGTGGCGACCTGGAACGAGAACGCTTCGGTGTGCTTGATGGCGGGACCGCCGTTCAGGCCGAGGCACGGGATGCCCATGACGGTGAAGTCGACCGTCAGCACATTTCCCTGCTTGCCGGCCGGATAATCGCCGGGCGCACGATGAACGGCGCCGACGGCGCTGTCCGGGAACGTCTGCGCATAGAACGTCGCCGCATCGAGGGCGTCGTTGTCGTACCAAAGGCAAATCGTATTCTTGCTGACCATCTCGCCTCCTGTGGGTGGGTCGCTGGGGACTGCGTGCGCAGCCGTCGGCAACGATAGCACGGTCGCGGGCGCGCGGGCCCGCGCGAGTCACGGCGTCGCGGCCCCTTTGCTGGCGGGCACGGGCACCGTGCGGTGCGGATCGGCGGGGTCGTGCAACACGATGAACGGCGCCGAGCAATCGAACATTTTCACGTAGTCGGCGAGGGGCGGTATCTTCAGCGCGCGGCGGCGCTCGTCCACGTGGGCGATGTCGTCGATCTCGAACGGCTGCCATTCCGTGCGGCTCACGCACGTGCCCTGCGTGCCGTAGCGCTGCGGATAGTGCGTGCGGTCGTACAGGTAGGCATAGCTTGTCGCGGATGCCTGTTGCTGCTGCACGAGCGGCTCCATCAACGCGAGGACCTTGAGCTGGAAGGCCTTGTCCGAGTCGGCGTGCTGGGCCAGCAGCCAGGCGTCCTTGGCCGCCTCTTCGCCGACCATGTCGTACGTCGGCCAGCCATACTGGTCGACGATCTGTTTCAGGCGCGCCTGGTTGGCGGCATCGACCTCGATCCATTTGCGCATGCCTTCCTGGTCGGTCGCGTGCCGGACTTCCTGGTCGTGCTGGCCCATTTTCAACAGCTCGTCGCGCAGCGCGGGATGCGTGGGCGCGGCGGCGTGCGCGGCCAGCGCCATCGCAAAGAGGGCGCCGGCGGTCAGGATTCGTCGTGACATCGTGTTTCGCATATCGTCTCCAGGTCGTTGAAATCCTGCGGGAGCTTAGCGAAAAAAAGGCGGCGAATGTGCGCGGATTTTCACTCGGCCGGCGCGGCGGCCGGCGCGCCGGCAGCATGCCCGGAGAGCGGCAGCTCGGGCAGGAACAGCAGCGCGACGAGGCCCGCCAGCACGATCACGGCACCGGCGCCGAAGATGTTGGCGATGGCGTGGCGGTACACGGCCACCGTCAGCGCCTGCGCGGCCGGCAGCGCGCCCGCGCGCGCGACTTGCGCGATGCCGTGCGCGTGCAGCTGGTGCGCGAGGATGGCGCCGGAGCCCGTCACGCCCAGCAGGCCGCCGAGCGAGCGGAAGAACGTCAGCATCGCCGTGCCCACGCCGCGGCGCGGGACGGGCAGCGCGTTCTGCACGGCGATCGTCATGTTGGGCATGACGAGACCGAGTCCCGCGCCGAGCAGGAAGATCGCAGGCTCGATGATCCAGTAGCCGCGCGCCGTGTCCATGCCCCAGGCGAGGACGCCGAACGCCAGCACGGCGGCCGACAGCCCGGCCACCTGCACGGCCTTGTACTTGCCCGAATGCGACAGCACGCGGCCGTTCAGCGTGGACGAGGCGATCATCCCGACCATCATCGCCACCGTCATCATGCCGGAATGCGCGGGGCTGCTGCCCATCACGAGCTGGAAGAACAGCGGGAAGAACACGCTCGCGCCCATCAGGCCCATGAACGTCAGGGCCATCACGATGCTCGCGACATTGAACACGCGGTTCGCGAACAGGTCTGGCGGCAGCACGGGTTCCGCCGCGCGGCGCAAGTGCACGAGCAGCCAGCCGCCCAGCACGACCGCGAGCGCCGCGCAGACCTCGACCTGCACGGAATCCCACGCCCATTCCGTGCCGCCCAGCGCGAGGATCAGCAGCAGGGCGGTGATGGACACGGTGAGCAGCACGGAGCCGAGGTAGTCGATGCGGTGCGCGTGCGTGACGGCGGGCTTGCGCAGCGAATGCGCGATCGCATAGAAGGCCAGCGCGCCGACCGGCAGGTTGATGAAGAAGATCCAGTGCCACGACAGCAGGTCCGTCATCATCCCGCCCAGCACGGGGCCCAGCACGCTCGTGACGGCGAACACGATGGCGATCGAGCCCTGGCGGCGCGCGCGTTCCTTCGGCGGCACGAGGTCGCCGATGATGATCTGCGCGAGCGGCATGAAGCCGCCGGAGCCCATGCCCTGGACGGCGCGGAACACGATCAGCTGCGTCATGCTCTGCGCGAAGCCGCACAGCACGGAGCCCAGCAGGAAGGTGGCCAGTGCCGTGAAGATCATCGGGCGCCGGCCGTACTGGTCGGCCAGCTTGCCGTACAGCGGCATCGTCGCCGTGGAGGCGAGCACGTACGCCGTCACGACCCACGACAGATGGGCCATGCCGCCCAGGTCGCCGACGATGCGGGGCAGGGCGGTCGCGACGATGCTCTGGTCCAGCGCGCCGAGGCCAAGAACGGCCATCAGGGCCAGGTAGACGGAGCGGATTTCGCGGGCGGAAACGGGAGTGTCAGTCGTCATGGTCGGCAAGGATGTTGAGGGCGTCGATGGCGCCCGCGAGTGCGTCCAGCTGGGCGGGAGAGAGGCGGGCGATGCGTTGCGACAGCCAGTCGTGGCGGCGGTCGCGGAGCTGCTGCAGGGCGTGGATACCGGCCGGGCTGACGCGCAGCCCGCTGCGGCGCCGGTCCTCGGCGTGCGGCGCGCGCTCGACGAGGCCCGCTTCTTCCAGCGCCTTGACCTGGCCGCTCATGGTCGGGCTGCGCACTTGTTGCATGCGTGCGAGCTCGGCCACGCCGATGCCGGGATGTTCGTGGATCTGGTGCAGCAGCAGCGACTGCATCAGCGACAGCCCCTGCTCCTGGCGGTCCGTGTCGCGCCGCATCTGGCGCACGAGTCCCTTGAGGGCGGTACGGAGCGCCTCGGACAGGCGCTCGATCTGTTCGTGTCGTGGGTGGGTCATCATTAATAATAGGTAGGCTACCTAACTATATTACGCCGGCGCGGTGGCGAGTTCAAGCGATTTCAAGGCATGTGTTTTTTGCACAGGGAGATGCCTTGGTGACAATGCACGCATTTTTCCGGCGGCATACCTGCTAAGGTGACGGTCTTGCCTGTTCATTATCCCGGCAGCCGACGCCGCACTACCACCATGCATTTCCGCCCTCAACTGGACCGTTCCCTTACCCTGCTGTCGACCCGAGGCGTGGCGCGCCGTCACGCCGCGCCCCTGTTGTTCCGGCTGCTGTGGAGACTGGGGTTGCGGATCCGCCCGCCCCATTTCCTCGGCTTCGCCACCGTCGCTTGTGTCTACGGCACGTGGTTCATGAGCGTGTGGGGCGTGGTCATGTGGACGCTCGTGTGGTCGCAGCAGGGCACCGCCGTCGTCGACGTGGCGCTCCGGGCGGCCGCGGCGGGCGCATGCTTCGGCCTGATCATGGCGTGGCTGTACGCGCGCGAGCGCAGGGAATTCGCCGTGCCGGCCTGGGAGGCGGTGGCCGGCGACTAGCCGACGGACCAACGAGGAACGCCATGTACCACGCCATCGTTCGCCGCAGGATCACCGCGGCATTTGCCGGCCTCAGCGCCGGACGCATCGAGGCCATCACGGACGAACTCGCGCCGGATGTCGTGCATTATTTCGTCGGGACGCATGCGCTGTCCGGCACGCGGCGCACGCCGGAAGCCATCCGCGCCTGGTACGAACGCCTGTTGCGCCTGCTGCAGGGCATCCGGTTCACGGTGCACGAGGTCCGGGTATCGGGCTGGCCCTGGCGCACGCAGGTCGAGGCGATCTGGACCGAGACGAACTCGGGAACGGATGGCGTGTGGACGTCGGCGGAGGGCGTCAACCTGATCGAGATCCGCTGGGGCCGCGTCACGAGCGTGCGCATCTACCCCGATACGGCCGCGCTGGAGCGGACGCTGCAGCGCATCGCGGCCAAGGGCACGGCCGAGGCGCTGGCCGCACCGATCGTGTCCTGAGCCGCGGGCGGCGCCAGGTCAGGACGCTTGGGCGGTCAGTGCGGCCATCACTTCATCCACGCTGATCTTGTCGACCCAATCGTCGCGCCGCGCCACCGTGATGACGGTGCTGTTGTGCTTGTCGATGGGCGCCCATTCCGGATTCTTCTGGCGCATCAGCGCGATGACGGGAACGTGCACGGCGTTGGCCAGGTGCATGACGGCCGTCTCCACGGAGACGATCAGCTTGCACAGGCCGAGGATCGCGGGCAGCTGGAAGAAATTGTCCTCGGCGCTGAACAGATGCGTGTGCGCGAGGTCGTGGCCGGCGAACAGGGCGCGGGCGCGCGCGAGATCTTCGGGGACGACGTTGACGATGAAGCCGGCATCGCGCCAGGCGTCGTCGCGCTGCATCGTGCGGATCAGTTCGATGACCCGTTCCAGCGGCCAGCTGCGTTCGATCGACTTCGAATACGCATTCACGAACACGACCTTCGGTGCCGGGCCGTCGAAGCCCCAGGCGGCGAACTGGTTGCGCGCGTAGTCCATCCATTGTTGCGGGATCGATAGCACGGGATAGCGGGCCGCGGGCGGGATCGTGATGCCGAACAGTTGCGTGAACCAGCCCGCGTAGATATCGCTGATGTGGTGGTCCGGATGGGATGCGGCGGTGTAGGCCGGAATGAACGCGTCCAGCTTGCGGTAGATGAGGTGCTTGTGCAGGTCGTAGGGGCGCACGCGCTTTTTCTGGCCCACGACGAAGCCGTGCGGGCTGATCTTGCGGGCCAGGACCGCATACTTGTGGCGGTCGAGCACGCTGAGCGACACGACGATCGGGTAATCCTGCTGCTGCGCTTCCTGGATGGACGCCTCGTACAGCGCCGGGCTGTACGTTTCGTTGTACACCTTGTCGAAATACCGGCACTCGGCCAGCCAGTCGTACAACGCGTATTTTTTCAGGTGCGGCCAGTCCGCCGCGTTGTTCGTGCGGCGCCGCTCGTCGACCCACAGGTGGATCTTCAGGTGCGGGAACGCGCGCGCGAACGCGGCGAAGCAGCTTTGCAGGTACGTGAAATCGCCCAGCGCCAGGTGGACGATGAAGAGGATCTTGTCGGACCTTGCCAGCAGCGCGCGATCGACGAGGGCCGTGCTGGCCACCGCGTCCGCAAGCCTGTCGCCATGGTGCGCGTCCAGCGCGGCAGCGTCGCCCTGCCGTACGTTGATGGGCGCGCGCAATCGGGCCTGGCGGTCCCAGCTGTCCAGTTTCAGCGTCTGTTCACTCGAGCTTTTCATGATGCGTTGTTGGAATCGGAAGGATGGTCTCGTTCAAGACAGAGGCGCATGGTCATGTGGACGGTTCCGTGAAACTGGTAAGGACGTGAAAGTGTAGACGGCGAATGGCCTGGACAGGGCGGCCGATGCTGTAAAGTTGGGTAAAGCTTTTGTCAATAAATAGCAGGCTCTGGTGACATGAACGTTTCACGCCAACGCAACGCGAAGTGTTGGTTTGTAAATATTGCATTCCGTCAGTCTGCCAGAATGCATGGAAAAGCGAAGCACTGTTGATGTTACAAGTTGTAAAACGGTGCCGATGTCGCATGGCGTGATGCTGCCATGCGACATTATGACGCCTCATGCGGCTGTCGGCGAGTCAGCCGAGGTTGCTGCCGCGGATTTTGCTGAGGTCTTTGTCGTCGCCAGCCGTACCCGGCCGCGGGTCGAGGCTGCCGCCGGCGCTGCCTCCTGACATCGCGCTGCCGGCGCCCGTTCCCGTATCCGCCGACCCGGCGTGGCCGACACCCATCGAACCCATGCCGGCGCCCACGCCCGATCCCGCGCCCGTTCCGCCGCCGACCATGCCGCGCATCGCCACGTTCGGTCCCATGGTGGGCGCGCCGGCACGTGTGGGATCGGTGCCGTAGAAGCTGTGGATGTGCTGGGCCCATCGGGCGTCCGCCATGTCGGGCCAGGCGTCCTTGTCGAAGCCCGGCGCGTTCTGCATCCGGTCCTTGTCGATGTCGAGCACGAAACGCTTGTGGACGGTGTCCAGGTGCAGCGCTTGCCAGGGCACGGCGAACAGCTTGTCGCCCAACCCCAGGAAGCCTCCGAACGACAGCACGGCGTAGGCGACCTGGCCGGTCTGCATGTCGAGCATGATTTCCTTGATGTCGCCCAGGTCCTCGTCGGCGGCGTTGACGACGCTGTCGCCGAGCAGGGTGTCGGCCCCCATCAGTGCGGGACCGGGACCGGCATGGCCAGCGCGGGTGGTCGTGGCGTTGTACATGCCGTATTTGTCGCGATCTGCGTAGCTCATCTTGTCCTCCTGGTGTCGATGATTGCAGGGCCGTCGGTGCGGCAACCCATCCAGGGTAACGGGGGCGGACGGCACGCGTTTGCGTTCACTCAATCGTGTCCGGTCGCGGCCAGCAGCCGGCGCGATGCCGGCACCGACCGCCCGATACTAGCCACAATCGACATCGCCGCGCGCCCGCTAGACGCGGGGAAAAGGCTTGCGGGCACGGCTTCCTGGACGGCGCGAAACGTAGCGTGACGTAATACTTGGTGAGAATCGCAGGCCGTCCGCTGGACTATCATGCTGGGTCTGGTTCATGATCAATAGCGCAATACGAATCCCTGTTATCGCGCATGAAGGAGAAGCAAATGAAACGATGGATTGTGGCAGTACTGATGTGCGCAGCCGGTGCCGCGCAGGCGAACTCGGCATGCGACAAGCCGAAGAAGGATTTCGACGGCTTGTATTGCCTGAACAAGGTGTACCAGGAAGCGGACAATGAGCTCAACAGCACGTACGGCAAGCTGGCCGGCAAGCTCGATGCGGACGGCAAGAAGCGCCTGAAGGCGGGCCAGCTGCAGTGGATCGACGAGCGCAACAACAGCTGCTCGCGGCACGAGGGCAGCGCGTTCTACGTTAACCTCGAGTGCGCGACGGACACGACCGTCAAGCGCGGGCAATTCCTGCAGGACCGCCTGCGCGAGTGCGTGAGCTCGGGCTGCCAGAACAGCAAGCTGTAAGGCCGCCCGGCGACCGCGCGCGGATCAGTCCAGGTCCGACGCGTCGTGCCGCTCCAGCACCTGCTCCTCGGGCTTGCCGCGCACGCGGTTGACCTTGCGGCCGCGGGCCACGGCCGGCCGCGCGCGCACTTCGTCGGCCCAGCGGCGCACCTGCTGGTACTGGTGCACGCCGAGGAATTCGGCGGCGTCGTACAGCTCGCCCAGCACGAGACCGCCGTACCACGGCCAGATCGCCATGTCGGCGATGGTGTAGTCGTCGCCCGCGACGAAGCGGCGCTCGGCCAGCAGGCGGTCGAGCACGTCCAGCTGGCGCTTCGTCTCCATCGCGTAACGGTTGATCGGGTATTCCAGCTTTTCCGGCGCATACGCGTAGAAATGGCCGAAGCCGCCGCCGAGGAATGGCGCCGAGCCCATCTGCCACATCAGCCAGTTGAACGTTTCCGTGCGCGCCGGGATGTCTTGCGGCAGGAACGCGCCGCCGAATTTTTCCGCCAGGTAGACGAGGATCGACCCGGACTCGAACACGCGCACGGGCGTGGGGCCGCTGCGGTCGACGAGGGCCGGGATCTTCGAATTCGGGTTGATCTCGACGAAGCCGCTGCCGAACTGGGCGCCCTCGTTGATGCGGATGAGCCAGGCATCGTATTCGGCGCCCGCGTGGCCCGCGGCCAGCAGTTCCTCGAGCATGATCGTGACCTTCTGCCCGTTCGGCGTGCCCAGCGAATACAGTTGCAGCGGGTGCTTGCCGACCGGCAGTTCCTGCTCGTGGGTCTTGCCCGCGATGGGCCGGTTGATGCTGGCGAACGCGCCGCCGGACGGCGTCGCCGGCGACCAGACCCGGGGCGGGACGTACGGTGTCGTGAACGGGTTCGTAGGGTCGGACATTGCACTCTCCTTCGCTGGCTCGGTGGAGAAGCGATGATGCCCGAAAAGCCGACTTCCCGCCGCCCGATCAGCTGTAGGGTGGGCACCCCGTGCCCACGCGGACGTTCGCGGACCGCATACGTTATGCCATCAGCGCAGCAGCTTCAGCCCCGGCGGCAGCGCGTCGCCGAACATCCGCGTGCTCGTTTCCTGGTCCAGTTCGACGACGTCGCGCACCTGCGCCGACCAGCTCGCAGGCGCGCCCGCGGCCGCCAGCTTCTGCAGCACTTGCGCGCGCAGTCCCTCGTCGATGTCGCGCGTGCGGTCGCCCGTTTTCCGCGCCAGGTGGGCGGCGGCGAAGCCGGCCGGCTCGATCCGTTTCCAGTCCAGCTTCATGAGTTCCATGAGCCAGCGGCCGGCCGCATCCGGCGGCGCCACCTCGTGCGCGCTGCCGTGCAGCGGCGCGCGGGCGCCCACGCGCGCGAGGGCCCACAGATAGCGCGCATACGTGGCGGCCGCCTTCGCATCGGGCTTCGGCGACGGCGGGATGGCCATGATCCTGCCGACCATCCAGTCGCCGATCTCCGCTTTGTAGGCGGCCGGGATGCGTTCCAGCGATGCGCCGAGGCGCAGCATGTCGTCCTCGCTGCCGTCGACGAGCGTGGCGGGACGCTTCGCGCGGTCGGCCGGTTCGGCCTGCAGGTTGAACGCGAAGTCGTCGAGGAGGCGCAGCTGCGCGTCCGTCGACAGGCCGCCGGCCACGCGCCGCCACAAGGTCCACCATTCGGCGCGTACCTGGGTGTCCTTGAAGTACTGCGCGCCGGCCGGGAACAGGGCCCATAGCTGCTGGATGCGCCAGTCGTCGAGCGGGTCGCCGAAGCCGGGCCGCAGGCACCAGCCGGCCAGGTTGAGCCACACGCGTTCGTGCTCGGCCGAGCGGCGCCGGCCTTTGGCGCGTTCCAGCAGCGCGTCGAACAGGCGGCGCAGCAGCGGCGTCTCCCACCGCTCGCGCCCGCCCAGCACGTGTTCGAGCGCGCCGCGCAACTGGCGCACTTCGCGCGCTTCGACTTGCTGGTTGCGCGCGCCGAAGATGCGATCGATGCGCTTGATGGCGTCGTCGATGTGTTGATGGACGACCTCAGGTGCTTCCTCTTCGCCGCGCAGCTGGAATTCCAGGCGCCAGCGCTGGCCGCTGCCATCCTCGGCCACGCAGGCCATCTCCAGCGTGCCCAGTTCCGACAGCGCGGCTGCGAGCCGCACGGGAATCGACGCCGTCTTCGCGTCCTGCGCGCGCAGCACGGTCGCAATGGCGGGCAGGCGCACGACGTCGGCGGGATCGAGGTCGACGAGATCGCCCGCCGCGGCCGTATCGGCGACGGTGGAGACGAGGTGGAAGCGCACGGGCCGCCCGAGGCGCAAGGCGAAGCTGCGGTCGGCCAGTGTGACTTCCTCGCCGGCGCGGGCGCCGCGCGGCAGCACGCACACGGCACGCAGGCGTTCGCCTTCTTCCAGCAGCAAATAATAGCTGCGCGCCGAACCGCTCTCGATGGCGGGCGCAAGCCCGGCCTGCGCGAGCGAATACGCGACGGCGCCGCGCGCGACGGCGACGTCCGGATCGGCATTGTGCAGCACGCGGACGGGAGTCTCGCGCCACGCGGACAGCACGTCGGCCAGCCGCCGCGCCAGCGCGTCGCCGCGGAACACGCCGCCGTTCAGCAGCAGCGTGTCGGGGATGGGCAGGCGGCCGTCGTCAGCTATGCCCAACGCCTCGCGCGCCGCATGCGCGTGCTGGCGCAGGAAGCCCGCCAGATGGCGCGTGATGGCCGGGTCGCTCGCATACGGCAGGCCGAATTCGACGATGCCGGCGCGTGCCCGCTGTGGGCCTTCTTGCATGGCGTTCAATGGGAAGAAGCCGTCCAGCACAATGCGTTCGACGTCCGCTTTCGTGATCGTCGCGGAGCGGCTGGCGCCGATGAGACGCGAACCGCTGCCCAGCAGCGTCACGGCCACTTCGTCCGGCGCATCGGGCGCCAGCAGCTGTTCCTTCGCGGCGCGGCAGCGTTCCGTCAATTGCGCGAGGCGGCCGGCCGACAGGCGCTGGCTGTCGCCCAGGCGCGATTCTGCGAGATGGGCCAGCGCGAGATCCATGTTGTCGCCGCCGAGGATCAGGTGGTTGCCCACGCCGATCCGGGACAGTGTCGGCTCGCCATCCTTCAATTCGACTTTCACCAGCGTGAAGTCGGTGGTGCCGCCGCCCACGTCGGCCACGAGCACGAGCTTCGCATCGGCGAGGTCGGCGGCCAAGGTGGTGCGGTGGCGCTGCAGCCAGTCGTACAAGGCCGCTTGCGGTTCTTCCAGCAGGCGCACGTCGGGCAGGCCCGCGAGATGGGCCGCTTCAAGGGTGAGGGCGCGCGCGCCTTCGTCGAACGATGCGGGGATCGTGAGGACGATCTCCTGCCGTTCCAGCGGGCGGGCGGGGAAGCGCTGGTTCCACGCCGCGCGCAGGTGCGCGAGGTAGCTGGCGCTCGCGGCGAGCGGCGAGATTTTCGGCACGTCGTCCGGCGCGCCCCACGGCAGGATAGGCGCGGTGCGGTCCACGCCCGGATGCGACAGCCAGCTCTTGCTTGACGCGACGAGCCGTCCCGGCGACGCCGCGCCGAGACTGCGCGCGAGACGCCCGATGGCCACGCGCTCCACGCCGCCCACGTCGGGCGCGGACCATGGCAGTTGCAGCGCGTCCGGCGCGAGTTCGCCGGCGAGCGGGTGGTAGCGGTTCGACGGCAGCAGCGGCGCCGTGTCCACTTCGCCCGGTGCCACGAGTTGCGGGATGGCGAAAGTGGTGACGTGGTCCGACCCGGCGTCGGCATAGGCCAGCACCGTGTTGGTGGTGCCGAGGTCGATGCCGACGCGGGCTGCTGCGGTACGGGTCACTGCTCGGTGCTGCGGACGTCGAACTCGACTTTCCAGCGCTGGCCGTCACGGGCCACGGCCACCAGTTCCAAGGTGCCCGCTTCCGTCGCCACCGCGTGCAGCTTGACCTGCACGACGTCGCCCGGCGTGCGGCCTTCCGCAGGCAGGGTCGCCTGGATCTCGTTCAATTCCTGCAGCTCGTCCGTGCTCCACGATTCGAGCACGTCGCCGATGTGGTCCTGGCGGCGCACGCTCGAGCCGAAGAAGCGGAAGTGCACGGGCTCGCCCACGACGAGGCCGAATTCCTGGCCCGGCAGTTCCAGCTCGCTGCCTTCCTCCATGCCGAACGGCGCGACGCACAGCGCTTCCAGCGGCGGCTCGAAGCCGGGGATCGCGGGCATGGCCGACTCGACGCCGACGTAGTAGGAACGGGCCGTGCCGCCGCGGATGCGCACGCCGCCGCCACGCCGCGCATAGCCGTAATAGGCGGCGCCGCGCGCGACGGCGAGGTCGAGGTCCGCGCCTTCCAGCATGCGCGCGCCTTCCGCGCCTTCCGCGGCGAGCCAGTCGTTCAGCGTGTCCATCACGCGCTGGGCGAGGATGTCCGACTTGAACACGCCGCCGTTGAACAGCACGGCCGTCGGATGCAGGAACGTGTGCGCCGGGTTGGTCGTGAAACCTTCCAGCTCCGCCGTGGCGCCGGCCTGGCGGCCGAGGAAGGCAGCCAAATGGCGCGTGATGGCGGCGTCCTGCGCGTACGGCAGGCCCACTTGCGTCAGGCCCGCGCGCGTGCGCACGGCGGGGCGCGCGCTGGCGTCCACGCGCGGGAAGAAGCCGTCCGTGATGAACGTCGTGACTTCGTCGCGCGTCAGTTCTGTCCGGATCGAACCGCCGATCAGCTTCGAGCCGCGGCTCGGCACGACGATGGGCCACGTGGTCGCATCGGCATCCGCGAGCAGGTGTTCCTTGGCGCCGCGGCACGCGTAGGTGAGGGCGCGCATCTGCCACGCATCCAGCTGCGTGCCGTTCGCCTGCAGCTTGCGCGCGACGAGGTGGGCCAGCGCGAGATCCATATTGTCGCCGCCCAGCAGGATATGGTCGCCGACGGCGACGCGGTGCGGTTCCAGGTTGCCGTCGCGTTCGAGGATGGCGATCAGCGAGAAGTCGCTCGTGCCGCCGCCAACGTCGACGACGAGCACGATGTCGCCCGCTTTCACTTGCTTGCGCCAGCGGCCGCCGCTCCCCTGGATCCAGCTGTACAGCGCGGCCTGCGGTTCTTCCAGCAAGGTGGGGTTGCCGTAACCGGCGCTGTGCGCCGCTTCCGCCGTCAGTTCGCGCGCGGCCGGATCGAACGACGCGGGGATCGTCACGGTGACGGCCTGCCGCTCGAACGGCGCGTCCGGATGCGCGGCATTCCACGCCGCTTTCAAATGTTCGAGGTAGCGCGTGGACGCCGCCAGCGGCGACACGCGTTCCACTTCTTCCGGCGCATCGGTCGGCAGGATCGGGGCGCGACGGTCCACGCTCGGGTGGCTCAGCCAGCTCTTCGCGGAGGAAACGAGGCGGATCGGCGTGCTGGCGCCGCGTGAACGGGCCATATCACCGACGACGGGCGCGGCCTGGCCGTTCGTCCACGGCAGCGCGAGGTCGCCCGGCGCCAGCTCGTCCGGGTGCGGCAGGTACAGGAACGAGGGCAGCAGCGGCAGCGCCTCGACGGTGCCTGGGCCGCTCAGCTGCGGGATGCCCAGCACGCCCTGGTCGGCCTTCTCGCCGTCGCTGGCCGTAAGGTCGACGTACGACAGCGCGCTGTGCGTCGTGCCGAGGTCGATGCCGATGGCGTAGCGGGCGTCGTTGTAGGTCGCGTCGTTCACAGTTCCACCTCCGCGGGGGCGATGATGGACGCGTCGTGTTTATCCGCCAGTTGCGGCAGGCGCACGTCGCGGGCGCGCCAGCCGCGGTGCGACAAGGTGCCGGTGAACGGCGCCTTGCCGACGACGTTGCCGGTCAGGCGCACGCTCGCGGCGTCGAAGCCTTCCGGCAGCGTGATGCGCGTGCCTTCCAGCTCGCCGCGCACGGGTTCGATGGAGAAGTGCTCGCGCAGCACGCGCGCGCAGCCTTCGTGCACGAGGCGGGCGGCGGCGCCGATGTCGGCGTCGGCATACACGGTGATGTTTTCGTTGGCAAAGTCGATCAGGCGCGCCTCGCGCTGCAGGAGGCCCAGCAGTTGCAGGGCGGCGTCCGGCGTGGCGATGCGCAGCGGGGCAGGAGCCGGAGCCGGCTTCGGCTCGGGCGCCGGTGCTGGTGCTGGTGCAGGGGCGGCGATGGGGCCGACCTGGTCGTCGCGCACGCGCGCGGCGAACTCGGCGTCGCCGAGGGTCTTGAAGAAGGCGCCGAAGGCAAGGGACAGCCGGCTCCAGAAGGATGGCAGGTGGGTCGGTTGGCTCATGGTCTCGAGTCGTTTGCGGTTCGTGAAAGGGCGCATGATACCAGTTGGACCGTAATCAGTTCGACAACGGATGCGCTCCTGCGGCTTCAGATGGCCGGGTCGCCGGCTTCCCGTTCTTGCGTGCCGTCCGTGCCGTCCGTGCCGTCCGCCGGCGGCAGCGCGGCGGCACCGGCCAGCAGGGCGCGCGCATACACGTCGAACTCGTCCAGGCCGCGCTTGATGATGGTCACCAGCGCGGGCAGCGGCGCCGCCTGGTAATCCCATTCGGCGCGGCAGAATTCGCCCGTGCGCTTGAGGTCTTCGGCCAGCGCGGGCTCGATCCAGCCGTGTTCCGCCAGCAGGGTGATGACCTCGCGCTCGTCGTGCGCCGTGCCGAGGCCGCGGTCGGCCAGCACGTGGTCGCCCATTTCGACGGCCGCTTCCCAGGCGCGGATCACGTTCAGGGTGGCCGCGTCCTGGCGCGTGATGTCGCCGACGAAGGTGGTCGGGTCTTTCTCGTATTCGTCGCGGGCACGCTTGCAGCAGCGCTCGATGGTGCCCGTCTTGCTGACCAGCAGGTCTTGATCCATGGTTCCCTCGCTGCGGGACGTGGAGGGTCCCGCTCCAACGGATAACTTACAACAAGAACAACACGGCCGCCGCACAAGTGGGACCGAGGGCGCCGAGCAGCAGGCCGACGGCCCCGATCGACTCGTCGTTGAAGCCGCGCCGCAGCAGCGCGACGCCGGCCGGATTCGGCGCGTTGGCGATGACGGTCAGCCCGCCGCCCGCGACGGCGCCCGCCACGAGCATGTATTGCGCGCGCTCGGACAGCCCGGCGATCAGCGAACCGAGATAGGTGAGCGCGGCGTTGTCCGTGATCGCGGTGAGGCCCAGCGCGCCGAAGAACAGGGCGGTCGGCTGCAGGCGCGCGACGATGGGCTGCAGCCACCATTGCTGCATCCCGCCCAGCACGACGAGGCCCGCGAGGAAGAAGCCGACGAGCAGGCCTTCCTTCAGGATCAGCGGATCCTGGTAGCGCGGGTACGCGTGCGTGACGCCGAGGAACAGCAGGAAGATCCCGAGGAACAGCACGGGATGGTGGGCCAGCAGCACGATGGCGGTGAGCACGGCCAGGTGCGTCAGCGCGACGAGCGGCGGCACGCGCACGGGGGCCTCCCCGTCGATCGACACGTCGAGCGGGCGCAGGTGCGTGCGCAGCAGGTACGTGACGACACTGGCGTTGACGACGACGGCGACGAGCGCGCGCCAGCCGAAGTGCGTGAGCATGTGGACGCTGTCCCAGCCCCACGCCGTGGCCACCATCAGCACGGGCGGCGCGGCGTACGACGTCAGGGTGCCGCCGATCGACACGTTGACGAACAGGACGCCCAGCGCCCCGTATTTCAGCCACTCCGGCATCCCCTGGCGGAACACGGACGGCGCCAGCATCAGTGCGGCGAGCGTCATCGCGGCCGGCTCCGTGATCAGCGAGCCGGCGAGCGGCACGAGCGCGAGGCCGAGCCACGTCTGCGCGATCTCCGTGCGAAGTGGCAGCAGGCGTGCGAGCAGGCGCACGAGGGCGCGCGCCGTCTCCAGCACGGGCCGCGACGCGGCCACCACCATCACGACGAACACGAACAGGGGCTCCGTGTAATGGCGCGACTCCGCGTAGTCGATGGCGGCCGCGCTGCCCTCGACGAAGGCCATCGCGAGCATCAGCACGAACGCCCAGAAGCCGAAGACGACTTCCACTTCGCCGAGCAGGTGGAACAGGCCGGCGTGGCGCGGATGGCGGTGCGCGAGGCCTTCGAACAGGCGGGTGGCGAACGTGTGCAGCAGGGCGAGCACGAACAGGATCAGGGCGATCTTGTGCATGGTCGTGGTCATGGGCGGGGTTCCTCGCGATTCGATAGGATCATCCCGCTATTGTCCCACGGCCGGCCGCCTGCCATCGTCCTTGGAGAGCGTCAGAGAAGATGCGCACGCAATCCCGCGACGCCGGGCGCGACGTCGGCAGCGAGCACGGCCTTTCGGTGCGGGGCTTTGGACATCCATAATAAAAAACGGATTCACATTACATGAATCCGTTTTCTTTTATTGCCTGTTGAAACGCCCACGCTATCTGCGTGGTGCGTTTCGGCAATTAATCAGACCGATTAAATGGCGCGGATACTTCCGGCTTTTTCGCCCTTGGGGCCGGTCGAGCGCACGAACGAAACGCGCTGGTTTTCGGAAAGGCTTTTGAAACCTTCCGATTGAATGTCCTGGAAATGGGCGAACAGGTCGCCACCGCCTGCGTCAGGCGTAATGAAGCCGAAGCCTTTGGAATCGTTGAACCATTTCACGGTGCCGGTTTGAGTAGTCATTTTTTCAGTCCTTGTAGGTGCTTGGGCAAGACGCCCGGAACGCAGTACGACCAAGAGAGTAAGGAGGAAATCAAACAGGACCGCCGGAAGGCGAACGGGAGAGAAAGACCAACAATAACAACGACTTGATGTAGTGCCGGACGAAAGATACAGGACTTTGCCCGGTTCACCTAAGTATTTCGGATTTATTTTCGGAAAGCGGTTTTTGTCGGAGTATCCACCGGGGCCGAATGACGCTGTTATTACCGTGTGCCCCTTCGATGCGGATTCGCGCAATCGGGGTAATCCAAGGGACGGCACGACCTTCACGGTTACGCTGCCGCAGCGCGCGAGGGAGCCAGGTTGACCGGCGCCGCGGCCGCGCGGGCCAAGCGGCATGTGGATAATTGCTGTATCGTGTGTCCGCGCGTCCCGGATTGTTGTCCTCCTTGCCATGCCGTTCGCGGCGGTCCAGTTTAGTCCCTTCCGTTATCAAGCTTTCCTGTCATCGCACGCCCCGCCCGGTGGGCGAACGACTTTTCCGTGCCGCGTATGACCAAGACAACCATGAGGCTGAAAACAGAACTGCAATGAATGAAGAATCCTACGATATGGATGATGCAGTGGCGGCCATAGAGGCACTCCATGACGCGCTGGCGTCCGATCTGGAAGATCTGGAAATGCGCATCCGCGCGCTGGATCATTCCATTGTCCTCGTGCCGGAACCCGACAATCTGGAGGTTTCCGAATATTACGAAGCGCGCGCATCCCTGCACAGCGGCCTGGCCAGTATTGCCGAGGTATTGGCATGGATCCAGTTGAAAACGGAAGAAGATCCCGAGGGCGACGTTGCCGTCGCCCTTCAGCCACTGCCGAAGCTGCGCGGATGCGTGATTCACTAATTTGACTGGAGAAAACAATGAGTAAAAGCCAGGACGCGAAAAAGTCCACGAAGAAGGAACCGGCCAAGACCGCAAAAGAAAAGAAAGCGGACAAGAAAGTCAAAAAGGAAGAGAAAAAGCGCCAGCAATAACGCTGTCGGCGCGTCCGCTCACTGGACGCGCTCAGCCCAGGCTCTCGATATACCGCCCGTCGACCTGTCCGCAATATTCGGCGCAGGCCGCGCGCACGGCGGACGCCGCCGCATGGACGGCCACCGGCGCGTTCGTGCGGCGGCTCATCGATACGATAATCGGCGGCGGCACGGGTTGCAGCGGCACTTCCACGAATTCGCCGTTCTCGAGATGGCTGCTGACGAACAGCCAGGGAATCGCGGCCACGCCGAAGCCGTTGCGGATCAGCTGGATGATGGCGGCCACGGACGGCGAGCAGGTGATCCGCGTCTGCTCAAGCGGCACCCCACTCAGGCTGGCGAGCCGGGTGACGATGTCTTCCAGCATCCGGTGCGGCTGCGTACCGCGGCCGAACGTCAGGATGGGGAACTGCAGCAGGCGCTGGGCCAGGCCGTCCCGCTGCGGCGCCAGCAATCCCTCCCGCGCGATCCAGCGGACCGGGTACACGGCCAGGGGCTCGGACGTGATCTCGTTGCTGTTGATGCCCTCGATGCCGACCACCAGGTCGAGTTCTCCCGCCAGCAGGCGCTTGTCCAGGGTCACGCTCGTGTCCACGGCGAGGTCGATTTCCAGCTCGGGGAAACTGGTGTTCAGCTGGTGCACGGAATGCGCGAGCCAGCTGTGCACCACCGTCTCGATCACGCCCAGCCGCAGCCGGCCCCGCACCGCGCTCTCCGTGCGCGCCGCCTCGCGCAGGCGCCGGGTCGCATCCACGACGGCCTTTGCGTGGTTCAGCAAATAGTCCGCGTTCGGCGTCAGCCGGAATTCACGGGTGCTGCGGTCGATGAGCTCCGTCTGCAGCTCGTCCTCCAACGCCTTGATCCGCAGCGAGATCGCCGCCGGCGTCGCGTGCATGGCGCGCGCCGTCGCGCGGACGCTGCGCAATTGGGCGAGGGTGACCAGGGTCTCGAGGAAGCGCGTATTCATGGCGTAAAGAATACTTTAAGAATAAGGAGAGCGGTGGGCAGGTGTGTTTAGTAAAACTTAACACATCCGATAAAAATAAGTGGCTTGGTGGAACGTGAATACGCATCTATGCTTGTTTCACGTCGTTACCATTCGAGAACCCCATGAAACCGATCCAGTTCCGTCACCTGGTCCGCACGGGCGAATTCCGCAAGCCGTCCGCCGGCGTCTGCGGCGGCTATGCCCAGGCGAACCTCGTCATCCTGCCGGAAGCGCAGGCCCACGATTTTCTCCGCTTTGCCCAGCGCAACCCGAAGGCGTGCCCCCTGCTCGCGGTGGGCGAAGCGGGCGCGTGGAACGTGCCGGCGCTCGGCGCGGACCTCGACCTGCGCACCGACGTGCCGGGCTATTACGTGTACCGCGACGGCGAACTGGCGGAGACGCCCGTGTCGCTGGAAGGCCTGTGGCGCGACGACCTGGTCGCGTTCGCGATCGGCTGTTCGTTCTCGTTCGAGGAGATGCTGCTGGCCGCCGGCATCCCGTTGCGCCACATCGAGCAGGACCGGAACATCGCCATGTACCGCACGAACATCCCGAACGAAGTCGCGGGACCGTTCGGCGGGAACATGGTCGTGTCCATGCGCCCGTTGAAGGCGCGGGACGCGATCCGCGCGATCCAGATCACGAGCCGTTTTCCCGCGATCCACGGGGCGCCCGTGCACCTGGGCGACCCGCGCCTGATCGGCATCGCCGACCTGGCGCGGCCCGACTACGGCGACGCCGTCGAGGTCATGGCGGACGAAGTGCCCGTGTTCTGGGCCTGCGGCGTGACGCCACAGGAGGCGATCCGCGCCGCGCGCCTGCCGTTCGTGATCACCCACCGCCCCGGCTACATGCTGGTGACCGACATACCGAATACAGCGCTGGCGACGTTGTAAAAAACACCCACACATAACGGAGACGACATGAATACACAAGAACTCGCGCAGGATCGCGTGGAGGACGCGGGCCACTTCGGCTGGCTGCGCCAGCTGACCAAGGCCGAGCGCCGCACGTTCATCGGCTGCAAGGTCGGCTATGCGCTGGATGCGATGGACACGCAATTCCTCAGCTTCGTGATTCCCACGCTGATCGCCACGTGGGGCCTGTCCAAGGGCGACGCCGGCTTGATCGGCACAGTCACGCTGCTCACGTCGTCGGTGGGCGGCTGGCTGGCCGGCATCCTGTCGGACCGCATCGGCCGCGTGAAGACGCTGCAGTTGACGATCCTGTGGTTCGCGCTGTTCACGGTCCTGAGCGGCTTTGCACAGACCTTCAACCAGTTGCTCGTGCTGCGCGGCCTGATGGGCTTCGGCATGGGTGGCGAATGGACGGCGGGGGCCATCCTGATGGGTGAAGTCATCCGCGCGAAGGACCGCGGCAAGGCGGTCGGGATGGTGCAGGCCGGCTGGGCGCTGGGCTGGGGCGTGTCGGCGCTGCTGTACGCGTTGATGTTCTCGCTGCTGCCCGCCGAACTGGCCTGGCGCTCGCTGTTCCTGCTGGGGATCCTCCCCGCGATCTTCGTCATCTACATCCGCCGCTTCGTGGAAGAGCCGGACGTATTCCTGGCCGAGCAGCGCCGCAGCGAGCACGCGGAACAGGCACGGTTCACCGAGATCTTCTCGCCGCGCATGCTGTCGACCACGTTGCGCGCCGTGCTGCTGACGACCGGCGCGCAGGGCGGCTACTACGCGATCACGACCTGGCTGCCCACGTTCCTGAAGACGGAGCGCCACCTGACGGTGCTGGGCACCGGCGGCTACCTGGCGATGGTCATCGCCGGTTCGTACGTCGGCTACATCGTCAGCGCCTATCTGACGGACCGCCTGGGCCGCAAGCGCAACTTCATCCTGTTCGCCGTCGGTTCGCTGGCGATCGCACTGGCCTACACGCGGCTGCCGGTGACGGACAACGTGATGCTGCTGCTCGGCTTCCCGCTCGGCTTCTTCGTCTCCGGCGTCTTCAGCGGCATGGGCGCGTTCCTGACCGAGTTGTTCCCGACCCGTATGCGCGGTTCCGGCCAGGGCTTCTGCTACAGCATGGGCCGCGCGATCGGTTCGCTGTTCCCGTTCGCGATCGGCGCCGCCGGCCAGTCGCTCCCGCTGGGCCACGCCATCGGCCTGTTCTCGGCCGGTGCCTACGGCATCATGATCCTGGCCGCGCTGACGTTGCCCGAGACCCGCGGCAAACGCCTCGAATCCTGAATCCGCCGGCCGCCACGGCCGCAGTGAAATCCATATTTGACGACATGCGTGCGCAGCACGCCGGGGCAGCGCTTTGCCTGCGCGCCCCGACATCTTGAAGAGGTAGACCATGCACCACAAGACCCACCACGATGACACGCCGCGCCCGCGCTGGCAATTCTGGATCGACCGCGGCGGCACGTTCACCGACATCGTCGCGCGCAAGCCCGACGGCGCGCTGGTGACGGCCAAGCTGTTGTCCGAGAATCCCGAGCAGTACCGCGACGCCGCCGTTGCCGGCATCCGCCGCCTGCTCGGCATCGCTCCCGACGCCCCGATCACGCCCGACCTCGTGGAAGCCGTCAAGATGGGCACGACGGTGGCGACGAACGCCCTGCTGGAGCGTAAGGGCGAGCGCACCGCGCTGCTGATCACCAGGGGTTTCAAGGACGCGCTGCGCATCGCCTACCAGAACCGTCCGCGCCTGTTCGACCGCCATCCCGTGCTGCCGGAGCTGCTGTACGAGCGCGTGGTCGAAGTGAATGAACGCGTCGGCGCGCATGGCGACGTGGTCGAGCCGCTCGATACGGCGGCCGTGCGTGCGCAGCTCGCAAGCCTGCATGCCGCGGGCTTCCGGTCCGTCGCGATCGTGCTGATGCACGGCTACCGCTACCCCGATCACGAACGCGCGACCGCCGCCATCGCCGCGGAACTGGGTTTCACGCAGGTGTCGGTCTCGCACCAGGTCAGCCCGATGATGAAGCTGGTTTCGCGCGGCGACACGACGGTCGTCGATGCGTACCTGTCGCCGATCCTGCGCCGCTACGTCGACCAGGTCGCGGCCGAGATGGAAGGAGTGCGCCTGCTCTTCATGCAGAGCAACGGCGGCCTGACGGGCGCGCACCGCTTCCAGGGCAAGGACTCGATCCTGTCCGGCCCCGCCGGCGGCATCGTCGGCATGGTCGGCACGGCACGCAAGGCCGGGTTCGAAAAACTGATCGGCTTCGACATGGGCGGCACGTCCACCGACGTGTCGCACTACGCGGGCGAACTGGAACGCGAGTTCGAGACCCAGGTGGCCGGCGTGCGGATGCGCGCCCCGATGATGAGCATCCACACGGTGGCGGCGGGCGGCGGTTCGGTGCTGCACTTCGACGGCAGCCGGCTGCGCGTCGGTCCGGACAGCGCGGGCGCGAATCCCGGCCCGGCCAGCTACCGGCGCGGCGGTCCGCTCACCGTCACCGACTGCAACGTCATGCTCGGGAAGATCCAGCCCGCGCACTTCCCGGCCGTGTTCGGCCCGCACGCCGACGAGCCGCTCGACGCCGCCATCGTGCGCGAGAAATTCGCGCAGATCGCCGCGCGCATCGAGCGCGAGACGGGCCAGCGCCGCACGCCGGAGGAAGTGGCCGAAGGGTTCCTGGAAATCGCGGTCGGCAGCATGGCCAATGCCATCAAGTTCATTTCGGTGCAGCGCGGCCACGACGTGACGGACTACACGCTGGCCACGTTCGGCGGCGCCGGCGGCCAGCACGCCTGCCTCGTGGCGGATGCCCTCGGCATGACCCGCATCTTCGCGCACCCGTTCGCCGGCGTGCTGTCCGCGTACGGCATGGGCCTCGCGAGCCAGACGGCGATGCGCGAGCGGACCATGGAAACCGCGCTGTCCGACGACGGGCTGCACGCGGCGCTGGACGCGCTCGCGCAGGAAGCGACGGATGAACTGCTGGCGCAGGGCATCGCGCCCGACGCCGTGCGCGTCGTCAAACGGGCGCACCTGCGCTACGAAGGGACGGATTCCGTCATCATCGTGCGGCACGACAGCGTGGCCTCGATGCAGATGCAGTTCGAGGAAGCATACGGCAAGCGCTATTCGTTCCTCATGCCGGACAAGGCGATCGTCGTCGAGGCGATCTCGGTGGAAGCGATCGGCGCCACCGATGCAGGCAGCGCGCACGCCGCGCAGCCCGCGCCGCGCGCCACGCCGCTGGCACCGCACGAGACGGTGCCCGTGTACTCGGGCGGCCAGTGGCACGACAGCGCGCTGTACCTGCGCGCGCAGACGCGGCCCGGCGACCGCATCGCCGGCCCCGCGATCGTCGTCGAGGCGAACGGCACCAATATCGTCGAACCGGGATGGGTCGCGGAAGTCACGCTCGACGACAACCTCGTGCTCACGCGCGTCGCGCCGCGCGCGCGCCGCAAGGCCATCGGCACCGAGGCCGATCCGGTCATGCTCGAAGTCTTCAACAACCTCTTCATGAGTATCGCCGAGCAGATGGGCCTGCGGCTGCAGAACACGGCAGTGTCGGTGAACATCAAGGAGCGCCTGGATTTCTCGTGCGCGCTGTTCGACGCCGAGGGCAACCTGATCGCCAACGCGCCGCACATCCCCGTCCACCTGGGCTCCATGGGCGCGAGCATCAAGACGGTGATCGAGGCCAATCGCGGGCGCATGCAGGCGGGCGACGTCTACATGCTCAACGACCCCTATCACGGCGGTACGCACCTGCCGGACATCACCGTGATCACGCCGGTGTTCGACCGCGCGGGAGAGAACGTCCTGTTCTACGTGGCCTCGCGCGGCCACCATGCGGACGTCGGCGGTATCGCGCCCGGATCGATGCCGGCGAACAGCCGCAGGGTCGAGGAAGAGGGCGTCCTGATCGACAACTTCCAGCTGGTGCGGGCGGGCCGCTTCCTGGAGCGCGAGACGACGGCGCTGCTGCTGTCGGGCGACTACCCCTGCCGCAACGTCGCGCAGAACATCGCCGACCTGCAGGCGCAGGTGGCCGCGAACCAGAAGGGCGTCGAGGAACTGCTGAAGATGGTGGACCAGTTCGGGCTCGACGTCGTGCAGGCCTACATGCGGCACGTGCAGGACAACGCGGAGGAGGCCGTGCGCCGCGTCGTCGGCGCGCTCAAGGACGGCAGCTACACGTACCGGCTGGACAACGGCGCCGTGATCAAGGTGGCGATCCGCGTCGACCATGCCGCGCGCACGGCCGACATCGACTTCACCGGCACGTCGCCGCAGCTCGACAACAATTTCAATGCCCCGAGCTCGATCTGCATGGCGGCCGTGCTGTACGTGTTCCGCACGCTCGTCGACAACGACATTCCCCTGAACGCGGGCTGCCTGAAGCCGCTGAACGTGATCATCCCGGCGGGCTCGATGCTCAATCCGCGCTACCCGGCCGCCGTCGTCTCGGGCAACGTGGAGACGTCCAGCTGCATCACGAACGCGCTGTACGGCGCGCTGGGCGTGCAGGCGTCGTCGCCGGGCACGATGAACAACTTCACGTTCGGGAATGCGGAGTACCAGTATTACGAGACCATCGCCGGCGGCTCCGGCGCGGGCGACGGTTTCAACGGCACCGACGTCGTGCAGACCAACATGACGAACTCGCGCCTGACCGATCCGGAGGTGCTCGAATGGCGCTATCCGGTGCGCCTGGACAGCTACGAGATCGCGCGCGGCTCGGGCGGCCGCGGACGCTGGCAGGGCGGCAACGGCGGCGTGCGCAGGATCCGCTTCCTGGCGCCGATGACGGCGTCGATCCTGTCCAACAACCGCATCGTCCCGCCGTTCGGCATGGCGGGCGGAGAGCCCGGCCGCTGCGGTCGCAACTACGTCGTGCGCGCCGGCGGCAAGGTCGAGGAACTGGGCTTCGTGGCGACGACGGACGTGCAGCCGGGCGACGTGTTCGTCGTCGAGACGCCGGGCGGCGGCGGTTATGCGCCCGCCGTGCAGCAGGCACCCGCAGCCGTCGCCGCCATCCGTGACGATATCCCCGCATAACCACAACGAGAAAGAGCGAACAATGAAAAAAATGGTTTGGGCCGGTGCGCTGGCCGCAGTCTGCATGAACGCCGTTGCCGCCGACAGTGCGGTCAACGTGTACGGCCTGGTCGACGTCGCCATCGTCCGCGAGACGGGCGGCAGCGGTGGCGACGTCACCAAGATCACGAGCGGCGTCGGCGCCGGTTCGCGGCTCGGCTTCAAGGGCCGCGAGGAACTGGGAGACGGTCTCGCCGCCATCTTCCTGCTGGAGAGCGGCTTCCAGGCCGACACCGGCGCGCTGGGGCAGGGCGGGCTGCTGTTCGGGCGCCAGGCGTACGTGGGCCTGCAGGGCGGCTTCGGCGCGCTGACGGCGGGGCGCCAGTACACGCCGCAATACCTGACGGTGGTGATGGCCGATCCGTTCGCGTCCGGCTATGCGGGCGACACGAAGAACCTGATCGCCCCGACCGGCAACTCGAGCAGCCGCATGGACAACTCCCTGAAATACGTGTCGCCCGTCGTCCGCGGCGTGAGCGCGGAACTGGTCTACGGCGCCGGCGAGGTGGCGGGGGACAGCACGGCCGGCCGGCAGTTCGGCGGTGCGCTCGACTTCAATGCCGGCCTGCTGCATGTGCGGCTCGGCTACCACAACCGCAACAACGACACGGCGACCGTCAGGAACGCGAGCAACGCGAAGAACACGGTGCTGGCCGCGGTCTACGACTTCGGCATCGTGAAGGCGCACGCCGCGTACGGTGTCAACAAGGGCCTGAACAGCTCCCTGCTGCGCAATACGGCGAACCCGTACGGACTGCCCGGCACGCCGGTTGCGTCGAGCGACAGCCGCGACATGCTGCTCGGCGCGACGATCCCGCGTGGCCCGCACACGTGGATGGTGTCGTGGATCCACAAGGACGACCGCGGCCCGCTGGACCAGGACGCGAGCCAGTATGCGCTGGGCTACCGCTATGCGCTGTCGCGCCGGACCGAACTTTATAGCTCGATCGCGCACATCGTGAACCGGCATGGCGCCAGCTACACGGTGGGCAGTGCCATCGAAGGGGGATCGGGGAACGGTGCGGTCGACGTGGGGATTCGGCATGCGTTTTGAGTGCGCGGGCATCCAGGACGATTAACCTTGGTAAGACGTGCTGGCGCGCGGGCACGCGCGCCAGCCGAACGACACATTGGATGCACCACATGTCTCTTTCCTCGTTGCTTACGCCCGAAGCCGTCCTGCGAGAGTACTTTCATGCCAAGGATGAAAATCGCCCTCATTTGCTGGACCGCGTTTTCACGTGCGATGCGTCGCTCCACATCAACAACAGCTGCAGCAACATCACGTTCCCGACACTCACGCAAGGGCGTGATGCCATCGCCGATACGCTGGTCACGCAGTTCAACAAGACCTACGAGAACATCTACTCGTTCTATCTGGCGCGCCCACCTGAATCTGCCGATTCCTTCTCCTGCGCGTGGCTCGTCGGAATGACCGAGAAGGACACGAAGAATACCCGCGTCGGATGCGGCACCTACGACTGGACGTTCAGTGCCGAAGCGCCGCGTTTGGCCAGCGCGCTCGTGATTTCCATCCACGCGATGGTGGTCCTTCCGCCGAGCACGGCCAGTGTGGTATTTCCGTGGCTCCAGCGTGGGGGCTACCCTTGGTCGTCGGCAGCGCAGGCTTGCGAATCCGCGCCGCCACTGCCCGAGTTGGATCCCGTCGTTCGGCATCTCGAGGGCCATGCCGCTGGCGCATAAACGGCCGACGCTCAACGCAGATGCGCGCGCAGCCCCGTGACACCGGGCGCGACGTCATCGGCCAGCACGTGGCGGTCCGGGTAGTCGCCGCCATTTTGCGGACGGTAGGGAATCGGCGCTTCGTCGAACAGGGTGCGCATGCGCGCCGCGAGGCCGGCCTTCGCCTGCTCCACGCCGTCGGCATCGATGCGGCCGGTGCCGTACACGGCATACGTGGGCAGCACCTCCATCCCGGGGAAGAACAGCGTGCCGTGGGTGATGGGGAACAGCAGTTCGTCGAGCTGGCCGTTGATGCCGCGCGGGCCATAGTCCTCGGCCGGCCCGCCCGTCGTGACGGACAACAGCGCGCGCTTGCCAGCGAGCCCGCCTTCGCCGTAGCGATAGCGGTTGCCGGCGCCTTGCCAGCCATACGCCAGGCCGTACGCGAACACGCGCTCGATCCAGCCCTTCATGATCGCGGGCATGCCGAACCACCACAGCGGAAACTGGAACACGACGGCATCCGCGGCCATCAGCTTGGCCTGCTCGGCGCGCACGTCGTCGGGCTGCGTGCCGGTGCTGAAGGCGTGGCCGGATTCGGCGACGAACGACAGGCGCTCGCGATCGACGCGGTCGGGGAAATCGTGCGCGTCGTAGACGGCCTTCCAGCCCATCGCATACAGGTCGGACTGGATCACTTCATGGCCTTGCGCCCGCAATTCGGCGCGTGCGGCACGGGCCAGTTGCGCGGTGAGCGAGCTGGGGTCGGGGTGGGCATGCACGATCAGGACGGTCTTCATCATGGTTCTCCTCGTTGACGATGAAGGCCATTCTGGGCCGGCCCGCCGCGGCCGGGAATGCCCGTCGGCTTATGGGGTAGTATCCAAAAAATGGATATCAAACGCCTCGACTTCAACCTGCTCGTCACCCTCGACGCGCTGCTGGCCGAGCGCAGCGTGAGCCGCGCCGCGCAGCGCCTGAACCTGAGCCAGCCCGCGCTGAGCGCGCAGCTGGCGCGCCTGCGCGAGATGCTGGGCGACCCGCTGTTCATCCCGAGCCACCGCGGCATGACGCCCACGCCGCTGGCTCTTGGCCTGCAGGCGCCGCTGGCCGCGGCGCTGGCGCAGCTGCGCGACGTGGTGACGTCCGCGCGCGCATTCGACCCCGCGCGCGATCGCTTCACCGTCCACGTGGCTTGCTCGGACTACGTGCAATCGGCCTTGCTGCTCGACTTTACGCTCGCGTTGCGCCGGGAAGCCCCGGGTGTACGCATCGCCCTGTGCGCTCTCGATACCGCGCGCCTGGAGGCGCAGATGGAGCAGGGCAGCGTCGACCTGGCGGTGCTGACGCCGGAGGGCATCGCCGATGCCCTCCGTTCGCGTCCGCTGTTCGAGGAACGCTACGTCTTCATTGCCCGTCGCGGCCACCCGGCCCTGCGCCGTTCGCTGGATGCGCGCCGCTTCTGCGAGCTCGACCACGTGATGGTGTCGCCGCGCGGCGGCAGCTTCACGACGCCCGTCGACGACGTGCTCGACGCGCAGGGGCTGCAGCGCCGGGTCGTCGTGTCGGCATCGACGTTTCATTCGGTGCTGGAGCTGGTCGAACGGTCCGACCTCGTCGCGCTCGTGCCGGCGCGCATGCTGGAGGGGCGCGCTCAGCGCTTGCGTGTGCTGGCGCCGCCGCTCGAGGTGCCCGGGTTTGCCATTCATCTGGCGTGGCATAACCGGAATCATCGGGATGTGGCGCAGCGGTGGGTCAGGGAGAGGTTGGTGGCGTTTGCGCGGGAGGCGGGAGCCGGATTTTAAGCGAGATTACGATGATTGGCGTTTCAGAAATATGAAGATTTCTTATGAAACGGCGTCAATTGCGCCATTTTTTTGAATTATTCATCGTTGTAATCTCCCGCTTTTTCGTCGCAGCGACTTTCGGTAACGATTTGGAGAGAGGTAGTTAAAGTTTAATGCGGTGCGAATAAAATTTTGCTTTCTTCGGGGTGCGATCGTTAGTATTGGATAGAATTCTTGCGTAAGTACTCAGCTAAAATCTGGATTGGTCGTCGGGTGGTGCGGATGAACTGTATTAGCAATTCTAGTTGGCTGCGCTGCACCAATCTCATTTGTCATTTTAATAATTAATGGTCTGGTTGGCTTTCGCGCGACGTCGAAATCATCGCCTATACCAAAGGTTTGGAAGGTGGCAAAGTTAGAGATCACATTCCGTGAACTGTCGCATACGTATACCTATCATATCCCTGTGTTTAATCATATCTAATAACGTGAATAAAAAACCGTTTGCCTCTTTCTCTCGACATGTTGGTGCGCTAATTATATTTTTTTGTGCATTCATAAGTGGTAACGCGTCGGCCCAGACAACGACAAAATACCTGTCTTACACAGCTGATATAAATAGAGACGGGCTGTTGGATATCCTGGTGGTGCCAGTGCCTAACGTCATCATGATTTCGCTTGATGACGATATGGATATCCCTATTGTATTGCCGCCAGCCATCCCATCGTTTTTGCTGTTGTCCAATGGGAATGGAGGGTATCAACTCTCGACCGATGTCGGATCGGTTAAGTCGAATCCATCATGGGCACAAGGCCTGGTAAGTGTCTCGGTTAATTCAGGTCAGACTTCTGGGACTGCTTCCGTAACGATAAATTACGTCACCTCGAGCCAGTTGCCGTCGGTGGTGGCGAAAGGATCTGATGGAACAATTGTATTGGCTCAGGTAGGTTCTGCGCCTTCTGCGAATAACGTGTCCTATACCGATCACATGTGCCGAGCGTTATGACTGCGACCAAAGCTAATTCACTGCGGTTAATACACGAAACTCATTATTGGTCGTCGAATCTTAGGCAAGAGTTTGGCGGCTGTTTCGAGATTATTGATCGATGCCGTACCTAGCGAGTCACCATGTGGTGCGTCACTGCCGCAAGTAGTTCCGGCTCTACTGCCTTAATAATTGCCACATCGAGAAACCGTTCGTGAAAAAAATTTATATCTTACTACCTATTTTTGTTTTGGCGTTTTCAACGAGCTTGGAAGCGTTGGCGCAATCTGTGCCGTCCAATGCTCCAGACAGAGTTGTTGTTACGGGCCATAGAGAGGACCCGGACCCTTTGGCGAACCGTAACGAATTATATAACGCTCCTGAATATGGCGGTTTTAGCTCGGTTCCGGTAACGAATCATCCTTTTACGTTTTCGATACCTCCCGCAATCGGTTCGGCTGCGCCAAGTGCTCAATGTAATGCGGCTAATCCCATATCGAAAAACCCCGTGGTATTGGCGACTGGCACCAAATACGTATTCCAACAAGACTTCCCTCACGCGTCGATGTTGGGTATGCCATTAAGTCGTACTTATCGATCCGAGGAGGGTGGATTTCAATTTTTTGGGGCACACTGGACTTCGAGCTTGCAGTATGCGGAGCTTTCACTACATGGTGGCCAACAGCCGACATATTTGAATGGCAGCCAAACGCCAACTCAATTATGGGACTATATTGATTTCCGTCTTCCAGATGGTGGGGTTTATCAGTTTTCGCATTTTATTGCGCCAAGGCCAGTAAGTGCTAGTTATTTTACTCCGGCCACGCTTAGTAAAATTCAAACAGGTGCGCCGCTGTATAATTTAACGTGGACATCCCTAAGCTTCAGTGATCCTACGCATATTGTCATTCACATTCGAAACGATGAATATGATTTTTCGGATAAGGGTTCGGGGCGATTTTCTATTGATGCAATTAAGAAAAATGGGTTTACTGCGTACAGCTACACTTACGACGCATCGAATCACCTTCGATCGATAACGAATGCGTTTGGAGCGTCAGTCAAATTTACATGGGGGGATGGAGTCCACGTAACTCAGGTTACTGCGCCTGATAATTCAGTTTGGAATTACGGCTATAACGCGAATGGGATGCTCGTCACGGTGACACCTCCAGCTTGGCCAAGAGATGCTCTTACAAATGGAACGAGCACCCAACCGATTCCTCCGCCTCCGTCGAAGGGTGCTATCACCTACTTTTACGAAGATCCATCCAATGTAACGTTGTTAACCGGCTACGCAGTTGATGGCGTACGCAGAACCCGATATGCATATATCGCTGGTAAAGTTGTCACCAGTAAGACCGAAGATGGCGAGGCGTCTGACACATTCTCATATGATACCGATGCAACGACGTTGACAGATGTCCGTGGCCAAAAAACGAAATATGTTTTCCAAACCGTTAAGGGGCAGAGGGTGTTGTCGAATGTGCAAACGACGACAACTCCGAGTTGTCCCGGCGCGACGTCGTCTCAAACTTACAATTCGGATGGCTTGCTGTCTCAAACCACTGATTTTCGTGGTACTAAGACAAAGTATTCATTTACCGATGACGGCTTGTTGCTTAGTAGTACCGTTGCTGAGGGTACAGGTAGCGCTCGTACGATCACAAATACCTATGAAACATCGACAAGCGTCCCTTCAGCAGATTTGACTCGGGTGAAGACATCAGGTGCGGATGGTCACGGTATAACTCAGGTTGACTATACATATGTCAATTCTGTATTGGGTCGGCTGATTGCGTCGGCGACTACGACGGATTTGCTTACAGGAGCACCTTCCCGGAAACAAGTTTTCGCCTACACCTTATATGCCAATGGAAGCATCCAAACTAAGATAGTCACCACGTTACTGGCCACTGGATCTTCGACAGATACATATAGCTATGACACCGCGGGCAATCTCACTTCGTATACGGACGCGGCCGGATTAACTACGGCGTATAGTAATTACAATGGCCTTGGGCTGCCGGGGAAAATAACCGATCCGAATGGTGTGGTGACTACACTTGGCTACGATACCCGTGGCAATCCGATTTCTTGGTCGACCACCGGTGTTGGTACTAAGTTTGCCAGGTATGCCGGAGACGGGCAAGTAGAGGCGATGGGTTGGTCGGACGGCCATATCACAAATTTTTATTACAATGCATCTGGTCGACTGACGGGGCAGGCCAACGCACTCGATGAAAAAATTTCGTTTGGTTTTGATGTCAATAATAATATTCGTACTACGCAATCAACACGAAAAATTCCTTCGGTTTCGAATGGCGTGATTAGCGGTTCTGTCTCCGGTGCGTTTCTGTCAACGACAGAGTATGATAATGCGTTAAGCCTGCCGTCGAAGGTCAAGGGAAATAATGGCCAAGTGTCAGCGTTCCAATATGACGGTGGCGGTAACGTATTGAGTACGACCGACGCGGCCGGACGTGTAACGTCGTACACCTATGACGAACTCAGCCGAATGCGCACTCAGACGAACCCTGATGGTGGGGTGATTACCTATAACTATGATTCTGCTGGTTTTCTGAGTTGGATTCGAGATCCGCGTGGCTTGACTACGAATTATAGCCACAATGGTTATGGTGAATTAACCAGCATGACGAGCCCAGACACGGGTACAACCAGTTTTAATCTCGATTCTGGCGGACGCATGACGAGTTTCGCTACGCCGAAGGGTACGACGTTTTTGGGTTGGGATCAAAAGGGGCGAAAAATCTCCGAATGCATGAACGGGGAATGCCACTTCTTTACATATGACGAAGGGACGTATGGCAAGGATAGGCTTACACATTTCAATGACTTTACTGGACAGACCAATTACACTTATGATGCGGTCGGCCACTTAACCCAGCAAACCAGCGATATTTTCTGTCTGCAAAATCCGACGATCAGTTGGACTTACGATACGGTAGGACGATTGACAAGCATGACCTATCCGAACGGATTTGTTGTCAATTATAACTACGATGCGGTTGGCAGGCTGTCTGCCGTTACCAGTAATCTCGGCGGTACTTGGTCTACGTTGGCTGACTCTTTCCTGTATCAACCGGCGACAGAGCAACTCTATGCTTGGCGCTTCGGTAATGGTCAGCCACGTATGCTGACTTTGGATACGGACGGCCGCCTTCAGCGTATCGCATCGCCGGGCAAACATGACCTGTCATTCGGGTATAACGTTACTGACACCATCTCGTCGGTGACCGACAACGTGTATTCGAGTTTGAACACGAGCTTTGACTACGATGTCGTCGATAGGCTGACGTCAGCCAATCGCATCGGTGATCCGCAGACTTTCCAGTTGGATACTGTTGGCAATCGCACGAATCAGATCCGTAACAATGCTGGCTTTACCTTTGGCTTGGACAGTGGAAGCAACCGACTCATGGACTGGAGTGGCGCTGGAAAATGGCGGCATTTTGGGTACGATGATGTTGGCAACGTAACCAGCGAAAGCCGAGACGACGGCTCGCGTAGCTACGAATTCGGTAACTTCAACCGTATGAGTTCTGTCTACATCAACGGCGACAAGGTCGGGGCTTATCGTGTCAATGCCCTTAACCAGCGCGTAGTGAAGACGACTGGTGGTGTGGCTACCTTCTATGTGTATGGTCCCACTGGGGAGTTGTTGACTGAGCTTGGTGCACAAACAACCAACTACGTATGGCTGGGCGGTCAATTGTTGGGCATTACGCGAAATGGCCAGTTTTACGCCAGCCATAACGACCAGATTGGTCGCCCGGAAGCGCTCACGGATGTGACAGGTAGCGTTGTCTGGCGTGCTGAGAATGCGGCATTTGACCGTCGTAATGTTGTAATTGATAATATTGGCGGGCTGAATGTCGGTTTCCCCGGGCAGTATTACGATAGCGAATCCGGGTTGTGGTATAACTGGAACCGATATTATGATGCTTCCGTTGGTCGTTATCTCCAAAGTGACCCGATCGGATTGCTCGGCGGTATTAATACATATGCATATGTCGGCGGTAACCCTATTAAGCAGGCTGATCCGCTCGGGTTATTGACTGTGAATATCTGGCACACGGTGAGTAAGGATAATGTCGGTCATTCATCAATGACTCTGGAAGATGGTACGTATATAAGTTGGTGGCCTAAAGGTGCCGATGCTGATCTATTCAACACGGTGGCCGGGATGCCAATGCCATCGATAGCGAACGACTACCGTAACGAAGGCAGAGGACCGGACGCCACTATAAGAATTGAAGGATTGAACGAGGCCGCGATTAAGAAGTGGTGGGAAAAATTCAAGAAAACTCAGAAAAAATATGCGTTTTGGGGACAGAATTGCTCGAAGACCGTTGCTGATGGCTTGGAAGCCGGTGGCGGTAACGACTGGGGAGCGTTAGATTCACATATAGGCGGACTTGTTAGTCCTGCAAATGTAGAGGATTATGCGAATCAGATCGCCACTTGGATTTACTTAAGTAGAGGGGGAGTTCCTCGTTAAATATCTTCGCGAGGGGAACTGTTATGAAGTATTTTCGAAAACATTTGCCTAGCCTCCCGGTGGCGCGCTTTGTCATTAGTATTGCCGCCGTGTTTGTACTAAGTTTTTCTTTCGCCGAGGCGAGGGAGGCAAAACAAAGTCGAAAATTTTCATTCGAATTGTCGGCCGAAACGGCGTCGGCGCTCGAGCAAGGTGTCAAGCGCCTTAAGTTGAATGATTCCGTTGAGTCCGTGGTAAAGATTTTAGGGAAGCCGTCCTCCGATGTTAATCTTTTTAAGCCCCGACTTTTCCGCCGAAGTCAATTCGTTGCTCGCTGTTTGACGTACAACCTAAAATTGGTGGAGACAAGTGCGGGAAATGTCAACGATCAGCAGATTTTGTTGTATTTCGACGAGCATGACCTTTTGACTGGTATCGTTAAAAGCGGTGTTCCGCAGCCCAACCAAGTGCCTATCCAAAATAACAAACCGCGCATAGAAAAGATCCTTTAATTTCTACGCGCGAGCCTTGATCGAAGCGCATTGGCATCGACTGCGATGGGAACGGTAGTTATTCCTCATCCGGGAAATGAAACCTCGCTAACGGGGAAGCAATAGGTGGCCTTGTTGATGCTGGCTAAAGCGACGGGCCAGACGGTAAATATCGCTGGCGCCGACGATTGCACAAGGCTTCCCAGCGGCGAAGATATCGATGTCGTCATTGTGGATTAGACGAGCACTTCTGTAGTGACATGTCCGCGTTACAGGGATGTATCACTACAGGGTGGAGTTACTAATGGATCTACAGTGGATAAAATGGTCAGCGGCCACGGCAGAGTTAATATTTGCCCAATTGTTTGCTGCTAGCTTGCCTTCAGCGACTGAAACCGACGTAGGCCCCGTGTACGTTGACAAAGTTTCGGTTATCGCAATTGCGAGCGGAGGACATACTGCAGGAAATTTCGAAATACAGATAAAAGGTGGCTTCACTGTATCAGCGGGTATGAGCTTCGACAGCGACTATATCACGACGCTCATGAGCGTAGATGCCGACTGAGGCGGAATCGGGCGCAACAACGGGATTGTGCATGAGATAGATAAGCTGTAACTTATTCAATTGAAAATAATTAGGAAAACATGAAAAATATTTTGTCTCGTCTGATTTTGTTGATGATTTGCTTGTTCGCCTCCCAGCAGGCTGCAGCTTACTACTATTGCAGTGTGAATGTCATTAACGTTTTGGTTTATGCGGATGGCTCGCTGAACGTTCTCCACAGCGGCCGAGGCGACTATACGGTTGTCTGTAACTTGAACACCGAGCGCCAAGGCGTCAGTCCGACGACGTGCGCCGTCTGGTTTGGGCTTCTTGAGGCCATCAAGAAGAAGAATGGCCTTGCCAACATCTATTTTAACGGCGATGGTAGCTGTTCTACTTTACCCACCTATGGAAATGCTCCGGCGCCTCTCTATATTGGTGACGTGACCCAGTAATCGGCCTGACCGGCCGACCTCGAAAGCAATGACGCTTGAAGCGGGCAACGCCGATCGAGTCGTTGTCCCCATCTCCGCATTCTCCGCTGCCCGCAGATACCAGGGCGAGCCGCAATGCGCCCTTATCCTTTCATCCCCACCTGAGACGCCTACACGCTCGCCCGTGCACTTGCTGTCCCAGCTCGTCTAGGTGAGCAAGTCGCCGCTCACGAACCGCAAATCGTTAATTCCACTGTTCACATTCTGACATTCAAGAAGATCAACCTTGCCAAAACCTGATGAGAATAGTACTGTATGTTTATACAGTATTTCTTCGCATCAAACATGCCTTGCTCAGGTTCAATATCTGCAGCGCCGGAGTCCTTGCACCCGTCGCTCTGGCTCGCTTCGCAACTGGCGCGCGCTGACACGCGCTGCGTCGACACGGGCCATCTCGCGCTGTCGACCCACTTGCCGGGCGGCGGTTGGCCGACGGGGGCTCTCATCGACCTGCTGCTGCAACAATCCGGCATCGGCGAGATCCGCCTGCTGCGTCCGGCACTGGCGGCCGTCGCGGCGCGGCGTGTCGTGTTGCTGCAACCGCCGCATCCGCCCCAGGTGCTGGCGCTGGCCACGCTCGGGGTGCCGCCGTCGCAACTGATCTGGCTGCGTACCGGCAGCACGTCCGACGCGCTGTGGGCGGCCGAGCAGGTATTGCGCAGCGGCAGTTGCGGCGCGCTTCTGTTCTGGCAAAACCACGTGCGCGGCGAACACCTGCGCCGGCTGCACCTGGCGGCGCAGGCGGGGGAGACGCTGTTTTTCATGATGCGGCCCCTGGCGGCCAAGCGCGACGCCTCGCCCGCACCGCTGCGCCTGGCCTTGCGGCCGCAGCCGGGCGGTATCGAGATCAGTTTCGTGAAACGCCGGGGACCGCAGCGCGACAAGACTCTGTTTCTTCCATTGACTTCCTACCTGCCCAATCGCCATGCGCCTGTGGATCGGACTACACCTGCCCCTGTTGCCGCTCGAAGTGTTCGCACCGAGCTGGTCCATTGACACGGGCAGTGTCGTGCTCGAACGGGAGCGCGTGTTGCTGGCCTCGCCGTCCGCGCTGGACGCCGGCGTGCATGCCGGCATGCGTCGCGGCGGCGTCGTGATGTTGCTGCCCGACGCTCGTGTCCACGTGCGCGCGCCGGGGCTGGAAGCGGACGCGCTGCAGGCGGTGGCACTGACCCTGCTGCAGTACACGCCGCAGGTCACGGAAGGCGAGGAGGCGACGCTGCTACTGGACGTGGGCGCCAGCCTGCGCCTGTTCGGCGGCGTGCGCGCGCTGTGCCGGCGCGTGCACGCGAGCGTGCGCGCGCTGGGCTTCACGGCATCGCTCGCATGCGCGCCCACCGCGCGCGGGGCATGGCTGATGGCGCGCGCGAACGCGGGACGCGTCGTGCAGGTGGAATCGCTGCTGCGCCGCCTCGACCGGCTGGCCGTGGCGCTGATGCCGGCGTCGCGTCCGTTCGCCGACTGGTTCGGCGGCATCGCCTGCCGCACGCTGGGCGACCTGCGCCGCCTGCCGCGTCCCGGCCTGCAGCGGCGCTGCGGACGGGCGCTGCTCGACCAGCTCGACGCTGCCTATGGCCTGACGGTCGAGTTGTTCACGTGGATATCCCCGCCCGAGACGTTCCGTGCGCGCCTGGAACTGTACGACCGCATCGACGACGCCGAGCTGTTGCTGGCGGGCGCCCAATGTTTGCTGGCGCAGCTGACGGGCTGGTTGTGCGCACGCCAGCTGGCGGTGGAGCGTATCGTCCTGCAGTTGGAGCACGAGCGGGGCAGGGTGGCGCGCGCGCCGACGTGTGTCGACGTCGTGCTGGCCGAGCCGACGTGGCGTGACGAGCACCTGGTCCGCCTGCTCAGGGAACGCCTGGGCCGGCTGGTACTGGAGGCGCCCGTGATCGGTCTCGTGTTGGAAGCCATGCAGGTGCGTCCGATGGCGCCGCCGAACGCGTCGCTGTTTCCCGAACCGGGCGGCAGCGACGACGACCGCATGCGCATGTTGGAATTGCTGGCGGCGCGCCTGGGTCCGGAAAACGTCCTGCAGCCGCTGCCGCTGGCGGATTATCGGTCCGAGTTGGCGAATGTCTGGGTGCCGGTCCAGCAGAAAGTCAGCGACAAGGCGCGCAACGCCCAGTTGCCGCCCGACGTGACGAGCTTGCCACGTCCAACGTGGCTGCTGCCCAGCCCTATCGCGCTATTGATGAAGGGCCACTATCCGTTCTACGGTACGCCATTGCGGCTGGTTTCGAGCGCCGAACGCATCGAAGCCGGCTGGTGGGACGGTCCGGAAGCGCGCGATTATTTTGTCGCCGAAGGGCAGGATCATGCGTTGTATTGGGTGTATCGGGAGCGTATCGGTATCAGCGAGGACGGGCCGAGGTGGTTTGTACACGGGTTGTTCGGGTGATAGGACGATTCAGTTGAAGAGATAGTCGAGTTCTTCCTCGGGTTCAAGCCTGTACGGATACATAGTGGATATGGCATCCGCCGCCTTCGTTCGTCGTAAAGATAGTTACGGTTTTTCCTGTCGAAAACGCAAGCATTAAATTTGCAACCGTAGTTTTGTAATTCGGGTCGGAAGAGTTGAGATATGCCCAAGTGTTCATAGTCGGAGTCGTGTTGTTGCACATGACTGTCGAGCCAAGGAAAACTCTTAATTCATAATTGTTTGTCTCGTTGACCGTGTCAATCTTGCTGATTACTCCTGTTGCCACGCCATCCCATGCGTATGCGAAGCGCGATATGATGAGTGAGAGAAATATGGGAATAAGAATTAAAGTGCGCGCCATTTTTCACAATTTTTCCTTGCCGTGATTCGGGAGCTGATTTTTTGGAATGATGGCCTGATGATTATCGGTGCAGGAAGTCGTCGAATGATGCCTCATTAGCCTTGCGGGTCCACTTGAACCAATTCGCAATACCCTGTAGCGCCGACTCCTTTTGCGTATACGGTCACATTTCTATTATTCGTTGCAATTGCCATCAGTGTGACGGCCATAATTGCTTTGTTTGATTCAGGAATGGCCATCCATGTCGAGCCACTCCCTGCACAAATGTCAGGCAGAGCCGTAACGTTTGGATCGAATCGGATCAGTAGCGCACCTTCGACTGAAGTGTGATCGAAGATCCATCCGGTACGATAATTGGCCGTGGCTATCGTTAGGCTCGAAACGAGTGCTAAAGTAGTTGCTAAAATAAGACGGGAATTTCTCATGTGGTCGAAAAAAAATGGCGTTCAGTTTTCTTGAGGCTCGACAGGGAAGGCAGGTTGAACAGCGTTTCTCAGCAATGATGTGGTAATGCTATTTTGAATTTATGATGACGTAATCAATGTCCTCGTCATCCGGCCATCGAGTGCAACTTCCAGTGTCAACAATAATTCGATAAATAAAAATATTGTATTTAATAATGGTCGATTTAAGGCAGCCCCGTTCTCGCCTTCAGTTGCAATCATCTGGCGCCGCAGATAGAGGAAATATCAGTCCGTAATTTCAACCAGGTCCATATTGCAGGTCGTACCGGCTCCCGACTGGTTATAGACGATGCGGCTAATCCGTTTTCCGGTCAGCTTGGCTGCCAGTAATTGTGCATACAACCCCTTGCGATCTGATGCAATATAGACGACGTTATATGCGCAGTTAAGAGTGAAGGGCTCGTTAAATGATACATAAAAATAATCTCCCTGCGCCCCTAACTGCCTGACTGTTTTCTGATACTCATCGATCGACTGAGTCTGAGCAATCGCAATGCCGGCTACCCCGATTGTGATAAATGTCATTAGTGCAACAGCGATCTCACGGGAAAAATATTGTTTCTTCATGGCGTGTAAATAACCTGATGAGCGAAAAGGACGTCGAATGATCCTGGAAAGATTTATGCCGCAGCTAACTGGATCAATCAAGGCAATTCAGGTGATTCGAGTTCTTCTATTTGATCTTAATCTACGACATAGAACCACTGAATGGTCGGCCATCCTTGAGAACTGCAACCGCCCAGGTGCACCGACAGATGTTTACCACTGAGGTAAGCAGCCATGAGTGCAGCAAAAGTCCGCTTCCCAACTGACGTGTCACTGTTATCAAATCTGAATTGGTTGCCTGCCCCGACCGGGCAATTGAGTGACGCGCCAAATGGGGCGCCGTCGAGGTCTACAAAGCATGTTCCATCACCAGCATGGCAACCAATATCAACAATTTTGCGTGCACTGAGATCTTCCCCTGCATATGCATTCAAACTGCCTAAGCACATGCCAGCAGCAAGAGCCCATAATGCAATCGTTCTAAAAAATGCCATGAATATCCTCCATTTCATATTGAAGTTTTAAGCAGATTTACGCGCTTATAGCTACTCATTGAAATATTCAAAATATTGCAATCATAATGTGAAGTAACGAACGCTAACGGCGGCCCAAGGGGCAAAGGAATTGCACGTTGCCGGGACAGCGTCGCCATCGAAACGGACTTGAGCAATAGCCGTTCCAAGCATTTTCGCTGACAGGAATGAACTGTAAAGCGCCTTGCATGCCGAGGGAGAGGTGCTACCGTATTCTGTGCCGGTCACCGCCCAATCACCATCCGTACTGCAAAATATAACCCCTGTGTTCATACTACTTAGCCTGACCATTAATTTTCCGGGGGAATGATACGAGACTTCTGCCACAGTGCCACTACACATCAGAGTTCCTGAGTTGGCAGCAGCGGCACTGATTGACATTAAGACAGTCAATGCCATACGGATGATAGAATTAGTCATAAGAAATCTCGATAGTGATACTTCGGGGGAACTTGCTATAGCCGTTACCGCTTTCGGTTTACTGGTCTTTTGAGCTATTGCAACCGATATCCATGTGACAGCAAGCAAATTTTCAGTATAGCAATTTCGAACTCCTCAAAACTCACGCATTCTCACGGCGGCAGCTTGATGCGCGCAGCGCGGTCTCAAGCAAACCTTCCCCGCTTGCCCCACAATGCGCATGACAGCACCACCGCTTTCAAAAACGCACACAGAACCACCATGCTCACCGAACGTATCGACTTCCCCGGCCCGCACGGCAAGATCTCCGCCAAGCTGGATGCCCCCGACGGCACCCCGCGTGCCTACGGCATCTTTGCCCACTGTTTCACCTGCAGCAAGGACGTGCTGGCCGCCACGCACATCGCGCGCGGTTTAGCAAGCCTCGGCGTGGCCGTGCTGCGCTTCGATTTCGCCGGCCTTGGGTCCAGCCATGGCGATTTCGCCGACACCAATTTTTCCTCGAACGTCGAGGACCTCGTCACGGCCGCCAATTACCTGCGCGACCATTACGTGGCGCCGCAGCTCCTGATCGGCCACAGCCTCGGCGGCGCGGCCGTGCTGGCGGCGGCCCAGCGCGTGCCGGAGGCGCGGGCCGTCGTGACGATCGCCGCGCCCAGCGACCCGCACTACGTCGTGAACAAGCTGCTGTCCGGACACCTCGACACGATCGCCCGGGAAGGCGAGGCGCGCGTGAAGCTCGCGGGGCGCGGTTTCAACATCCGCCAGCATTTCGTCGAGGACGCAGGCAGCCACCAGCTGCACGACAAGATCGCCACGCTCGGGCGCGCGCTGCTCGTGATGCAGGCGCCGCAGGACGACACCGTCAGCATGGACAACGCCACCCGCATCCTCGAACTGGCGCAGCATCCGAAGAGCTTCGTGTCGCTCGACGGCATGGACCACTTGATTTCGCGGCGCGAGGATGCGGCCTATGTCGCGGGCGTCATCTCGGCATGGAGCGCGCGCTATCTCGGCGCGGAAGCGGGAGCGGCGCATGCGTGACTTTGAACGGCGGCGCGACCGCTTCGAGTTTTTCGACCGCATGGAAAGCCCCGCGGTGAACCTGTGCTTCACGCTCGACGTGCCGGATTTCCGGCCCTGGTGCAAGGCGCAGGACCTGGCGCCGTTCCACGTGATGCTGTGCGCCGTCCTGCGCGCCGTGCTGAAGGTGGAGAATTTCCGCTACCGCATCGTGGACGGGGAAGTCATTCGCATCGACCGTCTCGTGCCGTCGTTCACCGTCATGAACCAGCACGGCGACCTGAATTTCGCCCAGTTCGACTGGACCGACGACGTGCGCGAATTCGTCGCACGCGGCCAGGCGGCGCGGGAGCAGGCGTCCGCGATGACGGAACTGAACATCAAGTACCGCACGATGTCGCCGCGCGACGCGAAGGACCAGGTGTTCGTCACTTGCATGCCGTGGCTCGATTTCACGTCCATCCAGCATCCGATGGCGTCGCTGGCCACCCCCGATATCCCGTCGCTGGCCTGGGGCCGTTTCCGCGACGGGCCCGGCGGCCTGCAGCTGCCGTTCTCCGTGCAGGCCCATCACGGCTTCGTCGACGGCTGGCACATCCACCTGCTGGGCCGCCAGGTGGCCGCCGAGCTGGCGGACATCATCCGCTGACGCCCGCCGTTCAGTCGCCGCCACCGCCACCGCAACTGCCGCCACAGCTACTGCCGCAATTGCTGCCGCAGCTGCAGCCGCCGTGGCTCGCGCTCCCGCCGTCGCTGCAGGCGTCGCTGCCGCCAAACGAGAAGTCGCCGATGCCGCCGTAGGAACTGCCATCCGTCGCGGTGTCGCGCCGGCGCAGGTGGGCGGCGAGGATGGCACTGTCGACGAGGCCCGCCGCGTACAGGGCCGGCAGCGCGAGCTCGGGATGCGGCGTGGCGCGCCACATGCCGCGTCCCCGCTCGTTCAGCCGCGCATAGTGGATGTCGCCGGCCCGGTTCCAGTACCCGTGCCCGCCGGGCATGCGCAGGACGGCATCGAGGCCGAACAGCGCGGGCAGGCGCATGCTGCCCGGCTTGACGCCGTCGTGCGTGCAGCAGGTCGCGAAAGTGTGGAGGAGAGCGCCGTCGGCGAGCGCCGTCCGTTCGACGTGCGGCACTGTCGTGCCGAAGTGGCGTCGGCAAAATATCTCCAGCGAGATCGGGTTCCAGCGCAGCCAGGCGTGCCACACCGAGTCGGCCGCATCGGAGGGCAGGGCGCACGGACGGTCGCTGCTTCCGACCGCGTCGAAGAACCGCATCAGCCCTTCCGCCGCGCGGACGAAAAAAAAGGCATCCGTCCGGATGCCTTCGTATTCGCGCGGCGCGCTCGCGCGCCAGTAACTCTCCAGTCCCGCCGGCAGGTCCGCCAGCGCGGCCTGCCAGGGTGACGTGCGCCGCAGCCGTGCGGCGCGCAATGTGTTCAACCATCCCATGTCTGCCTCCTTGTCGTGTTGTTGTCGGCAGTTTCAGCCTAGCAGGCATTCATGACAGGACGATGACTTACCGCAAGGCCGCGAAGATCGCCTCCAGCCGGTCCTTCGTGCCCGGAATGCGCTCCAGGCGCGGGTAGCGCAGGCCGTCGCGGTAGTCGAGCGCGATCGTGCGCAGCACGTTGCCTTTCCTGACCAGCAGGCGAATGGGCTTGCCATCCTTCGCCTCCTTGATCGCAGCCTTCAGCAGTTCCGGCTTGTAGACGCGGTCGTTGACGGCCATGACGGTCGAGTTGGCGGCCAGGCCCGCGCGGAACGCCGGGCCGTCCCACACGACGTTGCGCACGGCGCCGTCCTGCGCGACCGTGAAGCCCAGCGAATACGTGAGGTCCAGCGACTTGTTGCGCTCGTCCGCACCCTTCATGTAGTCCGTCGGCGTGTCCGTGTAGACGAGCTTCCAGCCCGCGCGCGCGAGACCGTCCAGCGGGGCGCCCGGGCCGTGGCCGTCCAGCTTCGTGCGCAGGAAGCTCGCCCAATCGTATGGTTGCACCTTGTTCAGCGTCGCCACGACGTCGTCGAACGTGTAGAACGCGGGCAGGTGGCTGCCGTTGTTCACGCCGTAGAAGGCGCGCGCGAAATCGTCCAGCGAGCGCTTGTCGCCGGACATCTCGCGGATGCGCGTATCGACGTCCAGCCAGATCAGCATGCCCTCGACGTAGTAATCCTCGCTGCGCTGCCAGTTCGACCAGCCGAGCGGGCGGCGCGCGTTCATGATCGGATCGTAGACGGTGTCCTGCACGGTGCGCCACGCGCGGCCCGCCACGCTGTCGTAGCGCGCGGCGCTCGCGGCCAGCGCGTCACGCGCGCCCGCCGGCGAGACGAGGCCCGAGCGCGCAGCCAGCACGTTGCCCCAGTACTGCGTCTGGCCTTCGTACACCCACAGCAGTTCGTTGTCCATCGGGGTGTTGAAGTTGGGGACGTTCTGGCCGGCCGGGCGGCGGAACTTGCCGTCCCACGAGTGCGTGTACTCGTGCGGCAGCAGCTCGCGTCCCGCTTCCCCCTTCGCCCATTCGGTGAAATAGCCCGGCTTGACGCCGTTCTCGCTGGACTGGTGGTGCTCGCGGCCGATGCCGCCGAATTCGTCGGACAGCGCGAGCAGGAAGTCGTAGTGGTCGTAGTGATACGAACCATACAGTTTATACGCTTGTTGCACGAGCGCGCGGTGCGGCGCGATCTGCTCGGGCTTCGCTTCCAGGCTTTCCGGCGTGTCGGCAAAGACGTTCAGCGTGACGCGCACCTTGCCGCCCGGGTCGAGGTCGAAGCGCTTGACGTAGCGGCCCGCGAACAGCGGGGAATCCATCAGCGTTTCCAGGTCGCTGGTCTTGAAATGCACGTCGTCGCCGGCGCGGTTGTCCGTCTCCAGCGCGGTCGCGTACTGCCAGCCAGCGGGCAGCTTGAGGTTGGCCTGCACGTTGACGCCGCGCGCGACGTAGCCGGCCGGGTACAAGGTCGTCGAGATCCACTGCACGCCCAGGATGTCGTCCGTCATCGTGATGCGGCCCTGGCTCGTATCCAGCGGCGACAGGTACTGGTAGTCCGCTTCCAGCGTGGTCGCGCCTTCCGGGACGGTCAGGTGGAACGCGTACACGTGCAGCGGATCGCGCGTCCACGCGACGGGCTTGCCGTTCGCCGTGAACTTCAGGCCCGCCAACTGCGTGATCGGACCGTTCGGGCCGTGGTTCGCGGGCAGCCATTGCGGATACAGCAGCGTGAGGGGGCCGGGCTTCACCGGGATCGTCATGTGCATGCGGAAGATCTGCTGCGAGAGATCGGTCGCATCGACGTTCAGCACCATGGTGCCGGGGTAGGGCTGGTCCACGGGCGCGGGCACGTCGGCACGGGCCGGGAAGGCCAGCGCCAGCGCGAGCGCGGTGGCCGAGACGGTGGAAGCGAGCTTGAAGATCGACATGGCTGAAACCTGGGGAAGAGACGCAAACGGCCGAGTGTAGCACCGTGCGCGACGCCCACATTCCCTCCGGCAGCGATCCAAACGAAATTTTAAAACTGGCCCATAAAAAGATATTTTGTACGGCTTGAAAACGCGGCAGGGGGCCATTAGATTGGTTCCAACGGATGCTCACGATGAGGTCCGTCAACTTATCGCTTGTACTTTTTAGAGGATATCGAATATGCGTACTTTTGACCTGTCCCCCCTGTATCGCTCCGCAATCGGCTTCGACCGCCTGGTGAACCTGCTCGAGCAACGCGCCGAAAGCGCGCCGAGCTACCCGCCGTACAACATCGAACTGGTTTCGGAAGACAAATACCGCATCGTGATGGCGCTCGCCGGCTTCACCCGCAACGAGATCGAGATCACGTCCGAACGCGACACCCTGCTCGTGACCGGCCGCAAACAGAAGGACGACGTGCAGCGCACCTTCCTGCACCGCGGCATCGCCCAGCGCGATTTCGAACAGCGCTTCCAGCTGGCCAACCACGTGAAGGTCGTCAGCGCCGGCTTCGACAACGGCATCCTGACCATCGAACTGGTACGCGAAGTCCCCGAAGCCTTCAAGCCGCGCAAGATCGCGATCGCGGACGCCAACGGCAACACCGACAACGTGCAGGTGCTCGAGCAACCGCAGCAACAGCAGCACGCCGCGTAATCACCGCAGCGTGATCGCGTAACGGAAAGGCGCTTCGGCGCCTTTCGTCGTTTACGCGCCCGCTTTTTCCGCGGTCCCGAATTAAGGGATGTCTAAGACTGCTGCGCCAATATACTCCCTACGAAAAGAGCAGTTTTCGAATCCACTTTTTCCAATCTAGGAGCACGTAAATGCATAACGAAGGTGCCGTTACTGCCATCACCGCAAAACGTCTCACGCTGGCCTTGATCGTGGCCGGTGTCATTGGCGGAGCGGTGGGCGCGATCGCAGTCGAACACAATAACGCCACGGCTGCAGCCGCCGCAGCGGCCACCGCGCCCGTGGCGGCGACCACGGCGCCCGTAGCGGCCACGCCCGCGCCCGTGGCGGGCAATCCGGTCGGTGTGGCATTGCCCGACTTTACCCAGATCGTCTCGCACAACGGCCCGGCCGTCGTGAACATCCGCGTCGTGGGTACGACGAAGGTGTCGCAGCGCCAGATGCCGCAGTTCGACGAGGACGATCCGTTCTTCGAATTCTTCCGCCGCTTCCAGCCGCAGCAACCGCGCGGCGGACGCGGGGAACTGGTTTACGGCGCCGGATCGGGCTTCATCGTCAGCCCGGACGGCGTCATCCTCACCAACGCGCACGTGGTGCGCGATGCCGACGAAGTCACGGTCAAGCTGCAGGACCGCCGCGAATTCCGCGCGAAAGTCCTCGGCTCCGATCCGAAGACCGACGTCGCCGTGCTGAAGATCGACGCGAAGAACCTGCCCGTCGTCCCGATCGGGAACACGCGCAACCTGCAGGTCGGCGAATGGGTGCTGGCGATCGGCTCGCCGTTCGGCCTGGAAAGCAGCGTGACGGCGGGTGTCGTCAGCGCGAAAGGCCGTTCGCTGCCGAACGATCCGGTGCCGTTCATCCAGACCGACGTGGCCGTGAACCCCGGTAACTCGGGCGGCCCGCTGTTCAACACGCGCGGCGAAGTGGTCGGCATCAACTCGCAGATCTACAGCCAGACGGGCGGCTACCAGGGCTTGTCGTTTGCGATTCCGATCGATGTCGCGGTGCGCATCAAGGACCAGATCGTCGCCACCGGCAAGGTGAAGCATGCGAAGCTGGGCGTCCAGATGCGCGACGTGAACCAGGACTTCGCCGATTCGTTCAAGCTGGAGTCGCCGGACGGCGCCCTGGTGGAGAACGTGGAACGCGGCGGCGCGGCCGAGAAGGCCGGCATCAAGTCGGGCGACGTGATCCGCAAGGTCAACGGCCAGCCCATCATCGGCGCGGGCGATTTGTCGGGCATCGTGTCCGTGTCCAAGCCGGGCGACAGGATCGGACTGGACGTCTGGCGCGACGGCAAGATCGTCCACGTGGATGCCACGCTGGGCAGCGCCAACGACAAGCCGGACCGTCTCGACCGCGATACGCTGGCCAGGAACGACGGCGGCGCCAAGCTGGGCCTCGCGCTGCGTCCGCTGGACCCGATGGAGCGCCGCCAGGCCGGCGTGCCGGCCGGCCTCGTGATCGAGGATGCGGGCGGCGCGGCGGAAGCGGCCGGCGTGCAGCCGGGCGACCTGCTGCTGGCGGTGAACGGCAAGCCGGTATCGTCGGTGGCGCAGGTGCGCGAGGTGGTGGGCAAGTCCTCGAAGTCCGTGGCCTTGCTGATCCAGCGTGGGGATGAGAAGATCTTCATCCCCGTCCGTATCGGCTGAGACGACATCGTCGTGCCGTACCGGCAGGGTTTCTGAAAATCGGGAGATGGAATGCGGCTGCTGCTGGTGGAAGACGATACGATGATCGGTGAAGTGGTGCTCGACCTGCTGCGGGCCGAGCACTACGCCGTCGACTGGGTCAAGGATGGCGAGATGGCCGACACGGCCCTCATGCAGAACCAGAACTACGACCTCGTCGTGCTCGACCTGGGCCTGCCCCGCAAGGACGGGCTCGAGGTCCTGCGCGCGATGCGCGCCCGCAAGGACCGCACGCCGGTGCTCGTCGCCACGGCGCGCGATGCCGTCGCCCAGCGCATCGCCGGGCTCGATGCCGGCGCCGACGACTATGTCCTCAAGCCCTACGATCTCGACGAAATGCTGGCGCGCATCCGCGCGCTGCTGCGGCGCGCCGCCGGGCGCGCCGAACCCGTGTTCGAGTACAAGAACATCTCCGTGAATCCCGCCACGCGCGAAGTGCTGGTCGACGGCCAGCCCGTCGTGCTGTCGGCGCGCGAATGGGCCGTGCTGGAAGCGCTTGTCGCGCGTCCCGGCGCCGTGCTGTCGCGTGCCCAGCTCGAGGAAAAGCTGTACAGCTGGCGCGACGAAGTGTCCAGCAACGCCGTGGAAGTCTATATCCACGGCCTGCGCAAGAAGCTGGGCAGCGACTTGATCCAGAACGTGCGCGGCGTGGGCTATATGGTGCCGAAGGTGTGAGGACCGCATGAAAATGAGGGTCACGCATTCCCTGCGCGGGCGCCTGCTGTGGTTCCTGCTGGCGGCGATCACGATCGCGGCCGTCGCGCAGGCCTCCATCGCCTATCGCACCGCGCTCAACGACGCCGACCAGATCTTCGACTACCACATGCAGCAGATGGCGCTGTCGCTGCGCTCGCGCGCGCCGCTGACGAGCGCCGACGACGCGAACGGCGACGCCCCGATCAGCGGCAACGACGATCTCGTCGTGCAGGTGTGGTCGCCGGACGGCGTGCGCGTGTTCCGCAGCGCCTCGCACGCGCACCTGCCGCAGCGCGCCGTGCTGGGCTTTTCCAACGTGCGCGCGAACGGCACCACGTACCGCATCTTCTCGATCCAGACCGACACCCAGACCGTGCAGGTCGCGCAGGACCTGGCCGTGCGGCGCAGCATGGCGAGCAATCTCGCGCTGCGCACGCTGGGTCCTATCGCCGTCATGATGCCGATCCTGATGCTGGTCGTGTGGTGGGTCGTCAGCGGTTCGCTGGAACCCGTCGCGCGCGTGCGCAAGCAGGTGGCGTCGCGCCAGGCGGACGATCTGTCGCCCGTGTCCGAAGCGGGCCTGCCGGACGAGGTGCGCCCGCTCGTGCAGGAATTGAATTTGCTGTTCGGCCGCGTGCGCACGGCGTTCGACGCCCAGCAGCATTTCGTGGCCGACGCCGCGCACGAGCTGCGCACGCCGCTCGCCGCGCTGAAGCTGCAGGTGCAGAGCCTGGAGCGGTCGGACAGCCCGGAGGCGAAGCGCGTCGCCGTCGGCCGCCTGACGGCCGGCATCGAACGGGCCACGCGCCTCGTCGAGCAGCTGCTCGTGCTGGCCCGCCAGGAAGCCAGCATGGCGGGCGGCGCGCCGCGCCAGAACGTCGACATCGCGGGCGCGGCGAAGCGCGCCGTGGCGGAACTGGCCAGCGTCGCCACCGCGAAGGGCATCGACCTTGGCATGCCGCGCGCGGACGCCGCCGGGATCGAGGGGCAGCCGGACGCGTTGATGATCCTGCTGCGTAATCTCATCGACAATGCGATCAAGTACACGCCGCACGGGGGCACGGTCGACGTGTCGGTGACGGTGGAACATGGCGCCGTGCGCGTCGCCGTGGAGGACAGCGGCCCCGGCATCCCGCCGGCGGAACGCGAGCGCGTGTTCGACCGCTTCTACCGCGTGCCGGGCAGCGACGCGGCCGGCAGCGGGCTCGGTCTCGCCATCATCAAGTCGATCGCGGAGCGGCATGGTGCCACGTTGGCGTTGGGCGAATCGAAGCGGTTGGGCGGGCTGGAAGCGACCGTCACTTTTCAATCTGAATGACAGGCTGGCGTTTGGTCGACGCCATGTGGCCACACATACGTCGACGTGACGCAAACGTTCGCGTGGGCACGTTTCATTTGAGGCCCTCGGCCTCAAATGCCCACCCTACGGCGCCGCGACTGTAAAGTTTCCTTCCGCATAATTCGGGGTCAGAGCATAATTTCGTTTTTTCGAATATTGCGCTCTGCTCCGAATTGATATGCATGCCCGCCGTTTGCTGTACGCCTGCCTGCAGGTGCTCGTTCTTGCGTTGACTTGTTCTGCAGCCAAGGGTCAGGCCGAAACGCCGCCGCACCGTCCCCGTATCGCATTGGTCTTGTCCGGAGGCGGGGCGCGGGGTTTGGCGCACATCGGGGTGCTGAGGGTACTCCATGATATGCACGTGCCCGTCGACGTCGTCGTCGGCACCAGCATGGGGGCCGTAGTCGGGGGCGCGTACGCGGCCGGGCGCTCCGTTGATGAGCTGGAGCGCATCACGCGCGACACGGTGTGGCAGGACGTCCTGTCCGACCGCCCGGACCGTGACATGCTGGCCTACCGCCGTCGCGAAGAAGACTTGCTGCTGCCTTCGCGCCTGGAATTCTCGGTCACGAAGACAGATGGCTTGTCGCTGCCGCCCGCCGCCGCCGGCAATGCCGCGCTGGAGTCGGCGCTGGTGAAACTGCTGCCGGTGGGGATGCGCGAGCAGCCCACCAACCGGCTCGGCATTCCGTTCCGCTCCGTCGCCTCCGACCTGCTGACGGGCGACCTCGTGGAATTGTCGGACACCCCGCTGTTCCTGGCGCTGCGCGCGTCGCTGGCCGTGCCCGGCATGTTCGCACCCGTACGCGTGGACGGGCGTCTCGTCGCGGATGGCGGCCTGGTACGTAACCTGCCGGTAGACATGGCGCGTGCCCTCGGTGCGGACGTCGTCATCGCCGTCAACGTGGGCACGCCGTTGGCGTCCGAGCGCGAACTGTCCAGCGCGTTGGGCGTGGCGCGCCAGATGCTGCAAATCCTGACGGAGCAGAACGTGCAGCGCTCGCTGCGTGAATTGAAAGAGACCGACGTGCTGGTGGCGCCCGATCTGCAAGGCGTCGGCTTCCTCGATTTCGACAAGCAGGAGACGGCCGTCCGCGCCGGCGAAGCGGCCGCACGCAAGTTGGCCGCCAGCCTCGCGCGCCTGGCCGTCCCGGCCGACGAATACGCGGCGCTCGAGGCGCGCCGCACGGCCGTCATGCAGGTGGCCCAGGGGGGCGATGCGCCCTTGCCGCTGGGCCGCATCGACGTGCAGGGATCCACGCGCATCAATCCCGAGACCCTCGTCGCGCGCACCGGCCTGCACGAAGGCGACGTGCTGACGCGCGAGCAGGTGCAGGCGGCGACGGCCCGCCTGTACGGGCACGACGACATCGACAACGTCGACACGACGATCCAGGACGTCGATGGGCGCCGCGACGTCAGCATCCGCCCCACCGATTCGCCGCTGGGCCGCAGCCGGCTGCGCCTGGGCCTGGAACTGGCCAGCGATTTTGGCGACGACAACAGTTTTTCGCTGCGGATGATGCACGTGTCGTCCAGCCTGAACAGCTATGACGCGGAATTGCGGACCGTGGCCAGCATCGGCTCCAGGCGCGAGTTCGGCGTGCAGTGGTGGCAGCCGCTGGGGCCAGGCTCGGCGTGGTACGTGGCGCCTTCGCTGGACTATGGCGCGTATGCGACCAATCTGTTCAGCGAAGGCCGGCGCACGTATCGCGCGGGTTTGCGCTACGCCGGCGCGACGCTGGCAACCGGCCGCCAGCTGTCGGACTGGGGCGACGTGCAAGTGGGCTTCAGCCGCAACTTCAGCCGCGCCACGCTGCTCATTCCCGAGAATCCGAATACGAATACCGGACGCTGGTACGGCACGACGCGCTTCGCCAACCTCACCATCGATACGCTGGATTCCGTCGCCTTCCCGTCGCGCGGCCAACTGCTCAAGGCCGGCGTGCAGCGCTCGACGGTGCACGGCCTCGGCCTCGACGTGCTGACCCAGGCGTCCGTGATCGGCCTGGCCGCCTTCGGCAAGGGAGAGTGGGCGGGCCACGTGTACGCCGAATGGTCGCGCTCCAACCTGGGCGACGCGCCGCAGTCGCTGGGCGGCTTCCTGCGCTTGTCCGGCACGGCGCCGGATTCGCTGGACGCCCGGACGGTTGCTTTCGGCCGGCTCGTCGCCGCACGCCGCATCGGCGACATGCCGACGCCGCTTGGCGAGGCGGTGAGGCTGGGCTTTTCGCTCGAACTGGGCGGCGGATTCCGCGCCCGCCAGCCCGTCCACATGCCTGACCTGAAGCAGGCCGGCAGCGTGTTCGTCGCGGCCGGCACGCGCTTCGGTCCCCTGTATCTGGGCACGGGGGCGACGCGCGGGACGGGCGGTACGCTCTACTTGTTCCTGGGTCCCGTCTGGTAATACATATACGTATAAATTCCGGAATTAGGGAGCGTCTGGCGATACCTAATGTGTTGGATAAATATCCTTTCGTCAAACTTGTTGGCATGACATGTCCGTTCGCGGACACTGCGCCCCGTCCCCAACAACGAAAGGATCCGACCTCATGCAAGCCCGCTCCCTGTTCCTCCCCGTCGCCTTGCTGCTGTACGCGAGCACGTCCGCCGCGTTTGCGGCCGACGGCGATATCACCGCGAACCGCGCCATGCTGCGCTCCTCTGCCTCGACCGAGAAAGAGGTCAGCCTGGGCGTGGGCGTGGGGCCGTCCTACCTGGGTGGCAAGTTGCGCAAGTGGTATGTCGGCGTCGACGCCGAATTGAATTTCGGGAATGGCGTGTTCTTCAGCGGTGAGGATGGCCTTGGCTACCGCTTCCTGGAAACGACGTCCGGCTTTTCGATGGCGGCCAGTATCGGCGCGTCGCCGTCCCGCCAGGAGCGCGATAACCGCGACGGCAACCGGTTCAACCGCCTGCAGGGCATGGGTGATATCAACGCCAAGCTGCAAGCCAATGTCTTCCTCAACTACGACAACGGACCGTTCCACGTCAACACGGCCGTGCACCAGACACTGGCCAAGCGGCGCGGCACAGGCATCGACGTGTCCGCCGGCTACGACCTGCTGGCTGAACACGACGACCTGGTGCGCGCCGACGTCGGCATGGCGTATGCGAACCGCAGCCTGATGCAGACCTTCTTCGGCATCGACAAGGCGCAATCGGTGAATACCGGCTATAACGTCTATACGCCGGACGCAGGCATCGCGGGCGCCGCGGCGTCGGTGTCCTGGCGCCATGCATTCAACCGCAACTGGACCAGCACGGTCGGTGTCGGCGTCGTCAAGTTGCGTGGACCGGCGGCGGACAGTCCCTTGACGGAACGCGCGACCAGCCCTGTGGCCTCGGCGATGGTGGGTTATCGGTTCTGAAGGAAGCGTCATGCCTGATGGGGGAGTGGGACAATGTTTTCCATGGCCCCCATCCGCACCGTCGACCATTCGAGCCGTCCCATCGATGCGTCGCCTGCTTGCTCGATGTCCACATTACCCACACGCGCGAATGTCCCGCCGTCAACGCACGGATGCACGCCCGCATGAAGCAGGGGAGATAGAACAACGTCGTTCGCGGCCCGGCCGGGAACGACGTTGTTTATTGAAGCGCGAAACGCGTCAGAACTTGTGCGACAACCGCGCGAAGTACGCGGCGCCGTTCAGGCCGAACTGCACGCTCTCGTACTTGAAGCCGTTGTCCGTCTCGTCCGGATTCTGCTGGGTCGGATGCACGTTGAAGATGTTCGTGCCGCCGACGGTCAGCTTGGTCTTCTCGGTGAACGCCCACGTGAACGCGAGATCGGCCGACGTCTTCGACTTGTAGTACTGGTCCGGCACCGGCGGGCCATCGAACGTGCCCAGCGTCTGCGGGCCGTAGTGGATGATGCGGAAGTCCGTTTCCAGCTGGCCGAGCGTGTAGTCGAAGTCCAGCGTGGCCTTGCGGCGCGGGCCGCCCTGTTCGATGAACAGGCGCTCGCGTTCGGACAGCAGCACGTCTTCATGACCCACCAGCGAGGCCGGCGCGTGCACGCCCGTCACTTCGGTCTTGCTGAAGTTCATGGCGAGGTAGGTATTCAGCTTGCCGCCGCCGAGACTCGTGCGGTGCGACGCCGTCAGGTCCAGGCCCTGCGTGCGCGTGTCGACGGAGTTCACGAAGAACTGCGCCTGGCCCACGCCCAGGTTCTGCAGGATGGCGCCGAGGGCCGGGTAGTTGTCGGCGTCGAAGCGGCCCGACAGCACGATGCGGTTGTCGATCTGGATGCGGTACAGGTCGGCCGTGACGGAGATGCTCTTGGTCGGCGTCCACGTCGTGCCCAACGTGTAGCTCTTCGACTTTTCCTCGTGCAGTTTCGGAATGCCTGCCGCGTTGGCGACACGGCCGCCGTTCGGGGCGAGCACGACGTCGGTCGGCACGCCGGCGACGAAGTCCGTGAACGTGGACGAGAAGTAGACCTGCTGCAGCGACGGCGCGCGGAAGCCCGTGCTCGCGGAGGCGCGCAGCAGCACGTCGTCCGTGGCCTTGAACGCGGCGGCCAGCTTGCCCGTCGTCGTCGAACCGAAGTCGGAGTAGTGCTCGTGGCGCGCGGCGGCCTGCAACTTCGTGCGCGGGGCGATGTCCGCTTCGAAGTCGATGTAGGCGGCCGTGCTGTGGCGGTCGCGGTTGGTGGCGTCGCCCGGCTGGAAGCCCGGGAAGCCCTGGCTGCCGGCGTTGCCGCCGACGCCCACGCCGTCGGCGTCGATGTACGAACCCGGCTCGCCCGCGAAGATCTGGTAGTTCTCCTTGCGGTACTCGAAGCCGAATGCGGCGTTCAGGCCGCCGAGGACGTCGTCGTAGAAGCGGCTGAAGTCGGCGTTGGAGGTCAGCTGGCGGAACGAGAAGCCGCCGGCGTCGAACTGCGACGGGCTCACGCCCTTGCCGCCGTTGATCAGGTCGAGGTTCGCGATCGACGCGTTGAGCGTGTGCGAGATGTTGTAGCGCATGCGGTTGTAGCCATAGGTCTGCGAGAAATCGCTGGCCCATTCGCCGATGCGGGTGCGGTAGCCGATGATGCCGTAGCGGTCGTCGATGTCGCCGTTGATGAACGGGACGAAGCCGCCCGGGTACATGGCGGCCGAGTTACGCGACGGGATGTCGTCCGAACCGACGCCGCCGCGCGCCCATGCCGCCGACGACGCGTCGCGCGTCTGGGCGCCGGCCGTCAGGTACAGCTTGCCCGGACCGACGGGGAATTCGCCGTTCACGTACACGGTCTCGTTCTTCGACTTGGTGTCGCCGATGATGCGCAGGCTGCCCGGATCGGAGCGGTTCGAGCGGCCGCGGTCGTAGTATTCGCCCGTGATGCCCAGCACGCCGTCGGCGACGGCCACGCCGCAGTACGCGGACGCCAGCCAGTTCTTGCCGTCGTGCTTCGAGTATTCGCCGAAGCCGGCCACGGCTTCGCAGCCCAGGTCCTTGCGCAGCTCGATGTCGAGCACGCCGGCGATGGCGTCCGAGCCGTACTGCGCCGCGGCGCCGTCGCGCAGCACCTGCACGTCCTTGATGGCCAACGTGGGCAGCGCGTTCATGTCCGTGCCCGTGTTGCCGCGGTTGCGCGCGCCGAACAGGTTCACGAGCGCGGTGGTGTGGCGGCGCTTGCCGTTCACGAGCACGAGGGTCTGGTCGGAACCGAGGCCGCGCAGGGCGGCGGAGTCGATCAGGTCGGCGCCGTCCGCGCCCGTCTGGCGCGTCGAGTTGAACGACGGCGAGATGTTCGCAAGGGTCTGTGCGAGGTCGAACTGGCCGCTTTGCTCGGCGGCCTTCGTCAGCGGGATGTAGTCGACGGGTACCGGGGTATCGGTGGACGACGTGTTGCCGACACGGCGCGAGCCGACGATGTTGACGGTCTGGATATTGGCGTCGGTTGCGACGGCGCCCGTTGCATTTTGTGCGAAGGCGGCCGGCGCGAGAGCCAGCGCCGCACTGCCGTACAGGCCGAGCAGGACAGACTGGCGGATTGTTGTAAGTTTCAAGGGGTGGGCTCCGTGGGAAAAATTGCATATTAAAGAATTTCCATGTGAGCAACCATTGAACGTCTCATAAGTACAACAGAGAACGATTACAATGCGCTCACCCATCGACACCCCGGAAGGAAATCAGGATGAGCACGCTCACGCTCCCCACCTATGACGATGTCGCCCAGGCTGCCGGACGCATCGCCGGCGTCGCCAACCGCACGCCGGTGCACGTCGAACGGGTTCCTGTCCGGCTGACAAACATCAATTCGGGGTCAGAGCACTTTTTCGAGGACCGCACAGAGCGTGCGCTGGCCTCGATTTGTGCTCTGACCCCGAATTTTGAAAATATTTTGATGACGCTGTCGATTCCGTGATGTCCCGTTCGTCGTCGGGATGTGGCATCCACTTTCATCCTCACCCAAAACTCAGGAGGCATCATGAACAAGCAGATCTTCGTCAACCTGGCCGTCAAGGACCTGAACAAATCCAAGGCATTCTTCGAGGCGCTGGGCTACACGTTCAATCCCCAGTTCACGAACGAGAGCGGTGCCTGCATGGTCATCGCGGACGGCAGCATCTACGCGATGCTGCTCACGGAACCGTTCTTCAAGACGTTCGTCGACAAGCCGATCGTGCAGGCGAAGGAAGCGACGGAAGTTCTCGTCTGCCTGAGCTGCGAGAGCCGCGAGGAAGTCGACAGCCTCGTCGCGAAGGCCGTCGCTGCCGGCGGCCGCGCGCCGCGCCCGCCGCAGGACCACGGGTTCATGTATGGCCACGGGTTCGAAGACCTCGATGGCCATATCTGGGAACTGGCCTGGATGGCGCCGCAGTCCGCGTAATCAGGTCATCGAGTGCAGGCCGATCATGTTGCCCTCGGTATCCTGGACGAGGGCGATGTGGCCGTACTGCCCGATCGAGAACTTGTCCTTGAAGATGCGCCCGCCGTTTGCGGCGGCGCGCGCCGCTTCGACAGCGCAATCGACGCAGCTGAAATACACGATGACGCTGTTGCCGCCGGCCTTGAACCCGGGCATCTGCACGAGCGAGCCGGCCGCGCCGCCGTCGTTCGGGTCGCCCCGGAAAGCCCACATCTGCAATTCGGACGTCGCCGCGTCGCCTTCCGCGCTGAGGCGCTCCAGCGGTTTCCCGAACACGGCTTCGTAGAACGCGCGGGCGCGCGTCATGTCGTCGACATAGATTTCGAACCAGCCTACCGCATTTCTCGACATCGCAATCTCCTTCGTCGCGCGGCAGGTTGAGGGATGTTCACGAGCGTACGGGGCCGCGCCGCCGCCATTCTGGCACGAAGCGCACCCCGTCACACCTGTTCGATCAACCGGCTTCCACCGCGCCACCGACGCAGATGGCGGCGCCGTCCACGCGCGTGCGGATCAGGCAATCGTCGCCCGTCGCATGGCCCTGGCGCAGCACGATGTCCTGCCCCAGCAGCACCGTCAGCGCGCCGGCCGCCACGCCCGTCGCGCTGTCTTCCAGGGCCGGGTCGAGGTGGTTGAAATTGCGGCCTTCGAACGTGCCGTCGTCCCGGCGGCACCACGCATAGATCCCGTTCACGCCCACGTCCTTGCCCCACGCGGCGATGCGCGCGAGGTCGGGCGCAAGGCCGTACAGGACGTCCGTGTCCGCCACCTCCGCCAGCAGCTTGGGGCTGCCGATCGACGCGACGCGCGGCGGCCCGGCCAGCGCCCGCGGCGTCGTGCCCAGCAGCGCCGCGCAAGCGTCCACCGTGACGTCGAGCACGGGCGCCGGCTGGGCGGACAGGCGCACGAAATACACGCCGGGTGCGCCATCGTCGTCCCGCACCAGTTCCAGTGATTGCCCTTCGACGGCCGTGCGCACGGCGATCGTGCCGGCATCCGGATCGCGCGCAAACAGCACGGCCGCCACCGCCAGCGTCGCGTGCAGGCACAGCGGGCTGCGCTTGTGCGGATAGTAGTAGTCGATGATGAGCGTGCCGTCGGCGGACGTGTCGAGGAAGACGCTGGTCGTGTCGCGCGCGCGGGCGAGGGCCAGTCGCGCGGCGCTGTCTTGATCGCCGTCTTCGACGACGAGGGCCGGATTGCCGGCGCCGGGGCGGGCACTGAAGCAGCGCAAGGAATGTATGTGCATGGTTGGCGAGGTCGGGGTCGTCGTATATACTGTGTTTTTATACAGTATTGCATGATAAGAACCATTTTAACGTGACCATGCGAAACCTGCCGCCACCCCATCCGTCGCCGCCCGCCCATCCCGACCTCGAGCCGGACGATGCGCCGGACGATGAGCTGCCTGCCTATGCGGAACTGTTCTGCCTGTCGAATTTCTCGTTCCTGCAAGGGGCGTCGCACGCGGAAGAACTGGTGGACCGCGCGGTGCAACTGGGCTACACGGCGCTGGCGCTGACGGACGAGTGCTCGCTGGCCGGCGTCGTGCGCGCGCATGCGGAGGCCAAGCGGGCGAACCTGCCGCTGATCATCGGTGCGCACTTCCACCTGCAGTATCCGGACGGACGGCGCGGACCCTCTCTCATTCTGCTGGCGCAGAACCGCAACGGCTACGGCAACCTGGCGGAGATGATCACGCTGGGGCGCACGCGCAGCGAGAAGGGCACTTACCTGCTGCATCCATCCGACTTCGATTCGCCGCCGGACGACCTCGAGCACCTGTGCGGCATGCCGGACTGCCTGGCGATCCTGCTGCCCGCATATCCGGGACACCTGCAGGACGACGTCGACCGCCTGCACCTGCAGGCGGCGTGGGTCGCGCAGACATTCCCGGGCCGCGCGTGGCTGGGCATGAACCTGCTGTACCGCGCGTTCGACGACGCGCATCGCTTCACCGTCGAGGAAGTGGGGCGGCAGCACGGCCTGCGCATCGTCGCCTGCGGCTATGTGACGATGCACGTCCGTTCGCGCAAGCCCTTGCAGGACACGATGACGGCCATCCGCATCGGCACGCCGGTGGCCGAATGCGGCTACCGGCTTGCGCCGAACGCCGAGCAGCACCTGCGCGCGCGCGCGCGCCTGGCGGCCATCTATTCGCAGGCGGCGCTGGAGGAAACGGTCCGCATCGCGCAGATGTGCACGTTCTCGCTGGACGAGCTGCGCTACGAATACCCGGACGAGGTGGTCCCGCCCGGCCACACGGCCGCGAGCTATCTGCGTGCCGAGACGTGGACGGGCGCGCTGCGGCGTTTCAAGGGCACCGTCCCGGTCAAGGTGCAGGACCAGATCGAGCACGAGCTGGCGCTGATCGCCGAGATGCGCTACGAGCACTATTTCCTGACCGTGTACGACATCGTGCGCTACGCGCGCTCGCAGGCGATCCTGTGCCAGGGCCGCGGCTCGGCCGCCAACTCCGCCGTGTGCTACTGCCTGGGCATCACGGAAGTCGATCCTGCACAGGGCAACCTGCTGTTCGAGCGTTTCATCTCGAGGGAGCGCAACGAGCCGCCCGACATCGACGTCGACTTCGAACACCAGCGGCGCGAAGAGGTCATCCAGTACATCTATCAAAAATACGGCCGCACCCGCGCGGCGCTGGCCGCCGTCGTCATCAGCTACCGGCCGAGGAGCGCACTGCGCGACAGCGGCCGCGCGCTCGGCGTCGACCTCGCCATCGTCGACAAGGTCTGCAAGCAGCACCACTGGTTCGATGGCAAGGCCGATTTATTGAATCGCCTGGCCGAGAGCGGCCTCGATCCGGAAGCGCCGCTGGCGCGGCAATGGGCATCGCTGGCCCAGCGCCTGCTCGGCTTCCCGCGCCACCTGTCGCAGCATCCGGGCGGGTTCGTGATGGCGCGCGGGAAGCTGTCGCGCCTCGTCCCCGTCGAGAACGCGACGATGGCGGACCGCAGCGTGATCCAGTGGGACAAGGACGACCTCGAGGAACTGGGCCTCATGAAAGTCGACGTGCTGGCGCTGGGCATGCTGTCGATGCTGCGCCGCTGCCTCGCGCTCGTCGCGCTGCGCCGCGGCACGCCGTTCGAACTGCAGGACATCCCGCACGACGATCGTCCTACCTACGACATGATCTGCCGGGCCGACACCGTGGGCGTCTTCCAGATCGAATCGCGCGCGCAGATGAGCATGCTGCCGCGGATGAAGCCGCGCGAATTCTACGACCTCGTGATCCAGGTCGCGATCGTGCGTCCGGGGCCGATCCAGGGCGGCATGGTGCATCCCTACCTGCAGCGGCGACAGGCCAGGGACCAGGTCGTGTATCCGAGCCCGAAAATGAAGCAAGCGTTGGCCCGCACGCTGGGCGTGCCGATCTTCCAGGAACAGGTGATGCAGGTCGCGATCCTCGCGGCGGACTTCACGCCCGGCGAGGCCGACCAGCTGCGCCGCGCGATGGCCGCGTGGAAGCGCAAGGGCAACCTGGAGCACTATTACCAGCGCATCGTGGGCGGCATGCAAAGGAACGGCTACGACACCGAGTTCGCGCAGCAGATCTTCCAGCAGATCCAGGGCTTCGGCGAATACGGCTTTCCCGAATCGCACGCGGCCAGCTTCGCGCTGCTCGCGTATGCCAGTTCCTGGCTCAAGTGCCACGAGCCGGCGGCGTTCCTGTGCGCGCTGCTGAACAGCCAGCCGATGGGGTTCTACAGCCCGTCCCAGCTCGTGCAGGATGCGCGCCGCCACGGCATCGAGGTGCGCCCCGTCGACGTCACGGCAAGCAGCCTGGAATCGACGCTGGAAGAGTACGACGAGGCGCGCGACGAAGAGCGCGAGGACGTCCACCGTGCGCAGCCGGCCGTGCGCCTGGGCCTGCACATGCTGCGCGGGATGAAGCACGAGGCGGCCCGGCGCATCGAAGAGGCGCGGGCGATTCGTCCGTTCGCCGACGTGGCCGACCTCGCGCGCCGTGCGGGGCTCGACCGGGGCGATTTACAGGTACTGGCCGCCGGCAATGCGCTGGGCGTGTTGGCCGGGCACCGCCGCCAGGCCTTGTGGCAGGCGGTAGGCGCCGTGCCCGACAAGGACCTGCTGCGGCCCACGGCGCCCGTCGAGGAGGTGCCGGTCCTGCCCGCGCCGCTGGAAGGCGAGGAGATCGTCGGCGACTACCGCGCGCAGGGCCTCACGCTGGGGCGCCATCCGCTGGCGCTGCTGCGCGAACGCCTGCTGGCCAAGCGCTTCCTGCCGGCCGACGTGCTGCACGATTTCCAGAACGGCCAGCTGGCGCGCGCCTGCGGCATCGTCACCGTGCGCCAGCGTCCGGGCACGGCGAAGGGGGTGCTGTTCCTGACCATCGAGGACGAAACGGGCAACGTCAACGTGATCGTCTGGCCCCAGCTCGTCGAGCAGCAGCGCCGCGAAGTGCTGAACGCGTCGCTGCTGGGCGTGTACGGCGTGTGGCAAAGGGAAGGGGAGGTGCGGCACCTCGTGGCCAAGCGCCTCGTCGACATGTCGCACCTGCTGGGCAAGCTGGATGCGCGCAGCCGGGATTTTTGCTAGGGGCTCGGCAGAAATGAAAAGCGCCGCACGGGGCGGCGCTGCAACGATCCGACATGCCTTGTCAGGCAGGCTGTGTGCCGTAGTACTCGTGCACCGCACCCATCCAGCGGGTATCGGCCATGTCGGGCCAGTGGTCGGTATCGAACCCGGGCGCGCTCTCGATGCGCTCCTTCGGGATGTCCATCGTGAAGCGCTTGTGCTGCGTGTCGAGGGTCAGTGCCTGCCAGGGCACGGCGAACAGCTTTTCGCCCAGGCCGAGGAAGCGGCTGGACGACATCACCGCGTAGGCGATGGCGCCCGTGCGCATGTCGACCATGAATTCCTTGATGACGCCCAGGTGCTCGTTCTGCAGGTTGTGGACGTGGTCGCCGATCAGGGTGTTCGCGCCCATCAGTTCAGGGCCCGGTCCCTTGCCGTGCTTGTTCTTGTACATGCCGTAGTCGTCGCGTTCCTCGTAGGACATTTTCCCCTCCTCCTCGCAGCGTTCTTGTCCGGAAGCAGAAGAATAACCGAGTCTGGCGATTCGCTCCGGCCGCACGCGTACGGCCGGGCTCGGGCGGCATCAGAAGGTTTCCCACTCCTCGCCGACGGGGGCGGCCTTCGGAACGGGCTTGGCGGCGGACGCACGGGGCGCGACGGCGACGACGGCGCGCGCCGGCACGGCCTTGGAGACGGCCTTAGGTGCGGCTTTCGGCGCCGCTTTGGGTGCTGCTTTCGGTGCCGGCGCCTCCGTGCCGATGTGGAACAGGCTGACGACCTCGGCCAGCTTGTCGGCCTGCTCGCTCAGGGCGGTCGCGGCGGCGGCCGATTCCTCGACGAGGGCGGCGTTGTGCTGCGTGGAGGAGTCCATGTCGGCGATCGCGCGGTTGACCTGTTCGATGCCGGCGCTCTGCTCGCCGCTGGCGCTGGCGATCTCGGCGACGATGTCGCTCACCTTGCGGATGCTGTCGACCACTTCGCTCATCGTCGTGCCGGCCTGGTCGACGAGCTTCGTGCCGTCTTCGACCTTGCTGACCGAGTTCACGATCAGCTCCTTGATCTCTTTCGCCGCCGCGGCCGAGCGCTGGGCCAGCGTGCGCACCTCGCCCGCCACGACGGCGAAGCCGCGGCCCTGTTCGCCGGCGCGCGCCGCTTCGACGGCCGCGTTCAGCGCGAGGATGTTGGTCTGGAAGGCGATGCCGTCGATGACGCTGATGATGTCGACGATCTTCTTCGACGAATCGTTGATCGCGCCCATGGTCTGCACCACCTGGTCGACGACGGCGCCGCCCTGGGTGGCGATTTCCGACGCGGCGATCGACAGCTGGCTGGCCTGGCGCGCGTTGTCGGCGTTCTGGCGCACGGTGCCCGTCAGCTGCTCGACCGTGCTGGCCGTCGTGCCGAGCGAGCCGGCCTGCTGTTCGGTGCGGCTCGACAGGTCCATGTTGCCGGCCGAGATTTCCGCCGACGCGGTGGCGATGGTGTCGGTGCCGCTACGCACCTGGGAGACGATGGCCACGAGGCCGTCGTTCATGTGGCGCAGCGCGCGCAGCAGGGCGCCCGTTTCGCCCTGGCCATCGGCTTCGATGCGCTGGGTGAGGTCGCCGGCCGCGACTTTCTCCGCGACGTCGACGGCCTGGCGGATCGGGCGCACGATGGCACCGGCCAGCAGCCACGAGCAGACGGCGCCGAACAGCACGGCGACGCCGGCCAGGATCGTGATCATGCGCGCGCTGTTGCGGTTGGCGTTGTCGATGTCGTGGGCGATGGCGTCGATATGGTCCTGTTGCATCTTGACCAGCTCGGCCTGCTTGCCTTCGTACGCGTCGGACGTCGGCATGTATTCCTGGTTCAGGATGCGCTCGGCCGCCTCGGCGTCGCCGCTGGCCCTGGCCTTGATGGCCCTGACCTTGGAATCGGTGTAGGCCTTGCGCAGTTCGACGATGCGGTTGAACAGGGCGTGTTCTTCCGGGCCGTCGAGCAGCGGTTCGATTTTCTTGACCAGCTCGGTCGACCGGGTCGCCGTCTTCTCACCGTCGGCCTTGAAGAAGTCGACCAGGCTCGGGTCCGTGCTCTTGACGATGGCGGCGGTGCGTCGCACGGCCGCGAACGTCTGCATATGCCATTCGGTGAGCATGCGTTCCTTCGCCAGCGGTACGTCCATCATCGCCCGCGTCGAATCCGCGATGGCATTCAGGCGCCAGACGGACGCGGCCGCGATGACGAGTGTGAGGCCCAGCACGAGGGCGAAGGCCACACCAAGACGTTTCGCAATATTCATGTTAGCGAGAAAGCCCATACGATTCTTCCTTACGTGAAGCGTGATTTATTGTGCCCGGCAGGTGGGGCGTCCGTCGCGGCGGCGACGTCGGCGGCGGAATGTTTGCCGTATCGAGTTGACAACCCCAGGAAATCCGGTCCGGAAAAGCGTCTCCGTCACGAATTCTACTTATGGAAGGGAAAAATTTGTTACTTTCCGGAACGTTGCGCATGGAACGTTAGCGCATTATCACCATAATGTTGTCCGCAGGTGACAACCTGATGCATACCAGATAAAACTGTGCCGCGTCTGCGCCGTTGTGGCGGGACGCGGCATGGGGGAGAGGTCAGGGATGGGCGGCGGCGTGCAGGCGCGCAATGCGTTCTGCCGTCGCGGGGTGCATCGACAGGTAGGTCATCGATTGCCGCAGCCAGCGCGGCACGTTGTTCTCGCCGGGATGCTGGCGTTCCAGTGCTTGCAGGGCGGTTGCGAGGGCATCCGGCGGCAGGCCGTTGCGGCGCAGGACGCCGACGGCGTAATCGTCCGCTTCCAGCTCCATCGCGCGCGAGTATTGCATCTGCGTCAGCAGGGCGGGCAGGCCGGCAGCGACGGCGCTGAAGTCGCCGAACAGCGTGGCCGACAGGGCAGCCGTCAACGACGAGCCCGTCATGGCGCGCGCGGCGTGGCGGAGTTCGATGTGGCCGACTTCATGGCCGAGCACGCCCAGCAGGCCGGCCTTGCCGTCCTCGTCGAGTTCATTGTCGTCGTTGAACCCGAGGCGGACCATGTCGTCCGTGACGATGATCGTGCCGTCCGGCAGCGCGAGCGCGTTGGCGCCCAATGGGGTCGATGCGCGCACGAGCACGCGCACGGGCACGCGCGGGTGCGCGGGCAGGACGCGCGGCAACAGGGCCTGGACCTCGGCGATGCGGTCCTCCGAGAGACGCGACGGTGTCACGAATCCGTGCGCTTCCAGACTGGCGAGCGCCGCCTCGCCGAGGTTCTTGTCGACCGACACCGGCAAGTGCGCGGCGATGCGTTCGGCGGCGGCCGGCAAGCCCCAGAAGAAGCCGGCGGTGAGCAACGCCAGCAGCAGGACGAGGGCGACGAAGGCGGCCGGCCAGTTCGCCTGCCACCGTTCCACGCGGCTCTTGCTGTAGCCGAGCGCGTCCAGCATGGCTTGCCGCTCGGGGCCGTACGGCACTTCGCACGACGCGTCGCCGAGGCGCAGCAAGAGGGGCGCCCGTTCGAACGGCTCGGTCATGACGACGGCCGACAACGGATAGTTGCGCGAAAAATCCGGTGCGTCAACGTACAAGTGGCCGGCGCGCACGTCCAGGCCAACCGGTTGCAGGCGGGCGCTGTGGCCATCGAAGAATTGTGCGGCGATCATGTAAATCTCCTTACCAGGACAGGTCCACGCCGAGGAAATCGGCGACGCCATCGCCGGCCGCGGTGGCGGACGGGCGCCGCGCCGCGAGCACGGCCTGTTCGAAGCCGTCGGGCGTATCGACGGTCACGTGCGCCACGCGGTAGCGCCACGTGCGCACGGCGGCGAACGGGCGGAACAGGCCGAGCGTGATCAGGGTCAGCAGCACGTTCACGATCTGCAGGCGCATATACGGCCAGACTTTCATTGCGCACGTGATGCGCACGCCGGGAAAGCTCGTCGCGGACCACGCCCGGTTGTTCAAGCGCACGATGACGTACGGGCCGATCAGGAGCATGGTGCCGTAGACGATCACGATGCCGAAGAGGAACGAAATGACCATCGCCAACTTCGACGCATGCTTGCCCAAAGTCACCGCGAACAGGATGCCGGCAACGAAGCAAAGCACGAGTATACCCAGCCACATCAGGATGGCGAGCAGGTAGGGCTTGGCCAGGTTCGTCATGCCGAGCGGGAACGTGGCGGGCTGGTCGCCCACCATCAGGTGCTTGTGCTGGTAAGTCCTCATCGCACCGTGGATCAGCGGCCAGGCCAGGTACAGCACGAAGATCGCAGCTGCCCACGGGGTGCCGGGGTACAGCGCCAGCAGGGCGCCGGGCAGCACGAAGATCGCCACCGGCACGAGGTACACGAGGTACGCTTGCCCGATGCTTCCCGAAAAGCCGAACGGCAGTCCGCGGTAGACCGTGTTCGACAGGCGGAAACGCAGCGCCGACCGCATCATGAAGGGCACGCCGAGCAGCAACAGCGCGACCGTGACCAGGCCTGCCTTCAGCGAAAAGCCGAATGCATAGTGATAAGTGGCCAGCACGATCACGGCAAGGATGCGGCCGCGCAGGATCGCTTTCGGGTCGCCGCGGAAGTCGAAGCTGGCGCCCGCCAACTGGGTGTTACGGTAAAAATATTGCAGTCGCCGGGTCTTGGCCCAGGCCGAGTAGATGCCCAGCGTGGCCACCGTCAGCAGCAGGTTGACGATCCAGATGCGGAAGTATTCGGCCCCGCTGCCGGAGAACGTCAGGCCGTGCGACGTTTCCGCGGCGACGGTGGGCGGGAGGGTGGCGGTGCTGTCGTCGGAATCGTGCATGGCCGGATTTTCTTGACGTGAAAGAAAGAATGTCAGTGTATCCACAGTTTGGCGTCTTTGACAATTCTTGCAAGAAAAATTTTTCTAAAGACATTTTTTGCCGTTTGGACGAAAAGCCGGTCGTTGCCCTTTGGCCATGACCGAGGACGTATTGGCAGGTTTAAGGTATAATTTCTATTTCCCGCGCGTGCCGTTCGGCACCTTCTGCACAATGACCAAATTCGTATTCGTCACTGGCGGCGTCGTGTCTTCCCTGGGTAAGGGGATCGCGGCCGCCTCCCTCGCCGCGATCCTCGAATCGCGCGGTCTCAAAGTCACCATGCTCAAGCTCGACCCGTACATCAACGTGGACCCGGGCACGATGAGCCCCACCCAGCACGGCGAAGTGTTCGTCACCGACGACGGCGCCGAGACCGACCTGGACCTGGGCCACTATGAGCGCTTCATCAGCACGCGGATGAAGAAGGTGAACAACTTCACGACCGGCCAGATCTATGAATCGGTGATCCGCAAGGAACGCCGCGGCGAGTATCTCGGCAAGACCGTGCAAGTGATCCCGCACATCACCAACGAGATCCAGGACTACATCCGCCGCGGCGCCGAAGGCGTCGACGTGGCGCTCGTCGAGATCGGCGGCACCGTCGGCGACATCGAGTCGCTGCCGTTCCTGGAAGCCGCGCGCCAGCTGTCGCTGCGCCAGGGCCGCAAGGGCGCCGCGTTCGTGCACCTGACCCTCGTGCCGTACATCTCGTCCGCCGGCGAACTGAAAACCAAGCCGACGCAGCACTCGGTGCAGAAGCTGCGCGAGATCGGTATTTCGCCGAACGCGCTGCTGTGCCGCGCCGACCGTCGCATCCCGGACGACGAACGCGCCAAGATCTCGCTGTTCGCCAACGTGGAAGAGCAGGCCGTCATCTCCGTGTGGGACGTCGACACCATCTACAAGGTGCCGCAGGTGCTGCACGACCAGGGCCTCGATGACATCATCCTGGACGCCCTCGGCATCGACGCGCCCCAGGCCGACCTGTCGATGTGGACGAAGCTGATCCACACGCTGGAGAACCCGAAGCACGAAGTGACGATCGGCATGGTCGGCAAGTACGTCGACCTGATCGAGTCGTACAAATCGCTGACGGAAGCGCTGCGCCACGCCGGCATCCACACGGAAAGCCGCGTCAACATCGAATACATCGACTCGGAAGAAATCGAGTCGACGGGTTGCGCCAACCTGGCCAAGTACGACGCCATCCTCGTGCCGGGCGGCTTCGGCAAGCGCGGCGTGGAAGGCAAGATCATGGCCGCCCGCTATGCCCGCGAAAACAAGATTCCTTACCTCGGCATCTGCCTGGGCATGCAGGTCGCGCTGATCGAATACGCGCGCCACATGGCCGGCCTGCCGAACGCCAACTCGACGGAATTCGATCCGGAGACCGACCAGCCGGTCGTCGCCCTGATCAACGAGTGGCAGAACCACGACGGCAAGGTCGAGAAGCGCGACAGCAATTCCGACCTGGGCGGCACCATGCGCCTGGGCGCGCAGACGTGCGCCGTGAACCCGGGCACCCTGGCTGCCGAGATCTACGGCAACGTCGTGACGGAGCGCCATCGCCACCGCTACGAAGCGAACAATTACTACCTGCCGAAGGTCGAAGCGGCGGGCCTCGTCGTCGCGGCGCGTACGCCGAACGAAGACCTGTGCGAGATTATGGAACTGCCGCGCAGCGTCCACCCGTGGTACATGGGCGTGCAATTCCACCCCGAGTTCAAGTCGACGCCGCGTAACGGCCACCCGCTGTTCTCGTCGTTCATCCAGGCTGCGCTGGCCCACCAGGCCGCGAACAGCAACCAGCAAGCGGCAAACACGCCTGCACTGCAAGGAGATGCAGCATGAAACTGTGCGGATTCGATGTCGGCCTCGACCAGCCGATCTTCCTGATCGCCGGCACCTGCGTGATCGAGTCGCGCCAGATGGCGATGGACGTCGCCGGGCAACTGAAGGAAATCACTTCGGCGCTGGGCATCCCGTTCATCTATAAATCGTCGTTCGACAAGGCGAACCGTTCGTCCGGCAAATCGTTCCGGGGTCCCGGCATGGAAAAAGGCCTGGAGATCCTCGCGGACGTGCGCCGCGAAATCGGCGTGCCCGTGCTGACCGACGTGCACACGGAAGAAGAAATCCCGGTCGTGGCGAGCGTGGTCGACGTGCTGCAGACGCCGGCCTTCCTGTGCCGCCAGACCGACTTCATCAACGCCTGCGCCCGTTCCGGCAAGCCCGTGAACATCAAGAAGGGCCAGTTCCTCGCGCCGGGCGACATGAAGAACGTGATCGACAAGGCGCGTGCAGCCGCTGCCGAAGCAGGCTTGCCCGACCAGTTCATGGCGTGCGAGCGCGGCGTCTCGTTCGGCTACAACAACCTCGTGTCCGACATGCGTTCGCTCGCCATCATGCGCGAATCGAACTGCCCCATCGTCTTCGACGCCACCCACTCGGTGCAGCTGCCGGGCGGGCAGGGCACGTCGTCGGGCGGCCAGCGCGAGCACGTGCCCGTGCTGGCGCGCGCGGCGGTGGCGGCGGGCGTGTCGGGCCTGTTCATGGAAACGCACCCGGATCCCGCGTGCGCGCTGTCGGACGGCCCGAATGCCGTGCCGCTCGGCCGCATGAAGGATTTGCTGACCACCCTGGTCGATATCGACCGCATCGTCAAGAAGGCCGGCTTTATCGAGACGGACTTTCAATGATATTCGGGGTCAGAGCCCGGATTACGCATGTAGGCTCCGACCCCGACTGACTACACACGGCGCGCCCAGCGGCTTTGCGCGCCTGTATCGATTCTTACTTTCTGGAGATTAAAGAACCATGAGTGCTATCGTTGATATCATCGGCCGCGAAATCATCGACTCGCGCGGCAATCCGACCGTCGAGTGCGATGTGCTGCTGGAATCCGGCGTGATGGGTCGCGCCGCCGTCCCGTCGGGCGCCTCGACCGGTTCGCGCGAAGCCATCGAGCTGCGCGACGGCGATCCGAAGCGCTATTTCGGCAAGGGCGTCCTGCAAGCCTGCGAGAACATCAACACCGAGATCAGCGAAGCCATCATGGGCCTGGACGCCAACGAACAGGCATTCCTGGACCGCACCCTGATCGACCTGGACGGCACCGAGAACAAGAGCCGCCTGGGCGCGAACGCGATGCTGGCCGTCTCCATGGCCGTCGCCAAGGCCGCCGCGGAAGAAGCGGGCCTGCCGCTGTACCGCTACTTCGGCGGTTCGGGCGCGATGCAGATGCCGGTGCCGATGATGAACGTCATCAACGGCGGCGCGCACGCCGACAACAACCTGGACATCCAGGAATTCATGATCATCCCGGTCGGCGCTCCGTCGTTCAAGGAAGCCGTGCGCTACGGCGCCGAGGTGTTCCACACGCTGAAGAAGATCCTGCACAGCAAGGGCCTGAACACGGCAGTCGGCGACGAAGGCGGTTTCGCCCCGTCCGTCGCGAACCATGAAGAAGCCATCAAGCTGATCATGCAAGCGATCGAGCAGGCCGGCTACGTGGCCGGCCAGGACATCGCCATCGGCCTGGACTGCGCCGCCAGCGAGTTCTACAAGGACGGCAAGTACGTGCTGGAAGGCGAAGGCGGCCTGCAGCTGTCCGCGCAGGACTTCACCAACATGCTCGCGACCTGGTGCGACAAATACCCGATCGTCTCGATCGAGGACGCCATGGCCGAAGGCGACTGGGAAGGCTGGGCCACGCTGACCGCAGCCCTGGGCAAGCGCGTCCAGCTGGTGGGCGACGACCTGTTCGTCACCAACACCAAGATCCTGAAAGAAGGCATCCAGAAGGGCATCGCCAACTCGATCCTCATCAAGATCAACCAGATCGGCACGCTGACGGAAACGTTCGCCGCCATCGAGATGGCCAAGCGCGCCGGCTACACGGCCGTGATCTCGCACCGTTCGGGCGAGACCGAGGACTCGACCATCGCCGACATCGCCGTCGGCATGAACGCGCTGCAGATCAAGACGGGCTCGCTGTCGCGTTCCGACCGCATGGCGAAATACAACCAGCTGCTGCGCATCGAGGAAGACCTGGGCGACATCGCCAGCTACCCGGGCCGCGACGCCTTCTATAACCTGAAGTAATCGAGTAGTATTCGATACGGGTCCGGTTCTCCGGGCCCGTATTGTCATCCCGCCCAGCCGTTTCCACCATGCGCCTCATCACCCTTGCCCTGGCAGCCCTGCTGCTGCTGATCCAGTATCCCCTGTGGCTGGGGAAGGGCGGCTGGCTCACCGTGGCCGACCTGGAATCCCAGGTGGCGGCCACGCGCGCCAAGACCGAACAGTTGAAGGCGCGCAACGCCAAGCTCGAATCGGAAGTGCGCGACCTGAAGGACGGCCTCGGCGCCGTCGAGGAACGCGCGCGCTACGAACTGGGCATGATCAAGTCGAACGAGATCTTCGTGCAGGTACTGCGCAAGGACGAGAAGCCGGCCGTCATGATGACGGAACCGCCGCCGCCGCCCCCGCCGAAGGTCAAGAAGGACGGGCGCAAGGCCGAGGATTGATGCCATGACCGCCGCAGACGCTTCCCCGCCGCTCGATACGCTCGAAGGCGTCGCCGGCTATCTCGCCGCCGCGTTCGACGCCGGCGATCCGGACACCATGACGCAGGCGCTGGCGCTCGTCGCGCGCGCCGCGGGCCTCGCGCCGCTCGCGGCTGCGGCCGGCCTGCCGCGCGCCGAGTTGGCCGCCGCGCTCGAGGCCGGGGAAATCGGCCTCGATGCGCTGTTGTCCATCATGAAGGTCATCGATCTGCACCGTCCGGTTGATGGCGGGCTGAACTAAGTCAGCGTTTCACGGTTCCTGTGCGGGTACTCAGACGTTACGTATCACCGCGTGGGCACGGAGTGCCCACCCTACCGATTCGCGTCCGCCGGCGTCCGCTGCCGCTGACCAAATGCAGCCGCGCACGCCGGCGGCCGCTTCAGGCCATCGCGGCCGCCCCGGCCGGTAGCGCGTAACCCGGTTCCAGCAGGCCGGCGATCGGCTCGCCTTCCACGACGACGATCTCGCCGATGCTTTGCGCGCGCGCCACGATGCGGTCGCCGTTCGCGATGTGGCTGCCGACGAGGGCGATCGGCCGGTTCGCATACGTCGACGCGTGTCCGGCGCCCGACACGATCACGCTCTCGCTGCCGTCCGGGTAGCGCACCCGGTCGCCCACGCAGGCGATGCGGTAGTCGTCCGCCGGTTCGCCTTGCTCCCCGAGCACGACTTCGCCGCCGCGACGGGTGCGCGAGCCGATCGTCGCGATGGGGTAGCGGGCGATGACTTTGCGGGGCGAGGCGGCATCCTGGCCGGCGGCTGTGTTGGCGAGGCAGTCTGCATCATTGGCACGTACTGATTTCATCCGGTTCTCCAATAGTTGTAAAACGGGACGCGAAAAAGCGACACATTCCCGATAACAAGTGCACGGGTTCGTACACTGGAGGCCATTGAAACGCGTCGTTGATTTATGCCAATTGATTCCGCGCAAGTCGATCCTGGCGGTCATCTGGAATCAGGCGATTCCGACAGGGGCGCCGCTGACCTTCCGATCAGCAATCAAGAGAATGCCGCATCGACCCGTCGCGACGGGTCGTTTGCGGCAAAAGGGATGGATCAGGCGCCCTGGCCGTTCTCGAGGAACGAGCGCAGCATCCACGCATTCTTTTCGTGGATCTCCATGCGGTCGCTCAGCATGCCGGCGCTCGGCTGGTCGTTCGCGTCGTCGGCGATCTTGAACGCTTCGCGCACCGTGCGGATCAGCGCTTCCTGGCCGTCGACGAGCTGGCGGATCATTTCCTGCGCGTTCGGTACGCCGGCTTCTTCCTTGATCGACGACAGTTCCACGAAACGGGCGTAGGTGCCCGGCGCGAAATGGCCCAGCGCGCGGATGCGTTCCGCGATGTTGTCCAGCGCGTTCCACAGCTCCGTGTACTGCTCCATGAACATCACGTGCAGCGTCTGGAACATCGGGCCCGTCACGTTCCAGTGGAAGTTGTGCGTTTTGAGGTACAGCATGTAGCTGTCCGCCAGGACGCGCGACAGCGCGGCGGCGATGTTGGCCCGGTCTTCGGTGCTGATGCCGATATTGATCTTGCTCATCGATTTCTCCTGTCAGTGTGTCAATGAAGACAGCTTAACAGGATAGATCGATAGCCGTGGTTTATATTTATAATGAAATCAATAGAAAACGCCGATGATGGATGGCCGCCATCGGCGCAGGGATCAATGCTTGACGCCGGACGCGGGCGCCACGGCATCGGCCGTCGTGTCGCTGGCGAACAGCTGGGCGCAGTCGACGGCGTCGAAGCCGTAGTGCTTGCCGCAGAAGTCGCAGTTGACGCCCAGTTCGCCGAGGTCGTGCAGGGCGGCCTCGACTTCCGTCTTGCCCAGCGTGCGCAACATGTTCGCGACTTTTTCTCGCGAACACGTGCAATGGAATTGCGGATACAGCGGGTCGAACACGCGGATCGTCTCTTCCCAGAACAGGCGCCGCAGCAGGGTTTCCACGTCCGTCGTTAGCAGTTCCGCCTGTTTCAGCGTCTGGCCCAGCATGACGGCGCGGTTCCACGTGTCGAGGTCTTCTTCCTCGCTCGCCTGCTTGACCTGGCCTTCGATGGCGCTGTTGCGCGGCAGTTTTTGCAGCAGCAGGCCGCGCGCGACGTGCTCGTCGGCCGCCAGCCACAGCTTCGTGTCCATCTGTTCCGAGCGCAGCATGTAGTTTTCGATGACCGTGGCGATGTCGTCGCCGATCAGCGGGACGACGCCCTGGTACGGCTGTTGGCCCGGCACCTTGTCCAGCGGGTCGAGCGTGATCACGAAGCGGCCGCGGCCGTGCTGGTTCAGCAGCTGCGTCACGGTCGCATCGTCGGGCACCTCGGCCCCGTCGCGCAGCTTGGCTGTGGCGCGCATGCGCAGGTTCGCGTCGCATTCGACGACGAGCAGCTTCACGAGGCCGTCGCCGTGGATCTGCATCACGATCGAGCCGTTGAACTTGAGGTTCGCGGACAGCAGCGCCGCCGCGGCGACCATTTCGCCCAGCAAGGCGCGCACCGCCTTCGGATAGGCATGGCGCGACTGGATTTCGCGCCACGCGTTGGAAGTCTCGACGAGTTCGCCGCGGACGGCTGCATTGTCGAAGATAAATTTCTGGAGGATGTCCTTGCTGGTTTCAGTTGTCATTCTTTATCCGATTTTCTTGAGCTCCGCCTTGAAGCGTTTGCCGCGCTCGACATAGCTGGCGGCATTGCCTTGCAGGCGGAGCAGGTCGTCTTCCGTGAGCGTGCGCACCACCTTGGCCGGTGCGCCCAGGATCAGCGAGTGGTCCGGGAATTCCTTGCCTTCAGTGACGACGGCACCGGCGCCCACGAGGCAGCCGCGGCCGATCTTCGCGCCGTTCAGCACCACGGCCTGGATGCCGATCAGTGCGCCGTCACCGACGGTGCAGCCGTGCAGCATCGCCTGGTGGCCGACGGTGACGTTCTTGCCGAGCACGAGCGGGAAACCCATGTCCGTGTGCATCACCGTGCCTTCCTGCACATTGCTGCCCGCGCCGATGGTGATGCGTTCGTTGTCGCCGCGGATCGTCACGCCGAACCACACCGACGCGTCCGCCTCGACCGTCACTTTGCCGATCAGGCTGGCCGTGTCGGCGACGTAAGCCGACGGATCGATTTCGGGCGCATCGTTGCCCAACTGGTAAATCGCCATGGAGTGCTCGCGGAAGGTTGAGATGGCCGTATTTTACGCCCTCGCACCCGCCGTCGCGTCCTGCATCGCCGGCAAGCAGGGCAGATGGGGCCCGCCAGCGGAAAAACAAGCTTCGTGCTTATAATGCGAACGGTCGTACTAATTTCAATCCCAAACAGGAAGCGCCATGACACCGTCCCGTTCCGAATTCCTCACCATCCGCGGCCTGCGCACCCACGTCCGCCACTGGGGCCGCGAGGGCGCGCCCAAGCTGTTCATGGCACATGGCTGGATGGACATGTCGGCCTCGTTCCAGTTCGTCGTCGACGCGTTGCAGGGCGACTGGCACGTGATCGCCCACGACTGGCGCGGCTTCGGTCTCACCGAGCGCTCCGGTAACGACACGTACTGGTTCCCCGACTATTTTGCCGACCTGGAAGCGATCCTCGACCATTACTCGCCGGACGCGCCCGTCAACCTGCTGGGCCATAGCATGGGCGGCAACATCGTCAGCGTGTACGCGGGCGTGCGGCCGGAACGCATCGCGAAGCTCATCAACCTGGAAGGCTTCGGATTGCCGGCCACGCGTCCCGAACAGGCGCCCGGCCGCTACGCCAAGTGGCTGGATGAAGTGAAGGCGCCGCCCGCGATGCGCGGCTATGCGAGCCTGGAAGAGGTCGCGGCGCGGCTGCAGAAGACCAACCCGCGCCTGCCGGCCGAGCGCGCCGCCTTCCTTGCGCAGCACTGGGCCGCGCAGAACGGGCAGGGCGGGTGGGAGATCCTGGGCGACCCGGCGCACAAGATGCCGGGGCCGCTGCTGTACCAGATCGACGAGGTGCTCGCGTGCTGGCGCCGCATCACGGCGCCCGTGTTGTGGGTCGAGGCGGAGCACACGGACATGTGGCGGTGGATGGGGCCGAAGGAAGAGGCGCGCCATGAAGTCGACCGCCGCCTGGCCCAGTTGGCGAAGGTCACGCCGCGCATGATGCCGGACGCGGGGCATATGCTGCATCACGACCAGCCGGAGATGCTGGCGCGGATGATCGAGGAGTTCCTGGCCTGACACGACGCATGCAGGCAGAGGGTAGGGTGGACAGCTCCGCTGTCCACGCGTTCAACTCACGCCGGCATTGAACGCGTGGACGGCAAAGCCGTCCACCCTACCGGTGCATCCGTCCGAGGTGAACCGCGTACAATGGACGTTCGTATAGATTATTTGCGTCCGGACTCCTGCCATGAAAGTCGACCTCCACTGCCACTCCAACGTCTCCGACGGCGTGCTCGCACCGGCCGCCGTGGCCACGTATGCCCGCAAGGGCGGCGTCGACACGTGGGCGCTGACGGACCACGACGAGGTCGGCGGCATCAAGGCCGCGCGGGCGAAGGCGGAGGAACTGGGCATGCGCTTCGTGTCCGGCGTGGAAATCTCCGTGACGTGGGCCGGCGAGACCGTGCACCTCGTCGGCCTCTCCATCGACGAAGACAATCCCACGTTGCTGCAAGGCCTCGCCGCCACGCGAGACGGGCGCGACGCGCGCGGGCGCGAGATCGCCGCCCAGCTGGACAAGGCCGGCATCCCGAATGCCTACGAAGGCGCACTGAAATACGTCGGCAATCCGGACCTCTTGTCGCGCACGCACTTCGCGCGCTACCTGTGCGAGACGGGCGCCTGCTCCACGACGTCCGAAGTGTTCCGCCGCTTCCTCACGGAGGGCAAGCCGGGCTATGTGCCGCACCGCTGGGCCACCTTGGCCGACGCGATGGGCTGGATCCGCGCCGCCGGCGGCATCCCCGTGATCGCGCATCCGGGCCGCTACCGCTTCGACGCCATGGCCGAGGGCGCGCTGTTCGACGAGTTCAAGCAGCTGGGCGGCAATGCGATCGAAGTCGTCACGGGCAGCCACACGCCGGACCAGTACGCGACCTATGCCGAGGTGGCGCGCCGCTACGGCTTCCTCGCGTCGCGCGGGACGGATTTTCACGCGCCGGGGGAGTCGCGCGTGGAGTTCGACCGTCTGCCGCCGTTGCCGGCCGGGCTGACGCCGGTCTGGCATGACTGGTTCTGAGCCGCCGAGCTTGAAATTTCGGCAGTTGGGCCTTATCTTGTCGGGCTGATATTGAACCGTAGGGTGGGCGGCCCTCCGCCCACGCGGACGCTTGCATCATGCGAACGTCCGCGTGGGCACGGGGTGCCCACCCTACGTAACTTGCCAAAGGCCGTTCCAACATGAAGCGCATACTGCTGTTCCTCGCCACCAACCTCGCCGTCGTGCTCGTGCTGTCGATCGTGCTGAACGTCCTCGGCGTCGGCCGGGCTGTCGGCGCGCGCGGCATCAACGTGGGGGCATTGCTCGTGTTCTCGCTCGTCGTCGGCTTCACGGGCGCCATCGTGTCGCTGTTGATGAGCAAGCAGATGGCCAAGTGGTCGACGGGCGCCCGCGTCATCGAGCAGCCGGGCAACGCGTCGGAAGCGTGGCTCTTGAGCACCGTGGGCAACCTCGCGCAGCGCGCGGGCATCGGCATGCCGGAAGTGGCCGTGTACGACGGCGAACCGAATGCGTTCGCCACCGGGGCATTTAAAAATTCCGCATTGGTCGCCGTGTCGACGGGCCTGCTCGCCAACATGAACCGCGAGGAAGTGGAGGCCGTGCTGGGCCACGAGATCGCGCACGTGGCGAACGGCGACATGGTGACGCTCACGCTGATCCAGGGCGTCGTCAACACGTTCGTCGTGTTCCTCGCGCGCGTCGTCGGCTTCTTCGTCGACAACGTCGTGTTCCGCCGCGGGAACGACGAGCGGGGGCCCGGCATCGGCTACGCGATCACCGTGTTCGTGTGCGAGATCCTGTTCGGCCTCGTCGCGTCGATGATCGTCGCGTGGTTCTCGCGCCAGCGCGAATTCCGCGCCGACGCCGGCTCGGCCCAGCTGCTGGGCAGCCCGCTGCCGATGCAGCATGCGCTCGCGCGCCTCGGCGGCCTGCAGCCGGGCGCGTTGCCGCAGTCGATGGCGGCGTCCGGTATTTCCGGCCACGGCAGCGGCTGGGGCGCGCTGTTCGCATCGCACCCGCCGATGGAAGAGCGCATCGCGGCACTGCAGGCGCTGCGCCAGACGGGGCTCGCGCGATGACCCAGTACTTCGAAGTCCATCCGCAGAATCCGCAGGCGCGGCTGATCCGCCAGGCCGCGCAGATCATCCAGGCCGGCGGCATCGTCGCCGCGCCCACCGATTCCGCGTACGCGCTCGTGTGCCGACTCGACGACAAGGCCGCCGTCGAAAAGGTGCGGCGCATCCGCGGCGTCGACGAGAAGCACCACCTCACCTTGCTCGTGCGCGACCTGTCCGAGATCGCCACGTACGCCCGGGTCGACAACCGCCAGTACCGCCAGCTGAAGGCCGTCACGCCGGGGCCGTACACGGTGATCCTGGAAGCGACGAAGGAAGTGCCGCGGCGCCTGTCGCACCCGTCGCGCAAGACGATCGGCATCCGCGTGCCGGAAAACGCGATCCTGCTGGCGCTGCTGGACGAACTGGGCGAGCCGCTGATCGGCACCACGTTGCAACTGCCGGGCGACGACCAGATGCTGTCCGACCCGGACGAGGTGCGCGACCGCCTCGACCGCCAGATCGAGCTCGTGATCGACGGCGGCGCCGGCACCCTGGAGCCCACGACGATCGTCGACCTCACGGGCCCCGACGCCGAACTCGTGCGCGAGGGCCGAGGCGACCCGGCCGCCTTCGGCCTGTAGGCCGCGGCCGGTTCGATCGCGCGCTCTGATAGAATCGCAGTTTATGGATGAACTTATACGCAATCTGGCGGTCTACGCACTGCCTGTCCTCTTTGCGATCACGATGCACGACGCCGCCCAGGCATTCGTCGCAAAGCGCTTCGGGGACAACACCGCCCACGCCGCAGGGCGTACCACTTTCAACCCGCTGGCCCACATCGATCCTGTCGGCACGATCCTGATCCCGGCCGTGATGTACCTGATGTCCGGCTTCGTGTTCGGCTATGCGAAACCGCTGCCGATCAACTACGGCCAGATGCGCCATCCGAAGCGCGACATGGCGTGGGTCGCGCTGTCCGGTCCCGGTGCAAATTTCTTGATGGCGCTGATATGGGTCCTGCTGGGCATCCTCCTCGACTACTTCAGCGTACAGGAGTCGTTCCCGCACCTGGTGGCGGACGCCGGCCTGAAGACGAACCTGTGGCTGATGGCGTTCAACCTGCTGCCGATCCCGTCGATGGATGGCGGCCGCGTGCTGTTCTCGATCCTGCCGCACAAGGCCGCGTTCCAGTTCGCGCGCCTGGAGCCGTACAGCTTCATCATCCTGCTGGCGTTGATCTTCCTGCCGCGGATCGGCTTCCCGAACGTGATCGGCTACTGGTTGTTCTTCGTCGAGCTGATCGCGAAGCTGCTGTTGCACCTGATCGTGTCTCCCCTGAACATTCTCCTGACCTGATACCGCTATGTTTCCCGACCGTGTCGTTTCCGGCATGCGCCCCACCGGGCTGATGCACCTTGGCCACTACCATGGCGCGTTGAAGAACTGGATCCGCATGCAGTCCGAACTGCCGTGCCTGTTCTTCGTCGCGGACTGGCACGCGCTGACCACGCACTACGACGACCCGACCATCATCGAAAAGAGCACCTGGGACATGGTGATCGACTGGCTGGCGGCCGGCATCGATCCGGCGCAGGCCACGATCTTCATCCAGTCGAAGGTGCCCGAGCACGCGGAGCTGCATTTGCTGCTGTCGATGGCGACGCCGCTCGGCTGGCTCGAGCGCGTGCCCACGTACAAGGATCAGATCGAGAATCTCGCGAACCGCGACCTCGCCACCTACGGCTTCCTCGGCTACCCGCTGCTGCAGGCGGCCGACGTGCTGATCTACCGCGCCACCCAGGTGCCGGTCGGCGAAGACCAGGTGCCGCACATCGAGATGATGCGCGAGATCGCGCGTCGGTTTAATCACCTGTACGGCAAGGAGCCGGGTTTCGAACAGAAGGCCATGGAAGCGGTGAAGAAGCTCGGCAGCAAGCGCGCCAAGCTGTATGCGGAATTGCGCACGGCGTACCAGCAGGACGGCGACGACGCGGCGCTGGAGCAGGCGCAGGCCATGCTGGACGAGGCGGGCAGCCTGTCGAACATCGACCGCGAGCGCCTGTTCGGCTATCTCGAGGGCAGCCGCAAGATCATCCTCGTCGAGCCGCAAGTGAAACTGACGGAAGCGTCGCGCCTGCCGGGTCTCGACGGCCGCAAGATGTCGAAGAGCTACGGCAACTCGATCTCGCTGCGCGAGGATCCGGAATCCGTCACGAAGAAGATCCGCACGATGCCGACCGACCCCGCACGCGTGCGCAGGAGTGATGCGGGGGATCCGCTGAAATGCCCCGTGTGGCAGTTGCACGAAGTCTATTCCGACACGGATACGAAAGAGTGGGTCATGAAGGGCTGCACGAGCGCCGGCATCGGCTGCCTCGAGTGCAAGCAGCCCGTGGTGGACGCCGTGCTGGCCGAGCAGGAACCGATGCACGAGCGTGCCCAGCAATACGTCGACGACCCGTCGCTGGTGCGCGCGATCGTCGCCGACGGCTGCGAAAAGGCACGCAAGCTGGCGCAGGAAACGATGCGCGACGTGCGCGAAGCCATGGGTCTGTCGTACACCTGATGCACGGCGCGACGGACACGCCATCGGCCTGGGTCGCGCGCTGGGCGCCGGCGATCCCGCACGGCGAGGTGCTCGACCTGGCTTGCGGCGGCGGCCGCCACGCGCGGTTGCTGGCGGCGCTGGGCCACCCCGTGCTGGCCGTCGACCGCGACGCGACGGCATTGGCGCAGGCGGCCGGGCCCGGCATCACCACGTTGCAGCACGACCTGGAGGCGGACGGCGCCGCCTGGCCGTTCGCACCGCGCCGCTTCGCCGGCGTCGTCGTCACGAACTACCTGCATCGCCCGCTGTTCGCGCACCTGGCGGCGGCGCTGGCGCCGGACGGGATCCTCGTCTACGAAACCTTCGCGCAGGGGAACGAACGCTTCGGCAAGCCATCGAATCCGGCGTTCCTGCTGGCGCCCGGCGAGTTGCTGGAGATGGCGTTGGCCCATGGCTTGCGGGTGCTGGCGTACGAGGACGGCGTCGTCGATGCGCCCCGTCCCGCGCGCGTGCAGCGGCTGTGCGCGGCGGCGCCGGACGTCGATCCCGGGAGCGTCCGGATCGACACCTGACGGAGATGTAACCAACCTGTAACCATGCCATTTATATGGTGTGGAATGAACCATAACACCAGGCTATCCGCTACAATCGACATTTATTTATTAACGGCACGGTCCACTGATTATGATTAAGGGCAGCATAGTAGCAATCGTCACACCGATGTTCGAGGATGGCAGTTTGGACAGGGACAGCCTGCGCAAACTGCTCGACTGGCATGTGGCGGAAGGTACGGACGCAATCTGCATCGTCGGCACGACCGGCGAGTCGGCCACCGTGAGCCCGGACGAACACTGCGAACTGATCAAGCTGACGGTCGACCACATCGCCGGCCGCATCCCGGTCATGGCCGGCACGGGCGGCAATTCGACGGCCGAGGCGATTGCGCTCACCCGCCACGCCAAGGAAGTCGGCGCCGACGCCTCGCTGCAGGTCGTCCCGTACTACAACCGTCCGTCGCAGGAAGGCATGTATCGCCACTTCAAGGCGATCGCCGAATCGACCGACCTGCCGGTGTACCTGTACAACGTGCCGGGCCGTACCGTGGCCGACATGAGCAACGAGACCGTCGTGCGCCTGGCTGCCATCGACAACATCGTCGGCATCAAGGATGCGACGGGCAACCTCGCGCGCTGCATCGAACTGCTGCGCGACATCGACCGTTCGTTCGCCGGCAAAGGCAAATCGTTCGGCGTGTTCTCGGGTGACGATGCGAGCGCGCTGGCGCTGATGCTGTGCGGCGGCGCCGGCAACATCTCGGTGTCGGCGAACGTGGCACCGCGCGCGATGGCCGAGATGTGCAAGGCGGCGCTCGCCGGCGACGCCGCGCGCGCGATCGAGATCAACAACCGCGTGCTGGACCTGCACAGCAAGCTGTTCGTCGAGCCGAACCCGGTGCCGGTGAAATGGGCACTGGCCGAGATGGGCAAGATGCCGCCCGGCCTGCGCCTGCCGCTGGCGCCGCTGGCCGCGCAATACCACGACACCGTACGCGCCGCATTGCGCGCCTCCGGCGTTCTTTGATAACGGTCCCCGGACCCTGCTGCATTACCAGCTTTAACGACATGACGAATCGCAAGATGATGACTTCCACCGCAGCCCGCACCGTGGCGCTGACCGCCATCGCGTTCAGCCTGGCCGCGTGCACGACCGTGTTCGAATCGGACAAGGTGGACTACAAGGCTTCCAAGAAGGCGGCCCCGCTGGACATCCCGCCCGACCTGACGCAACTGCAAAAGGACAACCGCTACGCCGTGCCGGATGGCCGCGGCGTCGCGACGGCCTCCGGCTTCCAGCAGCAACGCAGCACCGCACCGGCCGTCGCGGCCGCGTCCGGCGAGCAGATCGGGCAAGTGCCTACCGACACGATCCGTATCGAGCGCAACGGCAACCAGCGCTGGCTCGTGATCAAGGAGACGCCGGAGCAGCTGTGGCCGCAGCTGCTGGAGTTCTGGCATAACTCGGGCTTCACCGTCGAGACCGAATCGCCGCAGACCGGCATCATGGAAACGAACTGGGCCGAGAACCGCGCCAAGATCCCTCAGGACTTCATCCGCAGCACGATCGGCAAGGTGTTCGATTCCGCGTATTCGACGGGCGAGCGCGACAAGTTCCGCACGCGTCTCGAGCGCCGTCCGGACGGCACGACCGAGATCTACATCAGCCACCGCGGCGCCGAGGAAGTGCTGACGGGCCCGCAGAAGGAAACGACGACGTGGACCGCGCGTCCGAACGATCCGGAACTGGAAGCGGAATTCCTGGGCCGCCTGATGGCGCAGCTGACGGGCACCAAGGTCAAGGACGCGACGGCATTCGTGACGAACGCGCCGCTGGAGCCGCAGCACGCGAAGCTGGAAGGCAACAAGGTCGTCGTCGACGAAGGCTTCGACCGCGCGTGGCGCCGCGTGGGCCTGGCGCTGGACCGCGTCGGCTTCACCGTGGAAGACCGCGACCGCGTGCAGGGCATCTATTACGTGCGCTACGTCGATCCGGACGCCGTCAAGAAGGAAGGCTTCTTCAGCAAGCTGTTCGGCGGCGACGACAAGAACAAGGAAGCGCAGAAGTACCGCGTGCTCGTCTCGACCGTGCAGGGCGCGACGTCGACCGACGTGACCGTGCAGACGAACGACGGCAAGCCGGAGACGTCGCCGACCGGTGCCAAGATCCTGAAGCTGTTGGCGGACGAACTGAAGTAATCGCGTTTCGCGCAAATAGAAACCGGCCGCTGGCCGGTTTTTTATTTGGTGGGCACGGGGTGCCCACCCTACGAATTACGCCGAGCCGTAGGGTGGGCACCCCGTGCCCACCGAACGTATGCAAATCATACGGAAACGTGCCCACCGAACATATGCAAATCGTACAGACGTAAAAAAACCGGCCCGCAGGCCGGTTTTTTCAGAGCGATTCGAATTACTTCGAAGCAGCCGGAGCAGCAGCAGCCGAAGCGGCGTCAGCAGCAGCCGAAGCAGCCGAAGCAGCAGCCGAAGCAGCCGAAGCAGCAGCGTCAGCAGCGGCCGGAGCAGCCGGGGTAGCAGCAGCGTCAGCAGCCGGAGCGGCCGGAGCAGCAGCCGGAGCGGTGGTCTCAGCAGCCGGAGCCGCCGGGGTCACGGTGGTTTCTTCTTTCTTCGAGCAGGCAGCCAGAGCAACAGCCAGCAGGGAAACGATCAGCAGAGATTTTTTCATGGTTTTTCCTTAATTAATTCAAAAGGGTGGTGCGATGAATAATTACCGGTAATTATCGCTCGTCAGGAATTCTCTTGTTTGTATACTTTGGAAAAAGTGCCTACAGACAACGGAACCTTCCTAACCCGATATTATAGCCAAATTTACTGAATCGCAATAGAAAAGTCGTGTCAAGACGTAACAGTTGCCAGAACGGGCAACATTCATTTTCTGGCAAGGCGATGCCGCCGTCCGTGCGCTAGTTCTCATAGGAGAAAACACGCAACACATGTAATTACAAGCCGGTAACACTTGCCTGCAGACCAGGCTGTGATTCTGCCCAAATCGCGTCGAAACGCTGGCGCGACAGCTCGGTTTGTTGCGGTGCGTCAAAAGCGGCCTCGCCGCGCAGATGATCGCTGTGGAAGCGCCGCACGATGTGCTGGTCGTCCGCGATGCAGAACGAATCCGTGAGCGCGCGCAACCCGCGTGGCGTGCGCCGGCATTCGATGCCGTGCGCATAGTCCCGCAGCAGCCGGATGAAGCGGGGCGCCTCGCGTTCCAGGTGCGCAGGGTCGTGCAGCGCGAGGCGCAGCTGGCCGCCGCCGTGCAGGAAGCGGCGCAGCGTGGCGTCGACGTCCGGCGCGCCCAGCCGGAACAGGGCGAAATCCGGATCGAACATGACGAGCGTCGCCTGCGCGCGCGCCAGCACCTCGCCCATATGCTGCTGGAACGCGGCGCGGGTGTCGAAGGGCTGGAGCACGGGATCCGTCATGATCAGTACCATCAGGCCAATTCCAGCCAGCCGTCCTGGTACCACGTGTACAGGGCTTCCAGCACGTCGTCGGACGCCTGGTCCAGCAGGCTGCCGGGCAGGCCCCGTTCGTTGGCGAGGACGTCGAGCACGGTCTTGTCCGCGCGCCCGACGGCAAACGACTCGCCATTGATGAACACATGCTTGCCACGGTACAGCATCAGCGTCTTGGGCGACAACTTGAGACCCTTCTTCGCGGCCTGTTCCATGAAGCGGCCCACCGTCAGCGGCTTCGCCACCGGCGTGAAGAACACGTTGTGCTTGGGCTCGGACAGGTATTCGCCCAGGAAGATCGTGACGTCTTCCTCGTCCCAGCGCACCTTGTTGAGTTCCTCGGTGACCGTGGTCAGCATGTCGCGCGGAATCTCGGCCGGGTTCTTGGCGGGCGCGAGGCCGGGGTCGGCATAGCGGCCCGGCAGGTCGATCGAGTCGGCCATGAATTGGAGGAACGCTTCGCCCAGCTCCTGGAACGACGGTGAGCGGAAGCCGATCGAATACGTCATGCATTCGCCCTCGGCCACGCCGTCGTGCGCGTAGTGCGGCGGCAGGTACAGCATGTCGCCCGGCTCCAGCACGAATTCCTGTTCCGGCTCGAAGTTCGCGAGGATCTTCAGCGGCAGGCCTTCGACGAGCGTCAGGTCCTGCTGCGCGCCGATGCGCCAGCGGCGCTTGCCCTGCGCCTGCAGGAGGAACACGTCATAGGAATCGAAGTGCGGGCCGACGCCGCCGCCGTCCGTCGCGTAGCTGACCATCAGGTCGTCCAGGCGCGCGTCCGGCACGAAGCGGAACTGGCGTAGCAGGGCGTCCGCCTTCGGCTCGTGCAGGTTGACGCCCTGCACGAGCATCGTCCATTCGCGCTGCGTCGTCGGCGGCAGCTCGGCCAGGGGGCCGTGCTGCATGTCCCACGTGCCGTCCGTGAGCGTCACGAGGCGCGACTCGACGTGGTTGAGCTTGGCCAGCTCGGCCAGCTTGTCCACCTTGAGCAGCGGCTTGAAATTGGGGATCGCCTGGCGGATGAGCAGGGGTTTCTTGTGCCAGTAGTCGCGGAGGAACTGGACGGGGGTGATGTTCCCGAGGAGCTGTAATTTTTGCATGCGCCATTATAACCAGCGCCGCAGAGGGCCAACCGGTGGTAGGGTTATAATCGCAACCTTACCCACGAAAGGAAGTGCAATGAAGATTGCCCAGAACACGGTTGTGTCGGTGAACTACAAGCTGTCCGACGCGCAGAACAACCTGATCGAAGACGGCGCCCAGCCGATGGTCTACCTGCACGGCGGTTACGAGAACACGCTGCCGAAGATCGAAGAGGAGCTGGACGGCAAGGACGTGGGTTACACGTCGACCATCCAGATCGAGCCGGAAGACGCGTTCGGCGACTACGATCCGAACCTGGTCAAGGTCGAGGAGCGCAACCGCCTGCCGGAACCGATCGAAGTCGGCATGCAATTCGAAGGCGTGGCCGAAGGCAGCGACGAAGAGCCCGTGATCTTCACCGTCACCGAGATCGCCGACGACAAGGTCGTCCTCGACGGCAACCACCCGCTGGCCGGCATGGCCCTGCGTTTCGACCTGTCCGTGATCGACGTGCGCGCCGCGACGCCGGAAGAAATTGCGCACGGCCACGTGCACGGCGCCCACGGCCATGACCACGGCCACGGCCACGACGACATGGAAGACAGCGAGCCGGGCGACCACTTCCGCAGCCAGCCGCTGCAGTAATCCACGGCGCCTCGCGTCGGCCGGGCGGTCACTGGCCCCTGGCCGGCTTCGCCGTCTCCACCTTGCGCGGATCGACCTTGAACAAGGTCTTGGTCGCCGGATCGACGACGACTTCGAGCGCATCCGCACCGGCCGCCAGATGGCCGACGTTCCCCCGCCATTCGATCGCCGGCTTCCCGCGCACGCGCGTGCCGTCGACGAGCAGCACCTTGCCGTGGAATTTCTGCGCCAGCGACAGGATCAGCCGCCGCGGCTCGGCGAAGCCGTCGTTGTCCGGCGCGGCGTCGCGCAGCAGGGCCTGCAGGCCCGTCGGCTGCGACAACGCCTTCACGTCCCCTTCGGAAAACAGCACGACCGCTTCCAGCTTGTCGCGCCGCGCGATGGCAAACAGGCGGTTCAGCCAGAAGCGGTTAGCGACGAGCCGGTCTTCGTACTCGCTGTTGCGGCCCGCTTCGTTCAGGTAGTGGTTGTTATTGGCCGGCATGTTGATCGTGGCGTACAGTACCTTGCCGACCGACCAGTGCGCGTTCTCAGCATAGCTGCGAAAGCGCGGGCTCATCGATTGACGGGTCAATGACAGCTTGCGCGCGCCCAGCGTGTCCGGTTCGCCGTAGAACAGTTCGCGGATGCGGTTCAGGCGTTCGATCGCATTCGAGCGGCCCGCGGTGTTACGGCACTCGGTCCAGTCGCTGCCGGAAGGCAGCACGACGACGGGCCGGCGCGCCTCGTCGATCAGGTCGCGCCGCTTCTGGTACAGCTTGTCCGTGCAGGGTTCGTTCGCGCCCTTGATGCCCGTGACGACGAGGAAGGCGACGGCGCCGTCGTCGTTGTCGGCGAGCGCCTGCTTCAAGTGTTTTTCGCCGCCGTCCGTGAAACCGTGGCCGATGATGGCGAAGCGATGCGCGTCATCGTCGCGCGCGCCCGCGCGCGCGCCGCCCGCGAGCAGCACGGCGAAGGCGAGCAGGAGTACGGAGCGGCGTCGCGGCATCGTCACGCCGACGCCAGGCGCTTGAGCTCGTACAGCCGTTCGAGCGCTTCGCGCGGGCTCAGGGCATCGGGATCGATGGCGTCTAGCAGGGCCAGCGCGGGCGATTCGTCCGCTTGCGGCAGCGGTGCCGGGGCGGCCGTCGACACGGCTCCGGCATCGGCATCGGCCTCGTCGCACGGTGCCGGCGCGAACAGGTCGAGCTGCGGTGTCGCATCGAGCGCCTGCGCCTCCAGCCGCGCCAGGTGCTTGCGCGCGGCGCGGATGACGGCAGGCGGCACGCCCGCGAGCTGCGCCACCTGTAGGCCGTAGCTCTGCGACGCGGGACCGTCCTGCACGGCGTGCAGGAACACGATGCTGTCCTTGTGCTCGACGGCCGACAGGTGCACGTTCGCGGCGCTCGGATGCTGTTCCGGCAGTTGCGTCAGTTCGAAGTAGTGGGTGGCGAACAGCGTGAAGCTGCGGCTCGTCTCGATCAGGTGGCGGGCGATGGCCCACGCGAGCGCGAGGCCGTCGAACGTCGACGTGCCGCGGCCCACTTCGTCCATCAGCACCAGCGAATGCTCCGTCGCGCCGTTGAGGATCGCGGCCGATTCCGTCATCTCCACCATGAACGTGGAGCGGCCGCCCGCCAGGTCGTCCGACGCGCCGATGCGCGTGAAGATGCGGTCGATGGGGCCGATCGTCGCACTCGTCGCCGGCACGTAGCTGCCCACGTACGCGAGCAAGGTGATGAGCGCGACCTGGCGCATGAACGTCGATTTACCGCCCATGTTCGGGCCCGTGATCAACAGGAGGCGGCGGTCGTTGGAGAGCTTGCAGTCGTTGGCGATGAAGCGCTCGATCTGGTTTTCGACGACGGGGTGGCGGCCTTCGGTGATCGTCAGGCACGGCTCATCGACGAGCTGCGGCATGCACCAGTTGTAGCGCGTGGCGTGCGAGGCGAGGGCCGTCAGCGTGTCGAGCTGCGCGATGCCGGACGCGATGCGTTGCAAGCACACGATGTGCGGTGCGAGGTCGGCCAGCAGCAGTTCGTACAGCAGTTTTTCGCGTGCGAGCGCGCGGTCCTGCGCGGACAAGGCCTTGTCCTCGAACGCTTTCAGTTCCGGCGTGATGTAGCGCTCGCAATTCTTCAGGGTCTGGCGGCGGCGGTAGTCGTCCGGCACCTTGTCGGCCTGGCCGTTCGTCACCTCGATGTAGAAGCCGTGCACCTTGTTGTATTCGACGCGCAGGTTGGCGATGCCCGTGCGGGCGCGCTCGCGCGCTTCCAGGTCGACGAGGAACTGGCCCGCGTTCTCGGACAGCGCGCGCAGCTCGTCGAGCTCCGCGTCGAAGCCGCGCGCGAACACGCCGCCGTCGCGCACCATCGCGGCCGGTTCCGTCGCGATGGCGCGTTGCAGGAGGTCCGCGCACGCTGCGGGGATCGCGATGGCCTCGTGGATGTCGTGCAGCAGGCACGAGTCGCCGGGGATGAAGCAGCGCGCGACCTGTTCCTGCAGTCCCGGCAGCTGGGCCAGGCCGTCGCGCAGGCTGGCGAGGTCGCGCGGACGGGCAGTCAGCAGCGCGATGCGCGTCGTGATGCGTTCGATGTCCGGCACGTGCGCGAGCGTCGCGGACAAGCCGTGCATCGCGTCGCGCTGCGCGAGCGCGGCGATCGCCTCGTGGCGCGCGCGCGCCACGCGCTGGTCGCGCCGCGCATGGTGCAGCCAGTGGCGCAGCAGGCGCGAGCCCATCGCCGTGCGGCAGCCGTCGAGCAGCGAGAACAACGTGGGCGATTCGAAGCCGCGGATCGTCTCCGTCAATTCGAGGTTGCGGCGCGTGGCCGCGTCGAGGCCGATGAATTCGCTCTCCGATTCGACGGCGAGGCTCTTCACGTGCTGCAGGCCGCGACCTTGCGTCGATTGCGCATAGCGCAGCAGCGCACCCGCCGCGCCGAACGCGGCACCGAGGCCGTCCGCGCCGAAACCGGACAACGTGGCGACCCCGAGCTGGTCGAGCAGCGCCTTGTGGCCGTGCACGACCTCGAAATGCCATTCCGGCACGCGCGCCGTGTGGCCGACCGGCGATTCCTCGAACAGGTCGGCACCGCCGTCCGCGCGCAGCACTTCGGCCGGCGCGATGCGTTCCAGTTCCTGCACGAGGCGCCCGGCGGCCGTGCGCGCGTCGCCGGAAAATTCCATCAGCTTCAGCGCACCACTCGCCAGCGACATCCACGCGAGACCCGTCGTGACCACCTTGCGGTTGGCGACCGTGCACACGGCGAGCAGCGGACGCTCGGCCTTCTCCGGCAGCAGGTCGGCATCCGTCAAGGTGCCCGGCGTGACGACGCGCACGACCTTGCGTTCGACGGGGCCCTTGCTGAGGGCCGGGTCGCCGATCTGTTCGCAGATCGCGCACGACTCGCCCAGCTTGACCAGCTTCGCGAGGTAGGGATCGAGCGAGTGGAAGGGCACGCCCGCCATCTTGATCGGATTGCCGCCCGAGCTGCCGCGCGCCGTCAACGTGATGCCCAGGATGCGCGCGGCCTTCTCGGCGTCCTCGAAGAACAGCTCGTAGAAGTCGCCCATCCGGTAGAAGACGAGCATCGTCGGGTAGTCGGCCTTGATGCTCAGGTACTGCTGCATCATTGGCGTGACGGCGCTCTTTCCGGGCTTCACACCCTGCGGATCCATAGAGGTATGTTTTTCAGCGGATGGGCGTTCAGCCGGGCTCTGCGCTGCGGCGGCGTTGATTTCGCGGGGGACGTTCATAATTCGGGCAGTAGTAACCAGGCAACTTGGACCGGAGGGCCATCATTTTACCGCTAAGCCCAGCGTGCGGAAGGTTGAATTGTGGTTAACCGGAGTCTCGGAAACGTGCAGGGGGCCAATCCGGTGTGAGGGGTGCACTCTTGTCATCGGGGCGAACCGCTTTTGCTTGGCGGCCGGTGGAGGCTTTGGCCGGTTTCAACTGGAACTCATCGAAATACCCGCCGTGCTAGTGTTTTAACATCTAACTCTTTGCGAGGAAAATATGTCCGACCGGGCAGCCATCGCCTATACCCCGACAGCGAAGGCGCTGCACTGGACGATCGTCCTGCTGGTAACGATCCAGTTCGTCACCGCGCTCGCCATGCCGGATATTGGCCCGCACACACAGCCCGACAGCTGGATCAGCCTGCATTTTTCGTTTGGCGTGCTGATCCTTGCAGTGATGGCAGCGCGCCTGATCCACCGCCTGATGTATCCAGTGCCGCTCGAGGCTTCGCAAGCGCCGGCGTGGGAGCGCTTTGCTGCCTTGTTGGCGCATCGGCTGTTCTACCTGATTTTGCTGGTCGGCCCCTTGCTCGGTTGGGCGTCGGCGTCTGCACACCGGCTGAACGTAAGCCTGTTCGGATTGGTGACGCTGCCCCCGATCGCCGCCCCTAAGGCGCACTGGGCGCTTATCGCAGGTGACGTGCACGCCACGGCCATGTGGGTATTGCTGGCGCTCGTCGGCCTGCACGCGGCGGCGGCGCTCTACCACCATGTCGTACGCCATGATGGCACGCTGGAGCGGATGCTGCCGAACAAATGAAGGGATAGCAAGGCTGGCTCAACGCGAGGTGGAGCACAGACCGCCTCTGTGCGAGGCGATATCGTCTTGGTTCCAATTATCCGTGACGGAAAATTATCATGTGCTCGACATTTGAGGACCGAAGCGGGGTGCGCCATGCCTAGCGCTGCCTCCGAAGGGCTGGTCCGCCCTCATCTTGGCCTGGCCAGCCAGCCAGTGTATGCGACTCTTGTCCAGTTTCCGGCCGTGTGTTTCGTCGGCGCGTTGCTGACCGACCTGGCGTACTGGAAAACCTTGAACGTCATATGGGAGACGTTTTCGGTTTGGCTGCTGACGGCGGGTTGCATCGTGGCCGCTTTTGCCGGCGTCGCCGGCTTGCTGACCTGGTTCAGGCTGCGCCACGTACGTGCGCTGCGCTTCGCCGGACTTCACGTCGCAGCGAGCCTCCTGGCGCTGTTGCTTTCGATCGTCAATGCCTTCGTTCACAGCCGTGACGGCTATACGGCGGTGGTGCCGCAAGGTCTCACGTTGTCCATCATCGTCGTCGTTCTGATGGTGCTGGCGACCTGGTTCGGCTGGCCGCGCCCGCACTACGCTAACGATACCGGAGGCATGTGATGAAGACGACAGTGCTATTTTCAATCATCGCATCAACCTGTCTGTTGACCGCATGCGACCGCGGCGACCCCGCGGTGCAGGCAGCGCAGCAGGGGCCCGGTCCGACATTGCCGGCGCTGAAGAACTATCTGCTGCCGCCAATGAAAGTCGCGCCGGCGGGCAGTTGGAAACAGGGCGAGAGCCCCGTTGTGCCGGCATCGCTGAAGATCAGTGCATTTGCTATCGGATTGATGCATCCACGTTTCGTGTATGCGCTTCCGAATGGCGACATCCTGATCGTTGAATCGAACGGTCCGAAGCAGCCGAAAATGCGGCCCAAGGACGTCATCATGGGTCCGATCAAGGCCTATGGGGGCTCGGCACAGAAAGGCGGAAATCGAATCACGTTGGTACGTCCGGCGAGCGGCGGTGCGGCGGCGCAGCGCACGATCTTCCTCGATCACTTGAAGTCGCCGTTTGGGGTAGCCCTTGTCGGCAACGACCTGTACGTCGCGAATGCCGATTCGCTGATGCGTTATCCCTACACCGAAGGCGATACGAAGATCACCGCGGCGGGCACCAAGGTCATTGACCTGCCAGGTGCGGAAGGTGCGCTCAACCACCATTGGACCAAGAGCCTGCTGGCGAGCCCCGACGGCACGAAGTTGTACGTCGGTGTCGGCTCGAACAGCAATATTACGGAAAACGGCATGGAAGCAGAGATGAACCGCGCCGACATCCTCGAAGTGGACCGCGCCAGCGGCGCCATGCGTATCTTTGCAAGTGGCCTGCGCAACCCGAACTCGATGCAATGGGAGCCGCATAGCAAGGCCATGTGGGTTGTGGTCAACGAGCGCGACGAGATCGGGCCCGACCTCGTGCCCGATTACCTGACGTCGGTACGCGATGGCGGATTCTACGGATGGCCGTACAGCTATTACGGCCAGCACGTCGATCCGCGTGTGATGCCGCAGCGGCCAGACCTGGTTGCCAAAGCGATCGTGCCTGACTATGCACTCGGCTCGCACGTGGCATCGTTGGGCCTTGTCTTCAACACCCCCGGTAGCACCATGCCGGCAGCCTTTCGCGAAGGGGCGTTTGTCGGCGAGCACGGCAGTTGGGACCGCAGTCCGCCCAGTGGCTACAAGGTCGTGTTCGTGCCGTTCCACGACGGCAAGCCGTCCGGTAAGCCCGTCGATGTCGTGACCGGCTTCCTGGCAGACGGCCACGCGAAGGGGCGCCCGGTCGGGCTTGCAATGGATCATAGCGGTGCGCTGTTGATTGCGGACGATGTCGGCAATACGGTCTGGCGCGTCAGCGCGGCCGGCACACCTTGATGTGTCGACGAAGACGAGGTCGCTCACCTTGCCCGATCTACCGCCGCACCAACTCGACCGGCACGCCAGCCCGGATCGTGTTGTGGATTTCGGCTACGGCGTCCGTTTCGCGCAGCAGTTGCGCTATCGCGGCATTCGAGGCAGACGAGGACACGGTTGCCCGGTAGGTGATATTGACCGCGGCGAGCCCAATGCCCGGAAACTCGGCGCGTGCTTCCACTTCGACACCTTCGATCGGGACGCCGAGACGCTCGGCTTCGCGATACAGATCGTTGCAATAACAGGTTGCCAACGCGAGCATGAGAAACTCGCCACCGTTAATGGCCGAGCCTTTGCCCGAGCTCTTGGGTGGCACGCTCAAGGCTTGGTCCGCATTGCCGGTCCGAACGAGGACCTCGTGCCCGGTGGCTGAGTTTTTGACAATTGCTGTGACCTGCATGGTTCCTCCGTGGAGTTTCGCGTGGCCTGACGTTCTGCAAAACGGCTGGTCATCACGGGATTAAACCAGAACTGCGACGCTTCCAGCCAGTGCACTTGAGTGAGCCCCCGCTCGACTGCTGCTACCGCCGCGAGCGCAGGATTGAAAACGGTATCAGCGCGGGCACCTTGCGGCGATAGGCGCAATAGTTGTCGCCCATCGCATTGACGAGATCGCGCTCTTCGAGAAACAGGGTCGCGATGACGCTGTACAGTGTCAGAAAGCCGGCCAGCAGCGCGTGGCCGACGGTCATCGATGGCGTCGCCCAGAGCGCGATGATCAGGCCCGTCTGGATCGGGTGACGCACATGGCGATAGGGGCCGCGCATCGAGAAGGGCGGTTCCTGCGCCGCGGGCGAGAATGCTTGCCGCAGGCCATAGAAGTGCCATTGATCGATGCTGAGTATCGCCCAGATCAGCAACAGATTGCCGAGCCCGAACAGGCTGAGTACGGCAAGCATGCCCCAGCGCGAATCGACCGTCCACAGCGGCGCTGGCATCGGCGTCCAGAACGCGACGATCATCGCCAGTTGTACGCCCGAGACCAGGATGTAGACGCTGCGCTCCAGCTCCCCGGGTACCTTGCGCCGCAGCCGTTGCTTGAAAGCGGGCCGCGCCATCAGGCTGTGCAGCAGGCCGAACAGGGCGAGCAGCGCGCAGTTGCAGACGGTCGCGAGCGGGATGCTCGCGGCGGTTCCCGTATCGATACCTTTCGGCGTCCAGTTCTGGAGGAAACCGATGAAGTACAGTTGCGCGGCCTGGGCCGCGAGGAATGCCGACAGGGCGACGAGACGGATGGTCATGCCGTTCTCCTTGAATGGAATAATCTGTAGCGTATAAAGTCGGCGTTCCCTGGGCGTTCCTGTGACTTGAAGGAGTGGCGATCGATGACGACGCGTGAACTCAGACTGTTCGGGCAGCCGGTCATTCTCGGCCCGGACGGGGCGACGCCGGTCAGGCTCAGGCGGTGCGCCCTGCTGCTGGCCATGTTGGCCTCGGCGCCGGACGGCATCGAACGCGCGACGCTTGCCGAGCGGTTGTGGGAAGAGGGGGACGAAGCCTCGCGCCTGCGGCGGCTGCGGCGGCTGGTATTCGAGGCGCGCGGCCAGCTGGGCGAAGACGCATTGCCGGAACGGAGCGCGCCGCTCGCGCTCAGCGGCGCATGGCGGGCGCACTGCGATTTCGCGCGCTATCTGCAGCAATATCGCAGCCTGATCCATCATGGCGGGAACGTGTCGGCGCCCGTGCCCGCATTCGATATCGTGCAAGCCGCGCGCGCCCCGCTGCTCGGCAACTGGGCGTTCGACGAGCGGACGCAGGCGGCCGAATGGCTCGATTTTCAGCGCACCGCGCAAAGCAGCCGTTGCCGCCGCATGCGCGACAGGATCGTGGCGTCGCTGCTGGCACAAGGCGGGCACGATGATGCACTGCGTATGATGCTGGCCGACATCGAGCGCGACCGGATCGATGAGGCAGGCTGGGAACAGACGGCCACCATGCTGTTCAACGCGGGACGCGACGAGAAATGCGTTGCGCTGTACCACACCCTGCGCGGCAATCTGTTCGAGGCGCTCGGCGTCGACGTGTCCGCCTCGTTCACGCGGCTGGCGCGGAACGCCGAGGCCAGGCTGGCGATGCGCAGCGTCTGGGGACAGTCCCATCCGCGCACTTCGTACACGGATGCAAGCGGCGTCTATCTTGCCTGGCAGTGCTTCGGCGCAGGGAAGACCGACCTGCTGATTATTCCCGGCTTCGTATCGAACGTGGAGATGGCCTGGGAGCAGCCGCAGCTTGCGACGTTCCTGGCGCGCGCGGCGGGGGAGTTCCGCGTGATCATGTTCGACCGACGTGGCGTCGGGCTGTCGGACCGTACGCTGGAAAGCCCATGCATGTCGACTGCAGTGAGCGACGTACTGGCGGTGCTGGATGCCGCCGGAAGCAGGAGCGCGGTGGTATTCGGTGCGTCGGAAGGCGGTCCGGTGGCGATCCAGCTGTGCTGCGCGCATCCGCGGCGGGTACGGGCACTATGCTTGTATGCCGCGCTGCCGAAGGGCACCGCGAGCGCAGGCTACGGTGCCGCACTGACGTCTCAGCAGTACGACCTCTGGCGCAAGCGCCTGGTCGCGGACTGGGGCACGGGCCGCAGCATCGCCGCGTTTGCCCCTTCCCATGCCGACGATCCGACCCTGAACGACTGGTGGGCTCGCCTGTTGCGGCTGTCGAGCAGCCCGGGCACGATCGCAGGCATCCTGGACCAGTTGCGCAATATCGACGTGACGGCGCTGCTCCCGCACGTGCGGTGTCCGACCGTCCTCGTCCACCGCCGGGGCGACCGGGCGGTCCGCATCGAGGCGTCGAGATTCATGGCCGCGTCGATTCCCGGCGCAAGTCTGGTCGAACTCGAGGGCGAGGACCACTGGTGGTGGCTTGACGATGTCGATGTGCTGCTCGGCAGATTGCTGGCATTGCGCGACGCCTCCGAAGTATAAATCGTTTATCTCATTTGCCCGGGTCGATGGCACAAGGAATGTGTGCCATGTTGCGCCGGCACTGCAATTGAGCGTTGCGACAAGTAGCGAACTGCCGCGCTTCATCGGTGTAGTGCCGCGCAAGCCGGGTCAACCTTTCGGCTGGAACGCCCTCAGCAGGCCGGCCGGCGGTCGCCCGATCAGGCTGCGCGGCAAATAGCCGTAATCGGTCGCGCCGGGCTTTTTCCATGCAAGCATCAAGGCGAGATCGGGGCCCGGGCCCTGGAAGTAGCGCACGCGGAAATTGTGCGGCCCTTTCTCCAGTTTGACCTTCGCCGCCACCGGCGTCGGCGCGTGGATGCCATCGTTGTCGATGACGTTCTCGTCATCGATGCTGAGAATGGCGCCGTCGTCGGCCAGCAGCATAATTTCCCAGGTCGTGGTTTCGGCAATGGTCACGGTGAAGCGGATATCCAGCCCGAACCATTCGACCGTCGAGCCCATGCCGGGAAACCCTTCAAGAAAGCTGCGCGGCGTAATATTCAGCTGGGCCAGACAGACGCGCTTGATGGGCCGGAGTTCCCGCATCTCGGTGACCGATCGGGCGTCCCTGCGCAGGCGATAGACGTCGGCCACCATATGCCGATCGGACGCGTCCCCGCATTCTTCGAACAGCTTCGGCGCTGCGGGAGGTGCCGTTACGGCGGCAGTGGGCGGGGCCACGGTCTCGACCGGAGGCGGGGGCGGGGGCGGTGGCGGGGGCGGCAGGGGAACGCTGACCGGCGACCGACCCACGTCGGGCGCCACCTCGAGCACCGGCGGCGCGGGGACATTGATCTCGGGCACCGTGGGGGGCGGCAGATCGAAGACCTTTGATTCGGCCGGCTTGGGTTCGGGGGGCGTTTCCTTCGGCACTTTCTCCTCGATCAGGGCCACGGTGCTCGTGCTCGCTTTGGGCGGCGTGGGGCGAGGCACGCGCGACAGCAGCGCCGTCGTCAGCAAGGCTATATGGATGAGAACAACAATGACCAGCGCACGGCGTCTGCTTAGACGCCGCCACTGCGGCTCCGGTGCGGCATCGGGCTGATCGGGACTGGGTTCCTGCTGTGTCGCGCGCATTCGGGTTCACAAATAATGTTGTTCAAAGCCATCGAAATCCGGCTGATGAGCATTCTGCACACTACCGCGCGGCGGCGATATTGCCCAAATCGCCAACTGGGGGAACCAAATTTGATGGTCGGCTGCCAGGCTGGCCATGCTGCCGTATCGGTGCTGGTCGTCGCACGGTGAAAAATGACTCCATGCATTGGCGATTTGTAGAATTGCGGCGCACACGACGAGTGCGCAGAATGGCGAGCAATTCGTTGGAGACCATTCGCGCGACATCACGTCATCCCGAGCTGCCCCTGCGGGCACTGGCCGGTCGCGCTTTTTCATCACGTAGCGAGATGCCTATGCGTACACTGAATCAGCGACCGACGCTCAAGAACCGCTTACTTCGTTCGGCCCGATTTCTGGCCGTGGTCCTGCTGGCCGGTTGCGGTGGGGGTGGCGGCGGCAACGCCTCGTCCGGGAGTGCAGGCCAAGCGGCTTCGGTTGTGCCGGCCCCGGCCCCAACGCCGACTCCCACGCCAACACCAACGCCCGCGGCCGCAACGGCTGCCACCTGGAGCAGCGTGAAGTGGGGCGGCGGCGGTTACGTCACCGGCCTGGTCTTCCATCCGACCATCGCGAATCTCGTGTACGCCAGAACCGACGTCGGTGGCGCATATCGCTGGAACCAGGCCACGACGTCGTGGACGCCGATCACCGACGGCCTGGGCTTCGGCGGCGCCGAGAGCCGGTTCCACGGCATCGAAAGCATCGCGCTCGATCCGAACGACGACCAGCTGGTCTACATGGCCGCCGGCATGTACACGGCCGATGGCAACGGCCGCATCTATATCTCGAGCAACCGCGGCGACAGCTGGACGCACTACGATCTGCCGTTTGCGCTGGGCGGCAACAATCCCGGCCGTGCCATGGGCGAACGTATGATGGTCGACCCCAACAAGCCGTCGACGCTGTTCTACGGCTCGCGCCAGGCTGGGCTGTGGAAGAGCACGGACGCGGGGCACACGTGGGCCCAGGTCACGGCGCTGTCGTCCGTCACGATGAATGCGGACCAGGTCAAGGCGGCCGGTGGCAGCGGGATGGGCGTCGAAACGGTCGTGTTCGACACGAACACCAAGGCGAGCGGCACGGCCACTCGGGCGATCTACGTCGCCATCGCTCCGGACTACGTCAGCGCGGCGGGCCTGGCCTCGAACCTGTACAAGTCCACCGACGGCGGCACGTCGTGGGCCGCGGTCTCGACGCCGGTCTCCGGCTACCACATCCCGCACGTGGTGCGCGCCGCGGACGGCGTGTTCTATGTGGTCTTCACCAAGGCGTCCGGACCGGGCGCCGAGGGTCCCGCCCGGCTCTACAAGTTCGACGGCACCAACTGGACTCTGCTCAACAGCAACGACACGGCCGGCTACGGCGGCCTGTCCGTCTCCGGCACCGGCCCGGCCACGCGCATCGCGCTGGGTGTGACCAACACCTGGGGCAGCTTCAGCGGCCAGAAAATCATCCAGCTGTCCGACGACGCAGGCGGGAACTGGCGCGAAATCGCGGCCGCCATGCCGCATACGCCGGCCGACGCGCCGTTCTGGGGATGGCCCGACGACGTCGAGATCAATCCGTCCAACCGGGATCACATCCTGTACGTCCACGGCGGCGGCGTCTGGGAAACCCGCAACGCGTCGTCCGCCGCGCCGAGCTGGAACGAGGCGATCGACGGTATCGAGGAAACCGCGGTCCTGGGCCTGGCCACGCCGCCGGCCGGCGCAACGTACGCCGTGATCAACAGTTCGGGTGACGTCGGCACGTGGGTGCACACCGACCTCGCGACCAAGCCGACCCGGACGCCGGCCACCAGCTGGAGCAATGGCTTCGCCGCCGACATGGCGTGGTCCGATCCGCAATACATGACTGCCATCGGTGCCGTCCTCGGCAACAACACCAGCTACGGCGTCTGGTCCGGCGACGGCGGCCAGACCTGGGCGAAGTTCGCTACCGATGCGCCGGGCGCTGCGACCAACACGAACCAGGAAGCGAGCATCGCGGTCACCGGGCGCAACAAGGCGGTCTGGGCGCCCGGCAATTCGGTGCCGTCATACACCACGGACAACGGCGCGACCTGGGTCCCGACCGATCTGCCGGCAATCAACACGGTCTTCCCCCGCGCCTACCACCTGGCCGCGGATCGCAAGAACCTGAACAAGGTCTATGCCTACGATTCCGGCGGCCATTGGTGGGGCACGCCGGGCAAGGTCTATGTGTCGACGAATGGCGGCCATACGTTCACGCTGAGCCAGGGCTCGGTGGCCGCGGGTCTGGCCCCCAATTATTTCGCGAACACGTCGCTGGCAGTGAACCCCAACGCCGAGGGCGATCTCTGGCTGGCCGATGGCAACACCGTGTACCACTCGACGGATTCGGGCGCGACGTGGACCAAGCTCAGCAACTTCGCGTCGATCTTTGCCGGCAATCAGTGGGCCCAGGTACAGGGCGCCAGCATCGTCGCGCTGGGCAAGGCCAAGGCCGGCGCGTCGTACTCCGCTGCGGTCTACGTCGTGGGCGTGATCGACGGCGTGTGGGGCGTGTATCGCTCTGACGATGCCGGCGCCACCTGGACGCGCTTCAACGACGACGCGCACCAGTTCGGCGGCATCGGCATGATGGCCGGTGACTGGAACACCTACGGGCGGATCTACGTCTCGGGCACCGGCCGCGGTCTGCTCTACAGCAACTGATCGTTATGCAGGAAGGGGCCAGGCGCGACGTTGTCGAGCGCCTGGCCCTCAGTTTTTTCAACCGCGTTCGCGGTGTACATGCCGCGAACATCACTACCCGTCCCCCATGACATCGAACATCTCTTCGCGCCGCGCCGCCATGCCGGTCGCGCAACGCCGCTTCCGCGCCCCCGGCCTGCTGTCGCTGGCCGTCCTGATCGCGCCGCTGGCGATGGCGCAGACCACCGTCACCATCGACCTCTCCAGGCCGGGCATTCCCGTCAGCCCGACCTTCTACGGCCTGATGACGGAGGAAATCAACTACGCCTACGATGGCGGCTTGTACGCCGAGCTGGTGCGCAACCGCGTCTTCAAGGACGACGACAAGGCGCCGGTGCACTGGTCGGTGGTGCAGGACGCCGGCGGCAGTGCCGCGATCGCGCTCGACCAGCGCTTTCCCATCCCCGCCACCGCCCTGACCACCAGCCTGCGGCTCGACGCGACGCGTGCCGCGCAGGGCCACCGCGTCGGCATCGCGAACGCCGGCTACTGGGGCATTCCCGTCAAGCCGAACACCCGCTACCGCGCCAGCTTCTACGCCAAAACGGCGGGCGCCGGCGGCGTGCCGCTGACCGTCAGCATCGAAGGCGTGGACGGCAAGACCGTGTACGCGCAGGCCGAGGGCGGCCGCATCGACGGCGAATGGAAGCGCTACAGCGTCACCCTGACCACCGGCGCCAAGGTCAAACCAACCACCGGCGCGCGCCTGGTGATCGCCACCGAAAGCCCGGGCACCCTATGGTTCAACCAGGTCTCGCTGTTCCCGCCGACCTACAACGACCGGCCGAACGGCAACCGGGTCGACCTGATGCAGAAACTGGTCGACATGAAGCCGCGGTTCCTGCGCTTCCCGGGCGGGAACTACCTCGAGGGCGTGACCGTGGATAGCCGCTTCAAGTGGAAGGAAACGCTCGGTCCGATCGCGCAGCGTCCCGGCCATCCCGGCACGTGGGGATACCGCTCGTCCGATGGCATGGGCCTGCTCGAATTTCTCGAGTGGGTCGAAGATATGAAGGCCGAGCCGGTGCTGGCGGTGTTCGCCGGTTACGCGCTCAACGGGGAAAACGTTCCCGCCGGCCCGGCGCTGCAGCCGTTCGTGCAGGACGCGCTCGACGAGATCGAGTACGTGACCGGCGACGTGAGCACGAAGTGGGGCGCGCAACGTGCCAAGGATGGGCATCCGGCACCGTTCAAGCTGCGCTACGTCGAGATCGGCAACGAGGACGGCTTCGACAAGAAGAAGACCTACGACGGCCGCTACACCCAGTTCCACGACGCCATCAAGGCGAAGTATCCGCAGCTCAAGCTGATCTCTACCGTCAATGGCAAGGACTGGCTGGGACAGCAACAGAAGGTGACCAGCCGGGTGCCCGACCTCGTCGACGAGCATTTCTACTACAAACCGCTGCAGATGATGCACGACGCCGCGCGCTACGACAGTTACGAGCGCAAGGGGCCGAAAGTGTTCATCGGCGAGTGGGCCTCGCAGGAGGGCGAGCCGACCACCGACCTGCATTCCGCGTTGGCCGACGCCGCCTTCATGACCGGCATGGAGCGCAACGCCGACGTCGTCGAGATGTCCTGCTACGCGCCGCTGCTGGTGAACGTGAACCCGGGCGGGGTGCAGTGGCGATACAACCTCGTCGGCTACGATGCGCAAGCCAGCTACGGCTCGCCGTCCTACCACGTGCAGAAGATGTTCAGCAATTATCTGGGCAACGTGTCGCTGCCGGTGACCGCGCAAAAAGTCAGTACGCAGACGTGGCAGGAGGCGCCCCGGGACGAGACGCCGCAGGTGCTGCCGCCGGTGAGGGAGGTGCCGACCATGTTCTTCTCCGCGACCAGATCGGAGCAGCGCGGCGAGATCTACCTGAAGGTCGTCAACGCGATCGGCAGCGCGCAGACGGTGCAGGTCGACCTGGCCGGCACCGCCAAGGTCGCGGCCGAAGGCAAGGCGATCGTACTGAGCTCGGCGCGGAAGGAAGACACCAACACCATCGCCGAGCCGACCAAGGTGGTGCCGGTGACCAGCAAGGCGAGCGGGCTGGGCAAGCAGTTCAGCTACAGCTTCGCGCCGTATTCGGTGACCGTGCTGGTGCTGTCGGCCAAATAGGCCGTGGGTACTGCGATCTCACTTCCTGAATGACGAACGGCCCGGCCGCACATGCGACCGGGCCGTCAAGGCAACGCCGAAGCGCTATGTCTGGTCCGCGGGCAGCTCGCGTCGGGAGAATTGCCAGTAATCGAACTTGAACAATTCTTCACCGGCCGCACCGCGGAACACGAAGAAGAGATCGTGCACGCCGGAGGCGCCGGCGATCCGGGCAGACTGCGGCTTCCATTGGCCGCCCGTGCCCGAGACCGGCAGTGTGCCGATCAACTTGCCGTCGACCTTGCCCAAACGGATCTCTATCGTCGCCCCGGTGGCCTGCTTCAGGTTCGCTTTGCTGGCAAGGCTGGCCATGAAGGCGCGCGGGCCGATCGTGCCGAAATCGACATTGCGCACCTCGATGTAGGCGCCGTCGTGGATGTCGCGCACATTCTGGCCGCCGGCGCTGCTGGGCTCGATTTTGACACCGGAAGACCAGGCGATGGTCTCGGCTTCGACGCGCTTGTAAGGATCGAGGGTGGCGACCGGTGCCGGCCCTTCCTTGGTCGGCTGCACGATCGGGATCGAGCCATCCGGGTTGAACGTCAACTCGTCGACGCACACGGAACGCTTGAAGCCGTCGCCTCCCGGAAGCGCGGCGTTGTGGTAGAAGAGGTAGGTCTTGCCCTTGAAATCGACGACGCCCGGGTGGTTGGTGAAGGCGCTTTGCGGACGCATGACCAAACCGCCGTAGGTCCACGGACCTTGCGGTGTGGGGCCGGTCGAATAGCCGAGCGGCTCGGGAAGCGGGCCTGCGGCAAAAAACAGGTAATTGAGATTGTTACGCTTGTAGAGCCAGGGAGCCTCTTCGTAGAACGTGCCGCGTTGCGCATCCGGCGGGACGCGTTCCCCGAGGGCCTTGACGGTCATCGGATGACGCATGATGCCCTTGTCCCCAACGCGGGTGTCGTAGGAAATCATGTCCTTGTTCAGCTTCACCGACCACAGACCGGGATTGCCCCAGGCGAGATAGGCCTGGCCGTCGTCGTCGATACGGACGGTCGGATCGATGCTGTCGTAGTCGCCGCTGATCAGCGGCTTTTTGATGGGATCGACGTAGGGGCCGAGGGGATTGTCGGCCACCAGCACGCCGATGCCGCGGCCCTGCAGCGGGGCATAGAGATACCATTTGCCATCGCGCTCGATCATCTGGGGCGCCCAGGCGCCGTTGTCGAAACCGTCCCAGCCGGAGATCTCCTTGGCGGCCCAAGGGAAATCCCGCAGCGAGGCGACGACGCCATGCTGGGTCCAGTTCACCATGTCGGTGGTCGAGAAGAGCACCCAGTTCTTCAGGTTGAAGGTGCCGGCTTTCCCGACTTCCTCGTCGTGGCTGGTCAGCAGGTAGAGCGTGCCGTCATGGACCACGGGGGCCGGATCCGCGGTGTACATCGTCTGAACGATCGGGTTGAGCGCGGATGACACGGCGGGCAGCGTCGCCAGCACGGACAAGAGAACGACAGCGGAACGGGTTGTTTTTTGCATGAGATTGCTTCTCCGAAGCCCCGACCAGCACGGCCTTGGCAGTCACTTTGAAAGGGCTGCGCCAAGGCACCTCTGGTCGGGTGCCGTGGGAGCCTCGCCCGTGTCCGAAGCATAGGCCGGCCACCATCGGCAACGGTATTGCTAGCAAGCGAATTTCTTACAAACCGCAGAAATTGCAAGGAATCTGGGGCACAGTGAAAGGCCCCGGCGGGACGGGGAGCAGCGGTGGGAGTAAAGTTGGCACACTGCAAAAATAGGTGGAGCCGTAAATATTTCGCCTGATATGATGCCGGGACCGTAGCCGTCAACACGTCGCGCGCCCAAGCAGTTTGATACTTTACCTATATGCAAGAGTTCTATAAAAAGGCGTTGCTGGCGCTGATCGTCGTGCTGGTCGTAGACGCGCTGCTGGCGGTGTTTTTTGTTTACCGGAGCTTCCCGACGCAAACGCTGTTGCCGGCGCAGAAAGAGGGCTCCCGCTGGCATGTCGGAACGTATTCCGACGTGGCGACTGGCGGCACGTCGTCAGTGCGCCTGGACGGCACTTCGCGCGACCGGCTGCGTTTCGACTTCAAGCTGAGGGACGTCGCCCCCTATCCTTTTGCCGCCGCCGACCTGGCCCTCGGCAACGACAAAGGACGGCAGACCCACGAGGACTGGTCGAAGTTCCGTACGATTACCTTCGTTGCCAAATGTGCGCCTGCCACGTCCCTGGTGTTCGAGGTGTCCACCTTCGACGAAAAAATCTCCAAGCCAGGCCAGTTCGCGACTTACCGCCCACCCAGGACGTATTTTTCGTGCAATGAACAGGGCATGCCGGTGACGCTCGACCTTGCCCGTTTGCTGGTGCCGGAATGGTGGTTTCCTGCGGTTAAGGAGGACCTTGCGCGCCAGGGTTATAAACTGGACAGGGTCGCCAAAATCATGTTTGGCACCAGCACCGCCACGCCACACAATGTCGATTCTTATGTCGACATCAGCGAACTGGCACTGCATGGCCGCGATGACCGCTATCTGGCCGCGCTGGCGGTCATTATCCTCGGTGGCTGGATCGCATTTGGCGTCTGGTTTTTCCTGGCCCATTCCCGCGCGCTGTTGGCCAGTGTCGAATCAAAAATGAAAACAAATTTGCCTTTGGTGGCCTATCGCCAGTTAACGCTGGAGCCCTACAAGGACAAGGAAAAAGCATCGGTCTTGCGGTATATCGCCAGCGCTTATACCGATCCCAAGCTGGATCTGGAAGCCGTCGTGGAAGGGACCGGCGCGAACCGCTACAAAATCAATGAAGTGCTGAAATCCGAACTCGGCATGACATTCACCAGTTACCTGAACAAGCTGCGGCTGACCGAGGCGTCCAGGCTGCTGACTGAAAAAAACACCGCCGCCATTTCGGAAATCGCGTATTTGGTGGGCTATGCGAATGTCCCGTATTTCAATAGGCTGTTCAAGGAAGAATTCGGCTGCACGCCGAAGGCATTCCGGACGCTCGCCGCCCAGCAGCAGCCGGCGCCCCCCGACAGCGCTCCATCGGAACCACTCGCCTGAACCGGCTCATCCGGGCCGCGTAACCTGATCCTGTCCGTCCTCACCACCCAGCCCGAACGCCGCGGCTGAACCGTTGCCCTCGAGCGCTCACGCGACAGGGCGTGCCTGTCCTCGCACCTCTCACCAGTGTTCAAGCCTCCGGCCGCTCCGCGACGGTGCCGCGACCCGCTCGCCGACGTTATGCCAGCGGCGACGGCCGATTTTCACCCCCGCAAACATTGCTTGCACTTTCTGCGGTGTGCAAGAAATTCGACAGGCGGAGATATCGTTGCCCCAGACAAACGACCTATGCTTCATACATGGACCGGGTTCTGCTGACGCTTCCCGGCCGCAGACGCAAGTGGCAGGCAGGCGCAGGCCTGCGTGCTCAAGACGGCGTCTATCCTGGCCTTCACACAGTTTCATTCTCCTCCGCGGCGGGCTTCCGCAGTGGTTTGCGGGGCAGCTTCGGCTGCCTCTTTTTTTGAGGCTGGTGCGCGAAGCGAAACGCAACTGTGGAAGTTTCGGAAATGCTTTTTAAGTACACAAGTACCATGAAGACGACGAAAGTACACCGGATCGCGCTGTTATTTAACGCGAACAATGCATTCGATCACGGCGTCATCGACGGCATTGCCGCCTATTTTGGAAGGACCCGCGCGGCCTGGGATATCTTCCTGGAAGAAGATTTCCGAGTGCGCCTGTCAGGCATCGAGCACTGGCAGGGCGACGGCATCATCGCCAATTTTGACGATCCGGCCGTGGCAGAAGCGTTGTCGCGCTGTCGTGTGCCGGTGGTGGCAGTGGGCGGTTCCTATGCCGATCCGGCCAATTACCCCGCCGGGGTGCCCTATGTGGCGACCGACAACGCCAAGCTGATCGAATTGGCACGCCAGCATCTGATCGATGTCGGCCTGCAGCGTTTCGCCATGTTCAGCGTTCCCGCCACGGAGGAAAACCGCTGGGTGCAGGAGCGCGAGAATGCGTTCCGCAGCTTGATGCAGGGCGACCGGCTAGAGGCGGAGATTTTCCGCGGCTGCGAAACCAGCGCCCACTCGTGGGACGAGGCGGTCCAGGGGCAGATCGACTGGTTGCGCAGCTTGCCCAAACCGGTCGGCATCATCGCCGTCTCGGACGCGCGCGCGCGCCAGCTATTGCAGGCCTGCATCCTTGCCGACATCGAAGTGCCGGAACAGGTGGCGATCGTCGGCATCGACAACGACCCGCTGGTGCGCAGGCTCACCCGCATACCGCTCAGCTCCGTGATTCATGGCACGCAGGAGGTGGGGAGCGCGGCAGCCCATCTGATGGAGCAGATGTTGCACGGGGTGCGCCCGCCGACCACGCCGACCGTGGTGCCGCCAGCCGGCATCAACGTGCAGGCGTCCAGCCAGTACCAGCTGATCAAGCATCCGAACGTGATGCGGGCGCGCCACTTCATCCGCCAATACGCCTGCCAGGGCATCAAGACCGAACAGGTGGCCGAATACGTGGGCGTGTCGCGCTCTTCGCTCAACGCCAGCTTCCGCCGCGAACTGGGATGCAGCGTGCACGACGTGATCCTGAGCTTCAAGCTGAATGCCGCCAAGGCCGGCCTGGAAAGCGGGGCTTGCAGCATCGAGGATGTGGCGCTGGACAGTGGCCTTACGTCCATCCAGCAGATGCATCGGGTGTTCAAACGCGAACTCGGATGCACACCGCGCGCCTATCGCGACCGCGTGCTCAGCGAGCGTGGACAGATGTCGTCGGCCTAGCCCCTGACGCGGTTTCACCGGCCAAAGCCCTTATTTGAGCCGCACATCGTTGGCGAAGTTCGCCAAAGCGCATAGCGCCCGAGATGATTGTTTTGAATATATAAAAATCAATTCGTGTCGATACGGCGCCATCGAAGCGGCTGATTGACCGGTATCGACAAGAAAAGCAGGGAGACAAGACGTGCACCCCAAGCGCATTGCATGCGGCGGCATCCGCCATGCACACCTATCCGCGCGCTGTTTTCCCTGCGGTTTTGAAAAAGATTTCATAACGACAGTGAGGCAGTGCCAGTCCATACATCCTTGACGAGGACCATTGTCCATGCCGCGAAGCGGGCAGGGACCGATCTTTTCTCGTCATCGGCGCAGCCGGTGCCGAGCAATTTCAGCAGACAAAAAAGAGAAGGGAACATCCAGTGAGGAGACATACCATGAGATTCCAGCTGACGGCAGTCGGACTGGCCTGCGCCACGTTGCTGGCCGGATGCGGCGGCGGCGGTGGTTCGAGCGAAGGCGCGATGGCGCAATCCATTTCGTTCCCGTTCGTGGGCGGACAGGCGATCGCTGTCCCGCCGGACGTCACGACCATCCCGTTGACGGCGACGGCGAGCGGCGGCGGCGCGGTGACCTATACGTCGAATACGCCGACTACCTGCACCGTCAACGGCGCTACGCTATCGCTGATCAAGGCGGGCGAGTGCTCGGTGACCGCCAGCCAGGCAGGCGGAAACGGCTACGCTCCGACATCGGAACGACAGCTTTTCGGCATTCCCAAACAGCCGCAGACGGTAACCTTCCGCAATCCGGGCGCGCAGCCGCTGGATTCCACGCCGGTTCCGCTGGTCGCGACGTCCACCGCCGCGGGCAAAGCCGTCACCTTCACCTCCAGCACGCCCACGGTGTGCACGGTCAGCGGCAACACGATGACCAAGGTGGGCAATGGACTGTGCAGCATCAAGGCGGAGGTCGTGGATGATATCTATGCCGCCGGCACGGTTGTCCGGAGCATCCCCATCGGCACCGCACAGGCGGACGCGCTGACGTTCCTGAGCGGCTACAAGGACGCTTTCACGACCAAAGAGCAGGGCCACGTCGACAGCTACGCCGGCAGCAGCGCGGACAATTGGTGGTGTGCCACGAACTGGTGCGGTCGTGCCGTGCCCTCGGACGGCAGCAGTTTCACGTGGTACTACAACATCCAGCCGAAGACCGGTGATGGACTGGGTGCCTACTTCGGCCTCAAGCTGCTTGCCCCCGGCCTGACGGAGCTCGTCAAGAACGGCGACACCCCGGGCGGCGTACGGATAGATGCCCAGTCGGCGCTGAAGTTCACGCTCGCGGAGAACCCTGAATGGTTCGGCACCGGTAACAACGCCGTCGATATCAACCTGTACCTCGGCCACTTCGCTCTCAATGCGAAAGGCGAGGCTTGCAACGTGAAGCTGCACGCGATGGTGACGCCGACCGCCGCAGCCGCTACGAGCTACAGCGTCGGGCTCAAGGACAAGTTCACGATTGCCGACTCGTGCGGCCTGACGGGACTCGACCTCTGGAACGAGTTGCAGGATTACCCGATCTCGCAGATCGAATTCTCAGCAGCGGGCGCGAACACGTCGATGGCGACCGCGGGCGCGGCCACGCTGACCTACTCGACCCAGCTCACGCTGACCGGCCCCGTCATTTTCCAGTGACAGCATACCGCCACCGCCGGGCGCGGTGGCAACCCAGGCATCCAGAAGAGGACATAGATAATGACAAGATTTGAGACGAAGGTCGTGCGCAAGCCGATCAAGATGACCGCGCTGTCGTTCGCGGTGGCGCAGGCTGCATTGGCGTGGGGTGGCGCGGCGCATGCGCAAACCGAACCGGCCGGCGGCCAGGCGACAACGACGGTGGTCGTGACCGGCCAGCGCGCCGCCATGCAGACGGCGCAAGTACTCAAGCAGAACGCCGAGGAAGTCATCGACGCCGTCGTCGCGGAAGAAGCCGGCAAGCTGCCGGACAAGTCGATCACCGAAGTGCTGCAACGCGTCGCGGGCGTCACGATCGACCGCAACCGTTCGCGCGGCGACCCGGAACACTTCTCGGTCGAAGGTTCGGGCATTTCGGTGCGCGGCCTGACCTGGGGTTCGTCCACGCTGAACGGCCGCGAAGCCTTCTCGGCCGGCTATCCGGGCCGTGAACTGAGCTGGGGTGACATACCGCCGGAACTGATGTCCGCAGTGGTCGTGCACAAGAATCCGCCCGCCGAGCTGATCGAAGGCGGCGTCAGCGGCCAGGTCGACCTGCGTACCGCGCTGCCGTTCGACTACAAGGACAGCAAGGTTGCGCTGTCGGCGAACGGCAACTACAACGCCCTGGGCAGCAAGAAGTCGCCGGGCCTGTCGGCCCTGATGTCGAAGCGCTGGCATACCGGTACCGGGCAATGGGGCGCGCTGATCGACCTGTCGGCCAACCGCACGAATTCCCACAACGATACGGTCCAGGTGGATGCGTATTTCCCGCGCACCGACCTCGTTGCCGGCCAGACCGTCTGGATTCCCAAGTCCGCGTCGTTCCGCACCAATACGAGCAGGAACGATCGCGCCGGTATCTATGGCGCATTGCAGTGGAAGAACAACGGCATGGAATCGGCCCTGACGTACTTCCACTCCGGTTACAAGTCGGCCAACACCGAGAACGCCACGTTCACGGCCGTCGAGTCGGCGTACCTGGTCAAGCCGCTCAATCCGGAGTTCAACCAGAACGGCATCCTGCAGAAGGCGACCTACACCTACCCGACCGGTGGCCTGGGCGCGAACAACTTCGCAGCCGGCGGCCTGGGCTACCAGTCCGACAGCGGCTTCGATACCAACAAGTCGCAGACGCGCGAGGTCGCCTGGAACTTCAAGTGGACCATCAACGACCGCTGGGCGGTCCAGAACGACGTGCAGTGGGTGCATGCGACGAACAGCGCCGAGGGCAACGTCATGACCGTGGGCACATTCGTGCCGAGTATGGGCATCGACTTGTCGGGCAATCTGCCGAAGGTGACGTTCGACGACAACGCCCGCGCCTTCCTGGCGAATCGCGACAATTACTACATGAGCTTCATGATGCCGTCGATGACCAAGGCAAAGGGTGATCTGTATGCCTGGAAGACCGACGCACGTTTCCGCTTCGACGACGAGGTGCTGCGCGACCTGCGCTTCGGCGTCCGTCTGACCAAGCGTACTGCGGTCCACGTCGACGCCACGGGCGGCAACGGCGGCTGGAGGAGCTGGGCCGAGCCGTGGTCCATCAACCAGACGAAGGTTCCGGGCACTTTGCCGACGGTCGCGGACAGGGGGTGGCAATCGCGCGCCAACTTCGGTTACTTCAGCGACCCGCGCTACGGCGACCTGGTCAAGACGAGCCTGTACAACTTCCCGACGTTCTTCAACGGCAAAGTTCCGCAGGTGCCGACGATGGTCGTGCCGGACCCGGCCTTTGTCCGAAACCTGGCCAATAACGCGAACATCAAGCAGAACTTGCTGCTGCAGTGCCAGGACGCCAACGCGTACTATGGCAGAAACGACGATTGCTCGAACGCGGATGGCGGCTGGAAACCGCTGAGCTACACCGACGACCCGGCCCAGACCAGCCATCAGCAGGAACGCACCGAAGCCGCGTACGGGCAGCTGCGCTTCGCCTTCGACAACTTGCGCTTCCCCGTCGAGGGCAACCTCGGCGTGCGCGTGGTCCACACGCGTAGCGAGGCCCACGGCTACACGATCTTCGATCCGGCGTATGGCTCGAACACGTCGGACGTGATCCCCCGCTTCGGCACGATCAAGGATCCGGTGAATGCGTCGCAGCAGTACGTCGACGTGCTGCCCAGCCTGAACCTGAAGGCCGACCTGACGGACAAGCTGCAGACTCGTTTCGCGTTCGCCAAGTCGATGTACCGTCCGCCGTTCGACAACCTGAACGAGTACATCACGCTGAACCAGAACATCACGATGGGCACGGGCGCGGATAGTGGCACAATCCGGAGCATCAGCTACACGGGCAACGACAGGGGTAACGCCTACCTGAAGCCGGTCCGCTCCAACAACTTCGACTGGACGCTCGAGTGGTATCCGGGCAGCGGTTCGTCGTTGACCCTGGCCGTGTTTCGCAAAAATGTGCGTGACATCATCCTGAACACTGCGTTCACCCGGAGCTACAAGGATCTGGCCGGCAACGACCAGACGTTCCTGATCACGGGGCCGGACAACGTCGCCAAAGGTTCGGTGACGGGCCTGGAACTGGCGGGCCAGACCTACTTCAACAATGTGCCCGTGCTGGAACGTATGCTGCCGGACTGGGCCAAGGGCTTCGGCATTTCGGCGAACTACACGTACATCGACAGCAAGCAGGAGCTGTACCATCCGTTCACCCAGAAGTATTGCCCGGCGCACGGATCGTTCAACAACGCCGCGATCAGTTTGTATGGCTGCGACACCACCGGCCTGCCGTTCACGACGATGCCGATCCAGTACCTGTCGAAGAACGCGTACAACGTCATGTTCCTGTACGACCGTGGCCCGCTGTCTGCGCGGCTGGCCTATAGCTGGCGCAGCCGCTTCCTGCAGGGCGTGGGTGCGAATGGCACGCACGGTGAGGACGCCGTCAGCGCCGATCCGGCACGCGCCGGCGCGAAGGACGTGGACTGGGGGCTGCCGACCTGGCAGGAAGCGACGGGCCAGCTGGACTTTGGCGTGGACTACCGGTTCAACGAGCACGTCTCGGGCAACTTCTCGGCGAGCAACCTGACGGACATGGTCGTGCGCCAGACGCAGCAGCAGGGCATCGGCAACATGGCCCGCGCCTGGTTCGAGCCGGGCCGCAGCTACCGCCTGAGTCTGCGCTACACGTACTAAAGGCGCAAAGGCGGTCCCGTCCGCGGGACCGCCTCAGCCGACTCGCCAATACAGATCGTCGTATCCGGGCGCGATTCGATGGACGGGCAGCAGCTCGAACCCCAGCCCAGACCTGGCCCGCTCAGGTCGAACACCAGCGCCCCTGCGGCGGGCGGTGTGAGCAGTGCTTGGTGCCTGAAGCGCTCAGCCAGGCGCCGCCGTCGGCGCCAGTCCCGCACTGTTCCTGAAATTGTGCAACAGGCGCGTCATTCATCCTTGTATTTGATTCGGAACCAATCAAAGTCCGCGTATCCGCCAGGATTTTTTGTTGCGTAATTGAACAGTCCAAAACGATAGCCCATGAAATGCGGGATGGCGTAGGTCATTTTCAACGTGTCGCCGATCCGATTCCACGCCTTTCCATCCAGGCTGTACGCAAAGGTGGCCTGGTCTTTCATGTCCGTAAAATCGCAATCGATCTTCAAATAGACCTGGTTTTGTGCCAACGGGATCCGCTGCACCTCCACCGGCTTGTCGGAGGCAGCGTTGACCATGACGATCCATTTTTTTCCGTTTTCCAGCTTGACGCCCACCTGCCCGAAATTCTTCTGGAAAGCGCTCAGTCCCGCGAAATCACCTTCCTTCATGTTGGACACATCCACCAGGGTGGAGCCGGTGCTCGCCGGACCAATCGTGCGCTGGGTGAGCGTATTTCTTGCCTGTACAAATGACGTGTCGATCCGCGCTGTTTTCAGCCGGAGATATCCCTTTCTTTCCCGTACCGACCAGAGTTTATTGTCCGGATTATGGTTCCATTGCCATACCAGAGGCAACGCAGCCTGTCCTTGCTTGCGATCGAATTCATCGGAAGCAACCAGATTCGGAATCAAGCCCGTGCTGGCCGGCAGGTCCAGCTTGTCGGGGACTTTCCCGTTTTCGCCCAATACGGGCCATCCGTCTTCCCACTTGACCGGCACCAGATAAGGAATGCGGCCCACGGACCCGTAATCGCGGAAAAGATAAGCGAACCAGCGCCCATCAGGCGTGTCGATCAATCCACCCTGAGCAATTCCTCTATCCTGGAGAGCAACTCTTCCTTCCCACGGGCCGTTGAGACTGTCTGCCCGATGTATCAGGACAGTTCGCATGTCCCCGCGCGGTGCGCATATATTGAATAAATAATACTTCCCATTGACTTTGAATAGCTGGGATCCTTCCGCGTTAAGCCCTATCTCTTTTCCCGTCGGGGCACTGGCATTTTCGACGAGAACTTTCTCGGGAACGCCTGGCTTCACGCCCGTCAAGTCGTCCTTCAATTCGACGATTTTCAACGTTTCCGCGCCATGAATCAGGTAGGCTTTGCCATCGTCGAAAACCAGGGAATTGTCGTGATAGGCCGGCTTGAAGGATACCTGCTTCCAGTTTCCTTTTTCTATGTCTGGAGTCCTGAAAATATAGGTTTTGCCCGTGGTGTATGAAAACGTCGTGACGTAATACATGCCCTTATGGAAGCGCAGACTGCTGGCCCAGGTGCCCCTGCTGTATGCGTTTTTGCCGTCTGCTAAGTTCAGTTCGGGCATGTCTGTCGACTTGTCGTTGGCATAATTGATTATCTTCCAATTGACGAGATCGGTCGATTTCATGATTGGCACGCCCGGATTCATGTGCATGGTCGTGCTGCTCATATAATAATTGTTGCCAACCCGAATCATGGACATATCGGGCACATCGGCAAAAATCAGGGGATTTTGAGCCTGCGCCAAAGCCACGCAGTGAACCGGCGAAACAAGTAACGCGAAAATGAGGCTGAATTTTTTCATGGAATAAAAGAATAAATTGAGGGTTCGGCGAGATTCGAGCCGTGTGGCGATCCGGGGACACCTGACAAGGACTGCAAGAGGTCCGCCAACGTTGCTTCTCCAAGGCGGTGCTGGGCATAAGTCGGTGGCAAGGTGCTGGGCATTATTGTCGGGGCCGGCTCAAGGGCCGGGGCACCGGTGGGCGAGCCGCTGCCCGGGCCAAGACCGGTGCCAGCAAGAGCGCGCCTGGCATGACGTGGTGTCGCACGCAGTATCTCCAGAGGATGAGTTACATTCTGAGCGCTGCTCGTGCACCCCGCAATTTTCAAAATCACCAATGCGCGTAGCCTTTTTTCTGTTGAGGTAAATAATATAAATCGTTTCCTGGGCTGGACGGCTTTGATGAGCGAGCGAGGAGTCCGCGAGAGAGCCTCAGCCGTGGTGCCGCTCGGCTTGTTCGCACTCATTAATTTGAACTACAATCAATCGACTCCGGAGAGAATCCATGATTCGAGTTCTATTGGCTGACGATCACGCGATCGTGCGAAGCGGCGTGAAGCAGTTGTTGCAGATCGCAGGCGATATCGAAGTGACGGCGGAAGCCATCAACGGCGCCCAGGTGCTGCAAGCGCTGCGCGCCGAGCAGTTCGACCTCATCCTGCTGGACATGGGCATGCCCGGCATCAGCGGCGTCGACCTCATCGCGCGCATCCGCCGCCACGACATCACCGTGCCGATCCTCGTCCTCAGCATGCTCAACGAGGCCCAGGCCGTCAGGCGGGCTTTCAGTTCGGGCGCCAACGGCTATGTCACGAAGGACAACGAGCCGGAAGTCCTCCTCGCAGCGATCCGCAAGACGGCGGCGGGCCACCGCTTCATCGACCCGTTGCTCGTCGACGAGATGGTGTTCGGAAAGGTGGATGCCGATACCCAGCCGGCCCACGAGCTCCTGTCCGACCGCGAATTCCACATCTTCAGGCTGCTGGCGCACGGCAAGAGCGTCAACGATATTGCCGATGAGCTCGCGATCAGCAACAAGACCGTCAGCACGCACAAGGCGCGCCTGATGCAGAAAATGAACTTCAGCTCCAACGCGGAATTGGTGCGCTACGGTGTCCAGCATGGCCTCGTCGAATGACGCCGGCCTGACCTTGCGCGCGCGCGACGGGCTGATCCTCGTCGTCGACGATACGGTCGCGAACCTGCAGATCCTCGCCGACTTCCTCGTCGACTGCGGCTACCGCGTGCTGGTCGCGCAGGAAGGCGAGGAGGCGCTGGAACGGGCGGCGCTTGCGTTGCCCGACCTGATCCTGCTCGACGTGATGCTGCCCGACATGGACGGCTTCGAAGTCTGCCGGCGCCTGAAGCAGCGGAGTACGACGTGCGATATTCCCGTCGTCTTCATGACGGCGCTCGTCGAGGTCGAGCACAAGCTGATGGGGTTCGCGGCCGGCGGCATCGATTACGTGACCAAGCCGCTGCAACTGGCGGAAGTGCTGGCGCGGATCGACACGCACATGCGGCTGCGCTGGCTGCAAAAACAGCTGGAAGACAAGAATGCCGAGCTCCAGCGCTCGCACGACGAGCTCGAATGCCGGGTTGCCGAACGCACGGCGGAACTGAGCGAAGCCAACCGTTGCCTGCGCCAGGAGATCGAGGAACGCGAACAGGCCGAAGCGGCGCTGCGCGACAGCGAGCGCAAGTTCCGCACGCTGGCGGAGAACTCGCCGGACCTGATCGCCCGCTACGACCGCGATCGGCGTCGCGTCTACGTGAACCCCGCCTACACGGCATTGTTCGCGACGTCGGCGCAGCAGGCGCCGGGCGGGAGCGGCTTCGGCGACGCCGGCACGGCAGCCTGCCAGGACATGCTGCGCAGCGTCATGGCGACCGGTGAGCGCGCCGAGAGTGTCCTGACGTGGCAACAGCCCGGCGCCGCGCCCAGGCATTACGTGTTTCACGCCGTGCCCGAATACGACGTGGACGGAACGGTGGTGCGGGTGCTGACGATCGGACGCGACGTGACGGCGCTGAAAGAGGCCGAGCAGAACTTGCGCGAACTCTCTGCGCGCCAGCACACGGCGCGCGAGGAAGAGCGCAAGCACATCGCGCGTGAACTGCACGACGAACTCGGCCAGTTCCTGACGGCGCTGCGCATGAGCGTGTCGCTGTTGCGCGTACGGTTTGGCCAGGACAACCCGGCGCTGACGGAACACGCGAAAAGCATGACGCAGCTCGTCGACCGGAATATCCAGGTCGTCCGCAACGTGGCCGCGTCGTTGCGCCCGGCCGCGCTCGACATGGGCATCCAGCCGGCGCTGGAGTGGCTCGTCGACGAGTTTCGCCGGCATGCCGGCATCGCGGCCACGCTGCTCGTCGTGGACGAGAACATCGTCCTGGACGACGACAGCCAGACCGCGATCTTCCGCATCGTGCAGGAGTCGCTGACCAACGTGGCGCGCCACGCCGAGGCCAGCGAAGTGACGGTGACCCTGGACAGCGACGACGCGCATTGCCAGGTGACCGTGCAGGACGATGGCGTGGGCTTCGACCCCGGCCAGGTCGGCAAGTCGTCGCTGGGCCTCGTCGGCATGCGGGAGCGCGTGCTGATGGTCGGCGGCACGATCGATATCGACAGTGCGCGGGACAGGGGGACGACCGTGGTGGTACGCGTACCGCTCGGCGCCCCGTCCGCGTACGAGGCGCAAGCCCAGCCCGACTGATTGCGTCCTGTAGGGCGATCCCTACCCCTGTATTTACTCCCGCCTGACCCAAGAATCAAGATTGCCTGATGGCAGGCCATTGTTGCGCGTAGCAAGATATGCCTTGGCTGGTTCTTCATGGATCAAACGAGGGATGAAATGACGCAGCAGGACTCACTACCAGGCGAACAGGACGATCGCGCAGCGGAGGCGGTTGACGTGGCGTGCCTGGACGGGACGGAACGCGAACCCGGCGCACGCACGCACGCACGCACGCGGCGCACGCGCGAAGACGAGATGCGTGCCCTGGTCGAGCAGTTGCCGGACGCGGTGGCCCGCCACGATCCCGCGACCCGCATCGTCTACGCCAACCCGGCCTGGACCCGGCTCATCGGATGTGCGGAGGCCGTGCCGGGCCGGCGTATCGGCGAGGTCGCGCCGGGCTTGACCGCCGTGGCGCGCTACCAACGCGCGCTCGACCAGGTGGCGGCGTCCGGCGAGCCCGCCGAACTCGACTTCATCGGTGCCGCGGGCGGGCGTGCGGCTGCGCGGCTGCGCATCGTTCCGGAAGCGGCCGCCGACGGCAGCCTGCTCGGCTTGCTGGTGTTCGGCCGCGACCTGGCGCCGCAACACGAACTGGAAGACGAATTGCTGCAATGTTCGGCGGAGTTGCGCGAACTCGTCGAACACGCGCCCGTCAACGTTGCGCACTACGATACGGCGTGCCGCCGGGTCTACGCGAACGAGCGGTTGATCGCGATGCTGGGCGGCGATGCGGCGGAGTTGCTGGGAAAAACGCCCGCGGAATCGCCGGGAGGGCCCAGGTCGTCGATGTTCATGCAGGTCTTGCGCGACGTGATCGAGCGCGGGGACGTGCGCGAGGTCGACATGCGCTGGCAGGTGGCGGGCGAGGAGGTCTGCGACCTGGTGCGCGTGAGTCCCCAGTTCGACGGTGCGGGCCGGATCACGCACGTGCTGGCGGTCGGACGCGACGTGACGGAACTGGCCCGCTACCGCAGGCAGGTTCATCTCCAGGCCTTCTACGATCCCCTGACGGCGCTACCCAATCGCCTGCTGTTGGGCGACCGGATCTCCCAGGCCATCGCCGACGCCCGGTACCACGGCCATGAGTTCGCGTTGTTGCTGCTCGACCTGGACCACTTCAAGAACGTCAACGACAGCCTGGGCCACACGATGGGCGACCGCCTGCTGTGCGCGGTGGCGAAGCGCGTCCAGGATTGCGTCCGCATGCTCGATACGGTGGCCCGGCTCGGCGGCGACGAATTCGCGATCCTGCTGCCGGACGTGCGCGGCGTGGACGACGCGGCGGCAGTCGCCGACAAGATTCTCCGGTACCTGGCGGAACCGTTCCTGATCGACGGCCGCGAATTATTCGTCACCGGCAGCATCGGCATCGCCCTGTTTCCCGTCGATGGGAGTGAAGTCGAGTCGCTGCTCAAGTTCGCCGATACCGCGATGTACCACGGCAAGCGGGCAGGGCGCAATAATTTCCAGTTTTATGCGCGCGAGTTCACCGCACGTTCGCTCGAACGGATGGACAAGGAACTGGCGCTGCGCAAAGCCCTGAAAAACGGCGAGCTGGAGGTACATTACCAACCGCAGATCGACCTGCAGACGGGCCTGCTGATCGGGGCCGAGGCGCTGCTGCGCTGGCGCCGTCCGGGCCTCGGGCTGATCGAGCCGGACGACTTCGTCTCGATTGCCGAGGAATCCGGATTGATCGTGGAGATCGGCGAGTGGGTGCTGTCCGTCGCCTGCGAGGCCGTGGCACGGTGGAACGGGCCGCGCAGCAGGCCTCTCAAGGTTGCCGTGAACCTGTCGCCACGCCAATTCGTGCGCAACGAACTGGTCGACACGGTGGCCCGCATTCTCGCGGAGACCGCGTGCAAGCCCGCGTGGCTGGACCTGGAAATCACGGAGAACCTGCTGCTGGAAGACAGCGAACGGACCGTGTCGATGCTGGCCGCGCTGGACGCGATGGGCGTGTCCATTTCGATCGACGATTTCGGAACGGGCTATTCGGCGCTGAGCTACCTCCACCGTTTTCCCGTCAGCCGCCTCAAGATCGATCGTACGTTCGTCGACGGCATCGACGGCCAGCCCGAGAAGAGCGAACTGGTCAAGGCCATGTTGTCGATCGCTGCCGCGCTGAACCTGGGATCGGTGGCGGAAGGGGTGGAAACCGCCCAGCAGGCCGCTTACCTGAAGCAGCGGGGCTGCCGCGCCGCGCAAGGGTATCTGTTCGGCCGGCCGATGCCCCTTGCCGACTTCGAAAACTTCCTGAATAAACAAACGGCGTCGCCTGCATCCTGACGGTGCGGCGGCGAAGTATTACATGCAACATTGGAGACTCACATGAAAAACCTGAAAATCGGCGTGCGGATGGGCATCGGCTATGCCATCGTCCTGGTCCTGCTGGCGGCCGTCGCCTGGCTGGGCATCGATCGCATGGGGCAGATGCACGCGCATCTGGAGCAGATCGCCACGGTCGACAACACCGTGTCGACGTTGGCACGCGACATGCGCATGACGGTTGACGACAGGATGATCGCGCTGCGTAACCTGGCCTTGATGGAGACGCTCGACGAAAAGCAGTCCGAGCTGCAGCGCATCCGGCGCCAGGAGCTCGCGTCTGCCGACGCGGCCGACAAGATCGGGAAGCTGCTCGCAAGCGAGCCGGAGCTGGCGGCCAGCGTCGGCCCCATCCTGGTCACCATCCGGGACGACGATATCGCAGCGCGGCCTGTCATTGCAAAGGCCATCGACGTCGCGAAGCAGAACAGGCAGAAGGAGGCCACCGACGTCCTGATCAAGGAGCTGCGACCGCTTCAGTTCAAGTGGACCAAGGACTTGGCCAGGCTCATCGAACAGGTGAATCTGCGGAGTGAACACAGCGTGGCGGACGCGAACGCGGCGTATGCGCGTGCCCGCACCCTGTTGACGGCACTGGCGGTGCTGGCTTTCGTCGTCGGCGGCGGCTTCGCCTACGTCATCACGCGCGGCATCGTCCGTCCGTTGAAGGAAGCGGTGCAGGTCGCGCAGACCGTTGCCGGCGGCGATCTCACCAGCCGGATCGACGTGACGAGCGACGACGAAACGGGCCAGTTACTGCGGGCGTTGAAAGACATGAACGCGAGCCTCGTGAACATCGTCAGGGAAGTCCGGGGCGGCACCGACACGATCGCGTCGGCATCGCAGCAGATCGCCACGGGCAACGCCGACCTGTCGTCGCGCACGGAAGAGCAGGCGGGCTCGCTGGAAGAGACCGCGTCGGCGATGGAGGAACTGACGTCGACGGTGCGCCAGAACGCCGACAACGCGCTGCGGGCCAGCCGGCTGGCCGTGACCGCATCCGACGTCGCGCGGCAGGGTGGCGGCGTGGTCGAGGAAGTCGTCGGCACGATGAGTTCCATCAACGAGTCGGCCCGCAAGATCGTCGACATCATCGGCGTCATCGACGGCATCGCGTTCCAGACCAATATCCTCGCGCTGAACGCGGCCGTGGAAGCGGCGCGCGCCGGTGCGAACGGCGCCGGGTTTGCCGTGGTGGCGACGGAGGTCCGCAACCTGGCGCAGCGCAGCGCGGTTGCCGCCAAGGACATCAAGACGCTGATCAACGATTCGGTCGACAAGGTCGATGCCGGCAGCCGCCTCGTCGGACAGGCGGGCGCGACGATGAGCGAGGTCGTCGACAGCATCCGGCGCGTCACCGACATCGTGGGCGAGATCAGCGCGGCCAGCCAGGAGCAGAGCGCCGGCATCGAGCAAGTGACGCAGGCGGTCGCCCAGATGGAGCAGACCACCCAGCAGAACGCCGCGCTGGTGGAAGAGGCCGCGGCCGCCTCCGATTCGATGCAGGACCAGGCGCGCAAGCTGGCGGACGTCGTCAGCGTGTTCAAGCTGGACGGGCGGCCCGCGATGGCGGCGGCGCCTGCGCGCGCCAGGGCCGAACGGGCGAGGGCGATCGCGCTGAGACAGTTGCCGGCCTAGCGCCGGCGGAGGATTCGACCATGCACGGCTTGGCGAGGAAGGGATGATCCGGATATTGATAGCGGACGATCACGCGATCGTGATCGGCGGGCTGAAGCAATTGCTGGCGCAAGTCGACGACGTCGAGGTCGCGGGCGAGGCGAACAATGGCCAGCAGGTGCTGGACGCATTGGTCCGGGACCGTTTCGACCTGGTCCTGCTGGACATGAACATGCCCGGCCCGAGCGGCATCGACCTGATCGCCCGCATCCGCTCGCTCGATGCGGATCTTCCCATCCTCGTGCTCACCATGCACAACGAAGTGCAGGTGGCGCGGGCCGCGTTCAAGGCGGGCGCCGCCGGCTACCTGACCAAGGACACGGAGCCCGAGGTGCTCATCGCGGCCATCCGCAAGACGGCGGCGGGCGGCAAGTTCATCGATCCGACGCTCGTGGATCAGCTGGTGTTCGACGCCGGCGACCGGCAGCTCGAGGCAGCGCACGACAAGTTGTCCGCGCGCGAGTTCCACGTGCTGGCCTTGCTGGCGTCGGGCAAGACCGTCAACGAGATCGCCGCCGACCTCGGCCTCAGCAGCAAGACCGTCAGCACGCACAAGGCGCGGCTCATGCAGAAAATGAATTTCAGCAGCAATGCCGATCTCGTGCGTTATGCGGTCGAGCGGGGGCTGGCGAAATAGGGCCTAGCAGAACCTTCAGGTTGTCCTCGATGCAACGATCACCGTACATTGAACGATTTCCGAAAAGGATACGTTCGAATGGCGTGTGAGTATTGGAGACAATGGTTGGCGGGCGCGGCGTGGTTGTGCGTGTCGATCGCGGCGTTCGCGCAGGATGTCCCGGACAAATCCGTGCCGAAGGTGGAGGTGCAGGGCACCGCGCGCGATCGCGACGAAAAATCGTACCGCGACATGTTGGCCGCCATGGATGTCTTCGTGGCGAACCACGGCCTCGCGCCGACGGCGTCGCTGCGGTTCAAGGTCTTCCCGCGCCATGCCGGCGCGTCGATGGACGGCCTCGTTCTCCACATTGCCGGCGATCACACGAGCATTCCCGTGCCGCTGGCGCCGGACGGGACGTTCACGCTGCCGCGTAACGCCGCTGCCGCCGACGACAAGGCCGTCGTGCGCTTCAACCGCAAGGACGGCAGCCTGGCCTGGCGGGCCGACATTCGCAGCGAGGGTGTGCCGCCTAATGCCCGGCGCCTGGGCGACCTGCTGCTCGAGTGTAAGGTGGCCATGGTGGGCGACCTGGTGGCGTACGTGCACCACCCCATCAACATGATGATCACGAAGATGGAAGACCCGTGCCGCACGATGCCGATCAATATGTTTTATTTCGCCGACCGGCCCGTGTTCAGCGTGGCGCTCGTTGCGGGAAGCCGGCGCAAGGTCATGCCGGCCGCGATGCTGCACGGTCCGACGGCCCCGATGATGCCGAACCAGGAAGACTGGACGTTCCTGCGCGAACGGGTGTTCATGGTCAAGTTCAAGTCGTTGTACGAGCAAGGCTGGCCGGACGATACGCTGCTCGAGTTCGACTTCATGGACGACGATGCGCCTGCCGCGGTCCGGACGTCGCCTGCTGCCGGAGCACAGTCATGACAGGACATTCGAACATGACGCCGGCCCGCCGCTGCATCGCGGCGTTCGTGCTCGCCGCCGCGTTCGCGGGCTGCGCCGCCACCGGCAATGGCGCCGTCACCACGTTGACGCAGCAGGGGGCCGCACGGGCCATCGTCATCGGCAAATCGACCAAGGCCGACATCGAGGCCGCCTTCGGTCGCGCCAACGTCACCCCCTTCGCCAACGGGTATGAATTGTGGCTGTACCAGGTCGGGTATTCGAAAGCCGTCGATTCCATGCCGTACGTGAATCTCGTCGTCAGCAGCGCCGACAACAAACGGGAATTGTCGATCCTGTTCGACAAGAATGGCGTCGTGAAGAAATACCTGTTGATGGATCAGTAGCGCACGCAATCCATCATGGCGGTTGCATGACATATTGACAGGCCGGTCTTTATTGCCATGCCTGCGGAGGCATCACCGTTTGTCCGGGTCGCCATACACGGCGGTACGATGCTCGTACTCCGCCTGGCGCAGCTCCCGGTCGTGATCCTTGTGGGCGCGAATGGGCCCGGCGATGCGGGCGACGATCACGAGCGCCGCGAAGGTAAGTAAGTAGACCATGGGAACTCCCGACTCCATTTTCTTGAGTCGATCGTATTTTCTGGCCTGATCGTTGTCAACAACTATCCTCGCGCGCGTGGTCACATCCACGATGAAGAAAGGGCGAACCGTTTTATCGCGTTCGCCTCTCGATGCGCAGTCAAGGCAGCAGGCCACGGCGGCGCCTGCCGGGCACGGCGAGGATGCGCAACGCCGTGTCCAGTTGGACGCGCCGGTACTCCATCGCGCGCGCGGCCGCGTGCACGCCGCGGGCGCGCAGCGCGTCCTGCACGTTGTCGGCCGTCCAGCGGTCCGTGCGCCGTTCGCCCAGCATTTTTTTCAACAAGCCCTTGTCGTCGATCCAGCGATAAGTCATGGCGGCCTCTCCTATGAGTGCGGACCTCCATCGTCGCGCAATTGCGCTACGGCAACTTACTGAGCATCAAACAGAAAGACGGTCACGACAGCCGGGCATGATTCAGGATGAGCCACGCGACCGTGATGACGACCATCCCCGTGAACGTCACGCACGACCACGTGAAGAACCAGGCGGACAGCAGCCCGGCCTGCAGGACTTTCTCGAACAGGACGCCGAGCGCGAAATCGAACGCCGTGAGGAACGACCAGCGCCGCAGGTAGACGGGCAGGTAGCGGCTCATCTTGCGGTTGTGCTGGTGCGCGGCGTGCCGTTCAAAGAGGTTGCGCGCGGCGCTGACGTCGCGGAACAGCCAGTCGAAGAACAGGAAGCGGTAGAGCAGGCGCCGGAACGGCATGTCCGGTGGCGGCTCGCCGGCAGGGGCGGGTTGGGGTGGCGTGTCCTTGTCGATCGTCATGGTTGCACCGCTGGCTTGAATGGCGTGATCACACCACCGACAGGAAGCATGTCCACGATACCCATGGTATGACAGTTGCCGTTCCGGGCGCGTTCGTTGGCTAACGTAGCGTGCGCGGATCCACCGGACATTGTCGGCGAACGACGGCCGGGGTTTCTGAGCAGCACCAATAAAAGCAGAACGGGCGCACGCGGCGCCCGTTCAGAAGACCGGGAACAGCCGGTCAGCCTTCCTGCACGCGCCTGGTGATGTGCGCCAATGCCTCGTCGACCTGGTCGATGAGGATCAGCGACAGGTCGCCCGGCTGCAGGCGCGCCAGCGCCTTGTCGATGGCGACGAACTCGCCCTTGATCTCGTCGACGAACGTCGTGCGCGTCGCGCCCGCGAGGCCTTCGCGCAACAGCGCGACGACTTCGCCCTCCGAGCGGCCGCGCTGGCACTGGTCTTCGTACAGCAGCACGTCGTCGAACGCCTTGCCGAGGATGCGGGTCTGGTCGCGGATGTCGTCGTCGCGACGGTCGCCCGCGCCCGAGATGACGACCGAGCGGCGCTTGGCCGGCATCGATTCGACGGCGCCCACGAGGGCCTGGATCGCGTCCGGGTTGTGGCCGTAGTCGGCGATCACGGTCGCGCCGCGGTAGTCGAACACGTTGAAGCGGCCGGGCGCGTTGTCGCTCTCGCCGACGAAGGTCTTGAGACCAAGGCGGATTGCATCCCAGGAGATGCCGACGGCCCATGCCGCGGCCACGGACGCCATCACGTTCTCGACCTGGAAGCCGACGACGCCGCCGCGCGTGATGGGCACGTCGGCGAGCGAAATACGCTCCTCCTTCTTGCCGTGCGCCGCGACGAGGTGGCCGCGGTCGACGTAGACGATGCGGCGGCCCTGCGCGCGGTGCTTCTGCATGACGGGCAGCGAGCTGTCCGCGGCGAAGTAGGTGACGTCGCCCTTCGTGTTCTCGGCCATCGCGGCGACGATCGGATCCGCCGCGTTCAGCACGGCCATGCCATTCGGCGCCACGTTCTGGATGATCACGCGCTTCAGCACCGCGAGGTCTTCCAACGTGGTGATGTAGTTCAGGCCCAGGTGGTCGCCGGCCCCGATATTGGTCACGACGCCGACCTGGCAGCGGTCGAACGCGAGGCCTTCGCGCAGCATGCCGCCGCGCGCCGTCTCGAACACGGCCGCGTCGACGTCCGGGTGCAGCAGCACGTTGCGCGCGCTGCGCGGACCGCTGCAGTCGCCGCTGTCGATGCGGCGGCCCTGGATGTACACGCCGTCCGTGTTCGTCATGCCCGTGCGCAGGCCGGAGCTCGTGAGCAGGTGGGCGATCAGGCGCACGGTCGTCGTCTTGCCGTTCGTGCCCGTCACGGCGACAACGGGGATACGGCCATCGTCGCCCGGCGCGTACAGCGTGTCCATGATGGCTTCGCCGACGGCGCGGCCTTTGCCGAACGACGGCGAGATGTGCATGCGCAGGCCCGGCGCCGCGTTCACTTCGACGATGCCGCCGCCTTGTTCCTCGATGGGTTTCAGCACGCTGTCGCACACGAGGTCGACGCCGCAGATGTCGAGGCCGACCATGTGCGCGGCCGCGATCGCGCGCGCGGCCACTTCCGGATGGACGTCGTCCGTGACGTCCGTCGCGGAGCCGCCCGTCGACAGGTTCGCGTTGTTGCGCAGGGTGACGCGCTGGCCTTTCGGCGGCACGGATTCCGCGTTGTAGCCCTGCTTGGCCAGCGAGGCGAGGGCGATGTCGTCGAAGCGGATCTTCGTCAGCGACGTCGCGTGGCCGTCACCGCGGCGCGGGTCCTTGTTGACGATCTCGACGAGCTGGCGCACCGTGTGCGTGCCGTCGCCCACGACGTGCGGCGGGTCGCGGCGCGCGGCGGCGACAAGCTTGTTGCCGACGACGAGCAGGCGGAAGTCGTGGCCCGGCAGGTATTTTTCGACCATGATGTCGTCGCGGAATTCGGACGCGGCGGCAAAGCCCGCATCCAGCTGTTCGCGCGTCGTGACGTTCACGGTCACGCCCTTGCCCTGGTTGCCGTCCTTCGGCTTGATGACGACCGGCAGGCCGATCTCCTGCGCGGCGGCCCACGCGTCATCCGGGTCGCTCACGGCGCGGCCCAGCGGCACGGGCACGCCGGCCGCGTTCAGCAACGTCTTCGTCAGTTCCTTGTCCTGCGCGATCGATTCCGCGATGGCGCCGGTGGCGTCGATCTCGGCGGCCTGGATGCGGCGCTGGCGGCTGCCCCAGCCGAACTGCACGAGGCTGCCCTCGGTCAGGCGGCGGTACGGGATGCCGCGCGCGACGGCGGCGTGCACGATCGAACCCGTCGACGGGCCGAGGCGCACGTCCTCGTCGAGGTCGCGCAGCTGCTTCAGCGCGGCGTCGAGGTCGAACGCCTCATCGTTGCGGGCGGCGGTGCACAGCTGCTCGGCCAGGGTCATGGCCAGGCGGCCCACGTCTTCCTCGCTGTATTCGACGACGACCTGGTAGATGCCGCGCTCCAGGGTGGCGGTCGTGCGGCTGAACGTGACGGGGCAGCCGGCCTGCGCCTGCAGGGCGAGCGCGGCGACTTCCAACACGTGCGCGAGCGGGATCGTGTCGTCATGGCCGGTCGGCTGCAGCTGGCCGACGTCGGGGAACAGGGCGCGCAGGCGCGCTTCGAAACCGGCGAGGGCGCCGATCGATTCCTCCTCCGGCGTGCAGGCGACGATCGCCTCGATCGACGTGTGGTGGCTCCAGAGGTTGGGACCGCGCAGGGCCCGTACGCGAGTTACTTCCATAGATCTTTCCTTTAGGGTCTTGCGCGCCACCGCTCCTGGCAGCTGGCGCGCGCAGGCCCGGTCGTACCGGGCACGTATCGTTATTGAGCCTTGCCCTGTTTGGCGGCCGCGTCGAAGGTGCGCAAGCCGGCGCAGATCAGGTCCGTCGGGACGTCCAGCGCCCATCCGGCCAGCGCGGCCGCGAGCAGGGCGTCCGGTTGCGCGGCGGTGGCGGGCTTGACCTTGTTCATGCCCAGCAGCGGCATCTCTTCGCCGCCCTGGGCCAGCACGATGTGCCCGTCGCGCACGAACGCGACGCGCCCGCCCGCGGCGCGGTGCGCCTGCACGGTGGCGTTGGCTTCGTCCTGCGCGTAGAACAGCACGGCGCCGTCGCACAGGTCGGCCAGCGCCGTCACGCGGGCGTCGCCGGCGTTCAGCACGGCCGCACCGTCGGACAGCACGACGTCCACCTGGCTGCGCACGACGTTGTACAGCGCATCGTCGTCGCGCACGTACAGGTCGGCCACGTCGGCGACGTCACCCATGTCCGTCACGATGCCGACCTGGCAGCGGTCGTACGGGAGGCCTTCCGACAGGATCGTGCGGGCGTTCGATTCGAACACGGCGGCCTGCACGGTGCGGTTGATCAGCAGGCGCTGGCCTGCGTCGAAGCGCGTGCCGTCCTGCGCCGTCACGCGGCGGCCGTCGAGGAACAGGCCCTCGCGGTTGGCCACGCCCACGTGCTTGCCGGCCAGGTTCAGCACGGTGCCGACGAGGCGCGCGGCCAGCGCGGCGTCCGTGCTGCCGGTGACGCCGACGAGGGGAATGCGGCCCGTCTCGCCTTCCGCGAACAGGTGCTCGACGATGGCCTTGCCGACGTCGCGCGGCTGGCCGTTCGCCGGCTTGATATGGGCGAGGAGGCCGGGGCTGGAATTGACTTCGATGATGGCGCCGCGTTGTTCCTCGAGCGGACGCGAGATGTCTTCGCACACGAGGTCGATGCCGGCGATGTCCAGGCCGACGACGCGCGCGGCCAGGCCGGCCATGTAGGCGACGTCGGGGTGGACGTCGTCCGTGACGTCATCCGCGACGTTGCCGTTCAGCTGGATCAGCACTTTCTGGCCCGCTTGCGGGACCGAATCGGGCGTGAGGCCCTGGCGCTTCAGGTCCAGCTGGATCTCGCTGTCCTGCGGCGTGACGAGGCCGAGCGGGAATTCTTCCGAGTCGCCGCGGCGCGGATCGACGTTGATCTGGCTGTCGCACAGCTGCGTGACGGTGGACACGCCGTCGCCGACGACCCACAGCGATTCGCCCTTGGCGGCCGCGACGACTTTCGAGCCCACGACGAGCAGGCGATGTTCGTTGCCGGGAATGAAGCGCTCGACGAGCACGGCGCTGGAATCGCCTTCCTCGGCCGCGATGGCGTAGGCGGCGTGCACGTCCGCTTCCGACATCAGGTTCAGCGACACGCCGCGGCCGTGGTTGCCGTCGACAGGTTTCACGGCGACGGGCAGGCCGATGTCCTGCGCTTCCTCCCACGCGGCTTGCGCGCTGCGCGCGATCGAGCCCTCGGGCACGGGTACGCCGCAGGAGGCGAGCAGGGTCTTCGTCAGGTCCTTGTCGCTGGCGATCGATTCGCCGATCGCGCTCGTGCGGTCCGTCTCGGCCGTCCAGATGCGGCGCTGCGCGGCGCCGTGGCCCAGTTGCACGAGGTTGCCTTCCGTGAGGCGGATCGACGGGATGCGGCGGTCGGTGGCCGCGTCGACGATGTGGCCCGTCGACGGGCCGAGGCAGTAGCGGTCGACGAGTTCCGTCAGTTCCGCGACCTTGGCCTGCAGGTCGAACGGGGTGTCGTTGATGGCGGCCATCAGCAGCGCATGGCCTGCCTGCAGGGCGGCGCGGCCGACGATCTCGTTGCGCGTGCGGAACGCCATCTTGTAGATGCCGCGGTCCGCGGTGGAGCGGGTTTTACCGAAACCGGTCTTCATGCCGGCCAGGTTCTGCAATTCGAGGACGACGTGTTCGAGGATGTGGCCGGCCCACGTGCCGTCACGCAGGCGCTCCAGGAAGCCGCCTCGTTCGCCGACGCCGCAGCGGTGTTCGATCAGTCCCGGCAGCCAGGCGGTCAGGCGTTCATACAGGCCGGGGAGTTTGTTCGAAGGACATTCTTCGAGTTCGCCGAGGTCGAGCCATGTTTCGATGACAGGGCGGTAGGTCCAGATGTTCGGGCCACGCAGGTGGCTTACACGAAGAATTGCAATGTCTTTCTTATATGTCATGAAAATATCCAGCCACGCGATGACCGCTCTCTCATCGCGTGGCGTTGCCTATGTTTGCACATCGTTGGTCTTCAAGGTAGTTGCCGGATCGCGGCGACCACTTCTCCTCTTTCCACAATGCACATGTTGTATACTTGCCGGAACGAAGCTTACCGTGCCGTACCGATTTCTGCCAGTCTGGCCCCTCCGATAGAATACCGTACACGCCAGTACGCTGCCTTTCAGTCCGCGTGCGTGTCAACGGCATTACCACCCGCAACGTTCCATCGTACAGATCTGCCAGCCTCAGGCTGCTCCAATCCCGATAAGAACTGGAAAACTTCGCCTTCACCGGCGGCATCACATGACAACTCAACAACTTGTTCACTCCGTTCCGCCGGCACCCACTGCCGGTTTCCTGCCTGAGCACTGGCAGGCGGACGTCGCGAAAAAGCTTGCGCCAGGGGAAAACGTTTTAAACAGCGTCGAGGTTGACCTCGATGCGAAATTACGCTTCACCAAGGGTATCCTCGTCGTCACGAATTATCGCCTGCTCACCCGCGCACCCGGCGACACGATGTGGCGCGACTGGCCGTATCGTGCCGGTTTGACAATGCGCCACTACGACCACGCGGGCGTCGGCCACCTGGAACTGATCGATGCGAACGGCCTGCTGGCCACCTGGCGCTTCACTCTGGGCCAGAACCTGCAAGCCATCCGCGTCGTCGACCAGTTCCACGACCAGGTGGAAAGCCACGTCAGCGGCATCGCCGTGCAGCCGCCCGAGCAGCATACCTGCCCCAGCTGCAAGGCGCCGCTCGAACCGGATCAGGAAGAGTGCCCTATTTGCACGAAGGTGCTGCACACCCCGCCGTCGACGTGGACCTTGTTCCGCCTGTGGCGTTTCGCGCGGCCGTACCAGGGTCAATTGCTGGTCGGATTCTTGCTCATGTTGGCAAGTACCGGCGCACACATGATTCCGCCTTACCTGACGATGCCGCTGATGGACAACGTGCTGATTCCTTATCAGAACGGCAAGCACATCGATACGCACCTCGTCTACATGTACATGGGCGGCCTGTTCGCATCGAGCATGCTCGCGTGGGCGCTGGGCTGGGGCCGCACGTACATCCTGGCCCTCGTGTCCGAGCGCATGGGCGCCGACATGCGTTCCGAAACCTATGAACACCTGCTGAGATTGTCGCTGGAATTCTTCGGCGGCAAGCGCACGGGCGACCTGATGAGCCGTATCGGCAGCGGGTCCGACCGCATCTGCGTGTTCCTGTCGCTGCACCTGCTGGACTTCCTGTCCGACGTGCTCATGATCATCATGACGGGCGTGATCCTGTTCAGCATCAACGCCAAGCTCGCGCTGATCACGCTCGTGCCGCTGCCGTTCATCGCGTGGATGATCCACGTCGTACGCGACAAGCTGCGCACGGGCTTCGAAAAGATCGACCGCGTGTGGGGCGAAGTGACGAACGTGCTGGCCGACACGATCCCCGGCATCCGCGTGGTGAAGGCGTTCGCGCAGGAGCACCGCGAGGCGTCGCGCTTCCGCGAAGCGAACAAGCACAACCTGGCCGTCAACGATAAATTGAACAAGGTGTGGTCGCTGTTCTCGCCGACCGTGTCACTGCTGACGGAACTGGGCCTGCTCATCATCTGGTGCTTCGGCATCTGGCAGGTGAGCCAGCAGGAGATCACCGTGGGCGTGCTGTCCGCGTTCATCGCGTACAGCGGCAGGTTCTACGTCCGCCTCGATTCGATGAGCCGCATCGTGTCCGTCACGCAGAAATCGGCGTCCGCGGCGAAGCGCATCTTCGACATCCTCGACCACGTGTCGAGCGTGCCGGACCCCGTCAACCCCGTCAAGCTGGACAAGGTCGAGGGCAATATCGCGCTGCGCGAAGTGGGCTTCCGCTACGGCAACCGCGCCGTCAACCGCGGCATTTCGCTGAACATCAAGGCCGGCGAGATGGTGGGCCTCGTGGGGCACTCGGGTTCCGGCAAGAGCACGCTGGTGAACCTGATCTGCCGCTTCTACGACGTCGCGGAAGGCGCGATCCTGCTGGACGGCCGCGACATCCGCAGCTTCGCCGTCGCGGACTACCGCCGCCACATCGGCCTCGTGCTGCAGGAACCGTTCCTGTTCTTCGGCACGATCGCAGAGAACATCGCCTACGGCAAGCCGGACGCGACGCGCGAAGAGATCATCGCCGCCGCCCGCGCCGCGCACGCCCACGAATTCATCCTGCGCCTGCCGCAGGGCTACGATTCGATGGTGGGCGAGCGGGGCCAGGGCCTGTCCGGCGGCGAGCGCCAGCGCATCTCGATCGCGCGGGCGCTGCTCATCGACCCGCCGATCCTGATCCTCGACGAGGCGACGTCCTCGGTCGACTCGGAAACGGAAAAAGAAATCCAGAAGGCGCTCGACAACCTCGTGCAGGGCCGCACGACGATCGCCATTGCGCACCGCCTGTCCACGTTGCACCGGGCCGACCGCCTCGTCGTGCTGGACCGCGGCCAGGTGGTGGAAGAGGGCAACCACGACGAACTGATGGCGCGCGAAGGCGCGTACTACCGCCTGTACGAGGCGCAGGCGCGCAACGTCGACCAGGACCCGGACGACGACGGCAGCAAGGACGATTGAACGATGACCACTTTTACACTCCGCCGGGATGCGTTCGGCAAGCTGGTATTGACCAACGCCGAGGGCGAGGAATTCGTCGGCGTCGCGCCCGTGCGCTCGTTCCCCGTGCAGGCACCCCTGAAAGGCATCTCGCTCGTGCGCGACGGCGGTAAGGAAGTCGGCTGGATCGACGACCTCGAGACGATGCCGGCCGAGATCCGCGCGCTCGTGACGGAAGAGCTGGACGGCCGCGAATTCATGCCTGAGATCCGGTCGATCAAGGCCGTCTCCAGCTTCGCGACGCCGTGCACGTGGACCGTCGCCACGGATCGCGGCGACACGGAATTCGTGCTGAAAGGTGAGGAAGACATCCGCCGGCTGGGTGCGTATTCGCTGTTGATCGCGGATAGCCACGGCATTCACTTCCTCATTCGCGACATGTTTGCCATCGATAAGGGCAGCAGGAAGATACTGGACCGGTTCCTCTAAGTCGAGCAGATTCGCGTACAGTGACGGCATCCGGAAAGGAGGCCGTCATCGCACCCACTCACTTCGTCGTCGTCACGATCGGCTCGGCCGGCGACCTGTTCCCGTTCCTCGCGCTGGCGCTCGGGCTGCGCGCACGCGGCCACCGCGTCAGCTTCCTCGCGCCCGAGCAGCACGGCCCGTGGGTCCGCGCGGCGGGGCTGCCGTTCACGGGCCTGCCCGTCGACGAGGCCGTATTGCACGACCCGGACCTGTGGCATCCGACGCGCGGCTTCGGCGTCGTCTGGCGCGCCACGCGGCCCGCGATGGCGCGCATCGTGCCGTTTGTCGAAGGGCTTCCGGCGGATGAGCGTTGCGTGCTGCTCGTGCATCCGCTCGCCTTGCCGGAGGCGGATCTGTGCCGCGCCGTGCGTCCCGCCGTGAAGATCGCGGCCGCGTACCTGGCGCCCGCGAACCTGATGACCGTGCACGATCCGCTGATGGTGGGGCCGTGGCGCGTGCCCGCGTGGGTGCCGCTGGCGGCGCGGCGCGCGTTCTGGCGCTGGGTCGGGCGGCGCTTCATCGATCCCGTCGCCCTTGCAGACGTGAACGCTGCGCGCTCTGCGCTCGGCCTCGCACCGGTGCCGGGGCTGGCGGACTGGATCGCCACCGTGCCCGATCTGTCGCTGACGTTGTTCCCCGACTGGTTCGCGCCCACGCAGCCGGACTGGCCGCAGCCACTGGTGCGCGGCGACTTTCCGCGGTTCGATCCTCATGCCGATTCGACAATGACAGCCGAGCTGACCGAGTTCCTGCACGCCGGCCCGCCACCGCTCGTGTTCACGCACGGCACGGGCAACAGGCAGGCGGCCGCGTACTTCCGCCATGCGTGCGCGGCCGCCGCGCGCCTGGGCCGGCGCGCCGTCCTCCTCACGCCGCACCGCGAGCAGGTGCCGGCTGACTTGCCGGACACGATGCTGTGGCAGGACTACGTGCCGCTGCGGGCACTGCTGCCGCATGCGGCGGCGCTCGTCCACCACGGCGGCATCGGGACGACGGCGGAAGCCTTGCGCGCGGGCACGCCGCAACTCGTCGTGCCGCTCGCGCACGACCAGTTCGACAATGGCGCCCGCGTGACGGCGCTCGGCGTCGGCGCGAGCCTGCCCGCTGCGCGGATGAACGAACGACGGCTTGTGCGTGCGCTGGGCGGTCTGCTGGCCGCGCCCGGCCTGGACGAACGGACGCGCGCGGTGGCGGGGCGATTCCAGCCGGGGACCGGAATCGACAGGATGTGCGACGCGCTTACGGCGCGTTCCAGAAGCCCCGATGTGCTTCCTTCGCCTCGTCTTCCCTGAGCGGCCCGATCACCTCCGTCGCCCGCTGCCCGCGCGCGAACACGTCGCGGCAGGGCAGGGACAGCGTCGGGTTTTCGGGATCGCTGCCGGTCAGCGCCAGAAGGCTTGCTTCCGACATGCCGTAGACGACGCGCCCCACGCCGCTCCAATACGTGCCGCCCGCGCACATCGCGCACGGCTCCGCGTTGCTGTACAGCGTGGCGCCGGCCAGTTCGGCGGGGCCGAACCGGCGCGAGGCCGCGCGCAGGGCGTTCATCTCCGCGTGCGCCGTGCGGTCCGTGGACGAATCGTTCATCGCCTCGGCGATGACGGTGCCGTCCGCGCCGACGACCATCGCCGCGAACGGGTGGTGGCCTTCGTCGCGCGAGCGCTGCGCCAGTGCGAACACGCGGGTCAAGCATGCGTGGTCCTGCGGGGTCGGCTCGCTCATTTCGGAATCGTGCCCTCCACGCCCTGCACGTACCAGTTCATGCCTTTCAGGTCCGCGAGCGACATCTCCGAACCGGCAGCGACCTTGACCGCGCCCGACTGGTCCTTCAGCGGGCCCTGGAACGGTTTGATCTTGCCGCCGATGAGCGCTGCCTTCTTCGTCTCGAACAGCTTGGCCGTGTCGGCGGGGATGGCGGCGTTCAGCGGCGACATCTTGACCATGCCTTCCGAGAGACCGCCGCGCACTTCCGCGCTCTTCCAAGTGCCCGCGATCACGGACTGCGCCGTGCGGGTGTAGAAGTCGCCCCACGAATTCGTCGTTGCCGTCAGGTGGGCTTTCGGGGCGAACTTCACCATGTCGGAGTCCCAGCCGAACGCGTATTTGCCCTTTTCCTGCGCCACCTGCAGCGTGGCGGGAGAGTCCGTGTTCTGCGTGAGCACGTCGGCGCCCTGCGCGATCAGGGTCTCGGCGGCCTGGCGCTCCTTGGCCGGGTCGTACCAGCTGTTGATCCACACGACCTTCGTCTTGATGGCCGGGTTCACGCTCTGCGCGCCGAGCGTGTACGCGTTGATGTTGCGAATCACTTCCGGCACAGGGAACGAGCCGACGAAGCCGATGGTGCCGGACTTGCTCATCTTCGCCGCGATGACGCCCTGCAGGTACGTGCCTTCGTACTGACGCGTCTCGTACACGCCCAGGTTCTTCGCCAGCTTGAAGCCGGTGGCGTGTTCGAACACGACGTTCGGGAACGCCTTCGCCACCTTCTCCGTCGGGTTCATGAAGCCGAACGACGTCGTGAACACGAGCTTGTTGCCGTCGGCGGCGAGCTTGCGGATGACGCGCTCGGCGTCCGCGCCTTCCGGCACGTTTTCGACATAGGTGGTGACCACCTTGCCGCCCAGCGCCTTTTCCATGGCGAGGCGGCCCTGTTCGTGGGCATAGGTCCAGCCCGCGTCGCCGACGGGGCCGACGTAGACGAAGGCGACCTTCAGCGGATCGGCCGCGTACGCATTCAGGGCGGCGAGGGAAGACAGAAGTGCAGACGAGAGCAGTGCTGCGAGCAGTGTGCGACGGTTCATGGTGTTCCTCTTTCAGTGAAGGATGGATGGATCAGAAGTGGTATTCGGCGCGGACCATCGGCGTCTTCGCGGTGGCGCCCTTCGCGATGTCGGTCGGGTTGCCGAACTTGTTCTTCCAGTACTGGTATTCGAGGCCCAGCTTCAGCGTGTTCTTCGCCGCGCCGATGGCGGGGCTCAGGTCGTACATGACCTGCGCGTCGACGTTGATCTCGACGGCCGTCGGGCCGCCGAACTCGTTGCGGCCCTTCGTGCCGATGTAGTTCGCGTAGCCCTCGAACGACAGCGGCACGCCCAGCGTGAACGGAATGCCCCACGCGGCCGTCAGCATCGCGTGCGTCTTGTACGTGTAGCGCGGGGTGGAGGTGCTCGTGAAGCCGTTGAACGGTGCATTGCTCTCGCGCAGGGCGAGCAGGCTGACGTCGAGGAAGCCCGGCACGTCGAGCATCAGCGTGGGGCCCAACACCAGCATGCGCTTCTTGGAGTTGTAGCCGGCGTCCGTCTTGCTGTTCACGTCGAAGCCGCCGGTGACGCCGACGCCGCGCACGGGACCGAACGCGAGGTTCGCACCCGTCACCTTGCCCAGGTCGAGCGTGTGGCGGTACACCGCATAGGCTTCGTGCGCGCCGCTCGATGCGCCCACGGCTGACGGATCGTGCGAGTCGGAGAACAGGAAGTCGACGCTGAAGAAGTTCTTGCCGTACTTGTAGCCGCTGACGTTGGAGAAGTTGATGACGTGCTTCGTGATGTCTTCGCCGTTGTACGGTTCGGAGAACTTGGTGCCGTAGCGCCAGCTGAGCGACGTGTCGCTCCAGTCGGCGGCGTGGGCGGCGGTGGTGCAGAAGGCGGCGAGGAGGGCGAGGCAGGCGGACGTCTTCATTCGGTTTCCTTGTTATGGTGGGGGGCTTTGCGATTGCATCCGATTACGAACGGGATTGAATGCAATCTCGACCTCATCCATATGCAAGTTGCGGGCCAGGCCGTTCAGCGCTCGCCCAGCGCTTCCGCGAGGTTGACCTTGCGATCCTGGTCGCCCAGGTGCAGGCGGGCCTCGATCTCGAGCAGGTGGTGTTCGATCAGGTCGACGGCCTTGTCCGCATCGCCGTTCTCGATCAGCGTGAGCAGGTCGTGATGGTCGTGGTTGCCGCACATCGGCGCGCCCGGGTTTTCGTACAGCGCGATGATCAGCGAGCAGCGCGACACCAGTTCGGCCATGAAGCGCTGCAGCACGGCGTTGCCGGCCAGTTCCGCCAGCAGCAGGTGGAATTCGCCGCCCAGCCGGATCCACGCGGCGCGGTCGGCGCTGTGGCGCGCCGCCTCCTCGGCATCGATGGCCGCGCGGATCGCGTGCAGGGACGCGGGCGTCGCGCGGCGCACGACCAGCGGCACGATTTCGCGCTCCAGCGCGCGCCGCGCCGCGAACACGTCGCGCGCCTCCTTGGGCGTGGGCGACGCCACGACGGCGCCGCGGTTCGGGCGCAGCTCGATGATGTGGTCGTGCGCGAGCCGCTGCAGGGCCTTGCGCACGGTGGTGCGGCTCACGTCGTACAGCGCGCAGAAATCCGCTTCACCCAGGCGGGTGCCGGGCGGCAGGCGGTGGCTCATCACGGCGCCCACGACGGCGCGGTAGATGCGCTCGTCGACAGCCGTGAGTCCGCGCTTGCGCGCCGGTGCGGAAGGGGCGGCGGTGTCGGTCATGCTTGTCTCCATGTCAGGGATGCGATTGGCGACACTGGAAGCAGGAATCGTGCACACGCGCGTCCGTACTCATCCGCCGCACCGGCGGCAGGCACGTGCGCGTTTTCGGTGAGACGGTGACCCGCGTCGGTGCGGTTTGTATACAAATCGTGCGCCGCGTGCCCGCAGGGCGGTGGGCACGCAACTTGCAAACGACAACCACGTTTTGTATACAACGATGGGAGTCAGAATGAGCGATGCTCACGAACGAAGCGAACCGCGCCTGCGGCTGCTCGGGGTCTCGAAGATCTATCCGTCCGTCGTGGCCAATGCGGACGTGAACCTGACGGTCATGCCCGGCGAGATCCATGCCGTGCTGGGCGAGAACGGGGCCGGCAAGAGCACCCTCATGAAGATGATCTACGGCGTCACGAAGCCGGATGCCGGCGAGATCATGTGGGAGGGCCGGCAGGTGCGCATCGATTCGCCGTCCGCCGCGCGCCGCCTCGGCATCGGCATGGTGTTCCAGCACTTCGCGCTGTTCGAGACCCTGACAGTCGCCGAGAACATCGCGCTCGCGCTGGACGAGAGCACGACGCCGGCCGCGCTCGCGCCGCGCATCCGCGCCGTCTCGGAACAATACGGCCTGCCGCTCGACCCGGACCGGCTCGTGCACAGCATGTCGGTCGGCGAGCGCCAGCGCGTGGAGATCGTGCGCTGCCTGCTGCAATCGCCCCGCCTCCTGATCATGGACGAGCCCACGTCGGTGCTCACGCCGGACGCGGTGCAGACGCTGTTCGTGTCGCTGCGCCGCCTGCGCGACGAGGGCGTCAGCATCCTTTACATCAGCCACAAGCTGGACGAGATCCAGGCGCTGTGCGACCGCGCCACCGTGCTGCGCGCGGGCCGCGTGGCCGGCACCGCCGTCCCGCGCGAAGAGACGGCGCACTCGCTGGCCGAACTGATGATCGGCGGCGACCTGCCCACCTGCACGCTGTCTCCGCGCGCGGCGGGCGAGCCGCAACTGGTGCTGGCCGCGCTCGACCTGCCAAGCGCGGACCCGTTCGGCACCACGTTGCGCGGTATCTCCCTGGACGTGCGCGCCGGCGAGATCGTCGGGCTGGCGGGCGTCTCGGGCAACGGCCAGCAGGAGCTGTTGAAAGCCATCTCGGGCGAGCGGCTGGCGCCGGACGCGGCGTCGGTCCGCCTGCTCGGGAAGAACGTCGGCCGCCTCGATGCCGCCGCGCGCCGCCGGCTGGGGCTCGGCTTCGTCCCGGAAGAGCGATTGGGTCGCGGTGCCGTGCCCGCGCTGTCGCTGGCCGACAATGCGCTGCTGACCGGCTACCTGAATCCGGCTGCCGGCATGGCGACGCGCGGCGTGATCCGGCGCGGCGCCGTGCGTGCGTTCGCGGCCGCCGTCATCGAGCGCTTCAAGGTCAAGTGCGGCGGCACGTCGTCCGCGGCCGCGAGCCTTTCGGGCGGCAATCTGCAGAAATTCATCGTCGGGCGCGAGATCCGCCTGGCACCCGAAGTGATGGTCGTCGCGCAGCCCACGTGGGGCGTCGACGTCGGTGCCGCCATGCTGATCCGCCAGGCCATCATCGACCTGCGCGACGCGGGCGTCGCCGTCCTCGTCGTGTCGGAAGAACTCGATGAATTGTTCATGATGTGCGACCGCATCGCCGTACTGGCGAAAGGCCGCCTGTCGCCCGCCGTCGCGACGTCCGCCACCACCGTCGACCGGATCGGCCGCTGGATGGGCGGCGATTTTGCTGTTGAAGGAGAGACCCATGTCCCGGCTTGAAGCCCGTCCCGAACCCTCGCGCGCGATGATGCTGTCGTCGCCGCTCATTGCCGCCGCCGCGATGCTCGTCTCGGGCTCGCTGCTGTTCCTGTTCCTTGGCCAGGCGCCGCTGCACGCGTTCTACGTATATTTTATTCAGCCGCTCACGTCCTGGTACGGCATCGGCGAACTGCTGCTCAAGGCCACGCCGCTGATCCTATGCGGCGTGGGCCTCGCCATCGGCTTTCGCGCCAACGTCCATAACATCGGCGCGGACGGCCAGCTGACGATGGGGGCCGTGGCCGCCGGCTGCGTCGCACTGTATTTCGACGGCGCCGAGGGACCGTGGCTGCTGCCGCTGATGATCGTCGCCGGCGCCATCGGCGGCGCCGCGTGGGCAGCCGTGCCCGCATTGCTGCGCACGCGGTTCAACACCAGCGAGATCCTCGTGTCGCTGATGCTCGTGTACGTCGCGTACCTGTTCCTCGGCTATCTCGTGCACGGCCCCGTGCGCGATCCGGCCGGCTACAACTTCCCGCAATCGAAGATGTTCGGCGACGCCGCCATGCTGCCGCTGCTGAAGGAAGGCCTGCGGGTGAATGCCGCGTTCCTGTTGTCGCTCGTCGCGGTGGCGGGCGCGTGGTTCTTTTGCCGCCACAGCTTCGCGGGCTATCGCATGCAGGTGTCGGGCATGGCGCCGGCCGCCGCGCTGTATGCCGGGTTTTCCGAGCCGAAGAATGTGTGGATCGCGTTCCTGACGAGCGGCGCGCTGGCCGGCGTGGCGGGCGTGGGCGAGGTGGCGGGGCCGCTGGGCCAGCTGCAGGCGTCGGTGTCGCCCGGCTACGGCTTCGCCGCCATCATCGTCGCGTACGTGGGCCGCCTGCATCCGGTCGGCGTGCTGCTGGCGTCCCTGCTGATGTCGCTGCTGTACATCGGCGGCGAGACGGCGCAGATCGAGCTCCAGTTGCCGTCTGCCATCACCGGCCTGTTCCAGGGCCTGCTGCTGTTCTACCTGCTCGCGGCCGACCTGTTCATCCATTACCGCATCAAGCCCCGCACGCCCGCGCTCGTGGCCGTGCCCGTCGTCGCGAAGGAGATCGCATGAACCCGGATTACCTCGTCGCCTTCCTCGCCAGCACGGCGGGCGCCGCCACGCCGCTCGTCCTCGCCTCGACCGGAGAGCTCGTGGCGGAACGTTCGGGCGTCCTCAACCTGGGTCTGGAGGGCATCATGCTCGTGGGCGCCGTCGCCGGGTTTTCGGTGACCCTGCACACGGGTTCAGCCGCCCTGGGCCTTGCCGCCGCGCTCCTCGCGGGGATGGCGATGGCGCTGCTGTTCGGCGTGCTCGTGCTCACGCTGCAGACGAACCAGGTCGCGACGGGCCTCGCACTGACCCTGTTCGGGCTCGGCCTCTCGGCGTTCGCCGGGCGCGACCTCGTCGGCCAGACCGTGGCGCCGCTGCCCCGGCTGCACGTGCCCGTGCTGTCCGACCTGCCTTTCGTCGGGCCGTTGCTGTTCTCGTTCGATGGGATGGTCTACGCATCGCTCGCGCTGGTGGCACTCACGGGCTGGATGCTGGCGAGAACGCGCCTGGGCCTGCTGATCCGCGCCGTGGGAGAGGCGCCGCACAGCGCCCATGCGATCGGCATGCCGGTGGTGAAGCTGCGCTACGCGACCGTGCTGGCGGGCGGCGCGCTGGCGGGACTCGGCGGCGCCTACCTGTCGTTGGCGCTGACGCCGATGTGGGTCGAGGGCATGACGGCCGGCCGCGGCTGGATCGCACTGGCGCAGGTCGTGTTCGCGACGTGGAAGCCGCGCGGCCTGGTGCTCGGGGCCTATCTGTTCGGCGGTGTGACGGTGCTGCAATTCCACGGCCAGGGGCTCGGCGTGCCGATTCCGTCCGAGTTCCTGTCGATGCTGCCGTACCTGGCCACGATCGTCGTGCTGGTCGTCATCTGCCGCGATCCGCGCACGATCCTGCTGAACAAGCCCCAGTCGCTGGGCCAGAACTTCAAGGCCGACTAGCCCGCCCGTCACTGTGTCCGACCGCACCGACGGGCACGCCCGCGTGTGCTGAAATCGCGGCATCGTGACCCCACTGGAGCAGGCATGCGCGACTCATCACCGAAAGCCGGCCACGTGCGCGTCCGTGGCGCGCGCGAGCACAACCTGAAAAACGTCGACCTCGACATCCCGCGCGACGCCCTCGTCGTGTTCACGGGCGTCTCCGGTTCGGGCAAGTCGTCGCTCGCATTCGGCACGCTGTACGCGGAGGCGCAGCGGCGCTACCTGGAGTCCGTCTCGCCATACGCGCGGCGCCTGTTCCACCAGATGCCCGTGCCGGAAGTCGACGACATCGACGGCCTGCCGCCCGCCGTCGCGTTGCAGCAGCAGCGGGGCACGCCGACGACGCGGTCGTCCGTCGGCAGCGTCTCCACGTTGTCGAATTCGCTGCGCATGCTGTACTCGCGCGCCGGCGACTATCCGCCCGGCCAGGACCTGCTGTACGCCGAATCGTTTTCCCCGAACACGGCGGAGGGTGCGTGCCCGCAGTGCTCGGGCCTGGGCCGCGTGTACGACGCGACGGAGGCGTCGATGGTGCCGGACGACAGCCTGACCATCCGCGAGCGTGCCGTCGCCGCGTGGCCGCCCGCCTGGCACGGCCAGAACCTGCGCGACATCCTCGTCACGATGGGCTACGACGTCGACACGCCGTGGCGCGATTTGCCGAAGAAGGACCGCGACTGGATCCTGTTCACGGACGAGACGCCCACGGTGCCCGTGTATGCCGGGCTCACGCCGGCGGAGACGCGCCGCGCACTGAAGCGCAAGGAGACGCCCAGCTACCAGGGCACGTTCAGCGGCGCGCGCCGCTACGTGCTGCAGACGTTCGCGAACACGGAAAGCGCGTCGATGAAGAAGCGCGTCGCACGCTACATGGTGAGCACGGAATGCCCGCTGTGCCAGGGCCGCCGCCTGCGCCGGCAGGCGTTGTCCGTGACGTTTGCCGGCATGGACATCATGACCCTGTCGCGCGTCCCCCTCGAACGGCTCGCGACGCTGCTGCGGCCCTACGCGGAGGGTACGGCGCCCAAGGGCAAGGCGCGTGCCGATAAACATCCGGAGCAGCTGATCGTCACGCAGCGCATCGCCGCGGACCTGTGCGCGCGCCTCGACACGATGCTGGCGCTGGGTCTCGGCTACCTGGCGCTGGAACGCAGCACGCCCACGTTGTCGCCCGGCGAGCTGCAGCGCCTGCGCCTTGCCACGCAGGTGCGTTCCAACCTGTTCGGCGTCGTGTACGTGCTGGACGAACCGTCGGCTGGCCTGCATCCGGCCGACACGGAAGCGCTGCTCGACGCGCTCGCGCGGCTGAAGGCAGCGGGTAACTCCCTGTTCGTCGTCGAGCATGCGCTGGACGTGATCCGGCACGCGGACTGGATCGTCGACGTGGGACCGCAGGCCGGCGAGAAGGGCGGGCAGATCCTGTACAGCGGTGCGCCCGACGGCTTGCGCGCCGTGGCGGGCTCGCACACGCGGCGCTATCTGTTCACGGACGCGCAGGACGCCGTGCGCCCGGCCGCGCGCACGCCGCGCGAGCCGACCGGCTGGCTGCGGCTGGAGAACGTCACGCGCAACAACCTGCATGGCCTCGCCGTCGCGTTCCCGCTCGGCGTGATGACGGGCGTGACCGGGGTCTCCGGCTCGGGCAAGTCGACGCTCGTGAGCCAGGTGCTGGTCGACCTCGTCGGCGCGGCGCTGGGCCAGGGCACGGCCGACGAGGAGGGCGACGATGCGATGGACCTCGAGCGCGAGGCCGACATCCCGACCGTCGGCCACATCGCGGGGGCGCTGCACGGCATCCGCCGCCTCGTGCGCGTGGACCAGAAGCCGATCGGCCGTACGCCCCGCTCGAACCTCGCCACGTACACGGGCCTGTTCGACCAGGTGCGCAAACTGTTCGCCGCCACGCCGGCCGCGAAGAAGCGCCGCTACGACGCCGGGCGCTTCTCGTTCAATGTCGCGAAGGGCCGCTGCGAGCATTGCGCGGGCGAGGGTTTCGTCATGGTCGAGCTGTTGTTCCTGCCCAGCGTGTACGCGCCTTGCCCCACGTGCGGCGGCGCCCGCTACAACGCCGACACGCTCGCCGTGCGCTACAACGACCGCAACATCGCCGACGTGCTGGGCATGACGGTCGACGAGGCCCACGCGTTCTTCGCGGACGAGGAGAGCGTCGCGCGGCCATTGTCCGTGCTGCGCGAAGTGGGTCTCGGCTATTTGCGCCTGGGGCAGAGCGCGACGGAGCTGTCCGGCGGTGAAGCCCAGCGCATCAAGCTGGCGACGGAGCTGCAGCGCGCCGGCCGCGGCGGCACCTTGTACGTGCTGGACGAGCCGACGACGGGCCTGCACCCCTTCGACGCCGACCGCCTGCTGGCCCAGCTGGACCGTCTCGTGGACGCGGGCAATACCGTCATCATGGTCGAACACACGATGCGGGTCGTCGCGACGTGCGACTGGGTGATCGACATCGGCCCCGGCGCGGGTGAGGCGGGCGGGACGGTCGTGGCGGCCGGGCCGCCGGCGGACGTCGTCAACGCGCGCGACAGCCGCACGGCCCCGTACCTGGCCGCCGTCCTGCCGCGGCCGGCCGCTTGATTCATGTAATTCCGCCGATGTTTCGTGTAAGTACGTTGTAACGCCGCGCTATTTCGGCAACTTAATAAAAATACAAGCTCAAACGAACGCGCCGGTTTGCGTGCTTGCGTTACACTTGGGATATTTTTTTCACAAGAGTAATGACACAGCATGCCTGGTTCGACCATCGATAGTGACCAGTTCCGCCGCATCCTGTCGCGCAACGTCGCCATGCCGTTGGGCATGGGCGTGCTCAGCGCGCTCGTGTTCGTCGGCATCATCGCCTACCTCATCAACGTCCTGAGCTGGGTCGAGCGTTCCGAGCACGTGATCGGTCGTGCCAACGAGGTCAACCGGCTGTCGTCCGACATGGAAGCGGGCATGCGCGGCTACCTGCTGTCCGGCGACGACGACTTCCTCGCGCCCTATCTGTCGGCCAAGCCGCGCATGGATGCCGAGCTCGCGAACCTGTCCCGCCTCGTCGACGACAATGCCGCGCAGGTCGAACGCATCGCACGCGTGCGCGCGGCGCAGGGCCAGTGGCAGGCCTTTGCTGAGGACATGATCGCGCGGCGCGGCAAGAGCAGCGATTTCGTCGACATCGTCCAGAGCATCAAGAGCGGCCGCGGCAAGCTGCTGACGGACCAGGTACGGCGCGAGTTCCTCGACTTCATCCTGGAAGAGCAACGCATCCTGCAGGCGCGCAACGCGACGTCGCGTTCCGTGATCGCCTGGTCGGTCGCCGCGTTCCTCGCGTTCAGCCTCATCGTGGCCGGGCTGCTCGCGCTGTTCGGCCGGCGCGAGCTGGTGACGCTGTCGAAGTCGTACGACACCATTTTGAATGACGAGGCGGAGCACAACGACCAGCTGCGCCAGCAGGCCTGGCTGCGTTCGGGCCAGACAGACCTGATCGCGAAGACGACGGGCATCGTGAGCCTGGAACCGCTGGCCGAGGTCGTGCTGAGCTACGTGGCGCGCTACGTCGAGGGCGTCGTCGGCGCGATGTATTTCCGCAACGACGACGGCACGCTGACCCGCATCGGCACGTATGGCTTCGCGCACGCCGAGACGGAGCGCGGCCGCATCGTGCAGCCGGGCGAGTCGCTGGCCGCACAGGCTGCCAGCGAGAACCGCATCGTCACGTTGAACGATGTGCCGCCGGATTACATCAAGGTCGGTTCGGCACTGGGTGAGGCCGCGCCGCGGGCACTCCTCATCGCGCCCGTGTCGAACTTCGGCAAGATCAAGGGCATCATCGAGATCGGCTTCCTGCACGACGTGCGCGGGCGCGACGTCCAGTTCATGGAAACGATCGCCGCGTCCGTCGGCGCTGCGGTCGCCAACGTCGTGCATCGCCAGCGCCTGCAGGCGGCGCTGGAAGAGCAGCAGGCATTGAACGAGGAATTGCAGGTGCAGCAGGAAGAACTGCGCACGGCGAACGAGGAACTGGAAGAGCAGTCGCGGGCGCTGGAGGAATCGCAGTCGGCGCTGGAAAACCAGCAGGCCGAGCTGGAGCAGACGAACGAACAGCTGGCCGAGCAGGCCGCGAACCTCGACACCAAGAACAGCGCGCTCGTGCAAGCCCAGGAGCAATTGCGCGAGCGGGCGCTGGAGCTGGAGCGGGCGAGCCGGTACAAGTCGGAATTCCTCGCGAACATGTCGCACGAATTGCGCACGCCGCTGAACAGCTCGCTGATCCTCGCGAAACTGCTGGCCGACAATGCGTCCGGCAACCTGAACGAAGAGCAAGTCCGCTTTGCCCAGACGATTTATTCGGCCGGCAATGACCTGCTCAACCTCATCAACGACATCCTCGACATTTCCAAGGTCGAGGCCGGTAAGCTGGAACTCGTGCCGGAAGACGTGCCGCTGCGCCGCGCCATCGAAGGCCTGGGCCGCGTGTTCGAACCGTTGGCGCGCCAGAAGAAGCTGGATTTCCGCGTGCACGTCGAGCCGGATGTCCCCGCCAGCATCCACACGGACCGCCAGCGCCTGGAGCAGATCCTCAAGAACCTGTTGTCGAATGCGGTCAAGTTCACGGACGCGGGCAAGGTCACGCTGAACGTGAGCGCGAATGCGGACGGCTGGATCCAGTTCGCCGTCCAGGATTCCGGCATCGGCATCACGCCCGAACAGCAGAGCAAGATCTTCGACGCCTTCCACCAGGCCGACGGGTCCACCGCGCGCAAATACGGCGGCACGGGCCTGGGCCTGTCGATCTCGCGCGACCTGACCGGCTTGCTGGGCGGCACTCTGACGCTGACGAGTACGCCGGGCGAGGGCAGCTGTTTCGTCCTCAGCCTGCCGCGCAACGGTACCGTCGCCGCGACGCCGCCCGCGCTGCCGCCTGCCCAGGCGCCGGCGCCGGCGCCCGCACCTGCACCGGCACCGGCCGTCGAGCCGCCACAGGGCGCAACCGTGCCCGCGTTCACGGACGACCGCGCGGAGCCTGCCGCCGGCGTGCGCACGGTGCTCGTCATCGAGGACGAGCCGGAATTCGCGCGCATCCTGTACGGCCTCGCGCACGACATGGAATTCCGCTGCCTCGTCGCGCTGACGGCGCAGGAAGGCCTGGAGCTGGCGACGGGCGAGACGCCGGACGCGATCCTGCTCGACATCCGCCTGCCGGACCGTTCGGGCCTCTCCGTGCTGCAACAGCTGAAGGACAACCCGGCCACGCGCCACATCCCCGTCCACGTCGTGTCCAGCCAGGACAACGGCGGTGAGGCGCTGCACCTGGGCGCGATCGGCTACGCGCTGAAACCCACGTCGCGCGAGCAACTGGAAGACGTGTTCCGCAAGCTGAAGGACAAGTCGTCGCAGACCATCAAGCGCGTGCTGCTCGTCGAGGACGACGAGCGCCAGCGCGACAGCGTCGTGCAATTGATTGCCGATACCGACGTCGAGATCGCGGCGGTCGGTTCCGGTACGGAAGCGCTGGACTTGTTGCGCACGCAGATTTTCGATTGCATGATCATCGACTTGAAGCTGCCCGATATGCAGGGCAATGATTTGCTCAAGCGTATGTCTCTCGAAGAACTGTGCTCGTTCCCGCCCGTCATCGTGTACACGGGCCGCAACCTCACGCGCGACGAGGAGGCGGAGCTGTTGAAGTACTCGCGCTCGATCATCATCAAGGGCGCGCGTTCGCCGGAGCGCCTGCTGGACGAGGTAACGCTGTTCCTGCACAAGGTCGAGTCGGAACTGTCGTCGGAGCGCCAGTCGATGCTGAAGACGGTGCGCGGGCGCGACCGCGTGTTCGAAGGCCGCACGATCCTTCTCGTGGACGACGACGTGCGCAACGTGTTCGCACTGACGAGCGCGCTGGAACAGCGGGGCGCAAAGGTGGAAGTGGGCCGCAATGGCTTCGAGGCCATCGCCAAGCTCGATGAGAACGATGCCATCGACCTGGTGCTGATGGACGTGATGATGCCCGGCATGGACGGCCTGGAAGCCACCCGCCGTATCCGCCAGGACAAGCGTTTCGCGCGCCTGCCCATCATCGCGATCACGGCGAAGGCGATGAAGGACGACCAGGAGCAATGCCTGGCGGCGGGTGCCAACGATTACCTGGCCAAGCCGATCGACCTGACCCGGCTGTACTCGCTGCTGCGCGTGTGGATGCCGACGCTGGAGCGCATTTGAAGAAGCCCATGCACAATCCGCCGGGCGACGTCGACATCGAGTTGCGGATGCTGATCGAAGCTGTCTTCCTCAAGTACAACTACGATTTCCGCGACTACACGGGCGCTTCGCAAAAACGCCGCGTGCTCGCCGCGATGCGCGTGATGGACTGCGATACGGTCTCGGCCTTGCAGGCGCGCGTCATGCACGACCCGGCCGCGTTCACGCAGCTGCTGCAGTTTTTGACCATCCCCGTTACGGAAATGTTCCGCGACCCGGATTATTATTTGGCTGTACGCCGGCTCATCGTGCCGTTCCTGAAGACGTATCCGTCGCTGAACGTGTGGGTGGCCGGCTGCAGCACGGGCGAGGAAGTGTATTCGCTCGCCATCCTGCTGCACGAAGAGGGCCTGCTGGAGCGCACGCAGATGTACGCGACCGACATCAATCCGGACTCGCTGGAGGCCGCGCGACGCGGTGTGATGCCGCTCGACAAGATGCGCCGCTACACGGAGAACTACCAGAAATCGGGCGGCACGCGCGCGTTTTCCGACTATTACACGGCGGCCTACGGCGGCGCGCTGTTCGACCGCGCGCTCGTGGAGCACGTCACGTTCGCCGACCACAGCCTGGCGACGGACGCCGTGTTCGCGGAGACGCATTTCATCAGCTGCCGCAACGTGATGATCTACTTTAACCGGCGCCTGCAGAACCGGGTGCTGGGCCTGTTCCACGAATCGCTGTGCCACCGCGGCTTCCTCGGCCTCGGCAGTAAGGAAAGCATCGATTTTTCCACGTATGCCCAGCGGTTCGAAGCGCTCGCGAAGCGGGAGCGGGTGTTCCGCAAGGTGGGGCCATGACGTCCGCCGCCGTCCATGCCCCCGATGATGCGCTGCGCGCCGTCCTGCGCGGCCGGCACTTCGAGGCCGTCGTCATCGGCGGCTCGGCCGGCGCCGTGGACGCGCTCGTCGCGCTGCTGCCGGCGCTGCCCGCCAGGTTCCGCCTGGCCGTGTTCTGCATCCTGCACCTGCCGGGCGACCGCGAAAGTCGCCTCGCGGAATTGTTCGACGAGCGCCTGCCGCTTCCCGTGAAGGAGGCGGTGGACAAGGAAGAGATCGTGCCCGGCACCGTGTATTTCGCCGGGGCCGGCTACCACCTGTCCGTCGAGCGCGACCGCACGTTCTCGCTCAGCTGCGAACCGCCCGTGCACTTCGCGCGGCCCGCCATCGACGTGCTGATGGAATCGAGCGCGGACGCGTACGGGCCCGCGCTGGCCGGCATCCTGCTGACGGGCGCCAACCACGACGGCGCCGACGGCATGGCCCGCATCCGCGCGCGCGGCGGCTTCACGGTCGTGCAGGACCCGGCCGACGCGCAAGTGCCCACGATGCCCGTGAGCGCGATCCACCGCAGCAAGCCGAACCTGATCCTGCCGCTGGCGCGCATCCACGCCCTGTTGCCCATGTTGGAGATGAATGAACCATGAGCGCACACGACCCTAGCAAACTGCTGATCGTCGACGACCTGCCGGAAAACCTGCGCGCACTCGACGCCCTCATCCGTGACGAGCAGCGCCTCGTGTTCCAGGCCCAGTCCGGCGAGGAGGCGTTGTCGCTGATGCTCGAACACGAGTTCGCGCTCGCGATCCTGGACGTGCAGATGCCGGGCATGGACGGTTTCGAGCTGGCTGAACTGATGCGTTCGACGTCGCGTACCCGGAACATCCCCATCGTGTTCGTGTCCGCCGCGGGCCGCGAGCTGAACTATGCGTTCAAGGGCTACGAGACGGGCGCCGTCGATTTCCTGTACAAGCCGCTCGACCCGGACGCCGTGCGCAGCAAGGTGCACGTGTTCGTCACGCTGGACCAGCAGCGGCGCGAGATGCAGCGCCAGATGGAGGCGCTGGAAGCGGCGCGGCGCGAGCAGGAAGTGCTGCTGCGCGAACTGAACGCCACGCAGGCCGAGCTGCAGCGCTCGCTGCGCATGCGCGACGAATTCATGTCCCTCGTCGCGCACGAGCTGCGCACGCCGCTGAACACGCTGTTCCTGGAAACGCAGATGCGCAGCCTGCAACTGAAGCGGGGTAATCTGCCCGCGTTCAATCCGGAACAGATGAGCAACATGATCAAGCGCGACGAGCGCCAGATCAAGGCGATGATCCGCCTCATCGACGACATGCTGGACGTGTCGCGCATGAAGAGCGGGACATTGTCGATCCGCCCGGCGAAGGTCGAACTGATGGCCTTGCTGGAGCGCGTCGTCAACGATTTGTCGCTCCAGGCCGCGGCGGCCGGCGCCAATGTCGTGCTGGTGCCGCACGACCCCGTCGAAGGCTTCTGGGACGAGTTCCGCATCGAGCAGGTCGTCGTCAACCTGCTGACGAATGCGCTGCGCTACGGCGGCGGCGGGGCCGTGGAGGTCAGCGTCCAGACGGAAGGCTGCAATGCGCGCATTTCCGTGCGCGACCACGGCAAGGGCATCGCGCCCGATTTTCTCGAACGCATCTTTGAACCGTACGAGCGGGGCGCCAAGAGCGGCGAGCCGAAAGGGCTGGGCCTGGGCCTGTACATCTCGCGCCAGCTCGCCCTGTCGCACGGCGGCCAGCTGACGGTCGAGAGCACGCCGGGCGAGGGTGCCACCTTCAGCCTCATCCTGCCGTGCACGGAGACGGCCGTGCAGACGGCCGCCGCGCCGGCCTGACCTGCTTTGCGATCGCCGCGATAGGCTCGGCCCATGTCGGTCCGATAGCTAAAATCAATTGATAAAATCTGTTCAATCAATTTCACTTCGATCCGTGCGCAGGGTATAGTGCACACCTAAGCTTTTTTTAACCCCGAAAGAGGAGTACTGCATGTCCATCATCAACACCGAAATCAAGCCGTTCAAAGCAACCGCTTACCACGCAGGCAAGTTCATCGACCTGACCGAAGCCGACTTTAAAGGCACGTGGTCGGTCCTGATGTTCTACCCGGCGGACTTCACCTTCGTCTGCCCGACCGAACTGGAAGACCTGGCTGCTTTCCAGCCGGAATTCGACAAGATGGGCGTGAAAGTCTATGGCGTGTCGACCGACACCCACTTCGCCCACAAGGCATGGCACGACACGTCGGACGCGATCAAGAAGGTCAACTACCCGCTGATCGGCGACCCGACCGGCCTGCTGTCGCGTAACTTCGAAGTCATGATCGAAGAAGAAGGCCTGGCCCTGCGCGGCACGTTCGTGATCAACCCGGAAGGCCAGATCAAGGTCATGGAAGTGCACGACAACGGCATCGGCCGCGACGCGTCGGAACTGCTGCGCAAGGTGAAGGCAGCCCAGTACGTCGCATCGCACCCGGGCGAAGTCTGCCCGGCCAAGTGGACCGAAGGCGCCGCAACGCTGAAGCCGTCGCTGGACCTGGTCGGCAAGATCTAAGAAGGAACGTTCGGTGGGCACGGGTGCCCACCCTACTGCTGAAGCACCTGTAGCACCGTAGTACAGGCACCGGCCGCGAGGGGCGGCCGGTGCCAGACCCCTCCCCACGAGCCCGACCGGAATGGGCCCGCATAGATAAACAGGCGATCTCGCTAGTCGATCTGCCTTCCAGATTCACTATTTAGATTGGATGGATGCGTCCGCACGTGCGTCGCATCGGCCTGAACACGACCGAACGAAAGGATACGATCATGCTCGAACAAGAACTGAAAAACCAACTCGCCGGCTACCTGCAACGCGTCCAGCAGCCATTCGAGCTCGTTGCCTCGCTGGACGACAGCGACACGTCGAAGCAGATGCTCGACCTGCTACAGACCATCCAAAGCCTGCGCGCCGACAAGATCACCCTGCGCACGGACGGCAACGACCAACGCAAGCCGTCGTTCAGCTTGAAGCGCGCCGGTACCGACATGAATCTGCGCTTCGCCGGCCTGCCGCTGGGCCACGAGTTCACGTCGCTCGTGCTGGCGCTGCTGTGGACGGGCGGCCATCCGCCGAAGGTCGAGGCCGAGACGCTCGATGCGATCAAGGCACTGGACGGCGACTACGACTTCGAGATGTACATGTCGCTGACGTGCCATAACTGCCCGGACGTCGTGCAGGCGCTGTCGCTGATGGCGATCCTGAACCCGCGCGTGAAGACGACCGTGATCGAGGGCGGCGCGTTCCAGGCCGAAGTCGAGTCGCGCAAGGTGATGGCCGTGCCGATGGTGTTCCTGAACGGCGAGCTGTTCGGCTCGGGCCGCATGATGATTGAAGAGATCGTCGCCAAGCTGGACAAGGGCGCCGGCGAGCGTGATGCCGCCAAGCTGAACGCGAAGGATCCGTACGACGTGCTGATCGTCGGCGGTGGTCCGTCGGGTGCGGCAGCGGCCGTGTACGCGGCACGCAAGGGCATCCGCACGGGCATCGCGACGGAGCGCTTCGGCGGCCAGGTGAACGACACGATGTCGATCGAGAACTACATCTCCGTGCTGGAAACGGACGGCCCGAAATTCGCCGCCGCACTGGAGGCGCAGGTGCGCCACTACGGCGTCGAGGTGCTGACGCAGAACACGGCCGCGAAGATCATCCCGCCGGCCGCGCCGGGCGAACTGGTCGAAGTGCAGTTCACGAACGGCGGTTCGCTGAAGTCGAGCACCGTGATCCTGTCGACGGGCGCGCGCTGGAGGAACGTCAACGTGCCGGGCGAACAGGAATACAAGAACGCCGGCGTGAACTACTGCCCGCACTGCGACGGCCCGCTGTACAAGGGCAAGCGCGTCGCCGTGATCGGCGGCGGCAACTCGGGCGTGGAAGCGGCGATCGACCTCGCGGGCATCGTCGAGCACGTGACCCTGCTGGAATTCGCGCCGCAGCTGAAGGCGGACGCGGTGCTCGTCAACAAAGTGGAAAGCCTGCCGAACGTGACGATCCACGTGAACGCGCAGACGACGGAGATCACCGGCGACGGCAGCAAGGTCAACGGCATCAAGTTCAAGGATCGCTTGAGCGGCGAGGAACACCTCGTGCAACTGGCCGGCGTGTTCGTTCAGATCGGCCTCGTGCCGAACACGGAGTTCCTGAAGGGCACCGTGGAACTGTCGCGCTTCGGGGAGATCGTCGTGGATGCGCACGGCCGCACGAACGTCCCGGGCGTGTTCGCGGCGGGCGATGCGACGACGACGCCGTTCAAGCAGATCGTCATCGCGGCGGGCGAGGGGGCGAAGGCGGCGTTGTCCGCGTTCGACTACCTGATCCGGATGCCGGTGGCCGTCGAAGCGGCGTAACGGGAGTCTGGCCCGGCGTTCGTCCGGGCTGTTGCAGAGGCAGCGTTTCCGCGAGGGCGCTGCCTTTTTTATGGCTGTGTTCGCGGTAGTTATGTGAACTGAACTGCGTTGCAGCGGTCATACGTATCGTCGAGTTAACTCACGAGGTGTGACGATGCGCGGCCTGACGTTCGACGAGTTGTTCGCCATGTTGACGGCGGCGCAATTGTCCGCCATCGACCTGGCTCGGCTACGAGAATGGATCGCGGGCATTGCCCATCCGGCGGAATGCATCGCGCTGATCGAGCAGGCCGCGCGAGGACGGCCCTGTCCGCGCTGCGCTTGTCCTCGTACCCACCGCTGCGGCCAGGCCAGCGGTCTGCAACGCTTTCGCTGCCTCGGGTGCGGACGCAGCTATAACGCATTGACGGGTACGCCGCTCGCACGGTTACGGAAGAAAGAACACTGGCTCGCGTACTTGCAATGTGTACTCGAATCGCGCACCGTGCGAGAAGCTGCGCGCGTCGTCGGCGTGCATCGCACGACCAGTTTCAGGTGGCGCCATCGCTTCGTGCCGGGCGCCATGCGCGATCATCCATCTATCCTGACTGCCATCGTCGAGGCGGACGAGACGTATCGCCTGGAATCGCAGAAGGGATCGCGCAGCATGACGCGCAAGCCGAGGAAGCGCGGTGGCGTTGCGACAAAGCGCGGCATCAGTAAAGAACACGATTGCCTGCTCGTCGCGCGCGATCGCACCGGGCAGACACTCGACTTCCACACTGGCCGCGGGCAGGTGACGGTGGCGCAATTGGAAAAGTGTCTCAAGCCCGTGCTGCCGGCCGACGTCCTCTTGATCAGCGATTCGGCGCTCTCGTATCGTCACTTCGCGAAGCAAGCGGGCATCATGCACGAGATGGTGAACGTGAAGGCGGGCGTACGCGCGCGCGGCGCGATTCACCTGCAGAACGTGAACGCCTGGCACAGCCGTTTCAAGAGCTGGCTGGTGCGGTTTCGCGGCGTCGCGAGCCGTTACCTGATCAATTATTCGGGATGGCAACGGGTGCTGGATGCGCGCCGCCTGACGACGCCGGCTCATCTGTTGTGCGCTGCGGTTCAGCTCGATTGAACGGTAGCGTCACCGAATTATCGCGAACACAGCCTTTTTATCGCCGGGCGGCGGCGGCGGTGCGCGCATGCCGCCGCCGCTGGCCGTCGCGCCGCTCGTAGCGGACGGCGGCCGGCACCGGCCGGGCGCCCGTGCCGTCCAGCCCGAATTCCAGCACGTGCCGCAGCGAGCGCACGGTGACCGGTTTCGTGACGGTGGCGCTGAACTCGTCGTACTGCGGGGGGAAGGGCTCGTCCTCGTCGACCAGGAGGATCGTGGCCGTATCGGGGCCGAGGCGGGACATTTCGCCCGGCAGCGCGCGGCGTTCGCCGCTTGCGTGCGCACTGGCCGTGAGGACCACGTCGAAGTGCAGCGCCTGCATGGCGTTCAGCGCGGCCTGGGCCGTCGTCGTCTCGGCGACGACATAGCCGAGCGATTTGAGCAGGGTGGCACTGTGGCGGCGTGCGGCCGCGTCATCGTCGTATAACAGGGCGTACTTCATGGATGAGTCCTCCTGACTCCGGTATGGTGCTCCTCTCGTGTTGTTCAACTGCTAAGTTGTAACAATTTTGCAAGGATGCGGTGTGCGTGCCTGTCGAACGGCCGGCACGCGCATCACGCAAAGAGAGAGCCGACCGGGCGTACGCTGCGCGCACGCGCCCGGAGGGCCTCGGAATGAGAGCGCAGAGGCATCAATGGAAGAACAGCGGCGCGAAGCCGCCGAGCGCGTCCGTTTCACACAGCAGCCACGTCGTCATGCTCGTGAGGGCGACGTAGGCTGCGGTCCAGGCCGTGGGGAAGAAGCGGATCATGATGAACCTCCGGATGCCGAATGCTGGAAAATGTTGATCTCATCTTAGATCGTGTGCATTCTGGAAACTATCGGCTCCCGCTCCGTCGCACTGTAGGAATAAGCCTCGTCACCGTGTATGTGCCGTCGTGGTAGCCCGTCGTAGCGATCCTACGGTCGCTGTAGGTTGCGTCCTATGGCGTGTGGCCGTGCTCAGGCTTACAGTCGACCATCATGACCACACACGACCCCAAACTCCTGCACAAAGGTGCCCTCGCGGTACGCCGCAATACCATCCGTCGCCTGCTGCAGAACGTATTCGGCATCGAGCACCTGCGCGACGGCCAGCAACGCGTGATCGACAGCGTCCTCGATGGCAAGGACACGCTGGCGATCATGCCCACCGGCAGCGGTAAATCGCTGTGCTACCAGATCCCCGCCCGCATCCTCAGCGGCATGACGGTCGTCGTGTCGCCACTCATCTCGCTGATGAAGGACCAGTTGGAGAAACTCGAGGAACTCGGCATCCGCGCCGAGCAGGTCAACAGCAGCCTGTCGGCGGAGGAGGAGAGGGCGGCGCTGGCCGCGATTACGGAAGGACGCTGCGAGATCGTGTTCTGCACGCCCGAGCGCTTGTGCATGCCGGAATTCGTCGACGTGCTGAAGGCCGTCAACATCGCGCTCGTCGTCATCGACGAAGCCCACTGCATCTCGCAGTGGGGCCACGATTTCCGCCCGGCCTACCTCGAGATGGCCGGCGCGATCGACGCGCTGGGCCGCCCGCCCGTGCTGGCGTTGACGGCGACGGCGACGGAAGACGTGGTCGACGACATCGGCCGCCAACTCAATCGGCCGCGGATGAACGTCATCAACACGGGCATCTACCGCCCGAACCTGCAGTATGCCGTCGTGCAGGTGACGAACCCTGACGAAAAACTGCAGGAAGCGCTGCGCCTCGTGCGCGAAACAAAGGGGACGGGCATCGTCTACGCGGCCACCGTCAAGGCGGCCGAGGAGATGCACCAGGTGCTGCAGGACGCGGGCGAATCCGTCACGCTGTACCACGGCAAGCTGGCAGCCAGCGAGCGGCGCGCGAACCAGGACTTGTTCATGAACGACGAGCGGCGCGTGATGGTGGCGACGAATGCGTTCGGAATGGGCATCGACAAGCCGGACACGCGCTTCGTGATCCACCTGCAGATCCCCGCGAACCTGGAAGCGTATTACCAGGAATCGGGCCGCGCGGGCCGCGACGGCCATGACGCCAGCTGCACCCTGCTGTTCCTGCAGGACGACAAGCGCGTGCAGCAGTTCTTCCTCGTGAAGCACTACCCGACGGCGGACGAGATCCGTGCCGTCCACGACGCCGTGCGCGACCTGGCGGAGAACGAGACCGCGACGCCGGAGCGCGTGGAGGACGCCGTGGGTGACCTCGCGGGGCCGCATGTGAAAGTCTGCCTGAAGCTGCTGAAGGATGCGAAGCTGCTGCGCCAGAACCGCAAGCTCGCGTACCTCCCCGGCAGCGCGCAACCCAGCGATAAACTGTTCGCGGCGCTGGCCGAGGTCTACCGCCAGAAGCAGGAGCGTGACAAGGAAGCGCTGGAACAGATGGTATCGTATGCGGTGAGCGGCTTTTGCCGCTGGAAGCTCCTGCTCGACTATTTCGGCGACGAAGTCGAAGGCTTCGAGAAGTGCTGCCGCTGCGACAACTGCCTGAATCCGCCGGCCGCCGTGCTGACGGACGATATCGAGATCCGCGACGACGAATTCGATCGCGAACCCGACGTGGACGCGCCGCCCGCGCCCGCGTTCGACGTGGGCGCGCGCGTGACGGTACCCAGGTATGGCGAGGGCATCGTGCTCTCGGCTGCCGGGGACCAGGTCAGCATCGAATTCCCGGACGGCGAGCAGCGCGCGTTCGTCGCCGATTACGTGACACCAGCCTGAGGAGGGACGCCAGCCGCATGGGAGACATGGTCGTCGTACGCAAGGAAGGCCTGTACTGTGTGCCGGGCCAGTTCTACATCGACCCGTGGCGGCCGGTGGACCGGGCCGTCATCACCCATGCGCACGGCGACCACGCGCGCTGGGGCCACAAGCACTACCTCGCGTCGACGCAGAGCGTGGGCATCCTGAAGTCGCGTCTCGGCCAGGACATCAACATCGAGGGGTTGGCCTACGGCGAACGCATCGTCCACAACGGCGTGACGATCTCGCTGCACCCGGCCGGGCACGTGCTGGGATCAAGCCAGATCCGCATGGAGTGTGGCGGCGAGGTATGGGTCGCGTCGGGCGACTACAAGGTCGAGCCGGACGCCACGTGCGCGCCGTTCGAGGCCGTGCGCTGCCATACCTTCATCACGGAATCGACGTTCGGCCTGCCGATCTACCGCTGGGATCCGCAGCAGGACGTGTTCGACGACATCAACCGCTGGTGGCGCCGCAACGCGGACGAAGGACGCACGAGCATCCTGTACGCGTACGCATTCGGCAAGGCGCAGCGGCTGCTCAGCGGGCTCGATCCGTCCATCGGCCCCATCGTGTGCCACGGCGCCGTCGAACCGTTGAACCGTATTTATCGCGAGGGCGGCGTCGTACTGCCGCACACGCAGCTCGTCAGCGAGACGGACAAGGCGGACTTGAAGAAGGCGCTCGTGCTGGCGCCGCCGTCCGCATCGGGCTCGCCGTGGACGCGCCGCTTCGGCGACTACAGCGACGCTTTCGCCAGCGGCTGGATGCTGCTGCGCGGCGCGCGCCGGCGGCGCGGCGTCGACCGCGGCTTCGTGCTGTCCGACCACGCGGACTGGCCCGGCCTGATGGAGGCGATCCACGCGACGGGCGCGCACCAAGTGATCGTCACGCACGGCTCGATTCCCGTGATGGTGCGCTGGCTGTGCCAGATCGGCCTCGATGCGAAAGCGTTCGACACGGAGTATGGCGAGGAAGACGACGAAGCCGTGACGGCCACGCCGGGCGAACCGCAGGCACCGCCGGAGGCAGCCCAGGAGGCGAACGATGCGTGAATTCGCCCGCCTGTACGCGGAACTCGACGAAACGACGGCCACCAACCGCAAGCTCGAGGCGCTGCAGAATTACTTCGCCAGCGCCGCGCCGGAAAACGCCGCGTGGGCCGTGTACTTCCTCGCCGGCGGCAAGCCGCGCCAGGCCGTGCCGAGCAAATTGATGCGCCAGTACGCGATCGAATACGCGGGCCTGGACGACTGGCTGTTCGACGAATCGTATGCGGCCGTGGGCGACATGGCGGAGACGATCGCCCACATCCTGCCGCCGCCGAAGCGCCACAGCGACGTGGGCCTGGCAACGTGGATGGAAGAGCGCATCGGCCCGTTGCGCGGCGCCGATCCGGGCACGATCCGCGAAGCGCTGTTCTCGTACTGGGACGAACTCACGTGGCGCGAACGCTTCCTGTTCGTGAAGCTGATCGGCGGCGGGTTTCGCGTCGGTGTGTCGAAGCTGCTCGTCACGCGTGCGCTCGCGTCGATCGCTGCCGTCGACTCCAAGCTGATCGCCCAGCGCCTGATGGGCTGGACGGACGGCCGCGTGAAGCCGACGGCGGCGGGCTTCCTGCAACTGATCGCCGCGCAGACCGACAATGAGCACCAGCTGCGCGGCGGCCAGCCGTACCCGTTCTTCCTCGCGCACCAGTTGCAGGGCGACCCCGCTGCGTTAGGCGACATGAACGACTGGCAGGTCGAGTGGAAGTACGACGGCATCCGCGCGCAACTCGTGCGGCGCGGCGGCCAGAACTACCTGTGGTCGCGCGGTGAAGACCTGATCACGGAACGCTTTCCCGAACTGGCGGGACTCTCTCTGCCGGAAGGGACGGTCGTCGACGGCGAGGTGCTGATCTGGACGACGGGCGACGCCCCGGCGCCATTCGCCGACCTGCAGAAGCGCATCGGCCGCAAGACCTTGTCTGCGAAACTGCTGGCCGAGCTGCCAGCAAGGCTGCTCGCGTACGACCTGCTGGAACTGGACGGCGTCGACACGCGCGCGCTGCCGCAGCACGAACGGCGTGCATTGCTGGAGACGCTCGTCACGGGCGCCGCGCAGCCGCAGTTGCGCATTTCTCCGCTCGTGACGGCCGACAGCTGGGACGATCTCGGCAAGCTGCGGGCGGAATCGCGGGCGCGCGGCGTCGAAGGCATGATGCTCAAGGCGAAGAGCGCGCAGTACGGCGTGGGCCGAACGAAGGACGTGGGCACGTGGTGGAAGTGGAAGATCGATCCGTACGCCGTCGACGCGGTGCTGATCTATGCGCAGGCGGGCAGCGGCCGGCGCGCGTCGCTGTACACGGATTACACGTTCGCCGTGTGGGACGGCGAGGGCGAGGCGCGCAAGCTCGTGCCGTTCGCGAAAGCCTACTCCGGCCTGACGGACGCGGAGATCGCGCAGGTCGACAACACCGTGCGCAAGACAACGATCGAGAAGTTCGGGCCCGTGCGCTCCGTGAAGCCGACGATGGTGTTCGAGATCGGCTTCGAGGGCATCGCGCTGTCCACGCGCCACAAGGCCGGCATCGCCGTGCGCTTCCCGCGCATCCTGCGCCGGCGTGACGACAAGACGGTCGACGAGGCGGACACGCTCGATACGTTGAAAGGCTTGCTGGGAGCCGTCACGCCATGAGCAAGACGCAGGCGGAAGCGGCCATCGACGCCTGGTTCGCGGCGCGCGGCTGGAAGGTCTTCCCGTTCCAGCGCGCCGTGTGGAAGGCTGCGCTCGCGGGCGAATCGGGCCTGCTGCATGCGAACACGGGGGCGGGCAAGACGTACGCTGTCTGGTTCGCCGCGATGCTGCGCGGGGCGAATCGGAGCAGGCGCGCCAACACTGGCCTGCGTGTGCTGTGGATCACGCCGATGCGCGCGCTCGCCGCGGACACGCAGCGCTCGCTGGAGACGTCGGCGGCGGAACTGGGCGCCGCGAGCCCGGACGTGATCGGCACGTGGAGCATCGGCGCGCGCACGGGCGACACGGGCGCGGCCGAGCGCGCGCGCCAGTCGAAGTCGCTGCCGGGCGCCTTGATCACGACACCGGAAAGCCTGTCGCTGCTGCTGTCGCACGCGGCCGCGCGCGACCAGTTCAAGCACCTCGACATGATCATCATCGACGAGTGGCACGAGCTGATGGGCAGCAAGCGCGGCGTGCAGGTGCAGCTGGCGCTCGCGCGCCTCAAGCGCTGGAACCCTGGCCTCGTCGTGTGGGGCCTGTCGGCCACGATGGGCAACCTGGCGGAAGCGCGCGGTGTGCTGCTGGGCGATCCGGCCGGGGGCGTGCTCGTCGAGGGCGATTTGAAAAAACAGATCGTCGTCGATTGCCTCGTGCCGGACGGCGTCGCGCGCTTTCCGTGGGCCGGGCACCTGGGCCTGCAGATGCTGCCGGCCGTGATCGCCGAGATCGACCAGCACGAGGCCACGCTGGTCTTCACGAACACGCGCTCGCAATCGGAGCTGTGGTACCAGAACATCATCGAGGCGCGTCCGGACTGGGCGGGCCTCGTCGCGCTGCACCACGGTTCGCTGGACCGCGAGGTGCGCGAATGGGTCGAGACGGGCCTCAAGCGCGGCGATCTGAAGGCGGTCGTGTGCACGGCGAGCCTGGACCTCGGCGTGGATTTTTTACCCGTCGAACGCGTGCTGCAGGTCGGCAGCGCCAAGGGTATCGCGCGCCTGCTGCAGCGGGCGGGGCGCAGCGGGCACGCACCGGGCCGCATCTCGCGCGTGACGCTCGTGCCGACGAACAGCCTGGAATTGCTGGAGGCGGCCGGTGCCAAGCGCGCCGTCGCCACGCGCCGCATCGAGGCGCGGCAGGTGCCGAACAAGCCGTTCGACGTGCTCGTGCAGCACCTCGTCACCGTCGCGCTGGGGGGTGGCTTTCGCTCCGAGGAGTTTTACGAGGAAGTGAAAAGCGCATGGTCGTACCGCCACCTGACGCCGGAGGAGTGGCAGTGGGCGCTGGACTTCGTCGCGCGGGGCGGCCAGAGCCTCACGGTCTACCCGGAATACAAGCGCGTGCTGCCGGACGAGGAGGGCGTCTACCGCGTGCCCGACGTGAAGATCGGCCGCCGCCACCGCATGGGCATCGGCACCATCGTGTCGGACGCGCAGATGCAGGTGAAGTACGTGAGCGGCGGGCGGATCGGCAGCGTCGAGGAATCGTTCATCGGCCGGATGAAGCCGGGCGACCGCTTCCTGTTCTCGGGCCGCATCCTGGAGCTCGTGCGCGTGCACGAGATGACGGCGTACGTGAAGCGTTCGGACTCGACGCGCGGCGCCGTCAGCCGCTGGATGGGTACCAAGATGCCGCTGTCGTCCGAGCTCGCGCATGCGGCGCTGGAAGAACTCAAGCTGGCCAGCGAGGGCATCTATGACGGCCCCGAAATGCGCGCGCTGCAGCCGCTGCTGGAGATCCAGGCGCGCTGGTCGGCGCTGCCCGACAGCGACGTGATGGTCGTGGAAAGCATGAAGAGCCGCGAAGGCTATCACCTGTTCATGTACCCGTTCGCGGGGCGGGCCGTGCACACGGGGCTCGCGTCGCTGTTCGCGTTCCGCGTGGGGCGCATCATGCCCAGCACGTTTTCCGTCGCCGTCAACGACTACGGGTTCGAGCTGCTGGCGCCGGAAGCCGTCGACTGGGCCACTGTCTTTGCAGGCGAGACGGGCGCAGACGTCGGCCTGTTCGACACGTCGCATCTGCTCGAGGACGTGCTGGACAGCCTGAATGCGACGCAGCTGTCGCAGCAGCGCTTCCGCGAAGTGGCGCGCATCGCGGGGCTGATCTTCCAGGGCTATCCGGGCCAGCACAAGTCGATGCGCCAGGTGCAGGCGTCGTCGTCGCTGTTCTTCGAAGTCTTCCGCAAGCACGACAGCGGCAACCTGCTGCTCACGCAGGCCGAGCGCGAAGTGCTGGAGCAGGAACTGGAGCTCACGCGGCTGCGCGATACCCTGGTCGAGCTGCACGCGCGCCGCGTCGCGTTTTGCGAGGTGAAGCGCGCCACGCCGTTCGGCTTTCCGCTGATGGTCGAGCGCTTTCGTGAAAAAGTCAGCACGGAAAAGCTGGCGGACCGCGTCGCGCGCATGGTGCGCGAGCTCGAAAAGGCGGCGGAGGCATGAGCAGCGTCACCGTCGACGTCGCGGGCGAGCAGCTCGTGCTGCTGCCGCAAAAAGCCGTGTACTGGCCGCGCGAAAAAATGCTCGCGATCGCCGACATCCACTTCGGCAAGGCGGCGGCGTTCCGTTCGTTCGGCATCCCCGTGCCGCGCGGGACGACGAGCGAAAACCTCGATGCGCTCGACGCCCTGATCGACGCGACGGGTGCGAACCACGTGCTGTTCCTCGGTGACTTCCTGCACGCGCGCGCGGCGCACGCGGCCGGCACGCAGGCCGCGATGCTCGCGTGGCGTCGGCGCCGCTGCGACCTCGTGCTGACGCTCGTGCGGGGCAATCACGACAAGCACGCGGGCGATCCGGCCGCCGTGCTCGGCATCGACCTCGTCGACGAGCCGTACACCGTCGGCCCGATGTCCTTCTGCCACCATCCCGACCTGGACGCGCCCGGCTACGTGCTGGCCGGCCACGTCCATCCGGTGTATGTCTTGGCGACACGTTTCGACGCCTTGCGCCTGCCGTGTTTCGTGGTAGGGCCTTGTAGGATGATTCTTCCTTCGTTCGGATCTTTTACCGGCGGGCACGTCATGCGTCCCGAGCCCGGCGATCGCATCTTTGTTACCTCGGGGGAAGCCGTGCACAGCGTTCGGCAACGCACCGAACCCGGCGGGAGCGCGGCGTAAGCTGGTCATATCGATAACAAGATACGCCGGAGGACCCCATGGCAACAACCCGACAGACACTGGCTGCGGCCGTCGTGGCCGCGCTGCCGCTCGTCACGCTTCCCGTCTCGGTGCCCGTGCACGCGCAGGAGCATCCGCGCGCGGCCCGGCTGGCACCGCGCATCGATGGCTTCAATGTGGACGAAGTGCGGCGCCTGGAACCGGGCACGGAACTCAACTTCGACCTGTACGGCACACCGGGCGGCTACGCCACCTTGCGCATCGACGGCGCCACGCGCAACCTGACCTTGACGGAAACGTCGCCGGGCACTTACCAGGGCACGTACACGATCGGCACGCATGACCGCATCAATCCGGCCAGCGCCGTCACCGCCAATTTGCGCGTGAACAATATGGTCACGACCCGGTTGCTGGCCGAATCGATCGTGCGCGGTCCCGGCCGCGACGATGCCGTCGACCGCACGGCATCGAACATGCCGCACGTGGAGCGCTTCGACGTGCGCGGCAGCGACGACCTGGGGCCGGGCAACGAGTTGAAATTCACGGTGCGCGGTACGCCGAACGCGAAGGTCGAGGTGCAGATCGCCGGCACGCGCGGCATCTTCTTCCTGCCCGAAGTGCGGCCGGGCGAGTACAGCGGCCTGTACACGATCCGCCGCGATGACCGTATCGCGCCGGACGCCGCCGTGACGGCCACGATCCGCGCCAACGGCCGCTATTCGACGGCGACGCTGGGCCAGCCGCTGATGGCGGGCGGCAGCGGCCAGGGCATCAATCCGCCGGGCACGCAGCCGCGCGTGGCGCGCTACTGCACGAATTGCGCGACGGTGGAAGCCGTCAACGTGGTGCAGGTCAGTGGCGATGGCAGCTACCTGGGCACGGGCGCCGGCGCCGTCGTGGGCGGCCTGCTGGGCAACCAGGTCGGCAGCGGCAGCGGACGCACGGCGGCCACCGTCGCCGGTGCCGTGGGCGGCGCGCTCGCGGGCCGCGAGATCGAGCGCAACGCGCGCACGAGCCAGCGCTACGAAGTCGTCGTGCGCTATCCGAACGGTGCCACGCAGACCATTCCTTACGAGAACAATCCGGGCTTCCGCGTCGGCGACCGGGTGAAGGTTGCCGACGGCGTGCTGATCCGCGACTGAGCGGGCGCGCAAAAACAGAAAGCCGGCTTCCGCGAGGAACCGGCTTTTTTTCGTTCGACTTGCAAGATGGCGCGCGCGGCCGCCGGGCAATCAGACCGTGGCGAGCACCTGGCCGTCGCCCGAGGAATCCGCTTCGGCCTTGTGCTTGGCGTTCTGCTTGGCACGCGAGCGCGACGGCGGCAGGCGGCGCAGCGTCTTGAGCGCGTCCGGATCCTTGATGCCGATGGTGCGCTGGTCGACCGTGATGAGGCCGATTTCATTGAACGCGGACAGCGTGCGGCTGACCGTCTCGAGCGTCAGGCCGAGATAGCTGCCGATTTCGTGGCGGGTCATGCGCAGGTTGAACAGCTTGCTCGAATACCCCATCGCGGCGAAGCGTTCCGCCAGCGAGATCAGGAATCGCGCGACGCGCGCTTCCGCCGACAGGGCGCCCAGCATCCCGATCATGGCCTGCTCGCGTACCAGTTCGCGGCTCATCACGCCGTACATCAGGTTCTCGAGCTCGGCGTGCACGCGGCCGAGCGCAGTCAGTTTCTTGAACGGCACGAGGATCAGGTCGCAGTCGGACAGGGCCACGGCTTCCGATGCGTAGTGGCGCGTGTGGATGCCGTCGACGCCGAGCATGTCGCCCTTCATCGGGAAGCTCAGCACTTGCTCATTGCCGAATTCGTCGATCAGCACCGTCTTCAGGAAGCCCGAGTTGACGATGTACAGCGTGTCGAACGCCTGGCCGATCGTGTGCACGCGCTGGCCGGTCTTGAACTGCACGTGCTGGAACAGCAGCTCCTCCGTGTTCATCGATACGGCGGCCGGGATGTGGAGCAGGTCGCAGACCTCTTTCAGGTTCGACCAGAGACGCCCCTGGCGTTGGCGTCCCGCTTCCATCTGTGACGAGTGCAGGGTCGACGGGGCGGCATTGCGTTGTTCTGAAGTTAGCGGGGACTGCATACTCATCTCCAGGGTTTAGGATTTCAAAGAAGCAAGCTGCGGTCCGGTCGTGCCGTTGCGGTGCCTGGCATCGCGCTGAAGGCTGGATACGGATATGGACCGTAGGCAAGTCGAAACGCTGAAGTCAGTATGCCAACACGAGTCCGGCATTAATATCAGCAACGGCTGAATGTGCAGTAGGAGGGTGCGTCAGTGTGTAGGAATTTTCTTACTGCCGATGGCGGATCGAGAGGGAAAGCGGGTGAAGGCGGGGTAGGACAACGGGAACGAATCGCCCTGCATGGCGAAGAACGTCGCCGGGACAGGGCACAAATGATGTCGTCGAATGTCAAATCTGTTTCGTGCCGCTCCATCAGGCTTTCATCGGCGCCAGCAGCCGGTGCGCGACCGCGTACTGGACCATTTCCGACAGCGACGTCATGCCCATTTTCTGCATGATGCGCGTCTTGTGCGTGCTGACCGTCTTGACGGACAGGTGCAGGTTGTTGGCGATCTCGGTAATCGATTTGCCGCCCACGAGAAGGGAGAATACCTCGAATTCGCGGTCGGAGAGCTGCTTGTGCAGCAGCTGTTCGTTCGGCGCCATGATGTTCAGCGCCAGTTGTTCGGCCACTTCCGTGCTGATGTACGGCCGGCCGCCCGCCACCTTGCGGATCGCGCCGACGAGCTGCGTGCCCGCGCTTTCCTTCGTCAGGTAGCCCTGGGCGCCGGCGCGGATGGCGCGTACGGCGTACTGCTCTTCCTCGTGCATCGTCAGGATCAGGATAGCGAGCTTGGGCGCCTCGCTGCGCACCTGGCGGATCAGGTCGACGCCGCTGCGGCCCGGCATGGATAGGTCGAGCAGCAGGAGATCGAAGCCGCCCTGGCGCACCAGCGACAGCACTTCGAAGCCGTTGGTGGCCTCGCCGACGATCTCGATGTCGAGTGCGCCGTCGAGAATACGCTTGAGACCCTCGCGCATGATCGTGTGGTCGTCGGCGATGACAATGCGAATCATAAAGTATCCGTATGGATCAATTGTAAAATAGAAGGTAAAAAGATATCACAGCGGCAACACTGCCGTTGCCTTTTTTTGCGCGACGCGGCGACTCCCGGTATGAGTCAGGTGCCGGGCTCCCGGATCAGGCGGTGCACGAGCACGGGTTTGGTCGTGTGGGACAGCACCTTGTTGGTTACGCTGCCTAGAAGCAGCTGTCCCCAGCCGCTGCGGCCGTGCGAGCCCATGAAGATCAGGTCACAGTGTTGCTGTTCCGCCACGTCGACGATCTTCAGCGCCGCCGCGTCGGAAAACGCCGTCATGCACGCATGCTTGAGGCCGCAACCTTCCGCCGAGCGCATGACCGACCCCATGTATTCCAGGCCCAGGCGCTGCATCTGCTCGACGTATTCCTCCTCGCTGGGATAGGCGGGGGGCACGATCTCGACATACACAGGGTACTGGTACTCGGGCGCGACGAACAGGGCGAGCACTTCCGCGCCCATCTGTTGAGCGAACTTGACCCCGGCGCAGGCGGTATGTTGCGAAACCGTCGAGCCGTCGGTGGTAATCAGAATCTTCTGGTACATGGTGAGTCCTCCCTCACGTCACGCTACACTCCCATTGTAGTTCGCGTTGGCCTTCTTGGCAGAACGTAAATGCTTGATCTTGCTCAGTGATATGCTCGGCTGGTCGCGAGCAAATACCGCTTGTCACAAATTTCACCGCGATAAAAAAATACAACAGATACTTTGCGAAATTATTCAGAAATGGCTGTAAAAGATTGTCGACAGGCCAAGATTACCCACTATTCGGCAACGCGGGCATTTCAGAAGATTTACCTACGGCAACCACACTGATACACTCGTCGGAAATTCTTACCGTCAGCGTAATGACGGCAGCCGTACCGCACACAGCAAAGACATCGCGACATTTAAATTATGGAGAAGCAGGGACTATGACCGACGCCGCTGACGATTTCGACGCACTATTCGAGGAAGTGGCAGCGCAGCGTGCCAGCGCACCCGCAGCCGCTCCATCTCCCGCCCCCGAGCCCGCTGCCGGCGGCGACAGCGGCGACACGGACGACCTGGAGGCTTTGTTCGACCAGGTCGCGGCCACCAACGCGCCCGCGCCGGCCGTCGTGCCGGCACCCGCTACGCCCGTCGCCGCGGCGGCCGAGCAGCCGGCCGGGGAAGAACATGAAAAAGGCATGTACGAGCGCCTCGGCGGCATCGTGCGCCTGCTGCACGACTCGCTGCGCGAGCTGGGCTACGACAAGGCGCTGACCGAGGCGTCGTCCCAGATCATGGACGCGCAGGACCGCCTGGAATACGTCGCCACCTTGACGGAACAGGCCGCCAACAAGGTCTTGAACACGCTGGACGACGGCATGCCGGCCCAGGACCTGCTGTCGAAGCAGGCCAAGGACATGGAAAACCGCTGGGAAGACCTGTTCTCGGGCAAGCTTTCGATCGAACAGTTCAAGGCGCTGGCCGGCGATTCCCGCCAGTTCGCCCAGATGGTGTCGGCAGCGACGGAAGCCGAGAAGGCGCGCCTGCTCGAGATCATGATGGCCCAGGACTTCCAGGACATCACCGGCCAGCTGATCAAGAAAGTGGTCGTCATTACCAAGACGGTCGAGAACGAGCTGACCCAGTTGCTGAAGGACAGCGCGCCGCCGGACGTCAAGGAAAAGCTGGCGCAGAAACAGGCCGCACAGGAACAGCCGCAGCCGCTGATGTCGGGTCCGTCGGTGCCGACCGTGGCGCTGGACCAGGACAGTGTCGATGACCTTCTTGCCGATCTGGGATTCTAATGGATGAAATGCTCAAGGATTTCGTCGTCGAGGCGATGGATCTTGCAGCGAATGTCGAAGAGCATCTGCTGCACCTCGAACGCGATCCCAATAACAAGGAAACGCTGAATGCGGTGTTCCGCTCGTTCCACACCATCAAGGGTGGCGCGGGTTTCATGGGGCTGCCTGCGCTCGTCGCCGCCTGCCACCTGACGGAAAACCTGTTCGACGCGCTGCGCACCGGCGCGGCCCCCGTTACGCCCGCCGCGATCGAAGCGTCGCTGCAGGCGTCCGGCTTCGTGGCCGACCAGCTTAGCGACCTGAACAACGGCGCCACGCCGGACCAGCTGCCGCAGATGCCGGCCGACCTCGAGCGCATGCTCAAGGACGCGATCGCCGGCAAGGACGCCGCGCCTGCGCCGAAGGCGGCTCCGGCCGCGCCGGCGCCGGCTCCGGCCGCTGCGCCGGCACCGGTGGCTGCGCCTGTCGCCGCCCCGGCCGCCGCGCCAGGCGCCGACGGTCTCGACTGGGAAGCGATGTACATGGCCGTCGTCCCGCCGGGCACGTACACCCCGAGCGCTGCACCGGCCGCCGCGCCAGCCGCAGCCGAGGCGGTCGCCGCACCCGTGCAGGCCGCGCCTACCGCCGTGCCTGCCGCCGCGCCGGCCGAAGCTGCTGCCGCCGGCAAGCCGGGCTGGGACGGTGTCGAGCGTCGCAACGAAGCCAAGCCGGCCGCCAGCGGCCCCGCCAAGGACGAGAGCATCCGTATCGACGCGGTCAAGCTGGACGCGCTGCTGGAAGTCGCGGGTGAATCCGTGCAGGCCGCGAACCAAGCCGCCGTGCTGCTGGAGCGCCTGTCGCAGTTCAAGTTCGAAGGGCAGGCCGCCACCTTGATGGCCACGTTGACGGAAACGCTGGAGCGCGCATCGCGTTACTCGGCCGAGCTGCAGCGCGCCACCCTGGCGACGCGCATGCAGCCGGTCGGCCGCCTGTTCCAGAAATTCCCGCGCCTCGTGCGCGAGCTCGCGAAGGACCTGGGCAAGGACGTCGAGCTGACCATCGAAGGCGCCGAGACGGAAGTCGACCGCGTCGTCGTGGACAGCCTGTACGACCCGCTCGTGCACATGCTGCGCAACGCGCTCGACCACGGCGTCGAGGGTCCGGAAGACCGCGTCGCCAATGGCAAGCCGGCCAAGGCGTTCATTCTGCTGAAAGCATGGCAGGAGGCGAACAGCGTCATGATCGTGCTGCAGGACGACGGCCGCGGCATGGATCCGGCCAAGCTGCGCAAGAAGGCGTTGGAGAAGGGCCTCATTTCCGACAACCAGGCCACCAGCGACGACGAGGCGTACCAGCTCGTGTTCCTGCCGGGCTTCTCGACGAAGGAAGTGGCGTCGTCGGTCTCGGGCCGCGGCGTGGGCATGGACGTGGTCAAGACGGCCGTCGAGAAGAACCGCGGCGCGATCCGCATCGACTCGAACCTGGGCCGTGGCACGAAGTTCTCGATCCGCCTGCCGATCGAACTGTCGATCGTGCCGACCATGCTCGTGTCGACGTCGGGCGCGCAGCTGGCGCTGCCGATGGCCGTCGTCGAGCGCGTCGTCGAACTGCCGGAGACCTTCATGCAGGTCGGCGGCGCCCCGGTGCTGAAGGACCAGGGCCGCCCGCTGCCGGTGCGTTCGCTGGCGCTGTCGCTCGGCTACGAGGAATGCGTGGAGCGCGTGGGCATCGTCATCAACGCCCCGCAGCCGTACATCATCGCGGTGGAAGCCGTCGACGGCACGGCCGACCTCGTGATCAAGCCGATGACGGCGCTGAACGTCGACGGCATCACGGGTACGGCACGCTCGGCGGAAGGCTCGCTCGTGCTGGTCGTGGGGCTGTCGTTCCTCATGGATGGTTGCCGCACGACGGTGCGTTTGGCTGCCTAAACGACGCTGACAGCATTTTTGCTACAAAGCTACGAAAAGCCTGCGCAGGAAATGCGCAGGCTTTTTTTATTTGCATGTCCGGATAGTCGTCCGAACAAAATTTTTGTAAGGATGAGTTCATTGGAATAATCGTGCTCGTAGGGCATTGCTTCCGCATTGCACAAATATGGCATAATCAAAGACCATGCCCGCACAAGCGGTCGTTTCACTGGATTTGACATGTTAAAAACGCTCTACGACAAACTTTGGGATTCGCATGTCGTGCGTGCCGATGCGGATGGCACCACCGTGCTGTATATCGACCGTCACCTGGTCCACGAAGTCACCAGCCCGCAGGCGTTCGAAGGCCTGCGCGAAGCCGGTCGCCCGCTATGGCGCACTTCGGCCAATCTCGCCGTAGCCGACCACAACGTGCCGACCACCGACCGCTCGCACGGCATCGCCGACCCCACGTCGCGCCTGCAGGTCGAGACGCTGGACAATAACACCAAGTCCTTCGGCGTCACGTACTTCAACATGAACGACAAGCGCCAGGGCATCGTGCACGTGATCGGGCCGGAGCAGGGCGCCACCTTGCCGGGCATGACGGTCGTCTGCGGCGACTCGCACACCTCGACGCACGGCGCGTTCGGCGCGCTGGCGCACGGCATCGGCACGTCGGAAGTCGAGCACGTGATGGCCACGCAGACGCTGCTCGCGAAGAAATCGAAATCGATGCTGGTGCAGGTCGACGGCGACCTGCCGGCCGGCGTGACCGCGAAGGACATCGTGCTCGCCGTGATCGGCAAGATCGGCACCGCGGGCGGCACGGGCTACGCCATCGAATTCGGCGGCTCGACGATCCGCGCGCTGTCGATGGAAGGCCGCATGACCGTCTGTAACATGGCGATCGAGGCGGGCGCGCGCGCCGGCATGGTCGCCGTCGACGACACGACGATCGACTACGTCAAGGGCCGTCCGTTCGCGCCCGTCGGCCCGCAGTGGGAGCAGGCCGTCGCGTACTGGCGCACCCTGCACACCGACCCGGGGGCGAAGTTCGACTTCGTCGTCCAGCTGAATGCCCAGGACATCCGTCCGCAGGTGACCTGGGGCACCTCGCCCGAGCAGGTCACGACGATCGACGGCCGCGTGCCCGATCCGGACAAGGAAAAAGACCCGGTCAAGCGCGACGCGATGGAAAAGGCACTCGTGTACATGGACCTGAAGCCGAACACCGCGATGGAAGACATCCGCATCGACAAGGTGTTCATCGGTTCCTGCACCAACTCGCGCATCGAAGACCTGCGCGCCGCCGCCGCCGTCGTGCGCGGCCGTCAGCGCGCGTCGAACGTGAAGCTGGCCATGGTCGTGCCGGGCTCCGGCCTCGTGAAGGAACAGGCGGAGCGCGAAGGTCTCGATGCGATCTTCAAGGCTGCCGGCTTCGAATGGCGCGAGCCGGGCTGCTCGATGTGCCTCGCGATGAATGCCGACCGCCTGGAACCGGGCGAGCGCTGCGCGTCGACGTCGAACCGCAACTTCGAAGGCCGCCAGGGCCAGGGCGGCCGTACGCACCTGGTGTCGCCGGCGATGGCCGCGGCGGCCGGCATTGCCGGTCACTTCGTCGATGTTCGTAAAATTTGAAGACAGCAGGACTATGAAGAAAATTTTTGCTCTCGCACTCATCGCCATCGCTGCCGCTGGCTGCAACACCATCTCCGGCGTCGGCAAGGACGTGCAGAAAGTCGGCCAGGTCATCACGGGCGCAGGCGGCAAGTAAGGATCAGGAACCATGGATAAATTCACCGTACACGAAGGAGTGGTGGTCCCGCTGGACCGGGCCAACGTCGACACCGACGCCATCATTCCGAAGCAGTTCCTCAAGTCGATCCGCCGCACCGGCTTCGGCCCGAACCTGTTCGACGAATGGCGTTACCTCGACCACGGCGAACCGGGCATGGATAACGCGAAGCGCCCGGTCAATCCGGACTTCGTGCTGAACCAGCCGCGCTACGCGGGCGCGTCGATCCTCCTGACCCGCAAGAACTTCGGCTGCGGCTCGTCGCGTGAGCACGCGCCGTGGGCCCTGCAGCAATACGGCTTCCGCGCCATCATCGCGCCGAGCTTCGCCGACATCTTCTTCAACAACTGCTTCAAGGGCGGCCTGCTGCCGATCGTGCTGGACGAGGCGAAAGTCGATCAGTTGATGAACGAAGTGAAGGCCTTCCCGGGCTACAAGCTCGTCGTCGACCTCGAGAAGCAGACCGTGGGCACGCCGGACGGCAAGTTCGCGTTCGAATTCGCCATCGACGACTTCCGCAAATACTGCCTGCTGAACGGCCTGGACGACATCGGCCTCACCTTGCGCCACGCCGACGACATCCGCGCCTTCGAAGAGCGTCACCTCCGCGCGCAGCCGTGGCTCGCCAACACCATCTGAACGAGAACAAGACATGAAGATTGCCATTCTGCCGGGCGACGGCATCGGTCCCGAAATCACCGCGCAAGCCGTCAAGGTGCTGAACGCGCTGGGCGAATCGTTTGAACTGGAAAGTGCGGAAGTCGGCGGCGCCGGCTATGCCGCGCACGGCCATCCGCTGCCGCAGGGCACGCTGGCGCTGGCGAAGGCCGCGGACGCCGTGCTGCTGGGCGCCGTCGGCGACTTCAAGTACGACTCGCTGGAGCGTTCGCTGCGTCCGGAGCAGGCGATCCTCGGCCTGCGCAAGGAGCTGGGCCTGTTCGCCAACCTGCGTCCCGCGATCCTGTATCCGGAACTGGCCGGCGCCTCCACGTTGAAGCCGGAAGTCGTGTCGGGCCTCGACATCCTGATCATCCGCGAACTGACGGGCGACGTCTATTTCGGCAAGCCGCGCGGTGTGCGCGAATGCCCGGACGGTCCGTTCGCGGGCCAGCGCGAAGGCTTCGACACGATGCGCTATGCGGAAGGCGAGATCCGCCGCATCGCCCACGTCGCGTTCCAGGCGGCGCGCAAGCGCAACCGCCGCCTGACGAGCATCGACAAGGCCAACGTGCTGGAGACCTTCCAGTTCTGGCGCGACATCGTCACCGACGTGCACAAGGAATACCAGGACGTCGAGCTCGAACACATGTACATCGATAACGCTGCGATGCAGCTCGTGCGCGCACCGAAGAAGTTTGACGTGCTCGTCACCGGCAACATGTTCGGCGACATCCTGTCGGACGAAGCCGCGATGCTGACCGGTTCGATCGGCATGCTGCCGTCCGCGTCGCTGGATGCGAACAACAAGGGCCTGTACGAGCCGTCGCACGGTTCGGCGCCGGACATCGCGGGCAAGGGCATTGCGAATCCGCTGGCGACGATCCTGTCGGCTGCGATGATGCTGCGCTTCACGTTGGGCAAGGCCGAGCAGGCCGACCGCATCGACAACGCCGTCAAGAAGGTGCTGGCGCAGGGCCTGCGTACGCCGGACATCTACGAAGAAGGCACGACCCGCGTCGGCACCGAGCAGATGGGCGACGCGGTCCTCAAGGCATTGGGTTGATCAGGAATACGCCCGGACGGGCGGAACATTTTTAAACGAGGGATATCATGAAATTAGTAGGTCTGGTTGGTTGGCGCGGCATGGTCGGTTCGGTCCTCATGCAGCGCATGCAGGACGAGGGCGATTTCGCCCACATCGAGCCGGTGTTCTTCACCACCTCGAATCCGGGTGGCGCTGCGCCGAAAATGGCGAAGAACGAAACCACGCTGAAGAGCGCAACCGACATCGCCGAACTGTCGAAATGCGAGATCATCATCTCGTGCCAGGGCGGCGACTACACGACCGAAGTGTTCCCGAAACTGCGCGCCAGCGGCTGGAACGGCTACTGGATCGACGCCGCCTCGACGCTGCGCATGAACGACGACGCCGTCATCGTCCTCGACCCCGTCAACCTGAACGTCATCAAGGATGCGATGACGCGCGGCGTGAAGAACTTCATCGGCGGTAACTGCACCGTGTCGTGCATGCTGATGGGCCTGGGCGGCCTGTTCAAGCACGACCTCGTCGACTGGATGACGTCGATGACGTACCAGGCCGCATCGGGCGGCGGCGCGCAGCACATGCGCGAACTGCTGACCCAGTTCGGCACGATCAACTCGTCCGTCAAGCACCTGCTGGACAACCCGGCATCGGCGATCCTGGAAATCGACCGCGGCGTGCTCGCGACGCAGCACGGCCTGTCGGCCGAAGAGACGAAGCAGTTCGGCGTGCCGCTGGCCGGCAACCTGATCCCCTGGATCGACAAGGACCTGGGCAACGGCCAGTCGAAGGAAGAGTGGAAGGGCGGCGCCGAGACCAACAAGATCCTGGGCCGCAACGCTGCCGGTGCCAATGTCATTCCGGTCGACGGCCTGTGCGTCCGCATCGGCGCGATGCGCTGCCACTCGCAGGCGCTGACCATCAAGCTGAAGAAGGACGTCCCGCTGGACGAGATCAACGACATCATCGCGAACGACAACCAGTGGGTGAAGTTCGTGCCGAACACGCGCGAAGCGTCCGTGCGCGACCTGACCCCGGCCGCCGTCACCGGCAGCCTGACGATCCCGGTCGGCCGCGTGCGCAAGATGTCGATGGGCCCGGAATACATCTCCGCGTTCACCGTCGGCGACCAACTGCTGTGGGGCGCCGCCGAGCCGCTGCGCCGTATGCTGCGCATCGTCCTGGACAAGTGATGTAAGCTGCGCCTGCGGGCGCGGAAAAGAGGCGGCCGCGGGCCGCCTTTTTCATTGTTGGGCTGCCTGCGATGGATTATCCTTTCATGCTGTCGAATTGGCACGGGATCATCCAAAAAACATCACAAGTCTGAATACACCGTCTACATATCTCAGACCCGCTGAATGTTTCTCCCTGCAGAACTTGCATGCCACAGTGCATGATGATATGTTGCTGGGACCTCCGGGCAAGCCGTGCGCCCCCGTCAACCCACACCGCTTTCGAATCTATGCATGTCACTCACCGCCTCCCGATGAAGTCGTCCGCGCTGAAGAAACTCACCGCGGCGGTCGCAAGTGCGCTGGTCCTGACGTCCGCGGCCCACGCGGCGGGCCTCGGCAAGCTCACGGTGTTGTCCGCGCTCGGCCAACCGCTGCGCGCCGAGATCGAATTGACGGCGGTGTCCGGCGACGAGGCATCCGGCCTCGCGGCCAAGCTCGCGTCGCCCGAGGCATTCAAGGCCGCGAACATCGATTTCAATCCGGCCCTGCTGTCGCTGCGCTTTACCGTCGAGCAGCGCGGCGGCCGCCAGTTCATCCGCGTCAGCTCCACGCAGCCGCTGAACGAGCCGTTCGTCGACATGCTGCTGGAACTGTCGTGGAATAACGGCCGCCTCGTGCGCGAGTACACGTTCCTGCTCGACCCCGCCGAGCTGCGCGCCACGCAATCGGCCCAGGTCGCGCCGAGCGAGACCCGCGCCGCGCCGGCCGCCCGTCCGCAGGCCGCCGCGCCGTCGCCGGCCGAGACGGCACGCCCGCAGGAAACGGACCGCAGCGCCCCGCGCCGCAGCGAGCGCGCGGCCGCGGAAGGCGAGGAGGGCGCAGCGTCGAAATACCGCGTCAAGCCGGGCGACAACCTGGGCCGTATCGCCGCCCAGGTCAAACCCGTCGACGTGTCGCTCGACATGATGCTCGTCGCGCTGTACCGCGCGAACCCGGATGCATTCATCGGCAACAACATGAACCGCCTGAAGTCCGGCCGCATCCTGACCGTGCCCGCTGCGGATGCCGTGCGCGGCACGGATGCCGGCGAGGCGCATGGCGTCGTCGTCGCCCACGCGGCCGACTTCAACGCGTACCGCAACAAGCTGGCGGGCCAGGTCGGCGCGTCCGAGCCGGCCAAGGCCCCGGAAGCGGGGCAGGGCGCGGCCGGCAAGATCACCGCGAAGGTCGAGGAACGCCCGACCGCCGCCAACGAAGCCCAGGACAAGCTGCGCCTGTCCAAGGCCGCGCCGGCCCAGCCGGCCGGCAAGGGCACGACGATGAGCACCGAGGACCGCATCGCCAAGGAGAAGGAACTGGCCGATGCGCAGTCGCGCGTGCGCGAGCTCGAACGCAATGTGAGCGATCTCGAGAAGCTGGCCACGGTCAAGAACAAGGCCGGCGCCGAGGCGGCAAAGAACGCGTCCACGCCGCCTGCCGCGCCAGTCGCGCAACCGCAGGCGCCGACGGCCGCTGCGCCGCACGCACCGGCGGCACCGACGAAACTGCCGACCATCAAGCCTGCCGTCAAGCCGGCCGTAGCACCGCCGGAACCGGGCCTGATGGACTTCATCATGAACAACCTGGCGCTCGTCGGCGGCGCCGCGGCCGTGCTGCTGCTGGGTGGCCTGCTCGTCGCCCAGCGCCGCAAGAAACAGGTCGTCAAGATCGTCCCCGAGCCGTCGGTCCTCGGCGTGCCCACCGAACCGGCGCACTCGATGTTCGCCGAGACGGGCGGGCAGAGCGTCGACACGAACAACAGCGTCTTCAATTCCAGCTTCGCGCCGTCCGCCAGCCAGCTCGACACGAACGAAGTCGACCCGGTCGCGGAAGCCGACGTGTACATTGCCTATGGCCGCGATGCGCAGGCCGAGGAAATCCTGAAGGAAGCCTTGCGCACGCATCCGGAGCGCGCGCCCGTGCGCCTGAAGCTGCTCGAGATCTACGCGGCCCGCAAGGACCTGCGCGCGTTCGAGACGCAGGCGACCGAGCTGTATGCGACGACCCGCGGCCAGGGCGACGAATGGGCGCAGGCCGCGGCACTGGGCCTGTCGATCGACCCCATGAATCCGCTGTACGCGCACAGCGCCGCGCCGGCCGCTCCGGTGCACAGCACCGAGGAGCTGGGCCAGCAGGCCATGCTGTCGAAGGAACTGGACGACGATCCTTTCCGCGCGACCTCGCACGAAGTCGATCCGTTCGCCACGCAGCCGGCCGCCGCAATGGACTTCGGCCAGCACTTCGCCGACGCCATGGCGACCGCGCAGCCGGCGCCGGCACCCGTGACCAATGCGCCGTCGCCGACGCCGGTCCCGACCGAAGACGACCACGTGCTCGACTTCGACCTCGGCGGCCTGGCATTCGAGCCCGTCGAGGCCACGGCCGCGCCGGCGCCCGCAGCGCAAGCCGCGCAAGCGAACGACGTGCCCGACTTCGACTTCGACATGAGCGCCTTCGAGAAGCCCGCCGCGCCGGCACCGGCACCGGCACCGGTGGAAGCGGTGGAGGCGGTGAAACCTGCCGTCGCGCTGGACAAGGCCGCACACGACCCGCTGGACTTCGCATTCGACATGGATTTCGCCGCACCGGTGCCGAACCCCGTGCCGGAACTGGAAGCGCACACCGACCACGACCTGCTGGCCCCGACCGCCGCACCGACCGCTGCCGCGGCCGACATCGAGATGGCCAGCCTGGCCCGCGAATTCGACCTGCCCGACCTGCCGACGGAACTGCAGGCCAGCCTGCCCGCCGAGCCGGCAGCGTCGGCTGCGCCCGAGGCGAAGGACCCGCTGTTCGACCTCGACGCGATGGACTTCGGCCTGCCCGAGACGCCGCATGCGGAAAGCCCGGCGTCGATCCCGACGGCCGCACTGGACGACCACCTGTTCGACATCCCGGCCACGCCGGCGCCGGCCGAGGCAACGTTCGCCGAGCCGGACCGCATCGTCATCGAACCGGTGACCGAACCGGTGGTGCCGCAGTTCGACATGGGCGGCTTCGACCTCGACCTGCCGGCCGACGGCAGCCTGCCGCTGCCGGAAGTGCAGTCGCTGTCCGAGCCCGAGTTCGCCGCGCCGGCGGCCGATACGGCGCCTGCGGGCGCATTGTCGCCTGCGCACATGGAGATGGAGACGAAGCTCGACCTGGCCATCGCCTACCAGGAAATCGGCGACAAGGAAGGTGCGCGCGAGCTGCTGGAGGAAGTCATCCGCGGCGGCAATCCGGAGCAGGCGGCACGGGCCAACTCGATGCGCGCGACGCTGGCGTGAGGTAACGGGTCTTTGGCACGCATCGCTTTGGGTGTCCAGTACGTGGGCACCGCCTGGAACGGATACCAGAAACAACCTTCGCGCGACACGGTCCAGGATCGTCTGGAGATCGCACTCGAGAAATTTGCCTGCACGCCGCTCGCGACGACGTGCGCCGGCCGCACGGACGCCGGCGTGCACGCGATCGAGCAGGTCGTCCATTTCGACACGGACCTCGAACGCGCGCCGCAATCGTGGGTGCGCGGCACGAACGCCTTCCTGCCCGAATCGATCGTCGTGCGCTGGGCCCACGTCGTGGCACCGGACGCCGACGGGCAGGATTTCCACGCGCGCTTTTCGGCCCGCTCGCGCACCTATCACTACGTGCTGTACAACCACGCCAACCCGTCCGCGCTGCTGGCCGGACGCGCCGGCTGGGTGTTCCGCCCGCTCGACGTCGAGCGCATGCGCGAAGCCGCCGCGCACCTGATCGGCACGCACGATTTCACGAGCTTCCGCGCATCCGGCTGCCAGGCGAATTCGCCCGTCAAGCAGATGCACGAAGTGAAGATCGAACGGATGGGCGACATCATCGTGTTCACGGTGCGCGCCTCGGCGTTCCTGCACCACATGGTGCGCAACATCATGGGGTCGCTGATCTACGTGGGCACGGGGCGCAACGAGCCGGGGTGGATGGCCGAGGTGCTGGACGCGCGCTCGCGCGACGCGGCGGCGCCCACGTTCATGCCGGATGGGCTGTACCTTGCTGCGATCGATTACGATCCGAAGTGGGGATTGCCGCAGGAGCCGGCGCCGCCGCTGCCGTGGTTGTAGAATGGCATGGTGGGCACGGGGTGCCCACCCTACGGCAAACGATAATGTAGGGTGGGCACCCCGTGCCCACCACCCGACGACCGCCGAACTCACCATGCCCCGTACCCGAATCAAGATTTGCGGCATCACCCGCATTGAAGACCTGCACGCCGCCGTCGACGCCGGCGCCGACGCCCTCGGCTTCGTGTTCTATCCGAAAAGCCCGCGCTACGTCACCGCGGCGCGCTACGCCGAACTGGCCCCTGAACTGCCGCCGTACGTGAACGCCGTCGCCCTGTTCGTCAACGCGACGGTGGAGGAGGTAGCCGCGGTCGTCGCGGCCGGCCCGGTATCGCTGCTGCAATTCCACGGCGACGAAACGCCCGAACAGTGCGCTGCGCTGGCGGCCGCCGTGCAGCGGCCGTTCACGCGGGCGTATCGCGTAAAACCTGACACGACGGGCGCCGATTTGCTAGAATCGGAAGCTCAATACCGCGCCGCATCGCCCTGGTTCTCGGGTCTTCTGCTCGACACCTACGTCGATGCCTACGGCGGCGCAGGAAAGGTTTTCGATTGGTCTCTTATTCCAAAAGAGCTCGCGCCTCGGGTCGTTTTGAGTGGTGGCTTGAGCGTACACAACGTGACTGGCGCGGTGGCGCAGGTACGCCCCTTCGCGGTCGACATCAGTAGCGGTGTCGAGGCGTCGAAGGGAATCAAGGATGCCCGCAAGATTGCCGCGTTCATCGACGCGGTGCGGGCAGGCGATGCCACCCTAGAAAGCCAGACACACCATGAAAGCCAATCAAGTTAACGGCGCCCAGGCGCTGTTCAAGACCCCCGACTACCAACTGCCGGACACCACCGGCCACTTCGGCCCGTACGGCGGCTCGTTCGTCGCCGAGACGCTCAGCCACGCGCTGGCCGAGCTGAACGACGCGTACGCGCGCTACAGCCAGGACCCCGAGTTCCTCGAAGAATTCCGCTACGAGCTGGCGCACTTCGTCGGCCGTCCGTCGCCCGTCTACCACGCCAAGCGCTGGTCGGAGCAGGGCGGCGGCGCGCAGATCTTCTTCAAGCGCGAAGACCTGAACCACACGGGCGCCCACAAGATCAACAACGTGATCGGCCAGGCGCTGCTCGCGAAACGCATGGGCAAGCCGCGCATCATCGCCGAGACGGGCGCCGGCCAGCACGGCGTCGCGACCGCGACGATCTGCGCCCGCTTCGGCCTCGAATGCGTGATCTACATGGGGAGCGAGGACGTCAAGCGCCAGGCGCAGAACGTCTACCGCATGAAGTTGCTGGGCGCGACGGTCGTCCCCGTGGAATCGGGCTCGAAGACCCTGAAGGACGCGCTGAACGAAGCGATGCGCGACTGGGTCACGAACATCGAGAACACGTTCTACATCATCGGCACCGTCGCCGGCCCGCACCCGTATCCGATGATGGTGCGCGACTTCCAGTCCGTGATCGGCGAGGAATGCCGCGTGCAGATGCCGCAGATGACGGGCCGCCAGCCGGACTACGTCGTCGCCTGCATCGGCGGCGGCTCGAACGCGATGGGCATCTTTTATCCGTACATCGACGAGGCGGGCGTGAAGCTCGTGGGCGTCGAGGCGGCGGGCGAGGGCCTCGACTCCGGCAAGCACGCGGCGTCGCTGACGGCGGGCTTCCCCGGCGTCCTGCACGGCAACCGCACGTACCTGCTGCAGGACGAGCACGGCCAGATCATCGAGACGCATTCCGTGTCGGCCGGCCTCGATTATCCGGGTGTCGGTCCGGAACACGCGTGGCTGAAGGACAGCCAGCGCGCGCAATACGTATCGATCACGGACGACGAGGCGCTGGCCGCGTTCCACGACTGCTGCCGCATCGAGGGCATCATCCCGGCGCTGGAATCGTCGCACGCGATCGCCTACGCCGCCAAGCTGGCGCCGACTCTGCCGAAGGACCAGATCATCCTGGTGAACCTGTCGGGCCGCGGCGACAAGGACATGCACACCGTGGCGCAACGGGCGGGACTCAACTTCGGCTGAGTTTCAACCCATCGCATTCATATCCACGGAAAAAGGAATAACAGCATGTCCCGTATCGCACAAACCTTCGCCGCCCTGAAAGAGCAGGGCAAGACCGGTCTCGTCACCTTCATCACCGCCGGCGACCCTGCGCCGGAACTCACCGTCCCGCTGCTGCACGCCCTCGTGGCAGGCGGCGCCGACGTCCTCGAACTGGGCGTCCCGTTCTCCGACCCGATGGCAGAGGGCCCTGTCATCCAGCGTGCCTGCGAACGGGCCCTCACGTTCGGCGTCAGCATGACCGACGTGTTCGCGCAGGTCGCGGAATTCCGCAAGACGAACGAGCACACGCCCGTCGTCCTGATGGGTTACGCGAACCCGATCGAGCGCATGGGCCAAAGCGAATTCGTCCGCCGCGCCAAGGCGGCCGGTGCCGACGGCGCCATCGTCGTCGACTATCCGCCGGAAGAATGCGAAGCGTTCGCCGCCGAGATGAAGGCGAACGGCCTCGACCTGATCTTCCTGCTGGCGCCGACGTCCACCGTCGAGCGCGTGAAGCAGGTGGCTCGCCATGGCAGCGGCTTCTCGTACTACGTGTCGCTGAAGGGCGTGACGGGCGCGGGCGGCATCGACACGGCCGACGTCGCGAAGCGCGTCGCCGCGATCCGCGAGCACGTCAAGCTGCCGATCGGCGTGGGCTTCGGCATTCGCGACGCCGCGACCGCCAAGTCGGTGGCGGCCGTGGCGGATGCCGTCGTGATCGGCAGCCGCATCATCCAGGAACTGGAAAACACGCCGAAGGAGCAGGGGCCCGCGGCCGTGCGCGCCTTCGTCGCCGGGATCCGGGAAGCGCTGGACGCGCGCTGACGCGTTCTTTGACGCGTTCGATTTTCTCGATGGAAACGCCGGGATAGAGTGGGGACGCAGTTTTCTTCCACTCAACCCGGCATCCATCATGAAAAAACAAATCGTTCAGATTTCCGTCATGCAGTCGGCCAAGGTCGTGGCCGCCCTGTACCTCGTCACCGCCATCCCCATCGTCGCGCTCGTGGCGCTCTTCATGTCGGCACTTTTGCCCGGCGTCGGCGTCGTCACGCTGGCCGTGATGCCCGTGCTGTACGCGCTTGGCGGCTTCATCGGCAGCGCGATCGGCGCGCTGGTCTACAACCTCGTAGCGGCCCGGATCGGCGGCTTCGAATTCACGACGGCCGAGGTCGACGCGGCTGTCGTCCCGCGCTGAAGCAGCCCGTCGTGGCCGATCGAACGGGGCCGCCGGCCCCGTTTTTCATGGCACAATGCCGCTCTGTACCCAAGCACAAGATTGCCTAAAAAGCAAGTTATTAACGGCAAGAATTCGACAATCTGTATGCGAGCGATTACACTACGCCCAATTCCAGAATTGCCGCAAAGGAGAGAACATGAGTTGGTTGGAAAAGCTGCTGCCCCCCCGGATCCAGCGCTCCGATGCCGCCAAACGCCAGACGATGCCCGAGGGCCTGTGGGTCAAGTGCCCGTCGTGCGAGTCGGTCCTGTATCGCTCCGACCTCGAGTCGAATCTGCATGTTTGCCCGAAGTGCAGCCACCACATGCGCATCCGCGCCCGCGACCGCCTCGACGCGCTGCTCGATGAAGGCGGCCGCTACGAGATTGGCCAGGACGTGCTGCCGGTCGATACCCTCAAGTTCAAAGACAGCAAGAAATATCCTGACCGTCTGAAAGACGCGATGGAAGCCACCGGCGAGACCGATTCCCTCGTCGTGCAGGGCGGTTCGATCATGAGCCTGCCGGTCGTCGTCGCTTGCTTCGCCTACGAATTCATGGCGGGCACGATGGGCTCCGTCCTCGGCGAGCGCTTCGCCCGCGGCGCCCAGGTGGCGCTCGAGCAGAAGGTGCCGTTCATCTGCATCACCGCCAGCGGCGGTGCGCGCATGCAGGAAGGCCTGCTGTCGCTGATGCAGATGGCCAAGACCACCGCCATGCTGACCAAGCTGTCCGAGAAAAAACTGCCGTTCATCAGCATCCTGACCGACCCGACGACGGGCGGCGTGTCGGCCTCGTTCGCGTTCATGGGCGACGTCGTCATCGCCGAACCGAAGGCGCTGATCGGTTTCGCCGGCCCGCGAGTCATCGAGAACACGGTGCGCGAAAAGCTGCCGGAAGGCTTCCAGCGTTCCGAATTCCTGCTGCAGAAAGGCGCCATCGACATGATCGTCGACCGCCGCAAGATGCGCGAAGAACTCGCGCACCTGCTCGCGCTGCTGCAAAGCCAGCCGGCCGACGTCATCGCCTGATCGTTCATCACGGACGGCCGGCTTCCGCTTTGCGGCGCCGGCCGTTCGCATTTTGAAGCCTCCCATGCCCAATCTCCCGACCACCTTGCCCGACTGGCTGGCGCTGCTCGAGTCGCGCCACGCCGAAACCCACATCGACATGGGACTGGACCGCGTCCGCACCGTCAAGGAGCGCATGGGCCTGGCCTTTCCCTGCCCCGTGATCATGGTCGCCGGCACCAACGGCAAAGGCTCCACGTGCGCCATGCTGGAAGCGATGCTGCTGCAGAGCGGCTACAAGGTCGGCCTGTACATCAAGCCGCACTTCCTCGACTTCAACGAGCGCGCCCGCATCAACGGCGAGATGGCCAGCGACGACCAGCTGATCGCTGCATTTAACGAAGTCGAGGCGCGCCGCGGCGACATCGACCTCACGTATTTCGAATTCACGACGCTCGCCATCATGCACCTGCTGGCGACGTCCGGCGTTGACGTGGCGATCCTCGAAGTGGGCCTCGGCGGCCGCCTGGACGCCGTCAACGTGATCGATGCGGACGTGTCCATCGTCACGAGCATCGACATCGACCACAAGGATTATCTGGGCGATACGCGCGAAGAGATCGGCTTCGAGAAGGCCGGCATCTTCCGCCCCGGCAAGCCGGCGATCTGCAGCGATCCGCAGCCACCGCAATCGCTGATCGACCACGCTGAAAAGATCGGCGCCGACCTGTGGCTGCTGGGCCGCGACTTCAACTACCAGGGCGACAAGCAGCAGTGGGCCTATGGCGGCCGCAACCAGCGCCGCAATTCGCTCGCGTACCCGGCGCTGCGTGGCGCCAACCAGCTGTTGAACGCATCGGCCGCGCTCGCTGCACTGGAAGCGCTGCGCAACGTGTTGCCGGTGGGGGCCCAGGATGCGCGCACGGGCCTCGCGCTCGTCGAGCTGCCGGGCCGCTTCCAGGTGCTGCCGGGCCGCCCGACGACGATCCTCGACGTCGCGCACAACCCGCACGCGGCGGCGACGCTCGCGCAAAACCTGTCGAACATGGGGTTCCACCGCTTCACCTACGCCGTGTTCGGCATCATGCAGGACAAGGACATCGATGCCGTCGTCGCGCACATGGCGCCGAACATCGACCACTGGTGCGTGGCGGCGCTGCCGTCGCCCCGTTCGGCCGACCCGGCCGTGCTGGCCGCGAAGCTGGCAGCGTTGAAGCCGGCGGGCGCGAAAGACGACGAATTCTCCGTCAAAACGTTCGCGAATCCGGCCGAAGCATTCGCAGATGCAACAAGCAGGGCCGGACAGGATGATAGAATAGTGGTCTTTGGTTCGTTCTACACCGTAGCAGGCGTGATGGCGGCCCGTAAATCCTCTCTTCATTGACGTGACACCGCATGGGTTTGTTCTCCCGTAAAAGCAAGCAGGACCGCCTCGCCGAGGACAGTGGCCGCTTCTACAGCAAGGACGACGACGCCGCGATCGGCGAACGCGCCCGCGCCAAGCGCGCCAGCAACGCGGGCGGCGGCGCGACCCGCCGTCCCGGCAACGACCCCATGCTCCCCGAAAAGAAGCGGGCCCGCCGCCGCCTCGTCGGCGCCATCGCGCTGGCGCTTGCGGCCGCGGTCGGCCTGCCGATGCTGCTCGATTCCGAACCCAAGCCGATCGCCGGCGACATCGCCATCCAGATCCCCGCGAAGGACAAGGCCGCGCCGCTGCCCGTGCCGGCCGCCGAGAAAGCCGTGTCCGCAGCGGACAGCGTGGACAAGGGCGAGGAAGTGATCGACGCGCCGCCGCCCGCCAAGGCCCCGGCCGCCGTCGCAGCCGCCAAGCCGGACACGGTGATCGCGCCGAAGGTCGAGCACAAGCCCGAACCGAAGCCGGAATTGAAATCTGAGTCTGCGAAGCCCGAGCACAAGGACGCAAGCAAGCCCGAGCACAAGGACACGCCCAAGGCCGAGCACAAGGAACCGAAGCCCGAGCCGCGAGCCGCCGAAAAAGAGAAAGAGAAGGCCGCCGTGAAGCCGAAGGCGGACGAGAAGGCCCCGAAGCCGCATGACGACGCGGCGCGCGCACTGGCGATCCTGGAAGGCAAGCAGGCCGAGAAGGCCGCCGAGAAGGAGCGCTCTGCCGAGTCCGGTTCGCAGAAATACGTGCTGCAGGTCGCGGCCATGTCCAGCGCGGAAAAGGCGGCCGAAGTGCAGGCCAAGCTGCGCGAAGCGGGCATTTCGTCGTACACGCAAAAGACGACGACGCCGTCCGGTGAACTGATCCGCGTGCGGGTCGGCCCCCTGAACAAGGAAGACGCCGAAAAAGTCCGCGCCAAACTGGGCCGCCTGGGCATGTCCGGCGCCATGACACCGGTCTGACGCCTGCCTGCCCGATGCCGACCATGAACGTAGAAGCCGCGCCGTGACGATTTTCGACTACGTGGTGTTGTTCATTCTGGTCGCGTCGGTTGTCATCAGCACCATGCGCGGCCTCGTCAAGGAAATCCTGTCGCTGGCCGGCTGGGTGGCCGCCTTCATCGTCGCCAACGCCTTCGGTGCGAAGCTCGCGCCCATGCTACCATCCGTGATTCCGGGTGAAGCCTTGCGGCTGATCGTTGCCTTCATTGCATTGTTCCTCGGTGTGCGTGTGCTGATGGGCCTGTTGGCCCTCGCGATCAGCGCACTGATCGAGGCCTCCGGACTGAGCCTGGCCGACCGCGGCCTCGGCGGCCTGTTCGGATTGGGGCGGGGCATTGTAATCGTGCTGGCCGGCGTCATATTGTGCGGGATGACATCCATTCCCCAGCAGGCTTTCTGGAAAGACGCGCTGCTCTCGCCCTTGGCGGAAACCGGAGCGCGCACGGTCAAGCCTTTCTTGCCCGCTGCCTTCGCGCAGCACGTACAGTTTTGAACATCTCTTCACGGTATTAGGAGCACACCATGTGTGGCATCGTCGGCGTCGTCTCGCAAGCCCCCGTCAACCAGCTGTTATATGATGCTTTGCTGCTGTTGCAGCATCGCGGTCAGGATGCGGCGGGCATTGCAACCAATCACAGCAGCATGTTCTCGATGTACAAGGCCAACGGCCTCGTGCGTGACGTCTTCCGCACGCGCAACATGCGTTCGCTGCAGGGCAATTCCGGCATCGGCCACTGCCGCTATCCCACGGCCGGCTCGTCCAGCGAAGAGGAAGCGCAGCCGTTCTACGTGAACGCCCCGTTCGGCATCACCCTGGCGCACAACGGCAACCTCACGAACCAGGAACAGCTGAAGGAAGAACTGTTCCGCAACGACCGTCGCCACGTCAACACGAACTCCGATTCGGAAGTGCTGCTGAACGTGCTCGCGCACGAGATCGCGCAGGCGGCCGACGGCTTCACGCTCGCGCCGGACGCCGTGTTCAAGGCCGTCGCCCAAGTGCACCGCCGCGTGCGCGGCGCGTATGCCGTCATCGCCCAGATCGCCGGCCACGGCCTGCTCGCGTTCCGCGATCCGTTCGGCATCCGTCCGCTGTGCCTCGGCATCAACGAGACGGAGAACGGCCCCGAATACCTGCTGGCCAGCGAATCCGTCGCGCTGGAAGGCCTGGGCTTCCGCTTCGTGCGCGATATCGCGCCGGGCGAAGCCGTCTGGGTCGACGCCGACAGCCAGCTGCACACGCGCCAGTGCGCCGAGAACCCGTCGCTGAATCCGTGCGCGTTCGAATACGTGTACCTCGCCCGTCCGGACTCCGTGATCGACGGCGCGTCTGTGTACGCCACGCGCCTGCGCATGGGCGAATACCTGGCCGAGAAGATCCGCAAGGAGATCCCGGTCGAAGAGATCGACGTCGTGATGCCGATTCCCGATTCGTCGCGTCCGGCCGCCATCCAGCTCGCGCTGAAGCTGGGCGTGGAATACCGCGAAGGCTTCATCAAGAACCGCTACATCGGCCGCACGTTCATCATGCCGGGCCAGACGATGCGCCGCAAATCCGTGCGCCAGAAGCTGAATGCGATCGCGTCCGAATTCAAGGACAAGAACGTGCTGCTCGTCGACGACTCCATCGTGCGCGGCACGACGAGCCGCGAGATCGTGCAGATGGCGCGCGAATCGGGCGCCCGCAAGGTTTTCTTCGCGTCGGCCGCGCCGCCGGTGCTGTACCCGAACGTGTACGGCATCGACATGCCGACGCGCGACGAGCTGATCGCCCACGGCCGCACCGTCGAGGAAGTGTGCCGCGAGATCACGGCCGACCGTCTCGTCTACCAGGACCTGGACGCACTGCGCAAGTCGATCTCGGACGTGAACCCGGCGCTGACGAACGTGGAAGCCTCGTGCTTCGACGGCGTCTACATCACGGGCGACATCTCGCCGGCCTACCTCGACCAGCTCGAGAACGTGCGCCACAAATCGTCCGGCAAGTCGTCGGATGACGTCGTGCGCACGCAGCTGAATTTGAATCCGCCCGTCGCGGCGGAATGAGCCCGGACGCCGGTGCGCGCGATGCGCCGGCGTTTTTATTGCATCATCGGGCGCCGCGGGCGCCCGTTTTCATTTTTGACCCGGATCGCGGGCTTCGAACCATGAGCGACAAACCATCCTACGGCTTCACCACCACCATCCTGCACAACGACCGTCGCAAGCCGATCGAGCATTATTCGCTGCACAAGCCGGTCCACACATCGGTCGCCTTCGGCTACACGGACGCACGCCAGCTGGCGTCCGTCTTCCAGGGCAAGGAACCGGGCTTCCGCTACGGCCGCCAGGGCAACCCGACCGTCTCCGCGCTGGAAGACAAGATCAGCAAGATGGAAGACGGCGTTGCCACGCTGTGCTTCGCGACGGGCATGGCCGCGATCGGCGCGCTCGCGCAGGCGCTGCTGCGCGCGGGCGACCACGTCGTGTCGTCGTCGTTCCTGTTCGGGAATACCAACAGCCTGTGGAACACGGTGGCGTCGCAGGGCACCGAGGTGTCGTTCGTGGACGCGACCGACGTCGCCAACGTGGAAGCCGCGCTGAAGCCGACCACGCGCATGGTGTTCGTCGAGACCATCGCGAATCCGCGCACGCAGATCGCGGACCTCGCGCGCATCGGTGAACTGTGCCGCGCGCGCGGCATCCTGTACGTCGTCGACAACACGATGACGACGCCTTACCTGTTCCGCCCGAAGACCGTCGGCGCGGGCCTCGTCGTGAATGCGCTGACGAAGTCGATCGGCGGCCACGGCATGGCGCTGGGCGGCGCGTTGACGGACACCGGCGTGTTCGACTGGAGCACCTACCCGAACATCGCCGACAACTTCCGCCGCCAGCCGCCCGCCGCGCAAGGCATGGCCCAGCTGCGCGCAAAAGGGCTGCGCGACTTCGGCGCGTCGCTGGCACCGGAGGCCGCGCACCACATCGCCGTCGGTGCGGAGACGCTCGCGCTGCGCATGGAACGCACGTGCGCCAACGCGCTCGCGCTGGCAACGATGCTGGAAGCGGACGAGCGCGTCGCCGCTGTCCACTACCCGGGCTTGCCGTCGCACCCGCAGCACCAGCTGGCGTCCGAGCAGTTCCGCGCGTACGGCTCGCTGTTCAGCTTCGAGCTGAAAGAGGGCATCGACTGCTTCGACTACCTGAACCGGCTGAAGGTCGGCATCCCCGCCAGCAACCTGGGCGACACGCGCACGCTCGTGATCCCCGTCGCGCACACGATCTTCTTCGAGATGGGCCCGGAGCGCCGCGCCAGCATGGGCATCGCGGAATCGCTGATCCGCGTGTCGGTGGGCATCGAAGACACGGCCGATCTGCTGGCCGACTTTGGCAACGCGCTGCCGTAAAACGTCGTAAAGCCGGGGAGGGCGGTCGCCTTCCCCGTTGAGCACGCGCGGCGCAGCGGTTATGATCGTCGTGTTGTCATCTCTCGAATCTAGGACCGCATGCCCATGAAGACTGTCCTGTTGTGTGCCGCACTGCTGTGCGGCGCGAGCGCGTTGGCCGCGGAGCCTGCCGCCGCCAAGTCCTCGTCCAAAGCCGGCACCGCGAAAGGGACTGCTGCCGCGCCGTCCGCCAATGCCGCCGCCGAACTCGCCGAAGCGGACGCGCTGTTCGCCAAGAAGGCGTATCCGGAAGCCCTGCAGAAGTACACGAAGCTGGCGAACGCCGGCAACGTGATGGCCCAGCAGCACCTGGGCGAAATGTATTTCTATGGCGAGGCGGGCGCCATCGACATGGACAAGGCCGCGCAATGGTTCCAGAAGGCCGCCGCGAAGGGCAATGCCGTTGCCATCGCGTCGCTGGAACTGATGAAGCAGCGCGAGGTGCGCCGCGCCGACCTCGACTACTGGATCGCGAAGTACGACGGGTCCGACCTGCGCACGGCCGAATACCGCTGCCCCGCGCCGCGCTTCCCTGTGATGTCGAAGGTCAACGAGGAAATCGACTATTACAGCGGCAAGATGAAGGACTGGGAGGCCTGCCACAACCGCTGGGTCAAATATCTGAACGCGTCGCTGCCGCTGACCAAGCGCATCCCGGACGACATCGCCAAGCTGCTCACGAAGGACGAGTCCGACAAGGCGGCCGCGCATCTGAAAGACGTGGGCGACCGCCTCGCGGAAGACACGAGGGTCGCGGGCAAGCTCGTCATCGCCGATTTCGACGCATGGCGCGCGGGCACCGAGGCGTACGTCAAGGAGCACAACGAGATGGTCAAGAACGCGCCGCCGCGCGATCCGGACGAGGGTAAGTGACGGTTAGCTGGCGTCGCGACAGGATGCCGGGTCGTCGATGCCGGCCCAGTCCAGCGCTTCCTGTCGCTCCCCGAACGACAGGTAGTCCGTGATCTTCCCGTCGCGGAACACGAAGCCATCCGCGAAGCGCCCGCCGATCCAGTCGTTCGTGGCTTTCAGGCGCACCCAGGCGTACAAATAGACGACGACCTTGTCGCCGTTGACGAAAAATCCCTCGGGCTCGCACGTGCCTTCGGCCCAGGTGCCGCGCCCCGCGGCGACGTGCGCGCGGACCTGCTCGATGCCGCGATACGTGCCCGCCATCGGAAAGCTTGGGGGCTCGATGCGCACGATGTCGGGATCGAAGTCCTTGGTCATCGCTTGCATGTCGTTGCTGTTGATCGCAGCGAAGAAATCCTTGAGTGCCCGGACGTTGGGATGCATGGCGTTCTCGTTTCAGATCGAATCAGTGGTTTGTATTTGATCCCGGGATACCCGCTCCGCTCTGCGCCACCGGAGATCGTCCCGAAGCCGGAAGAGGGCGGCGAGGATCATCGCAGCGGGGTGCTCCTGCTTTTGGTTGCCTTCATTGACAGTCGCCCCGATGAATTCGCGATGGCGGAACAGTGGTTATCGCCCTGTCGATCCAGTCGCTAGAATCCGATCAGGACATTTTGCACATGTTCCATATGCGTCGGTCCCGCCACGAATGCCCCTGCGAGCTTGCGGAACTGTTGCACTTCATCGCTTGCGACGAAGTGCACCGTGTGGTCTTCCAAGGTCTCCCAGCCGATCACGAGCTTGTAGGTGTCGGGATTCTCGACGGAACGCTCCAGCCGAAGCGAGCGGCAGCCGCGCGAACGTTGGAACAAGGGCACCGCCTCGGCGATGGCGGCGTGGAAAGCGTCATGCGATTCCGGTTTGATAGGGATGGTCACGATCTCGTAAAACATTATTTTCCTTTTAAACGGCGCGGCGGCGTCGCGCACGGCTGCCTGCCCGGGCAATCACCAGATACTTACCCGATCCTTGGGCGGCAAGTACATCCGGTCGCCCGGCTTGACGCCGAATGTATCGTAGAAGCCAGGGTTGTTGCGCAGCGTTCCGATCGTGCGGAAGCGACCCGGCGAGTGCGGATCAGCCTTGAGCAGCATGATCAGCGTGTTGTCGCGCATCTTCTGGCGCCAGATCTGGCCGAAGCCCATGTAGAGACGCTGGTCGCCCGTCAGGCCGTCGATCACGGGGGCCTTCTTTCCCTTCAACGACAGATGGTAGGCCTTGTACGCGATCGCCAGGCCCGAGATGTCGGCGATATTCTCGCCCAAGGTCAGTTCGCCGTTCACGTGGTAGCCAGGAATCGGTTCGAAAGCGTTGTACTGGCTGACCAGCATCCTGGCCTTCGTTTTGAATTGTTCGTGGTCGGCCGGCGTCCACCAGTCGCGCAGGTTGCCGTCGCCGTCGTACTGCGAGCCCTGGTCGTCGAAACCGTGGCTGATCTCGTGGCCGAGTACGGTGCCGATGCCGCCGTAATTGACGGCATCGTCCGCGTCGGCATCGAAGAACGGGGGCTGCAGCACGGCAGCAGGTACGACGATTTCATTCTTTTCCGGATCGTAGTAGGCGTTGACCGTCTGCGGCGTCATGTTCCATTCGTTGCGATCGATGGGCCTGTTCAGTTTCGCGAGCTCGCGGTCGAACTCGACTTCGCGCGACCGCATCACGTTGCCGACCAGGTCGTCGCGTTTGACGACGAGGCCCGAATAATCCTTCCACTTGTCCGGATAGCCGATTTTCGTCTTCATCTTGGCCAGCTTGGCCTGGGCTTCCGCCTTGGTGGGCGGGCTCATCCAGTCGAGCTTGTCAATGCTGAGCTTGTACGCGGTCATCAGGTTTCCCATCAAGCGCTCGATACGTGCCTTGCGTTCTTGCGGGAAAAATCGAGCCACGTACAACTTGCCCAATGCGTCACCCTGCGTAGCTTCGATCACGCCGACGCCGCGTTTCCAGCGAGGCTCGTTCTCGTCGATGCCGAACAATGTTTTGTCGAAAAATTCGAAGTCGGCGTCGACGAACGCCTTCGCGAGGAAGCGACTGTAGGATTTGACCAGATGCAGGGTCAGGTAAGCCTTCCACGTATCGAGCGGCGTCGCTGCCGCGATGCCGGCGAATGCTTTCAGATAACTTGGTTGGCCGACGATCACGTGTGTGCTCTTGCCGGACAGGCCGATGCCGTCCAGCCAACGCTTCCAGTCGAAACCCGGCGCGAAGGCAGGCAGATCCGTCAGCTGGAATTTGTTGTACGCCTTGTTCGGATCGCGCAGCTCGACCTTGGTCCACTGCGCCTTGGCCAGTTTCGTCTCGAAATCAACGATGGCCTGCGCGTGGGTAGCGGCATCCGCGTCGCCCGCCATCGCCAGCACTTGCCGGCAGTGGGCCAGATAGCGGGTCTTCATGTCGGTCAGCTTCGGGTCGTCCGCCTTCAGGAAATAGTCGGGGTCGGGCAGTCCCAATCCGCCCTGGCCGATGTCGGCGACGTAGCGGGTCGAGTCCTTATTGTCTAAATGAACGGTGACGTCGAGCGGCACGCCCATGCCGAGCCTGCCCAGATGGGCCAGTACGGACGCCAGTTCGGCCTTGTCCTTGATGGCGGCGATCCGATCCAGTTCGCTTTGCAATGGTGCGATGCCCAGCTGTTCCAGCTTGTCCTCGTCCATGAAGCTGGCGTAGAAGTCGCCGATCCGGCGGGCGTCTTCGTCCTTGACGGTGTCCGCCGCAGCCTTTTCAATGATTTCACGTAATTGCAGCAGCGAATCCTCGTACCGATCCATGAACGGGTCCAGGTATGGCTTGTCCGACGGGATCTCGACTGTCTTGAGCCATTTGCCGCTCAGGTATTCGAAAAAATCGTCCTGTGGCCGTACGGAGGGTTCGATGTACCGGGTAGCGATGCCGCTGGTCAATGCCGGACGCGCGGTAGTCGGCGCGGACTTGATCGCGCCTTCGGCCGCGTGGCCCAGACTGGCGGCCAGTGTCAGGCTCGCGATGCCCAATAGGTGACGTTGCATGCAGCTCCTTCGATCAGCTTGGATACGAAGTTTCTATTTTATTATTCTTTTCCGTCAGCAATGTTTCTTATTGTATATTTTATATGCATGAAAAAGGCCGCGATATGCGGCCTTTCGATGTCACGAATGAACTTGCGATGCATTAGGCTCAGTGCCAGGACCGCAGCAATCCGACCGCCAGCCCTTCCAGCGCAAACTCGTCGGCGCTCGGATCGACGGTGATCACGGAAAAGTCAGGATTTTCCGGCAGCAGTTCGATCGTGGACCCCGTCTTGCGGTAGCGCTTGACCGTCACTTCGTCGCCGATGCGGGCGACGACGATCTGGCCGTTCTTGGCGCTGTCGACCTTCTTGACCGCGAGGAAGTCGCCGTCGCAGATGCCGGCGTCGCGCATCGACCAGCCGCGGACTTTCAGCAGGAAGTCGGGCTTGCTCGAGAACATTGCCGGGTCGACGGAGTAGGTCGCTTCGACATGTTCCTGGGCGAGGATCGGCGAACCGGCGGCCACGCGGCCGACGAGCGGCAGCGACATCAGGTTCGGCGGGATGGCCGGCACGAACGACGGGACGGCCGAGTTCGACTCCGGTGCCGACTGGCCGACGAGGCGGATGCCACGCGACGTGCCCGGGGAGATTTCGATCGCGCCTTTACGGGCCAGCGCCTGCAGGTGTTCCTCGGCCGCATTGGCCGAGCGGAAGCCAAGCTCCTTGGCGATTTCGGCGCGGGTCGGCGGGAAGCCCGTGTTGTCGATGGCTTCCTTGATCAGGTTGAGGATCTGTTCTTGCCGTGCGGTGAGCTTTAGCATGTTCGTCTTGGTTGCGGTGCGGGATCAGACTGTATTTTTGTACAGTATTGCGCCGCGCGCAAGGGGATTTCGAGTTTTTTTTCGCGGTGCGGCACGCAGCGCGCGTCCACAACCTTTCGCGGTGCGGTAGCGCAGCGCGTCGGCAATTTTGGCGCAGCGACAAAGATGGCGCACTTGACGTTTTTACGGTTATAATGTCGGGCTTCCCTTCCCACACTCGTCTTGACGCCGAGGTGGGCATTTGTTTAAACGTCCTTAAGGAGTGTTTCATGCGTCATTATGAAATCGTGTTTATCGTCCACCCGGACCAGAGCGAACAGGTCCCGGCGATGATCGAACGCTACAAGACCACGGTCACCTCGCGCGGCGGCAACATCCACCGCGTCGAAGATTGGGGCCGTCGTCAAATGGCTTACCAGATCCAGAAGCTGCCGAAGGCACACTACATCTGCATGAACATCGAGTGCGACAACGAGACCCTGGTCGAGCTGGAAACCGCATTCAAATTCAATGATGCCGTGCTGCGTCACCTGACCGTGAAGATGAAGAAAGCTGAAACCGCACCGTCGCCGATGATGAAGTCGGTCCAGCGCGAAGACGCAGCCAAGAGCCACCGCGCCGAGCAGGCCGCCGCTCCGGCCGCAGCAGCCTAAATCTCGCGGGAGCACCGAGCTGTAAGTGAACGAGCTGTCGCTGGTCGCAAGCATTCTGGAACGCGACACCTTGCGCTACACACCGGCCGGCATCCCTATCGTAGGCGGCGTCCTGCAACACGGATCGACGCAGACGGAAGCGAGGATGGACAGGCAGGTCGATTTCGAGATTCCCGCGGTTGCCGCGGGCGAGATTTCGGGACGATTTGCCAACGCCGAGTTGGGCGCGATGTACCGCTTCACGGGATTCCTGGCCAGGAAAAGCCGTCACAGCAAAAGCTTGGTGTTTCACATCATTGATTTCAGTGCCGCATAAGCAGTAGAAACTGCGAGATTGCGGGCACGTTTATAGATAGATACAGGAGCCTCAAAATGGCATTCGGTAAAAAGTTCGACAAAAACAAAGCTAAGCTCAAAGAGAAGCGTAAACAGCAGAACCCGCTGTTCAAGCGCAAGAAATTCTGCCGCTTCACCGCTGCAGGCGTGGAACAGGTTGACTACAAAGACGTCGACACCCTGAAGGATTTCGTCCAGGAAAACGGCAAGATCATGCCGGCACGCCTGACCGGCACCAAGGCACACTACCAGCGTCAAGTGGATACCGCCATCAAGCGCGCCCGTTACCTGGCTCTGCTGCCGTACACCGACCTGCACAACGCTTAATCGTCGGTCGCGACATCAAAGCATAGTCAGATTACTGGAGAATAAAATGCAAGTTATCCTGCTGGAAAAAGTCGTCAACGTCGGCAACCTGGGCGACGTCGTCAAGGTCAAGGACGGTTACGCACGTAACTTCCTGATCCCGCAAAAAATGGCCCGCCGCGCAACGCAAGCTGCCGTCGCCGAGTTCGAAGTCAAGCGCGCCGAACTGGAAAAAGCAGCTGCCGAGAAACTGGCCGCCGCTCAAGCCCAAGGCGACAAGTTGAACGGCATGACCGTCACCATCGCACAGAAAGCCGGCGTCGACGGCCGTCTGTTCGGTTCCGTGACCAACTTCGACATCGCCGAAGCCCTGACCAAGCAAGGTTTCGCCGTCGAAAAGGCACAAGTGCGCATGCCGACCGGTCCGCTGAAGACCACCGGCGAGCACCCGGTGTCGGTCGCTCTGCACACCGACGTCGTGGTGGAAATCACCATCGCTGTCGTGGGCGAAGCTGCCTGATAAACATTCTGTTGCCAGAATGAGAAAAGCCGGGGACACCCCGGCTTTTTTATTTTTGGAAACTCACCAATGATTTCAGCGCCTGATCGGATACGGGTATAATGCCGGCCATGAACACCCCAGCAGACCCGCAGATCGAGTCGCTCCGCATTCCCCCGCATTCCATCGAAGCAGAACAGTCCGTCATCGGCGGCCTCCTGCGCGACAATGCGGCGTGGGACCGCATCGCCGACTTCATGCATGCGGAGGATTTCTACCGCTACGACCACCGGATCATCTTCGAACAGATGGTCCGCCTGATCAATGCCGGCAAGCCTGCCGACGTGATCACCGTGTACGAGGCGCTCGTCCAGCTCGGCAAGGCCGAGGACGTGGGCGGCCTCCAGTACCTGAATGCGATGGCGCAGAATACGCCATCCGCCGCCAACATCCGCCGTTATGCCGAGATCGTGCGCGATCGTGGCGTGCTGCGCCAGCTCATCACCGTCGCCGACGAAGTCTCTGGCAAGGCATTCAATCCGCAAGGCGCCGAGGTCAAGCAGATCCTCGACGAGGCCGAATCGCGCATCTTCGCGATCGCCGAGCAGGGCGCCCGCGGCGCGCAAGGCTGGCTGCCCGTGCAGCCGCTGCTGACCCAGGTGGTCGAGCGCGTCGACGAACTGTACAGCCGCGACAACCAGGGCGAGATCACGGGCGTCCCGACGGGCTTCATCGACCTCGACAAGATGACGTCCGGCCTGCAGCCGGGCGACCTCGTCATCGTCGCCGGCCGTCCGTCGATGGGCAAGACGGCGTTCTCCGTCAACATCGGTGAGAGCGTGGCCGTCGACGCCGGCCTGCCGGTCGCGATCTTCTCGATGGAGATGGGCGGCGTGCAGCTGGCGATGCGTATGCTCGGCTCCATCGGCCAGCTCGACCAGCACCGCCTGCGTACCGGCAAGCTGCTCGACGAGGACTGGCCGCGCCTGACGCATGCGATCCAGAAGATGAACGACGCGCAGATCTTCATCGACGAGACCCCGGCGCTGAACCCGATCGAAATGCGCGCGCGGGCACGACGCCTGGCGCGCCAGTGCGGCAAGCTGGGCCTCATCATCGTCGACTACCTGCAGCTGATGCAGGGTTCCAAGCCGGGCGACAACCGGGCGTCCGAAATCTCGGAGATCTCGCGGAGCCTGAAGGGCCTCGCGAAGGAACTGGGCTGCCCCGTGATCGCGCTGTCCCAGCTGAACCGCTCGCTGGAACAACGCCCGAACAAGCGTCCCGTGATGTCCGACCTGCGCGAATCGGGCGCTATCGAACAGGATGCGGACGTCATCATCTTCCTGTATCGTGACGAAGTTTACAACCCGGACTCGCCCGACAAAGGTACCGCCGAGATCATCATCGGCAAACAGCGTAACGGCCCGATCGGCGCCATTCGCGTGACCTGGATGGGCATGTACACCAAGTTCGGCAATTACAGCGGCAACCTGGGCATCTACCAGGGCGATTAAGCCGATAGCAGTCAAGGATCGCGGCGCCCGGTCCATGAGGACGGGCGCCGCGACTTTCGAGAAGTCCCAAGAGAATTACCCAACGGAGAACCTATGTTTGGACGCCTGATGCCCACGGAGGGCAAATTTTTCGACCTGTTCAACCAGCACGCCGCGTTGTGCGTGAAGGGTGCACAAGAGATGGTCGGCCTGATGACCAACTTCGACGACCTGGAAAACCGCACGCACGCCGTGGAGAGCATCGAAAAACAGGCGGACAAGGTCACCTATGCGTGCGTCGACTTGCTGCACAAGACGTTCATCACGCCGCTCGACCGCGACGACATCCACAAGCTGATCACCCGCATGGACGACATCCTCGACATGATGGAAGACGCCGCGCAGACCATCTCGCTGTACGACCTGCACGCCGTCACGCCGGAAGCGAAGCGCCTGGCCGAGCTGTGCCTCGCGTGCTGCGAAAAGGTCCAGCAGGCCGTCGGCATGCTGCACAACATGGATAACGCCCAGAAGATGGTCGCCATCTGCGAAGAGATCGACCGCCTGGAATCGGACGCCGACCACGTGATGCGCGCCGCGATGTCGAAACTGTTCCGCGACGAACCGGACGTCCGCAACCTGATCAAGATGAAGGCCATCTACGAGATCCTCGAGACCGTGACCGACCGCTGCGAAGACGTTGCCAACATCATCGAAGGCATCATCGTCGAAAACGCGTAACGACCGGAACAATAAGAACAAATGGACTCTCTTCACATCAGCATTTACGTGCTGGGCCTGCTCGTCTTTTTAGCGCTGGTCTTCGACTTCATGAACGGCTTCCACGATGCCGCCAACGCGATCGCGACGGTGGTGTCGACCGGCGTCCTGCGTCCGCAGACGGCCGTCGCGATGTCCGCGATGTTCAACTTCGTCGCCATCTTCACCGTCGGCCTGCACGTGGCATCGACGGTGGGCAAGGGTACCGTCGATCCGCACATCGTCGACCACTACGTCGTGTTCGGCGCGCTCGTCGGCGCGATCATCTGGAACGTGATCACCTGGTACTACGGCATCCCCTCGTCGTCGTCGCACGCGCTGATCGGCGGCCTGGTGGGCGCCGCGGTCGCCAAGAGCGGCACCGGCGCGCTGGTCGGCGGCGGCCTGCTCAAGACCGTCCAGTGGATCATCCTGTCGCCGCTGCTGGGCTTCATCCTCGGTTCGCTCGTGATGCTTGCCGTGTCGTGGATCTTCGTGCGCACCCCGCCGCGCAAGGTCGACACGTGGTTCCGCCGCCTGCAGCTGTTCTCGGCCGCGGCCTACAGCTTGGGCCACGGCGGCAACGACGCGCAGAAGACCATCGGCATCATCTGGATGCTCCTGATCGTGGCCGGCGTGTCGAAGGCCGGTGACACGGCGCCACCGCTGTGGGTCATCATTGCCTGCTACACGGCGATCTCGATGGGCACCCTGTTCGGCGGCTGGCGCATCGTGCGCACGATGGGCCAGAAGATCACGAAGCTCAAGCCCGTCGGCGGCTTCTGCGCGGAATCGGGCGGCGCCATCACGCTGTTCATCGCCAGCGCGATCGGCGTGCCGGTGTCGACGACGCACACGATCACGGGTGCCATCGTCGGCGTCGGTTCGGCGCAGAAGGCATCGGCCGTGCGCTGGGGCGTGGCCGGCAACATCGTGTGGGCCTGGATCTTCACGATTCCCGCGTCGGCGTTCATGGCCGCGATCGCGTGGTGGGTCGGTACCCACATCCTGTAAGCGCGTCGCGCAGCACATCGAAGGCAGCCTCCGGGCTGCCTTTTTTTTTCGTCCGCGCCGGATTCGCGTTTGCGCCACAGTGCACGGTTTCCTTTTCATTTTTACTAACGGTCGTAGTAATATTACAGCCGATCGCCGGCCAGCGTTGCCGTCCGGGCCACGCCCGTCGGTCAGAATAAGAATGAAGAGGGGACAATATGATATCGAAAAGTAGTTTGACTTCATGGCGAGGCGTCGTCACAGCCGCCTGCGCCGGCCTGCTGCTGGCCGGTTGCGGTGCCGGCGACGCGGCGCAGCCGGGTGCGCCATCCGGTAACCGGATGCTGGCGCTCGCCACCTCGGCAGCCGCCACGCCCGTCGCGCCGGGCAGCATCCGCATGCACTTCCACCGCGTCCAGAACGATGCGGCCCAGTGGGGCGTGTATTCGTGGGACGGTCCGCAGAAACCCAGCGCCGCCTGGATCACCGACCGCTTCATGTTCGCCGGCAGCGACGGCTTCGGCGGCTACGTCGACATCCCGCTCGCCGCCGGCAAGAGCGCAATCTGGTTCCTCGTCACCGACGGCAACGGCACGAAGAACTGCGGCGCCGACCAGCACGCGGACCTGAACGCCGACGTCGCGACGAAAGGGCAGGAGGTCTGGATGCTGGAGGGCGACTGCACCGTCTACGCGAACCAGCCCGCGCTCAGCTACGGCAACCTGGCGTTCGCCAAGGCGCACTGGCTGTCGGCGACGACGCTGGCCTGGCCGGGCGCGGACGCGAACGGCACCTATAAACTGTTCTACGCCGCGAACGGCGGCCTCGCGCCGACGCCGGGCGGCGCCGTCGGCCTGGCTGGCGCGGACAGCGCGTTCGACCTGACGGTGGCCGCGCTGCCGGACGCGCTGCGCCAGAAGTACCCGCACCTGGCCGGCGCCACGGGCCTGCGCCTAGAGGACGCCGACGCGGCCAAGGTCGCGGCGATGGTCAGCGGCCAGTTCGCCATCGCGCAGTACGACGGCGGCGGCAACCTCGTGCAGGTGACGTCGCTGCAGACGGCCGGCCTGCTGGACGACCTGTTTGCGGCAAAAGCCGCGCAGGCGCAGCTGGGCGTTTCGTTCGACCGCGCCGGCCGCGCCACGTTCCGCGTGTGGGCGCCGACGGCGAAGTCCGTCGCGCTGAACCTGTACGCGAGCGCCAACGCGGCGACGCCGGCGACGGTCCCGCTGACGCGCGACGCGGCCAGCGGCGTGTGGAGCTACACGGCCAACGACCCGACGCTCGCGAACCGCGTCTACTACACGTACACGGTGCAGGTGCTGTCGCGCTGGGCGGACAACAAGATCGTGACGAACACGGTGACCGATCCGTATTCCGTGAGCCTGTCCGCCAACAGCGCCCGCAGCTTCGCCGCGAACCTCGACAGCGTGCAGATGAAGCCCGCCGGCTGGGACGACCAGCGCATCCCGAAGCTCGACGCACCCACCGACATCGCGCTGTACGAACTGCACATCCGCGACTTTTCCGCGTCCGACGCGACCGTGCCGGCCGCCCACCGCGGCAAATACCTGGCGTTCACGGACGGCGACTCGCACGGCATGCGCCACCTGAAATCGCTGCAGAAGGTGGGCATGACGCACGTGCACCTGCTGCCCAGCTTCGACTTCGCCAGCGTCAACGAGAAGGGCTGCGTGACGCCGTCCATCCCGGATGCCGCCGCCGATTCGACGGCGCAGCAGGCCGCAGTTGCCGCCGTGGCGGATACGGACTGCTTCAACTGGGGCTATGACCCGGTCCACTACGATGCGCCGGAAGGCAGCTACGCGACGAATGCCGACGACGGCGCCGTGCGCGTGCGCGAGTTCCGCGCGATGGTGCAAGCGCTGCACGAAGCCGGCCTGCGCGTGACGATGGACGTCGTGTACAACCACACGAGCCAGTCGCAGCAAGGCCCGCTGTCCGTCCTCGACCGCATCGTGCCGACGTATTACTACCGCCTCGGCAGCGATGGCCACATCCTGAACGACAGCTGCTGCGCCGACACCGCGCAGGAAAACGCCATGATGGGCAAGCTGATGATCGACTCCGTGTCGCTGTGGGCCCGCCAGTACAAGGTCGACAGCTTCCGCTTCGACATCATGGGCTTCACGCCGCTGGACCTGCTGAAGCGCCTGCAGGCCAGCGTGAACGAGGCCGCCGGCCGCGACATCTACCTGTACGGCGAAGCGTGGAACTTCGGCACCGTCGCCAACGACGCCCGCTTCGTGCAGGCGCGCCAGGCGAATATGGCGGGCACGGGCATCGGCTCGTTCAACGACCGCATCCGCGACGCCGTGCGCGGCGGCGGCTGCTGCGACGGCGGCCAGTGGCTCGTCAGCCAGCAGGGCTTCATCAACGGCGCCTACCTCGACCCGAACGCGCAATCGACGCAGACTCGCGACGACGCGCTGCGCCTCGCGGACCTCGTGCGCGTGGCGCTGTCCGGCACGTTGCGCGACTACCGCTTCACGGACCGCTTCGGCAGCGTGCGCACGAACGCGCAGATCGACTACTTCGGCCAGCAGGCCGGCTTCGCGGCGAATCCGTCCGAGACGATCAACTACGTCGAGGCGCACGACAACCAGACGCTGTTCGACGTGAACGCGTACAAGCTGCCGCAAGGGACGTCGCTGGCCGATCGCGTGCGCGTGCAGACGCTGGGGGCCGCCGTCAACCTGCTGGCGCAGGGCGTGCCGTTCTTCCATGCGGGCCAGGAGATCCTGCGTTCGAAATCGCTCGACCGCGACAGCTACAACGCGGGCGACTGGTTCAACAAGCTGGATTACAGCTACGCGTCCAACAACTTCGGCGTGGGCCTGCCGATGGCCGGGTCGAACCAGGACAACTGGTGGCTGATGTCGCCCATCCTGACCAACCCGCTGATCAAGCCCGACACGCGCGCGATCGTGGCGGCGAAGGGCGCGTTCGAGGACTTCCTCGCGATCCGCTCCGACACCACGCTGTTCCGCCTGCGCACGGCGCAGGACGTGATCGACCGCCTGAAGTTCTACAACGTGGGCCCCGACCAGGTGCCGGGCATCGTCGCGCTCTCGATCGACGGCACGCGCTATCCGGGCGCGAAATACAAGGCCGTCGTCGTCGTGTTCAACGTCGACAAGGTGCAAAAGACGATCGCGATCCCGGAACTGAAGGGCCGCAAGCTGCAGCTGCACCGCGCCCAGCGCAACGGCAGCGACGATGTCGTGAAGGCGTCCGCCTTCGATCCGGCCGGCGCCACGTTTGCGATCCCGGCCCGCACGGCGGCCGTGTTCGTCCAGAACGCCAACGACTGACCGCGGCGTGAACGAGGCATGAAAAAAGGGCCGGGCGCGCAAACGCCCGGCCCTTGTCGCGTGGGGCGTGCGTCAGTGGGCGGTGCCGGCCCAGTTGTTGGTGCCGTTATTGTTGTTGCGGTCGTTCTCGAGGGCCTGCTTGTCGACGATCACCACGTTGTCTCCGGCGCCTTTCGACGCCTTGCGCGGGATGAGGGTCCCCGTCGGGGTATAGCTGGCGTCGAGGTATTTGTCGGCCGGCTGCTGCGATTGCGTGGCGTCGGCCGCGCAGCCGGACAGCAGGGCGATGGCGGCCGCGGCCAGCGCGGACGGGACGATGCGGTTCATTGTGCTTCTCTCCTTGAGTTGGAATGGTTGGTGGTTATTTGATGCAGACGGCACGCACCATCTTGATGTCGGTGACGCCGTCCAGGATCTTCTCGATGCCGTCCATTTTCAGGGTCAGCATCCCGTCCTCGAGCGCGGCCGCCAGCAGCTCGGCCACGCGCGCGTGCTCGGTCAGCAGGCGCTTGACGCGCTCGCTGCCGATCATCAATTCATGCAGGCCGACGCGCCCGCGATAGCCCTTGGTGCACTCGGCGCAGCCTACCGCGCGGTACAACGTGAAGCGGCCGTCGGCGCCGCCGTGGCGCGTGCGCCAGCCGGCCAGCACGGCGGCGCGCGCGGCGGCCGGGTCGGCGACATAGGCCGCCTGGCCGCGCAATTCCTCGCAATACTCGTCGAGCAGCGTCTCCAGCTCGGCGTCGTCGGGGTGGTAGGGCTGGCGGCACGCCGTGCACAGCCGGCGCGCCAAACGCTGCGCGAGGATGCCCAGCAGCGCGTCGGCAAAATTGAAGGGGTCCATGCCCATGTCGAGCAGGCGCACGACGGATTCCGGCGCGCTGTTCGTGTGCAAGGTGGAGAACACGAGGTGGCCCGTCAGCGATGCTTCGATGCCCGTGCTGACGGTCTCGCGGTCGCGCATCTCGCCGACCATGATCACGTCCGGATCGGCGCGCAGGAAGGCGCGCATGACGGACGCGAAGTCGAGGCCCGCCTTGCGGTTGACCTGCACCTGGCGCAGCCCTTTCTGCGTGATCTCGACGGGGTCTTCCGCCGTCCAGATCTTCGTCTCCGGCGTGTTCAGGTGCGCGAGGATCGAGTGCAACGTGGTCGTCTTGCCGGAGCCTGTCGGACCGCACACGAAGAACAGGCCGTAGGGCTTGGACACCGTCGCCTTCAGGCGTTCCAGGTTGTGCGGCAGGACGCCCAGCTTGTCGAGCGGGATCGGCTCGCCGGCCTGCAGGATGCGCATGACGATGTCTTCGACACCGCCGCTGGACGGAATCGTCGCCACGCGCAGCTCGATGTCGAGCGGCCCGTATTTGCGGAAGCGGATCTTGCCGTCCTGCGGCTTGCGCCGTTCCGAGATGTCGAGGTCGCACATGATCTTCACGCGCGCGACGAGGGCGTTGCGGTAGCTGGACGGGATCTCGATGTACGGCACCAGCACGCCATCCTTGCGGAAGCGTACGCCCGTCTTGCCGCGGCCCGGCTGCGGTTCGATGTGGATGTCGGACGCACCCTGGCGGTAGGCGTCGACGATGATCCGGTTCAGGAGCTTGACCAGTTCGTTCTCGACGGCGGCGGAGACGTCGGCACCCGCGTTGTCGCCTTCCGCGTCGGGATCGACGTCCTCGTCGAGGTGCGACAGCAGCTCGCCCACGCTCGTGTCCTCGGCGACGGTGCCGCCGAAGAACTGGGCGACGGTCAGGCGCAGGTCGTGGCGCGTCGTCACGCGCCAGGCGATGCGCGGCCGGGCGAACACCTGGGCGGCGATGCGGCTGGCGGCCACGCGTTCCGGGTCCAGCGCCATCAGCACCAGGCCGTCGGGGCCGTCCTCGAGCGGCAGCCAGCCCTGTTCCAGCGCGTACTGCGGCTTCAGGTTGCGCAGCAGCTCGACGGGTTTCACGCGCTCGGCGCGGAACGGTTCGTAGGGCACGCCGGCATGGTCGGACAGCGCCTGCCCGAGCTGCGCGGGCTTCAGGTGGAAGTCGCCCAGCAGCACGTCCTCGATGTCGGCGTCGCGCTCGCGCGCGAGGCGCGTGGCCTGTTCCAGTTCCTGCTGCGTGAGGAGGTTGCGCGTGACGAGGGCGTCGTAGCGGCCGCGCGGCAGCGGCGCGCGCAGGCGCTGGCCCAGCGCGACGGCCAGGGTCTCGCACAACTGCTTCAGGCCTTCCATGTACGCGGCCGGGAACGGGCCGCCGGCGCGGTGGTTGATGAACTGGATGACGCCCAGCAGCGCGCCTTCCGTGTCGAGCAGCGGCGCGACGAGCATCTCGCGCGTGCGGTAGCCCGTGCGCTGGTCGACGCCGCGCTGGAAGCGCACGTTGGCGCCCAGGCGGCGCAGCTCGGCCTCGTCGTACACGTCGGCGATGTTGACGGTCTGGCGCGACAGCGCGACGAAGCCGGCGATCGAGCCGGGCCCGATCGGCAGCTGCAGGTGGCGGATCGACGTGAGGCCCGTCTTGACCTTGGCGACGAGGGCGTCCTGTTCGGGCGTCACGGCGTACAAGGTGAAGCGGTCGCTGTCGAACAGCTCGCAGAAGTCGCGGCCCAGGTCGAGCATGATCTGGTCCAGGTTGCGGGTCGCGTGGATGCGCGTCGTGATGGCCTGCACGCGGCGCTGGACGTCCAGGCGCCGCCCCGTCTCGTCATGCTGGCGCCGGTCGCCCTGGCGCCGTTCCACGAAATCGGCGCTCATCGCAGTTCGACTTCCAGGCCTTCGTAGGCCAGCGCCACGGCGAGACCGCCCAACCGGTCGTGCCAGCGTGCCAGCGCCTCCCCGAACACGGCTTCCAGGTCGGCGTCGGAGCGGGTGGGCTCGTGGTGGGTGCAGTACAGGCTGCGCACGCCCGTCTTCAGCGCCAGCGCGATCGCGGCGTCGAACGTGCCGTGGCCCCAGCCCTGCCTGGACGGGTACTCATCCACCGTGTACGAGCAGTCGGCGACGAGCGCGTCGACGCCTTCCACCGCCAGCTCGATCTCTCGCTCGCGCCGCGCGATCTCGCGCTGCGCGGCCGCGTGCTCCGCGCTGCCGGGGGCGTGCGGGTTGAAGAACGGTTCGTGGTCGCCCGTGAAGAACAGCGCGCGGCCGCCGCATTCGACGCGGTAGCCGAAGTTGGCGACGGGGTGGTTCATCGTCACGTTGTGCACGACGATGTCGCCGACGGCATGCGGCACGCCGGCTTCCAGCGTGCGGTATTCGATCGTGGCGTTCATGCGTTCCTCGCTGACGGGGAAGTAGCTGTCTTGCAGCTGCACGCCCATCACGTGCTCGATGCCGCGGCCCGTCGCGTCGTCGCGTGCGCCGTGCAGGCACACGCGCGTGCCGCTCACGAACAGCGGCGTGAACAGGGGCAGGCCGTGGATGTGGTCCCAGTGGCTGTGCGTGATGAAGATGTTGGCGTCCACCTCCGCGCCGTCCTGCGCGCGCCGGCGCATCAAGTCCTGGGCGAGCGCGTAGATGCCGGTGCCGGCGTCGAGCACGACGAGCGTGCCGTCGTCGCCGCGCACTTCGATGCACGTCGTGTTGCCGCCGTAGCGCACCGTCTGCGGCCCGGGGGACGGGATCGATCCGCGTACTCCCCAGAATCTGAATTTCATGAAATGGCTCCTCGCTGCGCAGCCTCGTCGTCTGCTCATGTTGTCGCCACGGTCGCGCGCGCACCGTTGCAATATATGTCAGATCATAGCGGCAATCTGTAACCGATTATCTGAATTTTGCATTTTCGCCTCAGCGTGTGTACAGCGCGGCGTAACACGGCTACACTGTTAAAAATTTCGATCCGGCAATCCTTGTTTCTTTACAAACATACCCGGACGCGCGGACAATGATCATGCAAGAGCTCACCCAGACCGACATCGTGGAGCGCCTCGACCTGCTCACGGAGGTCAGCGTCGCCCTGGGCGATGGCCACGACGACATCGACGTCTTCCTCGACCGCATTTTGAAAGTCGCGAAGAGCATGACGAACGCCGACGGCGGCACGCTGTACCGGCCGAGCGGTGATGGGCACAGCCTGTGCTTCCACATCTGGTTGAACGACACGCTCGGCATCCGCCAGGGCGGCACGAGCGGCAATCCGATCGACCTGCCGCCCATTCCGCTGGTCGACGACGCCGGCGAGAAGAATCTCGCGTCCGTCGCGGCCTATGCGGCCAATTTCCACCGGTCGGTGAACATCGCCGACGTATATCGCGCGGACGTCTTCAATTTTTCCGGCATGCTGACGTTCGACCAGACGTTCGGCTACCGCTCGCAATCGAACCTGACGGTGCCGATGACGGACCACGAGGGGGAACTCGTCGGCGTGCTCCAGCTGATCAACGCGCGCGACCGCGAGACGGGCGCCGTCCGCCCGTTCTCCGACACGGACCAGCGCTTCATCGAGGCGCTGGCGGCGCAGGCGGCCGTGGCCCTCACGAACCAGCAGCTCGTGGTGCAGATGGAAAGGCTGCTGGAAGCCCTCGTGAACCTGATCAACATCGGCATCGACGAGAAATCGCCGTACACGGGGCGCCACTGCCAGTTCGTGCCCGAGCTGACGATGCTGCTGGCCGAGGCCGTGCACGAGACGGAACGCGGCCCGATGGCGGACTTCCGCATGACGGACGCCGACCGCCGCGAGCTGTGGCTGGCCGGGCTGCTGCACGATTGCGGCAAGATCACGACGCCCGTGCACGTCGTCGACAAGGCGACCAAGCTGGAGACGATCTTCGACCGCATCCACATGATCGACACGCGCTTCGAGGTGCTGCTGCGCGACGCCGAGATCCGCGCGCTGCGGGCGCAGTGCGAAGAGGGCGCGGACCGTGCGGCCATCGCCGCCGCGCTGGCCGCCGAACAGGCGCGCCTGCGCGCGGACCGCGAGTTCCTGCGCGGCGCGAACGTGGGCAGCGAAGGCATGTCGGAGGCCGACCAGGACCGCGTGCGCCGCATCGCCGCGTACCGCTGGACGGGGCCGGACGGCGTGGAAGGCGACTTCCTCGACGAGGACGAGGTGCGCAACCTGACGGTGCGCTTCGGGACGCTCAACGACGACGAACGCAAGATCATCAACAACCACATCGTCGTGACGATCCGCATGCTCGAATCGCTGCCGTGGCCGAAGCACCTGAAGAACATCCCCGAATATGCGGGCGGCCACCACGAGCGCATGGACGGCAAGGGTTATCCGCGCGGCCTCACGCGCGAGCAGATGTCCGTGCAGGCGCGCGTGATGGCCATCGCCGACATCTTCGAGGCCCTGACGGCGCGCGACCGCCCGTACAAGAAAGGCAAGACGCTGTCGGAGTCGCTGCACATCCTCGGCAAGTTCGCCCTCAACGGCCACATCGACCCCGACCTGTTCGACATCTTCGTGCGCCAGAAGGTCTACCTGAAGTTCGCCCGCAAGAACCTCGATCCGTCGCAGATCGACGCCGTCGACGAGGCGGCGATCCCAGGCTACCGGCCATAGCGCATGGGCCGCTTGCACAAGGCATGGAGGCGTTACGGCGCGCGCTGGGCGCTGGGCCTCGTGCTCACGCTCGCCGCGGCGCTGTACACGAACGGCACGTGGCACAGCCACTTCATCGAGCGCCAGGACACCCTCGTCGCCGACCTGCGCATGCGCCTGGAAGGGCCGGCGCCCGATCGGCGCATCGTCATCGTCGACATCGACCCGAAGAGCCTCGCCGCCGTCGGGCGCTTCCCATGGAGCCGTGACGTGATGGCGCGTCTCGTCGACCAGCTCGCGGGCCGCTACGGCGCGCGTGCGATCGGCTTCGACGTGTCGTTTCCCGAGCCGGACACGAGTTCCGGCTACGCCGTGCTGGAACGGCTCGCGCGGCGCGAACTCCACGACGTGCCGGGCATGGAAGCCAAGCTGGCGGCGCTGCGCCCGGAACTCGACTACGACGGCCGCTTCGCGCAGGCGCTGGCCGGCCGGCCCGTCGTGCTGGGCTATAACGTGTCGCCGCTCCTGGCCAAGGGCGTGCTGCCGCCGCCCTTGTTCACCGTCGCGGACCTGGGCGGGCGCCAGCTCGACGCTTACCGCGCGCCCGGCTACGAAGCGAACATCGCGCGACTGCAGGCCGCGGCACGCGGCGCCGGCAGCTTCACCGTCGCGCCGGACGCGGACGGCGTCGTGCGCACCGTGCCGCTGCTGCAGCGGATCGGCGCCGGCTATTACCCGACGCTGGGCCTCGCGACGGCGGCCGTCTACCTGGGCGCGACCGCGATCCGTCCGGACTTCGGCGACGCAGCCGTCTCCGGGCAGGATGCCGCCGCGGGCGCCGATGCCATCGTCCTCACCTTGCCGCACGAACGCCGCGCCATCCCCGTCGGCGACGGCCTGACGACGGTCGTGCAATTCCGCGGCCCGGGCGGCCCGCAGGGCGGGACGTTCCGCTACGTGTCGGCCGTCGACGTGCTGCAGGGCAGGGTGCCCGCGCCCGTGCTGAAGGATGCCATCGTCCTCGTCGGCACGACGGCGCCGGGCCTGCAGGACCTGCGCTCGACGCCCGTCAATGGCGACTATCCCGGCGTGGAAGTGCACGCCAACGTCATCAAGTCGATCCTGGACGGGCGCTTCAAGTCGCGCCCTGACTACGCGACGGCGATCGAATTCTTCCAGGTGCTCGTCGCCGGCACGCTGCTCGCGCTGCTGCTGCCGGCGCTGGCGCCGCTGCCCGCCGTGCTGGCGTCCGGCGCCGTGTTCGCGGCCGTCGTCGGCTTCAACGGCTTCCTGTACCGCGAGATGGACTGGGCGGTCGACATGGTCATCTGCCTGCTGCTCGTCGCGCTGCTGTTCGTCGTGAACGTCGCGTGGGGCTATCTCTTCGAGTACCGCAAGGGCCGCGCGCTCGTCTCCCGCTTCGGCGAATACGTGGCGCCGGAACTCGTCGCCCAGATGGCCGAGAACCCGCAGGCCTACACGATGGAAGGCGAGAGCCGCGAGCTGTCCGTCATGTTCGTCGACGTGCGCGGCTTCACGACGATCTCGGAAGGCCTCCCGCCGAAGGCGCTGCGCGAATACATCAACCGTTATCTCACGGCGATGTCGGAAGACATCCGCGCCAGCCACCAGGGCACGCTCGACAAGTACATCGGCGACGCCGTGATGGCGTTCTGGGGCGCGCCCGTCGCGTTTGCCGACCACGCCAGCCGCGCCGTCGCGACCGCGTTGCTGATGCAGGCCAGCGCCGCCCGCCTGGACGCCGAGTTCCGCCAGCGCGGCTGGCCGCCGCTCGCCATCGGCATCGGCGTCAATTCCGGCCTGATGCACGTGGGCGACATGGGGTCCGCGATCCGCCGTGCGTACACGGTGATGGGCGATGCCGTGAACCTCGCGTCGCGGCTGGAAGGCATCACGAAGGTGTATGGCGTCGGCATCGTCGTGGGCGAAGCGACGCGGCTGGCGGCGCCGGAATTCGTCTACCGCGAGCTGGACCTCGTGCGCGTGAAGGGCAAGCACGCGCCGGTCGCCATCCACGAACCGCTCGGGCGGCCGGGCGACCTGGACGCCGCCGTGCTCGAGGAACTGGCCGCATGGGACGCGGCACTGGCCCGCGTGCGTGCGCAGGACTGGGATGGCGCGGAACACGCCATCGCCGCGCTGCGGGCGGCGCATCCCCGGCGGGCGCTGTACCTGCTCTACCTCGAGCGCATTGCGCGCTGGCGCGACGCCCCGCCCGGCGCCGGGTGGGACGGGGTGACGACGTTCGACACTAAGTGACGCTGTGTCGGGCGCACAACGTCCCATTGTCGGGGTATTAACGATCCTGTCGGGAACGCGTCGAGTGCGTAACAAATTTTCTGTGGGGCAATGAAAATTGAGTACACTCGCGGAAATGCGTCTTGCCGCACGCCCTGGCTTCCTTGGGCAGAACAATAACGAATTCGTCATGCAAAACACGAGATTACCTTTCGCACGCCTGGCACGCCTCGTCGCGGGCGCCGCGCTGGCCGCCGCCGCCGGCGCCGCCTGGGCGGACGATCCGATCCGGTTCGAGATCAGCCGCTTCGACGTGAGCGGCAACACGGTGCTGCCGGCCGCCGACGTGCAGGCCGTCGTCGCGCCGTACACGGGCGCCGGACGCGATTTCGGCGACGTGCAGCGCGCGCTGGAAGCGCTCGAGGCGCTGTACCGCGCGCGCGGCTACGACATGGTCACCGTGCAGCTGCCGGAACAGGAACTGAACGGCGGCGCGGTGCGCCTGAACGTCGTGCAGACGACCGTGCGCCAGGTCGAGGTCACGGGCAACCGCTGGTTCTCCGAAGCGAACGTGCGCGCCAGCCTGCCGACGTTGGTCCCCGGCGCCACGCCGAACCTGGCGGCCGTGTCGCGCAACCTCAAGCTCGTCAACGAGAACCCCGCCAAGAAGATCAAGCTGACGCTGGCCGGCGCGGAAGGCGAGGGCGGCCAGGAAGCCGTCGATGCGCGGGTCGAGGTCACGGACGAGCGGCCGTGGAAGGTCATGCTCAACGTCGACAACACGGGCACCGAGTCCACCGGCAAGACCCACGCAGGCGTGCTGCTGCAGCATGCCGACCTGTGGGGCCGCGACCACGTGGGCACCTTGCAGTACACGACGACGGCCGAGCGCCCGGACCGCGTGGCCGTGTGGGCCGCCGGCTACCACGTCCCGCTATACGCGCTGGGCGATTCGATCGACCTGTTCGCGAGCTATTCCGACGTCGATTCGGGCGCCATCAACGCGGGCCTGTTCAATCTCGCCGTGAGCGGCAAGGGCACGGTCTATGGCGCCCGCTACAACCGGGTGCTGGCGAAGCGGGGCAACCTGGAGGGCCGGCTCGTGTACGGCATCGACGTCAAGGCCTACCGCAACAGCGTCATGTTCGGCACCGAGGACTTCGGCAACGACGTCACCGTGCGCCCCGTGAGCGTCGGCTACGCGGGCAGCCGGGCCACGGCGGACGGCCAGACCGACTTTACGGTCGCCCTGTTGCAGAACGTGGCGGGCGGTTCGCGTGGCGGTTCGGACGACTTCGCGCGCGCGCGCAGCGGCGCGACGGCTGGCTACCGCATGGTGCGCTTCGCGGCGTCGTTCGCGAACGTGCTTTCGGGCGACTGGCAGACGCGCGTCCTGCTGAACGGCCAGTGGACGCACGACGCACTCGTGCCGGGCGAGCAGTTCGGCGCGGGCGGCGCGACGACCGTGCGCGGCTTCGGCGAACGCGACCTCGCGACGGACACCGGCGCCGTGGCGAACGTGGAACTGTACACGCCCGACCTGTGCGGCCGCGCGGGCTGGCAATGCCGTTTGCTCGGCTTCTACGACACCGCGTGGGGCGAGCGCAACCACGCGCTGCCGGGCGAGCTGCACCACGCCGCGATCTCCAGCACGGGCCTGGGCCTGCGCTTCGCGCTGGGCGGCTCGGCCAGCGTACAGCTCGACTACGGCCACGGCATGCACGTGGGCGACGTGAACGCGACCAGCAGGAACAAGCTCCACGTGCGCGTGGCGCTGGCGTATTGAGGACGACTCCATGATTTCATCGACACTCGTTTCGACCCGGCGCCGCCTCGGCGCGCTGCTGGTGGCGGCATGCTGGTGCGGCGCGGCCGGCGCCGCGCCCACGTTGCCCAAGGTGGCGGCGGGCCAGGCAACCTTTTCGCAGCAGGGCACCGTGTTCACGATCACGAACACGCCCGGCACCATCATCAACTGGCAGACCTTTTCGATCGACGCCGGCGAGACCACCCAGTTCATCCAGCAGAGCGCCGACAGCGCGGTGCTGAACCGCGTGCTGGGCCAGGATCCGACGAAGATCCTCGGCGCACTGCAAAGCAACGGCAAGGTCTTCCTGATCAATCCGAACGGCATCCTGTTCGGGCAGGGATCGCGCGTGGACGTGAACGGCCTCGTGGCGTCGTCGCTGAACATCACCGACGCCGATTTCCTCGCCGGGAACAAGACCTTCCAGGCCGGCGCCGGCGCGATTGCCGGTACTGTGCGCAACGAAGGCACGATCACGACGCCGAAGGGCGGCCAGGTCTTCCTGATCGCGCCGGACGTGGAAAACGCGGGCGTCATCACGACGCCGAAGGGCGACGTGATCCTCGCTGCCGGTAACAGCGTGCAACTGGTGGACTCGTCCGACCCCGACCTGCGCGTCGAGATCTCGGCTCCAGGGAACCAGGCGCTGAACCTGGGCCAGGTGATCGCCAAGGGCGGCCGCATCGGCATCTACGGCGCCCTCGTCAACCAGCGCGGCACCGCGAACGCGGACAGTGCCGCGATGGGTGAAAACGGCCGCATCGTGCTGAAGGCCAGCGGCGCCGTCACGCTCGATGCCGCCAGCGTCACCAGCGCGGGCGGCGGCAACACGGCGGACGGCGGCACGGTCAAGGTGCTGGGCGAACAGGTCGCGGTCGTCAAGGGCGCCGGCATCGACGCCAGCGGCCGCAATGGCGGCACGGTGCTCGTCGGCGACGATGGCCAGCCCGATGGCAAGCATGCGCAGACCACGAGCGTCGAATCCGGCTCCTCGATCCATGCCGACGGCAACGCCGGCAACGGCGGCAAGGTGGCACTGGCGGCCGACAGCGACACGAAGGCCCACGGCACCGTCTCCGCACGGGGCACCGCCCAGGGCGGCAAGGTGAACACGTCGGGCTACGCCGTCGACGTCGACGGTATCACGGTCGACGCGTCCGGCGACAAAGGCAAGAACGGCACCTGGCAGCTCGCACCGTACGACATCGAAGTCGTCGCGGGCGGCACGGCCGGTGCAGGCGACGTCGTCGCGGGCGCGCAGGCCGCGATGGGGAGTGTCACGCGCGTCGCACCTGGCACGCTGACGGCGGCCGGCACGGACGTCCTGTTGCAGGCGCAGCACGACCTCACCGTCACGGATGCGCTGGACGCGGCGGGCAGCGTGCGCGCGCAAGCGGGCAACAACATCTATGTCAATGCGCAGGTCAGCGCCGGCGGCGACCTCGATTTCCGCGCCGGGAATGCGTTCCTGCTCGGCGCCGGCGGCACACTCAAGACGGGCAATAACATCGGCATCGGCGCGAACCAGATCACCCTGGCGGGCAATATCGTGGGCAATGGCCAGCTGCCGACGCTGTCGCTGGTGTCGGCCGACCCGTACCGTGCGATCAGCATCGGCACGGCCAAGGACAGCGCCGACACGGCCCTCGTGCTCGACGCGGACGCGCTGCAGCGCCTGAGCAAGAACCTCGCCGCGATCCAGGTGGGCGACGGCGGCCACCAGGCTGCGTTGACGGTCGACGGCGCGCTGAACGCCGCGTCGGACGTCGTGCTGGCGAACGCCGGCGACATCCGCGTGCGCGCCCCGGTGGACCTGTCCGCGAATGCGTCCAGCCGCTTCACCGTCAACCAATATGCCGTCGGCGGCGTCGTCGACATCGAAGCGCCGGTGACGGCATCGACGTCCGTGCTGCTGCAGGGCGACCGCCTGACGGTGGCCGCGGCCGTGACGGCACCCGCCGTGAGCCTGATGCCCAACAGCCAGTCCGCGCACGTGAGCCTCGGCGGCGGTGACGGTTTCGTGCTCGACCAGGCCGCGCTGGACTACGTCAAGGCGACGGATATCACGGTCGGCGGCCTGGCCGGAAACACGGCCGGCATCGACGTCGTCGGCCCCATCGCGCTCGCGGGCACGCCCATGACGCTGCGGCTCGACGCCGGCGCCGGCACATTGAACGTGAAGGCGCCGCTGAGCACCTCCGGCACGCTGGCGCTGGGCTCGACGCTCGGCATCTACGAAACGGGCGACGGCGTTATCGATGCGGGTGCCGTCGTGCTGCGCGGCGGCCAGGTCGGTCTCGCGGGGGCCAACAAGATCGGCACGCTCGCGGGCACGACGAACGGCGAAACGTTCCGCGTGAAGACGTCGGGCGACCTGCGCATCGGCACGGTCGACGGCCAGTCCGGCGTCGTCGCGCCGAACGCCAGCATGCAATTCGTCAGCGACGGCGCCGTGACGTTCGACGCGGGCCTCGGCGGCGCCGTCGCCACGGTGGACGCGGCCGGAATTTACGGCAATGGCCTGCTGCGCGTGGGCACGTTGTCGCTGACGTCCAGCGCCGGCATCGGCACGGCGGACAATCCACTGAAGACGCAAGCCGGCACGCTGCTGGCGTACAACCAGGGCGCGGGCGGTCAGCCGATCAACGTCGCCAACATGGGCCCCCTGACGGTCGTGCGCGCCGTGCAGGATGGCGCCGGCAATACGGGCGCCATCGCGATCGACAGCATCGGCGGCATGACGGTGCCGGTGTACGAGAGCGGCGACGCGACCAAGCCCGCCAGCGGCGAAGTGCGCACGGCGAGCGGCGACATCAGCCTGACGACGCACAGCCCCCTCACCATTAACGGCCGCGTGACGACGACGAGCGGCAACGTGCGCCTGCTCGCGGACAATGGCGGCGCATTGACGATCATGCCCGGTGCGCGCGTCGCGACGGACACCGGCAGCGTCAGCATGACGGGCGGTTCGACCCAGATCGCGGCCGACAGCGTCGCCGTGTCCAGCCCCGACAAGCTGCTGGTGAACGGCGCGCCGGTTGTGCCCCCGACGCTGGACGCATGCCTCGCCAACCGCGCGGCCCCCGGCTGCGCGCCCGTGCTCGCGGCCGCCGTCCAGGCGTGCGTGACGGATCCGGCCGGCCCGCGCTGCGGCGAGATCCTGCCGACTTACGATATGTGCGCGGTGAAACCCGCGACGGCCGGCTGCGCACCCGTCGTCCAGGCGCACGACGCCATCACGGCGTGCATGGCCGATCCGGCCGCGCCGGGCTGCGGGACGATCCTGCCGCCGCTGGACAAATGCCGCGCGGACGCCGGCGTCTACGGCTGCAAGGCCGTGCTGGCGGCCGCCGCGTTCGACGCGTGCGTCGCGACTCCGACCGGCGCGGGCTGCGCCGGCATCCTGCCGCCGCTGGACGTGTGCAAGGCCACGCCGACGGTCGCAGGCTGTGCGCAGGTGCTGGCGCTGGGCTTCACGGCCTGCCTCGCGAATCCGCACGACCCCTCGTGCACGGGCATCCTGCCCACGCTGACGCAATGCCAGGGCAACACGAAGCTGCCCGGCTGCGACGTGGTGCTGCCGACGCTGACCCAGTGCATCGGCAGTCCAAGCCTGCAAGGCTGCGACGTACGCCTGCCCAGCCTGGCGGCGTGCGCCGCCGCGCCGAGTACGGCCGGTTGCGAGGCCGTGCTGCCGACGGCGGCGTTCTGCACGACGCATCCGGGCGATGCCACCTGCGTCACGTTCAGCGGCAGCACTGCCGGCAAGGACACGGGCGCGCCGGTGGCGCAGGCCGTGCAGACGACGGTCCAACTCATCAACACGGCCGCCCCCACCGTCGCGGGGTCCGGCGCGGCCGCAGGCGGCGCGCTTGACGGCGGCACGGCGGACGGCAAGGCCGGCGAGCGCGTCGCGACCACGGCGCAAGCGGAACATACGGGAGTCAAGAATGAAAAACCTGCGGCGAAACTGTACTGCAATTGAGGCGCTGGCCCGCGCGCTCGTCTGCGGCGCGCTGCTGCTGGCAACGGGCGCCGCGTGGGCGGGGCAGGTCGTGGGCGTCGTCGCGCACCTGAACGGGCCGCTGATGGACCGCAAGGCCGACGGCACCGTCAAGGTGCTGGCTGCGCAGTCCGAGGTCGAAAACGGCGATACGCTCGTCACGGAGAAGAACACCTACGCGCAGATCCGCTTCATCGACCACGGCGAGATCACGCTGCGTCCCGGCACCACGTTCAAGATCGAGAACTACGCGTACGACGCCGACAAGCCGGACGGCGACAGCGCCGCGTTCAGCCTCCTGAAGGGCGGCCTGCGCTCGATCACTGGCCTGCTGGGCAAGCGCAACAAGGAAAAGTTCTCGCTGAAGACACCGACCGCCACCATCGGCATCCGCGGCACGACGTTCATCGCGCAATGGGTCGGCGATGCGTCCGGCGTGCCGTCCGTGCCGTCGCCCGCGCCGTCATCCGCAGCTCCCGTGCCCCCGCTGGCGCCCGGCCTGCACGTGGCCGTGCAGGAGGGGATGATCGTCGTGACGAACGCAGGCGGTGCGCAAAACTTCCCGGCCGGGCAGTTCGGCTTCGTGCCGAACCTGCACCAGCCACCCATCGTCGTGCCGCAGAATCCGGGCCTGAAATTCGCGCCGCCGCCGTCGTTCACGGCCAACGTCCCCGGACCGGTCGCGTCGCAGGGCACGGCGGCGCAGCAGGGCGGCACGGACTGCATCGTGCGCTGATCTGCGACGGCCCATAAAAAAAGCCTGGGTACCTTGCGGTGCCCAGGCTTTTTTGTTGATGCCGGTCCGGCGTTACAGCACGTCGCTCGCGTGGTCCGCCAGGCGCGAACGCTCGCCGCGCGCGAGGGTCACGTGACCGCCGTGGCCCCAGCCCTTGAAGCGGTCGACGACGTACGTCAGGCCGCTCGAGCCTTCCGTCAGGTACGGCGTGTCGATCTGCGCGATGTTGCCGAGGCAGAGGATCTTCGTGCCGGGGCCCGCGCGCGTGACGAGCGTCTTCATCTGCTTCGGCGTCAGGTTCTGCGCCTCGTCGATGATGAGGAACTTGTTCACGAACGTGCGGCCGCGCATGAAGTTCAGCGACTTGATCTTGATGCGCGAGCGGATCAGGTCCTGCGTCGCCGCGCGGCCCCAGTCGCCGGCGTCGCCGTCGGACTTCATCAGCACTTCCAGGTTGTCGTCGAACGCGCCCATCCACGGCGACATCTTTTCTTCTTCCGTACCGGGCAGGAAGCCGATGTCTTCGCCGACGGGCACCGTCACGCGCGTGACGATGATCTCGTTGTAGACCTTCGTCTCCAGCACCTGCGCGAGGCCCGCGGCCAGCGCCAGCAGCGTCTTGCCCGTGCCGGCCTGGCCGAGCAGCGTGATGAAGTCGATGTCCGGGTTCATCAGGAGGTTCAGCGCGAAGTTCTGCTCGCGGTTGCGCGCCGTGATGCCCCAGACGTTGTTCTTGTTGCTCGAGTAGTCGCGCAGGGTCTGCAGCACCGCGGTCTTGCCGTTGATCTGCTTGACCTGGGCGTACAGCGGCGCCTCGCCGTTCTGCGGTTCCAGGAATACGAACTGGTTCACGAGCAGCGAGGGAATCAGCGGGCCGGTCACGCGGTAGAACGTGGACGAGTAGCCGCCCTTGATCTCCTGCCACGACTCCACGCCCTTGCCGTGCTTTGTCCAGAAGTCGTCCGGCAGCTGGACGATGCCCGAGTACAGCAGGTCGGTGTCTTCCAGCACGTGGTCGTTGAAGTAGTCTTCGGCGGCGAGGCCCAGCGCGCGCGCCTTGATGCGCATGTTGATGTCCTTCGACACCAGCACGATGGCGCGGCCCGGCTGCTCCGCTTCCAGCGCGCGCACGACACCGAGGATCTGGTTGTCGGCCTTGCCGGACGGGAGACCCTCGGGCAGCGCGGCGCCGTTCAGGCGCGTCTGGAAGTGCAGGCGGCCCTTCGCATCCTTGTTGCCCAGCTTGGCGAGCGGGATGCCGTTCTCGATGGCCTCGTCGTCGACGTTCGCGATCAACGCGTCCAATGTGCGCGAGACCTGGCGTGCGTTGCGTGCGACTTCCGACATGCCTTTCTTGTGGTTGTCGAGTTCTTCCAGCGTCATCATCGGCAGGTAGACGTCGTGCTCCTCGAAGCGGAACAGCGACGTCGGGTCGTGCATCAGCACGTTCGTATCGAGCACGAACACCTTCGTGGCGCCCGCCGTGTCGGCCTTGCGGCTCGCCGACGACTTGACGTTGACTTCGACCGGCTTGTGCTTGGCCGGATGCGGTTCGTTCATGTCCGTCTCGCGCAGCTTGGCGGCAGTGCCCGGCTTCGCGGCCTTGCTTGGCTTTGCAGGTTTCTCGGCGCGTGCGGGGACGGGCGCTTCGACCGGTGCGGCGGCTGCGGCCGCCGGCTTCTCTTCGCGCGCAGGCGCTTCGGCCAGCAGCGCGGCCTTCGACTTGCGTGCCTTCGTCGTCTTGGGGGCCGGCACGGCGGGGCCACTGATCAGGTCTTCGACCGGGTCGTTCTCCGCCTTCGCGGCTGCGCGGACAGGCGATTTGCCCGGTTCGGCCCTGGGGTAATCTTTGGCCAGCAGGATGGTTGCCGGCTTGGTGGGGAGTTTAGGCAGTGGCATCAGGTTCTCAATCCAGAAAAAAAGTCGGAAAAACGCTCCGCGCAGCGCAAGCGCGCCGCCGGGCGGACAGATGCAACTGGGGGAAGCTGCGAGGCGCCGACGGGCCCGGACGGGGGCCCTGGCCGGCAGCCAGATTGGAATGATGCGGTGAGGTAAAACTGTGACTCAAAATAGGCGAACGCTCGGCTAAAGGTTTGTAGAAACCATCGCCAGCCCGCTCTTCAAGGCTGGCTATTCAAGAAATCCAGCACTTCTTGGACGTGATCATTGACTTTCACGCCACGCCATTCTTTCACCAACTTACCGTCAGCGTCAATGACAAACGTACTGCGCTCGACCCCACGTACTTTTTTACCGTACATATTCTTCATCTTCATGACATCGAACCGGTTGCACACGGTTTCGTCCGGGTCGGAGATGAGGTCGAACGGCAGTCCCAGCTTCGTCTTGAAGCCTTCGTGCGAGCGCAGCGAATCGCGGCTGATGCCGTAGACCGCGGCGCCGAGCGCCTTGAACTCGTCGTAGCGGTCGCGGAAGTTCATCGCTTCCGTCGTACAGCCGGGCGTATTGTCCTTGGGATAGAAGTACAGCACCGTGTAGCGGGCGGGGCGGCCGTTCAGCTCGAAGGTCTGCTCGCCCGTCATCGGCGCGCTGAAGTTGGCGATCACGTCGTTGACCGCGGGCGCGGCGGCGCCTGGTGCGGATGCGGGTGCTGCGGTTGGGCTTTCGGCCACGGTTTTCTCCTGTCTCGCGGCCTGGCGCCGCGTCTTACTTCAGCGTATCGAGGATGACCAGTTCGCCTGATCGCCCCGGCAATTCGCCCCACTGGACCGGATGCTCGGGCAGCGGCTGCGCTTCCTGTTTTATCTTCTCATAATAGTCCGCCATCGAGGCAAGTTGGTAACCTTGGGCTTTCCAACCTGACAACAGCTGCTCGAATATGGGGGCGAGTTTCTGTCCTTCAAGCTCCGCGTGCAGGGTGTACACGTGGTCGCGTTGCGGGTTCGCCGTCAGCTTCAGGATGTGCGCGGCGATACTGTGTTCGTCGATGACGGTGCCGTCGATCTCGCGGCCCAGCAGTTCGTCCAGCGTCGGCAGCGTGGTCGGCATCTGGATGTGCGCCAGGCCCCGGTAGCGGTACGGACCCGCGTGCGGATCGGCCAGCGAGCCGTCGTCGCGCAACTGCGCGCGGCTGTCCGACGCGTAGCGGTAGCCGACGGCATCGTGACGGGCGAACGCGTGCGCGTTCATCTGCCAGCCGGCCGCGCCGAACGTGTGCGGCGCTTCGCCGAACACTTGCGCGTAGCGCTGCTCGCTCTTCTGCATGATGCGGTCGGTCCACGCGGCGTCGCGGCCGCGCACGTTGTCCTGCCACCAGACGTGGTCCCACGTGTGGATGCCGCATTCGAAGCCGGCGTCGCGCGCGGCACGCATTTCCGCGGCCGCCTTCGCGCCGATGTCCGGGCCGGGCAGCAGCACGCCGTACATCAGTGTCTTGAAGCCGTAGTGCTCCACGACCGAGGTGCGCGACACCTTCTGGAAGAAGCCGGGACGCAGCGCGCGCCGCATCGCCCATCCCGTGTGGTCGGGGCCCAGCGAAAACAGGAACGTCGCGCCGGCCCCGTGCGCGGTCAGCATGCGCACGAGGTTCGGCACGCCTTCGCGCGTGCCGCGGTAGGTGTCGACGTCGATCTTGAGGACGAGCAGCGGTGCCAAGGGGTGTCCTTCTTTAATCGACGAGGGCTTGCGCAGCCGCGACCTGGCCGCGGTAGGCGTCGAAGATGTGGCGCAGTGCGTCCGCCATCGTCACGGTCGGTGCCCAGCCGAGGTCGTTCTTCGTGTTCTCGATCTTCGGCACGCGGTTCTGCACGTCCTGGTAGCCCGTGCCGTAGTAGGCGCCCGAGCTGGTCTCGACGATCTTCACTTTCTGCGCGCCGGCCGCGTATTCCGGATATTCCGCCGCGAGCTTCATCATCATGTCCGCCAGTTCGCGGATCGAGTAGTTGTTGACCGGGTTGCCGATGTTGTAGATCTGGCCAGTCGCCTTGCCGTCCTTGTTCTCGATGATCTTCATCAGCGCCGAGATGCCGTCGTCGACGTACGTGAAGGCGCGCTTCTGCTGGCCGCCGTCGACGAGCTGGATCGTCTCGCCGCGCACGATGTGGCCGAAGAACTGCGTCAGCACGCGCGAGGAGCCTTCCTTCGGCGTGTGGATGGAGTCGAGGCCGGCGCCGATCCAGTTGAACGGACGGAACAAGGTGAAATTCAGGCCTTCCATGCCGTAGCCCCAGATCACGCGGTCCATCAGCTGCTTCGCGCAGGCGTAGATCCAGCGCGGCTTGTTGATCGGGCCGTAGACCAGTTCCGAGTTCTCCGGATCGAATTCCGCGTCGCGGCTCATGCCGTAGACTTCCGACGTCGACGGGAAGATCAGGTGTTTTTTGTATTTCGCGGCCGAACGGACGATCGGCAGGTTCGCCTCGAAGTCCAGTTCGAAGACTTTCAGCGGCTCCTTCACGTACGTCGACGGCGTCGCGATGGCGACCAGCGGGAGGATCACGTCGCACTTCTTGACGTGGTACTCGACCCATTCCGTGTTGATGGTGATGTCGCCTTCGAAGAAGTGCATGCGTGGATTCGACAGCAGATCGGTGATCCGCTCCGAATTCATGTCCATGCCGTAGACTTCCCAGTCGGTCGTCTCGAGGATCCGCTTGGACAGGTGGTGGCCGATGAAACCGTTGACACCGAGGATGAGGACTTTTTTCATGTTGGGTTTTCCTGGAGTTGTGCCCGCAGTTCGGCAGGGGAGATGCGCAGGCCGTCGGCCAGCAGGCTGTGGATGACGAGCGCGCGGCCGTCGCCGCAGACGCCGAGGATGGCATTATCCACGACGGCCAGTCCCGGCGGGAGGTCTTGCACATTACCGTTGAAGAGGCGTGCGCGCTCGATCATGTAGCGGCGCGGGCCCACGTCCGTGAAGGCGCCGGGGTACGGGGGCGCGACGGCGCGGTGCAGGTTGTAGACCTCCTGCGCAGGCTTGCCCCAGTCGATGCGGCCGTCTTCCGGCTTGCGGCCGCCGAAGTAGCCGCCTTGCGTCAGGTCGTTCGGGATGCGCGGCGCCGTGCCCGCGAGCAGGCTTGGCAGCACGTCGTACAGCGCCAGCTCCGCCGCGACCGTCACCTTGCCGAACACTTCGAACGCCGTGTCGTCCGGCAGGATCGGGACGGCCTGCTGCGCGACGATGGCGCCGGCATCCGGCTTCACCGTCATCTCGTGCAGGGTGGCGCCCGTTTCCTTCGCGCCGTGCAGCACGGCCCAGTTGGTGGGGGCGCGGCCGCGGTAGGCCGGCAGCAGCGAGCCGTGCATGTTGTACGCGGGGGCGACGTCGAGGATCGCCTGCGGCAGCATGTGGCGGAAATAAAAGCTGAACATCAGGTCCGGCTGGACGGCCTGGATGGCGGCCAGCAGGTCGGCGCCTTTCGCGTCCTCGGGCGTGAGATACGGGATGCCTTCCGTCTCGCACAGCGAGAGGACGGATTCGAACCAGATGTTTTCCGTGGCGCTGTCCTGGTGCGTGATGACGAGGGCGACGTCGACGCCGCCGGCCAGCAGCACCTTCAGGCAGCGCACGCCCACGTTGTGGTAGGCGAAGACGACTGCGCGTTTGCGGGGTTGGTTCATGTTCTTTGGGCCGTGACGGCGGTGATGGTGTTGCGGTGTTGCGCCGCCCGGGCTTGGTCGGCCGGGCGGCATGAGGAGATCAGCGACCGACCTGGCGCTTCTCGAGCGCGTTCACTTCCGCCATGTCGGGCGGCACGCCTTGCAGGATCGTGGCGACGACGTAGCGCGGCCGCGCGCGCACCTGCTGGTAGATGCGTCCCACGTACTCGCCCACGAGGCCGATGCCGAACAGGATCACGCCCATGAAGAAGAACGCGATCGCGAACAAGGTGAACACGCCCTCGGCCTCGGCGCCGAGCAGGAATCTGCGCACGACGAGTACGACCACGAGCAGTGCGGACAGCAGCGACAAGGTCATGCCCAGCAGCGAGAACATCTGCAGCGGCACGAGCGAGAAGCCGGTCATCAGGTCGAAGTTCAGGCGAATGAGGCTGTACAGCGAATACTTCGATTCGCCGGCCGCGCGTTCCTCGTGCTCGACGACGATCTCCGTCGGCTTGCGCGCGAACTTGTACGCGAGCGCCGGCACGAAGGTGTTCACTTCGCCGCACTGGTTCACGAGGTCGATCACGTTGCGGCCGTAGGCGCGCAGCATGTTGCCCTGGTCCGTGATGTGGATGTTCGTGATGCGCTCGCGCACGCGGTTCATCGCCTTCGACGCGACGGTCCTCCACGCGGAATCCTGGCGCTTGCGGCGGATCGAGCCCACGTAGTCGTAGCCCTCGCGCATCTTGGCGATCAGCTTGTGGATCTCTTCCGGCGGGTTTTGCAGGTCGGCGTCCAGGGTGATGACGATCTGGCCGTGCGTCTGCTCGAAGCCCGCGAGGATCGCCATGTGCTGGCCGTAGTTGCCGTTGAAGAGGACGACGCGCGTCACGTCCGGACGCTTGCGGTATTGTTCCGCGAGGATCGCGACGGAGTTGTCGCGGCTGCCGTCGTTGACGAAGATGACTTCGTACGGCAGGCCCAGTTCGTCCATCGCCGGGTACAGGCGCGCGAACAGGTTCGCGAGGCCTGCTTCCTCGTTATAGACCGGAATGACGACGGAGATTTCCGGCTTCATCATCGAGACCCCCGTCATTTGGCCAGCACCGATTTGACTGCCGCGACGGCGCGCTCGACGTCCGCGACGGTCATCGCGTTGAACATCGGCAGCGTGACGGTCAGGCGGCCGATCTTTTCGGCGACGGGGAACATCCCCTCCTTGAAGCCGCGCTCGCGGTACAGCGTGAACAGGTGGATCGGCGCGTAGTGGTAGCCGGTGCCGACGTTGTGTTCCTTCTGCATGCGCGTCATGAAGTCGGCGCGGGTGCCGGGGCCGTTGTCCGGCAGGATGATCTGGAACAGGTGCCAGTTGCTCGTGCCGAAGGCCTGGATCGGCAGCTGCGCGCCATACTGTTCTTCGAAGTCGGGACCGAAGCAGTCGAAGTAGTGGCGCGCCAGCGCGGCGCGGTGCGCCGTCAGCTTCTCCAGGTTCTTCATCTGGCCCAGGCCGATCGTGGCCATGATGTCGCTCATATTGTATTTGCCGCCCAGGACGTCGACGTCGATGCCGTCCACGCCGCTGCGCGTCACGCCCTGCAGCCGGTATTTCTCGGCCAGCTTGGCTTCCTCGAGGTTGTTCAGCACGAGGCAGCCGCCTTCGCCCGTCGTGATGTTCTTGTTGGCCTGGAAGCTGAACGAGGCGAAGTCGCCGAACGAGCCGATGCGCTTGCCGTTCCACTGCGAGCCGATCGCTTGCGCGGCATCCTCGACGACGCGCAGCTTGTGCTTGTCGGCGATGGCGTACAGGCGGTCCATGTCCATCGGCAGGCCCGACAGGTAGACGGGGATGATCGCCTTCGTACGCGGCGTGATCGCGGCTTCCAGCTTGTCCAGGTCCATGTTGCGCGTGACGGGATCGATGTCGGCGAAGACCGGCGTCGCGCCCACTTCGATGATCACGTTGGCGGTGGCGGGCCACGAGATCGGCGTCGTGATCACTTCGTCGCCGGCGCCCACGCCCGCGATGCGCAGCGCGATCTCCATCGTGCAGGTGCCCGAATTGAAGGTGCGCACGGGACGGCCGCCGAAATACTCGGACAGCAGCGCCTCGAATGCCTGGTTCTTCGGTCCGGTCGTGATCCAGCCGGAGCGCAGCACCTCGCCGACGGCGGTGATGGTGTCTTCGTCGATGGTGGGCCGGGAAAAGGGCAGGAAGGGCAGCTCGGCAGTCATGGGAGGCTCGTTATTCTCTCGGTAAGGACGTCGTTCGCGGCAAGCCGTCGTGCGGCCTGCCAGCGTGTTCAATTGTTAACGCGGGCAAAGCCCGCATTGTAGCAGCGCATTGCACGCCACCGTATTACGTTCTCGCCAGCAACACTACGCCGACGATGATGACGCCGATGGCGGCGAGGCGCTGCGGCGACACGGCTTCGCCCAGGAACATCCACGCGCCGAACGCCGACACGACATAGCCCAGCGACAACATCGGGTACGCGATCGTCACGTCCGTGCGCGACAGGCCGATGATCCACACGATGAGCGAGACGCCGTAGCACGCGAGGCCGCCCAGCACGGGCAGCGTGGTGAAGACCTTGACGAGCGTCTGGAACCACGTGGACATGGTGAGGTGGATGGCGCCGCCGAGGGCGTTCGTGCCCGCTTTCAGCAGGATCTGGGCGCAGGCGTTCAGCAGGACGCCGGAAATGATGAAGGCAAACGTGGTCAGGTTCATGAGTCGTGATCAAAGAGTCGCGATGACGGTGCGGCGTGCATCCGCCGCGACGACGCGCAGGGGGACGCCCTGGCGTTTCAGTTCGGCGGCGATTTCCGGGCGGGTGATCGCCACCGCGCGCCGGCCGGCCGCCGCGTCGGCGCGCCATTTCGCGACGAACGCGGGAATGTCCGCGATCGCGAGTTCAGGCTGCTGCTGCAGGCCGAAGTCGAATTCGTCGCGGTAGTCGACGAGGACGACGGGGCGGCGCAGGTAGAACGTCAGCGACTGTTCGTAGATGCCGACCGAATAGACGTCCACGGCCGGATCGGCGGCGCCGGCGGCTTTCAATGCGGGCAGCAGGTTGACGCCGGCGCGCACCTGGCCGATCGGCTCGAAGCCGACGAGCATCAGCTCCGTCCCCGCGAATCCGGCGACGGCCAGCACGACGACGAACAGGTCGCGCAGCATCTGGCGCGCGTACAGCATGGCGAGGCAGCCGCCGATCAGCAGCACGAGGCCCGCCGCCAGCACCCACGGTTGATACGCGGCGTACAGCACGTCTTCGCCCGCGTGCTTGGCCAGCTTCTGCATGAACGGGACGGTAACGAGCAGCGCGATGCCCATCAGCGCCGTCAGGCCCGCCGTCACCATGCGGCCGCGGCGCGTGCCGCCGTCCAGGTAGTGCGCGACGAGCAGCGCGACGGCGGGGAACACGGGCAGGATGTAGCCGGGCAGCTTGGAATTCGACTTCGTGAAGAACAGGACGATGAACGCGACCCACACGAGCAGCATCAGGCGCGGACGGAAGGCACCCGTCTCACCGTTGCGGCGCGCGCCGGCGACAAGGCTTTGCACGAGCACGCCGAGCCACGGCACGCTGCCGGCGGCCAGCAGCGCGAAGAACACCCACCATGCCGCCTCGCGGTGGTGTTCCTTTTTCAGGAAGCGGTCGAAGTGTTCGTGGATGAAGAAGAAGTGCGGCTGTTCCGGATTCTTCATCCCCACCAGCACGAACCACGGAGTCGCGATGGCGAAGAACAGGATCAGCCCTTTGACGATGTGCAGGCGCTTCCAGATGGCCCAGTCGCGCGAGACGAGCGTGTAGACGACGAGCACGCCGCCCGGCAGCATCAGGCCGATGAGGCCCTTGGCCAGCACGGACAGCGCCATCCCGGCCCAGCACGCGAGCATCCAGTTGCGCCGCTCCGCGTCCGACGCCCCGTCGCGCTGGGCGACGAGGAGGGCGCACAGCGCGAGCGTCATCATGCCGGACAGGCCCATGTCGAGCGAATCGATCTGGCTGCACGCGACCCAGTAGAACGAGGAGCCCAGCACGAGCGCGGCGTAGAAGCCGATGCGCGCGCCGAACACGCGCGTGCCCGCGTAACCGGTCAGCACGACGCCGAACAGGCCGCACAGGCCCGTCCACAGGCGCGCCTGCCAGTCGCCGAGGCCGAACAGGGTGAACGACAGGGCGTTCATCCACGTCTGCAGCGGGGGCTTTTCGAAATACTTGATGCCGTTCAGGCGCGTCGTGACCCAGTCGCCGCTGGCGAACATCTCGCGCGCCATCTCGGCGTAGCGGCCTTCGTCGGGCGGCACGAGCGTGCGCGCGCCCAGTACGTACAACAGGACGATGGCAAACGCGATCAGCAGGGTCCAGGTGAAGGTCTTGTTGCGGTGCAGGTCGTTCATTCGGCCTTCGCGCCCTCGTCTTGGGTGTCGATGATCAGGGCGAGCGTGACCTTGCGGCCTTCGCCCATCAGGATGTTGTAGGTGCGGCACGCGGCGTGGCTGTCCATGCTCTCGACGCCGATGCGCAACGCGGACAGGCTCGCCACGAGGCGCGGGTGCACGAAGCGCTGGCGCTCGCCCGTGCCGAGGATGACGACGTCGGGCTTGTCCGCGGCGATCGCCTCGAAATGTTCCGCTTTCAAGTCTTCGAAACGCGCGACGGGCCACGCGCGCGGCGCCACTTCGGGCATCACGAGCACGCTGTAGTCGAAGCGCTGCGCGTTGATCTCGACGCCGGACCGGTCGTAGCCGGTGACCGTCTGGTATTTTTCGGTGCTGCTGGAATGGAGCTTCATGATGGAAAGCCGGGAATGACAGGCACAGGGCGCGTATTGTAACTGTTTTCGATGACGGGCCAGCAATGGCGGGTTGCTTAATCCTTGCGCTTTCGGCAGAATGAAGTTTTTCGCATTGCAACAACCGGGGCGTCGATAAACCTACTGCGCGTTGCATTTTTGTCCTGCGATGCTCGCTGTACTCGCGTACAGCTGCGCTTCTCGGACAAAACTGCCGCCGCTCGCTACGGTTTCTCGAGGCCCCGGAAGCTGGCGATCCGATCTGGGAAAACTTCCCAGTCATAATTTCCAAGGTGATATTTTGCGACCGATTCTGAAATCCAACAAGCTCGACGACGTCTGCTACGAGATCCGTGGCCCGGCGCTGCAGATCGCGCGCCAGATGGAAGAAGATGGCCACAAGATCATCAAGCTGAACATCGGCAACCTGGCCGTGTTCGGATTCGATCCGCCGGACGAGATCGTCCAGGACATGATCCGCAATATGCACGGCTCGGCCGGCTACACGGATTCCAAGGGCATGTTTGCACCGCGCAAAGCGATCATGCACTACACCCAGGAAAAGAACATCCGCGGCGTCACCATCGACGACATCTACCTGGGCAATGGCGCTTCCGAACTGATCGTGATGGCCATGCAGGGCCTCTTGAACAGCGGCGACGAAGTGCTCGTGCCCGCGCCCGACTATCCGCTGTGGACGGCGGCCGTCAGCCTGGCCGGCGGCAATCCGGTGCACTATGTGTGCGACGAGCAGGCCGGCTGGCTACCCGACATCGACGACATGCGCAAGAAGATCACGCCGAACACGCGCGCGATCGTCGTCATCAACCCGAACAATCCGACCGGCGCGCTGTATTCGCGCGACGTGCTGCTGGAAATCGTCGAACTGGCGCGCCAGCACCAGCTGATCGTCTACGCCGACGAAATCTACGACAAGACCCTGTACGACGGCGAAACCCACACGTCGATCGCCTCGCTGGCCGACGACGTCCTGTTCGTCACCCTGAACGGCCTGTCGAAGAACTACCGCTCGTGCGGCTACCGTGCCGGCTGGATGGTCCTCTCGGGCGAAAAACGCCATGCGAAGGACTATATCGAAGGCCTGAACATGCTCGCGTCGATGCGCCTGTGCGCGAACGCGCCGGGCCAGTTCGCGATCCAGACCGCGCTCGGCGGCCACCAGAGCATCGAGCACCTCGTGGCCCCCGGCGGCCGCCTCGCACGCCAGCGCGACCTGGCTCACCAACTCCTGACCGACATCCCGGGCGTTACCTGCGTCAAGCCAAAAGCTGCGCTGTACATGTTCCCGCGCCTCGACCCGAAGATCTACCCGATCGCCGATGACCAGCAATTTATCTGTGAGCTGCTGTCCGAGGAAAAAGTCCTGCTGGTGCAAGGCACTGGCTTCAACTGGAAGACGCCGGACCATTTCCGCCTGGTCTTCCTCCCCAATTCCGACGACCTGACGGACGCGTGCACCCGTATCGCCCGCTTCCTCGACGGCTACCGGCGCCGCCACGCGCGCTGAGAACGACAGACAGCAGACAGTAAATCATATGAAACCCATCAAAGCAGGCTTGCTCGGCCTCGGCACCGTCGGTGCAGGCACCTACCACGTCCTCGAACGCAACCAGGAAGAGATCCGCCGCCGCGCGGGCCGCGGCATCGAAGTCGCCATGGTCGCGGTGCGCAACCTCGAACGCGCCAAGCGTGTCGTCGGCAACGACGTCGAAGTCGTGGCCGACCCGTTCGCCGTCGTGAACAACCCGGACATCGACATCGTCGTCGAACTGATCGGCGGCTACGACCTGGCGCGCGAACTGGTGCTGCAGGCGATCGCCAACGGCAAGCACGTCGTCACCGCGAACAAGGCGCTGCTGGCGCTGCACGGCAACGAGATCTTCGAAGCGGCGCAGGCCAAGGGCGTGATGGTCGCGTTCGAGGCGGCCGTCGCCGGCGGCATCCCCATCATCAAGGCGCTGCGCGAAGGCCTGTCGGCGAACCGCATCGAGTCGGTGGCCGGCATCATCAACGGCACGACGAACTTCATCCTGTCCGAGATGCGCGACAAGGGCCTCGACTTCGGCACGGTGCTGAAGCAGGCGCAGGAACTGGGCTATGCGGAAGCGGACCCCACGTTCGACATCGAAGGCGTGGACGCGGCGCACAAGCTGACGATCATGTCCGCCATCGCGTTCGGCATCCCGATGCAGTTCGGCAGCGCCCACATCGAGGGCATCAGCCAGCTGCAGGCCGTCGACCTGCGCTACGCCGAGCAGCTGGGCTACCGCATCAAGCTCCTGGGCATCACGCGCCGCACGACGGTCGACGGCAAGGACGGCATCGAACTGCGCGTGCACCCGACCCTGGTGCCGGGCGCGCGCCTGATCGCCAACGTCGAAGGCGCGATGAACGCCGTCCTGGTGCAGGCCGACGCCGTCGGCGCGACGCTGTATTACGGCAAGGGCGCCGGCGCCGAGCCGACCGCGTCCGCCGTCATCGCCGACCTGGTCGACGTCACGCGCCTGGCGACGGCCGACCCGTACTCGCGCGTGCCGCACCTGGCGTTCCAGCCGACGGAACTGGCCGACGTGCCGATCCTGCCGATGGAAGAGATCCGCACCAGCTACTACCTGCGCGTGACCGTGCAGGACCAGCTGGGCGTGATGGCCGACCTGACCCGCATCCTCGCGGACGCCGGCATCTCGATCGACGCCGTGCTGCAGAAGGAGCCGGGCGAGAAGGCACGCACGGACATCGTCATCATCACGCACCAGACGCGCGAAAAATACGTCAACGCGGCGATCGCCAAGATCGAGAGCCTCGCGACGACCGTGGGCAAGGTGGTGCGCATCCGCCTGGAGAGCCTGGGCTGATCCTCAGGCCGGGCCAGCGCGCCCGGCAGCCCGTGACGAAGCCGCCCATCGTGCGAACGGTGGGCGGCTTCGTCGTTTACAGCTATTTTGCTATTTTGCGCTGCTCAAAATCTGCAGTTTGCGCTGCCCCGACTGCAAGAGCAGATCGAACGTCATGGTCGTCGTGCCATGACCGACTTGCATGTTCTCGCGCCACCACTGCAACCGGGTCTGCGATAACGCGTCATTGGCGAAGCGCCGGTCACCGGCCACGAGCGCGAACACGTACGATGCGTTTGCGTGCTGCGAGCCGAGGATCAGGGAGATGGCCGCATCCGTCCTGGCCTGCGCTTGCCCGAATGCGCACCAGTCGACAAGCTGGCCAAACCCGCCCAGGAAGCGCGCCCCGAGATACGGGGCCTTGCGTTTCTTCTTTTCGAACAGCGTGTGGGGTTCGCAGTTTTCCAGCTCGATCAGCCCGACGGTGGCATCGACCGCCGGATCGACCTCGGCCCAGCCGAAGTCGGCGCGGAAGTCGCCGATGGTCAGTTCACGCGCGACGTGGGTGGGAACGATGCCGTGGATGACATACGCCAGCAGGGCAATCCGCTCCACCGACGCACCGAACCATTTCAGTAACGCCGTTTCGCCGACGCCATCGGGCGCGGCCGCTGCCGAGATCAGCGTGCTGAACGCCGCAAGATCGGCCTTCCATTGCGGAAGTGTTGTAGCGTCAAAATTAAACTTGTGGAAGGTGTTGGCCGCGACAGTGTTCGTCTTCGTCGATCCGCTGCTCGCCAAGATCAACCTTTCAGCAGGCCCACTTCACGAGGCGTCAACACGGACACGATCGTATTGCTGTCGATACCTGGCTCGTATAACACCCTGAACCCGGAGGACATCTTTTTGACCATCAAAGTTTGCTCGCCAACTTTTACGGTCTTCACGCTGGCGTCGCGTACAGTGCACGGCTGCTCGACAGCCTGGAGGATTTCCACTTTCGTATCGGACGGAATCCGGCTCCACGCCTGCATGGCCTGATCGGCGATGGATGTGTTTTTGATACAGGTTTCCCTTGGCTCTTGAAGCTCGGCATGTTGCCTGGTCAATTTCGTTGCCATGGTTCACTCCGGTGTCTGCTCGTGCTGCGTCAGTAACGACGATTATATGCTCATTTTTGCGGTCTCACTGCTTGCCATTGCTCGAAACCAACGCTGGCTACCGACGTCTTTCCGCAGTCAGAATGCTTGGAGGTAATCTTGGTTATTTGATACACTCCGCGAGTAAATACACCACCCCCATCCTCATCCATGAAACATCCTATCCTCGCCCTGGCCGCGATGCTGGCCTGGGCGCACCCGGCCTGCGCGCTCGACAATTCCGCTTCCGTCAAAGTGACGCCGTTATTGAAAACCTCGACCAGCTGGGACGGCAAGCCGCTCGTCTATCCGGCGGGGCAGGCCGAGGTCACGGCGCTGATCGTCGAGATTGCGGCGGCCGGCCAGACGGGCTGGCACGAGCATTCCGTGCCTTCGTTTGCCTATGTGCTGGAGGGGACGCTGGAAGTTACCCAGGGCAATGGCGCGACGTGCCAGCTGCATGTGGGCGACACGCTGCCGGAAGTCGTGCAGACGCTGCACAACGGCCGCGCCCTGGGCGACAAACCGGTCAAGCTGTTCGTGCTCTACACGGGCACCGTGAACCAGCCGCTCACGTTCGCCCATCCGGAATTCACGCCGCCTGCGCCGGTCCAATCGAAGTCCGTGCCGTCCGAGAACGCTCGCTGATCAATTTCGACAAACTGCCTGACGATCTTCGTAACGTGCGCGGTGACGCGGGCGGGTAGCACTCGCTCGCGCCGTCGGCATGGCCGAGCGCGTCCAGCGAAGGGGCGTGTAGGATCGCCGGACTGGCCGCTGCTGTTCGACGGGAATTTCGCGCCGAAGCCCGCGCTGCAGGGCTTCAAGGACGCCCTGGCGGGGAACCGAGCGTCAACCAATGCGGCAGCCCGCGGGAGCGCACGAGATGCGATCCCGGGGCGCCGTCATCCGGCGTTACCGTTACGGATACAGGCCGCGCACCTCGCGCGCCTGGAGGATGCGCGTGCACGCGACGATGAACGTGGCCGTGCGCAGCGACACCTTCTTCTCCTGCGCGACCGTCCACACGGCGTCGAACGCGTTCTGCATGATGCGCGTGAGGCGGGCATTGATCTCGTCTTCCGTCCAGAAGAAGCTCGAGAAATCCTGCACCCATTCGAAGTACGACACCGTCACGCCGCCCGCGTTGGCCAGCACGTCCGGCACGACCAGTACGTCCTTGTCGACGAGGATGTCGTCCGCTTCCGGCGTCGTCGGGCCGTTCGCGCCTTCCAGGATGATCTTCGTGCGCAGGCGCTGCGCCACGTCCGCCGTGATCTGGCGCTCCAGCGCGGCCGGGATCAGGATGTCCGATTCGATGTCCCAGAACGCGTCGCGCTCCAGCGTCGCGTCGGCGCCGGGGAAGCCTTTCACGCCGCCCGCTTCGGCGACGTGCGCATGCAGTTGCGCGACATCGAGGCCGCCTTCGCGCACGACGGTGCCCGTGTGGTCCTGGACGGCGACGATCTTGGCACCCACGTCGGCGAAGATCGTCGCGGCGATGCCGCCCACGTTGCCGAAGCCCTGGATCGCGACTTTTGCGCCGGCGATCGCGACACCGCGCCGCTGCGCCGCTTCCTGGCCGACGACGAACACGCCGCGACCCGTCGCTTCACGGCGGCCCAGCGAGCCGCCGAGCGAGATCGGCTTGCCCGTCACGACGCCCGTCGACAGGTTCCCTTCGATCATGGCGTACGAATCCATCATCCAGGCCATGACCTGCTCGTTGGTATTGACGTCCGGCGCCGGGATGTCCTTGGTCGGGCCGATCAGCATGCTGATCTCGCTCGTGTAGCGGCGCGTGAGGCGCTGCAGCTCGCCTTTCGACAACGTGGACGGATCGACGCGGATGCCGCCCTTGGCGCCGCCGTACGGCACGTTGACGGCCGCGTTCTTGACCGACATCCACGCGGACAGCGCCATCACTTCGGACAGCGTGACGTCCTGGTGGAAACGGACGCCGCCCTTGCCCGGGCCGCGTGACAGGTTGTGCTGGACGCGATAGCCCTCGTAGTGGGCGACCGTGCCGTCGTCGCGCTCGATGGGGACGTCGACGGTGAGGATGCGCTTCGGACGCTTCAGCGTCTCGACCCAGCGCGCCAGGTTGCCCAGGTGCGGCGTGACGCGGTCGACCTGCTGCAGGTACTGGCCCCACGGGCCGAGGTCGTCGGGGTTCAGGTAGGAGGGGAGGGCGTGGCTGGTCATGCAATGTCTCCGATAGTCGGTGATGGTTCGGGCGCAGGCTGATGCGCGGCGAACGAATCATAGGATGGGCTACGGGATCATTGCCAATGCTGCTTGCGCATGCAGGTATGCGCAAAAAGCATCACGTTACTGCATGGTGCGCGACGAGGTAATCCCACAGGTCGGCCACCAGCGGCTTGCCCGGGCGCGCGTCGGACGGGCGCTCGCGATACAGCCGGATTTCCATCTCGATTTCCCACGTGCCCGCGTCGCTGGCGCGCGCGAGCTGCCCCTGCTCGACCTCGCGCACGACCGCCGACTCGGGCAGGAACGCGACGCCGTGGCCGTCCAGCGCCATCATCTTGAGGCCTTCCGCCATGTCGGTCTCGTAGCGTTTTTCCAGGTGCGGCCCCGGGTGCGCGTCGGCGAGGATCAGGTCGACCATCCGTCCCAGGTACGCGTTCGCCGTGTACGACAGGAACGGCAGCGGCGCATCCTTGCGGCCGGGCAGGCGGTAAGCCGGTTGCCCGTCGGCGCCGCAGCGGGCATAGGCGCACAGCGCTTCGCGGCCCATCAGCAGCATGTCGTAGCGGCCGGGGTCGAGCTGCACCGGTTGGCGCGGGTGGTGGTAGCACAGCAGCAGGTCGCAGCCGCCTTCGACCAGTTGCAGCACGGCGTCATGGACGTTGAGGGCGATCAGGCGGCTGTTGATCGCCGCGAAATCGCGTTCCAGCGCGGCCAGCCACTTCGGCACGAACGTCAGCGACAACGTATGCGGCACCGCGAGGTCCAGCGTCTGTTCGGCGGCTGCGCGGTTGTGGCGCAGCAGGTCGCGCACGCCGTTGATCTGCGCGAGCATTTCCAGCGCCTGCTCGTAGAACACCATGCCGGCCGGCGTGACGCGCGTGGGGAATGTGGTGCGGTCGATCAGGTCGGTGCCGAGCCAGTTTTCCAGCGAGCGGATGCGGCGCGAGAACGCCGGCTGCGTCACGTGCCGCAACTGGGCCGAGCGGCTGAAGTTCTTGGTCTCGACCAGTGAAATGAAGTCTTCCAGCCATTTGGTTTCCATGCCGAGCCCCGTGCGGTTGAATCATCGCGGCATTGTAACGCCGCCGGCACGCCGTTCGGAAAGCGCGATACAAGTTCGGTTTGCGGCGCGGACCGCGCGTCTCCGGCCGATACAGTACGACTCATGGACCGAGGCACTTTGCTTCGGCACCGAGCCAGGAGTGGAACCATGAACAAGCACATTCGTATTCTGAGCGGACGCCATCGCGGCGCGTCGCTGCAGCTGGCGCCCGGCACCTGGCGCATCGGCTGCGACGACGCAGCCGCCGTCCACATCAGCGACTGGGCGCACGCCGCGATCGACGTGACCATCGACGCCGACGGCCGCATTCGCCTGCACGATGGCGGCGCCACGGTCGACGTCGTCGAGCACGAGACGCTCCATTTCGACGGCATCGCGCTGTGCATCGGCGACCCCGAGGCCGAACCAGCGGCCGCACCCTCGGCCGAATCGGCGGCGGTGCTGCCGACGCGCCGGCGCCCCCCGCGCCGCTGGCTGGCGCTGGGCGCCGTCGCGGTGCCCGCCACGCTGCTCAGCACCGCGCTGCTCGCGATGCAGCCGGCGTCCCCATCGGCCGCGCGCGGCGGCATGCGCTCCGACATTCCGGCGCTGCTGGCCGGGATCGGACAGGGCGGATTGCACGTCAGCCAGCGTGACGGCATGACGGTCGTGCAGGGCGTCGTTGCGACCGGCGCCGATGCCGATGCGGTGCGCGACCTGCTGCGCCGCGCCGTGCCCGACCACGCGGTCGCCCACCTGGCCGTCGTCAACGACGTGCTGGCCAGTATCGGCGAATCGCTGCACGAGCCGACCCTGAAGGCGAGTTACGCGGGCAACGGCCGCTTCATCGTCACGGGCACCACCCGCGACGGCGCCACCGTCCAGCGCAGGCTGGCGCAACTGGCCGCGGACCTCGGTCCCGCCGTCGGCCGGCTCGACGCCGACGTCACCGAGGTGCGTCCCGGCTGGAGCGTGGCCGACAGCGATTCCGCGCTCGATGCCGGCGGCCTGCGTTACGTGCAGTCGCTCGACGGCAGCAAGCATTTTCCGGGCGCGTCGATGGCCGCCCACGACTGATACGAGGAGATCCGATGTTTGACGCACTGACCGCCCCGATCGTGGCCGATATGGATCGTTTCCAGGCCCTGGTCGAATCCAACCCGAACGATCCGCGCTGCCGCGCCGTCGTCGTCGCGCTGGAGCACAGCGCAGCCGCCTTCGACGGCTGGGCGGCCGAGGCCGACCCCGCGCTGCGCAAGGAAAAACAGACGCTGCACGCGGGCCTGCTGGCCGCGGCGCAGATCTGCCAGGCCATGCAGCAGCAACACGTTTAACCCCCAGTAGTACGCCGTAGCTCAGTAGTACCCGTTGTCCATCCACCCATATTCGATTTTCTTTTTTTAAGGAGCCACACCATGTCCAAGACCAGCAAAGCATCGAGCGGCGCTTCCACCGCAGGCGCCTACGGCGCAGCCGGCGCAGACATCTCGGCGGCCGAAACGGCAGCCCGCATCACGATGGCCGCGCAGGACAAGATCGCGCAGATCCAGAACGAAATCGCGCTGAACCAGGCGAAGAACGCCGTCATCGAAGAACTGGGCAAGGGCGTCAAAGCGCTGTCGCAGTAATCGAACACCGCCGGCGTCGGCGCCGGCACCCCCATTTTCGCAGTCCCTCAACGTAAAGGAGTCACACCATGTCGAAAACCAGCAAAGCATCGAGCGGCGCTTCCACCGCAGGCGCCTACGGCGCAGCCGGCGCAGACATCTCGGCGGCCGAAACGGCAGCCCGTATCACGATGGCCGCGCAGGACAAGATCGCGCAGATCCAGAACGAAATCGCGCTGAACCAGGCGAAGAACGCCGTCATCGAAGAACTGGGCAAGGGCGTGAAAGCGCTGTCGCAGTAATGCCGGCCACGCCGCCGCGCCCTTGTGCGGCGGCGTTTCCCTCAGTATCGGAGAACCGGCGCAAGCCGGTTTTTTTATGTCTTTCACCGGATCGGACTTATCGTGAGCGCAGAACGCTATACCGCCGTCGTTCAGCAACTGTGCGCCGTCATGGGCATTCCGGACGTCGACGCGGTGCTGGACGAGCGCATCCTCGACGTCGAGGGATTCGAGGTGCTGGTCGACCACGTCGAGACCGACCCCGACGCGCTCTACCTGAACGTCAACTACGGCATCGTCACGAGCGGCCGCACGCTCAAGGTCTTCCGCCTGCTGCTCGAGGCGAACCTGCTGATCTACGCGCAGGACCAGGCCCAGTTGGGCATGGACGCGGACACGGGCTGCATCGTGATGGTCGTGCGGGTCGAATTCCATGACGGGCTCGATGGGGACGGGCTCGCCGGGCTGCTCGCGCACTACGCGGAACACGGCCGCTACTGGCGCGACAATATCTTCCAGACGGACGACGAGATGTTCGAGCAGATCGCCGACGGCTCGTATTTGTGGATGAAGGTCTAGCGGCGGGCGCCGCGCAGCAGGACGTCGATCTTCGCGAGCGCCAGCGCGCGCTGGCGCGACGTGCGCGGGCGCTGGGCATTGAGCAGCAGCACGGGCAGCAGCAGGTGCAGCTGGCGCAGCGCGGGCGCGGCGTGGGAGGTGGGTGGGGGCAGCAGCGCGAGCAGGCGGGTCTTGACGTCCGCCAGCCTGGCGGCCCCGGTCGCGGCGGGTTGGGCGAGGAATTCGCGCGTGACGTGCAGCACGGCTGTCGCCAGCGGCACGGCGAGTGCGGGGTCGCGTTGCAGCGCATGCAGCGCGCGCATGGCGCCGTCGACCGCGCCGCTCGCGCTCACGTGGTCGCGCACCAGCCTGTCCACGGCCTGTTGCTGCCGCTCGCGCAGCGTCGGTTGCGGACGCTCCTCGCCGGCGCGCGGCCATGGCGATGGCGGACGGTCGCCTGCATGCTGGTCCGGCTGATCGCCGCGCCGCCGGGCGCCTACGCGGATCTGCGGCAGCGACGTCGTCTGCGACTGCGCCTTCGCTTCAAGCAGCAGCAACAGTTCTTCGAACTCGCTGGCGCTGTCGTTGGCTTCCGAACCGGCCGCGCCGCGCTTTTTCCTGGAACGCAGCTTGTTCTGCAGGGCGGCGAGGCGTGTGTGATGCAGCGGCGCATACACCAGGTCCGGCGGTGCGGCGTCCTGTGCCGCGGCCGTGTGGCCAAGGCCCGTGCGGCGGCCGGACAGGTTGCGCTGCGCCGCCGCCAGGCCCGGCACGGGCCGGTTGGCGGCTTCGATGTCGGCCTGCGCCTGCAGCAGCTGCAGTGCGCTTGGCCCGGCGCCGTCGACCTTCATGAGAAGATGGCCTGCATCACGCTGCGCGCGAATTGCAGGATCGCGGAGGCGCCCCACGGGGCGGCGAGCATGATGGCGACGGATACGGCCACCAGCTTGACGCTGTGCGAAATACTGGAGTCCTGCAGCGACGTCACCGCCTGCACGAACGAGACGAGCAGGCCGACGAGGGCCGCCACCAGCACGGCCGGTAGCGAGATGAGCAGGCACAGCATCATTGCGGAGGACGTCAAGCGTCCGATGTTGTCGAAGTCCATCGTGTCACCTGTAAGTCAGGACGAGGCCGTGGATCAGCGTCGACCAGCCGTCCATGACGACGAACAGCAGCAGCTTGAACGGAATGGCGACGTTGCTCGGCGTGACCTGCGACAGTCCCAGCGCCATCAGGACGTTGGCGATGACCAGGTCGATGACGACGAAGACGAGGTACAGCAGGAAGCCGATCTTGAAGGCGGCCGTCAGTTCCGTCAGCACGAACGCGGGCGCCAGCACGACGAGGTCGTTCGGCTTGAGCTGGGCGACCTTGTCGGCGGGCCAGACCTGCGCCGCCGAGCGCAGGAAGAACGCCTTCTCGCGCTCGTTCGTGTGCTTGACGAGGAATTGGCGGAACGGGTCGCGCGCGCCGTCGAGCAGCTGCACGACGGCGTTGCCGCCGCCTTCCGCGCCATGCGTCTGCGCCTGCTTCATCGCCTCCATGCCCACCGGTGCCATCACGTAGCACGAGACGATGATGGCGATGCCGTTGAGGACCGTCGTGGGCGGCACCTGCTGGACGCCGATCGCGTTGCGCAGCAGACCCAGGACGACGACGATCTTCGTGTACGACGTCACCACCATGGCGGCGAACGGCAGCAGCGCGAGCGCGAAGACGCCGAGGATCAGCGAGGCGAAATCAGGCGTCTGGCTCATCTTGGTGCACCATGGTCGTGACCTGGAATCCCAGTTGTTCGCCGACGACCACGAGCTTGCCGTGGCCCAGCGTCTGGCCGCAGGCGACGAGGCGCACGCGCGTGTCGGCCAGCGCCAGCGGCAGTTCCAGCACCTGGCCCGGCAGCAGGGCGCCGATCTGCTGCAGCGGCATGGCGAGCGTGACGATTTCCAGCGTGACGGGCAGCTCCAGCGCGGCGACGTCGGTGACGGGATGTTCGGTGTGATCCATGGGATGGGACTCCAGGCAAAGGGTGGGAGAGGTGGCCAGCGTGACGGCGCGCCCGGCGATGGCGGCGACGGCGCCGACGTGCCGGCCCCGCGCCGCGCCCCAGCGCAAGTTGACGCGGTCGAGCTGTGCGCTGCCGGCCATGCCGCCGCGCCAGCCCAGCAGCACGTCGCCGGCGCGCAGCGACGCAAGCAAGGCCGTCGTGGCACGGCGCGCGGCCAGCACGGCGGCGCCGGGAAGTGGCAGCGCCTCCAGCCAACCGGGCAATCCGGCCTGCGGCGGCAGCGCCGCTTCCAGCGCGTCCAGCAGGCCGGCATCGATGTCGGTGATGAACAGCGTGGGTGCCGCCACATCGCCGTCCGCGCGCAGTTGCAGTGCGACGCCCGCGTGGTGCGCGGTTAGGTCGGCGTCCGTCAGCAGTGCCGCCACCGACAGCGCGGGCAGGCCCAGTTGCGTGAGGATGGTCCAGCATGGCCGCAGCAGCGCGTCGGCCAGCGCCGCGCGCCAGTGGCCGGCGGCCGCCAGCGCGGCGCTTTCGAGGGCGGGGTGCGCGTCCAGGTCGATCACGCAGCGCAGGCCGCCGTGCGCGCTGTGCAGCTGCAGGCAGGCCGGTTGCGCTGGCGCGGGCGCGCTGCCCTGCGCCAGCGGCACGATGCGCCATCCCGCCGGGGCGGCGAGGGCGGCGGCCGTCGGCGTGAACAGCACGCGCGTCAGGCGCGCGAGCGAAGGCGTAAGCAGGGGCAGGCGTGGATGCAGCGGGGCGATGTGTTTGCTGTCTCGGGGCATGATGTGGTCTCGGTGCGGCGCCGGCGTCACCAGCAGGCGATGTCGACGTCGATGTGCGGCGGCAGCAGCGCCTGCAAGCGGCGCTGCAATTCCCTGCTGTTGTCCAAGATTACGCAACGGGCGTCGCGGTCGGCGCTCTCGAAACGAAGCGACAAGCGACAGGACGAAAGATGCAGGCGCAACCGGGTGGCGGGCAGCAGCGCGGGGTCCAGCGCGATCTGCAATTCCCAGCAGCCGCTGTCGAGGATCGCCGGCGCGTTGACGAATTCGCCGATGACGGCGGCCAGCCGCGCGACGCGCAGGCCGTCATGTTCGTCGCGCATGCAGGCGTGGACGACGCGCCGCGACAGGGCCGGATCGGCGGCGATCGGCGGCGCGGCGTCGGGCCTCGTCTCCGTGACCGGTTGCGGCGCGTGCGCGTCCGCGTGCGGCGCCGCGCCGTCGTCGTCCGGCAGCGCGGGGCCGGGTCGATCGGCAACGGGCGCGAGCCGGTCCTGGAAGCGGCCGCGCAGCGCGCGCGCCCGGCTGGCGGGCGCCATGTCGGAGCGGGGCAGCAGGCGCACGGCCTGCACGAGCGTCGGCTTGATCGTCATGGCGGCTACAGCGCGAGCTTGCCGAGCGGCTGCAGGTCGACGTTACCGCCCAGCTCCTGGAACGAATACACGTCCAGCCAGCCGAGCGGCTGCTCGATCATGCGCCGTACGTAGCGCCGGATGTCCATCGACGTCACCACCGCGAGCAGCGGCACGGGCGCGGGGCCGGCGATCTGCTGGATGCGTGCGATGATGGCCTGCACCTGGTCCGGCGGCAAGGTGAGGTAATTCCCGGCCGGCGTGGTCTTGATCGCCTGGCGGATCAGCTGCTCGACGCCGCTGTCCAGCAGGATCGCGGGCAGCTTGCGCTGGCCGCCGGTGGCGCGGTGGGCGATGAAGCGGCCCAGGTCGCCGCGCACGTATTCGCACAATGTCAGCATGTCCTTTTCGCGCGGCCCCCACGCGACGAGGCTTTCCAGGATCGCGCGCATGTTGCGGATCGGGATGCGTTCTTCCAGCAGGCGGCGCAACACGTCGGCGATGCGCGGCACCGGCAGCGCCTTCTTGACTTCGTCCACGAGCCCCGGATAGTCGGCGGCCACGCGGTCCAGCAGCCACTGGGTCTCCTGCAGGCCGACGAACAACTGGGCGTGCGCGCGCAGCGCCGCCACCGTCGCGTCGACGAGGACCGCTTCCAGCGCGCCGGCGCCGGCACCTGCTTCCAGCCGCTGCTCGCCCATCGGCACGTCCTGCAGCGCCAGTTCGTAGGCGAGGCCGTCCAGCGCGGCGCTCGTCCAGACGGCGGCGCCGGGGAACGGCAGGCCCAGTTCCTCGACGAGGCCCTGGCGCGCCCGCTCGAACGCGGCGTCCAGCGCGGCCGGGTCCAGCAGCGCGGCCAGCGGCGCGGACAGGCGCAGCGCGATCGGCGGCGAGAACGGCGGCGCGCAGGCGGCGATCGTGGGGACGGCCTGCTTGTCGTCGACGCCGCCGAGGCGCTTCAGTGCCGGCAGTTGCGCGTCCGGCGGCGCGGCCGCGCGCTCCTTCTTGCGCAGCACGGCGCCGGCCGCGCCCACGAGGGCCGCCAGCAGCAGGAACATGGTCGACGGGAAGCCGGGCACGAACGCGAAGGCGGCGAGCAGGGCGGCAGCGCTGAACAATGCACGGGCGTTGCCGCTGAGCTGGCGGGCGATCTCGGCGCCGAGCGATTGCTCGCCCTCGCGGTGCTCGTCGGCCACGCGCGTGATCATGATGCCGGCCGCCACGGAGATCAGCAGTGACGGGATCTGCGACACCATCGCGTCGCCGATCGACAGCACGGCGAAGCGCCCGGCCGCCTCGCCCGCACTCATGTTGTGGTACGTGATGCCGACAACAATGCCGGCCAGGATGTTGACCATCGTGATGATCAGGCCCGCGATGGCGTCGCCCTTGACGAACTTCATCGCGCCGTCCATGCCGCCGTGCAGCTGGCTCTCCATCGCGAGCATGGCGCGCTTGCGGCGCGCGGTGTCGGCGGTGAGGTTGCCGGCGCGGAGGTCGGCGTCGATGCTCATCTGCTTGCCGGGCATCGCGTCGAGCGTGAAGCGGGCGCCGACTTCGGCCACGCGCTCCGACCCCTTGGCGATCACGATGAACTGCACGGTGGCGATGATGAGGAAGACCACGAGCCCGACGACGAGGTTGCCGCCGACGACCAGTTCGCCGAAGCTCTCGATGATGTGGCCCGCGTCGGCGTGCAGCAGGATCGACTTCGTGGACGCGATGTTCAGCGACAGCCGGAACATCGTCGTGAACAGCAGCAGCGACGGGAACGACGAGAACGCGACCGCGTTGGGGATGTACATCGTCATCATCAACAGGGTCACGGAGACGGCGATGTTGAGCGCGAGCAGGCTGTCGATGGCGAACGTGGGCAGCGGCAGGATCATCAGCGCGATCACGGCCACGACGAGGGCGGCGATGGCGATCTCGCCGCCGAATTCCATTTTTCCGGGCAGTTTCATAGCGGGTCCACGAGGTGGGAAGAAGTCGGCGGCACGTCGCCGGCGTGCGGCGTGCCGATGCCGCGCACCCAGCGCAGGATGGCGGCGACGGTGTCGAACAGCGGTTCGGGAATGGCGCCGTCCAGCGGCACCGTGTACAGCGCGCGCGCCAGCGGCGGGTTGCCGACGATCGGGATCGCCAGCTCCTGGGCCATGCGGCGGATTTCGAGCGCCTGCTCGTCGAGCCCCTTGGCCACCACCTGCGGCAGCCCCAGGCCGCCGGGCTCGTAGCACAGCGCCACCGCGTAGTGGGTCGGGTTGACGATCACGGCCTGGGCGCGGCGCAGCCGGTCGCGGTCCGGCGGCGGCGGACCGAGGGCGATTTCCTTGGCAAGCATCTTGCGTTGTCCCTTCAGGTGCGGGTCGCCGTCGGACTCCTTGTGTTCGCGCTTGACCTCGTCCTTGCTCATGCGCTGGTCGCGGATGAACAGCCAGTGCTGGATGCCGTAGTCGGCCGCGCCCAGCAGCAGGAACAGCACGCCGCCGACGAGGAGGAAGCGGGCCAGGACGCGCCAGGCCAGTTGCGCGGCGTCGAGCGCCTGCTGGTACGCGGCACCGACGAGCAGCGGCGCCAGCAAGGTCAGCGTCTTCCACATCACGAGGAAGATCAGCACGGCCTTGACCGTCATCTTGCCCAGGTCGACCATCGACCGCATGGAAAAGATGCGGGTCAGCCCGGCGCCCGGATTGACGGCGTCGAATTTCGGCTCGACGGGCTTGAACGACAGGTTGATGCCCGTCTGCGCGAGCGTGCCCACGACGGCCGCCAGCACGCCCACGAGCAGGAAGGGCGCCAGCAGCAGCAGGCCTTGCAGGCCGATGCGGCGCGCGTACAGCAGCAGGTCGGCGTCGGGCCGGCCGACGGCGACCGGGTCGAGCGCGGACGCCAGCAGCGCGCGCAGGCCGTCGCCCAGCGCGGGGCCGGCCAGCAGCATCAGGCCGCCGGTGGCCAGCAGCACGGCGGCCGCCGTCAGGTCGGTGCTCTTGACGACCTTGCCGTCGCGCCGGGCGTCCTCCAACTTCTTGTCACTGGGTTGTTCGGTTTTTTCGTCTGACATGGCGTCGCAGGGTTCGTGAATGTCACGCCCGGATTGTCGGCCGGGGGCGCGGCGCGGCCGCGGCGCCGAACGAAGGGCGGGCGCATGGGCCGAAGCGGGGAGGGCCGTTTCGTTTCGCGCGCGGACGCTTCGCTTCGGCGGAGGGCCCCGTCCGCACCGGCGGCTACTGTGTCCACCGGCGCAAGACATCTTGCGGATGCAACCAATGCGAGGAAAGCTCATGAACGATTACAGCAACTGCGACAGGGCCGTCGTCACCGGCCTGATCGAGGTATTGATGGCGGGGATCAAGCACGGCAAGCTGGCCGAGTCCGACGCGCTGCTGGCGGCGCTGCGGGTGCTGCGGCCGCGCTTCCGCGAACTCGATACGTTCGACGTGTGGCTGCTCATGAAGCGCAAGCGCTACATCGAGGCCACGCAAGTGCTGCGCAACCTGCACGGCAGCAGCGCCGACATGCAGAACCTGCCGATCTGCACCGCGCTGCAGGCCATGTGCCTGTACGCGTCCGGCGACGACGCCTGGCGCATCAGCGCCAACGAGGTGCTGACCCGGAACGACGATCCGGAAGCGGTGGCCCTCGTCAACCTGTTGTTCGGCAAGGCGCCGGACGCCGAGCCCGAGGCGGCCGCCGTGCCGGCGCCCGTCGCGGCCGACCTGGCTCCCGCCTATTACCTGCGCGCCTGAGGAGCCGACATGATCGCACCCGTTCCTCCCGTGTCGCCCGTCGCTCCGGCGGCACCCGTCGCGCCGGCCGCGGCCGCGCCGTCCGCACCGCCCGCGCTCGTCGACCGCTTCGCCGCATTGATGCAGCAGATCGGCCAGGGTCCGGCCGGCCAGGCGCGCACGCACGGCCCGTCGCAGCTGAGCCGCATCGTCGGCGCCGAGGACAATGCCGCCAAGGCCACGCTGGAGGCCATCCAGTCGTTCTCGATCGGCGACATGACGAGCATGCCGGAAGCCGCCGCCGCCGTCATGCACATGCAGACCGACATGGCGGTGTTGTCGTTCAAGCTGAACGTCGTGAACACGCTGGCCGAATCCGGCAAGACGGCGATCCAGACGCTGATGAAGAACCAATGATGACCACCCTCCGATCCCTCCTTGTGCTGCTCTGCCTCGCCGCCGCGCTGGCCGGTTGCAGCAAGCAGCTGTACGCGCAGCTGTCCGAGAGCGACGCCAACGACATGGTGACCGTGCTGCTGGAAGCCGGCATCGAGGCGACCAAGAGTTCGCCCGACGACGGCAAGAGCTGGCTCGTCAGCGTAGCCGACGACGACTTCGCGCGCGCCATGGAAGCGCTGCACGCGCATGGCCTCCCGCATGCGAAATACACGAACCTGGGCGAGATGTTCAAGAAAGACGGCCTGATCTCCACGCCGACGGAAGAGCGCGTGCGCTTCATCTTCGGCGTCTCGCAGCAGCTCGCGCGCACGCTGAACGACATCGACGGCGTGGCGCTCGCGCACGTCGAGATCGCGCTGCCGAACAACGATCCGCTGTCGAGCGTCGTGAAGCCGCCCAGCGCGTCCGTGTTCATCAAGTACCGGCCGAATACCGATGTCGCATCGCTCGTCCCCGGCATCAAGAACCTGGTCGTGCACAGCGTCGAGGGCCTGAGCTACGACAACGTCAGCGTCGTGCTGGTGCAGGGCGCCGCCGCCGCGCCGCTGCCGCCGCGGGCTGCCCGGCTGCCGCGGGGCTTGCTGTGGGGCGGCGCGGCTGCGCTCGGCCTGCTCGTGCTGGCGCTGGCCGCGTGGCGGTTGCGCCGCGGGGCCTTGGCGGCCGCCGTGCTGGCGCGCTTGCGTGCACGCGTGACGCGGCGCGAGGGCGTGGCGTGATGGACGCGACACCACTGTTGCCCGTGCTCGAACTGTCGCTGCTGCTGCAGGCCTACCAGTCGCGCCTGCGGCGCCTGGCCGACGACATCGATCCGAGCTGGCTCGACGAACTCGCCCGCGACGACGGTTTCGTGCCGCCGTCGCCGGACCTGGCACCGCTGTGGCGCAGCGCACTGCTGCGCAGCCGGTTGCGGCTGGGCCCTGTGGCGCCGGCCGCCTTCACGCCGCCGACACACCGGCTGGCCACGCTGGACAAGCCCGCGCTGCTCGTCGTGCTGGCGGCGCGCGCCCTGTACGCGCACCGGGCCGCGCTGGCACGCTGTGTCGATGGTGCGCTGCTGGCCGGACTGCGCGGCTTCGTCGGCGCACCGGCGCTGGCGGGCCTGCGCGCGGCCGGCGCCGACGCCGCGCCGGCAGCGGATGATTGGCCGCGCCATGCCACGCTGCTGGACTGGGCCGTCGACGGCTACGCCCGCTTCGAGCGTGATGGGGCGTGGGGCGACCCCACGCTGCGCCGCCTCGTGCAGGTGGTGCTGCCGGCGAGCGCCGTCGCGCATGCGGGCGGCCCGGCCGACGGACCGACCGGCGACAGCGCCGCGCTGACGGCGCTCCTTCCCACCCTGTATCCGGAGCTGGCATGGTTATTTGGCTGAGAGGCGACACGGGCCCGCTCGGCGTCGGCGGCGACGTCGTGCGGCGCGAAGACGTCGCGCAGGTGCTGGCGCTGGACGCCGCGGCGCAGGCGCTCGACGCGCGCGGCGCCGCGCTGCTGGCCGAGGCGGAGCAGCGGGCGGCCGCCATCGTGGCGGCGGCGGAGGCGCGCGCCGCGGCGATCGAGGCGGACGCCGAGCGGCGCACGGCGGGCAGCACGCGGCTCGGCTACGCGGCCGGCCACCGCCAGGGCCTCGCGGACGCGCACGCGCGCATGCAGGCGGGCGCGCGCGACGGCCGGGCCGCGTTGCAGGCGATGCGCGAGCGCCTGGCGGCCATCGTGTTCGCGGCGGCGCGCAAGCTGTTGACGGACGCGCCGCGCGAGAGCCTGTTCCGGCGCGCCGCGGACCTCGTCGGCGCCGAGCTGGAACAGGCATCGTTCCTGACGGTGACCATCCACCCGGACGACGCGGCGCACGTGCACCAGGTCTTTGCCGGCACCGCCTGGGCCGTGCGCCCGGCCATCGTCGAGGATGCGGCGCTGGCGCCCGGCAGCTGCGTGTGCGAATGGGACGACGGCGTGCTCGACGCCGGCCTGCCGGCCCAGCTGGCCGCACTGCGCCAGTCGCTCGACCGCGCACTGGAGACGGCACCATGAACGACCGTGCGCACGCATTGCACGCGCTGGCCGACGCCATGGAAGCGGCGGTCGCCGCGCAGCCCGCCGCGGCACGTGTCGGCAAGGTCGTCGAAGTGACAGGGACGTTGCTGCGCGTGGGCGGCCTCGCGGTCCAGCTGGGCGAATTGTGCGACCTGCGCCAGGCCGACGGCAGCCTGCTGCAGCAGGCCGAGGTGGTCGGCTTCACGCGCCACCTGGCCGTGCTGGCGCCGTTCGGCAGCGTCGAAGGACTGTGCCGTGCGACCCGCGTGACGGGCCACGGGCAGCCGCTGGCGGTGGGCGTCGGGGACGCGCTGCGCGGCCGCGTGCTGGACGGTTTCGGTCGCCCGATCGACGGCGCCGGCCCGCTGCACTGCGCGGAGCACGTCAGCATCCAGGCGCCGGCGCCGAATCCGATGACGCGGCGGCTGATCGAGACGGCGCTGCCGACGGGCGTGCGCCTGATCGACGGCCTGACCACGCTCGGCGAGGGCCAGCGCATGGGCGTGTTCGCGCCCGCCGGCGTGGGCAAGAGCACGTTGCTGGGCATGCTGGCGCGCGGCACCGCGAGCGACGTCAACGTGATCGTCCTCATCGGCGAACGGGGCCGCGAGGTGCGCGAATTCATGGAGCTGGTGCTGGGACCGGCCGGCATGGCGCGCAGCGTCGTCGTGTGCGCCACGTCGGACCGCTCGTCGATCGAGCGCGCCAAGGCCGCCTTCGTCGGCACCGCCATCGCCGAATGGTTCCGCGACCGCGGCCAGCGCGTGCTCCTGATGATGGATTCGCTGACCCGCTTCGCGCGCGCCCAACGCGAGATCGGCCTGGCGGCGGGCGAACCGCCTGCGCGGCGCGGTTTTCCGCCGTCGGTGTTCGCGGAACTCCCGCGCCTGCTGGAGCGGGCGGGGATGGGCGACCGTGGCTCGATCACGGCGCTGTACACGGTGCTGGCCGAGGACGACAGCGGCAGCGACCCGATCAGCGAGGAAGTGCGCGGCATCCTCGACGGCCACCTGGTGCTGTCGCGCCGCATCGCCGCCCGCAACCAGTATCCGGCGATCGACGTGCTCGGGAGCCTGAGCCGTGTGATGAGCCAGGTCGTCGACGCCGAGCACCGCGCCCACGCGGGCCGCGTGCGGGCGCTGATGGCGAAGTACGACGCCGTCGAGACGCTGCTGCAGATCGGCGAATACCAGGCCGGCGCCGATCCGGAAGCGGACGACGCCATCGCCCGCCAGGGCGCCATCGCCGCCTTCCTGAACCAGGCGACGGACGAATGCGCGGACCCCGGCGACACGTTGCGGCAACTGGCCGCGCTCGCGTCATGAGCGGGGGCCGCCGGTCGCCCTGGCACGTTCTGCACGGGGCCGCGACACGCGCCATCGGCCGCCTGGAGCGCACGCTGGCCACGCGCCGGGCGGCGCTGGCCGAGGCCGAGGCGACCGCCGAGCAGCGCGCCGCCGACGTCGCCGCGGCCGACGCCGCGCTGGCCGACCACGCCGCGCGGCTCGACGCGCTGCTGGCCGGCGCGGAGGGCGTGTCGCCGCAGCGCTACCTCGAGTACGACGCGTGGCGCGGCCAGCTCGCTGCCCGGCAGGCGGCGGCCGCTGCCGCGCTGGGTGCGGCGCAGCAAAATGTCTTGGACAAACAGCACGACATTCGGCAAACTCGACAGGAAATCGCCGCGGCCACCGCACGGCGCGACGATCTGGCCCGGCGCCTGGCCGACGAGGCCAGGATGGCCGACGCGGCGCAGCAGGATGCGCAGGACGAGGAAGCGGCCGAGGCGGCGCTGGCACGGCGCGGCGCGGGCAGGGCGGAGGCGGCGGCATGAGCGGCTTCGACAACCTCGCCACGCTGTGGCAGGCGCATGAAAGCCTGTACGCGGTGGTGACCCTGCTGGCGCTGTGCAGCATCCGGCTGCTGGTGGTGTTCGTCGTGCTGCCGGCGACGTCGGACCAGGTGCTGCCGGGCGGCGCGCGCAACGGCGTGGTGTACCTGATCGCCTGGTTCATCGCGGCCGGCCAGCCGGCCGACACGCTGGCGCGGCTGGACGGCGTGACCGCGCTGATCCTGGTGGGGAAGGAGATGTTCATCGGCATGGTGATCGGTTATGTGGCGTCGCCCGTGTTCTGGATAGCGCAAAGCGTGGGAGTGGTGATCGACAATATGGCGGGCTTCAACAACGTCCAGACCAGCAATCCGCTGCGCGGCGAGCAGGCCACGCCCGTGTCGAACGTGCTGATCCAGTTTGCGATCGTGCTGTTCTACGTCTCCGGCGGCATGCTGTTCCTGCTGGGGGCGATCTTCGCGTCGTTCCGCTGGTGGCCGCTGACGGCGACTTTGCCGTCGCTGGACGCGCTGGCCGACAGTTTCCTGATCAGCCAGGTCGACGGCATCGCGGCCGCCACCGTCAAGCTGGCGGCGCCCGTGATGCTCGTGCTGGTGCTGATCGACCTGGGGTTCGGGCTCGTGGCCAAGGCGGCCGACAAGCTCGAGCCGACCACGTTGAGCCAGCCCGTGCGCGGCGCCGTCGCGCTGCTGATGCTGGTCCTGTTGACCGGCACCTTCGCCGAGCAGGCGAAGACCTCGTTCACCTTCGAGCATTTCGAGCGCTTCGTCCGGCATGGCGTGGTGGGCGCGGTGCCCAACCGATGAAAGTTGTCATGTCCGTCCTGCGTTCCTTGTTCCTCCGTGCCGTGTGGTTGTCGTGCGTGGCGTCTTGCGGTGCCGGCACCGCGCAGGCGGCCGACCCGCCGGAAACGCCCGTGCACGCCGAATTGATACGGATCCTCGGCCTGTTCCAGACCGACCGGCAGGCGGCGCTGACGCAGCTGCAGGCGCTGCAGGACCATATGCCGGCGTCGGCCACGCTCGACGACCGCAGCAAGACGCTGAACACCCTCGTCAACTTCTACATCGAGGCGCACGACGAGCGGGCGCGCCGCTACATCGACGAACTGGCGGCGTTCGGCGCGCGCGAGCACGACCTGCAGAGCGAGCTGTGGGCGCAGAACTACCGGGCCCGCGTGCTGTCGCTGTTCGACAGCCGGCAGGCCGAGTGCGTGCAGGTGGTCGAGGCGGCACTCGCGCGCGACGATGGCGCCGTGCACCGCACGGGCGCCGCCATGCACGACACGGCCGCCATGTGTGCCGAGCAGCAGGGCGACATGAAGAGCGCGCTGCGCCACCAGACTGCGGCGCTGGGCCTGCTGGACGGCCGCAGCAAGACCGACGTGCTGCACCGTGCGATCGCCCTGAACAACATCAGCACGCTGTACACGCAGATGGGCGACTACCGCCAGGCGCTCGACTACAACCTGCAGGCGCAGGCGATCGCCGACGCCCAGCACGCGCAAGCCATGCAGGGCATGCTGGCGCAGGGCCGCTGCGACCTGTACGACTCGCTGGGCCAGCCGGAGCGTTCCGAACGCGCGTGCCAGCAGGCGCTGTCGCTGGCGCGGCTGGTGGGCGACAAGCAGCTCGAGAAAAACATGCAGCTCAGGCGCGCCGAAAACGCCTGGAAGGCCGGCCGCTATGCCGACTGCCTGCGCCTGGCCGAGGGCGCGCTGGCGCTGCTGCCGGCCCATCCCAGCGCCAGCGACAGCGTCGACGCGCGCGCCAGCATGGGCCTGTGCCATATCGGCCTTGGCGCCGTGCGGCAGGGCGAAGGCGAGGTCCGTGCGGCGTTGGCCGTCTACCGGGCCGGCAAGGACGACCAGTCCGTCATCGACACGCTGGAGCGCATGGCGAAAGCGTACGAGCAGGCCGGCCAGTACCGGGAGGCGTATGCCGCCGTGCGCGAGTTGGGTACGCTCAAGGACGATGCGGCCGCGCGCGCGCTCGATCGCGCCACGCTGAAGATCCGCTCCGAGTTCGAGTTCACCGCGCGCCAGAAGGAGATCGCCGCGCTGCGCGAAAAGACGCAGTTGCAGCAGGCCGAGCTGAAAAACGAAAACCTCGAGCTGGCGCTGGGCGTCTTGGTGGCGCTGCTGGTGGCGGTGGTCGGGTTCTTCAAATTCCGCGACAAGGAACGGTCGCGCCGCCGCGCGCTGCACGAGAACCACAAGAAGTCGCAGTTCGTCGCGGAGGCCGCGCACGACCTGCGCCAGCCGATGCAGGCGATCGGCAACCTGCTCGGCGCGGCCAGCCACGCGCTCGACCGCGGCGACGTCGCCAAGGGGCGCGAGCTGCTCGACACGACGCAGAAAGCGACGAACGCGATGCGCTCGTCGTTCAACGCAGTGCTGGAATTGTCGCGGCTGGAATGCGGCGCCATCGTCGCCGAGTACGGCAGCTTCGACCTCGGCGAACTGGTCGCCGAGACGGTGCTGGCGCTGCGCCCGCTCAGCGAGCCGCGCCAGGTGCACATCCGGCTGCGCCTGCCCGCCGGGGGCTCGCTGGCCGTGCGCAGCGACCGCCAGATGCTGGGCCGGGTGCTCGCCAACCTGCTGTCGAACGCCATTAAGTACAGCGATCCGACGCGGCCCGGCGGGGCCGTCGTCGTCGTGGGCGTCGTGCGGCTGCGCCACCACTGCCGGGTCGACATCGTCGACAACGGGGTCGGCATCCCGGACGCCTTGCAGAAGCAGGTGTTCAAGCCGTTCTTCCAGGTCGACAATCCGGGACGCGACCGGAACCGCGGCATCGGTCTCGGCCTGTCGATCGTCGCGTCGTCGCTGGCGCTGCTCGAGCGCCACGCGCTCAAGCTGCGCTCGCGCGCCGGTGTCGGCAGCCGCTTTTCCGTCAGCGTGCCCCGTGCCGGCGCGGGCGACGTGGCGACCCCGGTGGCGGCCGCCGTCGCGCCCACGGACGCGGCCGACGTCGCGGGCCTGTACGTGCTGTACGTCGAGGACGATGGCCTCGTGCGCCAATCGACGGAGGTGCTGCTGCGCGAATACCGGGTGCTGTACGAGTCGGTCGAGTCGGTGGCCGCATTGGAAGCGCTGCTGCCGGGCCTCGAACGCATGCCCGACCTCGTGCTGACGGATTATTCGCTGCCGGGCGGCCGCACGGCGCGCGACGTCGTGCGCATGGTGACGCACGAATTCGACCGCGCGCTGCCCGTCGTCGTGCTGACCGGCGAGAGCGCGCGGGTCGCGTTGACGGACGAGCTGGAACACGCGACGGTGCTGCGCAAGCCCGTGTGCGCGGCGGCGCTGCTCGCCACCATCCGCGCCGCATGCGGCAGCGCGGCCGTTGATCTGCCGGCGGCCGGAGGTTGATCGGCAGTGTACGCGCAGGCCGTCGAGTGCCGGCTCCAGGAATGCCCGTGAAGCCCGCCGTGCCGCTCAGTGCGGCAGGGGCGGGATGATGACGCCGCGGCGCGACACCTCGACCAGCAGCTCGGTGCGGCGCGTGACCTGGAAAATGCGGAACAGCTTCGGCACGTAATCCTTGCGGATCGTGCCTTCCTCGACCTGCATCTTGTTGGCGATGGTCTTGTTCGGCAAGCCCTGGCACAGGTAGTACAGCACTTCGGCGCAGCGTCCCGTCACGCCCAGCTCGGCCGCCGGCACGCTGGGCAGCGGCGTGACGGGCGGCGTGTGCATGCCGTCACGCGCCATCGCCGTCACCGGGACGAAGATGCCGCCCTGGAACACGGTGTCCAGCGCGCGCTGGAAGATGCCTTCGTGGTCCATGTCCTTCGGGATGTAGCCGCAGGCGCCGGCCTGGATGCATTCGAGGACCAGAGGCCGGTCGGCGCGGGCGGACAGCATGATGGCGCGGGTCTCGAGGTTCTGTTCGCGCAGGTATTTCAACACGTCGAGCCCCGTCTTTTCGGACTTCAGCGTGAAATCCAGGAAGGCGAGGTCGAAGCGCTTCGTGCCGAGCAGCGCGATCGCGTCGTCGTAGCTGGCCGCCTCTTCGATGTGCGCCCCCGGCTGCGCGATCCGGATCAGTTCCCGCATGCCGGCGCGCACCAGGCCCTGGTCTTCCAGCACCAGGATCGTCAATTCTGCCGCGTCGCTCATCTGTTCTCCGATTTTGTTACTTGAGAATTGGAAACATTTTTCACATTACCACAGACTAAATGTTTGCGTCGGACAATTGTCGGGCGGGCTACCCGACATTTGCGGGATCGTCAACGTTCCCTTGTTTTGCGACCATGGTTGCACTGCAGACAGCCAACCCGGCGCTGCTCCCATCGCATGTTGCACGAACGAGGTGACGCCCATGTTTCAGATTTATCTCGCACTGATTTCCGCACAAACCCATGACCAGGCCATGCCGTCCTATGCCCGCGCCATGCAGGAAGGGGACTTCGAGGCCGCCCACCGCCACGCGCACCGGCTCGGTGGCGACGACGGGATGGCCGACGCGCCGGCGCTGCAGGCGCTGGGCGACGCGGCCCTGCTGCTGTGTTACGAAGAAGACGCCGAAGACCATTTCCGCCGCGCGCAAAAACTGCAGGGATCGAACGACGCCGTGCGCCTGCTGTCGTGCCGCAACGCGGGCTGGCAGGCGCTGAACCTGCACCGCTACAGCGCCGCGCTGCACTGCTTCGCCCGCATCGTCCAGGACGGCGCCGCGACCGTGCCGCAGAAGGCCGAGGCGGTGCTGGGCGCGGCGCTCGTGCACCACCAGCTGGGCCAGCAGGCCGCGTGCGACGACGCGCTGCGCCAGGCGCGCGCGCTGGGCGAGCCGGCCGAGGACGGCCGCTGGCTGCTGCTGGCCGACCTGCTCGCGCTCGACTGCGCCGTGCGGCTGGGCGTGCGCTGCGCCGCCGGCCTGCGCGACCACGTGTTCTGGCAGTCGGCCGCCGTGCGCGGCGACCACCGCGCCCAGTGGCAGCGCTTCGCCGACGCGATGGCCGCCTGCGACGCCCGCCGGCCGGCGCCGGAACTGGCGGCCCGGCGCCATGCCTGCCTGGCCCTGCTGCTGCGCCTGGCCGACGGCGAGCGCGACGTGATGAGCGTGCTGTATCGCCACTGCGCCGGCGACGTCGCCATGCACGTCGAGATCGCGCTCGCCGCGCTGGCCGGCGAACACGTCGACCTGGCCGAGCAGAGCCTGCAGCGCGGTCGCCACGCCGACCCGCGCGACCGGCGCTGGAGCCTGGACCAGCGCTACTGCCAGGCCAAGATCGCGCTGCTGAAGGGCGACGCCGCCGCGGCATTCAAGGCGTATGCCGCGTACACGGCCGAGGCGCTGCAATGCCTGCGCAGCGAGACCCAGGTCATCAAGCCGCTGGACGGCATGGCGCCGCCCGCCGCCCAGCCCAGCGACGACATCAGCGCGCGCCTGCCCGCCAAGTACCGGCGCGCGTACCGCTACATCGCCGACCACTACCGCAACAACGACCTGTCCACGGGCGAGATCGCGGCCCATATCGGCGTCACGGAACGGGCGCTGCAACTGGCGTTCCGCGAGAACCTCGGCATGTCGCCGACCGCCGTGCTGCGGCGCATGCGGCTCGACGCCGTGCGCGCCGAGCTGCTGGCCGAGGACGGCGCCGGCGACGGCATCCTCAAGACCGCGCACCGGCTCGGGCTGAAGAGCCGCTCGTCGCTGATCCGCGGCTACCGCAAACAGTTCAACGAAGCGCCGTCGGCCAGCGTCTGCCGCTGAACGCCGCCGGCCACCACCACAGGAATCCCATGCACAAGTGTTTCCCGTCCGGCGCCGCGCTGCTGGCGCTCTGGCTCGCCTGCGCGCACCCGGCCAGCGCGGCACCCGCCGCGGCCCACACGATCCCCTGGCGCACCGGCAGCATCAAGTATGTTGCCGACCACAAGGACGTCAAGGAGATCCTGCGCGAACTGGCCGCGAGCCAGAACGTCATGGCGTCGATCTCGCCCCAGGTCGAGGGCAACGTCACCGGCAGCTTCGCCGAGTCGCCGCAGCGCTTCCTCGACCACCTGGCCGCGTCGTTCGGCTTCGTCTGGTACTACGACGGCACCGTGCTGTACGTGGCCGGCGCCAACGAGGTCAAGAGCGCGTCGATCGGCCTGTCGCACGCCCATCCGGCCGACCTGCGCGCCGCCGTCACCCGCCTGCGCATCGCCGATCCGCGCTTCGCCATCGTGTACGACGACCCGACCGACACGGTGCTCGTGTCGGGGCCGCCGCGCTACGTGGAGCTGGTCACGGAGCTCGCGCACAAGATCGACGTCGACCACCAGCAGCGGCGCACGCTCGAAGTGCGCGTGTTTCCCCTGCGGTATGCGTGGGCGGCCGACCATCCGCTGCGGATCGGCGGCCAGCAGGTAACGCTGCCCGGCGTGGCCGGCATCCTGCGCAGCATGTACCAGAAAAATGCCGCCGCCCCGCCGCTGGCGCCGGTGGCAACTAGCCTCGTGGCGCGCGTCGCCAGCGCCGCGCCGAAGACCGAGCAGCCGGCCGCGCCGGGCGGCTTCTGGAGCGCCGCGCTGCCCGGCCTGGGCGGCGCCGACAGCACGCCGCGCAAGCCTCCGCTGCCCGGAGGCACCGCGACCGAGCCGGCGGCGCCCGCGGGGCAGGGCGCCGCCGCGGCCGAGGACGACGTGCCCACGATCCAGCCCGACCCGCGCACGAACGCCGTGCTGGTGCGCGACCTGCCGGAAAAGATGGCCGACTACGAACGCCTGATCGCCACGCTCGACACCCGGCCGCAGGTGCTGGAGATCAGCGCGAGCATCATCGACGTCACCGAGAACGCGCTGGCGCAGCTGGGCGTGGACTGGCGTCTGCACGGCAGCCACGTCGACCTGGAGACGGGCGCCGGCAACCTGGCGCAGGCGAGCTTCCCCGGCTCCCTGAACCCGTCCGGCTTCGGCGCGCCCACCACCGACAACACGCCCGCCTTGACGCCCACGGGCGGCACGCTGACGGCCGTGCTGGGCGGCGCCGGCCGCTACCTGCTGGCCCGCGTCAGTGCGCTGGAGCAGACGAGCGAAGCGCGCATCACGGCAAGCCCGAAGGTCGCCACCTTGGACCACGTGGAAGCCGTCATGGACAACAAGCAGACGTTCTACGTGCCGGTCGCGGGCTATCAATCGGCCGACCTGTACAGCGTGTCCGCCGGCACGTCGCTGCGCGTGCTGCCGATGGTGGTGCCGCAGGCCGACGGCGGGATCCGGCTCACGGTCCACATCGAGGACGGCCAGCTGACGGGCCAACTTGTGGGCCAGCTGCCCGTCGTGAGCAACAGCGAGATCGACACGGAAGCCCTGATCCGCGACGGCGAAAGCCTCCTGATCGGCGGGTACTCGGTCGAGCAGAGCGCCACGGGGAACACGGACGTGCCGTTCCTGTCGAAGCTGCCCGTCGTAGGGGCGCTCTTCAAGAACAAGCAGGACCAGAAGCAGAAATTCCGCCGCCTGTTCCTGCTCACGCCCCGTATCGTCACGCCCACGTGACCGGCGCTTCGGCGCGGCGGCGACGCCTTCGTTTGCCGCGCGAACGCGCTGTCCGCGCACGCTAAGCTGACCCAACGCACCTTCTCGAGGAGTTCCGCATGATCCGCACCGGCAGCACTTCCCAAATCGTTCCGCATCACGTCGACGACCATGCGACCACCGAAACACCGTCGACGACGCCGGCCGCCACGCCCCGCGCCCGCCGCGGCAGCGCGCCCGCAGAACTGAACCGGTTGCCGACGCTGGCGCAACTGATGCGCAGCGACAGTGGCGACAGCGGCAACCGCAGCAGCCGCAGGAGCGCGGCCGTCCATCCGACGCCGCCGGCCGTCAGCGAGATCGAGGAAGTCGCGGAAACGCACCCGGCCCCGCCGCCCCCGCCGCCCGCCGCGCCGCCTGGCACCGGCGCCACCCCGCGCCGGCCGACGGTCAACGACGTCGCCCACACGATGCGCAATCCGGCTCCGAAGAACGTAGGCACACAGACGTCGAGCCTGTTCACGCGCGTGCGCACGCGCCCGGCCAAGGGCGTGCAGCTGCCGCAGACCGGCCCCGCGCTGGCGCCCGCGAAGCTGCCCCCGCGCATGCGGCCCGCGCCGCCACCGCCGGCGCCGGGCCAGCCCTTGCCGAAAGGCCCGCTCGGCGCCGACCGTAACAATTACCTCAAGACGATGCGCACTGTCGTCAAGCAGATCGCGCCCGAGGTACCGGCGCCGGCGAAGACGGGCAAGCCGGCCGAGCCCATGCCGGCCCTGCACGACGAGGTCGCGCTGAAGGACCACGTCTGGAACATGTTCGCCCAGCCGCGCAACCAGATGCAGTCGGCGGCGCGCGTGACCGTGCTGATCGACCACCTGATGCCCGCGCTGGCCGGGCCGGCCGCGCCCACGGGCAGCCATCTGCCGGCCGACCCGCCGGCCACCAGCTTCCCGTTCACCCAGCACCTGCTGGTGGGCGAGCACCTCGCGCAGGCGTGTGCGCGCGATCCCGAGCGCGCGACCGCCGCCCTGGCGACGCTGTGCTCCGGTCCGCAGGTGGACGCGATGCTGCACGCACTGAAGTCCGGCACGCTGGAAGGGGCGGGCGTGGACGCGCTGCGCACGGCGGCCGGCCTGGCGTCCACGCACGCGGGCTTCCAGGCGCTGCTGAAGTTGATGCAGCCGCCGCCCGCGCCCGAACGCCAGGCCGGCATGCAGCGCCTGCTGACCGCGGCCGCGAAGGTGTCGGAAGAACTCAAGCTCGTGCACGGCGACCCGTTGGCGCAGGCGGGCATGCACGCCACGCTGAAGGTGGCGACGGGCGCACCGGCCACGCTGGCGGAAACCGTGCTCGCCGTCGAGCTGCGCATGCATGCGGCGCCCGCCGTCGAAGGCGCGAGCCCGTACGCGGCACTGCCGCCGGCCGACAAGGCGGCGGTGTTCGCGTGGAAGCAGGGCTTCCGCGAAAGCGGTCCGGGCACCGACCTGTCGAAGCTGCAGGGCCGTCTCGCCAAATTCGGCAAATACGTGGCGCGCGCGGCCAGGCACGAAAAGAACAGCGCGGTGAAGCTGGACGTGCGCAAGCCGGCCACCGCCGTGCCGTTCGTGAAGGCGCAGGCAAAGCTGGCGATGGCCGGCGTGCACAACGCCTTCGGCCGCAAGAAGTCGCCGATCGATTCGTTGCGCTCGATGGGCGTCAACAATGCCGCGCAGGGTCACCCGGACGACAACATGACGGCGCTCGACACGCACGTCGGCACTGCCATGAAGACGCTGAGCGAGCACCTCGCGGCGCACCTCCCGAGGACTGGCGGGGATGCGGACGCGCACGCGCTGGCCACGCCGGGCACGCCGCTGCCGCCCGCGGTGGAGCGCGGCGCGCTGCTGAACCACGTGACCGCCACGATGGAGCAGACGCGCCCGCTCGGTCACGTGCTCGACAAGAACGCGCTGATGCAGGTGGCACTGGATATCGCCGCCCGGCACGGCGTGCCGGAAAGCGGCGTGCAGGCGCTGGCCGCCAAGCTGACGCACTGGGAAGGCAAGAGCGTGACGTTGGAGAACGTGCGCGCGTGGGCCAAGGAAGGGGGGCTGCACGAGTCCGAACCGGCGCCGGCAGGCAGCCCCACGGCCAACCAGGAGACGGCGTTCGGCGCCGCCATGCGCAAGGCCGCCACCCTCGTCGACCCGGCCAACACCAAGCCGGCCGACCTGACTCCGGAAGGCGTGCAGGCGTTCGTACGCACGTTCATGCAGGAGCACCAGTGGGGCGCCGCGGTCACCGCGTCGAGTGGCGGCACGCTGGGCATCAACACCAATGCGGTGTCGATCGCGCTGAAGAAGGCGTCCGAGCAGTTCACGGCGGCGCTGTCCGGCTGGACCGTGAAGGCGTCGGTGACGCCGGTGGCCGACGTGCGCGTCCTGCACGCCAACAATGCCGTGTTCAGCTTCGGCACGAGTCATCACGGCGCCGAAGTGTTCCTCGGCACCCAGCGCCAGGTCGCCGGCGGCCTCGGTGGCGGCATCGCGACGTCGCTGCGCAAGGGCTTCTCGAAATTCGGCCTGCAGGGCGGCGCCGCCGCGACCGTCACGCCGCTCGCGGGCGACACGACGCGCGTGCGCGGCGTGATGGTGCGCACGATGCGCGAAGAGAATCCGAACGGCGAAGGCTGGAATGCCGGCAAGTCGCGCGACGAGATGGTCAAGTTCGTCGACACCATGTTCGCCCTGGCCAAGGGGCCGGACGGCGCCAAGCTGGATCCGGCGCGGACGTGGGAACATCTCGCGAGCGAATTCCTGGAAAGCGACACCCTGTCGATCGGCTGGCAATCGCAGTCCTCCAACAGCCTGCACCACACGGCCACCGGGTCGGTCAACGCGCGCGCCGTGGGCATCGCGTCGGACAAGCCGTTCGAGTCCGCGGGCGTGAGCGTCGCGGCCAGCATCACCGCCGACGTCACGTCGAAAGCCATGAACCGCCGTACGGAGACCACGGGCGACCACCGCATGATCCGCAATAACGAGTTGTCGCGCGTCCAGGTGAATGCCACGGTGAGCGGCTCCACGGTCGTGCCGACGATTCCCGTGGCCGGCGGCAGCGGCACGTTCGCGCCGGGTACCACGACGGACCCGACGTCCGAGACGTTGAACCGTCCGATTCCGATGTTCGGCAAACAGATGAATCTCAGCCTGGTGGACAAGGGCGTCAACACGACGTTCCGCGCGCTGGTCGACAACGGCCGCCTGTCCGAGACCTATACGCTGCGCGAAGTCGATTACCGCGACGCCGCCCAGTTCAAGGCGATGGTGGCCGAACCGGGCCGCCACGAACAGCTCGAGCGCGTGTTCGTGGCGGCGCACGGGCCGGAAGAGGGGCCGCAGGAGATGCAGAAATTCATGTCCCGCGTCGAGAACTGGGCCGGTCCCGGCCAGCGCTACGCCGTGCGTTCGCGCCTGCGCGCGGACGTGCGCAAGGGACTCGACGAGAGCGCTGCGCTGGCCTCGGTCATCCACGCACGCAATCCGGACGATCCGCGCCTCGCGCAGATCTCGCAGCACATGATGGCGCGCCTGAGCGACGAGCATTCGTGGGTGCCGATGCAGATGCAGGCGATCGAGTCGCAGAGCGCCGCCGACGTGCGCGGCCTGAATTTCGGCGTCGTTTCCATGGCCAGTCGCACGGTGAACACGGACCGCGAACTGTACGCGACGGCGGCGCCGCCGGACGTCGTGCGCGCGTGGGCCCAGCAGCCCGCGCCGCACGCCCCATCGTCCGACCACGAACCCGGAGCCGTGTGATGCGCTGCCTCGCCGCGCTCGCCGCGCTCGCCGCGCTCGCCGTGTGCGTCGGGGCGTGGGCGCCCGCGCATGCCGACTGCTTCGACGAGGCGGCCGCCTACCAGCACGTCAATCCGGCCGTGCTGCGCGCCATCGCGTGGCAGGAGTCGCACGGCCGCGGCGACGCGCTGCACCGCAACGCCAACGGCTCCGTCGACTACGGCCTCATGCAGATCAACTCGGTCCACGCGGGCGAACTGCGGCGCTGGGGCATCGCCCCGTCCCGGCTGATGGAGCCGTGCGTCGGGGTCTACGTCGCCGCCTGGCACCTGCGCAAGATGATGCTCAAGTACGGCAACACGTGGGACGCGGTCGGCGCCTATCACTCCGAGACGCCGGCGGAGCGCGCACGTTACCAGGCGTCGATCCGGCGCATCGTCGAAGCGCACGGCGGCTGAGCCGCTTCGTGCCGCAGCGCGCGGCTTCGTTCCGTGCGCCGGCCCGCCGCGCCGCGGCCGCTACGCTGGAACGGGCTCTTCGCGAGCCCCGGCGGAATCCAATTTCAACTCGCAGAAAGGCAATAACCATGAGCTTCAAGAGCTTCTTCAAACATCTGGGCCATGCGATCGAGCATGCGGCCAAGGACGTCGTGCACGGCGTCGAAAACATCGCCAAGGACGCCGTCCACGCCGGCGAGGCGGCCATCCACATGGCGGACGACGTCGCCCACGGGAGGTTCAAGGCGGCCCTCAACGACGCGGTGCGCTGCGCGCAGTGCAGCGTCAAGGCATTCACCGAGCTGCCCAAGATGGAAATCGAGGCGATCTGCGACGCCACCACCGACATGCACTTGAATAAGTCGCTCGACAAGATGGCGCAGAAGGTCAAGGGCTTCGAGGACAAGGCGGTCGACTTCGAGCGCAACGTCGCCGACAAGATGGTCCAGGACGTGGCCGACGCCGTCGAGGGTACGGTGAACGGCACCATCAATGCCGCCAAGGACATCGCCTCGGGCGATTTCCGCAAGGCCTGCGGCGACGTCCTCGGCGTGGCCGGCGATGCCGTGTCGCTCGCCTGCGACCTCACGCCGGAAGGCATGGCGGCGAACGCGGTGGTGGGCGCCATGGAGGCCGGCCACGTCGGCAACTCGGCGGTGCAGGGCTTCGTGGGCGACATCGTCGGTGGTCCGAAGGGCCTGTTCAAGCGCGCGGCGGAAAGCGGCGCGGGACTCGCGGCCGGCGCGGCCGCGAACGAGGTGGCCCAGAAGATCGGCTCGGTCCCGGGCGGGGACGCGGGCGCGGCCGCGGCGGGCGGCACGGTACTGGCGGCCGGTGCGGCGGCCCCGCTGGCGGCGGATGCGCTGTCGGGCCGTCATCGCCATCGCGGCGGCGGCACGGACGCCGGCCATGACACGGCCGGCCACCGGGGCGCGCCGAACGACGCCGGCAAGGGCCCGGGCACGGCTACTCTCCACACGTCGGAAAAGCTCGCCGACACGGGCGCCGGCAAGGGCACGGACAAGACGGCCTGCAAGGGCACCGACAAGCCCGCCGACAAGGACACCGGCAAAGGCACCGACAAGGTCGCCGACAAGGACGCCGGCAAGGGCACCGACAAGGTCGCGGACAAGGACGCAGGCAAGGGCACCGACAAGGTCGCTGACAAGGACGCCGACAAGCGCAAGGACAAGGACGGTGCCAACAGTAGCGACGCCGCGCAGGCTGGCGTGGACGTCGGTGCCAGCGCCGGCGCGTATGGCGCCGCCGGCGCGGACATCAGCGCGGCGCAGGCATCGGCATACGCCACCATGGCGGCCCAGGATGCGATCGCCCGCATCCAGAACGCGATCGCCCTGAACCAGGCCAAGAACCAGGTCGAGGACGAGCTGGGCAAGGGCGTCAAGGCGCTGTCGCAATAACCAGGACCCGTCCGGCGCGGCCAGCGAAGTCCGCGCCGTCAATGTCAACCAAGGAGGACCATCATGACCATCAATCGCATCGGCGCGCCGTCCGCGGGGACGATCGGCGCGCGCGCGGCACCGGCGCCGGCTGCGGCACCGGCTGCCGGCGCCACCGCGCGGCCCGCGCGCGCGGCCGTCACCGGGCCGCTGGCCCGGCTGGCGCCGCCCGCCGTCCGGACCGGCAACACGGGAGGCGCCGGCGCGGCGCCACGCCAGCTGCGCCCGCCGCCGGGCGCGACCCCTGCGCCATCGGGGCACGGCAACGACATGGCAGCCATGCAGGCGTCCGCGCTCGCCACCATGGCGGCGCAGAATGCGCTGGCCCAGATCCAGAACCAGATTGCCGTCAACCAGTCGAAGAACGCAGTCATCGAGGAGTTGGGCAAAGGCCTGAAGTCGCTGTCGCAGTAACCCTTCCAAGTTTTCATACGGCGCCCTGCCGGACCCTCTGGATTTCGGTACGGCCTGGGCCGCCATCAGCTAGTTTCTCTAGAAAAACTCCTTCCAAATCATAGGGTTGCCAGAACAAATTTCTGGTAGCCATTCTGGCATGTGTATTGCTGTTGTCCGTACACCCGGTGCCCCCGCCGGTCATGACAACACGCGGCGCAGCAAGCGCCTCGATCTGGAGATTAAATTGAAGAAGACACGCCCCCTGACCCTGTACATCCTGATTGCGATGGTACTGGGTGTCGCCGTCGGCTACGGTTGCCATGAAACCGTCGCGGACAAGCAGATCAGTGCCGACATCGCGGCACACGTTTCCATCGTCACCGACGTGTTCCTCCGCCTGATCAAGATGATCATCTCGCTGCTCGTGTTCTCGACGCTGACGGTCGGCATCGCGCACATGGGCGACGGCCGGGCCGCCGGCCGCATCGGCGTCAAGGCCATGGCGTGGTTCGTCATCGCCTCGCTGACGTCGCTGAGCCTCGGCATGATCCTGTCCAACGTGATGCAGCTGGGCGCGCACCTGAACCTGCCGCTGCCGCCGGTCGATGCCGCCACCGGGCTGAAGACGTCCGCGTTCACGTTGAAGGACTTCGTCGTCCACCTCGTGCCGAAGTCGCCGATCGAGGCGATGGCCAACAACGAGATCCTGCAAGTGCTCGTGTTCTCGCTGTTCTTCGGCGGCGCACTGGGCGCGCTGGGTCAGTCGGCGGCTGGCCTCACCGCCGTCATCGACCAGCTGGCGCAGGTCATGCTGCGCATCACGGGCGTCATCATGAAGCTGGCGCCGCTGGCCGTGTTCGCCGCGATGACGTCGGTCATCACCACGAACGGCCTGGGCATCCTCGTCACGTTCGCGAAATTCATGGGCGGCTTCTACCTGGGCCTCGTGTGCCTGTGGCTGCTGCTGATCCTGGGCGGCTCGCTGTTCATCGGCAAGCGCGTGCTGCGCCTGCTGGTGCTGATCCGCGAACCGTTCCTGCTCGCGTTCTCGACCGCGAGCTCGGAAGCGGCGTATCCGAAGCTGCTGCTGGCGCTGGACCAGTTCGGCGTGCAGCGCAAGATCTCCAGCTTCGTGCTGCCGATGGGGTACTCGTTCAACCTGGACGGCTCGATGATGTACTGCACGTTCGCCGTCCTGTTCATCACGCAGGCGTACGGCATCGACCTGTCGCTGGGCACGCAGATCACCATGCTGCTTCTCCTGATGCTGACGTCGAAGGGCATGGCCGGTGTGCCGCGTGCGTCGCTCGTCGTGATCGCCGCCACCCTGAACCAGTTCCACATCCCCGAAGCCGGCCTGCTGCTGTTGATGGGCATCGACCAGTTCCTCGACATGGGCCGCTCGGCCACCAACGCGGTCGGCAACGCCATCGCCACGGCCGTCGTCGCGAACTGGGAAGACGCGCTGGAGACGTCGCCGCAACAGGTCGCCCCGGTCGCGGCCCAAGTCGGCTGACCGTCCGTACGACCCGCACACAACGATTACACAACCAACGGAGACTTGATTGAAATATCGATATATCGCCGGCGCCTGCGCGCTGAGCCTGACCGCTGTCTGCGCCCAGGCGCAATCCCTGGTGAAAGTCTATGGCGTGGCCGACGCCGGCATCGTGCTGGAACGGGGCGGCCCGGCCGGCTCGATGGACAACATCAGCAGCGGCGTGGCGTCCGGTTCGCGCCTGGGCTTCAAGGGCAAGGAAGACCTGGGCGACGGCTTGAACGCGTTCTTCGTGATCGAAAACGGCTTCGCGATGGACACGGGCAAGGCGGGGCAGGGCGGCCTGCTGTTCGGGCGCCAGGCCCTCGTCGGCCTGTCCGGCGCCGCCGGCTCGATCAGCCTCGGCCGCCAGTACGCTCCGTACTACAAGGCCTTGCGCGACGTCGCCGACCCGTTCTGCACGGGCCTCGCCGGCAATGCGCAGAACATCTTCTCGACGCTGACCCGCGTCGACAACTCGGTCGATTACCAGTCGCCGAAGTGGCACGACCTGCAGGCCGAGGTGCTGTACGGCGCGGGCGAAGTGGCCGGCGACACGGCGAAGCACCGCACCATCGGCGCGTCCGCCACGTACGAGGCGGGCCCGCTGACCGTCGTGCTGGCGCACCACCAGCAGGGCGACATGGCCGGCGTCGCGCACAGCCGCAACACGATGCTGGTCGGCCGCTACCGCTACGGCGACATCGTCTTTCACGGCGCCTACTCGCGCAACCGCGACCTGCTGGGCAACCCCAGCCGCGATGCGCTCGTGGGCGTGGCCGTGCGCATGGGCCCGGGCCGCTGGCTCGCGTCGCTCATGGCGCATCGCGACGACTACGGCCGTGACGCGCAGGCGCGTCAGGCGGCGATCGGCTACGAGTACAGCCTGAGCCAGCGCACGGACCTGTACGCGGCCTACGGCCACATCATCAACCGCGACGGCGCCGCCTTCCACGTCGGCAACGCCACCGACGACGGTACCGGCACCACCGGCATCAACCTTGGGGTCCGCCATGTGTTCTAATTGCATTAGTTGACTCTTCCAGGACCCCCATGCCAGCAGCCGACCCCATCGTCACCCCGCGCCGGGCCGGCCGCTGGCCACGCCGGCGGCTGGCGCTGTGGGCCGCGCTGCTGGCCGGGTGCCTGCTGCTCGCATTCGTGGTGTACCGCTATGCCGAGGATGCCGCGATCGGACGGCTGCGGCTGACGGGCACGCAGCGGCTCGACACCGACACGTCCAGCCTCGAGCACCTGCTGTCGAAATACGATTTCCTGCCCGGCACGTTCGAGCTGAACAAGGACGTCATCGCCATGCTTCAGCGGCCCGGCGACGAGGCGCTGCGGACGGAAGTCAACGTCTACCTGGAGCGCGTCAACCGCCTGGCCAGGTCCACCACCATCTACATCGTCAACCTGAACGGCGTGACGCAGGCCTCGAGTAACTGGCGCGAACCCGACAGCTTCGTCGGCGACAACGTGGCGTTCCGGCCCTATGTGCGCGACGCGATGCGGGGCGCGCCGGGCGGCTTCTACGGCGTCGGCACGACGCGCGGCGAGCCGGGCTATTATTTTGCGCGCGGCATTTATCGCGACGGCCGCATGCTGGGCGTCGCCACCGTCAAGGTCAACATCGAAAGCGTCGAGGGCGGCTGGGCGGACGCCGGCGGCAAGGTCATGCTGGCCGATGCGCACGGCGTCGTGTTCCTGAGCTCGGTGCCGGCATGGAAGTACCGCACGCTGGCCCCGCTGGCGCCCGCGGTCCGGCAGGAACTGGAGCAATCGCGCCAGTATTTTTCCCATGACCTGACGCCGCTGGGCCTGCGCGAGGTGCGCGTGCTCGACAGCAGCGCCCGCATCGTCGCTGTGCCGGGCGTACGCGGCGCCATGCTGAGCCAGTCGCGTGCGCTCGTCACGCGCAACTGGCAGATGGTGTACCTGTCCGACCTCGCGCCCGCCCGCGCGAGCGCGCGCGCGGCCGCGTCGCTGACCTTGCTGTCGGAAGCGCTCGTGATCATGCTCGTGCTGTACGCGCGCCAGCGCCATCGGCTCGGCCGCCAGCGCCTGCGCGCGCGCGAGGACCTGCAGCGCGCCTACGACAACCTGGAAAGCCTCGTGGCCGAGCGCACCGCCAGCCTGCAGCAAATGACGCGCGAGCTGCGCGAGGAAAACATCGTGCGGCACCAGACCGAGGAGCAATTGCGCAAGACGCAGGGCGAGCTGGTCCAGGCCGGCAAGATGGCCGTGCTGGGGCAGCTGTCGGCCGGCATCACGCACGAGTTGAACCAGCCGCTGACGGCGCTGCGCACGATGGCGGACAATGCCCGCGTGCTGATCGAGCGGGGCCGCATCGACGACGCGCGCGCCAACCTGGCGACGATCGCGCAGCTGGTCGAGCGCATGGGCCAGTTGACCGGGCAGTTGCGCCAGTTCGCGCGCAAGGCCGACGCCACGCTGAGCGCCGTCGTGGTGGCGGACGTCGTCGCGGCCGCGCTGTTCCTCGTCGAGCGCCGCATCGCGCAGGAGCGCGTGGGCTTTCGCATGTCGACGCACGCGCGCGACCTGTACGCGCTGTGCGACAGCAACCGGCTGCAGCAGGTGCTCGTGAACCTGTTCAGCAACGCGCTCGACGCGATGGAGATGGCGGGCAGCACGCAGCGCCAGCTCGTCGTCGACGCCGAGCGCAGCGACGGGCGCGTGTTGATCACCGTGACCGACAGCGGTCCCGGCATCCCGGAGAACATCCGCGCGCATTTATTCGAACCCTTCTTTACCACCAAGCCGCAAGGGAAAGGGCTGGGCCTCGGGCTCGCCATTTCCGAGCAGATCGTGCGCGAGTTCGGGGGCCACCTGCGCGCCGAGCCGGCGCCGGGCGGCGGCGCCCGGTTCATCGTCGATCTGCCGCGGGCGGAGTAGGATAACGTCATGTCCACGTATGAAACACTGAAAGTCCTTCTCGTCGAAGACGATGCCGTCGTCCGTGCCGGCAGCGCCCAGGCGCTCGACCTGGCCGGCTTCCACGTCGATGCCTTCGACGCCGCCGAACCCGCGCTGGCGCAGGTGGTCCCCGGCTTTGCCGGCGTGATCGTCAGCGACGTGCGCCTGCCCGGCATGAGCGGCCTCGACCTGATGGCCGCCGTCAAGGCCATCGATCCGCAGATCCCCGTCCTGCTCGTGACGGGCCACGGCGACATCTCGATGGCCGTCGGCGCGATGCGCGGCGGCGCCTACGATTTCATCGCCAAGCCGTATTCGTCGGAGCAGCTCGTCGAAGCCGTGCAGCGGGCGCTGGAAACGCGCCGCCTCGTGCTGGAAGTGGCGGCGCTGCGCGACCGCATCGCGAACGGCGCCGGCATCGAGGCGATGCTGCTGGGCGATTCGGTGCCGATGCGCAACCTGCGCCGGCTGATCCTCGACCTCGCCGACGAGTCGGCCGACGTGCTGGTCTACGGCGAGACGGGTACCGGCAAGGAGATGGTCGCACGCTGCCTGCACCAGTTCAGCACCCGGCGCGCGCACAACTTCGTCGCCCTGAACTGCGGCGCGATCCCGGAAAACATCTTCGAGAGCGAAGTGTTCGGCCACGAGATGGGTGCGTTCACGGGCGCCGCCAAGCGCCAGATCGGCAAGATCGAGCACGCGCACAAGGGCTCGCTGTTCCTCGACGAGATCGAAAGCATGCCGATGTCGCTGCAGGTCAAGATGCTGCGGGTGTTGCAGGAGCGCTACGTCGAACGCCTCGGCTCGAACCATCCGGTGCCCGTGGACGTGCGCGTGATCGCCGCTGCGAAGGTCGACCTGAAGGAATGGTCGGACCAGGGAAAATTCCGTAGCGACCTGTACTACCGCCTGAACCTGATCGTGCTGAACCTGCCGCCGCTGCGCGAGCGCCGCGAAGACATTCCCCTGCTGTTCGAGCACTTCATGCTGGGCGCCGCCGCGCGGTACAAGCGCGCCGTGCCGACGGTGCCGGGCCCGCTGATGCAATCGCTGATGGCGCACGACTGGCCCGGCAACGTGCGCGAGCTGCGCAACATCGCCGAACGCTATGTGCTGGGCCTCGCGAGCGGCGCCGATGGCCTGCTGTCGGCCCGCAGCGCGACACCCGTGCCGCTGGCCGACCAGGTCGGAGCGTTCGAGCGTGCCGTCATCGAGCAGGAACTGCGCAGGGCGGCCGGCAGCATCGCCGACGTCAGCGCGGCGCTCGGTGTGCCCAAGCAGACGCTGTACTACAAGGTGCAGAAGTACGGCCTGTCGCCGGACGATTACAAGTAACCGTTCGGGCGATACGCGGCCAGCTGGCGTGCCAGTTGCCGCGCCGGCAACGCCGGCCCGCCCGTGTAGCCGAGGAAGCCGTCCGCGAATTCATCCACGCAGCGGCCCGGGACGGCGGCCGGCGGGTGCAGCGGCGCGGTGGTGAGTGCGCGCAGGCGGCGCTCGATGTCGTCGAACAGCGCGTCGTCGGCGCCGGGGAGCGGGGGAGGGGTGTAGGTCGTTTTCATGCGGCTAGTGTAGCGGTGCTGCGGCGCACAAGATGCACGTCTAGCAGCCCTCTTGTTGTCGCTCAAAAACGCGGGGTCGGTTCCGCATTGCATGCTTATCTGCGCGCAATATGCGCAGAAAAATAGTTTTTCGAAGTCGCGTGGCGCCGTACCGGTGGGATCGCCCAGTGGTGCGCGGACGTGCGGACGGCCGCCGTTGCGCGTCGACAAGCGCCGTCACGCGTCCGCGTGTTGCGGCAACTCCCGCGCCGGAAACGTCACGCTGACCTTCAACCCGCGCCCACCCTCGGCGCGGTCCAGCGCCAGCGTTGCGCCGTGCACGGTGGCGATGTCGCGCACGATGGCGAGCCCGAGCCCCGTGCCGCCCGGGTTGCTTTCCAGCGCCGCCTGCGCCCGGTAGAACGGCATGAACACCTTGTCGTATTCCGACGGGTCGAGCCCCGGCCCGCTGTCCTGCACGTCGAGCACGACGACGCCGATCAGCCGCCGCACGCGCAGCAGCACGGTGCCGCCCGGCGGCGTGTAGCGGATCGCGTTGTCGACGAGGTTGCTCACCAGCTCGTGCAGCAGCAGCGCCTGGCCGTCGACCGTCGTGGCGCCGTCGTCCTCCGCTTCCAGCGCGAGGTCGATGCCTTTCTGGACGGCCGGCAGCGCCAGTTCGAGCCCCACTTGCCGCGCCACGTCGGACAGGGCGACGGGCGACAGCAGCGCGTTGGCGCCGCCGTGCTCGATGCGCGCGAGCGTCAGCAGGCGGTTCGCCAGGTGCACCGTCGAATCCGTCGTCGCCGCGATCGAGCGCACGATCGCCTGCATGGCGGCCGGATCGTTTTCGCGCAGCGCCAGCTCGGCCTGGGTCTTCAGCACCGTCAGCGGCGTGCGCAGCTGGTGCGACGCGTCGGCAATGAAGCGGCGCTGGCTGGCGATCAGGTTCTGCATCCGGGCCATCGTCCCGTTCATCGCCGCGACGAGCGGGCGCACTTCGCGGTGCACGAGGGCTTCGTCGACGTCGGACAGGTCGGTGACGGCGCGCGTTTCGACGACGTGCTTCAGGCGCATCAGCGGCTGCAGCACGAGGCGCACGGCGAACCACACGAGCGTGGCCACCGCCAGCACGAGCAGCGCCTGGCGCAGCAAGGTGTTCAGCAGGATGCGGCGCGACAGCGCCACGCGCGCGTCCAGCGTCTCGCCGACCTGGATCAGCGCGATGCCGCGCATGGAATCGTCGTACACGGGCTGCAGCAGGGCGGCGATGCGCACCGGCTCGCCGTTGTAGTCGGCGCGGTAGAAGCGCACGAGGGCAGGGTACAGCTCGGAGCGGGGCGTGTCCTTCGGGACGGGCGGCAGGTCGTCGTAGCCGGACACCGTCTCGCCGTGCAGGCCGCCCACGCGGTAGTAGATGCGGCCCAGGGTGTCCGTCTCGAAGCTGTCCAGCGCCACGTAGGGCACGTCCGCCACGACCTTGCCGTCGCGGACGGACACGCGCTCCGCCAGCGCGCGCGTGGAGGCGAGCAGCGAGCGGTCGTAGGCGATGTCGGCGGCGTCGAGGGCGTCGCGGTACAGCGACACGGCGTTCGCCGCGACGAGGATCACGAGCGGCACGATCAGCCAGCGCAGCAGCTGGCCGCGCAGGCTGCCCAGCGGCGCCGGGGGCGCATCGTCCGCGCCGGCGCGCCGGCCCGCGCGCGGCCACAGGCGCGCGAGGAGTGCGGACGGGGCGAAGGCTGGCATCGCGGGAATCAGGACCCGGCGGGCGGGCGCTCCTGGAGCAGGTAGCCGATGCCGCGCAGGGTGGCGATGGCGGCGCCGCCGTCGGGGCGCTTGTCCAGCTTCTTGCGCACGCGGTGGATGTACAGTTCGATGGCGTCGAGGTTGGCGTCGTCGTCCAGTGCGAACACTTCGTCGAACAGCTTTTCCTTCGACACGGCGCGGCCGGGGCGCGAGATCAGCGCTTCCAGCACGGCGTGCTCGCGCGGCGTCAGCGCCAGCGGCTCGCCGCAGTAGGTGAACATGCGGGCGACCGTGTCGAAGCTGAGCTGCCCGCAGCTGTGCACGGGCGCCTCGTTTCCGACGCTACGGCGCAACAGTGCCTTCACGCGCGCCTCCAGTTCCGCAAGCTCGAACGGCTTCGCCAGGTAGTCGTCGGCGCCCAGGTTCAGGCCCTGCACGCGTTCTTCCAGGCCGCCCCGCGCCGTCAGGATCATCACGGGCGTGCGGCCGCGCGTGCCGCCCCGCGCGCGCAGGCGGCGCAGCACTTCCAGGCCGTCCATGCGCGGCAGGGTGAGGTCCAGGATGACGAGGGCGTAGTCCTGGGTGTGCAGCAGCGCGTCGGCGTCGGCGCCGGTGGCCGCGCATTCGACGGTGAGGTTGGCGTCGCGCAGGGCTTTCGATACCCAGTGGGACAGCTCGACGTGGTCTTCGACTAACAGGATTCGCATCGTGCCAGTGTAAGCGACGGCGCGCGCCGTGTCTCCACTGTGCAGGTACTGTTACGTGATTTCCACAATGTTGCGATTGAAAGCTTTAATGAAAGCTGAATGAAAGCTAAGAGCACATATTCTTGGCTTCACGAGGCGGCTCACGACCGCATTGATTACAACAACGGAGACATTATGAAGAAATCGGCCCTCGCGCTTGCCATCCTGGCAGCGCTTTCCCTGAACGCATCCGCGCAGACCAACGTCCAAATCTACGGCATCGTGGACGCCGGCGTCGAATACGTGAACCACGCCGCCGCCAACGACGGCAGCCAGGTGCGCGTCATCTCGGGCGGCAAGAACACGTCGCGCTGGGGCTTCCGCGGCAGCGAAGATCTCGGGGGCGGCCTGAAAGCCATCTTCAACCTGGAAGGCGGCATCCTGATGGATACGGGCGCCCAGGACGGTAACCTGTTCAAGCGCCAGGCCAACGTCGGCCTCGAAGGCGACTTCGGACAAGTCGTGATCGGCCGCTCGTTCACGACGACCTACGACCTGGTCATCAAGTTCGACCCGATGGGCTTCGCCCCGAACTACTCGTGGGCGACGTCGGGCAGCGCCACCGGTCCGTCGAAATACGGCATGACGACCGCGTTCGACAACCTGATCAAGTACACGGGCCACACGGGCGGCTTCACCTACGGCGCCACCATCGGCATGGGTGAGCAGGCCGGCAACAACGCGGACAGCCGCAAGTACGCCGTCGGCGGTTCGTGGTTCGGCGGCGGCTTCGGCGCGATGGCCGCATACGAGCAGGTCAACGGCAACACGGTCCCCGCCACCGGCAACCGCGACAAGACGACGGCATTCCACCTGGGCGGCGAATACAAGGCCGGCCCGATGACCTACCAGGTCGGCATGCGCGGCTACAAGCTGCAAGCGGGCAAGGCAGCCACGCCTGACCTGCGCGGCGATACCTACTGGGCCGGCGCGACCTACCTGGTCTACCCGTGGACCCTGACGGGCGCCGTCTACCACGTCAACACGAAGAACCTGCCGACGGCGAAGGACGCCGACCCGACCATGTACGTGGCACGCGCCATGTACTCGCTGTCCAAGCGCGTCTGGCTGTACGCCGCCGTGGCGCACGCGAGCGCCGACCACGGCCAGCTCGTGGGCCTGTCGCGCGACGACCCGGGCTTCGGGACGACGCAGACGGGCGTCACCACCGGCATCCAGTACCGGTTCTGACCCCACACCGAGGCCGCGACATCATGATCCGCGCGCTTCACATCCTGTTCGCGGCACTCGCCGTGGCCTCCCTGCCGGTGTCGGCGGCATCCGCCGGCGCCGAATGCGTGGTGCCGTCCAAGCCGGGCGGTGCCATGGACCTGACCTGCAAGCTGGCCCAGAAGGCCTTGCCGGACGCGAAGCTGAAACTGGCTTACCTGCCGGGCGGGATCGGCGCCGTCGCGTGGCACACGCTCGTGTCGCAGCGGCGCGCCGAATCCAATACCCTCGTCGCGTTCTCGGGCGGTTCGCTGCTCAACCTCGCGGAGGGCAAGTTCGGCAAGGCGACCGCGGGTGACGTGCGCTGGGTGGCGGCGCTCGGCGTCGACTACGGGATGATCGCGGTGCGTGCGGATTCGCCCTGGCACAGCCTTGGCGAATTGATGAACGCGATCAAGCGCAATCCGGAGCAGGTCCTGATCGGCGTGTCCGGCACCATCGGCAGCCAGGACTGGATGAAGGTCGCGCTGCTGGCGCGCCGTGCCGGTGTCGACCCGCGCCGCCTGCGCTTCGTCGCGCTGGAAGGCGGCGGCGAAACGTTCACGGCGATGAGCGCCAACTACGTGCAGGTGATTTCGGGCGATGCGTCGGAAGCGGTGCTGTACGCCGGCCCCGGCAACGTGCGCGTGCTGGCCGTGCTGGCCGACCGCCGCCTGCCCGGCGTGCTGGCCGCCGTTCCCACCGCGCGCGAGCAGGGCTACGACATCGTGTGGCCCGTGATCCGCGGCGTGTGGATGGGGCCCGGCGTGCCGGATGCCGACTACCGCCGCTGGGTCGACGCGTTCGCCCGCGCGCAGGCGACGCCCGAGTTTACGCAGCTACGCACGACCACCGGCCTGTATCCGTTCTCGCTGACGGGCGATGCCCTGACGCGCTGGGTCAAGCAGGCCGTCCTCGATTACAACCGACAAGCCAGGGAATTCAACCTGGTTCGCGAGCACTGAGGCCGGCACCACCGGCCGACAACAATACCTACCCCTAGGAGACAACCATGAACTTCAAGAAGACCCTGATCGCAGCAGCTGTCCTGGCATCGGCCGCATCGTGCGCATCCGTACTGGCCGAGGTGCCGGCGGGCTACCCGGCCGGCTACCAGCAACTGGTCGACGGCGCGAAGAAGGAAGGCAAGCTCGTGATCTACGGCGCCACCGACAGCAAGGCCGCCCAGCCGCTGATCAAGGATTTCAACGCCCTGTACCCGAACATCACGGTCGAGTACAACGACATGAACTCGACCGAGGTGTACAACCGCTTCTTCTCCGAGAACGCGGCCGGCGGCGACACGGCCGACGTGCTGTGGTCGTCGGCGATGGACCTGCAGATGAAGCTGGCCGCGGGCGGCTACGCGATGCAATATAAATCGGTCGAAGCGTCCAAGCTGCCGGCATGGGCCGCGTGGAAGGACACGGCGTACGGCACCACGTTCGAGCCGGCCGCCTTCGTCTACAACAAGCGCCTGCTGAAACCCGAGGAAGTGCCGCAGACGCACGCCGACTTCGTGCGCATCATCCAGCAGCCGAAGTTCCAGGACAAGGTCACCACGTACGACATCGAGAAATCGGGCGTCGGCTTCATGTTCATGACGCAGGACGCGCGCGACTTCGCGCAATTCAAGCAGCTGGAGCAGGCGTTCGGCGCCGCGAAGGTGCGCGTGCAGTCGTCGACGGGCACCATGCTCGAGCGCATTTCGTCGGGCGAGAACCTGATCGGCTATAACGTGCTCGGTTCCTACGCCCTGGTGCGCGCCAAGACCGACCCGTCGCTGGGCGTCGTGCTGCCGAAGGACTACACGCTGGTCATCTCGCGCGTCACGTTCATCAACAAGGTCGCCAAGCACCCGAACTCCGCCAAGCTGTGGACCGACTACATCCTGTCGCACCGCGGCCAGACCGTCATCGCCAACGCCTCCAAGCTGTTCGCGATCCGCGCGGACGTCACGGGCGAGACGACGTCGAGCGAGTTGATCAAGGAAATCGGCGAGAAGAACCTGAAGCCGCTGCCCGTCAGCCCGGCCGTCGCGGAATACCTGGAGCCGGCGCTCCGCCTCGCGTTCCTGAAGGAGTGGAAGGCCACCGCCGGCAAGAAGTAAGCAGTCTAAGGACGTACACGGCGGGCTCGCGCCCGCCGGCTTCATTCGATCGGATATCCCATGCCTACTTCAACCATGCCACTCGACACCAAGGACGCCGACGGCGCCGGCAACCTGCCGGCCGTGCGCGCGCCACGCTTCAACTGGACGCGCGGCGTCGTCGTGCTGCTCACCTGCGTGGCCATTTTCCTCCCGCTGTTCCTCGTTTTCTACCAGAGCTTCCTGACGGCGCCGTTCTTCATGCCCGACAAGATGCTGGGCCTGGACGCGTTCCGCTTCATCTTCGACGACCCGGACTTCTGGCTCGCCTTCAAGAACGGCATGCTGCTGGCCACCGGCCTCGCCGTCATCGCCGTGCCGCTGGGCGGCATGCTCGCGTTCCTGATGGTGCGCACCGACCTGCCGGGCCGCGGCTGGATCGCGCCGCTGCTGCTCGTGCCGATCTTCGTATCGCCGATGGTGATGGGCTTCGGCTACGTCGTCTCCATGGGCCCCGTCGGCTTCTACACGACGTGGATGCACGAGCTGCTGGGCTTCGTGCCGTGGAACGTGTATTCGTTCACGAGCATCGTCGTCATCGCCGGCCTCACGCACGTGCCGCACGTGTACCTGTACGCCTCGTCCGCGCTGAAGAGCCTCGGCTCCGACGTGGAGGAAGCGGCGCGCGTCTCCGGCGCCTCGCCGTGGCAGGTGATGTTCAACGTGTCGCTGCCGATGATCATGCCGGCCCTCGCGTATGCGGGCGTGCTCGTGTTCTTCCTCGGCTTCGAGGTGTTCGGCCTCGTCCTTGTGCTGGGCGACCCGGAAGGCCACCTCGTGCTCGCCACGTACCTGTACAAGCTCACGAATAAACTCGGCACGCCGTCGTACCACCTGATGGCTGCCGTCGCCGTGTGCCTCGTCGCCGTCACGTTGCCGCTCGTGATGCTGCAGCGCTGGCTGCTGAAGTCGGCCAACAAATACGTGTCGATCAAGGGCAAGGGCGCGCGCCAGAAGCCCCTGTCGCTGGGCAAGTGGAAGTGGGCGGCATTGGTCGTGCTGGGCGCGTGGATCCTCGTGACCATCGTGCTGCCGCTGTCCGGCATCGTGCTGCGCTCGTTCGTCCAGTACTGGGGCGAGGGCGTCAAGCTCGTCGACGTGCTCACCCTGCAGCACTTCCGCGACATCTTCCAGGAGCCGTCGCTCGTGCGCGGCATCGTCAACACGATCCTGATCGGCGTGATCGGTGGCGCGCTGGCCGTGGCCTGCTACACGGCGATCGCGCTCGCGATGCACCGCAAGAACGACGGCATCACGCGCCTCTTGGACTACAGCGTCCTCGTGCCGCGCGCCGTGCCGGGCCTGCTCGCCGGCCTGTCGTTCCTGTGGGTGTTCCTGTTCGTGCCCAGCTGGCTCGATGGCATCCTGCGCGGGATGGACAACGGCGTCGCCGCCTGGCTGTCGGAGCACTTGATTCCGCAACTGCGCCAGATCCGATCGACGATCTTCGCACTGTGGCTCGCGTACTCCGTCGTGTGGCTTGCGTACGGCATGCGCCTCGTCTCGACGTCGCTGCTGCAGGTGGGCCCGGAACTGGAAGAGGCGGCACGTGCCGTGGGCGCGAGCCGCGGCCGCGTCACGCGCGACGTGACGCTCCCCCTGATCAAGTTCGGCATGCTGGGCGCCTGGCTGATGGTCTTCCTGATCTTCGAACGCGAGTACTCGACGGGCGTGTACCTGCTGTCGCCCGGCACCGAGGTGATCGGCGCGATGCTCGTGTCGCTGTGGGCCGGCGGCTCGACGGACCTCGTGGCCGCGCTCTCGTTCATCAACATCACGCTGGTGGCCATCGGCCTCGGTATTGCGCTGCGCTTCGGCGTCAAGTTACACAATTAAAAAAGCGAGACAAACATCATGAACGTTTTGACCGTCAACGACCTGCACCTCGACTACGGCCACGGCGCCACCGCCAACCCGATCCTGAAGGGTGTGTCGATGCACCTGCAGCGCGGCGAAGTCGTGGCGCTGCTGGGTCCTTCGGGCAGCGGCAAGACCACGCTGCTGCGCGCCGTCGCCGGCCTGGAAAGCCCGAAGTCGGGCACCATCGACATCGGCGAGCGCCGCGTGTTCGACGGCAGCAAGAAGCTGGAGCTGCCGGCCGAGGCGCGCAACCTGGGCCTCGTGTTCCAGTCGTACGCGCTGTGGCCGCACAAGACCGTGTTCGACAACGTGGCCTATGGCCTCAAGTTGCGCAAGATGACCGCGCGCGACATCGAGCCGAAAGTGCGCGAAGTGCTCGCGCAGCTGGGCCTCGGCCACCTGGGCGAGCGCTTCCCGCACCAGCTGTCCGGCGGCCAGCAGCAGCGCGTGGCGATCGCCCGTGCGCTCGTCTACAACCCGCCCGTGATCCTGCTCGACGAACCGCTGTCGAACCTCGACGCCAAGCTGCGCGAGGAAGCGCGCGCGTTCCTGCGCGAGCTGATCGTGCGCCTGGGCCTGTCGGCACTGATGGTCACGCACGACCAGGCCGAGGCGATGGCGATCTCGGACCGCATCCTGCTGCTCAACAACGGCAAGATCGAGCAGCAGGGCACGCCGCAATCGATGTACGAATCGCCGGACACGTTGTTCACCGCGGAGTTCATGGGCAGTAACAACCGCCTGCCGGCGAAAGTCGTGGCCCGCAACGGCGGCGGCGCCCGCCTGCAGGTGGAGGGCATGGCACTGAACGCGACGGCGCGCGGCAACGGCGCGTCGGCCGCCGAGTCCGAGGCGTCCGCGCTGATCCGCGTGGAAGAAGTGCGCATTGGCCGCAATCCGGTCGACAACGGCATCCAGCTGCCGCTGTCCACGTGCATGTACCTGGGCGACCGCTGGGAATGCCTGTTCAAGCACGGCAACGCGAGCGTGCGCGCCTATTCCAAGCACCGCATCGATCCGGGTAATTACTGGCTCGAGATGCCGGCCGAGAAGCTCTGGGTGTTTTGATCCGGACTTTGATCGGGACTTTTCTGCCCGCGCTGGCGCTGGCCTTCGTGGCGGCGCAGGCCTGCATCGCCCTCGACACGCCGCTGCCGTGGATGATCGGGCCGCTGTTCTCCACCGCCATCGCGTGCATGCTGGGCGCCCGCCTCTCCGCGCCCGTGCAGGCGCGCGAGGCGGGGCAGTGGGCCATCGGCACGGCGCTGGGCCTGTACTTCAGCGCGCCCGTGCTGGCGGCGCTGGCGCGCAATGTGGGCTGGATCGCCCTGGCCGTCACCTTCGCCGTCTGCCTCGGCATGGCGGGCGGCGCGCTGCTGCGCCGGTTGTCGGGCAGCGACGATGCGACGGCGTTCTTCGCGATGGCCGTCGGCGGCGCCTCCGAGATGGCCGTGCAGGCCGAGCGCCATGGCGCCGCCGTCGACCGCGTCGCGGCCGCGCACAGCCTGCGCATCATGATGGTCGTCGGCACGATACCGTTCGTCGTGCGCTGGCTGGCGTCGCATGGCTGGGGAGCGGGGCTCGATGCGTTCGTGCCGCTCGCGGGCCGGGTCGACGTGGCGGGCCTGTGCGTCCTGATCGCCGTGACGAGCGCCGCCGCGCTCGCGCTGAAACGCCTGCGCCTGCCGAATGCCTGGGTGATCGGCCCGCTGCTCGTCGCGATGATGCTGACGGCGGCCGGCGTGCAGCTTTCACGTCTGCCGGAATGGATGATCCGCACGGGCCAGCTGTTCATCGGCGTCTCGCTGGGCACGCGCTTCACGCCGGCATTCGTGCACACGGCGCCGCGCTACCTGGCCAGCGTGGCCGCATGTACGGTCGTCACGTTGCTGCTCGCAGGCGCGTTCGCGTTCTGCGTGGCGGCGATCACGGGCATGCATCCGGGGACGATGGTGCTCGCGACGTCGCCCGGCGGCATCGCCGAGATGGCGTTGACGGCGCGCGTGCTGCACCTGGGCGTGCCCGTCGTGACGGCGTTCCATGTCGCGCGCATGGTCGTCGTCGTGCTGGGCATCGGGCCGCTGTACCGGGCGTGGATGCGGGTGGCCTGACCCGCGCCGGGTGACGCGAATCGCGACGGATGCCGTCGCGGTCGCGTTTCAGGCCCTTGCAGGTAGCGGAATCCACGACTCTTGATTCACACCCAGCAACATCCTGTGTTCAACCTGTCGGTTGTGTTGTAGATTGTCGCATCCCTGACATTGCTACCTTCCGACGAGCATGAGCCACCCCACCCACCGCAGCCAGTTTGCCCTGCTGACCGAGCGCCGCTTCGGCCCGTTCTTCTGGACCCAGTTCCTGGGCGCCTTCAACGACAACCTGTTCAAGACGGCGCTGCTCGTCGTGCTCACGTACGACGCGCTCGCGTGGACGACGGTGTCTCCCGCGCTGCTGAACAACCTGATCCCCGGCTTGTTCATCCTGCCGTACGTCGTGTTCTCGGCCACCGCCGGCCAGATCGCGGACAAGGTCGAGAAAGGCCGCCTGGCGCGCATGGTGAAGGCGCTGGAGATCGCGATCATGGGCGTCGCCGCCGTCGGCTGGCTGACGCACACGCTGTGGCTGCTCGTCGCGGCCATCGCCGGCATGGGTGTCCATTCGACCTTGTTCGGTCCGATGAAATACGCCTACCTGCCGCAGCACCTGCGGCCGGAAGAACTCGTGGGCGGCAACGGCGTCATCGAGATGGGCACCTTCGTCGGCATCCTGCTGGGCGAAGTGATGGGCGCGATTCTGGCCGGCCATGGCGCCGCGGGCGTGCACCTCGTCGCATTCGGGACGCTGGCCGTGGCCGTGCTGGGTCTTGTTACCAGCTGGCGCATCCCGCAATCGCCGGCCCCCGCACCGAACCTGAAGATCAGCGCGAACTTCGTCGCGGAATCCGTCCGCAACCTCGCGTTCTCGCGCAAGAACCGTACCGTGTTCCTGTCGATGCTGGGCAATTCCTGGTTCTGGTTCTACGGCGCTCTCGTGCTGTCGCAATTTCCGCTGTACGCGAAGGATTACCTGCACGGCGACCACAGCGTGTTCGTGCTGCTGCTGACGGTTTTCTCGCTGGGCATCGGCGCGGGCTCGCTGCTGTGCGAAAAGCTGTCGGGCCGCAAGGTCGAGATCGGCCTCGTGCCGTTCGGCGCCATCGGTCTGTCGCTGTTCGGCATCGACCTGTACTTCGCGAGCCTCGGCTACACGAACACGGCGCCGGTCGATGTCGCGGGCGTGCTGGCGCAAGCGGGCGTCGTGCGCATCCTGGCCGACATCCTGCTGCTGGGCGTGTTCGGCGGCTTTTTCATCGTGCCGCTGTTCGCGCTGATCCAGACGCGCTGCGACCCGGCCCACGTGTCGCGCACGATCGCCGGCATGAACATCCTGAATGCGCTGTTCATGGTGGCGTCGGCCGGCGTGGCCGTCTTCCTGATCAAGCGCGGCTTCACGATCCCCGAGATGTTCCTGACGACCGCGCTGCTGAATGCCGTCGTCGCCGTCTACATCTTCTCGCTCGTGCCGGAATTCCTGATGCGCTTCCTGGCCTGGCTGCTGATCCACACGATCCACCGCGTGTCGACGGTGGACGTCGACCGCATTCCGGAAGAGGGCGCCGCGGTCCTCGTGTGCAACCACGTGAGCTACGTCGACGCCATCGTCATCCTGGCCGCGAGCCCGCGCCCGATCCGCTTCGTCATGGACCACCGCATCTTCAAGACGCCGCTGCTGGGCTTCATTTTCCGCACCGGCAAGGCGATCCCGATCGCGCCGGCGCAGGAAAACCCGTGGCTGATGGAAAAGGCGTTCGTGGACATCGCCCAGGCGCTGCACGAGGGCGAGCTCGTGTGCATCTTCCCGGAAGGTAAGCTGACGCGGACGGGCGAGCTGAACGAATTCCGCGGCGGCGTCGCCAAGATCGTCGCCCGCAGCAAGGTGCCCGTGATCCCGATGGCGTTGCGCGGCCTGTGGGGCAGCGTGTTCTCGCGCGATCCGTCCAACGTGTTCGAGCGCTCGTTCGCGCGGGGCCTGCGGTCACGCCTGGCGCTGGCCGTGGGCCGGCCGGTACCGCCGCAGGAGGTCACGCCGGAGGGACTGTATGAAGAGGTGCTGGCGCTGCGCGGGGAGTGGAAATGATGGCAAGATGCTTCATGACAAAAGGGCTAGTCATCCTGCGTGCCTCTGTTATAATTGTCGCCCAAGTCGGGGCGTAGCGCAGCCTGGTAGCGTACGTGCATGGGGTGCACGTGGTCGGAGGTTCGAATCCTCTCGCCCCGACCAATGAATTCAAACGAGTCAGGCCAGCTTCCGAGCTGGCCTTTTTCGTTTGCAGCTGTTCTTTTCGATCTTAGGTAGGTAAGTGCATCCGAGAGTCGGAACGCGCTCTGGCGCCGTTCGCGTCGGGGCCGCTTCTCAGCGCAGCGCAGGACTTGGCGTGAACAAGGCGTGCCGTCCTGGTCATCGATGTCCTTGGGTAGCGGTTTCCAACGCGAACTAGCTTTTTTGCATGTTTTCCGCACGGAAAACTATCGCAACGGCATGACGTTTTCAGTATATTGATCGCCAGTCAATACATGAGCGATCTCCCCATGCTTCGTCGATCCGCGCGCGCCGTCACGATCGTCCAGTCCCTGGTTGGATTATTGTTGATCCTGACCCCCACGCTTCTGGTCTGGCAGCACCTCGGCATGACCCGGGTCTTCGAGATATCGCCCCGGCACCCCTACGGCGTCACCGTTACGGACGACCGTCACGAAGACGGCAATTCCGCCGCGACGCTCGTGCGGTCCGACGATGCCTTCATCATGCGCTGCGACCTCGGGGCGGCGTACGCCTGGCCGTTCTGCAAGCTGCAATTCCACCTGGGCGAGGCGGGGAAGGGCATGGACTTCAGCCAGTTCGACTCCATTACGTTCAACATGCGGTATGCGGGACCGTCCGGAAGAAAAATCAGGCTGCACCTGACGAATTTCGAGCCGGAATTCTCCAGGATCGGCGACTGGAACTCGCAGCGGTACGACTCGGTCGAATTCGACGTGCCCGCACAGTCCACGTTCACGATTCCCGTCAACGTCCTGCGCACCGCGGACTGGTGGATCGCGTCGAACCACGTCCCGCTGGAAAAAACCTACAGCAGGTTCGACAACATCACGGCAGTGGAGATATCGACGGGATCGGTGCCGTCGGGCCAGTCGGTCACGATCGAGGTGCGCTCCATCGAATTTCGCGGCAAGTGGATTTCGAATACGAAGCTGCTGACTTATCTGGTGGCGGCGTGGATCGCGTGCGGCGTGTTCGGGCTGTCGCTGAGCCTCGTGCACGTGCGTTCCAATCTCTCGGCCAGCAATGCGCGCGTCGAACTGCTGGCCGCCATCAACAAGGCGCTGGAACTGGAAGCGCGCGACCTCGCCAACCAGGCCTACACCGATCCGCTGACCGGCGCGTTGAATCGCCAGGGGCTCAGGGAAGTGTTGATGAAACGCTTGCACGTCGCCGGCCGCGTCGACGAGGAGATGGCGGTCGTCTTCATGGACCTCGACCATTTCAAGCGGATCAACGACGAATACGGCCACGATGCCGGCGACGAGGTGTTGAAGGGCTTCGCCGGCGTGATCCACGGCGAAGTCCGCTCGAGCGACAAACTGGTGCGCTGGGGCGGCGAGGAATTCCTCCTCCTGTGTCCCGAGACCGACGTCGCCCACGCCGTGGCGATGATCGAAAAGCTGCGCACGGCGTTGACGGCGCGGACGTGGCCGCACGCCCTGCGCGTCACGTCGTCCTTCGGCGTGACGTCGCTGAAGCCGGACGAAGACTTCGGCGCCGCCATCAAGCGCGCCGACGGCGCGTTGTACCGCGCGAAAGCGAACGGTCGCGACCGGGTGGAGGTTGCCTGACGGGCTCCCGTCACGGCATGCGGCGCCAGACCGAAATCGGAATCCCGCCATCCGGCCGCGCCGGCACGCGGTAGCGCAGCTCGTCGCCATGCAGTTCGAACGTGCGGCGCTGCACCGTGCCTTCCCAGTTCGGGAATGACGCGGCCTCGATACGGAAGACCAGCTGGCCACCTTCCAGCGCGACGGTGCCGTAGTGCGTGCTGGAGCCCAGCACGGCGGCGCGGAACTCGTCGACCGTGCCCGCGGCCTTGTCGGCGGACGCGAAGCGCGGACGTTCCGCCTTGAAGATCTGCAGCGCGTAGCGGCCCTGCGCATCGATGAACAGGCGGCCCTTCGGTGCCGCGCCGTAGTCGCGTTCGATGCTGCCGTCCGGACGCTGCACGTCGGCCGCGACGAGGGTCCAGGTGCCCGCGAGCTCGTGCACCGCGGCGTGCGCGGCGGGGACGGCGCGGGCCAGCACCATGCCGGCGATCTGCTTGTTCATGTCGTTCTCCTGTCGATGAAAACGTCAGCGTAGCCGCGCGGCCGCCTGAACGGAATTCCCGAAACGCGCACGTGTTCGGTGCATAATTGCACAATGACTCCTGACTGGGACGACCTCCGCTTCTTCCTCGCGCTGTGCGACGCGGGCACGCTGTCGGGCGCCGCGCGCGCGACGGGCGTGGAGCACACGACGGTGGCACGCCGCATCGATGCGCTCGAAACGGCGCTGGGCGCCCACCTGTTCGATCGCTTCCCGAAGGGCTGGTCGCTGACGGCGGCCGGTACGGCCCTCGTGCCTTACGCGCGCACGCTGGAAGACGGCATGCATGCACTACTCAACGCGGCGCGCGGCGCGAGCGAGGTGGCGGGCGTCGTCCGCGTGTCCGCACCGCCGGCGCTGGCGGCGTGCCTGCTGGCCCCGCGCCTGCGTGGGCCGCTGGCGCGCCTGCCCGGCGTGGAAATCGACGTGCGCGCCGAAGCGCGCACGGCCGACCTGATGCGGCGCCAGGCCGACATCGCGCTGCGGTTCGCGCGCCCGACGTCGCCGGGGCTCGTCGCGAAGCTGCTGACGCACGTCGATTACGCGCTGTATGCGCACGCAGACTACGTGGCGAGCCGCGCGCCCGCGCATTGGGAATTCCTCGGCTACGACGAATTGCAGCGGGACGCGCCGCAGCAGGAATGGCTGGACAAGCTGCGCGGCACGCGCCGCTACGCCCTGCGGTCGAACGACATGCTGACGTTGCTGCAGGCGGCCGTCGCCGGTTGCGGCGTGGGCGTGTTTCCGCGTTACGCGGCGGCCGGCGCGCCGGGGCTCGTCGTGCTCGCGCCGCCGTGTCCCGTGCGGCGCAAACTGTGGCTCGTCATGCACGGCGACGTGCGCCGCTCGCCGCATGTCCGCGCGGTGGCGGACGAGATCGTTGCCATGTTCGAGCAGGAATAGGGACGCGCCGGGCACACGTCGTTCGAGCGAGCAGCGCATTGGAAATAGATCGAAAACCGATCCGCACAAGCCGGTATCGTTGCGTCACATCGAGCGCAAGACAAGGAAGCGGGCGCGTTCTTGACTCGCATGGGCTGCGCTCCGCTCCTGACGATTGGGGTAGGCTAGCTGTTGCTCCTCATCGAGGGAGAGCATCGGGCGTTGCAATTTGTTCGCCTCGCGACTGAAACTCGACAGCTATCGTTGAGTGTCATCATAGAAATCTGACACCGTCAGTGGTTCCGGAACGATTGTCATAAAGAGAAAACTATGAGTCATGTGATGAAAAAACATACTGGTTTTTACGATGAAGACTTTTACAAGGGGCAGATGGATGGCTCCTATCGAAGCGGAAGAAGATACGCCTCGGAATTGCTGTCAGTTTACAAACCCGACAGCGTCATCGACATTGGATGTGGCAGGGGAACCTGGCTAAAAGCATTTGGTGAGCTTGGCTCAACTTTACTCGTCGGCGTCGACGGGGAATGGAATAGTCAGGCGAATATGACCGACCAGGCCATTCGCTTCTTTGCCAAAGATCTAAATCTACCTATCAAGCTATCTGAGTTCGACCGGTTTGACCTGGCAATGTCGTTAGAGGTTGCGGAACATTTGGCGCCAGAATCGGCAGATCAATTCGTGGAGTCTCTTACAAATCTTTCCGATGCGATCCTGTTCGGGGCTGCATATACCAAACAAGGCGGCACGAATCATATCAACGAGCAGCCGCATAGTTATTGGGCAGAAAAGTTCTGTCGGAAACGTTATTTTCCCTTTGATTTATTCAGGGAAAGGTTTTGGGGGGACAGTGAGATTCCTTACTGGTATCAACAGAATACTTTTCTCTATGCAAAAGAAAATTCTGCGCTTTACAGGAGCCTTACTAGCAAGGGAAGGGAGCCTTTAAAAAATCTCAATTTTTTAAATTGTGTTCATCCGAACCTCTATCTCGTGCATGTCAATAAAAAGCAAGACCCTGTCTTAATCAGAACCATCCGAAAACTGACTCCCGAGCCGCTTCGCCCCCTCGCCAAAGCCATTAATAAACGAATCTTCAAGATTGGTATCTAGCAATCCAAGACATTTATTCAATGCGTGACATTTGATTCAGGTTGCAGCCGACGTTCCGCCGGCTGCTGGAAGAGCACAACCTGACGCGCGGGATCTTCGATGAGATCAACGCGCACCTCTCACGCGACAACCTGGCTGACTCTAGCGCGCGAACGTGACTTGTTCAGCGCCTCCCCTGGGTCTCGACGGGTGGCGCGCGCATCGCGTGACCGCCGCCCCCGCGCCGCGCCCTCGTCTTCAATCTGTAGCATTTTTTCAACCTCACCCCCGAACTCGACAATGTTTGTAGTAAAATTTCATAACATTGCATTCTCCGCTGTGCCAAGCCACGTCATATGGGCTGGTATATACAAGGAGTTGTCCGCCAACGCTGATCGGCTGGTGCGTGTTCTGTAAATTATTTACATTTTTGCGTCGCCCCGCGACGACTGATCTGGAGAGCTTGAATGAGCGTTGAAGAGGCACGGAACTTCAAGGAAGAGTTGCTGGGACGGGACATCCGCCAGCTGGGCCGCATGCTGGGCGAAACCATCCGCGCGCAAGAGGGCGACGGCGTGTTCGAGCGCATCGAGTCGATCCGTAAAAGCAGCATCGGTTTCCGCCGCGACGAGGACGGCAGCGCGCACGAGGAACTGGCGGCGATCCTGGCCGGCATCTCGTCCGACGAGCGCACCCAGCTGATCCGCGCCTTCACGTATTTCTCGCTGCTGGCGAACATCGCGGAAGACCAGCACCACATCCGCCGCAGCCGCGCGCACCTGTCCGCGGGCTCGGCGCCGAAGAAAGGCAGCATCGCGCACGCCGTCGACGGCGTGTTCGACGCCGGCCGCATGGCCGACCTGCCCGCGTTCTTCGAGAACGCGCACGTCAGCCCCGTGTTCACGGCGCACCCGACGGAAGTCCAGCGCAAGAGTGTCCTGAATTGCCAGATGGCGATCGCGCGCCTGATCGGCGAGCGTGACCGCACCCAGCTGACGCCGGACGAAGAGCAGGACAACGACGAAGCCCTCGCGCGCGCGATCCTCACGTTGTGGCAGACGCGCCTGCTGCGTCCCGCCAAGCTGTCGGTGCTGGACGAAGTCGAGAACGGCCTGTCCTTCTTCGACTACACGATGTTCAGGAGCTTGCCGCGCCTGTACTGCGCCCTCGAGGACACGCTGGCGCAGAAGGATGCCGCCTGGGACGGCACCGAGCTGCCGTCGTTCATGAAAGTGGGCAGCTGGATCGGCGGCGACCGCGACGGCAATCCGTTCGTCACGGCCGACATTCTGCGCGCGACGCTCCGCGCGCAAGCCACGCGCGCGCTGGACTTCTACCTGCCCGAGGTGCACACCCTCGCGTCGCAGTTGTCGCAGGCGCAGTCGCTGTGCGGCAGCACCGAGGCGCTGCACCGCATCGCCGAGCGCGCGCCGGACCACTCGCCGCACCACCAGGACGAGCCATACCGCCAGGCGCTGCACGGCATGCATGCGCGCCTCGTGGCGACGCGCGAATGGCTCGTGTCGGGCGCGCTCGAACCGTCCGCGACGGCCTACGCCGGCGCGGACGACCTGCTGGCCGACCTGGACGTCATCCACGCATCGCTCGTCGCCAACGGCGCGCGCCAGCTCGCGCGCGGGCGCCTGCGCCTGCTGCGCCGCGCCGTGAAGGTGTTCGGCTTCCACCTGGCACCCGTCGACCTGCGCCAGAACTCCGACGTGCACGAGCGCGTGATCGCGGAACTCATGGCGCAGGCGCGTCCCGGCGTCGACTACCTGGCGCTGGCCGAAGCCGAGCGCTGCACGGTGCTGCTGGAAGAATTGCAGTCGCCGCGCCTGCTCGTGTCGCCGTTCGAAACCTATTCCGACGAGACCGCGTCCGAACTCGCGATCCTGCGCGAGACGAAGCACGCGCACGTGAAATATGGCCGCGACGCCGTCACGAACTACATCATCTCGAAGGCGGCGTCCGTCTCCGACCTGCTGGAAGTGGCCGTGCTGCTGAAGGAAGCAGGCCTGCTGCATCCGACGCTCGGCACGCTCGACGTCAACATCATCCCGCTGTTCGAGACGATCGACGACTTGCGCGCCGGCCCCGCCATCATGGCCGCGGCGTTCGGCCTGCCGTTCTACATGCAGCTGCTGCAATCGCGCGACCGCCTGCAGGAAGTCATGCTCGGGTACTCGGACAGCAACAAGGACGGCGGCTACGTCACGTCGGGCTGGGAGCTGCACAAGGCGGAGCTGGAACTGATCGCCGTGTTCCGCGAATACGGCGTCAAGCTGCAGCTGTTCCACGGCCGCGGCGGTTCCGTCGGCCGCGGCGGCGGGCCGAGCTACGAAGCGATCCTCGCGCAACCGCCGGGCGCCGTGCAGGGCCGCATCCGCCTGACGGAGCAGGGCGAAGTGATCACGGCGAAATACGCGAACGCGGACGTCGGCCGGCGCAACCTGGAGGTGCTCGTCGCCGCGACGATGGAAGCGACCTTGCTGTCGCACGCCCAGCCGCAGCCGGACGCGGCGCAGGTCGCCGCCATGGACCGCCTGTCCACGGAGGCGCTCGCCGCGTACCGCTCGCTCGTGTACGAGACGGACGGCTTCGAGACCTATTTCTGGGAGTCGACCGTCATCTCGGAAATCGCGGGCCTGAACATCGGCAGCCGTCCGGCGTCGCGCAAGAAGTCGCGCTCGATCGAAGACCTGCGCGCGATTCCATGGGTGTTCAGCTGGGCGCAGTGCCGCCTGATGCTGCCGGGCTGGTACGGCTTCGGCACGGCGGTCGAACGCTTCATCGCGGACGCGCCCGCGGAGCGCCTCGCGCTGCTGCGCATGATGTACAAGGAATGGCCGTTCTTCACCACGCTGCTGTCGAACATGGACATGGTGCTCGCGAAGAGCGACATCGCGATCGCCGGCCGCTATGCGGCGCTCGTGGCGGACGCGGGGCTGCGCGACCGCATCTTCGGGCGCATCAGCGCCGAGCATGCGCGCACCGTGGCCATCCTCAAGCAGATCATGGAGCAGGACGAGCTGCTGGACGGGAATCCGCAGATGCAGCGCTCGCTGCGCAACCGCCTGCCGTACATCGATCCGCTGAACCACCTGCAGGTGGAGCTGCTGCGCCGCTACCGCGCCGGCGTGGACGACGACGCGACCCGCAACGGGTTGCACATGTCGATCAACGGCATCTCGGCGGGCCTGCGCAACAGCGGCTGATCGACGCGCATGTGGGCGACACGGCCGGCCTTCGCGCCGGCCGTTTTTTCGTCCCGTTGACGCCCCACAAGCCATCGACCTCTTATCCAAGAAATGATGTCGGTTGGTGCGCGGCGCGCGTCCCCTGCCGGACAGATCGGTGGTAATGCGCTCCGCGCTGCGTCGTTCGATCGAGTCCGGAGACCCAATGAAATTCACCCATCTGCGCATCGCCACCCGCCTTCACCTGGCCTTCGGCCTGATCATCGCCGTGATGGTCGTCCTGTCCGCGGTCGGCATCACCCGGTTGAAGAGCCTCGACCGCATCACGAGCCATATCGCGGACGTCGAGTGGGCGAAGGTCGAGGCGGCGCTCACGGTGAGCGCGCTGACGCGCGCCAATGCGCAGCGCGCCAACGAACTGTTCCTCGCCGCCGATGCGGCCCATGTCGAGCGCATCCTCGCGCAAATGGCCGCGAACCGCGCGAAGGTGGCGGACCACCTGCGCACGCTCGACAGCCTCGTCGCATCGAAGGCCGGCAAGGACCTGCTGGCGCACATCAAGGAGGAGCGCGAAGCGTACGTGACGTCGCTGGACAAGGTGATCCAGGCGATCACGGCCGGCCGCCGCGACGACGCCACGCGCACGATGCTGGGCGAGACGTTGCCCAGGCAGGACCGTCTGCTGGAACGCTACCAGGCCCTCGTCGACCTCCAGCGCGACATCGCCCGCACGCAGCTCGAGCTGGGACGCGAGGCCGTCGCGTCCGGCACGACGGCGCTCGTGGGGCTGACCGTCGTGGCCGTGCTGGCCGCGGCCGTGCTCAGTTATTTCATCACGACGAGCATCACCGTCCCGCTGGGCAGGGCCGTCGCCGTGGCGCGCGCCGTGGCGGCGGGCGACCTGACGGGCAGCGTGGAGGCGGGCGGGCGCGACGAGACGGGGCAGTTGCTGACCGCGCTGAACGACATGAACGGCAGCCTGCTGCGCATCATCCACAAGACCCGGCAAGGCGTCGATGCGATCGCGACGGCATCCAGCCAGATCGCCGCGGGCAACCTCGACCTGTCCGCGCGCACGGAGCAGCAGGCGACGGCGCTGGAACAGACGGCGTCCTCGATGGAAGAACTGATGGCGACCGTCAAGCGCAATGCCGACAGCGCGCTGGAGGCGAGCCGCATGGCGTCGCAGGCGTCGGCCATCGCGACGCAAGGCCACGATGCCGTGTCCGGTGTCGTGGCGACCATGGGCGACATCCGCACGGTGGCCGTGCAGATCGCCGACATCATCTCGATCATGGACGGCATCGCCTTCCAGACCAACATCCTCGCGCTGAACGCGGCCGTCGAGGCGGCCCGCGCCGGCGAGCAGGGCAGGGGCTTCGCCGTCGTGGCCGGCGAAGTGCGGGGCCTGGCGCAGCGCTCGGCCAGCGCGGCCAAGGACGTCAAGAGTCTCATCGAGTCGTCGCTGGCGCGCGTGGAGGCGGGCACGGTGCAGGTGACGGGCGCGGGCCGGACGATGGCGGAGATCGTCACCAGCGTCCAGCACGTCACGACCATCGTCAACGACATCGCCGAGGCATCGCGCGAGCAGGCCGCCGGCATCGACCAGATGCATCGCGCCGTGGCCGACATCGACCAGGTGACCCAGCAGAACGCAGCCCTCGTCGAAGAAGCGGCCGCGGCCGCGGGCTCGCTGGACGAACAGGCGGCGGCCCTGGCGGATACGGTCGGCCATTTCCGCCTAAAAGACGAGCAGGGCGCGCGGACCGCCGTCGCCACGCGTCCCGCGCTGGCCGCGCAAGGCCGGCGCGCCGCGGTTGCCGCGCCGGCCGATGCGCAGGCGTGGCAGGCGCTCTGAGCCGGGAGGCGCTGCCCGCTAGAACGGCGGCGGCTCGTCCGGCGGCGCGGGCGGCACGTCGAGGTCGATGACCGTGCGCGGCAGGTGCGCCAGGTCGGCGCCGTCGACGAGCGCCTGCGCCTGGAATGCCGCGTGTGCGCGCACGTCATGCCGGTGCACGGCGACGAGCATCACGGGCAAGGTGGGGAAGTACGGGCGCAGCCGTTCGAGCAGCACGTCGCCGACGCCGGGCGCAACCCACGACGGCGGCGGAAACGCGAGCGCGACACGCACACCCTTCAGCTCGGCGACGGCGACCTCGAGCTTCATATGCGGTCGCTTTCTTTGCGCACGACCTTGCCGATGACGAGGCAGGCATTCGTCTGGCACAGCTTGCGATGGTATTTGCGCTGGTCCGGATTGTCCGACGTGAGCCACCACTTGCCGGCATCGCGCGTCAGCCGCTTCACGACGGCTTCTCCCTCGTAGTTGAACGCGTACACGGCGCCGTCGACGAGTTTCGTGTCCAGCGTGTTGATGATGACGATGTCGCCCGCGTACAGCGACGGCTCCATGCTCTCGCCCTTGACGAGGATGGCGATCAGGTGGTCGGGATGGTAGTTGTGCCGCTCGATCCACGTGCGCCGCATGCCGAGCGTGCCACCGTCACGCCGCTCGGGCTCCGTCTGGAAACCCGTGATCCCGGCCGACAAGCGCAGCTTGACCATGCGGATCTGGACGAATTCGGCATCGTCGTTCTCCGCGGCGCGGACGGCCAGCCCATCCTTCACGTGGTGCAGTGGGGCCTGGCGCGGATCGCCGTCGCCCGTCATCAGCCAGATGTGCGAAATGCCGAGCTCGCGTTCGAGGTTCAGCGCGTAGCGGATGTCCATCGACTTGATCTTCCCCGTCAGCCACTGGTTCACCACGCTTTTCGAAGCGCCCGAAGCCTTCACGAGGCCGGTCTGGCCCCGTTCGCCTTCCAGCTGCGGCATGGTGCGGTGGACGTAGTCGAGGCGGTCGGATAAGAGATTCATGTTTAGCGTCCTAAACTCGATTGAGGTTTAGCGTTCTTGACGTTGATCAGTTTAGAGTTCTATACTTTACGCGACGAGGCGGCCCTTGTGAAGGGGAGACGGAAAAAATCGTGGACGGGGGAGAACAGCTATGAGCAGACCAAACATTTTCGGCGTGGCGAGCTACGTCGCCGGCATGGCGTCGATCGGCGCGTCGCTGACCCTGGCGGACGTCGGCACGGCGGTCGGTATCGCGACGGCCGTGTTGACCTGCCTGACCAACACCATGTACACGTACCGGCGCGACCGGCGCGAGCAGCGCGAATGCGAGGCACGGCTTGCGCAGCTGGAGCGGCAGCCGTGAACGCGCGCGGTGGCACGCGCAGGCGCAGGCGTGGCGTGGCGCGGCCACGCGCATGCGCGCACGCGACCGTGGCCGCCGCGGCGTATTCGGCGCGGCAGCGTCGCGGCGCCCGTCAGTTGGCAGTGACGTGTCCGACGCTACAGCAGATGCGACAGCGTCGCAATGTCCGTCAAGTGACCATGGACTGATCCGATGCGCCGGACGACGCGCACGCCGCAGCCGTCCCCGGCGCTTGCCCCGTATCGAGCAGTTCGCGCACGGCATCCGCGACGCGCCCCGGCGCGACGCCGTCGAGGCAGGCGTGGTGGCCCTGGTGGCACGTGCCGCGGTAGCAGAAGCGGCAAGGCACGTCGTGGAACAGCACGCGGCTGCGCACGTGCCACGGCGTGTGTTGTGGATGCGTCAGCGCATACAGGTCGACGACGGGCGTGCCGACGGCGGCGGCGATGTGCACCGGTCCGGCGTTGCTCGTCACGGCGACGGCCGCCAGTTGCAGCGCCGCGCCCAGTTCGCCCAGCGACAATCGCCCGGCGAGCGATAGGGAAGGGACTGCGGCGGGCACGGCGGCCTGATGCAGGATCTCGTCCACGAGGTCCGCGTCCGCCGCACCGCCCGTGACGACGAGCGGCAGGCGCGGATCGTCCGCGAGCAGGCGCAGCGCCTGCGCCCAATGCCCGGCCGGGTAGCGGCGCGACGCGGCGCCGGCACCTGGATGCAGCAGCATCCACGGCTGCGCGGGATCGACGCCGGCCGCGCGCAGGCGTTCCGCCACCGTGGCCGTGTCGCTTGCACGGGGCGTGAACGACAGCCCAGCGGCGCCGCCGCGGCACCCGATCCGCTGCACGAGGGCGAGCTGCCGCTGGACTTCGTGGCGCACGAGCGTCGCCGGTTCGGGATCGGGAATCCAGTCGGTCAGCAGGTCGTGCGGATTGTCGCGGCAATGCGCGAGCCGCAACGGGATGCCGGCCAGGTGGCACAGCAGCGCGGCCGGCAGCGCGCTCTGCGTGTACGACGTGAAGATGACGGCGGCGTCGAAGCCGCGCTCGGCCAGCGTGCGCAGCGGTGCTTGGCTGGCCGCGTGCGGCGGCTCGTCGGCGGCGCGCAGCGTGGGCGTCCAGGGCGTCCAGGGCGCCGTCCACGGGATCGCATCGTCCAGTTCCGGGATGAACGGTTGCGCGGCCGCGCCGGATGGGGCGGCGAGCAGCGTGAGCGTGCGTCCCGGCACGGCCTCGCGCAGCGCGCGCATGGCCGGCGTGCTCATCAGTACGCCGCCGAGCGAGTCGAGACGCACGCACAGCAGGCGTTGCGCTTTTTGCCAAGGCGCGGTCATCGTCGTCCTCCGTGGTTGCCTGTGCATTGCAGCGGCAATGTGACCGTTCGACCGCGCGCGGAATGGCCGGGTTCCGGAACCCGGCCGGTGCTTCAATCTGGATCAAGAAGGGAGTAAGCGCCGGCCGCGCACGGGCCGGCGCGGGGACTCAGGGCTTGCGCTTGAAGCCCGTGTCGTCGTCCATGTTGTCGTCGCCATGCAGCTTGTTGGCGAAGCCGGGGCTGCGCGGGTAGCCGCCGGCGGCGTCGTTCGACTTGTGCACGGCCGGGCCGCCCGCCGAGGCAGTGGAACCCGTCTGCGAGCCCTGGCGGTCGGTGCTGTCCGCGCCCGTGTTGCCCGGTGAGCGGGGCAGGCCGCCCGCCACGTCGTTCGACTGGTGCACGCCGCCCACGTCCGAATTCTGGTTGGACATCGAGCGCGAGCCCGTCACTTCCAGCTGTGTGTTGCCGCGCTGGGCTTCGCGGCCGCCGGCGGTGCCCGGTCCCGGCATGCCGCCGCCTTGCGTCGACGACGCGCCGGACTGGCGGTTGCCCATCGAGCCGCCCGGCGGCTGGGACGGCAGTTCACTGCGCGGGCCGTGCATGCCGCCGCCGTACGTCTGAGAAGATCCTTGGAGGTTGCCGCGTGAATCGGAGAGCGAGCCGCCCTGCAAGTCCGGTTGCGCCGCGTTTTGCGACGCCATGTTGCCGCGCACGGCGTCGCGGTGCATGTCCCGTTCATGGGCCAGGTCCACGCCCGAGTCCTTCGGACGGTGGCCGACGGCTTGTTCCAGCAAGCCGTAGGCGCCGGATTTCTGCTCCATCTGGCGCTGGTGGCTGTCCGTGATGCCTTGGACGGCGCCGGAGCCGCCGTTGATCTGCGTGTCCATCGAACCGCCCGGGATGCCGGCATCGTCGCCCGCGCGGGCGCCCGGCCCGGCACCGCTCTGCTGGGTGCCCATGATGTCGCGCTGCTGGTTGCCCTGCTGCTGCACGCCCAGGCCGCGCGGATAGGTGTGGTCGAGCGGCTGGCCGTGGTCGGCGCTGGCACCCTCGGACCCCGGCGTCCATTTTTCGTTGGCGCCGTTATTCGTCTGGTTATTCGCTTCGCTGCGTTGATTCGCGTCCATGGTCGTCTCCTTTCGATCTGGAACAACATTGGCATGATGCGCGTCCGATGCAGACTTCAGTATAGGAAGACGCACCGGGTATATGTAGGACGAATACCGAAGAGTTATTTACTACCGGAAGTAAAATTTCAATATTGCATTTTCTGTCTCACTTTGTCCTACAAAGTCATCTGAAATGGTCCTATAGTCTCATCCAATCATGGTGCCTAACATGTCTTCCCACCGAGCGCTCATCGGTGCATCGATGGCATCGGCCAGCCTGCCGCAGGACGCGGCGGTTTCAACTGTAACGAGGAGAGAACCATGGCATCCAGCAATCAAGGCAACAAACAGAGCAGCGGCACGAAAAACCGCGGTTTCGCATCGATGGATCCGGAGCGCCAGCGCCAGATCGCCAGCGAGGGTGGGAAGGCTGCCCACCAGAAGGGCACCGCCCACGAGTTCACCTCGGAAGAGGCACGCCGCGCCGGCAGCATGAGCCACGGCAACCGCCAGTCGGCATCGGGTTCGTCGCGCAGCTCGTCCAAAGGCAACAAGCAGTAATGCCGTGCAGACGGGACGGTGGCGGCGCCGTCCCTCTGCCTCCGATTCCACACGGGGAGCGCAGACTCCCCGTTTTGCATTTCTTTAACACACCACGAAAAAAGAATGCGATAGAATCCCCGGGCTTTCAATCACTCAGCCCATAGGAATTCGTCGTGAAATCAGCGGTCATCCGTCAAGTCAAGAGCATGTCCATGTCGTGCGACCGGGTCGGCAACCTCCTGCTGACCAAGTTCTCCGCTCACGGGGCAAGCGACGTCGCCGTCTTCGTGCCGGCGTCAGTCGTGTTCTGGCTCCTGAAGCACCTGCCGGTCAACCAGGATCCCACCCTGCAGCCGCCGCCCCCGGGCCCGGAGATCACGCAGTGGGACTGGGACCATCCGAACATCCCGCGCGCCTTCACGGTGCAGTGCAAGGTCTTGCCCGGCAAGATCAGCATGACGTACAACCTCGACCGCAAACCCGACCTGACGGTCGTCCTCGACCGCAGCAACGTCGAGCTGATGCGCCAGATCATGCTGGCCTACAGCAAGGACCTGATCGACCTCGACGCGTAAGCCACAGCGCCGGTCCGCACGGCTGCGCCGCGCCGGACATGGCGCGGCGGGCGTGGGCTCGGCTATCATTCCTTTTTCGAACGTTTTCCAGGAACGCCCATGCCTATCAAGATCAGCCAGCTTTTCGATTCCGGTGCGATCGACGTCGTCCAGGCCACCGACCCGCGCCAGATCGATCTCCAGCTGCGCAAGGATTCGCACGCCGACATCCACCAGTGGTTCCACTTCCGCCTGCAGGGCGCGCGCGGCAAGGCGTGCACGATCCGGTTCCTGAATGCGGGCCAGGCGACGTACCCGAAGGGCTTCGAGGGCTACCAGGTGGCGGCCAGCTACGACACGGAGAACTGGTTCCGCGTGCCGACGTCGTTCGACGGCCAGGTCATGACCGTCAACCACACGCCCGAGCTCGACAGTATCTACTACGCCTATTTCGAGCCGTACACGTGGGAGCGTCACCTGCGCCTGCTCGGCGAGGTGGCGGAAAACCCGGTGGCGCGCGTGCACGACATCGGCACGACCGTCGACGGGCGCGACATGAACCTCGTCGTGATCGGCAATCCGCAGGCCGAGAAAAAAATCTGGGTGATCGCGCGCCAGCATCCGGGCGAGACGATGGCCGAATGGTTCGTCGAGGGCATGATGGATGCGCTGCTCGACAATTCGAACCCCATCGCGAGGAAGCTGCTGCAGCGCGCCGTGTTCTACATCGTGCCGAACATGAACCCGGACGGTTCCGTGCGCGGCAACCTGCGCACGAACGCGGCGGGCGCGAACCTGAACCGCGAATGGATGACGCCGTCGCTCGAACGCAGCCCGGAAGTGCTGTGCGTGAAGAACAAGATCCACGAGACGGGCGTCGACATGTTCTTCGACATCCACGGCGACGAGGCGCTGCCGTACAACTTCGTGGCGGGCAGCGAGATGCTGGCCGACTTCACGCCGGAGCGCCTGGCCGCCCAGAACGCGTTCATCGAGCGCTACATGGCGTCGAGCCCCGACTTCCAGAACGTGTACGGCTATGCTGCCAGCAAGTACAACGAGGAACTGCTGACCCTCGCGTCGAAGTACATCGGCCACACGTTCAAGTGCCTGTCGCTGACCCTGGAGATGCCGTTCAAGGACAACGCCAACCTGCCCGACCCGTACGTCGGCTGGAACGGCGCCCGCAGCAGCGCGCTCGGCGCCGCCATGCTGCAACCGATCCTGCAATCGCTGGACGACTGAGGGGAGCACACATGGGCGTCGAGATCGAACGCAAGTTCTTGCTGGCCAATGAAGGCTGGCGCGGGCAGGGCATCGCGACGCGCATGCGCCAGGGCTACCTCGTCGCCGACCCCGTGCGCACCGTGCGCGTGCGCATCGAGGGCGGACGCGCCGTCCTCACCATCAAGGGCAAGACGACGGGCGCCGCGCGCGGCGAATGGGAGTACGACATCCCCATCGCCGACGCGACCGAACTGCTGGACGGGTTGTGCGAACAGCCGCAGGTCGAAAAGATCCGCCATCGCATCGAGCACGCGGGCCACACGTGGGAAGTCGACGAATTCCTCGGCCTGAACGCGGGCCTGTTCGTCGCGGAGATCGAACTCGACGCGGAGGACGAGGCGTTCGAGAAGCCGGACTGGATCGGCGTGGAAGTCACGGGCGACAAGCGCTACTACAACTCCAGCCTGATCCGGCAGCCGTATTCGCAGTGGCCCGACAAGACCTGACGCGCGTGCCGGGCCTCGCCCCGGTCCTCCCGGGCACGGCCTCGTGACCGCGCCTCTGCCGCGCCGGTCTTCCCCGCATCGCATCCCTTTGCATGGCGCCAGCCGGTCGGCGCGCAGCACTGTTCTTTCTGCTCTGCCGTTTTTTGCATTTTTAGTGGCGATAGTGGTAGTGCCAAACCCGGTTCTTCCTACAATGGGCGGTTCATGACCGCACGCGGCGGCCCCGCCGCCGGCGGCACCACGGAGGGATCGTATGCGGGACGCACGTGCGACACTGGAAGTGCCTGAATCACGCGATGAGCATCGCCCCGGCGCGCGCGACGCGCGGCAACCGGCCCGCTACTATCGCCCGGAACTGGACGTGCTGCGCTTCATCGCGTTCATGTTCGTCTTCATGACGCATCGCACCGACCTGGCACCGATCGACCAGGCGCAGCACCCCTGGCTCCACGCGTTCGCGCAGATCGGCGTCTACGGCGTCCCCGTTTTCTTCCTGCTGAGCGCCTTCCTGATCACCGAGTTGCTGGAGCGGGAACGGGATGCGTCCGGCGGCATCGACGTGCGCGCGTTCTATGTCAGGCGGATACTGCGGATCTGGCCTTTGTACTTCCTCGTGTTCTTCGGGCTGGTCCTGTTGAACCGTGTCCTGCCCGGTGCGGGCGCCGACTCGCCGGCAAAATGGCTGTTCTTCATGCTGTTCGCCGGGAACTGGTACATCACGTTCAACGGCTGGATCGAATATCCCGTCAACCCGATGTGGAGCCTCTCGGTCGAGGAGCAGTTCTACATCGTGATCCCTTGCCTCGCCATGCTCGGCCGGCGCGCGCTCGTGGCGGTCAACCTCGCCGTGCTGGCATTGTCGTACGCCGTCATCGTCCACTATGCCCGCGGCTTTACGCCGACGGCCGGTTTCAGCGGCCAATGGACCAACAGCTTCGTCCACTTCCAGTTCTTCGCGGGCGGCATGCTGCTGGCGCTGTTCCTGCGCGGCCGGCAGCCGAACTGGGATATCGCCACCCGATGCGCCATGCTCGCCCTCGCGGTCGCGGCGTGGCTCGTGGCGTCGGCCGTCTTCGGCATCAAGGCCGATGTTCCCCAGTCGACGGTGGCCGAAAGCCTGGCCGGCTGGCCCCTCGTGCTGGCGGGTGCGGCGCTGATGCTGGTCGGCGTGCTGGGCATGCCGCGGCGCTTCCTGCCCGCGCCCCTGATTTACCTCGGCCGCATTTCGTACGGCCTGTACCTGACCCACATCTTTTTTTTCTGGCTCGTCTACGACAAGTTCAAACCGGAACTGACCCAGGCCTGCGACACCGTCGGCCTCGGTGCATGGCGCGACACGATCGGCGCGCTGCTCGCCTTCGCCGGGACGGTGCTCCTCGCCTCGCTGCTGTATCGCACGGTCGAAATGCCGTTCCTGCGGCTGAAACGGCGCTTCACGTTCGTTCCTTCGCGCGACTGATCCGCCCTTTTGCCAGGCCGTGCGCCGTCCAGGTGCGCTACCATGCTGTCTGGACGCAGCGGCTGGCGCCGTCATTGGTGCCGGCCATCCTGCGCGATCCCAACCACGCAGCGCAACCACGAGGCGGCCGACCATGTCCGAACACGTTCCCGAGCTGATCCCCGAAAGCCTCATCCCCGATGGCGAGGCGCGCGCCGCCGTCGACCTCGCGACGCGCGCCCACCAGATCTATCCCGTGCTGAGCGCCGACGACATCCAGCGCCTGCGCCGCTTCGGCACCTGCCGCCAGTGGCCGGACGGCGCCACCGTGTTCCGCGCGTGCGTCGATTCGCCCGGCATGGTCGTCGTGCTGGCCGGGCATTTGTCGTGCAGCCGGACCGATGCACTCGGCAAGCGCGTCGAGGTCGTCGAATATGGGCCCGGCCAGTTCGCCGGCGAAGTGGCGCAGCTGTCCGGCCGGCCGCCGCTGGCCGACGGCGTCGCCGTGGGCAACCTCGAGGCCTTGGTGCTCGACGCCGAGTGCCTGCGCGCCGTCATCGTGGCCGAGGCCGAGCTGGGCGAGCGGTTGATGCGCGCGTTCATCCTCCGTCGGGTGCAATTGATCAGCAATAAGCCGGGCGGCCCCATCCTCATCGGCCCGGCGGCGCATGCGGGCCTGTTCCAGCTCGAGAATTTCCTGTCGCGGAACGCCTACCCGTACACGCGGCGCGATCCGGAGACGGACCCGGAAGCGGCCCAGCTCGTGCGCGAGCACTGGCGCAACGAGTCCGACTGGCCGCTCGTCGCGCTGCCGGACGGCTTCGTGATGAAGAACCCGAGCCTGGCCGAAGTGGGCCGCTGCCTGGGAACGCTGCCCCGCATCGAACCGGGCACCGTGTTCGACGTGCTCGTCGTGGGCGCGGGCCCGTCCGGTCTCGCGACGGCCGTGTATGCCGCATCGGAGGGCTTGCGCGTGATGGTGCTTGACCAGCGCGCGTATGGCGGCCAGGCGGGTGCGAGCGCGCGCATCGAGAACTTCCTCGGCTTCCCGACGGGCATTTCCGGTCGCGCGCTGGCAGGCCGCTCGTACGTGCAGGCGCTGAAGTTCGGCGCCGAGGTCGCGATTCCCGCGCAAGCCATGCGCCTGTTGTGCGACGAGCGCCCGCTGAAGGTCGAACTCGACGACGGCACCTGCCTGCGGGCGCGCACGGTCGTGCTGGCGGCGGGCGCGCGCTACCGCAAGCCGGAGCTGCCCGACATCGCCCGCTACGAAGGGCGCGGCGTGTATTACTGGGCGTCGCCCGTGGAGGCGCGGCTGTGCCGCAATGAGCCCGTCGTGCTCGTCGGCGGCGGCAACTCGGCCGGCCAGGCCGCCGTCTTCCTCGCCGCGCACGCATCGGAAGTGCACCTGCTCGTGCGCGGACCGGGGCTCGAAGCGACGATGTCGAGCTACCTGATCGAGCGCATCGCGGCCACGCCGAACATCCACCTGCACCCGCGCCGCGAAATCGTCGGGCTGGATGGCGATGACGACGGCCTGACGGGCGTGCGTTGCCGCGGCCGCGACGGCGGCGACGTGCGCGCGTTCGCCGTGCGCCGGCTGTTCCTGTTCATCGGCGCCGACCCGAACAGCGACTGGCTGCACGAGTGCGGCGTGGAGCTGGACGACAAGGGCTTCGTGCTGACGGGTGCCGACACGCGCGCCGAGCATGGCGCGCGCACCCTGGAGACGAGCGTCGACGGCGTGTTCGCCGTGGGCGACCTGCGCGCCGGATCGACGAAGCGCGTGGCCGCCGCGGCGGGCGAGGGTGCGGCCGCGGTGGCGCAGATCCACGGCTATCTCGCCACGCTCGCCGAACGCTGACGGCGCCCGTTGTACGGAAGGGACGGCCGTTTGGTTGAACCTTCTACACGACAGCGGGCATAATGGCGCGCACGCGGCCGTACGCCGTCCGGCCAAGCCCGAGGAGAGCAATGGCATTTCCCGTACCGTCACCATCCAGCACGCGCAGCCGCGCCGCGATCCTGCGCGGCTGCGCCGTCGTCCTGTTGCTGTGCCCCTTGCTGGCCCGCGCCGACGACGCGCAGGCCGGCCGCCTGCGCGAGGTCGGCAGGATGGCCAAGTTCGTGCCGGACGTGGCGTCGAGTCGGCTGCGCACCATGGCATGGCAAATGGCCGGCGCGCCGGCGCCGCTGCGCACCGACTTCCTGTACTACTACAGCACGGCCGAACGGGGTATCGGCGACTTGACGCATGCGCTGGACCTCGCGGACCAGCTGATCAGCTTCGGCCGGCGCAACAACGACAACGTGGCGCTGGCCAAGGGCCTCGTCGCCCGCGCCAACGCGCTGTACGTGCGCGAAGACCTGGCCGGTTCGCACGCGACGGCGTTCGAGGCGGAGCGCGTCGCCGGCCTCACCAGCGACGTGCCGACGAAGGTGCTGGCGACCGTCGCCGCCGGCCAGTCGTTCGAGGAGCAGGGCGATTATCCGGCGGCGCTGGCGAAGTTCCACGCCGCCGTCGACCTGGCGCGCCAGGTCACGACGGACGCGGCGCCGCTGACGGACGCCCTGCACGCGCTCGTGCTGCTGTACCTGAACATGGGAGAGCTCGACAAAGCGGCCGAGGCCCAGCAGGAATCGCTGGCCGTGGCCCGCAAGATGGCGTCGCCAGGCTATGTCGCGGCGGCGCTGGGCGACGAATACGCGCTGGCCGTCGAGCAGAAGGCGTTCGAGCGAGGACGCCGTGCGCTGTTCGAGGAGCTCGGCCTGGAGCGCGGCATCGGCGCCCGCCAGATGGCCGTGACGACCCTCGTCAACCTGTCCGACTGCTACCTGAAGGAAGGCCGCTTCCGCGACGCGCAGACCTATGCGGCGCAGGCGCTGGATGCGGCGATCGACGCCAGGAGCAACAACGACGTCGCCACCGCGCGCGTCAACCTGGGCCAGGCGCTGCTGGGGCAGGGCCACCTGGCCGAGGGCAAGCGCCAGTTCGAGGCGGGCCTCGCCACGTACGAAAAACAGGGCGACAAGCCGGAACTGCTGGGCGTGTTGCGCGAGTACGGGCGCGCGCTGGAACACGCCGGCGACTACAAGGGCGCCGTCGACGCCTACAACCGCGAGCGCGACATCTCCAGCGAGATCTTCGCCGAGCAGCGCCAGAAGGCCGTGCTGGAGCTGCAGCAGAAATACGAGGCCGAGAAGAAGCAGCGCCGCATCGACGCGCTGCGCCAGGAGAACCGCGCGGCGAAAGCGGAGCTGGACAATCGCCGCCTGCAGCAGCGCGTTTGGTGGCTGCTGGCCGCCGCGTTCGCGCTGGCTTCGGTCATCGTCGGCATGCTGTACCGGAAGGTCCGGCGCGCCAACGCCGAGCTGGAAGAAAAGAACGTGCAACTGAAACGGCAAGGCGCACTCGATCCGCTCACGCTGCTGTACAACCGCCGCCACTTCCAGGACGTCATGGCGCGCGCCGGCGACGAGCGGCGCACGGGCGGCGACGCGGACGCGGGCGGGGGCGCGCTGTTCCTGCTGGACGTCGACCACTTCAAGGGTATCAACGACTCGCTGGGCCATGCGGCCGGCGACACCGTGCTGACGACGGTCGCGCAGCGGCTGCGCGTGGCACTGCGCGACACCGACCTGATCGTGCGCTGGGGCGGCGAGGAATTCCTCGCGTTCGTGCCCGCCGTCGCACCGGGCGAACTGGAGGAGGTGGCGCTGCGCATCATGCGCGGCGTGTCGGCGCAGCCGATCGAGTACCGGCACGGGGTCGTGCCGGTGAGCGTCTCGGTCGGCTACGCGCCGTTGCCGCTGGCGTTCGGCGCCACGCCGCTGACGTGGGAACAGGTCGTCAATCTCGCGGACATGGCCCTGTACCTGGCCAAGTCGCACGGCCGCAACTGCGCGTACGGCATCCGCGGCTTTCCCGCCGCCGCTGCCGTTGTCGCGTCGCTGGATGCGATCGAGCGGAACCTGGAGCAGGCATGGCGCGCGGGCTGGGTCGACCTGGCCGCCGTGCGAGGCGACGCCGGCGACGCGGACATGCCGCTGCCGCTGCCGGCGCAGGCTTGAGACGGCAGCGCGTCAATCGCGCGGCAGGTCGTCCTCGAGCGCCGCGACCTGCGCCAGCCAGCGCGCGACGATGTCCAGTTCGTCCGCCGAGAACCCGGCCGTCAGCCGGGCGTTCAAACCCTTCAGCACGACACTAGCCTGGCGCGCGGCGTCCTGTCCGTGTGTCGTCAGGCGCACGCGCGTGACGCGGCCGTCGGCCTCGTCGCCGACCCGCTCGATCAGTTCCGCCGCCTGCATCCGCTTGGTGAGGTTCGTGACGGCGGCCGGTGCCACCTGCAGGCCTTGCGCCAGCTCGCCGACGGTGGCGGGATCGTCGCGCGACGCGAGCAGGAAAAGCAGGCCTGCCTGCGCGGAGCTGATGCCGTCCCATGCCTGCGGGCGCGTCTCGATCCAGCGCTGCAGGATTTTTTGCGCGCGGTTCAGGAGGAAGACGAAGCGCGGCTTCTTGTCGGCCGTCATGCCTCGCTGCCCGCGCGCACCGGCGCGCGCGCGCACTGCGCGAGCAGCCAGTCGGCCACTTGCGGCCAGACGCGGTCGGCGCACTGCTTGCGGAAGAATCCCATGTGGCCGATCGCGGAGAGGCCCGCGTCGCGCGGCGCGAGGTGGCGCCGGTCCACGCGCGCATTGACCAATGGCCGCAGCAGGATGTCCATCGCGTCCGGATTCGCCCACGGGTCGTCGGCGAAGCCCAGCACGAGCAGCGGCAGCCGCACGCGCGCCATGCGGCGCCACACGTCCATCGCGGGGTCGTCGAGGAAGTAGCCGGGCAGCGTCGTCCAGCGGCTCCATTGCAGCATCACCGTGCGGGGCAGGTCTTCGCCGAGGCCGATGCGGCGGCCCGGCATGTAGCCGAATGCGGCACACAGCACGGGCGCCAGCACGCGCATCACGCACCACACGCGCAGGCGCTCGGCGGTGCCGCGCACGGTGCGTGTGACACCCGCATGCGACGCCACGAGCACGGCCGCCGTCAGCGCCTCGCTGCCCGACGACAGCGCGATCGCATGCCCGCCCACGCTGTGCCCGACGGCGAGCAGCGGCAGATCCGGGAAGCGAGCCGCGGCCCAGCGCGTGACGGCCGTGTTGTCGTCCTCGATCCATTCGGCCATCGTCACCGTGCACTGCCGCAAGTCGGCCGGACGCGAGCGGCCCGTGCCGCGGTAGTCGTACGTCAGCACGGTCATCCCGAGGCCGTGCAGATAGCGTGCGAACGCTTCGTAGTAGCGCTGCGTGACGGCGGTGGCCGGGTGCAGCAGCACGACGGCGCGCGCGTCGGCAGCTTGCCACAGCGTGGCGCCGATCGTGCTCTTGTCGGGCAGGGGAATGGTGACGGGTTCCATGATGGCGGCGATTTAGTTAACGTGTTAACTAATTTAGCGGCCGGGGCGGGCGACGTCAACGAAGAAAACTAGAGGCTCGCATCGAGTTGCCGGCCAGGGCGCCGTTGCCAAATTCGGAGTCAGCAAATTCGGGGTCAGAGCACATCCCCGACCGAAATCGGGGTCAGAGCACAATCGGGATCAATTGTCCGGAGCTTCTCAATCGCCATGAGGCCGAGCGCTCCGACGATGTGTCGCCGCGCTGCGGAAGCGTCGTGCGGTAGCGGGGACATGCTTACTTGCTGCAAAGACCGTGCTGCTGAAAGTGCTCTGACCCCGAATTTGCTTGAAAATGTGCTCTGACCCCGAATTTGCAAAAAAAAGCCCGGCGCGAGGCCGGGCATGCGTGTCGGGCGGTGTCGCGCGTCAGTGGAAGTGCTCGTTCCCCGCCGGCGTGTCTTCCGGCATTTCGGCATGGACGAGTTCACCGGTCGGGTCGGCGAACAGCGGGGCGCCGCAGTCGTCGCAGTATTCCGCGACATAGCGCTCGCCGATGCGCTTGACGTGCGTGATGCCGACGTCGTTCAGGTGCTTGACGATCTCGTCCAGCGGCGCGAGCGGGCGGTCGCCGCCGCCGGCCGGGCCTTCCATCGGCGTGCCTTCCTCGTCTTCCTGGCCGTACAGGGGCCAGACGATGCCGTACACGACGTCGGGCGACTGGCGCAACGTGAAGCCGACGCGGTATTCGTCGACCTGGCTGTCGTTGATCTCGTCGCCGAAGCCGGCGACGACGGCGCGCAGGTCGTTCGGTTCCACGCCCAGCGTGTTCGTCAGGTAGTGGACGGCGGCGCGGATCGACACCGGACGGATCAGCTTGTCGGCCTCGCGGCACGCCACGTAATACGCTTCCGGCAGCAGCAGCTCGACGCCGCAGCCCGGCAGCAGGCGCGCGACGTTCGGGCCGGCCTGGGCGCGCCATTGCTCGAGGGCGTTCTCGCGCTCCGCTTCGAAGTTGATGTGGTGCTGCGGTTCCTGCCAGCGGAACAGCGGGGCGCCCACCGGGGCGACGATCGCGACGAGCAGGTAGCGCGTGTCGGCCAGGAATTGCGACGTGTCCGGGCCCGGTGCGGCCGGCTTCACCGTCGAGCCCTTGTGCGCGGCCTGCGCGAGCTTGTGCGTCAGCGCATACGTCTCGGCGTGGGTGCGCGGCAACTGGTCGATCGAGTACAACGTGGGCGCGATCGCGACCTTGGTGTTGTCGGCCAGCAGGTGGGCGGCAAAGTGCGCCGTCAGCGTGTTCAGGATGTCGCCGGGGATCGTGCCGGACGCGATCGAGAAGCGGGTCCAGGCGAGGATCGGTGCGGCCACGAGCAGGGTCTGCCACGTGGTCTCGGCGCCGTCGGCGGCCTGTTCCGTCATCGTCGACGACTCGCTGACCGCTTCGACGCCGTCCATCAGCACGTCGTACACCGCGAGGTCGCCCTTGAACAGGACGTTGAGGGCGGCGTCGATGCTGTCCTGGTGGTTCGTCTTCAGCAGCTTCTGCAACTGGGTGTCGAGGTTGCGTTCCCACGTCCGTTCTTCAACGCGGCTGGCGGCCTGCACGATGGCGTTGCTGATGCTGATGAGACGCTGGCTTTCTGCCGAAAGTTTGGGTGAGTCTTTGGAAGGGCGACGCATACGCTTGGGGAGTCTTTACGGTAAGGGTGGTCGTGTTCTGGGTTTGGGCTGTGGGTCATGATAAACCCTTATCCCCGGTATTGTAGTTGATTCGGCCACACCCCAGTAACACGGCGGCAATATTGACGCCACGGTCATGGCCGCGTGGCGCTTGTCAAAAATATCAATAGGAACGATAATGCGAATCGTTCTCATTAATATTTCATCGAAGACGGCACGACGATATGCCTGCCGGGCGAGCCACTCCACCATGACCATCAAGACCTCCTTCATCACGAGCCGCAAACACGCGCGCGCCTTGCCGGCGCACACCTTGGCCATGCTGGCGTCGCTGGCGCTGCCGGCCGTCGCCCATGCCGGTGCGGACGTGACGCCCGACCCCACGATCCCGAGCGTGCAGGTGACGGGCGCGAGCCAGCCGCAGCAGGCTTCGGCCAACGAGAAATTCACGGCGCCGCTGCTCGACACGCCCAAGTCCGTCACCGTCGTGCCGGCCGAGGTCATCGCGCAGACGGGCGCCACGTCGCTGACGGATGCGCTGCGCACCGTGCCCGGCATAACCATCGGCGCGGCCGAAGGCGGCAATCCGGTGGGCGACAATATGTTCATCCGCGGCTATAACGCGCAGACGGACACCTATGTCGACGGCATCCGCGACGCGGGTTCGCAGTCGCGCGAGATCTTTGCCGTCGAACAGATCGAAGTGGTGAAAGGGCCGAACTCGGCGCTGGGCGGCCGCGCGTCGGCCGGCGGCGGCGTCAACCTGATCACGAAGACGGCGCAGGCCTACGACTTCAACCGCGCCAGCATCGGCATCGGGACGGACAAATACCGCCGCCTCACGGGCGACTTCAACCGCAACATCGGCAGCGACAGCGCGTTCCGCCTGAACGTGATGGCACACGAGAACGACGTGCCGGGCCGCGCCGTCGTGGGCGGCAAGCGCTACGGCGTGGCGCCCACGGTCACGTTCGGCCTGTCGGGCCCGACGCGGGTCACCATCGGCGTCTACCACCTGACCACGCACGAGATCCCGGATACGGGCATCCCGTTCAACAACCCCCTCACGACGGGACCGGACGTCGCGAAGAACGGCAACGGCCGCCCGTTCGACGTCGACCGCAGCACGTTCTACGGCCTCGCCAACCGCGACTTCCGCGACACGAAGAGCGACATCGTCAACCTCGACCTGCGCCACCAGCTGGCGAACGGTATCGTGCTGCGCAACGTCACGCGCTACGGCAAGTCGAACAACGACTACGTCTGGACCCAGCCGGACGACTCGAAGGGCAACACGGTGTTGTACGGCACCGTCTGGCGCCGCGCGAACACGCGCGTGACGGAGACGCGCACGGCGACGAACGTGACGAGCATTTCGGGCGAGTTGCAGGCGGCGGGCATCAAGCACACGTACAACGCGGGCATCGAGTTCGACCGCGAGACGACGGACCGCAGCAACTACGTCTTCACGCCGGGTACGAACAATCCGCTGACGGGCACGTTCACCTGCCCGACGTCCGGCAGCGCGACGCTGTACAACTGCACGACCCTCGTCGATCCAAACCCGTACGATCCGTGGGTCTACACGCGCACCGTGTCGCCCGCGCTGACGCACGTCAGCACGAAGACGAAGGCCGCGTACGCGTTCGACACCATCGAATTCGATCCGCACTGGCAGCTCAACCTGGGCGCACGCCGCGACGACTTCAAGAGCGTCCTGAACACGCTGACGACGTCGACCCGCGCCGCGGTCGACAGCCGGTTCTGGAGCCTGCAATCGGGTCTCGTGTACAAACCGGCGGAGAACGGCAGCGTCTACCTGGCCTATGCGACGTCCGCGACCCCGCCCGGCAACGACGGCGGCGACGGCCTGGATGCGTTGACGGTGGCCGTGCAGAACCTGCAGCCGCAGCGCAGCCGGAACGTCGAGCTGGGCACGAAATGGGACGTGATGCCGGGCGGCCGGCTGTCGCTGACGGCGGCCGTGTTCAAGAGCACGATGAACAATGCCCGCGTGACGGCGCCGGACGGCACGACGCAGAACGTCGGCCGCAAGGCAGTGCAGGGCGCCGAGCTGGGCTTCTCGGGCAAGTTGTCGTCGCAGTGGAGCGTGTTCGGCGGCTACACGTTCCTGGATGCGACCGTGGCCGACAACGGCTACCTGAACGTGGGCACGACGGCGAATCCCGTGTACGTCGTCTCGCCGTACAATGGCAACCGCTTCCCGGCCACGCCGAAGCACTCGGCCACGCTGTGGACGACGTATGCGATCACGAAGGATTTCTCGGCCGGCCTGGGCGTGAACACGATGTCCAAGGTCTACGGCAACGTGAACAACAACAAGTGGGCGCCGGGCTATACCCGCGTCGACGCGATGGCCAGCTACGCGCTGAACCAGGACGTCAGCCTGCAGCTGAACGTGCAGAACCTGACGGACAAGTTCTATTTCGACCGCGTCTCCTCGCCGCACTATGCGGGTGTGGGTCCGGGCCGGTCGGCGACGCTGGCGGCCAACGTCAAGTTCTGACCCTGCACGAGGAGTCGACCATGATGCTGCATATTCCGGGCGTCCTGAACCCGGACCAGGTCAACGCGATGCGCGCGCGCCTGCACGCGACGGACTGGGTCGACGGCCGCGCCAGCGTCGGCACGCAGGGCGCCCAGGTCAAGCGCAACCGCCAGCTGGCGGAGGGCTCGCCGCTGGCCGTCGAACTGGGGCAGGTCGTGAGCGCGGCGCTGATGGCGCATCCGCTGTTCTTCTCGAGCGCGCTGCCGCTGCGCATCCTGCCGCCGTTCTTCAACGGCTACGCGGGCGGCGAGCATTACGGCCCGCACGTCGACGGCGCCATCCGCGCCCAGCGGGGCGGGGCCGCGCTGCGTGCGGACGTGTCGTGCACCGTGTTCCTGTCCGACCCGGCCGACTACGACGGCGGCGAGCTGGCCGTCGTCGACACGTACGGCACGCACGAGGTCAAGCTGCCGGCGGGCGACGCGATCGTCTATCCGTCGTCCAGCGTGCACGAGGTGAGGGCGGTGACGCGCGGCGAGCGGCTCGCGTCGTTCCTGTGGGTGCAGAGCATGGTGCGCGACGACGGGCGCCGCGCGATGCTGTTCGAACTCGATACCGCGATCCAGGCGCTGCGCGCGAAGCATGGCGATGGGCCGGAACTCGTGGCGCTCACGGGGCATTATCACAACCTGTTGAGGATGTGGGCGGAGACGTAACGAATTGAACGGGATGCGCCACCGGTAGGGTGGACGGCTCTCCCGCGCGCATCGATTTGACGGGACGTATGCGCCGTCCACGCGTCCAATCAACGTGGATGCGCGGCGGCATATCACATGATGGTTGAACGCGTGGACGGCCAAGCCGTCCACCCTACCGACGGTGCCGACAATGAAAAAGGGCCGGAACCTTTGCAGGTCCCGGCCCTTTCGCTTTTTCTACCGCAGATTACGCCGCCAGCAGCTGGCGCAGCACGAACGGCAGAATGCCGCCATGCTTGTAGTAATCGACTTCGATCGGCGTGTCGATGCGCAGCAGCACGGACGTTTCCTTGGTCGAGCCGTCGGCGCGGTGGATCACGAGCGTCGCCTGCATCTGCGGGCGGATCTCGCCTTCCAGGCCCTTCAGGTCGAAGGTCTCGTTGCCGGTGATGCCCAGCGTCTCGACGCTGTCGTCGCCCAGGAACTGCAGCGGCAGCACGCCCATGCCGACGAGGTTCGAACGGTGGATGCGCTCGAACGAACGGGCGATCACGGCCTTCACGCCCAAGAGCTGCGTGCCTTTCGCGGCCCAGTCGCGCGACGAACCGGTGCCGTACTCTTCGCCCGCGAAGATCATCGTCGGGGTGCCTTCCGCGATGTACTTCATCGCGGCGTCGTAGATCGACAGCTGTTCGCCGCTCGGCTGGTGCAGCGTGATGCCGCCTTCGACGGCGGAACCGTCGGCCTTCGGCGGGATCATCTTGTTCTTGATGCGGACGTTCGCGAACGTACCGCGCATCATGATCTCGTGATTGCCGCGGCGCGAGCCGTACGAGTTGAAGTCGGCCTTGATGACGCCGTGGTCCTTCAGCCATTTACCGGCAGGGCCGTCTTCCTTGATCGAACCGGCCGGGGAGATGTGGTCGGTGGTGATCGAGTCGCCGAACACGCCCAGCGCGCGCGCGCCCGCGATGCCGGCGGCGGCCGCTTTCGGCGTCATCTCGAAGTCGGCGAAGAACGGCGGTTCGGCGATGTACGTCGACTCCGGCCAGTCGTAGACCTGGCCCGACACCGACGACACGGCTTCCCACAGCGCGCCCGGGTTGCCCTTGACGTCCGCGTAGTTGCGCTTGAAGACTTCGGAGTTCATCGCGAATTTCATCAGGTCGTGGATCTCCTGCGAGGTCGGCCAGATGTCGCCCAGGTAGACGTCGACGCCGTCCTTGCCCTTGCCGACCGGTTCCGTCATCAGGTCGCGCGTGACGTTGCCCGCGATCGCGTAGGCGACGACCAGCGGCGGCGACGCGAGGAAGTTCGAGCGGATGTTCGGGTGGATGCGCGCCTCGAAGTTGCGGTTGCCCGACAGGACGGCGGCGGCGATGATGTCGTTCGACGTGATCGCGGCGTTCAGTTCCGGCGTCAGGTCACCGGCGTTGCCGATGCAGGTCGTGCAGCCGTACGCTGTCACGCCGAAGCCGAGCTGCGTGAGGTAAGGCAGCAGGCCCGTCGCTTCGAGGTAGTTGGTGACGACGCGCGAGCCCGGCGCCAGCGACGACTTGATGTGCGGTGCGACCGTGAGGCCTTTCTCGACGGCCTTCTTGGCCAGCAGGCCGGCGGCCAGCAGCACGCTCGGGTTCGACGTGTTCGTGCACGACGTGATCGCGGCGATCAGGACGTCGCCGTTCTTCACGCGCAGGCCGTTGGTCGTCTCGTAGACCTTCGACAGGTCTTCCGGGGCCTTGTTGAAGCCGTTCGCGCTCGTCGGCTTCGAGAACAGGTCGGTGAAGTTGCCCTTCACGTTGCCCAGTTCGATGCGGTCTTGCGGGCGCTTCGGGCCGGCCAGCGACGGGGTGACGGTCGACAAGTCGAGCGACACGACGCGCGTGTAGTCGATCTCGCCGTCCTTCGGGATGCCGAACAGGTGCTGGGCCTTGAAGTAGTTCTCGAAGGCGGCCAGTTCCTCTTCCGTGCGGCCGGTGCCGCGGAAGTACTCGACGGTCTTTTCGTCGACGGGGAAGAAGCCCATCGTCGCGCCGTATTCCGGCGCCATGTTGCCGATGGTGGCGCGGTCGGTGGTCGACAGCGAGGCGGTGCCTTCGCCGAAGAATTCCACGAACTTGCCGACGACCTTCTCTTTACGCAGCATCTCGGTGATGGTCAGCACGAGGTCGGTCGCGGTGCAGCCTTCGCGCAGGGTGCCCGTCAGGTTGACGCCGATGACGTCCGGCGTCAGGAAGTACACAGGCTGGCCCAGCATGCCGGCTTCCGCCTCGATGCCGCCCACGCCCCAGCCGACGACGCCCACGCCGTTGATCATGGTCGTGTGCGAGTCGGTGCCGACGAGCGTGTCGGGGTAGTACGTGGAACCGTTCTTCATCACGCCGCGCGCGAGGTATTCCAGGTTCACCTGGTGCACGATGCCGAAGCCCGGGGGCACGACGCCGAACGTGTCGAACGCCTGCATGCCCCACTTCATGAACTGGTAGCGCTCGTTATTGCGCTGGAACTCGATCTTCATGTTCAGGTCGAGCGCGTCCGGGGTGCGGAAGTGGTCGATGGTGACCGAGTGGTCGACGACGAGGTCGACCGGGACCAGCGGCTCGATCTTCTTCGGATCGGCGCCCGTCTTGGCGGCCACGTTGCGCATCGCGGCCAGGTCGGCCAGCAGCGGCACGCCGGTGAAGTCCTGCAGGACGACGCGGGCGACGACGAACGGGATCTCTTCGGTGCGGGCAGCGGTCGGGCCCCAGTTCGCCAGCTGGCGGACGTGCTCTTCGGTGACCTTCTTGCCGTCGCAGTTGCGCAGCACGGACTCGAGGACGATGCGGATCGACACCGGCAGGCGCGACAGGTTCACGCCCAGGGCTTCGCCCAGCGCCGGCAGCGAGTAGAACTGGCCGGTCTGGCCCGCCGCGAGCGGGAAATCCTTGAGCGTGTTCAGGGTATTGCGAGACATAAAAGCTCTCCTTAGTGAGATTTTGTTGTTACCTACAACTCGGTCAGCCTTGCCGGTAGGGCATCAGCTCGTCTTGTCGCCCGGCGCGGCGGCCACTGCCGGCCGGGCCTGTTCGGCGTCCTTGCATTCGTTGGCCAGCTGGCGGTTCTGCCTCGAGTCGAGCAGGATACCCTTCGACGGGATCCCGATCCAGACCAGCCCGGACTTCGCGCTCTCGTAGCGGCGGGCGCCCGTCGTCGTGCCGACTTTCTCCATGCGGCGCAGGTGGTTCTGCCAGCGCAGTATGATGTAGCTGTCGTCCATCAGGTTGCGGTACACGGAGACCTTGTTGTTCATCTCGCACGAGAACTCGGTCAAGGTCGTGTCCGTGACGTCCGGGATCGGCTCGTCGTCGGCGACGTCCGGCTTCGGTTCTTCCTTGTGCGCCTTCGCGTCTTTCTTGTCTTTCTTGCTGTCCTTCTTGTTTTCCTTCTTGTGCTTGGCCGGCTTGGCCTTTTCTTTTTGTTTCAGGACCTTGGTGGCCTTGGGGTGGCTGTCGCCGGTGGCGGCCGATGCGGACGCGCACAGGCTTGCCGCCGCGAGCGCGAGGGCACAGGCGGCGAGCGGTTGTTTCAGAGTGATGGCCATCAGATGGATTCCGGTTGATTGACGAGTGCCGCCGCGGCCTCCGGCAGCGCAAGGCCGGCCAGCTTCGCGCGCTGCAACACCGTCCAATAATATCGGTAGCTGGCGCGGTCGTGCAAGCGGCCTCCATGGGCAATCGGTCCCCAATCCTTCGCCATCGCCGCCTGCAGGATGCTCGTCGCTTCGTTCACTTCCGCGAGGCGCGGCGTGAAGGCTTTCACGATGGGCTTGATCTGGTCGGGATGGATGCTCCACATCCGGGTGAATCCGAACTCGGCGGCGGCGCGCTGGGCATCGTTGGCGACGACGGCGCTGTCCTTGATCTCGGTCGTCACATTGTGCGACGGGACTTTGTCATGCGCGTGACAAGCGGCCACCATCTCCAGCTTCGCGCGCACGACGAGCGGATGCGTGAACTGCCCGGGCGTGCGCATCGCGGCGGCCGGAATCGCGCCGTGGTGCGCCGAGACGAAATCCATGATGCCGAACGACAGGCTTTCGACCTGGGGCAGGGCGGCGATGGCGTAGGCGTCGTGCAGGGCGCCGTGCGTCTCGATCAGCACGTGCAGCGGCAGCACGGCGCGCCCGGCCTTCGCGGCGGCCTGGTTGACGACGTCCTGCGCGCGCAGAACGTCTTCCAGGCTGTCGGGCTTCGGCAGAACGACGTAGGCGAGTTTCCGGGCGGCGGCCCCGACGATGATCTCGACGTCCTGCGCGAAATGCGGGCTCGTGACGTCGTGCAGGCGCGCGCCGATGCGGTGCGCGCGGTTGTCGGGGCTGTTGACGAGGGACGCGACCAGCTCGGCGTGGGCGCGTTCGTTGCCGGCGGCGGCGCCGTCCTCGCAATCGAAGGTGATGTCGAACAGGGGACCAAGTTCTTGTTGCAGGGCCATCGACTTGCGCATCAGCTTCTCGCTGCCGGCGTAGTGGTCGCAGGCGGGGAGGAGCAGTGGCTGGCGTTGGCCCTGGAATAAAACCTCGGAAGGGTGCATGGTGTGATCTTTAATGATGCGGTGCCCCAAACGTATGCATTATGCCGGCGTGTGGTGGGCACCCCGTGCCCACCACACGTATGCGTTACCGGATTACTGACCCAGCAGGTGCGCCACGCCAGCGCGCTCTTCGTTCAGCTCGTTCAGCGTCAGGTTGATGCGCTCCTGCGAGAACTGGTCGATCGGCAGGCCTTGCACGATCGTGTACTCGCCGTTCTGCGTCGTCACCGGGAAGCCGAAGACGATGCCTTCCGGGATGCCGTACGAACCGTCCGACGGGACACCCATCGTGGTCCACTTGCCGTTCGTGCCCAGGATCCAGTCACGGACGTGGTCGATGGCGGCGTTGGCAGCCGAGGCAGCCGACGATGCGCCGCGGGCGTCGATGATGGCGGCGCCGCGCTTGCCGACGGTCGGCAGGAACGTGTTGCGGTTCCATTCGTCGTCGTTGATCATGTCCTTGACCGACTGGCCGTCGACCGTCGCGAAGCGGTAGTCGGCGTACATGGTCGGCGAGTGGTTGCCCCAGACGACCATCTTCTCGATGTCGCCGACGGCCTTGCCGGTCTTGGCAGCGACTTGCGACAGGGCGCGGTTGTGGTCCAGGCGCAGCATGGCGGTGAAGTTCTTGGCCGGCAGGTTCGGGGCCGATTTCATCGCGATGTGGGCGTTCGTGTTGGCCGGGTTGCCGACCACGAGCACTTTGACGTCACGCGAGGCGACGGCGTCCAGCGCCTTGCCCTGCACCGTGAAGATCTGGGCGTTGGCTTCCAGCAGGTCCTTGCGCTCCATGCCCGGGCCGCGGGGACGGGCGCCGACCAGCAGGGCGACGTCCGCGTCCTTGAACGCGGTCATCGGATCGCTGTGCGCGGTCATGCCGGCCAGCAGCGGGAATGCGCAGTCGTCCAGTTCCATCATGACGCCCTTCAGCGCCTTCTGTGCCTTTTCGTTGTCGATTTCGAGCAGCTGCAGGATGACCGGCTGGTCCTTGCCCAGCATGTCGCCGTTGGCGATGCGGAACAGCAGGGAATAGCCGATCTGGCCGGCCGCACCGGTGACGGCAACGCGCTTAGGGGTTTTTGCCATGATGAATCTCCAAATAAGAGGGAAGAAGCGTACTACTGAGCGGACGACGCAGAAGGATACGCCTGTTTGGGAAAACTGCAATCATACCAAAAGCGCCATCGCCAAGCGGGCGTGCGACGCAATGCCGGCAGGCGGGCGCCCACGCTCGATCGACCGCGAGTGTAGTCCCGGGCCATTCCATCTGTCAATTCATATCATATGTCTTATATAAGACACATAATCTGAGGGTTTCTCCACTGGACGGACCCTTGGATTTATGAAAAAATCGCTGTCTATGAACCAAGCCCCGTCCAATCCGAACAGCAATGGTGCCACGACAAGCGGCGCCGGCGGCGCTGTCGGCGGCGCGGCACCGTCCCCTACATTCTCTCCACTTTACCAGCAGATCAAGGCGCTGATCACGCAAAGCCTGCAATCGGGCGAGTGGAAACCGGGCGAACTGATCCCCAGCGAAGTCGAGCTGGCCGGCCGCTACAAGGTCAGCCAGGGCACCGTGCGCAAGGCCATCGACGAGCTCGCCGCCGAGCACCTCGTCGTGCGCCGCCAGGGTAAAGGTACCTTCGTCGCGTCCCACAACGAGGCGCGCGCCCACTTCCGTTTCCTCAAGCTGATGCCCGACGAGGGCGTCCCCCAGCATTTCGAGCACGACTACCTCGAGGTCAAGCGCATCCGCGCCCCGGCCGAGGTGGCGCGCCTGCTCGACTTGAAGTCGGGTGACGCCGTCGTCTACATCAAGCGCCTGATGAGCGACGCGGGCGCGCCCACGATCCTCGAGGAGCTGTGGCTGCCGGGCCAGCTGTTCAAGGGACTGACGGCCGAGCGCCTGGCGGAGTACAAGGGGCCGATGTACGGCTTGTTTGAATCGGAATTCGGCACGCGCATGATCCGCGCGACGGAGAAGATCCGCGCGATCGCGGCGGACGCGCCCACGGCGCAGGCGCTGAAGGTGGCGGAGGGTACGCCACTCTTGTGCGCGGACCGGGTGTCGTTCACGTATGGGGATAAAGCGGTGGAATTGCGGCGCGGTTTGTATCTCACCGCAAAGCACCATTACCAGAACGAATTGTCCTGAATAGTTTTTGCGCCGAGTCTATGCTGGGTGCAGGAATCGCTGGCAGCGATTACAATGCTTTGATTTTGGGAAAGCGTCGGAGGCCCGGCCGACGTGTTCCAGCAAGGATCTGGAGACGGTGAAATCCAGGTTCGGCGCAGGTCACAAAATCGGCGAAGTGCGGGTTCCAACATAAAATCAGTCAGTTTTAAGGGAGGTGTTCCAATGTCCGAAGCCGTGAAAAACGTGCAAAAAAGAGGGCAGCCGATCCGTAATGTGAGCATTACGGACATTACGATGAATTACAAGCAGCCGCCATCGGCCATCGTGTCGATCCTGCACCGTATCAGCGGCTTCGTGCTGTTCCTCTTCCTGCCGTACCTGATCTACCTGTTCGGCGAGAGCATCCGTTCCGAGATCTCGTTCGCCCACTGGGCCGGCATCGTCAGCCACCCGTTCGTCAAGATCATCCTGCTGGGCCTGTCCTGGGCTTACCTGCATCACTTCTGCGCCGGTATCCGCCACCTGTTCATGGACAACCACATGGCCCTCGACAAGGACGCCTCGCAGCGCACCGCGCGCTACGTGCTGGCCGTCAGCCTGGTCCTGACCCTGCTGGTCGCTCTCAAACTGTTCGGAGTGTTTTAATTATCATGGCTACTACCCCCAAGAACATCGGACAGCGCCGTCTCGTCGTCGGCGCGCACTACGGCATGCGCGACTGGCTCGCGCAGCGCGTGACGGCCATCGTGATGGTCATCTTCACCGTGATCCTGCTGGTCTCGTTCCTGACCGGGCAAAATTTCACCTACGAAGGCTGGGCCGGTCTGTTCGCCCGCCAGTGGTTCAAGCTCTTCACCATGGTCACGTTCTTCGGCCTGTTCTACCACGTGTGGGTCGGTATCCGTGACATCTGGATGGACTACGTCAAACCGGTCGGCATCCGCCTGACCCTGCAGATCGCCACGGTGCTCTGGCTGCTCGCCTGCGCCGCCTGGACTGTGCAAATTCTCTGGAGCGTGTAATCGTGGCAGCAATCAACACCAATATCCCTGTCCGCCATTTCGACGTCGTCATCGTCGGTGCCGGCGGTTCCGGCCTGCGCGCCGCGCTGCAATTGTCCGAAGCCGGCCTGAACGTGGCCGTGCTGTCGAAAGTCTTCCCGACCCGTTCCCACACCGTCGCCGCACAGGGCGGCATCGGCGCCTCGCTGGGCAATATGAGCGAGGACGACTGGTACTGGCACATGTTCGACACCGTCAAGGGTTCGGACTACCTGGGCGACCAGGACGCCATCGAATTCATGTGCCGCGAAGCACCGAAGGTCGTGTACGAGCTGGAACACTTCGGCATGCCGTTCGACCGCAACCCGGACGGCACGATCTACCAGCGTCCGTTCGGCGGCCACACCGCGAACTTCGGCGAGAAGCCGGTGCAGCGCGCCTGCGCCGCCGCCGACCGTACGGGCCACGCACTGTTGCACACGCTGTACCAGCGTAACGTCCGCTCGCGCACCCACTTCTTCGTCGAGTGGCAGGCGCTGGACCTCGTCCGCAACGCGGACGGCGACGTCCTCGGCGTCGTCGCGCTGGAAATGGAGACGGGCGACGTCATGATGCTGCAGGCGAAAACGACCGTGTTCGCCACGGGCGGCGCCGGCCGTATCTTCGCCGCGTCGACCAACGCCTTCATCAACACGGGTGACGGCCTGGGCATGGCGGCACGTGCCGGCATCCCGCTGCAGGACATGGAGTTCTGGCAGTTCCACCCGACCGGCGTGGCCGGCGCGGGCGTCTTGATCACGGAAGGCGTGCGCGGCGAGGGCGGTATCCTGATCAACTCGAACGGCGAACGCTTCATGGAGCGCTACGCGCCGACGCTGAAAGACCTGGCGCCGCGTGACTTCGTGTCGCGTTCGATGGACCAGGAGATCAAGGAAGGCCGCGGCGTCGGCCCGAACAAGGACCACGTGCTGCTGGACCTGCGCCACATCGGCGCGGACACGATCCGCAAGCGCCTGCCGTCGATCCTGGAAATCGGCCACAAGTTCGCCAACGTCGACGCGACGAAGGAACCGATCCCCGTCGTCCCGACCATCCACTACCAGATGGGCGGCATCCCGACCAACATCCACGGCCAGGTCGTCGTCCCCGACGGCACCGGTTCGCAGAAGGTCGTCAACGGCCTGTACGCGATCGGCGAATGCTCGTGCGTGTCGGTGCACGGCGCGAACCGCCTGGGCACGAACTCGCTGCTGGACCTGGTCGTGTTCGGCCGCGCGGCCGGCAACCACATCGTCGCACAGAACCTGAAAGAGCAGGGCAACCGCGCGCTGCCGAAGGACTTCGCCGACTACGCGCTGGGCCGCCTGAACCGTCTGGAAAATTCGACGGGCGGCGAGAAGGTGCAGGACGTGGCCAACGCCATCCGTGCCACGATGCAGAAGCACTGCGGCGTGTTCCGCACGCAGGCGCTGATGGACGAGGGCGTCAAGGAAATCATGGCACTGGACGAGCGCCGCAAGCACGTGTCGTTCAAGGACAAGTCGAAGGTGTTCAACACGGCGCGCATCGAAGCGATCGAGCTGGACAACCTGATCGAAGTGGCCAAGGCGACCGTCGTATCGGCCGCGGCGCGCAAGGAATCGCGCGGCGCCCACGCCCACAGCGACTACGAGCACCGCGACGACGAGAACTGGATGAAGCACACCCTGTTCTACTCGGAAGGCAACCGTCTCGACTACAAGCCGGTCGTCACCAAGCCGCTGACCGTCGACACGTTCAAACCGAAGCCCCGTACGTTCTAATCCGGCGACGACACAACACGATATTTTGCGGACGGGGCAGGACCCCGTCCACGACAGATAGGTAAAACAATGGCACGCACAGTCCACCTGAAGATCTACCGCTACGATCCGGACAAGGATTCGAAGCCCTACATGCAAGACGTCACCGTCGAGCTGAAAGACACCGACAAGATGCTGCTGGACGCCCTGCAGCGCATCAAGTCCGACGTCGACGACTCGCTGGCGCTGCGCCGCTCCTGCCGCGAAGGCGTGTGCGGTTCGGACGCGATGAACATCAACGGCAAGAACGGCCTCGCCTGCACGACGAACCTGAACGAGCTGACCCAGCCGATCGTGCTGCGTCCGCTGCCGGGCCTGCCGGTCATCCGCGACCTGATCGTCGACATGACCAACTTCTTCAAGCAGTACCACTCGATCAAGCCGTACCTGATCAACGACTCGATCCCGCCGGAGAAAGAGCGTCTGCAGTCGCCGGAAGAGCGCGAAGAGCTCGACGGCGTGTACGAGTGCATCCTGTGCGCATGCTGCTCGACGTCGTGCCCGTCGTTCTGGTGGAACCCGGACAAGTTCGTCGGCCCGGCCGGCCTGTTGCAGGCCTACCGCTTCATCGCCGACTCGCGCGACGAAGCGACGAACGAGCGCCTGGACAACCTGGAAGATCCGTATCGCCTGTTCCGCTGCCACTCGATCATGAACTGCACGGACGTGTGCCCGAAGGGTTTGAACCCGAACAAGGCCATCGGCAAGATCAAGGAATTGCTGGTCCGCCGCGCGATCTAATCCAGGCTGCATGATGCGTAGGGTGGACGGCTCCGCCGTCCACGCGGTGATACGTGACGCTTGCGTAGCCGGCTATCGAAGGTGTGATAGGGTAGGCCCGCGCGATGAACGCCAACGATGTGCAGGCGTCACGCGTGGACGGCGCTCCGGCCGCCGGCAGTCCGGCGTCGCGATTCAGCCGTCCACCCTACGCCGGTAATCCGCGCCAAGTATTGCCTTAAATACAGTAAAACTACCGTACTGTCGCCAACCGGCAGCCGGAGTATAGTGTTGACCCAACAACGGACTCTAGTGTGAAAACGCATCAATCCGACCCAGCCAACCGTGCCCGCCTGCGCTGGCGTGCGCGCCGTGGCCTGCTCGAGAACGACCTGATCCTCACGCGCTTCCTGGATGCGCATGAAGAAGAATTGACGGACGAGGAAGTCGATGCGCTGACCCGTTTGCTGGACCTGGCGGACAACCCGCTGATGGACCTGCTGCTGGGCCGCGCCGAGCCCGAAGGCGAGGTCGACCTGCCGCACGTGCGCGCCCTGGTGGCGCGGCTGCGGCAAGCCTGAGGCGGCCGCGCCGTCGCGGACGCCGGTACGAAACCGTAAGATTTCGTTTTATTTTGTCTTGTAGACCCACCTCCCACAGAAGGAAGTGCCATGAACATCTCTGATACCAAAGCCACCCTGTCGTTCTCGGACGGCAGCCCGTCGGTAGACATGCCGATCTACAAGGGCACGATCGGCCCGGACGTCATCGACATCCGCAAGCTGTACGGCCAAACCGGCAAGTTCACCTACGACCCGGGCTTCATGTCGACCGCCGCCTGCCAGTCGGCCATCACCTACATCGATGGCGACAAGGGCGAGCTGCTGTACCGCGGCTACCCGATCGAGCAGCTGGCCGTCAATTGCGACTTCCTGGAGACCTGCTACCTGCTGCTGAACGGCGAACTGCCGAACGCCAAGCAGAAGGAAGAGTTCGTCGGCACCGTGACCAAGCACACGATGGTCCACGAGCAGATGCAATTCTTCTTCCGCGGCTTCCGTCGTGACGCGCACCCGATGTCGGTGCTGGTGGGTACCGTCGGCGCACTGGCGTCGTTCTACCACGACTCGCTGGACATCAACGACGCCAAGCAGCGCGAGATCTCGGCCATCCGCCTGATCGCCAAGCTGCCGACCCTCGTCGCGATGGCTTACAAGTACTCGATCGGCCAGCCGTTCGTGTACCCGCGCAACGACCTGTCGTACAGCGCGAACTTCATGCGCATGATGTTCGGCAACCCGTGCGAAGAGTACAAGGTCAACGACGTCCTCGTCCGCGCCCTGGACCGCATCCTGATCCTGCACGCAGACCACGAGCAGAACGCATCGACGTCGACCGTCCGCCTGGCCGGTTCGTCGGGCGCGAACCCGTTCGCGTGTATCGCAGCCGGTATCGCCTGCCTGTGGGGCCCGGCGCACGGCGGCGCGAACGAAGCCGCACTGAACATGCTGAAGGAAATCGGTTCGGTCGAGAACATCCCTGGCTTCATCGAGAAGGTCAAGGACAAGAACTCGGGCGTGAAGCTGATGGGCTTCGGTCACCGCGTGTACAAGAACTTCGACCCGCGCGCCAAGCTGATGCGCGAAACCTGCCACGAAGTGCTGAACGAACTGGGCCTGCAGGACGACCCGCTGTTCAAGCTTGCGATGGAACTGGAAAAGATCGCCCTGAACGACGAATACTTCGTGTCGCGCAAGCTGTACCCGAACGTCGACTTCTACTCGGGCATCGTGCAGTCGGCACTGGGCATCCCGGTCTCGCTGTTCACCGGTATCTTCGCGATGGCCCGTACCATCGGCTGGATCGCCCAGTGGAACGAGATGATCGCCGACCCGGAACAGAAGATCGGCCGTCCGCGCCAGCTGTTCGTCGGTTCGACCGTTCGCGACGTGCCGGCGATGGACAAGCGTTAATCCGCTTCGTCGTGGATCAGAAAGCGGGCCTGCGGGCTCGCTTTTTTTCCGCCTTCCGCTAAAATATACAGCGTATAAATAAGGGGGTGCCATGATCACCGGACACGTATTCATCGCCGCCAGCCTGGACGGCTACATCGCGCGGCCCGACGGCGACATCGATTGGCTGCTCGCGCGCGACGACCCGCAGGAAGACCACGGCTACGACGCCTTCATCGCCGACAAGGACGCGATCGTCATGGGCCGCGGCAGCTACGAGAAGGTCGCGACGTTCGATGCGTGGCCGTATGACCGTCCCGTGCTGGTGCTGTCGCGCCAACTGGCGGGTACGCCTGTCCCCGACCGGCTGCGCGGCAAGGTGCGTTTCGCCGACCTTTCACCGCTTCATGCGATGCGCGAACTGGAGCGGGACGGCGTCCGCCGGGTCTACGTGGATGGTGGCCGGATCGTGCAGGCATTCCTGCGCGCGGGCCTCATCGCCGACATGGTCGTCACGACGGTGCCCGTCCTCATCGGCGCCGGTCGCCCCCTGTTCGGAGAACTCCCGGGAGATCGCGACCTGGCTCTCGTCGCCAGCCGCAGTTTCCCGTCCTGCCTCGTGCAATCCACGTACCGGCTGCTGCCGTGACGCGCCCCCGCGGTCGTCCCGCGCGCGGGCAGGGCGTGTCGCGCGATGCCATCCTGGATGCCGCACTGGCTTTGCTCGACGAGGACGGCGAGCCCGGGTTGACGATGCGCACCCTGGCCGCGCGGCTGGGCGTCACGCCGATGAGCCTGTACCACCATGTGACGGATCGGGCCGGCCTGCTGCGTGCGTTGTCGGACCGGGTGTATGGCGCCGTGCTGGACGGTGCCGACGAGCCCATGAGTCCCATGGAAGGGATACGGACGCTGCTGACGCGCTATTACGACGCCGTCGTCGCTCACCCGCAGTTGACGCTCGCGATCTTTGCCGAGCCCGCAGCCTTCGCCGGTGCAAGCCGCGACATCACGGAACGCCTGACAGGACTGCTCGCGGCGCTGACGCCGGCGCACCTGCTGTGGCGCGACATCCTCGTCGACCATGCGCACGGCTGCGGTCTGGCGCTCATCGCCGCCCGCGGCGGCGACGTACGGAGCGCGGCGCTGCGGGACGCGTACCTGCAGGCGCTGGACTGTTTGCTGGGGCAATTCCCTTCGGCTTGAGGCTACGGCCGCCGCGGGCGCCGGCTCGAAGCCAACGGTTTCAAACGTGAGACATGACGACCTGAGCCTTTAATTTTGATGATTTTTTGTTATTATTAATCATTGAAACGCTCCTTGACTACCATGGCCCTCGTTACTCAACCTGATCGGCGCTCGGGAGATCGACGTACCGATGGCGTCACCGCAAAAATCTTGCGCACCATGTTCACCATGCGGCGCCGCTTCGGCGACGCCGCGGCGAAAAACCTACTCCTGCGCAATGGCCTCGAAGATGAGTTGGTCGAGCGTGTGCTGGCCATTCCCGAGGAACGCCGCGCGCAGCGACGCCGCATCCATGAAGCGCCGTCCACGTCCGTGGACCAGCATCAAACGTCAATCGACGACGACGGACCCGTCACGCTCGACGTGGCAGGGATGGCGATCCTGCACCGTCTTCGCTTTGAAGCCGACACTGGCATGCACAGGATGACGATCGTCGAGTGTCCGGCTGAATTGCAACGGTTTGGCCTGATTCAGCTGGATGACGACGGCAAGCCCGTCATCACTGCAAAAGGTCGCCAGGCGCTCAAGCATTTTGCCTGCGTGCGTGCGCTCACCAGCATTCAGTGCGGCCCGGATGCGCTCATGATGAGCGAGGAAATTCGCGTCTGGCTGGAATCGAATTTGTTTTTGCAGCGTATCGGTAATGACTACAAGGTCACGGAGCTGGGTCTTAGTTGGCTCGAATTTAACCGGTCGATTTCGCATGACCGGTTGCTGCGGCAAGCAAGTGGCCAGCCCTGCGTTCACCGTGCCGAACACTCGGCGTGAAGGATCTGACGGCTGATCGAGGGGGAACGCTCAATGAAAAGGCCGCCGGATCGCCCCGGCGGCCTTCGCGTTTGTACGTCAACGGTGGAATGATCAGACGGCGTAATACGCCTCGACCGTGCCTTTCAGCTTGATCAGCATCGGACGGCCCTTGCGGTCCAGGGTCTTGCCGGCGGCGACCTTGATCCAGCCTTCGCTCATGCAATATTCCTCGACGTCGGTGCGTTCCTTGCCGTTGAAACGGATGCCGACCGGGTGCTTGAAGATGTCCGCGTTGTGGTGCGGGCTCTTCGGGTCGATGGACAGGCGGTCGGGCAGGGGTGGGAGTTGGGTAGTATCGTTCATGGCCAGAATTATCCACGATTCCTCGCGTGCACGCGAGCGCGGGATGATCGCGGTCATTGCTGGGCTGAACTTTCTGTATGGACGCGCCGGTGCCGTTTCGCTATGCTCGACAGACTGTGAATTCGACGGGGGCGCCATGGCACGAAAAGCGGGCAATGTGTACCGGATACCCCGGCGCTTCAACTGGCCGTTCGTGATCGGCGGTTTCGCCGTGCTTGCCTTGGCCATCATGCTCGGGCGCTGGGGCGGTGCCGCGTTCGATTCGAGCGCGTATGCCGACACCGCCCGTTGGCTGCGCGGAGAGCTGCCGCTGTCCGCGTTGCGCGCGCCGTTCGCCTACCGCTTCGCCGTCCCGGCGCTCGCGGCGGTGCTGCCCGGCGCCCTCCACAACACGTTCGCGGCGCTGAACTGGATCTGCGTCACCGCGACGGCCTGCCTTGCGACGGCCGCCGTGCGCCGCATGGGCTTCGGCACGCGGCGGGCGCTGGGTGCGGGGCTGCTCGTCGTGCTGTCGCTGCCGACGTTCTGGTACGCGCCGTGCCCGCTCGTCGACCCCGCGTCCGTGTGCATGCGCATGCTGTTCGTGTTCGCCGTGCTGACGACGCAGCCACGTCTCGCGCTCGCGGCCGCGCTCGCGGCGACGGCGGTCCACGAGGAGAATATCCTGCTGCTGGGCTGGCTGCTCGTGACGCGCCGGTTGGCCGTGAACCATGGATTGATCGCGCTCGCGGCCGCGGCCGGCTGGCTCGCCGCCGTGCGCGGAGCGATCGTCCCGGGCCTGGTGCAGGGCGCCTGGCTGGCCGGCGTCGGCACGATGGGCGCGCGCCTGGGCGATACGCGCGGCTTGCTGATGCTCGCCGGTTGCGCCGGCGTCGTGCTGCCGCTGGCACTGGCCGGCATCCGGCGCGCGCCGCCGCGCATCGGTGCGCTCAGGAGCCTGCTCGCGTTGATGGCCTTGCCGGCACTGTACGGTGCCGTCAACCTGCGCGTCGACGGGACCGGCGTGTGGACGCTGTATCCGTTCCTCGTCCCGTTCGCCGTGTCGCTGGGCCTGCCGCGCCGGACCGCGAAGGTGCCCGACGTGCGTCCGCTGCGCACGTCCCGGCGCGCCTGACCCTTCAACCTACTGGCACTTGCCCCTGACCTTCGCCACCGCGATGAAGGGCACGGCCAGCAGCCCGCCGAGGAAGAACGTGGGCTGCCGCTTCAGGCCGTCCTCATGGAGGCAATCGGGCACGGTGGCCTCCTCGACCTTGCGCGCGAAGATGTCGTAGTGGTTCGCGCGGTAGCTGTCGACCTCGTGCAGGCGGGGATTGTCGAGCTTCTCGGCAAGGGTCTCGCGCACGGCGGCGCGGATCGCGTCCTCGCTGGGCAGCGCGGTGGGCTTGACCGGCGCCGGGGCGGGCTGATTCGGCAACGGCTCTTGGGCGGCAGCGGCGGCAGCCGTCAGCAGGCCGGCAAGGACGATGGTTCTCATGGATCGTGCGTTCGTGGCAACATTAGCAAATGTACACCAACGCCATCCGCGTTGTTGAACTTGCACATTTCGTTACACAATGTGCGTCACCACCCATCCAAGGACTCAAGCATGAAATCGCTCATCCTCGCGTGCTGCCTGTTCCTCGCGCAACTCGCGCACGCCGCCACCGACCCAGTCCTCGTGCAGCAGGTGAACGCGTTCGTCGACGGCTGGCACGACGACGCGGCCCACGCGCGCATGCGCTACTTCGACAAGATGGCGCCGGACGGCGTGTACATCGGCACGGACCGCAGCGAGTTGTGGCAGCGCGATGCCTTCCGCGAATGGGGCCGCAAATACTTCGAGGGCCGGCAGGCAGCCTGGGTGTTCCATCCCACGCGGCGCAACGTGTACGCGACGCCGGACGGCACGCTGATCTGGTTCGACGAGCTGCTCGACACGGAAAACATGGGGCACTGCATGGCCAGCGGCGTCATTCGCCGGACGGCGGCCGGCTTCGAGATCGTCCATTACCAGCTGTCGCTGGCCGTGCCGAACGACGTGGCGAAGCAGGTGCTCGGGATCGTGACGGCGGCGGAGGCGAGGGTGGCGGCTGGGCCGGCACCTGCGCCTGCGCCGGGACAGGCATCCGTACCTGCACAGACGCCGACGGTCGCACCAGTACCGGCGACTGCGTCCGCGGCAGCACCGGCGCGCGCAGCCGCATCCGCAGCGACGCCCGCGGTAGCACCCGCACCCGCAGCCGCAGCGATGCCCACGGCTGCACCTGCACCCGTGCCTGCGTCCGCAGCAGCGCCAGTGCCGGCAGCCATATTCAGACCCGCGGCGACGCCTGCAGCGGCACCGGCACCAGCGCCCGCGCCAGTAGCGGCCCCCGGGGCCGCACCCGTAGAGACATCCGCGCCGGCACCCTCACCGCCGTCCGCACCCGCGGCCGCACCGGCGTCCGCGCCCGCAGCGACGCCCGCGGCTGCACCCGTACCGGCGCCCGCACCTGCACCTGCACGCGCTCCCGCTGCGCCGTCGGCACCCACGCCCGCGCCCGCACCGGAATCCACGCCGTCGTAAGGGCCGGCCTTACCAGAGGCTCTGCTGTTCCGGCTGCGCCTTCACGACGGGCGTTTTCGGCGCCGCCCACGCCTTCATCGCCTCGGCCGGATACGCGCGCAAAAAACTGCGCGCCAGTTCCGGATCGCGGCAGTGCAGCCACGCGTCGACGTCTTCCGGCGGCAGCACGACGAGCGCCCGCTTTTCGTCATCCGGCTTGTGGAAGCGCCGCATGAGCGGATGCTCGTCCGCGTTGATCGTGATCTGCGTGAACGACGCGCCGACCGTGCCGTCCGCCTCCGACCACTCGCGCCACAGGCCCGCGACGAAGAACACGCTGTCGTCCTGCATGCCGATGCCGAAGCGTTCGGCGCGGCCGCTTTCGTAGCAGGGTTCGTAGAAACAGGCCATCGGCACGGCGCACAGCTGCGCGCGGCGCCAGGCCGGCGCGAACGAGCGCTTCTCGCCCAGCGATTCCGCGCGCGCGTTCATCGTGTCGAACGGCTTGACGCCGGCCGGGATGTGGCGCCGGGGCACCATGCCGTAGCTCGCCAGTTGCAGGGTGCGTTCGCCGTGCGCACCCGCGCGCACGATGGGGGCCGTGTAGTCCTTCCACGTCTCCGTGGGCCAGTCCCAGTCGCGGTAGAGGTCGACGAGGGTGCCGAGCACCATGTCGAGTTGTTCGGGCAGCGGAGGGCGGTAGTTGACGCACATGGCGGTCGATGGTCAGTGGCAGACCTCGGAAGTTTGACATAAACGCGCCGACTGCGCGCGGCGCCTTGCCTTCCTGCGCTGCCACCACATGGCCAGCCCCGTCACGAGGAACGCGGCCGGTGCGATGCCGACGACGGTGATGACGATCCGCCCGGCCGTGCCGAACGCCTCGCCCGTGTGCAGCGGGAATTGCCAGTCGAGGAAGGCGTCGCCCGCGCGTGCGCGCAGCGGGTCGCGCACGCGCAGGATGCGGCCCGTCGAGCCGTCGACCGTGACGCGGGTATTGCCGTCGCCCTGGCGCACTTCGCCCGGCTGGCGCAGCCGGACTTCGTACGGCAGGCCCGCCCGCGCAGGCAGCACGACGCGCGACACGCGCGCGGCCGGGAACGCAGCGGCGGCCGCCTGCGCCGCCTGTGCCGCGCCGATCGGACGCAGGCCGGCCGCCGCATCGGGCCTGGGCTTGTCCTTGGGCGACACGGCCGCGACGCTGGCCACGATGGGCGTGATCCATTGCGGCTGGTTGAACAGGCAGCCGGAAAAGCCCAGCACCGCGAGCACGGGCGCGACGACGGCGCCGGCCGCGCGGTGGAAGCTGTAATTGAAGCGCGGCCACGAGCCCCGGTGCGCGACGGTGAGCGCCTTGCGCCAGGCGGCGACGGTCGCCCTGGGCCACCACAGAACGACGCCCAGCACCGTCATCGACAACAGCGCGAGGCCGGAGACGGCGATGACGGTCTTGCCCACGTCGCCCGCGAGCAGGTAGCGGTGCAGGTGGAACAGCGTGGGCATCAACAAGGGCCGCGACAGGCCCGGCTCGCCCCACACGCGCTCGCCCGTGACGTCGAGGGTGGCCGGGTCGATCATGACCTGGCGCGAGCGCTCCGTCGTGAACGGCCCGCGTCCGGCCGGCGGCGGGAGGCGGTACCACGCGACGGCCGCTTCGCCGGCGCCCTCCGGCAGCGCCAGTTGCGTGGGGCGGCCGTAGACGGGATCGGCGGCCAGCCGGTCGACGATGCGGCCGACGTCGGCCGGCTGCAGGGGCGCGTGCATGGTCGCCCGGAACAGCGCGGGGTTCAGCGTGCCGTCGAGTTCATGCATCCACGCGAGGGCGCAGCCGGTGAGGCCGGACAGCGCGAACAGGCCGCCGAAGACGAGCGCCACGGCCAGGTGCACGCGCCGGAACAGGGCGCGGAGGGAACCGCTCAACATCGCGCGGCCTTCAGAAGCGGTAGCGCGCGCTGACCAGCACCGTGCGCGGTTCGCCCGGCATGTTGTAGTCGTTGGCGCCGCTGTGCGCGGAGACGAAATATGTCCGGTTCGCGACGTTGCGGACGGTGACCGTCACGTCGACGTTGCGGCCTTCGTAGCCGGCGCCCAGCTGCAGCACGCCGTAGCCCGGCAGCGTGGTCAGGTCGTCCGGCGACGCGTAGCGGCTTGACTCCGCGCGCGTGCCGGCCGCGACGTAGAACGCGCCGTCCAGGCGGTGCTTGATCCAGGCGTTGAACGTGTGGCGCGGCGTCAGCGCGGCCGTGTTGCCTTCAAACGGCTTGCCGGCCGACGTCAGCTCCGTCGAGTCCTCGATCGTGCCGCGCATGTTCGCGTAGCCGGCGATGGCGTCCCAGCCGGGCGCCAGTTCGCCCGAGAAGCTCACCTCGAGGCCGCGCGTGCGCTGGCGGCCCACCGGGAGCGAGAAGTTCGTGTTGGCCGAATCGGCCACCTGGATGTTCGACTGTGTCATGTCGAACAGCGCGGCCGTCAGGCTGGCACGCGCCGACAGGTCGAGCTTCACGCCCGCTTCCTTGTTGACGGTCTGCGTTGGCTTCAACGTGTCGCTGTTGGCGCGGAACGTGAACGAATCGGCGATGGGCTGGAACGACCGGTTCCACGACGCGTACACGGCCACGCGATTCGTCGGCTGGTACACGGCGCCGAGGCGCGGCGACCACGTGTCGTCGACGCGGTGCAGGTCGAGGTTCTTCGCCGTGCGGTCGTCGCGGTCCTGCTTCAGGTGGTCGTAGCGCACGCCGGCCAGCACCTTCCACTCGGGCGTGAGCGCCACGAGGTCCTGCAGATACAGGCCCGCGATGTCGACGCGGTTCCGGTTGTCGGCGCTTGGGGTGATGGCATCCGGCAGCACGGGCAGGTCGACGAGCACGGGGTGGAACAGATCATAGGTCACCACATTGTTTTTCGAGCGCAGCACCTCGCTCTTGTTCTGGCGGCCGAGTTCCAGGCCGTACAGCAGCTTGTGGTTCGTCGTGCCCCAATCGACCGTCTGCGCCAACTCGTTCTGCAGGTAGCGGCCGTCCTCGTCGCGCAGGCGGTGCGTCTGGCCAATGGAGACCGTGGGCTTCGCGCCGTCCTTGATGGTGCCGATCGACGTGTAGTTGCGGTCGAGTGCGAAGTCGTAGGCGCGCAGCACCGTGTGCAGTTTCAGGTCCGGCGAGAACGCGTGGTCGAGCGTCGCGGTCGCGCTTTTCACGTCGCTCTGCACGAATGCGCGCTCGGTGCCGTTCGCGGCGCCGAAATACGTGTCGATCGGGACGTCGACGGGGCGGCCGTGGTAGCTCGGCACGCCCTGGTCGGCGAGGCGCTTGTCGTGCAGGTAGTCGGCTTGCAACGTCAACGTGGTCGCCTCGGCCAGCTTGAACGTGCCCGACGGCGCGACGGCCTGGCGGCGCAGGAAGTAGCGGTCGCGGAATCCGGTCGAGTCCTCGACGGCGCCCGTCAGACGGAACAGCGCGTCCTTGTCGGTACTGGCCGTGCCGACGTCGAACTCGCCGCGGCGCTGGCCGCGCGAGCCGACCGTGACGCCCGCTTCCAGCAGCGGATCGGCCAGCGGCTTCTTCGTGACGCGGTTGACGAGGCCACCGGCCGAGCCGCGCCCGTACAGCACGGAGGCCGGGCCTTTCAGCACTTCGACGCGCTCGATGTTGGACAGGTCGCGGAAGTACATCGCGTCGTCGCGCACGCCGTCCACGAACTGGTCGCTGATGGCGGAGAAGCCGCGGATCGTCACCTGGTCGCGCTGGCCGTCGCCGACGGAAAACGACAGGCCCGGCACGTTCTGCAGCGCGTCCTGCAGCGACAGCGCGTTCTGGTCGTGCAGCACGACGGCCGGCACCACGTTCACCGTCTGCGGGATGTCGCGCAGCGGCACGTTGATCTTGGTGGCCGTCGTGCTGTCAGTGACTTCGTACGAGCGGGTGTCGATCTTCTTGTCCTTGACGATCACCTCCTGCATCGCCGGCTCTTCGGCATGGGCCTGCGCGGTGAGGCTGCAGGCGAGGGCGACGAGGTAGGGTAAAGGACGGAGTGCGAAATTCATGAAATCCCTGATGGTGTGTGGAGTTGTCGGAAAAAATTCGAATGGGTGCGGATGACGCGCAGGCCGACGGCGGCGAGCGCGTACAGCAGGGCGACGGTCCAGAACATGGCGGCGAGCGGCACCCATGCGAGCGCGAGTCCGCCCGCGCCCGCGCCGACGAGCGCACCGGCCTTCGCGGCCGCATTGCCGGCACCGAGGACGCGGCCCTGCTCGTCGTCCGCCGCTTCGCGCGACAGCAGGCCATAGAAGACGGGCAGCAGCGCGGCGAGGCAGACGCCCCACAGCACGCGCGCGGCCACGAACAGGACGACGTTCGTGACGAGGGCTTGCGCCGCGACGATGGCGACGCACGCCCAGCAAATCCACTCGACCTGCGCGAGCACGCGCGCATGCGACAGGCGCGCGAAGCGGCGCGCCCAGAACGGCGCGGCAGCGCACAGGCCCAGCGCGGTGCCGGCGTAGCACAGGCCCGTCACACGGTTCGATACGTGCAGCACCTCGGCGGCGTACAGGCCGAAGAACGTCTGCGGCATCATCTTTCCCGCCTGGACCAGGACGATGCCGAGCAGCAGGCCGAGCACCGTGCCGTGCATGACCGCGGGACGCGCACGCGCGCCGGCTGGGGCAACGGCGGGCAGCGCTGCGACGGGCGGCAGCACGATGGCGGCCACCGCCGCGCACAGCAGGCAGGCCGCGCCGGCCCATACGTTCACGCTGGCGAAGCCGCGTGTATCGAACAGCCAGCCGCCCAGGACAGGGCCGGCGACGGAGCCGATTGCGGTCGCGGCCTGCAGCTGCGCCATCAGCGCGCCGCGCGCATCGCGCGATACGAGCCGGGCGCCGTAGGCCTGGGCAGCGGCGATGAAGCCGGCGAGGGCGCCCTGCAGCAGGCGCACGGCCAGCACGACGGCCACGCTGTCCGTCGCGGCGATCCACCACTGCGTGGCGGCCAGCGCGAACAGGGCGCGCAGCAGCATGGGCTTGTGGCCGATGCGGTCGCCCAGCCGGCCCCACCACGGCGTCGTGCACATCGCCATGAGCATGGGGCTCGCGTACGCGACGGCGCTGACCCACGCGAGCGTCGCGGGCGACAGGCCGCCCAGGTGGCGCAGGTGCAGGGGCCAGAACGGGCCGCTCATCTCCATGGCGCCCATCGCCACGAGCTGCAGCACGAACAGCCAGCGCGTCGTCGTCATGCGAGCGGATTGCCCATCGTGCCGTGCACGTCGTCCTGCGTGTCGGACAGGCGCATGCGCAGGAAGGCTTTCGCGGGCCAGTCGTGTTCCAGCAGCGCCGCGCGTTCGGCGTGCCAGCGGCGTGCGTCGACACGCGGACGCAGCGAGGAGAATACGCCGTCGATTTCGCGCCGCAGCACGTCCCAGAAATAGTGCTCGGGATGGCCGTACGCGCGCGCCAGCAGCAGCGCCAGTTCGGCCAGATGGCACAGCAGCACGGCGTGCAGGAGCTTGTCGCGCACGGGCGCATCGTCGTCGTACACGGTGAAGCCGGCGCGGTAAGTCTCGAGCGCGAGGCCGGCGCGGGCCAGCGTGAGGCCGTGGATGCGCAGGTCGCCGAAGTCGCGCGCCAGCAGCTGCACGGGCGCATAGACTCCGTCGAGCACGATGAAGCTGTTCTGCTGGTGCGCCTCGAACGCGATGCCGTACACGAGGTAGGCGGACAGCAGCGCCGTCAGCACCGTGCGCGCATGCTGTTCAAAGTAGGCGACGGCGCCGTCGGCATGGTCGCCGTAGGCCAGTGCGACGAGCTCCGTTGCGAGCGGCCGGCCGCTGAACGGCGATTCCGCGAACAGGGCGCCAACGGGCACGGGAAAGCGCGTGGCGCCGGCCTTGGCCATCGGATTGTCGCGGTACAGGATCGCGAGGTGGCGCGCGCGGTCGTCGTCGCCGTGCGGGTCGATGTAGTGCAAGCCCACTTCCTCGCGCACGACGTCGAGCGTGCCGCCGAAGCCATCCTCGAGGTCGAGCACCGTGGCGAGCAGCCGGGTGATGCGCGGGCCCATCACGGCGGACTTCGGAGAGACTGTCCGCTGGACGCTCGTCAGCCGCAGCGACACCGGCAGCTTCAGGTGCGGCAGCACCGGCGAGCCGTCCGGGACGACGGTGCGGAACGACATGGTCGGCGTCGCGTCGAGGGCGATGTCGTCGAACAGGACCAGGTCGCCCTGCGCGATCTCGGCGGCGAATTTCTGCGGGATGACGCGGCTGGCCTGGAACGGATGGAGGGGAAGCGGCAACCAGTCGTCCGGTGCCTCGCCAAGTGCAACGAGCCCGGCTGTCCAGCGCTGCGCCGCCTGCGGGAAGTGCCGCGCGAACCACGCGGCGTAGTCGCCCGTGCCGTCCGCGAACGTCACGCGGGCCTTGTCGGCGCGCAGCGCGGCCAGCGGCACGGACAGCGTCGGCTGGAATTCCGGCGACAGCGCCAGGACCTCGTCCGGCGACAGGCCGAGCTTGGTCTTGAACGTCGGATGCCACGGGTGGCCCAGCGTGCCCCATTGTTCCAGCAGCAGGGCGGCATTGGGATGGCCGGACGGGCGCAGCGCCGCGATGAAACGGGCGTCGGCCGCGCCCAGCTGCGCGCGCAGGGCCTGCGCCCACGTCCGACGGTAGCCCAGGCACAGCACATCGTTGGCAAGGCTGTTGTCGAGTTCGTGGACGAGACGTTGCAGATCCGCGCCCCGTCCCCCGTCCGGCAGGGAAGGCGCCACGCAGGCCAGCAGCGCCGCCGCATGCGTGACCGGCTGCGGGCGCTCCCCGGTAGCGTAGTACGACACGGATCCCGCCAGCCGGCAATCGCCGATGCGGCCGATGGCCAGGCCGTCGAAACGCAGCATGCCCTGTTGCGGCCAGAGCGGGAGCCACGACACTGCGCCCTCCGTGATCAAGTGGTCCCGGTTCAGGATGTGTTCGCGGAACAGGGCCTGCAACGTTCTCTGCAGGCTGCGCCGGCGCGCTTCGGACCAGGCCAGTTCCGTGGCCACGGCATCGAACGGATGATCGGTGCCGTGCGCGGTGTGGTGTCGCATTGGTGTCGCGTTCATATCTTGCCCTATCAATAACGGAAAGGCAGAATAACGTAAACGCGAATGATTCTCAATACTATTCTTAATTGGACGGCGGAAGATCGGCGTTCGCGTGGTATGCGCTCCGCGCGGTATCGTGGATATCCCGTAGTAACGCAAATCCCGATTGATTTAGTTCGTTGGTATTATTAATATAATTCAACGTAAGTAATCAACTTTGTAACACGTCGAAGATCGGCATGGGCAGTCAGGAGTGAAGTGAAAGGTCTCGTTTTTAATTTGTTGGAAGAAGCCGTCAGCAACAGCTTTGGTGACGACGCATGGGATCGATTGCTCGATGCCGCGGCCCTGGAAGGTGCCTACACGTCGCTCGGCAGTTATGACGACGCCGAGATTGCCGCTCTCGTACGCGCGGCAGCGGAAGCCCTGAAAATACCGGAGGATACCGTGCTGCGCTGGTTCGGCAGGCGGGCCATGCCGATGCTGGCGCAGCGCTATCCAGCGCTCTTCGCCAGCCATGCGAACGCACGCAGCTTCCTGTTGAGCCTGAACAGCATCATCCATCCCGAGGTATGCAAGCTGTATCCAGGTGCGCAAACGCCGGTGTTCGATTTCGACACGAGCGTCGCCGGCCTGCTGAAGATCGGTTACAACTCGCGGCGTCGTTTGTGCGCGCTGGCCGATGGGTTCATGCACGGCGCGGCCACGCATTTCGGCGAGAGGATCGAACTCGAGCAGCACGAGTGCATGCAGCGTGGCGATGCGAGGTGCGTTTTCCATTTGCGTTTCGAACCGCGATGAGCGGCCCCGACGAAGGCGGCGCGGAGGCGGAGATCGCCCGCCTGCGCCGACGCGTGCACAGGGAAGCAGCCGCACGCCTGGAGGCGGAGGCGATCGCCGAAAAGGGCTTGCGTGACCTGTTCCAGCGCCAGCAGGAAATTGCCCTGCTAGAGAGTATCGCCGTGGCCGCCAACGAGGCGGATGACGTCCATGAGGCGATGAAACGCGCGCTCGAAGCCATGTGCCGTTATGCCGAGTGGCCCCTCGGCAATCTCTGGCTCGTGTCCGGACACCAGGACCAGCAAAGGCTCCACGCGACCGCCATCTGGTACGACGAGGCTGCGCAGGGCGGCAGCGATCCGCATCAGGAATTGCGCACGCGCACCGAAGCAGGCACGTTCTCGCTCGGCGCCGGGTTGCCGGGGCGGGCCGCGCTGAGCGGCAGGCCGGAGTGGGTTGCCACGGATGCCCCCGGCGCGACTGAGTTGCCGCGCCTGTCGTCGATCGTCGGCGCCGGCTTTGCTTCGCTCGTCGCCTGCCCGGTCATGATCGCCAACGAAGTGGTCGCGGTCCTGAAGTTCTTCAGCCGCAAGTGCGAAGTGCCGGAGGAATCGCTGCTGCGCCTGATGGCCCAGGTCGGCACCCAGCTTGGCCGCGTGTTCGAGCGGCGTCGCGCGGGGGACAAGCTGATGCACAATGCGCTGCACGACCCGCTGACCCAGCTGGGCAACCGCAGACTGTTCCTGGATCGCATCGGGCACCTGCTGCAGCGCCTGCAGCGCAAGCCGGGCAATCATTTTGCCGTGCTGTTCGTGGACCTCGACCGCTTCAAGTCGATCAACGACGGTCTCGGACACTCGTCGGGCGACCAGTTGCTCGTCGCGACGGCCCGGCGGCTGACGGCCTGCCTGCGCCAGGACGACCTTGTGGTGCGCGATCCCGCGTTCGCGCACGAGCACCTGGTCGCCCGCCTCGGCGGCGACGAATTCGTGATCCTGCTCGACCAGATCGGCAGCGCCGAACACGCGATCCGGGTTGTCGAACGGATCATGAGCGTGCTGGCCGAACCGTTCGAGGTGGCCAGCCAGCGTGTGTACGTGACGGCGAGCGTGGGCGTCGCGCTGAGCGCCACCGGCTATGCCAATGTCGAGGATATCTTGCGCGATGCCGACATCGCGATGTACCACGCCAAGCAGTCCGGGCGCGGGCGCTGGATGATGTTCGACCAGGCCATGCAGCTGGCTGCCGTGCACCGCCTGCAGATGGAGGCGGACCTGCGCGACGCCATGCATCGGCAACAGTTCTTCCTGGAGTACCAGCCAATCGTCGCGCCGCACGACGGCCGCGTGCGTGGCTTCGAGGCCCTGTTGCGCTGGCGTCATCCGGTGCATGGGCTGGTATCGCCGGCTAGGTTCATTCCAATCGTCGAAGAAACCGGCCTGATCGACCCGATCGGCGCATGGGTTCTGCGCGAAGCGTGCTGCCAGTTGCGCGACTGGCAGCAGGCCTTCGACATGCACCTGACAATGAGCGTGAACGTGTCGGCCATCCAGTTCGCGGACGGCGGCTTCATCGACGTGGTGACGCGCGCGCTGGCCGAAACGGGTATCGCGCCCGCCAGCCTCAAGCTCGAACTGACCGAAACCGCCGTGATGGCCGATGCCGAGAAGTCACTTGCCGTGTTCGCGCAATTGAAAGCCCTCGGCGTGCGGGTCAGCCTCGACGATTTTGGTACCGGCTATTCCTCGCTCAGCTACCTGCGCCGCCTGCCGATCGACACGCTGAAGATCGACCGCTCGTTCATCAGCAAGCTCGATTGTTTCGACGACAAGCGCCAGATCGTCGAAGTCGTCCTGATGCTGGCCCGTGCGCTGGGCATGGACGTGGTGGCGGAAGGGGTGGAGACCGAAGCCGAGTTGGCCTTGCTGCGCGAGATGGGCAGTGATCTCGTGCAGGGCTATTTTTACTACCGCCCGCTTGCGCCGGATGTCGCCGCGCAGGTCCTGGCCGGGCAGTTCGCACCGGTCGCGATGTGCTAAGGTACGGACTTCCCGAATCCGTCGACCTGTCATTGAAGTGAGTATCCAACCGGCCGTTCCGATCCTCCAGCCGTATGTCGGCCGCTTCGCCCCATCGCCCACGGGGCCGCTGCACGCCGGCTCGCTGGTCGCCGCGCTGGCCAGCTACCTCGATGCGCGCGCCCACGACGGCACGTGGATCATCCGCATCGAAGACATCGACGAAGGCCGCAGCGTGCCCGGCGCCGCCGAGGACATCCTCGATCTGCTGCAGCGCCTCGGCATGACGTCCGACCGCGAGGTCGTGTGGCAGAGCCGCCGCAAGCATCTGTACGAGGCCGCCTACGATCGCCTGGCCGGCCATGTCTACCCGTGCGGCTGCAACCGCCGCGAGATCGCCGATTCGCGCCTCGGCGTCGCCCCCGACGGCGCCGCGATCTACCCGGGCACGTGCCGCCATGGCCTCGCGCCCGGCCGCAGCCCGCGCAGCCTGCGCCTGCGCGTGCCCGACGCGGGCGACGACGTCATCACGTTCCGCGACCGCATGGCCGGTGTCGTCACCCAGCGGCTGGCCAGCGAATCGGGCGACTTCGTGCTGAAGCGGGCCGACGGCTACTGGGCGTACCAGCTGGCGGTCGTCGTCGACGATGCGGAGCAGGGCGTGACGGACGTCGTCCGGGGCGCCGACCTGCTCGACTCCACGCCGCGCCAGATCTTGCTGCAGCGCCTGCTGGGCGTGCCCACGCCGCGCTACCTGCACGTGCCCGTCGTGCGCAATGCGGCCGGCGAGAAGCTGTCGAAGCAGACGGGCGCGCTGGCCGTGCGGCCAGGGGACGAGGCGGGCGCCGTGGCCGCGCTGCGCGAGTCTGCAGGCTTTCTGCGGTTGGACGTGCCCCCGGCGGGATCGCTGGCGGAGTTCTGGCGGCTGGCCTTGCCGGCGTGGAGGGCGCTGGTCGCGTCGTAGGCGCCTTGAAATCGGAAAGCTGGGCATACTCGCTGAAAAACAAGCGGACACGACCATGCGATCCTTCCTTGCCGTCTTGCTCCTGTCATCTGTCGCGGGCCAGGCCTGCGCACAGGACGCCTCCCTGCTGGCCGGCGCGATGCGCGTCGACAAAGACCACGGCGACGCGTCGTTCGCCGTCAACGTCGGCTACACGCAGCGCGTGACGCCGTGGCTCGCGCTCAGCGCCGACTACCTGAACGAAGGCCACCCGCGGCTGCACCACCGCGACGGCCTGGGCGCCCAGGTGTGGCTGCACACGCGGGTGCCGGAGCGCGGCTGGTCGTTCGGCGCCGGCGTCGGGCCCTACTATTATTTCGACACGACGACCGGCAACGGCTCGCTGAGCGACTACCGCAACGAACACGGGTGGGGCGAGCTGGCGAGCGTCGACGCCATCTATCACCTGCATTCGCACGCTTACGTCGAAGCGCGCCTGTCGCACACGAGCGGCTTGCGCGACCGCGACACGACGGAGCTGATGGTCGGCATGGGTTACGAGCTGGGCACGGTACCGAACTGGGAGCGCCGCGAGAACGCGAACCGCGGCGATCGGACACTCTTCGTGCTGGCCGGCCGCTCCATCGTGAACAGCTTCAAGTCGGAAAAGGCAACGGCCTACGGCATCGAATACCGCGACACGATCAATCCGAACACGGAGTGGAGCGTGATCCTGATGGACGAGGGCAAGGTCGGCGTGGCTGAACGCATTGGCGTTTCGAGCCAGGTGTGGCTGCTGCGACCGTTCACGGACCGCACCGTGCTGGAGCTGGGCTTGGGCGCTTACGGCGTGCGCGACCAGATCGACCGCATGGATGCCGATGCCGAGCGCGTGACGCGCCTGGCCGGGCTGGCGTCGATCGGCATGCGCTATCGCATCAACGACACGTGGCGCGCGCAGCTGACGTGGAACCGCGTGATCACGGACTACCACCGCGATTCGGACGTGTTCCTGCTGGGTGCAGGCGTCGTGTTCTGATGCCGGCCCTCGGGCGGCTCAGTGCGCGCCGAGCTTGAGTTCCCAGTAACCCACGTCGAGCCAGCGCCCGAATTTCTGGCCGACTTCCGAGAAGTGCGCGACCTTGCGGAAGCCGAGCGCTTCGTGCAGCCCGGCGCTGGCATCGTTCGGCAGCGCGATGCCGCCGATGACGACGTGCAGGCCGCGTTCGCGCAGCCGGTCGAGCAGGGCGCCGTACAGCATGCGCCCGAAGCCGCGGCCGGCACAGGCCTGGTCGAGGTAGACCGAGCTTTCGACGGAGTGGCGATAAGCCGGGCGCACGCGCCACTTGGTCGCATAGGCGTAGCCGGCCAGTGCGCCGTCGACTTCCAGCACGAGCCACGGCAGGCCGGCCGCGCCGACGTCGGCGATGCGTTGCGCCATCTCGGGCTCGGTCACCGCTTGTTCCTCGAAGCTGATGGTCGTCGTCGTGACGTAGTGGTTGTAGATGGCGCAGATGCGGGCGGCGTCGGCAGGTGTCGCGGGGCGGATGTGGGTGGTGGGCGTATGCATTGTCGTCGAGAGTCCTGTGATGGCGGGCGTTGCGGTCAGTGTCGATCCGGCACGGGATTGACGCGGCGCCGGCCTGCGCGCACGCGGCGCCACACAAGATAGCCGCAGATGCCTGCCACGGCAAAGGGGATCGTCGACGCGACGAAGGTGATGAGCATCGCCACGCCATGCAGGAAGTCGTCGCCGAAATCGTCGACGGCCCGCTTGATGCCGCTGGCTTCGGTGGCCGTCGCGTGTTCGCGTATCCCGACCGTCAGCAGTTCGGTGTCCACGCGCCTGCGCAGCTGCGCCTGCGACGTGGCCGCGTTGTCGATCTCGCTCTGCACCTCGGCCAGCGCACGATTCAGCTTGATCAAGGCGTCCGGATCGAGCGCGCGCTGCCCGGCCAGCGTTTGCAGCTTGTCGCGGTAGGCGGTCAGCATGGCCATCTTGCGTTCGCCGTCCTGGATGGGCTCGGCCAGATCTTCGCCCGTGGTCGACTGCGTCACGACCTTGCCGCGGCCATCGAGCGCGCGCAGGACCTTGTTGACGCCGTCGGGCGTGATGCGCATGCGGACGTTGGCGCTCGCCATTGCGCCGCCGCGGATGCTCGCTTCCAGCAACGTGCAGCCGTGCTCGGGCTGCGCCGCGCAGGCCTGTTGGACGGCGTCGAAGACCTGCCGCGTGTGATTGCTCGTGACTTCCAGGTCGACCTCGTGTTCATAGGCGACCCCTGCGGCGCGCTTGTGGTCGACGCGGGCTTCCGCCAGCTTGGGCGCATTGTCTGCCGGGAGCTCACGCTTGGCGGAACAGGCGGCGAGCAGGGTTGCCAGCGCTAGCAGGAACATCAGTTGGCGCATTACGTATCCTTTCGTGTTTTCTATCGTTTTTGTTCGCTGCCGTTCGCTTCGCGGCCGGCGCCGACGCGAACTGCCGTCACATGTGGCTGTGCGTCGATGAAGCGCACCAGATCAGAAACCGTATGTATGTTCCCGTAGAAGGGATTGCTCTCAGTCTTATCCAGTGAATGGCCAGACCTCGCGGCGATTTCTGCCACCAAATCTTCCACGTCGTCGGCGTTCGTGTGCAAATCTTCAAGCAGGGAGTCCGAGGCGCGGACTGGGAAGTGGGGCACGTAGGACTTCAGTACGTGCTGAATTTCCTGATGGGTTGCACGAATGACCCAGGTGTCTATATGTCGAGCGTTGAAACTCCGTGCAAAGTTACAGATCGACTCGCCGTCGCGGAGACGTCTCATTTCTTCCAATCGACCCTTTTCCCGTCTTTTCATGACGGCCGCGTAAACAACGACCGCAACGAGTAAAAAGGTGGCAGTGCCCCGGACCGGATTCGACGACGAGTAGAAAAAATATCCGAACCCAACCAGCAAAGCTCCCAGCGGCAATACGTATCGGGCACGTTTGTCACTGCGGGGCAGGATAAGTCCTGATGGGGAACGCATTGTTTTCACGCTGTTTGGTTGACTGACGTCGGTGTCCGAAGAATCAACGGCACCGACATTCCGTGGGCCCTCTGCTGCGCATGCCTGCTGTTTGCTCGGCGCTAAATTTGTACACCAGTTCACCTTGTCGGTTGTAGGCCGCGCACGTCTGGACGCAGACTTGTAGCTCGCCCGGTTTACTTGCAATCACATACTGGAGAGCGAACATGATTGCAAGGACCGCAACGACCGCCAAGAAAAATACTCGCCTGGCACGTTTTTCGACGCCTTTGAATCGCTTGTCCATTTGACTGGTCGCTTCAAAATTTAGCTGCGTTATCAGATCGGACTTGCATCTGCTTTCGGGAGCGCCAACAACAGTGCGAACGTGACGCAAGTGGCGATCGTTAAGAGCTGGCGAAAGCGACGCATAAAATGCTAATCCGTGTCAGCGAATGTCTGTTTGCCACCCGGGCGTTCTGAGTTGGCTGAAGACGTCGAGGCAAGGTGCTCGCCCGTCTTTCCGGATTTCTGCTAGAAAGTTCGAATGTATCTTTGCCGTTATATCCGCGACGCGCGTGCGGACAGCTTGGGCTTCGCCCTCCGAAGTGCTGTTCGATGCTTCGCTCAGGTCGCGAAAGCACGCTTTTTTAGCCGCATCCGCTTTCGTCAAGTTGCGTTCACGCCAGGCTGAGAGGGCATCGTTAGCCTCGCGTGACAGGTCCGGAAATTCGTTCGAACACATGTCGACGACGTCCTGGTTAATCTTATCCGCGTTACATTGGTAGACGTGGATGTAGGCCAGCGCGTCCGACGCAAGTGAAACCATCGGGGGCAGTAGCAAACATGAAGCGAGGATTGAGCGGACAAACATCTTGGCCTTCATTGGACAACGCCACGTCTTGCGCTCGCGACCCACGCCCCAGCGGCCACCGCTACGGGAGCCGCGAGGAACCAGAATGCGACCACCACTGAAGTCGGGCCGCCCGGACTCTGCTCAAAAATTGTCGCCAAGATGGCTACACCTATCAGTGTGCCGAGAAGGCGATTCGTCAGGGAGCCAACCAATAACACGGCGACGAGACCTCCCATTGCATAGCTCAAAATGCGGATGATAATGTCGCCGAGCCAGAGAGAATCGGGCGTGACGCGATACGCAATGGTGGATTCATCCGCCGTGGCAAACACCCATTTCGCGAAGTTCGCGAGGTCCGCGGGCATGACGCTAGCGAGCAGCACCTCCGTGCCTAAAGCGACGAGCAAGGCGACGAGCGATGCGAGCCACGCCGAGGTTGGGCGGTTGATCGGTCCTCGATTCATGAGAGGCGCAATGTAGAAGTCGGTCGGTGATCAGCAAGCGGCGCGAAACGCGACGGGAGAATCCTGGCGTCGAACGGCTTGGTTTCAGACGCCATTGGCGTTGCTGTTGTGCTCATTTTGTTTTGATATCTCTTTATCACGAGTTCTCTCGCCGAACTCAGTCGCTTGGTCGAGAGCGCACCAGCGAAACAAGAATCCATGAAGCGAATGTCAGGGCTGGCCAAGCAACGATGAATGCACCATGGGCCAGTCCCCAACTGTGAAAGACTGGCCAGTTCATGATCCCGAATAGCCAGCCAAGTGGGAACATGAGGGCAAACCCAAGGACTATTGAAATCAGAAGATTCATGTTTGGCTTTCAGCGTCGAATGGGTGCTCCATGCCGAACCTGGCCATTGACCTCAGCATGGCAGTGCGTTGGCAGAAGACGGGTTCGCACGCTCGGCAAGAAATTGAGCATGCCACTTCTCGAGGAATTTCCACTCTGCTTCAGCGCCTTTATCCCGATAGAGCCGATCTACCCACTTGCCCTCATAGCGTTGGACAAAAGCGTATCCGTCATCGTTGAGGTCCGAATTGCGAAGCTCTGTCGTCAAGTCGATTTGGTCCAACGACACCAGTGCCGGTCTGGCCAGGTAGCCAAGCTGCGCCAGGAAACTCAGAAGTTGCCAAAATCGTCGCCGGATCACTTCGTGCTCGACTTCCGGGAACCCGGCTTGCCGATGGTTAGCTTCGCTCTCGATTTGCCATCGAACCGATGTGATCTTGAAGTCCTGTACAGGCCGAGGCGGCCACTTTTTTCTCATAAATGTCTTTCGAAGGCAGTCTGCTTCTGGCCGAGACCGCCCCGGTTTTCGCCGGAAAAGCGTGGCCACCGCTGAGCGGCACTACTTTGCCGCCTCAGCCTTCGCCACCAGCGCATCCATGATCTGCAACGTCGCACCAAAGATCTGCGGTTCGCTCGTCGCCCGCACCGCAGCTTGCGCCATCGCCGGGCTGGTCTGGTATTTCCCGTCGATGATGACGGTCGGGACGGATTCCACTTTGTAATCGGCGACGGTTTGTGGCAGACGGCGCAGCTTGGTCTGCACGCCGAACGAGTTCCAGACGTCGAGGAATTTGGCGCGGTCGACGCCGTTCTTGCTCACCCAGTCGATGATCGCAGTGTCCTGGTTGAGTCGCAGCCGATCGACGTGGAATGCCTTGAACACCTTCGGTTGCATCTCTTCGGATTTGCCCATCGCTTCCAGCGTGAGGAACAAATGCGCTTCCGGATCGTTTGGTCCGCTGTACGGATAAGGCATCCGGCGGAATTTGATCTTGTCGCCTTGCTGTTTCACCCAGCGTTCGAGGTCGGGCTCGAATGCATTGCAATGGGGGCAGTGGTACATGAAGAATTCGATGACCTCGACTTTTTTTCCGGCGGTCTGCGCCGGTTGCGGCGTACTCAGCGTAACGTACTCGACGCCTTGTTGAGGCGCAGTCGGAGATGCGATGGCGGCGCTGGCGCACAGCAAGGCCGCGGCGAGGGCGGAAAAGGATAGACGCATGGCGAATGAAAAGTCGGTGGTGAAACATCGAGATCGAACCAGTCGCAGACGAATGGTCCGAAGCCAGCAACGATGTTATCACTTTGATTCGCCCGGGAAACTATCTAATAGTCACCGGCGCGGCGGAGGATTATTGCTCGGCAGGCTTGCCGGCTTCCTCAGGATGCCTGGCTTCCCACCCGGCCAGCGCCTGCTTGTAATTTTCCAGCAGCATCTGGTAGACGTCGAAAATGCAGTTCGGGCAGCCGGAGCCGCAGCAATCCTCGAGCGCCGGTTCGATGGGCGGAAGCGGGCGCGGGTCGGGGTCGGGTGTGGTGGGTGGGACGGGATCGGACATGCGCGCAGCATACCCATTCGCGCCCCGAAAGTCGAGGCGCGCCCGTCCCGTTGGTCAACCGTTCAGTTCATAGCTGCGCAGCACGAACACCGTCTTGCCGTTCTTCCTGGCGCAGACGCCTTCCATGACTTCCCCTTCGCCCAGGCGCCACGTGAGGGCGCTTCCGGCCGGCTTGCTCGCGCACGCCGCGTGCGCCGCGGCCGGGATCGGCGGCAGTTTTGGTGGCGGGGGCGGCGCGGGCACTGCCGGCATGGCAGGCATGGGTGGCGAGGCGGGCAGGGCGGGCGGCACGCCAGACTCGGCGGCGTCCATGGCGGGCGGCGCGGGAGGCGCCGGCGGCGCAGGTGGGGCTGGCGGTGCCGGCGGGGCGGGTGGGGGCGGGCACTTGCCCGTGTCCGTCTCGCAGTGGATGCGCACGTGCACGCGCGCGTCGCCGTCGTGGTCGTCCGTCGTCGTCTGCGCCAGCGCGGGCGCGATGGCGGCGCCCAGCAGGATGCCGAAAATGGCAGTCTTCATGTCGTTCTCCTTGTCGCGGCCCGCGCCACGCGGCGGGCCATGCGTGCATCGTGCATCCCGATTGTGGAGAAAAAATGAAGGCTCAGAGGTCGAAGCGGTAGCCGAGGCCGTAGATCGCGTGGATCGCCTCGACACCAGGCACCACGGCGTCGAGCTTGCGCCTGAGGTTCTTGACGTGGCTGTCGATGGCGCGGTCCGTCACGTCGAGGCTCGCGTTGCCCTCGCGCGCGAGGTCCAGCAGCTGGGCGCGCGAGAACACCTGGCCGGGACGGCGCGCCAGCGCGGCGAGGATGCCGTATTCCGTCGGCGTCAGGTCGAGCGGCTTGCCGTGGACGGCGATGCGGCGCGCGGCCGCGTCGATCGCGACGGCGGGCGCTTGCGGGGCGGTCTGGCCCGCGCGGCGCAGGATCGCCTTGATGCGCGCGATGAGTTCGCGCGGGCTGAAGGGCTTGCACAGGTAGTCGTCCGCGCCCGCGTCGAGGCCGAGCAGGCGGTCGATTTCCTCCACGCGCGCCGTCACCATCACGATGGGCAGCGCGGCCAGCACGGGGTCGGCATCGGCGCGCAACGCGCGGCACAGCGACAAGCCGTCGAGACCCGGCAGCATCAGGTCGAGCACGACGAGGGCGGGCGGGTCCTGGCGCAGCGCGGCCAGCGCGGCGGCGCCGTCGCCGTGCACGTCGGCCGTGTAGCCGGCCGCGCGCGCGTAGTCGGCCACGAGCGCCGCCAGTTCCGGTTCGTCCTCGACGATGGCGATGCGTGCGCTCATGCGGCGCCTCCGGCCAGCGGCAGTGCGATCGTCGCGCGCAGGCCGCCCTGCGGCGCGTGCGCGAAGGCGAGCGTGCCGCCTTGCGCTTCCAGCAGCCGGCGGCACAGCGCGAGTCCGAGCCCGGCGCCGCCGTGTGCGCGGCTGCGCGACGCATCGACGCGGTAGAAGCGTTCGCCCAGCTGCGCGAGGGCGGCGTCCGGCACGCCCGGCGCGCCGTCGTCCAGGTGCACGAGGATGCGGCCGCCGTGCGCGTGCGCGTGCAGGCACACGCGGCCGCCCGGCGCCGTGTAGCGCAGGCTGTTTTCGAGCAGGTTGTCGAGCACTTGCCGCATGCGGTCGGGGTCCGCGCGCACGTCGGCCACCGCGGGCGCGGCGCCGATGTCGAGCCGCAGGCCGGCCTGCGCGAACCGCTCCGCGAACCCTTGCGCCTCGGCGCGCGCGAGCGTCCACAGGTCGAGCGGCACGGGCTTGCAATCGAGCGCGCCGACGTCCGCGCGGGCCAGCACATATAACTCGTCGATCAGCTTGTTCAGCGCGAGCACCTGGCGCAGCATGGCGTCGAGCGTGTCCGGTGTCGCGCTGCGCACGCCGTCCTGAAGCGCTTCCAGCTGGGCGCGCAGCACGGCCAGCGGCGTGCGCAGTTCGTGCGACGTGTCGGCGACCCATTGACGGCGCGCCGCTTCCGCGCCGGCCAAGCGGCCCGCCAGCGCGTTGAAGTGGCGCGCCAGGTCGCCCAGTTCGTCGCTGCGGCGGGCGTCCAGGCGCAGGTCGAAGCGGCCTTCCGCCAACGCGCGGCTGCCGGCGGCCAGTTGCCGGATCGGGCTGCGGAAGTGGCGCGCCAGCAGCACGGCGGCGACGCCACTGAGCAGCACCGCGAGCGCGACGATCTGCCACAGGCTGCTGGTGAGCTGGCGCAGGAAGGCGTACGCGAGCGCGTCGCTGGGCCGCGCACTGCGGGCGACTGCGAGGTAGCCGACCGTGCGGCCGCCGACGTCGAGCGCGCGCCGTGCCAGCACGGCGTCCGGGCCGGGACGGCGGCCGGCCAGCCAGGCGCCGTGCGTGTCGAGCAGCGAGATGCGGCGTGCCAGCGGCAGCGGGCCGGGGTCGACGTCGGCCGCAGGGGGCGCGGGCGGCTCCGCGGCGACGTCCGGCGGGGGCAGCGGAGGCAACGGCGGCGCGGGTGGGGCCGGTGGCGCCGGCGGGGCGGCCGGCGCGACGGGCGCGGGCGACGTCGCCACCGGGACCCCGTCGGCGCGCTGGCGCTGCAGGCGCGCGAGCTCCTGCGCGATCCAGTCGGCGCGGGCGTCGCCCGGTATGAAATCCCAGCCGCCGCGAGCGCGGTACTGGCGCGCCAGCGCGTTCGACAGGTCTTCCAGCCGGTCCAGTTCGATGCCGACCGCATACTCGCCGAAGCCGGCCAGCACGTTCTGGCGCAGCAGGAACACGGCGGCGGCTGCCACGGCGAGGATCGCGAGCAGGACGGAGGCGAACAGGCGGTGGCCGATCGAGAGTTTCAAGGGAGTGGCGGATTGACAGTGGTCATGTCATTCTAGGATATTTCGTGTGGTAAATACGACGTGGTAGCGCTTCCTACAGGAAATGGCTAGACAGGGTATTGATTTTGCCGAATGATGACATGTGTCCAAAATGCAGTTATATTTTCCATAAATTAAGTCGTTGGTCGAACTAATAAGGCAACTCGGGAGACAAGCATGTTGAATTGGTTGAGGGCGACGTTCGTACCGTCCGCCTCGGCATTCGCGCCCACGGGCAGGTCGGGCATGACGTCGCGGGTGCGCAGCCTCGTGCTGAATGCGCGCGATGGCAGCATCCGGACGGCGATCAACGCGGCGCGTCTGCGCAAGGAAGTCGACCAGTCGCTGGACAAGGCGAAGGCCCAATACGAGGCATCGCGGGAGCTGGCCGCGTCGGCACGCGACGTGACGACGCTGTCGGCCAACGTCAAGGCCGGCACGGACGAAATCGCGGGCACGGCGGACCGCAACCTCGCCGTGGCGCGCGCGTCGATGGACGAATTGCAGCGCCTGGAAGCGCGCATGCGCGCCATCGAGGAAAAAGTCGACGGCTTCGCCCGCACCGTCGGGCAGCTCGACCACCACGCGCGCTCGATCAGCGAATTCGGCGGCATCATCCAGCGCATCGCCAACCAGACGAACCTCCTGGCCATCAACGCGGCGATCGAGGCGGCGCGCGCGGGCACGGCGGGCCGCGGGTTCGCCGTCGTGGCGGCCGAAGTGCGCCGGCTGTCGCAGCTGGTGAACGAGGAGACGTCGAAAATCGCGGGCGTCAACAGCGAGATGCTCGCGCTCGTCGAGTCGACCACGGGCGCCACGCAAGCCATCCTGGAAGGCGTGAACGTGTCCGCGCGCGAGGTTGGACAGGCGGCCGGCCACTTCAAGACCTTCGTCGCCGACTTCGAGCGCATGACGGGCACCGTCAACGAGATGGCCGTGGCGATGCAGTCGCTGGACAGCATCAGCCAGTCCATCGGCCGCCAGGTGGGCGACATGGCGACGAATGCGTCCGAGACGGGCAAGGCGATGGCCGATGCGTCGCGCCGCGTCGACGAGGTGCGCGCGACGACCGAGGAAATGCAGGGGGTGCTGGCCGAGTTCCGCACGGGCGGTACGCCGTTCGATGGCCTTGTGGAAGCGACGACGCAATTGCGCGGCGCCGTCAGCCGCTGCCTCGACGGGCATCTGGCGCGCGGCGTCGACATCTTCGACCAGGCATACCGGCCGATCGAGGGTTCCGACCCGCCGCGCTTCACGACGGGCTACGATCGCACCGTCGAGCGCGACCTGCAGGCGCTGTACGACCGCGTGCTGAAAGACCTGCCGGGCTGCGCGTACGCGCTCGCCGTCGACACGCGCGGCTATGCGCCGACCCACAACAGCAAGTTCTCGCAGACGCCGACGGGGCGCCGCGAGCACGATCTCGTCTATTGCCGCAACAAGCGGATCTTCGACGACCCGGTCGGCGCCAAGCTGGCCGCGAACCGCAAGCCGTTCCTGTTCCAGACCTATCTGCGCGATACCGGGGAGGTGATCAACGATCTGTCGATGCCGCTCGAGATCGGCGGCCGGCATTGGGGCGCGGTGCGCGTCGGGTTCGACTCGTCCAAGCTGTAACGCCAACGAACCTCACACGTCACGCGTGGGCACGGGGTGCCCACCCTACACGTTCGACCGTGCCGTAGGGTGGGCTCCCCGAGCCCACGCGGACGTTAGATGAGTAGGATGGGCACGCCGTGCCCACCGCGCGGATCAGAACTTGTAGTTGTACGCCAGCCCAATCAACTGCATGCGCGTCTTCCACGTCCCGCGCGTCGTCTCGCCGTTGCCGGTGCAGGTCGTCATCAGCGGGTTGCAGTTGTTCGTGTAGTTGCCGCTCGCGTCGTTGAAGTGCAACCAGCTGTACGCCAGGTCCAGCGACGAGGCCGGGGTCAGCTTCCAGTTCGCGCCGAACGACAATTGCAGGCGGTCTGCGTCCGGCAGCGCCGCGTGGCGCAGCGTGTCGCCCTGGATCGGCGCGTCGTCGTGCGCGATGCCCGCGCGCAGGACCGTCGTGTCGTTCAACTGGTAGTTCGCGCCGAGCGCCACGCGCACGGTGTTCTTCCACTGCTGGCGGATCACGAGGTCGCCCACGCCGGCGCCGACGAACTGGATGTTGATGTCCTGCAGGCGCGAGTTGCGCGTCCACGTCACGTCGGCCATGCCGGCCCATTTCGGATCGAACTGGTGGAACGCGTTGATCGACAGCGTCTCCGGCGTGCTCACGTCCACGCGCGACGCCGAGTTGGCGTGGTGCGAGGCGCCTTGCAGCACCTTGTTCACGACGGCGTCACTCGTGACCGTCGAGAAGTCCCACACGGCGCCGCCTTTCAGTTCGTGCTTGATCGACGAGCGGTACGCGATGCCGAAGCGCGTGTTCGCATCGGGCGAGTACAGGTAGCCCACGTTGAAGCCATAGCCCCAGTCCTTGCCGTCCACGGCCGCGTGCGCGTCGCCCGCCGTCGCCAGCGCGGCCGGGTTGCCGCCCAGTGCCATGATCTGGCCGACCAGTGCAGGACCCGCGCCAGCGGCCTTCGCGGCGGCGATGGAGCCCGGCACGTCGACGGACTGGCCCAGGCGCGCCTTCATGTATTCGATGTCGATGCCGAAGCCGAAGCTGTGCTGCTCGGAGAGCTTGAACGCCACCGACGGGTTGATGTTCACGGATTCCAGCTTGATGTTGTTGAGCGAGTAGCGGCCCGACCAGTTGCTGTCGTAATCGAGCTTGGTGCCGTACGGGACGAACACGCCCACGCCGGCCGTCCACTGGCCGTCGATCTTCTGGCTGTAGTACAGCGACGGGCCGGCGACGACACTAGGTGCGTACGAGTCCTGCGACGTCTTGCCGCCCGTGGACGTGCCGGTGAAGCGGGTCGAGCCGCTGTCCTGGAACGTCGAATGCGGCACGACGGCCGTGATGCCGCCCATGATCTGGCGGCCGTCCAGGCGCGACAGGCCGGCCGGATTGGCGAAGATGGTGGATGCGTCGGCTGCTTCGGCGCCGTTGGCTTCCGCCGTGCCCTGTGCGGACACGCTCTGGGAGCCGAAGCGGTAGCCGGAGGCGGTCGCGTCGAGCGACGTGCCCAGGGCCAGTGCGACGAGCAGGGTCAGGTGTTTCTTGTTCATCAGGTCTCGCTCCAAATAATGATGTTCGATCCGCTCCCCGATCCGAAGCTGGCCGGGGTCGGCGGGTGCCGAAGCATACACCATTTGGCACGACCGTTCTATTTCTGTTGTGCCAACGACACGTGCGACCGGACGCGGCGGCCGCGGTCGGCGTCAGGAACGCAGCAGGCGCAGGTCGACCTGCCGCGCCATCACGCGGTAGCCTTCTTCGTTCGGATGCAGGTGGTCGCCGCTGTCGTACGCGGGGTTCAGGTGCGTCGGGTCGGCCGGGTCGCGCATGGCCGCGTCGAAGTCGATGACGGCGTCGAACACGCCGGACGTGCGGATCCACGCGTTGACGGCCTGGCGCTCGCGCTCGATGTCGTCGGAATGGAAGCGCTTCGCGCCCGCCAGCGGCATCAACGTGCCGGCCCAGATGCGCACCCCGCGGGCGTGCGCACGCGCCGCCAGCGCGCGCAGGCCGGCTTCGACCTGTTCGACGCTGACGTGCTGGGCCGGATCGGCGAGCAGGTTCGTGGCCGTGAGGTCGTTCAGGCCCGCGTGCACGAGAATCCAGCGCACGCCCGGCTTGTCGAGTCCATCGCGCGCGAAGCGGCTCGTCGCGCTCGGGCCGATGTACGGGTCGGCGCCGTCGCGCAGCACCCGGTTGCCCGCGATGCCGCCGTTGGCGATGCCGATGCCGGCCAGTGCCGGGTCGGCTTGCAGGCGGGCGGCCAGCGCGTCGGGCCAGCGCGCGTCGTGGTCGGTGCCCGAGCCGACGCCGTCCGCGATCGAGTCGCCGACGATGGCGAGCGTACGGGCCGGGCGCGGACCCTCGACTTCGACGTCGCTGAGGAAGTAGCGGCTGTCGTCCGTGGCGGCCGAGGGGAGGTCGGCGGCCGCCGTCGCGTCGCCCGGCACCTTCATGTACACCGTCTGCAGCGCGAAGCCGTGGATCGTCGAGACCTCGACCTTGTGCGGCAGGTACAGGCTGACGGCGAGCGGCTGCAGCGCGCCGACGGCGAGGGCGACGGGGTCGCTCAGCGCGCTGGCGCCGGGGGCGATCGTGACGGCGGCCTTGCCGCCGAATGTCAGCGCGCGGTCGCTGCCGGGCGTCACGCGCGCGCCGCCCGCGGACAGGCCGACGTGGGCCGCGCCGATGACCAGCGGCTGCGTGCCGAACAGGTTCGACAGGCGGATGCGCACGCGCGCACCGCTGGTTGCCGTGCGCACGACCTGGCGCAGCGTCTGCGCGTCCAGCGCCGGTCCGGCCGAATCGGGCGCCGTGGCCCAGGCCGTGCGCCAGCCGTCGTTCGACGCCGCCGTGGCCACGCCGAGGAATGAGAGGAAGAGCAGGGCCGTCAATACGCGTTTGAGCATGGCAGGAAACAGGGGAGTCAACGAGAAGACGCATGCTCACATCCTGTTGTCGCTGCATCAACTATTACATGTGCTAGCCCGGCGCCGCGCGAACGCCCATTGACGTGTTGCCATCCTCTCTTTAGCATCGGCCCACGTTTGCCTCATTCCCGGCCACGATTCCCCACCAAAAAAGGAGACGATCCATGCCCAGTCCACGCACGCTGCCCCTGTTGATGTTAGCGTTATCGCCGATGTTCGCCACGGCACCGGCGCAGGCGGGCAGCGGTCCCGTCGTCGCCATCGACACGGGCAAGGTGCAGGGCGCCGTCGCGGGCGGCGTGGCCAGCTGGAAGGGTATCCCGTTCGCCGCGCCGCCCGTGGGCGCGCCGCGCTGGCGTGCGCCGCAGCCGGCCGCGGCGTGGTCAGGCGTGCGCCAGGCGCAGGCGTACGGCAACGATTGCATGCAACTGCCTTTCCCCAGCGACGCGGCGCCGCTCGGCACGCCGCCGGCCGAGGACTGCCTGTACGTGAACGTGTGGCGCCCGGCGGCCGTGCGCGCGGCGCACAAGCTGCCCGTGATCGTATGGATCTACGGCGGCGGCTTCGTCAACGGCGGTTCGTCGCCACCGACGTATGCGGGCGCCGCGCTGGCGAAACAGGGCGTCGTGCTGGTCAGCTTCAATTACCGGCTGGGCCGCTTCGGCTTCTTCGCGCATCCGCAGTTGACGAAGGAGGCCGACGGTGCCGGCGAGCCGCTGGGGAACTACGGCTATATGGACCAGCTGGCCGCGCTGCGCTGGGTGAAGCGCAACGTGGCGGCGTTCGGCGGCGACGCCGCCAACGTGACGATCATCGGCGAATCGGCCGGCGGCATGTCCGTCAATGCGCTGCTCACGTCGCCGCGGGCGCGGGGCCTGTTCGCGAAGGCCGTCGTGCTGTCCGGCGGCGACGGCACGTCGCCCGACCCGGGCCTGGCGGCCGTCGAACGGATCGGCGCCAACTTCGCGGCGGCCAAGGGCATCGCCGCGGACGACCCCCACGCGCTGGACAAGCTGCGCGCGCTGCCGGCCGACCAGGTGGTCGACGGCATGAACCTGGCCAATCGTGCGCCGCAGGACCCGGCCACGTATTTCGGCCCGTTCGCGGACGGCAAGGTGGCAGTCGACTCGGGCGCCGCGTTCGCGTCCGGGCGGTTCGCCAAGGTGCCCGTGATGATCGGCGCGACGAGTGCGGACATCGGCGGCAGGACCGGGTTCATGGTCGCGGGCGCGCGCAGCCTGGCCGGGCGCCTCGCCGCGCAGGGCGTGCCCGTGTACGCGTACCGCTTCTCGTACGTGGCGGACAGCATCGGCAAGCCCGGCGCGCAGCACGCCAGCGACATTCCGTATTTCTTCTCCACGGTCGACGTCAAGTACGGTGCCGCGGCCACGAAGAAGGACGTGGCGATGGGCCGGGCGATGAGCACCTACCTCGTGAACTTCGCGAAGCAGGGCGATCCGAACGGCGGCGGCCTGCCGGCATGGCCGCGCTATGCGGGCGACAAGGACGTCATCATGGATTTCGCGGCGGACGGCAAGCCCGTCGCACTGCGCGATCCGTGGGGCGCGGAGATCGACGCGACGACGGTGGCCGCGGCCGGGCGCTGACGCGGCGGGGCCGACCGGCCCCGTCAAGATGTTGTTGACAAAACGAACAAAAACGTTGGAAACCCCGAAAAAGACGGCCCGGGGCCTGTCGCTTCGCAATCCTTGCGTTACAATACCGTGCGCAATTGGGCAGGTCGGCCGCATTGATTTGCCTGCAAAGTCCTTCCCCCACAACTTGATATGTAGTAAGTGCGATCCGCTAACCGGTCAGGCCGTGTCGCGGAAGGTTAGATTAACCCGCCCTAAAATCGCGAAACGCGAAGAAAGGTGAGCAAGAATGATGCAACAATATAACGCCAACTCGTACCTGTTCGGCGGTAATGCGCCGTACGTGGAAGAGTTGTACGAAGCGTACCTGAACAATCCGGGTTCCGTGCCGGACAACTGGCGCGCCTATTTCGACGCGATGCAGCACATGCCCGCCGTCGACGGTTCCGCCAAGCCGGACGTGGATCACTCGTCCGTGATCGCTTCGTTCGCCGAACGCGCCAAGCAGGGCCCGATCCGCACCGTGACCGCCTCGCCGGACGCCGAACTCGGCCGCAAGCGCGTCGCCGTGACCCAGCTGATCGCCGCCTACCGCTACCTCGGTTCGCGCTGGGCCAACCTCGACCCGCTGCAGCGCCAGGAGCGCCCGCCGATCCCGGAACTGGATCCGGCCTTCTACGGCTTCACCGAAGCCGACCTGGACACCAAGTTTAACATCAGCAACACCTACTTCGGCCAGGAAGAAGCCTCGCTGCGCGACCTGCTGAACATGTTGCGCGACACCTACTGCCGGTCCATCGGCGCAGAATTCATGTACGTCAGCGATCCGACCGAGAAGCGCTGGCTGCAGGAGAAGCTCGAGTCGATCCGCTCGACCCCGTCCTTCACCGCTGAAAAGAAAAAACACATCCTCGAGCGCCTGACCGCGGCCGAAGGCCTGGAGCGCTACCTCCACACCAAGTACGTCGGCGCCAAGCGCTTCTCGCTGGAAGGCGGCGAATCGTTCATCGCCTCGATGGACGAAGTGATCCGCCGCGCCGGCGAGCACGGCGTGCAGGAAATCGTCATCGGCATGGCCCACCGCGGCCGCCTGAACGTCCTGGTCAACACGCTGGGCAAGGCCCCGTCCGACCTGTTCGAGGAATTCGAAGGCAAGCACGCCGACGACCTGCCGGCCGGCGACGTCAAATACCACCAGGGCTTCTCGAGCGACATCTCGACCCCGGGCGGCCCCGTCCACCTGTCGCTGGCGTTCAACCCGTCGCACCTGGAAATCGTCAACCCGGTCGTGGAAGGTTCCGTCAAGGCGCGCATGGAGCGCCGCGGCGACCGCCAGGGCAAGGAAGTCCTGCCGATCCTCGTGCACGGCGACGCCGCGTTCGCAGGCCAGGGCGTCGTCATGGAGACGCTGAACCTGGCGCAGACCCGCGGCTACGGCACGGGCGGCACGGTCCACATCGTCATCAACAACCAGATCGGCTTCACCACGTCCGACCCGCGCGACGCGCGCTCTACGCTGTACTGCACCGACGTCGTCAAGATGATCGAGGCACCGGTGCTGCACGTGAACGCGGACGATCCGGAAGCCGTCGTGCTGGCCTCGCAGCTGGCGATGGACTACCGCACCGAGTTCCATAAAGACATCGTCGTCGACGTGATCTGCTACCGCAAGCTGGGCCACAACGAGCAGGACACCCCGGCCCTGACCCAGCCGCTGATGTACAAGAAGATCGCCAAGCACCCGGGCACCCGCAAGCTGTACGCGGACAAGCTGGCCGCGCAGGGCACCATCGCCGCGGACGGCGGCGACCAGCTCGTGGCCGAGTACCGCGCCGCGATGGACGCCGGCAAGCACACGGTCGACCCGGTCCTGACCGACTTCAAGAACAAGTACGCCGTCGACTGGGCGCCGTTCCTGAACAAGAAGTGGACGGACGCCGCCGACACCGCCGTGCCGCTGACCGAGCTGAAACGCCTGTCCCAGCGCATCACGACCGTGCCGGAAAACTTCAAGCTGCACTCGCTCGTCGAGAAAGTGCTGGCCGACCGCTCCAAGATGGGCCAGGGCGAACTGAACCTCGACTGGGGCATGGGCGAACACCTCGCGTACGCATCGCTGCTGGCCTCGGGCTATGCCGTCCGCCTGTCGGGCCAGGACGCCGGCCGCGGCACGTTCGTGCACCGTCACGCCGTGCTGCACGACCAGAACCGCGAGCGCTGGGACCAGGGCATCTACCTGCCGCTGGCCAACGTGTCGGACAACCAGGCCAACTTCACCGTCATCGACTCCGTGCTGTCGGAAGAAGCGGTGCTGGGCTTCGAATACGGCTACTCGACCGCCGAGCCGAACACGCTGACGATCTGGGAAGGCCAGTTCGGCGACTTCGTGAACGGTGCGCAGGTCGTGATCGACCAGTTCATCGCGTCGGGCGAAGTGAAGTGGGGCCGCGCGTCGGGTCTCGTCATGATGCTGCCGCACGGTTACGAAGGCCAGGGTCCGGAGCACTCGTCGGCCCGCATCGAGCGCTTCCTGCAGCTGTCCGCCGACCACAACATGCAAGTCGTGCAGCCGACCACGGCCGCGCAGATCTTCCACCTGCTGCGCCGCCAGATGGTGCGCCAGTTCCGCAAGCCGCTCGTCATCTTCACGCCGAAGTCGCTGCTGCGTAACAAGGACGCCGGCTCGCCGCTGACCGACCTGGCCAAGGGCGGCTTCCAGACCGTCATCGGCGAACTGGACGAGAAGATCGACGCCAACAAGGTCAAGCGCGTGATCGTCTGCTCCGGCAAGGTCTACTACGACCTCGTCAACGCACGCAAGACGCGCGGCACGACCGACACGGCCATCATCCGTATCGAGCAGCTGTATCCGTTCCCGCACAAGGCGTTCCAGGCCGAACTGAAGAAGTTCCCGAATGCGACGGAAGTGGTGTGGACGCAGGACGAGCCGCAGAACCAGGGTCCGTGGTTCCAGATCCAGCACAACGTGTTCGAAAGCATGGAAACCGGCCAGCGCCTGGCGTACGCCGGCCGTCCGGCTTCCGCGTCGCCTGCCGTCGGCTACACCGACAAGCACGTGGCGCAGCAGAAGGAACTGCTGGACACCGCGTTCTCGAAACTCAAGGGTTTCGTCCTGACCAAATAAGCAGCGCTCATTGACCCCGCGCCCGTGGCGCGGGGTTTTTTGCACAGAATACAAAAACGGAGTTTTTTAAATGGCACAAATCGAAGTCAAGGTCCCCCAACTGTCGGAATCGGTCGCCGAAGCGACCCTGCTGTCGTGGCACAAGAAAGTCGGCGAAGCCGTCTCGCGCGACGAGAACCTGATCGACATCGAGACCGACAAGGTGGTCCTGGAACTGCCGGCACCGGCTGCCGGCGTGATCGTGCAAATCATCAAGAACGACGGCGGTACCGTCGTCTCGGGTGAAGTCATCGCGATCATCGATACCGAAGCCTCGGCCGGCGTGAGCCCGCTGCAGGTCACCACCGCCCCGGCCGCCGCCGCTGAAGCCGCTCCGGCCGCACCGGCCGCCGGCGCATCGACCGGCTCCAAGGGCGACGTCGCCATGCCGGCCGCCGCCAAGATCCTGGCCGACAACAACATGACGGCCGCCGACGCGACCGGCACGGGCCGTGACGGCCGCGTGACCAAGGGCGATGCCCTGGCCGCCGTCGCCAACAAACCGGCTGTGGCCGCACCTGCTCCGCTGCAGCAAGCCGCGCCCAAGGCAGCCCTGCCGCAAGTGGCTGCCCCGGCCGTGAACCTGGGCGACCGTCCGGAAGAGCGCGTGCCGATGAGCCGCCTGCGCGCCCGTATCGCCGAGCGCCTGCTGCAATCGCAGTCGACCAACGCCATCCTGACGACGTTCAACGAAGTCAACATGGCGCCCGTGATGGAAATGCGCGCCAAGTACAAGGACAAGTTCGAGAAGGAACACGGCGTCAAGCTGGGCTTCATGTCGTTCTTCGTCAAGGCCGCCGTCGCCGCGCTGAAGAAGTACCCGATCCTGAACGCGTCGGTCGACGGTAACGACATCATCTACCACGGCTACTTCGACATCGGTATCGCCGTCGGCTCGCCGCGCGGCCTCGTCGTGCCGATCCTGCGCAACGCCGACCAGATGTCGATCGCCGAAATCGAGAAGAAGATCGGTGAATTCGGCCAGAAAGCCAAGGACGGCAAGCTGACGCTGGAAGACCTGACGGGCGGTACGTTCTCGATCTCGAACGGCGGCACCTTCGGCTCGATGCTGTCGACCCCGATCATCAACCCGCCGCAGTCGGCGATCCTGGGCGTGCACGCGACCAAGGACCGCGCCGTCGTCGAGAACGGCCAGATCGTCATCCGTCCGATGAACTACCTGGCGATGTCGTACGACCACCGCATCATCGACGGCCGCGAAGCCGTCCTGGGCCTGGTTGCGATGAAGGACGCGCTGGAAGATCCGGCCCGCCTGCTGCTCGACCTGTAATCACGCGCTTCGGGAAGGGCGCGCCGGCCTGGCGCGCTCGTGCTGTGTCTGATGGAAGGGAATGATGATGATCTCCGATGAAATCAAGCGTCTGCACGAGCTGCACCAGGCCGGCGCCCTGACCGACGCCGAATACGAACAGGCGAAGGCGAAGGTGTTGTCCGGCGCCTCGTCGACGGTGAACTTGAACAAGGCCGAGGGCGACTTCGCCTCCGAGCTGAACACCCTGCGCCGCTCGCGCACCGACCGCTGGCTCGGTGGCGTGTGCGGCGGCCTCGCCCGCATATCGGGCGTGGACGCGTGGGTGTGGCGGCTCGTGTTCACGCTGTTCACCGTCACGTTCGGGTTCGGCATCGTGATTTACCTGTTGTTGTGGATTTTCGTACCCGAAGAATAATTTGTACGCCCGTTGGGCGTTGACACCTGATCGTAGGGTGGGCACCCCGTGCCCACCATGCGTTTGCGTCATGGCACGGTTTCGGTGGGCACGGGGTGCCCACCCTACGGCAACCGTCGCCCGTAAATGTCGCCAACGGCAATGGTCGGGAATATCAAGGAATCGATTCATGAGCACTGAAAAACAATTCGACGTCGTCGTGATCGGCGGCGGCCCCGGCGGCTACGTGGCCGCGATCCGCGCAGCGCAGCTGGGCTTCAAGACCGCCTGCATCGACGAATGGCAGAACGCCAAGGGCGGCCCGGCACTGGGCGGCACCTGCACGAACGTCGGCTGCATCCCGTCGAAAGCACTGCTGCAATCGTCGGAACACTTCGAGCACGCGGGTCACGCGTTCGCCGAGCACGGCATCGACGTCGCCGGCCTGTCGTTGAACCTGCCCCAGATGCTCAAGCGTAAAGAGGGCGTCGTCAAGGCCAACAACGACGGCATCGTCTACCTGTTCAAGAAGAACAAGGTCACGTTCTTCCACGGCCGCGGCACGTTCGCCGGCAAGGCAGGCGAAGGCTACACCATCAACGTGTCCGGCCCGACCACCGATTCGATCAGCGCGAAAAACGTGATCATCGCGACCGGCTCGAATGCCCGCGAACTGCCGGGCGCACCGTTCGACGAGAAAGTCATCCTGTCGAACACGGGCGCGCTGACGATCGACGCCGTCCCATCCAAGCTGGGCGTCATCGGCGCCGGCGTGATCGGCCTGGAGATGGGTTCCGTGTGGCGCCGCGTCGGTGCCAAGGTCACCGTGCTGGAAGGCCTGCCGACGTTCCTGGGCGCGGTCGACGAGCAGATCGCCAAGGAAGCGCACAAGCTGTTCACGAAGCAGGGCCTGGACATCCAGCTGGGCGTGAAGATCAACAGCGTCACCAAGGGCGATAACGGCGTCACCGTCGACTACGCCGATGCATCCGGCGCCGCACAGAGCGCGACGTTCGACCGCCTGATCGTCTCGATCGGCCGCGTACCGAACACGAACGGCCTCGGTATCGAGACCGTCGGCGTGCAGCTGGACGAGCGCGGTTTCGTCGCCGTCGACGACGAGTGCCGCACCAACGTCCCGGGCATCTGGGCCGTGGGCGACGTCGTGCGCGGCCCGATGCTGGCGCACAAGGCGGAAGAAGAGGGTGTCGCCGTCGCCGAGCGTATCGCCGGCCAGCACGGTCACGTCAACTTCAACACGATTCCGTGGGTGATCTACACGTCGCCGGAAATCGCGTGGGTCGGCAAGACGGAGCAGCAGCTCAAGAAGGAAGGCGTCGCCTACAAGGCCGGCACGTTCCCGTTCATGGCCAACGGCCGTGCGCGCGCGCTGGGCGACACGTCGGGCATGGTGAAATTCCTGGCCGACGCGACGACCGACGAAATCCTGGGCGTCCACATCGTGGGTCCGGTCGCGTCGGAGCTGATCTCGGAAGCCGTCGTCGCGATGGAATTCCGCGCATCGGCCGAAGACATCGCCCGCATCTGCCACGCCCACCCGTCGCTGTCCGAAGCGACCAAGGAAGCCGCGCTCGCCGTCGACAAGCGGTCGCTGAACTTCTAAGCAGCATCTGAGGCAATCGCCTCGTAGGGTGGGCACCCTGTGCCCACCAAGCGTTTGCATCACGCGGACGTTTTGGTGGGCACGGGGTGCCCACCCTACGTTAACGGCCATCCGTTTTTATTGAAGCTTTCCATGAACGTCCAAGAGTACTACCAGCACGCGCTGACCGAGCGCGGATTCAAGTCCGATCCCGCGCAGCAGCGCGCCGTCGACCGCCTGCAAGAGGCGTACGACGACTGGGTCGCGTACAAGTCGCAGCGCTCGTCCGCGTTCAAGCGCCTGATCAACCGTCCCGACGTCCCGCAGGGCGTCTACATGTGGGGCGGGGTGGGGCGCGGCAAGTCCTTCCTCATGGACAGCTTCTACTCGGTGGTGCCGGTCGTGCGCAAGACGCGCCTGCACTTCCACGAATTCATGCGCGCGGTGCACCGCCAGCTCGACGAGCTGAAAGGCATGGAAGACCCGCTGATCGAGGTCGCCCGCCGCATCGCCAAGAAATACCGCCTGATCTGCTTCGACGAATTCCACGTCAGCGACGTCGCCGACGCGATGATCATGTATAACCTGCTGTCCGCGCTGTTCGAGAACGGCGTGTCGTTCGTGATGACGTCGAACTACGACCCGGACAAGCTGTACCCGGACGGCCTGCACCGCGACCGCATGCTGCCCACGATCGCCCTCATCAAGGACAGGCTGGACGTGATGAACGTCGATGCCGGCATCGACTACCGCCACCGCGCGCTGGAGCAGGTGCAGGCCTACTACACGCCGCTGGGCGCGGCCGCCGACCACGCGCTGCGCGACACGTACTCGAAGGTCGCCGACACCGCGGACGAAGACCCGCGCGTGCACATCGAGCAGCGCGAGATCCGTGCGCTGCGGCGTGCCGGCGGCGTCATCTGGTTCGACTTCGCCACCTTGTGCGGCGGCCCGCGTTCGCAGAACGACTATCTGGAACTGGCGAGCCAGTTCCACACGGTGATCCTGTCGGGCGTGCCGCGCATGTCGGCCGCGATGTCGTCGGAGGCGCGCCGCTTCACGTGGCTGATCGACGTGTTCTACGACCACAAGGTCAAGCTGATCATGTCGGCCGAGGTCGAGCCGGAGCAGCTGTACACGGAGGGCGCGATGTCGAACGAGTTCCATCGCACGGTGTCGCGTATCATTGAGATGCAGTCGCGCGAATACATGCTGGCCGAGCGCCGCGGCGCCGCCGACGCGCTGGCCTGACCCGATCAAAGGAACCGAATGAAAGCTGACTTCGTAACAGACACCCGCACCGTGCGCGCAGGCGCCGCGCTGCTCGCGGCCGCGCTGCTGGCGGCATGCGCCGGCCCGGACGTGGCGCCGCGCGAGGTGCCGCCGCCGCCCGTGACGTCCGTCGCCCAGGCCGACCAGCAACTGGCCGGGGTGGCGCGCGAGCGCGCGGCGATCGAGGCCCGCTTTGCCGAGCGCGAACGCGTCTGCTACGACAAGTTTTTCGTGAATAACTGCCTCGACGAAGCCAAGGAACGCCGTCGCAACGCCCTCGCGGCCCAGCGCGCGATCGAGGTGCAGGCGGAACGCTTCAAGCGCCAGGCCGTCGTCGAGGAACGCGACCGCAACCTGGCGGAAGCGGACCGTCGCTTCAAGGAACAGGAAGCAAAGCTGGCTGCGGAGCCACCGAAGCCCGCCCCGGAACCCGCGCCGGCACCGCCGCCGCGCAAGCCGACCGTGGCCGACCGCAAGGCCCAGCGCGACGCGCGGCTGCGCGCGGAGCAGCAGCAGGAAGCGGCCGACGCGGGCAAGCGCGCGCAGAACGTGCGCGACTACGAGGCGCGCAAGGCGGAATCGGCGGAGCGCCAGCGCAAGGTCGCTGAGCGCAAGGCGGAGAAGGCCGCCAAGGCTGCGAAGGACGCGAAAGCAGCCGAGGACGCGAAGGCGAAGGCTGCGCCGGATCCGGCGAAACAATAACGATCGGACGAGCCCAAGCGCGCCGGCCGCGTCGCGCCGGCGTTACGCCTGGTCGAGGGTCGGCTTGACGAGCTTGACGATCGCCATGCTGCAATTCCCGCCCTTGCCGCGCGAGCGCTCGCCGGCCTTGTTGATCAGCATCTCGGACGCCTGGCGCGGGCTGGACTTGGCGATCGCGGACCCCAGCTCTGCATCCGTGAAGAAATGCCAAAGTCCGTCGGAGCACAGCAGGAATGAATCGCCCGCACCCAGGTCCGTGCGCTGGCCAAACGTGATGAACGGTTCCTTGCGGCTGTTGCCGATGATGTTCAGCAGCAGCTTGGATTTGCGGTGGTTTTTCGCGGCGTCCAGCGGCAGGCGGTCGCTCGACACGAGGTGCTCGACGTAGGCCGCATCGCTCGTGCGCGCGAGGCATTCGCTGCCGTGGAAGTAGTACAGGCGCGAATCGCCCACGTGGGCCCAGACGGCGTCGCCGTGCGGCGTCAGCACGAGGCCGACGAAGCTGGCGTGCGCCTGTGTTTGCGTCGTGACCGCGTTCATGTTGGTGACGATGTGGGTTTCGTGCACGATGTCGCGCAGCAGGTCCTGCAGGCGCTCCACGCTGGCGCGGTCGCCCGGCTTGAATTCGTCGAACACGTGCTTTGCCGTATGCAGGACCTGTTCCGATCCAACCGACCCGGCGATGCCGTCGGACAGCACGGCCAGCACATGGCCGGGCGCGCGCGCGCCGGTCATCAGGGCGACCCGGTCGTTCTGCTGTGGGCGGTTACCGACGTGTTGCGCGGTTCCCGCTTCTAACTTGTATGAGGTCATAAACGTGGCTTTCCGATGCCGCCCTGCCGGACTTTGTTGGCGGCAACGACGGTGTAGTTTAAACTATGCACCGGTTTGTAGTGGAGTTGCAAGCCGTAATGACGACGCGCCCCGGGCCAGCGGGCAGTGTTCCCATCCCCTTTACGCTTAACTGTTCGGAATTGCCTACCATGATCGACGTGCAGGAGATCCAGCGCCGTATTATTGAACTCGACGTGGAACATCGCGATCTCGACGCTGTCATAGAAATGTTGACCCGTGACGGTCATGCCGACCAGTTGCAGCTGCGCCGCCTGAAGAAGCGCAAGCTGCAGTTGAAGGACCATATCACACTGCTGAAGATGCAGTTGGTGCCGGATGTTCCGGCGTAAGCTCTTCCGGCATTAGCCCTGTCGTTTCTCAGTTCACCACGCAGTCCACCTTGACCGATCACCTTCCCCTGTCCGGCGCCGACGCCGGCGAGCCCGAGGCCGCGCCGGCACCCACCGCGCCGGCCGGTAAATACGACGCCGAAGTCGAACGCATCTTCGGCGCCGGCGGTCCGCTCGCGCCCGCCGTCGGCACGTTCAAGCCACGCGAGTCCCAGACCGAGATGGCGAAGGCGATCGCGCACGCCATCAGCGAGCAGGGCACCCTGATCGCCGAGGCCGGCACGGGCACGGGCAAGACGTTCGCCTACCTCGTTCCCGCGCTGCTGTGGGGCGGCAAGACGATCATTTCGACCGGTACCAAGAACCTGCAGGACCAGTTGTTTTCGCGCGATATCCCGACCGTGCGCGCCGCGCTGCGCGCACCGGTGTCCGTCGCGTTGCTGAAAGGCCGGTCGAACTACCTGTGCCACTATCACCTGGAACGCACGCTGTCGAACGGCCGCCTGACGTCGCGCGACGACGTGGGGCACCTGCGCGAGATCTCGCGCTTCGTCAAGATGAGCCAGTCGGGCGACAAGGCCGAGTTGACGAAGGTCCCGGAAACGGCGTCCGTGTGGAACCTCGTCACGTCCACGCGCGAGAACTGCGTCGGCCAGGAGTGCCAGTACTACCAGGATTGCTTCGTGATGAAGGCGCGCCGCGAGGCGCAGCAGGCCGACGTCGTCGTCGTCAACCACCACCTGTTCTTCGCCGACGTGGCGCTGAAGGAAGGTGGCATGGCCGAGCTGCTGCCGTCCGCGAACACGATCATCTTCGACGAGGCGCACCAGTTGCCGGAAGTGGCGACTTTGTTCTTCGGCACGACCGTGTCCACCGGACAGGTGCTGGAATTGTGCCGCGACGTGCTGGCCGAGGGCCTCGCGCACGCGCGCGGCGGCGTCGACTGGGCGAAGGTCGTCATGGTCGTCGAGAAGGCCGCGCGCGACCTGCGCCTGACGTTCCCGGAAGGGAGCACGCGCCTGTCGTTGCCGCAGATTCCGCCCAGCTCGGAATTCTTCCCGGCGCTGGAAAAGCTGAAGGAAGAACTTGCCGGCCTCATCGACGTGCTGGAAGCGCAGGCCGAGCGCGCCGAGACCATCGAGCAATGCCGCGTGCGGGCCGTCGAGCTGCTGGAACAATACAAGGCGTGGAAATCCGAGCCGAAGAAGGGCAAGGAAGTCGAGGGCGACGATGCCGTGCTGTGGGTCGAGGCGTTTTCCTCGTCGCTGCAGTTGCACAAGACCCCGCTGTCGATTGCGCCGATCTTCGCCGGCCAACGTGCGGGCACGCCGCGCAGCTGGATTTTTACGTCCGCGACATTGGCGGTAAAAAACGACTTCAAGCATTTCAGTGCCCAGCTCGGCATGACGGGCGAGCCGGCGCAAAGCTGGCCGAGCCCGTTCAACTACCAGGAGCAGGGCATCCTGTACGTGCCGACGGGCCTGCCGGAACCGAACACGTTCGGCTACACGGATGCCGTCGTCGACATGGCGCTCCCCGTGATCGAAGCGGCCGGCGGGCGCTGCTTCTTCCTGTGCACGACGATCCGCGCCGTCAACCGCGTGGCCGAACGCCTGCGCGAGGAATTCGCCGCGCGCGGCCTCGACTTTCCCCTGTTCGTGCAGGGCGAGCGGGGCCGCACAGAATTGCTGGACTCGTTCCGCACCGCGGGCAACGCCGTGCTCGTGGGCAGCCAGAGTTTCTGGGAAGGCGTGGACGTGCGCGGCGAGGCGCTGTCGCTCGTCATCATCGACAAGCTGCCGTTCGCGCCACCCGACGACCCCGTGCTTGCGGCGCGCATCGAAGTGATGGAAAAGAAGGGCATGAACGGCTTCGTCCACCACACCTTGCCGGAAGCCATCATCAACCTGAAGCAGGGCGCGGGCCGCCTGATCCGCGACGTCGAGGATCGCGGCGTGCTGATGCTGTGCGATCCGCGCGTGATCAGCAAGCCGTACGGCCGCCGCGTCTGGCAGAGCCTGCCGCCGTTCCGGCGCACGCGCGTGCAGGCGGACGTCATCGAGTTCTTCAAGCAAAAGTAAATTCGGGGTCAGGGCCCCAAAAAACAAATTCGGGGCCCTGACCCCGAGACCCCTGCGCTTCCACAACATGCACCATGGGTGCGTTGTTTAGAGTCTTGTAGGCCCGGCCGACGGCAGACTACAAGGGGGAGCAATGGCGATTCGTTACGGCTGCTTTTTCAGCTATGCCCATGGTCGGCATGAGCTGATGCAGCGCTTCAAGGCCACGCTGGCCGATGCACTGCGCTGCTACCTCGAACCGTATTTCGACAACGAACACGAACTGTTCATCGACACCGAACAACTGGGCGGTGGCGACGACCTCGATCGCAAGATCGCCCGCGCGCTGTGCGAAAGCGCGTGCATGGTGCTGATCTACACGCCCAAGTACGAAGCCCACGCCTACACGCGGCGCGAGTACGCCGCGATGCGCCTCATCGAAGCGGAGCGCGCGACGTGGTACACGCTGCCCAGCCAGCTGATCATTCCCGTCATCATGACGCAGCACCCCGACCGCCTGCCGCCGCAGATCAGCGAGTCCACGTTCTATGTCGACTTCTCCCGCTTCACGATGGCCACGGCCGACCTCAAGTCGAATCCCGATTTCTTGCCGGACATCGACAAGATGGTCCGGCGCATCGTCACCCATTACCAGTATCAGAAAAAAACCATGCCGCCGGGGCACGACTGCAACCAATTCGTGCTTCCCGCTGTCCCACCCGCATGGCGTGAGTTACCGGAACCTACCTTCCCCCAAAAATGAGGAGCCTTATGGAAACCAACCGCATCACTGCAGCACCGGCCGCCAGGGCCGGCGAGGTGACGACGTTTTACTCCTACGACAGTGCCCCCGTGCGCAGCCTCGCGCTGGCCCATGCCGCCTCGCTGCTCGCCGGACGCGCGCATGCGAAGACACCGGTGCTGATGATCGACTGGGACCTGGAAGCGCCAGGGCTCCACCATTATTTCTCCCGCGCGGACGACGGCCATGGCGGCGCCGGCCTGCTCGAGCTGTTCGAGACTTGTCGCGAGCAATTGCAAGGCAGCACAGCGGGCGACGATGCCGAGGCACTGGCGGCGCGCGTGCTCGACGCCATCGACTGGGACGATCACATCGTGCGCGTCGACGACAGCCGGCCGCTGTACCTGATGCGCGCCGGCCGCTTCGACGACAGCTACGGCGAACGCGTCGACCGGCTCGACTGGGACGCGCTGTTCTGCGCCTGTCCCGCGCTGTTCCGCACGTTCGCGGCCCGCGTCGCGCGGCGCTTCGCCCACGTCCTCATCGATTGCCGCAGCGGGCGCTCGGCGGCGGCCAGCGTCTGCACGGCGCTGTTGCCCGACAAGATCGTCGGCCTGTTCACGCCGGATGCGCGCAGCCTCGACGGCTTGCGGGGCGTCGTCGCGCGCGCGCTCGACTACCGCTGCAGCCACGAGGACGAGCAGCGGCCGTTGCTCGTGTATCCGCTGCCTTGCCCCGTCGACGGGACGGGCGACGCGCGGTTGCGCTGGCGCTTCGGCGACGGCACGCGCGGCCAGGCAGGTCCGTCCGGCTACCAGGCCGCGCTGGAGCGCATGCTGGCCGAGTGCTATGGCCTGTCCGGCGTCGTGCTCGACAGCTACCTCGACGAAGTACAGCTGCCGCAGGCCGTCGTCGTCGGCATGCCGGCGGCCGGCGGGCGAGCGCTCGCCGGCGCGTCCGACCGGCTCGGGCCGCAACGGGCCATCGAGGCGCTGCTCGAATGGCTGGAGCCCGGCCATTTTCCGTGGCGGCCGCTGCCCGAGGTGCGGCTCGTGCAGGCCGTCGGGGCATTGCGCGACCGCGCCGCCGATGCCGAGGCCCCGGCGCTCGTGCGCGAACTGGCCCGGCTGGCGCAATTGTATTTAGGGCAACAGAGCGAGCTGGAAGCGGCGCGCCGCATCGAGCAGCACGTGATCGCGCTGGAGCAGGGCCTGCACGCGATGGAGGAGGGCAAGCGCGGCCACCTGGCGCCGCGGCGTCCCGGCGAGCCGCCGCCGGACGCCCTCGACGACAAGCTGTCGCGCCTGCAGGAATTGATCGACAGCCGCAGCCCGCGCGAGGCGCGCGCGCTGGCCGACAGCCTGCGCTCGACGATCCTGCGGCCGAGTGTGGCGCATCCGCTACGACGACGCGGCGCCGCGATGATCAAGCAGGTCTACCTGCAGGAAGGCGACAAGGACGCCTTGCTGGCCTTCACGCTGGACGAGGTCTCGTCCCTTGAAGGCGCCCTGATCCAGGCGGCCGAAGGGCAGCCCGTCGTGACGGGCTGACGCTGCGCGGGCGCGCCGGGGCCCTTGCCGGTGGCCCTCGCCGGCCTCCAATAAATGTGCATTCCGACAGATCGATCTCGTCGTTGCTTCAGGTAAAATCGCTGCATGCGTATCCTTATCAGTAACGACGACGGCTATCTCGCCCCCGGCATCAACGCCTTGGCCGACGCGCTGGCAAAGGTCGCCGACATCGTGGTGGTCGCCCCCGACAGCAACCGTTCGGGCGCGTCCAACTCGCTGTCGCTGGACCGCCCGCTGTCGGTGTCGAAGGCTGCCAATGGGTTTTATTTTGTCAACGGCACTCCCACCGACTGCGTGCACATCGCATTGACGGGGATGCTCGACACGCGCCCGGACCTGGTCGTCTCCGGCATCAACAACGGCCAGAACATGGGGGACGACACCTTGTACTCGGGCACGGTGGCCGCGGCGACGGAAGGTTATCTGTTTGGCATCCCCGCGATCGCCTTTTCCCAGGTTCATGGGGGCTGGGCTGAAATCGATTCCGCGGCGCGGGTGGCGCGCGACATCGTGCTGCGCCGCTTCGAGATGCTCGACTCGCCGTTCTTGCTGAATGTAAATATTCCGAACCTGCCCTACGACCAGATGGGACCGCTCACACCGACGCGCCTGGGCCGGCGCCACCAGTCCGAGCCCGTCGTCCGCGGACAAGACCCGCGCGGGCGCGAGATCTTCTGGATCGGCGCGCCGGGCGCCTGCCGCGATGCCGGCGAAGGCACGGACTTCTACGCGACGGCCCAGGGCTGCGTGTCGGTGACCCCGCTGCAGGTCGACCTCACGCACCGCGACCAGCTCGACCAACTGCGGCGAGGCCTGGTATGAGCGAGAAGCGCAGCCAGTTTCCCCTGCCGCTGTCGTCCGTGACGGGCGGCAGCACACGCAAGACCACGCCGCCGGCGCCCGTCGCGACGCCGCAGACGGCGACGCAGAATGCGCGCAACAACAGCCAGGCGCAGCCGCCGGGCGGCCAGCGCGGCGCGCAACCCGGTGTGCCGGGACAGGCCAAGCCGGCGCCGGCCCAGCCGCAGCAGACGGTGGCACGGTCCGACCTCGCCGCGACGGAAGCGCCGCGCCGTGCGATGGCGGCCCGGGCCGCGCGCCAGGGCGTCAAGGATGCGCAAGTGCTGGGCGCGCTGGAAATCGTGCCGCGCCATATGTTCGTCGAGCCGGGCATGCTGGCGCAGGCGTACGTCGACATCTCGCTGCCGATCGGCCACAACCAGACGATTTCGCAGCCGTACATCGTGGCGCGCATGATCGAATTGCTGAAGGAGGGCGGCCAGCCGCTGCGCCGCGTGCTCGAGATCGGCACGGGCTGCGGCTACCAGGCCGCCGTGCTGTCGTGCGTGGCGCAGGAAGTGTATTCCATCGAGCGGATCAAGCCGCTGCACGAGTTGGCGAAGGCCAATCTGCGCCCATTGCGTATCGCCAATCTGCGCTTGCAGTACGGAGATGGTATGCTAGGGCTCCCGCAGGTGGCCCCGTTCGACGGCATCATCCTGGCGGCGGCCGGTCTCGAGGTGCCCCGTGCACTGCTCGAGCAGTTGGCCATCGGCGCCCGCCTGGTGGCGCCCGTCGGTGCTCAGGTCCAGCACCTGCAGCGCATTACCCGTACCGGCAAGGCGGAATGGACCAGCGAAACGCTGGAAGCCTGTCATTTCGTCCCGCTGCGGCCAGGCACCGCTTGAGTGCCAGAATGTTGTAAAGAATTAAAGAGAGAATGAAACCCACACCCCGCTTAGCCCTGTTGATCCTCAGTCTCGGCATCCTGTCCGCCTGCAGCACCGAGACCCGCGTAGCCCCCGTCATCGACCGACCGGCCCCGACCGCTTCCTCGTTCCGCCCGCGCCCGCAACCGGCACCGGCCGTCGAGGAGGCGAAACCGGACGCGCGCGGCACCTACACCGTGCGCCGCGGCGACACGCTGCTCCGCATCGCGCTCGACCACGGCCAGAACTACCGCGACCTCGTCGCCTGGAACAACTTGGCCGATCCGGACGACATCAAGGTCGGGCAAGTGCTGAAAGTGGCGCAGCCCGAGCGCACCGCGAACGGCGTCGTCACGTCGCCCGTCACGATGCCGGGCGCCGAGAAGGTGCCGGCCGTACCGAAGAAGACGGAGCCGAGCGGCGCCAAGAAGCCGTACAGTGAGGCGAACCTGGCCAAGGAAGACAATCCGAAGGCGGAAAAGGTCGTCACGGCCGGCGTGACGCCGGGCACGACCGTCACCGCGAACGACGACGAAAAACTGAGCTGGATGTGGCCGTCCGACGGCAAGATCATCGCCACGTTCGACGAAGGCAAGAACAAGGGCATCGACATCGCGGGCAAGATGGGCCAGCAGGTGATGGCGGCCGGTTCCGGGAAGGTGATGTACGCGGGCAGCGGCATCCGCGGATATGGTAATCTCGTGATTGTTAAGCACAGCAACAGCCTGTTGTCGGCGTACGCACACAACCGCACCATCCTGGTCAAGGAAGGTCAGAACGTGACCAAGGGCCAGCCGATCGCGGAAATGGGCGATTCCGATGCCGACGGGGTCAAACTGCATTTCGAGATACGCCAGCAGGGCAAGCCGGTCGACCCGGCCAAGTTCCTGCCCAGTCGCTAGAGAGAGCCGATGACGCTGCCCCCCGATCCGCTGGACCACGACACGCCGGAAGACAATCCGGACGAGCCGCTGGACGACGGCGAGTTCGGGGCCGACGGCGTCGAGCGCGCCGAGATGCTGCCGGACGGCGCGGTGGTGACCGTCGCCGACACCGTCGACGAACTCAAGAGCGTGCTGCAGGCCGAGCTCTCGACCGACACCACGCAGCACTACCTGAACCGGATCGGCGCCAAGCCGCTGCTCAGCGCCGAGCAGGAAGTGCATCACGCCACCCTGGCCAAGGCGGGCGACTTCAGCGCGCGCCAGAAGATGATCGAGCATAACCTGCGGCTCGTCGTCTCCATCGCCAAGCACTACATCAACCGCGGCGTCGTGCTGCTCGACCTCATCGAAGAGGGCAATATCGGGCTGATGCGCGCCATCGACAAGTTCGAGCCGGAGCGGGGCTTCCGCTTTTCCACGTACGCCACGTGGTGGATCCGCCAGAGCATCGAGCGCGCGATCATGAACCAGGCCCGCACCGTACGCCTGCCCGTGCACATGGTGCGCGAGCTGAACCAGGTGCTGCGCGCGAAGTATCACCTGGAAGCCCAGCACCACGACGGCAAGGAAGCGAGCGCGGAAGACATCGCGAGCCTCGTCGGCCGGCCCGTGGAAGAAGTGCAGGACATCCTTGCGCTGTCCGAACATGCGACGTCGCTCGACGCGCCCCTCGACAACGATCCGCAGAGCAGCCTGATGGACATGCTGCCGGACGAGGGCGACGTCAGCCCCGACACCCACGCGGAGCAGCACGAGATGACGGTGCTCGTGCGCGACTGGCTGCAGAAACTGCCGGACAAGCAGCGCCTCGTCGTCATGCGCCGCTTCGGCCTCGACAACGACGATCCCGCCACGCTGGAAACGCTGGCCGAGGAGATGGGCGTGACGCGCGAGCGCGTGCGCCAGATCCAGCAGGAAGCCCTCGTCAAACTGAAGCGGGCCATGGCCGCCCGTGGCGTCGTCCGCGATTCCTTGCTATGATGCCCGGCTGGCCGCCATAGGCCTCGAGTCGTTGGCCTTCCCGTTTTGCTTCTTCTATCCCCATGCAAGAAACCTTCATCAACATCAAATCCCTCGACATGGACGCGCGCGGCGTCGGCCACCTGGAGAACGAGGACGGCACGCCAGGCAAAGTGATCTTCGTCGAGGGCGCGCTGCCGGGCGAGCGCGTCAGCTTCGAGACGCTGCGCAAGAAGAAGAACTGGGAATCGGGCCGCATGGTCACCCTGCAGAAGGCGTCCAGCATGCGCGTCGAGCCGAAGTGCCCGCACTTCTGGCATTGCGGCGGCTGCTCGATGCAGCACCTGGAGCCGTCGGCCCAGGTCGCGATGAAGCAGCGCGTCCTGGAAGACAACCTGTGGCACATCGGGAAGACGAAGGCCGAGAACATCATGCGCCCGATGTACGGCCCGACGTGGGACTACCGCTACCGCGCGCGCCTGTCCGTGCGCTACGTGGCGAAGAAGGGCACGGTGCTGGTCGGCTTCCACGAACGGCATTCGTCGTACGTGGCCGACATGACGAGCTGCGAGATCCTGCCGGATCATCTGTCCGCCATGCTCGTGCCGCTGCGCGAGCTGGTGCGCGCGCTGTCGATCTACCAGCAGATGCCGCAGATCGAGATCGCCGTCGGCGAAGAGACGACCGTGCTCGTGCTGCGCATCATGGCGCCTTTGAGCCCCGCCGACGAGACTCTCGTGAAGGCATTCGCCGACCAGTGGAACATCCAGTGGTGGCTGCAGCCGAAGGGCCCGGACACGGCGGCGCCGTTCTATCCGCTGGGCAAGGAGCTGTATTACACCTTGCCCGAGTTCGGCATCAAGATGCCGTTCAAGCCGACCGATTTCACGCAGGTCAATCACCAGATCAACCGCCTGCTCGTGCACAAGGCGCTGACCTTGCTGGACGTGCAGAAGGACGATCGCGTGGCCGATCTGTTCTGCGGCCTCGGCAACTTCACCTTGCCGCTGGCGACGCAGGCGAAGGAAGTCGTCGGTATCGAAGGCAGCACGGCGCTGACGACGCGCGCGCTGGAAAACGCCCGCGCCAACGGCCTCGCCGACAAGACGACGTTCTACACGCGCAACCTGTTCGAGGTGACGAAGGACGACCTGATCGCGCTCGGCAAGTTCGACCGCATGCTCGTCGACCCGCCGCGCGACGGCGCCGTCGCGCTCGCGATCGCGCTCGCGGAACTGCGCCTGACGCATCCCGAGCTGATGCCGCAGCGGATCGTGTACGTGTCGTGCAGCCCGTCCACGCTGGCGCGCGACGCGGGCATCCTCACGCACCGCGCGGGCTATGTGCTGAAGAAGGCCGGCGTGGCGAACATGTTCCCGCACACGTCGCACGTGGAATCGATCGGCGTGTTCGAGCGCCTCGAGAATTTCCAGCCGCGCGAATTCGCGGCGCCGGACGTCAAGGACAGCGCGTCAGCGGGCGGCGACGCGGTCCAATAACGCGAACAGCCCCGCCGGATCCACCGGCTTCACGAAATAACTGTCGAACCCCGCATACGCCGCGCTCGCCTGGTCCGATTGCTGGCCATAGCCCGTGATCGCGACGAGCGTGGCGTCGCCGCACCCCGGCAGCTTGCGCAGCCGCCGCGCCAGTTCGTAGCCGTTCATGCCGGGCAGGCCGATGTCGAGCAGGAACGCGTCGTAATGCACCTCCGCGGCCCGCTGCAGCGCGTCGCACGGGTTGTGCATCACCGTCACGTGATGGCCGCCGGATTCCAGTAGCAGGCCCAGGGTCATGGCGGCGTCGACGTTGTCGTCCACGAGCATCAGCGACAAGCCCTGCGCGGCACCGGGCGCGGGCGTGCCGGACGCATCCGCGCCGCCGGCCGGCACGGCCGCCGTGTGCACGCGCGGCAGGCGGATCGTGAATTCGCTGCCGTGGTTGCGGCCTTCGCTTGCCGCCGTCACCATCCCGCCGTGCAGTTCCACGAGGCTCTTGACGAGCGCGAGGCCCAGGCCCAGGCCGCCCTGCGAGCGGTCGGGCGTGCGCTCGGCCTGCGAGAACAGCTCGAACACGGTGGGCAGCAGTTCGGCCGAGATGCCGATGCCGTTGTCGGACACGGAGACGAGCACCTGCTCCGGCGTGATGCCCATCCAGATCGACAGCCGGCCGTCCTCGTGCGTGTACTTGGCCGCGTTGTTCAGCAGGTTGGCGACGACCTGCACGAGGCGCTTCGGATCGCCTTCGACGATCGCGGGCTCCGTCGACAGGTGGAGCGCCAGCTGGTGGCGGCGTGCCTCGATCAGCGGGCGCACCTGCTCGACGGCGTCGCCGATCACGCTGCGCAGGTCGACTTCCTCGCGCGCCAGCACGACGAGGCCGCGCGTGACGCGCGAGACGTCGAGCAGGTCGTCGATCAGGCCCGTCATGTGCGCGACCTGGCGTGCGATGATGGCGCTCGTGCGCTCGATGCGGGCGTTGTCCGGCGGGCCCAGGGTCAACAGCTGCGCGGCGGCCGAGATCGGCGCCAGCGGGTTGCGCAGCTCGTGTGCGAGCATCGCGAGGAACTCGTCCTTGCGGCGGTCGGCCAGGCGCAGCGCGTCCTCGGCGCGCACGCGCTCGACGGCGCTCCAGGCGCGCTCGGCGACGTCCTCGATGAGGCGCACGATGTCGGCGCTCCACAGCCGGGGCAGGTTGTCGTTGATGAACAGGCACGAAGTCAGCGCGCCGTTGCGGTTCAGCGGCACGACGACGGCGGACCGGATCTGCAGCGCCGCGTAGTTCGGCCAGACGTCCGCGCCGCTCGTGCGCGGGTCGCGCTGGAGGTCGCTCGATACCCACGTGGCCTGGCCCAACGATGCGAGGTTCGCCGTGCCGAACAGGGCGGCGGGGAAGGTGCCGTTCAACTCGGCGACGATGCCGTCCGTGTAGTTCGAGTGGAAGGTGACGAGCTGCTTGTCGGCATCGTAGTCGCCGTACAGCACGCGGCTCGCCTGCAGGAAGCGGCCCAGCATGGCGCCCGTCTGCGTGAAGATCTGCGCCGGGTCGTTCAGGCGGCGCAGCAGGTCGGACACTTCCAGGCGGAACTCGTTCATGTCGAGGAGCGTCGTCTGGCGTGCCACGGCGTCGCGCAAGGCCTGCTCGGCGCGCACGCGGTCGAGCGCTTCCCAGCTGCGCTCGGCGATGTCGGCGGCGAGGCGTTGCGCTTCCTCGTTCCAGTCGCGCGCCTGCGTGGCGTAGCCGACGAGGGCCGCCACGAGCTGGCCGCGCCGGATCTTGGGCACGACGAGGATGGCACGGGCGCCGGCGGCCGCATAGCGCTCCCCGCGCGCGGGCAGGCGCGGGTCGGCCATCGCGTCGCGCACCGCGAGCGGCGAGCCCGTGCGCAGCAGCGCCAGCGCCTGCGGGCCGAAATCGTCGAGGCGGGCGCGCCGGCCGATGAGCGGGGTACCCGCATCGCGGGCCCAGTCGTGCATCACTTCGAAGCTGCCGTCGGCCTCGTCCGTTTCGACATAGCAGGCGCGCTCGAGTTCCAGGTGCTTGCCGAGCAGGGTGCACGCGCTTTCGATGATGTCGGACGGATGGTGCAGGCGGCGCAGGCTGTCCACGACCTGCAATTGCACGGCGTGGCGCCGTTCCAGCTGGACGCGCTGCGTCGTCTCGCTCGTCACGCACAACATGCCGCGCACGGTGCCGGTGTCGTCGCGGACGGGGGAATAGGCGAGCGTGAACCAGGCGTTGTACGGTTTGCCGTCGCGGTCGACGGGGCTCGGCACGTCCTCGCCGTACGTCGCGTGGCCGGCGAGCGCACGCTCGACGAGCGGTTTCAGGCCGGGCCAGCGGTCGGGCCAGACCTGGGCCAGCGGCCGGCCGAGCGCCGCGGGATGCGTGCCGTCGAGGAGGGGAATGAACGCGGCGTTGTAGAGCAGCGCCAGCTGCGGTCCCCAGGCGACGTACATGGGGAATTCGGATTCGAGGATCAGGCTGACCGCATTGCGCAGTGCGGGACTCCACTGGTCCGGCGGGCCGAGCGGGGACGACGACCAGTCATGGACGTGGTAACCGGCGCGGACGGCGCCTGTACTGTCGAGGAGATGAAAGTCGCGCGTCGCTGCTTCCATACTGATCGCTTCCGAGTCCGAAAGCGGTCATTCTATGCGCAAATGCATAAGCTGGAACGGCTGTGAAAAAAAATACATTTTCCGCGCGAGAAGGTCCGTTGATACCTGGAGAACAAAGTGTCTCCGAAGGACCATTTAACGCGGCAAGATGACCCGATGCCGAGGGGATTGGGCTTAATGGCAATATCATAACGACGACAGTGACAACGTGGCGCACGGGACGTCAATACGTTGCGTCGGCGGCGTCATGGTGGGCTCCCCGAGCCCACCATCAGCGTGCCATCAACGTGCCATCAGAACTTCGCGCGGATCCCGAACGTGATGTTCCGCCCCGGCAGCGGCGCAATATCCTTCAGGAGCGACGTCGACAGCCGGATATCCTCGTTCAGCAGGTTTTTAGCCGTGAGGAAATACGTCAGGTCCATGCTGTCGAACTTTTGCGTGTACGACAAGTTGGCGTCGACGAGGTTGTAGGCCGGCGTCGGCGTCGTCTCGAACGCGGCGAGGCGTTCCTGGCCGCGGGCGTGCGTCCATTCGAGACCCGTGCGCCAGTGCGGCTGGCGGTAGCCGATCGAGGCGCCGACGCGGTCGGCCGGCTGCAGCGGCAGGTTGCCGGCGTCGTCGAGGTAGCCGCGCGACGTGTCGGCGAACACGCGGCCGTTCCAGCCCATGCCGATCTGGTTCCACGTCATTTCGGCTTCCGCACCCTGGATGTGGGCCTTGGCCTGCTGGAACAGGCGCTGGCGGAAGTCGCCGCCCGGGTTGCCGTCCTCGTCGAACATCGCATCCGTCACGTGGCCGTAGATGAAGTTGTTGACGTTGTTGCGGTAGGCGTTCACGCGCCAGCGCAAGAGGCCGCTCGTCTTTTGCAGCGACAGCTCGACGTTGCGCGAGGTTTCCTTGTGCAGGTCCGGGTCGCCGACGTCGAACGTGAGCGTGGCGTCGTGCGGGCCGCCCGAATACAGCTCTTCCGTCGCGGGCGCGCGCTGCGCATACGAGAGGGTGGCGCCGAAGGAATAGCCCGGCGTGAACGGCCACAGCGCGCCGATCGAGCCGGAGCCGAGGTCGAACGTGCGCTCGCGGTTGGAGACGGGCTTGCGGTCCACGTTCTCGTAGCGCAGGCCCGCGTTCCAGCGCAGCGGGCCCTGTTTCCACTCCTCGACGAGGAAGGCGGCCTGCGTCGTCGAGTGGGTGACGGGCACCGTGTCCGGGCCGCCTTGCGCGCTCAGCGCCGAGAAATGCGTGTTTTCCGTCTGGATGCCGAACGTGCCGTGCAGGCCGAGGCTCGTCAGCGGCTTGTGCGTCAGCTCGATGCGCGACTCGAACGACTTGTTCGAGAACAGCGTCGCGGGCACGCCATCGTCCAACTCGGCGTGATGGTAGTCGGTATAGCCGGCCTTCACGCGCGCGCTCTCGAGGCCCGCCAGCGGGTTCTTGACCACGCTGTCGAAGTCGTAGCGGTTCTGGCGCTGGTCGATGTGCGAGCCCTCGTTGGTCGGGATGCCGTAGAAATTCGTCAGGTGCGATGCCGACAGGCCCGCGTAGCCCCAGTCGTCGATGTACGAACCGCCGACGCCGACGTTGCGCTCGCGCGTGTCGGAATTCGGCAGCCGGTTCATGCGCGACGTCGGGTCGTTCATGACGCGCAGGTCGGGGATCTGGTAGTCGTCCGTGTTGCGCATGTTCCCGTCGAGGTGCAGCCCCAGCTTGCCGATCGCGCCGTCCAGCGTGCCGGAGACGTTCTTGCCGTCGTCGACGGTGCTGTAGCGCGTCTCGATCTGGCCCGTCGGCTTCGGTTCCAGCGCCGTCGGGATGCGCTCGTTGACGACGTTGACGAGGCCGCCGATGGCGCCCGAGCCGTACAGCAGGGCGGCGGGGCCGCGCAGGATCTCGATCTGGCGCGCGACGGCGCCTTCCGATGCGACGGCGTGGTCGTTCGACAGGCCGGACACGTCCGACGTCGCCATGCCGTTTTCCAGCATTTTTACGCGCGAGCCTTCCATGCCGCGGATGATGGGACGCGACGCGCCGGCACCGAACGCGGACGCGGACACGCCCAGTTCGTTCTGCAGCGTCTCGCCCAGCGAGTTGCCGACCTTGTCGCGCAGTTCGTCGCCCGCGAGCACCTTGGCCGGGGTCAGGATCTGGTCGCCCTCGCCGTTGCGCAGCGGGCTGGCGGTCACCACGACTTGCTGGATCTTGCCTTCATTGATGGTTTGCTGGTCGTCGGCGGCGCGGACGGCCGGGTGGAAGGCGAGCAGGAGCGCGCTGGCGAGCAGCGTACGTTCGATTTTCATGACTGTGTAAAACCTCAAGCGAATGGATAACGGCCCGCACCGCCGGGACGTGCCGGGCGGTGCGGGAAAAACGGGACGTTATTCAGGCTTGTGGCGGGCCGCGCGACTGGAACGGGCAGGCCTTGATCAGGCAGATGCCCGGGGTGGCGGGCACGACCGGGGCGGCGTAGGCCAGCTCGGCCGGGACGAACTGGCGCAGCGTCGTCGGCAGCGCGAAGGCGATCTGGGCGCTGGCCGCGCACTGGCCGCACAGGTCGTGCAGGCCCGGCTTCGGCAGCTTGCCGCTGCCGTCGTCCTCGCTGGATGTCGCCTGCTGGACGAGCGCTTCGTCGATCTCGGCCCAGTGCGTATAGCCGTGGCCGAGCGACAATTGCTGCGATAGGAGCAGCAACAGCGACAGCAATACGTGGACCAGGCTACGGGACATGGAGGATGGAATCGACGGCGAACGGATATTGTACGCAGGGTCGTTCAATTCTGCCAATCGGACTTTCGTATGCATGAGCGCGAAAAAAAAAGCCGGCCCGCAGGCCGGCTCGTCATCGCAAGCAGGGAATCAGTCGCGGTCGCCGAACCCGACGCCCAGCAGCTGCAGCATGCTCGTGAACACGTTGTAGATGTCCAGGTAGATGGCCAGCGTGGCGCTGATGTAGTTCGTCTCGCCGCCGTTCACGATGCGGTTCACGTCGAACAGGATGAACGCGGAGAAGATCACCATCGCGAGCACGGACACGGCGAGCATCAGTGCCGGCAGGTGCAGGAAGATGTTGGCGAAGGCGGCCAGGATCACGACGATGGCGCCGGCGAACAGCCAGCTGCCCATGCCCGAGAAATCGCGCTTCGACACGGTGGCGATGGTCGCCATCGTGGCGAACACGGCCGCGGTGCCGGCGAACGCCGTCATGATCAGCGTGCCGCCGTTGGAGAAGTGCAGCGTGTAGCGCAGCAGCGGCGTCAGCCACAGGCCCATGAAGAACGTGAACCCGAGCAGGATCGGCACGCCGGCCGCCGAGTTCTTCGTCCTCTCGATCGCGAAGATGAAGCCGAACGCGATGGCGAAGAACAGCAGGACGCCCATGCCGCCGGCAAAGATCGGCAGCGCCATCTGCAGGCCGATGTAGGCGCCGAACACGGTCGGGATCATGGACAGTGCGAGCAACCAGTAAGTGTTGCGCAGCACGCGGTGACGCGAGGCCTGGATGGCCGAGACGTCGTAGGTTTTCTGCAGGCTGGGAATCATAATGCCTCCGGTGGAAGAAATCGCTTTGCTCCCCATATGGGGATGGGACCTGTGTTCAACAGGCCGTGGGCTGTCGGAACCGCAAGATTTAAGCCCTGCATAAGTGCCGGCGCACGCGACCGTATGGACGAGGTCTAACCGATGTCACTCTATCATCTGCCGCGCGGCGGGCGCAATATGGGTAGGATGACGGATGTATGGTAAAATAGAAGGTTGATTGAGTTCCCAAATCTCGATTTAAACCTTTCTTTTTATTGGAGTTTTTAAATGGCAATCGAACGCACCCTGTCGATCATCAAACCTGACGCAGTCGCTAAAAACGTGATCGGCCAAATCTACAGCCGTTTCGAAGGCGCAGGCCTGAAGATCGTCGCTGCCCGCATGGCCCAGCTGTCGCGCGCCGAAGCCGAAGGTTTCTACGCAGTCCACAAAGAGCGTCCGTTCTTCAAGGATCTGGTCGACTTCATGATCTCGGGTCCGGTCATGATCCAGGTGCTTGAAGGCGAAGGCGCGATTGCCAAGAACCGCGAACTGATGGGCGCAACCGATCCGAAGAAGGCCGACAAGGGCACCATCCGCGCCGACTTCGCCGACTCGATCGACGCCAACGCCGTGCACGGTTCGGACGCTGCCGAGACGGCCGCTGTCGAGATCGCTTACTACTTCCCGGCACTGAACGTCTACTCGCGTTAATCTTTCGTATCAATTATTTTGTGTTGATCGGCCAGAGGCCGGTTTAACATATGCAATAACCCGCTCGCCCATGCTCGAAGAGCCCGGCGGGCGGGACTTATTTTGAAGGCACAGGATTCAATCATGGCAACTCTCACCAACTTGCTGGACTTCGATCCCGCGCAGCTCGCCGCGTACTGCGCCGAGTTGGGGGAGAGGCCGTTCCGCGCCAAGCAGCTGCAGCGCTGGATCCACCAGTTCGGCGTCGCCGAGTTTGACGACATGACCGACCTCGCCAAGTCGCTCCGTGAAAAGCTGAAGACGCGCGCCGAAGTCCGCGCGCCCGCCGTCATCAGCGACCACACGTCGAGCGACGGCACGCGCAAATGGCTCGTGGACGTGGGCAACGGCAACGCCGTCGAGACCGTGTTCATCCCGGAAGAGACGCGCGGCACCTTGTGCATCTCCACGCAGGCCGGCTGCGCCGTCAACTGCCGTTTCTGCTCGACGGGCAAGCAGGGCTTCAACCGCAACCTCACCGTCGCCGAGATCATCGGCCAGCTGTGGATGGCCGAGTTCGAGCTGCGCCGCACGAAGGGCATCGAGCCGGGGCCGAAGGGCGAGCGCCAGATCACGAACGTCGTCATGATGGGCATGGGCGAACCGCTGCTGAACTTCGACCCGACCGTCACCGCGCTGAAGCTGATGCTGGACGATAACGCGTACGGCCTGTCGCGCCGCCGCGTGACCGTGTCGACGTCGGGCGTCGTGCCGAACATGGACAAGCTGTCGCAGGAATGCCCCGTGGCGCTCGCCGTGTCGCTGCACGGCTCGAACGATCCGCTGCGCGACATGCTCGTCCCGCTGAACAAGAAATACCCGCTGCGCGAGCTGATGGCCGCGTGCAAGCGCTACCTGGAGTTCGCCCCGCGCGACTTCATCACGTTCGAATACTGCATGCTGGACGGCGTCAACGACACGGACGAGCATGCGCGCGAACTTGTCGCCCTCGTCAACGATCCGGTCGTGGGCGTGTCGTGCAAGTTCAACCTGATCCCGTTCAATCCGTTCCCGGAATCGGGCCTCGTGCGCTCGAAGAATCCGCGCATCAAGGCGTTTGCCCAGGTGCTGATGGATGCCGGCCTCGTGACGACGATCCGCAAGACGCGCGGCGACGACATCGACGCCGCCTGCGGCCAGCTGGCAGGGGAAGTCAAGGACCGCACCCGCGTCAACGAGCGCATGAGCAAGATGGCGGAATACCAGCAAAAGTTCGGCCCGAACTTCGGCAAGATCGTGGAGATCGCGTCCTGATGCCGCGGCTGCCCGGACGCCTCGCCTGCGCGCTCGCGATCCCGCTGCTGCTGTCGGCCTGCGCCGGCACGGGCCGCGGCATGGAAGGCGAGACGCACGAGCTCAAGACGCTGTCCGACCAGACGGCCGCGGAAAAGCGCGCCCAGATCCGCCTGCAACTGGCCGTGGGCTATTACCAGGAAGCGAAGTACGACGTGGCACTGGACGAGGTGAAGCAGGCCATCGTCGCCAACCCCGAGTATGCGGATGCGTACAGCGTGCGCGCGCTGATCTACACGGCGATGGGCGAGAACGTCCTCGCCGACGACAACTACCGGCACGCGCTGCGCCTGGCGCCGCGCAATCCGGACCTGGCCAACAACTACGGGCTGTTCCTGTGCGGCGCCGGCGGCAAGCCGCGCGACGCCATGGCGTATTTCGACGCGGCGCTGAAGAATCCGAATTATGCGACGCCGGTCAAAGCGATGGTCAATGCAGGCAATTGCAGCCTGAAGCTGAAGAATGCCGACGCGGCCGAGCGCTATCTGCTCGACGCCCTGCGTTACGATCCCGACCTGCCGGCCACGAACGCCGGACTGGCCCGGGTGTATTTCGAGCGGCGCGATTATTCCCGCGCCGGGTTTTTCATTAACCGCCTGACGGAGACAGCGAAGCTCGATACGCTGTCGGCCGACGTGCTGTGGCTGGCCATCCGGGTCAAGCACATGCTCGGTGACCGGGCCACGGAAGCGTCGCTGGCCGCGCAGCTGCGCAAGCGCTTCCCCGGTTCGCCCGAGTACGCGGCCTTCGAGCGCGGTGCATTTAGTGAGTGAGACAACGACAATGACTTCCGAGCGTGCAGATCAGCCGGCGGCACCCGATAATCCGCCTTCCTTGCATGGCGTCCCTGGCCAGACCCTGGCCGCCCAGCGCGAGGCGATGGGATGGTCCGTCGAACAGGTGGCCGACCAGTTGAAACTGGCCGTGCGCCAGGTCATCGCATTGGAAGCGGGCGACTACGCCTCGCTGCCCAGCCCCGCCGTCACCCGCGGCTTCGTGCGGGCCTATGCCAAGCTGGTGAAGCTCGATCCGGCGCCGCTCGTCGCGCAGATCGCGATGGAGACGGAACCCGCGCCCGACACGAGCGCCGTCACGGCGACCCGCCGCCCCACGCCGGCCTCGTTCTCCGAGTCGCGCTTCCCCAGCCACGGCAAGCGCTCGTCGCTGCCGCTGGGCTGGATCGCGGGCGGCATCGTCGTCGTCGCGGCCGCCGCTGCCGGCGCATGGCACTTTGGCCTCGTGCCCGGCAGCCAGCGTAACGAAGCATCGACGACCACCGTCACGCCACCGGCCGCGAACGGCGCCGTGACGGAGACGCCGGGCACGACCGTCGAACCCGTGCAGAATCCGTCCGTGCCGCTGATTTCCGTGCCGGGCCCGAGCGCCACCGCGCCGGCCGCGCCCGCAACCAGCGCCGCGCCGGGGCCTGTCGTCAACGTGCCGGGCACGACGGCGACGGGTGCGCCGCCGACGACCATCCCCGCGCCGGCCGCCACGCCGGCCGTGACGCAGGCGCCGGCCGCCGCCGCGCCTGCGCCCGCCGCAGCGGCACCGGCCGCGCCCGCGGGCGCCAACGCGCTGGTGCTGAACGTGCGCGAGGATTCGTGGATCGAAGTGCGCCCCGCGAAGGGCGGCGCGCCGCTGCTGTCGCGCCTCGTGAAAGGCGGCAGCACGGAGACGGTCAACGTCGAGCAACCGGTGCGCGTCGTCGTCGGCAATCCGTCGGGCGTGACGGCCACGTTGCGCGGCAACGCCGTCGCGCTGCCGCCCGTGCCGGGCAAGACGCTGTCGCGCGTGAACCTGCAGTAACAACGGAATCAAAGAGATGACTTTTTCGAACAACGCCAACGAGCCGATCGGATCCGGCCCGCTGTCGCGCCGCGCCAGCCGCGGCGTGCTCGTGCAGCACGGCGCGCGCAAGGTCGTGATCGGCGGCGATGCCCCCGTCGTCGTGCAGTCGATGACGAACACGGACACGGCCGACGTGATCGGCACGGCGATTCAGGTGAAGGAGCTGGCGCGCGCCGGTTCCGAGATCGTGCGCATCACCGTGAACACGCCGGAAGCAGCGGCCGCCGTCCCCGCGATCCGCGAGCAGCTCGACAAGATGGAGGTCGACGTCCCCCTCGTCGGCGACTTCCACTACAACGGCCACCTGCTGCTGCGCGATTTTCCCGAGTGCGCGCAGGCGCTGTCGAAATACCGCATCAACCCGGGCAACGTGGGGCAGGGCGCCAAGCGCGACACCCAGTTCGCCCAGATGATCGAGACCGCGATCAAGTACGACAAGCCCGTGCGCATCGGCGTCAACTGGGGCAGCCTCGACCAGGCGCTGCTCGCGCGCATCATGGACGAGAACGCCGCGCGCGCGCAGCCGTGGAGCGCGCAGTCCGTCATGTACGAAGCGCTGATCACGTCGGCGATCGAGAATGCGCAGCGTGCCGAGGAGATCGGCCTGGCGCGTGAAAAAATCGTCCTGTCGTGCAAGGTGTCGGGCGTGCAGGACCTGATCGCCGTCTACCGCGAACTGGGCAAGCGTTGCGACTACGCGCTGCACCTGGGCCTGACGGAAGCGGGCATGGGCAGCAAGGGCATCGTCGCATCGACGGCCGCGCTGTCCGTGCTGCTGCAGGAAGGCATCGGCGACACGATCCGCATCTCGCTGACGCCGGAGCCGGGCGGCGACCGCACGAAGGAAGTCGTCGTCGGCCAGGAAATCCTGCAGACGATGGGCTTGCGCAAGTTCACGCCGATGGTCATCGCGTGCCCGGGCTGCGGCCGCACGACGTCGACCGTGTTCCAGGAACTGGCGGACAACATCCAGACCTTCCTGCGCGAGCAGATGCCGGAATGGAAGAAGACGTATCCCGGTGTGGAAGCGATGAACGTGGCCGTCATGGGCTGCATCGTGAACGGTCCGGGCGAATCGAAGCACGCGAACATCGGCATCTCGCTGCCCGGCACCGGCGAATCGCCGGCGGCGCCGGTCTTTGTGGATGGGCAAAAGGTCGCTACACTGCGGGGCGAGCGGATCGTGGATGAGTTCAAGACGATCGTGCTCGACTACGTACAGAAGAATTACAGCCGCGACGCCGTCGCGTCGTGACGCAAGAGCAAATCAAAAATGTCTGAGAAAAAAGAGAAAATCGTCGCCATCAAAGGCATGAACGACATCCTCCCGGCCGATGCGCCGCTGTGGGAATTGTTCGAGAACACCGCGGAATCCGTGCTGAAGAGCTACGGCTACCAGAAGATCGTCACCCCGATCGTCGAAGAGACGGGCCTGTTCGCGCGCGCCATCGGCGCCGTCACCGACATCGTCGAGAAGGAGATGTATTCCTTCACCGACTCGATGAACGGCGACCAGCTCACGTTGCGTCCGGAAGGCACGGCCGGCGTCGTGCGCGCCGTCGTCGAGCATAATCTTGCGTACGACGGTCCGAAGCGCCTGTGGTACAAGGGCCCGATGTTCCGCCACGAGCGTCCGCAGCGCGGCCGCTACCGCCAGTTCTTCCAGTTCGGCGCGGAAGCCATCGGCTTCTCCGGCCCGGACATCGACGCCGAACTGATCATGCTGTGCCGCCGCCTGTGGGATGACCTGGGCCTCGACAACATCCGCCTCGAGCTGAATTCGATCGGCAACGCGGACGAGCGCCAGCGCCACCGCGCCGACCTGATCGCCTATTTCGAAGCGCACATCGACCAGCTGGACGCGGAAGCACAACGCCGCCTGCACGCGAACCCGCTGCGCATCCTGGATACGAAGAATCCGGCGATGCAGGACCTCGTCAACCAGGCGCCGCAGCTGCTGTCCTACCTGGGTGAAGAGTCGCTCGCGCACTTCGAGGGCCTGAAGAAGATCCTCGACGCGAACAACGTCCAGTACACGGTGAACCCGCGCCTCGTGCGCGGCCTCGATTACTACAACCGCACCGTGTTCGAGTGGGTCACCGACCTGCTGGGCGCGCAAGGCACCGTCTGCGCCGGCGGCCGCTACGACCCGCTGATCGAGACGTTCGGCGGCAAGCCGACGCCGGGGATCGGCTTCGCGATGGGCATGGAACGCCTGATCGAGCTGATGAAGGCGCAGGGCGAACCGGCCCAGCCGGCGCAGTGCGACGTCTACCTCGTGCACCAGGGCGTGGACGCGCAGATGAAGGCGTTCATCCTCGGCGAGCGCATCCGCGACGCGGGCCTGGACGTCGTCCTGCACTGCGCGACGCCGGCCGGCGCCGGCAGCTTCAAGAGCCAGATGAAGAAGGCCGACGGGTCCGGCGCCGCATTCGCCGTCATCATCGGCGAGGACGAGGTCAAGAACGGCGTCGTCGCCGTGAAGGCGCTGCGCGAAGGCGAGGCGGGTGGCCAGCAGTCGAGCGTCCCGTTCGACGACGCCGTCGACTTCATCGTCGACCAGATCGTGGGCGGTCACGACCACGATCATGACCACGACCACGTGCATTACCATCCATAATCAGTAGCCGGTAGCCCGCGCGAGCGCGGGTGCTTTCCCAACCAACGATAACGACTAAGAACGACGTCCATGGCATACGATCTCGAAGAACAGGAACAGATAGCCAATTTCAAGGCCTTCTGGAGCCAATACGGCAATTTGATCAGCTGGGTGCTGATCATCGCGCTGGGTGGCTACGCCGCCTACAATTTCTGGAATTCGCACCAGCGCACGCAGGCCGCGGAAGCGTCCGGCCTGTACGACGGCCTGACGGAAGCCGTCCAGGCCAACGACAAGGCCAAGATCCAGCGCATCACGAGTGACATCGAAGGCAAGTACGGCTCGACCGCGTACGGCCAGATGGCCGCGCTGGCCGCCGCCAAGGCCGCGTTCGACGCGAACGACCTCAAGACCGCGAAAGCCCAGCTGCAATGGGCGATCGACCACGGCGACGACGAGTACAAGGCCATCGCGAAGCTGCGCCTGTCCGGCGTGCTGCTGGACGAGAAGGCCTACGACCAGGCGCTGGCGCAGCTGAACGGCGAGTTCCCCGCGCAGTTCGCGGCCGAGGTGCTCGACCGCAAGGGCGACATCCTCCTCGCGCAGAACAAGCTGGCCGAGGCCCGCACCGCGTACCAGGGCGCGCTCGACAAGATGGCAAAGAACCACCCGGGCCGCCAGGTCGTGCAGGTCAAGCTGGATGCGATCGGCGGTGCCGCACCGGCGCCGAAAGCGGCAGCGTAAGTCACAACAACCCGTCCATCCCGCTCGCGTCGCGGGCATCGGCAGGTCGCGTCAGGCGCGGCGCCGATGCGCCGGCCCGGCGGGAGCGACGTTTTTGAGTACAAGGTAAAAAAACACATGCGTATTACCCGGAAGCTCGTTGGTGTCGGTATGTTCGCCCTGATGGCGGGCTGCTCCTCGCTCAACCCGTTCGCGTCGAAACCGAAGGGCAACCAGCCCACGCCGCTCGTCGACCTGAAAGGCTCGATGGCCGTGCGTACGGCGTGGAAGCTGGAAGTCGGCAAATCGCAGAACAACATGTTCTCGCCGGCCGTCGCCGACAACACCATCGTTGCGGCCGGGGGCGACGGCACCATCGTGCGCGTGGAAGCCGCGACGGGCCGCCAGATCTGGCGCACGAAGGCGGGCATGGACCTGACGGCGGGCGTCGGCACGGACGGCAACGTCATCGTGCTGGGCGGCGCCAAGGGCATGCTGCTCGCGTTCGACATGGACGGCAAGAAGCTGTGGGATGCCCAGCTGTCGTCCGAGATCCTGTCGTCGCCCGTCGTGGGCCAGGGCGTCGTCGTCGCGCGCAGCATCGACAACCGCATCGTGGGCTACGACGCCAAGACGGGCCAGAAGAAATGGACCGTGCAGCGCACCGCGCCGGCACTCACCTTGCGCCTGGCACCGGGCATGGTCATCCACGACAAGGACGTGCTGATCGCCCAGCCGGGCGGCAAGCTGATGTCGCTGATCCTCGCCACCGGCGCGCCGCGCTGGGAGATCGAAGTCGGCGTCGCGCGCGGCGCGACGGAACTGGAGCGCGTCACCGACATGGGCGGCGCGCCGGTCGTGATCGACGACGAGGTGTGCGCCGTGTCGTACCAGGGCCGCGTCGGCTGCTTCGACCTCGCGACGGGCAGCCCGCGCTGGACCCGCGACATCTCGTCCGAAGTGGGCGTGGCCGCCGACCAGCGCTTCGTGTTCGTCCCGGACGACAAGGGCGCCGTCTTCGCATACAACCGCGACAGCGGCACCAGCGCGTGGAAGAATGACAAGCTGGCGTACCGCCGCCTGTCCACGCCGGTGTCGTACGGCCGCGCCGTCGCCGTCGGCGACTACCAGGGCTATGTCCACTTCCTGTCGCGCGAGGACGGTTCGTTCCTGTCGCGCGCCGCGACGGATGGCAGCGCCATCGAATCGACGCCCCTCGTGGCCGGTTCGAACCTGATTTTTCAAACACAAAATGGAACCGTGACCGCCATCGCGGTCGAATAAGATTCAATGAAGCCGGTAATCGCACTCGTAGGTCGTCCCAACGTCGGAAAGTCGACCTTATTCAATCGCATGACCCGCTCGCGCGACGCGCTTGTGGCGGATCTGCCCGGTCTCACGCGCGACCGCCACTACGGCGAAGGGCGCATGGGCGAACGGCCGTTCCTGGTCATCGATACCGGCGGTTTCGAGCCGGTCGCCAAGGAAGGCATCATGCACGAGATGGCGCTGCAGACGCGCCAGGCCGTCGCCGAGGCGGACATCGTCATGTTCATCGTGGACGGCCGCCAGGGCCTCACGCCGCACGACAAGACCATCACCGACTTCCTCCGCAAGTCGGGCCGCAAGGTCATGCTCGTCGTGAACAAGAGCGAGGGCATGAAGTACACGTCCGTCACGGCGGACTTCTACGAGCTGGGCATGGGCGATCCGTACGTGATCTCCGCCGCCCACGGCGACGGCGTGCTGGACCTCGTCAACGAAGCCATCGACGAAGCCGTGCAGCAGCGCCCCGCGGAAGAGGAAGAGCTGGAGCCGGCCGACTACGGCGTCAAGATCGCGCTCGTGGGCCGTCCGAACGTCGGCAAGTCCACCCTCATCAACACCCTCGTCGGCGAGCAGCGCGTGATCGCGTTCGACATGCCGGGCACCACGCGCGATTCGATCGAGGTGCCGTTCGAGAAGGGCGGCAAGAACTACACGCTGATCGACACGGCCGGTATCCGCCGCCGCGGCAAGGTGTTCGAAGCCATCGAAAAATTCTCGGTGGTGAAGACCTTGCAGTCGATCTCGGAGGCCAACGTCGTCGTGCTGATGCTCGACGCGCAGCAGGACATCTCCGAGCAGGACGCGCACATCGCGGGCTTCATCCTGGAGACGGGCCGCGCGCTCGTCGTCGCCGTCAACAAGTGGGACGGCCTCACGTCCGACCAGCGCGACCAGATCAAGAACGACATCGACCGCAAGCTGAACTTCCTCGATTTCGCGGAGACGAAATTCATCTCGGCGCTGAAGGGCACGGGCATCAACCACCTGATGAAGGCGATCGACACGGCGTATGCTGCGGCGACCGCGAAGCTGTCGACGCCGCGCCTGACGCGCGCGCTGCAGGAAGCCGTCGAGAAGCAGGAACCGAAGCGCAAGGGCAGTACGCGTCCGAAAATGCGGTATGCCCACCAGGGCGGCCAGAATCCGCCGATCATCGTCATTCACGGCAATGCGCTGGATGGCATCACGGAGCCGTACAAGCGCTACCTGGAAAAGCATTTCCGCGATACGTTCGACCTGATCGGCACGCCGCTGCGCATTGAACTGAAGAGCGGCAAGAACCCGTTCGACAAGAACCGCGAATAATCGTAGGGTGGACAGGTCTCCTGTCCACGCGTTCAACCACCGTTGGAACGCGTGGACGGCAAGCCGTCCACCCTACGCGGATACACGATGGCTTGTGTCCGGTTTTAAGCCAGGATTAACCATAGCAGTACGACAAAAAAGACCAAAACAGGTTACAGTGAGCCTGGGCGAACATTCACAGCTTGAGAATGTTGGCGCAGCCACTTGAAATCCGGCATCCCGCCACAATTTTTATACGACAACAACATCACGGAGCTGTCATGAGCAACAAAGGGCAACTGTTACAAGACCCATTCCTCAACGCCTTGCGCAAAGAGCACGTCCCCGTCTCGATCTACCTGGTCAACGGGATCAAGCTCCAGGGCCATATCGAGTCCTTCGACCAGTACGTGGTCCTGCTGCGTAACACGGTCACCCAGATGGTTTACAAGCACGCTATCTCCACCGTCGTTCCGGCCCGCGCCGTCAACCTCAACCTCGAACAAGACGCCGAGTGAGGTCGATGGCTGACGTGTCCGGCAACTCCATGCGCGCCGCCCTGGTCGGTATCGATTTCGGTGCTGGCGACTTCAAGGCCAGCCTCGAAGAACTGGCCCTGCTGGCGCGCTCGGCGGGGGCCGAACCGGTCACCACGATCACCGCGAAGCGCAACAGTCCCGATCCCGCGCATTTCGTCGGCAGCGGCAAGGCCGACGAGATCGCGCAGGCCGTTCTCGCCGATAAGGTCGAGATCGTCATTTTCAACCACGCCCTGTCGCCCGCCCAGCAGCGTAACCTGGAGCGGCGCCTCAACGTGCGCGTGGTCGACCGCACCAGCCTGATCCTCGACATCTTCGCGCAGCGCGCGCAGAGCCACGAGGGCAAGCTGCAGGTCGAACTGGCCCAGCTGCAGCACCTGGCCACGCGCCTGATCCGCGGCTGGACCCACTTGGAACGCCAGAAGGGCGGTATCGGCCTGCGCGGCCCCGGCGAAACCCAGCTCGAGACCGACCGCCGCCTGATCGGCGAGCGCGTCAAGATGCTGCGCACGCGCCTGACGAAGCTGCGCAAGCAGCACGAGACCCAGCGCCGTTCGCGCGGGCGCAACCAGACATTTTCCGTGTCGCTCGTCGGCTATACCAACGCCGGCAAGTCGACGCTGTTCAATACCCTGACGAAGGCCGGCGTGTACGTCGCGAACCAGTTGTTCGCCACCCTGGACACGACGTCGCGCCGCCTGTACCTCGGCCCCGACACGGGCAACGTCGTCGTGTCCGATACGGTCGGCTTCGTGCGCGAACTGCCGCACCAGCTGGTCGCCGCGTTCCGCGCGACCCTCGAGGAAACCATCCACGCCGACCTGCTGCTGCACGTCGTCGACGGCGCATCGCCCGTGCGGATGGAGCAGATCGACCAGGTCAACGAGGTGCTGCGCGAGATCGGCGCCGACCATATTCCCCAGATCCTCGTCTGGAACAAGATCGATGCCGCGGGCCTCGAGCCGGGAATCGAGCGTGATGAATATGGTAAGATCAGCCGCGTTTTCATCAGCGCCAGGAGCGGCGCGGGCCTCGACCTGTTGCGCGACGCGATCGTCGAAGCGGCCGGCAGCCCGGCGGCCGTGCCGGACGCCGACGAGCAGGAAGGCGAGGAAGTCGGCTATGCGCATGCCGACCTTGCGCCCGCGACTCCCCATCCCGGACCCCACTAGTCTATGCCTGTTTCTTTGATTAAACGGATCGGCACACGCAAGGCCGGCGGTCCTCTGCTGTCCTTGAACGATCCACGCTGGGGTCACAAACCCAAGTCGAACGAAGGCCGCCGCCCGAACAACAGCGACAAGAACGACAACGACGGCCCGCCCGACCTCGACCAGCTGTGGCGCGACTTCAACCAGCGCCTGAACCGCCTGTTCGGCGGCAAGCGCGGCGGCGACGGCGGCAAGTTCCGTCCGGACGCCCGCGGCATCGGCCTGACGGCCACCGTCGTCGGCGCCATCGCCCTGCTGATCTGGCTCGCCAGCGGCGCGTTCATCGTGCAGGAAGGGCAGGTCGGCATCGTCACGACGTTCGGCAAGCTGTCGCACGTGACGGGTGCCGGTTTCAACTGGCATTGGCCGGCGCCGTTCCAGGCGCACGACATCGTCAACACGGCGCAGGTGCAGACGGCCGAGATCGGCTACCGCGCGAACGTGCGCAACAAGCAGCCGAACGAGGCGCTGATGCTGACGGGCGACGAGAACATCGTCGACGTCCAGTTTTCCGTGCAGTACAGGATCAAGGACCCGGTCGCCTGGGCGTTCAACAACCGCGCCCAGGTGCAGACCGTGCGCGACGCGGCCGAGACCGTCGTGCGCGAGCTCGTGGGCCAGAACCGCATGGAGACCGTCCTGTACGAAGGCCGCGACAAGCTCGGGGCGCAGGCGCGCGAAGCGATCCAGCGCATGGTCGACCGCTACAAGATGGGCGCGGACATCGTCGGCGTGACGATGCAGTCCGTGCAGCCGCCGGACCAGGTGGCCGCCGCGTTCGAGGACGCCGGCAAGGCGCAGGAAGAGCGGGCGCGGGCGCGCAGCGAAGCGCAGGCATTCGCCGACGACATCATCCCGCAGGCAAAGGGCCGCGCCGCGCGCCTCGTGCAGGACGCCGAAGGCTATCGCGCTCAGGTCGTCAACCAGGCGACGGGCGCCGCCGCGCGCTTCGACAAGGTCGTCGCCGAGTACGCGAAGGCGCCGGCCGTCACGCGCGACCGCATGTATATCGAGACGATGCAGCAAATCCTCTCCAGCACGAGCAAGGTCATGATCGACACGAAGAACGGCACCAACCAGGTGTACCTGCCGCTGGACCGCCTGCTGGCCCAGTCGACGGCTAACGAGGCGGCACGCGGCGCGGGCTCCGGCCCCGTGATGGTGCCGCCGCAGAATCCGGCCCAGCAGCCGCAGGCCCAGCCGCAACAGCCGCAAACGTCCACGGCGACGCAGCCGGACGCGTCATCGGGGGAGTCCCCGCGCACGCGCGAGCTGCGCAGCCGCGACACGGGCCGCGAACGGGAGAGCCGCTGATGGGCCGCCTGTTTGCCATCCTGATCGGCGGGGCCCTCGTCGTAGCCCTTGTGGCGTCGTCGATGTTCGTCGTCGACCAGCACCGCTATGCGGTCGTGTACGCGCTGGGCGAATTGCGCGAGGTGATCCAGGAACCGGGCCTGAACTTCAAGGCGCCGCCGCCGTTCCAGAACGTCGTGTATCTCGACAAGCGCCTGCAGACGCTCGACACGCCGGACGGCGAGCGCTTCATGACGGCCGAAAAGAAGGACTTGCTCGTCAATGCGTTCGTCAAATGGCGCATCGTGAATCCGCGCCAGTACGTGATCGCCGTGAACGGCAACGCGGACCGCGGCGCCGAGCGCCTGAGCCAGCTCGTGCGCAATGCGCTCACGGCCGAGATCGGCAAGCGCAACCTGGCCGATGTGCTCACCGGAGGCAAGCGCGCGGACGTCGCGGCCGCTGTCCGCACCGACCTCGCGCAGGAGGCGAAGGACCTGGGCGTGGAAGTGTTCGACGTACACCTGAAGCGTATCGAATTCGTCGACCAGGTCAATAACGCCGTGTACGAGCGCATGAAGGCCGACCGCGTGCGCGTGGCGAACGAATTGCGCGCGACGGGCGCGGCCGAGGCGGAAACGATCCGCGCCGACGCGGAGCGCCAGCGCAACACGATCCTCGCCGAAGGCCAGCGCGACGCCGAGACGATCAAGGGCGAGGGCGATGCGCAGGCGTCGCAGATCTATGCCCAGTCATTCGGCAAGAATCCGGAGTTCTACCGGTTCTATCGCTCGATGGAAGCGTACAAGGCCACGTTCAAGGGTCGGAACGACGTCATCGTGCTCGACTCCAGTTCCGAGTTCTTCAAGTATTTCAAGGGCCCCGGCGCGGGCAAATAATCTGGTCGCGGCGCATGCCGGCGTTGCCTCTCACGTGGAGTATCGGCAACGTTGGCATTCGTTTCATCGCCAACCGGCCCGCGTTTTCGGTTAAAATCGTCGATTCGGCGGAATGAACGCGTGCAAAGCCGCGCTCGTGCTGCCCGAATGTTGTCCGACTTTTAATAATCCGACCCGCTTTGCCCATGCCCACCTGGCTCCTGCCCGAGAATATCGCCGACGTCCTGCCGTCCGAAGCGCGCAAGATCGAAGAGCTGCGCCGCTTGATGCTCGACACCTTCCGTACTTACGGCTACGAACTCGTGATGCCGCCGCTGCTCGAATACGTCGATTCGCTGCTGGCCGGCGCCGGACAGGACACCGATTCCCGCACCTTCAAACTCGTCGATTCGATGAGTGGCCGCCTGCTGGGCCTGCGCGCCGACATGACGACGCAAGTCGCCCGCATCGACGCCCACCTGTTGAACCGCGACACGGTGACGCGCCTGTGCTATGCCGGCAGCGTGCTGCACACGCAGCCGTCCGGCCTGCACGCGACGCGCGAGCCGCTGCAGATCGGCGCCGAAATCTACGGCCACGCGGGCCTCGAGGCGGACGCCGAGATCCAGGAACTGGCCCTCGCATCGCTGGCGCTGGCGGGCTTCGACCAGCCGCGCCTCGACTTGTCGCACGTGGGCGTGCTGCGTGCCATCCTCGCCGAGGATGCCGCCGCCAAGCGCGACGAGCAGCTGCTGTATGCGCTGCTGCGCTCGAAGGACGTCCCGGGCCTGGTCGATGCCACCGCCGGCTACAACGAACAGACCCGTGCCGCGTTGCTGGCGCTGCCGAACCTGTATGGCGACATCGACGTGCTCGCGCGTGCGAAAGACGTGCTGCCGCCGCTGCCGGGCATCGCCCGCGCGCTGGCGGAACTCGCGGCGCTGGCAGGCTCGGTCCTCGGCCGCGCCGAAATCGCGATCGACCTCGCCGACCTGCGCGGCTACCAATATGAAAGCGGCGCGATGTTCGCGCTGTACGTGCCGGGCCTGCCGAACGCAGTCGCGCGCGGCGGCCGCTACGACCACGTGGGCGAGGCCTTCGGCCGCGCGCGTCCCGCGACGGGCTTCTCGCTCGACCTGCGCGAACTCGCGCGCCTGCTGCCAACGGCCGAGCGCAAGCACTCCATTCGTGCCCCGTGGGGCAACGCGCCGGAACTGCGCGAAAAAATCGCCGAACTGCGCAAGAGCGGCGAAACGGTGATCCAGTCGATGCCGGGTCACGACAATGTACAGGACGAGTTCGAGTGCGACCGCGTGCTCGTCCTCGAACAAGGAAATTGGATTCTCAAAAACTTAGGCTCATGATGTCAAATACTGCTAAGAACGTCGTTGTCATCGGCACCCAATGGGGCGATGAAGGCAAAGGTAAGATCGTCGACTGGTTGACCGACCATGCCGCCGGCGTGGTACGTTTCCAGGGCGGCCACAACGCCGGCCACACGCTGGTCATCAAGGGCCAGAAGACCGCGCTGCAACTGATCCCGTCGGGCATCATGCGCGAAGGCGTGGCCTGCTACATCGGCAACGGCGTCGTCGTCTCCGTGCCGGACGTGATGCGCGAGATCGACAAGCTCGAAGCGGCCGGCGTGGAAGTCGCGTCGCGCCTGAAGATCTCGGAAGCGTGCCCCGTCATCCTGCCTTACCACGTCGCCATCGACGTCGCGCGCGAAGCCAAGCGCGGCGTGAACAAGATCGGCACGACGGGCAAGGGCATCGGCCCCGCCTACGAAGACAAGGTCGCGCGCCGCGCGATCCGCATCGCCGACCTGCTGAACGAAACCCGTTTCGCGGAAAAGCTGCGCGAGAACCTGGAATACCACAACTTCGTGCTGACCGGTTTCCTCGGTGGCCAAGCGCTGGACTTCCAGAAGGTGTACGACGATGCGATGGCCCTCGTGCCGCGCCTGCGTCCGATGGTCGGCGACGTGTCGTCCGCGCTGTACGCGACGCACAAGGCCGGCGGCCACCTGCTGTTCGAAGGCGCGCAAGGCTCGCTGCTGGACGTCGACCACGGTACGTACCCGTTCGTCACCTCGTCGAACTGCGTGGCAGGCAATGCCGCCGCCGGTTCGGGTGTCGGTCCGGGCATGCTGCACTACATCATGGGCATCACGAAGGCCTACACGACCCGCGTGGGCTCGGGCCCGTTCCCGTCGGAGCTGCCGACGGATGCCGGCGTGGGCGAGCACCTGTCGCGCATCGGCCATGAATTCGGCACCGTGACGGGCCGCGCCCGCCGCTGCGGCTGGTTCGACGCCGCGCTGCTGCGCCGCTCCGTGCAGATCAACGGCGTGTCCGGCATGTGCCTGACGAAGCTGGACGTGCTCGACGGCCTGGAAACCCTGAAGCTGTGCACCGGCTACAAGATCGACGGCCGCGACGTGGACATCTTCCCGGTCGGCGCCGAAGAAGCCGCGGCCTGCGTGCCCGTGTACGAAGAGATGCCGGGCTGGACGGGCACCACCGTCGGCGCCAAGTCGATGGACGAGCTGCCGGCCAACGCACGTGCGTACATCAAGCGCATCGAAGAACTGGTCGGCGTTCCGGTGGACATGGTCTCCACTGGTCCGGACCGCGAAGAAACCATCGTGCTGCGCCACCCGTTCGCAGCGTGATGTGAAACAAGTCCTTGGCGCGCGACCCGCGCGGCAAGGACGTCAGCCATAAGCAGACCACAAGCAGAAACTAGGGAAAATCCAAATGACGACGCCTCCATCGACCGACAAGGACCTGTGGGTCTCCTGGGATGAATACAACCGCCTGATCGAGCGCCTGGCGCTGAAGGTGTACGAATCGAACTGGAAGTTCGACATGGTGCTGTGCCTCGCGCGCGGCGGCGTGCGCCCGGGCGACGCGATCTCGCGCATCTTCGACGTGCCGCTGGCGATCCTGTCGACCAGCTCGTACCGCGAAGAAGCGGGCACGAAGCAGGGCGACCTGGACATCGCCAAGTACATGACGATGACCAAGGGCCCGCTGGCCGGCCGCATCCTGCTCGTTGACGACCTGGCCGATTCCGGCGTCACCCTGATGCGCGTGCGCGAGCATCTGCAGCAGAACTACCAGGACGTGACGGAAGTGCGTTCGGCCGTCATCTGGGTCAAGGGCACGTCGTCGATCAAGCCGGACTACCACCTGGTCGACCTGCCGCACAATCCGTGGATCCATCAGCCGTTCGAGGATTACGATGGCCTGCGTCCGCACCAGCTGTCGTCGTGGCTGAAGAAGTTCGAGCAGAGCTGATCTTCGGGCGATGCAAAAGAGAAGGGCGACACCTCGGTGCCGCCCTTTTTCATTTGATCGGTTAAGATCACATCTGCCATAACAATAACAACGCCCATGACCCAAAGCTTCTTCCAGACCTTCATCCTGCTGCTGCTCGTCACGGACCCCTTCGGCAACGTCCCCCTGTTCGTGACTGCGCTGAAGGACGTGCCCGCGGCCCGCCGCCCGCGCATCGTCGTGCGCGAATGCGCCATCGCCTTCCTGCTGCTGTTGCTCTTCATGTTCTTCGGCCGCCACTTCCTCGCGGCGCTGCAACTGACCGACATCTCGCTGCGCATCGGCGGCAGCGTCATCCTCCTGATCATCGCCATCCGCATGATCTTCCCGCACCCGGACGGCGTGCTGGGGCGCAGCGAAGGCGGCGAGCCGTTCATCGTGCCACTCGCGATTCCCGCGCTGGCCGGGCCGTCGGCGCTGGCGACCGTGCTGCTGTTCACCTCCGGCTCGGTCGAGGAGGTGATGATCCACGTGGCCGCGCTGGCCGCCGTCGCCGCCATCTGGCTGATCGTCTTCCTCGGCGCCGAGCGCCTGCAGAACGTGCTCGGCACGCATGTCATGACGGCGTTCGAGCGCCTGATGGGCCTGATCCTGACGGCGATGTCGATCGAGATGCTGCTGGGCGGCGTGCGCGCCTTCGTCAAGACCCTCTGACTTTCACAAGGATTCACACATGAACACGTTGCTCCGCGCCGGTGTCCTCGGCCTCGCGCTCACCCTGTCGCTCGCAGCCTGCAAGCGCCGCGAAGAGGCGCCGTCCGCGCCCGCCAAGGCCGACTCGTCGTCCATCAGCCTGCAAAAGATCGACACCACGGTCGGCACGGGCGCCGAAGCGACGCCCGGCAAGCGCGTCACCGTCAACTACACGGGCTGGCTGTACCTGCCGGACGCGCCGCAGCACCACGGCGAACAGTTCGACAGCTCCGTCGGCCGCAAGCCGTTCACGTTCCAGCTCGGCAGCGGCATGGTCATCCCCGGCTGGGACCAGGGCGTCGCCGGCATGAAGGTGGGCGGCAAGCGCACGCTCGTCATTCCCGCCGCGCTGGGCTATGGCGCGGAAGGCGGCGGTCCGATCCCGCCGAACGCGAACCTGATTTTCGACGTCGAACTGCTCGACGTGCAGTAAATCCGCCGCCGCGACCATGCACGCGTGGATGCACACGCCGCAGGGCGAGCTGGCCGAGGCCGTGCACGGCATCGGCTTTTATTCGACCGTGGACGAGCCGTGGCCGCCCGCGCAGCCGCACCTGAACCGGTTCCCGGCGATGGTGTACTGCAGCCTCACGTTTTTCGCGCTAGGCGCGGTCGCGCTGCCGGATGAGACGGGCGAACTGCGTGCCATGGCCGACTGGTCCGTGTCCGGACCGCGCACGCGGCCCGTCGCGTCGCTGTCGCTGGCGCCGCTGCGTTCGCTGGGCGTGCTGCTGTACCCGGACGCATTCGCGTTGCTGACGGGCCTCGCGCCGGCCGCGCTGCAAGACCGCAACGACCCCGCGGACGACTTGCTCGATGCCAGCTGGGCGACGTGGCCGCAGGCGCTGCGCGCGTGCGCCGACGATGCCGCGCAGCTGGCGTGGATCGAGGCGGAACTGGGCGCCCGCTGGCGTGCCGTGCGCGGCCGTTGGGACCCGGAACTGGGCGCCAGCCTGCGCCGCATCGCCGCGCCGGACGGCGCCGCCACCGTGCCCGAGCTCGGAGAAGCACTTGGCGTGGGCGAGCGCCAGGCGCAGCGGCAGTACCGGGCCCGCGTGGGCCTGAGCCCCGCGCAGGCGCGCCGCCTGCAGCGCATGAACGCGGCCGTGTACGCGCTGCGCGACCCGAACGCGCCCGCGCGCACGCTCGCGGACCTCGCGGCCGAACTGGGTTATGCCGACCAGGCCCACATGGCGCGCGAACTGCGCCAGCTCGCGGGCTTGCCGCCGTCGCGGCTGGAAACGCACATCGATACCGACCGCGAGTACTGGCCGTATCGATTGTGATGTCGGGTTTGTTCAAGCCGGCCGCCGCGCCGCCGGCCAGAATCGTGCCTTTCCGAACGAGGCACGACGATGAAGATCACCTTTCTCACCTACGGTACCGACGGCGACACGCGCCCGCTGCTGGCGCTCGCGCGTGAAGTGACGGTGCGCGGCCACGAGGCCCACGTCCTGGCCGACGTGGCGGGCGCGCCGCACGCGCAGGCCTTCGGTATTCCCTTCACGGCGTTGGCGGGCGACATGCGCGCCGCGTTCCTGCCCGGCGGCGCGTTCGGCCGGCTGTTGCAGGACGGCGCCAGCATGACGCGCCTCACGCGCGCCTGCGCGGCCCTCGCGCGCGACAACACGGGCCCGTGGATGGAAGCGGCGCGCGCCGTGGCGCAGGGCAGCGACGCGCTCGTGTATTCGGGGCTCGCCGGCTTCGTCGGGCTCGCCGTGGCCGACGCGTTGGACATCCCCGTCGTCGGCGCCGCCATGTGGCCCATGACACCCACGCGCGCGTTCGCGCCGCCGTTCCTGCCCGTGCACCGCTGGCCGGGCTGGGCCAACCTGCTCGCGCATCGCGCGTTCGAGCACATGGCATGGTCCATGTTCGGCCCCGAACTGAACCGCGCCCGCCGCCACGTGTTCGGCGCGCCGCCGCGGCGCCGGCCGTGGCGCGGCGTGCCGATGCTGTACGGCTGCTCGCCCACGTTGCTGGCGCGTCCGGCCGACTGGCCCGCGAATGCGGAACTCACGGGTGCGTGGCACCTGCCTGCGCGCGCAGATTGGCGTGCGCCGCAAGCCCTGCTGGACTTTCTCGAAGCCGGGCCGCCGCCCGTGTACATCGGCTTCGGCAGCATGGCGGGGATCGACCAGGCGACGCTCGTCGATGCCGTCACGGCCGTGGCGGCCGGGCGGCGCGTGCTGTTTCATCCGGGCTGGAGCGGCATCGATCCGGCCCGGTTGCCGGAGGGCGTGTTCGTCCTGGGCGACACGCCGCACGACTGGCTGTTCCCGCGCACGGCGCTCGTCGTGCACCACGGCGGCGCCGGCACCAGCCACGCGGTCGCGCGCGCGGGTGTGCCGTCCGTCGTCGTGCCGTTTGCGGGCGACCAGTTCTTCTGGGCGCGGCGGATGGGCGAGCGGGGGATCGCCGTGACGTGTCCGGCCACGCGTCTCGACGGCGATCGCCTCGCGCACGCGGTGGCCGCGGCGTCGGCACCCGCGCTGCGCGACAATGCGCGCCGCGTCGGGCAGGCGATGGCGCGCGAAGACGGCGTGCGCATGGCCGTCGACCGGCTGCTGGGCGGCGCCGCGCGCCGGCTCGACGGCTGACGGCGCCGATGTTGGCTGATCGGACACTTCTTCGGTATATACTGGAATTCCCAGCCGGATTCCCCGCCCCAGAAACGATTGGCCTGCACATGAATCTGTCGCTCTCCCGCTCGACGGCGCTCAGCTATTATCTGGTGATCGCCTTGCTGCTGGCGACCCCAGCCTTGCTGATCTGGCAGCACGTCGGGATGATCCGCACCATCGAGGTTTCGCCCCGCCAGCCGCACGGGGTCATGGTCGCCGACGACCGGCGCGAATTGCACGGCAATTCCGTCGGCTCGGTCGTCGTGACGCCGGACGCCATCGTCATGCGTTGCGAGCTGAGGGTGCGTGCCTCCTACCCGTTTTGCAAGATGCAGTTCCTGCTGGGCGAACCGGGCAAGGGGCTGGACCTGTCCCGCTTCGACACAATCGAGTTCGACCTGCGCTATACGGGCCGCCCGCCCGCCAAGATCAACTTTCACCTGTTGAATTTCGAACCGGAGTTTTCCAGGCCGGGCGAGTGGAATTCGCAGCGCTACAACGTTGCCGAGATCGAGCTGCCCGCTCAGCCCAAGTTCAGCATCCCCGTCAACGTGTTGCGCACCGCGGAATGGTGGCGGACGTTCTACAAGGTGCCGCTCTCCAAGACCTATCCGCGGCTCGACCACGTGACGGTCATGGAGATATCGACGGCCGCCGTCCCGCCCGGGCAGTCGATCACGATCGAGCTGCGCTCGCTGCAGTTCCGCGGCAAATGGATCTCGCAGACGACGCTGCTTGCGTGCCTCGTGGCCGCGTGGATCGGCTCCGGCCTGCTCGGCCTGGCGCAGGGACTGCTGCACTACCGGGCCGGCCTGTTCGCCAGTAACTCGCGGCTGGAACACCTTGCCGCCATCGACCGCGAACGCAAGGCGGCCGAGGCGGCGCGCGAGGAGGCGCTGGCCGAGGCCGTCGGGCTGGCGCGCCAGCGCAGCAATTTCCTCGCGCAGATGAGCCATGAATTGCGCACCCCCCTGAACGCCATCATCGGCTATGCGCAACTGCTGCGGCGCGACCGGCACCAGTTGAACGAACGGCAGGCCGTCGGCTTGGCCACGATCCACGAGAGCGGCCAGCATTTGCTCACCCTGATCAACGACATCCTCGACCTGGCGCGGGTCGAAGCGGGCAAGATGGTGCTGCATCCCACGGCCATCCACCTCGGCACCTTCCTGCAGGTCGTCGTCGACATCATGCGCGTCAAGGCCGAGGAAAAAGGTCTCGCGTTCCATTACGAACCGGCGCCCGACCTGCCGTCCGCCGTGACGGTCGACGAGACGCGCCTGCGCCAGGTGTTGCTGAACCTCTTGGGCAATGCGGTGAAATTCACCGACCAGGGCACGGTGTCGCTGCGCGTGCTGCCGGCGCCGACGGGCGACGACGCGATGGCGCGGCTGCGTTTCGAAGTCACCGACAGTGGCATCGGGATGAGCGCGCAGCAGGTCGGCCGCCTGTTCCATCCATTCGAGCAGGTGGCGGACGCCCGCCGGCGCGAGGGCGGCACGGGCCTCGGTCTCGCCATCAGCCAGCAGCTGGTGCGCCTGATGGGCGGCACGATCACGGTCGTGAGCCAGCCGGGCAGGGGCAGCACGTTCGCGTTCGAACTCGCCGTGCCGATCGCCACCGGCAGCCCCGCCATGCAGCCGTCGCTGGGCGCCATCGTCGGGTATGAAGGCGAACGCAAGCGTGTGCTGGTCGTCGACGACGTCCCGCAGAACCGCGCGATGCTGATGAGCCTGCTGCAAGAGCTGGGATTCGTCGTCGCCGCGGCCGAGAACGGCATGGAGTGCCTCGTCGTGCTCGACAGCTTCAAGCCGGACCTGATCGTGATGGATGTCATGATGCCTGTCCTCGACGGCAACGAGACGACGCGGCGCATCCGCCAGCTGCCGGCGTGGAAGACGATCCCGATCATCGCCGTCGCCGCCAGCGCCGGCCGCGACGACGAGGCGCGCAGTCTCGACGCCGGTGTCGATGCGTTCCTCGCCAAGCCCGTCGAGCACGACGTCCTGCTGCGCACCATCGGCACGCAGTTGTCGCTGACGTGGATCGCCGGGCTGCCGGCGCCGGAACCGCACGCCGCGGACGAGGACGACGACACGGCGCTCGTCGTCCCGCCGGCCCTGGAAATCGAGGTGCTGTGGCAGCTGGCGCGGCTCGGCAATATGCGCAAGATCCGCGAGCGCGCCAGCTACCTGCAGGCCCTCGACCCCGCGTACGCGCCGTTCGCGAACCGCCTGCACACGCTGGCGCAGGGCTACCATTCGAAAGAGCTGGCCGCGTTCGTGGAGCGCTACCGGACCGAGAGCGCGGTACCGCCGGCGTGACCGATTTGATTGCGATCAAACATTTGTGTGTCGAAAAAATTTACATAAATACAAACATTTAGACACACAAAACATGACAGGAGGATGACAAGCTTTTGATTAATTGAGGAAATAACTCTTGGTTACAGAAAATGGCATACGGCTTGCTTGAGTGGTCGATGTTCTGCCCCATGCGGGCAGACGTCCAACAACCATCAGGGAGTCCGCATTGAAAACGCTCACTGCAATTACCGTTGCCATCGGTGTGTTGACCAGTTCGCTGGCTTACAGCGCCACGACCTCCACCCAGTTCCACGTCGACAAAGACGCGCGCATCGTCGATCTCGGGCTCGCGCCGCAGTCCGAAACGCGGCAGATCACACTGTCGCTGGCTGTCAAGAACCTCGCCGCCATGGAAGCCCATGTCGCGTCGCTCGCCGACCCGACCAGTCCCAACTACCGTAAATTCCTCACGCCGGCCCAGGTGGGCAGCCTGTACGGCCAGGACGCCGCCACGGTGGCCCAGGTCGTCAACTTCCTGAAGGCGCAGGGCCTGACGGTGACGAAGGTCCATGCGAACAACCTCTTGATTTCCGCGCAGGGCACGAACGCGCAGCTCGCGGCCGTGTTCGGCAGCCCCATCCACGCCTACCAGGCGCAGGGCCGCACGTACGAGGCGCCCGCGAGCTCGACTGCCGTGCCCGCCAACCTGGCCGGCATCGTGAAGTCCGTGCATGGCCTGGACGGTCGCCCGCTATTCCGCAGCAACGTCGTCCGCCAGCCCGCGACGGGCCCGTCCGCGGCCGAAGCGAAGCTCGTGCCGAGCCGCATCCCGACGCCGAACGCCACGCCGGCATCGCTGCCGGGCGAATACACGGTGCTGGACCTGGCCGCCAAGTACAACGTGACGCCGCTGTACCAAGCCGGCGTGACGGGTGCCGGCAAGACGATCGGCATCGCCACCCTGGCCGGCTACCGCCAGTCCGATGCGTACGGCTACTGGAACGCGCTGGGCCTGCCGGTGGCGCCGAACCGCATCACCGACGTGCTCGTCGACGGCGGCCCGCTGCCGGAAGACGGCCCGGGCAGCGAGGGCGCCGGCGAGACGACGCTCGACGTCGAGCAGTCGGGCGGCGTCGCGCCGGGCGCCAACGTGCGCGTGTATCTTGCGCCTAACCAGGGCAATGGCTTCCTCGACATGTTCGCCGCGGCCATCGACGAGAACATCGTCGACACTCTGTCCGTGAGCTGGGGCGCGGCCGAGATCTACAACAGCGCCGCTGACCTGGAAGCGTTCCACAAAGTGTTCCTGCAGGCCGCGCTGCAGGGCATCCCCGTGATCGCCGCGTCGGGCGATGCCGGCGCGTTCGACATCAACCGCAACTTGCCGTATCCCGACTGCACCACGTTGCTGTCGGCGGATCATCCGGCGTCCGACACGGCGGTCCTCGCCGCCGGCGGCACGACGTTGCCGCACACGCAGGTCCACAAATACGGCTCGATCACGATCCCGACCGAGCGCGCCTGGGGCTGGGACTACCTGCGCAGCTACATCACGCAGTACTACGGCCAGACCACGTACTACACGACCTACTTCCCGGTGGGCGGCGGCGGGGGCGTCAGCGTCGACTTCCCGCGGCCCGCGTACCAGAACGCGCTCGCGGGCGTGATGACGAGCGCCGCGGCGCAAAGCCTGTACTGCAAGGCGTCGGTGGTCGGCGATCCGGGCTCGGGTTACGAAGACCTGATCGACCTGCCGGCCGGCGCCCCCGGACGCAACCTGCCGGACGTGTCGCTGAATGCCGACCCGTACACCGGCTACCTCGTCTACTTTGAAGGGCAGTGGGGCGCGGGCAACGGCGGCACGAGCTTCGTGGCGCCGCAGCTGAACGGCATCTTCACCTTGATCGCGGCCGGTACGAACAGCCGGCTGGGGCCGTTGCATCCGAAGCTGTACGGCGCGTTCAAGACCTATGGCTACGGCGCCAAGTCGCCGTTCCGCGCCATCACGGCGGGCACGAACCTGTACTACAAGAGCACGAGCACGTTCAATCCGGCGACGGGCCTCGGCTCGCTCGACGTGACGAACCTCGCGCGCGCCTTCGGCGTGAACCTGTGAACCGGCAGCCCGACAACCTTTACGAAAGACTTGCGATGAAATCGATCAAACATGCTCTGGTGGGCCTCGTGCTCGCGACCTGCGCCGTCTTCAACGCCTCGGCCACCCCGACGTTCAGCGACACGTTCTTCGTCGTGCCCGTCTTCGGTCCGACGACGACGCAGACCTGGGACTTCGGCATCACGGAGCCCGGGGCGCAGGCGGGCGACACGTTCCTGTACGACTTCCTGTTCAACACGCCGCCCGAGCCCGCGTGGTTCACGTTCGCCGTGTTCCCCGACGTGGCCGGTTCGCTGGCGTTCTCGGACCTCGGCTTCTTCGCGGGCGACTTCGTGACGCCGATCGACGCGCTCACCTTGTCGCTGACGAGCGACCTGGCCGCCGGCAGCGGCACGATCACGAGCGGCACGTACGACGTGCGGCTGGCCGGGACGTTCCTCGCGGCCGGCGCCGGCTTCACGGGCCATGCGTTCTCCGACGTGCCGGAGCCGGTCAGCCTCGCGCTGATGGCCGCCGGCCTGGCAGGCATCGGGGCTGCGCGCCGGCGCCGGACGGCGAAGGAGGAGGCCGCGCACGCGTCCTGATCATTCGACCCCGCTGCCCGTGCCCTCCACGAGCACGGGCGCGCGATAGCCGGCCGGCTTGTCGCCGACGCGGGCGCCACCGTACATCATGCCCTGCATCGCATTCGTGAAGAAGTAGTACGGGAACGGCGTCGCGGGCCGGCTGGCGTCGTCCAGGCGCTGCACGAGTTCGGCGGGCAGTTCGAAGTCGAGCGCGCCGAGGTTCGTCGTCATTTGCTCCGGCCGCGACGCCCCGACGATCACGCTGGCCACGCCCGGGCGGTTCGCGACCCAGTTGAGGGCCACTTGCGCCAGCGGCCGGCCGACGGCATCCGCGACTTGTTCCAGCTCGTCGACGATCTGGAAATTGCGCTCGGTGAGGTGCTGGAACGCCGGATTGCCGTTGCCCTGCATCGCGGCGAGCCGGCCTTCCTTGGCCGCGTCGTCGCGGCGGTAGCGGCCGGCCAGCAGGCCGCTCGCGAGCGGACTCCACACGGTGATGCCCATGCCCAGCTCCGCCGCCAGGCGCGGGTATTCGTGTTCGATGTTGCGTTCGACGAGCGAGTACTGCAACTGCAGCGCCGACACGGGCTCGTAGCCGCGCCACTCGGCCAGCGTCTGGGCGCGGGCCGCGTACCACGCGGGCACGTCGGACAGGCCGATGTGGCGGATCTTGCCGGCACGGACGAGGTCGTTCAACGTGCGCATCACTTCCTCGACGGGCGTCAGCTGGTCCCAGGCGTGCACGTAGAACACGTCGAGGTAATCCGTCTGCAGGCGCTTGAGCGAGCCTTCGACGGCGCGCATTAGGTTCTTGCGGCCGTTGCCGCCACCGTTGGCATTCGCGGCCGCCAGGTTGAACGTGTACTTGCTGGCCAGGACGAGCTCGTCGCGCGAACCGCTGGCTTTGATGAATTCGCCCAGCCACGTCTCGCTGGTACCGTTCGTGTACACGTCGGCCGTGTCGATGAAGTTCCCGCCGTGGTCACGGTACAGGTTGAACACGGTTTCCGCCGCCGTCTTGTCCGAACCCCAGCCCCATTCCGTGCCGAAGGTCATTGCGCCCAGCGACAGGCGGCTCACGCGCAGGCCCGTGCGGCCGAGGGTGTAGTAGATCGGTTGGTTCATGTCGTTCTCCTCGTTGGTGGTTGGATGAACGACATCGTAATCCGCTCGATAAGGAAGAAAAACTGGCATAATCTTCAATCCTTATTAAGCTGTGCTTCATAATGAAATTGACACAACTGGACGGCATGCTCGCGTTCGCCACCGTCGCCAGGCAGGGCAATTTCACGGCCGCTGCCGCGTTGCTGGAAGTGACGCCGTCGGCCGTCAGCCAGACGGTCCGGCAACTCGAAGAACGGCTGGGCGTGCGCTTGTTGAACCGGACGACGCGCAGCGTCAGCCTGACGGAAGCAGGGGAGCAATTCCTCGCGCGCGTGGGGCCGGCTGTCGCGGAGCTCACGCAGGCGGCGGCCGAGCTGGACGACTACCGGCGGGGCGTCAGCGGTACCTTGCGCCTGAACATGGCGAACATCGTGTACGCGGTCTGGCTGCGCCCCTTGCTGCCGGGTTTTCTCGCAAGCCATCCCGGCATCAAGGTCGAACTCGGCTTCGACGAGGGATTCGTGGACATCGTCGCAGGCGGCTTCGATGCCGGTGTGCGCCTCGGCGAATCCGTCCAGGTCGACATGGTGGCCGTGCCGCTCACGCGGCAGGAGCAATTGTGCATGGTGGCGTCGCCGGCGTATGCGGCGCGGCGCGGCCTGCCGCGCACGATCGAGGAATTGCAGCAGCACGATTGCATCCGTTATCGGTTCCGCAAGAACAATGCGATCTATCGCTGGGAACTCATGCGGGGCGAGCGCATCGTCGAGGTCGAGGTCGACGGGCCGCTGATCGTCACGAACAGCGTGTCGATGGCGGGCGCGGCGCGCGACGGGATCGGCATCGCCCACGTCTTTCTGCGCCAGGTCGAAGGAGACCTTGCCGCCGGCCGGCTCGTGCCGGTGCTGCCGGAATGCTGGTCGCTACAGTCCGGCTTTCACCTGTACTACCCGACGCGGCGCCATTTGCCCGCGAAGCTGCGGGCGTTTATCGATTACTGCGGGGAACGATTAAGGGACGCGGCTGTGGCGGAACGATAGGCCGGCGTGAAGCCGCAGGGTGGGTGATTGATGCCCCCGGCATCAATCACCCCACCCTACGTAAAAAACAGCTCCGAGGAGCCGTCTTTTACTTGCCGAGAATGGACACCACGTTGTCCGCCCCCGGCGCGCCAAACGCCTGCTGCTTGAGCACGTGCAATTGATCTCGCACCTGCGCGGCCTTCTCGAACTCGAGGTTCTTGGCATGGTCGACCATGAGCTTTTCGAGGCGCTTGATCTCTTTCGAAATCTGCTTCTCGCTCATCGATTCGACCTTGGCGGCGTCCTCCGACAAGCCGACGTCGTTCAGCATGGCCTTCTGCGCGGCCGCGCTGTAGACGCCGTCGATCATCTCCTTGATCTTCTTCTGCACGCCCTTCGGGGTGATGCCGTTCGCCTCGTTGAACGCGATCTGCTTGGCGCGGCGGCGTTCCGTCTCGTCGATGGCGCGCTTCATCGAATCGGTGATCTGGTCCGCGTACAGGATCGCCACGCCGTTCAGGTTACGGGCCGCGCGGCCGATGGTCTGGATCAGCGAACGCTCCGAGCGGAGGAAGCCTTCCTTGTCGGCGTCGAGCACCGCGACGAGCGACACCTCCGGCAGGTCGAGACCCTCGCGCAGCAGGTTGATGCCGACGACGACGTCGAACGTGCCCAGGCGCAGGTCGCGCAGGATTTCCACGCGCTCCACCGTGTCGATGTCGCTGTGCAGGTAGCGCACCTTGATGCCGTGGTCGGACAGGTATTCCGTCAACTGCTCGGCCATGCGCTTCGTCAGCGTGGTGACGAGCACACGCTCGTCCTTCTTGATGCGGTCCGTGATCTCGCCCATCAGGTCGTCCACCTGCGAACGCGCGGGTTTCACGATGACCTGCGGGTCGACGAGGCCCGTCGGGCGCACGACCTGCTCGACGACGTTGTCGGCTTTTTCCTTTTCGTAGTCGGCCGGCGTCGCGGAGACGAAGATACACTGGCGCATCTTGTTCTCGAATTCCGAGAATTTCAGCGGGCGGTTGTCGAGCGCGGACGGCAGGCGGAAGCCGTAGTCGACGAGGTTCACCTTGCGCGACCGGTCGCCGTTGTACATCGCGTTCAGCTGGCCGATCATCACGTGCGACTCGTCCATGAACATCAGCGCATCCTTGGGCAGGTAGTCGATCAACGTGGGCGGCGGTTCGCCCGGCATCGAGCCGGACAGGTGGCGCGAGTAGTTTTCGATGCCCTTGGTGAAACCGACTTCGGCCAGCATCTCGAGGTCGAAGCGCGTGCGCTGTTCGAGGCGTTGTTCTTCCAGCAGCTTGCCCTGCTGGCGGAATTCTTCCAGGCGGTCGCGCAGCTCGGCCTTGATGGAGTCGACGGCCTTCAGCACGGTCGCGCGTCCGGTGACGTAGTGCGAACCCGGGTACACGGTGAAGCGCGGGATCTTCTGGCGCACCTTGCCCGTCAGCGGGTCGAACAATTGCAGCGATTCGATCTCGTCGTCGAACATCTCGACGCGGATCGCGAGTTCCGCGTGCTCGGCGGGGAAGATGTCGATCGTGTCGCCACGGACGCGGAACGTGCCGCGCGCGAAGTCCATCTCGTTGCGCGTGTACTGCATCTGGATCAGGCGCGCGATGACGTCGCGCTGCGCGACCTTGTCGCCCGTGCGCAGCGTGAGAATCATCTTGTGGTACTCGTTCGGATTACCGATACCGTAGATCGCCGACACGGTGGCGACGATGACGACGTCGCGCCGCTCCATCAGCGACTTCGTGCACGACAGGCGCATCTGCTCGATGTGCTCGTTGATCGACGAGTCCTTTTCGATGAACAGGTCGCGCTGCGGCACGTACGCTTCCGGCTGGTAGTAGTCGTAGTACGAGACGAAGTACTCGACGGCATTCTGCGGGAAGAACTCGCGGAATTCTGCGTACAGCTGGGCCGCGAGCGTCTTGTTCGGGGCGAACACGATGGCGGGCCGGCCCGCGCGCGCGATGACGTTGGCCATCGTGTACGTCTTGCCGGAACCGGTCACGCCGAGCAGCGTCTGGTACATCAGGCCGTCCTCGATGCCCTCGATCAGGCCCTCGATCGCCGTCGGCTGGTCGCCGGCCGGAGGGAAGGGCTGGTGCAGCTTGAACGGTGAATTCGGGTACGTGATGACGGTGGGTGCTGGTGAATTTGCAACCGATAAATCTGCCATTGGATCAGACCTTTGCTAGAATGAGAATCCGCCTGCGATCTGGCACGGTCCAGACCGCCTATCTATACAACCGCTGCGAACCCAGCCGACAAACCAAGTTTATCACGATGAATTCCCCAGCTTCTGCCAGCATCTTCAGCGCCATCGCCATGGCTCCCCGCGATCCGATCCTCGGCATCACCGAGGCCTTCAACGCAGATACCAACCCCGCCAAGATCAATCTGGGCGTGGGCGTCTACTACGATGACAACGGGAAAGTGCCTCTGCTGCAATGCGTTCAGCAGGCGGAAGCGAAGTTGATTGCTCAGCCCACGCCGCGTACCTACCTGCCGATCGAAGGCCTGGGTGCGTACGACAAGGCTGTGCAAGAACTGGTATTTGGTGCCGACAGCGCCGTAATTCAAGAGAAACGTGCGGTCACGGTGCAAGCCATCGGCGGCACCGGCGCGCTGAAGATCGGCGCCGACTTCCTGAAGCGTTTCTCGCCGGACTCGCAAGTCTACATCAGCGACCCGAGCTGGGAAAACCACCGTGCGCTGTTCGAAAGCGCCGGCTTCACCGTCAACAACTACACGTACTACGACGACGCCACGCACGGCGTCAACTTCGATGGCATGCTGGCCTCGTTGAAAGCGATGCCGGAAGGTTCCGTCGTCGTCCTGCACGCCTGCTGCCACAACCCGACCGGCGCCGAACTGAACGCCGACCAGTGGGGCCAGGTGATCGACGTCGTGCGCGCCAACAATCTGATTCCGTTCCTCGACATGGCCTACCAGGGCTTCGGCGATGGCATCGCGGAAGACGGTGCCGTCGTGCGCCGCTTCACCCAGACCCCGGGCCCGCTGCTCGTGTCGAACTCGTTCTCGAAGTCGTTCTCGCTGTACGGCGAGCGCGTGGGCGCGCTGTCCGTCGTCGCGTCGACGGCGGAAGAGGCTGCTCGCCTGCTGTCGCAGCTGAAGCGTATCGTCCGCACCAACTACTCGAACCCGCCGACGCACGGCGGCAAGGTCGTCGCGACCGTCCTGTCCACGCCGGAACTGCGCCAGCTGTGGGAAGACGAGCTGGCCGGCATGCGCGTCCGCATCAAGCAGATGCGCGACGAGCTGGTCAAGAAACTGGCCGAAAAGGCACCGGGCAAGGACTTCGGCTTCGTGCGCAAGCAGGTCGGCATGTTCTCGTACTCGGGCCTGACGAAGGACCAGGTCGAGAAGCTGCGCGCCGAATCGATCTACGCCGTGGACACGGGCCGCATCTGCGTGGCCGCGCTGAACTCGAAGAACATCGACACCGTCGTTGACGCGATCGCAAAAGTTCTCTAAACTCTTGCTTCTTTCGCTGCGGCATCTGTCGTAGCGAAAGATCTTTTCCCTGATAGCTCAGTCGGTAGAGCGACGGACTGTTAATCCGCAGGTCCCTGGTTCGAGTCCAGGTCGGGGAGCCAAGATTTCCGCACGGTTGGGATCCAGCCTGTGCAAGCCGTGGGTGAGCGGCTATAATCACAACACCTATTCCCTGATAGCTCAGTCGGTAGAGCGACGGACTGTTAATCCGCAGGTCCCTGGTTCGAGTCCAGGTCGGGGAGCCAGAATTTAGTTGTACAGAATCAAGGGGTTACATGCTTAGACGTGTAGCCCTTTTTTTCATTTCCGGGACCATACCGAGACTGGGTGGCCGGAGTCCGCTGGCCCTATACCATCAGCGGGGAGGGCGCGGCCGGTGGCGGCTCGCGTTGACCGCGCCCCTGTTGCGTGAGGGCAGTTTATTCGCGCATAGTGGCCGCTGGTGACGCCGCTGGGCTCCGGGGATGGCTGCCCCCTACGGCCGGGCCACGTTGGCGCTGGGAGGCAACGGTCAATTTCCGGTCGGATAGAGGGCGCACAGACAGCCACTTAATGGTTAGCGATGTGCCACAACATCGAAGATATCAAGGCGGTAGTGGGATGGATTCACCCGCATCTCATAGATGCGACCCATCTTAGAAAGCGACGGGTTGTCTCGGATGCGTTTCAGGGCCATCTGATGATTCGACTTGCATCCAAAATAGACTGCGCTTATAGCCTTGGGATTTATCCTGAACAGGTGGATGGCAGGCTCCCGGAGATTGGACGTCAGGTGGTAAATCTCTGACTTTATGCTTTCGTCGGCCATGTCCTCATGCATTTCGTACTCGTTGGGGTAGGTGATCCGGATTCTCTTTCTACCGGCGATTTCTTTTTCTTCATTCAGGACTATGCTCGGGTGTAAGATGCAAAGTTTCCTGACATGCTCGTTATCGTCGCAAATTATCGCGTCAGCGTCGCATAGCCGAACGACTGCCCTTTGCTCTTTCTCATATATCCATTCATTGGCCTTAGTGAACAGGATAGCCCGGTGGAATTTACTCCAGTGATATTCGTACATTGAGTCGGGAGCGGAGGATTCCGACCGGGAAAAGTTCGGGAACTCGAAACGATAATCGACCTTCTCTGGGAACTCATAGACTTCTCCTAGGTAACCTTTGCCGAACCTGCTTCTTCGGCCATCGAGTTCCTTAATCGAGTCCATGAAGAACGGCTGCGTGAAGTCGAATTCGATCACCATTCCCCTGTGCTCGTCAGCGTAATGTGCCCACATCAATGGGTTGTTGTGATCTTCCGTGAATGAAAGTATTCCCAAGTCGGAAAGGTCGGCCTGGATGTTGCCCATTAGGTCTCTGATGGCATGTTCGTTCGATTCTGAGGTTTCATGCCCATTGTTTCTGTAGTACTCGGCTTGGTTTCGGTCAGCGTCGCGCACCTGGTCAATGTTGAAGATCCCTTCGAAGGGGTCGTTAAGCGCGATGGCAGGAGTCGCACGGATCATTGGATTGCCAAAGAAGTCGTCCCGCAATGGCATGTATTTGTATAGGAATCGACTCATCTCTGTCATTTTCGTATTGTTTGAAAAAAAATCGAGAGCACCCCTTCAGCCCCTTATGCTCTAGGCCGCATTAAACGGTTTCGCTAAGGAAGTGCGCCCCGGCTGCTGCACCGGCAATTGCTATATTGCTGTAGGAACGTCGTTGTCGGCAAGGACAGGTGCGTTGTGAGCGTTCGTTCATCTCCTGCGGCCTTTCCTGCAAGTTCGTCGCGCTCGAACTAATCCACTCTACGTCTATACTTGAGTAAAAAGAAAGGACTGCCTCTTGCTGATCCAGAGCGTCGTCGGCGTATTCATAAAGGGGCCCAAGAAACATCTTTCGGAAATAGTTAAGAATTTAGGAGTTATCTAGCCGCTCTTTCCGATACGCGAATGCCTTCGAAGAAATAATCAAGAATATAGCTGTCGAAATCTTGCAGATTCTGCATTGTGTTTTTCAATGATTGGAGTCCAATGCTGTTCAAGATCTCGATCGCGGAGTGCACAGTTAATTGGCTATCTTCAAAGTTGATAAGTCCTATCGAATGAATTTTACGGCTGAGCATCCGCGGCAAGCCATATTCTTCAAGTTGGTAAACTACTGGCGGCAAGAAAGCGAATGATATTTTGGCCAAAAATGGCGACACGTCATAACTCTTATTTTTCAAAATTGACGCTTGTAGGAGGTTCACATCCGACAATAACGAAGAGAATTTAAACACAACGTTGCGCTCGAGTTTGAAGAAAGTATCGATTCCCACATCAATACGGTCGAGTGAACTTAATAGCTGGGGAATTGTTTTGGTCCAGTTTTTAGATAAAATTTTAATAAATTCAACGAAAACACTATATTTTACTTCCCAGCCACCAGGGGATAAATTTATTATCTTATAAAGAAGGCGATCCCAGTCTGCAGGGTTGTCGGAATTTAGGAATCCTAGGCCATTCCAACTGGTTGGGTCATTTCGAATGTCGATTGCAATTTTCTTTAGAAGGTGCGAGTCGCTTGACTGAAACGCATTCGAAGCCAATAGGTCAGCAAATCGAGTTTCACCCAAAATGGCGCTCATTTCATTCTTATAATCGATAATCTTCTGAATTTGCTCGGACGTAAGATCCTCTTTGTGTTTTATCTCATCCATTGTTCCAAGCAGCTCATCAGGCAGATCAAGATCCAGGATGGTCTGTTCGTCCTTTGGCGGGCTCTCCAGGATGTAGACTTTCCCAATGAAGTGTTTAAACATCCTCCCACTTCGCCCTATGATGTTCTTATAGGTGAAATCATTGAGGTTGGATTTTCCGTTTTTATTGCTCCAAATTATGACATTTTCTGCGGACGTGTTAACACCTTCAACAATGGAAGAGGTCGATATTATGTTCTTCAGGCCATGTGGCTCTTCGAATAGTTTTACCTGTATCTGGCTTAAAGATCGATGCAGTTGCCCATTATGAATTCCTGTTCCGCGTTTGACTAAACTTGTGAGAGTCCAGTTCGGGTCGTAATGGATAGAGAGCCATTCTGAAAATTTATTAAGAAGTAAGCTTTTCTTTTGCGAAACATTAGTTAGTATTAGATTTGAGATATTTGTAATGTTGGAATAAGTTCCGGCATAAATGAGTGACTTATTTTTTGTTTTGGCCAAAATATCTAATAAAACACGGCTTTTCTCAGCCTCGTCACCAATATTCTTGTAAAGCTCATTTTTTTCCAAGAATACTGTGTTAAAGTCAAATTTTCGGAACTGCATTCCTTTGGTGAATATACTCTTATTGAGCTGGGATATGTTGGGTGCTAGAAAGTATCGCTGTTTCGCCTTTTTGCTCAGTCTAATTATGGCGTTTATTAATGAGGGCGCCCTTTCTTTGTCAAATTTTTTACTGGCCTTGTAAAATTCATCGATGATGAGGATGTCAAGCATTTCGATTTTATCTACATATCCAATCGCCCTCTCTTGCGGAAATATAAATATATTTCGTTCCGCTAGCTCAATATCTGCGGTCGTAATTATTTTATAGTCGGAAGAGAATTTCCGATTGAGTCTGCGGCGAGTTTCGTCAGCCAGTGCGATTGTGGGAACGATAATTACCACGTTCGTCGGGCGCTTAATGGCTATGAAAGAGTCAATTACAAAGCTCTTTCCGAAACTCGTTGGTGCACTTATGGCTAAATTCTCTCCGTCGAGAAGCGATCGAAGTAAAGAACTTTGCTCCCTATGAAGGACGGCTGGCGAGTCAGCACCGATATCGACTTTGAAGCTTTCTGAAAGGTAGCGTTCTTGCCAGCGCGCACTTTCGAGCCTCATGTACGGATACAGCCCAGTTTCCCTGATCAAATAATTGATCAGATTGTCATAGGGGATCTTCTCACTTTCATAGTGCGCCAAAATTCTAATTAACTCATCCCTGGCTCGCGATTCTTCGCCATTTTGAATGTGACGATTGATAGAGCTGCATTTATCAAATATTTCGTTATTCATCATTGACTTTTATAATGTTCGACGTTGGCCACAAACTTATCAACGATTAATTTTTTGTTTGGGACGGGTAGTAAAATAAGATGGAAGGTGATTTTTGGATATTTTACGATGGTACTTAATTTTGCTATTTGTTTCTTGAAGTATGAATTTGCCCTGTCCAGATGATAAGCGATAATGCTTTGCCGATACCTTTCATCCAAAGTATTGTTTGAGTGGGTAATGTCACATTCATGAATCAAAAGAATTGGAATGTGGATTTTATTTGCAATATCATCAATTGATTCTTGATCACTCAGCGCATCAGTGATGGATTTTAACAGCGTTTTATCAAGTATTAGCTGGTCCAAATCCTTTATGTTTGTGATAATTGCATTTTCTTTCCTGAGCTTCTTTGTGTCCAAAGCATTTTGGACTGACGCTATGACTGAGCCCAAGCGAGCGTCCTCGATGCTGTTATAAAATTTAGCCTCTCCAAACCATAATGAAAAGTCACTGTCATTTATAACTATGTGAACGCTGTCCGCACCTTTAGCATTATCTTGAGTATTTTGCTTGTAAAAAATCTTGGGAACGACCGGCAACGCCTTGTAGTGGTTCTTCATAACTCCATAAAGCACAATTTCGGCAAGCTCACTCCCTTCGCTAATATCGTCACTCTTGTCCGTAAGTCGGAGATTTCTTGCGGCAGCTACAAGGGCACTATGCGAGCGGTCTACCAAACTGACCCGCTCCCGTTCGGATAGTGCAGTTTGTGCAATGTTGTCCCAAATGAAATTGTTAAAGTTGCTTGCTCGCCAGGCCCCGTCCTCGTATCCGTTAATCAAACTCAAGAGACGCTTCTTCTCTATCGGGGTTAACCCCTTCGTCGTATTGATATTGAGAAAAGTCTCGTCTATTAATACCTCAAAGCAGAGTGACATAATTTAGCTGCCGACTGGCGAAAGTAATGATCTCTCGACAGTATCACAGCGGTTGCCCAAGGAAACTCAAAGTTTGTCACATGCAACTTTGTATTTTCACTATTTTGCCGCAATACTGTATAAATATACAGTATTTTGCCGAGCTAGGTGATATTTCTGTATCGAAATAAACACTGGCCGGTTGAGCGAGCTGAAGGCAGCGAATTGGCGTACTCGTACATGAAGCTGCAAAAACTTATGGATGTGGTTTTGCATCTCATGGGGGAGGCCGCTGCGACGAGTTGATTCGGTCGCCAGGAGGTTGCTGTGCTGAAAGGCCCTGGTGCACCCATCTGGCGATTCTGCAACTAGCAGCAGAAGCTAGTCATAGCAAGAGCTTTGGCAGGGATAGCGAGGTAGCAAGCGCGGTAACAAGCCCGTTATCAGGAATTGCTGAAGAAGTCTACCGTTGCATACCGAAGCACGGCACGAATTAGTCAGTAAATGCAGTAGCGCGACGGCGCGGCCGCGGACAGCAGTGGTAGAGCAGACAGCAGCGTGGCGCAGGCGAGGCGGGACGGGCGAGGCATGGCGGACTCCGCGGTGGCATCGTCCGGAAGTATGCGCCGAGGCCCGTCGCGCGTCGCGCGCACGCGCTGACGCTGTCGATTTTTGTCCGCGGCGCGTGACGCCGGCTACTTATTTGCCGCTGACCGGCCTCACCTTGACCGCCGCCTCCAGCGCCCGCGCCCGCGCCGTCTCGACGTCATCCGCCGTCGCCAGCGCCACCCCCATGCGGCGGCGCGCAAACGATTCCGGCTTGCCGAACAGGCGGATGTCGCTGCCCGGCACGCGCAGCGCGTCCGCGACGCCTTCGAACGCGATGCCCGCTTCCTCCAACTGGCCGTAGATCACGGCGGAGGCGCCGGGCGCGCGCAGCGCCGTGTTCACGGGCAGGCCGAGGATCGCCTTCGCGTGCAGTTCGAACTCGCTCTGCACCTGCGTGGCCATCGTGACCATGCCCGTGTCGTGCGGGCGGGGGCTCACTTCCGAGAACCACACCATGTCGCCCTTGACGAACAGCTCGACGCCGAACACGCCCTGGCCGCCCAGGTTCGCCGTGACTTTTTCCGCGATCTCCTGCGCGCGCTGCAGCGCGAGCGACGCCATCGGCTGCGGCTGCCACGATTCGACGTAGTCGCCGTGCACCTGCTTGTGGCCGATCGGTTCGCAGAAGCGCGTCTCGACGTTGCCGTCGGCGCCGGCGGCGCGCACGGTCAGCAACGTGATCTCGTAGTCGAAGTCGATGAAGCCCTCGACGATGACGCGGCCCGCATCCACGCGCCCGCCGGACGCGGCGTAGTTCCACGCGTTCTCGACGTCGGCCGCGCTGTCCAGCTTCGATTGGCCCTTGCCCGACGACGACATCACGGGCTTCACGACGTTCGGAAAACCGATCTCGGCGCACGCGGCCTTCAGCTCGTCGAGGCTCGACGCGAAGCGGTAGGGCGACGTCGCCAAGCCGAGTTCCTCGGCGGCGAGGCGGCGGATGCCTTCGCGATTCATCGTCAGCTGGGCGGCGCGCGCGGTCGGGATGCAGGTGATGGTGCCCGCCGCTTCCAGTTCGGCCAGCTTGGCCGTCGCGATCGCCTCGATCTCGGGCACGACGAGGTCAGGCCGCTCGCGTTCGATCAGCGCGGCCAGCGCGTCGCCGTCCGTCATGTCGATCACGTGCGCGCGGTGCGCGACCTGGTGGCCGGGCGCGTTCGGATAGCGGTCGACGGCGATCACTTCGATGCCCAGGCGTTGCAGCGAGATGATGACTTCCTTGCCGAGTTCGCCGGAGCCGAGCAGCATGACTTTCGTTGCGGAAGGGGAGAGCGGGGTGCCGAGGGGGCGTGCAGTGGTCATTGGGAAATAAGGGTGGGTCGTAAAGAGTGGCGACTATAGCAAACCACGCCGCCGGGCGCACGCCAGGCCGGCATTTGGCAATCCCCGATTTCCTGCTATAATATTGCCTCAATTCCCTGATAGCTCAGTCGGTAGAGCGACGGACTGTTAATCCGCAGGTCCCTGGTTCGAGTCCAGGTCGGGGAGCCAGAATTTCAAAAGGCCGCGTTCTGTACGCGGCCTTTTTCGTTTGGGGATGCAGATGATTGAAATCCTGATGGCAGCAAAGCGCAGCGTCGTGGCCCTGCTGAGTATCGCGGCCCTTGCGGCCAGCCTGTTTTGGCATGCGCCCGCGCTGGCGCGCAGCGACTGTGCCGACTATTTCCTCAATCCGCAGGATCGCTATCCGCACAACACGGCTGGCGCCGCCGCGGCGCCGTTCCCGCTGAAGCCGGGCCCGGCGTTGGGCGACGTGACCTACAAGCTGCGCGACGATCCGACCACGTACACGCTCGAGCAATACCTGACGAAGTTCTGCACGACGGGATTTCTCGTCCTGAAAGACGACCGGATCGTCTTCGAGCGCTATTTCCAGGGCCGCAAGCCGAGCGACAGCCTGTTGTCTGCCTCGATGTCGAAATCGATACTGGCGCTGTTGATGGGCATCGCCGTCGGGGACGGCAAGCTGGCACTCGACGAAAGAGTCGCCGCGGTGCTGCCCGATTTCAAGGACAGCGCCTTCGCCGATGCCACCATCGAAGACGTCTTGCGCATGGCGTCGGGCGTCGCGATGGTCAACTCGTTCGAGCCCGGTGCCGATTCCGACAACCAGGCGATCAATCCGCTCATCGCGCCGCGCCAGAATGTGCACGACTACTTGAAGGCGAAGAAGGAGCGCGCCGCGGCGCCCGGCACGGAATTCAAATACAACGGCGCGCAGACCGCGTTGCTGGGCCTGATCCTCGCCAAGCGCCTGAACACGAACAACCTGACCGCGTATCTCGACGACAAGCTCTGGATTCCCATGGGCGCCGAGGCGAAGGGATATTGGATCAAGAACTATCACGATGAAGAGGGCGTGCAAGGACAGTTCGCCGCAACGCTGCGCGACTATGCGCGGCTGGGCTATCTCGTCATGAACCAGGGCCGCGTGGACGGCAAGCAGATCGTCCCCGCCGACTGGATCGCAAAGATGACCGAGCTGCGGCGCGATAAACCGCAGCCGTCGCACCCGCCGTACTACGGACTGCAGATCTGGATACCGCAAGCGGCCGGAGGGCGCTCGATGTTCTGGGGCGTCAACGGCCAGAACATCTTTATTGATCCCGTGGCACGGGTCGTGATCGTGCATACGGGGAACGGTCCGCACGCGGAGTTCGACGGCAACCGGCACCTGTTCGCGTTACGGGACGCGATCGTGCGCCACTTGAGCACACCTCATGACTGACCGATCCCCGCTCGCCGCGCGCGACGCTGCGCGCATCTCTCGTCACGCGGCCGGTGCCGACCGCGACGGCTGGCTCCATCCCGTCCAGCAGGCGCTGATCCACCGGCGCGGCTGGCTGCGCATGCTGGCCCCGCGCGCCGTCGGCGGGGACGAGCGCCCGCTGCCGGACGTCGTGCGGCTGGAAGAGGCGATCGCCCGCGTCGACGGCAGCGTTGGCTGGACGGTGACCCTGTGCGCCGGCGCCGGCTGGTTCGCGGGCTTCCTGCCGCCGCACCTCGCGCGCGCGATCCTGGCGACGCCGCGCGCCTGCCTCGCCGGCAGCGGCGCCCCGACGGGCCACGCGGACTGCGAGGGCGACGGCTGGCGCATCGACGGCGAGTGGGATTACGCGAGCGGCGCGCCGATGGCGACGCACTTCACGTTCAACGCTTACTTGCGCGAGAACGGCCAACCGCTGTTCGACGCGGACGGACAGCCGCGCATGCTGGCGTTCGTCGTGCCGAAGGCCATCGTCGAGATCGTGCCCCGCTGGCGCAGCGTGGGCCTCGTCGCCACGGCGTCGCACGCCTATCGCGTCCGCGCTGCGTGGGTCCACGCGGACCACGGCTTCGTCATCGACCCGGCCGCCGCGCGCGCGCAAGGCCCGCTGTACCGCTTCCCGTTCCTGCCGTTCGCGTTCGTCACGTTGGCGGCGAACGTCGCCGGCATGGCGGCCCATTTCGTCGACCTGGCGGCCGATTGCATCGCGCGCCGGCGCAACCGCTTCGGGCAGAACGAACCGCTGATCGAGGTGCCGGCCGTACGCGCCGCGCTGGATGGCGCGCGCGACCGCCTGGACGACGTGCGCGGCAGATTCTATGCACTGCTCGATGCATGCTGGGCCGACGTGGCGGCGGGCGGCAGCGTCGCCGACGCGCAGGCCGCGAAGATGCAGGCGCTCGCGCAGGAATGGATCGCGGCGGCGCGACACGCGGTCGACACCTTGTACCCGTACTGCGGTCTCGTCGCGGCAAGCCGGGACAGCGACATCAACCGCGTGTGGCGCGATTTCCATACCGCCTCGCAGCACGCGCTCTTGATGCCGCAGAGTTGAGCCGCTATAATGCGGCCTCCTTTCCCTGATAGCTCAGTCGGTAGAGCGACGGACTGTTAATCCGCAGGTCCCTGGTTCGAGTCCAGGTCGGGGAGCCAGAATTGAAAAGGCCGTGTATTGTTCTGCAGTACACGGCCTTTTTGCTATGCGGTTCACGACGAGGAGGTGACGATGTCCGGAAAGCGATCGAGCGCGCTGGCGCTGGCAGCGCTGCTGATGAGCGGCTGCACCCTGAACTCGACGGTACCGCTGGCGACCGGCGGCGCCCCTCATGCGGGCCGTGCCGTGATCGTCTATGGCGTCGGCGTCGACGGGCCATGGGCTTACCCCAACTTCAGCGTGCAACTGACCGAATACAGCGTCGAGCAGCAGGCCATCACTGGCAATTGCTTCCGCTTCAACCGGGTCGACGCGATCGTGCCGGCCACGGCCATCGGCATCCGTTATTTCGCGTTCGACGTGGCGCCCGGCAGCTATGTGTACAGCCCCATGAATGGCGCGCAGCCGAACGGCGAGCCCATCGCCTTCCGGGCGCCGGCGGGACGCGCCGTCTACCTCGGCGATTTCGTCTACGGCAAGGATGGGCGTGTCACGCGGGGCGGCAATCTCGACGGGGAAAAATCCGCGATCCGGCAGGCGCTGCCGGCCGTGCCGGACGACCTGACGGTCGCGGACACGGTCGTCGTCGCGGCACCGAAGCCATTCCTCTGCGCGCCTTGAGCCGCCGCGGGCAATCCGCAGGCGTCGTCAGCAGCAAACAAAAAAACGAGCGAAAATAACGAGTTACGTTATTCAGAGATCGTTTCCAAATGTCTACTGCTGCTTCATCAACCCTGCCGAGCGGTCTCGGCCTCAACCCGAAACCGCTCGGCGTCTCGCTGCTGCTCATCGTCCTCGGCGCCTGGTATCTGGCGCAGACCGTCGATACGAAACACGTCGCGCTGTTCGTCGTCGGCGCGCTGCTGGGTCTCGCGCTGTATCACGCCGCGTTCGGCTTCACGTCCGCCTGGAGGGTGTTCATCGCGGACGGCCGCGGCGCCGGCCTGCGTGCGCAGATGATCATGCTCGCCGTCGGCGTCGCGTTATTCTTTCCGGCACTGTCCGCAGGCACCTTGTTCGGCAATCCCGTCACGGGCCTCGTGTCGCCCGCGGGCACGTCCGTCGTCGTCGGGGCGTTCCTGTTCGGCATCGGCATGCAGCTGGGCGGCGGATGCGCGTCCGGCACGTTGTACACCGTGGGCGGCGGCAGCACGCGCATGATCGTGACCTTGGCGGCGTTCGTTGCCGGCTCCGTCATCGCCACGGCGCACATGCCGTTCTGGACGGCGCTGCCGCACCTGCAACCCATCTCGCTCGTGAAAACGCTGGGCTTGCTGCCCGCGCTGCTGCTGAACTGGGCCGTGTTCGCGCTGATCGCGGTGGTCACGGTCGTCGTCGAGAAACGCCGCCACGGACGGCTCGTCGCGCCCGAGCTGCGGCCCGCGCCGGCGTCGCCGTGGCTGCACGGCCCGTGGCCGCTGGTGGCGGGCGCCATCGCGCTCGTCGTGCTGAACTTCGCGACGCTCGCGCTGTCGGGCCGGCCGTGGGGCGTGACCTCCGCGTTCGCGCTGTGGGGCGCCAAGGCCGCGCAGCTCGTCGGCATCGACGTGGCGAGCTGGACGTACTGGTCGACGAAGGCGAACGCCGCCGCGCTGGCCGCGCCCGTGTCGCACGACGTGACGTCCGTGATGGACATCGGCATCGTGCTCGGCGCGATGCTGGCGGCCGCGCTCGCGGGCCGCTATGCGCCGCAATGGCGCGTGCCGCTGCGCTCGCTCGTCGCGGCCGTCGTGGGCGGCCTGTTGCTCGGCTATGGCGCGCGCCTTGCGTACGGCTGCAATATCGGCGCCTACTTCAGCGGCATCGTGTCGGGCAGCTTGCATGGCTGGCTGTGGCTCGTCGCCGCGTTCGCCGGCAACGTCATCGGTACGCGGCTGCGGCCCCTGTTCGGGCTCGAGGTCGAGCGGGTGAAACCGAGCGGCTGCTGAACCGTTTCGCCTGTCAGTACGGGCCGTATGAAAAATGGCGGTCCGCTGCAGGTTTCGCCCGACAGGCCTACAATCGATCCTTTGCCGTCAGGATCGAGCATGCAAGCAGCAGTCAATACAACACCTCTCGAACAGGACGGACTCCCGCCCGGACCCCGCATCTGGGCCATCCTTGCCCTCTCGCTCGGCGTAGGCATGTCGGCACTCGACACCGCCATCGCCAACACGGCGCTGCCCGCGATGGCGCAGCAATTGCATGCCTCGCCGGCCGATTCCGTGTGGATCGTGAATGCCTACCAGCTGGCGATGGTCGCCACGTTGCTGCCGATCGCGGCGCTGGGCGAGACCCTCGGCTACCGCCGCATCTACGTGGCCGGCATGGCGTTGTTCACGCTGGCCTCGCTCGCGTGCGCGCTCGCGTGGTCGCTGCCGCTGCTCATCGTCGGACGGTTGTTCCAGGGGCTCGGCGCCGCCGCCATCATGGGCGTCAACACGGCGCTGCTGCGCGCCACGTATCCGGCCGCGCTGCAGGGACGCGGCTTCGGCAATAACGCACTCGTCGTCGCGGTCGGCTTCGCGCTGGGGCCGAGTCTCGCGTCGATCATTCTCGCGGCGTCATCGTGGCAATGGCTGTTCGGCATTAACGTGGTGCCGGGCATCGTTGCCTTCTTCATGGCGCGCAAGGTCTTGCCGGACACGCGCCGCGCCAGCCACAAGGTCGACGTCGTCGCCGGCCTCTACAACGTCGTCGCGTTCGCCATGGCCGTGCTGGCGCTGGGCGACGCGGCGCACCGCGTGCCGTTGTCCACCTTGCTGCCCGAGGCGGTCGTCGCGCTCGTGTTCTTCGGTCTGCTGCTGCGCCGCGAACGGGGCCATCCGGCGCCGTTGTTGCCGGTGGATTTGTTCCGCCGGCCATTGTTCGCGCTGTCGACCATCACCGCCATCTGCACGTTCGCAGCGCAGGCGCTGGCGTTCGTCGCGCTGCCGTTCTACTTCGAGACGACGCTCGGCCGTTCGCCCGTCGAGACGGGCTTCCTGATGACGCCGTGGCCCGTGCTCGTCGGCGTGATGGCGCCCATCGCGGGCCGCCTGTCCGACCGGTATTCTCCGGGCCTGCTTGGCGGCATCGGCCTTGTGATCCTCGCGGCCGGCCTCGTCGCGATGATGACCTTGCCCGCGGACCCGTCGGCCCTCGCCATCGGCTGGCGCATGGCCGTGTGCGGCATCGGCTTCGGCTTCTTCCAGGCGCCCAACGTGAAGGCGATCATGGGCAGCGCGCCGGCCACGCGTGCGGGCAGCGCGAGCGGCATGGTCGCCACCGCGCGCCTGACGGGGCAGGCGACGGGCGCCGCCCTGGTCGCGTTCTGCCTTACCATTTCCCATGTGCGAGGACCGTGGCTCGCGCTCGGCATCGCGGCCGCGTTCTCGTTCGCGGCCAGCGTGGCGAGCTTTTCGCGCCTCGTCGTCGCGGCGCCGGCCGTGTGAGCCGGATGCATCACACTTCAAGAAAGATCGACATGACACGACGTTTCAAGATCGCCGCCATCGCCGGCGACGGCATCGGCAAGGAAGTGCTGCCGGAAGGCTTGAAGGTATTGGCCGCCGCGGCCGAGCGCTTCAACCTGCACCTCGACTTCGCGCATTTTCCATGGGCCAGTTGCGACTGGTACATGCAGCACGGCGAGATGATGCCGCCCGACTGGAAGGAGCAGTTGGCCGACATGGATGCGATCTATTTCGGCGCCGTCGGCTGGCCCGCGCTCGTGCCGGACCACGTGTCGCTGTGGGGCTCGCTGCTGAAGTTCCGGCGCGAATTCGACCAGTACATCAACCTGCGTCCCGTGCGCCTGTTCGAAGGCGTGCCGTGCCCGCTGGCCGGCCGCAAGCCGGGCGACATCGACTTCTTCGTCGTGCGCGAAAACACGGAAGGCGAGTACACGAACCTGGGCGGCGTGATGTTCCCCGGCACCGAGCGCGAAATGGTGATCCAGGAATCCGTGTTCACGCGCCACGGCACCGACCGCGTGCTGCGCTATGCGTTCGAGCTGGCGAACGCGCGCCGCCGCCGTCATCTCACCGTCGCGACGAAGTCGAACGGCATCGCGATCAGCATGCCGTGGTGGGACGGCCGTGCGGACGCGATCCACGCCGACTATCCGCAGGTCACCGTCGACAAGCAGCACATCGACATCCTGACCGCGCGCTTCGTGCTGCAGCCCGACCGCTTCGACGTCGTCGTGGCGTCGAACCTGTTCGGCGACATCCTGTCCGACCTCGGCCCCGCGTGCACGGGCACGATCGGCCTGGCGCCGTCGGGCAACCTGAACCCGGACCGCACGTTCCCGTCGCTGTTCGAGCCCGTGCACGGCTCCGCGCCGGACATCGCCGGCCAGGGCATCGCCAACCCCATCGCGATGATCTGGTCCGGAGCGATGATGCTCGCGTTCCTTGCGGCCGGCCCGAACCCGGACCCGCGCTGCGGCGAGGCGCACGATGCCATCGTGGCCGCGATCGAAGAGGTGCTGCGTACGGGCCCGCGCACGGCCGACCTGGGCGGCACGGCGACGACGGTCGAGGTCGGCGATGCCATCGCGGCGCGCGTGCGCGGCTGAGGCGGCCCTTTAAACGGCTGCGCCCGCCTCGATATGTGGGCCATGGCGCGCCGTCCCATTCCTCCCATTCCTCCCGATCGGACGCCCGCGGCCGACGGCCCGTGCCCGCTGTGCGGCCGGCCGCTCGGCACGGTCAATATCGACCGCCATCACCTCATCCCGAAGTCGATGAAGGGTAGGGAGCAATTCCCCATCCACAAAATCTGTCACCGCAAGATCCACGCGACCTTTTCCGAGCGTGAATTGCTGCACGCGTATCACACGTGGGAAGCGCTGCGGGACGATGCCGATATCCGCGCGTTCATCGACTGGGTGGCGAAGAAGCCGCCGGGCTTTTATGCGCGAACTTTTACGTCGAATAAAAAGAAGAGCCGCTGACGGCCGGCAATTTTCGTCTCCGATTTCTTCATTTTCATTCTTGACAACCTGTCGGTAGACGGCCGATATTCGGCTTCCGCAATCCTGTTCGACGAAAGGCTGTTCCATGTCCTTCACCCGGCGTTCGCTGCTCAAAGCGACCCTCGCGGCGCTGCCGGCGCACTGTGCCGCCCGCGACCTCGGCCAACTTGCACCGCCCGTGTCCGGTACTGTGCCGGTCGATGGCGCCCGCGCTTTCCTGGCAAATCAGGTGCGCTTGCTGCCGGGCAGTCCGTTTTACGCACGGCAGGAACTGCATCGCAAAGGGGTGCTCGCGTCTTACGATCCCGACAAGTTGCTGTACCACTACCGCGCCTTGGCCAAGCTTCCGCAAAAAGACGGTATCGAGAAGGGCTACGACGGCTGGGATAGCGAATTTATCCGTGGGCACATGGCAGGGCATTATTTGTCCGCCGCGTCGCGCATGGCGGCGGCGACCGGGAGCCTCCTGTTTCGCGACCGGGTGAACTACCTCGTGGGGGAGCTCGCCACGTGCCAGAAGGCGCTGAATCTGGATGGCTACCTGGCCGCCTTTTCCACGGCCGCCTTTGACCAGCTCGAGGGCAAGCCCGGGGCGGATGCCGGGGGCATCGGCGTACCTTATTACACGATCCAGAAGATCATGTCGGGCCTCATCGACGCCTATACGTATGTCGGTAACAAGCAGGCACTCGACGTCGTCACGAGGATGGCCGACTACTTCGGCAAACGACTCGCGGCCCTGGATGCCGCGCAGATCGACAGGATGTTCCGCACGGACGGCAGCCGCAATCCGCAAAACGAGTTTGGCGCGATGAGTGACGCGCTGACGGAACTCTACAAGATCGACCACAATCCCCGGCACCTCGATACCGCCCGCATATTCCACCGCGCCTGGTTTGTCGGCCCGCTTGCCGATGGTGAGGACAAGCTGGGCGGTTTGCACGCCAATACGCACATCGCGCCAGCAGTGGGCTTGGCGAACAGCGCGAACGTCGATGGCAATCCGGTGGAATTGCGGGCGTCCGAGAACTTCTGGCGGCTGGTCGTGCACCGGCATTCGTTCGCCAACGGCGGGAACGCATTCAACGAATGGTTCGACAAACCCGGCGTGGAGGTCGGCCCGTCGATCCATGATCAGAAGATGCTGCCCCCGACCACCGCCGAAACCTGCAACACCCACAACATGCTCAAGCTGACCGCCAGGCTGTTCGAGCGCAACCGCCGTGCGGAACTCGCCGACTACTACGAGCGTGCGCTGTACAACCACGTGCTGGCATCGGTGGCACCCGATTCGGGCGCGATGACTTACTTCACGCCATTCCACGGGGATTTCCGCACCTACCTGAGTGGCAGCTTTTGCTGCATGGGCACGGGTATCGAAAACACGGCACGCTACAACGAAGGCATTTACTTCCACAAGGCGGATGCGCTCTGGGTGAACCTGTACATCCCATCCGAGCTCAGCTGGCGGGAAGCGGGGATGGTGTTGCGGCAGCAAGGGGAGATCATGCGCGGCGAGCCGGTGCGCTTCACGGTCGTCAGACCTGGCACCCACGCCGTCACGCTCCAGTTGCGCATCCCCGCGTGGGTCGCCAAACCGGTGACGGTCAGGATCAACGACAAGCCACAACGCGTGGACGCGAAAGCCGGCAGCTATGTCTCGTTGAGGCGGCAATGGAAAGCGGGGGACGTGATCGACCTGACGCTTCCGGCGGGGCTCCGGCTCGAGCAAGCGAGCGACGACGCCTCGATGGTCTCGATCTTCCACGGTCCCGTCTTGCTGGCCGGGGAACTTGGCAAGGACAAGATGCCCGCCAGCGACGTGGGCGACAAGGATGCCTACCTGAAGATCGCGGCGGTGCAGGTTCCCGATATCGTCAGCACGTCCGGCAATCCCGCCGATTGGCTCGTTCCACTTGCTGGCGATCCGTCCGCGTTCACGATCAAGGGTGCCGGTCCGGCAACCGGCATCGTCGTGCGGCCGTTGTTCGACCTGCACCACCAGCGCTATTCCGTGTATTGGCGCCTGCGTAATTCGGTATGACGCAATTCGGTATGACGCAATGCGGCGTCGGACGGGGCGTGACGTGAGTGTTTGCCGATGCTGTGCGACCGCAACAATCAAAACATGATTTCGTATTTCAATCGCTCCTTTACGTACCGATGGTTAAGGAGGGTTGAATGCACGCGAGGCCACAGGAGGGAGATCGGCAGGGGCGTACCAAGCGGGCAACGGGAGAGTTGAGCGGAAGCCGGTGGGCTGAGCGATTTCACGGCAGCTCGTCTCTCCGAGACCTGAAAGGACCATTTCGGGATCGGGCCGAGGCCTTCGTTGAAGCGTTACGTGCGTCAGGTGCGAGCGTCACGATTTCGGCGACTTACCGGCCTCCCCAACGAGCTTATCTGATGCATTGGTGCTGGATGATCGTCAAGCGAAACGTCGATCCCGCAACGGTGCCCGCGATGGACGGTGTCGATATCAACTGGACGCACGACGATGCTCGTGGAAATTATTCGCGACAGGTATCTGTGAATGCAGCCCGGGCAATGGTCGAAAAGTTCAATATTCAATCCCTGGGCGTCGCGCCCGCATTGCAGTCTCGCCACACGCTCGGTTATGGAATCGATATGAATATACGTTGGGGCGGCACTCTAGCGGTTCCAGATGCGTATGGAAATATCGTGTACATCACGACATTGCCGCGTTCCGGGGTGAATTTGGAACTGCGTCGTGTAGGAGAAACTTACGGTGTCATCAAATACAACCGTGCGGGCCGCGACGATCCGCACTGGTCGGATAACGGAGCGTGAGCCATGAAAACAATCGTGCTTTGTCTGTCCTTATGGGGGCCATTCCATCCAGTCCTCGCAAATGAACGGCTTCCAGGCGATGTACGGAACTTCATCGAACAACGCGAGGGTTGCGATCACATGCGCGGCGAACTACCCGATCCGGTCGATACACATCGCGCGCGACAGCTGCAGCGCGAAACGCAGACGCTGTGCAAGGGAACTGATCAGAAACTGGCGCAGCTCAAGAAAAAGTATGCAAAGAATTCCTCGGTGATGCAGCACCTCGACGCGTTCGAGCCTGCCATCGAGGAAGTCCGGAAACCCGCACTGTCCAACAGGGCAGGGCGCCGCCCGCACTAGCGGTACGGATCACGTCGCCAACGCCCGCGATATCGGATTACCCCCACCGTCGCACGCTTCAATCGGGCAACCTCACCGTCATGCTTGGTGTAAAATCAAGCCTTACTATTTTGCAATTTTGGTTCTCTCTTCAATGCCGATCCCTGCTGCTTTGCAATGAACCAGGAAGACCCCAGCGCCTGCTCGATTCTCCTGATCGATGACGAACCCTTTGCCGAGGACATCATTTCCCACGGCATGAAAGGGTGCGCGTCGTATGCGCTGCGGTATGCCCGCGACCCCGGCATGGCGGTCGCGCTGGCGAAGGAGCTCTGTGCGACGATCGTGCTCGTCGACCTGCGCATGCCCGAGATCGACGGCTTCGAGGTCACGCGCCGCCTGCGCGCCGACAAGGACACGGAGCACATCCCCGTCATCCTGCTGTCGTCCGAGGAAGATCCCGAGATCAAGGCGAAGGCGTTCGCCGTCGGCGCCAACGATTACCTCGTCAAATGGCCCGATCCGCGCGAGCTCGTCGCGCGCGTGCGCTACCACAGCGATGCGTGCATCGCCCGGCGCCAGCGCGATGCCGCATTCGTGTCGCTGCGCCACAGCCAGGAACAGCTCGCGGCCAGCCAGTCGGCGCTGCACCAGGCGCAGAAGATGGAAGCCATCGGCCAGCTGACGGGCGGCGTCGCCCACGATTTCAACAACGTGCTGCAGATTATCGGCGGCAACCTGCAATTGCTGAAGCTGGTCGGTAACTTGAACGATGCGGGCAGGGCGCGCGTCGACATGGCGCTGGCCGGCGTCGAGCGGGGCGCCAAGCTGTCGTCGCACCTGCTCGCATTCGCGCGCCGCCAGCCGCTGCAGGCCGTCGTGATCGATCCCGGCCACCTGCTGCGCGAAATGGACGACATGGTGCGCCGCGTGCTCGGTCCGCGCGCGCGCGTCGTGACCGAGATCGCGGCCGGCCTCGGCAGCACGCTCGTCGATCCGAGCCAGCTCAACAACGTGCTGCTGAACCTCGCCATCAATGCGCGCGACGCGATGGCCGGCGGCGGCACGCTGACGATCCGCGCCGCCAACGTCGGGCCGGATGGCCCCCTTCCGACCGAGGTGCCGCTTGGCCATTACGTGCTGATCGAAGTGGCGGACACGGGCAAGGGCATGGCGCCCGAAGTGCTGGAGCGCGCGTTCGAGCCGTTCTTCACGACCAAGCCGACGGGGCAGGGGACGGGGCTCGGGCTGTCGATGGCCTATGGCTTCGTTAAGCAGTCCGGCGGCGAGATCGTCCTCAAGAGCGAGCCGGGCAAGGGCACCAGCGTGCGCATCTACCTGCCGCGCACCGAGGCCGAGGCCGTGCGCGCGGAACACGTCGCGCCGGGGCCGCTGCTGGGCGGCATCGAGACCATCCTCGTCGTCGAGGACGAGGAAGACGTGCGCAGCACGACGTGCGGCATCCTGTCGGCGCTGGGCTACCGGGTGCTGGAAGCGCCGGACGCGGCGCGCGCCGTCGAGATCGTCGAGGGCGGCCAGCACATTGACCTCGTGTTCACGGACGTGATCATGCCGGGGGCCGTGAGCAGCCTGCAGCTGGGCGACGTCGTGCGGGAGCGGCTGCCGCAGGCGCAGATCCTGTACACGTCGGGCTACGCGGAAGGCGTGCTCGCGCACGAGGGGAAGCTGGAGGCGTCCGTGAACCTGTTGCAGAAGCCGTATCACCCGGACGCGCTCAGCGCGCGCATCCGGCACCTGTTGCGGCGGCGTGCCGATGCGGTCGCCAGCGCCACGCACTGAGCCCGTCGATCGAGCCCGCGCGTCGCCGGCCCGTTATTTATTGGGCTTGATGTAGCGCTGCGACCCCGGCGGCGGTTCGTTCAGCACGGCCCAGAAGATGCCCAGGTCCGCGATCGCGCGCACGAATTCCGTGAAATCGACGGGCTTGACGACGTAGGCGTTCACGCCCATTTCGTAGCTGCGTACCAGGTCCTGTTCTTCCCGCGACGAGGTGAGCATCACGACGGGCAGCGGCTTCAAGCCGTCGGTGGTGCGGATCTCGCGCAGGACTTCGAGGCCATCCACTTTCGGCAGTTTCAGGTCGAGCAGCACGACGGCCGGGTTGCCGGCCGGGCGCGCCGCGTAGTCGCCGCGGCGGTGCAGGTAGTCCAGCGCCTCGGCGCCATCGCGCACGATGATGACCTGGTTGGCGAGCTGGCTTTTCGACAAAGCGATCAGCGTCAGCTCGAGATCGTTGGGGTTGTCTTCGACCAGCAGGATGGGCTTGAGCATGAGTATCTACGAATGACGGTCAATGTTGGTTCTGTTGCGGGAGCGCGAACGAGAACGTCGCTCCCTCGCCTTGCACGGACTGGGCCCACACCCGCCCGTTGTGGCGCTCGACGATGCGGCGCACGTTCGCGAGGCCGATGCCGGTGCCCGCGAAGTCTTCCATCCGGTGCAGGCGCTGGAAGACGCCGAACAGCTTGTGCACGTATTCCATGTTGAAGCCCGCGCCGTTGTCGGCCACGTGGAACACGGTCTCGTGCGGATGGCCTTCCGCATGGACGCGGATCACGGCCGGATCGCGCTGGCCCGTGAATTTGACGGCGTTCGACAGCAGGTTGAACACGGCCAGGTGCAGGAACGTGGGGTCGGCCCAGATCGTGGGCAGCGCGCCGATGTGCCACTCGATATTGCGGCCGCGCGTCTCCAGCGCCAGTTTGTCGATGCAGGCGGCCACGAGGTCGTTCATGTCCACGGTCGTGGGCCGCAACGATGCGCGGCCCATCTGCGAGAACGACAGCAGGTCGTCGACGAGCTTGCCGGCCAGGCGCGCCGCTTCCTTGATGTTCTTGAGGAAGCGCTGGCGCTGCTGGGCGTCCTCGCTGCCGGCCGATTCGAACAGCAGGTCGGCGAAGCCGACGATGTGGCGTAGCGGCGCGCGCAGGTCGTGCGAGACGGAATACGAGAACGCCTCCAGTTCCTTGTTCGCGCGGCCCAGTTCCTCGGCCAGTTCGGCCATCTGCTCGGCGCGTTCGAGCGCGATGCCCAGCAGGGCGGTGCGGAATTCCAGCGCCAGCTCGATCTCGCCGCCGTGCCACGGCAGGCTCGTGCCGTGGATCGTCTCGCGCCACGCGGCAAAACTCGTGCGCGGCGACAGCTGCGTGGGCGCGCCGACCGCCGGCTCCTTCGCATGCGGATTGCCGGCCCATTCGATCGTGTGCACCCACTCGGGACGGAACCACAGCAGGTAGTGCTTGTGGATGCGCGAGATCGGCATCGCCAGCAGGCCACTCGCGTTGCGCGCCAGGCGCTCCGCCGGCGGATACAGCGCCGACAGCTTATCGGTGTGGAAGACGTCGCCGTGGTCGTGCAAGGTGAGCCAGTCGACGAGGGCGACGATGTCGTCCTGCTCCGGCGTGTCGCCGTACGTGAGCACGCGGTCGTCGACGACGATCGCCGCGCCCGCCGCGCGCGCGAAGCGCAGCAGGTCGGGGAACACGTTGGCCAGGTTCTCGATGAAGTCGCTGCCCTGCGTGAGGCCGGCCAGCATCGACACCATCGTGCGCCGCACCTCGAGGCGGAACTGCAGCTCGGCCGCGTCCTCGCGCGACTCGATGCACAGCGCGAGGATTTGTCCGAGCTGCTCGCACGCCGTGCGCTTCTCGAACGCGACCGGGGCCGCATCCTCGTTGTGGCACGAGATCAGGCCCCACAGCCGGCCCTTGACTACCAGCGACACGGACATCGACGCGTGCGTGTTCATGTTGCGCATGTACTGCAGGTGCACGGGCGACACGCTGCGCAGCGCCGCGAACGACAAGTCGTTCGGCTTGCCCGTGACGGGGTTCAGCGCGGGTACCAGCGGCGCAGGGGTGTACGTCGCGTCCTGGATAAGGCGGATGCGCGACAGCTTGTACAGCTCGCGCGCCTGCGCGGGGATGTCGGATGCCGGGAAGTGCTGCCCCAGGTACGAGTGATAGCGTTCGTCGCGCGCTTCCGCCGTCACATGACCGTGGCCGTCGGCATCGAACTGGTACACGAGCACGCGCCCGAAGCCCGTCACCGAGCGCACGTGCTGGCACGCGAGCTGCGCCAGCGATTCGATGCTGCCTGCCTCGTTCACCTTCAGCAGGAAGTCGCCGATCAGCGGATACAGGTTACGGAAATCGGCCGGCTCCGCGCGATCGACGGCTTCGAATTCCGTGATGATGACGCCGTCCCAGCGGTGCGCGAGCACGTCGAAATGGCGGCCGTTGGCCGTGGCGACGGTGCCGAGATAGTAGGGATGCGGGCCGCGGTCGGCCGCCAGTTCGGGCGCCAGGCGCTGCGCCGCCGCCGCGCCGATCACGTCGGCCAGCGGACGGCCGATCGCGTCCTCCGCCGCCATGCCGGACCACGCGGCCAGGTTGGCGCTGGCCTGCAGCACGGAGAGATCGGGCGCCAGCGTGAGCAGGAACCCGTGAGGCTGGATGCTGCCGGGCGTGCGGATCGGTTCCTTGTCGCAGGTCGACAGGTCGAGGACGGGAGCTGGTGCGGCCTGGGTCATGGATAACGGCGGGATAACGGCGGAATAACGGCAGTCGGAACGTCGGTTGCAAGTCCGGCATTTTACATTGAAAAGCCAAACGTCAATTCAGGGCAGGGCTCTGCTATGCAGTATGCATGCTGCAATGTTGCAACGATACCTCATCGATTCGCACTCGAATCCGGCGAATTGGACGGAAGAACAACAATGTTGTCGTTCCTGAAATGGGCAATTTGACGCCTGCGCGCCGACCTCATTACCTTGGAGGTAATCGCCCCGCGGCGCGGCGGCGGGCACACTGGCTCCATCGTCAACCCACCAAGGAGCGCATCATGAACCAAGCCACCCACATCGCCGAACGCTACCTCGCCGCCTGGAACGAACGTGAACCGGCCGCCCGCCGCGCGCACGTTGCGCAGGTGTTCGCCCCCGACGCCAGCTACCTCGACCCGATCATGCGCGGCAGCGGTGTGGACGGCATCGACGCGATGATCGGCGCCGCCCAGCAGCAATTCCCCGGCTGCCGCTTTGCACTGCACGGCACGCCGTCGGGCCACAACGACGTCGTGCGCTTTTCCTGGTCGCTGGCCGCCGAGGCCGCGCCGGATGCCGTGCTCGCCGTCGGCACCGACTTCGCCACCGTCGACGCGGAAGGCCGCCTGGTCCGCGTCACCGGTTTCCTCGACGCCGCCTAAGGAAAGGAGACGATCATGCACAACGCCCACACCACCCGTCCGGCCCGCGCCTACACGAGCGCCCCGAACACGATCATCGCCGGCGACGTCAACCTGTACTACCGCGACTGGGGCCGCGGCCGGCCCGTGCTGTTCGTGGCCGGCTGGTCGCTGTGCTCCGATTCCTGGGGCTACCAGATGATGGCCCTGCAGCGGCAAGACCTGCGCTGCATCGCCTTCGACCGGCGCGGCCACGGCCGCTCGTCCGACCCGGGCCGCGGCTACGACCTCGACACGCTGGCCGACGACATCGCCGCCGTCATCGAAGCGCTGGACCTGCGCGACGTCGTGCTCGTCGGGCACTCGATGGGCTGCAACGAGATCGTCCGCTACCTCTCGCGCCACGGCAGCGCGCGGGTGGGGCAGGTGGCGCTGCTCGGACCGATGACGCCCGGCGTCACGCTGTCGGCGACGAATCCGGACGGGATCGACCCGGTGCTGCTGGAACAGTTCCGCGCCACGCAGCTGCTGCACGACTTCCCCCGCTGGATCGAGGAAAACGTCGAGCCGTTCGTCCCCGGCGCCGGCCCGCGCATGCGCGACTGGCTCGCACAGATGGCCCTGCAATGCTCGCTGCAGGCGCTGCACGACTGCAACGTCGCCGTGCAGACGTCGGACATGGGCGCGGAGCTGGAAGCGCTCGACGTGCCGGTGCTCGTGATCGCGGGTACCCACGACGTCTCCGCGCCGTTCGCGCTGACGGCACGCCGCACGGCCGACCTCGTGCCGGACTGCCGCCTCGTCGTGCTGGAGGATGCTGCGCACGGCATGTTCCTCACGCACGTGGAGCGGGTGAATGCCGAGCTGCTTGAGTTCGTCCGGGCCGCGGGGTAGATTCATGTTTTTCCATCAAGGAGGCGAGATGCAGGACGGACACGTGGAAGCGGCCGAGACCCGCAACGACGGCTACTTCAGCGACTTCGGCTCGGCGCTGCGCTACTGGCGCACGCGGCGCGGCTACAGCCAGCTGCGGCTGGCGGTGGACTCCAGCGTCTCGCAGCGCCACCTGAGCTTCCTCGAAAGCGGGCGCGCCCAGCCGAGCCGCGACCTCGTGCTCAAGCTGGGCATCGCGCTGGACGTGCCGCTGCGGCAGCGCAACGCGATGCTGCTGGCGGCCGGCTTCGCGCCCGCGTACCAGGAGCGCAACCTGTCCGACCCCGAGCTGTCGAGCGTGATGCAGGCGCTCGACTTCATGCTGCGCCAGCAGGCGCCGTTCCCCGCGCTCGTCGTCGACCGCCTGTGGAACCTCGTGCGCTTCAACGAGCCAGCCGCCGGCTTCATGAAGTGGCTGCTGGGGATGCCCGCCGACGCCGTCATCCCGCGCGACGGATCCATCAACGTGCTGCGCCTGATGCTCGACCCGGCCGGCTTGCGCCCGCGCCTCGTCAACTGGCAGGCCGTGTGCGCTGACAGCCTGCTGTGGATCCAGCGCGAAGCGATGGCCGACGGCCCCGGCAGCGAGGCGACGGCGCTGCTGGCCGAGCTGTCCGCGCTGCCCGGGATCGCGGGTGCCCTGGCCCCGGACCACCACGTGCCGAACCTCGAACGGCGCGCGTTGCCGTTCCTGCCGCTGACCCTGGCGCACGAGGGCGTCGAACTGAACCTGTTCACGACGATCACGACCTTGGGCACCCCGCACGACGTCACGGTGCACGAGTTGCGGCTGGAGTCGTTCTTTCCCGCGGACGGCGCGACGGCGGATTGGTTCCGCGCACGTTTCGGTGTTGCAACATAATCGCTGTTGCGTTCTTGCTCATCAATTCCGACGATTTTTCGTGAACTTGCATGGTGGATGCGCGTTTTACGGCCGTCCTGTTTGCGAAAAATGGCAATGTGAAATTCGTTAAATGGCGGCGCGCGCGGCCATTTTTCCTGGGGTGTATGATGGGCTGGTTTCGACACTCTTTCGGCCCACAAAAACGGCAGTACATGAACGACCTGACCCTCACGCAACCCTGGCCCGACGAGCGGCGCTACCAGTACCTGATCTCCGGGATCAGCGACTACGCCATCTACATGCTCGATCCGGAAGGCCACGTCAGCAGCTGGAACGCGGGCGCCAACCGCTTCAAGGGCTATGTTGCGCAGGAGATCCTGGGCGAGCACTTCTCGCGCTTCTACACGCCCGAGGACCGCGAGGCGGGCAAGCCGGCGCGGGCGCTGTCGATCGCGCTGGCGGAAGGCAAGTACGAAGCGGAAGGCTGGCGCGTGCGCAAGGACGGCTCGCGCTTCTGGGCACACGTCGTCATCGACCCCATCTACAACGAGGAAGGCGTGTTGCTGGGCTTCGCGAAGGTCACGCGCGACGTCACCGAGCGCAAGCGCGCCGAGGACGCGCTGCGTGAGAGCGAGCAGCGCTTCCGCCTGCTCGTGAATGGCGTGACGGACTACGCGTTGTTCATGCTGTCGCCGGAAGGCACCGTCACGAACTGGAACCCGGGCGCCGAGCGCATCAAGGGGTACAGCCAGGCCGAGATCATCGGCAGCCATTTCTCGCGCTTCTACACGGCGGAAGACCAGGCCGCCGGCCTGCCGAAGCGCGCGCTGGAGACGGCCGCGTCGGCGGGCCGCTTCGAGTCCGAGGGCTGGCGCGTGCGCAAGGACGGCTCGCGCTTCTGGGCGCACGCCGTCATCGACGCGATCCGCGACGACGAGGGCGCCTTGCTCGGCTTCGCCAAGATCACACGCGACCTGACGGAAAAGAAGAAGGCCGACGAGGCGCTGGAAAAGGCCAACATCGCGCTGTTCCAGGCGCAGAAGATGGAATCGATCGGCCAGCTCACGGGCGGCGTCGCGCACGACTTCAACAACCTGTTGTCCGTGCTGTCCAGCGGCCTGGAAGTGCTGGGCCTGCAGCGCGGCGAGACCGACGTGCGCACCTTGGAATCGATGCGCCGCGCGATCGACCGCGGCGCGCGCCTCACGCAGCAACTGCTCGCATTCGCGCGCCAGCAGCCGTTGCAGGCGGAGACGCGCAACCTGAACAGCATCATCCGCGGCTTCGAGACCGTGCTGCGCCGTGCCGGCAATCCCTCGATCGACTTCGTGATCGACCTCGACCGCAAGGCCCACAGCGCCATGATCGACAGCGCCCGTTTCGAGTCGGCCCTGCTGAACCTCGTCGTCAACGCGCGCGACGCGATGCCCGACGGCGGGCGCCTGACCATCGCCACGGACAACGTCGTGGCGGACGGCCTGCAACCGTCCGGCCTGGCGCCGGGCGAGTACGTGCGGGTGACAGTGAGCGACACGGGCACCGGCATGCCGCCCGACGTCGTCGCGCGCGCGTTCGAGCCGTTCTTCACGACGAAGGATGTGGGCAAGGGCACGGGCCTCGGCCTGTCGCAGGTCTACGGCTTCATCAAGCAGTCGGGCGGCGAGGTCGCCATCGACAGCCGGCCGGGCGCGGGCACCACCGTCGCGATCTACCTGCCCGCCGCGATCAACCCCGTCGAGGAGACGCGCGCCGAGCACGCGGAGCGCGTGCTGATCGTCGAGGACGAGCCCGACCTGATGGACGTGGCGGCGTCGCTGTTCACGAGCATGGGCTACGAGGTCGTGACGGCGTCCAGCGGCCAGGAAGCGATCGACCTGATGGAGCAGAGCGACATCGACATCCTGTTCACGGACGTCGTCATGCCGAACGGGATGAACGGCATCGAGCTGGCCAGCTACACGCGCGAGCACTATCCGGGCACCAAGATCATGCTGGCGTCGGGCTATCCGCTGCCGGCGCTGAAGCAGCGGCATGGCGTCGACCTCAACGAATTCGCGTTCGTGAACAAGCCGTATCGCCTGTCCGACCTGGCGCGCACGCTCAGGTCGACGATCTGATCTCGCACGGCGCTCACTCCAGGCGGAAGATGATGTCGCTGATCCGGTCATAGATCGGGTCGGCCGACGGCCCCGGGTTCGGCCAGTTCAGCACATCGAAATGGTCGTAGCCGCGGTAATTGCCGAGGAAATTCCACGTCCCCCGTACGGCCGTGCCGTCGTAGTCGCGCACGGGGTGCCCGGAGGGTGCGCGCATGCTCACGGTGTTGACGACGCCGTCGTTGGGAAACCACCTGCTGTCGATGCGCACGCGGCCCGGCGCGTTCTGCGTGTACGCGCCCATGCCCGGCTGGGCCAGCGCGCCGACGATCCATTCGCCGGCGAACAGCTTGAAATACGGGATCATGTCGGCACGCGGGTATTGGAACTCGGTGCTTTGCACGGGCGCGATGATGCGGTCCGTGCCGTTGCAGCACCAGGCGCCGGCCTCCGTCGCCAACGTGCCCACGGAAAAATAATAGGTCGACGGCGACGTGAGGGCCCACCGGTTGAATTCGCGTGCGCCGTCCGGTGCGAGTTCCCAGTGGGCCAGTTCGTTGTCGAGGATGTCGCGCAAAGGGCTGCGCAGGTTCGGCAGGACGTCGAGCACGGCGTCGCGCAACGTGGTGCCGTCGTGCGGGGCGGAGATCGTGACGACGCTCTTCACCCAGCCGACCTTGCCGCCCTGGTAGAGGTCGCCGCCGCCTTCGTCGCCATCCGGCGAGCCGTGCTCCAGCAGCTGGATCAGCGCGCGGATCGTCGTGCCGCCCTGGCTGTGGCCGATCATGTGGATGGGGTGGGCCGCGTCCCATTGCGGGTAGAACGCGAGCGGGTAGCCGTGCGGATTGTGCGCCGGGTCGGCCGCCCAGCACTTGCCGGGCGGCTTCTGCTGCTGGGCCGGATAGCCGTAGCGCGCCACGTGGTGGGCACCGTAGTCGACGCAGCCGCCCTTGATCTGGGCATACAGCTCGGCGGCGCGGTCCCAGTTGGACGCGATCGCGCCGACCTGCGCCGTGAACACGGTGTGCGGCCCGTGGTAGACGGCCAGGTGCGCCGCGATGTCGCCGTAGCCGCCCCAGTACAGGAAGCTGCCGAGCGGATGCGACTGCGGGCCGAAGCCGAGGACGCCGTGCACGAGCACGACGGGATCGTTGTTGGCCGCGCGGGCAGGGGCGCCCAGCAACGCGGCGAGCGCCAGCAGCGCGCAGGCGCAGATATTCGTCAGTCGCAACATATGACCTCCATTGGACGTGGCGAGCCCATTGTCGGTTTGGTATGCCGCGCTACGTTTGCGCTGGCTCGACCCGAGCCGTAAATCTGTTGCAATGCAACAAATTCCCGCCCGCCGGTGATTCTGCAGGGCGAAAAAAAGCGGCCGTCCGGCGGCCGCTCGTGCGTTGCGGGGACGGCACTCAGTTCGCCGCCGTCATCCCCGTCGCATTCCCCACCGCGCCGTTGCCGGACGCCGCCGGGGCGGGCGTGTTGGACGCCGTGACGGCCGCCTTCTCGGCCAGGTCCGGATTCCACACGACGTGCTCGTCGACGGAATACAGGCGGCACGGCTGGTCGCTCTTGGCCGAGCACGTGGCGAGGGCGCGCGCGTCCGGGTCTTCGCCTTCCTCGGCCCAGCACCAGGCGCCGCTGGGCGACACGGCGAACGCGCGCGGCGTCATCTTGGTCAGATATTCGCGGTAGGCGCGGCGGCCGTTCTCGCTGAGGAAGGGCACGGCGTCGATGTCGTCCACGCCGGCGAAATTGGTCGCCTGCGGCTGCGGCGGTTCCGGCACCTTGTACACGATTTTCGTGGGCATGCCGACCTGCTGCAGGAAGTTCATCGTGTCCGCGAGCCAGATCTTCTCGCCGTCGCGGCTCGCCAGCATGCCGTGCGAATCGCGCTTGAACGGCGCGTATTCGACGAGCTGGGCGTGGCCGCCGGCCTGCTCGAACGCGTCGTGCATGCGCGCGACCAGTTCCGGCGAGAACAGCGAATCGTTCTGGCCGTACATCCACAGGCTGGGGATCTTGTTCTGCGCGCCGTATTCGGCGAACGCGGAGACGAGGGCCGAACGCCAGCCGCAGCCGTTGCTGTCGTCGCGCAGGCCGCCGGCAAAGTTGATCAGGCCGCGCACGCCGGGCAGGTCCTGCGTGCCCAGCGCCATCGTCGCGAGGCCGCCGTACGACTGGCCGGCGATCACGACGTGGTCGCCATCGATCCAGCGCTGCGAGCGGGCATAGGCGAGGGTGGCGGCGATGTCCTCGGCCTGCGTGTAGCCGTTGGCCGTCATGTCGCAGCCGTGGTCGCGGTAATAGCCCGTCGAACTCGCGAAGCCCTGGCGCATCGGCACCATCACGGCATAGCCGCGCTCCACGAACGCGTGCGCCATGTGGTAGAAGCGGTCGCGCGGCTGCAGGTTCGGATGGCCGGGGTCCTTGCCGTGATTGATGATGATCAGCGGGAACGGGCCGGGGCCGTTCGGCTGGAACACGGTCGTCTCCAGGCGCGCCTGGTGGTCCTGGCCGGCCGGGATCAGGATGATGTGTTCGTTGATCCGGTAGTCGAGCTGCAACTCCTGTTCGATCGCGAGGCCCGGCAGAAATGCGAGGGCGGCGAGAAAGGCGGACGTCAGTTGGCGAACGGAAGGGCGGACTTTAAGCATGGGACACTCTGAACGACACCGGGTTTGCTTGTTCTCCGCAAGCACTGATTGCCTTGCGGAATGAATTGATTCTAAGCACGGTGATTTCTCAGAGCAATGCCTGAATAACCAGAACTCGAACTAAATCTTTGCGTGTGGCGACATTTGCCATAACGGGCAGATAATCTGCATGACCAACGATTGGGACGCCCATGTTTCCTTGACATGAACAACGCCGACGACCCCCACGACCGTTTCCTGCACGCGTTGCAAGGCGCTGCGCGTGCATGGCGCCTTGCGCTCGAACGTCACCTGAAGGCGCACGGGCTGACGACGGCCGCCTGGAATGCGCTGGCGGCCGTGGCGGACAGCGCCGAGCCGCCGTCGCAGCGCGAACTCGCGCGCCGGCTGGGCGTCGACGGCGCGACGCTCGTCACGACGCTCGACCGCCTCGTCGCCGCCGGCCTCGCGCGGCGCGATGGCGAACCGGGCGACCGCCGCGTCAAGCGCATCGGCCTGACGCCGGCGGGCACGTCGGTCACGGCGCAGGTGCGCGCGGAAGCGGCCGCGCTGCGCTCGCGCACGGTCGCGCGGCTGGATGCCGCTGCGACGGCCGCCGCCGCCGGCCTGCTGGAAGACCTGCAACGGCTGCTGGAGGGCGCATGAGCGACGACTACGCGCCGCGCCAGTGGCATCCGGACGAGCGCCCCACGTTGCCGGGCAGCCCGTCGTTCCCGAAGCATTCGACGCCGCGCCGCATCGCCTACTTCCTCGTCGGCGTGCTCGTCACGTTGACGGGCGGCCTGGGCAATGCGCTCGTCACCGTCAACCTCGTCAACCTGCAAGGTACGCTGGGCGTGTTCGCGGCCGAGGTCAACTGGCTGCCGACGGCGTACGTGATGACGAACGTGTCGATGAACCTGCTGCTCGTGAAGTTCCGCCAGCAGTTCGGGCTGCGCGCGTTCACCGAGTTCTTCCTCGTGCTGTACGCGCTCGTCACGTTCGGCCACCTGTTCGTCAACGACCTCGGTTCCGCGATCGCCGTGCGCGCGGCCCACGGCATGGTCGGCGCGGCGCTGTCGACACTGGGCCTGTACTACACGCTGCAGGCGTTCACGAAGGTCTGGCGGCCGCGCGGGATCGTGATCTCGACGGGCATCGCGCAACTGGCGCAACCGATCGCCTACATCTTTTCGAAGAGCCTGCTGCAGGTCGCGGAATGGCGCGGGCTGTACCTGTTCGAGCTGGGGCTGACGCTCGTCACCCTCGCTGCCGTGCTGTGGCTGAAGCTGCCGCCGGGCGACCGCTTCCGCGCGTTCCGCCCCGCGGACTTCCTCACGTTTTCCCTGTTCGCGCCCGGCATGGCACTGCTGTGCGCGGCGCTGACGTTCGGCCGCGTGCTGTGGTGGACGGAAAACCCGTGGGTCGGGATTGCGCTGGCCGTGTCCATCGTGCTGTTGCTGGCCGCGATCTGCGTCGAGCACAACCGCGACAACCCGCTGCTGAACATCCGCTGGCTGACGAACGGGATGATCGTCCGGCTCGCGCTCGCGCTGATGCTCGTACGCGTCGTGCTGTCGGAGCAGAGCGTGGGCGCGGTCGGCTTCCTGCGCCTCGTGGGCCTGAACAACGACGAGATGCAGACCCTGTTCGTCGTGATCCTTCTCGCGACCATGCTCGGCATCGCCGTGTCCGTGCTGGTCATCCGCCCGCCGCACCTGATGGCGCCGCAGGTGGTGGCGCTGTTGATCATGGCGCTGGGCGCGTGGGTCGATTCGCACGCGTCCAACGTCACGCGTCCCGCGCAGCTGTACGTGAGCCAGGGCATGCTGGCGTTCGGCGGCGTGATGTTCCTCGGACCGCTGCTGCTCACGATGATGGGGTCCGTGATCTCGAACCCCGCGAACCTGATCAGCTTTTCCGTGCTGTTCGGCCTCACGCAAAACCTCGGCGGCCTGATCGGATCGTCGTTGCTGGGCACGTTCCAGGTGATGCGCGAAAAATACCACTCGTCCGTGCTCGCCGAGCAACTGAGCTCGCTCGACCCGCTCGTCGCCGCGCGCATCCAGCAGGGTGGCGCAGCGTATGCGCGGCTGCTCGCGGACCCGTCGCTGCGCACGCGCCAGGGCATCTCCGTGCTGACGCAGACCGCGGCGCGCGAAGCCAACATCCTCGCGTACAACGACGTGTTCCTGCTGATCGCGATCCTCGCCACGTTGCTGGCCGCGTGGATCTTCGGCCGCGCGCTGTGGCTGACCTACGTCGCGCCGCCGCCACCGCAACCTGCCGCGCCGCCGGCACCGCCCGATCCGACCGATTCGCCGCTCGCCGTGCCGTCCGGCGACCGCCGTTCGGCACCGCGTCCGCCCGAGCCGACGCCGGCCGTCCCCACCTGAAGCGAGCTTGCCACCATGCCCGAAACGACAACGACGACCACCACGACCACCACAGAGACAGCCGCGACGACGCAGCAGAAGTCGAACCGCAACGTCATCGCCAGCGGCCTGCTGTTCGCGCTCGTCGCGCTGATCGGCGTCCTGATCGTGCTGTACGCGTGGAACCTGCCGCCGTTCCACAGCGCGCTGCAGACGACGGAGAACGCGCTCGTGCGGGGCCAGGTGACGATCATCAGCCCGCAGCTGTCCGGCTACGTCGTCGAGGTCGACGTGCAGGATTACCAGCAGGTGCGCCAGGGCCAGCTCCTGATGCGCATCGACGACCGCATCTACCGGCAGCGGCTGGAGCAGGCGCAGGCCCAGCTGGCGGCGCAGCGCGCGGCGCTCGCCAACTTCACGCAGACGAGGAACACGGCCAGCGCCACCATCGCGCAGAACCAGGCTGCCGTCGCCAACGCGGCCGCGCAGGCGCAGCGCGCGAACGCCGACCTGCGCCGCGTGGAGGAACTGGCGGCCGACGGTTCGCTGTCGGCGCGCGAACGCGACGCGGCTCGTGCCACGCGCGCGCAGACCGTGGCCGCGGCCGAACAGGCGCGCGCCGCGCTGGACATCGCGCGCCAGAACCTGCGCACGGTGGACGTCAACCACGCATCGCTGGAAGCGGCCGTCGCGAACGCGGAGGCGGCCGTCCGGCTGGCCGAGATCGACCTCGCCAACACGCGGATCGTCGCGCCGCGCGACGGCCAGCTGGGGCAGGTGAGCGTGCGCCTGGGCGCGTTCGTCAACGCGGGCGCGCAACTGACGGCCCTCGTGCCGCCCACGATGTGGGTCATCGCCAACATGAAGGAGACGCAGATGGCGGACGTGCGCCTGGGCCAGCCCGTCACGTTCACCGTCGACGCGCTGAACCACGCGAAGCTGCGCGGCCACGTCGAGCAGATCGCACCGGCGACGGGCTCGGAATTCTCCGTGATCGTGCCGGACAACGCGACCGGTAACTTCGTCAAGATCGCCCAGCGCATCCCCGTGCGCATCAGCATCGACCCGGACCAGGCGCTCGCGGCGCGGCTGCGGCCGGGGATGTCGGTGGTGGCCAGCATCGACACGAAGGCGGGTGCCGAGCCGCGTCGGGCGGGGCCTGCGGCGCCGGCCGATGCGACACCGTCTGTGTCGGCAGGGCCACGTAGGGTGGGCACCCCTGTGCCCACGCGAACGCCGGATCAGCCCGCGCCCAAGCCGGGACAAACCCGATGAAACGCCGCCTCCTGCTCACCGCCTGCGCCGCGCTGCTGGCCGGCTGCCGCCTCCCGGTGCAGCCGCCGCCGCAACCGACGCTCGTCGTGCCGCCCGCATGGCACTCGCAGGTCGGCCCCGGCGCACCCGTGGAACGCGACTGGTGGCATGCGTTCGCCGACCCGGCGCTGGACCGGCTCGTCGCGCAGGCGCTCGCGCGCAACAACGACGTGCGCACGGCGCAGGCGCGGCTCGCGGAATACCGGGCGCGCATCCAGGTCGCGCGGTCCGCGCAGGAGCCGAGCCTGTCGGTGGGCTTGTCGCCCACGCGGGCGCGCGCGATCGGCCCGTTCGGCACGCCGATCGATTCCACCGTCATGCAGGGCAGCTTCCAGGCCGCGTACGAACTCGATCCGTTCGGCCGCCTGGCCGGCGTCACGGACGCGGCGCGCTTCGACTACGCGGCGCAGCAGGCCACGTTCGATGCGACGGCGCTGGCGGTGGCGGCGAACACGGCGTCCGGCTACCTGAACCTGCGCGGACTCGATGCCCAACTGGCCCTCGCGCGTGCGACCCTCGCATCGCGCCAGCGCTCGCTGGAACTGGCGCGGCGCCAGTTCGAAGTCGGCTACAGCTCGCGCCTGGAATTGTCGCAGGCCGAGGCCGAATACCGCGCGACGGCCGCCGTCGTGCCGCAGCTGGAGCGCGCGATCACGCAGCAGGAAAATGCCCTCGACATCCTCGCGGGCGCGAATCCCGGCCCCGTCGAACGGGGCACCGAGCTCGCCCGGCTGGACGCGCCGGCAATCCAGCCCGGCCTGCCGTCGGAACTCTTGCGCCGGCGGCCGGACGTCGCCGCGGCCGAGCGCGCGGTCGCCGCCGCGGACGCAAGCCTCGCCGCCGCGCGCGATCAGATGCTGCCGTCGTTGCGGTTGACGGCATCGCTGGGCGCGTACGCGCACGACCTGCCGACGCTGCTGCACTCGCCGACGGCATTGTGGAGCGTGGGCGGCAGCATCCTCGCGCCGCTGTTCGACGGCGGCCGGCTGCGCGCCCAGGCCGAGATCAGCGCCTCGCTGCGCGACCGCGCCGTGTTCGCGTACGAGGCTGCCGTGCGCAACGCGTTCGCCGACACGGAGAATGCGCTCGCGGCCGTGCAGCGCCTGCGCGAACAGCTGGACGAAGTGGAGGCGCGCCGTGTGGCCGCGGCGGAAGTGCTGCGCATCGCGCACAACCGCTACCGCAACGGCTATTCGTCGTACCTGGAAGAGCTGGACGCCCAGCGCAACGCCTTCAGCGCCGAGACGGCGGCGCTGCAACTGCGCGCCGCGTGGCTGCAGGCCCACGTCGACCTGTACCGCGCGCTGGGCGGCGGCTGGGCGCCGGCGCCGGCCGCACGCGGCTAGAATCGACAACAACCACGGAGGAGGAACCATGATCAAGATCGGGATCATCGTCGGGAGCACCCGGCCCGGCCGCAAGGCGCCGGACGTGGCGCGCTGGGTGCTGGACATCGCGGGCATGCGCGCGGACGCCGTGTTCGAGCTGGTCGACATCCAGGACTTCGACCTGCCGCTGCTGGACGAGCCGGTGCCGCCGGCGGCGGGCCAGTACACGCAGCCGCACACGAAGGCGTGGGCCGCCGCCATCGCGGGCTTCGACGGCTTCGTGTTCGTGACGCCCGAGTACAACCACGGCACGTCCGGCGCGCTGAAGAATGCCATCGACTACCTGTACAAGGAGTGGAACAACAAGGCCGCGGGCTTCGTCGGCTATGGCAGCGCCGGCGGCGCGCGCGCCATCGAGAGCCTGCGCCTCGTGATGGGCGAGCTGATGGTGGCCGACGTGCGCGCCCACGTGATGCTGTCACTGCGCACGGATTTCGAGAATTACAAGACGTTCAACCCGGCCGAGCACCACGAGCAGGCCGTCGACGCCATGCTCGACCAGGTGGTGGCGTGGAGCCGCGCGCTGAAGACGTTGCGCCCGGACGCGCCCGTCACGTCGGCCGATGCGCCGCAGGCCGGCCAGCGCATGGGCAGCCAGTGAACGCGCGGCGGCGCTACAATCGCCGCCCATGACCGTTCCATCCACCACCACCCGGCGCGCCACCTGCGCCGCCTGCCTGCGCGCGCAAAGCGCCTGCATTTGCCACTGGGTGCGGCCGCTGTCCAGCCGCGTCGACTTACTGATCTTGCAACATCCGCTCGAGGTGCGCAACGCTAAGAACAGCGCGCGCCTGCTGCACCTGTGCGTGGCCGGCAGCCGGCTCGACGTCGGCGAGGCGTTCGATCCTGCCGCGTTGCACGCGTTGTTGTATGCGGACGGACGCGTACCGCTGCTGCTGTATCCCGACATGCCGGGCGATGCGCCGGCCCCCATCCCCGATCCGTCGCTGCTGGCGCAGCCGGAGGCCCTGCGGCTCGTCGTGCTGGACGCCACGTGGCGCAAGAGCCGCAAGATGCTGTACATGAATGCCGGGTTGCAACGCCTGCCGCGCCTCGCGCTGCACGACGTGCCCGCATCGGCTTATCGGATTCGCAAGGCGCACGCACCGCACCAGTTGTCGAGCCTGGAAGCGGCTGCGCTCGCGCTGGCCCAGTTGGAAGGCGATCCCGACGCATACCGGCCTCTGCTGCAGGCGTTTGACGGTTTTGTGCAACAACAAGCTGCTCTTTTTTTGCGCTTGAACCCATCGTGACATCGGCGTACTATACTGTATAAACATACAGTACTTAAGGAGCGCCGTGTGAACCGGGTAAAAGCAAACGCAAGTCGGGCGGTCAGCCAGGTTATGTTGCCGTTCCCGCAAAAGTCCGCCGAGGTCGTGCCGATCAACGGTCCGATCAAAGGTCGTGGTGCCGTCACCAACATTCAAGGCCGCTACGAAGTGAACGGCCGCGAACGCTTCGACGACGGCTGGACCGTGCCTGGACCGAAGGACGAGCCAGCGGCGCCCCTGAAGACGATCGTCACGGACGAGATCGCGAAAACCATCCTCAGCCGCAACACGTCGCCGGACATCCCGTTCAGCGTCTCGCTGAACCCGTACCGCGGCTGCGAGCACGGCTGCATCTACTGCTTCGCGCGGCCCACGCACGCCTACCTGGGGCTGTCGCCGGGCCTGGACTTCGAAAGCCGATTGTTCGCCAAGGTGAACGCGGCCGACCTGCTGCGGCGCGAGCTGGCGCGGCCGGGTTATGTGCCGGAAAACATTGCCATCGGCGTCAACACGGACGCCTACCAACCGTGCGAACGCGAGCGCCGCCTCACGCGCGAAGTGCTGGAAGTGCTGGGCGAGTGCAACCACCCGTACGGCCTGATCACGAAGTCGGCGCTGATCGAGCGCGACATCGACCTGATCGCGCCGATGGCCGAGAAGGGCCTCGCGTGCGCCGCCATCACGTTGACCACGTTGGACGGCGAAATCTCGCGCACGCTCGAGCCCCGCGCGGCCGCGCCCGCGCGCCGCCTGCGCGCGATCCGCACGTTGACGGAAGCCGGCATCCCCGTCAGCGTGAGCGTGGCGCCGATCATCCCGTTCGTCACGGAGCCGGAAATCGAACGCATTCTCGAAGCGGCGAAAGACGCCGGCGCCGTCGGCGCCCACTACACGGTGCTGCGCATGCCGTGGGAAGTGAACCCGCTGTTCCAGCAATGGCTGCACGCCCATTTCCCCGACCGCGCCCAGCGCGTGATGAACCGCATCCGCGACATGCGCGGCGGCAAGGACTACGACAGCGAGTTCAGCAAGCGCATGACGGGCGAGGGCATCTGGGCCGACCTGATCCGCCAGCGCTTCACGAAGGCCGTCAAACGCCTGGGCCTGGACGGCCGCATGAGCCGCTTCAACACGTGCGACCCGTCGCAATTCCGCCGCCCGCTCGTGGTGCCGAAGTCCGTCGTCAAGCCGGAAAGCAGCAAGGCGGCGCAGATGGATCTGTTTTAACAGTCCGTCGTCGTATCCGGCGGCACCAGCGACAGCACGTGCGCGGCTACGGGGTGTCCGTGCAGGTTGAGACGGTTGCGCGCGAGGCATTCGTGGACAGCCCCGGCCTTGCGGGCGACGCCGAGACTGGGTAGGTTGCCATCCGCGACGACGATCTCGACCCGTGACTGGCCGAGGCACTCGAACGCAAAACGCGACAGTGCCCGGATGGCCGCCAGTGCCGCGCCCTGGCCCTGGGCCGACGTGCGTACCCAGTAGCCGAGGTTGCAAAAGCCGTGCAGGCGGTTGAACTGGTTCAGGCCGGCCGCGCCGACGTAGTGTCGGCCGTCCGCCCGGAAAATGCCGAACTCGTGCGCCGAGCCGTCGGCACGCGCGGCATCGCACAACGCGATCCAGGCGAGCGCATCGGCATCGTCGTAGCCGGCGTGGGCCCACGGCATCCACGGGCCGAGGCTCGCCATCGATTCGCGGACGGCGGCCGCCATCGCGGGCGCGTCGTCCGGGACGAGGGGGCGCAGCAGGAAACCGTCGGCGTGGATGGGCTGTGTCATGTCGGCATGATAACCCGTCAGTTGTGGGGAGGCGGGCTCTCGGCTACGATTGCGCTCTTTGCAACGGCGGATCGGCAGGCGGGACATGAAGGAGCAGGGCAAGACAGTGGAGCGCGTCGTCTTCGTGGGCGCGGAATCGACGGGCAAGTCGACGTTGTCCGAGTATCTGGCGCGCGCGTACGACACGGTAGCGGTGCCCGAGATCGGCCGCTTCATCTGGGAAGAAAAAGAGGGCCGGCTGGGACCGGACGATTACGTCGACATCGCCATCAAGCACCGCGCCGCCGAGGACGAAGCGATGGCGCAGGCGCGCCGCTGGCTGTTCGTCGACACGAATGCGCTGACGACGCTGCTGCTGGGCATTGAGTTCCGCCAGGTCGGCGAATCGCCCCCGGCCGACCTGCTGCGCTGCGCGGACGAGTGCCGGGCCCGCTACGCGCATACGTTTGTCTGCGCCGACGACATCCCGTACGAGGAACAGGACGTGCGCGAGAACGAGGCATGGCGCGGCCGCATCCAGCAACTGGTGCTGAAGGATCTCGACGCGCGCCGCATTCCGTACACGGTCGTGCAGGGCAGCGTGGAAGAACGGGCGAGCCAGGTGCGGCGCGTGCTCGACGCGGCGGCCGCTTGACCGCCGCGACAGTTGCTCTTACGATCAGTCCATGCACGCATTTTTGACGACGACGACCATCACTACCACGACCGCCTGGCGCGGGCCGTGAGTCGTCTGTCGTGTCGAAGATGGCCCCGAAGCCCCGCCAGCGATGACGGGGCTTTTTGTTGTTCCGTCGCCGGCATTCAATGGAGATGGACATGCAACATCATGATGCGCACCGCACGGCCCTGTTGATCGTCGACATGCAGGCCGGTGCATTCGCCGGCCCCGAACCGCTGTGGGAGGGCGAACGCGTGCTCGCGACGATCAACGACCTGGTCCGGCGCGCGCGCACGGCCGGCGCGCCCGTGTTCGCGGCGCGCCATACGGGCCCGGCAGGCGGACCACTCGCGCCGGGCAGCGCGGCCACGCAACTCATCGCGCGGCTGGACGTCGACACGGGGCGCGACTACGTGTTCGACAAGACCCGTCCAAGCTGTTTCGTCGGCACGGATCTCGCGCGCGAACTCGAACGCCGCGGCGTCGATGAACTCGTGATCGCCGGCATCAAGACGCAATATTGCATCGACACGACCTGCCGCGCCGCGGCCGATCGCGGGCTGTCCGTCGTGCTCGTCGAGGACGGTCACACCTGTGCCGACACGCCGTCGCTGCAAGCCCGGCAGATCGTCGACCACCACAACGCGACACTGCGGGGACCGTTCGCGCGGGTCGTGCCCGCCGCGGACGTCCGTTTCCGGTTCTAGACGATCGTGCCCGGTAACTCCATCCCGTGCAGGCGCCGGAACAGTTTCAGCGCAAAGCTGTCCGTCATCCCGGCAATGTAGTCGGTCGCGCCGAGCAGGCGCGCGTACGGCGTCGCGCCGCGGCTGAATTGCTGCGGGATGATCTGCGCGATCTTGCGGTCGGCCGCCGAGCGCTCCGCTTCCCCTTTCACCAGGGCGGGGACGATCTTGCCGAGCAGGCCGCCGAGGATCTCGAAGCCGGCCGCCTCGATCTGCAGCACGGACGGCGTGGCGTAGATGCGTTCGCGCGACAGCGTCGCGATGGCCTTCAACTCCGGTGCGAAGCGTGACGCGCCGGCGAGGTCCCGCTCGAAACGGCCGTCCATGATGGCGTCGTAGTGGTCGCGGAACACGTCGAGGGCACCACCGATGAGGTGGCCGATGGCGCGGGCGCGCAGATACTCCACGCGGCCCGTGTCGTCGGGCAGTTGCCGGTACGACTGGCTCTCGGCCGCGCCGCCGGGGAAGGCGATGGGCCACAGCAGGGTGCGCGCCTCGTCGAACGAGACCCGTCCCAGCCGGTGGCCGTCTTCCAGGTCGACGATGCCGTAGCAGATGTCGTCCGCCGCTTCCATCACGAACGCGAGCGGATGGCGCGTCCAGGCGCCGGGCCCTTTGCGTACGAGGCCCACCTGTGTCGCCACGCGTTCGGCCGCCGCCGCGTCGTCGGCGAAATAGCCGAATTTCCGTTCGCTGATCCTGTCCTTCGTCGCCGGCAGATCGGATGGGCGCGGGTATTTCATGAAGGCGGCCAGTACGGCACAGGTCAGCTGGAATCCGCCATGGTCGACGGCGTTCTGCAGCCGCGTGACGAGGCGGAAGCCCTGCGCATTGCCTTCGAAGCGCAGGAAATCCTGGCGCTCGCGTTCCGTCAGGCCCGCGAGCCAGCGGTCCGCGTGCTCGGCGAACCACGACTGGATCGCGGCTTCGCCGGAATGGCCGAACGGCGGGTTGCCGATGTCGTGCGCGAGGCAGGCGGCGGCGACGATGCTGCCGAAGTCCTGCGGCGCCATCGACAGTGCAGGTTCACGCTCCTTGATGAATTCGCCGCACAGCATGCCCAGCGAACGTCCCACCGACGACACCTCGATGCTGTGCGTGAGGCGCGTGCGCACGTAATCGCTGTCCGACAACGGGAATACCTGGGTCTTGTCCTGCAGGCGCCGGAACGCGCTCGAATACACGAGCCGGTCCCAGTCGCGCATGTATTCCGTGCGGCTGCCGCCGTCGCCCCGGTCATCCTCGCGGCCGAGGCGCACCGTCGATACCAGCCGTTCCCATTCCATCGACATGTTTTCTCCAAAGTGTCCGGTGGCTCAGTGTAGCGTCACCATGCACATCATGGTTGACATGATTGACGTCGAAGTATATCTTACGATGTATCTTACGATATAAGGAAGTGATCATGCCACACCATCATCATCCCCATCATCCCCACCACCACCATCATCATCGCCATCATCACGACCACGAACACGCGCACGACCATGAGCATGAGCACGAGGATGCCGGGTTCGCGCCGCATCACCGGCATGGTCCCGGCGGCCCCGGCGGCCACCATGGCCGCGGCGGCCGTCCGGGCGGCTTCGGCTTTTCCGACGACGGCCGCCTGCCGCGCGGACGCAAGCTGTCGTCGGACGACCTGCAACTGCTGCTGCTGGCCCTGATCGGCGAACAGCCCAGCCATGGCTATGAGCTGATCCGGGCACTGGACACCCGTTCGGGCGGTTTCTACGTGCCGAGCCCCGGCATGATGTATCCCGCGCTCGCTGCCATGGAAGACCTTGGCTGGGTGACCATCCAACTCGAAGGAACGCGCAAGCGCTATGCGCTGTCCGACGACGGTCGCGCCCACCTAGACGCCAACCGCGAACACGTCGACATGCTGCTCGCCCGACTGCAGGAAGCCGCGCGCAAGATGGAATTGATGCGCAGCGCGCTCGCAGAAGGCGAGGAGAGCGGCCACGGCCCCGGGAGCCCGGAACTGGCGGAGGCGCGCCATGCGCTCAAGCGCGCGCTGGCCACGCGCGCGGGTGCGTCCGCCGACGAGCAGGCGCGTGTCGCCGCGATCCTGGCGCGCGCGGCGGCCGAGATCGAGCAGGGTGGCGCCGGAGGTTGACGCTCAGCGGGCGAGCGGTACCTCGTCCTCGTGCGCCCTGGGCAGAGGCTGCGCTGCGGCGGAACGCAATCGCGCGCGCAGTCGCAGTCCGGGCCGCTCGATCGCCACGTACAGCAGCGCGGCCACGGCCAGCGACGCGCCGTTGAGCAGGACGAACGCGGCGGCCGGCGCCTGCGACGCCAGGTCGGCCGCCACGTCGCCGAGCCACGCATAGACCTGGCGATGCGTCAGGTAGAGACTGAACGACAGCAGGGCCAGCGTTCGCGCTCCCGGCAGCGCCTGGCGCCCGAGCGGCGTGCGCGGACTCAGCGCGGCGGGCACCAGACAGGCACAGCCGAGTGCCACGAGCGGGTACAGGAACAAGGCCCCGCCGTGACTGATCGGGTCGATTCGCGTGGCCGCGACGAGCAGAGCCAGACCCGCGCCGAGCAGCAGCCATCCGTGGGACAGCACGCACGTCCACCAGGCCGGACGGAACGCGCGCAACGCGGCCAGCAGGATGCCAGCAAGGAGGCCGTCGAGCCGCGTCCACGTGGGACTGTAGATCGTGCGAACGTAACCCGCGACCGCGCGCGCCGGATCCCCGCCCGGTGCGAGATGCGGGCCGATGGCTTGGCGCCATTGCCAGTCGCGCAGCAGCATGCCCGTCCCGAACAGCAGCGCGGCACCGGCGGCCGTCGCGACGACGCCGGGCATCCGGCCGCGCCGCGCCAGCAGACCGGCCACCAGCGGAAAGAGCAGGTAGAAATGCTGTTCGACGCATAGCGACCAGGCATGCGAATACGCCCGCTGCGCGACGTGGTCGGGCAAGACGTTCATCGTGAACGTGACGAATTGCCAGAGCGGCGGCATCGCATCGGCCTCGCGCCACGCCGGCACGGCGACGTACAGCGCCAGCACGGCGAGATACGCAGGCAGGATGCGCCACGCCCGGCCCACGACGAAGCCCACCCAGTCGGGCGTACGGCCGACCGCCAGATCCCGCCACACCGGCCACGCGATCACGTAGCCGCTGAGCACGAAAAACAGGTCGACGCCCATCCACCCATGCTGTCCCGGACCGGGCACGTCGATGCCGTGACTGGACAGGTGGTACAACATGACGACGCCAATGGCGACGGCACGCAGCAGGTCGAGGCCGGGCGAGCGGGGCGGTGATGACAGCTGCGAAGGCAGCGGCGGAGTCGACGTGGGCGATGGATGCATGGCGCGCAAGTGTACTCGAGCGCCGGGCGTCAAAGCTCACCGATCATCACCGCGGTTCCAGCGCAGGCGTTGACGCAGGCGCAGGCGCAGGCGCAGGCGCAGGCGCAGGCGCAGACGCAGACGCAGACGCAGACGCAGACGCAGACGCAGACGCAGACGCAGACGCGTTGACGCGCTGGCGGTCGGGTTACGTCAGGCGTATGCTTGCGCCGACTCCACGATTCATAACCATCATGTCCCGCGATGCCGTCGTCGATACCAGCAAATTGCTCAGCTATGTCCTGCGTCACCGCCCGGACAGCATCGGCCTGCAACTCGACGCCAACGGCTGGGCCGACGTGGACGAGCTCCTGCGCCGCCTGGCCGAACACGGCAAGCCCGTCGCCCGCGACCTGCTCGACCGCGTCGTAGCGGAGAACGACAAGCAGCGCTTCGCGTTCGATGCGGCGCGCGCCCGCATCCGCGCCAGCCAGGGCCACTCGATCGACGTCGAGCTTGGCCTCGAACCGGTGCAGCCTCCGGACGTGCTGTACCACGGCACCGCGAGCCGCTTCGTCACCTCCATCCTCGCGACGGGCCTGCGCGCCGGCACCCGCCAGCACGTGCACCTGTCGGGGGACGTCGACACGGCCCGTCGCGTCGGTACCCGGCACGGCGTCCCCGTCATCCTGCGCGTGGACACGGCCCGCATGCGCGCGGACGGCGCCGTGTTCTACCGGTCGGACAACGGCGTGTGGCTGACCGGACCCGTCGCGCCGCGCTACCTGCGCGTGCTGGACGGCACCGGAGACTAGTCCGCATTCCCACATTCGCGTCGCTGCGAATCGCGGCCTGTCCCTCGCCACGAGCAATCGATCAACGGCCGATCATCGTTCGCGGGTTGCCGCAGCCAGCAGCTGCGCCGTGTCCGCCGCACCCATCCTGCGCGCCGCATCGACCACCGTATTGCCGTCCGCGTCCGTGCGGAACGGATCGGCGGCGCGCGCCAGCAGCAGTCGGGCGATGTCGACGCGGTTGAACATGGCGGCGAACATCAGTGCCGTCTTGCCGTTCGGGCCCGCGTTGTCGACCGCCGCGCCGTGGTCCAGCAGCAGCGTAGCGATCGCCGTGTCGCCCTTGAACGCGGCGCCGGCGAGCGGGGTCTGGCCGGCGTCGTTCATGATTTCCGGATCGGCGCCATGCTCCAGCAGCGCCCGCGCGGCGTCCGCATGGCCGTGGTAGCAGGCCAGCATCAGCAGGCTGTCGCCTCGTTCGTTGCGCAGGTTGGGCGGCAGGCCCTGGTCCAGCAAGGTGGCGAGTTCGGCGGCCTCGCCGGCACGTGCAAAGTGGAAGACCTTGCGCACGAAGGCCAGCGTGTCTTCGTCGAGTTCGCTCGCCGATGGCGGACGGGGCGGTGCTTGCTGCTGCATGGTGACCTCCGGGTCAAGAACGCTCGACAGGATTAGAACACAGCGGGCCACCGCGCACGGTTGCGGCGCATTCGCGCTGGATCAAACGCGGCCCTGGAACTCGCGGAGGTGGCGCTCGATCTCAAACACATGCGGGTCGGGCTTGCCGAGTGCGCGCAGGGCCTTGGCCAGTTCCAGCAGGTATTCGCTGTTCGGTCCGCTGGGGCCTCGCGCGGTGGCGATCTGTAGCGCAATGTCGCGCTCGGGCGCCGGGCCGAGGTAGGCCGCGTTCTCGTGCGTGGCGATGTAGACGAGGCCTTCGGTGCGGCTGCCGTCCTCGAAGCGGATGTCTGTTGCGAGGCGCAGGTAGCCGTTCTTTTCGCGGTAGTCGAGGTGGGCGAATTCCTCGGGTGTGACGAGGTAGGCCATGCCGTGGCAGGTCGCGCCGGCATCGGGCACCAGGGTCACGACCCGGCCCGGCGCCGTCTCCGTGCCGCGGTGGTCGTGCGAGCCTTGCCAGAAGCGCCGGGTCCAGCCCGTGATGCTGGCCGGGCGCCGCTCGAGGTAGGGGAAGTCGGCCTTGAAGATGAGGGAACCGTAGCCGAACAGCCAGACGCTGGCGTGGTTGTCGAACCTGTCCATGCGCTGGTTGACCGCGATGGTGTTGTGGGACATCGATGAAGGAGGTGACATGTAGGAAAGCGCATTCTAGCGCGGCCGTTCCGCGACGTCAGGCCCGGCCGGCACCAGCCGCACGTGGCCAGTAGCGGCCTCAGCGAGCGCGCGTGCGCAGCGCGCCCGCGGGGTTGTCTGCGGCGCCGATCCAGTCGAACAGGAACGCGCTGAATGCCGCGGCCGCCGGCGACAGCGAACGCTGTTCGCGCGTGTAGACGAAGAAGCGGCGCGTCAATACGGGTGCGTCGAGCGGCAGCATGCGTAGGCCGTGCAGGCGCACGAGCGGCGCCGCGTACGGCATGCAGACCGTGATGCCGAGCCCGGACGCGACCATCGCCAGCGCGGTCGTCATGTAGGTCACTTCGTGTGCCGGCCGCAGGGCGAGCTCGAGCACGTTGTCGGGCCTGCGACCGTTCGTGCGGACGGCCTCCGCGCTCGTTACGCCCGCTGCGCCCGCTGCGCCCGATGCGCTCGATACGGCCGCGGCGCCCGATACGGCCGATACGGCCGGTACGCCCGCTGCGCCCGATACGCCGGCTGCGCCCGCTGCGCCCGCTGCACGGCGGCGCGTCGCTTGCTCGCCTTCACCGCCCATGTCGGCCAGCAGCCGTTCCGTGAACTGGCCGCGCAGCGTGATCAGCGGATACGGGGCCAGGTCGCTCCAGCCGACCCGACGGCGCTTGGCCAGCGGGTGGTCCGGCGGGACGACGGCCTCGAACGGCATCTCCATCAATTCGCGTGCCTCCAGCTGCGGCGCGCTGTCGCGTTCCGGGCCGATGCCGAAATCCGTCTCGCCCGACAGGACGCGCGTCGTCACGGCCTCGACCGGCGAATCGGACAGGCTCACGCCGATGTCCGGGTAGCGCTCCCGCCACGCCGCGATCACTTGCGGCAGCAACGTGCAGGCCATCAACTGTGGCACGGCCACGCGCACGATGCCTTTTCTCAGTTGCGCCTGGTCCGCAATGTTCGCAAGCGCACGGTCGAGGTCGTCGATCATCTGGCTGAATAGGGGGTAGAGTTCGTTCCCCGTCTCGGTGAGTGCGATGCGCCGCGTGCTGCGGTCGACGACGCGCACGCCGAGCGTTTGTTCCAGTTCCTTGATCAGGCCTGACAAAGCCGATTGTGTAATGTGCATGTATTGCGCGGCGAGCGTAAAGTTACCTGTCTTCGCGAGGGCAACGAAGGCGCGCATCTGGCGCAGGGTAGGATTCATAAGAAAATCCGATAAATAGAGCGGAAAATATTGTTTGTATGATAGTCCGTTTTACTTTTTAATGGCGGAAACATTTAGCTTTGAAGGAAACGCCATGAAACTCGCTACCCTGAAGACGGGCGGCCGCGACGGTACGCTCGTCGTCGTCAGCCGCGACCTGGTCACCTGCCAGGCCGTCCCCAAGATCGCCCGCACCCTGCAGCAGGCGCTGGACGACTGGGACCACGTCGCGCCGCGTCTCGCGCAGGTCTACGACCAGCTAAACGCCGGCAAGGCCACGGCGGCCGAATCCTTCATCGAGGAAGAATGCGCGTCACCGCTGCCGCGCGCGTACCAGTGGGCCGACGGATCCGCGTACATCAACCACGTGGAACTCGTGCGCAAGGCGCGCGGTGCCCAGGTGCCGCCGTCGTTCTACACCGATCCGCTGATGTACCAGGGCGGTTCCGATTCCTTCGTCGGCCCGTGCGACCCGATCGCCGTGCTGTCCGAGGAATGGGGCGTCGACCTGGAGGCGGAGGTCGCGGTCGTCACCGGCGACGTGCCGATGGGCGCGACGGTCGAGCAGGCGGCGCAGGCGATCCGTCTCGTCATGCTCGTCAACGACGTGTCGCTGCGCAACCTGATTCCGAAGGAACTGGAGAAGGGCTTCGGCTTCTTCCAGTCGAAGCCGGCAAGCGCGTTCTCTCCGGTGGCCGTGACACCGGACGAGCTCGGCGATGCATGGCGCGACAGCAAACTGCGCTTGCCGCTGCTCGTCACGTTGAACGACCAGCCGTTCGGCCGGCCGAACGCGGGCGACGACATGACCTTCAGCTTCGCGCAACTGATCGCACACGCCGCGAAGACGCGCGAACTCTGCGCCGGATCGATCATCGGTTCCGGCACGGTGTCGAACAAGCAGGGCAGTTTGCATGGGTCGAGCATCGCCAATGGCGGCGTGGGCTATTGCTGCCTGGCCGAGGTGCGCATGTACGAGACGATCGAGCAGGGCGCGCCCGCCACACCGTTCCTGCGCTTCGGCGATACTGTCCGTATCGAGATGCTCGATGCCGATGGCGCCAGCCTGTTCGGTGCCATCGACCAGGAGGTTGCACATTATCACGGGAGGAAGGAATGAAGCTCTATACCTATTTCCGCAGTTCGGCCGCATACCGGGTGCGTATCGCGCTCAACCTGAAAGGGCTGAAGTACGATGCGGTCCCGGTGCACCTCTTGCGTGGCGGCGGCGAGCAGTTCCAAGCAAACTACGTCAAGATGAACCCCAGCGGCCTCGTCCCCACCTTCCAGGACGATTTCATCACGCTGACCCAGTCGATGGCCATCCTCGAATATCTGGAGGACGAGTACCCGGAGGTGCCGCTGATGCCGAAGGACTCGGCCGGGCGTGCGCGCGTGCGCGAGCTCGCGCAGATCGTCGCCTGTGACATCCATCCGGTGAACAACCTGCGCGTGCTGCGCTACCTCGTCAACGACCTCGGGCTGTCGGAAGAGGTCAAGACGCAGTGGTACCGCCACTGGATCGTGGGCGGCCTCGACGTGCTGGAGAAGCACCTCGCGCGCGACCCCAGCGCGGGGCCGCTGTGTCATGGTTATTTGCCGACCATCGCCGACTGCTTCCTCGTGCCGCAGGTGTTCAACGCGCAGCGCAACGGCGTCGACATCGCCGCGTATCCGAACATCGCACGCATCAACGCGGCTTGCGTGGAAATCCCGGCCTTTGTGGCCGCGCATCCGTCCAACCAGCCGGACGCCGAATAAAAGGCCCGGCCGCCACGTGATCCACGCCGGCGGCCGGCAGCCGGCGCCGCCATGCGCGAGCGCCACCACGACGCCGGTGGCCGGCGCCTGGCGCCCCGATGCGCGAACGCCGCTGCCACGCATGCGTCCACGCGGCGGCGTCAGGCAGCAGGCAGCAGGCGGCAGGCGTCAATGCCGCGTCTGCGACCCGGTACTCGAGCGGTCGGGCGCAGCCGGCGTCGAGATCTCTTCCAGCGTATGGTCGACGCCCGCCGAATGCTTGGCTGCCATGTCGCCGAGCGACACGATGCCGACCACTTCATGCGACGCCTCGTCGACGACGGGCACGCGGCGGATCTGCACGTCGCCCATCTGGCCCAACACCTCGTCCACCGTCTGGTTCGGCGCGCACGTGCGCACGTCGGTGCTCATCACGTCGCCCACGCGCGTCTGGCCCGGTGCCTGACCGGCCGCCGTCGAGCGCACGGTGATGTCGCGGTCGGTGATCATGCCGACGAGCCGGTGGCCGTCGAGCACGGGGATCGAACCCACGTTCAACTCGTCCATCATCTGCGCGGCGCGCTGCACGGTTTCCTGCGGCGAAATGCTTTGCACGTCGCGGGTCATCACATCCTGAATGGTCTGCATTTGAACCTCCTTCGCTGCGTTCACACGGCGTTGCATGATGCACGAATTCGCGCAGGCCGGACGCTACGTTGACTCGCGGAACAGCCCGTACATAAAGGCCTTGTGTGAAGCCGGCTCGGCTACAATCTGCCCCTTTTGACTCACACCGACACCATGACCATTCCCGCGCCCATCGCCGCTGCCCTGGACCGTGCCGATCCTTCCTGGCGTCCCCATCTCATGAACGGTCTCGACGCGATGATGCGTACAACGCCGGACTACCTGTCGCAGCTCGCGGACGACCACTACCTGCCGACGGGCGGCCGCCTGTTCGCCGCGTTCGCGCTGCCGTTCGATCAAGTGCGCTACGTGCTGGTGGGCGAGGGGCCGTATCCGCGCGAGGAGAGCGCGACGGGCGTGTGCTTCATGGATGGGGCCGTCGGACCGCTGTGGTCGGACACGGGCCTGTCGAAGCCCGTCAACCGCGCCACGTCGCTGCGCAACTTCATGAAAATGCTGCTCGTGGCCGAGGGCCGGTTGAGCGCGGACGACACGGGCGGCGCGGCGCTGGCCCCCGTCGCGAAAGCGGCGCAGACGGACGGCTCGATCCAGACCTTGGCCGAGCTGCAGGACAACCTGCTGGGCCACGGCTTCCTGCTGTTGAACGCGGCCCTCGTGTTCCGCAAGCACGTGCCCCCGGTGCAGGAAGCACGCGCCTGGGTGCCGTTCCAGCGTGCCGTGTTCGGCGCGCTGGCGCAGAGGGCAGACAAGCCGACGCTCGTCTTGTGGGGCAAGATCGCCGAACAGTTGAACAAGGTACCGGAGACGGCCGGCTTCCCGCAGATCCACGCCGAACACCCGTACAACCTGTCATTCATCCGCCACGAAGGCATGCAGAAACTGTTCGGGCCGATGCATTTGCTGCACCGCGGCTAAAAATGGGGGCGCCAAGCAAAGGATGGCGAAATACGCTATACTTGACTAAATCGATCAACTAATCCGGCTTTTGTGAATGGCCGGAGGGCAGATGAAAACGCCGGTCGATTGAAGAGAAGCAAGATTTTACCACTGTCTGGACAAGAACCGGGGTTGTGATGCGTCTGACCACCAAAGGCCGTTTTGCTGTTACCGCGATGATCGATCTTGCCCTGCGCCAGGGCAACGGTCCCGTCACGCTGTCGGGCATCAGCCAGCGCCAGGCCATTTCGCTGTCCTATCTGGAGCAGCTGTTCGGCAAGCTGCGCCGGCACGAGATCGTCGAATCGGTGCGCGGCCCCGGCGGCGGCTACAGCCTGGCGCGCACTGCCGACAAGGTGACCGTCGCCGACATCATCATCGCCGTCGACGAGCCGATCGATGCCACGCAGTGCGGCGGCAAGGAAAACTGCCATGGCGCCGATGCCGCCAGCGGCACCCGCTGCATGACCCACGAGCTGTGGGCGACCTTGAATGCGAAGATGGTCGACTTCCTCGATTCCGTCACCCTGCAGGACCTCGTCGACCAGCAGAAGCAAAAAGAACAGAACGTCGTGGTGATGCACCGCCACGCGCCGTCGGACAATACTGAAGCTAAGCATATTGGAGTGAACTGATGAACGCGCCCTTGGACCAAAAAATCGAGCAGAGCTTCGCGACTGCGCCGCATTTCCCGATCTACATGGATTATTCGGCCACGACGCCGATCGACCCGCGCGTGGCCGACAAGATGATTCCGTTCCTGCGCGAGCAATTCGGCAATCCGGCATCGCGCAGCCACGCGTACGGCTGGAGCGCCGAAGCGGCCGTCGAGGAAGCGCGCGCGCAGGTTGCCGATCTCGTCGGCGCCGATCCGCGCGAGATCATCTGGACGTCGGGCGCGACGGAATCGAACAACCTCGCGCTGAAGGGCGCGGCGCAGTTCTACAAGAGCAAGGGCAAGCACATCATCACGGTCAAGACCGAGCACAAGGCCGTGCTCGACACCGTGCGCGAGCTGGAACGCCAGGGCTTCGAGGCCACTTACCTCGAACCGCAGGACAACGGCCTGATCTCGCTGGAGCAGCTGGAAGCGGCGATTCGTCCGGACACGATCCTCGTCTCCGTGATGTTCGTGAATAACGAGATCGGCGTGGTCCAGCCGATCAAGGAAATCGGCGAACTGTGCCGCAAGAAGGGCATCATCTTCCATTGCGATGCGGCGCAGGCCACGGGCAAGGTCGAGATCAACCTGGAAGAGCTGAAGGTCGACCTGATGAGCTTCAGTGCGCACAAGACCTACGGTCCGAAAGGCATCGGCGCCCTGTACGTGCGCCGCAAGCCGCGCGTGCGCCTGGAAGCGCAGATGCACGGCGGCGGCCACGAGCGCGGCCTGCGTTCGGGCACGCTGGCACCGCACCAGATCGTCGGCATGGGCGAAGCCTTCCGCATCGCGAAGGAAGAGATGACGACGGAACTCGCGCGCATCAAGGCGCTGCGCGACCGCCTGGCCAAGGGCCTGCTGGAGATCGAAGAGGTGTACATCAACGGCGACATGGAACACCGTGTGCCGCACAACCTGAACGTGTCGTTCAACTTCGTCGAAGGCGAATCGCTGATCATGGCCATCAAGGACATCGCCGTGTCGTCCGGTTCGGCCTGCACGTCCGCGAGCCTGGAGCCGTCGTACGTGCTGCGCGCCCTGGGCCGCAGCGACGAACTGGCACACAGCTCGATCCGCTTCACCATCGGCCGCTTCACGACGGAAGAGGACATCGACTTCGCCATCAAGCTGCTGAAGGAAAAGGTCGGCAAGCTGCGCGAACTGTCGCCGCTGTGGGAAATGCACAAGGACGGCATCGACCTGAATTCGATCCAGTGGGCAGCCCACTAACTCATCGCATAGAACAAGGAGCACTACCATGGCATATTCCGACAAGGTCCTCGACCACTACGAAAACCCGCGCAACGTCGGCTCGTTCGACAAGAACGCCGACGACGTCGGCACCGGCATGGTCGGCGCGCCGGCCTGCGGCGACGTGATGAAACTGCAGATCAAGGTCAACGAAGCGGGCGTCATCGAAGACGCGAAATTCAAGACCTATGGCTGCGGCTCGGCGATCGCATCGAGCTCGCTCGTGACCGAATGGGTCAAGGGCAAGTCGCTGGACGAAGCGCTGTCGATCAAGAACACGCAGATCGCCGAAGAGCTGGCGCTGCCGCCGGTGAAGATCCACTGCTCGATCCTGGCCGAAGACGCCATCAAGGCGGCTGTTGCCGACTACAAGCAGAAGCACGGCGCCGAAGAAAAAGCGGCCTGAACGGCCGCGTGACCGGTAGGGTGGACGGCTCCGCCGTCCACGCGGTGATACGCAACCGCTCCGATATTGCGCGCGAAATTGGAACCGCCAACAATCGACGCGTGGACGGGAAACCCGTCCACCCTACGAACAAAGCAATGAACCAAGCTGGAGATTTTTGACATGGCTGTGACCCTCACCGAAAAAGCCGCAAAGCACATCAACCGTTACCTCGAGCGCCGGGGCAAGGGCGTGGGCCTGCGTTTCGGCGTGCGCACGACCGGCTGCTCCGGCCTGGCCTACAAGCTGGAATACGTCGACGAGGCGGGCGCGGAAGACGCCGTGTTCGAATCGCATGGCGTGAAAGTGTTCGTCGATCCCAAGAGCTTGCCGTACATCGACGGCACCGAGCTCGATTTCGCCCGCGAAGGCCTGAACGAAGGCTTCCGCTTCAACAACCCGAACGTCAAGGACAATTGCGGTTGCGGCGAAAGCTTCCGCGTCTGACCGGGGGCACCGAAACGTGCAAAACCACTTCGAGCTGTTCCAGCTGCCGGCCAGGTTCGACGTCGACATGGATGCGCTGGATGCCGCTTACCGCGAAGTCCAGGGCCGCGTCCATCCCGACCGCTTCGTGAACGCGAGCGACGCGGAAAAACGCGTCGCGATGCAATGGGCCACGCGCGCCAACGAGGCTTACCAGACGCTGAAGAATCCGATGCTGCGTGCGCGCTACCTGTGCGAGTTGAACGGCGTCGACCTGCAGACGGAATCGAACACGGCGATGCCGATGGACTTCCTGATGGAGCAGATGGAGCTGCGCGAAGCGCTGTCCGACGCGCGCGGCGCGAAGGATGCGGGCGCGCTCGACGAGCTCGATGCGCGCATCCGGGGCGAGCGCAAGCAGCGCCTCACGCAGGTCGGCAAGCTGCTCGATGCCGGGGACTACCCGCAGGCGGCGCAGGGCGTGCGGGCGCTGATGTTCCTCGATAAATTCGGCGACGAGTTGCATTACGCGTTCGAGGCATTGGAGTCGTAGGGTGGACGGGTTCCCCGTCCACGCGGTGGTACGCAACAGATCCGTTCTCGTGCAAGAACCGGCTGCCGCTACCGATCACCGCGTGGACGGCAGAGCCGTCCACCCTACGCATTGCGAACGTATCCAATAATAAAACCAGGTAACACGACCATGGCACTACTGCAGATCTCCGAACCCGGCATGTCGACCGCGCCGCACCAGCACCGGCTGGCGGTGGGCATCGACCTGGGCACCACCAATTCCCTCGTCGCGACCGTGCGTCACTCGATCCCGGAAGTGCTGACCGACGAGGACGGCCGCTCGCTGCTGCCATCGATCGTGCGCTACCTCCCGAATGGCCACGCCAACATCGGCTACAAGGCCATGGCGGCCCGCACCACCGATCCGAAGAACACCATCGTTTCCGTCAAGCGCTTCATGGGCCGCGGCCTGAAGGACATCGCGCACGCCGAGAACCTGCCCTACGACTTTGTCGATGCTCCGGGTATGGTGCAATTGAAGACCGTCGCCGGCGTGAAGTCACCGGTCGAAGTCTCCGCGCAGATCCTGGCCACGTTGCGCCAGACGGCGGAAGACGCGCTGGGCGACGAACTGGTCGGTGCCGTCATCACGGTGCCCGCGTACTTCGACGACGCGCAGCGTCAGGCCACGAAGGACGCCGCGCAACTGGCCGGCCTGAACGTGTTGCGCCTGCTGTCCGAGCCGACGGCGGCCGCCATCGCGTATGGCCTCGACCACGGCAAGGAAGGCGTGTTCGCCGTGTACGACCTGGGCGGCGGCACGTTCGACATCTCGATCTTGAAACTGTCGAAGGGCGTGTTCGAAGTGCTGTCCACGGGCGGCGATTCCGCGCTCGGCGGCGACGACTTCGACCAGCGCCTGTTCTGCTACATCACGCAGCAGGCTGGCCTCGCGCCGCTGTCGGAAGTCGATACCGCCACATTGATGGTCAAGTCGCGCCAGGCCAAGGAACTGCTGTCGACGAACGAAGAGACGACCGTCGAAGCGATCCTCAAATCGGGCGAAGTCGTGCAGGTGACCGTCACCGCGAAGACCTTCGCCGAGATCACGCAGCCGCTCGTCGCGAAGACGATGAACGCCGTGCGCAAGGCGATGCGCGACGCGAACGTGTCCGTCGAAGATGTCGACGGCGTCGTGCTCGTCGGCGGCGCCACGCGCATGCCGCACATCCGCCGCGCCGTCGGCGATTTCTTCAAGACGATCCCGCACGCGAACATCGACCCGGACAAGGTCGTCGCGCTGGGCGCTGCCATCCAGGCGAACCTCCTTGCCGGTAACCGCGCGGCTGGCGACGACTGGCTGCTGCTTGACGTGATCCCGCTGTCGCTCGGCATCGAGACAATGGGTGGTCTCGTCGAGAAGATCATCCCCCGCAACTCGACGATCCCGTGCGCCCGCGCGCAGGAATTCACGACGTTCAAGGATGGCCAGACTGCATTGGCCGTGCACGTGGTGCAGGGCGAGCGCGAGCTCGTGTCCGACTGCCGTTCGCTGGCGCGCTTCGAGCTGCGCGGCATCCCGCCGATGGCGGCCGGCGCGGCGCGCATCCGCGTCACGTACCAGGTCGATGCGGACGGGCTGCTGTCCGTGTCGGCGCGCGAGACGCGCTCCGGCGTGGAAGCGTCGATCACCGTGAAGCCGTCGTACGGCCTGGGCGACGACGAGGTCGCACGCATGCTGCAGGACTCGTACAACTCGGCGCAAGTGGACATGGTCGCGCGCGCGCTGCGCGAGGAACAGGTCGAGGCCGAGCGCATCCTGCTCGCGACGCAGTCCGCGCTCGACACCGACGCCGACCTGCTGAACGATGAAGAGCAGGCCGCGATCGCGCAGCTGGTGCATGCCGTGCGCGATGCGATGATGCGGTCGAACGATACGGATATCGACGCCGGCGCGCGCCAGAACGCATTGCACGACGCCGTGCAGGCGCTGGCGCACGGCACCGAGGAATTCGCCGCGCGGCGCATGGACAAGAGCGTGCGCAAGGTCTTGGCCGGCAAGGCATTGGATCAGGTGTGACACCATGGTGGGCACGGCGTGCCCACCCTACGGCAATCGAACATCGTAGGGTGGGCTCCCCGAGCCCACCAAAACGCCGGTTAGCCGCGAGAGCAAACAAAAACTGAAGAGGTCAAGAAGTGCCACAAATCGTCATCCTCCCCCATCCCGTCTTCTGCCCTGAAGGCGCCGTGCTCGAAGGCCAGAGCGGCAAGTCGATCTGCGACACGCTGCTCGAGAACGACATCGAGATCGAGCACGCCTGCGACCGCGTGTGCGCATGCACGACGTGCCACGTGATCGTGCGCGAAGGCTTCGATTCGCTGAACGAGCAGGAGGAAAAGGAAGAGGACATGCTCGACAAGGCCTGGGGCCTCGAGCCGAATTCGCGCCTGTCGTGCCAGGCCATCATCGCCGACGAGGACCTCGTCGTCGAGATCCCGAAGTACACGATCAACCACGCAGCCGAGAACCACTGATCACGACGGAGGATTCCATGAAGTGGACCGATGTCACGGCCATCGCCGAGGCCTTGTACGAAACCTACCCGGACGTCGATCCGGCCACCGTGCGCTTCGTCGACCTGCATAACTGGGTCGTCGCGCTGGACGGCTTCGACGACGACCGCACGCGCGGCGGCGAGCGCGTATTGGAAGCCATACAGGCAGCCTGGATCGATGAAGCCAAGTAAAAAAGACGCCCCGACGATCTACCAGCTGGCCCCGGAAATCAAGCCGGGCCAGTCGATCGAGCTGTTGAAGGAACTGCACATCCTCACGCGCGACGGGAAGCTGAACCAGGACAGCCGCCGCAAGCTGAAGCAGGTCTACCACCTTGTCCAGTTCATCGAGCCGCTGCTGAAGGACGTCGGAGAAGCCGCGACCGTCGTCGACCACGGCGCCGGCAAATCCTACCTCGGCTTCATTTTGTACGACCTGTTCTTCAAAGGACGCAAGGATGGGGAACTGAGCGCGGGCCACATCTACGGCATCGAGACGCGCGAAGAACTCGTGCAGAAATCGACGGAACTCGCGGCGCGCCTGGGCTTCCCCGGCATGTCGTTCCTGAACCTGTCCGTCGCGGAGTCGACCGAGTCCGACAAGCTGCCGCCCACGATCGACGTGGTGACGGCGCTCCACGCCTGCAACACGGCGACGGACGACGCCATCGACTTCGCGCTGAAGAAGCACGCGAAGCACATCGTGCTCGTGCCGTGTTGCCAGGCCGAAGTCGCGTCCGTGCTGCGCAAGAACAAGAGCAAGGATCTGGGCCGCAGCGCGCTCACGGAAATCTGGCGCCACCCGATCCACACGCGCGAATTCGGCAGCCAGATCACGAACGTGCTGCGCTGCCTGCAGCTGGAGGCGCATGGCTACCAGGTCACCGTCACGGAACTGGTGGGCTGGGAGCACTCGATGAAGAACGAGTTGATCGTCGCGACGTACAAGAACCTGCCGCGCCGCCGGCCGGCCGAGCGCCTGCAGCAGGTGCTGGCCGAAGTGGGCCTCGAAGAACTCTCCTCGCGCTTCTACACCGAACCATCGACCGTTTGAGACTCCCATGAGCGACCACCACGACCGCTGGATCGACCTGCGCAGCGACACCGTCACCCAGCCGTCCGCCGCGATGCGCGCCGCGATGGCGGCGGCGCCCGTCGGCGACGACGTTTATGGCGACGACCCCACCGTCAACCGCCTGCAGGATTTCGCGGCCGAGTTGTTCGGCTTCGAGGCTGGCTTGTTCGCGCCGACCGGCACGCAGACGAACCTCATCGCGCTGATGACGCATTGCGGCCGCGGCGACGAATACCTTGTCGGCCAGGAAGCGCACACGTACAAGTACGAAGGCGGCGGCGCCGCCGTGCTGGGCTCGATCCAGCCGCAGCCCATCGCGAACCAGCCGGACGGCTCGATCGCAATCAGCGACATCGCCACGTACATCAAGCCCGACGACATGCACTTCGCGCGCACGCGCGTGCTCGCGCTGGAAAACACGATCGGCGGGCGCGTGCTGCCGCAGGCCTACGTGAGGGCCGCGACGGACTTCGCGCATGGACGCGGCCTCGCCACGCACCTGGACGGCGCGCGCATCTGCAACGCCGCGGTCAAGCAGGGCATCACGCTGCGCGATGCGGCAGCCGGTTTCGACACCGTGTCCGTGTGCCTGTCGAAAGGCCTCGGCGCGCCCGTCGGTTCCGTGCTGCTGGGACCGAAGGCCTTCATCGAGCAGGGCAAGCGCTGGCGCAAGATGCTGGGCGGCGGCATGCGCCAGGCCGGCGTCATTGCAGCCGCGGCGCATTACGCGCTGGAGCACAATGTCGCGCGCCTCGCGGACGACCATCAAAACGCGGCCGACCTGTCTGCGGGCCTTGCACGCATCGAGGCATTGAAGGTTACGGCGCCGCAGACGAACATCTTCTACGTCGAGATCCCGGAAGCCGCGTGCGCGCCCCTGCGCGACGCGCTGGCGCGCCAGGGCATCCGCGCATCGATCGCCCCGCACACGCGCCTCGTGACGCACCTGGACGTGACGAGCGCCGACGTGCGGACGACCATCGCCGCATTCGAATCCTTCTTCCGCGAGTGGAAAGCACAATGACGCAGCCCTTAACTGAGGAGGGCATCCGCCTGGCCAAGCGCGTGGCCGAGATCGTGCCGTGCTCGCGCGGTGAAGCCGAGCGCTATATCGCGGGCGGCTGGGTGACGGTCGACGGCGCCGTCGTCGAAGACCCGGCCACGCGCGTGACGCCTGCGCAAGCGGTGGCACTGCTGCCGGGCGCGCAGCCCGTGGAGCCGGCGCCCGTGACGATCGTCCTGCACAAACCGGCCGGCGTCGATGCGGCCGGCGCGCTGGCGCTGATCGCACCGGAGACGCTGGCGGCAGGCGGCGACACGCGCTTCCTGCGCCGGCACCTGGCGCGGCTCACCGTCGTCACGCCGCTGGAGGCGGAAGCGAGCGGCCTGCTCGTCCTGAGCCAGGACTGGCGCGTGACGCGCAAGCTGGTCGAGGATGGCGCGCGCGTCGAACAGGAATACGTGGCCGAGGTGACGGGCGCCATTCTGGAGGATGGCTTGTCCCGCCTGAACGCCAGCATGCGCGTGCAGGGCAGGGCGACCGTCCCGCTGAAGGCCAGCTGGCAGAGCGAGGCGCGCCTGCGCCTGGCCGGCAAGGACATCCGGCCGGGGCAAGTGGCCGCCATGTGCGCGGAAGTCGGCTTGACCGTCAAGGCGCTGCGCCGCCTGCGCATCGGGCGCGTCGCGCTGGGCCAGTTGCCGGCCGGGCGCTGGCGCTATCTGCACGAGACCGAGCGCTTCTGACGGCCGGACAGGCAACGCCTGCTACAAAAAGGATCGACGGATGAAGGTCACCAAGCTGCTGCTGCCCGTGCTGGCGCTGTGGACGGGCATCGTATCCGCCGCGGGCGTCGACCCGCTGACGGTCGACATCGACGCGCGCGATGCGCTGCGTTTCGCGCGTCTCATGCAGGATGGCGCCGTGCCGACGGCCGCCGTGCTGCAGCGCGACTATCTGGACGGGGCGGGGCCGGGTGTGAAGGTCTTCACGCCGTTACGGATCCGCGATGCACAGCATCTTGCCGCGGTCGTGGCCAGCAAGCCCGATACCTACCGCTACGCGATCCGCGAATGCCTGCCGCAGCTGCCGGCGTTGCGCGGCGACCTGCGCGCCATCTATCTCGCGTTCGCGGGCCTGTTGCCGGAACGTCCGCTGCCCGCCATCGACGTCGTCTTCGGCGCCAACAACTCGGGCGGGACGGCCGGCGACGGCAGGCAGGTGCTCGGCCTCGAAGTGACTTGTCCTCCCGGGACCACGCCCGAGCAGTTCCGCACGACGATGCGCGGCTTCTTCGCGCACGAAACGGTGCACACCTGGCAGGCCGACGAAACGCCGGCCGCGCTGGCCGACCTGTTGCTGAGCCAAGCTTTGCGGGAAGGCGGCGCCGATTACCTGGCGACCGTCGTCACCGGGGCGATTCCGCATCTCGATCGCGACGCCTGGGCGCGCCCGCAGGAAGCCACGTTGTGGCAGGCATTCCAGCGCGACCGCGAGGCGATCCGCGGCAGCCATGACGACGTGAACAAGCGGGTCGCGAGTCCCCAGTTCCGGCGCTGGTTCGCGAACTGCGGTTCCGCGCCGGCAGGCTGGCCGTGCGAGGCCGGCTACTGGATCGGCATGCGCATCGCCGAAGCCTACGTGGCGCAAGCGGCCGACAAGCGCGCCGCGATCCGCGACCTGCTCGAGCTGCGCGATCCGGCCGCGATCCTGAAGGCCAGCGGCTACGGCAAATAGGCGCGGCCCGTCAATCGGCCGCGTTGCCCGCCGCCTCGATCAGGTTGTCGCGCAGCCGCACGATGGCTTTCTGCAGCGCGGGGAATTCTTCCGGACTCAAGCCGGATGCGGCGACCGTCTGCTTGCCGAATCCGAGCCCCTTTTCGCGCAGCGCGCGGCCGGCGTCCGTGAGGGAGATCCGCACGTTGCGCTCGTCGTCCTTGTCGCGCTCGCGGCGGAGGTAGCCCATCGCTTCCAGGCGCTTGAGCATCGGGGTCACCGTGCTGGGCTCCAGGAACAGCTTTTCGCTGAGGCTCTTCACTGTCTGGTCGTCTTCTTCCCACAAGGCGATGATGGCCAGGTATTGCGGGTAGGTGAGGCCCAGCGCGTCCAGCACGGGCTTGTACACGCGCGAATACGCGAGGTTCGTGGAGTAAATCGCGAAGCACATGAAGTCCGCCATGCGGGCGGCCTTGGCGCGGGTGTCGTTGGTTGCCATGGTGTCGAAAAAATTATCGTGATAACCGTTATCGTACTTGAAAATCCTCGGATGCGCTGCTAGGATTTACTTCGATAATCATTATTTTGATAATTAATTCGAGGAGCCACCGATGAAACTGTACGACGCCGCCATCTCGTCCGCCGCCGCGCGCGTGCGCATCGCCCTCGCGCTGAAGGGCATCGCCGTGGAGCGCATTCCCGTCGAGATCGTGGGTGCAAGCGCGGAAAACCGCCGGCCGGCCTACCTGGACGTGAATCCGCAAGGTCTCGTCCCGGCGCTGGTGACGGACGACGGCGTGCTGCTGACGCAATCGCTGGCCATCGTCGAGTACCTGGACGAGGTCTGTCCAGAGCCGCCGCTGCTGCCGCCCGACGCGGCGACGCGGGCGTGGGTGCGCGCCTTCGTGCTGGCCGTGCTGGCCGAGACGCATGCGATCGTGACGCCGCGCGTGGTGAACCATCTCGCCACGCTGCCGGGTGCCGACGAGACGACGGCCCCGGCGTGGCGCCGGCACTGGACGGCGGAGGGCATCGACGCGCTGGAAGCGCTGCTGGTGCGGCGCCACGCCGTTACGCCCAGCCGCTTCTGCGCGGGCGATACGCCCGGCCTTGCGGACGTGTTCCTGTTCCCGCAGGCGCTGAACGCGGGACGCGTGGAGTTGCCGTTGGCACGCTGGCCGCATGTGGAGGCGATTGCGCGGCGGCTGGCCGACGTTCCGGCGTTTGCCGACAACGCGCAGGCGGCGTTGCTGCCTCGGTAGGGTGGACGGCTCTGCCGTCCACGCGGTGATCGGTATCGGCTCCGATATCGTGCACGGTCCGGTGCCGCCAACAATCGCGGCTCCGATATCTTGCACGGTCCGGTGCCGCCAACAATCACCGCGTGGACGGGGAACCCGTCCACCCTACGCGAGGGTAAGACGTGCCTCCAACCCACCCTCGGGCCGGTTGTGCAACGTGAGCGTCCCCCCGAGACTCCCCGCCAGCTGGCGCGCGATGGCGAGCCCCAGGCCCGTGCCGCCCGTGTCGCGGTTGCGCGACCCCTCGAGCCGGAAGAACGGCTCGAACACGGCTTCCAGCTGCTCGGCGGGGATGCCGGGGCCATCGTCCAGCACGCGCACGAGCACGGCGCCCTGGCTGTCGCGGCCCACGACGATGGACGCGCTGCCGCCGTAGCGCAGCGCGTTGTCGACGAGGTTGCCGACGATGCGCCGCAAGGCCTTCGGGCGCGTCTGCACGGGCGCGCCGATGCGGCCTTCCAGCGTCACGTTACTGCCCGCGTCGCGGTAGTCCAGCACGAGGCTGTCGAGCTGCGCGTCGAGGTCGATGGCGCGCGCGGGCTCCCGTTCGCCGTGCATCGCGCGCGCGTAGCCGATGCCGTCCTTGACGAGGCCCTGCAATTCCTCGAGGTCTGCGCGCAGTCGCGGCTGCTGCGCCTCGTCGTCCATCAGGTCCACGCGCAGGCGCATGCGCGTGATCGGCGTCTGCAAATCGTGCGAGATCGCGGCGAGGATGCGCACGCGCTCGTCGACGTACGCGGCGATGCGGCGCTGCATGGCGTTGAACGCGCGCGCCGACCGCAGGACTTCGGACGGCCCCCGTTCCGGCAGCTCGACGGGACGCAGGTCGGGACCGAGCGCATCGGCCGCCTCGGCCAGGGTGCGCAGCGGGCGCACGGCCTGGCGCACGGCGAGCCAGCAGCACGCCGCGAGAATCGCCAGCTGCGCCGCGAGCACGTACGGCAGCCACGGCGACAACGGCACGCCGCGCATCGGCACGACGTCGATGGTCAGCGGCGAGCCGTCCGTGAGGCGCAGGTGCACCTGCATGCGCCCGCTGTCGCCCAGGCCGTTCACGGTGAGCGGATAGCTGCGCCCGATGCCTTGCGCGATCGACGCGGCGATCTGCGCCGACAGCTTCTCGTCGGGCATCGCGCCGATCGTCTCGCCCGGGCCGAGGATGAAATGGTAGCTGCGGCGCGCGAGCCGCGGCAGCCACGCGGGCCGCTCGGCCGCCGGCAGCAGGTCGAGCAGGGCGACGGAGCTCGCCACCTCGCGCTCCACATAACCCATCATCAGCTGCGTCGTCGCCTGGTCGCGTTCCGTGAACGTGAGCGCGACGGACAGGCCCTGCGCCAGCGCGAGCCCGGCGAACAGGATCAGCGCGAGGCGCGCATACAGGCTGCGCGGCCAGGGAACGGCCAGGCGCGCGTTCATGCCGTCCGGCCCTCCAGGATCGTCACCTCGGCCGAGAATACGTAGCCTTCGTTGCGCAGGGTCTTGATGTAGCGGGGCTCGCGCGCGCCGTCGCCCAGGCGCTGGCGCAGGCGGCTCACGAGCAGGTCGATCGAACGGTCGAAGAATTCAGCATCGCTGCCGTGCGTGAGGCCCAGCAGCTGGTCGCGCGACAGCACGCGCTGCGGGTGGTCGAGGAACACGCGCAGCAGGCGGTACTCTGCGCCGCTCATCGCGACCTCGACGCCGTCCGCGTCGAGCAGGTGGCGCCCGACCGTGTCGAGGCGCCAGTCGCCGAACGCGATCAGCTTCGCGGCCTCCGTCACCTGCAGGTTCGGCGGCATCATGCGCGTGCGGCGCAGCACGGCGCGGATGCGCGCCAGCAGCTCGCGCACGGCGAACGGCTTCGGCACGTAGTCGTCCGCGCCGAGTTCCAGGCCGACGACGCGGTCGGTCTCGTCGTCGCGCGCCGTCAGCATCACGATGGGAATCGCACGGTGTTTACCTGCCCGCAGTTCGCGGCACAAGGTGAGGCCGTCGTCGCCGGGCATCATGATGTCGAGCAGGATCAGGTCGGGCGACGCCTGCAGCAGCGCGTTCTTCATCTCGCGGCCGTTGGCGGCCAGGGTGACGCGCAGACCCTGCTTTTCCAGGTAGGCGCCGACCAGTTCGCGGATGCCGCGGTCGTCGTCGACGACCAGCACGTGGTCGTTATCGTTCATGCTCACTCCTCGGATGGTTGCGGGGCCTACTGTAGCGCGGCGCACCGGCGTCATTATGTCCGAATGTGTCGAGGGCGGCACGGGACACATGGCCTGACAAAACGGCGAGTTGCGGACACATCGCGCACACATGGCGGGCGTCCAATGGAGGCTCACGAATTCAGGAGCCTTCCATGACGAACCCGATCGAATCCCCGCTCGCGCTGCTGGCCGGCCTGGCCACGGTGGCGTCCCCCTGCGTGCTGCCCGTGCTGCCGTTCCTGCTCGGCGTCAGCGTCGAACAGGCGAACCGCCGCCGCCCATTGCTGATCGTGGCCGGCTTCGTGCTGTCGTTCTCCGCGTTCGCGCTGGCGCTGGGCGCCGTGTCGAGCGCCGCGCAGCTGGCGCAGGAGACGCTGCGCAACGTCGCCATCGTGCTGCTCGGCGTATCGGGCCTGCTGCGCATCTGGCCGCGCCCGTGGGACCTGCTCGTCGAACGTGTTCGCCTCGTGTGGACCCGGCTGCGCGGCACGGGCGCCGACGCCGTGCCACGCCAGAGCGGGGCGTTCGTGCTGGGCCTGTCGCTGGGTGCCGTGTGGACGCCGTGCGCGGGGCCTGTGCTCGCCTCGATCCTCGCCCTCGTCGTGCAGGCGCACGACCCGGCGCGCGCCGTGCGGCTCGTCGGCCTGTATGCGCTGGGCGCCGCGCTGCCGATGCTGGCACTGATCCACGGCGGCCAGGCGATCGTGCAGCGCGTGCGCGGCGTTGCCCGCCACGCCGTGGCGCTGCAGCGCGCATTCGGCGTGCTCGTGCTGGCCAGCGCGGCCGCGATCTGGTTCCAGGTCGACACGCAGATCGCCGCCCACGTCCCGTCCATCTTCCCAACCCTGTAAGGAGTTCACCATGCACAACGCCATCCGTTCCCTCGCCGCCGCCGTCGTCACCGTCGTCGCCGCAAGCGCACACGCCGCCCCCGCACCGGAGTTCGCGGGCATCGACAACTGGATCAACAGCGCGCCCCTGTCGATGCAGCAGTTGCGCGGCAAGGTCGTGCTCGTGGATTTCTGGACGTACGACTGCATCAACTGCCAGCACGTGCTGCCGTACGTGAAAGGCTGGCACGACAAGTACAAGGATCAGGGCCTCGTCGTCGTGGGCGTGCACACGCCGGAATACGGCTTCGAGCGCAACCTGAACAACCTGAAAACGGCCGTGCAGCGCAACGCCATCACGTTCCCGGTCGCGCAGGACAACCGATATGCGACCTGGACCGCGTACAACAACCAGTTCTGGCCCGCGTTCTATCTCGTCGATAAAAAGGGCGAGGTCGTGTACACGCACTTCGGCGAAGGGGATTACGCGCAGACCGAGGCGACGATCCGCAAGCTGCTGGCGCAGCGCTGAGTCAGGACGCTTCGGCCGGTGCGGCGCTAGGGGCCGCCGTCTTCTTCGGCAGCGCGACGACGCGCGTGCCCGCGAGGCGGTCGTGCAGGAACTGGCGGTCGCGGTCGAACAGGGCCGTCAGGCTCCAGCCGACGATGCCGAGGGCGATGGCGGCGCCGACCTGGCTCTTGTCCTTCAGGCCCAGCGCCGCGCAGGCGAGGAGGGCGGGCAGGAACCAGCCCCAGGCCAGCAGGTAGCGCACGACGGCCGTCGTCAGCGGCAGGCGCGCGCCGCCGTTCGTCACGACCTGCATGCGCCACGTCTTCATCGCCAGCGTGTGGCCGCTGTTGGTCCAGCCCCAGGTGAAATAGGCGCCCGTGACGACGAACAGCCAGACTTTCAGGCCGAACTGGAACACGGGCGCGTGGCTGTTACGCGTGACGAACAGGTACAGCGCCACCGCCAGCATGTCCACGGCCAGCAGCAGGAAGGCCTCGTAGACCATCGCGATCAGACGGCGCTTGATGCTGGGCGTGGCGGTGTCGGACATGCGAGTCTCAGGCGTTGTTGGGCGAGATGCCCCAGTTCGCCGGCACCTGCTTTTCCGGCTCCGGTGCGGGTTGCGGCGTGGCGGGCGTCTGCACCGGTGGTGGCGGCGCGGGCGTGGCGGGCGTCGGTGGCGGCACGCACGGCGGGGCCGCGGACACCGTGTTCTTGACCATGCCGGCCGGGCACGACGTCGCGCCCTGGCCCAGCGGCGCGACGACCTTGCCGTTGGCCTGCGAGGGCACGACGCGCGGCGTCTTGCGTGCGGTGGCCGAGGCGGCCAGCTTTTTCTTCTGTTCTTCCGGCAGCTGCTGGTAGCTTTCCCACGTGGCGTTCTTTTGCTCGGGGGCGATCTTGCGCGTGCGCGTATAGGTTTCGCGCGCCAGTTCGCGCTGCTCCGGCGTCAGCTTCGCCCATTCGCGCATGCGTTCGTGCACGCGTTCCTGTTCTTCCGGTTTCATCGCGGCGAAGCGGTTGGCGAGCTGCAGCCACTTCTGCTTGCGCACGCCGTCCATCGGGTCCCATTCGCCCTGCAACGGCTGCAGGGCGACCTGCTGGGCGGGCGTGAGGCTGCGCCACAAGGGCTTGTCGCCGCTCTTGCGGTTGCCCGTGGCGCGCGACGGTTCGGGATGCGCGGCGGGCGCGGCGCCCGTGGCCGCTGCGTGCGTCGACGCGGCGGGATGGGACGCGTTTTGCTCGTTGATGGTCAGTATGGCCGCGCCAACGAGCACGACGGCAGCGACGGCGCCGGCAACTTTGAGCTTGTTAGCCGTCATCCTTTACTGGGCTCGCTGCGGCTGTTGCTGTGCCTGCTGCTGTTGTGCCAGGTAGGCGTTGAATCCGTGGTCGGTGTAGGCGGTCAGGGGCAGGTCGTCGGACAGCACGGCCGCATCCAGCTCGGCCAGTTCGGCGACGCGCTGCTCGCGTTCGTACTGGTACACGCCGACCATGCCGGCCACCATTGCCAGCAGCGGGGCCACGACGGCGGCACGCGCCACCCATTGCATCGAGAACAGCGAGCCGACATCGAACGCGGCACGCTGGCGCGCCTGCTTGCCGCGCGCCGGCGCGTCGGCCTTCTTGCGAGCGAGCGCTTGTGCGCGCGCGGCCGCCAGGCGGTCGGTGGTCGACGCCGGCAGGTTGTCGAGGTTGTCGTTCAGGGCATGGCGGATCTTGTACGCCAGGTTGATGTCGTCGGTGTTCATAATTTAATTCCCTTGGCCTCCAGGGCTTTCTGCAGGGTATGCGTAGCGCGAGAACAATGTGTTTTTACACTGCCCTCGGAGCATCCCATCGCTTCGGCCGTCTCGGCCACGTCCATGTCCTGCCAGTAACGCATGAGGAACGCTTCCCGTTGACGCGCCGGTAGCTTTTGTACCTCTTCCTCGATCAATCGCAGGGTTTCCGCCCGTTCGACCTGGTCCGCGCTCGACTCGGCGGCGGCCGTCCCTTCCTCGGCTTCGTAAGAGGCAAGTATATCAAATTCCTCGTCGTCTTCGTCCCGGCGGCCGAGGCCTCCGAAGAGGCTGACCCAGGTGTTCCTGACCTTTTCGCGGCGGAAGTAATCGAGGATCGTGTTCTGCAGGATGCGCTGGAAAAGCATCGGCAATTCGGCCAGGGGCTTGTCGCCGTACTTCTCCGCAAGCTTGATCATGGCGTCCTGAACGATGTCGAGCGCTGCCTCGTCCTTGCGGACCGCGTACGCCGCCTGCTTGAAGGCGCGCCGCTCGACACTCTCGAGGAAGTCGTTGAGTTCTTTATCAGTGGCCATGCGATAAGTGGTGGACGCCACGGGTACGTTGCCTGTGGCTTTTCGGAAAACTTCCGAATGCTAGCAAAAATTATGGCTGACCGCACCCGAAACCGGCGAACCGCGCGTACGTAGTTTCCGGCATGCACCCTGCAGGCATCCCGTTTTGAATCTAGAATGGTCGAATTGACATGGTTGGGAGACAGGTATGGTACGGCTTCTCGGCAAGGCAAGTTCGATCAACGTGCGCAAGGTGATGTGGACGTGCGCGGAGCTCGGCGTCCCGTTGGAACGTGAGGACTGGGGCAGCGGCTTCCGCTCGACGCAGGACCCGGCGTTCCTCGCGCTGAATCCGCACGCGATGGTGCCGGTATTGGTCGACGGCGAAGCCGTTCTATGGGAATCGAACACGATCTGCCGTTACCTGGCCACGCGCTACGGCGACGGGTCGGCCGCGAGCCTGCTGCCGCGCGATGCGCTGGCCCGGGCGAAGGTGGAGCAGTGGATGGACTGGCAGGCGACGGAATTGAACAATGCGTGGCGCTACGCGTTCATGGGCTTGCTGCGCAACAGCCCCGCGCACCAGGACCCGGATCAGATCGCCGCCAGCATCGCCGGCTGGAACCGGCAGATGGGCCTGCTCGAGCGGCATCTGGAAGCGTCCGGCGACTACATTGCGGGCGCGGCGTTCTCGCTGGCCGACGTCGTGCTGGGCTTGTCGGCGCACCGCTGGCGCAAGACGCCGATGGATTCGCGGCCAGATTATCCGGCCATCGCGGCGTGGATGGCGCGGCTGGAAGCGCGGCCCGGCGCCGATGCGTGGCTGCCTGAAGATACGGCTTAAGCAAGCGCTTGGTGGGCACGGGGTGCCCACCCTACGTTAATGCGCCGATTCCACAATGAAGGTGACGGTGACGGTGGCAGGCCGTAGGGTCGGCACCCCGTGCCCACCACAACGCTCGCGTACCCATACTGCCAAAAGTCATGAAAAAGTAATTATTTATCTTGACCAGAATGGTGCAACGCAGTAAGGTATGGAACGCTTTGCACCCCCGAAGCTTATTGTCAAGCCAGCTTGTCACACAAAGTCAACCTCGGCATGACGCGCTTTCACAATGTAGGCAGTTTGCTCCAACCCGTGCCACAAGCGCGAGAGATTCGCATTCCGCTACAGTAACTCAAGCCGAACGAGTTGCGTCCAGCGCCGGTTCGTAAGGATCCTACGGCATCCTGAAAGATCGACGTGACCGCAGAAAGAAGGGAAGCATGAGCGCTGTTGCGTGACACGTATCTCGTCAGGGACGAGCATCCGATCAATCTCCCTATGGGTTTTGAAAGGAAACGTATCATGAGTAACGACGCAGCAGCTCCCATCACGGGCGCTGAGATCGTAGTCCGTTGTCTGGCGGAAGAGGGCGTGAAGCACGTCTTCGGTTATCCCGGCGGTGCGGTTCTCTACATCTACGACGCCATCTTCAAGCAGGACAAATTCCAGCACATCCTGGTACGCCACGAGCAGGCAGCCGTGCACGCGGCCGACGCGTATTCGCGTTGCTCGAACGAAGTCGGCGTTTGCCTGGTCACGTCCGGTCCGGGCGTCACCAATGCCGTCACCGGCCTCTCCACCGCATACATGGATTCGATTCCGATGGTCGTCATTTCCGGTCAGGTTCCGACCGCGGCGATCGGCCAGGACGCTTTCCAGGAATGCGACACCGTGGGCATCACGCGCCCGGTGGTGAAACACAATTTCCTCGTCAAGGACGTCAAAGACCTTGCCGATACTATCAAGAAAGCCTTCTATATCGCACGCACCGGCCGTCCGGGCCCCGTGCTCGTCGATATCCCGAAGGACGTGAGCATGCAGAAGGCGACGTTCTCGTACCCGAAAGAGGTCGAGATGCGTTCCTACCGCCCCGTCGACAAGGGCCACGCCGGCCAGATCCGCAAGGCGGTGCAACTGCTGCTGGCGGCCGAGCGTCCGATGATCTACACGGGCGGCGGTGTCATCCTCGCCAATGCATCGAACGAACTGAACAAGCTGGTCGAGAAGCTCGGCTTCCCGATCACGAACACGCTGATGGGCCTGGGCGCCTACCGCGCCACCGACAAGAAATTCGTCGGCATGCCGGGCATGCACGGCACCTATGAAGCGAACATGGCGATGCAGCACTGCGACGTCCTGATCGCCATCGGCGCCCGCTTCGACGACCGCGTGATCGGCAACCCGAAGCACTTCGCGACCAACCCCCGCAAGATCATCCACATCGACATCGACCCGTCGTCGATCTCGAAGCGTGTGAAGGTCGATATCCCCATCGTCGGCAACGTCAAGGACGTGCTGATCGAACTGCTGTCGCAGCTGGATGCCGCCGAACAGCGTCCGAATCCGGCCGTGCAGAAATGGTGGCAGCAGATCGAGGACTGGCGCGGCCGCGAGTGCCTGCGCTATGCGACCTCCGATGAACTCATCAAGCCGCAGTCCGTCGTCGAGAAGCTGTGGGAAGTGACGGGTGGCGACGCGTACGTCACGTCCGACGTGGGCCAGCACCAGATGTGGGCCGCCCAATACTACCCGTTCGACAAGCCGCGTCGCTGGATCAATTCCGGCGGCCTGGGCACGATGGGTGTCGGCCTGCCGTACGCGATGGGCGTGCAGATGGCGAACCCGGGCGCGACCGTGGCCTGCATCACGGGCGAGGGTTCGATCCAGATGAACATCCAGGAACTCGCGACCTGCAAGCAGTATCACCTGACGCCGAAGATCATCCTCCTGAACAACCGCTTCCTGGGCATGGTACGCCAGTGGCAGGAACTCGATTACGGCTCGCGCTATTCCGAGTCGTACATGGATTCCCTGCCGGACTTCGAGAAGCTGGCCGAGGCCTATGGCCACGTCGGCATGCGCATCGAGAAGCCGGGCGACGTCGAGGGCGCCCTGCGCGATGCCTTCGCCATGAAGGACCGCCTGGTGTTCATGAACTTCATTACCGACCGCAGCGAAAACGTCTGGCCGATGGTCAAGACGGGCAAGGGCCTGTCGGAAATGCTGCTCGGATCGGAGGACCTGTAATGCGACACATCATCTCCGTCCTGCTGGAAAACGAAGCCGGCGCGCTGTCGCGCGTCGTGGGGCTGTTCTCGGCACGCGGCTACAACATCGAGACGCTGACCGTGGCGCCGACCGAAGACGCCACCTTGTCGCGCATGACCATCGTGACGACGGGCTCGGACGACATCATCGAGCAGATCACCAAGCACCTGAACCGCCTCATCGAAGTGGTGAAGGTGGTCGACCTCACCGAAGGCCAGCACATCGAGCGCGAGCTCATGCTGATCAAGGTGAGGGCAGTGGGCAAGGAGCGCGAGGAAATGAAGCGCACCGCCGACATCTTCCGCGGCCGCATCATCGACGTGACGGAAAAAACGTACACGATCGAGCTGACGGGCGCGAAGACCAAGCTGGACGCCTTCATCGACGCCATCGACCGCGCCTCGATCCTCGAAACCGTCCGCACGGGCGGTTCCGGCATCGGCCGCGGCGAGCGCATCCTCAAGGTTTGATATTGCCGCGAGATGGTGGGCGGAGGCCGCCCACCCTACGGCCGACACAACGGTGGATTGGTGGATGTGATGTCCATCCAACGCCGGCAAATGAACGTAGGGTGGGCACCCCGTGCCCACCAAACAAATATAACGAAACACGAAACGCACAGGAATAATCATGAAAGTTTTCTACGACAAAGACTGCGACCTCTCCCTCATCAAAGGCAAGAACGTCGCCATCATCGGCTACGGCTCGCAAGGCCACGCACACGCCCAGAACCTGACGGAATCGGGCGTCAACGTCACCGTCGGCCTGCGCCGCGGCGGCGCCTCGTGGGGCAAGGTCGAGCAGGCCGGCATCAAGGTCGCTGAAGTCAACGAAGCGGTCAAGAACGCCGACGTCGTCATGATCCTGCTGCCGGACGAGAACATCGCCGACGTCTACAAGAACAACGTCGAGCCGAACATCAAGCAGGGCGCCGTCCTGGCGTTCGCGCACGGCTTCAACGTGCACTACGGCCAGGTCGTGCCGCGCGCCGACCTCGACGTCATCATGGTCGCACCGAAGGCCCCGGGCCACACCGTGCGCGGTACCTATCGCCAGGGTGGCGGCGTGCCGCACCTGGTCGCCGTGTACCAGGACAAGTCGGGCGCAGCGCGCGACATCGCCCTGTCGTACGCGATGGCCAACGGCGGCGGCAAGGCCGGCATCATCGAAACCAACTTCCGTGAAGAAACCGAAACCGACCTGTTCGGCGAGCAGGCCGTGCTGTGCGGCGGCGCCGTCGAGCTGATCAAGGCCGGCTTCGAGACGCTGGTGGAAGCCGGCTACGCGCCGGAAATGGCTTACTTCGAGTGCCTGCACGAGCTGAAGCTGATCGTCGACCTGATCTACGAAGGCGGCATCGCCAACATGAACTACTCGATCTCGAACAACGCGGAATACGGCGAATACGTCACCGGCCCGCGCGTCGTGACCGAAGACACCAAGAACGCGATGCGCGCCGTCCTGAAGGACATCCAGACCGGCGAATACGCCAAGTCGTTCATCCTGGAAAACAAGGCCGGCGCACCGACCTTGATCTCACGTCGTCGCCTGAACGCCGAGCACCAGATCGAGACGGTCGGCGCACAACTGCGCGCGATGATGCCGTGGATCGCCAAGAACAAGCTGGTCGACCAGTCGAAGAACTGATCGGCTTCGGCTGATGTGAAAATCGCCTCCGCTTGCGGGGGCGATTTTTTTTGTGTCCCTCGTTTGCATTCAATTGCAACTTTCCATTACATAAACTCGACTTTTACGCAAAACCCGCTATCGTTCTCCTGCCGCGGCACCGCGCCGCGAACCGAATCAAGGAGAACAACAATGTCCATCAAAAAACGGGTCCTGTTGACCGCACTGAGCCTGGCGCTGACCGCGCAGGTGCACGCCCAGGCCGCGCCGGCAGCCGCTACCACCAGTGGCACCCTCGTGATCGTGCCCGCGTTTGGCGAAGTCAAGCATGCGAACGACGAGGCGACCGTCAGCTTCGCCGTCGAAGAGCAGGACAAGGACCGCGCGGCCGCGACCGCGCGCGTCAACCAGAAGATGAAGCAGGGTACGGAGATCGTGCGCCGCGAAGACCCGCAGGCGGAACTCAAGACGGTCGGCTATTACACGGTGCCCGTCTATCCGGAAGTGCCGGACGGCCCCCGTCCGCTGGCGAATCCGGCCGTGCGGCGCGTGCCGATCGGCTGGCGCGTCGGGCAGTATCTCGAAGTGAAGACGCGCAACCTGCAGGCGCTGCCGAAGACGGCCGCGGCCGCGCAGAAAGTGCTGAACCTGAACGGCATCGACTACCACGTGAGCCCGGAACTGGCGAAGCGCCTGGACGACGAGCGCATCGCCGCCACGTACCGCAACCTGAACGAGCGCATCGCATCGATCGCGCGCGCGATGGGCCGCAACGTGAACGATGCCGTCATCGATACGGTCGACTTCGAAGGCAGCGGCAACTACGCCGGCGGTCAGGTGGAGGCGGCGCCGGCGCTGATGCGCATGTCGGCCAAGCGCGCCGACATGGCCGAGACGCCGGAGCCCAGCTTCGAGCCGGGCGAGACGACCTTGCAGATGCGTCTCGTCGGCAAGGTGAAATTCCGCTGACGTGACCGGTAGTCGTTCGCTAACAGAGGGGCGCGACCGATATAATGGTGTCGTCGCGCCGACCCTGCGCATTGCTTAAGAAAAAGAAACCTATGCCGACACTACCCCGACGCCGCAAACCCGGCGCCATCAAGGCGCCACGCTTCGGCCGTTCCGGTCGGCCCGGCACGGCCCGTCCGCGCCGGGGCATCTACCTGCTGCCGAACGCTTTCACGACGGCCGCGCTGTTCGGCGGCTTCTACGCGATCGTGATGGCGATGAACCAGCGCTTCGATCATGCCTGCTGGGCCGTGTTCATCGCGATGGTGCTGGACAGCCTCGACGGCCGCGTGGCCCGGCTGACGAACACGCAATCGGAGTTCGGCGCCCAGTACGACAGCCTGTCCGACATGGTGTCGTTCGGCGCGGCGCCGGCGCTCGTCATCTACGAATGGTCGCTGCGCGGTCTCGGCAAGTTGGGCTGGATCGCCGCGTTCGTCTACTGTGCGGGCGCCGCTTTGCGGCTCGCACGCTTCAACACGAACATCGAGGTCGTCGACAAGCGCTTCTTCCAGGGCTTGCCGAGCCCGGCCGCCGCCGCGCTCGTCGTCGGCGTCGTGATGTTCATGAGCGACCCCGACATCAATATCGACGCGCGCAAGGTCGACTGGATTTCGTGGACCATCACGCTGTTCGCCGGCCTGACGATGGTGTCGAATATTCCGTTCTACAGCTTCAAGGACGTCAACTTCCGCAAGTCGGTGCCGTTCATCGTCGTGTTCCTGATCGCGCTCGGTCTCGCGTTGCTGGCGATTGCGCCGCAAGTCATCCTGTGGCCGCTGTTCGTCGCGTACGGCCTGTCCGGCTACACGATCTACTTCTGGCGCCTCGCCAAGGGTAAACCCGTCAGCATCATCCAGACGGACGAGGAGACCCTGGACCCGAGCGAGCGGCGCTGACGACACGCCCGCGCGGGCGCGCATACGACAACGCCCCTCGCGGGGCGCTGTGTCGACCGGGACCTTGGGCGCGATGGCGCAGGGTCCCGTGTGGTAGGCGGCGCGGGTCAGCTTGCCTTGCTGGCGCCCTTGCCTTGGCCCGATTGCGGGCTTCCCTGGACGCTGCCGCGGTACGCGCCTTCAGGTGTGCCGGCTTCGGCGCGGCTGCCCTGTTCGGCCCCGATTCCGCCGCTTTGCAGGTTGCCGCGCTGCGCGCTGCCGTTGGCGCGCGCTTCCTGGAACGGATCGCGGAAATTCTTCAGCGTTTCCTGCTGCGTGCGCAGGCTCTTCTGCGTTTCCTCGGAGGCGGCGCGCGCCACCTCGTCGGCCAATGTCCGGGCCGTGCGCGACGTTTCCGGCACGTGCTGCTCGGCCACGCGGGCCATCTCGGCCTGCGAGTCGGCCACGACGCGGGTCAGGTGCTGCTGGTAGGCGCGCAGCTTTTCCGCGGCCGGCTGGGCACGCGAGGCGGCGGCGGAGATGACCTCCGTCGGGTGATTGGTAGTCAACATTTGCTGGCTGGCGAGATTGCTCTCTTCGAGCAAGGTCTGGCTCAGCTGGATGTTCGCCTCGACGATGCTCTGGATGGAACGCGACCAGGTTTTCGACATGTCGTTGAGGAAGGCGACCTGGGCGTCCAGGTGCGAACGGACTGCGGGTGTAACCGCTTGCGAGAATAGGAACATGGATGACCTCATAAAAAGTGTATCCGCTGTGTGAGGGGGCGATGCCTCAGCATAAAAATGCTAGAAATTAATTTCCGTCAGAAATTTTGCATCGCACAATCGCGCTCGGCGCAAAATGCGTTCCGGCGCGAGTTCGTAAGACTAGACGATTTCGATGACATTTCAACCGCTTTTTCAATCGTGCGGACGAAATACGCGACCTGCATCATGGTTTCCCATGATCGGAGCCGGCCGTCGTTGAAGCCGGGCTCGCCAGCGTTTACTCGATAAAATTGCTGCGACGCAGCAGGTCTGTCGGGCGGGCACGCTGGAGATGGCGGTGCTCAATCCCGGGCTGTGCGCCACTCCTGCCCGTTGGCGGTCGACTCGTGCTCCGGGCAGTTAGTCTGCCGCCACTTGCCGTGCTTTTCGATCATGTCGATGCTCGTCGCGGGCGAGCGCTCCGTCATGCAATAGGTTTGGCCACCTGCGACAACGCGCGTGCGCCGGGCACCGTCGCCCGTGTTGTTGACCAGTTCGTCCATGCCGGGCTCCATGTGGCCCGCCGCCGCGATCCCCTTGCGCAAGCGGATCTGCGGGCTGTCCAGTGGCGCCACGATGTAGGGATTGTTTTCCTTGCGCAGCGCGCGGTCGACGGCGCCCGCGTCGCGGCGTGCGCGTTCGAGCAGGGCGGCCGCGCCCGCAGCGCCCGCCGGGGCCGGTGCCGAGGATCCGGGTGCGGCGGGCGCCGCGGCGGCAGGCGGTGCGGCAGGGATGGACGGAGGCGGCAGCAAGGTGATCGCGCTCGGCCGCGCGGGCGCGTGTGCCGGCACGCGCATGGGTTCCGGGCGCGCTTCCTCCTCGCGGCGCGGCTGCGGCCGGGCGGGCGGTGCGGGCAGGCGTATCCACTGGATCGTCGTGCGGACGGGATCGGGTGCGGGGGCGATTGGGGCCCGGCGCGTCATCTGCCAGCCCAGCAGGAGCAAGGCGTGCACGGCGATGGTGACCGCGAGGCCGACGGGGCGGCGGTCGCGCGGTGGCAGGAAGGCGGAAACGGTGGCGCTCATGTCACCCGAGTATAGCGGGCGGCGGGCGCGGCATTCTCACACATTGTCGCGCCGGGACGATCTTGAGTCAGCGGTGGCGGAAGCGCTCGTCGTACATCGGGTCGGGCCCGTTGAGCATCTGGCGCACGACGCCCTGCGCGTCGAAGTGCACGTTCATCAGCGAGTTCCACACGCCCGCCTCCTTGTAGCGGTAGGACCAGACTTCGTAGTCGTGCACGTACACCCGCGAGACCTCGGCGGGGCGGCCGAAGTGGCGCAGGATGTCGTCCTTGGTCCAGTGGTCGACCTTCACCTTCGCGAAATTCTCGCTGGTGAGCGCCTGGTCGTACGAAACCAGGCGGCCGTCCGGGCCGATGCGCGCCATGTACTGGAACTGGCCCATCGGCTGGCCGCGGTATTCGAGCACCTGGCCACCGTCCGGTTCGGGATACGTCGCGGTGGGCTGCCCCAGCGCGGCCGTGACGGCGGCGAGCGGCGCGCCGATGGGTGGCGGCTGCCGGAACACGGTGGCGCAGGCCGACAGGGCGAGCGCGGCGACGGCCATCAGGCCGGTCGTGCGCCAGGTTGGGCGGGAAGGGACGGGCATCGCAACCTCCGTGTGATCACAGGCCTTTCGAACGGTCGTCGAGCACCGGGTCCGGCGTGTTGTCCGTGCGGCGCACTTCGCCCCGGCCGTTGAAATAAATGTTCATGTAGGCGGGCCAGATGCCGTCCTGCTTGTAGCGGTAGGACCAGACGTCGCCGCCGGCCACGCGGTCGGGCGACATTTCGGCGGGACGGCCGAAGCTGCGCAGCACGTCGTCCTTCGTCCAGTTCCCGGGCTGTATCTTCGCAAAGTTCGCGGTCGTCAGCACCTGCTCGTACGACTCGAGGCGGCCGTCGGCGCCGATGCGCGCCATGTGCTGGAACTGGCCCATCGGCTGGCCGCGGTATTCGAGCATCTGGCCGCCGGAAGGAAGCGGGTAGACGGCATCGGGCTTGCCCAGCTTCGCGGTCACGTCGGCCAGCGGCGTGCCGACGGCCGGCGTGCGGTTGAACGAGGCGCAGGCGGACAGGGCGGCGGCGAGCGCCAGGACGAGTACGGTGTTCTTGATCGGGGTGGTCATGGTCGTATGCCTTCCGGGCATGCCGAAATGGCATCGCCAACCCGGGGATTGTAACGGAAGACGAGGAAACACTGGCCTCGCCACGTCTTTTCACCTATACTTCCCGGTCTTGGCCTTCCGGCCAGGTTTTTTATTAATTCACGGTGCGCTGGGTTCCGACTCTTGCACCGCATGTGAAAGGCAACATCATGACCGTAGAAAACATCAACAAGGCCGCGATCATCGCGGACAACGCACGTGGCCAGAACGACACCGGTTCGCCGGAAGTCCAGGTTGCACTGCTGACCGCCCGCATCAACGAACTGAACGGCCACTTCAAGGAACACCAGAAGGATCACCACTCCCGTCGTGGCCTGATCATGATGGTCAACCGTCGTAAGAGCCTGCTGGCTTACCTGAAGCGCAAGGATCTGAACCGTTACCGCGACCTGATCGCCAAACTCGGCCTGCGTAAGTAATCAGCAGTTCCCGAGCATTGCGCCAGACGGCTCAAGCTTCGAAATGCCTGCGTCAGTGTTAACTGCCGCGGGCATTTTTCGTTTTGGTCGTCGTTGAAGTGTTTCCTGTAGCAAAGGTTGTCGTCGAGAGCGGCAACCCGTGGTGAGGTGAACGACAGCGCCTGAAAATCTGTCGGCAAATAGAAAGGGATTACCCATGTTTAACAAAGTTACGAAAACCTTCCAGTACGGCGACCATACCGTGATCCTGGAGACCGGCGAAATCGCTCGCCAGGCCAGCGGCGCCGTCCTCGTGTCGGTGGAAGACACTGTCGTTCTCGCCACGGTCGTGGCCAAGAAAGACGCGAAGCCGGGCCAGGACTTCTTCCCGTTGACCGTCGACTACATCGAGAAGAGCTATGCGGCCGGCAAGATCCCGGGCGGCTTCTTCAAGCGCGAAGGCCGTCCGTCGGAGAAGGAGACGCTGACGTCGCGCCTGATCGACCGTCCGATCCGTCCGCTGTTCCCGGAGGGCTATCTGAACGAAGTCCAGGTAATCATCCACGTCCTGTCGGTCAACCCGGAAATCGATCCGGACATCCCGTCGATGATCGGCGCCTCGGCCGCCCTGTGCGTCGCCGGCATCCCGTTCAACGGCCCGATCGGCGCAGCCCGCGTCGGCTACGCGAACGGCCAGTACATCCTGAACCCGACCACCACCCAGCTCAAGACGTCGCAGATGGACCTCGTCGTCGCCGGTACCGAACACGCCGTGCTGATGGTCGAATCGGAAGCGCAGCAGCTGTCGGAAGAAGTCATGCTGGGCGCCGTCGTCTACGGCCACGAGCAGATGAAGGCCGTCATCGACGCGATCCACGCGCTGGTCGAAGAAGGCGGCAAGCCGGAAGTCGAATGGTCGCCGGCACCGAAGAACGAAGCACTGATCGCCCGCGTTACGCAGGCCGCCGAAGCGAAGATCCGCGAAGCCTACCAGATCCGCGACAAGCAGGCCCGTACGCAGAAGCTGAAGGACACGACGGCGCAAGTGATGGCCGAGCTGGGCGAAGGCGTGGACGCCGTCGAAGTCGGCAACATCCTGTTCGACATGGAAGCCAAGGTCGTGCGTTCGCAGATCCTGGAAGGCGAGCCGCGCATCGACGGCCGCGACACCCGCACCGTGCGTCCGATCTCGATCCGCACCAGCGTCCTGCCGCGCACCCACGGTTCCGCGCTGTTCACCCGCGGCGAAACCCAGGCCCTCGTGATCGCCACGCTGGGCACGGGCCGCGACAGCCAGAAGATCGACGCGCTGATGGGCGAGTACACCGACGACTTCATGATGCACTACAACATGCCGCCGTTCGCCACCGGTGAAACGGGCCGCGTGGGCACGCCGAAGCGCCGCGAAATCGGCCACGGCCGCCTCGCCAAGCGCGCGCTGGTCGCCGCGCTGCCGTCGCCGGAAGAGTTCAGCTACTCGGTCCGCCTGGTGTCGGAAATCACCGAGTCGAACGGTTCGTCGTCGATGGCTTCCGTCTGCGGCGGCTGCCTGGCACTGATGGACGCCGGCGTCCCGATGAAGGCCCACGTGGCCGGCATCGCGATGGGTCTGATCAAGGAGGGCGGCAAGTTCGCCGTCCTGACCGACATCCTGGGCGATGAAGACCACCTGGGCGACATGGACTTCAAGGTCGCCGGTACCACCGCAGGCATCACCGCACTGCAGATGGACATCAAGATCCAGGGCATCACGAAGGAAATCATGCAGGTGGCACTGGCGCAAGCCAAGGAAGCCCGCCAGCACATCCTGGGCGAGATGCAGAAGGCCGTGCCGTCCGTGAAGACCGAACTGTCGGACTTCGCACCGCGCCTGATCACCATCAAGATCAACCCGGAGAAGATCCGCGACGTGATCGGCAAGGGCGGCGCCGTGATCCGCGCGCTGACCGAAGAGACGGGCACGCAGATCGACATCACGGACGAAGGCATCGTGACCATCGCGTCGGTCGACGCCGCCGCCGGCCAGGAAGCCAAGCGCCGCATCGAAGAGCTGACTGCATCGGTCGAAGTGGGCAAGACCTACGACGGCACCGTGCTGAAGCTGCTGGACTTCGGCGCCATCGTGCAAGTCATGCCGGGCAAGGACGGCCTGCTGCACATCAGCCAGATCGCCAACGAGCGCGTGAACGCCGTCGCCGACTACCTGAAGGAAGGCCAGCAAGTGCGCGTGAAGGTCCTCGAGACCGACGAGCGCGGCCGCCTGAAGCTGTCGATGAAGGCAGCGGCCGCGGATGACGCGGCGGCAGCGGCGCAGTAAGCCTCTGCCGGCTGTTCAGCCGAATGAAACCGCCAGTGCGTGAGCCTGGCGGTTTTTTTTTGCGCCTCCCAGGGGTCGGCAAGGATAGTGCTGAATTTGGTGCTGAATTTGGATGTGCCGTGTTACGATACCGATATCGACCGTGGAGGCGCCATGAACGTCATACAAAACATTCAACCGATCAGCTTCCTGAAAACGAACACGAGCGACGTGGTCAAGCAGGTCCAGGAGACGCGCGAGCCCGTGCTGATCACCGTGAACGGCAAGGTGCAGGCCGTCATCCAGGATCCCTTGAGCTACCAGAAAATGCAGGACCAGCTGACGATGCTTCGCATTCTCGCGCATGGCCAGAAGCAAATCGAACATGGCAAAGTGATCGATCATGACGATATGTTCGCCGAATTCGACACGCAAGACAGGGAAAGCTGAACGACTTCATGACCATCATCTGGACCGAGGCCGCGCGCGACGATCTCCTCGAGATCCGCGCATACCTGAAGACGAACCAGTCTCCGGCATTCGTCAAAAAGGTCACGGAACACATCCGCGACGAGGTCGGGTCGCTCGAGGACTGGCCGTCCAAAGGCGTGTTCGTGAGGGAGTTGGAGGAGCTGCAACTCGACCAGTACCGCGAGCTCCTCGCGGGCCAGCACCGGATCATCTTTGAACGGGGCAGCGAAGCGTTCTACGTGCACATCGTCTGCCACGCGAGCCGCGATCTCGAGGCGCTCTTGCGCCGCCGGCTGTTGACGGGATAAAAAAGCCGGCTCAGGCGGTCAGGCGCTTGCCGACGCCGACGGAACAAGTCAATTGGCGTTCATGATGACGGGTCGGCCAGGCGGCTCTTGAAATGGACCCGCGCCTCCAGCCCGGTGACGGCGTCCGGCGTACCGCAGTTGCACAGGGTGAGCCCGGCGTGCATCGAATCGGCGATCTCGGCGCAGATCGCCAGGCCCAGGCCGCCACCCTTCGAACTGTGGGCCGCCGCGAACGGTTCGAAGACGCGCATTTCCTGCTGGTCGGGGATGCCGGGACCGGAATCCCATACGCACAGCAGGGCGCCTTCGGTCAGGGGCGCGACACGGATGCCGAGGCGGGACTCGGGCGGCGTGTGGCGGATCGCGTTGTGCAACAGGTTCGACACCATCTCGGCGGCCATCCAGTGGCGCCCCTCGACCCAGACGTTGCCGGCGTCCAGTTCGAAATCGAGATTCTTGTCCGATATCAGGGGCGACAGGTCGATCGCCACTTCGCGCGCCACGTCCGCCAGGTTGCACCGTTCGCGCGTGGGCTTGCCCCGTAATTGCTCGACCCGGGCGAGCGACAGCAGCTGATTGGCCAGCTTGGTGGCGCGCTCGACCGTCGCCCCCATTTCGCGCAGCGCCAGCTCCGGTTCGATGTCGCCGCTCAGCCCCGATTGCAGCTGCGTCTGCAGCACGGCCAACGGCGTGCGCAGCTGGTGCGACGCATTCGCCACGAAATGCTGCTGCAGGTCGACGGTGCGGTGCAGCCGGCCCATCAACTGGTTCAAGGCCGCCACCACGGGCCGCAGTTCGCGCGGCGCGGACGCCCAATGGAGCGCCGACAGGTCGTCCTCGTGGCGTGCATCGAGCTGCGTGCGCAGGCTGTCGAGCGGGCGCAACGCCAGCTTGACGACGATCGCCGTCACCGCGGCCACGATGGCCAGCAACAGTGTCTGGCCGAGCACCGTGCCCCACAGGATGCTGCTCACCACCTCGCGGCGATACGTCAGCGGCTCCGCGATCTGGATGATGAGATCGTCTTCGGGGCGCTGCAGTTTCGACGGTTGCGCGAGCGCGGCCACGCGCACGGGGGCGCTGCCGTACACGCTTTCGTAGACCTTCAACAGCGTCGGCGCTTTCGGCCATGGGGCGGCCGTGTTGCGGAAGGTCGGCAAGTCCTCGTCGCCGGCGACGTACCGGCCGTTGCGGTCGCTGATCTTGTAGATCATCCGCGTGGAAAATCCTGCTTCGTAGACTTCCAGCGTGGCGAAGGCGACCTCGTTGCGCAGACGGCCGTTTTCCATCGCTAGATCGTTGCCGATCGAATACGCGGTCGTCACCAGCATGCGGTCGTAGGCGGTGTTGGCCGAATCGAGTGCGCGCTCGTACAGGCGGAAGGCGTTGAGGACGATGAACAGGGCGATCGGCGCCAGGATGCCGGCCATCAGGTAGCGCCGCAGCGAGCGGTCGCGCAACGCGAATTTCATGCGTGCCGCGGGGTCTCGGGGCGCAGGAGGTAGCCGACGCCGCGCAGCGTCATGATCTCGGCCTGGGTGGCCATCAGCTTCTTGCGCAGGCGGTGGATGACGACTTCGATGGCCTCGACCTGGACATTGGCATCGTCCGGAAAGACCACTTGCAGCAGGCGTTCGCGATTGACGGCGTGGCCCGGGCGGGCGATCAACGCCTTCAGCAAGGCCTGCTCGCGGGGCGTGAATTCGAGCGGCTCCTCGCCGTTGTAGAACGCGCCCGAACTGCGTTCGAAGCGCAGCCTGCCGCATTTCTGCATCGACTCTTCGCCATTTCCCTTGCGCCGCAGCTGCGCGTGGATGCGGGCTTCCAGTTCCTCCAGGTCGAACGGCTTGGCGAGGTAGTCGTCGGCGCCGGCGTTCAGGCCCGCGACCCGGTCGCCCACGGCGCCGCGCGCGGTCAGCACGATGATCGGTACGCCGATCGACAAGGCACGGGTGCGCTGGAGGATGTGCAGGCCGTCCAGGTTGGGAATGTTCAGGTCGAGGACGACGAGGTCGTTCGTCTGTTCCCGGATCTGGCGGAAAGCGTGGGCGCCGTCGGCACAGGTGGTGACCTGGAAACCGCGTTTGTCGAGGGCGCGTGCCAGCGCTTTCGACATGTCGGCGTCGTCTTCCACAAGCAGGATTTTCATAGATGTCGGGTCGGTGAGGTGTCGGAATACCGCGAGCACTGCCGTTACAGCCGCGAATTTACTTGCACAAAAAGAAAAATGGAAGCCAAATAATCTTGCCTTTTGGCAAATTTTTAGAATTGAAAGCAAGTTGAAAGGCGGCTGAAAGCCAGTCGCAAGATTGACGCGTTTTTGCGGCACCGCAATATCGCAATTTAAAAGTTGCTCCAATACACTGCGCCCAAGTCGAGCGTCACGCCACCCCCCGGGCGGGCACATCGACACCGGGCCGGCCGTGCGGATGCACGGCCGGCTTCCACAACGAGGGACAGGCGCAACCCCAGCGCCATACAGGAGATGCAATGAACAAGAATGTGATCAGCGGTATCGCTTTGGCAGTGTCGATGGTGTGCATGTCGGCGGCGTACGCCGAGTCGGTCGTGACGCCCGGTGCAGTGCAATTCGCCGTCTCGGGCGTGGGCGATGCCCAGTTCGAGTACGTCGACGCCGTCGACGCCGCGGTGCCCGCCCAGGACAAAAAGGGCCGCTTCCGCGTCAGCAACGTCAGCTCGGAACTGGCCTTCCGTGGCTCGGTCGACCTGGGCAACGGCATGACGGGCCTGGTCAACCTGACCACCGGCATCAATGTCGACAACGCCAACGCCAACACCAATGCCGGTATGTTTGGTAACGCGAAGGACGTCTACGTCGGCATGGCGTTCGCCAACGTCGGCACCGTGAAACTGGGCCGGATGACGGCGGCGGCACGCTGGAACAGCGGCACGGCCGACTTTTCGCCGATGGGCGCGGGGCTGCAGGACGACCAGGGCATGCTGTCCGGTGCCAGCGGCCAGTCGGCCGTCGGCCCGCAGTTCAACGTCCGCTTCGACAACACGCTCGCGTTCGAATCGGCCAGCTTCGGCGGCCTGTCGGCGCGCGTCTACTACAGCGCCAACGAAGGCAAGAGCGCCGCGGGCACGAGCAACAGCCCGCACCTGGACGACGGCAGCTTCAGCCTCGGCCTGCAGTACGTCCACGGTCCGCTCGACCTGCGCCTGTCGGCGGAACAGCGCAACGACAAGGGCACGCTGAACGGTACCAGCGACCACAACACGCGCGACCGCGACGTCCGCTTCGGCCTGCGCTACACCCTGCCTGACGGCACCATCCTCGGCCTGGGCCACGACCGCATGCGCCTGTCGGACGCCAACGCCACCGGCACGCAGAAAAGCCTGCTGACCAAGCACGGCACCGTCATCTCCGCCAAGCACGCATTCGGCAAGCACGTCGTGTACGGCGGCGTCGGCGTGGGCAGCGACGTCCACTGCGAGTACGGCGACGGCAGCGCCTGCAACGGCAGCGACACGGGCGCCCGCAACGCCGTCATCGCGTACCAGTACGTGTTCAACAAACAGATGATGTTCGAGACCTTCGCCGCCATCGTCAAGAACGAGGCGCGCGGCCGCTACGACTTCGATTCCGGCGGCGTCGGCCCCGCCACCGGCGCGCAGTCGCGTGCCGTCGGCGCCGGACTGCGCTACGCCTTCTGAGCCAATCCAGGCATCCATTCAACGGAGACAATATGAAACGATTCATCGCGGGGGCCCTCGGGGCTCCTCTGCTGGCGCTCGCCGCCGGCCCGGCCAGCGCGGCCGGCGGCAACCTGAACGTGATCTGCGGCGTGCAGGTCGAATGGTGCAGCCTCGTGCAGACGACGTTCACGCGCGCCACCGGCATCAAGGTCAACATGGTGCAGAAGGGCGCCGGCGAAGCGCTGGCGCAGATCGCGGCCGAGAGCGCCAATCCGAAAACGGACGTATGGTTCGGCGGCACGGGCGACGCCCACCTGCAGGCGGGCGAGAAGGACCTGACGCTGGCCTACCAGTCGCCCAACATCAACCTGCTGCGCGACTGGGCGGTGGAGCAGGCCAAGGCCGCGAAGTACAAGACGATCGGCATTTATTCGGGCCCGCTCGGCTTCGCCTACAACACGGAGCTGATGGCCAAGAAAAAGCTGCCCGTCCCGATGTGCTGGATGGACCTGATCCAGCCGCAGTACAAGGGCGAGATCCAGATGGCCAATCCGAATTCCTCCGGCACCGCCTACATGGCGATCGCGACACTCGTCCAGATCACGGGCGAAGACAAGGCGTTCGAATACCTCAAGAAGCTGCACAAGAACATCAGCCAGTACCCGCGCTCCGGCACGGGGCCGTTGAAGAACGTGTCGCACGGCGAGAACACGATTTCGATCAGTTTCGTGCACGACGTGCCGGGCGAAGTCATCCAGGGCTTCCCGGTGAAGAGCGTCACGCCATGCGAAGGCACCGGCTACGAGATCGGCTCGATGTCGATCGTCAAGGGCGCGCGCAACCTGGCCAACGCCAAGCGCTTCTATGACTGGGCCCTGACCGCGCAGGCGCAGGAACTCGGCGCGATGGCCAAGCAGTTCCAGCTGCCGGCGAACAAGACGGCCAAGGTCGATTCGCGCGTGCCCGACGTCAGCCACATCAAGCTGATCAACTACGACTTCGAGAAATACGGCAAGGCGGCCGAGCGCAAGCGCCTGCTCGATCGTTGGGAGCGGGAAGTCAACGGCAACTCGAACTAGCCGCATCGACGGAGCGGCGCCGTGCGGGCGCCGCTCCAGGTGCAACTTCAGGCTCCGGCCTGGCACTGGAAGACAATCATGAAACAAAAAAACTGGTTCGGCGGTGTCCCTGAATGCTGGGCTTTGCTCGCCATCGCGGCTTCCGTATTCCTGCCCTGGTATGGCGTGCAGGACGACTTCAGCTGGTTGCGCGCCTTCGAGGCGATTCTCCACGACGATGCGTCGGCCAACGCGTGGATGCAGGCCGCCGCTTTCCAGCGTCCGTGGCTGGTCCTGCCCTTGATCGCGCCTTTCGTCGCGCTGGGCGGCCTGTTCCTCGGCGCGCGGCGCACGCAAGCGTTCGTATTGCTGGGCAGCGCCGCCATCGGGCTGGCCGGGATGCTCGGCGCCGGCTACGCGATCGGCGTGCAAGGTTGGGTATGGCCCTCGCTGCAGGCGGGCCCGCTGGCGCTCCCCGTCGGCCAGTACGGATTCGGTTGGGGCGCGACGATCATGCTGGTGAGCCTGCTGGTGCTGCTGGGCGTGGGACTGGCACGCCTCGGCTATTTCCACGGTAACGAGTTCGTGGCCGGCGCCGTCGTCCTGTGCGCCGCCGCGCTGATCCTGTTCATCGCCGTACCGGTGCTCAAATCGCTGAGCGGCGTCCTGTACGACGACGTCGGGCAGCTCAGTGCGGTCGATGCCTGGGCGCGCCTGTCCAGCCCGCGCGTGTGGAGCCTGCGTTGCGTCACCGGGGGGCAAAGTTGCGGCGTGGCGTGGAATACGCTGGGCCTGGCACTGGCCACCGCCACCGGCACCACCGTGCTGGGCACGCTGCTGGCGCTGTTGACCGAGCGCGCGCTGGTGCGCGCCAGGCCGCTCGTGCGCGTGATGTCCATCCTGCCCATCGTGACGCCGCCGTTCGTCGTTGGCCTCGGCCTGATCCTGCTGTTCGGCCGCGCCGGCCTCGTCAACGAAGCGCTGGAACAATTGTTCGGCGTGGAGCCGTCGCGCTGGTTCTACAGCGCCACCGGCGTGTGGCTGGCGCAGATGATCGCGTTCACGCCGATTTCCTACCTGATGATGCGCGGCGTCACGCAAGCCATCGCGCCCACGCTCGAAGAGGCGGCGCAGACGCTGCGCGCCCGGCCGATGTATGCCTTCATCACGGTCACGCTGCCGCTGCTGGGCCCAGGCCTCGCCAACGCCTTCCTCGTCGGCTTCATCGAGTCGATGAGCGACTTCGGCAATCCGATCGTCGTGGGAGGCCAGTTCGCCGTGCTCTCGACGGAAATCTTCTTCGCGATCGTCGGCGCCCAGATCGATCCGGGACGCGCCGCGTCGCTCGCCCTGATCCTCAGCGCGTTCGCGCTCGCCGTGTTCGTCCTCCAGCGCAAGGCGCTCGGCAAGGGCAGCTACACGAGCATGTCGGGCAAGGGCGACAACGGCATTCCGCCCGCGCTGCCGGCCCCCGTGCGGCGCGTCGCGCTGGGCGTGGCCGTGCCGTGGCTCGGCTTCACCGCGATCATCTACCTGTTCGCATTCGCCGGCGGTTTCGTCAAGCTGTGGGGACGCGACTTCAGCCTCACGTTCCAGCATTTCCACACGGCGTTCGGCATCGACTGGCAAGGCGGCGTCGTGTTGTCCGGCGCGGCATGGCAATCGCTGCTGACGACGGTGCGCCTGGCCGGCGCGGCGGCGCCGCTGACGGCCATGTTCGGCCTGCTCATCGCCTACCTGCTGGCGCGCGCCAAGTTCCGCGGACAGAACGCCTTCGAGTTCGGCGCGCTGCTGGCCTTTGCCGTACCCGGTACCGTACTGGGCGTGGCGTACGTCACGGCGTTCAACGTGCCGCCGTTCGAACTGACCGGTACGGGCCTGATCATCATGGTGTGCTTCGTGTTCCGCAACCTGCCCGTCAGCATCCGCGCCGGCACGGCCGCGTTCAAGCAGATCGACAAGAGCCTCGACGAGGCGTCGAGCATGCTCGGCGCGTCGACGCCGACCACGCTGCGCCGCGTCATCCTTCCCCTGTTGCGCCCGGCGCTGGTGACGTCGCTCGTGTATTCGTTCGTGCGCGCCATGACGACCGTGTCGTCCGTGATCTTCCTCGTGAGCGCGGAAAACGAGCTGGCCACCACGTTCATCATCGGCCGCGTCGGCAATGGCGAATACGGCGTGGCGCTGGCCTATTGCACGGTGCTGACGCTCATGATGCTCGCCGCCACCGGGATCATCCAATGGCTGGTCGGTGAGCGGTCGCTGGGACGCCGCAAGCACCAGCAGGAGCAGCAACGACAAAAGGTGCAGGCCGCGCCAGTGGTCTCATAACGAACAAAAACGAGGAGCAATCATGAAGCCCGGAATCGAATTCAAGAACATCACCAAGGCCTACACCAAGGACGGCGCGCTGGCGGTCAAAGGCATCAATTTTACGGTGCCGAAGGGTACGCTGACGACGTTGCTCGGCCCGTCGGGCTGCGGCAAGACGACGACCCTGCGCATGATCGCCGGCCTGGAAAGCCCGACCGCCGGCCAGATCCTGATCGACGGCGTCGACGTGACCACGCGGTCGGCCGCGGAGCGCAACGTGAGCCTGGTCTTCCAGAGCTACGCGCTGTTCCCGCACATGAATATCTTTAAAAACGTCGCCTACGGCCTCACCGTGGCCGGTGTGGACCGCGAGCGCATCAAGGAACGCGTCGACGCCGCGCTCGACACGGTGGGGCTGGGCAGCTTCGGTGCGCGCTGGCCGGGCGAACTGTCCGGCGGGCAGCAGCAGCGCGTGGCGCTGGCGCGCGCCCTCGTGCTGGAGCCGGCCGTGCTGCTGTTCGACGAACCGCTGTCCAACCTGGACGCGCGCCTGCGGCGCCAGATGCGCGACGAGATCCGCGCGTTGCAGCAGCGGCTGAAGCTGACGGTGGCCTACGTCACGCACGACCAGAGCGAAGCGCTGGCGGTGTCGGACCAGATCATCGTCATGCGCGACGGCCTGATCGCCCAGGCCGGCTCGCCGGCGGACCTGTACGAACGTCCCAACAGCGAGTTCGTGGCCGGTTTCATGGGTGAGGCACTGCTGTTGCCGGCCACCGTGACCCAGGGCGGCGAGGTGCGGCTGGGCCCGCTGAGCTGGCGCGCGCCGGGGGGCGTGTCGTCCGGGCGGGCGATGGTGGCCGTGCGGCCGGAGGCGTGGACGGTCGGCGACCTCGGCCAGTACGGGCTGGCGGCCAGGGTGCTCAAGGCCACGTACCTGGGCGGTTACTACGAGTACACGCTGGACACCGAGATCGGCGAGCTGTTCGTCGTCTGCCCCCACGTCGACCGGTCGCGCACTGTGGCCGAGGCCGTGAGCCTGGGCTTGCACGAGCGCGGCGTGTCGGTGTTGTGCGCGTGACGATCCGTTGACATTCAGCCGGCACCGGGAGGGCTCTCATGCGTGCAATCGTTAATCTTCATATCGGCGCGAGGTTGGCGCTGGGTTTCGGTCTCGTCCTGTTGTGTGCCTGTGCCTTGCTGGGTGTCGGGCTCGGCTACATGGGTGCATTGCAGAGCGACACCGAGCAAATCGTCGGCAGCCGCCTGGTCAGCCTGAACAGCGCGTTGCGGATGCGGCAAGCGGGCGCCGCCATCGCGCTCTCCATGCGCCAGATCGCCGCCCCCACGGACGGGAAGGAGGGCAGCGACGCCGCCGCCGCGCTGGCGCGCCAGCTGGCCGACTACGACCAGGCCGAGCAGGCGTTGCGGCATGCGGCGGTCGATGCGGGCGCCCTGGCCGACGTCACGCGGCGCAAGCAGGCCGTGATGCCGGTGCTGCGCACCATCCAGTCCACCGTCGCGTCCGGCAACCTGTTCGATGCGGCCGTGCTGCTGAAAACGGATTTCGCGCCCATGTACGCCGGCTGGATCCGCACGCTCGACACGCTGGCCGATGCCGAGCAGCAGGCCATGGCACGCACACGCGACCGCTCGCGCACGCGCTACCGGACCGCGCAGATCGGCATGCTCGGCGCCGGCCTCCTGATGCTGTTCCTCGGCGCGCTCTGCGCCGTGTACATCACCCGGTCGATCACGACGCCGTTGCGGCATGCGGCGCGCATCGCCGACACCATCGCCGGCGGCGACCTCAACGTGGCGATCGACACGGGCGGTCACGACGAGGCCGGCCAGTTGATGCGTGCCCTGAAACTCATGCAGCAGAACCTATTCACGGCGATCGCGCAGATCACCGAGGGCAGCGAGCACGTGCTCGTGGCGTCGCGCGAAATTGCCGCGGGCAACCTGGACCTGTCGGAGCGCACCGAACAGCAGGCCAGCGCCCTGCAGCAGACCGCCGCCGCGATGGCCCGGCTGGAAGATACGGTGGGTGGCAACGCGGAGAATGCGCGGCAGGCGCAGGAACTGAGCACGGCCGCGTACGCCTGCGCGGTGCACGGCAGCGGCGTGGCCGCGCGCGTGTCGGACACGATGGGCTCGATCAAGGCCAGCTCGGACAAGATCGTCGACATCATCTCCGTGATCGATTCGATCGCCTTCCAGACCAATATCCTGGCCCTCAACGCGGCGGTCGAGGCGGCCCGCGCGGGCGAGGCGGGTCGCGGTTTCGCCGTGGTGGCGGCGGAGGTCCGGGAGCTGGCGCAACGTTCGGCCGGCGCGGCGCGGCAAATCGGCGGGCTGATCCGCGATTCGGTGACCCAGGTCGACCATGGCCACGTGCTGGTCGACGAGGCCGCCACGGCGATGGACCGGATCGTCCGTTCCGTGCAAAGCGTGGCCGAGCTGGTCAGGCTCATTTCCGCGGCCAGCGCCGAGCAGGGCGCGAGCATCGGCGGTATCAGCGTGGCGATCGGCCAGATGAACGGGATGACGCAGCAGAACGCGGCGCTCGTCCAGGAAGCGGCTGCCGCGGCGGAAAGCCTGCGCACGCAGTCGGTCCAGCTGGCCGAGGCGGTGGCGCGCTTCCACGTCGGCGCGCCGCACGGGGGCGTCGTGGCGCCGCGCCGGCCGGCCCCGGCGCGGCAACCGGCGGCCGGCGCGGGCCGCATCCCGGCGCCGGCTTGCGCCAAATGACGGCGCTGTATCCTTTCATCTTTGCCGGCATTTACAAGTACAAGCTGTGGGGCGGACGCAAGTTGTCGACCCACCTCGGCAAGGATGTTCCGCCGTTGGCCGGCTGCGGCGAGTCGTGGGAAATCAGCGGATTGCCGTCGGACGCCTCGGTGGTCACCAACGGCGCGCTGGCGGGAACGGCGTTGCCGGCATTGCTGGACACCTACCGCGACGCGCTCGTCGGAACCGCCGTGTATGCGCGCTTCGGCAACCGGTTTCCCTTGCTCGTCAAATTCATCGATGCCGCGGACGACCTGTCGGTGCAAGTCCATCCCGGCGACACGCTGGCCGCGGAACGCCACGGTTCGCCCGGGAAAACCGAAATGTGGTACGTCATCCAGGCCGACCATGGTGCCACCCTGGTCGCGGGCTTCAACCAGCCGGTCAGCGCGGCCCAATGCCGGGAAAAATTTGAAACCGGCCGGGCCCGTGACATCCTGAACGAGGAGACGGTCGCGTCCGGCGACGTGTTCTTCCTGCCCGCCGGCAGGGTGCACGCCATCGGCAAAGGCGTGCTGGTCGCGGAAATCCAGCAAGCCTCCGACGTGACGTACCGGCTCTACGACTACGACCGCGTCGACGCGGACGGCAACCGGCGCGCGCTGCACCTGGACAAGGCGATGGCCGCGCTGGATTTCAGCTTTTACCGCGAATACAAATCGCTGTACCGCAAGACGCTGAATGCGCCGGTGCGCGTCGTGAGTTGCGAGCATTTCACGACCAATATCCTGGAGTATTCCGAGCCGGTCGTCCGCAATTATTCGTTCGACTCGTTCGTGATCCACGTCTGCGTGCACGGGGCCTACCGGCTCGATTATGGCCGGGGCTCGCTGGACGTGCGGATGGGCGATTGCGTGCTGATCCCCGCGGCGATCCGCATCGTGAGTCTCGACACGGAAACGGGGTTCAAGATCCTTGAATGTTATATTTTCTGACTTGGGCGCGGCGCCGTTAAGTTGACATGCAGGTCGACGGCAGCAGCCTGGCGGTTCAAAAGTGGTAAGCCAGTTGCGTGAACAGGCTGACGTTGTGCGGCGAATTCACCAGCGGGCTGTCGGCCGCCGCGTGTGCGAGGCGCGATTCGGTGACCCCGGTCGTCAGCGCGAATTTCGTGCTCAACTCGACGTTCCAATGCACGCCTGCGAACAGGTTTTTCAACCCGCCGCCCGGAACGTAGACGGCCCGGCGAGGGCCGCTCTGGGCCGGCGACACGCCGAAATACGAGTCCATGTAACTGGTGTTCACGACGGTGAAACCAAGGCGCAGACCCAGCGACTGGTGCGACGACAGGTCGATGCCATAGCCCGCGCTCGCGGTGAACCGCGCCCCGTGGCCGTCGTTGCCGCCGCCGTACAATAATTGCGACGACAACCCGATGTTGTGCGCGAGGCGATACGACAGGAAACCGCCGCCCTCCAGTCCCCAGTCGTTGCGCGTGCGGCGGGTGTCCGCGCGTTCCGGCTTGGGGCCGTAGGTGAGCAGCGGACCGAACTGCCAGCGCGGGTTGCGTGACAGGTGCATGCCCACTTCGCCCGGCGCCGCGAAAATGCCGTTGCTCCACTGGGCCGACACCGTCGGCAGCACGACGACGCGGCTGTCGGCGCGCCCCTCGGCGCGCGGCACGATGGCGGCGGCCACGCCCAGGTCGACGTCGGTCGTCCCTTCGGGCATGTACGTGGTGGCGGATTGGCCGTACACGGACGTGCAGGCGCAGAGCAAGGGAATCAGCGAGTACTTCAACGTTACCTCTACGGTTGTGGACTTCAGATATAAGCCAGTTCCAGGCCGCGCAACACGGCGCGTACCCGGTCGCGCACACCCAGTTTGGCGAGGATGTTCGAGACGTGGTTCTTGATGGTGCCTTCCGTCGGGCCGAGCGCGGCGGCGATTTCGGCGTTGTTCAGGCCGGCCGCCATCAGCGCGAGGATTTCCGTTTCGCGTGCGGTCAGGCGTTCGGCCAGCGGGGCCGGCGGCTGGGCCGGTGCAAAGGCCTCGCGCGTGCGCTCGGACAGGCCGGGGCGGAACAGCGTGCCGCCCGCGGCGACCGCGCGGATACCGTCCGCGAGCCGTTCGAGCGAGATGTCCTTCAACAGAAAACCCTTGGCGCCGGCACGCATGCCGGCCAGCAGCGCCTCGTCGTCGTCGAAGGTGGTGAGAAGGATCGTCGGCGGCCAGGCGGGGCCGTGCGTCTGCAGCACCTGCACGCCGGAGCAATGCGGCATGCGCACGTCGAGCAGGACCAGGTCGGGGCGCGCAGCCGCCACCACGCCGGGCGCCGCGGCGCCATCGGCCGCTTCGGCCACGACCCGGATATCGTCCGTGAGATCGAGCAGGCCGCGGATGCCGCTGCGCACGAGCGTCTGGTCGTCCACCAGCACGACGCGGATCACGGGCAGGCTCCCGGTGCCGGAAAGCGCAGGCGCAAGGCGAACCCGGCCGGCTGGCGGTCGCCGGCAAGCAGGTCGCCGCCGAACTGGGCCAGGCGCTCGGCGATGCCGCGCAGCCCGTTGCCGTGCGGTGCGCCGGCGCTGCCGCGGCCGTTGTCCGCGATGTCGATCACGATGTCGCCGACCGCGTCGCGGGCGAGCCGGATCGTCATCGAGGTCGCGTCCGCATGACGCACCGTGTTGCTGATGGCCTCCTGGATGCAGCAAAACACCGCATGCGCCGACGTCGGGGAGTCGATGGCGATGGCCGGATCCATGTCGAGCGCAATGCTGGGGACGGGAATGCGGACGCACAGCAGTTCCAGCGCGCCGCGCAGGTCGATCGGCCCATCGCTGCGTTCCTTGCTCACCAACAGCCGGACCTCGGCGAGCAGGTTCGACGCGACGTCGCTGGCCGTGCGCAATGGCGCGGATCCGGCGGCGTCCGGCGGCGGGGCATCCGGCTGGCGCATCGCCAGGTCCAGATGCAGCTTCAGTGCAGTCAAATGATGACCGAGCACGTCGTGCACGTCGCGCGCGATGCGACGGCGCTCGCTGTCGCGTACCGTGTCGGCCAGCAGGGCCTGGGTGGCAAGGAGTTCCGCGTTGGCGACCGCGAGGGCGAGGCGGCCCTGGCGTTCGCGCACGGCGGCGCAGACCAGCACCGTGATGGCAATCTGCAGTGCGCATTCGAAACCGACGAGCAGCGTCGCAATGCCGAACCCGTAGTTGTTCCGGACCATGGGCGCGGCGACGAGGAGCAACTGCACGATGGCGGACAGCAGGGCCTGCGCCGTCGCCCAGGCCAGCGCGCGGCGCAGCGGGAACAGGAAACCGATCCAGGCGGCAAGCGCATAGCCCAGGTTGGTATCGCAGCAGATGGCGATCGCGCCGAGGAGCGCCAACAGTGTGCCGGGGCGGCGTGGTGCGGGGCGCCGCGTGGCGCGCCACGATCCGGCCACGAAGGCGAGGAGGGCGAGCAGGGACCCCGCCAGCATGAGCCAACCGACCAGCTCATGCCGCGCCGAGCCGGCCACCAACGGTGACGGCGCCGGCGCGAAGGCGCCGGCGATCGTGTTCGCAAACCGGCCCATCGGTGACGCGAGCGCCTCCGCATCCGGACCTCGGGTTGCCATCAGGAGCACGTTGGGGCAGGCGAGCAGCAGGCAGCCCGGCAACCAGAGTGCGGCATGACCTTGTGGAGTAATACGTCGCATGGCAGTCGGTTCGTTAAATGAACGATAATTCTACGGCACGCGTAAAACCCGCCCCAAGTGCCGAAAGTCATGTTCGGCGGCTCTATCTTCCGGCACATGCCGACCCACGACGGACCCGTTATCGTTGGGCATCCGTTACCGATACGAACTATGCGAATTCTTTTATTGACCACCCTGGCGCTTGTCCTGCTGCCCGCACGCGCCGAACAACCCGCACCAGCGGCGCCCTCCGTCGATGCCGCCGTTCCCCAGGTCACCGTGAGCGCCGAGCGCGATCCCGAATGGGCGTCGTACCGGCGCGCGTACAAGGCAGCCGCCTTCTTCGCGCCGTTCACGCGCGACCGGCCCCTGATCCAGGCCCATATGCAGATACGTCCACTGGCACCGACGGCCAGCCTTGACGGCTTGCGCGTGCACCTGGCGGGCGCCCACGTACAGATGGACATCCCCGTCGATGCCCTCGGACGCGCGCAGCTACCCATGGACAAGCAGGCTTACGAGGACGATGCGGTACTGAGTCTGAACCGGCAGAAGGGCCAGTACTATTTCAGTGGCCGGTACTCGATTCGCGAGCGCGCGGATGGCGTCTATCCCGTTGCCGACTTGCATGCCGCCTGCGAGCAATTGATCGATGCGCAGCGCGACTCCGGCTACAGCCTGCGCGTGTTCCGCAAACGCTGTGCCGCTGCGAAATTGATTTATCCGCTCACCGGGGCCGCGCCGGACGTCGTGCTGCGCCTGGCCGACGGACGGGAAAGCCCGCTGCCGGCGGCAGCGGACTCGCCGTTCGAGGACGGATCGATGGGCCAGTACCAGGTCGTGCGGGTCAGCTTTGCCGCCGTGCCCGTCGGGGCCACTGTGCTCGCGCGGACACGGCCGCTCGGTATCGGCACCGCGTATGAATGAGCCGCCCCGGCATCCGGGCAGGGGGGCGGTTGGCGGCGCGGCGGGCCGACTGTGATAGCGGCACTCATTCAGGACACGGGATTGCGCTATTCGTTAGCGTGATATCTCAACAGGTCTTGGTACTTTATATATTAAGTCCATGAATGACCAGTATTTGAACATAGAATTGGATTTATATCTCATCCGTTTCCATAATGTGCTCACAGTCAACGAAACGGAGAAGAGAAATGAACATCGCAAAAAACATGGAATTCGTCTTTGTCGCAGCCGCCGTCGTCGCCGTCACCATGGCGAACGCGTTCGCAGCGCCCGCCGCCCCGCTGAAAGTCGCCGCCCGCTCGGCCATCGTCGCGAAGGCGCCGGTCGCTGAAGCACCGATGATGACGATCGTCGTCGTCGGCAAGCGCCCGACGGCCGCACAGAAAGCCAAGCGCACGGCCACCGTATGAGCCGCCGTGCCGAACAGCGGCGTCGCGATCGATGCGACGCCCGCTGACGCCACATGACGTAACGCCCTCCAGTTCCCCACCGTGCCAGCCGATTCGGCGCTGGACGATCCCCACCTCCCACGCATTGCCCTTCCGGCGTCTTGCCGGCATGCGTCGTGCCGTCGCACCACGCACATGCACACGTACGGTATTCGGATGCCCCGTGTCTCCGCAAACGTAAATTCCCCCGACTCGAAACTGCGCTGAATATGTGGCGTTGATACGCTCACATTGAAAAATAAATCCAAATTCTGACGTCGTATCGTGTCGTATTGTCCAGGCGATGGATGGTATAGTTGGTCATTTGACAGAATTGCCGGGATCGTAAAATGGTCCGAGCGGCGTAACCTTTCACGACGAAAAAGGACAACAAATGACGAGCCACGACTACGCCAACCGCATCAGCCAGCTCATCCAGGACCACGAGGCCGAGATCGGCGCCGAATGGGCCGAGCAGCTGGACGCCCTGACGGTGCGGTCGAACGTCGTCTCGAAAGACCAGCTGCGCAAGCACTGCCAGCAATTCCTGGCCGCGTTCGCGCAGGCCACGCGCGGTGGCGAGCTGGAGAACATGGAACATCGTTCGTGGGACGAGGTGCGCGACATCCTGTCCGAGATCTCGTCGAGCCGCGCCCGCAACGGGTCGACCCCCAGCGAGACGGCGACCTTCGTCTTTTCGCTCAAACAGCCGCTGTTCGTGCACCTGAACCAGGGCTTCGCGAACGATCCGGCCGGGCTGGCCAATGCCTCGTGGACCATCGGCTCGCTGCTCGACAAGATGGGCCTGTACACGATCGAGGTGTTCCAGCGCGCCCGCGACCAGATCATCGTGCGCCAGCAGCAGGAATTGCTGGAATTGTCGACGCCCGTCGTGAAACTGTGGGACGGCATCCTCGCGCTGCCGCTGATCGGCACCCTCGATTCCGCGCGCACGCAGGTCGTGATGGAAAACATCCTGCAGAAGATCGTCGACACGGGCGCCGCGATCGCCATCATCGACATCACCGGCGTGCCCACCGTCGACACGCTCGTCGCGCAGCACCTGATGAAGACCATCGCGGCCGCGCGCCTGATGGGCGCCGACTGCATCATCAGCGGCATCCGCCCGCAGATCGCGCAGACCATCGTTCACCTGGGCGTGAACCTCGAGGACGTCGTCACGAAGGCCACCCTGGCCGACGCGTTCCTCGTCGCGCTCGAGCGCACGGGCACGTCGGTCGTCAAGCGCGCCCACGCATAAGGATCGCGCATGGAACGCATCCCGATTCTGCGCATGGGCGACCTGCTGCTGGTGACGATCCAGGTCGACATGCACGACCGCCTGGCGATGACCCTGCAGGACGACCTGACCGAACGCATCGTGCGCGACCGCGCGAAGGGCGTGCTGATCGACATCTCGGCGCTCGACCTCGTCGACTCGTTCATCGGCCGCATGATCAGCAACACGGCCGCGATGGCGCGCGTGCTCGATGCGCAGACCGTCGTCGTGGGCATGCAGCCCGCCGTCGCGATCACGCTGGTCGAACTGGGCCTCACGCTGCATGGCGTGAAGACGGCACTCAACGTCGAGAAGGGCATGGCCCTGCTGGGAAAGACTGATTTTTGATGAGCGCGGCTCTCAATAATGCGGCGAACTTCGAGTCCGGATTGATCGAGCGGCACCGCCAGCACCGCACCGAACGCACGGCGCTGCCGCTGCGGTCGGACGAGGACGTCGTCGCCCTGCGCAAGCACGTGCGCGAACGCGCCGTCGCGATCGCGCTGTCGCTCGTCGACCAGACCAAGCTCGTGACGGCCGCCAGCGAACTGGCGCGCAACACGCTCAAGTACGGCGGCGGCGGCACCGTGTACCTCGATGCGCTGGAGGACGGCTTCCGCAAGGGTGTCGGCCTGATCTTCGTCGACGACGGTCCCGGCATCGCCGACCTCGAGCTGGCGCTGCGCGACGGCTTCACGACGGGCGGCGGCCTGGGGCTCGGGCTCGGCGGCTCGAAGCGTCTCGTCGACGAGTTCGACATCGATTCCCGTGCGGGAGAAGGCACCGCGGTGTCGGTCGTCAAATGGAAACGCTGATCACTTCGCTGTCCCCGCAGCTCAACTTCCCGATCACGCACGCCAGCGACGTCGCGGCCGCGCGCCGCGCCGGGCAGAAACTGGCCGATGCGCTGGGCTTCGACGACGTGAAGGCCGGCCGCCTCGCCATCGTGATCACGGAAGCGGCCACCAACATCCTCAAGCACGCGGGCGAGGGCACGGTCACGGTCATGCGCACGCAGTCGGCCGTCGCGCTGCCGGGCGTGGACGTGATCGCCATCGACCACGGCCCCGGCATCGGCGACATCGAATTCGCGCTGCGCGACGGCGTCTCGACGGCCGGCACCGCGGGCACGGGCCTCGGCGCGCTGCGCCGCCAGGCCGACGAATTCGACGTGTGGACGCACCACGGCCAGGGCAGCGCGTTCTTCATGCGCGTGTGGCAGGGCGCCGCGCCGCCTGAGCCGTGCGGCGTCGAAGTCGGCGCGCTGTGCACACCGCTCGCGGGCGAGGATGCGTGCGGCGACGGCTGGGCCGTCGCGTGCAATCATGACGGCGCCACCTTGCTCGGTGTGGACGGTCTCGGCCACGGCCCGGAAGCGGCGAAGGCCGCCGCGGGCGCGATCCGCGCGCTGGAACAGCGCCCGGCCGACACGCCCGCCGGCGTGGTGCAGACCGCGCACGGCCTGCTGCGCCCCACGCGCGGCGCGGCGCTGTCGGTGGCGCGCATCGACTACGGTGCGGACGAGGTGCGCTTCGCCGGCATCGGCAACGTGAATGCCGTCGTCCACGACGACCTGGCGCGCCGCGCGCTCGTCTCGCACAACGGCATCGTCGGCCACAATATGCGCAAGGTGCAGGAATTCACGGCGCCGTTCCCGCAAGGCGCGCTGTGCGTGCTGTACTCGGACGGCATCCAGTCGCAATGGGACCTGGCCGCGTATCCCGGCCTGCACGCGCGCGCGCCCGCGCTCGTGGCGGCTGTGCTGATGCGCGACTTCATCCGCCGCCGCGACGACGCGATGGTGCTGGTGGCGCGGCGCAAGGTGACGTCATGAACGTGCAGCGCATCCTTGCGGTGGGCCTGGGCGACGAGCAGGACGTCGTGCTCGTGCGCCAGCGCGCGCGCCAGATCTCGCACCTGCTCGGGTTCTCGCACCAGGACCAGGTGCGCATCGCCACCGCCGTCTCGGAAGTGGCGCGCGGCGCCTGCCAGCTCGCGTTCGGCGGCCGCACGGCATTCCTCATCCGCGACAACGGCCGGCGCCAGGTGCTCGAAGTGACGATCAGCGCAGGGCCCGGCGCACCGGGGCCGTTGTCGGACGACGCCATCGTCACGGCGCACCGCCTGATGGACGACTGCGACACGGTACGGGACCTCGAGGGCGCTGCCGCGATCACCATGTGCAAGGCGCTGCCGCCGCAATCGCACGTCGACAATGCGCGCCTGGGCGAGATCGCGGCGCAGCTCGCGAAGGACAGCCCCGTCGCGAACACGTACAACGAATTGCAGCTGCAGAACCGCGAGCTGGTCACCACGCTGGCCGAGCTGCGCGAGCGCCAGGAAGACCTGCTGTCGCTGACGCGCGAACTGGAAGACACGAACCGCGGCATCGTCGCGCTGTATGCGGAAATCGAGGACAAGGCCGAGCGCCTGCGCAAGGCGGACGAGATGAAGTCGCGCTTCCTGTCCAACACGAGCCACGAGTTGCGCACGCCGCTGTCGTCGATCCGCGCGCTGGCCAAGCTGCTGCTCGACCGCATGGACGGCGACCTGACGCCGGAGCAGGAGCGCCAGGTGCGCTACATCGAGGCGGCCGCCGCCGACCTGTCGGAACTCGTCAACGACCTGCTCGACCTGGCCAAGATCGAGGCGGGACGCGTCGAGGTGCTGGTGGCGCCAGTCGTCATCGACAACCTGTTCCGCGCACTGAAGGCGATGCTGCGCCCGCTCGTCGACGACGCGCGCGTGGACCTCGTCTTCGAACCGTGCGCCTTCACGGCGGCGTTCGATTCGGACGAGGGCAAGATCTCGCAGGTGCTGCGCAACTTCATTTCAAACGCCCTGAAATTCACCGAGCAGGGCGCCGTGACCGTGTCGGCCTGCCACGATCCGCACACCGACACGATCACCTTCGCGGTGGCCGACACCGGGATCGGCATCAGCCCGGACAACCTGCAGCTGATCTTCGAGGAGTTCAGCCAGATCGAACACCCGCTGCAGCGGCGCAGCAAGGGCACGGGCCTCGGCCTGCCGCTGTGCCGCAAGCTGGCGGAGCTGCTCGGCGGCCGCGTGGACGTGGTCAGCCAGCCCGGCGCGGGCTCGACGTTCAGCCTCGTGCTGCCGCGCGTTTTTCCGCGCCATTCTTCGCCGCGCAACGATGCAACCTGAGGAACGCAACATGACGACCCCGACCTTGATCCTCAACGTCGACGACAACGATGGCGCCCGCTACGCCAAGACCCGCATCCTGCAGGGCGCCGGCTTCGACGTCGTCGAGGCGAGCAACGGCACCGATGCGCTGGCGGTCGTCAAGCGCGGCGGCGTCGCGCTCGTGCTGCTCGACGTGAAGCTCCCCGACATCAACGGCATCGAGGTGTGCCGCCGCATCAAGGCCGACCCGGACAGCGCGCTCGTGCTCGTGCTGCAGACGTCGGCCGCGCTGACGGGCCGCGCCGACAAGATCCGCGGGCTGGAAGGCGGCGCCGACAACTACCTCGCCGCGCCGATCGAGGCCGACGAGCTGGTCGCCAACGTCAACGCGCTGCTGCGCATGCGCCAGACGCAGAGCGCGCTGCGCGACAGCGAAGAGCGCTTCCGCCAGCTGACCGACAACATCGAGGACGTCTTCTGGATGTTCTCCGTGCCCGCGCGCGCGCTCGAGTACGTGAGCCCTGCGTACGCGACGATCTGGGGCCGGCCCGTCGAGACGATCGAGCGCGAGCCGGGGAGCTGGATGGCGGCCGTGCACCCGGACGACCGCGCCTACGTGGCGTCGCTGTGGGATGCGTTGCCGTCCACGCCGCACTACGACGCGGAGTTCCGCGTGACGATGCCGGACGGTACGCTGCGCTGGGTGCGCGACCGCATGTTCGCCGTGCGCGACAGCCGCGACGAGGTGTATCGCGTGGCGCGCGTGACGAGCGACATCACGCGCCGCAAGGAGATGGAAGCGCTGCTGCGCGCGGCCGACGCCAACAAGAACGAATTCCTCGCCACGCTCGCGCACGAGCTGCGCAATCCGCTGTCGCCCATTCGCAATGCGGCCGCGCTGCTGGGCGCATCGAGCACGGGCACGGACGCGGGCGCGGTCGAGCGCCAGGCGCGCGCGCGCGACGTGATCACGCGCCAGGTCGACCACCTCGCGCACCTCGTCGACGACCTGCTCGACGTGGCGCGCATCTCCGAAGGCAAGATCGTCCTGCGCCAGGAAGAGGTCGAGCTGCAGGGCGTGATCGCGCAGGCCGTGGAGACGGCCGGTCCGTTGATCGCGGCGCGCGGGCACAAGCTCGACGTCGTCCAGCCGGACTGCCGGATCTGGCTGAAGGGCGACCCCGTGCGCCTGGCGCAGTCGATGGGCAACCTGCTGCACAACGCGGCCAAGTTCACGCCGAAGGGCGGCCGGATCAAGGTCGAGGTCACGCTCGACGGCGACGTCGTGCGCATCGCCGTGCAGGACAACGGCATCGGCATCGCCGAGGACAGCCTGTCGCGCATCTTCGGCATGTTCGCCCAGGCCGCCGTCCCGCCGGACCGCGCGCCGGAAGGCCTCGGCATCGGCCTGTCGCTCGTCTCGCGCCTGCTCGAGATGCACGGCGGCCGCCTGTCGGCCACGAGCCCCGGCATCGGCCTGGGCTCCACGTTCGTCGTCGAGCTGCCCGTGCTGCGCACGGCGCAGGCGGCGCAGGACGCGGCTGCGGCGGACGCTGCGCCCGGCCAGCCGGCAGCGGCGTCGGGCGGGCGCAAGGTGCTGCTCGTCGACGATAACGTGGATGCGATGGAGATGATGGCCTTCCTGCTGGCCGAGATGGGCTACGAGGCGCACACGACGGCCGACGCGGGCAACCTCGTGCAGATGGCGCTGTCGCTGCGGCCGGACGTGATCGTGCTCGACATCGGCTTGCCCGGCGTGGACGGGTACGAGCTCGCGCGCAGGCTCAAGGGGAATCCGCAGCTGGCGTCCACCCGCCTCGTGGCGCACACGGGCTACGGCTCGCCGGAGGACAGGCGCAAGGCGCTGGAGGCGGGGTTCGATGCGCACCTCGTCAAACCGGCGGAGCTGGAAGACCTCGAAAAAGCCCTGCAGGGCTGAACGCTCGGCCGTTTTGACGCCGGTTGAGCGCGTGGACGGGAAACCCGTCCACCCTACGTGGCGGTCGAATCCGTCCAGCAACCGTAGGGTGGGCGGCTCTGCCGTCCACGCGTCCAACGAACGTCCGCGTCACCGCTCAACGTGCGTCAGCGCACGAACATCGCCGCGGCATCGGCCTAATCTGGCGCCATCATTGCCACCAATGGAGGCCATCATGCCCAAGGGAGCCAGCCCGAAGCGCGAGCGCGAGTACAAGAAGCTCGAGACGGAATTCAAGAAGGAACACCGCTATCCGGGCCGCGAGGAAGAGGTTGCCTCGCGCATCGTGAACAAGCAGCGCGCCGAGCACGGCGAGACGAAGCAGTCGTCGAGCGGCGGCTCGAAGCAGTCCGCCAAGAAGTAACCCCGCACCGCCATCTGTCGAGTACAGCCTCCCGCGCCAGCGCCCGGGAGGCGTTCGCACGTCCGTGCATACATCGATGACAAACGGTGACAAACCGTGACATTTTGAACGGGGCCGGCGCGCGATAATGACCGGCTCGCCTATGCATGCCAGCCCCGTCCCCATGTCGCTCAGGTGGCCTTTTTTGCAGTTCGTCGCAATCCGCTGGGAGGCGCGGCCGGATCCGTCTATCCTGTCATCAATACATAGTCGTTTCTACAAAAAAGAACAGGAATTCGGAGAATCGGATGAACAAGATTTTCGCGCTCGCTCCGGCGGGTGCTGCCCTGTGTGCCATCCTCGGGTACGCGCACGCCGCGCCCGACCTCGCAACGGAGACGCGTCCCGTCGATGCCCGTGTCGTGCGGGTCAAGGTAGACGGTGCCGTCGACCTGAAGATCCGCCAGGGCGGCACGGCCGCGCTGACCTTGACCGGGGAGCCGCGCTACCTGACGCGCACGACGACGGCGCAGAACGGCGACACGCTGACCATCGACACGGACATCCGCGGTCACGTGCACGGCGGGTCGCTGCATGCGGAGCTCGTGCTGCCGGCGCTGCGTTCGGTGACGTCCGAGAGCCTGGGCACGACGGACATCTCCGGCTTTTCCGGGGACGAGCTGGAACTCACGCTGGACGGTGCCGGGTCGATGAAGGTGGCGTGCAACTACCGCATCGTGAAGGCGAGCCTGGGCGGCATCGGCAGCATGCAGATGCAGGGGCTGAACGGGGAGGGCGTGGAGCTGAACCTGCAGGGCGCGGGATATATCTCGCTCAGCGGGCGCGCCAAGTGGCTGAAGGCCGACCTGGGCGGCCTGGGCAACCTGGACGCGCAGCAGTGCAACGCGGACTCCGTCGACATCGACCTGTCGGGCCTGGGCAATGCGCGCGTGACGGCGCGCCAGAACGCGAACCTGAACCTGTCCGGCATGGGCTCGGTGACGGTGTACGGCAAGCCGCAGAACCGCACGGTGGCCGTCGATGGACTGGGCAAGGTGAGCTGGAAGTAATGCGCTGGACGTAGCCGTATCTCGACAAGAAGTAGAAAAACGAAGAGGCGCAAGCCTCAAGATCCGAACGAGACAATGAGAAAACTGACCGTTGCGATCCTGCTCGCACTGGGCCTGAACGGTAGTGCGATGGCGGGCCTCACGGAGGGCGCCAATGCCTACAATGCCCGCAACTACGCGCTGGCGCTGAAGGAGATCACCCCGCTTGCCAAGGCCGGCAACGCGGACGCGGAGCATTTGCTGGGCCTGATGTACTACATGGGCCGCGGCGTGCCACGCGACTACAAGCAGGCGTTCGCCTGGCACTACAAGGCCGCCGTGCAAGGCAAGGCCGACGCCGAATACGTGATCGGCGCCATGTACTACACCGGGAATGCAGTCCCCCAGGACCAGAAGCTTGCCGTGCAATGGTTCCGCAAGGCGGCGGAGCAGGGCCATCCGGACGCGCAGCATGCGCTCGCCCTCATGTACCGCTACCACGTGGCGGGAATGCCGCAGGACGTCGTGATCGCGTACATGCTGTGCAACCTGGCCGCCGCCAACGGTCACCGCAACGCGATCGAACAGCGCGCGTCGCTCGCCAAACAGATGAGCCAGGAACAGATCGACGAGGCCCAGGCGCTGTCACGCAACTGGAAGCCGGGCACGCCATTGCCGGCGTCGTCGCACACGGGCGGCGGCGGTTCCTGAACAGTTAAGTTGCTCCAAGATGTAAGGACCAAGCCCACAGTGGTATGGGGAATCGTCCTACGCGCGCATGGCGAATCCTTGGTGTTCCGGTCGTCTCGGCCGGACTACGATGGGGACCCTCAAGCAGTTTTCATGAGCCGTACGACAACTCAACCATTGGAGGCAATCATGGCAAACCAAGGCAATCAGGGCGGCAACAAGGGCGGCAACAACCAGAGCGGCGACACCAGCAACCGCGGTTTCGCATCGATGGACCCGCAGAAGCAGCGTGAAATCGCTTCGGAAGGCGGCAAGGCTGCACACGCTTCCGGCAATGCCCACGAGTTCACTTCGGAAGAAGCACGCCGCGCAGGCTCGATGAGCCACAAGAACGACGGCAGCCAGCAAAGCCAGGGTGGCGGCAGCCAGCAAAGCGGCGGCGGCACCCGCGGCGGCACGCCGGAACAGCACGCCAAGGCAGGCTCGCAGAGCCACAAGAACGACAACAAGAAGTAAGTGATGCGCCGATTGATGCGCCGATCGTGAACGCCGCGGCGGATCGCGTGCACCGGCAGTGCTGGTGAGATCGCATCCCGTCCCATAGTTCCGTATCGCACACACAACGTGACCGACACCGCCAGCCTCCGGGCTGGCGGTGTTTTTTTATCCGTCCACCCCACGGTTCTTACAAATCGCGCCCTGGGCTGTAAATTTACTACATTTGTTATATAAACGAGCATTTTCTTGCTCATTGTTAGCGTTACCCGCCATTTTCTGCTTGCTCATGCTTGGGTGATCCCGGCCGCTCGCGTACAATTGCTCTTTATTTAACTAGGGTATGCCATGCGTGCAATCGAAATCACCCAGCCCGGCGGGCCGGGGGTGCTCAAGCCCTGCGAGCGTCCCGTACCGCTGCTGAAGGCGGGCGAAGTCCTGATCCGCGTGCTCGCGGCCGGCGTCAACCGGCCCGACGTGTTCCAGCGTCTCGGCCAGTATCCCGTGCCGCCCGGCGCATCCGACTTGCCGGGCCTGGAAGTGGCCGGCGAGATCGTCGACGGCGACCTGGGCGCCATCGGCTTCAAAAAGGGCGACCTCGTCTGCGCCCTCGTGCAGGGCGGCGGCTATGCGGAATACTGTGCGGCCCCGCTGGACCAATGCCTACCCGTGCCGAAGGGCCTGACACCACTCGAAGCGGCCGCGCTGCCCGAAACCTTTTTCACCGTGTGGAGCAATGTGTTCCAGCGCGCCGCGCTGGCGGAAGGCGAGAGCCTGCTCGTGCAGGGTGGCAGCTCCGGCATCGGCACGACGGCGATCCAGCTGGCCACGGCGCTGGGCCACCGCGTGTTCGCCACGGCCGGCAGCGCCGACAAATGCCGCGCGTGCGAAGACCTGGGCGCCGTGCGCGCGATCGATTACAAGACGGAAGACTTCGCCGCCGTCGTCAAGGAACTGACGAACGGGAAGGGCGTCGACGTCGTGCTCGACATGGTCGGCGGCGACTACGTGGCCCGCGAAATCTCGTGCCTCGCCGACGACGGACGCATCGTCGTCATCGCGCTGCTGGGCGGCGCGAAGGCCAACGTCGACCTGGGCCAGGTGCTGCGCCGCCGGCTCACCATCACGGGCTCCACGTTGCGTCCGCGCCCCGTCGCGTTCAAGGCGCAAATTGCGCGCGAGCTGCGCGAGCGCGTGTGGCCGCTGCTGGAAGCCGGCCGCATCAAGCCCGTCATCTACCAGACCTTCCCTCTCGAGGCGGCAGCCGATGCGCACACGCTGATGGAAAGCAGTGCGCACGTCGGCAAGATCATGCTGAACGTCGCCGCGAACTGAGAACACAAGAATGAATAATCCTTTGAACAACCATGCCAGGCCCGGTTTGACCGGTTTTTCAACGCCCGTTACAATAGCGGGTTATTTGACCGTGAGGTTGTAATGCGTGCCAAACTCATCGTAGGCAACTGGAAGATGAATGGCAGCCGCGCGGTCAATGCAACGCTGCTGGAAGGTATCGTCGCAGGACTCGGCAAGGCGAAGGCGCAATGCGCCGTCTGCGTGCCGGCCCCTTACCTGCAGCAATGCGAGGACGTGTTGACCGGAACGCCGGTCGCGTGGGGCGCGCAGGACGTGTCGATCCACGCATGCGGCGCCTACACGGGCGAAGTGTGCGCGACGATGCTGTCCGAGTTCGGCTGCCGCTACGTGATCGTCGGCCACTCCGAGCGCCGCGCCTACCATCGCGAAGACAGCGCGCTGGTGGCGAAGAAGGCGCTGGCGGTGCTGGCGGAGGGCATGACCCCGATCGTGTGCGTCGGCGAAACGCTGGAAGAGCGCGAGGCGGGCGAGACGGCGCAGGTGGTCGGCGCCCAGCTCGACGCCGTACTGGAAGCAATCGACGCGGGATCGGTGGCGAAAATCGTCGTGGCCTATGAACCCGTGTGGGCCATCGGCACCGGCAGGAACGCGACGCCGGCAATGGCGCAGGACGTGCACGCGCAATTGCGCGCGCAGCTGAAGGCGCGCAACGCGGAGGCGGCCGCTGTCGTACCGATCCTGTACGGCGGCAGCATGAAGCCGGAGAATGCGAAGGAATTGCTGGCCCAGCCGGATATCGATGGCGGGCTGATCGGGGGCGCGGCCTTGAAGGCGGAAGATTTTCTTGCCATCATTCACGCGGCCTGAACAACGCCGGGTTGGAATTCCAGTCCAGGCGCGGAATATTCTTCCCGGTGCGCCGGGAAGTCGTTTTTAGTCACGTAGTTTCAACCTTGGAATGGAATAAACAATGAACGTGTTGTTCAATCTGATCGTCGTCGTGCAGGTCGTCTCCGCGCTGGCCATTATCGGTCTCGTGCTCGTCCAGCACGGCAAGGGCGCCGACATGGGCGCGGCCTTCGGTTCCGGCGCGTCCGGTAGCCTGTTCGGTGCCAGCGGCTCGTCGAACTTCCTGTCGAAATCGACGGCCGTCGCCGCCGCGATCTTCTTCGCGTCCACGTTGGGCCTCGCGTACTTCGGCAGCAACCGTCCGCATGCGAGCGTCGGCGGCGGCGTGATGGAACACGTGACCGTGCCTGTGAAGAAAGCACCGGCTGCCGGCGATGCGATCCCGACGACCGTGCCGGCGCCTGCCGCACCGGCTGCATCGGTGCCCGCTGCGCCGCAGGATGTGCCGGCGCCTGCGCCGGCAGCTGCACCGGCACCCGCGCCCGCCAAGTAATTTTGCGGTGCGGCCACTTCCTGCACGCGCGCGCAGGGTGGTGTAACATGCGCGGGCTTCGGTCCGCCAGCGCCGGCGACCGGACTCTCAACTCGGCCCGCCGTAAACACAAGTTTTATAAAGTTGAGAAAAAGAGTATTTTTTCTTGGTTTAGCGCAATTTGAGCATTGAAAAATGCTGCTAAGTCAGAGTAGAATACTGGTCTCCAGCCGACGTGGTGAAATTGGTAGACACGCTATCTTGAGGGGGTAGTGGCGCAAGCTGTGCGAGTTCGAGTCTCGCCGTCGGCACCAAGATACAAGAAGCCAGCTAGGGCGCATGAGCTTCCGCTCGCAAGCACTAGCTGGCTTTTTTACGAGGATATGTCGGAGGCTTTGAAGAACCGTCCCAGCGGCGGCGCTTCTGGCCCGAGAAGCCCAGTCGTACGAACGTGCGGCGAGCCTCGAAGGTCGGGATCGGCAACGCGAAGATGATTCAGTGTCTCCAGTCGTACGATCCTGGCTCAGGCAACAGGCCGGGATTGCGCGATGCGGTACTGCAGCACTGCAGTGTTTTTTCAACCGATCGTTCAACTAAGGCTTCATCGTGAACCTCGAGAACTATTTCCCCGTCTTACTCTTCATCGTGATCGGCACCGTCGTCGGCGTCGCGTCGCAGGTCCTCGGCCGCGTGGTCGGCCCCCATCGCCCCGATGCGGCGAAACTCTCCCCGTATGAATGCGGCTTCGAAGCGTTCGAAGACGCGCGCATGAAGTTCGACGTCCGGTACTACCTGGTCGCGATCCTGTTTATTTTGTTTGATCTGGAAACGGCATTCTTCTTCCCTTGGGGCGTTTCGATGCGCGACCTGGGCTGGACCGGGTTCGTCACGATGATGGTGTTCATCGTCGAATTCATCGTCGGCTTCTGGTACATCTGGAAGAAAGGTGCCCTTGATTGGGAATAAGCCATGGCTATTGAAGGCGTTTTAAACGAAGGTTTTGTCACCACCACAGCCGACAAGCTGATCAACTGGGCGCGTACCGGGTCGATGTGGCCCATGACGTTCGGCCTGGCTTGCTGCGCGGTCGAGATGATGCACGCGGGCGCCGCGCGCTACGACCTCGACCGCTTCGGCGTCGTGTTCCGCCCGTCGCCGCGCCAGTCCGACGTGATGATCGTGGCCGGTACCCTGTGCAACAAGATGGCCCCGGCACTCCGCAAGGTATACGACCAGATGGCCGAGCCGCGCTGGGTCATCTCGATGGGGTCGTGCGCCAATGGCGGCGGTTACTACCACTACTCGTACTCCGTCGTGCGCGGCTGCGATCGCATCGTGCCGGTCGACGTCTACGTCCCGGGCTGCCCGCCGACGGCCGAGGCCCTGTTGTACGGCATCATCCAGCTCCAGAACAAGATCCAGCGCACCAATACCATCGCGCGATAATCCAAGCCGGTTTCAACCATGACGACTAAAATCGAAGCCCTCGAACTCGCCCTGAAGAATGCTCTGGGCGAGGGCGCTGCCATTACCGTGGCGCTGGGCGAAGTAACGGTAGTGGTGAAGGCCAAGGACTACCTGGCCTCCATGCAAAAGCTGCGCGACGATCCCGCGCTGCGTTTCCAGGAACTCGTCGACCTGTGCGGCGTCGACTACTCGTCCTACGGCGAAGGCACGTGGGACGGTCTGCGTTTCGCCGTCGTGTCGCACCTGCTGTCGATCGAACACAACTGGCGCGTGCGCGTGCGCGTGTTCTGCCCGGACGACGACATGCCGCTGGTCGACTCCGTCACGAGCATTTGGCGCAACGCGAACTGGTTCGAGCGTGAAGCGTTCGACCTGTTCGGCATCCTGTTCGAAGGCCACGGCGACCTGCGCCGCATCCTCACCGACTACGGCTTCATCGGCCATCCGTTCCGCAAGGACTTCCCGATCTCGGGCTATGTCGAAATGCGCTACGACCCCGAGCAGAAACGCGTGATCTACCAACCCGTGACGATCGAGCCGCGCGAGAACATTCCGCGCGTGATCCGCGAAGAAACCTACGGGATGAAATAATGGCTGAGCTTAAGAATTACACCCTGAACTTTGGTCCGCAGCACCCGGCAGCGCACGGCGTGCTGCGTCTCGTGCTGGAACTGGACGGCGAGGTCATCCAGCGCGCCGACCCGCACATCGGCCTGCTGCACCGCGGCACCGAGAAGCTGGCCGAGACCCGCACCTACCTGCAGTCCGTGCCGTACATGGACCGCCTCGACTACGTCTCCATGATGTGCAATGAGCACGGCTACGTGCTGGCCATCGAGAAGCTGCTGGGCATCGACGTGCCGATCCGTGCGCAATACATCCGCACGATGTTCGACGAGATCACCCGCATCCTGAACCACCTGATGTGGCTGGGCGCGCACGCGCTGGACATCGGTGCGATGGGCCCGTTCCTGTACGCGTTCCGCGACCGCGAAGACCTGTTCGACGTGTACGAAGCCGTGTCGGGCGCGCGCATGCACGCGGCGTACTACCGTCCGGGCGGCGTGTACCGCGACCTGCCGGACGTGATGCCGAAGCACCGCGAATCGCCGCTGCGCAGCAAGAAGGCCATCGACGAACTGAACGAGACCCGCCACGGCTCCGTGCTGGACTTCATCGAGTCGTTCACGAAGCGCTTCGACGGCTACGTCGACGAATACGAGACCCTGCTGACGGACAACCGCATCTGGAAACAGCGTACCGTCGGCATCGGCGTCGTGACGCCGGAAGACGCGATGGGCATGGGCTTCTCGGGCCCGATGCTGCGCGGTTCGGGCATCGCCTGGGACCTGCGCAAGCTGCAGCCGTACGCCGCGTACGACAAGGTGGAGTTCGACGTCCCCGTCGGCACCAATGGCGACTCGTACGACCGTTACCTCGTCCGCATCGAGGAAATGCGCCAGGCCAACCGCATCATCAAGCAGTGCGTCGCGTGGCTGAATGCGAACCCGGGCCCGGTCATGACGAACAACCACAAGGTCGCCCCGCCGTCGCGCGTGGACATGAAGACCAATATGGAATCGCTGATCCACCACTTCAAGCTGTTCACCGAAGGCTTCCACGTCCCGCCGGGCGAAGCGTATGCGGCCGTCGAACATCCGAAGGGCGAGTTCGGCATTTACATCGTGTCGGACGGCGCCAACAAGCCGTACCGCCTGAAGATCCGCACCCCGGACTATGTCCACCTGCAATCGCTGGATGAAATGGCGCGCGGCCACATGATCGCCGACGCCGTCACCATCATCGGCACGCAGGACATCGTGTTCGGCTCGATCGACCGATAAGAAGGGTAGAAAGATTATGTTATCTGAGCAGTGCTTGAAAAAAATCGACCGCGAGTTGGCCAAGTATCCGGCCGACCAGCGCCAGTCGGCCGTGATGGCCGCGCTGGCCCACGCGCAAGTCGAATTGGGCTGGCTGTCGCCGGAAACGATGCAGGAAGTGGCCGACTACATCGGCATGCCCGCCATCGCCGTGCAGGAAGTCGCCACGTTCTACAACATGTACAACCTGAAGCCGGTCGGCAAGCACAAGATCACCGTGTGCACCAACCTGCCGTGCGCGCTGTCGGGCGGCGAACGCGCCGCCCACCGCATCAAGGATGCCCTGGGCATCAATTTCCGCGAAACGACCGAAGACGGCCAGTTCACGTTGCTGGAAGGCGAGTGCATGGGCGCCTGCGGCGACGCGCCGGTCATGCTGGTGAATAACCACCGCATGTGCTCGTTCATGTCGGACGAGAAGATCGACGCCCTGCTGGAGGAACTGAACAAATGACCAGCCTGCACGACCGCCACATCAACCCGCTGATCCTGAAGGATCTGAACGGCGACAACTGGCACCTGGAAGACTACGTCAAGCGCGGCGGCTATTCCGCGCTGCGCCGCATCCTGGAAGAGAAGATCACCCCCGAACAGATCATCGCCGATCTGAAGACGTCCGGCCTGCGCGGCCGCGGCGGCGCGGGCTTCCCGACCGGCCTGAAGTGGAGCTTCATGCCGCGCCAGTTCCCGGGCCAGAAATACCTCGTCTGCAACACGGACGAAGGCGAACCGGGCACGTTCAAGGACCGCGACATCATCCGCTACAACCCGCACGCACTGATCGAAGGCATGGCCATCGGCGCGTACGCGATGGGCATCACCGTGGGCTACAACTACATCCACGGCGAGATCTTCCAGGAATACCTGCGCTTCGAAGAGGCGCTGGAAGAGGCGCGCGCCGCCGGCTTCCTGGGCGACCGCATCCTCGGTTCGGACTTCTCGTTCCAGCTGCACGCGCACCACGGCTACGGCGCCTACATCTGCGGCGAAGAGACCGCGCTGCTCGAATCGCTGGAAGGCAAGAAGGGCCAGCCGCGCTTCAAGCCGCCGTTCCCCGCGTCGTTCGGCTTGTACGGCAAGCCGACCACGATCAACAACACGGAAACGTTCGCAGCCGTCCCGTTCATCCTGAACATGGGCGCCGCGGAGTACATGGGGCTCGGCAAGCCGAACAACGGCGGCACGAAGATCTTCTCGATCTCCGGCGACGTCGAGCGTCCGGGCAACTACGAAGTCCCGCTCGGCACCCCGTTCGCGAAGCTGATGGAACTGGCCGGCGGCATGCGCGGCGGTAAGAAGATCAAGGCCGTCATCCCGGGCGGTTCGTCGGCACCGGTCGTGCGCGGCGACGTCATGATGCAGACCGACCTGGACTACGACTCGATCGCCAAGGCCGGCTCGATGCTGGGTTCGGGCGCCGTGATCGTCATGGACGAGACCCGCTGCATGGTCAAGTCGCTGCTGCGCCTGTCGTACTTCTATTACGAGGAATCGTGCGGCCAGTGCACGCCGTGCCGCGAAGGCACGGGCTGGATGTACCGCATGGTCCATCGCATCGAACACGGCCAGGGTCGTCCGGAAGACATGGACATGCTGAACTCGATCGCCGACAACATCCAGGGCCGCACCATCTGCGCGCTGGGCGATGCCGCCGCGATGCCGGTTCGCGCCATGATCAAGAACTTCCGCGAAGAATTTGAATATCACGTCGAGCACAAGCACTGCCTGGTGCCGACTTACCTCTAAACCAGGTCAGGTAACGATCAAATGGTTGAAATCGAATTAGACGGCAAGAAAGTCGAAGTCCCACCGGGTTCGATGGTGATGGACGCCGCAAACAAACTGGGAACGTACATCCCGCACTTCTGCTACCACAAGAAGCTGTCCATCGCGGCCAACTGCCGCATGTGCCTCGTGGAAGTGGAAAAAGCGCCGAAGCCGCTGCCTGCCTGCGCCACCCCGGTCTCGCCGGGCATGATCGTGCGCACGCACAGCGACAAGGCCGTGCAGGCGCAGAAGTCCGTCATGGAATTCCTGCTGATTAACCACCCGCTGGATTGCCCGATCTGCGACCAGGGCGGCGAATGCCAGCTGCAGGATCTGGCCGTCGGCTACGGCAAGGGCGAGTCGCGCTACGCGGAAGAGAAGCGTGTCGTGGCCCCGAAGGAAGCGGGCCCGCTGATCTCGATGGAAGAGATGAGCCGCTGCATCCAGTGCACGCGCTGCGTGCGCTTCGGCCAGGAAGTGGCCGGCGTGATGGAGTTCGGCATGGTCGGCCGCGGCGAGCACTCGGAAATCACGACGTTCGTCGGCAAGTCCGTCGACTCGGAAGTGTCGGGCAACATGATCGACCTGTGCCCGGTCGGCGCGCTCACGAGCAAGCCGTTCCGCTACTCGGCACGTCCGTGGGAACTGCAGCGCCGCCGCTCGGTGTCGCCGCACGACTCGCTGGGCTCGAACCTGATCGTCCAGGTGAAGGGCGGCAAGGTGATGCGCGTGCTGCCGCTGGAAAACGAGACCATCAACGAGTGCTGGCTGTCGGATAAAGACCGCTTCTCGTACGAAGCCCTCGACAACGCCTCGCGCCTGACCACGCCGATGCTGAAGCAAGACGGCAAGTGGATCGAGACCGACTGGCAGACGGCGCTGGAATACGTTGCCCACGGCCTGCGCAACATCCGTCACGAACACGGCGCCGATTCCATCGCCGCCATCGGCACCGCGCACTCGACCGTCGAAGAATTGTTCCTGCTGCAGAAAGCCATGCGCGGTTTCGGCGTCGAGAACGTCGACTTCCGCCTGCGCCAGACCGACTTCGCACTGGACGGCACCGTCGTCCCGCACCTGGGCATGCCGATCGCCGAACTGTCGACCTTGGCCCGCGTGCTGGTCGTCGGCTCGTTCCTGCGCAAGGATCACCCGCTGGCCGCGACGCGCCTGCGCGCCGCCGTCAAGGCCGGCGCCAAGCTGTCGATCGTCCACGGCTCCGCTGACGACAACCTGATCCCGACCGCGAACCGCTTCATCGCGGCGCCGAGCGACTGGCTCGCCGCGCTGTCGGAAATCGCCGTCGCCGTGGCAGCCGCCAAGGGCGTCGCCGCACCGGCAGGCCTGGAAGGCGTGACCGCGGGCGACGTCGCCAAGGCCATCGCCGCGACGCTGGCCGTCGACAACGCTGCCGACCTGCCGGGCGCCGTCCTGCTGGGTAACTCGGCGATGTACCACCCGCAGGCATCGAAGCTGCACGCGATCTCGCAATGGATCGCCGAGCAGACGGGTGCCAAGTTCGGCTACTTCGTCGACGCCGCCAACACGGTCGGCGGCTACGTCGTGAACGCCACGTCGAAGAATGCGGCGAACCTGTTCGCGCAGCCGAAGAAGGCGTACGTGCTGCTGAACGCGGAACCGGAACTGGATGCGGCGAATCCGGCGCAAGCCGTCAAGGCGCTGCGTGGCGCGGAGATGGTCGTCGCGATGTCCGCATTCAAGCACGGCACCGACTACGCCGACGTGCTGCTGCCGATCTCGCCGTTCAGCGAAACGGCCGGTACGTTCGTCAACTGCGAAGGCCGTGCACAGAGCTTCAACGGCACCGTCAAGCCGCTGGGCGAGACGCGTCCGGCGTGGAAAGTGCTGCGCGTGCTGGGCAACCTGCTGGGCCTGCAAGGCTTCGACTACGAGAACTCGGAAACGATCCGCGACGAAGCCCTCGGTAAAGGCAACATGGATGTGTCCGCGAAGCTGAACAACGTGGCCAAGGTTGCCGTCGCCGGCGCCTTCTTCGGCAATGGCGAGCAGGTGGAACGCCTGGCCGACGTGCCGATCCACTTCGCCGACGCCGTCGCACGCCGTTCCGAACCGCTGCTGCGCACGGCCGACGGCCAGGCGCCGCGCGCCACCTTGTCGGCCAAGCTGGCCGAGAAGCTGGGCGTCGCCGCCGGCGATGCGGTCACCGTGTCGCAAGGGCAGGGCAGTGTCGTGCTGGTGGCGAACATCGACGCGCGCCTGCCGGCGAACGTCGTGCGCGTCGCGGCCGCCCACGAATCGACTTCGGTACTGGGCGACATGTTCGGTCCGATCAACGTAGCTAAAGCATAAAAGCAGGGGAGCCCAAGCAAAATGTCGGTACCTGACATGATCAACAACCTGAACAGCAGCGGCGCGAGCCTGCTCGGCGCGACGGCATGGCCGCTCGTGTGGACGCTGCTGAAAATCGTCGTCGTCCTGCTGCCGCTGATGGGCCTCGTGGCCTATCTCGTGCTGTGGGAGCGCAAGCTGATCGGCTGGATCCACATCCGTATCGGCCCGAACCGCGTGGGTCCCGGCGGCCTGCTGCAGCCGATCTCGGATGCCCTGAAGCTGCTGCTGAAGGAAATCGTGATCCCGGCGAAAGCCACGGCGAGCCTGTTCGTCATCGGCCCGCTGATGACCATCATGCCGGCGCTGGCCGCATGGTCCGTCATCCCGTTCGGCCCGCAAGCTGCGCTGGCCAACGTGAACGCCGGCCTGCTGCTGCTGCTGGCGATCACATCGATGGAGGTGTACGGCATCATCATCGCCGGCTGGTCCGCGAACTCGAAGTACTCGTTCATGGGCGCGATGCGCGCATCGGCGCAGATGATCTCGTACGAAATCCCGATGGGCTTCGTGATGGTCGTCGTGCTGATGGTGTCGGGCTCGCTGAACTTCTCCGACATCGTTGCAGGCCAGGAACGCGGCATGTTCGCTGCCCACGGCGTGAACATCCTGTCGTGGAACTGGCTGCCGCTGCTGCCGCTGTTCGTCATCTACATCACGTCCGGCCTGGCAGAGTGCAACCGCCACCCGTTCGACGTGGTGGAAGGCGAATCGGAGATCGTGGCCGGCCACATGGTCGAATACTCGGGCATGTCGTACGCGATGTTCATGCTGGCCGAGTATGCCAACATGATCCTCGTCGGCACCCTGGCATCGATCATGTTCCTGGGCGGCTGGTCCGCACCGTTCTCGTTCCTGGAATTCGGCCCGATCGGCGGCTTCTTCTGGCTGTTCGCCAAGATGTTCCTGATCGTCTCGCTGTTCATCTGGGTCCGCGGCACGTTCCCGCGCTACCGCTATGACCAGATCATGCGTCTCGGCTGGAAAGTGTTCATTCCGCTGACCCTGGTCTGGCTGGTGCTGGTCGCCGGCTGGATGCAGACGCCGTGGAATATCTGGAAGTAAGGAAGCACACAAAATGACACGAGTTAAAGAGATCCTCGGCAGCCTGATGCTGTCCGAGCTGATTAAAGGTCTGGCCCTGACCGGCAAGTACGCGTTCTCGCGCAAGATCACGGTCCAGTACCCGGAAGAGAAGACCCCCATCTCGCCGCGCTTCCGCGGCCTGCACGCACTGCGCCGCTACCCGAACGGGGAAGAGCGCTGCATCGCGTGCAAGCTGTGCGAAGCCGTGTGCCCGGCGATGGCCATCACGATCGAATCGGCGCAGCGCGAAGACGGCACCCGCCGCACGACGCGCTACGACATCGACCTGACCAAGTGCATCTTCTGCGGCTTCTGCGAAGAATCGTGCCCGGTCGACTCGATCGTCGAGACGCAAGTGCTGGAATACCACGGTGAAAAACGCGGCGACCTGTACTACACCAAGGAAATGCTGCTGGCCGTGGGCGATCGCTACGAGAACGACATCGCTGCCGCTCGCGAAGCCGATGCCAAGTACCGCTAACAATAAAAGGGCTCCTGCGTAAGTCATGGATTTCACAACTGTTCTGTTCTACGTGTTCGCGGCCGTGATGGTGCTGGCCGGCTTGCGCGTCATTACCGCCAAGAACCCGGTGCACGCCGCGCTGTTCCTGGTGCTCGCGTTCTTCAACGCTGCCGGTATCTGGATGCTGCTCAAGGCCGAGTTCCTGGCCATCGTGCTGGTACTGGTCTACGTCGGCGCCGTGATGGTGCTGTTCCTGTTCGTCGTGATGATGCTCGACATTAACATCGACCGCATGCGCGAAGGCTTCTGGGGCTACCTCCCCGTGGCGTCGGGTGTGGGTGCGCTGATCGTGCTGGAAATGGCCGCCGTGCTGTGGCGTGGCTTCCTGGGCCAGGGCGATGCGCCGGCCGAGTCGGCCGTGGGCCACATCGGCGGCACGCATGAACTGGGTCGCCTGATCTACACCCAGTACATCTACGGTTTCGAGATCGCCGGCCTGATCCTGCTGGTCGCCATCATCGCCGCCGTCGCGCTGACCCTGCGCAAGCGCAAGGACACCAAAGCCATCGACCCGGGCCTCGCCGTCCGCGTCAAGCGTAACGACCGTCTGAAGATCGTCAAGATGCAGACGGTGAACCAGAAGGCGATCGACGACGCAGCTATCGCTGCTGCGGCCGCTGCTGCCACTGCCACTGCCAACAAGGAGGCGCAATGACTCTGTCGCTCGCTCACTACCTGATCCTGGGCGCGATCCTGTTCGCGATCTCCGTGATCGGCATTTTCCTGAACCGGAAGAACATCATCATCCTGCTGATGGCCATCGAACTGATGCTGCTGGCGGTGAACCTGAACTTTGTGGCGTTCTCGCATTATCTGGGCGACGCGGCAGGGCAGATCTTCGTGTTCTTCATCCTGACTGTCGCGGCCGCCGAATCGGCGATCGGCCTGGCGATCCTGGTGGTCCTGTTCCGTAACCTGGACACGATCAACGTGGAAGACCTCGACAGCCTGAAGGGCTAAGCGGTTTGCTTGTCAACCTCCTGATAAATAAACAAAAGGTTCAACATGGCGGGGCAAATTAACCCTAATCTCTTGCTGGCGGTGCCTCTGGCGCCGCTCGCGGGCTCGGCGATCGCCGGCCTGCTCGGCACCAAGTTCTTCGGCAACGTCGTCGGCCGGGTCGTGTCGCACTCCGCGACCATCCTGGGCGTCTTCATTGCCATGGTCATCTCGATCATGACGCTGAACGACGTCATCGGTGGCGCCACCTACAACGGCGACGTCTACACCTGGATGACGATCGGCACGATGAAAATGACGGTCGGCTTCAAGATCGACGCGCTGTCCGCGATGATGATGTGCGTCGTCACGTCCGTCTCGCTGATGGTCCACATCTACACGATCGGCTACATGGCGGAAGACGACGGCTACAACCGCTTCTTCTCGTACATCTCGCTGTTCACGTTCTCGATGCTGATGCTGGTCATGTCCAACAACTTCCTGCAGCTGTTCTTCGGCTGGGAAGCGGTGGGCCTGGTCTCGTACCTGCTGATCGGCTTCTGGTACACGCGTCCGACCGCGATCTTCGCGAACATGAAGGCGTTCCTCGTGAACCGCGTCGGCGACTTCGGCTTCATCCTCGGCATCGGCCTGCTGCTGGCTGCCACCGGCACGATGAACTACGACGAGACGTTCGCCAAGTCGACGCAACTGGCTGCCATGCACGTGCCCGGCCTCGGCTGGCCGCTGCTGACGGCTGCCTGCATCTGCCTGTTCATCGGCGCGATGGGCAAGTCGGCGCAGTTCCCGCTGCACGTCTGGCTGCCTGACTCGATGGAAGGCCCGACCCCGATCTCGGCACTGATCCACGCCGCGACGATGGTTACCGCCGGCATCTTCATGGTGACCCGCATGTCGCCGCTGTTCGAACTGTCGGATACGGCACTGTCGTTCGTCGTCGTCATCGGCTCGATCACCGCGCTGTTCATGGGCTTCCTGGGCATCATCCAGAACGACATCAAGCGCGTCGTCGCGTACTCCACGTTGTCGCAGCTGGGTTACATGACCGTGGCACTGGGCGTGTCCGCATACAACGTCGCCGTGTTCCACCTGATGACGCACGCGTTCTTCAAGGCGCTGCTGTTCCTCGGTGCCGGTTCCGTCATCATCGGCATGCACCACGACCAGGACATGCGCAATATGGGCGGCCTGCGCAAGTACATGCCGATCACGTGGATCACGTCGCTGCTGGGTTCCCTGGCACTGATCGGTACGCCGTTCTTCGCCGGTTTCTACTCGAAGGATTCGATCATCGAAGCCGTGCACGCCTCGCACCTGTGGGGTTCGGGCTTCGCGTACTTCGCCGTGATCGCCGGCGTGTTCGTCACCGCGTTCTACTCGTTCCGCATGTACTTCCTCGTGTTCCACGGTGAAGAGCGTTTCGGCAAGGCGCACGCACATGATGATCACGCGCACCACGCGCACGACGACCACCACGCTCCTCTTGGCGAAGGCAAGGACCCGACTGCATTGCACGAGGCCACTGCCCATCACGAAGAGGACGAGGACGACCACGGTCACCACGGCCTGGCCCCGGGCCAGAAGCCGCACGAGTCCCCGTGGGTCGTGACCCTGCCGCTGATCCTGCTGGCGATCCCGTCCGTCATCATCGGCTTCTTCGCGATCGGCCCCATGCTGTACGGCGACTTCTTCAAGAACGTCATCTACATCAACGCGGAACGTCACCCGGCGATGGAAGAACTGGCGCACGAGTTCCACGGCGCCGCCGAAATGGGCGTGCACGCGTTCACGTCGCTGCCGTTCTTCCTGGCCCTGGCCGGTGTCGTCGCTGCGTTCTACTGCTACATGATCAATCCGCGCGTGCCGGCCGCCTTCTACAAGGCGCTGCGTCCGATCCACACGCTGCTGGACAACAAGTACTACATGGACAAGTTCAACGAAGTCGTGTTCGCCGGCGGCGCACGCCTGCTGGGCAAGGGCCTGTGGCAAGTGGGCGATCGCGCGCTGATCGACGGCCTCGTCGTCAACGGTTCCGCGAAGGTCGTGGGCTGGTTCTCGACCATCGTCCGTACGTTCCAGACTGGTTACATCTACCACTATGCGTTCGTGATGATCCTGGGCGTGCTGGGTACGCTGCTGTACTTCTTCCCGTTCTGGCACGCTTAAAAGAGAGAAAAACAAGATGCAGTCTACGATTTCTACCTTTCCTCCTTACCTGAGCCTGTCGGTCTGGGTGCCGATCCTGTGCGGCATCATCATCCTGGCCGTCGGCCGCGACAGCCGCGCGGGCTTCACCCGGCTGCTGGCGCTGGCGGGTTCGATCATCAGCTTCCTGCCGACGATCCCGCTGATGACGCAGTTCAGCAACACGGCCCACGGCCCGCAGTTCGTGGAGAAGGCCGCCTGGATCTCGCGCTTCAACATCCAGTACTACCTGGGCATCGACGGCCTGAGCCTCTGGTTCGTGCCGCTGACGGCGCTCATCACGATCATCGTCGTGATCTCCGCGTGGGAAGTGATCCAGGAACGTGTCGCCCAGTACATGGGTTCGTTCCTGCTGCTGTCGGGCCTGATGATCGGCGTGTTCGTCGCGCTGGACGGCCTGCTGTTCTACTTCTTCTTCGAAGCGACCTTGATCCCGATGTTCATCATCATCGGCGTGTTCGGTGGCCCGAATCGCGTGTACGCGTCGTTCAAGTTCTTCCTGTACACGTTCATGGGTTCGCTGCTGACGCTGATCGCGATCATCTACCTGTACAACAAATCGAACGGCAGCTTCGACATCCTCGCATGGCATAACGTGCCGCTGTCGATGAAGGAACAGGTCCTGATCTTCCTGGCGTTCCTGATGGCCTTCGGCGTGAAAGTCCCGATGTGGCCGGTGCATACGTGGCTGCCGGACGCCCACGTGGAAGCGCCGACCGGCGGTTCCGTCGTGCTGGCTGCGATCATGCTGAAGCTGGGCGGTTACGGCTTCCTGCGATTCTCGCTGCCGATCGCGCCTGACGCATCGCACTATCTGGCCCCGCTGATCATCGTCCTGTCGCTGATCGCCGTGATCTACATCGGTCTCGTCGCGATGGTGCAGGCCGACATGAAGAAACTGGTCGCGTACTCGTCGATCGCCCACATGGGCTTCGTCACGCTGGGCTTCTTCATCTTCAACACGATCGGCGTGCAGGGCGGCATCGTGCAGATGATCTCGCACGGCTTCGTCTCCGGCGCCATGTTCCTGTGCATCGGCGTGCTGTACGACCGCCTGCACTCGCGCCAGATCGCCGACTACGGTGGCGTCGTCAACGTGATGCCGAAGTTCGCCGCGTTCTCCGTGCTGTTCGCGATGGCCAACTGCGGCCTGCCGGCGACGTCGGGCTTCGTGGGCGAATTCATGGTCATCCTGGGCGCCGTGCAGTTCAACTTCTGGACGGGCCTCTTGGCCGCCACCGCCCTGATCCTGGGCGCGGCGTACTCGCTGTGGATGGTCAAGCGCGTCGTGTTCGGCAAGATCGGCAACAAGCACGTCGCCGAGCTCGTCGACCTGAACGGCCGCGAGTTCTTCATGCTGGGCGTGCTCGCCCTGCTGACGATCTACATGGGCCTGTATCCGGCACCGTTCACCGACACGATGCAAGTGTCCGTCGCGGACCTGCTGCAGCACGTGTCGGTCAGCAAGCTGCCGCAGGCAGTCGCTGCTGTCGCCGCGCACTGAGTCGATAAGGCATCAACAACGATATGAATCCGATGATTAACACCAACGCTGTGCTGGCCGCCAACAACCTGGGGCCGGTCTCTGCAGAAATCTTCCTGGTCATCGCGTCCTGCGCCATCCTTCTGATCGACATGTTCCAGAAGGAAGGCAAGCGTACGCTGACCTACGCACTGTCGTTGCTCACCCTGGTGGGCTGCGCCGTGATCACCTACGCCGACTTCAAGGCCGGCACGACGACCTACACGTTCTACAACATGTTCGTGTCGGACCCGATGGCGAACCTGCTGAAGCTGTTCACCTACCTGGCCGTGGGCGTCACGCTCGTGTACTCGCGCCAGTACGCGGGTGAGCGCGGCATGATGTCCGGCAATATGGGCGGCGAGTTCTACGTGCTCGCGCTGTTCACGATGCTGGGCCAGATGATCATGATCTCTGGTAACAACATGCTGCCGATCTACCTGGGCCTGGAACTGATGTCGCTGTCGCTGTACGCGCTGGTGGCCATGCGCCGCGACCACGCGATCTCGACCGAAGCCGCGATGAAATACTTCATCCTCGGTTCGCTGGCATCGGGCTTCATGCTGTACGGTATCTCGATGATCTACGGCGCCACCGGTTCGCTGGACATCACGACGATCGCCAAGCTGGTGTCGAGCAACGCCGCCAACCACACGATCCTCGTGTTCGGCCTCGTGTTCGTCGTGGCCGGCATGGCCTTCAAGCTGGGCGCCGTGCCGTTCCACATGTGGGTCCCGGACGTCTACCAGGGTTCGCCGACCGCGGTCACCTTGCTGCTGGGCGCCGCGCCGAAGCTGGCATCGTTCGCGATGATGATCCGCATCCTCGTCGAAGGCCTGCTGCCGCTGGCGATCGACTGGCAGCAGATGCTGCTGGCGCTGGCCGTGCTGTCGCTGCTGGTCGGTAACCTGACCGCGATCGCGCAGACGAACCTGAAGCGCATGCTGGCGTACTCGACCATCGCACAGCTGGGCTTCGTCCTGCTGGGCATGATGGCCGGCGTCGTGGGCTCGCGCGATGCCGCGAACGCCGCGAACATCGCCACCGCCTACAGCGCGTCGATGTACTACACGATCACGTACGTGCTGACGACGCTGGGCAGCTTCGGCACCATCATGCTGCTGGCCCGTTCGGGCCACGAAGCGGAAGAACTGGCCGACTTCAAGGGCCTGGCGAAGCGCAGCCCGTGGTACGCGCTCGTGATGACCGCGCTGATGTTCTCGCTGGCCGGCGTGCCGCCGATGATGGGCTTCATGGCCAAGTGGGCCGTGCTGGACGCCGTCGTCGGCTCCGGCCACCTGCCGCTGGCGATCATCGCCGTCGCCGCGTCGCTGGTGGGTGCGTTCTACTACCTGCGCGTCGTGAAGGTGATGTGGTTCGATGACGCGGCCGACGCGTCGCCGATCTCGACCCCGCTCGACATGCGCGTCGCGCTGTCGCTGAACGGCATCCTCGTCGTGGTCCTGGGCGTGCTGCCGGGCCCGCTGCTGGCGGCTTGCCTGTCGGCGATGACCCTCACGTTGAAGTCCTAAGGCCTCGGTGGACGTCTCCCTGGCCAGCTGGTTGGTGATCGCGGTTGCATTCGCGTTCGCCAACCTGCCGTTCGTCAACGAGAACGTGCTCGGCTTCATGCCCGTGAAGCCGGCACGCAACGGCAAGCACGCGAAATACTTCGCCGTGCGCCTGCTCGAGCTGTTTGTCTTATACTTCGTCGTCGGCGCGCTGGCCCACGCCCTCGAGTCCCGCATCGGTAACGCGTTTCCCCAGACCTGGGAGTTCTACGCGATCACCGCCTGTCTGTTCGTCGTGCTGGCCTTCCCGGGTTTCGTCTTACGTTACCTCCGCAAGCGCCACGGCTGAGCACCGTCGTCCATGGCGCCGGTGCATCGAATAACCACCGGAGTCTCCATGGACGAACATCTCAAAGAAACGCGTGTCGACGGCCAACTGGTCTACGACGGCCGCTTCCTCAAAGTATCTTGTGACCGCGTGACGCTCCCCAACGGCAAGATCACGCACCGCGAATTCATCCGCCATCCCGGCGCCGTCACGATCCTCCCGCTGCTCGACGACGGCCGCGTGCTGCTCGTGCGCCAGTTCCGCTATCCGAACGACCAGGTCTTCATCGAATTCCCCGCCGGGAAGATCGATCCGGGCGAAGAGCCGCTCGCGTGCGCCAAGCGCGAGCTGCAGGAAGAGACGGGCTACACGGCCACGGACTGGCACTTCGTCTGCAAGATCCACAACGCCATCGCCTACTCCGACGAGCACCTCGACCTGTACCTCGCGCGCGGCCTCACGGCCGGCGACGCCAAGCTGGACGACGGCGAATTCCTCGAGCCGTTCACGACGACGCTTCCCGAGCTGCTCGACATGGTCAAGCGGGGCGACGTCACGGACGTGAAGACCGTCATCGGCGCGTTCTGGCTCGAAAAGTTCGCCGCCGGCACCTGGACGCCCGAGTAAGTGGCCGCCGCGCGCGTCTGCGCCGTGATGTTCGGCCTGGCGCTCGCGGCCCGGGCGGGCCCGGCCGCCGCGCGCTCCGCGTTCGAGTCGCGCTGCCTCGATGGGGCGCACGAGGCCGTCACGACGTTCGCGACGCGCTCGAGCGGCTGGCGTGTCGACAACACGCTGTCGTACCGCGACCTGACCCGGATGAAGCGGCCGGGCGTGCCGGGCGGGTTCGTGCTGGGCCTCACGCGCACCGAGTCGCGCGTGGCGATCCAGGCCGACGGCACGTTGCTGCAATCGCCCGACGGCACGATGGAATGCGTGCTGCCGCGCATCGCCGTCACGTTGTACTACCAGCCCATCGTCGTGTACGTCAGCCGCGAATTCAAGCCGGGCTCGTGCGCGTACGACGCGATACTTGCGCACGAAATGCGCCACCTCAAGTCCTACCTGGACTATCTGCCGAAAGTGGAAGAGCGCGTGCGGGTGCGGCTCGGCGGGCGCTTCGCGGGCAGACCGTTGTATGCACGCGCCGGTGCATCGCGCTTGCTGCTCCAGCGCGACATCGACCGCAACTGGATGCCGTACATTAGGGGCGAGATGGGGCGCGTCGAACAGATGCAGGCCACCATCGACAGTCCGCGGGAATACGCGCGACTGAGCAAAGTTTGCCAAGGTGAGGTACAGTCTCTTATTGGATCGACAAGACGTTCCCGATCGTAGAAACAAAACACAATGACCCAAGCTCCACGTTATTTCGCGCTGATTCCCGCTGCCGGCGTCGGCGCCCGGATGGGGGCCACGAGCCCCAAGCAATACCTCAAGATCGGCGGCAAGCCGATGCTCAGGCATACGCTCGATGCGTTCCTGTCCAGCGAACTCATCGCCCACACATTCGTCGTCGTGAGCCCGGACGACCCGACCATCGACACGGTCGCGCCCAACCACGGCGTGACGATCCTGCGCTGTGGCGGCGCCAGCCGCATGGAGTCCGTGCGCAACGGTCTGGCCGTGCTGGCCAGCACATTGGCGCCGACGGACTGGGTGCTCGTGCACGACGCGGCGCGCCCGGGGCTGACGGCCGGGCTGATCGAAAAACTCATCACGGGCACGGGCGACCATCCGGCCGGCGGCCTGTTGGCGCTGCCCGTCGTCGACACGGTCAAGCGCTGCATCGACGGCGAAGCGTGCGGGACGGTGCCGCGCAGCGGCCTGTGGCTCGCGCAGACGCCGCAAATGTTCCGCTATGCATTGCTGCGCGACGCGTTGGCAGCCGCGACCGACCCCGAATCGATTACCGATGATGCCAGTGCGGTTGAAGCCCTCGGTTTGAGCCCTAAATTGGTGGAAGGGCATCCCCGCAATCTCAAAGTGACGCTGCCGGACGACATCCGGATCGCCGAGATGTACCTGGCAGTGTCCCAACCTGAACTCGTGTAAAGAACATCATGGCTCTCGCATCGTACAACCCGACTCCGCCGTTCCGCATCGGCACCGGCTATGACTGCCACGCCCTCGTCGAGGGCCGCAAGCTGATCGTGGGCGGCGTCACCATCCCGCACCGCCTGGGCCTGCTCGGCCACTCGGACGCCGACGTGCTGCTGCACGCCGTCATCGACGCGCTGCTGGGCGCCGCTGGCCTGGGCGACATCGGCAAGCATTTCCCCGACACCGACCCGATGTTCGCCGGTGCCGACTCGCGCGTGCTGCTGCGCGAGGCTGCGAACCGCGTGCTGGGCACCGGCTACACGATCGGCAACGTGGACGCGACGATCATCGCCCAGCAGCCGAAGATGGCGCCGCACATCCCGCAGATGGTGTCGCGCATCGCCGAAGACCTCGGCGTGTCGCCGCAGCAGGTGAACATCAAGGCAAAGACGAACGAAAAGCTGGGCTTCCTCGGCCGCGAGGAAGGCATGGCGGCGCAGGCCACCGCCTTGCTGATCCGCGCCGCGGCATAACGCCGCGTCGGTGGGCCGAGGCGCCCACCGACGCGTCCGTCGTTTCCGTTGTAACATCGTCGATCTGACAATAAAAACGGGGACGACATGACGACCACGACGACACCGCGCGCCGCCTGGGGCCTGATCCTGGCCGCCAGCGCCATCCTGATGATCACGATGGCCGCGCGCCTCACGACGGGGCTGTTCCTGTCGCCGCTGAACACGGCGACGGGGCTCGGCATCGCGTCGATCAGTTTCGCGATGGCCGTCGGCCAATTCATGTGGGGCGCGTCGCAGCCGCTGTTCGGCGCCGTCGCCGACAAATACGGCTCCGTGCCCGTGATCGTGCTGGGTGCCGTGCTGCTGGCCGTGGGCCTCGCGGCGACGCCGTTCGTGTCCACGCAGATGGGCCTGCTCGTCACGCTCGGCATCCTGTCGGCGAGCGGGGCGGGCGCGGGCAGCTTCTCGATCCTCATCGGCGCCACCGCGCAACGCCTGCCACCCGAGCGGCGCGCGTTCGCATCCGGCTTCATCAACGCGGGCGGCTCGTTCGGCCAGTTCGTGTTCGCGCCGCTCGTCCAGTTCCTTATCGCCACGGCCGGCTGGGTCACCGCGATGTTCGCGCTGGCCGCGACCACCTTGCTCACGATTCCGCTGTCGTGGCCGTTGCGCGGCAAGCCTCAGGCGCACGCGACGGTGGGCCACGGTGACCTCTCGCTGGGAAGCCAGGTACGTGCCGCGATGCGCGACCGCAGCTACCTGTGCCTGCACGTGGGCTTCTTCACGTGCGGCTTCCACATCGCCTTCCTCGTCACGCACCTGCCGGGCGAAGTGGCGCTGTGCGGCCTGCCGGCCGGCATGTCGGCCACGGCGCTGGGCCTCATCGGCCTCTTCAACATCGCCGGCTCGCTGACGGCAGGCGCGCTCGCGCAGCGCTACCGCATGAAGTGGCTGCTGGCGGTCACGTACGGCAGCCGCGCCGTCATCATCGCGATTTACCTGCTGGCGCCGAAAACGGCGTGGACGTTCTACCTGTTCGCCGCCGCCCTCGGCTTCTCGTGGCTCGCGACGGTGCCGCCGACGGCGGGCCTCGTCGGCAAGCTGTTCGGCACGCGCTACCTGGCCACCCTGTTCGGCCTGACGTTGCTGTCGCACCAGATCGGCGGCTTCTTCGGCGCGTGGCTGGGCGGCCTCGCGTTCGTGCGCTTCGGCGACTATTCGTGGATGTGGTACGCGGACATCGCGCTCGCGCTGGCCGCGGCACTCGTCAACCTGCCGATCCGCGAAGCCGCGCCGCACCGCGCGGCGGCCGCGGCTTAAACCCGTGGCGCGCGATCCGTGGGCCTACCGCGACGTGGCCGTCGAATCGGTGGCGGACCCGCGCACGGGCCGGCTGCGCATCAAGCCGATGGCGGGGCAGGCGTACGCGACGTCGATGCGCGTGCAGTGCGCGCGCGCGTTGTCCGACCCCGACCGCTACCCGGCAGGCACGCGCTTCCTCATCCGCGCCAAGCTGACGGACCGCGCGGGCGGGCCGCCGTTCCTGTACGCGTGGCATGGCGACCCGGTGCGCGTGCTGACGCCGCGCGAGGTCTGCAGCTTCCTCGACGAATACCGCCGGCGGCGCATCTGAGCAGCGCGCACGGACCGGACGGAAAATCGTTACACTCTGGTCTCCGCAAGACCCTTCACGACCGAAAGGACCGTCATGGCAACAAGGAAGATTGCAGTGCTCGTCGGCAGCCTGCGCAAGGACTCGTTCACCCGCAAGCTGGCGAAGAGCCTGATGCTCGTGGCGCCGCCCACGCTGGAACTGGAAATCGTCGACATCGGCCAGCTGCCGCTGTACAACCAGGATGACGAGACGGAGACCCCACCCGTGACCTGGACCGAGTTCCGCGACCGCATCCGCGAGGCCGACGGCGTCCTGTTCTGCACGCCGGAATACAACCGCTCGCTTCCGGGTGCGCTGAAGAACGCCATCGACGTGGGTTCGCGTCCGTATGGCCAGGCCGCGTGGACGGGCAAGCCGTGCGCCGTCGTGTCGAATTCGCCGGGCGCGCTGGGTGGCTTCGGCGCCAACCACGCCATCCGCCAGTGCCTCGTCTTCCTGAACATGCCGTGCATGCAGTCGCCCGAGGCGTACATCGGTGGCGTCGCGGGCAAGTTCGACGGCGACACGCTGACGGACGACGGCTTGAAGACCTTCCTGCAACAATTCATGGAATGCTTCGCGACGTGGGTGGAGCGCCATGCGGACTGACGCCATGAAGACTGCCATCACGATCCGCGAGATCGACCATATCGTGCTGCGCGTCGTCGACCTCGCGCGCATGCAGGCGTTCTACGGCGACGTGCTGGGCTGCCGCGAAGTGCGGCGCCAGGACGAGATCGGCCTCGTGCAGCTGCGCGCCGGCAGCTCGATGGTCGACCTGATTCCGATATCCGGCAAGCTGGGCGCCGCGGGCGGCGCGGCACCGGGCAAGGAAGGGCGCAACGTCGACCATTTCTGCTTCCGCGTCGAGCCGTTCGACGAAGCGGCGATCCGCGCCCACCTCGCTGCGCACGGCATCGAGGCAGGCCCGGCCGCGTCGCGCTTCGGCGCCGAAGGCGAAGGGCCGTCGATCTACCTGCAGGACCCGGAAGGCAACACGATCGAGCTGAAAGGGCCGCCTACCGCATCATGATGCCGGACGACGACGCGCCACCGTATGTGCCGCAATCGCCCGTCGAGTACGGCAAGCCACCGGACGGGTGGCGGCGGCGCATGTACGACGTCATCTTCGAGGCCGATACCCCGGCCGGCCGCCGCTTCGACGTCGCGCTCGTCATCGCGATCCTGCTCAGCATCCTTGTCGTCGTGCTGGACAGCGTGCCGTGGCTGCACCGCGACCACGCCGAGTTGCTGAACGGGTTCGAATGGGGATTCACGGCGCTGTTCACGGTGGAGTATGCGGCGCGCATCGCGTGCGTGCAGCGGCCGTGGCGCTACGCGACCGGGTTCTACGGCGTCATCGACCTGCTGGCCGTGCTGCCGTCGTATTTCTCGCTGCTGATGCCGGGCACGGAGCTGCTGCTCGACATCCGCATCCTGCGCCTGCTGCGCGTCTTCCGCATCTTCAAGCTCACGTTGTACATCGAGGAATACACGCGCCTGGGCGAAGCGCTCGCGGCGAGCCGCCGCAAGATCCTCGTGTTCCTGTCCGTCGTGCTGATGGCGATCCTGATCCTCGGCACGATCATGTACGTCGTCGAGGGCCCGAAGAACGGCTACACGAGCATCCCCGTCGCGATGTACTGGGCGACGGTGACGATGACGACGGTCGGCTATGGCGACATCACGCCGCACACGAACCTGGGCAAGGCGATCGCGTCGTTCATGATGCTGCTGGGCTGGGGCATCCTCGCGGTGCCGACGGGGATCGTGACGGCGGAGATGACCTTGCGCCACGGCGCGGGCCGGCAAGACCGCGTTCGCTCCGATCGCACCTGCGCCGCATGCGGCAGCCGCGGCCACGAGGCCGATGCGAGGTTTTGCAAGGATTGCGGGGCGGCGCTGTCCTGAAACGACGTGAAACGCGACACTGGCTTTCTTGATGGTTGCCCTTGTTTCAGGATTTGCTAGAATCTAATTGCAAGCGTATGTCCCTGCGAATCGATTTGTCAGCGGACCAGTTCAATGATGACGACCTCAGTCGTGCCACCGGAAGCGGGCACCCCGACCGTCCTGATCGTCGACGATACGCCCGCCAACGTGGGGATCCTGGTCGAGTACCTGGAGGATCGCCAGGTCCGGGTGGCCGTCGCGCAAGAAGGCGAGGAGGGACTGGCGCGTGCCGAATTCGTCCAGCCCGACCTGATCCTGCTCGACGTGATGATGCCCGGCATGGACGGGTTCGAGACCTGCCGCCGCCTGAAGGCGTCCGCCGCCACGCGCGACATCCCCGTGATTTTCATGACGGCCCTCACCGAGACTCCCGACAAGCTCGCGGGCTTCGCGGCGGGCGGCGTCGACTACGTCACCAAGCCGTTCCAGATCGACGAGGTGTGGGCGCGCGTGACGACGCACCTCGCCTTGCGCAGCGCGCAGCGACGCCTCGCGGAGCAGAACACGCAGCTGCAGCAGGAGATCGCGCTGCGCCGGCGCGCCGAAGCCGACTTGCAGGCCGCCAACGACCTGCTGGAAGCGCGGGTGGCCGAACGCACGGCCGAACTGGTCAGCACGAATGCCCGGCTGGAACAGAAGATCGCCGACTACAACCAGGCCGAGCGTCGCATCGACTTCATGGCGCACCACGATGCGCTGACGGGGCTGCCCAACCGCCTGCTGCTGGAAGACCGGATCAACCAGACCATCGCGCAGGCGCGCCGGCACCAGGAAGAAATGGTCGCGCAGCTGCACATCGACCTGGACCATTTTAAGACCATCAACGACTCGCTCGGCGAACGCATCGGCGACCGCCTGCTGCAAGCCGTCGCCACGCGCCTGCAGGAGTGCACGCGCGTGGGGGACAGCCTCGGCTGCCTGGGCGGCAACGCGTTCGGCATCTGCCTCGCCGCGCTGCGCAGCAGCAACGACGCCGCGCTCGTGGCCAGCAAGATCCTCGAGTCGCTGAGCCGGCCGTTCGACGTCGAGGACCACGAACTGCACCTCACCGCGAGCATCGGCGTCGGGCTATTCCCCTCGGACGGCGGCGACGCGGCCGCGCTGCTGCGCGCCGCGAACGCCGCGATGTACAAGGCCAAGCAGACGGGCCGCGGCAACTATCAGTTCTTCACGGCCGCGCTGCACGAAGCGGCGAAGCGGCGGATGGCGACAACGAACCGGCTGCGCCAGGCGCTCGCCCACGACGAGTTCTGCGTGTACTACCAGCCGCAGGTCGACATGGAAAGCGGACGCATCTTTTCAGCGGAAGCACTGCTGCGCTGGACGCCGCCCGGCAAGGCGCCGCGCTCCTGCGTCGACTTCATCGCCATCGCGGAAGAGACGGGCATCATCGTGCCGATCGGCGAATGGGTGCTGCGCCAGGCGTGCGCCCAGCTCAAGCGCTGGCGCGAGGGCGGCCATCCGGACATGCGCATCGCCGTCAACCTGTCCGCGCGCCAGTTCACCCAGGCGAACCTGACGGAGTTCGTGGCCCAGGTGCTGCACGACACGGACATCCCTGCCGACGCGCTCGAGCTCGAACTGACGGAAAGCCTCACCATGCAGCCCAGCGACGACAACCTCGCCGTCATGCACCGGCTGAACAACATGGGGGTGCAATTGTCCATCGACGACTTCGGCACCGGTTATTCGAGCCTGGCCTACCTGCAGAACTTTCCCATCCATGCCCTGAAGATCGACCGTTCGTTCGTCATCGGCATCAACGAGGAAACGCACGATGCCGCCATCGTCACCGCGATCATCGCGATGGCCCACAGCCTGCACCTGAACCTCATCGCGGAAGGCGTCGACCGCCCCGAGCACGTGTCGTTCCTCACCGCACACGGCTGCCTCGCCGCGCAGGGCTATTACTACAGCCAGCCCGTCCCGGCCGACGCCATGACCGAGTTGCTGAACCAGCGCAACCTGGTGCCGAACGGCGACGGCAGGGTGGGGGCGGCCGTACGCTAGGCCGGAACGCTGAGCGGCACGGCCGCCGCGTCAGAACTTGAAGCCCAGCCGCGCGTAGTAATAGCCGCCGTTGATGCCGAACGGCGAGAACGACGGGTACACGGTGACGGCGCCGTTGTCCAGGTTGGCGCGCTGCTCCGCCAGCAGGCCCGCGTTGACGTGGTCCGGATACTGGTTGAACAGGTTGTTCGCGCCCACCGACAGCATCCACGCCTTCGTGACCTGGTAGCTGACTTCCAGGTCCGTGATGGCCGTCGGCTTCACTTCCGTCTTGTAGTACGTGGCGCCGTCCGACGACTGCAGTTCCGACGACCGGCCGTAGAACGCTTCGCGCGCGCTGACGGTCCACGGGCCCGACTTCCACAACGCGCCCAGGTTCACGCGCACGCGCGGCGACGCCGTCTCCAGGTCCGAGATCGCCGTGGCGTCCAGCAGGGTCTGCGGCTGCAGTTGCGCGGGCGCCTGGTTGATCTTGATGACCTCGACCTTGTTCCAGTTCGCGGCCAGCGACCAATCGACCTTGCCGTAGCCGCCGTAGCTGCTGTTCAAGGTGGCGACGAATTCCAGGCCGCGCGAGCGCGTGTTCACGGCGTTCGAGAAGATGTTGATGCCGGTCTGGACGACCGTCGGGTCGAGTGCGTTGCCATTGGCGATGATCGCCACCGTCACGGCCGGCGAGTTCACGGCGCCGCCGGAACCGTACAGCGAGCCGGAGCCGACGATGCGGTCGCGGATCGTGATCTGGTAGGCGTCCAGCGTGATCGCGGCGTTCGCGGACGGGTTGATGACGATGCCCGCGCTGATGTTCGTCGACGCCTCCGGCCGCAAGCCGTTCACGCCCACGAGCCGCGCGCCCGGCGAGTTCGGCGCAAGCTGCACGAACGCGCTGCGCGGCGACACGTTCGTCGCCGAATAGTATTCCTCGGCCAGCGTGGGCGCGCGGAAACCGTTCGAATACGTGGCGCGCACGCCGACGACGGGCGAGAAGTCGTAGCGGCTCGTCAGCTTGCCGACCTTCGCGTTGCCGAAGTCGCTGAAGTGCTCGTAACGGCCCGCCAGGTCGACCGTCCATCCGGCCACCGGCTGGCCGGACACGTCCACGTACGCGGCCTTGTTCGTGCGGCTGTGCTGTCCGGCATCCGTCAGGGAGAAGCCGGGGAACGATTGCGCACCTTCCTTGTAGCGCGAGCCCGGGTCGCCGGCGCCGATCTCGTAGTCGTCGCGACGGTGCTCGAGGCCCAGCGCAAAGTTCAGCGGCGCGGCCCAGCCCACGTCGAACTCGTGGTTCACGTCGAGGTTGTTCGTCCACTGGCTCGCGACGAACTTGCCGGCGTAGAAGTCGAGCGGCGTCGAGCCCGTGTCCGCGAACAGCGACACGTTGCCCGAATGCGCGACGCCCAGCTTCGCCTCGTCGCGGCCGTAGGTGCTCGACAGGTCCCAGTTCCACGTGCCCGCCAGCTTGCCCTTGATGCCGGCCGTGAACGCGTAGTCGTTTTCCTTGAACGTCTCCTGCGGCGAGAAGCCGAGCGGGTAGATGGCGGGCAGTCGGTTCGGCATGCGGTAGTTCTCGAACGCGGCCGCCTTCTTGTGGCCGTACGTGGCGAAGCCGTACAGCGTGAGGTCGGACGTCAGGTCGGCGCCGAAGTTGGCGGCGACGATCTGCTGGCGGTATTGCGCGTCGCCGGAGATGTGGTTCACGTTCGGGTAGCCCGGCGCGTCCTTCAGCTGCGGCATCGCGGCCAGGTTGCCCGGATCGTTGACGCGCGGGTCAATGCCGCCGCGGTCCGAGAAGCCGTGGTATTTCGTTTCCGCCGTGAGGCTCAGGTAGGCGTCCGCGAACGGCGCGAGGCCGATGTTGGCGCTGGCGTCCCCCGTGTGGCCGCCGCCGTCGCCGTAGCCGCCGCCGTTGACGTTGCCCGTAATGCCGCGGTAGTTCGACTTGAGGATGATGTTGACGACACCCGCGATCGCATCCGTGCCGTACTGCGCGGCGGCGCCGTCCTGCAGCACCTCGATGTGATCGATGGCGCCGACGGGGATGTAGTTCAGGTCCGCCGCCGCGCCGCCCTGGTACGGCCCCCCGAGCACGGCCAGGTTCGACGTGCCGTGGCGGCGCTTGCCGTTGACGAGGACCAGCGTATTGTTCGGCGACAGGCCGCGCAGCCGCGCCGACAAGGTCATGTTGGCCATGTCGCCGCCGAACGCCTGCGCCGTCAGCGAGGGCAGGTTCTGCGCGAGCGCCTGGAGCAGGTCCGGCTGGCCCGTGCGCTGCAGCGACGTCGTGTCGAGCACCTGGATCGGCGACGCGCTGTTCTCGACCTTCAGGCCCGTCGCACGAGTACCCGTGACGATCACGACGCCCGTGTTGAGCGGACCGGCTTCGGCGGCGGCGGGTGCCGCGGCCGGCGCAGCGGGCGCGGCGGCGTCAAGCGGCGACTTGTCGTCTTCCGCGCCGATGGCGGCCCCGAGACCGCAGGACAGGACGCCGGCGGCGACGCCGGCATGGAGGATGGCCTTGTGCATGTAAACCCCTTGTCAGGACAACGTGTGATGAATGGATGCGATTATTTTTTTGCGGCCACGACTTCGATCTCGACGAGCCAGCCGGGATTCGACAGGCCCGCCACCTGGATCACGGCGCGCGCCGGCAGGTTCGGCTGCGCACCGCCGAAGAACTGCGTGTAGCCCTCCATGAAGCCGGCGACGTCGGCACGGCCGTTCTTGCCCGGGTCGCCGACGAGGAAGACCTGCATCTTGACGACGTCGCCCATCGCCAGGCCCATGCCGTGCAGGATGTCCTTGATCTTCGTGAGCACGCCGACGGTCTGCGTCTTCGTGTCGCCGAACGCGGCGAGCGAATTCGGGTCGGCCGCCTTGTCGACGGCGGGCGGCACCTGGCCGCTGATGAAGTGCAGCGTCGTCCCCGGCGGCAAGGTGACGGCCTGCGCGATCGGGAAGTCGGACTGGGGAATCTTGTGGCGCACGATGCCCGGCGCGGCGGCCGATGCGCACAAGGGCAGGGCGCAGGCCAGCGCGAAGGCGGCCTGCTGCAGGGAGCGGGGGATGGTCTTCATGGATCCTCTCGTGTGATGAATCAGTGCTTGTTGCCGAAGCGGTCGTGCGACGCGGGCGCGACGCCGAGCGCGGCGCGCGTGCCGGCGACGTCCTCCTCCGTGACGGGCGGCGCGCCGTTGCCCCAGCTGGTCCGGACGTAGGTCAGCACATGGGCGATCTCGCCGTCGTCGAGGCTGCCGGAAAAGTCCGGCATGCCGCCGCGTCCCTTCAGCAGCACCGTGGCCACGGCGGCGGGCGCGCCCTGCACGAACGCGTTGCCGGCGAGGGCGGGAAAGGCGCCGGGGATGCCGCGCCCCGTGGGCTGGTGGCAGGCCGCGCAGTTCTTCGCGAACAGGCTCTTGCCGTCCAGGGGCTCCGCGTGGCCCAGCGCGGCGCTGGCCGCGAGCACGGCGGCGATGAATGGTCTTGCGGTCATGCGCTTGCCCTCCGGTGGAGTTCTTCGATCTGCAGCCAGGCCGATTCGATGGCGCCGGCCTGCCAGCCCGTCAGGTAGCTCATGTGCTCGCCCGCGAGCAGCACGCGGCCTTCGCCCGCCAGCAAGGTCGGATACGCCTGCGCGCGGCCCGCGTCGTCCCACTCGGCCCAGCCGCCCAGGTTGTACTTGACGCGGTGCCAGGCGACGGAAAACGCGGACTCGAACGACGCTCGGTACGGCGGGAAGATCTTCTCGCCGGCGCTCACGGCGAATTCCGCGCGCTCCGCTGGGGACAGGGCGCTCGTTTCGATGGCGTCCAGCGCATAGTTGTAGTAGCCGAGCAGCACGCCCTTCTTCGACTGCCATCCGGACGACGGCAACGAGATCGTGTTGATGGCCTTCAGGTCGGTGAGGACATGGCCGCCGTAGATCTGGTCGTCCTCTTCCCAGAAGCGGCGCTTCATCTGCAGGCCGATCTTGCCGACGGGGGCATACGACACGGCCTTCAGCGCGCCCTTGAAGCCGTCCGAGAAATCCGCGTCGATGGTGCGCAGCACGGACAGGGGGATCGTGCACAGGCAGTAGTCGGCCGTGACTTGCGACACGGTGCCGCTGTTCGCATCGCGGACGGTCACGGTGACCTGGCCCGGCGACTGCCGGATCGACTGCACTTCCGCACCGTAGCGGATCGTGCGGCCCAGGCGCTTGGCGAAACCGTGCGCGATGCGGTCCATGCCGCCGACGGGCTGGAACATCGTGGCGTGCATGGGGAACTCCTGCACGGCGCTGTAGACCTTGCCGACCTTGGACGCCAGCAGGTCGCGGAAACCGAGCGGATCGGCCAGGCGGCCCGGTTTCAGCCCCGCGCCGGGCGGCTCCGCGTAGCCCGCGCCGTTGCGGCCCCGGTAGACGAGATCTTTCGAGGACAGCGCGCCTTCGTGCGCAAGGTAGTCGAGCAGCAGGCGCTGGTCGTCGGCCGTCAACGCCGTGTCCAGGCGCTGCGCCTGCACGGACTTGGCCAGCAGCTCCGCCACGTGGCCGCGCAGGTCGGCCTTGACTTGCGCGGGCCGCAGCCGCTGCTTCGAGAACGGGCCGGCATCTTCCATGTAGACCCAGGCGTGGTCGTTGTCGTTGACCATCACCTCGAGCGGGATGCCGAACTGCTTCGTGTAATACAAGGTCGACTGGTGGTCGAGCGGGATGCGCCACGGTCCGTGGTTGATGTAGAGACCGTCGTCGAAGCGGCACGTCTGCGCCTCGCCGCCCAGTTCCTGCAAGGTGAATCCCTTGCGGGCCGTCTGGCAGCGGCCTCCCGCGAAAGGCCGTGCTTCGAGCACGTCGACCTGGTAGCCGAGCTTGCCGAGTTCATAGGCCGCCGTCATGCCGGCCAGGCCCGCGCCGAGGATGACGACCTTCTTGCCCTTGCCGCTGCCGCTCAGCGCCGGCGGGGCGCTCGCGCGCGAGGCGATGCCCATGCCCCAGGCGTTCATCGTACCCAGCACCAAGGCCGACCCGCCGACCGCGGCCGCCCGGTAGAGGAATTCGCGTCGCGTCAGCGACTGTGTGAAACGTTTCATCCGCCCCCCTGTTGGTTTTCGCAGAAACTTGTCTGCCCCTTGAGTTTCAGCAATACCCATGCCAGCTGGATGCGGTAAATCGCGCAAATTGTCGTGGAAAATAAAGTCTGTTTCTCGTTCCGTCGAACGTAAGATTGGAGTAAGTGTCTGGCGTCGAATAAAGTTCGTTCCGCGGCAGCGGTCACCCGGCGTGGTCCGCACGACGGGCACCGGCTGCGCACACTTTATTTTTTGGCGATCAGACTTTGTTTTATCGACCACGCCGGACGCATGGCGCAGCGCGTGATGCCGCACTGCACCATGCTGGGCTGGCCCGCACTGGATTGGCTAGGGAAGAAAGGAATGCTGCACCGCAACGGCAGCGCGCCGAGGGCCGGGTACGCCGTCCTTGTCCAGCCAGTAGCTGAACTGGCCGAAGCTGGGCAGGTCGGCGGGCGGGCGGTCGCGGTAATAATCCTGCAGCATCTGCCGGTACGCCGCGCGGCGCGAGAACTGCGGATGCGTGGCGGTGTAGCGCGCGACGGCCGCGCGGAAGGTGGCGCGCATCGCGGCGTCCGTGTTCAGGCCGGGATGGTCGCCCGACTTGCGCGGGCGGCCCCGCTTGACGCCCGCGTTGGCCGCGCGGGTCTTGCCCCGCGCGCCGGAATTGCCGTAGTCCGGCAGCAGCGCGGCGATGGTCTGCCCCCGTTCCCAGAAGCGGCGCAGGTAGCGCAGCACGCTCTGCCGCGACACGCCGTGGTCCGCCGCGCAGTCCGCCACCAGCGCGGTCCTTGCACGCCGCTCGTACAGCGCGGGTACGTGGGCCTGCAGGCTGGCGACGATGTCCCAGGCCTTCGCCTGCAGGTCGCGGTATTTCTGCGGCACCCGCGGAGGCGGGGCGGACGCCGCGTACGGGTCGTCGGGCAGCAGCCTGGCGCGCCCGCCGAGCACGTCGTCTGCCAGGACCTGCAGCGCGACGGCCCGTGGCTGGCTGTGTGGCTGGCCCAGTTCAAACGCGTAGGCGAGCGCGCGGTCGGGGGCGATCCACAGGATGCGGATCAGGCGCGTGGGGGCGGCATAGCGGATCACATCGTTGGGAAGAAACATGAGCGGCTCCCGGATGAGTTCAGGAACTTGAACTCATGCAAATATCGCGCCAGCAATCCGCTCTCCCGGTGAGCGATCGCGGCACGATTAGTCCAGATCAAAGGTGGGCGGCCGTGCCACCTTAGTCTTGGAGCTCCGTGCCGCGGCGCATGCGGCGGCCCGTTCAACCCCTATTTTTGCGAGGCTAACCATGTATCCATTTCCACAGGCGATTGCTCCAGCAGTGAAAACCCACATCGATGCGCAGGCCGCATTCCTGAACGATATGTCGAAGTCGCTGTTCGCATCGTTCCAGCAGATGTGCGACCTGAACATCCAGCTGGTGCAGACGATGCTGGAGGAAACGACGTTGGCGAGCAAGCAGGTGCTGAGCGCGGACCGCCAGTCCGAGCTGCTGAGCGCCGCCGCGTCGCGCGCGCAGCCCACGGCGGACAAGCTGCGCGCCTACCAGCAGCACATCGCACGCCTGGCGGCCGACGCCCAGGTCGAGCTGGCGCGCGTGGCGGAGCAGCACGTGCAGAACACCTCCCGCACCGCGCGCGCCCTGGCCGACGAGGTGGCGCGCGACGCCACGGAGCAGACGGAGCGCGGCCTGCGCGCCCAGGAGGAAACCGTGCGTCAGTTCACCGATCCGTTTGTGCGGGGCGGTAATGGCGCCGCCCAGCCGCAGGGCGCGTCCCAGCAGCACATGCCGCCGGGCGGCCAGCCGCAGGCGGGGCAGGGCGCGCAGCAGCGTTCCGCCACCACGCACTGAGGCCGGCGCAATCGTTCAAGCGGGCTCGGCGCCGGCCGGTGCTCCTGCGGTCGACGCCGCCACGGCATGCTCGGCCACCGGGGCCACCGTTGGGCGCGGGCCGAGGCCGAACAAGGGGCGCAGCACCGGCACGCGGCGCACGATCTCGAAGCCCGCGAAGCTGCCCACCGTCACGAGCACGACGAGGAGCATCGCTTCGAGGCCCGGCGCGCGGTGCAGGGGCTTCAGCGCATGGGCCAGCACGACGATCAGCGTCTGGTGCAGGATGTAGACGGGGAAGATGGCCTCGGTCAGGTAGCGCCGGGCGGGGCCGTCGCGGTCCAGGTGCAGGCGGGCGAAGCCGCAGGCCGCGACGATCGCCGTCCAGGCCATCAGCACGTACATGGCCCGCATCGGATACACGAGCAGTTCCCACCGGGTGCCCGCGATGGCCCCGTGCGACAGCGCGTACCAGATGATGATGGCGGCCCAGCCGGTGCCGGCGAGCGCCAACGCTTGCCAGCGCAGTGCCGACGCGCGGGGCCAGAAGCCAGGCACGCGCGCGAGCAGGGCGCCGAGCAGGAACACGGTCAGGTAGTGCGCATGGTTGTACCAGTCGTCGACGAGTGCATGGGTGATGGGGAAGCGGTCGAGCATCAGCACGCGGGCGAGTGCCAGCACGGCCGTCGGCACGGCGATGAGCTTCCAGCCGGTGAGCACGCGGCCGAGGCTGGCCGCGATGCGGTCGAAGCGGGGCCCCAGCACGGCGACCAGCAGCGCGAGGACGGCCGTGTAAGCCCACAGGTAGGCGACGAACCACAGGTGGTTCCACGTCGGCAGGATCAGGCAGCCGTCCTTGCAGAAGCCGTGGTACGCGGTCAGGTACAGGCGCATGAAGTCGCCGTAGCTGCCCGCGTAGCCGACCTGCTCGACGACTTGCAGATACGACTGCGGCGGCACGATGACGAGCATGCCGAACAGCAGCGGTATCAGCAGGCGCCAGCTGCGCTTGCGCAGGAACATGGCGGGCGCGAGCTTCGTCAGCATGCAGCTGGATGCCACGCCGGACACGAGGAACAGCAGCGACAGCCGCCACGGCGACGACAGCATCATGTAGGGCTCGAGCGTGTCGCTCGCGTACGGGCTTTTCACGTGCCAGTCCCACGTCACGTAGTACATGCCGACGTGGAACAGGATGAGGAGGAAGAATGCGATGATGCGCACCCAGTCGAGGAAGTGATAGCGCGGCAGCGGTGCGGCGTGCGTGTGGAGAGTGGTCATGGCGGGCGTCCGTGGTTGATCGATGAAGGAACAACGCCAGACTAGGACCGGCCTCGCGCCCGCGCGAGCGGAATGTGGCGAGGCGGGAGCCGGATGGGGCGAGCCGGACGGCGACCGCGGCGGGGCGCCGTCCGTCGGGTCAAAGCGCGCCGACCTCGACGGTCGGCTGCGACAGCTCGATCTTCAGCGCGGCCGCATGTGCCGTCGGCAAGCGCGCCGGCAACGTCACGACGAGCGCATCGTCGCGCTGCGTCCAGGCCAGCTTTGCCTTGCTGCCCAGCAGGCGTACAGAACGGATCGGCCCGGCGGCTTGGGCGCTGCCCTTGCCGAGCGCATGGATCACGACCCGCTTGACGGGGACGCCGAGCGTGATGGCGTACACGGCATTGCCCTTCGCGGTGAAACGGATATCTTCCGCCGTGTAGTGCCCGCTTTCCTTCATGGCGCCGGCGGCCGTTTGCGTGGGTCCTTCGCCGAACACCTTCCATGGCCGCGTGCCATGGATCGCCTCGCCGTTGACGCCCATCCACGCGGCCATCTCGTCCAGGAAATGACGGGACTCGGGCGGCAGGCTGCCGTCCGCATATTGCACGACGTTGAGCAGCAGGTTGCCGTTCTTGCTGACGATATCGGCCAGCATATAGATGATCTCGGCCGTCGACTTGTATTGGTAGCCGTCGCTGTAGAACCAGTCGCCCATCGACGTGTCCGTTTGCCACGGCTGCGGATTGATACCTGCCAACACGCCGCGTTCCACGTCGAGGACGCCTTCTCCGGCATTGAATTCGCCCGCGCCTTGCGCCTTGTGGGTATAGACGGCCGTCAGGTGGCCATCATGCACCGCCAGGTTGCCGTTGTAGTAGTTGGCGAGCAAGGTGCGGCCCACTGTCCCGAACGGCAGACCGCCATCGGAATACAGCAGGTCGGGGTGATAGGTGTCGACCAGGTCGCTGATGCGCTTGAACCATTCCTCATGCCACGCAGGATTTTTCGCATACCAGTTGTCCAGGTTGCTGTGGAGCGCCTCGTCATGGGCGGGATGGTACAGCTCCTGGTAGGCGGGATCGGCACCGTCGTACGGCACCCCGGCCAGGGGCCCGGTCGTGTCGTGGCCGTGGCTGGTCGCGAGCCACCCATAGCTGGCACCCAGGTGTTCGGACACCCCGAACGGCAGGCCAACCTTGCGCGCCGCCTTTTGCCACGCGCCCACGATGTCCCGGTGTGGCCCCATGTTGACGGCGTTCCAGCTGTGGGTGTGCGAATTCCACAGGTCGAAATTATCGTGATGGACGCCCATGCTGACGAAGTACTTCGCGCCCGCTTTCACGTACAGGGCCATCAGCGCATCCGGATCGAAGCGCTCGGCCTTCCACAGCGGAATGATGTCCTTGTAGCCCGCGCGGGACGGATGGCCGTAGTGTTTCAGGTGGTGCTCGTACTGCGGATGGCCCTGGATATACATATTGCGCGCATACCAGTCGCCCGCGCGCGGCACGGCCTGCGGACCCCAGTGCGACCAGATCCCGAATTTGGCGTCGCGGAACCATTCCGGTACGCGGTATTGCTGGAATGATGCCTCGGCGCCGGTGTAGGGACCAGGCTTGAGCGGCGGTTCATACGCGTCCTCCGCGAAGGACTGCAGGTGGCATGCGAGCACGCCGGCGAACAGCAAGCATCGAAGCGTTCGGTGCGTCATTGTCTTATCTCCATTATCGTTATTGGAACGTGCAAAACCCGCAATGATAGTCCGCGGTCCGCGTCCCGCGTGTGCCCTGGGCAATAGTGTTGGAGTCGTTGGCAGATTTCATAAACGGGCGCGGCGACGCCGGACACGGGACTGTAATAATTGCCGTATAGAATTATTTTTCATGTCTATCGACACCTCCGTCTATGCCAAGACCGCGAAAGGCCGCAGCGAAGTCGCATCGCGCAGCATGGGACTGAACGGCCGCCAGCGCACCGTCCTCATCCTGCTCGACGGCCACAAGCCGTGCGCCGCGCTCGCACCGCTGATGCCGGCCGGGCAGGTGGCGGACATCGTCGGGCAGTTGCTGGCGCTGGGCTTGATCGAGCCCCGTGCGGCGGACGGCGGCCCGCTCGCGGCGCAGCCGCAGACGGCGCCAGCGACGCCGCCCGGCGAGCACGACGCGCACGTCGCCGGGATCAAGCGCTACATGGTGCAAACGGCGCAAGCCCACCTGGGCCTCCTGGCTGCGGAGGTCGTCGCGCGCATCGAGCGCACGAACGATGCGGACCAGCTGCGGGCCGTCGTCGGCTACTGGCACATGGCGCTGCGGGATGCAAAGGATGGCCGCGCGACGGCCGGCGCCCACCTGGAGCACGTGCGCGCGGGCTTGCGCGACGCGGGTGTCGCGGCCTGAGCCGTCGGGCTTGCCGCGCGCGCAGGCCGTCCCGTACACTGCGCACCCCGCACAACCGCCGACTCAACCTTTTCCGGTCACGACCATGAATCCCCATGCCTTTGCGCCGTCCGAAATCGACGGCGTCTACCGCGCCATCCGCACGCGGCGCGACATGCGCCATTTCCTGCCCACGCCGCTCGAGTCCGGCCAACTGGAACGGTTCGTCACGGCGGCGCACCAGGCGCCCAGCGTGGGCCTCATGCAGCCCTGGCGCTTCATCCGCATCGCCGACCGCGACCTGCGCCGCCGCATCCACGCGAGCGTCGAAGAGGAGCGCGTGCGCACTGCGGACGCACTCGGCCAGCGGTCGGCGGACTTCATGCGCCTGAAGGTCGAGGGCATCCTCGAGTGTGCGGAAGTGGTCGTCGTCGCGTTGATGGACAAGCGCGAGCCGTACGTGTTCGGGCGGCGCACGATGCCGCACATGGACCTGGCGTCCGCATCGTGCGCGATCCAGAACTTCTGGCTCGCGGCACGTGCCGAAGGCATCGGGGTGGGGTGGGTGTCGCTGTTCGATCCCGAGCGCATCCGTGCGCTGTGCAAGATGCCCGACGGCAGCGAGCCCATCGCGGTGCTGTGCGTGGGCCACGTGGCCGAGTTCTATCCCGCGCCCATGCTCGAGGCGGAAGGCTGGGACAAGCGCCACCCGGTGTCGGCCATGATGTATGTCGACACGTGGGAGACGCCTGCCGCAGCGGACGGCTGAACGTCAGTCGTGCTGGCCGACGATCTTGGTGGCGTGCAGCACGCCGCCGCTGTTCGTGCCTTGCACTTCCAGTTTCTTGCCGGCGAGCGTGTCGGCGGTGGCGTCGCGGAACAGCGTCACGTCGCTCCACTGGACGTTGAGCGTTTCCTTCTCCGTCGTCAGCGCGAAGGTCTTCGCCGTCGTGTCGACCTTGCTCGCAGTACCGATGCGCGAGAGGACCGCGTGCGTGTCGCCCGCTTTCTCGCACGTGATCGCGCTGGCCTTGACCTGGCCGGATGCGCTCAGTACGCCCGTCACCTCGACCTGCAACGTGTTCGCGAGCTGGGCGGTGCCGCACGTCGCCGCATCCAGCGTCACGCCGGTGGCGTCGACCTTCACGTCGCGCACGGTGAAACTGGACGCCGACACGAAGTTGGCCACGCTGCCGTGCAGTTCGACCTGCTTGTCCTTGCTCTGCTCGACGCCGCGGAGCACGACGGTCGTGGCCTTCAGCGTGCCGTCGGTGCCGTACGAACCTTTCACCACGACATAGCCATTGACCTTCAAGTCCGCGAACGCCTTGCCGGCCTGGTCGAACGTGGCGCTGGACAGGTCGACCTTGACGCCGTTGATGGTGATGGTCTTCGCGCCCGGGTCGACGGCCGAGATGGCGCCGCCCAGTTCAGAATCCTTCGCACCCACTTCGGCCTTGTGGTCGCGCACCTTGACGACGGTCGCCTTCACCGCGGTGCCGGCGGCCACCGTGCCGAGCGGAATGGCCACGTGCACGTCGACGCCGTTCGCGAGCGTGGCGCCGGCCGGCAGCACCTTGGCCGTGCCGTAATCGACGAGCAGGCTGCCGAGCTGGAACGTGTGGGCCGACGTCGACAAATTGGCCACGAGGCCGTCGACGTGGTCCGCGGTGTCGGCCGTCGCGCCCGCCTTCTCGATGCGCGTGGCCTGCACCGTCGCCTTGCCCGTCGCATCCGTCTTCGCGATGCCGTACACTTCGACGCGGTCGCCTACTTGTACGGCGGACAGCGCCGCATAGCCTTCGAGGATCGTCACCGGTCCCGCCGTCGCGTCCGTGTTCACGGCGACCGTCTGGCCGGCCACGGTCAGCGTGCCGGCCGTGGTGTCGAGGGCCGACACGGCGCCTTCGACTTCGGCGACGACGCGCACCTGCGTCGCGACGAGCTGGCCGTCATGCTGGACCTCGACGTGCTGGCCCAGTTTCAATTCCACGTGCTGCACGGTGCCGTCGTCCAGTTCCTTGCCGGCAGCGACGGTGGAATCGTCGATGCGCACGCCGTCCACGATCACGCTGCCGAAGCCCGTCACCGTGCCGGCGACCGTCGACACGCCGGCCGTGACGGGCGCGGGCGTGGGGACCGGTGCCGTGGCAACGGGCGTCGACGTTGCGCTGCTGCCGCCACCGCCGCCGCCACAGGCGGACAGGACGGCAGCGGTGATGGCCGCGAGCACGAGGTAAGAGGGGATATTGGACCGCTTCAGCATGGGACGTCTCCTGTAGATGTTCGAGAATCGAACTCGACTGTAAACATTTCCATGCGGCAATAACATTACGATCGATTCATTCGTTGTATGTACGCGACAGTACGCTACAATCAATTTCTCCGACCATCGAACGAAAGACCTCCATGCGCAACAAAGCCCGCCACCTCCGTATCGCCGTCCTGCTCGCGCTGTCGCACGCCGCCGGCGTCCACGCGGCACCCGCGTGCGGCCCGGCCCCGTCCGGCGAACTGCGCGCGGAGCGCGTCATGGCCGTGCAACCGTCGCGCAGCGAGGCCGGCTTGTACGAAGGGCCCGTGTGGATCAAGGATGCGCTGTATTTTTCCGACTTCAGCCTCGGGCCAGGCTACCCGTCGCGCGTTCGCAAGCTCGATCTGGACGGCCGCGTGACGACGGTCATCGAGGACAGCGGCAGCAATGGTCTCGCCGTCGACACGCACGGCGACCTCGTCGCGGCCACGCACAAGTACAAGGCCCTCTCGCATTACGCGCTCGCGGACGGCAAGCGCACGACGCTGGCAAGCACGTACCAGGGCGCCGTGTTCAATTCGCCGAACGACGTCGCCATCGCCAGGGACGGGACGATGTATTTCACGGATCCGGATTTCCAGAAGACGGCGGCGCCCGGCGGCCAGCCCGTCACGGGCGTGTACCGCGTGGGCACGGACGGCACGGTGACCCTCGTCGACGGCAGCCGGCCGAATCCGAACGGCGTCTCGCTGTCGCCGGCCGGCGACGTGCTGTACGTGAACGCGGGCGACGGCCTGCTGCGCGCCTACCCGATCGTCGATGGTGTGCCGGGGGAAGGGAAGGACATCGTGCGCGGGCTGCAGATCCCCGACGGCATGGCCGTCGATTGCCACGGCAACCTCTACGTGGCCGAGCACACGGCAAAGCGCGTGCGCGTGTTCACGCCGCAGGGCAGGGAGCTGGCGACGATCCGCACGGACGCCAACGTCACGAACGCCGCGTTCGGCGGCGCGGACGGCACGACGCTGTACCTGACGGGTGCCGGCGCCATCTGGCAGGTCCGGCTCGCCGTCACGGGATCGCCTTACTGAGCCAGTACTGAGTCAGGCCTTCAGCACGACGCGCTTTTTCTCGCGCGCCGAGCGGTAGATCCCCTCGATGATGCGCAGGTCGCGCAAGCCTTCCTCGCCGCCGACGATCGGTTCGCGGTCCTGCAGCACGCATTGCGCCATGTGGTCGAGCTGGCCCGCCCATTGCGTGGCGCCGGGGCCGGGCGGCGGCGTGACTTCCTTCTCGCGGCCATTGCCGATCCACATGCGGTTGCCGTAGTAGCCGGTCGCCGGTTCCATCTCGATGCGGCCCTTGTCGCCCATCAGCAGGATGTGGTTCTGGTTGGCGCTGTACATCGACATGCACGAGCCGATCACGCCGGACGGGAATTCGAGCTGGAAGCCGATCCTGTCCTCCACTTCGCGAAAGCGCGGATCGTTGCGGTCCGTCGTCTCCTGGGCGTACACGGCAACTGGTTCCTCGCCCGTCATGTAGCGGGCCGCGTTGAGGGCGTAGATGCCGATGTCCATCATCGACCCGCCGCCCGCCAGTGCCTTCTTCAGGCGCCAGGCGTTCGGGTCGTTGAACGTGAAGCCATGCTCGGAGCGGAAGTAGCGCAGCTTGCCGATTGCGCCCGCGCGCGCGAGGCGGATGGCTTCCAGGTTGTACGGCTCGAAGTGGCAGCGGTAGCCGATCATGAGCTTCTTGCCGGCCTGGCGGCACGCGGCGATCATCGCTTCGCATTCGGCCGACGACACGGCCATCGGCTTTTCGCACAGCACGTGCTTGCCGGCCTTGGCGGCGCGGATCGTGTACTCGGCGTGCATCGAAACGGGCAGGCAGACGTAGACGATGTCGATGTCCGGGTTATTGCGAATCTCGTCGTAATTGTCGTAGTTGTAGATGTTCTTGTCCGGGACGCCGTATTCCTGCGCCACCCGCTTCGCCTTGGCCGCATCGCCGCTGACGAGCGCGACGAGGCGGCTGTTCTTGCAGTTCTTGAATTGCGGGATGATGACGCCGAGGCCGTACGAGCCGAGGCCCACGATCGCATAGCCCAGCTTGCGGTCCGGCGGGGCCGCCCATGCCATGTCGCCCATCGCGCCCGCCGCCAGCGCACCGCCGGCGGCGAGGACCACGCCACGCCGATTCTTGTTGAACATCACGTCTCCTTATTGTCCGTTTGGTCCGGGATAGTCCGCCGCGCGCCAAAAATGTTAGCGCTCACGGTAGCGTTAGCATTGTAGTACGAAACCGCCTTCCCGCAGGCATGGTTAGCGCCAATCAATAGGCGCGTCGATGCGGCGCGCACACTGACAGATGGCGACCGGCGAGCCCGGTGCCGTCGCCGTTCGACGTCCGTATTGACGAATCCCGGTCCGGTTCGACGCCGGCCATCTTCCAGTGAGGTGAATCATGGTCAAACTCCAGGGCAGCGTGCCCCCCATCAGTGCCGACATGCGGTCGCTCGGACCGGCGCCGGCCGACGAACGCTTCGACGTCACCGTCCTCGTGCGCCGCCGCGCGTCGTTGTCGGCCGATCTGCTGGCGCCCCATGCGCAGGGCGGCGGCCGCACGTACATGACGCGCGCCGAGTTCGCCGCGCGCCACGGCGCCAGCGATGCCGACCTCGACGCTGTCGCCGCGTTCGCGCAGCGGTCCGGCCTCGTCGTCGTCGAACGCCGGCCGGCCGCGCGCAGCATCGTGCTGTCCGGTACGGCGGGCCAGATGGCGGCCGCGTTCGGCACGGCCATCGAGCGGGTCGAGCATAGCGCCGGCATCTCGCGCCGCCGCACGGCGCCCGTGCACGTGCCGCCCGAGCTGGACGGCATCGTCGAAGGCGTGTTCGGCATCGAGGACGTGCCCATCGCGCGCCCGCACTTCAAGTTTTCGCGCGACTCGGCGCAGGCGGCGCTGGTAGCGTCGACGCCGGCCGGCGCCGTGCCGGAAGCGCAGGCGGCCGGCGGCTACACGGGCGTCGACATGGCGCACTTGTACGATTTTCCGCCCGGCCTGGACGGCAGCGGCCAATGCATCGCCATCATCGAACTGGGCGGCGGCTACCGCACCACGGACCTGAAAGCGTATTTCAAGAGCTTGGGGCTAAAGGCGCCCAGCGTGACGGCGGTGTCCGTCGACGGCGGCAAGAACAGCCCGTCGCTGCCGTGGAGTGCGGATGCGGAGGTCATGCTCGACATCGAAGTGGCGGGCGCCGTCGCCCCGAAAGCGCACATCGCCGTGTACTTCGCGCCGAACAGCGAGCAGGGCTTCGTCGACGCGATCGCCGCCGCCGTCCACGACGACGTGAACAAACCGTCCGTGATCTCGATCAGCTGGGGCGCGCCGGAATCGGACTGGACGGAACAGGGTCTTGCCGCGATGGACGGCGCATTCCAGGCCGCCGCCGCGCTGGGCGTGACGGTGTGCTGCGCGGCGGGCGACGCGGGCGCCGGCGACCAGAACCCGGACAACGGCACGCCCGACGGCCACGCGCACGCCGACTTCCCCGCGTCGAGCCCGCACGTGCTGGGCTGCGGCGGTACGCGCCTCACGGCCACCGGCACGACGATCACGAGCGAGACCGTGTGGAACGACGACCCGACGAGCAGCGCGACGGGCGGCGGCGTCAGCGACGTGTTCGACCTGCCGCCGTGGCAGGCGGGCGCGGGCGTGCCCGCGTCCGTGAACCCGGGCGCGCGCGTCGGCCGCGGCGTGCCGGACGTGGCGGGCAACGCATCGCCGGCCACGGGCTACCGGGTGCGCGTCGACTTCATGACGTACACGATCGGCGGCACGAGCGCCGTCGCGCCGCTGTGGGCGGGTCTCGTCGCGCTGTTGAACCAGAAGCTGGCGCAACCGGTCGGCTGGCTCAATCCGCTGCTGTACGGGCCGCTGGCGGGCAGCGGCGCCATGCGCGACATCACGAGCGGCGACAACGGCGGCTATGCGGCGAAGGCCGGCTGGGATGCGTGCACGGGCTGGGGCGCGCCCGTCGGCACGCGGTTGCTGGCGGCGCTGGAAGGCTGAAGGTCACAACCGCGCCAGCACGTCGGCGCGGTATTGGCGGCTGCACGGCACGCGTGCGCCGCCGCGCAGCAGCAGTTCGCCGTCGCCCTTGTCCAGGGTGACGACCTGCTCGATCCACGGCACGGCCACCGCGGCGCGCCGGTGGCAGCGCACGAAGCCGGCGCCGAGCCGGTCGACGAGCCCGGCCAAGGTCTGGCGCAGCAGCGGGCTGCCGGTGGCCGTGTGCAGCACGACGTAGTTGTCGGCCGTCTCGATCCACTGGATGTCCGCGACGCGCACGACGCGCGTGACGCCGCGTTCGCTCACGAGCAATTGCTCCAGCGGCGCGGGCGGCAGCGCGGCGGCGCGGCCGTCCGGCTGCGTCTCAAGCCGTTTCTTCAGGCGCGCCAGCGCGCGCGCGAGGCGTGCGCCATCGTAGGGCTTGAGCAGGTAGTCGATGGCGTCGAAGTCGAACGCCTGCGCGGCATAGCGCTCATACGCCGTGACGAACACGACGAGCGGCGCCGGTTCCGGCAGCGACGCCGCGAGTTCGATGCCCGACAGCTCCGGCATCTCGATATCCAGCAGCAGGGCGTCCGGGCGGAAGCTGGCGATGCGGTCCAGCGCCTCGATGCCGTCGGCCGCTTCCTCGACGGCCGCGACGCCGTCCTGCTGCGCGAGCAGGTGTCGCAGCTTTACGCGCGCGGGGCGCTCGTCGTCGACGATCAGCAGGCGCATGCAGCCCTCAGCACGGCAGCCTCAGTTCCGCGCGCACGCCGCCCTGCGGGCGCGGCGCCAGGTCGAGCCGCGCGGCGTCGCCGTACAGCGCCTGGATCCGCGCCCGCAAGTTCGACAGGCCGATGCCGCCGGGGCGGTCCACGGCCGTGAGCTTGCCCGCGTCATCCTCGACGCCGAGCACGAGCTCGCCGCCGTCGCGCCGGGCATACACGTCGATATGCGTCTGGCCGCGGCGCCGCTCGACCGTGTGCTTGAACACGTTTTCCAGCAGCGGTTGCAAGCTCATCACGGGCACCTCGCGGTCGAGCAAGCTGTCGTCGACCTGCCAGGCGATGTCCACGCGGTCGGCGAAGCGTTCCGCCATCACGTCCGCGTACCCGCGCGCGAGGCGGAGTTCGGTCGCCAGCGGGGCGGCATGGCGGTCGCCCAGCGCCAGCGTCTCGCGCAAGACGTCGGCCAGCTGGGCCAGGGTGGCGTCGGCGCGGGCGGGGTCCGTCCAGATCAGCGACGACACCGTGTTCAGCGCGTTGAACAGGAAATGCGGCTGCATCTGCTGGCCGAGGCGCTGCAGCTGGGCCTGGCGCAGCAGGGTGGTCGAGCGCTCCGCGCGCAGCCGCGCGTCGAGCAGGGCGCGGTAGGACTGGACGCCGAAGCGGATCGAGATGAACAGGCCGAAGAAGATCGTGATCTTCATCGACTCGTACAGGAACAATTGCGGCACGGGATCGTGGTAATACGTTTCGCCGACGAGCGCGTACACGGCATCGCGGATGCCGAAGGCGAGGGGGACGAACGCGATCCAGTACATCGGCAGCCAGCGCGCCTGGCGCGCGAACCAGCGCGCCGGGCTGCCGAGCAGGTGGTCGTCCGCGTGCGACCAGCGCAGCTGCACGAAAGCGAGCACGCTGATGACGAGGGCCGACGAGCCTTCCCACAGCAGCGGTTTCCAGATGGCGAGGCTGTGCACGTTGCGCATGAAGTCCTGCATGGCGACGAGCATCATCAGGATCCAGAACAGGATCCAGGCGACGATGAAGATGGCATTGCGGCGCAGGAAGGTCATGCGCCGATGATCGGCCATCCCGGGGTGATTGTCAAAAGGCACGGGTGCGGCATCGGCACGGCGGTTCTGCTAACGTCGAGCCCAACGACCAATCACAGGAGGAAGCCATGGAACGTTTCCTGTTCGTGTACCACGGCACGCCGGGCCCCGATGCCACCACCCGGCACGACCTGTCGCGCTGGGCGGCCTGGTTCGACAGCATGGGCTCGCGCGTCATCGACCGCGGCAGCCTCACGCACAGTGCCGTCGAGGTGCCGCGCCGGCTGCTGGGGCCGAAGGAATCCGCCAGCTCGCTGTGCGGCTATTCGATCGTCGAGGCGGTGGATTTCAACGAGGCCGTCGAGATCGGCGAGCGCTGTCCCATCTTCGACGAGGATGGCTCGGTCGAGATCGCCCGGTTGACGATCCCGCTGGCCTAGCCTCTGGTCAGCACCACGTGCGTGGCCCCGGCCGTCGGCACGTGCTCCGTGCAGGTGAACCCGAGCGCCGGCAGGTCGATCCCGGCCAGCAGCGCCTCGCCCTTGCCCAGCAGGACGGGCGAGATGGCCAGGTGCATTTCGTCCATCAGGCCGGCCTGCAGGTACTGGCGGATGGTCGACACGCCGCCGCCCACCCGGATGTCCTTGCCGCCCGCGGCCGCGCGTGCGCGTGCGAGGGCCGCTTCGATGCCGTCCGTGACGAAGTGGAACGTCGTTCCGCCTTTCATGGCGAGCGGGGCCCGGGCGTGGTGCGTGAGGACGAACACGTCGCAGTGGTACGGCGGCTCGTCGCCCCACCAGCCTTTCCAGCTGTCGTCGGGCCACGGGCCGCGCACGGGCCCGAACATGTTGCGGCCCAGGATCCACGCGCCGATATTGTGGAAGCCGCGCGCGGCGAAATCCTCGTCGGGGCCGTCGCTGCCGCCCGATGCATTGCCCACCATGCGCTGGAATGTGCGCGTGCCGAAGAACCAGCGGTGCAGTTCTTCGCCGCGCTCGCCCAGCGGATTCTGCAGGCTCTGGTTGGGGCCGGCACCATAGCCGTCGAGGGAAATGGAAAAACAGTGGACTTTGAGTCTGGACATCGTCGGTCTCCGGTTGGACGGGACGCGGACTGCGCCCCCGTTCCGACGACGAACGGGGCGGGCCGCTTTCGACAACGCCGCGCGTTCAATCGTCGATATCGTCATCGCCCGGCTTGCGCCCGCGGCTGCGGTCGAGCGGGCCCTTCATCGCTTCCACGCCGCGCATGAATTCGTCCAGCCCATGGTCGGGGCTCACTCGGACGGTTGGCGGCATCAGTACCGCCATATACAGTTCGTCGGACACGCGCCCCGTGCGCTGGATATTGCCGGCAAGGATCAAACTCGAGCATAGCACGGCGAGACCGGCGCAGATCCAGCGGTAGCGCACGCGGTTCTGCGGCCGGATCGTGCACAGGTGAAAATAGACGGCGCCGGCAACGAGGACGACGGCGACGTGCGACGCGTAGTGCGTGAAGGCTTCGGCGGAGAACGCGTAGGCGAGCGTGCTGCCGAGCAGGACGTAGGCGGCGAGGGCAGTCACGCCGCAGCCGAACACGAACAGGTGGCGGCCCAGGCGCGCGTGGCGCGCGAACAGCCGGTTGGCGCACGCCCACGCACCGCCCCACAGCAGCGCGACGGCGAGGCCGGCGGCCAGCGCCTCGGCGTAGCGCGCAACTTCGAACAATGAGTCATCGGCCAGCCAGCGCGCGAGCAGCGCGACGGCGCCCGCGAGCAGCAAGCCCAGCGCGCCCGGCAGCACGCCTTCCCAGCCGTGGAACGTGCGGTCGACGAGTTCCGGCGCGACGGGCCAGTCGGCCGCGCGCACGCGCAGCGCCGTGTGGCCGATGCGCGCGACGGTGTCGCCAGCCAGCGCGACGTTCTGCACGCGGCGGCCGCGCACGACGATGCCGTTGCGGCTGCCGAGGTCGCGCAGCACGAGGCGTCCGTCCGCACCCGGCTCGACGACGGCGTGGCTCGGTGCCGCGTAGTCGTCGTCGAGGATCACGTCGTTCGCGTAGCCGCGCCCGATGCGGATGGGGAGCGCGTCGACGCACTGGCGCTGCAGCACGTCGCCGTTGCGGGCGAGCAGCTCGACGTACCAGGGCCCGTTCATTTCACGCGGCTGCGCCCGAGCGCAGACAGGAAGGCGCGCGTCGTGCGCACGCCGTTTTCGTAGGAGACGCCGGCGAGGTCGAGGCGGCTCTGCAGGCTCGCGTGCGCATCGTCCGTGCTGGCGGCCAGCAGGGTGAAGTTGTACAGGCCCGCGAACTTGCGGTACGCGCGCACGCACGTGACGGCGCGCACGGGCAAGGTCGCCGTCTGCACGAACATCTCGGTGCAGGCGGGGCGCGTGAGGCGCGTGTCGCGGCCCGGGCCGATGCGGTCGACGCGGAAGCTGCCGCTCGCCAGCACGGCGAACTGCAGCGGGTGCAGCGACGTCGAGCGCAGCACCTGGTGCGTCATCGACACGTGGCCCGTCTGCTGCGAATCCGACACGTACACGGCCGCCTCCATCGCGCAGCTGACGGCATCCAGCGTGTACTCGGCCTCGGCGCGGAAATTCGAGCGGCCCCAGCAGCGCAACTGCTGCGATTCGCGCACGGGCACCTGGTACGGTCCCATCGTGCGCAGCGACAGCGGTTCGGCCAGCAGCCGGTCGATCAGCGCGCGCTGGTGCGCCAGCAATTGCTGGCCGATCAGCGGGTTGAAGTTCTTCGGTGGCCTGGACTGCGCCGCGGCCTTGGCCAGCAATTCCCGCGCATACTTCACGGGCACGAGAAAGCTGACCAGTTCGCCGTCGCGGCGCTTGGAGACGTTCACGCCCGCCACGACGCCGGACGCCGTCACGCTGGGCCCGCCGCTCATGCCCGAGTTGATGGGGCCCGTAAAAATCAGTTGTTCGTAGAAGCTGCGCGTGACGATGCCGTTGTACGCGCCTTCCGAGATGGCGAAGCCGAGGTCGAGCGGATTGCCGAGCGAATACAGGTACTGGCCCTGCACGAGTTTCACGGGCTTGTCCGGGACCTTGAAGAATCCCGTGCCGGTGCGGTTCACGCGCACGACGGCCAGGTCGTGCAGCACGTCCACGGCGAGCAGCTCGACGGGGCCGCTCTTGCCGTCCGTGTCGACGTATTCGCCCACATAGACGTCGGGGTCGAGCGCCATCTGCGACACGACGTGGTAATTGGTCAGCACGAGGTCGCCTGAGCCGACGAGGAAGCCGGAGCCCACGCTGGACTGGCTGCGGCCGTTCCTCAGCAGCATGCGGATCTGCAGCAGGTCGGCCTTCGCGGCGGAATACAGGGTCTGCGCCGCGCTGGACGGCGTGGGCAGCGCGGCCGTCTCGTCCGTCTCGCCGGGGCCGGGCGCGGGCGGCGTCGTCGCGGGCGGCGTGGCCGGAGGGATCACGAGCGGGGGCTGCGGCGCCGGTGTCGCAGCGCGCTGGCCGGCCTTGCCCGCGGCGATGGCGAGCGGGACCGCCGCGGCGCCGATGACGGCGGCGGCAAGCAGCACGCGGGTGGCAGACGGGAGGCCCATGCCCCCATCTTGCCAGAACTCTTGCGGCGGGGCTTACGCTTCGCTGTCGAGTGCGGCTTCGGTGGCCGGGGTCATCATGTGGCCCAGCTTGGCCTGCTTCGTGTTCAGGTAGTTGTCGTTGTAGGCGTTGCGGTTGACGAGCAGCGGCACGCGCTCGGCGACCTTGATGCCCAGCTTGCCCAGCGCATCGATCTTGCGCGGGTTATTCGTCATCAGGCGCACGGCCTCGATGCCGAACTGTTCCAGCATCGGCAGCACGAGTTCATAGTTGCGGGCGTCGGCGTGGAAGCCCAGCTGCAGGTTTGCCTCGACCGTGTCGGCCCCCGCTTCCTGCAGGCGGTAGGCGCGGATCTTGTTGACGAGGCCGATGCCGCGGCCTTCCTGGCGCAGGTACAGCAGGATGCCGCGGCCTTCGTCGGCAATGCGGCGCAGCGCCGATTCCAGCTGCGCGCCGCAGTCGCAGCGCTGCGAGAACATCACGTCGCCCGTCAGGCACTCCGAGTGGATGCGCGCCAGCGGCGGTTCGCCCGTGGACAGGTCGCCCAGGGTCATCGCCAGGTGCTCCTTGCCGGTGGAATGCTCGACGAACGCATGCATGGTGAACTGCGCCCACGGCGTCGGCAAGCTGCACGACGTCACGTAGTCGACGAGGTTGGTAGGCGCGGTGGCGTTGTCTTGCATGGCTGATCCTGGTGCGATGACTGAAAAACAGGGAAGTAACGGGCAAGTTTACCGGAAATCCGACATGGCCGTGTAGTCGGCCCCCTCGGGTCCCACTTTTGCGGGAAAGGTGACGCGACTGTTCACGCACTGCAACACAATTCCCGCGTGGAATCGTGGCTATGCTAGGCTGGTAACAGCGTCGATTCGGACGCCGTTCCTTGTCCGTTTGCCATGTCGAATCCCCTCAAATCGTTCCGCCGGCTGCTGCCGCGCGCCCTCGGCGCCTGGCTGGCGCTGGCCTTCGTGTTGCTGTCCATCGTCCTGACGTTGGTCCTGACGGCGGTCATCGAACGCAAGTCGTCCGAGCAGGTCGAGACGAACATCGGGCATGGCCTCGCGGAGCTGGCGATGCAGACGTCCGACAAGCTGGAGCGCGGCATGTTCGAGCGCTACCGCGAGGTGGGCCTGCTGGCCCGCCGCCGTTCGCTCGGCGAGGACCAGCCGCCGGCGCTGCGCCGCGCCACGCTGGACGCAATCCAGAGCACGCTCGGGTACTACAGCTGGCTCGGTTACGCGGGCCTGGACGGCAAGGTGCAGGTGTCCGCCCAGGGCTTGCTGGAAGGGGCCGACGTGTCGCGCCGTCCGTGGTTCCGCAATGCGCTGCGCGGCATCCACACGGGCGACGTGCACGACGCCTTGCTGCTGGCGCGCCTGCTGCCCAGGCAGCGGGAGCCCTGGCGCTTCGTCGACGTCGCCTTCCCGTACGTCGATGAGCATGGCGTCACGCGCGGTGTGCTGGGCGCGCACCTGTCGTGGCAGTGGGCGCGCGACGTGGAGCGCTCCGTCATGGCCGGGATCGCGGCGCGGCGCCAGGTCGAGGCGCTGATCGTCGATGCCGAGGGCGACGTGCTGCTCGGGCCGCCCGACCTGGCCGGCAAGCGCCTCACGTTGCCCAGCCTGAAGGCGGCGCGCACGCAGCGCGGGGACGGCTACCTCGTCGAGACCTGGCCGGACGGCCGGCGCTACCTCGTGGGCTTCCAGCGCGGCCGGGGCTATGCCGAATATCCGGGCCTTGGCTGGACGGTGCTCGTGCGCCAGAACGTCGACGACGCGTTCGCTCCCGTGCGCCGCCTGCGCGAATACGGGCTGGGCGCCGGCGTGGTGCTGGCCGCGCTGTTCTCGCTCGTGGGCGCCGCGATCGCGCGCCACATCACGCGGCCGCTGGGCGAACTGGCCGACGCGGCGCGCCGCATCCGCGCGGGCGAAACGGTGCGCATCGAGGTCAAGCGGGGCGGCTACGCGGAAGTGCGCGCGCTGGGCCACACGCTGAATGCGCTCGTCGCGAACCTCGTGCGCCGCCGGCGCGCGCTGGAAGACTTGAACGCGACCCTGGAGGAGCGCGTCGCCCTGCGCACGCGCGAGCTGGAACAGGCGCTCGCCAAGGTGCGCGCCAACGAACAACGCATCGCCGCCATCATCGAGACGGCGCAGGATGCCTTCGTCGGCATCGACATGCGCGGCCGCATCCTGGACTGGAACTCGGCGGCCGAGGCGATGCTGGGCTGGACCCGCGCCGAGGCCGTCGGCTGCATCATTTCCGACCTCGTGATGCCGGAACGCTTCCGCGCCCATTCGCGCGCGCTGCTGGCGCATTTCCTGGAGACGGGCGAGATGGAGATCCTGGGGCAGCGCGTCGAACGGGTGCTGCTCACGCGCGACGGCCGCGAGATCCCCGTCGAGATGACCTTGGGCCTGGCCGGCACCGGAGAAGGGCTGTTCTTTTCCGCTTTCGTGCACGACATCTCGGAGCGCAAGGAAGTGGAGCGGATGAAGGACGAATTCGTCGCGACCGTGTCGCACGAGCTGCGCACGCCGCTGACGGCGATCTCCGCGTCGCTCGCGTTGCTGGCCGACGGTATGGCCGGTGAATTGCCGCCCGACGCGAAGGGCCTCGTGGACGTCGCGAACGCGAGTTCCGCACGCCTCGTGCGCCTCGTCAGCGACGTGCTGGACCTGCAGAAGCTGGACGCGGGCGCCATGGTGTTCGACCGCGCAGTGCAGCCGTTGCTGCCGCTCGCCGAAGACGCCGTCGCCGCGATGCAGAGCTATGCCGACCAGGCGGGAATCGCCCTGTCGTGCGTCGCCGCGCCCGGCGCGGAAGGCGCGCGCGTGGACGTCGACGGCGACCGGCTCGCGCAGGTGCTGACGAACCTGCTGTCGAACGCGATCAAGTTTTCCGGGCCGGGATCGACGGTGCGCACGCACGTCGAGGCGCGCGGCGACCGTGTGCGCCTCGCGGTGGCGGACGAGGGCGCCGGCATTCCGGAAGCGTTCCGCGACCGCGTGTTCCAGCGCTTCGCCCAGGCCGACGGCGCCGATTCGCGCCGCCAGGGTGGCACGGGCCTGGGCCTGTCGATCTGCAAGACGATCGTCGAGGAACTGGGCGGCGCCATCTGGTTCGACAGCGCCGAGGGCATCGGCACCACGTTCTACGTCGAGCTGCCGCTCGCGGCCTGAAGGGGCGCCTCGACCGGCACCGGCACGGGTGGCCGGCCGTAGCGTTCCTCGAATTCGTCCAGCGCGACGGGGCGGCCCAGCAGATAGCCCTGCATCACGTCGCAGCCATGCGCCGTCAGGAACGCCTGCTGCGCATCCAGTTCCACGCCCTCGGCGACCGTGGCGAGATGCAGCTTGCGCGCGAGCGCGATGATGGCCTCGACGATGGACGACGCGTTCGGGTCGTTGTCGACGTGCTGCACGAACGAGCGGTCGATCTTCAGCGCCGCCAGCGGAAAGCGCGCCAGGTAGGCCAGCGACGAATAGCCGGTGCCGAAATCGTCCAGCGCGAAATGCACGCCGAGGCCCCGCAGCTGCTGCATGCGGTCGACGAGGTCGGCCGGGTTACGCGCGAAGACGCTCTCCGTCAGTTCCAGCGTGAGGCGGTCGGCGCGCGCGCCCGTCGCGGCCAGCAAGGTGGCGACGGCGTGCGGGAAATCGGGGTCGCGCAGCTGGTGCACGCTGATGTTCACGGCCAGCTTCAGGCCCTGGAGGTTCGGGGCGCGCGCCCAGCGTGCGAGCGCGTGGCAACCCTGTTCGAGGACGTCCATGCCGAGCGCCGCGATCAGGCCGCCGGATTCGGCGGCGCCGATGAATTCGCCGGGCGCGACCAGTTCGTCCGCGCCGCGCTGCCAGCGCACGAGGGCTTCCGCGCCGACGAGGCTGCCGTCTTGCCCGAACTGGGGCTGGCAGTACAGCACGAACTGGCGCCGTGCGAGGCCCGTGCGCAGCGCGGCCGACAGCGCGGCCTGGCGGTCGACGGCCGCCTGCATGCCGGGGTCGAAGAAGCGCAGCGTGTTGCGGCCCTCGTCCTTCGCGCGGTACATCGCGAGGTCGGCCTGGCGCAGCAGCAGGTCGATGTCGGTCGGATGGCCGTCGAACAGCGTGGCGCCGATGCTCGGGCTGGTGGCGCACTGGCGCCCGGCCAGGTCGAAGGGTTCGGCCAGCACCTCGAGTACCTTGCGCCCCACGGCATGGACTTCCACCATCGCGTCGGCCGGGGTGGCGCCCAGGTTTTCCAGCACGATCACGAATTCGTCGCCGCCCAGGCGCGCGAGGTGGTCGCCTTCGCGCAGCGCCCGCCGCAGCCGCCGCGCCACTTCGCGCAGCAGCAGGTCGCCCACGTCGTGGCCCATCGTGTCGTTCAGCAATTTGAAATTGTCGAGGTCGAGGAACAGCAGCGCGCCGTGGCGGCTCGCGCGCCCGTTGCGCGCGAGGATCTGGCCCAGTTCCTCGAGCAGGAAGCGGCGGTTCGGCAGGCCCGTCAGCTGGTCGAAATAGGCGAGCTCGTGGATGCGGCGTTCGGTCTGCTTGCGCTCCGTGAGGTCGGTGTTCGTGCCGGACAACCGGATGGCCTTGCCGCCGGCGTCGCGCAGGATGAAGCCGCGGCTCAGCACGGGGACGTAGTGGCCGTCGTGGTGGCGCAGGCGGAATTCCGTGCTGTAGGTCTGGCGCGCGCCGGGTAGCACTTCGTCGAGGAAGGCGATCACGCGGATGCGGTCTTCGGGGTGCGTCAGGCGCACCCACGCTTCGGCGTCGGCAAGCTGCGTCCCGGGCGTGTAGCCGAGCATTTCCCACCAGCGCGCCGAATAATAGATCTCGCCCGTGACGAGGTCCCAGTCCCACGGGGCGTCCGTCGAGCCCTGCAGCGCGAGACGCATGCGTTCCTCGGACTTGTGCAGCGATTGTTCGACGCCTTTCAAGGCCGTGCAGTCGGTGAAGCAGACGACGATGCGGTGGATCGCGCCTTGCTCGTCGCGTTCGGGGTAGGCGTTGCAGAGCGCCCAGCGCACGTCGCCCAGGCCAGGGCGTGGCACGCCGACGACGACGTCCGACACCTTGGCGCCCGTGCGCAGCACTTCGTTGACGGGATACTCGTGGGCCGGCATGAACGTGCCGTCCGCGCGCACGAAATGCCAGGACATGGCGCTGGCCTCGGCGTGCAACACCTCATGTTCGCTGCGCCCGAGCAGCGCGAGCGCTTCCGGGTTGGCGGCGACGACCCGTCCCTGCGCGTCGTGCATCACCACGCCGGCGGGCAGATGGGCGAGCAGCTCGTCGAAGCGTCGTTGGGCGTCGTCCGCGGCGGTGCCGTCGCCGTTCATGCGGGGCGGGTTCTCGTGCATGTGGACTTTTGGTTACGATTTCCGCGCATGCTAGCAGTTCCCGGACGCCCGTGGCGCGCGCTCAGGTCATCACGTCGGCGCCAGCGCGCGGTAGCGGAAATCACGCAGCCGCACGGTGCCGCTGCCGGCCGCGTAGACGCCGACTTTCAGGCTCAGGAAGCCGCCGAACACATTGTGGTGAATACCCGACACTTCCATGCGCGTGCCGTGCAGCGTCCACGTCTTGCCGCCGTCGAACGAGTAATGGAAGGTCACCACGTTGTCGTCATTCGTCAGGCGCACGCGCACGCTGGAGATGGCTTGCGGACGGCGCGCCCACGGCAGTTCCTCCGAATATTCGTAGGTCTTGACCATGTCCGGCGTGAAGCCGAGGCCGACGTAGGCCTTCGGGTTGTAGAACAGCAGCAGGCCGCCTTCGGCCGCGCCCACGAGGTCGAGCGTGATTTCGGCCTCGTACGCGCGGTCGCCGACGCCGCAGGTGAGCGGCGTCGCGTCGACCGGCGACGTGCCCTTGCCCTTGATTTCCAGCCCGCCGTTCGCGAAGCGCACGCGCGCCATCTCGTCCGGCGCCGGATCGTGGAAGCTCCACTGGACGCCGAAGCGGTCCTTCGAGAAATCGTCGGACAGCGCGAACCCGTTCGGGCCCGCCTTGCCGCCGCGCGGCTTCGGCAGCGGTTTCGACAAGTCGCTGCCCTTGGCGCGGAACCAGCCGTCCGCCGTCCACTCGATCGGCTCCAGCAAGGTCTGGCGACCCAGCGTGCGAAAGCCGTTCTCGTAACCGTGGTAGACCATCCACCAGTCGCCGCCCGGGCCTTCCACGAGCGATGCGTGACCGCGCGACCACCACGGCTCCTTGTTGCTGGCCGTGCGCACGAGCGGGTTGTGCGGGCAATGTTCCCACGGGCCGTGGATCGACTTGGAGCGGGCCGCGATCACCATGTGCCCCGTCGCCGGACCGGCCGTGCCGCCGACCGCCGTCACGATGTAGAAGTACGCGCCGTGGCGCAGCAGCTTCGGGCCTTCCGGCGCGAAGTTCTCGACGACCCAGTCTTCCGGGTAGCGCCACGGCTGGTACGCCGGTTCGACGGGGCCATCCGCCGCGAGGCCGTCGTCCGTCAGGCGCACGCGGCGGATGCCGTTCACGAACAGGTAGCGCTTGCCGTCCTCGCCCACGACGTGGCCCGGATCGATGCAACCGCTGATCTTCAGGTCGATCGGGTCGCTCCACGGACCTTCGATGCGGTCGGCCCAGATGGCGTAGATCGACCATGTGTTGCCGTCCGGCGCGGCCGGGATGTAGATGAAATAGCGGTCGTTGTGCTTGCACAGGTCGAGCGCCCAGATCGTGCCCAGCGGCTTCTTCAATGCGGGGCCGACGGGCGCCCAGTTCACGAGATCCGTCGAATGCCAGATCACGATGCCCGGATACGACAGGAACGACGAGAACGTCATGTAATAGTCCTTGCCGTCCTTCAGGATCGTCGGGTCCGGGTGGTCGCCCGAAATGATCGGGTTCACGTACGTGCCGTCGCCGAGGTCGGCCTTGCGCTGGCCTTCGATGCCGCGGCCCCAGCGCGGGGTAGGCAGGCAAGCGGCGACGGCCGGTGCGGCGGCCTGCGCGGGCAGAACGGCGACGGCGGGGAGGGAAGCGGCGCCGGCGAGCAGCGTCTTGAAGGCCGAGCGGCGGGATGGGTTGGTCAAGCGGGTCTCCAGATTCTTGCGTAGTGATCGTTTCCAAGAGTATATGAAAACGATTTCATGAGCAAGACGATGACCTCAGCGCAGTTCGTGGATGGCGATCCCGCCGAAGCCGTCCCACAGGCCGAATTCCTGTTCCAGCCCGGGCAACTGGCGCAGCAGCGCGGGCTTGTCCTTGTGGAACGTGGTCGCGCTGCCGTCGACGGTGCGTGTGCCCGCGAGGCGGTACATCCGCGCGTCCGCACCCGCGACGGGCTTGCGCAGCAGGACGAGTACCTGGCGACCGTCCACGTCGACGGACTGCAGGTCGCCGGGACCGCTCGTCGTCTTCACGTAGCGGCGCTGGACCTCCGGCTCGATGGCGCCCGCTTCCAGCGCGATGCGCACCTGCCGGCCGTGTGCGGACGCCCAGTCGAGGAAGGGGATGGCGAAGTCAAGGATCTGGGCGCGGTCGGTGCGGTAATCCATCACGGCGAGCGCGTCCGCGTACGGGGCCAGCGCGTCCAGCAGCGCGGGATTGCGGCCCCACCAGAACGGGACGACGAATTCGAGGCGCAGGCCGTCGCCCGCGGCCGCCTTCAGCGCGCGCGCCATGTCGATGTAGGCCGCATCGCGCCGGCCCGGCGCCAGCACGGTCTCCGGCAACAGATACGGCTCGACGTCGAACTGCGCGCCGCGCAGGCGCGCGTCGGCAGGCTGCCCGGCGTTGTAGGCGGCATACGCGCGCACGCGCCGCACGGCGGCCGCCGCTTCGCCGGGCAGCACCATGTGCGGGTCGCCGTCGACGCTGTAGATGACTATGCCGCGCGCGCGCGCCGCGCGCACGAAGGCGGCCAGCTGGCCGGGATCGCGGACGGCGGCGCCGTCCGTCAGCGGCACAGTGACGAACAGCTCGCGGATGCCCTGGCCGGCCGCCCAGTCGAGCAGCGCGGGCCCGCCGTCGATCCAGTCGCCGGGCCGCCAGACCCACGTCGCGCGCGGTGCGGCCTTCGGTGCGGCGGCTGGCTCCTGCGCGAGCGCCGTCACGTCGATGCTCGCCGCGGATGCGGGGCACAGCAGCACGAACTGGCGCCAACCCGCGCGGTCCAGCGACGCGGGCAGCGTGAGGCGCGCGGTCTTTTCACCTGCGGCGAGCACGCCCACGTCGAGCGCGTCGCCGCTTTGCTGGCGCGCCGCGTCCGCGACTTGCCACGTGAACGCGCCGCCCTGCGCGTCATACGCCGCGGCCAGCATGGTGTTGGCATGGGTCATGAACCACGGCCCCGTGAGGATCGCGCCGGCCGGACGCTGGCCCGTGCGGCAGGTGACGCGCAGGTGGCCGTTCTCCAGGTGCGCCTGCACGCGCTCCTCGGCGCCGAACGCGCGCACGTCCATCGACGGCAGCAGGTTCTCGCGCAGCGGCATCGGTTGCGGACGCGCCGGACCGCGCGCGGTGGACGGCAGTTCATGCTCGCTGACGGCGAAGCGGCCGTCCGTCACGTTGCCGTTCAAGACGATCACGTCTTCCGGCGTCTCTCCGTGCGCCAGCGGATAGACGGCTTCGACCTCGGCGCCGGCCGCCAGCGCGACGCTCGTGCAGCCGGGCGCGTGCTCGCGGCCGTCGACGACGTAGCGGGGCGGCGCGCCGTCCGTGCCGGCGGGGCATTGGTGCAGCCAGGCGGCGTGGGCCGGGATCGTCATCGCGAGCAGGGGTAACGTCACGAGAAGGGTGCGCATGGTCAGGGGCCTTTGGGCGTACCGGCCTGCCAGTCGCCCTTGCGTTTCATCGTACCCCAGGTCGATTCCTTCTGCGCGATCCAGCGCCACAGGCCGATCAGGCGCCACACCGTGTTCAGCTGGCGGTACCCGAGATTTTCCAGCAGCACGACGGCGCCCAGCGCCAGCAACTGCTTGCCGCGCGGGTACATGTGGAACGACATCTCTTCCAGCAGCAGGCCGGAGGCGGACAGCAGGATGCCGAGGCCGATCGCGACGAACATGAACGTCGCGAACGCCTGCCACGAGATCCCGCCCGCGACGGCCGCCCACGTCATGAAGACGTAGCCGCCCAGTTCGACGACGGGCCCCAGCCATTCGAACAGCAGCATGAACGGGAACGCGAGCCAGCCCGGTACGCCGCCGTTCCTCGAGAACATCAGGCCCCAGTTGGCATTCAAGCTCTCGGCCAGGCCGCGCTGCCAGCGGATGCGCTGGTTCTTCAGCGTGCGGTAGTCTTCCGGCGCTTCCGTCCAGCACACGGGATCGGGCACGAATTCGATCTTGTACGGCTGGCGCTGCGCGCGCAGCAGGCGGTGCATGCGCACGATCAGTTCCATGTCCTCGCCGATCGTGTCCGGGCGGTAGCCGCCGGCCTGGATCACGGTCTCCTTGCGGAACACGCCGAACGCGCCGGAGACGATCAGCATGCCGTTCACCGAGGACCACCCGAGCCGGCCGAACAGGAACGCGCGCAGGTATTCCACGACCTCGAACAGCGCCCATACGTTGCGCGGCAGGCCGACCTTCGTGAGGAAGCCGCCCGTCACCTCGCAGCCGTTGGCGACGCGGATCGTGCCGCCCGTCGCGACGACGGTCGGATCGCGCAGGAACGGTTCCGTCACCTTTTCCAGGCTGTCGCGCTGCAGTATCGAATCGGCGTCCACGCCGCAAACGAGCGGATAGCGCGCCGCGTTGATGCCCGCGTTCAGCGAGTCGGCCTTGCCGCCGTTGTCCTTGTCGATCACGCGCAGGTTCGGAAAGCGGGTGGAGCGGTAGATCTGGCGGATGTCCTTCGTCGCGATGCGGCGCCGGTACGCTTCCGGAAACGGCAGCAGGCCGAATTCGCGTTTCAAGACCTCCAGCGTGCCGTCCTTCGAGCCATCGTTCACGACCAGCACTTCGTATTCGGAATACGTCAGTTGCAGCATGGAGCGCACGGATGCGGCGATCGTCGCCTCCTCGTTGTACGCGGGCACGAGGATGCTGACGGGCGGCTCGAGGCCGGAGTAGACGCGCGGCAGGTCGTCCAGCATCGCTTCCTGGCCCTTGCGGTGCAGCGCGCGCAGCGACAGCATGTTCAGTACGAGGTAGCCGCCGTTGAGCAGCACGAAGTAGCACAGCACGAACCAGGTGATGAACTGGATGAGCAGGTGGTGCGACATCATGCGGTCCTTTCCGCGGCGCGGGTCTCGGCGATCACCTGGGCGAGGATGTCGGCGGCGAAGCGATCCGTGAGACCGGCCTGCAGGGCATCCAGTTCGGCGCGCGCGAGCCAGGGCAGGTCGGCGATGGCCTGGGCGGCGCGGTAACGCACCCACCATTCGCGGTCGGCCAGCAGCGCGACGAGGCGCTCGACGTCGGAAGGATCGCCGATGCGGCCCAGCGCCTTCGCGGCCAGCACGCGCACCTGCCAGTCGGGATGGGCGAGCAGGCCGCGGACGGTGTCGCGCAGGCCGGGTGTGGCGACGATGCGCAGGGCTGCCGTCACGAGGTCGACGTCGGCGCTGGCGAGGGCGTCGGCCAGCAGCGCGGGCGGCAAGTCGATGCGCAGCGCTTCCGCGATGCGCATGGCGCGCGGCAGGCGTCCGGGCGGCAAGGTCGGCAGCAGGTCCGCGAGGACGCCGGCGACGGGCGCGCTGGCCTCCTTCAGGATGCCGGCCACGTGCGACATGGCCCAGTCGTCGCGCGCGACGAACAGCGGCGTGAGGTAGGCGGCGGCCGCGTGCGGGTCGATGCGCACGAGCGCCCACAACGCGGACAGCGACAACGTGACGTCCGGGCTTTCGGCCAGGGTGCGCAGGGTGTCCCACGAGGCGCGGTCGCCCAAGTGGCCCAGCAGCAGCGTCGCGAGCAGGCGTTCCGTGCGCGGCCCGCGCGCGAGCATGGCGCGCGCGTCGTGCTCGACGCCGAGGCGGCGCGCGACGGCGTTCAGCGCGACGCTGGCCTCGCCGCGCAGCGACGCCTGCAGGTGCACCCACAGCTTGATGAAATGGGGCCGCTCCGCACGGGCCAGCCGCGGCAGCGTGCCGGGCATCTCGCCGACGATGGCGGCGTTCAGCACGGGCCGCCAGCGCGCGAGCGCACGCGCCTCGCGCCGCTCGCGCCGGCGCAGCGCCATGCGCAGGCGGACGATCTGGGCGGCGAGGAGCAGCGTGAGGAAGAGGGCGCCGATCCCGGTCCAGTACGCGGCGGCCAGGACCGGGTCGGCGGGCGCCTTCAATGCGGCGGCAAGCACATGGGCGGGCAGGACGCCGCCGGGCAGGATCATGCTGGTGTTTTCAGGAAGCGGCGCAGGCGCGCGAGCAATTCCTGCGGCTGGAACGGCTTGATGATGAAGTCGTTGGCACCGGCGTCGAGGGCACGCACGGTGTCGCGCTCCGTGTTCTTCGCCGTGAGCATCAGGACGGGCACGGCTTCCCACCCGGCCTGCGCGCGGATCAGGCCGACGATCTCGAACCCGTCGACGTAGGGCAGCATCACGTCCAGCAGGACGAGGTCGGGCGCAGGCTCCGCCGTCACGTGCTGCACGGCCGCGCGCCCATCCGCCACGTGGATCACGCGATATCCCTGGCGCTCGAGCATGAAGCTCAGGACGTGGGCGATGTGGACGTCATCTTCGACGACGAGGACGCTGGGTTGTGCGCTCATGCGGGTGGGGTCGAAAGTTGCTGTGTGGCTTGATTATAGCGGCGGAATTTAACAGTTGACGCGCGATTGTGGCGGGGGCGACTGCCGCCGCGCGCATTGGCCGGACGCGTCGACAGTCGCACAAGCAGGCTCGTTATGCCGGCAGATCGAACAGCAGCACTTCCGCTCCTTCCGCGTGGTCGAACACGACCCGATCCTCGCCGCCGATCTTGAGCGCATCCCCATCTTTCAACGCCACGCCGTTGACGGAAACGTCCCCGCGAATGACGTGCACATACGCCAGCCGCTCACGATCCAGCGCGTGTTCCGCACGATCGCCTTCATCGAGAATGGCCGCATAGATCGACGCATCCTGATGAATGGTCACGGACTCCTGCCGCCCGTCACGTGACGCGATCAGCCGCAGCTTGCCCTTCTTGCTGTCCGTGGAAAAATGCTTTTCCTCGTAGCTGGGCGGGATGCCTTTCGTGTCCGGTTCGATCCAGATCTGCAGGAAGTGCACGGGATCCGTCTTCGAGCCGTTGAACTCGCTGTGGCGCACGCCTGTGCCCGCGCTCATGCGCTGCACGTCGCCGTAGTGCAGCACGGAGCCGGTGCCCATGCTGTCCTTGTGTTCCAGCGCACCGGCCAGCACGTACGAGATGATTTCCATGTCGCGGTGTCCGTGCGTGCCGAAGCCGGCGCCTGGGGCGACGCGGTCTTCGTTGATCACCAGCAGCGGGCCGAAGCCGGTGTGGCGCGGGTCGTAGTAATCGGCGAACGAAAACGTGTGCTTGGACATCAGCCAGCCGTGGTGGGCGGCGCCCCGTTCTTCGCTCCTGCGGACTTCCATCATGGTCTTCTCCTTGTGAATGTTCGAATTGTTTGCGATCCGCCATTGCGTGATCGCCTGTCGATGGAAGCCAGTATAGGCGCGTGGAGCAGTCAGGAAAAACGAGTAGTTTTAAGGCCTATGATCGAAAAAATCGATCATATCGGGCTCACTAATAAAGTCCGCCACAAAATAATAAGGTTCGCCACAAACGATAAATCTGCCAGACAGCTTCGGTCCGCCGACGTTTCGGCGACTTGTTCAGCTAGCAATAAGGTCATACACTGAGCCATACCGAACGTCCGTTATCGGCCAAAAGCGGTCATTCACGATGCATGTTTCCGTTCGGTGGACGAGTATCGCTTCGGGTAGCAAACTGGAAAATCGCAGTTAAAAAAAGGGAGATCGTGGTGATTGATTATTGTCCGATTTGCGGCTATGGCCCAGCTTTTGGATACGCTTCGCCGGAAGAATTGCGACACTCATACGACATCTGCGCTTGCTGTGGCTGCGAGTTCGGCTATGACGATAACGTGGCCCACTATGAGCAGTGGGTCGCAAAGGGATGCCCTTGGTTCAAATCCAAAGCTCGCCCGCCGAACTGGTCGCTTGAAGAACAACTAACTCATACAATTCGACCATGGCCCCCTGAGCGGTAGTCGGCGACGCAAGGGAGCAGCATAGAACGGTCGAAATAGCTGACCGATGAATGTCCGCAATGGGGCGGGAGCTGCCGGTCGTGACCGTTCGCGACTTTTTCAACTCAGCAACCTGCTATGCTGCCTCGAACGGCCGCGATCGGCCACAGGCGGTTGTTCAGAGAACGTCAGCACTACATTGAGTCAACGTGCAAAGCGGTCAGCCGCGCTCTACTAGATGAATAGCCTTGTTCAGCCAGCTCCACTCATGCTGCGCTTCGTTCGCATCCCATCCCGGCTTGAGGATTGCCAGCAGTTGTCTGTAGCGAGCTTGACGGCCAGACGTCTGTTTGACGTAGGAGTCCAACAGCCAGTTCTTGTGCCTCAGGTCATCAGCGACGCTCATTGCCGCTGCTGACCGGCTCATCCATTCCGATGCAATGCACAATCCTTCTTTTGACTGGGGTTCAAACCCAGCTGCTACTGCAGCCTTGACCTTGGCATGAGTCTCCTGTGCGGCTTGACGGTATTCATCCGCGCGGAAGTCACTAGTCCACAAGCGGCGCATGTCGCTCTGTAATTCGTCTGCAAATCCGCGATCCTGCAGCAGAACTATTAGTTCGTTCCATGCGTCAATCTGTTCTGGAGTAGGATCGTCGGGCAGCTCCGGCGTCATTACCACTGCCATCTGACGACGCAGGTCAGCGTCTACCACGGCCTGTTGCGACACCTGGTCGACAAATTGCTCGACCTTAGTCTTGATCTGGGCATTGGAAAGCGTTGTCATAGTCCATAACCTCCTTAATTCATCGTTAGTCGGCGAATCGGAACGCAAAGTAGCGCGCAAGACCGCCGCGACTCGTTTTTTCGCGACAATTTCAGCTTCCAGCAGCGCCAACCTAGTGCGTAAGATCTCAGCAAGTGGGAACCGATCGGCCAGCACACCGCCAATGCCGTCGAGAGGTACGCCCGCGTTACGCAAGACCCCAATCAGGTCTAACCGGGCTAGATCTGCATCAGTGAACAAGCGATAGTTGGCGTCAGTTCGGCTGGCAGGAGTTAGCAAGCCGCGGTCCGCATAGAACCTAATTCGACGCACAGGGACGCCAGACAGGTGGGCTACTTCGCCGATCGTATAGGTTTTCGATTCCATACCCATAGGTTAGTCTCTCCAGTCGATGGAGAGTCAAGCTCGTATAGCAAGTTTCTCGAGAAGATATGCGCTTTCAACTTGTTGATGTGCTTACCAATGTAGCGTCGGCGAAAACTCGGGCGCTAGTTGCGAGTTTGCCGTAGGACCGCTTTGGGTCGGCTCCGGCCTGTCGTGGCATTCCGTGATTTTTCCTCGACAGCAACATGCTATGCTGATTCCAACGGCCGGGTTCGGCCAAGAGCGGACATCTGACTTGCTTTTGTGATCCGTACTCTACAAGTGATATTCCATGAGTGAACTACACATTATCTTCACTAGAGAGGAAGTGCTTGTTTCTAGGAAACGGTACGCTTCTTGGCGAGAAATCCAAGATGAGTACAATGACTACATGGCGTCACTTGGCCCTTGGGAGGGCGCTAGCGTCGCATCTTGGCTGGACGAAGAGTACGACGATCTCGTCCCATCAGCGCAAGTGCAAGTAGAGAGTTTGCTGTCCAGCGAACAGATAGTCCGGCGTCTTTCTTTTGCACAGAATAAGTAACTGACGAGCCAACGTCTGCAATTCGTCGAACTCGGCCGTTCAGCCGGCAGCCACAGCTGTGGCACATCAGCGGCGCATGGGACCGTTACTTTGAAAGCGGTCGCATTTCAACTTCGAAGAAAGTGAACGTTCGTGACTTTTCCGGCTGCCTAACCTGCTATGCTGAATCGGATCGCCGGGCTCTCCAAAAAGTGGACCGCTCAGTTAGGCGAACCAATACCTTGGGATAGACTATTGATGAGAGCGGCAACAGGAAAAATTTTGCTGATAAGCGCTTTGTCGGCGACGTTCATTTTGGTTGCGCTTTATTTTGCACATGGACTGCGACCTGCCGCTACGCCAACTCTTGTTCACGCTGAAGCAAAAAGGCCTGAAGCGGCCCGACAGTCCCGTCCTGAAGGCTTGCAATGGTTTGGCGTGCTGCCGTCCACTTCGGCAGACAAGCCAGAAGAGCCTCGCGCCTTCGGTGATGTAGTCGCAGAGCTGATATCTTCCCGTAAGCCAGCAGATGCGTTAACAGCGTTTGGGATGATCGAAGGATGTGAAGGACTCCGTGCTGTATTTGAGCTTGATCCGATGCCGGCAGCTTTTCTGCCGCGCAAGAAGCAGTGTGCCGCGATCACGGATGCCATGCGTCGTTCGAAGTACGATTATCTACGCCTGGCCGCCTATGCCGGTACACCTGGCGTGGGTTCAGCGTGGCTTGGTTATGGACCTTCGGGCGACATTGAAGCGCTACGGACGAGGTCAAACGATCCGGCGGTCATCGCATGGAAGCAGCAGGCAACGGCGCTGGTCATTCGCGACGGAGACAACGGTGACATTAATGCTCTCCAGGACTTGATGAACGGCTATGCGGGAAAGACGCCGTTTTTCGATGCCGACCCGAGCCGAGCATTGGCCTATGCGCTCGCCTACAAAGATATTCTCGGTCTGCTGAAGTTGGATTATGGGATACAGAATTTGCCAACTGATGCCGACATCAACGCACTTGCTGCAAAACTTTCTCCCGAACAGGTCGAATGGGCGAAAAGCTTCGCAACCGCTATTGTCACTACTAGGGCAAAAAAACTGGCCTCGTCGAGCCGATAATTAGCGCCTCTGACTCAGTGACTTGTTGCGGTTAAGACGATTTGTACGGAGCCGAGTACCTGAAATGGACCGAGTCCTACAGCGCGCGACCACATGTGATTTTTGCGCTTCGGCAAATTCTATGCTGACCCGACGGCGGAGTTCGGCCAGAAGCAGCCCTCGCTATTCAACAATCAATCCTGTGAAACCACATGAAATGGATAAACGATCTGCGTGGTTAGTATGATTTGCTGGGATATGTCGTGCTCCGTGCGCCGGACAATTTCCCTGATGAGGATTACTTGCGTCCTGAAGAACAAATGACGCTACAAGAAGCTTTTCCCGAACTGAGGGCAGGCCTCGATTTCGTCGAAGAAGAGGTTGTAGGGAAAATGACAAAGGATCGGCTCTATGTCTTGCTGGACGAGGCACAAGCAGCTTACGTTGGAGAGGACCGGCGTAAAGGCGCCTTTCTCTTGCAGGATCTTGAGGCGCTCATCTTCAAAACATAGCGTCAAACTGCGTCCGCTCAGGGGCGAAAGCGAACTGTTGCGCACCTGCGTGCCGTGCAGGCGTGTGGCAAACTTTATTTGCAAGAACGGCACGCAGCAGGCTGCCTGCCTCGTGCGAGAGATTGTGACGGGCTTTATTCTCCCGTCCACATCATCGCCGCAGCGGGTCGAGCAGGCTGCGCAGGTTGTTGTGGTCGAGCTCATACATGAGGGCCAGCAGTTCGCCCAACTGGCCTTTCGGAAAGCCTTCGCGGGCGAACCAGCCCAGGTAGTGGCCGGGCAGGTCGGCGATCATGCGGCCCTTGTACTTACCGTAGGGCATCTCGCGGGTGAGGAGGAGGGTCAGGTGTTCGGGTGTCATGGTGGCGCCACTTTAGCAAACATGGCGTAGCATGCGGCGAAGGAGGGGAGACCGATGACGACCGACTTCAACCTGGAACGCTTCGTCGACGCCCAGATCGGCGTCTACGACACGGCGCTCGCCGAGCTGCGCGCCGGGCACAAGCGCACCCACTGGATGTGGTTCATCTTTCCGCAGATCGAAGGCCTCGGGCACAGCGCGATGGCGCAGCGCTATGCGATCCGCTCGGCCGACGAGGCTGCCGCGTACCTCGCGCACCCGGTGCTGGGGCCGCGCCTGCGCGCGTGCGCGGCCGCGGTGGCGAGCCATCACGATCGCGGCGTCGACGAGATCTTCGGCCATCCCGACAACCTGAAATTCCACTCGTCGATGACCTTGTTCGCCGACGTCGCGCCGCACGAGGCGATCTTCCAGACGTGCCTCGACCAGTTCTTCGACGGCCGCGCCGACCCGGCCACGCAGGACCGGCTGGCCTGAGCGTTTCGCCACGGACGCGTCCGCGGCGGTGGCGGCGCCGTTGTTGCGTATAATCGCTGGTCAGCTTGTCTACTAACCACACAACAACACACATGGCTTCATCTCCAGACAATATCAGCATGGCGGTGTTCTGCGACTTCGAAAACGTCGCACTCGGCGTGCGCGATGCGAACTACGAGAAGTTCGACATCAAGCCCGTCCTCGAACGCCTGCTGCTCAAGGGCAGCATCGTGGTCAAGAAATCCTATTGCGACTGGGATCGCTACAAGGGCTTCAAGGCGACGATGCATGAAGCGAACTTCGAACTGATCGAAATCCCGCACGTGCGCCAGTCGGGCAAGAATTCCGCCGACATCCGCATGGTCGTGGACGCGCTCGACCTGTGCTACACGAAGTCGCACGTGAACACGTTCGTCATCGTGTCCGGCGACTCCGACTTTTCGCCGCTCGTCTCCAAGCTGCGCGAGAACGCGAAGCGCGTGATCGGCGTCGGCGTCAAGCAGTCGACGTCCGACCTGCTGGTCGCGAACTGCGACGAATTCATCTTCTACGACGACCTCGTGCGCGAACAGCGCCGCGCCGCCGCCAAGCGCGACGAGCGCAAGGCCCAGCCGCAGCAGCAGGGCCGCCGCCCGTCCGATGGCGACAACCGCAAGCGCGAAGAGATGGAAGCGCGCAAGCTGCAGGCGCTGGAGATGGTCGTCGAGACCTTCGACGCGCTCGTCTCCGAACGCGGCGACACGGGCAAGATCTGGGCGTCGCTGCTGAAGGACACGCTGAAGCGCCGCCGTCCGGATTTCTCGGAAACCTATTACGGCTTCCGCACGTTCGGCAACCTGCTGGAAGAGGCGCAGACGCGCGGCCTGTTCGAATTCGGCCGCGACGAAAAATCCGGCACGTATGTCTACCGCGGCGCGAATGCCCAGGTCGAGCTGCAGCCGGTCGAGACGGCGGCGCCGGACATCGAGCAGCCGGCCGCACCGGAACCGGTGGCGGCCGTCGACGAGCTGGCCGCGGAAACGCAGGGCGAGCAGCCGACGGAAGTGCCGGCGGGCGGGCGCGAACCGCGTCGCCGCGGCGGCCGTGGACGCAAGGGCCGCGAAGGCCAGGCAGCGGCCGCGCAGGACACGGTCCCCGCATCGGAGGAAGCTGCCGTCGCCACGTGGCCCGCGCCGACGCCGGACCTGGCCGAGGCGATCGAGCCGGTGGCCGATGAGGTCGCCGCGCTGTCCGCACCTGTCGCGGAAGAGGAAGCGCCCGCGCCGACGAAAGAACGCCGCCGCGCCACGCGCACGCCCCGCAAGCCGGCCGCGCGCAAGGGTGCGACGGTCGCCAGCGAGGCAGCCGATGCCGATGCCGCCGCGGCAGCCGCGAGTACGGAAACGGTGACGCAGGCAGATGGCGCCGGCGCGGATGCCGGCCTGTCCGCACCGCCGGTCGAGCCCGTGGCGGACGCGGCGGACGGCGAGGGCGAGGGCGAGTCCCAGGCCGCGAAAGCCGCCCGCAAGAAATCGGCGCGTCCGGCCCACAAGGCCCCGTCACGCAAGCCGGCCACGCGCGCGCCGCGCCGTCCCGCGAAGGCGAAGACGCCGCCGGAAAACGGCTGACGCGTCGGCGACGCCGCTCCCGCGCGTGCGGGCGCGGCGTCCCATCTGCGGGTGCGCCCTGCCGCGCAGACGGCGGCGGCGTGCGCGCCCGCGTCGCACGGGCCTGTGCAATAATGACAAGAACGCCGTTCACCGTCATGCAGAGGCCCATCATGCGTACGCTTACCGGACTGTCCGCCCGCCTGTCGCTCGCCGCGGCGCTTGCCGCCTGTCTGCCCGCGCACGCGGGGGCGCCGTCCGCGTCGCATCCGCTGCTGGGCATCTGGGTCCTGACCATCCCGCAGCTCGGCTGTTCCGAGACGTACCACTTCCGCGGCGACGGCACGACGCTCGTCCGCAGCGCCGATGAAGTGTCGGAAAGCGAATTCACCGTGGCCGAGCAACCGAGCGCCAAGGGCTTCTACAAGCTCGAGGACAAGGTCGTGAAGGACAATGGCAAGCAGGACTGTTCCGGCGAGATCATGAAGCCCGGCACCCGGGCCACGAACTATCTCCGTTTCCACCCGTCCGGCGCGCGCTTCGTCATGTGCCAGGACGAGTCGATGGACGCGTGCATCGGCCCGTTTGAACGTGCACCGGGGCAGGGGATCTGACCGGCACGCTTGCTTGGGTGTATATTGCTGGGCGAATAGACAACATTCCGGATCGTCGATGTCCCCGGCTTTACTTTTCTGCATCCTCATCGCGTATTTCGCGCTGCTGCTGGGCGTCGCCTGGGCCACGGCGCGGGGCGCGAACAATGACAGCTTTTTCATCGGTAACAAGAGCAGCAACTGGATGCTCGTCGCGTTCGGCATGGTCGGCACCACGTTGTCCGGCGCCACGTTCATCAGCGTGCCGGGTGCCGTCGGCGCGGACGGCTTCGGCTACGCGCAAATCCTCATCGGCTACGTGATCGGCTACATCGCCGTCGTGTACCTGCTGCTGCCGCTGTACTACCGCCTGCGCCTCACGTCGATCTACCACTACCTCGACGTCCGCCTCGGCCGCCGCGCGTACCAGAGCGGGGCCGGGTTCTTCATCCTGTCGCGGCTGTTCGGCGCGACGGCGCGGCTGTACCTCGTCGTCGCCGTGCTGCAGACCATCATCCTCGACGGCCTCGGCGTGCCGTTCTGGCTGACGACCCTCGTCATCCTCGGCATGATCCTGCTGTACACGTACCAGGGTGGCGTGAAAACGATCGTGTGGACGGACACCCTGCAGACGACGTGCATGCTCGCCGGCCTGTTCGCCTGCGTCGCCTTCCTGCTGGGCCGGCTCGACCTGACGATCCCGCAGGCGCTGCAGCAGATGCAGCAGCAGGGCCTCGCACGCGTGTTCACGCACGATCCGAACAGCCCGGGGTTTTGGCTCAAGCAGGTCGTGGCGGGCGCGTTCATCGTCGTGACGATGACGGGCATGGACCAGGAAATGATGCAGAAGACGATCTCCGTGAAGACGCTCGGCGATTCGCAGAAGAACCTGCTGAGCCTCACCGCGGTCCTCGTCGTCGTGCTGAGCGCCTTCCTGTTCCTCGGCGGCCTGCTGTACCTGTACGCGCCGGTGGCCGGCGTCACGGCGACGGGCGACAAGATCTTCCCCGCCGTCGTCATGGGGCACCTGCCGGCGGCCGTGCAGATCGTCTTCCTCGTCGCGCTGATCTCGGCGCTGTTTCCCAGCGCGGACGGCGCCATCACGGCGCTGACGTCGACGTTCTGCATCGACATCCTCGGCATCCAGCGCCGCGACGATTTGTCCGAGGGCGCGCGCGTGCGCCTGCGCCGCCACGTGCACCTCGCGTTCGCGGCGCTGTTCCTCGCGATGGTGCTCGTGTTCAAATGGGTGGACAATCCCAGCATGATCGTCGTGATCCTCAAGCTTGCCAGCTATACGTATGGCCCCTTGCTCGGCCTGTTCGCGTTCGGCATGATGACGACGCGTACACTCCAGGATCGTCTCGTGCCCGTCGTGACGGTGGGCGCGCCCATCCTGTGCGCACTGCTGGAATACCACCAGCACGCGCTGCTGGGCAGCTACCGCCTCGGCCTCGAATTATTGATCGTGAACGGCGCCCTCGTGTTTGCGGGCCTGTTCGCGATCTCGCGCCCCGCCACGGCCAGTCCGGCCGTGGCCACGGTCCGAATCACCAACGATGTCTAACCAGTCGGAGAACCGATGTCCTTCAAACCCCTGTCTTCCCTGCGTCGCGGTATCGGCGCGCTCTGGCGCGGCCTCGACGCCACACGCCGCTTCGTGCTGAACCTGATCTTCCTGCTGATCCTCATTTTCCTCGTGTGGGGCATGTTCGGCGGCGGCCTGAAGCCGCTGGCACCGAAGACGGCGCTCGTGCTCGACCTGAAGGGTGAACTCGTCGAGGAACGGGCGGGCAGCGTGCGCGATTCCGTCGTCGCGGGCCTGTCCGGCAACGGCCGCCGCCTCGTGCGCCTGCCGGACGTGCTGAAGGCGCTGGACAGCGCCGCCAAGGACGCCAACGTGGGCGACGTCCTCCTGCTGCTGGATGAGATGGGCGGCGGCGGCCTCGCGTCCGTGCGCGAGATCGGCGCGGCCGTCGAGCGCGTGAAGGCGGCCGGCAAGCGTGTCGTCGTCTGGGGCGGCAACTTCGACCAGAAGCGCTACCTCATCGCCGCGCACGCGAGCGAGGTGTACCTGCACCCGATGGGCATGGTGCTGATCGAAGGCTTCGGGCGCCACCGCAATTACTACCGCGATGCGCTCGACAAGGTCGGCGTCACCGTCAACCTGATGAAGGTCGGCACGTATAAAAGCTTCGCCGAGCCGTTCATCGGCAACGGCCCGTCGCAGGCCGCGCAGGAAGCGGACGCGTTCCTGTACAACGGCCTGTGGACCGCGTACACGACGGAAGTGGAGCAGGCGCGCAAGCTGCCGGCAGGGTCGATCGCGAAAGGCATCGACGAGCTGCCGCAGCGCCTGACCGCCGCCAACGGCAACGCGGCCAAGGTGGCGCTGGACTGGAAGCTCATCGACGGCATCAAGACCCGCGACGAGGTGCGCGAGATGTTCGTCAAGCGCGGCGCGTACGACGCCCGCATCAAGAGCTTCCGCCAGGTGAGCCTCGACGACTACGTGGGGCGCCATCCGGACAAGCCGTTCGGCGATGCCGTCGCCGTCGTCGTCGCGGCCGGCGACATCACGGACGGCACGGGCGGCCCCGGCATGGTCGGCGCCATCTCGACGTCGAACCTGATCCGCAGCGTGCGCGAAGACGATTCCGTGAAGGCCGTCGTCCTGCGCATCAATTCGCCGGGCGGCAGCGCCTACGGCTCGGAACTGATCCGGCGCGAGCTGGAACTGACGCGCGCGGCGGGCAAGCCCGTCGTCGTGTCGATGGGCGACGTGGCCGCGTCGGGCGGCTACTGGATCTCGATGGCGGCCGATGAAGTCATTGCCGACCCGTCCACCGTGACGGGCTCGATCGGCGTGTTCGCGATCCTGCCGACCGCGGACAAGGTCGGCGACAAGCTGGGCATCCACACGGCCGGCGTGACGACCACGTGGCTCGCCGACGCCTACAATCCGCTGCGCCCGCTCGACCCGCGCTTCGGCCAGCTGATCCAGTCCACCATCAACCACATCTACGACGAGTTCACGACGAAGGCCGCCATCGCGCGCCGCACGACGCCGGCGAAGATCGACGAAGTGGGCCAGGGCCGCGTGTGGACGGGCACCCAGGCGAAGGAACGGGGCCTCGTCGACCGCCTGGGCAGCTACGGCGACGCACTGCGCTCGGCCGCCAAGCGCGCCCACCTGGGCGACGATTTCCGCGTCACGTATGCCGAGCAGCCGGCCACGCTGGCCGAGCGCCTGCTGGAGCGCATGGGCCTCTCCGATGCGCAGGCGTTGACCGTGCAGGTGAAGCTGGGGCTGCTGCCGGCCGACCTCGGCGCAGCCGCACTGGGCGGCAGCACGGCCGCGGCCATCGGCAAGGACCTGGGCTGGCTGTCCGCCGTCGCCGACCGCAAGCAGCCGTTCGCGGCCGTCACGCACTGCCTGTGCGGGGTGCCTTGAAACCTTTCTATCTCGTTAAGGTTTGTAACAGCATGTAGGCGCGGATACATACGCCGAAACATGGCGCTGCCGTCTTGAACACGGGCGCGGGACTTTCCCGCGCCCGTTTTTGTTTGGATATGACGGGATGTGCACGGCTTCCGTGTAAATCCGTGTAAAGGCGTCCGTTTTATTGCTTTTATGAAATATATTCTGCCGGGCAGTGCGGTGGCGCGTCCGTACGTTACGAAACATGGACGTACCGCGGGGCGTGCTACATTTCAAGAAAATTTATTGTGCTTTTGAACACTCGGCCGCCAAGGACTCGCATGGATTCGACCGTCACCCCCGACAAGAACAAGACGCCCACCCAACCGAAGCGCTCGCGCCGCACGCGCGTCATCGGCACCATCGTCGCCGTGCTCGCGATGATCGGCCTGGTGGCTTTGGCCTGGCACCTCATCCACCAGGCACCGCAGGCTGGTCCCGGCGGCGGCAGACCGGGGGCCGGCGGCGGCGCCGGCGCGGGACGCAGCGGTCCTGGCGGCCCCGGCGGACGCGGCATGCCGGCGACGACGGTCGGCGTCGGCAAGGCGGAACGCGCCGACATCCCGGTCGTGCTGGACGCCCTCGGCACCGTGACCCCGGCCGCCGTGGCGACGGTGCGCCCGCAGATCGGCGGCGTGCTGCAGAAGATCCTGTTCACCGAGGGCCAGCTCGTCAAGGAGGGCCAAGTGCTCGCGACGATCGACCCGCGCCCCGCGCAGATGGCGCTGCTACAAGCGACGGGCCAGCGCCAGCGCGACGAGGCCCAGCTCGACACGGCCAAGGTCACGCTGGGCCGCTACCAGACCTTGCTGCAGCAGGACTCGATCGCGCGCCAGGACGTCGACACGCAGGCCGCGCTGGTCAAGCAGTTGCAGGGCACCGTCACGACGGACAAGGCGGCCGAGGGCATCGCCCGCATCAACCTGGGCTACACGCAGGTGCGCGCCCCGATCGCGGGCCGCGTGGGCTTGCGCACGGTGGACATCGGCAACCTCGTGGGCAGTACCGACGCGAACGGCATCGCCGTCATCACGCAGCAGTCGCCGATCGACGTCGAATTCGCCGTCCCGCAGGACCGCCTGCCCACGCTGCAGCAGCGCATCAACGAGAACGCTACGCTGCCGGCGACTGCGCTCGACCGCACCCGCACGCGCGAGCTGGCGCAGGGCCGCTTCATGGCGCTGGACAACCAGGTCGACACGCAGACGGGCACCGTGAAGGCGAAGGCCCGCTTCGGCAACGAGGGCGCGAAGCTGTTCCCCAGCCAGTTCGTGAACATCCGCCTGCAGGTCAACGTCATCAAGAATGCCGTGACGGTGCCGGTGACGGCGCTGCGCCACGGCGCCAGCGGCGACTACGTCTACGTGCTGAATCCGCAGGCGCGCACCGTGGCGCTGACGAACGTGAAGCGCGGCGAGGAGAATGCCGAGCGCGTCGAGATCACGAGCGGCCTTTCGGGCGGCGAGACCGTCATCACGGAAGGTGCGGACCGGCTGAAGGATGGCGCGAAGGTGACCTTGCCGGGCGACCATCCACGCGGCCAGGGTGCCGGCGGGCAGGGCGGCGGCCATGGCAACTGGAAGGGCCGCCAGGGCGGGCAGGGCGCCGCCGCCGATGCGCCCGCGGCACCGGCCGCGCAAGGCGCCGCGCCGCAGGGACAGCCGGGCCAGGATGGCGCCCAGCGCCAGCACCGCCGCCGCCAGCAACAGGAAGGGGCCGCGCAATGAAGGATATCGTAGGGTGGGCACCCCGTGCCCACCGAACTTGTGCGTCGACGCAACCAATGGTGGGCACAGGGTGCCCACCCTACGGTTGCTACGTCCAGAGCGGAGGCGTCATCACGTGAGCCCCTCCGCCCCCTTTATCCGCCGCCCCGTCGCCACGTCCCTCTTGATGCTGGCCATCGTGCTGGCAGGCCTCGTCGGCTATAAATTCCTGCCGCTGTCGGCGCTGCCGCAAGTGGACTTCCCGACGATCCAGGTGCAGACGCTGTACCCGGGCGCGAGCCCGGAAGTGATGGCGCGCACCGTGACGGCGCCGCTGGAACGCCAGTTCGGCCAGATGGCGGGCCTCGCGCGCATGAGTTCCAACAGCGCGGCCGGCGTCTCCGTCATCACCCTGCAGTTCACGCTGGGCCAGACGCTCGACGTGGCGGAGCAGGAAGTGCAGGCCGCGATCAACGCGGGCGGCTCGCTGCTGCCCACGGACCTGCCGGCGCCGCCCGTGTACGCGAAGGTCAACCCGGCCGACGCACCCGTGCTGACGCTCGCCATCACGTCCGACTCCATGCCGCTGACGGAGGTGCAGAACCTTGTCAACACGCGCCTCGCGCTGAAGATCAGCCAGGTGACGGGCGTCGGTCTCGTCACGTTGCAGGGCGGCCAGCGGCCGGCGGTGCGCATCCAGGCCGATACGGCGGCCCTCGCCGCGAACGGCCTCGGTCTCGACACCCTGCGCACGGCGATCACGAACGCGAACGCCAACAGCGCCAAGGGCAGCTTCGACGGCCCGCTGCGCGCGTACACGATCAACGCCAACGACCAGCTGGTGACGGTGCCCGACTACACGAACCTGATCGTCTCCTACCGCAACGGCGCCCCCGTGCGCCTGGGCGACGTGGCGAAGGTCGTCGACAGCGCGGAAAACGTCAAGCTGGGCGCGTGGGCCAACATGAAGCCGGCGATCATCCTGAACGTGCAGCGCCAGCCGGGCGCCAACGTGATCGCCACCGTCGACGCCATCAAGCAGCGCCTGCCGGAGCTTGCCGCCAGCCTGCCGCAGAGCGTCCACATGGACGTGCTGTCGGACCGCACGAACGGCATCCGCGCGTCCGTCGAACACGTGCAGATCGAGCTGGTGCTGGCCGTCGTCCTCGTCGTGCTCGTGATCTTCGCGTTCCTGCACAGCGTGCGCGCCACCGTCATCGCGAGCCTCGCCGTGCCGATCTCGCTCGTCGGCACGTTCGGCGTGATGTACTTGCTGGGCTACAGCCTGAACAACCTGTCGCTGATGGCGCTGACGATCGCCACCGGTTTCGTCGTCGACGACGCCATCGTCATGATCGAGAACATTGCGCGCTACATCGAGGAGGGCGAGCCGCCGATGGAAGCGGCGCTGAAGGGCGCCACGCAGATCGGCTTCACCATCATCTCGCTGACGGTGTCGCTGATCGCCGTGCTGATCCCGCTGCTGTTCATGGGCGACGTCGTGGGCCGGCTGTTCCGCGAATTCGCCGTGTCCCTCGCGATCACGATCCTGATCTCGGCCGTCGTGTCGCTGACGCTCGTGCCGATGATGTCGGGGCGCTGGCTGAAGCAACACGACAAGTCCCACGAGACGCCATTCGCGCGCAAGTTCCAGTCGCTGTTCGACTGGACCGTGGGCCACTACGACCGCGGCCTGAACTGGGTGCTGGAACGCCAGGGCCTGACGTTGCTGGTCGCGCTGGGCACGCTCGCGCTGACGGCGCTGATGTGGGTGTTCATTCCGAAAAGCCTGTTCCCCACGCAGGACACGGGCCAGCTGCAGGCGCGCGTGGAAGCACGCCAGGCGATCTCGTACAGCGCGATGGCCGACATGCAGCAGGCGGCCGCGCGCGAGATCCTGGCCGACCCGGACGTCGAATCGCTCGCGTCGACGGTGGGCGTGGACGCCGCCAACAACACGATGCTCCACACGGGCACGATGCTCATCAACCTGAAGAAAAGCCACGGCGACCAGCGCGACCTGATGGAGCGCCTGCGCCGCCGCGTGGCGCAGAACGTCGCCGGTGTCACGTTGTACCTGCAGCCCACGCAGGACCTTACGATCGACGCGGAGACGGGCCCCACGCAATACCGCTTGTCGATCGAGGGCGCCGACACGAAGACCGTGACGGACTGGGCGAAGAAGATGGTCGACGCGATGGCGCGCCGCAAGGAGCTGGCGAACGTCGTCACGGACGCCGGCGCCACGGGCGCCGCCGCCTACGTCAACATCGACCGCGACAGCGCGTCGCGGTTGTCCGTCACGGCGTCCAACGTCGACGACGCGTTGTACAGCGCGTTCGGCCAGCGCATCGTGTCGACGATCTTCACGGAGACGAACCAGTACCGCGTGATCCTGGAAGCGCAGCAGGACGAGCACATGTCGCTCGATGCGCTGGCCGACCTGCAGCTGCGCACGGGCTCCGGATCGCCGACGCCGCTGTCCGCGATCGCCGCCATCACGGAGCAGGCCGCGCCGCTGCAGATCACGCACGTCGCGCAATACCCCGCGACGACGATCGGCTTCGACACCGCCAACGGCATCAAGCTGGGCACCGCCGTCGCCGCCATCAAGGACGTGGCGAAAGAGATCGGCCTGCCGGCCTCCGTCAGCATGACCTTCCTCGGCGCGTCCGGTGCGTACCAGGCGTCGCTGACGAACCAGCTGTGGCTGATCCTCGCGGCCGTCGTCTGCGTGTACATCGTGCTGGGCGTGCTGTACGAGAGCTACATCCACCCGCTGACGATCCTCTCGACCCTCCCGTCGGCCGGCGTGGGCGCGCTGCTGGCGCTGGGCGTGACGGGGCAGGGCCTCGGCGTCATCGGCATCATCGGCATCATTCTGCTCATTGGTATCGTGAAGAAGAACGCGATCATGATGATCGACTTCGCCATCGAGGCCGAGCGCGACGAAGGCAAGGACCCGCGCACCGCGATCCACCAGGCCGCGATGCTGCGCTTCCGTCCCATCATCATGACCACGCTGGCCGCGCTGTTCGCCGCGATCCCGCTGATGTTCGGCTGGGGCGAGGGCGCCGAGCTGCGCCGGCCGCTGGGCCTCGCCATCTTCGGTGGGCTGATCGTGAGCCAGCTCCTCACGCTGTTCACGACGCCCGTCATCTACCTGGCGTTCGACCGCATGGCGCGGCGCTGGGGCGGCGCAGAGCCCGCGAAGCCGCGCTCGGAACCCAAACCCGGCGGGGCGGGCGCATGAGCCTGTCGCAACCGTTCATCCGGCGGCCCATCGCGACGGTGCTGCTGACCATCGGCATCGCGCTGGCGGGCATCGCCGCGTTCTTCGTGCTGCCCGTGTCGCCGCTGCCGCAGGTGGACTACCCGACGATCTCCGTGTCGGCAAACCTGCCCGGCGGCAGTCCGGACACGATGGCCACGTCGGTGGCGACGCCGCTGGAGCGGCGCCTCGCCGTCATCGCCGGCGTGAACGAGATCACGTCGAGCAGCGGCAACGGCTCCACCCGGATCAACCTGCAGTTCGACCTGACGCGCCAGATCGACTCCGCCGCGCGCGAAGTGCAGGCCGCGATCAACGCGTCGCGCGCCGACCTGCCGGCCACGTTGCGCAGCAACCCCACGTACCGCAAGGCGAATCCCGCCGACGCGCCCGTGCTGATCCTGGCGCTGACGTCGAAGGCGCGCAGCCCCGGCCAGATCTACGACGAAGTGTCGAACATCGTGCAGCAGAAGATCGCGCAGGTGAAGGGCGTGGGCGACGTGGAGCTGGGCGGCGGCTCGCTGCCGGCCGTGCGCGTCGACCTGAACCCGTATCAGCTGAACCAGTACGGCCTGGCGGCGGAGGACGTGCGCGCCGCCATCCAGGCCACCAACGCGAACCGGCCGAAGGGCGCGCTGGAAGGCCAGGGCATGCGGCTGCAGATCTATTCGCAGGCGAACACGCCGACGAACGGGCGCACGGCGGCCGACTACAAGGGCCTCGTCGTCGCGTGGCGCAACGGTTCGGCGATCCGCCTGCAGGACGTGGCGGACGTCAAGGACGGCGTGGAGGACATCCACACGCTGGGCCTGTTCAACGGCGAGCCCGCGATCGTCGTGCTGATCACGAGCCAGCCCGGCGCGAACGTCATCGAGACCGTCGACGGCGTGCGCGCGCTGCTGCCGCAACTGCAGGCGCAGCTCCCGCAGGACGTGCACATGCAGGTCGCGTCGGACCGCACCAGTTCCATCCGCGCGTCGCTGCACGAGATCGAGATGACGTTGATGATCTCGATCTTGCTCGTCGTGCTCGTCGTCTCCGTCTTCCTGCGCAGCGCCCGCGCCACCGTCGTGCCGGCGGTGGCCACCATCGTCTCGCTGCTGGGCACCTTCGGCGTGATGTACATGCTGGGCTTCTCCCTGAACAACCTGTCGCTGATGGCGCTGACGGTGGCCACCGGCTTCGTCGTCGACGACGCCATCGTCGTGCTGGAAAACACGAGCCGCCACGTGGAGCAGGGCATGGACCGCATGAAGGCGGCCCTGCTGGGCGCACAGGAAGTGGGCTTCACCGTGCTCTCGATCAGCCTGTCGCTCGTCGCCGTGTTCATCCCGCTGCTGTTCATGGGCGGGCAGGTGGGCCGGCTGTTCCGCGAGTTCGCCGTCACCTTGTCGGCGGCCGTCATGATTTCGCTCGTGATCTCGCTGACGACGACGCCGATGTTGTGCGCCGTGCTGCTGAAGCCCGGCCAGAAGCTGCACGGCCACGTCGAGCGCAAGCAGGGCCGCCTCGCGCGCTGGTCCGAGCGGGCATTCGACGGCGTGCTGAAGTCGTATGAGCACGCGCTGGACTGGGCGCTGGACATGAAGCCGCTCGTCATCCTGATCCTCGTGTTCGTCGTCGGCCTGAACGTGTACCTGTTTTCAAACGCGCCGAAGGGCTTCTTCCCGCAGCAGGACACGGGCCAGATCAACGGCGGCCTGCGCGCCGACCAGAGCATCTCGTTCCAGGCCATGCAGGACAAGCTGCGCCAGCTCGTGAACGTCATCAAGAGCGATCCCGCCGTCGACACGGTCGTCGGCTTCACGGGCGGCTCGCGCGCGGGCGGCGGCTTCATGTTCATGAACCTGAAGCCCGTGAGCCAGCGCGCGAAGGGCGAGAGCGGCCAGGCCGTGATCGCACGCCTGCGGCCGAAGCTCGCCCAGGTGACGGGTGTGCAGCTGTTCCTGAATCCCGTGCAGGACCTGCGCATGGGCGGGCGCCAGTCGAACTCCACGTACCAGTACACGCTGAAGAGCGACAACCGCGCCGACCTCAAGACGTGGGCATCGAAGCTGGCCGACGCGATGAAGGCTCAGAAGGCGCTCACCGACGTCGACACCGACCAGGCCGACAACGGCGTCGAGACCTATGTCGACATCGACACGCAGACGGCCGCCCGCATGGGCATCGCCGCGAAGGACGTGGACAATGCGCTGTACGACGCGTTCGGCCAGCGCCAGGTCGCCAACATCTACGACGAGTTGAACCAGTACCACGTGATCATGGGCGTCGCACAGAAGTACGCGCGCTCGCCGGCCGCGCTGGACGACGTGTACGTGCCCGCCAAGAACGCGCCCGGCGCCACGACGGCCACAAACACCACCACGGCCAGCACGGCGTCGACCAGCGGCACGCCGGCCGCGCCAGCGAACCTGACGGCCGCGCGCGACCCGGCCAGCGGATCGGCGCTGTCGACGGGCGCCACGACGATGGTGCCGTTGTCCGCCATCGCCCATTTCGCCGAACGGGCGACGCCCAGCTCCGTCAACCACCAGGACGGAGAACTCGCGACGACGATCTCGTTCAACCTCGCCGACGGCTACTCGCTGTCGGAGGCGCAGCAGGCCGTGATGCAGGCGGAAGCGGACATCGGCATGCCGACCAACGTGCGCGGCAGCTTCCAGGGCCAGGCCAAGCAGGCACAGGAATCGAACCAGCAGCAACCGTTGCTGATCCTCGCCGCGATCGTCGTCATCTACATCGTGCTGGGCATTTTGTACGAAAGCCTCGTGCACCCGATCACCGTGCTCTCGACATTGCCCTCCGCCGGCGTGGGCGCCGTGCTGGCGCTGCTGCTGTTCCACATGGAGTTTTCCATCATCGCCCTGATCGGCGTGTTCCTCCTGATCGGCATCGTCAAGAAGAACGCGATCCTGATCATCGACTTCGCGCTGGAAGCGGAGCGCGCGCGCGGCCTCTCGGCCACGGAGGCCGTGCGCGAGGCGTGCCTGCTGCGCTTCCGGCCGATCCTGATGACCACGTTGGCCGCCGCGCTGGGCGCGCTGCCGCTGGCGATCGGCTTCGGCGAAGGGTCCGAGCTGCGCCAGCCGCTGGGCATCGCCATCATCGGCGGCCTGATCGCGAGCCAGCTCCTCACGTTGCTCACGACCCCCGTCGTCTACGTCTACGTCGACAAGCTGCGCCGCCGCGGCGCCGACGAGCACCACCTGGTCCGCCATCCGCTGGAGGACCAGCCATCGACTTCACCATCATGAACCACACCATGCGCACCACCGTGATCCTCCGTTCCCTGACGCATGCCTTGCTGGCGGCCGCCGTGCTGTCCGGCTGCGCGTTCACGCCCGCGTACGAGCGCCCGACGACGCCCCAGCCTGCGGCCTTCAAGGAGCTCCAGGGATGGGCGCCGGCCGCACCGGCCGATGCGCTCGAACGGGGGCCCTGGTGGAACCTGTTCTCCGACCCCGTGCTCGACGGCTTGATGGGCCAGGTGGAGGTCAGCAACCAGAACGTGGCGGCCGCCGTCGCCGCGTATGCGCAGGCGCGCGCCGTCGTGGCGGAGCAGCGCGCGGCGCTGTTCCCCACCGTGACCTTGACCGGAGGCGCCAACCGCAACGGCAGCGGCAGCGGCTCGAACAACGATGGCAACGGCAACGGCGGTGGCCGCACGTCGAACAGCTACCGGCTGAACATCGGTTCGACGTGGGAGCCGGACGTGTGGGGCCGGCTGCGCGCGGGCGTGTCCGCGGCGCAGGCGAATGCGCAGGCCAGCGCGGCCGACCTCGCGTCCGCGCGCCTGTCCGCGCAAGGCGAGCTGGCCGCCGATTATTTTTCGCTGCGCTCCGTCGACGCCCAGCGCGCGCTGCTGGCGACGACGATCGAGGGCTACCAGCGCGTGCTGAAGATCACGCAGAACCGCTTCGACGTGGGCATCGTGCCGCACTCCGACGTCTACCAGGCGCAGACCCAGCTCGCCAGTGCGCAGAGCGACGACCTGGCGCTGGCACGCCAGCGCGCGCAGTACGAGCACGCGATCGCGGTCCTCGTCGGCAAGGCGCCCGCCGACTTCGCCCTCGCGCCCGTGCCGTGGAACGTGACGGTGCCGGACGTGCCGGTGGGCGTGCCGTCCGCGCTGCTGGAGCGCCGCCCCGACATCGCCGCCGCCGAACGCGCCGTGGCCGCATCCAATGCGCAGATCGGCATCGTGCGCTCCGCCTACTTCCCGCAGATCGGCCTCACGGCGTCGTACGGCCCGGCCGCCAGCGCCATCGGCGACCTGTTCAAGGCCTCGAGCATGGCATGGGCGCTGGGCTTGTCGGCGACGGAAACGATCTTCAACGGTGGCGCCAACCGCGCCGCCGTCCAGGGCGCGACCGCTGCGCGCGAGCAGGCTGTCGCGCGCTATCGGCAGACCGTGCTGACCGCGTTCGCCGACGTCGAGGATCAGCTGGCCGCCACGCGCGTGCTGGCGCAGCAGCAGGACTTGCTGCGCGTGGCGTCGGAGGCCGCGGACAAGGTCGAGGAGCAGGTGCTGAACCGCTACAAGGCCGGCCAGGTGAGCTATTCGGAAGTGGTGCAGGCGCAGGTGACGGCGCTGAACGCGCGCCGCTCGCTCGTGCAGGCGCAGGGCAATCGCCAGACGACGGCTGTGGCGCTGATCCAGTCGCTGGGTGGCGGCTGGCACGCGGGCCAGGAGTAGATGATGCCGGGGTGGAGCGCGCTGTACCTGGCCGGCGACGTCGCGCTGTCGGCCTGGATGCTGCGCCACGACTTCCGCCGCCGCGGCCGCGCCGCCTTTGTTGCGACGATGGAGCTGCTGGGCAGCGTGTGCCTCGCGCTGCCCGCGTTCGCCTATCTCGACAAGGACGTGGCGGCGCTGTTCGACGATGCGGCGTTATGGAGTCTGTTTGTGGTCGGGCTGGCGGCGCTGGCGCGCTTCGGCTGGCGTGACGTCCGCAAGAGCCTCGCCGACCCGCGCACGGCTTGGCTGCCGCCGCGCCGGCGCTGGCTCGTCACGGCGCTGGGGCCCGGCATGATGCTGGCCGCGTCGGTTCCCGAAGTGTGGTGGGGCGGGCTCGCATTGGCGCACGCCGCGCCGTAACGCATCGCGTCACCGCGGCTCGCGGCCCCATTTTTGCGCCAGCACGGCGCACACCATCAGCTGGATCTGGTGGAACAGCATCACGGGCAGGATGACCATGCCCAGCGCGCTCGGCGCAAACAGCACCTTCGCCATCGGCACGCCGCTCGCCAGGCTCTTTTTGGAACCGCAGAACACGATCGTGATCTCGTCCTCGCGGCTGAAGCCGAGGCGCCGGCTCGTCCACGTGGCGAGGCCGAGCGCGACCGCCAGCATCACGCAGTTGATCGCGACGAGGCCCGCGAGCGCTTCGCCGGACAGCTTGTGCCACAGCCCTTCGATGACGGATTCGGAAAACGCCGTGTAGACGACGAGCAGGATCGAGCCCTGGTCGACGATCTTCAGCATCGGCTTGTGGCTGTCCACCCAGCGGCCGATCCACGGGCGCAGGAACTGGCCGGCCAGGAACGGCAGCAGCAGTTGCTCGACGATGGCGATCACGGCGTCCAGCGCCGAACCGCCCGCCGCGCCGCGCACGATCAACGTGGACACGAGCAGCGGCGTGACGAAGATGCCGACGAAGTTCGATGCCGACGCGCTGCACACGGCCGCCGCCACGTTCCCCCGCGCCATCGACGTGAACGCGATCGACGATTGGACGGTCGAGGGCAGGGTGCACAGGAACAGGATGCCCACGTACAGCTCCGGCGTGACGACGCTGCCGGCCAGCGGCTTCAGCGCGAGGCCCAGCAGCGGGAACATGACGAACGTGGAGGCGAGCACCAGCAGATGCAGGCGCCAGTGCGTGAGGCCGGAGACGAGCGCCTCGCGCGACAGCTTGGCGCCGTGCAGGAAGAACAACAGGCCGATGGCGACCGTGGTGATCTTGCCGAGGACGACGGCCGTCTGGCCCGCGCACGGCAGCACGCTCGCGAGGGCGACGGTGCACAGGAGCAGGATGGTGAAAGTGTCGATCGACAGGCGGCGCAGCAGGGCGGAAAGTGGGGCGAGGAAGCTTGGCATGGTGAGGTCGGCGAGAGAACTCCGGGCGGCGCCGGACCCGCCATTTTATCCGCATCCGCGCCCGCGTGCATGCCGTAGCGCCCGTCGCGGCGGGCGGTCCGCTCAAGCGCGTGATTCTTTGTGCAAGGGGCCGTGCGCCCCGTTGACCCGGCGCGCGCGTGCCATCAATACTAGCGTGCCAACAAGGCAACGACAGCAACGACGACCGGGCCGGACGTCCCGGGATCATGGAGCCCGCCGCAGGCATGGGAGGGGCGCGCCACGTCCTCACCAATAACAGGAGACAGGCACGATGCACAAGTTCTTGCGCAGGACCCCGGCCGCTGTGACGGCCATGTTGTGCGTACTTACGGCCGGATGCGGCGGCGATACGGGCGGCGGCGCGGCCGCAGGCCCCGACCGGATGCTGGCCACCGTCGCGGCGGTGTCGTCGTTCGGCCTCACGCAGGACGCGAACTTCTACACGATCGACACGGGCGCGGGCCTTGTATTCAAGGTGCGCCGGCTGGACAACGGCGTCAGCACGCAATCGGCCGGCGACATCGCGTCGATGGTCTACAACGGCGTCGAGTACCAGGACCAGGCGCGCGGCACGCAGGTCAATTCCGGCTTCGACTTCCTGTACTCGGGCGTCTCGGCGGTGGACGTGAGCGCCGTCACCATCGGCACCGACGTCGTCAAGGTGACCGTCAAGGCGGGCAACCTCACGCATTACTACATCGCGCGCCGCGGCGAGGCGAAGATCTACATGGGGACGTATTTCACGTCGGAGCCCGACACGCTGAACCTCGCGCGCTTCATCGTGCGCGTCCCGATCGCGCGGCTGCCCAACGGCCCCGCGCCCTCGGACCTGCGCGGTAACACGGGCGCCATCGAGGCGAGCGACGTGTTCGGCATGCCGAACGGCGAGACGCGTTCCAAGCACTACTCGAACATGCGCTTGAAGGACTGGCAATACATCGGCGCGACGGGGTCGAACGTCGGCCTGTGGATCGTCCGCGACAACAACGAAGGCAATTCCGGCGGCCCGTTCTACCGCAGCCTGCTGAACCAGGCGACGAGCACAGACCAGGAGATCACCTACATCATCAACTACGGCGAGGGCCAGACGGAGCCGCTGCGCACGAAGATCCTCAACACGTACACGATGGTGTTCAACGACGGCTCGGCGCCGGGCGCCGTCGACACGTCGTGGCTCGGCACCCTCGGCCTCACGGGCTGGGTGGGACCGGAAGCGCGCGGCGCCGTCAGCGGGGCCGCCATCACGGGACGCGATCCGCGCTTCGCCTACACGGTGGGCTTTTCCAATGCGACGGCGCAGTACTGGGCGGCGGCCGACGCCACCGACGGCCACTTCACGAGCGCCGGCATGATCCCGGGCACCTACACGATGAAGGTCTACAAGAACGAGCTCGCGGTCGACACGCGCACGGTGACGGTGAACGCGGGCGCCAGCACGAGCGCGGGCACGATCGCCGTGACGGGCGACCCGGGTGCCGCTAGCGCGCTGTGGCGCATCGGCGACTGGGACGGCTCGCCGGCGGAATTCATCAACGGCGGCAAGGTGACGACGATGCATCCGTCCGACGTGCGCATGGCGTCGTGGACGCCGGGCGACTACGTGGTCGGCACGTCGACGCCGGCCACCGGCTTCCCCGCGTACCAGTGGAAGGACGTGAACGGCGCGCTGACCGTGCGCTTCAACCTGCGCCAAAGCCAGATCGTGCCGCTGCGCCTGCGCGTCGGCATCACGACGGCGTACGCGGGCGGGCGGCCGAAGGCGCAAGTGAATGGCTGGGTGTCGGCGAATCCGTCGCCGTCCACGCAGCCGTCGTCGCGCACGCTGACGGTCGGCACCTACCGCGGCAACAACACGATGTACACGTTCGACATTCCGGCGAGTGAACTGGTCGTCGGACAGAACGTGCTCACGCTGACGGCCATCAGCGGCACGACCGGCACGCGCTTCCTGAGCCCAGGCTACAGCTACGACGCCATCGACCTGATCCCCACACCATGACGACAACAACCATGTACCGCACCACGATCCGGCTGCTCGGCGCCGCCACCCTCGCGCTGGCGGCCCACGGCGCGGGCGCCACCGTGCTGGCGACGCTCGGCGCAGGCAGCACGGTGGGCACGACGACGAACGCCGCCCACTTCGACCTGAACACGGGGCTCGCCAACGACTGGGTCGAGGACGGCCTGCTGTTCCATTTCAGCGGCTACGGCGCCAACAACGGCTGCGGCTACGCGGGCGTCGATTGTTATGACGCCGTGACCGACCTCAGTCCCGCGTTCGCCGGCAACTACATGGCGACGGCCGGCATGAACGCGTACATCAGCGTACGGCGCGCGGACGGGCGCGACATCCACCGCATCGAGTTCGCGGCCGGCAGCGGCTACCGCACGCTGAACGGCTACTGGGCCACGTACGACGCGGGCCTGCGCACGGGCAGCGGCAACTTCACGGCGCCAAGCGGCGCCGTGCTGGGGCTGCGCGACGGCGCCGGCTTCGACGAGGTGCGCTTTTTCGCCTTCTCGACCGCGAACCGGCAGGCGGGCTACAGCGCGCCCGCGCTGGACGAGGTGCGCGTCGGCCTGCCGGAACCGGCGTCGCCGGCGCTGTGTGCGCTCGCGCTGTTCGGCATGGCGGCCGTGCGGCGGCGCGCGGGGAGCAGATCCACATGAAATGTAAATACGCTTAAAGCATATCCTTGCGGCATGTGGCGCCCGCGCGACGACGTTGCGCGGGCTGTACATACTACCGATCGGCGTTTGGTGACGATTTCGTTTCCGGATTGGCGGAGCCTGGCGATATACTCGTGTTTATTTTTTTGCATCCGAGGCCAGTCTTGTTCAAATCCGTCGTCCTTCCCGTTGCCCTGCTGGGCGTTGCCGCCGCCGCCGGCGCCGATGAGGGCCAGTGGCAGCCGCACCAGCTGCCGCAACTGAAATCCGAGCTGAAACGCATCGGCATCACGATCCCGGCCGAGCGGCTCGCGGACCTGACGAAGCATCCGATGAGCGCCATCGTCGCGACGCCGGGCTGCTCCGCGTCGTTCGTGTCGCCGGACGGCCTCGTCGTCACGAACCACCATTGCGGCTACGGCGCCATCCAGCGCAACTCGACGCCGGAACACAATTACATCGCCAACGGCTTCCTCGCGAAGACGCGCGCGGAGGAGCTGCCGGGCGGCCCGAACACAGTCGTCTACGTGACGGAGAAGGTCGAGGACGTGACGGACCGCGTGCTCAAGGGCCTTGCTCCGAACCTGTCGGGCAAGGACCGCCATGAGCAGGTCGAGGCGCGCATCAAGGCGCTGATCGCGGAGTGCGAGAGCGACAAGGCCTACCGCTGCTCGGTCCCCGCGTTCAACCGCGGCGGGTCGTACTACCGCATCAAGCAGCTGCTGATCCGCGACGTGCGCCTCGTGTACGCGCCCGCGAACAGCGTGGGCGACTTCGGCGGCGACATCGACAACTACGAATTCCCCCGCCACGTCGGCGACTTCTCGTTCCTGCGCGCCTACGTGGGCCGCGACGGCCGCCCGGCCGATCCGTCGCCGGACAACGTGCCGTATAAATCGAAGAGCTTCCTCGTCGTGTCGGCCGAAGGGCTGAAGGCCGGCGATCCGATCCTGCTGGCAGGCTACCCGGGCCGCACGAGCCGCTACAAGCTGCCGGCCGAGATCCGCTTCGCGCGCGACGTCGACTATCCGGCAAAGGTGGCATCCATCACGGCCGACCTGTCCGTGATCGCGGCCGCCACGATGGGCAATCCGGATTACACGGTGCGCTACGCGAGCGTGTCGAAGAGCCTGAACAACGTGCTGAAAAAGACGCGCGGCCTGCTGGACGGCTTTGCGCGCAAGGACATCGCTGCCATCAAGGATGCGCAGGACGCCCAGTTCCGCACGTGGTACAAGCAGCATGGCAGCGGTTCGAAAACCTTGATGGCCGACCTCGATGCCGCCATCGCCGCCGACATGGCAACGACGCAGCAGGAGACCGCATGGGCGGAGGCCACGCACAGCGACCTGTTGAAAAGCGCGCGCACCTTGTACCGCCTCGCGCTCGAGCAGCAGAAGCCGGATGCGCAGCGCGAAGCGGGCTATCAGGACCGCGACGTCTCGTTCATCAAGGCGCGCCTGACGCGCCTCGAGCAATCGTTCGTGCCGAGCGTCGACCAGGCCCGCTGGCAGGCCGCGCTCGTCCGCTACGCGAAGATCGACGCGAAGGCGCGTCCGCAAGGCCTCGACGCGCTGCTGCCCGCGCAGAACGCGCTGGCGCCGCTGTACAAGGGGACGGAGCTCGGAGACACGGCGAAGCGTCTCGCGTGGATCGGCAAGGATGCCGACGCGTTCCGTAAATCGAACGACCCGTTCATCCAGCTGGCCGTGCGCCTGCACGACACGGGCATGGCGTTGGAAGAGCGCCGCAAGGAAGTCGACGGCAACCTGGAGCGCGTCGTCCCGCAGTACATGGACGCGGTCATCGCTTGGAAGAAATCGCAGGGCAAGCCCGTGTACCCGGACGCCAACAGCACGTTGCGCGTCACCTACGGCACCGTGGCGCCGTACAGCCCGCGCGACGGCATCGTCAAGGGACCGTTCACGACCTTGGAAGGCATCCTGGAAAAGCAGACGGGCAAGCCGCCGTTCGATGCGCCGAACGCGCTGCTGCAGGCGATCCGCGACAAGCGCTACGGCCAGTTCAAGGACCCGGTGCTGGGCACGGTGCCCGTGAACTTCCTGTCGAGCGCCGATACGACGGGCGGCAATTCGGGATCGGCCGTCATGAACAAGCGGGGCGAGCTCGTGGGCCTGAACTTCGATTCGACGTATGAGTCGATCACGAAGGACTGGTACTTCGATCCCGTGATCACGCGCGCGATCCACGTCGACATCCGCTACATGCTGTGGCTGATGAAGGAGGTCGACCATGCGGATAACCTGCTGCGCGAGATGACCATCAAGTATCCGAAGGGCTGACGATATGCAAAGGTGGGCACGGGGTGCCCACCCTACGAAATAAGCGCTCCCGCACGGTTGGCACCCATGGCCACCAACGTTCGCCGTACGCCAGCCGTAGGGTGGGCGGCCTCCGCCCACCAAACGCCGGCATCACGCCGCGGCGAACCAGATATCGAACCGCGTCTCTCCCGGCGCACCGGCTGCCAATGAATACGTGCACCCGTGCCGCTGCAATACCTCGCGCACGAACATCAGCCCGATCCCCTGGCCGCCCTTGCGCGTCGTGAAGAACGGCGTGAACAGGGGCCGCGCCGGTCCCGACGCCAGCAGGTCGCCGGAGTCCACGACCGACAACCGCACGCGCCGGCCTTCGCCGGCCAGCTCCAGCCGCACGAAGCCGCCAGCCCCGCCGCGCGCCGCGTTGGCCTCGTCGATCGCCTCGATCGCATTCTTGACGATGTTGAGCAGCGCCTGCTCGATCAGCTGCGCGTCCAGCGCCAGCGGCGCGATCGTGTCGCAGCGGTGCCAGCCAAGGGCAATGCCGCGGCTGCTGCACTGTTCCCGGTTCAGTCGCAGGATATCGTCGACGATGGCTTTGATGTCCATGGGCCGCAGTTCCGGCGGCGGCATCCGGACGACCTTCGTGAAGCGTTCGATGAATTCGCCGAGACTCTTGTTGCGGCGCTTGACGGCGACGATCGCCGTTGCGAAGTCGCCGGCGTCCGGCTCGGCGAGCTGGCCGCGGTAGAACAGCAACGAGTCGAGCACGGACCCCGTGGCGGCCACGGTGTTGTTGACTTCGTGCGCGAGCACGCGCACGAGGCGCTCGTACGTGGCGCGCTCGGAATCTTCCAGCTCCGCAGTCAATTCCTCGACCATCAGGAAGTGGCGCGCGAAACCGCGGTCGAAGAACTGGCCGCGCTGGGCGCGGTAGCGGCGCCCGTCCGGGTCGGCCAGCAGCCGCGCTTCGCCCAGCGGCAGCGCGTCCAGCTGGGCGGCGAGCTGGCGGCCGCGTGCCCGCGCCCGCGCATCCAGGCCCGCCGCGAAGCCGGCGTCGCCGTCGGCCCATGCGGACAGGGGCTTGCCCTGCGGCCGGTCGAGGCCGAGGAGTTGCGCCGCGCTCGCGTTCACGAGGCTGATGGCACCGTCGAAGTCGAACACGACGACGGCGGCCGGCGTCGCTTCCAGCAGGCGGTCGAGGAAGCCCTGCTGCTCGCCGATGGCCAAGCGCTCGCGGTGGAGGGCGGCCAGCATGGCGTTGAACGTGTCCACGAGGCCGTCCAGTTCGGACGATGCCGGCGCCGCGAGCCGGCTCGCGTAATGCTGGTCCTGCAGGAGTTCGTGCACGCGGCGCGTGTAGCCGAGCGGTTCCAGCGCCTGGCGTACGAGCAGCCAGCCCAGCGCGAGGCTGGCCAGCAGCAGCGCTTCCGCGCCGACGAACCACAGGGGGCGCGCCGGCAGCAGCATCGTCGCGCACGCGAACAGGGGCAGGTGCAGCGCCAGCACATAGGCGCCCAGCCGGGGACGCAGCCGGATCATCCGTCCGCGTCCACGCCCGCGTCGCCGAGGCCATGGCGTTCGAGCCGGCGATACAGCGCCGTGCGCGACAGACCGAGCGCCTTGGCGACGCGCGAGATGTTGCCCGTGTGCTGGCGCAAAGCCTGCTCGATCATCAAGCGTTCAACCTGGTCCAGCGTCATGCCGTCCACGCCGAGGCGCGTGCTGCCCACGTTGTCGTCGACGGCGCTCGTGGCCTGGAAATCGGCATGCGTGAGCACGTCCTTCCCGGCCAGCAGTAAGGTGCGCTCCAAGGTCTGCTTCAACTGGCGGATATTGCCGGGCCACGGCTGCGCCGCGAGCCAGTCCAGCGCCTGCGGCGCGAGGCCGACGTGGCCGAGCCCGTAGCTGTCGGCCACGTTCGCCACGATGTGACGGGCGAGCAGCGGGATGTCGCTGCGGCGCTCGCGCAGCGGCGGCAGGCGGATCGTGATCAGGTTCAGGCGGTAGAACAGGTCTTCGCGGAAGTCGCCGGCTGCGACCAGCTCCGCCAGCTCGCGGTTCGTCGCGGAGATCACGCGCACGTCGGCCTGCTCGGCGCGGCTCGCGCCGACGGGCTGGTAGCGCTGGTCCTGCAGGACGCGCAACAGCTTGACCTGGTCACCGCGGTTCAGCTCCCCGATCTCGTCGAGGAACAGCGTGCCGCCGTCCGCACTCGCCACATGGCCCTTGCGGTCGGCCTTCGCATCCGTGAACGCGCCGCGCACGTGCCCGAACATCTCGCTCTCGAACAGCGAAGAAGCGATGGCGCCCATATTGATCTTGACGATGGGCGCATCGCGGCGCGGGCTGTTGCGGTGGACGGCATCCGCGATCATTTCCTTGCCCGTGCCGCTTTCGCCCAGCACCAGCACGGGCGCGCGCGTGGCCGCGACCTGTGCGATGGTCTCCAGCACCTTCAGCAGCTTCGGATGCTCGCCGACGATGCCCGCGAAATCGTATTTCGCGTCCAGTGCCGCGCGCGTGGTGCGGCCCGCGGCCGGCGGCGCGCCGAGGTCCAACGTGGCTTCGATCAGGTCGACCAGCTGGGCGTTGTCCCACGGTTTCGTGAAGAAGTTGGCGGCACCGGCCTTCACGCCGCGCACGGCCAGCGCGATCGAGCCCCACGCCGTCATCAAAAGGACGGGCAGCAGGGGATGCGCCGCCTTGAGGCGGGCGAGGAGATCGAGGCCTTCCTCGCCGCTCGTCTGCAGCGAGAAATTCATGTCCTGCAGGACGAGGTCGAACCGACCGGCGTCGAGCTGCGCGAGCGCCTCGCGCGGGCCGTCCGCGCAGGCGGCGTCGAAGCCGGCCTGCTTGAGGAGCAGGGCCAGCGAGACCTGGACGGCCTGGTCGTCGTCGACGACCAGTACACGCCTGCGTTGTGAATCCATGTGCGAAGTCTTTCTCGTTATTCGTAGTGCAGCGCCGCGGCGGGATCGAGGCGGCTCGCGCGCCAGCCCGGATAGAGCGAGCACACGAAGGATAGCAGATAGATCACGGCCATCGACAGCGCGCAGGCCCCCGCGAACACGGGCCAGTTCAGCGCCTCGCCCAGCGCACCCGTGAGCGGCAGTTGCACGAGCAGCACGAGGCCGACGGCGACGGCCAGGGAGCACAGCAGCAGCTGCTCGAACACGATCTGGCGGTAGATCCCGGCCGCGCTGGCGCCGAGTGCGCGGCGCAGGCCGATCTCGGGAATCCGCCGCGTCGTGTTCTGCCACAGCACGCCGAACAGGCCGAAGGCGACCATCAGGAGCATGAACGCGGCGATCACGGCGACGACGGCCAGCGGCACGAGCTGCTCCTTCAGCAGGGTGGCGCGGGCCGCCGCAAACGGGACGATGCCGTACGACCAGTCGTTGCGCACGCGCTTCAGGCGCTCATTCAACTTCGCCTCGAACGTGCGCGGCGTGCCCGGCGCGACCTTGAGCAGGATCGTGCGCAGGCGCGCCTTGGTCGTGTGCGGGGCGAAGCGGACGATGACGAATTTCGTCGGCACCATCAGCGGGCCCTTGTTGCGGAAGGCGTCGATGAGTCCCACGACCCGGTACGTCCGGGACGAACCCTCTTCCGCGCTCGCGAAGCGCTGGCCCAGCGCCGGCCGGCCGGGGAATAGCGTGGCCGCCATGCGCTGGTTCAGGACGACGGCGGTGTCCGGCGCGCCGTCGTCCGTCGCGTCGAACCAGCGGCCCGCGACGAGGTGAACGCCGAGCGCGTCGGCGACGCCGTCGCTCGCCTCGATGGTATCGCTCAGGACGCCCGCACCCGTCTGCGCGGACTTGAAGTTCATGGTCCACGTCGACAGCGTGTACGGCGCGAAGCTCGTGAAGCCGACGGCGCGCACTTCCGGCAACTCGAGCAGGCTGCGGCGGAACAGGTCGTAGGTATCCGGGGGAATCGCCTCGGCCGGCAGGTCGGAGAGCAGCATGGAGACGGACCAGGTGTCCGTGCCGTCGAAGCCCAGCGGCTCGCGATACAGCTGCCAGTAGCGCAGTCCGAACGCGGCGATGCCGAACACGATGGCGAAGGCGAGCAGGATCTCGAGGCTCAGCATCAGGTGCCTGGACTTGCGCTGCCAGGTCAGTTGCAACAGGTGGCGCAGCATCACGCGGCTCCTTTCAGGGCATGGACGGGATCGAGGCGCGACATCTTCCACGCGGGCAGCGCGCCGGACAGCAGGCCGAACACGAGGGCCAGCACCATGCCGCAGCCGAATATCGGGAGATTGATGGCGACGTCGAGATACGGGATCAGCTGCGACGCTTCGAGCCACCACAGCACGAGCCGCGCGCAGGCGAGGCCGAGCAGGCCGCCGGCAAGGCACAGCAGGACGTTCTCGACGACGAGCTGGCCCGCCAGTTGCAGGCTCGTGGCGCCATACGCCTTGCGCACGCCGATCTCCGCGCTGCGTTCGAGGATGCGTCCCATGTTGAGGTTCACGAGGTTCAGCGCCGGCAGCAGCATGAAGAGCAGCATGCCACCGACTATGATCAGCAGCAGCGTGGTCGCGCCGGAATCGCGTTCGCTCTGGCGGGAGAGGAGGACGCGGGCGAACACGTCCAGCTTGCTGTCGGCCCAGAACTGCGTCGTCGAGTACGCGTGCGGGTCCTCGCTGACGAACGTCGTCGCCGCGTGCGCGACTTCGCGCTGGATGCGCGGCACGTCGCCCGGCGTGCGCGCCAGCAGCATGGCGGCGAATCCGCCGGTCAGGTCGTTCTGGTAGTCGGTGGACGGGAGGGTCGTCAGCGGCGCCCAGATGTCGGCGTACGCGTTGATGTGGATGACGTCCGCGACGACGCCGATGATCTCGAACGTCTGGCCGCTCACGCTGATGCGCTGTCCCACCGCGCGGCCGTCCGGGAACAGCCGGCGCGCCGTCGATGCGTTGACGACGGCGACGAGGCGGCCCAGCCGGTCGTCGTCCTCGTTCGGCAGGCGGCCGGCCAGCACGTGGAAATCGAGGATCTTCCAGTAGTCGGCGTCGACGTGGCGCATGTCCAGCTGGCTCACGCGGTCGCCCTGGTACACCGACACTGCGCCCGGAATCGTGAAGGCCGACACGCGCTCGGCGCCCGCGATCGGCTTCAGGTATTTGTCGATCGTCTTGTAGCCGAGCAGCGTGGTGCGCATGTTCTTGCCGTCCGGGCTCATGCTGCGGATGCCGTACACCTGCAGCAGGCGGTCGCTTTTCCCCTCCACGCCGTGCGGCCAGAACGTCGTCTGCAGCAGCGCCGTGACCACCATCAGCACGACGAGCGTGAGCACGATGCACGCGAGGTTAATCGCCGTGAACAGCTTGCGGCGCATGAAGACCTTGTACGCGGTCAGCAGGTAGTTACGCAGCATGGAGGTGCTCCTGGCCCACGAGCTGGCCGTCGAACACGCGCACGATGCGGCCGACGCGGCGGGCTTCCTGTTCGTCGTGCGTGACCATGACGACGGTCGTGCCCTCGGCGTTCAGGTGCAGCAGCAGGTCCATGATCTCGGCACCCATCTTGCTGTCCAGGTTCCCCGTCGGTTCGTCGGCCAGCAGCACGTGCGGCCGGCCGACGATGGCGCGCGCGATCGCCACGCGCTGCTGCTGGCCGCCGGACAGCTGGTTCGGGAAATGGTCCATGCGCGCCCCGAGGCCCACGCGGGCCAGCGCCTCGCGCGCCAGCTTGCGCCGTTCGCCGCCGGACATGCTGCGGTACAGGAGTGGCAGTTCCACGTTGTCGATCACGCGCAGGTCGGGGATCAGGTGGAAGCTCTGGAACACGAAGCCGAAGGTCTGGTTGCGCAGCCGCGCCACGGCCTTGTCGCCGTACGAGCCGATGGCGGCGCCGTCGATTTCCACGCTGCCCCGGCCCGGCCGGTCGAGCAGGCCGATCAGGTTCAGCAACGTGCTCTTGCCGCAGCCGCTGGGGCCCATCAGCGCGACGAATTCGCCGCGCTCGACGGCGAGATCGATGTCCTTCAATGCCAGCGTCTCGACCTTGTCGGTGCGGTAGGTCTTGCTGACGTTATGCAGTCTGATCATGGTGTCCTCTTGAGTCATTGCGAAATTCGGATCGTGTCCAGGTCCTTGAACGCGTGTGTGTCCGATGCGATCACGCGGTCGCCCGCGCGTGCGCCGGCCACCACTTCGACGACGTGGCCGTCGCTGGCGCCAAGGGTGACGGTGCGCTTGTGCGCCACGCCGCCGTCCACGACGAACACGGGCTGCGGCCCGCGGCCGTTGAACGCGGCGCCGCTGTCGACGACGAGCACGTTCGCGCGGCGCTCCGTGACGACGTTGACGTCCACGCGCATCTTGTTACGCAGGTGCGCGTTGCGCGGCTGCGCGAGGTCGACCAGCAGGCGGATGGTGCCATTCTGGATCTCGGGCAGGATCGTGTGCACAGTCCCGGCCATCGCCTCGCCGTTCTGCTCCACGCGCACGGCCTGTCCGGGCGCGAGCTGGCGCGCGTGGAAGTCCGACAGCGTGGCCTCGACGCGGTAGTTGTTCAATTCGGAGACGCGCGCCACGAGCTGGCCCGCGGCCACGCTGGCGCCTTCTTCCTCCACGAGCCACGTGAGCATGCCGCCGAACGGCGCACGCACGCGGGTGCGGTCCAGCAGTTGCTCCTGCTGCGCGATCTGCTTTTGCAGGATGGCTTTCTGCAGGTCGGCGGCCGCGATATTGCTGGCGGTCGTGCACTGTGTCGCATCCATCAGCGCGCGCTGCTGGCGCAGCTGGATCTCCGTGCGCTTGACGTTCAGCTCCGCCGTGAGCAGGTTTTCGCCCGAGACGAGGCCGCTCGAGCGCAGCTTCTGGCTCCGTTCCAATGTGGCGCGCGCGGCCTGCAGGTCGATCTCCAGCAACTCGATGGCGCTCACGATCTGCGTATGCTTCTGCGCCTGTTCCTGCTTGAGGGTCGCGATGCGGTTGTCCTGCTGCGCCAGCTGTTCCTTCAACGCTTCGAGCGCGAGGCGGATCTCGTGGTCGTCCAGTTCCAGCAGCAGGTCGCCGGCCGCCACCTGCTGGCCCGGCTTCGCGTAGACCTTGGCGACGCGGCTCGCGCCGGGACTCGCCACGACTTCCTCGTGCACGGGGATGACGACGCCGGCTGCGTTGATCGTGTTGTCGACGTTGCCGAGGCGGACCTCGGCGATGACGACGTCGGCAGCGGACACGCTCGGGCGCAGCACGCGGTTCAAGCCCCACGCGGCCGCGCACAGGCTTGCTACCAGCAGCAGCGTGGTGGCGACGCGTACGCGGGTGCGGCGGCGGACGACGTCGAGAGGGATGGCCTGGTCCATGATGGTGTGTGTGAATACGATGCTGCCAGTATTGCAAGGCGCGTGCCAGCAGGCTTTCCCAGTGGCGCCCGGCGTAACAGGGCGCGGCGTTGCCCGCCCGCGGGCAGCGGTGTCCGGAATCGGACAGTCGCCGGGCCGGGCGCGGTTGCGTAAACGGGCGCCACCTTCCATAATCGCCGACTCGCCCGCATCTCACTACCATGAACTCGACCCTCGTCTTCCTTGGCTTTACCACCACGCCGCTCGAACTGCTCGGCTTCGCACTGTCCGTCGCGACGGTCGTCCTGACGATCCTGCGCAACCACTGGGGCTGGTTCTTCGCCATCGTGTCGTCGGTCACGTACGGTGTCGTGTTCTACGACGCGCGCCTGTACGGAGACGCGGGCCTGCAAGGCGTGTTCATCGCGGCCTCCGCCTGGGGCTGGTGGCAGTGGCTGCGCGGGGCCGAGGGCAAGCCGCTGCCGGTGACGCGTCTCGCGCGCGCCGGATGGATTGCGTCGCTCGCCGGCTGGGCGATCGGCTTCGTCGTGCTGTCCGCGTTCCTAAAGGCGTACACGGACACGGACGTGCCGCACATGGACGGCTTCCTCACGGCCGGCAGCCTGGTGGGCCAGCTGCTGACGGCGAAGAAGAAGATCGAGAACTGGCACACGTGGATCGTCGTCGACGTGCTGTACGTCGGGCTGTACGTCTATAAAGGTCTGCACCTGACGGCGATCCTGTACGCCGTGTTCGTCGTGCTCGCCGTGCTGGGCCTGCGCGCCTGGACTAACGCCGCGCGCACCGATGCGGGCGCGGACACGGGGATGCCGGTCGGCGAGGCCATCCGATGAGCGTGGCGAGGATCGCCCTGCTGGGCGCGGAATCGACCGGAAAGTCCACGCTCGCGCAGGCGCTGGCAACGCGCTACGGCACGCTGTGGGTGCCGGAATACCTGCGCGAGTTCGTCGAGGTCAATGAGCGCGTGCCGCACGAGGACGACCAGGTAGGCATCGCGCGCACGCAGCGTGCACGCGAGGAGGCGCTCGCGCGCGATGCGCGCGTACGGGACTTCCTGTTCGTCGACACGACGCCGCTGATGACGGCCGTGTACAGCCGGATCTACTGGGGCCGCGTGCCGCCCGATCTGCTGGCGTTGGAGGCGGCGCACGACTATGCGCACACGCTCGTCGCGGCGCCCGATTTGCCATGGGTGCCGGACGGCCTGCAGCGCGAATCGGAGGAAGTGCGCCAGCGCGTGCATGCGCAGCTCGTCGCAGTGCTCGACGAGCGGCGCATTCCGTTCACGCTGCTGACGGGGGCGCTGGATGCGCGGCTCCGCCAGGTTGCGGCCGTGATCGGCCCGCCCCCGTTTAGAAGTCCGTAGGGTGGGCACCCCTGTGCCCACCGGATGCATGGCGGTTCGCGAACGGTTGGTGGGCACGGGGTGCCCACCCTACGTTCTTAGAAGTCGAACTGCGCCGACGCGCTGAACGTGCGCGGCGCGCCCGGCAGCAGGTAGCCGCCCAGGTCCGGCGTCACGTCACGCCAGTAGAACTTGTCGAACAGGTTCTCGGCACGCGCGCGCAACGTGACGTTCGTCGCGCCCCATTTCATACCGTACGACGCGCCCACGCCGAACACGTGGTAGTCCGGCACGAACACGGTGTTCTCGACGTCGAACGCCTTCTTGCCCGAGTACTGCCACGTGCCGTCCAGTTTCAGGCCCGGCACGGCGGCCACGGCATACTGTACCCATGCGACCGACTTGAACGCGGGGACGTCCGTCACGCGCTTGCCGTCGATGCTGGCCTGGCCCGTGCCTTGCTGGCGCGTGTTCAGCGCCATCAGCGACAGGCTCCAGTCCAGCGCGGGCGTGGCGCTGCCTTGTGCGGTCAGCTCGAGGCCGCGGTGCGTCTCGCGGCCGTTGCGCACGTACGTGTTGTTCGCGTCCGTGTACTCGAGGCCCTGGCGGATGTCGAACAGCGCGGCCGACAGGTTGATGCCGTTGTCCAGCGCAGCCTTCGCGCCGATCTCGACCTGGTGCGAACGCTGCGGCGCCAGCACTTGGTTCTCGTTCGTCGTCTGCATCGGGGCGACGCCGCCGTGCTGCAGGCCATGGCTGACGAGGGCGTACACATTCCATGCGCGCGAGGGGCTGAACACCAGCGCGACGCTCGGCAGCAGGAACGACGCGTCGCTGTGGACGTAGCCCGTGTCCTCGTCGATGAATTCGCTGCGCTTGACTTGCACGTGGCGCAGGCCTGCGTGCAGCGTGAACTGGTCCGTCAGCTTCATGATGTCTTGTGCGAACAGCGCACGTTCCTCGTCGCTGCGGCGCTCGAACACGGGGCCCGTCACGCGGTCGGCCGCGACGTGCGACGTCACGAGCGGGTGCCACAGGTTGCTGTAGCCGACGTAGTCGTACACGTAGTCGCCGAAGCTGTCGTGGCGCTCCGAGTACGACGCGCCGATGGCGACCGCGTGGCGGATGGCACCCGTCGCGAACTTGCCGTTCACGAGAGCCTGCACGCCCCACGGCGTCTTGCGCTCGCCCGTGCTCTGGTAGTCGTAGACGTCGTAGTCGCCGTTGCCGCAATAGCCCGGATAATAGCCCGCGCCTTCGTTGCTGCAGCCGTAGGGGAACGCGGTGAAGTCGTCGCGCTTGAACCAGTGCTTGTTGCCGGACACCGTCGCGGTCCAGTCCTGCGCGAGCTTGTACTCGAAGCGCAGGCCGAGGTTGCTGTCCTTCGTCGTGACGGGGCGCGTCCATGGCTGGTCGTTCAGCAGCATCGTCGGCGACACGCCCGTCGGCAGCGTCTCGTTGCGGATCAGCTGGAAGCCGGGCGCCGTGATCTGCGACTTGCGCTGGTAATCCATGTCGAGCTGCAGCAGCGCGTCCGGCGTGATCTGCCAGTCGAACGCGGCCGACACGAACTGGCGGTCGCCGTTGGCGCCGCGCACGTACGGGTGGAGGTCGGCGGCAGCCGCGTTGATGCGGTAGCCGAATCTCCGGTCCTCGAAGCGGCCGCCGAGGTCGAGGGTAGAGTACAGCGTGCCGCGCTCGGAGACTTCGACGGTGGCCGAGCGCAGCGGCGCGTTCGTCGGGCGCTTCGTCACGTAGTTGACGATGCCGCCCGGCGTGGCGACGCCGGACGTCAGGCCCGCGATGCCTTTCTGGGTTTCGATACGTTCCTTGTTTTCCAACGGGATCTGCGTGTCGCCGGGGATCGCGAAGCCGTCCTTGCGGTAGCTGTAGTTGTTGTCCAGCGCGAAGCCGCGGATCGAGAACTGCTCGGCATAGCCGACGGCGTTGTAGGCGTCCGCGACGGACGCGTCGAAGCGCACGGCGTCGGTCGTCGAGCGGATCGACAGGTCCTGCATTTGCGTGCGGCCCATCGAGATGATGGACGCGGGGGTGTCGAACAGCGATGCCTCGCCGAAGCTGCCGACGCTGGCGCGGTCGACGGCGACGAAGCGGTTGCCCGTGACGACGACTTCGGCCACGGGGTGGGTGGTGTCCTGCGCTTGCGCCTGCGCGACGAATGCCTGCGCGATCGCGCACGCGACGGCGGTGTACTTCAGATGTGATGTCATGGTTTGCTCGTTTCGCGCGCCGAAGGCGGCACGCTGCTTTTCTCAAAAGCCGGAGCCAACGGGGGAAGGGCAAACAAGGAGGGAACGGCGTTGCGCTTTCCTTCGCTGGCATTATCCAGATCAGGTACGGAGGGTATCTCTCACCCGGAAGCACGCTTCCAGGACCCCTAGCGAAGGCGCGAGTGTAGCACAGCGCGCCCCGTCGTGGTGCGTCTGCCAATAGACACGTTGTAAAGGCGAAGGTTCCCGCGCGACGCCGTGGCCGCGCGGGTGGACGCCATCAGGCCGGCTCGGGAATCGCCGCCTCGCGCGCGACGGGCGCGCGCGCGGGCAGCACGTGGCGCTGGATGACGGCCTGGGCCGAGTCGCCGATGAGACGCCAGTGCTCGCGCCGCAGCGCCGCGCGCTTGCGGTGCTTGGACGGCATCTCGGCCAGCGGCTTGACGTAGAACGGCAGCGCGATCAGGTAGCCGTCGCGGCCGGGCATGTCGGTGCCGCCGAGGATCTTCCAGAAGCCGTCGTACGCGTTGGCGAAGTGCTTGTCCGGGTCGGGATCGTAGGCGACGTGCGCTTCGGCGCGGATGCCGACGACCTTGTCCATGCCGAGCGCCAGCGCGACGCCCTGCATCGCCGCGAAGCAGAAGAAGCTGGGCGAGTTGTTCGGGAACACGCGCTCGAACGCCTCGAACGCGGGACCGGAATCGGCCCAGCGGCCCTCGTTGCGCGCGATGAACGGGACGACGGGCAGGCCGACGCCGGCCATGTCGCCGGGGAGCCAGTTGAACGAGAGGCGGTGCAGGCATCTGCCGTCCGCGACGAGGGCGATGGTGAGGTCGCCTTCCGCATTGCCGCGCGCCGTCATCTCGAGCTGGATCGTGAACGTGCTGCCGTCGGCCTCGTGCTGCCACAGCGGCAGGCTGCGCCGGCCGTAGACGGCGCCGAGGTAGCCCTCGTCGAACGTCGCGTCCTCGAAGCGGTAGTGGCTCAGCACCGCGTGCACGCGCTGGCGCGGGCTCAGGCCCTTGATCAGGTAGTCGCGGTGGCTGAGGTGGTGGAACGGGTCGGCGTTCGTGGCGGTCACGTGGTTGCGGACCACGCCGAGCCCGCACAGCGAGCGGTGGTCGCGGTAATGGGCCAGCACGCGCAGGCTGCTGGCGACGCACGACCACCACGCGGACAGGCTGTGCTGCCGCCGGCGGGCCATCCAGTGTTGGGTGAGGTGAGCGAAAATCATCGGTGCGCTCCGGGCGATTTGTTATCGGTGGATATTGCTGAAGCGGAATGAAGCGTTCAGCAGATCAAGAATGTCGTCCGTCGATAATTGATGCCCTGCGTTCTTGTTATTGTCTTCATGTCTCTCTTTATTGATATTTTGTCAGGCACGCGCCAGACGCAAGACTAGCACGATTGCCGCGCCATACTTCGAAAAGCTGCTCAATAATTGCGTCGGACCGAACAAGTGGAGGAGCGTGGCATGACGTATGAACTTTTTTACTGGCCGAGCATCCAGGGCCGCGGCGAATTCGTGCGGCTGGCGCTGGAAGAAGCGGGGGTGGACTACGTGGACGTGGCGCGCGGGCGGGGCGGCATGGCGCGCATGATGGCGGCGATGGACGGCGCCGACCACCCGTCGTTCGCGCCGCCGTTCCTGAAGGCGGGCGACGTGACGGTGGGCCAGACGGCCAGCATTCTCATGTTCCTGGGGGAGCGCCACGGCCTTGCGCCGCAAGACGTGCAGGGTCGGTATTGGGTGAACCAGATCCAGCTGACGATCGCCGATCTCGTGGCCGAGGTGCACGAGACCCACCATCCGATCGCCACGTCGCTGTACTACGAGGACCAGCGCCCGGAAGCCAAGCGCCGCGCGGCCGACTTCCTCGACACGCGCATCCCGAAGTTCTTCGACTGGTTCGAGAACATCCTGTCGCGGCCCGAGCCGAAGGACTACCTGCTGGGCGACGACGTCACGTATGCGGACCTGTCGCTGTTCCAGGCCGTCGAGGGCTTGCGTTACGCGTTCCCGAAGACCCTGGCCCGCATCGACGCCGGCTACCCGCTGCTGATGGCCCTGCGCGACCGGGTGGCGGCGCGGCCGCGGATCGCGGCTTATTTGAAATCGCCGCGGCGGATACCCTTCAACGAGGAAGGGATCTTCCGCCACTACAAAGAACTGGATAAATAACCGATCAATCCCAGCTTGGCGCGAAGTCGGGATCGACGAGGCGCTCGCTCCGCTCCAGCGCGTCGATGGCCGCGATGTCCTGCGCCGACAGCACGACGTCGCGCGCCCGCAGATTGCCCGCCAGGTTCGCCCGCTTCGTCGACGACGGGATCACGGCATATCCCTTCGCCATGGACCACGCCAGCGCCACCTGGGCCGGCGTCGCGTCCCGCTCGCGCGCGATGCGGGCGATCGTCGCGTCGTCGATTACCTTGCCGTAGGCGAGCGGCATATAGGCCGTCAGGTGGATGCCGGCATCGCGCATGAACGCGGACAGTGCCCGGTTCTGCAGGAACGGATGCAGCTCGACCTGGTTCGTCGCGATGTTGTCGGCGCCGACGGCGGCGATGGCCTCGCGCACCAGTGCGATGGGGAAGTTCGACACGCCGATGGCGCGCGCCAGACCGGCGTCGCGCGCGGCCAGCAGCGCCGTCATCGATTCCGCGACCGACACCGCGCCGCCCGGCGACGGCCAGTGGATCAGCGCAAGGTCCACGTAGTCCGTGCGCAGCTTCGTCAGGCTCTCCTCGAGGCTGGCGCGCAGCCGGTCTGCAGCCAGGTTCTCCGTCCAGATCTTGGTGGTGACGAAGACGTCGGCACGCGGCACGCCGGAGCCGGCGAGCGCCTGGCCGACGTCGGCCTCGTTACCGTAGATCTGCGCCGTGTCGATGTGGCGGTAGCCCAGTTCGAGGCCCGTGGCGACGGCGTCGACGGCTTGCTGGTCCTTCAGGCGGAACGTGCCGAGGCCCAGTTGGGGAATGGTGGTGTGCATGGATTTCCTTTCGATTCGATTCAATGCATGGCGACGGCGCGGGCGGCAGGGCGGGCCTGCGGCACCGGGTCGCGCCGATCCAGCCGGCCGGCCAGCGTGGTGAGGAGGAGGGCGCCGACAACGATCAGGGCCCCGATCCACGGCGTGTGCATCAGGCCCAGTTGGGCGACGATCAGGCCACCGCCCCAGGCGCCGAGGGCGATGCCCACGTTGAACGCGGCGATGTTCAGGCCCGATGCCACGTCGACGGCGCGGGGCGCGTCGATCTCGGCGCGGCGCACGACATACACTTGCAGGCCCGGCACGTTGCCGAAGGCGACGGCGCCCCACGCGAGCACGGTGGCGAGGACGGCGATCTTGTGCGCGGCCGTGAACTCCAGCACGAGCAGCACGCCGGCCAGCAGCGCGAACACGATCTGCAGCGCACGCACGGGGCCCTTGCGGTCCGCGAGCTTCCCGCCCCAGATATTGCCGAAGGCGACCGACACGCCGTACACGAGCATCACGAGGCCGACGGTGTCGGGCGCGAAGCCCGCGACCTGTTGCAGGATCGGCGCGAGATAGGTGAAGGCGATGAACGAGCCGCCGTAGCCGAGCGTGGTCATCGCGTACACCAGCAGCAGGCGCGGCTTCTTCAGCACGGCCAGTTGCGTGGCGAGGTTGGCCGGCTTGCTGTCCGCGATGCCGCGCGGGACTAGCAGCGCGATGCCGATGAACGCGATCACGCCCAGCAGCGCGACGGCGAGGAAGGTCATCTGCCAGCCGAAGCGCTGGCCGATGAACGTGCCGAGCGGGACGCCCGTCACGAGGGCGACGGTGAGGCCGCTGAACATCAGCGCGATGGCGCTGGCCGCTTTTTCCTTCGACACGAGACTCGTGGCGATCGTCGAGCCGATCGAGAAGAAGACGCCGTGCGCGAGGCCCGTCAGCACGCGTGCGGCCATCAGGGCGGCGTAGCCGGGGGCCATCCACGCGGTCAGGTTACCGGCCGTGAACAGCAGCATGAGGCCCAGCAGAAGGGTCTTGCGCGGCACGCGGCCAGTGAGCGCGGTCAGCACAGGTGCGCCGATGGCGACGCCGAGTGCGTACAGGCTCACGAGCAGGCCGGCGGACGGCACGGACACGTGCAGGCTGGCCGCGATGGTGGGGATGAGGCCGACGATCACGAATTCCGTCGTGCCGATGGCGAAGGCGCTCAGCGTGAGCGCCCACAGGGCGAGTGGCATGGTGTTCTCCTTGTCGATCATGCGATGGGATGGCGCATTCTGGCCGCGCCGTCCGCAAAGAAAAACCCGTGGCCGTACAATAGACTTTTGACTTGGGAGCAAAAATGCTGGACGTCGGGTCCTTGATTGCCTTCGCCGCCGTCGTCGACACCGGCTCGTTTTCCGCCGCCGCGCAGCAGCTGGGACAGACGCCGTCCGGCGTGTCGCGCACGATCTCGCGGCTGGAACGGCAACTGGGCATGACCCTCATCCACCGCACGACGCGCCGCCTCGACCTGACGGAAGAGGGTAGCTGGCTGCTGGGCCGCGCGCGCCGCATCCTCGCCGAACTGGAACAGACGGAAAGCGAAGCCGCGTCCGCGCGCACGCAGCCCGCGGGCCTCGTGCGCGTGAACGCCGCGACGCCCGCGCTGGACCACCTCGTCGCGCCGCTGCTGCCCGATTTCCTCGACGCGTACCCGCAGGTGCAAGTGGAACTGGCGAGCGGCGAGACGGTCGTCGACCTGATCGAGGAAAGGGCCGACGTCGCGATCCGCATCGGGCACCTGGCCGACTCCACGCTGAACGCGCGGCGCCTGGGCGCAAGCCGCATCCGCGTGCTGGCCGCGCCCCGCTACCTGGAACGCCACGGCACGCCCGCGCACGTGGACGACCTCGCGCGGCACCGCCGCATCGGTTTCGTGGCGCCCGCGTCGCTGAATACGTGGCCTCTGCGTGCCGGCGTGGAAGAGGGCTGGCGCAGCGCGCCGCACGTGACGGCGACGAGCGGCGAGACGGTTCGCCATCTCGCGCTCGCGGGCGCGGGCATCGTCAGCCTGTCGGACTTCCTCACCCGCGCGGACGTGGCCGCGGGCAGCCTCGTGCCGCTGCTGGACGACGCGGCGCTGCCCTGGACTCAGCCCGTGTGGGCCGTGTTCTACAAGCAGGGCGCGCTGGCGCCGCGCGTGCAGGCGTTCGTCGACTTCCTCGCGGCGCACCTGGCCGGGGTGCTCGACGCCTGACGGCCGCGCGTTACGGCGTGCGCCGCAAGCGCCGGTGCACGACGCGCGACCACGCGGCCGGCACCGCGGCGGCCAGCAGGAGGATCGCCAGCGTCCAGGGCCGCGCCACGTGCGCCGGCGCCAGCGCGAGGGCGAGCAGGCCGCCGCCGACCATCGTCTTCGCCGCCAGGCGGTGCGTGGCGTCCCAGACGCGTTCGTCGGCCAGCGTCCACGGCGTGCGGATGCCGAACCAGAAATTGCGGCGCACGTTGCCCAGCACACTCCCCAGCAGGACGAACGCGATGGCGATGCCGGCCGCCAGCGCGCGCGTCATGTCGACGGTGCCCGTGTGCGCGGCCCACAGGACCATGCCGAGCACGTACGCGAGCAGCGCGCACAGTAGGATGCCGCAGAACCAATAAGTGGAAGCGAAGTCGCCGTCGCCGAAGCGCTCCGGCGCCACGGCCGGCGGAATGCGCCACGCGAGCGCGAAGCCGAGCAGGATCAGCGGATGCACGAAGACCCAGCCGCGCGGGCCGTAGCGGTCGACGTGGCCGGCGGCGTTCCAGTGCGCGGGTACCTGGTCGGGCAGCAGGCCGTACACCCACACGGTGGCGGCCAGCAGGGCGGCGACCAGCACCGTGGTCCACAACGCATATTGCTTTCGCATGACGTTCCTCCCCGGCGCCGGGCGCCGTGTCCGTTCGCTCCCTGCCGATTGTTGGACCGAGTGTACTCACGTAGTTGCGTAGGTTGGAAGCAAAAGCTCCTTGCCCGCGACTTTCGCGCGAAGGTAACCTCGGCCATCAGGCGGGGGCGCTACGTGCGAGCTCATGACAGACCGGATCCGACCCAAAGCAGTCGTTCCCGTCTCGCGAAGGCGACTCGTCACGATTCAGAGTGGCAGTGCGACGCGATAGGCACTCCGTTCCGAAGAACGCACCAGCCGAGTGAGTAGCAGTTACGCGGCTCTACCGGTCCCCACCACTCCCATTCCCACAACTCGTCTTTGTCGCCCATTAGACGAAGTAATTTGCTGAACTCTTGCCTCAGTTTCTTACCACGGATCGTTCTGATGTAATCGACGGGCACCTCTATCCGATTAGTAAGCATGTCCTTGATCTCAGCCAGCATCTCATCTTCAGATTTCATCTTCAGATCCTCCAAGTGGCGACCCGCATATCAACAACTCGGCCTCTAAGCTCGCAAGAAGAGCATGGCGATGTGGCCCTCAGGCCCTCATGTATGCGTAGACAATCAACGCGTATGGATTTCACACGTGTCTGGCGCCCACTTTTGGCCGATTACGGCCGGTCGAGCCAGCATAGCATGTTGCCGAGCTGACAAACTCTCGGACTATCACGACGGGCTGCTGCCGACCCATAGCGGACGGTCGCGCGTAGTCGTGATCGAGCCTTCTGCGCGCATTGAAGCTTAGTGGACCTGCAATGCGGCGTTTAGGTTTTCCAACCAAACACGCATTTCAGCTGGCGACCCTGCCCAGTAATAGCAACCCAAGTCTGCAAGGACCTTGGTAAGTTGAACATCAGATTCCACTTCGCCCAACAGCCTGTTCACCGCCTCGCGGACCTGTTCGGCTGCTTCCTCGCCATCATCACTGACAAAGCGATTTACAACGTCCTGCCAACTGGGGTCGTCCAGCTCCCAATCTTGGTGAAAATAGCCAGCAAAGAAGTGGAACAAGATCATATCAGGAGTATTCACCTGCAAACCCTGTTAGGCCTTCGCTAAAGGTGAGATAGGCAAACGGAGCTTGTTGCAGCCGATCTCGCAGATCCGGACTTGCAAAGTAGTACTCGTCATTCATCGTCAGAAGACGTAATCCTGTAAGGTCTAGGTCGTAGATCTGATCCGATGTGAAATATTGGCCGACTCGGATGCGAACATGAGTGCGAAATTCAGCGCCGGATGGCCTGTCGAACAATATCGCATCCGCACAAGCGATGCACTCAACGCCTTGCTCGACAAGGAATTTTCCTAGATTTCGCTCTACAAGTAGGTACCCAGGGCCACTAAGAAACGGAGCTACTGGTGCTGCCTCAAGAAGCTGAAAACGGCCATCATTCAGTTCGAAAAGCCGAACGGGATGAACTCTGCTTTCAATAAGAAAGGGAAGCATATGGCTCCATTTTTGTGACTAGGCGGAGAGGACCGCTCCTGGCCGGTTTCGGCCGTGTGGTGTACGGCGACTGTCGACCCAAATCAGTCTAGCCGGCTACCTTGAAGGGGTTGTAAGGACGTTCGCGGGATCAGTCCCAACTCACCCAATAAACCTGGTGTCCCTTCGCAGGCTCTGCGGCGTTTTTCGGTTTCCCATGAGGCCATCCCTGTAGTGCCCCGTCTGTTTCCAGGCCGGTCAGCCAGCTCTCGACTTGCGATTTGCCTGCCGGTGTGACGATGAAAACAGTTTCTGCAGGCGGGAACGTGTCCGCGTACTCTGGATCATTCCACTCCAAATGCAACCCTACGTAGACGTCCGATACGTCAGGGCGAGCCGCTATCTCCTTGAACCTGCTGTATAGCGAAGCGATGGAAGGCCGTCCATACCCCCACTGGTTTGGCGCAATGGACTCTTCCTCATCGTTGCCTTCGAAGAAAAGATCCAGCGGGACCACCGGAGGAGGTTCGCCATCCTCCCATTGTAGCGATTCCAAATACTCGTGAAGGCTTCCCGTCATAGAGTCCTTTGTAAAAGCGTTGCCAAGGTCGGATTCTCGCCGATCTCGGCCGTTCAGCTCAGCATAGCAGGTTGCAGAAGCGGAAAAGCACGAACGGTCACGACAGCAGTTCCCGACCCAGAGCAGACATACGAATGGATGACAGAACACGGCTACTTCGTGTGAATGCCTACGCCTTGACAGGCCAGACTGCGTCACGAATGTCTGGCTCGTGCTTCGAGAGAACGCTGACGCAGGCACCAGCGGTCACGATGATCCATTCGCGTTGCTGTTGGGTGTAGCCGAGGCGCTTGTCTTCTTCCTGGGCCCAGCCACCATCGAACACCTCGAGTACGGGATAACCTGAAGGGAAGTCATCAGCAATCCAGTATTCCGCCAACGGGACTTCGTCTAGAAGCCTGAAGCCGTCAACTTGGAGAAATGTGACCTCGACCCCATCATCCTTGTTGCGGTTTCGCATGACACGTATCGACAAGCTACCGTCGTAGAAAACGGAGTGAATGTCTGCTCCCCAGTCAAATTGCTCTTGGCAGCCAAATGGTTTCGCTTTGATCGGCATGTAATGTCGTGTCTCCGAAGGCTTGATGAGCGTGTCTGAACAACGATTCATGATAACGCCGACACGTGTGGCCAACGACTGCTCTTGGCCGATCTCGGCCGTTCGAGGCATCATAGCAGGTTGCTAAGTTGGAAAGACACGGACAGTCACGATCGGCAGCAACCGACCAAAAGCAGACGTGATCGCGTCACCACCATTTGTCGAACTGGTTGAACGCTGCATACAGCGCGCGCATTGACCCTGCATTGATCGTTAGACGAATTGCTATGCAGTCGCCATCTTGTGACTGCCTTTGCGAAGGAGGATTGATGGTTAGATACTCCTGAGATGACTGCCGCTCGAAGTGGAGGACTTCGTACTCGCTCATGTCAAGCAGTCGAGCGTCGCAGCCGTCACGGAGTTCAGTTTCAAATCGAGCAAGGGCGTCATACTCAAACCAAAGGTGCGCGGCCGTCCATTTGAGATCCTGGCTTCGACCTGAATACTCGACTTCAAGCCGGGCCTGGACACCTAGAGCCATCGGATCTACATCTACAAACTCAAGCTGGAACTTGAGCGGCCCTTCAACGAAAGCTACGTCGCCAGCCATTTAAATCCTTTCTTGTTTGGCCGCGCCTCGGACTTACGAAACGTCCGCTTTTGGCCGATATCGGACGGTCGGCATGGCTCAGTGTACGAGTATGTTGCTTAGAGGACAAGTCGCAAGATGCCTGTTATTGCGGTGTCGTGGCAGCCTTTATTGTCCTACGGTGGACATTTTTCGTTTGTGGCGGGCTTTATTGGCGCTCCACAAGGCATCCCCAGCAGGCCACGCCCACCCGCACTATCATGGTCGTCCCATCCATTCGCGAAGGAGCTTCCATGACCCAACCATCCCCCCTCATGCCGGACGTGCATGACGTTCAGCGCATCGCCGCGTTCTCGGACGGCGACACCGGCGGCAACCCGGCGGGCGTCTGGATCGGGCCCGCGCTGCCCCCGGACGACGCGATGCAGCGCCTGGCCCATGCCGTCGGTTATTCGGAGACGGCGTTCGCGGCGCCGCAGGGGCAGGGCTGGCGCGTGCGCTATTTTTCGCCGGCGGCCGAAGTGCCGTTCTGCGGTCACGCGACGATCGCGCTCGGCGCGGCGCTGGCGCAGCGCGAGGGCGACGGCGTGTTCCCGCTGACCTTGAACGAGGCGGCCATCACGGTCGAAGGCCGGCGCGACGGCGCGCGCGTGGCCGCCGCGCTGCAATCGCCACCCACGTGGAGCCGGCCGGCCGCGCCGGAACTCGTCGCCGACGCGCTGGTGTTGTTCGGATACCACGCCGCAGACCTCGACCCGCGCATCCCGCCCGCCATCGCGCACGCGGGCGCGAACCACCTCGTGCTGGCGCTGGCCAGCCGCGACCTGCTGGCCGCGATGCGCTACGACCTGGACGCCGGCCGGGCGCTGATGACGCGCCACGGCCTGACAACGATCGTGCTGGCCTGGGCCGAAGACGCGCGCCGCTTCCACACCCGCAATCCATTCGCCGTCGGTGGTGTTTACGAGGACCCGGCCACGGGCGCGGGGACGGCCGCGTTCGCGGGCTATCTGCGCGATCTCGGGTGGCCACACGGCGGCACCATCGACGTCGTGCAGGGCGAGGACATGGGCATGCGGTCGCTGCTGCACGCCGACATCGGGCTTGAACCGGGCGGTTCGATCCGGGTCAGCGGCACGGCGCGCCCGTTGTCGTAAAGATAATCTTCTTGATCATGATTTATTGAAAATTGAAATAGGGGCAAAAGGCACGCTTTTTCGACAATTTGTTAACCCCTGTAACGTTGATAAAGTTCAAAGCGGAAATTAAATTTCTGAACATCAACTCAGGAGTCATCATGGAAATGCGCCACCCGGGCGTCCTGCGCCCCCTTTTCGCCCCCATCGGGGTTCCGGGCAAGTCGACCGAACGCTTGCCTTTCACGATCCGTCGCGTGCACAACGAAGCCGACCTGTGGAAGGCCGTGCGCGTGCGCCACGCCGCCTACGCGCGCCACGTGCCGGACTTCGCGCGGCAGCTCGCACGCCCGGAGGCCTCTGACTACGGCGACGACGCAATCGTTTTCCTGGCCGAATCCAAGCTGGACGGCGCCCCGTTGGGCACCGCGCGCATGCAGACGAACCTGCACGAGCCGCTGCATGTGGAAGAGTCCGTGACGCTGCCGGACTGGCTGCGCGGAGAACCCCTGGCCGAGATGAGCCGCCTGGGCGTGGACAACGGCCGCATGGGCCGCCTGGTCAAGACGGCGCTGCTGAAGGCGGGCGTGATGTATTGCCAGCAGAACGACATCGCATGGGCACTGGCCACGGGCCGCGCGCCGATCGACCGTCAGTACGAACAGCTGACCTTCGTCGACGTGTTCCCGGACCTGGGCTTCGTCCCGCTGCGCCACGTGGGCAATATCCCGCACCGCGTGATGGCCTTCGACATCACGACGATCGAAGAGCGCTGGACGGCCGCACAGCATCCGCTGCTGAACTTCTTCTGCCACATCCACCATCCGGACATCGACGTGAGCGGCCGGGCGGGTGTGCGTCCTCCGCAGCCGAGCGCCGGGCGCTCCATTGCAAGCGGCCTGGGTGTTGCGCAACATGCATCGGATCGGTTCGAATTGGTTGCTTGATTCAATAATTGCATGACGGCATTACTGTAAAGCTGTATCCTTGCGAAACCACAACGGCCGCCCGCGCCGCCGGGCCGATACCAGTTTCGCAGATACTCATGCAATTCACATTATCCGGCCGCTGGAAACTGCCGGGCCTGGCGCAACGCGCGCTTGACCTGACGTTCCAAGCGTTCGCTTATTATCTGATTCCGATCGCGATCGGTGTCGTTTCCATCGTGGCCCTCGTGTGCTGGGACAGCCAGTACGTGACGGGGAACGGCGATGCGCGCGCTATCCGCGTGCTGCGCGAAACGACGCCCTTGAGCCCGGCCGTGGCCAACGCGCGCCTGCGCGACGCCGTGCCGGTGTCGTACGTCGACACCCACCTGTCCGAGGAACCCGTGTGGTTCCGCTTCAGCACGCGGCCGCGTGCGGCCGATGCGGTCGCTGCCGACGTCGTCGAATTCCCGTCGCGCCATGCGGTCGACGTGGCCTGCTGGGATGCGACCACCTTGCAACCGCTCGGCGAGGCCAGCCGCGAGCACGGCATGCCGACGCTGTTCGCTGCCCGCGCCGGCTTCGCGCTGCAGCAGGCCGCGCTGCCGCGCGACATCCTGTGCCGTGGACGTTTCGCCGGTCCCGCCCGCCTGTCCGTCGTGCAGTGGCCGGGCGCGGAGTTCGACCAGTCCGTCGAAGACTATCACCGCAAGTCGGGCCTGCTCGACGGCGGCATGATCGTGCTGGCGCTGTTCGTCCTGATCACGGCCCTCATCAACCGCCAGCCGCTGTACGTGCTGTTCTCCGGCTGGCTGATCCTGAACCTGCGCATCGGCGCGCTGTCGGCCGGCTGGGACACGCAGTGGCTCGGCATGACCGTGCCCGCCCAGTGGATGCTGCTGGGCCGCTCGCTGACGATCGCGCTGTACGGCGTGTCGACGCTGACCTTGTACCAGTCCCTGTTCCGCGACGAGCTCGTCAAGACGCGCTGGTCGATCCCGCTGCGCATCACGCAATGGGCGTGCGTGCCGCTGCTCGTCGGCGCCGTCATGCTGCCGTACGGCGTGTTCCTGCCGATGCTGTGGGTGATCATGGCGTTCGGGTTCTCGCTGATGACCTTGGGCCTGCTGACGATCATCGTGCGTTCGCGCAACCGCGTGGCAGGCTGGTTCGCGGCCTCGTTCGCGCTGACGTACGTGGCGTCGCTGGCCGAGGTCGTGTCGGCGGCGCTGGGCATGCACCAGGTGCTGAACGTGATCAACAGCGTCACGGCGGCGCTCGCGTCGAGCTTGCTGGCCGCGCTCGCGGTGGCCGAGCAGATGCGCATGGAAACGCAGAAGCGCAGGGAAGCACAGGAAAAGCTGGAACACGCGTTCGAGGCGATGCCCGTCGGCCTGTTCACGCTCGATATGTACGGCAACATCGTGAGCGCCAACCCGGCCATGCGCAAGATGCTGGGCATCGACGAGATCGTTCCCGGCCGCACGTCGTGGAAGCAGTTCTTCGCAGACAGCCTATGGTCCGAGCTGCTGGAAAAAGTGCATCTGCGCAGCGATGCCGAGATGCAGATCATCAGTCGCGACGGCGCCCAGCGCTTCATGGTCAGCGCCACGCTCGCGCGCGGGCGCGTGGAAGCCGTGCTGCAGGACGTCACCGAGCAATACCGCGCGACGGAACAGCTGCGCTTCATGGCCAACAACGATCCGCTCACGAAGGTCTTCAACCGGCGCGGCATCGAGAAGGTGTTCGAGGGCGCCGCGCAGCTGCTCAATGCCGGCAAGCCGCTGGCGCTCGCGTACATCGACCTCGACCGCTTCAAGCTGATCAACGACCTGTTCGGCCACGCGGCCGGCGACGAAGTCCTCAAGCAGGTGTGCGAGCGCATGGAGCTCACCCTGGCCGGCGGCCAGAAGATCGGGCGCGTAGGCGGCGACGAATTCGTCATCGTCATGCCCGACACGGCGATCCCGCTGGCGTCGCTGATCTGCCGCGGCATCGTCGACCGCATCGGCGGTACGCCGTTCCGCGTGGGCGACAAGGCCTTTCATGTGCGCGGTTCCGTGGGCCTGATCGAAGTGTCGCCGGGCATGCCGATGAAGGATGCCGTGTCGACGGCGGACCGCGCCTGCCGCGAGGCGAAGGGCGGCCACAGCGACGGCCTCGTCGTGTACGAGCGCGGCTCGCACGCGTTCCAGGAGCGCGCCAACGAACTGAACCTCGTCGCGCGCCTGTCCGGTCCGGACGCCACCGAAGGCATGTTCCTCGAGATGCAGCCGATCATGTCGCTGTCGGCGCCGTACGAGTCGCTGAATTTCGAAGTCCTGCTGCGCATGCGCGAGGCGGACGGCCGCGTGTCGCCGGCCGGCCCATTGATCGCCGCCGCCGAGAAGAGCGGGCGCGCGGGCGTGATCGACCGCTGGGTCATGGCGACGACCTTGGGGTGGATCGAAGCCAACCTCGATTCCCTCGTCAACACGCGCTTCGTGTGCATGAACCTGTCCGGTGCGTCGCTCAACGACGAACGCTTCGTGCAGGACACGCTGGAAGTGCTGTCGCGCTACATGCACGTGACGAGCCGCCTGTGCATCGAAATCACGGAAAGCGTGGCGCTGCACGACCTGGACAACACGCGCCGCTTCATCGACCAGGTGCGCAACTTCGGCGTGAAGGTGGCGCTGGACGATTTCGGCGCGGGCTATACGTCGTTCTCGTACCTGAAGGAATTGCCGGCCGACGTGCTCAAGATCGACGGCAACTTCATCGTCAACATCAACGCGCACCCGGCCAACGTGGCCATCGTGGAAGCGATCGTCAGCCTGGCGGGCAACCTGGGCATGCGCACCATCGCCGAGTGGGCCGAGGACGCGGCCACGATCCGCACCTTGGCGGAGATCGGCGTCGACTACGTGCAGGGCTATGCGGTGGCGCGCTCGCAGCCGGCGGACAAGCTGCTCACCGCCAGCTCATCGGCCAGCTTCATTCAGGCCGACGACGTGCTGCAGCTCGTGCGTACGCTGGGCCAGTCGGCCAACGAGCCGGATCTGCTGGGCTTCGGATTCGACGAGCATCTCTTGTAGGGTGGACGGGGTAATCCAGGCCGGGGGCCTGGATTACGTCCACGCGTCCAAGCGACGCTGGCTGAACGCGTGGACGGCACAGCCGTCCACCCTACGGTTGGGCGCTGGGTTTCAGCGCGGACATTCCACTTAATTCAGGCCCGCCAGCCGCGGCCTCGCATCCTGCAGCATCAGCATGCGCCGCGCTTCCTTCAACGTGGCAACGTCACGCGCCAGCTTCACGGGCGCCGCGAGGTTCGGCTTCTTCCACGCGACACGGGGCAGCTCCGCCGTGGGCAGCACGTGGCGCTCGCGCACCGGCGCACCGGTGTCGCGCGCCAACGGCACGCTGGCGGAACCGGATTCGCAAGGCTGGTCCGTCAGGGTGACGTGACCGTCGCTGTCCACACATTTGACGATCTCGCCGGCCAGTGCCGGCACCGCCAGTAGCGCGGCGGCGATCATGCTCAGCAGTCTAACTGGGCGCTTCATGATGTTCTCCTGTGCTAGGCTCAAATGGTGCCCGTCGCGGCCGGTTCCATCTGTTCGGTGCCTCACCCTGTCCGCATCAAACATCGGCGGACTTGGCCGAACCTTTGGCCGGTATCCCATTCCAAGCTTCGTACCCATCCGAAAGGATCGACGATGGAGAAACTCACCCGGCGTACCTTCTTCAAGGCCGCAGGCGCCACCGCCGCGGTCGCCGCGGCCAAGGCCCATGCGCTCGCGCCCGACGACGCCCCGCATGCGCACGGCGCCGCCGCCGCGCCGGCACCCGGCGGGGCACCGGCCCAGTCCGCGTACCTGTTCCTCCGTCCCGACGAGGCGCGCTTCGTCGAAGCGGCCGTCGCGCGCCTGATCCCGCTCGACGGCAACGGTCCCGGCGCGCTCGAGGCCGGCGTGCCGAACTACATCGACCGCCAGCTGGGCGGCGCGTGGGGCGCGGGCGAGCGCCTGTACCGCAGCGGCCCGTGGCAGGCGGGCTTGCCGGGGCAGGGTTACCAGCTGCCGTTCACGCCGGCCGAGCTGTTCCGCAATGCCGTGCGTGCCGTCAACGACGACGTGCAGAAGCGCCTCGACACGACGTTCGACAAGCTGTCCGGTGCCGACCAGGACGCGTATCTGGAAACGCTGCAGACGGGCAATCGCGACCTGAACGGCGTGCCCGCCCACACGTTCTTCGAATCGCTGCTGGCGCTGACGATCGAAGGATATTTCGCCGACCCGATCTACGGCGGTAACAAGGACATGGTGTCCTGGAAGATGATCGGCTTCCCCGGCGCGTACGCGAGCTTCTACCACCTCGTCGACCAGCACGGCATCCTGTTCACGCGCCCGCCGATGAGCATGGGCGAGGACAACCGGCGCATGGTCCACATCCAGCCCGTGTCCGCGCAGCCGAAGGCCGTCGGCCCGAATCCCGTCGCGGGCACGCCCGAGGTGCCGCACGGCGCGGCGAACAAGAAGAAAGGGGGCCGCTGATGGCGACGCGTCTCAAGGAAGTGGATGCCGTGCTCGTGGGCGTGGGCCTCGTCGGCACGATGCTCGGACGCGAGCTGACGAAGGCAGGCCTGAAGGTCGTCGGCCTGGAGCGGGGCAATGCGCAGTCCACCGTGCCCGACTTCCAAGGGCCGCACATGCACGACGAGCTGCGCTACGCCGTGCGCAAGGCCTTCATGCAGGACAACACGAAGGAAGCGATGACCTTCCGTAACAACGTGAACCAGGTCGCGCTGCCGATCCGGCGCTGGGAAAGCTTCCTGCCCGGCACGGGCCTGGGCGGCGCCGCCGTGCACTGGAACGGCCAGACGTACCGCTTCCAGGACGACGAATTCAAGATGCGCAGCCACAGCGAGCAGCGCTACGGCAAGGGCTTCATCGACGCCGAGCTCAACGTGCAGGACTGGGGCGTGACGGCGGCCGAGATGGAGCCGTACTACGATCGCTTCGAGTACCTGCTGGGCACGAGCGGCCAGGCCGGCAACGTCAAGGGCCAGAAGATCGCGGGCGGTAATCCGTTCGAGGACCCGCGCTCGCGCCCGTACCCGACGCCCCCGATGAAGGAACCGTACGGCTCCGCCATCTTCCGCAAGGCCGCGGCCAGCCTCGGCTATCACCCGTTCCCGCAGCCGTCGTCGAACCTCAGCCAGCAGTACACGAACCCCGAAGGACTCACCCTGCAGGCCTGCATGTTCTGCGGCTATTGCGAACGCTTCGGCTGTGAGCACTACGCGAAGTCGTCGCCGCAGACGATCCTGCTGCCGGTCCTCCTGAAGGACAAGAACTTCACATTGCGCACGCAGTCGCAGGTGCTGCGCATCAATCTCGCGAAGGACAAGAAGACGGCGACGGGCGTCACTTACGCCGACGCGGCCGGGCGCGAATTCGAGCAGCCCGCCAAGCTCGTCATCCTGTGCTCGTTCGCGCTGAACAACGTGCGGATGCTGCTGCTGTCCGGCATCGGCCAGCCTTACGATCCGAAGACGGGACAGGGCGTCGTCGGGCGCAACTATGCGTACCAGACGATGAGCGCCGTGCAGGTGTTCTTCGACGAATCCGTCAACATCAACCCGTTCATGCGCTCCGGTGCGAACGGCACGCTGATCGCGGACTTCGTCGGCGACAACTTCGACCACGGTCCGCACAAATTCATCGGCGGCGCCTATTTCGGCGACGTGATGACGAACGGCCGCCCCATCGAATTCCACCCGACGCCGCCCGGCACGCCGGCCTGGGGCGCGAAGTGGAAGGAGGCCGTCGTGCGCCACTACAACCACACCGTCGTGCTGAACGTGCACGGCAGCTCCATGTCGAGCCGCAACAACTACCTCGACCTCGACCCCACGTACAAGGACGCGTGGGGCCAGCCGCTGCTGCGCATCACATTCGACTTCCCCGCGAACGACTTGCGCATGTCGGCCTACGTCACGGACAAGGCGCTCGGCGTCGGCAAGGCGATGGGCGGGCGCCAGGTCGCGGGCGCCGCGCGCAAGGGACCGTACGGCATCACGCAATACCAGACGACGCACAACACGGGCGGCACCGTGATGGGACTCGATCCGAAAACGAGTGTCGTCAACCGCTACCTGCAAAGCTGGGACGTCGCGAACCTGTTCATCATCGGCGCGTCGAACTTCCCGCAGAACGCCACCTACAACCCGACGGACACCGTGGGCGCGCTGGCGTACATGGCGGCCGAGGCCATCGTCAACCGCTATCTGAAGGTGCCGGGGCAGGCGTTGGTGCAGGCATGAAGACGACGTCGCTCCGCTACGGCGCCATCGCGCTCGCACTCGCGCTCCTCGCGGCCTGCCACCGCGGCGGGCACGTTCCCGATACGCCGAAGGTGCAGGCGAACCATCCGGTCGCGGCCACCCCCGTCAGCCCAGCGGCTGCCGAGCCGGGCGCGCAGGGCGGCGCGGGCAATCTCGCCCAGCAGAACGCGGGCGGCGGCGAAGCCAATGCGCTCGGCCTGCCGGGCGCCGCCGCGGCCCCCGCGCAAGGCCAGCCCAACGTGCAGGCCGGACAGCAGCTCGCGACGAACGGTACGCAGAACGGCGTGACGGCGTGCGTGGGCTGCCACGGCGCGCAGGGCGAGGGCAACGCAGCCGGCGGCTTCCCCCGCATCGCGGGCCAGTCGGCCGCGTACCTCGGCAAGCAGCTGGGCGCGTATGCCAACGGCGCGCGCGTGAACCCGATCATGCAGCCGATCGCGAAGGCCATGAACGCGGTGCAAATCCGCGACGTCAGCGCCTATTACGCGTCGCTCGGCGATGCGCCTGGCGCCGCGCCGGCCGCTGCGCCCGCTGCTGCGGCTGTGGGCGACGCCAAGCCTGCCGCCGGGGGCCTCGACCGCGGACGCACCTTGTCGGCCATCGGCGACAGCACGCTGGGCGTGCAGGCCTGCGCCAACTGCCACGGTCCGGGCGGCGTGGGCAACCAGCCCGCGTATCCGTACCTGGCGGGCCAGCATGGGAACTACCTGACGGCGGCGATGGCGGCATGGAAGAACGGCGCGCGCAAGACGGACAGCAGTGGCCAGATGACGCACATCGCGCAGTCCTTGGCCGACGCCGATGTGGCGGCGCTGTCCGCCTATTTCAGCGCGCAGCCGGCACCGCCGTCGGCCGCGCAGTGGGTCAACATCCCGGTCGGCTCCAGCCAGCGTCCGGCCGTGGCTGCAGCCGCGAATGCAGCCGGGCCGCGCGGCACGGGCGGATCGACGGTGCGCACGACGGGCACGGAGCAGGGCGCCGCAACGACGGGCGGCGCGCAGGGTCCGGGCGGTGGTGGCGGCACGCAGGGTACGCAGCCGCAGCAGGAGACACCGCCGCCGCGGAAATGAGCGGGAGCGGAGGTGGCTCGGCGCAGGCCGTGAACGAACAAAAGGTGTGCTCGTTGTGATGGCCTCGGGGCCTGTTGGACTGTCCGTTATCGAGCGGTTGCGCCCGCTTCTTACCGTCCGCTTCTTTCTACAGCCTCCTGCTCGGATCACAAATGCCGGCGCCCGGTACAAGTGGCTTTTATGTGTTCAATAGAGGTGCCCATCTTCTTGAAATCGACCGGATATTCGAGCCGCAAGTCATTTCCACGTCTGCATCCGGTCACATCGGGGTTCAGCGCCAACCACGCCTCGAAAGTCCAATGCGCAGGCAGGGCGAGTTCTTGGAGATCCTGGGCGATAGCAATCCAATCTGAAGACTCTTCATTCTTTGTGCACACATTCAGCCACAACTTCGGATCGCTGCCCCAGTGAATAAACGTGGTGCGTGAATCCCACCTAACCTCGTCGCCAGAAACAGAAGCCGAAAAGCCCTTTGCAGCGAGGTAGGCACTGAACGATGTTCGCAACTGCTGGCCAAGCTGAACATTTCCGGTTGACTGGTACGTCAAGCAGGACGGATAACTTTTGATTGCGATCGATAGCCAAGTCAAACCGACTGCCGCCACGAGTGCAGTCAACGCGGCAGCGCCTACCAGAAAAGGCCATCTACGGCTGACGAAATGTTTGGGGCGCATTGTCGTGGTCTCACCACAGGGCCGAGTTACTCCCCGATTCGTAGCTAACTGAGGAAAAGAACGGCCACTCCGATGAATCGCGCTGTGTGACTCGCGCCCAGGCTTCGCGGTGCGCATATAGGAGTCTTTCGCACCACTGTTCAATCGATTTTGGCATTAGGGTCGGGTCAGATTTTACAGTCTCAAAAAACTCGCGGCCTTTCGCCACAACATAGCACCTGGCGTAAAGGAAGCCGTCATCTGAACCACCGGAATCACCAGCGTTATCCGCGTAGACTTCGCCATCAATTGCATACAGGTGCAGTGCCAGTTGCTCTTCAAATGCGAAAAGATCCTCTTCAGACTTCTTAACCAAGGCTTCGTGCAGAGGGTGAATCGCTCTGTCTTCGTTACCACTATCGAGCGCATCAACATCGATGAGCCCAATCAATCTCCAAAAATTAGTCTCGTGCATGAGGTGCTTTCTAACATGTACGGGGTTGTAAGATACTAAGCTCGGACGACCGCTGCGGGGTTAGTGCGGCACGCCTGCCAGCCAGCGATTGATTTCTCCAAGCACTTTGTCCTCGATCCCAAGGAAGCCATGCGGTGAGTGCCCGCTGCATTCGGCCTGTTTGTCGCCGCCGCCGTCGGTCGATTCTACGGCGATGAAATTGAAGTGATTTTTGTCGGCCAACTGCTTCGCAGCGTAGAACATCGCAGCCGGGCAGGCGTCGTTACGGTTTGATAAAACCAGTACGCGGAGCTTCGTTCCGTCTGCTTTCAGGCCGGAGACGCCCGCTCGGTCTTTCCGGGCAATTGCCACAGGTGATGTCAGCACAAATGCGTCAACGAGACCGGGATGGTGTTCAAGCACGTTGCCAACGGAACTCGTTCCGCGGCTTGTCCCGACCAGCGCGATTCTGGACGACGGAAAGCGCTTGCGAAGCGCTTGCACCGACGCCTCAACGTCGCGTAGTGAATCCTTGCTGTGACGGAATGCGTCCTCGACGCCATTTGCGTAATCGGATGGCGTGTCGATCATCACGGCGGCGTCACCCTGCTGGACCCAATACGACGCCGTTCTGATGAGGAAATTCCCGCGAAGGGTGGTGGGGCCGTCGGGTTTCAAATGTAAGGCGCCGTCATCGCCGGCAAATAGAATGACGACCCATGGCGGCGTCGCGCTCGGCGCTTGGATATAGAGATTGTCGGTGACGCCATCACGACTCGGCACGGTCAACAAGTCACCAGATGGCACGGCTGCATTACCCGCCGGCCCTTGCGGTTCGCCCGCCCATGCTGCGGCTGCGAATACTATCCCCAATCCGACGGCAATACGCTTCATTTGCTTTGTTCGAATATTCTGCATTGGTGGTCTCACCGTTGTAGAGCGTGCTGGAAGTTGAGTTCAGGCGAAGCTGCCCGGCCCGCAACCAGCATAACAGGTTGCAAACGGGGAAAAGTCACGGATGGTCACGATCGGCCATCTTCGCCCCTGGACGCCTATATATCGGCTGTGACAATCCGCGTATTATCGAACTTGCCTGATCGCTATGATGTCAGGGCGCTCATTCGCTGATACCTGAGTTGGAGATTGCATGCACTGGAACGACTGGCCTTTCGTCTGCTGGACACTCGCAACCCTCCTATGTCTTCTGAAACGTAGGTGGATAGACGCGTTTTCGTCCGCGTGCTTCGCTGCGTTCACGATTTCCGACAGAATGTGGCCGACTGCGGTCCCAGCGCAACTGAAGTGGATTTTCTTTCTTGTTGGTGCGATTGTCATCGCCTCCCAGGTCACGAAAGAGTATCGGAACTACAAGGAGAGTTTGACCGCCAGGTAGTCCTCGGCTTTGCAGCAGTGACCGCTTCAGAGCGCCCCGTGTTTCACGAGTTTCCCGCTATCGCGTTTGCTCGTCGGTAGATCATCGCCCGAACCTGCCTGCGCCTCCCCGCGATGCGCCCGCGCGCACATGACGACGCCGGCCACCAGCAAGGCGAGCGCAAGTCCCTCGAGCGCCGTCGGCCAACGGCCCTCCCACAAGTAGCCATACAGCGACGCGAAGATCGTCTCGAACACGATCATCTGCCCCGTGAGGGCCAGCGGCAGCGCGCGGCTCGCGATATTCCACAAGCCATTGCCCAGCACGGAACAGAACAGCGCCATCGCGCCCGCGAGGCCGGCGAAACGAAGCCAGTCGCCGCCCGCACGGACGAGCGTGTCACCATAAAACGCGGGCACGGCCAGCACGATGGCTTCGAGGCCCGTGACGACGCCCGTCAGCAGGCTCCAGTCCTGCGCCGACACGTGCCCCAGCCGGCCCAACCAGCGGCTGTTGCTGACGGCATAGATCGTCCACGACACGAGGGCGCCGCCAGCGCACAGCAGGCCCGTCAGCGAGCCCCAGCCGGACGACGCCAGCGTCTGCCAGCTGATGCAGACGAGCCCGGCCGCGCTGCAGGCCAGCGACGGCAGCAGTGCGCGCAGCGACGGCGCGTGCTGCGCGCGGCTGCCGACGAGGGTGACGGCGAGCGGCAGCAGGCCGATCACGAAGGCCGTCATCGCGACGCCGCCCGTCTGCACGGCCTGCGCCAACAGGACGTAATACAGGATGTTGCCGATGAAGCTGAGCCAGGCGAGGGCGCGCCACTCTGCCCGGCCCAACGCGCCCCGCAGCCGGCGCCACGACGGTGCCACGAGCACGGCGGCGATGAGGCCGTACGCGAGGTAGCGCCCGGCCGCCAGTTGCAACGGCGGAAAATCGGCGGCCAGCTTCGGCGCGAGGAAGACGAGACCCCAGAACGCGCCGGCGACGATGCCGGCCGCGATGCCGAGGAAGGTGTTATGGGTGGTCACGGGTGATGCTCCGATGCGGAAAGCCGCTATTGTCCGCGTGGCCGGGCCGCTCGTCTTGGCATGGGCTCCTGGATTATTGACCTGATCTCGCTCAAAACCGTTGTCAAATCGGCCTAGATAATTTCTGCATGGAAATGTTAAGATTATGCATCGCGCATCCACGCCGTCGTGCGGCGCGTGCGACGCGCAGGGCATCCCAGAACGAACGATCATGTCAGTCAAAAAAGCCGATCCCAAACCACGTTTCGATTACCTCGTCTTCCTCGACGTGATCGTCGTCGCCTGCATCCTCGTGATTGCGGGGCGTCCCGACGGGCTGGCGATCACGGTCAGCGCGATCGTCGTGGCGGTATGCGCGCTCGTCTATCGCTGCACGGCCGGCGCGGCGTCGTACGTAACGCGCAAGTCGAGCTCGCCGCCAGCGCCCCCGCAAGAAGTCGACCGCGCGTTCACGCCGACGACCTACGAGGCGCCGCAGGACAGCGAGGCGGTCGACGCAAAAAAATCGTCCTGGCTGCGCGAAAACGGCTAGCGACGGGACGCGTCACCCGGTCATCTATCGGCCGGCGTTGGCGCGGCGGTACGCCCCCGGCGTCATCCCCGTCGCGTCGCGCAATGCCCGCGTCAGCGCGGTCTGGTCGGAAAAGCCGGCGGCGAGCGCGATCTCCGCGATGGGGCGGGACGTGTCGGCCAGCCACGCGCGGGCGCGGGCGAGGCGGACGTCGCGCAGCCACGCGTGCGGGCTCGTGTCGAGCTCCGCGCGGAACAGCGCGTGCAACCGGCTGACCGAGAGGCCGGCGCCGCGGGCCATCGCGTCCGTCGTCCACGCGACGCCGGGCTCCGCTTCCACGCGGGCCAGCAGGGCGGCGAGGCGCGACGCCGGGCGGGGCGCGTCCAGCGCAAGCGTGTCGAGCAGCAGCGGCACCCAGCCCTGCACCAACGCGGACGCGGCTTGCGTGCGCATGACACCCATGAATTCGACGAGCTTGCGCGCGCCGGGGGCCAGCGGCATGAACGGGCGTTCCAGCAGACGGTCCCAGGCCGGGTGGGAAAGGGCGTCCGCGTCGACGTCGAGGATCAGCGATTCGTTCGGGCCGTGCGCACACTGCGCGTGCCAGGCACCGGGCGCGACGCAGGCACCGCGCAGTGGGTCGAGGCGGTCCTGCCGGCCTTCGATGTCGAGCAGCACGGCGCCGCCGAGGGGCAGCACGAGCTGGGCGTAGGCGTGGCGGTCGGCACCGGTGTCGGCGCCGTAGCTGCGCACGTGCAAGGAAGTTTCCATAGCCCGCAAGTCTAGCATCGAAGGGCCGATGTGATTGTCCGACCAAGCCTACACGTCGACGAGAAAAAATAAAGGGCGCAGCCCCTTGCAGGCCGGACGGCCGTCCCAATTTGTCATCCTGTTACGGCGCTCCAGCGCCGGTCTCCTCTGTCTCCTCCAAGTGCAAACTTGGATTTACCGCCCGGCGCAGCGATGCGCGGGCGGTTTCTTTTATGTGGACGTGAAAAGGGCGGCATCCTCGCGGACACCGCCCTCGTCGTCGACCCGGTCAGCGTGCCCCGGTCAGCGTGACCCGGTCAGCCTGCCGGGGCGCCGTCCGCTCAGCCGCGGTTCGGATTGTTCGGATGCGCGTCCTCGCGGTTCGGGATGCCGTCGCCGTCGCGGTCGCCACGACGCCAGCCGCCGCGCTCCATCACCCAGTGGCCGTCGCGTTCGACCCATGTCGGTGCATGGTAGACATAGCCGCGGCGCTCGCGCAGCCACTTGCCGGCGATCCAGACGTGGTGTCCGTGGCGCCATTCCCAGTGGCCCGGTGCCCAGACGTAACCATGACGCGGCGCGGGCACGACTTCCTCGCGCGGCGGCGGCGGCGCGGTACGGATGATGACGTCGGCACTCGCGGGCAGCGCGACGCTGCCGAACGAGCCGGCGACCAGTGCGGCAATCAACAGTTTTTTCATCTTGGCCTCCTCGAAAGTGGTTGTGGGCCAACTGTACTGCCGCGTTGCGGGCGCGACCGTGCGGCGGCGCGCATAACGGTGCAAGTCGAGGTGCGGGGAAGAAACTCAGGTGGCGAGCGGCAGCGCGAACTGCAGCACGAGGCCGCCGCCGTCGCGGTTGCGTACCGTGAGCTCGGCGTTGTGGCGCGTGATGACGCGCTCGACGATCGCGAGGCCCAGGCCCGCGCCGTTGGCCTGGCCGCGCGCGCTGTCGAGGCGGGTGAACGGACGCAGCAATTGCTGGATCTGGTCGTCCGGCACGCCCGTGCCGTGGTCGTTGATCTCGACGACGGCGCGGCGGCCGTGGCCCGTCATTTTGACGTGCAGGGCGATGTCGATTTCCGTCACGTCCGCGCCCGGCGTCTTGCCGTAGCGGCGCGCGTTCTCGATGACGTTGTTGATCACGCGGCGCAGGTCCGTCGCGTTGCCCATCACGTGGACGTCCGGCTCGATGTCGGTTGTCGTGCGCACGTCCGCGATGCGGCCGGCGGCGTGCGCGCAGTCCTCCAGCAGCGCCGACAGGTCGACGGCCACGAACGTCGCGCTTTCGGTGGGGCGCGCGAAGTCGAGGAACTGGCCGATGATGGCGTCCATCTGGGCGATGTCCGACTGCATGCCTGTACGCGCCTCGTCCGACAGCGGCGCCATTTCCACTTCCAGCTGCATGCGCGCGAGCGGCGTGCGCAAGTCGTGCGAGATGCCGGCCAGGATGATGGCACGGTCCTTCTCGAGCTGCTGCAGGTCGTCGACCATCTGGTTGAAGCTGCGGTTCGCCTCGATGATCTCCTGGGGGCCTTTTTCCGGCAGCGCGGCGGGGCGCTTGCCTTGCGCGATCGCGCGCGCGGCCGCGGTGAGGCGCGCGAGCGGCAGGTTCACGAGGCTCGAGATCAGCGCGGCGCCCAGCAGCGACAGCACGCCGACGACGGTGGCCCAGCCGAGCCATTGCACGCGCGTGAGGCCGGGGAGCTTGTCGCGCTCAAGCATGAGCCAGTACTTGTCGCCGTCGATGTCGAAGCTGACCCAGAAGCCGGGGATGTCGTTGACCATGCGCGAGAAGCGCGTGTCAGGCCCCAGCTTGTCGCGCACGATCGCGGCCACTTCCGGCATCAGCGAATTCGGCGGCGGCGGCTCGACGGTGTCCGTCGGCTTCACGTCGTAGATGCGGATGCCTTCGTTCGACACGAGCTCGAACAGCAACTCGCGCCGCAGGTCGGGCGCGGAGTGCGTCAGCGCGGCCTTCGTGATGGTGACGACGGAGACGAGCAGCTCCGCGGTCTGCTCCACCTGCGGACCGCGCTGGAACACGTTGAGCATGCCGATCCACGAAGCCATCGACAGGCCCGTGAGGACGGACAACAGGAAAAAGGTGCGCCAGAACAGGCCGCTCTTCATCCTGCCGATCAGGCGCGGCACGGGCTGGTCCTTCGAGGTTGATGCGAACACTAGCGCGGCTGGCCTTCAGGGATGAACACGTAGCCCAGGCCCCACACGGTCTGGATGTACAGCGGGCTCGATGGATCGGGCTCGATCAGTTTGCGCAGGCGCGAGATCTGCACGTCCAGCGAGCGGTCGAACACTTCGTATTCGCGGCCGCGCGCCAGTTCCATCAGCTTCTCGCGCGACAGCGGCTGGCGCGCGTGGCGCGCGAACACCTTCAGCACGGAGAATTCGCCCGTCGTCAACGGCACGGTCTCGCCGTTTTTCTTCAGGGTGCGCGTGCCGAGGTCCAGCACGAAGTCGCCGAACTCGAACGTCTGCGGCGTCTCGCTCGGTGCGCCGGGGATTTCGTCCGGGCCCTTGCGGCGCAGGACAGCATTGATGCGTGCCACCAGCTCGCGCGGGTTGAAGGGCTTCGGCAGGTAGTCGTCCGCACCCATTTCCAGGCCGACGATGCGGTCGACGTCCTCGCCTTTTGCCGTCAGCATGATGATCGGGGTCTGGTCGCCGGCGCCGCGCAGGCGGCGGCAGATCGACAGGCCGTCCTCGCCGGGCAGCATCAGGTCCAGCACGAGCAGGTCGTAGCGCTCGCGCAGCCACAGCTTGTTCATCGCCGGCGCGCTTTCCGCCGTCACGACCTGGAAGCCCTGTTCGGTCAGGTAGCGGCGCAGCAGGTCGCGCAGGCGCACGTCGTCGTCGACGACCATGATCCGGGCCGAATGGCCGCCGTTTGTGCCGGCCGTGCCCGCGTTCGAGTTCGTTGCATTCATCATTCTGTAATTTGTCAGATTAATGTCGCTATGGTAACGTCTTATGGCTCGACGCCAAGAGGGTATCGCTGAGCCATTACATTGTGTTACAAACTTTACCCAATTCGCCTTATGCCTGGAGCCGATTCCTCATACACTGGCCTCATCGGATCGCAGTATGTGAGTACAGCTTATCTCCTAACAGAGTATCGCGGAAGAGGAACACCACCATGAACAGCGCGTTCACCCACCACCACGCGGAGACGAAAGCAGGCCGGCTGGCCCGCGGCGTGCGTCTCGCCGCGCTGGCGTGCGCCCTGGCATTGGGGGCTGGCAGCACCTGGGCACAGGATCATGGCGACCGCCGCGACGACCAGGGCCAGGGCACGCAGCAATTTCCCCGCTTCCGTCTTCCCCCGCAGCAGCGCGACCAGCGCGGCGACCAGCGCCCGTTCGACGAACCGCGCTTCGAACCGCGCCGCGCGCCGCAGGAACAGCGCGAGCCGCAGCACGATGCGCGCCGCAGCAGCAGCCGCATGACGCCGGACGAACGGCGCGACCTGCGCCGCCAGATCAACGAAGCGGGCATGGACCTGTACCCGCAGCGCCGCTGATCGGCTCGCTCGAGTTCCCTCAAATCAACTTTGTTGCTTGTTGTTTATTTTCCAGTGACAACATGATACGCTAGCCGGATTCGCCCCGGCCCAGCCTTTGCCGCGGCACCAACCGCACGGAGCGTATCGTGACCACTGATCTTTCCGCCGCCTCGCAATCTCCATCGCCGGCGCCGGCGACCCGGATCGCCGCGACCGGCCCGGAACATTGCATCGCCAAGCGCGACGATGGTGTGTATGCCGATCCCTCCGTGCTCGGCACGACGCTCATTGCCGCCGTCGACAACGTCTACCGCGCGGGCAATTACTTCGTCGGCGTCGACTATCCCGTGCTGATGAAGGCCTTGTTCGGCCACGGTCCCGAGCTGCCCGCCGGGCCGGATGGCGGGACGATGGTGCGTATCGCCGCCGACATCCAGACGTTCGACCCCCTGCGCCGCGCGCTGTACCGCGCCGCCAAGATCGGCGGCGGGCGCGCCGAATACTATTTCGAACCCGTGTGGCTGCCGAACCCCGTCGACCTCGACGGCGAGGGTTTTCCCACCCGGCTCGACGTCGACGAATTCATCGCCGACATGTGGAGCAAGGGCATCCGCTTCGGCCTGGATCTGGAGGCCATCCGCGCCGCGATCGCCTCGAACAAGGCCGACCGCGTCACGGTCGCGCGCCAGTGCGACCCGGTGCCGGGCGAGGATGCGCACATCGTCGAAGTGTCCGACGACATCCACCGCAACGACGCGCCGCTCGAACTGGCCAACGGTCGCCTCGACCTGAACAGCTTCCAGAACCGCTTCCCCCAGATCCAGCCCGGTATCCGCCTCCTGAAGAAACAGCCCGCGACGGCCGGTACGCCGGGCTTCGAGATGTCGGGCACGCCGCTGCCGGCCGCGCCGGGCCGCGATGCCGACCTGCTGCCGTATGCGGGCCCCGGCACGAAGGTCGAGCGCACGGCCGACGGCGAGTTCCTCGTGTCGAGCCAGGCCGGTTTCCTGATGGTCGACTCGAAGACGAGCCGGATCTCGATCGGCGACAAGGTCGTCAGCCGCGACGGCGTCAGCGCCAAGACGACGGGCAACCTGTGCCTGACGGGCGACTACGAGGAATTCGGCGAGGTGCAGGAAAAGCGTGTGATCGAGGCCGACAGCATCACCGTGCATGCCGACGTGTTCGGCGTGCTCGTGTCGCGCGGCGGCACCATCGTCATGAACGCGAACCTCGTGGGCGGCAGTGCCCGCAACGCGCGCGGCGACATCCGCGTGCGCGGCGTCGCATCGGCCGCCGTGCTGAGCGCGGACGAGGGCACGATCTTCATCGAGCGCGCCGAGAGCTGCGTCATCGCGGGCACGCGGGTCGAGGTCGCGCATGCCGTCAATTGCGAGATCGTCGGCGACGAGGTCGTCATCGGCATCGCCGAGGGCTGCGCGCTGGCCGGACGGCGCGTGGCGGTCGAATGCACGGTGCCCCGCAAGCAGAGCGAGATGCTGGTGGCCGTGCTGCGCCCGGAGGGACGCCAGATCGACGAGGTGATCGCCGCGGTCACGCAGCGTGTCGCCCAGTTCGCCGCGCTGGCCGCGCAGCTGAAGGCCGCGATGGACACGTTGACGTCCAGCCCCGACGTACGCCGTTACCTGATGCTGGCTACGCGCGTGCGCAAGGGCGAGGTCGTGCTGACGCCCGACCAGACGCGCCAGTTCCAGAAGATGGGACAGGACGTGGGGCCTGCGCTGAAAACGATCGGCGACGTGTCCGCGAAGCTCAAGGCCGCGGAGGCGGAACAGCAGGCCGGCACGCAGATGCTCGCGAACCTGGAGGCGCAGCGCAGCGACGCCGCCAGCATCGCCGGCGTCGCGATCCAGTCGGTGCAGGGCGACACGCAGGTGCGCATCCTCGCCTACAGCCCGGCGGACGGCCAGCCGCATCGCTGGACGCCGCGCGACGTCCGCACGCGCCTACGCGGCCCGCAGGCGGGCGAGCTGCTGTTCCTGGGTGATGCCGGCGCCTTTGCGTGGAGCAGCGACGCGGTGCCTGCGGTGGAATCTACCGCCGCATAAACACCCTCGTCCGGCGCGCGAGCGCATATACTTGTGGGCGGCCGCGAGGCCGCATCCGAACGAACCCACAATGTATAAGAGGAGAGGGGAAACCTTGAACAACATGCGTCCCATCCACCAGCGCAGCCCGATCGGCGCGCTGGTCGCCGCGCTGTGCGCCGGCGCGCTGCTCGCCAACCCGGCAAGCGCTGCAACCAAGGCCGCCAGTGCCAAAGGCAAGCCGACCGTCGCCGAGGCGGAACGCTTCGTCGCCGACGCCGAGAAGAAGCTCGACCTGCTGGGCCTCGACGCCGGCCGCGCCGAGTGGGTGGCCGAGAACTTCATCACGCTCGACACCGAAACGATCACCGCCCAGGCCAACGAACAATACCTGACCGCGAGCGGCGACTACGCCCTGAAGGCACGCCGCTACAACGGCCTGAAGGTCCCGGAAGCGACCGCGCGCAAGCTGATGCTGTTGCAGCAGTCGCTGATGCTGGAAAGCGCCGACGACCGCGCCGCCTACGCGCGCCTGGCCGCCAGCATGACGGCCGCGTACGGCAAGGCCAAGTACTGTCCTACCGCCGCCGCAGGCGCCGCGAGGCCCGATTGCATGCCGCTGGGCGAGCTGGAAAAAGTGCTGGCGACGAACCATGACCCGGCGCGCCTGAAGGAAGTCTGGCTCGGCTGGCACGCCCAGTCGCCCGCGTACAAGCAGGACTACGCGAAATACGTCGAGCTGTCGAACAAGGGCGCCCGCGCGATGGGCTATGCCGATACGGGCGCGTTGTGGCGCTCGCGTTATGACATGGCCCCGGATGCATTCTCCGCGGAGATGGAACGCCTGTGGCAGCAGGTGAAGCCGCTGTACGAATCGCTGCACACCTACACGCGCTACAAGCTGCGCCAGGCCTACGGCCCCGACGCCGTACCGGCCGACGGTCCGATCCCCGCCCACCTTCTGGGCAATATGTGGGCGCAGAGCTGGGACAACCTGTACCCGATGCTGAAACCGGCCGGCCTGGAGAAGGGCGAGGACCTGACGGCGCTGCTGGAAGAGCGCAAGACGAGCGCCGTCGAGATGACGCGCTACGCCGAAGGCTTCTACACGTCGCTGGGCATGCAGAAGCTGCCGGAGACGTTCTGGGAGCGCTCGCTGCTGACGAAGCCGCGCGACCGCGACGTCGTGTGCCATGCGTCCGCGTGGGACCTGGACGGAAAGGACGACGTGCGCGTGAAGATGTGCATCACGCCGACGTTCGAGGACTTCCGCACGATCCACCACGAACTGGGCCACCTGTACTACGACCTCGCGTACAGCGCGCAGCCGCCCATGTTCAAGAATGGCGCCAATGACGGCTTCCACGAGGCCATCGGCGACACGATCGCGCTGTCGATCACGCCCGCGTACCTGAAGCAGATCGGCCTGATGAAAACGGACCCCGATCCGAAGCAGGAGATCGGCCCGCTGCTGTACACGGCGCTGCAGAAGATCGCGTTCATGCCGTTCGCGTACAAGGTCGACAAGTGGCGCTGGCAGGTGTACGCCGGCCAGGTCAAGCCGGCCGACTACGACAAGGCCTGGTGGGCGCTGACGGAGCAGTACCAGGGCGTGGCGCGCCCCGCACCGATGGTTGACGGCGGCTTCGACGCCGGCGCCAAGTACCACGTGGCGAGCGACACGCCGTACGCCCGCTACTTCCTCGCACACGTGCTGCAGTTCCAGTTCCACCGCGCGCTGTGCAAGGAAGCCGGCGACGCGGGGCCGCTGTACCGCTGCTCGATCTACGGCAACAAGAAGGCGGGCGCCAAGTTCCAGCAGATGCTGGCGATGGGCACGAGCAAGCCGTGGCCGGAAGCGCTGAAGGTCGTCACGGGGTCGGACAAGATGGATGCGTCGGCGATGCTGGAATACTTCGCGCCGCTCAAGACCTGGCTGGATGAGCAGAACAAGCAGCTGGCCATTGAGGACGCCAAACTGACCAAGCATTGACCGGTAGGGGGGACGGCTCTGCCGTCCACGCGTTCAGCCAGCCGGTGATATGCCGCGGCATGTCATGGGCCGGTTGGACGCGTGGACGGCGGTTACGTCGCGTCAACGAATGCGTTGCCGGTGTAGCCGTCCACCCTACGTGAGACGTCACGCGGCCGGTGCGGCATCTCCATTTGCCACCAGCGCCGCATAACACGGCGCCGCTTCCGGCGGCAGCCCCGCGAACACGGCGCCATCCGCCTCGTCGAGCAAGCCCTGCTCGACGAGCATCCGCACCTTCCCCAGGTAATCCGTCAGCTTGAGCAGCCGCCCCAGCGGCGACACGGCCGTGCCGCGCCGCAGCGTGCCCTGTTCCAGCAGCGCCTGCGCCACCGTGTCGGGGAAATTCCATTCGCGCGCGATGCTGGCGCACAGGCGGCGCGTGTCGCGTGCGAGCTGGGCGAGGAATACGTCCGAGCCGAGGCGCTCGCCTTCCTGCACGGCCTGGTCCATGATGCGCAGGCTGACGATCAGGCCCACGTTCTGCAGCAGCGCCGCGAGGAAGGCATCGAACGGTGCGATGCCGGCGTCCGGGCCGAGCGTGGCCACCACCTGGCGCGCGGCCATCGCGCAGCGTTCCGAATGCGCCCACAGGTGCGGCGCCAGCCGGCGCGTGTAGAAGCCCGAGTTGATGTCGATGATGGGGCGGAACGCGACCGTCGTGATCAGCTGGCGCAAGCCTTCCTGGCCGATCAGGATCACCGCGTGCTCGACGCTCGTGATCGAATTCCCCGTGCCCTGGTAACAGTTGTTGGCGAGGCGGACGACGGCCGCGACGAGCACGGGGTCCGTCGCAATGGTGCGCGACAGGGCCGCGCCGGAAAACGTCTCGCTGCGCAGGCTTTGCAGCAGTTGCGGAATGAGCCCCGGCATGCGCCGCACGAGCGCCGCGCCGGACTGCTGCGATGCCATGATCGCGGCCAGCGCGTCCAGCACGCGGGTCTCGGCGTCCGACAATTCCAGGCCGCCGTCCGCGCGGTCGAACAGCCACGCGTTCCACGCGCCGTTGATGCGCTCCAGCTGCTCGAACGAGACGACGGACGTGGACGGGGACGGCGCAGCAGGTGCAGGCGCAGGCTCGGGCGCGGCCGCCGGCAGGTCGGGCACCGCGGGCGATTCGGGCACGGGCGCCGCGTCGGCGGCGAAAGCGGTGCCCGGCTGCGTGTGCGCGGCGGCCGGGCCGGAAATCAGGCGTTGCAGCCACCGGAACATCGTCATCCCCTTTAAGTCAATTCCGAGCATTGTACGGGCGCGGGCGCCGAACGCAAGTTAGGAAATGTCTCATAGATTGTTGATTGCACTCAACAATTTCCAGGCGTCACCGCCTTAGCATGTCGATCTTGAAGAAAGGATTCGCCATGCACACGACCACGACCGCCGCCTCGCCAACGACGCAATTCCTGAGCTTCACCCTCGGTGGGCTCGAGTACGGGCTCGACGTCGCCAAGGTGCAGGAATTGCGCGTGCTGAAGGCCCTCGAACGCTTCGCATCGGACGGCGAGATCATCGGCGGCGTGGCCGTGTCGCGGGGCGTCGTCATGCCGCTCGTCGACATGCGCGCCGCCTGCGGCACCGTAGCGCGCGCGCCCGATCCGATGACGGACGTGATCATCCTGCGTCTGTCGACGTGCGTGATGGGGATGGTGGTGGATGGCGTGACGGGCGTCGTGTCGCTGGCGCCCGAGCAGGTGTCGCCCGTGCCCGGCGCGGACGACGCGCAGGTCGATTACCTGATCGGGCTGGGGCAGACGGGGACGCGCCGGCTGATCCTCGTCGACATCGACCGGCTGATGTCCGTGCGCCGCCCCAAGCAGGACGGCGCGCGCCAGGTGGCATGACCGTCAGGCGACGAGGCTTTCCAGCTGCTCCTGCAATTCCAGCCACTCGTTTTCGAGGTTGCCCAGGTCGCGCGTGAGGAACGCCTGGTCGGCCACGAGGTTCTTCAGTTCTTCCTTCTTGTCCGCCTCGTAGATGCCCGGCTCCAGCAGCCGGGCGTCGACGTCGGCCTTCTTCGCGTTCAGCTTCGCCATCTGCTCCTCGAGCCGCTTGATGCGGTTCTCGATGGGCTTCTTCAGCGCGGCCAGGCGCTGGCGCTCTTCCGCTTCCTGGCGCTTCTGTTCCTTGCGGTCGACCGTGGAGACGGGCGCCGGCGCGGACGTGGACGCGGGCAGCGGGGCGCTCGCGGCGCCATCGGCCTTCAACTTGGTCTGGAACAGCCAGTCCTTGTAGTCGTCCAGGTCGCCGTCGAACGGCTGCAGGCGGCCGTCCGCGACGATGATGAATTGGTCGGTCGTCGCGCGCAGCAGGTGGCGGTCGTGCGAGACGACGACGAGCGTGCCTTCGAACTGCGCCAGCGCCAGCGTGAGCGCCTCGCGCGTTTCCAGGTCCAGGTGGTTCGTCGGTTCGTCCAGCAGCAGCAGGTTGGGGCGTTGCCACACGATCAGCGCGAGCGCGAGGCGTGCCTTCTCGCCGCCGGAGAACGGCTTGATGGAACTCGTCACCATATCGCCCGGGAAGTTGAAGCCGCCGAGGAAGTTGCGCAGCTCCTGCTCGCGCGTGGTCGGCGCGATCTTCTGCAGGTGCCACAGCGGCGATTCGTCGTGGCGCAGCATCTCGACCTGGTGCTGGGCGAAGTAGCCGATGACGAGGCCCTTGCCCAACGTGGCCGTGCCCGCGAGCGGCGCGAGCTCGCCGGCGACCGTCTTGATCAACGTGGATTTGCCGGCGCCGTTCACGCCCAGGAGGCCGATGCGCTGGCCCGTCTGCAGCGAGAAATTCACCTTGTGGACGATGGTCTTGCCGCCGACCTTGTCGCCGTGGCCATCGAGGATCGGGTAGCCGGCGTCGACGTCTTCCATCACGAGCAGCGGATTCGGCGCCGACAGCGGGTCGCGGAACTCGAACGAGAATTCCGCGGCCGCGCGCAGCGGCGCCAGTTCTTCCATCTTTGCCAGCGCCTTCATGCGGCTCTGCGCCTGGCGCGCTTTGGTGGCCTTGGCCTTGAAGCGGTCGACGAACGACTGCAGGTGGGCGCGCGTGCGCTGCTGCTTTTCGTACGCGGCGGCGGCCAGCACGAGGTGCGCGGCCCGCTGGCGCTCGAACGCGGAGTAGTTGCCCGAGTAGCGCTTCAGCTTGCGCTCGTCGATGTGCACGATGACGTTCACGATTTCGTCGAGGAAGTCGCGGTCGTGCGAGATGATGATCAGGGTGCCCGCATAGCGCTTGAGCCAGTCCTCGAGCCAGATGATGGCGTCCAGGTCCAGGTGGTTCGTCGGCTCGTCCAGCAGCAGCAGGTCGGAAGGGCACATCAGCGCCTGCGCGAGGTTCAGGCGCATGCGCCAGCCGCCCGAGAAGCTGGCGACCGGCTGGCGCATCTGTTCCAGCGAAAAGCCCAGGCCCAGCAGCAACTGCTCCGCGCGCGACTGCACCGTGTACGCGTCGGCGTCCGCGAGGCCGGAGTGCACGTGGCCGATGGCGATGCCGTTCTCCGTCGTGTGGGGCAGGGCTTCCAGCCGATCCAGTTCGGCCTGCAGTTCGCGCAGGTGCGCGTCGCCGTCGACCGCGTACTCGATGGCGGGACGGTCCAGCGCCGGCGTCTCCTGCGCCACGTAGGCCATGCGCCAGCGCGCGGGGAAGTCGATCTCGCCCTGGTCCGGATGGAGCTCGTTGCGCAGCATCGCGAACAGGCTGGATTTACCGGCGCCGTTCGCGCCGATCAGGCCGATCTTGTCGCCGGGGTTGAGGGTGAGGTCGGCGTCTTCCAGCAGCGGCTTGGTGCCGCGCATGAGACTCACGTTGGAAAATCGGATCATGATGTGTGCTTGAGCGACGCCGTCCGCGCGCGCGGGCGGCGTCAATGGTGCGGGATTACTTGGCCAGCTGCTCGGCCGTCAGCAGGAATACGGCGTCGTCGCCCTGGCTGGTCGTCAGCCACGTGAGACCCAGGTGGCCGAACGCCGCTTCCGCGTACTCGCGCTCGTTGCCGATCTCGACGATCAACACACCTTCGGGGCTCAGGCGCTCGGCGGCGCCGTCGATGATCTTGCGCACGAGGTCCATGCCGTCCTCGCCGCCCGCGAGGGCGATCTGCGGTTCGCGCAGGTATTCCGGCGGCAGCTTGCCCATCGAATCGCTGTTCACGTACGGCGGGTTCGTCACGATCAGGTCGTACTTCTTGAACGGCACGTGCTGGTACAGGTCAGACTCGATCGGGTTCACGCGGCCTTCCAGCTTGTAGTCGCGGATGTTGCGCTCGGCGACGGCCAGCGCGTCCTTCGAGATGTCGACGGCGTCGACGACGGCGTTCGGGAACGCGTCCGCCAGCATGATCGCGAGGCAGCCGGAACCGGTGCACAGTTCGAGCACGTTCTCGACGCCGTCCGGATCGGCCACCCACGGGCTGAAGAAATTCGGAATCAGCTCGGCGATGAACGAGCGCGGCACGAGCACGCGTTCGTCGACGTAGAAGTTGTAGCTGCCCAGCCACGCCTCGTTGGTGATGTAGGCGGCCGGCACGCGCTCGTTGACGCGGCGCTCGATGACGGCCATCACCTGCAGGATTTCTTCCGGCAGCAGGCGCGCGTCGAGGAACGGTTCGAGCTTGTCCAGCGGCAGCTTCAGCGTGTGCAGGATCAGGTAGGCGGCCTCGTCGAACGCTTCGGCGCTGCCGTGGCCGAAGAACAGCTTCGCGCCGTTGAAACGGGTGACGGCGTAGCGCAGCAGGTCGCGCGGCGTGCAGAATTGGGTCGTGGTCATGGCCAGGTTTCGTCGTTATGCCGCGGACGGCGGGATGGTCAGCAGGCGCTCCAGCGTGCGCCGGTAGATGTTCTTGAGCGGATCGATGTACCGCACTTCGATGTGCTCGTCGATCTTGTGGATGCTGTCGTTGGGTGGCCCGAATTCTATCACCTGGGGGCAGATGCGGGCGATGAAGCGGCCGTCCGACGTCCCGCCGGTCGTCGAGAGTTCCGTCGTCACGCCCAGTTCCTGCTTGATCGCGCCGCAGATCGCGTCCGACAGGGTGCCTTTCGGCGTGAGGAACGGGTGGCCGGACAACGTCCATTTCAGGTCGTAGTCGAGGCCGTGGCGGTCGAGGATCGCGTGCACGCGCGCCTGCAGGCTCTCGGCCGTGCTCGCGGTGGAAAAGCGGAAATTGAAGTCGATCCTGATCTCGCCCGGGATCACGTTCGTCGCCCCCGTGCCCGCCGCGACGTTGGACACTTGCCAGCTCGTCGGCGGGAAGTATTCGTTGCCGTCATCCCATTTCTCGGCCGCGAGCTCGGCCAGTGCCGGTGCCGCCAGGTGGATCGGGTTGCGCGCCAGGTGCGGGTAGGCGATATGGCCTTGCACGCCCTTGACGATGAGGCAGCCGGACAGCGAGCCGCGGCGGCCGTTCTTGATCATGTCGCCCAGCACGTGGCTGGACGTGGGCTCGCCGACGAGGCAGTAGTCGATCGCCTCGCCCCGTTCTTCCAGCAGCTCGCAGACGATGACGGTGCCGTCCGTGGCCGGGCCTTCCTCGTCGGACGTGAGCAGGAAGGCGATCGAGCCCATATGGTCCGGGTGCACGGCCACGAATTCCTCGACGGCGACGACCATGGCGGCGATCGACGTCTTCATGTCCGACGCGCCGCGGCCGTACAGCTTGCCGTCGCGCCGCGTGGGTTCGAACGGCGCCGATGCCCACTGGTTCGCGGGACCCGTCGGCACGACGTCCGTGTGGCCGGCGAACACGAACACGGGGGCGGCATCGCCGCGCCGGGCCCACAGGTTCGTCACGCCGTTCGACTCGATCGTCTCGCAGCGAAAGCCGAGCGGCGCGAGCAGCGCCTGCAGCTTCTGCTGGCAGCCTTTGTCCTGCGGCGTGACGGAATCGAGCGCGATCAGCTCTTCCGTGAGAAGTTGCGTGCGCGACGGTTTCATGCGGGCCAGTCTCCGAACAGGTTTTCGTACTGCTCGGCCGAGAAGCCGACGGACAGCTTCCCGGCGCCTTCCAGCACGGGCCGCTTGATGACGGACGGGTTTTCCAGCATCAGGTCGAGGGCGCTGGCCTTGTCGACGACCTGCGCGCGGCGCTCGTCGGACAGCTTGCGCCACGTCGTGCCCTTGCGGTTCACGAGCGTTTCCCAATCGATCTGCTCGAGCCAGTGCGCGACGGTGGCGCGGTCCAGGCCTTGTTTCTTGAAATCGTGGAATTCGAATTCCTGGCCGTTGTCGGCGAGCCAGGTGCGGGCTTTCTTGACGGTGTCGCAGTTGGGGATGCCGTAGAGGGTCTTTTTCATGGCGGGGCGGGTGTTGCAATTCTGGAAGGCGGGAAGGATAGCACAGGGCGGCTGTCCATCGGCTAGTTTAGCAATGTCGAGGCCGGGAAGGAGTCCGCATCGCGGGGCGGTCGTCTTGGCGGCGTTTTTCGGCGAGCGCGTCAACCGCCTATTCGAAAGGAATATCGGGGTAGTGTAATTTTAACAACAGATTGGTGACGTGCTCACGAATCTTGCATAAATGTTTGATAGACTGTGTCTAGCTGGAAATCGCATCGAGTCGGTGTGTAACAGTGGCGTGATTTCCGTTTTGATAGCAGCGGGAAAGCACCTGACGACAGGAGGGCTGCATTATGCTACGGTGGCTGGCAAACTTAATTTCTCACCACGCTCCTACACCTGAGAAACACGCAAAACGGTCGCTCAACGACCTGCGCATGGAGCTGTATCAATCCGAGCAACATTTGCTGGAAATGCAGTTGCGCGCAGATTACTACCGGGCTCGTATTGCTTTTCTGGAAGAGGTGACAACGAAGGGAATCGAGCAGGTATCCGATCAGCGCAAACGCCAACAGGAAGCTTCTCAGGCACTCCGGCCGGGGCTCAAGCTGACCGCGGCGCAATAGCGCCGAATCCGCAGCAAGAAGACACCACACGGCCGATCGACATCCGCGAGTACCTGGTATGTATCGCCTCGGCTCGGATCTTCCTGGTTGCGACTGATTGGCATCTTAGCGCTGCACTGCCGACGACACTGTTCACGCGCTGGCCTCCCGCGTCAACGCGCGACAGCTCCTATTTCAGATGCATGCCAGCAGCCGCGCAATGGCGGCTGCTTCGGGCCGACAGGGCCCCAGTCGAGTCAACTATCCAGCGCAAATTCCGTAAACGACGGCCCGTCCGGCGCGGCCGGTTTCGCCTGTCCTGTTCGGCCATGCGGTCCGGCCTGTTATTGATCAGCCAGCGCAGATTGTGGCCGAATCTGCGTTGGCGAGCGCCGTTCCTGCGTGACGAGATCGGCCAGCACCCGTTCCCACAGCGCCCGCGCGTACGATTGCGAGCCGGGCGACAGCCACTTGTCCATCGCTTCCACATGGCCTTAATAAGGCCGCACGCATCAACCTGATTTAGTCAATAAATAGCGTTTATTTCTAAATAAAAATAGCCAAGTCGGTTAAGTATTTTGATAATTGCCGGAAATGCCGCGTCGTGATACCTCTATTTGTCACCCTGGCGCCGGCTTTTAATTAAATCCGTATCGGTGACAATAGGTGATATTTCACCATTTTTTTTATGAATATAATCCGATTCCAACAGCGGGGAGCACTTTCTTCGCTGTCGGGCTGCGCCGGTCCATGATGGATTACGGGTAGCGATCGGTTGCCGATGGTGGAATGCACCGTCGGTTATTTCTAATTTTATTGAAGAGGTTTCCGCATGAATTTTTTGCCGAGCAGCTATAAAAAATATGTCGCCGCAGTGGCCGCTGTTGTTGCCGCAATTGCGATCCCGGCTCAAGCCATTGACTGCGCCACTGCGTGCCAACAAGCAGCGTCAAAAGCCGCACAAGATGCGGTAAACCAAGCCCTGCCGGGTGTAGTTGCACAATGCGCGGCAACATCCGGATACGACATGAATGGTTGCGTGTCACCGAAGCTGACTGCGATCGGCAACAGCACGTACCAGCAGGTGCTGGCGCAGTGTAGCGGCTCCTGCCACTGATCTCATCAGCGTTCCGCCGCGGTGGCGCCGGCTCGACCCGGATCTTCGGAGAAATCCGGCGCCATCGCGGCAGGACAGGAATCAAGTCGGTAGCGCTCGATTATTTCTTCCGACATTATCGCAGATTTGAAATTACTTTCTGAAACGTTAGTAATTCACTGCGTAAAGCGCTTCATATCGATGAGTTCAAAACTGCTCATTCGATTAAATGTGGAAGAATAGGTTTGCCAGAGTTCCTTGGTCGTCCCGGCAATCGAAATGACGGCGATATCCAGACCATTGCTCCCCCAGAATAGAGAGTAAAGAATGTGGTGAGGGCCTTCCTCGGTTTCGAGGCATGTACGTGTGAACAAGCCTTGATTCACCTCCGGGCACGACCTGATTACCTTGCTTTCCTTCTTTTTTGCCTCCGCAAACTCGAGGGCAAATTCCTTGGCCGTCTTTCCTGTTCCCTGCTTGACCCCAGTGAATGCCTGGATCTTGACACCCGTGGTATAGGGGCGGTTTCCGGACGTGTCTTCCCGGGATAAGATCCACCTGTACACCGGGCCGCCGTGATCCTCGGCATAGAACCACTCGCTTGGGCGCTCGATCTTTCCGCCGGTCGGTTCGAGGACCTGGACGACAAACTTGGACGGGGCAGTTTGCGCTGCAACGGAAGCGGAACAAAAGGACAGAGATGCGGCGATGAACAGATGTACTGCTTTCATGACAGGGCGCTCCGCACGTTTGAGTTGCAATTTCGTCAGCATAGCAGCTTGCCGAGCCCGAAATATCTCGAACTATCACGGCAGCCGCCACCAGCCCAACGTGCATGGAGATTAAAGAGGCTATCGGAAACAGGGCCGATTACCGAAAGAGCGCAGCTGAAAGGAAGCGAAACGGCGAGGCGATTCTGGTCAATTGTCCAGCGTGAATTCCGTGAATGACGGCCCGTCCGGCTCCGCCGGTTTGGCCTGTTCCTGTTCGGCCTTGCTGTCCGGCCCGTTATTGATCAGCCAGAGCAGGTTGGTGGCCGAATCGGCGTTGGCGAGTGCCTCTTCCTGCGTGACGAGGTCGGCCTGCACCAGTGCCAGCAGTGCCCTCTCGAACGATTGCGAGCCGGGCGACAGGCTGTTGTCCATCGCTTCCTTGATCTGGCCGATGTCGCCTTTTTCGATCAGGTCCGCGATGTAGCGCGTGTTGACCATGATCTCGACCGCGGCCTGGCGCCGCCCGCCCGCCTTCGCGCGCACGAGGCGCTGCGAGACGATCGCCTTCACCGCCGACGACAAGTCCTGCAGCAGGGCGGGGCGGTTCTCGATTGGGTAGAAGCTGATGATACGGTTCAGCGCGTTGTAGCTGTTGTTCGCGTGCAAGGTCGCCAACACGAGGTGGCCGGACTGGGCGTAGGCGAGGGCGGCGGCCATCGTGTCCTTGTCGCGGATCTCGCCGATCAGGATGCAGTCCGGCGCCTGGCGCATCGAGTTGCGCAGGGCGACGTCGAAATCCTTCGCGTCGCTGCCGATCTCGCGCTGGTTGACGATCGATTTCTTGTTCTTGAACAGGTACTCGATCGGGTCTTCCAGCGTGAGGATATGGCCGTGGCGCTGCTCGTTGCGGTGGTCGAGCATCGAGGCGATCGTCGTCGACTTGCCGGAGCCCGTCGCGCCCACGATCAGCATCAGGCCGCGCTTTTCCATGATCAGTTCCGACAGCACGGGCGGCAGGCCCAGCTCGGACAGCGGCGGGATCGTGGCGGGGACGAAACGGAACACGGCCGAGATGCTGCCGCGCTGGCGGAATGCGGACAGGCGGAAGCGGCCCAGGTTCGGCACCGAGATGCCCATGTTGAGCTCGTTCTCGCGCTCCAGCTCTTCCATCTGCTCCGGGCTCGCGATTTCCGCCAGCAGCACGCGGATGTTTTCCGGCTCGAGCTTGTTCTGGTTGATCGGGATGAGGTTCCCGTTGATCTTGATGTGGACTGGGGAATTGACCGCGAAGAACATGTCGGACGCGTTCTTTTCCTTCATCAACTGGAACAGGCGTTCCATCATCATGGCGGTCTCTCCCTTGCTTCGCGGTAATTATTTGCGGTTAAGGAATTCTAACCTGAGGGAGCGGGGATGCAAACGAAAGGTGGGCACGGGGTGCCCACCCTACGACAATCCCGCGTAGGGTGGGCTCCCCGAGCCCACCAGATTCCTGCGGAATGTCGGCGCGGAATTAAACGCCGCGCAGCAACTCGTTGATGCCCGTCTTCGCACGGGTCTTCGCATCGACCTGCTTGACGATCACGGCGCAATACAGGCTGTACTTGCCATCGGCGGACGGCAGGCTGCCCGACACGACGACGGAACCGGCCGGGATGCGGCCATACGTCACTTCGCCCGTCTCGCGGTTGTAGATCTTGGTCGACTGGCCGATGTACACGCCCATCGAGATCACCGAGTTCTCTTCGACGATCACGCCTTCCACGATTTCCGAACGGGCGCCGATGAAGCAGTTGTCTTCGATGATGGTCGGGTTGGCCTGCATCGGTTCCAGCACGCCGCCGATGCCCACGCCGCCCGACAAGTGGACGTTCTTGCCGATCTGGGCGCACGAGCCGACGGTGGCCCACGTGTCGACCATCGCGCCTTCGTCGACGTAGGCGCCGATGTTCACGTACGACGGCATCAGGACGACGTTCTTGCCGATGAACGAGCCGCGGCGGGCGACGGCCGGCGGCACGACGCGGAAGCCGCCTTTCGCGAAGTCTTCCGCGGTGTAGTTTGCGAACTTGGTCGGGACCTTGTCGTAAAACTGCATGCCGCCGCCTTCGACGGGCACGTTGTTCTCGAGGCGGAACGACAGCAGCACGGCCTTCTTGATCCACTGGTTCACGACCCAGCTGCCGGTGTCCTTCTGGGCGACGCGCAGGCTGCCGTCGTCAAGGCCGGCCAGGACGTGGGCGACGGCGTCGCGCACTTCGGCGCTGGCGGAGGCCGGGCTGATCTCTGCGCGCTGTTCCCACGCGGTGTCGATGATGGTCTGGAGTTGTTGGGTCATGATTTGTCTATTCAGGTGGTGTGTCAGGAAGACTTGAGGTCGTTGCAGAACTGGACGATGCGGTTCGCCGCTTCCAATCCTTCGTCCACGCCGGCGACAAGCGCCATGCGGATGCGGTTGCGTCCCGGATTGCTGTCGTGCGCGTCGCGCGCGAGATAGCTGCCGGGTAAAACCGTCACATTATATTCGGCGTACAGGCCGCGTGCGAACTCCGTGTCCGACAGGCCCGTGCGGCGCACGTCCGCCCACAGGTAGAAGCCCGCGTCCGGCAGCTCGACGTCCATCACCTGCTTCAGCAGCGGCGTGATGAGCGTGAATTTTTCCTTGTACAGGTTGCGGTTCTCCTGCACGTGGGCCTCGTCGTTCCACGCGGCGATCGACGCAGCCTGCACCGGCGGCGACATCGCGCCGCCGCAATAGGTGCGGTACAGCAGGAATTTCTTCATCAGTTCCGGATCGCCGGCGACGAAGCCCGAGCGCATGCCCGGCACGTTCGAGCGCTTCGAGAGGCTCGAGAACACGATCAGGTTTGCGTACGGCCGCGCGCCGCCGCTCCTGCCCAGCTGATGCGCCGCTTCCAGCGCGCCCAGCGGCGGCGTGGCGCCGAAATAGATCTCGGAATAGCACTCGTCCGCCGCGATCACGAAGCCGTGGCGGTCGGACAGCGCAAACAGCTCGCGCCAGTCGTCCAGCGACAGCACGGCGCCCGTCGGGTTGCCGGGGGAGCACAGGTACAGCAGTTGCACGCGCTGCCACACGTCGTCGGGCACGCTCGCGTAGTCGCAGCCGAAGTTGCGGCCCGGCTGCGAGTTCACGAAATAGGGCTCGGCGCCCGCCAGGTAGGCCGCGCCTTCGTAGATCTGGTAGAACGGGTTCGGGCTGACGACGAGCGCGCCCGGCTTGCGTGGATCGATCACCGTCTGCGCGATCGCGAACAGCGCCTCGCGCGATCCGTTCACGGGCAGCACCATCGTGGCCGCGTCGATAGTCGGGATGCCGTAGCGGCGCTCCAGCCAGCCGGCGATCGCGGCACGCAGCGGTTCGCCGCCGTGCGTCGTCGGATACGTGGCCAGGCCGGCCATGGCGTGCGTCAGCGCTTTCTGGATGAAGGCGGGCGTCGCGTGCTTCGGCTCGCCGATGCCCAGGCTGATGTGGGCAAGGTCGGGATTCGGCGTGACGCCGGCGAACAGCTGGCGCAGCTTTTCGAACGGATAGGGGTGCAGGCGGTCGAGATGTGGGTTCACGGCGATGGGTTTTTCTTGGCGATGTTCGTGTGAGAAGGGCAATTATAGCGAGATCCTGTGCCACGACGGGCTTTCCGGGGCCGTCGGGCTGGGTTAGTATTGACTGATGCAGCGCTCCGTCGACTACGTCCGCACTCTCACCGCCCAGACGCGCAGCGCGCGCGCCAACCGTCACCTCGGCTTCGCGCTGGCTGGCGTGGCCGGGGCCATGAACGCGGGCGGCTTCCTCGCCGTGCATCAGTACACGTCGCACATGACGGGCATCGTCTCGTCGGCCGCCGACAACCTCGCTCTCGGCGCCGCCGACCTCGTGCTCGATGCGCTGGGCGCCATCGTGTCGTTCCTGCTGGGCGCGGCCAGCACGGCGCTGCTCGTCAACTACGGCCGCCGCCGCGCGCTCGCGAGCGAATACGCGCTGCCGCTGCTGTTCGAAGCCGTGCTGCTGCTGGCGTTCGGCGTGCTCGGCGCGCGCCTGTCCGGCGTCGCGGGCCTGTTCGTGCCCGTCACCGTGATGCTGCTGTGTTACACGATGGGCCTGCAGAACGCGCTGGTCACGAAGCTGTCGCACGCGGAGATCCGCACGACGCACATGACGGGCATCGTCACCGATATCGGCATCGAACTGGGCAAGATGCTGTACTGGAATGCCGACGCGGCGGCCCGTCCTTACGTCGCCGCCAACCACGAACGGCTGGCCGTGTTGTGCGGCCTGCTCGGCAGCTTCTTCTGCGGTGGCGTGGCCGGCGCCGTCGGGTTCAAGATGCTCGGCTACGTGGCCACCGTGCCGCTGGCGCTGCTGCTGTCCGGCCTCGCCATCGTGCCTGCGCTGGACGACTTGCGCGCGCGCGCCCGCCGGCGCGCGCGCTGAAGGCCCGTCAGCCGCCGCACCCCGGCAGCGTGACGGACGTGGCCTTGCCGTCGTAGACGACCGTCCGCACCTCGCCCGTCTTCGTACCGCAGCGCACGGCGAAGGACTGGCGTGCCGGCATGCCGTCGTAGCGGCCCTGGCGCGGCGCGATGTCGAGGCGTTTCGCGCCGTCGGTCCACGTCATGCGCACGAGGGCGTATGCGCCTTTCTGGTAGGCGTAGCCGTCGCCGCCGTCGTCGTACAGCTCATACGTGCCGTCCTTGCCCGGATAGACGACGAGGTCGACGGGCGCATCCGACTTCTGGTCCGCGAACTGCTTCACGGGGCCCAGCGGCACGATGCTGCCGGCGCGCGCGTAGACGGGGATCGTCGCGATGTCGGCCTTCGCCGTCACCACCTGGCCAGGGGCCAGCTTCGCGCCGGTCCAGAAGTCGTACCACGCGTCCTTGCCCGGCAGGTAGACTTCGCGCGCCTGCGACTTCGGCTGCACGACCGGTGCCACGAGCAAGGCCTTGCCGAACATGTACTCGTCGGCGACGTGCAGCGCGTGCTCGTCGTCGCGGAAGTCGAAGGCGAGGGCGCGCATCATCGTGCCGTCGTTGTGCGTCACGTCCCACGAGGCCGAATAGATGTACGGCAGCAGCCGGTAGCGCACGTCGATGTAGTCGCGCATGATCTTCTGCGTGGCCGCGTCGAACTGCCAGATTTCCTTGCCGTCGCCTGTGCCGTGCACGCGGAACATCGGGTTGAAGACGCCGAACTGGAACCAGCGCGTGAACAGTTCCGCGTACGCCGGGTCCGTCGGCTTGCCGCCGAAGAAGCCGCCGATGTCGGCCGACCAGTACGGAATGCCGGACAGCGTGAAGTTCAGCGCGGCGGGGATCTGGCGACGGAACACGTCCCAGGTGCCCATCGTGTCGCCCGACCACGTGATGGCGGCGTTGCGCTGCTGGCCCGCGTAGGCGGAGCGGGTCAGGATGAACGCGCGCTTGCCGGCCTGGTCGCGCACCATGCCGTCATGCACGGCCGTCGTGTGCAGCAGCGGGTAGGCGTTGTAGACGGCGCTGCCCGGACCGGCGGCCGTCGTGACTTCGCGCATCTGGCCCCACCAGCCGCCCAGTTCCGCTTCCGACGCGTCCAGCCACCAGCCGTCGAAGCCGAGCGTGCCGAGGCCGCGCATCACCTGGCGCCAGTACAGGTCGCGGGCGCGCGGGTTGTACGCGTCGTACCAGCGGCCCTTGCCGGCCGGGTAGACGTTCGGGTACGTGGCCGGATACAGGCCGCCGATGGCGTCCAGCGCCTTCGTGTTGGCGGTGTCCGTATCGAGGCGGGCCCACACGGAGATGATCGCGTGGACGTTCTCGTCATGCAGCTTCTTGACCATGGCGGCCGGGTCGGGGTAGCGCGCCTTGTCGAATTCATGGCTGCCCCACTGGCCCGGCAGCCAGTACTGCCAGTCCTGGATGACGGCGTCGAGCGGCACCTTCATCTGGCGGTACTTCGCCGCGATGCCGAGCAGTTCGTCCTGCGTCGCGTAGTGTTCCTTCGACTGCCACAGGCCCCACGTCCAGCGCGCCATCAGCGGCGCGGTGCCCGTCAGCCGGCGGTAGCCCTTGATCACGTCGTCGAGTTCGGGGCCGTACATGAAGTGGTAATCGACGCCGCCCGCTTCGGAGCGGATCATGATCGGCGGTCCGGACGGCAGGTCGACGTCGACGTTCGTGACGGCCGCGTTATTCCACAGGATGCCGTAGCCCTGCGGCGAGACGAGCATCGGCACCGCGACGTCGCGGTTCGCCTGCTGCAGGCGCACGGTGGTGCCGCCGTAGTCGAGCAGGCCGTTCTGGTGCTGGCCGAGGCCGTACACGATGTTCCCGTGCTCGCCCGTATAGAAGCGCTGCGACACGCCGTGCGCGAGGTCGCGGCCGCCTTCCTTGATGATCTCCTTGCCGTCCGGCGTCTGGAAGACGACGTTGCCGTCTTCGCGTCCCACGCGCACTTTCAGGTCGGCCGTCGACAGCGTCCACGCGTCGGCGGATTCGGCGATCTGGAATCCGATCTTTTCAGGTTTGGCGATGACGGCCGGGTTGTAGTTGCCGGCAAAGCCGGCCGGGCCGAAGCGGACGTGGATGACGCGCGGCGCCACCGGTTCGATCGTCAGCACGCCCGCGTCGGTGCGCACCTGCATGCCCGTGTCGACGCGCTGCATCGACGGCGCGGCCGCATGCGCCGTCAGCGTCCAGGCGGACACGCCCCCAATGAATAAGGACTTCCACATTTTGTTGTTCTTCCTGTTCGTGTTGGTGAACCTGCCGGCTGTCTCCGATGGCAGGCGCGTTACACGTCATGTTGACGTAGTTTCAAAGTCTAACATGAAATGTTACCGCAAACATACAGACAAGCATCAGGAAGAAGCAAGCGCCCGTTCGCGCCACGCACCCGGGTTGACGCCCGACCATTCGCGGAACGCGTGCGTGAAAGCGCTCTGTTCCTGGAAGCCGAGCAGGAAGGCGATGTCGACGAGCGACAGCCCATCCTGGCGCAGATAGTCCATCGCCAGCGCGTAGCGCGCGGCGTCCAGCACCTGCTGGAACGTGGCACCGGCATCGGCCAGCTTGCGCTGCAAGGTGCGCGGCGACAGCGCGAGTTCGGCGGCGATGCCCGCCAGCCGCACGGGCTCGCGCGCGAGCGTGCGCACGATGGCCGCGTGGACCTGCGCGACGATGCCGCTCGTCGCCTGCGCCCGTTCGCGCAGCAGGCGTTCGGCGTGCTGCTGCAGCAGCGGATACATCGCGGTGTCGGCGGCGGGCAGCGGCAGCGCGAGGAGGGCCGCGTCGAAATCGACCGTGTGCGCTGACGCGCCGAATGCGGGCACGCCGCCCAGCACGCGCGCATACTCGGCCGGGTCGGCATCAGCGGGACGCGCATGCGCGAAGGCGAGGGCGTGCGGCGCCAGCGGTCGGCCCGCGAGCCACGAGCCGAACGTGCGGATGCCGGCGAACACGCTTTCCGCCAGGTGCCGGCTCGCGTGCGGATAATGGCTGATCCACGTGTAGCGCGCGTGGGCACCATGGGCGTCGAGGCGGGAGCGCCCGAGATCGTGCGACAGTTGTTCGTAGCGCTGCGTCTGTTCCAGCGCCTGGCCGATGTCGCGGCAGGCCAGCAGCACGAGGCCATAGACGCTGTACGTGCCGGGCCGCACGCGCTCGCCCACGTGCAGGCCGAAATGAGGATCGTCGGCCAGGCGGCTGCCTGCGTCCAGCAGGGCGATATAGTCGCTCGCCGCCAGCGCGTCCGGCAGCGGGTCGAGCAGGTCGGGTGCGAGGCCGGCCGCCTGCGCCAGCGCGGATGGGGCGATGCCCAGCGCGGCCGCGGTCTCCAGCAGCGGCTGCAGATAGGCCGCGGTGACGCGCGACGGTGTGGCTGGCATGTTCGAACAAGCGCTTGGCATGAATCCGCAATACTCGGGTCGTCGTTTTTCTTAAAGTGGCCGCAAACGAGTATAGCCGCATAACACGACGGGGAGAACGGCAGATGCGACGCTGGAACGGTTGGGGAGACGATACGATCGATGTGCCGGTGGGCGAGGGCGCGCTGGCATTCCTGCGCGAGACCATCGGCGCGGGCACGGCGCCGCGCGACGCCGCGTTCGACGCGCTGTGCGCGCGCCTGCCGCCCGGCCGGCTGCCGTCGCATCCGCTCATCGATGCGGGCGCGCCGGCGCGGCTCGCGCACGCGGCGGGCCAGAGCCTGCAGGACTGGCTGCGCCTGCGCTACGGCCGCATCGACGCGGCGCCGGACGGCGTCGCGTACCCGGAAAGCGCGGACGACGTGCGCACCTTGCTGCGCTTCGCAGTGGCGCACGATGCGGCCGTCGTGCCGTACGGCGGCGGCACGAGCGTCGCGGGCCACCTGGATGCCGTCGGTGCGCGGCCCACGCTCTGCGTCGACATGGCGCGCATGCGTGCCCTCGTGTCGCTCGACGAGGAGGCGCAGCTCGCGGTGTTCGAGGCCGGCGTGGCGGGACCTGACCTGGAAGCGCAACTGCGCGCGCACGGCTATACGCTGGGCCACTTCCCGCAATCGTTCGATTACTCCACGCTGGGCGGCTGGGTCGTCACGCGCTCGTCGGGCCAGCAATCGCTGCGCTACGGCCGCATCGAGCAGCTGTTCGCCGGGGGCCGCGTGGAGACGCCATCCGGCACGCTCGCCATGCCCACGTTCCCCGCGTCCGCCGCGGGCCCCGACTTGCGCGAACTGGTGCTCGGGTCGGAAGGACGGCTCGGCATCCTCACGGAAGCGGCGGTGCGCATCAGCCGCCTGCCGCCGTACGAAGCCTTCCACGCCGTGTTCTTCCCCGACTGGCATGGCGCCGAGCGCGCCGTGCGCACGATCGTGCAAGCGCGCCTGGGTTTGTCGATGCTACGCCTGTCGAATGCGACGGAGACCGCGACGATGCTGACGTTGGCCGGCCACGGCCGCCAGGTCGCGTTGCTGGAAGCGTGGCTGAAGCTGCGCGGCGCGGGCGCCGATAAATGCATGCTGCTCGTCGGCGCGAGCGGCGAGAAGGCGCAGGCACGTGCCGCTTTGACGGCCGCGCTGGCGCTGGCGCGACGCGATGGCGGCGTGCACGCGGGCCGTGGATTGGGCGAGCGCTGGAAGCGCAACCGCTTCCGTAACGTCTACCTGCGCAACAGCGCGTGGGCGCACGGGTATGCGATCGACACGGTGGAGACGGCGCTCGACTGGCCCCGCGTCACGCCCGCCATGCACGCGATCGAGCGGGCCGCGCACGGCGCGCTCGCGCGTGACGGCGAGCGCGTGCACGCGTACACGCACTTGTCGCACCTGTATCCGCAAGGCGCCAGCGTCTACTCGACGTTCATCTGGCGCCTGGCCGGCGACTACGACGCGGACCTCGCGCGCTGGCGCCAGTTGAAGACCGCGGTGTCGGAGGCGATCGTCACGAGCGGCGGAACGATCAGCCACCAGCACGGCGTGGGCCGCGACCACGCGCCATGGCTCGCGCACGAAAAGGGAGAACTCGGCATGGCGGCGCTGCGCACGCTGTTCCGCGAATTCGATCCGGATGGCCGCATGAATCCGGGCAAACTGGTGACACCATGACGGCAGATCACGCCGCGCTGTGGCAGCGGGACGGGCGCGCGGGCGTGCCCGACGCGCTGGCGCGCGAGTGGGACGTGCTCGTGATCGGCGGCGGCATCAGCGGCGCCGGCGTGCTGCTGGAGGCCGCGCGGCGCGGCTTGCGCGCGCTGCTGGTCGAGCGCCGCGACTTCGCTTGGGGCACGTCGAGCCGCTCGTCGAAGCTTGTGCACGGCGGGCTGCGCTACCTGAAGGGCGGCCACCTGCGGCTGACGGCGGAATCCGTGCGCGAGCGCGAGATGCTGTTGCGCGCCGCGCCCGGCCTCGTCGAGCCCCAGGGCTTCGCGTTCGCGCAGTACGAGGGCGCGCGCGGCCGCCGCAGCTTCCTCACGGGCCTCGCGCTGTACGACGCGATGGCGCACCGGCGCGAACCGCACTGGCTCGCCGCCGACGACTTCCTGCTGGCGGCGCCGAACGTGAAGCGGGACGGCCTGGCCGGCGGCATCGTCTACACGGACGCCCGCACGGACGACGCCCGCCTCGTGCTGCGTGTGCTGCGCGAGGCGCTGGACCACGGCGCGGCGGCCGTCAACCACCTGGGCGCGCGCGAGCTGCTGCGTCTTGACGGCCGTGTGTGCGGCGCGACGCTCGCCTGCGCCGACGACGGCGCGACGTACACGGTGCGTGCGCGCGTCGTCGTCGACGCGACGGGCGCCTGGTCAGGCGCGTTGCACGGCCAGGGCCCGCGCCTGCGTCCGCTGCGCGGCAGCCACCTGATCCTGCCCGCGTGGCGGCTGCCGCTGGCGCGCGCCGTCAGCCTGATGCATCCGCACGACGGCCGGCCCGTGTTCGCGTATCCGTGGGAAGGCGCGACGCTGGTCGGCACGACGGACCTCGACCACGAGGACGGCATGGAGCGCGAGCCCCACATCACGCGCGCGGAAGTCGATTACCTGATGGCGGCGCTGCAGGCGCAGTTCCCGCAGCTGCAACTCACCGACGATGACGTCGTGTCGACGTATGCGGGCGTTCGGCCCGTCATCGCGGGCAAGGAAGGCGGGGCACCGTCGCAGGAAGGGCGGGAGCACGCGGTGTGGAGCTCGGACGGTCTCGTGGCGATTGCCGGCGGCAAGCTGACGACGTTCCGCGCCATTGCGCTCGACGCGCTGCGGCTCGTAAAGCATCAACTGCCCGGCTGGGACGATCCGCTCGATGCCTGCCCCGTGTTCGCGCCGATCCCGCTGCCGGTCGTGCCGGACGATGTCGACGTTGATGCCGGCATGCTGCGCCGCCTGCACGGGCGCTACGGCGCCTGCGCTGCTGCGCTCATCGATGCGGCGCGGCCGGGCGAACTGGAACGCATCCCCGGCACGGAAACGGCATGGGCCGAGCTGCGCTGGGCCGCGCGCAGCGAAGCCGTCCGGCACCTGGACGACCTGCTGCTGCGCCGCACCCGGCTGGGCCTCCTGCTGCGCGACGGCGGCGCGGCGCACCTGCCGCGCATCCGCGCGATCTGCCAGCCGGAACTCGGCTGGGACGACGTACACTGGGCGCGGGAAGAGGCGGCGTACCGCACCCACTGGACCCTTCACCACGGCCTGCCCCATGACGACTGACATGAAGAGTGATTCGGCGACGATCCTCGCCATCGACAACGGCACCCAGAGCGTGCGCGCGATCCTGTTCGACCTTGCGGGGAACATCGTGGCCAAATCGCAGGTGATGCTGGACCCGTATTTCTCCCGGCAGCCCGGCTGGGCCGAACACGACCCCGAAGACTATTGGCAATCGCTGTGCCGCGCGTGCCAGGGCCTGTGGACGCAGCCGGGCGTGCGGCGCGAGTCGATCGCCGGCGTCGCCGTGACGACGCAGCGGGGCACCGTCGTCAACCTGGATCGCAACGGGCGCCCGCTGCGCCCAGCCATCACGTGGCTCGACCAGCGCCATACGGACACGGTACCGCCCATGGCCTGGTGGTGGCGCACGGCGTTCAAGCTGGCGCGCGTGGACGGCACCATCGATTATTTTCGCGGCGAGGCCGAGATCAACTGGATCCGCGCGCACGAACCCGAGGTGTGGGCCGCGACGGACAAATTCCTGCTGTTGTCCGGCTACCTGAACTGGCGGCTATGTGGGCGGTTCGCCGATTCGTCCGGGTCGCAGGTTGCGTACGTCCCGTTCGACTACAAACGCCGGCGCTGGGCCGGGCCGCGCGACTGGAAGTGGCAGGCGCTGGCTGTCGAACCGCGCATGCTGCCGGAACTCGTGGAGCCGGGCGACCGGTTGGGCGAGATCGGCCGCGCCGCCGCGGAGGCGACCGGCATCCCGGCCGGCACGCCGCTGCTGGCGGCCGCCGCGGACAAGGCGTGCGAAGTGATCGGTGCCGGCTGCCGCGAGCCGCACGTCGGGTGCCTCAGCTACGGCACGACGGCCACCATCAACACGACGGGCACACGCTACGTCGAGGTGACGCCGTTCCTGCCGCCGTATCCGGCCGCGATTCCCGGCGCGTACAGCAGCGAGGTGCAGGTGTTCCGCGGCTACTGGATGGTCAACTGGTTCAAGGAGCAGTTCGGCCACCGCGAACAGCAGCGCGCGCTGGCGGAAGACGTGGCGCCCGAACACCTGTTCGACCAGCTCGCGAGCGCCGTCCCGCCAGGCTCGATGGGCCTGATGCTGCAGCCGTACTGGACGCCGGGCATCCGCGTGCCGGGACGCGAAGCGAAAGGCGCCATCATCGGCTTCGGCGACGTGCACACGCGGGCGCACGTGTACCGCGCGATCCTGGAAGGCCTCGCGTACGCGCTGCGCGAAGGGAAGGAGCGCATCGAGCAGCGCAGCGGCGTGCCGATCACGGCGCTGCGCGTGTCCGGCGGCGGCTCGCAGAGCGATTGCGCGATGCAGCTGACGGCCGACATCTTCGGCCTGCCGACGGCGCGCCCGCACGTGTACGAGACGTCGGGCCTCGGCGCCGCCATCGACGCCGCGGTGGGCCTCGGCCTGCACCGCGATTTCGCAACGGCGATGGATGCGATGACGCGGGTGGGCAGGGTGTTCGAACCGGTGCCGGCGCACCGCGACGTGTACGACCGGCTGTACCGGCAGGTCTACCTCAAGATGTACCGGCAACTGCAGCCGCTGTACCGCGAGATCGCGGCGATCACGGGGTATCCCGCGCGCTAATGTCAGTACAGCGCCGCGTCCTGCACGACGTCCCACGCCGTACCGACGATAGTCGCCTCGACGCGGTTGCGGCCCCCGGCCTTCGCGGCATACATGGCGCGGTCGGCGCACACGAACAGGTTGTCGGTCGCATCCAGCTGCGTCGGCACGATCGTGGCCACGCCGACGGACACGGTGAGCCACGTCGACGTCGGCGAACGCGGGTTCGGGATCTCCAGCGCCTCCACGGCCGCGCGGATCATCTCCGCGAGGCGCGCCGCGTTTTCCGCCGGCGTCTCGGCGAACAGCAGCACGAATTCCTCGCCGCCGTAGCGCGCGGCGAGATCGGTCGGACGCGCGGCGTGGTCCTGCAGGGTCTGCGCGACCCGCTGCAGGCACACGTCGCCGGCCGCGTGGCCGAGCGTGTCGTTGTACAGCTTGAAGTGGTCGACGTCGAGCACGACGAGCGACAGCGGCTGCGCGTTGCGGATCGCGCGCTGCCATTCCTTTTCCAGGAATGCGTCGAAGTGGCGCCGGTTGGCGATCTTCGTGAGCGGATCGAGCAGCGCCGCGCGCTGCAGCGCATCCTCGGACTGCTTGTGGTGCGTGATGTCGTGCAGCAGCGCGACGAACAGGCCGTCCGCCGCGTGCATCGGCGTCATCGTCAGGTCCATCGCGCGCAGGCCGCCGTCGCGGTGGCGGATCTTGACTTCGCGCGTGCCGTAGCCGATGCCGTCGAGGCCCTCGCAGCCGGCCTCCGGGCCGTCCAGCAAGTCCTTCAGCGACAGGCCCACGAGTTCGTCGGGCGCATAGCCCAGGTAGCGGTCGCAGGCCGGGTTCGCGTACTGCACGCGTCCGCAGCCTTCGACGATCAACAGGCCCTGATCCATGCTGTTGACGATCATGCGCAGCCGGTCGGCCTGTTCCGATTGTGTGTCGGTGCTGCTGCGCAGGCGCAGCTGGGCGCGCACGCGTGCGCAGACTTCTTCCAGCCGCAGCGGCTTCGGGATGTAGTCGGCGGCGCCCGTGTCGAAGCCGGCGACGATGTCGGCCGTGTCGCCGCGCGCGCTCATGAAGATCACGGGAATGCGCGCCGTGGCCGGATGCGCCTTCAGGCGGCGGCACGTTTCCAGGCCGTCGAGGCCGGGCATGACGACGTCGAGCAGGATCACATCGGGTTTCACGCGCTGGGCGATGTCGAGCGCGCGGTCGCCGGACGTGGCGACGAACGTCTGATAGCCTTGGCGCAGCATCATCGACCGCAGCACGCCGAGGTTGTCGGGCGCGTCGTCGACGATGAGAATGGCGGGCTTGCGCGAGTCGGCAAGCGGCGCGGTCGCAGGGTTGGTCATACGGTGCTTGGCGGGGGGGATGCACGTTAGATTGCGTGCAAAATCATACACCCCGCAGAGCTGCCGCGGCCAATAAGTTTTTTTACTATCGGAAAAATATGTAACTTTTGCGCAACTGACAATTGTTTAGTCAGCTCAACAATTGTCGCAGACAGGCGGCACCATGGCGCCGCCTGCCGATCAGGACCTTACATCTGGTCCTTGATGAGCTTGCCGAGGGTGGCGATGCCTTCGCGAATGCGCTCCGGCGGGACCGTCACGAACGACAGGCGCAGCGTGTTCGTTTCCGGCTTGTTCGCGTAGAACGGACCGCCCGGGACGAACGCGACGCGCGCGGCGATGGCCTGGTCGAGCAGCTTCATCGCGTCGATGTGCTTCGGCAGCGTGACCCAGACGAACATGCCGCCTTCCGGACGGGTCCACGTCACGCCTTCCGGGAATTGCTCGGCCATCGCGTCCAGCATCACCTGGCACTGGTTCGCGTACAGGCTGCGGATCGTCGGGATGTGCTCGTCCAGGAAGCCGTCCTTGACGACTTCGTGCACGACCATTTGCGTCAGCGTCGCCGTGTGCAGGTCGGCGGCCTGCTTCGCGAGCTCGAGGCGGCGCACGAGCGGCAGCGGGGCGACGACATAGCCCAGGCGGATGCCCGGCGTCAGCACTTTCGAGAAGGAGCCCATGTAGATCACGCCGTCCGGGTTCATCGACAGCATGCGCGGCATCGGCTCGCCCTTGTACGACAGCGCGCCGTAAGGATCGTCCTCGATCAGCGGCAGGCCCAGGCGGGCGCACGTCTCGACCAGTTCCAGGCGGCGCTCGATCGACAGCGAACGTCCGGTCGGGTTCTGGAAGTTCGGCAGCGAGTACAGCAGGCGCGCACCCTTGGCCAGCGGCTCGATCGACGAGGGGACGAGGCCGTGGTCATCGGTCTCGACCGACTGGAATTCCGGGCGGTAGACGGAGAAGGCCTGCAGCGCGCCGAGGTAGCTGGGGGTTTCCACCAGCACGCGCGAACCCTCGTCGATCAGGACCTTGCCCAGCAGGTCGAGGGCCTGCTGCGAGCCGGACACCATCAGGATCTGTTCCGGCACGATCTTCGTGCCTTCCGTCGACAGGTAGTTCGCCACCCATTCGCGCAGCGGCGCGTAGCCGTCCGTCGGGCCGTATTGCAGCGCTTGCTTGCCGTTCTCCGACAACACCTTGTCGTAGGCGGCCTTCATGCGTTCGACGGGGAACGTGGCGGGCGAGGGCAGGCCGCCGGCGAAGGAAATGATTTCCGGACGCTGCGTGATCTTCAGGATCTCGCGGATCGCCGAGCTTTGCAGCTGCTGTGCGCGTTCCGAGAACTGCCACTGGATGGGATTGGGATTTTCGATTTTCATACTTGTCTCACAGGAAGGGCCACGTTGGTGCGTCGGCCATTATAAAGCACGCCGGATAGGCTGCTCACTCAAGAGGAGCAGGCCTGGTAGGCATGCTCCGGTTAAATATCGGCAGAAAATGTCGTTGCCGGACAATAGCTTACGCTACTTCCGCAATCAATTCGATCTCGACGCAGGCGCCCAGCGGCAGCGACGCCACGCCGAAGGCCGAGCGCGCGTGCTTGCCGGCATCGCCGAACACTTCGCCCAGCAGTTCCGAACAGCCGTTCGTGACGAGGTGCTGTTCCGTGTAGTCCGGCGTCGACGCGACGAGGCTCATCACCTTGACGATGCGCTTCACGCGGTGCAGGTCGCCGCCGACGGCTGCCTGCAAGGTGCCGATCAGGTCGATGGCCACCGCGCGCGCCGCCGCCTTGCCTTGTTCCGTCGTCTTCTCGCGACCCAGCAGGCCCGCATTCACGGTGCCGTCCGCATTCTTCGAGATATGACCGGACAGGAAGACCAGGTTGCCGGTCTGCGCATACATGACATAGGCGGCGGCCGGCGTGGCCGGCGAGGCGAGGGTGATGTTCAGTGCTTTGAGTTTGTCGTAGACGGACATGAATTCCCCAGGGTTGCGTGAAAAGAAAGTGTTTATTGTACGACGCGGCGGCGGGCATGCCCACTGTCGTGCACGTTGCGCGGTGCGGGCTCATCAGCGCCTCACCTGCATGCGTCGGCCCAGCGCCACGGTCGCGATCACGGCCAGGGCGAAGCCGACGTTGGCCGGGGTCAGCGCCTCGCCCAGCAGCACCGCGGCGCCGGCCAGCGACAGGAACGGCTGCAGCAGCTGCACCTGGCCCACGCGCGCCACACCGCCCAGCGCGAGGCCCCGATACCAGAAAAAGAAGCCGATGAACATCGAGCCGACCGTGACGTAGCCGAACCCGAGCCAGCTGGCCGCGCCGACCGTTCCCAGATGGGCCAGCTGGTCGCCTTCGAGCGCGACGAGCAGCACGGCGGCCGGGACGGCGGCCAGCACGAGTGCCCAGCAGATCGTCTCCTGCCCGCCCAGGGTGCGCGCGACGCGGCCGCCTTCCGCGTAGCCGGCCGCCGCGGCGATGATGGCGCCGAACATCAGCAGGTCGGCCGGCTGCAGCGTGCCGCCGCCCTGGCTCAGCGCGAACACGACGACCAGGCCCGACCCCAGCAGCGCCACGAACCAGAATCCGTTCGACGGCCGCTCGTAGCCCCGCAGTGCCGCGTACAGCGCGGTCGCCAGCGGCAGCATACCCGCCAGCACGGCGCCGTGCGACGCGGGTACGGTGCGCATCGCGATCGAGCTCAGCAGGGGAAACCCGAGCACGCACCCGAGCGCCACGATCGTCAGCGGCCACAGCGCGGCCCGTCCCGGCAAGGCGACGCGGCGCAGGCGCAGCCAGCCCGCCGCCAGCACGGCGGCGCCCAGCGCGCGGGCCAGCGTGAGGAACAGCGGATCGAGTTCGCGCACGGCGAGCCGCGTGAACGGCAACGTGAGGCTGAAGATGGCGACGCCGGCCAGGCCGAGCAGCATGCCGCGCGTGTCGTCGGATGCCACCGCGGCGAGGCGGGGCGGGGCAAGGGTGGTGGGACGCATGGGTTCTCCTGTTGTCGTTGCAGCAAACCGTGGTCAGGGTTATCCTAGACCGGACCAGCAGTACAGTCCCGATACACTTGCCGATATCCTTTTGCATACTGTGATGGCGAAATGACCGATACACTCATGCCCGCGCTGCTGTCGCGCGATTCCGGCGAACCGCTGGCCGACCAGATCTTCCGCGCCGTGTCCGCGCGCATCGACGACAAGCAGCTGCGCGTCGGCAGCCGCATGCCGTCGATCCGCCGGTTCGCGTCCGATCACGGCGTGTCGCCGTTCACCGTCGTGGCCAGCTACGACCGGCTCGTCGCCCAGGGCTACCTGGAATCGCGCCGCGGGGCCGGCTTCTTCGTGCGCGAGCGCGCACCGCTGAACACGGCGCTGCGCCGCGCGGGCCAGGGTGCGGCCGCCGTCGAGGAGCGCGCGCTGGACGTCGTCTGGCTGATCCGCCACATGTTCCGGCAAATGCCCGGCCAGCCGTCGAGCGCGGCGGGGGTGCTGCCGACCGCGTGGCTGGACGGCACGGGCGTGGCCAACGCGCTGCGTGCCGTCAGCCGCCAGAACAGCAGCGTCCTGCTGAACTACGCAGCGCCGCAGGGCTATGCGCCGCTGCGCGAGCAGTTGCAGCGCAAGCTGGCGGAACTGGAAATCGCGGCCGCACCCGACCAGTTCGTGACGACCTTGGGTGTCACGCAAGGCCTCGACCTCGTCGCGCGCGAATTCTGCCGCCCCGGCGACACGGTGTTCGTCGACGACCCGGCGTGGTTCCTGATGTTCGGCTCGTTCGCCGCGATGGGGCTGAACGTGGTGGGCATCCGGCGCCAGGCCGATGGCCCCGACTTGGCCCAGCTGGAGGCGCTGGCCGCGCTGCACCAGCCGCGGCTGTACATCATCAACTCGGTCCTGCATAACCCGAGTTCCACGTCGCTGTCGGCCGCGAAAGCGTTCCAGATCTTGCGCATCGCGGAGCGCCACGACATCACGCTCGTCGAGGACGACATCTATTGCGACCTGCACCCGGGCGGCGCACAGCCGGCGACGCGCCTCGCCGCGCTGGACCAGTTGCAGCGCGTGATCTACCTGGGCGGCTTCTCGAAATCGCTGGCGGCGAACCTGCGCGTGGGCTTCATCGCCGCGTCGAGCGAGACCGTGCAGCGCCTCGCCGACCGCAAGATGCTGGCCACGTTGAGCACGAGCGACCTGGGCGAGCGCGTCGTCTACAAGATCCTGTCCGAAGGCGTGTACCGCAAGCACCTGGACCGCATCCGCGCCCGCCTCGACGCCGTGCGCCCGCAGGTGCTGCGCCGCGCGGAATCGCTCGGCATGACCCTGGAGCCCGCGCCGACGGCCGGCATGTTCGCATGGGCCGATTGCGGCCGCGACACCAACGTGCTGGCCGCGCGCGCGATGGACGAGGGCCTGCTGCTGGCGCCCGGCAGCCTGTTCTCGCCGGACCAGCTGCCGTCCACGAAGCTGCGGCTGAACGTGGCGGCGCTGGAGGATGATGAAGCGTGGCGCGGACTGGAGCGGGTGCTAAGGTGACGCCCGTTCACGCCGGCGTAAGTGCCTTCAGTCCGGCAATGCCGCCGAAGACGAGGACCATGCACAGCACCTTCGCAGGCGACAGCGGTTCGGCGAACACGGCGACGCCGACGAGGCTGACCCCGAGCGCGCCGATCCCGGTCCACACGGCGTACGCGAGGCCCAGCGGCAAGGTGCGTACGGCGGCGGCCAGCAGCCAGATGCTGCCCAGCGCGGCGAGCACGGCGAGCACGCTGGGCAGGGGCCGCGTCGCCCCGGCCGATGCCTTCAACGCGAACGCCATCGCCACTTCGAGCGCGCCGGCGGCGGCCAGTTGCAGCCAGGCGGACGGCGTCGCCATCAGGCTTTCCGCATCTTCCGCTGGGCGCGCCCGACGGCCGGGCGCTCGCGGATGCCGTCCAGCCACGCTGCCACGCGCGGATAGGCCTGGAGGTCGAGGCCCAGCTCGTCATGGCTGGCGAGCCACGGATAGAACGCGACGTCGGCCACGGTGTACTCGGCGCCGGCGATGTAGGCCGATTCGCCGAGGCGGCGTTCGATCACGCCGTAGATCCGCTTCGTTTCCCGTGTGTAGCGCTCCAGCGCCATCTCGTTCCGTTCCGGCGCGCCATGGCGGAACCACCACAGCTGCCCCAGCATGGGCCCAGCGCTCGCCGCCTGCAGGAACAGCCATTGCAGTACGACGTCGCGCCCGCCGGCATCGCCGGGCATCAGCTTGCCGCTGGTGACGCCGAGGTGGAACAGGATCGCGCAGGATTCAAACAGGCTCGTGCCCGTGCGCTCGTCGACGAGCACGGGAATCTTGTTGTTGGGGCTGATGCGCTGGAATTCCGGCGCGAACTGCTCGCCGGCGCCGAGATCGACGTGGCGCAACTGGTAGTCCACGCCGAGCTCTTCCAGTGCGATGACGATCTTCTTGCCGTTCGGGGTGTCGGCGACGTAGGCGGTGACCATGTTGGTTCCTGTGATGAATGGTGCCGCCAGCGTAACTTGTGCAAAAATGTCTGAACATTCGATTGTTTCGCACAATACTTGTCGGTTTTTGCGCATCCATGGACTGGGACGACTATCAATACTTTCTTGCGGTGGCGGGCAGCGGTTCCGTGTCCGCGGCCGCGCGCCGTCTCGGCCAAAGCCATTCGACGGTGCTGCGTCGGCTCGACAAGCTGGAGGCGGCGCTGGACGTGCGTCTGTTCGAGCGCTTCCAGACGGGCTATGTGCTGACGACCAACGGCGAAGCGCTGCAGACGCTCCTTGCGCCCATCGACGAGGGCATGCAGGAGATCGAACGGAAGCTCTCCGGGCAGGACGCGGCGCTGCAGGGCACGATCCGCGTGACGACCACCGACACGCTGATGGACCTGCTGCTGCCCGCGCTGGCCGACTTCCGCACGACGTACCCCGGCATCCGCATGCAGGTGACGGTCAACAATAGTTTCTTGAACCTTTCGCGGCGCGATGCCGACGTCGCCGTGCGGCCGTCGAACACGCCACCGGACAACCTGGTGGGCCGCAAGCTCGGCGCGCTGCGCACGGCGCCGTATGCGGCCCATGCTTACCTGCGGGGCATCGCGGCGGACGGCTCGCCCGACTGGGCTCGCTACGACTGGGTGGCGCCGGACGAGAGTCTTGCGCACCTGCGCCAGGCTCGCTGGCTGCGCGAGCACGTGCCTGCGGAGCGGCATGCCGCCAGCGTCGATTCCTTGCTGGGGATGGTCGCGGCCGTCGAGGCGGGCCTGGGCGCCGGCATGCTGCTGTGCCTGCTCGCGGACGCGAAACCTGCGCTCGTGCGCTTGGCCGATCCCGATCCGGCGCTCGACACGGACGTGTGGGTCCTGACGCACCCCGACCTGCGGCGCGTCAATCGCATCCGCCTGTTCACGGCGTTCCTGTTCGACCGGCTGTCCCGGCACGCGGCGTTCACGCCATCGGTTGGCGGATGATCGTCTTCCAGCGGCTGGGGGCGGCGCGCCGGATGTCGCTCAAATAGATTTCGTGGTGCTTGCCCGCGAGGGCGCCGCGTTCCTCGATGAAGTCGTGGACGCGCTGGATTGTCGGGCCTTCCTCCGTGAACGGTCCCACGTGCAAGGTCTGCGCACATGGGCCTTCCGTGAACGTCTCCAGGCGCAGCAGGTCGACGGCGGCGAGTCCTTTCCTGCGTTTGACGTCCGCCATCGCCGCATGCAGCACGGCATCGTCCGCCCAGGCTGGCTGGTGGATCATCATCGTCCATTGCCACTTGGTCCGGTCGTTGGCGATGAACGATGCCATGTCGTCCGACCACCACAGGCCTTCGAGCGGCATCACGGCGTAGTCGACGCCGGACGGGCCTTTCCTGACCATGAACTTCGCCGCATACGACACGGAAAAGAGCGCTTCCACGGCGCGCGCGTAATGCGGCGACGTGTTCGGATCGCCGGCGCCGTCGATCATCAGGAAGCGGAAGGCGGGGACCTCGACCCGGACCACGTCCCGCGCGGACGGCTGGTAGAGATGTTTGAGCTCTTTCTTGAGATCGATCTTCGGCATGGGTTCCTTCACGTGTGTCCTGCGTCCAGCGCCTCCACGATGAGGGCCTCCGCCAGGCCCAGCGCGTGCAGCCGGTTGGCCAGCAGCGTGTGCTGGGCGGTGCCCGGCCTCGATGCGGCCGCGGCCCGTTCCGTCCGCGCGATCATCGACGCGAACGCGCGCAGCGCGTGCCGCATCGCTTCCGGCGCAATGCCGTTGCGTGCGTCCGCGTCGCCGGACATCAGCGTGGTTGCGATGCGCAGCGCGTCGAGGTTGTCGCTCAACATCGCGTGTTGCCACGTGCCCGGCGCGACCTTGTGCCGGGCCTTTTCCGACTTCGCGATCAGCGACGCGATCGGCCCGGCCGCCTCGCGCGGCGCGCCTGCGCTCACCGCGCCACGGCGGGCGTGCTCGTGCGCGCCCGTTCCAGCAGCAGCGTGCGCTCGCGCTCGTTCTGCGTGAGGCTCGCGGCCCGTTCGAACTCGGCCTTCGCTTCCGCATGCCGGCCCAGTTTCGACAGCAGGTCGCCGCGTACGCTGGGCAGCAAGTGGTAGTTGCGCAGCGCCGGCATGTCGACCAGCGTGTCGGCGAGGGCCAACCCGGCTGCGGGGCCGTACGCCATGCCCAGCGCGACGGCGCGGTTCAGCTCGACGACGGGTGACGGCAGCAACTGCGCCAACGCGTCGTACAGCGCGGCGATGCGGGCCCAGTCCGTCGCCTCGGGCGTGAGCGCGCGCGCGTGGCACGCGGCGATGGCGGCTTGCAGCGCATACGGCCCCAGTGCGCCGACGCGGCCCGCGCGCTCCAGCGCCGCCAAGCCGCGTCCGATCAGCAGGCGGTCCCAGCGGGAGCGGTCCTGGTCCATCAGGAGGATCGGTTCGCCGCCAGGCCCCGTGCGGGCGCGCTCGCGCGAGGACTGGATTTCCATCAGCGCGACGAGGCCGTGCGCTTCGCCTTCGTCGGGCATCAGGCCGGCCAGCACGCGACCCAGGCGCAGCGCCTCGCGGCACAGCGTGGGCCGCAGCCATTCGTTGCCGGCACTGGCGGAATAGCCTTCGTTGTAGATCAGGTAGATCACTTGCAGCACGGAGGCCAGGCGCGGTTTCAGCTCCTCGCCGCGCGGGACTTCGAACGGCACGCATGCCTCCGCCAGCGTGCGCTTCGCGCGCACGATGCGCTGTGCGACCGTCGCTTCCGGCACGAGGAACGCGCGCGCGATCTCGCCTGTCGCGAGGCCGCCCAGCAGCTTCAGCGCGAGCGCCGCGCGGGCCTCGGCCGACAGCACGGGGTGGCACGTCACGAAGATCAGGCGCAGCACGTCGTCGTCGATCTCGTCCGCGGCTTCACCGGCGAGCGCCGCCGTTTCGGCCGGGTCGCGGAAGCTGATGCTGGTGCCCAGCATGTTGTCCATTTCCCAGCTCAGCTCGCCTTCCTTGCTGGCGTGCATGGCGTGATGGCGCAAGTGGTCGAGCGCGCGCCGCTTGGCCACCTGCATCAGCCAGGCGCCGGGACGGTCGGGCACGCCGTCCGTGGGCCAGCGCTCCAGCGCTTCCAGCAGCGCGTCCTGCGCGAGTTCCTCCGCGCGGCCGAGGTCGCGCAGCATGCGGGTCAGCGCGCCGACGATGCGCGCCGATTCCATGCGCCAGACGGCTTCGACGATGCGGCCCGTGTCGGCGGCGGGTTGCGCGCGCGGGCGGGCGTGCGACGCGCCGCGCGCCGGCGTGCCGTGCGCGTTGCCGCCGAGGTTCCGGCCGTCGCCATCGGTCTCGTCGCCATCGGTTTCGTCGCCACCGTGGTGCCAGCGGTCGCCGTCGGTCTCGTCGGCGCCGTGGTTCTCGTCGCCGCCGTCGGTCCCGCCGTCGCCGTCGCTTCCGGCGTCGCCGCGGTTTTCGTCGTCACCGTCGCTCCCGCCGTCACCGTCGTTGCTGTCGTCCGACGTGAGTTCGTCCGGCTCGTCGATCGAACCGGCGAACCTGCTGTCGGCCGACGTGCCGGCAGCGGGGCGGCTCCGCCCGGCGTCCTTCATGCGTAAGCTCCGGCGCCGGTTGCCATCACGGCCGGTCCCACGCGGCTTGCGGCGCCAGTTCGGCGCGCAGCGCGGCGTCGAGCTGTTCGGCGCGCACGCTGGCGTCTTCGCGCAAGCGGGCCGCCGCGCCGGCCGGCGTCGCTGCTGCGCCCAGCGGCGCGATCAGCGCCACGCGCCGGATCTCGACCTCGACCTCGGGCCCCGTCGGATACGGCAGCGTGCGCGCCCAGTCGAGCGCCGCCTCGATCGACGGTGCCCTGATCATCCAGAACCCGGCGATCAATTCCTTGGCTTCCGCGAACGGGCCGTCGAATACGCTGGCGCCGCCGTTCGTCGCGCGCACGCGGGCGCCGCGCGCCGTGGACTTGAGGCCGTCGCCGGCCAGCAGCGTGCCGGCCGCCGCGTGGATGGCGTTGAAGGCGTTCAGCCGGTCGAGTTTTTCCTGCAGCGGGATGGCGTCGCGCTCGGTGCCGGCGTCGGAGCGCAGCAGGATCGCGTAGCACGCGTCGTCGCCCGCGGCACCGGGCGGGATGCCGGCGCAGCCGCCCGGGCAGCCCGTCTCGCGCAATTCCAGCGTGACGGTGCCGCCCGCGGGCGCGAGGCCCTGGTCTTGCAGCCATGCCAGCGCAGCGGCGCGCGACGGGGCCTCGAACACGGCGAAGCCGGCCGGCAGACGTTCCGCGGCCGGGAACGGCCCGGACGTCACCGCTTCGCCGCCGGGCCATAGCTTCAGGCGCACTGCCTCGGCATCGGCGGAGAAGGCGAGCGCCAGCGCGGGCGCGCGCGGGACGCCCTCGACGGCGGCGCCCGCCGGCGCGGCGCCCGGGTGTGCGCCCGGCAGCCGGCGCAGCAGGTCGTCCAGGACGGCCTGTGGATCGGCTGCCGCCATGCGTGTGTCGTTGTCGTTGCGGATGAGCATGAACTGCATGGCCGTCTCCTTCAGCGGGTGGCGAGTTGTTCGCGCATGCGGTCTTCCTGCGCGCGCACGTCGGGCGGCAGGTCGGTGCCGAAGTCGTCGGGACCGAACAACTGGCGGATCTCGATCTCGCTGACGACGCCCTCGTGCGGATTCGGGCAGCGCTTGAACCACTCGATCGCTTCCTCCTTCGAGCCGACTTCGATCATCCAGAATCCGGCGACGAGTTCCTTCGTTTCCGTGAACGGCCCGTCGATCACGGTGCGTTGCGCGCCGTCGAACCGGATGCGGGCGCCCTTGCTGCTGGGCTGCAGGCCTTCGGCCGCCAGCAGGATGCCGGCCTTGACGAGTTCCTCGTTGAAGTTGCCCATGTCGACGAACAGTTTTTCGCTCGGCATGACGCCCGCTTCGCTGGCCGGGGTGGCCTTGACGATGACCATGAATTTCATGGCTGTGCTCCCGCGCAGCCCTGGCCCATCGACTTTTCCATTTCCGCGCGCATCTGCTCGGGCGTCATGTCGCGCTTGTGCGTGGCGATCGACCAACGGTGGCCGAACGGGTCTTCGAGCTGGCCGTAGCGGTCGCCCCAGAACATGTCGGCGACGGGCATGATCGGCTTCCCGCCCGCTTCGATGGCCCGCGCAAAGGCCGCGTCGACGTCCTCGACGTACAGGTGGAGGTAGACGGGCGTGTTCTTCAGCGCGGCCGGGCCGACGCTGCCGAAGTCGGGAAAGTCGTCGGCGAGCATGAATACGGAGTCGCCGATGCGCATCTGCGCATGCATGATCTTGCCGCCGGGGCCGGGCATGCGGCTCGTCTCGACGGCGCCGAAGGCCTTCGTGTAGAACGTCAGCGCATCGGCCGCGCCGCTGCAGACGAGGTGCGGGGTGAGCGTGTGGAAGCCTTCGGGGATGGGACGCACTTGCTGGGTCATGATGATCTCCTGTTCGGTGAATGGATCGGTGCTGCTGTCCGTACGACGATCGGGCTTCCATGGTTTCGACACGCCCGCACAAAAAAATTTCGGAGGATCGACACGTTATGCCGACTCGGTCAAAAAGTCGAGAATCTTAGTATATGCATAAGAAAGTGTGGCGAGGAAAAAATTAGCCCTTGAAATCCATGTTGGTATCCCAATATCGGACCGGTCTGTCCAACCCTGTTAGCAACGAGGATATAAGAGATGGCTGTCGCCGAAAAAGAAACCCTTGGGTTCCAAGCAGAAGTTAAACAGCTGCTGCAACTGATGATCCACTCCTTGTACTCGAACAAGGAGATTTTCCTCCGAGAACTGATTTCCAATGCGTCCGACGCGGCCGACAAGCTGCGCTTCGAGGCGATCAACAACGACAGCCTGTACGGCAACGACCATGAACTGAAGATCAAGGTCCTGTTCGACAAGGCCGCGCGCACCGTCACCATTTCCGACAACGGCATCGGCATGAGCCGCGACGAAGTGATCTCGCACCTGGGCACCATCGCCAAGTCGGGCACGAAGGAATTCTTCAGCAAGCTGTCGGGCGACCAACAGGCTGACGCCGCGCTGATCGGGCAGTTCGGCGTGGGCTTCTACTCGGCCTTCATCGTGGCCGACCGCGTGACCGTCGAGACCCGCCGCGCGGGCGCCGACGCGGCCGACGGCGTCCGCTGGGAATCGGCGGGCGAGGGCGATTACACCGTCGAGCAGATCGAGAAGACGAACCGCGGCACCGACATCATTCTGCACCTGCGCGAAGGCGAGGACGAGCTGCTGTCGTCGTGGAAGCTGAAATCCATCATCCGCAAGTACTCCGACCACATCTCGCTGCCGATCGTGATGAAGAAGGAAGAGTGGGACGAGGAAAAGAAGGAAACCGTCGTCAAGGACGAATTCGAGACCGTCAACCAGGCGTCCGCGTTGTGGGCACGCAGCAAATCCGACATCACGCCGGAACAGTACGAAGAGTTCTACAAGCACGTCTCGCACGACTTCCAGCCGCCGCTCGCGTACACGCACAACCGCGTCGAGGGCCGCAGCGAATACACGCAGTTGCTGTACGTGCCGAGCCACGCTCCGTTCGACCTGTGGGACCGCAACAAGCGCGGCGGCATCAAGCTGTACGTGAAGCGCGTCTTCATCATGGACGACGCCGAGCAGCTGATGCCGGTCTACCTGCGCTTCGTGAAGGGCGTGATCGACTCCAACGACCTGCCGCTGAACGTGTCGCGCGAGATCCTGCAGGAGTCGCGCGACGTGCGCGTGATCCGCGAAGGCTCGACCAAGCGCGTGCTGGGCATGCTCGAGGAAATGGCCAACAGCGACGAGCAGGAAGGCAAGGACAAGTACGCGACCTTCTGGAAGGAATTCGGCCAGGTGCTGAAGGAGGGCATCGGCGAGGACACCACCAACAAGGACCGCATCGCCAAGCTGCTGCGCTTCGCCTCGACGCACACGGATTCGTCGGACCAGACAGTGTCCTTCGCCGACTACATCGGCCGCATGAAGGACGGCCAGGACAAGATCTATTACGTCACGGCGGACAATTACACCGCGGCGAAGAACAGCCCGCACCTGGAAATCTTCCGCAAGAAGGGCGTCGAAGTGCTGCTGCTGACGGACCGCGTCGACGAATGGATGCTGTCGTTCCTGAACGACTTCGACGGCAAGGAACTCGTATCCGTCGCGAAGGGCGGCCTGGACCTGGGCAAGCTCGAGGACGAGGCCGAGAAGAAGGAACACGAGGAGACGGAATCGCAGTACAAGGATCTCGTCGAGAAGATGAAGGGCGCGCTGGCCGACAAGGCCAAGGACGTGCGCGTGACGTTCCGCCTGACCGATTCGCCGGCCTGCCTCGTGGCGGACGAGCACGAACTGTCCGCGAACCTCGTGCGCATGCTGAAGGCGGCCGGCCAGAACGCGCCGGAGTCGAAGCCGATCCTCGAGATCAACCCGAACCACCCGCTCGTCACGCGCCTGAAATACGAAGACGCGGCGAGCCCGCGATTCGCCGACTGGTCGCACATCCTGTTCGACCAGGCCATGCTGGCCGAGGGCGGCAGCCTGAGCGATCCGGCCGCGTTCGTGAAGCGGTTGAACGAGATGCTGCTGGCGACCGCGGGCAAATAACGTCGCAGTTCGCTGCGTCGAATGGAAAGGGCCGGGATCACCCGGCCCTTTTTTTGCCTCGCATGTTTGCAACTAACCGACATGCGATGTCTACGAAAGCCGAACTTCGTGGCATTCAGGCCTTCTGCCCCAGGCCACGCGCCCCCAGCGCGAACGCCGCATCGAACACCCGCCGCAACCCCCGCTGCAACAGCTCGGTGAACGGATTCAACGCCAGCGCGACGACCGCAATGGCAACGGCAATGGCGACGATCTGATACGCCGCCCCGCGCTCGACCGGCAACACCGCCTCCCACAAGCCGATGACGATGCCATGCGACAGATACAAGGTAAAGGTGTGACCCGCCAGGAACCGGATGGGCCGCGCACCGCGCAGCAGGCCGTCGAACCCGGCCTGGCGCGCGCACGCGAAATTCAGCAGCACGAGCAGCATGACGGCGTAATCGGCCAGCACGCGGTCTGCGCTGCCCATGCGGATACCCGCGAACGGCCACAGGCCTTGCGCGACGCCGCGCAGGTAAGGCTCCGGATCGAGCCAGCCCCACAGGCCGATGAGGATGACGCTCAGCAGCCAGCCCGCGCGCGCAACGCCGGGGCCGAACGTCAGCCGGTTGTGCAGGCGGTACAGCGCGACGCCGGACAGCCACACGGGCAGCAGGAGCCAGAGGCGTGGCCCGATGAAGGCCAGTACGATGGCCGCGGCGATCCAGCGGCGCCGCCTGGAGAGGTAGTGAAAGACGCCGAACAACACGTAATACCACGCTTCGTAATCGAGCGACCAGTACGGGATCAGCCAGGGCGGACGCTCGACGAAATGCCAGACGTCGCCGAGGAACGCGAGGTGGAAGGGCACGTACAGCCACGGACGGCGCAGTTCATAACCGTCTTCGACCGGCAGCTGCAGCACGTCGCGTACGAACGTCGCCAGCACGAAGGACAGCGCCAGCACGGGCAAGACGACGGAGAACAGGCGCGCCGCCCGCGCCACGACGTAGCTGCGTGCCGTGACGTTCTTGTGTTCCGCGCTGTAGGCGATCACGAAGCCCGACAGCACGAAGAACGCGATCACGGCTTCGCGGCCGAAGTCGGGGATGGCCGCGATCTGCGCGTCGTCGAAGATGTGGAAGAAGCCGAAGTGCGCCACAACGACGGCCAGCGCCGCGCAGCCCCGCGCGCAGTCGAGGTAGAGGGAGAAGCGCGCGTCGAGCGCACCGGCCCGCGCTGGCGTCATGGTGCCGTCCGGAGGGTCAGGGGTTCAGGTCGCGGCAGAATTCGTCGAGCATCGCGAAACCCTCCGGCCACGGGCCATAGCCGCTGCCGCCGTTGATGTGGCCCGCCGGGCCGATCTCAACGAGCTTGCTGCCCCACGCCTGGGCGAACGCGCGCGCACGGTCCGGCGCGACGTATTCATCGTTGCTGCTGGCGACGACGATCGACGGGAACGGCAGCCGTGCGAGCGGGATCGGCTTGAAGCCGTTCGCGTCGATCGGGTAGGACGGCGCCTCGACGTCGCTCGGCGCGACGAGGAACGCGCCCGCCACTTTCAGCGTCGAGCAGGATTGCGCCCACTGCGCGACGAGCATGCACGCGAGGCTGTGCGCGACGAGGATGGGCCGGCCTTCGCAATCGGCGATGGCGGCATCCAGTTCGGCGACCCACTCGTCGCGATCCGGATTGTTCCAGTCGCGGTGCGGCACCCGCGTCCAGCACGGGTGCTGTTGCTCCCAGTGGGTCTGCCAGTGTTGCGGGCCCGAGTTCCACAGGCCGGCCAGGGTCAGGATGTCGCACTTCATGTTCGCTCCAGTGTGGTCACGCGGGCATTGTACGCTCTGGGGGCCGATGCCGGAGCGGCGCTACAACGCCGTGCGCAACGCGAACAGCTCCGGGAACAGCACGACGTCCAGCATCTTGCGCAAGTAGCTGACGCCCGCCGTGCCGCCGGTGCCCGTCTTGAAGCCGATGATGCGCTCCACCGTCGACACGTGGCGGAAGCGCCAGAAGCGGAATGCCGTCTCCAGGTCGACCAGCTTTTCGGCCAGCTCGTACAGCGCCCAGTGGTGCTCGGGATCGCGATAGACCTCCAGCCACGCGGCCATCACGGAATCGTCCTGGACGGTCGGCTGCGTCGGGTCGGCGTCGAGCCGGGCCGGCGCGATGGCGAGGCCGCTGCGTGCCAGCAGGCGCACGGCTTCGTCGTAGATCGACGGCGCGTGCAGTTCGCGTTCGAGCAGCGCGTGGTGTTCGGGCGACGTCTGGTGCACCGCGAGCATGGCGGCGTTCTTGTTCCCGAGGATGAATTCGAGCTCGCGGTACTGGAACGACTGGAAGCCGGACGACGACGCCAGGTACGGGCGGATCGCGCTGTATTCCGGCGGCGTCATCGTGGCCAGCACGTCCCACGCGTGCACGAGCTGGTCCATGATGCGCGCCACGCGCGCCAGCATCTTGAAGGCGGGCGGCAGGTCGTCGGCGCGGATGTGGGTGCGTACGGCCTGCAGTTCGTGCAGCATCAGCTTGATCCACAGCTCGCTCGTCTGGTGCTGGATGATGAACAGCATCTCGTTGTGGTTCGGCGACAGCGGAGCCTGCGCGGACAGGATCTTGTCCAGGCCCAGGTAGTCGCCGTAGCTCATGCTGCGGCTGAAGTCCATCTGCGCGCCGTGCCAGTCGGCGTCCTTCCTGGTCTCGTCCATGGTCGCTCCTCAAGTGACGGCGCTGCGGGCGGCGCGGGTGTCGTACGCTTCCCGGTCGAGGATGTCGCGCAGGGTTTCCACCGCGTCCCACACGTCCGCGAAGCTCGTGTACAGCGGCGTGAAGCCGAAGCGCATGATCTCCGGCTCGCGGTAGTCGCCGATGACGCCGCGCGCGATCAGCGCCTGCATCACCGCATAGCCGTGCGGATGCGTGAAACTCACCTGGCTGCCGCGCTGTGCATGCGCGCGCGGCGTGACGAGGTCCAGCGGATGCGCGGCGCAGCGGCGCTCCACCAGCGCGATGAACAGGTCGGTGAGGGCGAGCGACTTCGCGCGCAGGGCGGCCATGCTCGTGGCCTCGAAGATCTCCAGCCCGCATTCGACGAGCGCCAGCGACACCACCGGCTGCGTGCCGCACAGGGCGCGGCCGATGCCTTCGGCTGCTTCGAAGCCGTGCGACATCGCGAATGGCGCCGCGTGGCTCCACCACCCCGTGAGCGGATGGCGGAACGTGGCCTGGTGATGGCGCGGCACCCAGATGAACGCAGGGGCGCCCGGACCGCCGTTCAGGTATTTATACGTGCAGCCCACGGCGAAGTCGGCGCCGGCCCCGTGCAGGTCGAGCGGCACGGCGCCGGCCGAATGGGCGAGGTCCCACACGGCCAGCGCGCCGCGCGCATGCGCGTGGGCGGACAGCGCCGCCATGTCGTGCATGCGCCCCGTCCGGTAGTTCACGTGCGTGAGCATCAGGACGGCGCAGTTCGCATCGACGGCCCCTTCCAGTTCCTCGGGCGAATCGACGAGGTGGATCCGGTAGCCGCGGTCCAGCCAGCGCGCCAGGCCGTCCGCCATATAGATATCGGTCGGGAAGTTGCTGCGCTCGGTGACGATGACCTTGCGTGCCGGCTCGCGCTCCGCCTGCAGGGCCAGCGCCGCGGCCAGCGCCTTGAACAGGTTCAGCGACGTCGTGTCCGTGACGACCACTTCGCCGGCCTCGGCGCCGATGAGGGGCGCGAGGCGGTCGCCGAGCCGGCCGGGCAGGGCGAACCAACCGGCCGTATTCCAGCTGCGGATCAATCCTTGCCCCCATTCCTGGGCGACGACGTCGCGCGCGCGCTCGAGCGCGGCGCGTGGGCGGGCGCCCAGCGAATTGCCGTCGAGGTAGATGACGCCGTCGGGCAGGTCGAAGCGGGTGCGCAGCGGGGCCAGCGGGTCGGCGGCGTCGAGCGCGACGCAGGCGGCGCGCGTCGTGGCGCCGGCGATGTCATGGGTCGTGTTGCTCATGCGGCCGTCCCATGGGTGAGGGTGGTGGCGCCGGGCGGGACCGGAGCGGCGGCCGAGATCGTCGGGCTGCCGTGCCGGAGGGTTGGAACGTGCATGGGAGTTCCTCCAGGGTAGGGTGCGGGAAGTGTAGCAAGAAAATCATCGGCGGCGCGACGGGTGAACGTTGCCGTTTTTGCATCGCGCAGGCGCCATCGAAAAATTTTCGAATTTTTTTCGCTACGGCCCTAAAGTTCCGCGCAACCCGTCCGATAACCCATCCAGATGACCGGGATCGGGTCTTGAAAAAATTTTTGCAGGAACCCTAAAGTTTCGCAAAAGCCGTCCGATAACCCTCTCAGATGTCCGGAAGTGGATCGAAAAAAAGTTTGTCGAAACCCTAAAGTTCGGCAAAAACCATCCGATAACGGCTCTGTAGGGATGCTTAAGGGACAAAAATTTTTTTTTGAGGAACCCTAAAGTTCCCGAAACCGTTGACGTAAACCAACACAGCAGTATGTTGTTTGCAGCGTCAAAGGGCGGAAAATCGCCCCGGTTTCACATCACACTTCTGCCCCTTTTTCATAGGGGCGCCCCCACGATTCGGCAGGGTTTGTCAGACAAACTCCTACGGGTCGCGTTCGCCTTTGCCGGACGAAAAATACAGACACTCTCTGATTCTCCAAAAGTTTCCTCACAGTCAGAATCTATCTCAACGGCAACACACAACGCCTCACAGATACGATCAACGGAGAGATGAAATGACTGCGAACGACATGATGGCTGAAATTCGTGATGCGAACCTGAGCTACCTGATGCTGGCACAGCAGATGATCCGCGCAGACAAGGTCACCGCAATTTTCCGCCTCGGCATCTCGGCCGACATCGCCGACCTGATCGAAGGCATGAGCAATGCGCAGATCCTGAAACTCGCCGGCGGCAACATGATGCTGGCCCGCTTCCGCTTCGACGACGCCGCCATCCTCGGCATGCTGACGAGCCACAGCAAGGACCGCGCCCTGGCCCAGTCGCACGCTGCGATCCTGATGGCTGGCCAGCCCGCCGAAGAAATCGCCTAAGCAGCCTTTAGCAAGTCGAAGTCGTAGTCGAACTCAAGCGAAGTCAGGAGAACAGCATGACCAAGAAAAGCGTCGTTTCGGAAGCCCAGGAAATCCAGCTCGCCATCGAACTGATCCAGCTCGGTGCCCGTCTCCAGCTGCTGGAAAGCGAAGTTTCCCTGTCGCGCGAGCGCTTGATCAAGCTGTACAAGGAACTGAAGGGTGTGTCGCCGCCGAAGGGCATGCTGCCGTTCTCGACCGACTGGTTCCTGACCTGGCAGCCGAACATCCACGCTTCGCTGTACATCAATATCTATAAGTTCCTCGTCGAGTACGCCGGTGCCACGGGCATCGAGGCTGTGATGAAGGCTTATAAGTTGTACCTGGAACAGATGCCGCCGGCACCGGGCGAAGAGCCGCTGCTGTCGCTGACCCGTGCCTGGACCCTCGTGCGCTTCTTCCAGGGCAATATGCTCATGCTGGCACCGTGCGGTAAATGCCAGGGCAAGTTCGTCGTCAACGCCCTCGACCTGAACAACGATTACCAGTGCGGCCTGTGCCACATGCCTTCGCGCGCCGGCAAGACCCGCAAGGCCAAGGACGCCGCGCTGGCCGCCGCCTGAGCCGTTTTTCCGTCTACGTGATCCGTATTTCCTCCCCGCGGGGCAGGCCATGAGTGCGCCTGCTCCGCGTCGTGCTTTCGGTGCCCCGTCCGTGCGCGCGCTGCTCGCGCAGGCCGGCGCCTTTCCCTTGACCCTCATTGCCGTGTGGCTCCTCGCGCGCGCTAGTGTCCCCATGTCGTGGGAAGGCGTCGCGCTGGTCCAGGGCGGCCTGGCCGGGCTGCTGGCGTGGTGGCTCGGGCTCGCCGTCTGGTGGCGCGCGATCGAGCTCGTGTTTCCGTCCTGTGTGCTGGTGGCGCGCGGCCTCGACCTGCCGCCCAGTGTGTTCCTCGTCCTGTTCGTCCTGTTCCTGCTCGTGTACTGGTCCACGTTCCGCACCCAGGTGCCGTACTACCCGTCCGGGCGCGGCGCGTGGGATGCCGTCGCGGACGCGTTGCCGACGGACCGTCCGCTCGCCGTCGCCGACGTGGGCAGCGGCCTGGGCGGCCTCGTGCTCGACCTGGCGCGGCGCCGGCCCGATTCCCGAGTCGATGGCATCGAACTGGCGCCGCTGCCGTGGTGCGTCAGCCGGCTGCGCGGCAAGCTGTCCGGCAGCCGTGCGCGGTTCCTGCTCGGCGACTACGAGGCGTTGAATTTTGGTCACTATGACGTGGTGTTCGCCTATCTGTCACCCGCCGCGATGGCAGGGCTGTGGCGCAAGGCGGAGAGCGAAATGCGCCCGGGTAGCATCCTGTTAAGTTACGAATTCGACATTCCAGGCAGATTACCGGACCGTCGCATTGTGACGACTAACAGTAAGAAAATTCTCTATCTTTGGCAATTTTGACGGTGCACGGGCCACTTTTACTTGCCCGTGGGCCATTCTCAAGCTAATCTAATTCCCTACGTAAATATTTCTCTTTGGATTCATCAACTTGAATCCAAACCGGGCCAGTCCCGGAATCACGCATCGGGAGTCCCGTGTTTGTCATTGTTGGTTACGTTGTAGTGCTCGCCGCCGTGTTCGGCGGCTTCGCGATGAACGGCGGTCACCTGGCGGCGCTGTGGCAGCCGCTGGAACTCGTCATGATCGGCGGCGCCGCACTCGGTGCCTTCTTCGTCGGCAACAATCCGAAGGCCGTGAAGGCGACCCTGGCCGCGCTGCCCACCTTGTTCAAGGGTTCCAAGTACACGCGCGAGATGTACATGGAGCTGATGTCGCTGCTGTTCGACGTGCTGTCGAAAGTGCGCAAGGAAGGCCTGATGTCGATCGAAGGCGATATCGAGAGCCCCGAGCAGAGCCCCGTGTTCTCGAAGTACCCGGCCGTGCTGGCCGATCACCACATTGTCGAATTCATCACCGATTACCTGCGCTTGATGGTTTCGGGCAACATGGACGCGTTCCAGATCGAGAACCTGATGGACAACGAGATCGAGACCCACCATCATGAAGGTGCGGTCCCGGCGCAGTGTATTGCGAAGCTGGGCGATGGCCTGCCGGCATTCGGTATCGTGGCGGCCGTCATGGGCGTCGTGCACACGATGGAATCGGTGGGCCTGCCGCCGGCCGAGCTGGGCATCCTGATCGCGCACGCGCTGGTCGGTACGTTCCTCGGCATCCTGCTGGCTTACGGCTTCGTCGGTCCTCTGTCCAGCCTGCTCGAACAGAAGCTGGAGGAGTCGACGAAGATGTTCCAGACCGTGAAAGTGACGCTGCTGGCGAGCCTGAACGGTTACGCCCCGGCGCTGGCTGTCGAGTTCGGCCGCAAGGTGTTGTACTCGACGGAGCGCCCGACGTTCGCGGAACTCGAGGACCATATCAAGAAGGCCAAGAGCAAGTAATGGTGCGACACATCCACATCGGCGCGGGAGTGCGGCATGGCTGACGAAGGCCAGCGGCCCATCATCGTCAAGCGCGTCAAGAAGGGCGGCCATGGCCATCATGGCGGCGCCTGGAAGATCGCGTACGCCGACTTCGTGACGGCGATGATGGCGTTCTTCCTGCTGATGTGGCTGCTCGGCTCGACGACGAAGGGCGACATGGAAGGTATTGCGCAGTATTTCAAGACGCCGCTGAAGGTCGCCATGCAAGGCGGCTCGGGCGCGGGCAACAGCAATTCGATCCTGCAGGGCGGCGGCAAGGACCTGACGCGCCGCAACGGCCAGGTCAAGAATGGCGACATCGAAGCGAACAGGAAGTCGATGGACCTGAAGGCCGCGCGCGAAGCCCTCGAGAAAGAGGAAGCGACGCGCCTGGAGCAGCTGAAGCAGCGCATCCAGCAGACGATCGACGCCAATCCGCTGCTGCGCAAGTACAAGAACCAGCTGCTGCTCGACGTGACGAGCGAAGGCCTGCGCATCCAGATCGTCGATGAAAAGAATCGTCCCATGTTCGCCTCCGCGAGCGCCGAGCTGCAGCCGTACACCCGCGACATCCTCGATGTGCTGGGTCTCGTGCTGAACGACGTGCCGAACCGTATCGGCCTGTCGGGCCACACGGATTCGACGCCGTATTCGACGCCCGCGGGCTATACGAACTGGGAATTGTCGGCCGACCGCGCCAATGCCTCGCGTCGCGAGCTGGTGCGTGGCGGTCTGGCGGATGCGAAAATCCTGCGCGTGGTGGGCCTCGGCTCGGCCGTCCACCTCGACCGCGCCGATCCGTTCAACCCGATCAACCGCCGCATCAGCATCCTCGTGATGAACAAGCGGACGGAGAACGCCGTGCTGCACGACGGCACGCCGCTGGACGTACCGGGCGAAAGCGCGGACGCTGCGGTGAAGGCAGTCGCCGAGGCGACGGGTGGTGGATTGGCGCAGCCGGCGGCGACGCCGGCAGGGAAACAATAACGGGCGGGAAGTTTGGGGGATTTTATGACGACAAGAAAAAAGATTCTCGGCTCACACGTCAAGCGCCTCTTGTCGGGCGTGTCCGACCATGGCCGGCGCCACCTGTCCGAAGTCGAGACCGACCTCGTGCAGACGACGCTGTTGCTGGAGGAAGCGGTCGAGAAACTGACGAGCAGCTTCATGGCGATCCATCACGTGGTCGATGCGCGCCAGGAAGCGATCAACCGCCTGCTGGCGGGCCAGGCACCGACCGCGGAGGACAGCGCCTGCCTGACGGGGATGTCGGGCGAGATCGCGGGCCACGTGAACGCGGCGGTGACGAGCATGCAGTTCCAGGACATGACGAGCCAGCTCCTCGACCGCACGCTACGCCGGGTGACGGGATTGCGCGATTTCCTGACGACGCTGTCCGAGCATGGCGACGACATCATGCCGGAGAGCGATGGCGACGAGATCGTCGAGCGCCTGGGCAAGGTCAGCATGGCGCTGGCGATCCAGTCGCTGGAGCTGCGCAGCATGCTGCGCAAGTCGGTCGAACAGCGCCACCTCGAGAGCGGCGACGTCGAGCTATTTTAATCTACGGGGTCAGAGCCCGAATTTCCGGGTTCGGGCTCTGACCCCGTCTGACTAGATGAACGAGCAGCCGGTAACGGCTACAGAAAAAACAGCAGGAGCAAAAAGATGGCAAAAACTATTCTCGCAGTCGACGATTCCAGTTCCCTGCGCCAGATGGTGGCTTTCAGCCTGAAGGCCGCCGGCTACCAGGTGGTGGAAGCCGTCGACGGACAGGATGGCCTGGAAAAGGCGAAGCTTCAGACCGTCGACCTGGTCCTGACCGACCAGAACATGCCGAAGATGGACGGCCTCACCCTGATCAAGTCGCTGCGCGGCCTGCCCGGCTACCAGAAGACGCCTATCCTCATGCTCACGACCGAATCGTCCGAGGACATGAAGACGAAAGGCCGCGCTGCCGGCGCCAACGGCTGGCTGGTCAAGCCGTTCGATCCGCAGCGCCTGATCGAGGTGGTCAAGAAGGTCATCGGCTAAGGAATCGGATGGGCCGCCGCAGGGCGCCACGCCGATCGCACCAGACGGAAATTTGACATGACCATCGACATCAGCCAGTTTTACAAGGTCTTTTTCGACGAGGCGGAAGAGCTGCTCGCCGAGAAGGAGCGTCTGCTGCTGGCCGTCGACATCGCAGCGCCGGACCCGGAAGACCTGAACGCGATCTTCCGTACCGCCCATTCGATCAAGGGCGGGGCGTCGACGTTCGGCCTGAACGACATGAGCGAAGTGACGCACGTGCTCGAGTCCCTGCTGGACCGCATCCGCAAGGGCGAGATGGCGCTCACCGCGCAGCACGTGGACGCCTTCCTGGCGGCCAAGGACATCCTCAAGATGCAGCTCGACGGCCACCGCAACGGTGCGGAGGTCGACCAGGAAGAGGTCGCGAACGTGCGCATGATGCTGCACGACCTGTCCGAAGGCGTGATCGCGCCCGCGCTCCAGCCGACCGTGCCGTCGTTCCTGCACGCCGAACAGAAGCAGCAGGTCGCCGAAGGCGCGCACCGCTACAAGATCGAGCTGCCCGACCTCGCCAAGCGCGACGTCGACGCGCTCGTGGACGAGCTGGGCCTGCTGGGCCGCGTGTCCGTCGTGCCGCTCGCCGCGGGACGCACGGCGCTGATCATCATGACGCACGAGGGCCTGGACGACATCATCGCCATCTGCTCGTTCGTGCTCGATCCGAGCGACCTGAAGATTTTCGAAGCGCCGCCGCTGACGCCCGAGCAGCGCGCCCGCGAAGCGACGGAACGCGCGCGCATCGAGGAAGAGCAGGGCTACGGTTTCTTCGACCCCGCCGATCCGCTCGACGCGGACACGGGCCCGTCGGAGGACGAACTGGGCTACGGCTTCTTCCAGCCGATCGAACAGATCCGCCTCGAAGCCGGCATCGTGGCCGAGCCACCGCCGCCTGCTCCGGTGCGGCCGGAGCCGCTCGAAATCACCGAAGTGGCCGCCGAGAAGAAGGCTGCGAAGAAGGCGGCCGAAGGCGGCCATGCGCAGGGCGGCGAATCGTCGTCGATCCGCGTGTCGATCGAGAAGGTCGACCAGCTGATCAACCTCGTGGGCGAACTCGTGATCACGCAGGCCATGATCGAGCAGCGCACCGACGGCCTCGATCCGATGGTGCACCAGCGCCTGCTGGCGTCCGTGTCGCAGCTCACGCGCAACACGCGCGACCTGCAGGAAGCCGTCATGTCGATCCGCATGATGCCGATGGACTTCGTGTTCTCGCGCTTCCCGCGCATGGTGCGCGACCTGGCCGGCAAGCTGGGTAAAAAAGTCGATTTCATCACGAACGGCGCCGCGACAGAACTGGACAAGGGCCTGATCGAGCGCATCGTCGACCCGCTCACGCACCTGGTCCGCAACTCGATCGACCACGGCATCGAGCTGCCCGCCGCGCGCGTGGCCGCCGGCAAGTCGGAATCGGGCCGCCTGTTCCTGTCGGCCGCGCACCAGGGCGGCAACATCGTGATCGAAGTCGCGGACGACGGCGGTGGCCTGAATCGCGAACGCATCCTCGCCAAGGCCAAGCAGAACGGCCTGCCGGTGTCCGACAACATGAGCGACGCCGACGTCTGGCAGCTGATCTTCGCACCGGGCTTCTCGACGGCGGATGTCGTGACCGACGTGTCGGGCCGCGGCGTCGGCATGGACGTCGTCAAGCGCAACATCCAGGCGCTGGGCGGCACCATCGACATCCGCTCGGCGCGCGGCTTCGGCACGACGATCCTGATCTCGCTGCCCCTGACGCTGGCGATCCTGGACGGCATGTCGATCCGCAGCGGCGAAGAGATCTATATCCTGCCGCTGGGCTTCGTCGTGGAGTCCTTGCAGCCGGCGCGCGCCGACGTCAAGGAGATCGCGGGCCAGGGCCGCGTCGTCAAGGTGCGCGGCGAATACCTGCCGTTGATCCCGCTGTACCAGATGTTCAACATCGAACCGCGCATCACCGACCCGTGCGAGGGCATCCTCGTGATCCTCGAGGCGGAAGGGCGCAAGGCCGCGCTGTTCGTCGACGAACTGGTCGGCCAGCAGCAGGTCGTCGTGAAGAACCTGGAGGCGAACTACCGCAAGGTGGCCGGGATTTCCGGCGCCACCATCCTCGGCGATGGCGGCGTGGCGCTGATCCTGGACGTGGGCGCGCTGCTGCGCTCGTCACGCCAGCTGTCCGACGAATCCGTCGTTTTTTGAATGCATCAACCGTACCATTTGCTCCGATAAGGAACCGACATGTCCACCCAACCGACGACCAAGCCGACCGACGCCCACGACGGCAGCGGCAGCGAATACCTCGCCTTCACCCTCGGCTCCGAGGAATACGGCATCGACATCCTGAAAGTGCAGGAGATCCGCGGCTACGAGACCGTGACCCGCATCGCCAACGCACCGGAATTCATCAAGGGCGTCATCAACCTGCGCGGCATCATCATTCCCGTGGTCGACATGCGCATCAAGTTCAACCTGGGCACGCCGACGTATGACCAGTTCACCGTCGTGATCATCCTGAACATCGGCGGCCGCATCATGGGCATGGTCGTGGACAGCGTGTCGGACGTGACCACGCTGACGCCGGACCAGATCAAGCCGGCGCCGGAGATGGGCTCGGCGTTCAACTCCGATTACCTGACCGGCCTCGGCACCGTCGACGAACGCATGCTCATCCTGATCGACATCGACAAGCTGATGTCGTCCAGCGAGATGGGCCTGATGGACCGCTTGGCAGCATAAGACACGCAGCGCGGCGCAAGGGAACCACCCGGACCGTACGCGGTCCGCAGACTTCACGCAACCCATGGTAATGAACGTGCCGCCCAATACGACGAAGCAGGTCAGCAAGCACGAGACGGGCAAGGAGTTCGACTTCACCCGTGCCGATTTCGAGCGCGTGCGCGGCCTGATCTACGAGCGCGCCGGCATCTCGCTGGCCGACAGCAAGCAGGAAATGGTCTACAGCCGCCTCGCGCGCCGCCTGCGCGCGAACGGCATCGCCTCGTTCGCGTCCTACCTCGACGCGCTGGAAGCGGGCCGCATGCCGGCCGAGTGGGAATCGTTCACGAACGCGTTGACGACGAATCTGACGTCGTTCTTCCGCGAGGCGCACCATTTCCCGCTGCTGGCCGAACACGCGCTGAAGGCGCGCGCCGCGCACGGCGGTGCACCGCTGACGATCTGGTGCTCGGCCAGTTCCACCGGCGAGGAACCGTATTCGATCGCGATGACCGTGTGCGAGGCGTTCGACACGTTGACGCCCCCGGTCCAGATCATCGCCACCGACATCGACACGAACGTGCTGGCCACGGCGAGCGCCGGCGTCTATCCGATCGAGCGGGTCGACAAGATGGAACAGGCGCGCCTGCGCCGCTTTTTCCTGAAAGGGAAGGGCGCCCAGGAAGGCCTCGTGCGCGTACGCCCCGAACTGCGCCAGCTGATCACGTTCCGCCAGCTGAACCTGCTGGCCGACGGCTGGGACGTCAAGGGCCCGTTCGACGCGATCTTCTGCCGCAACGTGATGATCTACTTCGACAAGGCCACGCAGCGCAAGATCCTGTCGCGCTTCGTGCCGCTGATGAAGCCCGACGCGCTGCTGTTCGCCGGCCATTCCGAAAACTTCCTGTACGTGTCCGACGCGCTGCGCCTGCGCGGCAAGACGGTCTATGAATTGAACCACGGCTGACGCCCATATCACACCCATGGATACGAACAGCCAATTCGCCACCAACGTCTATTACGACCGCACCTTCGACTGCGATGCCGCCAAGATCCTGCCCGGCGAGTACTACTACACGGCCAAGGACATGCTGATCGTGACGGTGCTCGGCTCGTGCGTGTCCGCGTGCGTGCGCGACCGCGTCAAGGGTCTAGGCGGCATGAACCACTTCATGCTGCCGGACGGCGGCGACCCCGGCAACCCGGTGTCGGCCTCGATGCGCTATGGCACGTACGCGATGGAAGTGCTGATCAACGACCTGCTGAAGGCGGGCGCGCGGCGCGAGAACCTGGAAGCGAAAGTGTTCGGCGGCGGCGCCGTGCTGCGGGGCTTTTCCGCGATGAACGTGGGCGAACGCAACGCCGCCTTCGTCATCAATTTCCTCAAGACGGAACGCATCCCCGTGCTCGCCGAGGACTTGAACGACATCTATCCGCGCAAGGTGTATTTCTTTCCGCGCACGGGCAAGGTGCTCGTCAAGAAACTGATGCAAACCCATAACGATACGCTGGCGAAGCGGGAGCTCGCCTACGCCAGCCGCCTCAAGGTCACCCCCGTCGCGGGCGACGTCGACCTGTTCTGAAGAGAAAGGCCTAAGCAATGACCAAGATCAAAGTGGTGATCGTCGACGATTCCGCCCTGATCCGCAGCGTGATGACGGAGATCGTCAATTCGCAACCGGACATGGAAGTGGTCGGCGTCGCGCCCGATCCCCTCGTCGCGCGCGAGCTGATCAAGCGCACGAACCCGGACGTGCTGACCTTGGACGTCGAGATGCCGAAAATGGACGGCCTCGACTTCCTCGAAAAGCTGATGCGCCTGCGCCCGATGCCCGTGCTGATGGTGTCGTCGCTGACGGAGCGCGGCTCCGAGATCACGATGCGCGCGCTGGAACTGGGCGCCGTCGATTTCGTGACCAAACCCAAGATCTCGATCCAGAGCGGCATGCGCGAGTACACGGAACTCATCGCCGACAAGATCCGCGCCACGGCGCGCGCCCGCGTCAAGGCGCGCACCGTCGCAGCGCCGGGCACCGCGACGGCCACGCCGCTGCCGCAACTGCGCAGCCCGCTGACGTCGTCGGAAAAGCTGATCATCATCGGCGCCTCGACGGGCGGCACGGAAGCCATCCGCGAATTCCTCATGCAGATGCCGTCCGACTGCCCCGGCATCCTGATCGCCCAGCACATGCCGGAAGGTTTTACCACGTCGTTTGCGCGCCGCCTCGATTCGCTGTGCAAGATCAGCGTCGTGGAGTCCGCCGGCAACGAACGTGTGCTGCCCGGCCATGCGTACATCGCGCCGGGCCACTCGCACCTGCTGCTCACGCGTTCCGGCGCGAACTATATGACGAAGATCGAGCAGAGCGAACCCGTGAACCGCCACCGCCCGTCCGTCGACGTGCTGTTCCGTTCGGCGGCCCAGGCGGCCGGCAAGAACGCCGTCGGCGTGATCCTAACGGGCATGGGCAAGGACGGCGCACAGGGTATGCTGGAGATGAAGAATGCGGGCGCATACAATTTCGCGCAAGATGAAGCCTCGTGCGTCGTGTTCGGCATGCCGCGCGAAGCGATCGCCATCGGTGCCTCCCACGAGGTGGCCCCGTTGACGGCGCTGCCGGGCCTCGTGCTTGGCCATCTGGCAACGCACGGGGGCCGGGCGTTGCGCGTTTGATCCGCGTACGATGCATTCACTGCGGTTTTATCGCCGTAGAGCAACAAAAATGCTATCCTTTAGCTTGTATCGCAGTGCCGAACCTACCAACATGTACAAGAGGCTTGCAACCGGTGTCCGGTTGATCGGGTCCTCATCAACGAGTTACAGAAACAACGGAGTATTTCATGGCTGATCCTAAGATGCGTTTCCTGGTTGTTGACGATTTTTCGACGATGCGACGCATCGTCAAGAATCTGCTGAAAGAACTGGGTTACGGCAATGTCGACGAAGCGGAGGACGGTGTCCAGGCACTGGCGAAGCTGCGCAGCGAACAGTTCGATTTCGTCGTGTCCGACTGGAACATGCCGAATATGGACGGCCTGACGATGCTGCAGAACATCCGCGCCGATCCCGCACTGGCCAAGCTGCCGGTGCTGATGGTGACCGCGGAAGCCAAGAAGGAAAACATCATCGCGGCGGCGCAAGCGGGCGCCAACGGCTACGTCGTGAAGCCGTTCACCGCGGCCACGCTGGACGAAAAGCTGAACAAGATTTTCGAAAAGATGGAAAAGGCCGCGTAAATGACCGAGTACACCGCCGACTCGACTTCGCCAGACGAGGTCCTGAGCCGGATCGGCCACATGACCCGCGCACTGCACGAAAGCCTGCGCGGGCTGGGCCTGGACAAACTGATCGAAAAGGCGGCCAGCGACATCCCCGATGCGCGCGACCGCCTCGATTACGTGGTCCGGCTGTCCGAGCAATCGGCCAAGCGTGTGCTCGACGCGACCGATGCCGCCAATCCGCTGCAGGACGGCATCGACGACCGTGCCGCCGAACTGACCCGTTCCTGGCAGGCGCTGCTGGCCGATCCGGCCAACGGCGACGCGCCGTGGCGTGCATTGGCCGAGCGCACCGTGGCCAGCCTCGCGGAATCGCGCGACGCCGCCACCGCCACGAAGTCCCATTTGATGGACATCATGATGGCCCAGGACTTCCAGGACCTGACCGGCCAGGTGATCTCGCGCATCACGGGCATCGCCCAGAACCTGGAAAAGCAGCTGGTGCAGGTGCTCGTCGATTTCGCCCCCAGCGAGATCAAGCGCGAGCTCGACAATGGTCTGCTGAACGGTCCGCAGATCAACCCGGAAGGCAATAGCGACGTCGTTGCCGACCAGGGCCAGGTCGACGACCTGCTGGACAGCCTCGGTTTCTGATCCCGTCGCGGCGGCCGCGGCCGCCGCTGTTTCATTTCACCCGGCGATCGTTTCAAGACATGCACCAGACCAATTTCATCGTCCGTGAACCCTTGCTCGATCCGAAGCAGCGCGTGATCGGCTACGAGCTTTGCTGGCAACAGCGCGACGGGCAGGCGATCGGCGACGCCGATCTCGAAAGCCTCGTCGCCTTCGTCGCGGAACACGTGGTCGACGACGAGCAGGGCTGGCTGTTGCGCGACAAGATCCTGTTCCTGGATGCCGTGCCCGCGATGCTGTCGCTGGATGCGCTGCACGCGCTTCCGCCGGAGCGCACCGTGCTGTCGCTGCGCGTGCGCGACCTGGCGAACACGGACACGCGCGCCGCCGTACAGGCGCTGCGGGCGGGCGGCGTCGGCATCGCGATCCGCGGCGCCGACCTCACGCTGCTGGGCAAGAACCTGGCGCCGTTCGCGTCGTACGCGGAAGTGCGCTTCACGGGCGCCGACGTGGCCGCGCAGGCGCGCACCTATGCGGCCGCGAAGCAGTCGGCGCTGCGCATGGTCGGGCGTCCCGTGTCGACGTGGCAGGATTTCGACGCCTGCGCCGCGCTCGGGCTCGACGCGTTCGTCGGCAAGCTGCACCTGACGCCGCGGCCGGGCAACCCCGTCAAGGGCATGAATCCCGCGCAGACCATCATCCTGCAATTGATGCAGATGGTGCAGAACAACGAGGACGTGCCGAAGATCGAGGCCGTCCTGAAGCGCGACCCTGCGCTGATCTATAAACTGCTGCGCTTCATCAATTCGGCCGGCTTCGGCGCGGGCCGCGACATCCAGTCGCTGCGCCAGGCCATCGCCATGCTGGGCTATGCGCCGCTGTACCGCTGGCTCGTGCTGCTGCTGGCCACCGCGAGCAGCAGCGGCTATTCGCCCGTGCTGATGGAAACGGCCGTCGTGCGTGCGCGCCTGTGCGAACTGCTGGGCCTGACGGCGCTGCCGCGCGGCGAGGGCGAACACCTGTTCGTCGCGGGCATGTTTTCGCTGCTGGACCGCCTGCTGGGCCTGCCGATGGCGGAAGTGCTGGACACGATCCAGCTGCCGACCGAGGTCGTCAGTGCCTTGCTGGGCCGCGAAGGCAAGTACGGGCCCTATCTGGCGCTGGCGGAGGCGTGCGAACTCGATTCCGACCTCGTGGCATCGTTGGCGGCGTCGCTCGGGATCAGCCCGCATGACGTCAACAAGGCTCATCTGTCCGCGCTGGCGTGGGCGCAGAACGTGGCCGCGTAAGTTGCACTGCATTCAATGAAAATGGGCCCGCGAAGGGCCCATTTCATTTGCCGGGATCGCTTATCTGCGCTTCTTCATCTGCGCTTCTGGATCTTCTCCATGGCCCGGCCCAACGTCTGGTGCATCTGCATGGAGATGTTCGAGATGCGGCAACCGACCTGCACCTGCTGGCCCAGCAGGAACGTGCGGAACGGCCGCAGCAGGCGCACTTCCAGGTCGGCCGTGACGACGAGCGACCCGCCCATTTCCAGCTGGACGCCCTCCAGTTTCTTTCCCACGTACAGTTCCAGCGCCTGTTCCGGGGTTGCGCGCAGCCCGACGCCGCCGCGCGAGAAATCGTACAAGGGCATTTCGAAGACTTTGCCCATCATCACGAAACGGGCGCCGTAGTTCATGCCGACCGGCGATTCGAGCCGCGGCTCCGCGCGCCGGTTCAGCACCCGGCAGGTTTCCGGCAGCGGGAATTGCAGCAGGTCCGGACGGTCGGCGCTGATGCTGGAGGCCGCGTCGAGTTCGAACTGGATCTTCGCGTTGCCGCCGAGGGCCGCGACGAACACGACCATGCCGTGCAGTGCCGCGCCGGGCTCGGCCAGATCCAAGGTGAAGACCTTTCCTTCCGGATCGACGCTGTCGATGCGCGCCATGACGAAGTCCTGGCCGCGCCGATAGACGGTCACGGCCTCGCCGCTGAGCGCGAGCGACGTCAATGCGTCGCCGATGTCGAACGGGTCGCGCATTTCATGGAAACCGGAATCGGGTTTGATCCGGTCGATGGCGTCCGCCAGGTTGGGCGGACCCTTGCGCATGAGCGGCGTCAAGAGATCTGTCAAAGCGCTACTCCTTCTTTTTACGTGGATTGGGTAAAAAGCCAAACCTCGAGTCTAACAAGAAGAGTTGCCAATTCCTACAGCACATTTGCAACAAAGGAACGTTTAGAGTCAGATTTCAAGATTATCGATCAAACGCGTCGCGCCCAGTTTGGCCGCGGCCAAAACGACGAGCGGTGCGCCCGCCTCGTATTCCTCGCGGCTCGGTGCCTGCAGGTTCATGCGCTTGCGGATCGACACATAGTCCGGCTGCCAGCCATGCCCGGCGAGGCGTTCCATCGCATCGCGTTCCAGCGCGACGAGGTCGGGGTGGCCGGCGCGGCTGCGTTCTGCCACGTATTGCAGCGTCTGGTACAGGAACGGGGCTTCCGCGCGTTCGGCCGTGCTCAGGTAGCCGTTGCGCGACGACAGCGCGAGGCCGTCTTCGGCGCGGAACGTCTCGGCACCGATGATTTCCGTCGGCAGCGCGAACTGGCGCGCCATGTTGCGGACGATCATCAATTGCTGGTAATCCTTCTTGCCGAACACGGCCACGCGCGGCTGCACGCAGGAAAACAGCTTTGTCACGACGGTGCACACGCCGTTGAAGAAGCCCGGACGGAAATGGCCTTCCAGGATGCCGCCCAGGTCGTCCGGCGGCTGCACGCGGTATTCCTGCGGTTCAGGATACAGGTCTTTCTCGGTGGGCGCGAACAGCACGTACACGCCTTCCTTCTCCAGCTTGGCGACGTCCGCTTCGAACGTGCGCGGGTATTTGTCGAAATCCTCGTTCGGGCCGAACTGCAGGCGGTTGACGAAGATCGAGGCGACAACGGGGTCGCCATGACGGCGCGCAAGACGCATCAGCGACAAGTGGCCTTCGTGCAGATTGCCCATCGTCGGCACGAAGGCGGTGCGCAGTTGGCCGCGCAGCTGGTCGCGCAGTTCGTCAATGGTGGAGATGATTTTCATGGTATCAGTTGCTTGGTGGAAACGTCAGGCCGGCGAATAGGCGAGCCGCACGTAGATGGGGGCGAAAGGTTCGGCCTGGGTGATCTCGATCAAAGTTTCTTTCGCCAGTTCGAGCATGGCGACGAAGTGCACGACGACGACAGGCACGGTGGCCTGGCCGCCGAACAACTCCGAGAATTCGACGAAGCGGGCCGACTGCAACGTGCGCAGGATGGCCGACATGTGCTCGCGCACGGACAATTCCTCGCGGCCGATCCGGTGGTGCTGGGTCAGCTTCGCGCGGCGCAGCACGTCCATCCAGGCGCGCTGCAGGTCGTGCGGGTCGACGTGCGGCAGGATCGGGCCCGGCGCCTGTTCGATCGGCAGTTGCGGCCGCTGGAAGTCGCGGTCCAGCTGGGGCAGGGCGCCCAGCTGCTGGGCGGCCAGCTTGATCTGTTCGTAGTCCAGCAGGCGCCGCACGAGTTCTGCGCGCGGGTCTTCCGCTTCCTCGACCAGCGTGTCGACGCGCTTCGGCAGCAGCATGCGCGACTTGATCTCGATCAGCATCGCCGCCATCAGCAGGTATTCCGCCGCCAGTTCCAGGTTGGTCTTGCGGATCTGCTCGACGTATTCGAGGTACTGCAACGTCACCTGGGCCATCGGGATGTCCAGGATGTTGAAGTTCTGCTTGCGGATCAGGTACAGCAGCAGGTCGAGCGGGCCTTCGAACGCGTCGAGGAAGATCTCGAGCGCATCGGGCGGGATGTACAGGTCGGTGGGCAGGTGCAGCAGCGGCTCGCCGTACAGGCGCGCAATGGTGGCCTCGGCATGCGCATCGCCGTCAGCGCCCGCCGTGTCGGCCGGAAGCGTGGTGCCGTCGCCTGTGTCGGGATCGGCGTGCCCTTCGGGCGTCGCCTGCGCAGGCACCATCGTCGTCGGCCTCGGAAAGGTTCCGTTGGATCAGTACTTCGTCTGGTACACGTAGGCCTGCTGGCGGATACGCGACTCGTTGATGCGGCGCTGCTCGTCCAGCGTCAGCGGCGCCTTGTCCCACAGGAGGGCGCGGCCGGCCTGCTGGCGCTCTTCCATGCCCGGGGTCTGTTCCTTCAGTTGCTTGATGAACTTGGTGTGCTCGGATTCGTACTGGGTGTGTTTCATGGCTTATCTAGGCAGGTCGTACAAACGGCGGCCCCGTTTATCGGGAGCCGCCGCGTCATAAAAACAAGGAATGATACTCTGAGTTAGCCCTGCGTGTGCAGCGCATTGAGCTGGCGCGCGATGATGTCGTGGTTGAGCCACAGCACGGGCGCGATCTTTTCCGCGGCGCCGTGGAACATCAGGGGGCCGGTGCCTTCCAGCACCAGAGCGGACAGGTGGTCCGTGATCAGCGCCTTCTTGTCCGTGTGCAGCGACGTGATTTCGTCGGACGTGCCGATCATCAGGTCGGCCAGTTCCGGCGTGTTGTCCATCGGCCAGGCGTCGAAGTTGCGGAACGTGGCGCTCGTGGCCGTCTGCAGATAGGCTTCCAGCTTGTCCATGATGGATTGCAGCGACACGCCGTCGCCCAGCAGGCCCTGGCAGATGTCCCATTGTTGCTGCGCCCACGCACCGCCGCCTTCTTTCTTCAGCGCGAGCAGCAGGGGGAACAGCGACAGTTCGACGCCGACGAAGATGTCGGACGAGTTCGTGCGGATTTCCGGGCAGTTGAACACGGTGGCGGCGATGCCCTGGGCCCACGCGGCGGTGGCGATCGACTCCAGGCGCATCTTGGCATAGCCCTGCGTGTAGTTCGTGTAGGTCTGCCACACGTATTGGTCGCCGATCAGGATCTCGGTGCCGTGGTAGCCGTACGCCGTGTAGCGCACCTGGCCGCCCTTGGCTTCCACGCGCGCGCGGATGCCGGCCGAAGCGTCGATCAGGTATTTCAGCGTGTTCGCCGACACTTCGTCGAAGTTCATCAGGATCAGCTTGCCCAGGTCGCTGTCGAGCAGGGCGCGCGACGACATGAAGCGGTCGCCCCGGCCTTTATAGATGCGGTTGGCGATGGCGAGGAATGCCTTGATCTTCGGGATGCCGCCGGCCATCGTGTGCGCGAAGAACACGTTGGCGCCGTCCGGGACCAGCTTGTCGATCTCGGCCATGACGGCCTGGGCGGAATCGGTGAAGCGCTTCACGCCGGCGGTGCGGCAGGCTTCGATCTTCGCCCAGTCCAGCTTGTCTTCTTGCCAGCTCTTGAGGGTAATACCGGACAGCATCTCCGTCGGATTCTGCTCGCCCGGGGGCGCGTCCATGTCGAAACCGGCCATCAGGGGCACATTGATGATGCGGCCACCCAGCTTCGCTTCCGCTTCCGCGTGTTCTTCCGGCGTCAGGGCGCGCAGGGTGCCGTCGTCGTTGCGGCGGCCGACGGTGATGCCGAGGATCGTCATGCCGGCGGCGCGCGCCTCGTCGATCAGGCCGTTCACATAGCCGCGGCCGAACAGTTCGCCGAACAGGACGAAGACGTCGCCTTGGCGGAACAGGTTCGCTTGGGGGATGTGCCTCAGGGCTTTGTATTCGGTCATATTAGTCGCTACTACTCTAAAGTGTGGAGGATGGACGTCAGGATATTACCTGCGTCCTATTTTTCTAAAAACAGCGCATTATACTGCTACCAGTCCGCGAAAAATGATGTCAATTCAGCAACAGTAATGCGCGGCAGCCCTCAGGACCTGTTTCAGTAAGCGCAACATGGTAGGGTGCGCACCCCGTGCCCACCATGCATTGCCGCAACGCATACGTTCGGTGGGCGGAGGCCGCCCACCCTACCGGGATAGCTTGTTAGCGGATACGCATGCCCGGCTGGGCGCCGCTCACCGGCTCCAGCAGGTACAGGCCCGGATTCGCCTTCTCGTCCTGCGCAGATGCGCACAGCACCATGCCTTCCGACACGCCGAACTTCATCTTGCGGGGCGCCAGGTTGGCCATGACCACGGTCAGCTTGCCGATCAATTGCTCCGGCTGGTAAGCCGACTTGATGCCCGAGAACACATTACGATAGCGGCCTTCGCCCACGTCCAAGGTGAGGCGCAGCAGTTTGCCCGCACCTTCCACGTGCTCGCAATTGACGATTTTCGCCACGCGCAGGTCGATCCTGGTGAAGTCGTCGATCGAGATTTCCGGCGCCAGGGGCTCGATGTCGGACGCCACAGCGGGCGCCTCCGCCGCTTCAGCGGGCGCAGCCGCGGTCTCGGCGGCGGGCGCAGCGGCCGGGGCCGGCTTGTCGAACAGGTCCTCGACCATCTTCGCGTCCACGCGCTGCATCAGGTGGCTGTACGCGTTGATCGTGCGGCCCAGCAGCGGGGCGTACACGCGGTCACCCTGCGTGTCGTCCCACGAGTACGCCTCGTCGCAGAGGAATTCGCGCACTTGCGCGGCCACGTGCGGCAGCACCGGCGACAGCAGGATCGTCAGCTGGCGGAACAGGATCAGCGCCGCCGTGCACACGTCGTGCAGTTCGGCCGTCTTGGTCTCGTCCTTCGCCAGGATCCACGGCTTGTTTTCGTCGACGTAGCGGTTGGCGACGTCGGCCACTTCCATGATCTCGCGCAGCGCCTTGCCGAATTCGCGCGACTCGAAGTTCGCCGCGATCGATGCCTGGCGCTCGCCGTTTTCGCCGTTCAGCGCGCGCGCGATCCATTGTTTCGCGTCATCGGACAACGTGGACGCCAGCTTGCCGTCGAAGCGCTTGGCGATGAAGCCGGCGCAGCGGCTGGCGATGTTCACGTACTTGCCGATCAGGTCGCTGTTCACGCGCGCGACGAAGTCCTCGCCCGTGAAGTCGAGGTCTTCGACCTTGGCGTTCAGCTTGAACGCGAGGTAGTAGCGCAGCCATTCCGGATTCATCTTCAGATCGAGGTAGCGCAGCGGCGAGATGCCGGTGCCGCGCGACTTCGACATCTTTTCGTTGTTCACGGTCAGGTGGCCGTGGACGTTGACCTTCAGCTTGTCGATGATCGGGTGGCCCGAGAAATTCAGCATCGCCGGCCAGAACAGCAGGTGGAACGACACGATGTCCTTGCCGATGAAGTGCACTTGCTCGGCTGCCGGATCGTTCAGGAAGGCCTCGTAGTCGATGCCTTTCTTTTCGAAGTAATTCTTCAGGCTGGCGAGATAGCCGACCGGCGCATCCAGCCACACGTAAAAGAATTTACCGGGCGCGTCCGGGATCGGGATGCCGAAATACGGGGCGTCGCGCGAGATGTCCCAGTCGGCCAGCTTTTCCCCGTTCTCGCCCAGCCATTCCGAGACCTTGTTGACCATCTCGGGCTGCAGGCGGCCAGGCGTGTTCAGCCACTCCTTGAGGAATTGGAAGCAGCGCGGGTCGGACAGCTTGAAGAAGTACTGCTCGGACGGCTTCAGGATCGGCGTCGAGCCCGTGAATACGGAATACGGGTTGATCAGCTCGGTCGGCTGGTACGCGGCGCCGCACACTTCGCAGTTGTCGCCGTACTGGTCCTTCGCGTGGCAGACGGGGCACTCGCCCTTGATGTTGCGGTCGGCCAGGAACATGCCCTTCGCCGTGTCGTAGAAGCGGTCGACGGTCTTCGTGTAGATCAGGCCGTTGTCGCGCAGGCGGCGGTAGATGCTCTGCGACAGGTCGACGTTTTCCGGCGAGTCGGTCGAATGCCAGTTGTCGAACGCGATGTGGAAGCCGTCCAGGTATTGCGCGCGGCCGGCCGCGATCTTCGCGACGAATTCCTGCGGCGTCACGCCTTCCTTCTCGGCGGCGATCATGATCGGCGTGCCGTGCGTGTCGTCGGCGCCGACGAAGTGCACCACGCGCTGGGCACCGGCGTCGCGCTGCATTCGCTGGAAGCGGACCCAGATGTCGGCCTGGATGTACTCCATCATGTGGCCGATGTGGAAGGCAGCGTTGGCGTAGGGCAGGGCGGTGGTGACGAACAGCTTGCGTGTCATGGTCGATGGTTTGGAAGGTATATGAAAAAAGGCATTTTACCAGCGGATGACCCTGAACGCGCAGGGGGTACTTTGCCCATTTGCCAGCCTGGCAACAGTCGTTACCCCGTTTTGCGCTAAACTTGCGCATCACATCCGGAGAACCCAATGAGCATCACTGTAGATGACGTCAAGGCCGCCCTGGCCGCTGTCGTCGATCCCAATACCAATAAAGATTTCGTCACCTCCAAGTCAGTCAAGAACATCCAGGTCGATGGCGGCAACGTCGCTCTCGACATCGAGCTCGGCTATCCGGCGAAGAGCCAGGTCGCGGGCATCCGCGCGTCCGTCGTCGACGCGCTGCGCAAGCTGCCCGGCGTGGACAACGTCAGCGTGAACGTCACGAGCAAGATCCTGTCGCACGCCGTGCAGCGTGGCCTGAAGGTGATGCCGAACGTGAAGAACATCATCGCCGTCGCGTCAGGCAAGGGCGGCGTCGGCAAGTCGACGACGGCCGTCAACCTGGCGCTGGCGCTCGCGGCCGAGGGCGCGTCGGTGGGCCTGCTCGACGCCGACATCTACGGCCCGTCGCAGCCGATGATGCTGGGCGTGACCGGCCGTCCGCAAAGCCTGGACGGCAAGACGATGGAGCCGCTGGAAAACCACGGCGTGCAGGTGTCGTCGATCGGCTTCATGATCGATCCGGACGAGCCGATGGTGTGGCGCGGCCCGATGGTCACGCAGGCGCTGCAGCAACTGCTGGAGCAGACGAACTGGCGCAACCTCGACTACCTGATCGTCGACATGCCCCCGGGCACGGGCGACATCCAGCTCACGCTGTCGCAGAAAGTGCCCGTCACGGGCGCCGTGATCGTCACCACGCCGCAGGACATCGCCCTGCTGGACGCGCGCAAGGGTCTCAAGATGTTCGAGAAGGTCGGCATCCCGATCGTCGGCGTCGTGGAAAACATGAGCACCCACATCTGCTCCAACTGCGGCCACGTCGAGGCGATCTTCGGCCAGGGCGGCGGCGAGAAGATGTGCGCCGACTTCCACGTCGACTTCCTCGGCAAGCTGCCGCTGCAGCTGTCGATCCGCGAACAGACGGATTCCGGCACGCCGACCGTCGTCGCGGAGCCGGATGGTGCCGTGGCCGCGATCTACAAGGACATCGCGCGCAAGGTCGCCGTCAAGGTGGCGGAGCAGGCCAGGGACATGTCGGCGAAGTTTCCGACGATCGTCGTCAAGAACGACTAAGTTGCGTATCGAAGCATTCCGCGCGCGCCTGCGCGCGCTCGGCGCCCAGCCGCTGCACGTCGACCGCGTGCTGCGCGACTGGGTCCGCGTGATGGACCACGACCGCGGCCGGCGCCGTCCCGACGATTTCCTGCCCAAGCCCGTGCGCACCACGCTGCCGCAGCTCGATGCGGAGCTGGATGCGCTCGCGCGCGTGCTCAGCACGCACCCGGCCGAGGATGGCTCGGCGCGCCTCCTGGTCGGCCTCGCCGACGGCCAGACGGTGGAAACCGTGCTGCTGCCACGCGACGGCGTGTGCGTGTCGAGCCAGGTCGGTTGCGCCGTCGGCTGCCAGTTCTGCATGACGGGACAAAGCGGCTTGATCCGGCAAGTGACGAGCGGCGAGATCGTCGCGCAGGTCGTGCTGGCGCGCCGCCTGCGGCCCGTCAAGAAGGTCGTGTTCATGGGCATGGGCGAGCCCGCGCACAACCTCGACAACGTGCTGGAAGCCATCGACCTGCTGGGCATCGAAGGCAATATCGCGCACAAGAACCTCGTGTTCTCGACGGTGGGCGACCCGCGCGTGTTCGAGCGCCTGCCGCAAGGCCGCGTGAAGCCGGCGCTGGCGCTGTCGCTGCACACGACGAAACCGGACCTGCGCGCGCGCCTGCTGCCGCGCGCACCGCGCTTCTCGGCGCAGGAACTGGTCGAGGAGGGCGAACGCTACGCCCGCCTCACCGGCTATCCGATCCAGTACCAGTGGACGTTGCTGGACGGTGTCAACGACGGGCACGACGAGCTCGAGGCGCTCGTGGACCTCTTGCGCGGCAAGTACGCCGTGCTGAACATGATCCCCTACAACACGAATCCCGGCTTGCCGTTTCAACGGCCCGATTGGGACAAGTCGCGCGCGATCGCAGCGTGGCTGTTCGAGCGCGGCGTGTTGACCAAGCTGCGCGATTCGGCCGGGCAGGACGTCGACGGTGGCTGTGGACAGTTGCGGGCGCGGGCGTCAGCGACGCACCCGGTCACCCTCCATCGCGCGGCCGGTTAGGTTCACGCGACGGCAGGTGCAGCGTGGAGATGGACTCCACCGCCGCGCTCGACATATACCAGTCGTTGACGACGAGCTCCAGCGTATCCACGGTCATCGTGCCGAGCAGTGTGTCGCGCAGTGCGACCAATGCCGCAGCGAGCCGTGCCGGATCGGCGGGCGGCACCACGAAGCGCAGCACCGTCATATGCGCCGTCACGAGCCGGTAGCGCTGGTCCAGCCCGGCACCCAGGCCGCACACGCGCAGCACGTCGCGCAGGCGCGCGCGCAGCCGTTCCAGTGTGTCGTCGCGGGGGAAGCCGCGGACCAGCACGGCGCCGCGCGACGTCGTGATGCCGGCCAGGTCGACGTCGAACGCGGACACGCCCTTCACGGCGGCGCGCACGGCCGTGGCGTAATCGGCGCGGCGCGCCAGGTGCGGCGCGCAATGTTCGGTGACGCTGAATAGCGACAGCACCGTCATGTGCAAGTCGGACAGAGGCTGGCGGTACTGGCGCGGGTCGGCGTCGGCCAGCCGGTCCTGCAGGTCCGCGAGGCGTGCCGCCAGCGCCGGGTCGGGGCGGGCGATCAGGCTGATGCCACGGCGCGGATCGAGGCCGCCGGTCAGGTGCAGGTCGCATTCGACGTCGCCGCGGGAGACGGCGGGCCAGGCGCGGTCCCACATCGCGTCGTAATGGGATTGCAAGTGGAGTCGGGAAGCGCTCATCGTGGCGATTATCGCCGCTCGGGGAGCGTCATGCCGCGCGTCCGATGCTGGGCGCCAGTTGGCGCGCGCAGACGCGGTTGCGGCCGGCGCGCTTGGCGTCGTACATCAGCTCGTCCGCAACGGCGATCAGGGCTTGCGGCGTGACGGCCGCGCCGGCGCCGAAATCGACGCCGACGACGCCGAAGCTGGCCGTCGTCGCGAGCACCACGTCACCGCAGTCGACGCGCCGGGCGGCGAACGCCGTGCGGATGCGCTCGGCCAGTTCGACGGCGCCGTCCAGTTGCGTCTCGGGCAGGATGATGAGGAATTCTTCGCCACCGTAGCGCACGACCGTGTCGACGGCGTCGCGCGTCAGGGCTTGCACCAGGTGGCCGAAGCAGCGCAGCAATTCGTCGCCCGCATGGTGGCCGTACGTGTCGTTGATCGCCTTGAAGCCGTCCAGGTCGCACATGATCAGCGACAGGTCCAGGCCGTAGCGGCGCGCGCGGGCGATCTCGCCGTCGAGCAGGGCGGCGTTCAGGTGGCGCCGGTTGTAGCAGCCCGTCAGCGGATCGCGCATCGACAGGTTCGTCAGCACCTGCTGCGTGCGGTACTGCTCGCGCCACAGCCGGGCGTGGCGGATCGCGGCGACGGCGCCGAACGCGTTGGCGAACAGGATCAGCATCGTCATCGATACGAGGCGGCGCGTCGTTTCCAGATGCTCGTACCAGGCCAGCGCGATGAACGTGAGGCTCGCACCGAGCGCGATGGCGATCGCGGTGCGCAGCCGGTTCGGGATGAAGATCAGCACGACGACGGCCATCAGGCCGATCGAGGTGCCGTGCAGCAGCGCGTCGGCCGGACGGCGCCACGCGACGATCATATAGGTGAACATGCCCAGCGACGTGAACGCGCTCGCCACGCGGTACGCGGCCGTCACGGGCGCGTCCGCGCGGCGCGCGTAGCGCAGGCCCGCGTACGCCAGCGCGGGCACGGCGCAGCGCGCGAGCAGCGACGGGATGGCGCCCGGCAGGCCGAGGGCCAGGACGTCGCTGACGCTGAACATGATGTAGAACAGCGAGCACAGGCTCAGTGCGCGGCGCAGGTCGCGCAGGATCGTGCGCGCCTGCGCGTGCAGGAAGCCCGTCTCCATCGCGGCGCACGTGAACTCGCCGCGCAGGTGCGCAATGGCAGCGGTGCTCGGATCGTTCGGCATGGCGGCGATGTTGGACGGGGTGAAAGAGGAGGCGAGACTCTAGCCAAAAATTTACTTTCTGTAAAGTAATTTTCGGCCGCCGGGGCTCGCCGTGCAGCGGGCCCGGGCATCGCCCATTGGCGGGGCAGGCTGTAAAATAGCTGCTTGTCCAGAATAAGGCGTCCCGATCGTGCGTGCAGCCGGCGGGACGATGCCCGCGCCGGCGCTCGTGCGTCGCGGGCGCTTCGCCAACCAGGTCCCGCCCGTCGGGGCCGCAGCCATCGTATCCGACCATGACCGTCCGTACCCGTTTCGCTCCCAGCCCGACCGGCTATCTCCACCTCGGCGGCGCCCGCACCGCGCTGTATTCGTGGGCCTACGCCCGCCACTTCGGCGGCACCTTCGTCCTGCGCATCGAAGATACCGACCTGGAGCGTTCGACGCCGGAAGCCGTGCAGGCGATCCTGCAGGGCATGGAATGGCTCGGCCTGGCGCACGACGAAGGCCCGTTCTACCAGATGCAGCGCATGGACCGCTACCGCGAGGTGGTGAAGGGCATGCTGGAAGCGGGCACCGCGTACCTGTGCTACTGCTCGCCGGAAGAAGTGGAAGCAATGCGCGAGCGCATGCGCGCCGCGGGCGAGAAGCCCCGCTACGACGGCACGTGGCGCCCGGAGCCGGGCAAGACCTTGCCGCCCGTGCCGGAAGGCGTCAAACCCGTCGTGCGTTTCAAGAATCCCCTGGACGGCGAAGTCACGTGGCACGACGTCGTCAAGGGTCCGATCACCATCGCCAACAAGGAATTGGACGACCTCGTGATCGCCCGTCCGGACGGCACGCCGACGTATAACTTCTGCGTCGCCGTCGACGACTGGGACATGAAGATCACGCACGTGTTGCGCGGCGACGACCACGTCAATAACACGCCCCGCCAGATCAACATCCTGCGCGCGCTGGGTGCGGAGCTGCCGCAGTACGGCCACCTGCCGATGATCCTCGGCCCGGACGGCCAGAAGCTGTCGAAGCGCCACGGCGCCGTCAGCGTGATGGAGTATCCGGAGCAGGGCTATCTGCCGGAAGCGATGCTGAACTATCTGGCGCGCCTGGGCTGGAGCCACGGCGACGACGAGATCTTCTCGATGCAGCAGTTCACCGAGTGGTTCAACCTCGACCACCTGACCGCGTCGGCCGCGCAGTTCAATCCGGAAAAGCTGGGCTGGCTGAACAACCACTACATCAAGCAGGCCGACAACGAGCGCCTGGCCGGCCTCGCCCGTCCGAAGATGGGGCGCGAGGGCGCCGTGTTCGACGGCGCGCCGCCGCTCGCCGCCGTGCTGGGCCTCATGAAGGAGCGCACCAACACCATCAACGAACTGGCCGATGCCGCGATGTTGTTCTACCGCGCACCGAAGCCCGACGCGGCGCTGCTCGAGCAGCACCTGACGGACGCCGTGCGCCCCGCACTGGCCCAGTTCGCCGAGCGCCTGCGCGACGTGGAATGGACGAAGCCGGCGCTGTCCGCGATGATGAAGGAAGTGCTTGCCGCGCACGGCCTCAAGATGCCGCAACTCGCGATGCCGCTGCGCCTGTTGGTGACGGGCCAGCTGCAAACGCCGGCCATCGACGCCGTGCTGGAATTGTTTGGCCGCGAGACGGTATCGGCGCGCGTGGCCCAAGGTCTGTGATTCCCCCTCTTGGTATTTGCGAAATGCAAGTGCGTCCGCTATAATGCTCGCACTTCAGCGCCACGGGGGTATAGCTCAGCTGGGAGAGCGCTTGCATGGCATGCAAGAGGTCAGCGGTTCGATCCCGCTTACCTCCACCAAATTCTGAAGTGAAGTACGACGCAGTCCAGGGTCCCCATCGTCTAGAGGCCTAGGACATCACCCTTTCACGGTGAGTACCGGGGTTCGAATCCCCGTGGGGACGCCAGATTTTGTCGGCAGTATGTTATAGTGCTGTTTTCCCGTAGGGGGTATAGCTCAGCTGGGAGAGCGCTTGCATGGCATGCAAGAGGTCAGCGGTTCGATCCCGCTTACCTCCACCAAGCAGGGAAAAGCAGCAGTCGTAACAGTCCAGGGTCCCCATCGTCTAGAGGCCTAGGACATCACCCTTTCACGGTGAGTACCGGGGTTCGAATCCCCGTGGGGACGCCAAGAATTTGTAGTAAGAGAGTTGCAAGGAAGCCGCCTTGAGCGGCTTTTGTTTTGGGGGTATAGCTCAGCTGGGAGAGCGCTTGCATGGCATGCAAGAGGTCAGCGGTTCGATCCCGCTTACCTCCACCAAGTTTCAAGTATCAAGTAGCGCGGTAGTTCGGGTCCCCATCGTCTAGAGGCCTAGGACATCACCCTTTCACGGTGAGTACCGGGGTTCGAATCCCCGTGGGGACGCCAAGGTTTTGGTGTAATATGCCTGCGATCAGGCATAGCGGTAAAAGTTCCAGGGTCCCCATCGTCTAGAGGCCTAGGACATCACCCTTTCACGGTGAGTACCGGGGTTCGAATCCCCGTGGGGACGCCAAGCATTCGGCAGCAAGCAGTAACAACAGTTTTAGGTCCCCATCGTCTAGAGGCCTAGGACATCACCCTTTCACGGTGAGTACCGGGGTTCGAATCCCCGTGGGGACGCCAGTCAAAGACCGGAGCAGACCACCCGCGCATGCGGATAGGTGCTCCGGTTTTTCTTTGGGTCCGCAAAACATGCTCAACGATCAACGCAACACGACACTCGCCATCTTCTGCAAGGTCGTCGACAACTTCGGCGACATCGGCATCTGCTGGCGCCTCGCGCGCCAATTGCACCGCGAGCACGCGATCGCCGTCACCTTGTGGGTCGACGACCTCGCCAGCTTCCGCCGCATCTGGCCTGCCGTCGCCACCGATGCGGCCGTGCAGGTCGTGGACGGCGTGAGGATCATGCATTGGCCCGACCAGGACGGCACGTTCCAGCCGGACGACGTGGCCGACATCGTGATCGAATTCTTCGGCGTCGACATCCCCCCAGCCTATATCGCCGCGATGGCCCAGTGCGAGCCGCGTCCCGTCTGGATCAATTACGAAGGCCTCACCGGCGAGGAATGGGTCGAGGGTTGCCACACGCTGCCGTCGATGCACCCGCGCCTGAAACTGACCAAGCATTTCTTCTTCCCGGGCTTTACGCCGAAGACGGGCGGCCTGCTGCGCGAGCGCGGCCTGCTCGACGCGCGCGACCGCTTCCAGGCCGACCCCGCTGCACGCGCCGCGTTCCTCGCGCGCGTGGGCGTGACGGCGGACGAGATGACGGGGCGGGTGGTCAGCCTGTTCTGCTATCCGCATGCGCCCATCGCCGAGCTGTTCGCCGCGTGGCGCGATGGTGCGACGCCCGTGACGTGCCTCGTGCCGCAAGGCGTCGCGCGCGAGCAGGTAGGTGCGTTCCTCGGCGTCGACCCGGCGCCTGGCGCGGCCGCGACGCATGGCGCCTTGACCGTGCGCGTGATCCCGTTCCTGTCGCAGGACGACTACGACCGGCTGCTGTGGTCATGCGACGTAAACTTCGTCCGGGGCGAGGATTCCTGGGTGCGCGCGCAATGGGCTGGCCGTCCTTTCATCTGGCATATTTATCCGCAAGATGAAAACTTGCATCATGTTAAACTCCGCGCGTTCCTGCAAAAGTATGCGGAAAACCTGGACAGCCTGATCGAATTTTCCCTGCGCTGGAATGGCGTGGAAGAGAACGCGCCGGCCGCTTGGCCGGCATTGTGGATGTCTCTGCAAGCCCAATCGCCGGCGATTGCCGCGCGCAATGTCGAATGGCAAACGCGGATGTTGGCGAATGGCGACTTGGTGAGCAATCTGCTGGATTTCGCCCGGTCGCTGCGGTAGGCGACGGACGAGGAACATGGTATCATGCTTGATTACTGCAACTCATTTTTAGGTTAAAACCCTCCTATGAAACCCGCAAAAGAAATCCGTGTCGGCAACATCATCATGGTTGATGCCAAGCCTTTCATCGTGCTGCGCTCCGACGTCAATGGCTCGAGCCGCACGGGCTTCACGTACAAGTGGAAGATGAAGAATCTTCTCACCAACGCACCGCTGGAAAACGTGTTCCGCGGCGACGACAAGTTCGACGTCGTCGTGCTGGACAAGAAGCCGGTGACCTACTCGTACTTCGCCGACCCGCTGTACGTCTTCATGGATGAAGAGTACAACCAGTACGAAATCGAAGAAGAAAACATGGGCGACGCCATCAACTACCTGAAAGACGGTATGGAATGCGAAGCCGTGTTCTACGACGGCAAGGCCATCTCGGTCGAACTGCCGATCACCATCGCGCGCCAGGTCATCTACACGGAACCGGCCGTCAAGGGCAATACCTCGGGCAACGTCCTGAAGGAAGCCAAGATCGAGAACGCCATCGAATCGAAGCAGTTCACCATCCAGGTGCCGCTGTTCGTCAACCAGGACGACACGATCGAGATCGATACCCGTACCGCCGAGTACAAGAAAGTCGTCCGCAACTAAGCCGACCGCTTTCCGCGAAAAAACGCTGTCCATCGGGCAGCGTTTTTTTTCGCCCCTACGTCCGACACGGCTACGTGTCACATCGGCAAGATTGCTGTTATGCTGAAGCATTCTTCCGGGGAGGATGCATGGATCGCAGGAATTTCGTTCGACTGGGCGTGGCCGCCGCATCGGCCTCGACGATGGCGAGTACGGCAACCGCGGCGCGGGCCGGGATCATGGCACCCGACGCCGTGCTCGACGCCGGCGTACGCGAGCAGCAGGCGCTGATGGAAGCCGGCAAGCTGACGTCGACGACGCTCGTGCAGCGCTACCTGGCGCGCATCGCCGCCGTGGACAAGGCGGGGCCGCGGCTGAATGCCATCATCGAACTGAATCCCGACGCGCTCACGATCGCCGCCGGCCTCGACCGCGAACGCAAGGCCGGCACCGTGCGCGGCCCGCTGCACGGTATCCCCGTCCTGTTGAAGGACAATATCGCGACGGCCGACAAGATGAGTACGAGCGCCGGCTCGCTCGCGCTGGCCGGCGTGCGCGCCGCGCATGACGCATTCGTCGCGGCGCGCCTGCGCGCGGCCGGCGCCATCATCCTCGGCAAGACGAATTTGTCGGAGTGGGCGAACATGCGCTCCACGCATTCCGTCAGCGGCTGGAGCGGTCGCGGCGGGCTGACGCGCAATCCGTATGCCCTCGACCGCAACACGAGCGGTTCCAGCTCCGGCTCCGGCGCCGCGATGGCGGCCGCGCTCGCCACGCTTGCCGTCGGCACGGAGACGGACGGCTCGATCGTGTCGCCCGCGTCGATTTGCGGCATCGTCGGCATCAAGCCGACGCTGGGCCTCGTCAGCCGCAGCGGCATCATTCCCATTGCTCATTCTCAGGACACGGCCGGCCCGATGGCGCGCACCGTCGCCGACGCCGCGCTGCTGCTCGCCGCCATGGCGGGCGCCGATGCGGACGATGCCGCGACGGCGACGGCGCCGGCAGCAGGCAAGGCAGCCGACTACGCCGCGGCCTTGCGCACGGACGGCCTGCGGGGCAAGCGGATTGGCGTTGCACGCAATTTCTTCGGCAACAGTCCGGCCGTCGATGCCGTCATCGAGGCGGAACTGGCCGTGCTGAAGGCGCAGGGCGCGACGCTCGTGGACGTCAAGGTGCCCAATGTCGACAAGTACGGCGACACGGAACTGGAAGTGCTGCTGTCCGAATTCCGGCCCGACCTGGAAGCGTATCTGGCGCGTTACGCGCCGGACGCGCCGGTCAAGACGATGGCCGACGTGATCGCCTTCAACGACAAGCACGCCGCACAGGAGCTACGCCACTTCGGCCAGGAACACTTGATCGCCGCGCAGGCGCGGCCCGGCCTCGACGCCAAGGCCTACCGCGATGCGCTCGCCGCCAACCACCGCTACAGCCGCGAGGAGGGCATCGACGCGATCCTGCGCGAGGAAAAACTCGACGCCCTCGTCGCGCCGACGGGCGGCACCGGCTGGCTGACCGACTACATCAACGGCGACCACGACGGCCCGGGCTTTTCGACGCCGGCCGCCGTCGCCGGCTATCCGCACGTGACGGTGCCCGCGGGCCAGGTGCACGGGCTTCCCGTCGGCCTATCGTTCGTCGGCACCGCGTGGAGCGAAGCCACGCTGATCGGCATGGCGTACGCTTACGAGCAGGCGAGCCGGCGCCGTCGTCCGCCGACGTTCCCCGCATCCGTCAACGTGAAGGCGTGATCAGCGGTCGTCCGCTTCGGCAGCGTCGCGCTTGACCCAGACGAACGCGCAGACGCTGGCCGCCAGCGCCGTCGCCGCGCAGACGGCCATCGCAAGATGAAACGGCGCGAGCAGGGCGCGGCCTTGCGCCGTCAGCACGGCACCCAGCAGTGCCGTCGCGATCAGCCCGCCGCCGCGTGCGACGGCGCTGTTGAAGCCGGACGCGATGCCCGTGTGGCTGCCGTCCACCGATGACAGCACGGCCGTCGTCAGCGGCGCCGCCACGCCGGCCATGCCGATGGCGATGACGAGGATCGCGGGCAGTACCGTCGTCGCGTAGCCGCCTGCGCCGATGCGCATGCCCAGCAGGAATCCGCCCGCCACGAGGAGCGCGCCGATCGCCAGCGGCAGCCGCGCCCCGTGCTTGCCCGCCACCTTGCCCATGATCGGCGAGCCGATGGCGAGCACGACGGGAAACGGCAGCAGCGCGGCGCCCGCCTGTTTCGCCGAATACTGCAGGGCCTGGATCAGCACGTACGGCACGAGCAGCATCAGCGCGCCCAGCGCGCCGTACAGCAGGAACGTCATCAGGTTCAGGCCGGAAAAGCTGCCGGACGCGAACAGCTTCAAAGGCAGCATCGCCTTGTCGCCCGCGCGCCGTTCGATCCACAGGAACACGAGGAGCACGAGCGCGCCCGCGCCCATCGCGATGGCGGATGCCGTCGACACGTCCTTGTCGGCGGACGCGGCGGCGAGTCCCCACGTCAGGCAGCCGAGGCCGACGCTGGCGAGCAGCGCGCCGGCCGGGTCGAGCGCGACGGGCTTGTCCGCGCGCGGCACGCGCACGTAGCGCCAGCCCAGCAGCATCGCCAGCGCCGCGATCGGCAGGTTGATGTAGAAGACGGCGCGCCAGCCGACCGTGTCGATGAGCCAGCCGCCCAGCAGCGGCCCGATCGCGCCCGCGGCGGCGCCTGCCGCGGCCCAGATCCCGATCGCGCGGCCGCGCGCCTTGCCGTCGAACGTGGCGCCGAGGATCGCGAGGCTGTTCGGCAGCAGCAGCGCCGCCCCGACGCCTTGTACCACGCGGCCGCCGATGAGCAGCCACAGCTGCGGTGCGAGCGCGCACAGCAGCGACGCCAGCGCGAACGTCGCGATGCCGGCGAGCAGGATGCGGCGCCGGCCGTAGCGGTCGCCCGCGGCCCCGCCCAGCAAGAGCAACGAGCTCAGCGGCAGGAGATAGCCGTTCACGACCCACGACAGGTCGGCGCCGCCACCGTCCAAGTCGCGGCCGATGGCGGCGAGCCCCACGTTGACGACGGAGCCGTCGATGAACGCGAGGCTGCTCGCGAGGATCGAGGTGGCGAGTACGAGGTGCGGATGGGCGGCGTGGCCGCGGACCGGCGTGCTGTCGGCGAGCAGGCGGTCGCAATGGGCGGGCAGGGTGCTCATGGGCGGTTCCCGGACAGTCGACCGGGCATGGCGGCGATGCGCAAGTGTAGCCGGACCCGGCGATTGGGGCACGCACGCGCCCGTCGTCAGCGCGGCGTCGCGGCCTGTTTCGCTTTGGTGAACACGGGGCCCCACAGCGGATGGCCGTGTTCACCCGGTGCGAGGTCGAACGAGGGATCGAGGCGCAGCGCCCGGTCGAACGCCTGGCGGCATGGGCCCGGCCGCGACGTGACGCAATAGCTGAACGCGAGGTATTTCAGCGCCTGCAACCGCGTGGCGAGCGGCCCGTTGTTGACGTCGCGTGCGGACAAGCGCCGGATCGCGCCGTTGTAGTCGCCGTCGTTGTACAGGCGGATGCCTTCCTGCAGGCCGTTGGCGGGTGCCGGCGCCTCGTCGCGCTCGCGCTCGCGTTCCCGTTCGCGCTCGCGTGGCTTCTCCTTCGGCCGCGGGGGCGTTTCGCGCACGACGACGGCAGGCGGTTCCCGTTCCGCCGTCGCGACGGCTTTCGGATGCGTGGGCGTGCGTGCCGGGGTCTTGTCAAAGCCCGGGAAGCCGGCGCAACCGCCGAGCAGTGCGGCCGCGGCGGCGAGCAACACGGCGTGGGCGATGGGGCGGACGGGACGCTGGATATTCATCGGTCTCCGGTCGAATGGTCCGGGCGCGGTGGCCGGGACGGGTTCATCGGGGCGCCTCGTTGAAGTCGACGTGGATCCGGCCGTCGCCGTTCGCCGTGTCGATCTCCAGCACGCGGTCGTGGAAGTTCGGGTTCGTCACCCGGATCGCGTGGCGGCCGGGTGTCAGTTCGAGACGCTTGACGGGCGGGCTGACGCCGCGGTCGACGCCGTCCACGTAGACGACGCCCCACGGTTGAATGTGCAGCTTGTACAGATTGCCGTTCGGCGTCACGACGACGCCGGGCAGCGGTGTTGCTGCCGCGCTGGCCGCCGGCGCGGGGTTTGGCGTGGCGGGTGCGGGTGCATCATCCGTGATGAAGGTGCCCGGGGCCACGCCTGGAGCGGACTGGCCCGCGCTGCTGGCCGTCGTGCCTGCCGTCCCGCTGCCTGCCGCGCCGCTCGCAGGATTGGCACCGGCCGGGGGCGGGGCGCTGGCCGCATCCTGCCCGGCAGGCGTGCCGTCGCCCTGCTGCGGCAAGGTCAGCACGATGTGGTCGAACGAGCCGGAATCGCCCATCTCCGCGAACATGACGGCGCCCAGCGCGACGACGATGGCGGCGCCGGCCGCGATGGCCCAGCGCTGGCGGCTCGTGAGCGTGACGCGCCGGCGCGGCAGGTTGGCGTCGGGCACGATGGCGTGGGTGGGTGCCGCGCTGGCGGATGCCGGGGCGATGACAGGTGCTGGCTCGGGTGGCGGGACGGCAGCCGTGGCTGGTGTAACGTCGGATGCGGCGTCGAGTGCGCGCTCGTGCTCATGCGCGTTCTCGACCGCGTCGTGACGTGAGAGGTCGGCAGCGGGACCGGCTGCGGCGTCGAGTGTGCGGTCGTGCGCGTGTCCGGCCGCGAGGTCGCGCGAGAGGTCGGCGGCAGAATCCGTCGCGGCGTCGAGTGCGCGGTCGTGCGTGTGTTCGGCCAGGAGGTCGCGCGAGAAGTCGGCAGCGGGACCGGCTGCGGCGTCGAGTGCGCGGTCGTGCGTGTGGTCGGCTGCGATGTCGCGCGGGCGGTCGGCGGCGGAATCCGTTGCGGCGTCGAGTGTGCGGTCCTGCCCGTGTTCGGCCGCGAGGTCGCGTGAGAGGTCGGCGGCAGAATCCGTTGCGGCGTCGAGTGCGCGGTCGTGCGTGTGTTCGGCCGCGAGGTCGCGTGAGAGGTCGGCGACGGCATCCGTTGCAGTGTCGAGTGCGCGGTCGTGCGTGTGTTCGGCCGCGACGGCGCGTGCGCGGTCGTTGGCGGGATCCGGTGCGGTGTCGCGTCCATGACCGTGTGCGACCTCGGCTGCGACGCCGTGCGCGCGCGTGGGCGCGGCCTCCGGCACGCGATCGGCCGCGAGCCTGGACGTCGCGTCGGGCGCGCCCACGTCGGCCGGCCACGGTGCCAGCGGGTCGTCGGGGAACGCGGCGCCGGCGCGACGGCCGGGCGGCACGATGCCGAGCAGCGCGCGCAATTCGTCGATCGTGTGCGGACGGCGCGCCGGGTCGGGGTCCATGCAGCGGTCGACGGCGTTGACGAGCGAGTCGCTGTAGCCTTCCGCGCGGCCCGCGAGCGGGCCCATGGGCGCGAGTTCGCACGTGATGGCGTAGTGGACGACGCGTGCCAGCGCATTCAGGTCGTCGGCTTCATGTCCATCCGCCGGGCCGTCGTCCGACGGGACCAGCAGCGGTTCGCCGTTCTCGTGGAACACGATCGTGTCGGGCGTGATGGCCCGGTGCGGCATGTGCATCGCGTACTGCAGTTCGAGCGACTGCAGCGTCTTGCGGAAGATCTTGCGGCACCAGGCTTCGTTGACCTGCTCGGGACTGTATTCGACGATGTCCCTGACGCTGCGGCCTTCGAGGTGCTGCGGTTCCGGTCCGATGGTAGTTGGGCTGGTCATTGTGCTAAGGCGTGGGCTTGGCAAAATCATGCCAGATTTGCAGCTTGCATGCCTGCGCTCAACTCAACCGTGCGCGCCTGTTACAAATGTTACAAAGGGGGCCGCCGGCCGCGGTCCGCCGTCGCCTCAGTCCTCGATGACACGCATCTTGAAGTTGCGGCCCTTGATGGTGCCGAACTCGGGTCCCAGCGGATTGCCGCCGTTCAGCCGCGCGAGCGCCTGGCCGACACACGCGCGGTCGAGCGCGACGTAGCTCATGAATTCAAAGATGTGGATCTTCCCGACTTGTTCCTTCGTCAGGCCCGCATCGCCGGTGAGGGCGCCCAGCAGGTCGCCGGGACGCAGCTTTTCTTTCTTGCCGCCGGCGATGCACAGCGTGACCATCGGCGCCGGTTCGACCGGCGCCGCATCGTCCGCCGCGGCGTCGAGCACGTGCCACTCGGCCGTGAAGCCCTGCGCTTCCTCGATCAGCCGCACCCAGCGCTTTTCGTTCGGCGCACACAGCGTCAGCGCGACGCCGGCCGCGCCCGCGCGCCCCGTGCGACCCACGCGGTGCACGTGCACTTCCGGGTCCTTCGAGACGTCGACGTTGATGACGGCTTCGAGGCCGGCGATGTCGATGCCGCGCGCCGCCACGTCGGTCGCGACGAGCACGCTGCAACTGCGGTTCGCGAAGCGCACGAGCGTCTCGTCGCGGTCGCGCTGTTCCATCTCGCCGTACAGCGCGAGCGCGGAAAAGCCCAGTTCGTGCAACGCGTCGGCCACTTCGCGGCAGCGTGCCTTCGTATTGCAGAACGCGATCGCGGAGCTGGGCCGGTACTGCCGCAGCAACTGCGCGACGGCGTCCACGCGGCCGTCGAAGCCGATTTCGTAGAAGCGCTGTTCGATGCGCGCGGGTGCGTGCACCGTGTCGACCGCGAGCTCGAGCGGATCGCGCAGGAAGCGCGTCGTGGCGGCGCGGATATCGTCGGGATAGGTCGCGGAAAACAGCAGCGTCTGGCGGTGCGCCGGACATTCGCGGACGATGGCGGCGATCTCGTCATAGAAACCCATGTCCGTCATGCGGTCCGCCTCATCCAGCACAAGGGTGCGCAGGCGCGCGAGGTCGAGCGTGCGGCGCTGCAGGTGGTCGCGGATGCGGCCCGGCGTGCCGACGACGATGTGCGCCCCGAATTCCAGCGAGGCGATCTGCGGCCGCATGGGGACGCCGCCCGTCAACACGACGACCTTGACGTTGCCGATGCCGCGCGCCAGCCGGCGCAGCTCGTTCGCAACCTGGTCGGCCAGTTCGCGCGTCGGGCACATCACGAGCCCTTGCACGGCGAACAGCGTCGGGTTCAGCTTCAGCAGCATGCCGATGCCGAACGCGGCCGTCTTGCCGCTGCCCGTTTTCGCCTGCACGATCAGGTCGCGGCCGGCGAGGGCCTCCGGCAGCGCGGCGGCCTGCACGGGCGTCATCTGTTGATAGCCCAACTGGGCGAGGTTCGCCAGGAAGGGGGCTGCCAGCGGCAGCGAGGAAAAAGCGGTGTCGGACATGTCGTCGGCCGCGCGGCACGCGGCGGTTGGTGCCGCGTCGGCGGCGTTGTCGTTGGCGCGGCGAGCGCCGCGTTGCGGCTGCGTGCCGCTCAGGCCGCCGGCTTCCAGATGGGCAAGCCGGTCAGGTCCAGATCGGGATCGTCGTTCCACACCGGCAGCCCGGTCGCGTCCGTGTGGGCCAGGTCCAGCAACATCAGCTGTTCCTGCTTCGGTGCCGTGCGGCGCACCCGTGGGCGCTTCGGCGCGGCGGCCTCGTCGGCGGAGAGAACCGATGGGACAACGGTGCTATCGTCGTGCGGCGCCGGCTCGAAGCCGGGCAGGTCGAAGGTCGCGTTGTCTTTCTTGTCTCTCATGCGCTGCACTGGCCCAGAAAACAAAAGCCCGGCTGCAAGAGTCGGGCTTGTTGTTACGGTATTTGGTTGCGGGGACAGGATTTGAACCTGTGACCTTCGGGTTATGAGCCCGACGAGCTGCCAGACTGCTCCACCCCGCGTCTGAGAACGCTATTTTAACCTGATCGGCGCCGGAGCGCAAATCGGGTTTTGCCGGGGCTTGCGCGCCCGATCAATCCGTGTGTGCGCAGTACGCGTTCACGCCGCCTGCAAACGCCACAGCGACGTCACTTCCGCCATGCGCGCAGCCGCCAGCGGATCGTCGGGATCGCTGGCCTTCGGATGCGTCGGGCGGATGTCGTGACGGCCGGCGACGGCCAGGCCCGCATCCGCAATCCAGCCGAGCAATTGATCGCGCGACCGCAAGCCCAGGTGCTCCGCCAGGTCGGACAGGATGAGCCAGCCTTCGCCCCCGGGCCGCAGGTGCCCGGTCAAGCCCGCGAGGAAGCCCTTCAGCATGCGGCTGTCCGGATCGTAGACGGCGTATTCGATGGCGGAACTCGGCTTGCCCGGCAGCCACGGAGGATTGCACACGACGAGGTCGGCGCGTCCTTCCGGATACAGGTCGGCCTGCACGACTTCGACCTGGCCGGATAGACCCAGCCGTTCGACGTTGGCGCGGGCGCACCCGAGGGCACGCGCATCCATGTCGGTGGCGAGCACGCCTTGCAGGCCCCGGTGCGCCAGCACCGCCGACAGCACGCCAGTACCCGTACCGATGTCGAACGCCAGCTTCGCACCCGCCGGCAGTGGCGCCTGCGCGACGAGCTCCACGTATTCCCCGCGCACGGGCGAGAACACGCCGTACCAGGGATGCACGCGTTCGTCGAGGGCGGGAATGAACACGCCCTTGCGGCGCCATTCGTGCGCGCCGATGACGCCCAGCAGTTCACGCAGCGACGCGACGTATGGCTCGGTGCCATGGCCATACGCTTCCGTGCACGCTTCGCGCACGTCGGGCGCGCGCCGCAGCGGGACGCCGTGGTCCGCGTCGAACGGAATCAGCAGCATCGCCAGCGTGCGTGCGCGCTGCAGCTGCGCGAGGCGGTGGCGGTGGAATTGTTCGGTCAGGGATGCCGCGGGCTTCCCGCCCTTGGCGCGACGGGCGCGCGGGCCCTTGTGGTCGACGCGGCGCACGAGCGCCTGCAGCAGCTGGCGCGCGTTCTGGAAATCGCCGCGCCACAGCAGCGCCGTGCCGTCCAGCGCGAGGCGCCAGGCCGCGTCGGCGTTCATCGTGTCGTCGGCCAGCACGACTTTCTTCGGCGCCGGCCAGCCGCTTTCCGAGCGCCAGCGCGCCGAGCGTTCCTCGCCGTGTTCGATCCAGTGGATGCGCGCCGCGCCGTCGGAAGTCGTCATCGCCGTCCCGATCAATGGTGGTGGTGCCAGTGGAGTTCGTTCGATTCGACGAAGGATTTCACGGCATCGGGGTTGCCGGTCGCGTGACGCTTGATCTCGCCGCATTGGCAGATGCCCTGGTAGGGCTGGATGTGCGAGCAGGCGGACACTTGTTGCAGGGTGACCTTGACCGGCTTGGCGCACTTGGCGCACTTGAAGGTCAGGAAGCGGGCGGGTTTCGACATGGTCAATAAATGCAATCGATGAAGATGAAATCAGCAACGCCGTCCCGGAGCATGGCGGCATGCGGCGGGCACGGCAGGAAAAGGGGAGGGGCGCATTTTAGCATTGCACCGTCTAGCATTGCACCGTCTAGCATTGCACCGTCACGGCGCTGCTGCCGCCACCGGCGGGCCGCACGAGCACCTTGGTCGCGATCCGTTCCGTCATCTCCTGCACGTGCGAGATGACGCCGACCTTGCGGCCCAGCGATTGCAGCGCATCAAGCGCGTCCATCGCGACGCCCAGCGTGTCGCTGTCGAGGCTGCCGAAGCCTTCGTCGATGAACAGCGATTCGACTTTCACGCGGTTCGACGACAGCGACGCCAGGCCCAGCGCGAGCGCCAGCGAGACGAGGAACGATTCGCCACCGGACAGGGAATTCACGGAGCGCACTTCGCCGCCCATGTCCTGGTCGCGCACCATCAGCGCCAGCGACGGACCGGCCGTGCTGACGACGCGCTCCAGCCGGTAGCGCCGCGCCAGCTGGCCCAGGTGGTTGTTCGCATAGCCGAGCAGCACGTCGAGCGTGAATTGCTGGGCATAGTTGCGGAATTTCTTGCCGTCGGCCGAGCCGATCAGCTCCGCCAGCTTCGCCCACCGATCCTCAATGGCGCGCTGGCGCTCGATCTCGGCCATCATCGAGCGTGCCCGTTCGCGCCGCTGCTCGTCTTCGCGGATGCGCATGGCGAGGCCGGCAGCCGCTTCCCGCGCCGTGTCGCGTTCGGCCTGGGCACGGCGCAGTGCGGCGGCGACGGTGTCGGCATCTTGCGGCAGCGCGGGCGGGCGGTCCGGGCGCAGTGTCTGCGCGGGGGCTTGCCCGGACTCGGGCGCGTCGCCCTCGGCTTCCGCATCGGGCGTTGCGGAACCGACGTCGGCGTCCGCGTCCGCGTCGGGCGGCAGCAGGTCCTCGCGCAACCGCTCATGCTGCTCCCGCTGCGTGCGCCGTTCCGCCGAGATCGCCGTGGCCTGGCGCACGGCGGCATCGAGTTCCTGCAGGGCCGTCCGTTCCTGGGCAATCCACGCGGCGCCGACCTGGAGCAGGGCGGCCAGTTGCTGTTCGTTGGCGACGCTTTCCAGAGTCGGGTCGCTGCCGTCGAAATCGTGGATCCACTGCGCGAGGCGTTCCCCCGCGTCGGCCAGTTCGCCCTGCAGGTCGGCGATGCGGGCGGCGGCCTGGGCCTGCGCCGCGCGCACCCGGGCTTCCGCCTGCGCGGCCTGCAGGCTCGCGGCCTGGCAGCCGTTCACCGCGGCGCGAGCCGACGTCACGGCCGTTGCGAGCGCTTGTTCGACGTCGCGCACGGCACGACCTTCGAACAGGCTGGCGCGTTCGCCACGGTGGGTGACCAGTTCGGCATCCACGCGGGCAAACTCGGCATCGGCATCGGCGCGACGCCGGGCCGCCTGCTCGACACGCGCCGCCAGCGCGCCATGTTCGGCCTCGAGCGTGACGATGGCGCCTTGCAGCCGCTGCTGGCGCGCGGCCTGCTCGTTCCATTCGCGGGCTTCGTGCGCGCGTGCGGCGCGCCAGCCGGCCGGATCGCGTTGCCAGCGGTCTTGCCAGCCGTCGCCGCACGCGGTCGCCAGTACCGGGTCGAGCTCGGCCACCAGCGCTGCCAGCGCGGAAGCGGCCGCCTCGCGCCGTGCCGCGAGTGCCGCGATGTCGGCGTCGAGCCGCGCCAGCGTGCCCTGGGCCGTCTGCGCCGCGGCCAGCAGGCGCGCATGGTCGGCATGGGCCTGGTCCCACGCCTGCTGCGCGGCGTCGCGCGCGAGCACGGCGCGGCGCAGGCCGGTGTCGCGTGTTTCCAGGTCGTCGTACGCGGCGCGCAGCGCGGCCAGTTCGGCGGCCAGCCACCGTCCACGTGCGTCGTGGTCATCGTCACCGTCGGGTGCCGCGGCCGCGAGGGGATTGTCGGCCCATTCCGCGTCCAGTTGCGCGAGGGCGGCGACGAGGCCGTCGCGCTCACGTGCCAGCGTCGCCAGCCGTTCGCCGGCCGCCTCGAACGCGGCCCGCTGGTCGGCCTGCAGGTCGACGTTGGCGCGCTGTTCGGTGCGGCGCGCCGCGAGCTCGGCGGACAGGTTGTCCAGCACGGCGTGCAGCCGGTCGTCCTGGTGCCGGTACGGATGTTCCGCGCCGCCGCACACGGGGCAAGGATCGCCGTCGACGAGTGTCGCGCGCAGTTTCTCGACGCCGTCGGCGCACGCGAGCTGCGCCGACTTCAGCATGCGCTCGGCCTGGCCCACGGCGGCATCGAGCGCGATGCCGGCGGCGCGTGCCGCGTCGAGGCCTTCCTGGGCCGCCGCGCGCGCCTGCGTGGCCTGGGCCGCCTGCGCATCCACGTCAGCCAGGCGGCTGCGGTGCGTGCGCGTCGCCTGCCACGTGTGGTCGAGCGAGGCGAGATGCTCGCGCCGCTGGTCGAGCGTGCGCCGTTCCGTGCGCAGTGCGTCGGCGTCGATGCCGTCCAGCGCAGCCACAGCCTCCCGGCGCGCGGCATCGCGCACGTCCAGCAATTCGACCGATGCCGCCAGCGCATGCGCCGTCCGCTGCACCGCCGCGGCCGCCTGCTCTGCGCCGGCCTTCGCCCTATCGAGGGCTTGCGCGCTGGCCGCATCCTGCTGCGCCGCCTGCTCGGCCTGGGCGAGACGCTGATCCCAGCGGGTCCATTGCGTGGCGAGCGGTTCGCGCGCGCCGTGCGCGGCGAGCCAGGTGCCCGTCTCTTGCAAGGCACGCCTGCTGGCGCCCAGTTCCGCCGTCTTCGCTTGCAGGGCTGCCTGCGCCTGCGCAGATTCCGTGCGTGCATCGTCCGTCGCCGCGCGCGCCTTCGCGTGGGCGGGCGCCAGCGCGTCCAGCGTGGCGTCGAGGGCTTTGGCGCGGTCCAGTTGCGGGGCTGCGGCGCGCTGCGCGTCTTCCGCCGCGTCCAGCTTGCGCTCGGCATCCATCAGGCCCTGCGCCGCCTGCCGCTGCGCGTCGAGGGCGCGGGCGAGGTCGTGTTCGCCGGCCGCCAGCTGCGTCTGCACCTGGCGCTGCTCGCCGGCCAGACGGCTCAGGTCGGCCACGAGGGCCCGCGCCGGCTGCACGGCGTCCAAGGTGGCGAGGCGGCGCCGCCGGTCGGACGCCGCATCGGCCGCGGTGCGCGCCTGCGTGAGCAGGCCGTCGGCCTGGGTTTCCGCCGCCCGCAGGCGTTCCAGCTCCTGATGCCAGCGTAACTGCCGTTCGAGGCCGACCTGGCGCGTTTCGGCCGCCGCGAGCGTCGCTTGCGCCGCGGCGTGGTCGGCGTCGAGCGCTGCCCGCGCGTCGGGGCCGAGCGGCGCCTGGTCCTGCAGGCGCTCCGTCAGGCGGCGCATGGCTTCCTGCTCCACGCGCCAGCGTTCGTAGGCGCGGCGCGAGATGTCGCTGTACACGGCGCTGCCCGTCAGCGTTTCGAGCAACTCGCCGCGCTCGTTCTCGTCCGTGCGGAGGAAGGCGGAGAATTCGTTTTGCGCCAGCAGCACGGAGCGCGTGAACTGTTCGAACGACAGGCCGATGCGGCGCTCGATCTCTGCCAGCACCTCCGTCTTGGTACCGCCCAGCGCTTGCAGGCCGGGCAGTTGCTGCAGGCTCATCGTGGACGGCTGCAGCGCGCCCGCGGCGCGGTTGCGCGAGCGGCGCACGCTCCAGCGCGCGCGGTAGCGCTGCTCGTCGTTGCCGACGAAGTCGACCTCGGCGAACGCGTCCGCCGTGCCGCGCCGCATCAGCGTGCGGCGGTCGGCGACGGACAATGTCTCGTCGCCCACATCGGGCAGGTAGTTGCCCACGCGCGGACCCTTGATGAGGCGCGGCGTCGCGTCGTACAGGGCGAGGCACAGCGCGTCGAGCAAGGTGCTCTTGCCCGCGCCGGTGGGACCGCTGATCGCGAACAGGCCGGCCGCCGCAAGCGGTTCGCTTTCGAAGTCGACTTCGAAGTCGCCGGCGAGCGACGCCAGATTCTTGCCGCCGATGCGCAGGATCTTCATGCAGCCTCCCGCTTGCTGCCGGCGGCGTCCGTCGGCAGCAGCAGCTCGGCGAACGCGGCCAACTGGTCGTCGGGCGCATCCTCGCCGAAGCGTTGCTGCCACAGACGGCGGAAGATGTCGTCCGGTTGCAGTTGCGCGAGCTGGTCGAGGCTCAGCGCGGGTTCCGCACCGGCCGTCGTGACGACGCGGCGCGTCGGCTCGATCTTCGCCAGGCGCACGGGCTTGCCTTCCAGCGCCGCCTCGACCTGGGCGCGCAGGCCCGGCTCCGGCGCGTCGAGCAGCACGCGCACTTCCAGGTAAGGCCAGACGTCGCGCGGCAGGTCGGGTAGGTCGAGGCCGACCAGTTCCGCGATCGCCTGCTTGACGGGTGCCGGCCGCGCCGGCACGCGCAGCAGCTCGACGGCGCGCGGTACGTGGATGGGCTCGATGGTGGCGGCGCGCGGGCCGTCCAGGTCGATGCGCAGCACCTGGTGCCGGTAGCCAACCTCGGCGAACGACAGCGGCAGCGGGCTGCCGCAATAGCGCAGGTGGTCCTGCTGGCCCACGCGCTGCGCGAGGTGCAGGTGGCCCAGCGCCGCATAGGCGACGTCCGGCCCGAACATCGACGCGGGCAGCGCCTCCGTGCCGCCGATGACGATGCGCCGTTCGGAGTCGGGCGACGCGTCGCCGCCGACCATGTGGCAATGGCCCATCGCGACGATCGCCTGGCCGTCCGTCGCCCGCGCGTGCGCCAGCTCGTACGCCTGCTGGTACAGGCTGCGGATGCCCGCGAGGTAGGCGTCGAACGCGTCGTTCGGGGTACCGTCGCCGGACGGCGGCGCCACGCGCGGCACGTCGCCGGGGCGCAGGAACGGGATCGCCACGCACCAGGCCCGCACCGCGCCGTCCTTGCCTGTCAGCGGCACGAGGAAGCGCTCGACGTCGATGTTGCCGGCCGCATCGCGCACGACGTGGCCGACGACGCGCGTGCCGTGCGCTTCCAGCAGCGGACCCGGCGCCTCGAGCCGCCCCGGCGAATCGTGGTTGCCTGCGATGACGACGATGTCGAGCTGCGGCGCGCGCACCCGCGCCTGCTGCAGGAAGCGGTACAGCTGGCGCTGCGCGGTGGCGGACGGGTTCGCATTGTCGAACACGTCGCCGGCGATCAGCAGGGCGTCCGCTTCCTCGGCGACGATCGTGTCGAGCAGCCAGTCGAGGAAGCACTGGTGCTCGTAGGTCCGGTCGAAATTGTGCAGGGTCTGGCCGAGATGCCAGTCTGATGTGTGCAGCAGCCGCATGGTCGTTAGAAAGTCAGCAACGGTGGTTGAGCCAGGGCGCCAACTATAGCGCAGACGGCGCAGTACTGTAAAAAAAACCAGTACTTTTTCGTGCCGACTTATACAAATGTTGATCGGATGTCACTAGAATGTGCGGATGAGCGAACCAATCTTGACTCCCGCTGTCGCGCGTTCCCTGCACCTCGCTGCGCAGGGCATGCTGCAGGCCAGGCGCGCCCGCGCCACGAAGGACGACGTGCTGGCCGCCATCCGCCGCATGGGCGTGCTGCAGATCGACACGATCAGCGTCGTGGCGCGCAGTCCCTACCTCGTGCTGTGGAGCCGCCTGGGCGACTACGACCCGGACTGGCTCGACCAGCTGCTGGCCGAGGGCCGGCTGTTTGAGTACTGGGCCCACGAGGCGTGCTTCATCCCCATCGAGGACTACGGCCTGTACCGGCACCGGATGGTCGATCCGGGCTCGCTCGGCTGGAAGTACGCGGGGACGTGGCTCGCGTCGCATCGCGAGGAGGTCGAGCGCGTGCTGGCCCATATCCGCGCCAACGGTCCGGCCCGCTCGGCCGACTTCGAGCGCACCGACGGCAAGGCGGGCGGCTGGTGGGAATGGAAGCCGGAAAAGCGCGCGCTCGAAGTCCTGTTCACGACGGGGCAGCTGATGATTGCGCGGCGCCAGCAGTTCCACCGCGTGTACGACCTGGCCGAGCGCGTGCTGCCGGGCTGGGACGATGCGCGCATGCCGTCCGTCGCCGCGACCCGGCAGCGGTTCGTGCTGGACGCCGTGCGTGCGCTGGGCGTGGCGAAGGCGGCCTGGATTCCCGACTACCACCGCACGAAGCCGCCGCACCTCGACCCGCAGTCGCTGGTGGACGAGGGCCTGCTGCTGCGCGCCCGCGTCGAGGGGTGGAAGGAACCCGTGTACGTGCACCCGGACCATGCGGACCTGCTCGCCCAGGCCGCACGCGGCGCCTTGCAGGCCACGCTGACGAGCGTGCTGTCGCCGTTCGACCCGGTCGTGTGGGACCGCCGACGGGCGCTCGACCTGTTCGGCTTCGACTATCGCCTGGAGTGCTACACGCCGGCCGAGAAGCGCCGCTACGGTTATTTCACGTTGCCGCTGCTGCGCCGCGGGGCGCTGGTCGGGCGCGTCGATGCGAAGGCCCACCGCAAGGCCGGCGTGTTCGAGCTGAAGTCGCTCGCGCTGGAGCCGGGCGTGCGCGTCAGCGAGCGCCTCGTGCGCGACCTGGCCGGCGCCTTCGGCCGCTGCGCCCGCTGGCATGGCTGCGGGCAGGTCGTGCTGGCCCATGCCGAGCCGGCCGCGCTCGCCGCGCCGCTCGCGGCGGCGCTGGGTGACGCCTGGGCGGCCGCTGCCTGAGCCGGCGCCCTTTGTGATAAATCAAACGCGCATCCGGCCCGCCTCCTTACACTAGACCTTCCTTCAGGCCGACGACAACCCCAAGGGCGCACGACGCCCACCACAACCAGGCCTGTCAACGACGCTCCCACCGGATTCCTGCATCGCGCCGCGCATGGCTTGCGGCGGGGTGCTGTCCGGCGGTGCGGATAATAGTGGAGACCGAATGCTGACATCGACTTACACCCTCGTCGCGCTGTCCGTCGAACAGACCACGGTGCGCGCCGCCCTGCAGTCGCTGCTCGACGAGCTGCGCGCGCTGCCGGCCGACTTCAGCACGCTCGCCGCCGGCCGGGCGGACCAGTTGTGCGCGGCGCTGCGCCAGGCCTACGACAACTGCCATTGGCGCAAGCTCGACAAATTCCTCGTGCCCGCGCTGCGCCGCAGTACCGCGGCCGCCGACGGCCTGCTGGCCGACCTCGAACGGCTCAGCGGGCAGGCCGCCCTGGCGATGGGCGCGGCGGAGGCCTGCGTCGGCCCGGCCGACCATCCAGTGCAGCGCGACGCGTTCTGCGATGCGGTCGAATCGTGCGTCGGGGCGCTGCGCCGCCGCCTGGAGCGCGAGGAACATGAGCTGTTCCCGCTGGCCCGCGCTGCCGTCGGCGGCGATGCGTGGTTCGCGATCGCCAACCAGATGCTCGCCCACGACGCGCACGCGCAGGAACATCGCGGCGATGCGCGCCTGGCCCGGCGCGGGCTGGCCGCGGCGGGCCGCGACGTGCGCGGGCGCGACCCGCTGCAGCCGGAGTTCGGGCGGCGGCACGCGGCGCTCACCGCTGCCCACTGATTTTCGCTCGCCGTTCATCGGACAGCGACGGACATGTTGCTCGCACGCGCAGGGCTGGCGTTACGGGGCCATCAGGGTTCTTTTGCTATGATGGCGATTTTGGAAGTGCGATTTCATCATGTTCGAGTTCCTATTCAAGCGGCCGGGCGACAAGCCCGGCGACAAGCCGGCCGGGCAGGGCGCACAGACGGGCGCGCAGGCGGAACCATCCGCGTCCGCCGCACAGTCGTCCAATCAGCAACGTGCGGTCCAGGCTGACAAACTCAGCCGGATCGGCGCCGATGAAGCGGCCGCCGTGGAATTCATTCTCCAATGCGAATTTTCCGAACTGCGGCTGTCCGCCGCCGAGCTCGTCCATAGCCCCGAGCAGCTCGAGCGTGTCCATGCCGCGATGCGCAACACCGACCGCCGCGTCGCCAAGCTGATGCAATCGCGCCTCGACGCGCACCGCCACCGCGAGGCCGAGCACCGGCGCGCGCAGGCCGCCGTCGAGCAGGCCGAATCCCTCCTCAAGGAGACGTTGCTGACGCCGAACCATGTGGCCGACCTCGACCGCAAATGGTCCGTGATCGTCGCGCCCGAGCTCGACGCGGCATTCCAGGCCGCGCGCGCCGCGCTGGCCCGGCGCCTGGAAGCGCAGGTGGCCCTGCAGCGCGCCATGATCGACCGCGTGGCCGCGTTGCGCCGGCTGGGCGGTGCCGGGCTGCCGGCGGCTGAGCTGGCCCAGCGCGTCGACGCGCTGGCGCAGGAACAGGACGACGCCCTGCGCGCGCCCGAGCATCCGTCGCTGCCGCGTGCCCTCGTGGCTGAGTTCGCGGCCGAGATGCAGGCGCTGCGCGCACGTCTGCAGACGGCGGAAGCGGGCCAGGCCGCGCTGGGCGCACGCAGCGCGTTCCTCGACGCGCAATCCGCCAAGGCGCCCGCCGAGCTGCATGCGGACGCGCTGCGGCGCGAGTGGAGAGCGCTGCCGCCGCTGCCGGCGGACGAGCAGGGTGCCGAACTGCAGCGCCGCTTCGATGCGTTGCTGGCGACGTTGCCGCAGCCCGAGCCGCGCAAGCCGAAGGAGGCCAAGGAGCCGAAGCAGGAAGGCGCACATGGTGCCAAGCCGGCCGCAAAGGACGGCAAGGACGCGAAGGAGGCGAAGGACGGCAAGGACGGCAAGCCGCGCGGCGCCGACCAGCATTTCATCGACACGATGGACGCGATGGAAGCCGCGCTGCAACAAGGATCGCTGGGCGCGGCCGCTGAGCACGACAAGACGCTGAAGGAAGCGCGCGAAAAGGGCATGCGCCTCGCGCCGGCCCAGTCAGACCGCCTGGCGCATTTGCGCGCCGAGCTCAAGCGCCTGTCCGACTGGGCGCGCTGGGGCGGCAACGTGTCGCGCGAGGAACTCATCAAGACGGTCGAAGCGTTGCCCACGCAAAACCTGGCGATGAGCGAACTGGCCAAGAAAGTGGGCAGCATGCGCGACCGCTGGAAGGCGCTCGACAGCCTGTCCGGCGCCGCGCCGAAGACCTTGTGGGAGCGTTTCGATGCCGCGTGCACGGCCGCGTACGCGCCGGCCGCCGCCCACTTCCGCCACCTGGCCGACGAGCGCCATGCGAACGCGGCGCGGGGCCAGGCACTCGTCGAGGAAGCCCAGGCTGAAATCGCGCGTCTGCGCGACGGCAGTGCCGAGTGGAAGCACGTGGCGGGCACGGTGCAGCGCCTGCGCCTCGCGTGGAGCCACCTGGGCGCCATCGACCGCAAGGACAAGAAGCGCCTGGACGCCCTGTTCACGGACGCACTGAACACCTTGCAGGGCCCGCTGGAGCAACAGCGCAAGGGCGAGATGGCCGAGCGCGAAGCCATCATCGAGGCAGCGGCCGCCATCGATCCGCACGACCGCCATGCGATCGACGCGATGCGCGCGCTGCAGCAGCGCTGGCAGGACCACGCCCGCGCGCTGCCGCTCGAACGCAAGAGCGAGCAGGCGTTGTGGCAGCGTTTCCGCGCCGTGTGCGATGACGTGTTCCAGCGCCGCAAGGAAACGATGCACGAGGCCGACATCGAGCGCCGCGCCCACGAGGCTGCCAAGGAAGCCATCAGCGCCCGCCTGGAAGCCGCTGCCGCCGACGTGACGCCGGCCACCGCCGGCAAGATCTTGCGCGAGGCGCAGGCCGAGTGGCAGGCGATCGGCCCCGTGCCGCGCGCACACGAAGCCCGCGTCGAGAAACGCTACCACGCGGCCGTCGCGCTCGTGCAGCAGCATGCCGACCAGGCCCGCCGCGCCGCGGGCGTCGCCCAGGCCGGTATGCTGCGCGACAAGCTGCGCCTGGTGCAGCAAGTGGAAGAGGCCGTCGCGTCGGGGGCCGTCGCCGATGCCGACTGGGACGCGCGCTGGACCGCGCTGCCGCCGCTGGATGCCGACATGGAGCGCACGCTCCGTACCCGTTTCGATAGTGCGCTCGTCGCGCTGCGCGGCAGCCCGGACGCGCGCGCCGCGTACGCACGCGCGCTGGAAGACAACCGCGCCAAGCTGCTGCACGAATTGCTGCGCCAGGAGATCGGCGCGGGCATCGACAGCGGTCCGGATTTCGCGCGCGACCGGCTGAAGCTCCAGGTCGAAGTGCTGCAATCGTCGTTGAAGTCCGGCCACGGCGGCCGCGACGCGCACGACGGCGCGACGGCCCGGCTGCGCGACCTGTGCGCGCTGCCTGCGCTCGTCGACGCGAGCACGGCATCGCGGATCGAGCAGCTCGCGCTGCGTGTGGCCAAGGAGGGCAAGTGAACAAGGACACGACCGACGTCCGCGTCCAGAGCGGCGATTTCGACCTCAGCACCGAGGTCGCGCGGCTGCGCGCAGGCGATGCGCGCGTGGGGGCGGTCGTCAGCTTCGTCGGCACCGTGCGCGACATGAACGACGGCGCGAACGTCGCCGCGCTGGAGCTGGAGCATTATCCGGGCATGACGGAGCGCGCGCTGCACGACATCGTCGAACAGGCGCGGGGGCGCTGGCCGCTGTACGGCGTCCTCGTCATCCACCGCATCGGGCCGATGCAGCCGCTGGACCAGATCGTCCTCGTCGCCTGCACTGCGGCGCACCGGGGCGAGGCGTTCGCCGCGTGTGAATTCATCATGGACTACCTCAAGACCGACGCCCCGTTCTGGAAGAAGGAACAGACGCCGGACGGGGCGCGCTGGGTCGACGCGCGCGTGACGGACGACGCGGCCCGCGCGAAGTGGGCCAGCCGCTGAGCTGGATCGCCGTCGCCGTCGGCGCCGTACTGGGCGCCTGGCTGCGCTGGGGCTTAACCATTTTCCTGTCCCAGCTGCATGCGCACATCCAGCTGGGCACGCTCGTCGCCAACCTCCTCGGCGGCTACCTGATCGGCCTGGCACTGGGGTTCTTTGACACGGCACCGGCGTTGTCGCCCGCATGGCGGCTGTTCGTCATCACGGGCTTCCTCGGTGGCCTGACGACGTTTTCCAGTTTTTCCGCCGAATCGATGGTCCTGATGCAGCGCGGCCACTACGGCTGGGCGCTGGCGCATGCGGCGGTGCACTTGCTGGGCTCGGTCGGCTGCTGCGTCGCGGGTTATGCGACCTGGCGTGCCATTGCCTGATACCTCGCTGTCATTCGCTTGCGCGCAAGGTGTTGGCGTTGCAGTCTGGCACAGTCCTATTTTTCTTTGATTGGAGAACGCCATGACCCAGCACACGTCCGCACGCCCGAGCCCCGCCTTCGTCGGCGCTTCCTGGACCGCCATGATCGTCGGCATCCTCGCCTACCTCGCCGGCTTGTGGAATGCGTCGATGCAGCTCAACGAGAAAGGCTATTACCTGACCATCTTGCTGTACGGCTGCTTCGCCGCCGTGTCGCTGCAAAAGACGTTGCGCGACCGCGCCGAAAACCTGCCGGTGACGGGGTTATACGTCGGCCTGTGCTGGACGTCGCTGAGCGCCGCGCTCGGCCTGCTGACGGTCGGGTTGTGGAATGCCGCGCTGATGCCCAGCGAAAAAGGGTTTTATGCGATGTCGTACGTGCTGACCTTGTTCGCCATCGTGGCCGTGCAAAAGAACGTGCGCGACCTGGCTGCGGCGAATGCCGCGCCCGTGGCGTCGCAGGCCTGACGCGCGCCCGTCACGGCTGGCGCGGCGGCTCGCGGCGCGCGGGCAGGTCGGCCAGCCTTGTGTCGGCGGGCACCGACGCCATCCACCGGTGCTTGGGCTGGCCGACGCGCTGCGCGCGATAAATGCCCGTGTGGCCGGAAAACAGATAGGCCAGCACGCACCCGACGGCCGCATAGACGCCCGCTTCCGCACCGAACAGCTCGATGGCCATCAACGTCGATGCGATCGGCGTGTTCGCGGCGCCGGCGAACACGGCCACGAAGCCGACGCCCGCCAGCAAGGCAAACGGCACGTGCAGCAGCGGTGCCAGCGCATTGCCCAACGTGGCGCCGATGTAGAACAGCGGTGTCACCTCGCCACCCTTGAAGCCGCTGCCCAGCGACGCGATCGTGAACACCATCTTGCCCGCGAAATCCCACGGGGCCAGCGGCTGCGCGAATGCGGCCTGGATCGTCGGAATGCCCAGGCCGATGTAGCGGTCCGCGCCCAGTGCCAGCACGGCGGCCGCGACGACGATACCGCCCAGCAGCGGGCGCAGCGGGCCGTAAGTCACGCGGCGCTTCATCCAGCCCGACAGCGCGTGCGTGCAATCCGCGAACAGCTTGCCCGCCAAACCGAACAGGGCGCCGGCGAGCGCGACGGCGATCAGCGGCCACGCGGCCAGCGCGGGCACGGCGCCGATCGCGTAGTGCGTGTGATGGATGCCCAGCGCGTGGCTCCACAGCAGGCAGACCTGGTCGCCGGCGATGGCGGCCGCGAGGCAGGCGAGCAGGGCGTCGTAGCGCAGGCGGCCGATCGCGAGCACTTCGAGGCCGAAGATGGCGCCCGCCAGCGGCGTGCCGAACACGGACGCGAAACCGGCGCTGATGCCCGCCATCAGCACGATGCGCCGGTCTTCGTGTTTCAGCCTGAACACATGCGTGAGCTGGTCGGCGAGGGCGCCGCCCATCTGCACGGCCGTGCCCTCGCGTCCGACCGAGGCGCCGAACAGGTGCGAGATCACCGTCCCTCCCAGCACGAGCGGCGCCATCCGCAGCGGGATCACTTTTTTCGGGTCATGGATCTCGTCGATCAGGAGGTTATTGCCGGCCTCGACCGAGCTGCCGAAGCGCAGGTATAGCCAGCCGACGGCGAACCCGGCCAGCGGCAGCAGGGCGATGAGCCAGCGGTGGGCGATGCGCGTGCTGGTCGCCACGTCGAGCGCGAACAGGAAGACGGCCGAGGCGGTGCCGGAGAGCAGCCCGACGGCGAGGGCGAGCAGCAGCCATTTCGCCATCGCGGGAAGCAGGCGCAGCTGTTCGTCGAAATGTCTGGAGAGGAAAGAGGGGCCCATGCCGGGCATTGTAGCGCAGCAACTTTAAACGCTTGCCTGTCGCGTGTTCACATCTTGAAAAGTCGCTACGCCATCCCTAACTGGGTGTCAATCCGAAATCCAACCCAAACACAGGGAACATCAAATGCGCCAAGACAAATTGACGACCAAGCTCCAGGAAGCGCTCGCCGATGCGCAAAGCCTGGCCGTCGGCAACGACAACCAATACATCGAACCCGTCCACCTGCTCGCCGCGTTGCTGAGCCAGAGCGATGGCGGCGCGCGCTCGCTGCTGCAGCGCGCGGGCGTCAACGTGGGCAGCCTGCAGACGGCGCTGCGCTCCGCGTTCGACCGCCTGCCGAAAGTGTCCGGTACGGGCGGCGACGTGCAGGTCGGGCGCGAGCTCGTGTCGCTGCTGAACCTGGCCGACCGCGAATCGCAGCGGCGTGGCGACCAGTTCCTGTCGAGCGAGATGGTGCTGCTGGCCTTTACGGAAGACAAGTCCGAAGCGGGCCGTCTCGCGCGCGAGAACGGGCTCGCGCGCAAGGCGCTCGAATCGGCGATCTCCGCCGTGCGCGGCGGCGAATCCGTCAACTCCCAGGACGCGGAAGGCCAGCGCGAAGCCCTCAAGAAATATACGCTCGACCTGACGGAGCGGGCCCGCAGCGGCAAGCTCGACCCCGTGATCGGCCGCGACGACGAGATCCGCCGCGCCATCCAGGTGCTGCAGCGCCGCACCAAGAACAACCCCGTGCTGATCGGCGAGCCTGGCGTCGGCAAGACGGCGATCGTGGAGGGGCTGGCACAGCGCATTGTCAACGGCGAAGTGCCCGATTCGCTGAAGGGCAAGCGCGTGCTGTCGCTCGACATGGCCGCGTTGCTGGCGGGCGCCAAGTTCCGCGGCGAGTTCGAGGAACGCCTGAAGGCCGTGCTGAAGGAACTCGCGCATGACGAGGGCATGACGATCGTCTTCATCGACGAGATCCACACGATGGTCGGCGCCGGCAAGGCCGAAGGCGCGATGGACGCGGGCAATATGCTCAAGCCCGCACTCGCGCGCGGAGAGCTGCACTGCATCGGCGCGACCACCCTCGACGAGTACCGCAAATACGTCGAGAAGGATGCCGCGCTGGAACGCCGCTTCCAGAAGATCATGGTCGACGAGCCGAGCGTGGAGGCGACCATCGCCATCCTGCGCGGCCTGCAGGAAAAGTACGAGCTGCACCACAAGGTCGAGATCACGGACCCCGCGATCATCGCCGCGGCCGAGCTGTCGCACCGTTATATTACCGATCGCTTCCTGCCCGACAAGGCCATCGACCTGATCGACGAGGCCGCGTCGAAGATCAAGATCGAGATCGACTCGAAGCCGGAAGTGATGGACAAGCTCGACCGCCGCCTGATCCAGCTGAAGATCGAGCGCGAAGCCGTCAAGAAGGAAACGGACGAAGCCTCGCAGCGCCGCCTGGAACTGATCAACGACGAGATCGCCCGGCTTGAGCGCGAGTACAACGACTACGAGGAAATCCTCAAGTCCGAGAAGGCGGCCGTGCAGGGCACCACGCACATCAAGGAAGAGATCGAGCGCATCCGCCTGCAGATGGACGAGGCGAAGCGCCAGAGCAATTGGCAGAAGGTGTCGGAACTGCAGTATGGTCGCCTGCCCGAGCTCGAGAAGCAGCTGAAGGATGCCGAGGCCGCCGGTGAACAGCCGGAAGACGCGAATGGCAAACCGCGGCTGCTGCGCACGCAAGTGGGCGCCGAGGAAATCGCGGAAGTCGTGTCGCGGGCGACCGGCATCCCCGTCGCCCGCATGATGCAGGGCGAACGCGACAAGCTGCTGCACATCGAAGAGAAGCTGCATGAGCGCGTCGTGGGGCAGGACGAGGCGATCGAGGCAGTGTCGGATGCGATCCGTCGCTCGCGTGCCGGTCTCGCCGATCCGAATCGTCCGTACGGCTCGTTCATGTTCCTGGGCCCGACCGGCGTCGGCAAGACGGAGCTGTGCAAGGCGCTGGCGAACTTCCTGTTCGACACGGAAGACGCGCTGATCCGCATCGACATGAGCGAGTTCATGGAGAAGCATTCCGTGGCCCGCCTGATCGGCGCGCCGCCGGGCTATGTCGGCTACGAGGAGGGCGGCTACCTGACGGAAGCGGTGCGCCGTAAGCCGTACAGTGTGATCCTGCTGGACGAGATCGAGAAGGCGCATCCGGACGTGTTCAACGTCCTGCTGCAGGTCCTCGACGACGGCCGCATGACGGATGGCCAGGGCCGCACGGTGGACTTCAAGAACACGGTGATCGTGATGACGTCGAACCTGGGTTCGCACAAGATCCAGTCGATGGACAGCGACGATCCGGCCGTCGTGAAGCTCGCGGTGATGGCCGAGGTGCGCGGACATTTCCGCCCCGAGTTCATCAACCGGATCGACGAGATCGTCGTGTTCCACGCGCTCGACGAGAAAAACATCGGCGCGATCGCGAAGATCCAGCTGAAGAACCTGGAGCAGCGGCTCGAGAAGATGGAAATGGCGCTCGACATCAGCGACGAGGCCTTGCAGAAGATTGCGGAGGCCGGGTTCGATCCCGTGTATGGGGCGCGGCCGCTCAAGCGCGCGATCCAGCAGCAGATCGAGAACCCGCTGTCGAAGGAAATCCTGTCCGGCCGCTTCGGCCCGAAGGATACGATCCACGTCGGCGTGCGCGGCGGACAGCTGGTGTTCGGCGAGGAGCCCGCCGTCGAGCTCGCCAAGTAAATCCGCGGTGCACATGGAAACGCCCTGTCGGCATGCGCCGGCAGGGCGTTTTTATTTGTAACGGCCGAGTGCGGCACGACCGATTTGATGCATGTCGTCGATGACGGCGCGCCTCGGCACCGTTGCACTGATTTATCAAACCTCCAACCGCATTCTGCGTCACGATAGCCGGCGTGCCCAGCGGAAATAACGCGCGTATCCCACATCATGAAAATCGGTTTGCAAATGTGGAAAGCCCGTGAGCGAGCCACACCCGACCGTTTCCATTTTAAGAAATCTTCTTTCGTATCATGGAATAAGATTTATAAGTAATTGATTTAAAAGAAAATAATTATAGTTATATGTCTTATATAAGACTATTTGTGCTGCGCACAACCAGCGCTATCATTATTTCCAACGGAATCACTGTCCAACCTCGTTACACATCAGGAGAACGCCATGGCAACTCGTGAACAGCAAATCGCCGCCCTGCAACAGGATTGGGAGAGCAACCCGCGCTGGAAAGGTATCGTCCGCAATTACACGGCGGAAGATGTCGTACGGCTGCGAGGGTCCGTGCAGATTGAACATACGCTCGCCCGCCGCGGCGCCGAAAAGCTGTGGAACCTGATCAACGAGGAACCGTACGTGAACGCGCTGGGCGCGCTGACGGGCAACCAGGCCATGCAGCAGGTCAAGGCCGGCCTGAAGGCGATCTACCTGTCGGGCTGGCAGGTCGCGGGCGACGCGAACCTGGCCGGCGAGATGTATCCGGACCAGTCGCTGTACCCGGCCAATTCGGTGCCGATGGTCGTCAAGCGCATCAACAACACGTTCCAGCGCGCGGACCAGATCCAGTGGTCCGAAGGCAAGGACGACGTCGATTACTTCGCGCCGATCGTCGCGGACGCGGAAGCCGGCTTCGGCGGCGTGCTGAACGCGTTTGAGCTGATGAAGTCCATGATCGAAGCGGGCGCCGCCGGCGTGCACTTCGAAGACCAGCTGGCGTCCGTCAAGAAATGCGGCCACATGGGCGGCAAGGTGCTCGTGCCGACGCGCGAGGCCGTCGAGAAGCTGACGGCGGCCCGCCTGGCGGCCGACGTGATGGGCACGCCGACGATCCTCGTGGCCCGCACGGACGCGGAAGCGGCCGACCTGTTGACGGCCGACGTCGACGCGAACGACAAGCCGTTCTGCACGGGCGAGCGCACGGTCGAGGGCTTTTTCCGCGTCAAGCCGGGCGTCGACCAGGCCATCGCGCGTGGCCTCGCGTACGCCCCGTACGCCGACCTCGTGTGGTGCGAGACGGGCAAGCCCGACCTGGAATTCGCCAAGCGCTTCGCCGACGCCATCCACGACAAATTCCCAGGCAAGATGCTTGCATATAACTGCTCGCCGTCGTTCAACTGGAAGAAGAACCTGGACGATGCGACGATCGCCAAGTTCCAGAAAGAGCTGGGCGCCATGGGCTACAAATTCCAGTTCATCACCCTGGCCGGCTTCCACGCTTTGAACTACAGCATGTTCAACCTGGCGCACGGCTATGCGCGCCGCGGCATGTCGGCCTTCGTCGAGCTGCAGGAAGCGGAATTCTCCGCCGCCGACAAGGGCTTCACGGCCGTCAAGCACCAGCGCGAAGTGGGCACCGGCTATTTCGACGCGGTGACGCAGACGATCCAGCAGCACCAGAGCTCGACGACGGCACTGCACGGCTCGACGGAGGACGAACAGTTCTTCGACGAAAAGAAAGTCGCCTGATGCCTCGATAGATTCCTCGACCGTCCTCGGATGGTCAGCCGCAGTGGTCACAAGCCGCTGCGGCTTTTTCATTTCCCGCCATTGTTGGGCCGGCGGCGTATCTGGTGGATAATGGCGGTTGGCCCGCGCGCGTGATCGCGGTGTGGGCTCAGCCTCAACCAGATTGGAATCTCTATGTTCAGCTACCGCCACGCTTTCCACGCGGGTAACCATGCCGATGTCCTGAAGCACTTTATTCAGGTTCAGTTGCACAAATACATGAACCAGAAAGACACGGCCTACACGTATATCGACACCCATGCGGGTGCCGGCGTGTACGCGCTCGACAGCGCGCAGGCGGTCAAGAGCGGCGAATACATCGACGGCATCGCGCGCCTGTGGGACCGCGACGACCTGCCGCCGGCGCTGGCGGACTACGTGGGCCTCGTGCGCACGTTGAACCCGAGCGGCAAGCTGCGCTTGTATCCCGGCTCGCCGTGGGTGGCCGATGCCGAGGCCCGGCTGGAAGACCGCCTGCGCCTGTTCGAACTGCATCCGGCCGACATCAAGCTGCTCGCGGAGAATGTCCGCAAGCTGGAGGCGCACCATGCGGAGCAGGGCGAACGGGCGCGCGGGCGCCGCATCCTCGTCGAGCGCGCGGACGGGTTTCACGGCCTGAAGGCGCTGCTGCCGCCGCCGTCGCGGCGGGCGCTGGTGCTCATCGATCCGCCGTACGAAGTCAAGCTCGACTACAAGCACGTGCGCGACGCGCTCGAGGAAGCCCTGAAGCGTTTCCCGGCAGGCATGTACGCCGTCTGGTATCCGGTGTTGCAACGCATGGAGTCGCGCCAGTTCGCCGACCGCCTGAAGCGCCTGCCCGCGAAGGAATGGCTGCACGTGACGTTGAGCGTGGCAGGCCCCCGCGCCGACGGCAACGGGCTGCACAGCAGCGGCATGTTCATCCTGAATCCGCCGTACACGCTGGAAGCGACGTTGCGCGAGACGATGCCTTACCTCGTGCAAGTGCTTGGCCAGGATGCCGGCGCCACGTTCCGTATCGAAAAGGGCACGCAGGTGACGGGTGCCGTTGCCCGCGAAGGCGCCGTCGGCACGCCGCGCCAGCCTGTGGGCAATGCGCGTCGCGCAAGTCCGCTGTCGGGTGGCGGCAGTCTGCGCCTGCCGGGGCAGGCGTATGGCGACGGTCCGCGCACGCGCGGCGAAGGCGAGCAGGGCCGCACCCCGGGCAGTGCTGTGGGACGCGGCCCCCGTGCACCGGCGGCAGGCGAGCGCGATAGCGCCGCGGCCCAAGGCGAACGCAAGGCGGCGCCGCGCAATGCCGGATCGGGCGCCCGCACGCCGGCGCGCAAGGCCGGTCCGAACGCCGCTACGGCGCCGCGCGCACCGGTCAAGCGTAACGGCTCGGGCCGATCCTGACCCGTTTTGTATAAAACGTTTCCCAAAAGCACAACTGTTGCTGAAACGTTTTGATACGATGTCGAAATGTAAAGACTGCTCGTCTGTAGTATAGTCGCACCGGTATTCCGGTCAGACCGGTTCCGGTGCGCATGGTGCGTGCCGCGCGTTTCAGGAGTGTTTCATGCAAGCGGTAGCAACGGCAGTCGCGTCCACGCCGTCCGACGAGTTCTTTCTGGCGCGCCAGCCCATTCTCGGCCGTGACCAGAAACTGGTGGCGTTCGAATTGCTGTTCCGCGCCGCGGCCGAGCACGAGGACGCCCAGCTGACCGATTATGCCGCCGCCACCGCCGCCGTGATCTCCCATGCGTCGCAGCTGGGCATGAAGCAGGTGGTGGGCGAGCAGACTGCCTTCGTCAATGTCGACGAGGTCGTCTTGATGAGCGATTTCGTCCGCTTCCTGCCTCCCGACCAGGTGATCCTGGAAATCCTGGAAACCGTCTGCCCGACGCCGGCACTGCTGGCGCGTATCCGCGAATTGAAAGAGCTCGGATTCAAGTTCGCGCTCGACGATGTGATCGGCCATTCGGAGCAGGTCAGCAAGCTGCGCAACCTCGTCGACGTCATCAAGATCGACTTGCAGGGCGTGGGTCGCGACGAGCTCGCCGACCTCGTGCGCACCCTACGCGGGCCGCACCAGAAGCTGCTGGCGGAAAAGGTCGAGACGGTCGAGGAATTCCAGCTGTGTCTGGAACTCGGTTTCGAGTTTTTCCAGGGCTATTATTTCGCCCGCCCCGCGATCCTGTCGGGCAGGAAGATCACGCCGTCCGAGCTCGTGCTGCTGCGCTTGCTGGACCTGATCCATGCGCATGCAGACAATGAAGCGATCGAAGCGGCCGTCAAGCGCGACGCGCTGCTGAGCTTGAACCTGCTGCGCCTCGTGAACGGCCACCTGGAGGGCACGGGTGCGCCCCGGGTGGAATCGATCTCGCAGGCGCTGGCCCAGCTTGGCCGCAGCCAGTTGCAGCGCTGGGTGCAGATCCTGCTGTACAGCGGCCCCGAGGGCCACGTCGAACTGAATTCGCCGCTGCTGCAGATGGCGACGACGCGCGGCCGCCTGCTGGAACTGATGACCTTGACCTTGCGCCCGGGCGACGTGGCCGCCGCTGACACGGCGTTCACCGTCGGCATCATGTCGCTGATGGATGCACTGTTCGGCGTGCCGATGCGCGAGATCCTCGACAAGGTCGACATATCGCGCGACGTGCGCGCCGCACTGCTGGAGCGCGACGGCGACTACGGCGCCATGCTGAGCATCGCGGAATCGCTGGAACACGCAGGTCCGGGCCGTGACCTGGGCGCCGCGCTGGGCCGGCTGGGTCTGTCCGTCAAGCAGGTGCGCGACATCGAACTGGCCGCGTTCGGCTGGGTGCGCGACCTGGGCGCCGAGGTGCACTGAGCGCTCGCAGGCGCTTGCAGCACTGTGCGCCCGAAGGGCGCTTCCTATTTACAGGGCCAGGAACAGGAACACGGTCGGTTTCTTGTGGAAGTCGGGCGTTTTGCCGGCTGCCAGTTGCGCCTTCCACTTGGCTGCCGTCTGCGTGCGCACCGTTTCCGTCGCCAGCGACAAATCCGTCGCGACGCAGATCAGGGTCTGCGGCTGGCAGCTCGCCACGAGCGCTTCCAGCATCGCGCCGTTGCGATACGGCGTTTCGATCAGCAACTGCGTCTGTTTTTCGCTGCGCGCACGTTGTTCCAGTTGCTGGATGCGCTTCGTGCGCTGGGCGGCGTCCGTCGGCAGATAGCCGTTGAACGCGAAGCTCTGGCCGTTCAAGCCGCTCGCCATGACCGCGAGCAGCAGCGATGACGGGCCCACGAGCGGGCGCACGGGGACGTCGTGCTGGTGCGCCAACCGGACGAGGTCGGCGCCCGGGTCCGCGACGGCCGGCACGCCCGCTTCCGACACGAGCCCCGCGTCCTGGCCTTCCAGCAGCGGCGCCAGCAGGGCGGCCAGTGCCTGCGGCGGCGTGTTCACATTGAGTTCCGCGATGCGGATTTCCTGCAGCGGGCGCGCGAGCGGATGGTCGATGGCGACCAGTTTCAGGAAGGCACGTGCCGTCTTGGCGTTCTCGGCCACGAAATAATCGAGCTTGCTGGCGATGTCCTGCACGTGCTCGGGCAGGACGTGGGACAGCGCGTGCGGCGCCGCTTCCGTCGGGCCGAGGGTGTTCGGAATGAGGTAGAGCGTACCGGGCATCGTAGTGATTTAATTATTGTTGGCGGGTGAAAAACGGCATGCCGGCGCGGCGCAGCATGCCCGTGAGGGCGATCAGCGGCAGGCCCGTGAGGGCCGTCGGGTCGCTGCTCTCGATGCGTTCGAGCAGGGCGATGCCGAGTCCTTCGTTCTTGGCGCTGCCGGCGCAGTCGTACGGCTGCTCGATGCGCAGATAGGCGTCCAGTTCGGCATCGGGCAGGTCGCGGAACGTCACGAACACCTGGACGTTCTCCACCTGCGCGGCCTCATCCGCGGGCAGCCGGCCGTCCCACAGGCACAGCGCAGTGTGGAACACCACGCGGCGGCCCCGCATCATCTGCAGCTGGGCGAGGGCGCGGGCATGGTCGCCGGGCTTGCCGATCTGGATGCTGTCCAGCGTGGCGACCTGGTCCGAGCCGATCACGAGCGCGCCCGGGTGCACGCGGGCGACGGCCGCGGCCTTCTCGCGCGCCAGCCGCAGCGCCGTCGCTTCGGGTGCCTCGCCGGGATGCGGGGTCTCGTCGATATCGGGAGAGACAGCGTCGAACGGCAGCTGGAGGCGCTGCAGCAGCTCGCGCCGGTAGGCGGAACTGGACGCCAGGATGAGGCGCGGAAGGGCTCGGTTGGACATCGATTTTCGTAAATAAAACAGGAAGATAGCGCTTTTCGACGAAGTCTTTGACGACGCGGGGCGAAGCCTGCTATTATCGCAGGTTTTCCGGGGATGTTTTTCCAAATGAGCGCTTTTGTCATCGACGCTTTTGAATTTTGTCGGAACAACGGCCATCGTGAAGGCATCACGCCGGTGGCGGACATGCCCCGTCTGGCAGCCGATTGCGCCGACAAGTCCGGCGAGATCGCCTGGTCCATCGACGGTGGCCAGACCCGGCAGGGGTATCCGATGTTGACGTTGTCCGTCTCCGGAACCGTGCAGCTGGTGTGCCAGCGCTGCCTGACCCCGTTCGGCTACGAGATCGATTCGTCGACCGTGCTGGTGCTGGGCAAGGATGACGCGGAAGCGGACGAGATCGAGGAAATCCTCGACGACGAGAGCATCGACGTGATCGTCGGCAGCCACACCTGCGACATCCGTGACTTGCTGGAAGATGAAGCCCTGCTGGCCCTGCCGCAGGCACCGAAACACGAGGTATGCCCCGATACCAAGCTGCTGGACACGATCAAGTCCGAGAAGGTATCGCCGTTTGCGGCATTGAAGAGCCTCAAATCTGAATAAAAGAATTGCGGCGAGTGCTACTGACAGGTAGGATTCGCAGCGTCAAAACGTGTCAAGCGCGTGCAGCTCGAGTATTGAGTCATCGTTGTAAGGCAGCGTTAAGCATGTCGGCAATGGCCTTCCCATGGGTATTGCCGCTGGGATACTCGATGCGCATGTATTTGCAAGTCGAATGTGTTAGAATTTTAGAACTTAAGTTTAGGAGTCATCATGGCAGTTCAACAGAATAAGAAGTCCCCGTCGAAGCGCGGCATGCACCGTTCGCACGATTTCCTGACCGCCCCGAACCTGGCAGTCGAGCCGACCACCGGCGAAACGCACCTGCGTCACCACATCAGCCCGAACGGTTTCTACCGTGGCCGTAAAGTGCTCAAGACCAAGAACGACGAGTAATCGACGTCTTGCTGTTTTGTTCGATGAAAGCGGTGCAACGTATGACGAATGCGTGGCACCGCTTTTTCATTCGCGGTACCCGTGTCGCCGGTCGCAACCGGAGCTGGCACACCGTCATTTTCCATCCCGCTGACTCGGCTCGCTGTGCATCTCTTCTTGCATTCCGCCGAGAACGAGCAACTGCCGGCCGACCTTGAGCCCGCGGTCCATCCCGACAAATGACAATCAAAATTTCCATCGACTGCATGGGCGGCGACCACGGCCCCGCCGTGACCATCCCGGCAGCCCTCGCTTTCCTCAAGCGCGAACCCGATGCCGAACTGATCCTCGTTGGCCAGGAAGAGCAAGTCCGCGCTGAACTCAAGAAACATCATGCAGGCGACCAGCCGCGCCTCACCGTCCGCCATGCGTCCGAAGTGGTCGCCATGGACGACCCCGTCGAAGTTGCCCTGCGCCGCAAGAAGGATTCGTCGATGCGCGTGGCGATCGAGCTCGTCAAGGACGGCAGCGCCGACGTGTGCGTTTCCGCCGGCAATACGGGCGCGTTGATGGCGATCTCGCGCTACGTGCTGAAGACGATGGCCGACGTCGACCGTCCGGCCATCTGCTCGATCCTGCCGAACCAGAAGGGCGGCCCGACCTATATGCTGGACCTGGGCGCCAACGTGGATTGCGAGCCCCATCACCTGCACCAGTTCGCCATCATGGGCGCCGTGCTGTTCGAGGCGATGGAACATCGCCGCCCCAGCATCGGCCTGCTCAATGTGGGCACGGAAGAGATCAAGGGCAACGAAGTGGTCAAGGCCACCGCACCCTTGCTGCGGGCCGACCACGAACGCGGTGTGTTGAATTTCTACGGCAACGTCGAAGGCAACGATATCTTCAAAGGCACCGTCGACGTCGTCGTGTGCGACGGTTTCGTCGGCAACGTCACGTTGAAGGCGATCGAGGGGCTGTCCCGCTTCTTCAAGACGACGTTCATGGAAAGCACCATGTCGAAGCTGGGCGCGCTGCTGGCGCGCAAGTCGCTGAAGAAGCTGAATCCCGAAAGCTACAACGGCGCCGGCCTGCTGGGCCTGAAAGGCCTCGTGTTCAAGAGCCACGGCGGTGCCAGTGTCTACGCCTATGAGTGGGCGATTCGACGCGCTTTTGACGCGGCGAAATATAATGTGCAAGCGCAACTCTCGACCTTGATCGCCGAAATGTTGCCGCAAACGCCCGACGCAGGGGCGCCTGGGTCAACCATTCAGCAGGGTTAGTAATGACTTACAGCAAAATTATCGGCACCGGCAGTTATCTGCCTGCTCAGCGCGTCACCAACGACGACCTGGCGGCCCGGCTGGGCGCCAAGGGCATCGAGACGTCGGACGAGTGGATCACCACCCGCAGCGGCATCACCGCGCGCCATTACGCGGCGCCCGACGAAAACGCATCGGACCTGGCCGTGTACGCGGCGCGCAATGCGCTCGAAGCGGCCGGCCTCGAGGCCGAGCAGATCGACCTGATCATCGTCGCCACCTCCACGCCCGACTTCTTCGGCAGCTTTCCCAGCACGGCATGCATCGTCCAGAACAAGCTGGGCATGCGCAACAACAGCGCCGCGTTCGACATGGGGGCCGTGTGCAGCGGCTTCGTCTATGCGCTGTCGACGGCCGACGCGTTCATCAAGGCCGGCCACGCCAAGAACGTGCTCGTGATCGGCACGGAAGTGTTTTCGCGCATCCTCGACTTCGATGACCGCACCACCTGCGTGCTGTTCGGCGACGGCGCCGGCGCCGTCGTGCTGTCGGCCTCCGAAGAACCGGGCGTGCTGGCCGTCAAGCTGCATGCGGACGGCAGCTACGGCGACATCCTGTGCGGTCCCGCGAATCCAGGCAACGCGTCCGCCAATCAGAAATTCCTGTACATGGACGGTCCGGCCGTCTTCAAGCTGGCCGTCACCGTGCTGGAAAAGGTCGCCAACGAAGCGCTGGCGCACGCGCACATGCCCGCGAGCGACATCGACTGGCTGATCCCGCACCAGGCCAACCTGCGCATCATGGCGGGCACGGCGAAGAAGCTGGGCCTGTCGACCGAGAAAATGGTCGTCACCGTCCACGAACATGGCAATACCTCGGCCGCATCGATCCCGCTGGCGCTCGACATCGCCGTGCGCGACGGCCGCATCAAGCCGGGCCACAACGTCATGATGGAAGGCGTGGGTGGCGGCTTCACGTGGGGCGCCGTCCTGGTGCGCATGTGACGCCGGTCAACCCGGACTGAACAACCCACCGGGCGCCCGGTCGAACGGCTCGGCGCCCGCACAACAAGATCAAGGAGCACTTGATAATGAGTAAATTCGCATTCCTCTTTACGGGCCAGGGCGCGCAAGCCGTCGGCATGCTGAACGGCTTCGCCGGCAACCCGGTCGTCGACCAGACGGTCGCCGAAGCCTCGGAAGCGCTGGGCCAGGACCTCGGCAAGCTGATCGCCGAAGGCCCGAAGGAAGATCTCGACCTCACTACCAACACGCAGCCTGTGATGCTGACGGCCGCCGTCGCCGTGTACCGCGCATGGATCGCCGCCGGCGGCCCGAAGCCGGCCGTCGTCGCGGGCCACAGCCTCGGCGAATACTCGGCGCTCGTCGCCGCCGGCGTGATCGACTTCAAGGATGCGGTGCCGCTCGTGCGCTTCCGCGCCCAGGCTATGCAGGATGCCGTGCCGGTCGGGCAGGGCGGCATGGCCGTCATCCTCGGCCTGGCGGCCGATGACGTGCGCGCCGTGTGCACGGAAGCGGCCCAGGGTGAGGTCGTGGAAGCCGTCAATTTCAACGAGCCGACGCAGATCGTGATCGCGGGCCACACGGCCGCCGTCGAGCGCGCCTGCGACATCGCCAAGGCCAAGGGCGCCAAGCGCGCCATGAAGCTGGCCGTGTCGGCGCCGTTCCACTCGTCGCTGCTGAAGCCCGCCTCGGACCGCCTGCGCGACTATATGGCGAACCTGAACTTCGCCGCACCGCAGATCGACTTGATCAACAACGTCGACGTGGCTATCCTGAACGATCCGGCTGCGATCAAGGATGCGCTCGTGCGCCAGGCGGCCGGCCCCGTGCGCTGGGTCGAGACCATGCAGAAGATGGCCGCCGATGGCGTGACCCAGGTCATCGAATGTGCGCCGAGCAAGACCCTGATCGGCATGGCCAAGCGGATCGACCCGGTGCTGGTGGGCGAGGCACTGGTCGACCAGGCTGCGCTGGAACGCGTGCTCGCCGCCGTCAAGGGCTGAGCGCCGCAATATCCCCCGTTTAAGAAGAAGAGGACTCAATGAATCTGCAAAACCAAGTCGCCCTCGTCACCGGTGCCTCGCGCGGCATCGGCAAGGCCATCGCACTCGAACTGGCCCGCCAGGGCGCCAAAGTGGTCGGCACCGCGACCACGCCCGCGGGCGCGGAAGCCATCGGCGCCTATCTCGCCGAGTTCGGCGGCAAGGGCGTCGTGCTGAACGTGACGGACGCTGCGCAATGCGCCGCCGTCATCGACGACGTGACGAAGACCGTCGGCACGATCGGCATCCTCGTCAACAATGCCGGCATCACCCAGGATCAATTGGCGATGCGCATGAAGGACGAGGAGTGGGACAATGTGATTGCCACGAACCTCACGGCCGTGGGCCGCCTGTCGCGCGCGGTACTGCGCGGGATGATGAAGGCGAAGCAGGGGCGTATCATCAACATCACGTCCGTCGTGGGCGCGGCCGGCAATCCGGGCCAGATGAATTACGCGGCGGCAAAGGCCGGCGTGGCCGGCATGACGCGCGCCCTGGCGCGCGAGATCGGCAGCCGCAACATCACCGTCAATTGCGTGGCGCCGGGCTTCATCGACACCGACATGACGAAAGCGCTGGGCGAAGGCCAGCACGAGGCGCTGCTGACGCAGATCCCGCTGGGCCGCCTGGGCAAGCCGGAAGACATCGCGCATGCCGTCGCCTTCCTGGCCGGCCCGCAGGCCGACTACATCACGGGGTCCGAGCTGCACGTCAACGGCGGCATGTACATGAATTGATGGCCGGGCGTGCCGGCCTGTTTTCGCAGGGCACGGCCAGCACGTTTTCCGAAGAAATCTCAGCAGTTGGCAGTAGTTTCAGCCGATTTAGCGGCAGACGCTGAAAATAGTTTTACAACGCGCAAAGCCTGATAAAATGCGCGCACTTTCCGCAACACATACCTAATGGAGCCATAACATGTCGGATATCGAACAACGCGTTAAAAAAATCGTCGCTGAGCAACTGGGCGTTGCCGAAGCAGACATCAAAATCGATTCCTCGTTCGTTGACGACCTCGGCGCTGACTCGCTGGACACCGTGGAACTGGTGATGGCCCTGGAAGACGAATTCGAAATGGAAATCCCGGACGAGCAGGCCGAGAAGATCACGACCGTTCGCCAGGCTATCGAGTACGCACAGGCACACGTCAAGGCCTAAGCTTTCAGGATTTCAGGAGAAGCGCTTGAGTTCACGCAACCGCCGTGTCGTCGTTACCGGCCTGGGTTGCATCTCTCCGATCGGCAACACCATTGCCGATGCGTGGGAGGCAGCACTGGCGGGCAAGTCGGGCATTGCCAACATCACCAAGTTTGACGCAACGCCTTTTTCCACCCGCTTTGCGGGCGAGGTGAAGAACTTTAACGTCGAGGATTACCTGCCGGGCAAGGAAGGCCGTCATATGGATACGTTTATCCATTTCGGCATGGCCGCGGGCATCCAGGCGATACAGGATTCGGGCATCGTCGTCACCGACGACAATCGCGATCGTATCGGCGTGCTCGTGGGCTCCGGCATCGGCGGCCTGCCGATGATCGAAGACACGAAGGCGGAGTACGACAGCCGCGGCCCGCGCCGCATCTCGCCGTTCTTCGTCCCGGCGTCGATCATCAACATGATCTCCGGCGACCTGTCGATCAAGTTCGGCCTGCGTGGCCCGAACCTGGCGATCGTGACCGCCTGCACGACCGGCCTGCACTGCATCGGCCAGGCAGCCCGCCTGATCGAATACGGCGACGCCGACGTGATGATCGCCGGCGGTTCGGAATCGACCGTGTCACCGCTGGGCCTGGGCGGTTTCGCCTCGGCACGCGCACTGTCGTCGCGCAATGACGATCCGGCCACGGCATCGCGTCCTTGGGACCGCGACCGCGACGGCTTCGTGCTGGGCGAGGGCGCGGGCGTGATGGTGCTCGAGGAGTACGAACACGCGAAGGCGCGCGGCGCCAAGATCTATGCGGAAGTCGTCGGCTTCGGCATGAGCGCGGACGCAAATCACATCACGGCCCCGCTCGAGGACGGCAGCGGCGCATCGCGCTGCATGGTCGACGCGATGCGGTACGCCGGCATCAACCCGGATCAGGTGCAGTACGTCAACGCGCACGGCACGTCGACGCCGGTGGGCGACGTCGCGGAAGTGAAGGGCATCAAGCGCACCTTCGGCGACCACGCGAAGAAACTGGTCGTCAACTCGACCAAGTCGATGACGGGCCACCTGCTGGGTGGCGCGGGCGGCCTGGAGTCGGTGTTCACGGTGCTCGCGATCCACAAGCAGGTGTCGCCGCCGACGATCAACATCTTCAACCAGGACCCGGAATGCGACCTGGACTTCTGCGCCAACACGGCGCGGGACATGAAGATCGATTACGCGGTGAAAAACTCCTTCGGCTTCGGCGGTACCAACGGTACGCTGGTCTTCGCGAAGATCTAAACTTCGCAAAGAGCTGAACTTTCAAGCGCCCATTCCTGTCAAAGGAATGGGCGTTTGTCATTTCTGGCCTGGCGATCATCGCGTGATCCGGCCGGCGCCCGCTCACCACTGGACTCACCATGTCGATCGCGGTCTCCGCGCTCGTCAGGCCGTCGCGCACCCAGCGCCTCGTGTGGGGTGGGTGCGGCCTGGCGCAATGCGCGTCGGCGCTTGCCGTCGGGCTGCTGGCGCCCGAACGGTTCCTGCTGGCACCTCTGTTGGCCCTCGCGCTGGCGGGCGCCGGCGCGTGCGTGCTGGGCGCCGCGGCCCGCCGTCCAAAGACGCACCGGATTGATATTTCTGGAACCGGCGACCTGCGTGTGACGGTACAACAGGACGTGGACGGCCGGGATCGCGCCGCGCAGGAAGGCGCGGCGCAGCAAGGCGGCCTTGCGCCGCAAGGCGGCTTCGCCGCCTTGCTGCCGGACTCGGTCATCTGGCCCATGCTGATGCTCGTGCGGTACGCCGCGCCCGGCGCGAGGCCGCGCGTGCTGACCGTGTGGCGCGACAGCGTCGAGCCCGCGGCCTGGCGCGCGCTGGCCGTCGCGCTGGCGGTGGCCGGCCGGCATCCGCATGCGGGCGAAGGATGCGAAGACACGACGAACTCATTGCAGCGGACCAACTCTTAAGGAAACGCCGCCCGCAGGGCGAGCACTTTCCGCATAACAGGGACGCCGCCGCAGCCAACGGGGCATTGCAATGACGACCGAACGCGAATGTGATCAACTGCTGGTCGAGCGCGTCCAGGCCGGCGATCGCCGGGCGTTCGACCTGCTGGTGGGGAAATACCAGCGCCGCCTGATGCGCCTGGTGTCGCGCCTCGTGCACGATCCGGCCGAGGCGGAAGACGTCGTGCAGGAAACGTTCATCAAGGCGTTTCGCGCACTGCGCCATTTCCGCGGCGATTCCGCGTTTTATACGTGGCTGTATCGGATCGGCATCAATACGGCAAAGAATTTTCTGGTCACGCAGGGCAGGCGAGCACCGACTTCGACGGAAACCGATGCCGAACGTGCGGAAGGATTTGACGACGCGGATAGCTTGCGAGACATTAATACACCGGAATCGATGTTGGCCAGCAAGCAGATCGCCTATACCGTGAACGCGGCCATGGATGCCTTGCCGCTGGAATTGCGAACGGCGATCGTCCTGCGCGAAATCGAAGGTTTGAGCTACGAAGAAATCTCCGAAGTGATGGCGTGTCCAATCGGTACGGTGCGGAGCCGGATTTTCCGGGCGCGCGAAGTCATCGCCGAGAAATTGCGGCCCTTGCTCGATGTCTCGGCGGACAAACGTCGGTAGGTAGCGATGATCGTGGAGGAATGGCGAACGACCGGCGCTGGCGGCGGTCGTATCGTGGTTCCCGATGATGAAGACGAAGGATCACCGGCGTGATGGAACGATGATGGACACCAACAAGAAAAACCGCGAACTCATCTCGGCGCTGTGCGACGGCGAGCTCCCGGATGCCGACCAGGAACTGGCGCTCGCCGCCCTGGACACCCCGGACGGCGAGCAGGCCTGGGCGCGCTTCCACCAGATCGGCGACGTGCTGCGCGCGGCGCCCGCGCCCGACCTGTCGCCGGGCTTCGCGGAACGCCTGGCGGCACGGCTCGCGGCCGAGCCTTTGCCCGGCAAGCGTCCCGCCGCGGCCGACGCGGCCGGCGCGGCACCGCAATTCGACCAGACCGTCGCCGGCCCCACCTGAGCCGGCCGTCTCCCGCTCCGGCCCGCCACAGGGCCTCCATTCGCATTGCCGGCCCGTCCAGCGCCCGGCGCGGGCGTGCCAACGCGACAACAATGCACTTTTGTCTTACCATACGATCCATCCAAGCACAGACCATACCGATCCTATGACAAGCAAAACTGGAAGCGCGCTCCTGTCCGCCCTCGTGTTTGCGGGCGCGAGTCTGATGTCGTTCCCGGCGGCCCAGGCGGCCGCTCCCGTCGCCGTCACGCCCGTGACGGGCTTGCCGGACTTTGCCGACCTCGTCGACAAGGTCGGCCCGGCCGTCGTGAACATCCGCACCACCGAACGCGTCCGCCTCGACCAGGGCGGGCCCGACCAGGAGATGCAGGAATTCCTGCGCCGCTTCTTCGGCGGCCAGATGGCGCCGCGCGGACGCCGCGGCGGACCCGTGGAGCAGCCGCAGGAAGAGCGCGTGCAGCGGGGCGTCGGCTCCGGCTTCGTCATTTCGGACGACGGGTATGTGCTCACGAATGCGCACGTCGTGGAGGGCGCGGACGAGGTCGTCGTCACGTTGACGGACCGCCGCGAATTCAAGGCCAAGGTGCTGGGTTCGGATGCCCGCAGCGACGTGGCGGTCCTCAAGGTCGACGCCCGCAACCTGCCCAGCGTGCGTATCGGCGATTCCAGCAAGATCCGCGTGGGCGAGTGGGTGATCGCCATCGGCTCGCCGTTCAACCTGGAGAACACGGTGACGGCCGGCATCATCTCCGCGAAGGCGCGCGACACGGGCGAGTACCTGCCGCTGATCCAGAGCGACGTGGCGGTCAATCCTGGGAACTCGGGCGGCCCGTTGATCAACATGCGCGGCGAAGTCATCGGCATCAATTCGCAGATCGCCACCTTGTCCGGCGGGTATAACGGCATCTCGTTCGCCGTGCCGATCGACGAGGTCATGCGCGTCACCGACCAGATCCGCAAGACGGGCAAGGTCACGCGCGGCCGCCTCGGCGTGCAGATCAGCGAAGTGACGACGGACGTGGCGGAGTCGCTGGGCCTGGGCCGTGCGCGCGGGGCCGAGGTCGCGATGGTCGAGCCGGGCGGTCCGGCGGACAAGGCCGGCGTCAAGGTCGGCGACATCATCCTGAAATTCAACGGCAAGGACATCGAACGCTCGTCCGACCTGCCGCGCCTCGTGGGCGGCACCGCGGTCGGCAGCCGTGCCACGGTCACCGTGTGGCGCCGCGGCAGCCAGCTCGACGTGCCCGTGACCATCGTCGAACTGCAGGACGAGAAATCGCCGACGGCGAAGGCGACGCCGAAGAAGCCGACGCCGGACCAGACGCCGAACGCGCTGGGCCTGCACGTGTCCGACCTGACGGCCGCGCAGAAGCGCGAGCTCAAGACGGAGGCCGGCGTGCTGGTCGAGTTCGCCGAAGGGCGCGCGGCGTCAGCCGGCATCCGCCAGGGCGACGTGATCCTGCAGATGAACAACGTCGAGATCACGAGCGCGGGCCAGTTCAACGGCCTCGTCGCCAAGCTCGACGCGAAGAAACCGGTGGCCTTGCTGGTGCGGCGCGAGAACGTGTCGCGCTACCTCGTCATCCGGCCGCGTCAATGACGGCGGCGCCACGGTTCACGCTGTACTCGCGCTCGTACTGCCATTTGTGCGAGGACATGCTGGCGGCGTTGCAGGCGTTCATGGCGCGCCAGGGCGTGGCGTACTCGGTGGACGTGGTCGACGTCGATGCCGACCCCGACCTCGTCGCCCGCTACGACGAACTGGTGCCCGTGCTGGTCGATGCGGCCGGCTTGGAGCTGTGCCATTACTTCCTCGACGAGGCGGCGCTGCGGCGCCACCTCGGCCTGCAGACCGCCGCGGCCTAGCCCCGCAACGTGTGCACTGGATCGAAGGGGCCGCGACCTGCGATAATCGGCGCCATCGCATCCTGATTGACACCCATGACAGACGGCCCCGACGCTTCGCTGGACCCCGACGACTGGACCGACATCCGCGCCCTAGGGCACCGGATGCTGGACGATATGTTCGACTACCTGGAAGGCATCCGGGAGCGGCCCGTGTGGCAGCAGATGCCGCCTGAAGCGAAGGAGGCCCTGCGCGCGCCGCTGCCGCGCGGCCCCGGTTCGCTGGCCGACGCATATCGCGCCCTGCAGGACAACGTCATGCCCTATACCGTCGGTAACCCGCATCCGGGCTTCATGGGCTGGGTGCATGGCGCCGGCACGCCCGTCGGCATGCTGGCGGAGATGATCGCGGGCGGGCTGAACGCGAACGTCGGAGGGCGCAACCAGGCGCCCGTCGAGGTCGAGCGCCAGGTGTCCGCGTGGATGGCAGCGCTGTTCGGCTTTCCGGAAGGCGCCCGCGGCGTGTTCGTCACGGGCACGTCGATCGCCAACTTCATGGGCGTCGTCGTCGCGCGCACGAGCGCGCTCGGACGCGACGTGCGCGCGCAAGGCCTGGCGGCGCATGCGGACCTGCGCGCGTACGCGTCGACGGAAGCGCACGGCTGCATCGCGAAGGCGATGGACATGGCGGGCTTCGGCACCGATGCGCTGCGCACTGTCCGGATCGACGCCGAGGGCCGCATGGACCTGGCCGACCTCGCCGCGCAAGTCGACGCCGACCGCCGCAACGGGCTGCGGCCGTTCCTCGTCGTGGCCAGTGCCGGAACGGTGAACACGGGCGCCATCGACCCGCTCGCCGCGCTGGCCGACTTCGCGCACGAACGGGGCATGTGGCTGCACGTCGACGGCGCCTACGCGGCGCTGGGCATGCTCGCGTCGGACGTCGCGCCGCTGCTCGCGGGCATCGAACGCGCGGATTCGATCGCCTTCGATTTCCACAAATGGGGGCAGGTGCCGTACGACGCGGGCTACTTCATGGCGCGCGACGGCGACCGCATGCTCGACACGTTCGCGGCGCCGGCCGCCTACCTGCAGCGCGCGGGACGGGGGCTCGCGGCCGGCACGGCGTGGCCGTGCGACGTCGGCCCGGACCTGTCGCGGGGCTTCCGCGCACTCAAGACGTGGCTGACGTTCCAGGTCTACGGCGCCGACGCCATCGGCCGTTCCATCTCGGCCACGTGCGCGATGGCGCGCCACCTCGCGCAGCGTGTCGCGGCCGAGCCGGAACTGGAGCTGGCGGCGCCCGTCACGTTGAACATCGTGTGCTTCCGCTATGTGTGCGCGGACGCGGAGCGCGTCAACCGCGAGATCGTCCTCGCGCTGTACGACGAGGGCCGCGTCGCGCCGTCCGCGACGACGATTCACGGCCACTATGCGGTCCGCGCTGCCATCGTCAACCACCGTACCGGCCCCGCCGACGTCGACGCCCTCGTCGATGCCGTGCTGAGTGCCGGCCGCCGTCTGTCCCAGCCCGCCACCCCATGATCACACCCGAACTCCTCGACGCCGCCATCACGCCATACGCCCCGCTGATCGGCGCGGCCACCTTGATGCGCTGCGCGTTCTACCACGACGACCTGCGCCCCATCGGCGACATGCTGCTGGCGCGCGCGCAGGCGAACCCCGACGATGCGAACGCATGGCTGGACGCCAGCTTCGTGCTGCAGCTGCTGGGGCAGCGCGACGCGGGCCTGGACATCCAGCGTCACGCGCTCGCCACCCGCACGCTGTACGCGCTGCCGGCACCGGCGCGCACGCCGACGTTGAACCTGCTCGTGTTGATGGGCCCCGGCGACTTCATGGCCAACACGCCCATCGAATTCCTGCTGCAGACAACGGACATCGCGGCCAACGTGCAATACGTGTCGCCCGAGTTGCCGTTCCCGGAGCAGGTGCCCGACCACGACGTGCTGTTCGTCGCCATCGCGCAATCGGACGCGAACGTCGTGCTGCTGCGCGACGTCGCGCAGATGGTGGCGGGCTGGCCACGGCCCGTCGTCAACCGGCCGGAGCACATCGCCCACCTGTCGCGCGACGGCGCCCACGCGAAGCTGGACGGCACGACGGGTACCGTGATGCCGCGCACGGTGCGCGTGGCGCGCGCGACGGCGGAGCAACTGGCGCAGGGCGCGCTCGACGTGCAGGCGCTGCTGCCGGGCGAAGCGTTTCCGCTGATCGTGCGGCCGCTCGACTCGCACGCGGGCACCGACCTGCAGAAAGTCGAAGATGCGGCCGCGCTGCGCGCCTACCTCGCGGCGCAGCCGTCGGGCGAGTTTTATCTGGCGCCGTTTGTGGACTATTCGGGAGCGGACGGCCAGTTCCGCAAATATCGCATCGTGCTCATCGACGGCAAGCCGTTCATCTGCCACCTCGCGATCTCGTCGCACTGGATGGTGCATTACCTGAACGCGGGCATGGACGACAGCCCGGTAAAGCGGGCGGAGGAGGCGGCAGGCATGGCCGGCTTCGACGATGGTTTCGCGCGGCGCCACGCGGCCGCGCTGGCGGAGATCGACGCGCGCATCGGCTTGCCCTACCTGGGCATCGATTGCGCGGAGACGCGCGACGGCCGGCTGCTCATCTTCGAAGTGGACAATGCGATGGTCGTGCACGCGATGGACGACCCCGGCAAGTATCCGTACAAGGGCCCTGCGATGGACAAGGTGTTCCGTGCGTTCGAGGCGATGCTGCACCGGGCGGCGCAGCCGGCGGCCTGATCAGGCAGCCGCGAGCGCGTGGGCGTCGTTGGCGACGGGCAGGGCGGCCGGCTCGCCCAGCAGCGCGCGCATGAACGCGCGCTTCGCGTGGCTGCGCGGGCTCGCCCAGAAGCTGTCGAGCGTGGCCTGCGGTACGCCGTCGTAGTCGACGCGCAGCGTGTACGGACGGGCCAGCAGTTCGTGGTGAACATAGCTCGCAAAACATTCCGCGAAATCGTCGTACGGGTTCGTCGCGCCGTACAGGCTGGGGAAGTCGCTGCCTTCCAGGCCCGAGTACGCAGTCAGGATGGCTTCGCTGTCCAGCTTGTTGGTGCCGTAGAAGTCGACGACGCCGCGCAGCGCGAAGTCCGAGCCTTCCCAAGGCGCAAACCGGCCTTGCGCATTGACACCCCAGCTCAGGTCGAGGAAGGGGAAGGTGGCCGCCGGCACGGGCTCCCACCAGCGCGGCAGGAACGTGCCGCCCGCGGTCACGACGTGGCCGAATTCATGCAGCAGCAGGAATTGCAGTGCGTTTGCGCGCGTGTCGTCGCGCGGCTCGGCGATCGTCGCCGCGAGCGAAAAGCCGGGGCCGCCGAACGGCAGGTTTTCCTTCCACGTCGCCCAGGAATTCGCGGTGTGCGTTTCCAGCAAGTCGATGTCGAGCAGCACGATGCAGCCGAGGATGCGGCCGTCGACGGCATCGGCCACGATGTCCGTCACGCCCGAGGAGCCCAGGTTGCGGCCCACGCAGATCCCCAGCAGCAGCGGGCCGACGAGGGCGTGCACGGCTGCCGGCATGCCGGCCAGCGCCGCGCGCAGGTCGGCGAGCAGCGCGCCGTCCGCCGTGCACGGGACGGGCACGGCGTCCAGCCCGGACGCCATGTTCACCTGGTGCACGAATTCGCGCACCTCGTCGGGCAGCGGCAGGATGCGCTCGCCGATGGGCTGGCGCAGCTGGGCGCTCCATGCTTGCGGTTCGGACGTGTAGATCATGATGTCGGGCGTAAAAGGCGGCGGGCCGCCGATGTCTCTTTAACGACGCGTCCCGCGCAAACTTGACGCTCGGAAAGGAAATTCCTCGGGGTGTTGACAGCCCGGCAAGAGAAGAATGGGGCGTGCGCGAGGAGTTTTCCGAGGGGCTTCCCGGGGAAACCGGGCTTTCTGGCTCGAAATCCGGTAAAATGGCCAGCTTGCGGGTCCAGCCGCGGCCATTGCGCGCCGCGACTCGCCCGATAAGGCGCTCGCCCGGGGAACCTTCCGTCCCCCAGACGCGGCGCTTTTTTCGTATTGCGCCGGCAGCATCGACGCTGCCGGCCTGGCCGCGTGCCGCTCTTTTTGGTTTTGAGTTTGTTAATGAAAAACATACGTAACTTTTCCATCATCGCCCACATCGATCACGGCAAATCGACGCTGGCCGACCGCATCATCCAGTTGTGCGGCGGCTTGTCGGAACGTGAAATGGACGAGCAGGTGCTCGACTCGATGGACCTGGAGCGCGAGCGCGGCATCACCATCAAGGCCCAGACCGCGGCGCTCTCCTACAAGGCACGCGACGGCCAGGTCTACAACCTGAACCTGATCGACACGCCGGGCCACGTCGACTTCAGCTATGAAGTGTCGCGCTCGTTGTCCGCATGCGAAGGCGCGCTGCTCGTCGTCGACGCGTCGCAGGGCGTGGAAGCGCAGACGGTCGCGAACTGCTACACGGCGCTGGACCTGGGCGTGGAAGTCGTGCCCATCCTGAACAAGATCGACCTGCCGCACGCCGACCCGGACCGCGCCAAGCAGGAAATCGAGGACGTCATCGGCCTCGACGCCACCGACGCCACCACCTGCTCCGCGAAGACGGGCCTGGGCGTGGAAGACGTGCTGGAAACGCTGATCGCGAAGGTGCCGCCGCCGGAAGGCGATCCGGATGCGCCGCTGCAGGCGCTGATCGTCGACTCGTGGTACGACAGCTACGTCGGCGTCGTGATGCTGGTGCGCGTGAAGAACGGCACGCTGCGCCCGAAAGACAAGATCCTGCTGATGGCGACGGGTTCCCAGCAACTGGTGGAGCAGGTCGGCGTGTTCACGCCGCGCTCCGTGCAGCTGCCTGAGCTGAAGGCCGGCCAGGTGGGCTTCATCATCGCCGGCATCAAGGAATTGAAGGCCGCGAAGGTCGGCGATACCGTGACCCTGGCATCGCGCCCGGCACCGGAGCCGCTGCCCGGCTTCAAGGAAGTGCAGCCGCAGGTGTTCGCCGGCCTGTTCCCGGTGGAAGCGAACCAGTACGACGCGCTGCGCGACTCGCTGGAAAAGCTGAAGCTGAACGACGCCGCCCTGCAGTACGAGCCGGAAGTGTCGCAGGCGCTGGGCTTCGGCTTCCGCTGCGGCTTCCTGGGCCTGCTGCACATGGACGTCATCCAGGAACGCCTGGAGCGCGAATTCGACCAGGACCTGATCACGACCGCCCCGACCGTCGTCTACGAAGTGGTGATGCGCGACGGCTCCATGATCAAGGTCGACAACCCGTCCAAGATGCCGGAAGTGTCGAAGATCGAGGAAGTGCGCGAGCCGATCGTCACCGTGAATCTGTACATGCCGCAGGAATATGTTGGCGCAGTCATCACGCTGTGCACCGGCAAGCGCGGCGTGCAGATGGACATGAGCTACCACGGCCGCCAAGTGAAGCTGGTGTACGAGATCCCGATGGCCGAGATCGTGCTGGACTTCTTCGACCGTTTGAAATCGACGTCGCGCGGCTATGCGTCGATGGACTACGAGTTCAAGGAATACCGCGCGTCCGACGTCGTCAAGGTCGACATGCTGATCAACGGCGACAAGGTCGACGCGTTGGCCATCATCGTGCACCGCGCGAACGCTGCCTACCGCGGCCGCCAGGTCGCCGCGAAGATGCGCGAACTGATCCCGCGCCAGATGTTCGACGTGGCGATCCAGGCCGCGATCGGCGCGACGATCATCTCGCGCGAGAACGTCAAGGCGCTGCGCAAGAACGTGCTGGCGAAGTGCTATGGCGGTGACGTCAGCCGTAAGAAGAAACTGCTCGAGAAACAAAAAGCCGGCAAGAAGCGCATGAAGCAGGTGGGCTCGGTGGAGATCCCGCAAGAAGCGTTCCTCGCCATCCTCCAAGTGGAAGAAAAATAAGCAATGAACCTGCAACCGATTCTAGGGAATTTTGCGTTAATCCTGTTCGTCGCGATGGTCATCACGGGCGTCATCTGGTGCCTGGATGTGTTCGTGCTGTCGAAGCAGCGCCGCGCGAAGGCGGACGCCGCGCTCGCGGAATTCGACGCGCGCTCCGCCAAGCTGACGGCCGACGGCATCAAGCTGGACAACGGCAACCGCGCCGCGCTGGAAGCCGCGATCCTGCGCCAGCCGACGTGGGTCGAGTACTCCGGCAGCTTCTTCCCCGTGATCGCGCTCGTGTTCGTGCTGCGCTCCTTCCTGTTCGAGCCCTTCAAGATCCCGTCGTCGTCGATGGTGCCCACGCTGCTCGTGGGTGACCTGATCCTCGTGAACAAGTTCGATTACGGCATCCGCCTGCCGATCGTGAACAAGAAGATCGTGCAAGTCGGCAATCCGCAGCGGGGCGACGTCATGGTGTTCAAATACCCGAACGATCCGAGCCAGGACTACATCAAGCGCGTGATCGGCGTGCCGGGTGATAAAATCACTTACGAGAACAAGCGCCTGACCGTCAACGGCCAGCCGATCGAGTACGCGTCGATGGACGATTACCTGGACGACGAGCATCCGGTTTACCGCAAGCAATTCCTGGAAAAGCTGCCGAATGCCCCGCACCGCATCCTGAACAATGACGGCGCGCGGACGATCAACCTGGGCGCCGTGGAGCAGTTCCCCCATCACGAAAATTGCACCTATTCCTACGATGGATTTACCTGTATCGTACCGGAAGGCAATTATTTCATGATGGGCGATAACCGCGACAACAGCGCAGACAGCCGCTACTGGGGCTTCGTGCCCGACAAGAACATCGTCGGCAAGGCTGTGTTTGTTTGGATGAACTTCAGCAACCTGAAGCGCATCGGCGGTATCCACTAAGCCGACGCGGAGGGTGAAATGAAAGGTGGCAAATATCGGATCGGTGCGGAGAGCGGCGTCTCGCTGTCGGGCCTGATCGTCGTGCTGATCGTGCTGGGCGCGCTGGCGTTGGTGGTCATCAAGGTGACGCCGGCGTTCATCGAATACCGCTCCGTCAAGGATGCGATCGTCAAGGCCAAGGCGGATGCCGGCAGCGGCTCCGTGCGCGAGATCCAGCAGGCGTTCGACAAGAACGCCGGCGTCAACGACGTCAGCGCGATCTCCGGCCGCGATCTCGTGATCACGCGCGACGGCGGTTCGACGGAAATCAGTTTCGCCTACGAAAAGCGCGTGCCGCTGGCAGGCAACGTCAGCCTGCTGTTCGACTTTGCCGGCACCACCGACCCGAGCGGCGTCGTTGCCGCCAAGGCCGACACGAAGTAACACAGCCGGGCGGGCGCGCGGGCGGGATCGGCGCGCGGCGCCGGCCCACTAGATTGGTACGACCATGAATCTTCAGTTATTGCAAACTCGCCTAGGCTATACGTTCCGGGACCCCGGCCTGCTGCAACAGGCGCTGACCCACCGTAGCCACAGCAGCGTGCATAACGAGCGCCTGGAATTCCTCGGCGACTCGATCCTGAACTGCGTCGTCGCCTCGATCCTGTACGAACGCTTCAACACGCTGGCCGAAGGCGACCTGTCGCGGCTGCGTGCCAACCTCGTCAAGCAGCAGTCGCTGTTCGAGATCGCGCAAAAGCTGGAACTGTCGCAATTCCTGCGCCTGGGCGAGGGCGAGTTGAAATCCGGCGGCTTCCGCCGGCCGTCGATCCTGGCCGATACGCTGGAAGCGCTGCTGGGCGCCATCTTCCTCGACAGCGGCTTCGACGCCGCGCGCGATGCGATTCGCTCGTTCTACATCCCGCTGCTCGATACGGTCGACCCACGTACGCTCGGCAAGGATGCGAAGACGTTGCTGCAGGAATTCTTGCAGAGCAAAAAGATCTCGCTGCCCACGTACAACGTCGTCGCCACGCACGGCGCCGCGCACAGCCAGGAATTCGAGATCGAATGCCTCGTGCCGAAGCTGGGCATCCAGGTGTTCGGCCGCGGCGGCAGCCGCCGAGCCGGCGAACAGGCGGCCGCGCGGCTCGCGCTGGAGACGGCCGAGCAGTTGCTGCAGAAGAGTCCGTCGGCCACGCGCAAATCGCGTCCGCGTTCCGCGCAGCTGAAGCTCGCCGGCATCGCCACCGACCAGAGCGAGCTGACGGTGCAGGCCGAGGAGCCGCAAACGCAGCAGAAACAATCACCGCAACAGCAGTCAGGAAACCCGTCAGCATGAACACCGAAACCACCCCCAACGACACCACCGAAGGCGCCCCGGAAGGCTTCCGCTGCGGCTACATCGCCATCGTCGGCCGTCCGAACGTGGGCAAGTCGACGCTCATGAACGTGCTGATCGGTGCCAAAGTGTCGATCACGTCGCGCAAGGCGCAGACGACGCGCCACCGCATCACGGGCATCCAGACCCGCGACGACGCGCAATTCATCTACGTCGACACGCCGGGCTTCCAGACCCGCCACGCGAACGCGCTGAACAAGACGCTGAACAAGACCGTGTCGAACACGCTGACGGCGTCGGACGTGATCCTGTTCCTCGTCGAGGCCGGCACGTTCGGCCCGGCCGACCAGCAAGTGCTGGACCTGCTGCCGAAGAACGTCCCCGTCATCCTCGTCATCAACAAGTCGGACCGGATGAAGGACAAGGCCGAGCTGATGCCGTTCGCGGCCAAGGTCGCTGCGCTGCGCGACTTCACCGCCGTCGTGCCGGTGTCCGCCAAGCTGCGTTTCCAGGTCGACGCGCTGGAAGGCGAGATCCGCCGCCACCTGCCGGAAAACCCGCCGATCTTCGGCCCGGACGACATCACGGACCGCAGCGAGAAATTCCTCGCGGCCGAGATCGTGCGCGAAAAAGTGTTCCGCCTGCTGGGCGACGAACTGCCGTACACGAGCACCGTGCTGATCGAACAATTCCAGCAAGAGGGCAACCTGCGCCGCATCTTTGCCGCCATCCTCGTCGAGCGCGACACGCACAAGTCCATGATCATCGGGAACAAGGGCGCGCGCCTGAAAGAGATTTCCACACAGTCCCGCCTCGACATGGAAAAACTGTTCGGCGGTCCCGTGTACCTGGAAATCTGGGTGAAGGTGAAATCCGGCTGGGCCGACAACGAAGCGGGCCTGCGCGCTTACGGCTACGAGTAACGAGCCGGGGCGGGAGCGTACGCATGCCGAGCCGCGATGACGCACTGATCGACAACGATAACGACGCGCACGCAGCCGCGTCGCATGCTCCGCATGCGACGCCAGTAAGCAAGCGCCGCACGCCCGCGCGCGAAGGCCGCGTGGCCGGCCAGCCGGGCTTCGTCCTGCACAGCTATCCGTACAAGGAAACGAGCCTCATCGTCGACCTGTTCACGCGCGACCACGGCCGCATCGGTGTCGTCGCGAAGGGCGCGAAGCGGCCGCATTCGAAGCTGCGGGGCGTGCTGCAGACGTTCCAACCGCTGTCCGTGTCGTTCTCCGGCAAGTCCGAACTGCGCACGCTGATCGACGCCGAATGGGTCGGCGGCATGCTGCCGATCGAGAAGACGGCCCTGCTGTGCGGCTTCTACCTGAACGAATTACTCGTGAAACTGCTGGCCCGCGACGACCCGCATCCCGCGTTGTTCAACCACTACGTCTCGACCCTCAACGAGTTGGCGCACGGCGAACCTGCACCGATCGCCTTGCGAAAATTCGAACGGGCCTTACTTAAGGAGACCGGGGTCGCCGCGGACCTCACACGCTGCACGACGACGCGCGCCCCCGTCGAGCCGGAAGGCCTGTACGTCGTCGACCCGGAGCGGGGCGCGCGCACGGCGCAGGCCGTGGAGTCGTGGCCGGTGGTGTCCGGCAAGACGCTGGTCGACATGGAACGCGAGGACTACGCCGACCCGCAGACCAAGGCGCAGAGCAAGCAGCTGATGCGCTTCCTGCTCGCCTATCACCTGGGTGGCGCGCCGCTGAACACGCGCCAGATTTTGATCGACCTGATGCAGCTTTAAACACAAAGCAAAGACTACGACCATGAGCTTCCTGCAACCCGCCGGCCAGGTGATCGACCTGGGCGTGAACATCGACCACATCGCCACCGTCCGCAACGCGCGCGGCACCGTCTATCCCGACCCGCTGCGCGCCGCGCTGATCGCGGAGCAGGCCGGCGCCGACCTGATCACGCTGCACCTGCGCGAAGACCGCCGCCACATCAAGGACGCCGACGTCCTCGCCATCCGCCCGCAGCTCGCGACGCGGATGAACCTGGAAGCGGCCGTCACGCAGGAGATGATCGACTTCGCGTGCAAGGTGAAACCGCAGGACGTGTGCCTCGTGCCCGAGCGGCGCGAAGAGGTGACGACCGAGGGCGGCCTGGACGTGATCCGCTACCAGAAGGAAGTGGAGGCCGCGACCCGCCAATTGCAGGGCGAGGGCATCCGCGTGTCGCTGTTCATCGATGCGGACGAACAGCAGATCGCCGCCGCCGCCGCGGTCGGCGCGACCGTGATCGAACTGCACACGGGGCGCTACGCCGAGGCGTCGACTGCGGAAGAGCTGGCGCACGAACTGGAGCGCATCAAGGCCGGCGTGCGCGCCGGCGTGAAGCACGGCCTGCGCGTGAACGCGGGCCACGGCCTGCATTACACGAACGTGCAGCCGATCGCGGCGATCCCCGACATCCACGAGCTGAACATCGGCCACGCGATCGTCGCGCACGCGTTGTTCGTCGGCTTCGAGAACGCCGTGCGCGAGATGAAGGCGATCATGGTCGCGTCGCGCCTGGGCGTCTCGTATGCCACCAGGGGGCAGGTGTGATTTACGGGATCGGCACGGACATCGTCCAGATCTCGCGCGTCGAGGCCGCGTTGAAACGCAGCGGCGAACGCTTCGCCGAAAAAATCCTCGGCCCGGAGGAACTCGTCAAATACCACGCCCGCCGCGCCAAGAACGAGGTGCGGGGGCTGCGCTTCCTGGCCACGCGGTTCTCGGCCAAGGAGGCGTTCTCGAAAGCGATCGGCTTGGGGCTACGCATGCCCATGACGTGGCGCTCGGCCCAGATGCTCAACGCGCCGAGCGGCAAGCCGGTCATCGTGTGCAGCGGGGCGCTCGAAGAATTCATGCGGACGCACCGGCTCACGGCCCAGGTGACGATCAGCGACGAAGCCGATTACGGCGTCGCGTTCGTCATCGTCACCCAGGCCCCGGAAGGAGCGTCTGCGACCTAGCAGGTGCAGCGGAAGTGAAAGACGAAGTCGTAGTACCCGCGCGGCCGAAGGCTGCGCGGCGCAAGCCGGAACCGGCTTTGGTGCGCGTGCCGCGCGCCCGTCCGGATGCATGGCAAGCCATGAAAGAGGAATTGATCGCGACGATGACGAAGGATGCCGAATCTCCCGTGCGCCCCACCGAGGCGGCGCGCGAACAAGTCCTGGCGACGGTGGCCAAGCTGCCCGACCTGCCGGGCGTCTACCGCTATTTCGACGCGGAAGACAGGGTCCTGTACGTCGGCAAGGCGCGCAACCTCAAGCGGCGCGTGTCCAGCTATTTCCAGAAGACGCTGACCAGCCCGCGCATCGCCATGATGGTGTCGCAGATCGCTCGGCTGGAGACGACGGTGACGCACAGCGAGGCCGAAGCCCTGATCCTGGAAAACAACCTGATCAAGAGTCTCAAGCCGCGCTACAACATCCTGTTCCGCGACGATAAATCGTACCCGTACCTGAAACTGACGGGCGGCGACTACCCGCGCATGGCCTATTATCGCGGCGCGCTGGACAAGAAGAACCAGTACTTCGGGCCGTTCCCGAGCGCGTGGGCCGTGAAGGAATCGATGCAGTTGCTGCAGAAGGTGTTCATGCTGCGCACGTGCGAGGACAGCGTCTTCGCGAACCGCACGCGGCCCTGCCTGCTGCACCAGATCGGCCGCTGCAGCGGGCCGTGCGTCGACCTGATCGCCCCGGAAGACTACAAGCGCGACGTCGACAACGCGGCGAAATTCCTGCGCGGGCGCCAGACCGAAGTGCTGGAAGAACTCGAGAAGAAGATGCTCGCCTACGCCGAGGACTTGAAGTTCGAGCAGGCGGCGAGCGTGCGCAACCAGATCCAGGCGCTGTCGCGCGTCCTGCACCAGCAGAGCATGGAGACGACGGGCGATGCCGACGTCGACGTCATCGCCGTCGTCGTGCAGGGCGGACGCGCGTGCGTCAACCTTGCGATGGTGCGCGGTGGCCGCCACCTGGGCGACCGCGCGTACTTCCCCACGCAGGTGGGCGAGGCGATGGACGAGTGTCCCATCGAAGTCGAGGTGCTGGCCGCGTTCATGGCGCAGCACTACGGCGACAAGTTCGTACCGGGCATCATTATCCTGAACATCGAGTTCGACCAGCCCGAGTTGATGATGGCGCTGCAGGAGCAATGCGGCCACCGCATCAACCTCGTGTTTCAGCCGCAGGGCCAGCGCCGCCAGTGGCTGGAACTGGCGCAGAAGGGCGCGGAGATCTCGCTCGCCCGGCTGCTGTCGGAGCAGGGCTCGCAGCAGGCGCGCACGCGCGCGCTGGCGGAGGTGCTGGGCATCGACAACGAGGATCTCGACACCCTGCGCATCGAATGCTTCGACATCAGCCACACGGCGGGCGAGGCGACGCAGGCGTCGTGCGTCGTGTTCCACCACCACCAGATGCAGAACGGCGAATACCGGAGATACAACATTACGGGGATCACGCCGGGCGACGACTACGCCGCCATGCGCCAGGTCCTGATGCGGCGCTATGAAAAGGTGGCGAACGGCGAGGGCGTCATGCCGGACATCGCGCTGATCGACGGCGGCAAGGGACAGGTCGAGATGGCGCGCCAGGTGTTCACGGAGCTGGGGCTCGACATCGGCAACATCGTCGGCGTGGCGAAAGGGGAGGGCCGCCGCGTGGGCCTGGAGACGCTGATCTTCGCGGACGGCCGCCCGCCGCAGGAGCTGGGCAAGGAATCGGCCGCGCTGATGCTGGTGGCGATGATCCGCGACGAGGCGCACCGCTTCGCCATCACGGGCATGCGCGCCAAGCGCGCCAAGACGCGCCAGGCGTCGCGCCTGGAAGAGATCGAAGGCATCGGCGCCAAGCGTCGCCAGAAGCTGCTGGCGCGCTTCGGCGGCCTGAAAGGCGTGATCGATGCGAGTGTCGAAGACTTGATGTCGGTAGAGGGCATCTCGAGTACCTTGGCCGAAGAGATCTACCGGCAGCTGCACTGAATGGGAACCGGGCCTGGCCCGGTTTTCTTTTGCGCCCGTATTGACGGGGCGCGTTCGGGCGGCGCAACTGGTTTAATGGGCAAGAGCCATGTAGACTAGCGCGCACGAAACATAACAAGCAGAGCTCCGATCAGCCTCACCCATGCCTTTCAATATCCCGATTTTCCTGACCTGGCTAAGAGTCGCCCTCATTCCGCTCGTCGTCGGTGTCTACTACCTCCCCGAACACTGGCTGCATGTGACCGACCGCAACCTGGCCGCTACGCTCGTCTTCATCGTCGCGGCGATCACGGACTGGTTCGACGGCTACCTGGCGCGGCGCTGGAACCAGACGTCGGCCTTCGGCGCCTTCCTCGACCCCGTCGCCGACAAGCTGATGGTGGCCGGCGCGCTGCTCGTGCTCGTGCAGCTGGACCGCGTGAACGCCATCATCGCCTTCATCATCATCGGCCGCGAGATCACGATCTCCGCACTGCGCGAATGGATGGCCGAGATCGGCGCGCGCAAGTCCGTCGCCGTGAGCTCGCTCGGCAAGATCAAGACGGCGGCGCAGATGGTCGCCATCCCGCTGCTGCTGTTCCATGATCCGCTGTTCGACGGCGTGCTCGACATCCATCGCTGCGGCGAGCTGCTGTTGTGGGTGGCGGGCGTGCTGACGGTCTGGTCGATGTTCTACTATCTGCGCCGCGCCTGGCCGCTGATCAAGGAAAAGTCTGGGACGATATAAGCTTTCTGCCAAGTCATCCTTGACACATAGCTCAGCATCTCTATAATGCCTGCCTGTTGCGAAGACATCGCGGCAAACGAAGCGGGAGTAGCTCAGTTGGTAGAGCGCAACCTTGCCAAGGTTGAGGTCGAGAGTTCGAGACTCTTCTCCCGCTCCAGCGTTTGCAGATGGTCGTAACGAAAAGGTTGTCTTGGAAAGCAGTAAAAAATCTGAGATAATCGCAAGTTCCAGCAACGCGGGAGTAGCTCAGTTGGTAGAGCGCAACCTTGCCAAGGTTGAGGTCGAGAGTTCGAGACTCTTCTCCCGCTCCACTCATCAACGATGAGGCTGGGGCAGCAAAAGTAAGACTCCATGCGGGAGTAGCTCAGTTGGTAGAGCGCAACCTTGCCAAGGTTGAGGTCGAGAGTTCGAGACTCTTCTCCCGCTCCAGTGTTTTGCGGCAGTAACGTGATGAACTCCTAAGCGGGAGTAGCTCAGTTGGTAGAGCGCAACCTTGCCAAGGTTGAGGTCGAGAGTTCGAGACTCTTCTCCCGCTCCAAGCGATTCACGATGGTAGTACCCATGCGGGAGTAGCTCAGTTGGTAGAGCGCAACCTTGCCAAGGTTGAGGTCGAGAGTTCGAGACTCTTCTCCCGCTCCAGTTACAGAGAAGCCAGCCTTCTCGTGTCGCTGCGACGAATAACCGGTCGCTGTGGCATTATCAAGTCTCCTCCGGCGAGGTAGCAAAGCGGTTATGCAGCGGCCTGCAAAGCCGTCTAGACGGGTTCGACTCCCGTCCTCGCCTCCAGCATATTCGTAGATCAGCGCATGTGCGCTGATCTACGTCAGTAACACGCTATGCGGCTTTTAAGCCAGGCTGAATTCCCCATCGGTCTTTATATCTGCAGCGCAGCGTTATGAGCCTGGCGTCGGCCTCCTTAACTTTGCGTCCGTGAAATCGGCAAAAGGCCAAGAACCTTCATGAATGCTAGAGTTCGCCGCTCCGCCGCGCAGAGATACTACTAAAACTACCGTTAAATCTTCGCGTAGCGACCCGATCTCATTCAATCTCACCAAGACTCAGCCAGCACGACGGCTGGAGTGTACGACGCTGCCGGTGTAAGTGATGCTCCGTACTAGGCGATGGGTGTATTGCTTTGGTCACCTCGTCCGGGCCTCGCTGGCATCGTCCGAGCAAGGCTGGGTGCTACTGGATTCCCTCGACGAGTCGCGCCTTCGCTCGCTATTGGACTTCGCGACGGCGATGCGCAAGGTCAGCAACCAGTCGGCTACTGCGAAACAATGAACGCATCTGCTGGTCACTGGCCGTGCGCCGGCACGGCGACCGAAGAGCCGCCAGGGTCTGACGGGGTTCCGGGGCTGCTTGGTGCGGCGCCGGCTGGGCCTGCGCCCGCAGGCTTCGGTATGCCAAGTTTGTGTCGTTCTTGGGGCAGGATTAGCAGGGGAAACACGTGGCTGGCCAACAGCCATGAAATCCCAAAGGCCAGCAACCCGGTAGTTTCCCCAATGAAGGTCAGATCCCTCGAGAATAGCAGATGGTGGCCGGGCGTTCTCCCTAGAAGGTGGTCAAGCGCAAGAACGCACATGGACGCCGTGATGGCCAAGCCGCACGCGGCATATACGGCGGCCCGCACCTTCGCACGGGCGTGTCGCTTGTTCCACGCACGCCAGAAGAAGTTGTAGCAGAACCAGGCGAGGATCAGGAACATCACCAGCGCAGCGGCTCCATGGACACCAGGTGCGATCTCTTTGTGACATTCGACGGCTCGCGCTAAGCCCGTGCATTCGTCCTCGCATTTGCATGGGAACAGCGCTACGCAGGCTGCGGCGACTGCGGCGACGCGGCAGAGGACGGCCTCAAGACGGCGTTCGCCGTTATAGCCCAGCATCAGTGCGGTAATCGCGAACAGGAAGCCGATGAAGATTGTCGTGCTCCAGGGCTCGCCACCGTTCTTGTATACATAGAATGAGGCGCTGATTGACGTGATTGATGGGGCGTTCAGGTACGTGAACAGGCCGAGCGTGGTCGCAATCGCGCCGACCAAGAACTTGATGGTACGCTGGTCGATCTGGTACGCGCCGGTTGGTGTGTTGAGCCAAGCGGCGATGGACGTCAGCATGTTAGCCTCCCAGATGATGAATGATTGTGGTTCGCTGCATCGTCGAGACCGGCCCGCGCCGGCTACAAGTTAAGTCGAGTTATTCGACTGTACGGCTGCCCGTTCAGCGCGGTTTGGTAGCCAGATGGGCGCGCAGACATTTATTCACGGACGTTGCACCGCACTTTGGCGTCGTTCCTTCCGCCACGTCACCGCTATCCTTCTGCGCTGCTTCCATAATCAGGTGAAACTCATAGATGCAATATCCGATCAGCTCAGATGCACGAAGACTGGGCAGCATAGCTGCCCCAAATTGCTATACAAGGTTCGCGAAATCAAGGAGCTTCCACATCGTAATTGGCTCTCCCGCTGGTAATAGCGCGGAGAACCACGCATTAGCGAGATTAGCATCTTCCGCAGTTGTAATCGAGAGATACGAATCGCTATCGCTAAGCAAAATGCCGTAGAAAGTTTCCGCCAGAATGGTGCCGCCAACCGGACCCAATTGGGCAATTGGCGCACGCACCGTATTCCCGTTATCTATCCCTAAGCGTAAGTCTTCATCAGTTAGAACAGCGTCATCCCCTTGCAACCGTCGCTTCGCATTCCATGTATCTACGAGCGCAGCTTGCGCCTCGGCCAAGACGTAAAACCAGAGCGGAGTGTCAAGTTGTAGGCCGGAATTAATCGGTTTAAAGCCAAAGCCATCCTCGTGTTTGGCGCGAACACATAGATAATCCGCTGCCAACGGGGATATCCCAAGCTTCTCTGCTACGGTCTGACCACTGACGAGGCGAAACAAGTTTCCGCGCAACAGATTTAACTTTGCCAATGATCGTCCCTCTTCGTCCACTCGTCGGGGCAGGGCCGCTAACGGGTCCACTAGCGAAGTGTCGATCCGGTAGGCCCATTGTAGACGATCGGAACTGTTATCAATGTTCTGAGTGGGAGACTGATCGCCATCGCGTGGGAAAAAGCGTTTCCATTCGGCCCAGTGATCACTAGGAAGACGACCAAAGCCAACTAGACTATTTGCGCCCTCGCCAGGTGTGAATATCTTTTGAGGTACGTGGTCGGCGTTGAGCTTATAGCCGGTTCGAACCATGGAATGGCCATATCGATATGCAGCACCGACAAATTCGATCGGCAGCGCATGTCGTTTCTCAACTGTGTAAAGTTGAAATGCACCTTCGCCTTGCCGCGCGAGCCGTTTTTGGAAAGCTTCGTATATGGTCGGATTGATGATGCGTGGCAAGTAGTCCTCTGTGACAACACGCTGGTAGCTCCAGCGCAGCAGTTTACGCGCGGCCACGAAGATAGCGCGATCGTTTTGCCCTGGTTTGGCCTTATCGACCCAAGCTACAATCGCATTGTGAATAGCAATGAATGCAGCTTGGATATTGCAGACAATCGAATTTTCATCGTTGCGTGGATCGCCAATTACTGCGCGTTCGTTGTCCGGAATACGCAATAAATCTTGGCGATTGGTTCGGGGTATTGGATCGCCGAGCAATAAACTGGATCCCCGACGTAGCCCGTTTTTATTTTCACCGGCGTAAAGGTATGGCTGGTCATCGGGACCAGTTCCATACACACAGTCTAGATCTAGGCGGGGCGTACGGAGATTTGTCGGAATAAGCGTTGGGTTATTGAAGGATGATGTGGTTTCAAATGTTAGGTCGTGGTCAATAAATTGCCCTAGATAGGTATAACCGGCCGGAACGACCAAATTTTCTTCCGCATCAGGAGCGTTGCTAGCGTCGTCAGCGTCCCCAATCATCTGCTCAGCCAAGTCTTTAAGGAGATTTTCATCAAACTGCTGTAAGCGCTCGGGCAGGAGGCGAGTAAATGTATTCTCGCGTCGGCCGACTTCGCCATGACTTGCTAGTGTTTTGCTCATGCTGCACCCCTTTATGATATCACGCCTCGTCAATATCGGTCTTGGCGTGCAGAGACCGGGATCCGATGATCCAAGTTAAATGTGGCTAATCAATATGCTTAAAGAATCGAACACACCTGCGGACAGGAGTCCGCTACATGAAATTGGGGGCTACATAAAAGTCGAACGTGGATACATATGCATGCTTGGCCCCAATGAAGCTGTAGATTGGCATTGCTTAATCTTGAGCCCCGTCTTTATTCAAGTCAGCTATTATGCGACACATTGAAATCGAAGCAACGTTGCCTGATAGGCTAACTCGACTCAGCCTACGCTAGAAAGTGCTTTGGAATTCCTCACGCGAGCACATTATTCCAATGCTCCCGGGTGATAAACATCATGCGCCGCTACGCCATCTCGAATCGGTGCGCCGCAATTTGGGATTTCAAATCATCTTCGATTTTTATTTTGTTGCTCAACTCCTAGCTTGGGCATCGTGACGGCCGCATCTGGCGTTAATTTCAAAAGTTATAGGTATAAAATAGGTAGGGCGCGAAGGTATCTCTTGTGTCATAACGTACTTGCGTTTCGCCGGCAGGAGGGGCTTGGTTCGCGGCAAAGCCCGAGCCAAGGCTTTTCACGTTAAACCTTCGACCAATACCAATGCCAATGCTATGTTTCTTACTTTGAGGATCGATCGTTCCGTCCTTTTTCTCAACCTTGCCAAATCCCCAGATTAAGCCAGTTCCAACGAAATCAATCAGCTGAGAAGACGAGTTTCCGCCGCCAACGCCTACACCCATAAATAAACCAAGACATCCCATGCCATTCATGCTATGAGCGATCCACGTCGGACCGCACTCATCTCCATCTTCCGCTTGAAAATACCAATGACTGCCGAAAATTATCGAGGTTTGGTAATTTTGAATCGTATTCGCGCGAACTACTCCATTAACGATCGTAGCGTCAGATATAACCGGAGTGTGATTGTGCATGTATGCTAGCCCAATACCCCAGCCCTTAAGAAAAGAGGAAACGCCAGCATCAGAATTTCCCGAGGGCTTGGAGCCAGAGGCATTTGCGGTACTTGCATCAGCAACGCCAGGGTTTCCCGATCTTTCGGTTTTTGTTGTTGCAACGTTTGGCGCTTCGGCTGCTACATTTGTTCTGAGAGTAGACTCCTTTCCTGTCGAAGTAGCTGGGCTAGTTTCACTAGTAATATCTAGAACATTCAGCGAACTGGGTTTAGGTGCGACCGTGCTAGGTTGCCGCGCAGTAATCGAAGCGTTGCTCGAAGTAGGCGCTTTGTTGACTACAGAAGGTTGTATGGGGGTACTACTGGCCTGTCCCGGTGATCTACACCAGAGGATAGCGTCGCTAGCGGAATAACCAGCGGCCTGAAGGTAGCGCAAGTCATCCAATGTGCATGCTCCGAAAACACTCGAGGCGGGAACAAACAATAGAAGCGATTTGACTAAATTTAGTGAAAGAGATTTCACGATCGCATCCCTGATCTATTGATTTCGCATAAAATTCGAAAGCTTAAGTTTTTCTACGGCAACGGCGTAGTCAAATGTAAAGCAAGCTCCGAACGCTTAGAGATGTTAGTCATATTTAATGGCCGCCGAGGCTTCAAGCGAATGAAACTCAAGTTTGCATTGGCGCTAGGAATGTTTTGCGAAAGCTCAAACTGAAGCGACAGATAAATACTATGCCGATACCAAATCCGGTTGGAGCTATCAAGATTGATAGTGCCTAACGGCGCAAGGTGCTAAGACTTAGCTACCTCATTCAATATGATATCTAGAATTCGCGGAGAAATATCAGTTACCACTCGGCATTAATCATTATTTAAATTCAACGTCAAGGCAAAAGGAATTAGTTACTTTGGGTTGCTTATATGTCGCAGGCATATCGAGTTAATTTGGAAAACGTCGCGTTTTCGTGAGATTAACGGCGATTGCTCAGTTTCTGAGAGCACATAAAAATCGATGCGAACGCTTAGAGGCATAGGGCGTCGATAGTAGAATCAGGATGGGGCCATGCTCGGCTCCATCAGGAATATCTTTTATAGCTGGCGCTTCGGCGTGCCGCGAAACACTTATTCGATATCAATCACGGATGGCCGATGCGCCAATTTTTCCGATGATTTGGGCGGCCAACTGTTGGACGGTTATTAAGCCGAAGACTGTCTCGGCAAAGGCTTGCACTGCCTCTGCCGGCTCCCGAGGTTTATGCTCGAGACCCGACAATAGGTGTGTGTTCCGGCCATACCAGTTTCGGTGAAAAATATCGTGACGTTTCGCCACAGCATGTTCGGAGACGTCAACGTTAGACAGCTTCACACCAAGACCGAATCTGAACAATTGCACTACTTCGTCACAGCTGTGCTATACCAAGTTCTGCAGATAGTCCAGCATCCGAGCGTCGGCGGCTTCGTGCGCCTTGAAAGTGTTGCTAAGCTTCAATGGTTGACCCTTAAAATCCGGAGGGCGTTTGTACCCTGATGAGCTAACGGCGGAATCGCTTTCTCGCGCTACTCCAATATAGCGCCTTGGAAATCGTTAAGCGCGCATCACTTTGGACAGTACGACCGCAACAATTTGAAGCCAAGGTTATGTTTCCTAACGTTGCTCGGTCTCGGACATTCGCGTCCAATTTGGAAATCGTCATGCCCAACGGGGTATGATCGTAATAGCATGTTTTGTTGAATTCAAAGCCGACCGAAAAGCGATTATCTGGCATAGAGTCAATATAATTGAGTCCAACCGCCTAAGCCTATTGGCTTGCCGTAGCTCGCAATGTCACTGCTGAATAGTTCGCGGCATCGGAGCGGATGGTTGGTGTCCGATGTCATCTGTCTGATGTAGTTGTCGTTTCCCTGAAACGCGGCATTGACCGCATTCGAGCTAAGGGACTGGGGAGCGAACCTCAACACGGTGCATTCGCTGCACACGTCGGGACTGACGTTGCGCACGTTTGTCGGGATCGGCATGCCGATCGAGGCGAAGCCTAATGCCCCAGTTCCGCCCATCTGCGCGTAGGACGCTCCGCTCCAGTAATCGTAGCCAGGAATCGAAGTAGATTGCGCGAACGCGCTGAACAAGCCGCCCAAGGACGCGTCCGTCGTCCTATACAACAGCGAACTCATGCGGTGCAAAGTGTGGTGCAGAGCTAACTCTTTGATTCGTAAAGGCCGAAACGGCCTGCAAAGCCGTCTAGACGGGTTCGACTCCCGTCCTCGCCTCCAGAATTCTCTAGATTAGCGCTCCGACGCTGATCCACGTCACTGGTTTTTCCCATTCTAGAGCACTGCATGTCCCTTCTGTTTTCCGCTGGGAGGGTAGTTAGCAGCCGAGCTGCGGATTGCTGTACGAGTAACAACACCGTACACTGAAGCATCCACACCGTCGGCCATAGGCCGAGAGCAGCCTGTCGTGACAGTCGCGGCGTTTCTCAGGCCGGCAGCTCGCTATGCTGGCTCGACTGGACGCTATCCTATCGCTTGAATTGTCGAGTATGTAAAATCGGTGGCTGCATTCACTGGACCTGCACAAGGCTGACATTTGATAACCGCTTCGACAGCACAGCGCGCGCATTGGCGAACAACCATAGCATTATTGTTGTCTATGCTGGCACATGCGTTGTTGTTGAGTATTTCGCTCGACGGGCAATCGTTCGGGATGCCGGGTTTCACCTTTTTTTGGCAAGCGCGACCACTTCGCGCAGACGGGCTACATATTCGACTGGCGCGGCCATTACCGCCAGTGCCGGCCCCTCCCGCTCCAATGCACGAGCGCGTCAGCGAAGGAGCGACTCCCTTGGCGCACCTTCCCCCGGCGCCAAAAGCGTTGGCGCGGGCGCCTGCCGCTGCGCGTAGGATAATCGCCGACGTTGTCCGTCCCAAAGACCCGCCTTCCGAAACCAGCGAGTCCAGGAAAGCAGAGAAACTTGTGATGAAGCCGGTCGAGCAGTTGGAGCCATCTGCACAGGTCGCAGCGCAGGCGCCTGCCGACGTGGAGCGGGCGCGGCAAGTGGAGATTCTCGCCAAGACTCGACGTGAAGCGCGGCAGGAAGAGCTGCGGCGCGATGCGGCATTGGCCGAGCAGGAGGCGAAGGAGGAAGCGGCGAGGGCCGAGGTAGCCAAGCAAGCGCTTGCGAAGTTCGAAGCGAAGCAGGAAGAGGCAAGACAAGAGCTGGCGAAGGAAGAAGCGTTGAAGCAGGAGACTGCGCGACAGCAGGCCGCCGATGCCGAAGCGGCCCGCCTGGAGGCCGCAAAACAGGATCAAGCGCGGCAGCAGGCAGCCCGTGCTGAAGCGGCGCGTCAGGAAGCCGCGAAGCAGGAGCTGGCCGGACAGGAAGCCGCAAAGCGGGAAGAAGCCCGGCAGGAAGCGGCACGGCAGGAAGCGGTCCGGCAGGAAGCGGCGCGGCAGGAAGCGGCACGGCAGGAAGCAGCACGGCAGGAAGCAGCACGGCAGGAAGCGGCACGGCAGGAGGCGGCACGGCAGGAAGCGGCACGGCAGGAAACGGCACGGCAGGAAACCGCACGCCAGGAAGCGGCACGGCAGGAAACGGCGCGGCAGGAAACGGCGCGCCAGGAAGCGGCACGGCAGGAAGCCGCACGGCAGGAAACGGCACGCCAGGAAGCGGCGCGGCAGGAAACGGCACGGCAGGAAACGGCACGGCAGGAAGCGGCGCGGCAGGAAACGGCACGCCAGGAAACGGTCCGGCAAGAGGCAGCACGGCAGGAACTCGCGAAAAAGGAACAGGCACTGGCTGAGCGCGAGGCGCAGGAAGCGGCGCGCGAAGAGCGGCTTCGTCAGATCGGCAAGCAACTCGACCTCGAACGGGCGCAGCGCGAAAACACGGTGGACCGTCAGTCCAGCTCGCCGTTGCCGACGGCGAGCACCCTGCGTCGGCGCTGGCTGTTCGGCCGTGCGGACCCGGACCGGGATCTGGTGTTGTACGCAGACGCGATGAGCCGGAAAATCGAGTTGAATCTGACGATCGACATGGTGCGTGAGGTGCTCAAGCAGCCGCACACACAACCCACGGTGACGGTTGCGGTGCGCGCCGACGGCTCCGTGGAGAAGGTGACGTTTGAAGTGTCGAGTGGCGTTCCGGCTCTCGACGATGCCATACGCAAGGTCATTGCCAGCCAAGCGCCCTATGGCGCGTTCCCGCCCTCGCTTGCGCACCGGTATGACGTCATCGAAATCCGGCGCACCTGGGTTTTCGACTATGCCATCCGCCTTCAATAAGCGCTCTCGGCTGGCTCTCGCCGGTCAGCTCAAGTCCTGGCGTAGGTCGAAGGGCGCCAATAAGCGCGCAGTACGCCGAACAGGCACACCAGCAATATGAAGCCCCATTCCATCCCGTGTTCTCCAGGCCCCGTGACATACCAGCCGTGCGGGCGATGAAAATGGATGATGCCGAACGTGACGATCACGATGTGCCCCAGGCAGGCTGGAACGACCCATCGATTCACGATGAGCGCGAGGGAGCTGGCGGTCTGCGTCACGAGGATGAGCCATGCCAGAACGCCTCCCATCGGATAACCGAGGCTGCTCAGGTAGCCCCCGAAGCCTGGCGCAACGTCCTGGTAGTGATAAAAACCGTGCAAGGGGTGCATCAGGATGATTACCGCGACGCCTAACCGCACGATATCGATTCCCCGAACAGCATTCTCGGGCATGGGTTTGTACCATCGTTGAAGCATTCGTCCTCCTTCAGACGCGTTCGACTCCGATCCTCGCCTCCGGCACATCCGTGGATCAGCGCACGAGCGCTGATCCACGTCAGCAGCGAGTTACATCCTTGGTTTGTTCAGGCAAGCGGTCACGCGCGTGTCCTGCGGCGCGCCGTCACACCCGCCGCCAACCCGCCCAGCACGAGCGTCAAGGATGCCGGCTCGGGCACGTTGTTGCCGATTTCCAGGGTAATTGTGTCAGCCGGCAAAGCGAACGTGTAGGTGCCCGGGATGAGCGTCATGCCCGAGATACTCTGACCGGTGAGCACCATCGAGGAGGAAATTGCGTCTCCAGAGATGTAGCCCGACGCCAAACCAACGAGCGGTGTGCCGCCGCTAGACCCCCATATCGAGAAACCGTCACCCGACGTCAAGCCCGAGGTAAAGTAATTGGTGCTCGTACCGAACGGCAAAGTCGTGCTGATCAGCCGGTACCAATCGAGTCCAGGCGTGTTACCGAGTGCGACATACCAGTTGCTGCCGCCCGGGATGATGCCGGTGCTGTAGGCCTGTTGGTGGTCATACACGGCACCCGTAAGGTCCAGGCTACCGGACGCCGTTACGTTCACGTTGCCGCCTGCGTCTGTGATGTGCATGATGACTGCGGCGTGCGCGCCAGCTGCGGCCAGCATGCCTGCCGCGAGCGCGGCTGCTAAAACCTTTTTCATCTTCGCCTCTTGTGTAATGGTGTTGATCATCGAATGCTCATGTGAGCGACGTCCGGTTTTCCGAGGAATGCACGCTTGCGATACGACCTGCAACGAGGAAGAATGCGGCGCCTCCGCGCACTTGCTCTTCCTTATCGGGAGATTAACAAGGCGGAAATTGAATGTCTATTTACTAAGCATTTTCCAGGTATATGCATTAACGAATTCACAGCAAAAAGCCGTGCCGAGCTTCCCGGCGGTGTGGAATAATCGCTGGCCGGACGACCCGCGTCGTGCGCGACGCCGCATGCAGCGGCTGCAAACCTGAGGAGACTACATGACAATGAAAACAAGACTGATGCTGGCTTTGCTGGCGGCCTGGGGCAGCGCGCATGCGGCCAGCGTGACGACCTACGACATCTACGTCGAGAACGGCAAGCGCGCCGGCGAGCAGGTGGTGGAGCGCGGCGACGACGGCCTGACGCGGGTCAAGTTCGTCTTCAAGGACAACGGCCGCGGCCCGGAACTGACGGAGCGCATCCGCTACGCGCCGGATGGCACGATGACGGAATACGAGGTCAAGGGCGCCTCCACGTTCGGCGCTACCGTGGACGAGCATTTCGACCTGAAGGATGGCACGGCCAGCTGGCACTCGACGACGGAAACGGGGCGCACCCCGGTCGCCGGCACGGCCATGTACGTGCCGCTCAACAGCTCGTTCGAGTTCGCGTCGGCCGCGCTGGGCGCGCTGGCGGCGCGGCCCGGCGGCACGCTGCCGCTGCTCCCGAACGGCACGCTGTCGCAGACGAAGCTCGACGAGCTGCAGGTCACGGGGGCCGATGGCAAGTCGCGGACGGTCCAACTGATCGCCACCACCGGCATCGGCCTGTCGCCGACCTTCGTGTGGGCCACGCTCGACACGCGTCCGCGCCTGTTCGCTGCCATCCAGCCGGGCCAGATGGCCCTCGTCGAACACGGCTGGGAAGGCGCCATCAAGCCGATGCGCGCGCACCAGAAACTGGCCGAACAGAAGATGCTGGGGGACCTCGCGGCCCGGCTCCAGCATCCGCTCGACGGCCTCACGGTCGTGCGTAACGCGCGCGTGTTCGACAGCGACAAGGCCGTGCTCACGGGGCCGTCCGATGTCTACGTCCTGCGCGGGCGGATCACGGCCGTGCTGCCGGCCGGGACCCCGATGCGCGGCGTGAACCACGAGATCGATGCGACCGGCAAGGTGCTGTTGCCAGGCCTGTTCGACATGCACGCCCACGTGACCCGCTGGGAAGGCGGCCTGCATCTGGCGGCCGGCGTGACGAGCGTGCGCGACATGGGCAACGACAACGCCCAGCTCCAGCTGATGCTCGACGAGACCGCGCGCGGGAATCTGCTCGGTCCCCAGATCGTGCCGGCCGGCTTCATCGAAGGCGAAAGTCCGTATTCGTCGAACGGCGGGTTCGTGATCAAGGACCTCGACGAAGCCAAGCGCGCGGTCGACTGGTACGCCGAACACGGCTACCCGCAGCTGAAGGTCTACAACTCCTTCCCGAAGGCGATCCTGAAGGACACCGTCGCGTATGCGCACAGCCGTGGCATGCGCGTGTCGGGCCATATCCCGGCCGGGCTGCGGGCGTTCGAGGCGCTCGACGCCGGCTATGACGAAATCCAGCACATCAACCAGGTCATGCTGAACTTCCTCGCCACGCCGCAGACAGAGACACGTACGCTCGAACGCTTCGTGCTCCCGTCCGAGAAGGTGGCGACGCTGGACTTCGATTCGCCGCAGGTCAAGCAGTTCATCGCGCGCCTTGCCAAGCAGCAGACCGTGATCGACGAGACGCTCGCCACGTTTGCCTTCCTCAAGCAGAAGGACGGCGACATCAACGAGCCGTTCGCGCCGGTGGCCGACCACATGCCGCCGGACGTCAAGCGCGGCTTCTACGTGGGCACGATGAAGATTCCCGATGAGGCGACCCTGCACCGCTACGAAAAATCGTACGCGAAGATGGTGCAGTTCGTCGGCATGTTGTACCGCGCCGGCGTGCCGCTGGTGGCGGGGACGGATGAACTGGCCGGCTTCACGCTGCAAGCCGAACTCGAGATGCTGGTCAAGGCCGGCCTGACGCCGGCGCAGGCGCTGCAGGTGGCCACGCGCAACGGCGCACGCTACACGCGCACGAGCCACGAGCGCGGCTCCATCGCAGCGGGCAAGCTGGCCGACCTCGTGCTCATCGACGGCGACCCGACGCGCACCATCGGTGACGTGCGAAAGGTCGCGGCCGTCATCACGCGCGGCTACCTGATCTACCCGCGCGAGATCGACATGGCGCTCGGCATCCAGCCCTTCGTCGCGCAGCAGCCGGAGCTCAAGACGCTGCCTGTACAGCCGGGCGATTCGGGCTCGCTGTCGACGGCACGGCGCTGAGGGGCCACCTGCTCGTGTCGTGTCTTCGCTATTGTTGGGGCGTCGACACGACCGTCACCACCGACATGGGGAGCAACTGCACGGATAGCCTGGCGCCGCATGGGGCAGGTGTCGAAGCCGCGAGGTTATCGCGTGCCTGCGTGACGTACGTTTTGCACGTCGATTTGCCGCGTTTCGGCTCCGGCAGCTGGATGTCCAGCGTCCGCGCAACGATGCCGGGATTGACCGCCACGACGACGACTTCATTCGTCTCCGGGTTTTCAGCCACCAACGCATCTGGGAAATCGGATCTCACGAACCGGTATCCCGGCCTGATGAATCTGGTGAAATTGGCAAACGCCCAGAATTTCTTTGTGAGCTGATATTCCGGTCTTGTATTTGCGAGAACCAGAACGGCCTGCAAAGCCATCCAGATCGGGGCTGACGCAGGTGGAAGTCACCTGGTCGGATAGGATCGCGGATTGAGCTCGCGTTGTTATCAGGTGGAGTATCAATGAAATTTCACGATGTAGCCGTGAACAAGGCAGAACGCTTCTCGATCGGCATCGAAGAAGAGTCGGGTCGGTACTACGTGTCGTTCCCGGTCCATAACGATTACGTGGAGTACGAAGAGTATTACGAGATCGATCGCGCGCAGTTCGACCGATTCCAGCAGGACGGCGCGGCCGCGCTGGCGTTCGTGGCGAAATGCCGCAACCGCGAAAAAGACGAGCTACTGATCGTCAAGCCGGGCCGTTTGCGCGGCGTCGCCTGCTGAGCTGAACGCTACGACACACCGCGCCGAATCGGCACGCGCATCGTCAGCACCGCGCCGTGGCCGAGCAGGGCGATGACCTTGCGGCGCTGCGTGCAAGGCCGGATTAAACGTGTTGCGAAGCATTCAGGGTGCATCTATAATCTCGTCAGTACCTTATATATTAAAAACCATGGAGATCTCGATGACCCCACGTGTGCTCACCGCCGCCCTGGCCCTGTGCGGCCTGCTTGCGACCCCATTCGTTCCCGCCGCCGAGAACGCCGGCGCGCCCGTCAAGCTGACCCACGTCGCCGGGCCGTTCACGGCCGATGCGGCATCGCTGGACAAGTACGAGACGCCGGACTGGTTCCGCGACGCCAAGTTCGGCATCTGGTCCCACTGGGGACCGCAGGCCGTGCCGCGCGCCGGCGACTGGTATGCGCGCAATATGTACATCTACGGCACGCCGCAGTACGAACACCACCTGAAGCACTACGGCCACCCGAGCAAGTCCGGGTACAAGGACATCATCCCGTTGTGGAAGGCGGAGAAATTCGATCCGGACGCGCTGATGGCCCTGTATGCCAAGGCCGGTGCGAAGTACTTCGTCAGCATGGGCGTCCACCACGACAATTTCGACCTGTGGGATTCGAAATACCACCGCTGGAACGCCGTCAAGATGGGGCCGCACCGCGACATCGTCGGCGACTGGCAGAAGGCGGCCGTCAAGGCGGGCCTGCGCTTCGGCGTCTCCGAGCACCTGGGTGCCAGCTATGGCTGGTTCGGCACGAGCCACGGGCACGACGAGGTGTTCCCCCAGCTCGGCGTCCCGTACGACGGCGCCGACCCGCAGTACGCCGACCTGTACCACACCAAGCATGACGAATTGTTCAGCGGCGGCCAGCAGTGGTACACGAAGAACACCGCCTTTCACCAGGAGTGGTTCAACCGCGTGACCGACCTCGTGACGCACTACAAGCCCGACCTGCTGTACTCGGACGGCGGCATCCCGTTCGGCACGACGGGCAGGACCATGCTCGCCAATTTCTACAACGAGAACATCAAGACGCACGGCAAGCTGGAGGCCGTGTACAACCACAAGGACATCGGCTCCGGCGAATTCCTGCGCAAGGCGGGCGTGCAGGACGTCGAGCGTGGCGTCATGAACGGCATCCAGCCGCTGCCGTGGCAGACCGACACCTCGATGGGCGACTGGTTCTACAGCGAGGGGTATCACTACAAGACGACGCGCGACGTCGTGACCATGCTGGCGGACATCGTCAGCAAGAACGGCAACCTGCTGTTGAACGTCGTGCAGTACCCGGACGGCAGCCTGCCGCCCGAGTCGCGCACGTTCCTCGATGAGATGGCCGCCTGGATCAAGGTCAACGGCGACGCGATCTACGGCACGCGGCCGTGGAAGACGTTCGGCGAAGGCCCGACGAAGACGGAAGGCGGCGCGTTCAATGAAAGCGCCGGCTACACCCCGAATGACATCCGCTTCACGACGAAGAACGGTGCGCTGTACGCCATCACCCTGGGCGAGCCGAAGGGACAGGTGCGCATCGCGTCGTTGGGCACGAAGGCAGGCCTGGAAACGCGGCCCGTCAAGTCGGTGTCGCTGCTGGGTGCGACCGCGCCGCTGCACTGGAAGCAGGACGACGACGCGCTCGTGATCAACGTGCCGGCCACCATGCCGACGGCGATCGCGTCCAGCTTCAAGATCGGCTTCTGACTGGTTAAATTGATTAACGGGATTCGCGAAAATCATGAATTTTCGCGGCCCGTGGTATCCAATACATGAAATACAATCGTCGGTTGCACCCGGCAACACGGGACGATCAGGAGACGGCAGTATGAACACACGAATGATGACGTTGGCGGCGGCAGTGCTCGCGGCCTTCAGCGGGGCTGCGTGCGCAGCGCCCGCGGGCCCGGTCACGGTGACTTCACCGAACGGCCAGGCCGCAATCCGCATCGCACGGGACGGCGCCAGCTATGTCGTCACGCGCGGCGCCGAGACGGTGATCGCGGCGTCGCCGCTGGGCCTCGAATTCGACGGCCAGCCGGACCTCGGTCCGCTCGAACTGGAGAAGGTCACGACGTCGCAGGAAGACCGCAAGATTCCCCTCGTCGCGACCAAGGCCGCAGTCGCGCGCGACCATTATCGCGCCGCCACGCTGACGTTCCGCGAACACGGCGACGGGGCACGGCGCCTGCTCGTCGACGTGCGCGCCTACGATGACGGTGTCGCCTTCCGCTACCGCATCGACGGCAGCGCGCCCGTCCGCCTGCGCGGCGAAAAGACGGCGTTCGTGCCGGCGGGCGACCCTGAATGCCTGATCTCGGAAGCGCAAGGCGCGCACGAAGTGCCGTTCGCGCGCCAGAAGGTATCGCAACTGCGCGACAACCTGGGCTACGACGTCCCCGTCGTGTGCACGAGCCCATCGGGCCGCACCGCCTACGCGATCACCCAGTCGCAGCTCGAAGGCTATACGGGCGCTTCGCTGTGGCGCGAAGGCGCCGGGCTGCGCGTGCATCTGTCGGGCACGCCGGGCCGCGCCGCGCCCGCGTACGAGTCGCATGGCGGGCTGCGGACGTCGTGGCGCGTCGTCATGCTGGGCAACCGTGCCGGCGACCTGATCGCATCGAACCTCGTCGGCAACCTGAATCCGCCGGCGCAGGGCGATTTCAGCTGGGTCAAGCCCGGCAAGGCTGCGTGGGACTGGTGGTCGGGCCCCCTCGTCGGTATGAAGCCGGACATGGCCGCGTACCGCCGCTTCATCGATTTCGCCGCCGCCTCCGGCTTCCCGTACTACCTGATCGACGCCGGCTGGGCGCAGGGCAGCGGCGGTTGCTGCGACGCGCTGCCGACGACGGACATCACCCGCGCCGCCGACGGCATCGACATGCCGGCCCTCGTGCGCTACGCGGCGGACAAGGGCGTCGGGCTGATCCTGTGGGCGCACTGGGAACACGTGCGCTCGCGCATGGACGAGGTGCTCGACACATATGCGCGCTGGGGCATCAAGGGCGTCAAGATCGACTTCATGAACCGCGACGACCAGGACGTCGTCGATTTCTACCACCGCGTGGCGGCGGCCACCGCGAAGCGCCATCTGCTGCTGGACCTGCACGGCGCCTACGTGCCGGCGGGCCTGCAGCGTACCTATCCGAACTTCATCACCCAGGAAGGCGTGATGGGCGCGGAATGGGACAAGATGAAGACGATCATCACGCCCGAGCACAACCTGATGCTCCCGTACACGCGCATGCTGGCGGGCCCCATGGACTACACGCCGGGCGGCTTCCGCAACGGCACGCCCGCGACGTTCGCCGTGCACGACGTGGGGCCGCTCGTCCAGAACACGCGCGGGCAGGAGCTGGCGAAATACGTCGTGTACGAGAGCCCGCTGCAGATGGTGTCGGATGATCCGGACGCCTACCGCGACGCCGAAGGCTTCGACTTCATCCGCCGCGTGCCGACGGCCTGGGACGAGACGCGCTTCGTGTCCGGCGAACCGGGTCGCGACATCGTGCTCGCGCGCCGCCTCGGCAAGACGTGGTACGTCGGTGCGATGTCGGCCGAAGCCGGTGCAACGACGAAGCGCGTGCCGCTCGATTTCCTGCCGGCCGGGCGTTACCGCGCCACGATCTGGGAAGACGGCGCCACGCCCAACAACGTCAAGCGCCGCGAGGTGGACGTCACGGCACATGACGGCCTGACCCTGCAACTGGCGGGCGTGGGCGGTGCGGCAGTCGTCCTGGAGCGCAAATGAGGGCGCTGCATCGGATGATTTGCGGGGCGGCCGCCGTGGCTGCCCTGGCCGGATGCAGTACGCTTCCCGCGGGCAGCGCAGCGCCGGCACCCGCGCAGACCACGTTTCACTGGACGACGAGCGCGCCCCTGATCCTGCCCCAGGCGGATGCGACGCAGACGATCTACGGCGTCAAGGATCCGTCGATCATCCACGTGGACGGCAAGTACCACGTGTTCATGACGACGGCCGGGTCAGGCGGCTGGGGCCTCGCCTACACGAGCTTTGCCGACTGGTCGGACGCGGCGTCCGCGAAGATCATCCCGCTGGCGAAGTCGCCGATGGGGCCGGGCTATCGCGCCGCGCCGCAGGTGTTCTACTTCGCGCCGCAGAAGACGTGGTATCTCGTGTACCAGGGCGGCGACCCGATGTATTCGACGACGCAGAACATCGACGATCCGATGTCGTGGAGCGCGCCGAAGCCGTTCTTCCCCGTCGTTCCCGACGTCGTCAAGCCGCCGCAGGGCACCGGCTGGCTGGATTTCTGGGTGATCTGCGACGATGCCAAGTGCTATCTGTTCAACACGGACGACCACGGCCGCCTGCTGCGCTCCGAAACGGACATCCACCAGTTCCCGAACGGCTTCCATGACACCGTCGCCGTGATGACGGAAAAAACGGAGGACCTGTTCGAGGCGAGCAATACCTACCGGATCGCCAACACGAACACGTACATCACGCTGGTCGAGGCGATGTCGCCGCAAGGCCGCTACTTCCGCATCTGGAAAAGCGATGGCCTCGGCGGGACATGGGAGCCGTTTTCTTCCGCGCCGATGAACACGTTCGCGAGCCGCGACAACGTCGACGGGCTGTGGGCGACGGGTATTTCGCACGGCGAGATGATCCGCACGAACGTCGACCAGACGATGACGATCGACCCGTGCAAGCCGCTCGAATACCTGTTCCAGGGCGACGACCCGGCGGTGAAGGTCGACGACTACATCAAGATCCCGTACCGCCTGGGCGTCATCACGGCGCAGGGCGACAATCCCGTGCGCGCACTCTGCCGCTGAGCTGCCGCTGACGCCCGTTTCAGATGACCCGGCGCGGCGCCGCCGTGAGCGGGTCGCCGCTGTTCGGCGTGCCGGTCGGCTCGATCAGGAGGATATGGGCTTCCCCGCGCGCCCGCGGGCGGTGCCGCACGCCCCTGGGCACGACGAACAGCTGGCCGGGCGCCAGGTGCACGGTCGACCCGTCCTCGAGGTCGATGTCGAGTTCTCCGTCGAGGACGAGGAAGAAGTCGTCGGTGTCCGGGTGGACGTGCCAGTGGTAGTCGCCGCGCAGCTTCGCGACCATCACGTCGTGGCCGTTGTACAGCGCGACCGTGCGGGGCTGGAAGGCTTCGGCGAACGTGGCCAGCTTGGCGGCCAGGTCGATGGGAACGTGCATGGTGGTCCTCCGTGTGAAAACCCCATTGTCGACGCGGCGCCGGACGCACGTCTTGTACAATCGGCGCATGAACACGGATACGCGCCCGCCGGCTAACCGCGCCACATTCAGCCTGCTCCCCGCGGGCGTGACGCTGATGCGGGCGAGCTTTGCCGACCACGCGTTCGAGCGCCACAGCCACGATTGCTTCGCACTCGGTGCGACGACGCACGGCATCCAGCGCTTCCGCTGCAAGGGCAGGCAGTACGACAGCCGGCCCGGCGACGTCGTCCTGTTCAATCCCGACGACGACCACGATGGCCGGCCCGGCACGGCGGACGGGTTCCGCTACACGATCTGGTACGTGCCCACGGCGCTCGTGGCGGCCAGCCTTGCCGACGAAGACGCCCGCTATTTCGCGCGTCCCCACGTCGCCGATCGCGCGCTGGCCGACGCTTTCCTGGCATTGTCCGCCAGCGTGACGGACGCGCCGTTCGAATCGTTGCGGTCGGAATCGCTGATGAGCGCATTCCTGCGCACGATGCTGGGCCGGCACGGCGAGCGGCGCACGGCCGCCGCCATCGCCCGGCTCGACGCAAGCGCCGCGGCCCTGGTCCGGGCCAGGGACTACCTGCGCACCAGCTACGCGAACGACATCACGGTGGCGGAACTGGCGGCCGTCGCCGGCCTGTCGCGCGCGCATCTGACGCGCGCGTTCGGCGCGGCGTTCCACATGCCGCCGCACGTCTACCTGAACGCCGTGCGCGTGAGCGAGGCGCAGAAGCGGATCCGCCTCGGGATGCCGCTGGCGTCGGTCGCGCTCGAATGCGGCTTCGCGGACCAGAGCCACCTCACGCGGCGCTTCAAGGGCAGCGTCGGCGTCACGCCGGCCGCTTGGCGCAGCATGGGCTGACGTCAGGCGCCGTGCGGCAAGCCGAGGTTCTGGTTCGCGGGCACGGCGACGTCGATCAGCTTCGGCTTCGGCAGGTTCAATTCGCCCATCAGCTTGACGAAGTCGGCGCGCGAGCGGTTCGCGAGGCGGCTGTTGTGGTGCTTTTCCCAGCCGATCGTCGACACCGACTGGCCCTTGTAGTCGTGGCCCGGCCACACGCGCGTGGCATCGGGCAGTGCGAACAGCTTGCCCGTCACGCTGTCGTACAGCGCGGCGGCGCTGCCGCTCTGGAAGTCGGTGCGGCCGCAGCCGTCGATCAGCAAGGTGTCGCCGGTGAACACGTTGCCGCGCCAGACATAGCACATGCTGCCCGCCGTGTGGCCCGGCGTGTGCAGCACGGCGATCGTCTCGCCGGCGCCGAATTCGAGGACGTCGCCGTCGTCGAGCTGGCGTTCTGCCGGCGCGATGCCGCAGCCGCGCGGCACGGCGGCCTGGGCGCCCGTGCGCTCGCGCAGCGTGCCCGCCGACGTCACGTGGTCGGCATGCGCATGCGTTTCGAGCACGTACGCCAGGCGCAGTCCGAGCCGCTCGAGGTGGCGCAGGTCGCGCTCGACGTTGTGGTCGACGGGGTCGATGATGACGGCGTCCTCGCTGCCCGGTGCGGCAAGGATGTACGTGAACGTGGACGATTCGGCGTCGAACAGCTGGATGGGATTCGGGTTCATGTCTGCTCCTGGAATGGGGACGATCTTACCGCAAGGCCTTGACGATCATGCCGGCCGCCACCAGCGCAGACACGCCAGCGAATGCCATCTGCAAGTGCGGGCCGGACAGGCGCCCGGACAGCGAGCGGCCGCCAAGCATGCCCGCGAGTGCGCCGGCCGCGAAGGGCAGGGCGATGCTCCATGCGAGGCCGCCGCTGGCCGCGCTGGTGACGACGCCCGCGGCCGAGATCAGCGCGATGACGGCCAGCGACGTCGCCACGGCCGACTGCATCGCCAGGTCGGTGTAGCGCTGCAGCGCGGGCACCATCACGAAGCCGCCGCCGACGCCCAGGAGGCCCGACAGCAGGCCGGCGAGGGAACCGGACAGCGCGAGCGCGCGGGCGCAGGGCCGCGTCCACACGAAGCGTCCGGTGGCGGCATCGCGCACGCACACGGGCACAGGCCGGGGGACAGGGCTCGCTGCGCCTTTGCGCCGCGCCTTGCCGAACGTGTTGAAGGCGACGTACAGCAAGGTGAATGCGAACAGCACGCTGAGCCAGCGGTTGTCGACATGGCGCGCGAGCCACAGGCCGGCCGGCGAACACACCATGCCCGTGACGGCGACGAGCATCGCGGCGCGATAGCGCACGACGCCGGCGCGCAAGCCGAGGATCGCCCCGAGGCAGGCCGCCATGCCGACCGCCAGCAACCCGATGGGGCCGGCCTGCGCCATGCCGATGTGGGTGCCGAAGACGAGCAGGGGGACGGCGAGGATGCCGCCGCCGGCGCCCGTCAGCGCGAGGATCAGGCCAACCGCGAGGCCCAGTGCGAGCGGGATCATCATGCGCGTGCCCCGGTCAGGCCGTGCGCTGGCGGAGCGCGGTGCGGCCGCGTTCCAACAACTCGAAGACGACCATCCCGGCCACCATCGCGCCCGTGAAGATCATCGCCTTGGCGCCGCCGGTCGCCAGCGACGCGAGCGCGGGGCCTGGACAGAGGCCCGCGAGGCCCCAGCCGGCGCCGAATGCGAGCCCGCCCAGCACGAGGCGGCGGTCGATCCGGGTCGCGGTCGGCAGGCGCATGGCATCGCCCAGCAGCGCGCGTTCGCGCTGGCCGGCGAGGCGGAAGGCGACGAGGCCGACGAGGATGGCGCCGCCCATGACGAGGGCCAACGACGGGTCCCAGTCGCCCGCGAGGTCGAGGAAGCCCTGGACCTTGGCAGGGTCCGTCATCCCCGCGACGATCAGGCCGATCCCGAAGATCAGGCCCACGATGAAGGCGGTCACGATGTGCATGGAACCTCCTCAGGCGAGTACGTGGCGCAGTACGAAGACGGTCGCGAAGCCGGCCGTCATGAACGATACGGTGGCGACCAGCGACCGGGGCGACAGGCGCGCGAGGCCGCACACGCCGTGGCCGCTCGTGCATCCCGAGCCGTAGCGGGTGCCCAGCCCGACGAGCAGGCCGGCCGCCGCCAGGGGGCCGGCGCCGGCGTCGATGCGGACGGCGGGCAGCGGCACGAACAGGGCGTACGCGAGCGGCGCGGCCACGAGGCCGGCCAGGAAGGCGACGCGCCAGGCGACGTCGCCTTGCACGGGCCGGAGCAGGCCGCCGAGGATGCCGCTGATGCCGGCGATGCGCCCGTTGACCAGCACGAAGGCCGCGGCCGCGAGGCCGATCAGCAGGCCGCCGGCCAGCGCCGGCCACGGTGTGAAATGGGTCCAGTCAATCGTCATTGCGTTTTTCCTCCGGTCTGGGGCAGTACAACTGGTACAGGACCTGCAGCACGGCCACGGCCTCCTTGCTGGCGAGGCTGTAATAAATCTGCTTGCCTTCGCGGCGCGTGGTGACGAGCTTTTCCTCGCGCAGCACGCCGAGCTGCTGCGACAGCGTCGGCTGCTGGATGCCCAGCTTGGCCTCCAGGTCGCTTACGCAGAGCTCGCCCTGCGTCAATTGGCACAGCAGCAGTAGGCGGTCGGCATTGCCGAGTGTCTTCAGCAGCGCGCAGGCCTGTGCGGCGGCGGCCTGCATGCCCGTTACGTCGAATTTGTCTTGATGGTATGCCAACATCGGCCTCTTTGCTGACAATCTGTTTAGACACATTATATAACCTAACAATATATAGTTCAATAGATTGTTGCGCCGGCCCCCGCCTTTGTCCGCTTTTTCGTATTGACACAATTTTGCGGATATACTCCACTCGCCTGCGAAGGCCTGCGACACTTTTACGAACCGCGCCTGGAATCCGCCTTTGAGCCCGTTGAACTCATCATTCCGTATCGACCGTATCTGCAGCGCGCTTCTGTGTTTCTTCCTGTTTGTCGCGGGTGTGGGCATCGCGCGGGCGGCGCAGCCGGCACCCGTGCGTGTCGGCGTCTACGACAATCCGCCCAAGCTGTTCATCGACGGGAACGGCCACGCCGCCGGCATCCTCATCGACCTGCTGGACAAGACGGCCGCGGCCGAGGGTTGGACGGTGCAGTACGTGCCGTGCACCTGGGCGGCATGCGTGGCGCAGCTCGCGCGCGGCGAGATCGACCTGCTGCCCGACGTCGCCTATACGGAGGAGCGCGCCCGCATGTTCGCGTTCCACGACGTGCCCGCGCTGCTCAGCTGGTCGCAGCTGTACCGCGGTGGCCGGGTGAAGGTGGCGTCGATCGTCGACCTGCGCGACAAGCGGATCGCCGTCCTGGACGGCTCCGTGCAGGCAGCTTATCTGACATCGCTGCTGGGCGCCTATGGATTGACGCCCCGTTTCGTCGTCGCGTCGTCGTTCGACGAGGCATTCCGGCTCGTGCGCGACGGCAAGGCGGACCTCGCGGCGGCGAATAATTTTTACGGCGACGTCCACGCGCAGCAGTACGGCCTGAGTGCCACGCCCATCGTGTTCATGCCCACGCGCCTCTTTTATGCTGCCCGCCCCGGCCTGCGTCCCGAGATCCAGGCCGCCCTCGACCGCCACCTGCGCGCGTGGCAGGCCGATCCCGATTCGGCCTACTTCGCGGTGCTGAAGCGGTGGCAGCTGCAAGGCCCGGCGCAACGCATCAACGAGCGCACGGTCTGGTTGCTCCTGTTGTCCGCCGCGCTGCTGGTCGTCGCCGTGGCCGCGGCGCTGCGGTTCCGGGGCCAGGCGGCCCAGCGCGCGCGTGCGCTGCGCGACACCGAGAACAACCTGTCGCTCATCCTGAACAGTGTCGATTCGCTCGTGTACATCAAGGATGCGGATTTCCGCTACCGCTACGTCAACGACGCGCTGTGCCGGATGCTGGGCCTGTCCGCCGCCGAAATCCTCGGCAAGGACGACTTCGCGCTGTTCGAACCCGGCCTCGCCGCCGAACTGCGGGCGCACGACCTGCAAGCGATGGCGGCCGCCGAGCCGCGGCTGTTCGAGGAGGCCGTCGGACTGGGCGACGCACGGCGCTCATATCTATCGACGAAGATGGCGCTGGCCCTGGGCGACGGCGGCGCGCGCTCGCTGTGCGGCGTGTCCAGCGACGTGACGTCGAGGAAGCGCATGGAGGAATCGGTGCGCATCGCCGCCACCGTGTTCGAGTCGCACGAGGGCATGCTGGTGCTGGACCGCACGCGCGCGGTGATCGATGCGAACGCGGGTTTTTGCGCGATGAGCGGTTACGGCCGCGACGAATTATTGGGCACGCGCGCGTTGCCGTTCCAGGTCGAACAGGACGGCTGCGATCTGGACGCATCGTTCTGGGAAGCGGTCGACAGGGAGCACAAATGGCGCGGCACCGCGTACAGCCGGCGCAAGGACGCGACGCCGTACCCGGTGCTGCTGACGATCAGCGCCGTACCGGACGACGATGGGCGCATCGCCAACTACGTGTGCACGGTATCGGACATCACGGAACTCAAGGAGGTCCAGGAACGCAATCAGCGCCTGGCCTACTACGACGACTTGACGGGCCTGCCCAATCGCCGCCTGCTGTTCGAACGCATCCACGCCTGCGTCGCCGCGTCGCGCGACGAACCGCAGGTGGGCGCCTTGCTGTTCCTCGACCTGGACAATTTCAAGGACTTGAACGACACGCGCGGCCACAGCGCCGGCGACCAGCTGCTGCTGCAGGTGGCGCAGCGCGTCGGCGCCTGCGTGCGCGCCGGCGACACCGTGGCCCGCGTGGGCGGCGACGAATTCGTCGTCATGCTGGACGCCATCGGCACCAACGAAGAGGAAGCGCGGCTGCACGCCGAGGTGTTGGCGGAAAAGGTGCTGGCGGCCGTGGCCGCGCCGTACGTGATCGACGGCTTGCCCCACCATGCCAGTTGCAGCATCGGCGTCACCCTGTGCACGCACAGCCACGAGCCGCTCGACACGTTGATGAAACGGGGCGACCTGGCGATGTACCAGGCCAAGGCGGACGGGCGCAACGTGGTGCGCCTGTTCGAACCGTGGATGGAGGACGCGGTGGCGCGGCGCACCCGACTCGAAGGGGAGTTGCGCGAGGCCCTTACGGCCGGGCAGTTCGAACTGTATTACCAGCCGCAGGTCGAGGGCGATCGCGTCGTCGGCGCCGAGGCCCTGCTGCGCTGGCACCATCCGCGGCGCGGCCTGATCGGCCCCGTCGAGTTCATCCCCGTCGCGGAGAGCACCGACCTGATCCTGCCGATGGGCGCCTGGGTGCTGCGCGCCGCCTGCGAACAGCTGGCACGCTGGAAGGCGGTGCCGCACAGCGCCCACCTGACGGTCGCGGTCAACATCAGCATCCGCCAGCTCATGGAAGACAACTTCGTGCGCGACACGCTGGCCATCATCGCCGCCACGGGCGCGGACGCCGGCTGCCTCAAGCTCGAGCTCACGGAATCGATGGTCGTCGAAGGCGTCGAAGAGACCATCGCGAAGATGGAAGCGTTGCGGCGCCACGGCGTCCGCTTCCTCCTGGACGATTTCGGCACGGGGTATTCGTCGCTGGCTTACCTGAAGCGGCTACCGCTCGAACAGCTCAAGATCGACCGGTCGTTCGTGCGCGACATCCTCGTCGATCCGAACGACGCGTCGATCGCCCGCAGTATCGTCGCGCTGGCCCAGGCGCTCGGCCTGTCGATCATCGCCGAGGGCGTCGAGACGGCCGCCCAGCGCGACAAGCTGCTGGAGCTGGGCTGCCCCCGTTTCCAGGGCTATCTGTACGGACGGCCGATGCCCGTGGCCGACTTCGACGACCTGGTCGTCGCCCCCGTGACGCAATGAGCCGCGCCGCGCGCGCCGGCGCGGCGCCGCGTCCCGCTCAGCGGGCCTGCGCGGACGACAGCAGCGCGGCGCCGCCCCAGGTCACAGGCAGTTGCTCGTTGACGCCGCCCGTGCTCTTCGCCACCAGTTCGACGATCTTGGCGCCGCCGACGTCGGCGGACAGCGCCTGCGCCGGCTGGCCCCAGCGCAGCGGCTTGCTCTTCGCGAGCAGCTTGCCGTCGCCGTAGATCATGAACGTGACGGCGTGCGTGCGGTCGCGCGCGGAGTCGTCGACGCCGACGTGCGCCTCGATGCGGCGGTAGTCGCCGTTGCGCACTTCCAGACGCGAATTGGCCAGGATGCCGATGCCGGCGGCGTAGGGCGTGCCTGCGACCTGCAGCAGCTGGCCGTACGGCGTGCTGTCGGCGCGCGCGCCGCCCCAGCCGGCATACATCGGGCGCTCGCCGCCGCCCTTGGTGCCGGTCCAGCCGAACGACGAGCGGAACACGGTCGGATCGGCCTGCGGGCTCGTGACGCCGTCGACGGCCGGGTTGACGCTGCCCGGCACTTCCGACAGGTACACGCCCTGCGCCAGCGCGCGCGTGCCCTGGACGCGGAAGACGCGCGTCTCGCGCGGCGCCACGTGCACCTTGGTCTCGTTGGTGAACGTCGTGTCGGCCTTGGACCAGAGGTCGGTCAGCTTGATCGGGGCGTCCTTGCGCAGCTTCAGGTGGTCGGCCGTCAGGTCGGCATCGACGGCCGCGAAGCCGCGGTTGAAGACGGCGACGGCCTTCTCGCCCGACGCCAGCGTCTTGACGAGGATTTCCAGGTCGTCCGCGTCGTACGCAAGCACGGCCTGGTTGCCGGCCGGGTCCTGGTTGAGGGCGATGAGGTCGGCGTTGCCGAAGATGTCGATCAGCGCCTGCGGCGTCGTGCGCAGGTCGGCGCCCGTCATCAGCGGCGAGTTCAGCATGGCCCACAGGGTGAAATGCGACTTCGCTTCGACGAGGTGGTTCGCATCGAAGTCGCCGGCGCCGATGAACAGCATGTCGGGGTCGTTCCAGCTGCCCGGATGGCCGTACAGCTCGCGGCGCACGGCGCTGTCCAGGTTACTCAGCAGGCGGCTCCATTGCGGGCGGATGTCGTCGCTCGTGCGCGAGATATTGCCGAAGTTCTTGCCCCATGCGCGCACGTCGCCGGCGCCCCACACGCACAGCGACAGCAGGAAGTCGCCATCGGGATTGCTGCGCTTCAGCGCCTCGTTGATCTGCGTGAATTCCGCCTGCACGGCGGGGATGTCGGAGCGGGCGACGGATTCCAGGTCCAGGATGGGCTTCAGTGCGCGGTAGTCGCCCGATTTGACTTTCGGGCTGTCCGCGCCGTACGCACGCACGCCGCAGCCGTCGACCTTGATGAAGTCGAAGCCCCAGTCGCGGAAGAACAGGGCGATGTCCTGGTCGATGTGGCCGTACAGGCCCACTTCGCGTTCGAGCATGCTGCCCTTCGGCAGGTTCGGGTCGTCGCCGCCATACGCCTGCGAACACGTGTTGCGGCCCAGGTCGGAGTAGATGCCGGCCTTCAGGCCCATCGCGTGCAGCTTGTCGGTGAACGGACGGAAGCCGCCGTTGACGGTGGAGGGGAAGCGGTCCGGGCGGGCCTCCAGGCGGCCGTCCGGCTGGTGACGGCGCAGCGCCCAGCCGTCGTCGATGTTGATGTAGCGGTAGCCCTTGGCAGCCAGGCCGCTGTCGACGATGCGCTGGGCGGCGCCCATGATTTTTTCTTCGTCGATGTTGGTGCCGAACGCGTTCCAGCTGCTCCATCCCATGGGCGGCGTGGTGGCGCGGCCGGCCGTGTAGGCGCTCCAGTGCGCAGTCGGCGCCAGCGGATCGGTGGCGGCGTGCGCCGCGGCCGTGGCGAACAACAGGGGTATCAGGGCCAGGCGGGGCAGCCGGCGTAAGGTCCTTTGCGCTTGCATCAGGGTCTCCATGCGATGTTTGAACGTAACGGCTGATTATCTGGACAGCGGGACCGCGCGACAAGTATTAAAACTGCCAGCAGCTATATGAATTTGTGCTGGCGCGGCAGGGTGCGCGGGATCGCGGCTCCATTCGCACCAGCCCCCGTCGTAGACGGCGATCCGGTCCCAGCCCAGCAGCCACGCGTAGAAGAACGCGAGCGACGCGCGCCAGCCGGTGCCGCAATAGAACACGGTGAGGCGGCCGGCGTCGATGCCGGCATCGTGCCACATCGCGCGGATGGCCGCCGCGGGCAGCATGCGCCCGTCCCCGTGCTGGTAGGCGGCCATGCTGTTCACGTCGCCGTCCGCACCCGCGCGGCCCCATCGTGCGCCGGGGATCTCGCCGCGGGCGGCGATGTAGTCGTAGCCGGACGTCGCGCCCGTGAACTCCGCCCACGTGCGGATGCTGGCCAGCGTGCCGTGTCCGCGCTCAAGCAGTGAGCGCACCTGGCCGGTGTCGAACAGGCAGTCGGGACGCGCGGGGAACGGCACCCCGAAATCGCCCGAGGCAGCCCATTGGCGCGGCGGTCCCGCTTCGAGCGGCAGGCCGGCGCGCTGCCATGCCGCGAAGCCCCCGTCGAGCAGGCGCACGTCGGCCACGCCCGCATACAGCAGCAGGTGCGCGATGCGCGCGGCCGCGAGCACGTTGCGTCCATACAGGATCACGGTGACGTCGTGGCGGATGCCGTGGGCGAGCAGCACGCGTTCCAGTTCCGTGTCGGGCACCTTGTTCCACAGCGGCCCGTGTTCGAACCATGCCGTGTCGAGGTAGCCCGCGCCGGGAATATGACCGGCCGCGAAGGCATCGCCCTCGCCATACCCCGCTTCAAACAGGCGCCATTCCCCGGCCGGCGCGGTGGCGATGGCGGCGCCGGCGACGAGGCCCGCCACCCACGCGGGCGTGACGAGGTGCTGCCAGCGGGGCAGGTCGCGACGGAAGCCGAACGGAGGGATGCTGTTCAAGACGATGAAAAGAAAAGGGCCGGGCCCCGTATGTTACAGGACCCGGCCCCCGAGGGACTGATCGTCAGTGTCAGACGGTGACGCTGTCGGCCACGTCGCGGAACTCGCTGATCTGGTCGAAGTTCATGTAGCGGTAGATCTGGTCGGCGTTCTGCGTGAGCACGCCGGTGTGCGCCATGTACTCTTCGCGGGTCGGGATCTTGCCCAGGGTGGAGCAGACCGCGGCCAGTTCGGCGGAACCCAGGTACACGCGGGTGTCGATGCCGAGGCGGTTCGGGAAGTTGCGCGTCGACGTCGACATCACGGTCGCACCCTTGCGGATCTGCGCCTGGTTACCCATGCACAGCGAGCAGCCCGGCATCTCCATGCGCGCGCCCGTGCGGCCCAGCGTGCCGTAGTGGCCTTCGGCCGTCAGCACCTGCTGGTCCATCTTGGTCGGCGGCGCGACCCACAGGCGGACCGGGATGTCGGTCTTGCCTTCCAGGAGCTTCGACGCGGCGCGGAAGTGGCCAATGTTCGTCATGCACGAGCCGACGAACACGTCGTCGATCTTGTCGCCGGCGACGTCGGACAGCGTCTTGACGTCGTCCGGATCGTTCGGGCAGGCGACGATCGGCTCATGGATGTCCGCGAGGTCGATCTCGATGACGGCCGCGTATTCGGCGTCCGCGTCCGGTGCCAGCAGTTCCGGCTTCGCGAGCCACGCTTCCATCGCCTTGATGCGGCGCTCCAGCGTGCGGCGGTCCAGGTAGCCCTGGGCGATCATCCACTTCATCAAGGTGATGTTCGAGTTCATGTACTCGATGATCGGTGCCTTGTCCAGGTGGACGGTGCAGCCGGCGGCCGAGCGCTCGGCCGACGCGTCCGACAGTTCGAACGCCTGTTCGACCTTCAGGTTCGGCAAGCCTTCGATTTCCAGGATGCGGCCGGAGAAGATGTTCTTCTTGCCCTTCTTGTCGACGGTCAGCAGGCCTTGCTGGATCGCGTACAGCGGGATCGCGTTGACGAGGTCACGCAGCGTGACGCCCGGCTGCATCTCGCCCTTGAAGCGGACCAACACCGATTCCGGCATGTCCAGCGGCATGACGCCGGTGGCGGCCGCGAAGGCGACGAGGCCCGAGCCGGCCGGGAACGAGATACCGATCGGGAAGCGGGTGTGCGAGTCGCCGCCGGTGCCGACGGTGTCCGGCAGCAGCAGGCGGTTCAGCCACGAGTGGATCACGCCGTCGCCCGGACGCAGCGCGACGCCGCCGCGGTTTTCGATGAACGCCGGCAGTTCCTTGTGCATCTTGACGTCGACGAGCTTCGGATACGCCGCGGTGTGGCAGAACGACTGCATCACGAGATCGGCCGAGAAGCCCAGGCAAGCCAGGTCCTTCAGCTCGTCGCGGGTCATCGGGCCCGTCGTGTCCTGCGAGCCGACGGTGGTCATCTTCGGTTCGCAGTACGTGCCCGGGCGGATGCCCTGGCCTTCCGGCATGCCGCACGCGCGGCCGACCATCTTCTGCGCCAGCGAGAAGCCGCGGCCGGAGTCGGCCGGGTTCTGCGGCAGGCGGAACAACGTGGACGGTGCGAGGCCCAGCGCTTCGCGGGCCTTCGAGGTCAGGCCGCGACCGATGATCAGCGGGATGCGGCCGCCGGCGCGCACTTCGTCGAACAGCACGTCGGACTTCACCTTGAATTCGGCGATCACTGCACCGTTCTTCAGCGCCTTGCCGTCGTACGGACGCAGTTCGATGACGTCGCCCATTTCCATGTTCGACACGTCGACTTCGATCGGCAGGGCGCCGGCGTCTTCCATCGTGTTGTAGAAGATCGGGGCGATCTTCGTGCCGAGGCACACGCCGCCGAAGCGCTTGTTCGGGATGAACGGGATGTCTTCGCCCGTGAACCACAGCACCGAGTTGGTGGCGGATTTACGCGACGAGCCCGTGCCGACGACGTCGCCCACGTAGGCGACGAGGTGGCCCTTGGCCTTCAGTGCCTCGATCTGCTTGATCGGGCCGATCTTGCCCGGCTCTTCCGGGTTGATGCCTTGGCGCGGGTTCTTCAGCATCGCCAGCGCGTGCAGCGGGATGTCGGGGCGGGTGGTGGCGTCCGGGGCGGGCGACAGGTCGTCCGTGTTGGTCTCGCCGGTGACCTTGAACACGGTCAGCGTCATGCTTTCCGGGACGGCCGGACGCGACGTGAACCATTCGGCGTCGGCCCACGACTGCAGCACTTCCTTGGCGTTGGCGCTGCCCTTGTCGGCCAGTTCCTTCACGTCGTGGAAGTAGTCGAACATCAGCAGCGTCTTCTTGAGGCCTTCCGCCGCGACCTTGCCCACGACCGCGTCGTCCAGCAGGTCGATCATCGGTTTGATGTTGAAGCCGCCGAGCATCGTGCTCAGCAGGCGGGTCGCCAGTTCGCGCGACACCAGCGGGCTCGTTTCTTCGCCCTTGGCGACCAGATTCAGGAACGCGGCCTTCACTTTGGCGGCGTCGTCCACGCCGGCCGGCACGCGGTTCGTGATCAGGTCGACGAGGAATGCCTCTTCGCCCGCCGGCGGGTTCTTCAGGAGTTCGACCAGGTCCTTGGTCTGCGCTGCGGACAGGGGCAGCGGGGGCACGCCGAGGGCGGCGCGTTCGGCGACATGGGTGCGGTATGCAGCTAACATGGAAGGCTCTTTCAGTCGTTATGAAAAGCAGGAAAGCGGTTGCTCAGCCTGTGCTGGCGATATTGTATCTCAAGTCTTCTATAAGACATAAGACGTTAGCTGCGATTTTATCCCAGAGCGGGCGGGAGCGGGAGTGCCTTGTCGTCTTGCCGCCCGTTTGTTGTCCCGAGGCGTCAGTCGCCATGAAAAAAAGGCCGCCGACCGTGAGGTGGCAGCCTTCGCGGGCCGAGTGCGTAACAAATTTACATGTCAGCGCGGCCGCAGCCAGATCGCCTGGCCGCCCGAGGCGGGCAGGTCGAGCTGCAGTACCGTCGCCGCGTCCACCGTGCGCGTGCGGATGCCCACGTGCGTGGCCGTCGGCGTGGCCGGGTCGTCCGCGTAGATCGTCGCCTCGTAGCGCTTACCTTGCGGCAGGAAGTCCAGCTTCAGGTCGACGCGGCGGGCGTCGTTGCCCGTGATGCTGCCCACGAACCACTCGTCGCCGTTGCGCCGCGCGATCGTCACGCCCCGTCCCGGTTCGCCTTCCGGCACGCGCGTCTCGTCCCACGTCGTCGGGATGCGGTCCCAGAACGCCAGCTCCGGCTCGTCGTGCGAGCGCTCCGGCCGGTCGTACCAGTACAAGGTCTGCAAGGGGCTGTAGTAGACGACGGCCAGCGCCAGCTGGTGCGCGTGCGTCGTCCTGATGCGCGGGTCGTAGTAGCAGATCGTGTAGTCGGCGGGTCCCGCGAGGAAGCGCACGAACGGCAGCACCGTGTTGTGCGTGGCGTCCGGCATTTCCTCGTTGCCGCGGATGCCTTCCGCCGTCAGCAGGTTCGGCCACGTGCGCTGTTCGCCCGTGGGGCGCCAGTCGTCGTGGACGTTGACCATGATGTGGGCGGCGGCTGCCTGCTGCAGCGTCTTCTCGAGCCACGTTGTCCAGCGGTGCGAGCCCACCTGCACGTAGCCGAACTTCACACCGGCGACGCCCCAGTCGCGGTAGGTCTGGAACAGCGTGTCCGACTGCGCCAGCAAGGCTTGCTGGTTCACGTACAGCCACACGCCGATGCCCTTGCTCTTCGCGTACGCGATGATGCCGGGCAGGTCGAAGTCCGGGATCGCGACCTTTGTCGCATCGGCGTCGAACGAGAACGCGTTGCCGTACCACTTGAAGTCGAACAGCACGTATTGCAGGTGGTGGCGCGCGGCGAAGTCGATGTTGGCCTTCGCGTCCTTTGTCGTCAGCGACATCACGCGCATGATCTTGCCCGGCTTGATCCACGACGTGTCCGCGATCTTCGACGCATCGTTCAGGTTCAGGATGAAGTCGTCGTGCTCGATCAGTTGGTCCGGGCGGCGCGCGATCATGATGCCGCGCCAGGGCGTGGCGAACGGCGAGATCAGGTCGGCCGGGTCGTGCATCGACGTCACCAGCGTGTCCGGCTTGTCGGGGCTGAGCTTGAACTTGGTGCGCGCGTAGTCGACCATGCGGCCTTCGAGCAGCGCGACGGACAGGCCGTTCGGCAGCGCCAAGGTAAGCGGACGTTCCGCCTCGTCCGGCCAGTGCGCGAGCGGCATCAGTTGATATGGCGCTTGCGCCCAGCCGTGGAACCACGCGCGCGTGCCGGCGGGCAGGGCGAATTCCGTGTCCTCGCCGAGGATGCGGTAATACGCGCCTTTCTCGTTCTCGGGGAAGGCGAAGCGCAGCGCGACGCCTTCGTCGTAGGCGCGCACTTCGACCGACAATTTATAGAGCGGGTTGTCGTCCTTGACCAGGTCGACGGTCAGGGCCTCGTAATGGTCGCGGATGCGCGCGCGCTCGCCCGTGACCGGAGTCCACGTGCTGTCGTGGCTCGCGCGGTGCACGCCCGTCACGCGCAGGTTCTCGAACCAGTCGGCGTGGTGATCGACGGGCAGGGCCATCGCGTTTTCGTTCAGGTGGTTGTCGAGCCGCAGCGCGAGGCGCGAGTCGCGGATGACGACGTCGCCGTCGTAGCGCACGTTGTACGACAGGTTGCGCTTGCCGCCCGCGTCCAGCTTGTGCGCGAGTTCGAGCACGATGTGGCCGTCCGGCGACGCGACGCGTTCCACCGTGTCCGGCCCGGCGAGCGCGTGGGCGGCGATACACAGGCTGGCGATGGCAATGAAGGTGCGCAAAAACGGGCGCATGACGTCTCCTCATGTTGTTATCGATCACATCGTAGCAGACCTCAGCCATGGAAGGCAATCGAGAAAATCCGCGACAAACCGTGCGGATATCGATAACATGGCGAGCGGCCGGCGGAGGTCCGGCACCTGACAATGGAAGAGGACATGAAGAACACGACGAGGAGACTCTTGGCGGCCGCGCTGCTGGCCGCGGCAACCTGCGCGCAGGCCGACGACACGTTCCGTCCGGGCGCGCTGTGGCCCGACGACAAGGGGGTGCACATCAACGCGCACGGCGGCGGCCTGCTCGAACACGACGGCGTGTATTACTGGTTCGGCGAGCACAAGGTGGCGGGCGAGGCCGGCAACGTCGCCCAGGTGGGTGTGCACGTGTACAGCTCGCGCAACCTGACGGACTGGCACGACGACGGCATCGCGCTCGCGGTCACCGACGACCCGGCCAGCGACATCGTCCGCGGCGCGATCATCGAACGGCCGAAGGTCGTCCGCAATCCGCGCACGGGCAAGTTCGTGATGTGGTTCCACCTGGAGCTGAAGGGCCACCGCTACGACGCCGCGCGTGCCGGCGTGGCCGTCGCGGACAAGGTGACGGGCCCGTACGTGTACCAGGGCTCGTTCCGGCCCGACGCGGGCGCGTGGCCTGTCGACGTGACGCCGGCCGACAAGGACCCGGCGACCTCGATCCTCGCGCGCGACCACGCGGGCGGCCAGATGGCGCGCGACATGACCTTGTTCGTGGACGACGACGGCACCGCGTACGACATCTACGCATCCGAGGAAAACCATACGATGCACGTGTCGCGCTTGACCGGCGACTATCTGCACTCGGCCGGCCAGTACGCGCGCATGATGCCGAACGGCGACGACGAAGCGCCGGCCATCTTCAAGCACGGCGGCAAATACTATCTCGTGACGTCCGGCCTGACGGGCTGGGCGCCGAATGCGGCCAAGTCGTACGTGGCGGACAACATCCTCGGTCCGTGGAAGGCGCTCGGCAACCCCGTGCGCGGCACGCCGGAACAGCAGCGGATCACGTTCGGCGGCCAGTCGACGTATGCGCTGACACTCAAGCGTAACGGCTGCACGCGCCACATCCTGATGTTCGACGTGTGGCGCCCGAAGGATGCCATCGACGGCCGCTACGTGTGGCTGCCCGTCGAATGGGAGGGCGACAAGCCCGTCGTGCGCTGGCGCGACAGCTGGACCTTGAACGACCTCGACAAGCTGCCCTGCGACGGTCCGAAAGGCTAGCGGCCGTCGCGCCGGGCCGCCGCCGCCGCGTCGTCCGGCGCCTGGCGCGCCGCGCGCGCGACCGGCAGGTGCCAATCGAGCTTGATGGCGGCAAGGCGCAGGCCGAAGCACAGCGCGGCGCCCGCGCAGGCGCTGACGGTGCCGGGCAGGCCCAGCGCGTCGCCCGACACGAGCACGGCGGCGCCGGCCAGCGCGGCGACGGCGTAGATGTCCGAGCGCAGCACGGCGGGAATCTCGGACAGCAGCACGTCGCGCGCGACCCCGCCGCCGACACCCGTCAGCATGCCGAGCAGCGCGGCCATCACGGGGGACAGTCCGAACACGAGGGCCTTTTGCGCGCCCGCCACGCAGAACAGCGCGAGGCCCGCCGCGTCGAACACGAGCACGGGGCTGCGCAGCCGGCGGATGTTCGGATACCAGAAGAAGATCATGGCGCCGGCCAGCAGCGACGCGGCCAGGTAGCGCCAGTCGCGGATCGCCGCGGGCGGCGTGGCGCCGATCAAGACGTCGCGCACGATGCCGCCCGAGTTGGCGGCGACGAACGACAGCACGAGCACGCCGAACAGGTCGAGCCGGCGGCGCACGCCGGCCACGGCGCCGCTGAGCGCGAACACGAAGGTGCCGAGCAGGTCGAGCGTCAGCACGAGGGTCTTGATGGCGGCGCTGACGTCGAGGGAGACGGGAGGGAACACGGTTTTGCCGATGATGGTTGACAGTCCGTCATTATGCCGCGTGCCGGCACTGAAAGGTAATTGAAGGGTTGCGTCGATATAGTGGGCTCCATTCACCAGGCTGATCATCCGTATCACCGCACACGATATCTGTGCGATACGGGTGCCCGGCCCAGGCATAAACGAGGAGCACACATGAATACGACGACTACGACCTACACCCCGGCAAGCGCAGACGACGCGCCGGCCGGCATTTCGCTCGCGGCCATCTGCCGCCGCATCGCGCGCACCCGCATCGGCATCGTGCCGCTGCCCGTGTACCTGCTGCTGCTGGCGCTGATCGCGGGCTTCGTCACGACGGGCAAGGTGCCGAACGACATCTGCGTGTCGATCGCGATCCTCACGGTCGGCGGCTTTTCCTGCGCGGAGCTGGGCAAGCGCCTGCCGTTCTTCCGCACCATCGGCGCGGCCGCGATCTTCGCCACGTTCATCCCGTCTTACCTCGCGTTCAGCAAGGTCCTGCCGGCGCCCGTGCTGAAGAACGTCGTCGACTTCACGAAGTCCACGAACTTCCTGTACCTGTTCATCTCGTCGATCATCGTCGGCAGCATCCTGAGCATGGACCGCAACGTCCTGATCAAGGGCTTCCTGAAGATCTTCGTGCCGCTCGCGATCGGCTCCGTCGTCGCGGCCGCCGTCGGCACCGCTGTGGGCACCCTGCTGGGCCTGGGCCCGTACCACACGTTCTTCTACCTCGTCGCACCGATCATGGCCGGCGGCGTGGGTGAAGGTGCGATTCCGCTGTCGATTGGCTATGCGGGCATCCTCGGCCAGGAACAGGGCCATCTGTTTGCCGAAGTCCTGCCGCCCGTGATGCTGGGCAGCCTGACGGCGATCCTGCTGTCCGGCATGCTGAATTCGCTCGGCAAGAAGCGTCCCCACCTGACGGGCCAGGGCCGCCTGCAGCCGGGCGAAACGGACGACCTCGCGCCGCAGGCCGAGACTGTGCCGGGCCAGTTCGACGTCGCGAACATCGCGGCCGCGGGCATCACGTCGATCTCGCTGTACATGGTCGGCATGATGTGCTTCCGCCTGTTCGATTTCCCGGCCCCCGTCGCCATGCTGTTCGTCGCCGTGATGTTCAAGCTGTCGCGCCTCGTGTCGCCGCAGCTGCAGCAAAGCTCGTACATCGTCTACAAATTCTTTTCGACGGCCGTCACGTACCCGCTGCTGTTCGCGATCGGCGCGTCGATGACGCCGTGGGACAAGCTCGTGTCGGCATTCAACATCGTCAACCTGACCGTCATCGTCTCGACCGTCGCGAGCCTCATCGCCACCGGCTTCTTCGTCGGCCGCCGCATGAACATGTACCCGATCGAGACGGCGATCATCAACGCCTGCCACAGCGGGCAGGGCGGCACGGGCGACGTGGCGATCCTCACGGCGGCCGAGCGCATGCAGCTGATGCCGTTCGCCCAGATTGCCACCCGCATCGGCGGCGCCATCACCGTCACCTTGACCCTGTTGCTGATGTCGCAACTGCACTGAGCCGTCCGGCCGGGAACGCTGTCCGCGAGTATGATGAGGTCATGAACGTGTTGCGCATTTTCCCACTGCTCGCGGCGTTGTTGACGGTGCCGGTTGCTGCGGCAACCCGGCAAGCCGAATGCCTCGTCCCGTCCAAGCCGGGCGGGGCGATGGACCTGACCTGCAAGCTCGCGCAGCAAGCGTTGCAGGCGAAGCCGGATGCGCCCCGGTTGAAGCTCAGCTACCTGCCGGGCGGTATCGGCGCCGTCGCCTGGCACACGATCGTCTCGCAACGGCGCGGCGAGCCCGACACGATCGTCGCGTTTTCCGGCGGCTCGCTGCTGAATCTTGCGCAGGGCAAGTTCGGCAAGGCCAACCCCGACGACGTGCGCTGGGTCGCCGCCCTCGGCATCGACTACGGCGTGATCGCCGTCCCTGCCGATTCGCCGTGGCACAGCCTGCGCGACCTGATGGCGGCGCTGCGGCGCGATCCGGAAAAGATCCTCATCGGCATGTCCGGCACGATCGGCAGCCAGGACTGGATGAAGATGGCGCTGCTGGCACGCCAGGCCGGCCTCGACCCGCGCCAGCTCCGCTTCGTCGCGCTGGAAGGCGGCGGCGAGGAATTCGTCGCGATGCAGGCGGGCTATGTGCAGGTGGTGTCGAGCGACGCGTCCGAGACGTCGCTGTACACCGGGGCCGGCAAGGCGCGCGTGCTCGCCGTGCTGGCCGAGAAGCGCCTGCCGGGCCCGTTCGCGACGGTGCCCACGGCGCGCGAGCAGGGTTTCGATCTCGTGTGGCCGCTGATCCGCGGCATCTGGATGGGGCCCGATGTGCCCGAGGCCGACTACCGGCGCTGGGTGCAGGCGTTCGACAGCATGGAATCGTCGCCTGCGTTCGCGCAGATGCGCGCGCGCAGCGGCCTGTATCCGCTCGCGCTGACGGGCGACGCGCTGACCCGCTACATCCGCCAGGCCGTCGCCGACTACAAGCGCCAGGCGCGCCAGTTCAATCTCGTGCGCGAGCACTAGCATCCGGCGCCGCGGGCGAGGGTGGATCACCCGCCGCCTGCCGGTGCCGTACGCGTTGCGCCGCCACGACACCGACTCCCAGCAACGCAAGACTCAACATCGTGCCGAACGACGGCGCCGCGAGCCAGCGCAGCGACTGGTTCGGCTGTTCCAGCGGGCTGTCCTGCGGCGGGTCCGACTGCGCGGCAGCCGCTGCCGCCGTGGCCGGCTCGCCCGCGAACAAGGCCGTCATCGCCTGCACGAACGGTGCGAGGTCGTGCGCGCCCCGGCCGGACAGCACGTGGGCGTCGCGTACGACGTCGTCGTTGCGCCACGTGGCGCCCGCGTTCACGAGGTCGTCGCGGATGCCGGGCCAGGCCGCGAGCGTGCGTCCCGCCGCGAGGCCCGCCGACACGAGCACGAGCGGCGCCTGCGCCAGCACGGCGATCGGCTTGGCCGCCATGTCGAATGCCCGGACGAACGCACGCGCCGGCGCCGACTGGCGCAACGAATCCGGGCAGACGTAGCCGCCGGGGATGAAGAGGCCATCATGGTCGCCCGCCTGCGCGGTGGCGATGACCTGGTCGACGCGCACGAGTTCGCCCGGCTGGTGCAAGTGCATGCCGCGGATACGCCCGCGCCGCAACGACACGAGCGTCACGGCGGCACCGCCTTCCGCGAGGGCGGCGAGCGGGATGTCGAGCTGCGCCTGTTCGAACCCGTCGGCGGCCAGCACCGCGATGCGCTTGCCGGCCAGTATCTTGGGTGTGCTCATGGTCACTCCGGTTCCGGGATCATCTTCCACAGAGCCCGTCGCGCGCCATTAGTTCCTTGACCGTGGTTCAGGCCGCCAACCGGAAGCCGTACGACGCATCGTTCGCACAGGCGCGCATGTGCGAACGCGGCTGCGGGCTCGCCCGCACGGCCATCGGCTGTGGATCGGCGAGTAACGACATCATGGCCGGCACGTCGAGGCCGTCCAGCGCGGCCTGGAAGCGGCGGATGAGTTCGCGGCACAGCTTGTCGTCCGGCGGCGCCTCGTGCGCGTGCGCGCGCAACCGGCGCCGCGCGCGCGACACGTGCTGGCGCGCGTTCGCCGGCTTCGTGCCGAGCGCGGCGGCGACGTCGTCATGACTGCATTCGAGCACGTCGTGCAGCACGAGGGCCAGCCGCTCGGCCGGCGACAGGCAGCCGAGCAGCCGCGCGAGCGCCTCGCCCAGCGCCGCCTGGCGCAGCAGGTTGTCGTCCGGTTCGGCGGGCGGGGCGGCCGGCGCCAGGTCCTGCGCGGCGTGCGCGGCCAGCGCGTCGCGCACGCGCCGGCGCAGGCGGTCGATCGAGCGGCGCCGCACGACGGTCGTCAGCCACGCGGCCGGCGTCGCCAGCGCGGCGCGGTCGGCCGCATGCCACGCGAGAAAACAATCCTGCACGACGTCCTCGGCGTCCGCCGCGCTGCCGACGATGCGCAGGCTGATCGCCGTCAGGCGCGGACGCAGGTGTTCAAACAGGCTTTCGTTTGCATCGGTGCAAGACATCGCGGCTCTCCTCATGCGGTGGTGGTGCCACCTGTCGCCTGGCGTCGCCCGTATGTGACACGCCGGCGATATTTTTTTTCGGTGTCACACGGCGGTCACGGCCGGCGTCATGGGGGCAGCGAATCGAATCCGCGATTCGCCCGACCGAAAGGACCACCATGACTTCGACTTTCCCCCGCGGCCTGGGCCTCGTGCCCACCGTCATCGAACAAACGGGCCGCGGCGAGCGCGCCTTCGACATCTATTCCTGCCTGCTGAAGGAGCGCGTGATCTTCCTCGTGGGCGAGGTGACGGAACAGTCGGCGAACCTGATCGTCGCGCAGCTGCTGTTCCTCGAATCGGACAATCCCGACAAGGACATCGCACTGTACATCAATTCGCCGGGCGGGTCCGTCTATGCGGGCATGGCCGTGTACGACACGATGCAGTTCGTGAAGCCGGACGTGTCCACCTTGTGCACGGGCTTCGCCGCGAGCATGGGCTCGTTCCTGCTGGCGGCCGGCGCGCCCGGCAAGCGGTACGCGCTGCCGAACGCGCGCATCATGATCCACCAGCCGCACGGCGGGTCGCAGGGCGTGGCGGCCGACATCGACATCCAGGCGCGCGAGATGTTGTACCAGCGGCACCGGCTGAACACGATCCTCGCGGAACGCACGGGACAGACCCTGGCGCGGATCGAGAAGGATACGGACCGCGACCGCTACATGTCCGCGCACGAAGGGTCGGAGTACGGCCTGATCGACCGCGTATTGACGGGGCGCGGCGATGACGCCACGGTCGCATTACGAAATCCGTCAGATGCCTGAATATTTTATTGCAGGCATGCCGGCAACGTCGCCCACGGCCCTTCGCATCGGCTATGTTTCATGGTTTCCGCCGCCGGCCCGCGCCGGGCCGCGGCTTTACTCCCGAAGCGAACCATGAAACTGAAACAGAACCTGACCCTCGTATCCCTCGCGCTGGCCATGTGGTGCACCGGCGCCGCGTCCGCCGAACAGGACAAGCCGTGGATGGACACGCACCGTCCCGCCACCGAACGTGCGAAGCTGGCCGTGCAAGCCATGACCCTGGACGAGAAACTGAAGCTCGTGTACGGCTACCTGGGCGCCGACTTCAAGGAAAAGAACTGGACGCGTCCGGCCGAGTCGCACAAGCAGTCGGCCGGTTTCGTGTACGGCGTGCCGCGCCTGGGCATTCCGAATATCTGGGAAACGGATGCGGGCGTCGGCGTCGCGAGCCAGGGCGGCCCCGACGCACGCCCCGCGACGGCGCTGCCGTCCGGCCTGAACACCGCGGCCACGTGGGACCTGCGCACGGCGCAGGCGGGCGGCGCGATGATCGGCGCGGAAGCCCGTGCGTACGGCTTCAACGTGATGCTGGCGGGCGGCGTCAACCTCATGCGCGACCCGCGCAACGGCCGCAACTTCGAATACGGCGGCGAGGACCCGCTGCTGGCCGGCCGCATCGTCGGTGCCCAGATCAAGGGCATCCAGTCGAACCACATCGTCTCCACGCTGAAGCATTTCGCGCTGAACGACCAGGAGTCGGGCCGCACCACGCTGAACGTGAAGATCGACGACGCGGCGGCCCGCATGTCGGACCTGCTGGCGCTGCAGATCGCGAACGAGGAAGGCAACCCCGGCGCCGTCATGTGCGCGTACAACCGCATCAACGGCGTGTATTCGTGCGAGAACGACTACCTGCTGAACGGCGTGCTGAAGAAGGACTGGGGCTTCAAGGGCTGGGTCATGTCGGACTGGGGCGCCGTGCACAGCACCGTGCAGGCGGCGAACGCCGGCCTGGACCAGCAATCCGGCATGCCGTTCGACCTGTCCGATTATTTCGGTCCGCCGCTGAAGGAAGCGATTCTGAACGGCTGGGTGGCCGAGTCGCGCCTGGACGACATGGCGGGCCGCATCCTGTATGGCCTGTTCGAGCACGGCGTTGTCGACCACCCGGTGGCGCCGGCACCGCAGACGATCGATGCCAAGGCGCATGCGGCCGTGTCGCAGCAGGATGCGCAGGAAGGCATGGTGCTGCTGAAGAACGCACGCCGTACGCTGCCGCTGGGCACGGGCCTGAAACGCGTCGCCGTCATCGGCGGCCACGCGGACCGGGGCGTGCTGGCCGGCGGCGGCTCGTCGCTCGTGTATCCGGCGGACGGCAATGCCGTGCCGGGCATCGCGCCCACGACCTGGCCCGGCCCCGTGATGTACTACCCGTCGTCGCCGTTGAAGGCGATCCAGAAGCGGTTGCCGCGCGCGGCCGTCGCCTATAACGACGGCCTGGACCCCGCGGCCGCCGCGAACCTCGCGCGCGACAGCGACGTCGTGATCGTGTTCGCCACGCAGTGGACGGGCGAGGGCGTCGACATGGAGACGCTGGCGCTGCCGGACAAGCAGGACGCCCTCGTCGCGGCCGTCGCGAAAGCGAATCCGAACACGGTCGTCGTGCTGGAAACGGGCGGCCCTGTCACGATGCCGTGGCTGGGCCAGGTGCCCGCCGTCCTCGAAGCGTGGTATCCGGGCTCGGCCGGCGGAGAGGCCATCGCGGCCGTGCTGTTCGGCGAAGTGAACCCGTCCGGCCACCTGCCCGCCACGTTCCCCGCGGCTGACGCGCAACTGCCGCGCGCCAAGCTCGACGGCCTGCCGTGGGTGCCGGACCGCCGCTTCGACGTCGACTACCACGAGGGCGCGGCTGTCGGCTACAAGTGGTTCGACCTGAAGGGCCTGACCCCGCTATTCCCCTTCGGCCACGGCTTGTCGTACACGGAGTTCACGCTGGGCGACCTGGCGGCCGACGCCAAGGACGGCATCGTGCGCGCCTCGTTCACCGTCCGCAACACGGGCCGCGTGAGCGGCAAGGAAGTGGCCCAGGTGTACGTGTCGCCGTTGAACGCGCATTGGGAAGCGCCGAAGCGCCTGGCCGGGTTCCAGAAGGTCGACGTGAAGCCGGGCGCCGCCGTCAAGGCCAGCGTCACCGTCGACCCGCGCCTGCTCGCGAGGTACGACAGCGCGTCGCATACGTGGAAAGTGGAGAAGGGCGACTACCGCGTCACCCTGGCCGCCAGCGCGGCGGACCCGAAAGCGACGAGCACCGTCGTGCACCTGGACGCTGCCGTGTACGACGTCAACGGCAAGCGGGTCGCCGGGCAGTAAGCGAGGCGGGGCGGGCGCCGGCCTGGCGCGCGCCCCGTTGCGTGGGAAATACGTTTCAAAAATGAAATAATAATTACTGCGAAGAACTATGTTACGCTGGCTGGAACTTGTTCGTCCACCATCCCACCGGCCGGTCCATGTCGTCTTCCCTCTCTTTCAACCTCGGGCTCGACCTGAGGGACGCGCTGCTCGTCGGCGCCGTCGTCTTCGTGTGCTCCATCTTCGGCATCTACACGGCGCCGCCCGGCGTGCTGGCCGCGTTCTGGCCCACGAACGCCGTCCTCGTGGGGCTGCTGCTGCGCCGCGGCCATCCGCCGCGCGCCGCGCACTGGCTTGCGGCTATCGCCGGCTACGTCGTGGCCGACCTCGCGATGGGGCATGGCTGGCCCAAGACCCTGATGCTCACGTCGACCAACTTGATGGGCGTGACCGTGTGCTGGCGGCTGCTCGCGCGCCTGCCCGACGGGTACCGCGGCCTGCGCCATCCGCGCTCGATGCCGCGCTTCGTGCTGGTCGCGATGAGCGGTGCCGCGGCTGCCGGCGTCGGGGGCACCGTCATCCATCCCGCGCTGTACGGCGGCACGCCCGCGTACGGCTTCCTGTTCTGGTTTGCGACGGAGCTCGTGAACTACATCGCGATCCTGCCCGTGCTGCTGACGATGCCGGACCTCGTGCGCCGCCTGACGGGGCCCCGGCGCCGCGGCGACTGGCAGCTCTGGCGTGGCGGTCGCGCGGAATATGCGGCACCGCTGGCCGCGTTCGGCGGCAGCCTGTGGCTCGGCACCCAGCTGGGCGGCCCGGGCGTGATCGCCTTTCCGATCCCCGCGATGCTGTGGTGCGCGCTCACGTACAGCCTATTCGCGACCGCGGGCATCACGTTGCTGTTCTCGATGTGGACCTTGCTCGCCATCGCCAGCGGCGCCCTCGTGATCGGCGCACCCGTCGACACGCCGCAGGCCGTCATGTCCTTGCGCGTGGGCGTGACGTTGACGGCGCTGGCCCCGCTCGCGGTGGCCAGCGTGATGGTCGCGCGTAACGAATTGCTGGCGCGCCTGAAGCACGCGGCATCGCACGACCCGTTGACGCAGGTGCTGAACCGCGGCGGCTTCCTGGCCCGCGCGGAAGACCTGCTGGCGGCGCCCGTCGCGTGGCCCGCCGCGGTGCTGATGATGGACATCGACTTCTTCAAGAAGGTCAACGACACCCACGGCCACGCGGCCGGTGACGAGGTGTTGACGGGCTTTGCGCGGCTGGCCTCGAGCTGCCTGCGCAGCGGCGACGTGCTGGGACGCCTGGGCGGAGAAGAGTTCGCCGTCCTGTTGCCCGGCTGCGGCGTGGACGATGCCCACGCCATCGCCCAGCGCATCTGCGACGCATTCGCCGCGCAGCCGACTCCGCTGGCCGGCGGCGCGCGGCTGCACGCCACCGTCAGCATCGGCCTCGGTTGCTGGAGCGCCCCGGGCACGCCGGTGGGCACGATGCTCTCACAAGCCGACGGGGCGCTCTACGACGCCAAGCACGCCGGCCGCAACCGGGTCGTCCTCGCTTAGTTAGCTTAGATACCGACCATCGACACGGCCTTCGTGTTCAGGTAGGACTCCAGTGCTTCCGGGCCGCCTTCGGAGCCGTAGCCCGAATCCTTGATGCCGCCGAACGGCAGCTCGGCGCTCGGCGTGGCCGGCTGGTTAATCCACAACATGCCCACTTCCACACGGTTCATCAGCAGGTGCGCGTTCTTGATCGAGCGCGTGAAGGCATAGCCCGCGAGACCGTACGGCAGGCGGTTCGCTTCCGCGATGGCGTCCTCGAGGCTGTCGAAGCCGCGGATGCCCGCGACGGGGCCGAACGGCTCGTCGTTGAAGATCGACGCTTCCAGCGGCACGTCGGCGAGGATCGTCGGCGCGAAGAAGTTGCCGGCGTCGCCCACGCGCTTGCCGCCCGTCGCGACGATGGCGCCGCGCGCCTGCGCATCTTCAACCACCTTCGTCATCGCCGTCACGCGGCGCGCGTTGGCGAGGGGGCCCAGCGTGGTGCCTTCGGCCAGGCCGTCGCCGATTTTCAATCCTTCGGCATGCGCCACGAAGGCGCGCGTAAACTCGTCCTTGATGGCGTTGTGGACGAGGAAGCGGGTCGGCGAGATGCACACCTGGCCCGCGTTGCGGAACTTGGCGGCACCGGCGGCACGGACGGCCAGCGCGACGTCGGCATCTTCGGCGACGATCACCGGGGCGTGGCCGCCCAGCTCCATCGTCACGCGCTTCATGTGCGCGCCCGCGAGCGCGGCGAGCTGCTTGCCGACAGGCGTCGACCCCGTGAACGTGACCTTGCGGATGACGGGGTGGGGGATCAAATAGCCCGAGATCTCGGCCGGATCGCCGAACACGAGGCCCACGACGCCGGCCGGCACGCCCGCGTCGACGAAGCACTGGAACAGCGCGGCGGGCGATGCCGGGGTCTCTTCCGGCGCCTTGCACAGGAACGAGCAGCCCGTCGCGAGCGCGGCGGCGAGCTTGCGCACGACCTGGTTGATCGGGAAGTTCCACGGCGTGAACGCGGCCACGGGGCCGACGGGTTCCTTCAGCACGAGCTGCTGCGCGTTCGGGTTACGGGCCGGCACGATGCGGCCGTACACGCGCATGCCTTCGGCCGCGAACCAGTCGATGATCTCGGCGCCGGCCATGGCTTCCATCTTTGCCTCGGTCAGCGGCTTGCCTTGTTCCTGGGTGAGCAGGCGAGCGATGTCGCCCGCGCGTTCGCGCAGCAGGTTCGCGGCGCGGCGCATCGTGGCGGCGCGTTCGGCGGCGGGCACGAAGCGCCAGGCCTCGAAGCCTTTCTGGGCGGCGGCGAGGGCGCGATCGAGGTCGGCGATGGCCGCGTGGGCCACGGTGCCGATGGCCTGGCCGGTGGCCGGGTTCACGACCGGGATCGTCTTGCCGCCGGTGGCCTCGACCCATTCGTTGGCGATGAGGAGGCGGGTATCGGGATAGCTGGAAGTCGTCATGGAGCGTCCTGTATTCATGGGTGTTATCGGGTCCGCTGCGTGCGGAAGCCGCTATGATCGCATCCCTGACGATTGTTTGCTTGGCGCGGGCGCGCCGGCCGTGTCAGCGCGTCCAGACGATGCGCAGGGCGAGGGCGCGTTCGTACTCGCTGCGCGTGGCGGGATTGCCGAATTCCGCGTGGCCCGGATCGAGGAGGTTTTGCCCGATGACGGACAGCTCGAGCCCCGGCCGCACGCGCCAGCCGTAGCGCAGATCGACAGCGGTGTACGGCGGAACGGCCGGCCGCGCGAGCGCGCCCACGCGGCGCAGCATGACGTCGACCTCGTGCCCGCGGCCCAGGTCGTGCGCCGAGCGCAGCGACCAGTAGTGGCTCGGGTCGTTCGTGAACAGGCCCGTCGTGCCCGTCCGGTCGCGGCTGTCCGGATGCAGCGACGTGCCGACGTGCTGCACGACGCCGCCGCCGGACAGGCGCCACGATTCCATCACCTGCCAGTTCGCCCACGCCTCGATGCCGCGCGTGGCACCGTCCGCGAGGTTCTCGAACACGCTGCCGGGCCCGGACGGATTCGGCTCCAGCGTGCGCAGCCTGTCGTAGCGGGTCGCGAACAGGGTCGCCGAATACGACAGCGCGGCGAGCGGCTGCGCGCGGTAGCCCAGCTCGAACACGTTCGCCGTCTCCGCCACGAAGCGGGGCCCGCCCGCGACGCCGTACTGCGGCACGCCGCCCACGACGGGCGGCTGCGTGGGGCTGTAGAAATCGCGGTCAATGCGCGACGGCGCACGCACGGCGCGCGACAGCGACGTCCACGCGAGCGCCGCCGGGTGCGGGTTCCACGCGAGCCGCAAGGTGGGCAGCACTTCGACGCCCGTGTAATTGTTGTCCTCGAGTTTCAGGCCGGCCGTCACGCGCACGGCGTCCGCCAGCGCGATCTCGTCCTGCGCGAACAGGTTGGCCCAGTGCAGGTTCAAGGTGCCGGGCAGGAAGCCGAACGCGGCGCCGTTCTCCACGCGGTCGTGGCCGAGGCGATAGCCGCCGCCCCACACGACGTGGTGCGCGTCGCCTACGCGCACGGCGTGCTGCAGTTGCAGGTCGAACGTGTCGAGGCGCTCGTGGAAGGCAAGCGGCTGGTCGCGCTCCGTGTGGTCCCAGTACAGCTGGACGGACGCCGACGATCCGTCCGCGAACGTGCGGCTCGCGCGGCCCAGCAGGTTGGCGCCGGCCACGCGGATGTCCCGCGTGCCCGCCTGGCGCAGCCGGCCGTCGTAGACGTCGCCCTGGACGGTGAGTCCCTTGTCCCAATCCGCGCGGAACCCGGCCTGGTCGCGGTGCCAGCCCATCGGGACCGTGGCGCCCGCCGCGGTATGGGTGTCGTCGTTTTCCGCGTGCTTCGCGTACGCGCGGTAATGGCTGTCCGCACTGAGGGCGCCGCCGTAGCGCACGGCGCCGTCGCGCGCGCCCTTGCCGACTGTCGTGGCCAGCAGCGCGCCTTGCGTGGCCGCCGCCGGCTTCGTGATGATGTTGATGACGCCGTTGACGGCGTTCGCGCCCCACAAGGTGGCGCCGGGGCCGCTGATGACTTCGATGCGCTCGACGTCGTCCAGCACGACGTCCTGCACGTCCCAGTACACGCCGGAAAACAGCGGCGAATACACGGTGCGGCCATCGATCAGGACGAGCAGCTTGTTCTCGAACGGGCTGGCATAGCCGCGCGCCGTGACGGCGTAGTTGCGGGCATCCACGCGCGCGACCTGCAGGTTGGGCGCCAGCCGCAGCGCTTCCGGCAGCGACTGCGCGCCCGACCGCCGGATGTCGTTCCCCGTGATGACGAAGATCGACGCGGCCGCGTCCGACAGCGATTCCGCCCGCCGCGACACGGACGTCACCTTGATGTTCGCCAGTTCTTCCAGGCTCAGCTCCGCGATGTCATCCGGCTGGGCGGGTACGGCGGCCATCGCGCCGGGCGCGGCCAGCAGCGCTGCGGCGCAGGCGGCCACCACGGCACGCAGCGGGGAGGGAGTGATCGTGGAACGGGGCATGAGGAAGAGACGCATCGACGACATCGGGAAATTGTATGGCAGAAACCAAAATATTGATATTTAACACATTCTGAACGGTGCGAAGATACCGTGTGAAACATTTCGTTGCCCGCAATGTTGAATTTCATAATTGAAGCAGGTGGATGCAATTCGGACAATGCTTCAATAGAACCCATCAGGAGATCAGACTTGACGACCTATTTCTTCCAGCGCGCGTGCGCCGGCGCGCTGCTGGCAGCCACCCTGTGCGGCGCTGCAGCCGCCGCGCCGGACGCGCCCGAGCCAGGCCCGTCCGCGGAGGCCAGCGCCGCCGCGCGCATCGGCTGGTGGCGCGACGCGCGCTTCGGCATGTTCATCCACTGGGGCCTGTACGCCATTCCCGGCCGCGGCGAATGGGCGCAGTTCAGCGAACAGATTCCCGTGCGTGAATACGCGAAACTGGCCGACAAGTTCAATCCGACTGCGTTCGATCCGGACGCATGGGCGCAATTGGCGAAGTCCGCCGGCATGAAATACATGGTGTTTACGTCGCGCCACCACGACGGCTTCGCGATGTTCGACGACGGCGACAATCCGTTCTCGAGCACGAAGACGGCCGCGCACCGCGACTTCGTCGCCGATTACGTGAAGGCCGCGCGCAAGGCCGGCATGGGCGTGGGGCTGTATTACTCGCCGCTGGACTGGCGCTTCCCCGGCTACTTCTTCCCCGACCTGTACCGCGACAACGCGGAAGCGATGCGCGCGCAGTATCACCGCCAGGTCGAGGAGCTCCTGTCCAACTACGGCAAGATCGACGTGCTGTGGTTCGACGGCGGCGAGACCGATTGGCTGAGCTTCGGCGGCGACTGGTCCGCCGCACAGTGGCAGAAGCGCCCCGCCGGCAAGCACTACGCGGGCGGCTTCGACTGGCAGCACACGCAGGTCGAGGCGACGATGCGGCGCCTGCAGCCGAACATCGTCGTCAACGGCCGCGCCGACATGAAGGAAGACTTCCACGCGCGCGAAGGCGACGCGGCGCTGGGCGACTACGACGACACGCATCCGTGGGAGCTGTGCACGACGATCGCCGGCGCATGGGGCTACCAGCCGAACATGGCACCGAAGCCGCTGAAGCACTACATCCAGCTGCTGGCGAACGTCGCGGGCCGCGACGGCAACCTGCTGCTGAACGTCGGGCCGGACCCGGACGGCCGCATCGACCCCGCGCAGGCCGCGCGCCTGCGCGAGATCGGCGCGTGGCTGGGCAAGCATGGCGAGAGCATCTACGGCACCCGCGGCGGCCCGTTCCTGCCGGGCAGCTGGGGCACGTCCACGCGGCGCGGCAACACGATCTACCTGCACGTGCTGAACTGGAGCGGCGACAAGCTGGCGCTGCCGGCCATTCCCGCCCGCGTCGTGAAGGCATCCGTGCTGGGCGGCGGGACGGCGCACGTCGCGCAGTCCGCGCAGGGGATCGAGGTGTCCGTGCCGGCCGCCGCGCGCGACGGCATGGACACAGTCGTCGCGCTGCAGCTCGACTCGCCCGCCGCCGCGTTGAAGACCGTGCGCTGACGACCGGCGCACCGGGCCGGTGGAAATCATTCGCCGGCCCGGAGGATTTCATCATTGCGCCACGGGTGGACGTCGCGTGACAATGATGCTCCCGCACGAACACGACCTCACTGGAGCACACATGCGTTGGTACACGGCGCCCCTGACACTCATCGCGGCGCGTGCCGCCCTCGCATTGTCCCTGCTCGCCGGCGTGGCGCAGGCCGACGCGCGCACGGAACCGCCCGCCGCGCGGCAGCGCCAGAATTTCAACGCGGCCTGGCGCTTCCACCTGGGCGACATCGCCGGTGCCGAAAAGCCGGACTTCGACGACCGCGACTGGCAGGCCATCGGCCTGCCGCACAGCTTCAGCACCCCGTATTTCCAGGCGCCCGAGGTGTACGTCGGCTACGGCTGGTACCGCAAGGATCTCGACCTGCCGGCCGTGCCGACGTCGCGCCGCTGGACGCTCGAATTCGAGGCCGCGTTCCAGACCGCCGACGTGTACGTCAATGGCCGCAAGGTCGGACGCCATCGCGGCGGCTACACCGGCTTCCCCGTCGACATCACGCCCGCGCTGCGCCCGGGCCGCAACGTCATCGCCGTCCGCGTCGACAACATCTGGGACCCGACCTTGGCCCCGCGCGCCGGTGAACACATCTTCAGCGGCGGCATCTACCGCGACGTGTGGCTCGTGACGACGGACGACGTGCACGTGCCGTGGACCGGCACGGCCGTCACGACGCCGGGCCTGGCCGGCCGTTCCGGTGCCGTGCGCGTCGCCACCGAGGTGCGCAACGACGGCAACAAGACCGTGAAGGTCAAGGTCAGCACGCGCATCGCGGACGACCGCGGCGCCACCGTCGCCGTGCTGCCCGACGCCTCCGTCAAGGTGCCGGCCGGCCGCACGCTCGACGTCGCGCAGCAATCGAAACGGCTGGACGGCCTGCACCTGTGGAGTCCCGAGACGCCCACCTTGTACCGCGCCGTCACCACGCTGGACGTGGCGGGCCGCCGGCGCGACCGCTTCGAGACGGCGTTCGGCTTCCGCACGATCGAATGGACGGCGGACCGGGGCTTCTTCCTCAACGGCGAGCACCGCTATTTCCGCGGCGCGAACGTCCACCAGGACCAGGCCGGATGGGGCGACGCCGTGACGAACGCCGCCATCGACCGCGACGTGCAACTGATGAAGGATGCGGGCTTCGACTTCATCCGCGGCTCGCACTATCCGCACGACCCGCATTTCGCCGAGGCGACGGACCGCACCGGCATGATGTTCGTGCCCGAGGCGCCGTTCTGGGGCACGGCCGGCATGAAGAGCCCGTGGAGCCGGTCCGCCTATCCGCCGGAAGTCGAGCATCGCGCGGCGTTCGAGGACAGCGTGAAGCAGCAGCTCGCGGAACTCATCCGCATCAATCGCAACCACCCGTCGATCGTCGCATGGGGCATGGACAACGAGGTGTTCTTCACCGCGCAGGAGACGATGCCCGAGGTGCGCAAGCTGCTGGCGGCCGAAGTCGCGCTGTCGCACCAGCTCGATCCGACGCGGCCGGCGGCCGTCGACGGCGCGCAGCGCGGGGAGATCGACCACATCGGCGACATCGCGGGCTATAACGGCGACGGCGCCGTGCTGTTCCCGAATCCCGGCATCGCGAACTTCGTCGCGGAGTACAGCTCGACCATCTCCGACCGGCCGGGCGAGTACGGCCCGAGCTGGGGTGACATCGAACATACGCCGGGCGCGACACCGGGCGAGCCGGCCACGTGGCGCTTCCCGTGGCGGTCCGGGGAAGTCATCTGGGCCGGCTTCGACCACGGTTCGATCGCGGGCAAGTTCGGCTCCATGGGCCTCGTCGATTATGCGCGGCTGCCCAAGCGCGGCTGGTACTGGTATCGCAACGCCTACCGCGGCATCGCGCCGCCCGCGTGGCCGCAGCCGGGCAAGGCGGCCGCGCTGCGCGTGACGTCCAGCAGCCCCGTCATCCGCCACGCGGACGGCACCGACGATGTGCAACTGGTCGTCACCGTCGTCGACGGGGAGGGCAAGGCCTTGTCCAACAGCCCGCCCGTGCACCTGGTGCTGGAAGCGGGGCCGGGCGAACTGCCGACGGGACGCAGCATCGACTTCACGCCGAACGGCGGCATTCCGATCCGCGACGGCCAGGCCGCGATCGCGATGCGCAGCTGGCAGCGCGGCACGACACGGATCCGCGCGACGTCGCCGGGGCTTGCCGACGGTGTGCTGACGGTGGAGACGGTGGACGGCCCGCGCTTCGTGGAAGGCGTGACACCCGTCGCGGCGGAGCGGCCGTACGTGGCGCGCAAGATGGAAGTGGGACCGGCGCAGGCGTTCGGCCTGAAGAACCCGACGCAGGCCAGTTCCAGCGCGGCCGGCCATGCGTCGTCGCTGGCGAACGATGGCGATGCCGCCACGTGGTGGGCGCCGGCACCGGGCGACGCCAGGCCGTGGCTCGTCGTCGACCCCGAGCGCATCGTGAACTACGGCCGGCTGGCCGTGCGGTTCGCGCCGGATGGGCGCTGTGACGTGAGTGCGGAAGCGCAGGACACGGGGGGCGTGTGGCAGCCGCTGGGCGACGCCGCGGCGACGGCGGACACGCTCGACGTGCCCGTGAACGCCGTGACGGGACGGCAGCTCCGGCTGCGCCTGACGGCACCGGCGGGCGGTACGTGCCGCGTCGCGGACGTCGTCATCACGGGAACGCCGGCGACCTTCTGGTGATCAGCGCACGTTCTGCGCCTTGATCAGCGTGTCCAGCATGGCGTGTTCTTCTTCCGTCAGGTCCGTCAGCGGCGCGCGCACGGGGCCGCCGTCGTGGCCGACGAGGCGCGCGCCCGCCTTCACGATCGAGACGGCGTAGCCGGCCTTGCGGTTGCGGATCGCGAGGTAGGGCAGGAAGAATTCGTCGAGCAGGCGGTTCGTCGTCGCGTGGTCGTCTTTCGCGATCGCGTGATAGAAATCCATCGCCAGTTGCGGCATGAAGTTGAACACGGCCGACGAATACACCGGGACGCCCAGTGCCTTGTACGCGGCGGCATACACTTCCGCCGTCGGCAGGCCGCCCAGGTAGCTGAAGCGGTCGCCCATGCGGCGCCAGATCGACACCATCAGTTCGATGTCCCCGATGCCGTCCTTGAAGCCGATCAGGTTGGGGCAGCGGTCCGCCAGCTTTTCCAGCGAATCCGGCGTCAGGCGGCATTGCGCGCGGTTGTACACGACCACGCCGATGTTCACGGACTTGCAGACCTGCTCGACGTGGGCGACGAGACCGTCCTGGCTCGCTTCGGTCAGGTAGTGCGGCAGCAGCAGCACGCCCTTGGCGCCGAGGCGCTCCGCTTCCTGCGCGAAGGCGATGGCGCTGCGCGTGGGGCCACCGGCGCCGGCGAGGATCGGGACCTTGCCCGCGCACGTGTCGACCGCGGTCTTGATCACTTGCGAATACTCGTCGTGCGTGAGCGAGAAGAATTCGCCGGTGCCGCCGGCCGCGAACAGCGCAGTCGCGCCATATGGTGCGAGCCATTCGAGGCGCTCGACATACGTGCTCGGGCGGAAGTTACCCTCGGCGTCGAAGTCGGTGATGGGGAAGGACAGCAGGCCGGACGACATGACCTGTTTGAGTTCTTGCGGATGCATGATGGGCTCCAATGGGCGGGTTAACTTGTCAGACATCGTACAACTAGAGACGCGGCGCCGCAAGAGATTTTTACGCCTGTCGTCGTCAGGCAACCTGGCGGGTGGTGCCGCGCTCGACGAGCGTGAAGCCCACGTCGATGACGTTCTGTGCGAGCGGGCGGCCTTCGATCTTGGCGATGAGCGCGGCCGCGGCCTGGACGCCGATGGCGCGCTTGTCGATGTGGACGGACGAGATCGGGGGATGTGTGAAGGCGGCGAAATCGAAGTCGCCGAAGCCCATGATGGCCAGTTGCTCCGGCACGGCGATGCCTTGCGCCTGCGCCTCGATGAGGGCGCCGTGGGCCAATACGTCCGAGCTGCACACGACGACTTCAGGCGCATCGCCAGCCGCCAGGATCGCGCGCAGGCCCTCCCGGCCCAGGTTCATCACGGTGGGCGGCGTCGCCATGTGGGTGGCGAGCGGTGTCACGCCGTGCCGCTGCAGCTCCGCCTCCAGCGCGAGGCGGCGCCGGTTCGCGCGCTCGTCGCGCGCGCAGATCGACGCGAAGCGCCGGTAGCCCTGGTCCAGCAGGTGGCGCGCGACCTGTTCGCCCACGCGTTCCTGCGAAAAGCCGATGGCGATGTCGATGGGGGAGGGCGTCAGGTCCCATGCCTCCACCACGGGTACGCCCGTCGCCAGCAGTTTCTTGCGCACGCCGGCCTGGTGGTGGATGCCCGTCAGGACGATGCCGTCCGGCTGGCGCGACAGGATCGCGGTCAGCAGGTCGTCTTCCTTCTGGCGCGAATAATTCGACACCGAGAGCAGCAGCTGGTAGCCGTGCGCCGACAGCTCGTCGTTCAAGCCCTGTACCGTCTCCGCGAACATCGAGTTCGACAACTGCGGCACGACGGCCGCGATGAGCTGGCTGCGCTTCGACGCCAGGCTACCCGCGAGCATGTTCGGGATATAGCCCATCGCCGTCGCCGCTTCCTTCACGCGCGCGATCGTGTCGGGCTTCACGAGCTTCGGATTGTGCAGCGCGCGCGACACGGTGATGGGCGACAGGCCCGCGAGCCGCGCGACGTCCTTCAGCGTGATGCTTTTCGGCCGTTCCCCAGTGGAGGAGAGGGTGTCGTCGTCGGCAAGGTCGAACGGCTCTGTCATGCTCTGCAGTATGTTGTTTGAATGATTACTTGTACGACATCCGATCACAAAACGCTTGCATTCGGAGATGATTGCGATATCATACCAAACGCCGGATGCCCATGGCTTGTCTGCCTTGGCCGCATGACCGGCATATCTTTACAACAAAAATGATTGCGGTGTCATTTTGCTGCGAAGCAGGGCACGTTGACCCTTTGCATTGAAATGATTGCGCAATCATGGAGCCGCCGATGACTACCCCCCGCACCATCCGCATGCACGAGAACGACAATGTCGCCATCGTCGTCAACACCGGCGGCCTGCCCGCAGGCACCGTGTTCCCGGACGGCCTGACCCTTGCGACGCGCGTGCCGGAAGGGCACAAGGTCGCCCTCGTCGACATCGCCCAGGGCGCACCGATCGTGCGCTACGACGTGACGATCGGCCATGCGCTGCAACCGATCGCCCGCGGCACGTGGGTCGAGGAATCGCTGGTCGGCATGCCGGCCGCTCGCGGCCTGGACGACCTGCCCGGGCCCGTCCGCGAGCGCGCCCCGCTGACGCCACTGGAAGGCTATACGTTCCAAGGTTTCCGCAACCCGGCTGGCTCCGTCGGCACGCGCAACATCCTCGCCATCAGCGAGACGGTGCAGTGCGTGTCCGGCGTGGTTGCATTCGCCGTCCAGCGCATCAAGCAGGAGCTGCTGCCGAAGTACCCGAACGTGGACGACGTCGTCGCCATCGAACACACGTACGGCTGCGGCGTCGCCATCGACGCGCCGGGCGCCGAGATCCCGATCCGGACTCTGCGCAACATCGCGAAGAACCCGAACTTCGGCGGCCGCGTGATGCTCGTGAGCCTGGGCTGCGAGAAGCTGCAGCCCGCGCGCATGTTCCCGCCGGGCGCGATCCCGATCGGCAGCGGCGAGCAGCCCGACACCGTGTGCCTGCAGGATGCGGCGCACGTGGGCTTCGGCGACATGATCGCGTCGATCATGCGCACGGCCGAACAGCATCTCGTCGAACTGGACAAGCGCCGCCGCGAAACCGTGCCCGCATCGGAACTGGTCGTCGGCGTGCAGTGCGGCGGCAGCGACGCGTTTTCCGGCGTGACGGCGAATCCGGCCGTCGGCTTCGCCAGCGACCTGCTCGTGCGCGCGGGTGCCGCCGTCATGTTTTCGGAGACGACGGAAGTCCGCGACGGCATCGACCAGCTCACGGCACGTGCGGCCGACGACGCCGTGGCGCAGGCGATGATCCGCGAGATGGCCTGGTACGACGCGTACCTGCAGCGGGGCGGCGTGGACCGCAGCGCCAACACGACACCGGGCAACAAGAAGGGCGGCCTCGCCAACATCACGGAAAAGGCGATGGGCTCAATCATCAAGTCCGGTACGGCGCCCATCGCGGGCGTGCTGGCGCCGGGGGAGAAGCTGCTGCAGAAGGGCCTGATCTACGCGGCCACGCCCGCGAGCGATTTCATCTGCGGCACGCTGCAGCTCGCGGCCGGCATGAACATGCACGTGTTCACGACGGGCCGCGGCACGCCGTACGGCCTCGCCGCCGTGCCCGTCGTGAAGGTCGCCACGCGCGACGACCTGGCGCGCCGCTGGCACGACCTCATGGACATCAACGCCGGCCGCATCGCGACCGGCGACGCGACGATCGCGGACGTCGGCTGGGAGCTGTTCCACTTCCTGCTCGACGTCGCGAGCGGCCGCAAGAAGACGTGGGCCGAACATTGGCGCCTGCATAACGCGCTCACGTTGTTCAATCCGGCGCCGGTGACCTGACGGGTTGCCAACACAATATCGATAACAGCAAGGAGACACATGAAAAAAGCAGCATTGATCGCCCTCGGCCTGGCCGCGGGCGCGGGCGCGCACGCCCAGACGAACGTCACCCTCTACGGCATCGTCGATGCCGCCTTCGTGGGCGAGAGCGGCGGCGTGGCCGCGGGCGCGGGCGCGCACGCCCAGACGAAGATCACGAGCGGCGCCGCGTCCGCGTCGCGCATCGGCTTTCGCGGCACCGAGGCGCTGGGCGACGGCATGGAAGCGTTCTTCACCTTGGAGACGGGCGTCAAGATCGACACGGGCGAAGTCGACGCCGCGGGCACGATCTTCAACCGCCAGGCGTTCGTCGGCCTGAAGACGACGGCGGGCGCCGTCGCGCTGGGCCGCCAGTACACGCCTTATCACACGACGCTGACCGCGGTGGCCGATCCGTTCGGCACCGGCTACGCGGGCACGTCGAAGAATCTCTTCCCGGACAACGGCACCAATGTCCGCGCCAGCAATGCCATCACCTACGCGTCGCCGAAGGTGAACGGCGCGAACGTCGAATTGTTCTACAGCGCGGGCGAGCAGTCCGTCCTCGCGGCCGGACGCCAGTTCGGTGGCGCCGTCGATTACACGAGCGGTCCGCTGCGCGTGCGCCTCGCCTACAACAGCAAGAACACGGACGTCGCGGCGACGGGCACGAACCACGACCTGGGCCGCAACACGCTGCTGGGCGCGAACTACGACCTCAAGTGGGTCAAGCTGTATGCCGCCTACGGCATCGACAAGGGTTTCAATAGCGCCACGCTGGGCAACGCCAACAACCCGTATGGCGGCGTGAAGCCGACCCCGTCGACGGACGGCCGCGACCTGCTGCTGGGGTTCAAGGCGCCGGTGGGTCCGGGCGCGCTGATGTTCTCGGTCCAGCACAAGGACGACCGCACGCACTTCAACCAGGATGCCGCGGCGTGGGGCATCGGCTACCTGTACGACCTGTCGAAACGGACAGGCCTGTACGCGGCATACGCGCACATCGATAACAAGAACGGCGCCGGCTACACGGTCGCCAACAACACGGAGTCGGGTACGGGCAACACCGGCTACAACCTCGGCATCCGCCACACGTTCTGAGTGCGGCGGACACCGTCACCTTTGGAGGGACCATGGAGCACACCACGACCGCCGCCATGCCGGCGCGCGCCACCACACTCGCCTCGCGCACGCGCTGGGGCATCCTCACGATCCTGTTCATCGTCACGACGATCAACTACGCGGACCGCGCGTCGATCTCGATCGCCGGCCCGGAAATCCGCAAGGCCCTGGGCCTGTCGCCCGTCGAGATGGGCTTCGTGTTTTCCGCGTTCGCGTGGTCGTACGTGGCGGCCCAGCTGCCCGGCGGCTGGCTGCTCGACCGCTTCGGCTCGAAGATCACCTATTTCTTCAGCATCTTCCTGTGGTCGCTGTTCACGTTGCTGACGGGCGGCGTCGGCTTCCTGACCGGTGGGGCGGCCGTCGCCATGCTGTTCGTGCTGCGCTTCCTCGTCGGCGCGGCGGAAGCCCCTTCGTTCCCCGGCAACAGCCGCATCACGTCGGCATGGTTCCCCACGCACGAACGGGGCCTCGCGTCCGCGCTGTTCAACTCCGCGCAGTATTTCGCGACCGTGCTGTTCGCGCCGATCATGGGCTGGCTCGTGCATTCGTTCGGCTGGGAGAGCGTGTTCCTCGTGATGGGCGCCCTCGGCATCGCGATGGCGTTCGTGTGGCTCAAGACCATCCACGGCCCGAAGGACCATCCGTCGATCAGCAGCGGCGAGCTGGCGTACATCGAGGCGGGCGGCGCCCTCGTCGACCTCGACGGCGCGAAGGCCGCGGCGCAGCCGGCCGCCGTCGACACGTTCGCGTGCATGAAGGAGCTGCTGGGCAACCGCATGCTGCTGGGCGTGTACATCGGCCAGTACTGCATCAACACGCTGACGTACTTCTTCCTCACGTGGTTCCCCGTCTACCTCGTGCAGGAGCGGCACATGACGATCCTGAAGGCCGGCTTCGTCGCGTCGCTGCCGGCGATCGCCGGCTTCCTGGGCGGCGTCGCGGGCGGTGCCATCTCGGACCGTCTCGCCAAGGCCGGCTTCTCGCTGTCGATGTCGCGCAAGGTGCCGATCGTCGCCGGCATGCTGCTGTCGATGAGCATGATCGCCTGTAACTACATCGAGACCGACATGTTCGTCGTCGCCGTGATGGCGCTGGCCTTCTTCGGCAAGGGCGTCGGTGCGCTGGGCTGGGCCGTCGTCGCGGACACGTCGCCGAAGGAAGCGGGTGGCTTGTCGGGCGCGCTGTTCAACACGTTCGGCAACACGGCGGGCATCACGACGCCCATCGTCATCGGCTACATCGTGCAGGGCACGGGATCGTTCGCGGGTGCGCTCGTGTTCGTGGGCGCGAATGCGGCCGTCACGATCTTCAGCTATGTGTTCATCGTCGGCGAGATCAAGCGCGTGAAGCTCGTGACGTCGCTGCGGCCCGCGACGGCATAAGCGGCTGTCCGACCCCGGCATGGTCGGGCTACAATGCCGGATTCCTTTCTGCCGGGGTCAAACATGCGCATCGCTGCCGTCCTGTCCTGCTGTTGCCTGATCGGAGCCTGCCACGCGCAGGACGTCGTGCCCCGTCCGGCGCACATGCAGAGGGGGAGCGGCGAGTACGTGCTGACGGCGTCGACCCGCATCGTCGCCGGCGGCGCCGCGCTTCCCGAGGCGGCGCTGCTGCGCGACTACCTGCGGCCCGCCACCGGATTCGACCTGCCCGTCGGCAGCCATGACGACGGCAATGCGATCCGCCTGCGCCTCGATCCGGCCGCCGCCACGGACAAGGAAGGCTACCGCCTCGTGAGCGATGCGCGCGGCGTCACGATCTCTGCCGCGCAGCCGGCCGGCCTGTTCTACGGCATCCAGACGTTGCGCCAGCTGCTGCCGGCCGATATCTACCGGCACGCGCAGGTCGCGCGCACGTGGACGCTGCCCGCAGTCGCCATCGACGACGCGCCCCGGTTCGCATGGCGCGGCAGCCACCTGGACGCCGCGCGCCACTTCATGCCGAAGGAGTTCGTGCTGAAGCACATCGAGCTGCTGGCCGAGCACAAGATGAACGTCTTTCACTGGCACCTGACGGACGACCAGGGCTGGCGCATCGAGATCAAGCGCTATCCGCTGCTCACGCAGGTCGGTGCGTGGCGGCGCGAGAGCATGCTTGCGTACTCTCCGCCGCGCTACGACGGGAAGCGCCACGGCGGCTTCTACACGCAGGACGATGTGCGCGAAGTGGTCGCGTACGCGGCCGCGCGCCACGTGACGATCGTGCCGGAGATCGAGATGCCCGGCCACGCGCTGGCCGCCATCGCCGCATATCCCGCGCTGGGCAATCACCCTGAGCGCCGGCTGGAAGTCGGCACCGACTGGGGCGTGATCCCGCACGTGTTCAACGTGGAAGACGGCACGATCGCCTTCCTGCAGAACGTGCTGGACGAAGTGATGGACCTGTTCCCCGGTTCATATATTCACGTGGGCGGCGACGAGTGCCCGAAGACGGAATGGGCGCAGTCGCCGGCCGCGCTGGCCCGGATGAAGCAGCTCGGGCTCGTGGACCGGGCCACCACGCTCGCGGACGTGCAGAACTATCGCGACGCGCAGGGCAAGCCGGCCGAGCATCCGGCGCTGCACGGTCTGCAGAGCTGGTTCATCGGCCGCATGGACACGTATCTCGCGCAGCATGGCCGCCGCCTGATCGGCTGGGACGAGATCCTGGAAGGCGGCCTCGCACCCGGCGCCGCCGTGATGAGCTGGCGCGGCGAGGCGGGCGGCATCAAGGCCGCGGCGGCCGGGCACGACGTCGTCATGACGCCGGAACGCGAGACCTATTTCGACTTCTGGCAGGCCGACCCGAAGAGCCCGGGGTTCCGCGAGCCGATGGGCGTGCGCGACGTGACGACGCTCGCGCGCGTGTACGCGTACGACCCGCTGCCGTCCGCGCTGCCGTCCGCGCAGGCACACCACGTGCTGGGCAGCCAGGCGCAGTTGTGGACGGAATACATGCCGACGCCGCGCGACGTCGAATACATGGCGTGGCCACGCCTGCTGGCACTGGCGGAAGGCTTGTGGACGCCGCGCGCGCAGAAGGATTACGCCGGTTTCGCGGCGCGCATGCCGGCCGCGCTGGACCGGCTGCAGGCGCAGGATGTCAACTATCGCCCGCTGGACGGCCCACGCTGATCACTGCATGAACCAGCCGTGGCTGACGACGATGGACTGTCCCGTCAGCGCGTTCGACGGGAAGGAAGCGAGGAACAGCGCCGTCTGCGCCACGTCCTCGACGGTCGTGAATTCGCCGTCGACCGTCTCCTTCAGCATGACCTTCTTGACGACGTCCTCCTCGCTGATGCCGAGTTCCTTCGCTTGCTCCGGGATCTGCTTCTCGACGAGCGGCGTGCGCACGAAGCCGGGGCAGATCACGTTGGCGCGCACGCCGTGCGCGGCGCCTTCCTTCGCGACGACCTTCGCCAGGCCCACGAGGCCGTGCTTCGCGGCGACGTACGGCGCCTTCAGCACCGATGCTTCCTTCGAGTGCACGGACCCCATGTAGATCACGGTGCCTCCGCGGCCCTGCGCGTACATGCGCTTGAGGCAGGCGCGCGTCGTGAGGAAGGCGCCATCGAGGTGGATCGCGAGCATCTTCTTCCAGTCCGAGAACTTGAATTGATCGACGGGCGCGACGATCTGGATGCCCGCGTTCGACACGAGCACGTCGATGCCACCGAGCTTGTCGGCCACGAGCGCGATGCCCGCGTCGACCTGTTCTTCGTTCGTGACGTCCATCGCGACCGCGAGCACGCGCGTGCCGGTGGGGTCGAATTCGCGTGCGACGGCCTCCGCGGCGGCCAGGTCGAGGTCGGCGATGGCGACCTTCGCGCCATTGTCGAAATACGTCTTCGCGATCTGCTTGCCGATGCCGCTGGCGGCGCCCGTGACGACGGCGATCTTATCCTGCATGTTCATGGTTGTCCTCCGAGGTGGAATCGATGGGAATGGGGTGCGCCGGCGCCGTCAGGAAGTCGTGCACGGCCGGGTTGTCCTCCAGGCGCGGCAGCTTGAAGATTTCGGTGTGGGCCAGCGTCTTCGCGGCATCCGCGTAGCCGGCCTGCCAGTGTTCCGTCATCGTGCGGCGCGAGAATTCGAAATCCTTGTACTGGCCTTCGTACGTGGGCGACCGGTAGACCAGTTCGACGATGTTGTACAGCGCGCGGCTGGACGCTTCCGCCAGCAGCTTCGCCTGCGGCGTCGCGGCCAGTGCCGGCGGCATCTGCGCGAGCAGTTCGTTGAATGCCGTGCGCAGCTTTTCCGTGCGGCGGAACGCATCGGTGGCATTGCGCGTGCGGCTCGAATACTGGATCTCCTTCATGCGCGTGGCGACGCCGGCGAGGTCGGTCGGCACGTCGCCGCGCGCGCTCCACAAGTCGACCTGGAACACGAGCGTGTGCAGGCGCGAACGCGCCGACAGCACCCAGTCGAGCGGCGTGTTCGACACCATGCCGCCGTCCCAGTAACGTTCGCCCTCGATCTCGACAGCGTCGAAGCCGGGCGGCAGCGCGCCGCTGGCCATCACGTGCTCGGGACCGATGCGGTCGACCGCGTTGTCGAAATAGGCGAAGTTGCCGGTCCTGACGTTGACGGCGCCGACCGACAGGCGCGTCTCGCGCGCGTTGATGCGGTCGAAGTCGACGAGGCGCTCCAGCGTGGCGCGCAGCGGCGCCGTGTCGTAGAAGCTGGTCGCGCCGGTGCCGGGCCACGCGAGGTAGGGCGGCGGCACGCGCGGTTCGAAGAAGCCGGGCACGCCCTGCACGAGCACCTGGCCCGCGGCCAGCTGGTTGACCCACGCGTGCAAGGTGTCGACGAGCGGCATGCCGGTCCACTGCTCGCCCACGAGGCCGGCGCCGGCCGAGCTGACCAGCTCCCAGAACTCGCGCAGCCGCGGCACGCGATCATCGCGTGCATTGCCCGCGATGATCGCGCTGTTGATCGCGCCGATCGAGATGCCCGCCACCCACGTGGGTTCAACACCCGCTTCCAGCAGCCGTTCGTACACGCCGGCCTGGTAGGCGCCCAGCGCGCCGCCGCCCTGCAGGACGAGGGCGATACTGTCGAACTCCGTCGCACACGGCTTCGCCTGTTCGGCAGGTGCGCGCGTGCCCTCGTGCAGCACGCTGTCGCCGCGCTTATTCACGTTCGGGCACCGGCACGTTGAAGCCGTTCAAGGTCGTCGACACGAGGGCATACAACCCGACCAGGTAGATCAGCTCATTCGCGCCGTGCTGCCCGAACGTGTCCACCGCGAGCCGGTACAACGGCTCCGGCAGCACGCCGCCGCGCGCGAGCGCGGTCGAAAAGTCGAACGCGACGTTTTCCTCGCGCGACAGGTCGGTGGGCTTCTGTCCGGCGACGAGCGCGGCGAGCCGCTCCGCGGACATGCCTTCGCGTTCGGCGACCGCGACGTGCGCATACAGTTCGTACGCGGCGTTGTAGCGCGCGCCGACGACGAGGATCGCGATCTGGCGCGCACTGTCGGGCAGCGACGCGTTGGCCGTCATCGCGAGCGTCAGGTTCCAGATCGCCTTGCCGATCGCGGGCTCGTGCAGCCACGGGTTCCACGGCCCCATCAGGGCACCGTCCTCGCGTTCGACCTTGAAGGCGTTGAAGTTGCTGGCTATCCCTTTGCGCATGTCGTCGTAAAGGGCTTTTTGTTCGGCGCTGAGTTCGGCCGGGGGGATCAGTGGCAAGCGCATCGTTCCTCGCTGTATCGATGAAAAGGGGAGGGCAAAGCGGCGGCCCGGGGCGGGGCGTTGCCTCGGGCGCCATTCTGGCAAATTGCGGATGAGGCCGCCGTACGATTGGATGACGCGCGCCATCCAACCGCCGGCGCGGTATAGTCGGGGCATCGATTCGCCGTAACGACAGCATGAGCGCGACCTGGACCTACCACCCGCAACCGGACGAGCACGGCCGCAAAGTGCGCCTGCACGCGCCGTCGTGCGAGGCCAACCTCCACGCGCTGGCCGATCCGCGGGCTGCGCTGACCTTCGTGCCCGGCAGCATGTGCGAGGGCGTGCTCGACGGCGTGCCGCTGGCCGTGTGTGTGCGCTCGGACGTCGAGGCCACCTGCCGTCGCGTCGACGTGGCCCCGGCGTTCGCTGAACCGCCGTTCGACCTGCCGCCCGGCAAGCACGCGGCCGCCGGCGCCGTCGTGCGCGAAGGGGATGGCCGGTTGTGGCTTGTGGCGCCGTCGAACGCCTTCGGCGGCTATACGGCCACGTTCCCGAAGGGACGCGCCGAGCCCGGCCTGTCGCTGCAGGCGACCGCGATCCGCGAGGTCTGGGAAGAATCCGGCCTGCACGTCGAGCTGACGGCGTGGCTGGGCGATTTTGCGCGCACGCAGACGTTCACCCGGTTCTACGTCGCACGCCGCATCGGCGGCCATCCGGCGCACATGGGCTGGGAATCGCAAGCCGTCCACCTCGTCACGCCGGCGCAGGCGCGCGTCCTGCTGAACCGCGACACGGACCGGGCCGTCCTGGACGCGCTGCTGGCATCGTGATCGGCATTTGAAGTCCTGATTCATCGGGTTCCTTGGTTTCCGACAGGGTTACGCCAAACTGCATTTGAGTGACCTCAAGTTTGATGCACGATGAGCGAGACACGCTAAGTCTTTCCAATCTGTAATGTTCGCAATGGCCGGCTTAATGGCCGCCTCAGTTTCGGGGCGTACCGTGCCTGTTGCATTTGGGAAGTCTTTTGTTCGTCCCGCCAATCTTTCGAGGCCGTTGCATCGTGAAGTTAGCCGTTTTTCCTGAAGTCGCGCCGCCGTATGCCGGTGGCCTGGACATCGTCCCCGACGATCCCCTGCAGCACCGCCGGGTGCTGGACAAGCTCGACGGGCTGGGCCTGCGCACTTATCTTGCCCCGCCGCGGCTGGGGCACCCGTTCGCGCTGTCGATCGAGGCCGCGCACGCCCTCGTCGACGACGGCGATACGTTGAACCTGTGCCGCGACCTCGGCCTCGACACGGTCGCGCGCCCGCACGACCTCGAACGCGAGATCGTGCTCGCGATGCTGGCCGCGCCGCGCCCGTTGCGCTTCGCGAGCGCCGCCGAGTTCCTGGCGGCGGTGGCGATCCGCCGTAACATCGTCGAGGCCGCGCGTGCCACGCAGCTCACGTTCGGCACGGCCGAAGCGGACCGTCCCGCGAGCCACTGGACGTACGACGAGGACCGCGGGTTCACGGTGCTGCCCGGCCGGCCGCTGGTGGAAGCGCTGACGCTCGCGACGCAGCCCGAGGCGGGCGATGGGCGCACGTATGCGTTCTCGTGCTACCGCGCGACGGAATACGTGATGCTGCTCGGGATCGCGCGCGAACTGGAGCGGGTGAACCCGGTCTTGCTCGCGGCCCTGCAGCGTCAATGGGAAACGCGCGCGATCCAGTCGGGGGCCTTCCACGACGTCTTCCTCGTCGAGTACGGCGCCGCGGACGCGTCGCTGCCGCCGCGCTGGTACGTGCCCGGCGACCGCGTGTGGTTCCGCAATCCGGACGCGCATTCGTCGGACGCATCCGGCTACGAGGGCTCGTGGGTGATTTACCTGGGTAACGGCCTCTTCAGCAATTTCTGGCAGCGCGACCGGCCGTACAGCCTGGTCGCGAAATGCCTCGAGATCTACCACTGGCGCGACGGCACCTATCTCGATGCGGCAGGCGACGTGCGGATGAACGAGGCGATCGTCGCCGCGAAGGTGGCCGAAACGGCTGCGAATCCGGCCGCGCTGGCGCAGGTCGTCGCGCGCATGTCGCGCCTGCGCGATGGGCGTGGCGTGTACGCGGATGGCGGCTGCATCGATTTTTCGCGCGAGTTCGCCCGCAACGTTTGTCCGGGCACGGCGGACATCGTGCTGCCCGGTTGACCGGCCTGGCGGTACCGGTGACGACCCGTTACGGCTGCAAGACGTACAAGCCGGGCGCGTCGCGCAGCGCGCGGCTCGGCGGCGGTGGCGCGGTCAATGGCCCCGCCAGCCGGGCGAGCCAGTGCTCCCACGCCGGCCACCAACTGCCTTCGCGGATGCGGGTGTCCGATTGCCAACTGTCTGGATCGACGTAGGGGGCGTCGTGCTCGTGCGTGCTCATCTGGTAGGTGCGGCCCGGCGTGCCCGGCGGCGACACGACCCCCGCGTTGTGTCCGCCCGACGTCAGCAGGAATGTCACGGACGTGTCGCTCAACGGAATGATCTTGTAGACGGAGTGCCAGGGCGCGACGTGGTCCGTCATGGTGCCCACGGCCAGGATCGGGATGTGGATGTCGGTCAGCGCGACGGGCCGGCCGTTGACGAGGTAGCGCGAGCTCGCCAGGCTGTTTTGCAGGAACAGGTTGCGCAGGTATTGCGCGTGCATGCGGCACGGCATGCGGGTCGCATCCGCATTCCACGAGGCGAGGTCGTTGGCCTTGTCCGGGATGTCGAGCAGATAGTGGCGCAGGCGCCGCGACCAGATCAGGTCGTTGGAGCGCAGCAACTGGAAGGCGCCGGCCATCTGACGTGTGTCCAGATAGCCCTGCTGCCACATCACGGCTTCGAGGAAGCTGACCTGGCTTTCGTCAATGAACAGCGACAGCTCGCCGGGTTCCGTGAAGTCGACCTGGGCCGCCAGCAAGGTCATGCTGGCCAGCCGCTCGTCGCCGTCGCGCGCCATCGCCGCCGCCGCGATGGCGAGCAGGGTGCCGCCCAGGCAATAGCCACAGGCATTGACCTGCGGGGCGCCCGTTTCGCGCACGACGGTATCCAGCGCGGCCATCACGCCGAGGCGGCGGTAGTCTTCCAGCGACAGGTCGCGGTCGTCGGCCTGCGGGTTCTTCCACGAGATCATGTACACCGTATGCCCGTGCTCGACGAGATAGCGCACGAGCGAGTTCTGCGGCGACAGGTCGAGGATGTAGTACTTCATGATCCAGGCAGGCACGATCAGCAGCGGCACGGCGTGCACCTGCGGTGTGGCGGGATCGTAACGCAGCAGTTCGATCAGGTGGTTTTCCATCACGACCTTGCCGGGCGTGATGGCGACGTCGCGCCCGGGCCGGTGGCTGACGGGCGCGGACGTGCCCGCCAGCGCGCGCCGCACGTCCGCGCCCGCGCGGAGCATCCCGTGCACGAGGTTCTGTCCGCCGCTGGCGAACGTGACCTGTTGCGCAACCGGGTTGGTGGCGATGAAGTTCGACGGCGCCACGCCGTCGAGCAGCTGGCGCGCGACGAAGGTGACGACGTCGCCGTGATGCGACGACACGCCGCGCACGTCGTTCGTGGCCCGGTGCCACCATTGCTGGGTGAGCAGGAAGCCCTGGCTGAGCTGATTCCACGGCCATGTATGCCACAGCGGATCGTCGAAACGCTTGTCCTGCGCGAGCGGCTGCACGGGCTCCGACGGCGTGCCGAACATGGCGCTCGTGCTGTACTGCATCCAGCGCTGCAGGTTGCTGACGGCCTGCACGCCGAGTTCCATCTGCTTGGCGGGCGACAGCAGCAAATGGCTGGCCCAGTCGTACCACGCGCCGGCCAGCGCGGCCGGGGACACGTAGCCGGTGAGGCGGCCCAGCGCCGCGTTCAGCGCCAGGTCGATGTGGGCGTGCGCGACGCTGGCCTCGGGGTAATGCGGGCGCGGACCGCCTTGCCAGGTACTGGCTTCGCGCCGTTGCTCGCTCGGCGGGATATGGGACAGGATGTTCATGGCGCCTCGGCCGGGACGGAGAAGGGGCTGTGCATCACGCTTCCTTTCGCAGGATCATACCCCTTTGACCACGCTGCGGCCGCTAAGTGCCGTGCCGACGAACCAGAACGTTTGATGCAGCACAGGTGGAAACCCGGCGTTCGACGTACCATTTTCTTCGGCGAGGTAGCAAAGCGGTAATGCGACGGCCTGCAAAGCCGTTCAGACGTGTTCGACTCACGTCCTCGCCTCCAGCATCTCTGTAGATCAGCACTCCGGCGCTGTTCTACGTCAGCGGCAGGCTTCGCCGCCATCGAAGACGATTCGAATCTCTCATCGATCAACTTACAGCCCAACTCGCGACCCTATCTTCGGAACCGAGCACATATTTTCGCCACCCGAGCATGCCTTCCCGGGACCGGGCTCACAATTGAACCCGTCCTTAACTCACCTCAAATCGCTATGGGTGGCTGTATCTCCAAAACTGGCGCGACGCACGCTCCCGCCACCTGTGAGTCCGATGGATATGAATCGGATGTTGAAAAGCGGAACGATCAAGCCCCGTCGCCACGGAGATCCCGTGTCGACCCCGCTCTGAGCGGTTTGGTCCCGCTTGCCAGGCGCGTATACCAGGACAGCACGCTCTACCACGGAACAAAGCGCGAGCACGTGCCATCGATTCGCAAAAATGGCTTCCAGAAGGATCGCAAAAGCGACGGAGCGACCGAGGGCGGCGGCGGCAATTTCATGATGCGATTCAGCCGTGGCGGGGTCACCGCATCGAGCGAGCACCACTACTTGTCGAGCAGCCGCCAGATGGCGAAAGACTTCGCAATGTATGCCGACCCTGACCAGCCTGCGCTCGTGCGCACGATTGGCGTTGCAAACAACGTTCATCTGGAGCATGACCCCTATTCCGAGGGGCCGGCGTTCCGCACCCGGGACTCGATTCCCCCCGCGCACGTACTCGGTTCAAAGCGCAGCCCCGCGGGCGCCAATGCAAATGTCTTTCGCGAAGAAATGCGGAAGGCCGGTCACGATGTATCGACAAAGCAGGCAGGGCAACTGCTGAAAGAAGTGCAGTCCGATTCCGAGGACGACGCTTACCCTTCTCACGACGAATTCATCATCCGCCATCTGGGTGGCTGAAGTCCGGCGACGCCCGCACGCGCGGAACAGATGAACCACCTCGACAGGCGTACAATGTTCCGCATCGGACGTTTCGCGATGAACATTCATGCACGAGGAGCCGCCATGGAAACGACGCACCGCATCCCCACGTACGACGACGCCGGCAAGCTGCTGCTGCGCCTGCTGCTGTCGATCCTGATCCTGTTCCACGGCGTCTCCAAGCTCATCGGAGGCGTCGGTTTCATCGGCGGCATGCTGGCGAAGGCGGGCCTGCCGGCGGGGCCTGGGTATCTCGTGTATATCGGCGAGGTCGTCGCGCCCTTGTTGATCCTCGTCGGCCTGTACACGCGCGCCGCGGCGCTGATCGTCGTCGTCAACATGATCGTGGCGCTGCTGCTCGTGCATACCCACCAGTTCTTCACCGTGTCCAACACGGGCGGCTGGGCGCTCGAACTGCAGGGGATGTACCTCGGCAGCGCCATCGTGCTCGCCCTGATCGGCGCCGGCCGCTACAGCATCGGCGGCGCGGGCGGCCGCTGGAATTGACCGGCTGAAGCGTCAGCCCCCGGGCACCAGCGCCGCCACGTTCTCCATGCCGTGCGGCGGCGTGTCCGGATCCCAGCCGCCCCCGAGCGCCTTGTAGGCCGCCACGGCGGCGCGCGCCGCGTCCGCCTGCGCCTGCGCGCGGGCATCGGCCGTGCGCAACACCGTTTCGTCCGCATGCAGCACGTCGATCAGGCTCGCCGCGCCCCGCTGGTACGCAGCGAACGACGACGCGCGCGCGCGCGTGAGCGCATCTTCGCCGCGGGCGAGCACGGCCGCTTGCTGCGACCGGTGGGCGAGTGTCGAGAACGCGTTTTCGACGTCCTCCGCCGCATGCAGCACGGCGAGCCGGTACGCGGCCAGTGATTCCGCTTCGCGGCCGCGCGCCTGGGCAATCTGGGCGTCGATGCGACCGAAGTCGAACAAGCGCCAGCGCAGGCCCAGCACGGCCGCGTCCTGGCTGGCGCCGGCGCTGAGCAGGTGTCCCGCCGACAGCGTCGTTGCACTCCCGAGCAAGGCCCCGAGCGACACGTGCGGGTAGTATTCCGCCATCGCCGCACCGATGCGTGCGTGCGCCGCCGCCACACGCCGTTCTGCGGCGATGAGGTCGGGCCGGCGCCGCAGCAGGTCGGCGGGCGACCCCGTCGCACCGATGCCCGGCACGACCGGGATCGCAGCCGGTGCACGCAATTCATCGCGGTCCGTGCCGGGTGGCCTGCCCAGCAGCACGTCCAGCGCGTTCAACGCCGCGTCCAGGCCTGCCTGCAGCGCGGGCACGGCGGCTTCGGCCTGCGCCAGTTCGCCTTCCGTCTGGCGCACCTGGGCGTCGGACGCCACGCCCTTGCCGTACAAGAGCCTGACCTTGGCCAGCAGGTCCTGGCGCGTCCTGACCTGCTGCTCCGCGATGGCGAGACGGGCCTGCAGGCCGCGGATGCCGATGTAGACGTCCGCCGTCTGGGCGGCGACGGCGAGCCGGACGGCGACGGCATCGGCGGCCGACGCCTGGTAGTCCGCCCGCGCCGCTTCGCGCCCGCGGCGCAGGCCGCCGAACACGTCGATTTCCCAGCTCGCGCTCACGTTGGCCTCGTAGGCGTTGCCCCAGCGGTCGGCACCCGGTCCTGCGGCGACGAGCCTGCCGACCTGGGTCTCGGCCGACTGGTAGGCGCGCGTGGCCGAGCCCGTGACGGCCGCGGACGGCAGCAGCGCCGCGTCGGCCGCGCCGAGGCCGGCGCGGGCCTGGGCCACGCGGCCCGCGGCCTGCGCCAGGTCGAGGTTCTGGTCCAGCGCCAGCGCGACGTAGTGCGTCAGCTGCGGGTCGCCGAAGCCGTCCCACCACGCCGCCTGCACCGTTGCCGCGCCGTGCGGACCGGGCGCCTGCCCGAGGTAGTGGTCGGGCAGGGGCGCGTCCGGGCGCCGGTAGTCGGGGCCGACGGCACAGCCTGTTGCCAGCGCGGCAACGACGGCCGCCGCGAGCAGGCGGATGGGGAACATGGCGTATCCTTCAAAATATGGTGACGAGTGACCATAATACGCATTAGTCACACTTTGTCAAATAGCCGTTCCACACGTTAAGCTATGGCCATGAACACTTCCATCCCATCCGCCCCGCCGAGCCGAGGGCCGTCCGACCACGACGTCAGGACCCAGGTCGTCGACGCCGCCACCGAGTATTTCGCCCGCTACGGCTACGAAAAAACGACCGTGTCCGACCTGGCCAAGGCGATCGGTTTTTCCAAGGCCTATATCTACAAATTCTTCGATTCGAAGCAGGCGATCGGCGAAGTCATCTGCGCCAATTGCCTGAACGGCATGAAGCAAGCCGTCGACGAGGCCATCGCGGACGCGACGGGTGCATCGGACCGCTTCCGCCGCATGTTTCGGGCATTTGTCGATGCCGGCACGCAGCTGTTCTTCGAAGACCGCAAGCTGTACGACATCGCTGCGGCTGCCGCACGCGAGCCGTGGCCGTGCGCGCAAGCGTACGAGCGCTACGTCGAGGACCTCGTCGTGCGGATCGTCCGTGAAGGGCGCGAATCGGGCGAGTTCGAGCGCAAGACGCCGCTGGACGAGACGGCCGGCGCGATCTGCCTCGTCATGAAACCCTACGTCAATCCGCTGCTGCTGCAATACAACCTCGAGGGCGCCGCCGAGTCGGCGTCACTGCTGGCCAGCCTCGTCCTGCGCAGCCTCGCGCCGTGACATCGCGTTTGTGACCATTGACTTATTTGGTCACTGGTAGAAGAATGGGGGCTTTCCACCAAAGGAGTTCCCATGTCCATACGCTCACGGGGTACGCACGCGCTGCTTGCGTTACCGATCGTCCTGGCCGCGTGCGGCGACAAACCACCCGCCGACCCGCGCACGGCCGCGCCCCTCGTCGAGACCGTACTCGTCCAGGGCGCGACGTCCACCGCGCCATCCTTCACGGGCGTCATCGGGGCGCGGGTCCAGAGCGACCTGGGCTTCCGCGTGCCGGGCAAGGTCGTGCAGCGCCTCGTCGACGCCGGCCAGACCGTGCGCCGGGGCCAGCCCCTGATGCGCATCGATCCCGTCGACCTGGGCCTGCAGGCGCGAGCGGCGTCCGACGCCGTGACGGCGGCCCGCGCCCGCGCGCGCCAGGCGGGCGACGACGAGGCCCGCTACCGCGACCTCGTGGCAGACGGCGCCGTGTCGGCCTCCGCGTACGACCAGCTGAAGGCGGCGGCTGACGCGGCCAAGGCCCAGCTGAGCGCAGCGGAAGCCCAGTACGACGTCGCCCGCAACGCCGCCGGCTACGCGCTGCTCGTGGCGGATGCCGATGGCGTCGTCGTCGACACGCTGGCCGAGCCGGGCCAGGTCGTGGGCGCCGGCCAGGCCGTCGTGCGGCTCGCCCATGCGGGCGCGCGCGAGGCGATCGTGCACCTGCCGGAAACGATGCGCCCTCGCATCGGCAGCGCAGCGCAGGCCACGTTGTATGGTGGACAGGGCGGTGGCCGCGCCCGGCTCAGGCAATTGGCGGACGCCGCCGACCGCGTCACGCGCACGTACGAGGCGAAATACGTTCTCGACGGGCCGCTCGCCGCGGCACCCCTCGGTGCGACGGTCACGTTGCGCCTGGAGGGCGACGGCGGCGCCGATGCGCAGGCGCTGCGGGTGCCGGCCGCGGCCGTCCTCGATGGCGGCAAGGGCAGCGGCGTGTGGGCCGTGTCGGGGAATCCTGCCAGGGTGACGTGGCGCCGCGTCGACGTGGTCGGCATCGGCGACGACATGGCGCGCGTGACGGGCGAGCTGAAGGCCGGTGACCGCGTCGTGGCGTTGGGCGCGCACCTGCTGCACGAAGGCGACAAGGTGCGCGTGGAGGGTGCAGCGCGGCAGGTGGCCGTCGCGGCCGCGGCAGGGGGCATGCGATGAGCCGCTTCAACCTGTCGGCATTGGCCGTGCGCGAACGGTCGGTCACGCTGTTTCTCATCCTGCTCGTGTCGGTCGCGGGCGTGCTGGCCTTCCTGAAGCTGGGCCGCGCGGAAGACCCGCCGTTCACCGTCAAGCAGTTGACGGTGATCACGGCCTGGCCCGGTGCCACCGCGCGCGAGATGCAGGACCAGGTGGCGGAGCCGATCGAAAAGCGCATGCAGGAATTGCGTTACTACGAACGCGCGGAAACGTATACGCGGCCCGGCCTCGCGTTCACGATGGTCACCTTGCTGGACAGCACGCCGCCATCCGAGGTGCCGGACCAGTTCTACCAGGCCCGCAAGAAGCTGCAGGACGTGCAGGGCACGTTGCCGGCCGGCGTCGTCGGCCCGATGGTGAACGATGAATTTGCCGACGTCACGTTCGCGCTGTACGCGCTGAAGGCCCGCGGCAAGCCCGCGCGCCTTCTCGCGCGCGACGCGGAAGCGCTGCGCCAGCGGCTGTTGCACGTGGCCGGCGTCAAGAAGGTCAACATCACCGGCGAGCAGGCGGAGCGCATCTTCGTGTCGTTCTCGCACGACCGCCTCGCCACCCTGGGCCTCGCCCCGCAGGATATCTTCGCCGCGCTGAACGCGCACAACGTGCTGACACCGGCCGGCTCGATCGACACGAAGGGCGCGCAGGTGTTCGTGCGCCTGGACGGCGCCTACGACAACCTGCAGGCGATCCGCGATACCCCGGTCGCGGCCCAGGGCCGCACGTTGAAGCTGGGCGACGTGGCGACGGTGGAGCGGGGCTACGAGGACCCGGCTTCTTTCCTCATCCGGAACAATGGCGAGCCCGCGCTGCTGCTGGGCGTCGTCATGCGCGACGGCTGGAACGGTCTCGACCTGGGCAAGGCGCTGGATGCCGAGGTCGCCGCCGTCAACCGGGACATCCCGCTGGGCATGAGCCTGACGAAGGTGACGGACCAGGCCGTGAACATCAGCGGCGCCGTCGACGAATTCATGGTCAAGTTCTTCGTCGCGCTGCTCGTCGTGATGGTCGTGTGCTTCGTGAGCATGGGCTGGCGCGTGGGCCTCGTCGTCGCGACGGCCGTCCCGCTGACGCTCGCCGCCGTGTTCGTCGTCATGGCGGCGACGGGCAAGAACTTCGACCGGATCACGCTCGGCTCGCTGATCCTCGCGCTCGGGTTGCTCGTCGACGATGCCATCATCGCCATCGAAATGATGGTGGTCAAAATGGAAGAGGGCTATGACCGCGTGCAGGCATCGGCGTACGCATGGAGCCACACGGCCGCGCCCATGCTGTCCGGCACGCTCGTTACCGCCATCGGCTTCATGCCGAACGGTTTCGCGAAGTCGACGGCCGGCGAGTACACGAGCAATATGTTCTGGATCGTCGGCATCGCGCTCGTCACGTCGTGGATCGTCGCCGTCGTGTTCACGCCTTATCTGGGCGTGAAGCTGCTGCCGGCGATCGCCAAGGTCGAAGGAGGTCATCATGCCATCTATGACACGCCGAACTACAACCGGTTCCGGCGCCTGCTGGGCACTGTGATCCGGCGCAAATGGCTGGTCGCGCTGGTCGTGGTCGGCACCTTCGTGCTGGCCGGTGCCGGCATGGCCATCGTGAAGAAGCAGTTCTTCCCGACGTCGGATCGCCCGGAGGTGCTGGTCGAGGTCCAGATGCCGTACGGGACGGCGATCGGCCAGACGTCGGCCGCCGCGGCTAAGGTCGAGGCGTGGCTGGCGACGCAGAAGGAGGCGCGCACCGTGACGGCGTACGTCGGCCAGGGCGCGCCGCGCTTCTACCTCGCGATGGCCCCCGAGCTGCCCGATCCTTCATTCGCCAAGATCGTGATCCGCACGGGCGACGAGCGCGAACGGGAAGCGCTCAAGGAGCGCCTGCGCGCGGCCATCGCGGACGGGCTGGCGCCGCAGGCGCGCGTGCGCGTCACGCAGCTCGTGTTCGGCCCGTACTCGCCGTATCCGGTGGCGTTCCGCCTGTCCGGACCGGACCCCGATACCTTGCGCACCATCGCCGCCAAGGTCGAAGCCGTGATGCGGGCGAGTCCGCAGATGCGCACCGTGAACACGGACTGGGGCACGCGCGTGCCCACGTTGCACCTGACACTGGACCAGGACCGCCTGCAGGCCGTCGGCCTGACGTCGGCCGCCGTGGCGCAGCAGCTGCAATTCCTGCTGAGCGGCGTGCCCGTCACGGCCGTGCGCGAGGACATCCGGTCCGTCCAGGTCGTCGCGCGCGCGGCCGGTGAGGTGCGTCTCGATCCGGCGCGCATCAACGCGTTCACGCTCGTCGGCGCGGCGGGCCAGCGCGTCCCGCTGGCGCAAGTGGGCACCGTCGACGTCCGGCCGGAGGAACCCGTGCTGCGCCGGCGCGACCGTGTGCCGACGATCACGATCCGCGGCGACATCGCCGATGGCCTGCAGCCGCCGGACGTCTCCGTGGCCATGGAGCACGCGCTGCAGCCGGTCATTGCCGCGCTGCCTGCCGGCTACAAGCTGGAGACGGCGGGGTCGATCGAGGAGGCGGGCAAGGCGAACGCGGCGCTGCTGCCGCTGTTCCCGATCATGCTCGCGTTCACGCTGCTGGTCATCGTCTTCCAGGTGCGCTCGATCGCGTCGATGGTGATGGTGTTCGCGACCAGCCCGCTGGGGCTGATCGGCGTGGTGCCCACGTTGCTGCTGTTCCGCCAGCCGTTCGGCATCAATGCGCTCGTGGGTCTCGTGGCGTTATCCGGCATCCTGATGCGCAATACGCTGATCCTGATCGGGCAGATCGACCACAACCGGGCGGATGGGCTGGCACCGTTCGACGCCGTCGTCGAGGCGACCGTGCAGCGGGCGCGCCCCGTGATCCTGACGGCGCTGGCCGCGATGCTGGCCTTCATCCCGCTGACGCATTCCGTGTTCTGGGGCACGCTCGCCTACACGTTGATCGGCGGGACGTTCGCCGGCACGATCATGACGCTCGTGTTCCTGCCGGCGATGTACGCGATCTGGTTCAAGATCGCGCCGGCGCCTGCGCGCACGCCGGCGCCGGTGGGGACGAATGCTATGGCTGCGCCGCCGGCGCCGGCACCACGTTGACCTGGCGGATCGCGCCGTCCGGGCCATACTCGAGCGGCGCGATCGCGATCGCGCGGCGCCAGCCGCTGCCGCCGGGCAGCAGGTTGTCGTGGTAGAACAGCCAGCTCTTGCCGCCGTGCTCGACGATGGCCTGGTGATTCGTCGAGATGTTCAGGTAGTCGAGCACGACGCCGCCGTAGGTGAATGGCCCCATCGGCGACTTGCCCGTCGCGTACAGGATCTGGCCCGGCCAGCCCGACGAGAACGTGAAGTAATACACGCCGTTGTGCTCGTGCATGAACGGCGCTTCGCCGTATTTTTTCTTCGGATCCGATGCCGGCAACCCTTCGATGCCGACGATGCGGATCGGGCCGTCGAGCGAAATCATGTCGGACTTGAGCTTGACGACCTTGGGCACGCGCGTGCCGAAGTACATGTACGCCTGGCCGTCCTTGTCGATGAACACGGCCGGGTCGATCGGCTCGTCGCCTGCGTTGACGTCGCGCGCGCGGTCGACCAGCGCATCCTTGCGCGCGTCGACGAAGCCGCCGTCCGGACGGTCCGACACGGCCACGCCGATGCGGTCGCCGCCGACGGGCGCGTAGAAATAATATTTGCCGTTGCGGTAGGCCGCTTCCGGCGCCCATGCCTTCGCGTCCGGACGCGCCCACTTGAAGACGGTGACGGCCAGCGGAATGCCGGCGTCCTGCCACGTCTTCATGTCGCGCGACGTGTACAGGCGCCACGTGGTCGAGTCCCAGTACTTGCCGGAATTCGACGCGTCGTCCGTCGCGTACAGGTAGAACATGCCGCCATCCTTGGTCTTGAAGTAGTGCGGCGACGGGTCGGCGGCGAAGCGCTGCGAGATCGGCTGCGCGGCTTGCGGCGATTGCGCGAAGGCCGGCAGATCGAGAGCGAGCAGCAAGGGGACGGACAGCAGGGCGGCAAGTCGGGTCATGATGGGTTCCGGTAACGTTATCCACCGATGCTAAACCCGCCCGCGCCGCGACAGTACCGCGTATCCGAATATTTCATAGCTGGATACGATTTTGATATCGATAACGGGTTGGCGACAACGAAAAGCCCGAACGGGCCGGGCGGCCGCGTTCGGGCTGTGTCTGTCCAGCCTGGCCGGCGCGAGGCCGGCCGGGCGCCGATCAGAACTGGTTCATCGTGTTGTGCTTGCCGCCGGCCTTCAGCGCCGCTTCGCCGCTGAAGTATTCCTTGTGGTCGTCGCCCAGGTCCGAACCGGACATGTTCTGGTGCTTGACGCAGGCGATGCCCTGGCGGATTTCCTTGCGCTGCACGCCGGCCACGTAGCCCAGCATGCCCTGGGTGCCGAAGTATTCCTTCGCCAGGTTGTCCGTCGACAGGGCGGCCGTGTGGTACGTCGGCAGCGTGATCAGGTGGTGGAAGATGCCCGCTTCGCGCGCCGCGTCGGCCTGGAACGTGCGGATGCGCTCGTCGGCGACCTTGGCCAGGATCGAGTCGTCGTACTCGGCGCTCATCAGGTGGGCGCGGTCGTAGGCCGACACGTCTTCGCCGCGCGACTTCATCGCGTCGTACACCTGCTGGCGGAAGTTCAGGGTCCAGTTGAACGACGGGCTGTTGTTGTACACGAGCTTCGCGTTCGGGATGACCTTGCGGATTTCCTTGACCATGCCGCCGATCTGGCCGATGTGCGGTTTCTCGGTCTCGATCCACAGCAGGTCGGCACCGTTCTGCAGCGACGTGATGCAGTCCAGGACGCAACGGGCTTCGCCGGTGCCTTCGCGGAACTGGAACAGGTTGCTCGGCAGACGCTTCGGACGCAGCAGCTTGCCGCCGCGCTGGATGACGACGTCGCCGTTCTTCAATGCGGCCGCCTCGATTTCTTCGACGTCGAGGAAGCTGTTGTACTGGTCGCCCAGGTCGCCCGGTTCCTGGGTGACGGCGATCTGCTTGGTGAGGCCCGCGCCCAGCGAGTCGGTACGCGCGACGATCACGCCGTCGTCGACGCCCAGTTCGAGGAATGCGTAGCGCACGGCGCGGATCTTCGCGAGGAAGTCTTCGTGCGGCACGGTGACCTTGCCGTCCTGGTGGCCGCACTGCTTCTCGTCCGACACCTGGTTCTCGAGCTGGATGCAGCAGGCGCCCGCTTCGATCATCTGCTTGGCCAGCAGGTACGTTGCTTCTGCGTTGCCGAAGCCGGCGTCGATGTCGGCGATGATGGGCACGACGTGGGTGACGAAATTGTCGATCTTCTCCTGGATCGCGGCCTTCGCGGCGCCTTCGGCGGCGTCCAGCTGGCGGAACAGGCCGCCCAGTTCACGGGCGTCGGCCTGGCGCAGGAACGTGTACAGCTCCTTGATCAGCGCGGGGACGGCGGTCTTTTCGTGCATCGACTGGTCCGGCAGCGGGCCGAATTCCGAGCGCAGGGCGGCGATCATCCAGCCCGACAGGTACAGGTAGCGGCGGTCGGTGTTGTTGAAATGCTTCTTGATCGAGATCAGCTTCTGCTGACCGATGAAGCCATGCCAGCAGCCCAGCGACTGCGTGTACTTGGAGGAATCGGCGTCGTAGTTCGCCATGTCGCGGCGCATGATGGCGGCCGTGTAGCGGGCGATGTCGAGGCCGGTCTTGAAGCGGTTCTGGGCGCGCATGCGGGCCGCGGATTCAGGATTGATGGCATCCCAGCCGCTGCCGTAGCGCTGCTTGAGGGAAGCGATGGCCTGGATATCGTTTTGGTAATCGGACATGTCGAACTCCATGAAAAGTGAATCGAAAGTGGTGAAGCGCATGGGTTCATCATAAGAGATCCTGGCCAATTAAATCTTCTGTCTTATATAAGAGTTGAGAATAAAATTAAGCTAGAATTTTCAATGAGTTAGCTCTAGCATTCCGCAATGCGGCAAATAATTTTGCGGAATGGAATATTGATCCCGTCTGTTGAAAGGCTGAAATCCCACATCGTGGAACGCTATTCAGCCGAGTGAAAAATGGGACGCAGACGCGGGCGGGGAGGCGTGAAGAGAGGCGGGGAAAACGGTGCGCGCAGCGGCGGGATAAAAAAAAGCCCGCTGTTCGCGGGCTTGAATCTATTTTCTTGGAGGAAGATAGAGGAGACAGGAACCATGATGCTGCATCGCACAACAATCGTCCAATGATTGTTCGTGATAGCGGTTATCGGCCAGGCGCATGACTGCGATTGACGCTAGCGGTGGAATTCGCCCGCCCGCTCGGGCTGGTACAACACGTCGACCACTTTCACGCCGATCGGCGCGCCGTTCGGATGGGTCCAGTCGATGTGATCCCCTTCGGACAGGCCCAGCAGTGCGCTGCCGACGGGCGACAGGATGGAGACGGTATCGCCGCCCTGGCCGGCTTCGCGTGGATAGACGAGCGTCTTGCACTACTCGCTTTCGTTGCCGTCCAGGCGGAAACGGACCTTGGAATGCATCGTCACGACGTGGGGCGGCATGTCCCACGGCGCGACGACGGCGGCCCGCGCGAGCTCGTCCGCCAGCGCGTCGCGGGCCGGCGCTTGCGCGGACGGCAGCCGGTCGAGCAGGTGGTCGATGCGGTCGAGATCGACCGTCGAGATGGTGATGTCGGGACGCATGTTACCTCCTTCTAGTCGATGCTGAACAACAGCCAGCCGATGGGCAGGCAGAGTGCGAGCGCGAAACCGATCCGCTGACGCAACTGGCGGCGGCGCGCGATCAGGTCGTTGAGTGCCCGGAAGCTGGGCGGGCGGCGGCGGGCGAGCGGTTGCGCCCGCAGATGCGGGGGTGGATGATGGATCTTCATATGGCCTTTCAAGTGTCCCGGTCGGGACAATGCATTGGAGATGTCGCGGGAGCCCGGCAAGCGGCTTGGGCGCCGCCGCCGAGCTCAATGAAGCCGGGCGAGGAGGCGCGGGATGGCGCAGGCCATGCCGCGACGGGAAGACACGATGTGCGTGGGGGACGGTGCGGGGCGCGCGCATGCAAGCGTCGCGCGGACGCGCGCGCGGGCGAGGAGGCCTGTCATGAATGCAGCGTGAGCCATTGCGTTGCCATGCACCGTTGATCGTCGGTCGATTGTACATCGGACCACGATCGGACGGCGTCCGGGCGGCGCCTATGCAGCGCGGCTAGCACCGCCGGCGCGGCGGCGCATCCATCCAAAGACGGAGCCGTCATCGCGGCGGCCGGTGTAGATTCGGGCGATCCGAATCTAGCCAACAAAGGAATGCCCATGACGACTCCCGATCTCGATCTCGCCAACGCCCGCGCCGCCGCCGCGCCCTCCGCGCAGGCGCGCGGCCTGGACGACACCGTCCGCACCGCCGGCCGCGTGCTCGTCGGCGTGCTGTTCCTGTGGGCCGGCATCGATAAGGTGCAGGGCTGGCCGGGCGCGCTGCAGGAAGTGGTGGCGGGCGGGCTGCCGGCGCCTACGCTGACGCTGGCGCTGACGATCCTGCTGCAGGTGGCGGGCGGCGCCGCGATCGTCGCGGGCCGGCTGTTGAAGCCCGCGTGCTGGGCGCTGGCCGCGTTCACGGCGCTCGCGACCGTGCTGTATCACGGCTTCTGGCACGCGACGGGCGCGGCGCGCCACGCGGAACTGATTCCGTTCATGGAGCACGTGTGCATCGTCGGCGGCCTGCTGGTCGTGTCGACGTTGGCGCCGCGGCGCCGCTGATCAACCGCCGATCAGGCCGCGCCACACGACGCGGTTGCGCCCATCCTGCTTGGCACGGTACAGGTGCTCGTCGGCCGCCTCGAACAATTCGGCCGCGCTTTCCGGCCCGTATCCGCCCAACGTCGCTCCCCCCACGCTGACCGTGAGCACGGGCGACACCTGCGACGCCGCGTGCGGCATTTCCAGCGCGGCGATGGCCGCGCACACGTCGTCGACCAGGTGGCGCGCCTGGACGCCGTCCGTATCCGGCATGAGGAGCACGAGTTCCTCGCCGCCGTAGCGCGCCGCCAGGTCGGCCGGGCGGCGCAGGCCCGAGGCCGTCGTGCGCGCGATGGCGCGCAGCGCGCGGTCGCCGGCAGGGTGGCCGTAGTAGTCGTTGTACTGCTTGAACGCGTCGATGTCGAGGAGGGCCAGCGACAGCGGCCAGCCGTTGCGCTGCGCGCGCTGCCATTCCTGCGCGTACACCTCGTCGAAGCGGCGCCGGTTCGCCAGTTCCGTCAGGCCGTCCACGTGCGCCAGCCGCTCCAGGATGCGGCGCTGGCGCACGAGCTGCAGGTGCAGCGCCACGCGCGCCATCACGACGGTGGCGTTGAACGGCTTGGTGATGTAGTCCGACGCGCCCAGCTTGAGGCCGATCGCCTCGTCTTCCGGCCGGTCCAGGCCCGAAATGAAGATGACCGAGATTTGTTCCAGCTGCGGGTCGGCGCGCAGGCGGCGCAGCACTTCGTAGCCGTCCAGGTCGGGCATCATCACGTCGAGCAGGATCAGGTCGGGCGCGTGGCGCGCGGCCCGTTCCAGCGCCTGTTCGCCGTTCTTCGCGAGCAGCACCGTGTATTCCGGCTTGAGCAGCTCGGCCAGGACCTGGCGGTTGATCGGATCGTCGTCCGCGATCAGGACTTTTTGCGGTTCCACGTGGTTCATGATGCGGCCTCCGCCTGGGTGTCGACGGCCCGTTCGAGGACGTCGAGGTGGGCCAGCGCGCGTTCGTACTCGATCTCGTCGACGGCGGCGCGGATGGCGGCCAGCGGCGCCGCGTGGCGCGCATCCGGCAGCGCCGCCTGCAGCTCGGCCAGCGCGTCCTCGGCGCGCGCGTCGTCCGTTTCCAGGAAGCCGCGCAGGCGCGCGAGCAGAGCGCCCGCATCGAGGCCGCTCACGGGCGGCGCCTGGGCGGCGTCGATGCGCGCGAGGCCGGACAGCACGCTGTCCAGCGCGACGATCAGGTCCGGCGCCAGCACGGACACCCGCTCCGCGCGGCCGCTGCGCAGGTCGTGCTCGAGCGTGTCCGCCAGTGAGGCCAGCTGGCCGGCGCCGATGTAGGCAGCGCCCGATTTCAGGTTGTGCGCCAGCGACTGCAGCGGCGCGTAGTCGCCATGCGCGAGCGCGTCGCGCATCAGCTGCGGCGCCGTCACGTACTCCTGCAGGAAGCCGGCGATGCGGCGGCGCAGGCGCTGGTGCTGGCCGCCGGCGTTGGCCAGCGCGCGGTGCCAGTCCACGCCGCGCACGACGGGCAGCGCCGGCGCGGCGGTCACGAGCGCGGGCGCGGCCGCGGGCATCGGCGCGGGCGCGGGCACGGCGCGGCCTTCGAGACGATGTGGAGCTATCCACTTGACGAGGGTGCGCAGCAGCACGTCCGGATCGATCGGCTTGACGACGTGGTCGTTCATGCCGGCCGCGAGGCTCCGTTCGCGGTCGCCTGCCATCGCGTGCGCCGTCATGGCGACGACGGGCAACGTGGCGCAGCCGGGCAGGGCGCGGATGGCGCGCGTGGCCGTGAAGCCGTCCATCTCGTGCATCTGGATGTCCATCAGCACGAGGTCGTAGTCGCCGCTTTGCGCCATGCGCACGGCTTCCTGGCCGCTGGCGGCGGCGTCCACGTGCATGCGCGCGAGCGCGAGGAAGTCCAGCGCCACTTCGCGGTTGTTGGCGTTGTCGTCGACGAGCAGGATGCGTGCGCCCGCGAGGCGGTCGGCGTCGGACTGGCGGCCGGCCGGCGCCTGGCTGCCCGCGTCGGTGGCGGGCGCCGCCAGGTCGGGGCGCAGCACCTGCAGCAGGCTGTCGTACAGCAGCGCGGGGCCGACGGGCTTCGTGAGGAAGCCGGACAGCGGCAGGTCGCCTTCCTGTTGCAGCACGCCTTCGCGGGTGCACGCGCTGACCATCAGGATCGCGGGCGGCGCCGTGAAGCGCGCGTCGGCGCGGATGCGGCGGATCGTCTCCACGCCGTCCCAGCCCGGCATCATGTAATCCATCAGCACGACCTGGTACGGCGCATCCTCGGAGACCGCCTGCGCCAGCCGGGCCAGCGATTCCTCGCCCGAGGCGACGGCATCGGCCTGGATGCCGAAGCCGTCCAGCATCTCGACGAGGGCGTCGCGCGCGCCGGGGCTGTCGTCCACGACCATCACGCGCATGCGCTGCAGCTGGCTGCCCGGCGCCGGCGCGGCTTCCGCGGCCGCGTCGGCGATGCCCAGCGGGACGGTGAAGGTGAAGCGGCTGCCCACGCCCGGCGTGCTCGTGACGGTGATCGTGCCGCCCATCAGTTCGACGAGCTGCTTCGAGATCGACAGACCCAGGCCCGTGCCGCCGTATTTGCGGGTGATGGAATTGTCGGCCTGGGTGAACGACTGGAACAGGCGCGCCAGCTGGTCGGCGTCCATGCCGATGCCCGTGTCGCTGACGGAGAAGCGCAGCACGACGCGGCCCGCCGCGCGCTCGACGACGTCGACGGCGACGACGATCTCGCCGTCTTCCGTGAACTTGACGGCGTTGTTGGTCAGGTTGATCAGGACCTGGCCCAGGCGCAGCGGATCGCCCACGAGGCGGCCCGGCACGCCGCGCGGCACGCAGAACACGAGTTCGACGCGGCGCGCATCGGTCTTGATGGCGGCGAGGCTGGCCAGGTGCTCGAGCATGTCGTCGAGGTCGAACGGCACGACTTCGAGCGTCATGCGGCCGGCCTCGATCTTGGAGAAGTCGAGGATGTCGTTGATGATGCCCAGCAGGTGCTCGCCCGCGCCGAGGATCTTGCCGAGGTAGTTGCGCTGCTTGGCATTCGGGTCGGCCATCAGCGCCAGGCGGCTCATGCCGATGATGGCGTTCATCGGCGTGCGGATCTCGTGGCTCATATTGGCCAGGAATTCCGATTTCATGCGGGTCGCGGCCTCGGCGCGCAGCATCGCGTCCTGGATGCTTTTCGTGCGCAGGCCCAGGATGCGCATGAACACGAGCATGTCGAACGTGCCGCCGAACTGCGTGGAATTCAGGGTCCAGTAGGTGGCGTCCAGGCCGCCCTTGATGACCTGCGCCTGGATCGCCGAGCTGACGAAGCTCGCGGCCCAGCCGACGAGGAAGTAGACGCCGACCGTGTCGCCGCGGCGCGCGCGGTTGAACGCGCCGGGAAGGCCCAGCAGCATCGGCATGATGCCCAGCGAGCCGATGATGGCGACGAGGGCGGCGTCGTGGATCAGGTCGAAGCCGAACGCGGTGGCCGCGAGCACGCACAGCACGGCGCCCGTGCGCATCAGGCGCGGGAACACGCGGTCGACGCCGGGCCGCGTCAGCGCCTCGCCGACGAACAGGTAGCCGCCGCAGGCCGTCATCAGGGAGATGATGCCGGTGGCGTGCACGGTGGCCCAGCCGCTCGCGCCCCACAGGTATTCGGCGCCGAGGCCCCACCACGCGACGTTGTACATGGCCAGGCCGCCGATCAGCAATGCGTACTTGGCGAACAGGATCTCGCGCAGGTTGACCCATTGCGCGAGGCTGTACAGCAGGAGGCACAGGAACAGGCCCGTGAGGATGCCTTGCACGAGGCGGTCGTGCAGCGCGGCCTGGTAGAACGCGCCCGGCTTCTCGAAGCTGATCGGCAGGATCTTCGGCCCGTTCGTCTCCACCCGCAGCAGCACGTCGTAGGCCGCATCCGGCGCCAGGCGCAGGGCGAACGACGGCACGGGCCCGCCGAGGGCGTCGGGGCCGCGCGCGAGCGTCCGTTCCGAGCCGGCCAGCGCGTGGCGCTCGATGCGGCCGTCGCGCACGAGGTACAGGTCGACGCGGTTCAACAGGCCGAAGTCGACCTTGAGCGCCCACGCGCCGTTCGCGCCCGGCGCCGTGCGCACGGGGATGCGCACCCAGACGACGCCTTTTTCCATGCCCAGCGTGGCGTAGGCCCCTTGCGTTGCGGCGAAACGGTCGGGCGCGGCGGCGAGGGCGGCGGCGTCGAGACGGCCGTCCGGGTCGCGCAGCAGGCTCACGGCCGGCCAGGCTTCCATGTGCGCCGTGGCGTCGTCCAGCAGGAGCGGGCCGGGCGCGGCATGCACCATGCCGGCGAGGGACGACAGCATGAGCAGCAGCGCCAGTGCGACGACGCGCAGGCCGCGCGGGAACAGGGAAAAGGGTAGTGCGACCATCGTTTTATCCTTGACGGGCGGCGCGCGTGGCGCGTCCGGTGAAGCGGCGTTCGAGGGCATTCGCCCAGCGCGGCGCCTGGGCGTCATTCTGCCAGCGATGCAAGGCGAGGCCGACCTGGTGCAAAAGGCTGTCCGGCAGTTTCAGCGGGCGTGTTTCGTCCATCAGCAGCTTAGCGGTGAGGTTGTAACCGAGGATGCGCGTGACGAGGCGCGAGATCGAGAAGCCGCGGAACACCAGGCGCCCGACGGCATCGATGACGCGCACGAGGGAAAAGCCTAACACGAACAGGACGCGCGACAGCAGCGATACGTGGCTGTCCAGGCCCAGGTCGCGCGACGCGTCCTTGCCGATCAGGTGGCGCGTCAGCAGCACGGGGAACGCTTTCAACGGGCGCGGCGGGATGTAGCGCTGCATCGTCGCGACGAGGGCGGCGGCCAGCGGCGGGCGCGGGTCCGGGTTGCGCGCCTGGCCGCGCGCGCGGGCCTGGATGTCGGCGAACATGCGCGTGGCGTCGTCCATCGTGTCCGTCATTTGTGCGGGCTCGATGCCGAGCACGTACCCGAGCACGTTCCAGGTGTGCAGGTAGGCGGCTTCGTCGTCCTGCTTCAGACCGAGCCCCAGGCGGCGCAGCCCCTGCAGGAACACGTAGTTGAAGGTCAGCAGCGTGTAACCCAGTTCTTCCTGGTTGCACGGCAGGCCGACGCGGTCGACGTCCCAGCCGTGCGCATACAGCACCTGTGGCATCGTGCGGCCGTGTGCCAGCAGGCGGGGAACGCGGCGCGGCGCGACGAGGGCGTCGGCCACGTCGCCGCGCAGCACGAGGTGGCGGATCATCGCGTGGATCAGGCGCACCTTGATGGCCTGGGCCACGCCGCCGCCGCTTCGTTCCGTCAGGCCGCCGTGCATCATGACGGGGAAGATCATGGCGGCGGTGGCGCGCACGCGGTAGTCCGTGTGCTGTTCCAGCTCGCCGGCGGCGTGCAGCACGGCCGCGAGGTCGGGGATCACGTAGCACTGCGGCAGGCTGGCGCAGAACAGCAAGGTGCACGACACCATGCTCATTTCCATGAACAGCACTTCGGCCCGCGCGATGCGGCCGCGGTCGGCCCATTCGGGCAGCACGCGCGCCTTGGCGACGTAGTCCTCCAGCGCGGCGGCCATGTCGGGCGGCAGGCCCGGACTGGCGGTCCAGCCATCGAGGTCGCCATTCAGCTGCCAGCGCGCGATCTCCTTGTTCAGCAGCGCGATCGTGTCCGTGTCCGGGCCGCCGGGGCGGCCGGGGCCGAGGATGCGCGCGATCGTGGAATCGGCCAGCGGGTCGGCGTGCAGGGCGGGGTTGTCCGGCAGGCCCGGCTCGAGCGCGTCGCGTTTCATGCGGCCTCCTTGAATGCTTGCGGCGCGAGGTCCGCGGCGCCTGCGCGTGCGTCGGACGCCGGACGGACCAGGATGCCGCGCCAGCGCAGCAGCCCGAGCGTGGCCGCCAGCAGCGGGAAGCCCATCGCGAACAGGGCGATCGTGCGCGCCTCGACGGGGTAGCCGAGCAGCACCTGGAACACCATCAGGCCCGCGTAGACGGACAGCGGCACGAGCACGTGGCGCAGCGTCGCGCCGGCGGCCGCGGGGGCGCGCACGCGCGCGAGGCGGCGGAACGCGAACAGGATCGCGAATGCCACCGTCATCCAGCCGGCGAAGCCCTGCACCGTCTCGCCGAACCACCAGCCATCCTTCTCCGTCATGATCCAGGCCTTCAGCACGTACACCATGTACGGGTCGACGCCCAGGTCGTAGCACGTGACGACCATCGCGCCCAGCAACGCCATCAGGGCGTCGTGGCCCAACGTGGCGGGCCCGTCGACGGGGTCCTGCCAGACGATCAGGTTCGCGACGACGTAGCCGACGTACGTGAGGGCGAACCACATCATCGGGATCACGACGGGCACGTCGAGCAGGCGCGGCCCGAGCACGGGCGTGTACGTGTAGCTGCCGAAGAACCAGCCGTACGAGGACCCCAGCTGCTCGGCAAGCCAGCCGAAGGCCAGGGCGATGGCGACGAGGCGCGTCGAGGCGGCGCCACCCAGCAGGTGGGCCGCGCTGGCCCAGCAGCAGCCGAACATCGTCAGCGAGCTGGCGACGAGGAGCACGGTGCTCTCGCCGCCGATGCGTTTGGCGAGGACGAGCAGGAACAGGGCGAGCAGGGTGGCGGCGGCGATGGGCAGGCGACGGTGCGGCGACGGGGTCATGAGAGGCTCCAGTGGCACGGCTGGCGATCAATGCGGCCGCCCCGTGGGACGGCCGCGCTCGGAATCAGAAGCGGTAATCGAAGCGGACGTCGGCCGTGCGCGGTTCCGTCGGCACGGCGAGGCCCGAGGAACTGATCGTCATCGGTCGCACCTCGTTCTCGAGGTTGCGCACGCGCGCGAGCACGCTCCAGCGCGCGCCGTCCGGCGTCCAGCCCACGTGCAGGTCGGACTCCGTGTGGCCGGGCACGCGGAACTTCAGGCCCGCCTGCGGCACGCCCAGCAGGTAGCTCGCGCTGGCGTGGGTGCCGACACCGGCCGCCAGCTGGCCGCCGGCGAGGTGGAAGCGGTGTTCCCAGCCGAGGGCCAGCGTGCGCGCCGGCGTGCGGTCGAGCTTCACCCCGGACCACGAATGCACGCCGTCCGGCACGTAGCCGACGTAGTGGGCGTCGAGCAGCGTGAGGGCGTACGTGACCGTGTCGGCCCGCGTGGCGCGCACCTGGCCGTCCGCTTCCAGGCCGCGCACGGCGGCTTCGGCGGCGTTCGTCGTCTCGTAGCGCGGCCGGCCGTTCACGACGACTTCGTTGGACAGTTGCAGGTCGCGGTAGTCGTAGTGGAAGGCCGCGACGTTCAGGCTCGCGCGGCCGTCCCAGAAGCGCGTCTTGACGCCGGCCTCGTAGGCGCGCACGGTCTCGGGACCGTACGTGAGGCTGGCGGCGGGCAGCGCGGACGTCGGCAGGCAGCCGATGCCGTTGCGCGCATCGCCTGCCACGCAGCCGTCGTTGAAGCCGCCGGCCTTGTAGCCGGTGGCGACGGCGCCGTAGACGAGCGTCGCGGGTGCCAGGTCGTAGTCGAGGCCCAGGCGCCACGTGGTCTTGTTCGTCGCGATGCGGCCCGCGTTCAGGTCGCGCAGGTCGGTGGCCGCGTTGAACGTGGCCGCACGCTGGTAGCCGATGTAGCCGGTGCGCGACTTGTCGTCTTCCGTGTAGCGGGCGCCGGCCGTGGCGCGCAGGCCGTCCGCCACGCGATACGTCGCCTGTCCGAACACGGCCTTGCTTTGAGAGCGTACCGGATCGTTGGCGAACACGTAGTAAGGCGGCAGGCCGACGAGTTGCAGGTCGCGGAAATAATAGACATCGCGGGCGCGCTCGCGGAACCAGTACACGCCGCCCTGGGCGGACAGCGGGCCGGTACCGTTCGTGGCGAGGCGCAGTTCGTGCGAGTCCTGGTCGTGGCTGCCGTTGAACGGCTGGCGCACGCCCAGCGCGACGGTCGGCGCGACGCGGTAGTAGAAGTTGTAATCGTAGTCGTGGTCGAAGCTGCGGTGCGCGCCCAGCCACGACAGCGTGGCCGGACCCAGGTCCCACTTCAGTTTCGCCGTCAGCGCGGACGTCTTCTTGTGCGAATAGCCTTGCTCGAAGCGCGTGTTCGGCGGGTTGAAGCGGTAGGTGAGGCGCTTGTCGGTACTGTCGCCGTTCCACACGGGGTTGCCCGTGGCGATGCCGCTGTAGAAGTTCGAATCGGGTACCGTGCTGTCGTTGTTGCTGTTATCGCGGCTTGCCTCGTAGCGCACGAGCAGCGACGCGTTGTCGCTCAAGGCCAGCTTCGCGGACAGGCGGGCGGCACGGTCGGCGCGGTCCAGGCCCAGCGTGCGCGGCGTGTTCGAGCCGTTGCTCAGGTACGGGTCGTGTTCGTTCCACGTGGCCGCGGCGCGCAGCGCCAGCACGGCATTCACGGGCACGTTGACCATCGCGCCGACCTTGCGCTCGCCCCAGTTGCCGACCGTCGCGTTGACGTCGCCCTCGAAGCGGTTCACGGGCGCCTTCGTGATCACGTTGACGACGCCGGCCGTCGTGTTACGGCCGTACAGCGTACCTTGCGGGCCGCGCAGCACTTCCACGCGGTCGACGTCGTACAAGGACACGTTCTGGCTCTGCGGCCGCGCGACGTAGACGCCGTCGACCATGAAGGCGGCCGACGGGTCGCCTTTTTCCGTGACGTCCGCATTCGACACGCCGCGGATCGTGATGCGCAGGCCGTCGTAGGAGTTCTCCAGATACGTGTTGGGCAGGCGCGCGGCGAGGGCGCCGGGCGTGTCGGCGCCAAGCGCGTCGAGGTCCGCGGCCGTCAGCACGGACAGCGTGACCGGCGTCTTCGATTCCGGTGCCGCCGTGCGCTGCGCCGTGACGGTCACTTCCTGGACGGTGGCGCCGTCCGCCTGCGCGCATGCGGGCGCATGCAGTGCGCCGCACGCGATCGTCGATACCGACACGGCGAGCAGCTTAGGGTTCAACCGACCCCGCGTTGTATTCATGAACTTCCCCAGTTTCTTGTAGACGTTGCTTCGCCCGGTGCCGGGCGCCCCCTGCGTGTATTTTTGTGAGGTTGTATTGCAGGCGGGTGAAACGGAGGAGTCTAACAGGTAGTGCGAACGGGCAATAGTGTTGACGTACCACAAATTGATACAGAAATGGTTACAGGTCGTAGCATTTGAGCCACGAACGCGTTAAATTTTTGTAAAGATTGACTGAATTGCAGCACTGCCGGCGCGATGGCCGGGCAGGAGGGAAGCGCTGCCGCCGGGAACAACGGCGGCAGCGGACTGCGGTCAGGTCAGTGCGGCAGCCACGACGCACCGTCGCATTGGTACGAGCCGACGACCTGGTTCAGCTGGGCGGCCGTCACCCAGTTGCCGGTGCCGCCCCAGTTGCAGGCGTACCAGCGATGGCTCTTGCACAGGAAGCGGCGGTCGCCCGTGCCGTTGTTCAGGCCGACCACGTTGTCGATGCCGCTGTAGCCGTCCGAGCAGCTGGACGTGAGCGGCTGCCACTGGGCGGCCGACGTGTCGCAGCGGAAGTCGCCGACGATCTGGCCGGACGTGGCGTTGATCGTCCAGGACGCCGAGGAATTCCAGCCGCAGCTGTACCATTGATGGCTCTTGCACAGGAAGCGCGAGTCGCCCGAGCCCTCGTTCAGGCCGACGACGTTCTCGAGACCCGGGTAGGCGTTGCTGCAGTCCGGCGTCGTCTCGCGGATCTGCAGCCAGTCGATGCTGACGCCGTCCGTCGCCATTTCCACCTTGATGTTGTAGTAGCCGGCCACGGGCTGGAAGACGCCGATCGTCGTTTCCTGGAACGTCGTCGAGCTGCCCGTGTTCGGGATCGGCATCGTCCACGGGCCGTACGTCGTCGTCGGCTGGCTCAGGTTCGCCTGGGCGTCCGTCTGCAGGTCGTCCTGGCGTTCGAACGTCACCTTGACGGCGCGCCGGTCGAGCGGCGTGGCCGTCTTGATGCGGATTTCGAACGGTTTGGCCGGCAGCTTCACGCGCTTGAAGCCGAGCACCTCGCCCTGGTTCGTCCAGCCGACGTAATAGCCGTGGCCGGAGAGACGGCCCACGTCGAGGTCGTCGTTGGAAAACGCGCCGCCCTGGTTCCCCGACATATTGTTGCCGGTGCGGTAGTCCGAGCCTTCGGCCTGGAACGTGAATTCCGTCGGGTTCGGGTCGGCCCAGTCGCGCAGGCGATTGAGGTACTGGTTCGGGAAATCGTAGTCGGCGCCGCTGCTGCGGTAGAAACCCGCGCTTTCCGGCACGTTCGCGAAGCCTTCGATCAGGACGAACTTGGCGGCGCGCCCGTCGACCTGGCCGTAGGCGTCGGCCATGCCCTGCTTGAACGTGTCGCCGTGGTTGCGCAGCACTTCGCGGCATGCGGTGCCGCAGCCGCGCTGGTAGTAGTACAGGATGTTGCCGGCGCTGTCCGTGCGGTACTGGTCACGGAAGCCGGGCGAGACGGTGCCCATCTTGGCGCCGTTCCAGGTGAAGAAGCCGGATGCCTTGCCGTTGGCCGGATCGGTCCAGCCGTAGGCGCCCTGCACGAGCGTCGGGTCGAGGCCGGGCACCTGCGTGGCCCAGTCGCGGTGCACGTAGATCGTCGGATAGACGCCGTAGCGGTTGTTGAACAGCCAGCGCAGGTTGTTGAAGACGGCGTTCACCTGCGCCGTGTGGCTGCCGTCCACGTTCTTGAAGAAGCCGGCCGGCGCCCAGATGACGACGAGCGGATGGCCATTCTCGTCGCGGTACCAGTATTGCGACGGGACCGTGTCGAAGAAGACCATCATGTTCCGGTCCCACATCAGCTTCAGCGTGTTGCCCAGGTCCGTGACGTCCACGGGCGCGCCGCCGTTGGCCGGCAGGTAGGCCGCCGTGTCGTCGAAGTAGCCGACGCGCAGCCCGCCTGCCGGAATCTGGTTGCGGGTGAGGGCTGCCGTCAGCTTGTCGAGTACGCGCGGACAGGAGTTGCCGATGCCGCTGTACGGGTCGGGCGCGGGAACCTGTCCCGCTTTCGCCTGGAGTTCGGCGGTCGAATAGGTGCAACCGCGCGACACCGGCAGCGCCACGTGCACGCGCGAATACTGGAGTTCCTCGATCAGGTTGTCCCACCACTCGGGCGAATTGCGGTCGTAGGTGTTCTTCGGATGGTTCGCATCGAACAGCCCGAACAGCGGCAGGTTCGAGCCGCCGGGCTGGAACCGGGGGCTGTTCTGGTCGTTTTCGATCCCGATGATGGTCCCCAGGATCGGCTTCGAATAATCCAGCGTTTGCGCCGTGGCGCCGGCCGCCACGAACAAAGACAGCAATCCCAACAATAACGATCTTTTCATCGATGTATCCTTTTTTGGAGGCGACGTTTGTCGGTATGGCACGCATGGGGAATGCGCGCGGCAAGCCATGGCGGCGGGCGACACGCCCGCCGTCTGCATGACTCAGCCTGTCAGCTTAGCGAAGATTAAACTTTGGAAATGCGCAGATTGTCACATCCGCTGAATTTATTTGTTTCGGTTATGTGACGATCTCAGCGGGGCTGCGTCAACAAATCCGCGCGCGGATAGCCCCAGCCCGGCACGGGTCGCGGGCACGGTGCCGCCGCGAGGGCCGCGTGGTCGATCGTGGAAAAATTGCGGCCGCCGGGCGGACTCCAGCGCGCGTCCGTCGCCGTCGTCGCGCCGATCGACGGCGCGCGGGCGAAGCGCATCCACGCGTTGAAGTGGCAATTGGTCGCCTGCAGGCCGCGCAGCCGGGCGAGGGCGTCGCGCTCGTCGCCCTGCCACGCCAGTTGGGCGTCGGTCCCGGCGGCCCGGCCGGCGATCGGCGCGGGGCAGTGGGCGACGGGCGTGATCGCGGGCGCGACGCTGAGCTGGCCGCGCCGCAGATGGTAGTCGCCGTGCGCCGTGTCGACGGCCACCGTCACGAACGACCAGCACAGCGGATTCGCGGGATACGCGGACAGCGCCGTGTCGAGCACGCGTTCGTGCGGATCGAGATGGGCGACGGCCGCCGCGGCGACCGCCCGCGCTTCGTGCAGCGCAACGGCTTGCAGGCCGACGAACGCGAGCGACGCGGCCAGCCCGACGCCCAGCGCAGCGCGGCCGCGCGGGCCGCGTGGTCCATCGATGCGGCGCGCGATCCACGCCAGCAGCAGGCCGAGGGCCAGCAGCCCGGCCAGCGAGCCCCATTGCAGGAACCCGGCCGCCGTCACGCCGATCGACACGGCCGCCAGCAGCGCGAGCAGCAGCCCGCGCGTGACGCGCCCCCGCACGAGCGCGGCGAGCGGCACCCCGAACGCGATCCAGAACACGGGTTCGACGATGAACACGAGGTCGCCGTAATACCAGGATGAATCGAATGGCCAGAACGGATGGACGCCGTAGACGTTGAGGCCATCCATCGCGATGTGCAGCACCATACCGACACAAGCCGTGATGACAGCAGCGCCGCGCGCGCGGTCGCTCGTGCGCAGCAACCGGCGCGCCGAGGGCCACAGCAGCCACACGAGCGCCAGCAGCACGACGATTTCGCCGCACGCGCCCAGCAGCGTGTGCGTGTGGCCGCGGTGATGGAGCAGATAGCCCAGCGGTGGCGCCAGCAGCCGCGTGAGCACCAGATCCAGGTCCGGGAAATTGCTCGCCAGGCAGCCGAGCACGAGCAGCAGCCGGGTGCGGGCGCGCTGGTCGTCGGCAGAGCTTTCGGGGGCGACGCTGCGGTCGATCAGCGCGCCGATGCCGAGGCCGACGACCGAGTGAGTAATATTATCCATCCTGCAATCTTACCCAAGCCGCAAGGACATGTGCGGGTCAGGCCAGCGCCAACGTGGCGACGTAGCCGTCCGGCATGGCGAGCGACAGGCAGCGGCAGGCGGCGAGTTCCGCATCGAGATCCGCGCGCCACTCCGCCAGCGCGAGGCCCCGGCACTTGAGGCGCGCTTCGCGCTCGCTCCACGCGCGCGCGAACGCGGCGGCGCGCGCGGGCGCGGGCACGCCCGCCAGCGCGGCCACGCAGGCGGGGCCGAGGTAGTCGCGGGCGACGGCGTGCCAGTCCGGGACGTCTACCACGCGCATCACGTCGATGCCGACGGCGCCGCCGTCGACGCGCAGCGCGGCCACGGACACGTCGCCGTCATGGCTGATCGCGAGATCGATACGACGGCCGTCGTCGACGAGCGCATACGGCGCTTCGCCCGGCTCGCCGCCGAGCCGGATGCGCGCGGCCGGCAGCGCGAGCACGTCCGCGAGTGCGGCCAGCAGGGCAGTGCGGATCGTGCGCCGGGCCGTCGCGCGGTCGGGCATGCCGCGCACGCCGACGACATGCACGGCCGCGGTGTCAGCGTGCGGCGCGACGAACGCGCCATCCGCCCACCAGCGGACGGGCACCACCTCCATCACACCCGCTGCGGCGCCGCCGGCAAGCCGTTCCAGCCGGTGGCAGCGGGGATGTGTTCGCCCTTCATGACGAGGGTCAGCGGGCCGATGCGGGCGTTGTCGCCGACCTTCGCGCTGTACAGCACGGCGCTGCGCGGGCCGAGATAGACCTTGCTGCCGATGTCGACGTGGTCGATCTTCATCACGCGGTCTTCGAACAAATGGGTCTGCGGGCAGGACAGCGCATTCAGCTCGCTGTGGTCGCCGATCGTCACGCAATCGAATTCCGTGATGTCCGTCGTGTCCATGTACACGCCGCGGCCGATGCGGCAGCCGAGCAGGTTGAACGCGAGCGGCAGCCACGGCGTGCCGCGCAGGTAGCGCATGAAGTTCGGCACGGCGATGCCTTCGTACATATTCGTCACGCCTTCCGACAGCCACACGAACGGCGTCCACATCGGCTCCGCGCGTTTTTTATAACGGCCCAGCAGCAGCCATTTGAACGCGAGCACGAACAGGTAGTTGCCGATGCCGTAGGCGAGGCTGATGAGCGCGAGGTCCCAGATCACCTCGCCCCAGCGGCCGGCGCCCGCGATGGGCATCAGGTCCAGCACGACCGTGTAGCCGACGGCGATGACGACGGCGTGCGGCGCGACGATGCGGAACGCCTCCACGAGCGCGCGGCCCAGGCGGCGTGCCGGCGACGGCCGGTACGTCAGGTGTTCCGGATAGCCGCTCACCTGTTCGCGCGCGGGCAGGTGGATCGGCGGCGAGCCGAGCCACGTGTCGCCGCCCGTCATGCGCTCGTTCGCGGGCGCGTGCGTGTGCACGCCCACGAGGACGCCTTCCGGCAGCACGGTGCCGTCCGGGATGTAGCTGCCGTTGCCCACGAAGCTGCGGTTCGAGACGACGGTCGCTTCCATCGTCATCCAGCCGCCGTCGATCTGCTCGTCGCCCAGCATGACGGCGTCGGCGATGAACGTTTCGTCGCCCAAGGTGAGCATGTCGGGGACGACGCCCAGCGCCGTCGAGATCTCCGCGTCGCGGCCCACTTTCGCGCCCAGCAGGCGGTACCAGAACGGCGCGAACACGGTCGCGTAGATGCCGTGCAGGACGTTCAGGCTCGATTCCTGGATGTGACTCACGAGCCACTTCTTGCAGTACGCGTTGCTGTGCACGGCCGAGCGTCCCGGCATCATGCGGGGCAGGAAGCCCCAGCGGATGGCGGCCGACACGAGCATCGTCAGCGCGATCAGCACGGCGGACGCGGGCAGCGCCAGCACGAAATAGCGCAGCAACTGGCCCTGGATCGAGTTCTGCGCCAGGATCGGCATCGTGCCCCGTTCGTCGAACCAGTCGATCAGCACGAAGCTGGGGAACACGGGCATGAAGAACAGCGTGGCGACGAGCAGCATGCCGAACATGAAGAACAGCGCTTCGCCCATCAGGCGTGCGCGGCCGACGACGGGGCGCGGCGGCAGCGTCGACGGATCGAATGCGCCCGCGTCGCGCGCGGGCGAGCCGCTCCACACGCGGCCGTCCGGCACGCTGGCGCCGTCCGGCAGCGCGGACTGGCCTTCCAGGTGGCCGCGCCGGCCCACGCGGGTATTCCCCTCGAGGATCGCGTACGACGACACGCACGCGTCGTCGTCCAGTACGATCGCGCCGAGGATCAGGCGACCCCGTTCCACGCGCGCGTTCTCGAAGTTCGCGGCATTGCCGATGCTGACGTTGTCGCCGATGGCGAGCAGGTCGGGCGCGCGGATCGTCAGCGAGCCGATCACGACGTCGTGCCCGACCTTCGCACCCAGCAGCCGCAGATACCAGGTGTACAGCGACGAGCCGGCCAGCAGGTACGTGGGCGCGGCCTCGACGAGCCGGTCGGACAGCCACCAGCGGAAATACGTCGCGCCCCACAGCGGGTACACACCGGGCTTCAGGCGCCCCGCGACGAGCCACTTGCCGCCGATGGCGAACACGAACTCCAGCAGCGTGGCGAGCAGGAACACGGCGATCGACGCGGCGATGGCGCGCGGCACGGAATCGCCCGGGTCTCCCGTGAAGAAGTGGTACGTGAAGAACGGCGCCAGCCACTGCGCCATGCGCAGCGTGATCAGGACGGGCACGGTCGCCAGCTGGGCCACGCCGCACAGCCAGCGGCGCGTGTTGTCCGGCGGCGTCCAGTCGGGTTCGATGGCCGCGGTGCCTGCGGCCTGGTCGAGGCTGGAGGCGATCGCACCGATCTGCCGGTGCTGGTAGATGTCGCGCACCGTCACGTGGGCGAAGCGCGGGTCGGTGCGCAGCGCCGTCGCGAGGCGGGCGGCGAAGAACGAGTGGCCGCCGAGGTCGCTGAAGAAATCCAGCTCGCGCCGGATCGGCTGGCCGGGGAACAGCTTGCCCAGCGCCGCGAACAGCGCTTCCTCGCCCGGCGTTTCCGCCACGTCCGATTCGGCGGGATCGCTGGGGAGCGGGGCCGACAGGGCCATCGCCTTCAGCGCCTTGCGGTCGATCTTGCCGGACGTGAGGCGCGGCATGATCGACAGGCGCTCGAAGCGGCTCGGCACCATGTACGGCGGCAGCTTGCCGGACAGCGCGCGGCGCAACGTGGCCGGCGACAGCTGCTCGTCCGTCGCGCCGGCGGCCGGCACGAGGTAGGCAACGAGGCGGTCGATGCCGTCGTCCTTGCGGAGCAATACGGCCGTCGTGCCGACGCCGTCCTGCTGCGCGAGCTGGGCCTCGATCTCGCCCAGTTCCACGCGAAAGCCGCGGATCTTGACCTGGTCGTCCGTGCGGCCCAGGCACACGACCTGGCCGTCCGGCTCGATGCGGGCGAGGTCGCCCGTGCGGTACAGCCGCGGATCGTCGGGGCCGGAACGCCACGGGTTGGCCAGGAATTTCTCGGCCGTCAGGTCGGGGCGGCCCAGATAGCCGGACGACAGGCCCGGCCCGATGATGCACAGCTCGCCCGTGTCGCCGCGCGGCAGGATCTGCAAGCCCTTGTCCGTCTCCGTGTGGATGACGAGCAGGCCGTAGTTCGGCAGTGGCGTGCCGATCGTGATCAGGCGCCCCGGCTCCAGCCGCGCGAGGCTGGCGGACACGGTCGCTTCCGTAGGGCCGTACGTGTTGAACATCTGGCGGCCCGCCTTCGCGAAGCGTTCCACGACCGTCTCCGGGCACATCTCGCCGCCCAGGTTGATGATGCGCAGGCTCGGCACGTCGTCGGCGAACAGCGCCAGCAGGGTCGGCACGGCATGCAGCACGGTGACATGGTTCTCCGCCAGCAGGCGCGGCAGCGCTTCCGGATCGCCGGCCGTTTCCTTCGGCCCGATCCACAAGGTGGCGCCGACGAGGTAGGAAATCCAGATTTCCTCGAACGACATGTCGAACGCGACGGAAAAGCCCTGGTACACGCGGTCCGACGCTTTGACGCCCAGCACCTCGTTCTCGCTGCGCAGGAAGTGGCAGATGCTGCGCTGGTCGATGAGGATGCCTTTCGGCTTGCCCGTCGAGCCCGACGTGTAGATGACGTAGGCGGGCGCGTCCCCGGCCACGGCACCGCGCCGGCGCACCGTGTAGCCCGCGGGCGCGGGCGCGAGCAGGGCTTCCGCCGTGTGGATCGGTTGCGTCACCGGGCCCAGGCGGTCGCGCATGCGCTCGCTGCTGACGAGGGCAGGGGAGCCGGCATCTTCCATGCAGACGAGGAGGCGCTCGACGGGCGTGTCCTCGTCGACCGGCAGCCAGGCGGCGCCCGCCTTGGCGATGGCGGCCTGCATGACGAGCAGGTCGATGCCGCGTGGCATCCAGAGGCCGACGATGTGGCCGGGCCGGATGCCGGCGTCGATCAGGCGCGATGCGGCCAGGCCAGCCTGCGCGTCGAGCTCGGCGTATGTGAGCTGGCGGTCGCCCGCGATGAGGGCCGGCTGGTCGGGCGCGCGGCGTGCGCTGGCCTCCAGCAGGTCGGCCAGGATTTCGTCGCGCAACAGCTCGGGCTGGTACGGACCGTAGAGGACATCGGGATGCCGTGTCAGAGAAGAAATATCGTTCATCAACGGCTACAGTTGGGGTTGGTCGTGAGGTTTATCAAGCAAGAACACAATGCTCATCAATGCAAATCTAACAATCCTGGCGGCCACATGCGCGCAGGGTACCTCATTGTAACGGCCGGGCGGCGCAGCGTTTTTCTTCACCCGTGTGCCGGACAGGGCGATCGCCCGCACCGCGGCGGTAATGCAGACGAAAATGCTGCACTTGCACAATGCGCCAGTGCTCAGTCGTGGTGCATGCAAGCCCCATGAAAAATCATATTCCTGGCGCGGATGTCTGCTATTCAAACAATAAATTATCGTTCGGTTGTGCGATGCAATATATTTTAGTCGTCGCAGCAAATCTTTCGAACCTCTGCCTATTGGAGCGCATCATGAACGCCAAACTTCGCATCGCCGCTGTCGCTACTGCCCTGTCGCTGACCACGCTTGCCGCCCACGCCGCCGAGCCGGTGACCTCCTCGCGCTCCGCCCGCTGCGCCGCGCCTTACTATCCCGTTTCCTGGCAGGACGACGGCATCCAGGGCCGGGTCCGCGTGGCGGTGCTGGTTGGTGCGGACGGTACCGTGCAGGACGCGAAAGTGGTGGAGTCGAGCGGTTACCGGACTCTGGACAGGGCCTCGCTGCGCGCCGGCTACCACTGCACGTTCGCCGCGCCCAAAGCGGGCGACAGCGCGGCCGTGTGGACCACGGTGCAGTACAAGTGGGTGATGAACTGACGCGGGCAACGTGTGACACCGGCATGTCGCATCAACGCAGCCGGTTGAGCATTTTTGATCCACATCAAGGATAGCGCCGCGCGTGATTTCATAAAATTTCCTTAGATCAATTATTCTCCGGAAGAAGGAATCACGCGTGCGCATCAATCTGCCTGTCACGGGCATCGAATACCCATTGCGGGACGGCCAGTCCATCGTGTCGAAAACTGACACCAAAGGCCGCATCACCTACGTCAACCCCGCGTTCATCGAGGTCAGCGGCTTCACGGAAGCGGAGCTGACCGGCAAGGCCCACAACATCGTGCGCCACCCGGACATGCCACCCGCGGCGTTCGCCGACATGTGGCAAACGCTGCAGGCGGGCGAGCCGTGGACGGGTCTCGTCAAGAACCGCCGCAAGAACGGCGATTTCTACTGGGTCACGGCGAACGTCGTACCGATCAAGGAAAACGGGACGACGGTCGGCTACATGTCGGTGCGCACCCGGCCCGCACGTGCCGACGTCGAATGGGCGGAGGCGCTCTACAAACGCATGCGCGAGGGCCGCGCCGACGGTCTTGCCATCCGCCGCGGCGCCGTCGTGCGCACCGCGTGGTGGGCGCGCCTGCAGGGCCTGCGCCAGCTGCCGCTGGGGCGCCGGCTGGGCATCATGATGAGCGCGCAGGCCGTGCTGATGCTGCTGCTGGCCGGCGCGGCGCAGGGGTGGGGCTGGCGCGTGGCGGCGCTGGCCGGTGCCCTGCTCACGCTCGTCGCCTGGGCGGAGCTGCAGCGTGCCATCGTGACACCGATGCGCCGGGCGCTGGATGCCGTCCACGCGCTGGCAGGCGGCGACCTGTCGCATCTTCCCGCGCCGGGCCGCGACGACGAGATGGGCCGCCTGCTGCGCGCGCTGCGCCAGCTGAACGTCAACCTGACGGCGATCGTGGGCGACGTGCGTGCCGGCGTCGTCTCGATCGAGGCGGCCACGCGCGACATCGCCGAGGGCAACATGGACCTCGCGCGCCGCACGGAATCGCAGGCCGCGAGCCTGGAGCAGACGGCCGCGAGCCTCGCGCACATCGCGGCGGCGGCGGGCCGGAACACGGACAGCGCGGAGCGCGCCGACGGCCTCGTCGGCGAAGCGTCGCGCGTGGCGGGGCGCGGCGGCGACGCCGTGCAGCAGGTGGGCAGCACGATGGGCCAGATCAGCGGGTCGGCCACGCGCATCGTGGACATCATCGGCCTGATCGACGGCATCGCCTTCCAGACCAATATCCTCGCGCTGAATGCGGCGGTGGAGGCGGCGCGCGCGGGCGAGCAGGGGCGTGGCTTCGCCGTCGTGGCGGGCGAGGTGCGCAGCCTCGCGCAGCGCTCGGCCGGCGCGGCGAAGGAGATCAAGGCGCTGATCGAGGATTCCGTGCACAAGGTCGGGCAGGGTAATGAGCTCGTCGACGCGGCGGGGCAGACGATGCGCGCGGTCGTCGCGTCCGTGCGCGACGCGGCGGCGATCATGAGCGACATCACGACCGCGTCGCGCGCGCAGAACGACGGCATCGCGGAGGTGAACGCGGCGCTGGCGCAGCTGGACGGCATCACGCGCAAGAACGCGGGCCTCGTCGAGGAATCGGCCACCGCGTCGGCCAGCGTGGCGGAGCAGGTGGGGCATCTGGGACAGGTGCTGTCCGTATTCAAGCTGGCGCGCTGATGGCCGGGCAGGCCATTCCCGTTGCATAGCAGGCCCGGCTCGGCGGTTTTTGATGCAAGTCAAGGATTTTGCGAAGCCGCCTCAATAGACTCACCGCATATGGTACAGGCCGCAGGCCAGGAGTCTTCCCAATGTTCGACGCAGTCCCCGCAACCGCTTCCCCCGTCCTCGAGTCCACGGTCGAGTTCGACGCGAATCTGATCACCCGGCTGAGCCGCAACGGTCCGCGCTACACGTCGTACCCGACGGCGGACCGGTTCACTGAATCGTTCGGCTACCGGGATTTCCTGCGCGCCGTGGCCGACCTGCGTACGCGCGGCGCCGGCAAACCGTTGTCGCTGTACGTGCACATTCCGTTCTGCGGCACGGTCTGCTACTACTGCGCATGCAACAAGATCGTCACGAAGGACCGCGCGAAGGCGGCCACGTACCTCGCCTACCTGAAGCGCGAGATCGAGATGCAGGGCCGCCTGTTCGCGGGCATCGACGACGTCGAGCAGCTGCATTTCGGCGGCGGCACCCCGACGTACCTGTCGGACGGGCAGATGGACGACCTGATGGCTCATCTGCGCCGCTGCTTCCGTTTCGCGCCCGACACCGACGGCGAATACTCGATCGAGGTCGACCCGCGCACCGTGTCCGTCGAACGCGTGCACAGCCTGCGGCGCCAGGGTTTCAACCGCATCAGCCTGGGCGTGCAGGACTTCGACGAGGACGTGCAACGGGCCGTCAACCGCGTCCAGCCGGAAGCGGAGACGCTCGCCGTCATCGCCGCCGCGCGCGCAGCAAGCTTCCGCTCCGTCAGCATCGATCTGATCTACGGCCTGCCGAAGCAGACGCCGGACACGATGCGCGTCACGCTGGACAAGGTGATCGCTGCCGCGCCGGACCGCATCGCCGTGTACCACTACGCGCACCTGCCGCACCTGTTCAAGCCGCAGCGCCGCATCATCGACGCGGACATGCCCGACAGCGATACGAAGCTGGCCATGCTCCAGCTGTGCATCGAGCGCCTGACGGCCGCCGGTTACGTGTACATCGGCATGGACCACTTTGCGCGCCCCGACGACGATCTGGCCGCCGCACTGCGCCAGGGGCGCCTGCACCGCAACTTCCAGGGCTATTCCACGCACGCGGACACGGACCTCGTCGCGTGCGGCGTGTCCGCCATCAGTGCCGTCGGCGCCACGTACAGCCAGAACGTCAAGACGCTCGATGCCTATTACGATGCGCTCGACCGCAACGAACTGCCGGTGGCGCGCGGTGTGCGGCTGTCGATGGACGACGCGCTGCGCCGCAGCGTGATCCAGAAGCTGATGTGCCAGTTCGAGCTGTCGATGGCCGCCATCGAACTGGCGTTCCCCATCGCGTTCCGCTCGTACTTCGCGGCCGAGCTGGCGCAGCTGGCCGGGCTGGAACGCGACGGGCTCGTGGAGGTCGGCGACGACTGGATCACCGTCATGCCCAAGGGGCGCCTCCTGATCCGCAACGTGTGCATGGTGTTCGACCGCTACCTCGCCACGCGCGGGGCGTGCACGCATTCGAAGACGGTGTGACGGCATGAACTTCGTCGCCCTCGTTCCCGTGTTCGTCGTCGGCCTGCTGGGCAGCGTCCATTGCGCTGGCATGTGCGGCGGGATCGTGGGCGCGCTGTCCGTGGCCCCGAGCGTCGGCCGGGTCGTGCCGGTAAAAGTCGTGGCCGCGCGTGCGCCGCTCGCCAACGTCCTCGCGTACAACGCGGGCCGGATCGGCAGCTACATGGTGGCCGGTGCGCTGGCCGGCGGCCTCGCGCAGGGCGCGCACGCGCTCACGCGGCTGCCCGCGCTGCAGGCCGGCGCCTACTGGCTCGCGAACCTGATGCTGGCCGCGCTCGGCCTGTACCTGATGGACGCGTGGCGCGGCCTCGCGCGGCTGGAGCGGGGAGGCCAGGTCGTGTGGCGCGGCATGAAGCCGCTGCTGCGCACGATCGGGCCGCTGGACGGCCCCGGTCGCATGCTCGCCGCCGGTGCCGTGTGGGGCTGGCTGCCGTGCGGGATGGTCTACAGCGTCCTCGTCACCGCGATGCTGAGCGGCGGCGTCGCCAGCGGCGCGCTCGTGATGCTCGCGTTCGGGCTCGGCACCCTGCCCATGCTGCTGGGCCTCGGCCTCGCGGGTGCGCGCCTGCGTGGCGCGCTCGCGCGCCCGCGCGTGCGGCACGCGTGCGGCGCCCTCGTGCTGGGCTTCGGACTGCTGGGCCTCGCGCGCGCGGCCGACGGCCTGCCGCAAGGCTGGATCGAGAACCTGTGCCTCGCGCCGGGGACGCACGCATGACCGCTACCTGCATCGACGACGCCGTCGAGTGCTATCACTGCGGCCAGCCCGCGCCGGCGCGCGGCGCCTGGTCGGCCGTCGTGGACGGCGCGGCGCGCGTCATGTGCTGTCCCGGCTGCGCGGCGGCTGCCGAAGCGATCGCGGACGCGGGCCTGTCCGGTTACTACGGCCAGCGCACCGCGTTCGCCGCGCCGGCCGCCGCCGATGCCGACCTCGCCCAGCTGCGCGCCTACGACGACGCGGTCGACGCGGGCGACGCCGTGTTCACGGTCGAAGGCATCCGCTGCGCCGCGTGCGTGTGGCTGATCGAACGGCGCGTGGCCGCGCTGGCCGGCGTGACGGAGGCGCTGCTGAACGTGGCGACCGAACGCCTGCGCGTGCGCTGGGACCCGGCCATCTGCCGCGCGAGCGACATCCTGGCCGCGCTGCGCACGATCGGCTACACGGCATACCCGCTGGACGCCCAGCGCCAGGCGGCGCACCTCGACCGCGAGCGCAAGACCCTGTTCCGCCGGCTGTTCGTGGCGGGCCTGTCGATGATGCAGGTGATGATGTACGCGTTCCCCGTCTACCTGGCGACGGACGGCACGATGGACGCGGACATGCGGGCGCTGATGAACTGGGCGGCGCTGCTGCTCACCGTGCCGGCCGTCGGCTATGCCGCGTGGCCGTTCCTGCGCGGCGCGTGGCGCGACGTGCGCCGCGGCGTCGCGGGCATGGACGTGCCCGTGGCACTGGGCATCGTCGCCGCGTTCGGCGCCAGCGCGGCCGCCGTCGTACGCGGCCAGGGTGAGGTGTACTTCGATTCGATCACGATGTTCGTGTTCCTGCTGCTGGGCAGCCGCTACCTGGAACTGGACGCGAGAAGGCGCGCCGCCCGCGCGCTCGAGGGCCTGCAGCGGGCGGCGCCGGCAACGGCCTTGCGCATGGCCGGCTGGCCGTCCGCGCGCGCGACGGACCTCGTCGCCGCGGAGCGCCTCGTGGCGGGCGACGTAGTGCTCGTCGCACCGGGCGAAGCGGTGCCGGCCGACGCCAACATCCTCGAAGGCGATACCGAGATCGACCTGGCTTTGCTGACGGGCGAAAGCCGCACGCGCGCCATGGGACCGGGCGACGCGCTGCCTGGCGGCGCCGTCAACGTCGCGCAGGCGATCGTCGTGCGCGTGACGAGCGGCGCGCGCGACAGCACCCTGGCGCTGCTCGTGCGCCTCGTCGAGCGGGCCGGCCAGAACAAGCCGGCGCTCGCGTTGTGGGCCGACCGCGTCGGCGCATGGTTCGTGCTCGCGCTGCTGGCGCTGACGGGGCTCGTGTTCGCCGGCTGGCAACTCGTCGACCCGGCGCGCGCGTGGCCGGCGGCGATCGCCGTCCTCGTCGTGTCGTGCCCGTGCGCGCTGTCGCTGGCGACGCCGACGGCGCTGGCCGCCGCCACCGACCGCCTGCTGCGGCGGGGCGCGCTGGCCGTCAAGCCGCACGTGCTGGAAACGCTGGGGCGCGCGACGCACGTCGTGTTCGACAAGACGGGCACGCTGACCGATGGCCATCCGACGCTGAGCAGCACGACGACGTTCGGCGGCGCGAGCCCGCGCATGGCGCTGCAGCTCGCGGCTGCGCTGGAGGCGGGCAGCGCGCACCCGTTGGCCCAGGCCATCCGCGCCGCGGCCGGCCCGCCGCTGCTGGCGGCCGGCTCGCTGCACCACACACTGGGGCAGGGCATCGAAGGCGAGATTGGCGGCCGTCGCTACCGGCTCGGCAACGCCTCGTTCGTCGCGGCCATCGCGGGCGACACGGTGCCTTCCGCGCCGGCCGGTGGTGCGACCGTGGTCTGGCTCGGCAGCGCCATGGGCTGGACGGCGCGCTTTGACCTCGTCGACGCATTGCGTCCGGAGGCGCGCGCCATCGTGGCCGGGCTGCGCGCGGCCGGCAAGACGGTGCTGCTGCTGTCCGGCGACGACGAAGGGCCCGTGCGCGAGGCTGCCGCGCAGCTCGGCATCGACCACGCGCTCGGCAACCAGCGGCCCGAGGACAAGCTGAGCGTCGTGCGCGGCCTGCAGGCGGAAGGTGCCGTCGTGGCGATGGTCGGCGACGGCATCAATGATGCAGCCGTGCTGTCGGGCGCGGACGTGTCGTTCGCGATGGGGCAGGGCGCGCAGCTGGCGCAGTTACACGCGGATTGCGTGCTGCTGGGCGACGGCCTCGCACCGCTGGCCGCCGCGCTGGACACGGCGGCGGCGACCTTGCGCGTGATCCGCCAGAACCTGGGCTGGGCCATGCTGTACAACGCGACCGCGATCCCCGCGGCCGCGAGCGGATTGCTGAATCCGTGGCTGTCGGGGGCGGGCATGGCGGCCAGCTCGGCGCTGGTCGTGCTCAACGCGCTGCGGCTGCGGCGCTGAGGAGAAAGTGATGGAAGCCTTGTATTTGCTGGTGCCGTTGTCCGTGATCGTCGTCGCGTTCGCCGTGTGGATCTTCTTCGGCGCGGCGGACAGCGGGCAGTTCGACGATCTCGAAGGCCCGGCCCTGCGCATACTGAATGACGAGTAGGGTGGGCACCCCGTGCCCACCAAATGCATGCGTCGCCGAAACGCTCGGTGGGCACGTTTCATTTGGGGCCACCGGCCCCAAATGCCCACCCTACATGCTCGGCCCGCGGCCCGTCCGCTGCTCGTGCTCGATCCGCTCCTGGCACGCAATGCACGTGCGCACGGTGGGCGTGGCAAGCAGCCGCGCTTCCGGAATCTCGCGTCCGCACGATTCGCAGACGCCGATCGCACCAGAATCCAGCCGGCCGATCGCGGCGTCGATCTCGTGCAGCAGATTCGTTTCGTGCTCGGCCAGGTGTTCCTCGTTATGGCTGAGCATTTCGCCGGCCGGCGCGTCGTCGTTCTGACCCATGTGGGCGTTCGGTGCGATCGCGGGGCGGTCGTCCGTATCGCCGGCCGTGCGTGCGCGTACCGTGGCGAGCACGTCGTCGCGGCTCTTGTGCAGGCGCTTGCCGAGTTCTTCGTGGAGTTGCGGTGAGATTGGCGGCATGGTCGTCGTCCTTTGTGTCGGTCAGTTTGCGGTCAGTGGCGGGACCATCGAGCCTCATGTTTGACTCAGGTCATCTCGTCCGTTCGTAACGCCAGTCTGCTTTCAGCAACACGGAGGAAGCAGCGCGCTTCTTCCTTCGACCCAATCTGGACTTTTTGATTCACATCAAGGATTTCGAACCCCCAGGAAACATACCTTGACGGTGTCATCTTTTCTTCTTATCGCAGGGAGTGCATCTTGGACAGCAGTCTAAACTATAACGACAAGATCGTGCGCCAGTTTGCCATCGCCACCGTCTTCTGGGGCGTGGTGGGCATGCTGGCGGGCGTGTGGATTGCCGCGCAGCTCGCCTGGCCGGCATTGAACTTCGACATCCCGTGGCTCACGTATGGCCGGCTGCGTCCGCTGCACACGAACGCCGTGATCTTCGCGTTCGGCATCTGCGGCCTGTTCGCCACGTCCTATTATGTCGTGCAGCGCACGTGTCAGGTCCGGCTGTTCTCGGACAAGCTCGCGGCATTCACCTTTTGGGGCTGGCAGACCGTGCTCGCGTCGGCCGCCATCACCCTGCCGATGGGCTTCACGCGCGGCAAGGAATACGCCGAGCTGGAATGGCCGATTGCCATCCTCATCGCCGTCGTGTGGGTCGTGTACGCGATCGTGTTCTTCGGCACGATCATCAGGCGGGCCGTAGCGCACATCTACGTCGCGAACTGGTTCTTCGGCGGCTACATCCTCGCTGTCGCGATCCTCCACATCGTCAACGGCATGTCGATGCCCGTCAGCTTCATGAAGTCGTACTCGATGTACGCGGGCGTGCAGGACGCGATGATCCAGTGGTGGTACGGCCACAACGCCGTCGGCTTCATCCTCACGGCGGGCTACCTCGGCATGGTGTACTACTTCATCCCGAAGCAGGCCGAGCGCCCCGTCTATTCGTACCGCCTGTCCATCGTGCACTTCTGGGCGCTGATCTTCACGTACATGTGGGCCGGCCCGCACCACCTGCACTACACGGCGCTCCCGGACTGGACGCAGTCGATCGGCATGGTGTTCTCGCTGATCCTGCTGGCACCGTCGTGGGGCGGCATGATCAACGGGATCATGACCCTGTCCGGCGCCTGGCACAAGCTGCGCTCCGACCCGCTGCTGAAATTCATGATCGTCTCGCTGTCGTTCTACGGCATGGCCACGTTCGAGGGCCCGATGATGTCCATTAAAACGATCAACTCGCTGTCGCACTACACGGACTGGGGCATCGCCCACGTGCACGGCGGCGCGCTGGGCTGGGTCGGCTTCATCACGATGGGTTCCCTGTACTACCTGATCCCGCGCGTCGCGGGCAAGAAGCAGATGGCCAGCATGCCCCTCGTCGAGGCGCACTTCTGGCTGGGCACCATCGGCATCGTGCTGTACATCGCCGCGATGTGGATCGCCGGCGTGATGCAGGGCCTGATGTGGCGCGCCGTGAACCCGGACGGCACGCTGACGTACACGTTCGTCGAAGGCGTCAAGGCGACCTATCCGTACTACGTGATCCGCTTCGGCGGCGGCCTGATGTACCTGAGCGGCATGTGCCTGATGGCGTACAACACGTGGCTCACGCTGCGCGGCACGCAGACGTCGGTCGTGCGCATCCCCGCGCCGCACCGCGCAGCCGCGCATGCCGCCCCGGAACACGCCTAACCAGAACCCGCAGGAGAAACCATGAAATTCACCCATGAGTGGATCGAGAAGAACCCGTGGCTGCTGATCGGCCTGATCCTCGTCGTCGTGTCGTTCGGCGGACTCGTCGAGATCGTGCCGCTGTTCTTCCAGCATTCGACCACCGAGCCCGTCGCCGGCCTGAAGCCGTATTCGCCGCTGCGTCTCGCGGGCCGCGACGTCTACATCCGCGAAGGCTGCTACAACTGCCACTCGCAGATGATCCGCCCGTTCCGCGCGGAGACGGAGCGCTACGGCCACTACTCGGTCGCCGGCGAATTCGTCTACGACCACCCGTTCCAGTGGGGCTCGAAGCGCACGGGCCCCGACCTCGCGCGCGTGGGCGGCCGCTATTCGGACGAATGGCACCGCACGCACCTCGACAACCCGCGCGACGTCGTGCCGGAATCGAACATGCCCGGCTATCCGTGGCTGGCGCAGACGAAGCTGGAGCCGCAAGCTATCGTGCCGAAGATGCGCGCGATGCAGCGCCTCAACGTCCCCTACACGGAGCAGGACATCAAGGACGCCCCGGCCCAGCTGGCCGACAAGACGGAGCAGGACGCGCTGGTCGCCTACCTGCAAGGTCTCGGTACGCAAATCAAGAATCGGAATTAGGAACTGACATGGCCATCGAACATATTTTCGACGACGCGAGCCGCGTGATGACGATCGTGAGCTTTATCACCTTCCTCGGCATCCTCGCGTGGACGTATTTGCTGCGCAAGGAACGGGACTTCGCCTCGAGCGCCGCGCTGCCCTTCGCGGACGACGACGTGGAGGACGACTATGTCTGACTTCACGAGCGGTTTCTGGAACTGGTACGTCACCCTGATCACGGTGCTGGGCATCGCCGGCTGCGCGATCCTGCTGTGGTCGCAGTCGCGCCACAAGGTGCGCCTGGACGACAAGGGCCAGCCGGAAAAGACGACGGGCCACGTGTGGGACGAGGACCTCACGGAGCTGAACACGCCGATGCCGCGCTGGTGGATGGTCATGTTTTATCTGACCATCGTGTTCGCCGTGGGCTACCTGATCCTGTATCCGGGCCTCGGCAGCTACGCCGGCCGCCTCGGCTGGCAATCGGCGGGCGCGTACAAGCAGGAGCTGGCGAAGGCCGACGCGGACTACGGTCCCCTGTTCGCGCAATACCTGAAGCGCGACCTGAAGGACGTCGCGGCCGATCCGCAGGCCCACGCCATCGGCGAGCGCCTGTTCCTCACGTACTGCGCGCAATGCCACGGGTCCGACGCCCGAGGCAACAAGGGCTACCCGAACCTGACCGACAACGACTGGCTGTACGGCGGCGATCCTTCCGTGATCAAGGAAACGATCATGAAGGGCCGCAACGGCGTGATGCCGCCGATGGGTGCGGCGCTCGGGTCCGACACGGACGTGGAGAACGTCGCCCACTACGTATTGAGCCTGTCGGGCGCGCCCGCCGACCCGATCAAGGTCGCCTACGGCAAGTCGAAATTTGCGGCGTGCGCCGCATGCCACGGCGGCGACGCGCACGGCAACCAGATGATCGGCTCGCCGAACCTGACGGACAAGGTGTGGCTGTACGGCGGCAGCCCGGAGACGGTGATGGAAACCATCCGCAAGGGCCGCAACAACACGATGCCGGCATGGGGCGAATTCCTCGGCGAGGGCAAGGTGCATGTGCTGGCCGCCTACGTGTGGAGTTTGTCGAACACGCCCGGCGTGCAGCATGAGGTAGCGGCAAAATGAATGCGCGTGCGCCGAAGGAAGCCGTCATCAAGATGTACGCCAAGCGCGAAGCGATCCACCCGCGCGAGGTGAAGGGACGGTTCGCCACATTGCGGTGGGCCTGCGTCTGGCTTACCCAGGCCCTGTTCTACGGCCTGCCGTGGCTCTCCATGCATGGCCGCCAGGCCGTGCTGTTCGATCTCGGCGCGCGCAAGTTCCACTTGTTCGGCCTCGTGCTGTGGCCGCAGGATTTCATCTATCTCGCGGGCCTGTTGATCATCTGCGCCTACGGCCTGTTCCTCGTGACCGCCGTGGCGGGGCGCGTATGGTGCGGCTACGCGTGCCCGCAGACGGTGTACACCGAGATCTTCCTGTGGATCGAACGCCGCATCGAAGGCGACCGCAGTGCGCGCATCCGCCTCGACCGCCAGCCGTGGACGGCGCAGAAGGTCGCGCGGCGCACCGCGAAGCACCTCGCGTGGGGTCTCGTGGCGCTGTGGACGGGCTTCACGTTCGTCGGCTACTTCACGCCGATCCGCGCGCTCGGTGACGCGGTGGCACATCTCGGGCTCGGCCCGTGGGAGACGTTCTGGGTGCTGTTCTACAGCTTCGCCACGTACGGCAACGCGGGCTGGATGCGCGAGCAGGTGTGCAAGTACATGTGCCCATACGCCCGCTTCCAGAGCGCGATGTTCGACCACGACACGCTGATCGTCAGCTACGACGGGGCGCGCGGCGAACCGCGCGGCGCGGCCCGCGACGGCACGCGCGGCGATTGCATCGACTGCTCGCTGTGCGTGCAGGTCTGCCCCACCGGCATCGACATCCGCAACGGCCTGCAGTACGAATGCATCGGCTGCGCCGCCTGCGTCGATGCGTGCGACACCGTGATGGACAAGGTGGGCACGCCCCATGGGCTGATCCGCTATGCCACGGAGAACGCCCTCGCTGGCCGCTGGAACGCGAAGCAGATCCGCGCGCGTCTGCTGCGCCCGCGCACGATCGGCTACGGCGTGGTGCTCGTGCTGATGACGGCGGGGATGAGCACGGCGCTGGCGCTGCGCACGCCGCTGAAGCTGGACGTGATCCGCGACCGTGGCTCGATGGGGCGCGAAGTGGACGGCGGCCGTATCGAGAACGTGTACCGCCTGCAGCTGATGAACACGGGCGAACGCGCGCACCTGTTCCGCATTCGGGTTGCCGGCATCCCGACGGCGGCCGTCGTCGACGAAGACGTCGTCGAGCTGGCCGGCGCGTCCGCGCGCGCCGTGCCCGTGCGCGTACGCGTGGACCATGGCGCCGCACATACCGGGTCGAACGCGCTGGCGTTCACCGTGACGGCCGACGACGACCCCGCGCTGCACGTGACGGAAAAAGCCGTCTTCATCGTGCCGCGCTGAACCACCACAAGGATAGAGGATAAAGGCATGCACGCGACTACACCAATCGACGGGGCGCGGCCCTGGTACACCCACCGCTGGCCGTGGTTCCTGATGCTGGGCCCCGCCACCGTGCTGGCCGGCGGCGCCTACGTCACGTGGCTCGCCGTCGGCCATCCGGACGCCCTCGTCGTCGACGACTACTACAAGCAGGGCAAGGCCATCAACCAGGACTTGCGGCGCGACCGCATGGCGACGAAGCTGGGGATGGCGCTGCAAGCGGACTATGACCTGCGTTCGGGCCGTCTCGCGGGCCGGCTGGCAGGGAAGGTCGCGGGGCCGGCGGCGCCGTTCACGATCTATCTCGCGCACCCCACGTTGCCGCAGCGCGACCTGCGCCTGTTCGTGCGTCCGGCGGCGGACGGCAGCTTCGCCGTGGCGCTGCCCGCGCTGGAGCGGACGCACTGGCAGGTGGTGGTGGAAGGATCGTTGCGCGACTGGCGCCTGGCGACAGGTTGGGATGGCGCGGCGCCGCTCACGATCGTGGCGGACGCGCCCTGAGCAGGGAAACGGAGCGGCGCGTCAAGCCATCGGGCTGCACTGCTCGGTGCCGGCCGCCATCGCCTTCAGGCGCGCCGGTTCCAGCAACTCGACTTCGCGCTTGTCGACATGCACGAGGCCCAGCTTCTTGAAGCGTGACAGCAGGCGGCTGATGCTTTCGATCGTGAGGCCAAGGTAGTTGCCGATGTCCTCGCGCGACATCCGGAGCTGGAAGCGCGTGGGCGAATAGCCGCGCGCCGCGTAGCGGGCGGAGAGGTTCACGAGGAACACGGCGAAGCGCTGCTCCGCGCGCATGTTCCCCAGCAGGAGCATGACGTTCTGCTCGCGCGTGATCTCGCGGCTCATGATGCGGTGGAAGTGGCGCAGCAGCGCGGGCACGTGGCCGAACAAGTCTTCCAGGTGCGCGAACGGGATCTCGCACACCTCGCTGTCTTCCAGCGCGACAGCGTCGCAATGGTGGCGGTCGCCGCTGATGGCGTCCATGCCGAGCAGCTCGCCCGCCATCTGGAAACCCGTGATCTGCGCCTCGCCGGACGCGTTGATCTGGTAGGTCTTGAAGTGGCCGAAACGGACGGCGTACAGGTTGCGGAACGGCTCGCCCATCTTGTACAGCGGCTCGTCGCGCTCCAGGCGGCGGCGCTTGCCGATGATCTTGTCCAGGCGGTCGATGTCCGCGTCTTCCAGGCCCATCGGCAGGCACAGCTGGTGCATGCTGCAGGCCGAGCAACTCGCCTTCAACGCGTTGATGCTGATCGTTTTATCGGCGGTTGTGGTATCAGTATTAATCATGACAAGGACCTCGCGGTAGTGGCTGGATTATAGTCCCGTTCCCCTTCTGGCTATAGGGGAATCGCGGCATCGACACCGTATTGGCCGGTAAAGTGTCGCGCCGGTGCACGGATCTAGTCGTAATAGTCCGGATCGCTCTGCCGTACCGGCGTCAAGCGTGCGCGCCTCCACGTTGTCAAGGATTACACTTCCCGTGCAGATTTGCCAACGGGAGACATATGTCGGGCGAGCAGCGTACCGGTTCATCCACATCGCATGAGGGCGTGAGCGCCGATGCGCCTGCGCCGCTGGCCGACGAGGACCAGGCACGCGCCGATTTCTACGGCCTGTTCGCGCACCTGCTGCTGGCCCCGCCGGACGCCGCGCTGCTCGCGGCACTGGCCGCTGCCGATCCCGTCGCGGCCGCGGGCGAATTCGCCCTCGAGGACGCGTGGCTGAAGCTGACGCAAGCCGCGTCCGTTGTCGATGCCGCGCTCGTGGCCGACGAATTCTCCGCCCTGTTCATCAGCACGGGCACGCCGCTGTTGAACCCGTATGCCTCCTTCTACCTGACGGGCCATTTGAACGACGCGCCGCTGGCCGCGCTGCGCCACGACCTCGCGCGCCTGGGCCTCGCGCGCGCGCCGGGCGTGGGCGAGTTCGAAGACCACCTGGGCACGCTGTGCGAGACCATGCGCGTGCTGATCCAGGGCGGCCCCGGCATGCGCCCGCACGGGCTCGCCGTGCAGAAGGCCTTGTTCGACGCGCACATCCGGCCGTGGTACGCCGCGTGCCTGGCCGACGTCGCGGGCGCTGCCGACGCCAATTTCTACCGGATCGTCGCCGGCGTCGTCGACGCCTTCCTGTCGATCGAAGCGCAAGCCTTCGCCGTGCTGGACGCAACCGACCCGATCGCCGCATGAGGACCACCATGGACAACGACCAGCAACCCGATCCCGCCCGACGCAGCCTGCTGAAGGCCGCGCCGCTGGGCGCATTGGCCGTCGTCGCGGCCGCGCGTGCGCGTGCGCCCGAGGCGCCGGCGCCGGCCGCGCCTGCGGAAGGGCAGAAGGCGCAGGGCTACCACGAGACGGAGCACATCCGGCGCTACTACCGCACCGCGGCTTATTGGTAGGGGAGGACACGATGACCCTGGTGAAGACATCTCGCGACAGTGGCCTCAAGCGGCGCCGCTTCCTCGTCGGCGCGGGCGTGACGGCCGGCGCGGGCGCCCTCGCGCGGCACCTGCCGCTGAACGTGATCCAGCCCGCGACGGCGGCCGACCCCGTGCCGGCGCAGCCGCATGTGGAGGTCAAGCACACCGTGTGCAGCCACTGCTCCGTGGGTTGTTCCGTGGAAGCCGTCGTCAGCAACGGTGTGTGGATCCGCCAGGAAGCCGCGTTCGATTCCCCGATCAATATGGGCGCCCACTGCGCGAAGGGCGCCTCCGTGCGCGAACACGGCTTCGGCGAACACCGGTTGCGCTATCCGATGAAGCTCGTGAACGGCAAGTACGAGCGCATCACGTGGGACCAGGCCATCAACGAGATCGGCGACCGCCTGCTGAAGCTGCGCGCGCAATCCGGGCCGGACGCATTGATGGTCATCGGCAGCTCGAAGCACAACAACGAGCAGTCGTACTTGCTGCGCAAATGGGTGTCGATGTGGGGCTCCAACAACTGCGACCACCAGGCCCGCATCTGCCACTCGACGACGGTGGCCGGTGTCGCCCAGACCTACGGGTATGGCGCGATGACGAACTCGTTCAACGACCTCCACTACAGCAAGGCCGTGCTGTTCATCGGCTCGAATCCGGCCGAGGCGCACCCGATCTCGATGCTGCACTTCCTGCACGCGAAGGAACTGGGCGCGAAGATGATCGTCGTCGACCCGCGCTTCACGCGCACGGCGCGCTTCGCCCACCACTACGTGCGCATCCGTCCCGGCACCGACATCGCGTTCGTGTGGGGCATGCTGTGGCACATCTTCAACAACGGCTGGGAAGACAAGGAGTACATCGCGGCGCGCACGTACGGCATGGACGACGTGCGCAAGGAAGTCGCGAAGTGGACGCCCGATAAAGTCAGCGACGTGACAGGCGTGCCGGAAGCGTCCGTGCGCATGGCAGCCGAGATGCTGGCGACGAACAAGCCGTCGTCCGTCGTCTGGTGCATGGGCATCACGCAGCACCACGTCGGCACGGCGAACGTGCGCGCGCTGTCGATCCTGCAGCTCGCGCTGGGGAATATCGGCGTGCAGGGCGGCGGCGCCAACATCTATCGCGGCCACGACAACGTGCAGGGCGCGACGGACGTGGGCCCCAACGGCGATTCGCTGCCCGGCTACTACGGCATCGCGGAAGGCGCGTGGAAGCATTTCGCCACCGTGTGGGGTGTCGACTATGACTGGATCAAGTCGCGCTTCGGCTCGAAGGAGCTGATGGAAAAGCCCGGCATCACCGTGTCGCGCTGGTTCGACGCCGTCCTCGAGGACAACCAGTACGTCGACCAGCCGACCAACCTGCGTGCCGTGTTCTACTGGGGCCACGCGCCGAACAGCCAGACGCGTTTGCCCGACATGAAGGCCGCGATGCAGAAGCTGGACTTCATGGTCGTCATCGATCCTTACCCCAGCATGACGGCGGCCATGCACGGCAGGAGCGATGGCGTGTACCTGCTGCCCGCCGCGTCGCAGTTCGAGACGCAGGGCTCCGTGACGGCGTCGAACCGGTCGATCCAGTGGCGCGAGCGCGTGATCCAGCCGCTGTTCGAGTGCAAGACGGACCACGAGATCATGTACCTGTTCGCACGGAAGCTGGGTTTCGGCGAGCAGCTCGTCAAGAACATCAAGGTCGTCAACAACGAGCCCGTCATCGAAGACATCCTCCGCGAGATCAACCGCTCGTGCTGGACCATCGGCTACACGGGCTGCTCGCCCGAGCGCCTGAAGCTGCACATGGAGCACAAGCGCGACTTCAACCCGACGACGATGCGCGCCGAGACCGGCCCGTGCAAGGGCGATTACTACGGCCTGCCGTGGCCGTGCTGGGGCACGCCGGAGATGAAGCATCCGGGCACGCCGATCCTGTACGACCTGCACAAGAGCGTGGCGGAAGGCGGCCTGCCGTTCCGCGCGAACTGGGGCGTGGAGCACAACGGCGAGCCGCTGCTCGCGGCCGACGGCTCGTTCACGAAGGACTCCGAGATCGATACCGGCTATCCGGAATTCGACCACGTGTTCCTGAAAAAACTGGGCTGGTGGGCCGAGCTGACGCCGGAAGAGCAAACGCAGGCAGAGGGCAAGAACTGGAAGACCGACCTGTCGGGCGGGATCATCCGCGTCGTCATCGCCCACGGCTGCGCGCCGTACGGCAATGCGCGCGCCCGCTGCAATGTGTGGAACTTCCCCGACCCCGTGCCGACGCACCGCGAACCCCTGGTCACGCCGCGCCGCGACCTCGTCGCGAAGTACCCGACGTACGACGACAAGGCCGCATTTTGGCGCCTGCCCACGTTGTACAAGTCCGTGCAGGAAGTCGACTTCGCGAAGGACTACCCGTTGATCATGACGTCGGGCCGCCTCGTCGAATTCGAGGGTGGCGGCGACGAGACGCGGTCGAACCCGTGGCTCGCGGAGCTCCAGCAGAACATGTTCTGCGAAGTGAACCCGGAGGACGCCGCGCAGATCGGGGTGAGGCTGGGCGAATTCATGTGGGTCGAGACGCCCACGGGCGCGCGCCTCAAGCTGATGGCGATGGTGACGCCGAGGGTGCCGGTGGGCCTCGTGTGGATGCCGTTCCACTTCGGCGGCTGGTGGATGGGCGAGGACCTGGAAAAGCATTATCCGGAAGGCGGCGCGCCCACGGTGCGCGGCGAGGCCGTCAACGTCGGCTGGACGTACGGCTACGACGCCGTGACGATGATGCAGGAAACGAAGGTGTCGCTGTGCCGTTTGGTGCGGGCGTGAGGAGAATGCGATGGCAAGGATGAAGTTCATCTGCGACACGGAGCGCTGCATCGACTGCAACGGCTGCGTGACCGCCTGCAAGAACGAGAACGAGACCCCGTGGGGCGTCAATCGCCGCCGCGTCGTCACCATCAACGACGGCGTGCCGGGCGAGCGCTCGATCTCGGTCGCCTGCATGCATTGCAGCGACGCGCCGTGCCTCGCCGTCTGCCCCGTCAACTGCATCTACCACACGGAAGACGGCATCGTCCTGCACGACAAGGACCAGTGCATCGGCTGCGGCTACTGCTATTACGCGTGCCCGTTCGGCGCGCCGCAATTCCCGGCGACGGGCTTGTTCAACCACCGCGGCAAGATGGACAAGTGCACGTTCTGCTCGGGCGGTCCCGAGCCCGACACGTCCGAGGCGGAATTCAAGAAGTACGGCCGCAACCGCATCGCGGAAGGCAAGCTGCCCGCGTGCGCGGAGATGTGCGGCACGAAGGCGCTGCTCGCCGGCGACGCCACCGTCATCGCCGACATCTACCGCCAGCGCGTGGAGACGCGCGGTTACGGCCCGGAGCTGTGGGGCTGGAAGATCGCGTACGGCAAGCCTAAGCGGGGTGGCGACATCAAGGCGAAGGGCGACGGTCCGCGCGACAACCAGAACCTGAAGGACTCGCAGAACGACGAGGGGAGGCTGCCGACATGAAGCGCCTCCTCATCCTCTGCCTGCCCTTGACCCTGCTCGCGGGCTGCCTCGAAGTCGACCAGCATCCGAACTGGGTGCACGGCATGTACGCCGGGAAGAAGGACGACCGGCCGTTCTTCCGCCACTTCCACAACGACAAGCTGTCGTGGTGGGGAACGATCAGCAACCGCAACATGAACCAGAACGAATACAACCGGGCCAACCCGTAACAGGAGCCGATCATGTCATTCACGTTACGATCGTTTCTGTCTCTGTTCGTGTCGTTGTGGCTGATCGGCGCCGCGCATGCGGCCGTCCCGAACAACCGCGCCGAACCCGCGTACGCGGAGGAACAGACGATCCTGCAGGCCGAACACGATTCGCACACGCCTGAGCCGGGCCTCGGTTCCAAGGCGTCCGGCCGCGTGCATATCGACCGCCACTACCTCGGCCAGTACGGCAAGTCGGAAGGGACGGTGATCGTCCAGCGCGGCGGCAACCAGTGGCGCGTGTGGCGTAACGGGCCGATTGCCACCGCGATGGGCACCATTCTCGTCGTCGTGCTCGTCGCGCTTTTCTTCTTTTACCGCGCCGTCGGCCCCGCGCGCGTGGAAGAGCCGGACACGGGCCGGCGCATCCGCCGCTTCACGGACTGGGAACGGGGCGTGCACTGGGCGACGGCGATCACGTTCATCGTCCTCGCCGTGACGGGCCTCGTGATCATGTTCGGCAAGAAGCTCCTGCTGCCGCTCGTCGGCCACGACGTGTTCGCGGCCATCGCCTACGTCTTCAAATACCTGCACAACTTCGCAGGCCCGCTGTTCATCGTGTGTTCCGTGCTGATGTTCTTCACGTTCCTGCACCGGAACGTGTTCCGCCGCATCGACTGGCAGTGGATCAAGCAGGGCGGGGGCCTCGTCTCGCACCGGCACGTGCCGGCCGGGTTCTTCAACGCGGGCGAGAAGTCCTGGTTCTGGCTGGGCGTCACGTTGCTGGGCCTCGTGATGTCGGTCACCGGCCTGATTCTGGATTTCGTGACGTTCGGCCAGACCCGCTACGTGCTGCAGGTGGCGAACTACCTGCACATCGCGGGCGCAACGTTCTACATCGCCGCGGCGATGGGCCACATCTACATCGGCACGTGGGGCACGCCGGGCGCGTACGAAGCGATGCGCCACGGGACCGTCGACGAATCGTGGGCCAGGGCGCACCACGCCGTGTGGTACGACGAAGTGAAGGCCGGCGTCGCGCCCGGCACGTTCGACGACCGCCTGCCGCCCGACCAGCCGCCGCCCGCGCCGCCATCCGGCCCGCGCGCGCGACCCGGACCGGCGCACTGAGGGGGTGATGATGCACGCGACGAAGACGATCCTGGCGATGACGCTGCTGGCGCTGGCCGCCGCAGGGTGCAAACAGCACGGCGACCACGCCCAGCGCAAGACGAAATTCCCCGGCATGGTGACGGCGGACGGGGGCACGAGCGGGCAGGTGATGGCCGCGCACGGCGGCCCGAAGACGAATGCGGGCTATGCGGGGGGCACGCCGGGCATCGCGGGCGGCAGCGGCGGCAACACGGGCGGCGCCGCGACGGGCGGCGCCGTGCGCGAGACGGGCCAGGGCCCCAGCCAGGGCGTAACGCCGCCCAGCGGCGCCGGCGCGCAGGGTACGACGCAGGTGCCGCCGGGCGACCACGGCAAGCCGGCGGCGCCCACGCCGGCGGAGATCGGGCCGCAGCCGGGCGCCGTCAACCGCGATCCCACGCATTCGGCGGCGCCGGGACGGTGACGACGATGGAGACACGGACGATGAACGGTACGCACGACAAGCGCGCGCATGCAGCGCGCAACAGGCTCGCGGCGCTGGCGCTGATGTGCGCGGCCGCGACGGCCCACGCCGCGCTGCCGCCACCGACACCCGCGCAGCAGGAAGCCGCCGCCGCGAAGAAGGCGGCCGCCGACGCGCAGGCCGCAAAGGACAAGCAGGAACTGGGCGCGTCGATGGATGCCATCGTCGCGCGCTGGCGTGCCCGCGCGGGCGCGCAAGGCTGGAAGACGCATGCACCCGTCGCCATCGCGGCAGCAAGCTCGCCCACGCAGGCCGCCGCGCCGGCCGGGCAGCCGGACGGCAAGCTGACGGCCGCCGGGGCCGCCGCCCCCATCAAGAGCGAGAAGCTTGGCACGGCGCCGCCCAGCACGGACGTGAAGGCCGGTCCCACGAAGGCCGAGCCGGCGGGCACGCCGCCCACCGTGCAGAAAGGCACGCCGAAGGTGCACAACAAATGAAGATGGCCTCCATGCCCATCGCCGTGCTGATGCAGCGGCGGACACTCCGACACCGCTGGGCCGACGAAGCGTGGGAAGCGGTGGGCGTCGTCCCCGACCGCGGCGACCTGCCGCCGGTGCAGGTGCTGAGCGAGTCGCCGGAGCGCGACTACTACCTCGTGTCCGGCCTCGAACTGGAGCTGTACCCGGACGAGAACGAGGGCTATTACGAGAATTGCGTGGCGCCCGAATCGAAGGTCTTCGTGCTGTGGCGGATGGAGAACGGCCGCGCGATGCCCGTGCGGGCGTCCGTCAGCTATGTCGAGGGCACGCGCATGTTCGACTCCGGCGAGAACGCCGATGGCGTGACGATGCCGGCCGAGATCTATGCGTGGCTCGCCGGCTATCTGCGCGCGCACTACCAGCCGAAGCCGCGCCGCGGCCGCCAGCACGGATGACGGGGGCTACCTTGGCGGACGAAGGCTTCCTGCGCCGCTGGGCGCGCCGCAAGACCGAGGTCCAGACGGGCACCGTGCCGATGCCGGAACCGCCGGCCGCCGTGCCCGCGCTCGTCGATGCCGGGCCGCAGCCCGCCGCGGGCCCCGTGCCGCTGCCGACGATGGACGACGTCGCCCGCCTGACGCGCGACTCCGATTTCTCCGCCTTCGTCGCGCGCGGCGTCGACGCTGCCGTGCGCCGCACGGCGCTCAAGACGCTGTTCGCCGACCCGCACTTCAACACGATGGACGGGCTGGACGTCTACATCGGCGACTACACGACGCCGAGCCCCATGTCGGAAGCGATGCTCGCGTCGCTCGCGCATGCGAAGCAGGTGCTGCGGCGCGCCGTCGACAACGTCGCGGACGACCCCGATCCACCCCCGGACGATCCGCAGGAAGCAGCCTGACCACGATACCTACAACGACAACCTGAACCGGGACACGATGAATATCCGCTTGATCGACGGGCAGGGCATCCCGCCCGACCCCATGCAGGACGAACGCGACCGCGCTGCCCGTGATGCGGCACTGGGCGCATTGGGCGCGCTGCCGGCGCCTGACCCGCGCGACACCGTCGGCTACCGTTCCGCGGGACGCACGCTCGTCATCGGCCCCCGCGCCGACGCGCTGCCGTGGGCCGAGCGCCTGGCGGCCATGCTGCCCGTGACCGTACTGTTGCTGGATGGGGACGGCGACGCCGACGCCAACGCCGTAAGCGAGCCACCGCGCCTGTTCCCCGTGTTCGCCGCGCGCGCACTCGTGCTGACCGGTTGGCTCGGCGCGTTCGACGCGACGTGGCAGGCGCCGGGCACCGCGCCGCATCAGGCGCGCTTCGACCTCGTGCTCGACCTGGGCGCGAGTCCGCAGATCGCCACGCACCAGCGTCCGCACGGCTATCACGCGCCGGGGCCGGACCACGTCGCGCGGCAGGCGGCCGTCGACGCGCTGGCGAACATGGTCGGCGACTTCGAGAAGCCGACCTACTTCGCGTACAAGGCGCGCCTGTGCGCGCACGGCCGCAACAAGAAGACCGGATGCAATGCCTGCGTGGAGGTCTGCTCGGCGGGCGCGATCGCGGGCGCGGGCGACCTCATCGCCGTGAACCCGTACCTGTGCGCCGGCTGCGGCGCGTGCACGACCGTGTGCCCGACGGGGGCGCTCGCGTATGCGTACCCGGACGCGCCGCACACGGGTACGCGCATCAAGGCGCTGCTGGGCGCGTACGCGCAGGCGGGCGGACGCGATCCCGTGCTGCTCGTGCACGGCGCCGACGGCGCCGCGCTGCTCGACGCGCTGGACGCGCAAGGCGCCGTGCCGGGACGCGTGCTGCCGCTGGGCGTGCACCACACGGCATCGACCGGGATCGACCTGTGGCTCGCGGCGCTCGCGTGGGGCGCGGCCGGTGTCGCCGTGTTGATGACGGATGCGGAAGCGCCGCAGTATGCCGCCGCGCTGGACGAGCAGATGGCCATCGCGCAGACGATCATGACGGGGCTCGGCTATGCGGGCCCGCACGTGCAGCTGCTGCGCGTGGCGGATGCGGACGAGCTGGCGCTGGGCCTGCGGCACGCGCCGCGCGGCGACGTGCCGGCGCGTCGCGCCGGTTTCAACGCCGCGGCGGACAAGCGCAACACGCTCGACTACGCGCTGGACCACCTGCTGCGCGAGGCGCCGCAGCCCGTGGAGGAGATCGCGCTGCCGGCCGGTAGTCCGTTCGGCGCGCTGGCCGTCGATCCGGGTAAGTGCAGCCTGTGCATGGCGTGCGTGGGCGCGTGCCCGGCGTCTGCGCTGCAGGATGGCCAGAACGCGCCGCAGCTGCGCTTCATCGAAAAGAACTGCGTGCAGTGCGGGCTGTGCGCGACGACCTGTCCGGAAGACGCGATCCGCCTGGTGCCGCGGCTGTCGTTCCGCGCGGCGCGCAAGGAGCCCGTCGTGCTGAACGAGACGCAGCCATTCCACTGCATCCGCTGCGACAAGCCGTTCGGCACCCTGCGCATGGTCGAGAGCATGCTGGCGCGCCTCGCCGGCCACCCCGCGTTCGCGGGCCATCTCGACCGCATGCGCATGTGCGGCGACTGCCGCGTCATCGACATGATGACGCCGACGGACGAGCAGACCATCGCCCAGGCGCAGGAGCTGCGGCGGCGCTGACCGCTTCCTGCGTGCGGCCCGGCCGTGGCAGAATGGGGACGGGCGCTCACGAGGCGCCCGTCCGCACATAAAGGAGACGAACGATGGCATCCCCGTACGAGCGCTTCATCCGCGCGCGCGACTTCCTCCAGCAGCACCGCACCGATTATGCGACGGCGTACCGCGACTACGTCTCGCCCGAACTCGACGAATTCAACTGGGCGCTCGATTATTTCGACTGGCAGGCGCAGGGCAACGCGACGCCCGCGCTGTGGGTCGTCGACGAAGACGGCACGGAACACAAGATCAGCTATGCCGACATGGCGGCGCGCTCGGCCCGCGTCGCGAACTGGCTGCGCGACGCCGGCGTGCGGCGCGGCGACCGCGTCCTGTTGATGCTGCCGAACCGCGTCGAGCTGTGGGAAGCCATGCTGGCGGGGATCAAGCTGGGCGCCGTGCTCGTGCCCACGACGATGCTCGTCTCCGGCAGCGATTTGCAGGACCGGCTGCAGCGGGGGCGCGTGCGCCACGTGATTGCGCAGGCGTCCGAAGTGCACAAGTTTGCGGACATGGCCGGCGAGTTCACGCGCATCGCCGTGGGCGGCGCGCATCCCGGCTGGCGCGACTACGCGGACAGTGCGGCGGCGAGCGACGCGTTCGTTGCGGACGGCGTCACCCGCGCCACCGATCCGCTGCTGCTGTACTTCACGTCGGGCACGACGGCGAAACCGAAGCTCGTGCTGCACAGCCACCAGAGTTACCCGGTCGGGCATCTGTCGACGATGTACTGGATCGGCCTGCGCGCGGGCGACGTGCACTGGAACATCAGTTCGCCCGGCTGGGCGAAGCATGCGTGGAGCTGCTTCTTCGCGCCGTGGAATGCGGGTGCCACCGTGTTCGTCTACAACTACGAACGCTTTTCCGCGCGCGCCTGCCTCGACACGATCGTGCGCTGCGGCGTCACGTCGCTGTGCGCGCCGCCCACGGTGTGGCGCCTGATGATCAAGGAAGACCTCGCGCAATGGCGGCCGCCGCTGCGCGAACTCGTGGGCGCGGGCGAGCCGCTGAACCCGGAAGTCATCGAACAGGTCGAGCGCGCGTGGGGCATCCGCATCCGCGACGGGTTCGGCCAGTCGGAGACCACGTGCCAGGTCGGCAATTCGCCGGGACAAACTATCAAGCCGGGCTCGATGGGCCGGCCGCTGCCGGGCTACCGCGTCGCCCTGCTCGACATCGACGATGCGCCCGCGCAGGAAGGGGAGATCGCGTTGGCGCTCGATCCGGCCCCGCTGGGCCTGATGCTGTGCTACGAAAGCGACGACGCGAAGACGGCCGACGTGATGCGCGCCGGCTACTACCACACGGGCGACACGGCGCGCGTCGACGAGGACGGCTATTATTTTTACGTGGGCCGCAACGACGACGTGTTCAAGTCGTCCGACTACCGCATCAGCCCGTTTGAACTGGAGAGCGTGCTGATCGAGCATCCGGACGTCCTGGAAGCCGCGATCGTGCCGAGCCCCGATCCGGTCCGGCTCGCCGTGCCGAAGGCGTTCATCGCGCTGCGCCCGGGCGTGGAGCCGACGCGCGAACTGGCCGCCGCGATCTTCGCGTTCGCGCGCGACCGGCTGGCGCCCTACCAACGCATCCGCCGCATCGCGTTCACGGAGCTGCCGAAGACGATCTCCGGCAAGATCCGCCGCGTCGAGCTGCGCAAGGCCGAGCTGGCGGGCGATCGCGCCGGCCTCGAGTTCCGCGAGGACGAGCTCGGCGGCTGACGGCAACACGACGGGAGATCGGTGGCGTGTGGCGGCCACGCCCCGATCCGATCAATAATAGCCATTCGCCATCCAACCGAAGCCGACCCAATGACCATGCCAGCCCGACCGTCCACATCGAAGCAGACCGCAAGCCAGGCACGGAGCGCCACCGCGGGCAACGCCGCCGGCAAATCCGGCGCAAAGTCAGCCGGCGAGTCCGCTGCAAAGCCAGCCGGCAAGTCAGCCACAAGATCAGCCGATAACTCCGCCGCGAAGTCAGCCGCAACGTCAGCCGCCAAGGCCGCCAAGGCCGCCAAGGCCGCCAAGCCGGCCCGCGCCGCCGCGTACGAAGTGCGCGAATCGCCCGTGCACGGCAAGGGCGTGTTCGCGCTGCGCCCGATCGCGGCCGGCGAGCGCATCATCGAATACCGCGGCGAGCGCATCACGTGGGACGACGCCACGCGCCGCGCCGCCGAACGGGGCGGCCCCGTCAACCACACGTTCTACTTCAGCCTGGCCGACGGCAGCGTGATCGACGGTGGCCGGCGCGGCAATGACGCCCGCTGGATCAACCACGCATGCGAGCCCAACTGCGAAGCCTACGAAGACGACGGCCGCGTGTACATCCACGCGCTGCGCGACATTGACGCAGGCGAGGAACTGAACTACAACTATGCGCTGATCTACGACGAACGCCACACGCCCGCGCTGAAGCGCCTGTTCGCCTGCCGCTGCGGTACGCCGGCCTGCACGGGCACGATGCTGGCGCCGAAGAAGCGCAGCCGCAAGGCCGCCGGCGCCCCGGCCTGAGGCAGCCGCCGCGGCGTTGCACGCAAGCCGACAGACAACACCAACAACACGACCGTAGCCCGCCCATGAAACCCGTCGTCCGCAGCCTGCTCGAAACCGATCTCTACAAATTCACGATGTGGCAGGCCCTGCTGCACATGCACCCGAACGCCACCGGCGATTACGAGTTCAAGTGCCGCAACACGCCCGCGTATCCGCTGGCCGAGCTGAAAGACGACGTCGAACGGGAGTTGGACCATCTGTGCACGCTGATGTTCAGCGAGGAGGACGTCGATTACATGCGGTCGCTGCGCTTCATCAAAAGCGACTTCGCCGACTTCCTCACCTTGTTCCGTTTCCAGCGCAAGTTCATCCACGTCGATACGGACGGCCCGCACCTGCGCATCCATGCCAGCGGCCCGATCGCGCACGTGATGGGTTTCGAGATATTCGTGCTGTACATCGTCAACGAACTGTATTTCCGCCGCTTCGACCAGCAGGCCGCGCTGACCGTGGCGCGCGAACGGCTGGCGCAGAAGATCGCGGAATTCCGGGCGTTCGAGCAGGAACCGAAGCGGCTGAATCCGTTCGAGTTCTTCGATTTCGGCGTGCGCCGGCGTTTCTCCGGCGACTGGCACGAGGAAGTCGTGGCCACGCTCGCGCGCGAGCTGCCGCAGTTTTTCAAGGGCACGTCGAACGTGTATCTGGCGAAAAAATTCGACCTCGTGCCGATCGGGACGATGGCGCACGAATACATGCAGGCGTTCCAGTCGTTCGACGTGCGCCTGCGCGATTTCCAGAAAAAGGCGCTGGAAGACTGGGTGCAGGAATACCGGGGCGACCTGGGGACGGCGCTGACGGACGTCGTCGGCATGGACGCCTTCCTGCGCGACTTCGACCTGTATTTCGCCAAGCTGTTCGACGGCCTGCGCCACGATTCCGGCGACCCGATCGCGTGGGGCGAGAAGGCCCTCGCGCACTACGCCAAGCTGCGCATCGACGCGCGCACGAAGCGCCTCGTGTTCTCCGACGCGCTCACCGTGCCGAAGGCGCTCTCGCTGTACCGCCATTTCGCCGACCGTGTGATGACGGGCTTCGGCATCGGGACCAAGCTGACGAACGACACCCAGTTCGAGCCGCTGAACATCGTCATGAAGCTCACGCGCTGCAACGGCCAGCCCGTCGCCAAGCTGTCCGACAGCCCCGGCAAGGGCTTTTCCACGGACGAGACCTTCATCGCGTATCTGCGGCAGGTGTTCGACCAACGCATCTAGACAAAGGATCGCGACGATGAACAGATTGAACCGCGCCGTTGTTGCCGCCTTGCTCGCCGTGGCGGCAGGTGCGTCGCAGGCCGACGACGTGATGTCGCCCGAGCAGGCGACGCGCTACCTTGCGCAGATGAAGGCCGTGGGCGAGGCTTGCGAAACGCGGTACCCGAACCTGAAGGAGGCGGTGGCCCGTTCCTGGGTCAGCGGCTGGGACGAGCCGACCCGTGCCTGGGCGGCCAGCCTGATGAAGACCGAGGCGTTCCAGCGCGCGCTGGAAGCGGCGCGCAAGGCGCAGGCGGAGGCCGGCCAGCCGACCGAGAAGGATTGCACCGCGATGTATGGCAGCTTCCCGCCGGCGGCGCCGGCGGACGGGAAATAGGCCACGACGACCAGCGTGGCACCGGTCGCCGGGGCGGGGACCGATGCCGCCCGTGCGATTTACAAGCCCGCCCCGACGATCTGCGCCGCGACCGCCGACGTGCTGTCGTTGGCGATGTTGTTCATCGCCTTCAAGAAGTCGCTGTGCCACAAGCCTTCACTGGTGATGCTGCGGTTCACGCTGTTGTGGATCGGGACGCTGGTCGTCGTCGCGTCGGCTCGTCGTACAGTCGCGGTGCCGTCGACGTCGAGCCTCAGCATGTTGCGCTGCTGTTCGAGGACGCGAAACGTCGTGAAGCGGACCGTGACGAACCGCGCCGCCGGCCGTGCCTGCATCGCCTGGCGGGCGCATTCGTCGTCCTCGCACACTTGTCCTTCGGTGCCGACGGCCTGCACCAGATTGTCGTGGATAAACCGTCCGAAGGGCACGAGGATGCGCGAGTCGATATTGAAGGGTTGCCCAGTGCCGGAAGCGGACATGCCGATGCGTTGATTGGCCGGCAGCGCGGCCAGCATCGCGAGTTGCGGTCCGTTCTTCGCGAGGGTGTTTTCGTAGTGCTGCGTGAACCCGATGTGACGCGACTCGTCGGGGCTCCACGCGACGCCGACGACGTTGTCGCACACGATTTCGGAAAATGGTTTGCCCGGAAAGACGGGTTCGAGCAGGACGACGACGCCGGTGCCCTTGGCTGCCCCGGCGGGCCCCGCGAAATGCGGCGCCGCCGCCTGGTACTTGTCCATGGCGCAGCCCGCGATGAGCAGCGTATAAGCCAGCGCTGCAATCCGTACACCCTTCATCATCTACACGTGCTCCGGTATGAATCGTTGAAAAATGGGGCGTGGCATGTCGTCGGCATCAACCTGCTTGCTCCGCGCCCAGCGCCCGCCGCAAATCATCGACGCTGGCCGGCTTGGTCAGATGCAGATCGAACACGGCGATGTCGCCTTGCGCATGCGCGGCCACGCCCGCCTGGCGGCCGTAGCCGGTGAGCGCGGCGAGCCGCAGGGGGGCCGCCGCGGCGCGGCGCATGGCGGCGGCCAGCGCGTAGCCGTCCATGTCGGGCAGGCCGATGTCGAGGATCGCCGCGTCGGGCGGCCATGCGGCCTGCACGTCCAACCCGGCCGCCGCCGTGTGGGCCGTGCGCACGTCGTGCCCCAGTTCGCGCAGGACGGCGGCCGTGAGGGCGGCGGCGTCTTCGTTGTCGTCCACGACGAGCACCCGCAGTGCCGGCACAGCCGCATGCACGGCGGCGGGCGGCGTCGCGCACGCGGGCGCGCCCAGCGGCAGGAGGATTTCGAAACGGCTGCCGAGGCCGGGGCCGTCGCTGTGCGCGCTCACGCGGCCGCCGTGCAGCTCGACGATGCGATGCACGATGGCGAGGCCCAGGCCCAGGCCGGCGTGGCGCACGAGCGGTTGCGGTGCCTGGTAGAACGGCTCGAACACGCGCGCCGCCAGGCCGGGTTCCATGCCGATGCCGTTGTCGGTCACGACGAGGCGCGCCGCGTCGTCCCCATGGTCCAGGGCGACGTGCGTATCCGTGCTGCCGAAGCGGGCCGCGTTCGACAGCAGGTTGCCGAGCACCTGTACGAGGCGGTGCTCGTCGCCGTCGACCCACAGCGTGTCCGGCGCCTGCACGCGGACGGGCTGCCCGGGCAGCGCGGCGACGGCGTGCCGCACGACGGCCGCCAGGTCGACGGGACGCACGTCGATACGCAGCTTGCCGGACGCGATGCGCGACACGTCGAGCAGGTCGTCGACGAGGTGTTTCAGGTGCTCGACCTGGCGCCGCATGATGCCGCGCTCGCGCTGCCCGGCCGTGTCGCCGCGCAGGTCCATCAGGTCGAGCGCGCCGGCGATCGGCGCGAGCGGATTGCGCAATTCGTGCCCCAGCACGGCGAGGAATTCGTCCTTGGCGCGGCCGGCCTGGCGCGCCTGTTCCAGCGCTTCCTCGCGCCGCGCCAGCGCGTCGGCGAGGGAGTCGAGCAGGCGGCCCCGTTCCTGCTCATGGGCGGCGCGGCGCGCGCCGGCCGCCGCCAGCGCGGTGCCCATCGCGTCGATCTCGCGGATGCGCGAATGAGGCAGGGCCAGTTCCGTGCCCGCGCCCAGCGCCGCGGCGCCCGCCTCGACGGCGGCGATGCGGCGCACGATGCGCCGGGCCAGCAGCGATGCGAGGCCGATGCTCAGCGCCAGCGACAGGACGATGCCCGCGCCGTACCACTTGAAGCCTTCCGTGGGACCGCCCGCCCAGCCGACGGTCGGCGCGCCGACGGCGACGGTCCAGCCGTAGCGCGACAGCCGCGTGTAGGCCGACGCCAGAGACGCGCCTTCGATGGACTGCGTCTGGCCCGCGCCTTCCGGGCCGTTCAGCCGGATCAGCCGCGCGAGCGACGGGCTGGGCACGGTGCCGATGAGGTCCAGTCCGCCCTTCGAGCGGGCGACGATGGCGCCGTCGCCGTCCAGCACCGTGATCACGGACCCCGGCGGCACCTGCTGGCGCGTGACGACACGCATGATGCGGTCGGGCTGGACGATTGCAGTCAGCACGTACGACCTGCCGCGCACGTCGGTCACGGGATAGCGCACGGGCACGGCAGCGCGTCCGCCGTGGCCGCGCGCCACGTGGCCGATCACGGGGCGGCGCAGCACGAGCGCGAGGCGCAGGCTGGACGGATCGGCGATGGGCTGCGGCTCCGCACCGTATGGCGCCGTCGTGCGGAACAGCATGCGGCCGTCGCTGCCGGCCAACGTCACGCCCAGCCATTCGGTCTGCGCCCTGGCCTGGTCGCGGGCAATGGGATAGAAGGCGGCCAGGTCGCCCGCCTCGAGCGCCGGCGTGCGCGCCATGCTGGCGAGGGTGGCGACGGTGCCGTCCAGTTCCGCATCGACGGCGCTCGACAGCGCCCGCGCCAGGTCCAGCAGGGCACGTTCCTGTTCGCTCTGGTGGTATTCGGCGGCAAGATGCACGCTCCAGGCGCCCAGCGCGGCCAGCGGCAGCAGGCCGATCGCCGTCAATGCGATCAGCAGGTGGCGAAGCGACAGCGTGGGCCCGCGTTGAGCGCGCATGGAACGTCCCGGAATCCAAAGTCGACAATTATACGTGCGTGTGTGCGTGCGGCGCGCCGGGACGGCCGTCATTGCTTGCACATCCTGCGCGAGCGCCTATGCTGCAAGAGGGCGCGGGCGGATGGCGGCCGCCACCTGCCGGGTTCGCCGGGTGGGGGACGCGATGACGCAAATGAAACCGGATGTGCTGGACGGCTTGAAGGCCGCCCTGAGGGGACCCGTGCTGCTGCCGGGCGACCCGGACTACGATGGCGCGCGGCAGGTCTGGAACGCGATGATCGACCGGCGCCCGGCGCTGATCCATCGCTGCGCCGGCACGGCCGACGTCTGCACGGCTGTCGCGTTCGCGCGCGACCATGGCGTGCCGCTGGCCGTGCGCGGCGGCGGCCACAATATCGCCGGCAACGCCGTGTGCGACGACGGGTTCGTGATCGATCTCTCGGCCATGCGCCGCGTCCACGTCGATCCGGACGCGCGCCTCGCCTGGGTCGACGGCGGCGCGCTGCTGGGCGACGTCGACCACGAGACGCAGGCGTACGGCCTCGCCGTTCCCCTCGGCATCAATTCGACGACCGGCGTGGCCGGCCTCACGCTGGGCGGCGGCTTCGGCTGGCTGTCGCGCATGCTGGGGCTGACGGTCGACAACCTGGTCGGCGCCGACATCGTCACTGCGGACGCGCGCCGCCGCCACATCGGCCCGCGCGCCGAGCCCGACCTGTTCTGGGCCATCCGCGGCGGTGGCGGCAATTTCGGTGTCGTCACGCGCTTCGAGTTCGCGCTGCATGCCGTGGGGCCTGCGGTCACGGCCGGGCTGATCGTGTTTTCCGCTGCCGAGGGCCGGGACGTGCTGCGCCGCTACCGCGACTACGTGGACACGTTGCCGAACGACGTCTCGATCTGGGCCGTGTTGCGCAAGGCGCCGCCGCTGCCGTTCCTGCCGGCGGACGTGCACGGCCAGGACATCGTCGCGCTGGCCGTGTTCTCGCCGCGGCCGCCGGACGAGGCGTTGCCGGCGTTCGCGCCCGTGCGCGCGTTCGGCACCGTGCTGGGCGAACACGTCGGCGCCGTGCCGTATGCCGCGTGGCAGAAGACGTTCGATCCGCTGCTGGCGCCGGGCGCGCGCAACTACTGGAAATCGCACAATTTCGCCACGTTGTCGGACGACGCGATCGACGTCGTGCTGCGCTATGCCGGCAGCGTGCCGTCGCCGCAGTGCGAGATCTTCCTGGGCCTCATCGGCGGGCGCGCCAACGAACCGGCCGTCGATGCGACGGCGTACCCGCACCGCAACGTGACGTATGCGATGAACGTGCACGGGCGCTGGTCCGACGCGGCCGACGACGCGCGCTGCGTGGGCTGGGCGCGCGAGTTTTTCGCGGCCGTCGCGCCGTACGCGGCGGGCAGCGTCTACATCAACTTCCTCACGCAGGACGAGGAGACGCGCATCCACGAAGCCTACGGGCCGAACTGGGACCGGCTCGTGCAGGTCAAGCAGCGCTACGACCCGGACAATCTGTTCCGCTTCAACCACAACATCCCGCCGGCCGGGTAGGCGTCACCCCAGCGCCAGCTCGACGGCGGCCGCCGCGTGCAGCCCCGTCGTGTCGTACAACGGCACGGGGCTGTCCTCGGGGCCGACGAGCAGCATGATCTCCGTGCAGCCGAGGATGATCGCCTCCGCGCCCGCTGCGACGAGGCGCCCGATCACGGCGCGGTACGCGTCGCGCGACGCCGCGTCGACCTTGCCCTGCACGAGTTCCTCGTAGATGACGCGGTGCACGGTCGCGCGGTCGGTGGCGTCCGGCACGATCACGTCGAGCCCGTGCAGGTCGGCGAGGCGGCCCTTGTAGAAATCCTGTTCCATCGTGAACGCGGTGCCCAGCAGGCCGACGCGCTTGTGGCCGTCCGCCTTGATGCGTTCCGCCGTCGGGTCGGCGATGTGCAGCAGCGGCAGGTCGACGGCGGCCCGCATCCGGTCGTACGCCTTGTGCATCGTGTTCGTGCAGATGATGAGGAAGTCGGCGCCGCCCCGTTCGAGCCGCTGCGCCGCCTCGACCATCAGGTCGGCCGCATCGTTCCAGCGGTCCTCGCGCTGCAGGACGGCGATGTCGTCGAAGTCGAACGACCACATCAGGCACTGCGCCGAGTGCAGGCCGCCGAGGCGGTCGCGCACGCCCTCGTTGACGAGGCGATAGTATTCGGCCGAGCTTTTCCAGCTCATCCCGCCCAGCATACCGATGATCTTCTGCGCCATGCATGTCTCCTGTCGAGTCGAGCCGTCCAGTATAGCCAGAAGACCAACATGGTGCTGCCGTGCGCCCGCGCACCGACGCGGGCGCGTGCGCGACGGACCATCCACGACGACGGCCATCCCGGCCTGTTGGAGACCACCATGGATTCGATCAACCGCAACCAGCCCGAAGCGAACCGCCGCGATCTCGCCGGCCGCGATGCCATCCAGCGCGTGAAGGACATGACGGACGACGCGGACACCTGCTTCTTTTGCACGGCCGGCGCGACCGGCTCGACGAACGGCGTGCGCCCGATGAGCGTGCGCGAAACGGACGACGCGGGCAACCTGTGGTTCCTGAGCGCGAACGACAGCCACAAGAACCACGAGCTGGCCGCGAATCCGGCCGTGAAGCTGTACTTCCAGCGCGACGCGCACGCCGGCTTTCTCGAGCTGGAGGGCCGCGCCGAGGTGCTGCAGGACCGTGCCCGCATCCATCAGTTGTGGAACCCGATGCTCAAGACATGGTTCACGGAAGGCGAGGACGACCCGCGCATCAGCGTCATCCGCTTCACGCCGCAAATCGGCTACTACTGGGACAACAAGCACGGCAACCTCGTCGCGGGCGCCAAGATCGCCGTCGGCGCGCTCGTCGGCAAGACGCTCGACGATTCGATCGAAGGCCGGCTCGCGTTCTGACGGTCAGCGGATCACCGCCAGCGCCGCGAATTCCCCGACCGCGAAGTCGACGAACGCGCGCAGCCGCGGCGCCATGTGGCGGCTGCTGCGCAGCACGAGGTGCACGGGCAGGGGCTCCGGCTCGTAGCCGGCGAGCAGCCGGCGCAGCAGGCCGGCCCGCAGGTCCGGCTCGACCTGGTACGACAGCGCGCGGGCGATGCCGAAACCGTCGCGCGCGGCCGCCAGCACGGCCTCCACGTCGTTCATGCGCAGGCGCGGGGCGTAGCGCACGACGTGCTCGCGGCCTTCGCCGCGGAAGCGCCATTCGGCCACGCTGCGCACGGACGTCGACATGATCAGCTCGTGGCCCGCCAGGTCCGCGGGTACGCGCGGCGTGCCGTGCCGGTCGAGGTAGGCGGGGCTCGCCACCGTCACCCGGCTGACTGCGCCCAGGCGGCGTGCGACGAGGCTGACGTTCGCGAGCGGGCCGATGCGCACGGCCGCGTCGATGTCGTCCTCGATCAGGTCGACGTTGCGGTCCGACAGCGTCAGGTCGACCTGGATATCGGGATGCCGCGCGAGGAAGCGCGTGACGACGGGCGCCACGTGGCGCCGGCCGAACACGGTGGGCGCCGTCAGCCGCAGCAGGCCGCGCGGTGCGGCGGCGCCCGGCGGCTGCAGGGCGGCGTCGTAGTCGGCCAGCAGGCGACGCGCCTGGTCCGCGAGGCGCAGGCCCGTTTCCGTCGGCGTCAGGCGGCGCGTGCTGCGCTCGAACAGCCGGGCACCCGCGCGGGTCTCGAGCAGGCCCAGGATGCGCGTGACGGCGGCCGGCGAGCGGCCCAGCTTGCGCGCGGCCGACGCCATGCTGCCCGCGTCGAGGATGGCGATGAACACGTGCAGCTCGTCGAGTCGGTCCATTATTTCAAGAATCGGAATGCTGAATTGTCATTATGCCGGATTCCGATAAGAATGCATTCGCACTACGATGGCGGCATCGACCACCACCACAGCGAGACGACCATGACCCGCATCCTCCACGGCACCCGCCTGTCCGGCCACACGCACCGCGTAAAGCTGTTCCTGCACCTGCTCGACCTGCCCCACGAATTCGCCGACAGTCCGGCCGCCGTGCGCGCGGCCCCGGCGTTCCGCGCGTTGAATCCGCTGGGCCAGATTCCCGTGCTGCAGGACGGCGACCTCGTGCTGGCGGACAGCAACGCCATCCTCGTCTACCTCGCGAAGCGGTACGCGGCGGGCACCGCGTGGCTGCCGGAAGACCCGGTCGGTGCCGCCCGCGTACAGCGCTGGCTGTCGCAGGCGGCGGGCGAGATCGCCTTCGGTCCGGCCAGCGCCCGCATCTGCAAGCGCTTCTACGACACGGGCGTGCCCGCGGCGCTGTCGCAGACGTTGGCCGCGCGCGTGCTGGGCCTGATGGAAGGCGAGCTGGCGGCGCGCGACTGGCTTGCGGCCGCCGTGCCGACGATCGCCGATCTCGCGTGCTACAGCTACGTCGCGCACGCGCCGGAAGGCGGCATCGCGCTGGACCCGTATCCGCACGTGCAAGCGTGGATCGCACGCGTGCAGGCGCTGCCGGGCTTCGTTGCGATGCCCGCGGAGTAAGCGATCATGGATGGCGACCGCATTCCGATGCCCTTCCACGAAGGCGAGTTGCGCGCGCAGGCACTGGCCGGTGTCGAGCCGTTCAGCGCGCCGATCCGCAACCGCATGCCGGACCAGCACCGCACGTTCTTTCCGTTGCTGCCGTTCGTCTGCGTGGCCGTCGCGGACGCCGACGGCTGGCCGCTTGCGACGCTCGTGCAAGGCCCGCCGGGCTTCGCCACATCGCCCGACCCGGCGCGCCTCGACGTGGCCGCGCTGCCGACGCCATGCGACCCCGTGCGGGCGCGCCTGCTGGCCGGTTCGCCCATCGGCATGCTGGGCATCGACGTCGGCACGCGCCGGCGCAACCGCCTGAACGGGGTCGTCGCGCTGGTGGGAGATAACGGCTTCGCCGTCGACGTCGTGCAATCGTTCGGCAACTGCCCGCGCTACATCCACGTCCGTTCGCTCGTCCCGGTCGAGCGTTGGCGCGGCCCGGTGACGATGTTCCGCGCCAACGTCCCGGACCGGGCGCGCGCCATGCTGCTTGAGGCGACCACGTTGTTCGTCGCGAGCGCCAGCGGCGCGGGCGCGGAAGGGGCCGCGGCGGGCCTGGACATCTCGCACCGGGGCGGCCCGGCAGGCTTCGCGCGGCTGGACGGCGACGTGTTGACGGTGCCCGATTTCGCAGGCAACCGCTACTTCAACACGCTCGGCAATTTCGTCGCGGAGCCGCGCGCGGCGATCGTGCTGGCCGACGTCGCGACGGGAGACATGCTGCAGCTGCAGGGCCGCGTCGACGTCGACTGGACCGCGGCGGACCCGGGCCGCGTGCCGCCGGTGGAGCGCGTGTGGCGCTTCCGCATCGAGCGGGGCTGGCTGCGGCCGGGCGCGTTCGGGCTCGCCGAGCGCAGCGAATGATCAGGCGGCGCGGCGCTTGATGGCGACGTCGGCGTCCGCCGTTTCCTGCGCGAGGCGCCGTTCCAGCATTGCCAGCACGGCCGCTTCTTCCGGCTGCAGGTCCTGCAAGTCCTCGACGAGGCTTTCCTCGGCGCGGGCGCGCAAGCCTTCCAGCATCGTGCCGTCGAGATAGGCGTCCAGCACGGCAGGATGGACGTAGCACTTGCGGCACACGGACGGCGTATTGCCGAGCCGTTCTGCGACGGATTCGATGGCGCGCACGACGTTCTTCTTGGCCTGGGCATCGGAATCGACGGCCTCGAACTCTTGCAGCGCCATCGCGGCGAGCACGGTGCCGGACCACGTGCGGAAGTCCTTCGCCGTGTAATCCTCGCCCGTGATGGTGCGCAGGTAGTCGTTCACGTCGGCAGAGCCCACCGTGTGGCGCTCGCCGTCCTCGTCGAGGTACTGGAACAGGTCCTGGCCGGGCAGGTCGCGCGTGCGCTGGATGATGCGCGCCAGCCGGCGGTCGTGCACCTTGACGTCGTGGTAGACGCCGCTCTTGCCGCGGAAGCGGAATTCGACTTCGCTGCCGTCGATCTTGACGTGACGGTTGCGCAACGTGGTCAGGCCGTACGACTTGTTCTCGCGGGCGTATTCGTCGTTACCGATGCGCATCATCGTCGCCTCGAGCAGGTAGACGATCGTCGCCAGGACTTTTTCGCGCGGCAGGCCGGGCAGGGCGAGGGCGCGGTCGACTTCCTTGCGGATCTTCGGCAGCGCCTTGCCGAAGTTGATCATCCGTTCGTATTTCACTTCGTCGCGCACCGCGCGCCATTTCGGGTGGTAGCGATACTGCTTCCTCCCGCGCGCATCGCGGCCCGTCGCCTGCAGGTGGCCGTTGGCTTGCGGGCAGATCCACACGTCCGTCCACGCGGGCGGGATGGCGAGCGACTTGATGCGCTTCAGCGTCGCCTCGTCGTCGACGGGTTCGCCCTTCGCGTCGACGTAGCGGAACGCGTCGCCATCCGGTTCGCGGCGGATGCCGGGCCTGTCGTCGAGGACGTAGCGCAGGCCCGCGGCCTTCGCGGCAGCGGGCGGATCGGTGTTCGGCACGGCACTGGCCAGTGTGGCGTCTTCGCTGCTCATCGGGGGCTCGTCGTTCGGCTGGTGCGCCCAGTCTACGCTGGCGTCCGGCGCGCACCGTTCGGGAACTAACGTAGCTAGAATGCCGCATGCCCAGACAAAATCCCATTTTCCCCGGCCCGCGCACGGCGCGCGGCCTCGTGCTCGCCGTGCTGCTGTCGAATGCCGACCAGGCGGGCGCCGAACCGTTGCGCGGCCGCGTGACGCTCGCCGCCATCGTCCGCGCTCTCAAGCGCAAATACCACTGGCCGATCGAGACGACGAGTTTTCCGTCGAACGCGCCGGACGGACGCGCGACGTGGGCGACCGTGTACAGCCTGCCGCCCGACGTCATCGCGGCCGCACTCGATTCGCGCGGGCGCGACTGGCTGAGGAGCAGCCTCGGTGAGCGCGGCGCCGGATGAGTGACCGTCAATCCTGCTGGTAGCGCGCTTCCAGCAGGTCGATCTGGCGCAGCAGCTTGCGCGCCGTCTCGTCCGAGATGTCCATGCGGCGGGCGAGGCGCAGCACCGTGTCGCGCTCCGCGTTCAGCGCGAGCAGGCGGTATTCCCGTTCCGTGCGCTGCAGCGCCTGCGCGTCGCTGTGGCCGACCGCGGCATCGGCCGTCGCGAGGCGGTGCCGGTACAGCCGCAGCACGTGGGCGAGCGCCTGGCCGTGCTGGTCCGCCGTGCCGGCATCCGCTTTCTGCACCTGTTCCAGCGCCGTGATCGCCGCCTGCGTGGCCGCGTGGCGCGCATCGTCCTCGCTGCACGTCGCGTCCGGCTCGTCCGGCATCGTCAGGCCGCGCAGCACGGCGGGCAGCGCGGCGCTGGCCAGCAGCAGCGAGAACACGATCACGGTGGCGGCCAGGAAGATCGCCAGCTGGCGGGCCGGGAACGGATCGCCGTTCGGCAACGTGAGCGGCAAGGTCATCACGCCGGCCATCGTCAGTGCCCCGCGCACGCCGGACACGGACGTCGCGAGCATCACGCGCAGCCGCGGCTTGAAGACCTGGCGGCCGAGGCGCTTGCGGTTCAGCAGCGTCAGTTGCAGCGAGATCCAGACCCACGCGAAGCGCAGCAGCACGAGGCCCACGCTCAGGGCGAGCGCGCGGCCGGCGAGCCAGGCCAGGTCGAACGGCGCGCCGCCGTCCGGGTGCAGGGCGCCGCGCACGATGTCGGGCAATTGTTCGCCCAGCAGCACGAACATGGTGCCGTTCAACGTGAACTGCAGCGTGTCCCAGATGACGTTGCGGCGGATGCGCGTACTTGGCGTGGCCGCGCCGGACAGTTCCAGGTAGCTCATCGTGACACCCGCCGCGACGGCCGCCAGGATGCCGGATGCGTTCAGGCGCTCGGCCACGAGGTAGGCGCCGAACGGCGTCAGCAGGTTGATGAGCACGGGCACGCCGTCCTCCTCGCCGAAGCGGCGCTGCAGGATGCCGTGCGCGCGGGTGATGGCGACCGTGATCGCGATGCCGGCCGCGATGCCCGCGAACGCCATCCACAGGAACGTCAGGCTCGCGCGCGCCGGCGAGAACTGCCCCGTCATGGCGGCGGCGACGGCGAAGCGGAAGCACACGAGGCCACTCGCATCGTTGAGCAGGCTCTCGCCCTCGACGATGTGCTGCAGGCGCGGCGGCATCGGCACGCGCGCCGTGATCGACGACACGGCCACCGGGTCGGTCGGCGCCACGATGGCGGCCAGCGCGAACGCGACGGCCAGCGGCATCGCGGGGATCATCCAGTGCAGCAGCCAGCCGGCGCCCACGACGGTGAACATGACGAGGCCCAGCGCCAGCTCGAGGATCGTCGCCTTGTCGCGGAACAGCCCGATCTTCGGGATGCGCCAGCCGTCCACGAACAGCAGCGGCGGCAGGAACAGCAGGAAGAAGATCTCCGGGTCGAGCGCGACGCCGTGGCGGAACACGCCGGAGATCACGGCGCCCAGCGCGATCTGGATCAGCGGCAGCGGCAGCGCGACGGGCAGCAGGCGCGCCAGGTAGGCGCTGGCGATCACGGCGACCAGCATCGCCAGTACGACTTCGACGGTCTCCATGGCACCTCCTTTCCGTGCCGATGATAAGGGATGGGCCGGATGAGTGAGGTACGGTATGCTTGCGCGTATTGACATCTCCGGGAGACGCCATGACATCCACACTGCGTATGCTGCTGGCATCCGTGCTGGCCGCGTTGTCCACCGCCGCCGCGGCCCAGGTCTACCACGTGGCCGAGATGAATGCGACCCAGATCGGGGCGCTCGACCGCGCGCACACGGCCGTGATCCTGACGGGCGGCATCCTCGAGGAACACGGGCCCGCGCTGCCGTCCGGGACGGACACCTTCATGAACGAGTGGTGGACGCAGTCGCTCGCGGAAGCGATCGTCGCGCGGCCCGGCTGGAAGGTGCTGCTGTTCCCCACGATCCCCGTCGGTACGTCCGGCGCGAACGTGTTCGGCGGGCGCCACGTGTTCCCCGGCTCGTACACGGTGCGCCCGGAAACGGAGCGCGACGTCTTCATGGATCTCGCCAGCGCGCTGGGCGAGCAGGGGTTCCGCTGGATCTTCGTGATGCACAACCACGGTTCGCCCTTGCACAACCTGATGCTCGACCAGGCCGGCGACTATTTCCACGAGACGTATGGCGGGACGATGATCAACCTGCCCGGCCTGCTGCTGGGCGACACGGAGGCCGCGCGGGCGCGCCCCGCGGCAGCCATGCGGGAAGAGGGGCATTTCGAGATGCATGCGGGGATGTCGGAGACGAGCCGCATCCTGTTCCTGCGGCCCGACCTCGTGGCGGCGACGTACGCGACGGCGCCCGCGAACACGGCCGACACGCCGGCCGACGCGGCGCGCATCGCCCGCATGCCCGGTTGGCAGGGTTATATCGGGTCGCCGCGGCAGGCGAGCAGCGCGTACGGCGCGCGCGAGATGCGCGAGCGTTCCGCGCTGTTCAACCGCACGGCGATCGCGGTGCTGGACGGGGCGGATCCGGCGCAGTGGACGCGCTTGTCGGCCGTCGCGTTCAAGGATCCGGTCATCGACGGCGTCGAGCGGGGGACGCGCGCGGAGGCGGACCGGATCGCGCAGGCGCAGCGGGAGTGGTTGAAACGGCACGGGGGGCGATGAATGTAGGCGGCGCCGCAACGGCGCGGTAGGGTGGACGGCTTGTCATTGAGTCCCCCGGACTCAATGACTCCACGCGTTCAGCCTGCTCATGCACGGCCCGGATTACGCCATGGATGTTCGACGGCTGGTTGGACGCGTGGACAGCGAGCTGTCCACCCTACCAATTACCGCCTACCGCCGGATGTTGGCTTCCGCGGCGGCGGCCAAGATGTCCGCCAACTGCATCGTATTCACGGGCTTGACGAGATAATGGTCGAACCCGGCCGCCATCGACGCGTCGCGGTCCTGCTGGCGGCCGTAGCCCGTCATCGCGATCAGCGTGGCACCGGCCGCCTGGGGCAGCAGGCGCAGGCGGCGTGCCAGTTCGTTGCCGTCGAAATCGGGCAGCCCGATGTCGAGCAGGCACACTTCCGGCACGAACGTCTTCGCCAGTTCCAGCGCGTCGGTGGCGGAATACGCGACTTCCACGCGGTGCCCGCCGGAGCGCAGGAACAGCTGCAAGGTGTGCACGGCATCGACGTTGTCGTCCACGAGCAGGATGCGCAGCGGCACGCCGCCTTCGCCCTGGCGTTCGCCGACGACGGGCGCCGGCGCCAGCACGACGTCCTGCGTGTAGCGGGGCAGGCGCACGGTGAACGTGGACCCTTTGCCCAGGCCCGCGCTGTACGCCTTCACTTCGCCGCCGTGCAATTCCACGAGGCTCTTCACGAGCGCGAGGCCGAGGCCGAGGCCACCCTGCGACCGGTCCGGCGTGCGTTCGGCCTGCGTGAACAGGTCGAACACGCGCTCGACGAGCGCGGGCTCCATGCCGATGCCGTCGTCCGCGACCGTCAGCACGTAGTCGTCGCCGTCGGCGTCCACGCGCAACTGGATCGTGCCGCCTTCCGGCGTGTACTTGGTCGCGTTGTTGAGCAGGTTCGCGCACACCTGCACGAGGCGCTTGTGGTCGCCCTTGACGTAGGCGGGCGCGGGCGGCAGCTCGATCACGACGCGGTGCCGGCGCGCGGCGATCAGCGGGCGAATCTGCTCGGCCGCATCGTCGACGACGCGCTTGAAATCGAGCACCTGCGTCGCCAGCGACACGAGGCCGCGCGTCACGCGCGACACGTCCAGCAGGTCGTCGACGAGGCTCGTCATGTGGTCGACCTGGCGCACGATGATGGAGCACGTCTGCGTGATCTGGGCGTTATCGGAGTGCAGCAGCTTGAGCAGGTGGGCGCCCGTGCTGATCGGTGCCAGCGGATTGCGCAGCTCGTGCGCGAGCATCGCGAGGAATTCGTCCTTCCGCTGGTCGGCCGCGCGCAGCTCGCGCTCGGCGAGCGACCGCGCGGTCTCCTTCTTTTGCAGCGCGGCCGCCATGCGGTCCAGTGCCAGTGCCAGGTTGCCGATCTCTTCGTGGCCGTAGGCGATGCCGGAGCGCGCCTCGAGGTCGCCGGCCGCGATGCGCTCGGCCGTGCCCATCAGCTTGCGCACGCGCTGGACGATCAGCACGTCGCCGACGAGCCACGCGGCCAGCAGCGCGAGCAGGGTGGTGGCGCCGAGGCCCAGCAGCGACATGACCTGGTCGTGGCGCGCGGCCGAGACGATCGTCTCCGTGGGGATGCCGATCGTGACCGTGTAGTCGGTCAGCGCGGGCGCGCCCACGCGGGCGAACGTGTGCAGGCGCTCGACGCCGTCCTCGCCGCGGATCGTCACGGCGCGCTGGCCCGCGGTGTTCATCGCCTCCAGCGTGGCGGGCGACAGCTTGGTGCCGAAGTAGCGTTCCGGATCGGGGCGGCGCGAGATGATGCTGCCGCGCGCGTCCGCCGTCGCCAGCACGGAGCCGGGCGGGAGGTTGATGTCGTTGATGAAGGTGTCGAGGCCTTCCAGGTCCATCGCCGCGAACACGACGGCCAGCACCTTGCCGCTGCGGTCGATGACGGGGTAGGTGAGGTTGATCGTGTGCTTCTTGATGACGCGGCCGAACACATAGTCGCCGGCGATGAAGCGGCGCTCCGAGATGGCGCGGCGGAAGTGGCTGCGGTCGCCCAGGTTGACGGGATGCAGCAGCGGCACGGCGCTGCACGTGACGTCGCCGTTCAGCTGGATGAGGCCGAAATTGACGAAGCCCTCGTTGCGGTCGAGGACGTCGGACAGCAGCGACGTGCACTTGGCCGTGTCGCCCATCAGGTCGGGGACGCTGGCCAGGTCGACGAGGATCTGGCGCGCGCCCTCGATCGATTGGGCTTCGTTGGCGGCTGCCATGCCGGTCAGGCGGCGCAGGTTTTCTTCGGATGCCTTGACGGCATGCTCGCGTTCGCGGATGCCGGACAGGATCGTCATTACCGCCAACGGGGTGATCGCCAGCGCAACCAGCAACATGAGCCGGCTGCGCAGGCTGTTCAGCCGAAAGCGGCTCAAGCCAGATGTCATCTTATCTATCTTCTATCTGCCGCCTCGTGAGCGGCAAACGCTTCACCAAATTCGATTATCCTGCGAAAGCCTTCGCGCAGCGTCGGCACGTCGTCCGAAATATAGCCGAGGCGAATGAAGCCCGGCACGCCCAGGGCCTCGCCCGGCATCACGGCCACGCTCTTTTCCTCGAGCAGCGCTTCGGCGAAGCCGACGGTGTCCATCGTCAGGCTGCGTACGTCGCCCCACAGGTACGGACCGGATGCCGGCGCATGCATGACGATCCAGGGGACCTCGGCAAACAGCCGCACTGCCAGGTCGCGCCGTTCACGGTAGTCCGCCATCATCGCGCGCGGGGCACCGGTCGCGAAGGCGACGCTCGCCGCCACCTGCGACAAATGCGGCGCGGCTGCCGTGATCGGGCCCTGCAGCGTCTGCATCGCGTTGACCACCTCCGCCGGCGCCAGCGCAAAGCCGACCCGCCAGCCCATCATGGCATAGCTTTGCGAGGCGGAAAACAGCGTGACCACGCCGATCTCCCGCCAGTCGCACAACGCCGCCAGGCTGGTGTGTCCTCCCTCGAAGATCAGGTGCTCGTAGCTTTCGTCGACGATCACCCGCGCCCCGATGCGCGCCACCCATGCACAAAGGTGTTCCAGTTCCCGGCGAGTGTACACCTTGCCGGTGGGATTGTGCGGGTTATTGATGATGACGATGTCCGGCTGACCGAGCCCATCCAGGAAGGCGGGCGTGATTTCCTCGGGCAAGTCGACCAGAATGGGGCGCAAGCCCAGTAGTTGTGACGTAGCAACATATGCGGGCCAGTGCGGCTTGAACACGAGGACGGTGTCGCCCGGATCGGCCATTGTATACAGCGCTTCGTACAAGCCCTGCTTCGCGCCGTTCGTCACGATGATCTCGTCGGGGTTCGCGACGACCCCGTTTTCGGCACGCACCTTGGCCGCCAGGTGTCCGCGCACGTCGAGCGCGCCCACGACGCTCGTGTAGGGCATGATGCGCTGGCGTTCGACGGCGGCGTTCACGGCGTCCAGCACGGGCCTGGGCGCGGGGAAGTGCGAGATGGCGATCGAAAAGTCGATCACGGACTGGCCCTCGTTGCACAGCGTTTCCACGCGGCCGTGCATGGCTGTCGTGGCGAGGGGACGGGAAGACGCGATCCGGGCTGAAATTTTCATTGTTCTCTCTTGGGAATGATGTTATTGAAAAGTCATGGCACGGCTGCAAAGGCATGGTGTTTCCTGATTGTACTAAAGCGGCAAAACCATGCCGCACGGGTGAATATTCGACTGATAATGCTCGTTGCATAAAGGAAAACATCGTGTCCGGAGCGGGACGGGCGACGCCGGGCGCGCGATTCTGGTACGGTGGGGGCAAGCGAATCCATGCAGGAGGACATCATGCAGCAACCCATCGTACGCACGTTCAAGCACGTCACCGCGGCCGAGCAGGCGCGCGTCGAATTGCTGGCCGCGGGCATCGCGGCCGACGACGTCGCGATCGACGTCCGCGTCGACGAGGCCGGTCCCCCGCAGGGCAATTTCACGGTGGGCGATTCGCCCGCCGTCACGGGCAAGACCGCCTATTCGCACACGTACGCGCCCGTCGCGCAGGAGGACGTGCGCGACTGCCAGGTCACGGTGAGTCCGGCCGATGCGGCGCTGGCCGAGCGGGCCGCCGCGATCCTCGACCGGCTGGGCGGCCACGACCCCGACCCGGCATCGGCCGCCGCGCTCGCCGCGCGCCAGACGCGGCACTGAGTTTGCGCGACAATGGGGTGTCGCGGCGTGCCGCCGCTTTTGGAGAAACGATATGAGTGCGATCCACCTCGACAAGTCCGACGCCCTGCTCGTGATCGACATGCAAGCCGACTTCCTACCCGGCGGGGCGCTCGGGGTGGCCGGCGGCCATGAAGTCGTCGCACCCATCAACCACTTGATCGAGCTGTACCGCGCCCAGGGCCTGCCCGTGTTCGCATCGCGCGACTGGCACCCGCAAGACCACTGCTCGTTCCAGGCCCAGGGCGGACCATGGCCGCCACACTGCGTGGCCGGCACGCCGGGCGCCGAATTCGCGGCCGAACTGGCACTGCCGGACGACGCCATCGTCATCTCGAAGGCCGACACGGCCCCCGTCGACGCCTATTCCGCATTCGGCGGCACCGACCTGGCCGCCCAGCTGCGCGCCCGCGACGTGGAGCGCGTGACGGTGGTGGGCCTGGCGACGGACTACTGCGTGCTGAATACCGTGACGGACGCGCTGGAGGAGGGGTTCACGACGCTGGTCGTGCCGGAAGCCATGCGCGCCGTGGACGTTCACCGGGGCGACGGCCGGCGTGCGCTCGACCGCATGGTGGCGCGCGGCGCGGTGCCGGTGCGCTTGGGCGAGTTCGGGATGGTGGCGCTGTCCGTTGCGTGATCGCCATGGCGTAATTCCCGTCGCGTGATTCCTGTGGAGGTGCGGTGGGCACGTGATTGATGCCCCCGGCATCAATCACCCTACCCAACGACTGTCCGTTGCGTAGGGTGGGCGGCTCGCCGTCCACGCGTTCAACGACCGCGTGCACCGACGCGACGAATCCGACGACACGTATCACCGCGTGGACGGCGCAGCCGTCCACCCTACGACAACACGACGAGGTAACCGTCCACGTCGCGGCCGTGATCGCGCCGCAGCACGGCGCGTTCCGTCGCGATCACCACGAACCCCGCCGCCTGCGCCGTCGCCGTCACGTACGCCAGCGCGTGCGCGAAGCGGTTCGACGGCTGCAGCGCATAGCCGGCCTCGGCCCCCGCACCGTCGTCGGGCAGCGCCTCGCACGACAGCGCGAACACGCCGCCCGCGCGCAGCACGCGCCGCATCCGGGCGAACAGCGGTGCCAGGTCCCCGAGGTACACGAGCACGTCGGCCGCGATGGCGAGGTCGCACGGCGCCGTGCGCGCCGCCAGCCAGTCGACGATGTCGGCGCACGCGAGATCGTCGTACAGCCCCAGTTCCGCAGCCTTGTCCAGCATGCGCTGCGACAGGTCGACGCCCGTGACGTGGCGCGCCAGCGGCCGCAGGAAGGGCGCGCACAATCCGGTGCCGCAACCCAGGTCAAGCGCAGCCGCGAGCGGGAGCGCCGGGAGGTGCGGGCGCAGCAGCGCGTCCAGCAGCGCCGGCGTGCGGTAGCCGAGGACGTCGACGAGGTGGCGGTCGAAATGGCCCGCGTACTGGTCGAACAGATGCTTCACGTAGTCGGCGGGCGCGGCGTCCGGTTGCTCTGCCTCGCCCAGTGCGGCCAGCGCGAACCGGATGTCGTCCGCGTCCGCACCCAGCGCGAGCGCGCGGCGATAGGCCCCGATGGCCGCGTCGCGCTGCCCGAGCGCGCGCAAGGCGTTCGCGCGGTAGTGCTCGGCCAGCGCATAGTCGGGTTTCAGCGCCAGCGCCCGTTCGTAGCTGTGCAGCGCGGCGGCGAGGTCGCCCGATTTCTTCAGCGCGGCGCCGCGCGCGCACCACGTGTCGGCCTGCGGTGCCAGCGCCAGCGCGCGGTCGTAGGCGTCGACGCTGGCTAGGTGCCGGTCCAGTGCCTGCAGCGCGTGGCCCAACGCGACGAGGGCGTCGGCATGCATGGGCCGCAGCGCGAGGGCCTGTTCCGCGCTCGCGGCGGCGTCGGCGTGGCGTCCAAGGTCGTGCAGCGCGATCGCGCGGTGGCACCACGCGTCCGCCAGCGCCGGGGCGATGCCGAGGGCGCGCTCGTAGCTGTCCAGCGCGTCCTGCAGGCGCCCGAGCCGGCGCAGCGTGTTGCCGCGGTTGTCCCACGCGAGCGCGTAGCCGGGGTCCAGGCGCAGCGCCGCCTCGTAGCTCGCCAGCGCCGCGTCGGTCCGGCCCAGGTCCTGCAGCGCGGCCCCGAGGTTGCAGTGGGCGCGCGGCTGGCGCGGGTCGACGCGCAGCGCTTCCTCGATCAGTTCCACTGCGCGCGCGGGCCGGCCGCGCTGGCGCTCGATCACGCCCACGAGGTGCAGCGCGTCGAACTGGCGCGGGTCGATCTCCAGCACGCGCCGGTACAGCGCGAGCGCATCGTCGAGCCGGCCCTGCTGGTGCAGGCGGACGGCCTGGCCCAGCAGGTCGGCCACGTGGGATGCCGTCACCCGCTCAGCCCCAGGACAGGTCCGTCGTCGCGAGCGGCAGCTCGCGCACGCGCTTGCCCGTGGCGGCGAAGATCGCGTTGCAGACGGCCGGCGCGAGCGGCGGGAACACGGGTTCGCCCAGGCCCGTGACGGGGTAGTCCGTCTTGAGGAAATGCGCTTCGATCTTCGTCGGCGTGTCCGGCATGCGCAGCAGCGGGTAGTCGTGGAAGTTGCTCTGCACGATCCGGCCCTTGTCGATGTCGAGTGCGGGATACATCAGCGTGGACAGGCCGTCGATGACGGAGCCCTGCGCCTGGTTCTCGGCGCCGGACAGGTTCACGATCTGCGCGCCGATGTCCGCGACGACGACGACGCGGTCCACGCGCAGGCGGCCTTCCTTCGACACCGTCACCTCGGCCACTTCGGCGACGTAGCCCCGGTGGCTGAAGTGGAAGGCGACGCCGGCGCCCTGGCCGCGCGCGAACTTGCGCTGGCCCCAGCCGGATTTTTCCGCCACCGCCTTCAGCACGTGGCGCATGCGGCCCACGTTGTACGGCACGCCGCGCTCGCCCGTGCCCGCGACGAGGTCCTTGTCGCCGAGGAGGTCGAGGCGGAACGCGATCGGGTCGCGCCCGGCCGCGTGCGCGAGTTCGTCGATGAAGCTGTGGAAGACCCACGCGAACACATTGCTGCCCGGCGCGCGCCACGGCCCCATCGGGATGCGGCATTCGAGCGGCGTCTGCTCGATCAGGCAGTTGGCAAGCCAGCGGCCGGGGAATTCGTCGCCGGACAGGTTCGCGCCACTGCCCGGTTGCAGCACGCTGGCCGTGCCGCCGTCGTTTTCCTTCTTCTCGACGCGGTTGGCGAACGTGACGAAGTGGTCGTGCCACGCGACCACCTTGCCCTGCTCGTCGACGCCGCCGCGCAGGAAGTGGAAGCCGCCCGCGCGGAAATGGTCGTGGCGCAGGTCGTCCTCGCGCATCCACGTGAGCTTGACGGGCGCCTTGACCTTTTGCGCGATGGCGGCCGCCTCCACGATGAAGTCGGACGACAGCCGGCGCCCGAAGCCGCCGCCGCTGCGCGTGATGTGGACGGTGATCTTGTCCTTCGGGATGTTGAAGGTGGTGGACACGAGTGCCTGGCCCGCGCCCGGGTTCTGCGTGGGCGCCCACAGTTCGAGCGTGCCGTCCGCCGGCTTGAACCATGCCGTGCAGTTCTGCGGCTCCATGCTCGCGTGCGAGATGAACGGGTAGACGTAGTTCGATTCGACGGTGCGCGCGGCGCCGGCGAGGGCCGCTTCCACGTCGCCGTCCTTGCGCATGATCGCGGCGCCGGGCTGGCCGCTCGCCGCGTGCGCCTGGGCGAGGAAGCCCGACCACGTGTGGTGCGCGCCGTCGCCTTCGTCCCACGCCACCTGCAGCTTCTTGCGGGCGCGGAACGCGTTCCACGTCGAGTCGGCGACGATGGCGACGCCGGGCCGCAGGCCGTTCAGGTTTTCCGTGCCCTCGACGATGAATGCGGCCTTCACGCCGGTCATCGCCTTGACGGCGTCCAGGTTCGCCTCGACGGGCCGGCCACCGAGGACGGGGCATTTCACGTACGTCGCGTACAGCATGCCGGGCAGCCGGGTGTCGATGCCGAACAGCGGATCGCCCGCGACGATCGCCGCGTTGTCGACGCCGCCCACGCGCGTGCCGAGCAGGCGGTACGTGGCCGGGTCCTTCACGACGACGTCGGCGGCGGGCGGCACGGGCAGCGCCGCGGCCGCGCGCACGAGGGCGCCGTAGCCCAGCTTGCGGCCGCTCGCGCCATGCACGACGGCCCCGTTCTCCGTGCGGCATGCTGACGCCGGCACGTTCCACGTCTGCGCGGCGGCGCGCACGAGCAGCGCGCGGGCGGTGGCGCCGAGGCGGTGGAAGTTGTCGTAGTTCGTCGGTGTCGACGTCGACCCGCCCGCGCCCTGCGAGCCGTAGATCGGGTTCAGGTCGCCCTGCACGACGCGTACCGACTGCCAGTCGACGTCGAGCTCCTCGGCCAGCACCATCGGCAGCGAGGTCTTGATGCCCTGGCCGATTTCCGGCTGCTTCGACACGAGCGTCACGCGGCCGTCCGTGCCGATGCGGATGAACGCGTTCGGGACGAAGTCGCCGTCCGCGGCGGCGTCGGCGCCCGCCGGTGCGGCAATGACGCCGCCCGGGAGGACGCCCAGCAGCAGCGCGGAGCCGGCGGCGTGGCCGAGGAAGCGGCGGCGGGCGGGGGAGGTCGGCGCGCGGCTCATGCCTTGTCCTTCGCGGTGCCGGCGGCGGTGGCGCCGGCTATATCTGCGGCGCGGTGGATGCCGGCGCGGATGCGCACGTACGTCGCGCAGCGGCACAGGTTGCCCGCCATCGCCTCGTCGATCTGCGCGTCGGTGGGGCGCGGATGCTGCTTCAGCAGCGCGCACGCCGTCATGATCTGCCCGGCCTGGCAATAGCCGCACTGCGGCACGTCCAGTTCGACCCAGGCCTGCTGCAGCGGATGCATGGCGCGCGTGTCGAGGCCTTCGATCGTCGTGATGCGGCGCTTGCCGATGCTACTGACCGGCAACTGGCAGGCGCGCGCCGGCTGGCCGTCCACGTGCACCGTGCACGCCCCGCAGGCGCCCACGCCGCAGCCGTATTTCGTGCCGGGGAGGTCCAGCGTATCGCGCAGTGCCCACAGCAGCGGGGTGTCCGCTTCGACGTCGACGGCGCGGGCCTTGCCGTTGACGTGCAGTGTATATTTACTCATGTCTCGTGGGGTGGATGTCGGGTGCGGGACTGAAACTGTGCCATGCTAAACCAAACGGCCCCGTCGCGAGCAACGTTTTGGCATTTTTCGCATCAAATCCGGACGGTGTGACATACTGGTGCGGTCCCCTACGCAGCGACGCACCGTCCCGCCCGACCCCCATGCGACGACCGATTTCCTTACCGACCACCTTGCGCAGCCGCCTCGCTGGCGCCGTCGGCGTGCTGGTGCTGGGCACCACCTTGCTGGCGGGGCCGCTCGCGCTGGACGTCGCCGAGCAGGATTTGCGCGCCGTGCTGGGCGGGCAGCAGTACACGATGGTGTCCGGCGCCGCCGCCTTCCTCGACGACCTGCTGCAGGCCCGCCTGCGCGAGATGGCGGCGCTGGCCGCCGCGCTCCCCGCGGACGCGCGCCGCGACCCGCGCCGTATGCAGGCCTGGCTGGCCGCGCGCACGGCCGATGCGCCCGATGGTTTCGCCGACATCAGCGCGTTCGCGCGCAGCGGCGAACTGGTTGCGTCCGGCGCGGCCGCGCCGGGCGTCCAGCCCCTCTCGGCCGCCGGCCGTCCGTATTTCGAGGAGACGCTGCTGCGCGGACGCGGCATCGTCTCCGATCCCCTGCGAAACCGCCTGTCCGGCGCCAAGATGGTGCTCGTGACGGCGCCCGTGTTCAACGACCACGGCGAGATCGTCTACGTGCTGGCGGGCCGCATCGACCTGCAGCATGCGCGCTTCCTGCGCCAGGTCGACGCCTTGCGTCCCGGCGGCACCGGCTATCTGTTCCTGATGTCCGCCGACGGCGTGCTGATCGACCACCCGGCCCGCGAACGGGTGATGGAACGCATGGACGACAAGCGCGGCGGCCAGCCCGGCCTGCAGGCGGCGCTGCGCGGCTTCGAAGGCTGGCTGCACGGCAGCGACGGCACCGGTCCCGCCATCGTCACCTATAAACGCCTGGCGACGAACGGCTGGATCCTCGGCGCCCACTACCCGGAGGCCGAGGCGTTCGCGCCGCTCGCCCGCGTGCGCCGCACGGTGCTGGCCGTCGCGGGCGCGCTGGCGCTGATCGCGGCGACGCTCGCGTGGTGGCTCGTGCGGCGCGGCCTGCAGCCGCTCGATGCGCTGCGCCGCAACGTGGCCGCCGTGCGCCACGGCGGGGCCGCGACCGATGTGCTCGCGCTGGCCCGCCGCGACGAGGTCGGCGAACTGGGACGCGCGTTCCACGACCTCGTGCACGCGCGCGAGCGCGCGGCCGCCCGCATGCGCGCGATCGCCGACAACGTCCCGGCCGTCATCGCCTACGTCGACCGCGACGAGCGCTTCGAGTTCACGAACGCCGGCTTCGACCGCATGATCGGCACCGAGCCCGACTGGGCCCTCGGGCGCACGGTGCGCGAGGCGCTGGGCGACGTCGGCTACACGCGGCTGGAACCCCTGATTCGCGCCGCGCTGCGCGGCGAACATGGCCACGTCGAGGACGTGCGCAGCGACGACGCCAGGCGCCACCAGATGATCGACACGATTCCCGACGTCGATGCCGACGGCCGTGTCGCCGGCTTCTTCGTGCTCGCGATGGACATCAGCGAGCGCAAGGAGGCGGAGCTGGCGCAGGCCGCCAGCGAGCAGCGCCTGCGCCTGATCGCCGACAACCTCCCGGTGCTGATCTGCTACATCGACCGCAACCACCGCATGGGCTTCGGCAACGCGACGTTCCACGCGTGGCTGGGCCTCGATCCGGTGCACCTGCCCGGCATGCACCTGGCCGAAGTGCTCGGCAAGCCCGCGTACGACGCGGCGCGGCCCCGGCTGCGCCAGGCGTTCGAGGGTGTCGGCGCCACGTTCGAGATGCCGCTGCAGGCGCTGGGCCGGCACCGCATCCTGGAATGGACGTTCGTGCCGGACGTGCAGGCGCAAGGCCGCGTGGCCGTCGCCGTCGCGGGCGTGTACGCGCTCGCGCACGACATGACGCGCGTGAAGGAGGCCGAGAGCCGCCTCGTGCAGATGGCGCGCTTCGACAGCCTGACGGGTATCGCGAACCGCCGGCTGTTCGGCGAAATGCTGGGGCAGGCGCTGGAACGCGTGCGGCGCCAGCGCCAGGTGCTGGGCGTCGCCTACATGGACATCGACCACTTCAAGACGATCAACGACACGTGGGGGCATGGCGTCGGCGACGAGGTGCTGAAGGAATTCGCCCAGCGCCTGGCCGGCTGCGTGCGCGTGACCGACACCCCGGCGCGCCTCGCCGGCGACGAATTCGTCGTGCTGCTGGAAGACGTCAAGGGTGTCGAGGAAGCGGAGCGGATCGGCGCGAAGATCGTGGAAGCGATCCGCCGGCCGTTCGCGACGGGGGCCGGCAACCTGGACGTGACGGCCAGCGTCGGCATCGCGCTCGTGCACGGCGCGGACGGCCCGCCGCCCACGCAGGACCAGGTGCTGGGCTGGGCCGACACGGCGCTGTACGCGGCCAAGAATGGCGGACGCGATCGCTGCGTCGTGCGCAGGGAGGACGACGCCGGCGTCGCGCCGCCCGGGCCGCAGGCGGCGACGCGCCTGCGTTGACGGGCGCCGTATCGTCTTATTGCGGTGCCGGCTCCGTCGCCACCAGGGTGCGCTGGACCCAGCCGCCGGAGACGTTCTCGCCGTCGATCTTGACGAAGCCGTCGCGCTCCTCGCCCGTGGCGATCGCTTCTTCCGAGCGCTTCAGGGTGCCCATCACCTTGCTGCCGGCGCGCGGTTCCGTGAACACCTTGACGCTCGCCAGGCGCGCATACACGCTGGCGCCGGCGGCGACCGGCACGCCTTCGCGCGTCGACGCGCGCGCGTTCGCCTTGGCGGCCACGCTCGCCGTGCGCACGAGGGTGGGCTGGTTGCGGATCTTGAGCACGATGCGGTTGTAGTTGTCGAGCAGGCTGGCCGCGACCATCTTGCCTTCCGGCGTATTCGTGTAGCCGCCGAGGCGCGTGTAGTCTCCGCCGCCCCAGCTCCAGCCGGAGACGCCGAAATCCGTCTTCGTCGCGACGCCTTCTTCCGCGGCCACCTGGATGCCGGAGCGCACGTCCGCGATCAGGAGGCTCGTCTGCGCTTCCTTGAACTTGAGGTTGCCTGCGATGCCGCCCGCGATCTGGCCCAGGCCGCCCAGCAGCCGGCCGCCGTAGTTCGACAGCGCGCCGCCGATGCCGCCCGTGTCCTTCGCGGCGAACTGCACATTGGGCGTCATCACGAAGTCCGCCGCCTGCAACTGGCCCTTGCCGACATTGCTGCCGGCCAGCGTCTCGCCGTTCGCCGCGAGTTCGCGTTCCTGCTGCAGATTCGCCATCGCGGCGCCGCGCTCCACGACCTGGAAGCAATTCGATTGCTGCACCATGATGCGCAGCAGCGCGACCGGCGAGCCCAGGCCGTAGCTCTGCAGCGCCCGCGAACTGTCGCTCTGGGCTTCCGTCACGGCGAGCGTGCCGAGCGGACGGTCGCAATGCTCGACCTTGGAATTGGTGTCCTGCGCGTGCAGGCTGGTGCTGCCCGCGAGCAGGGCGGCAATGATCGATACCCGGATTGGTTTCATGACCCTCGATTGTGAACATTGTTGTGAACGATTGCACTGTGCGAATCGTCATTGACGAAGCGCAACAAGCGCGCAATGAATTTGTTCATTTTACAATCTTGAATCGAATGCAATCTCGCCAATACTCACACTGATGCGATTGCGACACACATTTTTGTGGGCGTGCAAGGACAGGCGCCGTCGCGCCGAGGCAGCGCGACGGTCGAGGTGGAAGCGTCCGGGCGCGTGGTCAGATGCCGGTGGGGTAAGTCTCCGGCGGTTCTTCCGCATGCCAGCCACCGCCTAGGTCGAGCGGATGCACGGCCGTCGTGTGGTCGATGTGGATCACGGCGTCGAACTGGCGCGCCATCTCGGCCGCGAAATAATGGCTGTGGCGTTCCGTGCGCGGCAGGTAGATGACGCCGATGGCCCGCTCGAGCCTGCGCTCCAGCATCGTCTGGCGGACGGCGGCGTCGCCGTCGCGCAGCGGCAGCAGGAAGCGGGGCAGGCCCGTCTCGTGCAGCAATTCCTCGTAGCTGCCCGCCATGCCGGGCCGTACGCGCTTGTGCTCGGCCGGCGCATCCCATTCGGACGCGGCCGTGACGTAGCCGTCGAACGTGGAAAAGCCGATCAGGCGCGTCTGCCCATCGTATTCCTTGCGGGCCAGTTCACCGACGTTCCACTCGCCCATCTCGCCCATTTCCGTCGCGCGCGCGTCGCCGATGTGCGAGTTATGTTCCCAGACGACGATCTTGGCCGGCTCGTCCTTCGACAGGTGGTGGGCAAGCGCGTCCAGGGTTTCCGCCATATGACTGTCGCGCAAATTCCAGGACGACACGCGGCCCCGGAACATTGTCCGGTAGTATTCTTCGGCATTCTTGACGAGGCGGGCGTTCTGCTGGGCATAGAAATACGCTTCCTCGTCGCCGTCCCGGTACATGTAGTCGGCGGCCCGCTGCTGCAGTTGGCGCAATTGTTCGAGCACGCCTTCCTCGCACGACGCGGACAAGTCGAGGCTCGCCGTGTAGCCATAATGCTGGCTGTCCTCGTGGTAGTGGTCGAAGCAGGCATAGCGCTCGCGCGCCTGGCGCGCCGCCTGCGGATCGACCTCGTCGAGATAGCGCAGCACTTCCTCGATCGACGTGAACATGCTGTACAGGTCGAGCCCGTAGAAGCCGACTTGCCGGCCGGCGGCGCGGGCATTGTGGTGGCGCAGCCAGGTGACGAACGCGGCCACGTCCGTGTTCCGCCACATCCAGTTCGGGAAGCGCTTGAAGCCGGACAGCGCTTCGTTCGCATCGCGGTCGTCGCCGCGCCCGCGCACATAGCGGTTGACGCGGTAGGCGTCCGGCCAGTCGGCCTCGACGGCTACGGCATCGAAGCCCTTGTCCTCGATCAGGCGCCGGGTGATGCGTGCCCGTTCCTCGTAGAACTCGTGCGTGCCGTGCGTGGCCTCGCCCAGCAGCACGAAGCGCGCGTCGCCGACGAGGTCGAGCAGGGCGTCGTAGTCGCGCTCGCCACCCGTCAGCGGACGGGCGGCGGCGCGGAGCGCGTTGATCGTGTGCGCGGTCGCCATGGCGGCCTCAGTGCAGCCAGCGGCTGCCGGCACGGGGCCGCGCCGCATCGCGCGGGATGGCGCCCCGCTCGATGAACGCCTTCATGCGCGCGAGATCGTCGTCCATCTGCGCCTTCGGATCGGACCCGAGCAAGGTGGCGAGCCCGTGGCCGATGGCGCCCGCCGGCGGCGTGTACGACATGCGCACGGTGACGCGCGTGCCGCCGCGGTGCGGTTCGAACTGGATCGAGCCGCTCTGCGGGATCTCGGCCCCGGCTTCGCTGCGCCAGGCGAGGCGGTGCGGCCGGGTGTGCTCGGTGAGGACGGAATTCCATTCGAACTCGCTGCCGCCGGGGCCGCGCACGACCCAGTGCGAACGGCCGCGCCCGAGGTCGCGCACTTCGACGACGTGCGACATGAAATGGGGGAAGTTCTCGTAGTTGGTCCACACGTCGTACACGTCGTCCGGCGCTGCGTCGATGTGGATGGACTTGCTGAAGTCGATGGTCTGGTCCAGCCCGAGGCCGCGGCCCCGTAGCAGGCCCAGCAGCGATTGGTTCGTGGCGCCGCGGGCCAGCAGCGCGGCGCCGGCGATGCCGAGCACGAGGGCCAGCGGCGAGCGCCGTGTCAGCGCGTACAAGGCCAGCAGGCCGCCGCCGGCCAGCGCCGAATTGCGCGCGGTGGGTGTCCATGCGTCGCCGGGACCGGCGTGCAGGGCGTCGCGCATGCGCGCGCGCAGGCCGCCGGCGCCCGTCGCATCGGCCAGCGCGTCGCTGGCCTTGTCGAGGCCGTTGCCGACGCTGTCGCCACCATCGGCCAGCAAGCCGCGGGCCCTGTCCTTGCCCGTCTCGATGGCGTCTTTCGCCTTGTCGATACCGGCGTCGAGCGCTTCGCTGGCGGCACGGCCCATGCGCTCCAGCGCCGAGCCGGATGTCGCGCCAGTGACGCGTGTGGCCGCCGTGTCGGCAAGGCTGGAGGCCCGCTCGCGCAAGTCGTCGGTCACGGCGCCGATGCGCGCGCCCGCGCCGCGCCAGGCACTGCCGAGCGCGCTGGACGTGCCCGCAGCCGCATCGCGCACCGCTTGCGCCGACTGGGCGCGGCGCGCGCTGCCGCGATCGGGGTCGAGCATGTACATCAGCAGGGCGCCGGCCGCGGCCCCGCCCAGCAATTTCGCGATGTCATAACCTGTGTCCGTCGTGTTTTTCATGGTTCGCTCCTCCGGTTGGTCTGGCCCCGGCCGCCGCCTCGTCATGCCAGGCAGTGGCCAGCAAATCCTGTACTTCCTCGTCGGTGGTCTGGTCGAACGCGTCGTACCACTGGCCCACCGCGCGGAAGTGGAGCGGGGTCGCCAGGCAGACGAAATCGTCGACGCGCGCCTCCAGCGCGGCTGCCGTGTCGGGCGGCGCGACGGGGATCGCCAGCACCAGCGTGCGCGGCCCCAGGCGACGCGCCACTTCGATGGCGGCCAGCATCGTGGAGCCCGTCGCGACGCCGTCATCGACAAGGATGGCGCTGCGTCCGGCGAGGTCGAGGGGCGGGCGGCCGCCGCGGTAGGCACGCTCGCGCCGTTGCAGTTCCGCGAGTTCGCGTGCCGTGACGGCTTCGACGGCCTCGGGCGTGACGCCCATCAGGCCGGGCACACCGGGCTGCAGCACTCGGACGCCGCCGCTGCCGACGGCGCCCATCGCGAACTCTTCATGGCCTGGCATGCCGAGCTTGCGGACGATGAGGATGTCGAGGGCGATGCCGAGCCGCTGCGCGATGGCGAACCCGACCGGCACGCCGCCGCGGGGCAGCGCGAGCACGACGGCGTCCAGCTGCCGCGCGTAGGCGCCGAGGCGCTTCGCGAGCTGGCGGCCGGCCTCGGTGCGGTTCTTGAATGGACGGTGATCGACCATGATGCGCTGCTCCCGCGGTTCTCTGTCGAAGCCGCGGCTCGCGCGGCAGCGCGTTGCGGCTTACTGGATCGTCAGCTGGCGCGCCGTGCCGCCCTGTTTCTTGGGCAGCGACAGCATCAGCACCCCGTCCTCGAGGCGGGCCTGCGCATTGGCATCGTCGACCTCGGCGGGCAGCGTGAAGCTGCGCTGGTACTTGCGCGTCGAGCGCTCAGAATACACCACCTGTTCGCCCTGGCGCTGTTCGTTTGCCTGCTGGCATTCGCCCTCGATCGTGACGCGCTGGCCGTCGATCGAGACGTGCACGTCGTCCTTCTTGACGCCCGGCAGCTCGGCTTTCACTTCGAAGGTTTTTTCCGTCTCGCTCACGTCCAGGCGGGGCATGCCGACGTCCTCGCCGGCCCAGCGGCCCTGGGCGAGCGGGGCGAAGAAATCCTGGAACATGTTCTCGACCATGCGGCCGAACTGGTCTTCCACGGCGCCGGGACGGAACGTGGAAAGCGGCGTCGTGCCTCTTCTGATCAGGTTCATGATAGACCTCCCTGTTGATCTAGGAATGACGTTCGGGAATGACGTCCGACGACGCGCCGGACGCCGCCACTCCCATTTATAGGGCGGTCGACATGCGTTTGCAAGTGGTGTCCCGATACGTGCGCGGGCACCCTGGCCGACGTTTGATCCCGGCCAGTTGGCGGACGAAAGCGGGGAATTTCTGGAACCCGTGCGGGTCAATGACAGCGTGGGCGTGCGACGTCCGCCCCGGCCATCCGCATGACGCGGAAGGGGGCCGGCGGCGTCAGCCCAGGTTGCGGCGGTGAAAGCGCAGGTGGTCTTCGACGAAGGTGGAGATGAAGTAATAGCCGTGGTCGTAGCCCGGATGGCGGCGCAGCTCGAGCGGCTGGCCGACGGCCTGGCAAGCGTCCGCGAACGCGTCGGGGTACAGCTGCTCGGCCAGGAACTTGTCGGCGAGGCCCTGGTCGATCAGGATCCCTTTCGGGAACGGTGGCGCGTCGGCGGCGGCCATCAGCGCCGTCGCGTCGTACGCGCGCCATGCATCGCGGTCCGGCCCCAGGTAACCGCCGAACGCCTTCTCGCCCCACGGGCAGCGTGACGGCGCGGCGATGGGGGCGAACGCGGAGACGGAGCGGAACAGGGCGGGGTTGCGCAGCGCGAGCATCAGCGCGCCGTGGCCGCCCATCGAGTGGCCGAAGATGCCCACGCGGGCCGGGTCGGCGGGCAAGGTGGCCAGCACGAGTTCGCGCAGTTCGAGGATGTGGCTGTACATGCGGTAGTGCGTGGACCACGGCGCGCAGGTGGCGTCGACGTAGAAGCCGGCGCCGGCGCCGAAGTCCCAGCTGTCCGTCTCGCCCGGTACGCCGGCGCCGCGCGGGCTCGTGTCGGGCGCGACCAGGATCAGGCCTTCCTGCGCTGCCACGCGCTGGGCGCCCGCCTTGGTCATGAAGGTCTCCTCGGTGCAGGTCAGGCCGGCGAGGTAGAACAGCACGGGCAGGCGCTTGCCTTGCGCGCCGGGAGGGAGGTACACGGAATAACGCATCGGCAAGCCGATGGCGGCGGAATCGTAGCGGTAGAAGCGCTGGACGCCTTCGAAGCAAGCGTGTTCACTGAGGAGTTCGGGCATGGCTCGGTCCGTCGGAGGATGGGGTGGTCAAAAACACAAGTATGCCCTGTCCGCAGGCGGGCCGCCAACGCGCGTCAGATTAGCCCGAACGCGCCCAGTACGGCCCCGGCAGCCAGCAGCCACAGCAGGTGAATGCGCGTCCGCCAGATGACGAGGCAACTGACGATGACCGTGAGCCACAGGGGCCATTGCGCCAGCGCGGCGTGCAGCGCAGCGGCGGCGGGACCGGCAGCGGCAGCGGTAGCGGCTGGCGCGGCAGCGACGGATGCGCTCGCAGCGATGCCGGCGCCGGCCGGTGGCGTGACGATGGCCGCCGAGCTGGCCATGATCCACGCCGTCGACAGCAGCAGTGCGATCACGATGGGCGCCATGCCCTGCTTGAACGCGCGCACGGCGCGCAGGTCGCGGTTGCGGTGGCCCCAGCCGGCGACGGTGTAGGTGATGACGGTCGATGGCGTCATGATGCCGACCATCGTCACGAGCACGCCAAACAGGGCGGCGGCCGTGCTGCCGGCGTTCATGCCGACGTGCCACCCCATCAGGGCGACGAACAGGACGTTCGGCCCCGGGGCGGCCTGGGCGAGGGCGATCGACTGGTTGAACTGTTCCTGCGTGAGCCAGTGGTGCTGCTCGACGAGGAAGCGGTGCATCTCCGACGTTGTCGAGATGGCGCCGCCGACCGACATCAGCGACAGCGTGAGGAAGTGGCCGAACAGGTTGAGCCAGTCGGCCCAGTCCAGCGTGAGGTGCAGGGGCATGGTCATGGCTTCAGGCGGCGGTAGGTGAGGATGCAGCCGAGCCCGCCCAGGCCGCACAGCACCCAGGCGAGCGGCAACTTGAGCAGGCCGACGAGGATGAAGCCGGCAGCGGTGATCGCCAGGCACCAGGACAGGGGCATCGGATTTTTCTTGAGGGCGCTCACGAGGCGCAGCGCGGCCGCGGCGATCAGGCCGGCACAGACGGCGGCCATGCCGTGCAGCGCGCCGGCCACGACGGGGCTCGCGGCGAAACGCGCATGCAGCAGCTCGAGCACGAGGACGATCACGAGGGGTACCGCGAGCAGGCCGGACAGCGCGGCGAGGGCGCCGGGGATGCCGAAGTAGCGGCCGCCGATCATCAGCGACAGGTTGACGACGTTCGGCCCCGGCATGATCTGGGCGACGGCCCAGTCTTCGATGAATTCTTCCTGCGTGAGCCAGCGCTTGCGGTCGACCACTTCGCGCTGGACAATGGCCAGCACGCCCCCGAAGCCCTGCAGGGCCAGGATGGTGAACGAGATGAACAGGTCGGCGAGGGAGCGGGGACGGGGACGGTTGGCGTGGTCTGGATGGTCGGTGCTGGCGGGGCGGGGCGGTGCGTTCATCCCTCGATTATCGCGCCGCCGCCCGGGTCTGTCCATGCGCGCCGGTGCGGACCGGCGCGCGCGCGTCAGCCCCCGCCGATGCCCCGCATCACGCGGCCCGTGCCTTCGCACTCGGGGCAGGTCTTGCCGTCGGTCAGCTTGCCGCTGCCGCCGCACGTTTCGCACAGGTCTTCGCCGGCGCCTGGGGTACCGGGTTCGGCTTCGTCGCCGGGTTTCATGTCGGGATCGGGCATCGCGCTCATGGAGTCCTCATGGTGGATGGATGGCGGGACCATTCTAGGCGCAGCGGGACGAAGGCGGCGCACGGCGCGGCTGCCCGTCCCGCAGCTTATCGGCCGGAAATTCGAGCGGCCGTGTGGATGAACATCAAAATAACCTTGACTTTCGCTAAAGGTGGGAAATACTCGTTAGGCAGCAACCCATCATCCCATTAACGTCAGGAACTGCGATGAACGAAGACTCCCTCGAGCTCGACGACGGTCAGGCGACCGTTTCCTACCAGCGACGCGATGCGCAACAGAAGGACATCGTCGACCTGGGCATTGCCCTGCAGCAGCGCAGCAATACGATGTCGGCCGTGGAATACCTGCGTTCGCAAAACGTCGGCAACGACGTCATCGAACGGGTGCTCACGGAGCCCGGCCGCCGGCGTTCCTGGTGTCGTTGAAGGGGGCGGCTCAGCACTTATGCACAAAATTGCTTGATAACATCTTGCATATTTTTTCGATGTGTGCCCCGGCTGAGTTCGTAAACCCTTGATTTTGCGAAGGTTGGGATGTGCCCGCACAACGGGCAAATTGTTGAAAGCCGCATTCCTGCTTGGTTTTGCCATGTCAAGAGGGTGCTTTTCCACAACCTTATGCACAGTTTTTGTGGATATCTGAGCAAGCTTTGCCAATCATGCATCGATTCGGCGAGCGCGGACAACGACGACGCCCGCGCGTGCGCCCGTGCGTCCCGCTGACGTGGTTTTGCTACATCGACATCGCCCCTCTTGCTTTTAGATACTGGACAAATGTACAGTTGAGCATCAACGCCCAACCGCCATGTCCGTCGCCGCCACCGCCATCCCTGCCGATCCTTTCGCGAACCTGAATTCCGAACAACTGGCCGCCGTCGAGCACGACGTCGGCGCGGACGTCGTGCGGCCGCTGCTCGTCGTGGCGGGCGCCGGCTCCGGCAAGACGAACACGCTGGCGCACCGGGTCGCGAAGCTGATCCTGGCCGGCGCCGATCCGCAGCGCATCCTGCTGCTGACCTTTTCGCGCCGGGCCGCGGGCGAGATGGGCCAGCGCGCGGCCGGCGTGCTGCAGCGTGTGCTGGGCACGTCGTCCGCCGTCGGCAACCTGCCGTGGGCCGGCACGTTCCACAGCATCGGCGCCCGCCTGCTGCGCGAGTACGCGGGACGGATCGGGCTGGAAGCGTCGTTCACGATCCACGACCGCGCCGATTCCGAAGACTTGATGGGCCTCGTCCGGCAGGACATCGGCCTCGGCGCCGCGGCCGGCCAGAAGCGTTTTCCGCTGAAGGGCACGTGCCTGGCGATCTATTCGCGCGTCGTCAACGGCCGCGAGCCGCTGGCCGACGTGCTGCAATCGACGTTCCCGTGGTGCAGCGAATGGGAAGACCAGCTCAAGACCCTGTTCGGCGCGTACGTCGATGCGAAGCAGGAACAGAACGTCCTCGACTACGATGACCTGCTGCTGTTCTGGGCCGAGATGGCGGCCGATCCGGAACTGGGCCCGGAACTGGGCGCGCTGTTCGACCACGTGCTCGTCGACGAATACCAGGACACGAACCGCCTGCAGGCCGCGATCCTGCAAGGCATGAAGCCGGACGGGCGCGGCGTGATGGTCGTCGGCGACGACGCGCAGTCGATCTACTCGTTCCGCGGCGCGACCGTGCGCAACATCCTCGATTTCCCCCAGCAGTTCGCGCAGCGCGCGCGCATCATCACCTTGGACCGCAACTACCGCTCGACGCAGCCTATCCTCGACGCGTCGAACGCCGTCATCGCCGCCGCGCTGGAGCGTCATGCGAAGACGTTGTGGACCGATAAGGTGGCAAGCGCCAAGCCGCAGCTCGTGCTGATCCCCGACGAGGCCGAGCAGGCGCGCTGGGTCTGCAACCGCGTGCTGGAACAGCGCGACGCGGGCATCGTGCTGAAGCAGCAGGCCGTGCTGTTCCGCGCCGCCAGCCACAGCGCGGCGCTCGAACTGGAACTCGTGCGGCGCAACGTCCCGTTCGTGAAATTCGGCGGACTGAAATTCCTCGAGGCCGCGCACATCAAGGACGTGCTCGCGATGCTGCGCTTCGCCCAGAACCCCGCGGGTAGGGTCGCGGGCTTCCGCGTCGTGCAACTGATGCCCGGCGTCGGCCCGGCGACGGCGGCCCGCTTCCTCGACGCGGTGGCGGAAGCGGCGGACCCTGTCGCGGCCGTCGACGCCTTCCCCGCGCCCCCGCGCGCGCAAGGCGAGTGGGAACAGTTCACCGCCTTGTTCCGCACCTTGCGCACGTCCGGCCTGCGCTGGCCGCTGGACGTGGAACTCGTTCGCGACTGGTATCAGCCGCATCTCGAACGCCTGCACGACGACGCGCCCGTGCGCGCGGCCGACCTCGACCAGCTCGTGGCGCTCGCCGGCGGCTACGGCTCGCGCGCGACGTTCCTGACCGAATTGACGCTCGACCCGCCGGAAGCGACGAGCGACCGCGCCGGCCCGCCGCTGCTGGACGAGGACTACCTGATCCTGTCGACGATCCACTCGGCCAAGGGGCAGGAGTGGACGGCCGTGCACGTGCTGAACGTCGTCGATGGCTGCATCCCGTCCGACATGGCGACGGGCAGCGCGGAAGACATCGAGGAAGAGCGGCGCCTGCTGTACGTCGCGATGACGCGCGCCAAGGAGCACCTGCACCTCGTCGTGCCAAACCGCTTCTTCATCAAGCAGCAGGCGCAGATGGGTGACCGCCATGTGTACGCGCAGCGCACGCGCTTCGTCACGCCGGCCATGCTCAAGCATTTCGAGGAATGCGTGTGGACGAATGCCGAAACGCAGCACATCCGCAAGCCGGTGCCGGACACCGTGCGGATGCTCGTGCGAGAACGTGCGCGGAACGCCTGGCGTTGAGGCCGGCTTCCAAGTTTTTGGAAAAATGACGGCAAGATGACAGAAAAAGTGAACAGAAGGGGCTCTGCGTGACCGAGTTATCCCCGTCGTCGGTTTTTTGTAGGAGTTTGCCTAATCCGCATCACGTGCTTAAAACACGTGCACGTGCAAGTCATTGATTTTTAAAGACTTCGATTTTGCCTTTTCGTTGGGCAGTTTGTTGAAACCCGCATCAATACTGCGGTTCTGGCTTGTCAAGAGGCGCTTGTCCACACAGTTATCCACATTTCTTGTGGATATTAAAATTAATCCCGTCGAATCAATATCTTAGGTCATTGACTTGAGGTGGAGTCGAGTTGTTCGCGCCGGTCAAGACGTGTTAACGCGTGCAATGATTGCCTGGCGGCTCGGTCAGGCCAGCAAGGCGCGCAGCGCCTGCAGCGCGGCGAGCGCGCCCAGCGGAATGCCGACGCCCGTGCCCGCCGCGACGTGCGGTTCGCGCGGGTTGATGCGCACGAGGGGCGCACGCTGGGCCTCGCACAGGCGGCGCACGGAGGGCACGTCCGTGCCCGCGCCCAGCTCGACGACGACGAGGTTGCGCACGTGACGGCGCCAGCGTTCCAGGCGCTCGTATTGGCGCATCGTGCGGTCATCCAGCCAGCGGCCGTCGCCGAACATCAGGATGTTGGGCCGCGCGAGCCGGCCGCAGTGCGGGCAGCGGGGCAGCGGCGGCGCCATCAGGCACGTTGCCGGATCGACGACGGGGTCGATGGCGTCGGCCGGCCAGATCGCGTCGCCGCACGGGGCCGTGCATTGCAAGTGGTGGATCGAGCCATGGCATTCGACGATGCGCTCCAGATCGAAGCCGGCGCGCTGGAACTGGCCGTCGACGTTGCTCGTGAAGACGAACGCGCCGTGCGGCAGGCGGGCGCCGATGTCGCGCAGGACCGCGAAGCCCGCATGCGGCACCGTGTTGCGGTACAGCGCGAGGCGATGGCCGTAGAAGCCCCAGGCCAGTTCCGGGTGCGCGTCGAAGCTGTGCGGGTTCGCGATCTCGACGAAGCGGATGCCGGCCGCGGCCAGTGGCGGATACGCGCGCCAGAAGCCCTGGTCGCCGCGGAAGTCCGGCAAGCCCGAATCGACGCCGATCCCGGCCCCTGCGCCGATCAGGAGGCCGTCCGCCTCGCGCAGCAACGCGGCCGCGCGGGCGAGGGCTGCATCGTCGTCAGTGCTCATGTGCCGTCCCCGTCGACTTGGCGTTGCAGGCGTTCCAGCTCGGCGAGGAAGCGTTCGGCGGCCAGCGCGGGTGCCCACGGTTCCCAAGGCGGACAATCGTAGACGTCGACGAGCGGATCGCGCTCCAGCACGGGCGAGCGGATTTTCAACGTGGTGCGTACTTCCCGTTCCGACCAGCCGGCCACGTGCACGGCTTCGCTGGCGGCGGCGAGACGGTCGGCGCGCTTGTGCAACTGGTGCTCGGCCGGCGTCCAAGCGGGCAGGCGGTAGCGCAGGAACACGGCCTGTTCCAGTCGGCGGGTGAGGGCGCGGAAACCCTCGCCGAGGAAGGGCTTGATCGGCGATACAGCATCGAAGCCGAGCAAGCCTTCTTCCGCGTCGTGCAGCAGCTCACGCAATGCCACGACGGGGGCAAGCGGCGCGGGCGCGGCGGCGCGCCGCAACAGCATGACGGCGATCGAGTGCTGCGCGACAGACAGCGGCAACGGCCACGCCGAATGGCCGCCCCAACGGTAGGTACGGGCGAGGCCGAGGGCGAGGTCGCTGTCGTCCCAGTCGAACGGCGTGGGATTCAACAGGTCGAGCCGCTTGCCGGACGGCATGCGTACCCAGGCGCGCATGTCGGGCGCCATCTCAACGGATTCTCGCAACGGTGCTCATGGGCCGATTCTACACGGCCGGGCCGGCCGACCCCGGCAGCATTGACGCGGCCGTACACAGGGCCTCGTTCGCGGTTTATAGTAGGTAGCTGCCGGCGCGGGCCGGACCAAAGGAGCGCAGCGAAGATGGGAGAGATTGCCAAACGGATCGATTGCGACGTCCTCGTCGTGGGCGGCGGCATCAATGGTGCCGGCATCGCGCGCGACGCGGCGGGGCGCGGCTTGTCCGTCGTGTTGTGCGAAAAAGACGATCTGGCCCAGCATACGTCGTCCGCGTCCAGCAAGCTGATCCACGGCGGGCTGCGCTATCTGGAGCAATACCACTTCGGCCTCGTGCGCAAGGCGCTGGCCGAGCGCGAAGTGCTGCTGAAGAGCGCGCCGCACATCATCCATCCACTGCGTTTCCTGATGCCGCATGCGCCGGGGCAGCGGCCTGCGTGGATGATCCGCGCCGGCCTGTTCCTGTACGACCACCTGGCGCCGCGCGATTTCCTGCCCGCGTCCGGTGCCGTCGCGTTGCGCGCGACGCCGGCCGGCGCCGCCTTGCAACCGCAGTTCGTGCGGGGGTTCGCGTATTCCGATGCGTGGGTCGACGATGCGCGCCTCGTCGTGCTGGCCGCGCTCGATGCGCGCGAGCACGGCGCCACCGTGCTCACGCGCACGCGCTGCGTGCGCGTGCGGCGCGATGCCACGCGCTGGGATGCCGAGCTGCACGGCGCGGACGGCGTGATTCACGTGCACGCGCGCTGCCTCGTGAACGCGGCCGGCCCGTGGGCCGGCAGCTTGCTGCACGACACGGGCGCCGGTCCCGCGCGGCCCATGCGCCTCGTGAAGGGCAGCCACATCGTCGTGCCGCGGCTGTTCGACGGTCCCGACGCGTTCCTGCTGCAGCAGCCCGACGGCCGCATCGTGTTCGCGCTGCCGTACGAGGGCGCGTTCACGCTGGTCGGCACGACGGACGTCGACCACGACCCCGCCGACCTCGATCGCGTCGCCATCAGCGCCGCCGAGACGGCGTACCTGTGCGACGCCGTGAACCGCTGCTTCACGCGCCGCATCGCCCCCGCGGACGTCGTGTGGAGCTATGCCGGTGTGCGCCCCCTGATCGACGAAGGCGGCAGCAATGCGTCGTCCGCCAGCCGCGATTACCGCTTCGAGCACGACACGGCAGGCGGCGCGCCGCTGTTGTCCGTGTTCGGGGGCAAGGTCACGACGTTCCGCAAGCTGGCCGAGCAGGCCGTCGACTGGATCGGCCCCCGGCTGGGCCGCAGCATGCCGCCCTGGACGGCGCACGCATGCCTGCCCGGCGGCGACTTGTACGGCAAAGTGCCGCTCGCGCGGGCCGTGCTGGAATACGACGGCTGGGTGCGCACGCGCCGCCAGCAATTCGCGTGGTTGCCCGAAGAATTGCTCGCGCGGTATGCCCGCAGCTACGGCACGCGGTTGTCCGCGCTGCTGGCCCATTGCCGTTCGCGCGCCGACCTGGGCGAGGAAATCGTGCCCGGCCTGTTCGAGGTCGAGGCCGAGTATCTCGTGCGCCAGGAATGGGCTCGGTCCGCCGACGATATCCTGTGGCGTCGCACGAAGCTGGGGCTGCACGCGCCGCCGGGTGCCGCGCACCGTCTCGACGCGTGGCTGGCCAGTCACCACGGCACGGCGGTCACCGTGCCGTGATGGGCGGCCGCGTCAGCGGGCGTTCTTCGCGAGCCAGGCGTCGATCTCCGGCAGGCGCGCCGCGTTGACGCGGATGCGGTCCTGGATGGCGGCGACGGCCGCCTCGACGTCGCCGCGCGACGTGGGCGCCAGGTTCGCCTCGGCATACGCGCCCAGCTTGTTCACCATCGCCGGATCGGCCGACCCCATCGCGAGGCGCGCCAGGTAGCGGCTGCGCGAGCTGGCGTCCACGCGCTCGTTGATCTTGGCGAGGTGGGCGACGGCGAAGTCGAATGCCATGTCCGGGTAGCGCGTCGCCACTTCCGAAATCATCGTCGCGCTGATCGTCAGGCCCGGCTCGTCCGTGAGGGCGAGGTCCAGCGCGCGCATGGCGAGGGCGCGGTCTTCCGTGGCGGCCAGCAAGGTGTAGCGCTGGTCGCGCACGAGCGGGGTCGTCTCGTTGCGCGCGGCCGCGTGCAGCTGGTCCCACATGGCCGCATCGGCATGCTGGGCGACGACGCCCATGACGGTCTTGCGCAGCGGGCCGGGCACGGCCTGCGGGTCTTGCGCGAGCGCGGCGTAGCGGCGGCGCGCTTCGGCGATGGTGGTCGCGTCGCCCAGGTCGCTCAGCACGACGATCAGGCGTTCGCGCAGGTTCGCGACGGCCGTCGGCTCGTCCGGCCGCGCCGTCCAGCCCACCTGCGCCATCAACGGCGCCAGGCGGCTCGTCGCATACGCGGCGAAACGGCGCTGGCGCGTCGTGTCGCCGCCGCGCGCTTCCGCACGGTAGCGTTCATGGATGCCGTCGAGCAGTCCCGCGATGCGCGACCACACGGCCGGATCGGCGCCGGCCGGCGTCGCCTGCACGAGGTCCAGCACGTCCGACGCCGGCTGCAGGCCCGCGAGGCCCAGCGCGCTGCTGTCGGCCAGCAGGCCGATCTGGTCGATCGGGGCGATGGTCGCGAACTGCTGCGCCAGTTGCGCGAAGCCGGCCGTCGTGTACAAGGTGCGGAAGTAACCGGTCTGGCCCGCGTTGACGATCACGGCGCCGCAGCCCGGCACGGTGACGGCGCCCTGGCCGCCCGCGACGAGCGTCGTGCCTTGTTTCGTATTGCCGGCGATCTGCGCGATGACGGGCACGCGCCACGCGAGCGGCGCCTTGCCCGCGCGGTCGCGCGTGAATTCCGCCTGCGTCAGCGGCACCGTGGCCGCGCCGTTGCTGCACGCGGGGTCGCCGACCTTGATCAACGGGATGCCCGGTTGCAGCGTGAAGTCGTGGGCGATCGCCGTGACGGGCTTGCCGGCCGCCTTCTCGATCTGCTTCCACAAGTCGTCCGACACCGTGTTGCCGTAGGCGTTCGCCTTCATGTACGCGCGCACGCCGCTCTTCCACGCGTTTTCGCCCACATACGCTTCCAGCATGCGGATGACGGATTCGCCCTTCGAATACGTGATCTCGTCGAACGCCTGGTTCGCCTGCTCGACCGTTTCCACGTGCTGCACGACGGGGTGCGTGCCGGCGACGGAATCGCGGCGCATCGCCGTCTCGCGCACGCCGACGGCATCCAGCCGGGTATTCCATTCCGGGTGCAGGCGGGCCGTCATGCGGCTTTCCATCCACGAGGCGAAGCCCTCGTTCAGCCACAGGTCGTCCCACCAGCGCATCGTGACGAGGTCGCCGAACCACTGGTGCGCCATCTCGTGCGCCGCGGTGGAAAAAATCTCCTCGCGGTCGTGCTGCGTGGCGATCGTGGGGTCGAGCAGCAGCGCGTATTCGAACGTGAAGATCGCGCCCCAGTTTTCCATCGCGCTGAAGAACTGGCTGCGACCCGCGCCGGCCACGTTGTCGAGCTTCGGCAGCGGGTAGCGCACGCCGAAGTAATCGTTGTACTCGCGCAGGATCGCTTGCTGGGCGTCGAGCGCGAACCGCGCCTGCGGCAGCGCGCCGCGGCGCGTGACGACGCCGACTTCCGTCCCGTCCACCTTCGCCGTCGCCCGTTCGAAATCGCCCAGCGCCAGGAACAGCAGATAGGTCGACATCTTCGGCGTCGTGGCGAAGCTCACGCGGCGGCGGCCGTCCGGCAGGGCCTCGGTGCGCGCGGCCGGCATATTGCTGACGGCCATCTGGCCGGCCGGCACGACGACGTCCAGCGCGAAGCTGGCCTTGTACGCCGGCTCGTCCCATGACGGGATCATGCGGCGCGCGTCCGAGTTCTCGAACTGGGTGTACAGCGCGCGCTGCTTCTTGCCGTCCGCGCCCGGATAGTCGAGCGAGAACAGGCCGACGGCCTGCGTGCCGATCACGCCCGTGTAGTCCATCGCCAGGTGGTACATCCCCGGCGCGACGGGCTGCGCGAACGTGAAGGTCGCGGTCTGGGCTTCCGCATCGATGTTGACTGTGGCATCGCGGCCGGCACCGCCGGCGGCCGGGGTCAGCGTCACTTTGGCGAACGTCAGGTCGGCCGCGTTCAACGTCAGGGTGCTGGTGGGCTTCGTGACGTTGACCGTGACGACGGCGCGGCCGCTGAACGTGGCGGACGCAGCGTCCGGCGTGAGCGAGATCTGGTAATGCGTGGGGACGGCATTGCGCGGCAATTGCGTCGTGGTGTCGCCGGCCGCCGTGCCTGCGCTCGCGCGGGTGGGCGCGGCGTTGGCGTGAAGGGCGGGCGCGGTCGCGAGGGTGAGGGCGACGGCGGCGGAAAGCAGGCTGCGGTGCATGGAAATCCTATCGAATATGTACGTCGGACCCGCGCGCGCGGCGGATAGGGCGCGCGCGGCCAATCCGCCAATCTACGGTCAAACGGCGCGCACTGTCAAATGACCAAGCAGACAGACAGCGGACGTGGCGCGGCGATGGGCGTATGATCGGCGACGCACACGACCAAGGAGGGACGGATGAAACTGTACACGAGCAGCCGCGCGCCGAATCCGCGCCGCGTGCTGATGTTCATGGCCGAGAAGGGCGTCGCCGACGTCCGCACGGTGCAGGTCGACCTGGGCACGGCCGAGCACCGCAGCGAGGCCTTCATGGCCCTGAACCCGATGGCCCAGGTACCCGTGCTGGAACTGGACGACGGCCGCACCCTGGCCGAGACGCGCGCCATCTGTACTTACCTGGAGGGCGTCCATCCGAATCCGAACCTGATGGGCGAAGGATTCGAGGAACGTGCTTTCATCGAGATGATGGACCGGCGCTGCGAGCTGCAGCTGTTCCTGCGCATCGCCAACTGCATCCGCCACACGCATCCGGGCCTCGCGCCGCTCGAGCAGCCGCAGTTCGCCGAGTTCGGCGCGGCGCAGGGCGCCAAGGTCAGGGAGTCGACGCACTGGCTGGACGGGGTGCTCGCCGACCGCGACTACGTGGCGGGCGACCGCTTCACGATCGCCGACATCACGGCATTCTGCGCGCTGGAATTCGCGCGCGGGCTGATGAAGTATCGGCCGGCCGACGACGGCCTCGCGAACCTGCAGGCATGGCGCGACCGGATCGCGCAGCGCCCCAGCGCGCAGGCCGTGTAGTCACGCCGGCTGGTCAGCCCACGCGCTTGTACCACGGGCGGTCGCCTTCGATCGCCTGGTACGTGCCGGCGTACGCGTCCGACACGGCCAGCGGCCGGTCGAGGCACAGTACGCCGAAGCGCGCCAGGCTGTCGTGGAACAGCCGCAGCACCCGCTGGCGCAGCACGGGACCGAAATCGGACAGGACGCTGCCGCACAGGATCGCCTGGAATTCGTTGAACGAGGCATCCGTCACGAGGCTGTACTGCGACCACGTGATGCGCCGCGCAAGCTGCGGCTGCAGGCGCGCGAGCCCGTCACGTACCTCGAAGTACGCGGACAGCGCCGCATGGCCGCCACTGGCCGCGTAACGCGCCTGCGCGGCGTCGAGGTCGGCCACGGGCAGCCACGCGTCGTGGTAGGCCGCGACGAGTTCCTCGTTGGCGAGCGTCGCGTGGATGTCCAGCTTGCCCAGCACGCCTTCTTCCGCCAGCACGATCGCGAGCGTCCACGCTTCGCCGACACCCGCGCATTCCGCGATCCACACGCGGGGCAGAGGCCACGCGCGCAGCGACGGCGCCAGCACGCCGCGCAGCCGCTGCACGTGGGCCGGGTCGTCGAACAGCGCGGCCGGCTCGGGCGCCAGCATGCGCAGCAGCGCCGTCGCCGCGGCCGGATCGTGCAAGACCTTTTCCTGCAGGCCCGACAACGTGGCGGCACCGCGGGCGCGCATGGCGGCGGCCAGCCGGCGGCGCAGGACGGCACGGTCGTAGGCGCGGAAATCGTGGCCGAAGCGCTGGAACAACGCTTCCAGCAACAGCTCCGTTTCCAGCTCCTCGACCGCGACCCCGGCCGCGAGACCGGTCCACGCGTTCGGCACTGCCATGGCTTCAGCCGTCATCAGTGCAACCACACCCGCATCATCGACAGCAGCTGCGCGACGTCGACGGGCTTCGTGATGTAGTCCGACGCGCCGGCCGCAATGCACTTGTCGCGGTCACCCTTCATCGCCTTCGCCGTCAGGGTGATGATCGGCAGCGACTTGAATTTCGGGATGCGGCGGATGGCGCGCATCGTGTCGTAGCCGTCCATCTCCGGCATCATGATGTCCATCAGGACGATCTCGATGGTCGGATCCTTTTCCAGCACCTCGATGCCGTCGCGGCCGTTCTCCGCGAACAGCACCTGCATCTGCTGGCGCTCCAGCAGCGACGACAGGGCAAAGATGTTGCGCAGGTCGTCGTCGACGATCAGCACCTTGCGTCCGGCGAGGCCGCCGTCCGCCGCGTGGATCTCTTCCAGCATGCGGCGCTGCGTCTCCGGCAGGCTGGCCTGCGAGCGGTGCAGGAACAGCGCCGTCTCGTCGAGCAGGCGCTCGGGCGAGCGCGCGTCCTTGACGACGATGGTCTTGGCGTAGCGCTTCAGCTTCGTCACCTCCTTGCGCGACAACTCCTGCGCCGTGTAGATCACGATCGGCAGGTCGCGCAGCTGCCGCTGCTTGCCGATCTGGTCGAGCAGGTCGAAGCCGGAAATGTCGGGCAGGGTGAGGTCCAGCACCATGCAGTCGAAGTGCTGCTGAGCCAAGGCTTCCAGCGCCGCCTTGCCGTCTTCCGCCGTGACGATGCGCACGTCGGAATCGCCGATCAGGCCCACGATCGATTCGCGCTGCGCCATGTCGTCCTCGACGACGAGCAGCGAACGCTTGCCGCCCATGAGGAATTTCTGGATGCGCTTGAATTCCTCCTGCAGCATCTCGCGGCTCACCGGTTTGTTGATGTACGAGATCGCGCCCTGGCGCAGCGCGCGCTCGCGCTCGCGCAGCGACGACATCACGTGCACGGGGATGTGGCGCGTGCTCGGGTCGCGCTTCAGGCGGTCGAGCACCGTGAAGCCGTCGATGTCGGGCAGGTCGATGTCGAGCAGGATCGCGGACGGCAGGTAGTCGCGGGCTAGGGACAGCGCGGAATCGCCGCGGTGCGTGACGATGCCCTTGAAGTTCTTTTCGCGGGCGAATTCGAGCAGGGTCTTGGCGAAGCGCTCGTCGTCCTCGACGATCAGCACGGACGGGTCGCCCGGGACGATCAGGCCGCGGTCATCGAGCATCGTCGCGTATTCGACGAGGCCGCCGGACGGGTCGCTCAGCGCGACGCTCGTGACGGCGCTGCCCGTGTCGGTTTCGGGCTCCGCTTCCAGCAGCATCGTCGGTGCGGGCACGGCCGACTGTTGCGGTTGCGGCGGCGCGAGGCGTGCCGGTTGCGGCTGGCGGGTCTGTTCGTAGTTGATGAAGCCCGCGCGGTTGTACGGCAGGTACAAGGTGAACGTGGAGCCGATGTTGACCGTGGATTCCACGCGGATCTCGCCGCCCAGGAGGCGCGCCAGTTCGCGCGAGATCGACAGGCCCAGGCCCGTGCCGCCGTATTTGCGGGCGGTGGAGCCGTCGGCCTGCTGGAATGCCTCGAAGATCAGCTGCAGCTTGTCGGCCGGGATGCCGACGCCCGTGTCGCGCACGGAGAACGCCAGCACGGCGTCCGCATGCAGCAGGTGCGGGTGGTCCGCCGTCCAGCCGCTCGTCACGAGGCTGATCGTCAGCGACACGTTGCCGTGGCTCGTGAACTTGAACGCGTTCGACAACAGGTTCTTCAAGACCTGCTGCAATCGCGTGGTGTCGGTCATGACGGCGGTCGGCAGGTTCTCGGCCAGCTCCACCGCGAACCCGAGGTGCTTCGCCTCGGCCATGTGGCGGAACGTGCGGTCCACGTAATTCCGCAGGTTCGAGAAGCGGTATTCCGACACGTCCAGCGTGACGGTACCGGACTCGATCTTCGACAGGTCGAGAATGTCGTTAATGAGCGTCAGCAGGTCGGAGCCGGAGCCGTGGATCGTCTTCGCGAATTCCACCTGCTTCGACGACAGGTTGCCTTCCGGGTTGTCGGACAGCTGCTGCGCGAGGATCAGGAGGGAGTTCAACGGTGTCCGCAATTCGTGCGACATGTTCGCGAGGAACTCGGACTTGTACTTGGAGGACAGTGCCAGCTGCGTCGCCTTTTCTTCCAGCGCCAGCTTCGCCTGTTCCACCTCGCGGTTCTTGCGTTCCACCTCGATGTTCTGCTCGGACAGCAGGCGCGCTTTTTCTGCCAGCTCCTGGTTGGTCTGCTGCAGCTCCTGCGCCAGCGACTGCGACTGCGTCAGCAGCGATTCCGTCCGGCTGTTCGCCTCGATCGTGTTCAGCACGACGCCGATCGATTCCATCAGCTGGTCGAGGAACGAGAGGTGGGTTTCCGTGAAGCGGTCCAGCGATGCGATCTCGATGACGGCCTTGACCTGCTGTTCAAACAGGATCGGCAGCACGACGATATTGGTCGGCGGCGCCGAACCGAGGCCCGACGACACGACGATGTAGTCGCGCGGGACGTCCGTCAGCCAGATACGCGTCTTCTCCAGCGCGCACTGGCCGACGAGGCCTTCGCCCGGCAGGAACGACGTCGGCAGCTTGCGGCTCGAGCGGTAGCCGTAGCTCGCGATCATGCGCAGGCGTGCGTCGGCTTCCTGCGAATCCATCATGTAGAACACGCCGTGGTGCGCCGAGACGAGCGGCGCGAGCTCCGACAGGATCAGCTTCGTCACGGCCTGCAGGTCGCGCTGGCCCTGCAGCAGTCGCGTGAAGCGCGCCAGGTTGGTCTTCAGCCAGTCCTGCTGCGCGTTCTTCTGCGTCGTCTCCTTCAGGTTGCGGATCATCTCGTTGATGTTGTCCTTCAGGTAGGACACCTCGCCGCGCGCTTCCACCTGGATGGAGCGCGAGAGGTCGCCGCGCGTCACCGCCGTCGCCACTTCACCGATCGCGCGCATCTGGTTCGTCAGGTTGGCCGCCAGCTGGTTGACGTTCTCCGTCAAGTCCTTCCACGTACCCGCGACACCGGACACGTTGGCCTGGCCGCCCAGCTTGCCCTCGGTACCCACCTCGCGCGCGACGCGGGTCACTTCCGATGCGAACGACGACAGCTGGTCCACCATCACGTTGATGGTGTCCTTCAGTTCCAGGATCTCGCCCTTCACGTCCACGGTAATTTTCTTCGACAGGTCGCCGCGCGCCACGGCGGTGGTCACCGCCGCGATGTTACGCACCTGGCCCGTCAGGTTCGACGCCATGAAGTTCACGTTGTCGGTCAAGTCCTTCCACGTACCACCGACACCAGGCACGTAGGCCTGGCCGCCCAGCTTACCTTCCGTACCCACCTCACGCGCCACGCGGGTCACTTCGGAGGCGAACGACGACAACTGGTCCACCATCACGTTGATGGTGTTCTTCAGTTCGAGAATCTCGCCCTTCACGTCCACCGTGATCTTCTTGGAGAGGTCGCCGTTCGCCACGGCGGTGGTCACCTCCGCGATGTTACGCACCTGCGCCGTGAGGTTACCGGCCATCGAGTTCACGCCGTCCGTCAAGTCCTTCCACGTACCCGCGACGCCGGGCACGTTCGCCTGGCCGCCCAGCTTACCTTCCGTACCCACTTCACGGGCCACGCGCGTCACCTCGGACGCGAAGGAGTTCAGCTGGTCGACCATCACGTTGATGGTGTTCTTCAGTTCGAGAATCTCGCCCTTCACGTCCACCGTGATCTTCTTCGACAAGTCGCCGTTCGCCACGGCGGTCGTCACGTCCGCGATGTTGCGCACCTGGCCCGTGAGGTTACCCGCCATCGAGTTCACGGAGTCGGTCAAGTCCTTCCACGTACCCGCGACGCCCTTCACCTGCGCCTGGCCACCGAGCTTGCCTTCCGTACCGACCTCCCTTGCGACGCGGGTCACCTCGGAGGCGAACGACGACAGCTGGTCCACCATCACGTTGATGGTGTTCTTCAGTTCGAGAATCTCGCCCTTCACGTCCACCGTGATCTTCTTGGAGAGGTCGCCGTTCGCCACGGCGGTCGTCACCGCGGCGATGTTACGCACCTGGCCCGTGAGGTTCGACGCCATGAAGTTCACGTTGTCGGTCAAGTCCTTCCACGTGCCGCCGACGCCGGGGACGTATGCCTGGCCGCCCAGCTTGCCCTCGGTACCCACTTCACGCGCCACGCGGGTCACCTCGGACGCGAAGGAACGCAGCTGGTCCACCATCACGTTGATGGTGTCCTTCAGCTGCAGGATCTCGCCGCGCACGTCCACCGTGATCTTCTTCGACAAGTCGCCGTTCGCCACGGCGGTCGTCACCTCCGCGATGTTACGCACCTGCGACGTCAGGTTACCTGCCATCGAGTTCACGGAGTCCGTCAAGTCCTTCCACGTGCCCGCGACACCCGGCACATAGGCCTGGCCGCCCAGCTTGCCCTCGGTACCGACTTCCCTCGCCACACGCGTTACCTCGGACGAGAACGAGGACAGCTGTTCCACCATCGTGTTCGCGGTGGTCGCCGCGCGCAGGTACTGGCCTTTCAGCGGGTGACCGTCCACTTCCAGCGCCATCGTCTGCGACAGGTCGCCCTTCGCCACGGCGCCGATGACGCGCGCCATTTCCGTCGTCGGGCGCACGAGGTCGTCGATCAGCGTATTGACGGAGCTGATGATCGTGGACCAGCCGCCCACGACGCCGGGCAGGGTGGCGCGCTGCGTCAGGTGGCCTTCGCGGCCCACGACGCGCGACACTTCCGTCACTGCCTCGACCATCTTTTCCTTGGTCTCGATGATGTCGTTCAGGGTGTCGGCGATCTTGCCGGACACGCCGGTCCAGTCGGACGGCATGCGCACGGAGAAGTCGCCCTTTTTCAGCGCCATCAGCGTGGACAGCAACAGCTTGACGTCGAGCTGTTCAGCCATGTCGGTCATGTTATTCATTGACTAGAAATCCTCGAGGTAGAAAAAGACGGAAGGGCAGGGCACCGGCGGGCGCCGGGACGCGCGGACGTGGGGGCCGCGGGATCGGATGTGGACGCGTGCGAGCAAGGTTTGATGGACACGTTTTGTTAAATGTCTGGAAGATGCAACGATACTCTGGTGTCCAGTCAAGTCAAGCATAGGCAGTGCCTACGCGACAAGAATGTTACAGGCACCACATAAACTTGCATTTTTGAAATTTTAAATGGACAATTCGCGCGAGGATAATTGAAAACCGCAGAGACCGGCGCACGATACGCCGACAGGCCCGTTTGAAGGTGTATCGGAACGACAACTGAGCAAAAGCACGAACTCGCCCAAAATGAATAAAACGCTAATTTTTCGTGCTTTTTAGTTACAACTCAACTAGCATATCGAGTGTCATTACAACAAGAGCGCGAGGGAGCCATGAGGACCGTCGATTTAGACGAGTTGTTACATACTGACACCGCGTCCAGTTGGGGCGAAGCGCTGTTCGCCCTCGGCCGGCAGTATGGTTTTGACAAAGTCTTGTTCGGTATGTCGGGTTCGCGCCACGCCCGCCTCGAAAACGCGTTTACCCAAACCAATTACCCGACAAAATGGCGAGAACGTTACGACGCCGAACGTTTCGCATACGTCGACCCCATCGTCAGCCATTGCATGGCCAGCACCTTGCCGCTCGTGTGGCAGCCGGACATGTTTCGCAGCCCGGTCCAGCGTTCGCTGTACGAGGAAGCCTGCAGCCACGGCATCCGTGCAGGCGTATCGTTTCCCATCCACGGTCCGAACGGGGAATTCGGCTTGTTGAGCTTTGCCGTCGACACGGCGGCCGATGGCGCGTTCGTGCGCGACGTCGCGAGCATGTTGCCCGACCTGGCCCTCGTGCGCGACTATGCGTTCGCGTCGGGCGTGCGGTTCTGCCCCCCGCCGGCGCAGGAGGCGGCCCCGCGCCTCACCCCGCGTGAGCTGGAAGTGCTCAACTGGGTGATGGTAGGCAAATCGTCGTGGGAAATTTCAAAGATCACCGGCTGCTCCGAGGCGACGGTGAACTTCCATATGGGAAATATCCGGCAGAAGTTCAACGTCAACACCCGGCAACAGGCGGTTGTGAGGGCAATTTCTTTGGGGTTGATTACCCCAGAAGATCACCATCGTTGAGCTTGCCGTTGACATAAAGTTTCAACAGCAGGGCGACCGGGGCCGGAATGGCGAGGCCCGTTTCGAAGCGGCTGCCGCTCGATTGGGTGACGCCGAAGCGGCCCCAGAATTTTTCCTGGCTCTCCCGTTTGCTGATCCGATATTTCTTCAGATCGCTGACGGAAGGCGCCAGGGATGCGGACGGTTTCATCAGGGTACCTGCAAACGGTTCCCGCAGGCTTGCTTCGGTAACGAAATCATTAGCCATCGCCGCTCCTCCATGGAAAGATGTGTAGGAGACAAGTATTCCATGCAACATTCATTTGGCGTCCTAGCAGACCTGCTAGTTCACGGCCACATCTTCCGGTAGCTGGATATTGAAAACTGATGGTTACATGCGAAATGTCGTGGCGATGCGTCAAAAACCTCGCTTTTAGTTGAGCTGGTTCAACATGAATGCGTACGTCAGCGCCCACATCGTGGCCGTCTGTTCGTTGTTCGCCGCCCCCGCGTGGCCGCCTTCCGTGTTTTCCCAGTACAGCACGTCGTGGCCCTGGTCGCGCATCCGCGCCGCCATCTTGCGGGCGTGGGCCGGGTGGACGCGGTCGTCGCGGGTGGACGTCGTGAACAGCACGCGCGGGTAGTGCCGATCCGGGACGACGTTGTGATACGGCGAGTAGCGGGCGAGGTACGCCCATTCGTCCGGCGCGTCCGGATCGCCGTATTCGCCGATCCACGACGCGCCCGCCAATAACTCGTGGTAGCGGCGCATGTCCAGCAGCGGCACCTGGCAGGCGACGGCGCCGAACAGGTCCGGCCGTTGGGTGAGCGCGGCGCCGACGAGCAGGCCGCCGTTGCTGCCGCCCATGATGCCCAGGTGGCGCGGCTGCGTGATGCCGCGGCGGACGAGGTCCTCGGCGACGGCGAGGAAATCGTCGAACGCGTTCTGCCGGTTTTCCTTCAGGGCGGCCTGGTGCCAGCGCGGGCCGAACTCGCCGCCGCCGCGGATGTTCGCCAGTACGTACACGCCGCCCTGCGCAAGCCACGCCTCGCCCGTGACGCCGCTGTAGAACGGCGTCAGCGACACTTCGAAGCCGCCGTAGCCGTACAGCAGCGTGGGATGCGTACCGTCCAGCGGGAAATCCTTGCGCATCACGACGAAATACGGGACGTTCGTGCCGTCCGGCGAGTGCGCCGTGAACTGGCTGACGGCATACGGCGCCGCGTCGAAAAACGCTGGCATGGATTTCAGCAGGGTGCGCGCATCGCTGCCGGCGTCCATCAGGTACAGGCTGCTCGGCGTGAGGAAGTCCGTGACGGTCAGGAACACCTGGTCCGATTCGTATTCGTCGACGGCGGACACGTGCAGCGCACCCATCCCCGGCACCGCCACGTCGCGACGCTGCCAGCGGCCGTCCGCGCGGTGCCACTCGACGACGCGGTTCTTGACGTTGTCGAGGATCGTCACGAACAGCGCCGTGCGCGTCGCGGCGATGCCGTCCAGCGACGTCGTTGCCGATGGTTCAAACAGGATGTCGAAGTCGCGCGCGCCTGCCATGAAGCGGTCGAACCCGATGGCGAGGAGGGCACCCTGCGGCCACGTGCGGTCCGCTATCGTCCAGTCGGAGCGCAGTTCGACGATCAGCTGGTCGCGCAGCGCGAACGCGTTCGCGTCCGCCGGCTTGGCGATCGGGATCAGGCGGCCGTCGCCCGCATCGCGCAGGAACAGGTCGCTCGTGTAGAAATCGACCTGGCACAGCACGAACTGGCGCGTGTGGCCGGGCGTCGGGTCCGCCCAGGCGGACGCGGACAAGTCGTCCGGCTGCGCCGCGTAGACGAGCGTTGCCTCTTCCAGCGGCGTGCCGCGGCGCCAGGCCTTCACCACGCGCGGATAGCCCGACGTCGTCATCGAGTCCGGGCCGAAGTCGGTGGCGACGAACAGCGTGTCCGCATCGATCCAGCCGACGCTCGTCTTCGCTTCCGGCAGGGTAAAGCCGCCGTCGACGAATGCGCGCGCGGCCACGTCGAACTCGCGCACGACGTGGGCATCGCCGCCGCCGCGCGACAGCGAGACGAGGCAGCGCGAGCCGTGCGGTTCCAGGAATGAAACGCCCGCCCACACCCAGTTCTCTGCTTCGCTGCGGGCGAGGGCGTCCAGGTCCAGCACCGTTTCCCACGCCGGCTGCGGCTTGCGGTATTCGTCCAACGTGGTGCGGCGCCAGATGCCCCGTTCGTGGTCGGCATCGCGCCAGAAATTATAGAAGCGGCCGTCGTGGTGGCCGACGTACGGGATGCGGTCGCGCGCATCGAGGATCGTCTTCAGCCGCGCGCGCAGCGCGGCGTAGCCGGGCAGGGCCGTCAGCTCGCGCTCCGTTTCCCCGTTGCGGTCGCGCACCCAGTCGAGGGCCCGCTCCGAATCGACGTCTTCCAGCCACAGCCACGGGTCGTCCTCGCTCTTGTCCGCTGCGCGCATAAGCATTCCTTATTGTTGAGCTCGCCAATCCGGCCCGATTCATCCATACTAGCAAAGTTCTAAAAATTTCCGCACGACAATACCTGTTGTCAGATTGGGGCGTACGACATGGCGGACATCGCATCGCGCAACGCGGGACTGGGCGCCGCATGCTGGGCAGGCGCCAGCGTGCTCGCCCTGGCCGTAGGGACCGGCGTCTACCTGGGCACGGCGCATGCGGTCGATGTGGCCGCGCGGGTCCGCTTCGACCACCTGGCGCGCAGCGGCAAGCTGCAGCTGGATGGCGCCGTGCGTGCCTATGCGGATGTCGTGCGCGGGCTGGCCGGCCTGTTCGAGGCGAACGGCGGCACCGCGACGCGGCTGCAATTCCACCGCTACGTCGAGGCGCTCGGCGTGGCCGAACACTATCCTGCGCTCGAATCCGTGAATTTCGCGGCCTACGTGGAGGACGGCGCGCGCGACGCGTTCGTCGCGGCCGTCCGCGCGGACCGCAGCCTCGACCCGGCCGGCTATCCGGATTTCGCGATCCGGCCCGCCGGTCACCGCCCGTCGCACACGGTGCTCACCTACCTGGAACCGCTGCTGCCGGAAAAATTCGGCGTCGACCTGACGGCCGGGGCGCCCGCCATCGCCCAGACGATGGCGCGTACGCGCGACAGCGGCCGCATGGCGGCGTCGGGCAAGCCCGTCGTCGTGGAACGGCCCGTGCGCCACCCGGGCATGGGCTTGCGCGCGCCCGTCTACCGCGTGGCGGCGGGCGGCACCGTGCCGCTCGACGTCGAAGGGCGGCGCGCCGCGTACGCGGGGTCGGTGGGCATCGGCTTTTCCGTGCCGGCGCTCGTGCGGGGCGCATTGCCGGATGCGGTCGGCCGTCCCGTCGCGCTGCAGTTGTACGCGGCGGCCACTGCCGACGGTGCGGGGCCGCTGGCCGTGAACGGGGCGGACAGCCTGCTGTACGACGGCGCCGGCCCCGCACTGGCGGCGCTGGCCGGCGGCGACGACTTGCTGGAAACCGTGCTGCCGGTGCGCTTCGACGACAATGTGTGGAAGGCGCGTTTCGTCGCCCGCCGCGCCGACCTGGAAAGCGGCGCGCTGCCCTGGCTGGCCGGCGCCGCCGGCTTCGCTGCCACCTTGCTGGCGGCGGTGTTCGCTGTCCGCCTCATGCGCGCGCGCCGCGCGGCCGAGGCACGGAGCGACCTGCTCGACCTCGTGCTGGACCACGTCGACGCCGCCATCTGGTTGCAGGACCGCGACCGGCGCTACCGCTACGTGAACGCGAAGATGGCGGCCTTCTGCGGCCTGCCCGCGGCGCACGTCGTGGGCCGGCGCGACCGCGACGTGCTGCCGCCCGCCCAGGCCGACGCGCTGTGGGATGCGGACCGCGCCGTGCTGGCGCTGGGCGAGAAGCGTGCCGCGCGCGATGCGGTCGCCGGCTTCGATGGCGTCGTGCGTCCGCTGTGGCGCGTGACGGTGCCCGTCGGTGGCGGCGTGGAACCGGACGCCGTGCTGTGCGTCGCGACCGACGCGGCCGATGTCCCCGTGCCGCAGGCCGGTGTCCCGGTGTGGCCGCAGACGCGCGCGCCGCGCCCGCTGTCCGCCGGCGCGCTCGACGGCGTCACGGTGCTGCTCGTCGAGGACGACGCATTCCGGCAACTGGTCGCGCGCGAGCTGCTCGAGGATGCGGGCGCGCAGGTGATCGGCGCGGACGACGGCGCCGACGCGCTGGCCCGGCTGGCGCAGCAGCGCGTCGATTGCGTATTGATGGACCTGCACATGCCTGCGATCGACGGCTTCGAGGCGACGCGGCGCATCCGTCTCGAGCCCGGCCTGGCCGGCTTGAAGGTGATCGCGCTGACGGCGAGCGGCGACAGCGACGAAGAGGCCCGCTGCGTGGCGGCCGGCATGGATGGCGTCGTGGCGAAAGCGGTCGCGCCGGACACGCTCGTCGCGACGGTCGCGCGCATCCTCGGGCGCGAGGCGGACGAGCAGGCCGGCACGCTGCTGGACGTGCGCGTGCTGTCCGACGCGTTCGGCGGCCAGCCGGAGCGGATGCGCAAGTTCGCGTTCCTGTTCCTGGACGCGGCGCGCGACGGCCTGCGCGAGATCGACCGTGCGCTCGCCGCGCACGACGTGGCGCGGGCGGTGGTCGTCGCGCACCGGCTGAAATCGGCGGCGCGCACGGTGGGTGCGCTCGCGTTCGGCGACGTGTGCGCGGAACTGGAGCGCCAGTACGGGCCGGACGCCGCCCGGGCGCTGGCCGCCCGGCTTCGCGGCCTGCTGGCGCGGCTGGAACGCTACATCGCCGCCGAGCTGGGCGCGCGGCGCCAGGACCAGAGGGCTTGACTCTACCGCCGGGCGGCCGGAAGTAGTATGCTGCGCGAGTCTCTTCGCCACCCGTCGTCATGCCATCCCCGATCCGCCCCGGCCTCCTCATCCTGCACGGCAACCAGATGGAATTGCTGCGCGCCGCCGTCTTCGACTGGCTGCGCGACAATCCGCTCGGCCCGCTGGAGGAAGAGATCATGCTCGTCCAGTCCAACGGCGTGGCCGAGTGGCTCAAGATCGCGCTCGCGGAGGAGCTGGGCGTGTGCGCGGCCACCCGCGTGGCGCTGCCCGCGCGCTTCCAATGGGAAGCCTACCGGGGGATGCTGGGCCCGGAACGGGTGCCGCGCCGCTCGCCGTTCGACAAGGACGCCCTGACGTGGCGCCTGATGCGCCTGTTGCCCGAGGTGCTGGACCAGCCCGCGTTCGCACCGCTTGCGCGCTTCCTGGACGACGGTGACGCCGAGCGCCGCCTGCAGCTGGCCGAACGTCTCGCCGATTTGTACGACCAGTACCAGGTGTACCGCGCCGACTGGCTCACCGACTGGGCCGACGGCCTGGACCAGTTGCGCCGCGCCGGCGCCGACCCCGTGCCGCTGATGCCGGACCAGCGCTGGCAGGCGCAGCTCTGGCGCGAGGTCCACGCGAGCCTGCCGCCGGAGCGGCGCTGGTCCGGCCGCGCGACGATCCACCAGCAGTTCATGGCGGCCGTGCTGGACGACCGCGCGCCCGTGCTGCGGCTGCCGCGGCGCGTGATCCTGTTCGGCATGTCCACGTTGCCATACCAGACGATCCAGGCGATGGCCGGCCTGTCGCGCCACACGCAGGTGCTGATCGCCGTGCCGAATCCGTGCCGCTTCTACTGGGGCGACATCATCGAGGGCCGCGAACTGCTGCAGGCGGCGTACAAACGCCAGCAGCACCGCAACGGCAGCGACCTGTCGGCACTGCCCGTCGAGCAGCTGCACGCGCACAGCCATCCGCTGCTCGCGAGCTGGGGACGGCAAGGCCGCGACTTCGTACGCATGCTGGACGAATTCGACAACGGCGAGGGCGCGCAATTCGGCAACCTGCGCATCGACCTGTTCACCGACGACGAGGGCGACACGCTGTTGGCGCAGGTGCAGGCCGCCGTGCGCGACCTGCTGCCGCTGTCCGAACACCCGCACGATCCGCCTCCGCCGGACGACCGCTCGATCGAGTTCCACATCGCCCACAGCGCGCAGCGCGAGGTCGAAGTGCTGCACGACCAGCTGCTGTCGTGGTTCGCGGAAGAGCGTGACGATCCTTTGCGCCCGCGAGACGTCGTCGTGATGGTCCCGGACATCGAGACGTTCTCCGCCGCCGTCCACGCCGTGTTCGACCAGCACAAGCGCAGCGACCCGCGCTACATCCCGTTCGAGATCGGCGACGTGAAGGACCGCAGCCGCAATCCGCTGCTGGTGGCGCTGGAGTGGTTGCTGCGGCTGCCGCAGCAGCGCTGCCGCCAGAGCGAGGTGCGCGACCTGCTGGACGTGCCGGCCGTCGCCGCGCGCTTCGGCCTGGAGGAAGCGGACCTCGCCATCCTCGGCCACTGGATCGAAGGCGCCAGCGTGCGCTGGGGCCTCGACCAGCGCCACCGCGCGGGTCTCGGACTGGGCTCGGCCGGCGAACAGAATTCCTGGCTGTTCGGCGTGCGCCGCATGCTGCTCGGCTATGCGGCGGGCCACGGCGCGAGCTTCCGCGACATCGAACCGTATCCGGAAGTGGGTGGCCTCGATGCGGCGCTCGCGGGCTCGCTGGCGGAACTCGTCGAAGCGCTGCTCGCGTGGCGCGACGACCTCGATCGCGTCCAGTCGCCGATGAAATGGGGCGATTGCGCCCGCGCGCTGCTGGCGCGGTTCTTCCGCGCGACGAACGAGGAAGACCGCCTGATGCTGCACCAGCTGGAAGAGGCGCTGCAGTGCTGGCTGGAGATCTGCGAGAACGCGCTGTTCGACGAACCCGTGTCACTCGCCGTGATGTGCGAGGCGTGGCTCGGCCAGCTGGACCAGCCCGCGCTGTCGCACCAGTTCGTGTCCGGCGGGGTCACGTTCTGCACGTTGATGCCGATGCGCGCCGTGCCGTTCCGCGTCGTCTGCCTGCTCGGCATGAACGACGGCGACTTTCCGCGCCGCGGCCACCAGTCCGACTTCGACCTGCTGGCGCTGCCGGGCCTGGGCCGCCCGGGCGACCGCTCGCGCCGCGACGACGACCGCTACCTGATGCTGGAAGCGGTATTGGCCGCGCGCGACAAGCTGTACGTCAGCTGGGTCGGACGCAACGTGCGCGACAACACGGAGCAGCCCGCGTCGGTGCTCGTGTCGCAATTGCGCGATTACCTGGCCGCCGGCTGGGACCTTGATCTCACCGAACGCACGACGGTGCATGCGCTGCAGCCGTTCTCGCGCCGCTACTTCGAGCGCGGCGGCCTGCTCACGTACGCGGGCGAATGGCGCGCCGCGCATGGCGCCGGCGCGGCCGGGACGGACGACGACGCGCTGCCGCCGTTCGAGCTCGACCCCGACTACCGCCTCACGTTGGGCGAACTCGCGAGCTTCCTGCGCCAGCCGGCCCGCTTCTTCTTCCGCCGCCGGCTTGGTGTCACGTTCAACGATTTGCAGGTCGTCGGCGAGGACGAGGAACCGTTCTCGCTGGACGCCCTCGACCGCTACTTCCTCGAAGACACGCTGCTCGACGACAGCGGCACGCCGGAAGCGCCGGGCGAAGTGCGCCACGTGCTGGAGACCCGTGCCGCGCGCCTCGCGCGCGAAGGCGTGCTGCCGATCGGCCTCGTGGGCCGGCAGTGGCAGCAGCAGCTCGTCGACGATCTCGTTCCCGTGCGGCGCGCGTGGCTCGAGCTGGGCAGCCGGTATCCGCGCCCGGCGCCCAAGCTCGTCGTCGCCATCGACGTGGACGGCGTGCGCATCGAGGACTGGATCGACCGCCTGCGCAGCAATGACGACGAGACGGTGTGGCTGCTGCAGATGTCGTCCAAGGTGCTGGACCGCAAGGGCGAGCCGCGCGGCGACAAGCTGATCGGCCCGTGGCTGCGCCAACTGGCGGCCGCCGCGATGGGCGAGTCCGTCGGCGGCGTGCTCGTCGCGCGCGACGCGAGCCTCGCGCTGGCGCCGCTCGCGCAGGACGCCGCGCGCGCCCAGCTGGCCAACCTCGTCGCGCTGTGGCGCGCGAACCTCGACCGGCCGCTGCCCGTCGCGTGCAAGACGGCGTTCGCGCACCTGGCGGGCGGCGATGCGCGCGAGACGTACGACGGCGGCTTCGAGATCGACGGCGAGGTGCTCGATCCTTGCCTTGCCCGGCTGTGGCCCGAATTCGCGGTGTTGCGCGCAGGCGGCGGCTGGCCGATGGTGGCCGAGGCGCTGTATGGCCCGCTCGTCGCGTGGCTGAAGGAGAGCGTCGTGGCGACGCGCTTCGACGGAGACGCGCCATGAGCCAGCTGCTCGACGCGCTGACGTTCCCGCTGCACGGCTCGCGCCTCATCGAGGCCAGCGCGGGCACCGGCAAGACGTGGACCATCGCCGCGCTGTACCTGCGCCTCGTGCTGGGCCATGGCGGCGAAGACGGTTATTCACGTCCGTTGATGCCGCCGGAAATCCTCGTGATGACGTTCACGCGCGCGGCCACGCGCGAACTGTCGAACCGCGTGCGTGAACGCCTCGTGCAGGCCGCCGCCTGCTTCCGAGGCGAGGCCGAGGCGGATGACCCGTACCTGGAAGCGCTGGCCGATGCGTACGACGACGAGGCCGCGCGCCTCGTCGCGGCGCACCGCCTCGTGCTGGCCGCCGAGACGATGGACGAGGCGGCAATCTTCACCATCGACGCATGGTGCCAGCGCATGCTGCGCGAGCACGCGTTCGACAGCGGCAGCCTGTTCGACGAGGAACTCGTGAGCGACGAGCGCGCGCTGTTCGAGGATGCCGCCCACGATTACTGGCGCCAGCACGTGTACCCGATGAACGGCGCCGCGTTGGCAAGTCTGCTGTCGTGCTGGAGCGACGTGGAGGCGCTGAAGCGCTCCGTGCGCGAACTCGTGCAGCGCGCGGGCCGCATCGACGACGGCAACGAGCGGCCGCTGGGCGCCGTCATCCTCGATGCGGAACGCACGCAGCGCGATGAACTCGTCCGGCTGAAGGACGCCTGGCACGCGCGCGCCGACGCGATGGAGGCATGGATCGCCGCGCAGCGCAGCGCGAACCCGAAGGCGTTCAACGGCAACAAGATGCGGCCGGATTCGCTGGCGAAAGCGTTCGACGCATTGCGCCGCTGGGCCGACGACCCGCAAGCCCACTATCCGCAACTCACCGACGCGCTGTGGGCTCGACTCACGCCCGACGGCATCCTCGATGCGTTCAGCAAGGAGTACAGCGCGCCAATCCCCGAATGCTTCGAGCAGACGGCCGCGCTCAAGGAAGGGCTCGATGCCATCGCGCCCGTGTCCCATGCGCTGCTGCGCCACGCCGCCTGCGCCATCGCGCACCGCATGGCCGAGCTGAAGCGGCGCAACCACCAGTTCGGCTTCGCCGACATGCTCGCGCGCCTGAAGGATGCGCTGGAAGGACCGAACGGCGAGGCGCTGCGCCGGCGCATCCTCGACCAGTATCCGGTGGCGATGGTCGACGAATTCCAGGACACGTCGCCCGACCAGTACCGCATCTTCGACCTGCTGTACCGCGTGGCCGACAACGACCCGGCGCGCGGCCTGTTCCTCATCGGCGACCCGAAGCAGTCGATCTACGGCTTCCGCGGCGCGGACATCCACAGCTATCTGTCGGCGCGGCGGGCCACGAGCGGCCGGCACTACCAGCTCGGCACGAACTACCGCTCGACGCGCCAGCTCGTCGCCGCCGTGAACCAGCTGTTCCGCCACGCGGAAGGGAATTACGCGGCCGGCGCGTTCCGCTTCCGCAAGGGCGAGGAGAATCCGCTGCCGTTCGACGCCGTCGACGCGGCGGGACGCAAGCAGCAGCTGGTCGGCGTCGACGGGCCGTTCCAGGCGCTGGCCGTCGGCCTTGCAGAGGCGGACGACTTGCGCGCGGACGACTACCGCGAATTCTTCGCGCAGCACTGCGCGGAGCACATCGTCCGGCTGCTGAACGATCCGAAGGTCGGCTTCGCGGACGATGCGGGTGGCTTCGCGCGGCTGCTGCCGGCCGACATCGCGATCCTCGTGCGCGACCGGCGCGAGGCGGCGGCCGTGCGCCGCGCGCTCGTCCAGCGCAAGGTCGCGAGCGTGTACCTGTCGGACCAGGACTCCGTCGTGGAAAGCGCGGAGGCGGGCGACGTGCTGCGCTGGCTGCAGGCCGTCGCCAACCCCCTCGACGTCACGCTCGCGCGCGCCGCGTTCGCGACCGCCACCTGCGCGCTGCCGCTGGCCGAACTGGCGCAGCTGGCGAGCGACGAACTGGCGTGGGAAGCCCGCGTCGAGCAATTGAAGGCGCTGCACCAGGCCTGGCAGCGCCAGGGCGTGCTGGCGATGCTGCGCCGCTTCATCCACGAGCTCGAGCTGCCGGCGAAACTGCTGGCGGCGGCGGGCGGCGAGCGGCGCCTGACGAATCTGCTGCACCTCGCGGAATTGCTGCAGGAAGCGAGCCGCGAACTGGATGGCGAACAGGCGCTGATCCGCTGGTTCGCCGAGCAGGTCGAAGGCGTGGGGGAGGGCGGCGACGAGCGCGTGCTGCGGCTCGAGTCCGACGCGGAACTGGTGAAAGTCGTCACCGTCCACAAGTCGAAAGGCCTGGAGTATCCGCTCGTGTACCTGCCGTTCGCCGTCACGGCGCGCAAGACGGACCGCCGCAACCGCGCGTTCTTCGAATACGTGGAAGACGGGGGCGGGCGCCGCATCGACCTCGCGCTGTCCGATACGGCGATGGAAGCCGTCGACCGCGCGCGGCTGGAAGAAGACTTGCGGCTGCTGTACGTGGCGCTGACGCGCGCGCGGCACTTCCTGTGGCTCGGCGTCGCGGCCGTCGCGGCGCGCAAGAAAGGCGAGAACCAATTGCACGAATCCGCGCTCGGCTACCTGCTGACGGGCGGCTCGCCCGTGCCGGCCGACGCGGTGCGCGACAAGTGGGAGACGTTGCGCGAAGGTGTCGACGGCATCGAGCTGCACGCGCTGGCCACGCCGGACGGCTGCACGGTGCTGCGCCGCGCGGACGTGCGGCCGGAACTCGTGGAGCCGCCCCGCTTCGACGCACGCTTCGAGCGCAACTGGGCCGTCGGCTCGTTCACGTCGCTGACGAAGAACACGGTGACGGTGGCGCCGCCCACGCGGCCGCAGGAAGAAAACCTGATGGAAGAGGAAGACCCTGGCGTCGTTCCCGTCACGCACAGCGAGGACGCGCCGTGGCACCGCTTCCCGCGCGGCGCGGGCCCCGGTAACTTCCTGCACGAGCAGCTCGAGTGGATGGCACAGGAGGGCTTCGGTCAGGTCGACGACGAAGGATTCCGCGGCCGCCTCGCGCAGCGCATCCAGCGCGCCGGCTGGGGTAACCGCCTCGACGACGCGGTGGCATGGCTGCGCATGATCGCCGTGACGCCGCTGCCGCCCGTTGGCTGCGCGCTGGCGGACATTGATGCGCCACTGGCAGAGATGGAATTCTGGTTCCCCAGCCGCCAGCTGGACGTCGCCGCGCTCGACCGCCTGTGCCGCCGCCGCATGCTGGGCACGACCCCGCGCCCCGTGCTGCCGGAGCGCCAGCTGCACGGCATGCTGAAGGGCTTCACGGACCTCGTGTTCGAATGCCACGGCCGCTACTGGGTGCTCGACTACAAATCGAACGCGCTGGGGCCGGGCGACGCCGCGTACACGCACGGCGCGATGGCGGCCGGCATGGCGGAGCACCGCTACGACATCCAGGGCGCCATCTACATGCTTGCGGTGCACCGCCTGCTGCGCGCACGCCTGGGCGCCGCCTACTCGCCGCAGGAGCACCTGGGCGGCGCCGTGTTCCTGTTCCTGCGCGGGGTCGGCAACCCGGCCACGCATGGCTGCTACCTGCTCGAACCGGACCTCGAACTGCTGGACGGCCTCGATCGCCTGCTGGGAAAGGAGACCCATGAAGCCTGACGCGACCTTCGATGCGGAGGCTCAGTTGGTCCAATTCTGGGGCGAGGTCGAACGCCTGACGGAAGCGGGCGAGCTGCGCCGCCTGTCCGGCGCGTTCGCGCGCTTCGTCGGCACCCTCGGCGCGCGGTCGGTACCGCTGCTGCTGGCGTCCCTCGTGCTCTCGGAGCTGGAAGGTCGGGGCCACAGCTGCCTGCTGCTGGACGACCTGGCGGGCGACCCGGCCGCGCTGCTCGGCTGGGCCGACGAAGATTGGAAGGCCCTTGCGAAAGCGGCGAAACCGCTGCCGCGCGGCGTGAAGGGCTGGATGGCGCAACTGGCCGCGTGCGAGCAGGTGTGGCACGTGGGCGACCTCGATTACGACCAGCCGCTCGTGCTGGACGACAGCCGCCTGTACCTGCGCCGCTACTGGCGCGACGAGACGCTCGTCGCCACGTGCGTGCGCACGCGTGCGCAGGAGCGGCGCGACGTCGACCTCGAACAGGCGCGGACGTGGCTGGAAGCGCTGTTCGGCGCCCAGCGCGCGGGCGAGTCGCCGGACTGGCAACGCATCGCCTGCGCCGTCGCGCTGCGCGGCGCGTTCGCCATCATCACGGGCGGCCCGGGCACGGGCAAGACGTACACGGTGGCGCGCCTGCTGGCCCTCCTGTTCGCGACGGCGCCCGACGCCGCGCGCCAGCGCATCGCGCTCGCCGCGCCGACGGGGAAGGCCGCGGCGCGCCTGAAGCAGTCGATCGACAAGGCGCTGGGCGACCTGGCCGACCGCGTGGGCGGCGCGTTGCCCCTGCGCGAGCTCACCACGCGCATGGGCGCGGCGCGCACCTTGCACAGCCTCCTGGGCGCGCGCCCGGACACGCGCAGCTTCGCGCACCACCGCGGCAATCCGCTCGACGTGGACGTATTGATCGTCGACGAGGCGTCGATGGTGCACCTGGAGATGATGGCGTCGCTGCTGGACGCGCTGCCCGCGGGCGCCACGCTGATCCTCCTGGGCGACAAGGACCAGCTGGCGTCCGTGGAAGCTGGCGCCGTGCTGGGCGACCTGTGCCACGACGCGCAGGCGGGCCACTACGATGCGGACACGCTGGCCTATGTGCAGATAGCGAGCGGCGAGACGATCCCGCCCGAGTACGCGGGCACGGGCGGCCCGCTCGCCCAGCAGACCGTGATGCTGCGCCACAGCCGCCGCTTCGGCGGCCCGATCGGCAAGCTGGCGCTGGCCGTCAACGCGGGCGACGTCGACGGCGCCGCGGCGGCCCTGCGCGCGCCGGAGGCGGCAGGTGTGCTGCGCTGGATCGACCACGCGCACCAGCACCACGTGATCCAGCTGGCGAACGAGGGCTACCGGCCCTACCTGGAGCTGCTGCGCGCGGGCAGCGCGGGTCATGGCAGCCACGAGGACTGGGTCCGCGCCGTGCTGCAGCGCTTCGAATCGTTCCGCGTGCTGTGCGCCGTGCGCGAAGGCGAGTGGGGCGTCGAAGGCTTGAACGACGCGATCGAACAGCGCCTCGCGCACGCGGGCCTGATCGCGCGGGGCGACTGGTATGTGGGGCGGCCCGTCATGGTCACGCGCAACGACTATCCGACCAAGACCTTCAACGGCGACATCGGCCTCGCGTTGCCGGACCCCGCGCGTCCGGGCTCGCTGCGCGTGTGGTTCCTCGAAGGCGACAACGTGCGCAGCGTGCTCGCGACCCGGCTGCGCCACGTGGAGACGGCGTACGCGATGACGGTGCACAAGTCGCAGGGCTCGGAATTCGCGCACACGGTGCTCGCGCTGCCGAAAGAAGGGGGCGCCGTGCTGGCGCGCGAGTTGGTCTATACGGGCATCACGCGCGCGAGCCGGCAATTCACGTTGACGACGCCCGCACCCGCGGTGCTGGGCGAGGCGATCCTGCGCCGCACGCACCGTGCGAGCGGGCTGCGCGGGATGGTGGACAAGGGACACGACGGGAGGACAGCATGAGCAACGACTGCACGCATTTCCACCAGATCGCCACGCGCGAGGGCAATACGGACGGCTGCGAGGAATGCCTGAAAATGGGCGACACGTGGGTGCACTTGCGCGTGTGCCTGACGTGCGGCCACGTGGGGTGCTGCGACGATTCGAAGAACAAGCATGCGACGAAGCACTTCCATGCGACGGGGCATCCGGTGATCCGCTCGAAGGAGCGGGGCGAGACGTGGGGCTGGTGCTACGTCGACCGCATCGTCAAGGATCCTGTGTAGCGCCGGCCCCCGTGCGTCCGTGCCAGAATGGACGCATGGACACCGTCTGCACCATCGGCCATTCGAACCGTACGATCGAGGACTTCATCGGCCTGCTGTGGCAGAACGGCATCGCGTGCCTGCTCGACATCCGCACCGTGCCGAAATCGCGCCACAATCCGCAGTTCGGCCAGGACCAGCTCGCGCAGTCGCTGGCCGACGCGGGCATCGAGTACCGCTACCTGCCGGGCCTCGGCGGCCTGCGCCGCCCGCGCAAGGATTCGCCGAACGCGGGCTGGCGCAACACGTCGTTCCGCGGCTACGCCGACTACATGCAGACCGACGAATTCGCCGCGAACGTCGACACCGTGATCGCGCTGGGCCGCGACGGGCCGTGCGCGCTGATGTGCGCGGAAGCGGTGCCGTGGCGCTGCCACCGCTCGCTCGTCGCCGACGCGCTGCTCGTGCGCGGCGTGCCCGTCGACGACATCATCGATGCGCGCCAGCGCCGTCCGCACAAGCTGACGCCGTTCGCGCACGTCGAGGGCCTGCACATCACGTATCCGCCGGAAGACGGGGCGTAATCACGCGAGGTTCACGACGCGGTTGACGGCCGCGCTCAATTCCGCGAGCCGGAACGGCTTGCGCAGCACGGCATGGCTGCCGATCGCGCTTTCGATGGCGCCCATGTCGGCATACCCTGTCGCCACGAGCACGGGCAGGCGCGGGAACAGCTCGCGTGCGCGCACGGCGAGTTCGACGCCCGTCATGTCGGGCATCAGGTAATCCGTCACGAGGAGGCCGGGCTCGCCGCCCGCCAGCGCAGCCAGGCCCTGTGTGCCGCCCCCCGCCTGCGACACGTTGCAGCCCAGGGCCAGCAGCGCGTCGACGATCCCGGCGCGGACGTCGCCATCGTCTTCCACCACGAGCACCTTGAGTCCGGCCAGTCCCTGGCGGTCGACGGCGGCCATCCCTTCGCGGGCACCGTCGTCACGGGCGGCGCGCAACCAGATCTCCACCGTCGCGCCCTTGCCCGGCGCGCTGCGGATGAAGGCGCCCCCTCCGGATTGCTGGGCCATGCCATAGACCTGGCTCAGCCCCAACCCCGTTCCCTTGCCGACACCCTTGGTCGTGAAAAACGGCTCGAAGACCTTGGCCGCGATCTCCGCCGACATGCCCGGGCCATCGTCGGACACCGTGACGCACACATAGTCGCCTGCGGCGAGCGCCCCGGCGGGCGGTTGCGCACGCACGGCGCGCAGGTCGATCGCGCCCTGGCCCGTCATCGCGTCGCGCGCATTGATGATCAGGTTGAGCAAGGCCATTTCCATTTGACTCGTGTCGGCGAGAACGGCGTCGACGTCGCCGCCGGCGGCCGTGGACAGCCTGACGCCGGCACCGAGGATCGGTTGCGCCAGCGCCGCGACGTTCTCGAACAGCGCCTTGACGGGGAGCGGGCGCAAGTCCAGCACCTGGTTGCGTGCGAACGACAGCAACTGGCTGGTGAGCTTGGCGCCGCGCCTGCACGCCGCCTGTGCCGTCGCCGCGCGCTCCTTCGTCGAGTCTTCGCGCGAAAACATGCCGATCAGCTCCATATTGCCCTGGATGACGTTCAGCAGGTTGTTGAAGTCGTGTGCGATGCCGCCCGTGAAACGTCCGAGGAATTCGAGCTTTTGCGCCTGCGCCATGGCTTGCTGGGCGCGTTCGCGTTCCATGATCTCCGCCGTCAGCCGGTCGTTGGCGCGCGCCAGGGCGCAGGTCCGCTCGTCGACGCGCGCCTCCAGGTGCGCATTCAACGACGCCAGTTCGTCGGCGACGGCCGCGCGCTGGGCCAGCACTTCGCGCGCCTGGTACTGGCGCCGGCGCGCACGCAGGGCCGAGGCCGCCGCGGTGGCCAGCGTATCGGCGCTCAGCGGGCGTTCCAGCAGGATCACGTTGCCGAGGACGCCCAGTGTCGCCTTCAGCTGCGCAGGGGCGGTGCCGAAGCGCTTGGCCAGCAGGACGACGAATGGGAAATCCGACCACGATTCCTGCGTTCCGAGCCATTCCGCGATGCGCGCCAGCGCCTGGGGCGACAGCGCTTCCTCGGCCACGATGGCGGCCGCTGCGCCGTGCCCGACCGCATCGACGAGCGCGTCGGCATGGGCGACGATTTCGCAGTCGACGCCGTCGCGCGCGACGACCCCCGAGATGACGTCGGCATCGCGGCCATGCGGCGCGACGACGAGGACCCGCTGTTCGCGACGGTCAGCGTTTGGCATCGGTCGCGACCATCATCGGGGTGTCGCCGCGGTAGGTCGGCAGGCCCGTCAGCACGCCCTCGAAGCCCTCCAGCGCGGCGCCGACCTCGATGCCGCCGGGACCGAGCAGGAGCTCGTGGATGGTCAGCGCGTGGCTCGTCGTCCTGCTCTTGGACACGGTGATCGCGCGCCGCAGCTTGCCGCCTGCTTCGAAATAGCGGAGCAGCATCGTCGAATCGCTCAGGTAGCTGAGATCGACGTCGCGCACGACCTCGCCGATGATCCCGTGCTCGCCGAGGATCAGCGCCGTCGTCACGCCCTTCTGGTTGAGATAGGTGAGCAGCTCGTGCATCTGGAGGATCAGGAAGTGCTCGCCCGGCATGGCCTGCAGATACGCGTTGAGGCTGTCGATGGCGACGAAGGTCGCGCCCTCGATCTCCACGGAATCGCGCAGCATCTGGGCAAACTGGCCCGGTGCCAGCTCGGCGGGATCGATGTGGACCACGCTCAGCAGGCCCGTGTCGAGATGCGGTCGCAGGTCGAGGCCGAGCGATGCCGCACGGGCGAAGAACGTGCCCAGCCCCTCGTCGAACAGGTAGTACGAGGCTTTTTCCCCGCGGTTCAGTGCCGACAGCATGCAGCGCACCACGACCGTCGTCTTGCCGACGCCGGACGGGCCGACGAACAGCGTGTTGGTGCCGGATACGAGTCCGCCGCCCAGCAGCGCGTCGAGCCCGGACGAACCGGTGGAGCGCGTGATCGGCTTGAATTCCATGGCGTGCTCGGCCGCGACGAGCCTGGGAAAGATCCGCAGGCCACCGGTGTCCAGCACGTAGTCGTGGTAGCCGCCGCGGAACGCGATGCCGCGCATCTTCATCACGTTGACGCGGCGTCGCTCCTTGCCGAATTCCTTGGCCAGTTGTTCCAGGGACACGACGCCGTGGGCGATGCTGTGCAGATGCTGGTCGGACTGGCTGGTCTTGTCGTCGAGCATGAGAACCGTGCACGCGCGCGATGCAAAGAATTGCTTGAGTGCGAGGATCTGGCGACGGTAACGCAACGGGTTCTGGGCCAGCAGGCGCATCTCGGACAGACTGTCGAAGACGACCCGCGACGGCTTGATCTTGTCGACCTGCTCCATGACGCCGCGCGCCGTCTCGCCCAGTTCGATCTCGGCCGGATGCAGGATCGATTGCTGCGTTTCCGGATCGAGCGCTTCATCGCTCGCGAGCTCGAAAATCGACAGCGCATCGAGCGACCAGCCGTGGCTCTCGGCCACGGCGCGCAATTCGTCCGCCGTTTCCGACAGCGTGATGTAAAGGCCGCTTTCGCCCTTCGCGACGCCGTCGAGCAGGAATTGCATGCCGAGCGTCGTCTTGCCCGTGCCCGGCGTGCCTTCGATCAGGTACACCCGCTCGGCGGTCAGGCCGCCGCCGAGGATGTCGTCCAGGCCGGCGATGCCGGTCGAGATGCGGCGGGTGGGCCTGCGGGATAGTTCTGTGGAAGGCGGTGCTTCAGACATTCATCGGATCCGGAAAGACAGTGGGCGCGGGGGCGCGATGGTGACACGACAGTTCGGCCCATTATAAGACCAACCCGCTTCTCATCGGCGCAAAGGAGACGCGCGAGGCAGCGGTGCGCCGCCGGGCAACCGGGCACCGGCCGTTCGGCCACGATCTTTTGCTTTCCGCATAGCAACAATGTTAAAGTTGCGTCCTGAGAAATGTTATCGGAGGTGACATGCTGATCGTCGTGGGTTTCGTGATCGTGCTGCTGGCAGTGTTCGGCGGCTTCGTGCTGCAGGACGGGCACCTGGCCGCGCTGTTCCAGCCTTACGAACTCCTGATGATCTTCGGCGGCGCGCTGGGCGCCTTCGTCATCGCCAACGACCGCAAGGCGATCAGCCTCACGTGGCACAGCCTGCCGATGCTGTTCCGCGGCTCGCGCTACACGCGCGGACTGTATATGGCATTGATGGCCCTCATGTTCGACCTGCTGACGAAGGTGCGCCGCGAAGGCCTGATGGCGCTGGAAAACGAGGTCGACGATCCGTACGCGAGCGCCATCTTCACGAAATACCGGGTGATCCTGATGGACGACCACCTGCTCGAATTCCTCACGGACTACCTGCGCCTGTTGGTCTCGGGAACGATGAACAGCTATCAGCTGGAAAACCTGATGGACAACGAGATCGAGACCTACCAGGAGGATGCCGACATCCCCGTGCAGGCCATCCACAAGCTGGCGGACGGCATGCCCGCGTTCGGCATCGTGGCGGCCGTGATGGGCGTCGTGCACACGATGGGCGCCATCGGCCGCCCTCCGGCCGAGCTGGGCAGCTTGATCGCCGCGGCACTCGTCGGCACCTTCCTCGGCATCCTGCTGTCCTACGGCCTCGTCGCGCCGCTCGCGAACCTCTTGCACCGGCGTCACCAGGAAGTCGTGAAGGCTTTGCAATGCGTGAAAGTGACCCTGCTGGCGTCGATGAACGGCTATGCACCGCCGATCGCCGTCGAGTTCGGCCGCAAGGTCATCTCGGCCACGGAGCGCCCGACCTTCGCCGAGCTGGAAGGCCATGTGCGCCAGCTGAAGTCGCGCTGAGCGGCCGGCGCGGTCAGTGGCCGGGCGCCAGGTCGATGCCGGCCAGCTTCCACGTCCACAGGCCGTCGCGCCGGAAGATGAAACTGCCGCCGTCGCGCGCCGTCACGGCAAAGCTGTTCCAGCCGCGGTAGGCGAGGGCGTAGCGGGGCTTGTCGCGTGCCGGGGCGGTGTCGGCCGTGTCGGCCGCAGGCGCCGGCTGCCCGATCCCGATCCGGCCATGCTCGACCATCGTCGCGACGCCTTCCGGCGACACGGCCGCGTCGACGAGCGGATCGACGACGGCCATCGCCATCTTCCTGCCGAGCGCGGCGAACGGATTGCTGCCATCGCCTTTGTCGGGCGTCCCACCCATCGCCGCGAACGCCTGCTCCTTCACGCTGGCGCGCAGCGCGGGGAAGTCGACTTGCGCGGCGACGGCGTCGGCGTCATGGCGCGCGACGGCCGCTTGGAGGCGGTGCAAGGTCCACCACGGGCTGGCGGCGCTGGTGGCGGCGATAGCGAGGAGGGTGGCGGCGGCGAGGGTACGGATACGCTTCATCGATGGTTCCTGCTGGAAAAACCATCATGATACCGGACCGCTGCGCCAGAAACGACGAGGCCGGAACGGTTGCCCGTCCCGGCCTCGCTGGATGACTACGTCGCTTGCGTCGCTGCTCAGTGATGGCGGCGATGGCGCGTCACGATCACGTGCCGGCGCCCGTGGCACGTGCTGCCGCCGACGGAGGCGCGGATGCGCGGACCACCGACGGAAGCGCGTGCCGATTCCGGGCTCGTCGACACTGGGCCGGCGTCGCCCAGCACGTGGCGGCGGATGTTCAGTGCGTCCAGCACGCGCACCGAGGATGCGCCCGCGTTCAGCAGCACCATCGTCGCGTTCTTGCCGGCCGCTTTCACGCGCATGATCAGGCAGCGGCCCGCTTCCTGCGTGTAGCCCGTCTTCGACAGGCCGATGTCCCAACCTTTGGCGCCGACGAGGCGGTTCGTGTTGTGGTACTCGACTTCACGGCCCTTGATGTTGATCAGGTCCTTGGACGACGTCGTGATGCGGGTGATTTCCGGATAGTTCGACGCGGCCGTCGCCATCTTGACGAGGTCGGCAGCCGTCGAGCGGTTGTTCGGGTTCAGGCCCGTCGGTTCCTCGATGACGGTCTGCGACATGCCCAGCGCGGCGATCTTGCGCTTGACGGCCAGGCGGAAGGCTTCGATGCCGCCCGGGTAGGTGCGGGCCAGTGCGGCGGCGGCGCGGTTATCCGACGACATCAGCGCCAGCTGCAGCACGTCGCGGCGCGGGATCGTCGCACCGACGGGGACGCGCGACGAGCTGTGCTTCAGCATGTCGACGTCTTCCTTCTCGATCTCGATCGGCTCGTTCATGTCCTGGTGGGCATCGAGCACGACCATGGCGGTCATGAGTTTGGTCAGCGAAGCGATGGGGGCGACGGTGCCGGCGTTCTTTTCGAACAGCACCTTGCCGGTGTCGTCTTCGACCACCAGCACCGATTGCGATCCGAACGGCACGGCGAGGGCCGCTGCACTGGAGATCGTCATCACTACGGCAGCGAGGAATTTTTTGATCATGGATGGTGTCAGAGTACGGTTAATGGTCGGGCGCCGGACGGCGGCGGAGCATCAAAACGTCGGAGTCGGCAGATAGCGTCTAGCTATACGGCAACATTTAAATGAACGATAGCATCAAAGATTGACATATGTCTATGTCAGTCTGTGAAATATCGAGTCCACCAACAAGATTCTACAAGAAAAAAAAGCCCCGCGTTGCCGCAGGGCCTTCTTTTTGAACGGAATTTTCCAGAGTGTCTTATTTTGATTGGTAGATTTTGTCGAATTCACCACCGTCATCGAAATGGCGCTTCTGCGCAGCCCGCCATCCGCCGAATACCTCATCCACGGTGAACAGCTGGACAGGCTTGTAGTTGGCGGCGAACTGTTTCATGACTTTCGGGTTGCGCACGCGCAGATAATGCTTCGCGCCGATCTCCTGGCCCGTCTCCGAATACAGGAAGTTCAAGTAGGCCGTGGCCTGCTTGCGGATGCCCTTGCGGTCGACGACCTTGTCGACGACGGCAACCGGGGACTCGGCCAGCACGGAGATGGCGGGGTACACGACTTCGAAATCGTTGCCGAACTCGGCGCGCACGAGGTTCACTTCGTTCTCGAAGGTGACGAGGGCGTCGCCGATCTGGCGCTGCGTGAACGTGGTGGTGGCGGCGCGGCCGCCGGCGTCCAGCACGGGCACGTTCTTGAAGATCTTGCCGACCAGGTCGCGCGCCTGCGCTTCCGTGCCGCCTTTCTTGAGCACGGAGCCCCAGGCGGCCAGATAGGTATAGCGGCCGTTGCCGGCCGTCTTCGGGTTCGGGATGACGACTTTGACACCCGGCTTGGCCAGGTCGGTCCAGTCGTGGATGCCTTTCGGATTGCCCTTGCGGACCAGGAAGACCATGGTCGAGTAATACGGGGCCGCATTGTCCGGGAATTTCTTCGCCCAGTCCTTCGCGACGAGGCCGCGGTCGGCCAGCATGTCGATGTCGTTGGCCTGGTTCATCGTGACGACGGACGCTTCCAGCCCGTCCGCGACGGCGCGGGCCTGCTTGCTGGAGCCGCCGTGCGACTGCTTGACCGTGATGTTCTCGCCCGTCGTCTTTTTCCATTCGGCGACGAAGGCGGGGTTGATGTCCTTGTACAGCTCGCGTGCCACGTCGTAGGACACGTTCAGCAGCTCCACGTCGGCCGCCTGGGCGCCGAGAGGAAGGAGGGCACTGCCGAGGGCCAGCGCGAGCAACGCGCGGCGCAGGGAGGAAACGGATGGGATCGCCATGTTGTTGTTCCTTATGAAGACTCTCTTGGGGTGATGGATGTTCCGTTAAAAAATAGCAAAACAAAAGTACATTTTTATCATATGCTTAGACGCCCCAGGAGGCATGCATACGTTTGGAGGCCGCGCAAAGCAGGCATGGCGCGTTTGGGTTATAGTCCGGCCTTCCGCTGTTCGGATCGGTTGACGGTTCGCCGACTCATGGTTTGTTTGTATTGGTTTGACGCTGAAAATAATGGGTATCGACATTCGCCAGGCAACACCGCAGGACGCGCAGGCTGCATGCCGGCTGCTGCGCCGTTCGATCGAGGAAGGGTGCATGCCCGACCACGGCGGCCGTCCGGAAATCCTGCAGGCCTGGCTCGGCAACAAGACGACCGACAACGTGCTGGGCTGGCTGTCGTCGCCCAGCAACTACGCCGTCGTGGCGGATCGCGACGTGGATGGCGTGCGCGAGGTGGTCGGCTTCGCCCTCGTGAACCAGGCGGGTAAGGTGCCGCTGTGTTATGTCCGGCCCGATCTGTTGCGCAAAGGCGTCGGTACGGCGTTGCTGTGCGCGCTGGAAGCGCAGGCGCGCGCGTGGAACATCCGCAAGCTGCACATGCAAAGCCCGGGCTCGGCCAGCGCGTTTTTCGAGCGCCGGGGCTATGTCAATGCGGGCAAGGACAAGGCGTGCTACGGGCTTGAATGTGATTTTCTCTGGAAGCAGCTCGACGCGGAATCGGCGCCGGCCCGCAAGCGATTTTGCAATTGCAGCCAGTGAGCTGCATCACGCCCTGATCGTTGTTTAACATTACGCAACGTGAACTCATCTTCTTTCTCGCCGGCGCATGCGCTATAGTAGGCGGGTTTCAATGATGAGTTCGTTATGGCTTCCCGCAGAGACTTTCTTCACCAAGGCTTGCGCCTGACCGCGCTGGGACTCGTCGCCGTCCCGCTCGCGCAGGCCGAAGCGGCCCGCGCCGGCCGCGACCAGGTCGACGCCCCCGGCACCACGGAGCTGGAACCGCCGCCCGACCTGTTCGATGCCCAGGTCGTCGACATCGATTTCTGGGTCAAGCCCCGTACCCTGTCCCTCATCCGTCCGCAAAGCGGCGAGCGCACCAGCGTCCTGTACTGGAAAGACGGCGAGGTGATCGATGCCGCTTACCAGGAACTGTGCCATCTGCTGCGCGACGTCAACGGCAAGGCGTCGATCGCCATCGACCCCAAGCTGCTCGAAACGTTGTGGGCGTCGCAGGCATTCGTCGCGCGTTACGGGCTCGACCGCCCGCTGGAAATCCTGTCCGGCTACCGCACCCCGGCGTCCAACAACCGCCTGATCGAGCAGGGCGTGCCTGCGGCGCGCCAGTCGCTGCACATGTCCGGCAAGGCGGCGGACGTGCGCATCGCCGGCCTCACGGAGGAAGTGCTGGGCGGACTCGTGAAGAGCTTCCGCCAGGGCGGCGTCGGCTTCTATTACCGCTCCGGCCCGAAAGGCGGCTGGATCCACACGGACACGGGCTTGAACCGCACCTGGAAGGGCTGAGTTAAGGGTAGGCGGCGCACGCGTTCCCGCGTTTTTGCTATCTTGAGTGAACGGCATGCACCGCAGGCCGTAACAATCTTTCCTGAAGGAGGACGTGATGGCAACCATGAACGCACCGACAATGGAACGCCGGCACCTGCCCGAACGACGCGCCGCCGTGCGCGAAGGCACGACGCTGATGACCGGCCTCGATTACCTCGCGATGGCCTTGCTGATCGTCGGCGGCCTCAACTGGGCGATGGTCGGCTTGCTCGACATCGACGTCGTCGCCACGCTGTTCGGCCCGGGCAGTCCCGCGAGCCGCGTCGTGTACGTCGTCATCGGCCTGGCCGCGCTGTATTCCATCTATACGGCGATCAAGCTGAGCCGCCACCAGCACTGAATGCGCGTCGGCCTCATTTCCGACACACACGGCCTGCTGCGGCCCGAGGCGCTCGATTTTCTTGCGGGCGCCGACCACATCGTGCACGGCGGCGACATCGGCAGCCCCGACATCCTCGAGCGCCTGGCGGCCATCGCGCCACTGACGGTCGTGCGTGGCAATAACGACACGGCGCCCTGGGCGCGGGGGATTCCGGAGACGGTCCGCGTCGACTTCGGGAACGTCGCCGTCTACGCGATCCACGACTTGAAAGCACTCGACATCGACCCGCGCGCGGCCGGCGTACGCATCGTCGTGTCCGGTCACTCGCACCGGCCCGCGTGCACGGAGCGCGACGGCGTGTTGTACGTGAATCCGGGTAGCGCGGGTCGACGCCGCTTCAGCCTGCCGATCGCGGCCGCCGAGCTCGTCATCGACGGCGACTCAGTCCATGCGCGCATCGTGACGCTCGTCCCGTGAGTACGTGCTGGCCGCGGGGCGGGAAATGCCGTAGCATACGCGCCGTCCTCCAGCTTGATCGATCTCACCCATGACGCACGACGCCAACCAGAACAACGACACCGAACGCCCCCGTTTCCGCCCCGTCCCGTGGACGTCGCTGGAGACGCCGCAGGACGTCGAGCTGTGGATCGACGAGCACAACCGCGCGATGCAGGAGCTCGTCAAGCCGCACGAGACGGGCGTCGGCGTGCGCTTCCGACTCGCGCCCGGCGGCGACATCTACATGCAGACGACGGCCGACGCCGTCATCCTCGACGTCGAGCCGGACGCCGGCTGGGTCGCGCCGTTGATCATGGCCGCGACGGGCGCCGAGCAGCCCGCCGGCACCATCTGGGTGCTGCCGGACGACAAGCTCGTGCAGTTGCTGCTGGGCTTGTCGACGTTGGTCGAGAGTTCGCTGATCGTCACGGGCCACAACTTCGGCAAGCACGGCCGGCGACAGTTTTAGCATATATTTACGACAATATTTCCTTTGCGCATAGGCGCGATTCGGTGTTAAATCAGCGCTGTCCGAACGACGAGCTGAGCCGATGCACATTCGATTCCTGAACACCACGCGGCGCGCGCTGCTGTCCGCCGCGGCGCTCGCCGCCGGCCTCGCGGCCCTGTCCGCGCCCGCCCGCGCGGCAGACCTCATCGATACGGTCAAGGCGCGCGGCACCTTGCGTATCGCGCTGGAAGGGACGTATCCGCCGTTTAATTTCAAGGATGCGAAAACGGGACAGCTCGCGGGCTACGACGTCGACGTCGCCAAGCTCGTGTGTGCGAAGCTGGGCGTGAAGCCGGAATTCGTGACGACGGAATGGGCGGCCATCCTCGCCGGGCTGGGCGCAGGCAAATACGACGTCATCGTGAGTCAGGTCGGCATCACGCCGCGGCGCCAGCAGGCGTTCGATTTTTCCCAGCCGTACACCTACTCGGCGCCGCAGCTGATCGTGCGCCGCAACGAGGAAGCGACTTATAAAAGCCTTGCCGACCTCAAGGGGCGGACCGTCGGCGTGGGGCAGGGCAGCGTCTTCGAGCAGCAGGTGCGGGCGGTCTCCGGCATTGAGGTCAAGCATTATCCGGCCGCGCCGGAGAACTTGCAGGACCTTGCGTTCGGCCGCATCGACGCCGCCCTCAACGACAGCCTGATGGTCGCGTATCTGCTGAAGAATTCGCAGCTGCCGATCCGCGCGGGCGCACGCGTGGGCGACATCGAGCGCACGGGCATTGCCTTCCGCAAGGGCAATCCGAAATTCCACGCGGCCGTCGACAAGGCCCTCGACGCGGTGCGCGCGGACGGCAGCCTGAAGCAGGTGTCGATCAAGTGGTTCGGCGTCGACGCGACGCACGCCCCGTGACATCCCTGGCTGAGTTGGTCGACCTGCTGCGCGAGGCGGCCCCCGTGCTGGCGAAAGGGGCCGGCACGACGCTCGCGTTCGCGGTGGCGTCGATGGTCGGCGGACTCGTGCTGGGCTTCCCGACCGCCGTCCTGCGCGTCGCGCCGTGGGCGCCGCTGCGCTGGCCGGCCGCGCTGTACGTGAGCGCGTTCCGCGGCACGCCGCTGCTCGTGCAATTGTTCGTCATCTACTACGGCCTGCCGGGCATCGGTATCGCATTCACGCCGGTCACGGCGGGCATCCTGGCGCTGTCGCTGAACGCGGGCGCGTATCTGTCGGAAAGCCTGCGCGGCGCCATTCTCGGCGTCGGGCAGGGGCAGTGGAATGCAGGGTTCAGCCTCGGCCTTACGTATCCTCAAACCCTGGGTCTTGTGATCCTGCCGCAGGCATTGCGTACGGCCGTGCCCGCGATGAGCAACACGTTGATCAGCCTGATCAAGGACACTGCGCTCGTGTCCGTCATCACCGTGAGCGAGCTGATGCTCGCGACGAAGGAATTGATCGCCGTGACGTTCCGGCCGTTGCCGCTGTACGTGGCGGCAGCCGGCGTGTATTGGCTGCTGAGCCTGTTCTTCGAAGCCGTGCAGCGCCGCGCGGAGCGCCACGTCAACCGCGGCCACCGGTAAAAACTATGGTCCCCCTCCGCCCTGCAAGGCCTAACCTTGCAGGGCGGAGGGGGACCATCTAGTTAACTAACGGCGCCGCAGCGCCGTTTGATCATCACATGTTCGGGTAGTTCGGCCCGCCGCCGCCCTCCGGCGTGACCCAGACGATGTTCTGCGTCGGGTCCTTGATGTCGCACGTCTTGCAGTGCACGCAGTTCTGCGCGTTGATCTGCAGGCGATCGTTGCCTTCGTCCGTCTTCACGAATTCGTACACGCCGGCCGGGCAGTAGCGCTGCTCCGGGCCTGCGAACTTCGCGAGGTTGACCTCGACCGGCACGTTCGGATTTTTCAGCGTGAGGTGGATGGGCTGGTCTTCCGCGTGGTTCGTGTTCGAGATGAACACGGACGACAGGCGGTCGAACGTCAGCTTGCCGTCCGGTTTCGGATAGACGATCGGCTTGAAGTCGGATGCCGGACGCAGGCATTCGTGGTCGGCGTGCTGGTGGTGCAGGGTCCACGGCGCCTTGCCCTTGAACAGGATCTGGTCGATGCCGGTCATCAGGGTGCCGAGGACCAGCCCTTTGGCCATCCACGGCTTGAAGTTGCGCGCGACGTGCAGTTCCTCGTGCAGCCACGATTGCTCGAACGCGGCCGGGTAGCTCGCCAGTTCGTCGTGCTGGCGACCGGCGCCCAGCGCGGCGTAGGCGGCGTCGGCCGCGAGCATGCCCGTCTTGATGGCGGCATGGCTGCCCTTGATGCGGCTCGTGTTGAGGAAGCCGGCATCGCAGCCGATCAGCGCGCCGCCCGGGAACACGGTCTTCGGCAGCGACTGCAGGCCGCCCGCCGTGATCGCGCGCGCGCCGTACGAGATGCGCTTGCCGCCCTCGAAGAAGTGGCGGATCGACGGGTGCGTTTTATAACGCTGGAATTCCTCGTACGGCGACAAATACGGATTCTGGTACGACAGGCCGACGATGAAGCCGACGGCGACCTGGTTGTTTTCCAGGTGGTACAGGAACGAGCCGCCGTACGTGTCGTTGGGCAGCGGCCAGCCGGCCGTGTGGACCACGAGGCCAGGCTGGTGCTTGGCCGGATCGATTTCCCACAGCTCCTTGATGCCGATGCCGTACGTCTGCGGATCCTTGCCCTTGTTCAGGTCGTATTTCGCCATCAGCTGCTTGCCGAGGTGGCCGCGCGAGCCTTCCGCGAACAGCGTGTATTTCGCGTGCAGTTCCATGCCCAGCTGGAACGCGTCCGTCGGCTGGCCGTGGCGGTTGACGCCCATGTTGCCGGTCGCGACGCCCTTCACGGAACCGTCGTCGTTGTACAGGATTTCCGCGGCCGGGAAGCCGGGGAAGATCTCGACGCCCAGCGCCTCCGCCTGCTGGCCCAGCCAGCGCACGACGTTCGCCAGCGAGATCACGTAGTTGCCGTGGTTGGTCAGCATCTTCGGCATCATGAACGACGGCGTCTGGTAAGACTTCGTCTCCGTGAGGAACAGCATGCGGTCTTCCGTGACGGCCGTGTTCAGCGGCGCGCCCAGTTCTTTCCAGTTCGGGAACAGCTCTTCCAGCGCGCGCGGGTCCATGACGGCGCCCGACAGGATGTGCGCACCCAGCTCGCCGCCTTTTTCCAGCACGCAGACCGACACGTCCTGGCCCTTTTCCGCAGCCAGCTGCTTCAGGCGGATCGCGGCCGACAGGCCGGCGGGGCCGCCGCCGACGATGACCACGTCGTATTCCATTGCTTCGCGGGGGCCGTATTCTTCGAGGAGGGTGTTGGGCTGAGTCATGTCTTATTGGAGTGATTAAATTTAAGCACGAGTGTGCACTTTTTTGCGCTCGTTGGCAACGCCGAGCGCCATTGTAGGGCAACTATTAGACGCGGCAATCTAATCGGCGTGAAATAGGTGAAGTGTGCAATCATTATGGCTTCGCAACAGAATTTAGTTCGGGGACAGGGGGCGTAACGTGGGTATTGAAGTCAATTTCGAAGGAAAGATCGCGATGGTCACGGGCGCGTCGAGCGGGCTCGGTGCGCGTTTTGCCAAGGCCCTGGCCGGCGCCGGCGCCCAGGTGGTGCTGGCGTCGCGCCGCGTCGAACGCCTGAAAGAGTTGCGTGCCGAGATCGAGGCGGACGGCGGTGCGGCCCACGTCGTCGCGCTGGACGTGACGGACCTTGCGAGCATCAAGTCCGCGATCGCCCACGCGGAGACGGAAGCGGGGCCGATCGACATCCTCGTCAACAACTCCGGCGTGTCGACGACGCAGCGCCTGCTCGACGTCAACGAGGAAGACTACGGCTACGTGATGGACACGAACCTGCGCGGTGCCTTCTTCATGGCCCAGCAGACCGCGAAGCGCATGATCCAGCGCGCGAAGGGCGATCCGAAGAAGCAGCACCGCATCGTCAACATCGCCTCCGTCGCGGGCCTGCGCGTGCTGCCGCAGATCGGCGTGTACTGCATGAGCAAGGCCGGCGTCGTGCAGATGACGAAGGCGATGGCCGTCGAATGGGGCCGCTACGGCATCAACGTGAACGCCATCTGCCCCGGCTATATCGCGACCGAGATGAACGAGGATTATTTCGACACGGAGCAGGGCAAGAAGCTGATCGAGATGCTGCCGCGCCGCCGCACGGGCAGGCCGGAAGACCTCGACGGCCTGCTGTTGCTGCTCGCCGCGGAGGAAGCCCATTTCATCAACGGCGCCATCATCACGGCCGACGATGGCATGACGGCGCAGTGATCCCGCACCGCGTCGAGTCCATCCTCTAGGACGCGGGCCTCAAAGCCCCGTATCATTCCGTTCGGATGACACAGCCCGCCGCGCCCGCGCGCGGCGGGGACGATTTTCCATTCATCGAAACAAGCAGCAATGAGCGAAAAGAAGCAGGTTCACGTCATGCGCCAGGCGATCCGCTGGGGCGACATGGATGCGTTCGGCCACGTGAACAACACGGTGTATTTCCGGTACATGGAGAGCGGGCGCATCGCCTTCCTCGAACACGCGGCGGGCGACGTCGAGATCAAGGATGAAGGACCGGTGCTCGTCACCGCCCACTGCACCTTCATCAAGCAACTGAAGTATCCGGGCGAGATCGAAATCCGCACGTTCGCGGGACCCGCGGGCCGTTCGAGCTTCGACGTGACGCACGAGATCCGGATGGTCGATGCCGAGGGCAAGGCCGACGTCGTCGCCGCGGAAGGTGGCGGCAAGGTCGTATGGATCGACTTCGCGGCCGAGAAATCGGTGCCGTTGCCGGCACGCTTGCGCGAGATCCTGCCGCCCGGCTGATCAGCGCGCCATGCCGACCAGCTTGTGCACGAGTTCCGACGACGTCGACGCCGAGAACTTGCGCATGAGCTTGGCACGGTGCATCTCCACCGTGCGCGGCGACAGATCGGTCTCGCGCGCAATCACCTTGCTCGTCTTGCCCTCGACGAGCAGCGCCGCGATCTCGCGCTCGCGCGGCGTGAGCTCGGCCGTCACGGGGCGCTTTTCGCTGACGTCCTCGAACGTCCACACGCCGGCGCCCAGCGGCTCGGCCGGGTCGAGTGCGCGGCCCGTCACGTGGCACCAGAACAGCTCCCCATTTCCACGCCGCATGATGCGCTCGTCCGAGTAGCGGCCCTTCGCGTTCATGATCGGAATGATGCGGTCGCCCGTGCGCAGGAACTCGTCCATGGTCGGATACAGTACCGAGAACGACTGGCCGTCCAGCTGCGTGCGCTGGTAGCCGAACATCGCCGCCAGCGCGTGGTTGCACGACTGGATCACGCGGTTCACCGAGATGCACATGCCGACGGGCGCGTGCTGGAAAATCAACTCGTAATCGATGGCGTATGATGCGTTCATTTGATGGTGGTCGACTGTTCCCGCGCGAGGCGCTTGCCGGTATTTCTACGGTATTGTGCTTTGGAGGGGCGTATTCTATTCTCGAATTCTACTCTGCTGTACAGAAAGAGCTCCTGTCGGCTCATCCACGCTTGAAGCTTAACGATTAAAGGGACGGGTATGAACAAAGTGTATCCAGATGCGCGCTCCGCGCTGGAAGGGGTTGTCGCCGACGGCCAGACGATCGCCGTGGGCGGTTTCGGCTTGTGCGGTATTCCGGAGGCGCTGATCCTCGCGCTGCGCGATTCCGGCGTCAAGAACCTGACGGCCATCTCGAACAATGCCGGCGTCGACGACTTCGGTCTCGGCCAGCTGCTCACGACGCGCCAGATCAGGAAGATGATCGCCTCGTACGTGGGCGAGAACAAGGAATTCGCACGCCAGTACCTGGCCGGCGAACTGGAACTGGAATTCACCCCGCAGGGTACGCTGGCCGAGAAGCTGCGCGCCGGCGGCGCCGGCATCCCCGCGTTCTTCACGAAGACGGGCTACGGCACCATCGTCGCGGAAGGCAAGGAAACGCGCGAATTCGATGGCGAGATGTACGTGATGGAACGCTCGCTCGTGCCGGACGTCTCCCTCGTCAAGGCCTGGAAGGCCGACCGCGCCGGCAACCTCGTGTTCCGCAAGACGGCGCGCAACTTCAACCCGAACGTCGCCACCGCGGGCAAGGTCTGCATCGCGGAAGTCGAGCAGCTGGTCGAGATCGGCGAGATCGATCCGGACCAGGTGCACACGCCGAGCATCTTCGTGCACCGCATCGTTCACAACCCGACGCCGGAAAAGCGCATCGAACAGCGCACCGTGCGTCAAGCATAAGACCAGGGAGACAGACATGGCATGGACTCGTGATGAAATGGCCGCGCGCGCGGCCAAGGAACTGCAGGACGGTTTCTACGTGAACCTGGGCATCGGCCTGCCCACCCTGGTGGCGAACTACGTCCCGAACGACATCGAAGTGTTCCTGCAGTCGGAAAACGGCTTGCTGGGCATCGGCCCGTTCCCGACCGCGGACGAGGTCGACGCCGACCTGATCAACGCCGGCAAGCAGACCGTGACGGCGCTGCCCGGTGCCGCCTACTTCAGCTCGGCCGACTCGTTTGGCATGATCCGCGGCGGCAAGATCAACCTGGCGATCCTCGGTGCGATGCAGGTGTCGGAAAAGGGCGATCTCGCCAACTGGATGATCCCGGGCAAGATGGTCAAGGGCATGGGCGGCGCGATGGACCTTGTGGCCGGCGTCAAGCGCGTCGTCGTCGTGATGGAACACGTGGCCACAGGCAAGGACGGCACCGTCAGCCACAAGATCCTCAAGAAATGCGACCTGCCGCTGACGGGTGTCGGCGTCGTCGACCGCATCATCACCGACCTGGGTGTCATCGACGTCACCGACAAGGGTCTCAAGCTCGTGGAGCTGGCGCCCGGCGTCACGAAGGACGAGGTCGTGGCCGCCACGTCGGCCGAACTGGACGTGTCGAGCGTTTGATGTCCTCCGGGCGGCCCTGCGGTGCCGCCCGTCCTTCCTGCGCTAGCGCAGCTGCCACACGTAATCGACCTTGGTCCATTGCTGCACGGGCTTGCCGTGTTTGCGTGCGGGCTCGAAGCTGCACTGCGCCAGCGCCAAGCGTGCGGCTTCGTCAAGGGTCGCGAAACCGCTCGACGCCGTCACTTTCGAATCCTTCACCTTGCCGGTCTCGTCGACGAGAAAGCCGAGCTTGACCGTGCCCTCATGGCCGGCCTGCACGTCTGCGTGCGGGTATTTCGGCTTGGCGCAGCTCTTGAAGTTGAGCAGGGGGGCGTCGGTGCCTTGCGGTGCCGCATAGGCGGACGCCGTACAGGCGAGGGCGAGGGACAGGCATTGCAGGGTCGTGCGAATGATGCGGGACATGGTGCTCTCCTTGTGGTAGGAACTGATGACCTTCAGTTCATAAGGGCGTAACGGCGCCGCGCGCCGTGTTGCGCGAATGCTTCGTCGATGAATGAGGGCGTGACCGCCCGGCTACTCAGTGTCGCGACGTCACGTCATGCGAGCGTCCAGACATACTGGACCGGTTGCCACGACGGGACGGGCTGGCCGTCGCGTAGCGCCGGCGCGAAACGGCAGCGGAGCAGGGCGCCGCGGGCCGCCTCGTCCATGGTGGCGTAGCCGCTGGACTGCAGGATGGTCGAGCCCGTGACGAAGCCCGAGGCGTCCACGCGGAAATTCAACGTGACCGTGCCTTCGTGGCTGGCCGCAATGTCGGCCTGCGGATATTGCGGTTTCGCGCAGGTCGAGAAGTCCGCGATCGCGGGTCGCGTCAGGCCGGCCGTCCTGATGACTGGGGCGTCGCGGGTCGCCAGCGCGTGGACGCCCGCCGCGCACGCGAGGACGAGGCCGAGCACAGGAATCGCGGCGCGCCAGTCCAGCGCCTGCGGATCCGGCCGGACCAGGCGGCGAATGCGCACCGTCAGGTCGCCGCCCGCCGCGGCCTGGGCCAAGTGGTGGCCGGAAAACTGCACGCGTTCCAGCTCCGACAGGGCCAGCGCCAGGCGGCGCGGTTCGCCCAGCCGGCGGGCGGCGAAATCGTCGGCGATCTGCTCGCGTTCGTGACGAATGCGGCGCGAGATCCACCACACGGCCGGGTGATAGAACAACAGGGCCTCGATCACGGTCTGCACGAGGTTGACGAGGTAGTCGTGGCGGCGGACATGGCCCAGCTCGTGCGCCAGCAGCGCTTCCAGCAATTGCGGCGGCATGCCCGTCACGAGGGCGGCCGGCACGAGCACGATCGGGCGCCAGCAGCCGGCCGTGACCGGGCTGGCCAGGCTGTCGACGATACGCAGGCGCACGTTGCGGTCGATGCCGCAGCGGGCGGCAAGTCGGGCCAGCTTCGTTTGCCAGACGCGTTCCTCATCGCTGTGCGCTGCAGCGGCCCGTCCGTGCGACGCGCGCCCGACCCACACGAGTCCCAGCGCGATGCGCAGCCCGAACCCCGCGGCGCAGGCCGCCCATGCGCCCACGATCCAGTCGAGATGCTGCTGCAGCCAGGCGAGCAGGCCAGCGGCGTCGCGCAACACGGCCGCCGGTGCCGACGCCAGCGGCGACATGCGCGCGGTCGCCACGTCGCGATCGTCCAGCAGCATCGTCACGAAATCGACGGCGGGCCAGGCGACGCACAGCAGCAGCGCCAGGCACGCTACGGCATAGCGGCGTTCAGGCCTGGCATTGCGCAGCGCCACGAGCAGCACGGCCGTCGCACACCCGATCAGCATGCCTTGCCACACGAAGTGCAGCAGCGCCCATCCGAGACTGGGCACGAAGCCATTCGATGGCGCGGCCAGCAGCCTGCTCAACGCATCAATCAACGCGTCAGGCAAGGGCGAGGGCAGCGGCGCGAGCGGGCCGGTCGGCAGCAAGACCGACAACATCCCGTCGACGAGCCCGGCGCTCATCGGTCGTCTCCATCTTTCAGCAGTCGTTCGATCTCATCGCGTTCCTTTTTCGAGATGCCGCTCTTGAGCGCGGCCAGCACGAGCGCCTTGGCCGACCCCGCGAAGGCGCGCTGCATCAGGTCCTTCAGCAGATTCGTCTGCAGCGATTCCTGCGGGTGCGCGGGCGCGTACACGTGTGACCGTTCGCTTTCGTCGCGGATCAGCAAACCTTTGCCGTGCATGATCTGCATCAGGCGCAGCACGGTCGCATACGTCACCTCCGGTCGTTCCTTGACGATTTCCTCGTGGACCCGGCGCGCCGTGGCCGAGCCGAGCGGCCACAGTACCTGCAACAGGTCGAGTTCGGCGGGCGTGGGCTTGGGAAGAGCGGGGGATTTGGCCATGGCGGTCTTGGGAACGTGGTCGATACACCTAGACTAACTCGTCTAGATCGAGTTGTCTACAAGATTATTTTGAACACGGCTGCTTGCGTTAGCAGACCATCCAGTCATAACATAGACATCATTGTCTATTTAAAAAAGGAGTGTCCATGCTGAAAACCCGTCTGCGTACCGCCGCCGTCGTCCTCCTGCTGGCGTCCAGCGGCGCCGGCGCGTCGTCCGTCCCCGATTACCCGTTCGTGCACGTCACGGGGAGTTCGTTCCAGTCCGTCGCGCCCGACCTCGCCAGTCTCGATTTCGAGATCGTCGTGCCCGACGCCGACCCGGCCGCGGCCCGCGCCGTCCTCGAGGCGCGCGTGGGCGAGGTGCGCGACCTGGCCCGGCAGCTCGGCATCGAGGGAGACGACGTCGTCGTGCGCGAGGTGCGCCAAAGCATTCGCAAGGAGGAGAGGGCGGCGAACGGCGCGGCGGTGTACGAGCTGCGCTGCGACGTCCACATCAACGTGCGCAACGTCGCCAACTGGGCCGCGCTGGCCGGTGGCCTGCTCGGCAAGGCGAATCTCGACGGCTTCGCGTCCGCCTTCGACCGCTCCGACATGGATACGATCCACGACGAACTCGTGACCCAGGCCATCCAGGACGCCCGCCGCCGGGCCGACGTGATGGCGGCCGCGGGCGGGCGGCGCGTCGGTGGCCTGATGGGCGCGACGCCGGACGCGCTGAAGAACCTCAGCACGGCGATGGGGCTGGACCGCGCCGAGTTCCGGCGCGACGGCGGCGCGGACCGGGCGCGCGCGCAGGACGTCGACCGCGAGCAATTGCTGGCAGTGCCCGCCTTGAAGCTGCGCCAGCCCGTCGATGTGATCTTCCGTCTGGAAAACCTGCCGCGGCGCACCCGCTGACAGCATGCCCAGTTGAGGCAGGGCAGACGCAAAAAAAAACGCCGGGCGAACCCGGCGTCTGAACGAGGAACCGTTCTGGTCGTGTGGCTTACGCGGCTTCGCGGACCGGATGCAGGTCGGAAGTGCCGTCGTCCGGGCTCGGATTCTTCAGTTCGGCGGTCAGGCGTGCCTGGTCCAGTTCGCCTTCCCATTTCGACACGACGACCGTTGCGACGCCGTTGCCGATGATGTTGGTGAGGGCGCGGCATTCGCTCATGAACTTGTCGATGCCGAGGATCAGCGTCATGCCGGCAACCGGGATCGTCGGCACGACGGCCAAGGTGGCGGCCAGGGTGATGAAGCCGGCACCGGTGATGCCCGAGGCGCCTTTCGACGTCAGCATCGCCACGCCCAGGATCGTGAGTTCCTGCGTCAGGGTCAGGTCGGTATTCGTGGCCTGGGCGACGAACAGGGCGGCCATCGTCATGTAGATGTTGGTGCCGTCCAGGTTGAACGAGTAGCCGGTCGGGACGACGAGGCCTACGACAGATTTCGGGCAGCCCATCTTTTCCAGTTTGCGCATCAGCGCGGGCAGGGCGCTTTCCGACGAGCTCGTGCCCAGCACGATCAGCAGCTCTTCCTTGATGTAGGCGAGGTAGCGGAAGATCGAGAAGCCGGTCATGCGGGCGATGAGGCCCAGCACGATGACGACGAACAGCGCGCAGGTCAGGTAGAACGAGCCGACGAGCGAGGCCAGCGGGATCAGGGCTTTGACGCCGTATTTGCCGATGGTGAAGGCCATGGCACCGAACGCACCGATCGGGGCGGCCTTCATGATGATGTTCACGACGCCGAAGATGGCGTGCGACATGTCGTCGATGAAGCGGGTCAGCGGACGGCCGCGTTCACCCAGCATCGACAGCGCGAAGCCGAACAGGATCGCGATCAGCAGCACCTGCAGGATTTCCCCTTTGGCGAACGCATCCACGAACGTGTTCGGGATGATGTTCATGAGGAAGTCGACGGTGGTCAGCGACTTGGTCTTGTCCGTGTACTGGGCGATCGCATGCGTGTCCAGCGTGGCGGCGTTGACGTTGAAGCCGGCGCCCGGCTTGATGAGGTTGGCGACGATCAGGCCGATGGCCAGTGCGAACGTCGAGACGATTTCGAAGTAGATCAGGGCCTTGCCGCCGACGCGGCCGACCTTCTTCATGTCCTGCATGCCGGCGATACCGGCGACGACGGTACAGAAGATCACCGGGGCGATGATCATCTTGATCAGTTTGACGAAGCCGTCTCCCAAAGGCTTCATCGCGGTTGCGATGCCCGGATCGTAGATGCCCAGCAGGACGCCCACGATAATCGCAAACAATACCTGGACATAAAGTACTTTATAGAATGGTTTTTTCATGGCTAGGCTTCATGCGCTATTAGTAACACGGTCATCATCACGCAAAATATCTGCACGGGCTATTGTGGAAAACCGCAACGCCGTGCCTGATACCAACACCTGGGTTTGCTGAATGACCCGGCCCGCCGATCGACCTATGGCCGGCGGTAGACCAGGCCGCCCTTCATGACGAACACGACCTTGCGCAGTGCAGCAATGTCGGCCGTCGGGTCGCCATCGAGGGCCACCATGTCCGCCAGCATGCCGCCCCGGATCGCCCCGAGATCCTTGCGGTCGAGGATGCCCGCCGCGACGGTCGTGGCCGCGCGCAATGCCTCCGTCGGGGTCATGCCAAGACGCACCATCCACTCCAGCTCGCGTTCGTTCGTGCCGTGCGCGAACACGCCCACGTCGCTGCCGTTGCCGATCGTCACGCCGAGCCGGCGCGCGAGGCGGAATGCCCGTTCCGCCTGCTGCATCGCGGGCGTGGGCGTGCCCCCGCGCACGTGGTGCTGGAAGTATTCGCCGATGGCTTCCGGCGCCGTCAACGTGGGGACGTACGCCGTCTTGTGTTCCAGCATCAGGCGGAACGTCGCTTCGCTCGCGCCGTAGCCATGCTCGACGGTATCGACGCCAGCCAGCACGGCCAGCCGGATCGCGTCGTCGCTGCTGGCGTGCGCCGCCACCTTGCGTCCGCCCGTGTGTGCCGCGGCGACGATCGCCTTCATCTCGTCGAGCGTGAACGTGGGCCGCGTGCTGCCGTCCGGACCCGTGCGGTAGTCGGCATAGAACTTGATCCAGTCGGCGCCGTGCGACGCCTGTTCGCGCACGGCCTTCGTCGCTTCGTCGACGCCCGTCGCCTGCTGGGCGCCGTACGGGATGTCCATGTCCGGGCGATACGACCGCTCGGCCGGACCATAGCTCGCGGTCGCGACGATGGCGCGCGTCGCGACGAACAGGCGCGGGCCCGGCACTTGCCCCTCGTCGATGGCGCGCTTGATGCCGACGTCGGCATACCCTGCGCCTTCCGTGCCGAGGTCGCGCAACGTGGTAAAACCGGCCTGTAGGGTGTCGGCCGCGTGGCGCACGGCCAGCGCGATGCGGTACGCGGGCGCTTCCTTCAGCACCTGGTCGTCCCACGTCGTTTCGTTATAAGGGTGGAGCAGGACGTGCGAGTGCAGGTCGATCAAGCCCGGGATCAAGGTTTTGCCGGGCAGGTCGATGCGGTCGACGTCGGCGGGGACGGCCAGGGTGCCGGTCGGCCCCGCAGCCTGGATGCGGCCCTGCGCCACGAGCACGCTCCAGCCGCCGTGCGGGGCGCCGTCGCCCGTCCAGACGCGGTCGGGTGTCAGCAGGACGGGGCGCGGGTCGGCAGCGCGTGCGCCGGGCAGCGTGCCGGCCAGCAGGGCCAGCGCGGCGATGAGGGGTCTTGTGCGGAGGCGCATCGTTCGTCCTTTCTTGTCGTGTCGATCGAGAGGCGATCATAGCCGAGCAGGCGAGCCGCGCGGCGGTCGGATGTTCTATCATTGCCCGTCATCCCGACAAAAGGAGCGACTGATGACCTTGCGATTTCTCGTCCTTCTGCTGGCGGCATCGGGCGCGTGCGCCGCCGCGGCGCAGGAACCCGCGCGACTCATGGAACAGATGGCCGGTGTGTACAAGGAACGCTTTATGAGCGCGACGATTACGCCCGGCAAGGCACCCGGCGAGGCCGACGTGCCGTACCAGGCCGAGGACGTGATCGAGATCGTGCCCTACGATGCCGACCACGTGTACGTGCGCGCCCACCTCGACTTTTACAACGGGCACATGTGCGATATCGCCGGGATGGCCCGTTATGAACACGGCGCGTTCGTGTACCACGATCCCGCGCCGTCGCCGCTGCCGGACGCGCCGCCATGTGCATTGAAAGTGAGCGTGGAGCACGGCAAGCTGACGCTCACGGACCGCGCCACACCCGATGCGCCCGCAAGCTGCCGGGCATATTGCGGCGTGCGCGGCGCTCTCGAATACGCCATCGGCATGGACAAGCGCCGCACGATCCGCTACCTGGGCCGCCTCAAGGCGTCGCGGGAGTACAACCAGGCGATCGACGACCTGCACGCGACCGAGCCCCGCACGGCGCCCTGATCGCCCGCGTTCATTCGAGGTCCTGCAGCGCCTGCGCGATGCCCGTTTCCACGTCGTGCAGGAACGCGGCACCGTTGGCCGACAGCGCGATGCCGGGCACCGCGAGCTCGACGAGGCAGGCGAGGGCCTGGCGGAACCATTCCATGTCGGTGCCCATCAGCGGCAGCGCGTGGGCGTCGACGAGGTAGTGCACGGCGCGCGCGAGCAGCGCCGTGTCGCGGCCGGCGTTCGCGACGAGCAGCGCGAAGTCGGTCGCCTCGCGCTCGAAGCGCGCGGCCAGCGTTTCCAGGATGTCGCGCGACACCTGCGGCTGGCCGGATGCGAGCACGACGTGGGCGAGTTCCAGGCAAGCGTCGTGCAGGCCCGGGATCTCGATGTCGCCTTCCATTTCTTGCATTTATTGTGCGACCCAGCCGCCGTCCATGTTCCACGCGACGCCGCGCACCTGGTTCGCGGCGGGGCTGCAGAAGAACACGGCGAGCGCGCCCAGCTCGTCCGGCGTGACGAATTCGCCGGACGGCTGTTTTTCCAGCAGCAGGTTTTTCTTCGCCTGTTCGTTGCTGATGCCGTCGCGCGCGGCGCGGTCGTCGACCTGCTTCTGCACGAGCGGCGTGAGTACCCAGCCCGGGCAGATCGCGTTGCACGTGACACCCGTCTGCGCCGTCTCCAGCGCCGTCGACTTGGTGAACCCGACGAGGCCGTGCTTCGCGGCCACGTACGCGGACTTCTGCGCGGATGCGACGAGGCCGTGGGCCGACGCGAGGTTGATGATGCGGCCCCAGTTCTTCTGCTTCATCGAGGGCAGCGCGAGGCGGGTGGTGTGGAACGCGGAGCTGAGGTTGATGGCGATGATCGCATCCCATTTCTCGACGGGGAAATCCTCGACGTTCGCCACGTGCTGGATGCCGGCGTTGTTGACGAGGATGTCGACGCCGCCGAACTTCTCGCCCGCGAACGCCATCATCGCGGCGATCTGCTCCGGCTTCGACATGTCGGCATTGTGGTAAGCGGTCTGCACGCCGAATTCCTGGCCGACGTCCGTGTACAGCTTCTCGATCTGCTGGGCGTCGCCGAAGCCGTTGAACACGATGTTGGCGCCTTGTTCGGCCAGCGCGCGCGCGATGCCGAGGCCGATGCCCGACGTCGAGCCCGTGACGAGTGCAGTCTTGCCGCTTAACATGGTGGATTTCATGCGTTCCTCTTTATCGTGGACAGTTTTCTATGAGCCCAGGTGATCCGGGGCGAGACTTGGTAGAATTGTAATCGCACCAACGGGTAAAATGTTGGCGCCCGCCCGGACCCTTGATGTTTGCGGTGGTTGCATGGTGATCGTCGGAACTTTGAAAATGAGCGAACCGAGGCTGAAATCCGTGCTGTGCAGTTCGCCCGCCGGCCTGCACCGCATGGCGTACAAGGAATGGGGCGACCCCGCGAACGCGCGGGTGCTCGTATGCGTGCACGGCGTGACGCGCGTGTCCGGCGACTTTGACGCGCTGGCGCGGGCGCTGTCCGACCGCTACCGCGTCGTCTGCCCCGACGTGGTGGGCCGCGGCCGCTCCGACCGGTTGCGCGATCCGGCGCTGTATGTCATCCCGCAATACGTGGCCGACATGGTGACCCTGATCGCGCGCGTCACGGCGAACGCCGACGACGAGGGCGTCCACTGGTTCGGCACGTCGATGGGCGGCCTGATCGGCATCGGGCTCGCGTCGCTGGAGGGCAGCCCCATCCGCCGCATGGTGATCAACGATATCGGACCCGTGCTCGACCCGGCCGCGATGGCGCGCATCGGCGACTACATCGGCCAGGAGATCCGCTTCAAGACGTTCGACGACGGCGTCACGTACGTGCGGATGGTCTCCACGCCGTTCGGCCCGCACAGCGATGCGGAATGGGACAAGCTCGCGCGCGACGTGCTCGTGCAGCAGCCCGACGGCCACTGGGCGCTCCACTACGACCTCAACCTCGCGGCCCCGTTCAAGGCGCTGACGCCGGAACAGGTCGCGCGCGACCAGGCGCAGCTCTGGGCCGCCTACGATGCGATCCGCTGCCCGACCTTGCTAGTGCGGGGAGAACAGTCCGACCTGCTGTCGCGCGCGACGGCGGAAGAGATGACGCGGCGCGGACCGCGGCCGGCGCTGACGGAGATCGCGGGCGTGGGCCATGCGCCCACGTTCGTGCAGCCGGCCCAGATCGCGATCGCGCGGGAATTTTTGACCGGCTGAAGCAAGCCGGAGGTGTTCGGCCACGGCCGGGCGAAGCGGCCGCAAGGCCTGGTTTTACGACTTATCAAGCGATAGAGAAAAGCATGGAAATCAAACGACTGCACGTAGGCAAACGACTGTCCGAAGTCACCATCCACAACGGTACCGTGTACCTCGCCGGCCAGATCGCCAGCGACAACAAGGCGGACATCGTCGGCCAGACGCGCGAAGTGCTGGGTCACATCGACCGCCTGCTGGCGGAAGCAGGCAGCGACAAGACCCGCATCCTGTCGACGCAGATCTTCATCACCGACATGGCCAACTTCCCGGCGATGAACACCGTGTGGGATACGTGGGTCGTGCCGGGCGCCACGCCGCCGCGCGCCACCGTCGAAGCCAAGCTGGCCGATCCGGCCTGCCTCGTCGAAATCGTCGTCGTGGCCGCCCAGGCGTAACGCAGCGCGATGGTATCGATTGTCGCGCTCGGCGACGCCACCACCCAGCTGGTCCACGGACTCGGCCTTGAAGACTGCGCACGCGTAAAAGGTGCGCTCGACTTCGCGGCCGCGTCGTATGGCGAACGCACGGCCGGCACCGGCCAGAGCGCGTTCGAGTTTTCGCTGGGCGTGGCCGGCACGCTCGCGCTGCTCTCCAGCGATGCCGAGACCCGCATCGCCGGCTTGCTGTTCGAGCTGGCCATCGTGGAGCCGGGCGTGACCGAGGCGCTCGAGGAGCGCTTCGGCAAGGAAGTGGCGGACATGGTGCGCGGCGTGCACCAGCTGATCCGCCTGCGCGACCTGACGGCGGCCCAGGCCCCCGTCGGGCGCGGCAAGAATGCGGCCCAGGAGGCCATGGCGCAGGTCGAGACCCTGCGCAAGATGCTGCTGGCGATGGCCAGCGACATGCGCGTCGTGCTGATCCGCCTCGCGTCCTGCGTGGCCACCTTGCGCTTCTTCGCGGAGCACAAGCGCTTCGACGACGTCACGCGCAACTACGGCCGCGAAGTGCTGGACCTGTACGCGCCGCTCGCCAACCGCCTCGGCATCTTCCAGCTGAAGTGGGAACTGGAAGACCTGTCCTTCCGGATGATGGAGCCGGACACCTATAAACGCATCGCCAAGATGCTCGAAGAGAAGCGCATGCTGCGCGAGAGCTTCGTGGCATCGTCGATCGAGCGCCTGCAGAAGGAATTGGCGGCCGCCGGCATCAAGGCCGAAGTGTTCGGGCGGCCGAAGCACATCTACAGCATCTGGAAGAAGATGCGCGGCAAGGAGCTCGATTTCTCCGAGCTGTACGACGTGCGCGCGTTCCGCGTGATCGTCGACGACATCAAGACGTGCTACACGGTGCTGGGCGTCGTCCACAACATCTGGACGCCGATCCCGAAGGAATTCGACGACTACATCTCGCGCCCGAAGGCGAACGGCTACCAGTCGCTGCACACGGTCGTGACGGCCGAGGACGGGCGGCCGCTGGAAGTGCAGATCCGCACGCAGGAAATGCACAATTTCGCCGAGTACGGCGTCGCGGCGCACTGGCGCTACAAGGAAGAAGGCGGCTCGAATTTCAAGAGCCAGGAGTACGACGAAAAGATCGCGTGGCTGCGCCAGCTGCTGGCGTGGAAGACGGAGGTCGCGAGCGCCGTCACGGGCCAGGAAGAGCTGCAGCGCGAATGGGTCGAGAAGCTGAAGTCGACGACGCTGGACGACCGCATCTTCGTGCTGACGCCGCAGGCGCGCGTGCTCGAACTCCCCGTCGGCGCGACCCCGATCGACTTCGCCTACCATTTGCACAGCGAGGTCGGACACCGCTGCCGCGGCGCGAAGATCGACGGCGTGATGGTGCCGCTGAACACGCCGCTGAAGAACGGCCAGACGTGCGAAGTCATCACGGCGAAGGGCCCGGCCGGCAGCCAGGGGCCGTCGCGCGACTGGCTCAGTCCCGGCTACGCGGTGTCGAGCCGCACACGGTCGAAGATCCGCGCCTGGTTCCACGCGCTGGAGCTGGCCGAGACCCTGGGCCACGGCCGCGCCCTCGTCGAAAAGTCGCTGCAGCGCGAGGGCAAGACTGCGGTGAATCTCGACGCGCTTGCGCACAAGCTGGGGTTCACCAAGGTCGACGATCTGTTCATCGCCGTCGGCAAGGAAAAATTCAGCCTGCGCCACGTGGAAGCGGCGCTGCACGATGCGGTACCGGCTGCCCCGGTGCCGGACGAAGCCGTCGTCAACAAGAGCCGCGCATCGAGCGTGGAGCAGGGCGCCAAGTCCGGTGTGCTCGTCGTCGGCACGGAAGGCCTCATGACGCAGCTGGCGCGCTGCTGCAAGCCGGCGCCGCCTGACCCGATCGTGGGCTTCGTCACGCGCGGCAAGGGCGTGTCGATCCACCGCGCGAGCTGCAAGAACTTCGCCGAGATGGCAGCCAAGAGCCCGGAACGCGTGCTCGAGACGGAATGGGGCGCGACCGGGCAGGAAACGGTCTTCCCCGTCGATATCTTCATCCTCGCGAGTGACCGTCAGGGCCTGCTGCGCGACATCTCGGAAGTGCTGGCCATCGCCAAGATCAACGTGATCGGCGTGAACACGCAGAGCAGCAAGGGCTTCGCGAAGATGGTGTTCACGGCGGAGATCAGCTCCACCGGGCAGTTGCAGAAAGCGCTGGCCGCGATCGGCGAAGTCAAAGGTGTGCAAGAGGCCCGGAGAACGTAGGGTGGACGGGTTCCCCGTCCACGCGGTGATCGTTACCGCCTCGGCAATCGTGCACGACATCGGAGTCGTTGCGTATTGCCGCGTGGACGGCGGAGCCGTCCACCCTACAATGTGAATATGCCGATCTCGTCGCTCCTTTACATCAAACCCCGCTTGTGGGGCGTCCTGGCCGCGCGTTACGCCGCCAGCTGGTGGGCCATGCTGCACCTGGGCGCCGTCGCGCTCGTGATGGCGCTGACGCCCTCGACGTACCACCGCGCCAACCGCCTCGCCACGTCGCGCTACATCTATGCGAGCACGTGGCAGGTGCTGCCCTGGTTCACGACCTTGACGGCGCTGCTGAGCCTCGTGATCATCCGCATCGTGCTGGTGACGGCGCAGAGCTACGGCCTGTCGCGCTATGCGCTCGAGATGGTGGTCCGTGTCCTCGTGCTGGAGCTGCTGCCGCTGTCGGCCGCGATGTTCGCCGCGCTGCGGGCCGGCATGGCGTTCGACGCGAGCGCCATGGGGCTCGCACGCAGCGGCGTGCCGGCCGGCGAGGCGACGGCCGAGACCTTGCGCCGCCTGCGCCGCGACCTCGTGCCGCAGGTGATCGCCAACGCGTTTTCCGTGCTGAGCCTCGCGATGGTATCGAGCACCATCGTCCTCGTGCTCGCGTACCTGAACGTGTACGGCCTGTCGCCATGGGGCCTGCCCGACTACACGCGCACCGTGGGCCGCGTGTTCGACCCCACGGTGACCCTCGGCTTCGTGTTCAAGACGGTGCTGTTCGGACTGGCCGTGGCCGTGATCCCCAGCGCCGCCATCCTGGAACTGCTGCGCCGGCCGCGCCGCCTGCGCACGAACGTGCAGCCCGGCGCGCTGCGGCTGTTGTTCGTGCTGCTGCTGATCGAGGCCAGCTCGCTGGCCGTCAAATACATTTAAACGATGAACGACAAAGACATTCCTCCCGACGAACCGAAGCACGTGGAAGCGAAGGCGCTGTTCCTGCTCGTGCTGATCGGCGCACTGATCGTCGCCTTCTTCCTGTACGTGATGTACGCCCGCGGTGTGTTCGAGAAGACGCAGGAACTGGTGCTCGTCGCCGACGATTCCTCGGGCGTGATCCCGGGCATGGACATGAGCTTTGCAGGCTTCCCCATCGGGCGCGTGCGCCAGGTGGCGCTGGGCAAGGACGGCAAGGTCAACATCCTCGTCGACATCGCGCAGAACGACGCGAAATGGCTGCGCACGACCAGCGTGTTCACGCTCGAGAGCAGCGTCGTCGGCGAGACCCGGCTGCGTGCCTACAGCGGCGTGCTGACCGATCCGCCGCTGCCCGACCACGCCCAGCGTCCCGTGCTGCGGGGCGACGCGGCGGCCGAGATCCCGCGCCTGTTGGCGACGGCGCGCACCCTGCTGGAAAACCTGGAAACGATGACGCGCCCCGACTCCCACATCGGCAACACGCTCGCGAACGTCGATGCGCTGTCGGGCCGCCTGTCGGGCCGCTACGGCGCCCTCGGCACGGCATTGGGCAGCGACGCCGAGGCGGAAAAGCTGCTGCAGACCCTGCACCGCATAGACTCTCTGCTCGCGAAGACGGACCAGCGCGTGTTCGGCAAGAACGGCGTGATGGACGATACGCAGGGTGCGATCCGCGAATTGAACCACCTGCTGGCGGATGCCCGCGGCACCTTGCAGAAGGCCGACGGCGTGCTGGCCGAGGCGCAGGCCGTCGCCAAGAATGCGCACGCCGCCACGGACGACCTGGGCCGGCTGCGCGGCGAGGTCGATGCGAGCCTGCGCAAGGTGAACCGTCTTGTCGACGAGATCAATCGCAAATGGCCGTTCAAGCGCGACACGGAGATCAAGCTGCCATGATGAAACCATTCCTCGCCGTCGTCGTCGCGGCCGCCGCGTTGTCGGCCTGCGCCAGCAAGCCGCAGCCGCCCGCCTGGGAGGGTGATGCGAAAAGCTCGCTGGACGGCTTCACGGACGACTTCCTGCGCGGCGATTCGGCCGCCGCCGACGCCGAGTTCGCGCGCGCGCGCCGCGCGAGCGCGAGCACGGGACGGTTCGACGTCGTCGCCCAGGCGGAGCTGGTGCGTTGCGGCGTGCACGCGGCGGCGCTCGACTACGACTGCGCGGGCTTCGCGGCGGTTGCCAACGATGCGACGCCGGCCCAGCGCGCGTACGCCGCCTACCTGGACGGCCGCTGGCAGGGGCTGGATACGAGCCTGCTGCCGGAACAGCACCGGCCCGTCGTCGCGAGCGGCTCGCTGGCCGGTGTCGCCGATCCGCTGTCGCGCCTCGTGGCGGCGGGCGCGCTGCTGAAGGCCGGCCGCATCACGCCCGCCGACATCGCGGCGGCCGTCGACACGGCGTCGAGCCAGGGTTGGCGCCGTCCGCTGCTCGCGTGGCTGGGCGTGCAGGAACAGCGCGCACGTGCCGCCGGCGACGACGCGGCGGTGGAGCGCATCCGGCGCCGCATCGCGCTGGCCGGGCAGGGCTGATCCTCAGGCGCTCGTGCCCGGCGCCGCCTCCAGGTGCGGGCGGGGCGGGCGCAATGCCGGCGGCAGCTGGTTGTGGATGCGCACGGCGGCGCGCGCGGCCTGGCCCGTCGCCACGGCGATCTGGTTCAAGCCCACGACGACGTCGCCGATCGCGTACAGCCCTGGCACCGTCGTGTCCTGGTGCTCGCCCACGACCAACTCGTCGCACTGCGCCGTGCGCGCACCCAGCTTGGCGGCGAGGCTCGAGCGGGCCGTCTCGCCCAGCATCGGATAGAACACGTCGGCCTCGTGGTCCTGCCCGTCTTCCGTGTGCAGTACGGGTTTCATCGATGCGTCCAGGGTGACGGACAGCAGCGGCGAATCGACGACGCGCACGCCGGCCGCATCCAGCCGGCGGCGGTCGTCCGTGCCCAGCATCGACGGCGAGCCCCGTTCAAACAAGGTGACGTCCGCGCTGAACGTGCGCATGAACAGCGCGTGGCCGACGGGATTGACGTCGGCCGTCGCGACAGCGATGCGCTTGTCGATCACGTCGAACCCGTCGCACACGGGGCACAGGCGCACAGAGCCGAAGGCCACGGCTTCGCGCCAGTTCTCGATCGGCAGGCCGCAATCGGCGACGCCCGTCGCCAGCAGCACCGTGTGGGCGCGGATCTGCACGATGCCATCCTCGCCTTCGGGCGCATAGTCGCCGACGAACAGTCCATCCTCGATGCGCAGGTCGACGATCTCGCCCGGCATGACGCTGCCGCCGTAGCGCTGCAGCTGCGTCGCCAGGTTGCCCAACAGGATGTGGCCCGGCACGCCTTCCGGAAAGCCGGGGTAGTTGTGCGAGACGGGAATGAGACGCAGGCGGCTGTTGCCCTTGTCGACGAGGGCGACGTTGCGTGTGAAGCGGCGCAGGTAGATGGCGGCGGTGAGGCCGCCCGGGCCGCCGCCGATGATCAGCGTGTCATAGACTTGGGCCGTGGCGAGGTCGGATGGGGTAGGCATGGACCGATTATCCGCAGGGTGGCCCCGGCTGGGCTATCGGCGCGTGTCCCGAAGGCGGGTGGGAGCCGGCTTACAGCGCGTACTATCAGTGATGCGGCTCGGGTTGCAGCGTGACGTGGTCGATGCCGTGCTTGGCCAGCAGCATTTGTTTCACGGTGCGCAGCACGTCGGGCCAGGCGTTCAGGTCGTCGATTTCCAGGTGGCCGATGAGGGCGGGCTCGCCGGGCGACATGTCCCACACGTGGAGGTCGTGCACGGAGCGCACCCCGGGCACGGTCGCCAGGTCTTCTCCGATCTGCAGGTAGTCAATGTGGTGCGGCACACCTTCCATCAGGAAATGATACGACTCGCGCAGAACGCTCACCGTCGATTTCAGGATCAGCGCCGAGACGAACAGCGAGAGGATGGGGTCGATGCGCACCCAGCCCGTGAAATGGATGATCGCGCCCGCGGCGATGGCGGCGATGGAGCCCAGCAGATCGCCCAGCACGTTGACGAGCGCGGCGCGGGTATTGATGCTCTGCTCGTCGCGCGACAGGACCCAGGCGACGGTGACGTTGATGCACGCGCCGATCGCCGCGACGATCAGCACCGTCTTGCCGCCCACGTGTTCCGGATGCGCGAGGCGCTGGGCGGCCTCGAACACGATCCAGCCGACGAGCACGACCATGGCGAGGCTGTTGACGAACGCGGCGAGCGCCTCCGCGCGCACGAAGCCGAACGAGTGGCGCGCGGACGGTGGCCGCCGCGCGATCACTTGCGCCATCAGCGCGAGGCCGAGGGCGGCCGCGTCCGTGACCATGTGGCCCGCATCGGAGATCAGCGCGAGCGAATTCGACATGAAGCCACTGACGGCCTCGACGACGGCATACAGCAAGGTGAGGCCGAGGGCGATCGCGAGGGCTTTCTGGCTGCGGCCTTCGATCGTGTGGGCATGACGGGCGTCGCCGTCGAGGTGGGCGTGCAGGTGGGCGGAGGAGCCGGCTTGGTCGGACATGAAATATTTGGAAGAGAGAAACGAGCGAAGTATACCCGTCCTTGCGTAACACTATCCATCCCCTTATAATGGCGGCATACGGGCGGTTAGTTCAGCTGGTTAGAATACTTGGTCGACATCCAAGGGGTCGCAGATTCGAATTCTGCACCGCCCACCAGAACACCAAAGACAGTGCGGGAAACTCCGGTTTTCCGCATTTGTCGTCACAGTAAGAGCGAGAAAGGCATACACGGTTATGACACCGCGAACTACAACGACGTTGTGGGGGAATCGCTAGACGCGGTAGGGTGTCATTTTGTCTTTCGCAGCAACTCGACGACACTGAAAAAACGCGCCTGGTGCGCGTTTTTTTTCGTCCATCACTTTCCAGTTTCAGACTCATCAATCTCAACGGGCGCACGGCGCCGATGGAGCACACAATGTTGAATGTTCGCCTCCCGGACGGCTCGAGCCGTCAATTCGAAGGTCCGGTGACGGTCGCCCAGGTGGCGTCCAGCATCGCCCCGAGCCTCGCCAAGGCTGCGCTGGCCGGCAAGGTCGACGGCAAGGTCGTCGACACGTCGTTCCTGATCGAGAAGGACGCCGACCTGGCCATCGTCACGGACAAGGATCCGGAAGGCCTGGACGTCATCCGCCACTCGACCGCCCACTTGCTCGCGTATGCCGTCAAGGAACTGTTCCCGGAAGCGCAAGTGACCATCGGCCCCGTCATCGAGAACGGCTTCTACTACGACTTCTCGTACAAGCGCCCGTTCACTCCGGACGACCTGCAAGCCATCGAGAAGAAGATGGCCGAGCTGGCCAAGAAGGATGAGCCGGTCACCCGCAAGGTGCTGCCGCGCGACGAGGCCGTTGCGTACTTCAAGTCGATCGGCGAAGATTACAAGGCCGAGATCATTGCGTCGATCCCGGCGAACGAAGACGTGTCGCTGTACACCGAAGGCAAGTTCACCGACCTGTGCCGCGGCCCGCACGTACCGTCGACCGGCAAGCTGAAAGTCTTCAAGCTGATGAAGCTGGCGGGCGCATATTGGCGCGGCGACTCGAAGAACGAGATGCTGCAGCGCGTCTACGGTACCGCCTGGACCAAGAAGGAAGACCAGGAGCAATACCTGCACATGCTGGAAGAGGCGGAGAAGCGCGATCACCGCAAGCTGGGCAAGCAGCTGGACTTCTTCCACTTCCAGGACGAGGCGCCGGGCCTGATCTTCTGGCACCCGAAAGGCTGGACCATCTGGCAGCAGATCGAGCAATACATGCGCAAGACCTACCAGATCACCGGCTACAACGAGGTGAAGGCGCCGCAGATCATCGACGTCAGCCTGTGGCAGAAGACCGGTCACTGGGACAACTATCGTGAAAACATGTTCACGACCGAGTCGGAAAGCCGCACCTATGCGCTGAAGCCGATGAATTGCCCGGGCCACGTGCAGATCTATAACGCGGGCCTGCGCTCGTACCGCGACCTGCCGCTGCGCTACGGCGAATTCGGCCAGTGCCACCGCAACGAATCGTCGGGCGCGCTGCACGGCCTGATGCGCGTGCGCGGCTTCACCCAGGACGACGGCCACGTCTTTTGTACTGAAGAGCAGATTGCGCCGGAAGTCGTCGCGTTCCACGCGCAGGCGATGCAGGTGTACGAGGACTTCGGCTTCGCGAACATCGACGTCAAGATCGCGCTGCGTCCAGAGAATCGCATCGGTTCCGACGAAGTGTGGGACCAGGCGGAAGAAGCGCTGCGTTCCGCGCTGCGCGGCTGCGGCGTGACCTGGACGGAGTTGCCGGGCGAGGGCGCGTTCTACGGTCCGAAGATCGAATACCACCTGAAGGACAGCCTCGGCCGTCCGTGGCAGGTCGGCACGATGCAGGTCGACTTCTCGATGCCGGGCCGCCTGGGTGCGGAATATGTCGCGGAAGACAACAGCCGCAAGGTGCCCGTGATGCTGCACCGCGCGATCGTGGGCTCGATGGAGCGCTTCATCGGCATCCTGATCGAGAACTATGCGGGCGCGCTGCCGCTGTGGCTGGCGCCGGTCCAGGTTGCGATTTTGAACATCTCGGAAGCGCAGGCCGATTACGTCAAACAAGTGGAAGCGAAGCTGAAGGCGGCCGGACTCCGTGTTCACGCTGATTTGCGGAACGAGAAGATTACCTATAAAATTCGCGAGCATTCCGTCCAAAAACTGCCGTACATCCTAGTTGTCGGCGATAAAGAGCGGGATGCCAACACTGTGGCCGTTCGCGCCCGTGGCAATGTCGACCTTGGTGTCATGTCGGTCGATGCGCTGCTGGAACGCCTCCAAGGCGAGGTAGCATCCAAGGCGAAGTAATCAAGCAAGCGCCTTGAGACGGCACTATCCATCTTACTTTCAAAGGAAACAACATAGCTACTGACAAGTCGTCACATCGCATCAATGGCGAAATCAACTATCCCGAAATGCGTCTGAACGGGATAGACAACGAGCCGCTGGGCATTGTGAGCCTGGCCGAGGCGTTTCGTCTGGCCGAAGAAGCGAACGTGGATCTGGTGGAAATCGCGCCGAACGCGGTTCCCCCCGTCTGCCGCCTGATGGACTATGGCAAGTTCAAGTATTCGGAGCAGAAGAAGGCGCACGAAGCGAAGCTGAAGCAGAAGATCATCCAGGTCAAGGAAATCAAGTTCCGTCCGGGTACGGACGAGGGTGACTACAGCATCAAGCTGCGTAACCTGATCAAGTTCCTGGAAGAGGGCGACAAGACCAAGATCACGCTGCGCTTCCGCGGCCGTGAGATGGCCCACCAGGACATCGGTGCGCGCATGCTGGAACGCCTGCGCGGCGACCTCGAGCCGTATGGCCAGGTCGAGCAGTTCCCGAAACTGGAAGGCCGCCAGATGATCATGGTGGTCGCGCCGAAGAAGAAGAAATAATTCTTCTTTGCTTCACGCGGGTTCGATCTCGCAGTGACCGTCAAAGCCGGGCCAGGCCCGGGCCCCGGGTTCGTCCCGCGGCCCGGGCCTGGCCTATTCCGCTTTCTGGCGGGGTCGTTGCGTTGTCAACCACCGGTTGATGTTTGCCCCATCCTCATCAACCTGTGCTAGAATCTGCGGTTCCCATGTTCGCAAGAACGGGAATGCAACACTGTAGTGGACCCGCATCCGCTGCAGAGACAAGTGAAAGCAGGCATCCAAGAGCAGCGTTGCTGCCACCTGCAATCCTGTTACATATGAGGCTGCCTGTAAGAGGGCAGAAGACTATGCCGAAAATGAAAACCAAAAGCTCCGCGAAGAAGCGTTTTCGCGTGCGCCCGGGTGGTACCGTCAAATCGGGTATGGCGTTCAAGCGTCACATCCTGACCAAGAAGACCACCAAGAACAAGCGCCAGCTGCGTGGCACCCGCAACATCAATGCGTCCGACGTCCAAAGCGTCTACCGCATGATGCCGTCTGCTTAATCTCACACTAAGGAGCTAATATGCCTCGAGTAAAACGTGGGGTTACTGCACGTGCCCGTCACAAGAAGGTTCTTGCGCTTGCCAAAGGTTATCGTGGCCGCCGCAGCAAAGTATTCCGTATTGCCAAGCAAGCAGTCATGCGCGCTGGCCAGTACGCATACCGCGACCGCCGCAACAAGAAGCGCGTTTTCCGCGCACTGTGGATCACCCGTATCAACGCAGCTTCGCGTTCGCACGGCATGACCTACAGCGCATTCATGAACGGCCTGAAGAAAGCCGCGATTGAACTGGACCGTAAAGTCCTGGCCGACATGGCTGTCAACGACAAGCCGGCTTTTGCCGCTATCGTGAACACCGTCAAGGCAAAGCTGGCTGCTTAATCAGACAGCGAACGCACTACCAGCATCGCGCCGCCGCAGGGTGGCCGGTGCGCAAAGGACGGGGCAAAGGTTTCACGACCGATGCCCTGTTTTTGTTTCTGGCGTCTCCCGCCATCAAAACAGGAAAAGAACACGCATGAACTCGCTGGAAGAACTCGCGCTTCAAGAACTCGTTACTTCGGCCCAGACTGACTTTGGTGGCGCACAAGACGTAGCCGCGCTGGAAAACGCTAAAGCGAAATACCTGGGCAAGACCGGCCAGGTGACCGAATTGATGAAGGGCCTCGGCAAGCTCGAGCCCGAACAGCGCAAGGCGCAGGGCGCCCTGATCAATGCCGCCAAAGAAAAAATCGAACAGGCGTTGACGGCCCGCCGCGAGGATCTCGCCAATGCGCAATTGACTGCGCGCCTGAATGCCGAATCGATCGACGTCACCTTGCCGGGCCGCGGCCGTTCGATGGGCGGCATCCACCCCGTCATGCGGACCTGGGAACGGGTCGAACAGATCTTCCGCTCGATCGGTTTCGACGTGGCCGACGGCCCCGAGATCGAAACGGACTGGACCAATTTCACGGCGCTGAACAGCCCGGAAAACCACCCGGCACGCTCGATGCAGGATACGTTCTACATCGAAGGCAACGACAGCACCGGCAAGCCGCTGCTGCTGCGCACCCACACGAGCCCGATGCAGGTGCGCTACGCGCGCACGCATACGCCGCCGATCAAGGTGATCGCGCCGGGCAGGACTTACCGCGTCGACAGCGACGCCACCCACTCGCCGATGTTCCACCAGGTCGAAGGCCTGTGGATCGGCGAAGACATCAGCTTTGCCGACCTGAAGGGCGTGTACCTGAATTTCGTGAAGGCGTTCTTCGAGACGGACGACCTGCAGGTCCGCTTCCGTCCGTCGTACTTCCCGTTCACGGAACCGTCGGCCGAGATCGACATCGCCTTCGGCTCCGGCCCGCTGAAGGGGCGCTGGCTGGAAGTGTCGGGCGCCGGCCAGGTGCACCCGACGGTCGTGCGCAATTTCGGACTCGATCCGGAAAAATTCATCGGCTTCGCGTTCGGTTCGGGCCTGGAGCGCCTGACCATGCTGCGCTATGGGATCAACGATTTGCGCCTGTTCTACGAAGGCGATCTGCGTTTCCTGAAACAATTCAATTAAGCCGCAACCGTCCGAACAAGAAGGCAAAACGAATATGCAATTCTCTGAAAACTGGCTCCGTTCCATGGTCGATCCGAAGATGACTTCGGACGAACTCTCGCACCTGCTGACGATGTCCGGCCTCGAAGTGGAAGAGGTGGAACCGGTCGCGCCGCCGTTCTCGAACGTGGTCGTGGCGGAAGTCAAGGAAGTGGCGAAGCACCCGAACGCGGACCGGCTGAACGTGTGCCAGGTCGACGTGGGCACCGGCACCCTGCTGAACATCGTCTGCGGCGCGCCGAACGTGCGCGCGGGCATGAAGGCCATCTGCGCGGTGGCGGGCGCCGTGTTGCCGCCCGGCGCGGACGGCAAGCCGTTCGAGATCAAGGTCGGCAAGCTGCGCGGCGTGGAATCGCAGGGCATGATGTGCTCGGCGAAAGAGTTGAAAATCTCGGAAGAGAGCAACGGCCTGATGGAGCTGCCGCAAGACGCGCCCGTCGGCCAGAACATCCGCGACTACCTGGGCCTCAACGACCTGAAATTCACGATCAAGCTGACGCCGAACAAGGCCGACTGCCTGTCCGTGCTGGGCGTAGCGCGCGAAGTGTCGGCGCTGACGGGCGTGCCGCTGGCGCTGCCGGCCTTCCGGCCCGTGGCCGTGAACACGGACGAAGTCCTGCCCGTGAAAATTTCCGCGCCGGACCTGTGCGGCCGTTTCGCAGGACGCGTCATCCGCGGCCTGAACGCGAAGGCCGCGACGCCGGAATGGATGAAGCGCCGCCTCGAGCGCAGCGGCCAGCGTTCCGTGTCGGCCCTCGTCGACATCTCGAACTACGTCATGCTGGAAGTCGGCCGTCCGTCGCACGTGTTTGACCTGGACAAGATCCACGGCGGCATGGACGTGCGCTGGGGCCGCAAGGGCGAATCGCTGAAGCTCCTCAACGGCAACACGGTCGAGGTGGACGAGTGGGTCGGCGTCATCGCCGACGACAAGGAACTCGAATCGCTGGCCGGCATCATGGGCGGCGATGCGACGGCCGTGTCGCTCGACACGACGAACATCTACCTGGAAGCCGCATTCTGGTGGCCGAACGCCATCCAGGGCCGCGCCCGTCGCTACAATTTCTCGACGGATGCTGCCCACCGCTTCGAGCGCGGCGTCGACTATGCGACGATCGCGGAGCACATCGAACGCCTGACGTCGCTCATCGTCGAGATCTGCGGCACGGCCGAGACGAAGGTCGGCCCCATCGACGACCAGGCACCGAAACTCCCGCAGCGCAAGCCGGTGACGTTGCGTACCGCACGCGCCGCCAAGGTGATCGGCGTGCCGGTCACGGACGACATGGTCGCTGACATCTTCACGCGCCTGCAACTGCCGTTCGAGCGCGAAGCCGGCCTGTTCCACGTGACGGCGCCGTCGTACCGTTTCGACATCGAGATCGAGGAAGACCTGATCGAGGAAGTGGCGCGCGTCTACGGCTTCGAGAACATCCCCGCGCTGCCGCCCGTGGCACCGTCCGCGATGCTGATCGAGCCGGAAAACACGCGCTCGCTGTTCGCCATCCGCCACCAGCTGGCCGACCTGGGCTACCAGGAAGTCGTGAACATGAGTTTCGTGGAACAGCAGTGGGAAACGGATTTCGCGAACAATACCGACCCGATCCGCCTGCAGAACCCCATCGCGAGCCAGCTGAGTGTGATGCGTTCGACGCTGATCGGCAGCCTCGTCGCGAATGTGCGCTACAACCTGAACCGCAAGGCGGGCCGCGTACGTGTGTTCGAAGTGGGTGGCGTGTTCCTGCGCAACCCGGAAGCGCAGGACGGCCCGCTGGCCGTCGCCGGCTTCGACCAGCCCAAGCGCGTCGCCGCCATCGCCTACGGCCCGGCCGTGGACGAGCAGTGGGGCGTGCCGACCCGCGCCGTCGATTTCTTCGACGTCAAGGCCGACCTGGAAGCGCTGTTCGCACCGCGCGTCGTGCGCTTCAGCAAGGTCGAGCACCCGGCGCTGCATCCGGGTCGCGCGGCGTCGGTCGAGATCGACGGCAAGATCGTCGGCGTCATCGGCGAGCTGCACCCGCGCTGGCTGCAGAAATACGACCTGCCGCAAGCCCCCGTGTTGTTCGAGGTCGATGCCGAGGCGCTGCGCGCGCGCGACGTGCCGCGCTATGCCGAAATCTCGAAGTTCCCGGGCGCCACGCGCGACCTGGCGCTGGTCGTGAAACAGGACGTCCCGGCCCAGGCGCTGCTCGACGCTTTCCAGGCGGAACTGGCGTCGAACCCGTCGGGGAAACTCGTGCAAGCCGTTGTTTTGTTTGATGAATACCGCGGCAAGGGTTTGGAACAAGATGAAAAAAGTCTTGCTTTCCGCTTTGCCTTGCAAGATACTCAATCGACGCTGCAAGACGATGCGGTCGAGGCCATCATGGCCGCGCTTGCATCCGCGGCGCAACAAAAACACGGCGCAAAACTGCGCGGTTAAAACTAAATGGCCACAGGCCTATAGGGGTATCGAGAAACCGTTCCGGTTTCTCGAGCCCCCACCAAAATCCAGAACTTGAAGGTGGCTTAAATTAACAACAACGACGTTGATTCCGCCGTGCTCCAGGAAGCGCTGGCCGCTGACCTGCATCGCGCGATGCAGGTGGCCCGGGTACGGAAGGAAGCGGAAAAGGAGTTGCCGACCCTGACCAAGGCGGAACTGGCGGAGCTGCTGTTCGAGCAGGTCGGCCTGAACAAACGTGAAGCCAAGGACATGGTCGAAACCTTCTTCGACGAGATCCGCAATGCGCTCGAGCGTGGCGAGGCAGTCAAGCTGTCCGGCTTCGGCAACTTCCAGTTGCGCGACAAGCCGCAGCGTCCCGGCCGCAATCCGAAAACCGGGGAAGAAATTCCCATCACGGCGCGCCGCGTCGTGACGTTCCACGCCAGCCAGAAACTGAAAGGCATGGTCGAGGAGGCCAACCCGGCCAGCCCGGGCAGCCCCTCGCTGGCGCGGGCAGCCTGATAAAGCCGTAACGGCTTGTGAGCGATGAACGACCGACCGAACAAGATGGAACCGACCGTGCTGCCGCCGATCCCGGCCAAGCGCTATTTCACGATTGGTGAAGTCAGCGAATTGTGCGGGGTCAAGCCGCATGTGCTCCGCTACTGGGAGCAGGAATTTACCCAACTAAAACCGGTCAAACGCCGTGGAAATCGCCGCTATTACCAGCACCACGAGGTACTGCTGATCCGGCGCATCCGTGAACTGCTGTACGAGCAGGGCTTCACCATCAGTGGTGCGCGGAACCGCCTGGACGGCCGGGGCCAGCACGAGGTCGAGGCGTTGCCGGAGCCATCACCCGAACCGGCCGTGCCGACCATCGAGCCGGAGGTCCTGCGTGCCGAGCTGCACGCGATCCTCGCGCTGCTCAAGCAAGGTTCGGCGGCGGCCTGACGGGCCGTCGTCCGGCGCCGTTACTGGCCCAGCCAGCTCAGGCGTGCGCGCCTGTTGTTCTGCACCCCGGAGGTGCTAAAATGTCACTTGCAGTTTGCTGACTCAAACGCATGACCTGACCGGAGGCGTGAGGGGCCAGCCTCGGCTCTTTCCTGTATCGGGAAAATTTAAGGGAAGACAATGATACGCGTTGCCATTTGTGACGATCACCAGATAGTTCGAGCAGGATTCAAACAGATTTTTTCGTCGTCGGGCGAGTTCGAGGTCGTGGCCGAAGGCGCGACCGGACGCGAAGCCCTCGACATCGCACGCCGCGAGATTTGCGACGTGCTGCTGCTGGACATCGCCATGCCCGACCAGAGCGGCATCGATATCCTGCGCACGATCCGCCAGGGCCAGCCGAATCTGCCGGTCCTGATCCTGTCCGGCTATCCAGCCCAGCAATATGCGCTGAACCTGTTCAAGATGGGTGCCAACGGCTATCTGAACAAGGAATGCGATGCCGACGAATTGAAGACGGCCGTCCGTACCGTGTACCAGGGCCGTCGCTACGTGAGCTCGCAGGTCGGCGAACTGCTGGCCCAGAGTTTCGATCGCGATCCGAACACCGCGCTGCATACGGAATTGTCCGACCGCGAATTTCAGGTGTTCTTGCGCCTGGCCAAGGGGGCGACCGTGTCCGACATCGGCAATGCCCTGTCGCTGTCGATCAAGACGGTCTCGACGTACCGTACCCGCATCATGGAAAAGATGGGTTTGCAATCGAACAGCGACCTGACGTACTACGCCATGAAGAACAATCTGCTCGACTGAGCAGGGCGGAAAAAGGCAGCCGATCGGCTGCCTTTTTTTATGCAACAGCCATGGCAATTCCGTCATTTGCTTTGAAGAATTGTTAATTGCGCGTCGTCATCTCGCCACATTTTTTCGTTTGCGGGCCTCTTCAAACTCCCTGGCAACTTTTCCCGGTCTATAATGACTCGAGAGGCCACGCTGCGCGAAAGGAACAACCGAGGATGTATTTCACCACCGACCCCAAGTTCAGGCGGGTTCGCAGCCTTCCGTTGTACCAGACCCTGCTGTGTGTCGCGTGCTTCCTGATCCTGGTCCTCAACGGCGTCAGCCTGGTCCGCAACCTGGACGGGCTGAAATCCGCCAACACGCGCCAGGCCCAGGCCGATCGCGTCACGGCCAAGCTGCAATACCTGAACCTGCTCGTCACCGATGCGGAAAGCGGCCTGCGCGGCTATTACCTGTCCGGCTCGGAAACCTATCTGGGCCCATTGCGTACGGCCGAGCGTGAACTCGACGGCCAGTTCAGCAGCCTCAAGGCGCAACTCGCCGACAATCCTTCGCAGCTGAAGAACCTTGCCCAGCTGCAAACCCTCGTCACCCGCCGCATCAACCTGATGAACCAGGGGCTCGAGGTGTATCGTCATGGCGGCCTGAACGACATCGTCGCCATCGCCCAGGCGCAGGAAGACAAGACGCACATGGACGAGATCCGGCTGCAGGTCGTGATCATGACGGGCGAGCAGAACGAATTGCTCGCGGCCCGCTCCGCCGCGTTCTACGACCGCTATCGGCTGGCAGCGCTGCGCGGGCTTGGTATCAACCTCGCAGCCCTGGTCGTGCTCGTGCTGTTCTATAACTTGATCCGCCGCGGCTTCCGCGCGCGCCTGAATGCGGAGCGCGCCCTGCAGCAGACCAATGACCACCTGGAATCGCTCGTGTCGGAGCGCACGGAGCAGTTGTCCGTGCTGTCGCGCCACCTGATCCGTGTGTCGGAAGAAGAAAAAGCGAAGCTGGCGCGCGAGCTGCACGACGAGCTGGGCGCCAACCTGACGGCGATCGGCATGCATCTGGCGTCCGTCGGCGACCAGCTCAAGGACACGCATCCGGAACATGCCGCTACCCTGGGTCGTGCCCGCGGCACCCTGATCGAAACGGTGGAGCTGAAGCGCCGCATCGTCGAAGACTTGCGTCCGAGCCTGCTCGACAACCTGGGCCTGTCCGCCGCCCTGCAAAGCTATTGCGAGGATTTCGGCCGCACGACGAGCCTTGACTGCGAGGCGCTGATCGAGGGCGACGTCGACAGCGCCGCCCCGACGCAGGCCATCGCGCTGTTCCGCATCGCGCAGGAATCGCTGAACAACGTCGCGAAGTATGCCCAAGCCAAGCACGTCGTCGTGCACCTGGCGCGCGAAGGGGAGGCGTTTACGCTGGAGGTCAGCGACGATGGCGTGGGCATCCCGCCGGACGCGATGCGCCGTCCGAAATCGCATGGCTTGCTGGGGATGCGTGAACGTGCGCTGCTGTTGGGCGGTACGTTGCGGGTGGATCGCGGCGCGAATGGGATCGGCACGACGGTCCACGCCTGTGTGCCCGTCGTGGCACAGGGCGCCGAGCCCGGTGCGGCCGCGTCCAGCGGTGTCCTGGCGATGCCGGCAATGCCCGAAACCGGATCGGGAGAACCGGTACGCGATGCCGGGGCGGACCATGCCGAGTCGGTACTACATCAATTACATCAACATTTGCGGGCTGCCCAGGCCATGTCGCCACCGGCGACGGCAGCCCGGGATGCCGCTGCGCTCATGCGCGCGACACATCCATCAGCAAACGGTCATACTCGCTTTTAGCGACCTTGTAGCACTCGCCCGCGTAGTCTTCCAGGCCCTGGCGGTTCAGCACGGTGATATTGCCGCGGCGGTACTGGATCAGGCCTTCGTCCTGCAGCTTGCCGGCGGCGGCCGTGATGCTTTCGCGGCGCACGCCCAGCATGATCGAGATCAGTTCCTGTGTAACTTTCAGTTCATTGCTCGGCGAGCGATCCAGGCGGTCGAGCAGCCAGCGGCACAGTTTCTGCTCGATCGAACTGTGGCGGCCGCCGACGGCGTTCTGGGCCATCTGGGCGAACAGGGCATTCGTGTAACGCATCAGCAGCTGGGGCAGGGCGCCGCCCTTGTTGAAGGCGTCGCGCAGGAATTGCGTCTTGAGGCGGTAGCCATAGCCGGCGCTCTGGACGACGGCGCTGCAGGTGGCGCGCTCGCCCATGAACAGCGACACGCCGACGGCGCCTTCGTGGCCCACCACGGCGATTTCCGTCGTGGCACCGTCTTCCATCACGTACAGCAGGGAGACGATGGCGGTGGTCGGGAAGTACACGTATTCGAGTTTGCTGCCGTATTCGAACAGTTCCTTGCCGAAGGGCAGCGGAACCAGTTCCAGGTGCTCAAACAGGGTTTCCAGGTCTTGGCGCGGCAACGCCGCGAGCAACTCGTTTTGTTGGGTGCCGCTGTAGCTGACAACCGGGCGGGCGGCCAGTTTGATTTCTTCACTGGTCGAGGGAATCTGATTCACCGATTGCGCTTTTTTCTGGGCAGCGTTACCGAGTTGGGCGTTATTCATATTTTCCTCGTTATCTCTGACATACATCACTGGGGCGATTGCTTGGATGGGTTTCCTCATCGCGATGTGTGTACATTAATGCCATAGTCTCTTGCCGAACATAAGACTAGCTGTCGCCCCCATGTAGGTTCGATGCATGATGTTTTGTCAGTCCAGTCCTACTAGAGAGAAACTTTCAGTCGAGTTCTATTTTTGTAATTGCGGCAATGGTTTAGCAGCACTAAAACGTTTGAATGCGCGGCCGTTTCGGCTTTTTTGGCCACAACCATACGCCCGCCCGCGCCGCCGTTATTGCATCTGATCCCGTCGGAGTTGCCCATCCTCACATCGCGCGCCCGAATGCTCCTACACGGCGCGCCGTGCGGTGCGCCAGGAATTGGTTCACACAAGGTACGCTCAACCCGGTAAAATCGAGAGTTTTTGCAAGCGCCCCAGGGCGAGACCATGTCCAACGAAACCGCCGCAACCACGACCGACATCCAGGACGGCCAAGAGGCTGCCGTAACGAGCAAGCCTGCCGCCACGATCGCGCGCGAAGTCGCACGCCGCCGCACCTTCGGCATCATTTCCCACCCCGACGCCGGTAAGACGACGCTGACCGAAAAACTGCTGCTGTTCTCGGGCGCGATCCAGCTGGCCGGCACCGTCAAGGGCCGCAAGAGCGGCCGCCATGCGACGTCGGACTGGATGGACATCGAAAAGCAGCGCGGCATCTCGGTGGCGTCGTCGGTGATGCAGTTCGAGTTCCGCGACCACGTCATCAACCTGCTCGACACGCCGGGCCACCAGGACTTTTCCGAAGACACGTACCGTGTGCTGACCGCGGTCGACTCCGCGCTGATGGTGATCGACGCCGCGAAGGGCGTGGAAGAACAGACGATCAAGCTGCTCGACGTGTGCCGCATGCGCGCTACGCCGATCGTCACCTTCATGAACAAGCTCGACCGCGAAACGCGCGACCCGCTCGAACTGCTCGACGAAGTGGAATCCGTGTTGAAGATCGAGTGCGCGCCGGTGACCTGGCCGATCGGCATGGGCAAGAACTTCCGCGGCGTGTACCATCTGCTGAACGACGAAGTCATGCTGTTCAAGGCCGGCGAAGAGAAGGCCGACGGCGCCTACGAGATCATCAAGGGCATCGACAACCCGCGCCTGTCCGAGATGTTCCCGCTCGAGATGGAACAGCTCAGGATGGAAGTGGAGCTGGTGCACGGCGCATCGCATCCGTTCGACCTGGAGCGCTTCCTGTCCGGCGTGCAGACGCCCGTGTTCTTCGGCTCCGCCATCAACAACTTCGGCGTGCGGGAGATCCTGTCGGCGCTGATCGACTGGGCACCGGCCCCGCGCGAGCGCGACGCGACCGTGCGCGCCGTGCGTCCGGACGAACAGCCGTTCTCCGGTTTCGTCTTCAAGATCCAGGCCAATATGGACCCGGCGCACCGCGACCGCATCGCGTTCCTGCGCGTGTGCTCGGGCCGTTTCGAGAAGGGCATGAAGGTCAAGCACCTGCGCCTCGGCCGCGAAGTCAAATTATCGTCCGTCGTGACGTTCATGGCGTCGAGCCGCGAACAGGTCGAGGAAGCCTACGCGGGCGACATCATCGGCTTGCCGAACCACGGCAACATGCAGATCGGCGACAGCTTCTCCGAAGGCGAGATGCTGACGTTCACCGGCATCCCGTACTTCGCGCCGGAGCTGTTCCGCACCGTGCGCATCCGCAATCCGCTGAAGACCAAGCAGCTGCACAAGGGCTTGCAGCAGCTGGGCGAAGAGGGTGCCGTGCAGGTGTTCAAGCCGGTGATGGGCAGTGACCTGATCCTCGGCGCGGTCGGCGTGCTGCAGTTCGAAGTGGTGGCGAGCCGCCTGCTGAACGAATACGGCGTCGACGCCGTGTTCGAGGGCACGAACACGAGCAGCGCGCGCTGGGTGTCGAGCGACGACAAGAAGTCGCTGGCCGACTTCGAGACGCAGCTCGCGCACAACGTGGCGTACGATGCGGCGGGCAACCTCGCGTATCTCGCCACGTCGGGCGTCAACCTGCGCCTCACGCAGGAGCGCTGGCCCAAGCTGCAGTTCCACGCGACGCGCGAGCACGCGGCGAAGCTGGATTAAGGGATCGGCATGCATGGTGGGCTCGGAGAGCCCACCCTACGAACAGCCGGCCGTAGGGTGGGCACCCCGTGCCCACCAAACCTACGCGTTCACGCGGCCGGCTTGACGACCAGCGCCTCCACGATACTCCCCACGTAACACACGATGAACACGATCTCGGCCAGCTTCACGCCGAGCGGCGTCGGCGCATTCTCGATCTGCGCTTCGATCGCGGCAGGATCCGTCGTCTTGCCGCTCAGGACCTGATCCACGACGGTATTCGCCTCGCCCAGCGCGAAATTGAAATACAGGATCCCGGCAATGGCGGCCGGCGCGAGGAACAGCAGGCCGCGTGTGCGCCGCCTCAGGTAGTACTGGCCCACGCCAGGAAACACCAGGGCCGATAGCAGCGCGCCCACGCCTTTACGTCTCATCCGAACTCCTCTCTCACGGTTGCCGGCTTGACCCATCACAAGGGACAAGCCGCGGGACGGCGTACATTCACTTGATGCACGCCGGAAATTTAGACCCGGCCAGGAGGAGACCATGACATCCGCATCGCCCCTCGACCAGCCGCACCGGGCCGCGTCTTAGCATGCTGGCCCGCCTGCGCATCGGCTCCAAGCTGCTGCTCGCGCCCGGCGTCGTGCTGGTGCTGCTCGTGCTGCTGTCCGGCGCCAGCTATTACGGGATGGTACGCCAGAACGCGTCGCTCGACAGCATCGTCCAGCGCCGGGCCGCGAATATGCGCGCGGCGGCCGACCTGTCCGCATCGGCCCGCGCCGCGCATGCCGAGGCTTACCAGGTGCTCACGTGGATCAGCGGCAGCTTCCCGCCCTTTCGCGTGGACCCGCTCGCGCAGGACCTGCAAGCCCGCCAGGGCGCCGTCGACCGCGATCTGGCGCGGCTCGCGCGCCGGACGGCCGACAGTCCCGACGAGCAGCGTTACGTCGAGCAGGCGCGCGCCGCGTGGGCGCAATACGTGCCGGCCGTGCGCGACGTGATCGAGATCGCCCGCATCGACCAGTCGATCAGCGCCAATGCCATGGTCAAGGCGGAGCGCGCGTTCGCCGTCGTGGCCCAGCGCCTGGCGGAGCTGGCGCGGCGCGAGCAGGCCGCGTCCGAGCAGGCGTCGTCCGATGCGGCGGCCGACGTCCGGCTGTTCGGGATCGTGGTGCCCATCGTGATCGCGCTGTCGATCGCGGCGGCGCTCGCCATCACGACGGCCGTGCGGCGCGCGCTGCTGGCCGACATCGGCGCGATCGGCGCGGCGGCAAGCGGCCTGGCCAGCGGCGACCTGACGATCCGCGCCCGCGCGTACGGCGACGACGAGATCGGCCAGACGGCCCGGCTGCTCGACACGGGCATCCGCGGCCTGAATGGCCAGTTGCGTACCGTGCTGGATTCGGCCCGTTCGATCGGCGCAGCGTCGCGCGAGATCACGCTGGGCAGGGCAAGCATGCCGCCGCGCGCGCACGTGCGCGATGCGGTGGAGCGCACGACCGTGTCGCTGCGCGATGGCCGATGCCTTCGACGCAGGGACCGCCGGCGCGCGCGCGGCCGACGTGCTGGCGGCCCGCGCCGACACCGTCGCGGACGAGGGCAATGCGAGCGCGCACCGGCTCGTGGCGACACTGGCCCAGGTGCGCCGCGCGGCCGTACGCATGGCCCGGCTCAACGCCGCGCTCGAAGCCACGCTGGTCCGCGCGGCGGACGTGGACGGCGGCGCACTTGACGCACGCGCGCTGGCGCGGCGCGCGCGGCTAGCGGCCCGGGAGGCCCGCATGCTCGCGCGCGAGACGGTGGCCGCCATCGACGATGGCGGCGCTTGCGTGCAGGGTGTCGGCGCCGCGATGGCCGGCCTGGCGGAGGTCGTGGACGACATGGGTGGCATCGTCGACCGCATCGGCGACGCCGGCCTGGAACGGTCGCGCGAGCTCGCGGGCGCGACGCAGGCGATCATGCGCATGGACGAACTCACGCAGCAAGGGTCGCGTATGGTCGAGGAGGCGGCGCTGGCGGCGCGCGCGCTGCAGCAGCAGGCCCTCGGACTCGCGCGCACGGTGGCCGCGTTCCGGCTCGACGAAACCGGGCAGGGCGCAAACGAAACGGCCCCGCCGGGGATGCATGCGCTGCGTCCCGGCAGGGCCGGCAGACCTTACCTCCGGCTTGCATCCAGCCGGGGCAAGAATCGTTGATTACGTGTAGGGTGGACAGCTCCGCTGTCCACGCGTCCAGCCAACGGATGTTGAACGCGTGGACGGCACAGCCGTCCACCCTACCTTACTCGTAGACCTCTAGTTATTCGTAATCCTCGATCGGTGCGCAGCCGCAGAAGAGGTTACGGTCGCCATACGCATTGTCCGCCCGGCCGACCGGCGGCCAGTACTTCTTCTTGCGCAGCGACGGCACCGGGAAGGCGGCCACTTCGCGCGAATAGGTGTGTTGCCAGTCGTCGGCCGTCACGACTTCCGCCGTGTGGGGCGCGCCCTTCAGCGGGTTGTCCATGCGGTCGTACTCGCCGCGTTCCACCTTCACGATCTCGGCGTGGATGCAGATCATCGCCTCGATGAAGCGGTCCAGCTCCGCCTTCGCTTCCGACTCGGTCGGCTCGATCATCAAGGTGCCCGGCACGGGGAAGCTCATCGTGGGCGCGTGGAAGCCGAAGTCCATCAGGCGCTTCGCGACGTCTTCGTTGCTGATGCCGGTGGCGTCCTGCAGCGGGCGCAGGTCGATGATGCACTCGTGCGCGACGAGGCCGTCGTGGCCCGTGTACAGCACCGGGTAGTGCGGCGCCAGGCGGCGTGCGATGTAGTTGGCGTTGAGGATCGCCACTTCCGTCGCCGCCGTAAGGCCTTCCGCGCCCATCATCGCGATGTACATCCACGAGATCGGCAGGATCGATGCGGAGCCGTAGGGGGCCGAGCTGACGGCGCCGATGCCGGCTTCGTTGCGCTGGTAGCCGGTGGAGGCCTGGTTCGGCAGGAACGGCACGAGGTGCTCGGCCACCGCGACCGGACCGACGCCGGGGCCGCCGCCGCCGTGCGGGATGCAGAAGGTCTTGTGCAGGTTCAGGTGGCTGACGTCGCCGCCGAACAAGCCCGGGCCCGCGACGCCGACCAGCGCGTTCATGTTGGCGCCGTCGACATAGACCTGGCCGCCGTGCGCATGCACGATCTCGCACAGTTCCTTGATGCCTTCCTCGAACACGCCGTGCGTGGACGGGTAGGTGACCATCACGCACGCCAGGTTCGCGCTGTGTTCTTCCGCTTTCTTCTTCAGGTCCGCGAGGTCGACGTTGCCGTTGGCGTCGCACGCCGTCACGACGACCTTCATGCCCACCATGTTCGCGGACGCCGGGTTCGTGCCGTGCGCCGACGACGGGATCAGGCAGATGTTGCGATGGCCTTCGCCGCGCGATTCATGGTACTTCTTGATGATCAGGAGGCCCGCGTACTCGCCCTGCGAGCCGGCGTTCGGCTGCAGCGACACGCCCGCGTAGCCCGTCACGGCGCACAGCATCGCTTCCAGCTGGCCGATCATCTCGCGGTAGCCGACCGTCTGGTCTTCCGGTGCGAACGGGTGGATGTTCGAGAATTCCGGCCACGTCACGGGGATCATCTCGGACGTCGCGTTCAGCTTCATCGTGCACGAGCCCAGCGGGATCATCGTGCGGTCGAGGGCGAGGTCCTTGTCCGCCAGCGCGCGCAGGTAGCGCAGCATCTCGTGCTCGGCGTGGTAGCGGTTGAACGTCGGGTGCGTCAGGTAGGCGCTCGTGCGTGCCAGCGCGGCCGGGTACGCGTCGGTGGCGTCCTTGTCCAGCGTGTCGACGTCGACGTCCGTGCCGCCGAAGATTTTCACCAGCAGCGCGATGTCGTCGCGGGTGATCGTCTCGTCCAGCGAGATGCCCACGTGGCGTGCGTCGATGCGGCGCAGGTTGACGCCGTTCTCGTTCGCCACGCGGTGGATCTCGTCCGCATTGTCGGCGATGACGGTCAGGGTGTCGAAGTACGTGTCGTTCGCGAGCTGGAAGCCGAGGCCCTGCAGCGCGGTGGCCAGGATGCCCGTGTAGCGGTGCACGCGGCGGGCGATCTGCGCGAGGCCTTGTGGGCCGTGGTAGACGGCGTACATCGAGGCCATCACGGCCAGCAGGACCTGCGCCGTGCAGATGTTCGACGTCGCCTTTTCGCGGCGGATGTGCTGCTCGCGCGTCTGCAGCGCGAGGCGGAATGCCGGGTTGCCCTGGGCGTCGATCGTGACGCCGGCCAGGCGGCCCGCCATGCTGCGCTTGTATTCGTCGCGCGTGGCGAGGTAGCCTGCGTGCGGGCCGCCGAAGCCCAGCGGCACGCCGAATCGCTGGCTGTTGCCGACGACGACGTCGGCGCCCCATTCGCCCGGCGGCGTGAGGACGGTCAGCGACAGCAGGTCCGCGGCGACGACGACCATGCTACCTCCCGCATGCAGCTTCTCGCAAGCGGCGCGGTAGTCGCGCACGTCGCCGTTCACGCCCGGGTATTGCAGCAGCACGCCGAAGCACGACTCCGTCAGGTTCTCGATGTCGGCGGCGGCGATCGTGCGCACTTCGACGCCGATCGGCAGCGCGCGCGTCTGCACGACTTCCAGGGTCTGCGGCAGCACGTCGTCGGCGACGTAGAACACTTTCGATTGCGATTTGCCCACACGCTGGATCAGGGTCATCGCCTCGGCCGCGGCGGTGCCTTCATCCAACATCGACGCGTTGGCGATGCCCATGCCCGTCAGGTCCGTGATGACCTGCTGGAAGTTCAGGATGGCTTCCAGGCGGCCCTGCGAGATCTCCGGCTGGTACGGCGTGTATGCTGTGTACCAGGCCGGGTTTTCGAAGATGTTGCGCAGGATGACGGGCGGCGTGTGCGTGCCGTAATAGCCCTGGCCGATCAGCGACTTCATGACCTTGTTCTGACCCGCGATGCCTTTCAGCTTCGCGAGCGCGGCCTGCTCGGGCAGCGGCTCGAAGAACTGGCCCAGGTCCAGCTTGTCCTTGCGGCGGATGTTGGCGGGAACGACGGCGTCGATCAGCGCGGCGCGCGATGCGTAGCCGAGGACGGACAGCATGGCCGCCTCTTCGGATGCGGACGGGCCGATGTGGCGCGGGATGAAGCCATCGCGTGCTTCGAGTTGGGTCAGGCTGGTGCGGGTCATGATGGGCACGAAAAAAGTGAGTGGGGCGTGGCGCGGGCAGGGCGGCAGGTCGAATCGGGAACTACGGGGCAGGCGCGCCGCGCGGGCGCGCCTGCGAACGACGATCAGCCTTCGGTGGTTTTGCCGTAGGCCGCTGCGTCGAGCAGGTTGTTGAAGGCGGCCGGGTCGGACGGCTGCAGCTTGAACAGCCAGGCGTCGTACGCGTTTGCGTTGATCGAGTCCGGTGCGTCGGCGGTCGCCTGGTTCACGGCGGTGACGGTGCCCGACACGGGGGCGTAGATGTCACTGGCGGCCTTGACGGATTCGACGACGGCGGCGTCATCGCCCGCGGTGAAGGCTTTGCCGACCTGCGGCAGTTCGACGAACACGATGTCGCCCAGGGCGTCCTGTGCGTATTCGGTGATGCCCACGGTCAGGGTGCCGTCGGCCTCCTGACGGACCCACTCATGGGATTCGGTGTACTTCAGGTCGGCTGGGATGTTCATGTACGTAACTCCGTAGTGATGGATGGTGCGGTAAGTATAGTGTTGTTCGATCAGGATGCCAGGATCTTGCCGTTACGCACGAACGGCAGCTTGACGACGGACGCGGCCAGTTTCTTGTCGCGGATTTCGACGTGCACCGTATCGCCGACGGCGACGTCCAGCGGCACGCGCGCGAGCGCGATCGCCTGCTGCATCGACGGGCTGAACGTGCCGCTCGTGATCTCGCCGGCATTGCCGGATGCGGCCACGACTTTCTGGTGCGCGCGCAGGATGCCGCCTTTTTCGCGCAGGATCAGGCCGACGAAGTTCTGCTTCTGGCCTTGCTGCTGCAGCGCGGCCTTGCCAATGAAGTCGCGCTCGGACACGAGGTCGACGGTCCAGGCGAGGCCGGCGTCGAGTGGCGACACGGTATCGTCCATGTCCTGGCCGTACAGGTTCATGCCCGCTTCCAGGCGCAGCGTGTCGCGCGCGCCCAGGCCGGCCGGCTTCACGCCGGCGGCGGCGAGGGCGTTCCATAGCGCCTCGACCTGGCTCGCGGGCACGCCGATCTCGAAGCCGTCCTCGCCTGTGTAGCCGGTGCGCGCGACCATCAGTTCGCCGAACGGCGTGCCTTCCACGATCGCGGCGTTGAACGGCTTCAGGCCTTCCGACGCGGCTTGCGTTTGCGGCACCACCTGCCACACTTTCGCGCGCGCGTTCGGGCCCTGCACGGCGACGAGAGCGATGCCGTCATCGCTCAAGTCGGCGCGGCGTGGCGTGATCGTGAGGCCGCTGTTGGTGGCATCGTTCTGCTGGCGGATCCAGGCGATGTCCTTCTCGGCCGTGCCCGCGTTGACGACGAGGCGGAACCAGTCTTCCGCGAAGTAGTAGACGATCAGGTCGTCGATGACGCCGCCCTGCGGGTTCAGCATGCACGAGTAGAGGGCCTTGCCCGGTGCCTGCAGCTTGTCGACGTTGTTCGCGAGGAGGCCGCGCAGGAAGGCACGCACGTTGGCGCCTTTCAGGTCGACGACGCACATGTGGGACACGTCGAACATGCCGGCGTCGCCGCGCACGGCATTGTGTTCCTCGATCTGGGAGCCGTAGTTGACGGGCATGTCCCAGCCGCCGAAGTCGACCATCTTGGCGCCAGCGGCACGGTGTACGGAATTGAGCGGGGTCGCTTTGAGCGTCATGGATGGATCCTCGGCAGAAAATGGGGTCGCGCACGCGGTCGCCCGCATGCTCTCGCACCCCTCTGTCCTCGGTACCTGAGAGATAGCGGCGCATGCTCGATGCTGTCCGCCTGCCCCTTCGGTGGGCCGCACGGGCCGCTCTCCAGAGTTGGTCCGCCGCGCGTATCGCGCAGCAGCCCTCGACCGGTCCGGTTGCCTGAGAGTTTTTGGGTAATGCCCCTTCGGCGGCAGCCTGCGCTGCGCTCTCCCGGTCAAGACTGCGAAGTCTATGTCAGTGGTGCCGGGAAGTCAATCCGACAAGGCCGCGCCGAGGGCGAGCAGCGAGGGCGACCGGCGAGGGCGCGCACTATTGCAGTGCGGCACCATGGGCCTGCGGACGGGTTTTGTTACACTTGCCCCAACGACCTTGCGATAGAAGAGACCCCACTATGAGCGAAGATCAAGGAAAACCGAAGGAAGGGTACTTCACCCTGTCCGGCGACGTGAACAGCGACATGGTGCATCGCGTCTTCGAGGCGGTGGCCGGCATGAACGACGACGGCATCGAGACGGCGCACATCCTCGTGCAGTCGAACGGCGGCTACGTCAGCGACGGCCTGTGCCTGTACAACTTCCTGGCCAATGCGCCCGTCGAGTGCATCATGTACAACGGGGGCGCCGTCGCGTCGATCGCCGTGATCCTGTTCCTGGCGGGCAAGCAGCGCTATGCGAGCGAGACGGCGCGCTTCATGATCCACAAATCGCATGCGACGGCGTCGCCGGGGTCGCGTCCGGACGCCCTGAACATCATCGTCGAGGGCTTGCGCGCCGACGACGCGCGCACGGAATCGATCCTGCGCAAGACCGTCGAGCTGACCCCCGAGCAGTGGGGCATTCACCAGTACGGCGACCTGCACCTGAACGCGCGCGACGCGAAGGTGGCGGGCATGATCGACGACGTCCGCGACTTTGCGCCGCCCAAGGGCGCGTACCTACGCAACATCTGATTCAGCGGGGTGCAGCGCCGGCGCGCCCGCGTCCACGCTGCGCCAAAACAGACAGAGCCTGTAGCGGTGTCCCGCTCCAGGCTCTTTCCGTACTTCCTGTGTGGCTACCGTTGATGACCGGGCCCGGAAATCGGACCGGTCCGGCGCGCGCAGCGATCAGCGCTTGTTGTCGTTCTTGTGGCTTTGACGGCCTGCCTCGGCATGCTGCTCCGGGGTGCCGCCGCGGGTGCCACCCGAGCCGCCCGAACGGGAGCCCGAGCCGGAGCCCGACTGTTTGTTGCCGTCGTTCTTGTGGCTTTGCTGGCCAGCCTTGACGTGCTGTTCGTGGGAGCCGCCCTGGTTGCCCGAGCGCGAAGAATTCTTGTTCGCCATGATCATTCCTTTCGATAGTGGAAATGTCCTGCTTGCCGAAAAGTTTCTACCAAACATTGATATTTGGTAGCGATGTCGGTAGTGCAATGATGAGAGCCCGGCAATTGAACGGGTATCGGATCAACTCTTGGACTGTTGTAGGACTAGACGCATTTCGAAAGCAATAATTTTCTTCTCTAGAGCATTATTTGCATAATCTTATTCGCCGGCAACCGTATCTTGCGACGCAACATAGCGTTTTGCCGCATTAAGAAGGCTCTTCAATAGCATAAGCATTTTTCGCTGTTCCGTTAGGTCGACGCCGGCGCTCACGCCGACGTTATTGATTTTCATTGCCACTTGGAAATTATGTGCCACAATATAGGTGCACACCTTCCTACGCGCACGATGACCTCAAGCCATGTCCAGACTCCGGCCGCCAAGCCTGCGTCCCCGCAGCAGGAGACGCTGGACACGCTCGCCGGTATCGTCGCCGACTACGTCAAGGAACACTTGACGGCGATGACGGCCCGCATGGCCGCGGCGCTCGGCGACGTCGGCCAGCAGCAGGGCGATCCGCAGCAGGTCTACCAGCGCGTCAAATCGGCGCGCCTGCTCAAGGACAATGCCTACGCGTTCTTCCACCTGGCGTCCGGCGCCATCGACGCGGCCGTGCGCCGCGAACTCGACCGGCTGTCGCCGCAGGCTGCCGCGAAACGCCCGTCGGCCGCGACGCTGAGCCTCGTCCCCCTCGAGGAGATGGACAGCCGCCTCGCGCTCGGCGCACTGGCCCGGCCGTTCGACATCGCTCACTCCGACCTGCTTGCCACGCTGGCCGTGCGGCTCGGCATGCTGCTCGGGCGCGGCGTGCTCCGGGCCGACAGCAACCCGTTCCGGCCCGACGTCTTCCTTGGCGCCATCGACGACGCGTGGCGCGAGTTCGAGCCGGAGGCCGAGGCCCACGGCCTCGTCCAGCTCCTGCTGCGCCCCGAGATCCTGTTCGACTTCGCGCCCCTGCTCGAGGCGCTCGTCGCCGCGCTGCGCAAGGTGGGCCAGCCGGGCTCCGTCGACGCCTACCGCATCCAGAAGACGGATGGCGCGGCCGCCGCGAAGGCGGCCCGCGCGGGCCACCGTGCCGCGCTCGCCGAACAATTGCGCAAGCTGTTCGGCGACGACGGCGGCGACGATGGCGTGCCCCTGATTCCAGACTTGCCCACGCTGCCGTCCAGCGGTGGCGGCTGGCGGCCCAGCGGCGCGGGCGCATTCGCGGCGCCGGCCGCGTCCGCCGCGCAGGCGGCACCGGCATCGGACGCGGTCCAGTCCGGCGCTGGTGCCACCAGTGCGGGCGGGCTGCCGGCCGGCGTTGCGGTGCACGGCGGACCGAACGGAACCGCTGGCGCGGCGCACGCTGTTGGGACGCCCGCGGGCCCGGGCGTGCCGGCGGTCGCAGCAGCCGGGGCCGGCGTCCAGTCAGCCGCCGGATTCGCAGTGCCGTCCGGCGTGCCCGCCCAGCCTGTCGCCGGCTTCGGGCCGGCTGCGACGGGCGCCGCGCACGGTGCGCCCGCCGTCGGCGTCGGGCTTGGCCCGACCGGGCAGGGCGCGCACACGGCGGTCGCGCCGGCTGCCGGCTTCGGTCCCACCGCTGCCGGCGCAGGATCGGGCCTGCCGCCACAGTTCGTCGCCGGGAACGGCCAGGCGCCGGTTGGCAATGCGGCTCAAGCCGGCTGGTCGGCAGCCGTACAGCGCACGCTTGCGCAATACGGCGGCGCGGCACCGCTGCTCGACGTGCTGGCGCGGCTCGAACCGGTGCTGGCGCATGCGGTCGATGCTGGAGCCGCCGCGCCGTCCGGCGGCGCAACCGGTGCGCCGCCGCACAACGTGTTCTACCTGCCGCGCCTGAAGCAGACCTTGCCGAAGGGTAGCCTGCCGCGGCGCGACGAGCGCACGCTGGACCTGCTGTCGCGCGTCTTCGAGACCGTGCTGCTGGACGACAGCATCCCGCCGCGCACCCGTGAATTGCTGCAGGTGCTGCAAGTGCCCGTGCTGAAGGCGGCCTTGCTGGACAGGAATTTCTTCTTCGAGGAAGCGCATCCCGCACGCCGCCTCGTCGACCTGATGTCGCGCGTCGGCTGGGAACAGCACGGGAACCCCGACGATCCGCTGTTCCAGGCCATGCAGCGCAGCGTCGCGCGCGTGGGCGACGCGCAGCCGGACGCGTTCGCTAACGCGGTCGCCGAGCTGGAAGCGGGCATCGCCGCCGACGAGACGGCGCAGGAAGAAGCGCTCGCCGCACCCGTCGCCAGCGCCCTGCGGCAGGAAAAGCACGACGTGGCCGCGCGCCAGGCCCGCGACGCCATCGCGCTGCGCGTGCAGGGCGGCGGCGTCATCGACGTCGTCAGCGGCTTCCTGGAACAGCGCTGGACGACGGTGCTGACGTTCGCGTACACGATCGAGGACACGCGCCCGGGGGCCGTCGGCAATGCGACGCGCGCCATGGACGACCTGATCTGGAGCGTCAAGCCCAAGGCGACGCAGGAGCAGCGCAAGGCCCTGATCGCACGGCTGCCGCGCCTGCTCGCCACGTTGAACAAGTGGCTCGATGCGATCAAATGGGAGGATGCGGAGCGCCTGCAATTCTTTGCCCGCCTGGCGGAGTATCACGCGGCGATCGTGCGTGCGCCGATCGAACTGTCGCCGGAGCGCCAGCTGGAACTGGCCGTCGAGGCCGCCCAGCAGGACGCACTGCGCCGCGTCGAACTGGAGAATGCGGCCCTCGACCGGGCGGCGGCGCGGGAGGCCGAGGTGTCCGCCGTCGACGGCCTGGAGCGGGGCATGTGGCTCGAATTCCGCACGGCCGAGGGCGCGCGCAAGGTCAAGCTGGCGTGGGTGAGCCCGTTGCGCACGCTGTTCATTTTCTCCGGCGCGGGCCGGCGCGAAGCCTTCTCGCTGCCCGCCGAAAAGCTGGCCGCTGCGCTGAACGCCGGCAACGCGCGGGTGCTCGCCATCGACGGCGTCGTGGGGCAGGTGTTGTCCGAGGCGATGGCGCACGGGGCCGTCAACGACCCGTCCGTCGCCCTCGCGATGCCGTAACGTCAGCATACCGCACTGATCCCAGTCGTAGGGTGGGCACCCCGTGCCCACCACGTGTTGGTATCCGCCTCCCGGCCGGGTTATAGTCGCGCCGTCACCCATCCTCGTACCCCGCAGCAGGCTCCCGTGCCCCCATCTTCCGGGACTGGGCCGCGCCGCACCCCTGCGCTAAGGCGCCTCCGGTACCCGACAGGCACGCACACCGGCCAAAACTTGGCCGAAAAGCAAGGCACAGATGGTATGATGCAGCCTTTATCGACTTCCCCCTGACCGTAAGCGAACGTGCGTCTATCCTCCATCAAATTGTCGGGATTTAAGTCTTTCGTCGATCCCACCAATTTCCAGGTGCCGGGGCAGCTGGTCGGCGTGGTTGGCCCGAACGGATGCGGCAAATCGAACATCATCGATGCCGTACGCTGGGTGCTGGGCGAATCGAAAGCGTCGGAACTGCGCGGCGAGTCGATGCAGGACGTGATCTTCAACGGGTCGACGAACCGCAAGCCGGCCGGGCGCGCATCCGTGGAACTCGTGTTCGACAACAGCGCGGGCAAGGCGGCCGGCCAGTGGGGCCGGTACGCGGAGATCGCCGTCAAGCGGACGCTCACGCGCGACGGCACGTCGACGTATTTCATCAACGGCCAGCCCGTGCGCCGGCGCGACATCCAGGACATCTTCCTCGGCACGGGCCTCGGGCCGCGTGCCTACGCCATCATCGGCCAAGGCATGATCTCGCGCATCATCGAATCGCGCCCGGAAGAGCTGCGCGTGTTCCTCGAAGAAGCGGCGGGCGTCTCGAAGTACAAGGAACGCCGGCGCGAGACGGAAAACCGCCTGTCGGACACGCGCGAGAACCTGCTGCGCGTGGAAGACATCCTGCGCGAGCTGAACGCCAACCTGGAAAAGCTCGAAGCGCAGGCGGCCGTCGCCAACCGCTTCCACCAGCTGCAGGCGGACCAGGAAGAAAAGCAGAAACTGCTGTGGCTCCTGCGCCGCAACGAGGCGAAGGCCGAGCAGCTGCGCTGGTTCCAGGAGATGGAGCAGGCGCAGACCGCGCTCGAATCCCACAACGCGCAGCTGCGCAGCCTCGAACTGGACCTGGAACGCATGCGCCAGGCGCACTACGCAACGGGCGACCGCCTGCACGCGGCGCAGGGCGCGCTGTACCAGACCAATTCCGAGATCGGCAGCCTGGAAGCGCAGATCAAGTTCGTGTTCGAGTCGCGCACCCGGCTGCAGAACCAGATCGGCACGCTGACCGCGCAGCGCGAGCAGTGGCTGAACCAGGCGAACGAAACGCAGGAGCAGATCGAAGAGGCCGAATTCCGCCTCGAGGAGCTGGCGGCGCGCGTCGAAGGCGCGCAGATCGCGGCGGAAGCGCAGAACGAACGCCTGCCCGACCTCGAGGCGGCGTGGCGCGACGCGCAGAACAAATCGACCGAATCACGCGCCCGCATCATGCAGATCCAGCAGCGCATCGAACTGTCGTCCGCGCACCAGCGCAACGCGTCGAACATCCTCGCGAACCTGGCCACGCGGCGCGAGCGCCTGCAGCAGGAGCGCTCCGGCCTGAACCTGCCGGATGCGGGCCACCTCGACAACCTGCGCCTGCAACTGGAAGAAAAGCAGCAGGCGCTGGAAGAGCAGAACTTGATGCTGGAAGAGGCGGCGAGCCGCCAGGAAGGCGTCGAGCAGGAACGGCGCGACGCGCATGCGCAGGTGCAGCAGGAATCCAGCGCGAGCGCGAAGCTGGAAGCGAGGTTGTCCGCGCTGCGCCAGTTGCAGGAACGCGTGCAGACACAAGGCAAAGTGCAGCCGTGGCTGCAGAAGCACGAGCTGGACAAGCTGCCGCGCCTGTGGCAGAAGCTCGACATCGAAGCGGGCTGGGAGACGGCGCTCGAATCCGTGCTGCGCGAGCGCACGGGCGCGCTGGAAGTGTCGAACCTCGACTGGGCGCGCGGTTTCTTCGGCGACGCGCCACCGGCCCGCCTCGCGCTGTATTCGCCGGCCACGGGCGGCGCCGGCACGCCGGATCATCACGGCCTGAAACCGTTCGCGAGCCTCCTCAAGCTGAACGACCCGGGCCTGCGCGGCCTGCTGGACGACTGGCTGTTCGGCGTGTATGCGGTCGACGATCCCGGTACGGCGCTCGCGCAGCGATCGAAACTGCCGCAGGGCGGCTGCTTCGTCACCCCGCAAGGCCATATGGTCACCGCGTCGAGCGTGCGCTTCTACGCCGCGGACGCCGAGCAGGACGGCGTGCTCGCGCGCCAGCACGAGATCGACAACATCGGCAAACAACTGCGGGCGCAGGCGCTGCTGCTGGACGAAGTCCGCGCGCGCGCGACGCGCGCCGACGCCGCGGTCGCGGAGCTGCAGCGTCGCCTGCAGGATGGCCGCCAGAAGGTCGCCACGTTGCAGCGCGAAGTGCATGCGCTGCAGATCGACGTGGTGAAACAGGCCGAGGTCGAGGCGCGCTTCAACCAGCGCAGCGGCCAGATCTCGGCGGACCTCGACGAGATCGCCGCACAGGAAGCGGAGCAGAGACAGGCGAAGGCGGAAGCGGAAGCGCAGTTCGAGGAGCTCGATATCGAACTGGCCGAGCTGCAGGGCGCGCACGAGGATGGCCAGGTCGAGTTCCAGGAACAGGAACGCGTGCTGGCCGAGGCGCGCAACCGCTTGCGCGACCTGGAGCGCGCCGCGCAGGAAGCCGTGTTCGCGGAAAAAACGCAGCGCACGCGCATCGAGGAATTGCGCCGCACGATCGCGACGGCGCAGCAGCAGGCCGCGCAGGTGTTGGACAGCATCGCGGCCGGCAAGGTGGAACTGGAAGCGCTGGAGTCCGGTGCCGCGGCCGAGGGCTTGCAAGGCTTGCTGGCGCGCCGCACGGAACAGGAAAAGGCGCTTTCCGACGCACGCCATGAACTCGACCAGCTGACGCAGCAACTGCGCGCGGCCGAGGAAGCGAAGCTTCAGGCGGAGCGGGACCTGGAGCCGCAGCGGGGGCGCATCACCGAGATGCAACTGAAGGAACAGGCCGCGCGCCTGAACCAGGAGCAGTTCGCGGAAGCGCTGTCCGCCACGGGCGCCGACGAGGCCGCGCTGGCCGAAAAACTCGACCCGGAGCTGAAGCCCGCTTACCTGCAGGGCGAGGTGACGCGCCTGACGAACGCCATCGCGGCGCTCGGCGCCGTCAACCTGGCCGCCGTCGAGGAACTGGCGCAGGCGACGGAGAGAAAGCGCTTCCTCGACGCGCAGAACAACGATTTGCAGGAAGCGATCGGCACCCTGGAAGGCGCGATCGCGCGCATCGACCGCGAGTCGCGCGACCTGCTGCAGGACACGTTCGACCGCGTCAACCACCATTTCTCGGAACTGTTCCCGATCCTGTTCGGCGGCGGCCAGGCGAAGCTCGTGATGACGGGGGACGAGATCCTCGACGCCGGCGTGCAGGTGATGGCCCAGCCGCCGGGCAAGAAGAACGCGACGATCCATTTGCTGTCCGGCGGCGAGAAGGCGCTGACGGCGACGGCGCTCGTGTTCTCGATGTTCCGCCTGAACCCGGCGCCGTTCTGCCTCCTCGACGAGGTCGACGCGCCACTGGACGACGCCAATACGGAGCGCTTCTGCCGCATGGTCAAGCGCATGTCGGACCATACTCAATTCCTCTTCATCTCGCACAACAAGATTGCGATGGAGATGGCCAACCAACTGATCGGTGTGACGATGCAGGAGCAGGGCGTATCGCGCATCGTGGCGGTGGACATGGAGTCCGCCGCGAATTTCGCTACTGAGGCACAAGCAGCATGACAGACCTTCAAATGAGCCTGATCGCGGCCGGCGGCGTCTTCGTCGTCGGCGTCATTAGTTACAACAAGTGGCAGGAGTACAAGGCGCGCAAGAGCGTGGAGCGCGCATTCGCGCACGACCACGACGACGTGCTGATGAAGAGCGGCGCGGCGGCGGACGCCGCCCCGGCGCACGCCGGACGCCACGAGCCCATTCTGGACGGCGCGCCGCTGCCGGACCACGACGCGCTGATGGAGCCCAGCATCATGGCCGAGCCGCTGCAGCATGCCGCGCCGGGTGCCGTACCCGCGGCAGCGCCGATGGCCGCAGCGGCCGCCGCGCTCGACCCGATCGCCGGCCTGCCCGCCGTGAAGCCCGATACGCCGCCCGCGCAACTGGCCGAGAACCTCGTCGACCCGCTGATCGACTGCCTGATCCCGCTGAATTCGGAAGGCCCGCTGCGCGGCGACCGCATCCTGCCGGCCCTCGTCAAGCTGCGCCGCGTGGGCAACAAGCCCGTGCACTTCGTGGGCCTGGCCGTGAACGGCGACTGGGAACCGATCGTGCACGGCGGCGTGTACACGAAGCTGCAGGCCGGCGTCCAGCTGGCCACGCGCACGACGGCGCTGAACGAACTGGAATATTCGGAGATGGTCACGCGCCTGCGCGCCGTCGGCGACGAGATTGGCGCCGAGCCGGAAGTGCCGGACATGATCGAAGTGATGAGCGAAGCGAAGACGCTGCACCGCTTCGTCGCCGGCCACGATGCGCAACTTGGCGTGAACCTGGCGTCGAAAGGGGCGCCGTGGGCGATGGCCACGTTGATCGGCGCGCTGGAAAACGCCGGGTTCGACGTGCGCCCCGACGGCAAGTTCGTCATGCCCGACCGGGAAGAGGGCGGCGGCACCTTGTTCACGCTGTCGACCAACGTCACCTTGGGCGCCGACACGACGTCGCGCCTCACGTTGCTGCTGGACGTGCCGTGCGTGGCACCCGCGCGCGACGGCTTCGGCAAGATGGTCGCCTGCGCGAAGGACCTGGAGCAGCGGTTGGAGGCCGCCATCGTCGACGACTACGACCAGTCGCTGACGGATGCCACCCTGGAAGAGATCGCGGGCCAGGTGCGCGAGTTCTACCAGGAGATGGACTCTTCCGACATCGCGGCCGGCTCCACGCGCGCGCTGCGCCTGTTCAGCTGAGGTGACGATGAGCGAATCGCAGGACGACCTGGAGCGGATGGCGTGGCTCGTCAAGGAGCTGAACCACCACATCTACAACTACCACGTGCTCGACGCGCCGACGATTCCCGACGCCGAATACGATCGCCTGTTCCGCGAATTGCAGGCGCTGGAAGAGAAGCATCCAGAGGCCGTGTCCGTCGACTCCCCGACGTCGCGCGTGGGCGCGGCGCCGATCCCGGAATTCAAGCAGGTCACGCATGCCGTGCCGATGCTCTCGCTGAACAACGGCTTTTCCGACGAGGACATCGACAACTTCGACCGCCGCGTGCGCGACGGCCTGGGTCATGCGCACGTGCCGTATGCGGCCGAGCTGAAATTCGACGGCCTCGCGATGAGCCTGCGCTACGAGAACGGCGTGTTCGTGCAGGCCGCCACGCGCGGCGACGGCTACACGGGCGAGGACGTCACGGCCAATATCCGCACCGTGCGCGTGATTCCGCTGCGCCTGCGCGGCGACGATATCCCCGACGTGCTGGAAGTGCGCGGCGAAGTCCTGATGTTCAAGGAGGATTTCGAGCGCCTGAACCAGCGCCAGCGCGACGCGGGCCAGAAGGAATTCGCGAACCCGCGCAATGCCGCGGCGGGCAGCCTGCGCCAGCTCGACGCGCGCATCACGGCGCAGCGCCGGCTGCGCTTCTTCGCCTACGGCATCGGCCTGCTGGAAGGCGCCGCGCTGCCGGAGTCGCACTCGAAGGCGCTCGACTGGCTCGACGAACTGGGCCTGCCCGTGTCGAAGGAACGCGCCGTGGTCACCGGCTGCGAAGGCATGCTGGGCTATTTCCGCGACATCGGATCGCGCCGCAAGGCGCTGCCGTACGAGATCGACGGCGTCGTCTACAAGGTCGACCGCCTCGCGGACCAGCGCGAGCTGGGCTTCGTGTCGCGCGCGCCGCGCTTCGCGCTCGCGCATAAATTCCCGGCCGAGGAAGCGCTGACGACGGTGTCCGCGATCGACGTGCAGGTGGGCCGCACGGGCGCGATCACGCCGGTGGCGCGGCTCGTGCCCGTGTCGGTCGGCGGCGTCACCGTCACGAACGCCACGCTGCACAACGAGGACGAGGTGCGCCGCAAGGACGTGCGCGTGGGCGACACGGTCGTCGTGCGCCGCGCCGGCGACGTGATTCCGGAAGTGCTGTCCGTCGTGCTGGAACGGCGTCCCACGCCGGTGCCGCCCGTGTACGAACTGCCGAAAAGCTGCCCCGTGTGCGGCTCGCACGTCGTGCGCGAAGAGGGTGAGGCCGTCGCGCGCTGCTCCGGCGGCCTGACGTGCGCCGCGCAGCGCAAGGAAGCGATCCGCCATTTCGCGGGCCGCCGCATGATGGACATCGAGGGCCTGGGCGACCGCTACATCGACAGTCTCGTCGAAGCGGACCTGATCCATGGCGTGGCCGACCTGTATCGCCTCACGCTGGACGACCTCCTCAAAATGAAACGCCTCGCCGATGAGCGCGACGGCACGACACCGGAGACGGTCAAGCAGGGCAAGGTCGCGACGAAGTGGGCCGACAACCTGCTGGCCGCCATCGCCGCCAGCAAGCATCCGCCGCTGGAACGGCTGCTGTTCGCGCTGGGTATCCGTCACGTGGGCGAGTCCACGGCGAAGACCTTGGCCGACTGGCTGGGCAGCCTTGCGCTGGTCCGGCGCGCGCCGGCCGCGCTGTTGCGCGTGCTGCCCGACATCGGCGGCACGGTCGCGGAAGCCATCGCCGACTTTTTCGCGGAACCGAAGAACCAGCAGGCGCTCGACGCCTTGCTCGCCGCCGGCGTCGCGCCGCAGGGCGAGCATCCGCCGCGCGCGCAACTGCGCGAAAAACTCGACGACGTGGGCTTGCTGGCCGCGCTCGGGGTCCCGAAGCTGACGGAGCCGCGCGCGCGCCAGCTGCTGGCCGACGGCCGCACCCTGGACGACCTCGCGCACCTGAAGATCTTCACCGTGTTCGGCTTGCCGGACGGCGTGGCCGGCGCGCTCGAACAATGGATGGGCGAGCCGGGCAACCGCGACATGCTGGCCGCGCTGGCCGCGCTGCGCATCGAACTGCTCGCGCTGTTGCCGCAGGATGCCGTCGACGCGGCCGGCCCGTTGACGGGCAAGACGTTCGTGTTGACGGGCACCTTGCCGACCATGTCGCGCGATGCCGCCGGCGCGCTGATCGAGGCGGCGGGCGGCAAGGTATCGGGCTCCGTGTCGAAGAAGACGTCGTACGTCGTCGCCGGCGCGGAAGCGGGCAGCAAGCTGGAAAAGGCCGAGCAGCTCGGTGTGACCGTGCTGGACGAGGCCGGCCTGCTCGCGCTGCTGGGCGGCGCACAGAATTAAAATCAATAATCGGATGGAGCTTCACAATGACCGCAATTAAGAAAGCCGTATTCCCCGTCGCAGGCCTCGGCAGCCGCTTCCTGCCGGCCACGAAGGCGCAGCCGAAGGAGATGCTGCCCATCGTCGACAAGCCGCTGATCCAGTACGCCGTCGAGGAAGCGGTGGCCGCCGGCATCACGGAACTGGTGTTCATCACGGGCCGCAACAAGCGCGCCATCGAAGACCATTTCGACAAGGCGTACGAGCTGGAGTCGGAACTGGAAGCGGCCGGCAAGAAGGAGCTCCTGAAGCTCGTGCAGCAAGTCATTCCGAAGAACGTCAACTGCATCTACATCCGCCAGCCGGCCGCGCTGGGCCTGGGCCATGCCGTGCTGTGCGCGCGTCCGGTGATCGGCAACGAACCGTTCGCCGTGCTGCTCGCCGACGACTTCATGGACACGGCCGAGGGCCACAAGCCCGTGCTGGCGCAGATGACGGATTTGTACGGCTACGAGAAATGCAGCGTGCTCGCCGTGCAGGACGTGCCGCGCGCGAACACGCGCCAGTACGGCATCGTCAGCGCGCGCGCCTACCGGCCGGACCTGGAACTCGTGTCGGGCATCGTCGAGAAACCGAAGCCCGAGGACGCGCCGTCGACGTTGGCCGTCGTGGGCCGCTACGTGCTGTCGGGCGCGATCTTCGAGCACCTGGAAAACCTGGGCACGGGTGCCGGCGGTGAAATCCAGCTGACGGACGGCATCGCTTCCTTGATGACGCGCGAACGCGTGCTCGCGTACCGCTACGCCGGCACGCGCTACGACTGCGGCTCCAAGCTGGGCTACTTGAAGGCGACGGCCGCCATCGGCATGAAGCACCCCGAGACGGCCGAAGGCTACCGCGAATTCCTCGCGCAACTGTGTGCGGACCTGCCGACATGACGATCCGAGACATCCTGAAGATGGGCGACCCGCGCCTGCTGCGCGTGGCCGAACCCGTACGCGACTTCGACACTCCGGAACTGCACGCGCTCATTGCCGACATGTTCGAGACGATGCATGCCGTCGACGGCGCCGGCCTCGCCGCGCCGCAGATCGGCGTCAACCTGCAGCTCGTGATCTTCGGCTTCGGCAAGAACCAGCGCTACCCGGACGCGCCCGCCGTCCCCGAGACGGTGCTGATCAACCCGGTGCTGACGCCGCTGTCGGAAGAGATGGAAGAGGGCTTCGAAGGCTGCCTGTCGGTGCCTGGCCTGCGAGGCAGCGTGCCGCGCTACACGCAGCTGCATTACGAAGGCGTCGACCAGTACGGACGCGCCATCGTGCGCGACGTGGACGGTTTCCATGCGCGCGTCGTGCAGCACGAGGTCGATCACCTGCTGGGCATCCTGTACCCGATGCGCATCCGCGATTTTTCCCGCTTCGGCTACACCGAAGTGATGTTCCCCAACCTCGACCCGAAGGCCGACGATTGAAGCCGTATCACTTACTCGCCACGTGCGCGCTCGCGCTGGCAGGCGCCTGCGCGCATGCCGATGACCTGTTCACGAAGATCGACGCCGACCCGAAGAGCGAGCTGTGGATCGACAGCGGCTTCGCCACGTACCACTTCGATCACGACAAGAACCTCAACGGCGGCAACCGTGGCCTCGGGGTCGAGTACCGCTTCTCCGGCACGATGGCCGCCGCCGCCGGCCGCTTCGTCAACAGCGACCGCTATTACTCGAACTATGCGGGCGTGCTGTGGCAGCCATACGCACTGGGCCCCGTGCGCCTCGGTGCCGCGATCGCGGCATTCGACGGCTATCCGAAGATGCGCGACCGGGGCTGGTTCCCCGCCGTGATTCCCACGTTCACGTACGAATACCAGCGCGTCGGCCTGAACGTCGGCGTGATCCCCACCTACAAGGATCGCTTGTACGGCGGGATCTCCGTACAGCTGAAGATCAAGCTGTTTTAATCGGGCCGATGAAAGGTGGGCACCCCGTGCCCACCAATCGCAATCGCTTATTTATAAGGCGACTTCCCACCCTCCGCGATGAACGTGTCGATGCGCGCGCGCAGCACGGGCAGCGGCACGGACCCGAGCTGCAGCACCGTGTCGTGGAACGCGCGGATGTCGAACTTGTCGCCCAGCGCCGCCTCGGCCTTCCGGCGCGATTCCACGATCGCCATCTCGCCCAGGTAGTACGACAGCGCCTGGCCGGGCCACGAGATGTAGCGGTCGACTTCCGTCTCGATCTCGTGGTCCGACAGCGCCGTGTTGTCGTGCATATAGGCCTGCGCCTGCGCGCGCGTCCAGCCCTGCGCATGGATGCCCGTGTCGACGACGAGGCGCGCGGCGCGCCAGGCTTGGTAGCTCAGCATGCCGAACGTTTCGTACGGCGTCTCGTACATCCCCATCTCGCTGCCCAGGCGCTCGCAATACAGGGCCCAGCCCTCGCCATACGCGGAGATGTAGGCGCGGCGGAACGGCGGCACGTCCGTCTGCTCCAGCGCGATCGGCATCTGGAACGCGTGGCCCGGCGCCGATTCGTGCAAGGTGAGCGCGGGGAGGCTGTACAGCGCGCGGGCCGGCAGGTTGTACGTGTTGACGAGGTAGATGCCCGGGCCGCCGCGCGCCGACGTGTAGTACGGCGCCTGGTCCGCCGGGACGGGCTGGATGGCGAAGCGGCGGCGCGGCAGGTAGCCGAAATACTGGTCGGCCTTGCCGTCGAACTTCTTCGCGATCCACGCCGCGTCCTTCAGCAGTTCGTCCGGCGTCTTCGCGTAGAAGCGCGGGTCGCTGCGCAGGAAGGCGAGGAACGCGGGCAGGTCGCCCTTGAAGCCCGCCTGTGCCATCGTCTGTTGCATCTCGGCGCGGATCTTCGCCATCTCGGCCAGGCCGATCGCGTGGATCTGCGCGGCCGTGAGGTCGGTCGTCGTGTACTCGGCGATCTTCGACTGGTAGTACGCCTTCCCGTCCGGCAGGCTTTCGGCAGCGAGCGTCGCGCGCGCATGCGGGACGTACTCGTCGCGCATGAAGCGCAGCGCCTTCGCGTACGCGGGCTTGACGGCGCTGCCGATCAGCGCGATGCCCTGGGCGCGCAGGCGTGCCTGCTCGTCCATCGAGATCGTCGCGGGCATCGTTTTGAAGGGCAGGTACCAGACCGTGTCCTCGGGGCGCTGTGCGTCCGCCATGGCGACGAGCGGCGCGTCGCGGCCGGCCAGGGTGACCTGCGGCGGCGTGAAGCCGCGCGCGAGGCCCGCGCGCATGTTGTCGAGTTCCTCGTCGAAGTAGCGGGGCAGGTCGGCCAGCTGGGCCAGGTAGCCGCGGTATTCCTCGGCCGTCTTCAAGGGCTGGCGCGCGACGTAGGTGATGTCGGACCAGAACGCGCTGTCCGCATTCACGGGCTGCTCGTATTCGCGGAAGCGCTGCGCGGCGACGAACGCGGCGATCTGCGCGCGGTACACGGCGTAGTTGATGCGCTCCGGCGGCGACAGGTCGGTGGGCCGGATGCCGTCCAGGCGGCGCAGCACGCCTTCCCACTCGCCGAGCCGCGCGGCCTGCGTGCGCGCATCGACCTTCGGCAGCGCGGCGCCCGCATCGCGCGGCTCGTCCTCGTCCCAGGCCATGCGCTGCTTCACGCGCCATTGCCACTCGGCCTTGTAGATCGCCTGGAAGCGGGCATCGGCGGCGGCCGTCGCGTGCGCGGGCGCGGGGCGGGTGGCGGCGGAGGCGGTGGCCGGCGCGAGCAGCGTCGACAGGGCGAGGGAAAGGCTTGCGGCGAGCATGGTCTGCTTCATGGGGCTCCTGTGGTCGAGGTGGGGCGAGGCCGGGTAATGCCTCAGCCCGCGATCTTACCGCCGAGCTACTCGCGCCGCCAGTGCGGCTGAGCGGCGATGATGAATTGCCATGTTTGTATTGACGCCATTTTAAAAATTTAACTTTCCCGGCGCGGGTTATAATGGCCGGACGGAAGGCCAGCCGAGGCCACGCCGCCATGGCACGACAACCCGACACCACCCCTGCATGGATAAAGACGAAAACAGAGCGCAGCCGGTTGCGGCCGACAGGACGTCCGATGCGGCGCATCCCGGCCACGTCGAGCCCCTGATCCGGCCCTGGTCGCGCCTGGGCCGGCAGCTGGTGCCGCTGATCGGCGAAGGCGGTTTCGTCGCATTGTTCACCCGTTCCGCGCGCTTGCTGTCGCCGCCGCGGGAATGGCTCAGCGTCGATACCGCGCGCAGGACGAGCAGCCTGCTGCTGACGGCCCTCGAGCGCGACCTCGCGGCGGCCGACCCCGCCGAGGCGGCCGCGACGCACGAAGCATTGATGGGCACGTTCGTACGCCAGCTCGGCGCCCTCATCGGCCCCACGTTGACCGCGCGGCTGCTGGCCGAGACCGGGGCGGACGGCGCACCGCACAAGAATCAAGAGGAGCACAAGCAATGAGCGGAAAAGTAACCCTGGAGAAATTGTGTACCGGCGTGCCCGGGCTCGATGTTCTCCTTGGGGGCGGCCTCACCGAGTTTTCGTTCACGCTGATCGCGGGTGCCCCTGGCAGCGGCAAGACGACGCTCGCGCACCAGATCATGTTCGCGCTCGCGAACGCGGAGCGGCGCGCGCTGTTCTTCACCGTGCTGGGCGAACCGCCGCTGAAGATGCTGCGCTACCAGCAGCAGTTCTCGTTCTTCGACATGGACAAGGTCGGCCCGGCCGTCCGCTACGTGAACCTGGCCGATGACCTGCGTTCCGGCGACTTCAGCGGCGTGCTGGAACGCATCATGCGCGAAGTGGAGGATTTTTCGCCGAGCCTCGTGTTCGTCGATTCGTTCCGCTCCGTCGTGCAGACGGCCCGCAGCGGCAACGAGGGCCTGTGGGACCTGCAGCACTTCGTGCAGGAACTCGGCTCGCGCATGGCGACGTGGCAGGCGACGACGTTCCTGATCGGCGAATACAGCCAGGCCGACGTCGAGGCCAATCCGATCATCACCGTCGCCGACGGCATGATCGCGCTGTCGCACAACCTCGACGAGGACTCGGTCGTGCGCAAGATCCGCATCATCAAGATGCGCGGCCAGGCCCATATGGCGGGCGCGCACACGCTGCGCATCACGGACGACGGCATCCGCGTGTATCCGCGCCTGCTGACGCCGATCCCGGACGCGTACCAGACGATCGCCGACGGTCCGCGGCGCATCCCGCTCGGCGTCCCGGGCCTGGACGAGATGCTGCACGGCGGCCTGCCGCAAGGGCATACGCTGCTCGTGTCGGGGCCCACCGGCATCGGCAAGACGATCCTCGGCACGCGCTTCCTGCAGGCAGGGGCCGCGCAGGGCGAGAAGGGCGTGGCCGTGTTCTTCGAAAAGCATACGGCGCGCCTGCACAACGGGGAACTCGTCAAGCTTGTACGGGACGGGCAGGTGACCGTGCTGGAATCGCTGTCGCTGTCGCTCACCGTCGAGGAACTGCTCGACCAGCTGACGGAGGCGATCGAGCGCACGGGCGCGACGCGGGTCGTGATCGACTCGCTCTCCGAGATCGGCCTGTACCTCGCGCCGGAGTTCCGCTACGACCTGCGCCTGTCCGTGTTCCGCACGCTGTCGATGCTGGCGCGGCGCGGCGTGACGGCGCTCGTCACGGTGGGCTACGACGACAACTCGCCGAACTGGCGCTTCTCGATCGACAACCTGTGCTTCCTCGCCGATGCCGTGCTGTCGATGCGCTTCGCCGAGGTCGAAGGCCATGTCTGCAAATTCATGACCGTCATTAAAGTGCGCGGTACGAGCCACAGCAACGAGCTGCGCGAGTACCGCATCACCGATGCCGGCATCGAGGTGGCGCCGCATGCGCCCAAGCTCGACGCCCTGATGTCGGGCTTCCCGACCCGGCGCGAGCCGCACAAATAAAGGCCCGACATGGGAACGTACCGACAAGAGCCACCCGCCTCCGAACAGCGTCCCATCGAAGATCTCATCTGCGACAGCCTCGGCGAGGCGATCCCCAATGCCGTCCTGCTGCGCCGCGTCCGCGCACTCGAGGCCGAGCTGGACGCCGCGCAGGCGCTCGCCCGGCGCCAGGGCGAGGAACGCCTGGTGATGGAAGCGGCGCTGGCGGCACTGCGCGAGGCGAACGAACACCTCGTCCTCGCCACGTTCAATGCCGAATACCAGCGCGAGGATGCGGAAGCCGCCAACCGGCGCCAGAACGAATTCCTCGCCATGCTGGCGCACGAGCTGCGCAATCCGCTGTCGCCGCTGGCGATGGCCGCGTCGCTGCTGGAACGCGAGGCCGGCGCCGCGCCGCAGCAGCTCAAGCTCGCGCGCGTGATCGGGCGCCAGGTCGACCACATGGCGCGCCTGCTCGACGACCTGCTCGACGCCGCGCGCATCAGCAGCGGCAAGATCACGCTCGAGGTCGAGGCGCTGGCGCTGGCCGACGTGCTGCGCCACGCCGTCGAGACCGTGCAGCCGCGCATCGCGGAGCGGGGGCAGACGCTCGACGTCGACCTGCCGGACGAAGCGGTGGCCGTGGCGGGCGACAAGGTGCGGCTCGCGCAGGTGTTCACGAATTTGCTCGGCAATGCCTCGAAGTACACGGGCGACGGCGGGCGCCTCGCGCTGGCCGCGCAGGCCGGGCCCGACGAGGTCGTGGTGACGGTGCGGGACAACGGTACCGGCATCGCCGCCGACGTGCTCCCGTATATCTTCGACCTGTTCACGCAGGGCCCGCGCTCGCTGGCGCGGTCGGAGGGCGGGCTGGGCGTGGGGCTGAACGTCGTGCGCAACCTCGTCGGCATGCACCGCGGGACGGTGGAGGCCCACAGCGACGGCCCGGGACTCGGCAGCCGCTTCACGGTGCGCCTGCCGCGCGCCGCCGGCCTGCCGTCCGTGTCCGCCGAGCCGGTACGGACGGCCACCACGCCGCGCCGCCGCATCCTGCTCGTGGAAGACAATGCCGACGCGTCCGCCACGCTGGCCGACATCCTGGCCATCGAAGGGCATGACGTCGTGTGTGCGGCGGACGGCCGCGCAGGCCTGGCGCTGGCGCTCGGCCGCCAGTGGGACGTGATCGTGTGCGACATCGGCCTGCCGGAACTCGACGGCCTCGCGCTGATGCAGGCGCTGCGCGCGCAGCAGGAAGGCGCGCGCCCGTACGCCATCGCTCTGACGGGCTACGGCCAGCCCGACGATGCGGCGCGCGGCATCGCGGCCGGCTTCGACCGCTATCTCGTGAAGCCCGTCGGCACGAGCGCGCTGCTGGCCGTCGTGGCCGACGCACCCGTTCCCGCGCGCGCCTGACCTCCCACGCCGTCAGCGCCGCAGCAGGCGCGCCAGGCGGTCGACGGCCTGTTCGATCCGCTCGTATTTCGTCGCGTAGGAAAAGCGCACGTGCTGCTTGGGCGCGGCGAAGCCGAAGTCGTCGCCCGGTACGATCGCGACGAGCGCGTCGCGCAGCACGGCCATGCCGAACGCGCTGCTGTCGTGCGCGTCGGGGTGGTCGACCTGCGTGATGTCGGCATACACGTAGAACGCGCCGTCCGGCAGCACGGGGACCGTGAATCCGAGGTCGCGCAGCGCGGGCACGAGGAAGTCGCGGCGGCGCCGGAATTCGCGGCGGCGTTCCTCGAAGGTGGCGATGGCATCGTCGTGGAAAGCGGCCAGCGCCGCGTGCTGGGCGATCGCGGGTGCGCAGATGAACAGGTTCTGCGCCAGCTTCTCGACCGCGGGCACAAGCGCTTCCGGCAGCACGAGCCAGCCGAGGCGCCAGCCCGTCATGCTGAAATACTTCGAGAAGCTGTTGACGGTGATGACGTCGTCGCCGAACGTCAGGGCGCTCGTCGCCCGGTCGCCTTCCTTCTCGCCGTAGTACAGGCCCTGGTAGATCTCGTCGACGATGGCAAAGCCGCCGCGCGCGCGCACGGCCGCGACGAGGTCTTCCGTCTGGTCCGGCGTCATCGACGTGCCCGTCGGGTTCGACGGCGACGCGACGATCACGCCGCGCGTGCGGTCCGTCCAGCGCGCCGCCACCTGGGCCGCCGTCAGCTGGTACCGTTCGGCGGGGCCGGACGGCACGAGCACGGCGTTGCCGCCGAACGCGCTGACGAAATGGCGGTTGCACGGGTAGCTCGGGTCGGGCATCAGGACCTCGTCGCCATCGGCCACGAGCGCGGCGCAGGCCAGCAGCAGGCCGGCCGACGCGCCGGCCGTCACGACGATGCGCTGCGGTTCGATGGCCAGCCCGTAGGCGCGGGCATAGTGGGCGGAGATGGCCTCGCGCAGCGCGGGCAGGCCCAGCGATTCCGTGTACTGCGTGGCGCCGCGCTGGATCGCCTCGACGGCGGCGCGGGCGACGATGTCGGGCGCCGTGAAGTCGGGTTCGCCGACGCTCATGCTGATGACGTCCTGGCCGGCGCGCGTCATGCTTGCCGCGGCCTTGACCATTTCCATCACGCGGAAGGGTTCGATGGCGTCGACACGGCGCGCCACCTGGATTCGATTGTCTGCCATGGTAGGTCTGGAACGGAGGAATCCCGCTATCTTAGCCGATGCGGGCGTTCCCTGCCGCCACCCCTCACGCCAAGGCCGGCGCGCCCGCCAGCAGCGCGGCGCAGCCGTGGGCCGGCAGCGGACGGCTGATGTAATAGCCCTGGATCTCGTCGCACGCGTACTGTTCCAGCTCTCGGATCTGCTCGATGTTCTCGACGCCCTCCGCCACGACCTTCAGGCTCAGGCTGTGCGCGAGGCGGATCACGGCCTTCGTGATCGCGGCGTCGTCCGGATCGTCCGGCAGGTCGCGCACGAACGTGCGGTCGATCTTCAGCGCGTCCAGCGGGAAGCGCTTCAGGTAGGCGAGGCTCGAATAGCCGGTGCCGAAATCGTCGACCGACAGCCGGATGCCTAGGGCCTTGATGCGCGTGAGGATCTCGACGGCGGCCTCCGGGTTCGCCATCAGCATCGATTCCGTCAGCTCGAATTCGAGCAGCGCGGGGTCGACACCCGCGCGGCCCACGATGCGCTCGACGGCGCCGTCCAGGTCGGCCTGCTGCAGCTGGCGCGCGGACAGGTTGATCGCCACCGGCCGCACGGTCATGCCCTGCGCCTGCCATGCGGCGAGCTGGCGGCACACTTCGCCGATCACCCATTCGCCGACGGGCAGGATGAGGCCCGTGTCCTCGAGGATGCCGATGAATTCCAGCGGCGGCACGAGGCCGCGCTGCGGGTGGTTCCAGCGCAACAGCGCCTCGAACCCGCTGATGGTGCCGGCGGCGAGGTTCAGCTTCGGCTGGTAGTGCAGCAGGAATTCGCCGCGCTCCAGCGCCTGGCGCAGCTGGACTTCCGTCTGCAGCCGCTGCGCCGCGTTCTCGTGCATCGCGGCGACGAAGAACTGGTAGTTGTTGCGGCCGCCGTTCTTCGCGCCGTACATGGCGGTGTCGGCGTTCTTCAACAGCGCTTCGGCGTCGTGCCCGTTCTCGGGATACGTCGCGATGCCCACGCTGGCCGACACGAACAATTGCTGGCCCGCGAGGTAGAACGGCTGCGCCAGCGCGTCGATGACGCGCGCCGCGACGGCCGCCGCATCGGTGTCGGCGGCGATCGCGGGCAGCACGACGGCGAATTCGTCGCCGCCCAGCCGCGCCACGACGTCCTCGTCGCGCGCGCACGCACGCAGACGCTTCGCGGCCTGCACGAGCAACTGGTCGCCCACGCCATGTCCCAGCATGTCGTTGACGTTCTTGAAGCGGTCCAGGTCGATGAACATGACGGCCGCGCGGTCGCCGTCGCGGCCCGCGCGGGCGATCGCGTCTTCCAGGCACTGGGCGAGGCGGCGCCGGTTCGGCAGGTTCGTCAGCGCATCGTATTGCGCGAGCCAGGTCAGGCGGTTGCGCGCCTCGTGGCGTTCCACGGCGGTGGCCAGGATGTTGGCGACGCCGTGCAGGAAGCTGGTGTCGTCCGCGCCGAAGCGCCGGGTGCCGGTGGCGTACACGCCCAGCACGCCGAACATCCGCTCGCCGCACATGATGGGCGTGTCGATGCCGTCCGCGATGTCGTGCGCGGCGGCCAGCGGCGCGAACCACGTGCGCCGCGCGGCCCGTTCGCCCGCGGCGAGGGTCTCGCCCGGCACGTGGCCCAGCTGCAGGCCCGTGGCCGGCGCGAGGCGGCCCGCGCCGGCGCGCAGCACCATGCCGTTCGGCGTCGCTTCGAACAGGCCGGCGCACGGGGCGCGGACGCCGCGCGCGGTGGCGTCGGCGGCGTCCGCGAACAGGTCGTCGAGGTCATTCGCCGCCAGCGCCTTGCGCCCGAGTTCCGCGATCAGGGTCTGGCGCTGCGCGTTCTCGACGATCGTGCGCTCGAATTCCTTGCGTTCCGTGATGTCGATGTCGATGCAGATATAGCGTTCGACGGCGCCGTCCGCGCCGAACATCGGGACGATCGTGCGGTGCCAGTGGCAGCGGCCCTGGCGTCCCTCGATCACGACTTCGCCGTTCCACACCCGGTCGGACGGCCGCCACGGCAGGCGCGCGCCGGCGGGACGGCCCACGTCGCCCAGGCGCTGGCCCACGACCTCGGGCCGCGTGAAGCCGCTGCTCGTGACGAACAGGTCGTTCACCCCGGTGACGATGCCCGTCGCATCGGCCTCGCTCACGATCGCGGCCTGGTCCATCGCGCTCTTGTGCTGCACGAGGGAATTCATCAGCGAGTCGATGCGCTGGCCGAACTGGTCGCGCAGGCTCGCGGCGCTGCGGTTGACGGCGCGGATCGCTTCCTTGATCTCCGTGGGCGCGTCCGCCAGCAGCGCGGCTTCCGCGGTGACGCGGCCTGCGGCCACGTCGTCCTCGAACGAGCGCAGGCGCCCCAGGTTGTCGAGCCAGCGGCGCACGAGGGTGCGCATCAGCGCGAGGCTCGCCACGAACACGATCGACGCGACGCCGGCCGTTTCCAGCACGAGGCTCCACAGCTGGGCCGCCAGCTTCTCCTCGTCGAACTGCAGGCGCACGACGCCGTAGTCGCGGCCGCCCACGTTGGCGATGCGGTTGACGTCGTACAGCTTGGCGGCGATGAGGCCCGTCAGCCAGCGCGGCGCCAGCGCGCGCGTCACGCGCGGCGCGTCGACGCGCAACGTGCCGCCCGCCATGTCGATGAATTCGGCGCGCTTGAACGGCGACTGGAACAGCATCTTGCCCAGCGTGCGCTTGACGGTGTCGTAGTCGCCGATGACGACGCTGTCCTCGATCGTCTGCGTGGCCACTTCGACGAGGGTCAGCGCCGTATCCTGCGTTTCTTCGATGTGCTGCAGGAACTGGTAGCGGTAGAACAGGCCGAGGCCCGTGCCCAGCGACAGCAGCAGCGTGAAGCTGAACACGGTGAACACGCGGCCGACGAGGGAGCGCGGCAGCAGGCAGGCCAGCAGCGCCGCCGGGGACGACAGCCGGCGCGGCCGGCGCAGGGGGGAGCGGAGCGGGATCATCGCGGCGGTGTCCTCAGCGCACGTCGCGCGGCGCCGTCGCGCAGAACGCGCGGTAGCTCGCATAATCGGCGCCGGTGGCGGGAACGAACGTGAACGGGGTGTCCGAATGCACGAGCGACGTCGCCTCGGCAAGGATGCGCTGCCCTTCCGGATCGCGGTCCATGTCGAAGAACGCCCGGGCGACGGCGCGCACCTCGGCGGCGGGCACGCGCGGCGACGCCATCAGCGCGAGATCGGTGAACGGTGGGGAGGTCCAGAGCACGCGGAACGCCTTGCGCTCGCGTCCCCCGTAGTGCTGCGCGAGCTGGGAACTGGCACCGGCGGCCCGGACCTTGCCGGCGAACAGTTGGGTGAAGACGGCATCCATATTGCCGGCGAAGACCACGTCCACGGGCACGTTGCGGTGCAGCAGCTCGGCGTAGGCGACCTTGTACGCGATCATTGCTTCCGGCCCCGGGAACCCGACGGGCGCGCCGGCCAGCTCCTCGACGCGCCGGATCGGCGAATCGGCGGGAACGACGATCTGCGCGTGCACGGGCGGCGTGTTCCGGCGACCGAACACGGTCCAGCCCATGCCGGCCCGTCCGGGGCAGAACAGCCGGTTCGTGAACGCGAAATCGGCCTCGCGCGCCAATACGTAACTCGTCGCGTCGGCCGACGTGCGGCCCAGCTTCAGGTTCAGGCGCACGCCGCTCTTTTTCGACACGTATTCGATGATCGGGTTCCAGAAGCCGGCCGACACCTGCAGGCTGTACTGGTTCACGGGCGCGAAATTGTAGGACGGCGACTCGGCGGCGCGGGCGGCACCGGCGAAGAACACACCGGCCGCGAGGGCCAGGATGGAATGGGCGAAGTAGTGACGGGGCATGTTGTACGTTCGGCAGGACTTCTTGAATATAGCATATTTCCGGTTTGCAACAATATAAGACTTTTTGCCAATGTGTCCGTCATCCTGGGTTGCCACGATTCCGGATGAGCATTCCACAATACGAGATGGTGAGGTGCATCCTCATGCGGCAAAAATGGGGAGGGCGGTGCGCTGCTCCCGGGAATCTTCTTTTCATTACGATCGCCATGTGACCACGGCCGTTGGCTGTTATCGCTATCGTTTTTGTATCGAGAAATGGAACGGTGACGATGTAAATAGCGCCATTTGACGGTCTCGCCACATTTTCGATCGCCGTCGACGGGGATTTCTTCAAATTTTGTTAAACATGGCGAGCACGATTGAAATTCGATTGGCACTGATCGAATTGTCAAGTAATCTGAAGTTCCAGGGTGGTGGCAACCAATAATCGACAATCATGGCCGACTCGACACCTGACGCATTGTTCGGGGTCCGCGACAACGATGTTGTGGAAGCGGTGCTGCGCGAACGTCCCGCCCACCTTCCTGCGCACGACTGGGCCGAGGAGGCGGCGAAGCTCGCGGCGCTGGCGCAGGCGATGGCCGATGCGCCCCACGACGCGATGCAGCGTCTGGCGGATGCCGTGTGCACGCTGTGTGGCGCCGATGCCGTCGTCATCGCCGTGCGCGATGGCGCCCTGGACGCGACGCCGGACGGCACGGAAACGGTGCGCTGGTGCGCGCAGTCCGGCGCACTCGCCGGAAGGGAGAGCAGGCCCTGGGCGCTGGACGACTGCGCCTGCGGCGTCGCCATCCAGACCGACGGCGCCGTCCTGTTCGAGCATCCGGCCGATCAGTTCCCGTCGCTGCGCTCCACGGGCTTGTCTCCCCGTGAATTCCTCGGCGTCCCGTGGCGGATCCGCGGCGGCGCCGTCGGCGCAGTGGGGATCGTGCTGGGCGACGATGGCGATAGGCTCTTCGACGCCGACGACCTGCGCCTGCTGCGCGCCGGCGCCGCGTTCGCCGCGGCCGCGCACCAGGCCGGCGGCGGCCGCGCCGGGGCGGATGGCGGCGAGATCGAACGCAAGGTGGAGGAACGCCTGCGTCCCGTCCTCGAAAGCAAGGAACACCTGGAGCGCGAGGTCGAGGAAAGCCGCGCGGCCGAGCGCGCGCTGCGCGAGCACAAGGCCCTCATCGACGCCACCCTCAGCATCGGCACGGTCGGCGTGCTGTATTTCGACATCGACGGCACGGTGCGCGACGTCAACCCGGCGTTCGAGCGGATGACGGGCTATACGTGCGACGAGCTGCGCACGATGCCGAACTGGCGCGACATGACGCCGCCCGAATTCTGGGACGTGTCGGCGCGCGCGCTGCGCGACCTCATCGACCACGGCGTCACGTCGCCGTACATGAAGCAGATGCGGCGCAAGGACGGCAGCCGCTGGTGGGGCCTGTTCGCGCCCGCACGCATCTCGGGCCAGGGCGCGAACGCGCGCTGCGTGCTGTTCGTCATCGACGTCACGGAAAACAAGGAGACGGAGGCGCGCTTGGCCGAAAGCGAGGAGCGCTTCCGCGCGATGGTCGAAGGCTTCGCGCAGACCGTGTGGGAGTCGGATGCCCACGGGCGCGTCGTCAACGGCTCGCCCAGCTGGACCGCATACACGGGCCAGACGGAGGCAGCGTCGCTGGGCGTGGGCTGGATCGAGGCCGTACACCCGGACGACCGCGCCTACGTGCTGCGCGAATGGCGCGCGGCCGTCGGCACGCGCCGCGTGCTCAATGCCGAGTTCCGCGTGCAGTCCGCCGCGGGCGGCTGGCGCTGGACCAATGCGCGCGCCGCGCCGCTGTTCAACCGCGACGGCAGCGTGCGCAAATGGGTCGGCATGCACATCGACGTGGACGAGCGCCGCCGCACGCAGGCCGCGCTGGCGGAAAGCGAGCGGCGCTACCGCATGCTGTTCGAGGCGATGGACGAGGGCTTCCTGCTGGCGACGGTGCGCTTCGACGACGCGGGGCGCGCTGTCGGCCTCGATTATGCGGAGGCGAATCCGGCCGCCGTGCGCATGGCCAACATCGCCTATGTGGGGCCCGGCCAGTTGCGCATGCGCCCCGAGCACGAGCCGTGCTGGCTCGACGCGTGCGCGCAGGTCGTGCGCACGGGCGTGTCCAGCCGGTCGCAATGCTTCTCGCCGCCGCTGTCCAGCTGGTACGATTTCTTCGTCTATCCCGTGGGCGGGCGCCAGGTGCCGCGGGTGGCGATCCTGTTCCACGACATCACCGTGCGCAAGCGCGCCGAGGATGCGCTGCGTGAGAGCGAAGGGCGGTTCCGCGCGCTGGCCGACGCGTCGCCCGCCCTCGTGTACCAGTTCGACGTCGACGGCAACGTCATCTACCTGAACCAGCGCTGCGTGACGGACGAGGCTCCGGCCGGCCCCGGCACGAGCGGCTGGACCGACATCGCGCGCCCGGACGACATGGATGCCTACCTGCGCGACGTGTACGGCGGCATCCGCAAGAACGGCACTTTCACCCAGCGCCTGCACACGATGGTGAAGGACGGCAGCTGGCACTGGTTCGAATCACATGCTTCGCCGTGGTATTCCGGCGAAGGCGAACACCGTGGCTACGTCGGCATTTCGCTCGACATCACGGGGGCCGTACAGGCCGAGGAGGCCCTAAAGGAGGCCGATCGTCGCAAGGACGAGTTCCTTGCGACATTGGCCCACGAACTGCGCAACCCCCTCGCTCCGATCAGCAACGCCGTGCAGCTGATGCGCCGTCCGGACGGCCGGCGCCAGTCCGACCGCGTCGTCGAGATGGTGGGGCGCCAGGTCAAGCAGATGGCGCGTCTCGTCGACGACCTGCTCGAAGTGTCGCGCATCACGCGCGGCAAGATCGACCTGAAGCTGGAGCGCGTGCCGTTCACCGAGATCGTCCACAGCGCCGTCGAGACGAGCCAGCCGTTGATCGACCGGGCGGGTCACCAGTTGGCCGTCGCGTTGCCGGAGCAGCCGCTCGTCCTGGAGGCCGACCGCGTGCGCCTGACGCAGGTGTTCTCGAACCTGCTGAACAACGCGGCCAAGTACACGGACACGGGCGGCCGCATCTGGTTCGACGTGCGCCGCGAGAACGACCAGGTCGTCGCCACCGTGCGCGACACGGGTATCGGCATCCCGGCTGACGCGCTGCCGGGCGTGTTCGACATGTTCGCCCAGGCCCATCGGTCCACCGGGCGGGGGCAGGGCGGGCTCGGCATCGGCCTGACGATGGTCCGCAGCCTCGTCGAGATGCACCACGGCACCGTGGAAGCCCGCAGTGCCGGGCCGGGCCAGGGCAGCGAATTCATCGTGCGCCTGCCGCTCGCGCCCGCCATCGACGTGGACGACGACGTGCCGCAGCTGGGGCAGGCGCGGCCGGCCGCGCCGTTCCACGGCCAGCGCATCCTCGTCGTGGACGACAACCGCGACGCGGCCGACACACTGGGCCTGCTGCTCGAGGCGGACGGTGCCGAGGTGCGTGTCTGCTACGACGGCCGGGCCGCGCTGGCGGCGGCGGAATCGTTCCTGCCGACCAGCGTCCTGCTCGACCTCGGCATGCCCGGCATGGACGGGTTTGAAGTGGCGCGCCGCCTGCGCCAGGACGAGCGCTTCGCCGGCGTGCGTATCGCCGCGCTGACGGGCTGGGGGCAGGACGCCGACCGGCGCCAGACGCGCAACCGCGGATTCTCGCACCACCTCACGAAGCCCGTCAGCATCGAGGACTTGCATCAGATTCTTGCCTGAGACGACATGGAGGCTTAGCGAAACAATAAGTTACAAAAATGTGACATATGCCACCCGCATTTACTTCACTGTGTGCGTTAGCGAACGTCAATATTGCCAGTTGCTGCGTAGACTGATCTCAACGTCAAACGATGTTGGGAGGCAGCGATGGCGTGGATTTCACATATGGTCAGGTATCTGGGCGTCCTGCGCGAGCCCCAGTTACAACATCCCGAGACGATCTCGGACCTCCCACCGTTCGCGCTCCGCCAGGCTCTGGAGGCGTTGCTGCGCACAGGTTGGATGAAGACGTTCGAATACGACGCTGACGATGCGTGGGTCGACTACGCGCGCGTGGATTTGCGCCGCGGACGGTCGAAGCTCAGGCTCGAGTGGGACCTGGACACGGGAGGCACCGTTGCCGGCCCGCGGGCCATCCTGAACGAGCTGCACGTGCTCGATCCGTGGACGCAGATGCGGCATGCGCACTGACCGGCACGCGCACTGAGCAGCGCGTGTGCGCGTGCGTCGGCGCGACGCCGATCAGAACCGCTCGTCTGCGCCCAGGTAGCGCCACTGTCCAGGCGGCAAATCGCCCAGCTTGACGCGGCCGATGCGCACGCGCTTGAGGCCGATGACCTTCAAACCGACCATGTCGCACATGCGGCGGATCTGGCGCTTGCGGCCTTCCTTCAACGTGAAGCTGAGCTGGTCGTCGTTCTGCCAGCGCACTTTCGCGGGCAGCAGCGGTTTGCCGTCCATCCACAGGCCGTGGTTCAGCTTCTTGAGCTCGGTGTCCGGCAGGCGCCCCGGCTTCGTGTATTGCACGCGCACGAGGTATTCCTTCTCGATGGCCGTGTCTTCGCCGATCAGCTGCTTCGCGATGCGGCCGTCCTGCGTGAGGACGAGCAGGCCGACGGAATCGATGTCGAGGCGGCCGGCCGGCACCAGGGACTTCAGCTGCGTGGGGTGGAATTGCTCGGGCGACGGATCGTCCGCCCAGCGGTTTTCCGGCTTGACGAGCACGACGGCCGGTTTGTAGCCGTCCTCCGCCTGGCCGCTCACAAAGCCGACGGGCTTGTTCAACAGGACGGTCACGCGCTTCGCCTGCTGGGCGGCGGCCTGGCGCTCGACGGTGATTTTCTGGTGCGGCAAGACTTTGCTGCCGAGCTCGGACACGACCTGGCCGTCGACGCGCACCCAGCCTTTCGCGATCCACTCGTCCGCCTCGCGGCGGGACGAGAGGCCAAGTTCGGACATGCGTTTGGACAGGCGTACGGGTTCAGTCATGGTCACTTCAACTTCAATAAAACGAACAAATCAAATCTTGACGGCGTCCAGCAGCTCGGTCTCGAGCTGCACCTGCACGCGCTGGTTGTTCAGCGCCTGGCCGTCGATGAGGAACACGTCCTCGACGCGCTCGCCGAGGGTCATGATCTTCGCGGTGTGCAGGTTGATGCGGTAGCGCGCGAGCACGTTCGCGATGGCGTACAGCAGGCCGTTGCGGTCGTTCGCGCCGATCGACAGCACCCAGAACTGGCCGCGCTCGTCCGGACGCATGTCCACGGTCGGCGTGATGGGGAAGGTGCGCGACATGCGCGACAGCCGGCCCCGCAGCGGCGGCGACAGCGGTTCCTGGTGCACCAGCACTTCGCACAGCTCGTGCTCGATCAGGTTGATGATGTCGCGGTAGCTGTTGGCGAAATGCTCGTCCGTGATGAGGAACGTGTCGAGCGCGTAGCCGTCCTTCGTCGTGTGGATCTTGGCGTCGAGGATGGAAAAATTCTTGCGGTCGAAATAGCTGCAGATGCGCGCGAACAGGTCGGGCTGGTCCTTCACGAAGATCGTCACCTGCAGGCCTTCGCCGATCGGTGCGAGGCGCGATTTCACGACGGGCTTGTCGCGTCCCAGCTTGTCGTGCAGGCAGCGGGTCTGCCAGGCGATGTCGGACGCATCGTGGCGCAGGAAGTAGGCCATGTCGAGCTGCTTCCACAGGGCTTCGTGCGCGTCCGCCGGGAGGCCGAACAGGCGCAGGGTGGCCAGCGCTTCCTGCTGGCGCGCGCGCAGTTCGCGGTCGGCGGACGGCGGTTCGCCGCCCAGCACGCGCAACGTCATCTTGTACAGGTCTTCCAGCAGCTTGGCCTTCCACGCATTCCACACCTTCGGGCTCGTGCCGCGGATGTCGGCCACAGTCAGCAGGTACAGTGCCGTCAGGTGGCGCTCGTCGCGCACGAGGCGGGCGAACGACTGGATCACGTCCGGGTCGGACAAGTCCTGCTTCTGGGCGACGACGGACATCGTCAGGTGGTGCTCGACGAGGAACACGACGAGTTCCGTGTCCTCGTCGGACAGGCCGTGGTCGCGGCAGAATTCGAGTGCGTCCGTCTTGCCCAGTTCCGAGTGGTCGCCGCCGCGGCCCTTGGCGATGTCGTGGAATAGCGCGGCCACGTACAGCAGCCAGCGGTCACGGAAGTTCGCGATCAGCTGGCTGCAGAACGGGTATTCGTGCGCGTGCTCCGTCATCGTGAAGCGGCGCATGTTCCGCACGACCATCATGATGTGCTGGTCGACCGTGTACACGTGGAACAGGTCGTGCTGCATCTGGCCGATGATGCGGCGGAAATTCGGCAGGTAGCGACCGAGGATGCCCATGTCGTTCATGCGGCGCAGCGCGTGCACGAGGCCCGTGGGCGCCTGCAGGATGCGCACGAACAGCGCGCGGTGCTGCGGGTCGTGCCGGAACGCATCGTCGATGAGGGTGCGCGCATGCCACAGCGCGCGCATCGTGCGCGCCGTCATGCCCTTGATGTCCGGACGCTCCGTCATCAGCACGAAGATTTCCAGCACGGCGGCTGGGGTCGCTTCAAACGTGTCGTCGGCGGCGATGTCGATGAAGCCGCCCACTTCGTTGAAGCGCGGATTGATCGGCACCGGTTGCGACGGCGTGGGGAACAGGTGCGCCTCGATATTCTGCAGCAGGATCGTGTTCAGCTGGGTGACGGTCTTGGCGGCCCAGTAATAGCGCTGCATCAGGTATTCGCTGGCGCGGCGCGCGCCCAGGCCCGTGCCCGTCGTCGTGAGGCCGAACGTTTCCGCGATCGCCGTCTGGACGTCGAACACGAGGCGGTCCTCGCGCCGGTTCGTCTGCAGGTGCAGGCGCACGCGGATGTCCTTGAACGCGTATTCCTTTTCCATCAGCTGGCGTGCTTCCTCGCGCGTGATCAGGCCGCGGATGGCGAGTTGGGTCCAGGAATTGCCGAGCCCCGCCGCCTTCGCGACCCACAGGATCACCTGCAGGTCGCGCAGGGCGCCCGGGCTTTCCTTGACGTTCGGCTCCAGCGAGAACGGCGTGAATTCATACTTGGCGTGGCGCAGCCGCATCTCGGCTGTCTTGGCCTGGAAGAAGGCTTGCGGGTCCATCGCGGCGTCGTAGCGGTGCTGCAGCTCGCTGAAGACCGACAGGCTGCCCGTCACGAGGCGTGCTTCGAGCAGGCTCGTCTGCACCGTGATGTCGGCCGCCGACTCCGTCATGCATTCGTCGACGGTGCGGATGCTGTGGCCGATTTCCAGGCCCAGGTCCCACAGGAGCTGCACGAAGTTTTCCAGCTTCGCCTGCACGATCGCGTCCGGCGGCGTGCCCAGCAGGATCAGCAGGTCGACGTCGGAGCAGGGGAACAGTTCGCCGCGCCCGTAGCCGCCGACGCCCACGAGGGCCGCGTTGGCGGGCAGGCCGGCCGCGTGCCACGCGTCCGTCAGCACGCCGTCGACGCTGTGGCGCAGGCCGCGCAACAGTTTTTCCGGCTTGCCGTTCTCGCGGAACTCGGCGATGACGTGCTGGCGTTCGGCCTTCAGGCGCTGCTTCAGTTGCAGCGGCTGCAGGGGCTGTGGCGGGGCGATGGTGGCGGTGGACATGGCGGCTCGATAGGGACTGCGGAACGCGGCCGGCGCACCGGCCGCACGGATTACGGATCAGGCGGCGACGGCGTCTTTCGGTTGCACGATCGCGGGCGGGGGCGGCGTGCCGGCCGACGTGGTCAGCACTTCGTAGCCCGTCTCCGTCACGAGGATCATGTGTTCCCACTGGGCGGACAGGCTGCGATCCTTCGTCTTGATGGTCCAGCCGTCCGGCATTTCGCGGATCTCGCGGCGGCCCGCGTTGATCATCGGCTCGATCGTGAAGATCATGCCGGCCTTCAGCTCCTCGCCGGTGCCGGGGCGGCCGTAGTGCAGCACCTGCGGCTCTTCGTGGAACACCTTGCCGATGCCGTGGCCGCAGAATTCGCGCACGACGGAGTAGCCGGCGTTTTCCGCGTGCTGCTGGATCGCGTGGCCGATGTCGCCCAGGTGCGCGCCCGGTTTCACTTTGGCAATGCCCAGCCACATGCATTCGTAGGTGATGTCCGTCAGGCGGCGCGCCAGCTTCGACGGTTCGCCGATGAAGAACATACGGCTGTTGTCGCCGTGATAACCATCCTTCGTGATCACGGTGACGTCGATGTTGACGACGTCGCCGTTCTTGAGGATCTTGTCGCCCGGAATGCCATGGCAGATCACGTCGTTGACGGACGTGCAGACGGCTTTCGGGAACGGCGGATAGCCGGGCGGCGCATAGTTCAGCGGTGCGGGGACGGTGCCTTGCACGTTGACCATGTATTCATGGCACAGACGGTCGAGTTCGCCGGTCGTGACGCCCGCCTTGACGAACGGGGTGATGTAGTCGAGCACCTCGGCACCGAGGCGGCCCGCGATGCGCATGCCGTCGATGTCTTCCGGGGTCTTGATGGAGATGGTCATGGTGATCCGTTCTGCAATGTGTTCTGTATCAACCATTATAAGTGATTCAAGGCGGGGCCGGGCCGCCCCTGGCCGGCCCGCTGATCCGGGGTGCGCGGAGCGGGAACGCGCGCGAGCTTGAAATTCGTGTCAAATCCCGCTAGAATCTCGGGTTGCTCGTGTTCGTATCGGGCAAGCTCGTAAAAAGCCGTGTTTTGATGGTTTCAAACCGCGGTCTCATTTTTAAATCGCGAATGCGGTCGACAAGGGTGCCCGTCAAGGGTGGACTGACCGTCATTCAAGAACCAACCCTGGAGAATTACAATGTCTGTCACTATGCGCGAAATGCTGGAAGCCGGTGTTCACTTCGGCCACCAGACCCGTTTCTGGAACCCGAAAATGGCTCCGTTCATCTTCGGTCATCGCAACAAGATCCACATCATCAACCTGGAAAAAACCATGGCGATGTACCAGGATGCGATGAAGACCATCAAGCAGATCGCCGCCAACCGCGGCACGATCCTGCTGGTGGGCACGAAGCGCCAGGCTCGCGACATCATCGCCGCTGAAGCACAGCGCGCCGGTGTGCCGTACGTCGACCAGCGCTGGCTGGGCGGCATGCTGACCAACTTCAAGACCATCAAGACCTCGATCAAGCGCCTGAAGGACATGGAAGCCGCCATCGAGTCGGGTGAAGTCGAGAAGATGAGCAAGAAAGAAGCGCTGATGTTCTCGCGCGAACTGGAAAAGCTGCAGAAATCGATCGGCGGCATCAAGGACCTGCAAGGCGTGCCGGACGCGATCTTCGTCGTGGACGTCGGCTACCACAAGGGCGCCGTCACCGAAGCCGGCAAGCTGGGCATCCCGGTCATCGGCGTGGTCGACACCAACCACTCGCCGGAAGGCGTGACGCACGTCATCCCGGGTAACGACGACTCGTCGAAGGCCATCACCCTGTACGCACGCGGCGTCGCCGATGCGATCCTGGAAGGCCGTGCGAACGCGTCGAACGAAGTGGTCGAGATGGTCAAGTCGGCCGACGACTTCGTCGAAGTTTCCGAGCAAGCTTAATTCCCGGCGGGCCCTGGCCCGCTGAGCAGTAAAGGGGCGCCGAGCCTAAGATCGAGCGCCCCTTTTTGCAAGCAATTCCTGGACAGATCAACAATTTTGCAAGACGTCGCACGACGGCTTGCTCCGACATTAGGAGAAATGACATGGCAGCGATTACTGCAGCGATGGTGGGCGAACTGCGCGCGAAGACCGACGCACCGATGATGGAATGCAAGAAGGCACTGAACGAAGCCGATGGCGACATGGCGCGTGCGGAAGAGATCCTGCGCGTCAAGCTGGGCGGCAAGGCATCGAAAGCGGCATCGCGCATCACGGCCGAAGGCGTCGTGACGGCCTACGTCGCCGGCAACATCGGCGCGCTGGTGGAAATCAACAGCGAAACCGACTTCGTCGCCAAGAACGACGAGTTCATGGCCATGGCCAACCTGGCTGCAAAGCTGGTCGCCGAGAACAACCCGGCCGACGTCGCTGCCCTGGCCGCGCTGCCGGTCGACGGCAAGACCTTCGACGACGTGCGTACGGCGCTGATCGGTAAAATCGGCGAGAATATGACGGTTCGCCGCTTCCAGCGCTTCGAGACCACCGGCAAGCTGGCTTCGTACCTGCACGGCTCGCGCATCGGCGTGATCGTCGACTACGACGGCGCCGACGAGCAAGTGGGCAAGGATGTCGCCATGCACATCGCCGCGATGAAGCCGGTCTCCCTGTCGGCTGAGCAAGTGCCGGCCGAGCTGATCGAGAAAGAGCGTTCGGTTGCTCAGCTGAAAGCCAAGGAAGACGCCGACAAGGCCGTCGCCGAAGGCAAGCAGCCGCAGTCGGCCGAGATCGTCGCCAAGCGTATCGACGGTTCGGTGCAGAAGTACCTGAAGGAAGTGTCGCTGTTCAACCAGGCTTTCGTGAAGAACGACAAGCAGAGCGTGGAGCAGATGCTGAAGGCCGCCAACACCACCGTGAAAGCGTTCACGATGTACGTGGTCGGCGAAGGCATCGAGAAGAAAGTCGACGACTTCGCAGCAGAGGTCGCAGCCCAGATGGCTGCCGCCAAGCAGTAATAAACAGAACGGGCCGCAAGGCCCGTTTTTGTAACCGGTTGTAAGACCGTGGGCGGAGGCGATCCCTCCGCCGGCAGGACCGAATTCGAAACATTCAATGATCACAGGAGCCCCATTCATGACAAAACCAGCCTACCAACGAGTCCTCCTCAAACTGTCTGGCGAAGCGCTGATGGGCGACGATCCGTTTGGCATCAACCGCGCCACCATCGAGCGCATGGTTGCCGACGTTGCGGAAGTGTCGAAGCTGGGTGTGGAACTGGCTGTGGTGATTGGCGGCGGTAACATCTTCCGCGGCGTGGCGCCGGGCGCGCAAGGCATGGACCGCGCGACGGCCGACTACATGGGGATGCTGGCCACCGTGATGAATGCGCTCGCGCTGGCCGACGCCATGCGCCAGCAGGGCATCACCGCCCGCGTGATGTCCGCGATCGGCATCGAACAGGTGGTCGAGCCGTACGTGCGCCCGAAGGCGCTGCAATACCTGGAAGAGGGCAAGGTCGTCGTGTTCGCCGCCGGCACCGGCAACCCGTTCTTCACCACCGACACGGCCGCCGCGCTGCGCGGCTCGGAAATCTCGGCCGAGATCGTCCTGAAGGCAACCAAGGTCGATGGCGTATATACTGCCGATCCGAAGAAGGACCCGCACGCGACCCGCTACGAACAGATCTCGTTCGACGAAGCGATCGCCAAGCACCTGCAGGTGATGGACGCCACCGCGTTCGCCCTGTGCCGCGACCAGAAGCTGCCGATCAAGGTGTTCTCGATCGTCAAGCCGGGTGCGCTCAAGCGCGTGATCATGGGCGAGGACGAGGGTACACTCGTACACGTTTAATCATTTATAGAAAGACAGGAGAGCAGCATGTCCGTCGCTGACGTTAAAAAAAGTGCCCAGGACAAGATGGCGAAATCCATCGAGACCCTGAGAAGCAATCTGGCCAAGGTTCGCACCGGCCGCGCCCACACCGGCATCCTGGACCACGTGATGGTCGACTACTACGGCTCGCCCACCGCGCTGCCGATGGTCGCCAACCTGACCTTGATCGACGCCCGCACGATCGGCGTCCAGCCGTATGAAAAGAAAATGCTGAACGTCATCGAAAAGGCGATCCGCGAATCGGACCTGGGCCTGAATCCGTCGACGTTCGGCGAGATGGTCCGCGTGCCGACGCCGGCACTGACGGAAGAGCGCCGCAAGGAAATGGTCAAGCTGTGCAAGTCGGAAGCGGAAGACGCGAAGATCGCCGTCCGCAACGTGCGCCGCGACGCCAACGAACAGCTCAAGAAGCTGGTCAAGGACAAGGCGATCTCGGAAGACGACGAGCGCCGCGCCCAGGACGACGTGCAGAAGATGACCGACAAGGCCGTCGTCGACATCGACAAGCTCGTTGCCGAAAAAGAAAAAGAAGTGATGACCGTTTAAGCCGATACGTATTGCGGCGCCCCCGGGTCGCGGGTATCGTTGTGGACGTCGGACCGGCAGGCTAGGCCTGACCGGTCCGTTCCACCTTTTTCAGTCGCCGTCTTTGCAACCGTCCGCGGGACGGCGACCGTGATCCTTTGCAGTCTTTTCGCAGTCCATTTATGATTTTCAAAAGTTCGACCACCGCAGTTCCCGAAGCGCCGACGGTGCCGCGCCACATCGCCATCATCATGGACGGCAACGGCCGCTGGGCGACCAAGCGCCTGCTGCCCCGCGTGGCAGGCCACGTCAAGGGCGTGGACGCCGTGCGCAAGATCGTCGAAGCGTGCGTGGACCGTGGCGTGGAATACCTCACGCTGTTCGCGTTTTCCTCGGAAAACTGGCGCCGTCCCGCGGACGAAGTGTCTTACCTGATGGGCCTGTTCGTCACGGCGCTCGAGCGCGAAGTGTCGAAGATGCACGCGAATAACATCCGCCTGAAGGTCGTGGGCGATTTGTCGCGCTTCGCGCCGAAGCTGCAGGACATGATCGCCAACGCCGAGCGCCGCACGGCAAACAACAGCCGCCTGACCGTCACCATCTGCGCCAACTACGGCGGCCGCTGGGACATCATGCAGGCGACCGGCAAGATGGTCGCCGCGAATCCCGGCGTGACCGAGTACACCGAAGAGATGCTGGCCCCGCACCTGGCGATGGCCTACGCGCCCGAGCCCGACCTGTTCATCCGCACGGGCGGCGAAGAGCGCATCTCGAACTTCCTCCTGTGGCAGCTCGCGTATTCCGAGCTGTACTTCACCGACACCTTCTGGCCGGACTTCTCGCCCGAGTCGCTCGACACGGCGATCGCGTCCTACCAGAGCCGGGAACGCCGCTTCGGCCGCACCGGCGAACAAGTCGCCAACAAGGCTAAACAAGGCTGATACCTGATGCTCAGAACCCGCGTCGTTACCGCCGTCGTGCTGCTGGCAGTCCTGCTGCCGATCCTCTACTTCAACAACTACACGGCGTTCGCGGTGGTGGCGACGGTGTTCTTCGGCGCCGCCATCTGGGAATGCTTCCGGCTGTTCAACCCGGACACGCACAACGCGCACGTGATCGCGCTGGTCTGGGCCGCCGTCTTCGCGATGGCCGTGTTCACGGGGCACACGAACCTGTCGTTCTGGGCCGCGCTGAGCGTGGCGCTGTGGATCGCGCGGTTCGCGCCGTCGCTGAAGATCGGCCTGCCGCCGCTGCACACGCCGGCGAACACGCTGCTGTCGCTCGTGTACGCGTTTGCCGTCGTCGGCTGCTTCGCCTCGATCGTCGCCCTGTATTCGCACTCGCCGCTGTTCCTGCTGTCCGTGCTCGCGATCGTGTGGGTCGCGGACATCGGCGCCTACTTCTCCGGCAAGGCTTTCGGCAAGCGTAAGCTCGCGCCGTCGATCTCGCCCGGCAAATCGTGGGAAGGCGCGATCGGTGGCGGCATCGCCGTGCTCGTGCTGGCCGGCTTGTCCGTGCAGTTCGGCGGCGACGCCTTTGCGAACACGTTCGCGGCGGCCGTCCAGCATCGCTACGGCTGGCCGGCGCTCGTCGTGGTGCTCGTGCTGATGGTCGCCGCGAGCATCGTCGGCGACCTGTTTGAATCGCAGCTCAAGCGGCGCGCCGGCATGAAGGACAGCAGCAACCTGCTGCCGGGCCACGGCGGCGTGCTGGACCGGATCGACGCGCTCGTCCCCGTGCTGCCGCTCGCCGCGCTGATCGGGGCGCGGCTGTAACACACCAGGTCGTTCGGACAGGGCGGCGCCGCTGCGGCGCCTGCCGTGCCAGAATCCCTTAACGCCATGGGACGACCCTGACAATGGAACGCAACATGCAACGCATCACTATTCTGGGCGCCACCGGCTCCATCGGCGTCTCGACCCTCGACGTGCTCGCGCGTCATCCGGACAAATACCGTGTCTACGCCCTGAGCGCGCACGAACGCGTGGACGCGCTCGCCGCGCAATGCCGCGTGTTCCGCCCGCAGCGCGCCGTCGTCGGCACGGCGGAGGCAGCGGCGCGCCTGCGCGACCTGCTGGCCGGGCTGCCGATCGACGTCGCCCATGGCGAGGCGGCGCTGTGCGAGATCGCCTCCAGCCCCGACACCGACACCGTGATGGCTGCCATCGTGGGCGCCGCCGGCCTCGCGCCCGCGCTCGCGGCCGCGCGCGCGGGCAAGAAGATCCTGCTGGCGAACAAGGAAGCGCTCGTGATGTCGGGCCAGCTGTTCATGGACGCCGTCAAGGAGCACAAGGCCACCTTGCTCCCCATCGATTCCGAGCACAACGCGATCTTCCAGTCGCTGCCGGGCACGTATGGACGCTCGCCGGACGCTGCCGGCGTCGCGAAGATCCTGCTGACGGCCTCCGGCGGCCCGTTCCTGCAGCGCGCCGTCGAGACGCTGGAAGCCGTCACGCCGGAAGAGGCGTGCAAGCATCCGAACTGGTCGATGGGCCGCAAGATCTCCGTCGACTCCGCGACGATGATGAACAAGGGCCTCGAAGTGATCGAGGCGCACTGGCTGTTCGGCGCACCGGCCGACCGCATCGAAGTGGTGATCCACCCGCAAAGCGTGATCCACTCGATGGTGTCGTACGTCGACGGCTCCGTGCTGGCGCAGCTCGGCAACCCCGACATGCGCACCCCGATCGCCCACGCGCTCGCGTACCCGGAACGCATCGCGTCCGGCGTCGAGCAGCTCGACCTGACGCAGTGGGCGGCGCTCGCGTTCCACAAGCCCGACTTCGACCGCTTCCCGTGCCTCGCGCTCGCGTTCGACGCGCTGCGCGCGGGCGGCACGGCGCCTGCGCTGCTGAACGCGGCAAACGAAGTGGCGGTGCAGGCGTTCCTCGAGCGCCGCATCGGCTTCCGCGACATCGACCGCGTCGTGCGCCGCGTGATGGACGAGAATCCGCATGGCGCGGCCACCAGCATCGAGGCCGTGATGGCCCAGGACGCGCGTGCCCGCGCCGCGGCCGAACGCATCGTGCATGCGTCGTAATACGATTTCGAGCGGGCCCTGACGGGAGAAAGTCATGAACCTGATCCACACCCTGCTGGCGTTCCTGTTGGCCCTGGGCCCCCTGATCATCTTCCACGAACTGGGGCACTACGTCGTCGCGCGGCTGTGCGGCGTGAAAGTGCTGCGTTTCTCGATCGGCATGGGACGCATCGTGTGGTCGCGCCGCTTCGGCCCCGACCAGACGGAATGGGCGATCTCGGCGCTGCCGATCGGCGGCTACGTCAAGATGCTCGACGCGCGCGACCCCACGACGGCGCCCACCAACGACGCCGACCTGCCGCGCGAATTCACGCGCCAGAACGTGTGGAAGCGTATCGCGATCGTGGCGGCGGGTCCCGTCGCCAACTTCATCCTCGCCATCTTCCTGATGGCCGCGCTGTTCATGCACGGGAAGGAGGAGCCGGGCACGCGCTTGCGGCCGATGGCGCAGGCGTCCGCCGTGTACCAGGCGGGCGTGCGCGGCGGCGACGTCGTCACGGCGGTGAACGGCCGCCCCGTGCAATCGTGGACGGAACTGCGCTGGGAACTCGTGCGCGCCGCCATCGACAAGCATGCGGCCGAACTCACGTTGCGGGGCCCTGTGGCCGATTCGGCGCCGTACCGCGCCGTGCTGCCGGCCGACCGCATGGCGGCACTCGACGTCGACAGCGACGTGCTGGGCGCGCTCGGCATGCAGATGTGGCGCCCGCGGCCGACGATCGAGAAGGTCCTGCCGGACGGCCCCGCCGCGCGCGCGGGCCTGCGCCAGGGCGACCTCGTGACGGCGATCGACGGCAAGCCCGTCGTCGACGGCATCGCGTTCATCGAGGCCGTGCGCGGCGCGGCCGGCAAGACGCTGCAGGTCGGCGTGCTGCGCGGCGCGGAGCAGGTCGTGCTCCCGGTGACGCCCGACCGCGACCCGCAATCGGGCAAGGGCATCGTGAAGGCGATGATCGCGCAGGCGCCGGAGCTGGTGACGGTGCAGGCGGGCCCGCTGGAGGCGGTCGCGAAGGGTGCCAAGCGCACGTGGGAAACGAGCGCGCTGACCGTCAAGATGATCGCGAAGATGATCGTGGGCGAGGTCTCGCTGAAAAACGTGACGGGCCCGATCACGATCGCGGACGTGGCCGGACAGACGGCACGCTCGGGCGTCGAGCCCTTCCTCGAGTTCATCGCATTCATCTCGATCAGCCTGGGTGTAATGAATCTGTTACCAATTCCCGTTCTGGACGGTGGCCATTTGCTGTATTATTCGCTGGAAGTTTTGACCGGGCGACCCTTGCCCGCGCGGATCGGCGAGATCGCGCAGCGTGCCGGGGTAGGCCTGCTGTTCATGCTGATGGCGCTTGCCGTCTTCAACGACCTGGTGCGACTGCTCTGAACACACGGCACTCCGAACTGTACGCTGCGTCCGCGGCGGGCATCGGAGCGTCCGGCTTAGGTAACGTTGCCAATGACTGACCCATTGATCTAACCGATGAATTTACAACCCGAACGTTCTGCCCATCCGCGTTTTGCCTTGCCCTCCCGCCGCAGCTTGATCGGTGCCGCCGTGCTGGCGCTCTGTGCCGGCCATGCCGCCGCCGTCGCTCCCTTCGTCGTGAAGGACATCCGGGTCGAAGGCATCCAGCGCACCGAGGCAGGCACGGTGTTCAGCTACCTGCCGGTGCGCGTGGGCGAAACCTTCGATGACGACAAGGGCACGGCCGCGATCAAGGCGCTGTACGCCACCGGCTTCTTCAAGGACATCCGCCTGGAAGAGGAAAACGGCGTGCTCGTGGTGCTGGTCGAGGAACGTCCCGCCATCGCGGCCGTGGAGTTCACGGGCACCAAGGAATTCGAGAAGGACATGCTCGTCAAGGCGCTGAAGGAAATCGGCGTCGGCGAGACCAAGATCTTCGACAAGGCATCCGTCGACCGCGCCGAGCAGGAATTGAAGCGCCAGTACCTGTCGCACGGCCTGTACGGCGTCAAGATCACCACGACCGTCACCCCGATCGAGCGCAACCGCGTGAACATCATGTTCAACGTGGACGAGGGCGACGTCGCCAAGATCAAGCAGATCAACATCGTCGGCAACAAGGCGTTCTCCGACAAGGAGCTGCGCGAGCTGCTGCAACTGAACACGTCCGGCTGGTTCACGTGGTATTCGAAGGCCGACCAGTACTCGAAGCAGAAGCTGACGGGCGACCTGGAGACCATCAAGTCGTGGTACCTGAATCACGGCTACCTCGAAGTGAACGTCGAGTCCACCCAGGTCTCGATCACGCCGGACAAGAAGGATATCTACCTCACCATCAACATCACGGAAGGCGAGAAGTACACCGTCTCCGGCATCAAGATGGACGGCGAGATGTTCGGCCGCGAGCAGGAACTCAAGAACCTGATCCTCCTGAAGCCGGGCCAGACCTATTCCGGCGACCTCCAGGAAGCGTCGAACAAGCGCATCGCCGACCGCCTCGCGAGCTTCGGCTACGCGTTCGCGAACGTCACGGCGAACCCCGAGATCAACCGCGAGAAGCGCGAAGTCGCATTCACGTTCTTCGTCGATCCGGGCAAGCGCGCGTACGTGCGCCACATGACCATCTCGGGCAACACGATCACGCGCGACGAAGTGATCCGCCGCGAATTCCGCCAGTTCGAGAGCTCGTGGTACGACCCGAACCGGGTGAAGATGTCGCGCGACCGCGTCGACCGCCTCGGCTACTTCAAGGACGTGACGGTCGAGACGCCGGAAGCGCAGGGCACCAACGATGCCGTGGACGTGAACATCGCCGTCGTCGAAAAGCCGACCGGTAACTTCATGGTCGGCGGCGCGTTCTCGCAGGCGGAAAAATTCACCTTCACGGCGTCCGTCACGCAGGCCAACTTCGCCGGCAGCGGCAACACGGTCGGCATCGAACTGAACACGAGCCACTACAACCGCACGATCTCGTTCGCGCAGACGAACCCGTACTTCACGGACGACGGCATCTCGCGCGCGTTCCAGCTGTACCTGCGCACGTCGCGCCCGCCGGCGCTGAACATCGGTTCGTACACCGTGCGCCAGCAGGGCGGCAACCTGACGTTCGGCGTGCCGTTCTCGGAAATCGACACCGTCTACTTCGGCGCCGGCCTCGAACGCACGCGCCTGGAGACGGACGAGAGCTCGCCCACGCTGTACAAGCAGTTCGTGATGCAGAACTCGAAGGACAAGGCGGCGCAGGCGACGGGCATCGGCGAGGCGACGACGAACGCCATCCCGCTGACGGTGGCGTGGGGCCGCGATTCGCGCGACTCCGCGATCACCCCGACGCGCGGCCGCTACCAGCGCGCCAACCTCGAGATCGACGCGATCGGCGACGCCAAGTACTACCGTGTCATCTACGAACACCAGTGGTACCGCCCGATCACGCGCTGGATGACCCTCGCGCTGAAGGGTGAGCTGGACTACGGCGCGGGCCTGGGTGGCCACGCGTACCCGGTCTTCAAGAACTTCTACGGCGGCGGCATCGGTTCCGTGCGCGGCTACGAGAGCTCGTCGCTGGGTATCGTCGACCCGAACACGTACGACGCCCTGGGCGGCGCCAAGCGCGTCATCGGCAACGCCGAGCTGCAGTTCCCGTTCCCGGGCAGCGGCCAGGACCGCTCGCTGCGCTGGTTCACCTTCGCCGACACGGGCCAGATCTACCAGGAGCACGAGCCGATCCGCACGTCGCAGCTGCGCTACTCGGCGGGTATCGGCCTGTCGTGGATTTCGCCGGTGGGTCCGCTGAAGTTGAGTTATGCTAAGCCCTTGAACGCGAAGCCGGGCGACCGCCTGGAGCGCTTCCAGTTCCAGATGGGTACCGGTTTCTGATCGACCCATCGCCGAGACAAGGATTGCGAAGAATGATGTTGAAAAAATCGTTAGCCTCGTTGCCGCGCAGCCTCGTGCTGGCGTTGTTGTGCGCCGGTGCGATGGCGCAGGCGTCGGCGCAGACCGGCACCAGCCGCATCGGCTTCGTGTACACGGAACGCCTGATGACGGAGTCGAAGCTGGCCAAGGCGGCGGACGCGAAGCTGCAGTCGGAATTCTCGAAGCGCCAGAAACAGCTCGACGACGCCGTGCAGAAGTACAAGCAGAGCCGCGAGAAATTCGACGACGAAGCGCCGAAACTGTCCGACGTCGACCGCACGAAGCGTACGCGCGAACTGCTCGACATGGAAAAGGACGTACAGCGTATGCAGCGCGAGTACAACGAGGACCTGTTCCAGCGCAAGAACGAGGAGCGCGCCGCCATCGCGCAGAAAGCCTATAAACTGATCGAGCAGGTGGCCGAGCAGGATCACCTCGACGTCGTGCTGCAGGAAGCCATCTGGACCAGCCCGCGCATCGACATCACCGACCGCATCCTCAAACTGCTCGACAAGTGAGCCGCACGCGGCTCCCCCGATGCCGGCCGGCTCGATGAGCGGCCGGCAATTTTTACTTCTTTTACGGAACGACCACGATGGGCACTCGACTGGGTGATTTGGTCGAACGCTTCGGTGGGCAGCTGGTGGGTGACCCGAACCTCGAGGTTCAGGGCATCGCACCGCTCGACAGCGCCGGCGCTTCGCACATCAGCTTTCTCAGCAACAGCAAACTGCGCGCACTCGCGGCACAAAGCAGCGCGGCCGCGCTGATCGTGTCGCCGCTGGACGACGCCACCGTCGCCACCACGTATGCCGGCGCGCGCATCGTCACCACGAACCCCTACGCTTATTTCGCCCGCGCCGCCCAGTACTTCGTGGCGCTGGACGAGTACGTGCCGCCCGCCGGCATCCACAGGAGTGCCGTCGTGGACGAGACGGCGCAGGTCGACCCGACGGCGACCATCGGCCCGAACGCGACGGTGGAGGCGGGCGCCGTGATCGGTGCCGGCGTCCGGATCGACGCGGGCTGCTTCGTCGGCCGCGAGGCGGAGATCGGCGCGGACACGCACCTGTTCGCGAACGTGACCTTCCATGCGCGCTGCAAGATCGGCAAGCGCGGCATCCTGCACTCGGGCGCCGTGATCGGCACCGACGGCTTCGGCTTCGCGCGCGAGAACGGCGTGTACATCAAGATCCCGCAGACGGGCCGTGTGCTGCTGGGCGACGACGTCGACGTGGGCGCCAACACGACCATCGACCGCGGCGCGCTCGACGACACCGTGATCGAGGACGGCGTGAAGCTCGACAACCAGATCCAGATCGGCCACAACTGCCGCATCGGCGCGAACACGGCGATGGCAGGCTGCGTGGGGGTAGCCGGCAGCGCCAGGATCGGCAAGAATTGCACGTTCGGCGGCGCGGCGATGGTGCTGGGCCACCTGGAAATCGCGGACAACGTGCATATCTCCTCGGGCAGCATGGTGTCGCGTTCCGTGCTCGAGCCGGGGCAGTACACGGGCTTCTATCCGCTCGCCAAGAACGCCGAATGGGAAAAGAGCGCCGCCATCGTGCGCAACCTGTCCTCGCTGCGCGAGAAGATGCGCAGCCTGGAAAAACAGATCAAACAACTCACCGAACCATCAGAACAAAAATGACGACCGAATCCACGAACAAAACCCTGGGGATCAACGAGATCAAGGAATACCTGCCGCACCGCTATCCGCTGCTGCTGGTGGACCGCGTGGTCGACTACGAGATCGGCAAGACCATCACCGCCATCAAGAACGTGACCGTCAACGAGGAATTCTTCAACGGCCACTTCCCGCACAAGCCCGTGATGCCGGGCGTCCTGATGATCGAAGCGCTGGCGCAGACGGCCGCGATCCTGTCGTTCATGACCATGAACGTCAAGCCGGACGAGAACTCCGTCGTGTACTTCGTTGGCATCGACAACGCGCGCTTCAAGCGTCCCGTCGAGCCGGGCGACCAGCTCAAGATGGACGTCGAGATCCTGCGCACGTCGCGCGGCATCTGGAAGTACAAGGCCGTCGCCAGCGTCGACGGCAAGGTCGCGGTCGAAGCGGAACTGATGTGCACCATCCGCGCGAACGAAAAAGCGGGGCAGTGATGAGCAAGGTCCACCCGAGCGCGATCGTCGACCCGAAGGCGGAGCTGGACTCCACCGTCGAAGTCGGCCCGTACTCCATCATCGGGCCGGACGTGCGCATCGGCGCGGGCACCGTCGTCGGGCCGCACGTCGTCATCGAAGGCCACACGACGATCGGCCGCGACAACCGCATCTTCCAGTTCGCGTCGCTGGGCGCCGCGCCGCAGGACAAGAAGTGGGCCGGCGAGCCGACGCGCCTGGAAATCGGCGACCGCAACACGATCCGCGAATTCTGCACGTTCAACCTCGGCACCGCGCAGGACGCGGGCGTGACGCGCCTGGGCGACGACAACTGGATGTCGGCGTACACGCACCTCGCGCACGATTGCCAGGTCGGCAGCAACACGATCTTCTCGAACAACGCGCAGCTCGCGGGCCACGTGCACGTGGGCGACTGGGCGATCCTGTCCGGCTATTGCGGCGTACACCAGTTCTGCAAGATCGGCGCGCACGCCTTCATCGGCATGTACACGAGCCTCACGCAGGACGTGCCGCCGTTCGTCCTCGTCTCCGGCAACCCGGCCGAGGCGCACGGCGTGAACATCGAGGGCCTCAAGCGCCGCGGGTTCACGCGCGAGCAGATCAACGCGATCCGCGCCGCGTACAAGCACATCTACCGTTCCGGCCTCACGCTGGAAGAGGCCAAGGCGAAGCTGGCGGAAGAAGAAGCGGCCGCCGGCGATGCGGCGCCGCAGCTGCGCGCCATGCGCGACTTCCTCGACACGACGACCCGTGGCATCGTCCGCTAACACGTCGCTGGCCCTCGTGGCCGGCGAACTGTCGGGCGACCTGCTCGCGGCGCGCCTGATGGCGGGCCTGAAGCCGCACCTGCCGGACGTCGCCTTTTCCGGCATCGGCGGCCCGCGCATGCTGGAGCAGGGCCTCGTCTCCGACGTCCCGATGGACACGCTCACGGTGCGGGGCCTGCTGCCCGTGCTGCTGCGCTACCGCGAACTGAAGGGCATCCAGAACCGCCTGCGCGACCGCCTGCTGGCCGAGCGGCCGGCCGCGTTCATCGGCGCCGACTACCCCGGGTTCAATCTCGGCCTGGAAGAGCAGCTGCGCGCGGCCGGCATCCCGACCGTGCACTTCGTCGGCCCGCAGATCTGGGCGTGGCGCGGCGGCCGGATCAAGAAGATCCAGCGCGCCGTGTCGCACATGCTCGTGATCTTCCCGTTCGAGGAAGAGATCTACAAGAAGGCCGGCGTGCCCGTCACCTACATCGGCCATCCGCTCGCGGAGACGATCCCGCTCGTGCCCGACGTCGCCGCTGCGCGCCGCCAGCTCGGCCTGCCGGAAGACGCGAAGGTCGTCACCGTCATGCCGGGCAGCCGCATGTCGGAAATTAAGTATCTGACGGAGCCGTACGTGCGCACCGTGCAGTTGCTGGCCGCGCGCGATCCGTCGCTGCGCTTCATCGCGCCGATGGCGGGCGAGCGCCAGAAGGCGTATCTTAAGGAACTCGTGGCAAAGGCCGGTTTGCAGGACGTGCCGCTGCAGCTCGTCGACGGCGAATCGCACGCGTGCATCGCGGCGGCCGACGCCGTGCTGGCGGCGTCCGGCACGGCGACGCTGGAAGTGGCGCTGTTCAAGAAGCCGATGGTGATCGCGTACAAGGTCTTGCAGGCCGAGTGGATGCTCATCAAGAACATGGGCTATCTGCCGTGGATCGGGCTGCCGAACATCCTCGCGCGCGATTTCGTCGTGCCGGAGTTCCTGCAGCACGCGGCCACGCCGCAAGCGCTGGCGGACGCCGTCTGGTTCCAGCTGACGGACGAGAACAACCGCGTGAAGCTGCAGGAACGCTTCACCGAAATGCATCACAGCCTGCTGCGCGACAGCGCGCGCGAAAGCGCCCGCGCCGTGCTGCAGGTGATAGGCAAAGCATGAGAAAAAAGAAGTTCGATTTCTACCCCGGCCTGCCGACCAGGAACCGGCCGTTCACGCTGGAAGACGTCGTCTGCGGCGTGGACGAAGCCGGGCGCGGGCCGCTGGCCGGCCCCGTGTTCGCGGCCGCCGTGATCCTCGATCCGGCCCGCCCGATCGAGGGCTTGCGCGACTCGAAAAAGCTGACGGAAGCGCGGCGCGACGAGCTGGCGCCGCTGATCAAGGCGCACGCGCTGGCGTGGGCCATCGCCGAATGCTCGCACACGGAAATCGACACGCTGAACATCCTGCAGGCGACGATGCTGGCGATGCGCCGCGCCGTCGAGCAATTGGCGACCGTGCCCACGATCGCCCTCATCGACGGCAACCGCTGCCCGCAGTTCGCGCCGCACATCCGCGCCCACGCGGTGGTCGAGGGCGACGACAAGGTGCACGCGATTTCCGCCGCGTCGATCCTGGCGAAGACGGCGCGCGACGCCGCCCTGGTCGCGCTGCACGACACGTATCCGCAGTATGCGTTCGACCAGCACAAGGGCTATTCGACGGCGCTGCACCTCGCGCGCCTGCGCGAGCATGGCCCCAGCCCCGTCCATCGGCGCAGCTTTGCCCCGGTCCGCGCGCTCATCGAGCCCGATCTGTTTTCGGAGCTCGCATGAAGAGCATCACGTCGCGCGACAACCCGTTTTACAAGGAACTCAAACACCTCGCCGGCAGCAGCCACGCGCTGCGCAAGGCGGGGCGTTCGCTGCTGGACGGCGTGCACCTGTGCCAGGCGTACCTCGATCTCGTCGGCCAGCCCGTGCACTGCATCGTGTCGGAAGGCGCGCTGGCCAATGCCGAAGTGGCGGCCATCGTCGACCGCGTGACGGCGCCGGCCACGTCGCTGCCGGACGCGCTGTTCGGCGCGCTGTCGCAGGTCGAACACGGCATCCATCTGCTGTTCCTCGTCGACACGCCGCGGCCTGCGCGGCCGGATGCCTTGACCCAATCGGCCGTGCTGCTGGACGGCGTGCAGGACCCGGGCAACGCCGGCTCGATCCTGCGCAGCGCCGGCGCGGCCGGCATCAGGCAGGTGTATTGCAGCCCGGGCACGGCGTCGATCTGGTCGCCGAAGGTCTTGCGCGCCGCGATGGGCGCCCATTTCGTGCTCGAGATCTTCGAGAACGCCGACCTGGCAAGCGTCGTGCGCGCGGCGCGCGTGCCCGTGCTGGCGACGAGCGGCTATGCGAGCGAGCGGATCTACGACGTGGACCTGTCCCGTCCCGTCGCCTGGCTGCTGGGCCACGAAGGGCAGGGCGTGTCGGACGCGCTGCTGAACCTGGCCACGCACCGCGTCGTCATCCCGCACGCGGGCGCCGTGGAATCGCTGAACGTGGCGGCCTGCGCGGCCGTGTGCTTCTTCGAACAGCTGAGGCAACAACACGCCGTTCGCCAGCCATAGACGCCACCGCCCGTTCAGGTTACGCTTCGTCCACGTATCGATGGAGTTGAGATGGACATGGGGCAATCGCAGTTGCAGTCTTTGCATTTCCTGGTGGCGGAAGCCGACCCGGTGCAGCGCCGCGCGCTGATCGAGGCGCTGGGCCAGGTGGGCGCGACGCGCGTCACGGACGTGCCGGACGGCCCGATGGCGCTGCGCACCCTGCAGGCCAGCTTCACGCCCAAGGTGGACGTCGCCATCATCGACCTCGACCTGGGCGGCATGGACGGCCTGGAACTGCTGCGTGCCATCGCCGCATTGAAATCCACGGTGCGCCTGATCGTCGTGGGCGCCCAGCCCGCGAGCGTCCTGTTTTCCGTCGAGAGCCTCGCGCAGGCGCACGGCGTCGACCTGCTGGGCACGATCGCCAAGCCCGTCACGAGCACGAAGCTGAAGGCCTTGCTGGACAATTACCAGCCGCCGGGCCGGCCCGCGCCGCCGCCGCCCGGTCCCAGCTTTTCGTTCGCCGAGGTGGGCGTCGGCCTGCAGAAGCGCCAGTTCGAACCGTTCTTCCAGCCGAAGATCGAGCTAGCGACCGGACAGGTGAAGAGCCTGGAGACGTTCGCCCGCTGGCGCCATCCCGACCACGGCATGCTGGGGCCGTCCGCGTTCATCGGCGCGCTGGAGCAGAACAACCGCATCGACTTCCTCGACTGGACCATGCTGGAAATGTCGGTGGAGCGCTGCCGCCGCTACCACGACCAGGGCATCCCGATCTCCATCTCGCTGAACCTGGCGCCGGAGACGCTGGCCCACCCGAACTTCATCCGCCAGGTGGCGTCGACGATGTCGCGCCACGGTGTGCTGCCCGACTACCTGACGTTCGAGATGACGGAATCGTCGATCCTCAGCTTCGACGCCGACTTCATCGAACGTCTCGTGCGCCTGCGCATGATGGGCTTCGGCCTCGCCATCGACGACTACGGCACGGGGCGCTCGAACCTGCAGATCCTCGCGCGCATCCCGTTCTCGGAACTCAAGATCGACCGCTCGTTCGTCGACGGCGCGTCGAAGAAGCGGCCGCTGGGCACCGTGCTGAAATCGTGCCTCGGGCTGGCGCACAGCCTCGATCGCATGTCCGTCGCCGTCGGCGTCGAGACCCGGCAGGACTGGGACTTCCTGCAGGACCTCGGCTGCACGTACGCGCAGGGCTACCACATCGCCAACCCGATGGCCGCGGACGAATTCCCCGGCTGGCTCGAGGACTGGCGCCAGTTCTTCTGAATGGACGGCTCTGCACGGCCCACCGGCACCACCGCGCCGCGCGCGCCCGGCGCCTACCGCCATCCGTATCCCGGTGTTGCCGGACGCCTGCTCGCACGCGTGCTGAACGCGCGCACGCTCGCCCGCGTGCGGCTTGCCCTGTTTGCGCGCCTGCCGTTTCCTGTCCTGCGCAGCGACGTCGCCGACGTCGTCTACGTCACGTGGATGGTCGATGCGCGCGCGGCGGCGGCCTTGCTGCCGGGCGGATTGCGCCTGTGGACGCGTGACGGGAAGACGCCGCTCACGGTGCTGACGTACCGGCACGGCCATTTCGGCCCCGCGCTGGCGGGCCCGCTGCGGCGGCTGTTCCCGTCGCCGCTGCAAAGCAATTGGCGACTGTACCTGGACGGCCCGCTGCCGCCGGGCGCGCCCGCGCAGACGGTCTGGTTCCTCGAAAACATCATCGACAACGGGGCCTATGTCGCGGCCACGCGCCTGTTCAGCGACATCATGCAGACGCACCGGCCCGCGCTTTTTTCGCACGGCCCGCTTGGCGACGGTTACGCGACCCGCATCGAGCCGGGGGACGGCAGCGCGCCGTCGTTCGCGTGCACGGTGGCCCCGGCCGTGCGGCCCGCGCTCCCGCCGGACTTCGCCGCCGCGTTCGCGCGTTGGGACGATGCCGTGGCAATGCTCGCGTGCCAGGACGCGGCGCTGGGCTGGTCGGCGCGGCTCGACAAGGTCGTGCTGTCGCACATCGACCTGCCGATACCGCTCGACGCCGTGCGGCCGCTCGTGCCGGCGGGGCCTGTCGCGTGTTCGCTGCTGGATGCGTTGCCGGCGGCGGGCGAGCCGTTGTGTTTCCTCGTGCCGCGGGTGCCGTTTAGCGTGTTGTCGGAAACGGTGCTGGCGGATCGGCGTTCTGGTGGGCTCGGGGAGCCCACCCTACGATAAGCAACGGCCGTCGGGGATCATGAAACTCGGCAACCGTAGTGCCGTAGGGTGGGCACCCCGTGCCCACCAAGAGCCTCGTGCTACGCGGCTTAATATTCGCGGCGGTCCGGCTTGATCTCCTGGAGGATCGTCGTCGAAATCTCCTCGATCGACTTCGTGGTCGACGACAGCCAGCGGATGCCTTCGCGCCGCATCAACTGCTCCGCCTCGTTCACCTCGTAGCGGCAATTCGTCAGCGACGCGTACTTGCTGCCCGCGCGCCGCTCGTTGCGGATCTCGGACAGGCGTTCCGGCGAGATGGTCAACCCGAAGATCTTGTGCTTGAACGGCGGCAGCGCCGAGGGCAGCTTGCCGCGCTCGAAATCGTCCGGAATCAGCGGGTAGTTCGCCGCCTTGATGCCGTATTGCATGGCCAGGTACAGGCTCGTCGGCGTCTTGCCGGATCGGGACACGCCAACGAGGATCACGTCCGCATCCGCCAGGTTCTTGTGCGACTGGCCGTCGTCATGCGCCAGCGAGAAATTGATGGCCTCGATGCGATTCTTGTATTCCTCCGTGTCGACGACGTTGTGGATGCGGCCGATCGTGTGCGTCGATTTCACGCGCAGCTCCTGCTCGAGCGGGGCGACGAACGTCTGGAACAGGTCCATGTGCATGCCCTGGGCGGCGCGGATCACGGCCGACAGGTCGTGCTTGACGAGGGTGGAGAACACGATGGGGCGCTGGTTGTCGGCGATGGCGACGTCGTTGATGCGGCGCGCGGCCTCGTAGGCCTTCTCGATCGTGTCGATGAAGGGGAGGCGGATCTGGCGGAAGCGCATCTCGAACTGGCTCAGCACCGCGTGGCCGAAGGTCTCCGCCGTGATGCCGGTGCCGTCGGAAACGAAGAAAACGGTGCGGGCGGTGGCCGGACTGTCTGGGGTGCTCGGGTGGGACATGATGTTTTTTTGAATAGAGAATGACAAAGTTGCAGCCCTAGGGCTGTGTAACCCAGTCGCACGGGGTAAAATGCTCGGCAACTGGTTTTGATTGTGCTGTACGACGCCAAGAATAACAAGAAATCCCCCGCAAACCCGACCAGCCTGCCGCGCGAAGCCGGCCAGGAGCGCAGCCGTGTCCCGCACGGCAACGCCCGGCCCGCCGCCGCCTCGCCAGGCTCTGTCGTCACCGGGACGTCGGCAGCCAGCCGTACAGATTTCCATCATCAAAAAGGTGTTTTACCATGACTAACCTGTCGAATGCAGTACTGAAGGCGCCCGATCCAACAGCCTCGGCCGAAAGCGTGTACGTCGCCTCGTTCGAGACCCTGCGCATGACCGACGTCGAATCCGTCGGCGGCAAGAATGCGTCGCTCGGCGAGATGATCAGCCAGCTGGCCGAAGCCGGCGTGCGCGTGCCGGGCGGCTTCGCCACGACGGCGCAAGCCTTCCGCGACTTCCTGAACCACTCGATCGACGGCGGTGCCTCCCTCGGCGACCGCATCGCCACCCGTCTGGAAGGCCTGGACATCGACGACGTCCGTTCGCTGGCGGCAGCCGGCGCGGAAATCCGTCAGTGGATCGTCGACACCCCGTTCCAGCCCCGCCTGGAACAGGAAATCCGCAGCTTCTACGACCGCCTCGTGGCCGATTCGGACACGGAGGTGTCGTTCGCCGTGCGCTCGTCCGCGACCGCGGAAGACTTGCCGGACGCGTCGTTCGCGGGCCAGCAGGAGACCTTCCTGAACGTCGTCGGCATCGACAACGTGCTGGAAGCGATGAAGCACGTGTTCGCGTCGCTGTACAACGACCGCGCCATCTCGTACCGCGTCCATAAAGGCTTCACGCACGCGGAAGTGGCGCTGTCGGCCGGCGTGCAGCGCATGGTCCGTTCCGACACCGGCGCGGCCGGCGTCATGTTCACCATCGACACGGAATCGGGCTTCCAGGACGTCGTGTTCGTGACGTCGAGCTACGGCCTGGGCGAGACCGTCGTGCAGGGCGCCGTGAACCCGGACGAGTTCTACGTGCACAAGCCGATGCTGGCACAGGGCAAGAAGCCCGTGATCCGCAAGAACATCGGCTCGAAGCTGATCAAGATGGAATTCACGAAGGAAGCCAAGGCCGGCCGCTCCGTGCAGACCGTCGACGTGCCCGTCGAGCAGCGCAACCGCTACTCGCTGACGGACGACGAAGTGGTCGAACTGGCCAAGTATGCCGTCATCATCGAGAAGCACTATGGCCGCCCGATGGACATCGAGTGGGGCAAGGACGGCCGCGACGGCAAGCTGTACATCCTGCAGGCGCGCCCGGAAACGGTGAAGTCGCAACAGAAGGCGACGGATTCCCAGCAGCGCTTCAAGCTGAAGGGCACGGGCACCGTGCTGACCTCCGGCCGCGCGATCGGCCAGAAGATCGGCGCCGGCCCGGTCCGCGTCATCAACGACCCGTCCGAAATGGAACGCGTGCAGCCGGGCGACGTGCTCGTCGCCGACATGACCGACCCGAACTGGGAACCCGTCATGAAGCGCGCTTCCGCCATCGTGACGAACCGCGGCGGCCGTACGTGCCACGCGGCGATCATCGCCCGTGAACTGGGCGTGCCGGCCGTCGTGGGCTGCGGCGACGCGACGGAGACGCTGAAGGACGGCACGTTCGTGACCGTGTCCTGCGCCGAGGGCGACGAGGGCCGCATCTACGACGGCCTGCTGGAAACGGAAGTGACGGAGACGGCGCGCGGCGACCTGCCGAAGATCCCGACCAAGATCATGATGAACGTCGGTAACCCGCAGCTCGCGTTCGACTTCCAGTCGATCCCGAACGGCGGCGTGGGCCTGGCCCGCCTGGAATTCATCATCAACAACAACATCGGCGTGCACCCGAAGGCCATCCTCGAGTACCCGAACATCGACAACGACCTGAAAAAGGCAGTGGAGTCGGTCGCCCGCGGCCACGCGTCGCCGCGCGCGTTCTACGTCGACAAGCTGGCCGAAGGCGTGGCGACGATCGGCGCCGCGTTCTGGCCGAAGCCCGTCATCGTGCGCCTGTCCGACTTCAAGTCGAACGAGTACAAGAAGCTGATCGGCGGTTCGCGCTACGAGCCGGACGAGGAAAACCCGATGCTGGGCTTCCGCGGCGCCGCGCGCTACCTCGCCGAGGACTTCGCCGAGTCGTTCGAGATGGAATGCATGGCCATGAAGCGCGTGCGCGACGAGATGGGCCTCACCAACGTCGAGATCATGATCCCGTTCGTGCGCACCCTGGGCCAGGCCGAGAAGGTCATCGCCCTGCTGGCGAAATATGGCCTGAAGCGCGGCGAGAACGGCCTGCGCGTCATCATGATGTGCGAAGTGCCGTCCAACGCGATCCTGGCCGAGCAGTTCCTGCAGTTCTTCGACGGCTTCTCGATCGGCTCGAACGACCTCACGCAGCTGACGCTGGGCCTCGACCGCGACTCCGGCATGGAGCTGCTCGCGAAGGACTTCGACGAGCGCGACCCGGCCGTGAAGGCGATGCTGTCGATGGCGATCAAGGCTTGCCGCGCGCAGGGCAAGTACATCGGCATCTGCGGCCAGGGACCGTCCGACAACCCGGACTTCGCCGTGTGGCTGGTGGAGCAGGGCATCGAGTCGATGTCGCTGAATCCGGACTCCGTGATCGACACGTGGCAGAAGCTGGCGTCGCTCTGATCGTTTGAGCGCCCAATGAAAAACCGCTGCTTCGGCAGCGGTTTTTTTATGCGTCAGGCGCGTGCCGTGGTCTGCTCCGCGACCGGGGCCGCGGCGTGCAGGCGGTCGAACGCCCGCTGGAATTCATCGAGCTGGCGCACGAACGGTGGCGTCGCGAGCGGGCGCAGGCGCGCGAGCAGCGCTTCGCCGTCGGCCACGCGCTGCGTTTCCAGGCAAGCGCGCAACAGGCTGAAGCCGGCCTGCGGGCCGTGCATCGCCGGCTCGTAGACGGGCCCCACGAGCGTGACGACGAGCCCCGTGTGGCCGTGGCGGGCCAGGTCGGCACACATCGTCGTCAGCGCGCTGCCGTCGACGTCGGCCGCGGCCAGCACCGCGGTGTACTCGTCGCGCGCCGCCGGCAGGTCGCCGGCCGCGAGGTGGTGACGCGCCAGCACGAGGCGCGCGCGCCAGCTCCCGGGCAGGGCGCATGCGTCGCGCAGCGCGTGCAGGAAGCCGCCTTCGCCGGCGCGCTCGCGCTCGATGGCGAGCCAGCCGTTCAGCGCGCGCTCGTAGTTCGGGTCGAGCCGTACGGCGCGCCGCAGCAGGTCGGCCGTGGCCGTCGCGTCGCCGCGGTAGTGGGTGACCTTGGCGAGGTTCGTCAGCAGCACGGCCGTCTCGCCGGCGATCCGGACGCCGGCCCGCAGCACGGCCTCCGCTTCGTCAGGCCGGCCGCTTTCCAGCAGGACGATGCCGTGCGTGGCGTGGCTCCGTTCGGACATATGGTCGATCTCGACGAGGCGCGCGGACGACGTCATCAGCTCCGGCGCGAACCCGTCGGCCAGCGCGGCCATGATGGTACCGTACAAGGCATCCGGCGTGTTCCAGTGTTGCTTGAGGCGCGGGTGCAGGACCTTGTCGCGCCATTCGTCGCGCGGCATCGCCGTGTGGCGGCCGTGCTCGCCGGCGGCCATGATCGCGTCGTGGGCGGCGGTGCGCTGCGTGGCGGGCGGACGGGTGCGGAACGCGGCGAGCAGGCGTTGGAACATGATGGTCTCCAGTGAGCAATTTTCAGTGGGGGCAATGCAGGCATTATCAAATTTCATTTCCACTTGGAAATTGATCTTCCCTGGTGATGACCGCGCTTTGCGATATCGGTCAATGCCGGGATACGGGAGGATACGCTTGGCGTGCGGACAACAACATTAACATCTCGTAAAGTTTCCTTGTTTCATCGGCAAGGTGGCCGAGGCCCCACGGCGCGACACTCCGTCGTCAAATGTTGAGCACCGAGCAATAAATTTTGACTCTACGCGGAAAAACGTTACACTTTGGCAAAACCTGAACCTGCTGGAGATTGTCGATGAAACGTTTGACCGTATTGCCGGTATTGATGTGCCTGATGTGGATGGGCGCCGCCCGCGCCGCCGAGCCGACCTTGTGCAAGTCCCTGTGCGACAGCGAACGGCGCGAATGCCGTGCGAACGTCCCGGAGCTGGCTGCGGACCGTTCCGAGGGCTTGATGCCCGACAGGAACCCGATGGCCCGGGCGGCGCAGCACGAGGTGCCCACGCCCGCATCGCAGGCAATCGAGAACGTGGGCACGCCGGGACGCCGGCTCGGCCACGCCGGGGAGTGCGACGCCACGTACCTGCGCTGCACGCGCGCGTGCGCGGCGCCCCAGGCGTCGTCCGTCCTGAAGCCGGAAGCCGCGCGCCGCAACCAGCAGGGCCGTTGACGCCGCGCGCAGACGCAGTAGACTGGCGCTGACGTTCGCGCCGCCCTCGCGCAACCCTCGTCGCGGAGCGGCCGGGGGATCCGATTACGGAGGAGATCATGGCTGACTGGATGGGCTGGCTCGTAGCGGCCGGCGTGCTCGTGATCCTGGAGCTGTTCACCGGGACGTTTTATCTGTTGATGATCGCCATCGGCCTCGCGGCCGGCGCCATCGTCGCGCTGGCCGGCCCCGGCGTGCCCGCGCAGGCCATCGTCGCCGCCATCGTCGGCGTGCTCGCGACGGGCCTGTTGCACCGCTCGCGCTTCGGCCATCCGGCGCGCACCGACGCGCAGCGCGACCGCAACGTCAACCTGGACATCGGCCAGCGCGTCACGGTGCCCGCGTGGGACAACGGCCGCGCGCGCGTCATGTACCGCGGCGCCCTGTGGGACGTGGAGCTGACGCACGGCGTGCCGCCCCATGCGGGCGAGTTCCGCATCGTCGAGGTGCACGGGAGCCGGCTCGTGGTGGCGAATCCATGACGAAGGCGAACGTCCGCATCCTGCTGCTCGCCGCCATGCTCGTGTACGGCGTGGTCGACGCGCGTGCAAAGACCTCGGGCGTCCAGGCCAACGGCTGGATCGTCCTGTCCACGGTCCTGTTCAGCTTCCTGATCTTCTGTTGGTATCGCCTCGACAGCGATGCGCGCCTGTACCGGCGCACCGTCCTGCTCAACATCGGCATCGTCATGGCTGCCATCGTCGCCGTGCCGTACTATCTGGTGCGCAGCCGTCCGGCCGGGCAGCGCGGTGCGGCGCTGCTGCGGCTCGCCGGCTTCTGGCTGCTGATGATCGCCGCGGGCGTGGCCGGCGGCACCGTCTACCTGGCGTTCGCTCCCGGCGCCGCCTGACTTTTTCCTCCCCACGAAAGGACAGCCATGGGATTCTCGTTCGGAACCGTCGCGCTGGTGATCTTCATCGTCGCCCTGGTCTTCGTGTTCAAGACCATCAACGTCGTGCCCCAGCAGCACGCGTGGGTGGTCGAACGCCTCGGCAAATACCACGCCACGCTGGCGCCGGGCCTCAACATCGTCGTGCCGTTCATCGACCGCGTGGCCTACAAGCACAGCCTGAAGGAGATCCCGCTCGACGTGCCGCCGCAGGTCTGCATCACGAAGGACAACACGCAGCTGCAGGTGGACGGCATCCTGTACTTCCAGGTGACGGACGCGATGCGCGCATCGTACGGCGCGTCGAACTATATCCAGGCCATCACGCAGCTGGCGCAGACGACGCTGCGTTCCGTGGTCGGCCGCATGGAACTGGACAAGACGTTCGAGGAGCGCGATCACATCAACACGACGGTCGTCAACGCGATCGACGAATCGGCCGCCAACTGGGGCGTCAAGGTGCTGCGCTACGAGATCAAGGACCTCACGCCGCCGGCCGAGATCCTGCACGCGATGCAGCGCCAGATCACGGCCGAGCGTGAGAAACGCGCGCTGATCGCGGCATCGGAAGGCCGGCGCCAGGAAGCCATCAACATCGCGACCGGCGAGCGCGAAGCCTCGATCGCCCGCTCGGAGGGCGAGAAGCAGGCCGCCATCAACCGCGCCCAGGGCGAGGCCGCCGCCATCATCGCGCTGGCCGACGCCAGCGCCAGCGCGCTGCGCGAAGTCGGCGACGCGATCCGGTCGCCGGGCGGCATCGACGCCGTCAACCTGCGCGTGGCCGAACACTACGTCGACGCGTTCGCCAAACTCGCGAAGACGAACAATTCCATCATCGTCCCCGCCGACCTGGGCGACATGAGCGGCTTGATCGCGTCGGCCCTCACCATCGTGAAGTCGCAGAAGGCGTAACGGGTGCGGGTGGTCGTCGTCACGGGCGCGTCGGACGGCATCGGCGCCGAGATCGCGCGCCAGCTCGCAGCGCGCGACGGCAGCGCCGTGGCCCTCGTGCTGGCCGCGCGCGACGAGGCGAAGCTGGCCGACGTCGCCGCCGCCTGCGCCCGCCACGGCGCGCAAGCGCTTGCCGTGCGCACGGACGTCGCCGACCCGGCGCAATGCCGCGCGCTCGTCGCCGCGGCCGTCGCGCGCTTCGGCCATATCGACGTCCTCGTGAACAACGCGGGCCGCTCCGCGCACGCGCTGTTCGAGGACGTGGCCGATCTGCGCTGGTATGAAGACCTCATGCGCGTGAACCTGTGGGGCGCCGTGTGGTGCACGCAGGCGGCCCTCCCGTACCTCAAGGCGAGCCGGGGCAGCGTCGTCGCCGTGTCGTCGCTCGCGGGCCTCGTCGGCGTGCCGGGCCGCACGGCGTACAGCGCCTCCAAATTCGCCATGACGGGCTTCTTCGAAGCGCTGCGCGCCGAGCTGAAAGGGGCGGGTGTCGCGGTGACCGTCGCGTATCCGGGCGTCGTCGACACGCGCATCCGCTACCGCGGCTACAACGCGGCGGGCGAACCGATGGGCTACAGCGGGCTGCGCGAAGAGGGCGCGATGACGGTGGAAGAATGCGCGCGCCGGATCATCGCGGGCATGGAAGGGCGCCGGCGCGAAGTCGTGATGACGCTCAAGGGCAAGCTTGGCCGGATCCTTAAGCTGGTCGTTCCCGGCCTGGTCGAACGCATCGCCCTGGCCGCTCTCAAGGACGACGTCAAACCGCGCTGACGGAGGGCCTCCGCGGCGCGCAAGGAGCCGCGATGAGCCACCAGCGTGTCGTGTTGTGGGTGATGATCCTGATGGCCGCGACGGGCTTGCTGGATGCGAGCCACGCCGACGATGCGGCGCAGCTGCACCTCGCGGTGGGCATCGCAATCAGCTACCTGTGCTTCCTGTGGTACCGCGGCGACAGCGATGCGCGCGGCTACCGGCGGTCGCGCTGGCTCAGCGTGGCCCTCGTCGCGTTCACGGTGGCGACGATCCCGTACTACCTCGTGCGCAGCCGGCGCGACGGCGAACGGGGGCAGGCGCTGCTGGCGTATGCCGCCTACCTCGTCGCGGCGGCGTTTGCCGTGTGGGTCGGCATGGCCGTCCACATCGGGCTCGCCTAGCCCTTCGGCACGGCGCCGTCGAGTTCTCCCCATTTAATTCTCTGTTAAGCATTGCCCCGCCGAAGCCGCGTATAACACCCGAAGCACGGCCAACCATAAAACGAGCGGGGTCCTGAATGAAGAATTGGGTGCGCAACAACAAAGGTTTCCTGGCGTTTCTCGTCCTGTTCGGCGTGTTCCGCACGGCCGTGGCGGACTGGAATCCGATCCCGTCCGCGTCGATGCATCCGAATTTGCTGGAAGGCGACGTCGTGCTCGTGAACCGCCTTGCGTTCGACCTGAAGGTGCCGCTGACGGACGTCGTGCTGGCGCACCTGGGCGAGCCGCACCGCGGCGACATCGTCACGTTCCGCTCGCCGCGCGACCGTACGCTGCTCATCAAGCGTGTCGTCGCGCTGCCGGGCGACGTCGTCGAGATGCGCAACGAGCGCCTGTACATCAACGGCCGTGGCGCCGACTACCGCATGGTGGAGCAGTCGCTCGATTCCGTCGGCGGCGCGGCGATGCGTGCGCTGCAATTGGCCGAATCGTGGGACGGCAAGGGCGCGCAGCCGCGCCGCCACATCCAGATCATGCCGGACGTGATGGCGCCGCGCACCTTCGGCCCCGTCACCGTGCCGCAGGGCGAATACCTGATGCTGGGCGATAACCGCGACAACAGCGCCGACTCGCGCGTGATCGGCCTCGTGCCGCGCAAGCTGCTCGTGGGCCGCGCCGAGCGCGTGCTCGTCTCCGCCGACTACCAGGGCAACTGGATGCCGCGCACGGAACGCTTCGGCATGTCGCTGTACCGCCAGGACTGATTCGATCATCGCGTGCGCGCAGGCGGCACTGGCTGCGCCTGCGTGCCCTCGGTATATGCGCGCGCCGCCGCTCGCAAAGCGCGGCGGCGTGCCGGGACGGTTCTTGCAATTCCCGCTACAATTTCGTCTTCGGACGCTCGCATGGTGCAGTGCCGATGTTCTATTCAAGGCATGCATATGCAAAGACTCCTGACCGTCATCCTCGCCTGCCTCGGCATGGTGGGCGCCCTCGCGATCGACACGTATTTGCCGTCCATTCCCGCCATCGGCCGCGCGTTCGACGTGGGCCCCGTGGCCGTGCAGCAGACGCTGTCGGTGTTCCTGTTCATGTTCGCGTTCATGATGCTGTTCTACGGCACGCTGTCCGATTCCTTCGGCCGCCGTCCCGTGATCCTCGTCGCGCTGACGATCTACACGCTGGCGTCCGCCGGCGCCGCGCTGGCGCCCACGTTCGGCTGGCTGCTGCTGTTCCGCGCGCTGCAGGGCATGTCGGCCGGCGCCGGTTCCGTGATCGGCCAGGCGATCGTGCAGGACCGCTTCAACGGCGCCGACGCGCAGCGCATGATGTCGCACATCATGATGGTGTTCGGCCTCGCGCCCGCGATCGCGCCCGTGCTGGGCGGCTGGCTGCACGTGACGTTCGGCTGGCGCGCGACGTTCGTGTTCCTCGCGCTGTTCGGCACCGCGATGCTGCTCGCGAGCTGGCGCCTGCTGCCGGAAAGCCTGCCGCGCGAGAAGCGCCACGCGTTCCACGGCATCGCCATCGCGCGCAACTACCTGAAGGTGCTGGGGCATCCGCAATTCGTGCTGCTCTCGCTGTCCGTGGGCCTCGCGTTCGGCGGCCTGTCGCTGTACATCGGTTCGGCCGCGAATTTCGTGATGGAGATCCTGCACCTGCCCGAGACGGCGTTCGCGTGGATGTTCATCCCCCTGATCAGCGGCATGGTGATCGGCTCGGCCTGGGGCGGCAAACGCGCCGCGCGCATCCCCGCGGCGCGCATGCGCGCGATCGGCTTCGCGACGATGCTGCTGGCCTGCGTGCTGAACGTGGGCTACACGGCGCTGGCGGGCGATGGCGTCGCCGTGCCGTGGGCCGTGCTGCCGCTGATGGTCTACACGTTCGGCCTTGCCGTGGCGATGCCTGCGATCCAGGTGGGCGCGCTCGCGCTGTTCCCCGACAACCGCGGCCTCGCGTCGTCGATGCTCGCGTTCATCCAGATGATGTCGTTCGCGCTCGTCTCCGGCCTCGTTGCGCCGCTGCTGTTCGACAGCGCGTTCAAGCTCGCGTGCGGCGTCGCCGTGGGCCTCGTCGGCAGCTTCCTGGCCTGCCAGCTGGGGATGGCGCTCGCGCGCGGCCGGGTGGCGGCGGCCTGACCGCCGCGAACGGCCAGCCGCGGGCCCGATGATGTATATTGCCGGGATTGTCCACCGACCGTCGGCCATGCGCGTTTCGCTTCGTACCTTCGTTTTCCGCCTGCTGCAGGCCGGCCTCGTCGCCGCTGCGGCGTGCGCGCCGGCCGCGGCGAACGTACGGACGCAAGTGGCGCAGGCCGAAAAGCTCGGGGACACCGACCCCGCCGTCGCGCTGCGGCAGCTCGACGCGCTTGCCGCGGCGGCGCGCGGCCGCTCCGAACGCGACCTGCTGGACGTCGAGGCGGCGCGCTGCTGGCTGCTGGCGTACACGGAGCCCGCGCGCGCCATCGACCTCGCGGCCGCCTTGCTCGCCGATCCCGCCAACCACGACGCCCCGTACGTGCACGTGTGCCGCGGCTACGCGTACGAACGGTCGCAGCGCGTCGACGATGCGCTGGCCGAATACGACGTCGGCATCGAGCAGGGCCGCCGGACCGGCGACGACGTGGCGCTCGCGCGCGCCCTCGCGCTGCGCGGCGAGCAGCGTCACGTGCGCGGCCTGTACGGCGACGCGATCGCCGACCTGCAGGAGGCGTACGCCATCGAACACCGCCTGGGCAACCGCGGCAACGAAAGCTATGTGCTGAACGCGCTGGCGAATCTGTACGGCGACGCCAACGTGCGCGACTACGACGCCGCGCTCGACACGTACGCGCGGCTGCTGGCCGAGCATGAACAGCCGGGACGCGAGCGCGAGCTGGCCACCGCGCACTTCAACATCGGCAGTACGCTCGAGAACATCGGCGACCTGGCGCGCGCACGCAGCCACTTCGCCACCGCGCTGCGGCTTGACGAGGCGCGCGGCGCGCCGCCGGAGGACATCGCGGAAGACAAGCGTGCCTACGGCGTCATCCTGTCCAAGTCGGACGACCACGTGCACGCGCTCGCGCTGCTGGGCGAGGCGGCCACGCTGCTGCAGGCACATGCGCCGCGCGACGCGGACGCCGTCGCGACCTTGCGGCTGTCGCGCGGCGCCGCGTACCGGCGCGCCGGACGCCCGCTCGATGCGCTGGTCGACCTGGAAGCGGCACGCCGCTATTTCGCGGCGGGTGGCAACATGCGGTTCCTCGTCAAAGTCCATGAAGAGCGTGCGCTCGCGTTCGCGCAGGCGGGCGATTGGCGCGCGGCATATGGCGCCCAGCGCGCGATGGGCGAGGCGCAGCGCGACATCGAGAAGCAGACGCTGGACGAACGCACGGCGCGTCTGCGCGTGCAGTTCCAGTCCGAGCAGGCGCGCCTGCACAACGCCGAGCTGCAATACCAGAACACGCTGCAGCGGCGCGACCTGGACGCCGCGCGCCATGTACGGCGCTGGCAATACGTCGCCCTCGGTGCGTGCGCGGGACTGGTCGTCATGCTCAGCATCGTCGCGGTGCGCCAGCGCCGCTTCAGCCGGCGCATGCGCGACCTCGCGCTGACGGACGAATTGACCCGCCTGCCGAACCGCCGCCACTTCATGGCGCTGGCCGACGAGGCGTGCGCGGCGGCGTGTGCACGGGGCGGCCCGCTGGCACTGGCCGCGCTCGACATCGATCACTTCAAGCACATCAACGACCGCCACGGCCACGCGGCCGGCGACGTCGTGCTGCAGCGGGTCGCGCACGCGCTGCGCGTGGCGCTGCGGCCGGGCGACGCGATCGGCCGCACGGGTGGCGAGGAATTCCTGGCGCTGCTGGCCGGTGCGACGGAAGACGATGCGCTGGGCGCCGCGGAGCGGCTGCGGGTGGCCGTCGCGGACGTCGATTGCACCGGCCTGCCGGCTGGCGTGCGGCCCAGCATCAGCATCGGCGTCGCCGCGTGGACGGGCCCGGACGACACTCTCGACGCGCTGTGCCGGCGCGCGGACGCGGCGCTGTACGCCGCGAAGGAGGGCGGCCGCAACCGCGTGGAGCTGGCCGCGGCCTGACGGAGGGAGCCGCTCGGCGGCGGTGCGGCTGTGGGAGCCGCTCAGCGGCGGTGTTGTTTCATCGCCTTCTCGACTTCGCGCTTGGCGTCGCGGTCCTTCTCCGTATCGCGCTTGTCGTGCTGTTTCTTGCCCTTGGCGAGGCCGACTTCGCATTTCACGCGGCCGCCCTTGAAGTGCAGGTTGAGGGGAACGAGGGTGTAGCCGGACCGCTCGACCTTGCCGACGAGCTTGTCGATCTCGGCCTTGTGCAGCAGCAGCTTGCGGGTACGCAGCGCTTCCGGATGGCTCCAGGCGGACGCCGTCGTGAGGGCGCTGATGTGGGCGCCGAACAGGTACAGCTCGCCGTTGCGCACGACGACGTACGCTTCCTTGATTTGCACGCGGCCGTCGCGGATTGCCTTCACTTCCCACCCTTCCAGCACGAGGCCGGCTTCGTAGCGGTCCTCGATGAAGTAGTCGAAAAAGGCTTTTTTATTGTCAATAATACTCATGAAATCGCTTATTTCCGCGCGTCGGTTAAACTATCGTTGAAAATGCAACGTAACCAACATCATAACAAACGGTTGACCAATGGCAGTAGTGCACAAATCAGTTTTCCTCGGGTACAGCGCCGAACAGATGTTCGATCTCGTGGCGAAAGTCGAGGACTATCCGAAATTCCTCCCCTGGTGCAGCGGCGTCAAAGTGCTCGAACGCAGCGACGACAAGCTGGTGGCCTGCCTGCAGATCAATTTCCACGGCGTTAAGCAAAGCTTTACGACGTCGAACCACAACCAGCGTCCCACGCAGATGAAGATGCACCTCGTCGACGGCCCGTTCAAGATGCTGGAAGCCACGTGGAGCTTCAAGGCGCTGCGCGCCGACGCCTGCAAGATCGACTTCGACATGCAGTACGAGTTCTCGAGCGTCATCCTCGAGCAGCTCGTCGGCCCCGTGTTCGGCATGATCGCCAACACGATGGTCGATTCGTTCTGCAAGCGCGCCGAGGTTATCTATGGCTGAGCCGGCGGAATTGCAAGTGGTCGTGGCGTATGCGACGGCGCAGGATGAGTTCGTGCATCCGCTGCGCGTGGCGCCGGGCACGACGGTCGGCCAGGCCATCGAACAGAGCGGCGTGCTGGCCAGCTTCCCGGACATCAATCTGGTGACGCAGCCGGTGGGCATCTACGGCAAGAAGAAGACGCTGGACACGGTCTTGCGCGAGCGCGACCGTATCGAGATTTATCGTCCGCTCGTGGCGGATCCGAAGGATTCGCGGCGCAAGCGTGCGGCCAAGAAGCAGGGCGCGCAAGCGGCGGCTGCGTAGCGCCGGGCAGTCGATGCCGCAGCGCGACGCCTGCGACGTGCAGGCGTTATTGCTCGGCCGGGCACCCGGCCAGCACGCGTCGCGCACGCGCGAGACGGGCCGCCTTGTCGTCGTCCGTCAGCACGGCGCGTTCGCCTTTTTCGTTCACGCCGATCATCCGCCTCGTCTTCTTCATCAAGTATTCCTCTTCGCGCGCGGCCGTGCAGGCGTTGGCGTGCTCGACCTTGAGCCGCGCTTTTTCGGCCGCCTCGCGCGCGTCGGCCTCGTACCGCGCTGTGCGTTCGCGGTAGGCCGCTTCACGGTCGGCCAAGGTCGGCAGTGCGTGCTTCGCGCCTGCCGCCGGCGAGGACTTGTCGGGCGGGGTGCCCGCATCCGTCGCCGGGGCCGGCGCCTCGACCGGTGCCGCTGCAGTGGCCGAACGCGGCGCCTGGAGGATGCGCGATGCGGGCGTGCCCACGGGTGGCGGGCGGTCGGAGAACACGCGCGTGCCGTGGTCGTCGATCCACGAGTATTGGGCATGCGCATGCGCGGCGAGCAGCAGCGCCGCGCCGGCGCACAGCGCGCGCAAACAGCGGATGGGTTTCATCGGATTATTTCCTTGCGTCATACCCTGATTTCGCCATGCCGCGCGCCCACTGTCAATTGCCGCATCGCGGTAATTCCGGTCGTTTTTTGGCAAGCCGGCGACGTTTTCCTGGAGTTTCTGTATAATTCGCTTTTGCGCCTATAGGAAATCAACTATGCGTCTTCTCCAGAAAGCACTCACGTTCGATGACGTGCTGCTCGTCCCGGCCTACTCCAACATCCTCCCGGCCAACACGTCCCTGCGCACGAAGCTGACCCGGAATATCTCGCTGAACATTCCGCTGCTGTCCGCCGCCATGGACACCGTGACCGAAGCCCGCCTCGCAATCGCGATGGCGCAAGAGGGCGGTATCGGCATCATCCACAAGAATCTTCGTCCGGCAGACCAGGCGCGCGAAGTCGCGCGCGTCAAGCGTTTCGAAGCGGGCGTGCTGCGCGACCCGATCACGATTCCGCCGACGATGAAGATCCGCGAAGTCCTGGCGCTGGCCCAGCAGCATGGCATCAGCGGCTTCCCGGTCGTGGAGGGCAAGCAGGTCGTCGGCATCATCACGAACCGTGACCTGCGTTTCGAGGAAGACCTGGACGCCGAGGCGCGCGCCAAGATGACCCCGCGCGACAAGCTCGTGTACGTCAAGGAAGACGCCGGCACGGACGAGGCGAAGCGCCTGATGAACAAGTTCCGCCTGGAGCGCGTGCTCGTCGTGAACGACGAGTTCGAACTGCGCGGCCTCATCACCGTCAAGGACATCCTGAAGTCGCACGAGCACCCGAACGCATCGAAGGATGCGCAGGGCAAGCTGATCGTGGGCGCGGCCGTGGGCGTGGGCGACAAGGACAAGGAACGCGTCGAGCTGCTGGTGAAGGCCGGCGTCGACGTGCTGGTGGTCGACACGGCGCACGGCCACTCGCAGGGCATCCTCGACCGCGTGAAATGGATCAAGACGACGTACCCGCACGTCGACGTCATCGGCGGCAACATCGCGACGGCCGCCGCCGCACGCGCGCTGGTGGAAGCGGGCGCGGACGCCGTCAAGGTGGGCATCGGCCCCGGCTCCATCTGCACGACGCGTATCGTGGCGGGCGTGGGCGTGCCGCAGATCACGGCGATCTCGAACGTAGCCGAAGCGCTGGCCGGCACGGGCGTGCCGTGCATCGCCGACGGCGGCATCCGCTACTCGGGCGACATCTCGAAGGCGCTGGCCGCCGGCGCGCACACCGTCATGATGGGTTCCATGTTCGCCGGCACGGAAGAAGCGCCGGGCGAAGTGATCCTGTACCAGGGCCGCAGCTACAAGGGCTACCGCGGCATGGGTTCGCTGGGCGCGATGGCCGAAGGCTCGGCCGACCGCTACTTCCAGGAAGCGTCGAGCAAGGCCGACAAGTTCGTCCCGGAAGGCATCGAAGGCCGCGTCGCCTACAAGGGCAGCGTGCTGGCGATCATCTACCAGCTGGTCGGCGGCGTGCGCCAGTCGATGGGCTATTGCGGTTGCGCGACGATCGAAGAACTGCGCGAGAAGGCGGAGTTCGTCGAGATCACGTCGGCCGGCATGCGTGAATCGCACGTGCACGACGTGCAGATCACGAAAGAAGCGCCGAACTACCGTACGGAATAAGATCCCCCGAAACGCGGCCAGCCGGCCGCGTTTTTGCATTGACTATCAAAATATACATGCACTCGAAAATCCTCATCCTCGACTTCGGTTCCCAGGTCACCCAACTGATCGCCCGCCGCGTGCGCGATGCCGGCGTGTTCTCCGAGGTCTTCCCTTACGACGTCGGCGACGACTTCGTCCGCAACTACGGTGCCTCGGGCGTGATCCTGTCCGGCAGCCACAACTCCACGCTGGAAGGCGATTCGCCGCGCGCCCCGCAAGCCGTGTTCGAACTGGGCGTGCCCGTGCTGGGCATCTGCTACGGCATGCAGACGATGGCCGCGCAGCTGGGCGGCAAGGTTGAGAACGGCAAAGTGCGCGAATTCGGCTACGCCGAGGTGCGCGCCCGCGGCCACACGAAACTGCTGAACGGCATCAACGACTTCGTCACGGACGAAGGCCACGGCATGCTGAAGGTGTGGATGAGCCACGGCGACAAGGTCCTCGACATGCCGCCGGGCTTCAAGCTGATGGGCTCGACGCCGAGCTGCCCGATCGCCGCGATGGCCGACGAGGAGCGCAACTTCTACGCGCTGCAATTCCACCCGGAAGTGACCCATACGACGCAGGGCGAAGCCATCATCGGCCGCTTCGTGCACGAGATCTGCGGCTGCAAGAGCGACTGGAACATGCCGGACTACATCAGCGAGGCCGTCGAGAAGATCCGCGCGCAAGTCGGCACCGATGAAGTGATCCTGGGCCTGTCCGGCGGCGTCGACTCGAGCGTGGCCGCCGCGCTGATCCACCGCGCCATCGGCGACCAGCTGACCTGCGTCTTCGTCGACCACGGCCTGCTCCGCAAGGACGAGGGCAAGATGGTCATGGACATGTTCTCCAAGAACCTCGGCGTGAAGGTGCTGCGCATCGACGCGTCCGACCAGTTCATGGGCCACCTGGCGGGCGTCAACGACCCGGAGCAGAAGCGCAAGATCATCGGCCGCGAATTCGTCGAAGTGTTCCAGGAGCAGGCCAAGCAACTGACGAGCGCCCGCTGGCTCGCGCAGGGCACGATCTATCCGGACGTGATCGAATCGGCCGGCAAGGGCAAGAAGGGCCAGACGATCAAGAGCCACCACAACGTGGGCGGCCTGCCGGAAACGCTGAACCTGAAGCTGCTGGAACCGCTGCGCGAACTGTTCAAGGACGAGGTGCGCAAGCTGGGCGTCGCGCTGGGCCTGCCGCACGACATGGTGTACCGCCACCCGTTCCCGGGCCCGGGCCTGGGCGTGCGCATCCTCGGCGAAGTGAAGCGCGAGTTTGCCGACCTGCTGCGCGAAGCGGACGCGATCTTCATCGAAGAACTGCGCAACACGCCGTTCGAATCGCCGCGCGTGCCGGGCATCGACGCGGGCAAGGCGCCGATCAACTGGTACGAAGCGACGTCGCAGGCGTTCGCCGTGTTCCTGCCGGTGAAATCGGTGGGCGTGATGGGCGACGGCCGCACCTACGAATACGTCGTGGCGCTGCGCGCCGTGCAGACGCTGGACTTCATGACGGCGCAGTGGGCGCATCTGCCGCACGAGTTGCTCGGGAAGGTGTCGAATCGCATCATCAATGAAGTGCGCGGCATTAACCGCGTCGTGTACGACATTTCGGGGAAACCGCCGGCGACGATCGAGTGGGAGTGAAGGTGTGTTTGTAAGTGATTGATTTTTAAGTGGGAATAGGCGAGCCGTTGATCTTTCGAATCGAATGACCAACGGCTTTTTTATTTCTACGGCGAAATGCGACTCTCAGAGAACAACGTGTCGACTTCAGGCACAGGTGCGATTTATACGCCGGCTACACTTGTGTCGCTTCAGTTCCGGTTGCCTGATTCAGGTGTGACAAGCTACTGCCCGATAATCAAAACATGTGACGTATCCCAGTCTCTACCTCACGCCCGCTGAAACCATTTCTTGCCGAGTTCAGGCGGACATCACCACCGTTGTTCGTATAACCGGCGGCGGCGTAGAGAAACGTCCGTTTGCTGAGCGGATAGGTGTAATCGAGGCCATACTGATCGGAGACCCCGTCGCGCAGATTGCGGATGTCGTTGCGATTCCACGATGCGCAGATCGTGCCGGGTCCGGCGCCGACGGTCACCCCGGTCATGTAGCTGCGCATGACCACTGCGCCGCCATTGCCGGCACGCGTATCGCCGTAGATGCCGTGAAGCTTGAACGACCCGAAGTCGTACACGGCGCCGGCGATTGCGCTTTTCACCTTGACGCTCGCGGATGCCAGATGCGCCGCGGGGACGAGGGCGCCCAGTTGCGTCGATGACGCGCCGAGGTCGACACCGTCCGAATGCTGGTACGCCGCGCGTACGTTCCAGCGTCCGGTCACGTACGATACCGAGGCGAAGTCGCTGCTGTTGCTGGCGAAGCCACCTGTCCTTTCGCCGAACGCATGGCCTGCGGAGAAACCGAAGCCGTTGCGCATGTCGACGTGATAGGTGACCGAATTGTCTGCACGGGATAACGGGTCCGTCTTGCCGAGGCCGTAGCCGAACACCCGTTGCGCGTTGCCGGTGCCGTTGATGACGAACGGGTCGACTGTGAACAGCACGTCGTAGAGCGCGGTCGTTTGCCTGCCTAACCGGATCGAGCCGAACGCGCCGTTCAATCCGACCCAGGATTGGCGGCCGAAGAGACGGTTGCCGTAGCCCAGCGTGCCGTCGTCGGCATTGAATCCGCTTTCCAGTTGAAAGCTGGCCGAGAGACCGTCGCCGAGGGCTTCCGTGCCGCGGAAACCGAGGCGCGACGCCCTTTGCTGGCCCGATCCGACCGACAGCGTGTCGTCGTTCGACGTGGCGGCATTGCCGTAGCGGAGGCCGACGTCGACGATCCCGTAGAGCGTGACGTTGCTTTGCGCGGACGACGCGCCGCTCGCCAGGACGAGTAGTCCCGCTGCGATGATTTGTGTTTTCATTGTGTTGACCGAACAGGTGAAAGGGGCGTACGCCGGGCTTGCATGCCGGGCGTACCCATGCCGCCGGAAAGCGGGAGCCGGTTATTTGTCGGCGAAGACCTTGTGCGCGAACGCAGCGATCGCGTCGGCCATGGCTTGCGGCTGTTCGGGCGCCAGCGCATGGCCGGCATTGGGAATGACGACGACCGTGACGCGATCGCCCAGCATGTTTTTCAGGACCTGAGAAAAGCGGCGCGGCGCCACGGCATCGCTTTCGGCCTGGAGGTCGAGGATGGGAGCCGTGCCCGCGGCGAAGTAATCGTCGACCGGCGTCGTGTTGCGCGCGTGCGATTCGGCTTCGTGCGTTTGGGCGTGCCAGCCGGTCAGCCATACGCGCGGGTCGTTACCTGGAGCGAAGAACGCCTTGCGCAGGTACTCGAGGCGCTGGGCTTCTGGCAGCTTCATATCGCCGGCGCCGTCGATGGCCTTGCGCATTTCCGGGCCGATCGGCTTTTCGTTGGACCCTGGCGGCACCTTGCCCGCCGATGCCGCCGCGATGACGACGCCGCGCACCAGGTCGGGACGGTCGGCCGCGAGCTGGCGCGCCGCGAAGTTGCCCCATGCGTGGCCGACGACGACGACCGGCCCCTTATTTTCGTTCTCGATCACCGCGGCGACGTCCTTTGCGAAATCGTGCACGCTGAGGTGGTCCATGGGGCCTTTACTGAGCCCGATCCCGCGCGGTTCTGGGCGCAGCACCCGGAACCCGTCCGCCACCAGGCGCTCGGCGACCTGGTCGTAGTCGCGGACGGAGCGCCCGAGCGACGGCAGCATGACGATGATGGGGCCTTGTCCCTGGCGCATCACGTCGATTTGTACAGTGCCGTACTTGACGAGTTGATGATCCGCCGTGACTGCCGTGCCGGCGAATGCGGATGCCGACAACGTGGCGGCGAGGACGAATGCGTAGCTGAGGTTACGAAGTTTCATGTGAGTCTCCTTATCGATGTGTTTATTCGCGTTATTGCGCGCCGATCGGGTCGAGGCCCGTCTTCACGAACGTTGCGGCAGCCTCGGGCGTTTTCAGATAGGCGAGGAATGCCTCGGCCGCCCTGCGCTCCTTGGCGTCCTTGCCGATCGCCGCGGAGATGACGCTGACCTTCTGCACGGCTTCCGGCAGCGGGCCGACGTACTGGATGCCGGGGATGGCGCGCAGCTCGCTGATCTGTTGCAGCCCGAGGTCGGCGTCGCCGCGTTCGATGGCCGTGCCGACCAGCTCGCGTCCTTGGATAGGTACGCTCTTGGCCTTCATCGCGTCCGCGATGCCGAGCTCCGGAAACAGCGTGCCGACCATGTACTTGCCGCTCGCGCCTTCGGAAAATGCGACGGACTTTGCCGCGAGCAGCGTGGCGCGCAAGCTGTCGACCGACGCGATGTCCGGCCGGGGCAGGCCCGCCCGCACGGCGACGCCGACGCGCGACCCGGCCAGGTCGACGGCGGTACCGGCCAGCAGGTTGCCCTGTCTGACCTGATCGGCCATCGCCGCCTTGATCATGAAGCAGACGTCCATCGCTTCGCCGGCCTTGATGCGCATGGGCAGGGCGTCGGGCGAACTGCCGTACGAAGGGCCCCACGAGACGATCAGGTGGTGGCCGGACTTCCTCTCGAAGTCGGGGCCGAGCTGCTTGAACGCCGCGGACAGCGCGCCCGTGGCCAGTACGTGGATATCCGCGGCCTGCGCCGCACCGGGCAACCAACCCGTGCAGCCGAGCGCGAGCAGGGCCGTCGCGCAATGGCGGGTCATCGACTTGTTCATTTCATCATCTCCTTGTCGTTATTCGAGTGGCGCGGCGGGCGTGCGTCGCCGCGACGCGCCGTCGTGGTACGTCGTGCAAAACAAAAAAACGAGGCCGGCGTGGCCGCGGTGTCAGGCGTATAGGCGCTGCGGGTTATCCACCAGTACCGCCTGGGCGGTCGCCGCGTCGCGGCAGACGTCCACCAGGAAGTCGAGCAACCGGGCGTCGTCGGGCACGGGGCCATGGATATTCGGATGCGGCCAGTCCGTGCCCCAGATCGCGCGCTGCGGTGCGGCGTCGAGCAGGCGGCGCGCGAGCGGCAGCGCGGCGTCCCATGGCGCCGGCGCGCCCTGCATCGCGCGATCGACGCCGGATAGCTTGATCCAGCGTTGCGGGTGCGCCAGATGGCGGACGAGGCGCTGCAGCGCGGGCTCGTCCCATTCGCGCGTCGCGTCCTGGCGCGCCATATGGTCGATCACGAGCGGCATGTCGAGGTCGCGCCAAGCGTCGAGGACGGGGAGCATCTGCGCGAGGTGGCCGTGCAGCAGGGCATGCCAACCCAGCGGACGCACGCGCTCGGCGACCCTGCGCAAGCGGTCCATGTCGCGATCGCCGGGCAGGTGTCCCATGAAATTGAAGCGCACGCCGCGAATCCCGCCTTCGTGCAGCGTCTGCAAGTCCGCGTCACGCACGGTCTCGTCGACGAGCGCCATGCCGCGGTACCGTCCATCCGTCGCCGCGAGCGCCGCGAGCAGCGCGCGGTGGTCCGTCCCGTAGCACGCCGCCTGCACCAGCACGCCGTGGCCGATGCCGAGCCGTTCGTGCATTGCCAGCAGGTCGGCCATGGGCGCGGCCGCCGGCCTGTAGGCTGCGTTGGCGGGCAGGGGAAACACATCCCACGGTCCGTAGATGTGGGTATGGCAGTCCCATACGCCGCCGGTGAGCGTGGGCCGTTTCATCAATCGCACCTTGCGGTCATGCCGCCGTCGACGACGATCTCGGTGCCGGTGATGAATTGCGCCTCGTCGGACGCCAGGAACAGCGCCGCGTTCGCGGTATCCCGGCCGTCGCCCATGAAGCCGAGGGGGATGCGCGAGAGCCGGCTTTCCAGCAGCTTGTCGACGTCGCCGCCGCTGCGCTGGCCGGCGAGGCGGGCCTCGACCATCGGCGTATGCAGCTGGCCCGGTACGACCGTGTTCACGCGGATGCCTTTTTTCGCATACTCGACGGCGACCACCTTGCCCAGCTGGATCACGCCGGCCTTGCACGCGGCATAGGCCACTTGTGCGGACCCCGTCCAGCGGATGCCGGACGTCGACGCGGTGTTGACGATCGCGCCGCAGCCTTGCGCTTCCATCACGGGCAGCACGTGTTTGCAGGTCAGGAACACGCTCTTCAGGTTGAAGGCGACCTGGGCATCCCATTTGTCTTCGGACAGCGCGACCGGACCGCCGGCCGCCGAGCCGCCGACGTTGTTGACGAGAATGTCGACGCGCCCGTATTCGGCCTTGCACGCGGCGACCATGGCTTCGACGGCGGCGCTGTCGGTAACGTCGCAGGTGCGCGCCGTGATCGTGCCGCCGGCTTCGCGCACGCGGCGGATGGTTTCTTCCATCGCTTCCATGCTCTTGTCGACTGCGAAGATCTTCGCGCCCGCCTGGGCGAACAGGACGGCGACAGCGCGTCCGTTGCCCCAGCCTGGACCGACGCAGCCGGCGCCGGTGACGATAGCGACCTTGTTGTTCAGGCGTCCCGGCGTGGACGAATGTGTGACTAGTGTTTCCATGCTGCTTTCCTTAATTCGTAGCGTTGGGAAGTTCGGGCGTGGCGCCCGCGGGCGGTGGCACCTCGAAGACTTTGATCGTCATCGAGATCAGCGTGTAGTAGCCGGCCACGCCGACCAGGTCCACGAGTCCGTCGCGGCCGATTTCGCGTTCGAGCTCGGCATACAGCGTGTCGTCGATGGCGCGGTGATCGTGGAGCTGCCGCATGAACGCATGGACCAGCGCTTCGTCGCGCCTTGCGTAGGCGGGCTCGCGGCCGTCGCGGATCGCATCGAGCACGTCGAGCGACAGGCCCGCTTCCAGCGCGAACGGCTTGTGTGCGGCCCACTCGTATTCGGCGAGCCAGTGGCGGCCCATCAGCATGATGGCGAGTTCCGACAGGCGCGGCGGCAGGCTGCTGTCGTAGCGGCAGTAGCGGCCCAGCGCCTGGGCGCGGTCGGCGAGGCGCGGCCGGTGGAGCCACACGGCGAGCGGGCCGCGGACACCTTTGCGCGGGCCGCTGGCGATGGCGTCGTAGACCGCGCGCTGCTCGGCGTCGAGGCGCTCGGGATCAATAGGTGCAATGCGTGACATGTCGTTTCCTTGGTTGCAGATCGGTTGCAGCTCAATTGCCGATACTCGATTGGACCGGCTGGGACTGCGCGGCGGCTGCGTCCCGCTGCAGGCGGGTGCCGCGGGGACGCGTTCCCGTTTCGCGAGCGAAGGCTTCAGCATCGAAACCGTTCTCCCAGCGCGAAATCGTGAAGACGGCGATCGTGTTGCCCACGACGTTTACGAGAGCGGTAGCCGTCGCCATCACGCGGTCGATGCCGAACAACAGCCCCAGTCCGCCAAGCGGCAGCGTGTGCACCGACTGCAGGGTCGCCGCGAGTTTCACGAACGCGCCGCCCGCCACAGTTGTGCCGCCTTTCGAAGTCAGGCTCAGGATGGCGAGCAGGCCCAGCTGCTGCCACAGCGAGAACGGCGTGTCCGTTGCCTGGGCGATGAAACCGATCGCGATCGCCATGTAGATCGACGTGCCGTCCAGGTTGAAGCTGTAACCGGCCGGCAGGACAAAACCGACGACGACTTCGTCGCATCCGGCGCGCTGGAGTTTTTCGATCAGGCGAGGGAAGGCGACTTCGCTGGACGCGGTGCCGAAGATCAGCAGGATCTCGTCGCGAATCAGCTTCAGCACGGCGAAGAAGGGCAGGCCGATCATCCAGCTGATCGAGCTCAGGACGCCGAACACGAATAACAGCGATGCGCCGTAATAGACAACGATGACCTTCAGCAGGTACACGAGCGTCATGCCGCCGTAGCTGCCGATTGCAGCCGCCATCGCGCCGAACGCACCCAGCGGCGCCAGCTTCATGATGAAAGCGAGCATGCGGAACAGGACGGTCTGTGCTTCGTCGATGCCCCGCAGGAGCACGGAATCCGCGCCGACCGAGACGTTCAACGCGAGGCCCGCGAGGATCGAAATGATGAGGACCTGCACGATGTCGCCCTTGGCGAATGCATCGACGAGCGTATGCGGAATGAGGCCGAGCAGGTAATTGACCACCGAAATCTGGCCGGCCCCCGAGGTAGCCTTCAGCGCGTCGGCGCTTTCCGCCATGTTCGTCGCGTGGAGTCCGGCGCCGGGCTCGAAGACGTTCACCAGCACGAAACCGACGATCATCGCGATGGTGCTCACGACTTCGAAATAGAGGAGGGATTTCAGGCCCAGCCGTCCCAGCTTGCCCATGTCCTTGACGTGCGCAAGGCCCTGGACCAGGGTGCAGAAGATGATCGGTGCCAGCATCATCTTCAACAGCGCGATGAACCCCTGGCCCAGCGGTTTCATCGAGATGGCGGTTGCCGGTGCCACGAGACCGAGCACGACAGCGCATGCGAGTCCGATCAACACCTGCACATGCAGTTTTTTCAGTTGTTTCATCACGTCTCCTAAGGTCGCCGGGGGCGTCCTGTTTTGATTGGCCTGCTATTTGTATGAAGCATAGGTGCATGCAAAAACTTTGACAAAGACCGTATGAATATATGATCCTATGCTTCTTCGGCATGGCTGGCGGTTGACATGGATATACGAGAACTCAGGAGCTTCATTCACGTGGCGCGGTCGGGAAGCTTCAGCCGTGCGGCGTCCGAGCTCTACATCGCCCAGCCGGCCTTGAGCCGGCAGATCGCGAAGCTGGAAGAGGAAATCGGCGTACCGTTGCTGATCCGCCACGGCCGCGGCGTGCGCCTGACGGCCGCCGGTGCCAGGTTGCTGGAACGGGCCGAAATGATCACGCACATGGTGAACGAGACCGGCGAACAGGTCCGTGCCAGCACCGACGAGGAGGGCGGCCATCTGGCCGTCGGCCTGCCCCCGACCATCGGGGCGCTGATCGGTGCCGATCTGATCAAGGATTTCCGCACGCGCTGGCCGCGCGTCACGCTGCACCTGCGCGAAGGCCTCAGCAGTTCGCTGCAGGAGTGGGTGCTCGACAAGCGGGTCGACCTGGCCGTCGTGTACAACCAGCCGCTGCTGGATGCGTTCGACGTCCGCCCGCTGTTCAGCGAACCGATGATCCTGATCGGTCCCGCCGGCGCACCCGGGCGCAAGCGCAGCTATCATATCCGCGATCTCGCGGACGTTCCCCTGATCCTGCCCGGTCTGCCCCACAGCAATCGCCGCCTCGTCGAGCAGGCAGCGATCCAGCACGGTGTCCGCTTGCGCGTCGAGATCGAAGTCGACAGCGTTGCTCTGACGAAGCAGCTCGTCAAGGCGGGACTGGGCTATTCCATTCTCACCCAGGTCGCGATCAAGGACGAGGTGTCACGCGGCGACGTGGTCGCCTATGCGATCGAACGTCCTTCGATCCGGTCGACCGTGGCCATCACGACGCTGCGCGAGAGCCGGCCATCGAGGCTTGTCGATGCGTGGTCGACCATGCTGCAGGAAAAGCTGCAGTCACTGATCGCCAGCGAGGCATGGAAGAACGATGTGATCTGGGCATAGGCGGCTTGCTGCGCAACGCGCGCGGTCGCGCCGGTCTTCCTCGGCGTGCGCCACATGGATCGCGCGTCCGAGCTCGGGAACATGCTGGCGGCAGTGTATTCGGTTTACGACGACCACGGCATCGCACACGTGAAGGAACGGCTGTCGCGGCTCAGGGCAGCAGCAGCGCCGGTTCCTGCGCGCCCTGGCGGAGCACCGGCAGGAAATTCTTCCACCATGCGTTCGGGCGTGACGCGTGCCGCGTGCGCGCCCACGTTCAACGTCGCCAGCACGCGGTCGGAGGCGCCTCGCACGGGCACGGCGATCGAGCGCAATTCCAGTTCCAGCTCCTCGTTGTTGAGCGCATAGCCGTCGCGCCGCATCCTCGGGCGACGAGTCTGGAAGCGCTGGCGAAGCTGAAGCCTGTCGTGCGGCCGGACGGCACTGTCACGGCCGGCAACGCGTCCGGCGTGAACCCGAATGGTGACGCTATCGCGCTGGGTCACCCGCTCGGCATGAGCGGAGCGCGACTCGTCGCCGCGGCCATGTGCCGGCTGCAACGGACCGGTGGCCGGTTTGCCTTGTGCACCGTGTGCATCGGGGTGGGGCAGGGGATCGCGTTGGCAATCGAGCGAGTCGGGGCCCGCGCGCAGACGTATCGCGCAGTTTCGGTTCGTAGCCCGCCGCCGCGCTCGATGCATTTTTGGAGGTGAGTTCGACGCATGGTACAGCTAACGGTATTTTTCGAAGCGCTGATCTGAAAAGCTTTGAAAAATCAGGTGTTTAGCTCAGTGATTGATCATCGAGTGGGAGTGATGGGTGTTTGTAAGTATTTGATTTTTAAGTAAAAATAGACGGGGCGTTGATCTTTCGAACCGAATGATCAACGGCTTTTTATTGCGGTTTGGAAAGAATCTCAGACGTGCAATGCAAATCATTGGTGTTCCCTTCATGAGAAATTTGAAGGCGCTGCCGATCGAAACGGTGGCTCCCATCGCCAGCGCGTTCCAGCGCGTCACGCGTAGCGCCGCATGAAGTGCCGGTGCGCCACCGGTTTTCGCGGCCAGCGCACCCAGCCCGGCAAGGCCGATCAGCGTAGCCGCCACCAGAACTTGGATGAGCATCGTCGCCGGCGTGACCGCCGTGATCGCCAAAGGCATCGCGGCCCCAACCGCTGTGCAGCGCCCGCGGCCTCACGTCGTTGATTCGATACCCCCGAGGTATCAATCGAATACCAAAACGGTGTTGGACGCTCCCGGGCATTCTCTCTACTCTGCCATCACGACGATGACGATGGAGACGACATGCATCAGGCCGTACAACCGTACCGCGATCCCTTGCGGCCGGCCGAGGGCGCGGGCGGCTGGTCCGACTGGTCGCCGTCCGCCATCGCCGCGGGCTTTCTCGCCGTGCTGGTGTCGTTCTCCGGACCGCTTGCCATCTTTATCCAGGCCGCACAGGCAGGCCGTGTGCCGGACGCCATGTTCGCCTCGTGGGTCTGGGGCATCTCGATCGGCGCGGGCGTCGCCGGGATCGTCCTGAGCTGGACGCTGCGCGCCCCGGTCATCACCGCGTGGTCCGCTCCCGGCACCGCGCTCCTGATCACGCTGTTTCCGCGGTTGCCGCTCGCCGAAGCGGTCGGCGCCTACCTGACCGCGGCCGTCATCCTTTTGGGGATCGGCCTCTCCGGTTCGCTCGAACGGATCATGGTCCGCGTGCCGAGCGGCGTTGCCAGCGGCATGATGGCCGGCATCCTCCTGCCGTTCGGTATGGGCGCCTTCAAGACAGCCGGTGCGCAGCCGCTGCTGGCGTTCGGCATGATCGCCGCCTATCTGCTCTTCCGGCGCACCGTGCCGCGCTACGGCGTCGTGCTGCTGCTGGCGGTCGGCACGGGCATCGCCTGGCTGACGGGGACGACGCATTTGTCGGCCGTCGATCGTCGCGCTGTTCGCGGCGCTGCCGCAAGCGCTGATCGTGTGCGTGGCAGGGTTGGCGCTGCTGGGCGCGATCGGCACGAACCTCGGCGGCGTGATGGCGGCGGACGGCCATCGCGAAGCATCCGTGATCACCTTCCTCGTCACCGCGTCGGGGATGACCTTCCTCGGCCTCGGCGCCGCATTCTGGGGCATCGTCATCGGGATGGTCGCGTGCCGTCTTCTGCACGGCCCCTTCCCGGGCAGGCGCGGCATCTGGCCGTAGCAACGATTCACAACAACGTAAAACACCAGGAGACAATCGCATGCGGCATATCGACATCCACAAGCTGGCGGACGACGCCAGATTCAACTGCTTCCACGCCGGCATCCTCGCGTGGTGCGCCCTCATCATCATCTGCGACGGCTACGACCTCGCCGTGGCCGGCATCGCACTGCCTTCGATCATGCATGACATGGGCGTGACAGCGCAGAGCGCGGGCTTCATGGTCAGCTCGGCGCTGTTCGGCATGATGTTCGGCGCGATCTTCCTCGGCACCGTCGCCGACCGGATCGGCCGGCGCCGCGCCATCGTTATCTGCCTCGCGCTGTTCAGCGTGTTCACGGCGGCCGCCGGCATGAGCCGCGATCCCTATGTGTTTTCGGCGATGCGCTTTCTTGCGGGGCTCGGCATCGGCGGTGTGATGCCGAACGTCGTGGCGCAGATGACGGAGTATGCGCCGAAGCGCATCCGCGCGACGATGGTCACGCTGATGTTCAGTGGCTACGCGGTGGGCGGCATGGCGGCGGCGCTGCTGGGCAAGGGACTGATCGCGGACCACGGGTGGCAGTCCGTATTCCTCGCGGCCGGCGTGCCGGTCCTGCTCATCCCGTTCATCCTCAGGAGCTTGCCGGAATCGATGCCGTTCCTCGTCAGGCACGGCCGCTTCGACGAGTTACGGCGCACACTCGTGCGCATGGAGCCCTCGTACCGCGCCGCCCCGGATGATCGTTTCGAACTGCCGGGCGCCGGTCGCGCGCACGGCGCCCCGATCGGCCAGCTGTTCCAGGGCGGGCGCGGCTTTTCCACGATCATGTTCTGGATCGCGTTCTTCATGTGCCTGTTCATGGTGTATGCGCTGAGCTCCTGGCTGGCCAAGCTGATGGCCGGTGCGGGCTACAGCCTCGGTTCCGCGCTGACGTTCGTGCTCGTGCTGAACTTCGGTGCCGTCATCGGCGCGGTTGGCGGTGGCTGGCTTGCCGACCGCTTCCACATCAAGTACGTGCTCGTGGCAATGTATGCGCTGGCGGCCGTGTCGATCACGCTGCTCGGTTATCCGATGCCCACGTCGCTGCTGTTCATCGTCGTCGGCCTCGCCGGCGCCTCGACGATCGGTACGCAGATCGTCACCTATGCCTATGCCGGCCAGTTCTACCCGACGGCGATCCGCTCGACCGGCATCGGGTGGGCGTCCGGCGTCGGCCGTGGCGGCGCGATTCTCGCGCCCGTCGTCATCGGCGCTCTCATCGGCATGGCGCTGCCGCTGCAGCAGAATTTCCAGGCCATGGCCCTCCCGGCACTCATCGCCACCGTGTGCATCGCGCTGATCCGCCATGGCCGGTCTGCCGCTGCCGAGGTCCCCGCCGGCGTCCTGGTCGAACCTTCCGAAGCCTGATCCCCGCTGTTCCGACGCGTGCCCGCACCTGCGGGCGCGCGCGCATGGATGCCTCGCGTCCAGGGCGAAGCCTTGCCCGAATTTGCACGACCCATCAATCAACAGGAGACACGAATGAAAAAGGAAGTGACCGGTGCGCGCGGCACCGCAATCGCAATCGCCCTGGCGGCGGCCTTCGCCGGCAGCGCCGCGCACGCGCAAAGCCAGGTCACGGTGTACGGCATCGTCGACGTGGCGCTGGCGCACATGAATAATGCGGATGCTGCGGGCCACGGCGTCACGCGCGAGCCGTCGCTGACGGGCAGCCTGCCGTCGCGCATCGGCTTTCGCGGCACGGAAGATCTCGGCGGCGGGCTGTCCGCGATATTCAACCTGGAGAGCGGCTACAATCCGGACGTCGGCACGCTGGGGCAGGGCGGGCGCATCTTCGGGCGCCAGGCCTGGGTCGGGTTGCGTGGCGGCTGGGGCACGCTGCAACTGGGCCGCATTCTCAACATGACGTACTTCGCGACGATGAAGAGCGACGTGCTGGGCCCGAACCTCTTCTCGATCAACAGCATCGATCTGTACCTGCCGAACGCGCGCAGCGACAACGCGATCGGTTATCTCGGCACCTTCCATGGCCTGACGGTGGGCGCCACGTGGAGCTTTGGCCGCGACGCGGCGAACGCCGGCGGCCCGTCCGCCACCGGCTGCGCGGGCGAGGTGCCGGGCAATGCGCGCGCCTGCCGCCAATACACTGCGCTGTTGGGCTACGAGGCGAAGGCCTGGGGCATCAATACGACTTACGACAAGCTGTACGGGAATACGGGCGCGGCGGGCGGCCTGACGAGCAGCGCCGACTACGACCGCCGTATCACGGCCAACGGCTACGCATTGGTAGGCGCCGTGAAGATCGGCGCCGGCGTCATCGCTCGCAAGACGGTGGCGGCGACGGGGACCGTCGAATCCGACCTGTACTACGTTGGGGCGAGCGTCCCCGTCGCGCAGCAAGTGACGTTCGATGCCCAGGTGGCCCGCAAGAACGTGAAGGGATCGGCTGACGACACCAACATGGCCGTGGCGCGGCTGACGTATGCGCTGTCGGCCCGCAGCGCCGTGTATGCGGGCGTCGGCCGGATGGACAACCGAGGTAGCGCCGCCGTCGCGCTGGATGCCGGCGGCACGACGGCGCCCGGCAGGACGCAGAGCGGGGTGATGGCGGGGATACGGCACACGTTCTGACGACGGTCGGCAGGCAGGACGTCCGGCGGACGGTCCTGCCTGCGGGCTCAGTTGGCGAGGAATGCCGCGAGGGCGCGCGTGAACTGCGGAGCTGCTTCGATATTGGAGATGTGCGACGCCGGCAGCGCGACGAGGCGTGCCCCGGGTATCGCGTCGCGCATCCAGGCCGCGTCGGCGACCGTGGTCACCGGGTCCGCTGCGCCGGCAATGACCAGCGTCGGGACGGCGGTCCGGGCAACCGCGTCGCGCAGGTCGGCGTCCGCCAGCGCATCGCAGCAGGCCGCGTAGCCTGCTGCATCCTGCTCCCGCAGGCGTGCGATCATGCGGCCCACGACGTGCCGTTCGCGCGCGACGAACGCCGGCGTGAACCAGCGGCCGGCGGCGCCATCGGCGACCTCGATCATGCCCGCGCGCCGCACCTGCGCGGCGCGAGCCTGCCACGCGTCGTGCGTCCCGATGCGCGCCGCCGTATTCGCGAGTACGAGCCCGTCGAACCGTTTCGCCGCGTGAATGCCCAGCCACAGGCCCGTCATGCCGCCCATCGAGATGCCGCAGAACTGCGCGCGCGGAATCGCCAGCGCGTCGAGCAGGCCGACGACGTCGCGGCCCATCCGCTCGAGCGTGATGGCGGCCGTGCCTAGCCCGGACCGGCCGTGGCCGCGGGTGTCGTAGCGTACGACGTGGTAGTCGCTCGCGAGGAATTCCGCCTGTGCGTCCCACATCGAGAGATCGGTGCCGAGGGAATTCGAGAACACGACGCAGGGGCGCACCGGATCGCCATCAGTGCGCACGTGCAGGCGCACGTCGTCCACTTGGATGAACGTCATGGCGTCACCCCTGGTCGCCGCCGCCGACGGGCAGGACGGTACCGGTGATGTACGACGCTTCGTGCGAGGCGAGGAACAGGATCGCGGCCACCTGTTCGTCGATGGTGCCGTAGCGGTGCATGAGACTCGAGTCCTTCGTCTGGTCGACGATGCCCTGGTACCAGAGCTGTTCCAGCTCGCTCAGCGGGCTGGGGTTGCGCGGCACCTTGCGCGGCGGTGCCTCCGTGCCGCCCGTGGCGACGGCGTTCACGCGGATGCCTTCGTGCGCGTGTTCCATCGCCAGACTGGCGGTGAGCGCGTTGACGCCGCCTTTCGCCGCGGAATACGGCACGCGATAGATGCCGCGCGTGGCCACGGACGACACGTTGACGATGGCGCCGGCCCGCGCGGCCACCATCGCCGGGAGGACGGCGCGGCAGCACCACAGCGTCGGAAACAGCGAACGCCGGATCTCGGCCTCGATCTGCGCCTCCTCGTAGTGCTGGTACGGCTTGGCCCAGATGGTGCCGCCGACGTTGTTGACGAGGATGTCGATGCGGCCGAAATCCTCGATGGCGCGTGCCGCTACCGCCGCGGCCCCGGACCACGTCTCGAGGTCGGCTTCGACGACGATCACCTGCGCGCCCAGGCCCGCTGCCTGCTGCGCCACTTCGTGCACGAGTGGCGACCGGTCGGCCAGCACGAGCTGCGCGCCTTCCACCGCAGCCGCCACCGCGACGCCGCGCCCGATGCCCTGGGCGGCGCCCGTCACGATCATCACCTTGTCCTTGAAACGGTCCGGGTGCATCATGCGGCACCTCCGGCAGTGCTGGTTGCGGAGAATTTCTCGAAGTGGAAGCTGTTTGGCTTGATGCCGGTGCCGTCGAGCCAGTTGCGCACTGCCTCGACCATCGGCACGGGGCCGCACAGGTAGACGTCGACGTCGCCGCCGTTCATCCAGCCCGGCTCCACGTGCGCGGTGGCGTAGCCCTTGCGCGGATGACTGCTGTCGTCGGCCGCCACACAGGTCACGTAGGTGAACTGCGGGTGCGCGGCGGCGATGCGGTCCAGCTGTTCCAGGCAGACCAGGTCGCGATCGTTCGTCACCGCGTACACGAGGCGCACCGGATGCGGGAACCCTTTTGCGGCGAGCACGTCGAGCATCGACAGGAACGGCGCGATACCGGTGCCGCCGGCCAGCATCAGTACGGGACGCTGCACGGGCCGCAGGTAGAAGCTGCCATACGGGCCGGAGAACGAGACCGGCTGGCCCGCCCGCGCCTGACCACTCAACCACGTGCTCATCAAGCCGTCCGGCACGTTGCGCACGACGAAGCTGACTTCCGGCGCGCCGGGCGCGGAGCTGAACGAGTAGGAACGGGTCTGGTCCGTGCCGGGCACGGTGACGTTCACGTACTGGCCGGGCAGGAAGTCCAGCTGGTCGGGGCGATCCGGCGTGACCGAAAAGCGGATCGTCGATGGCGACAGCCGATCCACGGCGGTCAGGGTGCCGGGGAAGTCTGCGACGCCCGTCTTGCAGGCGCCTGACGTGGCCGGGATGCGCACGACACAGTCCGACGTCGGCCGCATCTGGCACGCCAGCACGTGGCCGGCCGCCGCGTCCTGTGCCTCCAGCGCATCGTCGATGTAGCTGTCCGGTGGCATGTCGTAGCTGCCGGACTCGCACAGCCCGCGGCACGTGCCGCAGGCGCCGTCGCGGCAATCGAGAGGAATGTTGACCTTCTGCCGATAGGCGGCATCGGACAGTCTTTCGTTGGGGTTGCAGCTGATGAAGCGCGTGACGCCGTCCTCGAACTGCAGCGCGATCGTATGGGGCATGATCGTCTCCTGCCTGGGTGCTTGGTTAAATGTGATAGACGTCGATCACCTGGCTGATGTAGTCGTTCTTCAGGACGACGTACTTGTCCAGGATCTGCGGCGCCGGCCCGGCGAAGTCGATCACGTAGCGCGACATGCCGAAATAGCTGTGGGTCGTGTGGTAGCGGTGGCTCAGCGTATGCCAGTTGAAGCGCACCGTGTGCCGGCTGCCGTCGACCTGTTCCAGTTCCACGTTGGCGATGTTGTGGCTCGTGCGCGTATCGGGGATGGTCGCGCTGGAGCGTTCGGTCTTGATGCGGAAGACGCGGTCTTCGAGTCCCTGGCGGTTCGGGTAGAAGATCAGCGAGATCTCGCGCTCGGGGTCTTGCACGAGCGTGCCGTCGTCGTCCCACGACGGCATCCAGAAGCGCGCCTCCGGCGCGTAGCATTGCAGCCAGTCGTCCCACTGTTCGTCGTCGAGCAGGCGTGCCTCGCGGTACAGGAAGGCGTGGATGTCGTGGATCGTGACCGCGCTCATTTCGCACCTCCCTGGGCGCCGAATGCTTTCTTCATGACGTCCAGCCAGTAGCGGTGCTGGATCGTGTACAGGCCTTCGTCTTCCGTGCGCACGCCGCTCATCAGCGGGGCGAGCCCGATGTCGTTCGCCGCGTCGTCCGCTCCTTCGATCCAGTGCGTCGCGCCGCGGCACATGTCGTTCCACTGCATCGCGGCGCCGTTGTAGCCTTGCTGGCAGGCGCGGAATTCTTCCAGGTCGTCCGGCGTCGCCATGCCGCTGACGTTGAAGAAGTCCTCGTACTGGCGGATGCGGTGGGCACGCGCCTCGGCTGATTCGCCCTTCGGCGCGATGCAATAGATCGTCACCTCGGTCTTGTCGACGGCCAGCGGGCGCAGCACGCGGATCTGGGAGCTGAACTGGTCCATCAGGTACACGTTGGGGTACAGGCACAGGTTGCGCGAGCGTCCGACCATCCAGTCGGCCGTCGCCCGGCCGTACTTTTGCGCGTACTCGGCGTGGCGTGCGAAATTGGGGCGGTCTTCCGGATTTGCCCACTGCGACCACAGCAGCATGTGGCCGTGCTCGAACGCGTAGAACCCGCCGCCCTGGCGGCCCCAGTTGCCGGCGTCCATGGCACGGATGTTGTCCTCGCCCGTCGCGTGCTCCTGCTTGCGGCGGTTCGTCGTGGCCGCGTAGTTCCAGTGGACCGCGGTCACGTGGTAACCGTCGGCGCCGTTCTCGGCCTGCAGCTTCCAGTTGCCCTCGAACGTGTAGGTCGACGAGCCGCGCAGCACCTCAAGTCCTTCCGGCGACTGGTTGACGATCATGTCGATGATCTTGCCCGCTTCACCGAGGAAGGCTTCCAGCGGTTCGACATCCGGATTCAGGCTGCCGAACAGGAAGCCCTTGTAGCTGCCGAAGCGGGCCAGCTTCCTGAGGTCGTGCGAGCCTTCCTTGTTGAAGCATTCCGGATAGCCGGCGGATTCCGGATCCTTCACTTTCAGGAGCTTGCCGCTGTTGTTGAAGGTCCAGCCGTGGAACGGGCAGGTGTACGTCGACTTGTTGCCGCGCTTGTGCCGGCACAGCTGGGCGCCGCGGTGGCTGCACGCGTTGATGAACGCATTCAGCTCGCCGCTCTTGTTGCGGGCGATGAACACCGGCTGGCGGCCGATGTGCGTCGTGTAGTAGTCGTTGACGTTGGCGACCTGGCTTTCGTGCGCCAGGTAGACCCAGTTGCCTTCGAAGATGTGCTTCATCTCCAGCTCGAACAAGGCTTCGTCGGTGAAGGCGCTGCGGTGCAGGCGATGGTCGCCCGTTTGCGCGTCTTCAACCAGGTAGTCGTCCAGGCGCTTCGGCTTGAACGCGTCGACAGGAACGATCGGGATCATGGCGCGTTCCTCAGGCGGCGGCGCGCGGACGGTCGACCAGCGTGGTCGGGGCGATCGTCGTGTCGCGATACAGGCGGAAGTCGAAGTCGATCGACGCGAACGGCTTGCTCAGGCGCTTGGCGTCGATCTCGGCCGGGTCGTCGACCCGTACGACGGGCGGCACGAGGCCGTCACGGCTGGCGAACGCGAAGTCGTCCCACAGGTACTCGTCGCCATCGATGTTGATCTGCGTGGTCAGCTTGCGCTGGTGGGGCGCGCTCACGAAGAAGTGGATGTGCGCGGGGCGCCGGCCGTGGCGGCCGAGGAGGTTCAGCAGTTGCTGCGTCGTGCCGTCGGGCGGGCAGCCGTAGCCGACCGGGATGATCGAGCGGAACTGGTAGCGGCCGCAGTCGTCCGTGACGATCGTGCGGCGCAGATTGAACGGCGATTGCGTCCGGTCGAAGAACGAGTAGTTGCCGAGCAGGTTCGCGTGCCATACCTCGACCTTCGCACCCGGCAGCGGGCGGCCGTCCTGGTCGAACACGGTGCCCTGCATGAACAGGACCTCGCCCTTGTCGGTTTCCGTACCGTCGTCCAGGCGGGCGAAGCCCACGGTTTCCGGCGCGCCGGCCACGTACAGCGGGCCTTCGATCGTGCGCGGCGTGCCGCCCGCGAGGCCGGCCTTCTGCTCGGCTTCGTCGGCGCGGATGTCGAGGAAGCGTTCGAGGCCCAGACCGGCGGCCAGCAGGCCCAGTTCGTTCGCGGCGCCGGCGGCCGACATGTACGCCACGCCGCTCCAGAATTCGGTCGGCGTGATGTCCAGGTCTTCGATGGCCTTGCACAGGTCGCCCAGCAGGCGCAGCACGACCTGCTGCACGCGTGGATCGGCCGGGCGGTCGGCGGCGTCCACGACCCAGCTCTTGGCCAGTTGTTCGATGTCTGCGTGGTTCATGTTTGTCTCCTTCGTTTCGGTGGTGGGTTCAACGGTCGTCGTCGCGGGTCGACGAGGGATGGCGGCACAGCGGCATCACGTCGATCTGCATGTAGGGGAACAGCGGGAGCGCGGTCAGCAGCGAGTGCAGTTCGTCGACGCTCGCCACGTCGAAGATGCTGACGTTGGCGTACTGCCCGGCGATGCGCCACAGGTGGCGCCACTTGCCTTCGCGCTGCAGGCGCTGCGAAAAGTCTTTTTCGGTCTGCTTGAGCGCCGCGGCCTCCGCGGGAGGCATCGACGCCGGCAGGGCGACGTTCATTCGTACGTGGAACAGCATGGTGGTCTCCGGAAGTCGTGTTAGTGGCGCTGCAGGCTGCGCAGTCGGTCGATGTCGATATCCACGCCGAGGCCCGGACCGGTCGGCACCTGCAGTTCGAAGTCGCGATAGACGAGCGGCTCGCGCAGCACTTCCTCGGTCAGCAGCAGCGGACCGAACAATTCCGTGTCCCAGGCCAGCTCGGCGAACGTCGCGCAGAGGTGCGCAGTGGCCGCGGTGCCGATGCCGCCTTCCAACATCGTGCCGCCGTACAGCCCGATGCCCGCCAGGCGCGCGATCGCTGCAACTTCCAGTGCCGGCATCAGGCCGCCGGACTGCGCGATCTTGACGGCGTAGACGTCGGCGGCGTCCATGCGGGCGAGCGCCAGCGCGTCGCTCGGGCCGTGCAATGCCTCGTCGGCCATGATCGCGACGTCGAAGCGCCGGGCGAGCCGTGCCAGGGCGGCGCCATGGTGGGCCTTCACCGGCTGTTCGACCAGGTCGACGCCGCCCGCTTCCAGGCGGGCGATGCCGCGCACCGCGTCGGTTTCGCTCCATGCCTGGTTGACGTCCACGCGGACGCTGGCGCGGTCGCCGAGCGCACGCTTGATCGCCAGCACGTGGGCGACGTCGTCGTCGACGCTGCGCAGGCCGATCTTCAGCTTGAAGATGCGGTGGCGGCGGATCTCCAGCATGTGTTCCGCCTCCGCGATGTCCTTGGCGGTGTCGCCGCTGGCGAGCGTCCAGGCCACCGGCAGTGCATCGCGCACGCGCCCGCCCAGCAGCTCGGACAGCGGCACGCCGAGGCGACGGGCTTGCGCATCCAGCAGCGCCGTCTCGAGCGCGCACTTGGCGAATCGGTTGCCCTGGATGGCCTTGCGGACCTTCGCCATCGCCTTGGCCGGGCTCGTCGCGTCCATGCCGATCAGCAGCGGCGCGATGTGGGTGTCGATGTTCGCCTTGATGCTTTCCGGGCTCTCCTCGCCGTAGGCCAGGCCACCGATCGTGGTCGCCTCGCCCCAGCCGTGGATGCCGTCGGCGCAGCGGATGCGGACGAGCACCAGGGTCTGCGTGCTCATCGTTGCCACTGATAACTTGTGTGGGCGGATGGTCGGCACGTCCAGCAGGTAGGTTTCGATATATTGGATCATATTTGGTGCGTATAATTCGTTGAGTGAATACACGATATTCCTCGCAAAGATAGGCGTCCAACACCGTTTTGGTATTGGTTCGATACTTATAGGGTATGGAAATGGAGCTAAGACACTTGCGCTACTTCGTCGCCGTGGCGGAGGAGCGGAATTTCACGCGCGCCGCCGAGCGGCTGCATATCGCCCAGCCGCCGCTGAGCCGCCAGATCCAGCAGCTGGAGGAAGAGCTCGGCGTGGTGCTGATCGAGAAGGGTGTCCGGCCGCTGCGCCTGACCGAGGCCGGGACGTTCTTTTACGCGCACGCCAAGCCACTGCTCGACCAGGTCCGCGACCTGCGTACGATGACGCAGCGCGTCGGTAAGCTCGAGCGCAAGGTGTCGGTCGGTTTCGTCGCGTCGACGTTGTACGGCCTGCTGCCGGACATCATCCGCTGCTATCGCGAGGCCAACCCGGAGGTGGACGTGACGCTGCACGAGATGACGACCGTGGAGCAGCTCAAGGCGCTGAAGGAAGGGCGCATCGACGTGGGGTTCGGCCGCCTCAAGAGCGAGGACACGAGCATTCGGCGCATCCTGCTGCGCGAGGAGCCGATGGTCGTGGCGCTGTTCCCCGGCCATCGGCTGGCGGAAAGGGAGGGCAACCTACGTCTGACCGACGTGATGCATGAGCCGCTGCTCGTGTATCCGAAGACGCCGCGCCCGAGCTTCGCCGACCAGGTGCTGGCCGCGTTCCGCGAAGCGAACCTGACGCCGGACCACGTGACGGAAGTGCGCGAACTCCAGATTGCGATGGGGCTCGTCGCGGCGGGACAGGGCATCGCCATCGTGCCCGAGAGCGTGCAGGGGATGCATCACCGGCATGTCGTGTACCGGCGGCTCGAAGACAAGCATGCGGTCTCGCCGATCTTCTTCAGCGTGCGCCACATGGATCGCTCGCCCGAGCTCGAGAACATGCTGGCGGCCGTGTATTCGGTCTATGACGACCACGGCATCGCGCACGTGAAGGAACGCCTGTAGTGGCTCAGGGCAGCAGCAGGGCCAGTTCCTGCGCACCCTGGCGCAGCACCGGCAGGAATTCTTCCACCATGCGTTCGGGTGTGACGCGCGCCGCGTGCGCGCCCACGTTCAACGCGGCGAGCACGCGGCCCGAGGCGCCGCGCACGGGCACGGCGATCGAGCGCAATCCCAGTTCCAGTTCCTCGTTGTTGAGCGCATAGCCGTCGCGCCGCACCTGCGCCAGCACCTCGCGCAGGCGGGCCGGGTCCGTGATCGTGTATTCCGTCATCGGCATGAGCGTCGTCCGCGCGAAATAGGCCTCCAGCTCGTCCTCCGGCAGGTGCGCCAGCAGCACGCGGCCCAGCGAGCTGCAATACGCGGGCAGGCGGCTGCCGGCCGACAGCGACACTGACATTACGCGCGACGTCGCCGCGCGCGCCACATACAGGACCTGGTCCTCTTCCAGCACCGCCAGCGAACTCGATTCGCCCAGTGCCTTGCTCACGCCGTTCAGGCACGGCTGCGCCGCGGCCGTCAGCGGCGTCGACGACAGGTACGAATAGCCCAAGGTCAGCACCTTCGGTCGCAGCGTGAAATTGTTCAGTTCCGCGTCGACGTAGCCGAGTTGCCGCAGCGTGTGCAGGCAGCGGCGCACCGCTGCGCGCGGGATGCCCGTCTGCTGGCTGATCTGCGCGATGGTCTGCGGCTTGCGTGTGTCGGCGAACGCACGCAACACGGCGAGGCCGCGCGCGAGCGACGTCATGAAGTCCGGGTCGGCGAGGGCGTCGATGTCGTCCGCGATCGTGCGCGGGCCGGACGGGGTGGCGGTGGTCGTTGACATGGCGGAATTGTAATCGATTGGGGTGGGCCTTCAGGAACCGCTTGACCGGCGCGGGCTGACAGGCGTAGACTTTTTGTGCGGTAATCGCATATGTGTTCGATTATCGCACAACCTGAGGTGATACCCCATGATCGATAAAACCTGTGAATCGCTGGAGCGTGCCGTGGCCGGCATCCATGACGGTGCCACCGTGCTGATCGGCGGCTTCGGCAACGCCGGCATGCCGTCCGCCCTGATCGACGCGCTGATCGTCCACGGCGCGCGCGAACTCACCATCGTCAACAACAACGCCGGCAACGGCGACACGGGCCTGGCCGCCCTCATCAGGGAAAAGCGCGTGAAGAAGATCGTGTGCTCGTTCCCGCGCCAATCCGATTCCTGGCATTTCGACGCGCTGTACCGCGCCGGCGAGATCGAACTGGAGCTGACGCCGCAGGGCAATCTCGCCGAACGCATCCGCGCGGCCGGCGCCGGCATCGGGGGCTTCTTCACGCCTACCGGCTACGGCACGCTGCTCGCGGAGGGCAAGGAAACCCGCGTCATCGATGGCAAGCACTACGTGTTCGAGACGCCGATCTACGCCGACTTTGCGCTGATCAAGGCGTTGCGCGGCGATCGCTGGGGCAACCTCATATACCGCAAGACAGCGCGCAACTTCGGTCCGATCATGGCGATGGCCGCGAAGACGACCATCGCGCAGGTCGCGGAGATCGTGCCGCTGGGCGAACTCGATCCCGAAGCCATCGTCACCCCTGGCATCTTCGTCCAGCGCGTCGTCAAGGAGGCAGCATGAGCACTCGATATACCCGCGACCAGATGGCCGCCCGCGTCGCGCAGGACATTCCCGAAGGCGCCTACGTCAACCTCGGCATCGGCCTGCCCACGAAGGTCGCCAACTACCTGCCGTCCGAGAAGGAGATCTTCCTGCACAGCGAGAACGGCTTGCTGGGCATGGGCCCCGCGCCGGCACCCGGCGGGGAGGACGAGGACCTGATCAACGCCGGCAAGCAGCCGGTGACCCTGCTAACGGGCGGCGCCTATTTCCACCACGCGGACTCGTTCGCGATGATGCGCGGCGGCCACCTGGACATCTGCGTGCTTGGCGCCTTCCAGGTCTCGCATACGGGCGACCTCGCCAACTGGCACACGGGCGCGCCGGACGCGATTCCCGCGGTCGGCGGCGCGATGGACCTCGCCATCGGCGCCAAGGAGGTGTTTGTCATGATGGAACACCAGACCAAGACTGGAGAGAGCAAGATCGTCGAGCGCTGCACGTACCCGCTGACGGGCATTGGCTGCGTGAGCCGCATCTATACCGACCTTGCAGTGCTCGACGTCACGCCTTCCGGTCTGCGCGTGCGCGAGATGGCGCCCGGGCTCACGCTGGCCGATCTGCAGGCCGTTACCGCGGCGCCACTGCTGCCCCCAACCGCATGACAGGAGAAAGAACATGACCGAAGCATTCATCGTCGATGCCGTCCGCACTCCCATCGGCCGCTATGGCGGCGCACTGAAGGACGTGCGCGCGGACGACCTGGGCGCCATCCCCATCCGCGAACTGATGCGGCGCAACCCGGACGTCGACTGGTCCGCCATCGACGACGTGATCTACGGCTGCGCCAACCAGGCCGGCGAGGACAATCGCAACGTGGCGCGCATGTCCGCGCTGCTGGCTGGCTTGCCGCAGGAGGTGCCCGGGTCTACCGTCAACCGCCTGTGCGGCTCGGGGCTGGACGCCGTCGGCAGCGCCGCGCGCGCCATCAAGAGCGGCGAGGCGCGCCTGATGATCGCGGGCGGTGTGGAGTCGATGACGCGCGCGCCGTTCGTGATGGGCAAGGCTGAATCGGCATTTTCGCGAAGTGCGAACATCTTCGACACGACCATCGGCTGGCGCTTCCCGAATCCGCTGATGCACAAGCTGTACGGCACGGATGCGATGCCGGAGACGGCGGAAAACGTCGCAAACGATTATGGCATCTCGCGTGCGGACCAGGACGCGTTTGCGCTCGTGAGCCAGGCGAAAGTGGCGCGCGCCCAGCAGGACGGCACGTTCGAGCAGGAGATCGTGCCGGTGCTGATCCCCCAGAAGAAAGGCGACCCTGTCCGTTTTGCGCAGGACGAACATCCGCGCGCGACGACCCTGGAGACGCTGGCGAAGCTGAAGCCGGTCGTGCGTCCGGACGGCACGGTCACGGCCGGCAACGCGTCCGGCGTGAACGACGGCGCCTGCGCGCTGCTGCTGGCGAACGGCCAGGCAGCGGCGCAGTACGGTCTCACGCGTCGTGCCCGCATCATCGGCATGGCGACGGCCGGTGTGGCGCCGCGCGTGATGGGTATCGGTCCGGCGCCCGCCGTGCAGAAGCTGCTGCGCCAGACGGGCATGACGCTGGACCAGTTCGACGTGATCGAGTTGAACGAGGCGTTCGCATCGCAGGGCCTCGCCGTGCTGCGGCTGCTGGGCCTGCGCGACGACGATCCGCGCGTGAATCCGAATGGCGGCGCTATCGCCTTGGGGCACCCGCTCGGCATGAGCGGGGCGCGACTTGTCACCGCGGCCACGTACCAGTTGCATAGAACCGGTGGCCGGTTTGCCTTGTGCACCATGTGCATCGGGGTGGGGCAGGGGATTGCGCTGGCAATCGAGCGGGTTGAGACCAGCGCGTAAGCCATCGGTACCCGCCGCAATCATTGTTGCGTTAGGTTGCGTTCACGAACAACAATGAGGGTGTTGAAGAGCATGCGTCGGGCCGGGAAGTATCGCGCGTCAACTGGCCTCCAACGCCACACCGCTGAGGTGACTTCGACGCATGGTACAGCTAATGGTACTGGTTCAGGAGTGCTATTACATTCCTAAGCAATTCATCTGCTTACCTCGACGATTGATCATCGAGTGGGCGATTCGACTCGAATGGCCAACGGCTTTTTTGTTGATTTATGGATATGACGTTGGGGCCCGCGGCATATCTGTTCGTGCCTTGTCGTCCATCTCCGGTGCCGGCCCGACGCCCTGAGCGACCGACAGTTCGGCGATCACGTTGCGCAGCCACTGGCTGCCCGGCTCCTTGTGAAACTTCGCGTGCCAGAACAGGTTGACGTCGAACTCGGGCAGTGGCACCGGATGCGGCAGATAGCGCAGCCTGAACGGCGTCATGCCTTCGCGCACGTAACGCTCCGGTACCGTGGCGATCAGGTCGGTATTTGACAGGATATGGCCCAGCGCCACGAAGTGCGGGACGCTGAGCCGGACATTGCGCTTGACCCCGCGCTTTGCAATGATCTCGTCGACGATGGCGTGGCCGGTCCCGCCCGCGACCACGACCACATGCTGGGCTGCCTCGAAGTCCTGCAGCGTCAGCGCGTCCTTGTCCAGCACGTGGCCCTCCCGGAAGATGCACACGTAGCGCTGGCGGAACAGGTGGCGCTGGAAGAATCCTGCCTTTAGCTGAGGCAGCAGGCCGATGGCGATGTCCACGCGGCCCGACTCCAGGTCGTCGCTGAGATTGACGGCCGTGTTGCGCACGGTGCTGATCGTCACGCCCGGCGCGAGCTCGGCCAGGCTGCGCATCAGTCTCGGCAGGAAGTGGATTTCTCCGAGGTCCGTCATGGCGATGGTGAATTTCCGCTCGCTCGCGGCGGGATCGAATTCCAGCTGGCGCTCCAGCGTATCGCGAATCGTCGTCAGGGCGAAGTCGATCGGCTCCGCCAGCTGGCTCGCGTAGGGCGTCGGCTCCATGCCGCGCGCGCTGCGCAGGAACAGCTCGTCTCCCATCATCTTCCGTAGCCGGCTGAGCGCATTGCTGACGGCCGGCTGCGTCAGGCCCAGGTTGTCCGCCACCACCGAGACCCGTCTCTCCTTGTAGAGCTGCTGAAAGACGACGAGCAGGTTGAGGTCGATGTCATGCAGGTTCAACATTTTTCATTCACCAAATCTATTTTGCTGATTCACGGGATTTTGTATTTTTATTTTACTCTGCTTCCTATAATCAACTCCAAGAACGAGATATAAGTTTTTGGAGACCGCATGAAGTTGCATATCCAGCCGCTCGACCGCGTCATTTCCGCGTCCCCGGGTGCCAATCTTCTGGCCACGCTGCGCGAGCACGATGTTCCGATTTCGTACAGCTGTACCGCCGGTCGCTGTGGTACGTGCCGCTGCAGGGTCGTCGATGGCCATGTCGTCGATGCGGAAGGCGGTCGGTACGTCCTTGCCTGCACCAGCGTCGTCACCGGTGACTGCACCATCGAAATTCCGGAGCCGGACGAGGTGATCAACCATCCTGCCAGGATCCTGAAAGCCACCGTCACCGCAGTCGACCGGGTGACCCACGACATCGTGCGCCTGCGGCTGCGTACCGCGAAGCCGCTCGCCTATTCGCCGGGCCAGTACGCCACCCTGCAGTTCACCCCGGCGCACGTGCGCCCCTATTCGATGGCGGGGCTGCCCGGCGACGACGAACTGGAATTCCACATTCGCGTCGTGAAGGATGGCCTGGTGAGCGGCTACGTCGACCGGGAACTGAACGTGGGTGACACGGTCCGCGTCAGCGGCCCGCTCGGCACCTCCTACCTGCGCACCAGGCACGAGGGGCCGATGCTGTGCGTGGCCGGCGGTACCGGCCTGGCACCGGTCCTGTCGATCGTACGCGGCGCGCTCGAATCGGGCATGCCCAACGACATCCACGTGTACTTCGGCGTGCGCGGCGCGCGCGACATCTACTGCATCGACACGCTGGCAGGCCTGGCCGAGCGCCACGCCAACCTGACCGTGCATGTCGTGGTCGCGGAAGGCGGCGCCGGCCCGGGCCTGCGCAGCGGCATCGTCACCGAGGCGGTGGCCGCCGACTGGGCGTCGCTGACCGGATGGCGTGCCTACCTGTGCGGCGCTCCCCCGATGGTGGACGCGGCCACGCTGGTGGCGCGCGAGCGCGGCATCGACACGAATCACATCTACGCCGACGCGTTCTACGCGAAAACGGCCTGACCTGGAGAAAAACGCATGGACATGCAAGAAAGCGGCGCCCTGGCCGCACAGGGCGGCGTGAAGGAACGACGCGCCGAATTCTACCGCCGCATCAGCCGCCACAACCTGACGCCGCTGTGGGAGGTGCTCGGCGCGCTCGTGCCCAAATCGCCGAAGACGCCGGTGGTGCCGGCGCTGTGGCGTTACGCCGACGTGCGCGAGCAGGTCATGGAGGCAGGACGACTGATCACGGCGGAAGAGGCCGAACGTCGTGTGCTCGTGCTCGAGAACCCGGCGCTGCGCGGCAACTCGTCGATCACGCAGTCGCTGTACGCCGGCTTGCAACTGATCCTGCCCGGCGAGGTGGCGCCGGCGCACCGCCACACGCAGTCGGCGCTGCGCCTGGTGCTGGACGGCGAGGGCGCGTACACGGCGGTGGACGGCGAGCGCACGACGATGCGCCGCGGCGACTTCATCATCACCCCGTCCTGGACCTGGCACGATCACGGCAACCTGGGCGAGGAGCCCGTGGTCTGGCTCGACGGCCTGGACATCCCGACCCTGCGCTTCTTCGATGCCGGTTTCGCCGAACATGGCAGCGAGGCGTCGCAACGGACGTCGCGCCCGGAAGGCGACTCGCTGGCGCGCTACGGCCACAACATGGTGCCGATGGACTTGCAGCAGACCGCGGCGGATCCCACCAAGGTGTTCGTCTATCCGTTCAGCCAGACGAAGGAAGCGCTCGAAGGCATCGCCCGTACGGCGCCCGACGCCCATTTCGGCCACAAGCTGCGCTACGTGAACCCTGCCACCGGCGCCTCGCCGATGCCGACGATCGGCGCCTTCGCGCAGCTGTTGCCGGCCGGTTTCGCCACGGCGCCCTACCGCAGCACCGACGCGACCGTCTACGTCTGCCTCGAAGGCGAGGGCAGCGCGCAGATCGGCGACGACACCTACACCTTCGGCCCGAACGACGTGTTCGTGGTCCCGTCGTGGCACACGCTGCGGCTGCAGGCCAGCGACCGGACGATCCTGTTCAGCTTCTCGGACCGGCCCATGCAGCAGGCGATCGGCCTGTGGCGCGAAGAAAAAATGCAGTAACCCCTCATTGGAGAACACCATGAAATACGCAGTTTCCCCGGCACCCGTGTACACCCTGCCGGTCGCCGGCAGCGACGAGCTGTTTCCCGTCAATCGCATCTTCTGCGTCGGCCGCAACTACGCGGCGCACGCGCGCGAGATGGGCAAGGACCCGGACCGCGATCCGCCGTTCTTCTTCATGAAGCCGGCCAACGCCGTCGTCGTCGCGGGTGCGGACGAAGTCACGATTCCGTATCCGCCGAAGACCGCCAACTTCCACCACGAGATCGAACTCGTGGTTGCGATCGGCACGGGCGGCGCCGACATCCCCGTCGAGAAGGCGCTGGAACACGTGTACGGCTACGCCGTCGGCCTCGACATGACGCGCCGCGACGTGCAACTGGAAGCGCGCGACAAGGGCCGTCCCTGGGAGTTCGGCAAGTCGTTCGCGAAGTCGGCACCGATCGGCCCGATCCACAAGGCCTCCGACGTCGGCCATGTCGGCGAAGGCACGATCGCCGTCACCGTGAACGGCGAAGCGCGCCAGCATTCCGATATCGCCAAGCTGATCTGGTCGGTGGCGGAGTCGATCGCCTTCCTGTCCGAATACGAGACCCTGGAGCCGGGCGACATCGTCATGACCGGCACCCCGGAAGGCGTGAACGCCGTCAAGCCGGGTGACCTGATGGTCGGCACCGTCGCGGGCCTGGGCGAGATCCGTGTGCGGGTCGCCGGCTGAAGCATCCCATCTGAACCAGAAGGAGACAGACATGGGAGACATCCCAGTCGTATTCCCGATCCGCCCGGAGTGGGAATCCAAGGAAGGCAGCAGCCGCATCCCGTTCTCGGTGTACACCGACGACCAGGTCTACAGGCGCGAACTGGAGCGATTGTTCTATCACGGCCACTGGTGCTATGTGGGCCTGGAAGCCGAGATCCCGGAAGCCGGCGACTTCAAGCGCACGGTCATCGGCGAACGTTCGGTGATCATGGTGCGCGGCGCGGACGGCGCCGTCAACGTGGTCGAGAACGTATGCGCGCATCGCGGCATGCAGTTCTGCCGCGAGCGCCACGGCAACCGGAAAGAATTCGTCTGCCCCTACCACCAATGGAACTACAAGTTGAACGGCGACCTGCAGGGCGTGCCGTTCCGCCGCGGCGTCAAGCAGGATGGCAAGGTGCAGGGCGGCATGCCGAAGGAGTTCAAGCCCGAGGAACACGGCCTTACCAGGCTCAAGGTCGCGACCCGCGGCGGCGTGGTGTTCGCCTCGTTCGACCACGAGGTGGAGTCGCTGGAAGACTATCTCGGGCCGACGATCCTGAACTATTTCGACCGCCTGTTCAACGGGCGCAAGCTCAAGGTCCTCGGCTACAACCGCCAGCGCATCCCGGGCAACTGGAAGCTGATGCAGGAAAACATCAAGGATCCATACCACCCCGGCCTGCTGCACACCTGGTTCGTCACTTACGGCCTGTGGCGCGCCGATAACAAGTCGCAGCTGGTAATGGACGCGCACCACCGCCACGCGGCCATGATCTCGACCCGCGGGACGGGCGGCGTGAAATCGGAAGTGACGGCCGGCGTCACCAGCTTCAAGGAAGGTATGGAGATCCACGACAAGCGCCTGCTCGACATCGTGCCCGAGGCATGGTGGGGCGGCCCGACCGCGGTGATGATGACGGTGTTCCCGAGCGTGATCTTCCAGCAGCAGGTCAACAGCGTATCGACGCGCCATATCCAGCCGGACGGCCATGGATCGTTCGATTTCGTCTGGACGCATTTCGGCTTCGAGGACGACACCGAGGAAATGACGCAACGCCGTCTGATCCAGGCGAACCTGTTCGGCCCGGCCGGCTTCGTGTCGGCGGACGACGGTGAGGTGATCGAGCTGTCGCAATACGGCTTCGAGCAGAAACCATGCCACCGCGCGGTTGCGGAGCTCGGCGGCTACGAGGTCGAGGACACGGACCACATGGTCACGGAATCGCTGATCCGCGGGATGTACGCGTACTGGCGCAAGGTCATGGAGGATTGAATGGGCGCGCACGACGACTTCCAGAATTACCTGGCGCTGGCCCAGTTGTATGCCGACTATGCCGCCACGGTGGACGCGCAGGACTGGGACCGCTGGGTCGATTTCTTCACCGAGGACTGCCAGTACAAGGTGCAGCCCCGGGAAAACCATGAGCGCGGCTTCCCGCTCGCGACCTTGGCGCTGCTGAGCCGCGGCATGCTGAAGGACCGGGTCTACGGCATCCGGGAAACCCTGTTCCACGATCCGTACTACCAGCGCCACGTGGTCGGCCTGCCGCGCATCCTGCGGCGCGACGGCGACGTGATCGAGGCCGAGGCGAACTACGCGGTGTTCCGCACGAAGCTGAGCCAGGAAAGCACGGTGTTCAACGTCGGCCGCTACCTGGACCGGGTGCGCGTCACGGCGGATGGACTGAAGTTCGAATCCAGGCTGTGCGTCTACGACACCGAGATGATCCCGAACTCGTTGATTTACCCGATTTAACGCAAAGGTGGCAATCATGGCAAACAACTGGACCGATGTCGGCGCACTGGACGACGTGCCCGACGAGGAGGTGACGGGCGTCCAGACCGCTGGCAAGGACCTCGCGCTCTACAGCGTCGACGGCCAGGTCTACGTGACCGACAACCTCTGTACCCACGGGAACGCGCGCCTGTGCGACGGGTTCCTGGAAGGTTTCGAAATCGAATGCCCGCTGCACCAGGGGAAATTCGACATCCGCAATGGCCATCCCATGTGCGAGCCGGTCACCGAGGCGGTGCGCACCTACCCGGTGAAGATCGAAGGAGGGAGGGTGTTCGTGGATCTCGGTTGATCCCCGTTTCAACGGACCCCCGGCCGCAGGTTTCGGGGCCGGTCCGCGGAAGGCGGCGCAAGACCGCATCCGCTCAAACAACTACAGGAGACATCATGTCCGTCACGCACAAGGTCGATGTACAACAACTGATCGATTCCGGGCGCTTTTCGCGCTACCAGTTTCTCATCGCTTTCCTCTGTTTCATCATCATCGCCATCGATGGATTCGATACGGCGATCATCGGCTTCATCGCGCCTTCGCTGCGCGGTGAATGGCATCTGCTGCCCCAGCAGCTCGCACCGCTGCTATCGGCCGGGCTGGTCGGTCTGGCGTTCGGGTCGTTCCTCGCGGGGCCGCTCGGCGACCGCATCGGCAGGAAGACCGTTCTTGTCCTCTCCGTGCTGTTCTTCGGTATCTGGAGCCTCGCTTCCGCCTACACCGACTCGCTGTTCACGCTGACCCTGTTCCGCTTCCTGACCGGACTCGGCCTCGGAGGCGCCATGCCGAACGCGATCACGCTCACGTCGGAGTATTCGCCCCAGCGCAGCAAGTCGACGGTCGTGACGATCATGTTCTGCGGCTTCACGCTCGGCTCCGGCCTGGGCGGCGCGCTGGCCGCGCACATGATTCCGGCATACGGATGGCGCAGCATGCTGCTGCTCGGCGGCTATTTGCCGATGGCCTGCGCCGTCCTGTTCTACTTCCTGCTGCCGGAATCGGTACGCTTCCTCGTCCTGCGCCGTCCCGCCAGCCGCCAGATCGAAGCAACCCTGCGCCGCATCGCGCCACAGGCAAAGCTGGCCGGCGCCGGCTTCTTCATTCCGGAGCCGCCGTCCGCCGCGCGGCGCTCGCCCGTCGCGCAGCTCTTCGCCACGCCGCTCGCGTTCGGTACGCTGGCGCTGTGGGCGGCATTCTTCATGAGCCTGCTGATCGTCTACCTGCTCACCAACTGGCTGCCGACCCTGTTCAAGGAGGCCGGCTTCCCGCTCGCCAAGGCCGCGCTGGTGTCGGCCATGTACCAGGTCGGCGGCACCGTCGGCGCCATCGTCCTCGGCCGGCTGATGGACCGCTTCAATCCGTATCGCGTGCTGGCGATCGCTTACCTGTCGGCGATCGCATTCATTGCACTCATCAGCTTCAACTACACCGACCTCGCGATCCTGAACCTGGCGGTCGCCGGCGTGGGCTTCTGCGTCAGCGGTTCCCAGATCGGCGCCAACGCGCTGGCGGCCGCGTTCTACCCGACCAGCAACCGCGTGACCGGCGTGAGCTGGGCACTCGGCGTCGGTCGCTGCGGCGCGATCCTCGGGTCGATGATGGGCGGTGCGCTGCTCGGTGCCGGGCTGGGATTCTCGACCATCATCCTGTTGCTGGCGATTCCCGCGCTGCTGGCGTCGATCGCAGTCTTCGCGATGTTCAAGCGTTATCCACGGCCGGCCACGGGTGCGGCGTCCGCACCGGGCGCCGGCGCGGCATCCGTGCCGGTTTCCCACTGATTCCCCGACTGACCAGAATCATGAAACTCTACAGCTTCTTCAATAGTTCCACGTCGTACCGCGTTCGCATCGCCCTCGCACTGAAGGGCCTCCCGTACGACTATGCCGGCGTCAACCTGCGCAGCGGCGAGCAGGGCAGGGAGGGGTATCGCGCGCTGAGCCCCGCCGGCATCGTGCCGGTGCTGGTCGACGGCGGCGTCACGCTGACGCAATCGCTTGCGATCATCGACTATCTCGACCAGCGTCATCCGACGCCCCGCCTGGTGCCGGAAGACACGCTCGCGCGCGCTCGCGTGCTCGAAATCGCCCAGACCATCGCCTGCGAGATCCATCCGATCAATAACATCCGGGTGTTGAAGTACCTGACCGGCAAGCTGGATGTCAGTGAAGCGGACAAGGCGGCCTGGTACCGGCATTGGGTCGACGAGGGCCTGGGCGCCGTGGAAAGCCTGCTGGCGCAGCGGCCGGCCAGCGCCTATTGCGTCGGCGATGCGCCGACGCTTGCCGACTGCTGCCTGGTACCCCAGGTGGCGAACGCGCTGCGCATGGGATGCGACCTGTCGCGCTTCGCCCGCGTGCGCGCGGTGGTCGAGCATTGCATGGCCCAGCCGGCGTTCATCCAGGCGGCCCCGCAGAACCAGCCGGACTACGTGGATTAGACAACCCCCCAGTCGTAACCGGCCCGCCACGGCAGCGCGGCGGGCACACCCTATATACAACAAGCAGGAGACATGATGAAGAACGTTGCAACCAAAGGGCGCGGCGCGCTCGCGACCGCCCTGGTGGCAGGCCTGTGCGCAGGCACGGCATCGGCCCAGACCAATATCAGCGTGTACGGCATCGTCGATGCCGCCATCGTCCACACCGACAACGTGGACGCCGCCGGACACGGCTTGACGAAGATGCCGACGTTGACCGGCAGCGTTCCCTCGCGCCTCGGCTTCCGTGGATCGGAAGACCTGGGCAATGGCCTGTCGGCGGTCTTCGCACTGGAGAACGGCTTCAATCCGGACGTCGGCACGGCGAGCCAGGGCGGCCGCCTGTTCGGGCGCCAGGCCTGGGTCGGGCTGAAAGGCGACTGGGGCATGCTGCAGCTGGGCCGCGTGCCGAACATGACGTTCTATTCCATGATCAAGAGCGACGTGCTGGGGCCGAACCTGTTCTCGATCAGCAGCATCGACCTCTACATCCCGAACGCCCGCAGCGACAACGCGATCGCCTACCTGGGCACGTTCAGGGAATTCACCGCCGGCGCGACCTACAGCTTCGGGCGCGACGCTTCGGCGGCGGGCGGCCCGGCGGCCACCAGCTGCCCGGGGGAGGTCGCGAGCGACGCGCGCGCCTGCCGCCAGTTCACCGGCCTGCTCGGTTACGACACCCAGCGCTACGGGGTCACGGCATCCTACGACAAGCTGTACGGGAATACCGGCGCCGCGTTCGGGCTGACCAGCAGCAGCCGCTACGACCGCCGCGTCACGCTCAATGGCTATGTCATGCTGGGCCGGACGAAGGTGGGCGGCGGCGTCATGGACCGCAAGACCGATGCGGCGACCGGGCTCGTCGAGTCGGACCTCTACTACCTCGGCGTCAGCCAGCCGTTCGGCGCCGCGCTGACGCTGGACGCGCAGGTGGCGCGCAAGAACGTGAAAGGCTCGGCCGACGACTCGACGATGCTGGTGGCGCGCCTGACCTATGCGTTCTCGAAGCGCACCGCCGTGTATGGCGCCATCGGCCGCATGGACAACCACGGCCGGGCGGCGATCGCCCTGGATGCCGGCGGAACGGTTGCGCCCGGACAGGCACAGAACGGGATCATGACCGGGATCCGGCACACGTTCTGATCGGCGCCCAGGGACCCGGAGACCAACATGGCACTTTCATTCCGCACCAAGCTGTTCCTGCCACTCGTGCTCAGCTGGCTATGCCTGCTGACGATCGTCGCGGCCAACAGCGTGCACGAACGCGCGCTGCGCATGGACGAGCGCAAGACGCAGATCGTCAATGCCGGCGACATGGGAATCTCGATCCTGAAGGAGTACGCCGCGCTGGCCGCGGCGGGCCAGCTCACCGACGCGCAGGCGCGTGAACAGGCGCTGGCCCGCGTCAAGGCGCTGCGCTATGGCGACACGGGCTACCTGCTGGTGATCGACTCGAAGCAGATGCTCATGCATCCGCTCAAGCCGGATCTGGTCGGGCGCAGCGTCGCCGACATCCGCGATGTCGAAGGGCGGCAGATGTGCCTCGACGCGCTGCAGACGGTGAAGGCCACGGGAAAGGGATTCACCTACCTCATGTGGAACAAGCCGGGTGCCACCGAACCGGAGCGCAAGATGAACTATGACGTCCACTTCGCGCCATGGGACTGGACCATCATGACGGGACTGTACATCGGCGACGTGGACGCGGCCTTCCACCGGTCGCTGCTCCGGTCGGCGCTGGTGCTGGCGCTGGCGGGCCTGTTCCTGTCGGTCTGCGTCGTCGCGATCGTCCGCAACATCGAGCGCTCGCTGGGCGGGACGCCCGCACAGGCCGCCGCGCTGGCCCGGCGCATCGCGCAGGGCGACCTGGCGGCGCCGATCGAAACCCGTCCGGGCGATACCGACAGCCTGATGGCATCGATGCGGACGATGCGCGACGCGCTCGTGGACATCGTGAGCCGGGTCCGCGCCGGCACGACGACGATCACGGGCGCAGCGGGAGAGATCGCGGCAGGCAATGCGGACCTGTCGGCGCGCACGGAGGACCGCGCGGCCTCGCTCGAGGAGACGGCGTCCTCGATGGAGGAACTGACGGCGGCCGTGCGGCAGACCGCCGACAACGCGGGCCAGGCCGATGCGCTGGCACGGTCCGCGGCCGACGTGGCCGGTCGTGGCGGTGCCATCGTGGCGCAGGTCGTCGACACGATGGCGTCGATCGACTCGTCGTCGCGCCGGATCGTCGACATCATCGGTGTCATCGACGGCATCGCGTTCCAGACCAATATCCTGGCATTGAACGCGGCCATCGAAGCGGCGCGCGCCGGCGAGCAGGGCAGGGGATTCGCCGTCGTCGCCGGCGAGGTTCGCAATCTTTCGCAACGCGCGGCGGCGGCGGCCCGCGAAATCAAGGCCCTGATCGACGACGCCGTCGATCAGGTGAGGGTGGGCAGGACGCTCGTCAACCAGGCCGGCGCGACGATGCACGAGATCGTCGACAGCGTCGGCAAGGTGTCGTCCACCATCGGCGAGATCACGCTGGCGGCGCGCGAGCAGAATGTTGGCATCGAGCAGATCAATCTGGCGATCGGTCAAATGGACGAAGTGACCCAGCAGGATGCGGCGCTGGTCGAACAGGTCGCGGCAGCGTCCGACTCGATGCGCCAACAGGCGGTGGAACTGGGACAATCCGTCAGCATCTTCACACTCGCGGAAGATCGCGCCGTGCGGCAGGCAGGTACGGGTTCTGTCCGGCCATACCGAGCGTCACCGCGAAACACTGGAACTGGCACGGCCGGCGCGCGCGATTCTCGTGTCGTTGAACTCACTCAGGTTTGATCATAAGCGCCCACGCCGGCCTAAACGAATACGTGATGAGCTATCAGAGGGCGCTATCAGCCGTTTGCGGTAGCGAAGCGGTCAGGCAGCGGCCTGCAAAGCCGTGTAGATGGGTTCGACTCCCGTCCTCGCCTCCACCCTGTTTTTTGCTCAGTGCCCGGATATCGATTCAGGTCAGGTCTTAATCTCTCCAGGAGCGGCTCTATCGGCGTCCCGGGCAGGGGCTTCCAGGAACTGCGCTTCGGGGCCACCGGCTCCGTGCGCGTGGAGGCCACGCCTGCCCAGACATTGCAGACCGTCCAGTTTGCAGGTGGTACCCGGACGACCATGACCGACCTTGCCACGCGCAACGGCGTGCGGTTTGACAATGCGGACGGTTCCTACGGGCTGATGCGGCACGACAGCCAGGGCAACGTGACCGTCGCCTTCTATTCCTCGACCGGCGTGAAACAGAGCCGCACGTGGAGCAGGGCCGACGGTTCGTCCGGAAGCGATACCTATCGCATCGACGGGTCGTCGACGGGCACGGTACGTCAGTCCGACGGCAGTACGGCAACCTACGAGGACGATGGCCGTGGCATGGTTACCACGCAGTTGCGCGATGTGCGGGGCGCCTTCACCGGATCGACGGTCGCCACGACTGGCCCGCAGGGGCGCGCGGTCACCACCTATGACGCCAATGGCGCGACGCTGAGCACGACCTGGACCCGCGCCGATGGCACGCAGATATCCTACAGCGACGACCGCAAGGGCTTGCATACCGAACGCCACCTCGACCCGGCCGGCGCATTGACCAGCACGGTGGTGACGCGCACGGACGCTGCCGGCAACGTCACCACGACGAATGCCGACGCCGCCGGCGCGACGGTATCGGACACCTGGCGCCACGCGGATGGCGCGCATGGCGGCGATTTCTTCAATGCGGACGGCTCGTCGTCGGGCTATACCTACGCGCCTGACGGCAGTTATACGACCTATGTCGACGACGGCAAGGGCACGACGAGCACCACCGCATTCATCGCGGCCGGCATCGCGATCGGTGTGACGACCACGACGCCGGCCGACAGCGGCGGTGTCCGTACCGACAACCCAGACGGCACGTATGTGGTGCGTACCGGGAGCGGCAGCAACTTGACCTGGACGACCTACAGCGCGGCCGGCGTGAAGCTGTCGGACAGCTGGTCTCGCGCCGACGGCTCCGGCGGTGGCGATGTGTTCCAGGCCGACGGCGTGGTCACGGGCCGCACCTACCGGCCGGACGGCAGTTATGCGATCCCGCCGGCATCCTGCTGGCGCGCACGGTCGATGACGGCAATGGAGTGACCACTACCGAGACGCTGGACGCCGAGAGCAGGCTGACGGGTTCCAGCCTGACGATCGCCATGGCGGACGGTAGCGTGCGTACGGTCCAGTATGATGCGGCAGACCGGGCCGTGGGATCGAGCACGACGACGGTAGCGGGCACCGTGACGACCACGCTCCTCGATGATGCTGTCGGTGCCGCCATCGGAAGCCGGGTGACGACGAGCGACGGCGCGGGCAGCAGCGGCACGATCGTCTATGACGCCGCCGGCAATGTCAGCGCGTCGTCGCGGGTCGAAGTCCTCGCCCCCGGGTACGGTGCGTATCACCCAGTTCGACGCGTCCGGTGCGCAGGCCGGCGCGTACATGATGGCCGTGGATGCTGCCGGCAAGATCACGACCTCCAACTACGATGCCGCAGGAAGGCTGACCGGCAGCGTGGCCGCGATGCCGAGATGCAGCTGACGGCCGAGATCAGGGAGGGCAACCGGACTGCGCTGCAGTATCTGCTGTCGCCAGTTTTGGAGGCGGTACATGATAGCGCCCGCGAGCGCTAATCGCAGAGTGGTGGGACGGTGATACGTGTTCGAAATGGCCGACGGTGGCCGCAGATGTTGGTGACTCGCCGCTGCTGTTGTGGGAGCGGTTTGTTTGAGTCCAGCCGGTAGCAGGTCATTCGCGACACCATGAACGTAGGGCTCAACAGCGGGGAGTGGAGCGCAGCGGGGAGACAATTGACGTGATACCCCGTTATTGGCGGTTCACGGATTGATAACCCTGGCATGGTATCGTGAATGGTACTGACTCAGGAGTGCTATTACATTCGTATGTGATTCACATACTTAGCTCGACGATTGGTAATCGAGTGGGAATGAGATTCCCGCAGTAAGCTATACCCTCGTGGTTTGAAAAGGCTCGCTTCGGCGAGCTTTTTTCAAACACAGGTAGATGGGGTCGACTCCCGTCCCCGCCTCCCGCGTAGCTGCAATGAGAATACTAACGTCAACGTCGCAGCCGCTCCACTGGCGAACTGACGATTCGGTGAACGAGGGACGCGGTCACGCCCATCGACATGAGGAACACGCGAGCTGCCTGCGGGCCGAACGATCTGCGTATTGCCAATGCTTTGTAGATCATGCGAGCCGTTCGCCCGTCCCTTCGGAAATAAGTTGACGAGACGGCATCGGTTTGAACATCAATTCTCGGAGCATCGGCTCGGATCAGCAACGTTTCTATACTCATGAACGGCTCCGGAGTTATTGCTCGACGTGCGTGCGTGGCGGGTCCGATCCTGAGATTCGTGGCCTGAAACGGATCAGGCAGCGCAACCACACTGTGGAGCCGGACATGTTGAAGGTTTAGAGATGACTTCACCGTCAGACACGGGCCGGTCGCATACAGAGTTGCGCGGAATGCCGGGTGACGCCACGCACTAGATTACTGTAGCACTTGCCGGGGCACCGTGCGGGATTTAACACCAGAGATGAGCCACAGGGCCGGGCTAGCCGTGTAGATTGGTTCGGTTCCGGAGAAGCCAAGCTGGAATCTCATGCGCTGCTGGGCCAGTGGCACGTCATCGCAGTTCGCGCCACAACAGCAGCAACACGGGCCCGTAAAACAGGATAGCGGTCAACGCAATCAGACACACGCCCAACAGCACTGATCTGTTGATTCTCGAAGCGGCGATCAGGCGGTGCGTCGATTCGTTGTTCATTGACGAGTTCATGATTGTCTCCTCGGTCGACAGGCCAGTAACCGTACCCTCGATCGATAGGAGGCAATATCTGTGCCAGGGGCACGATGCGCTTACATTTCAATGACTTGGAATGCGCCATCTGCCGCAGTGCTCCGAACTGTAAAAGTCTCCGAAAGCCGCGCAACATCCTGAGTTGCTCAAGCCCAGTCGTGTCTAGACGATATGTCGAGTAATAGACAAAACGTTTAATCCGGTCTACACTGCGCCTCATGATGACCAAAACCTCCGAGCAGCAGCTTCTGCTATCCCAGGTCGAGCAGATAGCGGACGGCCTTGCGCGAACCTTCGCACCGTTCACTGAAGTGGTGGTGCACGATTTGCTCGATCCCGCGCACTCGATCCTCGCTGTGCACAACAACCTGTCCGGGCGTCAAGTGGGAGACCCTGCCACGGAGCTGGGCCTTGCGCGGATCACGGACCCCGAGTACGCGCAAGTCATCGCGAACTATCCGAATCGGTTCGCCGACGGCCGACAGGTCAAGAGCACCTCGATCGGCATCAAGGATGCCGACGGACGGTATGTCGCCGCCTTGTGCCTGAACGTCGACCTGACCCTGTTCCACGGCTTTCAAAGCGCGTTGAACAAGTTCACCACGGTCGATGGGGCGACCCCTGTCAATGAGTCGTTCGACCCCTCCGGTGCAGATGGCATCCGTGCCCGCATCGATGAATTCGCAGCAAGGATGGCGGTCACGCCCCGTTCCCTCAAGGCGGAGGAGCGCCGGATGCTGATGAAGGAATTGAGGGCGGCAGGAATGTTGGAAATGCGCCGTGCGATGGATACCATCGCCGCGCATTTGGGCGTCTCTCGTGCCACGGTGTACAGCGATGCGAAGTAAACACATCATGGAAATCAACCAATGACCAATCTCCCCAATTTCGACGACGTCGTCGCCGCTGCGGCCCGTATTGCCGGACATGCGCACCAAACCCCTGTCCTGACCTCACGCACGGTCGACGAAGCGTTCGGCGCCAAGGTCTTCTTCAAATGCGAGAATTACCAGCGTATGGGCGCTTTCAAGTTCCGCGGCGCGTTCAATTCGCTCGCCAGGTTCAACCCCGAGCAGCGCAGGGCCGGTGTGGTGGCGTTTTCTTCGGGCAACCATGCCCAGGCGATCGCGCTGTCGGCCAGGCTGCTGGGCATTCCCGCGACCATCGTGATGCCGCACGACGCACCCGCCGCGAAGGTGGCCGCGACAAAGGGTTATGGCGGCAACGTGGTCATCTACGACCGATACAAGGAAGATCGCGAGCAGATCGGACGCGCACTGGCCGAGAAGCACGGGCTGACGCTGATTCCGCCCTATGATCACCCCGATGTCCTGGCCGGGCAGGGGACGGCCGCGAAGGAACTGTTCGAGGAGGTCGGCCCGCTGGATGCCTTCTTCGTGCCATTGGGTGGCGGTGGACTGCTGTCGGGCTCGGCCCTCAGCACGCGTGCGCTGTCGCCCGACTGCCAGCTGTTCGGCGTCGAGCCCGAAGCGGGCAATGATGGCCAGCGCTCCTTCCGCAGCGGCAGCATCGTCCATATCGACACACCCAAGACCATCGCCGATGGCGCGCAGACTCAGCATCTGGGCAATATCACATTCCCGATCATCCGGCGCGACGTCAACGATATCCTTACCGCCACCGACGCGGAACTGGTCGATTGCATGGGCTTCTTCGCCACCCGAATGAAGACGTTCGTCGAGCCGACCGGCTGCCTGGGATTCGCCGCTGCCCGTCAGCGCAAGGCGGAGCTCAAAGGCAAACGGGTCGGTATTCTGGTGAGTGGCGGCAACGTCGACCTGGCCCGCTTCGCGAGCCTGGTCGCGGCGTGAGGACGCTTTGTCGTTATTGATGATTGATTGAATCGCGCGCTGCGCGATCGGTCAGCCTGGCGATGTCCGTCGGATGCGCCATCCGGACCAGCCTCATTGAAAATTTGTCGGCCTCATGGCGTTACGTCTCCATGGCCTTGGCCACCAGCAGGGTATCGGTGAACTGCTCGAAGGCCACGATCTTGCCGCCGGCGAGCCGCCACACGTGGGCCACGCGCGCTTGCATGGACCGTCCGGTGCGCTTGTACGTGCCGGAATAGGTGCCGATACCGACGATGCGGTCGCCGCCATCGACCAGGGACTCGAGCGTCATGCGGTAGTCATGCCACTCGCTGCCCAGGGCCTTGAACACGTGTTCGGCAATTTGCGCGGGGCCGATCCACGTACCCGCGCAAGGGAAACCCGCCATCTCCGTCCAGCGCGCGTCCGGCGCGACATCGGCCAGCATGGCGGCGAGGTCGCCGCGGTCCGATGCGGCATAGTGCTCGGACACGATTTGCAAGTTGCTTCGCATGGTGCTTCTCCTGTCTTCAGATTGAACAGCTGTCGGGGCCGCAGCCGAACGCCGTCGGCGCGCTTCCCTGCGACGCCACGTCATCGGGCAGTTGAGCCCTCAGCCAGTCCCGCAGCGCCTGCGGGCGGCCAAGGAAGGCTCCCGCGTCGAGCACGGTGAGCTTGCCGTCGCGTTCGAGCACGAAGCTGGGGAAGCCCCGTGCGCCGACGCGTTCCATCAGCCTGCGCGTCTCGGCAATGTGTGCGTGCAGTTCCTCGCGTTGTGCTGTGTCCAGCGCCCGCGCGAAGGCAGTGGCGTCCAGCCCGATCGCGCCCGCCATCTCGACGAGCACGGCGCGGTCGACGATGCGCCGGCCTTCGACATAGTGCGCGGATTGCAGGCGGGACAGCATGTCCAGGCCGCGGCCGGCGAGCGTTTCGGCCGCCAGCACCGCAGCCGTCGGCGGCGCGGAATCGAATACCGCCGAGGCATCGCGCAACAGGCCTTCGAAATAAGCGTCGCCGAATGGCTGGCCGGTGAGTTCCGCGATGCGCCGGTCGTGCGGCATCACATAACCGCGCAACTGCGGCGTGACGGGCTGTCGCCGGTCGCCCGCCATCATGCCGCCCCCGTGCGCCCGCACGGGCACGACCTCGCGGGCAGCCTTTACCAGCGGGGCGGCGCCATAGCACCAGCCGCAAAGGGGATCGTGGATGTAGTGCAGCGTCGTGGTGCTCATGGGCTTCTCCTCAGTACATCGGCCGCGGGTTAACCTTGTCGGCTGGCACCGCCTGCATCACGTCCCAGTGTTCGGCGATCTTGCCGTTCGCGACGCGGAAAATGTCCACGATGACCATTTCCGGGTTGGCGCCCATCTTCGGCTGGCGGGTCTGCACGAAGACCAGGTCTCCCTCGGCCGCGACGCGCAGGAACTCGACCTTGAACTTCGGGCCCTGGAGCAGTCCGAGTTTCTCGACGAACTGCTTGACTGCCTCGGTACCGTCGGTCATGTACGGGTTGTGCTGGATGTAGTCGTTCGCCCAGTAGCGGTCGACGGCGCCGAGGTCGTGGTCGCCGAACAGCGCCTGGTAGGCCTTGAGCACCAGTGCCTTGTTGGCTGCGGCTGTGTCGTGCACGTGGGACTTGGCAGGCGTGGCCGGTTGCGCCTCTGCCGCTTGGGCGGCGGGCAGCGTCGTGGCGCCGAACGCCAGGACCAGCGACAAAGCGAGTGTTTGGGTCTTGATCATGGTTCTATTTCCTTGGTTGTCCGTGTTCCGATTACCACTTCATCTCGCCCTTGTTGACCTTGGCGCCGATGTCCAGCGCGATACCCAGGCCTGCCCTCGGATAGGCCTTCTGCATCGCCTCGATCAGGTCAGCGGCGTTCCTGGCCTTGGCGGCTTCGGCGTCGAAGCGCTGCAGGTACTCGCGGGTATAGGCAATGCTGCTGGCGTCGAGCGCGGTGCCGGCGGCCATGTGACCCGGCACGACGGTTGCCGGCTTCAGCGCCTGCATCTCGTCGAGCTGTGCGAACCACGCCTGGCGTTCGCTGGGCTTTTGCGTATCGGCCGTCCAGACGTGCAGATTGCCGAACACCGCGATGTTGCCGACGATGGCCTTGAGGGACGGGATCCACATGTACGGACGGTGCGCGAGCTCTCCGGTCGTGCCGCACACCTCGATCGTTTCGCCATCCACCGTCAGCGTCGTGCCCTCGAGTTCGTCCGGCACGATAGGCTGCTTCGGCGCATTGGCGCCCATCTTCGGCGCCCAGACCGCCATTTTGCCGGCCATCTTGGCCTGGATTTTTTCGCGCACGGCAGGCGTGGTCAACACCTGGGCCTGCGGGAACAGGCTCTTCAGCGTCTCGGCGCCGAAGTAGAAATCCGGGTCCGCGTTGCTGATGAAGATGGCCTTGAGCGTCTTGCCCGAATCGAGCACGTTGGCAGCGATGCGCAGCGCATCGGCGCGGGTGAAGCCGCTGTCGATCACCAGCGCCTCGGTCTTGCCGCTGACGACGACGGAATTGACGTGGAAGCTGGGGCCGCCGGCGTTGTAGACCTTCAGGGTCAACGGCGCAGCGGCCTGTGCTCCGGCACCGTCGGCGGCGACAACGCCGAGCGTCAGGGCGGGAACGACAAAACGGGCAATCTTCTTGGGTGAAAACATGGCGATCTCCTGAGTCGAATGGGTTGTAATGCGATGCGTACTTTATTCCTACCGATTCAAGAGATAAACTGCCGTTATTGAAATTGATAATTGCATGAATCGATGAAATGGACCGCTGAATGGATCGCTTGACCGCTGCCCGGATCTTCGTGGAAGTCGCCGAGCGCGGCAGCCTCACCCAGACTGCCGCGCGCCTGGAGATGTCGCAGGCCATGGTCAGCCGCTACCTGGCGGCGATGGAAGGCTGGGTCGGGGCGCGCCTGCTGCACAGGACCACCAGGCGCATCACCCTGACCGATGCCGGGCAGGCGGTGTTGTCGTCCTGCCGGCAGCTGCTGGAACTGGCGGACGACGTCGAACACATTGCCGGCAACCGCAACCGGGAACCGGAGGGCAAGCTGCGCGTTGCGACATCCAGCTCCTTTGCCGAGGCACAGCTGACCACGGCCGTGGTGGATTTCCAGCGTCTGCATGCCCGCGTGCAGGTCGAGTTGCTCGTCGCGGACCGGCCGGTGGATCTCGTCGAGGATCGCATCGATCTCGCGGTGCGGATCACGAACTCGCTGGATCCGGCCATCGTTGCGCGGCCGTTGGCGCAATGCCGTTCGGTGCTGTGCACATCGCCCGACTACCTCGCGCAGCACGGCCAGCCGGCCGGGATCGAGGCATTGAACGCGCATCGATTCGTGACCAACTCCTTTGGCGCCGGGGCGCATCACCGCTTCCGATACCGTGGGCAAACGGTGGACGTGCCGGCCAACGGCATGCTCTTCACCAACGAAACCGCGATCTTGCGCAGAGCGGTTCTCGCCGGTGCCGGGCTGGGCATGCTGCCCACTTACTATGTCGGTGACGATCTTCGCACCGGACGGCTTGTGCGCGTATTGGCCGACTATGAGCCGGAGCCGCTGGGCATCCACGCCGTGTACCTGTCGCGCCGGCACCGGCCGCTTGCCTTGCAACTGTTGCTGGACTTCCTTGCGCAGCGTTTCGGCGGCGATGTTGCGCCGTGGGACAGGAATATGCTGTAAAACCGAGCGGTGCCAAGTCGGACCTGCCGTCCCGACGGCGCACACATGACATCGTTCTCGACTTGCCGACACCCGGGTCGTCGCCGATTGCCGTCGGGAGGACCGGACCAGTTTTGCAGGGGCAGCGCGCTCCCGGAATGTGTGTATACTCGGAATTTTTCTGATGTGGTCCCATGCCTGCTGATCGACAAGACAGAACATCGCCCTTGGCCAGCCGCGCTCAGCGCGTGTCTTTCCGCGACGTGGCAGCGGCTCTGCTTTCCCTGGCTGCTGTGCTCGATGCCAGTCCCGTGCTGGCGCAAGCAGCCAAGCCGCCCGCGCCCTCAGCCGCGCCCGCCAAGCTCGACACCGTCACCGCGCGCCGCGGCGACATCCAGCAAACGGTCGACGCGGCCGGCAAGCTCCAACTCCACAAATGGGCCGACGCGTACGCCCAGATTGGCGGACAGGTGAAAGAGGTGTTGGTCGCCATCGGTGACACGGTCCAGGCCGACCAGGCCCTGCTCGACATCACGCCGACCCAACAACCCTCCAAAGTCGAAAGCAATCGTGCCCAGATGGCCCGACTGCAGGCGGATCTGGCCGACCAGCGCGCGCAACTTGAATTCGCCCAGCTTCAGTTCAAGCGCCAGACCCAGTTGAAAGCGCAAAACGCGACTCGCGAGGACGCCTTCGAATCCGCGCGGATGAACGCGTCATCGGCAACCGCGCGCGTCGATGCGATCACGGCGCAGATCCACGAACTCGAAGCGACATTGAAAATCGATGAGGAAGCGCGTCAGAAAACGCTGGTACGGTCGCCGATTGCCGGCACCGTGGTGGCGATGGCGGCTCGGACGGGACAAATGCTCGCTGCCGCGCAACCTGCCGCACCGCTGCTCCGTATCGCCGACCTGTCCGAAATGACGGTGGCCGCGCGCGTTGCGGAAAACGATGTGACGCGCTTGCGTCCCGGCATGGCAGCGAGTTTCACGACCCCTGGCTATCCCGGTAAACACTGGTCGGGGAAGCTGCGGCAGGTCATTCCCATCCCGGACGATGGCACGGGCGAGCAGGGCAAGCAGGCCTTTTATACGGTCCTGTTCGAGGTCAAGAATCCGGATCACGAACTGATGAGCGGCATGAGTGCGCAGGTACAGTTCGTCGTCGCGCAGGCGCGCGATACGTTGCTACTGCCGGCGAACGGCCTCGGTGCGCAGGACGAGGACGGCCAGTACAACGTCAATGTGCTCGACGCCGGCCAACAGGTCGGTGCCCGCAAGGTGAAGGTGGGATTGCGCAATGCGCAACAGGTGCAGATTCTGTCCGGCTTGGCTGCGGGCGACAAGGTGCTGGTCGGTCCCGTGCCCATGGCATCCGGCTCCTGAGGCACACCGATGACACACCGCGCCTTGACGCTGACATTATTGGCTTGCTCCGTGCTGACGGGATGCGCCAGCCATGCACCCATCGCCGAGCCGCCACCCAAGGTCGACTTGCCTGCCGGTTGGAGCGTCGCCGGGGCACCGAACCAGCAGGAGTGGCCTGACAAGAATTGGTGGCAGCGGTTTGGGAGTCCTGAACTGACGCAGCTCGTCGATGAAGGCCAGTCCAGCAACCTGGAACTCGCGGGCGCACTGGCACGCGTGAAGCAGGCCGAGGCCCAGGCGCGCATTGCCGGCGTGTCTTTGCTGCCGACTGCAAATTTCTACGGCGACGCCAGCCGCGCCGTGCCGATCGGAAGCGGCAGCGCGAGCACCTCCGCCGGCGGTTCGTTGCAGGTGTCGTACGAAGTCGATTTCTGGGGCAAGAACAAGGCGAGCGTGGCATCCGCTGAAGCGTCGCTCGAGGCGAATCGTTTCGACCGTCAAACCGTGGCATTGACGGTCACCAGCGGCATCGTATCGACCTATCTGCAGGTGTTGTCGCTGCACGATCGGCTTGCCGTCGCGCGCGAGCACGTCGCGAACGCCGAACATGTCCTGAAGCTGGTCGAGGTACAACAAAGCGCGGGGGCTGCCTCGACGCTCGACCTCGCGCGCCAGCGGTCCGCCGTGGCGCAGCAACAATCGGACATACCGGACTTGATGCAGCAGGAGCGCGAAGCGCAGTCGGCGCTGGCAATCCTGCTCGGTAAAACGCCGCAGACATTCTCCGTCGGCCAGTATGGACTGGACACGATCACCTCGCCCGAGGTGTCCCCGGGCTTGCCGTCCGAGCTCCTGTCGCGCCGGCCCGATATCCGCCGCGCCGAGGCCAACCTGGCTGCCGCCGATGCCAACGTCGCCGTCGCTCGGGCGAACCTGTTCCCCAGCATTAACCTCACCGGCGCGATGGGCGCGCAAAGCAGCGCCTCGCTGTCGCTGCTCAATGCGCCGAATCTGCTCGCCAATGTCAGTGCCTCGCTGATGGCGCCGATTTTCGATGGCGGCCGCCTGAAGCGGGAACGCGACCTCGCCATCGCCCGAAAACAGGAATTGGTCGAGGTGTATCGCGCGACCGTGATCGCCGCCTTGTCGGAAGTCGATACGGCGCTGGGCCAGATCCGCAGCCTGGATGAGCAGCGGCGCTTGAAGACAGCCGAACTGGAACAGGCGCGCCAGGCGTACGACCTGGCGGAAATCCGATACAAATCGGGCGCCGAAGATTTGATGACGGTTCTCGATACGCAGCGCGCGCTATCGGACGTGCAGAACGATATGGGGAAATTGAAGCTGAAGCGCCTGCAGGCGACGGTGTCCTTGTATAAGGCACTCGGCGGTGGTTGGAAGGACGATCAACGCCCAGGCAATCCGCCTGCCGCGAAAACTTGATCCATGTTGGCGGGGCGCCTGGCCGGGACTGACGCCCTGGTCGATCGCCCGCTCGGCGATCACGGGCCTGAGCCATTGGTTCCTCGACTCATCGTGATACTTCGCATGCCAGAACGGGTTAACGTCGAATTCGGGCAGCGGCAGCGGATGCGGCAGATAACGCAGTTTGAACGGCACCATACCTTCACACACGTAGCGCTAAAGCGCGGTGTCAACCACGTGATCGGGCGCTCAGCGGCTAAGAGCTCGGTCTCCTGTGCCACTACTTCGGAAAGGCAGCTACCTACCCGATCCCGCAGCGACAGAATTGACGTTTTTTGTATACATGCATAACATTGGCAATTCGTCATATTAATTGAAGAATTTTACAAATGGCTACGAATTCATTGAAAGATCCTGCCGACCAACCGGTCGCCCGGAAACGGCGCGCGGCCGCCGACACGCCTGGGGAATCGGAGCGTAGCTTGCGCGCCCAAGGCGTGCGCACACGGAAGGCCATCGTCGATGTTGCGCGTGGCCTGTTGCTCGAGGGAGGCAGCCTGGAATTCACGTTGCGCGAGGTCGCCCACCGCGCAGGAATCAGCATCAGCAACCTGCAGTACTACTTTCCGACGCGGCTGGCGGTACTGCGTGCCGTCGTGGAACCCGTGGTCGAGGCCTACCTGGGGACGCTGCGGCAGGCCCTCGGTGCCGATGTGTCGCCCCACATGAAGCTCGATGCGCTCGTCGATCGTGCTCTGGAGGATGCGAGAAACGCCGAGCGAACGGCGTTGTGGTGGCATTTCGTGTCGCTGGCCGCGATCGACGCCGAGTGCTCCGAACTGCTCGACGAATGGTACGAGGAAGCGACGCCGGGCATTGCGAAGTTCATCCGCGCCATCGATCCGGCGTGCACACCGGCCGACAGCCTGCACCGGGCCACGCTGCTGATCGCACTGGCGGACGGCATCAGTTTCCAGCTTGGCGCCGGTCGACGCAAGCGCAGCTACACGCGTGGCCTGGATGCGAAATTCCGCGCTGCGGTCAAGTGCATCATGCTGGGGAGCGTGCCAGGCACCGGGGACGAGTGATCTTCCGGGCAGGTTCACGCCCCGACCACGAAAAAACGACAGGACCTCCTGTCGTTTTTTTTATCATTTGTTGGCTTTGTGACCTAAGTTTGGTAGGATGTTCTAAAAATGAGGAGAGCTGGCAGGATGAGCAAGTAACGGCAGAATAACTCGGCCATTTTTTTTCGATCTAATGTTTGGTGTTTTGACCTAACTTAGAATTAATGTTCTATGAAAACCGGCCGCCGCGAGTATCGGGATGAAACATCGAATGACGTACCACCCTATTGCTGAAGGAGACAAGATGGACGATATTGTAAAGAAACGGGATGAGCGACCTGCGGAGCCGGCGCTCAACCGTCGCGGCTTTCTCGGCATGGCCGCGACGGCGGCGGCGGCAACGGCCGTGCCGACGATGACACGCGCGGCAGCGCCCGCAAGCGACGAACGCGGCGTGCTCGACGTCGCCATCATCGGCGGCGGCCTGGCGGGACTGACGGCGGCACGCGACCTGAAGCGGGCAGGCTGCGACTCCTTCGTCGTGCTGGAAGCGCGCGACCGTGTCGGCGGACGCACCCTCAACCACGACCTCGGCAACGGTTATTTCTCGGAAGCGGGCGGCCAGTGGATCGGACCAGGCCAGACGGCGGTCGCCGACCTCGCGCGCGAACTGGGCGTCGGTACGTTTCCCACCTACTGGCACGGCAAGCTCGTCATGCTCGCTGAAGGCGCCCGGGGCACCGTCGAAAACGACGGCGGTTTCGCCGTGGATCCCAAGCTGCGCAAGGAGCTCGAGGAGCTGGCGAAGGCCGTGCCGACGGCCGCACCCTGGACGTCGCCGCGCGCGGCCGAATTCGACGCCATGTCGCTCGCCGACTGGCTTGCGAAGAAAAACCTCTCCGCGGAAGACCAGATCGGCTGGGTGCTCGCCGCGCAGGTGACGACCGGGGCAGCTCCAAGCAAATTGTCGTTCCTGCATTACCTGTCCCTGATCAACTCCGCCGACTGCAATTATCGGCGGCTCGAGGCCGTCGAGGGCGGCGCGCAGGAAACCCGGATCGCGGGCGGCTCGCAGATCCTGTCGATCAAGATGGCCGAGGCGCTGGGCGACAAGGTCCGCCTGAACACGCCGGTGCTGCGCATCGAGAACTGGCAGAACGGACCGGTTGTCATCCATACCGAGACCGGCGTGGTCAAGGCGCGCAGTCTGATCGTCGCGCTGTCGCCGTCGTTGTGCCATCAGATCGCGTTCGATCCGCCCTTGCCGGAAAAACGCCGTGAAATGCAGCGGCGTTGGCCCGCGTACGCGCCGATGCGCAAGACGGCACACGTCTATAAAAAGGCGTTCTGGCGCGACAAGGGCCTGAGCGGCATGATCGTGCAATTGAAGGGACCGGTGCAGTTTGCGTTCGACAACTCGCCGGAAGACGTATCGTTCGGCGTGATCTCTGCCTTCATCAACAACGGCGTGCTGCCTTCCGATCCGAAGGCGGCCGAGACCGAGCTCTCGCGTATCTACGCAGAGGCACTCGGCGAGGAAGCGCTGCATCCCGTCGCGTACCACGAGCGTGACTGGGGCACCGCCGACCGCTGGTCCCTGAGCTGCACATCGCCGATACCGCCCGGGTTTCTCACCAAGTATGGCGACGTATTGCATCCGCCCATCGGCCGCCTGATCTGGGCGGGCACGGAAACGGCAGAAATCTGGATCACCACCATGGACGGCGCCATCCGTTCCGGTCACAAGGCGGCACTGCAGGCGCTGCAGGCCGTGTCCACGGGGAGGGCATGATGAGTCAAGCAGTGAAAACACCGGGCCGCGCCAAGCGGACATTCATGCTGTTGGGCGGGTTGCTGCTGGCGGTCGTCGCGGTTGCCGGCGCCATCTACGGGCCGGAACTCTACGGCATGATCCAGCTGGGCAAACAGGTCGACAAGCTCACGAGCGACAACGCCCGCCTGGGCGGTCCGTGGCCGCGCACCAGCGATGCCTGCATCTTCTGTCACGGCTACGAAGGCAATGCGCGCGCGCAGACCTACCCGCGCCTGGCGGGCCAGCCGGAAGCCTACCTCAAGAAGCAGCTCAAGGCATTCGCCAGCGGCGAGCGCAACAGCGCCACCATGGAGTCGCTGGCCGCAAGCATGTCGGACCGCGAACTCGACGGCCTGGCGGCGCATTTCGCGAAGATGACACCGCTCCCGAACGACACGTTCCATGCGGATGCGACGCGCGCGGCGCGTGGCGAGGCGCTCGTCAAGGCCAACAACTGCGCCGCCTGTCATGGCCAGCAACTGGAAGGGAAAGACGTGTTCCCGCGCCTGGCCGGACAGGGCCATGTCTATCTGCGCGACCAGCTCGCGCGCTTCAAGAGCGGTGCGCGACACGATGCCACGGGCGCAATGCAGGCGGTGGCCGGCAAGCTGTCGGAACAGGACATCGAAGACGTGGCGCAATTCGTCGCCAGCCGATAGGCAAGAAGAACCGTACGACAGCAGGAGACATGATGGACGATATTGCAAGCAAACGGGATGAGGCGCCGGAGGCGGGCGTACTCACCCGCCGGGGCTTCCTCGGCATGGCCGCGTCGGCGACGGCGGCGGCGACGGCAGCGGTCGTGCCGGCGATCGCGAGCGCGGCGCGTGCCGCCGGCGACGCACGCGACGTGCTCGACGTCGCGATCATCGGCGCCGGGCTGGCCGGCCTGACGGCGGCGCGCGATCTGCAGCGCGGCGGTTGCGAATCCTTCGTGGTGCTCGAGGCGCGCGACCGTGTCGGCGGGCGCACCCTGAACCACGACCTCGGCAACGGCTATTTCTCGGAAGCGGGAGGACAATGGATCGGCCCGGGGCAGACGGCGGTGGCGGATCTGGCGCGCGAGCTGGGCGTCGGTACGTTCCCCACGTACTTTCAGGGCAAGTCCACCATCCTGGCCCGCGATGCGCGCGCCGCGGTCGACACCGAGGGTGGATTCGGTACCGATCCGAAGATCGCGCACGAACTCGAGAAATTGGCGCGAAGCGTGCCGTCGGGCGCGCCGTGGACATCGCCGCGTGCGGCCGAGTTCGACGCCATGTCAGTCGGAGAATGGCTGGCGAAAAAGAACATCGAACCGGCGGACCAGCTCGGGTGGTCGACCGGTCTGGCGATCACCGGTGGGGCCTCGCCGGCCAGGTTGTCGCTGTTGCACTGGCTGTCGATGGTCAATTCTGCCGATTGCAATTACGACCGGCTCGAAGCCGTGAAGGGCGGGGCGCAGCAAACCCGCATTTCCGGCGGTTCGCAGATCCTGTCCATCAAGATGGCCAAGGCCCTGGGGGACAAGGTCCGCCTGAACAGCCCCGTGCAACGCATCGAGAACTGGGAAAAAGGACCAGTCGCGATCCATACCGCCAAGGGCGTCATCCGCGCGCATCGCGTGATCATGGCCTTGCAGCCGGCACTGTGCCAGCAGATCGCCTACGATCCGCCGCTGCCGGAACAACGGCGCGAACTGCAGCGGCGCTGGCCGGCGTTCGCGCCCGGGCGCAAGACGGCGCACGTCTACAAGCGGCCGTTCTGGCGCGACAAGGGCTTGAACGGCTGGATCTTCCAGCCGGGCGGCGCGGTGCTATGGGCGTATGACAACTCGCCGGAGGACCTTTCGTTTGGCGTGATCAACGCGTTCGTACAGATCAGCATGCTGCCGTCCGATCCGAAAGCGGCCGAGGCCGAGCTGTCGCGTACCTACGCCCAGGCATTCGGCGAGGAAGCGCTGCATCCGCTCTCCTACCACGAGCATGACTGGCGCAAGGCCGACCCCTGGACGCTGAGCTGCGTGTCTCCGATGCCGCCGGGCTTCCTGACCAAGTATGGCGAAGCACTCCATCCGCCGGTCGGACGCCTGATCTGGTCGGGCACGGAGACGGCCGATATCTGGGCGGGTTATATGGATGGCGCCGTGCGGTCCGGTCACAAGGCCGCGTTGCAGGCGCTGCAAGGCATGGCGGCAAGGAGAGCATGATGGAAAAAGCAAGAACGCGCCAGGGCGGCCGCAAGATGTTCGTCCGGATCGGCGCGCTGCTGTTGGGGCTGCTGTTGGTGGCGGGCGTGATTTACGGCCCAGACGTCTATGGCTTGCTGCGGGTGAGCCACGAAATCGACGCCATTTCCGGTGACATTGCACAACTGGGGCCCTGGCCGCGCGCGACCGACTCCTGCCTGTACTGCCACGATGGACCGCAACGCCATGCGCGCACGCAGCTCTATCCGCGCCTGGCGGGCCAGCAGGAAGCTTATCTCCGCAAGCAGCTGAAAGCCTTCGCCAGTGGCGAACGCAACGACCCGACGATGACGCCGTTCGCGTTGAGCCTGACGGATCGCGAGTTCGAGTCCATGGTGACCAATTTCTCGCGGATGCGTCCCCAGCCCAACGACACGTTCCACGGGGAGCCGGCGCGCGTGGCGCGCGGCGAGGCGCTGGCGAAGGCCAACCAGTGCGCGTCCTGCCACGGCCAGCAACTGGAGGGCAAGGATGCATTTCCGCGCCTGGCTGGACAGAGCTACGACTACCTGGTCGACCAGCTGAACAACTTCAAGAGCGGCAAACGCCACGACGCAACCGGCATGATGCCCGCGGTCGTCAATGCGCTCTCCGCTCGGGACTTTGAAGACCTGGCGCAATTCCTCGCAAGCCGATAACCGAAGGATCTGAAATGATGCAAACAAAAACGACGAACGACCCGCGCCGCTTGGTCGGCTGGCTGGCCGTCATCGGTGCCGTGCTCGCCTGGAGCATGGCGGTGCTGGTGGCCGCCGCAGCGGGCTTCGATGACGCCGTCCTCGAGCATCCCGCGCGCATGGTGGCGTACCCGGCCAACTCGCAAAACCTGTATCGCTTGTCGATGTGGGCCGACATCCTGGGCTGGTATCTGCCGTTTCTCGCGGTGGGCGGCTATCTGTGGCAGCCCATGCGCCAGCGTATGGGCGCGCGGGCCGACATCGGCATGGCCGGCTTGATCGTCTACGCCGTTCTCGGGATCGCCGGCGCCGGCTTGCTCAACCTGACACTGCCACCGCTCGCGGCGCTGGCCGCGGCCCATCGGGCGGAGGGACGCGCCACGGGCGAAGTCCTGTGGATCACGTTGCAGAACGCGGCGCAAGGGCTGTGGAACGCCGAGGCACCGGTGCTGCTCCTGTGGGCCACCGTGACGGCGCGTTTCCTGCGCGGCGAGCAGTGGGGGTTCGGCCGCCTGCTGACGCTCGATCTTGGCCTGTTCGCGATTGAATTCGTGTTCAACCTGGCCGGCCAGCGCGCTCTGGCCGAAACCGTCCAGATGGCCACGTTGGTGATTCATCCGCTGTGGCTGATGCTGTTCGGGATCACGCTGCTGCGCGGGCGCACTGCGTGAACGGCGGCTCCGGAGACCATCATGCAAACGAATCGCTATAAGCTCTCGGCCGATGCGGCACGGCGGAAGGCTGACCTGGAAAAATACCGCACACTGGGCGGGTGGGTGGAAAAGCCCGCGGACATGCGGGCGTCGTTGGCAGGGCATGTTACGGCGGACGTGGTCGTCATCGGCGCCGGCTACGCCGGGCTTTCCGCCGCGCTGGAGTTGGCGCGCCAGGGCATCCAGGTCATTGTCCTCGAGCGCGAGTTCGCCGGATTCGGTGCCAGTGGCCGCAACGCGGGCTATCTGGCCGGCGCCATCGGCATCGAATACGAGCTGTTTCATAAGAAGGCCGGCCCGCAGACTGGCGCACAAATCGTCCGATACTACGAAGATGCGGTCACCTTCGTCGAAGGGAAGCTGCAGGAACACCGCATCGCCTGCGATTACAACCAGTCGGGCATCATCCGCGCGGCCATCCATCCGTCCCAGGAAAAGCGCTTGCGCAAGGGCATGCGGCTCGGCGCCGAATTCGGTTTCAAATCGGAGTTCCTCGACCATGACGCGATGCGCGCGCGCGGCATTCCGCCGGCATTCGTCGCCGGGGAATATACAGCGCATGGCGGCACTCTGCATCCCGGGAAGTACGTGATGGGATTACGGCGTGCGGCCATCCAGGCCGGCGTGCAGCTGTATGAAAACACGCCGATGCTGTCCTATACCGATGGCCCGACGGTCAGGGTGGAGACCCCGCATGGCAGCGTCAGCGCCGCCATCATGCTGTTTGCCACCAATGCCTACACGCCGCAGAACGGGCTGCTCGCCGACAAGATCGTGCCTGTGCGGGTATCGGCGATCGAAACGGAACCGCTGTCGGACGCGCAGGTGAAGTCGCTGGGCTGGGCGGGGCGCGAAGGCATCATGACGGCACACTGGGTCATGGAAAGCTACCGGCTGACGCCTCAAAACACGCTGCTCGTGACCGTCAAGCGGTTGCAGTCGCCGTATGCGTCGAGGACGCCGAACGTTCCGGCGTACGATTCCTACAGCGAGCTCAGGACTGCACTGCACGACCGTCTGCCGACCTTGAAAGACATCGCCGTGCGCGCCTGCTGGAGCGGCTATGTCAGCGCCGCCAACGATGCGCTGCCAATCATCGGCGTGACGGGTGCGCACGGGAACATTCACTATACTGCCGGCTGTTCCGGCCACGGTCTGGCGCCCCAATCGCTGGCGGGGCACATGATTGCCGAACGCATCCTCGGCAAGGACAATCCCTTGTTCGCAGCGTTCGAGCGCAAGGTCATACCTATTTTGCCGGAACCTTTGCAATGGTGCGCGACCAAAGCGGCGCTGGGTGTGGCCGGCATGCTGGACCGCCGGGTCAACCGCAAGGTGCAGCGGGGATGAGCGTTCCGCCTGGGCGCAAGAAGCGGTCGGCACCGAGCCATCCGGCAAACGAGGCGGCTCACACCGGCCTGCGCGCCCAGGGCGTACGAACCCGCAACGCTATCATCGCAGTGGCGAAGAGGGTGTTGCTGGAAGGTGGCGCCCTCGAATTTTCCTTGCGCGAGGTGGCGACCCGTGCCGGCATCAGTGTCAGCAACCTCCAGTATTACTTTCCGACGCGGATGGCCGTGCTGCGTGCCGTCGTCGAACCCGTGATCGACACGTATCTGAGTGAAATGCAGCGGGCGGTGACCAGCCAGTTGCCGCTCGAGGAAAGAATCGCCTTGCTCGCCCAGCAGTCGCTGCGCGAAATCACGAATGCCGAAGCGTCCGCCCTGTGGTGGCATTTCGTCTCGTTCGCCGTCATCGACGACGAATGCTCGCGTCTGCTGGACGACTGGTACGAGACCTTGACGCGCGCGGTGGCGCAACTGATCCGCGCCGCTTATCCCGACTACAGCGCGGCCGATTGCCTGCACCGGGCCACGCTGCTGATCGCCATGACGGACGGCCTCAATTATCAATTCGGCGCCGGCCGCCGCAAGCGCGGTTACACACGCAACCTGGACGCGAAATTCCTGGCCGGCGTCGACAGCCTGCTGAAGGCGCCGCTGAAGCCGGGCCCGTAAAGCACATACGCGGCTCCGCACCGGGCGGTGCCGCGTCGTGCTTCCGGCCTGCTACTTCTGGACGTGCTTTCTGAGGAAATCCAGCTGCAAGCCGATGCTTTGCAGGCATACCGCTTCGCTCGCCAGGTGGAGCTCGAAGTGGTTGCCGTCCAACAGGTGGAATTCGCAGCTCGGGATGCGCATGGCCGCCTGGTACGCCGCGGACGCCGGTGTCACCGTGTCGCGCCTGCCCGCGATGATCAGGGTCGCAGCCTTGACCTTTCCGGCTGAACGGACAGGGCTGTAGAAGGGCAGCTCGAAGAAGATACGTGACAGCACCTTGTTCTCCCAGTGTGTACCAGGGGGTAGCAGACGTGCGTAGCCGTCCCAGCACTCCGCGGTGGACAAGGCAGCCAGTTCGCCCGGACGGCCGACGATACGGCTGTAGTGCGGCCGGCCAAAGGCGTTGCCGACATGGTCGCGCAGTGCCGCGAGCGTCAGGCAAAAGCTCGTGCGCAGCGGCGCCTGAAGGACGCTGGCGACACCATCGACATGCGGGACCTGGGCGATGACCGTGCGGATGCTCGGGTCGCGCGCGGCGATTTCGATCACATGGCCGCCCGAGAACGAGGTCCCCCACAGTACGATGTTGGCAGGGTCGATACCGGGCAGGTTACGGACATGCCGGATCGCCGCGGTCCAGTCGGCCAGATGCCGTCGCGGGCTGATCCAGTGCCGCGGCTGCCCTTCGCTATCGCCGAAGTTGCGATAGTCGAAGAGATAGACCGCGTAACCATCATCGACAAAATGCCGTGCGATGTCCGGCAAGCCTGCCGTACGGATTCCGCCGAATCCGTTCGCCATGACCACGACGGGCGGACGGGCCACCGACGCCGGCAGCAGCAGTGTCCCGGCGCAGGTCTCGCCGTGACACTTGAAATGCGAGTCCGTGCTATGCATGCTCATGCTGCGCGACGCGGGAGCGGTGCGACCTTGGTCTTGCCGGGCGCGCTCAGTTCCAGTGCGGCGTCCGTCACAGGGTCATTCAGCAACATGGTGCGGTCGGCCTTGAGGTTGTTCAGCACGCGCCAGGGCAGCGAACGGCCCTGGCGCGGCAGGATCGACTCGCCGCGCTGCACGTAACCGGACTGAAGCGATCCCAATACGGATTCCGCCAACATCTCGCCCGCCGGCGCGCGTGCCGTCATCACGTCGCATCCGGTCGCATCCATGTGCCGCCACAACCGGCACAGGTAGCTGGCCGACATTTCGACTTTCAGCGTCCAGGGCGCGTTGGTGTAGCCGAAGAGGTAAGCGAAGTTCGGGACGTCCTGCAGCAGGACGCTCTTGTAGGTCATCAGCTTGCTTGGCTCGACTTTTTCGCCATCGATGGACAGAACCATGCCCCCCAGCGATTGCAGCTGCAGGCCGGTCGCGGTGATGATGACGTCGGCTTCGAGGAGTCGTCCCGACTGCAGGAGGATGCCGTGTTCCGTAAACGTGTTGATCTTGTCCGTGACGACCGATGCCTTGCCTTCGCGGATCACCTTGAACAAGTCGCCATCGGGGACGGCGCACAAGCGCTCGTCCCAAGGGTTGTACTTGGGCGTGAAATGCTGCATGTCGACGTTGCCGCCAACCTGTTTGCGGACGTGGTTCAGGAGCCACGAACGGACCTGATTCGGCCAGCGCTTCGCTGCCTTGTAGATCAATTGCTGCAGACGCAGATTACGCCAGCGCGCCATGTCATAGACCCAGCGTGCCGGTAACACGAGACCCAGCGCAGCGGCCACCTTGTCGTAGCCGGGCACGGTCATGACATAGCTCGGCGAACGTTGGAGCATCGTCACATGCGCGGCCTTGTCGGCCATGGCCGGGATCAAGGTGACGGCCGTCGCACCGCTGCCGATCACGACGATACGTTTTCCACGGTAGTCGAGATCGTCGGGCCACTGTTGAGGGTGGATACGAAGCCCCTTGAATTGGTCTTCCCCCGGGAATTTGGGCAGATATCCCTGGTCGTGGTTGTAGTAGCCGGTACACGATACGAGCTGCTTGGTGGTGAACGTGAGCTTCTCGCCGGTCGCTTCGTCGACTGCGTCGACGGTCCAGCAGCGCTGTTCCGTGGACCAGTTTGCGCCGTTGATTTTCGTACCGAAACGTATCAGGCGATCCACGCCATGTTCGCGCGCCGTATTCGCGATGTATTGGCGAATCGAGGCTCCATCCGCGAGCACCTTGTGTTGATCCCAGGGACGGAAAGAATAGCCGAACGTGATCATGTCCGAGTCGGAGCGGATGCCGGGATAGCGGAACAGGTCCCACGTTCCGCCGATTGCCTGCCGCCGCTCGAGAATCGCGACGCGTTTCGACGGGCATTCCTTGGACAGATGGCAGGCCATGCCGATACCGGAAAGGCCGGCGCCGATAATCAGGACGTCGTAATCGCTCGTCATTGGAATGTCTCCTGTTTGACTTGTGTTGGAAACGGTCACTGTAGTAGTCTGCAACGCATGTTGCTTTACATAACGGGACAATTTTTTTACATATCGAGACATGGAGCCAACAGTAAGAGCCAGAGGGTTGCAGGGCTATCCGACGCTCATGCGCGAGCTCGGCTACGATCCCGCGCCGCTGATGCGTCGTTATCGCATCGACGAATCGGCACTGGCGAACGAGGATTCGCTGCTATCGCTGCGTGCTGGCACGCATTTGCTGGAAGCGAGCGCCGAACTGACCGGTCTGGGCGATTTCGGACTGCGCCTGTCGTCCCGCCAGAGTGTCGACGTGCTGGGGCCCTTGAGCCTCGTGATACGCAACGCGCCCACGGTACGTGACGCACTCAATGATGTGATGCGTTACCTGTTCGTTCAAAGCCCGGGCATCATCGTGTCGGTCGATGAACGCACGTCGCAGGTGGCGAACACGGTGGCGGTGTCCGTCGAAATAAGGCTGTCGGGCCCGGTCGTCACCCGCCAGAACAGCGACCTGTGCCTGGCGGATGCGCACAACTTCTTGCGCCTGTTCGCAGGTGACCAATACGAGTTGTGCGCGGTTTCACTGTCGCACCAGCCGGTTGCCAGTCGCGCCGTCTATGAACGCTTCTTCGGTGCGCGACTCCTGCCGGAGCCGTCGGGGGCCACGCTCTATATCTCCCGCAAGACCTTCAATGCCAACCTGGAAGGGGCGAATGCGTACTTTCGCCAGGTTGCAGAAGACTATATCTTTCGCAACTTCGGGGTCGCGGAGCAGAGCGCGTCGGAGCGGGTGCGCCAGGCACTGAGGCGGACACTCGGTACGTCGGACTGCGACAAGCCGGACATTGCCGCGTTGCTGGCGCTGCATCCGCGCACGCTGCAGCGCAAACTCGCGGACGAGGGGACGAGTTTTGCGGCGATCAAGGACGAAGTCCGCAAGCAGCTCGCACTGGAGTACCTGGGCGCCACGCATATGGCGATTGGCCAGATATCCCTCATGCTCGGTTTCCCCGCACAGTCGGCGCTGACGCGCGCATGCCGTCAGTGGTTCGGCGCGACACCAATGGAACTTCGCGCCGCGCGGGCGGTTCCGCCGGACGAGCCCTGAAGCGTTGTCCACGTAGACGCCCGCTATTTGTGGCGGGAGCAAGACGACAGGACCAACCTGTCGTTTTTTTTTCTTCGTGTAATTGGCTTTTTGTACTAACTTTGGTACGATGTACCTAGTTTCGTGGAGACCCTCAGGATACGTCATGGAAATCAAATACTATTTTTATATTGCTGCTACTGTCGTTCTGATCGCGACATCGTTCTTCTATGGCCTGAAATTCGTCAAGAAGCGAAATTTCCTCCTCGCCGGCGAGCTATTCGTTGTCACGTTCTCCGCCACGAATCTGTTGATCAACGCCTTGACCGAAGCGCCGCTGTTTCTCCAGGTCTCCCTGTTTTGCGATGCGTTCTCGAGGTGTTTCGGCATACCGATCATTGGAATCGCAGGTTTGATGACCGCATCGAACCGGTTCCGTCCGTCGACGTTCGTCGACCTGGTGCTGTTTTCCCTCGGCGCAGTGGTGACCGTGATCGTCTGGACGGCCGACTTCCTGACGGGAGTGAAACCCTATTTCTACCTGGTGCTGTGGTCGGCGTTTTCGGCCTATCTGGTCTACTTCGCCGTCAGGCTGATCCGCGTAAACGAACGTCTCCAGGCATTGAATGTCCTCGCCGCCATGGCAGCGGCCCAAGCCATCGCGAGCATTTACGATTTTTACCGGATTCCTGGTGACGACGATCACGTGATTTTCTATACGTTCGCTTTGCTCACCTGGTCATTCCTGGGCTTCGCGATGTACTACGGCTACTGCACCCTGGAGCGCTTCCAGAAGCAGCCGTACGCGTCGATGTAAGGTGTCTCCGCCATCCGATCAAGGGTGGATTATGCCCAGCGGCCTCCGGACTGCTGGGTTTTTTTTTAAGTGGTTGGTATGAAAGTGAACTCCGCGCTGACGACAGCGTGCGTGCTGGCGATCCTGTATTTTTCCCAGGATGTGTTGCTGCCCATTGTGACGGCATTCGTTCTCAGCATGGCGCTCGCGCCGTTGAGCCGCGCGATGGGACGGCTCGGCCTGTCGCGCGGGCATGCGACGTTTGGCGCCCTGGGCCTCGTGATCCTGGCCTTCGTGGCTGCGCTTGCCGTGCTGGGCGGTAGCCTGATGGCGCTGACTGCCGACCTGCCGCAATACAGTGCCGAAATCCGTGCCAAAACCAGGCAGCTGGAAAAGTCGGTGCAGCGTCCGCTCGCGCGCCTGGCGCCGCACTGGACGGATAATGTCGCCGCCAGCGTGCAACCGGAAGCCGGTCCGCGCCCGCTGCCGGTCGAGATTCGCGAGCGGGTGAGTACCAGCGATTCGGTTGCGAAAGCCATTCGGCTGGTGTCGGGTCCGCTGGGCGAAGCATTCCTGATCCTGGTGCTGTTGATCTTCATTCTGCTGGATCGGGACAACCTGCGCGACCGCGCCTTGCACCTGGTCGGACAACGCGAAGTCGGCCGAACGATCAAGGGCCTGGAAGACGCGGCGCAAGGCGTCTCGCGATTCTTCTTTTCGCAACTCGTTCTGAACCTGACGTTCGGTGTCGTCATCGGCGCGGCGCTCTGGCTGATCGGGATCCCGCACGCCCCGCTGTGGGGCAGTCTGTGCGCCGGGTTGCGCTTCGTCCCCTATATCGGCGCCCTCATCGCCGGCGCCGCGATCACGTTATTCGCGGCGGCAGTCGAACCCGGATGGGCGCTCGCTTGCTACGCGATGGGACTGTTCCTGGTCCTGGAATTATTGGTCGCGCATGTGGTCGAGCCGCGCGTGTATGGGCAAAGCGTGGGGATGTCGCCACTGGCCATCATCGTGTCCGCATTATTCTGGGGGGCGATGTGGGGCCCGCTCGGCTTGCTGTTATCGACGCCGCTGACGCTGTGTATCGTCGTCGCGGGCCGCTACATCAAGAGTCTGGAGCCGCTGAGCATCCTGTTTGCAGAGACGCCGAACGCCAGTCTCGCGCAACGTTTTCACCACCGTGTGCTCAGCGACGACGCCGACGCCATCATCGACGACGCGCGCGCCTTTCTGCGTAAAGCGACGCTGGCGCGCTATTGCGACAAGGTCATGCTGCCGGGGATGGCGCTGGCCGGTTCGGACCTGCTCGGCAGCCAGGAGGGACGGTATCGGACAACCCTGGCCATGGTGGCGGACACGCTGGCAGCCGGGCACGGGAAGGCCGGCGTACGCGGACGCAAGGTCTCTCTGCTGAACGAAAACATCGGCGCCCATTTGCGACGGCGGCGGGAAGAAAGGCTCGGGCGCTGGCAAGGGTCGCTGGATGTTCCCGCGCGGTCGGTCATCCTGTCGACGGCGCTGCCCGGCATCCGCGAGGAGTTCATGAGCGAACTCCTGGTACTTGTGTTTCGCGAAGCGCACCTGGATGCGCGCAGCTACGTCCTCGAACAGGGCGACGGTCCCGATGACGACCCGGGCGCCGATCAGCTCATCTCGACCGTATTCGTCGCTTACCCGGTCGAGAGCGACATCGAGCGCTGGACGGCCGCCGTATCGGGGCTGCGCGCTGCATTGCCCGACGTCCCGCTGGCGACCGTCCGTCCACGCGAGGAGGGAGCCGCAGGGCAAGCGGCGGTTGCCCCTCATGTGGATCTGGTGGTCCAGAGTTTCGAGGAGGCGCTGGCGTTCGTCGCTCCCCGCCATGGCGGGCGGCGCTGACCCGACATCCCGCGGCAACGCCACATTACGGCGCTGTTGTTTTTTCATCCTGTGTTTGTGTATTTGACCTATATTTAGTAGGATGTCCTAAAAATGCGCGACGCCGGTGCGCGACCCGGTCACTCATTCACAAGGAGACGAAGATGAGCATCAAGACGATAATTCTCGGTACGGCGCTTGCGGTCGGCACGACCGCCTACGCCGGCGTCGGCGAGCAGGACGCCGCAAAGCTCGGCAAGGACCTCACGCCCGTGGGCGCCGAGCGGGCCGGCAACAAGGACGGGACGATTCCCGCGTGGACGGGCGGCGACATGAAGGCACCAGCCGGCTGGAAAGTCGGCGCTCCGCGTCCCGACCCGTATTCTGGCGACAAGCGCGTGTTCTCGATCGACGCATCGAACGTCGACAAATACAAGGACAAGCTGGCGCCGGGCCAGGTCGAGATGGTCAAGGCGATTCCCGGCTACCGCATGGACGTCTACCCGACGCACCGCTCTTGCGGTTACCCGGAATCGTTCTACGAGCGCACGAAGAAGAACGCGACGAGTGCGAAGCTGGCGCCCAATGGCCACGACATGGCCGAGGTGATCGGCGCGGCCGTGCCGTTCCCGATCCCGCACAACGGCGCCGAAGTCATCTGGAACCACAAGCTGGCATGGAAAGGCGAAGGTTTTTCATCGCACTTCGCCACCTATATCCCGCCCAAGGGCAGCGAGACCATCGGCGAGGCCATCGGCCAGGATGAGTGGCAGTATTCGCCGATGTGGTCGCCGAGTAACAAGGGCCTCGACGACGCGCACGGCATCGAGGACCAGCTGCTGAACGTGTACACGAGCCCGCCGTCCATCGCGGGCGACGCGACGCTCGCGCAGTACAACTTCGCCAAGCCGAACGACGTCTGGCTGTACTTCGCGAGCCAGCGCCGCGTGCGCCGTGCGCCTACGTACCAGTACGACGCCCCGATCCTGAATACGGAAAACCTGCAGATCGTCGACCAGTACCTGCAGTTCAACGGGCCGCTGGACCGCTACGACTGGAAGCTCGCCGGCAAGAAGGAAATCTACGTCCCGTACAACACCTACCGCCTGAATTCGCCCGCGAACAAGGTCGCGGACGTCGTCAAGCCGAAGTTCTTCAGCCGCGACCTGACGCGCTACGAGCTGCACCGCATGTGGGTCGTCGAGGCGACCCTGAAGCAAGGCATGCGCCACATGTTCCCCAAGCGGACGTTCTACATCGACGAGGACACCTGGACGATTCTCGTCGAGGACATGTACGACGCGCAGGGCAAGGTCTGGCGCACGGCCGAGATGGGGCCGTACATGGCGTGGGAAGTGCCGGTCTGCGTGTGGGCCGCCAACATCAGCTACGACCACGTCACCGGCCGCGCGCTGCTCGATCGCGTCCTAGCCGGCGGCAAGGAACCCGACTGGCTCGCGGGCCGCGACGGCCGGCTGAAGCCGGGCACGTTCGAACCCGACGGCCTGCGTCGCGCGACGACGCGCTGAGACGACCCAAACAACACGAACGAGGGATGCGGAGATGAAGACACGTGATGATGCACAAGTGCGCCTGGCCCGGACGCTGGTCTGTACGGCAGTCGTGGGGGCGCTGGCGGCGGCCGGAGCGGCCCGCGCGGCCGAGTGGCCGTTGTCGGCAGGCTGGTCGGTGAACCTGGATTCGACGGTGTCGTTCGGCCTGGCCGTGCGTACGTCGAAGCCGGATTGCCGTAACGTCGGCAACGACAACGGCGGCTGCGTCGGCGATGCGGCCACGCCCCTGCAGGCCGCGTATCCGGCCGCGTATTCGATCAACCTGGATACGCTGCGCCTGAACCAGGACCTGGGCAACCTGCACTACAAGCAAGGGCAGGTGGTGTCGGCCAACCTGCAGTACACGGCCGACCTGTACGTCAAGGGCACGGACGGCTGGAGCGGCCTGCTGCGCGGCGTCGTCAACCACGACTTCGCCATCGACCGCACGAAGCGCGGCCCGCTCGATCCCGCCGCGAAGGATTTCGCCGTCAGCAACCCGCGCTGGCTGGACGCCTTTGTGACCAAGGAATTCGACATCGGTGCACAGCAGGCGCGCGTGCGCGTCGGCAACCAGGTGCTGAGCTGGGGCGAGGACCTGTACATCACGGGCGGCGTGAACTCCATCAATCCGATCTACGTGCCGGCCGCGCACCAGCCGGGCACGCCGCTGAAGAACCTGTTCATCCCCGCGCCCATGGTGTCGTTCAGCACATCGCTCGCGCACGGGCTCGGCGTCGAAGCGTTCTATCAGTGGAAGTGGAACCGCTTCGAGTTCGATGCGCCCGGCACGTTCTTCTCGACCAGTAACTTCGTCGGGAAGGGCGGGCGCGCCATCTATCTGCCGACCTCGGCCCTGAACGCCGCGGTGGCGCCGTTCGGGCTCGGTCCATTCCCCGCCGGCACCATCGGCAACACCGGCACCGTGATCACGGGGCCGAATCCCGCCACCGGCGTGCCGTACGACCGCCAGCTCGGTGCCGACGAACTGGCGAACCCCTCCGCCAATCCCGCCGGTGCGATCCTCGGCACCGGCACGGTCTTGCCGCGTGCGGCCGACCGCACGCCGAAGAACGGCCAGGGCGGGATCGCGCTGCGTTACCAGCTCCCCGATTCGGGCAATGAGATCGGCCTGTACTACCTGCGCTACGACGACAAGGTGCCGTTCGTGACGTACCAGGTGACGGGCACGACGGCGAATCCGTTCGGTCTCGAAGCCGCGCTCGACTACGGCAAGAACCGCAACCTGTTCGGCGTGTCGTACAACTTCCAGGCCGGCGAATGGTCGATCGGCACGGAACTGTCGTACCGCCCGCGCGACGGCGTCGCGATCGATCCGAGCGCCGTCATCGATGCGCGCAATACGCATTACTGCAACGCGCTGGCCGATTTCACGGCGGCGCCTGTCGGCACGGTGTGCCGCGGCTGGGTCGACACGCAGCACTACCAGTTGCACCTGACGGGCATCCACATCATGTCGCCGTCGGGTTCCTTCGGCGGCCTGCTGCGCATGCTGGGCGCGAGCGAGGGCACGATCACGGCGGAGACGGCCGTCGCGCATTACCCGAAATTGAAGCTCGACGGCAGCGTGCCGTATGCCGTCACGGCCGACTACCGGCTGCCGACGAAGACGTCGTGGGGCATGGTCGTCGCGGGTTCGGTGACGTATCCGAACGTGTTCGGCACCCGTGCATCGCTGGCGCCGGACCTCGCGATCTCGCAGGGGCTCTCGGGCGTGGCTGCGACGGCGCTGCCCGGCTTCGTCAAGGGCGCGGGTGCCGCGGTACTGGGCGCGACGATCGATTTCAAGGTCAAGCCGGAGACGAAGCTGCGCGTCGACGTCACGCAGAACTGGGGCGGTGGGGGGAGCAATCTGCTGCGCGATCGCAATTTCATGACCATCAGCCTGACCACCTCCTTCTGACATGCTTGCGCGCCTCATCACCCGTCTCGAAACGGTCCTGTTCCGGCATCGCTTCGCGTTCCTCCTGCTGCTGGCGGGCTTCACCGCGTTCATGGGGCTGAATGCGACGAAGCTCCAGCTCGAGGCCGGATTCGAAAAACAGCTGCCGCAGGGGCACGAATATATCCGGACGTTCGAGAAGTACCGTGCGCAGCTGTTCGGCGCCAACCGGCTGACGATCGCCGTCCACGCCCGCCATGGCGATATCTGGAACCCGGCCGCGCTCACGCAGCTGCTCAAGGTGACGGACGCCGTCACCTATCTGCCGGGTGTGGACCGGACGAGCGTGACGTCGCTGTGGACGCCGAACGTGTTCTTCACCGAGATCACGGAAGACGGCTTCCGGGCCGAACCCGTGGCCGGCGGCGACATCGTGCCCGAGAAGCTGTCGGCCGACGTCATCGCGCAGATGCGCCAGCGCACGATGGCCGGAGGCCACGTCGGCACGCTGGTGGCACGCGACCAGACCAGTGCCCTGATCACGGCGCAGCTGACGGACGTCGACCCGCGCACCGGCAAGAAGCTCGACTACGTCGCGTTCAACCGCCTGCTCGAGGAAAAGGTCCGCAAGCCGTTCGAGAATGCGCAGGTCGAGATCGAAATCATCGGCTTCGCCAAGCAGATCGGCGACATCGCCGACCGCTCGGACGAGGTGACGCACTTCTTCGTCATCGCCTTCCTGCTGACCGGCGTCGCCGTCTACTGGTATTGCCGTTCGATCCGGTTGACCCTGCTGCCCCTCGCGTGCTCGCTCACGTCCCTCGTCTGGCAGTTCGGCACGCTGCACCTGCTGGGCTTCGGCCTCGATCCGCTCGCGATCCTCGTGCCGTTCCTCGTGTTCGCGATCGGTGTCTCGCATGGCATCCAGCAGATCAACTTCATCGTCCGCGAGGTCGCGCACGGCCATGACTCGTTCGCGGCCGCACGCCACAGCTTCACGGGCCTCCTGATCCCCGGTTCGCTCGCGCTCATCACGGCGCTCGTCAGTTTCGTGACGCTCGTGCTGATCCCGATCCCGATGATCCGCGAGCTCGCCATCACGGCGGCCATCGGCGTCGGCTACAAGATTCTCACGAACCTCATGATGCTGCCCGTCGTGGCCTCGTACTTCCGCTTCACGCCCGAGTATGCCAAACGGGCGCTCGTGCGGCGCGAGAAGCAGGGCGCCTGGCTGGGCGTGGTCGCCCGCGTCGCCAGGCCGCGCAATGCGCTGGTGATGACGCTGATCGGTGCGGCGGTCTTCGGCGTGGCGTTCTGGCAGAGCCAGGGCCGCCACATCGGCAGCCTGGAGGCCGGCGCGCCCGAACTGCGCCCGGAATCGCGCTACAACCGCGACGCCGCGGCCATCGTTGACCGCTTCGACGTGGGCCTGGACTGGCTGACGGTCGTGTTCGAAGCGACGCCCGATCGCCCGGGCGAGGTGTGCTCGCGTGCCGACGAACTCCTGTTCATCGACGAATTCGCGTGGCACATGGGCGGCGTGCCGGGTGTCGTCTCGGCGGATTCGGCGGCGGGGCAGCTGAAGCTGTACAACGCGGGCCTCAACGAGGGCAACCCGAAGATGGCGACGGTCACGCGCGATCCGCGCGGGCTCGGTTCCCAGTTCCAGGGCGTGAACAACCGCATCGCCGGGCTGGCGTCGAACGACTGCCGCGTGCAGGGCGTCAACCTGTACCTGCCGGATCACCGCGCGACCACCATCAAGAGCGTGGTGGCGGCGGTGAAGGAATATCGCGCCGCGAACCGGCTGGACGGCGTGAACGTGAGACTCGCGAGCGGCAACGCGGGCGTGCAGGCGGCCACGAACGAAGTGCTGGAGGAGAGCGAGATGCCGATGATGCTGTACGTGTACGGCGCGATCCTGATCCTCGTGTTCCTCGTGTACCGCGACTGGCGCGCGATGATCGCATGCTGCCTGCCGCTCACGGTGGCCACGTGGATCGGCTACTGGTTCATGAAGGAATTCCAGATCGGCCTGACGGTCGCCACGCTGCCCGTGATGGTGCTGGCCGTCGGCATCGGCGTGGACTACGCCTTCTACATCTACAACCGGCTGCAGGTGCAGCTCGCGAACGGGCTGGCATTCACGCGGGCGCTCGAACTCGCCTTGGCCGAAACGGGACTCGCGACCGTGTTCACCGCCATCACGCTGTCGATCGGCGTGGCGACGTGGACGTTCTCGAGTCTCAAGTTCCAGGCCGACATGGGCGCGCTCCTCACGTTCATGTTCATCGTGAACATGGTGATGGCGATCACCTTGCTGCCGGCTTTCGCGGCCGTTCTCGAGTGGTTGTTCCCCCGCCGCGGCCCCGTGCGCATGCCGGCGATCCTGCAGCACTGAACGACAAGGAGTGACTCCATCATGAAACGTAACCGACTCCTTACCATCGTCGCCCTCGTCCTGTGCAGTGCGCGCGTGGCCGCGATCGACGATCCTGCGGCCGCTTCCGCGCCGAGGCGCTGGCCCACGATCGCCGCTGCGCAGCACGTGGCGAATGCGGCAGGCGCGTCGCTGCTTGCCGCCGCCCGCGCCGGCAATCGTATCGTCGCGGTCGGCGACCATGGCGTCGTGCTGCTGTCCGACGACGGGAAGACGTTCCGGCAGGCCAAAGCCGTTCCCGTGCGCTCGCTGCTGACGTCCGTCCAGTTCATCGACGACCGGCGCGGCTACGCGGCCGGCCATGACGGCGTCGTGCTCGCCACGCAGGACGGCGGCGAGACGTGGACGCTGCTGCGTGCCACGCCGGGCGAAGAGCAGCCCATCCTGTCGTTCCACTTCGACGGCGCCGAACATGGCATCGCCGTGGGGCTGTACGGGTGGGCGATCGAAACGCGGGACGGCGGCCATACCTGGGCCGAGCGCCGCATCGGCGCCGGAGAGAATGCCGACCGCCACCTGTACCACGTGTTCTCCTCCACGCGCGGTACGTGGCTGATCGCCGGAGAATCAGGCACGCTGTACCGCTCGGCCGACGGCGGCAAGACCTGGGATTCGATCGCGAGCGGCAACAAGGGCTCCTTCTGGTACGGGACGGCGCTCGTCGACGGCACCTTGCTCGTATGCGGCATGCGCGGACACCTGTATCGCAGCCGCGACGATGGCAGGACCTGGCAGGAAGTCCCATCCGGCACGACGCAATCGCTGACCGGCATCGCGCAGATGGCGGATGCCAGCGTCGTCGTCGCCGGCATGTCCGGAACCCTGTTGCGCAGCACGGACGCCGGCGCGACGTTCACCCCGACGCAACGTCCGGAGCGCGAGCCGTTGACGGCCGTTCTCGCCGCCGGTGCCCGTCCACCCGTGCTGCTGTCGATGGCGGGGCCGGTGGCGCGCTGAGTCGTCCTCCGATGACATCTCTACCACAGGAGACCGATATGGCCATCACCGATTTCTTCGACTGCGGCTGGCAAGCGAACCCGCACGGCACCGCCTACGTCCAGGATGAGCGCAGGTACTCGTTCCGGAAAACCGGCGAGCTGTCGTGCCGCGTTGCGAACGCGTTGATCTGCAACGGCTACGGCAAGGGGGCAAAAGGCGTCGTATGGGCCGACAACGATGTCGGCGCATGGGCCTGCGTACTGGGTCTGTGGCGGGCCGGAATGGTGCATATTCCCGTCGACGTGCGCGACATGCCGGAGGAGATCCAGGTCATCCTCAACACCTTCGACTGTGAAATCGTGTTTTTCCAGCAGGCACACGCGGGCATCGTCAACGAGTCGCGGTCGCGGTTGCCCAAGGTCAGGCGCTGGGTGTGCATCGACGCGAACCTGCCATGGGCGCCGTCGTTGGCGGAATGGAGCGATGGCCAGCCGGTCACGCCGCCGCGCGTCGATATCGACGAGGACGACGTGGCGCTGCTGTCGGCCGCCGGCGGCACGGCGGGCATGACGAGGGGCGCGCTGATCACGCATCGGGCATTGCAGACGGAGGTCGCGCAATTCATGCGCCTGCTTCCCTACGAGGACACGCCGCCGGTGCACCTTGCGGTCGTGCCCCTGACGCAAGATGCCGGGCTGTTGTCGCTGGCGTGCACGGCGCAAGGCGGCACGGTGGTCGTGGCGACGTCGCCCGACGCCGGGTCCGTGCTCGACGCCATCGCGAAGCACAAGGTCACGGAGCTGTTCATGCGAACGGCGATGCTCTGCCGCCTGCTGGGGATGCCTCGCATCGGCAAGCCCGACGTCTCGTCCCTCAGATACTTCCTGTACGAGGCGGCGCCAACGCCGGCCGTGAAACGGAAGCGCGCGCTCGAGACGTTTGGTCCGGTCATGGCCGGCATCTACGGCCGGATCGGCGCGTCGGCCACGATCGCGTACCTGCGGCCGGCCGATCACGTCGTCGATGGCAGACCTGCGTCCGAGGAACGGTTGTCTTCCGTCGGCCGTCCGAATCCGCTGGTCCACGTCGCGATCACGAACGAGCATGACGAGATCGTGAAACAAGGCGAGACCGGCGAGATCTGCGTGCGCGGCGACCAGGTCATGACAGGCTATTACAACGCCCCGAACAAGACGGCGGAAACCATGGTCGACGGCTGGTTCCATACCGGCGACCTCGGGCACCTCGACGACGAAGGCTATCTGCACGTCACCGGCCGCAAGAAGGACGTGATCGTCAGCGCCGGCTGCGCCATCTGCGCGAGGGAGATCGAAGCGGTCATCTGGGCGCACCCGGCGGTGCAGGACTGCGCGGTCATCGGGGTGCCGGACGAGCAGTGGGGCGAGGCCGTCAAAGCCGTCGTCGAACTCAACGCGGGCACGAGCGTCAGTGCCGGCGAACTCGTCGCCTTGTGCCGCCAGAGGCTGGGGTCCGCCAAGACGCCGCGGAGCGTGGACTTCGTGTCCGCGCTGCCGCGCAGCCAGGTGGGCATGGTGCTCAAGAACGAGTTGCGCGCGCAGTATCGGTAACCCAGGGTGTCGTCCCGACACTGATCGAGTTGCTCGTTTCCATCCATCCCCTGTTGGATGGACTCTTTGCCCGGCGGCGGCGACACCGCCGGGCTTTTTTTGCTGTATTCGCGACTCAGTGCTTGCCCGTGATGCCGGCAGCGCCGCTGGCGCGGGCGAGGGTCGAGCGCGCGTCAGCCACTCCACGCAAGCGTTCCTCGAGGTAGGCGCTCACGCGCGGATGCTGGCTGAAGGCGACGTTGAAGCGGATGTGCTGGTCGGGCCTGTCGTCGGCGGAAAACGCCGCGCCGCGCATCAGCAGGATCTTGTTGCGGTAGGCGTCCTGCACCAGCAGGTCCACGTCCAGCCCGTCGGGCATGGTGCCCCACAAAAAAATGCCTGCGTCGCCGGGCTGCTCGAACCGCACGCCGGCCGCGCTCAGTTGGCGCGTGCTGGCGTTGCGCGCCACCATGATCTTGCGTTGCAGCCGGTCCAGGTGCTTGCGCAGGTTGCCGGCCTTGAGCACTTCCAGCAGCACGTATTCGTTCAGCGCGGGCAAGGTCATGACGGCGTGGATCTTCGTGCGCATCAGCAGCTTCAGGAGGGCGGGCGCCGCGGCCAGGTAGCCCATGCGCAGCGCGGGGCTGAGCGCCTTGCACAAGCTGGAATAGTAGATCACGCCGTCCAGTCCGGCCAGCGATGCGAGCCGCGTGCTGTGGCCCTGCTGGAAATGGCCGTGCACGTCGTCTTCGGCGATCAGGACGCCATACAGCTGCGCCATGTTCAGCACCTTGTGCAGGTTGGTGGCGCTGCTGCTCCAGCCGGTAGGGTTGTGCAACGCCGTTTGCACGAACAGCAGGCGCGGACGGTGCGCGCGGCAGGCGGCTTCCAGCTCGTCGAGGTCGAGGCCATCGGGGCGGCGCTTGATGGGCACCAGGCGCACCCCGTCCTGGCGCAGCCTGCCGAACATCAGGAAGTAGCCGGGATCCTCGACGAGCACCGTATCGCCGGGCTGCAGGAACGTGCGGCAGATCAGATCGATCGCATGGGTGGCGCCGAAGGTCGTGAGGATGTGACCAGCATCCGCGCCGATGCCGATGCCGCGCAACAGCAGCGCGATCTGCTCACGCAGTTCGGCGAGCCCTTGCGGCGGACAGCGAGAGGCCATGCCGGCCGCGCTGCGCGCCAGGCCGCGCTGCACGGCGGCCGCCGGCAGCGCATCCTGCAGCCAGAAGGGCGGCAACGCGCCGCTGCTGGCCAGCAGCACGCCCGGACGCTGGTCGTTCACCTGCTGGATCAGCCAGACCGGCTCCTGCTCCTGGCCCGCCTCCAGCGCAACCTCGTCGGGAACGGCGCGGCCGGCGTCGCTTGGCGCGCGGACGAAGAAGCCCGCCGTGCCGTGCGTGTCGATGACACCTGCAGCCACCAGCCTGTCATACGCCACGACCACGGTGTTGGTGCTGACCGAGAGCTGCGTGGCGAGCTGGCGGATCGACGGCAGCCTGGTCCCGCCGGGCAGGACGCGTTGCGCGATCTGCTGGCGCAATGCGGCCTCGATCTGCTTGAACAGGGGAAGGGGCGAGGAGCGGTCGATGGGGAACATCGTGGCAGTCTAGCGTAAAAACAGCACGGCCAGGACCAACAGGATGCCGCCCATCGCCAGATTGAACATGCGCTGGCTGCGGGGCTCCGTCAGCACGCGGCGGATCGAGACGCCGAACAGCGCCCACATGGCGTTGCACGGCATGCCCACCACGGTGCCGATCACGGACACCAGCAGCGCGTTGGCGAGCAGGTTGCCTTGCGCAGGCAGGAAGACCGATGCCATCGTGATCGCCTTGAGCCAGCTCTTGGGATTCAGCGCCTGGAACAGCGTCGCCTGCGCAAAGGACACGGCCTTCGATGCGCTGGTCCCCGTCACCGACGCGCCGGCAAGCTTCCAGGCCAGGAACATCAGGTAGAGGGCGCCCGCGATCCGCAGGACTTGCTGCGCCATCGGGTACGCGACGAACACGCTGCCGAGCCCCAGGCACATGAGCATGGTCTGCGCAAAGAGGCCGACCTGGATACCGAGGATCACCGGCAGCGCGCCGCGGTAGCCGAAACTGGCGCCGGTGGTCGCAAGCATGACGTTGTTCGGCCCGGGCGTGGCGGACATCACGAAGCAATAGCTCATCAGGGGCAGGAGTTCGGTCATGGCATGCAGTCACAGAGTGGAGGAGGCTCCAGTCTAGAAGCGCGCCACGACGGCGAACAGGCACAAGGCGCCGCGCGCAGGCACATGCTGTATCAGTCGAACGACTGCTACAGCGGCGATACTGCCGGCCCGCCGCGCGCGGAGGCGCGCGACGGGCCGGCCCGAGACGTGGCGCTCAGTCGACCGCCTTGACCATGTCCTCGATGACCTTCTTGGCGTCGCCGAACACCATCATCGTGTTCGCCTGGTAGAACAGGTCGTTGTCCAATCCGGCATAGCCCGACGCCATCGAACGCTTGTTGACGATGATGCTCTTGGCTTTATAGGCCTCGAGGATCGGCATGCCGGCGATCGCCGACTTCGGATCCTTCGCGGCCGGGTTCACGACGTCGTTGGCGCCCAGCACCAGCACCACGTCGGTCTGGCCGAATTCCGCGTTGATGTCTTCCATCTCGAACACCTGGTCGTACGGGACCTCGGCCTCTGCCAGCAGCACGTTCATGTGGCCCGGCATGCGGCCGGCGACCGGGTGGATCGCGTAGCGCACCGCGACGCCCTTGTGCGTCAGCTTTTCCACCAGTTCCTTCAACGCGTGCTGGGCGCGCGCCACCGCGAGGCCGTAGCCCGGCACGATGATCACGGATTCCGCATTCGCCATGATGAACGTCGCGTCGTCGGCCGAGCCGGATTTCACCGGGCGCTGCGCCTGTTCGCCCGCAGCCACGGTGCCGCCGTCGCCGCCGAAGCCGCCCAGGATCACGTTGAAGAACGAGCGGTTCATCGCCTTGCACATGATGTACGAGAGGATCGCGCCGGACGAGCCGACGAGCGAACCGGCGATGATCAGCATCGCGTTGTTCAGCGAGAAGCCGATGCCCGCGGCGGCCCAGCCGGAATAGGAGTTCAGCATCGACACGACGACGGGCATGTCCGCGCCGCCGATGGGGATGATGATCAACACGCCGAGCAGGAACGACAGCGCCGTCATCGCGATGAACGGCGTCCAGGCGGGCGCAGTGCCGCCGTCGAAGCAGAACACGAGACCCAGCGCGACGATGGCAACGGCGATGCCGAGATTGAGCATGTGCTGGCCGGGGAAGCGCACGGGCGCGCCCTGGAACAGCCGGAACTTGTATTTGCCCGACAGTTTGCCGAACGCGATCACGGAACCGGAGAACGTGACGGCGCCGACGAACGTGCCGATGAACAGCTCGATGCGGTTGCCGAAGGGGAGGGGCTGGCCCTGCTCGGCGATGCGGAACGCCCACGGTTCCGAGACGGCGGCGACGGCGATACAGACCGCGGCCAGGCCGATCAGCGAGTGCATGGCGGCGACCAGTTCCGGCATCTTCGTCATCTCGACCTTGCGCGCCGCGACGGCGCCGATGCTGCCGCCGACGACGGTGCCCAGCAGGATGAGGCCGAAGCCGAACGAGCCGGTCGCCATCATCGCCTGCAGCTTGACGATGAGGGCGACGGTGGTGAGCGTGGCGATGGCCATGCCCGCCATGCCGAACGCGTTGCCCATGCGCGCGTTGGCGGGCGACGACAGGCCCTTGAGCGCCTGGATGAAGCAGATCGAGGCCACCAGGTACAGCAGGGTGACCATGTTCATGGAGATCGCGTTCATGCGCGGCCTCCCGCTTTCGCCTTCGATTCCTTTTTCTTGAACATCTCCAGCATGCGCTGGGTGACGAGGAAGCCGCCGAACACATTGACGGCGGCCAGGGCCACGGCGACCGTGCCCGCGACCTGCGCGACGATGCCGCTGGTGAGCGCGGCAGCCAGCATGGCGCCGACGATGATGATGGCGGAGACGGCGTTGGTGACGGCCATCAGCGGCGTGTGCAGCGCCGGGGTGACGGTCCAGACGACGTGGTAGCCGACGTACACGGCCAGCACGAAGATGATGAGGTTGATGATGGTATGACTGACTTCCATGGAAACTCCTTAATTCTTGATATCAAGCGCTCTTGCGCAGGACTTCGGCGCCGGCGCACAGGAGCGTCGCGCGGATGATCTCGTCCTCGCGGTCGATCGTGAGCTTGCCGTCCTTGTTGACGATCAGCTTGAGAAAATCGAGCACGTTGCGGGCATACAGGCTCGACGCGTCGGCCGGCACCAGGCAGGCCAGGTCGGGCTGGCCGATGATGTGCACCCCGTGCCGCACGACGGTCTGGTTGAGCTCCGACAGCGGACAGTTGCCGCCCTGCGCCACGGCCAGGTCGACGATCACCGAGCCGGGCTTCATGGCTTTGACGGTCTCTTCGCCGATCAGGACCGGCGCGCGGCGGCCCGGGATCAGCGCGGTGGTGATGACGATGTCGGCCAGCTTCGCGCGCTCGTGCACGAGCTCCGCCTGGCGCCGCATCCAGTCCGCCGGCATGGCGCGCGCGTAGCCGCCGCTGCCTTGCGCGATCTCGCGTTCCTCGTCGGTGAGATACGGTACGTCGATGAACTTGGCGCCCAGCGATTCCACCTGCTCCTTGACGGGCGGGCGCACGTCGGACGCTTCGATGACAGCGCCCAGGCGCTTGGCGGTGGCGATGGCCTGCAGGCCCGCCACGCCCACGCCCATGATCAGCACGCGGGCCGCTTTCACCGTGCCGGCGGCCGTCATCAGCATCGGCATGAAGCGCCCGTACGTGTTGGCGGCCAGGATCACGGCCTTGTAGCCCGCGATGTTGGCCTGCGACGACAGCACGTCCATCGACTGCGCCCGCGTGATGCGCGGCACCGCTTCCAGCGTGAAGGCCCACAGGCCGGCTGCGGCCATGGCGGCCAGGTTGGCGGTATCGAACGGATCGAGCATGCCGATCACGACGGCGTCGCGCCGCATCAGCGCGCGCTCGCTGGCGTCCGGTGCGCGCACCTTGAGGACGATGTCCGCGCCGAAGGCGTCGGCCGCCGTGCCGATGATGGCGCCCGCCGCCGCATAGGCGTCATCGCCGATCGACGCGCGCAGCCCGGCCCCGGACTGGACGATCAACTGGTGTGCCGCCGCCAGCTTCTTGACGGTTTCGGGCGTGGCGGCGACCCGTGTCTCGCCCGGACGTGTCTCTGCCGGTATCCCTATTTTCATGCATGCTCCAATGTCGTGATGAGTGAAATGGTGGGGTAGTGCTCACGCAGCGATGATAAGGGAAGGCTTCACCGATTGTTCTATCTTATATAAGACATAAAACATAAAACTTATTTATAGGAATCAAGAGCTTGCGGCCGCCTTTTCAGGATGCGGGATCGGATTTTGCGAAACGGGATCGATCGCCCGGTCCGGCCACGTCCACGATTTTGTGATGTGAAAAGGGGTTCGGCGGTGTGAAATGGAATCAGCGGACGCAACGTCCCTTTAGTTGTCAATTTGTCCTATATTTGCGTTGGCGTGCAATCATGACGAACTGCTCCCCAGCGAAAGGAAGCCGATGGCAGCCTCCATCAAGCGTGGCCGTCTCCGGGCCCACGGCATGCGAACCCGGGCCTGCATCGTCGATGCCGCGCGGCGTTACTTCTGGAGTGCTGCAGGCTCGACTTCACGTTGCCTGGATGGTCCCGTCCGCTAATCCTGAATGGCCCGGTGTTGCAACCCCGTCCAGGCAGGGAAAAATTCCGCGTATATTTTATTGTTGTGTCCTATCTTTGGTATGATGATCTAACATAGGCGGAGCGACTTGGGTACGGAAGCATCATGGAGATAGAGCAGCAACTGTTTTTCCTGTCGTTTGGCGTCCTCGTCGCGACGTCGTCGATCTTCGGGCTGAAGTTCTTCATGAAGGGCAACCACCTGCTCGGCGCCGAGTGGCTCCTCATCGCGCTGGGGGCCACGAGCATCCTGGTCTACGCACTCGGCAGCGTGGACGCGGCATACGACGTCGCGTACTTTTGCGATGCCTTCCTGCGCGGCTGCGGCGGACCGGCCATCATGATCCTGGGCCTGATGGCGGTGACGCATGACTACAAGCCGTTGCCGTATGTCGACCTCTACCTGTTCGGGGGCGCGGCAGCCGGCACGGCCGCCCTGGTGGAGGCCGATGCCGCGGCCCGGTTCAGTCCCGTGTTCTACCTGTGCACGTGGACCATGCTGTCGTTCTACCTGGCGCATTTCGCCCGGCGCCTGCTGGCCGTGGGCGTCGTCCGTCATGCCATCGGCGTCGGACTGGTCCTCGTTGCGGCGCAGGCCGTGGCCGTAGCCTACGACTTCGTCACGTTGCCGGGCGACGAAGAACATTTGTATTTTTACACCCTGGCGGCGTCCGTCTGGTCGCTGCTGTGCGTGGAGATGTATTACGCGTATTGCGCGCTGGAGCGCGTCATCCCGGCCCGTGTCCGCGCAGACGGCCGCCGGGAAGCGCCGGGGCGCTTGTTCTGAAAACGAGACAGCGACGCGGGCGAAGCGGGAATGCAACACGCTTGGCCCGCTAGATATATTCCCGTGCGGAAACCGTGTACGATGATGTCCTGCCGGTCGGACCGGCAGAAGCACGTCATCTCCGCATCGTCGAGCGTATCGTTTGTTGCCAATTTCCTCCTATTTTCGCGCCAGGTCGTTGACCCGCCTGATCTGCCTGCTGCTGCTCGTGGACTTCGTGTTCTTCGTCGGCATCGCGGTCTGGAGCCGCACGCTCGCCTATCAGAACCAGATCAAGGTGGGTGTCGTCGCCACCCGCACCATGTCCGACGCAGCGCTCCGCCATGCCGAGTCGACGCTGGACACGGTCGGCTGGATGCTGACGGGCCTCGCGGAGCGCATCGACGCCGGCGGAAACGAACGCGAGGGCCTGCGCCGCGCGATGCTGGTGCGCGTGCTGGAGCAGGGCTCGCCGCTCGATCGCGTGTTCGTGATCGATGAGACAGGGCGACTCGTGGCAGGGACTGCGGGCAAGGATGGCGCTGCGCAGGACGATGTGTGGCGCGCGAGTGTCGCCTATCACCGCGCGCATTCCGACCGCGGCATCCGCGTGGGCGCCCCGGCCGGCCGGCGGTTCCTGACGGTGTCGCGCCGCATCGACGACGCGGACGGACGTTACGCGGGCGTCATCGTGGCCACGATACCGCAGCGGTATTTCCAGGATTTCTACCAGCGCCTCGCGTCGCGACCACACGACGTCGTCACGCTGGCACTGGCCGACGGCACGCCATTGGCACGCGTGCCGGCCGCAACCGCCCGTACCGCCGTCGCGGCACCGATCCGCCTGAAGACCAGGGCGACCGAGGTCGAGCTGCTGCACGGCGTGGCCCGCTCGGCGAAGTACGGTCTGGTCGCCGACGCCGCCGTGAGCAAGGACGACGTCCTGGCCGACTGGCGCAGGGTCACGTGGCAGGAAAGCGCGGCGCAGGCGGGCGAAATGCTCGCCGTCTACCTCGCCTGCTACTGGGTGATCGGCCAGATGCGGATCCGGGAACGCCTCGAGCGCACGCTGCGCAGCACCCGGGAGGCCCTGGAGAAGCAGAACGTGGCGCTGGCCCGTCTGGCGGACACGGATGGGCTGACGGGCCTGCACAACCGCCGCCATCTCGACGAGCGCCTCGCAGCGGAAGTCGCGCGCGCCGCGCGCGAGCGCACGCCGCTGTCGCTGGTCATGATGGACGTGGACTTCTTCAAGCGCTACAACGACGCCTACGGTCATGCGGCGGGCGACGATTGCCTGCGCATGGTCGCAGGCGTCCTGGCCGCCACCGTCAGCCGGCCGGCCGACCTGGCGGCGCGCTTCGGCGGCGAAGAATTCGCCGTCCTGTTGCCGAACACGCCGCCGGACGGCGCGCGCGGTATCGCCGAGGCAATCTGCCGCGGCGTGCGTGCGGCCGGCATGGCGCATGGCGCGAGCGATCTCGGCTTCGTCACGATCAGTGCCGGTGTCGCCACCGTGATTCCCGCACCGGGCGACGATGCGCGCGCACTTGTCGAGGCTGCGGATGCGGCCCTCTACGACGCCAAGGAGTCGGGGCGTAACCGCGTCGGCATGCGCTGACGCCACCCGGCACGTCGGCGCCGCCGCCGCTTCCATCCTTCCTTCCACACCCGGACTCGTCGCGCGACGGGTGACTTCCTCCTTCCTTCGCTTGCTGGAACGACGGCCATGCGCCGTTGTTTTTTCGTCCTGAAGTTTGTATTGTTGTCCTAAGTTGGGTACGATGTCCTAAATAACGATTGGGAGACGAACCATGTACGAGCGACCGGAAGCACACGCTACACCGCAGCCGCCACGCCGCCGCGGCGGTGGCCGTCATCCGGCGGCTGCCCTGCAGGAACGCGAGCGGGACCTGCTCGACGTGGCGAAACAGCTGTTCGTGCGCGACAGCTACCACCAGGTGAGCATCGCGACCATCGCGACCACGGTGCGTGTCGCCACGAAGACGATCTACGTGAAGTTCGGCGGCAAGCGCGGACTGTTGCGTGCGATCGTCGAGCGCGACCTGGACGACTGGCAACGCCAGGTCGAGGCGATCGAGGCATCCGGCGCCGACATCCGTGTCCGGCTCGAAACCCTGGCCTGCCTCATGCTGCGCCGCGCGCTCTCGGAGCAACGCGCGCATCTTCATGCGGATGCGATGGTGGAACGAAGCCCCGACCTGGCCGAACTCGTCGCGCCCGTCGCCGGATGCGACAGGGCGGCGCTGGCGCGCCTGATGGCGGAATTCCACGACCGTCCCGGCAGCGCGGCGGCGGGCCCCGACATTCTCGGCGATGCCTTCATCGGTTGCGTGCTGGGGCGCCACATCGGCGCGCACAGGGGCATGGAGCGCTACGCCGATGCCGGGCGGCTGCAGGACATGGCGGCTGCTGGCGTGGCGGCCTTTCTGGCGCTGGTCGGGAGGCCATGATGTTGCACGACACGTTCCTGCTGCGGCAATTGAGCGAGCTGGCCGACGCACTGAAGGGGCAATCGACCAAGAGATGGTCCGGCACGACGCGCCACGCTTATCAGCGTTGGTCCGACGAGAAACGACAGCGCCTGTTGCGTGACCTGACCGCGCGGCGCACGGCTGGCGAATCGTTCGGCTGCATCGCGCAGGCGCTGAACGAGCTCGGCGTGCGCGGCGAACATGGCGGACGCTGGTATGCGGCATCCGTACGAGACTTCATTCTCCGAACGCAGATGGAAACACGTTGACCGGACGCGTTCACCCCTCCGGGGGGCAAGGTCCGGCGACACCATGCAACAACCTCACCATGAACATGAAAACGACAACTCTCGCATCATTGCTCGTCCTTCCGCTCGCGGCATCGTCCGCGTGGGCGCAGGACGACGCAGCCCAGGCAATCAAGGTCAGCGGCTTCGGTACCGGCGCCCTGACGTGGACAAACACGAACGACGCCCTGTTCGCGCGCCCTAACCAGGCCGGCGGCGCAGGCACGAAGCCACGCTCCGGCGTCGATTCGAACGTCGGCCTGCAGGTCGACGCGCGCATCAATGACTGGTTGTCGCTGACGGGGCAGGGCGTCGTCCGCAAGCTGGAGACGGATGCGTATGGCGCGACCGGCACGCTCGCATTTGCCAAGGCAAAACTGTCCGATACGGTCGACGTGCGCGTTGGCCGCGTGCCGCTGGCCGCGTTCCTCGTCTCCGATTACCGTAACGTGGGCTACGCGAATACCATGCTGCGTCCGTCGCAGGAAGTGTATGCCCAGGTGCCCAACGACAGCCTCGACGGCGCGGACCTGGACTGGCGCCATGAGATCGGCACCGCGACGCTGACGACGCAGGTCGCATTCGGCCGTTCCACCGCCAAGCTGGCCGGCGAAACGATCACGTTCACGAATGCGCGCGTGGTGAACGTCGTGCTCGAGCAAGGTCCCGTCACCGTCCGCGTGGGGCGCGACGACGCGAGGATGACGCTGACGGAAGATGGCGTGCAGCTGCCGAAGACGAAGGTGTCGTTCACGGCCGCGGGTCTCGCATTGGACTGGAACGACATCGTCGTGCAATCCGAATACACGACGGCACGCGCATTCGGCGCCACGACCAGGGGCTGGTATGCGATGGGCGGCTACCGGTTCGGCAAGGTGCTGCCGTTCGTCAGCCACGGCAAGCTGACGGGCGAAGTCGGGCAATCCACCGACAGCGTCGGCGTGCGTTGGGATGCGTTCCGGTCCGCCGACATCAAGTTCCAGGTCGACCGCGTCAAGCCGCAAGGGACCGGCTTGTTCAATGCCGCCAAGCCCGGCTTCCGCGGCCCGGTCACCGTCGCGGCGATCGCCGTCGATTTCGTATTCTGAGGAGGCAGCAATGCACAACATCTCCCTTTCGTTCGTCCTTGCCGCCATCCTCGGCATCGCACTGCCCGCGCGCGCGGAACTGGTCGTCGTCGTCAACCCGAAAGCGCCAGTCGCGTCGATGACGAAGGACGAAGTCGCCCAGTACTTCCTCGGCAAATCGACTGCGCTCGTGCCGATCGACCAGCCCGAAAGCGCGTCGATCCGCGCGGAGTTCTACAAGAAGGTCGCCGACAAGGACCTGTCGCAGGCGAAGGCGCTGTGGTCCAAGCTGGTCTTCACGGGCAAGGCGACGATGCCCAGGGAAGCGGGCAACAGCGACGATGTGAAGAAGGCCGTCGCGGCGAATCCGAAGGCGATCGGCTACATCGACCGCAGCGCCGTCGACGGCTCCGTGAAAGTGATCTACACGGCGCCCTGATCCACTCACCGACCCCGAGGCCACCATGAGCATCAAGCGCAAGATCTGGGCACTGCCCGTCATTTCCATCCTCGTGTTCGGCCTCGGGATCGTGGCCAGTTCGGTGATCGCGACCGATGCGCTGCACGCGATCGACCGGACCGCCCGTCTCGACTATCCATTGCTGGACCTGAGCAAAACCCTGACGCAGGAGGTGGGTAGCGTCGCCGACGGCTTGCGCGATGCCGTGGGCGAGGCCGACCGGGCCCGCCTCGGCCAGATCGCCGACCAGGCGGCCAGGGTGCGCGCGCGGCTCGGCAAGCTCGCCGCCATGGAGGGCCAGCGTACCGTCGGCGAACGGCTGGCCCGCGAGTTCGACGCGTATTACGGGCCCGCGCTGGCGTCGGCCCGGATCATGCTCGACATGGACAAGGGCGACGTTCAGGCCGAGGTGGCGGCGATGCAGAAGACGCAGCGCGTACTGCAGGCCGACCTCGCGCGGACCGCCGACGCGGCCCAGCGCCAGTTCCACACCGGCGTTGCGCGCAGCGGCGCCGGCGTGCGCAGCGTCTTGTGGACGATGGTGGCGACCGCGTTGCTGGTCGTGGGCGGCCTCGCCGTCGTGTCGTGGTTCGTCATCAAGGCGATCTGGCGCGAGCTGGGCGGCGAGCCGGAATATGCCCGCGCGATCGCGCAGGCGGTGGCTGCCGGCGACCTGTCGATGGCCATCCGCACGGACCGCGGCGACAGCGTGCTGGCTGCGCTGGCCGAGATGCGGGCGCGCCTTGGGGCGCTAGTGGCCGGCATCCAGGGCACGGCCGCCACCATTGCCTCGGCCAGCGCGGAAATCGCGCGGGGCAGTGCCGACCTGGCCGGCCGTACGTTGGCCCAGGCCGACGATCTCGAGCTCACCAACCGCTCGATGCGCGAACTGACCGGCACGGTCGACCAGAATTCGCTGAGCGTCACCGAAGCGGCGCGGCTTGCCGGCAGCGCGACGCAGATCGCCACGCGCGGTGGGGAGGTCGTCGACGGCGTGGTCGCGACGATGGGCGAGATCAACACCTCGGCGGCGAAGATCGTCGACATCATCGCCGTCATCGACGGCATCGCATTCCAGACCAATATCCTCGCGCTGAACGCCGCGGTGGAGGCGGCGCGCGCGGGCGAGCAGGGACGCGGCTTCGCCGTCGTCGCCGCCGAAGTGCGCAACCTGGCGCAGCGCAGCGCCGCGGCCGCGAAAGAGATCAAGGCATTGATCGGCGACTCCGTGACCAAGGTCGACGCCGGCTGCGTACTCGTCGACGAAGCGGGCGAGACGATGCGGCAGATCGTCGCCTCCGTACGCAAGGTGGAAGCCATCATGGTGGACATCAGCGCCGCCGGACGGCGCCAGGCCGCCGGCATCGAACAGATCGGCCGGGCGATCGGCAGCATGGACGGGATGACGCAGCAGAATTCCGCACTCGTCGAAGAGGCATCGGCGGCGGCCGAGTCGCTGTCGGACCAGACGGCGCAGTTGACCGAGGCACTTGCCGTATTCCGTCTCGAGGCGCGAGCGCCAGAGCGCCCGGGCAGACTGCTTATTGGTCCAGACTGGCCAATGCCCAGGACTGCGTCCAGGTAAAAATCGCGTGCCGCTGCTCGTCGCTGAATTCGCCAGCGAGGATCTCGCTCAGGAAATGCGACACGGACATGCGTACGCGTTGCGGAAGCAAAGCCGCCGTCGCGAGTGACGCCTCGACGTCCGGATGGACGCTCGACATCATGATCTGCACGACGAGTTCAGCATGTTCGGTCCAGCCGGCATCGTCGACGTAGTGCATGAGCGTGGCGGCACTGTCGGGCATGTTCGTGGCGTTTGGCATAGGCAGTGCGTTCGGCAGGAGCGTTAAGGTCATCCAGCATACAGCAGGGAGGCAGCGGTGGCGTGAAATCCGGAATAAGCGGGGGTATCGGTGGTTCGCCTTGCAACGATACCGTGGCGCCAGCGGTACACCGATGCCTCCTTGGCTACGTGTCTGTTCAAGGGGAAATGTTTCCCGGGCTCGGCGCAGAGCCGCTTCCTATCTGCCCGCGTGGTCGTTGCGACCGTGCGCGGCGAGAAACATGGCGACGGCCGACCGGCAATACGACTCGATGTCGTTGTCGTCGTTTGCTCTCGCCTCATCGAAGCGTGCGATGAGCACGAGATCGGATCCTTTGAAAAGCGCGGCAAACAAGCGGGCGGACCGGGGAACATCGGGCACGTCGAGAATCCCCTTCGCGTGCAACTGCCCCAACCGTGCCTCGATCTGGGCGATGACATGGGCGGGTCCGGCTTCGTAATGGAGCTTGCTTAACGACTTTTGATTCGTCTTGTCGGCCAGGACCATGGCTTCGACACTGCGCACGTCCGGCCTCAACAGCGTGCGCAGCAGGGATGATCCCATCGCCATCAGTTGATCTTCGGCCGAACCGGCGACGCCTTCAACAAGGGCCTGTCCTGCAAACGGATGGCAGTGGGCCGCCATGGACGCGCTGAACAGGGCCTCCTTGTTCTCGAAGTGCCGATAGATGCTCAGCTTGGATATCTTCGCCCGCTGGGCGACCTTGTCCATGGTCGTCCCTTGAAAGCCCAATTCCACGAAGAGTTCGCCGGCGGCGTCGACGATCGTTTGGCGAAGCGCCTCGTTGGCGGGCCGACCGCGCCGGCCCTGGTTGTTTTCAGTCACGACAATTCCAGTACTTGACAGTATTTAAATTCGATCGTTATGATACTATGCAGTATCGTAAATCTGCAAGTCAGCCCCTCCATCCACGACACGGAGCCCATCACCATGAATGACGTCATCATCATCGGCGGCAGCTTTGCCGGCCTCGCCGCCGCCCTGCAGCTCGGCCGCGCCCGTCGCAAGGTCATCGTTCTCGATACCGGTCAGCCGCGCAACCGCTTCGCCGGCCATTCGCATGGCCTGCTCGGCCACGATCACAAGCCGCCGCTGGACATCCTGGCCGAGGCGCGGCAGCAACTGGCGCGCTATCCGACGATCAGGCTGGTCAATGCCCGCGCGGAGAGCGTGTCCGGCGCAATCGACGATTTCTGTGTCGTCACCGACGATAACGAATCCTTGAGGGCACGTCGCCTGATCCTGAGCTATGGGGTCGCCGACCAGATGCCTGATGTGCCGGGCTTTGCCGAAAGCTGGGGCACGTCGATCGTGCCTTGTCCGTATTGCGACGGCTTTGAAGTCGCCGGCCAGCATTGGGGCCTCGCCTGGTCCGGCCCGCATTCGTACCAGTCCGCCAAGCTGTTCGGGGACTGGACCGACAAATTGACTGTCTTCGCCGATGGTCATGACATGCCGCCCGATATCCGGGCCGATCTGGCATTGCGTAACATACCGGTCGTCGATGGAAGGATCGTGGAGATCGCCCATCACGAGGGGCATATCGCCAGCGTCAATCTCGATACCCACCGCAATATCGCGGTCGACATCCTGTTCGCGCATCCGCGCAACAAGCCGTCCGCAAGCCTGCATGAAGCGCTGGGTCTCGCCACGGTGGATACGCCCGTCGGCATCGCCCTCAAGGTCGACGAGCGCCGTCAGACGAGCATGCCCGGCATCTACGCGGCCGGTGACCTCGCCACGCCTCTCATGCCCTCGGTCACGCAGGCGTCGTCGCAAGGCGCGATGGCAGGTATCTTCGCCCAGCAATCGATGGTGGTTTGAGCGCGCGGGTTCCGCTCCGGTTGCGTCGTCGCCTTCGACGCTCAGGAGAAGCGAAACAGGGCGGCTGGCGTATCGACCAGCACCGCGCGGCGCGCCCCGGGATCGGGCAGGAAGGTGTCGAGCGCCTGACGTGCATGCGCATAGTCGACCTTGTTCTCGAATTGCGTATGCGGCCAATCGCTTCCCCACACGAGGCGATCGAGGCCGAATGCATCGCACAGCAGAGGTGTCGCCGCGAGCGCGATCCGCTGCCCGGCTTCGCTACCGCCATTGCGATACGCGCCGGACAGTTTGATCCACACCCGCCGGCTGGCGCCGGTGTCGAGCAGGAACTGGAAGCCCGGATCGCGCACGCCTTGCGCGGGCGCCGGCCGTCCGAAATGGTCGACGACGACATTGACGCCGGCCTGCAGCAGCGGCGGCAGGATGCGCGGCAGGTCGGCCGCTTCGCGGTGCAGTTCGACCTGCCACCCGAGATCGGCGACGCGTCGCAACAGGCCGCGCCAGGCCCCGTCGGCGAAATCGGGAAGCGCGGCGCCGCCGACCAGGTTCAGGCGAATGCCCACGACACCCAGGCCGTCCATCCGCCTGAGTTCCGCCATCGACGTCTCCGGCGCCACGACCGCGATGCCGCGCAGGCGTGCCGGCTGCTGCGCCAGGGCGGCGAGCAGGAAGCTGTTGTCGGTACCCAGGAAGCTCGGCTGCACCAGCACCCCGCGCGCGATGCCGTTCCGGTCCAGCATGCCGAGGTAGTCGGCGAGAAGGGCGTCGTAGTCGGGCGCGTAGCGGCGCTCGCGCGCGAGCGTCAGCCCGCGCCGGAACACGTGGGCGTGCGTGTCGATGGCCGCCATGCGGAGTGATTCGGCGCGCTGTGCGGTACTCGCGCAGCCTGTCTGGAGAGCGGGGAGCAGTGTGCTGGCCATCGCGGCTTGAAATCGTCGTCGGTTCATCGGATGTCGGACGCCGGCAAGGGCGCACGCTCTGTGCCGAAAGATGCGTCCTGTTGGAGCATCTTGCCGCGGGTTTCGGGCAGCGCGAGGACGGCCACCACGACGAGCGCATACGCGAGGCCGGCATCGAGGCCGATCGCCGTGCCGAGGGGCATATCCTTGCTCATGTGGCCGACGAGTACCGGAAAGCCCGCAGACACGATGCGCCCGAAGTTGTAGCAGAAGCCGACGCCGGCGCCGCGCATCTCGCCCGGATACAGTTCGTTGAACAGGGCGCCCAGGCTCGCGGGGATACCGGCCGCAAAGAAGCCGAGCGGGAAACCGAGGACCAGCATCGCGGTATTGCCCAGGTCGAGGAAGACGTAGGCCAGCACGGTGACGACACAGCAGGCGGCGAAGAGCGCGAGATTCGGGCGGCGCCCGATGCGGTCCAGCAGCCACGCGCTGGCGATGCAGCCGCACCAGAAGGCAATGATGACGACAGCGAGGTAGCCGCTCGTCGCCAGCACGGACAGGTGGCGCTCCGTCTTCAGGTAGGTCGGCAGCCAGGTCATGAGGGCGTGGTAGCCGCCGTGCGCGCCGACGCCGACGAGTGCGCCGACGATCGTCACGCGCAGAACGTCCGGCCGGAAGATCGCGAACGGGTTCACCTGGTTGGGTGCTCGTCGCGCGCCATCGAGCGGGCCGCGTGCCGGCTCGGCGATGTTGCGGCGCACGTAGACGATCAGGAAGGCGGGCAGGATGCCAATGCCGAACATGACGCGCCATGCGAGGTCCGGCGGCAGCAACAGCGTGACCACGGCGTACAGCAGCACGGCGCCGCCCCAGCCGACGGCCCAGGCGCTCTGCACGGTGCCCATCACTTTGCCGCGGTGTTCCGGACGAATCGCTTCGGCCATCAGCACGGCGCCGGCGGCCCACTCGCCACCGAAGCCGAAGCCCTGCAACGCCTTCAGCACGAGCAGCTGGCTGAAGGTCGCGGCGAATGCCGATAGCAAGGTGAACACCGAGAACCATACGATCGTCAGCTGCAGCGCGCGCACGCGACCGATGCGGTCCGAGACCGCGCCCATGATCCAGCCGCCGAGCGCGGACGACACGAGCGTCACGGCGCTGACGAGGCCGGCGTCCGTCTTGTCCAGGCCGAACGTGGCGATCAGGACGGGAATGGCGAGGCTGAACATCTGCACGTCCAGCGCGTCGAGCGCCCAGCCGCCGAAGCAGCCCCAAAACGTCTTGCGCTCCTGGGACGTGATGTCCCGGTACCAGTTGAACATTGTAGTCTCCTTGGGGCTGTACGCCCGCTTGTCGTTATCGTGGTCGTGGTGTCAGCGCTTGCGGGTCAGCAGCCACAAGGTCACGCAGCCGATCGCCGAGATGGCCGCGATCGGGAGCAGGGCGAGCGCGAAGCTGCCGGTGGCTTCCTTGATGGCGCCGAGCAGCGCGGAGCCGGCGAACCCGGCCAGGTTGCCGACGGCGTTGACCTGCGCGAGGCCGGCCGCGGCGGCGGCACCCGGCATCCATTCACTGGCCAGCGCCCAGAACGGACCCTTGAAGATGTAGGTGCCGGTGACGGCGAGCACCAGCAGCGCAACCGTCAGCGCGAGCGACGCGTGGGTGAGCGGCACCAGCGTCAGGCTCAGGGCGACGGCGGCCAGCGGCAGGCCGCTGTGCCACACGCGTTCGCGGGTGCGGTCCGAGTGATTGCCCCACCACAGCATGAGCAGGGCGGCAACGCCGAACGGCACCGAATTCAGCAGGCCGGTCTGGAGCGTGGTCAGGCCGAACGCCTTGATGATCTGCGGCTGCCACAGCGACAGGCACTGGCTCGCGCCGGACGCGCCGGCATAGACCAGCGCGGCCGCGAGCACATAGCGGTTCAGCAGCACGTCGCGCAGGCGGTGCGTGCCGTTATTGGTGGCCTTGCCTGCGGCGGCGTGTTCGGTCTCGAGCTGGCGCACGAGCCACGTCTTTTCTTCCTGGTCGAGCCACGCAGCTTCCTGCGGCTTGTTGGTCAGCAGCCACGGTACCATCAGGCCCAGCAGGATGGCGGGCGCCGCCTCGATGACGAACATGAGCTGCCAGCCCTGCAGGCCGAACAGGCCGTCCAGCTGCAGCAGCGCGGCCGACAGCGGCGAGCCGATGAAGCTCGACAGCGGCACCGCCACCATGAAGATCGCGATGATGCGCGCGCGGTACGCCGCCGGGAACCATTGGGTGATGTACAGGATGACGCCGGGGAAGAAGCCCGCCTCGGCCGCTCCCAGCAGGACGCGCATCGTGTAGAAGGAGTTTGGTCCCGTAATGAACGCGGTGCAGGCCGACACGAGGCCCCAGCTGATCATGATACGGGCGATCCACAGGCGTGCGCCGACCTTTTGCATGGCCAGGTTGCTCGGGATCTCGAGCAGCACGTAGGTCAGGTAGAACAGGCCGCCGCCGAGGCCGAACGCGGCGGCGTTCAGGCCGATCGCATGGTTCATCTGCAGCGCGGCGAAGCCCACGTTGACGCGGTCGACGAAGGCGATGAAGTAGCCGATCATCAAAATCGGCAGCAGGCGCCATGCGATCTTGCGCATGGTCCGGCGTTCGAGGTCCGAGACGACGCGCGGCGCCGTCTCGAGGGTGGTGGAATGCATGGGTGTCTCCGGATCGAATTGAAGGGGTAAAGGGGGGCCATTCCCGCCTGTCGCCAGGCTGGCCTCTGTCGTTACGGTGCGGCCGGAACGCCGGACCGCCGGAAAGCCGGTCAGCGAATCTCTACGTGGTAGCGGAACTTGTCGGCCGGGCCGCGCGAGCGGCGCCATTCGAGCGGTTGCCTGTCATAGCCGAGCGCCAGCCGTTCGACCACGATGACGGGTGCGCCGCGCGGCAGCTGCAGCAGGCGCGCATGCACGTCGTCGACGGCTTCCGCAGTCAGGTCTTCCTCGGCCGACGCGATCACCTGGCCGCAGCGCTCTTCGTACAGCGGGTAGAGCAGGTCGCCGAATTCGCTCGTGTCGATGTCGAGCAGGCTTTCGAATCTGTCCCTCGGCAGCCAAATCGATTCGGCCAGCAGCGGCGTGCCGTCCAGCACACGCAGGCGCGACAGGTGGATGACCTCGGCGCCTGGCGCGATGCGCAGCGCGGATGCCACCGCCGACGGCGCCTCCACGACTTCGCGCCGCAGGATGCGGCCCTCCGGCACCTGGCGCTCGCCCGAATCCTTCTGGAAGCGGAAGAAGCGGAACAGCGACGAATCGAAGCGGGCGCGCCGCACGAATGTCCCGCGACCCTGGAAGCGCTCGAGCGTGCCTTCCGTCACGAGCATGTCGATGGCCTTGCGTACCGTGCCGATCGAGGCGGAGAACTGCTTCACCAGTTCCGCTTCGGTAGGAATCGCTTCGCCCGGGCGCCATTGCTGGGAGGCGATCCGCTCGCTGAGTTCGTCGCGCAGGCGCTGGTATAGCGGCAGCCGTTCATCGTGTTTTGACGAGAAGTTCATCAATACCTCTAATCATATATATGAATTCTTGAATTGCACTGTACAGAGCCTCCGGATGTTCGTCAACAGGAAGCTGAATATCCGTGATTGATGTTGTATATGGAGGGGACAAGTGTGAGGGGCGATCGGCTTGGCGCAGCCATCGATCATCCAGGCAGAGTGAAGTTCGCTTTTTCGAGATTTTTTTTTCGCAGTTGGACAAGGCCCGCTTCGGCGGCCTTTTTGTGGTCCATAATCGCGTGCTGAACCGTCATGAGCTTGCTCAAGGTCGGGAAACGCGATCGAGGACCGACTGTTATTGCGCCAACGGTAAGTATTGCCTGCACGATGGCGCCCAAGCGGTTATGCTGCGTCCTGCAAAATATCGAATTGTTGCATGGACCCATGATGAAGACGAGTCAAAGGAGTTTGCGTGCAGGTATGAAACCACATGCCGTCAGTCTTGCACTGGCCACGACGGTTGCTGCGGCGGGTGCGCCGGAAGTCGGTCACGCTCAAGACAGCGTGCCAGCGGTCATGGTCACGGCACAGAGCCGCAGCCAGCAAATCCAGAACGTGCCGATCGCCATGCAGACATTGGCCGGCAGCACGCTCAAGGATGTCGGCGTCGCCAACCTGGCCGACATGGACGCGTTCGTCCCTGGCTTGACGGTCGATGCGCTGCAATCGACCCGTCCGCTCATCTTCCTGCGTGGCGTCGGCACCGAGGACTACGGTATCGGCACGGACTCGCCGGTCGGTATCTACACGGACTCCGTGTACGTCGGCAAGACCGGCGGCGCGCTGCTGAACTTCATCGACGTCAAGCGGATCGAGGTGTTGAAAGGCCCGCAGGGTACGTTATTCGGGCGCAATGCGGCAGCCGGCGTCATTTCGATCGTCACCAACGATCCGGTCGAACGGTTCGAGGCCAACGGACTGGTCCGGGTTGGAAACCGCGGGGCGGTGCATGCCGAAGCGCTCTACAACACGCCGCTGGCCGAGGGGCTGGCGCTGCGCATCGCGGCGATCGACCAGCGGGATAACGGCTGGGCCCGCAATACGTTCAACGGCCAGCGCGGGGGCGACGACGGTGTCAGCGGCTTGCGCGCCGCCCTGCGCTGGCGGCGCGACGACACCGACGCCGTCCTCGGCTGGCAGCACGAGGTGATGCGCGTGTCCGGCCCGCCCGTCTATTCCCTCACGGGCGGGAAGGTCGACTTCACCGGCCCGTCGACGTGGGTCGATCCGCGCACGCAGCCGCTGGCCAACGATGCCTTGCCCAATATGCAGTCGCGCACCTTCGACGGCCTCACGCTGCGTGTGACGACGCCGCTGCGGAATGCGACGCTGAGCAGCATCACCGCTTACCGCCACTTCAACACGCAGAACTGGCAGGACAACGACGGCTCGGCGAATCCGGCGGCCTATATCGGCATCGGCAACGTCGAATCGAATTCGACCTGGCAGCAGGAGTTCAAGTTGAGCGGGCAGACCGGCGCCCTCGACTGGGTGGGTGGCGTCAGCGCGTACCGCGAGCGCGCCATCCAGGCGGAGAACGTGGACTTGACGACCCGTTCGCTGGATACGCTGATTCGCCACGCTGCCGGCACCGCGCCGTACGCCACGCTGACGAGCCTTGCGCAGGGCATCGGCCAAGCCACCGGTAACGGGGCGCTGCAAGGACTGAGCCTCGCCGGCCTGCCGTGGCGCGAGAGCATCTACGACAGGGGCGCATACCGGGCTTATGCCGTGTATGGCGACATGCTTTGGCATCTGGACCCCGTCACCAATCTGACGCTGGGCGGCCGCTACACGCACGACGACAAGACCTTCAGCTGGTACAACCCGCCCCGTATCGCTACCGAGCTCGACGCGCGTCTCGCCGTCCTGCGGCAAGCACAGCTGTTTCCGACCGCCGTCGCCCTGAAACTGCTGACCCCGCAGCAGGCGGCAACGCTGCAGGCCGTCGTCGCACGCAATGTCGAGTTCAGCAACGCCGTATCGAGCGCCGCGCCGTTCCCCGCATCGAGGAGCTGGAACAACTTCAGTCCGCGCGTCGTCCTGGACCGTCACCTGACGCCGGACCACATGGTGTACGGTTCGTGGAGCAAGGGCTATCTGGCCGGCGGTTTCGATGCCCTCGGCGTCAATGGTTATTACGACCAGGAGCTGGTGACGAATATCGAGGTCGGCATCAAGGGGCAGCTGCGTGCGCTGGGCGTGTCCTATGATGCGTCGATCTTCCATTACGACTACACGAACCTGCAAAGCCTCACCCTGGTGACGGCCAATGCCGGGGCCGGCGTGCCCAGCTACCAGGTCGTCAACAGCGACCAGCGCGCGACCGGGGCCGAGCTGAACGCGCAGTGGACCGTCAACCGGATCTGGCGCCTGAACGGCGCGCTGGCCTATCTCGACCAGACCTATGCGCACTACGTGTCGCCGACGGGTGTCGGGCTCGACGGCCAGCCGGTCGGGGCACCGCGCCTGAGCGCCACCGCGGGCGCCACCGCGCGCTGGCCCTTGTGGGCAGGCACGGCCGACTTCAACCTGATGGTCGGCTACATCGGCGCGCGGCGCTGCAATGCCGACACGACGGCGCAGGGCACGTGCAACCCCGACGGCAATGTCGATGCCGGGGCGGCTCGCGAGAAAGTCGACATGCGCCTCGGTTGGTCGGCGCCATCCGGCAAGTGGGGCGTGGGCGCGGTCGTGACGAATCTCACCAACAAGCAATACGTAACGATCAGCACACTCGGTTCGGTCGTGGGCTCGCCATACAGCTATGTGACCAAGCCGCGCACGGTCGCGCTCGAGCTGCGTGGGGCCTTGTGAGCGATGCGCCGATGTGAGCAGGCCGCCGGCAGATCCGTCGTCAGATAAACATGCAGCACTTTTACAGGAAGGCGCTCGTCGCGTTCGTTTTCCTCCTGATTGCCGATGCACTGGTCGCGGGCTACTGCGTCTATCGAAGCAATCCCTCCCTGTCGCTGATGCCGCCGGAACATGGCGCGACGCGGTGGCACGCAGCCGCCATCACGGACGTGTCATTCGGCGGCGCGTCGACGGTCCGCATCCTGGACACGACGCCACAGTCGCTCGGCTTCGACTTCAGGGTGTCCGGAATCATCCCGCATCCGTGGGCGTGGGCCGCATTGCTGATCGACGGCGCGGACGGCAAGCCGGGCCTGGCGGATCTGTCGAAGTACTCGACCATCTCCTTTCTTGCGAAGTGCCGGCCCGCAAATTCGCTGGTACTCAACGTCGTGACGCTCGACGCGAGCGTCGCGCAACAGGGCGCCAAGCAGACCTGGCTGCCCGTCATGACGTATTTCTCCTGCAACGAGAGAGGCATGCCCGTGTCGCTGGACCTTACGCGCCTGGCCATTCCAGGGTGGTGGTACGAGGCTGAACATGTCGACATTGCGCGCAGATCCTACAAGCTGGATCGCGTGGTGAAACTGGAATTCGGTGCCGGCCCGTTCAGCCTGCACGAGACGGATTCCCATGTCGAGATCAGCGATCTCACGCTGCACGCCCGCGATGATCGCTACCTCGTCGTGCTGGCGGTCGTGGTCGTGCTCGGCTGGTGCGTGTTCGGCGCCTGGTTCTTCCGCGCACAGTCGCGCGCACTCACCGCGACGGTGGACTCCCGGCTCAGGAAGGACCTGACGTTCGTGGCATATCGGCACTTGACCGTCGAGCCGTTCGAGGACGAGGAAAAAGCGGCCATCCTGCGCTTCATCGCGTCACATTATGCCGATTCCGGACTGGACCTGGACGGTGTCGCCGCGGGCACGGGCGCGAACCGCAGCAAGATCAATGACGTGCTGAAAGCGGAACTCGGCATGACGTTCAACAGCTACCTGAAAAAGCTGAGGCTGACCGAAGCGGCCAGGTTGCTCACCGCCGAAGCCGGCGCGACCGTGGCGGAAATCGCGCGTTCGGTCGGCTATGCCAACAGTGCGTATCTCAACAAGATATTCAAGGAAGAGTACGGCTGTTCGCCCAGACAGTTCAGGAACCTGGCGGCCCGGCCGGACATCCTTGCCGACCAAGAACTCGCGGGACGGTAGGCTTTCCCAACAGCGCCTTGCGCCGTCCGCGCTGCTCCATGTGATTCTTTCCGTGCCTCGCAAGACGCCGCAGCACGCCTGATCACTTCAACAATCTGCGCAATTTCCTACGAATTTTTGCACAGACTGGAAATTTCCCCAATAAGCATTAGAGCGTGGCCGGATCGGCGCCTACGCTTGCGCAGGCATGAATCACGACGATGCGTGGTGACTCGTTGTCATGTTGAAAACTAAAAACAGCCGACCCTTGGAGGAGTTATCTTGAGCAGGAAGTGCAATATTCGTTTCGTCGTCCCGGCCCTGGCGGTCGCTTTTCTCGAAGCCTGCAGTGGAGGCAGCAAGGCGACCAACACCACCGACGTCCAGGCTGCCGGCAAGCCTTCGGCGGCCGCCCCCGTACTGTCCGTCCCGGCGACCCTGAACGTGTACGAAGGGCTGACGGCGACGTTCCTGATGCCGTCGGCGACCGTCGGGGCAGGGCGCAGCGCCAGCTGGTCCATTTCCGGCACCGATGCGGCCCGCTTCCAGATCGATCCCGCGACCGGCGCCCTCGCGTTCCGCCAGGCCCCGGACACGGCGAAGCCCGCCGACGCCGATGCCCACAACGACTACGACCTCGTCGTGCAGGTCAGCGATGGCCAGCGCAGCACGCAGGCCCCGCTGAAGGTGCAGGTGCTGCCGTGGAACGACGGCGGTGCGGCCGGCCTGCCGCTGCCGCTCGCGACCCGCGACGTGGCCCGTCCGTCGGGCACCACGGGACAGCCGGGGCTGCGCGTGCTCGACTGGGCCGGCTTCAAGGCCGCCATGTCCTACACGTTCGACGACTCGCAACCGTCGCAGATCGATCACTACCCGGAGCTGAAGGCCCAGCATGTCCGCGTCACCTACTACATCAACCCGGCGGCCAACTGGTATCCCAACTTCGACGCGACCTGGAAGGACGCCGTCGCCCAGGGTTCGGAGATCGGCAACCATACCACGCACCATTGCAGGGCCGCGGAGCTGACCGACAATGATGCCAACACGTGCCCGCAAGGCCTGGGCAGCGCCGGGGCCGAGTTCGACGACACCACCGACTATATCCGCACGAAGATCGGACAGTCCGGCGTCTGGACCACCGCCTACCCGTTCGGCGACATGGACTACAAGCCGGCGGCCACGTCGCGCTTCATGGTCGCGCGCGGCGTGTGGCCGGGCATGGTCGCGCCCGGCAGCGGTAGCGATCTGATGAACCTGCCGCTGGCGCAGGTGCCGGGCGATGCCACGGCGGACGGCCATCCCGTGTCCGCGTTCAACACGGCCGTGGACACCGCCCTGGGCCAGGGCAAGTGGATGATCTACCTGTTCCACACGCTGGTGCCCACCAAGCAGAACTGGGGCGGCGCGGAGAGCATCGACGCGGTCACGGGCAATATGACGTACGCGAAATCGCTCGGCACGATGTGGATCGACAGCGTCGTCAACATCGGCGCCTACTGGCGCGGCCAGCAACTGCTGCAGGCGGCGACGCCCGCCACCGTCGGCGGCGTGACGACGTGGACCTGGACGCTGCCCCCGAACTTCCCGTCGGGCCGCAAGCTGCGTGTCGTGGTGAATGGTGGCACGCTGACGCAGAACGGCGCGCCGCTGAGCTGGAATTCGCGCGGCTACTACGAGGTGTCGCTGGATGCGCAATCGCTGAGCTGGACGCAGTAATTCCCGTTCTTGCCGGCGGGGCTCGCCGCCGGCAAGAGCTGCTATGATCCGGGCGGGCTATCGGACAGGAACGAATCCGGCTGGGCGTTATGCAAGAATTCTTCAGGAAGGCGCTCGTCGCGCTGATCCTCCTTCTGGTCGTCGATGCGCTGGTCGCCTGGTTCTGCGTCCATCAAAGCCATCCGTCCACGTCGCTCATTCCGAAAGGGCGAGGGTGGCCGCACTGGCGCCCGGTCACCACGACGGATGCCGCATTGGGCGGCACGTCGACCATTCGCATTCTCGAACCCGGCCAGCGATCGTTTCGCTTCGATTTCAGGCTCACGGGCGCCGCGAGCTATCCGTATGTCGGGGCGGACATGCTGCTCGAAGACAGCCAGGGCAATGCCATGCCAGCGGACCTGTCGAGGTACACCACCGTGTCGTTCGTCGCCAAATGCGTGCCCGCGAACTCATTGTTGTTCGCCATGCCGTTGTTCGACGCGCGCGTCGCAACACAGGGGGCATTCTGGACGTACCCGTCGCCGAACACCTTCTTCTCGTGCAGCGAACGGGGAACGCCGGTGTCGCTGGACCTGACCCGGCTCACCATCCCGTCGTGGTGGTTCGGCGTGTACAAGGTCGATCCGGCGCGCCAGTCGTACACGCTGGACCAGGTTGCCAAGTTCGTGTTCGGTATCAGCCATCACAGCCCGCGCGACGTCGATTCCCATGTCGAGATCAGCGAGTTCACGCTGCACGGCCGCGATGATCGCTACCTCGTCGCATTGGCCATCGTCGTCGTCGCCGGCTGGGGCGCATTCGCTGTCTGGTTTTTACGGGCGCACTCGCGCGCCCTGGCCGCGAGCCTGACTGCGCAGCTGAACAGCGACATGCCGTTCGTCGCCTACCGGGAACTGACCCTGGAACCGTTCAAGGACAAGGAAAAGGCTGCCATCCTGCAGTTCATCGGCATGCACTTCGCCGACCCCGAACTGAACATGGCCACCGTCACGGCACGGATCGGCGCGGACCGCAAGAAAATCAACGAGATCCTCAAGACGGAGCTCGGCCTGACCTTGACGGGCTACGTCAACACATTGAGGCTGACGGAAGCCGCACGGCTGCTGAAGGACCGGCACGGCACACCCATCGCAGACATTGCGTACTCGGTCGGTTTCACCAGCATCTCGCATTTCAACAAGCTGTTCAAGGAAGAGTACGGGTGCACGCCCGGGGTGTTCCGGAGCGTCGCAACCCAACCGGCAGCCCCTCCCGAACCCGCGCCGCCGACCGGCGCAGCTTGACGCGTTCGCGTCGGACGACGTTCGGGTGTATGCCAGCGCACAGAACGCGCGCATCGCCGGCGCTATATTGCGATGCAACATAACTTCGCCGGGATCCTATGGCCAAACGCGCCCCGGGCGTCCGCCTCATGCGCACTCTGGCGCGCGCCGCGACAACGCAACAGGCGGCGCTCGTCAAGATGTTGGGCAGCCATGCGACGCCACCGAAAAAACGCAAGCGCAAGGCGGCGCCGCGCCCGCCTGCGGTCGTGGCGCCAACGGCATCCGGCCAGCGCTCCGGTCCGCCCGCGCAGGGTCAGTGGCTGGCGGGGCGGTATCCACTGCCGTCGCGGCCGGGACAGGCCGTCGTGCAGCACATGTCGTACTGGTTGTACCTGCCGACGCCGCGTGCCGACACCGCGGCACGGGACGGGTGGCCGCTGATCGTGATGCTGCATGGCTGCCAGCAGAGTGCGACGCAGTTTGCCGAGGGCACGCGCATGAACCGGCTGGCGGAAGACAAAGGTTATGCCGTGCTCTATCCCCAGCAACCGATGCATGTGCAGGCGCAGCGCTGCTGGCGCTGGTACGAACGATCGATCCAGCAAGGTGGTGGAGAGACGAGTGCGCTGGCAGGGCTGATCGAGCGCGTGTGCGAGCAGCATCCGGTCGATCGACGCCGCATCTACGCGTGCGGCTTGTCCGCCGGCGCGGGCATGGCGGCCGTGCTCGCGGTGAATCGTCCCGACCTGATCGCCGCCGTCGGCATGCATTCCGGCCCCGTGTTCGGCGCCGGCCACACGCCGATGGGCGCGCTGCAGGTGATGCGCCATGGAGCGGCCGTGCAGTCCGAGGCGGCGATCGTTGCCGTGCTGGCGCGCGGCGCGATGCCGTCGATGCCCGCCCTGCTGATCCAGGGCGATGACGATCGCGTCGTCCATCCGATCAACCAGCACCAGTTGGCCCGCCAGTGGCTGCAACTGAATGGCTTGCCGCACGGTCCTGCAACGCGCGTCGCCATCAAGCCCGCAGGGCGGGGCGGAAGCCGGAACGCGCACGAGATTCACGATTACCTCGTAGGCCGCAAGGTCGTGCTGCGCGTCGTTCGCATTGCGGGTCTGGGCCATGCCTGGAGCGGTGGCGATCCGGCATTGCGGTTCAACGCGGAAGCGGGGCCGGACGCGAGCCGCATGCTGCTGGAATTCATGGGCAAGCATCGGCGCGCCGCGAAGTGACGCGGGGCCGAGGCTCGTCAAGCGGTTCAGGTCCGGCGTCGTACGCGCGCCGTCAGCATGCCCAGGCCACCCAACACCAGCGCGATCGATGCGGGCTCCGGGACGTCCGCACCGAACTGCTGGGCCGAGTAGGTTGCGCCCACCTTGGCCAGATCCGCATCGCTGATGCCGAACACGTAAAACCTGTTATCGCCCGCGGTCGCGCGCACGAAGTCGTTGTCGTTCGCGACGTACAGCGTGTGCAGCAGCACGCCGTTGTCGACGACGTCCGCGCCGAACGCCAATCCTTCGATCTTGGCCGGGACTTGCGCGGGCGCGATGCCGTTGGCGCCCAACACGGCCACCACATCGAGCACGAGGCTCTTCGCGACTGCCTTCGCCGACAGGTCGCCACTCAGCGCCGCCACGTCCTGTGCGCCATTCAGGTCGATCTTGAAGATCTGCTTGACCGACGCCTTGCTGCCATCCCCCAGGCCCTTGCCGTCGCGTTCGTCGACGAGGAACTGGTGGTCGTTCAGGGCGACGATCTCGCTCACGCCCGAACCGCTGGTCAGCATGTACGCGTATTCGTGCGTGGTGCCGGTTGCGATATCGATCGTCACGATGCGCAGGTTCTTGGCCGCGTCCTGTTCCAGCGGGGCCTGCATGATGCCGACGAGGGTCTTGCCGTCGGGCGTGATCGCCAGCCCCTCCATGCCCTTGTTGGCGACGCGGCCCACGGTGTTGCCGCTGATTTCCGCATCGCCTTGTGCGCTCAGGTGAGTGACTGCAAGGTTGCCCGGCAAGGCATACGAGCGGACGCGCTGCCCGGTGGCGCGATCGATCTGGTAGACGTACGGGCCGTATTCGTCGGACACGAAGATCGACTTGCCGTCCTTCGACACGCGTACGCCTTCCGGGTCGAGGCGCGCATTGTCCGGGTTGGTCGACGGATGCGACGGGTCGAAATTGTCGGAGCGCCCGGAAAAATAATAATGGCTCGCGTCGTTGAGTGCCGGGGTGGCGCCGGCCGCGTAGGCGAGAGGCGTGGCACTGTACATCAGCGTCGTGGCGCTCAGCGTTGGCGTCAACGTCCAGCCGGTGCCGCCGCTGTTCTTGACCAGGCCCAGTTGCAGCGTCTGAAAACGGGCGAGATAGGACGTCGTGTTATCGAGTGCCGCATTCCAGTTCGTCGCGTTCGGGCCCCGGTCGGGCGTCGCGATGAAGGTATTGCCACCCGCCCACGCGATGCCGGAACCGATACCGCCCAGCAGGTTGCCGGCGGTGCCGTTTTCGAGCGGCCCTGCCGTCGCGGCAGACAGGTCGCCACCACTGCCGTTCAGTGTTCCGGTCGCCAGCAATACGGGCGCGGCGAGCGCGGGTTTCAGCCCGCACAGCGCCACGACGAGGGCCATCGAAAGTGTCGATTTCTTCATTGTCTCCAGCTCCTTTGATTGAAAATAATTCAACTTTAAAGCTGGAAAGTTACCGGACGATTACCGTCAAATTACGCGGCGTTTTTGTCCGCACGCTTGGACAGCTTGTTCTTTTTCGGTTTCCGATCTTCCAGTGCGTTGCCCGTCTTGTCGTCCGTCGCGAACGTCTGCGATTGGAAAGCGAAGAAGAATGCCTGGCGTTTGCCGTTCGGGTATTCGAAGATGAGCCCACCGTCCTGGAACACGCCATTGTCCTTGCGATAGCCGGCGCCATTCCCCTGATTCATGTGGATATCGTGGATGCCGTTGCCGGGCAAGAAACGGAAATAGCGGTCCTTTTTATCTTTCTCGGGCCCCCATTTGCTGCCGAAAGCATAGACGACGCTGCCTTCCTGGCGGATCGCCGCGACGACGGCCGCTTCGATCTTGTCCTTCAAGTCGTTATCGGCGCCGGGCTGGTACGGGGGCACCGCGCGCATTGCCGTTGGCTTGATCCAGTCGCAACGGACGTAATCGAGCGCGAGCCCACCGGGTTTCGACGCCAGCCGCGTGTAACCCGGTTCCAGTGTTTGCAGCGCGGCCACATACGTGTCCGGGATTTTATTCACCGTCATGAACAGCAAATCGGATGGCGCCTTCGGTGCCGACGATTTGACGTTGACCGCGATCCGAAACATGGTTCCGTCTGCGGAAACGAGGATCTGGTAATGGTCGTCGTCGGCGTCGCGCAAATGACCGGCGATCGTACCCTTCAAGACACCGTACTTCGAAACAGGCATGGATGGTTCCTTTCGATGGCGGGCAAGCCGATGGCCTCGAATGGCATCACGCTCGCCCATCCATTAAGAGTGCCAGAAAATCGGGCGGTTCTACATCCGGACAGTAGAAACGGACGAAATACGCCCGCTGGAACGCGGGCGCGAAGGAGGGGATGGTGCAGCGGCCCGGCTTACCAGACCGCTTTGCCGGCACCGTCCTTGAGGTTGTTCTTCCAGGCGGTTTCGATCAGCTTGGCGACGGCATCCGGCATCGGCACGTAGTCCAGTTCGGTCGCGGCGGCGGCGCCGTTCTTGAACGCGTAGTTGAAGAAGCTCAGCACTTCCTTGCCCTTGGTGGCATCAAGCTGCTGCTTGTGCACGATGGCGTACGTCACGCCGGTGATCGGCCATGCGGCTTTGCCCGGCTGGTCGGTCAGGACGACGCCGAAGCCCGGGGCCTTGGCCCAGTCGGCGTTGGCGGCGGCGGCCTTGAAGTTGTCATCGTCCGGCTGCAGGAAGTTGCCGTCGTGGTTCTTCAGCTGGGTGTGCGCCAGCTTGTTCTTCTTCGAGTAGGCCCACTCGACATAGCCGATCGAACCCTTGATGCGCTGGACGTTCGCGGCGACGCCGTCATTGCCCTTGCCGCCCACGCCGACGACCCATTTCACCGCGGTGCCGGCACCGATCTTCGACTTGAAGTCGGGGTTGGTCTGCGACAGGAAGCTCGTGAACAGGAACGACGTGCCCGAACCGTCGGCGCGGTGCACGACGGTGATGTCTTCGGCCGGCAGCCTGACACCCGGGTTCAGGCCGGCGATCTCTTTATCGTTCCACTTGGTGATCTTGCCCAGGTAGATGTCGGCCAGCACCGGACCCGTCAGCTTCAACTGGCCCGGCGCCACGCCGTCCAGGTTGACGATGGCGACGACGCCGCCCATGATCGTCGGGAACTGCATCAGGCCCGCTTCGTTCAGTTCTTCGACCGGCAGCGGCATGTCCGACGCGCCGAAGTCGACGGTCTTGGCCTTGATCTGCTTGATGCCGGCGCCCGAGCCGATCGATTGGTAGTTCAGGCCGTTGCCGCTGGTCTTCTTGTACATCTCCGCCCACTTCGAATAGATCGGGTAGGCAAAGGTCGAACCAGCACCGGTGATGTCGGCGGCCAGCGTCGCGGTGCTCGCGAACGCGGCGGTGGTGCCGATGATGATGGTTGCCAGCAGTTGCTTCATGCGCATATCAGCCTCTCAGCTATTAAGAAAGTGGGCGCATTGTAAGCAAGATAAATAACATGTTCATGACATAACTATTGTTGTCAAAAGGGATGTGATGCCGCCAGGGGATATCGGCGGCTGGCCGATCCGGTCAGGCATGCTCACTGGGGGATTCATGTCGGGCGTTCGGCATCGTCGCGCAGCTGGCGGCTGATCAGTTCCAGTACCGTCACGAAGTCGTGGTCGAACTGGAAATGCACGAATCCCGACAGGTGCGACAGGCCGAAGCTGTCGAGAAAGAATCCGGTGGAAACGCTTTGGCCCTCGGACACGCGCCAGTACGAGTCCGCGACCTCTTCCAGAACCTGCAGAAGCGCGTCTTCGGTGATGGCGACGCTGCCTCCGTTGGCGGCTTCGTCGCGCATTGCCTCGATCAGGGCGGCGCGCGGCACCATCGTCGGTTCGCCACGCAGCGCGACGGGGCTGGCCGTCAGCAGCGCTTGCAATACGCGGGTCGTGCGGCCGGGCAGGCGTGCGTCTTCGGCCAGCAAGCGGAACGCGCGGGTGCGATACGTGTATTCCATTCCGCATCCTTTCACGAGGTGTTTCACCTGCAGCGGCTACCCGATCGAGCGGCGCAGCCGGGTGGACACCGCGTCGATGTATCGTAGTGCGGCTTCATGACGAACCCGTGACCTGTTCGCGGACGACCGCGCAGGGGCTTGCATTCGACAACCCGCGTCGGTACCGCCGTGCTGTTCCGGAAATAACTTATACTGAAGAGGCCTGCAATACCAAACCCGCAAGATTTGCAGACAACCCACGAAATCACTCACTTGGAATGAACTCTTCATAAACTACTTTAAGTGCACACGGGGCTCTGCTAGCATCCTTCGCTCGCATGGAGGACCGCATGGATGCACGAAAAGAGAACGATGTGAGGACCGACGTCATGACCGCCCAAACCGTCGAGGAAGGGTTGCAGCGCTGTCGCCGGGATGGCGTTCACCCCGCCTTGCAGTTCATGGAACAAGCCGGCGTGCCGCGGTCGGTGGCGCTCCGCGTCCTCTGCTCTCCCTCGTATTTTCGCAAGCAGGATGCCAGGTCATAGGGGCGGCACGGCCGTCACGCCGGCGCGGTCCGGCGTTCAGGCCTCGACGCTGCTCACGAACGCGTCGACCACCCGGTTGAATTCCGCCGCGTGCGTCACGTTCATGCCATGCGATGCGCCTGCGATTGTGCGCTGTTCCGCGCTCGGAATCCACGCCGCCAGTTTCTCCACGTTGGCGCGATACATAGCGGGGCTGTTCGCGCCCGAGATCAGCAGCGTCCTGCAGGGGATGCCGGCCGCGGCGGCCCGCGTGTAGGCCGGCAGCGGATCGCGGAACTGTTTCGGCAGCGTGTCGGCATTGTCCATCGCCATCGCGCGGAACGCGGGCGGACTCTTGCGCCAGATGCCCGGCATGCTGACCGAGTCGACGAACATCTGCAGGCCCGCGTCGGTCGCGCCATCCTCGATGAGGCCGGCAACCTGTTCACGCAGGGCGATCGTCGCTGCCGGCATGGCCGCTTCGTCGACACCGTCGACCTGCAGCGGGCCGCCCGGGTCGGCCAGCGTCAGCGATTTCACCAGGTACGGGTATTCGCGCGCCAGCTGGAAGGCGACGCACCCGCCGCGCGAGTGGCCGACCAGGTGTACAGGACCGATGCCCAGCGCCGTGATGAACTCCGCGAGTTCGGCCACGTGCGTGCTCCAGCCGAACGCACCTGGTATCGACATGTCGTCGGCCGGCCAGTAGTGGCTCAGGCTCACCGACACGCACTGGAAGCGCTGCGACAGGATTTTGACCTGGCTGTTCCAGTAGCGGTAGTCGCACAGCGACCCGTGGACGAACACGAGCGGTTCGCCGGAGCCGTGCGTCACGTACGGCATGCGCACGCCGGAGGGCAGGGTGGCAAAGTACGTTTCCGGACGGGCGAGGGCGTGTTGGTCGGTGCGTGCGTTCATGAGTGGGCTCCTTTCCGATACTATGCACCACACCTAGTCTCAAGAAAATCGCATAATATTGATCATATCAATCAGATTTTCTGAAGCTTATGAAAGCACTCGATCTCGACGTCCTGAACATGATCGTGGCCGTGGCCGATACCGGCAACATCAGCCGCGCGGCCGAAGTCGTCCACCGCTCGCAGTCGGCGGTGAGCATGCAGATCAAGACCCTGGAGACGGCGCTCGGCAAACCGCTGTTCGTGCGCGGCGCCCGCAGCGTGACGCCGACGCAGGATGGCGAAGTCCTGCTGACGTACGCCCGGCGCATGCTCGCGCTGCGCGATGAAGCGTGGGCGGCCGTGGTGCGCCCGGACATCACGGGACGCGTCGTCATCGGCGTGCCGGACGACTACGCGTCGTCGCTGCTGCCATCGATCCTCAAGAAGTTTTCGGCCACGTACCCCAAGGTCCAGATCCAGGTCGTGGGCTTGCCCAGCGTGGCGCTCGCACCGATGGTCAAGGATGGATCCGTCGACCTGGTCTGCGCGACGCGCGTCAAGGGCCTGTCGGGGGAGTTCATCCGCTTCGAGCCGATGGTCTGGGCGGCGTCGCCCGGCGCCCGGGGCATCTGGAGCGAACGGCCGTTGCCGATCGCCGTGTTCCTGCCCGGCAGCGTCGCGCGCGAGAACGCGATCCGCAGCCTCGAACGGGCGAAGATTCCCTACCGGACGTCGTACGAGAGCCCGAGCCTGATGGGGCTCATCAGCATGGTCGAAGCGGGGCTCGCGGTGGCGCCGCTCGCGCGCTGCGCGGTGCCGGCGCACTTCTCGCTGCTCGGCCAGGCGCAGGGCTTGCCGGAAATCGATCCGCTGGAGGTCGTCCTCGCGCGCAGCACGAAATCGAAGCGGCCGCCGTGCGACTTCCTCGCCGAGAAGATCATGTCGGAGCTGCGGCGCTGACCCGGCTGGCGCAGCAGGGCGCCGTCAGATGCCCTGCAGGGTGAGCGCGCGCACGGCGCTGCGCAGTTGCGCGTGCAGGCGCGCGCGCTCGTCCGCGGAGAGGTCGGGGAACATCGCTTCCTCGACGTCGCGCACGACGCCGTCGCAGCGCTGCAGGCACGCCGTGCCTTCCTCCGTCAGGCGGATGTGGATGATGCGGCCGTGGTCCGGATCGGGACTGCGTTCGATCCACCCCTTCGCTTCCATCGCCTTCACCATTTCGTTGGCCGATTGCGGCGACATCATCGTGCGTTCCGCCAGCTGGGCATTCGAGATCGTGCCCAGCGCGCGGAACACCGACAGTGCCGTGTAGTGCGACACGTTCATGCCCAGCGGCGCGAGGCCGTCGCGCAAGCGCCTGTTCAGCACGTGGTCGAGGCGGCCCACGATGTAGGCGAGGCCGCTGGGCTTCTTGTCGGCCTGCGGGGCGGAGGTGGATTTTTTTGCTGGCATCGATATTTTTCTTGTCAAAGCATGAAGGCCGATTTAGTATAAGTTGGATATCAGGTTACCTGATACAGCCCGCACACATGAGGAGACATTGTATGTCCAAATACGAAGGCCGTTGGCAGACGGTGAAGGTCGACGTCGACGGCGGTATCGGCTGGATCACGCTGAACCGTCCCGAGAAGCGCAACGCGATGAGCCCCACGCTGAACCGCGAGATGATCGACGTGCTGGAGACGCTGGAACTGGACGACGACGCGCAAGTGGTGGTGCTGACGGGCGCCGGCGAATCCTGGACCGCCGGCATGGACCTGAAGGAATACTTCCGCGAGACGGACGGCAAGCCGGAAATCATGCAGGAGCGCATGCGCCGCGATTGCTCGCAGTGGCAGTGGAAGCTGCTGCGCATGTACAGCAAGGCCACGATCGCGATGGTCAACGGCTGGTGCTTCGGCGGCGCGTTCTCGCCGCTCGTCGCATGCGACCTCGCCATCGCGGCCGACGACGCCGTGTTCGGCCTGTCGGAAGTGAACTGGGGTATCCCGCCCGGCAACCTCGTGTCGAAGGCCGTGGCCGACACGATGGGGCATCGCCAGGCGCTGCACTACATCATGACGGGCGACACCTTCACCGGCAAGGAAGCGGCGGCGATGGGCCTCGTCAACAAGAGCGTGCCGAAGGCGGAGCTGCGCGACGCCGTGATCGCGCTGGCGGCCAAGCTGCTGGAAAAGAACCCGGTCGTGCTGCGCCATGCGAAGATCGGCTTCAAGCGCTGCCGCGAGCTGACCTGGGAGCAGGGCGAGGATTACCTGTACGCGAAGACGGACCAGTCGAATTACCGCGATCCGGAAAAAGGCCGCAAGGAAGGACTCAAGCAGTTCCTGGACGATAAGACGATCAAGCCCGGCCTGCAGAGCTATAAACGCGCCTGAGACGCGTCCGCACGCCGCAACGTCGATCGGCGCCGCCGCCGATCAAGGAGACCTCTGATGTTGGAAACCGATCTGCCGATCGCCGGGCAGGGGCGCCCGGACCGGCGCGCGGCGCGCTGCCGCCCCGTCCACCTCGGCCATCCGGAGATCCGCGCCTGGCGCGAGGGCGACGTCTGGCACGTCGACGCCGTCACGCCGCTGGCACCGGTGCCGCTGCGCTGGACCGACCCGCTCGCGCGCGGCGCGGCCGCGCATCCCGGGCGCACGCTCGTCGCGCGCCGCGGCCCGGATGGTGCCTGGATCCGCATCGGCTATGCCGACATGCTGCAGCGCGCGCGCCGCATCGGCCAGGCGCTGCGCGACCGCGGCCTGTCGGCCGAGCGGCCGCTGGCGATCCTGTCCGGGAACGACCTGGAACACTTCCAGCTGGCGCTGGGTGCCGCCTACGCCGGGATTCCGTATGCGCCGATCTCGCCCGCGTACTCACTCGTCGCCACGGACTACGGCAAGCTGCGCGACCTCATCGTGCAGCTGACGCCGGGCGCCGTGTACGCGGCGGACGGCGCCCTGTTCGGGCAGGCGCTCGACGCCGTGCTGCCCGCGGATGCGGAGCTGATCCTGGGCGCCGGTGTCCACGCGGGCCGCCCGGCGACCCGCTTCGGCGACCTGCTCGATACGAACGTCACCGACGTGGATGCGGCCAACGAGGCCGTCCACGCGGACACGATCCTGAAGTTCCTGTTCACGTCGGGCTCGACGAAACAGCCGAAGGCGGTGGTCACGACGCACGGCATGCTCGCCCATAACCAGCAGATGCTGTTGCAGACCTTTCCGTTCTGTGGCGAAGAACCCCCGGTGCTCGTCGACTGGCTGCCGTGGAACCACTGCTTCGGCGGCAGCCACAACGTCGGCATCGTCCTGTACAACGGCGGCACGCTGTACCTGGACGATGGCAAGCCGACGCCGGTGGAGTTCGCGCGCACGCTGGACAACCTGCGCGAGATCGCGCCCACCGTCTACTTCAACGTGCCGAAGGGTTTCGAGATGCTGACGGAAGCGCTGGAGCGCGACGCCGCGCTGCGCGCCACGTTCTTCTCGCGCGTAAAGCTGTTCCTGTGCGCGGGCGCCGGGTTGTCGCAGGTCGCGTGGGACCGGCTCGATGCCGTCGCGCGCGCGCACTGCGGCGAATCGATCCGCATCATGACGGGTCTCGGCATGACGGAGACGTCGCCATCGAGCACGTTCGGCACGGGCGACATCGTGCAGGCAGGGTACGTCGGCGTGCCGGCGCCGGGCTGCCGCGTGAAGCTGGTCCCGGTGGACACCAAGTTCGAGGCCCGCTTCGCCGGTCCCCACGTGATGCCGGGCTACTGGCGCGCGCCGGACCTCACGGCGGCAGCGTTCGACGAGGACGGCTACTACCGCACGGGCGACGCACTGCGCTTCTACGACGCGGCCCGGCCGGAGCTGGGGTTCGTGTTCGACGGCCGCATCGCCGAGGACTTCAAGCTCTCGTCCGGCACGTTCGTCAGCGTGGGACCGATGCGGGCGCGCGTCATCGGCCTGGGTGCACCGTACGTGATGGATGCCGTCGTCACGGGCCTGAACCGCGCGACCGTCGGCCTGCTCGTCTTCCCCCGCATGGAGCACTGCCGCGCACTGGCCGACCTGCCGGCCGATGCGGATGCCGCGCAGGTGCTGGCCAGCGATGCCGTGCGCGCCATGTTCGCGCGGCTGCTGGCCGACCTGAACGCCGGCGCGAGCGGCTCGTCGACCCGCATCGAACGCCTGCTGCCGCTGGCGGTGCCGCCGTCGATCGACCGGCGCGAGCTGACCGACAAGGGGTCGATCAACCAGGCGGCCGTGCTGGCGCACCGCGCCGCGCTCGTCGACGACCTGTATGCGGACCGCGTGCCGCTTGCCGTGCGGGCCGGCGTGTGCTGATCCCTCCCTGGAGACCACGATGAATCCACAACAGACGATGGCCGTGCTGGCCATTCTCACGCTGGCCGGCTGCGGCACGACCCACGGCCCCGTGCGTGATGCGACGCCGGAACACCTGCCGCAACTGTCGCAAGCGACCGGCGCTACCTTGACTGCATGCGCCGACCTGGCGACCCGCATCGCCTATCCCGACACGACGATCACGGCCGCGAATCCCATCGCGGCCGGCGTGCTCACGGTGGGCGGCAAGCCGGTGCCCGCGCACTGCCAGGTGCGCGGCGAGATGCTGCGCCGTACGGGCGCCGACGGCAAGCCGTATGCCATCGGCTTCGAACTGCGCCTGCCCGTCGCCTGGAACGGCCGCTTCTTTTACCAGGCCAACGGCGGGGCTGACGGCAGCGTCGAGACGGCGACGGGCCCCGTGGGTGGCGGCGGCGCGCTCGACAATGCGCTGAGCCAGGGCTTTGCCGTCCTCAGTTCGGACGCGGGCCACCGTGGGCCCACGCTGGACTTCGGTCTCGACCCGCAGGCCCGGCTCGACTATGGCTACCAGGCCGTGGGCAAGTTGACGCCGATGGCGAAGGCCGCGCTGCGCACCGCCTACGGCAAGGGGCCGGACCGCTCGTACATCGGCGGCTGCTCGAACGGCGGCCGCCACACGATGGTCGCGGCGGAGCGCTATGCCGACCAGTACGACGGCTTCCTCGTCGGCGACCCGGGCTTCCGCCTGCCGCTGGCCGCCATCGCCGACATCGCGGGCGGCAAGACCTACGCCGCGCTGGCGGCGACACCCGGCGACCTCGGCTCTGCCTTCACGCAGGCCGAGCGCACGCTCGTGGCGAACACCGTCCTTGCGAAATGCGATGCGCTGGACGGCGCCAAGGACGGCCTCGTGCAGGACACGACCGCATGCCAGGCCGCCTTCGACCTCGCGCGCGACGTGCCCACGTGCCTGGGCGCGCGCGACGGCACGTGCCTGAGCGCCGCGCAGAAGAGCGCCATCGGCGGGCTGTTCGCCGGCGCGAAGACGGAGACGGGCGCGCGGATCTATGCCAGCTTCCCGTGGGACGCGGGCATCGCAGCGGGCGGCTGGGCGGGCTGGAAATTCGGCGCGCCGTTGACGCTGGACGCCGCCGCGGTCGGCCTGATCTGGTCCGTGCCGCCCGAGAATCCGGCCACGTTCGACAGCCGCGCGTTCGCGCTGGACGGCAACCTGGACACGATGCTCGCCCGCGTGGGCGCGACCAGCGCCACGTATCCGGAATCCGCGCTGTCGTTCATGCTGCCGCCCGACCCGTCTAACCTGGCGACCCTGAAGCACCGCGGCGCCAAGATGCTCGTCTACCACGGCACGAGCGACCCGATCTTTTCCAGCGACGACACGACCGCCTGGTACGAAGCGCTGCGCGCGGCGAACGGGGGCGATGCGTCGGATTTCGCGCGCTTCTTCCGCATCCCCGGCATGAACCATTGCGCGGGCGGGCCGGCCACCGACCAGTTCGACGCGCTGACGCCGCTCGTGAACTGGGTCGAGAAGGGCGAGGCGCCGGACGCGCTGCAGGCCAGCGCCCGCGGTGCCGGCAATGCGGGCGGCGTGAACGGGGACGTGCCCGCATCGTGGTCGGCGGCGCGCACGCGGCCGTTGTGCGCGTATCCGAAAGTGGCGACCTACAACGGATCGGGCGACGTGGAGCAGGCTGCGAGCTTCACCTGCCGGTAACGACAAACGTCGGTGCGGTCCGCCTGCCTGTGACGATGATGCGCGCGGACGGCTGGACTGCGCCAAGCAGGTCGCTTGCCGGAATGATCCAATGCCCTGTTTCAACAGGGCTTTCTGCATTCACGATCCGCTTCCCGGCTGCCGGCCTTCGCTTACGTTAATCGCTCAAAAAACATGTCGCCGAGTCGCGAAAAATGTAAAACACGGTCGCTCGCGCGGCCATTATCGTTTCAATCTCTATGGAGAGCGCTTGATCAAACAAGGAGAAGAGATGAGACAGATATGGGCCCTATTACTTTTCACGACGCTCGTTGCTTGCGGAGGCGGGACAGGCGCCACCGGCACGTCGACACCTGCAGCCGTGTCGGCACCGCCGCCGCCTCCCGTCGCCACGCCGGCGACGAGCACCGCGGGCTGCGGCAGCGGTTCCAAGCTCACCACCGGCATGCATTCGCTCACGAGCGACGGTATCCAGCGCAACTACTGGATCGAGATGCCGGCCTCGTATGACCGCAACAAGACCTATCCCGTGATCATCGGATTGCACTGGCGTGACGGCAGCGCCGCCGATGTCTACGGCTGGAGCGGCTTTTTCGGGCTGAAGAATTTGTACGGCGACAATGCGATCTTCATCGCCCCGGACGGCCTGGACAAGGGGTGGGCCAACACGGGTGACCGCGACATCCGCTTCATGCGCGCCATGATCAGCGAGGTCCAGCAGGGCGCGTGTACCGACCCGCAGCGTGTGTTCGCGACCGGCTTCAGCTTTGGCGGCATGATGTCCAACGCCATCGGCTGCCAGATGGGCGACGTGGTGCGAGCGATCGTACCCATGGCCGGCTCGCTGTGGAGCGGCTGTGCCAATTCGTCTTACAAGGTGGCGGCCATGTTCATCCACGCCAAGGACGATAACACTGTGCCGTACTCGGCCGGGATGGAGGCGCGCGATGTTTTCCTGAAGCGCAATAGCTGCAGCGCCACCACGGTGCCCGTGGGAAGTAACGGCTGCGTCGAGTACCAGGGCTGCGACAGCGGCAAGCCCGTGCTGTGGTGCGGCACCGAGACGGGCGGCCACTGGTACCCGAATTTTTCGGCGCAGGAATCCAAGGCCTTCTTCGATCGGTTCAAGTAGTCGCGTAAAAAACGAAAAGCCGTTGACGATACCGATTCGATCGTCAACGGCTTTTTTGCAGGCGGGCAGCGCGCCGTCAGCCTTCCATCTGCTCCAGTTCCTTGCCGCGCGTTTCATGCACGCAGCGCAGCACGAAGAAGATCGAGATCACCGCGGCCACCGTGTACAGGCCGTAAGCGCCGGCCAGGCCGATGCTGGTGAGCAGCATCGGGAACGTCACCGTGATCATGAAGTTGGACGTCCACTGGGCCGCGCCGGCGACGGCCAGCGCGGAACCGCGGATCTGGTTGGGGAACATTTCGCCCAGCATGACCCACATCACCGGGCCCCAGGAAATGTTGAAGAAGATGACGTAGACATTCGCCGCCACGAGGGCCACGACACCCATCGTGCCGGACAGGGCCAGTTTGCCGTGGGCGTCCAGCGAGGCGCTGGCGAAGGCGAACGTCACGAGGCCCAGCGTCACCGCCATGCCGGCCGAGCCGATCCACAGCAGGGGCTTGCGGCCGATGCGGTCGATCAGGAACACCGTGACGATGCAGGCACCGATGCTCAGGCCGCCCGACAGGACGTTGATCAGCAGCGCGTCGCTCTCGGAGAAGCCCACGTTCTGCCACAGCACCGCGCCGTAGTAGAACACCACGTTGATGCCCACCAGCTGCTGGAACGTCGCCAGGCCGATGCCGACCCACACGATCGGGCGCAGCTGGCCGGTGGCCTTGTTGATCAGGTCCGACAGGCGCGGACGATGGTGGTCTTCCGCCAGCGATACGTCGATCGAGTCGAACTTGGTGCGGGCCACGGCCGCGCCGTACAGGCGAGTCAGCACGGCCAGCGCCTCGTCCTTGCGCTTCTTCGCGACGAGGAAGCGCGGGCTTTCCGGGATCGTCAGCAGCAGCACCAGGAACAGCACGGACGGAATCGCCATCATCCAGAACATCCAGCGCCATGCTTCCTGGCCCAGCCACAGCACGCCGGTCGACGCGCCGGCCGCGTGCGCCAGGAAATAGTTGCTCAGGAAGGCGCAGAACAGGCCGCTGATGATGGCGATCTGCTGCACGGTCGCCAGCCGGCCGCGGTAGCGGGCCGAGGCCACTTCGGCGATGTACGCCGGCGACATCACGCTCGCGGCGCCGACGGCAAAGCCGCCCAGCACGCGGGCGGCGACGAAGACGACCGATGTCGTCGCAAAGCCGGCACCCAGCGCCGACGTGAGGAACATCAGCGACGAGATGAGCAGCACGGTACGGCGGCCCCACAGGTCGCCCAGGCGGCCGGCGCAGAAGGCGCCGAGCGCGCAGCCCAGCAGCATGGAAGCGACTTCAAAGCCGAGCTCGGCGTCGGTCGAATGGAACGCCTGCTTCAGGCCGTCGACGGTGCCATTGATGACGCCGCTGTCAAAGCCGAACAGGAAGCCGCCGATGGTGGCGACGCAGCTGATCAGAATGATGAGGCCAGTGTTTTCCGCCTCTTGTATGGGATTGGTGCTCTCTAGAGCGACGCCGTTCATAAAAGTCTCCTTGGTTTGTTATTACATCTGCTGCGAGCGCGGGTTCCGTGAATGTGGCGCAGTCGATCACCCCTCGGCCGTTGTCGTCCTGCGGCTGGACCGTGGCGGTGACGGGGCGCACCGGGATCCAGTGATAGGCTATAACATCTTATACCATCAAACAAATAGCGCTAACATACTCGTTGAGTCTGGCGGATTTCCGTCCGTGTGTCAATGCATTGCGATGGGGGCATCGAATGTGGCGCACCTCATCCTGGAGCGGTTTGAAAGTCCTACAATGCCGACGGGGAAACGCCGCAACTGGGCGTTAGTCGAGTCCGAGATGGGAGGAGCCGATGCCGAGAATCGATCTTCATGTGCCTTTTGCCGAAAAGGACGAAGCCAAGCGACTGGGTGCACGCTGGGATGGCATTCGCAAGGTCTGGTATGTGCCGGACGGTGTCGAATCCGGTCCGTTCGGGCGCTGGTTGCCTGACGTACCGGACTTTAATGTTCGCGCCGATCGCTATTCCATCGGCCGATCCGAGACGGTCTGCTGGAAATGCGGTGAGGTGACACGCGTCTACGGCATTTTGCTGCCCAGAGGCCACGAGACGCTCGAGCCGCGTGACGAGGACGAACAGCAAGGCAGGTGGTATCGGCACGATGAGCCGACGGTCCTGTTTTACATCGGCGAGCTGCAACCGGCCGTCGTCGCAAGGATCGAGGCGATGACGCGCCACTATCGCATCGACTTCAGCAAGACGACTAACAGCGCATATTGGATGAACCACTGCGAAGCTTGTGGCATGAAACAGGGTGATTTTGGACTGTTTTGCGAGCCAGGCGGGCCGTTCTCCCCGCTGGACGAGAGGGCAGCATCGCGCGTCGTGCTGCACATGGTTTCCGAACCATTCAACGCGTGCGCCGACACTGCGTACGGCGATTTCTTTTTCGAGAACATGCGGCGCGCCTGACATCTGCGGGCCCGACAGCACGTCCGTTCGTCACGCCGCCGGAACGCCCAGCTCCATCGGCAACCACAACGTGAACACTGTCCCGTGCGGCCCGGACTGCCACTGCACCTTGCCACCCAGCGCCGCCGCCCGCCGCCGCTGGTTCTGCAATCCGCGCCCGGCACCTTGGGCAAGCACCACGTCGGGATCGAAACCCTGGCCGTTGTCGCCGATGCGGATGCACACGCCGTCGTCGGCGACCGCCGTGCTCACATGAATCTCGGTCGCATGCGTATGGCGCAGAATGTTGGCGATACTCTCCTGCACGATGCGCAGGATGTGCAGCGCGCTCGACGGATTCAGCCAAGCCAAGGTCGGCATCTCGCGCACTTCCCAATTCAAGGTCACGCCCGTGCCTTCCAGCCGCGGCTCCAGGCGGAACCGCAGGGTGGCCAGCAACAGGAGGAGGTCGGCGTCCACGGGCTCCATCGAATCGATCGTCAGCTTCAGGTCGTCGAGGCAATCCTTCAGGATCTGCGACACGCGCGCATCGCCCAGGTCGCCGCGCTCCACCGAGCGGATGGCGCTGATCAGGGACGAACCGAGACCATCGTGCATGTCCTGCATCAGGCGCTGGCGTTCGTCGCTGATGGTCTGGCGCAGTTCGATGTCGCGCAGCCGGCGGTGGCTCGCTTCCAGTTCCGCCTCGCGTGCCTTCAGGCGCTCGGCCAGGCTGGCGTTCACGCGCTCCACTTCCGCAATGGCGGCCACGTAGCGGCGGTACATCAGCGCGCCGAACACGATGAAGCACAGGGCGGGCGTGTAGGCGCCGAAATACCAGCCTTCGGGACTGATCACGTTGTTCTGCAACATCCAGTCCGTCATGCCCAGCGCCGTGCAGCCGAACACGCCGCACACCACCATGCGGCCCTCGCCGGAATGGCGCCACGCGCACACGCCCGACACGACGCAGGCGACGAGGCTCATGACGGCCGCCACCAGGTAGATCAGCGGCGTCACGGTCGGCATATTCGGGAGCACGGCCAGCACGGGCAAGGTCAGCACGCCGACCAGTGACGTGATCGTCACCATGGCACGGGTGAGCCACGCCAACGGCTTGCCGTGCAGCTGGCGCAGGAAGAAGTGCACCGACAGCACGAGCCAGAACAGGGAATTGACGGTCAGCCAGGCGAACCAGTCGTTCTCGATCGGCAGGCCGACGTAGAAATGCAGGCCGCGCATGAAGGCGCTGGCGGACAGGTTGAAGAACAGCAGGTACGCCATGTCGTGCGGCCGCCGGAACCACACGAACAGCGCGAACACGCCGACGGCCAGGAAGGCCGCGCTCAGCAGGGCGGGCAATTCCTGCTGCAGCCATTGGCGCACCTGGTAGCCGGCGTGCAGCGCGTCGGCGGGGCCGAGCCACAGCGACGACAGGGCCACCTGCGACTGCGGCGTGTGTTCGAGCCGCAGCAGGATCTCGCGCGCCGGCGCCTGCCCGGGGCCTTGCTCGAGCGGCAGCCAGAGCGGCGTGCGCGTGCTGTTGTACAGCGGGCCGTGCTGCTGCGCGCGGTGGGCCAGGCGTCCGTCGATGTAGACCGCGACCGTGCCGTCCGTCTTGATGCGGGCGCCGTACAGGGCCAGCGTCTCCGCGCGCAGCGACTGCGGGGCGACGTCGACCTTGATCCACGTGATGCGCGCCCCGTTTTCGTCCTCGCCGTTCGTGCCCGATTCCGCCTGGCGCAGGAGGGCGATGGAGGGCCGGAACGGCAGCGCGGTGGCATGCCAGGCGCCCGGCAGGCTGCGGCTGTCCAGCGTGGCCGGCGGCGGCGTGTCGCGCGCAACCTGCTGCTGCAGCCACTGCGCCCGCATCAGGTGCAGGCCGGCCGCTTCGCCGTGGCCGTTGTCCACGCTGAGGATGGCGCCGGCCAGCAGCACGGCGCAGGAAAAGAACAGCAGGATGCCGCCGATCAGGCGCTGGGAACGGACGTTCATGGATCGTCAGGACAACAGGCCGTGATTGCGTGCCTCGAAGATCGCTTCGGCCTTGGAGGTGACCTTGAGTTTGCTGTAGATGCGGCGCACGAAGGTCTTGACCGTGAAGTGCGACAGCTGCATGAGGCCCGCGATCTCCTGCACGGTGAAGCCCTTCGTGATGTAGTCGAGCACTTCCTTCTCGCGCTGCGACAGCTGCGGCGCCTCGTCCTCCGGCATGGCGGGGCCGGGCGCCGGCGCCGTGTTGCGGAAGCGGGCCAGCACCTGGCGCGCGATGATGGGGCTGATCGGGCTGCCGCCGCCCGCCAGGCTGCGGATCTCGTCGCCCATGCGCGCCGGCGAGCTGTCTTTCAGCAGATAGCCGGCCGCGCCGGCCTCGATCGAGCGCATGACGTGGGTCTCGTCGCCGAAGTTGGTGCTGACCATGATGCTGCAGCTGGGCCACTGGCGCGCGGCGGCGCGGATCACGGCGATTCCCGAGCCGTCCGGCAGGCCCAGGTCGACCAGCAGCACGTCGGCCGGCGGGCCGAGCAGCATGGCCAGGCCGTCCGCCTGCGTGCCGGCGAGGCCCACGAGGCGCATGTCCGGCGCGCCCTCGATCACGGCGCCCAGCGCGCGGCTGAAGTCGGGGTCGTCCTCGACGATGGCGACGTGGATCAGGGACGGGGACGGATGGTCTGCTTGCTTCATTGCCATATTGTACGACGCCGACAGGGGCGGGAATGGGCGGTTGATGCGATGTAGCACTTTTGTGCTACATACAGCAACATTTATTGTGCCTACGATATTGCATGTTTACAATGCTCGGCCCGTCAGCCCACTACCCACCCGAATGTCCGTCGACCACGATCCCGGCCTCTCGAGCCGCCAGTCCCGCTACGCCTTGCTTACGCTTGCCCTGATCGGGCTGTCTCATGGCGCGGCGATCGCTCAACAGCAGGTACCGCAGGCGCCGCAAGTGACGCCGCGCGACCTGCGTCCGGAGGCGCCGGTCCAGCCGCCCGTCGCCTTGCCGCCGCAGCCGCTGCGCTCCGCACCGCCGCCCAATGCGGACAAGCTGTTCGTACGCCTGGGCGACGTGCGCGTGCAGGGCGGGTTCGACGGGTTCGCCGACCCGACCGAGCGCCTGATCGCGCCGCTGCGCAGCCAGCGGATCTCCGTGGCCGACCTGTATGCGCTGGGCGACGCCATCGAGGCGCTGTACAGGGACGCCGGGTATCCTCTGGTACGCGTCGTGATCCCGCCGCAGTCGGTGGCGGACGACGCCGCCGTGCGGATCACGGTGCTCGACGGCTTCATCGAAAGCCTGAACCTGGACGCCGTTCCCGCCCACGCCCGCAAGGCGGTCGCCCGTGCGCTGCAGCCGCTGGTCGGGCGGCGCCACCTGCGCGACGGGGAACTGGAGCGCGCACTCACGCTGGCGGGCCGCGGCCCGGGCCTCGGGCTGCGCAGCGCGCTGGGCGCGGGGCGCGAAACGGGCGGCACCGTGCTCGTGCTGCAAGGGAACCTGGTGCCGCTGGCGGCCAGTGTCTCGTCCGACAACCGCCAGTCCGACGCCATCGGTCCCTGGGCGTTCACGGCGCAGGTGCGCGCCAACCAGCCGCTCGGCCTGGGCGAGCAGGCCTACCTGTACGTGTCCGGCGGCTACCCGCTGGGCACGGCCTTCCATGCGGATGCGCGGCGCCGTGTGGCGGGCGGCGGCCTGATCGTGCCGCTGCTGGAAAATGGCCTCAGCCTGAATCCCGAACTCACCGTGTCGGACACGCGGCCGCGCGCGCCGATCGTGCCCCTGGCGTCGCGCAGCCAGCTGAAGCGGTGGTCGCTGCGCCTGATCTATCCCGCCATCGTCACGAGGTCGCAGGAGCTCACGCTGACCGGCGCGGTGGAAGCGAGCCGCCAGAGCGATTCGCTGCCGTTCTTCCAGTTCACGCAAGACCTCGACCGGCTGCGCGTCGCCCGTTTTTCCGCCGACTGGAGCGGCGCCGCCGCCGGCGGCCAGGCGCGTGCCGGCGCCACGCTGTCGCAAGGCACGGGCCGCTTCGGCGGGCGCGGCCGCGCCGAGATCGAGGAAACGGGCCTGCCCATGTCGCGCCCCGGCGCCACGGCGGCCTTCACCAAGCTGGAGGCGAACGTCAGCTACGACGCGCCGCTGGAAGGGGGCCTGCAGGGCCACACGGTCCTGCGGGCGCAGAAGGCGCAGCGCGGCGTGCTGCCCAGCGCGGAGATCTTCAGCATGGATGGCGAGGACGGCTTGTCCGCGCTGACGGCCGGCGCGCTGTCCGACGACGGCGGCTGGGTGCTGCGCCAGGAAGTGGCCCGTCCCTGGGCCTTGCCGGGCGCCGTCGGCATCCTGCCGTATGGCTACTGGGCGTGTGCCCGTCCCACCACGCGCCTCCCCGGCGCCACGGCGCAGAGCCATGCCACCTCGTGGGGGTTCGGCCTGCGGTCCGGCTGGCGCGACGTCAGCCTGTCCGCGGAATGGGGCCGCGCATCGATCACCCCGAGCGGCCGGCACACGAGCCAGGCCTTCTTTAAAGCACAGGTGCAATTTTGAGAAAGAAAACCATCCTGCGCAGCTCGCGCGTACGGCGCGACATGGCCTGGCCGATGATGGTCGCGGCCAGCCTGCCGCTCGCCGCGCCGCTGCCCACGTATGCGCAAGCGTTGCCGACGGGTGCCACGGTCACGGCGGGCAAGGTCACCATCAACACGCCGAACGCGAACGCACTGGTCGTGCGCCAGGACTCGCAGCGCGGCGTCGTCAACTGGTCCTCGTTCAATATCGGACAGGGGAACACGGTCAGCTTCGTCCAGCCTGACGCGGGCGCGGCGACGCTGAACGTCGTCAAGGGCGCGACGCCGACCGACATCGCCGGCACCCTGAAGGCCACCGGCTCCGTGTTCCTGATCAACCAGAACGGCATCGCGATTTCGGCGACCGGCGTCGTCGACACGCGTGCCGGCTTCGTCGCATCCACGCTGGGGATGTCGGAGGACGACTTCATGGCGGGCCGCAACGTCTTCAGCGGCAAAGGGGGCGCCGTCGTCAACCGGGGCCGCATCGTCACGGGGCCGGGCGGTAACGTGGCGCTGCTCGGGTCCAGCGCCGGCAACGACGGCGTGATCAGCGCGCCGCTGGGCAAGGTCGCGCTGGGCGCGGCGCAAGCGGCGACGCTGGACCTGTCCGGCGACGGCTACCTGCAGGTGCTGCTGCCGGCCGATGCGAAGAGCGCGGACGGACGGGCGCTCGTGGGCAACCAGGGTGTCATCGAGGCCGACGGCGGTGTCGTGATGCTGAAGGCGTCCACCGTGAGCGACGCGTTGCGCGAAGCGGTGAACATGCCGGGCACGATCCGCGCGCGCACCGTGTCGGGCCACGACGGCGCGATCGTGCTGGAAGGGGGCGACGGCGGCGCGGTGCGCGTGTCCGGCACGCTCGACACGTCCGCCGCGCAGGGCGAGGCGGGGCGCATCGACGTCGGCGGCGCGCAGGTGGCGCTGGCCGGCGCCCGGCTCGATGCCAGAGGCGCCGAACGCGGTGGTCTCGTGCGCATCGGCGGCACGTTCCAGGGCGGGAAGGCACAGCCGGCAGGCTCGGAGGATGCGCAGCGCTACGTCGGCCGCTTCGGCACGGCGGCCGCGCCGGCCAATGCGTCCACGACGACCGTGGACGCGGCCAGCCGGATCGACGTGTCCGCGCACGGCGCGGGGGGCGAGGGCGGCACCGTCGTCGTGTGGAGCGACAAGGCGACGACCATGCAGGGCGCCATCGCGGCGGGCGGCGCCAAGGCCGCGGGTGCAGTGGAAGTGTCGTCGGCATCGACCGTGCAGTCGGTCGCGCTGAACCGCATCGCGCTCGGCAAGGGCGGCAAGCTGCTGCTCGATCCGCAGGACATCCAAATCGACGACCTGCCGGGTGGCGCCGCCGGCGATATCGGCTACGGCGACAATCCGGGCGGCGTGAGCCACCTGTACTCGGCCGACCTCGTGTCGCTGCTGGGCAGCGGCACGAGCGTGAGCCTGAAGGCCAGCCAGGACATCGAGTGGAACACCTTCAGCGCCGTCGTCACGCGTCCGTTCAACCAGGCGGCCGGTGCGTTGTCGCTGGCGGCCGGCCGCTCCGTCACCTTGAACGGCGTGTTCGGCACGGCCGATGCCGACTGGTCCATCGTCGCCAACGACACCGCGGCCCACGGCGTGGTGGACAGCGAGCGCGGCGCCGGCATGGCCCAGATCAACCTGGGCGGCGCGAACTTCATCAACAGCAACGGCAAGCTGGCGTTGACGTTGTCCGACGGCGCCGGCAATACGGAGCGCGACGCGGGCGGCATCTTCGTCGGCGGTTACGGCGGCAACGGCTTGTCCGCGACGATCGCGCCGGGCGCCGCCAGCTTCGGCATGGCGCCGTACATCACGCTCACCGGCGACGTCACGGTCGCGGGCGACATCACGCTGACGGGCAACCTGAGCGTCTCGGCCGCGTCGGCCACGCTGAGCGGCAACCGCGTGAACTGGACGACGGAAGCCACCGACGCGCTGCGCGGCGAAGGAGCGTTCAAGTTCGTCGAGAACGGGACCATCACGCGCTTCGGCCACCTGAACGGCGGCCAGGCCACGCGGCTGGCGCTGGGCGACGGCATCAATGCGGGCACGAGCCGCGTGTACGGCGATGCGGACCCGGGCCCGGCGTCGCTCGCGACGCCGCTGCTGCACGTGACGTCGGGCAAGGCGTCCGATGCCATGGGCGATATCCTCGCGGCGGGCTCGCTGGCGACCAGCGGTCCGGGCGTCACGGCCAACGCGGGCAGCCATACGCTGACCCTCGGCGGCAGCGGCAGCCCGGCGTTCAACGGCGGCCTCTCGGGCGGCTACTTCATCGACATGACGCCGGTCACGATGCCGCTCACCGTCACGCGCCGCACCGTGACCCCGAACGTGGGCGCGATGCAGGGCACGTACGGCACGGCGGCGTCCGTCGCCACGCTGTCCAACGTCGTGAATAACGACGCGCTGTCCGTGCTCGGCACGCTGAACGGCGGCGCCGAGCAGACGCTGAACGCCGTCGGCGCCGGCTACGGCTTCAGCGACCGGACGGCGGCAGGCACCTGGCCGTATGCGGTGACGGGCCTGTCCGGCGCGGCCGCCGGCAATTACACGCTGGCGCCCGGTCCCTGGACGGGCACCTTGGCCGTGGCACCGAAGACGGTGACCTATGACACGATTCACAGCCCGACGCTGGTCTACGGCGACACGGGCTTGGAAGGGGGTGGCATCATCGGCGTGCTGGCCGGCGACACGGTCGCGCCGGTGCCGGCCGTCCTGTCCGGCGGCGTGGCCGTGCCCGCGGGGCGTCTCAAGGTCGGCAGCTACGACTACGTCGTCGCCGGCTTGAGCGGGGCGGATGCGGCGAACTACCGGATCGCCGCCAGCGGCAACCTGGACTCGCCGTTCACCGTCACGCCGCGCGTGCTCGATTACGCCGTCGGTGCCGCCAGCACCACCTACGGCACGGCCGGCACGCTGGGCGCCGTGACGTTCAACAACGTGCTGTCGGGCGACGTCGTCGCGCCGGGCATCGTGGGTATCGACGTCAACGGCGCGCGTGTGACGGCAACGACCGTGACCACGCCGGCCGGCGCCTACGCGCAATCCATCACGAGCCTGTCGGGAGCGGATGCCGCCAACTACACGCTCGCGGGTTCGCGCGCGGGCGCGGCGATGGTGGTGGCGCCGAAGGCCCTGCACTGGACCGGCACGACGGGCAGCCAGGAATATGGCCAGGACTTGCCGTCACCGGCACTGGTCGGCGTGATCAATGGCGACGAGGTCAAGGGCGTGGCGCAAGTCGTCAGCCAGACGGTGACGGGTGGCCCGACGAATTCCCACAAGCCTTTGGTGGGCACCTACGAACTGGGCGTAGGCGGGTTGACGGGAACGGGGGCCGGCAATTACACCGTCGACCCGTCCTTCAACCAGAACTCCCTGATCAGCGTGGTGCCGAAGGTCGTGACATATTCGGCCGGTTCGCTGAACCTGACTTATGGCGACGGCGGCACGGCGCCCGGCTTGACGCTGGACGGCGTGCTGCCCGGCGATTTCATTCTTGTCCAGCCTGTGACGCGTGGCCTCACGGGGATCGGCCCCTCCGCCATCGGTCCGCGCGCGCCAGCCGGCACTTACAGCGTGGAAGGCGTTTGGATACCGCTGCGTGGCGACAATTACGCGCTCAGCACCACCGGCAACACGAACGGCACGGTGACGATCGCGAAGCGTCCGGTCAGCTGGACCGTCGGCAGCGGTACGGCGTTGTACGGCAACACCCCGGGCAATCCCGTCACGCTGACGGGCGCGCTGCCGGGCGACGACGTGGTGCCGCAAGTGCAGGCCCTGGACGGCCACGGCGCCGGCATCGCGCTGCCCGGCGTGGGCACGTACGCGGCGGGCGTGACGGGCTTCGGCGGCGCGGCGGGCGGCAATTACGTGTCCGTCGCGACGGGCAACGTCACAGGCCAGCTGACGATTGCGCCCAAGCCTTTGAGCCTGGTCGTCAAGGACAGCCAGTCCGTGTATGGCACGCTGGGCGCGCCTGTCGTGGCGCTGGACGGCCTGGTGGGGAGCGATACGCTCGGCATTCACGCCCAGGTCTCGCTGTCGAAGAACGGGAGCGCGGTCGCGCTGAGCGACCGCACGCCGGCCGGCACCTATACCGTGCAGGCCACGGCACAGGTGGACAGCAATCCGAACTACACACTGCAGACCAACACCGGCACGGCCACGTTGACGGTCAAGCCGAAGATGCTGACCTATACCGGGCCCACCGGCACGTACGAGTACGGCGCGGTCGTGAATGGCGTCGACCTGCACAACACGCTGAACGGCGTGCTCTCCGGAGACGACGTCACGTTGCCCATCATCCTGCAGGGCAGCTGGACCAATATCGTCGCCAAGCGCCAGGTCGGCGACTATCCGTTCCCCGTGTCGCTGGTCCTCGGGTTGCAGGGCCGCGATGCGGGCAACTACAGCGTGACGAGCGTCGGCTCTTCCGATGGCCTGATCACCATCGTTCCCAAGACCATCAACTACAAGACCTACTTCCTGGACAGTGCGACGCGCCAGTACGGCGACGTCAAAGGCCAGGTCGACATCCAGTCGGACTTCATGGGCCTTGCGTTCGCGGACGACCGGGTGTCGCTGGGCGCCGCGTCGCTCGTGGGCGCCTCGTATTCCACCGGCGGCTACCTGAACGCCGGCACGTATGCGACGCAGGTCGCGGGCCTGTCCGGTCCGGACGCCGGCAACTACCGCCTGGCCACGACGGGCAACGAGATCGCCACGCTGACCGTTGTGCCGCGCGCCGTGTCGCCGGCCTGGTCGCTGCTGTCGCAGGGCGGCATCGACATGGGGAGCAACCAGGTCAACAGCGTGGTGTACGGCAGCAGCGGCGGCGCCCATCCCAGCATGACGGGCTTCACGCCGCTCGCCGGCGACAAGGTCTCGCTCTCGGCGCAGATCCAGCTGCCCGGCGGGCCCGCCGCGGCGCTCGCCGGCCAGCAGGCGGTCGGCAGCTACTTCGTCACCGCGGCCCTGGGCGGCCAGGATGGCGCCAACTACTATGTCCGCGACACGGGCGTGAACGGCGAAGTGGGGCGCATCGACGTCACGCCCCGCCCCGTGAGCGTGACCTACAAGGACTGGCACGACACGTATGGCAGCACGCCGCAGCCGTCCGCCCTGCTCAACGGCGTGCTGCCGGGGCAGAGCGTGCAGGCCACGGGCCAGTTGCTGGACAGCGCCGGCAACGCCGTCGACGCAGGCTTCCACACGCCGGCCGGCAGCTACACGTACCAGGCGACGGGCCTGGCCGGCAGCGCGGCGGGCAATTACACGCTGGTGCGCGACGCGACCAGCTGGCTCGATTCGGCCAGCGGCATGACGCTCACCGTCGGGCCGTCGAACACGGCCAAGGTCCAGGTGGACAAGGCGCGGCTGACCGTGAGCTATACGGGGCCGACCGACATGGTCTATGGCACCAATCCGACCAAGCCGATCGTGACCGGATTCGTCCCCGGCGACGTGCAGGACTGGAGCCCCTGGCTTACCACGACCGCTTCCCCGACACCGGGCGACGTGGGCAAATCCTTCGACCCCAGGTGGAAGAATTACGTCCCGGCCGGCACCTACGACTTCAGCGTCCAGCTCAGCGACGCGCTCGCGAAGAACTATGAAGTGCCGGCGAAGTTGCCCGGCCTGACGGTGACGCGGCGCGCGATCGGCGGCACGGCGGCCGGCACGTCCTTCGTGTACACGGACCTCAACGGGCTGTATGCCTGGCAGGCCTTGACGGGGACGCTCAGCGGCATGGTGCCCGGCGACGACCTGACGGTGAAGCAGGTCTATGTCGACGGCAAGGGCAGCCAGATCCAGCCGAACCTGTACACGGACGCGGGCACCTACCAGGTGCGCCTGGCGGACCTGGGCGGCACCGCCGCGGCGAACTACGTCCTGGACCCGGCACTGGTCAAGACGGCCTCCGTGGTCATCACGCCGATGCCGCTGGACCTGCACCTGCCGGCGACGCAGACGTCGACCTACGGCAGCTCGCCGGTGTTCGCCGTCGCGGCTACCTATCCGAAGGACGCCGTGACGTACGTGATTTCCGGAGCGGGCCTGCCGGGCAAGGCGCTGACGGAGCAGGAACAGTCGATCAGCAACGGCTTCAGCCGCGCGCTGGTGATGGACCAGCTGGTGGATGCGGGCGAGTATGCCTACACGATCAGCCTGGGAGGTGCCAAGCCCGGCAACTATGTCCTGACCGGCGCGACGGGCGGCACGTGGGTGATCAAGCCCAAGACCCTGACCTGGACCGTGTCCGCGGGCAGCGGCCAGTACGGCTATTACAAGGATTGCGACGGCTTCAGCTGCACGTCCCTCGTTCCGGGCGTCGACATCGGCAAGCCGGTGTACAACGGCGTCATTCCCGGCGACGACGTGGGCGGTACGGTGGTGCTCCTTGACCTGAAGGGCGCGCCGATGACGGTCGATGCGAAGACGCCGGTCGGCAAGTACTTCGAAGTCGTGTCCGGCCTGACCGGCGCGCAGGCGAAGAACTACACGCTCGCGACCAGCGGCAACCTGCCCGGCACCTTGACCATCAATCCGCTGTACCTGCGCTATTCGACCGCGAGCAGCGTCGTCATCGAAGGCCAGGGGCAGATCGGCGATGCCGGCAAGGCGACCTTGCAGACGATCGGCGGCGTGCCGCTGCCGAACGGCGAGACGATGCCGGGTGCAGTGGTCGCCATCTACGCGCCGTATCCCGCGAACGGCTATGCGCAACTGGGCACGCAGATGGGCGAGGGGCGCTATTACTACGAAGCGATCGGCCTGACCGGTCCGAACGCGGGCAATTACCGCCTGCTGCCGGTGCAGAACGCCGGGCGCTACAACATCCCCGTCAGCCAGAACGACATCGGCGTTCTCGACGTGTACAAGGACAGCCGCTTCGGCCTACCGTTCGTGGCGGCCAAGGACTTGCCGGCGCTGCCGGTGGTGACGCCGCCCGATCCGTCGAACTTCGCGGAGACCTACCAGGCCGGCGGCGCCCAGTTCGCGGAGCAGCCGGGCGGCTCCGGCTTCAAGCGCACGACGGGCGAGGAAAACAAGCCGACGCCCGATTACGACCGTCCCGTCACCGGCAGCGGCAGCGTCTTCGAAACCCATGTCGGTCCGAACGGCGTCAGCGCCGCGGTCGGCGGCGCGGCCGAGACGGACCTCACGAGCGGCACGGTCGACGTCAATGCGCAGGCCAGCGGCGTCGCCACGGCACTCGCATCGTTCGGCGTGAGCGGCGTGACCGTCAGCGCGACGGCGGACGGGCACGTCGACATCACGATCAGCAGCGGTCCCGTGGAAGCCAGCGTCGGCGCGCAGGCCGAAACGGGCGTGCAGATGAAGCTCGGCAGGACCGGCGTCAAGATCGAGGCCGATGCCACGGCCGGTGCCTATGCCAGCGCCGGCGTCCACGGCGGCCTGGGCGGCGGCCTGGACGGCAACGTGAACCTGACGTCCGGCACGTTCGCCTATGCGACGACCAGCTACAACTACGGCGTCACGAACGGCGTGCTGACCATGACCACGGGCGCGCATGCGGGCGTCGGCGCGTCGACGGGCGTGAGCGGCGGGTTCTCCGGCGAGGCGGGCGCGGTGCAGGGCGGCGCGACGGTGTACTCGCCGGGCTCGGTCGGCGGCAACTTCACCGTCGGTGCCGGTTATTCGAACGGCGTCATCGAGGTCAGCCTCGACCTCGGCGCGCAGATCGGCATCGGCGGCCTGGAACTGAAGCTGAATTTCGGCATCGACGTGGGCAAGGTCGGCGCCGTGGTCTCGGACCTGTTCCACGGCGGTGGTCCGGACATCTACGAGCGGCAGCGCGAGGCCGACAGCCATGCGCTGAGCCTCGTGAACGACCCGGCCGCGCGCTTCGCCTACCTGAGCGGCAACGCGGACTGGAACCACGACGGCGACGGCAGCCGCGACAACGCCGTCTTCCTGCAGCAGTACACGGACATGCTGCAGGCGACCACGAAGATGGTGACGGACGAGCAGACCTGGCAGAAGACGTTCGTCGACCTGCTGAAAACGGATCCGGCCAAGGCGGTCGAGTTCTCGCGTAACAAGCCGGACTTCACGGACCAGTATTGGGACGTGCGTATGCAAGCGAGCCGCCTGGGCGTGAGGATGCGCGTGGAAGACGGCCAGCTCGTGTACGCGAACCTACCGTGAGAGGGATCATGAAGAAAGAACTGATGAACGGGCTGCTGGCGTGCGCGCTGGCTTTGTCGGCGGCCGCAGCGCATGCCGCCGACAAAGCCGACGAGATTTCGCTGACCGGCCAGCCGCGCTCCTGGGACGTGCTGGGCGTCCCCTTCGAGAACGAAGGCTTCCGGGGCGCCCGCTGGGGCATGAGCATGGACGAGGTGAAGGCTGCCATCGCGACCGCGTGGCCGGATGCGCTGGCCACGGCCAGGGTGCAGGTCGACGATGCCGCACGCACGACGGCGCTGGCCGTCACGGTGCCCACGCTGGCGCCGGGACCGGGGCCGGCGCAAGTCAGCTACGTGTTCGGTGCCGCCAGCCACCGCCTCGTCGCCGTCCACCAGACCTGGACGATTCCCGGCAATCCGGACGCCGTGCAGCGCGCGCGCCTGCTGCGCGCGGCCACGACCTTGGCGAGCGACCTGGTGGGCTACCAGTGGCCGGACTTCGCGACGACGCGCGGCCGCGTGACGGCGCCGGGCGAACTGATCCTGTTCGCCGGCCGCGACTTCCACGGCGGCGGTGTCGAGATCCGCGTCGGTGGCGTGGCGCTGGACGTCGAATTGCCTGGCCCGGTGCGCAAGCAGGCGCATCGGGCGGCACCGGCCGGGCCGGCGCACCTGCGCAAATCGCTGGTCGCCAATATCGACCATCCGGACATCTACACCATCCCGCCCGGCGCCTTCTGACATTCCACGATCGGATACCCCATGTTTTCTTTGTTACGCAAGACGAGTTTTACCGGGGCCATGCTGTGTGCCCTGGTCCCGGCCGTGTCCCATGCCGCCGACGTGCCGGCCGCGCCGGCCGCCAGGCCGCTGCACGAGATCGCGGGCTTTCGGAGCGCGCGCTTCGGCATGAACGAAGACGAGGTGCGCGCCGCGGTGGCGCGCGACTTCAAGGACCAGGCGACGATGCTGCAGCCCGCGCGCCATCCCGACCCGCGCTACAGCATGCTCGTGTTGCCGCTGCCGTCGCTGGAGCCGGGGCCCGGCGCGGCCGGCGTGACGTATCTGTTCGCCGGTGCGGAGCACAGGCTCGTGCAGGTCAACGTGCTGTGGAGTACCGGCGACAAGCCGGCCGAGGCCGATCGTACGCGCATCGTGACCGCGGGCGTGCAGTTGGCGGACTACTTCCGCGCGTTACGCTGGCGTCCCGATGCGGCGACCATGGGCGTGCCGCTCGGGGCGAACGGCCTGGTGCTGTTCAGCGGGATCGACCCGCACAAGGCGATGGTCGAAGTGACCGTCACCGGCGTGGCGCTGCGCGGCAGGGACGGGAAGGTCGCGCCCGTCGAAGGTCCGGCCAAGCTGCGCGTCGCGTATATGTCGAGCCTCGGCACGCCGGCCGGAAAATAGTCCGAGGGCAGCCTTTCGGTGGGCGGACGCACGGTGCCGTACATACCCAAAAAGTCGTTTACTTGGTAGCGCTATCTCACTATAGTCCAGGCAGTCGCCGACGGACCCGCGTCGCCGCCCGTCCACCTGTCGAAAGGCCCTGCCGTGATGAAGCTGAAGCCGCTCCGTACCGCCATCCTCGCCGTCTGCACATCGCTCGCCGTGCTGCCCGCGGCGCACGCGGTGGAGGTCGCGGAGACCGCGCATTCCGGGCCGGGTTCGTTGAACCTCGTTGGCGGCGCCGGCGTGGCAACGGTCGCGGTCGATGCGCATGACGACCCGCTGGTGGGCGTCGCCGCCCGCCTGTTCGCCGACGACGTCGAACGTGTGACGGGCAAGCGGCCCGCCATCGGTGCCAAGGCCCAGCGCGGGCGCCCGCTGATCGTCGCCGGCACCCTGGGACACAACGCGCTGATCGACGAACTGGCCGCCAAGGGCAGGCTGAAGGACCTGGACAAGGTCCGCGGCCGGTGGGAGGCGACGGTGTCGCAGATGGTCGAGCGGCCGTTCCCCGGCGTGGCGCGCGCGTTCGTCATCGTGGGCAGCGACCGCCGCGGCGCCGCGTATGGATTGATGCAGTTGTCGGAACGGATCGGGGTATCGCCGTGGTACTGGTGGGCCGATGCGCCCGTTCGGCGCAGGGCGGCGCTGGCGATCCGTTCGGCCACACCCGAGGTCTCTGCGCCGGAAGTCAGGTACCGCGGCATCTTCGTCAACGACGAGGACTGGGGCATGCATGCCTGGGCCAAACAGACGTTCGAGCCCGAAGCCGGCGGGATCGGCCCGAAGACCTACGAGAAGATATTCGAACTCATGTTGCGCCTGCGCCTGAACACGATCTGGCCCGCCATGCATGAAGTCAGCCGGGAATTCCATGCCGTGCGCGAGAACGTCGTGCTGGCCGACCGATACGGCATCGTCGCGGGCGCATCGCATTGCGAGCCCATGTTGTACAACAACGTGAAGTGGAACCAGAAGACGCGCGGGCCGTGGAATTACCTCACCAACCGCGACGCGATCCACACGACCTGGGAAGAGCAGGCCACCACGCGCGGCGGCATGGAGGCCATGTGGACCCTCGGCATCCGCGGCATCCACGACCAGGGCATGCAGACGCCGCCCGGCGACATGCCCGGCAAGCTGAAAGTCATGGGGGACGTGATCCGGGACCAGCGCAGCCTGATCCAAGAACACGTGACGACGAAGTGGGGCCCCGTCGCCCAGGCGTTCGTGCCGTACAAGGAAGTGCTGCCGATTTACGATGCCGGCCTCGCGCTGCCGGACGACGTGACGCTCGTGTGGACGGACGATAATTTCGGCTACATCCGGCGTCTGAGTTCGCCCGACGAGCGCAAGCGTGCCGGCGGCGCGGGCGTGTACTGGCACCTGTCGTATTACGGTGGGCCGCATTCCTACCTGTGGATCAATTCGACGGCGCCCGCGCTGCTGTGGGAAGAGCTGCACAAGGCGTGGGAGAACGACGCGCGCACGATGTGGATGCTCAATGTCGGCGACCTGAAACCGATGGAAATCGGCGTCGATTATTTCGCCCGTTTCGCGTGGAACCCGACGGCATTCGGGCCCGATTCCCAGCCCGCGTTCCTGCGGTCGTTCGCGGCCGAGCATGTCGGCGACGCGCTGGCACCGGCCGTCGCCGATCTGCTCACGGAGTTTTACCGGCTCGGCACGATCCGCAAGCCCGAGCTGATGGTGCGCGCGTGGGCGCTGTCGCTGCCGCGCGAAGAGGCTGCCGAACTGGGCCGCGGCTATGCGCGCCTCCTCGACCAGGAGGCGGCGCTGGCCGCGAAGGTCCCCGCCGACCGGCGCGATGCGTACGTCGAAATGATCGGCTTCCCCGCGCGCGTGCTGGGCGCCACGGGCGCGATCTTCATGGCCGACCGCGCCGCCCGGCTTGGCGACGATCCCGCCGCGCAAGCTGCGGAGATCGCGCGCCAGCGCGCCTTCCTCGAACGCGAAGTCGACGCCTACAACCATACGGTGGCCAACGGCAAGTGGAAGGGCATGATGCCGGGCCTCGTCACGGCGGACAACCTGATGGCCTGGAACAGCCAGGTGCGCTGGCCCTGGGGCGAGCCGGCAGGCGTTGCGGCACCCGATGTGCGACCGGTCGACGAGGGCCGCGTGTGGCGCGCGGCGGCCGATGCGGTTCGCCAGTCGGCGCCTGGCGTCGCGCACTGGACGCCCGTCGCGGGGCTCGGACGCACGGGACGCGCCGTCGCGCTGACACCGGCCGGCCTCGAGTCCTCGTGGGCGGCCACGGACGACAAGGCGCCGGCGCTCGCATTCGATGTCGACATGGCCGCGCCCGGCACCGGTGGGGATGTGCTGATCGACTTCATGCCGACCTTCCGCATCTACCCGGGCAGGAAGCTGCGTGTGGGCGTCAGCGTGGATGACGGGGCGCCGGTCCTCGTCGACGTGCCCGGCTCGAGCGGCCAGGAGGACGAGTCGGGCGCCATCCGCCGCGAAGGTGTGCAGAACAATGCCGTGCGCGCGCGCGTGACCATGCCGGCGCTCGCTGCCGGCCCGCACGTCGTGACGATCCGTGCCATCGATCCCGGCGTCGTCATCGACCGTGTCTCGCTGCCGGCGCCGGCGGCAAGCCGATAACATGATGTTGTTTATATGTGGAAAATAATAGTTCTACAATGAAACTAAAGGTGGCGCGGTGCTAAGATGAGGCCTGCTTCTTCGCGCGACCATGCAGATCTTTAATTTCATTCTCCTCGTCGGTGCCGTCACCGCGCTGCTGCTGGCGGCCGTGGCGTGGCAGCGCCGTCATGCGCCCGGCGCGCCGGCATTGCTGGCGATGCAGTTGTGCGCGGCGTGGTGGCTGACGTGCTATGCGTTGCCGTTCGCGCAATTCGTGCCCCACGGCGGCCTGTTCCTGCGCATGCGCGTCATCTTCCCGGCCGTCGTCGCGATCGCCCCGATCACCTTGCTGTTCGTGCTGGGTTATACGCGCGGGACGAACGCATTCCGCCCGTCCCGGTTGCTGGCCCTCGCCAGCGTGCCGACCGTCGTGCTGGCGGTCGCGCTGTCGCCGCGGTACGACTGGTGCTTCGGCACCTGGCGCGGCGTGTCCACGGACAGCATTTTCCAGATGGGACCGCTGTTCTGGGTGCATTCGCTGTACAGCTATGCGCTGATCGCGAAATCCGTCCTCGGGCTGCTCGGCGCCTACGAACACGGCACGACGCAGGTCCGGCGTCAGACGCGCATCCTGCTGGGCGCGCTGATCGTGCCCATCGTCTGCAACACGACGTTCATTGCGGGCCTGTCGCCGCCGGACATCGATCCCACGCCGCTCGGCCTCGTCGCCAGCGGCGTCCTTGTGTCGCTGGCGATCTTCCGGCGCGGCCTGTTCGATCTCGTCTCGGTGGCGCGCGAGAAGATCGGCGAAGCGATCACGGACGGCTTCGTCGTCGTCGACGCGCAGCGGCATATCGTCGAAAGCAATGCGGCGATCTGGCGCATCTTCGACATCGACCCGCCCGCGCAACCGGGCGAATTGCTCGGTGTGCGGATGGCGGAACTCGATGCACACGTCGCCGGCGAAGGCTATGTCCCGACGACGGCGGAGTTTGTGCATGGCACCGGCAGGCATCTCGAACTGCGCACGTTCGCGATCTGCGCCGACGATGGCGCGATCCTCGGCTATGTGCTGATCGTGCGCGACGTCACCGATGCGCGCACGACGTCGTTCGCGCTGGAACAGGCGAACAGGCAGCTGCGGGCGCAGCTGGACACCATCCGCTCGATGCAGGCGCAGTTGCAGGAGCAGGTCATCCGCGACCCGCTGACGGGCCTGTACAACCGCCTCTACCTCGCGGACGCGCTCGCGCGCGAACTGACATGGGCCGGCAGGACAGGGCGGTCGTTCGCCGTCGTGATGATCGACATCGACCACTTCAAGTCCGTCAACGACGACCACGGCCATGCGCTCGGCGACACCATGCTGCGCGCACTCGGCGGCCTGCTGCGGCAGCAGGTCCGGCCGACGGATTCCCCGTGCCGTTACGGCGGCGAGGAATTCGTCATCGTCATGCGCGATGTGACGCTCGACCAGGCCGTCGAACGCATCGACGACGTGCGCCGCGCCTTCGCCGAGCTGCGCGTTGCGTCGAACGGCATTGAGATCGGCCGCACGTTCTCGGCGGGTGTCGCGCTGTATCCCGTGCACGGCAACGACGACGCGACCTTGCTCGCGGCGGCCGACGCGGCGCTGTATGCCGCCAAGGCCGCCGGCAGGAACCGGGTGTACGGGGCGGCGGTGCCTGCGCCGGCATCGACCGCCTGATACCGTCAGCCCGGCCGCGCCCGCGCCGGACCCTGCTGCGTGATCAGCGCCGGCGTGCCGCCGGTGCCCGCCATGCCACCAACGCCAGCATGGCCGCCAGCACCAGTGCCGCCGTCGACGGCTCCGGCACCGCCGTCACGCTGCCCAACTGGCTCGCCGGTGCCGCGACGAGGACTTGTTTGCCGACGGGCGCATCCGGTTGCAGGAACAAGTCGCCCAGGTCGCCGTCCGCGCCCAGGTAATGCGTCGCGTCGAACAGCGCCCAGCCGAACGTGGTGCCCGTGTTCCCGGGCGCCATCGTGAAGCCGACGTCGAAACTGAATTTGCCCCCGAGCTGGATGCCCTGGACCAGTTCGCCGCCGCCAGCCGCATTTGTGAACGTGAACACGCCCCGCGTGCCGCTGGTGACGGCGCCCGTCAAGTCGGGCGCGCTGGCGAGCGCCCCGTTCAGGTTCCACACGGTGGCGGTGGCGGCCGGTGCGCCGTCCAGTCCCAGGAAATACAGGTCGAGGAATGCCGGGCCCGCGCCCAGCGACGCGGTGTCGATGTCGACGTGGTAGATCGGCATGGCGGCCGCCTGCGCGCAGGCGGCGACCATGGCGGCCGCGATGGCTAGCCGGGAGAAGGTGTGCTTGAAGTCGAGCATGGTGATGTCCTTTACTTGACGCTGAAGAGCAGGGGCGCGTAGCCGATGCCCGTCCTGGATGGATTGGAGAACGTGGTCGTCAGCGTGACGCTTTGTCCCGGCGCGAGCGCGGAAGGCAGGGCGATGTACGGCACGCCGTTCTGCAGGCCGGTCGCGTTGTCCAGCGTGACGCCGGCCGTCAGGCTTTGCAGGCGCAGCTGCAGGGGCGCGGCCAGGGTCTGGCCGCTGGCGTTCGTGATGGTCACGGTGCCCGTGTACTTGCCGGTGAAGCGGTTCACCGTCAGGCCGGAACGTGTGATCGAGGCGTACGCGGTGACGTCGACGGATTTATCGATGGTGACCGTGACCGCGTGCGGCTGCTCCTTGTTGCCGGCCCAGTCGGTGCTCCAGTAGCTCACCGTGTGCGTGCCGCTGGTGGTCAGCGTGGCCGTGGTTCCGGTCTGCTGGGCGCCGCCGTCGACCGTGTAGTAGGTCGCGGCGACGCCGGAGCCGCCTTGCTCGTCCGTCGCGGTGAACGTGACGGTGGCATCGGTGGTCGCCACGCCTTGCGGCGCGGCGGCCGTGGTGACGGGCGGCGTTGCGTCGACGCCGTGCAGCGCACCGTGCAGGCGCACTTCGTTCATGTTGCCGAACCACGCGTTCGGGTTGTACACGCGGATGTAGCGATAAGGGACGAGGCTGGCGACGGGCAGCGTTTGCCAATCCGCCGTCGACTTCGCGGCCGGCGTCAACGTGGTCCAGGCGGTGCCGTCGTTCGAGCCCTGGAGCACGGTCCCGTTGACGCGCGTGTAGTACTGGTCTTGCCGGGCGATAACTTCGGCGCTGGTGAGCGTGACTTGGTTACCGGCCTTGAAGTCGAAGGTGATCCACGACCCCGTGCCCGAACCGCCAGAGCCGTTGCGGAAGTCCGAACCGGTGCCCAGGTTCGCGTCGAACAGCGCGTTCACGTTCGTCAGCGTCGTGGCGGCCGTACGGTTCGTCGTCGAGTCGATCAACGTGGCGATGGCGGGCACGTTCTTGATGGTGTCGCTCTCGTCGACGAAGTTGAGCAGCGTACCGTCCGTCGTCTCCGTGACTTCATAGCCGGTCTTGCCGTCCTGCGTGAGATAGTCGATGGCGAACTTGACGGGGCCCGGCCGCGTGCCCTGGGGCAGCGTGACGGTGGCCGTGTAGTTCAGGTTGTCCGCCGTGGTGAGCGCGGCGGGCAGGCCCGCGATGGTCACCGCCACGTTACCGATCGTTTCCTTCGCCGTGAAATTCAGCTTCACGGTATTGCCGGGGACGATGCGGTTGCGCAGCGCCTGTGCCGACGTGAGCGATGCGCTGGCGATGCGGTTCGTCGACGCCGTGACGCCGTACAGCCGCAGCTCCGTCATGTTGCCGAACCACGCGCCGGCGTCGAACATGCGGATGTAGCGGTACGGCGTCGGGTCGGTGATCGTCAGGGTCTGCCAATCCGACGTGTTCGCGGTGGCGTTCGAGATCGTCGTCCACGTCACGTTGTCGTTCGAGCCCTGCACGACGGCGCCCGTGATGCGGCTGGCGTACTGGTTTTGCAGGCCGATGACCTCGACGCGCGACAGCGCCGCCGTGCCGCCGCCGCGGAAGTCGAACATGAGCCAGCCGTTGTTGCCGCTGCCGTTCAGGCGCAGGTCGCTCCCCGTCGTCAGGTTGTTGTCGAACAGCCTGCCGGCGTTCGCCAGCGCGTCCGTCGCGTTGCGGCCGTTGGAGTCCGTCACGGTCGCGATGTCGAACAGGTTGGCGATGTAGTTCTTCTGGTCGGCGATGAACAGCGACGTCGAATCCGTCGGGAACCGCACGGGTTCGGCGGGCGTGCCATCGGCCGTGTGGTAGTTGAGGAGGAACTTCACCGTGCCCGGCACCGTGGTCGGCTTGATGAGGGCCGTCGCCGTCCAGTTCAGGTTGTCGCTCGTCGTGAGCGTGGCCGGCTCGCCCTGGAGCATGGCGTTCACGGTGTTGATCGGTTCGGACGACTGGAACGACAGCTTGATCGTATTGCCCGGTACGACGCGGTTCTTCAGCGCCTGGTCCGACGTCAGCGACACGCTGGTCAGCTTGTTCACCGTTTCGTAGCGCGTGCCGAAGATCCGGAATTCCCCGAGCTCGAGGATGTTATACGACGAGATCAGGTCGATCATCGAGATCTTGAAGAAGCGGTAGCGCTGGCTGCGCAGGTCGTCCTGCACGTTCAGCGTCTGCACGCCCTCGATCGCGAGCGTCTCGTCCGGCGTGATGCGCGTCCAGGTCTCGTTGTCGTTCGACCCGAAGATGGTCACGCCGCCCACGCGTTCCGGGAAGCTCGTGCGCGGCTGGATCTGGAACGCGTTCGCCGCCACCTTGAAGCTGGGGCCGAAGTCCAGGATCATCGTGCGATTGCTGTCCCGCGCGATGGTGTAGGCGATGAACGAATCCGTGTTGTTGTCGACGCCGTTGGCGGCCCAGTCGCCGAAGTTCGTCGCGAGGCTCGACTTGAAGAACAGGTTCGTGTAGTCCATGCTGCCGTCCTTCAGCAGCGGGGTCAGTTCCTGCAGCCCGGTGACGGCGGTCCGCAGCGTCGCCAGCTTCTGGAAGTAGGTGGCGTCCGTGCTGGAGCCGATCGTGTTTTCCATGTCCGCGTACGCGTTGTCATACGCGGTCTTCGTCGACGTGACGTACAGCGTGCCTGGCTTGACCGGCGCGGTGATGGCGCCGACGGTCGTCTGCCGGTCCGCACCGACGAAGACCGTGACCCGCTTGGTGGTGACGGTGGTGCCATCCGACGCTTCGGCGATGAACGTGTAGGTGCCGGCCTGCGTCGGCTGCCACGAGAACGCACCCGTGTTCGCATCGAACGTGGCGCCCTGCGGCAGGTTGTCCATGTTGTAGGTCACGACGTCGCCCGCGGCCGGGTCGGTGGCGGACAGGTCGATCGTCGTCGGCACGGTGGCACCCGCGTATGTGTACACGGTCATGTCGCCGCTGCCGGACTTGAAGACCGGTGGGCTGAGCAGCGTGTTGGACTGGACGTTGATGTGGTCGATGTCGACCGTCGTGCCGGCACCCGTGATCGTGAGCGGGAGGAAGTCGCCGAGGTTGACGGGTGCGACGACGTAGCGCCACTGGCCCCGCGTGTTCGGCAGCGCGAGCGCATTGCCGTAGACGTCCATCGACGCTTGTGCATTGGTGCGGATGCGGAAGCCGATGTTCGGCACGGTCGCCCCGTTGTAGCTGTACACGGCATAGCGCGTGCCGTCCGCCGTGGCCGTGCTGCGCACGTACGACGTCGTGCCGTCGTTCTGCGCGACGGAATCGCCGGCGAGCGGCGTGAAGCGGTCTTCCACTTCACGGTACGGATCGACGATCGGGATGCCCAGGTATTTGCCGCCCTCCGCTTCGGCCGCTTTCGGAATCGTCAGCCAGAAATCGCCGCCGCCATCGGCGCCGTCCCAGTTGTAGGCCTTGCGCTTGGCGTAGATCGTCGTGTAGCCCGGCGCCACCTGTTCCAGGTCGATGCCGCGCACGTATTTGTAGTAGTAGAAGGCTTCCCACGTGTTCTGCGTGAGGCGGCCGCGATACGACTGCGACACGTTGGTGTACATCGCGCGGATGCTGCCGTCCGGATTGACGCTCATGGCGACGGGCACCCACGGGATCTCGTAGCCGATCATGAATTTGCCGAACAGCTCGTGGACGGCCAGCAGGCGGTCGTCCAGGAATTCGTACGGACCGACGGCGTTCGCTTCCGTCGACGGCGTGCCAGTGTCCGGGTCGACCTTGGTACCCTGCGCCATCATCAGGCGCGCCAGGATTTCCGAGTTGGTGAGGTCGCCGGCGCCGTGGGCCTGGTCGCGTCCCATCTCGACGTGCTGGATTTGCGGGGCGATCGCTTCGCCGGTGGCGTCGTTCTTCGTCACCAACCGGAACAACTGTTTGATCGAGCCGGTCCACGCGGGGTCGGGCGCGTCCTTGTTGACCATGAACCATTCGACGGCCTGGTTGTACCCGTCGCGGTCGCCCATGAAGATCGAGCCGGACATCTTGGCGATCGTGGTGTACAGGTGCTGGTTCATGAACCGGCAATTGCAGTTGTCGTCGGTCAGGATCACCGGCACGAAGAGGTTGGCCGACAACCGCTGGGTGTCGTCGTCCGTCCACGCGAGCGTAGGGTCCTGGGTGCTGGAATAGCGCAGGATTTCCGCTGCGCTCACCATGCGCTGCATCGGGATCCCGGTATGGATGTGCGCATCGGTGTAGTACGCGTACTTGGCCGGATCCATCTGTTCGTACAGGCGGATGATCCGCATGGCGTTCGCGCGATAGACCGAATCGCCCGTCACGTAGTACAGGATCGCCTGCGTGTAGGCGGTGAGCGCGTCCGCGATGAAGATGCCTTCGGCGCCCTGCGAATCGATCCCGTAGATGCGCGGTTTCGTCGGATCCGATCCGTTGACGTTCGAGATGCCCGGCGTGCGCGACGCCTTGCCCGACTTCAGCATCATGTTGAAGTGGGTGTTCCAGGGTTCCTTCTTCGCGAGCACTTCGGCCCGCATGTTTTCCAGCATGTCCTTCGTGAGTCCGACGCCGGGATGCCTGAAGCCGCTGGCATCGACGGATTCGCTGATGACCGGCTGGTAGCCGGTGACCATCGTATCGATCGGATCGGCGGCCAGCGCGACTCTGGCCGGTACCAGCGTCGCGACGATACCGATCGCCACCGCCATGCATGCGATACGCCTGCATGCATGGTCCAATTTGAATGTTCTCATGTCTGTCCCCTCATTGTTCGACCTCGCTATGGGTGATTGTTACCGATAACAAACGGCGCCGGAGACGGTGCGGACGGGCAGGGCGCGGCGGCGCCGGCTGCGACCCGGCACCGGGTTCCAGCGGTATTCAGTGAATGAAGTACGGTTGAATCCAAGGCATATCGACGATGCGGCCGCAAGCGCCGCGCCGTGCGACGAACACGACGGGGGCGCATCTGCAGGTTTGCGTTATCGATACCATGCAATTGTAGACCCGATTGCAACCCGCGCACACGATTTTTTTTGCATTCCTGTCGCGCCCGGCGGGCGGTTGCGGGATTTGCCGATTGGCGCCAGGCGGACGAGAAATCCGTGGACAGGCAGGCAACGGACGGCTAGTATCCGCGATCGATAACAAGTGCCAGTCCGATCATCACGAACACCATGTCGACCCAACGCGCAGCCCACCGTCCCGACCTCTTTCCCCGGCGCGCCGCCGCGCTCGCCGCCCTGCTGGCCGCAGCCGCCATCGCGACGGTGCCTTGTCGGGCGGGGGACGCCGTGGCCTGGGGCGCCTGGACGCAATGGGGCGACCTCGGCAACGGCCGCTACCGCAATCCCGTGCTGCCGGCCGATTACAGCGACCTGGATGCGATCCGTGTCGGCGACGACTACTACGCCATTTCGTCGACGTTCCAGTTTTCGCCGGGGATGGCCGTGCTGCATTCGCGCGACCTCGTCAACTGGGAGACCGTCGGCCACGCGGTGTCCGACCTGACGCAGATTTCGCCGGAACTCGATTGGCGCCGGATGAACCGCTATGGCCGCGGCATCTGGGCCGGCACGATCCGCCACCACGCCGGCCGCTTCTGGATCTATTTCGGCACCCCGGACGAAGGCTATTTCATGACGAGCGCCGCCAGGGCGGAAGGGCCGTGGACGCCGCTGCAGCGCGTGCTGCCAGAGGCGGGATGGGACGACTGCGCGCCGTTCTGGGATGACGACGGCAAAGGATACCTCGTCGGCACGCACTTCAGCGACGGCTACAAGATCCACCTGTGGGAACTCAGCGCCGACAACGCCAGCCTGGTGGCGGGGACGGACGAGGTGATCTACCAGGCCAAGGGCAGCGAAGCGAGCAAGCTGTACAAGTTCAACGGCACCTATTACCACTTCTTCAGCGAAGTGCAGGGCGACGTGCGCGTGATGATGATGCGGCGGGCGCCATCCATCCACGGGCCATGGTCGGAGAAACGCCAGCTGATGCGGGGCGACACGGCGGCGATGGAGCCCAATCAGGGCGGCATCATCCAGGGCCCGGACGGCAACTGGTATTTCTTCACGCACCACGGCAGCGGCGATTGGTCGGGGCGGGCCGCGAGCCTGTTGCCCGTCCACTGGATCGACGGCTGGCCCGTGATCGGGCAGCCCGACGCCGCCGGCATCGGCACGATGGTGTGGGAAGGCCGGATGCCGGCCGCGCGGTCGACGCGGCGCTTCCCGCAAGGCGGCACCGACGGCTTCGATACCGCCGCGCTCAGCCCCGTCTGGGAGTGGAATTACCAGCCTCGCGCGGACAAGTGGTCGCTTGCCGCCCGTCCCGGCTATCTGCGGCTGCATGCGTTTCCCGGCCTCGATGGCGGCAACCTGCTCAAGGTCGGCAATGTGCTGACGCAGCGGGTCGTGCGCGCGCGCGCGCCGACGTTCGTCGCGCGGCTCGACCTCGCCGGCATGGCCGACGGCCAGCATGCGGGCCTGGCGCACTTCACGGCGCAGCCGTGGTCCACGAATCCGGCCGCGTCGAGTGCGTCGGCCGGCGTCGTGATGGTGGAGGGCAGGCGCTACGTGGAAGTGTCGCGCGACGGCACGGCCACGCGGCTGCAGGCGTGGCCGCACGACCTGATCTGGCTGCGCTCCGCGTGGGGGCTCGACGGCAAGGCCACGCTGGCCGTCAGCGCGGACGGCAAGCGGTTCGTCCCCGTGCTGCCCGACTTCCCCCTGACGTGGGGCGCCTACCGCGGCAGCCGCGTGGGGCTGTTCACGTTCAATCCGGACGGGGAGCGAGGGTACGTCGACGTCGATAAGGTGACGTACGCCATCGACGGCGCCGCCCGCTAGGTCAGGCCGAGCGGCGCTGGCGCACGTCCAGCCCGGAGCCCGTCTCGCGGCCCAGTTCCTCGAAGGCGTCGTGCGTCAAGACCATCAGGCGCTCGGGATCGGGCACCATGGCCTGGTCGACGAACAGCGCCAGCTGCATCTGGCCCGCGTATGAAATGAGGGCCAGTCCCACGCCGATCATGCCCGCCTGCGGCACCCAGCAGATCACGTCCGTCATGCGCGCGCCCGCGAGGAAACGGGTGCTGGCCGGCCCTTCGATATTCGTCAGCACGACGGAGCCCTTCGACGTGAACAGGTTCAGCGCGAGCCGCTGCAGCGCGCGCGGCAGGGCGCCGGCGATCGACAGGAAGGCCATGGTGGCGCGCGGCTGGTGCGAGCGCTTGATGGCGGTCATGCGCGCGCTCGACAGGCGCAGCCGTTCCAGCGGGCTGGCGACGTCGGTGGGCAGCGCGACCGCGACGAGGCCGAACTCGTTCCCGAGCTGGAATGCATTGCTCTTCTCGCGCAGGTTGAACGTGACGGCGGCGCGCAAGGTGCCCTCGTCGACCTTCTCGCCGCGCTCCAGCAGGTAGGTGCGCAGCGCGCCGGAGACGGCGGCCACCCACACGTCGTTGATCGTGGCGCCCATCTTGCGGGCGAGGTCGTGCACCTGCCACAGCGCGATCGGCGGCAGCCATACGAGCTGCTTGGCGCCTGCCATCTTGTGTTTGAGCCGGGTACGCGCATCGAACGGCAGCACGGCCAGCCGCGCGATGTGGTACGCGACCTTCAGCCACGACAGGCCGGCGCCCAGCACGAAGCACGCGGGGCTGCGCGCGCCGACGCTCCAGTGCGGATGGTCGCGCCGCGCGGGCAGCGCCGCGCCGTGGGTGTCCGTGTCGTCCGTCAGGTGGCGCAGCACGTGCACGAGCCCGAGGCCGTCCGTGATGCAGTGGTGGACGCGGAACACGATCGCGTGGCCACCTTCGACGCGGTCGATCACGCTCATGTGCCACAGCGGACGGTTGTCCGCGAGCGGCGCCAGGGCCATGCCGCTTACGAGCGCCTGCAGCGCGTCGCGGCTCGTGACGCCGGCGACGGGGAGATGCTCGACGTGCGCGTCGATGTCGAACGCGTCGTCCTTGACCCAATACGGCACGCCCCAGCGCGTGCGCACGACTTCGGTGAAGCGCGGGTAGTTCGGCAGGCGCTGCGCGATCGTCGACTTCAGGCGCTGCAGGTCGAGCGGCCCGGCGAACAGCAGCACGCTGTTGATGACCATCAGGTTGCGGTCGCCATCCATGCGCAACCACGCGAAATCACGCCGCGTCATGCGCGTGCCGGTCTGTCTCTTCACTTGGGCGCTCCTCGGTGCTTTTTATTCCCACCCCTGTCCACGACTATCGCGACGCGACGGGGTGTTCACTCAAGAATAATTTAGTGGCAACAACTTGTTTTGGATTGTGCTTGTTCCTGGAGGCCAAATTGATGCCTTTTGGAGTCAGCGCGGCGTCGGCCGGGTGCGGTTGACGGTGTGGCGCGTTGTGTGCGGACGACGACGTCGATCACGACACAATAGCGTGTAGCATGGCGTGGTTTGAAACGAGGGAAGCGATGACTACGTGGGCGTTGGTGGGCTCATCGGTGCGGCGGACGCCGCGCGGCGCCGAGACGGCCACGCGGCGCACGACATGACCGCAGCGACGCCCGCAGCGACGCCTATTGGTAGGCCTGCAATTCGCTCGTTTCCGACACCAGTGCGCCGGGGACCGCGGGCGTGGTCCCGCTGTAGGCGAACGTGGACGTCGATTTCAACGCGCGCGAGCTCGTCCCGGAGGCGTCACGCCACAGGGTCGCGGTTTCGGTCCGGGTCGTGCCGTTGACGGTTTGCGTGATGACGGACGTGAACTTGAACGCGGTGAACGTGCCCGCTGCGATGGTGATCGTTTCGACGCCGGCGAAGGTCCCCGATTGGGTCGATGCAGTGCCCGCACCGGCGCCGCACGTTTCGATGTAGTTGGTGTTCCACGTCTGGCCGGCAGTCAGCGGTGACGGCGCACCCGGATAGCCTTGGGAGACCGTGCAATTGACGGCGGCGCCCGTCGACGGCGTGATGACCCACGACACGGCCTGGCCGTTGGCGTTGTACTGATAGTCCGTGGGATACAGGCTGTGGTCGACCGAACCGGAAACGGTTCGATTGTGGGACGGGTCTTCCTCATGCACGGCAAAGCTGCCGTCGGCATTTACCGCGGTGACGTCCTGCGTCATCGTCCGCTTGATCGTGTTGTTCAGATTGTCGGTCAGCGTCTGGGCAAAGACCAGGTGAGCGCCGACCTTCGGACGCACGAACGAATACGTGGTCGGTGACGCCTGAGCCGGCGTGTCCGCCGCGCCACCGCCACCGCCGCCGCATCCGGTCAGCACGGCGGACATCAACAGGGTTGCGGCGAGGGTATTGCGTGTCATCGTTGCTCCAGTCTTGAATGGTGGTTGGATCGGCGCTGCGGGCGCAACTATACGCTTGTCAAACCAGAAATTAATTGCCGGAACATTACGATACAATTTGCAACTTTCCAGAACCTGAACTCAGCGGGGTACGACATTCATGGAGTGGACGAAAGAGGATTTTCTGGTGTCGACGGATAAGGCGCGACTGCAGCTTGGCGTGATCCACGACTACCTCACGCGCAGCACCTGGGCTGCGGGAATCGATGAAGCGACCGTGCGCAGCGCAGTCGGGAACAGCCTGAATTTCGGGCTGTACGACGGCGGCCGGCAGATCGGCTACGCGCGGTTCATTACCGACTACGCGACGTTTGCGTACATGGCGGACGTCTTCGTCATCGAGGCTTATCGGGGCAAGGGACTGGGACGCTGGCTCGTCGAATGCATGCTGGACTACCCGGGCATCGAACGATACCGGCGGCTGCTTCTGGCGACGACGACTGCCGCCTGGCTATACGAGAAGCTCGGCTTCTCGAAGCCGGATAATCCCGATCTGTTCTGGCAGGTCAATCGGCCGAATATTTATATTTCTTGACGAAAGTCAGCACGTCCGGTGCACAATGGGGTACCCGTCACGCGCCCTCACCCCATGACTTCCTTACCGCTCCATTTCCAGCCGGTCGCCTGCGACGATCCCGGCGTCTATCGCACGTTGTTGGAATCGACGAAGGCGATCCCGTGGCGGATCGACTGGGCCACGATGCGCTTTACGTACATCGGCCCGCAGATCGAAGCGCTGCTGGGGTGGAGCCCGTCAAGCTGGCAATCCGTGAACGACTGGGCCGATCGCATCCATGAAGAGGATCGCCAGAAGACGGTCGATTTCTGCGTGGCGCAATCGCAGCAGGGCGTCGACCACGAAGCCGACTATCGGGCCATCACGCGCCAGGGCGAGTACGTCTGGATCCGGGACGTGGTGCACGTCGTACGTCGTCCAGACGGCAGCGTCGATTCCCTGGTCGGCTTCATGTTCGACATCACGGCGCGCAAACAGGCCGAAGAGAAGATTCTTCAACTGCAGCGCGAGCTCGAAATCCTCTCGTACCGCGACAGCCTGACCGGTGTCGCCAACCGGCGCATGTTCGACACGGTCTATCCCGTGCAGTGGGCCAAGGCGCGCGACACGGGCCACCCGCTGTCGCTCGTCATCGTCGACATCGATTATTTCAAGCAGTACAACGATCACTATGGTCACGTGCAAGGCGACGAGTGCCTGCGCCGCGTGGCCCAGGTGCTGGACACGGCCGCGTCGCATCCCGGTCACTTGTGCGCCCGTCTCGGTGGCGAGGAATTCGTGCTGCTCCTGCCGGGGACGGACGCGGAAGGTGCCCGCATCAAGGCCGAGCGCTGCCGCAAGCTGCTGGCACAAGAGGAAATTCCGCATGCCCGCTCCGGGGCTGGCCGGCTGGTGACCGTCAGCCTGGGCGTCGGCACCATCGTTCCGGGCGCGGGCGAAGATCCCGGCGTCTTTCTCGACCGGATCGACCGCCGTCTGTATCAGGCCAAGTCCGCCGGGCGCGACCGGATGTGCGACGCGGAGGCGTAGCGAACGACAAGGCCTCAATCGCGGGCGACGCGCTCCAGGCGTTCCGCCCGCTGCGGGAGCACGAGCACGAGCAGCAGCAGGCCGGCGACGAGCGCACCGGACGCCGCGTAGCGGCTCAGCGCCAGGCCGCCGGCGGCGACGGGCTTGTCGAGATAATCGCCGACCGTCGCACCCAGCGGCCGCGTGAGGATGAACGCGGCCCAGAACAGCGCGGTACGCGACGTACGGGTCCATAAATACAGCGCGACGACGACGAGCAGCCCGGCGCCGAACAGCGCGGCACCGCCACCATAGCCGAAGCCCCATCCCGTGTCCGGATCGGCCACCCAGTCGCCCAGCGCCGTGCCGAGCGTTTGGGAAAACAGGATCGTGAGCCAGTAGAAGATTTCCGCCGCGCGGGTATCGAGCCGCCGGATCGACACGGAGCCGAGGCTGCGGTGCCACGCGAACAAGGTCGCCGCCAGCAGCGCGCACAGCAGCGCGGAGCCGCCCGCGTAGCCGATGCCGAGCGAGCGGTCGCACAGGTCGGCCAATGTCGTGCCCACCGTCGTCGTGGCGACGATGACGGTCCAGAACAGGAACGGGTGGAAGCGGCTGGCGCGGATCTGCGCGGCCAGCGCGAGCGCCAGCAGGGCCGCGAACACGCCCGTGCCCGCGAGGTAGCCGAGGTTCATCGACATGGTGACGGTATCGCCCGCCGTCTCGCCGAGCGTCGTCGCGAGGATCTTGATGATCCAGAATCCCAAGGTGACGGCGGGAACCTTGGCCAGGTCGGCGTGATGGCCATCGCGGACGGCGGGTGAATGCATGCGGACTCCGAAAAAAGACGATGCGCCATCCTAGCCCAAGGCCGCGTCCGCCAGCGTGACGCGTCGGTAACGTCGTGTATCCGCCGCCGCGATCGCATCCCCGTTGGGTTACCGTGCGACGACAATCGATAACATTCGTTATATTTAATTCAACACCAGGCCGCGTGCGGCCGAGCGATCGTTGGGTTGACGACATGACGACTACGAAGACAATCTATGGCGCGCTGCTGCTCGCGCTGGCGGCCGGCGCCGCCCGGGCAGACGATCCGGTCCTGCCGCCCGCGCAAGACCCGCTGGCCGATCCGGCGCCGCGAACCCTTGATGACTGGCCGTACAAGAGCTATGGCGCGGCCGCGCTGGAAATCGTCGGCTTCCAGGTCGCGCTGAACCGCATCGACCACGCGTTCGTGCGTCCGGACGACTACGGCGTGAGCGTCGGGTCGATCCGGCGCAACCTGCGCAGCAGCTGGGTCGTCGACAAGGACCCGTTCGAGATCAACCAGCTGGGCCACCCGTACCAGGGGTCCGTGTACTTCGGGCTCGCGCGCAGCAACGGGTTGACGTTCTGGGAATCGCTGGGCTATGCGTTCGCCGGCAGCGCCGTGTGGGAGATCGCGGGCGAGACGACGACGCCGTCGCGCAACGACCAGATCACGACGAGCTTCGGCGGCACCTTCCTCGGCGAGTCGTTGTACCGAATGGCGAACCTCGTGCTGGAACAGGGCTACGGCCTGTCGCCGCGCTGGCGCGAGGCCGCCGCGGCCGCCGTGGCGCCGGCGCTGGGGTTCAACCGCTACGTGCGGCCGGGTCGCGCGGGCGCGATCTGGCCCAGCAACAGCCCGGCCGTCTACACGCGGCTGCAACTGGGGGCGGGCGGTATCTCGCGGCGCATCATCGGGCCGTCGCTGGCGCCGCGCCGCAACGAGCTCGCGGCCGATTTCGCCCTCGACTACGGCCTGCCCGGCAAACCGGGCTACACGTACCACCGCCCGTTCGACTATTTCCTGTTCCGCCTGCGGCTGTCGAACGTGCAGGGCGTGGAAAGCCTCGCCTCGCGCGGCCTGCTGGTCGGCGCACCGTATGCGGCCGGCAGCGCCGTGCGCGGCATCGTCGGGCTGTACGGCAGCTACGATTACCTGGCGCCGCAACTGTTCCGCGTCGCCAGCACGGGCCTGTCGCTGGGGACCAACGCGCAGTGGCGACTGGCCGACGTCCTCTCGGTGCAGGGCCATGCGTCGGCCGGCGTCGGCTATACGTCGACGGGCACGATCCGCGCCAGCACGAGCGGGCAATACAACTACGGCTTCGCGCCGCAGGCGATGGTCATGCTGCGCCTGATCGGCGGCGACAAGGTGTCGCTCGATGCCACCGCGCGCGAATTCTTCGACGGCAAGCTGACGAGCCCCGAGACGGGCGGCACCGACCGCGTGTTCCGCGGCGACGTGTCGCTGTCGTACCGGTTCGCCCGCCATCACGCCGTGGCGCTGAAGTACATCACGTCGCGCCGCACGTTCGCGTTCGCGGGCGTGCCGGAACGGCAGCAGCGGCGCGACACGGTCGGGCTGTACTACAGCTACGAGCCGACCGGAGGACTCGGCGCCGTGAGCTGGTGACGTGCTCCGGCGACGGGCGGGAGTCGCATCCCGGCTCGTCGCGTTGTGAGAAACTAGCTATATTTTACGTTCCTTCAACGGCATCCCGGCCATGCATCGCATCGAAAAAACAGTCGTCGTCGCCGCGCCTCCGTCCACCGTGTGGGCAGCGCTGACGGATCCCGTCGCCATGTCCGCATGGATGGGCGAGCCGGACATGCAGATCGACGTGCGCACCGATTGGCGTCCCGGCGCGCCGATCGTCGTCACCGGCTTTCACCATGGCCCGTTTCGCAACGACGGCATCGTGCTCGACTGCGTGCCCGAACGGCTGCTGCGGTATTCGCACCGGAGCTCCGTTTCGCGGCTTCCCGACACGCCGGACAGCGACAGCGAGATCGCGTTCGCGCTGGCGCCGGCCGCCGGGGGGACGGCCGTGCACCTGGCCGTGCAGGGCTTCCCGACAGAGACGATCTTCCGCCACCTGGACCTGTACTGGCGCGGCACGCTGGAGGTCTTCAAGGCCTTCGTCGAAAGGCGCAACGATGAACGGTGACGTGCGCGGCGACTTGTGGGACCTGCTGGCCGCGCGCCGCCACGTGGGCCTGCGCCGGCTCGTGGCGCCGGGCCCCGACGGCGCGGCGCTGGCGCGCATCCTGGAGGCGGCCGCGCACGCGCCCGACCACGGCCTGCTGCGGCCATGGCGCTTCGTGCTCGTCCCGCAGGCGCGGCGCGACGACCTGGGCGCCGCGTTCGAGGAAGCGCTCGCGGCGCGCGACCCGGCGGCCGACGGCGCGGCGCGCGCGGCCGCGCGCGCGAAGGCGCAGCACGCGCCATGTCTGCTCGTCGCGATCCTCGTCGACGATCCCGCGACACCGATCCCGGGCACCGAGAAGCTCGTGTCGCTGGGGTGCGCGGTCCAGAACATGCTGCTGGCCGCGCAGGCGCTGGGCCACGCCAGCGGACTCGCGAGCGGAGGCGCGCTGGAGTCGCCCGGCATGCGCCGCCTGTTGCGCCTGGACGCGCACGAGCGCGCCATCTGCTTCATCGGCTTCGGCACGGCCGGCGCGATGAAGCCACCGCGGCCGCGTCCCCAGCCGGCACAATTTTTTTCGAGCCTGTAGCGCCGGCGGAAGCTTGGCGTTTGTCGTAGAAATTGTGACATCGCCCGTGCGCGAAATGGCCTGAAACGGGCGTCTCGCTTGTCATACGGACAGCGAAAGTGTCTTTGTTATGACACAGTTGGCGCAATACACGGACATTCTCTACGGCAATGTTTTATAGTTCCGGTGTACGGCTTGATTTATCTTAAGCCTTAATCGCGTTCTTCAGACACTGCCATGACCGCAGCCAATACCCAACATCCAGCGACCACGGACCGCGGCATCGTATGCGGACCGGCGAGGTCCGTCCCGTTGCCGGTGCCGCCGTGCCCCGACGGGTACGTCGCGCTGGAATGGCTCGAGCACGCACCCGGCTTCGTGGCCTGCCTCGTCGGTCCCGACTTCGTGTTCGCCCATGCGAACGACGCGTACAAGCGGCTCGTGGGGCGCGCGGACCTCGTCGGCCTGCCGTTCGACGTCGCGCTGCCGGACGTGGCGGCGCAGGGCGTCATGCCCCTGTTGAAGAGCGCCATGGCGACGGGCGAACGCCTCGTGCAGAGCGCCCGTCCCGTGCGCCTCGCGAGCCCCGACGGCGGCACGCAGCTGCGCTACGTCGACTTCGTCGCCCAGCCCATCCCGCACGGCGGGGCGGAAGGGGGCACGGCCCTCCTGATCCTGGGCAGCGACGTCACGATGGAAACCGTGTCGCAGCGCGACCTGGAGTTCAGCCTCACGCACGACGTGGTGACGGGCCTGCCGAACCACGCGCTGTTCCGCGACCGGCTCGAGCATGCGCTGCGGCGCGCGGCGCGGGCCCAGCATCCGCTGCAGGTGGCCGCGCTGCGTCCCGACCTGTTCAAGCGGGTCAATGCCCTCGTCGGCCGCGAAGGCGGCCAGCGCATCCTGCACGAGATCGCGCGCCGCATCGAGCGCGCGGCCGGGCCGGAGGCGACGGTGGCCAGCGACAAGGGCGACAAATTCCTGATCCTGCTGGAAGGCGGGCAGCAGCCGCAGGCGGCGGCCACGATCCAGAACATCGTCCGCGCCGTGGCGGAGCCGTTGGATCACGCCGATCAGGCGGTGTACGTCACGTGCTCGGTCGGCGCCGCCGCGTTTCCCTTGAGCGGACAGACGGCGGACGGCCTGCTGCTGGCGGCCGACCGCGCCCTCGCGCGCGCGAAGGATGCGGGGGCGGGCGTCGTGCGCTGGGACGATACGCCGCCGGACGGCGCCGACATCGAGCGGCTGCGCCTCGGTTTCGCGCTGCGCGAAGCGCTGGCGGACGGCAAGCTGCAAGTCCATTACCAGCCGCGCGTCGACCTCGTGACGGGCGCGATCACCGCGGTGGAAGCGTCCGTGCACTGGGACCGCGACGGTGAGACGGTGGCCCCGGCCACGCTGACGGGCATCGCCGACGAATGCGGCTTGAGCGGCGACCTGGGCAACTGGGTGCTGCGCACGGCGTGCGCGCACGCGGCGCTCTGGCGCGCGCAGGGCCTGACGGCGGTGCGCGTTGCCGTGAACCTGACGGCGCACCAGTTCACGATGTGCGACCTGGAGGAGTCGATCGCGGCGGCGCTCGCGGAGTCCGGCCTGGCGGCGGACGCCCTCGACCTGGGGCTGACGGAAAACCTGCTGATGGGCGACATGGAACGTGCCGTCGCGTGCCTGCAGGCGCTGCGCAACCTCGGCATCCGCCTGTGCCTCGCGGGCTTCGGCACCGGCTATTCCAGCCTCGCCAACCTGCAACGCCTGCCGCTCGACGTGCTCAAGATCGACGGCTCGTTCCTCACGCGCGTGCCGGACGAGGAGGGTGCCGCCGCCGTGGTGAACGCCATTGTCACGATGGGCCACAGCCTGGGCATGCGCGTCGTCGCCGACGGCGTCGAGCGCGAACCGCAGTGCGAATTCCTGTCGCGCCACATGTGCGACGAGGTGCAGGGCGGCTACGTGGCGCCTCCGCTGTCCTTCGACGCCATGACGGCCATGCTGCAGGCGGGCGCCGGCCTGGCGCCGCGCCTGCTGCGCTTCAACCGCACGCAACCCACGTTACTGCTCGTGGACGACGAGCCGAGCATCCTGTCGTCGCTGCGGCGCCTGCTGCGCGGCGACGGCTACCGCATCCTCACGGCGAACAGCGGCAGCGAGGGCCTGCAGATCCTGGCGGAGAACGCCGTCGACGTGATCGTGTCGGACCAGCGCATGCCGGAGATGACGGGCGTGGAATTCCTGCGCACGGTGCGCCAGTCGTACCCGGACACCGTGCGCATCGTGCTGTCCGGCTTCACGGAGCTGCAGACGGTGACGGACGCGGTCAACGCGGGCGCCATCTATAAATTCCTCACGAAGCCATGGGACGACGAGCAACTCCGCAGCCACATCCAGGAAGCCGTCGCGTACAGCGCGATGGCCAACGAGAACCGCCTGCTCGCGTTGCAGGTGCGCACGGCGAACCAGAAGCTGGCCGCCGTGAACCGCCAGCTCGAGACGGTGCTGGCGCGCCAGCAAAGCGAAATCGAACGCGGCGAGATCAGCCTGGACATCGTCCACGAGGCCCTCGACAACGTGCCCGTGCCCGTGCTGGCCAGCGACGATCTGGGCACGATCGTGCTCGCGAACCGGGCCGCGCAAGGCATGTTCGCGGCGTACGGACTGCTGCTCGGCTGCGACGTGCGCCAGCTGTTCCCCGACGTGCCGGACCGCATGGACGAAGGCGTCGGGTTCTCCTTCGACTACGAGCAGGACGGCAAGCGCTTCGCGGCCAGCGTGCAGCCGATGGGCAGCGGCAGCCAGTCGCGCGGCTGGCTGATCGCGATCACCGCGGCGGCATGACGACGATGGTTCCCCCGATACGAAGAGCGCGAGATCGATGATACCGTTCCGAGCAGTTTCCATCGACGAGGCCTGGGAAGGCGCAGTCCTGTACGACGACCTGCGCGATGCCGCGGGCAACGTCCTTTTGCCGAGGGCGACGGTGCTGGACGCCGCAATGCTGCGCGGGCTGGGCCGGCGCGGCGTCGCCGTACTGCACGTCGTCGCGGACGCGCCGGCCCAGGAGCACCACGCCGCCGAGCGCGCGCGCGTGCGGGCGCGCCTGGCGTACCTGTGCCGGCACGCGGGCGACGGCCCCGCGAACGGCAAGTTGCGCCTCGTCGTCGAGCAGTACCGCCTGGCGGAGCTGTCATGACGGCACGCGACGTCGCCTTCGTGGTGAACAATCTGCGCGACCTGCCGGCGCTGCCGTCCGTCGTCCTCGACCTGATCAGCGCCTTCGGGCGCGACGACATCGACGTGACCACGTTGGCGGACAAGATGTCGATGGACCAGGGCATGGCGGCGAAGATCCTGCGGATCGCGAACTCGTCGTTCTATGGCCTGCCCGCGAAGGTCAAGACGGTCAGGCAGGCCGTCCTCGTGCTGGGGTTCGACAATGCGCGCGCGCTGGCCGTCGCGAGCAAGGTCATCGGTCACTTCGGCGGTGCGCACCAGGCCCGCGTCGCCGAATTCTGGCGCCATTCGATCGCGACGGCGGTGTGCGCACGCAGCCTGGCACGCCACGCGGGCCTGGACCACGATGCCGCGTTCATCGCAGGCCTGCTGCACGACATCGGCCGGCTCGTCTTGGCCGTGGGCTTTCCCGTCGAGTACGCGCGCGTGCTGGACGCGTGCGCGGCCGACGAGGCGACGCTCGGCGAGGCCGAGCTGCGCATCCTCGGCGTGGACCACGAGCGTGCCGGGCAGATGCTGGCCGAGGCGTGGAAGTTCCCGGCCGTGATCCGGCGCGCGATCGGCAACCACCACGCGCCGGCCGGCGCCGACCTTGCGGACATTCCCGGCGTCGTGCACGCGGCCAATGCGGTGGTGCTGGCGCTCGACCTGGATGGCGCGACGCACGCCGCCGTGCCGCCGCTGCTGGACGAGGCCTGGGACAGCCTGGGCCTCACCGATTCACACCTGCTGGCCGCCTGCCGCGAAACGGAAGGACAGTTCGAGGAAGCGTGCCGCCTGCTGATGGGAAGCGAGGATCATGAACGATAACGTCGACATCGACAAGGTGGACGGGGCGGGGCGGGCAGCGGTCGAGGCCGAGCTGACGGCGCTGAACGAACAGCTGTCCATGGCCCAGGCGCAGCTGCTCCAGTCGGAAAAGCTCGCGTCGATCGGCCAACTCGCGGCCGGCGTGGCGCACGAAATCAACAACCCGATCAGCTTCGTGTTCTCGAATTTCGGCACGTTGCAGACGTATGTCGCGAGCCTGCTGCGCGTGCTGGCCCGCTACGAGGCCGCCGAACCGTTCATCGCGGACGCGGACGTCGCCCGTGGCATCGCCGACCTGCGCGAGCAGGTGGACCTCGCATTCCTGCAGGAGGACGTGCTGGCGCTGATGGCGGAGTCGCGCGACGGCATCGAGCGGGTGCGCAAGATCGTGCAGGACCTGAAGGATTTCTCGCGCGTGGACGCGCACCAGCAGTGGCAGTGGGCCGACCTGCACCAGGGCATCGACTCCACGCTGAACATCGTCAACAACGAAGTCAAGTACAAGGCCGACATCGTCAAGGAATACGGCGCGATCCCGGAGGTCGAATGCCTCCCGTCGCAGATCAACCAGGTCATCATGAACATCGTCGTCAACGGCGCCCAGGCAATCGAGGGCCGGCGCGGACGGATCACGATCCGCACGGGCGCATCCGGCGGCAACGTGTGGATCGAGATCGCGGACAACGGCTGCGGCATCCCGCAGGCGATCCAGTCGCGCATCTTCGACCCGTTCTTCACGACCAAGCCCATCGGCACCGGCACGGGCCTCGGCCTGTCGCTGTCCTATGGCATCATACAAAAGCACCGCGGCCGGATCGACATGCAGAGCGAGGAGGGCGTCGGGACGACGTTCCGCATCGAGCTGCCGGTCCGGCAACCCGACGCGGACGAGAGTACGGAGAAGCTGGCATGAATACGAGTGCGGCCATGACCTTGGACGAGCCCGTGGGCACGATCCTTTGCGTCGACGACGAGCCGAACATCCTGGCGTCGCTGCGGCGCCTGTTCCGCAGGGAGAATTACCGCGTGCTGTGCGCGGGCAGCGCCGCTGCCGGCTGGGCCGTCCTGGAGGAGGAACACGTCGACATCGTGATCTCCGACATGCAGATGCCCGAGGTGAACGGCACGGAATTCCTGGAAACCGTGCGCCAGCGCTGGCCCGACACCTTGCGCCTGCTGCTGACGGGCCATGCCGACCACGAGGCGACGGTCGGCGCCATCAACCGCGGCGAGGTCTATCGCTACATCACGAAGCCGTGGAACGAGGATGCCATCCTCCTGATCATCCGCGACGCGTTCGAACGCCAGGCGCTGCAGCGCGAAAAGGTGCGGCTGGAAGCGCTGACGAAGGCGCAGAACGAGCAGCTGCGCGAATTGAACGCGACGCTCGAGCAGCGCGTGCGCGAGCGCACGGCGGAGCTCACCTCGGCCCAGAAATCGCTGCAGGCATCGCACGAACGCCTGAAGACGAACTTCCTCACCCTGATCAAGGTGTTGTCGAGCCTGACCGAGATGCGCAGCGGCGCCGTCGCCGGGCATGGGCGCCGCGTCGCCGACCTGGCCCGCCGCATCGCGCTGCGCATGGGCCTCACCGCGCGCGAGGCGCAGGACGTGTTCGTGGCCGGCCTGCTGCACGAAATCGGCAAGACGGGCTTCCCCGACACGCTGATCGGCATCCCGGAATCGCTGCTGAAGGGCGACAACCTGGGCCTGTACCGCAAGTACCCGCACCTCGGCGAGGAGCTCCTGATGCCGCTCGAGGAATTGCGCGAGGCCGCGCGCATCATCCGCACCCACCGCGAACGGTTCGACGGTGCCGGCTTCCCGGAAGGGGCGGCCGGCTTCGACATCCCGCTCGGCGCACGCATCCTCGCCGTCGCCCACGACTTCGAGTCGCTGCAGCAGGGCGTGCTCGCGCAGCGCCGCATCGACGCCGCGCAGGCGACGGAGCTCGTGGCCGAAAGCCGCGGCAAGCGCTACGACCCCAGCGTCGTCGAGGCGTTCTACGATATCCGCACGGGCCGCACGATCGCCGAGGTGATCCCGGAAATCGCCGTGGGCGTGGCGCAGCTCAAGCCGGGCATGGTGTTGAGCCGCGACCTGCTGTCCGCGGAAGGCGCGCTGCTGCTGTCGGCCGACCACGTGCTGACCGAGCGGATGCTGAAGCAGCTCGCCGAGTTCGAGCGCCGCGCCGGCAATGAATTGCAATTGTTCGTGAAATCGGGAGCCGCGGATGCGCCGCATACTCATTCTTGACGATGAGCCGTCCGTGCTGGCTGCGCTGCGGCGCACGCTGCGCGCCGCGTTCCCGCAGGACGACGTCGTGATCGAAGCCTTCGACGAGCCGGAACTGGCCGTGCACCGCGCGGGCGAGCAGGACTTCGACGTCGTCATCTCGGACTACCGCATGCCGGGCCTGAACGGCGCCGACGTGCTCCAGCTGGTCAAGGGACTGCAACCGGACGCGATCCGCATCGTCGTCAGCGCCACGACGGAAATCCTCGACATCGTCGCCGCCGTCAACCGCGCCGAGGTGTTCCGCTACCTGGCCAAGCCGTGGCAGCAGGAAGAACTCGTGGCGACGGTCGCGGAAGGTTTCGCGCGGCGCGACCAGCTGGCGGCGGCAAACAAGGCCAAGCCGGCCGTGCCGCCTGCCGCCGTGCCTGCCGCCGTGCCTACTGCCGTGCCGACCGCCGTGCTGGACGACGCCCCCGACGGCGCCCAGGAGGCCGTGCTGCGCCGGCTCGAGCAGGAGGAGCCGGGCATCACGCGCGTGGATTGGGACGAGCACGGCAACATCCGCCTGTTCTGACCAGCGCGGGCCGCACGGCCCCGACAAATTCATGCCGGGGCATTGGCAATCCGATGCCGCGGGACTAAGATAGTTGCAATACGGAATTTTTTTGGCATAATCCGGGACCGATCGGTTCAACCGTTTTGCCAAGGGGTGATATCTCATGGGTTTCTTATCTCGTTTAATGGGCGGCGCGGACAGCGGCGCCAGCCAGGTGGACGCCGCCGCGCAGGCCCGGCAGCAGGCGCGGCAGGCCGAGCGCATCAGCCATGAGATCGACGCCGCGTACTACCGCTGGCTGACGGGCAGCGCGCGCTACGACGCGCCCGCCGAGGTGCAGGCGACGATCCTCGACCAGGTGCGCGGCCTGACGGCGCGTCCGGAAGAGGCGGCCGGGCTCGTCCCGCGCGTGCCCGAGGTGATTCCGCAACTGCTCAACAGCCTGGCCGAGGAAGACGTGTCGGCATCCGAACTGTCGCGCCTCGTCGTGCAGGACGTCGTGCTCACCGCGGAGGTGATCCGCGAGGCGAACAGCGCCTACTACCGCCCCATGACGCAGGTGAAGACGGTCGAGGCCGCCATCATGATGCTGGGTCAGAACGGCTTGCGCATGCTGCTGGCGCGCGTCGCATTCCGTCCCATCATCAAGATGCAGGCGGACGGCTTTTCGCGCCGCGCGGCGCCGCACGTGTGGGGCCAGTCGGAACGGTGCGCGCTGGCGGCGAGCCTCGTCGCGCCGGGGCTCACGGCCGGCGTGTTCGAAGCCTATCTGGCGGGCCTGATGCAGAACGTCGGGCTGATCGTCGCGTTCCGCCTGGCCGACCGCATCTGCCCGAACGCCACGATTCCCGGCGGGGACGACTTCGCCCACGAATTGCTGGCGTGCGGACGGCAACTGTCGGCCGGCATCGCGCGCCACTGGGAATTCCCGCAGGAAGTCACGGAGGCGATCGAACACGCGGGCGATCCGGGCGAGCTCCACCTCGCGCAGGCCCTTTCGCTGGGCGACCGCATCGCCAAGCTGCGCCTGCTGATCGACGCGGCCGTCGTGGCCGAGGACGACGACCTCGTGACGGAGGGGCTCGACAGCTTCCAGCGCCGCTGCCTGGGCAAGCTGAGCCATCTCGAAGCCTGACGCGGGGGGCCGCATATGCATGGCGCCGGCATCGATAAATGTCAATTTTTAGCAACAATTTATCGATAACGGCTGTCGTTTAATTTACGACACAATTGCCGGTTTTGAGCCGTGTTAGACCCGGAATTGCGGTTTATTAACAGAAATTTCATGAAATCCGCGTGTAAAGCTCAGCCGGGCGATCTTTACATGCGCATTTGTAGTGCATGACAGTCGCGCCCGCCAGAGACGCCTTGGCCGCGGTCCGCTAGGATCGAATCGTGTGAGCAGAATGCCATCGGTCGAATGGCACTCACGCCGACAGGAGTACGTCATGGTTTCATCCGCTTTCGCGCCCGAAGCGGCATTGTCGATGCGCCCTTGGGGGGGCGCGCAAGGTGAGGCGCCATGAGCACGTCACCCGACAACCGCAACGACATCGAGATCCTGGTCGTGGAAGACAGCGCGACCCAGGCCCGCCAGCTGGCCCGTTTGCTCGAAACGGCGGGCTACCGCGTGCGCGTCGCCGCCGACGGGCGCGCCGGCCTGGAGGCGGTCCGAAAGCAACCGCCCACCTTGGTCGTGACGGACATCGCCATGCCCCGCATGGACGGCTTCGAGATGTGCAAGGCGATCAAGCAGGACGACGCGTTGCGCGACATCCCCGTGATCCTGCTGACGTCCCTCAGCAGCCTGTACGACGTGATCAAGGGCCTGGACTGCGGGGCCGACAATTTCATCCGCAAGCCGTTCGAGGCCGACTACCTGCTGGGGCGCATCCGCTTCATCCTCGCCAACCGCGCGCTGCGCTCGAACGAGCGGGTGCAGCTGGGCATGAAGATCAACCTGGGCGGGCAGACGCATTTCATCACGGCGGAGCGCCAGCAGATCTTCGACCTCCTGATCTCGACGTACGAGGAAGCGATCCACATGACGGAGCAGTTGCGCGCCCAGCAGGAGCGCATCGCCCACTCGTACCAGTCGCTCGAAGGCCTGTACCGCGTCGCCGAGGCGATCAACCCCGTGCTGTCGGAGCAGGACGTGGCCGAGCGTGCGCTCGACCGCGTGCTCGACCTGCCTGGCGTGTCGGGCGCGACGATCCACCTGCTCGATCATGACGGCCGGCCGTCGTTCGCCGTCGCGCGCGACGCCAGCGGCGCCGCGGTCGAGCCGTGCGACTGCGCCACGGCGCCCGCGGCCGGGCAGCCGGCCGTCGTGGCGCGCGCCACGTGCCGCGGGGAGCCCAGCGTGCGCGTGCCGCTGACGACGGGCGTGCGCAGCCGCGGGATGATGTGCCTGACGATCGCGGACGGCGCACTGGCCGACGACGACCGGCAAGTGCTCGAGACGGTCGGCAGTCAGATCGCCGTCGCCATCGAGCGCGCGCACCTGTACGGGAACATGGAGCGCCTCGTCGACGAGCGCACGGCCGCGCTGGAGTCGGAACGGGCGTTGCTGTCGGCCGTCGTCAACCTGAGCGGCGCGCTCGTGTGCGTGCTCGACGGCGAGGGCAATATCCGCCTGTTCAACCCGGCCTGCGAGCAGAGTTCCGGCTGGCGCGCCGACGAGGTGCTGGGCCGGCCGTTCCGCGACCTGTTCCGCCGTGCCGACAGCGCGCCCGTGGAAATCAACGCGTCGCCCGCCGGCGCCGTCCCCGTGCAGCAGAGCGGCGAGTGGGTGGCGCGCGACGGCAGCGTGCGCGCCGTGATCTGGTCGTCGACGATGCTGCGCCGCGCCGACGGCGCCGTGCAATACGTCGTCACGACGGGCATGGACGTGACGGAGCTGCGCCGCGCCGAGGAAAGCCTGCGCTACCTCTCGAACTTCGACCGCGAGACGGGCCTGCCGAACGACGTGCTGCTGCGCGACCGCGTGCGCCAGATGCAGGCCAGGGTCAACGACGGCAAGCCGCTGCTGGGCCTCATGCTGCTGCGGCTGACGCGCCTGCAGGTGATCCGCGCGAGCCTGGGCCTGGACGCGGAGCAGGCGTTGCTGCGTCAGGTGGCCTCGCGCCTGGGCGATCTGGGCGAGGCCGATCTCACGGTCGCGCGCACGGGCGAGCGCACGTTCGCGCTGGTCGCCCTGCGCACGAACGAGGCAGAGCTGGCCGCGCTGGCGCGCGACGTGCTGGACCGGATGGACCAGGTGTTCGTGCACGGCGACGAAGAAGTCCACCTGGATCCGTGCGTCGGCATCGCGCTGTTCCCGAACGACGCCGACGACTACGACGGCCTCACGCAGGATGCCGAGGCCGCGCTGCAGCGCGCGCTGGCCAGCAAGGACGAGCGCTACGCGTTCTACCGCCCGGAACTCAACGACGGTGTATACGAGCGCTTCCGCTTCGAGAACGCGCTGCGGCGCGCGCTCGAGCGCGACGAACTGGTCGTGTACTACCAGCCGCAGGCGAGTCTGTCGACCGGGAAGATCATCGGCTTCGAAGCGCTGCTGCGCTGGCAGCATCCGGAGCAGGGCCTGATCCCGCCGGGCCGCTTCATCGCGCTGGCGGAGGAGACGGGGCTGATCCTCGCGATCGGCGAGCGCGTGTTGCGGCGCGCGTGCGAGCAGTCCTGCGCGTGGCAGCGGGCGGGCCTGCGCGCCGTGCCGGTGTCCGTGAACCTGTCGGCGCGCCAGTTTTCGGAACGCGTGGTGGAGACGGTCGGCCGCATCCTCGCCGAGACGGGGCTCGAACCCCGGCTGCTCGAGCTGGAGCTGACGGAAAGCGCGTCGATGGAAGACCCGCAGAAGACCGTCGACATCCTGTGCGAGCTGAAGGCAATGGGCGTGCGCCTCGCCATCGACGATTTCGGCACCGGCTACTCGAACCTGAATTATCTGAAGCGCTTCCCCGTCGACCGGTTGAAGCTCGACCAGTCGTTCGTGCGCGACCTGACGTCCGATCCGGACGATCTCGCCATCGCGCGCGCCGTCGTCGCGATGGGCCACGGGCTGCGGCTCGAGGTGATCGCGGAAGGCGTCGAGACGGAAGGGCAGCTGGCGCTGCTGGCGCAGAACGGCTGCAACGAGATCCAGGGCTATCTGTTCGGCCGCCCCGCGCCCGCCGACGACTGCGCGCGCATGCTGCGCGACGACAAGGCGCTCGATCTCGGCAAGCTCTCTCCGCAGCCGTACCACCGCACGTTGCTGTACGTGGACGACGAGGTCAACCTGCTGACGGCGATCCGGCGCGCCATGCGCCAGAACGGCTACCGCGTGCTCGTGGCCAGCAGCGCGCGCGAGGCGTTCGAGATCCTGGCGACGACGGAGGTCGGTGTCATCGTGTGCGACCAGCGCATGCGCGGCATGAGCGGCACCGAATTCCTCGCGCGCGTGAAGCAGATGTACCCGGCCGCCGTGCGCATGGTGCTGTCCGGGTACACGGACCTGCAGTCGGTGACGGACGCCGTGAACCGGGGCGCGATCTTCAAGTTCCTCACCAAGCCCTGGATCGACGAGGAGCTGGAGGAGGCCGTGCGCGAAGCGTTCGTGGAGTTCGAGGCGAAGCGGGGAACGGCGGGCCACTGAGCGGGCCGCGTCCGGCCGGGCCGCGTTCGGCCGCGGCGCGTGCTATCGCGCTTTTGGATACCCGCCCGGCCAATTCGTATAGCTGGCGTGGAAAAGGGTGGCTCATACTCCAGCTTTCCCTTTCGATAACCCGCCAACGACCGATCCGTGACCATGACGCTCCTTCCCCGTTCCCTCACCACCATCGCGTTCGGCGTCGCCGTGCTGTGCGGCGCCGCGCACGCTGCAGACATGCCCGCGCGCGAGCGCACGTCGTTCGACGCCGACTGGCGCTTCGCGAAAGGCGACCCCGCCGGCAGCGCCCAGCTCGACGAAACGAAGCTGGCCGACCCGGCGACCGCCATTCCCGCCGCCCAGCCGGGCTTCGACGACGCCGCGTGGCGCAAGCTCGACCTGCCGCACGACTGGGGCATCGAAGGGCCGTTCAAGCAGGAATATCCGGGCGAGACGGGCAAGCTGCCGTGGTGGGGCGTAGGCTGGTACCGCAAGCACTTCACGTTGCCGGCGGCCGACGCGGGCCGCCGCCTGTACCTGGACATCGACGGCGCCATGTCGCATGCCGCTGTCTGGATCAACGGGCATTACGTCGGGGGCTGGCCGTACGGCTACGCATCATGGCGCGTGGACCTGACGCCGTACGCGAAGCCGGGCGCCGACAACGTGGTGGCGATCCGCCTCGATAACCCGCCCAATTCGTCGCGCTGGTATCCGGGCGGCGGCATCTACCGCAACGTCTGGCTCGTCAAGACGGCGCCCGTGCACGTCGCGCAGTACGGCACGTTCGTGACGACGCCGCAGGTCTCGAAGGACGCCGCGACCGTGTCGATCCAGACGACGGTGGAAAGCGACGGCCGGGCCGCGCAGGTGCAGGTGGCGACGGAGATCTACGCGCTCGACGCGGCCGGCAAGCGCAGCGGCGCGCCCGTCGCGCGCCAGGCGGCATCGGCGCCGGCCAAGGTCGTCGCGGACCGCCAGGCCCAGCTCACGCAGACGCTGACCGTAGCCAAGCCCCGCCTGTGGAGCATCGCGAGCCCGCAGCGCTACGTCGCGGTGACGACCGTGACGGACAACGGCAAGGTGACGGACGTCGTCGAGACGCCGTTCGGCATCCGCACCGCGACGTTCGACCCGGCGCGCGGCTTCCTGCTGAACGGCCAGCGCGTCCCGCTGAACGGCGTGTGCATGCACCACGACCTCGGCGCGCTGGGCACGGCGATCAACGTGCGGGCGCTGGAGCGCCAGTTGGAGGTATTGCGCGAGATGGGCACGAACGCCATCCGCACGAGCCACAACCCGCCGGCGCCGGAGTTGCTGGACCTGGCGGACCGCATGGGCTTCGTCGTGCTGGACGAGGCGTTCGACATGTGGCACGAGGCGAAGACGCCGAACGACTACCACCTGTCGTTCGATGCCTGGCACGAGAAGGACTTGCGCGCGCAGATCCGGCGCGACCGCAACCACCCGAGCGTGATCGCCTGGAGCACGGGCAACGAGATTCCGGAGCAGGGCAGGCCGGAAGGCTGGAAGCTGGCGGCGCACCTCGCGGAGATCGCGCGCGGCGAGGACCGCACGCGTCCCGTCACGTCCGCGTACAACCACGTCGACTCCGGCTATAACGGCTTCCAGAACGTCGTCGACCTGTTCGGCTACAACTACAAGCCGGGCGAATACGGCAAGGTGCATGCGTCCGCGCCGTACCTGCCGATCTTCGGCAGCGAGACGTCGTCGACGATCAGCTCGCGCGGCGAATACTTCTTCCCCGTCAGCGACGACAAGGCCAAGGGCGCGGCGAACTTCCAGGTCAGCAGCTACGACCTGACGGCGCCGCCTTGGGCCACGACGCCCGACGCCGAATTCAAGGGCCAGGACGACAATCCGTTCGTCGCCGGCGAATTCGTGTGGACGGGCTTCGACTACCTGGGCGAGCCCACGCCGTACAACGACGACAACACGAACCTGCTGAATTTCACCGACCCCGCGCAGCAGGCGCGCGCCGCGCAGGAACTGGCCGCGTTGAAGAAGATCACGATGCCGTCGCGCAGCTCGTACTTCGGCATCGTCGACCTGGCCGGCTTCAAGAAGGACCGCTTCTACCTGTACCAGGCCCGCTGGCGCCCGGACCTGCCGATGGCGCACCTGCTGCCGCACTGGAACTGGCCGGAGCGCGTGGGCCAGGTGACGCCCGTGCACCTGTACACGTCCGGCGACGAAGCGGAGCTGTTCCTGAACGGGAAGTCGCTGGGCCGCAAGAAGCGCGGTCCGCGCGACTACCGCCTGCGCTGGGACGACGTCGTGTACCAGCCCGGCACGTTGAAAGCCGTCGTCTACAAGCACGGCAAGCGCTGGGCCGAGGACACCGTGGCCACGACGGGCAAGCCCGCGAAGCTCGTCGTGTCGGCCGACCGCACGAAGCTCACGGCCGACGGCCACGACCTCGCGTTCGTCACGGTCGCCATCGCCGACAAGGACGGGCGCCAGGTGCCGCGCTCGCACGACCGCATCGCGTTCAAGCTGTCCGGCCCGGGCGAGATCGTCGCGACGGATAATGGCGACGCGACGAACCTGGAACCGTTCCAGTCGCACGAGCGCAACGCGTACAACGGCCTGGCGCTGGCGATCGTCAAGACCCGCGCCGGCGAGGGCGGCAAGGTGACCTTGACCGCGAGCGCCGACGGCCTCGAAGGCGCGCAGGTCACGCTCGACAGCGCGGCGCGCTGACGAGTTACCGTGCACGGACGCCGTACCATGCGGCGTCCGCGCACGGGTTCGGCTAGACTGTTCCGCCACGGCTTCATCGACACGGGGGACAACCATGCAGGATGATTTCGATGCCTTCATGCGCCAGCGGATCGCGGCGTCCGACGCTTTCGTCGGCGGCGACTACGGCCCGCTCGGCGCCATTTCCACGAACCGGCCGCCGGCCACCCTGTTCGGCCCCAAGGGCGATTGCGTGCAGGGGCCCGACGCCGTCAACGCGGCGAACCGCGCGGGCGCCGCGCAATTCGGCCCCGGCGGCGAGAACGGATTCGAGGTGCTGCACAGCGCCGTCGACGGCGACCTCGCGTACTGGGCCGGCATCCAGCGTTCCGTCGTCAACGTCAAGGGCCAGCCGCACCCCGTGCCCATGGACTTGCGCGTCACGGAGGTGTTCCGGCGCGAGGAGGGCGCCTGGAAACTCGTCCACCGGCATGCGGACAAGCTGGCCGGCGACCACTGACTGGCCCCTTGCGCGCGGAGTGTTGTAATCAGGCGATAGTGTCCATCACACTTGCGTATTAGAGTTTCAACAAAGCACCATTTTTGTCCGTTTCCTCCGGATAATGGAACTCCGCACTTACGTCGAGCCCCGCCATGGAATTTGAAGTTTTCGACTCGTTGACGTCGAGCCCCGCGCCCGCGCAAGCCGACGCCACGTCGCCGCTGGTCCGGCTGCAATATCTGATCGATAACACGCCGGCCATCATCTATGCCACGGTGCCCAGCGGCGACTTCAAGATGACGTTCGTGAGCAACAACGCGTACAACGTGCTCGGCTATCGACCGGAAGAGATGGTGGCGGACCCGAACTTCTGGTTCGACCACATCCACCCGGACGACGCGCCCAGCATCTTTTCCAGCCTGGCCCAGCTGTTCGTGGACGGCGAGAAGACGTACGAATACCGGTTCCGCACGGCGAGCGGCGAATTCCTGTGGATGCACGACCGGCTGCGCCTGATCTACGACGACCGCGGCACGCCCGTCGAGGTGATCGGCGCGCTGACGGACATCACGGTGCGCAAGCTGATGGAGCAGGAGCAGCAGCAACTGATCGCGCGGCTGAGCGAGGCGCACGACCAGCTGCTGCAATCGGAAAAGATGGCGTCGATCGGCCAGCTGGCGGCGGGCGTGGCACACGAAATCAACAATCCGATCGGCTTCGTCAACTCGAACATGGGGACGTTGCGGCACTACGTGGGCACGTTGCTGTCGGTCGTGGACGCGTACGGCGACGCCGTCAAAAAAGAGGCGCCCGGCTCGCCGCTCGCGGCGCAGATCGAAGCGATCGGGCGCAAGGCCGACCTCGGCTACCTGAAGGAAGACATCGCCGACCTCGTCAGCGAGTCGATGGACGGGCTCAAGCGCGTGAAGGACATCGTGCAGGCCTTGAAGGACTTTTCGCACGTGGGGCAGATGGATTGGCAATACGCCGACGTGCACTCGGGCATCGACACGACGTTGAACATCGTCGCCAACGAGATCAAGTACAAGGCCACCGTCGAGAAGCACTACGGCAAGCTGCCCGAAATCAAATGCCTGGCGTCGCAGCTGAACCAGGTGTTCATGAACCTGCTCGTCAACGCCGCGCAGGCCATCCAGAGCAAGGGTGTGATCACGATCGCCACCGGGTCGTCGGAGGGCTGGGTGTGGATCAGGATCAGCGACAACGGCTCCGGCATCGCGCCGGAAAACCTGAAGCGCGTGTTCGAGCCGTTCTTCACGACGAAGCCGGTCGGCAGCGGCACGGGCCTCGGCCTGTCGCTGTCGTACAGCATCGTCAACAAGCATGGCGGCCGCATCGACGTGGCGTCGAAGCCGGGCGTCGGCACCGTCTTCACGATCCGCCTGCCGGTCGTGCCGCCGGGCTCCGCGTCCGGGGCCGGCGCCGCCGGGGACTGATCCGCTTATTCGTCGTGCAGGCTGATCGCCCGCTGTTCGTCGGCCGGCTTGTCCAGCCAGCGGCGGTGCAGGGCCCGTTCGATGGGCTTGCCGCACACGAACAGCACGAACACGAGGACGAGGGCGATGGCCGCGATCTGCCACGAGCCCATGCCGCACAGGACGCCGAGGATGGCCGTGATCCAGATCGACGCCGCCGTCGTCAGGCCCCGCACGCGGTCGCTGTCGTTCTCGCGGATGATGACGCCGGAACCGAGGAAGCCGATGCCCGTCACGAGGCCCTGGATCACGCGGCTGACGGCGGCCGTGTCGACCTGGCCGCCCGTCGCGAGGCCAGAGCCGGCCAGGGTGAGGGCGCATGCGCCCAAGCACACGAGGCCCAGCGTGCGGATGCCCGTCGGCTTGCCGTGCAGGTTGCGGTCGAGGCCGATCAAGCCGCCGACGAGCAGGGATGCGGTGAGCCGCAGCAGGATGTCGAGATAGTTCATGAATGGACGCTATCGTACAGCGTCCGGCGCAAACGGGAAACGGGCGCGACGAGGCCGCGCCGGGGCGCCACGCGGACGCTTGCGAATCTGATAAATCCTCTTGAATTAATGGTAAACCGGGCACGTGCGGACAAAAAAACTGTCTCGTTCCGATCCAAAAAACGCAGTTTCGTCGGTTTTTTGCGACCACATCCTCCGGAGTTGCGCTAATATTGACGTGTGGAAACTTTCTACCCAATGCATATGGATACACGATCCTTGTCCACGTGGCGCGAACGCGGCTTCACGCTGATCGAGATCCTCGTGGTGGTGGCGATCGTCGGCATCCTCAGCGCCATCGCCGTGCCGGCCTACCATGACTACGTGGTCCGGGCGCGCCTGACCGAGGCGTTCTCGGGGCTCGGCAGCGTCCAGACCGCGGCCGAGGATTACTGGAACAGCGCCAGCCCGCACACCTATTCCGGGTTCGACCGGCTGCCGCCGAACAGTACCAGCTTCACGTTCACGCTGAGCGGCGCGACGGCGTCCGCCTATACCGTGACGGCGACTGGCGCCGGCCCGGTGGCGGGCTTCGTCTACACGATCGACCAGAACGGCAACCGGGCGACAACCAGCGCGCCGAGCGGCTGGGGTACCAGCACGTCGTGCTGGATCGACCGCAAGGGTGGCCAATGCACGCAGTGACGCACCGGAGGACGGCGCGCGGCTTCACGCTGATCGAAGCCGCGGTGGTCGTCGCCATCATGGGCCTCGTCCTGTCCGTCGGCCTGCCATCGATGTCGAACTGGCTGCTGGGCCGCAAGGCGCTGGCGGCTGCCATCTTTTATCAGGACGGCATCGCGCTCGCGCGCAACGCGGCCATCGCGCACAACAGCCACAGCCGCCTCGTTCTCACCGAGAACGCCGCCAACGGCAAGATGGACTGGCGCGTCGACATCTGTTTCCCGGCGACCGACACCCCGTGCGACGACAGCGTGGGCGGCTGGTCCACCACGACCGCCGCTGCCGACCGCGATCCCGATCCGAATCAGGTCTTCCGCTCGATCGCGCGCAGCGCCCAGACGATGCCCGGCGAGGGCGACCTGGACCTGGCCGTGAGCCCGTCCGGCGCCACCGAAGTGTATTTCACGCCGCTGGGCTGGGTCGACACCACGGTCGCGCCGCACCTCGCGCGCATCGACCTGGCGCCGGCGCCCGCGCGCGCGAACGCCTTCGCCCCGCTTGCCGTCGTGCTGACGCTGGCAGGTATCGCTTCCGTCTGCGACCCGGCGGCGGTGGCCCACGACGTGCGGGGGTGCCCGCCATGATCGCGCGCCGTCAGGGGGGCATGGCCCTGATCGAAGCCATCGTGGCCGCCGTGCTGCTGGCGATCGGCCTGTTGGGCGCGATCGGCCTGCAGGCGCGGTCCATGGGTGCGCTGGCCGACGCCGGCATGCGCGCCGAGGCGACCATCGCGACCGACAAGCTGCTCGGCATGATGGCCGTCGACCTTCCGAACGCGGGCGACTACGCGCTCGACGCGGGCGCGCAGCCGAGCGCGCGGCTGCAGCCATGGTATGCGGACACGCGTGCCCGCATTCCGAATGCGCAGATCGTCATCGCGGTGGTGCCTGCGACGGGGCGCACCCGCGTGGACATCACGATTTCCTGGACCCGCAAGACCGGGGCGGCGCAGAACGCGCACCGGATCGTGTCGTACCTGGCGGCGGCGACATGACGCGCACGCCCCTTCGCCGCCAGCGCGGCTTCTCCCTCGTCGAGCTGATGGTGAGCGTCGTCATCGGCTTGCTGGCGCTGCTGTTCACGCTGCGCATGGTGGGCGGCGCCGAGCAGACGCGTCGCTCCGCGCTGGGCGGTTCGGACGAGATGCAGAACGGCATGGTGGCGCTGTTCTCGCTCAGTAACGACGCCGGCAATGCCGGCTACGGCCTCAACGATCCCATCATCGCGGGGTGCAATACGCAGTTCAGCGACACCATGGGTTACCAACTGGCGCCCGCGACGCGCGGCGTGGCAACGGTCACGCCGCTGGCACCCGTCGTGATCGAAGCGCACGGCGCGAATCCGGACCGGATCTCGTTCTATGCCGGCGCCTCGGTCGGCGGCACGCCCACGCTGCGCCTCACGGGCGACGCGGCCGCCGGCGCCGCGGCGCTCGACGTCGACCGGAAGTCGTACGGGTTCGGTGCGGGCGACGTCCTCGTGATCGCACCGGAGCAGCCGGGCGGCGACTGCCGCCTGGTCCAGCGCTCCGACAACGACCAGACGGCGTCCCGCGTGCTGCTGGCGTCCGGCGGCGGCATGCGCTTCAACGGCGGTACGTCCACGGCCACGTTCAAGGGCTACGCGGCGCGCGTGTTCGACCTCGGTCCGGCCGCGACCCTGGCGTTCCGCTCGTGGTCGGTCGCGGACGGCTATCTGCAACTGCAGGCTGCCGCCCCCGGCGATGCGGCCGGGCAGCCGTCGACGGTGGCGGAAGACGTCGTCTCCATCAAGGCGCAGTACGGTTTCGACACCCGCACGGGCAGCGCGTTCCAGCCGCAGAACGGCCTCCAGGTCAACCGCTGGTCGGCGTCCATGATCGACGCCGACGGCTCGCTCACGACGGGCGACGCCGGGGACTGGCAGCACATCGCGGCCGTCCGCCTGGCCGTGGTCGCGCGCAGCAAGGCCGTCGAGCATCCGGCGGCGGGCACGACGTGCACGACGACGACGGCGCAACCGGTCGTCTTCGCGGGCGACGCGCCGACCGGCGTGGCGGGCGTGCCCATCACCGTGAACGTGGCCGTGGCCGGCGACCCCGTCGACTGGCGCTGCTACCGCTATCGCGTGTTCGAGACGGTGGTGTCCCTGCGCAATACCGGCTGGAGACCGAATCCATGATGACCCGCCGCAACGCACCCACGGCCGGCATGGCGCTGCCCGTTGTCCTGATCATCCTTGCCGTGATGCTCCTGGGCGGCGTGTACCTGCTGCGGTCCGTGAACTCGACGGCCCTCACCACCGGCAACCTCGCCAACGACACGACGCTGAGCCACGAGGCGGATCTGGGCCTGCACACGGCATTCGCGTGGCTGAGCCAGACGGCGAAGACGAACAAGGCGGCACTGAACCTGGACGATGCGACGAACGGCTACGTGGCCACTTGGGACCCGCTGGTCCTGCCGCGCGACGCGACATTCTGGGCCGGCAGCCATACGATCGCCGGCGACGAGGGCACCAGCATCGAGTACGTGATCCACCGCCTGTGCGCATCGACAGGCGGCTACAGCGGCGCGAACCGGTGCATGCAGACGGCCGCCAACACGGCCACGGCGGGCAGCACGGTGGCGGTGGGCGACAGCCTCGCGGCCGACGCGCCGGCATACGCCAGCACGCCGCAGCTGCACTATGTGATCACGGCGCGCATTACCGGCGGCCGCGGCGCCAACGTGACCAACCAGATGATCGTCCTGATCGGCGCATGACCATACCATGATGAAGAAAATAATCGCCTTTCTCGGCCTGATCGCGCTGCTGCTGGCCGGGCCCGCCAGCGCGGCGGTGACCAGCATCGCCCAACTCCCGCTGCTCAATGTCGACGGTACAGGTAACGTCAAGCCGAACCTCATGCTCCTGTACGATAACTCGGGGTCGATGGCCAGCGCGTTTACGCCGGATTACATCGACGACAGCACGTCCTGCCGCTCGCGCGCCCTGATGTCGAGCGGGACCCGCGGCTGCACCGTGGGCCAGCCGCCGTTCAACAGCGCCGATTTCAACCGCCAATACTACGATCCGAAAGTGCGCTACACGCCGCCGGTACGGGCGGACGGCACGTCGTACGCGTCGATGACGCGCACCGCCACCACCGGTTGGACCTCGGTATCGACGGACGGTTTCGGCGTCAACAAGCGTGACCTGCTGGGCAACGGTACCAGCAGCACGAACCTCGCCACCGGTTTCCCGGACCTGCGCTGGTGCGACACCAGTTCCGCCAACTGCGTCTACAACGCGGCCACGTACACGTACCCGAACGACGTGCGGTACACGGCGCAGGCCTATACGACGAATCCTTACTACTACACGATCAACGTGGCGGAATATTGCACGACCGCCGCGCTGACGACCTGCGTGACGACGGCCGTCGGGGCGCCGGCACCGGCGGGTTATCCGTTCCCGGCAAAGGTTCGCTGGTGCGACAGCACGGCGCTCACGAATTGCCAGGCGAAATACGTCGGCAACTTCAAGTACCCGCGCTTCTCGAATCCGAACGGCGGTGTCGTCGCCGCCTACGGCACCATCACGATCGGCACGTCCGCCTCGAGCGGCGCCATCACGATCAACAGCGTGTCCGTCACCGAACCCGGCGGCGCAGTGGTCATCACGAACAACAGCGTGCCGGCGTCGACGGGGACGAACACCATCAGCAAGCAGCAGACGGTCGCCACGGCGCTCGCCGCATCGATCATCGCCAAGACCGGCCTGACGAACCAGTACCTCGCGTGCGTGCGCACGCCTGTGTCCGGCTACAGCGTGCCGGCCTGTTCGACCTACGGCATCACGCTCGGCACCGACAACGTCGTTGCCGTGGTTCCGATCGACTGCGCGGGCGGGACGAGCGGCAAGTCCATCGGCGTCTGTTCCGTCCTCACGGACAGCAGCCGCGCCGGCTGGGCCATCACGGTCGATGCGCCTGCCGCCGCCATCCAGGCCGCGCAGCCGGCGACGGCCCTCATCACGGTGTCGGGCACGGCCAGCAACAGCAAGACCACGAGCAGCCGCACCGTGCTCGCCGCCGGCACGAAGCTGGGCAGCAAGACGATCATCGCGTCGGACATCACGTTCGCCAAAGGGGCGACCAATACTGCCGTCGCCGCGGCCATCGCGAGCGCGATCGGCACGCAGGGCACGATCACGGCCTACGCGGGCGGCAATGCCGTCACGACCGCGTGCGCCGGCAAGGGCGCCGACACCGTCTGCGTGGCGGACACGGGTGCGGCCGCGGGCGGCGCCGTCATCACGATGGGCACGCTCACGAACAACGGCGGCAACGTCAGCTTCGCACTGACCGCTGCCTCCGCGCCGGTGCCGGCCGTGTACGACACGATTCCCGTGACGACGACGCCGCTGGGCAGCGGCGCGGCCGTGTTCGTGCGTACCGACATCGTGCCCGCGGTGACGAGCTACCCGAAGGCGGCCGGCCGCACCGACTGCGCCGGCGCCACCTGCACCTACGACGAGGAGATGACGAACTTCGCCAACTGGTACGCATACTACAAGACGCGCAACCAGATGATGAAGACGGCCGTCGGCCTCGCGTTCCAGTCTCTGACGTCGAACTACAACGTCGGCATCGTCTCGCTGTCAACCGCCGCGGCGGAAGGCGCGATGACGCCGCCTCAGCAGTTCGGCGGCACCGCGCGCACGAACTGGTATTCGACCCTGTACGCGATGGACGGCAGCCAGTCGACGCCGCTGCGCCCCGCGTTGCACGCGATCGGCAAGATGTACGCGAACCTGAGCCCCTACGTGGCGGCCGCCGGCGCGGAAGTGGTGCAGTACCCGTGCCAGCAGAACTTCACGTTCATCACGACGGACGGATACTGGAACGGCGGCGCCGCATCCACGGTCGTCAACAACGACAACGTCGAGAGCACGGCGCGCTTCTGCACACGCGGGAACGGCTGCTACGACCCGAGCGCGCAATCCTACAACTCGCTGGCCGACGTCGCGCTATACTGGTACAACGGCGGCTCGAACGGGACGACGTCCTCGCTGCGCACGACGCTGGAAGACTGGACGAAGCCGGGCCTGGTGCCGGCGCAGACGGGGGAGAACAGCCGTCTGCACATGAACACGTATGCGCTTGGCCTGGGTGTGGACGGCGTCATGAACTACGAGCCGAAATACGACTCCGCGCCGGTGCCCGGCGGCGATTTCTACAAGCTGATCACGGGCGTCACGAGCGGCTGTCCGTGGAACGGCAACGGCGCCTACGTGTGGCCGGATCCGAAGACGAGCGATTCCAGCGGTTCGGCTGCCTACCAGTCGCGCGTGGACGACCTGTGGCATGCCGCCATCAACGGCCACGGCCACTATTTCAGCGCCTCCGACCCGACCCAGGTGGTGCAGGGCCTGTCGTCGGCGCTGTCCGCGATCCAGGTGCGCATCGGCGCGGCGTCGGCGGCGGCGACGTCCACGCCGAACATCTCGCAGCAGGACAACGACATTTTCTCGTCGACGTTCACGACCGTGCGCTGGTATGGCGAACTGGCCGACCGCAAGATCGATCCGGTGACCGGCGCCGTCTCGACGACGGCGGCGTGGATCTCGTCGGACACGGTGGGCCGCCTGGTCGGCGACAGCAGCGACTCACGGACGATCTGGATGCAGGACACCGTGAACGGCGGCTTGAAGTCGTTCACCTACGCGAACCTCACGGCCACCGAAAAGGGCTGGTTCGACAACAAGTGCGCGGCCCTGGCCCAGTGCGCCAGCCTGTCGACGACGGATCGCACCACCGTCAACGCGGGCACGAACATCGTCAACTGGCTGCGCGGGCAGCAGCTGTACGCGGACGGCACCATCCTGCGCGCCTACTCGCGCACCGATCACAACCCGTCCGGCCTGTCGACGACGATTCCGATCGTACTGGGCGACATCGCGTCGTCGAAGCCCGCCTACGTGCGCGATCCGCGCAAGGGCTACTCGATCTCCGGCTACGCCGCCTACAAGGCGGCGAACGCGGCGCGCGCGCCGACCGTGTTCGTGGCGGCCAACGACGGCATGCTGCACGCGTTCGATGCGACCGCCGGCACCGAGCTGTGGGCCTATGCCCCGCGCATCACGATGAAGAAGTTGTACGTGCAAGCCAGCACGACCTATGGCACGAACCACCAGTTCACGACGGATGGCGCGCCGGAGGTGGGGGACGTGTACATCAACGGCGCATGGCACACCGTTCTCGTGGCCGGGCTCAATGCCGGCGGGCGCGGGTATTATGCGCTGGACGTGACGGACCCGGCGAATCCTCACGCGCTGTGGGAATTGTGCGCGGACCCGGCCGTGTGCAGTGGCGCCACGTACGACGCGGACATCGGCCTCACGTTCGGCAACCCGCAGTTCGGCACGTGGAACGACGGCAGCGGGACCTCGCACTGGGTGGTGTTCCTTACCTCCGGCTACAACAACGTGCCGGGCACCGACGGCATCGGTGGCGGCAATGGCGCGGGCTACCTGTACGTGGTGGACGCGGCCACGGGTCAGGTCCTGAACAAGGCGAGCACCGGCAACGGCAACACGACGACGCCGTCCGGCTTCGCCCGCATCACCGCGATCACGGCGAACCCCTTGACGGACCCGCTCGTGACCTATGTGTACGGCGGCGACAACCAGGGCAAGATGTATCGCTTCGACTATACCGCCGGCGGCGCGCCGGTGGTGGTGCAGATGGCCGACGCCGGCAGCGCGCAGCCCGTCACCACCCGGCCGGAAATCACGCTGTGCCAGACGAACGGCACGGATGCCCAGGGCAACGCGACGTCGGCCGTGCGCACGATGGTCGTGTACGGGACGGGCCGCCTGCTGGACCTGTCGGACATCCCCAACACGGACACGCAGAGCGTCTATGTGCTGAAGGACAGCGGTACCGGCATACCGGCCGTCGACTGGCGCGTCGCCGCGAAGATGGCGCAGATGCGCCTCGCGAAGACGACCGTGGGGGGCATCGACACGTATGCGATCAGCGGCACGACCGTGAACTGGGGTACGCAGTCCGCCTGGTACATGGACCTCGACCAGAACCGCGGGGAGCGCGTCAACCTGGATCCGAAAGTCGTCTCCGGCACGCTGAACGTCGTGGCGAACCTGCCGACGTCGTCGTCCGCGTGTTCCGTCGGCGGCACCAGCAACCTGTACCAGCTCGACGTCTGCACGGCGCAGCCGCTGCTCGTCGATTCGTCCAACAACCCCATCGTCGGCCGCACCTTGTCGAACACGTCGGCGGCCGTCGGCTTTATCGTGGTGCGCCTGCCGAACGGCGCATTGAAGCTGATCGCCACGACCGCGGACGGGAAGAACACGCCGTTCGACCTTCCCGCCGCCGCCGCGCAGGCTGCGCGCAAGGCCGGCTGGCGGCGCGTGCGCGACTAGCCGCTGTTCAGGGCAGGGCGGGTGCGGGTGCGAGTGCGGACAGGGTCTGCGTGACGCTTCCGCCCGCGTCTTCCGTTCGCAGGCGCACGGGCAGCCAGCCCTGCTCGGGTGCCAGCCAGACGTCCAGCCGTGCCACGCCGGGTGCCGCCAGCTCCGCCAGGTGCACGGCCGCCAGCGTCCCCACGCCGGTGGCGACGCTTTCCCGGCCCAGCACGCGAAACCGCGCGATGCGCAGGTCGCGCGCGCCCGCCACGACGATGTCGATCGTGTCCGTCAGCTGGTCCGGTTCGGCCAGGCCGATACCGGCCAGCTGCATCAGCACGGATGCGCGGTCCTGGATGCCGACATTGTCCGGGCCATCCGCGCCGGTCGCGCGGAACTGCACGCGGTGGCCGGCCATGTCGAACTCCGTGACGAGCGGGCCCGCATCCGTGTCTTCCTGCGCGCGGCGCGGCGCGATGCCGGCGTCGCCGCTCGCGCCTTCGCTGTGCAGGCGCCCGAGGACGCCGTCCATGTCGAGCACGTAACGGTCGCCGTCCGTGCGCCAGGTGAGGTGCGCCGCGCCGGCCGGCTTTGGCGCGCCTGCAGCATCCTGGTGCACGATATCGTAGCCGAGCTGCACCGGGGCGGGCAGGCGCACGCGGTAGCGGCCCGGCATCTGCAGCAGCGGCGGCCCCGCGTCCGGCGGCGCACCGGTCGTCGCTCCCGTTGCGGGCGAAGCCGGCGGCGTGGCGGCTGCGACCTGCGCGGCGGTCGTGGCCGGGACGTGGGACCTGGCTGGCGGCGCCGTCGGCCCGGGCGCCTTCCTCGGGGCGGCCGGAGGGACGTAAGGCGTCGTGGCGGCAGGTGTGGGCGCCGGCGTGGGCGCAGGCGCGGGCCCGGCCGTGGTGGCGGGCGCCAGGCGCACGCTCAGTCCGGCGTCGGACAGTGCCGGCGTGCCGCTGGTCGGTTCCGGGAGGTGCGTGGCGAGCAACTCCAGCAGTGCGACGTGCGCCACGGCGGAACAGGCGCACAGGACCAGCAGACGCCGGTGCCGGGACAGGACGGCAAGGTTCATGCCGCTAGTGTAACGCACCCTGGCATGCGCATCCCCTCGGCCAGACGCTCGTCGTCAGGGCCGGCTGCGGTTGTATGCGCTGCGAGGGCGGCCCGAAAGTGGAAATCCGCCTCGGCGACGCGGTCTGGTGCCCGCCCGGCCACAAACACTGGCACGGCGCTGTGGATGGACAAGGTGAGCGACGAGGACTATCTCGGTCCGTCGGGTGGGACTGCCGCGCACGGGTACTGACGGGACGGTGCGTCTGCTGCGTACCGCGCGGCGCGCCCGGATGGAAATGCTATAATTTTTATAGCGGTACCGCCGCCTCGGCGGCACCCCATCCCCACAGCAGGCTTCCCGACCACGGCATGACGACACGCTGGCACAGCAATGCGGATCTCTTTTCGATCGACGACGCGAACCTGATTTCGGCGCGGCGCCATGCCGTCGATCTCGACCTGCCCACGCTGTGGTACACGCTGCTGGGCACGGACGGCCCGCCGCCGCAGCCGGGGGCGCCGGTGCGCGACGATCTCGTGCGCAGGACCGAATTGCTGAAGAACCGGCTGACGTCCGTCATCGCGCACGCGTGGCCCCGCCCGCACGACCCCGTCGTGCAGGCGCTGCGCCAGGAGGCCATCGACATGGTGCGCGAGCTCGACCAGCTGCGCGCGCGCATCCTGCGCTGAAACGGATCAGCCCGTTTTTTCCACGGCCTTGACCATGCATTTCGACAGCTTGTCGAAATGGGCCAGCGCGGCCTGCGTGAGCGTGACCTGCTTGCGCCGCGTGTCCTCGGTGTCGGTCAGCATGATCCAGCCCTTTTCGCGCATCGACGTGAGGCGGCTGTGCACCGTGGCCGGCGCGCCGAGCTCCTTCTTCGCCATCATGTCGCGCACGCACAGGCGTTCGCCGTCCTGCATCGCGCGGGCGACGGTCCCGAGGATGCGTTCTTCGAGCGGATCGAGCGTGGGAAGCGACGGCAAGCCGCGCAACGCCTCCGCAAGTTGCAGGAAGCGCAGATAGATGTCGGCCGGCCGGTTAGATTTGCTCATGCACGGATTATAATGCGACTGCCTACCGAACTCCATCCATCAGCGACGATCCCTGCCATGCCCAGACCATATACTCCACGCGACGACGTCGTGCAGGGCGCCGCCGAACGCGCCGGCCTTGCGTGCGCCGGCGTCGTCGGTGCGGCCGTGTTCTACCTGACGCTCGCGCGCCTGCAGGACTGGGCCTTCCCCCACGTCGAGTTCGTCCGCGGCGTGGGTTGGATCTACCTGCCGGCCGGCGCCCGCCTGCTGTGCCCATTGCTGCTGGGCCTGCCCGGCGCCGTCGGCGTGCTGGTGGGTTCGTGGTGCGAATGCTTCTTCCACCTGTACCCCGACGATCCCGTGCGCTCGCTCGCGGGCGGCCTCAGCTCGGCCCTCGCCCCGTACATCGTGTACCTGTTTGCGCTGAACGTGATGGGCATGCAGGCGTCCCTCACGAACCTCACGTCGCGCCGCCTGCTGCTGCTCGTGCCCCTGTTCGGCGTCGCCAGCCCGTTGATGCACCACTTCTGGTTCTGGCTCCATGGCGACCCCGTCGACCTGGCGCAGGGCTTCGTCGTGATGGCCGTCGGCGACATGCTGGGCGCGATCGTCGTCCTGTACTTGCTGAAGGGCATGCTGGGCTTGCTGCCGGCACGCGCGCGCCGTCCCTGATTTCATGACCCGGCGGACATGATTCCGCCGCGGATTCATGAGCGGAGTTCATAAGGTCAAGCAATCCCGGCCGGTCAAGCCGTGGGCGTTTGCCGTTACCATCGTCGGCCTGCGATGAACGACCAACGCCACGAAAGGACCACCATGACCGTCAACGCCTATGGCGCACACGCCGCCGACAAGCCGCTCGAATCCCTCGCCATCACCCGCCGCGCGCCGGGTCCGCACGACGTGCAGATCGAGATCGCGTACTGCGGCGTATGCCATTCCGACCTGCACACGGTGAAAGCCGAATGGGCGGGCACCTTGTATCCATGCGTGCCGGGCCACGAGATCGTGGGCCGCGTGTCCGCCGTCGGCGCGCACGTGCACGGATTCCGGGCCGGCGACCTCGTCGGCGTCGGCTGCATGGTCGACAGCTGCCGGCACTGCGCCGACTGCGAGGACGGCCTGGAAAATTATTGCGACGGCATGGTCGGCACGTACAACGGACCGACTGCCGACGCGCCGGGCCACACGCTGGGCGGCTATTCGGAGCGGATCGTCGTGCACGAGCGCTATGTGCTGCGCGTGCGCCATCCGGAAGCGCAGCTCGCCGCCGTCGCGCCGCTGCTGTGCGCGGGCATCACGACGTATTCCCCGCTGCGCCACTGGAACGCGGGCCCGGGCAAGACGGTGGGCATTGTCGGCATCGGCGGCCTGGGGCATATGGGCATCAAGCTGGCCCGTGCCATGGGCGCGCACGTCGTCGCGTTCACGACGTCCGAATCGAAGCGCGGCGATGCCGCGGCGTTGGGCGCGCACGAGGTCGTCGTGTCGCGCGATGCGGCGGCGCTGGCCGCGCGGGCGCGCAGCCTCGACCTGATCGTCGACACGGTCGCTGCGCCGCACGACCTGGACGCGTATCTCACGCTGCTCAAGCGCGACGGCACGATGGTGCTCGTGGGCGCGCCGGCCACGCCGCACCCGTCGCCGCAGGTGTTCGACCTGATCATGAAGCGGCGCGCGCTGGCCGGCTCGATGATCGGCGGGATCGCGGAAACGCAAGAGATGCTGGATTTCTGCGCCGAGCACGGCATCGTCGCGGACATCGAGATGATCCGCGCCGACGAGATCAACGGCGCGTACGAGCGCATGCTGCGCGGCGACGTCAAGTACCGCTTCGTGATCGACAACGCGACCCTGGGGGCCTGACGATGCAGTCCCCGGTGTCGATCCTTCCCGGCCGCGCGGCGCAGGATGCGCCCGCGGCGTGGGGCGCCGTGTTCGCGCTGGCGCTGGCCGCGTTCGCGCTCGTCGCGTCGGAGTTCATGCCCGTCAGCCTCCTGAGCCCCATCGCGGCCGACCTGCGCATCAGCGAGGGGCAGGCGGGGCAGGCCATCGCCGTGTCGGGCGCGTTCGCACTCGCGACGAGCCTGTGCATCGCGCGGCTGGCCGGCCGCCTCGACCGCAAGTTGCTTCTGCTGGGCCTGTGCCTGACGATGATCGTGTCCGGAACGATTGCCGCGTGCGCGCCGAACTACGCCGTGTTCATGGTGGGCCGCGCGTTCATCGGCGTGGCCATCGGCGGCTTCTGGTCGCTGTCGGCCGCGACCGCGATGCGGCTCGTACCGGACCACCTCGTGCCGCGCGCACTCGCCATCGTCAACGGCGGCAACGCATTGGCGACCGTCGTCGCGGCGCCCGCGGGCAGTTTCCTCGGCGCGCTCGTCGGCTGGCGTGGCGCGTTCTTCGCCGTCGTTCCCGTCGCCGCGGTGGCGTTCGCGTGGAAGTTCGCGAGCCTGCCTGCGCTGCCCCCCGCGGCGGGCGCGGAGCCCGCCAACGTGTTCGCGCTGCTGAAGCGACCTGCCGTCGTGTACGGCATGGCGGGTGTCAGTGTGTTCTTCATGGGGCAGTTCGCGCTGTTCACGTATCTGCGTCCGTTCCTCGAAACGGTGACGCACGTCGGCGTGGCGGGCCTGACGGGAATGCTGCTCGCGATCGGCGTGGCCGGCTTCGTCGGCACGACGGCCATCGGCGTCTTCCTCGACGCTCACCTGTACCGCACGCTCGTCGTCATGCCGCTCGTGATGGCCGTGCTCGCGGGCGCGCTCGTCGCGTTTGGCGGATCGGCGCCCGTGGTGGCCGTGTTGCTGGCGCTGTGGGGGCTCGTCGCGACGGCCGCGCCGGTCGGCTGGTGGACGTGGCTCGCCCGCACGCTGCCGGACGACGCGGAGGCCGGCGGGGGGCTGATCGTCGCCGTCGTGCAGCTGGCGATCGGGCTCGGCGCCATGCTGGGCGGCGTGCTGTTCGATGCATGGGGCTACCGCGCGACGTTCGGCCTGGGGGGCGTGCTGCTCGTCGTCGCGGCCGCGCTGGCCGGCAAGGCCGCGCGCGCTTAGAATCACGCCATGGCACGCGACAACCTCAGCGACATCCTCGTCTTCCTCGCCGTCGCGCGCGAACGCAGCTTCACGCGCGCGGCCGTCAAGCTCGGCATGACGCAATCGGCCCTCAGCCATACGATCCGCGCGCTGGAGGGCCGGTTGGGCGTGCGCCTGCTCACGCGCACGACGCGCAGCGTCTCGCCGACGGAAGCGGGCGAGCGGCTGCTGCAGAACGTGGCGCCGCGGCTGGAAGAGATCGACGCCGAGATCGCCGCCGTCAGCGAGCTCGGTGACCGGCCCGCCGGCACCGTCCGCATCACGGCGACGGACCACGTGATCGACAACGTACTGTGGCCCAGGCTCGCCGCCGTGCTGCCGCAGTATCCGGACATCCACGTGGAGATCAGCGCCGAATACCGCATGGTGGACGTGGCCGCGGAACGCTACGACATCGGCGTGCGCTGGGGCGACCAGGTCGAGAAGGACATGATCGCCGTGCGCCTGACGCCGGACACGCGGACGATGATCGTCGGCGCGCCCGCGTACTTCGCGCACCGCCCCGTGCCCACGTCGGCGCGCGACCTCGTGAAGCACGACTGCATCCGCCTGCGCCTCGCGGGTGGCGGCCTGTACGCGTGGGAACTGCACGACGGCGCGGAACCGATCGAGGTGCGCGTCGGCGGCCAGTTCACGTTCAACGGCGTCTACCAGATGCTGGGCGCGGCGTTGAGCGGCTGCGGACTCGCGTTCATGACCGAGGACGTGGCCGGGCCGCACGTGCGCGCGGGACGCCTCGTCAGCGTGATGGAAGACTGGTGCCCCCCGTTCCCGGGCCTGCACGCGTACTACCCGAGCCGCCGGCACGCGTCGCGCGCGCTGAGCGTCGTGCTCGACGCGATCCGTCACAAGGATTGAGGCGCCAGGCACACCAGCTTGATCTCGAGCTGCGCGGCGACCAGCAGCGTCGTCTGCACGAACCCGAGCTCCCCGCGCACGGGATGCCGGAACCGCCGCTCGCCGCCTTCGCGGTGCAAGACGTCCTGCTGCTCCCAGCACTGCGCGAACAGGGTGCTGTCGCGGCGCAGCCCGTCGACGAGTGTCTGCATGGCCGCGTCGGCGGGCCGCCGGTGGAAGTCGGCCCGGAATTCCGCCGCGAGCCGGCGTGCCCGCGCTTCCCACCCGACGATGAGGTCGCGCGCGGCCGGATGGAGGAAGACGTAGCGCAGCAGGTTGCGGTCGCCGGTATCGCCGTCGAGCCAGCCGGTGAACAGCGCGGCCGCCGCCTCGTTCCACGCGCGCGCCGTCCACGCGTGGTCGAGCAGGTACGCGGGCGCGCTCACGAGGGCCGGCAGCGCGAGCAGGGCGGGCGCCAGGCCGTCCGTGTGGTCCGCCGCGCGCGGGTCCTTGCGCCCCGCGAGGTCGAATAGCGACGCGCGCTCCGCAGCCGACAGCTGCAGCGCGTCCGCGAGCCGTCCCAGCGCCGCGGCTGAGGCCTGCACGTCGCGGCCCTGTTCCAGCCACGTGATCCACGTGACGCCCAGGCCGGCCGCGTCGGCCAGTTCCTCGCGGCGCAGGCCCGGCGTGCGGCGCCGGCCGCCGGGTCGTGCGGGTGTCAGCCGGGCGCGGTGGGCGCGGATGAAGGCGCCGAGCAATTCGCGCCGGTGTGCATCGTGCATGGTGCTCCTTATACCAGGATAACTAGGCTCCTTGTAACAGGAAACCGGCTGCCCGACAATGGGTTTCCTTTCCACGACCGGAGCCGCCATGGATACCGCCACCCCCGCAACGCACGACACGACCGTCCTCGAACAATACGATTCCCGCGCGCAGGCCTACCTGGCCAGCGCCGTCCACGCCGCCGGCGCCGACCTGGAGCGGATGGCCGCGCTGGTCGGCCAGCGCCCGGACGCCATCGCCCTCGACCTGGGCTGCGGCGGCGGCCACGTGGCGTTCCGCCTCGCGGGCCTCGTCGGCACGGTCGTCGCGTACGACCTGTCGGCGCCGATGCTGGACACGGTCGCCGCGGAAGCGCAGCGGCGCGGCCTGGACAACATCGTGACCAAGCAGGGTGCGGCCGAGACGCTGCCATGCCCGTCCGCCGCGTTCGACGTCGTCGCCACGCGCTACAGCGCCCACCACTGGGGCGCGTTCGCGGACGGCCTCGCGCAGATGCGGCGCGTGCTGAAGCCGGATGGCCGGGCGCTGTTCATGGACGTCGTGTCGCCCGGCGTGCCGTTGCTGGACACCTGGCTGCAGACACTGGAACTGCTGCGCGACCCGTCGCACGTGCGCAATGCGTCGGTGGCCGAGTGGCGGACGACGCTGGTGTCGGTCGGCTTTGCCGTGGAGGACGTCGTCACGTACCGGCTGCGGCTGGAATTCGGGCCTTGGATCGAGCGCATGCGCACACCGGACGTCCACGTGGCCGCGATCCGCGCGCTGCAGCGGCGGGCGCCCGCCGAGGTACGCGACCATTTCGCGCTGGCGGACGACGGCAGCTTCACCGTCGACACTTCGCTGATCGTCGCGAGGGCCTGCTGAACGCGGTCAGCCCGTGAGCCGGTCGATGCGCAGCCGCTGGCGGTCGTCGGACAGGGCGCGCACGGCCAGCAGCGCGGCGCCCGCCGAGGACAGGCCGCTGGCGCCGGCCAGCAGGAACATCAGCAGGATCTGGTATTTGACGGCATCGATCGGGTCCATGCCGGCCAGCAGCTGGCCCGTCATGATGCCGGGCAAGGTGATGATGCCGGCGGCCGACATCTGGTTCGCGACGGGGATCATGCCGCGCCGCGTGGCGCTGCGCACCAGTGGTCCAAGCGCCGTGCGCAGCGGCGTCCCGAGCGCCAATCTCGCCTCGATGCGGGCGCGCTCGCGCTGGACGCCGTCGAGGATGCCGTCCAGTGCGAGGCTGGCGGCATTCAGCACGCTGCCGAGCACGATGCCCATCAGCGGGATCGCGTAGCGCGGCTCGTACCACGGCGTCGGCCGCACGGCGGTCGCCAGCGCCAGCAACACCGTCGCGAAGCCGGCGCACGACACGACGGCGGCGCTGATCCGGTAGTTCATGTGATGCGCGAGGCGCTGGCGCGGGCGGGTGGCCACCTCGCGCGCGGCCGCGGCGATCATGAAGAGGACGACGGCCAGGGTCGCCGGCGCGGACGCGGTCGCGAACACGTGGCGCAGCACGAGGCCCACGATCGTCAGCTGCGCGACCATGCGCACGGCGGCGACGAGGATCTGGCGGTGCAGGCCGAGGCGCAGCGCGAGCGACAGCGCGGCGTCCAGCACGATGAGGAGGGCGGCCGCGAGCAAGTCCCACGTGCCGAGGTGGACGGCGTTCACGGCGCCTCCTCGCACGCGGTGAGCTGGCCGTCCTGGAGGCGGAAGACGCGCTGCGCGAGGCGGCGCGCCTGCTCGGCAGCGTGCGTCACGACCAGCATGACCATGCCTTGCGCGAGCCGGTCGCGCAGCAGCGCCTCCACGCGGGCGACGGCGTCCGGGTCGAGGGCCGCGGTCGGCTCGTCCAGCAGCAGCACCTGCGGCCCACGCGCCAGCGAGCGCACGAGGGCGAGGCGCTGGCGCTCGCCCGTCGACAGGCGTTCGATCGGCGCGTCCAGCAGCGGGGGCGCCAGGCCCAGCGCGGCCAACGTGCTGTCCACGAACGGGAGGTCGGCCGCGGCGAAGTGGGCGCGGGCGGTCGGCTCCCACCATGCCGGTTCGGCGGCCTGGTAGACGACCAGCGCGCGCCAGTCGGGTGCCGGCATCGACGTAGCGGCGCGGCCGTCCAGCAGCGCGTCGCCGTCGTGCGGGTCGAGGTCGGCCAGCATGCGCAGCAGGACGCTCTTGCCCGCGCCGGACGGGCCCTGGAGCGCGATGCATTCGCCCGCGTGCACGTCGAACGTGAACGGCCCGCCGAACGGCGAGCGCAGGCCGCGTACCGCGAGGCGCACGGGCGCCGCGCTCGTGCGCGCGCGTCCTCTCACGAGCGCGCGGCCGCCCGGATCAGGTCGAACGGCGAGACGTCGGCGACGAACGAGCGCGAATTCAGGAGGCTCATGTCGAACTGGCCGAAGCCGCCCTGGCCCTTGCGGTCGTGCCAGTGGCGCAGCGGGGCCTCGTCGGCGCCGAACTGCGCTTCCGCCTCCAGCTGCCGCACCCGCGCCGTCAGCGTGGCGACGGTGCTGCGCAGCGCGGCCAGTTCGCGGTCGCGTTCGCGCAGCGCGTGCTCGTGGTCGAGGCGGAGCTGGCGCAGGCGCTCGTCGGTGTCCGCGTGCAGCCGGTCGGCCAGCTCGTCGACGAGGGCCTGCAGCGCGCGGCCCGTGTCTTCGCGGCGGGTGCCGGCGTCGCCGTCCTCGTTGCGCAGCTCCTTGACGTATTTGTGGATGGTCGACTTGGAGCCCACGTCGCCCAGCGCGTGGCGCAGCGCGTCCACGGACGGATGGCGCCCTTCCGCCAGCAGGCGGTCGCGGGCTTCCCTGACCTGAGATTTCGTGAGTCCGCTGCGTGCCATCCGTTGCTCCGTGGTTGTCTGCGCCGATCAGGAACTGGCCTGATTCACCAGTCCGCGGTGCTGTGCACGATTCAGTTTCGGATGCACGACCGGGACGGTCAGCATTGTACTGCCGACAGCCATCAACAGGAGCGCCGTGAACGTTTCATTCGTGATGATCTGCTTGTCGAGCAGGATGTTGGCGAAGATGATCTCGATGAGGCCTTTCGTCTGCAGCAGCCAGCCGATGATCGACGCCTCGCCATCCTTCCACTTCAGGAGCTTGCCGGCGACGTGGGCGCCGGCCAGTTTGCCGCCGACGGACGCGAACAGCAGCAGGCCGGCCGCGAAGAAGACGGCATAGCCGCCCAGGTCCCATTTCGTGCGCAAGCCCGTGCTGAGGAAGAAGACGGGCATCAGCGCCAGCAGCACGTTCTGGAACAGGGTATCCAGGTGCTCCTGCTTGAACCAGTCGGCATCCATCACGACGCCCGCCAGGAACGCGCCGACCATGAAGTGCAGGCCGGCCCAGTCGGCGCCGAACGAGCAGGCGATCAGCCAGATCAGCGCCGCGTACCAGCGGTCGCTCTGCCCGATCCGCGCCATCAGGCGGCGGAACACGAACGTCAGCACGGCGAACGCGGCGAGGAAGCCCAGCTGGCGGCCGATGCGCTCCCAGTCCAGCAGGATGATGGCGAGGACGCCCCAGATCGCAACGTCGTCCAGGCTGCCGTAGCGCAGGATGCGCTGGCCCATCGGCAGGCGCAGGATGTCGAGTTTCTGCATCAGCAGCACGAGGATCGGCAGCGCCGTCACGGCGCACGCCATCCCGGTGCCCAGCGTGAATTGCCACGGCGCGGCCTTCGCGCCCATCCAGCCGGGATAGCCCATCAGCAGCGCGGCGGCCGCGCAGCCGAACAGCAGCGGTGTGCCCAGCGCGAGGCCGGCCGTCGTCGCGCTTTCGCGACGGTAGGTCCATGCTTTCTTCAGGTCGAGCTCGATACCGGCCAGCATCACGAACAGCATGACGCCCCATTGCGCGATGCCGTTCAGCGTCTTGACGACGTCCGGATTGAACACGAACCGGTGGTACTCGGGGAAGGCGGCGCCCAGCACGCCGGGGCCCAGCACGACGCCCATGATGATCTGGACGATGACGAGCGGAGCAAAATACTCCGTGCGGCCCAGGCGCCAGACCAGATAGGGCACGACGAATATGATCAACAGCGCAAGCAGGAAGATTTCCGTGGTACTCATACGTCTCCTTGTGATATTACGTAATTATGTAATGAGCGAATCGGCATCCTAGCGGGAAATTGAACATATGAAAAGGATTTCATACCTGTCAGAACAGGGAGGTCGTGTCGTTTCCGCATGGCCGCGAAAAAAATCCGGCGCCCCCGCCTGCCTCGTACTAGTTGATGCTCTACAATAGGCGTTCGGTCGCGTGTCAATGGGCGTTCGTGCCTGCGCGCGCAAGCATCAGGAACTCGGATCAATGCTTCACCTGCACAACTCGGCACGCCGCCACGCGCTGGCTTTCGCCTGCCTGGCCCTGTTCGCGGCGGCGCGTGCCTTCGCCGCGCCTGCCGCGCCCGGCGTCTACCTCGAGGATTTCACATCGCCCGAACTGCGCGACCGCATCGCGGCCGGCACGACGACGGCCCTCGTGCCCATCGGCGGCACGGAGCAGAGCGGTCCCCACATCGTCCTCGGCAAGCACAATGTCCGCGCGCGCGTGCTGGCGGGACGCATCGCCGCGCGCCTGGGCGATGCCGTCGTCGCGCCCGTCGTCGCGTACGTCCCCGAAGGCGCGATCGCGCCGCCGGCCGGCCACATGCGGTTCGCCGGCACCCTGTCGATCCCGGACGCCGCGTTCGAAGCGCTGCTGGAAGGGACGGCGAAGAGCCTGTGCCAGCACGGCATCCACGACGTCTTCTTCCTGGGCGACCACGGCGGCTACCAGAAAAATGAACAGGCCGCAGCTACGCGCGTGAACCGCGCCGGCGGCTGCCGTGCCCACGCGCTGGCCGCGTACTACGATGCGGCGACGACGGGGTTCTTCGCCGACCTGAAGCGGCGCGGTTTCAGCGACGCCGAGATCGGCACGCACGCGGGCCTGGCCGACACGGCGCTGTCGTTGGCCGTCGACCCGGCGCTCGTGCGGCCTGCGCAGGTGGCGGCAGGCGCGCGCGGGGGCGCGGCCGCCGGCGTGCACGGCGATCCGAGCCGCGCGACGGCCGAGCTGGGCCGGATGGGCGTCGAGCGCATCGTCGACGCGTCCGTCGCCGCCATCCGCGCCGCCCGGCTGCCGGCATCCGACCCGAATCCGAATTCAACCAAACGAAAGTAAAGAAGCCATCGTGTCATCCAAAGTTACCGTTGGTGCCGTCCTGGCACTGTCCGTCCTGGCCGGTGGGGCCGTCGTGTCGCGTGTTGGCGTTGCCTCCGCGCCGCCTGCGGTCGTGAAGCCCGCTCCAGCCGTCGCTACCGTCACGACCGTGCCCGGCATGCCGCCCGTCGTCGATGCGCGCAACCTGTACCGCGAGATCGGCCCCACGCATCTGAGCCCCGCCGTGCAGGGCGACCTGGAACGCATCTACGTGCCGAACCTGCGCTCGAACGACGTCAGCGTCATCGACCCCGCGACAATGAAGGTCGTCGACACGTTCAAGGTGGGCCGCAGCCCGCAGCACGTGATCCCGTCGTGGGACCTGCGCACCTTGTGGGTCGCGAACAATGCCGAGCGCCACGGCGACGGCAGCCTGACGCCGATCGACCCGCGCACCGGCAAGCCGGGCGCGAACGTCACCGTCGACGATCCGTACAATATGTACTTCACGCCGGACGGCAAGTCGGCCATCGTCGTGGCCGAGGCGCGCCACCGCCTCGACTTCCGCGATCCGCACACGATGGCGATGCAGTACGCGATCGAGGTGCCGCAATGCGGCGGCATCAACCACGCCGACTTTTCGATCGACGGCCGCTACGCGCTGTTCACGTGCGAGTTCGACGGCAGCCTGGCGAAGATCGACCTCGTGAACCGCAAGGTGCTCGGCTATCTGAAGCTGTCGATGCCGTCGACGCGCTTCCGCGAAGGCGTCGACCCGACCGCGCCGGGCGCCACCGAGATCTGCTCGGCGAAGAAGGGCATGCCGCAGGACATCCGCAGCTCCCCGGACGGCAAGCGCTTCTACATCGCGGACATGGATGCGGACGGCGTGCACGTCGTCGACGGCGACAACCTGAAGGAGATCGGCTTCGTCCCCGTCGGCATCGGCACGCACGGGCTGTATCCGAGCCGCGACGGCAAATACCTGTACATCGCGAGCCGCGGCACGCACCGCATCCACGGCAAGCGCAAGGGCCCGGGCAGCGTGGCCGTTCTCGATTTCGCGACGGGCAAGATCGTCGCCAACTGGCCCGTGCCGGGCGGCGGCAGCCCGGACATGGGCAACGTCAGCGCGGACGGCAAGTGGCTGTGGCTGTCGGGGCGCTACGACGACGTCGTCTACCGCATCGACACGAAGACGGGCGACATGCAGAAGGTGAAGGTCGGCGGCGAGCCCCACGGCCTGACTGTGTGGCCGCAGCCGGGCCGCTATTCGCTGGGCCACACGGGCAACCTGCGCTGACCCGGCGCACGGTGCCCGGCGTTGTCGGACCGGCAACGGTCCGTTGCGCATCGGCCACGTATTGACGAAAACGGATAAATACAGACCTGGTTCTTTTCCACGTGGCCAGGTCTGTTTCTATAATTCAATACCTTCCGTTTTCAGTGCCGATCCATGTTGAAAAATATCACCATCAAAACGCGCCTGATCTTCGTGATCGCGCTCCTCGGTTTCGAATTGATCGTCGGTGCCACCGTCGGCATCATCAGCCTGGGCCAGGCCAATGCCGGCATGCAGTCGATGTACGCCAACCAGCTCGTGTGCCTCGGCCAGCTGGACAAGGTCGTGCGCAGCATGAACCTGAACCAGCTGGCCCTCGCGCGTGCGCTCACGGTCGAGCCGGCCAAGGTGCCTGCGCTCCTGGCGGACATCGAGCGCAACGATGCCGCCATCGACGAGCAGTGGAAGACCTATGCGGGCACGGCGATGGCGGACGGCGAAAAAGCGATCGCGGATCGCTTCCTGGCGGCGCGGGCGAAATTCGTCGCCGACGCCCAGCGTCCGCTGACGGAGGCGCTGCGTGCCGGCGACGTGGCGCGCGCGACCACGCTCGTGCACGGCGCGATGATCGAGCTGTTCGCGCCGGTCCGCGCCGAGATCAATGCGCTGATCCAGATGCAGCTGGACGAAGCCGCGAAGGCCAACGACAAATCCCGGTCGACGTACGAGATGGTGCGCCTCGTCTGCCTGTCCGGCATGGCGCTGGGCCTGGTCCTGGCCGGCATCGTGGGCGCCGTGCTGGTGAAAGGCATCGTGCGTCCGCTGGACGAAGCCGTGCGCATCGCCGGCGCCGTGGCCGCAGGCGACCTGACGCAGGACATCCGCGTCCGCGCCAACGACGAGACGGGCCACCTGATGCGCGCGCTGAACGACATGAACGCGGGCCTCGCGCGCCTCGTGGGCCGCGTGCGCGCGGGCACCGACACCATCGCGTCCGCGTCGGGCGAGATCGCGAGCGGCAACCTGGACCTGTCGACGCGCACCGAGCAGCAGGCCGCGTCGCTCGAGCGCACGGCGGCGTCGATGGAAGAGCTGACGTCCACCGTCCGCCAGAACGCGGACAACGCGCGCCAGGCCAACGTGCTGGCGCAGTCGGCATCCGCCGTGGCCGCGAAGGGCGGCACGGTGGTGACGCAGGTCGTGTCGACGATGGGGGCGATCAATACGTCGGCCGCGCGCATCGCGGACATCATCGGCGTCATCGACGGCATCGCGTTCCAGACCAACATCCTCGCCTTGAACGCGGCGGTGGAAGCGGCGCGCGCGGGCGAGCAGGGCCGCGGGTTCGCCGTCGTCGCGTCCGAGGTGCGCAACCTGGCGCAGCGCAGCGCGGCCGCCGCGAAGGAAATCAAGGAACTGATCGCCGACTCCGTGGAGAAGGTCAACCACGGCTCGGCGCTCGTCGACCAGGCCGGTGCCACGATGGGCGAGATCGTCGGCAGCATCAACCGCGTGACGGACATCATGGCCGAGATCATGGCGGCCAGCCAGGAACAGTCGGCCGGCATCGAGGAAGTCAACCGCGCTATCGTCCAGATGGACCAGACGACCCAGCAGAACGCCTCGCTGGTCGAGGAAGCCACGGCCGCCGCCCAGGCGTTGCGCGAGGAGGCGGAAAGCCTGGCGCTGGCCGTCGGCGCGTTCCGCCTCGATGCGCAGGCGGCCGGCATGCGCCGCACCGCCGTGCCCATGCTGCCGACTGTGCGCAGCTGAACGGTCGCCGCCCGCCGGTCCGGCGGGCGGTCCCCGCCGAGGTGTCTCCCGCACCTCTTCGACATCCCTCCCGAGTGTTCGCCCGCCCGTGCCCGCGGCACGGCGCCTTCGGCCGTTCCCGCTATCGGCAGGCGGTGCAACTCCGCTTGCGGCAGCGTGCCGCGCCCGATCCCCGCTTCCGCGAAAATGCGTAATTTGTTGTTTTCAGTTATCAGATATTGCAGACAGAGAAGAAATCTCTGTCTGAAGATCAATTGATTTGGTAAATTTGACGAAACGAGCGGGTGTCCACGCGCCGCATGACAAGAGAGGAATCACCCATGTTGGAAAAATTGACGGTCCGGTCCCGCGTACTCGCGGGTTTTGCCATGGTGCTGGCGCTGTTCGTGGTCGTTGCCGGCCAGAGCGTGTACCGTGCGCGCGAGTCCAGCGCGATGACGGATTACCTGCTGCGCGATAAATTGGGGATCGAACGCCTGATCCGCGAGCTCGACGCGATCGTCCACATCAACGTGGCCGACACGATCGCGGCGGCGAAGACGGACGACGCGAAGTACGAGGCCTCCCTCGTGGACACGACGGCCAAGCGTTCGGCGCGCGCCAGCGAGATCGTCGACGAGTTGCAGCGCACCGTCGTCGACTCGCAGGCGAAGACCCTGCTGGCCGGCCTCGTCGCGCGGCGCGCCGCGTACATGCAGGTGCGCCTGGACCTGCAGGCGCTGAAGGCACGCGACGGCCGCGGTGCCGTCGACGCTTTCATCGCCGGAACGCTGCGGCCCCAGAGCGACGACTACCAGATCCTCGTCGACAAGCTCGCCGCGCGCCAGCAACAACTGATCGACGAGCGCCGCGATGTCGCGCACGCGGCCAATGCGGCCGCGGTCCGCGTCACGCTGGGCCTCACCGCGCTCGCCGTACTGCTGGGCGTCGTCGCCGCCGTGCTCGTCGGCCGTTCGGTCGTGCGCCAGCTGGGCGGCGAGCCGGACGTGGCCGCCCGCATCGCGCACCGCATCGCCGAGGGCGACCTGGGCGTGCGCGTGGACCTGGCGCCGGGCGATACGGCGAGCGTGCTGCATGCAATGGACGCGATGCGGGCGCGCCTGGCCGGCATCGTCGCCGACGTGCGCCACGGCACGACGGCGATCCAGGCGGCATCGGCCGAGGTCGCTCAAGGGTCGCTGGAATTGTCGGGCCGCACCGAGCAGCAGGCCGGCGCCCTCGAGGAGACGGCGTCGTCGATGGAAGAGCTGACGGCGACCGTGCGCCAGAACGCGGACCACACGGCCGAGGCGCGCCGCCTCGCCGGCTCGGCGGAGGCGCTCGCCGCCGAGGGCGGCAGTGCCGTCGACGCGGTGGTGGCCACGATGGACGCGATCAAGGCGTCCTCCGGCCAGATCGCCGCCATCATCGCCGTGATCGACGGCATTGCGTTTCAGACCAACATCCTCGCGTTGAACGCGGCCGTCGAAGCGGCCCGCGCCGGCGAGCAGGGCCGCGGGTTCGCCGTCGTCGCGTCGGAAGTGCGCACCCTCGCGCAGCGTTCGGCCGCCGCCGCGCGCGACATCAAGCAGCTCATCGAGGCGTCCACCGGCACCGTCGAACAGGGCACGGCACGCGTGGCCGAGGCGGGTGCGAAGATCGCGGCCGTCGTCGCCAGTTTCCGCACGGTCAGCGGCATCATCGCCGAGATCGCCACCGCCAGCACGGAACAGACGGCGGGCATCGAGCAGGTCGGCAATGCCGTCGTGGAGATGGACAACATGACGCAGCAGAACGCGGCGCTCGTCGAGGAGTCGGCCGCGGCCGCCCAGGCGATGCGCGAGCAGGCCGAGGCGCTGGCGCGGCTCGTCGGGTTCTTCCGGCTCGACGGTACGCCGGCCCGTGCGCAGGGCCCGGGCCGGGCCGCCGCGGCCAATGCCGCCGGCATGCTGACCGTGGCGTAGGGGATACCCGACAGTACGCGTACGGGGGCGCCGCTGGCGTCGCGCGCAGGGCCCGCGCAGAATGGGAGATCCGAACGGCACTGACGACAGGAGACTCCCATGGACGACAAGGTGGCACTGGTAACGGGTGGTACGCGTGGACTCGGCAAGGCGATCGCGCTGGCATTGCGCGAACGGGGCTGCAAGGTGGCCGCGACCTGGCACGGCGACGAGGCCGCGGCGCGGCGGCTGGAGGACGAGGCGGGCATCGCCACGTTCCGCTGGGACGTGGCCGATTTCGATGCCTGCCGCGCGGGTGTCGCACAGGTCGCCGAGCGGTTGGGGCCCGTCGACGTGCTCGTGAACAACGCGGGCGTCACGGCCGACGCGATGTTCCACAAGATGGACGAGACCCAGTGGTGGAACGTGCTGCGCACGAATCTCGGGTCGATGTTCAACATGACACGCCAGGTCATCGAAGGCATGCGCGCCCGCCATTACGGGCGCATCGTCAACATCAGCTCGATCAACGGCCGCAAGGGCCAGATGGGCCAGAGCAATTACGCGGCCGCGAAGGCCGGCATCTTCGGCTTCACGAAATCGCTGGCGCTGGAAAACGCCGCGCACGGCGTCACCGTCAACGCGGTGGCGCCCGGCTACTGCGACACCGACATGGTGGCGAAGGTCAAGCCGGACGTGCTGCAGGCGATCGTCGCCGGCATCCCCGTCGGCCGGCTGGGCACCCCGCAGGACGTGGCGCGCATGGTCGCGTTCCTGGCCGACGAGGCCGCGGGCTTCGTCACCGGGGCCACGTTCGACGTCAACGGCGGCCAGTACCTGGCCTGACCTCATGGCCGCGTCGATGATGGCCATGGTGCTGGACGGCCCGGGGCTGCCGCTGCGCCCCGAGCGCCGTCCCGTCCCGCAACCGGGCCCGCACGACGTGCTGCTGCGCGTGCGCGCCTGCGCCGTGTGCCGCACCGACCTGCACATCGTCGACGGCGACCTGCCGCCGCACCGGCTGCCGCTCGTTCCCGGCCACGAGATCGTCGGCGACGTCGTGACGGCCGGCACCCTCGCGGACCGCTTCGCGCCGGGCACCCGCGTCGGCGTGCCGTGGCTCGCCGGCAGTTGCGGCGTCTGCGCGTACTGCATCGCAGGGCGCGAGAACCTGTGCGGGCAGGCGCGGTTCACCGGATACGACCGCGACGGCGGCTTCGCGGCGTACACGCTGGCCGACGCGCGCTATTGCTTCCCGCTGCCCGCCGCCTACGACGACGCGCATGCGGCACCACTGCTGTGCGCGGGGTTGATCGGCTACCGCGCCTATGCGATGACGGGCGCGGGCCGCCGTCTCGGCCTGTACGGCTTCGGCGCCGCCGCGCACATCGTCGCGCAGGTGGCACGCCTGCAGGGCCGCACCGTGTTCGCATTCACGCGTCCCGGCGACCTGCAATCGCAGGCGTTCGCGCGTTCGCTCGGTGCGGCGTGGGCCGGCGCATCGGACGCGGCGCCGCCGGAGCCGCTCGACGCGGCGATCCTGTTCGCGCCGGCGGGCGCGCTCGTCCCGCAGGCGCTGGCCGCGACGGCGCGTGGCGGCACCGTCGTGTGCGCGGGCATCCACATGAGCGACATTCCTTCCTTTCCGTACGCGCTGCTGTGGGGCGAGCGCTGCGTGCGCTCCATCGCGAACCTCACGCGCGCCGACGGCGCGGCGTTCTTCGACCTCGTGGGTGCGGGCGGCATCGCGACGACGGTCACGACATATCCGCTCGCCGCCGCGAACACGGCGCTGGACGACTTGCGCGCCGGCCGTATCGACGGCGCCGCCGTGCTGCTGCCCTAGGCTGTCCCCGCATCGAGCCGCCCCGTCGCTACGGCGGGGACAGCGCGGTCGATACCGAACCGGCGCACGAGCGCGGCCTTCGCCAGCTGGACGAGCACGAGGTAGCCGGGCAGGATGGCGGAGAGACCCCACCAGTAGCCCGGCGGCAGCGGCACGAGGCCGAACAGGTGGGCGAACGGCGCGTACGGCAGCCAGACGCCGGCCGCGCACACGGCCAGCGTCGCGGCCACCAGTGCGCGCGACGGCGCCACGGCAGCCCACGGTGCGGCGCTCGCGCGCAGCACGTACACGACGAGCGCCTGCGACAGCAGCGATTCGACGAACCAGCCCGACTGGAACAGCGCGGGCGCACGGGCGGCGCCGAGGCCGAACCACAGCAGCGCGAACGTCGCGTAGTCGAACAGGGAACTGAGGGGCCCGAAGCACAGGACGTAGCGGCGCAGGCTGCCCAGTTCCCAGCGGCGCGGCGCGGCGAGGTAGTGCGCTTCGACGCGGTCGGTCGTCACCGCGGTCTGCGAGCAGTCGTACAGCAGGTTGTTGAGCAGGACCTGCAGCGGCGCCATCGGCAGGAACGGCAGCAGCACGCTGGCGCCGACGACGCTGAGCATGTTGCCGAAGTTCGAGCTGGCGCTCATGCGCACGTACTTCACGATATTGCCAAACACGGTGCGTCCGATCGCGATGCCCTCGTCGACGGCGAGCAGGCTTTTTTCCAGCAGCACGAGGTCGGCCGCGTCGCGCGCCACGTCCGTGCCGCTGTCGACGGCGATGCCGACGTCGGCGCGCTTCAGCGCCGGGCCGTCGTTGACGCCGTCGCCGAGGAAGCCGACGACGCGCCCGCGCGCCTGCAGCGCCTGGATGACGCGCGTTTTCTGCCCCGGGTTCAGCTTCGCGAACACCTGCGTCGTCGCGACCCGCTGCGCGAGCGCGTCGTCCGACAGGCGCTCCAGCGTGGCGCCGTCGAGGATGGCGGTGGCGTCGATGCCGACGAGCCGGCACACGTGGGCGCAGACGGCGGGGACGTCGCCGCTCAGCACCTTGACGTCGACGCCGTGCGCGCGCAGCCCGGCAATCGCGGCCGCCGCCGACTCGCGCGGCGGATCGAAGAACGCGATATACCCCATCAGTGTGAGGTCGCGCTCGGCCGCCGGGTCGTGGTCGATCGCTTCGTCAGGGCCCAGCGTGCGGCAGGCGATGGCGATCACGCGCAGGCCGTCCTCGTTCAGCCCGTCGGCCGTCGCGCCCAGCGTCGCGGCGTGCGCGGCCTCGAACGGGACGCGGACGCCCGCGCGTTCGGCGGCGCTGCACACGCCCGTGATCTCGTCGACGGCGCCCTTGCAGACGAGGATGCGCGCGCCGTCGGGGCCCTCCAGCACGACCGACATGCGGCGCCGTTCAAAGTCGAACGGAATCTCGCCCAGCTTGCGCCAGCCGGCATCGAGGCGCGCGGGCAGGCCGGGCTGGTCGAGCACGGCCTTGTCCAGCAGGTTGTGCAGCCCCGTCTGGTGGCGGCTGTTCAGGTAGGCGTAGTCCAGCACACGGTCGGAATCGCGCCCGTCGATGTCGACGTGCTTGAGCAGCACGACGCGGTCCTGGGTCAGCGTCCCCGTCTTGTCGGTGCACAGGACGTCGATCGCACCCAGCGCCTGCACGGCGCCGAGGCGCTTGACGATGACCTTGCGTCCGGCCAGCAGCAGCGCGCCGCGCGCCAGGTTGACGGTGACGATCATCGGCAGCATCTCCGGCGCGAGGCCCACGGCGACGGCGGTGGCGAACAGCAGCGCCTCGTACCAGTCGTGCTTCGTGACGAGGTTCAGCACGAACACGAGCGGCGCCATCACCGCCATGAAGCGCAGCAGCAGGCCGATCACGCGGTCGATGTCGCGCTCGAACGGCGTCGTCTCGCGCGCCTGCGCGAGAGCCGCCGCGACGTGGCCGAACCCGGTCGCGGCCCCGGTCGCGACGACGAGGGCGCGCGCGCCGCCGCTCGTGACGTGCGCGCCCATGAAGCCGATGTTCGCCAGCGCGGCGGCGTCGCCGGCGTAGGCGGCGGCATCTTCCAGCGCGCGCGCATGCTTGGCGACGGGCAGCGATTCTCCGGTCAGCGCGGCCTGGTCGACGAACAGGTCGTTCGTGTCGAGGAAGCGGACGTCGGCCGGCACGGGGTCGCCCGCGGACAGCACGACGACGTCACCCGGCACGAGCTGTTCGAGCGGAACCTCGACGGTGCCGCCGGCCTTGTCCGCATCGGCCCGCAGCGCGCGGACGGTCGTGTGCACGAGCGCGCGCAGGCGGCGCACGGCGTTGCCGGAGCGGCGTTCCTGCACGATGCCCAGCAGGGCGGACAGGACGACGATCGCACCGATGACGAGGGCGCCCAGCGGCTGGCCCGTCGCCACGTCGACGCCGGCCAGCGCGAGCAGCAGCAGCGGCAGCGGCCGCGCCAGCTGGGCCAGCAGGTCGACGATGATGTGGCGCCTCGGTTCGGCGGCGACGCCGTTGCGTCCGAACGACGCGAGGCGCGCCTGGCTTTCCGCGGCGGACAGCCCGGCGGCGCGGCTGCCCAGCAGGGCCAGCGCGGCGTCGGGCTCCAGCGCGGCGACGGCCGCGAGATCGGGCGTGGCCGGTGCGGCCGGGGCCGAGCGGGTCCCCATGCCGGGTTCAGTGCGCCAGCAGGACGGGGATGTGCGCCTCGGCCAGCACGGTGCGGCTCGCGCCGCCCAGGCACAGTTCGCGTAGCCGGCTGTGGCCGTAGCAGCCCATCACGAGCAGGTCGGCCGCTTGCGCGTGCGCCAGGGCGAGCAGGGCGCCGCCTTCGTCGCGGGCGGCCTCGCCCAGCAGCGTCTCGGCCGTGATGCCGTGGCGGGCGAGCCAGTCGCGCACGTCGGCCAGCTGCGCCTGGAAGTCGCCGCCCGCGGCGCCGGCCAGGTCGGCGATGACGACGGCGTCGGCCCGCTCCAGCAGCGGCAACGCGGCGGAGAGGGCCAGCGACGCTTCCTTGCCGCCGTCCCAGGCGAGCAGGATGCGGCCGGGCAGGGCGGGCGCTTCGGCGCGGTACGGCACGATGACGACGGGACGGGCGGCGTTCAGGATCACGTAGTCGGGAATGCGCACGACGCTGCCGGCAGGTGCCTCGTCGGGATCGTCCTGGCTGACGACGACGAGGTCGGCGAAGCGCGCGAGCCGGGCCAGGCCTTCGTCGGCCTGGTCGCACACGAGCCGGGTGTCGTGCGCCGTGCGTTCCTCGGCGGCGATCAGGTCGAACGCGGCCAGCGCGCGCCGGGCGTTGTCCTCGAGCGGCTCGAAATAGCTGGCTTCGAGCGTCGCGGGGCGGATGTCGAAGCCGGTCGGGAACACGGCGCGCGACACGCCGGTGAACGCGGCGCCCAGCAGCAGCGCGCCATGGTCGCGTGCGAGCCGGGCCGCATAGCGGATGCGCACGGGCGCGTGGCGCGATTCGTCCACGTGCACGACGATTGTCTTGTAGTCCATGGCCGGCGTCAGTGCGCGTGGTGGACGAGGTCCCGGCGCGGGCGTGCGTGTCGGCGTGGCGGCGCGCGGTCGGGCACATGCCCCGTCGCCGGCTCCGGGGACAGTGCCAGCACGGCGTCGAGCGCGTCCGCCACCTGCCGTCCCAGCGCGACGTCGCCGCCTTCGACCTGGGACAGGGTGCGGTGCAGTGCGCAGAGGATGACGGCGTGGTCGGCGCGGCGCGGATGCAGGCAGGCGTCGCCCAGCAGCTCGAGCAGCGTTTCCTCGTGGCGGAAGCCGGCTTCGACGGCCGTCACGACGGCGGGAAACTCTTGCACGAACAAGTCGTCGGGTTGCGTCCGCAGCTTGGCCACGCGCGAGCGGAGGTCGCGGTGACAGCGCTGCAGGGCGGCCGCCGCGGCAGGGCGTGCCAGGCCGGGATCGGTGATTCGCATGATAGGCCTCAAACTTGTCTGTGGTGACAAGCAGTGTCTCGGTTGACGCCTGCGTTTCGTTTGATCTACCTCAAAAACGCCCGAATCTGTTGATTTCTGCGGACTGCCGGAAAAGCTGATTGATTCCGCCAATCCCGGCGGCCCGCGCGATCGAAAAAATCATCGGCAGAGCGCAGCGCATGAGCATATGCTGAATTCGTATATACATATACGGAGACGACGATGAAATTCGGTCCGACGCCCGCCCGCATGAGGGCTCACCTGCATCTGTCCCACATCCACCGGCCGCACATCCACCTGCCGCACATGCACCGCGACTGGCACGCGTTCGAACCCGTGCTGCGCGTCTGCCAGATCGTCCTGCTGGTCGTGCTGGCTTTGCCGTTCGCGCAATTCGTGGCGAAATCGATCGTGTGGTTGTTCGAAAGATTGTTCGGCTGATCAGTGAATCGATCAGCAGATTGAGCCGCGTCCGGGGCGCGGCTGCTTTAGCATGATCCGGATATCGACTTCCGATCCGGATCGCCATGCCCGTACCTGTTTTCGCCCGCCGCCGCGCCGCCCTGGCGCTGCTGTCCCTGCCGCTGTTGTCCCTCACCCTGTCGCGCCGCGTGGCGCATGCCGCCGAGCCGGATGGCAAACGCATTTCGATCATTGATACCGGTGCCGTCGCCGACGGTGCTACCGTCAATACGCGCGCCATCCAGGCTGCGATCGATCGGGCGGCCGGGCAGGGTGGCGGCACCGTCGTCGTGCCCGCGGGCGTGTTCGTCAGCGGTGCGCTGTTCCTGAAGCCGGGCGTCCATCTCCACCTCGAGCGGGGCGCGGTGCTGCGCTGCTCGACGGACATGCGCCACTTCCCCGTCCAGCGCACGCGCATCGAGGGCCACTTCGAAGAGCGTTTTAACCTTGGCTTGATCAACGCGGCGGGCTGCGACGGCTTGACGATCACGGGGGCGGGCACGCTGGACGGCGCCGGCCGGCCCATCTGGGACCGGTTCTGGCAGCTGCGCAATGCCGCCAAGGACAAGGCCGCGTTCCGCAACCTGGACGTGCCGCGCGCCCGCCTCGCGGTCATCGAGGGCTCGCGCGGCGTGACGGTGGACGGCATCACGTTCAAGGATTCGCAGTTCTGGAACCTGCACCTGTACCGGTGCCGCGACGTCGTCGTGCGCCGCTGCAGTTTCGAGGTGCCGGACGATTACGTGCAGGCGCCCAGCACGGACGGCATCGACATCGACAGCTGCCAGGACGTGCTCGTCGACGGCTGCCATTTTTCCGTGACGGACGATTGCATCGCCGCGAAGGGATCGAAGGGGCCGCACGCGCCGGACGACAAGGACAGCCCGCCCGTCGAGCGCGTGCGCGTGCGCAACTGCGTGTTCCGGCGCGGCCACGCCATGTTCACGTGCGGCAGCGAGGCGACCGTCGTGCGCGACGTCGTCGTCGAACATTGCACGGTGCGGGAGGTGGGCGCCGTCGCGCACCTGAAGCTGCGGCCGGACACGCCGCAACTCTACGAAAACATCGTGATGCGCGACCTGGTGCTGGATTCCGCCAAGGGCGAGATCGTGGCGATCCGGCCGTGGAGCCAGTACTTCGACCTGAAGGGCGAGGCGCCCCCGCATTCGTCCGTGCGCGGCCTCGTGCTGGACGGCATCCGCGGGCGGTTCGGTGCGTTCGGCATCGTCGCGCCGAATCCGGGCCAGACCGACATCGCGGGCGTCGTGCTGCGGAACTTCAATATGCAACTAACCGACGAGCGCCTGCAAGTAAAAGGCGCGCCCAGCCCGACGATGGAGAACGTCATCGTCAACGGCAAGCCCTACGCGGCGTAGGGCCTGCACGTCAGCAGCATGGATCAGCGCACGAGGCAGGGGCGCTTGTTGTCGAACTTCCAGCCAGGGATCAGGAACTGCATGGCGGCCGCGTCGTCGCGTGCGCCGAGGCCCATGTTCTTGTAGGCCTGGTGCGCCTTCTCCAGCTCGGCCTCGTCCAGCTCGATGCCCAGGCCCGGCCGCGCGGGCAGGTGCACGAGGCCGCCCTCGATCTTCAATGGCGCCTTCGTCAGGCGCTGGCCGTCCTGCCAGATCCAGTGCGTGTCGATGGCGGTGACCTTGCCGGGCGCCGCCGCGCCCACGTGCGTGAACATCGCGAGCGAGATGTCGAAGTGGTTGTTCGAGTGCGAGCCCCACGTCAGGCCGAACATCTGGCACAGCTGCGCGACGCGCACGGAGCCCTGCATCGTCCAGAAATGCGGGTCCGCGAGCGGGATGTCCACCGACTGCAGCTGGATCGAGTGGGCCATCTGGCGCCAGTCCGTCGCGATCATGTTCGTCGCCGTCGGCAGGCCCGTCGCGCGGCGGAATTCGGCCATCACTTCGCGGCCGGAGAAGCCGTTCTCCGCGCCGCACGGGTCTTCGGCGTACGCGAGGATGCCGTGCTTGTCGCGGCACACGCGCACCGCTTCCGCCAGCGACCACGCGCCGTTCGGGTCGAGCGTGATGCGCGCGTCGGGGAAGCGTTCGTGCATCGCGACGATTGCATCCATCTCTTCGTCGGCCGAGAACACGCCGCCTTTCAGCTTGAAGTCGTTGAAGCCGTAGCGCGCGCGCGCGGCCTCGCACAGGCGCACGACGGCGTCCGGCGTCAGCGCCGCCTCGTTGCGCAGGCGTAGCCAGTCGTCGTCCGCGTCCGGCTCGGCGCGGTACGCAAGGTTCGTCTTGGCGCGATCGCCGACGTAGAACAGATAGCCCAGCATCTCGACGGCGTTGCGCTGCACGCCTTCACCCAGCAACGCGGCGACCGGCACGCCCATGAACTGGCCGAGCAGGTCGAGAAGGGCCGATTCGACGGCGGTCACGGCGTGGATCGCCGTGCGCAGGTCGAACGTCTGCTGGCCGCGGCCGCCGGAGTCGCGGTCGGCGAACGCCGTGCGCATCGAGTTCAGCACGTTGTTGTATTCGCCCAGCGTCCTGCCGACGACAAGGGAGCGCGCGTCCTCGATCGTGCGGCGGATGTTCTCGCCGCCCGGCACCTCGCCGAGGCCCGTGTTGCCGGCGCTGTCCTTGAGGATGACGATGTTGCGGGTGAACCAGGGGCCGTGGGCGCCGGACAGGTTCAGCAGCATGCTGTCCTGGCCGGCGACGGGGACGACGCGGAGTTCGGTGACGACGGGGGCGCTGGTAACGATGGTGTTCATGGTTGTGTCGAGGGTGGAGAGTGTTATCGGGCCGACAGCGATGTCACGAGCTTGACGCGCTTGATATCGCCGACGACGAAGAGGTAGCAGGCAATGGCCAGCGCCGCGTTGGCGCCGACGTAGACGAGGGCGCCGGCGAACGAACCGGTCGCGTCGACGATGTAGCCGATGGCGATGGGCGTCGTGATGCCGGCCGTGTTGCCGAAGGTGTTGAACAGGGCGCCGGAGAGGCCGCCCGCTTCCTTCGGCGACGTGTCGGACACGACGGCCCAGCCCAGCGCGCCGACGCCCTTGCCGAAGAAGGCGAGCGACATCACGGCGACGACGAGCGTGTCGGCGTCGATGTAGTTACAGGCGATCATGCTCATCGACATCAGCATGCCCGCGACGATCGGCACCTTGCGCGACACGGACAGTGAGTAGCCGGCTTTCGCGAGGCGGTCGGACAGCCAGCCGCCGGTGATCCCGCCGAGGAAGCCGGCGATCGCCGGGAGCGACGCGACGAAGCCCGCCTTCAGGATCGTCATGTGGCGTTCCTGCACGAGGTACACGGGGAACCACGTGAGGAAGAAATAGGTCAGCGTCGTGATGCAGTACTGGCCGACGTAGACACCGAGCAGCATGCGGTTGCCCAGCAATTCCTTGATGCAGGCGAGCGTGTCCACCTGCCTGGCCTGTGCCGTACGGGCGCCGCTTTCGAGGTCGACGAGGGCACCGCCTTCCTGGATGTAGGCCAGTTCCGCTGGGTTGATCGACGGGTGGTCCTTCGGGCCGTGGATCGTCTTCAGCCACAGCCCGGCCATCAGGATGCCCAGCGTGCCCATCACGTAGAACACGCTGTGCCAGCCGAACGAATGCACGAGCCAGCCCATGATCGGGGCGAACAGCACGGTCGCGAAATACTGGGCCGAGTTGAACACGGCGGCCGCGAGGCCCCGTTCGTGCGTGGGGAACCACGCGGACGCGATGCGGCTGTTGCCGGGGAACGAAGGTGCTTCCGCCGCGCCGACGAGCAGGCGCAGCACGAACAGCAGGCCGACGGCGGCGCCACCCGTCACGAAGCCGGCCGCGCCGGTGAACAACGTGAACGTCGACCACAGGAAGATGCTGAAGAAATAGGTGATCTTCGAGCCGAAGCGGTCGAGCAGCCAGCCGCCCGGCAGCTGGGCGACGACGTACGACCAGGCGAATGCGGAGAACACGAAGCCCATCTGGACGCCCGACAGGCCCAGTTCCTTCTTGATGTCGGGCCCCGCGATCGAGATCGTCGCGCGGTCGGCGTAGTTGATCGTGGTGATGGCGAACAGCATGGCGAGGATCAGCCAGCGGGTCCGGGTCCGGGTCTGCACGGCGCTTGCCGCCTTGACGGTGTGTGCGTTGTTCATAGTCTCTTCCGTTCATGGTTAAAGAAGAGAGACATGCTGTTACCTGGCCGGCCGACCGCAGTGAGAGTGTCTCGGATGCTACCCGGATCGATCGTCCAGGTGGCTTATGTTCTGTAAATAATCATAAGCCGCGATCGATACACGATCAAACCAAAGGGTGACGTGAAGAATTCAAGAGTTGAATTAATTCAGGCGGAAGGTGGGGAGGACGTCGTGCAGGAACAGGTCCAGCACGGGGTTGTCGTTGTCGCGCCGGTACATGCACACCATGTCGACGGGCTCCGTCGCCATCTTGCGCATGACGATGCCGTCGAATTTCAGCCGGGCCGCGCCTTCCGCGATCAGCGCGGCGCCGATGCCCGCGCGCACGAGCGCGAGCATCGTGTGGACTTGCCCGACGTACTCCACGACGTCCGGCACGACGCCGGCGCGGGCGAAGCGCTCGGTCAGCATCTGGTGGAACGGCCGCGCCTCGTGCGGCGAGTACATGACGAACGGGCGGCCGTGCAGGTCGGCGAGCGTGGGCTCGAGGGGCCAGTTGTCCGCGTCGCGCTCGTGGACCGCGAGCATCAGCGATTCCGTCGCGATCAGTTGGCTGGCCAGCTCGCCGTTCACGGGGTGCGGGCGCATCAGCCCCAGGTCAAGTTCACCCGCGTTCAGCGCTTCCACCTGCACCGTGCTCACGAGTTCCTTCAACGTGAGCGACACGCCGGGCGCGCGCTCGCGCAACCGCCCCACGACTTCCGGCAGCAGGCTGTAGCCGGACGCCGACGTGAAGCCGATCGCGAGCGTCCCTTGCTCGCCCTTGGCGGCGCGGCGGGCGACGAATGCCGCTTCCTCGGCGATGCGCAGGATGCGCGCCGCTTCCGGAAAGAAGGCCCTGCCGGCCGCCGTCAGCCGCACGGAGCGGCTGTTGCGCTCCAGCAGACGGGCACCGACGTGGTGTTCGAGCAGGCGGATCTGGCGGCTCAGCGGCGGCTGCGTCATGTTCAGGCGTTCGGCCGCCCGGCTGAAGTGCAATTCCTCGGCAACGGCAACGAAGCAGCGGAGCTGGCTGATCTCGAACATTGGCTTTTCCTTGGGCAAATCCGGTGGACGACCGCGATTATGACCGATGCGCCGCCCGCCGGGTTCCTCGTGTTATCGTCGGGCCGGATCCAGTACGCACGGGAGGAAACATGAGTGTCGACCAGCGCATCGCCATCGTCACGGGCGCGACCGGCGGCATCGGGCAGGCATTGGTGCGGCGCCTGCTGCACGACGGGGCCAGCGTGATGCTGGCCGACCTGCACCAGGACCGCCTCGATGCCACGCGCGGGGAACTCGGGAAAGACTTCGACGTCGCCCGCATCGGCACCGCGGTGTGCGACGTGTCGCGCGAAGATCTCGTCGTCGCCGCCGTGGATGCGACGATCAAGCAGTTCGGCGCGTGGGACTACGTCGTCAACAACGCCGGGCGGATGCTGTTCAAGCCCATCGAAACGCAGACGGAGCAGGATTGGCGCGACATCCTCGACGTCGACCTGCTGGGCGCGTTCTTCTTCACCAAGCAGGCGTTCCTGCGCATGCGCCGCGGCGGCGCCATCGTCAACGTGTCGAGCGTGCACGCCGTCGAGACGGAACCCCTCGTTGCGCCGTATGCGGCCGCGAAGGCGGCGCTGCTGTCGCTCACGCGGTCGGCGGCACTGGAGGGCAAGGCGAAGGGCATCCGCGCGAACGCCGTGCTGCCGGGCGCCGTCGACACGCCGATGTTGTGGAGTAATCCGAACGTGGCGGCGGGCGTGGAAGTCATCGACAAGGCCGACGTGGGCGCCCCCGAGGACCTCGCCGCCGCCATCGCCTTCCTGCTGGCGGACGATGCCCGCTTCGTCGACGGCACGTCGCTGCGCGTCGACGGCGCGCGGCTGGCGCGCCTGTAGGGGTCAGTGCCAGCGCACGGGCATCAGCATCTTCGAGCGGAACCAGCGCGCCAGCAGGTTGCCGCACATCCGCACGATGCCCAGGTGGCCCATCACGTGGCGCTGGTACGTGAGGCCGTACATCGCGAGGGCGAACGGGCCCTTCACGTGCAGGTGGCGGATGCCGAGCGCGCGGTGCAGGATGCCGACGGCGCCCGCCCGGCCCAGCGACACGAGCGTGCCGTAGTCGCGGTACTGGAAGCCGGGCCGCGATTCCGGCGCCTTGTGCGCGAGCACCTGCGCGAGGTAGACGGCCTGCTGGCGCGCGGCCTGCGCGCTCGGGGGCGCCATCGCCGTCTTGTCCGGATTGAGCAAGGTGCAGCAGTCGCCCATCGCGTGGATGTCCGGGTCCGTCACGCTGCGCAGCCGCGCGTCCACGACGACCTGGTCGTTGCGGTTCAGCGCCACGTTCAGGCTCGTGCTGAAGCGCGGGCCCTTCACGCCGGCCGCCCACACGGTGATCGCGGCGGGGAACACGCGGCCGTCCGTCGTCTCGACTTCGTCCGCGCGCACTTCGGCCACCGCCGTGTCCGTGCAGATCTCGATGCCCATCGCGCGCAGCTTGCGCACGGCGAGGCTCGCGGCCTGCGCATCCAGCGACGGCAGCACTTGCGGGCCCCGCTCGACGATGCGGATCTGCACCTGGTGCGGCGACTCCAGTCCCGCGAGTCCGTAGTGGGCCAGCGTGTCGACCGTGTGGCGCAGGTCGGCCGCCAGCTCGATGCCGGTGGGGCCGGCGCCCACGATGACGATGTCGATCAGCGGCGCGCCGGCGTCGGTGCGGGCGTTGCGCCGCCGTCCGGCCTGTGCGCACAGGCCCAGGAAGCGCCGGCGGAAGCCTTCCGCGCCCGCCACGCTGTCGAGCGCCAGGCAGTGTTCCTGCGCGCCGGGGATGCCGAAGAAATTCGTCACGGAGCCGTACGCCAGCACGAGGCGGTCGTAGTCGATGACGGTGTGCGCGTCGGGCGCGTCGTCGAACCTGCTGCGGACCGTCAGCGTGCGACGGGCACGGTCGACGTGCACGACTTCGCCGCACACGAACGTGAAGTGGTTGTCGATGGCTTGCCGCGCGTAATCGATCATGTGGTCGGCCGGGTCGATGGTGCCGGCGGCGACGGCGTGCAGCAGGGGTTTCCAGAAGTGGGTGGGCGCGCTGTCGACGAGGATGACGCGGTCCCTGTGGCGGCTGCCCAGGCGGCGTCCGAGCCGGGTCGCGAGTTCGAGGCCGGCGACGCCGCCTCCGACGATGACGATGGACTGCATGGTGTGCTCCCTTCTTTTTCGAATCGATGGGGCGGGGCGGGTGGGCCGCCGGCGCCGCGCTGCATTCGCGCATCCGCCGGCGCAGTGCCCGCGGATGCCGGGAAGACTGCGATCAGTGCCGGGTGACCGGCATGGCTACCTTACGTACGTCCTTGCGCATGACGACCGGTTTGGACGCCTGTACGCCGATGCGCGCCGTGCGGGCGGCCGCGATGGCGCGCGGCGACGTCGTCACCGCGAGCGCCGCGTCGGGCTGCACGCCCAGCTGGTCCAGCACGACGGAATACGGGGCCTTGTGGCCGCGCGCCTCGAAATCGGCGCCCGTCAGCACGACGGAGAAGATGTGGTGTGCCGTGTCGCCGAAGCGGTGGCGCAGCTGTTCGCCGGCCTGGTCGTGCGGCAGTTCGGAGATCAGGGCACACGGCAGGCCGTCTTCGATCGCCTGGTCGAGCAGGCGCTCGGCGTCGTCGGCCGGTACGCCTGCCGTGCGGAATGCGGATAAGTCGAAGATGAACGCTTGTGCCGTCATGATGTTCTCCTTTTGCCAGTCGTTGTTGCTCGAATTGTTTTTACTATACGGCCGCGCGGGATAAAATAAAAATAAATAATTCTTAACAACGATAAGGAATTCCTTATGTATCCAGCCAGCTTCAAACAGTTGCAGGCATTGCAGCTCGTGGCGCGCCACCAGAGCGTGTCGCGCGCGGCGGAGGCGATGCACGTCACGCAGCCGGCCGTCTCGCTGCACCTGAAGCAGTTGGAGGATGCGGCCGGCGTGCCGCTGACGCGCCGCCAGGGCCGCAACATCCAGATGACGGCGGCGGGCGAACTGCTGGTGGGCTACGCGGAGCGCATCCTCGGCCTGTGGGAAGAGGCGGGCGACGAGATCGCGGCGCTGAAGGGCGTCACGTCCGGTACCTTGCGCATCGGCGCCGTGATGACGGCGGAGCACCTGCTGCCGCCGATGCTCGTGCGTTTCACGACGGGCCGCCCGCACGTGCGCATCAAGCTGCAGGTGGGCTCGCGCCCCGAAGTGATCGGCATGCTCAGTCGCGACGAAATCGACCTCGCCATCATGGGCACGCCGCCGCGCGAATTCCCCACGAGCGCGAGCCGCTTCGCGCGCCACCCGATGGCCTTCTTCGTCGCACCCGGCCACCCGCTGCTCGCGCAAGGCGCCGTCACGTTGGCCGACATCGCCGCGCACAACCTGCTCGTGCGCGAGCGCGGGTCGGGCACGCGCGCGGCGATCGAGCGCCGCTACGAAGAGGAGGGCGTGGCGCTCGCGATCGGGTCCGAGCTGTCCAGCAACGAGGCGATCAAGCAGATGACGGCGGCGGGCCTCGGCGTCGCGTTCCTGTCCGTCCACGCCTGCACCTTGGAAGTGCGCAACCGGCTGCTCAGCGTCCTGCCGGTGCCCGGTGTCGTCGTGCAGGGCGAGTGGCACGTGATGCACAAGGCCGCGCGCGCGATTCCCACCGTCGCGGCATCGTTCCACGAATTCATGGTGGAGCACGGCCAGCAGGTCATTTCGGACGAGCTGGAAAGCATTGCATGGAAGTGAATATTGAATATATACTTCGCATACGAATTGTATATGGAGTATATGATGGGTATCGTGAACATCGACGAGGAACTGCACGACCAGATCCGCAAGGCGAGCGCCGTGTCGTGCCGCTCGATCAACGCACAGGCCGCGTTCTGGGTGCGCATCGGCATGCTGTGCGAACTGCATCCGACGCAAAGCTTCAACGAGATCATGGCGAGCGAGCTGCGCGCGGCCGGGGTCGTGCCGCAGGCGCTGAAGGTGGCGTCATGACGAAGCGGCCGGAGGAGGTCGCGCTGCTCGCGGCCGCGGGCAAGCTCCTCGCGGACGTGTTCGCGCGGCTCGACGGCCTCTCCCTCGCCGGCATGTCGACCATGCAGGTCAACGACCTCGTCGACGACTTCATCGTGCACACGCTCGGCGCGCGGCCCGCCAGCAAGGGGCAGTACGGCTATGCGTTCGCGCTGAACGCGTCGCGCAACGACGTCGTGTGCCACGGCGTGCCGTCGCCCGCGGAGGTGCTGCAGAACGGTGACATCGTGAACTTCGACATCACGTTGGAAAAGGACGGCTACATCGCCGACTCCAGCAAGACCTATCTCGTGGGTGACGTGGCGCCGGAAGCGGCGCGGCTCGTGCGCGTGACGTACGAGGCGATGTGGAAGGGCATCCGCGCCGTGCGTCCCGGCGCGCGCCTGGGCGACGTGGGGCATGCGATCGAGCGCCACGCCACGCGCCACGGCTACGCCGTCGTGCGCGAGTACTGCGGACACGGCATCGGACGCGAGATGCACGAACCGCCGCAGGTGCTGCACTGGGGCCGACCGCGCACGGGCCTCGTGCTGCGCGAAGGGATGGTGTTCACGATCGAGCCGATGCTCAACGCGGGCCGCCATGCGGTGCGCACGGAGGACGACGGCTGGACCGTGCGCACGTGCGATGGCGCGCTGTCCGCGCAGTTCGAGCACACGGTCGCCGTCACGCGCACGGGCGCGCGCGTGCTCACGTTGCGGGCTGGCGAGAAGATCCCGGCCTGACGGCCTGGCCGCCCGTCAATCCGCGCCGAGCTGGCGCTCCCAATAGCCCGGCGTGTTGTAGACCGCCTTCAGGTGGTCGATGAAATGCCGGATCTTCGCCGGCAGGTAGCGCTGCTGCGGGAACACGGCCTGGATCGGGTAGTTCCCGACCGCGAAGTCGTCCAGCACCGTCACCAGTTCCCCCCGTTTCAGCTCGGCCTGGATTTCCCACGTCGAGCGCCAGCCGATGCCGAGGCCTTGCCTCACCCAGTCGAACAGCAGTTCGCCGTCGTTGCAGGCGAGGTCGCCGTCCACGCGCACGGCGAACAGCTTGCCGTCGCGCTGGAACGTCCAGCCCCGCTGCTGGCCGCCCTGCAGGTTGAACGCGAGGCAGTTGTGGCGCGCGAGGTCTTCCGGCGACCGGGGCACGCCGTTGCGCTCGAAGTAGTCGGGCGTGCCGCACACGACGCGCCGGTTCGGGAACAGCGGGATCGCGACGTAGTTCGGGTCCATCACTTCGCCGATGCGGATCGACATGTCGTAGCCTTCGCGCACGAGGTCCACGACGCTGTCCGTGAAGTTGAACGACATCTTGAGTTCCGTGTGGATCGCGCGGAACGCGGGCGCGTGCGGCGCCACATGCTTGCGGCCGAACGCCGCGGGCGCCGAGACGACGAGGTGGCCCCGCACCGTGCTGCGGCCCGCGCTGATGCTGTTTTCCGTGATGTCGAAGTCGCGCAGCAGCTGGCGGCACGGTTCGATGAATTGTTCGCCCAGCGCGGTGAGCGTGAGGCCCCGCGTGGAGCGGTGCATGAGGCGCACGCCGAGGCGCTGTTCGAGCGCATCGAGGCGCCGGCCCATGACGACGGGCGTCACCCCTTCGGCCAGCGCGGCCCCCGCGAAACTGCCTTTTTCCGTGATGAGGACAAAGCTGCGTATTTCCGTGTACCGATCCATGCGTTCTCTCAGACTCAATACTTAAAGTATCGACAGTGCCGATAATAGCAGCAATTCAACTTGCGGTGCGTTATCGATATGCTGGGTCTGTCATCCAAAACCAACCATACCAACGGAGGAGAACATGGCCCGAATGAGAGCGATCGACGCCGCGGCGGAAGTGCTGCGCAAGGAAGGTGTGAGCACGGTGTTCGGCGTGCCCGGCGCCGCGATCAACCCGTTTTACTCGGCAATGAAGAAGAACGGCGGCTTCGAGCACGTGCTCGCCCGCCACGTGGAAGGCGCGTCGCACATGGCCGAGGGCTACACCCGCGCCAAGGCCGGCAACATCGGCGTGTGCATCGGCACGTCGGGTCCGGCCGGCACCGACATGATCACGGGCCTGTACTCGGCGCAGGCCGATTCGATACCTATCCTATGCATCACGGGCCAGGCCCCCCGCGCCCGCCTGTACAAGGAAGACTTCCAGGCCGTCGACATCGAGACGATCGCCAAGCCGGTCACCAAGTGGGCCGTCACCGTGCGCGAGCCGGACCTCGTCCCCCGCGTGTTCCAGCAGGCGTTCCACATCATGCGCTCCGGCCGTCCTGGCCCCGTGCTGATCGACCTGCCGTTCGACGTGCAGGTGGCCGAGATCGAATTCGACATCGACACCTACGAACCGCTGCCCGTCTACAAGCCTGCCGCGACGCGTGCCCAGGCCGAGAAGGCCCTCGCGATGCTGAACGCCGCGGAGCGTCCGCTGATCGTCTGCGGCGGCGGCGTGATCAACGCGGACGCCGCGGCCCGCCTGCAGGAATTCGCCGAGATCGTCGGCGTGCCCGTCGTCCCGACATTGATGGGCTGGGGCGCGATCCCCGACGACCACCCGCTGATGGCCGGCATGGTCGGCCTGCAGACGTCGCACCGCTACGGCAACGCGACGATGCTGGAATCGGACTTCGTCATCGGCATCGGCAACCGCTGGGCGAACCGCCACACGGGCTCCGTCGACGTCTACAAGAAGGGCCGCAAGTTCGTCCACATCGACATCGAGCCCACGCAGATCGGCCGCGTGTTCGGCCCGGACTACGGCATCGTCTCCGACGCCGGCGCGGCACTGGACCTCCTCATCGACGTCGCCCGCGGCATGCAATCGATCGGCGGCCTGCCGGACCGCAGCGCCTGGGCCGCGCAATGCCAGGAGCGCAAGCGCACCTTGCTGCGCAAGACCCACTTCGACGCGGTGCCGATCAAGCCGCAGCGCGTCTACGAAGAGATGAACCGCGCATTCGGCAAGGACACGACGTACGTCAGCACGATCGGCCTGTCGCAGATCGCCGCCGCGCAGTTCCTGCACGTGTACAAGCCGCGCAACTGGATCAACTGCGGCCAGGCCGGCCCGCTGGGCTGGACCGTGCCGGCAGCACTGGGTGTCGTCGCGTCCGGTGCGAAGACGGACGTCGTCGCGATCTCCGGCGACTACGACTTCCAGTTCATGATCGAGGAGCTCGCGGTCGGCGCGCAGTTCAAGCTGCCTTACCTGCACGTTGTCGTCAACAACGCCTATCTCGGCCTGATTCGCCAGGCGCAGCGCAATTTCGACATGGATTACTGCGTCCAGCTGGCGTTCGAGAACATCAACGCCCCGCAGCTCGGCGCGTACGGCGTGGACCACGTCGCGGTGGCCGAGGGTCTGGGCTGCAAGGCGATCCGCGTGCGCCAGGTCGACGACATCCAGCCCGCGTTCGCGGAGGCTCGCAGGTTGATGGCGCAGCATCGCGTGCCGGTGATCGTCGAGATCATCCTGGAGCGCGTGACGAACATCTCGATGGGCTCGGAGATCGACGCCATCAACGAATTCGAGGCGCTGGCCGACCATCCGGGCGACGCGCCCACCGCCATCCGCGCCTGAAGCAACACGAGGAGACTGACATGCCAAGATTCGCAGCCAACCTGACCATGCTGTTCAACGACCTGCCGTTCCTCGACCGCTTCGAGGCGGCGTACGAGGCCGGGTTCAAGGGCGTCGAATACCTGTTCCCGTATGCCTTCGAAAAGGAAGCGCTGGCGGAACGCCTGCAGCAGTACGGCCTCACGCAGGTCCTGCACAACCTGCCGGCCGGCGACTGGGACAAGGGGGAACGTGGCATCGCCGTGCTGCCGGGCCGCGAGGCCGAGTTCCGCGCAGGCGTCGCCCGCGCCATCGACTACGCGAAGGCGCTGAACTGCCGCCAGGTCAACTGCCTCGTCGGCATCGCGCCGGCCGGCATCGATGCGGGCACGCTGCGCCGCACCGTCATCGAGAACCTGCGCTATGCGGCCACGCAACTGAAGCAGGCCGGCATCAAGCTGCTGATCGAGCCGATCAACACGTATGACATTCCCGGCTTCTACCTGACGACGACCCGGCAGGCGCTGGACCTGATCGAGTCGGTCGGCGCGGACAACCTGTTCGTCCAGTACGACGTCTACCACGCCCAGCGCACGGAAGGCGAGCTGGCGAAGACGGTGGAACGCAACCTGGCCCGCATCGCGCACATCCAGGTCGCGGACAACCCGGGCCGCAACGAGCCGGGCACCGGAGAGATCAACTATCCGTTCCTGTTCAAGTATCTGGACCGCATCGGCTACGACGGCTGGATCGGCTGCGAATACAAGCCCGCCGCGGACACCCGCGCGGGCCTGGACTGGATCGCCAAGCTGGCCGGTTAATCACAACACGCAAGGAGACATATCATGGCAAACATCGGATTCATCGGACTGGGCATCATGGGTGCCCCGATGGCGGGACACCTCATCAACGACGGCCACACGCTGTTCACGAACACCGTCGGCCCGACCCCGTCGGCCCTCGTCGAGGCGGGCGCCCGCGTGTGCCTGAACGGCGCCGAAGTGGCGTCGCAGGCGGACATCATCTTCATCATGGTCCCGGACACGCCGCAGGTGGACGAGGTCCTGTTTGGCAAGGACGGTGTCGCATCGGCTCTGTCGGCCGGCAAGATCGTCGTCGACATGAGCTCGATCTCGCCCGTCGCCACGAAGGACTTCGCCCGCCGCATCAATGGGCTGGGCTGCGAATACCTGGACGCCCCGGTGTCCGGCGGCGAAGTGGGCGCCAAGGCCGCAAGCCTGACGATCATGGTCGGCGGCAGCGAGGCGGCGTTCGCCACGGTCAAGCCGCTGTTCCAGAAGATGGGCAAGAACATCACGCTCGTCGGCGGCAACGGCGACGGCCAGATCACGAAGGTCGCGAACCAGATCATCGTGGCGTTGACGATCGAAGCCGTCGGCGAGGCGCTGCTGCTGGCCGCCAAGGCCGGTGCCGATCCGGCGCGCGTGCGCGACGCACTGATGGGTGGCTTTGCCGCGTCGCGGATCCTCGAAGTGCACGGCGAACGGATGGTCAAGCGCACGTTCGCGCCGGGCTTCCGCATCGACCTGCACCGCAAGGACCTGAACCTGGCGCTGACCACCGGCCGCCAGCTGGGCGTCGCGCTGCCGAACACCGCCACCGCGCAGGAGCTGTTCAACACCTGCGCCGCGCATGATGGCGGCGGGTGGGACCACTCCGCGATGGTGCGGGCGCTCGAGATCATGTCGAACTTCGAGATCGGCCAGAAACAAGCCTGACCGGACACGCGACGCGAATGTTATCCGGCATGCTGACCTTGCCGTAGGGTGGGCACCCCGTGCCCACCAAAAGCATGCATCGCGGTGACGCATGGTGGGCACGGGGTGCCCACCCTACGAGAGGAGACGACAATGACGACAACAATTTCGATGAACCCGCGCGAACTGCTGGCCAGCATGTTCACCGCCGCCGTGGACGCGGCCCAGCCGGCACTGTGCATTCCGCGCAACCTGCCGGCGCCGCCGAAGGGCCGGACGGTCGTGATCGGCGCCGGCAAGGCGTCCGCCGCGATGGCACAGGCGCTGGAAAAAAGCTGGTCGGGTCCTTTGTCGGGCCTCGTCGTCACGCGCTACGGTTATGCCGTACCGTGCGAGCGCATCGAGATCGTCGAAGCCGCCCACCCGGTGCCCGACGCGGCCGGCCGCGAAGCCGCCCAGCGCATGCTGCGCACGGTGCGCGGCCTGTCGGCGGACGACCTCGTGATCTGCCTGATCTCCGGTGGCGGCTCCGCGCTGCTGCCGCTGCCGGGCGAGGGCGTCACGCTGGAAGACAAGCAGGCGATCAACCGCGCGCTGCTCGCATCCGGCGCCAGCATCACGGAAATGAATTGTGTGCGCCGCCACCTGTCTGCCATCAAGGGCGGCCGGCTGGCCGCGGCGTGCCACCCGGCGCGCGTCGTGAACCTCCTCATTTCCGACGTCCCCGGCGACAACCCGATGGACATCGCCTCCGGACCCACCGTCGCCGATCCGACGACGTGCGCGGACGCGCTGGAGGTCGTGCGCCGCTACGGCATCGACTTGCCCGCCGGCGCGCGCCGGCTGCTGGAATCGGGCATTGGTGAGACGGTCAAGCCGGGCAACCGCCGCCTGGAAAACGTCACGACGCACATCGTCGCCTCGCCGCAGATGGCGCTGGAAGCGGCGGCCGACGTCGCCCGCAAGGCCGGCGTCACGCCGCTGATCCTCGGCGACAGCATCGAGGGCGAGGCGCGCGACGTGGCCAAGGTCATGGCCGGCATCGCGCTGCAGGCGAAGCGCCACGGCCAACCGGTCGCGGGGCCGTGCGTGCTGCTGTCCGGCGGCGAGACGACCGTCACCATCCGCGGCGACGGCCGCGGCGGGCGCAACGTGGAATTCCTGCTGGCGCTCGCCGTTGCGCTAGACGGCGCGCCCGGCATTCATGCGCTGGCCGGCGACACGGACGGCGTCGATGGCGCCGAGGAAATCGCCGGCGCGTTCGTCACGCCCGACACCCTGGCGCGCGGCTGGGAACGTGGTCTGCCGCCGCGCGCGAGCCTCGAGAACAACGACGCGCACACGTTCTTCCGTGCGCTGGGCGATTCCCTCATCACGGGTCCCACCTTGACCAACGTGAACGATTTTCGCGCGATCTACGTGGCCTAGACCAACGCGCGCACCCGACCTTCCCTTTAGCGGGTGCGCCGCGGCGGCGGTGCACCCGTTTTTTTTATTCCAGACTAGGACAGCCCCATGCTACGCCAACGCCGTGCCCGCATCCTGGCCACTCTCGGCCCCTCCAGTTCCACTCCCGACCAGATCTACGCGCTGGCGCTCGCCGGCGCCGACGTGTTCCGCCTGAACTTCAGCCACGGCAGCCACGACGACCACGTCGCGCGCTACCACGCGATCCGCAACGTCGAGCGCGACATCGGCCGCCCCATCGGCATCCTGATGGATCTGCAAGGCCCGAAGCTGCGCGTGGGCCGCATGGCCGGCGGCAAAGCCACGCTGGAGACGGGCAGCCGCTTCCGCCTCGACCTCGATCCGCAAGAAGGCAACGCGACGCGCGCCGGCATGCCGCATCCCGAGATCTTCGCGGCGCTGCGGCCCGGCACCGACCTGCTGCTGGACGACGGCAAGCTGCGCCTGCGCGTCGACGCCTGCGGCGCGGACTTCGCCGAGACGACCGTGATGGCGGGCGGCGCGCTGTCGGACCGCAAGGGCGTCAACGTGCCCGGCGTCGTGCTGCCGATTTCCCCGCTGACCGCGAAGGACCGCGCCGACCTCGCGTTCGGCCTCGAGCTGGGCGTGGACTGGGTCGCGCTGTCGTTCGTGCAGCGTCCCGAGGACATCGTCGAGGCGCGTGGCCTGATCGGCGACCGCGCGTGGATCATGGCGAAGCTGGAAAAGCCGGCCGCCATCGATGCGCTGGACGGGATCGTGCAGCTCGCGGACGGCATCATGGTCGCGCGCGGCGACCTGGGTGTCGAACTGCCGCCGCAGCAGGTACCCGTGCTGCAGCGCCGGATCGTGCATGCCGCGCGTGCGGCCGGGCGTCCCGTCGTCGTCGCCACGCAGATGCTGGAATCGATGACGGCCGCACCCGTGCCCACGCGGGCGGAAGTGTCCGACGTCGCCACCGCGATCTACGAGGGCGCCGATGCCGTCATGCTGTCGGCCGAATCCGCGTCCGGCCAGTATCCCGTGCAGTCCGTGGCAGTGATGGACAACGTGATCCGCGAAGTCGAACAGGACCCGCGCTGGCGCGACGGCCTGGACGCGAGCCACCAGAGCGCCGACAAGACGACGGCGGACGCCATCTGCTGCGCGCTGCGTCGCGTGACGAACCTGCTGGCCCCGGCCACGACCGTCACATACACCTCGAGCGGCGCCACGTGCCTGCGCGCGAGCCGCGAGCGGCCGTCCGCGCCTATCCTCGCGCTGACGCCGCACGCGGCGATCGCTCGCCGCCTCGCGCTCGTGTGGGGCGTGCACCCGGTGGCGTTCCAGGAAGCGGAAGGGTTCGATCGCATGGTGGCGGACGGCGTTGCCGCGGCGCGCTTCCACGGCCTGGCCGATGCCGGCGACGACGTCGTCGTGGTGGCGGGCTTCCCGTCCGGCCGGCCGGGACGCACGAACCTGCTGCACGTCGTGCGCGTGGGCGAGGAAGGGGCGCCGTGAGTTTGTGCGCAACTTCGCGGCGGCGGCTCTGGTAAGGTAGCAGTCCCACCACCGACAGGAGACGCGCATGAAGACCCAGGCAGAAAAATCGAGAGCGTTCGTCGAGCTGCACCGGCGCGGCCACTGCTTCGTCATCCCGAACCCGTGGGACGCCGGCTCGGCGAAGCTGCTGGAACACCTGGGCTTCCCGGCGCTCGCGTCGACCAGCGCCGGGTTCGCGTTCTCGAAAGCGAAGACGGATCCGACGATCACCGTGCGCGAGATGTTCCCGCACCTGGCCGAACTGGCGGCCGCCACGGACGTGCCCCTGTCCGCCGACCTGCAGGCGGGCCTCGGTCCGGCCCCCGCCGATGCGGCCTGCACGATCGTCGAGTCGGCGGCGACGGGCATCGTCGGCTGCTCCATCGAGGATGCGGCCGACGACCCGGACCAGCCGTTGTTCGACATCGGTCTCGCGACGGAACGCATCCGCGCCGCGGCCGAGGCGGCGCGCGGCCTCGACTTCAAGTTCACGCTGACCGCACGCGCGGAAAACTTCCGTGTGGGCCGTCCCGACCTCGCCGACACCATCCGCCGCCTGCAGGCCTATCAGGACGCAGGCGCCGACGTACTGTTCGCACCCGGCCTGCGCACGCGCGAGGACATCGCGGCCGTCGTGAGCTCGGTCGACCGGCCCGTGAACGTCATGGTCGGCTTTCCCGGCTTCGACCTGGACGTCGCGACGCTCGCGCAACTGGGCGTCACGCGCGTGAGCACGGGCGCGTCGCTCGCGCGGGCCGCGTACGGCGCGCTGGTGCGCGGCGCGCGCGAGATGCTGGACCACGGCACGTTCGGCTACGCGGCCGAGGCGATGCAGGCGGGGGACCTGAACCGCATCTTCACGCCGCCGGGCTGATTTCTTGCCGCTGTGTTCCTCGCTGTACCGGAACGGAACAGCCGGGTGAACCAGGACGGCGCAGTTCGGGCGGGCCGCCCCGTGCAATAGTGGTGGCGCGCCATGGAATGGTTCCTGCAATGATCGTAGGCAGACCGGCGGCAAACGCCGGCACCGACCATCACGGAGACAGGGGCACGACCGACCATGGCATCTCGCACACATCTGCACCGGGCCGCGCTCGCGGCCGCGGTCTTCTGCCACATGCGGGCCGTGGCCGAACCGGACGTGCCGATCGCCGTCGTCGAGATCGTCGGCACGACGCCGCTGCAGGGCGCGGCCGTCGCGCGCGAACGGATGCCGGCAAACGTGCAGGCGCTCGATGCCGATGCCGTCAACGGCGGCGCCACGCTGACGGATGCGCTGAACCGCCGGCTGGGCAGCGTCGTCGTGCACGAGATCCAGGGTAATCCGTTTCAACCGGACGTCAGCTACCGTGGCTTTACGGCGTCGCCGCTGCTCGGCACGCCGCAGGGATTGTCCGTCTACGTGGACGGCGTGCGCATGAACCAGCCGTTCGGCGACGTCGTCAGCTGGGACCTGATCCCGCGCGCCGCGATCGCGTCGCTGACGTTGATGCCGGGCTCGAACCCGTTGTTCGGACTGAACACGCTGGGCGGTGCGCTCGCCGTGCGCACGAAGGACGGCTGGCACGATGCGGGCACCTTTGTTTCGGCGCAGGGCGGCAGCGCGGGCCGAGCGGAGATCGGGTTCGGACAGGGCGGCCATGACGACCACGGCCTGCATTGGTTTGCCACGGGCACCGGATTTCGCGACGGCGGCTGGCGCGCCGCGTCGCCCACGCGCCTGGGCCAGCTGTTCGGCAAGGTCGGTTGGCACGACACGACGACCGACGCGACATTGAGCGCGGCATTTTCCACGAGCCGCCTGGCCGGCAACGGGCTGCAGGAACAGCGGCTGCTGGCACGGGATTACGCGAGCGTGTACACGACGCCGGACATCACGCGTAACCGCGCCATGCTGTTCAATGCGACGGCGAGCCACGACCTCGGCGACGACGTGCTGGTGTCCGCGAACGCCTACTTTCGCCACATCCGCACGTCGACGCTCAACGGGGACGTGAACGAGGACGCCCTGGGCGACGGCGGGGCTGCGTGGACCGGGCTCCTGAACCGCACGGCCGGCACGCAGGCGAACTACGGCATGGGTGCACAGGCCACGGTCGCCGGCCACCTGACGGTGGGCGCGGCGTTCGACGCGAGCCGCGCGGACTTCCGCCAGGGCGCGCAATACGGCGTCGTGAACGGGGACCGTAGCGTGTCGCCCGCGGCCGCGTTCGCGGACGACACCCGCGTCGATCTCGTCGGGCATACGCGCACGTGGAGTGTGTACGCGACGGAGCAGGTGCGCGTGCGCGGCGGCTTGCACGTCACCTTGTCCGGCCGCTACAACGGCACGGCCGTGCACAACCGCGATCGCATCGACCCCGGCGGCGGCCCCGGCTCCCTCGACGGCGACCACCACTTCGCGCGCTTCAACCCGGCCATCGGCATCACATCGTCGCCGTCCCGGCACCTCAACGCGTACGCGGGCTACGACGAAGGCAGCCGCACGCCGACGGCGGTGGAACTGGGTTGCGCCGACCCCGCCAATCCGTGCAAGCTGCCGAACGCGATGGCGGGTGACCCGCCGCTGAAGCAGGTCGTCACGCGCACGTGGGAGGCGGGCCTGCGCGGCACGGCGCACGGCGTGCGCTGGAACGCCGGCGCGTTCCAGGCGACGAACGACGACGACATCCTGTTCGTGGCCGACAATGCCGCCGGCTACGGCTACTTCCGCAACGTCGGCCGGACGCGGCGTCGCGGCGTCGAGCTGGGCGCCGACGGCCGCGCCGGTCCCGTGACGCTGTCCGCGCGCTACACGTACCTCGACGCGACGTTCGGCAGCGGCGAGACCGTGGGCAGCCCGGGCAACAGCAGCGCGGATGCCGCCGGCAATATCGCGGTGCGGCCAGGTGACCGCTTGCCGCTGCTGCCGCGCCACGTGCTGAAGGCGCGGGCCGAGTGGCGCGTGACGCCCGCGTGGACGGTGGAAGCGGGCATGCTGGCAGTGTCCGATGCGCCGGCGCGCGGCAACGACAACGGCCTGCACCGGCCGGATGGCCAGGCTTTCCTTGGCAGCGGGTGGACGCCGGGCCATGCCGTCTTCGACTTCGGCGCGACGTACGACTTGGCGCCGCGCCTGCGCGTATTCGTCCAGGTCGACAATGTGTTCGACCGGCGCTACGCGACGGCGGCGCAGCTGGGCGTCACGGGCTTCACGGCCGACGGTACGTTCGCGGGCGCAAGCGGTCGCGCCGTGCACTCGGCGTTTTATGCGCCAGGCGCGCCGCGCAGCGTGCGCGTGGGCGTGCGCTATGCGTTCGAGTGAACGGGTCTCACGCCCACAGCCGGTACAGCCAGAACGACTCGTCCTCGACGAAGCGGCGCGCGAATTCGGCCGGCGTGAAACCCGTGATGCGGCGCACGGTGCGCGTCATGTGGGCCTGGTCGGCGAAACCTTCGTCCAGTGCCAGCGCGGCCCAGTCGAACGGCTGGCCCGCCTCGTGGCGGTCGCGCGCGGCGAAGAACAGGCCTTCCGTGCGCACGATGGCCTGCCATTCGCGCAGCGAGCGGCCGCTGAACGACTTGATGCGGCGCTCGACGTGGCGCGGGCTGTGCTCGCGCCGCCATTCGTGCGCGTGCCAGGCGAGCCGCTCCACCCAATGCCGTCCGATCTGGCGCAGCGACGGCTGGTCCGTCGCGCGTCCGCACACCGCCTGCCAGCGGCGCGCGAGGTGGCGTTCGAGCACGGCGATGAGGTCGGCGTCGGGGCTGGCCAGTAGCGCTTCCCACATCGGCGTCCACTCGGGGCCCATGACGTCGGCGGCGCGCACGAACCGGTCCTGGATGCTCGCGAGGTCGAGCCCGAACAGCGCCTGTGCCGCGTCCGCGCGGAAGATCGCCATGCAGCCGTGGCCCGTCGTCTCGGCCCACGTGGTGACGGGATGCGCCTGCGTGCCCGAGACCATGCAGTCGGCGCCCAACGGTTCCCATTCAGGGCCGTGCGGACCCTGGCGCACGGCGCCCACGTCGATGCCGTGGAGCCACGACAGCGAGACGCAAGGCGACGACGGATAGTGCGACAGGCGCTGCGCGGCATCGAGCTGCAAGCCCCGCGTGTCGCGGCCGACCAGCGCGACGAGCGCGCCCTGCAGCGACGCGGGCGGCAGGCGCAGCCAGTCGGTGGGCGCGCCGGACGGCGTCGTGAAGCGGGGTCCGCGCGTGAGCGGGTCGGGGCAGGGAGCGCGTCGGTCCGGTCCTGCGCAAGACCCGTCCGGGCTCATTGAACGGGTTCCCATCCCGTCTTCGTCCAGCGCAGCAGCGTCGGCGACAGCGGATTGGGCACGTTTTTCATCACCTGCTTCGTCAGACCGCGCAAGGCGTCGATGGCTTTCGGTGTGTCCTCGCCGACGTAGAACACGGCATCCTTGGCGGGCGCCGCGACGATCAGGACGCCGCTTTGCGCCTCGGCCAACGGTGCCCAGCTGTCGTGCATGATCAGGCGGCTGGAATCGTACGCATCGCCGGCCACGCGTCCGATCTCGCCCGGTTTCGCAATGGGCGCCTTGGGCATCAATGGTTCGAGTGTCGCTTTCAGATTGTCGAGGCCGAGTTGGAACACCTGGTCGGCATTCATGTCGAGGCGCTTGACATCGTCGCTCGTCATCGTGCGCATTGCGCGCGGCGTATCCAGCACCGGTACGACGACGAAGCCGCCGGCTAGGGGCCAGGTCTGGATTTTCCGGCCGGCCGCCGCGTCATATTGGCGGATGTATTCTTCCGGTCGGACCACGAGGCGCACGGCTTCCTTGGCCGGCGGTGCGTTTCGGCTCGCGATCACCTGGGCCACGCCGCGCGCGAAGCGGTCGATCTCGGCCTGGCAGTCGTCGGCGCTGTTGTGGCAGTACCGGTAGACCCGATCGAGATTCGCCTGCATCGCGCCGATGGAAAGGGTGAGGGGACCTTTCACCGCGACGGTCTCGCCGCCGAGCGGCTGTTGCCGGATCTGCGCGGCCACGAAATCCGTGAACCCGGCTTCGTCGCCGGGAACCGGCGCGGCGCAGGCGTGTGCCATCGCTGCCATCGCGGCAACGGCAATGAACGGGGTGCGGTAGTGGTACAAGCTGGTCTCCTCGACATGCAGTCATATGTTCGCCCGATTGAGCGCGAGCTTGCATTGTAAAGGCTCCGTTGACGTCGTGGTGTCATTCTGCCAACAGCGGACCTGGCGCGTCGCGCCGCCGTACGGCTAAGAGGAGGTGGTGCCGCGCTCGCTGCTGGTCGCTGCGACGGGCATCGCCCCTTCGTGCCGCGCGGGCTGCCACGCCCTGCGCGCCAGCAACAGGTCCGCCAACAGGGCCAGTGCAAACGCAGCGGCACCGACCAGCATCGGGTAGCGGTGGTCGCCCCCGGTCGCCGCGAACAGCCAGGAATACGCGTAGCCGGCCAGCGCCTGGAACAGGGCGAACACGGTCGTCGCACGGCTCCACGCGGCGCCCTGCGCAGGCACGTCCTGCGGCAGCGTGTGGCGGATGCGGCCGAGCGTCAGCGGGACGATGCCGGGCGGGTAGGTGCCGATGACGAACGTGGCGGCGACGAGGATGGCCACGTGATGCGCGAGTACCAGTGCTGCCGCCGCGCCGATCTGCAGGGCCAGCGTAAGGCGCATCGCATTGCCGATGCCCATGCGCTCGCCCGCGATCCCGTACAGCATCGGCCCGGCCGTCGCGCCGATGCCGTAGACGATCCAGAACAGCGCCGCCGTGTGCGTACCCATGTGCAGGCCACGCGCGACGTAGTCGACGAGGAAGACCATCATCGGCACGAGGCCGACGGCCTGCAGCGCGTACTGGCCGTAGACGAGCTTCAGCGCGAAGCCCGCGCGCGCGGGCGCCTTGCCGCCGGCTGCAACGGACGCGGACGCCGGGCCATGCGGCCACCAGCGCCAGCTGGCCAGCGTGAGCAGCAGCGACAACGCGCCGAGGCCGGCCCAGGTGGCGGCAAGGCCTTCGTTCAGCAGCAGCGGCACGACGGTGCCCGACGCCGCGATGCCGAGGCCCAGGCCGAGGAAGATCGCGCCGCTCGCGGCGCCGCGCCGTTCCGCCGGCAGCCGCGGCAGGATCGTGAGCGCGGCCAGCACCATGATGATGCCGCCCGCGAGGCCCGACAGGAAACGCCAGCCGAAGAACCACGCGACGGACAGCGGCACGGCGCAGGCGAAAAAGGCGATGGACGCGAGCGCCATCATGGCCTGCAGCGTGCGCCGCGCGCCGATGCGTGCGGCCAGCGGCCGGCCGGCGAGCGCGCCCGCCAGGTAGCCGAGCAGGTTGGCGGCGCCGAGGAACACGACGTCGCGCGCCGCGAACCAGTGCGCCTCGATCAGCGGCGGTATCAGCGGCGTGTACGCGAAGCGCGCGAGGCCGATGCCGACGAGGCTCGCGCACAGGCCGGCCAGGATGGCGCGCGTGGCCGCGGCGGTGTCCAGCGTGGTGTCCGGGTTCGTATCCATGGCTTCGTCCTTGTCGAGTGGCGCGGCGCGGATGGCGGCGTATGTTTGACAGGTTAGTCAAACTTGACAGGTGTGTCAAGAATGGCGACAATCCGTGCCATGGCAGGTACTAAACAATTCGACGAAGACGAGGTGCTGGACCGCGCGATGCTGCTGTTCTGGCGGCGCGGGTTCGGCGCGACGTCGATGCAGGACATCGCCCAGGCGACGGGCGTCCTGCGCGGTTCGCTGTACCACGCGTACGGCGACAAGCAGGCGTTGTTCCTGCGGATCTTCGAGCGCTACCGCACGTGGTTCCTCGCGCGCCTGCGCGACGCGCTCGACGCGCCCACGGCGGAGGAGGCGCTGCGGCGCTACCTGCGCTTTGCGATCGACACGGTGACCGCGGTCGACGACGATGCGATCACGCGCGGCTGCCTGTCGACGAAGACGGCGATCGACGAGACGGCGATGGACGATGCGATCCGCGCCGCGCTGCGCGGCCTGCTGGACAGCGTGCAGGCCCAGTTGGTGGAACGCCTGGCGCGGCCCGACGCAGCGGGACGGCTTGCGCTGCCGCCTGCATCGGCCGCGCGGCTCGTCGCGACGACGACGCGGGGCATGGTCGTGCTCGAGCGCGTGTATCGCGATCCGGCCCAGTTGCAGGCCGTCGCGGACGATCTCGTGCAGCTGATCTTCGCGCGGCGGGCCTGAACGGCCCACCGGCCGCCGTCAGGCCATGTCCAGCGTCGTCTGTTTGCGCAGCAAGGCCCACAGCGAGTAGGCGCCGATCAGCGTCCCGAACGGAAAGTTGAGCAGACCGAGCGCACTGATGACGATGATGAAGACGCGTGCAGTGCGACTGCCTTTCAGCAGCGCCACGCCGGCGATCACGTCGACGAGTGCCAGCAGGATGAAGAAGCCGAGGAACACGGCACCGAGGCCGATGACGAAACCCGGCAAGTGCGCGTCCCGCAGGAAGGCGGCAGCCCCGCCAAGCACGAGTCCCATGAGCAGCGGAACGGCCGCGCCGAGCGCGCCGAGGACGATGTGGAGTACGGCGACGATGCGGGTATGGATGTCCATGCGGCCTCCTGGAAAGTGGACCCCAAGTATAAGCGCGAGGATGGGGCGAAAAACTCGCGAAAACTCATCCGGGCAATGTCGTTTCCGTTCAATACGGCGCCGGGCAGCCGGCCGAGAATGGGCGTCATGAAAACGACCACGCCCCCATCCTGCCCCTTCCACGCCGGCGCGGCGTCCGCGCCGCCGGCATCCCATCCACCCGGCACCTGGCCTCCGGGCCCGCCTTCCGGCCTGACGGGCTGGCGGTTCCTCGGCCGGATGAAGCAAGACCTGTTCGGGACGCTCGACGGCTGGCGCCGCGCGTACGGCGACCTGGTGCACGTGCGCATCTGGCCCGAACACGAGGTGATCGTCACCGATCCGCAGCTCGTGCGTGAACTGCTCGTCGACCAGCACGACGCGCTCGTGCGCTGGGAGCGCGCCATCGACGTGTTCTCGCAAGTGCATGGACACAGCACGCTGACGAGCGAAGGTGCCGCCTGGCGGACGAAGCGCCAGGCCTTGCAGCCGCCGTTCGCGCCCAGGCCCGTGCAGGCATTCGTGCCCGCGATCGCGCAGGCGGCCGATGCCGCGTTCGGACAGTGGCCGGCCGCTGCCGACGCGTGGCCCATCGAAAGCGCGTTCACGTCGCTCGGCATGGACGTGATCCTGCGGATGATGTTCAGCAGCGGCATCACGGCCGATGCGCGCGACGCCGAACTCGCCGTGCACGCGGCGAGCGTCGCGGGGAACGCGGAGATGTACTGGCCCGCCAGCTGGCCCGACTGGATGCCGTGGAAGCGTACCAAGCAGCGCGCGATCGCCACGCTCGACCGGCTGATCGATGGCCACGTGCGCGCACGCATGCGCATGCCGCAGGCCGAGTGGCCACAGGATCTGCTCACGCGGCTGCTCGCGCTGCATGTCGCCGATCCTGGCACGTGGCCGTTGAAAGCCGTGCGCGACGAATGCATGACGGCGTTCCTTGCGGGCCACGAGACGACAGCGGCCACGTTGACATGGTGGTCGTGGTGCATGGCCGCGAATCCGGAGGCGCAGGCGCTCGCCCGCGCCGAGGTCGACGCCGTGCTGCAGGGCCGCCTGCCCACGGCCGCTGACCTGCCGTCGCTGGACTATCTCGGGCGCACGCTGCAGGAAACGCTGCGGCTGTACCCGGCGGCGCCCGTGCTGATCTCGCGCCGCGCGATGCGGGCCGTCACGCTGGGCGGGTGGGAACTGCCGGCGCGGACCATCTTCGTCGTGCCGCTGCAACTGATGCACCACGATGCGCGCTGGTTCCCGGAACCGCACGCTTTCCGGCCCGAACGCTTCGCCGAGGGAGCGCCGGCCATCCCGCGCGGTGCGTTCATGCCGTTCGGGACGGGGCCGCGCGTCTGCCTCGGCCAGCACCTGGCGCTGGCGGAAATGACGGTGCTGGCCGCGCAATTCCTGCAGCGCTACACGGTCGCGGTGCCCGCCGGGATGGCGCCGCCGCAGCCTGTCTTCAACATCACGCTCAGGCCGCAGACGCCGCTGACGTTGCAGCTTGCGGCCCGCCCGCGATGATCGCGCCGCGCCGCCTGCACCGGGCTGCCGGTGCCGTCCTTGCCGTGTTCGTGACGGTGCACATCGCGAATCACCTGGCCGCGCTGGCCGGCGTCGAGGCGCACGTACGCTTCATGGAGCAGGCGCGGCTCGTGTACCGGCAGCCCGTCGTCGAAGCCGTGCTGCTGCTGTGCGCCGCGCTGCAAGCGGTGAGCGGCCTGTCGATGCTGTGGACGGGGCGTCACCGGCGCAGGACGCTCATCGCCTGGCTGCAGGCCGGGTCCGGCGCCTACATCGCGCTGTTCCTGGCCATCCACGTGGGTGCGGTACTGGCCACGCGGATCGTCGGCGGGCTCGATACGAATTTCTATTTCGCCGCGGCCGGACTGCACGTGTGGCCGTTCGCGCTGTTCTTCGCGCCGTATTATTTTCTGGCGGTGGCGGCGCTGTTCGCGCACCTCGGCTGCGCGGTGCGGCGGGGCAGGGTGGTCGTCGCGTGGATGTCGGGGGCCGGTGTCGTCGTCGCCGTGCTGATCGTCGCCACGCTGATGGGGAAGGTGGTGCCCGTCGCGATTCCGGCGCGGTATCTGGCGACGTTCGCGCAGACGGGGCCATAAAAAACGGGCGCCGAAGCGCCCGCTGCCACGAGGGCCGGAGGAAGCCTTAATCGAGCAGGTCGAACAGCGCCCGCGCCACGACCTTCGTCGCGCGGCGCAGGTCTTCCAGGTCGATATGCTCGTCCGCGCGCTTGGCGTTGCTTTCGCCGACCGTGCGCGGGCCGCAGCCGTACAGCACGGCCGGGACGCCCGCTTCGCCGAACAGGCGCGCGTCCGTGTACAGCGGCGTGCCGGCCGCGCCGATCTCCTCGCCGAATACGTTCGTCGCGTGGCGCGACAGCGCGTCGACCAGCGGACGGTTGCCGTCCAGCGGTTGCAGCGCGTTCGCCAGCAGCATGCGCTTGATCTCGACGGTGATGCCCGGCTGGCCGGCAGCGGCATCCTGGATTACCTTGCGGATCGTCGTTTCCACTTCCGCCGGGTTCTCTTCCGGGATCATGCGGCGGTCGAGCTTCAGCACGACCTTGCCCGGCACGACGTTCGTGTTCGTGCCGCCTTCGATCAGGCCCACGTTCAAGTAGGGGTGGTTGATGCCCTTGACCTGGCTCTTCACCTGCTTGTACTGCGTGTTCTGGTCGTACAGCGCGACGAGGATGCGCGTGGCGGCCTGCAGCGCGTCGACGCCCGTTTCCGGCACGGCCGCATGGCCCATCTTGCCGTTGACCGTCACTTCCATCTGCAGGCAGCCGTTGTGCGCCGTGATGACCTGGTAGCTGAAGCCCGCCGCGATCAGCAGGTCGGGCTTGACGAGGCCTTGCTGCAGCAGCCAGCCCGGACCCAGCTCGCCGCCGAATTCTTCGTCGTACGTGAAATACAGTTCGACGCCGCCCTTCAATGGGGCGCCCAGCGCTTCCAGCGCGCGCGTGGCAAACGTGAACGTGGCGAAGTCGCATTTGCTGACGGCGGCCGCGCGGCCGAACAGCTTGCCGTCCTCGACGTCGCCGCCGTACGGATCGTGCGTCCAGCCTTCGCCCGGCGGCACGACGTCGCCGTGGGCGTTCAGCGCCACCGTGCGGCCGGGGCCGTACTTGCGGCGCACGACGAGGTTCGTGATCGTTTCCAGGCCGGCGGCGTGCACGGCGGGCGCAGGCACCGCGTGCTTTTCCGCGTCGAAGCCGAAAGCCTGCAGCAAGTCGGCCGTGCGCTCGGCGTGCGGCGCGTTGTTGCCGGGCGGGGTGTCGGTCGGCACGCGCACGAGCTCCTGCAGGAAGCGCACTTCCTCGTCGAAATGGGTGTCGATCCAGGCGTCCAGCGCCTCGTATGGGGTGGTTGCAGTCGTGGTCATGTCAGAATTCCGTGGCGAGTTGGTCGAGAAGGGTTTGGAAAGCCCGGACGCACAGGTCGGTGTCGTCGTTGGTGATGGATTCGAGCGGGTTATGGCTGATGCCCGCGTTCAGCCCGCGCAGGAACAGCATCGCCTGCGGCAGGATGTCGTGGATCTTCATGGCGTCGTGGCCGGCGCCGCTGGGCATGCGGAAGACGGGGAGACCCAGCGTTTCCACCGCGCGTTCCCAGCGCTGGCGCCATTCGGTCGCGCAGGGGGCCGCGGCGGCGCGCATCGTCTCCTCGAGGGAGAATTGCAGGCCGCGGCGTGCGCAGATCGCCGCGAGTTCGGCCTGGATGTCGGCCGCCGCCGCGTCGCGCACGGCGTTCGTCGTGGCGCGCACGTCCAGCGAGAAGCGGCAGCGGCCCGGCACGACGTTGATGGAACCGTTCGGCACGTCCAGCATGCCGACGGTGGCGACGAGGTCCGGTACCGCGCTGCCGCGCCGTTCTGCGAACAGCACCAGTTCGGCTGCAGCCGCGGCGGCGTCGCGCCGCATCGTCATCGGCGTCGTCCCCGCGTGGCTGGCGACGCCGACGATCTCGCCCACGAAACGCACGCTGCCGTTGATGGACGTGACGACACCCAGCGGCAGGTCGAGGTCATTCAGCACGGGACCTTGCTCGATATGCGTCTCCACGAAGCCGAGGTACTGCGCGGGATCGCGCTTCAGCGCCGCGATGTCGTCGACGTTCAGGCCGGCGTTGGCCATCGCGGCGCGCATCGCGATGCCGTCCGCATCCTTCTGGTCGAGCCAGTTGGTATCGAACCCGCCGCACAGGGCGCCCGACCCGAGGAACACGGCTTTATAGCGCTGGCCTTCCTCTTCCGCGAAGCCGACGACTTCGATGCCGTAGGCGAGGCGCTTCCCCTGGCGGTGTAGTTCGCGCACGCAGGCCATCGGGACGAGGATGCCCAGGCGGCCGTCGTACTTGCCGCCGTTGCGCACCGTGTCGTAGTGCGAGCCGGTCAACAGGCGTTGCGCGGAACGATCGGCGCCTTGATAGATGCCGACCACGTTGCCGACGGCGTCGATGGTGACGTCGTCGAAGCCGCAGTCTTCGCGCATCCATTGCGCCAGCTGGGCGGCCGTCGCGCGGTGCGCGTCCGTCAGGTACGTGACGCACAGTTCTCCCCGTTCCGCGTAACCCGGTTCGCTGTGGACGGCGAGCTGCTCGTGCCAGTCCCACACGAGGTTGCCGAGCACGGGTTCCTGGCCGAACTTGTCGTCCAGGCGGATCTCGGCGATGCGGTGGATGTTGCGCAGGGCTTCCGCGAATTCGAAGTCCGGACCGTTCGCGAGGCGGCGCGCGAACGTGGCGATGATCTCCGCCTTCGGCAAGCCGAGGCCGCGCGGCCCGCGCACGGCCAGGATGAACGGGAAGCCGAACTTCGCGTTGTAGTCGGCGTTCAGTTGTTGAATGGTCGCGAACTCCTCCGGCGTGCAATTCGTCAGGCCGGCCTTGTTCTGTTCATTCGTCGATTCCGCCGTCAGCGACTTCGCGACCATCGCCTTGCCCGCGAGCTCCGGGTGGGCACGGATCAGGCCCAGTTGTTCGTCGCGCGACGCGGCGCGCACGGCTTCCACGAGGCCGCGCTTCAGCTGCGCCAGCGTGGCAAACGGGCGCTTGGCCCATGCGCGGCCCGCGATCCACGGCGAGTGTTCGTACACGCCGTCCAGCAGGGCGGTGAAGCCCGCCTCGTCGGCGGCGTTGAGTGTCTCCAAAGTCAGCATGTCTTGTTTACTCCCACGCGAATGCGGTGTCGGGGTTGTAGGGATGCACGGTCTTCCAGTGGCGTGCGATGTCGACGCGGCGCGCGACCCACACGCGGTCGTGCTGTTCGATGTAGTCCAGGAAGCGCTGCAGCGCGCGGAAGCGACCCGGGCGGCCCAGCAGGCGGCAGTGCATGCCGATGCTCATGATCGATGGGCGGTCGCCGCCTTCCTGGTAGTGCACGTCGAACGCGTCGCGCAGGTAGGACAGGAACGGATCGCCGTGCGAAAAGCCTTGCGGCAGGGCGAAGCGCATGTCGTTCGCGTCCAGGGTGTACGGCACGACGAGTTGCGGCGCATGCGTGCCGTCCGTCTTGCGCACCTTCAGCCAGAACGGCAGGTCGTCGCCGTAGTAATCGCTGTCGTATTCGAAGCCGCCGTAGTCGGCCACGAGGCGCCGCGTGTTCGGGCTGTCGCGGCCCGTGTACCAGCCCAGCGCCCGTTCGCCCGTCAGGCGTTCGATCGCTTCCATCCCGCGCGCCATGTCGGCGCGCTCCGTCGCTTCGTCGACGTTCTGGTAGCTGATCCACCGGTGGCCGTGGCAGGCGATCTCGTGGCCCAGATCCTTGAATGCCGCCGTCACGTCGGGCGAGCGTTCCAACGCCATCCCGACGCCGAAGATCGTCAGCGGCAGGCCGCGCTTCTCGAATTCGCGCAGGATGCGCCACACGCCCACGCGCGATCCGTATTCGTAGATGCTTTCCATCGACAGGTGGCGCGTCGGGAAAGCAGGTGGGTTGAACATCTCGGACAGGAATTGCTCGCTGCCGGCGTCGCCGTGCAGCACGCTGTTCTCGCCGCCTTCTTCATAGTTCAGGACGAACTGCACGGCGACGCGGGCGCGGCCCGGCCAGTCGGCGTACGGTTGCTCCCGGCCATAGCCGGCGAGATCGCGTGGATAGTGCTGGGTCATGATGGCTTTGTCTTTGTTCACGGGTGGAGGATGTCGGCCAGGTCGACGCGCTGCGGATCGAGGTGCAGGTTGTGCTGCACGTTGGCCAGGTGTTTGGAGACGAGGCGCACGGCTGTCTTGACGTCGCGCTTTTCGAAGGCGTCGACGATGGCCACGTGCTCGTCCAGCGATTCTTCGGCCGACTGCGACGATTGGCGCATCAGCGCGATCAGCGAGGAGCGGGTCAGGAGTTCGGACAGCATCTGCACGAGCACCTGGTTGCCGAGCATCTGCGCCAGCACGAGGTGGAAGTCGCCCAGCAAACGGGTGCGCCCCGGCACTTCGGCGTTGTTGACGGCCGCACGCTCCAACTCCAGGTGCTCGCGCAACTGCCTGACTTGCGCGTCGGTGATCGTCGCGCACAACTGCTTCGTCACGGCCGTCTCCAGGATCGCGCGCACTTCGAACACGTCGTTCGCTTCCTCGGCCGTTGGTGTCGCGACGAATGCGCCGCGCGCCGGTTCCAGCACGACGAGGCGGTCGCGCGACAACTGGTTGAACGCCTGCCGTACGACGGTGCGCGACACCTTGAAGATGTCGCCGATCTTCTGCTCGGACAGTTTCGTGCCCGGCATCAGGCGGCGTTCCGCGATCGCCGTCGTGATGGCATCGACGATGCGCTGCGTGGCGCTGCCGGCCGGCGCGGCGCCGGGCGTATCATGGTTCTTGGCAGCGCTGGTCAGTGGGACGATCTGCAGGGGAGTACGGGCTCGGCTCATGGGGCGTTCACACAATAAGTGATTGACATCGTGCTTGGAGTGTATACACTTTTCCAAAAAAAGAAAACACAAAGTGTATGCAATTTCTCAACCGTGAAAGGAAAACAGATGGGACACCTCAGCACCCACGTGCTCGATACGATGAACGGCTGCCCGGCGGCCGGCATGCGCGTGACGCTCGAAGCGCTCGACGGCAACGGCGGCGCGCGCACGATCAAGACGCTCACCTTGAATAGCGACGGCCGCAACGACGGCGGCCCGCTGCTGAATGCGGAGACGATGGCGGCCGGCCGCTATCGTTTGACGTTCGCCGTGGCCGCGTACTTCCGCGAGAAAGGCGTCAGCCTCCCGGAGCCCGCGTTCCTCGACGAGGTGCCGCTCGAGTTCGGTATTGCCGATGCGAACGGCCATTACCACGTGCCGCTGCTCGTCAGCCCGTGGGCGTATTCGACCTACCGTGGCTCATAAGCACCACTTCTTGTTCTTGTCATAAAAATCTTCCACATTTTCGGAAAGATCGTATACAGTTGTAGATGTCGCCGCGGAGCACATCGGTATCGGGGTCGAACCCGCCGCTGGTGGTTGCGATGATTTGCCCCTCACAGAGCCCGCTGTGGTGATGGGACAGTATGGTGTGCCGTTGGCGCCATGCTTCCTTTGTCTTAGAGGCTCTATGGAATCCTACCTGCTCGACTGGGCCAACCTGCTGTTGCGCTGGACCCACGTCATCACGGCGATCGCCTGGATCGGCGCTTCGTTCTACTTCGTCTTCCTCGACAATTCGCTGACCAAGCCCACGTCTCCCGACCTCGTGGAGAAGGGCGTCGACGGCGAACTGTGGGCCGTCCACGGCGGCGGTTTCTACCACCCGCAAAAATACCTCGTGGCGCCGAAATCCATGCCCGAGGGCCTGCACTGGTTCTATTGGGAGAGCTACGCGACGTGGCTGTCCGGCTTCGGCCTGTTCACCGTGCTATACCTCTTCAATGCCGGCACCTTCATGGTCGACAAGCAGGTGCACGACTGGACACCCGGCGCCGCCGTCGGCACCGCGCTCGGCTTCCTCGTCGCGTTCTGGCTCGTGTACGACACCATCTGCCGCACGTTCGGCCGCAAGAAGAACGGCGACGCCATCGTCGGCGGCATCATCTTCGTGTTCGTCGTCTTCGCCGCCTGGCTCGCGTGCCAGCTGTACGCGGGCCGCGCCGCCTTCCTGCTGGTGGGTGCGATGCTCGCGACGTCGATGAGCGCCAACGTGTTCTTCTGGATCATCCCGGGCCAGCGCAAGGTCGTCGCCCAGTTGAAGGCCGGCCAGCCGGTCGACCCGATCTACGGCTGGCGCGCGAAGCAGCGCAGCGTCCACAACACGTATTTCACGTTGCCCGTGCTGTTCGCCATGCTGTCGAACCATTACGGCTGGCTGTACTCGGGCGAGAACAACTGGGTCGTGCTGGTCCTCATGATGCTGACGGGCGCCCTGATCCGCCAGAGCTTCGTGGCCCGCCACAAGGCCATGGTGCACGGCAAGCGCGTGCCGTGGGAGTATGCCGGCTTCGGCGTCGCCGCCCTGATGGGCCTCATCGTGTACCTCGTGCCGAAACCCGAGATCGAGGCACCGACGATCGCGTCCGCGGCCCCCGTCGGCGCACCCGCCAACAGCGGGGCCGCTGTCGGCGCCTCCGCGCAGAACGTCAGCTTCGACCAGGTGAAAGGCGTCGTCGCCCAGCGCTGCTCGATGTGCCACTCGGCCGCGATGGCGAGCAAGGGCATCTCGTTCGATTCGCCCGACTCGATCAAGCGTCACGCCCAGCAGATGTACCAGCAGGCCGTCGTGCTCAAGCTGATGCCGTTGAACAACGCGACGCAGATCACGCCCGATGAGCGCAACCTCATCAAGCGCTGGTACGAAGAGGGCGCGCCGACCAACTGACCCGTCGTACCCTGTCCGGCGGCCTGAAAGGCGACCGCCGGACACGCTCGCGCACCGGCCCACGCGGCCGGCACGTGGCGGGCGGCATGCTTGTTTTGTTTCGAACGCAGTACCGCAGTACCAGCAGTTCATAAAAACATATCAGGAGACCAGCATGACCCAGCCGTCCCGCCACCCGGTGGACGAACGGTTGCCCCTCGCGCGCCTCGGTGCGCTCGGGCTGCAACACGTCCTCGTCATGTACGCCGGCGCCATCGCCGTCCCGCTCATCGTGGGACGCGCGCTCAAACTGCCCCCCGAACAGGTCAGCATGCTGATCTCGGCCGACCTGTTCTGCTGCGGCATCGTGACACTGATCCAATCCCTCGGCCTCACGTCCTGGTTCGGCATCCGCCTTCCGGTGATGATGGGCGTGACCTTCGCGGCCGTCGGGCCGATGGTCGCCATCGCGAACGCCGTTCCCGGCGTGGACGGGGCGCGCGCGATCTTCGGCGCCGGCATCGGCGCGGGCGCCATCGCGCTGCTGATCGCACCGTTGATGAGCCGCCTGCTGCGCTATTTTCCGCCCGTCGTCACGGGCACCATCATCCTGATCATCGGCGTGACGTTGATGCGCGTGGGTGTGGGCTGGGCCATGGGCGGTCCGGACAACACGGCGCAGAGCGTCGACACGGTCAAGCTGGCCGCGATGGTCGACGCGGCGCGCGCCAGCGCGGCGCAAGCCGCGGCCGCGCTGCCGCCGGGAGCCGAGGCGCCCGCGCTGAAGCTCGCGGGCCCCGTGCCGATGACGCCGAACCCGAACTACGGCGCCCTCGACCACCTCGGCATCGCCGCGTTCGTGCTCGTCGTCGTGCTGTGCCTCGTGCGCTTCTGCCGCGGCTTCCTCGCGAACATCTCCGTCCTGCTGGGCATCGTGGCCGGCTGCGTCGTCACGTTCGCGTTCGGTGAAATGAACTTCGACAAGGTCGGCAACGCGGCGTGGTTCCAGCTCGTGACGCCGCTGGCGTTCGGCGCGCCTACGTTCGACTTCGTCATGATCGTCACGTTCGCCGTCGTCATGATCGTCGTGATGATCGAGTCGGCCGGCATGTTCCTCGCGCTCTCGGAGTTGACGGGCAAGGACCTCGACCGCAAGCAGCTCGCGGCCGGCCTGCGCACGGACGGCCTGGGCACCTTGCTCGGCGGCCTGCTGAACACCTTCCCGCACACGAGTTTTTCGCAGAACGTGGGCCTCGTCGCCGTGACGGGCGTGAAGAGCCGCTGGGTGTGCGTGGCCGGCGGTTGCATCATGATCGTGCTGGGCATGCTGCCGAAGATGGCGGCGCTCGTCGAAGCGATCCCCCAGTTCGTGCTGGGCGGGGCGGGACTTGTCATGTTCGGTATGGTTGCCGCAGCAGGCATCCGCATCCTGACGCGCGTGGACTTCCGGAACAACCGCTACAACCTGTATATTGTCGCCCTGTCGATCGGCTTCGGCCTGATCCCGCTGGTGGCGCCGCGCTGGGCCCAGCAGATGGCCCACAGCCTGCATCCGTTGCTGGAGTCGGGCATCCTGCTGACCGCCGTGGCGGCCGTCGCACTGAACCTCTTCTTCAACGGAACCCGCGACATCCCGGCCGAAAGCCACGGAGACGCGGGCGCCAGCAGCAACCATCCAACTATCGTCCAAGGGAGCAAAGCATGAAAAAAACCGTCCTGACCATGGCGCTGTGCGCGTGCGCGGCAACGTCCGTCCAGGCCGCCGAATGGAGCGACACGTCGATCGGCTACCGCACCGGCGGCCGCTTCCGCGAGCCGTTCAACGCCGACGAGATCCACAAGGACATCATCGACATCAACCACGTGAGCGGTTATGCCTACGGCACGAACTTCTTCAACCTGGACGTCCTGCTGTCGAACAAATCCGACCCGTCGGCCCCGGGCGCCAGCTCGGGTGCGCAGGAGTTCTACCTCGTGTACCGCAACACGGTCTCGCTGGGCAAGGTGAGCGGCAAGGAATTCGCGTACGGCCCCGTGAGCGACGTCGGCATGACCTTCGGCTTCGACGTCAATACGAAGGACGACGCGGGCTACAACTCGAAGAAGCGCATGCTGGTCGTCGGCCCGACGCTCGCGTTCAAGGTGCCTGGCCTGCTGAACGTGGGCGTGTACGGCCTGTGGGAGAGCAACGCGCCGACGAACCAGTTCACGGGCGTCTCCACGCCGCGCTACCGCTACGACACGCACCCGATGCTGGGCGCCGTGTGGGCGTTCCCGATCGGGGCGACGGGCCTGTCGTGGGAAGGGTTCGCGAACTGGATCGCGTCGAAGGGCAAGGACGAATTCGGCAACCAGACGGCGCCGGAGACGAACATCGACATGCAGCTGATGTACGACCTGGGCCCGCTGATGGGCGCCAAGGCCAAGACCTTCCGTGCCGGCGTCGCTTACCAGTACTGGCACAACAAGTTCGGCAACGACAGCAAGCACGTGCCGGGCGCGTCGGCCAGCACCCCGATGGTGAAGGCCGAATACCACTTCTGATCCACTTCCGATTTTCCGGACGGGGCAAGGCGGCACGGCGGTGCCGTCCTGCCGCTGCCAGCGGCGCGCTTGCCTTCGGGCGGCGCGCCGTTTTTTTTCGGTGTATCCTGGCGGCCCACGCAGAAACGCGAACGGGAGGAGCACACCGATGGCGACATACATCCTGGTGCCGGGAGGCTGGCACGGTGGCTGGGCATACGATGCGGTGGCGCAGCCGTTGACGGAGGCGGGCCATGACGTCCGCGCGCTGACGCTGTCCGGCCTCGAGGGCGGCGCGCCGGACGGCGTGAACCTGGAGCGCCACATCGCCGATGCCGTCGCCGCGATCGAGGCGGCCGATGCGCCCGTCGTCCTCGCCGGACACTCGTACGGCGGCATGGTCATCGCCGGCGCGGCCGACCGCGCGCCCGCGCGCGTGGCCGCCCTCGTATTCGTCGACGCATACGTGCCGGCCGACGGCGATTCCGTGTGGTCCCTGACGAGCCAGCGCTATCGCGACGTGTTCGTCGCGGGCGCCGCGGGCGATGGGCTCACGTGCGCACCACCATCCCATCTCGACCGGCGCTGCCGGCCGCATCCCGTCGGTACGTTCCTGCAGGCGATCCGGCTGACGGGGGCGTGGCGCCAGGTCGGCACGAAAGTGCACGTCGCCGCGACCGGCTGGGAAGGCAGCCCGTTCATCGCGACACACGAACGCCTGCGTGCCGATCCGGCATGGCGCACCCACCTCATCGACTGCGCGCACGACGTGCCGCGCCTGGCACCGGCGGCGCTGGCGGCCATGCTGCTCGACCTCGCGCCACACCATCAAGGAGATCCGGATGCAGCGAACAGACCATGACGTCATCATCGTCGGCGCCGGCCCCACGGGCCTGATGCTGGCCGCCGAACTGGCCCTCGCGGGCGTGGACGCTGCCATCGTCGAGCGCAAGCCGACGCAGGCGCGCGCGGGCGGACGCGCGGGCGGCCTGCATGCGCGCACGCTCGAACTGCTGGACCAGCGCGGGATCGTCGACCGCTTCCTCGCCGCGGGCAAGACCCATCCCCGCGTCAGCTTCCACGTCCCGCTCGACATCGGCGATGCCCCGACGCGGCACAACTACCTGCTCGCGCTGGCGCAGGAAAAGACCGAGCGCTTGCTGGCCGAATGGGCCGACGAACTGGGCGTGCGGATCCATCGCGACCGCGAACTCGCCGGCGTCACGTGCGGCGCGGACGGTGTCGACGTCACGATGACGCACGGCGACACGCTGCGTGCCGGTTGGCTCGTCGGCTGCGACGGCGGGCGCAGCACCGTGCGCAAGCTGGCCGGCATCGGCTTCCCCGGCTGGGATGCGTCGACGAGCTGGATCATCGCGGAGGTCAGGATGACGGAGATGCCGGTGCTCGGCTTCCACGAGGATGCGTCCGGCCGCCACGCGATGTCGCTGATGGAGGATGGCGCGACGGTCGGCGTCGTGCTGGCGGGGCGCGATCCGCGCGCGTCCGGCGAGCCGACCCTGGACGAACTGGCGGCGGGCCTGAAAACGATCTACGGTACGGATTTCGGCGTCCACGCGCCCACGTGGCTGTCGCGCTTTTCCGACGCGACGCGGCAAGCGGACGCTTATAGAAAGGGCCGCATCTTGCTGGGCGGCGACGCCGCGCACATCCATCCGCCGCTGGGCGGGCAGGGCTTGAACCTCGGCGTGCAGGACGCCGTCAACCTGGGCTGGAAGCTGGCGCAGGTCGTCAAGGGCGTCTCGCCCGAGGCGCTCCTCGACACGTACCAGTCCGAGCGCCATCCCGCCGCGGCGCGCGTGCTGCGCAATACGATCGCGCAGGGCGTCCTTCGGCGGCCGGACGATCGCACGCCCGTGTTGGGCGAATTCGTCGCGGAGATGCTCGCGATGGACGAGCCGCGCAGGCGCTTCGGCGCCATGATCGCGGGCCTGGACATCGCGTATGCCGCAAACGCGGACCATCCGCTCGTCGGCCGGCGCATGCCCGACCTGGACATCGTGACGGCGGACGGTCCGACCCGCGTCTACGCTTTGCTGCGCGACGCGCGGCCCTTGCTGCTCGACTTCGCGGGGACGGCCGGCCCGGGTGGCGACCGCGTCCGGCGGATCGGCGCGACGTTTGCCGGGACGTGCGAACTTCCCGTCATCGGCGCCGTCCCGTTGCCGGGTGCGGTGCTCGTCCGGCCCGACGGGTACGTCGCATGGGCCGGCGACGGCGACGCGCCAGGCCTGCGCGACGCCATGCACACGTGGTTCGGCGCCTGAGACGCAGGCCGGCCCCGTCCCGTTTTCGTGCAGCACGCACGACAAAGGCGCCGCGCCGGCGCGCGTGCGCCGTTCGCGTGCATGATGGGTGACAGTCGTTGCCGATCTGGTGCGGCCATGCACCAGCACGCGGCAGGAGCACGCTGGCGGTGCGCCGCGGGACCGCCTGCGCGGGGCCGCGCGTGCATCTCTCATCAGGCCCGCTTCTTGCATCACTCCCCATGACGGCGCAACCGACGCCGGATCATCGTTCAATCAATGCCGCCGAGCGCGGCCCCGAGGGAGAAGTTTCATGGCATACCTGGTGCCTTCAGAATTCGTGACCAAGATGGTCGACGCGGGCGAGTCCAAGATCTATATGTCGACGCGGGACGCGCTGATCCGCGCCTACATGGCCGGCGCCATCCTCGCGTTGTCGGCGGTGTTCGCCGTCAGCTGCTCGGTCGCCACCGGCGTGCCGCTGATCGGTGCGCTGCTGTTCCCGGTGGGCTTCTGCATGCTGTACCTGCTCGGCTTCGACCTGCTGACGGGCGTGTTCGTCCTCACGCCGCTCGCCCTGATCGACAAGCGCCCCGGCGTCACCTTGCCGCGCGTGATCAAGCACTGGGGCATCGTCTTCGCCGGTAACTTCCTCGGCGCGCTCACGGTGGCCGTGCTGATGTCGTACATTTTCACGTTCGGCTACCACACGGACGGCGGCGCGCTGGCCAAGACGATCGGCACGATCGGCGAGAAGCGCACGCTGGGCTATGCGGAATACGGCTTCGCCGGCATGGTCACGCTGTTCATCCGCGGCATGCTGTGCAACTGGATGGTGTCGACGGGCGTCGTGGGCGCCATGATCTCGACCACCGTCGGCGGCAAGGTCATCGCCATGTGGATGCCCGTGATGCTGTTCTTCGCGATGGCGTTCGAACACTCGGTGGTCAACATGTTCCTGTTCCCGTTCGGGATCCTGACCGGCGCCCACTTTACGTTCCTCGACTACCTGCTGTGGAACGAGATCCCGACCGTGCTGGGCAACCTCGTGGGCGGCCTCGCGTTCACGGGCCTGACGTTGTACTCGACGCACGTGAAGACGGCGCCGAAGCGCTCGTTCCACTGATCGCGCACGACGCGCGGGCCGGCGCCTGATGTCGACACCACTGACCCTGTCCGTCGGCCAGCACACGGACCGGGGCCGCAAGCCCTCGAACCAGGATTGCCACGGGGCGGCGCTGCCGCGCGAATCGCTGCGCGCGACGAAGGGCGCGGCGCTCGTGCTGGCGGACGGCATCGGCAGCAGTGACGTGAGCCACGTCGCCAGCGCCACGGCCGTGGCTTCGTTCCTCGAGGATTATTACGCCACGTCGGACGCGTGGTCGGTCAGGACGTCGGCCGAGCGCGTGCTGGCCGCCGTCAATGCCTGGCTGTACGCGCAGACGCGCCAGAGCCAGGACCGTTACGACCAGGACCGCGGCTACGTCTGCACGTTCACGGCGCTTGTCATCAAGTCGAACACGGCACACGTGTTCCACGTCGGCGACGCGCGCCTGTACCGCGTCCACATGGGCGAGCAGGGCGCCAGCCTGGAACAGGTGACGACGGACCACCGCGTGTGGGTATCGCCCGAACGCAGCTACCTGAGCCGCGCGCTGGGCGTGCAAGACCGGATCGACATCGACTACCGCGCCGTCGCCCTCGAAGCGGGCGACCTGTTCATGCTCGCGACGGACGGCGTCTACGAGCACGTGACGGGCGTCGACGTCCACGCCGCGCTGGAGGGCGCGCCCGACCTCGATGCGGCGGCATGCCGCCTGGTGGAGCGCGCGCTGGAGAACGGCAGCCCGGACAACCTCACCGTGCAGTTCGTGCGCATCGAATCGCTGCAGGCGCGCGAGGCGTCCGAGCTGCTGCGCCAGATGGCGGCACTGCCGCTGCCGCCGCAGCTGGAGCCGCGCGCGGAGCTCGACGGCTACCGTATCGTGCGCGAGGTCCATGGCAGCAGCCGCAGCCACGTCTACCTGGCGCTCGACCCGGACAGCGGCGCGCACGTGATCCTCAAGACGCCCTCGACGGACCTGGCCGGCGACCGCGCCCACATGGAACGCTTCGTGATGGAGGAGTGGGTCATGGGCCGCGTGCGCAGTCCGCACGTCGTCCGGCCGGCGCCCGCGCGGCGGCGCAGCTGCGTGTACGTCGCCACGGAATACATCGACGGCGTGACGCTCGCGCAATGGTTGCGCGACCGGCCCCGTCCCGGCCTGGACGCCGTGCGCCGCATCGTCGACCAGGTGGCGAAAGGGCTGCGTGCGTTCCACCGCCTCGACATGCTGCACCAGGACGTGCGGCCGGAAAACGTCATGATCGACGGGGACGGCAACGCCCGCATCATCGACTTCGGGTCCGTGAGCGTGGCCGGCGTCGTCGAGATGGCACCGCATGCGGAGGACTGGACCCTGCAAGGCGCCGCGCTGTACGCCGCACCCGAGTACTTCCTCGGCGAGCACGGCACCGTGCGCTCGGACGTGTTCGCGCTGGGCGTCCTGACTTACCTGATGCTGACGGGCGAGCTGCCGTACGGCGTCGAGATCCCGCGCGCGGCGGGGCGCGCGGCGCAGCGCAAGCTCGTGTACCGGTCCGCGCGCGACCACGACCCGGCCATCCCCGCCTGGGTCGACGCCGCGCTGCGCAAGGCGCTGCAGATCGATCCGCGCCGGCGCTACGAGGACGTGTCCGAATTCGTGTACGACCTGCACCATCCGAACGGCGCCTTTCTCGATCAGCGACGTACGCCGCTGATCGAACGCAGTCCGCTGCTGTTCTGGAAGGCGATGTCGTTCACGCTCGTGCTGGCGCTCGTGGCGGACCTGGCGCTGCGGCGCTAGCGGTCGGCCACGCCGGCCACCAGCCGCGCGAACGCCGCCGCGAACGCGCGCGCGGCCGCCTCCAAGCGCGGCGGTCCCACGTCGAACGTGCAGTGCCGCAGTGCCGGCGCATGGGCCAGCCCGGCCTCCGCCAGCATGCGCTCTGCCCGCAAGGCGCCGAGCATCCCGTCCAGCATGACGTCCTGCATGGCCAAGGCCGCGTTGTCGGTGTGCCCGGCATCGAGCACGCTGGGTGCGAACGCCATCGACCTGGCGCCGAAGCGCACGGCCTCGCGCAGGGCGACGCGGCAGGCGCGCCGCAGAACGTCGCCGTCCAGCGCGGCCGGGTCGCCCATGCCGATCACCAGCACGGCGCTTGCCGTCACACCCGGCGGCGGGGTCGTGACGAGCAGCGTCTCCATCGCCTGCGCGCGGAACGCGCCGGCCGCGCGCAGGCGCGCGAGCTGGCCGCCCAGCGCTTCGTCCAGCGCCAGCAGTCCACCCGTCATGCCTGCGCCCAGCTCATGTTCGAACATACAGGCGACGCTGATGTCGACGTCGGCGTGCGCCGGGCCCCAGGCGACGACGTCGAACTCGACGCCATCGAAGGTGCCGATTGGGAGGCGGCCGTTTGTGGAGGTGGTAGTGGTCATGGCGTCGATGCTAGCGCGGATCGGGCCGCACCGCATCTGTCGAAGGTGAGGGCGGCGGACATATAATGCGGAACGGATCAGTTATCGAACGAGGAGACCACCCGCGTGAACGCAGTCGAAAAAGCCAGCACCTTCGTCGGCAAGACCTTTTCCTTGTGGGTGCTGCTGTTCGCCGCCCTCGGGTTCTTCGCGCCGCCGCTGTTCATCGGCTACAAGACGTGGATCGCGCCGCTGCTGGGCATCGTCATGTTCGGCATGGGGCTGACCTTGTCGGCCGCGGACTTCCGCGACGTGTTCCGGCGGCCGAAGGATGTCGCGATCGGCGTCGTCGGCCACTACCTCATCATGCCCGGCATCGCCTACGTGCTGGCCGTCGCGCTGCGCCTGCCGCCGGAGATCGCCGTCGGCGTGATCCTCGTCGGCTGCTGCCCGAGCGGCACGGCGTCCAACGTGATGACGTTCTTGTCGAAGGGAGACGTCGCGCTCGGGGTGTCGATCGGGTCGGTGTCCACGTTGATCGCGCCATTCGCGACGCCGGCGCTCGTGTCGCTGCTGGCGGGGGAATGGATGACCATTAACACGGCGTCGCTGTTCAAGGACATCGTGCAGGTCGTGATCGTGCCGATCGCGCTGGGCCTCGTCGTCAAGACGCTGTTCCGCCGGCAGGCCGCGGCCAGCGCGCAGGCGCTGCCGCTCGTGTCCACGGTGGCCATCGTGCTGATCATCGCGATCATCGTCGCGCTCAACCAGCCGAAGCTGCTGACGAACGGCTTGCTGATGTTCGCGGCCGTCATCCTGCACAACCTGCTGGGCTTCGCACTCGGCTACGTCTTTGCCCGCGCGTTCGGCATGAACCTCGCGAAGCGCAAGGCCGTGATGTTCGAGACGGGCATGCAGAATTCCGGCCTCGGCGCCGCGCTGGCCGCCGCGCATTTCAGCCCGCTGGCCGCGGTGCCCAGCGCGCTGTTCAGTGTGTGGCACAACCTGTCCGGGTCGGCGCTGGCGACGTGGTTTGCGCGCAGGACCGAATAGGCTTGGCCGCGCGCGTTACAAGATCGGGTTGATCTTAGTTGTCCATTCTGAAAAAGCGTAAATCCTCGACGCCTTGATATTGCGAACAGGTGTTGAAGCCCGAGACCGTCACGGCCTGTCCGTTCGCTTTTGCAAACAACACCGACGCGAGCGTATTACGTCCTCCCGGCGTGCTGGTGTCGAGCACATAGTTGTAGGTCCCGTTCGTCCAACAGGCGGGGACATCGCTGATGGACCCTTGAATGGTGATGAACACGAGCGGCCCATACAACGGGCCTTGCTCGATCTTCGTGACGGTTCCGTGCGACGTACTCGCATACGCATCGAACGACAGCAGTAAAGAAAAAATGAGTGGCGCAACGCGCATCGAGAGCTCCCCTTCGGCGGTGACTGTGGTCAGGTAAGTTGTTGGTATCGAAGCGCGCCGTGGCCACGCGTTCGGCCGAACGATACCACGCGAGACCGGCGCCAATTCTCTCCGATTCACACAGGCGTCCGAACAGGCCATCGCCGATGTCGTCGCCTACTGCCCGCCCAATATCGCTTCCACCGCCGCGATCTCATCGCCTGCCAGCGGCGCCATCTGCACGGCCTTCACGGCGTCGAGCACCTGCTGCGGCTTGCTGGCCCCGATCAGCACGGAAGCGATCGACGGTTGGCGCCGCACCCACGCGAGCGCCAGTTGCGCGAGCGTGCGCCCGCCCGTGCGCGCGATCTCGTTCAGCGCCGCGATGGTCGCGAGGCGTTCGGGCGTGATGTGCTCCGGCTTCAGGAACCCGACGGAGCCCGCCGCCCGCGAATCGGCCGGCAGCGCGCCGCCGAGGTAGCGGTCCGTGAGGAGGCCCTGCGCCAGCGGCGAGAATGCGATGCCGCCGATGCCTTCCCGTTCGAGCACCGGAAGCAGGTCCGTCTCCGGCTGGCGCACGAGCATGTTGTAGCGCATCTGGTGGATCACGAACGGCGTCCCCAGGCGGCGCAGTTCCGCCGCGGCCGCCGCCGTGCGTTCGCCGTTGTAGTTCGAGATACCGACGTACAGCGCGCGGCCGCTGCGGACGATGTGGTCCAGCGCCGCCATCGTTTCCTCCAGGGGAGTCTCCGGATCGGGACGGTGGTGATAGAAGATGTCGACGTAGTCCAGGCCCATGCGCTTCAGGCTCTGGTCCAGGCTCGCGACGAGGTATTTGCGGCTGCCCCAGTCGCCGTACGGACCCGGCCACATCGTGTAGCCGGCCTTCGTGCACACGACCATTTCGTCGCGGTACGGCTTCAGGTCGCGCGCGAGCAGGCGGCCGAAGTTCTCCTCGGCCGACCCGGGCGGCGGACCATAGTTGTTGGCCAGGTCGAAGCACGTGACGCCGTTGTCGAACGCCGTGCGCACGATCCAGCGCTGGCGGTCGAAATCGTCACCGCCGCCGAAGTTGTGCCACAACCCCAGCGACACGGCGGACAGCCGCAAGCCGCTGCGGCCGCAGTGCGGATACGGCATGCTGCCGTAGCGGTCGGCCGCCGCCTGGTACATCACGGCGTGACGCGTCCGGCGCCCGCCGCCGGCTTGCAGACGTAGATCGTGGCCGGCTTGCCGTCCGGCGAGCGGTACTCGCGCTCGACGGCCGCGCGTGCCGCGTCGACCAGCGCGTGGGGCACGACGGCCACCACGCAGCCGCCGAAGCCGCCGCCCGTCATGCGCACGCCGCCTTGCGTCCCGATCACGTTCTTGACGATGGCGACGAGGTTGTCGATGGCGGGCACGGTGATTTCGAAGTCGTCGCGCATCGATGCATGCGACGCGGCCATCAGCTCGCCCAGGCGTTCGAGGTCGCCGGCCGCCAGCGCATCGGCCGCGGCCAGCACGCGGTCGTCTTCCGTCACGACGTGGCGCGCGCGGCGCAGCACGACGGGGTCGAGTTCACCGGCGCGCGCCTGCAGCGTCGCCATGTCGAGGTCGCGCAGGGCGGCGATGCCGAAGTGGCGGGCCGCCGTCTCGCACTGTTCGCGGCGCACGTTGTACGCGCTGTCGACGAGGCCGCGCGTCACGTTCGAGTTGAAGATCATGATGGCGGCGTTGTCCGGCATCGGCACGGGTTTCACGTCGAGCGAACGGCAGTCGATCATCAGTGCGTGCCCTTCGACGCCGCACGCGGAGCTGATCTGGTCCATGTTCCCGCACTTGGTGCCGACGAAGTCGTTTTCCGACGCCTGCGCGATCAGGGCGATGTCGATCGGCGACAGCGCCTCGAAGCCGGGCAGCGTGGCGAACAGGGTGCCGACGGCGACCGACAGCGACGCCGACGACGACAGGCCCGCGCCCTGCGGCACGTCGCCCGCGATGGCCATGTCCATGCCTTGCACCGGCAGGCCGCGCTTGACGAACTGGTCGACGACGCCGCGCACGTAGTTGGCCCACATCGGCTGGCCGACGCGGTCGATGGGGGCGTCGAGGTCGTATTCGTCGAGCGCGTCGCCGTAGTCGGCCGCCACCACGCGCACCTTGCGGTCGCTGCGCGGTTTCGCGGCGATGGCGGTGCGGTAGTCGATGGCGCAGGGGAGCACGAGACCGTCGTTGTAGTCGGTGTGCTCGCCGATCAGGTTGACGCGGCCGGGCGCCTGGACGAACAGCGTCGGTGCGGCGCCGAAGGCGGTTTCGAAGGCGGCGGCGGTACGGGAAAGGCGGTGGTCGGTCATGTCAGGTATTCGCAGATGTGTCGGATTCAAGGTAGTGCACTTCGGATTGCGCGCGCAGGCGGTCGGCCGCCTGTTCCGGGGTCAGGTCGCGCTGGGCCTCGGCAAGCATCTCGAAGCCGACCATGAACTTGCGCACCGAGGCGGAACGGAGCAGCGGCGGGTAGAAGTGGGCGTGCAACTGCCAGCCTTCGGCGTCCGCATCGGACACGCCGTACGGCGCACCGTGCCAGCCCATCGAGTAGGGGAACGACGTCTGGAACAGGTTGTCGTAGCGCGTCGTCAGGCGCTTCAGCAGGACGGCCAGGTCGGCGCGCTGCGCGGGCTGCAGCTCTTCCAGGCGGCGCACGGCGAAGCGGGGCAGCACGAGCGTCTCGAACGGCCAGGCGGCCCAGTACGGGACGATGGCGACCCAGTGCTCCGTTTGCACGACGACGCGTTCTTGCGCGGCGATCTCGCGCTCGGCCACGTCCAGCAGCAGGCGGCGGCCCTGCTCGGCGTGGTATGCCTTCTGCTGGCGGTCTTCCGCGGCGGGCAGGTTCGGCACATAGCTCGTGGCCCAGATCTGGCCGTGCGGGTGCGGGTTCGAGCAGCCCATCACGGCGCCCTTGTTCTCGAAGACCTGGACCCAGCGGTACTTGGCGCCGAGTTCCGCGGCCTGCGTGCACCACGTGTCGATGACGCCCTCGATGGCCGGCACCGACAGCTGCGGCAGCGACTTCGCATGGTCCGGCGAGAAGCAGATCACGCGGCTCGTGCCGCGCGCGCTCATCGTCTGGAACAGCGGGTCGGCGCCCGGCGCCGCTTCCGGCGTGTCGGGCATGAGCGCGGCGAAGTCGTTCTCGAACACATAGGTGCCCTTGTAGTCGGGGTTCTTTTCGCCGTTGACGCGGGTATTGCCCGGGCACAGGTAGCAGGTCGGGTCGTGCGACGGCCTGGCCGAGCGGTCGACGGCTTCCTGCTGCCCTTGCCACGGGCGCTTGGCGCGGTGCGGGGACACGAGAACCCAGTCGCCCATGAGGGGGTTGTAACGGCGGTGCGGATGGTCGGATGGATTGAACATGGTCTTCTTCTGCGATTCGGATGAACGGAATGCCGCAGGCGGAGCGGCGCGCGGACCGGTGGAAGCAGAGGCTCGTGCCGGTGTTTGCGGCCATTCTACCGTCGGCGGCGGCGCGCACGGCTGCCCTGGCGTGCGGGCTTTTCCTGAGGCAAGAAGCTTAGCGTGACGGCGGGAAACGAGTTATGCCCAATGCGGCCGAAAATATCTTGTTTTCATATGGTACGACCGTGTTACGGGCTACCGGGGCCGCTGCAGCCGGAGCAGGAGCCAGGCGAGGGCGCCCGTGACGAGCGCGGTGAAGAGCAGCACGACCCAGAACCCGTGCGGATGCTGCGACAGCGGCACGCCGCCCACGTTCATGCCGAGGAGGCCCGCGATCAGGTTGATGGGCAGCGCCATCACCGTCACGATCGTCAGTAGGAACAGGCTGCGGTTGTTGTCCTCGTTGACCTGCGCCGCGATCTCTTCCTGCAGCAGCTTGATCCGCTCCTGCAGTGCGGCCAGGTCGGACAGCACGACCGTGAATTCCTCGGTCGACTGGCGCAGCTCCTGGCGGTCGCCCGGCGCGACCCAGGCGGGTGGCCGCTGCAGCAGGCGGAACAGGGCGGCCGGCTCCGGCGCCAGCAGCCGCTGCACCCGGACGAGCACGCGGCGCAGCGCGCCCAGGTCCTCGCGCCGGCGCGTGAGGCGGCCGGCCAGCAGCTGGTCTTCCGTCGCGTCGACGCGCGCCACGGCGTCGCGCACGATGTTGACGAGGACGTCGGCCTGGTCGCGCAGCAGGTGCACGAGCAATTCGACGCTGGAGCGCAGCGGCGCGCCCTGCAGCACGTCCTGGCGCAGGCGCTCGATGGATTCCAGCGGCTTGCGGCGCGCGGTGATGACGCCGCGCGGCGTCACGTGTACCCACAACGTGGAGATCTCGGCCGTGTCGACGGAAAAATTATGCAGTACGTCGTTGACGACGGCGATCAGGGCATCGTCCGCCACCTCGATGCGCGTGGAGCGCGACCCCTGGTGCAGGGTCTCGTAGAATTCGTCGGGCAGGCCGGCGTGGGCGCGCAGCCAGCGCTCGCTCGCTGCGTTCGACAGGTTGAAGTGCAGCCAGACGAACTGCCCGGTGACCGGCGCGCGCAACCAGTGGGCAGCGTCCTGCGCGTCGAGCGGCGTCGCCGCGCCGTCCTCCAGCAGGAAGCCCCAGACCAGGCCCGAAACGTCGGAGCCGTAGTTGAACGCCGGTGTCGCCATCATCCATCCCATCGAGACTTTTGGTGACGGCATTGTAGAGCATGCGCCGCGCGGGCGCCCGGCTTCAGGCGGACAGCGTCGTGTCGTAGCGCTTGCCGCCGATGACGACGTTCGCCAGTTTCAGGCCGCGCACGTGATAGGTATACCACGGATGCGCCGCGTTGGCGGGCGCGCCGAAGTCGCAGTCCGTGATCGTGACGTCGCGGACGGGGAGCACGGCCGGTGCGGGCGCCGGGCCGTTGTAGTCCGACGCGACGGGTCCCAGGATGACGAACGCCTGGTAGCACGACGCCGTGGTGCCGGCCTTCGTCCTGACGTTGCCGACCGTGACCTTCGAGATGTGCACGTTGCGCACCTCGGGCGGGCGTACGCGCACGTTGTCCGCGCGCGGCGTGTAGTCGCAATCGAACGTCACGATGGCGCCGGCGGCCGCGGCGACCGTCTTCGGCTCGATCGGTGAACCGGGCAGCGGTGCGTAGAACGAGGGGCTCGTCTGCACGCCGTTCGGAATGCTCACGTTATGGACGTAGAAGTTGCGCAGGAAACCGCCACGGTTCATGTTCGTCTTCAGGCGGATCGCGGTGTTCAGCGGATTCGTCGCCCAGTTCATGTTCTCGAACACGAGGTCGCGTGCGTACACGTTCTCGATCCCGCCCGCCATCTCGCTGCCGAGCGTGACGGCGCCATGGCCGCTCTGCATCGTGCACTTCTGGATGACGATGTTGCGCGACGGGCCGTATTGGGTGTCGCGGTTCTTGCCGGCCTTGATGGCGATGCAGTCGTCGCCCGTGTTGAACTGGCAGCCCTCGACGAGCACCGTGTCGCAGCTTTCCGGATCGAAGCCGTCGCTGTTCGGCGCGAGGCTGTTGGCGTGCACGTTGCGGATCGCGAGGTTGCGGCACGCGACGGGATGGTGCTGCCAGAACGGCGTATGCGTCACCTGGTAGCCTTCGAGCAGGACGTCGGTGCAGCCGATCAGCTGGATCATCGGCGGGCGCAGGTAGTGCCCGAGCCCGAACACGCGCCGCGCGAGCGGCACGCCCGCTTCCGACAACGCGGGCAGGTAGGCGTCGTCGGCGCGCCATTTGTCGCCCGCGCCCTGGATCAGTATCCGCTGTTCATCCGACAGGTCCGGCGCGACGTCGGCCAGCGACGCCGGATTCAGGTCGTTGACCTGGTTCTGCGCCAGCTTGCCGGGCACGTAGTTCGGCGACTTGTCCTGCGCGACCGAGTTGATCGTCGCGTTCTTGCCCTTCCACGTCCACCAGCAGTCGGCGCGGCCGGGGAACGGCACGCCGCCCTGGCCGTCGAGGATCGCCGTCCAGTCGTCGCCGGTGAGCGCGATATTGTGCTGGTCGCGCGCATAGATCATCGACGAGAAGTTCAGGCAGTCGTTGCTCTGCCAGCGCGACACGACCAGCTTGCCGTTCGGACCGCAATCGACGTCGCCGTATTTCGCGTAATCGGCCGGGTCGTTGCTGAAGTAGACGTGGGCGCCGGCAGCCAGGTGCACGTTCACGTTCGACAGCAGCACGATCGGGCCGGCGCAGAACCAGTCGCCGCGCGGGATCACGACGCGACCGCCGCCCTCCGCATGGCATCGTTCGATGGCGGCCTTGAACGCGCCGTGGCAGTCCTGCGCACCGGGCGCCGGGGTCTGCAACGTGGCCTGGTCCTCGAACGAGATCCACGCCTGCACGGGCGCGAGCTTGCACGGTGCCGCGCCGAAGTCCGTGACGACGTAGTCCGCGTTGCGGAATTTCACCGGATTGGCGAGCCGCTTGGCGATGGCATCGGCCTGGCGCCACGGGTCGCCGGCGGCGGCCGCCTTGCGCGCGGCCGCCAGTGCGTGCGCGGGGCCAGACAGCGCGAGGCCGGTGGCGGCCGCCGTTTTCAGGAACACGCGGCGGGCATGGGATGTGTGCTTCATGGTGTCTCCGTTATTCCTGGATGTTCTCGTATTCGCCGAGGTAGATGTCGGCCGGAACGGGGCGCGGGCCGTCGCCCAGCGCCGTGGCCGGGTCGAACGGGGTGCCCGCGAGATTGTCCCAATAGTCGTCGGAGCTGAATTGCGCGGGGCGGTGTGCCAGGGTGCCGTTGCGGTTCCATTCCGACCACGGCGCCGTCTTTTCAAAATACGGCCCGATGCGCGACCGGAGGATCACGGCCTTGCCGACTGTTTCCAAGGTGCGCTTGCGGATCGTGCCGCGGGGCGCCTCGTACACGTCCACGTCGCCCAGCTTGCAGGCGTAGCCGTCGACCGGGACGAAACCGTACGGCGTGCAGCGTTCGTTGTGGAACCACTGGCGCGCGAAATAGTAGCGGGTGCCGGCGGTGCCCGGCAGGTCGCTCGTGAAGCGGCAGCCGTCGAACACGAAGCCGTATTTCGCACGGCGGTTCGTGTCCGGCGCGGCCACGTACGAGGCGGAGCGGCCACCGATCGCATGGATGTCGCAATCCTTGAAGACGGCGATCGTGTCGCCAAAGATGAAGTCGACGTCGCCCTCGATATGCGAGTCGTGGAAGAAGCTGCGGACCGTCGTGCTGCCGTCGGTCGAGTGGAGGAACAGCGTGTCCTGCAGGCCGAGGAGGCGCACGCGCTCGAACTGCGCCTTGTCCGCGCCGTCCACGCGGAGCGCGACGGCCTGGTGGTGCACGCGGCTGCCGGCTGTCGTGTCGGGGCAGTTGTCGCCGCTGCACTCCGCGCGTGGCGCAGTGGCGGCGCGGTTGTACGCGTTCTCGATCGTCAGGTTGCGGGCCTGGAAGCCGTCCGCGCGCACCCACACGGTCGCGGAGCCCGTCGTCTGCAGCGCGGGCAGGTCTTTCAATGCGTCGTACATGGCGCGCACGGATGCGGGCGCGTGCTCGAACTGCGCGGCGTAGCGGGAACGGTACGCCGCGCCCGGCGTCGACGCGTCCAGCGCCGCGCGGATGCGCACGGCGCCCGGGTCGTCGCCGGCGCCGTCCAGCGTGATCGGCGGCGCGCCGGGCGGCACGTACACGAGTTCTTCGTACGTGCCGGGCGCAATGCGGATGACGACGCGCCGCGTGCCGCCGGCCGCCAGGGCCCGGTCGACGGCCGCCTGCACGGTCGCGAAACGGGACGCGCCGTCAGCCGGTGCGTGCGCGTCGACCGTGTAGTCGGCGCGCAGCGGCGCTTTCGACGCGAGCGGGTCGGCCAGAGGATCCCAACGTTCGATCCTCTCGTTGCCGACGGGGCCGACGTACTTCAGCACCTCGCGGTAATCGTAGGCGCGGGCCTGCGCGGCCGTCAGCTGCGGGCGGGGATCGCGGGTGGCCCGCTCGGCGAACGGCAGGAAGCGCGCCGCACAGTCGGCGCGCGCATCCCGCACGTCGAAGGCGCCCGCCACGCGCGCATGCTCCTGCTTCACGTCGGATGCCGGCGCGATGGCCACGTCCTGCAACGCCAGCGCGAGCGGATGCGCGTCGTCATAGCCCTGCAGCAGGATCCGGCCGGGCGTCGTGCTGCGTACCCGTTCCATGCGGATGCCGGCATAATCGGGAACGAGGCCGCCGGGCTGTGCCGGTTGTTCGTAATGCGTGGTGACCTCGATGGGGGAACGGATGTCGCGCAGGCATACGTCGCGATAGACGATGCCGTCCACGCGGCCGCCGCGCATGTCGTTGCTCTTGATGCGCAGGCCCGACGTCGTACCGTCCATCGTCAGGTCGTCGACGAGCACGTTGTGCACGCCGCCGTTCGTCTCGCTGCCGATCGACATGCCGTGGCCGCTGTAGAAGCGGTTGTGCAAGATGGAGACGTTTTCCGTCGGCCCCGCGCCGCCTGCCTTGATGGCGACGTTGTCGTCGCCCGTGCGGATGATGCTGTGCGCGATGGTGACGTTGCGCGACGAGATCGGATCGATGCCGTCCGTATTGCGCGCGTCGTGCGGCGTGTCGATGGTGACACCCCACGCCGTGAAGCCGTCGACGCCGTTCAAGGTGACGTGGAAGTTCGGGGAGTTCACGAGGCGGATGCGGTACAGCGTGACGTCGCGCGCGTTGTCGGCCTGGATCAGGCGCGGCACGTTCTGCCGGGTCTTCTCCTTTTGCGCGCGGCGCGCGATCTGCCACCACGTCTCCGTCTTGCCGAGAATCGCCTGTCCGCCCTGGCCGTCGATCGTGCCGCCGCCCATGATGCCGGCGCCGCGCACGCCGTCGAGCGTGATGAACGGGCGGCAGCCGCGGCCCGACGCATCGTTCGTGCCGCACGTGCCCGCGCCGCGGTCGTACAGGCGCGGGTCCGTGCTGGCGTACAGCGTGGCCTCCCTATCGACGAGCAGGGTGACGCCATCGCGCAGCCGCAGAGGGCCGGATACGAAGTTGCGGCCGTCGTTGCTGGCCGCGAGCACGACGGCGTGGCCGGGCGCGCATTTGTCGATCGCTGCCTGGATGCGCGCGGCGTCGTCGCGTCCGGACGTCGACGCGGCGCCGGTCAGGACGGCGCAGGCGGGCGGCAGGACGGGCTCGCGCACGGCGCGCCCGTCCTGCGCGTGCGCGTGCGCGCCCGCGAGCGCGCACGCGAGCAGGGCGGTGTATCTCAAGGCTTGCCCCCGTCCCTGAAATAGGCAGCCGTTTCGGGGCGCGCCGCCACGAGCTCCCGTTCGACCATGTGCGCGAAGAAGTCCGCACCCTTGGCACCCAGGTGCGTGCGGTCGAACGCCGACTTGGCGGCGCCCGCGGGTTCGACCTTGTTCGGATCCGCGGGCTGGCCGTACCCCGGCGGGCGGGGCACGACGGCCAGCGTATCCGCCTCGTCCTGGCCCATCGCCTGGACGGCGGCGGCGCTGTCGCGGTTCAGGTCCAGCAAGGTGGCGTGTTCCTGCGCGGCGACGCGGCGCGTGGCCGCGGCCCACGGCGCCAGGTCGTCCGCGAGATAGGCGCCCTTGAACGTGCGCCGCGTGAGCGGCGTGACGAGCACGGGCACGCCGCCCAGCGCCCGCGTCTCCTGCGCATAGCGGGCCATGTTGGCGGGGAACTGGGTGACGAGGTCCGTCGAGCGGCCCGGCTTGCCCGGCTGGTCGTTGTGGCCGAACTGCACGAGGACGTACGTGGCCTTGAAGCCGGCGCCGTCCTTCAGCATCCGTTCGACCTCGTCCCAGCGGCCCTCCGCACGGAAGCTGCCCGAGCTGCGGCCGCCCCGCGCGAGGTTCACGCAGGTGACGTCCTGCGTGAAGCGGGCGCACAGGGCGTCGCCGTAGCCGCTCTTCGTCGCCATCGTCGAGTCGCCGACGAGGATGACGCGGATGGGCGCGTCGGCCGCGCCCGCGTGGCCGGCCAGGACGAGGGCGGCCAATGCGATACGTTGGAGTAGCATCGTGGTCCTTTTCGGGGCTGGCGCGTTCAGTCGAAGTCGTAGCTGATGCGGATGTTCATCGTGCGGCCGATCGGATTCGCGACGCTGCTCAGGTAGCCGTTGCTGTAGATCGTGTTGTTGGTGATCGGCGGGGCCTTGTCGAACAGGTTCGTGATGCCGAGCGTGACGCGCAGCTGGTTCTGCACGCGCACGGAACCGGTCAGGTTCCACGTTGAGTACGACGGGATGTCGCGGTAGAACTGCGACGTGACGGCCGTGTTGGCATCGCGGTAGGTGCTGTTGAAGTTGTTCGTCAGCTGGGCCGAGTAATCGCCGTTCTGCCACGTGAGGCGCAGGTTGTGCTTCCAGCGGAACGTGATGATCGGGAAGCTGGACGTCGTGCCGTTGCTGGCCCAGCCGAACTGGCCGACGTTCGACATCCACGGGCCGCCCGGCACGAGCTGGTTGTCGAAGCGGGTCAGGTAGGTGCCGTCGATGGCGGCGGCGAACTGGCCGTAGCGGGTGCGCGCGATGTCCCAGTTCGCCGACACGTCGACGCCGGCCGCGATCTGGCCGCCCAGGTTCATCGTCGTGTTGTTGATGTACGCGAGCGAGTTGTCCGGGTTACGCACGAACAGGTTCTTGTAGTCCGCGTAGTTCGTGAAGTAGACGTTTTCCGGCAGGTTGGCCAGCATGTCCTTCATGTTGACCTGCCAGTAGTCGAGCGACGCCGTGAAGGTGCGCGTCGGCTCGAACACGACGCCCAGGGTGCCGCCCTTCGAGCGCTCCGGTTGCAGCGCGTTGTTCGAGCCGGTCAGCTTGTTCAGCTTCGCGTTGCACACGTCGGCCGCGTTGAAGCCCGCGACGGCCGTGCCGCTGCCGGGAATCGCGGGCGTGGGGCCGGGGCACAGCACCGGGTCGTCCCAGCGGCCGGCCGTTGTCGTGTTGGCGACCGTCGTGCGGTAGCCGTAACGGTCGAACAGCGTCGGTGCGCGGAAGCCCGTGTTGGCGGAGCCGCGGAACAGGATCGTCTTCGTCGGCTGCCAGCGGAAGCTGATCTTCGGCGTGACGGTCGAGCCCACGTCGCTGTACTTGTCGACGCGCAGGGCGGCGTTCAGGTCCAGCGTCTTGGTGACGGGGGCGTCGATCTCCGTGTAGATGCCGGCAACGTTGCGCGCGCTTTCGCCGTGGGCGGGCACGCTCTTCGCGTACGTGATGTCGGCGGCCTGCGCCAGCTTGGTGTCTTCGTTGGTGTCGCGGTGCAGGTCGGCGCCCAGCGCGAACGCGAGGTCGCCGCCGGCCAGCGCCATCAACGAGCGGCTGATCGTGCCGTCGACGCCATAGTAGGCGCTCTTCGAACTGCGGTTCTGCATGCCGTCGGCGGCGATCGATTCGAGGTAGTCGCGGCCCGCCTGGTCCTGCAGGCCGAACGGGTTCAACACCCCGTTCGCGAGGCCGTTGATCAAGCCGATGCCCGAGAAATAGCCGGATTTGTAGTAGCCCTTGCGCAGCGACAGGCCGTAGGTCATGCCGGCCTTGTAGTCCCAGTTGCCGAGATGGCCGTCGGCCGCCAGCAGCAGGCGCTGGTTGATCTGGTTGTCGCGCGTGACGGCCGGGCCGAAGTCGGCGACGGCCCAGGAGACGGTCAGCGGCTGGTTCGTGATGCCGGCGACGGCGGGCACGCCGCCGCTCTTGCCCGGGTACCACTTGCTGGTCGACGGCAGGATGGGCGTGCGCGACCCGACAGCCAGCGCCTGCGTCGGGTTCTTGGACGCGAAGATCGATTCGTCGCCGCGCGTGTATTCGAGGGTGACGGTGTTGTCGGCGTCGATCTTCTTCGTCGCCTTCGCGTACATCGACAGCTGCTTGTTCGGGTACAGTGCCGTGCCGTACGTGTCGTTGTCCAGCACGCAGGTGCTCTTCGCGCCCTGGATCGAGTACGGGGCCAGGCAGCCGCTCGCGTAGTACGGGTTCGCCGCGTTCTTGTTGGCGGAGCTCGTGAAGTTGGCGGGCGTCGCATAGCCGCCGCTGGCGGCGCCCGGCGGCAGGCCGATCGCCGTCATCGCGGCCGCGTCCGGGACGAAGCCGGCGCGGTCCGACAGCAGCAGGCGGCTGCGCTGGTGGAAGTCGACGGTGCCGTAGATGTTCCAGCCGTCCTGCTCCAGGCTGCCCTTGCCGAACGTGGCCTGCAGGCGCTGCTCGTCGCCGCCGCCGTGGCGCTGCGGCTCGACGACTTGCACGGTGAAGTTGCCGCCCGTGACTTCGCGCTTCGTGATGAAGTTGACGACGCCGCCGATGGCGTCCGAGCCGTAGATCGACGATGCGCCGTCGCGCAGGATCTCCACGCGCTGCAGGGCGCTGAACGGGATCGTGTCGAGGTTCGCGTAGCCGTCGGCAATGGCCTCGTTGGCGAGGCGGCGGCCGTTCAGCAGCACGAGGGTACGGTTCACGCCCAGGCCGCGCAGGTTGATGTTCGTGCCGGACCCCGCGTTCGACGGCTGCAGCGACGCCGATTGCGGCAGCGCCATCATCACGTCGGCCAGCGTCGTCATGCCTTGCTTGACCAGTTCTTCGGCCTTGATCGTCGTGACGGGCAGGGCTTCCTCGGCGGCGAGGCGCTTGATGCTGGAGCCTGTGACTTCCACGCGCTGGATCGGCGCGTCGGCCTGCTGGGCCTGCGCCTGCTGGGCGAGCGTGAGGACCGCGAGCGCGATCGACGACATGACGAAGTGGCGGGACGTGGGGCGGGGCTGCGTGCTGCGGGGGTGGTTCATGAAGCTGTCTCCTGTTGTTTTCGATGACGTGTCGGCGCCGCCGGGGAGGCTGCGCCGATGGATGCTTCCTGCTAAACGGTGCCTGGTCAGGTAGGGACCCTCTTCAAACGCTCGGGATCCTGATTGGTTGGACCATTCTAAATTGGTTTGACCACAAGATCAATGTGGTCGGACCGGATTTAATGAATTATGTGTTGGGAAATCGACAGGGCGCGCTCAGCGCGAGGCCGGCGCGACCGTGATCCGCACGGGATGCGCGATGCGGCGCGCTTCCGCCGCCACGTACGCCTGCCACGCGGCCTTCGACGCGATGCGGCCGGCGCGGTCCCAGGCGGCGCCCACCCAGTAGCGCAGCGGCCGGCCCGATTCCACCTTGGCCAGCACCAGGTCGTTCAGCGGGTCCTCCGCATAACCCGTCGACGCCGGCAGCACGATGGCCGTACCGAACGCGCCGTTCGTCGCCTGCTCGACCCACTGCAGCAGCGCGTGGTTCGTCTCGTCGCGCACGAGCGCGACACGGGCCGCCTGCTTCTTGTCCGCGGGCGTCTTGTTCAGGCCCACGGCCACCGTGAGCGTCGCCGGCCCCGCGAACGTGAACGTGCTGTCGATCTGGTCGAGCTGGTGACCCGCGTCGACGGTGAAACGCTTCACTTCCGCGACCTTCGTCCCGGCCGCGTCCCATGCGTCGTACGTGAGCTCGAACACGGCGCGCACGGGGCCGTTCGCGAGCACCTTCCACGTCGCGTAGTTGCCGCTGGTCGCGAGGTGTCCGCCGTCCCATACGCCCGTGCCGCCGGCCCCGCGCGAGCGGCCGACGTTGTACATGTCCATGCCTTCGCCTTCGTCCTTGTGGTAGTGGTCGTGGCCCTTGTTGTACCAGCGGTCGACGATGGGATAGTCCACGCGCTTGAACCAGATATCGAGGCCGCTCGTCTCCAGCACTTCCTTGCCGCTGCCGGGTGGCGCGGGCGCGGCGAGCGCGGGGCCGTACGTGCGGTGGCCGATGACGTCGTTCTCCCACGCGAAGTCGTCCAGGCGTTCCGGCACGTAGCGCGCGAATGCCTTCGGTGCGCACGGCGGCGTCAGCGTGTCGCTTTTTTCGACGACGAACGTCGCCGTCCGTTCCCCCGGCGCGAAGTCGTGCTGGAACAGGAGTTCGCCATATGCGGCGCCCACGCCCTGCGGGTCCTTCGCCAGCGGCGCCACGTTCGTCACCTGGTACGGGAGCACGTGGCCCGCGGCGTCCTTCACGACGAGGTGCTGGATCAGCGCGCCGGGCAGCGCTGCGTTCACGTCCCGCCACGGCACCACGATCGTCTCGGACGGGCGCGCCGCGTCGAGGTCGTGGCTCGCCGTGACGGTCAATCGGTCGGCCGCACCGGCGTGCGCGGCCAGCAGGGCGCCTGCGGCGCAGAACAGGAAGTTCGCTTGCATGGTCGGGGCTTTCATCGTGGCGTGGTCAGAGATGTTCGCGGTAGCTGGTCTGCCCGCCGTCCTTCGGCACGTAGTGGTACGTGCGGACGCGGTACTCGATGTCGAACGCCGGGTTGTTCAGCAGGCGGATCATCTCGGCGCCCGCCAGCAGCATCGGGCCATAGCCGTGCATCGCGGCCGTGCTGGTGGGGCGGTTGTAGTAATAGACCTGGTCGCTGGCGAACGTCGTGCCTACGCACGTGCCTTCCACGCGGCCTTGCGCGTCGATGCGGGCGGACAGTGCGTTCCACCCGGCCTGCGCGATCGAACCGTACGTCGTCGGACTGATCCAGCCCTCGTTGACGGCGTGCGCGATCACGTAGACGAACATGGCGCTGGCCGACGTCTCGAGGTAGGAATCGTCGCGGTCGACCATCTGGTGCCACAGCCCCGCGCCGGACTGGCGCTCGGCGACGCCGCGCAGTGTCTTCTTCAACTGCGCCAGCACTTGCGGATAGCCGGGATGGTCCTTGGGCAGCACGTCGAGCAGGTCGGACATCGCGAGCACCGCCCAGCCGTTCGCGCGGCCCCAGTAGAAACGGGGCGCGTCCGGATTGTTTGCGTTCCAGCCGTGCGTGTACAGGTTCGTCTGCGGATCGAACAGGTAGCCCGTCATCTGCATGACGTTTTTCACCGCGTCGTCGAAGTACGCCCGCTCACCGGTCATGCGTCCCAGTTCGGCCAGCGCGGGAATCCCCATGTACATATCGTCCGCCCACAACGACATCGCTTGCGGGCGCTGGCGGGCGAGGGTGCCGTCGGGCAGGCGGAACTGGCGCTTCGCCACCCAGTCGCCGCACACGCGGATCTGGCCGGCCATGTCCGGGCCGATGCCCGTGCGGCGCGCACGCATCATCGCGGCGCACATCGAACCGGCGTCGTCGAGGGCGCGCGGGTCGAGGAAGTGGGCGAAGCTGTTCGCGCGCTCGAGGTGGAAACGCTGTTCCTGCGCGCGGAAATAGGGCAGGCGGTCGGCGAAGAACTGCAGGTGGCGCGCAGTCAGCGCTGTGTAGCTCTTGTCGCCCGTGACGGCGGCCGCCTTGATGAGGCCCGCGTGCACGACGCCCATCTCGTACGCCTGCAGGCCGAAGCCGGCATCGCCTTCCTCGACGACGGCGTCCGCGACCGGCGTGCGGAAATCCGTGACGGGCGCGCCGCCGGCCTTGTGCACGATGCGCGTCGGGGTCTGGACGTCGACGTAGCCGCGGATGCGCTGCAGCGCCGCCGCGATCTCGGCCACGACGGGCTTCTTGTACGGTACGGGATACGTGCCCTCGGCCGGGTCGTTCGCGTTCTTGTTGTCGGGGTTGCGATAGGTGCCGTCCGCGTGCGCGGGAACGGCCAGGCACGCGAGAGCGGCCAGCATGGCAAGCAATCTGGTTGGCGGTTGCAACGTAGTCTCCAATCGTTGTTCGGAGTGACGGTCCTCGTGCCTGTGGCCGGGCCGTTCTATATCTGGTCGGACCATTCTAGGTTGGTCTGGCCACTTTGGCAAGGCGGACTAGCCGCGATATGTTGTTCCGTGGCATACTCGCCCGGACGATGGACGCGCAGGAGGGCGCAGCATGGACGGATCGGGACGCGCAATGATGTGCGCGCTGGCTGCAACGCTGGCACTGGCCGCCTGCGCCGCACGGTTGCCGGCGCCACCGGCCCCCGCGCCGGAAAGCTATACGGCGGAGACGACGTATGCCAAGCTGGCGCCCGCATATCCATTCATCCGGATCGCGAGCCGCGCCGTGCCGCCGACCGTGCGCGCGATCATGAACGTCACCTACGTGCGCCGCGCGGGCCACGACCTGCAACTGGACCTGTACCTGCCTGCGGCCGCCGCCACGGCGCCGCGGCCCGCCATCGTGTTCGTGCACGGCGGTGGCTGGCGCGCCGGTGTGCGCGCGAATTTCGCGCCGATGGCGATCCGGATGGCGAAGCGGGGTTACGCGGCGGCCACGATCAGTTATCGGCTGGCGGGAGAAGCACCGTATCCGGCCGCGATCCACGACGCCAAGGCGGCCGTGCGCTGGGTGCGCGCGCATGCGGGCGCGTACGGCATCGACGGTGACCGCATCGTCATCGCGGGCGGCTCGGCCGGGGGCCAGATCGCCGCGCTCACGGGTGTGACAAATGGGGAAAGCCGCTTCGATCCGGATGGCGGGCCCGGTGCCGTATCCAGCGCCGTGCAGGCGATCGTCAACATCGACGGCCTGTCGGACTTCACGTCGGAAGAAGCGCGCAAGTACGAGGACGACCCGGCGAAGCAGCCGTCATCGGCCGGCGCCTGGTTCGGCGGGCGTTATGCGGAGAAGACGGCGCTGTGGCGCGACGCGTCGCCGCTGTACCACGTGGGCCCGGATACGCCGCCCGTGCTGTTCATCGGCAGCGCGCAGCGCCGCTTCAGCGTGGGGCGCGACGCGATGGTCGACCGCCTGCGGGCGCTGGGCGTGCCGCACCGCGTCGTGCTCGTGCCGGACACGCCGCACAGCTTCTGGCTGTTCGACCCGTGGCTGGCACCTACGGTCGATGCGACGGACGCGTTCCTGCGCGAAGTCATCCCGCCCCGAACGGGTCGTCCAGGCTCGCCGCCGGCTGCGTGAACCACGCCGGTCCCGCCGCCGTCATGTAGAAATGGTCTTCCAGGCGGACGCCGAATTCGCCCGGCACGCAGATCATCGGCTCGTTCGAAAAGCACATGCCGGGTTCCAGCGGGCGCCGTTCGCCGCCGACGAGGTAAGGGCCTTCATGGATGTCGAGGCCGATGCCGTGGCCCGTCCGGTGCGGCAGGCCCGGGAGCTTGTAGCCGGGGCCGAAGCCGTTCGCCTCGAGCGAGCGGCGCGCGGCCTTGTCCACGTCCTCGCACGGCACGCCGACCTTGGCCGCATCGAACGCCGCCCGCTGCGCCGCCTTTTCTGCGTCCCACACGAAGCGCTGGCGTGCCGTCGGTTCGCCGAACACATAGGTGCGCGTGATGTCGGAGATGTAGTCGTGGACCTTGCAGCCCGTGTCGATCAGCACCGTGTCGCCGCGTTTGAGCGTCTGCACGTAGTTCACGCCGTGCGGATACGCGGTCGCCTCGCCGAACAGCACGATGCAGAAGTACGACCCGCTCGCGCCGACCCGGCGGTGCGCGAGGTGGATGAATTCCTGCACCTCCGTCGTCGTGATGCCTTCGTGGAGGATGGCTGCCGCCGCCTTGTGCACGGCGAGGGTCATGTCCATGGCGCGCTGGATCAGGGCGATCTCCGCGTCGGACTTGCGGCTGCGGCACAGCGACGTCACGGCGTGCGCGTTCTGCAGCGCATAACCTTCCGTCGCGGCGCGGATGGCATCGAACAGGAACAATGGCGTGCTGTCGTCGATCGCGAGTACGGGCGTGGCCGCGTCGTTCGCGGCGATGCCCATCTCTTCGAGCACGTTGCGCAGCCGCAGCGCAGGGTTCTCGTGCTCGTCCCAGCACGCGACGTCGCCTTCCACGCCCATGAAGCCGCGGATCGTCGCTTCCTCGAACGCGGGCGCGATGTACACCAGGTCGCCCGCCGCCGGCAGCACGGCGCCGACCATGCGTTCGCTCGGATGCCACCTGGTGCCCGTGAAGTAGGTGAGATTGCTGCCTGCGTTCAGGTAGATCGCGGCGATGCCGGTCGCCGCCATTGCGCCCTGCGCGCGCGCGATGCGCGACCGGTATTCGGCCCGCGCGATGGGGACGGCGCCGGCCGTCATGTCGGTCAGCGCGGCGAGGGCCGCCTGCTTGTCCGTTCCTCCGATGGTCATGGTTCTCCTTGTGTCATTCGATACTCGATAGCGCCCGCGCGCTGGCGGGCAGGATGGGTATCCGGCTGTCGGGCGGCGTCCACCCGAACAGGAAGGCGCACGCCGGGCCGCACGTCTTGCCCTGGCACGGACCCATGCCGACGCGCGTGGCGAGCTTCGCTTCGCGCCAGTCGCGATGGGGCAGCAGCCGCGCCGCCGTGACGTCCTCGCAGCGGCACACGATCGTGTCGGGCCGGTACATCGTCTTCAGCCCGTCGTTCGGCGCAAAGGTACGCGCGAGCAGTCCGGCGAACGCCTGTGCCGCGCGCAGCGCCGGTGCGTCGCGCGCAGTCGGATGCAGGCCCAGCGCGGCGTGGGCCGCGTGCCGGCCTTCCGCGACGGCCTTGTCCACGCCGCCGATGCCCGTGCATTCGCCGGCGGCCCACACGTTTGCGCGGCTCGTCTTTTGCAGCGCGTCGACGAGGATGGTGCCGTCTGCCGTCGCGCATCCGAGTGCGCGCGCGAGGTCCGTGTTGGGCACGAGGCCGAAGCCCGCGCCCAGGAAGTCGCAGGCATAGTGCAATTCTCTGCCTTGTACTGTGATGGTCACGCCGCGCAGTATATCGTCACCAGACGCCGCGACGATGCGTGCCTCCGTCACGTATGGCACGGCGCGCAACGCCGCGAACAGCGAGACGGCCTGCGCGAACTTGCTGCGATGCCGTGCCAGCAGCGCGAGCCCGAAGCCGGCGAGTCGCGACCAGGGCTGGTGCTCGACGATGGCCGCCACGTGCGCACCGGCCTGCAGCGCGGTCGCCGCCGTCGCGAGGAGCAGCGGGCCCGTGCCGGCGACGACGACGGTGCGATCACGCACGGGCATGCCGCCCTTGATCAGCGCCTGCAGCCCGCCCGCACCCGTGACGCCGGGCAGCGTCCAGCCGGGGAACGGCAGGCTCAGTTCGCGCGCGCCGGTACAGAGCAGCAGGCGTTGGAAGGGGATCGTCGCGCCGCCGTCCGCTGCTTCCACCAGCAAGGTGTTCGCGTCGGCGCAGCCGATGACCTGGGTGCCCGCCAGGTGCGTGAAGCGTGGATGATCGTGCAGCGCCGTCCACATGCGCGTCGCGCGGGCATCGCTCCATCGGCCAGGCCCGCCGCGCCAGATCTGGCCGCCGGGCGCGTGGTTGTCGTCGATGAGGCACACGCTGGCGCCGGCGTCCAGCGCGGCATGTGCGGCGACCAGGCCCGCCGGGCCGCTGCCGACGATGTGCAGCAAGGCTTCTCGTGTCACCAGTCGCCTCCCGTCTCGATGATCATGCCCGGCGCGCACACAGTGCGGCAGGCCAGGCGGTGGGCGCGGCCGTCGATCGTCACGCGGCATTCCTGGCACTGGCCGATGCCGCAGAACGCGAAGCGCGGCTCGCCCGTCACGGCGCGGCGGGTGCATATCGAGCCGGCGATGACGAGCGCCGCGACGACGCTGGCACCGGATGGCACGTCGACTGCGGCGCCATCGATGGTCACGCGGCAGGTCGTGTCACGCGTGTTCATGCGCGAACCTCGCGGGGGAATACGGTGCGGCGTCGATGGCGGACGTGCGGCCTTGCATCAGGTCGGCCAGCAGGTGCGCCGTCCCGAACGCCGTCGTCACGCCGAGGCCTTCGTGGCCGCAGGCGAGCCACACGCGGTCCAGCGCCGGGTGGCGCCCGATGATGGGCCGGCCGTCGCGCGTCGCGGGCCGCAGTCCCGTCCAGCTGCGGATGATCGTCATGTCGGCGAGGCAGGGCAGCAGCGCGATCGCGGTGCGCAGCACGTGCGCGAGCACGCGCGGATCGACGTCGTGATCGGCGATGCCGTCCTGGCGGCACGAGCCGACGAGCCACTGGCCCGTGATGCGCGGCTGGACATTGGCGGCGACGGCGAGGGCGTCGCTGCCGGCCTCCGTCTGGCCATAGCCCATGCTCACGACCTGGTGCGACAGGCGGCGCGGATAGCGGGCCGTGATGGCGAGGTGCCCCTTGCGCGGGAAGACGGGCGTGCCGGGCAGCAGGCGGGGCACGTGCGTACCCGTCGCGACGACGATGTCGCCCGCGGCGATGCGCTCGCCCGTCGCCAGCGTGACGGACCCCGGTGCAACGCTGGCGACGTCCGCGCCGAACAGCGAGCGTCCACCCAGTGCGACAAGGCGTTCGGCCAGGTCGCGCGCGACGGCGGGCGGATACACGACCCCGTCGCGCGCGACGCGCACGCCGCCCGCGAGGCCGGGGCGCAGCGCGGGTTCGGTGCGCGCCAGTTCCGCGCCCGACAGCGCTTGCGCGTCCCAGCCGCGCCGGCCCAGGCGCTCTGCGCGCGCCAGCGCATGGGCCATCTGCGCCTCGTCCTCCGCCACCCACAGCGTGCCGCAGCGGACGTGTTCCGCCTCGCGGCCCCGCGTCGACAAATACTCGTCCCAGCGTGCCAGCGACAGCAGGCACAGATCGAGTTCGTCGTCCGTCTCGTCGAGGGCGACGAGGTGGCCCATGCCGGCCGACGTGACGCCCGCGCCGGGGTGGCGCGCATCCACCAGCAGCACCTGGCGGCCCGACGCCTGCAACTCCGCCGCGCAGGCCGCGCCCACGATGCCGGCGCCGACGACGATGACGTCCGGATGCATCACGGCAGTGAGGGCAGCGACGGCCGGCAGGCGATGGCGGTGCGGATCGTCCGTTCGACCTGCTCGCGCCGCTCGCCCGCGAGCGGCAGCCGGGGCGCGCGCACGCGCTCGTTGGAACCGAAGGCGATCGCTTCCGCCAGCTTGATGTTCTGGACGAGGTACGTGGACACGTCCAGGTCGAGCAGCGGCCGGAACCAGCGGTAGATGCGCAGCGCCTCCTCGTAGCGCTTCGCTTGCACCAGTCGCCAGATCGCCACCGTCTCGTGCGGGAACGCGAGGCACAAACCGGCCACCCAGCCCGTCGCGCCGGCCGTGAGGGCTTCGAACGCGAGGTTGTCGACGCCCGTCAGCAGGTCGAAGCGGTCGCCGAAGCGGTTGATGATCTCCGTGCCGCGGCGGATGTCGTCCGACGATTCCTTCACGGCGACGAAGCGAGGATCATCGGCCAGCTCCGCCATGATCTCGACCGTCACGTCGACGCGGTAGGCGAGGCGGTTCGAGTAGATCATGATCGGCAGGTCGCCGGCCGCGGCGATCGCCTTCAGCGTGGCGACGGTCTCGCGCGGGTCCGTGTGATAGATCGTGCTCGGCACGACCATCAGGCCGTCCGCGCCGGCCTCCCTGGCCTTGCGCGCCAGTGCGCAGGCGTCGCGCGTCGCCGCCTCGGCCACCGTCAGCAGCGCGGGCTTCGTGCCGCTGGCTTCCTTGCAGAGCTTGAGGACGGCGATGCGCTCGTCGTGCGACAGCATCGGTCCTTCGCCGAGCGAACCGCAGGCGATGAGGCCATCGACGCCGGCATCCATCTGGATCTGGAAGCAGCGGCGCATCTCGTCATGGTCGAGCGAGCCGTCTTCCCTGAATTTCGTCGTGACGGCCGGAAGAACACCTTTCCACATGCTGTTTGTCTCCTTTGGTTCGGGGGCGATTGAAAGCGTCCATGGTAGGCCGGAACGGGCGCCGGGTCTTGCGCCTGGTGATGCGCCGACACGCCGAAATCGGCACAACGTCGCGTTCTCGTTTGCCATGCCGGCGCGATGCGCCTATATTGGCGCCAGGAGGAGACATGATCGACGCTACGACTGTGCGGGCCATTGAAGCCATTGGTACTGAGGCCGTGGAGGCCGTGTTCGACGCGCTGGACGACATCGCGTTTTTCGTCAAGGATCGCGAGGGCCGCTACCTCAGCATCAACCGCACGATGGTGCGGCGTTGCGGAGTTCGGCACAAGCGCGACGTGCTGGGGAAAACGGCGCTGGAGCTGTTCCCGCGCGCGCTGGCCGAAACCTACCTCGCGCAGGACCGCAAGGTGATCGACCAGGGAGCGCCCATCGACAAGCAGCTGGAACTGCACATCTATCCGGGCCGCAGCCGCGGATGGTGCATCACGAAGAAGATGCCGTTGTTCGGCAAGGATGGCGCCGTCGTCGGCCTGATCGGCACGTCGCAGGACCTGGGCCTGCTCGACGAGCTGCATCCCGCGTACCGCCAGATCGCGCGCATCGCGCAGCACATCAGCGAGAACTATCAACAGAACGTGTCGCTCAAGGCGCTGGCGGAAGAGGCGGGGCTGTCGCTGTCGCGGGTGGAACGGCTGTTCCAGAAGGTGTTCCAGCATTCGCCGCGCCAGTTCCTCGTGCAGTGCCGGCTGGCGGCCGCGCGCACGCTCATCGAGCAAAAGCCGCAGGCGCGGATCGCGGAGATCGCGTACGAATGCGGCTACACGGACCACAGCGCGTTCAGCCGGCAGTTCAAGTCCTACGTCGGCATGAGCCCGACCGATTACGGGCTGCACATGCGCAAGGCGGCCGGCTAGCCGCCCGTCGGGATGCCCCATGCGAACGGGTCGGCATCGTCGAACAGCAGCGTCGACGTGGCACTGACCCATGCGCGGCCGCGGATCGTCGGCACGACGCGGTCGCCGTCGCGCCGGTAGCTGCCCTCGAACACGCTGCCGATGATGCTCTCCTGGCGCCAGACAGCGCCTTCCGCCAGCTTGCCGTCGGCGGCCAGGCACGCGAGCTTTGCGCTCGTGCCCGTGCCGCACGGCGAGCGGTCGTATGCCTTGCCGGGACACAGGACGAAATTGCGGCTGTCGGCAGTAAGCGATGGCGCGAACAGTTCGACGTGGTCGATGGGGGCGCCGTCCGTGCCCGTCACGCCTTGCGCGTGCAGGGCGGCCATGACCGCTTCCGCGAACGCCGTCAGGGCCGCAATGTTGGCGGGGACGACGTCGAGGCCGTGGTCCTCGACGAGGAAGAACCAGTTGCCGCCCCAGGCAACGTCGCCCGTCACCGTGCCGTGGCCCGCGACGTCGACCGTCACGGCCTTGCGGGCCCGGTACGACGGGACGTTGTCGACGCCGACGGTGCCGTCCGCGTGCAGCTCGGCCGTCACGACGCCGACGGGCGTGTCGATGCGGTGCCGGCCGGGCGCGATGCGGCCCATGTGCGCCAGCGACACGACGAGGCCGATCGTGCCGTGGCCGCACATGCCGAGGTAGCCGACGTTGTTGAAGAAGATGACGCCCGCAACGCATCCGGGCGCATGGGGTTCGCACAGGAGCGCGCCCACCAGGACGTCGGAGCCGCGCGGTTCGCACACGGTGCCTGTGCGGACGTGGTCATGCGCGTCGCGCATGCGCGCGAGGCGCGCGGACAGGGGGCCGTCGCCCAGGTCGGGGCCGCCGTCGACGATGAGGCGGGTCGGTTCGCCGCCCGTGTGGGAATCGATGATCTTGATTGTTTTCATGGTCCTGCAAGGCTAAGGCGCGGGCGGGCGCCGGTCTTGTTGGTTTTGGACGCCGGCAGCGGGGAAAGCGGCATACCGGTCGACGGACGATATCGCTAGTTCCGGTGTGCGGGATCGGTCACGCTGAAACCCGTGTCGCCGATCGACAGGCGTGCCGGGTCGATGCGCAGCACCGCTTCGAGATTGGCCCGCGCGGTCTCGCGGATGCGGGCCGCAGCCTCGGGGGGCTGAGGACTCTGCTGCTGCGACTTGTGCGCCAGCGCCATGAACGTTCCCATCATCGCTGTCTGCTCGTACAGGTTGCGCAGTTGTGCGGCATCGATGCGGCGCAGCGTGGCCTGCATCGATGCCTGGTCGCGCAACTGCCGTGCCACGGTCCGGAAAGCGTTGTCGGACACGTCGGCGTCGTTCAACACCATATAGTTCCCGACGAGGAAGGCGGCGAGGCTGCCGGCCATGTCGCGCTCCGGCAGGCCCAGTTTCTTCTCGAGTTGCCCGTAGACGTCCATGCAGCGTCGGAAGGCCTGCTCCATTTGCGGACGCTGCGCGGCCGGGAAGCGTGCCGCGAGCTCGCGCGCATTGTTTTCCACGGCCGGGCGCGCCGGCGCCTTCAGTGGTGCGTCTGCTTGTGCATGCGGCGTAGCGTTTGCCGGTTTGGCGTGCGCGTGCTCGTTGGGTATCGGCACGCGCAGGTCCGGCTGCGGCCAGACCTGGAAGCAGCACCCGTAACCGGCCACCTGTGCGTGGGCGGAGGGTGCGACGCCGATCAACAAGGCTAGACTCAACAGCAATGTTCGCATGTGAACTCCTGTTATGACGACGCCACGGATTCTAGCGGCTTGTTGGGGCGTCGGTACCTGTCGACACAGGGGGCTTGCCGCAGACTGCGACTTTGGCCGATCAAACCTGCTTACGCCCCGTCCAGCCTGAGCGATCACGGATTGTCCGCAATGGATCGAACTAGCCGACCTGTCCCCGATCGTAAAGGAATTCCATGAACCCTTCATGCAGCGCTTCGCCTAATTTATTGTTGCGAGAGTCGACTAAATATACTCGCCCGTTTTCTGATATTTTCGTTGCCCCGTCCAGAATGCAGAGAAATGAATGTGCCAGTCCTTGCATGCACTCTCTAAGAATCAGTTCGACGTCTTCTTCGACATCTTTATCCGCGAGCGCGTTCTGAAGTCTTTCAAAGGGTGCGTTGTCGTTGACCCACATTAGATCAGCCGCTGGATCCGTGATCGATGAGGTCGCTACTTTGGTCCAATACGTCAACGAATCGGATAAATCGTCGAAGAAATCGATTTTAGTGGGCACGTGCAATCTCGGTGGAAAAATAAGGCGGCCTTATGGCGCGACATGGGGTTTTCAATGACCGCCAGCCGCTGCGTCCGTTAGCCCGGGGCAGCGCGGCGGGCCGAACTGGCTGTCGAGGAATTTCAGGTATTGAGGACGCAAGCGCGCCAGTGCCGTACAGTCGAACGGCGGCTGCTGAATGTTCCCGAACAAGTACAAGGTGCCGGTGACTGCGAAGAATTCCTTGGCATTTTCGAGGAAATGCGACGCTTGAAAGCGGGCGGGGAACAGGCTCGAATGCTTGGCTAGTTGAAACTCTTCCTGGATTTCCGGCCGGTCCAGGTGTATCACGCGGAAGTGATAAGCGTGCAGAAATTCGTGCAGCAATATCGGTTTGTTCGGAGGGAATTCGATAGGCTGGACATACACGGACGCGACGCCATCGCGCACTGCAAATATGCCCGGATTGCCGCGCAGATCGGGTGCCACGATAATCGGCGTCTGTTTCATTGCGTCGAGCACCGCCGGAGGCAGGGCAGCAGAATCAATGATGTCGATCTGCTTGAACAGAGACTCGCGCGCTTCGCCCGAAAGGCTTCCCCGCGACTCATCGATCTTGAAGCCATTGTAATCCGCGGCGTCGGCGTGCGATGCCGTCAGGACCATCAAGGCGCTCATGACAAAATAACGAGACAGGTTCATTGGATGCTGAAGTTGGTTGTCGATCGATAGGTGCAGGTTCTTCGTCAGCAGGTCGGCACGGTTGCGCAGGTGCGACCGCAGAGAATCAGCCCTTCGTCGGTTAGGCCGACCTGCGTTCGCCCTGGCCAATCTCGGCCGTTTAGCTGAGCTTAACAGGTTACCAAACCGGAAAAGTCACGAACTATCACGACCGCATGACCCCGGCGTGAGTATGCGTGAGATTTCATCCGCATTTTCGCCGTATGATCGATGCCGGTCGACACGAAAACCGTTGGCCGGCCGTTTACCCACCTCGAGAATTGCTTCATGAAGAAAATCTCAACGCTGAGTCGCCTCGGCCTGATCGTCGGCACGAGCGTCACGCTCGAATTGCTGACCTGGGCGATGGGCGCCTTTTCCGTCCAGGGCATCGTCCGTTTGCTTGTGCTGGCGCTATTGCTGGCGTTGCTGTTGAACGGCTACCGCTTTGCCCGTTACGCACTCGGTGTCCTGTACTTCCTTGGTGGCGTACTCATGATCGTTTCCGCGCTGCGCGCAGGCACAGGGCCGGCCTTTGCCATCCTCCTCGGCGGGCTCGCCATCTTCTACCTCGTATCGGCCGGCTTTTTCCTCCGCTCGCGCGCACTGCAGGCGATGATCGCCGCAAAGGCGCCCGAACGACACGCCTCCTGAACCATGCCCACCTGGACTCTGGAAAACGCGGACGACGTGGCCGCGCAAAACAAGTACACGTTCTTCAAGTCGCCCCGCGAGGCGATTGCCCTCGTGCGGCCGGGCGACATCGTCAAGCTGATCTTCGTGTTCGAGTCGAGCGACCCGGAAGCGCCGCGCGCGGAGCGGATGTGGGTCATTGTCGACCGCATCGACGGCGACGGGCGCTTCTTCGGTCGCCTGGACAACCAGCCGCGGTGGATCAAGGATTTGAACTGTGGCGACGATGTGGCGTTCGACGCCCGGCACATCATCAACACGCGGTACGACAGCGACGACAACCTCGTCGAGCGCTACATCAAGCGCTGCTACGTGACGCAACGGGTGCTACGGGACGGGGCGAAGGTCGGCTACCTGTACCGCGAAGCGCCCGACCGGGACGACGACAGCGGTTGGCGGTTCACGGCAGGCGACGAGTCGGACGAGTACATGGACGATGCCGATAACGCGGCGTATGTTTCGGTCGGCGCGGTGCTGTCGAAAGACGATTCGTTCATCGACCTGCTCGATGCGCCCACCGGCGCCGCGTTCGAGCGTGACCGTGACACCATGGCGTTCATGCCGGAGACGGACTCCCGCACCGGCGACGACGACTGACGGCGCCGCCGTGCAGATGCGGCCGCGGGCGCGCGGCCCGGGCCACATCCACGGTCGGGGCGTCAGAACTTATAGGTCAAGCCCACGTTGAAGAACCGTCCGACGGCACCCGCCTGGTGCAGCGCGGGGTTATAGAACGTCGACGCTGCGCTGCCATAGGTCTGGAAGTCGAGCGGCGGTTCCTTGTCGAACAGGTTCAGGATCGACGCGTGCAGGCTCAGCTTGTCCGAGAAGCGGTACTCGCCGAACAGGTCCACGGTCGTGAACGAGCGCACGCTGCAGAACTGCGGCGGCGGCGTGTTCGCGTACACGAACGAGATCGCGTCCGCGCACGTGGCGGCCGACGCCGACGACGGGTCGACGACGGAGAAGCTGCCGACCCAGTTCACGGTCGACGAGACGGTCAGCGGGCCCTGGTCCCAGCCGAGCTTCAGCTGGGCGCGGTCTTTCGGGTTGCCCGTGTCGCCGGACACGCCGGACGGGCCGTGCGTGCCCGCCAGTTCGACGGCGGTGCCGCCGGCCGTGCCCTGCTTGTACGTGAGCAGGTGCGTCTCCGTCAGCTCGGCGCTGAACTTGCCGCCGGCGAACGGCCAGGTAAAGCGCGCGTCGAGGTCGATGCCGCTCGTCTGCGTGTATTGCGCGTTCTCGTACGGGTACGGCGCGAACAGCGCGTTGCCGACGGCCGGCGTCTGCGTGGAGATCGAGCCGTCCGGATTCACGAACGGCTGCGCCGTCGGCGTGCCGCGCACGAGGAAGGGCGTCGGATCGTAGTTCGGATCGTTCAGCGCGCTGATGATCTGGTTGTTGATGCGGATGCGGTAGTAGTCGATCGACACGTTGAGGTTGCGCGTCGGCTCGATGATCGTGCCGAGCGTGTAGGAGCGCGACCGTTCCGGCTTCAGGCCCTTGCCCGGGGCCTGCACACCCGCGATCGACATGTTGCACTGCTGCGGGTAGTTGCCCGGCACCGTCGTCGGATCGGCACCCGGATTCGCGCACAGCACGGGGTCTGCCTGTGTATTGGCGAAGAAATAGTTACCCGTGTTGCCGACTTCCGCGGGGTTCGGCGCGCGGAAGCCTTCCGTGTACGTGCCGCGCAGCGTGAACTGGCTGATGGGCGACCATTTGAAGCCGGCCTTCGGCGTCGTGGCCTGGCCGATCGTCATGACCTTGTCGTGGCGGATGGATGCATCCAGTTCCAGGTTCTTCAGCACGGGCGCCACGATCTCGCCATACACGGCGGCGATGTTCTGCGTGCCGATCGCCCACGCGTTGCTGCCCATCTGGTCGCCGTTGGCCACCGTCGGCGGCGCTTGGGCATCGAGGTCGCGGTGCGTGTATTCGGCACCGAGGTTCAGCGCGAGAGAGCCGCCCGCCAGCGGCATCAGCTCGCGGCCGGCGGAGAAGCGCACGAACTGCAGCTTGTCCGTCGCCTTCGCATGTTGCAGCGGCGCGATCGCGTCGCGCATGGCTTGCGTGTTGCCGCTGGCTGCCGGGCCGACGAGGTAAGGATGCACGGGGTCGTTGAACGCGGCCTGCAGGTTCAGGATGTTGAAGTTGTTCGAGATATCCTGCTTCACGGTGTTCTGCGATGCGCCCACGGCCGCCGTCAGGTCCCATGCGCCCATCGTGCCGGCGACGTCGGCGCCGAGGCGGAACGTGTCGGACTTGACGCCCGTGCGGCTGCCGCCCAGTTCGGGGAAGTTGTATTGCAGGATCTGCGTCGTACCCGTCGTGTTGCCGGGGTAGGTGGCCGGCACCGTGATCACGATGGGGGCGCCAGGCGGCGTGGCCTGCGGCGGGATGCCGGGGCCGTACGCGAGCGCGGACAGGCCGCTCGTACCGAGCGTCGATGCGTAGCGGCCCAGTTGCTCGGCCTCGGAGCGGAAATACGAGCCCTTCAGGTTCAGCTGCCAGTCGCCGCCCAGCTTCTGCACGAACGAGCCGAGCAGGTTGATGTTCTTCGTCGTCGGCTGCAGCTCGAGGTCGCGGTCGCGGTAGGCGCACTGGCCGGCGTTGAACTGCGCCGTCGTGCAGCCCGGCAGCAACGTGGTGGCGCCCGTGTCCGGATCGATCAGGTAGCCCGTGATGCTGGCGGGCTGGAAGCCGTTGGCGGCCGTCGGGACGCCGCGCGTGAGGTTCTTGCCGCCCCACGCGGTCCAGTCGGTATTCGTGAACAGGCCGTGGCGGCTAGAGGAGAGGATCTTGCCCTGGCGGCGGTATTCGAGCGCGAGGTAGGCGTTGTGGCCGTCCGTGTCCAGGTCGCCCCAGCCGTAGATGCCGGATACGTGCGCGGTCCTGCCGTCGCCATGGCCGCTCGCGCCGGCGTCGGCCGTCGCTTCGGCGCCGTTGTAGCGCTTCTTGAGGATCACGTTGACGACGCCCGCGACGGCGTCCGAACCGTAGATCGACGAGGCGCCGTCCTTCAGCACGTCGATGCGCTCGACGGCCTCCATCGGGATCTGGCTGATGTCGACGAAGCTGCGCTGGCCGTCGTCCGACAGCGCGTACGGGGCCATGCGCTGGCCGTCGATGAGGACGAGCGTCGCGCCGACCGTCAGGCCGCGCAGCGAGATGCCCGAGGCGCCGACGGCGAACGCGCCGGGGAACGCCTGCGACAAGGTGCCCTGGCCGTTGGCGGTGATGTTGCGCAGCACTTCGGACACGGACGTGTAGCCGGATTCCTTCAAGTCCTTGGCCGTGATGACCTGGACCGGGCTCGGGGTTTCCATGTCCGTGCGGCGGATGCGCGAGCCCGTGATCTCCACGCGGTTCATGGGGGCGGCGGTGGCGGTGGTATCGGTCGTCGTGGACGTGGTCGCATCCTGGGCGGTGGCCGCGATCGGCAGGGCGAGGGAGGCGAGGGCGAGCTGGACGGCGACGACGAGGGGACTACGGATCAGGTTGGCGCGAGGCTTGGAACTCACTGGCAATCTCCTGGTAAATAAATAGGCGATGTGTTTCACTTCACACAAGTATGTCAATGTGACCATTCCGAGACACAAAGGTCAAATTACAACTAATTACAAACCAGATTTGATGTCTATACGAGTCCGGTACGTGCAAAAGTGTTGTATTTTTGCTTCCCGTGCGGCCTGGAGGAGGGGAAGTGCTTATGACGGGTCGCGCCGCGCGCGCTTGGCCAGCTCGCGGTCGAGCGCGTTGGCGAACCGCTGGCGGTCGGCCTGGCTGAAGGCGGCCGGGCCGCCCGTGTCGACGCCGCTGCCGCGCAACTCTTCCATGAACGCGCGCATGGTCAGCTGCTGGGCGATGGTGTCCTTGGTGAACCAGTCGCCGCGCGGATTCAGCGGGAGGCCGCCTTTGTCCAGCACGAGGGCGGCGAGGGGAATGTCGGCCGTCACGACGATGTCGCCCGGCTGTACGCGCGCGACGATCTCGGCATCGGCCGCGTCCGCGCCTGCGGGCACTTGCAGCGCCCGGATGAAGCGCGAGCCGGGCACGCGGATCAACTGGTTTGCCACGAGCGTGACGTCGATCTGCACGCGCTCGGCCACGCGGAACAGGATGTCCTTGACGACGGCGGGGCAGGCGTCGGCGTCGACCCAGATGGCCATGGTATTGCGCCCTTCAGCCGCGCGAGAACGTGCGCGTGACGCGGTCGAGGTGCGCCCGCATCGCCGTGCGCGCGCCGGCCACGTCCTGCGACGCGATCGCGGTGAGGATGGCGCGGTGGTCGAGGAGGGTCTGCTGGCGCAATTCTTCGGTCTGGAAGTGCTCCGTCAGCTTGTGCCACAGGGTGCCGCGCTGGTTCCACAAGTATTCGATGACGCCGACCAGGGCACTGTTGCCGGCCGCGCGCGCGATCGCGAGGTGGAAGTCGCGGTCGGCCGACTCGTTCTCGCCGCGGTTGTCCTGGTTCTGCTCCATCTGTTCGACGGCGACGAGGATCGCGTCGACGGCGGCCGGCGTCGCGTTCTTCGCGGCGAGGGCCGCCACTTCGACTTCGACCATGCGGCGCGCAGCGAGCACTTCGAACGGACCGGGGCCGGCGGCGGGCCGCGCCGACTTCTGCGCCGCCTGTTCGCTGACGTACACGCCGGAGCCGCCGCGCACTTCGACGACGCCGCCCAGCTCCAGTGCGATCAGCGCTTCGCGCAGCGACGTGCGCGACACGCCCAGCTTCGCCGCGAGGTCGCGTTCGGCCGGCAGGCGCTCGCCCGGCTTGATGTCCTCTTCCCGGATCAGCGCTTCGATCCGGCCCGATACCACGCGATACAGTCGCGGTTCCGTCGCAATCGCATCGTGTGGCGCGGGCGTTTTTCTCATTGTGTGCAGTCCAGGAAAATGTGAAGGCGATTGCCAAGGTCGCATCTTAGTTTGGCCTGGATAATGTTGCAAGTGGTCGGACCAAATTGCACGTCGAACCGATGAATGTCGGCTGCTGCGCGGCGACGTGCATACGCATGTACAATGGAAATATTGCCAGGTCGTTCACACGCCCGGCACGACCCCGACAGCCGATGAACCGAACCATGACGACCGCCTACCCGAGCCTGAGCCACGCCCAGCGCATTCCGCTGGCCGCGGAAATCCATTCGCGCCCCTTCCTCCGGCTGGAAGCGCCCGAAGCCATCACCCACCTGGCCGTGTACCGCGCCAGCGAATCCGGGTCGCGCAGCACCCACGGTCCCAACCAGCACGCGCTGCTGGCCGCCTTGTGCAGCCATTTCGGCGTCGCGGCACCGAACGTGACGGCGAACCACTTCTATCACGACTTCGGCCGCTTCCGCCTCAAGTGGGAATGCCACACGGAGTTCGCCACGTACACGTTCACGGAAAAGATCGCGCCCGGCCTGCCGCTGGCGGACGCGTTCGCCCGCATGCCGCTCGCGCACCTGCCGCAGGCGTGGATCATCGGCCTGCATGGCCGGCTGATGTCCGCCGCGCACGTGCTGCTGGAGCGCGGCGCCGCCGATCCGGCCGCGCTGCAGGACGGATTCGCGGGCAGCAACCTCGTCGGCTCGCGCGTCATGCAGGGCGGCGAGGTGTGGACGGATTTCGCGATCCAGTCCGACGGCTTTTCGCGCTTCGTGCTGCGCGACGTCGAGATGCGCGCGCAGCAGGCGGGCCGCCTCGCGCAGCGCGTGCTGGAGATCGACACGTACCGCATGATGGCGCTTCTCGGCCTGCCGGCGGCGCGCGCCGTGTCCGCCGCGTTGGACGACATCGAGGCCGAACTGGCCACGCTCGCGGAGCGCATGGTCGCGGGCGAGGCCGTCGCCGGCGACCAGGACCTGCTGCAGCAGATCACGCGCCTGGCCGCGCAGCTGGAAAAGCTCTCGCTCGACAACGGCTATCGCTTCTCCGCGTCGAAGGCGTACTACCGCCTCGTGAAGGCACGCATCGAGGAACTGCGCGAGGTCCGCATCGAAGGCGTGCCGACCGTGGAGGAATTCATGGACCGCCGCCTGACACCGGCGATGAACACGTGCGAGGCCACCGCCGCGCGCCAGGACGCGCTGGCGCGCCGCATCGCCAACGTCAACGACCTGCTGCGCACGCGCGTGTCGATCGTGCAGGAAAACCAGAACCGCCAGATCCTGCAGTCGATGGACCGGCGCGCGGCCCAGCAGCTGCGGCTGCAACAGGCCGTCGAGGGCTTGTCCGTCGCGGCGATCTCGTACTACGTCGTCGGCCTGCTCGGCTATGCGGGCAAGGGCTTGAAGAGCCTCGGCGTGCCCGTCAACCCGGACATGCTCACGGGCGCGCTGGTGCCCGTGGTGGCCGGCGTCGTGTGGCTGGCACTGCGCCGCATGCACAAGCAGATGCACAAGCGCGGGCACGGTTGACGATGCTGCTCGCTCCCCACCTCGCGCCGGCGTTCGGCGCGCTCGCGCTGGCCGTGCTGCTGCTGTGGGTGCCGGCGCCCGCCGTGCGCGGCAACCGCGATTGGGCGTGGTGCGCGGGTCTCGCCGTGGCCTGCGTGGCCGGCCTTGCGTCCGGTGTGCTGGACTGGCGCGGCGTCGCAGCGACGGCCGCGTATGTGGCGCTGGCGTTCGGTGCGCGCGCGAGCGAACGCGCGTGGCTGCGCATCCTGCTCCTCGTGCTGACGGGCCTGTGCGCCTTCCTGTTCGCGCTGCACCGCTTCCCCGGCTTCCACAATCCCGTGCTGGCCGATGCCGTGCGCGTGTCGGCCGGCGCCGCCCCGTTCACCCTGCACGCCAACTTCGACACGGCCGTCGCGGGCATCGTGCTGATGGGCGTGTTCTGCGCGCCGATCCGCGAGCGCGGCGCGTGGCTGCCGATGCTGCGCCGCACGGCGCCCGTGCTGGTCGCGACGCTCGTCGTCGTCCTCGGCGCCGGCACGGCGCTCGGCTACGTGCGGCCCGACGTCAAGTGGACGCCGCTGACGCCCTGGTTCCTCGCGCTGAACCTGCTGTTCACCTGCGTGACGGAGGAGGCGTTCTTCCGCGGCTTCATCCTCGGCGGGCTGGCGCGCGGCATGGCGCGCTGGCGCTACGGCACGTTCGTGGCCGTCGTCGTGTCGACGGTGCTGTTCGGCCTCGCGCACGCGCACGGCGGCCAGGCCCTCGTCGTGCTGGCCGCGCTGGCGGGCCTCGGCTACGCGGCCGCCTACCTGCGCAGCGGGCGCATCGAAGGCGCGATCCTCACGCACTTCGCGTTGAACGCCGTCCACTTCGTCGCCTTCACGTATCCGGCCTTGCTGCGCTAGCAGATGCAACTTCTGTAACTCCGTGTGACAGCGAACCGTGCGCTGCGCGCGCCGGGGCTATGATCGGCCATCATCCCAAGCTTCATCGACGATCATGACCGCACGTAAAATCACCTGGACGGCGGGGCTGGGCCTCGCGCTCGTCGCCGTTGCCGCGCCCGCGCTCGCGCAGGACCCGCCCGCGCGCGTGGGCCGTATCGCCTACGTCACGGGCCCCGTCAGCTTTTCGCCCGCCGGCGCCGCCGACTGGGCTCAGGCGCCGCTGAACCGCCCCCTCGTCGCGGGCGACCGCCTGTGGACGGACGCCGGTGCGCGCGACGAAGCGCAGTTCGGCTCTGCCATCGCGCGCATGGACGCGGACACGCTGCTGACCGTGCTCGCCGCGGACGATCGGACGACGCAGTTGCAGGTGTCGCAAGGCCGCGTCGACGTGCACGTGCGCCGCCTCGCGCCCGGCGAAACGGTGGAAGTCGACACGCCGAACCTCGCGTTCGTCGCGCGCCAGCCGGGCGATTACCGGCTCGCCGTCGCGCCGGACGGCAGTACGACCGACGTCACCGTGCTGCGCGGCGCGGGCGACGCGTACGGCGACGGCAGCTCGCTCGCGCTCGCGCCGGGGCAGGGCTACCGCTTCGGCGGCCAGGACTTGAACAACTACGTGCTGCTGCAACCCGTCCCGCCGGACGACTTCGACCGCTGGGCCATGGTCCGCGACCAGCGCTACGAGCGCGCCGTCGCGCGCCGCTACGTGCCGCAGGGCGTCGTCGGCGCCGAAGACCTGGACGACTACGGCAGCTGGCGCCAGGTACCCGACTACGGCACCGTGTGGGTGCCCGACCGCGCGCCGCAAGGCTGGGCGCCGTACCACGCGGGCCACTGGGCGTGGATCGATCCGTGGGGCTGGACGTGGATCGACGACCAGCCGTACGGTTATGCCGTGTCCCACTACGGCCGCTGGGTGCGCACGCCGGACACGTGGGCGTGGGTGCCGGCGCCCGTGCAGGCGCGGCCCGTGTACGCGCCCGCGCTGGTGGCATTCGTGGGCGCCGTGCTGGCGGTCGGCGGGCGCTCGGACCCTGGCGTGGGCTGGTTCCCGCTGGCTCCGCACGAGCCTTACCGGCCGCCTTATCACGCCAGCCCGACGTACATCACGAACGTCAACGTGACGAACACCGTCATCCGGCAGACCAGCGTCGTCAACGTCATCAACAACGTCACCAACATCCGCTACGTGAACCGCACGGTGCCGGGCGCGATCGTCGCGATGCCGGCGCAGCAGTTCGCTCAGGCCGTGCCGACGGCGCGCGCCGCCATGCTGCTGCCGCCCGGCGTGGCGCGCGCCGCCCCCGTGCTGGCGGCACCGCAGGCGCGGCCGCTGCCGCAGAGCCGCCTCGGCATGCCGGCGGCGGGACGGCTGCCGCCCGCGCCCGTGCAGCAGCGCGTGGCGGTGACGCGTGCGTTGCCGCGGGCGGCGTTCGTGTCGGGCGCTGCGCTGGCCGGTGCCGCCGCTGCGCATGCGGCCGCGCCGGGGCGGCATGGCGCGCCGTTGGCTGTCCACGGCCCTGTGCCGCCGCTGCGCGTGTTGCGGCCCGCCATCGGCAAGCCCGTGGTGCCGCAGCCGGCGCGCGGACCCGTGCCGGGCGTGGATGCCGCCGGGCGCCAGGTCGCGCAGGGCGGGCGTCCGGGGATGCCGTCCGTTGTCGGACCGGCGGCCACGCACGGACCGCAGGCCCTGGCCGGTGCGCCGCTGGCGGCCGGACGTGGGCCTGTTCCCGTGGATGGACAGCAGTTTGCGGGCGGCATGCCTGCGACGGCGGGTTCCGGGCCTCTTGCTGCACAGGGCCAGCATGGACCACAGCCCGGCGCCGCCACGCCCTGGGCAGCAGAACGCGTACCCGTCCCAAGGGGGCCGCACGGACTGCTGCCCGCGGCCGGCATGCACCCGGCGACGGGCCCCGGACTGGCTGCCGTGCAGGGGCCGCATGGCGTGCAGGCCGCGGCCGGTATGCCGGTCGTCGCGGGCCCGCGCAGCCCCGCAGGCGCGCCCGCGCAGGGCGGCGTTGCCGCGCACGGCGCGTCGTCGACGGCTGCAACGATGGCCGGGCAGCCGGAGGTGCGGTCTGGCCAACCGGGCGGCGCAGCGGTCCCCGGTCGACCCGGCATGGTCAACGGCGCGCCCACGCACGGTCCGCGTGAAGCGGCAATGGTGCCGCCGCATGGCGCAACGACCGCCGGACCGGCGCGACCGGACGTGCCGCATCCCGCCGTGCCGCAGATCCCGCCGCCCGCGCATCCGCCGGAGCGTTTGGTGCAGCACGGCCCGGGACGGGACGCGCTGGCGGCGCGGGGCATGAACCGGCAAGCGCAGGTGCCAGCCGGGCCGATGGCCGCCGCCGAACGCCATGGATCCCCGGCGCCGCGGACGGCACCGGTGCCAGCGGGGCACGAGGCACCTCGTGTGCCGGCGCCGTCGCCGCACGCTGCCGCGGTGCATGCGCAGTTGCCGGCACACGCGGCGCCCGCTCCCGCGCCGCATCCGCAAGCGGTGGCGCCCGCTCCGCATGAACCGCCGCATCCGGCACCGCAACCGCCGCAACGCCCGCACGAACCGCCGCGTCCGGTACCGCAGCCGCCGCACGAGCCGCCGCATCCGGCGCCGGCCCACGGCGCGGAGAAGGGCGCGGACAAGGGTGCAGACCGCGGCCACAAGCACGGCGACCAGGGCGGCCACTGACGCGTGCGCCCGGCCGCATGCCGCCGGCCCGTGTGCACGCAGGCGGTGTAAGATGAGTGTCCACGTTCATCGCCGGCCCGTGCGCGCCGGCCGCACCATGCCCACACTCGACCGACCCGCTATCGCCCCATCCCGGATTCACCTCGACGGAGCCGCACCGTGATGCTGCTGCTCGTCATCCTGGCCGGCCTGTGGGCCGGCGTGCAGAATGCGCTGGCCGGCGGCGGATCGTTCGTCACCTTGCCCGCGCTGATCGTCTCCGGCATGTCGCCGCTGGCCGCCAACATCACGTCGACCGTCGCGCTGTTTCCCGCGCAGGTCACGTCCGGGTTCGCGGGACGCAAACTGGTCAGCGGCGCGGGCGGGCTGCCGTTCCGGGCGCTGTTCGTGCTGAGCATCGCCGGCGGCGCGGCGGGAGGGCTGCTGTTGCTGCACACGTCGCCGGCCGTGTTCGCGCGCCTCGTGCCGTGGCTCGTCCTGTTCGCGACCGCGGTGTTTACGTGGGGGAGTTTCTTCCGCAAGCCGCGCGCCGACGGCACGGTCCACCTGGGCAAGGCCGGGACGGCCATCGCCCAATTCCTGATCGCCGTCTACGGCGGCTATTTCGGCGGCGGGATCGGCATCCTGATGCTGGCCGCGCTGACGATGGCCGGTCTCGCGGCGCGCAACGCCGGCGCCACGAAAAACGTACTGGCGGGCGTGATGAATGCGTCGGCCGTCGTGCTGTTCCTCACGTCGCCGCAGTTGCACTGGCTGCAGTGCGGCGTGCTCGCGGCGGGCGCCATCATCGGCGGGCTGCTGGGTGCGTGGGCGCTGCATCGCGTGAACGAGCGGGCGTTGCGCGTTGCCATCGTCTGCATCGGCGTCGCGCTGACCGTCGGCCTGTTCCTGAAGCCTTTCTGACACACACCTCAGCCGTGCGCTGGACACCGCTATCCGCTTGGTCTAGAGTGGAATCATGCGGTGTCGCCATCAATGATGCCGCCGGGAAGGTAGGTGTGCCATGCTGGATGTTCTCTACGGCCTCGAACCGGATCTATCGTTGCATGCGGTCGTGCTCACGGCCGGCTTTGCGACGTTTTTCGTGATCCTGCTGTGGCGGCGTTGTCCCAACTGCAGCTGGCAGGAGTGGTCCAGCGAGTTGCTGGGTCGCGACGACAAGGACAGCAAGGAAGACGCGGCCGAGGAGTGAGGTGCGACCCGCGAGGCGGGGCTCGTGTCACACGGGCGGCACGGCGTCTTCCGTTCGGTAGCGCGCCACGAAGGCCGCCAGGTTTTTCGAGTGGTAGCCCTGCGCCAGCGCGTGCACGCGCGCGGCGAACGGCGCGTACGCGGGATCGAGTGCCCGCAGGTAGTCGGCCCGTTCCCGGACCTCGCGCATGCTCCCGATCCGCACCAGTTGCCACAGGACTTCGATTTCTTCGGCCGGCGGCGCGATGACGTCCGGCTGTTCGTCCGCGGCAGGCGCGTGCGGCGGCCGCCGCTCGTCGCTGATCCAGTGCACGGACAGGAGTTTGCCGATCGTGTCGAGCAGCGCGTCGAGGTCGACCGGCTTGCCGAGGAAGGCATCGGCGCCCGCGTCGCGTGATTTCCGCTCGTCGTCCGGGCCGACGCTGGCCGTCACGGCGATGATCGGGATCGCACCCCATCCGGGCATCCGGCGGATGCGCCGCATCGTTTCGTTGCCGTCGATGACAGGCATCATGACGTCCATCACGATCAGGTCGGGCTTGAAGCTGTCGAGCAAGACGAGGCATTCGAGCCCGTTCGACGCCGAGGCCACGACGAACCCCGTTTGCTGCAGCAGATCGACCAGCACTGCGCGATTCTGCGGGACGTCGTCGACGATCAGCAGTCGCTTGCGCTCGCCTTCATACCCGGCGACGGGGCCCAGTGCCGGCTGTGCCGCCGGGCTGGCGGTGGCCGCACGTACCGGAATGGTGAACGAGAACGTGCTGCCCTTGTGCGGCTCGCTGGCGACCTCGATGGTGCCGCCCATCAGTCGGACCAGTTGCTGGCTGATCGCGAGGCCAAGCCCCGTGCCGCCGGCGCGGCGATGTGTGTCGGCCACTTGCTCGAACGGCTGGAACAGGCGTGCGACCTGTTGCGCGCCCATGCCGATGCCGCTGTCGACGACCTCGAAGCGCAGCACCGTCCTGTCGTCGTCCCGCCGGCCGGCCGCGTGCCCCTCGGGCGGCACGGCCGACACCCGCAGGGAGACGGCGCCGCGGTCGGTGAACTTCACCGCGTTGCCCAGCAGGTTGAGCAGTACTTGGCGCAGGCGCGTCTCGTCCAGTGTCACCGCGTCCGGCAAGCCGGGCGCCAGTTCGTCGTGGAACGCGAGGCCCCTCTCTTCGGCCTTCACGCGCATGATGTCGACGACGACCCGCAGGAACGCGCGGAGATGGACGGGGACGGGGTGGAGGACCATCCTGCCGGCCTCGACCCGGGCCAGGTCCAGGATGTCGTTGATCAGGGTGAGCAGATGCTGGCCGCTCTCGTGGATCGTGGCGAGCCCGGCCGCTTGCCGCTCGTTCAGCGGCAGCTTTTCACGCCGCAGTAGGTGGGCATAGCCGATGATGGCGTTCAGGGGCGTGCGCAATTCGTGGCTCATCTGCGCCAGGAAATTGCTGCGCTGGCGCGCCAATCCGACGGCTTCCGCCAGCGCCGCCTCGCGCGCCGCCTCGGCCGCCTTGCGTTCGCGGTCGACGGCCGCCAGTTGCTCGAGTCGCAACCGCGTGACGGACAGGCTGGAGCGGAAATGTAGCAAGCCCAGCGACAGGCCGAGGATGCCGCAGGCGATCCATGCGACGACGAGCCACGTCAGCAGCGTGGTCTTCGAGATCCATTTCCCTGTAAATTTGATCGACCGTACCTCGACCGTGATCACCTGTTCCGTGGGGACAGAGTCGTCCGTCGCCAATTCCAAGGCGGTCACGTGGTCGAGGCGGACATAGCTCTTGGACAGCGGTATCGCGCGCGACGACCGCCACCAGTCGGCCGTGCGCAGCGCATGCATCGGGATCGTGAACGTGGACTGCGTGGGGAGTTCGAGCTGAACTTCGTTGAACCGCTGGGAGTTCCATTCGTTCAGCGTGGAAAACTCCGGCTCGAAATTCATCAGGTGCAGCTTTACGAGGTGCCGGCCCCGGCCCGAATAGCGCAGGTCGAAGTGCATGGTGTCGTAGCCGCTCATGTCGATGCCCTTGACCGGGTCGCCCATCAGGAATACCAATTTGCAATAGGGATACGTCGTCGCGGACCCCAAGTGGCAGCGCATGACGATCGCATCCTTCGTGATGGTCAGCGAGCCGACCGAATTGCCGTTCGCGTGGTTGCCACGCGTGGTGTCGCGGTCGTCGGAGACCCAGGCGGCGTGCGGACGCTGCGGCGAAATCTCGAGGGTGCGGGTCATCCCGTAGTGCTGCCAGACCAGCAACATGGGCGTCGCCAGCAACAACGCGATGACCAGCGCGTAGATGAGCTTGGTCGGAAACGAGAGCGATAGCGTCATGAGCACATCCCGGAAGGGCAGGGACGTTTCAGTATATACCGCAGGATTGCACAGTTGTCACGTCGGGCAGGCGTCGCCGTCGAGCCAGTCGAAGACCGCGGGCCAGATGCGCGCATGCGCGTTGCGGCCCACGAGCACGCCCACGTGCTGCAGGTTGACGCCGACGTCGCCCTCGTAATGCAGCACCTGCTTGCGCGGGCTGGCCGTCGCCTCGTGGAACGGCACGAGTGCCTCCGGCGGAATCAGCTTGCTGCGCGGGTCGACGACGGACAGCAGCGGCGAGCGCAGGTCGCCCGGGCCGATCGTGCGGCCGCCCACGACGAGCTTGCCCTGCATGAAAGCGTCGTTGCGGTACAGCGATTCGACGATCTCGGTGAACAGCCGGCCCGGCAGCGGGAATTCGTCGTGCGTCCAGCGTTCCACGCGCATGTGCGTGGCCAATGCCTGCGGGTCGGCCAGCGACAGCCAGCGGTCCGCCCAACGCTCCCACTGGAACGCCTGCGGCTCCGCCAGCGCGCTCATCATGTTGAGGAAGACGCCCGGCACCTGGCGGAACGCGTCGGCGATCGGACGCGCGTGCGGCGTCGCGTCGACGAGGCGCGCGAAGCAGCTCGACGCGGGCGTGAAGTGCAGCGGGGACTCCAGCAGGATCGTCGCGCGGACGGCGTCCGGATGCAGGCAGGCGTGGATCGCGGCCAGGATGCCGCCCAGCGAATGGCCGGCGATGACCACCTGGTCGGGCCCGCCGTCGGCCGCGATGGCGCGGCGGCAGGCGGTCAATAAGTGGTCGCCGTAGTCGTCCAGGCCGAAGTGGTCGTGCGTATCGGGCAGCGCCAGCCATTCGGCCAGGTAGACCCGGTAGCCGTGTTCCAGCCAGCGCCGCACGACGCTCACCTCGGGCGCGAGGTCCCAGATGTAGGGCCGCTTGATGGGGGCCGGCACGATCAGCACGGCCGGGCCGCCGTTCGCCGTGATGTCGGCCGGGGCGCCATAGCGGCGCAGGGCCAGGCCGGGTTCCGTGTACAGCACCGTCGAGGGTGTCTGCTGCGGGCCGTAGCCGGCGCGGTCGAGCATGTCGCCCCGGGCCTTGCGGCTCTTGTCCATCTGCTTCAGGGCCTGTGCGCCGAGGGCGCCCATCGCATTCCAGTTGCTTGCCTGCATGGCGTTCGTCCGATGTGAGTGGGAGACATCGCACTCTACGCCAACGGCCTGCCGTGTCCAACGGCGCACGGAAGGAACCTGGCCTGCCTTTGCGGCACATTAAATGCGCCGCGTGCACGATGCCTACGGGCTATTGTGCACGATTAAAGCAGACCAGGGCGCGCGGCCTTACTCGACCCAGCTGTGGCCGTCGCGCGCCAGCAGCGCGAACGATTCGGCGGGGCCCCACGAGCCGGCCGCGTACGGGTGCGGCTTCTCGTCGAGCGTCTGCCAGCCTTCGATGATCGGATCCGCCCATTCCCACGCGGCTTCCAGTTCGTCGCGGCGCATGAAGTGGGTGAGGCGGCCGCGCACGACGTCGATCAGCAGGCGCTCGTAGGCCTCGGCCCGGCGCTGCTGGAACGCCGATTGCAGGTCGAGGTTCAGCGCCACCTGCTGCATCTCCATGCCGCTGCCGGGCTGCTTAGCCATGATCTGCAGCTTGATCGCTTCTTCCGGCTGCAGTTCGATGACGAGGCGGTTGGCGACGGCGCCGGCCGTCTGCGGGAACAGGGGGAACGGCGGGTTCGCGAATTCGACGACGATCTTCGACGAGCGGCGCGCCATGCGCTTGCCGGTGCGCAGGTAGAACGGGACCTTGGACCAGCGCCACGTGTCGATGAAGGCGCGCAGCGCGACGAACGTTTCCGTCTTGCTGTCCGCCGGGACGTTCTTCTCTTCGTGGTAGCCGGGCACTTCCTGGTTGCCGGAGACGCCGTGGATGTACTGGCCGCGGATCGTGTCGCGCGCGATGTCGGCGAGCGACATCCGGCGCAGCGACCGCAGCACCTTCAGCTTCTCGTCGCGCACGGCGTCCGGCGACAACGACGTCGGCGGCTCCATCGCGACGATGCACAGCAGTTGCAGCAGGTGGTTCTGGACCATGTCGCGCATCGCGCCGGCGCCGTCGTAGAAGCCGGCGCGGCTGCCCACGCCCACTTCCTCGGCCACGGTGATCTGCACGCTCGCGATGTTCGGCGCGCGCCACAGCGGTTCCAGGATCGAGTTACCGAAGCGCAGCACCATCAGGTTCTGCACGGTCTCCTTGCCGAGGTAGTGGTCGATGCGGTAGATCTGCGACTCGGCGAAGTGGCGGCCCACGTCTTCGTTGATGGCGATCGCGGACGACAGGTCCGTGCCGAGCGGCTTTTCCAGCACGACGCGGGCGTTGCCGTCGACGAGGCCGCTGGCGGCGAGCTTGTCGCAGATCATCGTGAACAGCGAAGGTGCCGTCGACAGGTAGAACACGCGCTGGGCGCCGGCGCGCGACGCCTGCGCGAGGGCGGAGAAATCGGGCGCAGCTTGCACGTCCAGGCGCACGTACTCGAGCAGCTTGAGGAAGCCATCCCAGGTCTTCTCGTTGAAGTTGCTGGCGGCGATGAACGAGCGCGAATTCGCCTCGATGTGGGCGAGATACGCTTCACGGTCGAAGTCCTGGCGGCCGGTGGACAGGATGCGCGTCGTCGGTGCCAGGTTCCCGTGCAGGAAGGCCATGTACAAGGCCGGCAGCAGCTTGCGCATCGCAAGGTCGCCCATGCCGCCGAAGATGATCATGTCGAGGGGAAGGCCGTTGTCTGCTTCAGTCGAGTGGGTCTGCATGTTGTTCTGGATCGTAGGAGTTGAGATGAGCGTCCGCCAGGGCGTGACGGATGCAACCCGCTGCAGACCCGTGTGTCGGGACGGCCAGCGTGCGGCGGCGGACGTTGCGGGCCGGCTTGTGGCCGGGCGGCGACGCCGCGGTCGGGCGGGATGGGTGCGCCTGTGTCCTGGAACAGGCGATTGTACACCGTGCCGGCGCCTGTGCCGGCACCGGGCTGCGCAGGCCGACCGGGCCCGCGCAGGCTATATCAAAAACTGATGCCAAATGGCGAATAAGTGATAAGCGTGGCATGCGGTGACGCATTAACATGGTGGCTCGTGCGGTGGCGTGGTGGCCATCAGCACGGCCTCGACTTACTTACTCTCGATATCACTTCAGGGCGCCCTCGTGGCGCCCTTTTTTTATGCTGCCGATCAGCCAGCCGTACGGCGCCAGCGTGGCCTCCACGGGCTGCCAGCCGCACGCGTACAGCGGCTCGACGGCCGCCCGGACGGCAGCAAACGCACACGTCGCCGACGACAGGTTGGCCAGCACGACGATGTCCTCGTGCCCGTCGCTGCGCAGGAAGCCGACGGCGCCCGGCGGCACATCGTCCAGGAACGCCGTCGCGCCGTGGCGCAGCGCGGCGTGGCGGCGGCGTACGGCGATCAGCTTGCGGTAGTGATCGTACAGATCGGGATCGCCGGCCTTCCAGTCGAGCTTCCAGGCGCCGGCCAGGACCTGCCACCCGGTCCACGTCGGTTCGTCGAATTCCTGGCCCATCAGGATGTGCGGCACGCCGTCCATGGCCATGAGCACGGCCGCCGCCGCACGGTGGACGGCGCGGCCCAGGAACGCAGATGCGCGGCCTTGTTCCTTGTCTTCCAGCCAGCGCATGCGCAGCGCGCCACGCGGAAAGCTGTACGTCGATTCATTCCAGTAGCGCGCGAACGCGGCGCCGTCCGCTTCGCCGCGCGCACAACGCCGCAGCATCTCGCGCGTGCCGCCTTCGTACGTCAGGTCGCACGCGGCCAGGTGGTGGAATTCGTCGTACGACTGCGAGATCAGGGCAATGTCGGGCCGCACCTGGGCCAGCGCCGCGCGGATCTCCTCGAGGAAATCGCACGGCGTGATGTCGGCGTCGTCGAAGCGCAGGCCGTCGATGCCGAACCGTTCGATCCAGCCGCGCATGCTGGCGACGAGGGTGCGGCGCAGCGCGCGGTCGCCGAAGTCGAAGCCGGCGAACGCCTCGCGGTTGGGCACCGCGTAATAGACGCTGCCGTCGGCGCGCCGCGTGTACCAGTGCGGATGCGTGCGCGTGAACGGATGGTCGATGCTGCTGCGGTTCAGGGTCCAGTCGAGGATCACGCGCATGCCACGCGCGTGCGCGGCGTCCACGAGCGCGCGCAGGGAAGCCGCATCGCCCAGGCGTGGATCGATGGCGTCGAAATCGAGCACGTCGTACGGATCGCCCGACGCGCCGACGGGGTGGACGGGCATGATCCACACGATGTCCACGTCCAGTTCGCCCAGGTAGGGCAGCCTGGCGCGCACGCCCGCGAAGTCGCCGCCGAAAGCCGGTACGGACAATTGGTAGATCACGCCGTCGCGCAGCCACGCGGGGCTCGCCAGCGCCTGGCGCGCATGGAGCGGCCCGGGAGTATCGGCACAGAGGCCGGCGTGGCGCATCAGCACGGCGCCCGTCTCGTCGACCGTCAGGCAGGAATTGTTCTGGCCGTCCTCCGACACCCACGGATTCGCCGGGTCGACGATCCACGCCGTGCCGTCGACGACGAATTTGTACAGATGGCGTCCGGCCGGCACGGGGAGCACGGTCTGCCAGCGCGTGGGCGACACGCGTTCCAGCATGCAGGCGTCGCCTGCCCAGCTGTTGAACGTGCCCGCCAGCGCGACACTACGCGTATCGGGCGCGGCGTCGAACGCGAAGCGCACGCCGCCGGGCACCGCATGGGGCAGCAGGGCAGGGTCGGCGCGGAATTGCACATCCATGGTGGTCCTTGTCGTTGGTACGCCAAGGATGTAATTAAACTACTTAATTGCGATGGAGTAAAGCCGCTTTATCGATCAGGTGTCGACGTTATTAAAGTAATTTTGCTACGCGCTGTCCCGCTCGACGATCGTGAAGCCGATGTCGCGCACGACCTCCGGGATGTGCTTGCCCGCGATCCGGTCGATGAGGAAGTTCGCGGCAATGGTGCCCATCGCGCGGCCGTCCAGGTGCACGGTCGTGAGGGCAGGCCAGGTGTCCGCTGCGAACGCCTGGTCGCCGAGGCCGACGACGGCCAGGCGGTCGGGCACGGCGATGCCCAGCGCGTGCGCTTCCGTCAGCACGCCCAGCGCGACCATGTCGGAGCTGCAGAACACGGCGTCGATGTCCGGGTTCGCCGCGAGCAACGCGCGCAATCCCGCGCGTCCGCCCGCTGCCGTGCCCGGCGCGGAAGTCGTGTGGAATGGAATGCCGCCGTCGGGCCCGTGCATGTCGAGCCGGACGGCCGCCTGCGCGAACGCGCGGTTGCGGCGCTGCGCCCGTTCGTCGGAGGCGCTGATCACGGCGACGCGCCGGCGTCCCCGCTGATACAGGAATTCCGCGACCGCCTCGCCCACGCTTTCATGCGAAAAGCCGACCAGCATGTCGGCCGGGGTCGGCGTCAGGTCCCACGTCTCGACGAGGGGAATGGCGCTGGCCTGCAGGCGGCGGCGGCCCTGCGCGGAACGCATGATCCCGGCCAGGACGATGCCGTCCGGGCGCCGCCCGATGATCGCTTCCAGCAGCTCGTCCTCGCGCGAATTCTCGTAGCCCGCCTGGCCGAGGATCAGCTGGTAGCCGGCGGCCGCGAGCGTCTCGGTCAGCGACTGGACCGTGTCGAGGAAGACGGAGCCGGCGATGGTGGGCAGGATCGCAGCGATCATCCGGCTGTGCGTCGACGCGAGGCTGCCGGCCAGCAGGTTCGGCACATAACCCGTCCGTTCGATCGCCGAACGCACCTTCTGCACGAGGTCGGGCGACACTTTTTCGGGCGAGTTCAGCACGCGTGACACGGTGATCGGCGCGACCCCGGCGACGCGCGCCACGTCGACGAGCGTGAGGCCGCCTTTCGAGCGGCGTGTCCGCTTCGGCGCTTCGGCAGGCATGTTCATGCGCCGTCTCCGTGACGCGCGACGCGGGCGCCCGGCGCGGCAGGGTACATGCGATATCGGGATTTCTGGAAATCTACCATGTCTCTCGCGGTCTCCTTTTCGAAATGGGATCGCGTATCGAAATAAATAGTTCGGACTCTACGTGCTCTCATGGATAGCGGCAAGCGGTCGTTCAATAACTTTTGGATTCATAAACAGCGTGGGAAACGTTTCCCATTTTGTCTCCGGATGCGAATGGTTGCGCTACCAGAGGATTGGAATCATTAACGTACCGATTCAATTCCCGCTATTCGCGTTTGCGCACGCCGGTTGCGGTCGATTGTCAGGCCGACAGCGCTACCACCCCGGAGCGGTGGGAGTCCGGGTGTTGCCGCGAACGCCGGCGAACGGTCGCGATCTGCGGGGAACCGTGCGTCCATGCCGCGCATTCCCGGTCCCGGGCCATTGCCCGCGCGCGAACCCGCGCGTGGCGGCCGATTCGATCACGCGCCGCCGCACGGTTTCTCTGCCGGCGCGGCATATCGCCGCGGCGTCGTTTTGCATCGAATTGCTGAGCTATCAATTTTCAGCATACTTTCTTGCAAATAAAACATACATACGATGTTAGCGCACAACAAAATGTTATGGCGTTTGACAAAACTCACGCATGCTCACTACACTCATGAAAACGATTACATAACAATAAAGACTACAGCGCCAACGCAACAATTACAGCGTGGAGACAAGTATGCCAATACTGATTCAGCCATTCCCCATCGCCGCGATCCGCGGCGCTTCCGTATTCCATTCCCGTTATCGGCCCAGCGTCGCGCTGCCGGCGCACCACGCGCTGGACCGGTAACGAGCGTGTCCGCGGCCGTCGCACGGCGGCCGTTTTTTCTGTAGTTGAAACTAAGCCCCGCCATCGAAGCGGAGCAAATTATGCACATAGCATAGGAGATAACAATGACTCGATTCAAACGCACCGCGATCGCCGTCGCAGCGGGGCAGATCGCATTCCTCGCGGGCTCCGCGGCACTGGCCCAGGAGGCGGCCCAAAACGCCTCCGGTGCTAACGTTGTCGTCGTGACGGGCCAGCGCGCCGCGCTGCAGTCCGCGCAGAAGATCAAGCAGAACTCGGACGAGATCGTCGACTCGATCGTCGCGGACGACATCGGCAAGCTGCCCGACCGCTCCGTCACGGAAGTGCTGCAGCGCGTCGTCGGCGTCACCATCGACCGCACGATGACGAAGGGCGACCCGGAGCACTACTCGGTCGAAGGTTCGAGCGTCAACGTGCGTGGCCTGTCGTACGTGCGCTCCGAACTCAATGGCCGCGATTCGTTCTCCGCGAACGGCGGCCGCGCGCTGAACTTCGAAGACGTGCCGCCCGAGCTGATGGCCGGCCTCGACGTCTACAAGAACCCTTCGGCGGAACAGATCGAAGGCGCCGTCGGCGGCCTCGTGAACCTGCGCACCTTCCTGCCGTTCGACTTCAAGGGCCGCAAGATGGCCGCGTCGCTGCAGGACACGTATTCGACGCTCAAGAAGGGCAAGACGTCGCCGTCCGGTTCCTTCATGTTCTCGGACCGCTGGAAGACGGGCTTCGGCGAGATCGGCGCCCTCGTCGACCTCGCGTATTCGGAAAGCGGCACCCGCACCGACGCCTTCCAGGTCGAGCCGTACTATCCGCGCACGGACGTCGTGCCGGGCAAGACCGTCTGGGTGCCGAAAGGCTCGCAGTGGCGCACGCTGCAATTCGACCGCAAGCGCGAAGGCGCCTACGGTGCGCTGCAGTGGAAGAAGGATGCGTCGCTGAGTTCCAGCCTGACGTTCTTCAAGTCGCGGTACAAGATGCACTGGGACGAGCAGGCGATCTTCGCCCAGTCCAGCCCCTACAATATCCAGGTCAGCCCCGACGCGACGTTCGACTCGAAAGGCGCGCTGCTGACGGGCACGCTGACCGACCCGGCCGACAAGGGCATCAACTTCGGCGGCGACACCCGTTCGGCCGACCGCAAGTCCGACACGACGGACATCGCGTGGCACGTGCACTGGCGCGCGAACGACCGCTGGACGATCGACACCGACCTGCAGCGCATCCGCGCCACGACGAGCAGCTTCGATTCGACCGTCGCCACCGGCGTCACGATGCCCAGCGAGACGATCGACCTGCGCGGCGACGTGCCGACGTTGTCGTTCACGCAGGCCGACCGCGCGTACCTCGCTAATCCGGCGAATTACTACTGGGCGTTCACGATGGAACACCAGGACCGCAGCAAGGCCGGCGAATGGGCATGGCGCACGGACGCGAAGTACGACTTCGACCATCCGGTGCTGCGTGACATCCGTTTCGGCGTACGCCTGACGGACCGCGACTCGCGCAACGAGAACTCGAACCCCAGCTACAACTGGGCCGCCATCACGCAGCCGTGGCAGGTGGGCGGCACGCTGACGGGCCTCGCGTACCTGGGCGATCCTCGCTTCGCCAACCAGGTCCAGGTCCATTCGTTCAACAACTTCTTCAACAACAACACGTCGGTGCCCGCGCTCGTCTTCCCCGGTGTCGGCCTGACGACGGGCTACCCGGACAGCTATACGCTGCTGCATACGTACCCGAACGCGCTGTGCACGGACGGCTCCGGCAAGTGCACGTCGTGGAGCCCGGCGACGTTCGGTACCGACCCCGCCGGCCTGAACGACCAGTCCGAGCGCACGGGCGCGCTGTATTCGCAGCTGCGTTTCGGCTTCGACGACTTGAAGTATCCCGTGGACGGCAACATCGGCGTGCGCTACGTGAAGACGAAGATGACGGCGCACGGCTACACAGTCTTCAACCCGAGCTCGTCGACGGGCCCGGGCATTCCGGTGTTCACCAAGTTCGCGCAAAAGCAGGACTTCAGCAACGACTACGGTAACGTGCTGCCCAGCCTGAACCTGCGCATGAAGGCGACCGATAAACTGCAGTTCCGCGCCAGTGTGTCGACGGGCATCTCGCGCCCGGACTTCACCGACCTGCAGGGCTACACGACGCTGTCGCAGAACGTGGACAACGCCACCGGCCAGGTCACCTACACGGGCTCCGGTACGGGCAACCCGAACCTGCGGCCCGTCCGTTCGCACCAGGTCGACTTGACGGGCGAGTGGTATTTCGCGCCGTCCGGCTCGTTCACCGTGGCGCTGTTCAACAAGCAGCTGAAGGACGTCATCATCAAGCAGTCCTATGGCTACAACGTCTCGGATAACTCGGGCAAGCCGTACACGTTCGCCGTGACGGGGCCGGTGAACGGTGCCGACGGCCATGCGCGCGGTGCCGAGTTCACGTACCAGCAGTACTTCGACAAGCTGCCGGGCTGGCTGTCGGGCTTCGGCGTGCAGGCGAACTTCACGTACGTCGACAGCAAGACGTCGCTGCACAAGCCCGTGCACGCGGTGTACTGCTCGGGCGGGAACACTGCCGACAACTTCAATCTGAACCTGAACGGCTGCGACATCGACGGCAAGACGTTCGGCGACCTGCCGCTGATCGGCCTGTCGCGCCAGGCGTACAACCTGGCCCTCATGTACGACAAGGGCCCGCTGTCGGCACGCCTCGCGTGGAACTGGCGCTCGAAGAACCTGCAGAACGTGAACGTCAACGGCACGCAGGGTACGGACGGTACCGACACCAATCCGGACAGCGCGACGTTCGGCCAGCACAACGTGGCGTGGGCGCTGCCCGTGTGGATGGACGGCTACGGCCAGCTGGACGGCTCCATCACGTACAACATCACGGAGAACCTGTCGATCGGCCTGGAAGCGCAGAACCTGACGGATTCCAAGACCCGTCAGCTGATGCAGCAGGGGATCGGCTTCAAGGGCCGCGCGTGGTTCGTGTCCGGGCCGCGTTATACGGCGCTGATGCGTTACAGCTTCTGATGCAATGGTGGGCACCCCGTGCCCACCGACAGATTGGTAGGGTGGACGGGTTTCCCGTCCACGCGTCCAACTTCGCATGCGTTGTCGTAATAGTCGCGATCGTTGAACGCGTGGACAGGAAACCTGTCCACCCTTGTATCTTGATCGAGTTGATGGTTAGCTACCGTCAACTGAGGTGAAGACCAGCTTGAGTCCACCCTGAAGGCAGTGACCTTGTGGCGTAGATTAAGCCCTTCACCTCTCCCCACCCCATTACTGAACACTGGACGGTATCCAAGGGCGTTGACCCTGCATGTACAAGGTGAGTGTGGGAGTGGACGAGGGACAATCAAGACTACAAGGAGAAAACGATGTTTTATCTTGGTGTGGACGTTTCCAAAGCAAAGCTCGACTGCCTGCTCCTCGACAGCACGACTGGCAAGGTCAAGTCGAAGTCCATCCAGAATACGAATGCCGGCTTCAAACAACTGATCGAATGGCTGGCCGAAAAGAAGGCGCCGAACGCGCATGTCGTCATGGAGCCGACCGGGGTGTATCACGAGCCGGCCGCCCTGGCACTGACCGACGCCGGTCTCATACTGTCGCTAGTCAATCCAGCCCAACTACGCCAGTTCGCCCAAGGTCTGGGCGTCAAAAACAAAACTGATAAAGCCGATAGCAGTGTGCTGGCGCGCTACGGCGAAACTTTGAAGCCCGAAGCATGGCAGCCGCCCTCGAGGTCTGCTCGCC